>JGI12316J15309_10000348_pt1 | contig 1513129 bp, 1459 predicted proteins | sample MarCyaLeptolynsp_FD_15309 | JGI IMG/M metagenome (IMG submission 15309)
GATGATGTCGGCTGCCTGTGCAGTCGACACGGCCATCATCGCCGCGGCCGAGCCAAGAAGAAGGCTCTTGATTTTCATAATTGACCTCCAGTCAAAGTTCGAAACGGGTCTGGGGTGTTCTACAGGACTGCCTGTCCCATCCCCTAACGCAGAAACAGGCAGACCCGCCCGTTTCCTGATCCGTTCATGACCCAACCCATCTGGCCGCGCAACACGCAATTGGGGTCATGCCGGCCCCGTTGCCGCTGATAGGAATGCGATGTTGCACAAATGACACGATTTTGGTCAGGAACTGTTCATCGACTTTAACAGCCGTTAACAATTCGGAAGCGGGCAGCGGGTCGCTGCGAAGACCGGAAAAAGCCGCAAAAGCCTTGCACACCAAGCGTTGCGACGCGATCTGGTCGCGACACGCCGCGCTTTCAGTAGTCGCGTTCGAAGAACAGGCCGATCGACGAATCGCCGCCCGTCGTGGCGCTGCCGCGGGCGGTCACGGAATCGGTGATGTCCAGATTGATGGATGTCTCGGCCCCGTCGGCGCCGGCCTCCACCTCCAGATAGACATTGTCGGAAAGATAACGGCCGGCGCGCACGGCCACGCCGCCCCCTTCGTCCTGGACGACGTCGAGATCGTCGACGCCGAGCGCGCCGCGCAGCCCGCCGGCCAGATCGGACCCGCCGCCGGCGAGCGAAGCGGCGGCGGCGGCCAGTTGCGCCAGTTGCGCCGGCGACAGGCTGCCAATGTCCTCGCCGAACAGGATGCGGGCCAGAATCTCGTCTTCGGGCAGGGAAGGCGAGGACGAAAGCCGCACGTCGAGGTCCGATGCCGGGCCGATGATGGTGACGAACGCCGTCAGATCGCCATTGGAGGTCTGCGCGGTCATGTTGATGAACGGATCGAGATTGCCGGTCAGCGTCACCGCGCCATTGGTGAAGTCGAGCCGCCGCGCCAGCAGGGACAGCCGTCCGCGGATCAGGTTGAAGGCGCCGACGGGCGCGAGCGCATCGAGCGGGCCGGTCACGCGGACCTGCCCGCCCAGTTCCGCGTCAAGGCCGCGGCCGCGCACGAACATCTGGCTGGGCGCATTGATGCGCACATCGAGCCTGTAGGGCGCCGACGGATCGCCGCCATCGGTGCGGGGCATCACCGAAGCGATCCGCTCCAGCGTCGCGCGCGTGCCGGCATCGGGGTCGATATGGCGCACATCGATCAGGTCGGCGTCGCCCGCAAAGGTCTCCGGCACGGTGATCTCGGCGCGGGCGATATCGACCGTGCCGGCGATCGTCGCCCCGCCGCTCAACGGTCCGGTGATGGAGAGGTCCGCGCCAAGATCGGCGGAAAAGAGTTGGCCGTCGGAATAGCGCGCACCGGCGAGCGCCAGCGTCAGATCGGCCGGCAAACCGGCGCCGAGGCCGACCGTGCCCGACAGCGTCAACCCACCGCCGCCGGCAAGGCTTGCCGATGCGTTGCGGATGACGAGGCGGTCGCCTTCGAGCCCCGCCAGCAGGTTGACGCCGGTCAGATCGATGTTGGCACCCGGATCGGTGATCCGGCCGCCGGAAATCGAGACCAGCCCGGACACGGCCGGCCGTGCCAGCGCACCGCCGATGCGGGCATCGAACCGCGCGGTGCCGGAAAGGCGCGTGCCGCGCCCGGCCAGCACGGCATTGACCAGTTCCAGCGGCGCCGCTCCCGACGCGGTGACGTCAAGGGCGCCGCCCGCCAGCGGCACGGTCCCGGAAGCGTCGATCGCCGCGCCCTGACCGTTGCGCGCCGAAAAGCCTGAAACGGCAATCCTTTGCCCGCCGAAACTCCCCGATGTCGTCACCGAGAACGGCGTGACGCCCGCCTGGCGTATCACGGTCGCCGTCAGGCCCTCGCCACCGATCGCAAACGAAGCCCGCGGATCGCCAGGCGTGCCCGTTACCTCAACGCGCCCGCTCAAGGCGCCCGCCGCGCCCAGCCCGGGCTGGACCGTGTTGGCCAGACCGGCCGGCAGACCGTTGAAGACGAGATCGAGGTCCAGCGCTTCGCCGACCGTCCCGCTCGCGGTCACGCGCCCGCCTTCGATGTCCAGCGAAAGGCTCTCTATCCGCGTCGTGCCGCCGTCGATGACGATGCGGGCCGGTGCGGCAAGCCGCGCGTCGCCATAGCGCGTATCGAGGGACAGCGTCGCAAGGCCGATCCGTGTCACATCGCCCAAAGCGGCATTGCCTTCCGTATCCAGGGCCGTCCCGTCCGCCAGCGCGACGTTGGCCTCGAAGGCGAGCGTCTCGGCACCGTTCAAGGGTCGAACTGTGGCCGTGGCGGACCGGATGACGGTGCCGCCAATGTCGACCGATCGTAGATCGGCTTCGGCCCGGCCCGACACGGTGCCGAAGAGATCGGTGAGCGCCGCATCGAGACTCCCGCTTGCGACCGACACGCCGGCGATTGTCAGCGACCGCACCGCCGCGCTGGCCGTGACATCCTGTTCGCCTTCGCGGGCGGCCAGTTCGATGTCGGCGTCCAGCCCGCCGGAAGCTTCGATGAGCGCAAGCGCGGCAAGGCCCGATACGTCGCTTGCATCGACCGTCAGGCTGCCATTGGCCAGACCATCGCCATAAGAGAGGGTTCCGGCCAGCCGCCCCGCGCCCGCCTCAAGCAGCAGATCGCGCACGGCATAAATCGCGCCGTCACGCGTGACCTGCGCCTGGACCTCGACCGGCTGGCCCGCCAGTTCGCCGCTTCCGTCCAACCGTCCGGCGACGCGATCCCCGATCGCCTCGCCGGCGAAACCGACCCGCATGCCCGACACCGGCTGGCCCGCCAGACGGCCGGCCGGCACCAGAAGCGATGCGGTGACGGCATAGGGCCGTTCGGCATCGTCCTCGGGCGGCGCATCCGATACCGGCGCCGCGGCGCGATCGACCGCGATCTGGATGCCGGCGCTGCCGGACGAGCGCGCATCGACCAGCCCAAGATCGGCAAGCGACAGGGCGCCGCGCAGATCGGCCGTCTCGCTCGCAAGCGTTCCGCTGATTGCCAGCGACAGCTGGTCGTTGGCCGCTTCGAACGCGGAAAAAGAGAGGCCATCGGCCGTCCGGGCAACGCCGCCGCCGAGCGCCAGATCGCCCGCAAGAAGCCGGCCGGCCATGTCGTCGCCCGCCTGCAGGCCGGTCGCACCGCCATCGACGATCATGTCGAAACCGCCGCCGATCAGCGCGACCGTTCCATTGAGCGCCAGTGAGGCCGCGCCGGCCAGATCGCGCCCGGCAAGCGCCGAAAAGGGCGATAGATCGGGCGCATCCAGCACCGATGTGCCGTCGAACGCCCAGCCTTCGACGATACCGGTGCCCTCGACACGCGCCGTGTCGCCGGCAAGCGTCAGGCCGGACAGGGTGAGCGGTTCACCGGCCTGCCATTCACCGCGAACATCGACATTGACCGTGTCGCCAAGCGCCTCGGACAGTGCTGCGTCCGCAGCTTCGAGCGCGCGCGCAGCGCCCGTCAGCGCAAACGAGACCGAGCGGGCGTTCGGATCGGGCAAATCGGCAAGCGTGCCCGAGCCCCCAATGCCGACCGATCCGATCGACAGACCGGGGGTCGCCAGCGCTTCCATGTCCGCTCTGGCGGTCCAGTCGGCGCCGCCATAATCAAGCGTGATGCGGGCGCTGCCGACCGTGACATCGCCCGCGCCGGGCAGCGACACGGGGCCGCCGCCGGGGCGGGCAAGGCGGATATCGGCACCCAACTCTGCGGGGAAAGCATCGGGCAGCAGGCGCCCGGTGACGCGACCGTTCAGTGCGCCGCTTTCGATCGTGACTTCTTCGATGCGGGTGCCGTCGTCATCATCGAGCAAAAGCCGGCCGGCCAAATCCGTGCGGTCGCCGAAGAATTCGCGCTCGCGCGCCGGCAAGATGTCAGCCAGCGGCCCGCCCAGCGAAAAGGTGAGTTCGGTCGCACCCGCCAGAAAGCCGCGGCGCGTCTCGAGCCGGCCTTCGAGGATGCGCGCGCCATCCACATCGAAGCCAAGATCGATGCCGAGTGCATCGAGCGGACCGCCGCCTGCAAGCGTCAGCGCCACGGGCGGGCGCCCCTGAAGGTTCAGCAGATTGGCGACGACACCGTCATCTGGCTCGCTCAGCAAGACCTGCAGATCGAGGTTTTCGCCTTCGAGCGTTGCGTCGAGATCAAGGCTGCCGCCCGGCCCGTCGAGCCGGTCGATGTCCAGATCGGCGGCCAGGTTTCCGCCATCGAGCGAAAGGCTGCCGGCGAGCGAGAGCACCGATTGCAGGCCGAACACGGTCTCGCCAAACGATGCGCGCGGCAGGCTGAGTTCCGCGATCTGGACGGCCACCGGCAATTCGGGCACCGAGAAGCCGCCGGCTTCGGGTTCGGGCAGGCTGTCGTCGGGCAGCGGCGGCCGGACGAAATCGAGCGATGTCGCCGACAATTCGTCGATCACCAGCCGCCCGCGCAACAGCGCCGATCGCTGCCAGACGAGCCGCGGTTCCTCGATGGTCAGCCAGACGCCGTCATCGTCAGAGATGGTGATCCGCTCGAGCCGGACATCGGACGACAGCGACCCCTCGATGCCGATCAGCCTGATCTGCATGTTCGGCGCCGATATCTGTTCCTCGACGAAGCGGATGAAGCCGGAGCGTTCGGCTTCCTCATTGTCCTGCGCCAGGGCGCCCGTCAGCGTCACGCCGAGCAGCGCGACGAGAAGAATGGCGATGCGGGACAGATACGTCATGTCAGAATGCCTGCCCGATGCCGGCATAGATGGCGAACCGGCCATCGCCCGGACGCGGATTGAGCGGCGTCGCGGCATCGAGCCTGAGCGGGCCGAGCCCGGTCTTGTAGCGCAGGCCGATACCGGCGCCGGCGCGCGGCGCCCGGTCGAAGGCGGGCAGCGAGTCGGTGCCGACCATCGCCGCGTCGATGAAACCGACCACCGAGATCGTGTCGGTAACCCCCTGCCGGATTTCCGCCGATGCCTCGATCAGCGACTTGCCGCCTGTGGTCGTGCTGTCCGCGCCGCCGATCGAGCGATAGGCGAAGCCGCGCACCGATGTGCCGCCGCCGGCAAAATAAAGCCTGTCGGGCGGCAGCAAGGCCGGCGCGGGACCGATGATCGATCCGGCCGTGACGCGGCCGGCCAGCACCGTGCGGCCACCGTCACCCAGCGCCTGATAGGCGCGGACCTCGCCATCGAACTGAACCGCCGGATTGCCGAACTCCCATTCGTAGAAAGGCGTCGCCGATGCCGAGGCGAAAAAGCCGGCGGTCGAATCGAGCGGATCGTTGCGCGCATCATATTCAAGCCCGGCGCTGCCGCCGACGAGGCCGAGCCGCCTCGTGCCCATCGCATCCTCGAACTCGGCATAATCGACGAACAGGCTGCCCGACCAGGTCAGCCGGTTGGACTGGTAGTGAACGACGCCGACCGACGTTTCGGCGCCGGTTCGGGTATAGCTGTCCAACACCTCGCGATCGGCGAGCGCGCTGAGCGTGATGTCGGTATCGGGCGTGAAGCGGCCGGGCAGGCCGAGCGTCGCGCCGAGCCGATAGTCGTAATTGCCGGCATTGAAACTGCCGTCGACGCCGGAGACGCCGCCCTCGATGCGCAAACGCTCGGCGCGGCCCCACAGATTGCGGTGTAGCCAGAAGGCTTCGGCGCCGAACCCGTCGAGCGTCGAATAGGTCGCGCCGGCGCCGATGCGGCGCAGCTTGCGTTCCTCGACGGTCACCGCGACGGGCAGCGTGCCGTCCTCCTCCACCTTTTCGGCAGGGTTGACGGTGGCCGCGTTGAAGACACCGAGCCGCCGCAGACGCTCGCGGGCCCGCTCCACGTCGTCGGGATCGTACTCGTCGCCGGGCAGAAGGCCGGTCTGCCGCGCAACGAAGGAGGGGATCATCCGGTCGGTTCCCTCGACGGTGACCGCGCCATAGCTGGCGCGCGGCCCCGGATCGACAACAAGACGGACCCGTAGCGTCCGGTTCGGGTGGTTGGCGACGGCCTCGCGCTCGGCGATGCGCGCTGTGGCATGGCCCTGCTGGCGCCAGCCCTCGACCGCCAATTGTCCGGCCTGGCGCACCGCACCGGCGCGCGCCGGGCTGCCAGTGGCGAATCCGGCTGTCGACGGCGCATCGACGCGATCGCGCGGATCGTCGGAGCGCGGCGGCAGATTGTCGATGGCAAGCGCAGCGAACGTGTAGACCGGACCTGGGCGGACCGAGACGGTGAACACTGCTCCGTCGGCGAAATCGTGGCCCGCCGGCAGGTCGGCCACTTCCCGTCCGTCGGCGCGGATGGAGATCGTGCCGCCATAGCGGGCCTCGTCGTAGAGCGCGGCCTGGATGCGCCGATAGTCGGCGCGTGCGCGCGACAAAAGCCCGGCGGAACCGGCGGCCGGCGCGTTTCGGCCGCCCCACAGCGCCGAGCCGGCCTTGACGGCGGCTTCCACGTCGGCGTCCGCACCCTCGACCGTGAGCGTCACGTCATAGGGTTTGGGATCGATCAGGTCGGGCGCCTCGACCGCGTTGCGGCAGTCGCCGAACAGACAAAGGCCGAACAGTTCAAGGGCACGGGCCTGGGGGACGTGGACGGTCAACGTCAGGGCGAGCGCAACCGACAGCGCGCCGGCGCGGTGCGCAGTTCCTTTCGCAGACAGTCGACCCGACCCGTTACGCAACACCTCGTGCGCGGCCCCTTTGCTCTTCATGCGGCGCCGCATCGAGCCCGCATCGCCACAGGCGGCGTATCCCCCGCGCCGCTCACCCCGCGTACCTAGCGCGGAACATCGCCAAGCACCAGAAAACATGGCCGGAAACAAGGCAGGCCGCTCGGGTCGACGGCCCTTGGTTAACCACGCGTGAAGACGGGCTTCCCGGACCGGCGCGGTTTTCGTGGTTGACTGGAGGTCAATTATGAAAATCAAGAGCCTTCTTCTTGGCTCGGCCGCGGCGATGATGGCCGTGTCGACTGCACAGGCAGCCGACATCATCATCCCCGAGCCCGAAGTTGTCGAATATGTCCGCGTCTGCGATGCAGCCGGCACCGGCTTCTTCTACATCCCGGGCACCGAAACCTGCCTGCGCATCCACGGCTATGTCCGTTACGACATCGGCTTTGGTGAGCTGAATTCTGTCACTCATCAAACCAGCGGCGATGAAACCTGGAACAAGCGCGCCCGCGCATCGTTCCGTGTTTCGACCTGGGCCGACACCGAGTATGGCCCGCTGCGCACCTATGTGGAAACCCGCTGGCAGTGGGACACCAACGGCGTCGAGATTCGCACACCCGGTGATCCTGGCGTTGTCGTGACAAACGGCTATGAAAACAGCGGTGAATTCTCGATCAACTTCGCCTACATCGATCTCGCCGGTCTGCGCATCGGTAAGGACGAATCGTTCTTCACCACCTTCACCGGTTATGCTGGCGGCGTAATCAATGACGGTCTCATCGGCTACGGCCCGTTCGACACCAACCTAATCAGCTACACCTTCAACAGCGGAGCGTTCTCGGCTGGTATTTCGCTCGAACAGGGCAACAACAACCTGTCGACGACATGGCGCCAGACGACTGTTGACGCAAATGGTGACGGCACGAACGATGCGGTGCGGTACGCGACCGGTATCGGTGGCTGGGGCATCGATGACTATGTGCCGCACATTGTTGCCGGCGCTGGTTATGACGCTGGTGCCTTCAACATCCGTGGTGTGCTTGGATATGACACTGTCAACAACGCGTTCGCAGCCAAACTACGTGGTGATGTTAGCTTCGATCCGTTCTCCGCGTTTGTGATGGTCATGTTCTCCGAAGCGACCTCGGCTTACGGCACAGTCGATGGATGGGTGAACAACAGCCAGGATACTTGGGCTGTGATCGGCGGCGCTTCGTATGACATCAACGATGCCCTCGCTGCCAACCTCCAGGTTTCTTGGGCGGAAGCCAACGGTCTGGCGAACGACGAGTGGGCGGTTGTGGGCAACATCAACTACGAAGTTGCTAACGGCTTTATCGTTCGGCCGGAAATTGCTTATCACAGCATGACAGATGGCAGTGATGCTTTCGGCGGCACGCTGCGCTTCGAGCGCTCGTTCTAAGCGTCCCTCCGACGCTTCACAAGCAACTACAAGAAACCCGGCAGGCAACTGCCGGGTTTTTCTTTTCAGACCTTTTATTCCGTTTTTTCTTTCTGATCCGGAATTGACAATAAGACCAACTGCTCATTCCCTCGTTGCAGAGGGGGATTGGCGATTAATATGCAAGCTTCTGTTCTTTCGTTCTACCAAGCGTACCATCATGTCCTTTGGGAAGAGGGACATCACAAACGCAACGTTTTCCAGTTTTTATTTGAAATTCAAACTGTCATCGAGAAATATTCTATTGAAAAACTGGATGATGGACTTGTCGATCGACTGATTTCATATTATCGTGAAAAAGGCAATTCAAACGCGACCATCAACAGAAAACTGGCCGCGCTTTACAAATTACTTCGCAAAGCGGAGCGTTCAGGTCTGATTACTCGGCTTCCATCCTATGTCCGCTTGCCGGAAAAGAACGCGCGTGTCCGCTTCTTGACACGCGAAGAAGAGCGGTTTTTGCTACCTAGACTTGAAGAACGCGACAAATCCTACAAAAACCTGTGCATTTTCCTGATCGATACTGGCGCGCGCGTCGGCGAAGCGCTCGGCCTGAAACATGGCGATGTCCACAATGGCCGTGCCACCTTCTGGATCACCAAATCCGGCCGGAGCCGCACCGTTCCGCTGACCGATCGTGCCGTCTGTGCGCTGGCCGATCAGGGGCGCCAGCCCGGCGGCCCGTTTCACGGCGTCGCCTACCAGAAGTTCCTCTATCACTGGAACGCCGTGAAGCGGGACATGGGGCTGAAGGACGATCCGCAATTCGTGCCCCACATGCTGCGCCACACCTGCGCGTCGCGGCTGGTCCAGGCGGGCATCGACCTGCGCCGGGTGCAGACATTTCTCGGCCACCAGACGATCCAGATGACGCTGCGCTATGCGCATCTGGCGACCGACGATCTGGACCAGTGCGTGATCGCGCTCGACCGGGTCAACGCCAAGAACGAACGGCCCGATTCGCACAAGCATAACGGGAAAACAAAGCCCGGCGCGGCTGCCGCCGGCCGTCGCAGAAGCGCCGGCAAGAGGCATCCGGCGCCCGCCGACTGAGGCGGGTCATCGGTCGCGCGGCGCCCAGCCGAGCGTCATCGACAGTGTCATCGCGTCGCCGGGCGCCAGCACGATCATGCCCGGGTGACCGGGAGCGTTGATCGCATCGACGGCGTGGCTGACCGGCTCGAAACAGAAAAAGCCCGCATTGACGGACGGGGCAAAAACCATCGCATGATCAAGATTTTGCGAAACGGATACACTGACATCGATCCCCAGATCCGGCTGGGTGACAACGGCCTTGCCGTCCCAGCCGTCAAAGCAGTTGTCGATCCGGTCACCGGGCAGCGCGGACGGTTTGGAAAAATCCCATTGCGGCCTGCCAGTGATTGGCATGCGTTTCGTCGGCAGGTTGGCCGCGTCCGACAGCCAGACATGGCTAGCCCTGAAGCACAGTGTCGTACGATCAAGGCGCGGCAACCATGGGTGGAAACCGCCGCCGAACGGCAGACGTGCTCCGGTGTTGGTCGCGGTCAGCGTGCCGTGCAGGGTTCCGTCTTCGAGGCGCCATTCGATCCGGGCAGAGTAGCGCCACGGGCCGATGGCTCCCTCGTCGAGCGCCAGTTCGATGCGGTCGGCCTGGTGCGCCACGACGGACCAGGCCCTCTGAAGCCCATCGCCGTGCAGGGGGCAGGGATCGTCGTCCGGCAGGTTGGGCGGCACCGGATGAAACGAGCCGTCGAACCCGAACCCCCCGCCGGAGATACGGTTGGCGAACGGCAACATCAGGTTGCAGGCCAGATCGAAGGGGTGATTGCCGCCGGCAGCCGTCGGCCGGAGCACCGGTTTCGGGCCGTCGGCGGTCAGGGCGTCGAACCGGGCAAGGCCGGCGCCCATGTCCGGCCGCACGGCAATCCTTGAACGCGCATCCTCGACGATCAGCATGGCCGGGTCGCCGATACTCAGGCCACCGAACTCCATGGATGCTGATGCGGCGCGGCTTCGGGATGGTTGCGGACGAAATGGTGGAGCACATGCAGCAGCATCCGCACATGGTCGCGGTCGCCGCGTGCCTGCGCCACGCGGATATCGTCGATGATCATCCGCCCGATCGTCTCATAGCCGTGCGCCTCGTGCGCCAGATAGTCGCCATAGGCGGCGGCGACGCCTTCGGGCACGTGCTCATGCTCGGCAATGGCGAGGATTTCCTCCTCGCTGAGATCGCACATGCCGACAATGTCATCGAGCGATATCATGCCGGCAGGAAACCATGACATTGCCCGGCGCGCAACCTTCGGCGAAGCGGACGTTCCGGCCGGTTCATGTCAGGATGATGTCGGCGCCGACGCTCTGTTCGAGCACAAGGCCGGCATTCGGCAGATCGTTGCGCTCGGCCCGGCCGATCGCTGCATCGCGGTCGTGGCCGAGCGCAAGCCACCGTTCGACCAGGCGCTCGGAAAGGGTCGGCATGGCGGGGGCGACGAAGACGGTCAGATCGTAGTGCGCCTGCGCGCCGCGCCAGGGCTCGTCGCACAGGAGCAGATAGTTACCCTCGATGACGACGACCTCCACGGATCGGGCGATGATGGCGGCGCCGGCGATTGCAAGATCGGCTTTGCGGTCGAAGACCGGGTGCACCACGTCGCCTTGGGCACCGCGGATCAGCGCGACCATCCGGCAAAAGCCGTCCGCGTCGAAGGTTTCGGGCGCGCCCTTGCGCGCCAGCAGGCCCTTTTGTTCGAGAATGCGGTTGTCGAGATGATAGCCGTCCATGGGCAGCAGCGCAGCGCTGCCCCCTCCCCCTTCGTTCAGCGCGCCGACCAGTTCCGTGGCCAGCGTCGACTTGCCGGATCCCGGCGGGCCGGCAATCGCCACCATCAGCCTGCGGCCTGGGACACGGCGGGCGCGCACGGCGGCAAGAACGCGGGCCAGATTGTCCAGCCGCGTGTCGGCCATCAGGCCGCCAGCGCCGACGCAGGCGGTTCCTTGGCGCCTGTCATGAAGGCGACCGCATCGGACATGGAATGGTCTGTCGGGTCGATCACGCACAGGCGGCGCCCGAGCCGGTGAACATGGATACGGTCGGCCACCTCGAAGACATGCGGCATGTTGTGGGAGATCAGGATGATCGGAATGCCGCGCGCTTTGACGTCCTGGATCAGTTCAAGCACCTTGCGGCTTTCCTTGACGCCAAGGGCGGCCGTCGGCTCGTCGAGGATGATGACCTTGGAGCCGAACGCGGCGGCACGGGCGACCGCAACGCCCTGACGCTGGCCGCCCGACAGGGTTTCGACCGCCTGGTTGATGTTCTGGATGGTCATCAGCCCCAGTTCGTTGAGCTTTTCGCGGGCGAAGGCTTCCATCGCCCGATGGTCGAGCTGGCGGAACCATTTGCCCATGATGCCCGGTTTTCGCAGTTCGCGGCCCATGAACATGTTGTCGGTGATCGACAGGGCAGGCGACATGGCCAGCGTCTGGTAGACGGTCTCAATGCCGGCATCGCGCGCATCGAGCGGCGAGTGGAAGCGCACCGGCTTGCCTTCGAGCCAGACCGTGCCCTCATCTGGCGCGACGGCGCCCGAGACGGCCTTGATCAGCGTCGACTTGCCGGCGCCATTGTCGCCGATCACAGCGAGGATCTCGCCCGGATAGAGTTCGAAGTCGCAATCGTCGAGCGCGGTCACGCGGCCATACCGCTTGGTCAGACCCTTGGCCTTGAGGATGGGATCGACACGCTGTTCCATCACACCGACACCTTTCTGATCCACTGGTCGACCGTCACGGCGGCGATGATCAGAAGGCCGATCAGGAGATAGGTCCATTGCGCGTCGGCGCCCATCAGGCGCAAACCCAGCGTGAAGACACCGACGATCAGCGCGCCGAACAGCATGCCCAGGATCGATCCCCGCCCTCCGAACAGCGAGATGCCGCCAATGACCACGGCGGTGATGGATTCAATGTTGGTCAGCTGGCCCGATGTCGGCGAAACCGAGCCGATGCGGCCGATCAGCGCCCAGCCGGCGAACGCGCAGATCAATCCGGCCAGCGCGTAGACCGAGATAAGCACGCGATCGACCTCGACGCCCGACAATTCGGCCGCCTCCTTGTCGTCGCCGACCGCATAGACGTGTCGCCCCCAGGCCGTCTGGCGCAGCACATAGGCGAGCAGAAGCGTCAGCAGCACCATGAAGATCACGCCATAGGTGAAGATCGCGCCGCCGATCTCGATCTTGTTTCCGAAGAATTGCAGCAGCGGCGCGTTCGCCTCGATCTCCTGGGAGCGGATCGTCTCGTTGGCCGAATAAAGGAAGTTTGTGGCCAGCACGATCTGCCACATGCCGAGCGTGACGATGAAGGGCGGCAGCTTCATCTTGGCCACGAGAAAGCCGTTGATGAAGCCGCACAGCGTGCCGCACAACAGCCCGCAGGCAACGGCGACCTCAGGCGGCAGGCCGTAGCGGAACGTGAACTGGCCCATCACGACCGAGGACAGGACCATGATCGCGCCGACCGACAAATCGATGCCTGCGGTCATGATGACGAGCGCCTGCGCGCAGCCGACAATGCCGACAATCTGCACCTGCTGCAGGATCAGCGTCAGCGCGAAAGGCGAGAAAAATTTCGAGCCCAGCAGCACGCCGAAGACGGCGACCGACAGCACCAGGACGATCAGCGGAACCAAGGCCGGGTTCTGGTGCAGCAGATGCTGGAAGCGCTGCAACGGCGTCTGCTCGCGGCCGGCAAAGGAGGCGATCTCCGTCGGGCTGGTCGAGGCGGCGGCTTCGTAATCCTGGGGGTTCATGACGGCGCTCGCTGGGCAGGATCGAAACGGACGGGCCGGTGCCCGTCCGTCATGTTAGCGGTTTTGACGGCCGATGTCGCCGGGACTCAACCCCAGCAGAGGTTCATGCCCTCTTCGACCGAGATGGACTCGACGCCATCGACCGGCGCGCCGGTGACGAGCGCGACGCCCGTGTCGAAGAAGTCCTTGCCCTCGGTCGGCTCGGGCTTGACGCCTTCATCGGCCCATTTCTTGATCGCCTCGATGCCCAGCGATGCCATCAGCAGCGGATATTGCTGCGAGGTGGCGCCGATCACGCCGTCGGCAATGTTCTGGACGCCCGGGCAGCCGCCATCGACGGACACGATCAGCACATCGTTCTCGCGGCCGATCGCGCGCAGCGCTTCATAGGCGCCCGCGGCAGCCGGCTCGTTGATCGTGTAGACGACATTGATCATCGGATCCTTGGCGAGCAGGTTTTCCATGGCGCGGCGGCCACCCTCCTCGTTGCCGGCGGTCACATCGTTGCCGACGATGCGCGGATCGTCCTCGTCGCCCCATCTGCTGGGGTCCTTCACGTCGATGCCGAAGCCGGTCAGGAACCCCTGGTCGCGCAAAACGCCGACGGTCGGCTGGCTGACGGCCAGGTCGAGCATGCCAATCTTGGCGTCGGCGGCCGCATCGCCGAGCGTTGCCGCGGCCCATTGGCCGATCAGTTCGCCGGCGAGGAAGTTGTCGGTGGCGAACGTCGCGTCGGCGGCATCGATCGGATCGAGCGGCGTGTCGAGCGCGATCACAAGTAGGCCCGCGTCACGCGCCTGCTGTACCGAAGAGACGATGGACGATGTGTCCGAAGCGGTGATCAGGATGCCCTTGGCCCCGTCGGCAATGCAGGTCTCGATGGCCTGGACCTGGGTCTCATGATCGCCATCGATCTTGCCAGCGAACGATTTGAGATCGATGCCGAGTTCCTCGGCCTTGGCCGTGGCGCCCTCGCGCATCTTGACGAAGAACGGGTTGGTGTCGGTCTTGGTGATGAGGCAGGCGCCGATCGCGTGATCGTCGGCGCTGGCCGGCACGGTGAAAGCGGCAGTGGCGGCGAGCGCGCCGGCGCATGCGGCAAGAAGCGTCTTTTTCATGTTTCCTCCCATGGCGGCCATGCCGCCGAACATTTTCCTCCCGCCCGGCAAATGGACGAGCGCGGTCAATGGACACCAAGCGAACCAACCTGTCAATAATTAAATCAACTTGATTTATTAATTCCCATTTGGTCTATTCCCACCTGCCAGGCGCGCTGGGAGGGCGCATTGACCGTCGCTCGATCCACCAATCCAGAACCAGCAACCAGTCCGGCACCGCAGATCAGCGGCGCCAACCAGAGTGGTGTCCGGGCGCATAACGAACGGGTGATCCTGTCGCTCCTGCGCCGTCATGGCGCGCTGTCGAAGGCCGAGATCGCGCGGCTGACCGGCCTGTCCGCGCAAACCATCTCGGTCATCAACCGCCAGCTTGAAAAGGACAGTTTGGTGATGCGCGCGCAGCGCGTACGCGGCAAGGTCGGCCAGCCCTCGACGCCGATGACACTGAACCCCGATGGCGCATTTTCGGTCGGCCTCAGGATCGGCCGGCGCAGCGCCGATCTGTCGCTGATGGATTTCACCGGCATCGTCCGCAAGCAGATCCGCACCACGCATGCCTTTCCGACGCCCGATTCCATCATGGCCTTTCTCGCCGACAGCCTGCCGGCCCTGGTCGAGACCCTCGATCCGGCGATCCGCGACCGGATCATCGGCATCGGCGTGGCGTCTCCGTTCGAGCTTTGGCATTGGCTGGACCGCGTCGGCGCACCATCGACGCAGATGCAGCAATGGCGCGGTTTCGACCTTGTCGCGGCCGCGCGGGCGCAGACCGACCTCGATGTCATGCTGGTCAACGATGCGTCCAGCGCGTGCCTGGCCGAACTGACGGTCGGCGACGGGCGCGAGATTCGCGACTTCGCCTATTTCTTCGTCGGCTTCTTCATTGGCGGCGGCATTGTGCTCAATCATGCGCTGCAGACCGGCGCCACGGGCAATGCGGCGGCGTTCGGCCCCCTGCCCTCGCGCGATCCGCGCCGTGGCAATGGCGGCCAGCTGATCGACACGGCCTCCTTGTTCACGCTGGAAAGGTCGCTGATCGAGGCCGGCATCGATCCAGCCGATCTGTGGCGCCAGACCGAGGACTGGAGCGGCTTTGAACCGCAGCTGACCCAATGGCTGGCCGGGACGGCGCAAAGCATGGCCGACGCGATCGTCACCGTCTGCGCCGTTTTCGATTTCCCCGTCATTGTCGTCGATGGCGCTTTTCCGGCCAGGGTCCGGGCCGACCTGACCGCACGGATCAACGCTGCCATCGAAAGCTGCAACACCAACGGCATCCTCGTGCCGGAAATCGTCAGCGGCAGCGTCGGCAGCAATGCACGGGCCATCGGCGCTTCCATGCTGCCGATCTCCGACCGGTTTCTGGTCCAGCGGACCAGCGCCGCCGCCTGACCGGCTCCGCACCGCTTCCCAAAAAGGTCACGCTGCGGAAGGTTCGAAGCGGTGTGTGCATTTTTTGTGCGGCGCAAAAGAACTGAACATCTTTTAGGCATCCTGACATTTTCTGACGCCGGGGAACGCGTGCCCGGCATATGGCGCCTTCCATGCGACTCGCACCGGGAATCAAGGTCCGGCCGCCCTCTTTCGCCACTTGGCACGGCTGTTGCTTCGTTCCTCGCGTCAGATTTCATCGCACGGAGCGTCAAAATGATCACAGCCGCCAAAAACCACCGCCTTCTGCTTGCCTCATGCCTTCTTGCAACCACCGCGCTGATCGGCGCCGCCCAGGCGCAGGAAGAGCCGATCAAGGTCGGCGTCCTGCACTCGCTGTCCGGAACGATGGCGATTTCCGAGACGACATTGAAAGACACGATCGAGATGCTCGTCGACGACCAGAACGAAAAGGGCGGCCTGCTCGGCCGGCCACTGGAAGCGGTGGTGGTCGATCCGGCTTCCGACTGGCCGCTGTTTGCCGAAAAGGCGCGCGAACTGCTCACCGTCGAGGAAGTCGACGTGATCTTCGGATCGTGGACCTCGGTCAGCCGCAAGGCGGCCCTGCCGGTTCTCGAAGAGCTCAACGGGCTGATGTTCTACCCGGTCCAGTATGAGGGCGAGGAAAGCTCGAAGAACGTCTTCTACACCGGCGCTGCTCCCAACCAGCAGGCGATCCCGGCGACCGACTATTTCCTCGAGGAGCTTGGCGTCGAGAAGTTCGCGCTTCTGGGCACCGATTATGTCTATCCGCGCACGACCAACCGCATCCTCGAACAGTATTTGAAGGACAATGGCATCGCCGAGGAGGATATCTTCGTCAACTACACGCCGTTCGGCCATTCGGACTGGTCGTCGATCGTCGCCGATGTCGTCGCGCTCGGCGCCGACGGCAAGAAGGTCGGCGTGATCTCGACCATCAATGGCGATGCCAATGTGGGCTTTTACAAGGAACTCGCCGCGGCCGGCATCTCCGCCGACGACATTCCGGTCGTCGCCTTCTCGGTGGGCGAAGAAGAGCTGTCGGGCCTCGATACGTCCGATCTGGTCGGCCATCTGGCCGCGTGGAACTATTTCCAGTCCGCCGACACCGAGGCCAATGAGGCGTTCGTGGCCGCCTGGAAGGCACGGATGGGCGAGGACCGGGTGACCAACGACCCGATGGAGGCGCACTATATCGGCTTCAACATGTGGGTGAACGCGGTTACCGAAGCCGGCACCACCGACGTTGACGCCGTTCGCGAAGCCATGTGGGGCCAGGAGTTCCCGAACCTGACCGGCGGCACGGCGACCATGCTGCCCAACCACCACCTGACCAAGCCCGTCCTGATCGGCGAGATCACCGAGGACGGCCAGTTCGACATCATCAGCCAGACCGAGGAAGTGCCGGGCGATGCCTGGACCGACTTCCTGCCGGAAAGCGCGGTGCTCGTCTCCAACTGGCAGGAGCTGGGTTGCGGCATGTTCAACACCGAAACCGAGACCTGCGTGCAGATCGAATCCAACTACTGATCTGACGTTCCAAAAGCGTTCGGAAGGGCCGCCGGCCCTTCCGGTACATGCATCGGGGTATCGGGCTGATCATGATCAGACTTCTAGTGGTCCTTGCGATTGCGTGCCTTGGCGCGATCGGCCCGGCCCATGCGCAGACAGGCCCGATCCAGGCCGTCCTTCAGGACAATCGCGCCGACATCGAGCGGGCCTCGCGGCGCACCGTGCAACCGGTGCTCGATGCGATCATCGCCACCGGCAGCGAGCGGGCTCCTCTTTTCCTCGAGCGCTGGCGCGACCGTGTCGTTTTTCAGCGGGACGCGGACGGGCTGTTCTTCCTTGTCGAGGATGAAGACGCCGACCCGATGAAACTCATCGACATCGATACGGGCGAATTCTTCGGCGACGTCCCCGAGGACGGTATGAGCCAGCTTCGCCCCAACTCCGGCGTGCGCGGCGTGATTGCGACGGCGCTGGTCCAGTTCCAGCTTTCCGATCCCGATCCCGAACGGCGCGCCGCCGGCCTGACCGCCATCGAGCGCGATCCGGAGGCGTCGCACCTGACGGCCCTGCGCGCGTCGATCAACGGCGAGGCCGACCCGGCGCTGCTGGCGCGCAAGACGCGGCTCGAGCGGCTTCTGACCGCCACGTTCGACGATGACGAGGCGGCCCGCGTCGACGCCATCGAAAGCTTTGCGGGCGACATCGCCGTCGATGTGCGGGCGACGCTCAATCCGCTCTTGTCGACGCGCATGCGTGCCGCCGAGACGCTGCCCGAAAACACCAACATCGCCCGCGTGCTGGAACCGGGCGTAAACATCGCCATCGACGAAGCCTACGCCATGCTGGTCAGCGCCGATCTGGCACCGGCCCTTGTCGATGCGGAGACGCGCGACGCGGCGCTGATCGCCAACATCGACAATGGCACGGTTGCCGGCATCGCCGTTGCGACGCTCGACACCAATGCCGCACGCGATGCCGCCTATGCGGCGCTGGCCCGGTCGGGCACCGTGCCGCCGGCGGTGACCGTCGAAGAGCGGGCTGCGGCGGTAAACGAGCACGTCTTCTTCGAGACCTACAATGAACCGTCGCAGGCCGTCACCGATGCGGCGGCGCAGACGCTCAATGCCATCGAAAGCCGTGTCGGCGCCTACCGCGTCGTCGATCTGGGTCTCGACGGTCTCTCGCTGGCCTCGATCTACTTCCTCGCCGCCATCGGCCTTGCCATCACCTTCGGGGTGATGGGCGTCATCAACATGGCGCATGGCGAATTCATCATGATCGGCGCCTATACGGGCTTCGTCGTTCAGCAGTTCGTGCCCAACTACACCGCGTCGATCGTCATCGCGCTGCCGCTGGCGTTCGCAATCGCCTTCCTTGCCGGCGTCGCGCTCGAACGGCTGGTGATCCGCCATCTGATGCATCGGCCGCTTGAAACGCTTCTGGCGACGTTCGGCATCTCGATTGCGCTGCAGCAGCTTGCCAAGAACATTTTCGGCACGCAGGCCCGGCCGCTGACAGCGCCGGGCTGGCTCGACGGCGCATGGTCGCTCAACGATGTGGTTTCGATCAGCTACATAAGGATCGCGATCTTTGCCCTCGCCGTCATCTTCTTCGTCCTGTTGTGGTTCATCCTCAACCGCACGCGGCTCGGGCTCGAAGTGCGCGCCGTCACGCAGAATTCGCGCATGGCCGCCTCGATGGGCATCAGTCCCGACCGGGTGAACATGCTGACCTTCGGCCTCGGCTCGGGCATTGCCGGCATTGCCGGTGTCGCCATCGGGCTTTACGCGCAGGTCACTTCGGAACTTGGCGCCTCCTACATCGTCCAGAGCTTCATGACCGTAGTTGTCGGCGGGGTCGGCAACATCTGGGGCACGCTGGCCGGCGCCGGCATGATCGGCTCGCTGCAGAAGATCATCGAATGGTTCAACCCGGCCAACACGCTGGCCGCGCAGACCTACATGATCATCTTCATCATCATCTTCATCCAGTTCCGTCCCAAGGGCATCTTCGCCCTCAAGGGCCGCGCGGCGGGAGACTGAGATGATCGAGCGCACCTTCCTTCTGCGCCATCCCTCCGTGATGGTCTTCATCGCGCTTCTGGCCCTGTTCACGGTCGGCGCGACAATCCTGTCGGAAGGCTTCGGCGTGGGCCTGATCTCGACCAGCTTCGTCAAGACGCTCGGCAAGACGCTGTGCCTGTGCCTGATCGCCATCGCCATGGATCTGGTCTGGGGTTACTGCGGCATTCTTTCGCTCGGCCATTTCGCCTTCTTCGGCCTTGGCGGCTACATGATCGGCATGTGGCTCATGTATGAGCGCACCAAGTCCATCGTCGTCGAGCAGCTCGGCGCCGCGCAACTGCCACCGACGCCCGAAGAGGTGCGCGAGGCGATCGGATCGCAGATCTTCGGCGTGGTCGGCGGATCGGAAATCCCGGCGATATGGATGTTTGCCGACAGCCTGATCATCCAGATCGCGCTCGTCGTTCTGGTGCCCGGCCTTCTGGCGCTGGTGTTCGGGTGGCTGGCGTTCCGCAGCCGCGTCACCGGTGTCTATCTCTCCATCCTGACGCAGGCGATGACGCTCGCGCTGTCGCTCTATCTGTTCCAGAACGATTCCGGCCTGCGCGGCAACAATGGCCTGTCGGGCCTGCAGAACATTCCGGGCGCGGAAAACCTCTCGCAGGATGTCATCTCCGTCTGGTTCCTGTGGGCGTCCGCCTTCGCGCTCGGTGCCGGCTATCTGTTCGCCGCCTGGATGGTCTCGGGCAAGTTCGGCAATGTCGTGCGCGGCATCCGCGACGACGAGGCGCGGGTGCGGTTCCTCGGATACAACGTCGAAGCCTACAAGCTGGTCGTCTTCACCGTCACCGCCGTGATCGCGGGCATTGCCGGCGCGCTTTACTATCCGCAGGCGGGCATCATCAATCCGGCGGAGATCGCACCCATCGCCTCGATTTATCTGGCCGTCTGGGTGGCGATCGGCGGGCGCGGTCGGCTCTATGGCGCGGTGATCGGCGCCGCGCTCGTTTCGCTCGTTTCCACCTGGTTCACATCCGGGCAGGTGCCGGACATTCCGCTGGGCTTTTACACAATCGAATGGGTCGACTGGTGGCTGGTGCTGCTCGGCTTCGGTTTCGTTCTGGTGACTTTGTTCGCACCGCAGGGCCTTGGCGGTCTGGTCGATGCGCTGGTGCGCAACCGGCAGGCCATCGCCGCGCCGCCGCCCACCCCGGCCAAATCGGCTGAAAAAGCAAGCGAGGCGGCATGAGCAGTCTTCTCGAAGTGGCCGGCGTCTCGGTCACGTTCGACGGTTTCAGGGCGATCAACGATCTGTCGTTCGAGATCGGGCGGGCGGAGTTGCGCGCCATCATCGGACCGAACGGCGCCGGCAAGACCACCTTCATGGACATCGTCACCGGCAAGACCCGGCCGGACGAGGGCCGCGTGGATTATGGCGAACCGCCCAGGAGCCTGTTGCGCATGAGCGAGAGCGAAATCGCCCGCGCCGGCATCGGTCGAAAGTTCCAGCGGCCCACCGTCTTCGAGCAGCAAAGCGTCCGCGACAATCTGATGATGGCGCTGAAAAACGACCGCAGCCCGTTCGGCGTGATGGCATGGCGCGCGGCGCGAACCGATATCGACAAGGTGGCGGACCTTGCCGAGGAAGTCGGCCTTGCCGATCATCTGGACCGGCCGGCCGGCGAGCTGGCGCACGGCCAGAAACAGTGGCTGGAGATCGGCATGCTGCTGGCGCAGGACCCCAGACTGCTGCTGGTCGACGAGCCCGCCGCCGGCATGACGCTGGGCGAACGCGAGCACACGACCGAACTTCTCAAACGCGCCGCCGAAACCCGTGCCGTCGTCGTCGTCGAGCACGACATGGAGTTCGTGCGGCGGCTCGGCTGCAAGGTGACGGTGCTGCACGAGGGTTCGGTTCTGGCCGAAGGCTCGCTCGACCATGTGACCGCCAACCAAGACGTGATCGACGTCTATCTGGGACGCTGAACCGATGCTTTCCGTTTCCGACCTGACCCTGCATTACGGCCAGTCGCAAATCCTCAATGGCGTCTCGTTCACCGCCGAAACAGGCCGCGTCACCTGCGTGATGGGCACCAATGGCGTCGGCAAGACCAGCCTTCTGAAAGCAATCGCCGGCGTTCACCCGCGCTCGGGCGGCGCGCTGTCGCTGGACGGCGAGACGATCGGCAAGGTGCCGGCGCATGTGCTCGCCGCCAAAGGCGTCGGCTATGTGCCGCAGGGGCGCGACATCTTCCCGCTTCTGACCGTGCGCGAGAACCTTGAGACCGGCTTTGCGACGCTGCCGCGCGGCGAACGGGCGGTGCCCGACGAGATTTACGAACTGTTCCCCGTGCTCAAGGAGATGGACGGACGGCGCGGCGGCGACCTGTCCGGCGGCCAGCAGCAGCAATTGAGCATCGGGCGGGCGCTGGTGACGCGGCCCAAGCTGCTGCTGCTGGACGAGCCGACCGAGGGCATCCAGCCCAACATCATCACGCAGATCGGCAAGGTGATCGACTATCTGCGCCAGCAGGGGCAGATGGCGATCGTGCTGGTCGAGCAGTATTTCGACTTCGCCTACGGGCTGGCGGACGAATTCGTCGTCATGGAACGCGGCGCGGTTACGCTGGCCGGCAGCCGTGACGCGGTCTCGCGCGACGCGCTTGTCGATGCCGTTTCGGTGTGACGGCCGATCCTTTTCGCGCCCGGCTCACCGGGCGGCGGTGGCCAGATCCAGAACCGATGCCTTGAGGACCGCCAGCCCTTGCTCGAGAACCTGCCTGTTCCCGGCATTCTTCTTGGCGTTGATGGCTGTCGAATAGACGAACCTGGCAATCGCATCGATCCCGCCGGGCGCGGATATTCGCGCAGCATGTCGCCGAACGCCTCGGCGGCGCAACGGCCGGCGTCAGGGAGCGCGGCCTGAAGCGCGGCAGCCGCCATATCGGCCACGGACCGTTGGTGATCAAAGGATCAGCTCTGGCTCATCCAGTCCCGATCCGCCTCCCTGATCCGGCCGCCATGCTTGTCGATCAACGCGATCGCCTCGTCCCGGCCGGCGCCGCGCGCCATCAAAATGGCACGCTTGACGTCGTAATCGCTGGCTTCGAGCGCGTCCCGCGCCGTCTGTTCGCTGCAGCCGACAATATCGCGCACGATGCCCAGCGCCCGGCTTCGCAGCTTGCGGTTGGTGACGCGCATGTCGATCATCCGCCCGCGATAGACCTTTCCCAGCCGCACCATCAGAGCGGTCGAGAAGATGTTGAGCGCAATCTTCTGGCTAGTGCCGGCCGCCAGCCGGGTCGATCCTGCAAGCGCTTCCGAACCGGTGTCCAGAAACACCGGCACATCGGCCTCAACAAGAACCGGCGTCCGCGCATTGTTGGCGATGCCGATGGTCAGGGCACCGCTCTGGTTGGCCGCCTTCAAGGCCGTGATCACGAACGGTGTCGTGCCGCTGGCGGCCAGACCGATGACGACGTCGTTCTCGTCAAGAGCGAGGTCGTCCACGGCGCGCGCCGCCGCCGCTTCATCGTCTTCGGCGCCCTCCTGCGCCTCGACGATGCTCGCCGAACCGCCGGCAACGAGGATATGAAGCCGCCCATCGGGCCAGTTGAATGTCGGGTTAAGTTCGACACCATCGAGCAGCGCAACGCGCCCGGACGTGCCCGCCCCGCAATAGACAAGACGCGCCTTCGGTTTTTCGAGCCGCGCAGCAGCAGACGAAACGGCGTCCATGATCTGCGTCTGCGCCGCTTTGACGGCATCGACCGCCTTGGCCTGGCTGCCCACCAGCGCGTCGAAGAGCGCGCCGTCACCCAAACTGTCCAGAAACGGCGAATCGACATCGTGCGCTTCGGTGTTCGGGCGATGTTCGCTGTTCGGTGACGGGGTCAAGGCCGGAAATCCTTATAATACCAAAACATGACCAATTAGCAGAAGGCCGGCTCCGATTTGTATTGCAAGACCGGCGAAATTCAACCCTCATTCAGCTCGTTTGCGATGCGTTGGCGGGAGCCGGACGGTCGATCCGGATTGAAGTGGACAATAATTGGATTTATCCGGTAATGGAGAGGTATGATCAAATGACGGGGTTGATTTGGACAAGCTGATCATCGCGGGCGGTCGCCCCTTTTCGGGCTCGATGCAGGTTGCCGGAGCCAAGAATGCCGCGCTTCCCATTCTGGCGGCATCGATGCTCGGCGGCGGCCAGGTGCGCCTGTCCAACCTGCCCGATGTCGGCGATGTCCGCTCCATGCTCGAACTGCTTGGCTTGTGCGGCGTCGAGACCGGCGATCCCGTCCATGGACGTATCGAATTCTCCACGGAGGCCCTGCGTGCCGCCGATGCCCCTTACGACATCATGCGCAAGATGCGCGCCTCGTTTCTGGTGCTGGCGCCGCTTCTCGTCCGGTTTGGCCGCGCCCGGATTTCGCGGCCGGGCGGCTGCGCCATCGGGACACGCCCGGTCGATCTGCACCTTGGCGCGTTGGAGGCGCTCGGCGCCCGTATCGATTTCGGCGGCGGCATCTATGACGTGCAGGCGCCCGAGGGATTGCGAGGGGCACGCATCGCGCTGCCTATGGCGTCGGTGGGTGCAACCCACACCGCGCTGATGGCGGCGGCCGGCGCGCGGGGCGAGACCGAGATCGTCAATGCGGCGCGCGAGCCCGAGATCGTCGATCTGGCGGCATTCCTCAACGGCCTGGGCGCGCGGGTCGAAGGCGCCGGAACATACAAGATCACGGTTCAGGGCACCGACAGCTGGAGCGACGTCAGCCACGCCATCGTGCCCGACCGGATCGAGGCGGCCAGCTATCTGATCGCCGCCGCCATGACCGGCGGTGAACTGGAGATCATCGGCGCGCGACTGGAACATCTGGGCGCTGCCTGCCAGATCCTCGAACAGGCCGGCATCGTCATCTACCCGTCCGACCGGGGGCTGATCGCCCGGCGCGGCGGCGCGCTGACGAGCGTTGACGTGGCAACCGAACCGTTTCCGGGTTTTCCGACCGATCTGCAGGCGCAGTTCATGGCCCTGATGTGCCTTGCCGACGGTGTTTCGGTGATCCGCGAGCGCGTCTTTGAATCGCGGTTCATGCATGTGCCGGAATTGCAGCGCATGGGCGCCGACATCCGCCATGACGGATCGACCGCCATCGTGACGGGCGTCGGCGAACTGCACGGCGCCCAGGTGATGGCCACCGATCTGCGCGCCTCCATGTCGCTGGTGCTCGCCGGTCTGGTCGCCAAGGGCGAAACGACCGTGCACCGGGTCTACCATCTCGATCGCGGTTTCGAAGACATTGAAGGCAAGCTGCGCCGGTGCGGCGCGGCCATCGAAAGGGTCGCCGAATGACGACGGCCAAAGTCGATGACGAAGCGCTGTTCATGGCGGTCGATGGCGGCGGCACGGGCTGCCGCGCGCGGCTGGAAACCGCAGACGGCAAGGTGATAGGCGGCGGGCTGGCCGGTCCGGCGGCAACGCGGTTCGGTGTCGAAGCGTCCTGGGCGGCGATTTCGACCGCCTTTTCAAACGCGCTGGACGAAGCAGGCATCGGCCGATCGGACGCGGGACACATTCATGCCGGCATCGGCGTCGCCGGCCTGTCGCGGCAAGGCGCGCGCGAGGCGCTGGAAGCGATGGAGCATCCGTTTGCGTCGGCGCATTTTGCGACAGACGGTGAGATCGCCTGTCTTGGCGCGCATGGCGGGCGCGACGGCGCAATCGTCATCGTCGGCACGGGAAGCTGCGGGCTGGCGCGCCTGTCGGGGCAGCTGATCAAGATCGGCGGCTATGGGTTTCCGATATCGGACGAGGGCAGCGGCGCCTATCTGGGGCTGCGCGTCGTCCGCGCCGCGATGATGGCCCATGACGGCCGGATGGCCATGACCGCGCTGCTCGGCGAGATCATGGGCCGTTTCGGCGACGATCCGGGCAATGCGGTCCAATGGATGGATCAGGCAACAGCAACCGACTACGCAGCCTTTGCGCCGATCGTCGTCCGCCATGCCGACGATGGCGATCCGGCGGCTCGGCGCATCATGCAGGACGCGGCCGCGGCGATCGAGACCATCGGTCGAACGCTTTTCGAACGGGGGGCCGAACGGCTGACGCTGATCGGCGGGCTGGCGAGCGTGATCGAGAGCTGGCTTGCGCCGGATCTGCGCCGCCGATTGAGCCCGCAGCTGGGCGACAGCCTGGACGGGGCCGCGATCCTTGCCGGACGGCCGGCAATCGGCCGGTGACGATGCAGAATGGACCGGACAATACGCAAAACGGCCATGAAGCGGCCGCGGCGCATACCGGGGAACAGGGGTAGGCTTTGAGCGATTATCCAGTCACGATCGACAAGATATTCCAGGACTACGGTCCGATCGACCAGAACAATCCGACGCCGCGCTACATCCAGTTGGCCAACCGGATTCGCGACCTGATCGAGAGCGGAAGCTGGAAGGCCGGCGACGCGCTGCCCTCGGAACGGACAATCGTCGGCGCGACCGGCCTTTCGCGGGTGACGGTGCGCAAGGGTCTCGAACTGCTCGTCAATGAGGGGCTTTTGTGTCAGCGCCACGGTTCGGGCACCTATGTCAGCAGCGAGGAAGACCGCATCGAGCAGTCGCTCGGAACCCTGACCGGGTTCAGCGAGGACATGCACTCGCTCGGCCATGTGCCGAGCGCCCGCTGGATCGAAAAGACCATCGACAATCCGTCGACCGAAGAGACGATGGTGCTGGGCCTTTCGCCGGGCGAGAAGGTTGCGCGCCTGCATCGTCTGCGGCTGGCGGACGGCGAACCGCTGGCGATCGAAATGGCCGTTGTGCCCGCCAGCATTCTGCCCGATATCGACGACATGCAGGATTCGCTCTATCAGACGCTGGCCGCACAGGGCGCGCTGCCCGAAAAGGCGCTGCAGCGCATGCATGCCTGCCGCCTGCCCGCATTCGAGGCGGAACTCCTCAAGTGCGAGGAAGGCGAGCCAGCGCTCCACATCGAGCGCCTGTCGCGTCTGCACAGCGGCCGGGTGATCGAGTTCACCCGCTCCTACTATCGGGGTGACCGCTACGATTTCATCGCCGAACTGACGCTTCCCGGCGCACGGCCAAAGACCATGCAGGGCAAACGCTGATGACAAGCCTGATGCAGCAGGAAACGCGGGCCATTCCCGCCCTCGTCGCTCAACAGATGCACGACCATCTGGCCACCTACGAAGGCTGTGCCGACCGGCTCGCGGCGTTCGATCCGGCCCTCGTCGTCACCATGGCGCGCGGCTCGTCGGACAATGCCGCGCTTTATTTCAAATATCTGTTCGAGCTGAAGACCGGCATACCGGTCGCCTCGGTCGGGCCCTCGATCGCCTCGGTCTACGAACGCGAATTGCGCCTTGATCGCGCCGCGTGCCTTTCGATCTCGCAATCCGGCAAAAGCCCCGACCTGGTGGCGTTCCAGAAGATGGCCGGCGATCAGCGGGCCCTGAACCTGGCGCTGGTCAACACGCTTGACAGCCCTTTGGCAGAAGGTGCCGACTGCCTGATGCCGGTTGCCTCGGGACCGGAGAAGTCCGTCGCGGCGACCAAATCCTTCGTCATGTCGCAGACCGCCATCGCCGCGCTGACGGCGCATGTCAGCCGGGACGACGGTCTGCTTGCCGCACTGGCGGATCTGCCGGACGCGCTGGACCGGGCCATCGGTTGCGACTGGCGCGATCTGGTCACACGGTTGAAGCCCGTTCACTCGCTTTACGTCATCGGGCGCGGGCCGGGACTTTCCATCGCCCAGGAAGCCGCGCTCAAGCTGAAGGAGACGTGCGAAAAACACGCGGAGAGCTACAGTTCCGCCGAGGTGCTGCACGGTCCCATCCAGTTGGCGGCCAGCGGCCTGGCAGCGCTCGTCTTCCTCAGCCGCGACGAGGCGCGGCAGGGCCTGATCGACGCGGTCCGACGCATGGCCGAAATGGGCATTGCCGTTTTCGTCGCCGATCCCGCCGGCGACCGGCCGCTGGACCTGCCGGGCGTTTCCTACCTGCCATGCGCCGCGGCTCCGCACCCGATGCTCGACTGCATCAGCCAGATCACGACCTTCTATGTTTTCGCGGAGCGGTTCGCATTCGATCTCGGTCTCGATCCGGATTCGCCCAAACTGCTCAAAAAGGTCACCGAGACGATATGAGCGGGCCGACCGTTTTCAGGGCAAGCGCGATTTTCGATGGATCGGTCGTCCATCGCGACCGCCAGCTGGTCGTCGAGGACGGCAGGGTCAAGGGTCTGGCCCCGCTGGCCGATACGCCGGCGCGCAGCCGGATCGTCGACACGGAGGCTGAATGGCTGTCGCCGGGATTTGTCGACTGGCAGGTCAATGGCGGCGGCGGCGTCCTGTTCAACGACAATCCCAGTCCCGAAGGTCTTGCACGGATCGCCGACGCCCACCGGTGTTTCGGGACGACCGCCCTGCTGCCGACCGTGATCACCGATGAGCCGGCGGTCACAAAGGCCGCGGCCGCAGCGGCCGCCGAGGCGACGCAACAGGGCGCACCGGGCATTGTCGGCATTCACTTCGAGGGCCCGCATATCTCGGTTGCGCGGAAAGGCGTCCACGATCCGCGCTTCATCCGGCCCATGGAGCGGGACGATTTGGCTTTGCTCCGTCGCCGGGATCTGGGCCGGATCGTTGCGACGGTCGCCCCGGAAAACGCCACGGTCGACGATGTCGCCGCGCTTGCACAGGCAGGAACGATCGTCAGCCTTGGCCATACGGCGACGGATCACGACACGGCCCGGCGCTATTTCTCGGCGGGGGCGCGCGCGGTCACGCATCTTTTCAACGCCATGGAGCCGCTGCACCACCGTCAGCCGGGCCTGATCGGGGCCGCGCTCGAAAACCCGGATATCTATTGCGGGCTGATCGCCGACGGCCACCATGTTCACCCGTCGGTCCTGTCGATGGTTTTCGCGGCGGGCCCGAAGACCCGGCTGACGCTGGTCACCGATGCGATGTCCTCGGTCGGCGACCCCTCCGACACGTTCGAGTTGAACGGCCGTATCGTCCACCGCAAGGGCGGGCGCCTGACCATCGAAGACGGCACGCTCGCCGGCTCCGATCTGGACATGATATCCGCCATCCGCTTTTCCGTGCGCGAGTGCGGCGTCGCCATGGTCGACGCCCTGCGCATGGCCACGTCGGTGCCGGCAAGCATGCTCGGGCTCGAGACGATCGGCTCGCTGCGGCCCGGCGCGCGCGCGGACATCGTTGCCCTGCACGACAGCCTCGATATCGCCCAGGTCCATATGGCCGGCGAACCCGACCCATAGGGCCGGCAAACGGGGTCGGCGCCTTGACGGCGCGTCAGTTCGGCGTCGTCACCGCCGGGTCGTCGGCGAAATGGCAGGCGCATGTGCGCGCCGGGAAATCGTCGCCCTCCAGAACGCGCAGCTCCGGGCTCGTGCGATCGCAGTCGGGCTGTTTCCAGTAACAGCGGGGATGAAACAGGCAGCCTTCGGGCCGGTGCGCGATGTTGGGCACATCGCCGGTCAGGACGATCCGTTCGGGCACGGCCGATTGCGCCAGTTCGCGTCCGGGAATGCGCGGCACAGCCGACAGCAGCGCCCGCGTGTAAGGATGGCGCGGCGCTTCGAAGATGGACTGCGAGGGCCCGTACTCGACCAGCTTGCCGAAATACATCACGCCGATCCGGTCGCTGACATGGCGGACGACCGACAGGTCGTGGCTGATGAAGATGATGGAAAGCCCGAGTTCGGCACGCAGCTTGGCCAGCAGATTGATGATTTGCGACTGGATCGAGACATCGAGCGCCGAGACGGCCTCGTCGGCGACGATGATCTTGGGGCTGATCGCCAGCGCGCGGGCGATGGCTATGCGTTGCCGCTGGCCTCCGGAAAACTGGTGCGGCAGACGCTCCATCGCGCTTTTGGGAAGGCCGACCAGATCGAGCAATTCGGCAATGCGCTCCCGACGGTTGGCGATCCCATGCACGATCAGCGGCTCGCCAACGATGGTGCCGACTGTGTGGCGCGGATTGAGCGAGCCGAACGGATCCTGGAAGACCATCTGGATGTCGCGCCGCGCCTGTTTGAGATCGCGCTTGCCGATCGTTGCGATGTCGCGGCCGCCATAGATGATCTCGCCGCTGGTCGGATCGTCCAGACGCATGATGGTGCGGCCGAGCGTGCTCTTGCCGCAGCCCGATTCGCCGACGATGCCCAGAATTTCACCTGCATCGAGGTCGAAGGAAATGCCGTCGAGCGCCAGCACCCTGCCGCCGGAGCCGGTTGGATAGTGCTTGACCAGATCGCGCACGGACAGGAGCGGGCTCATGATGCCGGGTTCCAGCAATAGCCGGCGTGGGCGCCGCGGCGCACCTCGGGCGGCGTTTCTGTCGCGCAAACGTCGATCGCAAAATTGCAGCGTCCGGCAAACGCGCAGCCTTTCGGCCGTTCCCCCGGCGGCGGCACCGCGCCCGGTATCGCCGGCAGGCGCGATCCCGGCGGATTGGCTGCGGGAATGGTCCCGATGAGCGCCTCCGTGTAGCGGTGGATCGGATTGCCGAACAGGTCGTCGACCGGCCCCTCCTCCGCGATCCTGCCGGCATACATGACCACCGCCCGGTCGCAGGTTTCCGCGATCACACCGAGGTCGTGCGTGACCATCACGCAGGCCATGCCGAAACGTTTGCGCATCTCGGCGATCAGGTCGAGAATCTGCGCCTGGATGGTCACGTCGAGTGCGGTCGTCGGCTCGTCGGCGATCAGGAGGGCCGGCTCGCAAGCCAGCGCAATCGCGATCATCACGCGCTGTCTCTGGCCGCCGGACAGTTGGAAGGGATAGCGCTGCAACTGCGCGTCTTCGCTGGGCAGGCCCACAAGGCCCAACAGCCGCTTGACCTCCGCCTTGCGCTCTCGGCCGGCCATCTTGCGATGGATTTCCAGCGCTTCGCCGATCTGCGCTCCGATGGTCATGATCGGATTGAGCGAGGTCATCGGCTCCTGGAAGATCATCGCCATGCGGTTTCCGCGAATGCGGTTCAGTTCCGTCTCGTCAAGATCGGCCATGTTGGTCTGCTCGAAGAGGATGCGGCCGCGCGACACCTTGACGGCGTGTTTCGGCAGCAGGCCGAGGACCGACAGGGCGGTGATCGTCTTTCCGCATCCCGATTCGCCCAGGAGACCGACCATTTCGCCCCTGTTGACGGTCAGACTGATGCCTTCCACCAGCACCGCCGAGCGGGTCGACAGATGGAGGTCTTCTATCGCCAGAAGCGGCTGGTCCTGGACGTCGGCGTTTGAACTATGCTGCACGAGAACGTAGGCTCCGGAACGGGTGGGACAGAGCGGCCTCAGCCGCTATCTGATTCCAACTCGTACGTTATTGGTTACATTGACAATGCTGACGAGGTGAGAAATGGTATTGAGGTGGACTATGTCACCAGCTTGGCCAGGGAATGTCAACAAAGGCGCAGCCACCGATACAGCCTTGGGAGCGAAACCGTCTTGGGAGAACGTCATATCATGAAAAGCCTTCGCACCTTCACATTGACATGCGGCGTGGCCGTGGCGGCCGTCGTTTCCGGTCCGGCATTGTCGGCGCCGCTGCAAGTGGCCGTCGAGCAATCGCCGTCCGGTCTCGATCCGCACATCGTCACAGCGTTTTCCTCATTCCAGATCATCGATGGCACCATCTATGAAGGGCTGACGGCGCTGGACAACGATCTGAACATCGTTCCGGGCCTGGCTTCGGAATGGCAGATTTCCGACGACAAGACGACCTATACCTTCACCCTGCGCGAGGGGGTGACCTTCCATGGCGGCGATGCGATGACGTCGGCGGATGTGGTCGCCAGCCTCAATCGCGTGCTTGCCGAAAACACCGGTTCACCGCTCGCCAGCCGTCTTGCCGCGGTCGACAGCATCGAGACACCCGATGACAGCACCGTGGTTCTCAACCTTTCGGCACCTTCTGCACCGCTCCTGTCCTCGCTGACCTCGATCGCCATCGTGCCGGCCAAGTATGAAGACGACACGGACTCGCTGCAAAGGGCGCCCGACGGCACCGGCCCGTTCAAGTTCGTCTCCTGGCAACCCGATGTCGCCATCACGCTGGAGGCCAATGCGGACTATTGGGACGAGGAACGGCCGGCGCTGGAGGGCGTGGTCTTCAACATCGTGCCGGAAGCGGCGACGCGCCAGGTCGGCCTGAATTCGGGCCAGTACCAGATGCTGCCCAACATTGACGGCGTGATGGCCCAGCAGTTCCAGGGCGCCGGCGGCGTCCAGTTGGAGGAGACGCTGGAACTGGCCTATTCGCTGATCGGCATCAACGTCTCGCGTCCGCCCTTCGACAACGCCAAGGTCCGCGAAGCGATCAACTACGCGATCAACCGCGACGACATCGTCGCCGCCGCCCTGTTCGGGGCCGGCGTGCCAGGCGGCCCGCTGTCGCCGGCGCTGACCAACTACGCCCTGCCGCTCGAAGAGTTCGGCTGCTTCACCCCGTCCGCGGACAAGGCCAGAGCGCTGTTGGAGGAAGCCGGTATCGAAACGCCGATCGAGGCGACGCTGCTGGTGCTGCCGCGCGACAGCACCAAGGGTATCGCCCAGGTGGTCCAGCAGCAATTGGCGGCGATCGGCATCGATCTCGAGCTCGACATTCCCGAGATCGGTCAGTTCGTCCAGAACTGGCGGAATTCGGAGTTCGACATGTTCGTGTCCCTCAATTCGGGGACGATCGAGCCCGACGATTATTTCTACCGCACCTTCCGCACAGGCGGCTCGACCAACGTGTTCAAATATTCGAACGAAACCCTCGATGCCCTGCTCGATGCCGGACGCGAGGAGACCGATACCGCCAAACGGCAGGAGATCTATGCGGACGCGCAGCGGGAACTGGCCTGCCAGGGTCCGGCCGCTTTTCTGACCTACGGCCAGCTCTACACGGCGATGCGCGACAATGTGGACGGCTATTCGATCAGCCCCACCCGTTCGATGCGGTCGCTGGGCGGCACGTCGGTCACCGAATAACGAGTACGGACGGATTGGCGGAACGGTGCACACGTTCCGCCAAGGCCGCCCGCTCCGCCTTTGCGGTATGATGACAGTCCATGGTGTTGCTGAAACGACTGCGTGACCGGCTGATCGATCTGGCGATCGTCATTTTCGGCGTCTCCATTCTCGTCTTCGGCTTCATCCGCATGATCCCCGGGGACGCCGTCGCTATCATGCTCGGCGCCAATGCCGAGGTGACGCCGGAACGGATTGCCGCCATCCGCACCCGGCTGGGCCTCGACCTGCCGATCCACGAGCAATATTTCGTCTGGGTGTCGAATGTGCTGCGCGGCGATTTCGGCGTGTCGATCTGGACGGGCAGGCCGGTGATCGAGGAGATCGGCCATCATGTTTGGCCGACCCTGCAGCTCACCCTGCTGGCGCTTCTGACGGCGATCGTTCTCGCAATTCCCCTCGGCATCCTGATGGCCAACATAAGGGGCAGGCGTGGCGAAGCCTTTGTCCAGGCGGGCTCGGTCATCGGGCTGACGGTGCCGCCCTTCTGGCTGGGGATCATCATGATCCTGGTGCTGTCGACGGTGGCGCCGAGCCTCCAGATGCTGGGCTATGTGCCGTTCACGACCGATCCGATCGGCAACATACAACGCCTGATATTGCCCGCCTTCGCGCTGAGCCTGCCGATCATGGCAAACCTGGCGCGCCTTTTGCGCTCGACGCTGCTCGAAGCCATGCAACAGGACTATATCCGCACCGCCCGCGCCAAGGGCGTGCCGGCGCGCCGCATCCTCTATCGCCACGCGCTGCGCAACGCCATCATCCCGTTCGTGACCAGCGTCGGCATCATGGCGGGCTATCTTCTGAGCGGCGCGATCGTGATCGAACAGGTGTTCGCCATTCCCGGTCTCGGCCGCCTGATCCTCGGCGCCATCGCCGAGCGCAACTACCCGCTGCTGCAGGCAGCAATCCTGCTGGTGACGTGCAGCTTCGTGCTGATCAACTTCCTGGTCGACATCGTCTACACGCTGATCGACCCGAGGATCACGGAATGAGCGGCGGCACCATCGAACGTCCGGCCGAGCAGCCCGTGCCAACCCATCCGGCGCGGCGGTTCACCCTGCCCGAGCCGAGCCTTTACAATCTGTCGCTCGGCATGATCATTCTCATCACGATCGTGGCCGTGGCGGCGCCGTGGATCGCGCCCTACGATCCGCTCGAACAGGACATCATCCAGCGCCTGAAGGGCCCTTCGGCGGCGCACTGGCTGGGCACCGACCAGCTGGGCCGCGATCTGTTGTCCCGGATCATGCACGGCCTGCGCGCATCCCTTGCCATCTCGGCGGGGGCTGTCGGTGTGGCCCTCGTCTTCGGCAGCATTCTGGGGCTGCTGGCGGCCTATTATCGCGGCTGGACGGAACGCATCATCATGCGGCTGATGGACGTGCTGTTCGCGTTTCCGGTCATGCTGCTGGCCATCGGCGTGATCGCGCTGCTGGGACCGGGCAGTTTTCCGACGGCGGCGGCGATCGCCATCGTCTACACGCCCATATTCGCCCGTTTGCTGCGCGCGCCCGCACTGGTGGTCGCATCGAGCGACTATGTGCTCAGCGCACGGTCGATCGGCGCGTCGGACCTGCGCATCATCGTCTTCCACATCCTGCCCAACCTTGCGAGCGTGATCCTCGTCCAGGTCAGCCTTCTGTTGTCCTCGGCGATCCTGGTCGAAGCGTCCCTGTCGTTTCTCGGGCTGGGGACACAGCCGCCGGTGCCATCGCTCGGCATGATGCTGTCGGAGGGCCGCAACTTCCTGTTTCTTGCGCCCTGGGCGGCGATTTTTTCCGGGCTCGCCATTCTGATCGTCGCCTTCGCGCTGAACCTGTTCGGCGACGCGCTGCGCGACAACCTCGATCCGCGGCTGCGCCAAAGCTGATCCGGCGCACGGGATCGTCGGACGGGGCAAATGCACCCGTCGGACGGCCGGTTCAGCCTGCCGCCACGTGGCTTGCCAGTTTTCCGCCCGTCTGCGGCGTCTTGACGCCCGTCGTCAGCGGGTAGCTATAGGGCATCTGGCGCATCGAACGGATCGCCAGAAACGCAAAGCACTCGGCCTCGACGGCATCGCCGCGCAGGCCGACATCCTCGGCCAGGAGGATCTCGCATCCGGTGCGCTTGGCCATTTCGCGCATCATGGTGGGGTTTTTGCGCCCGCCGCCGCACACGATGATCCGCGTGGGCCGCTTGGGCAGCAGATCCAGCCCCTTGCCGACCGAACCGGCGGTGAAGGCGGTGAGCGTCGCCGCACCGTCCTCAAGGCGCAGCCCGTCGGCCATCGACGCCAGAAAATCGAACCGGTCCAGCGATTTGGGGAACGCCGCCGAAAGATAAGGGTGCTCCAACAGGCTCTTTAGCCGGTCCTCGTCGACCGAGCCGGCGGCGGCGATCCTGCCGTCGACATCCATGTCGGCGCCAGAATGGGCCGAGACCCAGTCATTGACCGGCGCATTGGCCGGCCCGGTGTCGAACGCCATCATCTCGTCGCCGTCGCACCAGGTGATGTTGGCGACACCGCCCAGATTGAGGATCGCCGTGTCGTTGCGCGCGTCGATCTTGCGCAGCATGGCCTTGTGATAGATGGCGGACAGGGGCGCGCCCTGGCCGCCGGCCTCCATGTCGGCCGAACGGAAGTCGTAGACGACGTCGGTGCCGATGATCGAGGCCATCATCGCGCCGTCGCCAAGCTGCCGGGTGCGGCCGCGATGGCCGTTCTCAGGCGCCGCATGCAGAACGGTCTGGCCATGAAAGCCGACCGCCGCGATGTCCGCCGCCTGGTAGCCATGTTTGGCCAGGAAGCGATTGACCGCCTCCGACTGCGCCCGGGTCAAGGCGATCTCGGCCTCGCGGAAGATCTCCGGTTCCGGGCCGGAAAACCGCCATTGCAGGGCCGCCTGGAAGGTCTCTCGCAGCAACGAGCGTATGTCGGTCGGATAGGGCGCCAGTTCCCATGGACCGAACGCATCGATCGTCTCGCCGTCGGTCTTGATCATTGCGATGTCGATGAACCCGTCGAGAACGGTGCCGGTCATCAGGCCGATTGCCCAGGCAGGCTGCATGTTGGACGTCTCCTTGGTCAGGCGGCAGCGCTTTGGGCCGGCGGCGCCAGGTGCTGCGGGAAGATGGAGCCCGCCGGCTGGCGGCGGAAACTGTGGAGGGCGGCTGTCGAGCCGGCATCGCCGGACAGGCTGCAGTGGAAGGAAAATGCGCCGCGGCGATGCCGGCGATCATCCCTGCCCGTCACATCGTCGCGGAACCCGTCTTGAGGCATGTCTTCGGTCAATCGCCGCTCACTGGTATTTAAAAGGTATGATATGTCTTGGATCGAAATCTGGCAATCGGTTTCGCCATGCAAACATCGGCGTCACGCAACACAGACAACGCAGCCCCCGATCCGGGACGTTTGATGGAGATCGACGGACCCGGTTGCCGGCGCGAAGCGGAAGATCGCGACCGCGCCGCGGGACGCGCCTGCACTGTCGAGCGGATTGCGCGGCAGCCAAGCGCCGCGATCCACCGTTTCGCGCGATGCAGCGATGCCGCCTGCGGCTGAGGCGGAGAGTTCGGGAGAAACTTCGAACCCGGCCTCCGCAAGCGCACGACCGTGCGCCGGCCGGTCAGGCCGCCTCCGCGGAGCCAGCGAACGCAATGAGCTTGGCGTGAGCGAAACAATGGCGGAGAGGAAGGGATTCGAACCCTCGAGACGGTTTTGCCGCCTACTCCCTTAGCAGGGGAGCGCCTTCGACCACTCGGCCACCTCTCCGTTCGGGCGTTTTCGAGGATTTCCGGCGATTTTGCAACCGCCCCCGATGCAGTTTCGTGCGGCCTGCCACGGCGCGCGGCAGGATCAAACCGGCGGGTGCTGGCCAAATCCGACGCGATCGGTTCTGTCGGGCGCCCTCGCCCCGCCTTCCAGGCTCAAAGGACAGGTGGTGACGGAGCGCTGACCGATGCTTACCAAGCCGCGCAACGCCCGCTTACCGGGGCGCGAAAATCTGCTATCAGCGGCGCCACCCGACCCGCAGGAGCGCCAGCCATGCCGCCACACCCCAATCCGCTCGTCGATGCCCTGCCGGCGACGATCCCTTTCGTTGCGCCCGAGCGCACCGAGCGCGAGACCGGCACGGCATTTGAGGCGCGGCTGGGCGCCAATGAGGGCAATTTCGGCGCGGCGCCGGCGGCGACCGCGGCGATGGCCCGGGCGGCGCGCGAGGCGGTCCGGAACTATCCGGACCCCGAAAGCTGGGCGCTGCGCGAGGCGCTGGCAACCCGTCTCGGCGTCGCCTTGGAGGAGATCGTCGTCGGGCCGGGCATTGACGGTCTTCTCGGGCTTATCGTGCGCATCTTTGCGCGCGAAGGCGACAAAATCGTCACCTCGCTCGGCGCCTATCCGACCTTCAACTATCATGTGGCTGGCTATGGCCGTCGGCTGGCGACCGTGCCCTATCGCGACGACCGGGAAGACCTCGATGCGCTCGCCGCCACGGCGCGCGCCGAAAACGCGGCGATCGTCTATGTCTCCAACCCGGACAATCCGATGGGGACATGGTGGGACGCCGCCGCGATCGACGCGTTCTGCGATGCCGTGCCCGAACGAACGCTGATCGTTTTGGACGAAGCCTATGGCGAGACAGCGCCGGCGGGCACGCTGCCGCCCATCAACACCGCACGGCCCAACCTGATCCGGCTGCGCACTTTTTCAAAGGCCTATGGGCTGGCGGGCCTGCGCTGCGGCTATGCGTTCGGCACCAAGGCGCTGATCGCCCCGTTCGACAAGGTGCGCGATCATTTCGGCGTTAACGTGATGGCGCAGGCCGCCGCCCTCGCCTCGCTGGGCGACCGCGACTGGCTGGCCGGCACGCTGGGCAAGATCGCGGCGGCCCGCGACGAGATCGCGCGGATCGGGGGCGACAACGGGCTCACCGCCCTGCCCTCGGCAACCAATTTCGTCACGCTCGATTGCGGGCGCGACGGCGACCATGCCATGGCGGTTCTGAAGGGGCTGATGGCCGGCGGGGTTTTCGTGCGCAAGCCGATGGCGCCGGTGCTCGACCGGTGTATCCGCGTCAGCGTCGGCCGGCCTGAAGAGCTGGCGCATTTCGCCACGACGCTGCCGATAGCGCTTGCCCAAGCGCGCGGCGATGCTTGATCGCAAACGGCAAATCGGCGAGGGCTTGGTTCAAGGCCGGCTTCGGCGGGCACGAGCATGGATGCTGACAGCGTGACCGATACACATCAGGAGCCGGACGGCGACAGCACGGATGAAGCCGACCGCCAGGCGATGATCATGATCCGGCCCAGCCGGCACACGCTGCCCGAGGACATCTTCGCCATTTCGATCGGCGTGGCGCTGGTCTCGTTCGGCGTCTTTCTGTTCCAGCAGGCCGAACTGGTCGTTTCCGGCGTTGCCGGCATCGCGCTGACCATCTCCTATGCGACCGGGCTGGATTTCTCCGCCCTGTTCTTTGCGCTCAACCTGCCGTTTTACGCGCTGGCCGTACGCGGCATGGGCTGGCGGTTCGTGATCAAGACGTTCTGCGCCATCGCGCTGATGAGCGTTCTGGTACGCTACTACCCGGTTCTGATCACCATCGAGACGCTGGAGCCGGGGTTTGCCGCGCTGATCGGCGGGATCATGATCGGGCTGGGGCTTCTGGCGCTGTTCCGCCACGGCGCGGGGCTCGGCGGCATCAACATCCTGGTCTACTGGCTGCAATCGGCGCGCGGCATGCGCGCCGGCTATGTCCAGCTCGGCATTGACGCGCTGATCCTGGCCGGCGCCGCGCTCGTCATCGGATGGCAGGGCATCGTGTGGTCGGTGGCCGGCGCGGTGATGTTCAACCTGATCCTGGGCGTCAACCACAAGCCGGGCCGCTATGTCGGCGTGAACTGACGGTACCGGTAATAAAACTCAGCTCTTTCATGCTATGATTTCCGTAGAAGACGCAGTCGAGTTCTTTGGGCCGGTCAGTTCGCAAATCTAAGCTTGATTAGGATCACGATGTCGAGGCGAGCCGGAAAGACTGTCGCAACCGCTGAATGCTTGCCCGACGGCCTTGAAGCTCTTCGCAAGGAGTTAACTCTGGCCGAAGTAATGCATCTAATAGAGAAAACGGCTCGATGGGTTGATCCCGCGACCTTTGCCTATCTGCCGGTTTGGTATCCCGAGCACGCCCGCCGAGCCCTGTTCTACAAGTCAAACTGGACTGAGCCGCAGATGAACCGCAATCGGCAGACCGGGCTCAGCGTCCATAAGTCAGAAGGCAATATTAATGCTAACAAGGCTCTGACAAAGGCGTTGGGCCTTCGTGGAAAGCAGCGGCCAAACTGGTCATGTTGCCATATCTGGGGTTTGGACGACGACCGCTATCAGTCATCCAACGAAGTCGTCCAGGATCATCGATTCTTTTCCTGCGTTGCCAACATGGTGTTGCTGCCAACACCGTTGAAGGCGTTCACCGATGCCATGATCGAGGTAAAGACGATGCTGCGTGTTTGCGCGCTTCACCTTTACGGTTGGTTATGCGAGCACGAGGCCGTTTCAAACACCGGTGCGCAGATTGCAAGCTGGTCCGACTGGGATGACTATCCGGTCAGTTGGCCCAAGCCAGATAAACCGGCTTTGCCGTCTGGGACGGTCCCCTTCTCAGATCGCATAAAGAACGCCGCCGACAAGCGAAAAGCGACAATCCGGAGAGACTTGGAACAGGCCGGTCCGCACTATCCCCGAAAACAGGTGCAAGCCGTGCTGGATTTCTGGAACATCGCTCTCTGAGCACGTGTTCGCCGGAAACAAACCCAATCGCTTCCTTGCGGCCAATTTATGAGACCTTATGAGCAAGAAGGCCGCGCGCTCACACCCCAAGAGCGCGCGGCCTGTCAGCGGAACCCCCGTTGCAACCGGTCGCTTGCCCCCCGCAAACCGGTGCCCCACCCGCCGATGTCTTTTCGAAGCCGGCCGTCGGGCCGGCACCACCGCTCAATGGCGGGTCATCCACTCACGCGCTTCGCGCAGCGCCTTGGCCAGTTCGGCCTTGTTCATGGTTTCGGCGATCTCGGCGCGCAGGGCGCCGGCTCGCGGCGAGCCCTTGATGGCCGCGATGTTGAACCATTTGTGCGCGGCAACCAGATCGGCGTCGCCATTGCGGCCCGTCGCGCAAGCCAGGCCCATCTCGAACAAGATGTCTGCGTTGGCGCCGGCGCCCATCCCGGCAAAGTCGGCGTTTTCCATTTCAAGGCGTGCCATGTCGACCCCCTATTGCGTGTCCCTGTTTCGTCCCCGAGCCCTTTGTCGTCCCGGCGTTTTGATGGGTGGAGGATGCCGGCAAGGCTTCAACGGCTGGCAAACAAGTGTCCTTAATGGCGCGCAAACGAAACAAAAACAGGGGGTAAATTCAACCGCGCGTTAACATGTCAAATAGCTGATTTTGCTTGGCAAACCGGGGATTTTCACACATCGTTCACAGTTGGCGCGGAAAGCAATCGCTAACCGTGGCAGCGGGTCGATGCGGGAGGGACGCGGTTTTTGCCGGTCCATGAAGCGACCGATCCGCCCGCCGGAACGCTACCGACTCCCGTCAAAACCCGTTTACTTTTACGTGTGCGTCAATAATAGTGCACGCGAACGGTCCTTGAACCGTGCATGATTGGGAGGAACCTCATGAAGACATCTCTGCTTGCGCTGGCGGTCGCCGTCACCATGACCGCAACGCCCGCTCTTGCCGACGCCATTGTCGGCACCTGGCGCACAGGAAGCGGCGAAACCGCGCGAATCGCGGAGTGCGGGAGTGCATTCTGCATCACCCTTCAGACCGGAACCTATGCAGGCCAGCAGATTGGCCGCGTCTCCCTCAGCGGCAACCGCTACGTCGGCAACATCACCGACCCGGCAGAAGGGCGCCAATACAAGGGACGTGCCCGCCTTTCGGGTAACACGCTCAACATGACAGGTTGCTTTGGTGTTTGCACTCCCATCACAAGCCGGACCGAGGCGTGGAAACGCCAGTAACCGGACCCGATCGGCCTCCCCGAACCGGACGGGGAGGCCCCATGGTCAGCGCGCGCGCTGGCCGAACAGCACCTTCTGCGCCTCCTTGTCGTCGCGCAGATTGGTTTGCTCGCGCTTTTCGCGTCCGACCGCCAGGCCGCGCTCGACCGCCGGCCGCGCATTCATCGTGTCGAACCAGCGCTTGAGGTTGGGGAAGTCGTCCAGATCCTGGCCCTGCCGTTCGTAGGGCAGGACCCAGCCGATGCACGCCATGTCGGCGATCGAATAGTCGCCGGCGAGGAAGTCGCGGTCGGCAAGGCGCCTGTTCATCACGCCATAGAGCCTGTTGACCTCATTGGTGTAGCGGTCGATCGCATAGGGCACCTGTTCGGGCGCATATTGGCGGAAATGATGCGCCTGGCCGGCCATCGGACCCAGCCCGCCCATCTGCCAGAACAGCCACTCGTCGACGGCGGTCCGCGCGCGCGGATCTGCGGGATAAAAGCGGTCGAACTTGCGGCCCAGATATTGCAGGATCGCGCCGGACTCGAACACCGAGATCGGCTCGCCGCCCGGGCCTTCCGGGTCGATGATGGCGGGCATGCGGTTGTTGGGCGCGATCTTCAGGAAATCGGGCGCGAACTGCTCGCCCTTGCCGATGTCGATGTAGCGCACCTGATAGGGCACGCCCAGTTCCTCCAGCATGATCGATATCTTCCAGCCATTGGGCGTCGGCCAATAGTATAGCTCGATCGGTGCGGTCTGTTGCGGCATGGGTCCCTCCGGTGCTGTCGCCTACGCACATAGGCGGCCGCGCGCCAAGCGCAAGCCGCGTTAACGACCCTGAACGCCATATGAATGGCGACCTCAGCACCGGTTCAGTGCCCCCTGTCTAATGTGTGCGGCAGGAAAGGGACACAGCCGATGCTCGCACGACGCTTCATCATCATCTGCCTGATCGCCATGATCTTCGCGTTCGCGCTGATCAGCCTGATCGAGCAGAGCAGCGGGCCGGCCTATTCCTGGAAAATTCAATCGACCGTGCCGTGCGTCTTCGAGCGCCCGCGCGTGTGCGCCATCCCGCGCCAGTAACTCGTCAGGGGCCGACCATGACCATGCACACAACAAACCGCCGCCGTTTTCAGACTGTTCGCGCCTTCGGACGCGCCGCGCTTCTGGCCACCTTGTTCATCGGCCCGCTGGCCGGCTTCGCCGCCGCCCAGGCGGACGAAGGCGCCCGCAAGGGAAACGGCGTGGGTTTCGTCCTCTATGTCAGCCTGATGCGGCCGTGACGCGACCGGGCCAGAGATCGCCGCGTTGCGTCTTTTGCGCGCAATGATCTGGCCGTATATGATTGTGCATGGACAAGAGAACAGACGAATCACACCCCATGGCCGGCCAGGACAGTGCCGGGTTTCTGACCCCGCCGCCCGAGCGCCCCACCTTCTACACCGATCCCGCCGAGGCGGTTGCCGCCTTGCGCGCGCTTTACGAGCGCAACACGGCCTTTATCCGCGACGCGTTTTCCGAGATGACCGACAAGGGCGATCTGGAGGGGCGCGTGCGCGCCTATTATCCGCAGCTCTCGGTCAGGACGGCCAGCTACAATCAGGTGGATTCGCGGCTCGCCTACGGCCATCTGGCCCAGCCGGGCCATTACGCGACCACCGTGACCCGACCCGACCTGTTCGGCAGCTATCTGGAAACGCAGATCGGGCTCTTGCTGAAGAACCATAGTGTGGCGGTCGAGGTGTCGGAGTCGGGCACGCCGATCCCGCTGCACTTCGCGTTCCTGGAAGGCACCCATGTCGATGGCGCCAAGGCCGACCAGCTGGCGCGTCCGCTGCGCGACGTGTTCGACGTACCGGACCTGAACGTGACCAATGACGACATCGCCAACGGCGACTTCGAACCGGCGCCCGGCCAGCCCTCGCCGCTTGCCCCGTTCACCGCCCAGCGCGTCGATTATTCGCTGCACCGGTTGTCGCATTACACCGCGACAAGCCCGTGGCATTTCCAGAACTTCGTCCTTTTTACCAACTACCAGTTCTACATCGACGAGTTCTGCGCCTTTGCGCGCGAGCAGATCGCCGACACCAATTCCGGTTATCAGAGTTTCGTCGAGCCGGGCAATGTGGTGACGCGCGCCGGCGCGGCCGAGCCGGAGAGCGGCGCACCGCCATCGCGCCTGCCGCAAATGCCGACCTATCATTTGACGCGGCCGGACCGCACCGGCATCACCATGGTCAATATCGGCGTCGGCCCGTCCAACGCCAAGACGATCACCGACCATATCGCGGTGCTGCGCCCGCATGCCTGGCTGATGCTCGGCCATTGCGCGGGCCTGCGCAACACGCAGCAGCTGGGCGATTATGTGCTGGCGCATGCCTATGTGCGCGAGGATTCGGTGCTCGACGACGATCTGCCGCTGTCCGTGCCGGTGCCGCCGCTGGCCGAGGTTCAGGTCGCGCTGGAACAGGCGGTGGCGGAGGTGACAGGCCTTTCGGGCTACGATCTCAAACGCATCATGCGCACGGGCACGGTCGCCACGATCGACAACCGCAACTGGGAGCTGCGCGACCAGCGCGGGCCGGTCAAACGGCTGTCGCAGTCACGCTCGATTGCACTCGACATGGAATCGGCGACGATCGCCGCCAACGGCTTCCGCTTCCGCGTGCCCTACGGCACGCTTTTGTGCGTCTCCGACAAGCCGCTGCATGGCGAACTCAAGCTGCCGGGCATGGCGACCGAATTCTACAGGACGCAGGTCAACCAGCATCTGATCATCGGCATCAAGGCGATGGAGAAGCTGGCGCAGATGCCGCCCGAACGGCTGCATTCGCGGAAACTCAGAAGCTTCTCGGAGACGGCGTTTCAGTAGGGGGTTTTGGTATCTGATCCGAAACGGCTTTTCACGGACCCGAACTGGCGCCAGCGGCCGTTTGAAGCAAGCACCTCACTGTTCGTCGGTCAGCATCGGCCAAGGGATTTCCCCACCGGCGGTGATCGATACATCACAGTTCTTGGCCACGAACGCATCGCAGTCGGCTTTCGATGCCGGCCCGTATGCCCGATAGTAGATGGCGGATACAACCATGTCGGCCGGAACCACGATGCACCCATGGTGGCCTGAAGCCCCCTTCGGCACTCTGGCATGGACCACGAACTGGTCCTTCTCCAACGCGGATTGCAGATTGGTCGTCTGCTCCCGGTCGGACTCGTGGCGGATTTTCACTTCGTTCTCGCCCGTTGCATCAAAAACCCTCAGTGAAGAGGCACCACCGACATTGGACATCACCACGCTTACCTCGAAGGGACGAAGGGCCGTCATGCAAACATCCGGCGTATAGAAGACCATGTTCCAGTTGGGCGGTGAGACGCGTTCGGGGCGCTGCTCCAATTGTGCGGTGTAGTTGAAGCAGGGCAGCAAACCGCGCGCTGTCAGCCGAACCAATAATGACTTGCCTATCCAGTAGGCGTCATAATCCGCTACACCGAGCACTCTCTTGATATTCTCTTCAGACATCGGCACCCTCCCGGATAGAAATAAACGAAATGAATATGATATACAAAATTGATCGATTGGCAAATTGATCGATGATTATCCCTAAAATTAAGCAGATATGACAACCAAAAATTCGACCAAAACTTGTCCGTTGATTCGTTTTTATTGTCATCGAATTCCGACTGCCAATCGACTGTCGGGCGAGCCCCGTTCGGCCTTGGGAATTCGGCCGACAGGTGGCGCGAGCAGTCAAAACAAGCGGTAGATCTGGCAAATCTCTTGGTTATGGTGTCTGTCGTGCCGGCCAATGCAGCGCCACCGCACCATAGCCCGTCATCGACGGGATCTTGGTTTTTCGTCCACCCTGTTCTGGCAAGACGATGGCAAAAGGAAATTGATGCCACTCCTGCCCAAATCCACCGCTCCGCTCCTGATCGGCGCATCGGCGCTGATGTTCGCCGGCGGCGTCAACGGGCTGATCCTGCCGGTGCGCGGCGCTCAGGAAGGGTTCTCGGCGTTTTCGCTCGGGCTTCTGGGCACGGGATGGGCGGTCGGCTTCGTGCTCGGCTGCCTGATCGTGCCGCGCACGGTCAAGCGCGTCGGCCATATCCGCTCGTTCGGCGCGATGACGGCGCTGGCAAGCGTGGCGATCCTGCTTTCCCTGTTGCTGATGCATCCGGCCGCATGGATTCCTCTCAGGGCGCTGTCGGGCTTCTGCTTTGCCGGCGCCCAGCAGATCATGGAGAGCTGGCTGAACGAGCGTTCCGGCCCCGACAGCCGCGGCCGCGTTTTCGGCATCTATGCGATGGTCAACCTGACCGCGACCACCATCGGCCAGATGGTGCTGCCGCTCGGCGACACCGGTGCGGAGACATTCTTCGTGCTCGGCGCCGTCTTCTATGCGCTCGCGATGATCCCAACGGCGCTTTACGCCTCGCAGCAGCCAAAGCCGCTGACCGAAGTGTCACTCGATATTCCCAAATTGTGGCGCAATTCGCCGGTCGCCGTCGTCGGCATCGTGCTCGTCGGCATGGCCAACTCGGCGTTCGGCACGCTGGCCGCCGTCTATGGCAACGCGATCGGCATGAGCGTGACCGCCATCGCCATCTTCCTGTCGGCGACCCTGATTGCTGGCGCGGTGGCGCAGGTGCCGGTCGGCTATGCGTCCGACAAGACCGACCGCCGCCATGTGCTCATCGCCGTGGGCGTTCTGGCCGTTGCGACCTCTGTCTATTTCATCGTCGCGGCGCCCCGGGACGCCATGCCGATCCTGATCGGAGCCGGCCTGTTCGGTGCGTTCATCCACACCATGTATCCGCTGCTGGTCAGCCACGCCAACGACCATGCGGCGGCGGACGACTTCCTGCGCACGTCGGGCGGGCTGCTGCTGCTGTTCGGCATCGGTTCGATCGCGGGGCCGCTGATCGCGGGCGGCGTGATGGGCTTTGCCGGACCCGAGGGTCTTTTCATGACGATCGCGGCGGCCCACACGATGCTTATCGGCTTTACGATCTGGCGCATCCGTCAGCGCGCGGCCGCCGCCATCCGCAGAGCCTATGTGCGCATGCCGACCGCGCGCTTCTCGACGCCCGAAACGCTCGCGATGAACCCGCGCGCCGACGAAGACGATCAAGCGGACGACGACCGCTAACCGGCAAGCACCGGCCAGAGCGAAGCCACCAGCAGTGCCGCCATGGTCCAGTTGAAGGCGCGCAGGCGCCGCGCATCGGTCAGGAAGCGCTGCATCTGCTGGCCGATCAGCGTCCAGGTGCTGACGGTCGGCAGGTTGATCACGCCGAAGACCAGCGCGACCAGCACGATCGCCGACAGGCTGCGGTCCGGCGCGTAGATCGTGATCGCCGTCAGCGCCATCGTCCAGGCCTTGGGGTTGACCCACTGGAAAGCGGCAGCCTGCAGGAACGTCATCGGTGCGCCCTGCGTCTCGCCCCCTTGCGGCGCACCGGCATTGGCGATCTTGAAGGCCAGCCAGAGCAGATAGGCGACCGAGACAATCTTGAGGATCGTGTAGCTGGCCGGCACGGCATCGAAGACCTGCATCAGCCCGACGCCGACAAGAACGATCATCACGGTGAAGCCGATGCCGATGCCCAGCATGTGCGGGATGGTCCGCACCAGCCCGAAATTGGCGCCCGACGCCAGAAGCATCAGATTGTTGGGCCCCGGCGTGACCGACGAGACGAAGGCGAAGGTGGCAAAGGCGGCGAGCAGTTCGGCGTTCATCGCACAATCATGCGCCCAGTTGGCGCGCAATGTGCTTTCTTTATTGAGCCATTTCCGGCTATATGCGCAATCGATGAAGGCAGTCGACGCAAAAAGCGAAGAAATATTGCGCGTTCTTTCGGCGGACGGGCGGATCAGCAACATCGATCTGGCTGCGCGGGTGAATCTGTCGCCCTCGGCCTGCCTGCGCCGCGTCCAGGAGCTCGAAAGGTCCGGCGTGATCGGCGGATACCGGGCGGTGATCGACCGGTCGAAGCTGGGCCAGGCGTTCACCGCCTATGTCGGCATCGGGCTGGCCGACCATTCCAAGGCCGCCCAGGACGCGTTCGAGCGCGCGGTGGCGCATGTGCCCGAGGTGCGCGAATGCCACAATGTGACGGGGCTGATCGAATATCTGCTGCGCGTCGAGGTGGCCGACATCGCCGCCTACAAGCGGTTCCACGCCGATGTGCTCGGCGCAATTCCGCAGGTCCGCTCGATCACGACCTATGTGGTGATGGGCTCGCCCAAGGACGAGCGGGCGTGAGCGTCTGCTGGCCGCTCGGTTTTGCCGCTGGTCTTGTGGCCATTATGCACGACGCATAGGCTGTTTCGGAAAGAGATCGCATCGGGACGACGCGCCATGGCCTATGTCCACGGATTTGTCGCCGCCGTGCCCAATGACAAACGCGGGCCTTTGTCGACCACGCCAAGGCAACCGGCCGCGTCTTCAACAACCATGGCGCATGGGCTTGCCCCTTTCGAGGCTCGCCGCCAGTTCCCATCATCCTGAGGTGCGATGCCGAGCTTGCCGAAACGGTGCCTGGAAGGGTCATGGGATTGGCGCCCGCATCTCGGCATGCGGCGCCTTGAGGCTTCCGCTGCGACCGACAAGGCACGGTTGTCGAATGCCGAATTATTGACGTTTACGTCAAAGTAAATTACGGGAAAGGCACTGCGCCGAAGCGTTGCGGCGTCGACGCATCTTGATAGGTCGGGCGCGCGCGGGCTAACTGCCGGCGGACTGACAACAACAGGACGCGGCCCGCAGCCGATGCGGGACGGCACGCGTCACCGGAGGACAATGATGAGCGAAGCCAACGGGGCGGACGATCCCAGGAACGAACCGCGGGAGTCGATGGAGTTCGATGTCGTCATCGTCGGCGCGGGGCCCGCGGGGCTTGCGGCCGCGATCCGGCTCAAGCAGATCGACGAGAACATTTCCGTCGTCGTCCTCGAAAAGGGCGCCGAAGTGGGCGCGCACATATTGTCGGGCGCGGTGATCGATCCGGTCGGCCTCGACACGCTGATCCCCGACTGGCGCGACGATCCGGACCAGCCGCTCAAGACGCCGGTCACCGACGACCATTTCCTCTATCTGGGGCCGGCGGGCGGCATGCGCCTGCCCAACTTCATGATGCCGCCGCTGATGAACAACCATTGCAACTACATCGCTTCTCTGGGCAATGTGTGCCGCTGGCTGGCCGGCCGCGCCGAGGCGCTCGGCGTTGAAATCTATCCAGGCTTTGCCGCCGCCGAGCTGATCTTCGACGGCAATGGCGCGGTCAAGGGCGTCGCCACCGGCGACATGGGCATCGGCCGCGACGGCGAGCCGACGGCGATGTTCGCGCGCGGCATGGAACTGCACGGCAAATATGTCCTGATCGGCGAAGGCGTGCGCGGTTCGCTCGCCAAGCAGCTGATCGCGAAGTTCTCGCTTGATGAGGGCAAGCAGCCCGGCAAGTACGGCATCGGCCTGAAAGAGCTCTGGCAGGTCGATCCGGCCAAGCACCGGCCCGGCCTCGTCCAGCATTCGTTCGGCTGGCCGCTCGGCAACCGGACGGGGGGCGGCTCGTTCCTCTACCATCTCGAAGACAATCTGGTGGCCGTCGGCTTCGTCGTCCACCTGAACTACAAGAACCCCTTTCTCAAGCCGTTCGAGGAGTTCCAGCGCTTCAAGACGCACCCGATGATCCGCGAGACGTTCGGCGGCGCCAAGCGCATCTCCTACGGGGCGCGCGCCATCACCGAGGGCGGCTGGCAATCGGTGCCCAAGGTCTCGTTCCCGGGCGGCGCGCTGATCGGCTGCTCGGCCGGCTTCGTCAACGTGCCGCGTATCAAGGGCAGCCACAATGCGATGCTGTCGGGCATGCTGGCGGCCGACAAAACCGCCGAGGCGCTGTCCAAAGGCCGCGCCAACGACGATGCGCTCGATGCCTATGAGGCCGACTGGCGCGGCAGCCCGATCGGCCAGGATCTGAAGAAGGTGCGGAACGTCAAGCCCCTCTGGTCGCGCTTCGGCACCATGGTCGGCGTCGGCATTGGCGGCATCGACATGTGGATCAACCAACTGACCGGCGGCTGGTCGCCGCTTGGAACGCTTGGTCACGGCAAGGCCGACCATGAGGCGCTCGAGCCGGCTTCCAAGCACGCGCCGATCGCCTATCCCAAGCCCGACGGCGAGATCACGTTCGACCGCCTGTCGTCGGTGTTCCTGTCCAACACCAATCACGAGGAAGACCAGCCGATCCATCTCAAGGTCATCGACGACGGGCTGCAGAAGCGTTCCGAATATGCCGATTATGCCGGCCCGTCCTGGCGTTATTGCCCCGCCGGCGTCTATGAGTGGCTCAATGCCGATGGCGACACGATCGGCGATGGTGCCGAGCGCCAGCCGGACGATGCGGTGCGGTTCCAGATCAACGCGCAGAACTGCGTGCACTGCAAGACCTGCGACATCAAGGACCCCAACCAGAACATCAACTGGACGGTGCCGCAGGGCGGCGAAGGCCCGGTTTATCCGAACATGTAGGAATGATGAGCGGTCTTGGGCAAAGACGGCATTATGATAAAACCGACAAGCAGCTAGCGGAACTGAATTGATGCCAGTCTGTGAAAGTCTTGCATTTGACACACGATAGCTCTTTTATCACTCTGCTTAAACCGATGTTGGCCGGGTGAATGCATCATGACTATACTTTGTCGGTCGCTCACCGCTGCCTTGGCGGTTTTGGCTCTGGTCGTGTCAGCCGCCGCCGAGGGTTTGCCGCTTCGGCCACCGCCGGATTTCGCGAGCCGAAACCTCACCGGTGGCGACGACATAAGGGCCTTGCAGACCAATCTGAACCGGCTCGGCTACTATGACGGCGCGATTGACGGCGCCGTGGGGCCATTGACACGCGCGGCCCTTCTTGAACTTCGGCGTGCGGCGGCGCTTGAATCGGTGACCAACAATGCACCGACGGAGGGAGATTTCGCCGCCTCTTTCAGGCTTCTTCGCGACAGGGAGATATCGGCTGGAACGTTGAATTTCGACGATCCGTCCTATCTCGCCGAGATAGCCGCACAGCAGCTTACAAGGCAACTCTCCGGCGACGGGGCGCCGATCGGCCGGATCGTTGGCCGTCTGGACACCTCGACGCTAGACAATGCGGGTCCGTCGATTACGACCGCTTCGAGACAAATGAGAGCGGTCGATCGTGCGCCGGCCAGCGCTGTCGAAAGCCAGTCGCGCGAGCGGCAGACAACAGCGACGCCCGCTGACGAGACCGGCCGAGTTGCCGCCGCGTCCGTTCGGCCCGTTCCAACGCGTGCGTTCAGCTCTCCCGATCGCTATCCGCCCGAGGGGTTCCGCGGATACGGAATCATCGCCTTCAAGGCAATCGCGACATCCTATGACATCGAAAAACACCAGCAGATCTGTGCGGCCTATGTGGCCGCATTCCGCCCCACGGCAACCCAGTCCAACACGGCCGTCACGGACCAGTTCCTCACCGTATGGCCGGTCGAGACGGACGATGTTGCCGACGCGCTCAACCAGAGCATGCGTGACCGCGATCTGACCGTCTGCCAAGACGCCATCAGGCACTTCGATACCGAGACCGCCCGCTACGCAATCCAAGAGGCGGAAAAAGCGGGCTTCGCCGGCTCGGGTACAGGCCCATTCCTGCTCGCTTGGTCGCCGGCGACGGAGTTTGGCAAGGAGGACACATTCGTCCTGTCCCTCGATCTTTCCCGCGTGTCCAACTACGATCTGGCCCACGCCATGATGCAGGAATGGCGCAATGATGTGGAGACCGACTTTGCCGACCTTAGGGGCTTCACGCTTGCACGGTTGCAGGTGACGCTGCGGCGATGGGCCGACAAGTACGGCCCTGGCTTTTTGGAGGCATTCTAGGTCGTGATCGAACTGGCTTATGGGCTCGGCATCGGCGGCGTTATCGGCTTTCTGGCCGGGGTCTTGCTCGCAACTTGGGTCGACCCGGCGACAACAGGAGGATGGGCGCTGCTGGTCGTTGTGTGTGTCGGCATCGGCGCCACGATCGGCTTTCTTGGCAGGGTGTTCGTCAAGCGCCCGACGAGGGGAAAGACCTAGCGGTCAAGCGTCCCCGCATGATGGGCGAAGTGCTCGCCGAGGAAAGTGCCGACGAAATAGTAGGAATGGTCGTAGCCGTCGCGCATGTTGAGCGTCAGTTGCTGGCCGGCATGGCGGCAGGCTTCTGCGAAGAGTTCGGGCCGCAACTGCTCGGCCAGGAACTGGTCGGCGGCGCCCTGGTCGATCAGGATGTGCGCCTTTGACCGTTGTCGGGCGACCAGTTCGGTGGCGTCATAAGCCTGCCATGCCGACCGGTCGGCGCCCAGATAGGCCGCAAACGCCTTTTGCCCCCATGGCACCTTGCTCGGCGCCACGATCGGCGCGAAGGCGGACACGGACCGATAGCGTTCGGGATGCTTCAGATGCAGCGTCAGCGCGCCGTGCCCGCCCATGGAATGGCCGAAAATGCCCTGCCGGTTCATGTCGGCTGCCGGAAAACGATCGGCAACAAGCGCCGGCAGTTCCTCGGCGATGTAGCGGTCCATGCGGAAATGCCGCGCCCAAGGGTCCTCGGTCGCCGTCAGGTAGAAGCCGGCGCCCTGCCCCAGATCGTAGGCATCGTCGTCGGCCACTCCCTCGCCGCGCGGCGAGGTGTCCGGAAACACCACCATCATGCCGTGTTCGGCCGCATGGCGATGGATGCCGGACTTTTCGTTGACGTTCTGCCAGGTGCAGGTCAGCCCCGACAGATACCACAAGACCGGCACCGGGCCGTCGGCGGCCTGCGGCGGCGTATAGACCGCAAAACGCATGGTGCAGTTGGTGACCGCGCTGTCGTGATCGTGGACCGTCAGAAAGCCGCCGAACGATTTGTGGCGCAGCGCCTCCTGCATCAATACAGCACCACCGAGCGGATGCTCTCGCCCGCATGCATCAGGTCGAAGCCCTTGTTGATGTCTTCGAGCGGCATCGTGTGGGTGATCAGCGAGTCGATATCGATGCGGCCCTCCATGTACATATCGACGATGCGCGGCACGTCGGTGCGGCCCCTCGCGCCGCCGAAGGCCGAGCCGCGCCAGTTGCGGCCGGTCACGAGCTGGAACGGCCGGGTCGAAATCTCGGCGCCCGCCGGCGCGACGCCGATGATCACCGAGGTGCCCCAGCCCTTGTGGCAGCATTCCAGCGCCGTTCGCATCACATCGACATTGCCGATGCATTCGAACGAATAGTCCGCGCCGCCGGTCAGTTCGACCAGATGACCGGTCAGATCACCGGAGACATCCTTGGGGTTGACGAAGTCGGTCATGCCGAACTGGCGCGCGATCGCCTCCTTGGCAGGGTTCATGTCGACGCCGACGATCTGGCGTGCGCCGACGAGCTTGAGGCCCTGGATGACGTTCAGCCCGATGCCGCCCAGGCCGAACACGACGGCGGTCGAATTGGGTTCCACCTTTGCGGTGAACATGACCGCGCCGATGCCGGTGGTCACGCCACAGCCGATGTAGCAGATCTTGTCGAAGGGCGCGTCCTTGCGCACCTTGGCGAGCGCGATCTCGGGCAGGACCGTGTAGTTCGAAAAGGTCGAGCAGCCCATATAGTGCAACAGTTTCTCGCCCTTGTAGGAAAAGCGCGAAGTGCCGTCCGGCATCACGCCCTGCCCCTGGGTCGAGCGGATCTTCTGGCACAGATTGGTCTTGGGGTTCAGGCAGTACTCGCACTCGCGGCATTCGGGCGTATAGAGCGGGATGACATGGTCGCCGACCTCGACCGATGTGACGCCCGGGCCGGTCTCGACGACGATGCCCGCGCCCTCATGGCCGAGGATCGCGGGGAATGCGCCTTCCGGATCGGCGCCAGACAGGGTGAATTCGTCGGTGTGGCAGATGCCGGTCGCCTTGACCTCCACCAGCACCTCGCCTTCGCGGGGACCCTCCAGATCGACTTCAACGATTTCAAGGGGTTTTGCCGCCTCGAATGCGACCGCCGCACGCGTCTTCATGGCCCGATCCTCCCGCCGTTTTTGTCCGATTAGGCATGGATAGGCTCGCCGGCGCAAGTTCAAATCGGGCTTCGCCGTTGCGGGCCCGGCCAACCGCGCTATCTTGTCCGCATGGCGGCAAGCGGATCGATGATTGCAAAGGCGGGAATGGCGGCGGCGCTGTTCATCGCGACGGGCGGCGCCGCATCCGGACAGGATATCGCTGTCCGTGCCGAACCGCCGGAGCTGACGGCAGGCTACGATTTTTCCGATACGCTGGGCGGCTTTCGCATCATCGCCCTGTCCGGGCTCGGCACCCGGACCGATCCGATCCGCATCGACCAGCAGGTCTTCGCCGCAACGGCTTCGACGCTCGTCATCCGCGCCACCAAGCCGATCAACCCGTTCGCCCATCCCAAAACCCACGCGACCGGAACGCTGCATTTCGACATCACTGCACAGAACATTTCGGGCCTGCCGTGGATCGGCGCGGAGTTCGAGCTGCAGGAGATGCTGGGCCAGGCCAGCGTCTATGGCGACGGGCTGTCGTTCGACCAGCGCCGCACCGGCAATTACAGCGTCGTGTCGGACCGCTTCGCCGACAGCCGTCTGGATTTCGAGCCGTTTGACCGGATCCTGTTTCATGACGGGTTCGTCGATCCGGGCGAAACGGTGCGGTTCCGCTTCCTGATTACCGACCTGACACCGGCGAACCTGTTCTACATCAAGTTCGACCCGCGCATTCCCGCATCCTGAGATTGCGCCGCGCCCCGCGGTCTGCGAGATAGAACCATGACCGCGACCGCAGATCCCAGCCGCGCCGAATTCGAACAGTTGCTGCGCTTTTACGCCGACAGCGGGCTGGATTTCGCGCTGGATGCGGAGCCGGGCGACAGGTTCGAGGCACCAGCGCCGCCGGCCCAACCCGCAGTAGCCAGGCCGGCGCCATCCGCACCAAATCAGGAACCGGCGGCAGGCCGGCCGGCGGCGAACCTCGCACAGCCGGCGCGCATCCCCGACGATCAGGCGGTCGGCCTTGCGCAGCAAACGGCCGCCGGCGCAGCCGATCTGGACGCGCTGCGAGCCGCGGTCGAGGCCTTCGAAGGCTGCAATCTCAAGCGCAGCGCGCGCAGCACCATCTTTGAGGGCGGCACACGCGGCGCTCACGTGATGCTGGTCGGCGCGGCGCCGTCTCGCGACGACGACAAGAACGCCGAGGCCTTTTCCGGGATCGACGGCATCCTTCTGGGCAAGATGCTGGCGGCGATCGGGCTCGACAGCAAGGCCGACATCTATGCCGGCTTTTGCGTGCCCTGGACCGTGCCGGGCGGCGAGCGGCCGACGCCGCTGCACATGAAGATCTGCGCGCCGCTCTTGCATCGGCAGATCGCCCTCGCGAGGCCGCGCCTGATCGTCGCGCTCGGCAACGCGGCCAGCCAGCAACTGCACGGCTCGAAAAAGACGATCATGCAGTTGCGCGGCACGTGGGCCGAGACCGATTTCGGTGCCGGCGCTGTTCCGGTGACGGCGCTGTTCGACCCCGCCTTCCTGCGCGAGCAACCGCGCTTCAAGCGCATGGCATGGCTCGATCTCCTGGCGCTGAAAAAGCGTTTGACAGGAGACGGCAACACGGCCTAACGGCGCCCCTTCGCAAAACCGTGTCGCCGGCGGACGCGCCTTCGGCATCGCGCTCGATTACCTTGAATATGTCAGTCCGGCCGGAAGCCCTGGGAGCCATCCATGCTGCGTAACATCGTTCCGGTCACGGGGCTGATGCTCTCGACATTCTTCCTGCTCGCCGGCAGCGGGCTGACCGGCATCACGCTGCCGCTGCGCGCGGGGCTGGAGGGCTGGAGCCCGGTCATCATCGGCTGGATCGGCTTTGGCTACGCGCTGTGCTTTACCGCCGGCTGCGTGGTCGTGCCGCGCATGGTGCGCCGGGTCGGCCATGTGCGCGTCTATGCGGTGCTGGCGACGCTGCTCGCCATGTCGCTCCTGTTCCATGCGCTGATCGTCCATCCGCTGGCGTGGATCGCGTTTCGCGGCGTGGCGGGCTTTGCGCTCGCCGGAGCCTACATGGTGGTGGAAAGCTGGCTGAACGAAAAAGCCACCAACGAGTCGCGCGGCCAAATCTTCTCATTCTACATGATCATGAACATGGTCGGCATGATGGCCGGCCAGTTCATGGTGTTGCTCGGCGATCCGGCGACGACGACGCTGTTCATCATCGCCGCCCTTCTTTACGCCATGGCGGTGATCCCCACCGGACTTTCCAACGCCGTTTCGCCGCAGCCGCTGACGCAGGTGACGCTGGATCTGCGCAAGCTCTACCGCAATTCGCCCGCCGCGATGGTCGGCATGCTGATGACCGGCATCATCGCCGGCATATGGAACTTCCAGGCGCCGGTGTTCGCCGAACAGACCGGCTTGTCGGGCAACCAGATCCCGCTGATGCTTGCGCTGGCGATGATTTCCGGCGCGGTCTTCCAGTTGCCGCTGGGCCGCGCGTCGGACCGCATGGACCGGCGCTATGTGATGATCTTCGCCGGCATTGTCGGTGTCGGCTGCGCCATCGCCTACCAGATCGTACCGGGCGCCGCGTCGGCACCGGGCATTTTCATCACCGTGTTCATCCTCGGAGCGGTTCTGTTTCCGATCTATTCGCTGGTCGTCGCCCATGCCAACGATTATGCCGAACCCAGCGAGTTCGTTGAAATCTCGTCGGGGCTTCTGGTGGTCAACGGGGCCGGCGCGATGATCGGGCCGGTCCTGTCGGGCTTTCTGATCGTCGGCCTCGGGCCGGGCGGCTTTTTTCTCTCGCTGGCGGTCGCATTCGCCATCTTCGGCGGATACGCGGCCTGGCGCATCACCCAGCGCGAAGCGGTGCCGGCCGACGAGATGACCGACTACACCTACGTGCCGGTGACCCGCAGCCAGACGCCCGAGATGTTCACGCTCGATCCGCGCTCGGACGAGGAGTGAACAACACGGCCACGTCCTTCGACGCTGACATCCCAGGAGGAGGTTTTTTTGCTCAGCCGTGCGGCGGGGTTACCGGCCGCGCCTTGCCGCGCTCGAGCCCCAGGCGGTGCTCGCGATAGATGATGAAAATGCCCGAGGCGACGACGATGGCCGAGCCGACCAGTGTGGCGGCCGTCGGATATTCGGCGAACAGCGCGATTCCGATGACGATCGACAGCACGACCGACGTGTATTCGAAGGGCGCGATCGTCGATGTTTCCGCGTAGCGATAGCTCTGAGTGAGGAGGATCTGCCCCAGCCCCCCACAGAAGCCGGCGGCGACCAGAGCCGACGTCTGGACTGCGGTGAGCGCGCTCCAGCCGAACGGGATCGAGAACAGCGCGAGTACGCTGGCCGTGATCGAGAAGTACAGCACGATCGTCGCGGTCTTCTCGGTATCGACCAGCCGGCGCACGAGTACGAAAGCGAAGGCGGCAAGGCAGGCCGACAGGAAAGTGGCAAGCGCCCCGGCGGCCTGGCCGGCATCGCCGCCGCCGCGCAGCAGTTGCAGATTGGGCCAGGAGATGATCATGACGCCGACCAGCCCGATGATGACGGCGCTCCAGCGATAGCGGCGGACGACCTCGCCGAGAATCAGGGCGCCGAGCACGACCGTGAGCAGCGGCCGCGCATAGCCGATCGCGATGGCATCGGGCAGCGGCAGGCGGGTCAGGCCAAAAAATCCAAGGCCCATCGCGCTCACCCCGACCAGACCGCGCAGCACATGGCTCAACGGGCGGTCCGTGTACCAGGCATCCGTGAACTGCCGCGTGACCAGCAGATAGGCGACGATCGGCAGGATGGCGAAGAAGGATCGAAAGAAGACGATCTGGCCGGGCGGCAACTGCCCGGCGATTTTGATGGCGGTCGCCATCGCCATGAAGGCGCAGACCGAGGCCACCTTCAGGGCGATGCCGAGGAGCGGGTTCTGTTCGGGTGCGGGAGATGCTGCCGGGCCGGTCACATGGGCTTCAATGAACCCGCCGGCAGACGAATGCAAGGCCACCGCACCCGCGCGCAATTGCCCATGACGGCCCGGATGCGATCGTGTAAACGGGCGCTTTGGCGGTCGGGATGGTAACGAAGGGCAAGAGGCGATGCGAACCGAAACCGGACAGGTCATCAGGCTGGGCGATTATCGGCCAAGCGACTATCTGATCGACAAGACCGACCTGGTGTTCCGCCTCGACCCGACCCGGACGCGCGTCACGGCGAAGCTGCAGATGCGGCGGCGGGCCGGCGTCGCGCCCGGCACGCCGCTGACACTGGACGGCGACGGGCTGACATTCGTCGGCGCGCGGATCGACGGCGCAGACGCGGGCGACAATGCCGTCAGCGCAACCGCTGACGCGCTCGTCGTCAACGCGCCCCCGGCGTCCGAGACGTTCACGCTGGAGATCGAGACGGTCGTCGATCCGACCGCGAACACCCAGTTGATGGGGCTCTACCGCACCGGCGGCAATTACTGCACGCAATGCGAGGCCGAAGGTTTCCGCCGCATCACCTATTTCCTCGACCGGCCGGACGTCCTGTCGGTCTACGCGGTGCGGATCGAAGCGGACCGCAAGGACGTGCCATTGCTCCTGTCGAACGGCAATCCCGTCGAGAACGGCGATCTGGGCGATGGCCGCCACTATGCGGTCTGGCACGACCCGCACCCCAAGCCGTCCTACCTGTTCGCGCTTTTTGCCGGCAATCTTGGCGTGGTGGAGGACGAATTCACGACGGCATCGGGACGTCTGGTCACGCTGAAGATCTATGTCGAACACGGCAAGGAGCCGCGTGCCGCTTATGCGATGGATGCGCTCAAGCGGTCGATGCGCTGGGACGAAGAGCGTTTCGGTCTCGAATATGATCTCGACATCTTCCAGATCGTCGCCGTGTCCGATTTCAACATGGGCGCGATGGAGAACAAGGGCCTCAACATCTTCAACGACAAATATGTGCTGGCCGATCCGCGTACAGCGACCGACCAGGACTATGCGTCGATCGAGGCGATCATCGCGCATGAGTATTTCCACAACTGGACGGGCAACCGCATCACCTGCCGCGACTGGTTCCAGCTTTGCCTGAAGGAAGGACTGACGGTCTATCGCGACCAGGAGTTCTCCGCCGACATGCGTTCGCGTCCGGTCAAGCGGATCGGCGATGTGCGGCTCTTGCGGGCGCATCAGTTTCCCGAGGATTCGGGCCCGCTTGCGCATCCCGTGCGGCCGCGCACCTATCGCGAGATCAACAATTTCTACACGGCAACCGTCTACGAGAAGGGCGCCGAGATCGTGCGAATGCTGCGCACGCTGCTGGGCGCCAAGGGCTTTGCCGCCGGCATGGATCTCTATTTCCAGCGCCATGACGGAGAGGCGGCGACCATCGAACAGTTCCTGGCCTGCTTTGCCGAAGCGGCGCAGACGGACCTGACGCAGTTCGCGCTCTGGTACGATCAGCCCGGCACGCCCAATCTGGCGATCACGACGCGCTACGACCGGACGGCGCGGACATTCGCGGTAACCGTCAACCAGAGCCTGAAGCCGCCGGTTGCCGGCACGCCGAACGCACCGATGGTCATCCCGATCGCCTTCGCGCTCGCAGGCAAGAACGGCTCGACACTCGACCATGACGCGGTGAGCGGCGCCCGGACGATGCAGCACGAGGGCGAGGACGGAGTTCTGGTGATCACCGAACCGAAGCACGAAATCGTCTTTACCGGCATCGCCGAGGAACCGGTCCTGTCGGTGCTGCGCGGATTTTCCGCGCCGGTGACGCGGGTGCCGCAGGCGCCCACGCGCGACCGGTTTTTTCTCGCACGCCATGACAGCGATCCGTTCTCACGCTGGGAAGCGCTCAACAGCCTGGCGATGGAAGACCTGATCAAGGCGACGCGGGCCGTCTCGGCGGGGGATCCGGCCGCGGCGAGCGATGCGCTTGTCGATATCTTTTCGGCCGTTGCCGGCGATGGGACGTTCGACAATGCCTACCGCGCTCTTTGCCTGACGCTGCCGGCCGAAACCGACATTGCCCGCGAGATCGGCCGCGACATCGATCCGGATGCGATCAACAAGGCGCGGCGCGGCGTCACCGAGCACCTGGCAAAGGCCTGCGAGCGCGTGTTTGCCCGCATCTATCACGAACTGCAGCCGCGCAACGCCTATGACCCGGGCGCCGAGGGGGCCGGCCGCCGCGCATTGCGCAATGTGGCCCTGACCATGCTGTGCCATGCCGCGCGCAGCACCGATCTGGCCGAACAGGCTCTCGCCGAAGCCGACAACATGACCGATCGCGCCCATGCGCTGATGGTGCTGACCCATCTTGCACCCGAAAGCGAAGCCGCCGCGCAGGCGCTCGAAGCGTTTCGGACCGCGTTCCGCGCCGAGCCGATCGTGCTCGACAAATGGTTCACCATCCAGGCGACGGTTCCGCGCGCCGAGACGGTGGAAACCGTGCAGGCGCTGACCAAAGCGCCCGGCTTTTCCTGGGACAATCCCAACCGGCTGCGCTCGCTGATCGGCGCGTTCGCCACCGGCAATCCGGTCGCCTTCAACCGCGCCGACGGCAAGGGCTACGAGCTCTTGTGCGCGGCGATCAGGCGGATCGATGCGAAGAACCCGCAGGTTGCCGCGCGCCTGATGACGGCGATGCGGGCCTGGCGAAACCTCGAGCCGGGCCGGCGCCAGCGCGCAAAAACGGCCATCGAGTCGCTGCGACGAGGCGACCGCGTCTCACGCGATCTGGCCGACATTATCGACCGCACGCTGGCCTGACCCCCGAAATGGCGGGGTAAAAAAATCGTTAACGGCTGTGGACAGGCCGAATCGGTTTTGATTCATTGTCTGCGATTCGGCAGTTCGAGTGGGCGTGTCGCGTTTCAGGAACAATCGGCAAGAATCCGTCGGGGGCCGGCAGTGTCGAGCTGTCGGAGGGAGAGCACGTGGCAGTCAGCGAGACCAGCAAGGCAGAACCGGGGGGCATGACCGGCCTCGCGCGGTTTCTCGCTGAACCGGCCTTTCAGCGCCTCCTCGCGCTCGAACCATGGCTGAAGCGCTCGATCCCGGTCCTGATCCTCGTCTTCCTTGCGATTGTCTTCAGCGCCCGCGCGATGGCTCTGATGAACGACCGCGAACAGGCAGGCCAGTCGGCCCGGATCATGCTGTCGCTGCTGGCCGACACCGGCGCCGCTGCGGTGCGCGAAGCCGAGCGTAACGGGTTTGCGCCACATGGCGCGGCCGATTTCGACCGCATCCTGTCGCGCGCCTTGCCGGCCGAGGCACTCTCCACCGGCCGCATGTTCATCGTCGCGGACGCCGGCGGCACGGTGATCAGCCAGCGCGGCGGAACGACCGACATGATCGGCGACCGTCTTGCGAGTCGGCTCGACGGGGTGCAGCCGCTGACGATGTTCGGTCAGGATGCAGGCGTGCAGACTGTCATGCTCGGCGACAAGCCTTGCCTCGCCGCCGCGTCGAAAGTCTCGGACGCCGACGGTTTCGTCATCCTCGCCCTGCAGCCGACCGGCGCGATCTACACGCCGTGGCGGCAGCGCGCTTCGATGAACGTGGCGCTTTTCGTCGCCATGTCGTCGATCCTTCTCATCCTGCTCTATGCCTATTTCGGGCAGGTGGCGCGTGCACACGAGGCCGACCAGGTCTATTGCGAAACCCACAAGCGCATGGATCTGGCGCTGTCGCGCGGCCATTGCGGCCTGTGGGATTGGGATCTGGCGCGCGGCCGCATCTACTGGTCGCGATCCATGTTCGATCTTCTGGGCTATGCGCCCGTCAACGACGTCCTGTCGTTTGGCGAGGTGTCCAAGCTCGTGCACCCCGAGGATGCGGACCTGTTCGATCTCGCCGAACGGGCCGCGGCGATGGAGATCAAGGGCGTCGATCGCATCCTGCGCATGCGGCACGCCGAAGGCCATTATGTACGCCTGCGCATCCGCACCGAACTGGCCGAACATCCCGGCCATGGCAATCATCTGATCGGCATCGCCGTCGACATGACCGAGCAGCACCGCCTGACGGAACTGTCGCAGATCGCCAGCCAGAACCTGAAGGCCGCCATCGAGAGCACATCGGAGAGCTTCGCTCTGTGGGACAAGCAGGACAGGCTCGTCCTTTGCAACCGAAAGTTCATGGAAATCAACGGACTGGGCGAGGGCTCGATCCGCACCGGCATGAAGCGGGCGGAAATCCGGGCGCTGATGCGCGAGCCGGTGACCGAGCGGCGCATTCCGCAGGCGGGCGACGGCGCCGTAACGCTCGAACGCCAGATCGAGGACGGACGCTGGCTGCAGATCAACGAGCGGCCGACCCCGGCCGGTGGGACAATTTCGGTCGGTGCGGACATCACCCAGCTCAAGCTGCAGGAAGAACGACTGACCGATTCCGAGCGACGGCTGATGGCAACCATTCAGGACCTGTCGATCGCCCGCCAGGCCGAGCAGGAAAAGGCGCACGCGCTCGAGGAGATCAACCACAAGTTCCTCGACGCCAAGGACCGGGCGGAAGCGGCCAATCAGGCCAAGACCGAGTTCCTGGCCAATGTCAGCCACGAATTGCGCACGCCGCTCAACGCGATCATCGGCTTTTCGGAGATGATGCAGCAACGCATGTTCGGTCCGCTGGGTTCGGAACGGTATGACGAATACATCGCCGACATCCACGACAGCGGCGCGTTCCTGCTCAACGTCATCGACGACATTCTGGAAATGTCGAAGATTGAGGCGGGCCGTGTCATTCTCGACCGGCAGGACACCGATCTGGCGCCGCTGATCGGCGAGGTCGTGCAGATGGTGTCACTGCAGGCCAAGGCGAAGTCGATCACGATCGAGGAAGGCGTGGCGCCGGCAATGCACATCCATGCCGACCGGCGGGCAATGAAGCAGATTCTGATCAATCTTCTGACCAATGCGGTCAAGTTCACCGATCAGGACGGCAGCATCCGCATTCGGGCGAAAGTCGACGGCGCAAGGGCACGGATTCTCATTGCCGACGATGGCTGCGGCATTCCGCCCGATGCGCTCAAGCGGCTGGGGCGGCCGTTCGAGCAGGTCGCCAACCAGTTCTCCAAGAACCATGGCGGGTCAGGCCTTGGCCTGGCGATCTCCAAGTCGCTGGTCGAGCTGCATGGCGGCACGGTGACCATCCGGTCGCGGCCGGGTCACGGGACGATCGTTGTGGTCCGTCTGCCGGTCGATGAAGACGGGCAACCGGACGCGCACGATGCCGCGCCCGGTCAGGCCTGATCCGCCGATCAGTTGCCGCGGCGCTTGCCGCCGGCAAAGCGGCGCGGCAGTTCGTCTTCGGTAATGACGCCCGAATCGTCGCGATCCATCAGCGCGAACATCTTTTCCTGGCGGTTGACGATCTCGTCGGCCGAGACGCGCTCGTCGCCGTCAATGTCGAACCGTTCGATCATGTGGCTGGCGCGACGCTCGGCGCGGCGGCTTTCAAGCGCCTCTTCCAGTTCGGTGGCACTGATCGTCCCGTCGCCGTCGGCATCGGCTTCGTTGAAGCGCTCCATCATCGGGCGGGAGAACTCCGCAAACGTGACCGAACCGTCGCTGTCGGCGTCGAGCCGCTCGAAGCGCATTTCACCGCGTTTGCCGCCGCGATCGTCAGCAAGGGCGATACCTGCCCCGGTGACGGTCACCACGGCTGCGAGAAGGGCAATGTTGATTTTTCTGAAGAGAGTCATTGACGTATACCTTTGCATCGTTCGTCATCCCGCGATGCAAGGCCGCCGGCATGCTTCCCGTCACGCCTCCGGCACCGGTTCACCGATCACGTCGTGGAAAATGGCTTCCACCCGCTCGCGATGGCTTTTCAGACGCGCCTCGACATGGCCGATCGCCGGCACATGGAACTTCGAGCACAGGGCCTCCACGAGACCACGGGGTGCCTGTTCGGGGTCGAAGGCCTCGGACGTGCACAGCCGCAGCATGTGGCCGACCGTTGCGTAATCATGGGCGGCGGACACCAGATCCTCTCTTTGCCGCCCGCCGATCACCGCATCGTCAAGCACACTGAAAATAGCGGTCGCGCGGGCGCCCTTCAAATTAAGCTTTGGTAAGGCCGTCAGCCGCCAGTACTGGGCCAGAAAATCGATGTCGGTGATGCCGCCGGAGACGCGTTTGAGGTCCCATTCGCCGCGCGGCGGCTTGTCCCGCAAAAGCCTTGCGCGCATGGCAAGAACGTCCGCGCGAACCGCGTCGGCATCGCTCGGAAGGGCCAGGATGGCGTGCAACTCCTCTTGGACCCGCGCACTCAACCCCTCGTCTCCCGTCACGACGCGGGCGCGCGTCAGTGCCATATGCTCCCACGTCCAGGCCTCGGATCGCTGATAGTGCGAGAACGCACGCAGCGAGGTGGCCAGAGGTCCCTTGTTGCCCGACGGCCGCAGCCGGAAGTCGACCTCATAGAGGACGCCTTCGCTGGTCGGGGCGGAAAGGGCCGCAATCAGGCGCTGGGTGAGCCGGGCGTAGTACTGCGTCGGCGCGAGTTCCTTGTCGCCGTCGCTGGCGTCGATCCCCTCGGGATGGTCGTAGAGCAGGATGAGATCGACATCGCTGCCGGCCGTCATCTCGTGGGACCCCAGCCGGCCGAGCGCCAGAACGCAGCACTCGCCGCCCGGTACATGACCGTGCCGCCGCGCCACTTCGCGGCGTGCCGCATCCAACGCTTCGGCGATGGCGAGATCGGCGATGTTGGTCAGCGCCTCGCCCATCTGCTCGGCTTTGGCCGCACCGGTCAAAAATCGTACGCCGACAAGGAAGCGTTGCTCGGCGGCGAAGATGCGCAGCCGGTCGAGGCGGTCCTCATAGTGCCGGGCGTCGCCGAGGAAGTCGCCGAGGCTCGAAGCCAGCTCCTCGCGGTCGGGCAAGCCCTCGTAAAAGGCGGGGTCCAGCATGCCGTCGAACACCAGCGGGCGCTTGGTGATGATTTCCGACAGCCGCGGGGCCGCCGACAGGATGGTCAACAGCAGCGACAGAAGGTGGCGGTTGGAATGCAGCATCGAGAAGAGTTGAATGCCCGTGGGAAGCCCCTTGAGAAACGCGTCAAAACGCAACAACGCGTCATCCGGCTGGCCGGTGGCGGCGAAGGCCTCCAGCAGGGCGGGCGTGATCCCGGTCAGCCGCTCGCGCGCCTTTTGCGACTGGACCGCGCCATAGCGGCCGAAATGCCAGCTTCTGATCACCGACCACATGTCCGCCGGGCGGGTGAAGCCGAGCTGCGACAGGGTCGTGAGCGTGTCCGGATCGGGGTCTTCGCCGGTGAAGGAAAGATTGCCCGCCGCCGCAGCCAGCGTTTCGCCTTCCTGGAATAGATCGCCGAAATGGCGCTCGACGGTCACCAGACGCTCGCGCAGCGCAAGACGGAATGCGTCGGTCTCCTCAAAGCCCATCAGGGCGGCGACCGCAGCCATGCCCTCATGGATGACAGGCAACGTGTGGGTCTGCTCGTCGCCGATCATCTGGACGACATGCTCGACGCGGCGCAGGAAGCGATAGGCATCGGTCAGCTCATCGCGCGCGTCGGCGGTGATCCAGCCATCATCGGCAAAGCGCCGCAGCATTTCGAGCGTGCGCCGGTCGCGCAGGTGCGGCGCGCGGCCGCCGGCGATCAGTTGCTGGGTCTGGACGAAAAACTCGATCTCGCGGATGCCGCCGCGTCCGAGCTTGACGTTATGGCCCTCGATGGCGATGGCGCCGTGGCCCTTGTGAGCATGGATCTGGCGCTTGATCGACTGGACATCGGCGATAGCCGCATAATCGAGATATTTGCGCCAGATGAAGGGAGTGAGCTGGGCAAGGAACGCCTCGCCCGCAGCCCTGTCGCCGGCGACGGGCCGCGCCTTGATCAGCGCCGCGCGCTCCCAGTTCTGGCCTCTGCCCTCATAATAGGTGAGCGCGGCATCGACGGAGATGGCCAGCGGCATCGCGCCGGGATCGGGCCGCAGACGCAAGTCCGTCCGGAAGACGTAGCCGTCGCCGGTGCGTTCCTGCATGATGCGGATCAGCCGCCGCAGCATCTTGGAGAGATTGGCTCCGGCCTCATAGGGATCGACCCAGGTCAGACCCTCGGGCTCATGCTCGAAGAAGACGATCAGATCGATGTCGGAGGAATAGTTGAGTTCGCCGGCGCCCAACTTGCCCATGCCGAGCACGATCACGCCCGAGCCCCTGCCCGGATCGCCTGGGTCGGCCAGTTCCAGCTTGTTCTGGCGGGCCAGATCGCGAAGCAGCCAATTGAGCGCCGCGTTCAGCGCCGCCTCGGCAAGCGCAGACAGATGGCCGGTCGTCTGCTCGACCGTATGCACACCGCAAAGGTCGCCGAGCGCGATCAGAAGGTGTGCCCGGCTCTTCAGATCACGCAACTGGCGCGAGAGCTCCTGTTCGGACAGGTCCGGCGGCGATGCCGACCGGGCGAGTTCATCGAGCGCGGCGACCGTTTCGCCGATCGCCTTGTCGAGCCGGTACGGATCGAGCGCGTCCAGCGTCGCGGCGTTCCGCGCCATGGCGGCGGCGAGAAACGGCGCGTGGCTGGCCGTGGCAACCAGAAATCCGCCCCACGGATCGTCGCCTTCGAGCGCGCCGCGCAGTTTGTCCGCGCCGGCGCGTTCGGCCGCTTCGATCAGCGATCGGCGGCACGTGTCGGCCACCGCATCGTCGACGATCGCGATGGTGCGCGGGTGGTTCTCGTCAGTCTGGTTTTCCGGTGCCGTCGACACGCGCTTCTCCGGTCATTGACGGCACACACCTAACGCGTCCGGGCAGCGAGGCAAAGCGGTCGTCAGATGGCGTGTGTCAGCCCGAAGCGGGAAAGGACAGGACGGCACAGAGGCCAGGCCCATTGTCCTCGAGCCGCAAGGCGCCGCCATGCTGGCGCATGATTGCATCGACCAGAGACAGACCGAGCCCCGAGCCGGGTTCGGTGCGGCTCTCGTCGAGCCGCTCGAAACGGCGCACGGCGCGTTCGCGGTCGTCCGGCGCAATTCCCTTGCCGCCGTCACAGACCAGCAGTTCGACCCGGCCGGCGGCCTTGTCCGCCCGCCCCTTCAGGACGACGGTTCCGCCCGCTTCGGTCAGCCCATACTTGATCGCGTTGTCGAGAAGGTTGGTCACCGCCTGGCCGACCAGTTCGCGGCTGCCCGCGGCGACCAGCGGACCGGTGACGGTGTTTTCGAGATGCCCGCCCGCATCCTCGACCAGCGGCTCGTAGAGTTCGGCCAATTCGTCGGCGACAGCGGCGAGATCGACCGGTTCGGGTGCGAATTTGGTGTAGCCGGCCTCGACGCGCGAGATCTGCAGCATGGCATTGAAGACACGGATCAGCTGGTCCGCCTCGCCGATCATGTCCTCAAGCGCATCGCGATAGCCGGTCTCGGTCGGCTTCTTGCGCAGCGCGTCCTCGGCACGGTTGCGCAGCCGGGTGAGCGGCGTCTTCAGATCATGGGCGATCGAATCGGACACCTCGCGCAGTCCGTCATTGAGCGTCTCGATCCGTCCCAGCATCGCGTTGAGGCTGCCAGCGAGGCGGTCGAACTCGTCATTTGCGCGCGAGACCGGCAGCCTTCGGCTGAGATCGCCGGCCACGATGCCGGCACTGGCTGCCGACACGGCATCGATGCGCTTTAACGCACGGCGCCCGATAAAGAACCAGATCAGGAAGCCGCCCAGCGCCATCAGGCTGAGAGCGAACATCAGGGAGCGCTGGACGATGACGCGAAACCGTTCGGGCTCACCCAGATCGCGGCCGACCAAAACGCTCATGCCGTTATCGAAACGGAAGATATTGGCGATGGCGTGCGGGCTGCGGTCCTCGTCTGCGCGTGCGCGGAACTTTTCATAGGCAAACGGGCGCGGGGTCCAGCCCTGATTGCCCAAAACACCCGGTTCGAGCGACCGCACATTGCCGGCGAGGATGCGGCCGGTCTGGTCGGCCACCAGATAGACGAAGGCGCCCGGCGCGCGCGAGCGCCGGTCGATCGCGACGACGAGCCCGCGCATGCCGCCGCGCTGGTAGACCCGGTCGAGACTGCGGACCTCCTGCTCGATCGCCTGCCGCGTCTCGCTCATGAAGAAGCCTGCGGCGAGCGACGTCATGTAGAAGATCAGGACAATCGCGCAGACACTGAACAGCAGCAGATAGAGCGCCGAAAGGCGCACCGCCGTGGTCTGGAAAACGGCGCCAAAGCGCCGGCGGGTGCGCACCTCGGACATCAGTCGCGCATGACGTAGCCCGCACCGCGCACCGTGTGCAGCAGCGGCTTGTCAAAACCCTTCTCGATCTTGCTGCGCAGCCGCGAGACGTGCACGTCGATCACATTGGTCTGGGGGTCGAAATGATAGTCCCAGACATGTTCGAGCAGCATCGTGCGGGTTACCACGCGACCGGCATTGCGCATGAGATATTCGAGCAGGCGGAATTCGCGCGGTTGCAGGGTGATTTCCTGACCGGCACGCGACACGCGGCGCGACAAGCGGTCGAGTTCGAGATCGGCCACCTTGTAGCCGGTGTCGCCGTCGCCATTCTGCGAGCGTCTCTGCAACACTTCAAGACGGGCCAGCAGCTCGGAGAAGGCGTAGGGCTTGGTCAGATAATCATCACCGCCGGCGCGCAGACCCGTGACCCGGTCGTCGACCTCGCCCAAGGCGGACAGGATCAGCGCGGGCGTGCGGTCTTCTTCGGTGCGCAATTGCGAGACGATCGACAAGCCGTCGCGTTTCGGCAGCATCCGGTCGACGATCAGCGCATCATAGGCACCGCCATTGGCCATGGCGTATCCATCGTCGCCGTCATGGGCGACATCGGCGGTATGGCCGGCCTCGGTCAGCGCTTTCTTCAGATAGGATGCGGCCTGCCGGTCGTCCTCGATGATCAGCACTTTCATGGGCTGGGTCTTAGCAGGCACGGCGTAATCCTAAAAGGGCGGCGGCGGGCGCGAGGGGGGAAGGCCCGCCGCCGTTTGACCCGTCCGGAGGGGATGACATGGAGGGCCCGGACAGGAACTGGTTGACCGGTCAGCCGCGGGGCAGCGGCACGGCGACGAACCGGCTGGCGTCTTCGCCTTCAAGGCGCAGAAGCGCGGCCGCGCGGCCGCGTTCGGCGATTTCAGCGACGCGCTGCTCGATGTCGGCAGCCGATGCCACTGGCTGGTTGTTGACCTCACGGATGATGTCACCGGGGCGGATGCCGGACTGGAAGGCCGGGCTGTCGGGCTCGACGGAGGTGATCAGCACGCCTTCGCCGTCATCGGCCGGCACCACCGTCAGGCCGAGATCGTCCATCGAGGACGGCTCGACCTCGTCGGGCGTTGTGTCTGAGCGGGCGGCGGCGAAGGTCTGGAGCGAAGGCAGTTCGCCCAGTTCGACCGCCAAGTCGCGGCTGTCGCCGTTGCGCTGGACGGTGATCGTCACCTCGGTGCCCGGATCGAAGCCGGCAATGGCGCGCGACAGATCGCGCGGCCCGTCGATGGCATCGCCATTGACCGCGGTGATTACGTCACCGGCACGGATACCGGCGCGATCAGCCGGCGCGCCTTCTTCGGGATCGGCGACGATGGCGCCCGACGCGTCGGCCAGACCGAGCGACTCTGCGATCTCGTCGGTCACCGGCTGAATGCGCACACCGAGCCAGCCGCGCTCGACATCGCCATCCTCCATCAGTTCGGCAACCACGTCGCTTGCGACCGAGGCAGGCACGGCAAACGCTATGCCGACGTTGCCGCCCGACGGCGAAAAGATCGCCGTGTTAACGCCGACCACTTCGCCGGCAAGATTGAAGGTCGGCCCGCCGGAGTTGCCGCGGTTGACGGCCGCATCGATCTGCAGGAAGTCGTCATAGGGGCCGGCGCCGATGTCGCGGCCGCGAGCGGAGACAATTCCCGCGGTGACCGTGCCGCCAAGGCCGAACGGATTGCCGACCGCGACCACCCAGTCGCCAACGCGCGTCGCATTGTCGTCGCCAAAGGTGACATAGGTGAAGTCGCGGTCGTCATCGACCTTCAGGACGGCCAGATCCGTGCGCGGATCGGCGCCGATCAGTTCGGCGTCCAGCTCGGTGCCGTCATTCATGATGACGGTGAACTCTTCGCCGTTTTCAATGACGTGATTGTTGGTGACGATGAAACCGTCGCCGGAGATGAAGAAACCCGAACCCTGGCTGACAGGACGGGCGCGGCGCGGGCGTTCGGGCTGGCGCTCGCCGAACCGGCGGTTCTCGAAATCGCGGCCACCGAATTCGCGGTCGAAGAACCGGCGGAAGGGATGGCTTTCGGGCAGGTCCTCGAAGGGGCTGCCGCGATAGTCGAAACCGCGCGGCGAACGGTCGGACACATTGTCGATGCGGCTGCGCACGCGCACCGAGACGACGGCCGGCGAGACGGCATCGACCACATCTGCAAAACCGGGCGCGGCGACGGGTGCCTCCAGCCGAACGGCCTCGGCATAAGCGGGGTTTGCGAACTGGGCGGTGCCGTATCCGGCAAAGCCGGCGCCAACAACGGCAGCAGCGACGATGACGGTGGCAAAACGGGACTTCTTCATCGGTTTTCCATCCTCTTGAATTCCAGCATGGCGCGACGGCGCCTTGGGACCCAATCTAGGAAGCCGAAGATTGCGCAAACATGTCCGTCAGATGAAAAATCGGTAAGGTTGGGTCACGGGCGTGTGAGCACCGTGTCGGCGGACGGGATGTCAGCCCCGCCCCGCCTCCACCCTGGTCACGACCGTCGCGTTGCCTTCCAGCGTCTTGTGCACCGGGCATTTGTTGGCGATTTCCTCAAGCTTACCGGCCAGTTCTTCCGGGACGTTGCCATCGACCGTGATCACCCGCTCGAACCGGTCGATCTTGCCGCCATTGGCGCGCGATTCCTCGGTGCAATCGGCGCAATCGTCGGCATGCACCTTGGCGTGACTGACATCGACGGTCACGGTGCCCAGATCGAGCTTCTTGAAGCTGGCATACATGCGCAGCGTCATCGACGTGCAGGCGCCGAGTGCGGCCGACAGGAAATCGTAAGGGGTTGGCCCGGTGTCGGTACCGCCCACGGATGGCGGCTCGTCGGCGAAGAAGCGGTGCGTGCCGGCCTGGACAATGTTCTGGAATTTGCTGGCGCGGGTTTCGGTGACGCGGACATGCTCGATCGCCTCGATGCCCTGAGGCTCGTCCCTGGGAAGAAGGCGCGACGCCCAACCGGCAATGACTTCGGCGGCGAACTCCGCGTCGTCCGCGCCCGACAGCAGATGGTCGGCCTTGTCCAGAGACACGAAACTTTTTGGGTGTTTGGCCGCCGTGAAGATGCGCGTGGCATTGTCGATGCCGACCGTCTCGTCGATCGGCGAATGCATGACAAGCAGCGACGCGCGCAGCGTGGCGATCCGGTCGGTCAGGGCGGTTTCGCGCGCGGCATCGACAAACCCCTTGCCGATGCGGAACTTGCGCCCGGCCAGCGTGACCTCGGCGGACCCTTCGCGCTCGATTTCCTCGATGCTGGCTTCGAAATTGTGAAGGACATGTTCGGCATCGGCCGGGGCGCCGATGGTCACCACGCCCTTGACCTCGGGAATGTCGCCCGCCGCGGCCAGAACGGCCGCGCCGCCAAGCGAATGGCCGATCAACAGCATGGGCGCTTCGCCGCTTTCGCGCAGATGATCGGCGGCGGCGATGAGGTCGTCCACGTTGGAAACAAAGGAGGTGTTGGCGAACTCGCCTTCGGAGGAGCCGAGGCCGGTGAAGTCGAAGCGCAACACCGCCACCCCGAGCCGCGCCAGGTTGGCCGCGATGCGGCGGGCGGCGACGATGTCCTTGGTGCAGGTGAAGCAGTGGGCGAACAGAGCGTTGCCGCGCACCGGCCCCTCGGGTCTGTCGAACCGCGCGGCAAGCATGTGCCCGTCACGGGACCTAAAGGTGCGTTTTTCGACAGGCATGGCGACTTCCCCTCATGGTTGGGGACTACCTAGCCGTCGTTGCGCTCACCTTCATCTAAAATCTTTGCGACACGGGCTCGTTCCTCGGCGGTCAGCGCCTCACCGGCGCGTGACCGGCTGTGCCGGCGCCCGAACAGGAAGGCGGCGGTGCCGCCCAGCAGCAACATGATGATCGGCGTGCCCCAAAGGAGCGCGTTGCGGGCCGAAAAGGTCGGCCGGAGCAGAACGAACTCGCCATAGCGATCGACCACATAGGCGACCACCTCGTCGTTGGTGTCGCCGGCGACGAGACGGTCGCGGACCAGAACCCGCAGATCGCGCGCCAACTCGGCGTCGGAATCATCGATCGACTGGTTCTGACAGACCATGCAGCGCAGGCCGGCCGAGATATCGCGTGCGCGGTCCTCAAGCGCCGGATCGTCGAGGATCTCGTCGGGATTGACGGCATGGGCCGGCGCCGCGCCCAAGGCCGCGATCAGCGCGAGCGTTGCAACAAGACGCCTCATTCGGCCGGCTCCGCCCTTGCGGCGGCCAACGCCTCTTGACGCCTGCGGCGGGCGGCAACCGGTGCACCGATCCGAAGGCGCCGGTCGGAAAGAGAGATAAGGCCCGCAGCGACCATGACGACCGTGCCGTACCAGATCAGCGTCACCCACGGTTTCCACCAGATGCGCACCACGATGTCCTCGGACCCTTCGACGGCATCGCCCAGCGCCAGATAATACTGGCTGAACAGGCCGACAGTCTGAATGCCCGCTTCGGTCGTCGGCATCCGGCTTGCGACATAGACACGCTTTTCCGGCTCGACCGTTCCGATCACGCGGCCGTCGCGGCTGATCGTGAAGATGCCCTTGTCATAGGTGAAATTGGGACCCTTGCCCGGCGTCAGCGAATTGAACTCGACATCATACCCGGCAAAGCTCGTCGTCTCGCCCGGCGTCATGCGCAGCACGGTCTCGTCCTCGAGCGTGGTCACGCCGACAATGCCGAGCGTCGTGATACCGAGCCCGGCATGTGCGAGCGCGGTTCCCCAACTGGCGCGCGGCAGGCCCTTGAGGCGTGCCCAGCCGGTCGACCAGCCATTCTTGACGAACCCGGCCTTCTGCCAGACATCGGCGAACGAGCCGACAATCAGCCAGAAGGCGAGCGCGTAGGCAAAGGCGGACAGGACCGGCGCGTCATAGATCAGCCATGCGATGGCGAGCGCGGCCACCAGGGATATGGCGGCGGTCAGCCAGAGCCGTTCGGCGGCGGCGGCCAGATTGCCGCGCTTCCATGCCAGAAGCGGTCCGAACGGCACGGCCATCAGGAGCGGGATCATCAAGGGGATAAAGGTGTAGTTGAAATAGGGCGCGCCGACCGAGATCTTCTCGCCGGAGACCGCTTCCACCAGAAGCGGATAGAGCGTGCCGACAAGCACGGTCGCGGTCGCCGTCGTCAGGAAGAGGTTGTTGAGAACCAGCGCCCCTTCGCGGCTGACGGGATGGAACATGCCGCCATTGCGCAGGGTTCCGGCGCGCAGCGCGAACAGGATCAGCGATCCTCCGATGAAGAAGACCAGAATCATCAGGATGAACAGGCCGCGCTGAGGATCGGTGGCGAACGAATGCACCGAGGTCAGAACGCCCGAGCGGACGAGGAACGTGCCGAGAAGGGAGAAGGAAAAGGCGAGGATGGCGAGCAGGATGGTCCAGACCTTCATCGCCTCGCGCTTTTCCATCACCAGCGCGGAATGGAGCAGCGCGGTGCCGATCAGCCACGGCATGAAGGAGGCGTTTTCGACCGGATCCCAGAACCACCAGCCGCCCCAGCCCAGTTCGTAATAGGCCCAGTAGGAGCCCATCGAAATGCCTGCGGTCAGGAACACCCAGGACACAAGCGTCCACGGCCGCACCCAGCGCGCCCAGGCCGCGTCGATGCGGCCTTCGATCAACGCCGCAACGGCAAAGGAGAAGCAGATGGAAAAGCCGACATATCCGAGATAAAGGAGCGGCGGATGGATCGCCAGGCCAATGTCCTGAAGGATCGGGTTGAGATCGCGCCCTTCGAGCGGCGGCGGCGACAGACGCTCGAACGGGTTGGACGTCAACAGGATGAACAGCGCGAAAGCGACCGTCACCGAGCCCTGCACGGAGAGCACCGCCGCCTTGAGGCGCGAGGGAAGATTGCCGCCGAAGAAGGCGACCAGCGCGCCGAACAGCGCCAGCGTCAGTATCCACAGGAGCATCGAGCCTTCGTGATTGCCCCAGACGCCGGTTATCTTGAAAAGCAACGGTTTGTCGGAGAACGAGTTGGCCCAGACGTTGCGAACCGAGAAGTCGGACGTAACATAGGCCCAGGTCAGCGCTGCAAACGAGACCGCGACGACGAGGAAGGTGGCCACCGTCAGCGACGGCGCGACGGCAAGCATGCGCGCATTGTTGGTGCGCAGGCCGATCATCGGCACGATCATCTGAGCCAGCGACAGCGCCAGTCCCAGAACGAGCGCGTAATGGCCCAGTTCGACGATCATGTCCGTCACTCCCTAATAATCGCTGCTTGCCGGGGTTTCACCGGACGCTTCGCCCTTCCAGACGCCCTGTTCCTTGAGCGCGTCGGCGACTTCGCGCGGCATGTAGGTTTCGTCATGTTTGGCAAGCACCGTGTCGGCCCGGAACGTGCCGTCCGGTTGAAGCGTGCCTTCGGCGACGATTCCCTGTCCTTCCCGGAACAGGTCCGGCAGAATGCCGGCATAACGCACCGTTACCGCGTGATTTGCGTCTTCGATGGCGAAGCGAACCGCGGCATCGTCGAGCGTCTCCACCGAGCCCATCACGACGAGCCCGCCGAGCCGCAGCCGGCCCTCGTTTTCGGATGCGCTCGCCGTCGAGACGATGTCCGTCGGCGTGCGGAAAAAGGTGACCTGCTCGCTGAGCCCGGTCAGGACCAAGGCCACCGCACCGCCCAGAACGGCGAGCGCGGAGAAGATGACGGCAAAGCGCTTCTGCTTGCGGGTCACGGCCAGTATTCCTCCAAGTCCACCCCAAGGCCCTGGGCGAAAGCGCGCAGGCTCTCGAGCTCCTCGGGCCGGCCATCATAAGCGCTGCGGGCACGTTCTAGCGCGTCACGCAGGCCATCGTCTTGATCAAGGACAATCCGGGCGCGAATGAGGCGCTTCCAACCCTCCAGATCGTCGGGCTGGGCACGCAGCCGCTCGTCGAGCGAGGCCACCATGGCTTCGATCACCGAGCCGCGCTCATCGGCGCTCATATTCTGCATCTGCTCGATCGTCGCTTCGTCGAGCACCGGCGGACGGCCTGAAGTCTCCGCGACAGGCGCCGTCTCGTCGAGCCGCCCAAGGCTCTGTTGCGCGACGGCTCGCCAGGCCATGTCGGCGCCCTCATCGGCGGCCAGCGACGTCCATGCCGCGCGAGCGTCCTCATATTGGCCGATCTGCACGTCGGCCAATCCGACGAAGAATCGGGCGCGGGCGTCAGCGGGATTGGTGTCCAGTGCCCGCTCGAAAAGCGCCGACGCGTCGGCGGTGACGATGCCGCCAGCGGCAGTGACCATCGTTTCTCCAAGGCCCGAAAGCCGCTGTGGCGTTTCACCCAGAAGGCGGATCGCGTTGCGATAGGCGGTTTCGGATTTTCCCACCTCGCCGAGGCGGAAATAGACCGGCGCCAGCACGTCCCATCCGCGGCCGTCATCGGGATTGTCGCGCAGATGATCCTCGGCGCGCACGACAAGGTCCCGCAACTGGTCTTGGGTCTGGCTGCGCATGGCCGCAACATCGCGCATCGCTTCGAGCCGCATCGCCAAGGGTTGCGACTCATACCCCGGCGAACCGATGCCGGTATAGATGATCAGCGTCAGGCCGGGGACAAAGACCAGCGCGAACAGACCCAGCATCGCCAGGCCAGAGCGCGGCGCGCGCGCCGGTTTGCCCGCCGTTCCGACCGGTGACATCCGGTCCTCGACGGCGAGGATGCGCCGCGATATCTCGTTGCGCGCCTGCGCCGCCTCGACCGGCGAGATCGAACCGCGCGCTTCCTCGCCGGCCAGTTCTTCGAGTTGGTGGCGGTAGACGGCAATGTCGTGCTCATGGTCCTCGGCGCGATTGAGGTCGGCCGATCCACTGCCGCGCAGCATCGGCCGGAAGCCGATCACGATTGCCGCGGCGGTGAGCGCCAGCACTGTCAGCCAGAAAACCATGGTGACCAGATATCGCCAGAGCGCGGTGTTTCCAAGCAAAACCGGCTGCGACAAAGGTGCACCGGCACATCGGTTGCGTCAGGAAAGAAGGGTCCAGCTGCCGTCGGGGTTGCGACAGGCGGTGCCGCGGACGACCGAGGGGGTCACCGCTCCGGTCGTGACGGTATGGGTGTATTGCCGGCAATCCTGCGAGCCGACGCGGTAGGGCTGGGAGGCGACAACCTGCCCCGCAAGGCCGCCGGAGCGCCCCTGCCAGGTCACCAGATCGCCGGGCGCGGTGTATTCAAGCGCGCGATATTCGCTTTGAAGCGCGGCGATGCGGTCGGCGCGGGACAGGCGCGGAGCCTCGATACGACCGACAAGGCCACCGGCCAGCGGTTCGAGGAGGCTGGCAGCCGGAACTGCCGCACCGCCGCCGCCCGAGCCGGGCGTCAAGGGAAGAGCCGGACTTCCGCCCAGGCTGACACATCCGCCGAGGCCCAGCGACAATCCGCCCACAAGGACAAGTCTCGTCAGGGTGCGCGCCACGCCGGCCATCGTTCTGTCCGCCTTCGGTTGGTTCCGGTCGCCCGCATTTACGGGGCATTGATCGCCGCGGCAACAGGCAGATTCATGGCGCTGTACGTGCCCGAGGCAGGATCAGCGTGACGCGCAGGCCGCCCATCTCGCTTTCACCGAGGCTCACATGGCCCTTGTAGGCCTCCACCGTTTCGACGACGATGGAAAGACCGAGACCGGTACCCGGCTTGGTTTCGTCGAGACGTTGACCGCGCCTGAGCGCCTGAGTGCGCTGCCCGGCGGCAATGCCCGGCCCGTCATCATCGACGGAGATTGTGAACGACCGGTCATCTCCCGGCGTATTGGTGAGGCCGACCCGAATGCGTTCATCCGCCCATTTGCAGGCATTTTCGAGAAGGTTCCCGCATATCTCCTCGAAGTCCTCCTTCTCGCCGGCGAATGCTGGCGGGGCGGCCGGCAGCTCGAGGGCGATCGACTTGTCGGGATTGAGCTTGCGCATGACCTTGACCAACCGCCCCAGCGTCTCGGCGATATCGGTCCGGAAGGCGGTGCCTCCGGTCTGGGCGGCAATGCGCGCGCGATGAAGATAGTGCTCCACCTGAGCCTTCATGGCGTCGGCCTGGTCGGCAACCAGACGCGGATCGACGGGCTCGCCCCGATCCGCCTCGTTTTTCAGAACCGAAACCGGCGTCTTCAGCGAATGGGCCAGATTGCCGACCTGCGTCCGCGCGCGCTCGACGACCCTGCGATTGTTGTCGATGAGCATGTTCATCTCATCCACCATCGGCTGGATCTCGTCGGGATAGCGACCCGCCAGCGCGTGTTCCTCGCCCGCGTGGATGGCGCGCAATGCCTCCCGCACGCGGTTGAGCGGCCGCATGCCAAACACGATGATCGCACCATTGATCGCCACGAGCCCGGCTCCGAACAGCGTCAGCAGGAGCGCAATGTTCTGCCCCAGTGCGGCGATGGCCGCATCGAACTCGCTCTGGTTGCCGGCAAGCTGGAAGAAGGCGATCTCTCCGGCGGGGCCGATCTGGACTTCGGCCTCCAACACGCGCAGCCGATTGCCCGCCGGACCTTCGGTTTCGAACGTCCGGGTGAATTGTTCGTCATAGGGAACTTCGGCCAGCGAAGGGCCGGTGAGGAACTGTCCTCCAAGCGAAACCGACTGCCGTGCCGGCGCGTCCGAGCCGACCACGGCCACCTGCCAGTACCACCCAGACGCCGCTTCGCGAAAGCTCCGGTCGCCCAGATTGGGCGTGCCGGTCAGCGTACCGTCATCGGCGATGCGGAACGCGGCGATCAGGCTGAACAACTGCGCCTGTTGCAGGTCGGCAAAGCCGCGTTCGGCATTGAGCCGATACTGCGTGACCAGCAGCCAGCCCAGCAACGCGACGGCGAGCACCGTCCATACAGTGGACAGCGCGATCACCCGGTTGCGCAACGATCCTTTCACGGCGCTCAGCCGGCTGCAGGCGTTCCGGCCTGTTCGTCGTCAGGATCGCGCAAGCGGTATCCGAGCCCGCGCACGGTCTCGATGAGGTCGCATCCCAGTTTGCGGCGCAGGCGGCCGACAAAGACCTCGACCGTGTTGGAATCGCGATCGAAATCCTGATCGTAGAGATGCTCGGTGAGTTCAGTGCGGGAGACGACCGCAGACTTGTGGTGGATAAGGTAGGACAAAAGCCGGAACTCGTGCGAGGTGAGCTTGAGCATCTTGCCGTCGACCATCGCCTTGGATGTCTTGGTGTCGAGGACCAGCGGCCCGCACACCAGTTCGGACGTCGCATGTCCGGACGCGCGGCGGATCAGCGCCCGAACGCGGGCCAGCACTTCCTCGATGTGGAACGGCTTGGTGACGTAGTCGTCGGCGCCCGCATCGATGCCGGCAACCTTGTCGTTCCAGCGATCGCGGGCCGTCAGGATCAGGACCGGCATCGCCCGACCATCATCACGCCAGCGCTGGAGCACCGAAATGCCGTCCATCAGCGGCAGCCCGATGTCGAGAACGACGCAGTCATAGGGTTCGGTGTCGCCCAGGAAATGGCCTTCCTCGCCGTCGGCCGCGCTATCGACCACATAGCCGGCGTCTTCCAGCGAATCCTTGATCTGGCGATTGAGATCGGCGTCGTCCTCGACAACCAAGATGCGCATCGGACCGGCTCCCGTTGATTGCCGCCCACTCTAAGTCAGGCACGGCGCGGTGCTGTGCCTTTTATCACGACACTCACTGCGCAACAAAAATCTCCTCACGGCGCGGGCGCTCTCCGCCTTGGCCCTGATAGAGCAGCACCACCCGACACCCGTTCTGGCCGTTCTGCTGCGCCGCCTCGGCGCCCACCAGCGTCGCGCCCTGCCGGGCCGCCAGATTCTGGCCGAGGGCAAAACAGCTTTCGCTTGCCACTTCGACCGTGTCGCTGGCATGAGCCGGGCCGGCAAGTGCCAGTCCAACCATCAGCGCGCCGAATGTGAGTGCATTCCTGAACATCATGGCCCCTCTATAAGGGGTGTCAGATGAATGCAAACTGAATGGAACCGGCCAGTTTCGCTAACGGATTTGCGTGGTCGCGCCGATCCGCCCGAAGATCGCGACGGCGCCGGCGGCAGCCGAGACTAATTGCAGCACCGCGTCGGTCAGGCCCTCGCGCGCGGCCGCCTCGACCGGCAGGCCGAGAGCCGCGCCGCCGCTGGCGGCAATGGAGACGATCGCCGCCCAGATCGTGCGAGAAAGATACCAGGGTTTGCTTCCGGTCATGTCGGATCCTTTCAGGTGGGATGATCAATTGGGGGTCAAATGCAGGATCGTGCGCATCGCCAGGCCGTCGCCGACACGGGCGCTGACTTGCCTGATCTCGGCGTCGATCGCGTCCGGTACGGAACCGAAGATCGAGACGATGCCGGCTGGCGAAAGCGTCAGTGAAGACGCGTCGGGCTCAGCGGTATGGATTGGCGCCCCGCTGCCATCGAACAGCGTGACGCGATAAAGCTCGCGCTCCTCGCCGAGCGGAGTTGAGCCGCCGATCGCCACATCGCCGCCGATCCGGCTCCTGCGGATCCACGACAATTGGACCGCGCCGTCCGGCATAAGATGAGCGCGGGGATGAACCGGCGAGAGCGGCAGCAAGGCCCGCGTTCCGGCGATTGCCGTCAAGACTGTGAAGTAACGCGAGGAAAACGTCCTGCCGGCGGGGCCGATCCGCCAGTTGAGCGTTCGGCCGGCCTCTGCGGCGGTGAGCCCCGAAGGCGGGACGCGACGGTCCAGAAAGACGATCCGGCCGCCCGCCGGCGCGCCGGCAGCCGCGGCATCGTCGGTTCCGGCCTGACCGCGCAGAAGCTCCCAAAGACGCCACTCGCCGGGCGCCACTTCTTCCGCGAAGCGGAACTGGAGCACCTCGAACAGACCGCCTGTGATCTCGACCGCCAGTGCGTTGCGCCCGGCCAGCAAAAGTTCCCGGGTTACGGACGAAAACTCGCCACCGAACAGGCGGGCATGAACCGTGCTGGCACGGTCATACCGGCCCGGCGGGCCGGGCGACAACGGTGTCAGCAGCGTGCCCATGATCGCGTTGCCGGCAACCGTCTGGCGCAGTTCGAACCCGTCGGCGCCCGGCGATGACAGCACCGCGTGCGGACGATCAGGCACGGCGTGTACAGCGATCCGGTGATTGTTCTCGACGGTCGTTTGATCGAGCATGGGTAAGTCGAGCAGAACCGTTTCCGGCGGCCCGCCAAACCTGCCCGATGCTTCAGGTGACGCGGAGTGGACGGAAAACGCCGGCGGCATTGCCGGTGACAGCGACCGGACGATGGAGCGTGCCGTGATCTCAAGACGGTCCGTCAGATCGATCGCGGTGATGCGCCAATGGCCGCGCGGATTGTCGTCAAAGGCGACGACATCGCCCGGTTCAAGGCCCGCAAAGCGCAGCGGCAGATGGAATTTCAGCGTGTCGCGGCCAAACCAGAGACGATCCAGCATCGCGTTCGCGACGGCGAGCGCGCCTTCGGGATGCAGCGTACAAGGCAGATTGGCGTCAATCAGCATGGCGGACGGCCCATCCCGCCGGCGCGAACGTGCCGATTGGGTGCGGTAGTCGGTCAGCGCGTCGCGATAGCGGAGCACCACCTCGGAGGGCAATTCATCGGCTTGCCCCGATATCAGCGTGCGGTCGCCATGCTCCTTGCCCAGACAAAGCTGCGCGCGAGGAACCGCGACCGGTCGATAGTCGGGGTCGGCGATCCGGATCAGCGGTGCCTGGGCGTCGCCCGTGTCCGTTGCAACCAGCCCGAACGCATCGACAAGCGGTTCGAGCGTCTGGCGGATGCTGCCGGGCGTCAGCACCGTCATGCCCTGCACAACGCCCCTGACGGCCTCGACATCGGGCGCCGGCAGGCCGTGATCTGCGAAGATGGCGCCGATCAGTCCCGCGAGCGGGGCGCAGCCGAGGCGCCCATTGATCCAGTGTCCGGTCAGCCAGTTCGGCCCGTCGCCCCAGATGGTGCCATTGCGCGGAAACTCGGGATAGGGCCGGGCGTCCCAGGCCCAGATGTACTGCCGTTCGGGATCGACCATCGGCACCGATGTGCCGGGGGCGACGGGGTTCGCTGGCGCGCCCACCTGGACCCAGTGCCTTTGATGCGCCGTCAGGAAGGCCCGCTGGACCCCGTCGCCGCGCGTGCCGGCCGAATGGTGCGGCCGTGCACTTTCGCTCGACTTGGGATCGGGGAAGACATTGGGTTGATTGGCGCCCGCATCGACGGCGGGGCATCCAGTCTCGGTCATCCAGATCGGCTTGCCATAGGGCACCCACGGCGATTGCGGCCCGGTCTCGGCGCCGCCACGCCGGTCGACGTGAACGTTCGACCACCAGGAGACCAGATCCTTGTAGCGATAGACCCATGGCTTGCCATGGGCTCCGTCGGTAATCGGCGAACGCATGCGGTCCGCACGGCCGGCATCGCTCGCATAGTACCAGTCAAATCCTTCGCCAGCGGCGATCGCTGCCTGCATGGCGGCCGCGTCATTGTCGGCGCGCATGCCATCGGGGTTGCCCTGGTCGGAAAACGCATCGGCCGCGCGCCAGTCGGACAGAGGCATGTAATTGTCAATGCCCACCGCATCGATCTCGGGCGCCGCCCAGAGCTGATCGAGATGATAGAAGACATCGCCCGAGCCGTCGGCCGGATGATAGCCGAAATATTCCGACCAGTCGGCGCCATAGCTCAGCTTGCAGCCCGGCCCGAGTATCGCACGAACGTCACTTGCCAGTTGGCGCAGCGCATCGACGAACGGAAACTGGTTGGACGCATTGCGCAGACATGTCAGGCCGCGCAACTCGCTGCCGATCAGCATGGCATCGACGCCGCCAGCGATCTGTGCGAGGCGAGCCGTGTGCAGGACGAGGCGCCGATAGCCCCAATCGGCGCCGGGGCCGGGAACCACCATCTCGCCGCTCACCGCCAGATCGGCGGGCTGGGTGGCGCCGACGAATGCTGCAACCTGGCTTTGCGCCGTCGCCGTCCCGTCCGCGCTGCCCGCCTGTGCGGGGCCGGGAAAGCAGGTGATCCGCCCGCGCCAGGGATAGGGCGCCTGCACCGCACCGTCATAAGGGTCGGGCAGCGCGTTGTCCTGCGGAACATCCATCATGATGAAGGGATGCAGCATGACCGAAAGGCCGCGCGCCTTCAGATCGCGAATGGCTTCGATGACGGAGGCGTCAGTCGGCGTTCCGCCATAGGCGGGGCGGCCCTCGACCCGGCTGACCAGACGAGAATCGGCGCTCTGGCGGCTCAGACCGCTGACCTTCCAGGGCGGACTTTCCTCGCCCATCTGGCGTTGTGTGACGCCGGGCCTGAGCGAACAGCCGCCAGCGCGCAGATCGTCACCGAACCATGTGACGATGAGCGAGACATGCCTCAGGTTCGGGCAGATCGCCTGCAATTCATCGATCGAGGCCGACCAGTCATTGCCCGCATAAAGGATGTGGCGATTGTGTTCGACCGTTTCGCCCGGGCCAAGCTGGCTGATGGCGGAGCTTGGCGAAAGGCCGTGCTCGGTCGCGCCGGGAATGACCGAGACGGCGGTCAACCCCTTCTCGAGTTCGCCGACCGGCCGGATCACTTCGGCTTCGATCTGCGGAATGCGATTGCCGAAATCCTCGAGCGGAAAGCGCTCAAAGACCAGATAGGCGATATTCCTGTAGGCGGGGGTGTTGTCCGCGCCCTGCTTTACCTCAAGCAATGGGTCGGCCGTCTGTCCGGCTTCACCGGTGTGGACGCGTACGGTGATTTCAGTCAGGTCGATTTCGCGGCCGTCCGCCCAGACGCGCTTGACCATGGCAACCGGCCCTTCGCACAGGGCCACCGCGACATTGCCGAAATAGCTGTAGGTGGTGGTCGTGACCTTCGGACCGCCCTTGCCGCCCTGGCGTTCGGTCGTCGTCTCCTCCTCGAAACGCGTTGCCCAGATGACCGTGCCGGCGAGCCGCACATGGCCATAGGCGCGGGCTACCGGGACACCCTCCTCGGCCGTCATCGGCCGCTGTTCGGTCAGGCGCGGTCCCTCGGCATGCTGGCTGGCGCCGAACAGACGCTGGTCGATCCAGTAGCCAGCGAGGGCACCTGCAGCGGTGCCCACTGTGGCGCCGAACGTGCCGAATGCGCCGCCCAGCAACCCGCCGGCGGCCTGAAGCAGAAGCGTCGCCATCAGCGCGCTGCCGAAAAATCGCCGTGAAAGGGAAATGCGAACACCGCCGCCAGACGCCGTTTCCACCAGTGCGTAAGCGCGGTCTCGCAAACCGCGTGGCGCTCGCGCGCATGGATCATCATCGCCGGCGCCGCCATAATCGCCAGGTGCTTGGCGGCGACGTGGGGCGACCATCGGAAGACGAGAAGATCGCCAGCTTGTTCGTCCCCGACAAAGACAGCGCTGCAGCGGGCCTTGCAGGCGCCGAGCAGCGGTTCTCCGGCACCGGCGCTCTCAGCCCAATCGGCCGAATAGGAGCGGTCGTAGTCAGGCATCGCACCATAGACATCGGCCCAGACACCGGCGACGAGCCCAAGGCAATCGCAGCCGACGCCGCGCCGGGCCGCCTGGTGGCGATAAGGCGTGCCGATCCAGCGGCGCGCGGCCGCAACGATCGCCATGCGCAGCGGATCAGGGGACAAGGGGCCCGCCATCGAACACGGCGTCGGAATGAACATAGCTGAGCGCCCGGTCGTCGCCGGGCATGTGCGGGAACCCCTGAAAATTGAGCTGGTTGGAGAACTTGGCCTTGCACGTCGCGAACGTCTTGTCGCAGCCGGCGAACAGCGTCACCGGGTCGCCTGTCGCGGGCGACACGCCGACCGGTTCGCGCAGCAGAATGCGCATGATCGATGCATCGGACAGGCTGGCCGCTGAGACGGAAAGCATGTCGCCGGCGCGGACGCCGCCATCGAACCGCAACACGCCATGGTCGAACCAGCGGTCCGGGTGAACGCCGATCCCGGCCAGGTCGATCGAGCGGGCGCCGTCGCCGCCCGAAACGGTGCCCGAGGCGCTGTATCCCGGCGTGGCTGACAGTGCAAAACCGCAGCGTGCATCGCCGAGCCCGGCATCGCAATGGCGGGTGAAGAAGCGGCCGCGCGGCTGGTCGAGCGTCGCCGACAGACTGCGCAATTCGACCCGAAAGGCCCGGCCCTCGCGCGTGATCTCTCCGACATGGAAACGGCGCAGCAGGCTTGCCGTTTCCGGCGCTTCCCAGTTGACCAGATAGAGCGCGACATCGGCGCCGTCATATGCGCCGCGTTCGATGTCGGTTTCCGAGACTGCCGATGATGACAAGGCGCCCGAAACATCCGAGATGTCGCCACCCAGACCCATCGACGCCTCGGCCGCGCCGGCGGTGAACCCCGTCTGCGGCTCGCACAGCGTGCCGGCAATCATCAGCGGCCGGTCATGGTCGGTGAAGCCGAGCGAGGCGCCGTCGGTTCGCCGGACGATCCACGCCAGACAGACCGTGGTGGCATCGTTTTCCAGATGGGTCTGAAGATCGGGATGCAGGGTTCTCACGCGATCACCTCGGTCAGGACCAGGTCGTCGAGCGCGCCCGCGTCGGGGTCGGCGCGCGTGATCTGCAGCGATTGGTTCTCAAAACGCACCGGTACATCGAACAGGCAGCCGCCGGTGAGGGCGACGCCGGGGGCCGGAGCGGCCGAAAGAGTGACGATGCCCGTCGCCGCATCGACCGAAACCGAACCGGGATCGATGACGGATCCGTCGAGGGCCATGACCACGCTTGACGGCTCGGGCTTGCGGATGACGCGGCCGCTCGCGGTCGTGAGCTGAAATTGCGTTAGCGCGCCGTCGCCCGTGCCCAGATGTACGTCCGATGCATCGGGAACGCCGCCATCGGGTCCGGTCGAAGGTTCGACCGGATCGCGGAACCGGAAGGCATGCAACGGCCCGCCACGCGCCTCGAAGAACGTCAGGATGGCGCGGATTTCGGCCATCGGACGCGTGCCGACAGGGATCGTATATTGCCGCATCGTCTCGGCGGTCCGGCTGTTGCGGATCTCGTGACCCGAAGACAGGGCGACGACATCGATGTGCCGGCGGCTGGCGACATTGATGCCGAAAGGCAGGCGCGGAAGGAATGCGACATCGTGAAAATCGGCCATGGCCCGCTCCTCAGACGCTGCGCCGGCCGCGCATCACGGCGCGGGTGAGCGCCGCGCTGACCTGGGACCGGGAGCGCTCGAAGCCCCTTACGTCGGGTGTCGAAATGTTGACGACGACCTGCGCGGGGGCCTCGCTCGGTCCGCGCGCGGCGACACCCAGACGGCCGTCCGCACCGCGTCTGAGCGGCAGGATGGCCTCGGCACCGGCCTCTCCCGCAACGCCAAATCCGTTGCCGTGCGGGAAATAGGCCGGTGCAGCCAGAACCCCGCCTCCGCCTGCAAAAAGACCGGTCGATGCGACCCCGCCCGCGGCAAACGGCTTTGCCGCGCCCAGTAACCCGCCGAGAACCGATCGGCCGAAACCGTCGAACATGGACTGCAGCGGCGCCAGGCCCCGGTTGAGTGCGTTGCGCGACATGCTCATGGCGATGCCGCGCAGAACGTCCTCCACCGACTTGCCCTTGATGACGATGTCGCTCAATGCGCCGGTCATCGTCCGGCCGAAGCTCTCGGCTTCGTTCTTGAGCGTCGCGAGCGCGGTTTCGAGCCCTGTCGTGTCGGCATCGACAGTGACGATCAGTTCTTCATCCATGGTGGTTCGGTCCCAGCTCGGACGTGCCGCTATCGGGAAATGCCGACAGCAAATCCTCAAGTGTGCGGCGCGATGGCGCCAAGGTCCCGGCGCCGTGTGCAACCGACATGGCCGCCGCAAGTTCGCGTGGTGTCATCGCCCAGAACGCCTGCGGCGCAAGCCGCATGATGCCAAGCCCGAACACGATGGCGTCGTTCCAGGGAAAGGCGCGCCGCATCGATCAGTTTTCCTCGGCCGGGCCAAAGGTCGCAGCCAGCAATTCGCTGACGATCGCCGCATATCCGGCCAGCCCGCCTTCGGCCTGCATCTCGGCCACATCGTCGAGCGTGAATGTGTGGCCACCGCCTTCAAGGCCCGCATGGATGATGGTCAACAGGTCGCGCGCCGACAGCCGGCCGGACGAAAAACGCTCGCCAAGAGCGCCCAGATCTCCGACGGCAAAGGCGCTTTCGAGTTTTGCCAACGCTCCGAGCGTCAGGCACAGGCAACGGTCCTTGCCGCCCAGATTGGCGACAATCTCGCCGCGTCTGCGATTGACCAGCATCACAATGCTCCGAAGGTCAGTTCGCCGGCGGATTCAAGAGCCGTCTCGAACGTCACCTCACCATCATGGTTTCCGGCATAGTCGAGCGCGGTGATCGCGAACGCGCCCGAGATCGCTCCGAAATCGGGGATCACGATCTCCCACTGATCGATCGTGCCATCGAAGAAGGCTTGCCGGACAAGCGCATCGGACGCCGCATCCTTGAAGATGCCTGATCCGGAAATGGAGGCGCGCCGCACGCCCGCACCGCCCAGAAGCTCGCGCCACCGGCCGGCCGACTCCGTGTCGGTGATGTCGACGGTCTGCGCATTGAAAGCGATCCGCTTGGTGCGCAGTCCCGCCACGGAGACGAACGCCTGCTGACCGTCGTCGAAGAATTTCAAAAGGATGTCCTTGCCACGCTGGGCGGTCATGGGAGGTCTCCGTTTCGGATGTCGGGTTGTTCCGGATCACGCACCGGCCGCCGCGCACAGGAAACGCAACCGCAGCGTTGCGTGGAAGGCGGCCTGTCCGCGCTCATAGGCTGTCGATATGGCGACCGGCATTGCCAGCACGATCCGTGTGGACTGGGCTGTCGCCGGGACCGCATCGGTCAGCGTGCTCTCGATGCGGGCAACGATCCGGTCGATATCGGTTCGGCCGGGACCGCGCGCATAGGCGTGAATGACGACGGACACCGCCTGCCCGCGCGCATCGTCGGTGCTCCAGTCCGCCACCTCGATCCGGCCGACATAGACGCTGGGCAAGGCGCGACGCGGCGGCGGCCTGTCGAAGACGCGCGGCGGATCGCCGAGATCGGCCACGAGCGCGGCATCGTTCGACAGCCGGTCGAGGAGCCAGGCGTGAAGATCGCCGGTCATGACCGCTTGTCCTCATTCTTGGCTGGAGCGCGGCCATTGGTTGACGCCTCGTCGGCAAGCCGCGTGGCGCGTTCGTCGGCGCGCGCCAGAACCGCCTTGCGCAGAGCGCCGACCAGATCGTCGACCGTGGTCCTGATGGCGGTCTTCACTGCGGCACCTCGCTGGTCGCGATGCAGCGCAGATGGCGCCCGCCCATTTCTTCGTCGTGCACCGTCTGGATGACGAAACGGTCGCTGCCCGCCACAAGACCCATGGCAGGCCGGACGCGGGGATCGGCGCGCAGCACGATGGTGCGCTCGGTCACCTGCTCTCCGGCGCCGGCGCGCAGCGGATCGGTGGCGCGTGACGAGGCGACCATGCCCCAGACGTGGGCGACATGGGTCCACATGTCGGTGAAGCCGCCCTGCCCGTCGGGCGCCGACGCCCATTCTTCGAGCGCAAAACGGACGCGCAGCCGGCCAGGATCGATTGATTGCGGCGCCATGGTCAGATGCCGATCCGGCGCCAGGCGCGCACCAGGCGCGAATAGGCCATCGGAACCGAAACGGGCTGCTCGCTCGGTCCGTAGCTGCCCCGGAATTCGTACCAATGGGCGACGAGGGTCAGGATCGCGCGGCGCAGCGTGTCGGGCACAGCGGGTCCCGCGGGTCCGAAGCCGGCGCGGAAGTCGATCTCGACGCCGGTCATGGAGGCCGACAGGGATCCCGGCTCGAAGGTCAAGGTGGCCGGCCGCCGCATGGTGTCGAGCCGGTAGGCGCTGCCCTCCAGAACGTTCGGATCGCCGTCCGGGTCGTAGACTGTGACCGCAACGATCGCGGCAACGGGATGGCGCGGCAGCGAAACGGGCGCCGCCGGCGCCTCGGACAGCGAAAGACGCCAAGTCTGGTCGATCAGGGCGAGGCCCGTATCGTCGGCGATAAAACGCGCGGCGGCATCGACCAGTTCGGCGATCAGCGTGTCTTCTCCTTCATGGGTGACGCGCAGATGCGCCTTGGCGTCCGCAAGCGTCACCGGCGGAACGGCCGGCGTGCCGATGGGCATCAGAACCATTGTTTGTCCTTTGCGAAATGGATGCGGACGGCCCGGCAGGGAGGCGGACCGGGCCGTCCGCTGCGGCGTGAAGCGCGGGGGACGAGGCCGCGCCTATCAGCTCACGCCGAACCGGATCAGCTTGATGGCATCGAAGTCCTGGATGCCGCCTCCGACGCGCTTGGTGGTGTAGAAGAGCACGTAGGGTTTGGCCGAATAGGGATCGCGCAGCACCGAGACGCCGCGCCGGTCGACCACCAGATAGCCGCGCGCGAAATCGCCGAAGGCGATGGCAGGCGCGTCTGTGGCGATGGCCGGCATGTCTTCGGATTCGTGCACCGAAAAGCCCATCAGGGAAGGCTTCTGCTCCGCCGTTGCCGGAGGCTGCCAGACATAGTTTCCGTCCGCATCCTTGAGCTTGCGGATGGCGGCCTGGGTCTTGCGGCTCATCAGCCAGGATGCGTTCTGCCGATAGCCGGCCTTGAGCGTGAACACCGTGTCGAGCAGCACGCCGGTCGCGTCGTCGGCAGGCAGATCGCCGGCCGTGCCGGTTGGAACATAGCCGAGATTGCCCCAGCTCCACGCACTCTCGTCGACCATGGTGTAGTCGAGAAGGCCGCGCGGCTTGTTGACGCCGTCGCCATTGACGAAGGCCGTTCCTTCCTGCTCTGCGAATGCCGCCTCGACCTCGGCGGAAATCCACTGGTCGATGTCGACGGCGCTGTCCTCGAGCAGGGTCGCGGTCGCCGCCGGCATGGCGTAGAGTTCCATCGTTGGAAACTGCAGTTCGGCCAGCGTTCCCGCCGCCGTCTCGGGACGCGCATCGGTTTCGCCGACCCAGCCGACCGCAGGGCCGCTGACGGCGAACGGCTTTTTCAGCACCGCGCCGGTGACCTGGCGCACGGTCGCCAGCGCGCGAACAGGCGACAAATCGCGCAAGCGGGCTGCGATGGCCGTCTCGGTCTCGGGCGGCACGAGAAAACCGCCGTCGGGACCCGAACCATAGGACATGGCCTTGGCTTCGAGACGCCGCAGGCCGGTTTCGTCGCCGCCGCGCACATAGCGCTCGAAAGCGGCCTTGTGTTCGCTCGCGCCAGCAAAGGCGAAGCCGCCGCCGGCTGCCGGCCGCGCGGCCTTGGCGACCAGCCGTTCAAGCACTCGCTTTTGCTCGTCAACCGCCTGGTTGATGCGGTCCACCTTGTCGGCGGAGACCGGATCCTCGCCGAGCTGGCTCTCCAACTCGCGCAGACGTTCGTCATTGGCCTGCTTGAACGCGTCGAAGGCCCGCATGAAATCGTCGAACGCCTCGGCGACATCCTGTGCATGGGAGACGGGCATGGGTTTGGCCGCGGGCATGGCCGGCGCGGCCGAGGCGGCCTTTCGCGCCGGAGCCATGCGGCACGTTTGGAGGGTGCTCATGATCGCAGTTCCTTGGTCTTGAGTGTGAGATGATCGGCGGCACGGCGGATGGTGCTCGCAAGCACAAGGCCGTCCTGCGCACCGGTTCCGGACGCGGCTTCCCGCCCGCGATCCAATGCGGCAAACCCCTTGGTGATGACCGTGCGGGCCTGCCGTCTGGTCAGCCCGGCATCGCGCACGAGCCAACGTTCGAAGTCCCGAACCGTCGGCAGGGTCGGCGCGGCCTTGACGGCCGCCACCCGTGCCTCGGGCAACATCGGGAAGGTGACGACGGAAATCTCCCAGAGATCGGCTTCGAGAATGTGGCGTGCGCCGGTGGCTGCATCGGTCTTGGCACGCACCGTCTTGAAGCCGATCGACAGGCCGTCGAGACCGCCCGCCTGCATCAGCGCCAGCACCTCGCGGCCCCGCGCGACTTCGGTGCTGATCCGGCCACAAACCTTCAGGCCGTGCGCATCCTCCTCGACCGACAGCCAGTGGCCGATCGGCTCGTCGGGATTGTGCTGGAACAGCATGCGGATGCCGCCGGCGCCCCTTTCGGCCAGCGATTTCGTGAACGCGCCGGCGGCGACCACTTCCTGACCCAGATCGACCGCGCCGAACACGGACGCATAGCCGGTGAACGTGCCTGTCTCATCGACATCGCCCAGTTCGGTCGCGGCGAATTTGCGATCAAGAGGGATCATCGGGCTTCCTTGTGCCGTTTTTTCCTTTCGGGCTGCCGCCGCGGTCGGCAAAGCGGATCGCCAGACCCATCGCCCACCAGATACTGACCGAGGCAAGCGCGGCGCCCATCAGTACGGTTTCGAACTCGCTGAGCACGTCCGCGATCGCCAGGCGTTCGGCGACCGCGACGCCGGCCGTGGTGCCGAAGACGACACCGCCGGTCACGCCGGTCATAAACCGCAACGCGGCCTCGCGGCGCGAGCGCGGAAACAGATAGGCGAGCGAGATCGCCGAGCCGGCGATCGCGCCGGCCAGCTTGGCGAGCCACACCGTGCCCGCCGGGTTGATGTCGGTCATGATGGTCAGCCGTTCCGTGTCGGCGTCGGCGCATAGCCGACCGCTTCACGTTTTTCGGTGTCCGTCAGGAAGGAGGCCGCTTCGAGCCGCGCCCATAGCGCGTCGCGCTCGGCCGCCAGCCCTTCGACCCGGTCGAGATCAATGCCAATCCGCATGCGCCCCGGATAGAGAGGCGCCAGCCAGCCCGAGAGCGCTTCGACCGTCCGGCGGACCAGCGGCAGAACCGTCAGGCGGTAGAAGGCGCGCTGTGCCTCCTGATAGTTGGAATAGGTGTTGTCGCCGGGAATGCCCAGGAGCATCGGCGGCACGCCGAAGGCGAGCGCGACGTCGCGGCTGGCCGAGTTCTTGGCTTCGATGAAGTCCATGTCGCGCGGCGTCAGGCCCATCGCCTTCCAGTCAAGCCCGCCTTCGAGCAGCAGCGGGCGGCCCGCATTGAGCGCGCCCGAATAGCCGTCGGCAAGTTCGCGCTTGAGCTGGTCATATTGCTCGGCCGTCAATGTCGAGCCGTCGCCCGGCGCATAGATCAGAGCGCCCGATGGCCGCGCCGCATTGTCGAGCAGCGCCTTGTTCCATTGGGCGGCGGCATTGTGGACGTCGAGCGCCATCAGCGCGGCCTCGAGCGGAGCGAATCCATCGGTCTCGCTGAGCGGATTGTAGAGCGACAGATGCACGACAGCCGGCGCGCGGCCGTCATCGTCCATGCCGATCGTGCGCGCTCCGTCGGCACCTTCGATGATGCAGCGGGCCGGCCATCCGCGCTCGTCATGCTCGATCCGCACGCGGTCGGGCCGGATCGCATGCAGCCGCATCCGGCCGTCGGCGGCCTCGACGCGTTCCAGATAGGCATTGCCTGACAGAAGCAGGTTGCCGAACAGCGTCTCGGCCAATGCGGTTCGCGACTGGCCGAGATTGGGGCGTTCGAGCGTGTCCACAAGCGGATGTTCGGCAAGGTCGCGGTCGCCTTCCTGCACGCTCCAGGGGACGGCGGCAGCGGCCTCCGACACCATCCGCACACACCGGTGCACGATCGGATTGCGCATGAACCCTTCGCGTGCCAGGGCGGAGAAGGAGGCATGCGTCCAGCCGGCATCGAGCATGGTGTGCATGGCGACAAAGCCCTGCGCGATGGCCGACTTGTGTTCAGGCACAGTGTTGCCCGCCGGATGCGTGTCGGCGGCGTTTGCGCGTGCCCGCCATCGACCGAGCATGGTCTTGACCCTGTTCATCGGTTCTTCCGTTGTTCACACGATCGCGCGGACGCGCGGACGGCCGCGCGCACCGGAAACCAGTTCGCCGATCGCCCAGACCAGCGCGTCGAGCCGGTCGGGAGAGCGGCCCGAAGAAAGCCCGTCCAGCCCGAAATCGCACATCTCGTCTTCCAGTTCTGCCAACACGCCCACATGGCGCACACGGCCCTGTTCATAGAGCGCGGCCACCGGTTCGGCGCGCAGCCATTTGGCGCGCGTCGCCCGCACCGGACTGACATTGACGGTCGGATCGACCATGCCGATCACGCTCTTGACCATGTCGCCGCCCTGGTTGACTTCGGCGACCATGATGTCGGCGCCTGCGGCGTGGTAGGCCGCAACCGCGCGGCCAGCCCATTGGCGCGGCGTCGCCGCGCCAATGCTGTGATCGGCGATGACGTCGACCACGCCCTCATCGGTGAGGCCGGCAATGACGATGCCGCACGCATCCGAAGTCGCTTTCGCACTGGCCGGAGGATCGACGGCAACGACGATCCGCCGATGGTCGTCGCGGCCGGCTGACCTGCTCCGCTCGAGCAGGTCGCGTGTCCAGAGCGCACCATCGCGTTCGCCGAGGATTTCGGCATCGAGTTCCTGCCGTCCAAGCCGCGTGCCGCCATAGCGCGCCTGCATCGTGTTCAGGAAGCCACGCGCCAGATTGGCGGCATTGTCGGCGGTTCTCATCCGGACGGTGACGGTTGCGGCATCATCCATGATGCGCGCCAGAAGCTTGAGCGGCCTCGGCGTTGTCGTCACCGCCAGGCGCGGCCAGTCGCCCAGGCGCAGGCCGAATTGCAGCATGTCCCAGCACTCGCCGGGATAGGGCCATTTGACCAGCTCATCGCACCAGGCGGCCGCGAATTGCGGCCCGCGCAAACTGCCCGGATCATGCGCAGAAAAAACCTGCGCCACCGCGCCCGTGGGCCAGACCAGCCGGCGCCGCGTTGCCTCGTAGACCGGCCGGTTATAGAGCGCCGAACGCAAAATGCCGGCCGGCCCCTCGATCATCACATCGCGCACATCGGCGATCGTTTCGCCTATCAAGGCGATCGGCGCCGATATGCCGTCGCCGAACGGACGGGCTGCGCTGGCAAGACCATGCACCCATTCGGCGCCGGCGCGCGTCTTGCCCGATCCGCGCCCGCCCAGCAAAAGCCATGTCGACCAGTTGCGGTCACGGGGCGGGGTCTGCGCCTCCCGCAGGGCCAGAAGTCCGCATCTGAGCGCCACACGCCGGACATGTCGCGACGGTGTCGTCAGCCACCATCGCGGCGGCACGTTCATGGGCAAGCTCGTCGATCCGTTTGTCGATCGCCTCAAAAAAGGCGCGCAGTTCCGCCAGTTCGTCTTCAGGCGTCTCGCCATCCGCGTCACCGCATAAAGCCTTGAGGTCGCCAAACCTCTCGGCCGCCTTGGTCAAAGCCGGAACGGCATCCAGAAACGGCCTGTCGACGCCCACGCTCTGCTCACCCAGCGCGATCACGCGCTCGGCCTGCACCTCAAGCTGCGCCTCCAGCGCCTCAAACACACGGGACGGCAGGGCGATGTACGGCGCCGCGCCTTGGCGGCCCGATCCGGAAACCATCGCAAACCTCTCTTGAAAACCCACAATGGGCCAACGATCCAGCCCTCGTCATGCGACGAAGCGCCGTGTCGACCCAATTTTGTGATTATGCCACTACCCTACGCCGGCACCGTCACGGTGTCAAGAAAATATTCCTATCATCGAGCATTTTTTTGAACGGACCTTCCATGTCGACCTCTTCCGACGCGCGCACTGCCACCGATTACCCGCCGATCAAACCGCAGCACACCGGGCTCGTGGGCAAATGCCCGCGCTGCGGCCGGGGCCGATTGTTTTCGGGCTTCCTCGCGTTGGCCGATCATTGTGAGGTGTGCGGTCTCGACTACGACTTCGCCGATCCGGCGGACGGGCCCGCCTTCTTCGTCATCACGTTCGCCTGCATCCCGGTGGTCGCGTTCGCGATCTGGATGGAGGTCGCCGTCGGCGCGCCCTATTGGCTCAACGCGCTTTTGACGTTTCCCCTGCTGCTGGCGTTCTGCGTTCTACCGCTGCGCCCGCTCAAAGGCCTGATGGTTGCAACGCAATACTATCACGGTGCCCGCGAAGGCGCGCTGGACCCGGCCGGGAACGCCGGAACCGGCGCCGGTCGTTAACGCCAAACACGGGCGGGCCATTGCCGGACATGGCGAAATGCGGCAAGACAGGATCAGGAGCCTGTGGGGTGCGGGCTCTGCGAGTTGGCATGAATGGGGCCGGGCGCCGGCAAGGCCGGCAGCGCAGCGCGCATTTTGCGACATGGATGATCTGAACCTGCCAGACGACGGCCGAAACAAGAGGCCGCACAAGAAGTCGTCATTCCTTCTGGAAATTGACGCGTGGATCGATTCGGCCATCTACAATTCCGGTTTCAGGGCGGCCCAGACCTGGGAAGACATCACGATCTTCTTCCGCAGGTTCCGCCCGCGCGGGTTTCGCCGTGTGTTCTTCGAGGCGGCCGGAGATGCGATGACGCTGGGCATGCTCGGCCTGATCGCGCTTCTGGCTTTGGCCATCCCGTCCTCGCGCGAAGTGGCGCAGGACTGGCGCAACCAGGACCAGTTCGCCGTCACCTTCCTTGACCGGTACGGCCGCGAGATCGGCCAGCGCGGTATTCTGCACACCGATGCGGTGCCGGTGGAGGATCTGCCCGATCATCTGGTGAAGGCGGTTCTGGCCACGGAGGACCGGCGCTTCTTCGATCATTTCGGCATCGATGCGATGGGGCTTGTGCGCGCGATGACGGAAAACGTACGCGCCAACTCTGTCGTGCAGGGCGGTTCGACGATCACCCAGCAGCTCGCCAAAAACCTGTTCCTGAGCAATGAGCGGACGCTGGAACGCAAGATAAAGGAGGCGTTCCTTGCGCTGTGGCTGGAGGCCAATCTGAGCAAGGAGGAGATCCTCAAGCTCTATCTCGACCGCGCCTATATGGGCGGCGGCACGTTTGGCGTGGGCGCTGCGGCGAAGTTCTACTTCGACAAGGATGTGCGTGACGTCAATCTGGCCGAGGCGGCGATGCTCGCGGGCCTGTTCAAGGCGCCGGCGCGCTTTGCACCGCACATCAACCTGCCGGCTGCACGCGGCCGGGCGAACGAGGTGCTGACCAACATCGTCCAGGCCGATTTCATGACCGAAGGCCAGGTCACCGGCGCACGGCGCGAGCCGGCCGACGTCGTGCTGCGCAACAATGCCGAAAGCCCGGATTACTTCCTCGATTGGGCATTCGAGGAGGTCAAGAACTTCATCATCGCCGAGAACCTGCCGTCCCGGTCCGTGGTGGTGCGGACGACGATCGATTCGGAGTTGCAGCGAGCTTCGGAAGAGTCCGTGCAATTCTTTCTGCGCAAGCATGGGCAGGATTACAATGTCGGCGAAGCCGCGGTGGTGCTGATCGAGGCCAATGGCGCGGTCCGCGCCCTTGTCGGCGGACGCGACTACGGGGTGAGCCAGTTCAACCGGGCGACTGCGGCGGAGCGTCAAGCCGGCTCGTCGTTCAAGACCTATGTCTACGCGGCGGCCATCGACGCGGGACTTACCGACGCCACCGTCATCGCCGACCAGCCGATAACCTGGCGCGGATGGTCGCCGCAGAACTACAACCGCTCCTTTGCCGGACGGGTCACACTGGCGACCGCCCTGGCCCGCTCGATCAACACGGTTCCGGTCCGTATCGCGCGCGACCATCTGGGCGGAACCAAACCGATCGTGGACATGGCGGCGAAGATGGGCGTCGAATCGAACATCATCAGCCATCACACAATGGTGCTGGGCACGGCGGGGATGACGGTCATGGACCAGGCGACGGGTTATCTGACGCTGGCCAGCGGCGGCATTGCCGGTACCCGCCACGCCTTCACCCAAATCAAGAGCGTGTCGGGCGAAATCATCTATGACCGCCGGCGCACAACCATCGAGGGAACGCGCGTCCTCGACGCCGACAAAGCCGAGATGCTGAACCGGATGCTGGTCAATGTGACCGAGTGGGGCACCGGACGACGTGCGGCGCTCGACGGGATCAAGGTCGCCGGCAAAACGGGAACGACGCAAGCCTACCGCGACGCCTGGTTTGTCGGCTACACCGGCAATTTCACCGCGGCGGTATGGTACGGCAATGACGATTATACGCCGACCAACCGGCTGACCGGCGGCCGTCTTCCCGCCATGACATGGCAGCGCATCATGTCCTATGCACACCGCGATGTGGACCTTGTGCCGCTTCCCGGCGTCGAGGACTCGATCCGTCCGGTGGCCGAGGAAGAACCGGCAATCGCAACCGAAGAGGGTGTTGAGTCTCTGCCATTGCGACGGCTGGCCTTGTCCGAAGAAGCCGTCCGGTTCCTGATCGCGCTGGAGGACAGGCTGGGCAGCGTGGCACCGCTGTCCTCTGATCCGCAGCAGCTTGCCGCGCGGTCGCGTTGACATGCAGCGACGGGCCGATGCACAGCGCGGGCGCGGCGCAACAACGCGCGCCAGGATGGGCTTTTTCGTTCCGACACAGCCCGCAGCTCCCGCCAGACTCCCGACGTCCGTCCAATGATGCGCACAATCCTGACCGTCGCCTATGTGCTGGGCCTTGCATTCGCCTTGGGCAGCTACAGCGCGTGGGCGATCACCGATCGGTTCGCCGGTTTTTCCGCCCTGTCCATAGGCCAGTGGACGGGTTATCCGCGCGCCGGCTCGCAAGACGCCGATCCCTACGCGCGCGCTCATGCCGCCCGCAATGGGGGAATTGCGCTCGGTGCGGCCGAAGGTCTGGCGTTCAGCGCAGCCCGCGATTCAGAAGGTGCAATGATCGTGGGTACCTGCAGCTATGTCATAGAAGGCCGTCTGCCCGCCAGCCGGCTTTGGACGCTTCGGACCGTCGACCAGAACGGTCGGACACTGGAGGCCCCCGAAGGATTGTCGGCCCGAACCCACAACCGGGCAATCCTGCACGATCCCGATGGCAGCATCCGCATTTTGGTGTCCGACGAGGCGGAACCCGGCAACTGGTTACATCTGGATCACGAAGGACCGGTTCGGTTCGTCCTGGCGCTCTACGATACGGCCATCGCGACAAGCACGGGCCTGATCGATTTCTCGATGCCGGACGTGCGGCGTGTGAGGTGCCAGTCTTGACGCGGTTCCTTTATGCAACCCTGGTCGGTCTGGTCGGGGCGGCTGTTGTGCACCTGGTCATCGTTTTCCTGCTGCCGCTTGTGTCCGCAAACACGCCCTGGAACCAGATTGCCGGACAAACCGAGGAAAACCGTCCATATCGGTTGCCGACCAGAACGGCCGATGCCGCGTTCGGAAGCGGGGTGCACGGAACCGACCCCTTTTTTGAAACGATCGTTTGCCGGTACGATCTGGCCGATGGCGCCGCGCACCTGCGGTCAACCGGGCGTGTTCCGCTTTGGACGGTCAATCTCTACGACAGTTTGGGGACCGGCTTTTTTTCCGCCAACGACCGGCTGGCGGCCGGTCAGCGCCTGGATCTGGCGGTTCTGAACGCCTCGCAGTTGCGCTTTGTCCGACAGAGCACGCCCACCGAACTGGCCGGCGCGATCATAGCGTCCGCAGACGATCCGCGCGGATTTGCGGTGGTGCGGGTGTTTGTGCCGGACGAGACGTGGACCGGCATCAGCGCGCGCTTTGCCGATGCGTTGGAATGCCGATCGCTGGAGTTCTGACGCCGCTGGCCCGGCAATCTCAGTGATCGGTTGCGGGCGCCTTTGCGCGACGGCGGGCAGATCGGTCTTTGCCTTTGGCGCCGGACGAGGCCTTGCCGCCGATCGGCTCGCGACGAACGCCCGTGAACAGCAGCAGTGTTGCCGGGCCGGTTTTCGCCAGAAGATCGGACCGGCGCTTCGATTGCAGCCGTTCATACGCCGCCCGGTAGGAGGCCATTGCAACGATGTCGGCCATGGGAACCCCTTTTCGTGTCCGATGGCGAGTAACCCAAGGTTGCGTGCTTATGGTTAACGCATTGCTAACGCTTGCGCGCTAGCTTTGCTTGCATGCAGAACCAACGCCTAGCCAGGATGCTCATCGAGAACGCCGAACAGTTCGCGCGGCTGAGCAATCCTTCCACCGAAGATTGCATGCGCATCCAGAAGCACATTCTGGAGAACATCGATCTGGTCTCCGCGGACGACCGACGCGCGATCGCCGCGATTTTCGCACCATTGGCCACAACTCCGCTGGAGATCGTGCACTTCTTCTGCGACAGCGACGAAGCGATCGCGGCACCTTTCGTTGCCAGGACGCCGGCGGTCGACGATCGCATGTTGTTGACGATGATCGGCAGCTACCGTGCCGGTCCGCGCGTACGCGCCATCGCGCGCCGGCCAGACCTGTCGGGTCCCGTGCGCGCCGCGCTGCGCGGGCTTGACGATCCGGCCGTCGATCGCGCGCTTGAATTGCGCCAAACCCCGCAAACGGCTCAACGCTCCGCCAATGGGCATGAGCGCAGCGGTCCGACCCAGCGTCTGGACGCCGGCGCGCTCAGCCAGATCGCGGTTCTGGCCGGCGAACAATCGCGGTCGCTGTTCGAAACCGCTCTGGCGGACTGTACCGGGCTTTCCATGACCAGCGCGCGCATCCTGTGCGACGATCCGACGTCGCGCAATCTGCTTTTTGCCTTGCGTTTCATGGGCTTCGATGGCGAGCAGGCCATGTCCGTCTTTCAGGGTCTCGCACCGGATTTGGCCAACGATACCGGCGTACAACGCAGGTTCCGCTCCGCCTACGACGCAGTCGGCCTTCATGATGCGGCCGACCGTGTCCGGCGGTGGCAACTCGAAGAACTGAAATCGCTTGTGGCGGGGCAACAGGCGGCCAATTCGCAGATCGAACCGGCTCCGGTTGCGGACAAGGGCGCCGCCTGACAGCGCAGGCTAGCCCTCAACCGCAAGCGCGATCAGGCCGTCCACCGGCCTGTTCCAGTTCTCGATCTCGACAAGCCAGAAATCGGGATCGAAGCGGGCTTCGCTTTCGGAGAACTGACGCAGGGCCTCGTCGCCTTCGAGCTTGCGGGACAGCACGAACCGGCGCCCTTCATCCGCCAAATCGGGCGTGTCCGGGCCGGGCGGCGCACTCTGGTAAACGTCATAGGAACCGCTTGCATGATCGGCCAGCACGATTACGACAGCGCCTGCCTGGGCGTTGCCGCGCCGTGCCACATAGCCGAACGCGCCACCGGCGCGGGCCGTGCGCAAAAGCGCACCGACGAAGATTTCCGATGTGACGCGCGGTGCCATCGACCGGCCTTTAATCGATCAGGCCGACCGCGACCATCTTGTCGAGCAGCGCGGTGTCGATTTCGCCCGTGACCGGCATCCGAAACAAAGCCTGGAACTCGCGAACCGCCATGCGGGTCTGCTCTCCGGCGACGCCATCGACGCGGATATCGTCGTTGCCGAATGCCTTCAGTCCCGCCTGGACCCGCAAAACGTCCGGATCGGCGACGGGCGCCAGCGCGGCGTCCTGCACCCTGTTGTGCTCCTGCGCCGCCGGCGCGCTCACCGGTGGGGTTCCGATCTGCGGAGCCGGCGCGGCCGGCCGCGGACGCGGGATCGCAGCGGTGACCATCATGTTGTTGCGCAGGCTGGTCAGCAATTCGTCGGCCGACAGGTCGATGCCGCGCAGGCCGACGCTCGTCTTGTAGGCCTCGATGGCGGCTTGCGTGCGTGGTCCGGCAATGCCATCGACGGCTGCGTCGTAAAAGCCAAGCTCTGCCAGCATCTGCTGGAGTTCGGCCGTCGGGTCCTGCTGTGTGGACGTGATTTGTGGTGCGGCCACGACCTGCTCGACAGTCGCGGAATCGGCCACCCGCTCGCTCGGCCGTGCCAGCGGAACGGCGCCGGGCACCGACGTGTCGGTGGGATCTTCATTGAAAACGATGCGGGTGACCGACGATGGCTCCGGCGATCCGCCGTCCGTGGTGCGTTCGTCACTGCGAAGCGCGTGGCGTCTGTCCGTCAGCGTATCGCGGGTCTCGAAAAAAGCCGAGGGATGCGCGCCGTCCTGCAGATAAAGCGCATTGATGCTGGCGTAGGAGACCACGCCGAAAACGCCGAGCCCGGCAAGAACAGGCCGACGATTCCGGACGGCAAGGCGCCACAGCCCGTGCGTCAGCTCGCCGAGCACACTGTCACGATCATCCATGTCAGCCAAATAGTCGCGGCGCATCGGCGATCTCCTTGTCATTGTCTTCGTTCGGATCCGGGCTTGACGGCCTTAGCGGGGTGATCCGGTCATCCGTGTTCCCGCTGGCCGCGGCTTCGGCGGTGACATGAGGCAGGATCACGGTCACGCACGTGCCGATCTCCGGAGCGCTCTCGATTTGCATCGTGCCGCCATGCAATGCTGCCAGGCCCTTGACGAGAGACAGTCCGAGCCCTGTTCCCTCGCATTGCCGTGTGTAGGAATTGTCGATCTGGGAAAACGGCCGGCCCAGCTGGTCGATGTCCTCGGGCGCGATGCCGATCCCGGTGTCCGAAACCCGCAGAACGAGCGCATCGGGCGACGTCTCGGCATCGATCGTCACGCAGCCATTTTCAGGCGTGAACTTGACCGCGTTGGTCAGCAGATTGGTGACGATCTGACGGACCGCGCGCCGGTCGGCATGGGCGGGAGCGCCCGTCTTCTCCATGTGGAGATTGACGTGGACGCCCCTGGCTTGGGCGCGCGGAGCGATCATTTTCGCCACGTCGCGAACGGTGCGCTCGAGATCGAAGGCTTCACGATTGATCGCGTATCGGCCCGCACCGATCTTCGAAACGTCGAGCATGGCGTTGACGACCGAAAGAAGGTGGGTGGCCGCATCATGGATCAGGTCGGCATAATCGCGCTGACGGTCGGGCGGCAGGGTACCCAGCGTATCGCCGCGAACCAGATCGGCAAATCCGATGATCGCGTTGAGCGGCGTGCGCAACTCGTGGCTGACCATGGCAAGGCGGCTGCCTTCGGGGTCGGCCGCGGTTTGCGTTTTCAATGCCGTCTGTTCGACATCGCAGGCGATCAGAAGCTGCACCCCGCCCGAAGCATCCGGCGACAGGATCACAGCGGCCGGCTCCAGCGACTGACGATCGCCGGCGCCGCTGCGGTCGAAGCGAACGGTGAGGCCCACAGGGGCCGCATCGCGCACACAGGCGCGCGACACGGCGCGCAGGAAGGCGACACGATCACCGACATGGATGCGGTCAAGCATGCGGTCACCGGCGGCCAGTGGCCCGGCCATGCGGTCGGGAAAGTCAAAGCGCCTGCGAACGACCGTCTTTTCGTCGATGTGAACGGCCCGGGCCAAGGCCGGTTTCGACGCGACGCTATCGGGCGATGCCGGCTTGGCTTGCGGGCCGCCGCCTGGTTGCCTGACAGCGATCGCCGCCCGGGCAGCCCAAACGGCGCCCAAGGCAAAGAGCGACGACGACAGTATTGCCGCAACGGTCAGGGACAATGGCGCATCGCCATTGCCGAACGCCGCCGCCAGGACCAGCCCTCCAGCGGCGCCGGAAACGGCCGCAGCCAGCAGCGCAGCAATCAGCCGGCGGCCAAAGCGGCCACCCGATGCAGCCCAACCCCAGCCGTCGACGGGACTGTTTTCGAGAAAACGCAACACGATACTCAAACACCCAACCGCAAATCCCAACGGCAGACCGACACTCCCATGCCACCGTTTACGAATGGATAAACCGGAGCCCGCAAGAACGCCGGACAAAGTCGATTGAGGGTCGAGCCCCTGCCAATTGACGGATATGGTTAACGGATGGATATCGGCGTCAAACCTTTGACCCCACGCCACTTTTCGAGATGAATGGCATTTTATCGGAATTTGTCGAAATTCGAGCTGCGGTCCGGCACGAGCGTTTCACGGCTCTCGACGACAATGTCTGCGGGACAATCGCTTTCGGGGACGACGAGATGATCCGCTTTGCGTTCAAAATGACCGTGTGGGGCTTTCTGGGCCTGATGATCTTGCCGAGCCTTGTTCCGGCAGACGAAGCGGGCACGATTGCCGCAGCCGACGCCGGAACGAACGCCCAGACATCGATCCACGCGGCGCGCTTCGCCGGCGCGGTGGCCGAAGACATGGGTTCGCTGTGCACGCGCCAACCCGCGCTTTGCGAGAGCGGCCGGGCGCTCGCCGATGCGGCGCTGGCGCGTGCGCATCAGGGGCTTGTCATCGCGGCGGGCTTCATCGAGCGGGCGCAAGCGGGCGATGAAGCCGCGCAGTCGCCCCAGGAAGGCGCCTGACACCGGACAGCCTGGCGCGCCGAGCGGCCCCTTGAGGCTGGTCGGCAACGGCCATATGTAGGACGCAGCCAAGTCCGCATCCGGGTCCGCAATGACACGTGCCATCGATACGATCATCGACGATTTCGACCTCCTTGACGATTGGGAGGACAAGTACCGCTATGTCATCGAGCTCGGACGCGAACTGCCCGATATGGACGACAGCGAGAAAACCGCCGCAAACAAGGTCAATGGCTGCGTCAGCCAGGTTTGGGTCGTCGCCGAGCCCGGCGAGGGCGAAACGCTGCACTTTCGCGGCGACTCGGATGCCCACATCGTTCGCGGTCTCGTGGCGATCATGATCAGCGCGCTGTCCGGAAAGCCGTCGCACGACATCGTTGCGTTCGATGCCGAGGCCCTGTTCAAGCGCATCGGCCTGGACAGCCACCTGACGCCGCAGCGTGCGAACGGACTTCGGTCCATGGTCGAACGCATGAAGGCGGAGGCCGCCGGCATGGCCGCGGCCTGAGCGCGGGGCGCACCGGTCACATGGGCGGGCGGTAATCCGACCCGCCCCAGTGCCGCATGCGTCGCGGCGCATCCGGCGGTGGCGGATTGTAGTGCCTGTCCAGAGCCTCAAGCGCCGTTCTGAGCACGACCTTTGCCGAACGGCGCGGCCATTTGCGCTCCAGTTCCACCTGCTCAAGTCCCTTGAGAAAACAGCACACATCCGCCAGAAGCCCGGCCAGTTCGGGACCGACAGCGTCAAGCGCGCGATTGAACCGGGCGCGAGCATCAAGCGCACGGTCGGACAGATCCTGCCGCCCTTTTGCGCCGCCGCCATCGCGTACGGTGCGGGCCGGATCCCACGAAACGGAAACGGACGCTGCCAATTGACCGAACTCGAAGTCGGAGCGCAATCGTTCGCCCGCCAGCAGATGGCTCTGCTCAAGCCATGCTCCGCCCCGCGAACCGCCGGGCCGCGCCAATCGCGCAAGTGGTGATTCGGCGTTGTTGCGGATGAGGCCCGATTGGCCGTCGATTGCGGTGCTCGTGACCTGCCGGTGCTGGCCTGCGAAATCGCCGCCGGCCATCGTCCGCTTGCGCCAGGTAAGACCATCGTTACTGACCGACGCCAGCGTCCGCCCCGTGGAAGGACATGCGGAGAGATCGAGCCAACCCTTGCGAACCATCGCCTCAAACTGCGCGGCGGGACAGCGCACGGCGCGGATATCGGTCAGATGCAGCACACAGGTCCCGGCGCCGCCATCGGTAACCGGAACCGCCCCGTGCCGGTCAAGCGCGCCAAGCAGCCGCATGGCGCGCCTGGCAAGACTGTTACCGGCCATTGCCGACGTCCCGCGATGTCCCGAGATGGAAGGCGGCCCGAACGATCTGCTCGACGCGAGCGACGATCTGGTTGAACTCGAGATCGTCGCGCATGTCCTCAACCAGATGACAGGCGTACATGACCGTGCTCTTGTTGCGTCCAAAGCCGGTCGCCACGTCCACCATGCGCATTCCCAGCGTGGTGTGGGCGATGTACATGCCAATCTGGCGCACGCGGGCAATGGCGCGTCCGTGTCGTTTCGGCGACCGCAAATAACGTCCGCTGACCGAGAACAGAACCGCGATCAGATCGATCAGGCCATCGCAGACGGCAACGGCCTCCTCGCCAGCGGGCGAACCGGCCAGGGTGGAGCAGGCGTGTGTGACGTCATGGTCTTCCGGACACGGCCAGTCGACCTCGTCCGCCTCGGCGAATACCCGTCTGAACTGAATGGCCCCGGCATGCTCCAAGCCTTGCATCATCACCTCCATATTGAGGAATAAATTCTTATATTGATGCAGACAAGGTTTGATAGGAAATTTTACCTGGGCAATACAAATTGTTGATTGCGCTTTGTTTTCCAAATCGGCTCGGCACGTTCGGGGGCGACTTATCGAACGTCTCCGGCGCCCTCTTATCGTGACCCACTCTTTTGCCTCGGGTGGGATCATGACGGTGCAGAACAATGCCGGTTCGGGAAACACTTCGCCGGTGGCAGGCGAAGCGGACTGGATGATGTACCGGGTTATCGGTGTGCGGCACCGGGATCTGGATGATGCCAGTCCGGTTGAGCTGGGCGAGCATCTGCGCGCGCTCGACCGCCGCCTGATACGCGAGCGCAACAAGGGCCTTGGCCGGCATTGGTCATACGACCTGAACCGCCATATTGTCCTGAAAACGGTGCGCGACATGGTGGCGGCGTACATCGAAGCCCGCCGTCATGGGCACGGTACGTGATCAGCCTGCAACGCGCTGGCGGACAGTCATCCGAGCATTCGGACGACCACCCGACACATCGCCTGGCGCGCTACTTTTTCTTGACTTTGGCACCCGGCTTGCGGCCGAGGCCCATCTCGCGCGCCAGCCGCGAGCGCTGTTCTGCATAGGCCGGAGCGACCATCGGATAGTCGGGCGCAAGGCCCCACTTCTCGCGATATTCTTCCGGCGTCAGACCATAATGGCTCATCAAGTGGCGCTTGAGTGACTTGAATTTCTTGCCGTCCTCAAGACACACGATGTAGTCGCGTGTAACCGAGCGCTTGGGATTTACAGCCGGTACAGGCTTTTCTGCCGGGCCGCTTTCGCCGCCGTCGCCCGTCTTGCCAAGCGCCGAATGCACCTGGGAGATGAGCGAGGGAAGATCCGATGCGGAAACCGGATTGTTGCCCACATAGGCCGAGACCACTTCGGCGGTCAGTTCGACGAGCAGATTGCTGTCAGTGTGAGGTCTTTGATCGTTATCCAAGGGAGTCCTCGTTCTTTTTATTACTATAGTCTCACCCGTAAGATATGCCTTGTCATGGTTGAAGCGAATATGCAAACGTTTCTTTGCATCATCCAAACAAGATGATGTATTCGTGGGCCACAATTTACGTATTGACCGCTACAAATTAAACTCTTCGTTGCATAACAGCGCTGATTCGCGCTTTGGTTGCCAACGCCTTCGCCGCCTCAAGGACGATTCGACAAGTCGTCGCGCACGCTGTCTTTGCTCAGCGGGTAACCGACGGCGTATGCCGCGCGCGCCAGAAGGTGCGCGGCGATCGGCGCGGTCAACAGGAAGAAGACCACGCCTGCGAGTGCCCGGCTCGTCGTGCCCGCGTCGCCCGCATGAACGGCGAGCGCGATCAGCACCAGACCCGAGCCCAGCGTGCCGGTTTTCGAGGCCGCGTGGGACCGCGTGTAGATATCAGGCAGCCGCCAGAGACCGATCACCGCAACCAGCGCAAAGAACGATCCGACGAGAACAAGTAGACCGGCAATAATTGGAGCCAATTCAGTCATTTCTTCTTCGCCTCGCCAATTTCGGAAAATTGCGCGGCATCGGGCATGATCACCGCGTCCTGCGTCATGTCGTCGTCTTCGCTCGGCCCATCGTTCTCGCTGCGGCCACGGGTCAGAACGAACCGGGCAAACGCAACCGTCGCCAGAAAACCGACAAGGCCCAGCGTGATCGCGATATCGACGTAAAGCGTGAAACCCGTCTTGATGCCGATGGCCGCGATAAAGCCGATGGCCGTCGCCACCAGCATGTCGAGCGCAAGAATCCGGTCGGGCAGCGTCGGCCCGCGGATCACCTTGAACACGGTGCCCAGGAACGCCAGGCTGAGGATCACCAAGGCGATCTGCACCGACCAGTCGAGAAACTCGGCGGCACCCATCAGCGGAAGGCCTCCAATATCTTGCGCTCGAAGCCGTCGGCGATGTCGGCGCGTATGCTGTCGGGGTCCGAACAATCCAGCGCATGGATGTAGAGCGTCTTGCGATCGGCGGAGACATCCACCGACAGCGTGCCCGGCGTCAGCGTGATCAGATTGGCCAGAACCGTGATTTCCAGATCGCGGTCGACCTTGAGCGGATAGGCCAGAATGCCCGGTTTCAGCTTCATGTTCGGCGACAGCACAAGAATGGCCACACGCGTGGCCGACAGGATCAGTTCGTAGACGAACAGCAGCAGCAGCGAGATGATGCGGTAAAGCCGCGACAGATAGCCGACCGAGCCGACCTGTTCCTGGATGATGGTCAACGCCAATGCGCCGAGCGCAAATCCGAACAGGATGTTGATCAGCGCGAAGCTGCCGGAGACGGCCGCCCAGGACAGGGCGAGAAGGATGTTGGCGAGAAACAGGTTCACTGCACGGCTCCTTCCGCTGCGGCCGGCATCGGCGCGTAGACCGCGTCAATATAGCCAGCCGGGTTCATCAATTCGAACGCGATCCGGTCGGACACCTGGATGAACGGTTCGGGGTAAAGGCCTGCGATGACGGTCAGGCCGCACAGGCCGGCCAGGACCGGCAGGCCCAGCCGCGCCACCGGCACTTCGGCAAGCGACAGCGACCGCATGTCGGGATGGGCGGGGCGCCAGAAGGCGAAAGCGAACAGCCGCACAATGGCGATCGTGGTCAGGAAACCGGAGACGAGGATCGCAGCGGCCAGCCACCAGGCGCCGACGTCGATCGAAGCCTTGACCAGAAAGATCTTCGGCCAGAGGCCGGAAAAGGGCGGCAGGCCCGAGACGGAAAAGGCCAAGACCAGCGCGACGACCGCCAGCCAGGGTGCGGTTGCATAAAGACCGCCTGCGCGATGAAGATCGAACGTGCCGGCCGCCGCGCCGACAATGCCGACCAAGAGATAAAGCGCGGTCATGACGACCATCGAATGGGCGGTGTAGAATGCCGTCCCCGACAGGCCCGTTGCACTGCCGAGCGCCAGGCCGGCCAGCATGATGCCGATCCCGGAAATCACCAGATAACCCAGAACGCGGCGCATGTCGGTCTGGGCGAGCGCACCAATCGCGCCGAGCAGCATCGATGCGGCGGCAACGACGGCGATCGCCACGGCCAGATCGTCGCGGTCGGCCGGAAAGATCGTCAGAAGAATGCGCAGCAGCGCATAGACGCCAACCTTGGTCAGGAGACCGGCAAAGATCGCGCCGACCGCCAGCCGCGGCGTGTGATAGGAGGCCGGCAGCCAGAAGTTGAGCGGGAACGCGGCCGCCTTCATCGCAAAGGCAAAGAAGAACAGCGCGGCGATCGTCAGGCGCGGCCCGACCTCGTCCATCACGGCCGCCTTGCGCGCGATGTCGGCCATGTTGAGCGTTCCGAACAGGCCGTAGACATAGGCCACGGCGATCAGGAACAGCGTCGTCGCAACCAGGTTCAAAAACGCGTACTTGGTCGCGCCGTCGAGCTGGTCACGCCTCGAACCCAGGATCAGGAGGCCGAACGAGCCGAGCAGCAGCACTTCGAACCAGACATAGAGGTTGAAGATGTCGCCCGTCAGGAAGGCGCAGATCACGCCCGACAACATCATCAGAAGGAACGGGTAGAAGCCGTAGCGCCGTTCGGTGTTGTCGGCCTCGCGCAAGGCGTAGATGCCGGTCGCCAACCCGACAATGCCGCTGATCAGCGCAAGCGTCGCGCCCAGCATGTCGGCAACGAATGCGATGCCGAAGGGCGGCAGCCAGCGCCCCATGGCCATCACGACCGTGCCGTTGACGAGCACATGGACGAAAAGGCCGACGACACACAGCAGGATCAGGACAAGTCCGGTGATCGCAATCGCCGGCTGCCGCCTGGTATCCTTGCGGGTCATCAGGCAAAGCGCGGCGAAGATGAAGCCGATGACGAGCGGCATCACGATCAGCCAGTCGGCAAGTGCGGGCGCCTCCATGACGAAGGCGTCGGCTGGGTCGATCGCAGGTCTTTCGGCGGCGGCCATCGGGTCGGGTGTCCTTGAATTCAGTAGCCGAGCGGCGGCAGCGGCTCGCCCTCGGGTTCAGCGTCGCGCATGGCGTACGTGTCGTCGGTGCCAAGCTCCTGATAGGAGCGCATGACGAGCACGAGCAGGAAGGCGAACAGGGAAAAGGCGATCACGATCGCGGTCAGGACAAGCGCCTGCGGCAGCGCGTTGGCGGCGCCCTCGGCCGGCAGATAAAGGCCGCTGGGGATGATCGGCGGCACTTCCCGTGTGATGCGTCCCATTGCGAAGATCGTCAGGTTCGCACCGGTCGACAGGGTCACCGTGCCCAGCAGGATGCGGATGATGTGCCGCGACAGCATCAGATAGATCGAGACCGCAAAATAAAGGCCGGTCAGGACCGCAACGGCGGTTTCCATCAGTCGCGCTCCTTTTCTTCCAACGCGAGCGCGATGGAGGTGATGGCACCGAGCACGACCAGATAGACGCCGATGTCGAAGATCAGCGTCGTGGAAAGCTTCAGTTCAACGCCGAAAACGGTCGGGTAGATCCAAAGACCCGTCATGTAGGGCACGCCGGCAAACAGCGAGAACATCCCGGCGATCGCACCAAGGAACAGGCCAAACCCGGAAATCGCCATCGGATGATAGCGGATCGCGCGCCGCACCGGCGAAACGCCGCAGGCGATGCCGTAGATGGCCAGCGCCGATGCGGCGATCAGTCCGCCGATAAAGCCGCCACCGGGTTCGTTGTGCCCGCGCAACAGGACGAAGATCGAATAGAGCAGCATCAGCGCGGTCAGGTACGGAGCGGTTGCCCGGAAGATCAAGGTGCGCATCGGCTCACTCCTTGCCCACGGCGACGGGTTCGGGCGCGGGCACGCGCGGCGCCGGCGCGCTGCCCAGCGACCGCTTGGGCACGATCCGCAGAAGGGCGAGAATCGCCAATCCGGCCACCATGACGACGCCGATCTCGCCGAACGTATCCACCCCGCGGAAGTCGACGAGGATCACGTTGACGATATTGCGGCCCTGGGCGAGCGAATAGGAGTAGAGATTGAAGAACTCGGTCAGCGTCCGGTCGAACGGCGTCTGCAGGATCTGCAGCAGGATGAAGGTCAGCGCAACGCCGCAGGCGATGGCGATGGTGCCGTCGAGCACCGTCTGGCCGGCGGAGCGATGATCCTGCGGCGACAGGCGCAGCCGCGTCATGGCAAGCGCCAGGATGACCACGGTCAGCGTCTCGACCATGAACTGGGTGAAGGACAGGTCCGGCGCGCCCATCAGCATGAACAGGATCGCGACGGCGAAACCCTGAATACCGAGCGAGACGATCGCCGTCAGGCGGTTCTTGGCACGCACGACCGCAATCAGGCCGATGGCGATGATGGAAACGGTGACCCACTCATAGATCGACAGGACCGGGAAGGCCGGAACCGCGGGCCACTCGCCGGCGACGAACATGGTCCGAAACAGCCACAGGGCCAGCAGCACGAAGGTCGCCGTCATGTAGAATTCCATGCGGCCGTTCTGCAGCGTGCGCGTCAGAACGACAGACAGGCGAACCAGCCCGCGCATGAACTGGTCGAACCCTTGGTCGGGACCCCAGCCGATCGCCTCGAGCGAGGCCGCCATTGCAGCGCGCAGACGGGCCAGTCCGAAATAGAGTATGGCGCCGATTGCAATGGTGACGATCGACAGCGTCAGCGCGATGCCGGGCTTGGGGATGATGGAGATGGTGATCTCAAGCGGCGCACCGGCGACAGCCGATGCCATCGGGCTTGAAATGAACTGGTGGAACAGACCCGACCAGAGGGCGGCAGCAAGGCTCAGCGCGGCCAGCAAAACCGGCCCGGCATACATCAAAAGCGGCGCCTCGTGCGCGGATTTGGGCGTTTCGACCTTGGGGCCCAGGAACGGTTTGACGGCGACGGCAAAGCCGATCACCAACATCAGCGCATTGCCGACGATCGCAACGGTGGTGATGAAGACCGACCAGGGATCGGATGCGGCGATGCCGTAATAGATCTCCTCCTTGGCGAGAAAGCCGACGAAGGGCGGCAGGCCGGCCATCGAGAAGGCCGACAGTATGGCGGCGCCGAATGTGATCGGCATGGCCGCCAAAAGCCCGCCGAGCTTGGTCACGTCGCGGGTGCCGGCCTCGTGGTCGACATTGCCGGCCACCATGAACAGCGCACCCTTGAACAGCGAATGCGCGACCAGATAGAGGACCGCGCCTTCGATCGCCTTTTCGGTGCCGAAGCCGGTGAGCATGACCAGAAGGCCGAGCGAGGCCACGGTCGTATAGGCGAGCATCAGCTTCAGGTCGGTCTGGCGCACGGCCAGGAACGTGCCCACAAGCAGCGTTGCGCCGCCGAACAGCGGCAAAATGGTTTCCCAGGCAATCGTGTCGCCAAGCACCGGATTGAGCCGCATCAGAAGGTAGACGCCGGCTTTGACCATGGTCGCCGAGTGCAGATAGGCCGACACGGGCGTCGGCGCCTCCATCGCGTTTGGCAACCAGAAATGCAGCGGGAACTGCGCCGACTTGGTGAAGGCGCCGCCAAGCACGAGGATCAGGGCCGCCAGATAGAACGGGCTCTCGCGAACCAGATCGCCGGTGCCCAAGAGCAGCGAGAACTCGCTGACGCCTGTCATGTTCCACAGGAAGATGAGACCTGCCAGCAGGATCAGCCCGCCGCCGCCGGTGACAACCAGCGCCTGCATCGCAGCGCGGCGCGAGCGCTCGGCATTGTGGTTGAACCCGATCAGCAGGAACGAGGTGATCGAGGTCAGCTCCCAAAACACGAAGAACATGAAGAAGGAGTCCGACAGGACCAGCCCCTGCATCGCGGCCATGAACATCAGGATGAAGCAGAGGAACCGGCCCTGCTGCGGATGGCCCTTCATGTAGCCGCCCGCATAAAGAACGATCAGCGTGCCGATGCCCGAGATCAAAAGGGCAAAGGTCAGGGACAGGCCGTCGATCAGCCAGGAGAAATTGACGTTGAAGGACGGAATCCACTGAACGCCGCCCGTCACCCTGCCGCCCTCGGCCACTTGGGGCAGAAAGCCGGCAAAGTGGACGAAGATGAGCGCAGGAACCAGGGCCAGGACCCAGGCGGCATTGTGACCAAGAAGCCTGACCAGAACAGGTGCAAACGCGGCCGCGATGAAGGGCGCAAAAAAGGCGAGAAACGTCAGATCCATGAGGTCTTGGCGTAGGTTGTCTTTTCTGCGCGGGACAAAAAAGCGGCGTGATTGTTGTTATTTGCGCCGGATTTAGGCGGGAAGTGATGGCTAGGCAAGATCATGCCCGTCCGATTTTACCGATTTTCGCACACAACCGGGCCGTTTGCGCCCCCGCGCTGCGGCAAAACTGTTTGGCCGCGGCACGGCACATGGTATCGCTGAAGCGCGGACAACGATCGGTCGATCTGGGTGCGACGCGCCGGTCAAGTGCTGGTCTCCGCCTGCATTGCCGCGATTACATCAGCGTCGATTTTCCTGGCGGCCTTGTAGGCGGAACGCTCCCGCAGCCGTGCGGCATAGGTTTCGAAAGCCGGCGTGGATGGCATCGTGCCGAATTGCAGACCCCAGTCTACCTGTGCGCCGACATAGAGATCGGCTGCCGTGAAGCGACCGCCGCACACATAGTCGCGGCCTTCCAGGAAAGCGGACAGCGTGTGGACAACGGCATCGTAGGTGCCGAAACCGAGCGTTGCCGATTTTTTGGCGTCCAGGCCCTCGTCCCATTTCATGGCGTGCGACGTAATGGCCTGTTCGACGGGACCGGCCGCAAAAAACATCCAGCGATAGCAGTCGGCCTTCTCGGTTCGCGTCTGTGGCGCAAGACCCGCCTCCGGGAAAGCCTCGGCCAGATAGAGACAGATAGCGGCCGCCTCGGTGACAATGGTGTCGTCATGAACAATGGCCGGGACCTTGCCCATCGGATTGACCGCCAGATAGTCGGCGCTCTTCATCTCGGCGCCGAAGCCCAGAATGCGCTCCTGGTAATCGGCACCGACCTCGTGAAGCGCCCAGCGGGCGATCTGGGCGCGGCTCATCGGGTTTGTGTAAAACGTCAAAGCCATCGGCTCACCTCCCGAACGAATTTCTTTCCGGCGCGATTGCAATCACCGCGCGGCAGCGTACCTAGAAGCGCGACAAAAGCACAGCGGACCCACCATGCCCAATCCCTTTCGGACCGATATGCCCTTTCAGACCGATATGACACCACCGGCAGCAGAAAAACGCCCCATCGCCGACACGCGGCACGGGATTACCCGCAATGACGATTATGCCTGGCTGCGTGCGGACAATTGGCAGGCTGTGTTCAAGGACCCCTCCGTGCTGGCCAGTGATATTCGCGATCATCTGGAGGCCGAGAACGCCTATCAGAAAGTGTTGATGGCCGACACGGAAGAGCTGCAGAAGACGCTGTTCGCCGAGATGAAGGGACGCATCAAGGAAGACGATGAAAGCGTGCCGGCGCCGGACGGGCCGTGGGCATACGGATCGTCATACAAGACCGGCGGGCAGCAGCCGCGCTTCTACCGCGTCCCGCGCAAGACCCCCGACGGCGAGCGCGCGATCCTGCTCGACGGCGACAAGGAGGCGGACGGCAAGGACTATTTCCGGCTCGGCGGCGCCGACCATTCGGCCGATCACGGCAAGCTCTTGTGGGCCTTTGACGACAAAGGTTCGGAATATTTCACCTGCCGCGTCCGCGATCTGGCAACGCTCGACGATCTTGACGACACCGTCGAAGACACGTCCGGCGGCGGCGTTTTCGATGCCGGGGCGGAAGGCTTCTTCTATACGCGGATGGACGAGAACCACCGCCCGTCCAAACTCTTCTATCACCGGCTTGGGACGACACAGGCCGAAGACCGGCTGATCTATGAAGAAACCGATCCGGGCTTCTTCATGGGCGTCGGCCAGAGCCGCCTCAACGATTTCGTCTTCATCAACATTCACGACCACGAAACCAGCGAGTTCCGACTGTTGAAAGCCGGCGATCCGGCCGCGGCGCCGGTCATGGTCGAGCCGCGCGTCCAGGGCATCGAATATGAGCTGGAGGAAGGCGGCGAAGTCTTCTTCATCCTGACCAATGCCGACGGCGCCAAGGACTTCAAGATCGTGACGGCACCGGTCGATGCGCCGCAAAAGGCGAACTGGTCCGAAATCGTGCCGCATCAGCCCGGGCGGCTGATCCTCAGCCATCAGGCCTACGCGCGTCATCTGGTCTGGCTGGAGCGCGAGGACGGCCTGCCGCGCATCGCGATCATGGACCGCCAGTCCGGCGAGGTGCATCACATCGCCTTTGACGAGGAGGCCTATGCGTTGGGGCTACAGGGCTCGTATGAATATGACACGGACGTCATCCGCTTCACCTATTCGTCGATGACGACGCCCAGCCAGGTTTTCGACTACAATATGACGACCGGTGAACGCACGCTTCTGAAGACACAGGAAGTGCCGAGCGGCCACGATCCGGACGCCTATGTGACACGGCGGCTTCAGGTGACATCGCATGACGGGGCACTGGTACCGGTGTCGCTGGTGATGAAGGCCGGGACGCCGCTCGACGGTTCCGCGCCTTGTCTGCTCTATGGCTACGGCTCCTACGGCATCACCATCCCCGCTTCCTTCAACACCAACTGCCTGTCGCTGGTGGACCGGGGGTTTGTCTATGCCATCGCCCACATTCGCGGCGGCAAGGACAAGGGCTTTGCCTGGTATGAAGACGGCAAGCGAGAGGCGAAGACCAATACGTTCAAGGATTTCGTTGCCGTCGCAAGGCATCTCGCCGATGAAGGCTATACCGCGCCCGACAGGATCGTCGCGCAGGGCGGTTCGGCGGGCGGCCTGCTGATGGGCGCCGTCATGAACATGGCGCCCGAGGCGTTCGGCGCCATCATCGCGGAAGTGCCGTTCGTCGATGTGCTGACGACGATGCTCGACGACACGCTGCCGCTGACGCCGCCCGAATGGCCCGAATGGGGCAATCCGATCGCATCGGAATCCGATTACCAGACCATCGCCGCCTATAGTCCCTATGACAATGTGGGCGCCCTGCCCTACCCGCCCGTGCTCGCCGTCGCCGGGCTCACCGACCCGCGCGTGACCTATTGGGAACCGGCCAAATGGGTGGCGAAGCTGCGCGACCATTCGACATCGGACGCGCCTGTCATGCTGAAGACCAATATGGGCGCTGGCCATGGCGGCGCGTCGGGACGCTTCTCGCGGCTCGAGGAGATCGCCGAGGTCTATGCGTTCGCGCTCAAGACCGTGGGCAAGGCGGGCTGATACGGCCCCTCACCCGTCAGGTATCTCGGGAATCGCCTTGAGGTAAGCCGCGATGGCCGCGCGGTCTTCGGCGGCCGCGTTGGCGAGGTTCTTGACGACTGAAGCCATCGAACCGCCCATCGAATCGAACGCCGGCGTGAAGCCCGATTCGAGGCCGTAGGCGATGTCGTCCGCGGTCCAGCCCGCCAAACCGTCGGCATGCCCGGTAATGTTGGGCACGCGCCCCTCGCCTTCGGGATTGGGCGCACCGGCGAGCCAGCGCGAACCGTCCATGGCCAACCCGATGTTTCGCGGCGTGTGGCACTCGCCGCAATGGCCCGGACCTTCGACCAGATAGCGGCCGCGCGTCAGAACGGGGTCATCGCCCAGCGCATCGTCGGCAACCACCGGCCCTTCGTCCAGATAGACGCGTTTCCAAAGGCCGATGCCGCGGCGCATATTGAAAGGAAAGGAAAGTTGCGTTTGGGGTATTTCGGCTGCGCTGTCGGGAACCGGCAGGGTCTTCAGATAGGCCCAGAGGTCGGCGAGGTCCGTCAGCGGCATCTTCGCATAGGACGCATAGGGGAAGGATGGATAATAGTGGCGCCCGTCCGGAGCCACGCCGCGCTTCATCGCATTGGCGAAATCGTAAAAGGACCAGCCGCCAATGCCGGTATCGGGATCGGGCGAAATGCCCGGAACGCCGAACACGCCATAAGGGCTTTCGAGAGCCAGACCACCGGACAGGATTGAACGGGCGTCGCCTTCGGCATCGGGCGCTGCATGACAGGATGCACAGCCGCCCGCCCAGAAGAGGTTCTCGCCGTTTGCGAGATCGGGTTCGTGCGCTTCGAAGACAGCCAGATCGGTTGCAGCAAGCCGGACGGGCGCGGACAGCAGCCAGAACGCAGCCACGCCCGCCGTGGCAATCAGGACCATCCAGACCGTCAGACGACGCACCGTGCCTCACAAAAAGCTGTTCGCCGGCGGGCTCCAGGCACCGCCGGCAAGATCGGAGCCAAGAGCCTTCGGACGATCAGTTCTCGGGAACCTGATAGTCTTCGTGGCAGTCGCCGCAATTCTGCGCAACGGCGCCGAACACCGGACGGAACGCGTCGAGGCTGCCGATGTCGGCCGAAACCGCCATGGCGAGGTCGTCCTTGAAGGCGGCCACGGCGGCATCGAAGCCCTCACGATCGGACCAGATCTCCGGTTTGGCGCGCGTGTCACCGCCCGTTTCCGAGCCTTCGGGAAACAGATCGCCATAATTTTGCGCCGCATCGTTCATCTGGACGAAAGCAGCGAGCGCCGCCTCCGCATCGTAATCCGCCTGACCGCGCGCCATCGGAACCAGCACGCGCATCGAACGGCCCATCGTCTTCATGGTCTCCTGGCGTTCGGCGATCGGATCGTCCTGCGCGATCGACACCGTCGCGCCAGTGGCCAACATGGTCGCGGCGATCGTCAAGGTTCTCAGCAACATCTGTTTTCCTCCGGATGCTTTTTGCGGCGAGCCGAAGCCCGCATCGCAAAGAAGAAGATGCAACCGGAGAGCGAAAATCAAGACGCGTTATTGTGAACAGTTCGTAACGAAAAACCCGGCACAGCGGCCGGGCTTCACATCATTCAGGCATTCAGGCCGGCTTTTGTCCGGTCAGCTCGTCGCAGCTTCATACATTTCAAGGACATGGTCCCAGTTGATGAGGTTGTCGACGAAGGCTTCGAGATATTTCGGCCGGGCGTTGCGGTAGTCGATATAGTAGGAATGCTCCCAGACATCTACGCCGAGGATCGGCTGCGCGCCATGGACCAGCGGGTTCTCGCCGTTCGGCGTCTTCATGATTTCCAGTTTTCCGTCCTTGACGGCGATCCAGGCCCAGCCCGACCCGAACTGGCCAACGCCGGCGGCGACGAAATCGGCCTTGAACTTGTCATAGCCGCCCAGATCGCTGTCGATCGCGCTCTGCAGCTTGCCCGGCAGCGACGTGCCGCCACCGCCCTTCTTCATCCATTTCCAGAAGTGGATGTGATTGTAATGCTGGCCGGCATTGTTGAACAGGCCCGGGTTCTTGCCATGCGACTGCTTGACGATTTCCTCGAGCGAAAGCCCGTCCATGCCAGCTTCTGCAGCCAGTTCGTTGCCTTTGGTGACGTAGGCTTGGTGGTGCTTGTCGTGATGGAATTCGAGCGTTTCGCGCGACATGTAGGGCGCGAGCGCGTCGTAATCATAGGGAAGGTCGGGAAGTTCAAAAGCCATGGTCGGGGTCCTCTCCGTCGGATGATCGGACTTGCGCGGGACGGGTCCGGATGGCGCGCAAATCCTGACCGCTGATGTAGACTTCAAGACCGAATTCGGCAAGCGGACGACTGCCGAATTCGACCTAGGGAAGGGTGCGCCCGGCGATCAGCCGTGTGCCCATTCCCAGTAGAGTTCGCGTGCTTTCTTGCCCACGGGTCCGGGCTGCAACTCGCGATCCTCGATCTGCACAACGGGCACGACCTTGGAGTGGTTCCCGGTCGAAAAGATCTCGTCGGCGTCCATGAAGTCCTCGACAGTCAACGCCCTTTCGGCGGTTTTGAAGCCATATTGCCACAGGAGATCGATGATGCGGTTGCGTGTGATTCCGGACAAGAAGGTACGGTTGGGCGCCGGCGTCATCACCTGCCCGTCCTTGACCAGGAAGACGTTGGAGGTCGCCGTTTCGCACACATTGCCGAGCATGTCCCGCACCAGGCAATTGTCGAAACCGCGCGCGCGCGCTTCCATGATCGCGCGGCCATTGTTGGGGTAGAGACAGCCGGCCTTGGCGTTGGTCGGCATGGTCTCGATCGTCGGCCGCCGGAACGGCGAGACGGTGACCGAAAAGCCCTGGGGAGCGATCATCGGCGCCTCGAACAGGCAAAGGGCAAAGCGCGTCGATGCGGGATCGGCGGGCACCGACATGTAGCCGCCATGCTCGGCCCAATAGGTCGGGCGAATATAGACGGCGGTGTTGCCGTCGAACTTCCTGATGCCCTCCATGGTCAACGCCGCCATGGCGTCCGGCTCCATGGTCGGCTGAAGACCGAGCGCCAGCGCCGATGCGTTGACGCGCTGGCAATGCAGATCGAGGTCCGGCGCAACGCCCTCGAACCAGCGCGCGCCGTCGAACACGGACGACCCAAGCCATACCGCATGCGTGCGCGCACCCATGATCGGCACATTGCCCTCATGCCAGTCGCCATCGACATGGGTCCAGGTCTGGCTTTGCGCCGGTGGTATCGTCGCCATGGGTCGCTCCCTTCGTCTCGCTTACGCATTGACCGGTTTTGGCTATTGCGTCAACGCGGACGACTTGACGGGGCCGGCGATTGCACGATGATGCGTCCGCCTGCAACGCGACGGATCAAGATGACCCCCACCGGCTACGTGTTCGACGCCTATGGAACCCTGTTCGACGTCCATGCGGCGATGCGCGCCCATGCCAGGGCACTGGGCGATCGATGGGAGGCGGTGTCGGCGACCTGGCGGACCAAGCAGCTCGAATATTCCTGGGTGCGCGGGCTGATGGGCAGCTATTCGGACTTCTGGCGGCTGACCGAAGAAGCACTCGATTACGCGCTGGCGCTGCACGGTGTCGGCAACGATGCGCTGCGATCGGCCCTTCTCGATGCCTATTGGACACTCGATGCCTATGCCGACGTCAGCCCGACACTCGAGCGGCTGCGGCGCGACGGGGCGCGCACGGCGATCCTTTCCAACGGCTCGCCGGAGATGGTGACGGCGGCCATCCGCTCGGCAAAGCTCGACACATTGATAGACGACACATTCTCCGTCGATGCGGTCAAGGTGTTCAAGACCGCGCCTGAAACCTACCGGATGGTGACCGACGCCTGGGACGCCAAGCCGAAAAAGATCGTGTTCGTCTCATCCAACCGATGGGACATCGCAGGCGCCTGCAAGTTCGGTTTTCATCCGGTCTGGATCAATCGCAGCGGCGCGCCGGACGAATATGTGAAATATGCGCCCAAACGGGTCATCGGTTCGCTCGACGAATTGTAAGCGGCAATATGTTGCAGCTTTGCAACGCTGTGAGCCAAAGGCGGCAAAAGCGCTCACAGAGCCGTGAAGCAGAGGCGTTTCGGAGTGCCGGCAACTTCCCAACCGGCGAACGCTGCCGTAGCAGAGAGCGGGGTTTTTCATCATGGGGTCCGTCATGATTCGTACATCTCGCAGGCAATTTCTCGGTCTTTCGGCCCTGGCACCCTTGGCGGCGACCGCCGCATGCACCCAGACGCCGCCGCCGGAAAGCGCCGCGCCGCCAATTACGCTTGCACCACCGCGTAGCCAGTCGCCCCTGCGCGCCGGCACGATGCCGTTCGGACCCGAACCGCGCTTTCCGCCGTTCGAGGAAATGTACGCCACCAAAAGGGATGGCGGCTTCACCATTCCGGCCATCCCCTATGAGCGCGTGCCGGAACGTTATCTGCGGCAAGTTGTGCGGGACACGACACGCGAAGCGCCGGGAACCGTTGTCGTCGATACCCGGCAACATTTCCTTTTCCTGGCGCTCGGAAATGGCAATGCGATCCGTTACGGCGTCGGCTTGGGTCGCGCGGGATTTGAATGGTCGGGACGGGCGGAGGTCGGCGCGCGCCGGCGTTGGCCAAGATGGTTTCCCCCTGATGAGATGATCGATCGCGAACCTGAACTGGAGCGCTATCGCGCCAGCGACAAAGACGGCGACAATGTATGGGAAGGCGGTATGGATCCGGGCATCACCAATCCGCTCGGTGCCCGCGCGCTCTACATCTATCAGGACGGCAAGGACACGCTCTACCGGCTGCATGGCAACCCGCAATGGACATCGATCGGCCAATCAGTTTCATCGGGCTGCGTGCGGCTGATGAACCAGGACGTGATCGACCTTTACAGCCGTGTTCCGGAAGGTACGCCGATCGTCGTGCGCTGACCGCTCACGGCAAGGCCGACAAGAAGAAGGGGGCGCTGGCGGCGCTCCTTTTTTGTTGGCGAAAGATCAGCTCCAGCCAGTCAAAAGCCGCGCTTGATGCCGCCGAGGATGCCACGAGCGATCGCACGGCCAAGCTGCGTCGAGACGCTGCGCACGACAGATTTGACCGCCGCTTCGGTGACGGTCTGGCGCTTGTAGCTGCGGCGCCGGCCGGAACTTCGGCGGCTGCGCGATTTTGAACTGCGGCTCGACCGGCGGCGACCGGAATAGCCGTCATCATCGTCATGGTCCGGCAGGCGCCACTGCGACCGCGCGCTGCGTTCGCGCTCGCGTTCACGCCTCTCCTCCTCCTCTTCGCGGCGCTCTTCCTCTTCCTCGCGCCGGCGCGCTTCCTCTTCCGCGCGGGCTTCCTCCTGTGCGCGGCGCGCCAGCATCTCGAAGGCCGAATCCCGGTCCAGCGTTTCGTCGTACTGGCCCATGATCGGGCTCTGCCTGACGACATCCGCGCGCTCGCCATCCTCAAGCGGGCCCAGACGCGAGGACGGCGGACGGATCAGCGTGCGCTGAACGATACCCGGCACGCCCTTCTTCTCGAGCGTCGAGACCAGCGCCTCGCCGACGCCGAGTTGGGTAATCACCTTGAAACTGTCGAAGTCGGGATTGGGCCGGAAGGTGTCGGCCGCCGTCTTGACCGCGCGCTGCTCCCGCGGCGTGTAGGCGCGCAATGCATGCTGGATGCGGTTGCCCAGTTGCGACAGCACCGTTTCCGGCACGTCGAGCGGGTTCTGCGTGACGAAGAAGACGCCGACGCCCTTGGACCGTATCAGCCGGACCACCTGTTCCACTCTTTCGACCAGAATTTTCGGCGCCTCGTCGAACAGAAGATGTGCCTCATCGAAGAAGAAGACCAGGCGCGGCCGGTCGGAATCTCCGACTTCGGGCAGTTCCTCGAACAGTTCCGACAGGAGCCAGAGCAGGAACGTCGCATATAGGCGCGGATTCATCATCAGCTGGTCTGCGGCCAGCACATTGATGGCGCCGCGCCCGTCCGGGGTCGTGCGCATGATGTCGGCGATACGCAGCGCCGGCTCGCCGAAGAAAAGATCGGCGCGCTGCTGTTCGAGCACGAGGAGCTTGCGCTGGATCGCGCCGATCGACTGGCGGTTCACGCTGCCATATTTGTGCGACAGTTCCTTGGAACGCTCGGACATGTTGGACAAAAGCGCCCGGAAGTCCTTCAGGTCGAGCAGCAGCAGACCCTCCTCGTCGGCGATGCGGAAGGCGATGTTGATGACGCCCTCCTGGCTGTCCGAGCAGTCCATCAGCCGCGACAGGAGCAACGGTCCCATCTCCGAGATCGTCGTGCGGATGGGATGGCCCTTCTCGCCTAACAGGTCCCAGAAGATCGCCGGGAATTCCTGGAACTCGTACGGATCGAGCCCGATCGTCTCGGCGCGCTTGAGGAGAAAGTCCTTGGCTTCGCCCATCGCGGCGATGCCCGAGAGGTCGCCCTTCACGTCGGCGCAGAAGACCGGAACGCCGGCATTGGAAAAGCCCTCGGCCAGGATCTGCAACGTCACGGTCTTGCCCGTTCCGGTTGCGCCGGTGATCAGCCCGTGCCGGTTGGCGTATTTCAGCTTGAGGAACTGTTTGGCCTCGATGCTGTCGTCTGGCTTGCGGCTGGTGCCGACGAAAATCTCTTCCGGTGCGGTCATTTAAGGCGTCCCGTCTGCTGCATCCCCTGCCCTGCTATAGTTGGCGGCCCGCCGGCGGACAATGGCGTCAGGCGAATTTCGCGCGATGGCGTGTCTGCGCCCTTGAATTGCGCCGGCGGTTCTGCCTATGACGTAAACGTCAAAATTTTTCGCCCGGAGGCACTCATGGAAGACCTGATTTCCCGCATTACGGACAGCGTCGGCATCGACGCCGGCAAGGCGCAGAGCGCCGTCGGCATGATCCTCGGCTTTCTGCAGAAGGAAGGCCCGCAGGACAAGATCGCCGAGATGCTGGCCGCAATGCCCGGCGCGCAGGATCTGATCGACAATGCCGGTGGCGGCGGCGGCGGAATGCTCGGCGGCATGATGGGCGGCGGCGTGATGGGTCTTGGCTCGTCGCTGATGGGGCTCGGGCTCGGCATGGGCGAAATCTCCGGCATTTCCAAGGAGACCATCTCGTTCGCCAGGGAAAAGGCCGGCGACGGCCCTGTCGATGAAGTCATCAGCGCGATTCCCGGGCTCAGCCAGTTCGTCTGACGCTTTGGAGCACGGCAGAAAGCGCCCCGGACAGGGATGCCGGGGCGTTTTGGCATCGTGCGTGCACCTGATCCTCGCAATGGAGGACAGACATGCACAGACGCCGGTTTCTGACCCATTTTGGAACAGGCTTGGCCGCGCTGGCCGTCAGCCGTTCCGCATCGGCACAATCGCGCCAACCGGCGGTGACGCTGGCCGAGTTGCGCGGTTCGGTCAGCGCGCTCGACTATGATGTCCGCCCCGGCGCGCTCGACAACCAGTCGGCCGCGTTCCAGCGCATGCTGGACGAAACCGCACGGCGCGGCATTCCGGTGTTCCTGCCGGCCGGCACCTATGTGATCTCCAACATCAAGCTTCCCGAAGGTGCGCTGATTTCCGGTGTGCCGGGACGCACCGAGTTGGTCTATGGCGGCGACGGACATTTCCTGTCCGGCCATGATCTGCGGCAGGTGCGCCTTTCAAACCTCGTCGTCGACGGCGTCAATCGCTGGACCGGTGCCGGCGTCGACGGGCTTATCGATCTGCGCGGCGTGCCCGATGTGACGCTGGACGATCTGACGGTGCGCGGCGCCGGGCGGGACGGCATCCATCTTGAACGCTGCGGCGGCCGGATTGCCGATTGCTCCATTTCGGGCGCGGCGCGCTTCGGCATCTATGCGGTCGAAAGCACGGGATTGACGGTGCGCGGCAACCGGGTCGATGCCTGTGCCGATGGCGGTGTCATCATCCATCGCTGGGCCGAAGGCGATGACGGCACGATGATCGTCGGCAACCGCATCACCAATATCGGCGCGGTCAGCGGCGGCACCGGCCAGTGGGGCAATGCGATCAACCTGTTCCGTGCCGACAATGTGCTGGTCAGCGGCAACCGGATCGAAGGCGCCGCCTTTTCGGCGGTGCGCGGCAATGCGGCGCGGAACCTGCAGATCGTCGACAACAATTGCCGCGCGATCGGTGAGACGGCGATCTACTCCGAGTTCGGGTTCGAGAATGCCATCGTGGCGCGCAACTTCATCGATGGTGCGGCCAACGGCATCTCGGTGACCAACTTCAACGACGGCGGACGCGCGGCGACCGTATCGGGCAACATCATCCGGAACATCGTCGCCACCGGGCCTTATGAGCCTGACGCGCCCGGTTTCGGCACCGGCATCGCTGTGGAAGCCGATACGACGGTCACAGGCAACATGATCGAGGGCGTCGCCCGGTTCGGCATCAATGCCGGCTGGGGACCCTATCTGCGCGATTGCGTTCTGTCGTCGAATGTCATTCGCGACGCACGGATCGGCATCGGCATCTCGGAAGCACCGGGCGCTGGCACGGTGCTCGTCAGCGCCAATGTGATTGGCGCGCGGCAAGGCGCCATCCGCGCCCATCGCTGGGCAGACCTGACGACCGGTGAGTTGCTGGGCGCGCGCCGTGGCGTGCCGGAAAACATCATCCTCGCCGACAACCGGCTGGCCTGATCAATCTGGCTCAACAGCGCGCAACTCTCCCACCTGAAGCCCGTTCCAGTCGCGCACCGGCCGAACAGCGAACGATGCAATCGACGCCGTCAGATCGTGGTCCGGCCCGAGCGCCCGCACAAGCGCCGCCGCCATGGCCACCTCAGCGGCCCGTGTCGCGCCATCGTCGCATTTGAGTGCCAGCGCGATGCCTTCTTCCGGCACCGTGCCCACATAGACGCCCTCCGCTCCGGTCTTCACGTAGACCCGGCCCTCACAGGCATCCATCAGGTCGGTGCAGAAACGCCCCGTGCCGGCCACCATCAGCGGTTCGGCCACGCACGCCGCCATCAGCCGCCGCGCCGCCTTGGCGCGTGCGGACTCCAGCCCGTTGCCCGTCGCCAGCCGCGCAAAGCCGCGCGCAAATGCGACAAGCGGCAGCGCATAAGTGGGCGCCGAGCAGCCGTCGAGGCCGCACCGGTCAAAGTCGAGCGTTGCGCCGGTCAACTGTTCGATCGTCGCGCGCACCTGGCGCTGCACGCCGTTGGCGTCCGCAAGATAGTCGCCCGTATCAAACCCCTGGTGAACGCAGGTGCACAGAAAGCCGGCATGTTTGCCCGAGCAATTGTTGTGCGCGCGCGTCGGCTCTTCGCCGGACCGCGCCAATGCCACCATCTCGCCGGATCCGAACAGCGGCCAGTGGGCGCCGCATTGCAAATCGTCCTGCGTCAGGCCCGCTTTGGACAGCATCGCGCGGGCCATATCGACATGGGCCGGTTCGGACGAATGGGACGCGCAGGCCAGCGCCAGTTCCCGGTCGCCGAAGCCGAACGCGTCGGCCGCACCGCTTTCAACAAGCGGCAACGCCTGCATCAGCTTGAGGGCTGAACGCGGGTAGACCGGCGTGTCGACATCGCCGATAGCGAACAACACGCCTTCATCGGCATCGACGGCGACGATGCGTCCGCGATGAACGCTCTCGACGCGGCTGCCGCGCGTGACTTCGGCGATTACCGGATTTGCCATAGTGCCTCCCGAACGCGCTCCCGGCGCCACCGCATTTTCACCCCATTGCCGCGCACTATGCCCTCAAACACGGACGCACAAGAGACCGATGCGAATATTCCTCGCCTGCCTGGCACTGCTCTTCTTTCTGCCGATCGGCACGGCCACCGCCTGGTGGATGACCGTGGACCGCCCCCAGAGCTGGCACGAAGCCGACTGGTCGGGCACGGACACCCTGCCCGATCCGGGACGCAACAGCGATGCAGCGGTCTATGTGATGGCGGCACGCACCGGCGGGCTCAAGGGCGCGGTTTCGGTGCACAGCTGGCTGGTCTACAAGCGCGCGGGCGCTGCGGCCTATACGCGCTATGACAAGGTGGGCTGGGGCATGCCCGTCCGCCGCAATGCCTATACCGCCGATGCACGCTGGTATTCCAACCGGCCCTTCATCATCCGTGCGATCCGAGGCCATGAAGCGGCCAGTCTGATCCCCGCGATCGAAAGCGCCATCGCGCGCTACCCGCACGCCGGACGCGGCGATTACCGCACATGGCCGGGGCCGAATTCGAACACGTTCGTCGCCCACGTCTTGCGCGCGGTGCCGGAGATCGGCGCGGTCCTGCCGCCGCACGCGGTGGGGCGCGACTATCTGGGCGCCGGCCCCCGCGCCGCAGTCGATCGCGACGCGCGTGACCTGCATCTGTCCTTGCACGGCCTCGCCGGCCTGTCGGCCGGTCTGCGATCTGGGTTTGAGGTTCACCTGCTGGGTCAGGCGATCGGCATCGATGTCATGCGCCCGGCGCTGAAACTGCCGGGCATCGGCCGGGTCGGCCTGGCGCTCTGATCAGAGCGTCTGATTGTATTCGCCGACTTCGGGGTTCTCGCGCAGCACCGCATCGACCGCGTTGAACATGTCGATCTTGCGCTGCTCGGAGACCGGGCTTTCGACGACGACGACCAGTTCGGGCTTGTTGGACGAGGCCCTCACCAGCCCCCATGTGCCGTCGTCGGCAACGACCCGCACGCCATTGACGGTGACAAGGTCGGCGATCGGGTGCCCGGCGACCTCTCCGCCATCGGCCTGCATCTTTTCAAACCGCTTCACGACACGGTCGATCACCTCGTACTTCACCTCATCGTCGCAGTGGGGCGACATGGTGGGCGAGCCATAGGTGAGCGGCAGCGCGCGATAGAGATCGGCCATCGACTTTTCGGGGTTGCGGTCGAGCATCTCGCAAACGGCGATTGCGGTGACGATGCCGTCATCATAGCCCCGGCCGATCGGCGGGCCGAAGAAGAAGTGGCCGGATTTTTCAAACCCAGCAATGGCGCCAAGCTCCGTCACCCGGCGCTTGATGTAGGAGTGGCCGGTCTTCCAGTAGTCGGTCTTTGCGCCCTGCTCCTTCAGGACCGGATCGGTGGCGTAGAGCCCGGTCGATTTCACGTCCGCGACAAAGACGGAGTTGTCGTGGTGGGCGGAGATGTCGCGGGCGAGCATCACGCCCACCTTGTCGGCGAAGATCTCGTTGCCCTTATTGTCGACGACGCCGCAGCGGTCGCCGTCACCGTCAAAGCCGAGCCCGACATCTGCGCCATGCTCGAGCACGGCGTCACGGATCGCGTGCAGCATTTCCATGTCTTCGGGATTGGGATTGTAGCGCGGGAAGGTGTGGTCGAGTTCGGCGTCGAGCGGGATCACCTCGCAGCCGATCCGTTCGAGCGCTTCGGGCGCAAACGCCCCGGCCGTGCCATTGCCGCATGCGGCCACGACCTTGAGCTTGCGCGAGATCGTGTGGCCGTCGACGAGATCGTCGAGATAGGTCTCGCGAAACCCGTCGACAAACTCGTAGGCGCCGCCGGTCAGGTCGAAATCGCCGCCGAGCACGATATCGCGCAACTGGCCCATCTCGTCGGGGCCGAAAGTCAGCGGGCGGTCGCAGCCCATCTTCACGCCGGTCCAGCCGTTTTCATTGTGCGAGGCGGTGACCATTGCCACGGACGGCACGTCCAGCTCGAACTGGGCGAAATAGGCCATCGGCGACAGGGCCAGGCCGATATCCTTGATCTCGGCGCCGGCGGCCATGAGCCCTTGCGTCAATGCCAGCTTGATCGTCATGGAATAGCTGCGGAAATCGTGGCCGACGACAATCTTCGGGCCGGCACCGCGGCGGCGGATCAGCGTGCCGAGCCCCATGCCGAGCGCCTGAATGCCCATCAGGTTGATCTCCGGCGCCTTGTCCGACGACGGGTGACCGAACCACCAGCGCGCATCGTATTCGCGGAAGCCGGTCGGCTTGACGAGCGGCGTGGTCTCGAAGGCGAACGTGTTGGGGGTCAGGTCCGCGACGGGTTTCATGGCAGCTCCGGAGGATGGATTGGCGCGATGCAGAACCCCTCCGGGATAGACGCAAAAAGGGGCCGGCGGCAACCGGCAATCGCCGGCGGCACCCAAAGCATCGATGTCGACCTTAGAATTGGTCGGAGTGGCAGGATTTGAACCTGCGACCCCCTCGTCCCGAACGAGGTGCGCTACCAGGCTGCGCTACACTCCGGCCCTTGAAACACAAGGGTTTCGGGCGCCTTCTAGCGGAGTCATTTCGAAACAGCAAGTGAACAAACGGCCCCAAGTGCCACGAAAATGCGCAAAGCTCCAAGCGGCGGTCTGGCAAGTGAAGACGGAGCATGCTTTTCGAGGCGAGTCCATGCGCCGGTCACGAAGATATCAGACTTCAGCACCAATGAGACGGTCTCGGCCTAACGGACAAGGGAGGATTTCTCGCTCGGCTTGGCCCGTCAAGCAGTGACGATGAGACAGAAACCAGAAACGCACAAAGAGCCGACGGAGAACATCAAAATAGACACCTGCCCGACCGCGAGCAGACAATGTTTTGCGGAAGAGAAGATCCGGATCGTGCCGGTTCACCTGCGCGGCGAGGAAAGACAGGCAGCGCTTTGCCGGCGCGCCGCCGTTGCGCGAAAGCGTGACCGCCACTTGATGGGTCAAACATGCACAAGATTCGTATCGAAATGAACGGTTGAACGGGCAACCGTTTACGCTGAGCCCTTGGTCCGGCTCGAGGCAATGGATCAATCGATGGCGATCCAGGCGGTTTTAAGGTTCTGGAATTTGTCGAGCGCGTGCAGCGAGCGGTCATAGCCGTTGCCGGATTGCTTCTGCCCGCCCATAGGCACCGTGATGTCCGTGCCGCCATAGGTGTTGACGTGAACGACGCCCGCCTTGATCGCCATGACCATGCGGTGCGCGCGCGCAAGATCGGCGGTCCACACGCCCGACGCCAGACCGTACGGACCCGCATTCGCCAGGGCCACCGCCTCCGCCTCGCCATCGAACGTCGTGACTGCTAGGACCGGCCCGAACACCTCACGCTGAAACAGCCGGTGGGCCAGAGCAACGTCAGCAATGATCGTCGGCTGCATGTAGTAGCCGCCGCTGGATTCGAGCAGCCGTTGTCCGCCGCCAATGACGCGGGCGCCGTCTTCCTGTGCCTGCGCCACGGCTTTTAGATTGGCGTGAAGCTGGGACTGGCTGTTGACTGCGCCGATCTGTGTCTCGGGATCGAGCGGATCGCCGACGCGCATACGGTCGGCTCGTGAACGCAGCCTCTCGATGAATTCCTCGTGGATCGAACGCTCGACCAGCAACCGCGAACCGGCGACACAGACCTGGCCGCTGTTGCGGAAGACCGCATTGACGGCAGCCTCGGCTGCCGTCTCGAGGTCCGGCGCATCGGCAAAGACGATGTTGGGCGATTTGCCGCCGAGTTCCAGATAGACCCGCTTGAGATTGGACTCGGCCGACGCTTGAAGCAGTTTCCGGCCGGTGGCGCCCGAACCGGTGAAGACGAGCACGTCCACATCGCTTGACGCGGCGAGCGCCGCGCCGGCTTCGCCGCCCAACCCGGTCACGACATTGAGCACGCCATCGGGCAGTCCCGCCTCGTGCGCGAGCTCAGCCAGACGCAGTAGGGCGAGCGAGGCCGTTTCGGCGGGCTTGAGCACGACCGAATTGCCCGCCGCGATGGCCGGCGCCAGTTTCCACGCCCCGATCATGAGCGGAAAGTTCCACGGCACGATCGTGCCAACAACGCCGACGGGTTCGCGATGCACCAGGCCCAACCGGTTGTCGGGCGTCGGCGCGATCTCGCCGCTCATCTTGTCGATTGCCTCGCCATAATAGCGGATGGTGGCCGCCGCCGAGGCGGCCTCGGCCTTGATCGCCATGGCGATCTCGGTACCGTTGTCGCGCACGCCCAGCACCGTCAATTCCAGCAGTTCCGCCTCGATCAGGTCGGCCCACCGCGCCATGATCGCCTTGCGCCGCGCCGCCGGCAGGCCGCGCCACCGCCGGTCGGCAAAGGCGCGCCTGGCCGCGCTAACGGCCGCCTCGACATCGGTCGCGTCGCCGCGTGCCATCGTGGTCAGGACCGACCCGTCGATCGGCGTTTCCACGTCGAGGCGCTGACCGGACGTCGGGGAAAAGGACCTTCCATCGACCAGATGATCCCGATCGGCAACCGGGGCGGCGCGCAACGCCTCAATCTGTGCCATGTCCAGCATCATTCCTCCCCACCTTTCCGACAGTCGCTCCCTGCTTACCTTGCATAACAGGCAGGAAGCCGCACGCAACTCAATTTCGCATCAAATGAAATATTTTTGTTGCAAATGGAATGAAATTGAGTAGGTTCGACTTTGGGAGGATATCGATGCACGTCAAGGCCAGGTCAAACCGGCAAGCGAAACCGTTTGTCGCCGACATCCGGCAGCCGTCCGAGGAGTCCGACGTCGGCGGCAAGGGGCGGCGGCTGTACGAGTTGACGGCCATGGGCGCTTCGGTGCCGAACGGCTTCACGGTCACGGCCGCAGCCTTCTCCGACTTCCTGCAGGCGACGCAACTCCATGACGCCATCGGTGACAGACTGGCGCGCGTTGACGTAAGCGACGAAGCGGCCATCCGCGCCGGTTCGGCCGACATTGTCGCGATGATCGCCGATGCCAGTCTGCCCGGCCATCTGGCGCAGCTCATCTGCGATGCCTATGACGCTCTATGTTTTCAGTCGGGCACGCTTCGCCTCAAGGTCGCCGTGCGATCGTCCGCCATTGGCGAAGATGCCAAGGATGCCAGCTTTGCCGGCCAGTTCGAGACCTATTTGGGCGTCGCAGGCCACGAGGCCCTGCTAAACCACGTAAAGAAGGTCTGGGCCAGCCTGTTCAACGAACGCGCGATCCTTTACCGGCTGAAGAAGGGCCTTCGCCATGACGCGCCGATGGCGGTTGTGGTGCTGGAACTGGCGGATGCGCGCTCTGCGGGCGTCGCCTTTTCGGTCGATCCGCTGACCGGCAAACGCGACCGCATCACGATCGAGGGCAATTGGGGCTTTGGCGAATCGGTCGTCCAGGGCGTGGTCACGCCGGACCGTGCGGCTGTCGACAAGGCGGACTTGCGCATCCTCGACTATGTGACCGCCGACAAGACGATTGTCTCGGTCTTTGATCCGCAGACCCGGCTGGTTGTCGAAGAGCCGGCACCCGCCCGATTCCGAAAAGCCCGCGTGCTCGGCGACCATGAGGTCGACACCATCGCCCGCGCGGTGCGTGACGTCGAAAAGCAAATGGGCGAGCCGGTGGATGTCGAATGGGTCATCCCCCGCCACTGGCGTCCCGGCGAACCGCCGGTCCTCGTCCAGGTCAGGCCGGTGACCACGCTTGAGGCCGAGGCGCCCGCCCCGGCCTGGAACAATCTGGATTATGCGACGAAATACGGTTTCGGGGTGGCACGGTGACGGCTTCCGGCGACCGGTTCGACTATGTGATCGTAGGCGCCGGCTCTGCGGGCGCGGTTCTGGCGTCCCGCTTGTCGGAAGACCCCCGCTCGACTGTCTGTCTCATCGAAGCCGGGCCGAAGGACACCCATCCGTTCATCGCCATGCCGCTCGGCCTGATATGGCTGGCCAAGAATACCCGCCACAACTGGCTCTACGCATCGGCGCCGCAGCACGGATTAGGCGGTCGTTCGGTGTCGATCCCACGCGGCCGGGTTCTGGGCGGTTCGTCGGCCATCAACGGCATGATCTACATTCGCGGCCAGCGCGAGGATTATGACCGTTGGGCCGAGGCCGGCTGTACCGGTTGGGACTATGAGTCGGTTCTGCCCTATTTCATCAAGTCGGAGAACAATCGGGCGCCGGATCTCAACGGCGTCCATCACGGCAAGTCCGGCCCCCTGTCGGTCACCGATCTCGCTGATCCAAACCCGATGGACACGGTGTTCATCGAGGCTGCGGGCCAGTTGCAGTTCCGCCCAAATCGCGACTTCAACGGCGCCGGCCAGGAAGGCGTCGGCATCTATCAGGTGACGCAAGACGGCGGACGGCGCCATTCGACAGCGCACGCGTTTCTCGAGCCGGCGCGCGGCCGCGCCAATCTGCGCGTCGTCACCAGCAGCCAGGTGGCCGCGCTCGAATGGTCCAACGATCGGGTCGCGGGCGTGCGCGTGCGCGACGGCGATGGCAATGAGCGTGCGATTGGGGCAGATCGTGAAGTGATCCTTTCGGCCGGGGCCATCGGCTCGCCGGAAATCCTCATGCGTTCGGGCATCGGCCCCGGCGCCGACCTGACGGCCGCAGGCATCGCGGTCAAGCATGACCTGCCCGGCGTCGGCGCCAATCTGCACGACCATGTCGATTGCTTGGTCATCTGCAAGAGCCGGAGCCGAACGCCCTATGGCCTGTCTGCCGGCGCGGCGCCCAAGCTCTTCTATGAAGGGTTGCGCTATCTCGCCGCGCGGCGCGGCATGCTGGCCTCCAACATGGTCGAAGCCGGCGGCTTCGTCCGGTCGCAGCCGGACGTCGAGCGCCCCGACATCCAGTTCCATTTCATTCCAGGCCGCAAGAGCCATCGCGGCAGGATGCTGGAGTACGGCCATGGCGTGTCGCTGCACACCGGCGTTCTGCGTCCCAAGAGCCGTGGCGCCGTGACGCTGAACGAAGCGGACCCTTCGGCGCGGCCGGTCATCGACTTGGGGCTGCTGCGCGAGGAAGACGACATGCAACTGCTGATGCGCGGCGTCAAGATCGCCCGCGACATCCTCAGGCAGCAGCCGTTCGCGCCGCACGGGCTCAGCGAAATCCTGCCCGGAGATGGCGTGACCAACGATGCAGAGCTGACCGCCTTCATCCGGGAGCATGCGCGTTCGGTCTATCACCCGGTCGGCACCTGCGCGATGGGCACCGGCCCGCGTGCGGTGGTCGACCCGCGATTGAAGGTGCGCGGCGTCGAGGGCCTCCGCATCGTCGACGCCTCGATCATGCCCGAGATCGTTTCGGGCAACACCAACGCACCCACCATCATGATCGCCGAAAAGGCAGCCGACATGATCCGGCAGGACGCCGCGACACGACACTGAAAACAAACGGACCGTTGGGAGGACCGAAACCATGAAACATGCTTTGCCCTTGACGCTGGCCGCGCTCGCCTGCGGCTTCTCTCTGGCGATGACCCCGCCCGCCGCGGCCAACGAGGCTTGCGGCAGCGGCGAACCCGCCACAGGCGAACCGATCAAGATCGGCGCGATCGTCGGCCAGACCGGACCCGCCGACTTTTCCTCAGCGTCCAAATCGGCCGCCGCCTTCTTCGACTGCGTCAACGCCAATGGCGGCATCAACGGGCGACCGGTTGAATATCTCGTCGAGGACGATGCCTGGAACCCCGAAACCGCCGCCAACGCCGCCGCCAAGCTGGTCAATGACGAGGGCGTCGTCGCCATGGCCGGTTCGACCTCCTTCATCGAATGCGGCACCAACGCCAGATTCTATGCCGACAATGGCATCGGCGTGATCGCGGGTGTCGGCGTGCCGCGCGAATGCTTCTTCTCTTCCAACATCGCGCCGATGAACATGGGCCCACGCCTATCGACCCTCGGTGCGGCGATCGATGCCTATGAAAACCAGGGTGCCCGTTCGTTCGTCTGCATGGCACCGAACATTCCCAATGTCGGCGGTTGGTTCTGCGAAGGGCTGGCGGCCTGGGGCGCCGACAAGGGCGTTGAGACGCACAATGTGCTGCACGATCCGGCGACACTCGATCCGACCTCGCTGGTCCTGCAGGCCATGGCGATGGGCGCCGACGCGATCATCGTCGCCGAACCGGCGCCGGCCGCCATCCCGATCTTCAACGCTGCCGAGGATCAGGACCTGCGCGAGGAAGCGATCTGGCTCGGGCCGACCTCGATCTATGACACCGCGTTCCCGGCAGCTGTCGGCGACTACTGGGCCGGCGCGATCAAGGCGCATATCGAGTTCAACACGCTCGACAGCGACGGCGTCGATAATACGGCGTGGCTGTCGATCATGGACGAATATGGCAACGCCTCCGATCCGCGCGACAGCTTCAGCCAGGGCGGCTATCTGGCCGCCAAGATCATAACGGGGGTGCTGCGCGGCATCGACGGCGACATCACCCGTCAAAGCGTGCTGGAAGCCCTTCAGACCATGGAGGCGGTGGACTCTGATCTTCTGTGTGGTGCGTGGTCGTTCGGACCCGGCGACCGGCACAATGCCAACCAGGCCGGCCGCATGGTGACCATGACCGCCGATGGCTGGGAAACCTCGCGCGATTGTTTCGTCTCCGACGATCCCGAACTCGCCGACATCCGCAGCTGACGGCCCAGAGCAACGACCGGACCCATGCCTGACCTGACACCCTTTCTTGTCACCGGACTTGCGCTCGGCAGCGTCTATGCGCTGGCGGGCATGGGGCTGGTCGTCCTGTTCCGCGCCACGGGCGAACTCAATTTCGCCCTTGGCGCCATCGGCGCCGCTTCGGCCATGACGGCCTGGCAGGCCCACGCATGGGGCACGCCGATTGCGTTGGCCGCGCTGTGCGGTGTCGCCGCCGCCACCGCGATTTCAGCCGGCTATGGGGCGTTCGTGTCGGCGCGCGTCGCCCGGCGTTCGAACGTGATCAAGGCGGTGGCAACGCTCGGGCTTGCGCTCGCTCTGCTCGGGCTGATGTACTTCATTTGGGGCGATACGCCACGCCGGCTCCGCCTGCCGTTGAGCGCGCTCAACACCGAACTGTTCGGCGTCCGCGTTACCGGCGTCCGTGTCGTTGCGCTGGCGCTGTGTGTAATGACCGCGATCGGCATATCGCTGCTGCTCGCCAGGACACGTCTGGGTCTGCAGATGCGGGCTCTTGCCGATGGCCGGGACCTGAGCGCGCTGATCGGCATCGACGTTGAGCGGGTGACCCTGATCGCCTGGACCGCCACCGGCGTTCTGGCCGGCACGATCGGTATCCTTCTGGGCAGCCTCGTGCGGCTGGAACCGGGCGTGTTGACCTTCATGGTCGTGCCCTCCATCGCAGCCGCGATCCTCGGTCAATTGCGCTCGCTGTGGCTGACGCTGGCCGGTGGCCTCGCAATCGGCGTACTCGAGGCGATCGCCACACCGTTTCAGGATGTTGCGCCCTACCGGTCGCTCGTTCCCTTCATTGTCGCCATCGCGGTTCTGGTTCTGCTGCCGGCGCGCACCTTTCAGACAACGAGGGGAAGCTGATGGCGATGTCCGAGACGAGCCGCACGCCCCTGCCCCATGCTGCTCCGCGCGGATTTCTCGCCGCAGCCGCCAGTCAACATGGCGGGCTGATCACCGCGTTCTTTCTCATGGCGCTGATCGTGCCGTTCCTCGGCTCGTACTGGATCAAGAACTTCACCTCGATGATTGCGGTGGCGATCGCCGCGCAGGGCGTGGCGCTGCTGCATGCGCGGCTTGGTTTCGTCTCGCTGGCAGGCATCGCGATGATGGGTGTCGGCGGCTGGTTCGGCTTGCGCCTGGCCCATGCCACGGGCCTGCCGTTTGAGATCGTGCTGGTGCTCGCGGCGCTTTGTACCGGCGCTGCGGGCGTGTTGCTCGGCCTGCCCGCGCTCAAGCATCGCGGTCTGATCTACGCGCTCATCACCTTGATGTTCGCAGCCGGCTTCCATGTCGTCGTCTCCTCGATCGGGTTTCCGGACGGCGGTAGCGGCTTTTGGGGCCGCATCGACGGCTCCGCCGAACGCCAACTGATGGCGCGCCCGGCCATCGCCGCAAGCGATCTGGCCTACTTCCTCTATGCGCTCGCCATTGCAGCGGCCGCGTTCACCGCCACGCACATCGTCACCAAGTCCGCGGTGGGCCGCGCCTGGGCGATGATCCGGGCGGGCGACGCGGTCGCCCATGCCGCGGGCGTCAGGATCGGCATCGCCCGGGCCAAGGCGTTTGGCCTGGCCGGTGCACTGGCCGGTGTCGGTGGCTGTTTGCTGGCCGGTTCCATCGGACAGCTGGACGGCCGGTCCTTCGATCCAGTCCAGTCGCTTCTACTCTACGGCCTTGTCATCATCGCGGGTCCCTGGTCGCTCGCCGCAGCGCTGATCGCAGGTTTTCTGTATCGGATGTTCCCGGCGATCCTCGACAGCTGGGGCGTCGATGGCGACATCGCGATCACGATTTTCGGCCTGGCCCTGATCCACGCCATCGTCAGCGCACCGCGCGGCATTGCGGGCCAACTGCACGATCTGACATCGGCCATTCAGAACCGCCTTTCAGGAGTCGACCGATGATCGACATCGATGCGCTCACCGTGACATTTGGAGGCGTCACGCCGATCGACCGGCTGTCGCTGACCCTTGACGGTCAGATCGTCGGGCTGATCGGCCCCAACGGGGCCGGCAAGACGACGCTGCTCAATGTGCTCTCCGGCCTTGTTCGACCTTCCGCCGGCACGGTGCGCCTGTTCGGCAAAGATATTGGCGCGCTTGCTGCGGGACAGCGTCTTGGGTGGGGCGTGACCCGCGCCTTCCAAACCCCGCAAGTGGCCGACGATCTGACCGCGTCCGAGAACATCCAGGTGGCGCTCGACAGTCTGCAGGTCCCGCGCGCCGAAGCGGCAACGCGCCTCGCCGAAACGCTGGAGCGGGTGGGCTTGGCCGGACACGCCCGCCGCCTTGGCGCGCATCTTGACGGGTTCGACCTACGGATGACGGAGATCGGGCGGTGCCTGGTCACCGGCCCCAAACTGATCATGCTGGACGAGCCGGCAGCCGGTCTGGCGGCTGCCGAACGCACGCGCCTGATCGACCTTTTGCGGGGGCTATCGCGCGCCGGCACCCGCATATTGATCATCGACCATGATATCGATCTGATCGCCGGCCTGTGCGATCAAGTCGCCGTGCTCGATTTCGGCCATCTGGTCGCAAGCGGCGACACCGACACCGTGCTCGCAGACCCGAAGGTCCGCGCTGCCTATCTCGGCGAGTTCGAAGATGATGACGCGGAGGCGCGGGCGGCATGAACGAGACCGCGCTCTTCGTCGAGAAGCTGACCGTGCGCCGCGGCGCTCAGGAGGTGCTGCACGGCATCGACCTGACTGTTGAGCCTGGCAGCATCATGGCCCTGCTTGGTCCCAACGGCGCCGGCAAATCGACACTTGTTTCAACGATCGCCGGCGAACTCACGCCATCCAAAGGAACCATCCGGCTTGGCACTGAGCCACTGGTGGGCAAACGGCCGCAGGCGATCCGCAAGCTCGGCGTTGCCGCGGTTCCCGAGGGCCACCGCGTGCTCAGGGGTCTTTCGGTCGCCGATAACTTGCACGCTGCAGCGACCTTTCTGCCCGCCGACGAGGGGCGCCGCGCCTTCGAGGAGGCGTTGGCCATCTTTCCGGAGTTGAAGGAGAAACTCGCGCTGCATGCCGGCAATCTGTCGGGCGGCCAGCAGCAAATGCTGTCGCTTGCGCAAGCGCTGATGGGTCGGCCGCAGTTCATCTTGGCCGACGAGATGTCGTTCGGCCTGGCGCCTGTCATCGTTAAGCGCCTGATCCCGCTGATGACCCGGATCGCGCAATCAGGGATCGGCATCTTGCTGATCGAGCAATACACCCACATGGCGCTCGAGATCGCCGACGAGGTGGCCGTGCTGTCGCGCGGTGCGATCATCGCGCGCGATCACGCCAGCGCCTTCCGCGACCGGCCCGATGCTATCCGCGATCTGTATCTGTCCGTCGAAGCGGCCTGAGAAGCTGCGCAAGGGAGAAGACCATGTCCACCGTCATACCGATCGATGAGTTCGTCAACGACCCCGGCTATCCGGGTTTCGAACCGCGCTTCTTCGACAGCCCCTGGATCGCCGAACCCGTGTCGAAGTTTCGCGCCGAGGATGTAGAGCGATTCTGGTTTCTCGATTTCCACTGGCCGAACGGCACCACTCCACTCGGCATGTGCTTCTTTGAGGATGGCTATGCCTATGGCACCCAGCTCTCCGCGACCACGCTGCCCCTTCCCCCTTCGAACGGCTTGGCCGTCCGCTTCGGCGGCACCCATGTGTTCGGTGGTGAATCGCCGTTGAAAAGCGCATGGGAACCGGGGTTCCGGGGCTTGCGTATCGGCAACGAGCTGGGCGGCATCCTCGGCGACTTCAATACGATCTGGGCCCGGCGCGAGGCCGAACTCACCGCCGGCTTCGAGCACTTCAAGACCTTTGATACGAGCGCGGCGAGCCTGCCGGAACTGGCCCGGTTTGCGGCCGACGCCCGGGCGTTCCAGAAGTTTGCATGGTGCGTGCATTTCGGCCTGATGTACCCGCTTCTCGCCAACTATGCGGGCTTTTACGGCCTGTGTTCGGAACTGAAGATCGCTCCCGGCGAGATCGCGAAGTTCCTGCAGGGCGAAAAGACGAAGATCGTCGAAACCGACATTGCCTTGTGGGAACTCGCCCATGCCGCACGCGAACTGGGCGTTCAGGCGCATGTCGCCGGCTCGCCCGCGCAGATGCGGGCCGCGATGGAATCCGCTGGCCCCAATGGCGGCGCCTGGCTCGCCAAATATCGCGCGTTCCTCGACCGGTGGGGCTGGCGGACGGCCGGCATCGCCGATCCGCGCGAAAAGCCGTGGATCGAGGACGAACAACCCGTTGTCGGCCTTCTGGAAACCTTCCTGCAGAAGGACGATGCCCACGACTTCGATGGCGGGCTCTCGGCGGCGGCGGCCGAACGCGACGAAGCGGTGGAGAATGCATGCGCCAAACTGTCGACCGCCGAGCGCGAGGCATTCGGCCAAGCGCTCGCAAGCTGCCGACAGGCCAATTTCTCCTGGTGGAACGAAGACCACAATGTGGTGATCGACATGCAGGCGACCATCCCGCTGCGTCTGGCGGCGCTGGCCATCGCCGAAAAAGCCGGTGCGGACGATCGCGAGGATGGCTGCTTCCTGTTCCACACCGAACTGGTCGAACTGGCGCGCGGCGACACGAGCTGGGCCGCGCTCAAGCCAGTCGTCAAGGATCGCCGCGCCTATTACGAGCATTGGTACGATCGCCGCAAGGCGATGCCCAAAGTCGTCGGCACGGTGCCTGACGCGGTCAGTGATCCGATCCTGATCGAGATTGTGGGCCTGCACAAACACTTCCTGGACGCCCAGAAGCATGGCGGCGCGGCCGAGGAGTTACGCGGCATACCGGCGTCCAAGGGTGAGGTGACCGGTTCGGCGCGGGTCATGCACAACGCCGATGAGCTGCATCTGCTCAAGCCCGGCGAGATCCTGGTCTGCGAGGGCACCGCACCCAGCTGGACACCAGCCTTTACCAAGATCGGCGGCTGTGTGTGCGACAATGGCGGCACGCTGACCCATGCCTCCATCGTCAGCCGCGAATATGGCCTCCCCTGTGTTGTCGGCACTGGCATCGCAACCAGTGCCATCAGCACGGGCGATCAGGTGACCGTCAACGGCACCGAGGGCGTGGTGCGCATCCGAAAGGCCGCATGATGACACCGATGGAGCCAGGGCCGCCCAAGACCGGTTTGCCGCACATCTTGCTGCTCGACTTTGGCGCGGTCATCTCACGCACGCTCTTTGAGACCCACGCGCACACCGAGAATGTGCTTGGCCTGCCACCGGGTACCCTCACCTGGCGCGGACCTCTGGCGCCCGAGACCGACCCGCTTTGGCGGGCCATGCAGCGCGACGAGATCACCGAGCGCAATTACTGGGAAAGGCGCGCCCGCGAGGTTGGGGCCTTGGCTGGTGAAGCCGGCTGGAAGCCGATGACGCTGATGCAGAAGGCGCGACAGGGCATGTCGGCCACGCAGGTCGTCCGGCCCGAAGCCGCTGCTTTGGTTCGACAGGTCGCCGCCGCCGGATTGAAGGCCGGCATACTCAGCAACGAGCTGGCGCTGTTCTTCGGTCCCACATGGCGGAGTGAACTGCCGATCATGGATCAGATGACGCACATCATCGATGCATCTGACGGTGGCCCGCTCAAACCCGATCCGGCCGCGTTCGAGCGGGCGATGCACGCGTTTGGTGAACCTGCCCGTGCCTTTGTCTTCGTCGATGACCAGGCCCGCAATGTGGAGGGTGCGCGCGCATTCGGCATGACTGCCATTCACTTCGACGTCTGCGATCCTTCCGGGTCGTTTGCCGCAGCCGCAAGGGCCATGGGGCTTGCCGAAGCGCCCGGGCCGCGACAGATTGCCGGCAAAGCCCGATCCCACGCCTGATCAAGAACTGAGCAAAACATGCCGATGGACGCGCCCAACGAGACGCTTGCCGAACCGGAGCCTGACAACGAAGACATCCGGCTTGACGCGTTCATGCCGTTTCAACTTGCGGTCGTCGCCAACCGCGTCAGCCAAGCGATCGCGCGCCTTATCGAAACGGGCTTCAATTTGCACATTCCCGAATGGCGCATCCTGGCAACGCTCAACTATCATGCGCCCGTCTCATCGCAGTTCCTGGTGCAGCACACGGCGATGGATCCCGCACGCGTCAGCCGGGCACAGACGCGCCTATCTGACCTGGGGCTGATCTCGGTGACGCAGGACCCCGCCGACAAGCGCAAGGTTATCATCACCCTGACGGAGAAAGGGACACAGATCACCCAAGCCATCGCGCCGGAAGCCCGTCTTGTCGAAGAGCGCATGATGGCGCACATCTCGCCACAGGAACGCGTCGTGTTCGAGCAAGTCCTGTCAAAGCTGTTTCAGGCGACGACTTCTGAGTGATAAGGATGGTGCCAACCAGGCTCCGCCATCCTGAACGTAAAAGCTGCGGACGGCGCAGGAGGAGCAAATGGCCGATCACGGCTCTCATGTCGAACGGGTGACGACGCAGGCGCTTTCGGCGTCGGCCGTGGCGCGCTCAAGCGTCGCCGCATCCTGGTTCCGGTCGATGGTGACGCATGGGCTCGATCCAGCCAACGACAAGAGGGTTCGCCGGCTCGACGGCGCTTCGCTCAAGCAAGTCCGGGCCGAGAACAGCACATTTCTTTCCATCGCCGAGTCCGAACTCGACCGGCTGTTTCGGCTGGTCGGCGCCGGAGGCTGTGGGCTCTATCTGACCGATCGGGCCGGCGTGGTGATCGACCATCGCTGCCAGGCGGGCGACGAGGTCGACTTTCGAACCGTGGGGCTGGTGCCAGGGGCGATCTGTTCGGAAGAGATCGAGGGAACCAACGGAATGGGGACCTGCCTTGCCGAGCTGCGCCCCGTAATCATTGACCGGGAGGAACACTTCTTCGCCCGCAGCACCGGCATAAGCTGCATCGGCGCGCCCATTTTCGGGGCGCTTGGAGAGGTTGTCGGCGCGCTCGATATCAGCACAGCGCGGGCCGATCATACCCGCGCAACCAATCTCCTGCTGGCCGATGTGCTCGTGCAGACCGCACGACGGATCGAGACAATGTACTTCCACGCCCGTTTTCCCGAAGCGCGCATCGTGGTCGCGGACATGGCTCAGGGCAATGGCGCGACGCTGCTTGCCGTCGACAATGACGATCTGGTCGTGGGAGCGACCCGGGCGGCGCGGCTTGCGTTCGGCCTTGACCTGGAAGGCCCGGTCGCGACGCATCCTGCGGCCGATCTTCTGGGCAGGCCGGGTGGCCGCGATATCGCGCAGGTCCAGCGCTCGGCCATTCTCCGGGCGCTGGCACGATCGTCAGGCAATGTTTCGGCCGCCGCGCGACAACTCGGAATCGGGCGCGCCACGCTCTACAGGCGGATGAAAGAGCTGAACATCGACAGATAGCGCGCGCAATTGTCTCAATGCGAGACAGGTCCATGGCGTGATCTTCCTGGCGCGGTAGGCGCGGGCGCATCGGCCTGTCAGATTTCCCGAAAAAGTGGCCACGCCACGATACGGGAGGAACTGATGGACTATTCCATGCTCATTGGCGGGCGTCTTGTCTCCGGCGACAACATGCTCGATGTCATAAACCCCGCAACGGAGGAGCCGTTCGCGCGCGTACCCCGCGCGAGCCGCGCCCAGCTCGACGAAGCCGTGGCGGCCGCCACGCAGGCCCAGAAGGCCTGGGAGGCCACGCCGATGGCAGATCGCCGGGCCAGGGTCGAGGCGTTGTCGGCGGCAATCGCCGACAATGAATCGGCGCTTGCGCGCCTGATAACGCTGGAACAGGGCAAACCGCTGCCCGAGGCGGTCGGCGAAGTGCAATGGAGCGTCGGTTACCTGGCTCATACCGCCACTCTGCAACTGCCCGATCGGGTTATTCAGGACGACGACGAGTTCTTCATCGAGACCCGGCACAAGCCCCTCGGCGTCGTCGGCGGCATCATCGCCTGGAACTTCCCGCTGCTTTTGTGCTGCTGGAAGATCGGCCCGGCACTCATGGCAGGAAACGCGATCGTGCTGAAGCCCGCCCCGACAACACCGGTTGCCGCGCTGAAACTGGCGGAGATCTGCGCCGACATCTTCCCGCCGGGCCTGGTCAACATCATAACCGGCGACGACGATCTGGGTCCGCAAATGTCCAGTCATCCGGGCATTTCAAAGATCGGCTTCACCGGTTCGTCGGAGACGGGCAAGCGGATCATGGCGGCGGCAGCCAACTCGATGAAGCGCGTCACCCTGGAAATGGGCGGCAACGACCCGTCCATCATCATGCCCGATGTCGATGTTCGAGCCACCGCAGAGAAGGTGTTCGGCGGTGCGTTTCTGAATGCCGGTCAGGTCTGCCTGGCCGTCAAGCGCGCCTATGTGCACGAGGACATTTATGACGAATTCTGCGGCGCTCTGTCCGAGATCGCCGGGCAGGCCGTGGTGGGCGACGGTCTGCAGCAGGGCACGACCATCGGACCGATCCAGAACAAGAAGCAGTTCGAGAAGGTGAAGGACTATCTCGAAGACGCAAGGAGGAGCGGCACCGTCATCGCCGGCGGGCGCACCCGCGACGGCAAGGGTTACTTCGTCGAGCCGACGATCGTGCGCGATGTGACCGACGGCCAGAGGATCGTGGATGAGGAGCAGTTCGGCCCGATCCTGCCTGTGATATCCTTCAGCGACGTCGACGATGTCGTGACCCGCGCAAATGCGTCCGACTATGGCCTGGGCGGTGCCGTCCACTCCGCCGATGTCGAGGCCGCCACCGATATCGCCGGACGGATCGAAACCGGAACGGTCTGGGTCAACCAGCAGCTCAATATCGGGCCCCATATTCCCATGGCCGGGTTCAAGGGCTCCGGCCTTGGTGTTGAACAGTCTGTCGAAGGGCTGGCGGAATACACCCAAATGCAGGTGATCAACGTCGCCCGCGCACAAGCCTGAACGGCACCGCGACGGGCCGGGCGCGCAGCCGCCCGGTTCAGCCGGCATCTGGTGCGGGCATGGGAGGAAAGGACATCAAGGTGGCAGACCGCACGCCAATTGAGGGCATGGCCCACGTGCGCGGCCCGTCCGCGCCGCCGCTTCTCGAGTTGACGATACCGGAACTTCTGGCCGGCACGGCTGCCGAACATGGCCACCGGGAGGCCGCCATTTTCCATGCCGAAGGCGTGCGCTGGACCTATGCCGAATTCGCGCGCCGGGTCGACAGGCTTGCCGGCGGACTGCTGCGGCTGGGTGTGCGAAAGGGCGACCGTGTCGGCATCTGGTCACCGAACAACAGCGCCTGGCTGCTGACCCAGTTCGCCACTGCGCGGATCGGCGCCATCCTGGTCTGCGTCAATCCGGCCTATCGCCCCTACGAGCTGGAATATGCGCTCAACAAGGTCGGGTGCAGCACGCTCATCACCGCACCTCGCTTCAAGACGTCCGACTACGTCGCGATGCTCAACGAACTCGCCCCCGAACTGGCTACCTCCGAGCCGGGCGAACTGTCGGCCGCCGGCCTGCCGGAACTCAAAAGGGTCGTCGCCATTGGCGGGACAACGCCGGCCGGCATGTTCGGCTTTGATGCCGTCTGCGGCATGGGTGACGACACCGCGCAAGCCGACCTTGACCAGATCGGCGCCGGCATCCGCAATACCGACCCGATCAACATCCAGTTCACGTCGGGAACCACGGGACGGCCCAAAGGCGCCTGCCTCAGCCATCGCAACATCGTCAACAACGCCGCCAACGTCACGTCCACGCTCGGCCTTGGCGCCGACGACCGGTTATGCATTCCGGTGCCGTTCTACCATTGCTTCGGCATGGTCATGGGCACGCTGGGATGCGTCACCAAGGGCGCGGCAATGGTTGTTCCGGGCGAAGGCTTCGACCCCGAGGAAACCCTGGCGACCATCTCGGCCGAGCGCTGCACGGCGCTTTACGGCGTGCCGACCATGTTCGTCGCCGAACTCGGCGTGCCCGATCTCGACCGGTATGATCTGAGCCATCTGCGCACGGGCATCATGGCCGGCGCCTCGTGCCCGATCGAGGTGATGAAGCAGGTTCAGTCGAAGATGAACATGGAACAGGTGACGATCGCCTACGGCATGACGGAGACCTCGCCCGTCTCGTTCCAGTCCGACACCGACGATCCCATCGACAAGCGCGTCAGCACGGTCGGGCGAATCCACCCCCATGTGGAATGCAAGGTCATCGATGCCGACGGCCGCACGGTGCAGCCCGGCGTGCAGGGCGAGCTTCTCACGCGCGGATACTCGGTCATGCAGGGCTACTGGGATGATGACGATCGCACGGCCGAGGTCCTCATCGACGGGTGGATGCACACCGGCGATCTGGCGACGATCGATGCCGAGGGCTACTGCCGCATAACCGGTAGGGTCAAGGACATGATCCTGCGCGGCGGCGAAAACGTCTACCCGAGCGAGGTCGAGGCGTTTTTGTACACCCATCCGGACATTGCCCAGGCACAGGTCTTCGGCATTCCCGATCCGCACCTGGGAGAGCTGGTCTGCGCATGGGTCGTCCCGCGTGCGGGCGCGATGCTCTCCGAGGAGGATGTGGGCGCCTATTGCCGCCAGTCCATCGCCCATTTCAAGGTGCCGGCCCATGTCCGGATCAAGGACACGCTGCCCATGACCGTAACCGGAAAACCCCAGAAGTTCATCATGCGCCAGCAAATGGTGGAGGAACTGGAACCGGCCGACCCGGGATAGAGCTCCGGAACCCGGGCGAACCGGGGCCGGGGGCAATAAGGAGGAGGAAGACATGCTGCGATATTCACTTGTAGGGGCGGTCCTGATGGCGGCCACCCCGGCTTTGGCGCAAACCATCACGGAGGATGAGGTGCGCGCCGCCGTGGGCGCGATCGATACCGAGGCGATCATCGCCAATGACGCCCACGACCGGAACTGGCTGAATTACGGACTGAACTACGCCGAGACCCGGTACTCCCAGCTCGACGCCATCGACACGGAAAATGTCGGCGAACTGGGCCTGCAATGGTCCTACAGCCTCAATTCGGACCGCGGCGTGCAATCCACGCCCATCGTCGTCGATGGCGTGATGTATGTGACGGCCTCATGGTCGATCGTCCATGCGCTCGATGCGGTGACCGGAGAGCCGCTCTGGGTCTATGATCCCGAGGTGCCGGGCGACTTCGGCAAGCGCGGCTGCTGCGATGTGGTGAACCGTGGTGTCGCCGTCTATGACGGCAAGGTCTATGTCGGCGCCTTCGACGGCTATCTGCACGCCATCGATGCGGCGACCGGCGAGCGGGTCTGGCGGGTCGACACGATCGAAAACCGGGACATGTCCTACACCATCACCGGCGCGCCCAGGGTGATCAACGGCAAGGTGATCATCGGCAATGGCGGCGCCGAATTCGGCGTGCGCGGCTATATCACCGCCTATGATACGGAAACCGGCGAGGAAAACTGGCGGTGGTACACCGTGCCGGGCGATCCGTCCGAGCCGTTCGAGAACGAGGCCATGGAGATGGCCGCCGAAACCTGGGACCCGTCGGCCAGTTATTGGGAAGCCGGCGGCGGCGGTACGGTCTGGGATGCCATGGCCTACGACCCCGACCTGAACCTGCTTTACATCGGCACCGGCAATGGCAGCCCCTGGAACCAGCATCTCAGGAGCCCGGCGGGCGGCGACAACCTGTTCCTGGCGTCGATCGTCGCTCTGAACCCCGACACGGGCGAATATGTCTGGCATTACCAGAACACGCCCGGCGACACCTGGGACTACACCTCGACCCAGCACATCATCCTGGCCGATCTTGAGATCGGCGGCGAGATGCGCCAGGTCCTCATGCAGGCTCCCAAGAACGGCTTCTTCTACGTGATCGATCGGGTCACCGGCGAGTTCATTTCGGCCGAGCCGTTCGTCGAAACGACCTGGGCGACGGCCTATGGCGAAGATGGCCGGCCGATCGAAAACCCCGCCGCGCGGTCCAAGGACGAACCCTTCGAAACCGTGCCGTCGGCCTATGGCGCACATAACTGGCACCCGATGAGCTACAATCCGGACACCGGTCTGGTCTACATTCCGGCCCAGGGCGTACCGCTGGTGCAGGCCACCGATCCCAACTGGGAACTCAATAGCCACCGGCCGATGTCGACCATGTCGGGTGTCGGCTGGAACCTTGGCTATCTGTTCAACGTCGTGGCACCCGAAGCGACCCCGTTCGGTCATCTTCTGGCTTGGGACCCGGTCGAGCAGCGCGAGGTCTGGCGCGCCGAATATGTCAGCCCATGGAACGGCGGCACGCTGACCACGGCCGGAAACCTGGTGTTCCAGGGCACCGCCGATGGCCGCTTCATCGCCTACAATGCCACCGATGGCGCCCTTCTGTGGCAGGTCCCGGTGACCTCGGGCGTCGTGGCCGCCCCCAACACCTGGGAGCATGAAGGCGAGCAGTATGTCACGATTGCCGTCGGATGGGGCGGCGTCTACGGCCTGATGCAGCGGGCGACCGACCGCGTGGGCGCCGGCAGGGTCTTCACCTTCCGCGTCGGCGCCGATGCGCAGATGCCGGAGGCGGAGATGTCCATGCGCACCGAACTGGTCTCCGGCGTGCCCTATGACCCCGAGCACATTTCGGCGGGGCTTGCGACATATGTCTCCAACTGCCTGTTCTGTCACGGCGTGCCGGGCGTCAACAATGGCGGAGCGATTCCCAATCTGGGATATTCCGACGCCGGCACGCTGATGGATGCTGAAGCCTGGGTCCTGGAGGGCATAGGTGTCGACCGGGGAATGCCAAGCTTCGCGGACAAGCTGACGGCCGAAGACGTTGCCAACCTTGTGGCGTTCATCCAGGGAACGGCTGACTCGCTGCAGCCTCAGTAGGCCGGCGGCATCGCGACAGTGGCCGGGCGATCTCCCCTGCCCGGCCGCCCAGCGGCAGAGCGGCCTTTCAGAGCGAATGGATGGCGTCCAGAATGGCGGCCTCGCTCGCTTTCGTGTCCGCCGTTCCGCCCAGATCGCGGGTGCGGGACTGCGGCCTTTCCAGCGATATCTCGATCGCCTCCTCGAGTGTTCTTGCCGCCTGTACCTCGCCGAGATGGTCAAGCATCATCGCGGCCGTCCATACGGCGGCGACGGGATTGGCAATGCCCTGTCCTGCGATATCGGGCGCCGAACCGTGGACAGGCTCGAACATCGATGGATAGGCGCCCTCGGGATTGATGTTGGCGGCGGGCGCGATGCCGATCGACCCGGCCACCGCCGGTCCCAGATCGGACAGGATGTCTCCGAACAGGTTGGAGCCGACGACGACATCGAACCAGTCGGGGTGCTGAACGAAGTGCGCGGTGAGAATGTCGATGTGATATTGCGCTGTTTCGACGTCGGGGAAGCGTTTCTTCGCCGCTTCGAAGCGCTCGTCCCAGAACGGCATGGTGTGTACGATGCCGTTTGACTTCGTGGCCGACGCGACGTGCTTGCGCTTGCGTCCGCGTGCGAGGGTGAACGCGTAGTCCATGATGCGGTCGACGCCGCGGCGGGTGAAGACCGCTTCCTGCACCGCAACCTCGTCCGCCGTGCCGCGATAGAGCCGGCCGCCGATCTCCGAATATTCGCCCTCGACATTCTCGCGCACCACGATGAAATCGATCTCCTCGGGCCTCCGGTTGGCGAGCGGTGACGAAACACCGCGCAACAGGCGCACGGGACGCACATTGGCATACTGGTCCAGTTCGCGGCGCAACGGGATGAGAAGCCCCCACAGCGACACGTGGTCCGGCACCCCCGGCCAGCCTACCGCGCCCAGATAGATCGCGTCATGCGCCTTGACCTGCTCGATGCCGTCTTCGGGCATCATGCGGCCGGTCTTCTCATATCGCTCGCACGACCAGTCGAAACGGGTCCACTCAAGCGCAAAACCGTGCTTTGCGGCAACCGCCTCGGCGGCGCGCTGGCCGACCGGAATCACCTCCTTGCCGATCCCGTCTCCGGGGATCGTGGCAATGGAGTACCGCTTATGTTGCGCCATGGACGCTTTCCTCGCTCATGAAACTGATCAGGTGGTCGGCCACCATGTCGGGGCATTCCTCGGCCAGATAGTGACCGCCGGGGATCGCCTGGCCGCGTACGTCTTTCGCCCTTCTCCGCCACAGCGCCAGGCAATCGAAGTGCTGCTCTATCACGCCGTTGGTGCCCCACAGCGCGAGCAGCGGGCACTCAAGCTTGCGCCCGTCATCGGCATTGTCATGGTCGATGTCGATGGTTGCCGCGGCGCGATAATCCTCGCAGCTCGCGCGCACTGTCTCCGGATCGCCGAAACAGCTCAGATAATCGTCCAGCGCCGCCTGGGTGAACGGCGCCATGCCCGCGCTGCCGCTTCCGCACTTCTTTCGCCAATAGGCATCGGTGTCGGCAAGGATCATGCGTTCCGGAAACGGTGCGGGCTGGATCAGGAAGTACCAGTGCCAGTAGGCGCGGGCAAAGCCATCACTGGTGTTGGCATACATTTCCCGTGTCGGCGCGATGTCGAGCACCGCCAGGCGTTCCACCCGGTCCCCGTGATCCGCCGCCAACCGGTGGGCGACACGGCCGCCACGATCGTGCCCGGCGACGCAAAACCGACCGTGTCCGAGCCGGTCCATGAGCGACACCATGTCGTTTGCCATGGACCGTTTCGAATAGGTCGAATGATCCGCCACGCTGGGCGGCTTGGACGACTTGCCGTAGCCGCGAAGGTCCGCGGCAACCACGGTGAACCGGCGCGCAAGGACGGGCGCAACCTTGTGCCACATCACATGGGTCTGGGGATAACCGTGCAGCAGGAGCACGGCCGGACCCGAGCCGCCGGCAACACCGCGCAGCACCACATCGCCGACCTGGGTTTGAAACTGCGTGAAACCGTCGAACATGGTGAGATAAGGCGGCCCCGGTTCGTTCAAGTCCAATCCGTATGATTATTAATTTTCGCCGATCAATCCGGCTCGAGCACGCAACGCACGAACTCGTGCACGACGTCCATGGGGTCGTTCTGCCGCCAGGCGATATGAACATCAACGCTCGGGCCGCCATCGGCCAAAGGCAGGTAGACGACATCGTCCCGCTTGAACTGGCTCACCCACTCCGGCACCAGTGAAATGCCAAGCCCCGCCGCTACCATCGAGATGATCATGTGGCGTTCATTGGCCTCCTGGCGAATGTTGGGCTCGACGCCGTGCCCGCGCAGATAGTCGTGGATGACGTCGAAAAGGATGGGCCGGTGCGAGCGCGAGGGGATGACCAGCGGCTCCCCGCCAAGTTCGCTCGCGGCAACCGCTTTTTCTCCTGCGAGCGCATGGTCGGACGGCAGCACCGCAACCACCGGCTCGGTGAACACGAATGCCGATGCGAGATGGTCCTGCTTTGGCCGGATGCGCACGAAGCCGATGTCCAGCGAGCGATTGGCCAGATCATGCAGGGCGGGCGCCGACAGCAGCTCGAAGATCTTCAGCTCGACCGCGGAGTTTCGATTGCGAAAGCGCCGGACGATGCGCGGCAGCAATCCTGCTGTTGCCGAATCGACCCCGCCGATTTTCAGAAGATCATGCTCTCCGGCCATCGCCCGCGCCGCCGCGACCGCCGCCTCGGCCTGCGCGATGGCGGCCTTGGCCTCGGGCAGGAACGCCTCGCCGGCCCGCGTAAGCGAAACCCGCCGGGTCGTGCGCTCGAAGAGCTTCAGGCCCAGTTCGGCTTCCAGATGCTTGATCTGGGCGGACAGGGCGGGCTGAGCCATGTGCAGGCGCTCGGCGGCCCTGCCGAAATGCAGTTCCTCGGCGACGGCGACGAATATCCGCGCTTGCTTGAACTCCATGGGCCCTCCTCTCCCCGACGGCCATCAATAATATTTATAATTGATTTCTTCTCAATCGCCTTTCCGCCTTCGCGTAGCGTTTTGCCACGGCTTTCGCCGAAATCAGTGATGGGAGGAAATCATGATTGCACGAAGAAGCCTTATTGCGCTGACCGCGCTTGGCCTGGCCGCGGCGGTCGCGCCGGCCCAGGCCGACTATCCCGAACGCCCGGTCACCTACATCATTCCCTACAATCCGGGCGGCGAATCCGATGTGACCGCACGGTTTCAGGAGCAGCACTTCAAGGGCATCACCGGTCAGGATGTCGTGATCCAGTACAAGCCGGGCGCGGGCGGGGCGACGGCATGGGCGCAGCTGAACGGCTTCGAGCCCGACGGTTACACCATCATGAACGTCAACTTCCCGCACGCCATCCTGCAGCCGGCGATGAAGGATGTCGGCTACCAGACCGAGGATGTCGCGCCGGCCTACATCTTCCACTACACGCCCGACGCGATCGTCGTGCGGGCCGACAGCCCCTACCAGACGCTGCAGGATCTCATCGACGACGCGACCGCCAATCCCGGCACCGTCACCTTCGGCGGTTCGGGGACAAACTCCGCCAACCATCTGGCGGCCGTGCGCTTCGACCAGATGACCGGCGCCAAGACCACCTATATTCCCTTCAAGGGGTCGGCCCCGGCAATGGCGGCTGTTCTGGGCGGTCAGATCAAGGCGGCGATGACCTACACCACCCAGGGCATCAAGGCCGGCGACCAGGTGCGTGTCCTCGCCGTGGCGACACCCGAGCGGATCGAGGCCTATCCTGACGTGCCCACGTTCAACGAGCTGGGCTTCGATTTCGTTGGCGGGGCCTATCGCGGCGTCACCCTGCCCAAGGACGCGCCGCAGGAGGTGCGCCAGCGCCTTTCGGACATCATCGGCGAGATCAACGCCGTTCCGGAATTCCGGCAGCAGCTGATCGACAACGGATATGTGCCGGTCGATATCCCGACAGGGGAGATCGATCAGTGGCTGGCTGACCGCAAGGCCGACTATGCAGGCGGCATCGAGCAGCTTCGCGCATCGAACTGACCCCGCACTCCCCGGACCCGGAGCGTCTCCGTGATCGATGCCCTTCTGAATGCGATAACCCCGTTCAACCTGGCGCTTGCCTTGTTCGGCGTCATCGCCGGGACGTTCATCGGGGCGCTTCCGGGTCTGTCGGCCACCATGGCGGTGGCCGTTCTGGTCCCCTTCACCTTCACCATGGACCCCGCCTCGGGGCTGATTGCTCTGGGTGCGGTGTACACCGGCGCGATCTATGGCGGCGCCTATTCGGCGATCCTCGTCAACACGCCGGGAACACCCGCCGCCATCGCCACCTCAATGGACGGTTTTCCCATGGCCAAGCGCGGCGACGGCGACCTGGCGGTGACACTTTCGTGCCTGGGCTCGGTCGTCGGCGGCATGGTCGGCGCGCTCGCCCTGCTGCTGCTTGCCCCGCCCCTGTCGCAGGTCGCGCTCGCATTCGGTCCGGTCGAGTACTTCTGGCTCGCAATCTTCGGCCTTTCTTTGATCGCGACACTGTCGCGGGGGAACACCGTCAAGGGGCTCGTGGGCGGCGCCATCGGCCTGATCCTGTCTTGCGTCGGGTCCGCCGTCGTCGGCGGCGACGTCCGCTTCACTTTCGGCCAGACGCCGCTCCTTGGCGGGATTCCCGTCATTCCCGCCCTCATCGGCCTTTACTGCATTCCCGTGCTGATCGATCTGGTGATCAAGAAGGAGGCGCATCTCGAGCGCAGGGCCGAGGCGGTTTCGGGCTTCCGGTTCACCGAGGCCGTCGGCCTCATGCTGCGGTCGAAATTCAATCTCTTCCGCTCTGCCGTGCTCGGCACGGCCGTCGGCATCCTGCCGGCTGCCGGCGGCTCGGTCGCCGGTCTGATCGCCTACTCCGAAGCCAAGCGCACCTCGAAGAAGCCGGAAGAGTTCGGGCACGGCGCCACCGATGGCGTCATCGCATCGGAAGCGGCGAACTCGGCGACCGTGGGCGGCGGCTTCATCCCAACCCTGGTTCTCGGCATTCCCGGAACGCCGCCGGACGCGATCATTCTGGGCGCTCTGCTGGTGCAGGGCATACGCACCGGGCCTCAACTCTTCACGCAACAGGCCGACATCGTCTACACATTCGTCTTCGGCCTGATCATCGGCACGCTGTTCATGCTGCCGACCGGCTTGATCATCGGCCGCTACGCGTTCCGGCTGATCGTCTCGGTCCCGAAGACGGTGCTGGCGCCCTCCATTGCCCTGCTCACGGTCATCGGCTCGTTCGCCATCGAGTCCAACACCGTCCATGTCGTCATCATGGTTGTGCTGGGCGTTTTCGGATGGCTGATAGCCCGCGTCGGCTTTGAGGCATCGCCCATCGTCCTGGGCCTCATCCTCGGCCCCATCGCCGAAGCCGGGTTCGTCCAGGCCTGGCTGATAGGCGGCGCGCAAGGCAGCATTCCGGCGATGTTCTTCGGGCGCCCCCTGTCTCTGGCGATCATCTTCATGATTGTCTTGACACTTGCCTCCCCGGCGCTCGTGAACTGGCGACGAGGGCGCATGCAAGAGAAAGGCGCAACGCCATGAGCGCCTCTCCCAATCGGCCGGTAGGCATCTCCGCACCCGACATCATCGCAGCAGCCATTGCCCTGACCTTCGGTGCCTACGCGCTCTACGAAGCGCGCACCATGTCGGACCTTGGTGCCGTGTTCCCGGTGACCGCGGCCATCGTGCTGATTGCCGGCGCCACGGCGATCCTCGCGCTCGGCTTCATGCGGCCCGCAAATCGGCAGACCGCGCCGCCAACCGAATGGAAGCGGTTTGCCTACGCCGTGATCACGCTGTTCGCATGGGCCGTCCTGCTGAAGCCATTGGGCTTCGTGATCACCTCGGCGCTGGGGATGCTCGCCATCACCCTCGCCGCACGCCGTGAACCGATGGCCGCAAAGGCGGCGGCGCTTCACGCGCTCAACGGCATCATCCTCATCGGCGCCTTCTATGCGGTCATGCGATATCTTTTGAAAATCGCCGTGCCCTGACCGTCTGCAGCCGGGCCGCCGCGTCGAACGCCATCGGCCATCGCCCACGATATTGATCGCCAGATCGGCGAGGCTCCGGGCCTCGCTTGCACATGGACCTGTCACGGGATTGTGCCGCTCCCTTGATCACGTAACGTGTCACAAAGGGGAACATAGATGGCACTTCGGCAACGTCGGCCCTGCCGCCACGTGCAGACCAAATCCGGCCGAGCGAGGCGGTCAACTCGACGCGCATATTCCCACGCGAACGCCACCATAAGCATGGCACAATCGTCTAACCTGCTACAGTGTATGAACTTTTTCTATGGAGACCAAGGCGTCCCGAACGAGGTGCGCTACCAGGCTGCGCTACACTCCGATATCGCGTCTCAGGCGGATTCCAACCGCGCCGGGCGCCGGTTCTATAGCCCCGGGCCGCCGCATTCGCACGGAACAAATCGGGTTGCGAGCGATCGAATCTCCCGTTGACTCAGGCGATGATCGCGCCTGTTTGCTCGGCCTCCTGCCGCCCCAGCGCGCCAAACACGGCCTTGACGATGCCATCGGCATCGAGGCCCGACTGGGCGTACATGCGGTCGGGTGAGGCCTGGTCGACGAAACGGTCCGGCAGGAACAGCGACCGGTACTTCAAGCCGTTGTCCAGAAGCCCCTGATCGAACAGGTGCTGGGCCACGAACGAACCAAACCCGCCCACCGAGCCTTCCTCGACCGTGATGAGAAGCTCGTGGTTGCGGGCAAGCTGGCCGATCAGTTCGGCATCGAGCGGCTTGGCAAAGCGCGCGTCGGCCACGGTTGCCGGCAGGCCGAAGGAACCAAGCTGCTCGGCGGCGAGCAACGCCTCCTTCAGGCGTCCGCCCAGCGACAGGATCGCCACCTTGCCGCCTTCGCGGACGATGCGGCCACGGCCGATCTCCAAAACCTCGCCGCGCTCGGGCATATCCACGCCGACGCCTTCGCCGCGCGGATAGCGGAAGGCCAGCGGCCCCTCGTCATAGGCCGTCGCAGTCCGGACCATGTGCTTGAGCTCGGCCTCGTCGCCGGCGGCCATGATCACCATGCCCGGCAGGCAGCCAAGGTAAGCGATATCGAACGAACCGGCATGGGTCTGACCGTCGGAGCCGACGAAGCCCGCCCTGTCGATCGGAAACCGCACCGGCAGCTTCTGGATCGCCACATCGTGCACGACCTGATCGTAGGCGCGCTGCAGGAAGGTCGAATAGATGGCGCAGAACGGCTTCATGCCGTCGGCGGCCAGACCGGCGGCGAAGGTCACGGCATGCTGTTCGGCAATGCCGACATCATATGTCCGCCCGGGGAAGGCGTCGCCGAAAATGTCGACGCCGGTGCCCGAAGGCATCGCCGCGGTGATCGCGACGACCTTGTCGTCCGTTTCCGCTTCCTGAATGAGCGACTGGCCGAACACCTTGGTGTAGCTGGGCGCGTTCGGCTTGGCCTTGGCCTGTGCGCCGGTAATCACGTCGAACTTTGCGACGCCGTGATACTTGTCGGCGGCGGCCTCGGCGGGGGCGTAGCCCTTGCCCTTTTGCGTGATGGCGTGGATCAGGATCGGGCCGACGCCGGCATCGCGCGCATTGCGCAGGACCGGCAGCAGATGGTCCAGATTGTGGCCGTCGATCGGCCCGACATAGAAGAAGCCCAGCTCCTCGAAGAGCGTGCCGCCGGAGAAGAAGGCGCGGGTGTACTCCTCGGTCTTGCGCGCCTTGTCCTGGATGAATTTGGGCATGCGCTTGGAAAGCTGCTTGGCCGCTTCGCGCAAGGAGATATAGGTGCGACCGGACACCAGCCGCGCCAGATAGGCGCTCATCGCGCCGGTCGGCGGGGCGATCGACATATCGTTGTCGTTGAGGATGACGATCTGCCGCGCATCCATGTGGCCGGCATTGTTCATCGCCTCATAGGCCATGCCCGCCGACATCGACCCGTCGCCGATGACCGAGATCACGTTGCGCTCGATTCCCTGCAGGCGCGCCGCTTCCACCATGCCGAGGCCGGCAGAAATCGAGGTCGAGGAATGGGCCGCGCCGAACGGGTCATACTCGCTCTCGGCGCGCTTGGTGAAACCGGACAGGCCGTTTTCCTTGCGCAGCGTGCGAATGCGGTCGCGGCGGCCGGTCAGGATCTTGTGCGGATAGCACTGGTGGCCGACATCCCAGATCAGCCGGTCATGCGGCGTGTTGAAGACGTGATGGATGGCGATTGTCAGTTCGACGACGCCCAGGCCAGCGCCCAGATGACCGCCGGTCTGGCTGACCGCATCGATCAACTCGGCGCGCAATTCGTCGGCAAGCTGCGGAAGCCGGTCATCGGGCAGCGCGCGCAGGTCCGCTGGCGTGCGGACCGTATCCAGAAGCGGGGTATCGGGTCCCATACTCATGCAGTCTGCCTCCCGCAGGGTCTCGTATGCCGTCAAGGCAACGATGCAACAATGTATGACACAAAAAAGTGTCAACTTGAATTGTCACTCGTGTCCGGCTCCGTGTCAATGAATACCGGCATAACCAGGCAACGAGCGTGCTTTACAGCGCAATGTGGCCGACGCAAGCCATTGCCACCCCGGCACTCCGGAAATCACTTTCTGGAACTTCTAACGGCAGGCGCCATTCAGGCCAACCGGGCTGTGTCGATCGGCGATGCGCCCTTTCGGCGCGCCTTATTCGGCGGGCACGGCCTGCGCCGGCGCCGCGCCCCAAATCATCGCATCCTGAAGGGCGCGCAGGTCGGCGATCATCGATCCGGGTTTGGGCATGGCGTTGTCCCAGGTCAGAAGATCGCCCTTGGCGATCGGCCTGAGCGCCCTGCCCTTTTCCAGAAGTCCGCACGGGATGGCGCGCGCCGATCGCGCGTCGGTAGCGTTCATCGTGAAGGACCGGTAGCAGTACTGGCCAACCGCGCCGAGCGTCTCACCGGCCGCGATGTCCCGCTTGGCAACCGCGCAGACTTCGGCGACCGGCGTTTCCAGCGGCACCATGTCCGGCCTGCCGTGCAGCATGATGCGCGCGGCGGTCAGCGGCACTTCCAGCGAGGTCAGATGATAGGGCCGATGGAAGGTGAAGTAAGGCCCCTCGCCCATCTTCAGATCGGCCATGCGCTCGTGAATGCGCGGGTGTTCGGCCTTGATCACGACGAAGACGCCCGGCGACACGCCCTTGCCTATCGAGTAATCGACGCATCCGGGCTTCGACAGGACGCCGCCATCGGCTTGGGGGATCAGCACCGATGCCAACTGGTCGACCGTGGCGCGCGGACCGTGCATGCCGGGCACGTCAGGCACGAGACCGGTCGCGTTGGCGATGGCCGCCATCTCCACCATCGTCTTTGAGCCGTCGACGAACTCGACCAGCATCCGGACATTCATGTTCCGTCGATCGGCTTCTTCCTGAAGATCGTCCGGCACCGCATCGACATTGAGCGGGTTGTTCTTGCCCTTTCCAGCCGAGACCACCGAATGGCCCATGGCGGTGACGAACTCGATGATCTCCATGCAGGAGGAGGGTTCGTCGCCGGCGCCCAGCGTGTAGACGACGCCCGCCTTGTCAGCCTCATGCTTGAGGTAAGGCCCTATGCAGACGTCGCATTCGACATTCATCATGATCAGGTGCTTGCCGAAGCCGATCGTGCGCATGCCGATATCGGCGCCGGCTTCGGGCACGCCCGTCGCGTCGATCACCACATCGACCAGATCATGCGACAGGGCCAGATCGAGATCGTCGGTGACGGCGATCCTGCCAGCCTCGATGGCAGCCGATGCCGCATCGTGGCTGGAGACCGCCTGCGTGCGGCCCGCCTCGCCATAGGCGAGCGTCGCGCCCTGCTCGGCCCTGCCGGGCGTGCGCTCCATGACGGTGGCGATCTCGATGCCGTCCATCATCGCAACCTGCGTGAAGATGTCGGTGCCCATCTCGCCGGTGCCGACCATGCCGATACGGATCGGATTGCCATCCTCGGCGCGCCGGCGCAGCTCGGCGGCAAGGCCGGTCAAGGCGACATTGGGCGGTTTGAACTGCATTACAACTCCCGTTTGGCGCATTGTTCGCCAAGCGGGCGCGATAAAGCAAGTTCGCCGAAACGCCTAGGACCGGCTTTTCACCCCGGAACAATTCCCCGCGCCACCAGTTCGCCGATCACCCGGTTGGCCGCCTCGTCGGCGCTCAGCGCGGACGTATCGATGCGCAGATCCGGCTTTTCGGGCCGCTCATAGGCAGAGCCGATGCCGGTGAAGTTCGGAATCCGGCCGGCACGGGCCTTCTTGTAGAGCCCCTTGGGGTCGCGCTGTTCGGCGACCTCCAACGGCGTGTCGATATGAACGAGGAAGAATTCGCCATCGGGCACCAGGTCGCGCGCCAGCCGCCGCTCGGCGCGGAACGGCGAAATGAAGGAGACGAGCGTGATGAGGCCCGCTTCGGTCATCAGCCGCGCGACCTCGGCGACCCGGCGGATGTTCTCGACGCGGTCGGCATCGGAAAAGCCCAGATCCTTGTTCAGCCCGTGCCGCACATTGTCGCCGTCGAGCAGCATGGTGTGCGCCTGGTTGGCGGCGAGTTTCTTCTCGACAAGATTAGCGATCGTCGACTTGCCCGATCCCGAAAGGCCGGTGAACCAGACGACGCAAGGGCGCTGGCCCTTCATCTGTGCCCGTTCGATTTTGCCGATGTCGGTGGCCTGCCAATGGATGTTGTCGGACCGGTTGAGCGCATGATGGATCATGCCCATGCCGACGGTCGCATTGGTCAGCTTGTCGATCAGGATGAAACCGCCGGTCTCGCGATTGTCGTCATAGGGGTCGAACGCGATCGTCCGGTCGAGCGTGACCGGGCAAACGCCGATTTCATTCAGAGCCAGGTCCCGCGCGGGCTCCTCGGCGAGCGTGTTGATGTCCACGCGGTGTTTGGGCGGGCCGAGCGTTGCCTGCGCGGTGCCGCTGCCGGTCTTGATCTGGTAGGCGCGGCCCGGGAACATCTTCTCGTCCGCCATCCAGATGATGGTGGCCTCGAACCGGTCGCCGGTCTGCGCCGGTGCGCCCGTGCCGACGATCATGTCGCCGCGCGAGACGTCGATCTCGTCGGCCAGCGTCAGCGTCACCGACTGGCCCGCGACGGCGCCCTGCGCATCGTCATTGGCGCCAATGACACCGGTCACCGTGCTCTGCCGACCGGAGGGCAGGACCGTGACCGGATCGCCCACACCGACGAAGCCGCCGGCAATCTGGCCGGCAAAGCCGCGGAAATCGAGGTTCGGACGGTTGACCCACTGGACAGGCAGCCGGAACGGCTTGTCGGACCGGTCGCCGCCGATCTCGACCTGTTCGAGATGGTCCATGAGCGTCGGCCCGTCATACCAGGGCATGGAAGCGCCGGGTTCGATGACATTGTCGCCTTCAAGCGCCGAGATGGGGATCGCCGTGATATCGGGCTCGGTGCCCAGCGCACGCGCGAGCAGGCGGTATTCGCGCTCGATCCGGCGGAAGACGGCCGCGTCATAATCGACGAGATCCATCTTGTTGACGGCGACGACGATGTTGCGGATGCCCAGACGCGAAACGATGAAGGAGTGGCGGCGCGTCTGGGTCAGGATGCCCTTGCGCGCATCGACCAGAATGATCGCCAGATCGGCGGTGGAAGCGCCGGTCGCCATGTTGCGCGTATATTGCTCATGGCCCGGCGTATCGGCGACGATGAACTTGCGCTTTTCGGTCGAAAAGAAGCGGTAGGCGACATCGATGGTGATGCCCTGTTCGCGTTCGGACGCCAGCCCGTCGACCAGGAGCGCCAGATCGAGCCGGTTGCCCTGCGTGCCCGACTTGCGCGAATCCGCATAGAGCGCGTCGAGCTGGTCCTCGAAAACGAGCTTGGATTCATAGAGCAGCCGGCCGATCAGCGTCGATTTGCCGTCATCCACGCTGCCGCAGGTCAGGAAGCGCAGGAGCGATTTCTGTTCGTGCGATTTCAGGTAGGCCGCAATGTCATCGGCCGCCAGATCGGATGCATAGTGGGCCATCAGAAATAGCCTTCCTGCTTCTTCTTCTCCATGGATGCCGATTGGTCATGATCGATGGCCCGGCCCTGCCGTTCGGATGTCGTCGCCAGCAGCATTTCCTGGATGATGTCGAGCAGGCTCGTCGCCTCGCTCTCGACGGCGCCGGTCAAGGGGTAGCAGCCGAGCGTGCGGAAGCGGACATGTCTGGTCTGCGGCACTTCGTTGGGATGCAGCGGGATACGCTCGTCATCGACCATGATCAGCATACCATCGCGCTGGACCACGGGCCGGGGCGCGGCGAAGTAAAGCGGCACCAGTTCGATCCCCTCGCGGTGGATGTATTGCCAAATGTCGAGCTCGGTCCAGTTGGACAACGGAAAGACGCGGATCGATTCGCCCGGTCGCTTTCGGGGATTGTAGAGCTTCCACGGCTCGGGCCGCTGGTTCTTGGGGTCCCAGCGATGGTCGGCGGTGCGGAACGAGAAGACGCGCTCCTTGGCGCGGGATTTTTCCTCGTCGCGCCGCGCGCCGCCGAAGGCCACGTCGAACCTGTGCAGATCGAGCGCCTGGCGCAGGGCCTGCGTCTTCATCACATCGGTGTGTACCGACGAGCCGTGGGTGAACGGATTGATGCCCTGCGCCAACCCTTCCTGATTGGTGTGGACGATCAGCTCCATGCCGGTCTCGTCCGGAATCCGGTCGCGGAACGCGATCATCTCGCGAAATTTCCAGGTCGTATCGATGTGCATCAGGGGAAAGGGCGGCGGCGCCGGATAGAACGCTTTTTGCGCCAGATGCAGCATCACCGCCGAATCCTTGCCGATCGAATAGAGCATGACCGGGTTTTCCGCCTCGGCCACCACTTCACGCATGATGTGGATGGCTTCGGCTTCCAGACGGTCAAGATGCGTCAGGGTCGACATGGCGGTTTCCTTCGGTGTCAGGTGCCGGTGCCGGCGGATTTACCCATGCAGCGTGCGCGCGCTCCGGGCGACGAGGCGATGAAATCGGGGTTGCGGTATCCGGGTTTGCCGTAGGCGAGCGGCTGGCCGTCGGCGGTCACCACTTCGCCGCCTGCGGCAGCGAGCACCGCATGGCCGGCAGCGGTGTCCCACTCCATGGTCGGGCCGAAGCGCGGATAGATGTCAGCCTTGCCCGCGGCCAGCACACAGAATTTGAGCGACGAGCCGGCGGTGATGCAGCTTTCGATCGCATGGTCTCGCAGGAAGGCGCGCGTCGCGGCGGAATCGTGAAACCGGCTCGCAAGCGCCACCAGGTCGCTGTCGTCGCCGCACGGGCGCACCTTGAGCGCGGTGCGTATGTCGCGCTCGCACAGTTCCTCGGCATTCGCGCCCGGTTCGGCGATGAACAGGCGCCCAAGCGCCGGCGCATGGACGATGCCGGCCACCGGAACGCCGCCTTCGACCAAGGCGATGTTGATCGTGAATTCGCCGGTCCTGCGGATGAACTCCTTGGTGCCGTCGATCGGGTCGACCAGAAAGAAACGATGGGCGCCGCGCGCCGCTTCGAGACTGGCCACGCGCTCCTCGCTGACGACCGGGATCGCCGGATAGGCCTTTTGCAAGGCCGAGACGACGATCTCGTCGACGGCGATGTCGGCTTCGGTCACAGGTGTGCAATCGGCCTTGCGGCGCACCTCGATGTCGCCCGAATAGACCTCAAGCGCCGCGCGGCCGGCGCGGCGGACGGTGGGTATCAGCGATGTCAGCATGATCGTGCTCATGGTGGTTGATTGGCAAATGCCCATCGCGTTCCGTCAGGTTGACGCAATGGGTAGACGCTTGTCGGCGCCGTGGCGAAGTCTGAACGTCTAACCGGCCGGCCTTCGGAGAAATATTCTTCCGGACCGGTCATCGGATGCGTTACGCCGACCGCGCCCGGATATCGTCGATGGCGTCGAGCACCGCCTCCGGCGTTGCCGGCGTCCGCAGGTTGGGCGACAGTCCCGGCTCGCCGCAGGAGGCGACCGCGTCTCTCAGCGCCAGCCAGACCGAGACGGCCAGCATCAGCGGCGGTTCGCCGACGGCTTTGGAGCGGAAGACGGTTTCCTCCGCGTTCGGCGCGCTTTCGAGGATCGCGACGTTGAAATCCGGCGGCACATCGCGCGAGCCGGGGATCTTGTAGGTCGATGGGCCGACCGTGCGAAGCCGGCCCTTGTCGTCCCACCACAACTCCTCGCAGGTCAGCCAGCCCATGCCCTGGACGAAAGCGCCCTCGATCTGACCGAGATCGATGGCGGTGTTCAGCGAGGCGCCGCAATCCTGCAATATGTCGGCGCGCAGGCAACGGTTCTCGCCGGTCAGCGTGTCGATGGCGACTTCGGCGACCGCCGCACCATAGGTGAAATAGAAAAACGGCCGGCCCTTCATCGCCTTGCCGTCCCAGTGGATTTTCGGCGTCGCATAATGGCCGGCCTCGGACAGCGAGACGCGCTCGGCCCAGCTCATCCGCGCCAGTTCGGCAAAGGAAATCGACCTGTTTCCGGCATGCACCCGGCCTTCGCGGAAGACGATCTCGTCTTGGGGCACATCGAAGTGCCTGGCCGCGACCGGCGTCATGCGATCGCGGATGGCGGTCGCGGCCTTGAAGGCGGCCATGCCGTTCAAATCGGAGCCGGTCGATGCGGCGGTCGGCGACGTGTTGGGCACCTTGCCGGTGTGCGTCGCGGTGATCTTGACCGCTTCGATGTCGAGCTGGAAAACCTCGGCGACGACCTGGGCGACCTTGACGAACAGGCCCTGCCCCATCTCGGTGCCGCCATGGTTCAGATGCACCGAACCGTCCTGATAGACATGGACCAGCGCGCCCGCCTGGTTGAGCGAGGGCAGGTTGAAGGAAATGCCGAACTTGACCGGCATCATCGCCAGGCCGCGCCGGATCACCGGATCGGTGGCGTTGTGCGCATCGATCTCGGCGCGGCGGTGCTGCCATTGCGCCGATTGCAGCACCAGATCGGTGACTTCGACGAGCCGGTTCTGCTCGACAGGCTGGCCGTATGGCGTCGTCTCGCCGGTATCCGGCCCGTAATAGTTGATGGCGCGGACGCGGTTTGGGTCCATCTCCAGTTCACGCGCGATCTGGTCGATCATCGCCTCTGAGGTGATCACCCCTTGCGGCCCGCCAAAGCCACGAAACGCGGTGTTCGACACGGTGTTGGTCTTGCAGGCATGGCCGACAAAGCGCGCGGCAGGGAAATGATAGGCATTGTCGGTGTGGGTCAGCGACCGCGTGATCACGGGTCCGGTCAGATCCGCGGTGTTGCCGGCGCGCGCGAGATATTCGACATCGGCGCCGACGATGCGTCCTTGATCGGTCACGCCGATCCGCCATTTCGACACCATGTCGTGGCGTTTTCCCGTCGCCGACATGTCGGCGGACCGCTTCAGCCGCATCCTGACCGGACGGCCGGTCTTGCGCGCCAAAAGCGCCGCCGCGCAGGCGATGATCGTCGCCTGGCTTTCCTTGCCGCCAAAGCCGCCGCCCATGCGCCGCACCTGCACGTCGACGGCGTTCGCAAAGCCGCCCAGAACATGCGCCACATGGTGCTGCACCTCGGTGGGGTGCTGGGTCGAGGAATGGACGGTCATGTCGCCATCCTCGCCCGGAATGGCATAGGCGATCTGGGTTTCGAGATAGAAGTGATCCTGCCCGCCGATCTCCAGCCGGCCTTCGACGATGCGGTCGGCCTTTTCGAGCGCAGCATCGACATCGCCGGAGACCAGCCGCTGCGGCGCGATGACGTGATCGCCGCGCGCATGCGCCTCCTCGATGTCGAGAACCGGCGTTTGCTCGGTCAGATCGAGTTGAACGGCGTGCGCCGCGCGCACCGCCTGCTCGAAGGTTTCGGCGGCCACGGCGCCAACGGGCATGCCAACATAGTCGAGCGCCTTCTCGGCAAAAAGCGGTTCACCCGACAGGATCGGCGCGATGTCGTTATGGCCGGGTATGTCGTCAGCGGTGACGATCGCGACCACACCGTCCATCGCGGCCGCCTCGGATGCATCGACGCCGTTGAGCGTGCCCTTCGCCACCGGCGACAGGATCAGCGCGGCATGGAGCGTGCCGGGCATGTCGGCCATGTCATCGATATAGACGGCCTGGCCGCTGACGTGTTTCTTCGCGCTGTCATGGGCGATGCCCTTGCCGACGACGGCTCGGTGGACCGGCTGGACGTGCTCGTTCACAGCGCCATCACCTCCACGGTTTCGCCGGCCACATCGCGGGCCAGCCGTTCGATCAGGTTCGCGGCGACGCGCTGCCGGTAGACGGCCGAGCCGCGCCAGTCGGTCAAGGGTTTGAAGTCCGCAGCCAGCGCTTTTCCGGCCTCGCGCGCGGTTTCAGGCGTCAAGACCTTGCCGCGCAAGGCGGCTTCGGCGTTCGGCGCGCGTGTGGGGATTGCCGCCATGCCGCCATAGGCGATGCGGATATCGGCAACTGTTCCGTTGTCCATCGCAAGCCAATAGGCGCCGCACACCGTCGAGATGTCCTGGTCATAGCGCTTGGAGATCTTGTAGGTCCGCATGGTTTCACCGACCTTCGCGCGCGGCACGGTGACGCTTGCGATCACTTCATCGGCACGCAGCTGGGTCTTGCGGTAATCGAGAAAGAAGTTCTCGAGCGGCATCGTCCGCTCTCCGTCTTCAAGCGAAACGAGCGTGATGGTCGCGCCGAGCGCGATCAGTGCGGGCGGGCCGTCACCGATCGGGCTGGCGGTGCCGATATTGCCGCCAATCGTGCCCATGGACCGGATCTGCGTCGAGCCGAAACGGCGGATGAGCGTGGCGAAGGAGGGATAGTCCTGGCCGACTGCATCGAGCACCTCTTCCCACGTGATCGCCGCGCCGAACGTCCAGTGATCGTCGCCGGTGTCGGTCCGGCGCAGCTCGGCGACATGGCCGGTGGTGATCGTTTCCGGCCAACGGGTCTCGTAACCGGCCAGCGGTACGCCCAGATCCGTGCCGCCAGCGAGCAGTACCGCATCGGGGTGGTCACGCCGCAGCATCAGCAGGCCCCGCAGATCGCGCGGCCTGTGAGCCGTCGCGCCGCCCGCATCGGTGTGCGACGTCACAAGGTTCTCATCGACCGCCGGCGCCGGTTCGATGCGAACGCGCGCGGCAGCGGCCTTCGCCGCATCGACGATTGGCCGGTACCCCGTGCAGCGGCAAAGATTGCCCGCCAGAGCGTCGTGGATCGCGCCCTCGTCGGGATCGGGATTGCGCGCCAGAAGGCCCGTCAACGCCACGGCGATGCCAGGCGTGCAGAAGCCGCACTGAGAAGACCCGTTCTTGGCCATCTCGTCCTGCACGGCGTTGAGCACGGCACCCTCGCCGGCCAGCCCCTCGACGGTGACGATCTCGCCGCCATCGATCTGCGCCACCGACATGATGCAGGAATTGGCGGCCAGCATCGGCGCTTCTGCATCACCGCCGCGCCTGAACAGAATCGTGCACGCACCGCAATCGCCCTCGGCGCAGCCTTCCTTTGTGCCCTTGCGGCCCAGATGATCGCGCAGCAGGTCGAGCACGGTCGTATCGGGCCGGACCTCGGTGGCCACAGGCTGCCCGTTGAGAACAAAGGCGGTGTGGGTCGTCATATGTGCTCCTCGCGCCGGCACCGGGTTGGTTCGGTTGCCGGATCGTCTGACGGACAATGTGTACTTTGGTTGAAGGCGAGCGCAAGGCGGCACCCGAAAAAGCGTCGCCGGTTTCCGCCCGGCTTTTGCACCGCACTTTCGCGCCGCGCCGATCGGTCGTATAGGACGACCCGCACGACCTGCCGAAAGGCGACAACAGCAAAGCGCCGCGCGTGAGCCAATCCCCTTCCTTTTCGCTGGGTTTCGAACCGCACTATGGCGAGGCGGTTCCGGTGACCGCCGGCGTGGCGCGCATCACCGCCAACAATCCCTCCGCCTTCACCTTTCGCGGCACCAACAGCTATCTGATCGGCGCCGAGACGCTTGCGGTCATCGATCCCGGTCCGGACGATCCGGAACATCTGCAAGCGCTTCTCCGGGCCATCGATGGCCGCCCTGTCAGCCATATCGTCATCACCCATACGCATGCCGACCATTCGCCCCTTTCACGCAAGCTGCGCGATCTGACCGGCGCGGCCATCGTCGGTGCGGCCGTCCATCACGCCGCCCGCGACCTGCATATCGGCGAGATCAATCCGCTCGATGCGGCGGCCGACCGCGAGCATGTGCCGGACCGGACACTGAAGCATGGCGAAACCGTCGAAGGCGACGGCTGGCGGCTGGAAACGATTGCGACACCGGGCCATGCGGCGAACCATCTGGCATTTGCGCTTTCGGGCACCGGCACGGTTTTTACAGGCGACCACATCATGGGCTGGGCGACGTCGATCGTCGCGCCCCCGGACGGAGCGATGAGCGACTATATGGCGTCGCTTGACGCAATGGCCCGGCGCGGGGACACGGACCGTCTCTATCTGCCCGGTCATGGCGGGGCGATCGACAACCCGGCCCCCTTCGTGCGCGGGCTCAAGACGCACCGCAAGATGCGCGAACGGGCGATCCTTGAACGTCTGCGCGCCGGCGACCGGACGATCCCGGCCATGGTGGCCAACATCTACCGGGACACCGACCCGCGCCTGCACGGCGCTGCCGGCCTGTCCGTTCTGGCGCATCTCGAAGACATGGTAGCGCGAGGGCTTGTGCGCACCGATGGGCCGCCGGCGATCGGCGGGGACTTCGAACCGGCCTGACCGCACCGGTCACGGCTCGGCAATCCCGATCATCTCATAGTCGACATCGGCGAGAAAGCGGCGGACGATGCCCGCACTGATGCCGAGATCGTGCCGCAGATGCGGCATGCGCGCGCGCACGTCGACGAAGGTCGTCTCGCCCTCGTCCGTCGTCCGGACCACGATCTGCACCGGCATGTTCAGCACAGGCGTCTTGTAGGCATATTCGACGAACAGTTCGTCATCGGCGCCGATCCGGCCGCGGCCGCGAACCCGCTGCCAGCCAAGGGTTTCGGCGACTTCGGTGACGACGCCGTCGGTGGCGTCGAGCGGTGCCTTGAACCTTGTTCCGAGCAGTTCGGGATAGCCATCGTGCAGGCGGCCGGCGACCACGGCCGGCGCCCCGGTGCCATGGGCACGCCGCTCGGAGGCAAAGACCGGCGGATCGATCAGGTCCGTCGAGACGTCCGATAAGGCGGGCCGCAGAGCCCATGCGAGTGCGGCAATCGCATAAAGGACGACGAACGGCATCAAGAGAAAAAGAGCCCATGACAGACGGCGGCCGCCGCGGGTTCCATGCACCCACAGGCTGCGCAGGCCAAAGGCGAACAGCAACAGCCCCAAAAGGCACAGCAAGCCGCACAGCGCCACAAGGACAAGCAGAGTGGGCGTGTCGATCAGCGTGCCGCGATGGGCCAGAATGGAAAGCCCGGCTAGGACCGGCAGGAACACCGCCAGGTTGAGAGCCCATCGCGCGGAGCGCGATGGCCTGCGGCTCGGCAATGTCGCTGTCAGCAGCATGGCTGGCTCTCAATCCGTGCGCCGATGCCCGACCGGCTTTCACGCAGCGTTACCGCCTTGCAGCGCAAAGTTAAAGGCGGGCGTGCCGTTTGCCGCACAATGGCCGCGGAGCGCGGCAAGTCTGATCCCGGCTGCGGGGCGTGCGGCAGGAGGTACCCGATGACTGCAACCCTATCGGCACGCGCCGAAACCGGCGACGCGGTCGCGCGCGCCATCTCGCTCAAGCAGATCGAGTTCGAACTTGCGATGGCATCGGCGGACATCGTGTCCGAGGGATTCGAGTCCAGCGTGCGCGCCGCCTGCGCCGCATGCGGGCTGACATTCCTGTTCAACCTGCCGGTGTTCGACGATCCCGACGCCCAGCGCGTGGCGGCCGCCGCCTGGCAGGAGGCCGACGACGCCTCGCCGCAATTTGCCTTCGTCACGCTCGATCGTGACGGCGCGGCTGTTGCCGTCAGCGCACAATGCACCTGCCTTGACCATGGCGCCGCCGTCGCGCTGGCCTGGTACGATCTGATCGAGACGGCTCGGTGACGCCCTGAAGATCAAAGCGTTCCGCGGTTGGCGCGGATCGCCGCCTGCGCCGCCGCAAGACGCGCGACGGGGACGCGATAGGGCGAGCAAGAGACATAGTCGAGCCCGATTTCCTCGCAAAACGCGATGGATTCGGGGTCGCCGCCATGTTCGCCGGTGATCGCCATGACGATGCCCGGATGGGCGGCGCGGCCCTTGTCGACGGCCATGCGGATGATCTCGCCGACGCCTTCGCGGTCCAGATTGATGAACGGATCGCGTTCGATGATCCCTTCGTCGAGGTATCGCGTCAGGAAATGCGAGGCATCGTCGCGCGAGATGCCCAGCGTCGTCTGGGTCAGATCGTTGGTGCCGAAGGAGAAGAAATCGGCGGCGCCGGCGATCAGATCGGCGCGGATCGCCGCGCGCGGCAATTCGATGATACACCCCACAAGATGGCGGATGTCGCTGTCATGCCGGCTCTTGGCATCGGCGGCGATCGCGTCGATGCGCTCGCGCAGGTGGCGCAACTCGGCATAATAGGCGACCAGAGGGACGACGATTTCGGGGACGACCGGCGCGCCGCTCCGTTCGCCGGCGATGATAGCCGCTTCGATGATGGCGCGGGTCTGCATTTCGGCAATCTCCGGATAGCAGATCGCCAGGCGGGCGCCGCGATTGCCGAGCATCGGGTTGATCTCGTGCAACTCGTCGGCGCGGCGGCGCAAATCATCGACGGCCATGCCCATCTCTTCGGCCACCCGGCCAAGTTCTTCATCGTCGTTGGGCAGGAACTCCTGCAGCGGCGGATCGAGCAGACGGATGGAAACCGGAAGACCGGCCATCTTCTCAAACAGCGCCACGAACGTGTCGCGATGGATCGGCAGCAGACGGTCCAGAACGAGCCGGCGGCTGCGCTCGTCGGGTGCCATGATGGTCTCGCGCATCACCTGAAGGCCGTCGCCTTCGAGGAACACGTTCTCGGTCCGCACGAGCCCGATGCCCTCGGCGCCGAAGCCGCGCGCAACCTCGGCATCGTTCAGGGCGTCGGCATTGGCGCGCACGCGCATGCGGCGGATCGAATCGGCCCATTCCATGAGCGTGGCGAAATCGCCGGACAGTGGACGCTGGACCATGGGCAGTTCGCCGAGCAGCACCTCGCCGGCGGCACCGTCGAGTGTCAGAAAATCGCCTTCGCGGACGGTGATGGCGCCTGCGCGCATCGTCCGTCGCGCCGGGTCGATGCGCACCATGGATGCGGCGGTGATGCAGGGTTTGCCCATGCCGCGCGCAACCACGGCGGCGTGCGAGGTCATGCCGCCGCGCGTCGTAACGATGCCCTCGGCGGCCACCATGCCGTGAATGTCGTCGGGGCTGGTCTCGGGCCGGACGAGGATCACCGGCTTGCCGTCGGCCTTTGCCGCCTCGGCCGCCGTCGATGAAAACACGACCATGCCCGCCGCCGCGCCCGGCGAAGCCGGCAGACCGCGCGCAAAGACCTGCCGCTTGGCGTCGGGATCGACGCTGGGGTGAAGCAGCATGTCCAGAAGGGCGGGATCGACATGCAGGATCGCGTCCTCGCGGCTGATCGTGCCCTCGCCGGCCAGTTCGACGGCGATCCGGATGGCGGCATCGGCGGTGCGCTTGCCCTTGCGCGTCTGCAACAGCCACAGCGTGCCGTCATCGACGGTGAACTCGATGTCCTGCATGTCGCCGAAATGGGCTTCGAGCCGTTCGCCGAGCGCGTTGAGTCGCTCGAACGCCTCGGGCATGCGTTCGCTCATGGCGTGACCGTCATGATGACCGGTGGGCAGCAGCGGGTCGGGCGTGCGGATGCCGGCGACGACGTCTTCTCCCTGCGCATTGACCAGATATTCGCCGAACACACGCTTTTCGCCCGTCGAGGGGTGGCGCGTGAAGGCGACCCCTGTCGCCGAGTTTGTGCCCGAGTTTCCGAACACCATCGCCTGCACCGTGACGGCGGTGCCCCAGTCGTCGGGAATGGCGTGCAGCGCGCGGAACGTCACGGCGCGCGGATTTTTCCAGCTTTCAAAGACAGCGCCGATCGCGCCCCAGAGCTGGGCGTGCACATCCTGCGGGAACGGTTCGTCCATGTCGCCGATGATCGCCGCCTTGTAGGCATCGACAAGCGCGCGCAGCGCATCGGCGTCAAGTTCATTGTCGCGCCCGACACCGGCCTTGTCGCGCGCCGCGTCCAGAAGCTCCTCGAACACGCCGTCCTCGACGCCGATGACGACGGTCGCATACATCTGGATGAAGCGGCGATAGCAGTCATAGGCGAAGCGCGCGTCGCCGGTGCGCCCGGCCAGCGCCTCGACGGTATCGTCGTTGAGGCCGAGATTGAGGATCGTGTCCATCATGCCCGGCATGGAGACACGCGCGCCCGAGCGGACCGAAACGAGGAACGGGTCCGGACCGGCGCCGAACGTCTTGCCGAGCAGCGCGGCGGTTTCGGCCAGTGCGTTTTCGACCTGCGTTTTCAGGCCGTCGGGAAAGCGGCGACCTGCCGCGAGATAGTCCCGGCAGACTTCGGTGGTGATGGTGAACCCGGGCGGGACCGGAAGGCCGACGCGGCTCATTTCGGCAAGGTTGGCGCCCTTGCCGCCGAGCACATCCTCGCCGATCCCCTCCGGCGGAACGCGGCCGGGAGCAAAGCTGTAAACCAGATCGTGTGCCACGCGCGTGTCCAAGCGGCTCCCCCTTTCGGAGCGCCTTGTTACCGCATCGCACCATCGAGCGCCATGTGTCTTTTGGGTGCGCACGAAGGCCGACCCAACCGGCCGGTCAACTGGCCTCGCGCAGTTCCTCGGCGGCGGTCAGATCGACCGAGACGAGCTGGCTGACGCCCTGCTCGGCCATGGTCACGCCGAACAGACGATTCATCCGCGCCATGGTGATCGGATTGTGGGTGATCAGGACAAAGCGCGTGTCGGTCTGCGCGGCCATCTCGTCCATCAGGTCGCAGAAGCGCTCGACATTGTGGTCGTCGAGCGGCGCATCGACCTCGTCGAGCACGCAGATCGGCGCGGGATTGGTCAGGAAGACAGCGAAGATCAGCGCCATGGCGGTCAGCGCCTGCTCGCCGCCGGACAGGAGCGTCATCGTCTGCGGCTTCTTGCCGGGCGGACGGGCCATGATCTCAAGACCGGCTTCCAGCGGATCGTCGCTCTCGACCAGTTGCAGTTCTGCCGTGCCGCCGCCGAACAGATGCGTGAACAGGCGCGTGAAATGGTCCTGGACCACATCGAAGGCGGCGATCAGCCGTTCGCGGCCCTCCTTGTTGAGCGAAGAAATGGCCGACCGCAGCTCGGCAATTGCCGCAATCACGTCGTCGCGCTCGCCGGTCAGCGTCCGATGCCGCTCGGACAGTTCGGCCTGCTCTTCCTCGGCGCGCAGATTGACAGCGCCAAGGCGTTCGCGCTCCACCTTCAGCCGCTCAAGCCGGCGTTCGAGCGGTTCCATCTCGGGCAACGGCTCGTCGGCGGACAGGCCTGCGGCGGCGAACGCCTCGTGCGGCGCGCAGTTCAGCGCTTCGGTGATGCGCGTTTCGGCATCGGTGCGGCGTTCTGTGGCCGCGGCCAGCCGCTCTTCGGAACGGGCACGGCGCTCACGCGCTTCCGAAAGCGTGGCAATGGCCTCGGCCGCCGCCTTGTCGGCGGTCGCGGCATCGCCTTCAGCTTTGGCCAGCGCATCGGCGGCGCGGGCGCGTTGCTGTTCGGCCTGCTCGATCTGACGAACCAATTCACGCCGCTTTGCCGCTTGCTCGTCGGGCGTTTCCGCTATGTCGGCCAGCGCCTTGCGCGTGTCGGCCTCGCGCTGCGCCAAGGCCGCGATCTGGGTCTCGGCACTTTTTGCCCGGGCAATCCAGTTCGCGCGTTCGCGCTCGATGGCGGCGAGCCGCTGGTGCCGCGCCTGCCGGTCGCGGGCGACACCGCCATGTTCGGTACGCGCCTCGGCCAACGCCGCGCGTCCCTCCGCAACGGTCGCCTGGATGCGGCCGATCTCGGCGTCGAGGCCCGAGACATCGGGCTCGGCCGCCAGGGCGCGTTCGGCTTCGGCCAGCGTTCCGACGGCTTCGTCGCGGTCCGATGCCAGATGCTGCAGGCTCTCTTCCACCACCGCCCGGCGACGGGTCAGGTCTCCGGCGGCGCGTTCGGCGGCTGCCAGCGCCTCGCGCGCCGAACGCGCCTCGTCCTGCGCGGCGCGAACCGCATTGCGCGCCGCGCGCTCGGCATCGACGGCGGTGGCGGTGGCTGTTTCCGCGTCGGCGATCCGGCCTTTGACCGCATCATGGTGGGTCCGGGCGGCTGCGATCTCCCGTTCGAGTTCGGCCAACCTATTCTTCTGCGACAGGCGCTGTGCGGCGGCGGTGGGTGCATCGGCAGCGGCGCGATAGCCGTCCCAGCGCCACAGCGCGCCATCGCGCGTGACCAGCCGCTGGCCCGGCGCCAGTCTTGCGGCCAGCGTTTCACCCTCGGCCTCGTCCGCAACGACACCGATCTGCGCCAGCCGTCGTGCCAGCGCGGGGGCGCCGCGCACATGGCTGCCAAGCGGCGTGCAGCCGGCGGGCAGCGCCGGATCGTCAGGACCGAGCTCGGCACCAGCCCAATGGGCGGGCGCACCGGGATCGAGCGGGGCATCCAGTTCATCGCCGAGCGCGGCGCCCAACGCGGTCTCGAACCCCTTGTCTACGTCCAGCGCCTCGATGACGCCCGGGAACAGGCCGGCATCGCCGGCATTGAGCAGTTTGGCGATGGTCCGCGCCTCGGCCTCGAGCGCGCCAAGCGCATCACGTGCGGAGGCCAGATCCGGCCGGAGCGCGGTCTCGGCAGCCCGCGCGGCCTGCACGATCTTTTCCGCCTCCGACGCCCGCTGCTCGGCTCCTGCGACTGCCGCGTCGGCGGCTTCAACGCCCGCCTGCTTCTCCGCCGGATCGGCCAATGCCGCAATCCGGTCGGACAGCGAGGACAATTCGGTTTGGGCGGTGGCGCGATCCCGGTCGAGCCGGTCGCGGCGTTCGGCGCTTTCGCGGATGCGGCGTTCAAGTTGCACACGAAGGGCTGCCGTTTCCGCCCGCGACTCGGTGGCCCGCGCCAGCGCGCCTTCGCTTTGCTCCAGCGCCAGACGGGCCGTTTCGACCTTTTCGGCAAGCGAGGCTTCGCGCGCTTCCTCGCCGGCTTCGGCCTCGTTCAGCGTGTCACTTTCGGCATCGAGCGCGGCGAGCATGCCGGCATTTTCCTCGGTCAGCCGCGTCTCGCGCGCCATGTCGGCAGCGAGCTGATCGAGCCGCTGTTCGTATTCGCGCTTGCGCGCGGCGAGCCGCTCGGCCTCCGCGTCGAGCTGGTCGCGGGCGATCGTCAGACGCTGCAAAGCGGCGGCTGCGGCGGCCTCGGCTTCACGCAGTCCGGGCAACGCCTTTTGCGCGACCGCCTGCAGCCGCGCCGCTTCCATCTGGGCCTGTGCCCGTTCGGCGACTTCCGCCGTCGCTTCGGACAATGCCGACTGCGCCTCTGCCTCGGCGGACTTGGCCTGCACCCATTTGAGATGCAGCAGCGTCGCCTCGGCGGCACGAATGTCGCGCGATAACGTGCGGAACCGGTTGGCCTGCCGTGCCTGCCGCTTGAGGCTGTCGATCTGCGTTTCCAGTTCGGCAACGACATCGTCGAGCCGTTCGAGATTGGTTTCGGCGGCCCGCAAGCGCAGTTCCGCCTCGTGGCGGCGTGAGTGCAGGCCGGAGATGCCGGCCGCCTCCTCCAGAAGCGCGCGGCGGGCCTGCGGCTTGGCCTGGATCAGTTCACCGATCCGGCCCTGGCCGACCATGGACGGCGAGCGCGCGCCGGTGGACTGGTCGGCGAACAGAAGCTGCACGTCGCGGGCGCGGGCGTCGCGGCCATTGATCTTGTAGGCCGAACCGGCTTCGCGCTCGATCCGTCGGGTCACCTGAAGGCTGTCATCGCCATTGAAGGCTGCCGGCGCGGTGCGGCCCGAATTGTCGAGGAACAGCGACACTTCAGCCATGTTGCGCGACGGGCGGGTGGCCGAACCCGAGAAGATGACATCGTCCATCCCCGAGGCGCGCATGTTCTTGTATGAGCTTTCGCCCATGACCCAGCGCAGCGCCTCGACAAGGTTGGACTTGCCGCAACCGTTGGGGCCGACAACGCCTGTCAGCCCGCCTTCAATGATGAATTCGGTCGGTTCGACGAAGGATTTGAAGCCGGTCAGGCGGAGCTTGTCAAAGCGCAAGGCGGGCCCTCCCGCGATGCGCGCGCCTTCGCGCCGACCGAAGCCGGCGTTCAGAGAAGCTGATCGATGATGGCCGACATCTCTTCAACCGAGAGCGCTCCGGTATATTTGCTACCGTTGATGAAGAAGGTCGGGGTCGCGTTGACGCCGAATTCTTCGGCCCCGCGCGTGCGGATCGCATTCACATCATTCAGAAGCTGCTGATCGGTCAAGCAGGCTTCGAAGGTCTCTTGTGTAAAACCGGCCAGTTTGGCGATGTTTTCCAGCGGTGCACGCGCATTTTCCGCACGCGCCCAGATGCCCTGCTGCTCAAACAGCACGTCGATCATCGGAAAGTAGCCGTCGTTGGGCGCACAGCGCGCCAGCATGAAGGCTGCCGCGGCGCGCGGGTCGAACGGAAACTCGCGCAGCACCAGACGGGCCTGACCCGTGTCGACGTATCTTTCCTTGATAACCGGCCAGGTGTCATTGTGGAAATTGGCGCAATGGCCGCAGGTCATCGACGCATATTCGACGATCGTGACCGGCGCATCGGGATCGCCCTTGGTCATCTCCGGAAGCGGGCCGGGCTCGAGCAGCTTGTCCATGTCGACCTCGCCTTGCGCGGCCGGCGCCTCCTGGGCCCAGGCAAGCGATGGCAATGCGACAAGAGCTACGGGAACTCCGGCCAGCACGCGCAGGGTCGAGCGGCGGGTCGGAAGGAACGGGTCGGCCATCGAGAGCTCTCCTTTGAACATGGTACGCAACGCTATAGCCCGACGAATCGGGTGCCAACATGGCACATCTCGCCGCGTTTTCGCAGCGCCGATAACATATGCGTTACCGATGGCACCCTGCCGCATCGTCACCGGTCGCGCTATCGTGATGTTCGTTCAAGACCGGAGACACGCGCATGCCGAACTGGCCCGCACTCGACTATCCCGCCTTTGCCGCAACCGGGCAAAGCCTGCACATGTGGACACAGATCGTCGGCAAGTTCCGCCTGGCCAACACGCCCTGGGTGAACCATTCCTGGCAGGTGCCGCTCTACGTGGATGCGCGCGGGCTGACGACGTCGCTGGTCCCGACCGCGGACGCCGGGTTCGAGGTGCGGTTCGACTTCCTCGATCATCGGCTCGATGTGCTGAGCACGTCCGGCGCACGCGAAACGGTTGAACTCGTGCCGATGTCGGTGGCCGAGTTCCACGAGGCCTTCATCGCGGCGCTGGAGCGGGCCGGGGCGCCGACGCGGTTCCATGGCAGTCCGAACGAAATGCCCGATCCGATCCCGTTCGCCACGCAGACCGAGGCCGGCGACTACGCGCCGGAGCATGCGACCGCGTTCTGGCAGGCCATGGTCGACATAGATCGCGTCTTCACGCGGTTCCGCTCCGGTTTTCTGGGCAAGGTGTCGCCGGTGCATTTCTTCTGGGGCAGTTTCGATCTTGCCGTGACGCGGTTTTCGGGGCGCACGGCGCCGGCTCACCCCGGCGGATTCCCGGCCCTGCCGGATGCGGTCACGCGCGAAGCCTATTCGCACGAAGTCTCCTCGGCCGGGTTCTGGCCGGGCGGCAACGGCATCGAGGAGGCGATGTTCTTCTCCTATGCCTATCCGGCGCCTGACGCCTTTTCCGATGCGTCGGTCGAACCGGATGCGGCGTACTGGCACGACCAATTGTCTGAGTTCGTGCTGCCCTATGCGACTGTGCGCGCGGCGCCCGACCCGGATGCGGCGCTGATGGCCTTTCTCGATTCGACTTATCGCGCGGCAGCCGATCTGGCCGGCTGGGACCGGTCGGCGCTCGAATGCGCCTATGGCGAGCCGGGCGTGCCGCGCGCGGTGTGAAGCGACTAACCGTCCAGATGCAGCACGATCTGCCGGCTGTGCGGCTGGGTGCGGTGTTCGAACAAATAGAGCCCCTGCCAGGTGCCCAGGAGAAGCCGGCCCTTATCAACCGGGATAGACAGCGAGGTCGGCATCATCGCCGCCTTGATGTGGGCCGGCATGTCGTCCGGCCCTTCGGCGGTGTGCACGATATAGTTCATCGACGCGTCGTCGGATGGCGGCACGAGCCTTGCGAAGAACGCGTTCAGATCGCGCTGCACGTCCGGATCGGCGTTTTCCTGGATCAGCAATGAACACGAGGTGTGCCGCACGAAGATGGTCAGCACCGCGTCGGCTGCGGCATGGGCACGGACGAAGCGCAAGGTATCCTGGGTGAACTCGTAAAGGCCCTGACCGTTCGTGCGGATCGTCAGTGTTTCCAGCGGCATGGTTCGGCCCTCCCCTTTGCGTTCCTGTGGATGACCATCGCGCGCGCGTCGCACTGCTTGGCGGTCAGGCGCTTGTCGCGGCACTATGGCGATCTCAACCGGTGTCCGACAATGGTCAAACTGCATGAAAGCTGGCTGGCGCCGCTGCAGGCGGAGTTCGACAGCTCCTACATGGCCGATCTGCGGCAGTTTCTTGTCGCCGAAAAGGCCGCGGGCAAGCGCATCTTTCCGCCCGGCGGCGAGTGGTTTCATGCGCTCGACGCAACGCCGCTCGATCGCGTCAAGATCGTCATTCTGGGCCAGGACCCCTATCACGGGCCCGGCCAGGCGCATGGGCTTTGCTTTTCGGTGTGCCCTGGCGTGCGCATCCCGCCCTCGCTGGTCAACATCTACAAGGAGATGGAGACGGATCTGGGCGTTGCGCCCGCCAGCCACGGCCATCTCGAGCATTGGGCGAAACAGGGCGTCTTGCTGCTCAACTCGGTCCTGACGGTCGAAGCGCATCAGGCCGCATCGCACCGCGGGCGCGGCTGGGAGCGGTTCACCGATGCGGTGATCCGGCTGGTGGACGCGCGCGACCAGGCGGTCGTCTTCATCCTCTGGGGCTCCTATGCGCAGAAGAAGGCGGCGTTCGTCGACCGCTCCAAGCATCTTGTGCTGAAAGCGCCGCACCCTTCGCCGCTTTCGGCCCATAACGGCTTCTTCGGCTCGAAACCGTTCTCGCAGGCCAATGCGTTCCTGGAAGCGAACGGACTGGAGCCGATCGACTGGCGGTTGCCTGAAGCCGTCTAGGGCCAGGACCCTAGGCTTGCCGGTATCCCGACAGATCGAGCTCGTAGCCGTCGATGCGTTCGGCCACCAGCACCGTGTCGAAGCCGTATCCTTCAACCGAGCGATACTGGCCATCGCCCGGTTGGCGATGCACCGTGACCTTCATGGCGTTGACATCGAAGACCCACAGTTCGGAGATCGCGAACTCGGCATAGAGCCGCGCCTTGCGGCCAAGGTCGTAGGCAAGCGAGGAATCGGCCACCTCGATGGCCAGAAGGCAGGTCTCGGGCGAGAGCTTCTCCAAGCCGCTCTCGGCCGGATAGACCACGAAATCCGGCTCGATGAAGGTGTCTTCGGAGAGGTAGAACGTCGTTTCGGGAATGGTCTGGAGATCGTCCGGCAAGCCCCGGACCAGTTGCTCCATCAGCCATTGCTTGAGATGCTCGTGGCGGATTCCCTTGGGCGACATGGGCACGATCTCCCCGCCGATCAGCTCGAACCGCTCGTCCCGGCCAAGAACACCGGCCTCGACCATGCGAACGACCTCGCTCACCGTGAACGCACGGCGCGCAAGTCCCTCGGCAGCATGGGTGACGCGGATGTTCATGCGCAGAAGATAGCGGAACGGCGGGAAACTGTCACTTGAAGAGCAAAGTCGACCAACGGCATCACTCCTCAGTCTCCGGGGCACTTTCGTCTTCGTCCGGTTCGACGTTCAAGTCACCCTCCTCTTGCAGCTTCCGGAAACGGCTCAGAAGCGGCCTCAGATTTGGGATGTGCACGGCTAACTGGTCCAACACTCCGAGATAGTTCAAACCGATGAGAGCAAGCGATGCCTGGACCGCGCGTCTCGGCAGCCTCCCGGTGAAATTGACGAGGTCCTCGCGCCCGACCTTCAACGAAGCGCGGCCAAAATCGGCGATTGCTTTTCGCAGCACGATTCCGAAGGCCTGATCAGTCAGAACCTGATCGGCGGCGATGTCCGCTCTTGTCTCTTCGTCCTCGGCGCTGTCGATCATTGGCAGGTTGTGCGCAAGCGCCTGTCGAACCGCTTCCGGAAGCACTGCCGGGTCCGCAGCCTGCAAGACATCCGCCATCTGACGAAGCAGGTTGACGACGTCACCCACATTTCGCGCCGTTACGCCAAGGCGGACCATCTCGACTTCCTGCCGCCGAATATCCTGATAGCAGCCACGAAGGTCCTCCAAAGCATCGGCTATGTCGTCCAGCACATCGTCAAGCTGGTCCGAGCCCGTCCCTCCATTGGTCGCGAGCCTGGCCATTTGCCGCGCCAACAACCGCCAATGTGATTGCAAAACGCCCGGGCGCAATGATGTCGGGCTTTCGCCGAGCGCACCGGACAAACCTTCCAGAGTATTGGACAGCGTGTCTGCGATGAAGGCATTGGTTGCCCGAGCTGCGCCCGCCTGCCGTCGAAGCGCGTCACGCAAAGCGGCCCACATATCGTCGCGATATTCTGTCGAGACCGTCAAATCGGGGTCTGGTTTCGCGAGCGCGAACTCATAATTGACGAACGCAAAATTGTACGGAGCCGGCGGTTGGGCATCACCGTCTTCGGCTTTTATACCGCGATAGAGCGCGCGACCGACCCGCTCGATCCGCCAGGCAGCAGCGAGCCGGCTGAGCGTATCCCACACCGACTTCTCCTTGACGTCCAACCCGGCATCGGCGACCGCCGAGACGATTTCGCCGGTCGAGGCGGGCCGGTTCACTGAATTCAGATGTGTAAGAATGACCTCGGAAATCGTGGGCAAGGACGGTTTCGATTGCTTCGGCTCGCCCGGTTTCCACCCCAAAATCTCCGCCGCTTCGCCCATGATGTCGTCCGGCGAGCGGTCGTCACCAACCGTCCAGAATTCATCAGACTGCGTCGCAAGTTCACGGCCGAGCGGGTTGTCGAAAATGTTGCGCGGCTGGCGATCGCGGCCGTTGGGCAGAATAGCGGCGTACCAATCGGTAATCAGTTCCCATGCGCTGCCCCGAACCCAATCGCGATTGGCGAACGCGTCGAAGGCGTTGCGCGTGATTTCGGGCGCGTTGGTGGCATAGGTCCGGCTCTCGGGCAGAGGCTCGATCCAGAGCGGGGTCGAGAGGAGCCTTCGCACCGACTCATCCTCGTCGGGCGCTTCCTCAAGCAAACGGCATTCGGTCGTGACGGCTCCCCACGCTGCGGCGGCGGCGGCGTCGGAACGGGCGGCGTAGGCGGCGGCGTCGGCGGCGGCGGCGGAACGGGCGGCGGCGGCGGCGGCGTCGGAACGGGCGGCGGCGGCGGCGGCGGCGGCGGCGGAACGGGCGGCGGCGGCGGCGGCGTCGGAACGGGCGGCGTAGGCGGCGGCGTCGGCGGCGGCGCGTCTCATTTCGTCGGTTGGACCAAGAGCGGCAACCGACGAAATGAACATCGCGCGCCAGGTCTGCTGGATCAAGCCCTGCTTTTGGCCATGGTCCAGATCGGCATCGGATATGTCCAGAATGGTGAAGGCCAGCGGAAACACGCGCAGTGCCGAACGGAGCGCGATGACAGACGCCCAATCAGCCGGCTTGTCCTTGAGCCAAACCTCAAGCTCTTCCCGCGATGTGATGGCTATCTCGTCGGCCAATTGACGATCCCGCTGCTTCCCTCCGGCAATAGGCAAGCAACGCCAAGAAAAAACAAGCCGTTTCGGCGCGCTTTACACCCGCTTCACCGGCTGGCGGATGATCGTCTTGAGCTTTTCGGGCGCGACGCGGCGCGGGTCGGAGAGGTAGATCTCGTGATGATGGCCGTTCTCGGTCAGCCCGTTCCGCGGGATGAACTGCTGATGCAGCCGCGCGATGGTCGGTCCCTCGGCATCGTAGGGGCCGATGTGCATGATCTGCACGCTCAGCCCCTCGTCATAGGTCTCGAGCCGCAGGCTTTCGGGCGGATCGCCCAGCTTGCCGCGCGCCTTGTCGGCGGCGGCGGCGAACATGGCGTCGGTAATCCAGTCCGGCTGCATGATCATCGCCGTCCATGACCATTTGTCCTTGTCGCCGGCGGTGAACGCATCCATGTCCTCGGCCCACCACAGCCCCTCGAGCGGCAGCACGCCATAGTCGCGTTCAAGCTGTTTCTTGGAGGCGAATTTCAGCGCGTAACTGACCGAATAGAGCCATTCGACCGCGCGTTTGTAGGCCGGCGCGGTGTTCGGGTTGCCGAACCCATCGACCATGACAAAGCGCATCGCCGGCACTTCCACGAGCGCGAAATCCTTCGCCGAGGGCCGGTAGAGATGTTTCAGCGTCTTCTTGAAGTCGGTCTTTTCCATCGCATCATCCTCCCGGACAGGGAGACTGGCACACTGGGGCGCCGGACGCCTTGACGCCCGTCAAACCGGGACGGGCAAACAAAAAGCCCGGCGCTGGGGCCGGGCTTTGATCGCTACTGATCGAGGAAGCTGCGCAGCTTGCGTGAGCGGCTGGGGTGCTTGAGCTTTCGAAGCGCCTTGGCCTCGATCTGGCGGATGCGTTCGCGCGTGACCGAGAATTGCTGGCCGACTTCCTCCAGCGTGTGGTCGGTGTTCATGCCGATGCCGAAGCGCATGCGCAGAACGCGTTCCTCGCGCGGGGTCAGCGAGGCAAGCACGCGGGTCGTCGTCTCGCGCAGATTGGCCTGGATCGCCGCGTCGATCGGCAGCACGGCGCCCTTGTCCTCGATGAAATCGCCCAGATGCGAATCCTCCTCGTCGCCGACCGGCGTTTCGAGGCTGATCGGCTCCTTGGCGATCTTGAGGACCTTGCGCACCTTTTCGAGCGGCATGGCGAGCTTTTCGGACAATTCCTCGGGGGTCGGCTCGCGGCCGATCTCATGCAGCATCTGGCGGCTGGTGCGCACGATCTTGTTGATCGTCTCGATCATGTGCACGGGGATGCGGATGGTGCGCGCCTGGTCGGCGATCGAGCGGGTGATCGCCTGCCGGATCCACCAGGTCGCATAGGTCGAGAACTTGTAGCCGCGGCGGTACTCGAACTTGTCGACCGCCTTCATCAGGCCGATATTGCCTTCCTGGATCAGGTCGAGGAATTGCAGCCCGCGGTTGGTGTATTTCTTGGCGATCGAGATGACGAGCCGGAGGTTCGCCTCGACCATTTCCTTCTTGGCGATACGGGCCTCGCGCTCGCCCTTCTGGACCTGATTGACGATGCGGCGGAATTCGGGGATCGAAATGCCGGTCTCGGTCGCCAGTTCCTGGATCTCGGCGCGCAGTTCCTCGATCTTGCGGCGGTCCTTGCCCGCGAATTCGGACCAGGCGGGCGAGCCAAGGGACGCGACATTGGACAGCCAGTTGGGGTCGAGCTCGGTGCCCTGATACTGCTTGAGGAACTCCTCGCGGCCGACGCCATAGCTTTCGGCCAGCCGCAGCAGCTTGCCCTCGTTCTGCATCAGCCGCTTGTTGATCGCATAAAGCTGTTCGACCAGCGCGTCGATACGCTGATTGTTGAGCGACAGCAGCTTGACCTGCTCGATCAGTTCGTCCTGGAGCTGCTTGTAGCGGCGCTTCTGCGACGTGGTCAGCGTCTCGCCGTCGGCGAGCGCGTTCTCGACCTGCTGGTCCTGCAGCTTGCGCAGCTTGGCGTAGATCGAGGCGATCTTGTCGAACGAGGCCATGACGTCCTCGCGCAGTTCGGCCTCCATGGCCGCCAGCGACAGGTTGACCTCGTCCTCTTCGTCGTCCTCTTCTTCCTGGCCCTCGCCGCCGACATCGGTGATGTCGTCATGGCGGCGCGGCTGGCGCAGGGCGCGTTCCTTTTCCTCGCGCTCTTTCCGGGCCTGCTCGATCTCCTCGGGCGTGGGAACCTTCGGCGCCTGCTTGGCCTCCGGGCCCGCATAGGTCGCTTCCAGATCGATAATGTCGCGCAGGAGGATATTCTCCTCCAGCAGCTCGTCGCGCCAGATGATGATCGCCTGGAAGGTGAGCGGGCTTTCGCACAGGCCGGCGATCATCGTCTCGCGGCCGGCCTCGATGCGTTTGGCGATGGCGATCTCGCCTTCGCGCGACAGAAGTTCGACGGCACCCATCTCGCGCAGATACATGCGGACCGGATCGTCGGTCCGGTCGGTGGGTTCCTTCTTCTTGGTCGTGGTCGAAACCGCCGTGCCCGATGACGTGGCCACTTCGGTCGATGTGGAGGCCTCGTCGTCGTCGTTCTGCTCGGCCTCGTCATCCTCGACGACATTGATGCCCATGTCGGACAGCATAGCCATCGTGTCCTCGATCTGCTCGGAGGTGACCTCCTGCGACGGCAGCACGGCGTTCAACTCGTCCATCGTCACATAGCCGCGCTTCTTGGCGGTTCGGATCAGCTTCTTGACGCTGTCCGCGCTGAGGTCCAGCAGCGGTCCATCGGGTCCGCCTTCGGCCGGCGCTTCAGCTTCGGTGTTTTCTTTTTCTTTTGTCGCCATTGATGTCACTGCTCCAAGATGGCGGCCCGCCGGCGCCATCGCCGTGTCAATCGCCGTCGCACTTCACCGGGGTCGCGGGGTACCCATGCGGTCTCACCAGCTAGATGATCGTGCTTAATCGTCGATTAACCGTAAACGTTCAGCCGTCCCCGAAACCCGCTGAATTCCATGTCAGACCGATGAGATAGTCATCGTCGGCGCGATTCCAATCCCGCGTGCATGCCCAATCGGCGCCAAAAGATGTGATTCCCGGGTTTTTTTCGTCCGTCAACCTGCGGGCCGGGAAAAAATCGTCGTTTCGGCGGTCAGAAACTCTTGACCGGGCGGCCGGACGACAGGCCGAACCCCTCGATCAGCGCATCGAGCCCATGCTCGCGGCGTACCTGCCCCTGGACCGAGACAAGACGGTTGTAATTGGTCTCGGTCGGGTCCTCGGCAAGCGCGGCCTCGGCGGCGCGCAGTTCACGGGAAAGGCCGCGTGCACGGGCATGCAGGCGCAGCGCCTGATCGAAGGCATGGCGCGCGTCGTCGAAGGCGGCCTCGCCGGTAAACACCCACAGGCGGGCGCGCCTTATGGCATTGTCGACGGCTTCAATGGCGCCGGCGTGCGAGGTGCAGGCGGCGTGCGCCAGCAACGTCTCGCGGTCGCGTGCACCGGTCTCGGCATGGGCTTCGAGGATGGCGCCACGCAGGGCGGCCAGTTCAGCGCTCTCCAGTTCCAGCGCCGTGAAGGCATCAAAATGCTCGCCGATCAGGTCGGGATGGCACATCACCGCGCTCAAGAGCGCCGCTTCGCGCAGCGGCACCACGCCTTTCAGCGTTCTTGGCGCGACAATGCGCGAGCGTGACAACCGTTCTGAAACGGCGATCCGTCCACGCGGCAGCTTGCCGGACGTCCGGCCCTTGCCGCCGAACGCGCCGTCATTGCCCCTTGCAGACGGCACGCCGAAGAACGCGTTCGCGCGCTCGCGCATGTCCTGGGAGTAATGTCGGCGCACGCTTTCATCGCCGATGCGGCCGGCAGCCTCGCGCAGCGCCGATTCCAACTGCGCACGCCGTTCAGGCGTATCGAACGACTTGCCGCCGGTCTCGCGCAGCCAGAGCAGGTCGGCCGCGCTTCTGGCCTGCGCCAGAACGGCGTCGAAGGCGGCGGCGCCATCGGCCTTGATCAGATCGTCGGGGTCCTTGCCGTCGGGCAGCAGCGCAAAGCGCACCGATTTGCCGGGCTTGAGTTCCGGCAGCGCGAGATCGAGCGACCGGTATGCGGCGCGCAGGCCCGCCTGATCGCCGTCAAAGCATAGGACAGGCTCGTTGGCGACGCGCCAGATCTTGGCAAGCTGGCTCTCGGTCAGCGCCGTGCCAAGCGGCGCGACCGCGTTGGAAAAGCCGGCCTGATCGAGGGCGATCACGTCCATATAGCCCTCGACCGCAACCAGCGTGCCGCCCCTTGCGGTCGTCTGCCGGGCACGACGGAAATTGTAGAGAACGTCCGACTTGTGAAACAGCGGGCCTTCGGGCGAGTTGAGATATTTGGCCGGCACGTCGGCAGACATGGCGCGGCCGCCAAAGGCGATCACACGGCCCTGCGCGTCCTCGATGGGGAAGATGATGCGGTCGCGGAACCGGTCATAGGAGACGGCGATATCGTCGCCGTGGACGACAAGGCCGCAGGCTTCGATCTGCTCCTTGGTGGCGCCACCCTGCGCCAGATGTTCCTTGAGCGCGTTGCGGCTGTTGGGCGCATAGCCGAGGCGGAACTTGCTTATCGTCTGCGGGCTCAGGCCCCGGTCGCGCAGATAGGCGCGGGCGGCGGCGCCGGGCTGCAGTTGGAGCTGCGCTTCGAAGAATTTGGCGGCCGCTTCGGCAACATCGTAAAGCGTCGCGCGCTGGCGTTCGCGCTTTTCGGCTTCGGGATCGGGCGCCGGCATTGCGATGCCGGCCATCGCGGCGACACGCTCGACCGCTTCGGGAAAGCTCATCCCGTCCAGTTCGGTCAGAAAACGGAAATGGTCGCCTGAAACGCCGCAGCCGAAGCAGTGATAGCGGCCCTTGGCGTCCTCGCAGTGAAAGCTCGGCGTCTTTTCGCCGTGGAACGGGCAGCACGCCCACCAGTCGCGGCGCGAAGTGTTGGTCTTTCGCTTGTCCCATGTCACGCGCTGGCCGATCACTTCGGATATCGGCACGCGGTCGCGGACTTCATCGAGAAAGGATTGCGAGAATCGCATCGTCCTGCCGGCCTTCGGTCAACGCATCAAGCTGCGCCCAGCGTTAGCACGCACCACGCCATCCGTCATCGCGGATCGGGCCGTGTGGAAAGATGCGGGCGGTGTGTGGAAAACCCGTCCCGGCCTCAGCGCAGCATGCCGCGAACGATTCCGGAGGCCTTGGAAAAGTCCATCTGGCCGGGGAATTTCTGCTTGAGCGTGTTCATGCACTTGCCCATGTCGCGAAGACCCTCGGCACCGGTGTCCTCGACGACGGCGGCACAGGCCTTCTTGACCTCGTCCTCGCACAATTGCGCGGGCAGGAACTCGGCGATGACCTTGGATTCGTAGCGTTCCTGATCAGCCAGTTCGAGACGCCCGCCCTGTTCGTAATCGGTGGCAGACGCTTTTCGCTGGCTGATCATCTTCGAAAGTATGCCGACGATTTCCTTGTCGGAAACCGGATCCTTGCCCGCATTGCGGTTGGCGATGTCGCGATCCTTGACCGCCGCCAACACCAAACGCAGCACCGATATCCGGCATTTGTCTTGTGAATTCTGAGCTTCTTTCAGCGCCGCATGAATGGCTTCACGCATGTCGAACTCCTGGTAAAGCTTCGTGAAGGATAGCGGTGCGGCATGCGCCATGCAAGCCTGCGTGCCCAACTCCAAAGCTCTGATCTGAAACGGTTTTTCCGACAGTCCACATTTTAGGCAACTGCCCTGCCTGCTCCGCCGGCAACTGACATTCCCATGCCAGGTGCCCGAAGGTCACCCCTGGTGTCGAAGCGCTGGCGGTTGCGTTCGGACACAATATGGTGTTTGCCTCCGCCGGCGACAAGCGGTCGCCGCCCGCGCCCCCAAACAAGAGTGTCACGATCATGTCAACCATTGCTGACGCGCAAAACACGCCCGCGCCCTGGTCCAAGCCGCGCGCCACCGCCGTTCTCGTCCTGGCCGACGGCACGGTGCTCGAAGGACAGGGCTTCGGCGCCACGGGCGAAACCGAGGCGGAACTGTGCTTCAACACCGCGCTGACCGGCTATCAGGAGATATTGACCGATCCGTCCTATGCCGGCCAGATCGTCACGTTCACATTTCCGCACATCGGCAATATCGGCGCGAACGGCGAGGACATTGAAGACCTGACGCCGGCGCGGCGGGCCGGGGCCGTGGGCGCGGTCTTCAAGACGCCGATCACCGATCCTTCCAACTATCGCGCGGCCGAGCATCTGGACGCATGGCTCAAGGCGCGCGGCATCATCGCACTCGCGGGCATCGACACGCGCGCGCTGACCGCGCACATTCGCGAGCATGGCGTGCCGAACGCGGTGATCGCCCATTCGCCCTCCGGCGACTTCGACATTAATGCGCTCAAAGCCCGCGCGGCCGGCTGGGGCGGGCTGGTCGGGCTCGATCTGGCCAAGGAGGTCACGTCGGGACAGACATCAAACTGGACCGAAACGCCCTGGGTCTGGGACGAGGGCCATGGCGAGGTCGGCGAAACCGACATGCACATCGTCGCCATCGACTATGGCGTCAAGCGCAACATTTTGCGGCTGATGGCCGGGCTTGGAGCCAAGGTAACCGTCCTACCGGCGACTGCGACGGCCGAAGAGGTGCTGGCGCACGCGCCGGACGGAATTTTCCTGTCCAACGGCCCCGGCGATCCAGCGGCGACGGGCGAATACGCCGTCCCGGTCATAAAGGAACTGGCCGAGAGCGGCATTCCGCTCTTCGGTATCTGCCTTGGGCACCAGATGCTGGCGCTGGCGCTGGGCGCCAAGACCGTCAAGATGCACCAGGGCCATCATGGCGCAAACCATCCGGTCAAGGATCATACGACCGGCAAGGTGGAGATCGTGTCGATGAACCATGGCTTTGCCGTGGACAGCGCATCGCTCCCCGAGGGCGTGACCGAAACCCATGTGTCGCTGTTCGACGGCTCCAATTGCGGTCTTTCAGTCGATGGCAAGCCGGTCTTCTCGGTACAGCACCATCCCGAGGCCTCGCCCGGACCGCAGGACAGCCACTATCTGTTCAAACGCTTTGCCAACCTGATCCGCGAACGCCAGGGCAAGCCGGCGATCCAAGAGCGCTGAGGCCCAAAAGCATCCGGCAAATGCCGCAGCGAGCGCCTGTTCAAAACCCGGGCGCAACCACGGCGTCTATCTTCCGTCCCGCTTTGCGCTAATCTGGCGCCATGGGATCGTTCGATTTCAACGCCTTGGCCGCCCAGGCCATTGAGACGGTAAACTGGCTGTCGCGCTATCTGGCGCAGCCATGGACGGTCTATCAATTGCTGATCGTCGCCGGCTGTTTCGCGCTGGCCTATTTGCTTTCGCTCCGGATCGAGCCAGCGCTTGAGGAGCGTGCCCGGAAGATCAAGGGCAATCCGCGCCTCTTGCGCGTTATTTCCGCCTTCATGCGCCGGACCGAATGGGTGCTGTTCCTGGCTTTCGTCGCGATCGCGCGCGAAATCCTGCTGGCGACCACCTGGCCGAGCCGCAGCTATATCCTGTCGCTGGCGCTGGTGCTCGGCTTCACATGGCTGGCCGCTTCGGTGCTCACACGGATCATCCGCAACCGGGTGCTCGCCCGTTTCGTGGCGCTGTGCGTCTTCCTCTATGTCGCCACCGGCGTTTTGGACATGCGCGGCCCGATCACCGAGGCGCTGGACAATCTGGCGATCAATCTGGGCGACTTCCGCCTTTCGGCACTGCTCGTCATCCGCACCATCGCCGTCACCGCCGTCCTGTTGTGGGCCGCGCATCTGGTGGGCCGTTTCTTCGAAAACCGCATTTCGGCGTCCACCGACCTGTCGCCCTCCTTCAAGGTCCTGGCCGGCAAGACGGTGCATATCGCGCTGACGGTGCTGGCCGGCGTGATCGCGCTCAACGCGGTCGGCATCGACCTGACCGCGCTGACGATCTTTTCGGGCGCCGTCGGCGTCGGCATCGGGTTCGGCCTGCAGAAGGTCGTGTCGAACTTCATTTCGGGCGTCATCATCCTGGTCGACAAGTCGATCAAGCCCGGCGACACGATCGAGCTTGGCGACACGTTCGGCTGGATCAGGGAACTGCGCGGGCGGTTTGTTTCGGTGATCACCCGCGACGGGCGGGAGTATCTGATCCCGAACGAGGACTTCATCACACAGCAGGTCGTCAACTGGTCCTATTCGGACAATTTCATCCGGCTGGACGTCGATTTCGGCGTCTCCTACGACAGCGATCCGCACGAGGTCACCCGGCTCGCGATCGAGGCGGCAAGCTCGGTCGACCGGGTTCTGAGCATGCGGCCACCGGTCTGCTGGATGACCGAATTCGGCGCCTCGTCGCTGAATTTCAAGCTACGCTTCTGGATCACCGACCCCCAGGGCGGGCTTACCAACATTCGCGGCGCGGTGCTGATCGCCTTGTGGGACGCTTTCAAGGAAGCCGGCATCGCCATCCCCTTCCCGCACCGCGAGATCATCATGCGAACGCCGGTCGAACTGGCGCGCGCAAGCGGCCCGAAAGACTGAGCTTCGGGCCGCCGGCCGCCCGTCAGTTCACCGACTGGCGGACGCTGGCACCGCCGCGAAAGGCCGCCACAAAGAGCCCCAGAAACAGCGCGTTGAGCGCTACGTTGGCCGGTACGCCTGCGGCAAACGAGCCGAGCGAATCGAGCACGAACCAGACGACGACCGGCGGCAGGACGAGCATGCGCGCAAGGCCTGGATCGCGGTCGGCAATGCGCGTGGCGACCAGCCAGATCGTCAGGCCCCAGCCGGCCATGACGCCGCCGCCGATTGCCAGTGCGAGCCGGGTTTCGCTGGCGGCGAGCGTCTGGGTACCGTCGAGGGGCCATGCGAACAGGTCGACCAGCATCCGTAGCAGGCCGGCCAGTGGCGGCCAGGCCGCAAGGGTGAAAAGAATGCCGAACCCCATCAGAAGTGCGGCGCCTGCCTTCAGGACTTGCGTTTGAACGATCATGTTCGCCTCCTTTGCTGCGATGGGCCAGCCATAGAGGCGCCAGCCGACGCGCCGCAATTACCTGCCGGGTAAGTGACGGGCGTTCGAACCGGGGATAGGCTGAAGCCGGCAACGATGATCGCGAGGCGCATGATGGGCCAGATAGCGGACGGACAGACCGGCGAACGGCAGTTCGGATCGATGCTGCGCGTCTGGCGCAACACGCGAAGGCTGAGCCAACTCGATCTGGCGCTCGCATCGGACGTTTCGGCGCGCCACATCTCGTTCCTCGAAACCGGACGCGCACGGCCGAGCCGGTCCATGGTCATCCATCTGGCCGAATTCCTGCACGTGCCGCACACGGACCGCAATGCGCTCCTCAATGCCGCGGGGTTTGCCCCCGCCTATCGGGCGCGGACGCTGGACGAAGAGGCGATGCAGCCGGTCGACCAAGCCGTGACCTGGATGCTCGAACGCCATGCGCCTTTTCCCGCTATCGTGCTCGACCGGCACTGGAGCATCGTCCGAGCCAATGCACCCGCGGACACGATGCTGTCGGTCGCCGGCATCGATGCCGGAGCGGACATGCTGTCCCTTTTCGGCGATCCGGCGCGCCTCGAAGCGCTGATCGAAAACTGGCAGGATGTGGCGCGGCACATGGTTTTGCGCCTGCGCACCGAGGCGCTGCATTTCGGCGGCGACGACGTTCTTTCCCACGCGGCCGACCGGCTGGAAACGATGATGGCCGGACGGGACATGGCCGCCACCGGCACCATGCCGCCCTTCGTGCCGATCAGGTTCCGGCTGGGCGAGACCACACTGTCGCTGTTCTCGGCGATCAGCCAGTTCGGGTCCGCAGAGGACATCGCGCTTGCGGACTGGAAGCTGGAGCTGTTCTTTCCGGCCGACGAAGCCTCGCGCCAGATGCTCACCGCCATGGCGGGTGCCTGACCGGCGACCGTTCAGACCCTTGCGTTGAACGTGTCACACGCGTCAAGCCGCCCCGTCTCGAAGCCGCGCGCAAACCAGGTCCGGCGCTGTTCGGCGGTGCCGTGAGAGAAGCTTTCGGGAACGATGAAGCCCTGCGTGCGCCGCTGGATCGTGTCGTCGCCGATCTGGGTGGCCGCGTTCAGCGCCTCCCGAAGATCGCCGCGCTCCAGAAGTCCGCGCTGAGCGGTGTGGTAGCCCCAGACACCGGCGAAGCAATCGGCCTGCAACTCGACGCGCACGGACATGGCGTTGGCCTCCGTACGGCTCATTTGCCGGCGCATTCGGTTGAACTCCGGCAGAACACCGATGACGTTCTGCACGTGATGTCCCACTTCATGGGCGATCACATAGGCCTGCGCGAAATCGCCGGAGGCATTGAACCGCCGCGCCAGTTCGTCGAAGAATTGCAGGTCGATGTAGAGCCGGGAGTCCGCCGGACAGTAGAACGGGCCTGATGCCGCGCCGGCAAAACCGCATGCCGAACGCACCTGTCCCTCGAACAGGACCAGCGTCGGTTCCGGATAATCGCCGCCCGCCTCGGCAAAGATCGCGTTCCATACATCTTCGGTCTCGGCGAGCACCGTTGCGACGAACTGCGTTGTGGCGTCATCGCGGGCCGGTGATTGCGCCGGCGGCGCGCTGACGGTGGCCGGCCCGCCGCTGAGAAGACGCACCGGATCGATGCCCAGCGCACCGGCGACGACAACGATGACGACGATGAGGACGAGACCGCCCAACCCTCCGCGGCGGCCCGAAACGGGAATGCGAATTCCGCCTCCGCCCGCAGGCGATCGTCGCCTGCCGCGCCCGCGGCGGTCGTCGATGTTGCTGCTTTGGCGGCGCCCTCGCCAACGCATCGTCTTCTCCCTTTGACTGTACGGTCTTGTTGCGCAATTGTTCTGCGCGAGCAAGTTGAATTCGGATCAAACCCGGTCAAACGCCATGTCCGCCGCCATTCCGACAGGCGCTTCGCCCTTGCGCTTCACGGCGCCGCTTTACACGGCCGATGTCGGCCGGCTGGAGCGGATGCGCCCCATACGCGTGGTCATCCGCAGCTTTGCCTTCGGCCTGACCGGTCCCCACGATCCCGAACACATCATCGTGCCGGCCGGGTTCTGCTCGGACGGCGCCAGCGTGCCGCGGCTGTTCTGGGGCGTGATCGGCAATTGGGGCCAGTATGCCCAGGCCGCCATCGTCCACGATCTGATCTACGCCACGGGTCTTTTGGACCGTGCCGCCGCCGATCGCATCTTCCGCGAGGCAATCCAGGTGCTCGGCCGAGACACGGAGACCGATCTGCCGACCGCAAGGGGCCAGGTGTCCTCGTTCATCGGCTACTGGGCGGTTCAGCTGGGCGGCGCCGGCGGTTATCGCAACGGTCAGGCCAACTACACGGCGATGGCCCGGCGCGCCCTGACGCGAGCCGAAAAGCGCGATCCGGGCCTGGCGCGGCTGATTGTCACCGACTGGAACGATCTGATCGCAGCGCAGTCGCTTCCCGCGAGCGCGATCGAACGTCTGAATTCGCGCCAATAGCCCTTTCGCCACCGCGCGTAATCCCCTATAGCCCCGGTTCAGCCACAAACGAACAGCCCAACTGCGCGCCGGCCGGCCTTTCCGACCGGCGTTTGCGTGCAAAAAGAGACCGAAGACCCCATGCCCAAACGCACCGATATCGACACCGTACTGATCATCGGCGCGGGGCCGATCATCATCGGCCAGGCGTGCGAGTTCGACTATTCGGGAACCCAGGCCTGCAAGGCGCTCAAGCAGGAGGGCTACCGGATCGTCCTGGTCAACTCGAACCCGGCAACGATCATGACCGACCCGGATCTGGCGGACGCGACCTATATCGAGCCGATCACGCCCGAGGTCGTCGCCAAGATCATCGAAAAGGAGCGCACCGAACGCCCCGACGAGACAATGGTGCTGCTGCCGACCATGGGCGGGCAGACCGCTCTCAACACCGCGCTTTCGCTGAAGGCCATGGGCGTTCTGGACAAGCACGATGTCGAGATGATCGGCGCCAAGCCCGAAGCCATCGACAAGGCCGAGGACCGCAAGCTGTTCCGCGAAGCGATGGACCGGATCGGCCTTGAAAGCCCGCGCTCGGTGCTGGTCAACGCCTCGGCGATCAAGGAAGAAGACCGCAAGGCGCACGAGGCGCGCCGGCAGAAGCTTCGTGATACGCTGTCCGGCAAGGAACTGGATGCGGCGCTCGACGCGCTGGAACTTGAATGGCGCGACGGTACCTCGGACCGCAAACAGCGATACATGACACACGCCATGGGCCTCGCCGCCCAGGCGCTGGACGAGGTCGGCCTGCCGGCGATCATACGCCCATCCTTCACGCTGGGCGGAACCGGCGGCGGCATCGCCTACAACCGGTCCGAGTTTTTCGAGATCGTCGAACGCGGTCTCGATGCATCGCCGACCACCGAGGTGCTGATCGATGAGAGCGTGCTTGGCTGGAAGGAATATGAGATGGAGGTCGTCCGCGACCGGGACGACAACTGCATCATCGTCTGTTCCATCGAAAATGTCGATCCGATGGGCGTGCACACGGGCGACTCGATCACGGTCGCGCCGGCGCTGACGCTGACCGACAAGGAATACCAGATCATGCGCAACGCCTCGATCGCGGTGTTGCGCGAGATCGGGGTCGAGACCGGCGGCTCGAACGTCCAGTTCGCCGTCAATCCGGACACTGGGCGCCTGGTCGTCATCGAGATGAACCCGCGCGTGTCGCGCTCCTCGGCGCTGGCGTCCAAAGCCACCGGCTTTCCGATCGCCAAGGTCGCCGCGAAACTGGCCGTCGGCTACACGCTGGACGAACTGGAAAACGACATCACCGGCGGCGCGACGCCGGCCTCGTTCGAACCGTCGATCGATTATGTGGTCACCAAGATCCCGCGCTTTGCCTTCGAGAAGTTTCCCGGCGCCGAACCGCTTCTGACGACCGCCATGAAATCGGTGGGAGAAGTGATGGCGATCGGGCGCACATTCGCCGAATCGCTGCAGAAAGCGCTACGCGGCCTTGAAACAGGGCTGACAGGGCTCGACGAGATCGAGATTCCGGGCATTGGCGAGGGCGACGACAAGAATGCGATCCGCGCCGCGCTGGGCACGCCGACGCCGGACAGGTTGCGCATGGTGGCGCAGGCGATGCGCCTTGGCTTCTCGCTCGAAGAGATTCACGCGGCCTGCAAGATCGACATGTGGTTCCTGCGTCAGCTCGAGGCGATCGTCGGCACCGAGGCGCGCGTGCGGGCCCATGGCCTTCCGGACGATGCGGCCAACATGCGCATGCTCAAGGCGATGGGCTTTTCCGACCAGCGCCTTGCAACCCTGACGGCAGCGGACGAGATGACCGTGCGCGCCCATCGCCAGGCGCTCGACGTGCATCCCGTCTACAAGCGCATCGACACCTGCGCGGCGGAGTTCGCCTCGCCGACCGCCTACATGTACTCGACCTATGAGACGCCGTTTGCCGGCGCACCGCGCTCCGAAGCCGGTGTGTCCGACCGCAAGAAGGTGGTGATCCTGGGCGGCGGTCCGAACCGGATCGGCCAGGGTATCGAGTTCGACTATTGCTGCTGTCACGCCGCCTTCGCGCTGGCCGAGGCCGGCTATGAAGCGATCATGGTCAACTGCAACCCTGAGACGGTGTCGACCGACTACGACACGTCGGACCGGCTCTATTTCGAGCCGCTGACGGTCGAGGACGTGCTCGAAATCCTGTCGGTCGAAAAAAGCGCCGGCACGCTGCACGGCGTGATCGTGCAGTTCGGCGGCCAGACGCCGCTGAAGCTCGCCAACGCGCTCGAAGCCGAGGGCATTCCGATCCTCGGCACCTCGCCGGACGCGATCGATCTGGCCGAGGACCGCGACCGGTTCCAGAAACTCCTGATCAAGCACGATCTGACCCAGCCCGAGAACGGCATCGCCTATTCGGTCGAACAAGCGCGGCTGGTGGCGACAAAGCTCGGATTCCCGCTGGTGGTGCGGCCATCCTATGTGCTCGGCGGGCGGGCGATGCAGATCGTCCGCGACGATCAGGCGCTCGATTCCTACCTGCTCGGCACGGTGCCCGAATTGATCCCCGAGGACATCAAGGCGCGCTATCCGAACGACAAGACGGGGCAGATCAACACGCTTCTGGGCACCAATCCGCTGCTGTTCGACACCTATCTGGCCGGCGCGATCGAAGTCGATGTGGATTGCCTGTGCGACGGCGACAATGTCCATGTGGCAGGCGTGATGGAGCATATCGAGGAGGCCGGCATCCATTCGGGCGACAGCGCCTGTTCGCTGCCGGTCCACTCGCTGTCTGCAGAAACCGTCGCCGAACTGGAGCGGCAATCTGAGGTGCTGGCACGCGCGCTCAATGTCGGCGGGCTGATGAATGTGCAGTTCGCGATCCTCGACGGCACGGTCTATGTTCTCGAAGTCAATCCGCGCGCCTCGCGCACCGTGCCGTTCGTTGCAAAAGCGGTCGGCCGGCCGATCGCCAAGATCGCCGCGCGGATCATGGCGGGCGAAACCCTGGCCGATGCCTCCGGCCACTACGGCACGCTGGTCGACAGCGGCGCGATCTCGCACATCGCGGTCAAGGAAGCGGTGTTCCCTTTCTCCAAATTCCCCGGCGTCGACACGCTGCTCGGCCCGGAAATGCGCTCGACCGGCGAAGTGATGGGGCTCGACGACGATTTCGCCGTGGCGTTCGCCAAGGCGCAACTGGGCGTGGGAACAGAGCTTCCGAAGACAGGCGCGGTCTTCATCTCGGTGCGCGATGGCGACAAGGCGCGCATTCTGGACACTGCGAAACTGTTCGAAAAACTCGGCTTCTCGGTGCTTGCGACGGGCGGCACGCAACGTTTTCTCGCCGACAGCGGCGTCAAAGCAACCAAGATCAACAAGGTGCTCGAAGGCCGGCCGCATATCGAGGACGCCATCCGCAACCGGCAGGTCCAGCTTGTGATCAACACGACCGAGGGCAAGAAGGCGCTGTCGGATTCAAAGTCGCTGCGCCGGGCGGCGCTCGAAAACAAGCTGCCCTATTTCACCACGATCGCCGGCGCGGTCGCCGCGGGCGAAGCCATCGCGGCGCTCGCACGTGGCGAGTTGGGCGTTAAACCGCTGCAGGCCTATCACGGCTGAGCCGGCTCGTCCTTCCGTGGTTCGATCGTCACGATGACCGGCGCATGATCCGACGTCAGGCGGCGCGGCTGGTCCAGATCGAAATGCGCATCGAAGACCTCATGGCGCACGACCGCACCGCGGTGGCGCGGATTGGCGGGGTTCAACCCGTTTGAGACGATGGCGTAGTCGAGAATGCTGGCGCGCTTGTTGGCATGGTAGGTGACGGGCCGCTCAAGCTCGGCGTGCGGCGGCAAGGCATAGGCGTCATAAAGCCGATGCGTGTACCGGCGAAACCGGTGCGCATCGGGCACGTCAGTCCACAACGTGCTGCCGACCGCAAAGATCGGATCGGCCTGCGTCAGGATCGACAGCGTGTGCGATCGCGGTCCTTCGTTCAGATCGCCGAGAATCACCACCGGCGCTTCGGTGTCTGCCTTCAGATCCTCGCGCACCTGCAGATAAAGGGCACCCGCTTCGGCCGCCCGTTTCGACACCTGATCGATGCCGGCAAACATGCGTTCGACGAAGAAGGTGTCGATGCGGGTGTCCCAGTCCTCGATCACATCGACGATCTCATCGTTGAACAGGGCGCCTTGCGACTTGAAGTGCGCGGAATAGACGACGGTCGGGCCAAGGTCCGGGCAATCGATCACGCAACGCAGCGGCCGCCGCGAATAGGTCGCCGCCCGGTCAAGGAGCGTCTGGTCGATGATCCGGTCGAACGTCTTGATCTCCTGGGCCGACGCAATCCGATGGCGCGAGGCGATCGCGACCGTCGAATTGACGAACACATCCGCATCGTTCTTCAGGAAGCGCGGCTCGGTGACACTGGCGAAATGCGGGTAGCCGGCCTGCACCACAAGCGACCGCAAATCCTCGACGGAAACGACCTCCTGGAAAGCGACAATGTCGGCGTCGATGACGGCGAGTGTCTCGGCGATCCAGCGCCGCTTGCTGTCCCATTGGTCCTCTTCATAGGTCAGGCCGCCCTCGCGCTCATGCCAGAAGATGCCGGGAACGGCGTAATTGAAAAGATTGAAGCTTGCCATTCGAAGGGTGGTCATGGCGCCGAACCGGAATTGCGTCACAGGGTGCGGGCCAGCATGCAACGGCAACGGCATCCAACGCCACTTACAATCGGGCATCTTTTGCCCTATTGAGAACGCCGAGAATTTCGGCGGTTCGCCAGCTTTGTGCTTGGCGGGCCGCTTTTATTTGATAACGTTCCGCTTTTGGCGGTGCGCTGCAAGCATGGGGAACGCGCGATGAACAAAGTGCCGATGACACGTGAGGGCTATGCGCAGTTGCAGGAGGAATTCCGCTGGCGCACCCAAGAGGAACGTCCGCGCATCATCGAGGCGATTGCCGAAGCCCGTGCCCACGGCGACTTGTCGGAGAACGCCGAGTATCACGCCGCCAAGGAGGCCCAGGGCCATAATGAAGGCCGGGTCTCCGAACTCGAGGGCCTGATCTCGCGTGCCGAGGTGATCGATGTCAGCGCAATGACCGGCGACACGGTGCGTTTCGGCGCCACGGTCACGCTGATCGACGAAGACACCGAGGAAGAGAAGATCTACCAGATCGTCGGCGACCAGGAGGCGGACGTCAAAGCGGGCAAGATCTCGATCTCCTCGCCGATCGCCCGCGCGCTGATCGGCAAGACGGTGGGCGATTCCGTTGAGGTGCAGGCGCCCGGCGGCGCGCGCGGCTACGAGATCGACGCGGTCAAGTTCGTCTGACCAGGTTCGTTCGCGAGGCCGGCCAGCCATGACAGAGACCGTCTCCGGCTACGTCTTCGGCCCGGCCGATCTGAAGATCGGACAAAGAGAGCCCGGCATCAGCGCCTTCATGCGCATCCGCAATGGCGAGGACTTCACGGAAGCTGCGATCGAAAGCCATATCGGCCATTTCGACGAGATCGTCGCGGTCTACAATCAGTGCAGCGATGCAACGCCGCAGATATTGGCCCGGCTCGCGCAGCGCCACGGGCCGAAACTGCGTGTCTTCCATTATGCCGACCGCGTCTTTCCGCCCGGGACCGATGGACATGTGCAGACGCCACCGGATTCGCCGGCCAGTGTGGTGAACTATTCCAATTTCGCGCTGGCGCGCACCACGCGGCAGATCGTCACCAAGCTCGACGACGACCATGTCGCGATGCGCGACCAGATGGGCGCGCTTGCGAAAGAAGCCCGTTCCGCGCCGTCGCTCAGCCGCGAAACCTTCTGCTACTCGGGGCTCAATCTGGCGCGCAATGCCGACGGCGGGCTCGCCCTGCCCGCCGAGGAGACCATGTGCGGCAATGGCGATCACTGGTTCGTCCGGCTGACGCCGGAAAATTTCTTCGTCAAGGACGAGCGGTTCGAGACCTTCCGCCACGGTTCCCAGCGACGCCGGTTCCGCGGTTTCACCTACTGGCACCTGAAATACCTCAAGCGCGGCGGCGGGTTTGCCAATTACGAACTCGGCGACAATCCGCAGAGCCGGTTCGCGCGCAAGCAGAAGAAGCGCCAGGCATCGGACGCGGTCGATCTTGCCACTGCGGCAGCAAACACGCGTCCCGCCTTTGTCGACAGCCTGCTGGCGCCGTTCGACGACAAGCGCCGTCTGCTGCGCGACCGCGCGCGCCGGATGCGCAAAGAGTTTGCCGGCCAGACGATCGAGGATGTGCTCACCGCCCGGACGCCAGGCTGGAGGCAGTGGTTCGGTGACGGCTGAGGCCTGTTTCGACGCTCATGCGGTGGGCGGGCGACGGAACCAGCGGCGGCCGATGCGGCGGTTTTCGCCCGCGCGGGCCGGATCCATGACGCTGCGTCCCGACCCGATATGGATGGCGACGCCGGGCAACTGAAAGACGACGCCAAAGCCACGGTCCTTCATTGCGCGCGAAATCGTCCGCTCGTTGCGATGATCCGCATAGGGCCCGGCCTCGATCCAGAACTCACGGCGCACAATGCCCGGATTGAACGAAAAGCCGTACCAGTCGCGGTGGGCGCGCTCCATGCGGGCATAGGTGTGTGGGCCGTGCGTGAAGCGTTTGGCGAACATGCGGTGACGCAGCTTGAGCGTGTCGAAGCGGCGAAAGCAGACGCTGGAGATCTTCGGATCGGAAGCGGCCAACGCGACCGCATCGGCGGCATCGACCGGCCCGTCGAAGCGGAAATCGTCTTCCATGTGGAAGATGAAGGGCGTTGCCACATCGCCATAGGCGCTGTCGATCGACCGGTGCTGACCGAGCCGGGGTTCATTGAGCCGGACCTCAACCTGCGGATAGCGCTCGCGGACGCGGTCGGCGAACGCGGCGTCAGCCGAATCCTCGGCGATGATGAAGCGCGCGGGCCGATGGTAGGCAAGGAAACTGTCGAGCGTCACGCTCAGAAGGTCGAACCGCCCGCAACTCGTCAAAACGCAGGTCACCGAATCGGGAATTTGTGAGATCGGCATTTTTGTCGTTCGTTCGATGTGCCAACTGCGCTAAGAATGGTCGCCGAACCGTCGCGCGGGTCGGCGGCCGATCAGCGGGTCTTGAACAGCGGGACCGTCCGATCCTAGCTATGGACGAGACACTAGGTCGGTGCGCTGCATTGTTCAACCGACCGCGTTGGGGCCGCCACAGGGGACACGACGCCGGGGCCTGATGCCGAACCGACAGGAAAGATCGAGACTGCCATGACCGAGACCATCCATTCACCCGTCCTGATCATCGGTTCGGGACCGGCCGGCTACACGGCGGCCATCTATGCGGCGCGCGCCATGCTCAAGCCGGTCATGGTTGCAGGCCTGCAGCAGGGCGGCCAGCTGATGATCACCAGCGAGGTGGAAAACTATCCGGGCTATGCCGAGGCCGTCGAAGGCCCGTGGATGATGGAGCAGATGCGCCTTCAGGCCGAGCATGTGGGCGCTGACATCCGCCATGACGTGATCACCGAGGTCGATCTCGACGCGCGCCCGTTCCGCGCCGTCGGCGACAGCGGCACCGTCTATACCGGCGATGCGCTGATCATCGCGACCGGCGCCCAGGCCAAATGGCTCGGCATCGAGAGCGAGCAGACCTATATGGGCTATGGCGTTTCGGCCTGCGCGACCTGCGACGGCTTCTTTTTCCGCGGCAAGGATGTGGTGGTGGTCGGCGGCGGCAACACCGCGGTCGAGGAAGCGCTGTATCTGTCGAACCTCGCCAAGTCCGTGACGCTGGTGCACCGGCGCGACGAATTGCGCGCCGAAAAGATCATGCAGGACCGGCTGTTCAGGAAAGACAATATCGAAGTCGTCTGGGACAGCACACTCGAGGAGATCGTCGGCGCAAAGTTCAACCCGGCGCTGCCGGCGGCGGTCACCGGCGTAAGGCTCAAGAACGTGCACACCGGCGCGATTACCGAACATCGCGCCGAGGGCGTCTTCATCGCGATCGGCCACGCGCCGGCGGTGGAACTGTTCGAGGGCAAGCTCAAGCAGAAGCCGAACGGCTATCTTTGGACGGCGCCCGATTCGACGGCCACATCGATGCCGGGCGTTTATGCGGCGGGCGACGTCACCGACGACATCTATCGCCAGGCCGTGACAGCCGCAGGGCTCGGCTGCATGGCGGCTCTGGAGGCCGAAAAATACCTCGCCGCGCAGGAAGCGCAGATGGAAGCGGCCGAATAGGCCCTTGTGGTAGGATAGCCGGGCCGGTGCGCCGGCAAGTTCGCAAGAAGGTCCGGCAATGCCGCTCGACTGGGACAAATTGCGGGTCTTTCACGCCGCGGCGCAGGCCGGCTCTTTCACGCAGGCCGGCGAAAAGCTGCACATTTCGCAATCGGCTGTCAGCCGGCAGGTCTCCGCCCTTGAAAGCGATATCGGCGCACCGCTCTTCAACCGGCATGCGCGCGGCCTGGTGCTGACCGAGCAGGGCGAACTTCTGTTCCGCACCGCGCACGACGTCTATCTGCAGCTCGAAAACGTCAAAGCGCGGCTCGTCGACACGACCGACAAGCCGTCGGGCACCTTGCGCATAACAACCACCGTCGGACTGGGCTCGGGCTGGCTGACCTACCGGGTGCAGGAATTCCTCGAGCTTTATCCCGACATCAAGGTTCAGCTGGTCCTGTCGAACGAGGAACTGGATCTCAATCTGCGCCAGGCCGACTGCGCCATCCGCCTTCGCCAGCCGCAACAGCCGGACCTGATCCAGCGCCGGCTGTTCATCGTCCATTTCCACATCTATGCCTCGCCCGGCTATCTCGCCCGGTTCGGCACGCCGGCCACCGTTGACGATCTCGACGATCACCGGATCATCACCTTTGGCGAGCCGGCGCCGGACTATCTGCAGGAGCTCAATTCGCTGCTGACGCTGGGCCGCGAGGATGGCGAGCCGCGCCCGGCGGTGCTGGAGATCAACTCGATCATGTCGATCAAGCGGGCGGTTCAGCGCGGGGTCGGCATCGCCATGCTGCCCGATTATGCGGTCGAGCGTGACACGGGACTGGTGCGTGTGGTCGAAGGCGTCGCCCTGCCCTCGTTCGACACCTATTTCGCCTATGCCGAATCGATGCGCTCATCGGCCAAGCTGCAGGCGTTTCGCGATTTCCTGTTCGCCAAGGCGCGCGGCTGGGAGTTTTAGGCGCTCCACGATCGTACCGGTGGCGGGTGCACTGCACATAGACCGAGAGCCCAAATGGGCCGGCTGCCCGTTTTTGGGGCGCATTCCTCGCGCTATTGGTGAAAAAGGCGGCTTGAGGCGCCTGTTTGCTACCGATTGCCGCATCAGCCATGCAGTTTTGCATATGTGCAATGCACAAAATGCAATTGAATGCATCGGGGGCGGGGGCCATATTCCTCTCATCAGGAACGCGGTCACCTCCTCCCGACCGTTACCTGAATGTGTTTTGCAGGAGCACCTCCTCCCGCTTCTGCAACTCTCATTGAGCCGGACCGCTACCTCCTCCCAGCGGTCCGGCTTTTTTTGTGCGCTCGCTCGGCTTCCAATCTGCCGGGCTGCTGACGGAGCCAGCGGCAGCGGCGCTACCGCGTCAGCCGCTTATACGTCACCCGCTTCGGATTGACGCTTTCCGGGCCGAGGCGCCTGATCTTGTCCTGCTCATAATCCTCGAAATTGCCCTCGAACCATTCGACATGGCTGTCGCCTTCGAACGACAATATGTGCGTGGCGAGGCGGTCGAGGAACATGCGGTCGTGGCTGATGACGACGGCGCAGCCGGCAAAGTTTTCCAGCGCCTCTTCGAGCGCAGCGAGCGTTTCGGTATCGAGGTCGTTGGTCGGCTCGTCGAGCAACAGCACATTGCCGCCCTCTTTCAGCATCTTGGCCAGATGGACACGGTTGCGCTGGCCGCCCGACAGCGTGCCGACCTTCTGCTGCTGGTCGCCGCCCTTGAAGTTGAAGGCGCCGCAATAGGCGCGCGAATTCATCTCGTGCGGACCAAGCTTGATGATGTCGTTGCCGCCGGAGATCTCCTCCCAGACGGTCTTGTCGGGATCGAGCGCATCGCGGCTCTGGTCGACATAGGACAGGTTTACCGTGTCGCCGACGGTGATCCGGCCGCCATCGGGCTTTTCCTGCCCGGTGATCATGCGGAAGAGCGTCGACTTGCCGGCACCGTTCGGCCCGATCACGCCGACAATGCCGCCCGGCGGCAGCTTGAAGTCCAGATCGTCGATCAGCAGGCGGTCGTCATAGCCCTTGGTCAGACCCTCGGCCTCGATCACCTCATTGCCCAGCCGCTCGCCGGCCGGGATGATGATCTGCGCGTCTCCGGGACGGCGGTCATTGGCCGATTTGACCAGTTCGTCATAGGCCTTGATGCGGGCCTTGGACTTGGCCTGCCGGGCCTTGGGCGAGGCGGAAATCCACTCGGCCTCGCGGGCCAGCGCCTTCTGGCGCGAGGCCTCCTCGCGGCCCTCCTGCGCCATGCGCTTGGCCTTGGCCTCCAGATAGGCGGTGTAGTTGCCCTCATAGGGAATGCCGCGGCCGCGATCGAGTTCGAGGATCCAGCCGGTCACATTGTCGAGGAAGTAGCGGTCGTGGGTGATCATCAGGACCGAGCCGGGATATTCGCGCAAATGCTTTTCAAGCCAGGCGATGGTCTCGGCATCCAGATGGTTGGTCGGCTCGTCCAGCAGCAGCAGATCGGGCTGGCGCAGCAGCAATTGGCACAGCGCAACACGGCGCTTTTCGCCGCCGGACAGGTGGGTCACCTCGCTGTCGCCGGGCGGGCAGCGCAGCGCGTCCATCGCCATTTCGACCTGGCTGTCGAGATCCCAAAGGTTCTGGCTGTCGATGACGTCCTGGAGTTTGGCGCCTTCCTCGGCGGTCTCGTCGGAATAGTTCATCATCAGTTCGTTGTAGCGGTCGAGGATCGCCTTCTTGTCGGCAACGCCCTCCATGACGTTCTCCATCACCGTCTTGGATTCATCGAGCTGCGGCTCCTGCGGCAGGTAACCGCGCGTCGCGCCCTCGGCCAGCCAGGCCTCGCCGGTGAACTCAGTGTCGAGCCCCGCCATGATGCGCAGAACCGTCGACTTACCGGCGCCGTTCGGACCCAAAATGCCGATCTTGGCGTCCGGGTAGAAGGACAGGTGGATGTTCTCGAGAACCTTCTTGGAGCCATAAGCCTTGTTGAGGCCGGACATGTGATAGATGAACTGGCGTGCCACGCGCGCGCTCCCGTCTGATGATGGGTGGAATTTGCGGTTCCTTAGGCGAAACGGCCATCAAGGGCAATCGGCGCGCGGGCCGGTCTTATTGCCCCTGGTTTCGGACAATGCGGAACGCCTGCCGCCCGGTATGGGCCGCTTCCGGCAGATAGACGGTCATCGCGTCGTAGCGCGGATGTTCCGCCAGTTCAGCGGCCGAAACCGGCTCGAGCGACCAGCGCTCGGCAACGAAGGTGCCCGGCGCGGCGGCCTGCGCCAGCGCCTGCACGAAGCCCAGGTCGAAAACGATCGCGCCTTCCAGATCGACCGAGCGCAGTTCGGCACCGTCGAAGACGCTGTCCAGGATGATGGCATCGCGGAACTCGGCCGCGTTCAGGCCGGCGCCGGTGAAATCGACCGCCGCCACGACGGAACCGGAAAAGGACGGCGCGATTGCCTGAATGCGCCGGAATGCCGTATCGATGATCACCGCATCGGTGAACATGGCGCCGGTCAGGAAGGTCGGCACCAGATCGACGCCCTCGCCCGAGAAGGGAAGCTCCACGTCGGAGGCGGCGATGCTGGAGAAGTCCGAGCCGCGCACCACCGCCTTTTCGAACACCGCATGTTCGAGCTTTGCGGCTCCGAACCGGCAGCCGACAAGGCGCACCAGGGTGAAGTCGGCAAATGAAAGCCGCGCATGGCGCATCGACACGCCGGGCAGCACTTCGCGTCTCACTTCGGCAAAACTGAAATCGGCGCCGACGAAGCTGAGCAGTTCGGTGTCGAGGATCGAATTGTCGACCAGCATCGAGAGGAGATCGCCGCGCTCGGGGCTGAGCGGGGAATCGATCAGTTCGGTGGTCTCATTGTCCGCATCGAAGTCGGCCAGCATGTCCGGCGCGATCAGCGCGTCCTGGCGGCGGCTGAGCGCCTTCATGGTGAGCGAATTGTCGTCGAGCGGATTGGCCTGGCGCGGCCGCAGGTAAAGATAGGGCCGGGCGACGAGCGTCGCGGCGACGATGCGGCTGCGCACGGACGTGGACAGATCGGCCAGGCCGAAATCGTCAATGTCGTTGCCGGCCTCCAGATAGGCCTGCCGCTCGCCGCCGATCAGCGCGCCGATCTCGATCACTTCGGGGCCGACCTGGGCGCTGCGCTCGGCCTCTGCGAGCTGGGTTTGCGTGTCGGACAGGCGCGCCTGCGCGCGCAACAATTCGGTCTGGTCGTCGATACGGGTGTTCTGCTCGGCCAGAAGCGTCGACTGCGCGCGCAAGAGCCGGTTCTGCTCGAACAACAAGGCCGAGCCGGCAAGCGCCGCGATCGAGGCGATCAGCCCGGTGATCGAACCGATCAGCCAGCGCCGCGTCGACACCCAGGCATAGCGCGCCAGCGCGATCTCGGCGAAGGTGCGCGCCGCGTCGGTGGCCGCATCGACCTTGCCTTCGGCAGCGCTCTTGGCGACATCGCTCAGCGGGCCGGCAAAGCGGCTCAGTTCGATCTCGCTGCGCCGGAACAGCCAGCGCCAGATGCGGTCGCGCAGCGCGAACACGACCGACAGGATCAGCGCCAGCGCGAACAGCACCGACAAAATCACCGTGATGACGAGCTGGCCGTAGTCGGCGACCATGGAAGGCGCGAACATGGCGATGGGAATGCCGCAGACAAAGCCGAGCACGAAGACGACGAGGCCGAAAGGGAAGCTCCGCCTTGGAAGATAGCGATACTCCGGTTCGCCGTCCGGCCGGCCTCCCGGCAATTCCTCGCTGATGTCCGGCTCGGTCACCGCTTCTCCCCCTTCCCGCCGGCGCAAATTGGCCGAACGGCCGGGAGCTTGCAACCGTCTTGCCGGCGCCAGCCCGGCTGCGGTGCGGCATCACATTCGCGTGTTCATTGCGCGAAGGGCTCGACGTTCCGACCCGAAGTCCGACATTGTCGGCAACCGAAGGGAGTCCGTCATGCACCGCAAGCTCTTTGCCGCCATCTTCCTGTCCGCGTTCGTGCTGACGGCGCCGGCCCTTGCCGTCGGTGGCGGCGACGACGACGCTTCGAACGACGCGGTGCGCCAATGCAACAACGGCGAAGTCTGGGATCGCGGCAAGAACGAGTGCGTGCCCGCGGACCAGCAAAGCCTCGACGATGACGCGCTCTTCGAAAACGGCCGTGCGCTGGCCTATCTGGGCCGGTTCGAGGAAGCGGTCACGGTTCTGGGCATGATCAAGGACCAGAACCGGCCTGACGTGCTCAACTATCTGGGCTATGCGACACGCAATGCCGGTGACCTACAGGCCGGCATAGCTCACTATCGCCGCGCCATCGCGCTCGACCCGAACCACACGCTGGCCCGCTCCTATATGGGTCAGGCGCTGCTGCTTGATGGCGACCGCGCCGGCGCCATCGCCCAACTCGATGCCATCGAGACGCGCTGCGGGCGCGACTGCCGCGGCTACGCCGAACTGGCCGAGGCGATCGTGGCGGCGACCGAAGACCGGGCCTGGCGCTACTGAGGCGCATGGTTCCTTTCACTTGACGCAGCCGGCCGCGCCCGTCCATGTGCGCGCCATGACAACCGACTTCGCCGATCAGTTCGAGCTGGCTTCGCCAACAGGGTCCAGTCTGCACGTCTACCATCAGCCGGCGACGGACGATGTCCGCGCGGTCGTGCAGATCAACCACGGCCTTGCCGAACATGCCGCGCGCTACGCGCGTTTCGCACACGCGCTGTCAGCGAAAGGCATCGCTGTCTACGCCCACGACCATCGCGGCCATGGCGCGACGACGGCGCCAAACGCGCCGCCCGGCAGTTTTTCCACTCAAGGCGACGGAGTCGCCAAGGTGCTCGGCGATGTGGGCGCCGTGCACGCGCGCATTCGCGATCGTCATGGATCGATCCCGATCTTCATCTTCGGCCATTCGATGGGCGGACTGATCACGATGAACTACGCGTTGCGCCATCCGGAGGGGCTGTCCGGCGCAGCCGTCTGGAACGCCAATTTTTCGGGCGGTCTCGCCGGCCGTGCAGCGCAACTGATCCTCAAATGGGAGCGTCTGCGGCTGGGCAACGATGTGCCCTCGCGATTGCTGCCGAAGCTCGCCTTCGCGCAATGGGCCAGGGCGGTGCCGAACCGGCGAACCGATTTCGACTGGCTGAGCGACATCGATGCCGAAGTGGACGCCTATATCGCCGATCCCTTGTGCGGCTGGAACGCATCGGTCGGCATGTGGCAGGACGTGTTCTCGATGATCTTTGCCGGTGGCGAGGTTGGCGATGCATCGCCGTCGGCGCGCGCGCTTCCGTTTCATCTCGTCGGCGGCGACAGGGATCCCGCAACCGATCGCGGCAAGGCCGTGACCGCGCAGGCCGAACGCCTGCGCAAGGCCGGCTTCGCCGATGTCACCACGACGGTCCATCCCGACACGCCCCACGAGACACTGAACAGCAGCATCGCGGATGAAGCGATTTCCCAGCTCGTGATGTGGCTCGATGAGCGCATCGCCTGATCCGGACACGACCGGGGGGATGGCGGCGCGGATTCCCGCACTCGTCATCCTCTTGCTGTGCGCGACGCTCACCGTCATGGCCGGCGCGACGATCGCGCCCTCCCTGCCGGGCATCGCCGCCCATTTCGAAACGCAACCGGGCGGAGCGGCGCTGGTGCCTCTGATCCTGACCGTACCGGGGCTGGCGATCGCCATCGCCGCGCCGCTCGCCGGCCTTCTCGCCGACCGGACACACAAGCGCCGGGTGTTGCTGACCGGCATCGTTGTCTACGTGATCGCCGGTTCGTCGGGTCTCTATCTCGACACGATCGGCCTGATCACATTCGGCCGCCTGTTCCTGGGCGTCGCCGTCGGCGCGATCATGACCTCGGCGATGGCCTTGATTGCCGACCTGTTCGACGATGCCGAACGCGGGCGCATTCTGGGCTATCAGGCCGCGGCGATGAGCTTTGGCGGCATGAGTTTCATCATGGCCGGCGGATTTCTGGCCGATCTGCACTGGCGGGGGCCGTTCGCCGTCTATCTTGCGCCGCTGCTCCTGATTCCGTTCATCCTCGCACGGGTGCCTTGTGGGCCGCCAGCGGACAAGATGCCCGAGACGCGGGCGCCAAAAGGGCGTTTCCCCTGGGCGTTCACGGCGATGATCTGCGTTGCCGCCTTCGCCAATTTCTTCACATATTTCACCATACCGCTGAAACTGCCATTCATGCTGCGCGACATGGGCCTCGACAGCGCCGCACTCGCCGGCAGCGCGATCGCGCTCCTGACCTTTTCAAGCGGCATCGTAGCGCTTGTCTTCGGACGTATCCGGGCGATGGCACCGCCACCGCTTCTGGCCTCGCTTGCATTTCTGTTGGCGTCGGCAGGTTTCGCCACGCTGTCGCTGCAGCCGCCCTTGCCGGTGGTGTTCGGGCTGATGGTGCTGGTCGGCTGCGCGTCGGGCATCGTGCTGCCGAACGCGACCACTTGGCTTTATTCCCGCGTGCCGCCGGCCATGCGCGGTCAGGCAGCAGGCCTGATGACGATGTCGGTATTCATGGCGCAGTTTCTGGCCGCGCCGTTCGTGCTGCTGATCGATCCGCTGGGCGGCATTGGCGGCGTCTATATGAGCGCGGCCTTCATCGCGCTGCTGACCGCGCTGTTCTACATCATCGTGGACCGGCGACTGCGGGCAGGGTGACGCACCCCGAAAGCTCTGGTAGGGCAGACCCACTTCCATCGGAAAGGGGTGCGCCATGGAACTGCTGCAAGGGCTTTTCACGATCGAGAACCTGACGACCCTCCTTGTGCTGACGGCGCTGGAGACGGTTCTGGGTTTCGACAATCTTCTCTACATCTCGCTGGAGGCGAAAAAGGCGGGAGAGGAGCATGAGGAGCGCATTCGCAGGCTGGGCATCATCCTTGCCATCGTGCTGCGCATCGTCCTGCTGTTCGTGGTCCTGCAACTGATCCAGGCGTTCCAGGAACCGTTCGCGACCATCTCCATCCCGCCCTTCATCGAGGGTGAGATTTCCGGCCATGCGCTGATCGTCCTGGCCGGTGGCGTGTTCCTCATCTACACGGCGATGCGCGAGATCTTCCATCTTCTGGCGATCGACGATATCGGGCACGCGGCCGAACGGGCGGCAAACGCCTCGCCGATGCGCGCGCTGTTCTGGATCACCGCGATGAACGTCGTCTTCTCCTTCGACACGGTTCTGTCCGCCGTCGCGCTGACCGACAATTTCGTCGTCATGACAACTGCCATCATCGTGTCAGGCGCGCTGATGGTGCTGATGGCCGAAACGGTCGCCGACTTCCTCAACCGCAACCGGATGTATGAGGTGGTCGGCCTGTTCGTCCTGCTGCTCGTCGGCATCCTGTTGACGACCGAGGGCGGCCATCTGGCGCATCTGTCCTTCTTCGGCTTCACCGTCGAGGCGATGAGCAAGACGACCTTCTACTTCGTTCTCGTCACCATGGTGCTTGTCGAAATCGTGCAGGGCCGCTACCAGCGCAAGCTGTTGGCGGAAAAGCGCCTTCAGTCGCGCAAGCTCCGTCAGAGGGTCTGAAATCAACGGCAGGACATGACAAAATCAATTGCCGCCGAACGGCCGCTCGCGGGCATCCGCGTGATCGAACTGGCCCGCGTGCTGGCCGGCCCGTGGGCAGGCCAGATGCTGGCCGATCTGGGTGCCGACGTCATCAAGATCGAACATCCCGATGGCGGCGACGAGACGCGCGGATGGGGACCGCCCTTCATCACCGGCGCGGACGGCAAGCCTCTGTCGGCGGCCTATTATCACGCCACCAACCGCGGCAAGCGCTCGGTCGCCGTCGACTTCAAGACCGATGACGGGCAAGCCGTCATTCGCCGCCTTGCGGCGACGGCCGATGTCGTGATCGAGAATTTCAAGGTTGGCGGTCTGGCCAAGTATGGGCTCGATCATGCCAGCCTTGCGGCGATCAACCCAAAACTTGTGACCTGCTCGATCACCGGTTTCGGACAGACCGGCCCCTACAAGGACCGACCCGGCTACGATTTCATCATCCAGGGAATGGCCGGCTTCATGTCGGTCACCGGAGAGCCGGCCGGCCAGCCGATGAAGGCGGGCGTTGCCATCGCCGACGTGTTCACCGGCATCTATGCGGTTGCGGCGATCGAGGCGGCGCTGATCCGGGCGCTGAAGACCGGCAGGGGCTGCCATATCGACATGGCGCTGATGGATGTGATGCTGGCCGCCATGGCCAACCAGAACATGAACTTCCTGGCCACCGGAAAAGCGCCGCGCCGGCTCGGCAATGCGCATCCCAACATCGCTCCCTACCAGGTGATCGAAACCGCCGACGGGCACATCATCATCGCGGTGGGCAATGACGGCCAGTTCGCCCGCATCTGCGCTCTGCTGGAGCTTGAGGCGTTGCCGGCCGATCCGCGCTTTGCGACCAATGCGGCCCGGGTGGAGAACCGCGCGGCGCTGACAGGGCTGCTTTCGGAGAAGACCCGCCGATGGCAGCGTGACGATCTGGTTGCCGCCTGCGAGACGGCAAACGTGCCGACCGGACCGATCAATTCGATTGCCGACGCATTCGCCGACCCGCAGATCGTTGCGCGGGCGATGCGCGTCGATTTGTCCGATGCCGCGGGCAACGCCATCCCGTCGGTGCGCATGCCTGTGATGCTTGATGGTATAGCGGCCTGCGCCGACCGCCCATCGCCGGGGCTGGGCGAGCATACCGAGGAGGTTCTGGCGGAGTTGGAGGCCGGCTGACGCCTTGCGCCCCTACGCCACCGCGCGTGCCAGCGCGCACTGGCTCCACAGGTCGCACAGGGCGCTCGACAGGTGCGCGATGTCGGCGTCGGTGTGGAACGGCGTCGGCGTGATCCGCAGCCGCTCGGTGCCCACCGGCACCGTCGGATAGTTGATCGGCTGCACATAGATGCCGTAATCGTCCAGAAGGATGTCCGAGATCCATTTGCACTTGGCCGCATCGCCCACCATCACCGGCACGATGTGGCTCGGATTGGCCATGTGCGGAATGCCCTGACGGTCGAGCGCGGCGCGCACCTTCCTCACAGCCTCCTGATGCGCAAGGCGCTTGTCGTCATGGGCCTTCAGATGCCGGATCGAGGCGACCGCGCCCGCCGCCAGTGCCGGCGGCAAGGCCGTCGTGAAGATGAAGCCCGAGGCAAAACTGCGCACGAAATCGACAAGGTTCTTCGAGCCGGTGATGTAGCCGCCCATCACGCCGAACGCCTTGCCCAGCGTCCCCTCGATGACGTCGATCCGGTCCATCAGCCCTTCGCGTTCGGCAACGCCGCCGCCGCGCGGGCCGTACATGCCCACCGCATGCACCTCGTCGATATATTTCAGCGCGCCATATTTGTCGGCCACATCGCAGATCTTCTCGATCGGCGCGATGTCGCCATCCATCGAATAGACGCTCTCGAAGGCGACCAGCTTGGGCGCGGCCGGATCGTCCTGGGACATCAGACGATCGAGATCCTTCCAGTCATTGTGCCTGAAGATGCGCTTCTCGCAGCGCGAGTGCCGTATCCCCTCGATCATCGAGGCATGGTTGAGCGCGTCGGTGTAGCAGATGATGCCGGGGATCTTCGCCAGAAGCGTGCCGAGCGCGGCCCAGTTGGAGACATAGCCCGAGGTGAAGATCAGCGCGGCCTGTTTGCCGTGCAGGTCCGCCAGTTCCTCTTCGAGCTTCACATGGCCATGATTGGTGCCCGAAATGTTGCGCGTGCCGCCGGCGCCCGTGCCGCATTTGTCGATCGCCTCGTGCATTGCCGCGACCACGTCCGGATGCTGGCCCATGCCCAGATAATCGTTCGAGCACCATACCGTCACATCGTGGGTCGAGCCGTCCCCGCGGTGCCGCGTCGCACGCGGAAAACACCCGCGCTGGCGCTCAAGCTCGGCAAACACACGGTAGTTGCCTCCATCGTGCAAACCGGAGAGCTTGTCGGCAAAAAACCGGTCAAAATCCAGCTGGCCCTGAATTGGTTCCTGGCTTGGCGCGGTGATCGGCGTGATGGTCATCTTCGTCCTCGCATGGCACCTTCGCATTCGCGTTCGTGCCCGTGTTTCCTGCCCATATAAACCAGCGCGCCACTGATTGGAACGCTTCCAAAGTGGTGTGATTGTCGCAACCGGAACCGCGCCGGTCCTTGACACGGATCAATCCCGCCGGACCGTCGAAGCCGCCGGCTCGCGAGAACAAATTTTTCTTCCAAAAGGCACGAGTTGGGAATGGCGTTCTTCTGACGGGATTCAATCGCACCTAAAATGGCATCTCGTTCCAAGAGGTGGGTACATGCGCCATTTTCCGGTTTTTGTGAATGTCGACGGCCGCCGCGTGGTCGTGTCCGGCGCGGGTGAAACCGCCATTGCCAAGCTGCGTCTTCTGTTGAAGACCCGGGCACGAATTTCGGTTTTCGGTGCCGATCCCGAACCGCTCGTCCGGCAATGGGCCGAAGAAGGCCGCATCACGCTGACAGAGCGCCCCGTCGAGACCGGCGACGCGCTCTGCGCGCGCCTCTTCTATGCGGCCAACGACGATGCCACCGAGGACGCGCGCGCGGCAGCCATCGGCCACGCCGCCGGAGCGCTGGTCAACATCGTCGACAATCTCGACGATTCGCAGTTCATCACCCCGGCCATCGTCGATCGCGATCCGGTAACCGTGGCAATCGGCACCGAGGGCGCGGCGCCGGTGCTGGCGCGCAAGATCAAGGCCGATCTCGAAGAACGCCTGCCCGCTTCGCTCGGCGTCCTGGCCCGGATCGGCCAGGCCTTTCGAGTGCGCGCCGACATGCTGGGAGACGCCAAGAAGCGCCGCGCCTTCTGGACGAAATTCTATTTCGGCGCCGGCGACCGCGCCCTCAAGGCGGGCGGCGAAGACGCCGTGCGCAAGACGCTGGAAACGCTTCTGACCGACGGGATCGAAACGCGGCACGGGCCGGGCTTTGTCACGTTCGTCGGCGCCGGTCCCGGCGATCCCGAGCTCTTGACGCTGAAGGCCCGCAACGCGCTGCACGAGGCCGATGTCGTCCTGCACGACAAGCTTGTGCCGCAGCCGGTCATCGAACTGGCGCGGCGTGAGGCGATCGTCGTCGAGACCGGCAAGAAGGGCTTCGGAGACGCCTGGAAGCAGGACGACATCAACGCGCTGATGATCGATCATGCAAACAGGGGCGCCCATGTCGTGCGGCTCAAGTCCGGCGATCCGGCCGTGTTCGGACGCCTCGAGGAGGAACTGGACGCGCTCGATCGAGCGGGCGTCGGCTTCCAGATCGTGCCGGGCATTACTTCCGCATCGGCGGCGGCGGCATCGATCGGCCGGTCGCTGACGCGGCGCGGTCGCAACGCGTCGCTGCGCATCATCACCGGCCATGACGCGGAAGGCTTTGCCGATCACGACTGGCGCGCGCTGGCCCGGCCCGGCGAGGCGGCGGCGATCTATATGGGCATCAAGGCTGCATCGTTCTTGCGCGGGCGGCTGCTGATGCATGGTGCGGATGCGGAAACGCCGGTGACAGTGGTCGAGAATGCGTCACGCACCGACCAGCGCGTCGTCGCCGCAACCCTTGGCACGCTGCCCGAGCGTCTCAGGCAGGCCGGTATCACCGGCCCGGCCATTCTGCTCTACGGCATCGCGCCACGCGGCGCGGCCGCCGCAGTCGCTGACCTTGCCGACATGCACCATGAAGCGGAGGCCGTCTGATGGGGCGCCAGAAACATCCGCAAATCGTCACCGCGAACGATTTGTTCGAGGGCGACGTGATCTATCTGACCGGCGAAGGCGGCTGGACGCGTCTGCATGGCGACGCCGCCGTGGCGCACGACTCGGACGAAGCGCAACGGCTGCTCGCCGTCGCCCAGGCGCAGCCGGACAAGATCGTCGGCGCTTACCTCGCCGATGCAGCAATCGATGCAGACGGACGGCCGCAGCCCGTCCATTTCCGCGAGGCATTCCGCACGCGCGGCCCCTCAAACTATTTCCACGGCAAACAGGCGGAGGTCTGACATGTACCGGTATGACGATTTCGACGCCGAGTTCGTGCGGGCACGCGTGGCTGATTTACGCGAACAGGTCGAGCGCCGCATCGACGGTTCGCTCACCGAGGACGAGTTCAAGCCGCTGCGGCTGATGAACGGTCTGTATCTGCAACTGCACGCCTACATGCTGCGCGTCGCAATCCCCTACGGCACGCTCAATTCCCGGCAGATGCGTCAGCTCGCGATGATCGCCGAGCGCTGGGACAAGGGCTATGGTCACTTCACCACGCGCCAGAACATCCAGTTCAACTGGCCCAAGCTGAAAGATGTACCCGATATTCTGGACGCGCTCGCCGATGTCGAAATGCACGCCATCCAGACCTCGGGCAATTGCATAAGGAACGTCACCGCCGACCATTTCGCCGGCGCCGCGGCGGACGAGATCGAAGACCCGCGCCCGACGGCGGAACTGCTGCGGCAATGGTCGACCGACCATCCCGAATTCCAGTTCTTGCCGCGCAAGTTCAAGATCGCCATCACCGGCAGCCCCAACGACCGGGCGGTGACGAAGGCGCACGACATCGGCCTCAGAATGGTGCGCAACGACGCGGGCGAGCCCGGCTATGAGGTGATCGTCGGTGGCGGGCTTGGCCGGACGCCGATGATCGGCAAGACCGTCCGCGATTTCGTGCCGAAGGCCGATCTCCTGCCCTATCTGGAAGCGATCCTCAGGGTCTACAATCTCGCCGGCCGGCGGGACAACAAGTACAAGGCGCGCATCAAGATCCTCGTCCACGAAACCGGAACCGAGGAGATCAAGGCGCTGATCGAGGCGGCGTTCGCCGAGCAAAAGGCGCTGTTCCAGGCGCCGCCGCAGGCGTTGGTCGACCGCATCGAGGCAGCATTCGCGCCGCCGGACTTCGACAACACCCAGTCGCTCGTCTTCGACCGCGCACAGGCGGACGATCCGGTGTTCCGCTCCTTCGTCGAGACCAATGTGAGCGAGCACAGGAACCCGGCCTACGGCATCGTTTCGGTCTCGCTGAAGCCGGTCGGCGGCACGCCGGGCGATGCCTCAGCCGAACAGATGCGCGTTCTGGCCGACATCGCCGAGCGCTACGGCCACGACGAACTGCGCGTTTCCCACGAGCAGAACATCATCCTGCCGCACGTGCGAAAGGCCGACATTCCGGCCGTCCACGCCGAACTGAACAAGGCCGGGCTGGCGACCGCCAATATCGGGCTCTTGTCGGACATCATCGCCTGCCCCGGCATGGACTATTGCGCGCTGGCGACGGCCCGGTCGATCCCGGTCGCCCAGGAGATCGCGACCCATTTCGACGCGCTCAAGCTCGAACGCGACATCGGCCCGCTGAAGATCAAGATTTCCGGCTGCATCAATGCCTGTGGCCATCACCATGTCGGCCATATCGGCATTCTGGGCCTCGACAAGGCAGGCGTGGAAAACTACCAGATCACGCTTGGCGGCGACGGCACCGAGACGGCGACGATCGGCGAGCGGACGGGCCCCGGCTTTGCCGCCGAAGACCTGATCCCGGCGATCGAAGCGATCATCGACACCTATCTGGACTTGCGCCACACCGGTGAAGAAACGTTCCTGGACGCCTATCGGCGTCTTGGCGCACAACCCTTCAAGGACGCCATCTATGACCACCGACGCGACAGCGCCCGCGCCGTCTGACACGCAGGGCGCAACGCTCGACCTGTTGCGCGAAGCGCTCATCGACCGAAGGTTCGGCGACGTTGCCGCCGTTTCCTCGTTCGGCGCCGAGTCGGCCGTGCTCTTGCACCTGATCGCGAGCGTCGACCGGACGGCGCCGGTGCTGTTCATCGACACGGGCATGCTGTTCGCCGAAACGCTGGCCTATCGCGACGAGCTGGCGTCTCGGCTCGGCCTGACCGATGTGCGGACGATCCGCCCGGCGCGGGAGGCTGTGCGCGGTACCGACATTTGGGGCCGGCTTCACCTGACCGATCCGGACGCCTGCTGCGATCTGCGCAAGACGCAGGTGCTCGATGCGGCGCTCGAAGGGTTCGATGGCTGGATCACCGGCCGAAAGCGGCATCAGGCGCTGACCCGGTCGGACATCGAACCGGTCGAACAAGCGGCCAACGGCAAGACCAAGCTCAACCCGCTGGCCCTGTGGTCGCCGGACGATCTGGCCGCCTATGCTGAAGCCTTCGACCTGCCGCCGCATCCGCTTGTCGGTCAAGGGTATCCGTCGATCGGCTGCGCGGTGTGCACCTCGCCCGTCAGGCCGGGCGAGGATGCGCGTGCCGGCCGCTGGCGCGGCCGCGACAAGACCGAATGCGGCATTCACATCGTCGACGGCGCGATCGTGCGCTTAGCGCCAAGCCATGCTTGAGGAGACAAATGCGATGATCATCGTCACCGACGCCGGGTTTGCGCCCGACGACCGCGCCGAACGGCTGATGGCCGGCACCTATGGCGAGGTTTCGCTGGCTGACCTTCAAGCGGGCCTTCCCGCCAACCGCCCGGCATCGATCGGTCTTGTCGCCGACAATGACATCGATGCGCATGCGGTCGCGCCGCACTTCAAGGTGCTTGATGCGATCATCATCGGCTTTCCGTCGTTCGCCGACGGGCGCGGATTTTCGCTGGCCATGCAATTGCGCCGGCTGGGCTTTACCGGACGGCTGGTCGCGCAGGGTCATGTCATCGCCGACCAGTATGTCCATGCCCGGCGCTGCGGCTTCGATGCGGTGGCAATCGACGAGGCTCTGGCCCAGCGGCAGCCCGAACAGCAGTGGCTGGCGCGATTGACCCGGATCAATGCGACCTATCAACAACGGTTGCATCAAGCGGCCCAGGTCGCCTAACTGGAGCCCATGACGATGAACGAGATGACGCCCATCGCCGGCGGTGCGCAGCCGGTCGCCCTCAAGGACGGGCAAACGGTGACGTGGGTGCGCCATTACACCGACCGGCTGTTCGCCTTCCGGCTCACGCGGCCGCAATCGCTGCGCTTCCGATCGGGCGAGTTCGTGATGATCGGACTGCCCGACGACAATGGCAAGCCGATCCTGCGCGCCTATTCGATCGCCTCACCCTCCTGGGACGAGGAACTCGAATTCTATTCGATCAAGGTGCCGGACGGCCCGCTGACATCGCGCCTTCAGAAGATCCAAGTGGGCGATCAGGTCATATTGAAGACCAAGCCGGTGGGCACGCTCGTCATCGATGCGCTGTTGCCGGGCAAACGTCTCTATATGCTGGCGACCGGCACCGGCATCGCCCCGTTTGCCTCGCTGATCCGCGATCCGGAAGTCTATGAAAAATTCGACCAGGTGATCCTGACCCATACCTGCCGTACCCGCGACGAACTGGTCTACGGCGCCGAACTGGTCGACAATCTCGTTAACGATCCGCTGATCGGCGAGATGGTCGACCGCAAGCTCGTCTACTACCCGACGACGACCCGCGAGGAGAGCCCCAAGACCGGCCGCGTGACCGACAAGATCCGCTCGGGCGAACTGTTTGACGATCTCGGCGTGCCGGCATGGAGCATCGAAGACGACCGCGTCATGATTTGCGGCTCGATGGGCCTCAACCTCGAGATCAAGGAATTGTGCGAAGCCGCGGGCATGGAAGAAGGCGCCAACAACAAGCCCGGCCACTATGTGCTGGAAAAGGCGTTCGTCGGCGAGGCCGAGGCGGGTTGACGCAGCGCGTCTGAAAAACCCATCGCCATTCGACCATCATTGCGGTTAGACAGGCGGCATCATTGGTGCCGCTTTTCGTTTCGGGGGACAGTCTTTGGTCGAGCGTGTTGTCATCGTGGGCGGCAGCCATGCCGCGGTCGCGGTTGCCGACGATCTGCGCAAGCACGGGTTCGGCGGCTCGATCACGCTTTTGAGCGAAGAGACGACCCTTCCCTATCAGCGGCCGCCCCTTTCCAAGGCCTACATGTCCGGCGAGATGAGCCTTGAGCGGCTGAAGCTTCGCCCCGAAGACTGGTACCGCGATCAGAAGATCGACGCGCATCTTTCGACGCGCGTCATCGGCATCGACCGCCAGGCAAAAGAGGTGGTCACCGAAGACGATGCGCGGTTCGGCTATGATGCGCTCGTTCTGGCCACCGGCGCGCACGCGCGGCCACTGCCCGCCGAGATCGGCGGCCGACTCGGCAATGTGCACACGATGCGCGATCTGCCCGACGCCGATGCGCTGATGGCCAAGATGGCCGACGGCAAGCGGCTCATCGTCATCGGCGGCGGCTATATCGGGCTGGAGGCGGCCGCAGAAGCATCGAAGAAGGGCATGGCGGTGACGGTGGTCGAGGCCGCACCGCGCATCCTGCAGCGCGTGGCCTGCCGCGAAACCGCCGACGCGTTCCGAGCGCTTCACGAAGGCCATGGCGTGAGCGTCCTGGAGAACACGCAGATCGCGCGCATCGCCGGGAACGCCGACGGCGCGGCGGCAGCAGTCGAACTGGATGACGGCACGTCCCTGCCCTGCGATCTCGTCGTGGTCGGCATCGGCATCGTACCCAATGCCGCACTGGCCGAGGGCGCCGGGCTCGACGTGGCGGTCGGGATCAGCATCGACGACCGGGCGCGCACGTCCGATCCGGCGATCTTCGCATGCGGCGACTGTGCCATCTTTCCGTTCAACCACATGCCCACACGGCTCGAATCGGTGCAGAACGCGCACGATCAGGCCGGCATCGTCGCCGCCAATATCATGGGCCACGACAAGGCCTACGATCCGCATCCCTGGTTCTGGTCGGACCAGTACGACATGAAGCTGCAGATCGCCGGCTTCAACCGGGGCTATGACCGTGTGGTCGTCCGGCCCGGCAAGCGCGAAGGCAGCGTCTCGCACTTCTATTTCGCCGGCGAGACGTTCCTCGCCGTCGATTGCCTGAACGATGCAGCGACCTATGCGATGAGCCGCAAGATCCTCGCTGACGGCAAGGCGCTGACGCCGGACATGGTCGCCGACGAGACGTTCGATCTGCGGGCGTTCGCGAAGTAACCCCCGCGAACTACCCGGCAAACGGAGAAGTATGATGAGCCGACCTGAATTCGCCGTCATCGGCCTCGGCACGATGGGCGCCGCCCTGGCGCTCAACATGGCCGACAAGGGCTTTGATGTCGCGGTCCACAACCGCTCGGCGGCACGGATCGATGCGCTTGTCGAAAACGCCGGCGATCTCGCCGACCGGCTGACACCGGCCAAAACGCTCGACGACCTTGTCGCCGCGATGAAGGGGCCGCGCGCGATCCTCCTGATGGTGCCCGCCGGCCAGCCGGTCGACGACCAGATCGCCGCGCTTCTGCCCTTGCTCGACGAGGGCGACCTGATCATCGATGGCGGCAATTCGGGCTTTCACGACAGCGAACGGCGCGCCGCAGCGGTCGAGGCGCTCGGCAAGCGTTTCATCGGCCTGGGCGTGTCGGGCGGCGAGGATGGCGCGCGGCACGGCCCCTCGCTGATGGCCGGCGGCTCAGAGGAGGCGTGGGAACGCGCAGCGCCCGTGCTGACGGCGATCGCGGCGACCTACGAGGACGAGCCCTGTGCGGCGCTGCTCGGCGCGGCCGGCGCCGGGCACTTCGTCAAGATGGTCCATAACGGCATCGAATATGCCGACATGCAGATGATCGCCGAAGCCTATGGCATCATGCGCGACGGCATGGGCCGGACGCCGGCCGCGATGTCGGACACTTTCTCACAATGGAACGACGGGCCGTTGCGCTCCTATCTCATCGAGATCAGCGCCGCCGTTCTCAAAGCCACCGATCCGAAGACCGGCAATCCGATGATCGACATGATCGTCGACCGGGCCGGACAGAAGGGAACGGGCCGCTGGACGGCGATCGAAGCGCAGGAGTTGGGCACGCCCGTTCCGGTGATCGATGCGGCGGTGACCGCGCGCAACGTCTCGGCGCGGCTTGAGGAACGGCAGCGCGGCGCAGACCGTTTCGGCGAGCCGGCCCGGCCCTTGCCGGACGGTGCGGTGACCGACACCGACCTTGAAAGCGCGCTGATCGCCGGCAAGATCGTCTGCTATGCGCAGGGCTTTGCGATGCTGGCCGACGGCGGCGCCGACAATGGCTGGGAGTTGCGCCTCGCCGATGTCGCGCGCGTCTGGCGGGCGGGTTGCATCATCCGCTCGGCGATGCTGGACGACATGGCGACCGCGCTCGAACAGGCGCCCGATACGAGCCTTTTGATGGCACCGTTCTTCGCCGATCTGATGGAGCGCCACGTGCCGGGCTTGCGCAAGACCGTCACGGCCGCAAATGGTCACGGGCTGCCGGTGCCGTCGCTTTCGGCGGCGCTCAACTGGTTCGACATGATGGCGACGTCGCGCTCGACGGCCAACATGATCCAGGGGCAACGCGACTATTTCGGCGCGCACGGCTTTGAACGCACCGACGAGGAAGGCACCCATCACGGGCCGTGGTAAGGCGCGGCGCGCCGGCGGCAAAACACAAAGCCTGCCCGGCGCACCCGGCGACGAAGACTTCGAGGCCGCCGTCCGGCGCGTGCTGGCCGGACTGCCGGCGAGAGAAACATCCGCCGGTGCAATCCACCCATCCATTAAACCAAGATCGATGCGGCACGGGTGGATGCTGGTCGAAAAATCGGAGGAATGGCATGGCTATAGCCAGGCAACGCGCGACAAGAACAGCCGGCTCGCCGCCGGTTGGCTGGCCGCCCCCATCGTCAAGGGTGGCGATCTGACATGGGGTGACGCCCCGGTGGCCGATCTCCGCCGACGCCACGTCAAGGCAATCCTCGCCGACCATGCGGCGACGCCGCACAAGGCAAAGCACCTGCTGGTGATGATCCGGAAGATCATCGGCGAAGCGCTCGATCAGGACTGGATCGAGATCGACCCGACGCACAAGATCAGCTGGCAGCCGGACCATGCCGGATGGCGCGCATGGACCGCCGATGAAATGCGCGCCTTCCTCGCGCGATGGCCCGCCGGCACGACGCCCCACATGGCCTTTTGCCTGGCAATCGCCGCGGCGACATCGCCGCCCTGCAATGGTCGCAACGGCAAACGCGTGCCCTGACCATCCGCGGCGAAAAACGCATCGTGCCCGGCTTCGTCCTGACACCGAAGAAACGGCGCGGCAAGACGCTGTTCGTCCCCGAAAGCACCATGCTGACCGCCGCGCTCGCAGCCGCGCCGCGCACCGGCAAAACGGTGTTGATGACGGCCTATGGCAAGCCATTCTCCCCCAAGTCGTTGACCGGCCGCATGGCGGACTGGACCGCCAGCGCCGGCCTGCCCAAGGGCTGCACGCTGCACGGACTGCGCAAGACCCTGGGGAAAGCACTGGCCGAAGGGGGCGCATCCACGCGCCAGCTGATGGATGTCCTCGGCCATGACGACATCGAGCATGCCGAACTCTATTCGCGCGAGGCCGAACAGGCGATTCTCGCCGTCGACGCGATGGACAAGATCGCAGGCTTTCTCGATGAATGACGCGCGCGGCCATAGCAGATGGCGAACCTTGTGGCGAACCCTTGGCGAACCTGTTTTCAAGGCATTGAAATCAATGAAGAATGGTGGGCCTGGAGGGACTCGAACCCCCAACCAAGCGGTTATGAGCCGCCGGCTCTAACCAATTGAGCTACAGGCCCCACCCGGACCGTGCGTATCCGAAAGGTCCCAGCCGGGCAAGCGGTGTCGGAGAAACGGTCGCACACCATATTGTCTGCCCATTTGTCGGCCATTGCCCGGGATGACGGGACCTCTGCTCAAGGATGATCGCTTTGAAACCCATTCGCACCTCACCCATTGCCGCCGCGTTCGCGGCAACCGCGCTGACCGCCGCCGCCGGGCACGCAATCGCGGCCGACACCGACATCACGCCGCAAATCACCGTATCGGCCACCGGAACAGCGGATATTGCGCCGGACATGGCGGTGATCGGGCTGACGGTTCTGCGCGAAGCGGACACGGCGCGCGAAGCGCTCGATGCCAACACCGAAGCGATGGCCGAGGTGCTGGCGGCCATGCAGGCCGAAGGCATCGCCGAGCGTGACCTGCAGACATCGAACTTCAACATCCAGCCGCGCTACGTCTATCCCGAGCCGAAGGACGGCATCCGCCCGGCGCCGCGGATCGTCGGCTATCAGGTCTCGAACTCGCTCACCGTGCGCGTGCGCGATCTCGACAGGCTCGGCGCCATTCTGGACCAGTCGGTGACGCTGGGCGTTAATCAGGGCGGCGGCATCAGCTTCACCAATGACGACCCGTCCGCAGCCATCACCGAGGCGCGGACCAAGGCGATGAAAGCGGCGATGGGCAAGGCCGAGACGCTGACCGAAGCGGCCGGCATCGGGCTCGGCCGCATCCTGTCGATCTCCGAGCAGTCGTCCGAGCCAAGGCCGATGCCGGTTGCCCGCGCCGCGATGATGGAGATGGCGGCCGACGCAGCGCCCGTGCCGGTCGCGGCGGGTGAGAACACCTACCGCGTCAGCGTCAATGTGACGTTCGAACTGGCCCAATAGGCCGCGTCGAGAACGTCAGCCGGCCGAAAGGCCCGGCCAGTTGGCGTCGCCCTTGGTGATGTTGCCGGGAACGTCGCGCTCCCACCGGCTGCGCACGCCTTTGGAGAAGTTCAGATAGAGCTTGTCGTCGACCACGGTGAAGGCTTCGGGGTCGATCTTGGCGGTGTAGCCGTTGGCGACCGCATAGGCGCAGAAACCGCCATATTGCGGTGCGTAGCGGTCGGGATCGGCGGCAAAGGCGTCGCGGTTTTCGGCTGAGGCAAACTGATAAGTCGCGCCCTCATGGGTCGCGGTGATGGAGGGATCGCCCATCACCGCCGCGCCTTGCGTGAAATAGGCGACCGGGTCATGCCCCAGGATCGCGGCGCCGCCGTCCAGATTGACCTTGCCTGCCCAGGCCTTGCGGGCAGACCCCGCGATCAGCGCGGCTGCCACCGCGCCGGCGCCGAGCGCCAGAAACGCGCGACGGTCCAGATTGGCGGTTGCGGTCTTGACCTTGCCGCGAACGATATGGCGGGTCATGGCGATCTCCATCGGTTGAGCCCTGCGTTGCCGCCAAACTGTCAAAACGATCGATCACGTTCAAATCGCATCTTCTGACGCGAACACACATCTGCGTGAATCAGGCGAGCGCCTTGACCCAATACTCCATCGGCTTTTCGGTTTCGGCGGTCTCGCCAATGTCCTTCCAGCCATATGCCGTGGACAGGCCGTCGAGCCGCACATACCCGCGGTTGCGCCAGAAGCCGTCGAGCGGGACGTAACCGGCCGGACGCAGCGGATGGTTCGCCGGGCGGACGACTGCCGAGAACAGGCACTGTGTGAAGCCCTGCCGCCGTGCCTCGCTCTCGCGCAGTTCGAAAAATCCGACGCCGACGCCCTGGCCGCGATAATCGGCCAGAAGGACCGATTCGCCGAAATAGAAGAAATCGTCCGGATCGAGCCCGCGCGCGGCAAACGGTTCGGCGAATTCGGCCTTGTGCTCGCCGAGCGGCGCCGCCGTTGCGGCGCCGACCAGTTCGTCGCCGTCGAATGCGCCGGCAACGAAGGCGCCATCTGCCTCGAGATAGGTGGCGAGGTAGCGGCGCTCATAATCCATGTCACCGTCATAAAGGTAGGGAAAGGCGCGGAAGACGGTGATCCGCAACCGCGCCAGATCGTCCAGACGCGATACGATCTCGTTCCGCGCCAGCGGACGGACCTTCGCCCGATCCGTCATGAAACCTGCGCGATCCAGTCCTTGTGATTGTAGTAGGTCGTCACGCGGCTGATGCGGCCATCGTCGACCTCGAAGAAAATGCCGGCCGGCAACGAATAGCCTTGGCCGCTGGCCGGCGGAAGACCGTCGGCAGTGGCAACATAGGTGCCGTCGACGGTGAATTCGGCGGCGGCGCGCACGCCGCTTTCGGAGACCATGATTTCGATGTCGCGCAGCGTCTCGCGGTAATGCCGCGACATCATCGCGTTGAAGCGGCGGAACGCATCGCGGCCGATCTCGCGGCCACCCAGATTGATGTCGTGGGCGACATCCTCGTGCAGCAGACCGGCCATGGCCTCATAGTCGCTGGCGTTGAAAGCGTCGAAGTAGCGCTCGATCAGCGCCCGTGTCTCGTTCTGGCTCAAAGCTGCCCCCGCAATTGTCTATGCAGGCCGAACCTATCGGCCCACAGCCGAAACGCAACGGCCAAACTCACAGTTCCCCGCCGACCAGATGGTCAAGATATTCGCCATCATGGGCCATGTCCTGCTCTCGGGCCGTCACCCGGCCGAAAACGGAGATGCCCGCCTCGTGCACGCTCATCGGATCGCCCGAGACAAGCGGGTGCCAGTCGTAGAGAGGCCGGCCCTCCGCCACCAGCCGATAGGCGCAGGTGCCCGGAAGCCAGACGATCTCGCCGACATTGTCGGGCGTCAGGCGCACGCAGTCCGCCACCTTTGCCTGCCGGTTCTCATAGTCCGTGCAGCGGCACGAGGCGGCGTCGAACAGCCTGCAGGCAACCGTCGTGTAGAGGATCTCTTCGGTGTCCTCGTCGATCAGCTTGGACATGCAGCATTTGCCGCACCCGTCGCACAGGCTTTCCCATTCCCGCGCCGTCATCTCCGTGAGCGTCTTGGTCTCCCAGAAGGGTCGGAGGGCGTCTTTGGCCACGGTCTCTCCTCAACCGGCGCGGCGGGCCCGATGCCAACGCTGCCAGCGCAGGAAACCGCGATAGCCGATTTCGGCCAGTTGGCGAAGCCCGGGAACCGAAAACACGAACGCAAAGCGCCGCCAGACCGGCAAAACGCGCCAGATGCGCGCAAAGGCATCGACGCCCGCATGCCAGCCGCCATCGGCCTGATCGCGGACGTGAAACCGTCCGAGCAGCGCGTCGCGCGTCTTGCCTGCCGGCAATTCCGCATCGGTCAACGACTCGATGTCGATCCAGCGCACGGCCCCGGCCCGGTCGATCCTGCGGTAATAGCCGACTTCGATGCGGCAGACGGGACACCCGCCGTCATAGAAAACGTCGATGGCCGGCATGGGGGCCGACGCTTCAATACCCGATGTCTGATCGATGATAGCCATAATGCCGAGATAGTGCGCCGCGCCGCACTGTCATCGGTGCGAACTGTCGCGCCTAGGTGCCGGACTTTTCCGACAGGACGCTGCATCCCAGCCGGCGCACCGCATCGCGCAGCCCTTCATCGTCAAAGCCCTGCGCCATCCGTTCGATGCGTTCGGCCTCATCGGCGGTCAGCGGCCGCGCCTTGCGGCGGGGCTTGGGCGGTTCGGCCAGTTGCTTTTGCACGAGCCTCACCCGGCAAATCGCGTCGAACCCCATGAAGGCGTTGATGCGCCCCACGATCTCGCCGGTCTGGTGCTGGATGTGAAGCGCGGCCATGGCCTCGGCCGCCACCACGAGAACGCCGGGCTCGAACGCATCATCCTCATGGCGTCGGCGCGGCCAGTCGATTTTGAGCGGGCAGGACGTCTCGGCGATCTGCGCACCCGCGATTTCGGGCCAGGCATCGATGAGCGCGAGCGACAGGCCGGCGCGCTTGGCAAGTACCGGGTCGAGGACGGCGTTGACGAAATTGGCTGCGGATTTGGCCATGGCGCGACGTTATCAGGTCTGCCCGCGCGCTTGAAGCATGCAGGATCGATCTTGCCCTTGTTGTGGACGGCAGCCTATGTGCGGCCATGCCGTCCCGCGATTCCGCTCCCGCCAAAAAGCTGCTTGCCTGGTATGACGGGCACGCTCGTGACCTGCCCTGGCGGGTGAGCCCGCGCGACCGAACAAAAGGTATCCGTCCAGACCCATACCGGGTCTGGCTGTCGGAGATCATGCTGCAGCAGACGACCGTCGCGGCGGTACGAAGCTATTTTTACGCCTTCACCGCCCGGTGGCCGACGATCGCCGCGCTTGCGGCGGCGGACGAGGAAGACATTCTCAAGGCCTGGGCCGGGCTCGGCTATTATTCGCGGGCGCGCAACCTGAAGAAATGCGCCGAAGCAATCATGGCCGACCATGGCGGCGCGTTCCCCGCCGATCTCGACGCATTGCGCGCCTTGCCCGGCATCGGCGACTACACGTCGGCGGCAATTGCGGCCATCGCCTTCGACCTTCCGGCCGCCGTGGTCGACGGCAATGTGGAACGCGTGGTCACGCGCCTCAAAGCGATTGACACGCCGCTGACCAAGGCCAAGCCGGCCATCAAGGCCGAGGTGGCGGCGATGCTCGATCCCGAACGACCGGGCGATTTCGCGCAGGCGACGATGGATCTGGGCGCCACGATCTGCACGCCCAAGCGGCCGGCATGTCTGCCATGTCCGCTGCGGTCGGAATGCGCCGCTCTCGATCAGGGCGACCCGGAACGTTTCCCCGTCAAGGCGCCCAAAAAGGACAAGCCGCTGCGTGTCGGTGCGGCCTTCGTCCTGGTGCGCGACGACGGTGCGGTGCTGCTCGAAAAACGGGCCGGAACCGGGCTTCTGGCCGGCATGACGCAGGTGCCAACGACCGGATGGAACGCGCGCCACGACGGCGAAACCGGTTCTGACGCCGCGCCGGTCGCTGGCACCGAATGGCGCCGATGCGGGCAGGTGCGGCATGTCTTCACCCATTTCGCGCTCGATCTAACAGTCTGGCACGCCCTGTCGAACCACAGGGCCGGCGACGGGCAATGGTGGTCGCCAGCTTCCGAACTTGCCGGCGAAGCGCTGCCCACCGTCATGAAAAAAGCGATCGCGTGTGCTTTACCGGACGCGTTTTGAGGGGACCCGCCGCCATGCATACCATTCGACACATCGTCTTCGACATCGGCAAGGTGCTGATCCATTACGATCCGGAACTGCCGTTCAAGCGCATCATCCCGGACGACGAAAAGCGCCGCTGGCTTCTGGCCAATGTCTGCACGCCGGCCTGGAACATCGAACAGGATCGCGGCCGCCCATGGGCCGATGCTGAGGCCGAACTCATCGCTGATCATCCGCAGTGGGAACGCGAAATCCGCGCCTTCCGGCAGAATTGGCGCGAGATGGTGCCGCATGCCTACGATGGCAGCGTTGCCATCCTGGTCGAACTGATCGAGGTCGGAACCGATATCACCTTCCTGACCAACTTCGCAGCCGACACGTTCGCCGAGGCGCAGACCCTGTACCCGTTCCTGAAATCGGGGCGCGGCGTGACGGTCTCCGGGCGAGTTCAGCTCATCAAGCCCGACCCGGCGATCTATGCGCTGCACACCGACACGTTCGATCTCGATCCTGCGGCAACGCTGTTCATCGACGACAGCGAACAGAACGTCGAGGCGGCGCGCGCATTCGGATGGCACGCCGTGCACTTCACAAGCGCCGAAGCGCTGCGGGAAGACCTGCAGCGCTTCGGGTTTCGGCCTGATTGAACTGGAGGTCAGTTGCCGAAAGTCAGCCGCCGGCGGCAGCCATGCGGTCGCGAACGATCTGGCGCAGCGCGTCGATGGGCTTGAGGGTACCGGCATCGTCGAAGTGCCAGAAGGTCCAGCCATTGCAGGCGTCGAGCCCCTGGACCCGTGCGCCGGTGCGGTGGATCGAGGCCTGCTCGCCGCCTTCGCACAGCGAACCGTCGGCCTGAACCGTGGCCGTCCAGCGGCGTTTCGGGTCGGTCAGCTCGGTGCCCGGTTCCAAAAGGCCCGCTTCGATCAGCGAAAGGAAGGCGACGCGGGGCTGCGCCCGCTTGCCGGCAACAAGCGTCAGGCTCTTGCCGTCATGGGGTTCGACCGCATCGATACGCGCAGTCGCCGCATCGATATAGGCCTGCTCGCGCTCGATGCCGATGAAATGGCGGCCCAACCGCCTGGCAACTGCGCCAGTCGTGCCCGTGCCAAAAAAGGGATCGAGCACGACATCGCCGGGCTTTGACGCGGACATCAGCACGCGGGCCAGCAGCGCCTCGGGCTTTTGCGTCGGATGCACCTTGGCACCGTCCTCGTCCTTGAGACGTTCGCCGCCATTGCAGATGGGAAACAGCCAGTCCGACCGCATCTGGACGTCGTCATTGGCCGCCTTCATGGACTCATAGTTGAAGGTGTAGCCCTTGGCCTTCTGGTCGCGGCTCGCCCAGATCATCGTCTCATGCGCGTTCTGGAAGCGGCGGCCGCGAAAGTTCGGCATCGGGTTGGTCTTGCGCCAGACGACATCGTTGAGGATCCAGTAGCCCAGATCCTGCAGGCTGGCGCCGACGCGGAAGATGTTGTGGTAGGAGCCGATCACCCAGATCGTGCCGTTCGGCTTGAGCACACGGCGCGCGGCCAGAAGCCAGGCGCGGGTGAAGGCGTCGTAATGGGCGAACGAGCCGAACTGGTCCCAATGATCGTCGCAAGCATCGACCTTGGACTGGTCGGGCCGGTGCAGCGCGCCCTCGAGCTGCAGATTGTAGGGCGGATCGGCGAAGATCATGTCGACCGATTTTTCGGGCAGTTGTTCCATCGCGGCGACGCAATCGCCCTTGAGGATGACGTCCAGGGGAAGGGCCGGCTTGGCGGAACGGACGCCCTTGCGGGCGGCCGAAGGGGCCAGGTGTACGCGAGACATGAAGCACCCGATCTCAAGAAACAGCAACGGGCGCCATGGTTACCGCTCAGGGTAAACATCGCGTCAAGGACCATGGTTAACCGATGGTTGGCAGCCAAAGCCGCCCTACGGCTCACGGTGTGTCGTAGGGACCCTCGTCAAAGCCGACAATGACCTGAAGATTGCGGGTTTCCGGCTCGGGCAAGACGATCTGGTCGTCCCGGAAGATGAACTGCGTCGCTCCGCCGCCCATCGCCACGTCGATGCGGCCAAGCTGCGAATAGGGCAGGTTCTCGCCGGCGCGGATGGCAACACGCACGGGCAGGTTCAGCGAACCCGGCGCGCCCTTGGGCCCGTTGACCACGCGGCCGGCGGCGGCGACGGTCATGAAGAGCTGCCCGTTGCGATAGCGGCAGGTGCGCGTCACGTCCGAGATCACAGCCTGATGGACGACTTCGTCGGGATTGCCCTCATTGCCGTCTGTGTAGGTGCGCAGATAGGCGGTGCCCTCAAGCAGCGTCACGCGCGGACAATAGGCGCGCAGGTCCGCCTCGGTGAAGGCCTCGTCATTGCTGGAAACGTCGAGCACTTCGCTCGGGCCGCCCGACTGGCAGGCGGCCAGCGCGGCCAGCATACCAATGGCGGCCAGCGACCGGATCGTCCGGACAGCGCTTTTGCCATCGAGCCCTGCCCTGCATGTTCCGATACCCATCACCATTATCTTCGCTCTCCAATTCCTGCGGTCGGCGCTCGCGGCGCGCACCATTCGGCTAGTGGGACATCGTGTCAACCATGCGGCGGATGCGCGTCGCCGCGGGGGTTCCGATCCCGTCGGATTTCCGATAAGGCTCGCGCGCATTTTGTGCAATGGCTGACGGGCGGACACAAACCGCCGCCAAAGCGCATCGATGAGGGCAACAGCACCGTGAAATTCATCTCGACACGCGGCGAGGCGCCGCATCTGGGTTTTCGCGACGCGGTCCTGACGGGGCTTGCCGCCGATGGCGGGCTCTACCTGCCCGAAAGCTGGCCGCACTTGTCTCCCGATGCGATCAGGGAGCTGCGCGGCAAATCGTTCGCGCAAACCGCGGTCACGGTGATGTGGCCGTTTGTCGAGGGCGAGATCGAGCGGGAAACCTTCGAGGCCATCGTCGCCGAAGCCTATGGGACCTTCCGGCACGAAGCGGTCTGCCCCCTTGTCCAGACCGGCGCCAACGAATTCACACTCGAACTGTTTCACGGTCCGACGCTGGCGTTCAAGGACGTGGCCATGCAGCTTCTCAGCCGGCTGATGGACCATGTGCTGGCCGAACGGGACCAGCGGGCGACGATCGTCGGCGCTACATCGGGCGATACGGGCGGGGCGGCGATCGACGCCTTTGCCGGCCGCGACCGGACAGACATCTTCATCCTCTTCCCCGAGGGGCGGGTGTCGCCGGTCCAGCAGCGCCAGATGACGGGCTCGGATGCCGCCAACGTGCATGCATTGGCGATCGACGGCAATTTCGACGACTGCCAGAATCTCGTCAAGGCGATGTTCAACCACGGTGCCTTCCGCGACGCGGTTCGGCTGTCGGGCGTCAACTCGATCAACTGGGCGCGGATCATGGCCCAGATCGTCTATTATTTCACGTCGGCGGTTTCGCTGGGCGCGCCCGACAGGCCGGTCTCGTTCACCGTGCCCACGGGCAATTTCGGCGACATCTTCGCCGGTTACGCCGCCAAGCGCATGGGCCTGCCGATCGACAGGCTGGTCATCGCGACCAACGACAACGACATTCTCGCCCGCGCGCTTGACACCGGCACATACGAGATGCGCGATGTGGTCCAGACCACATCGCCTTCGATGGACATCCAGATATCGTCGAACTTCGAGCGGCTGCTGTTCGAAGCCTCGGGACGCGATGCGGCCTATGTGCGCCGCGCGATGGAAACGCTCAAACAGTCGCGGCAGTTCGCGCTCGGCGATGCGGTGCATGGGGCGATCGCAACGGACTTTGCCGCCGGCCGGGCCGACACCACCGAGGCCGGGCGGACCATTTCCCATGTTCTGGACGCCTCGGGCTATCTGCTCGACCCGCACACGGCAGTGGCCACCCATGTTGCGCGGGCCCGCGCCAGGGCCGAAACGCCGATGATCGTGCTGGCGACGGCCCATCCGGCCAAGTTCCCCGACGCAGTGGAAGATGCCGCCGGAATCCGGCCGGAACTGCCCGCATGGCTCGGCGATCTGATGGGGCGGCGCGAGCGGTTCGCGCCACTTCCATCTGATCTCAAAATGGTGGAAGATTACATTTCGGCCCGCACCCGGGCCGCCGGAGGAAGTGTCGGGGCCGGATAAGACAACAAGGCCCCCGGGAGTGCGCGCGTATATGACAGTCCAGACAACCGTCCTGAAGAACGGGATCACCGTTGCCACGCAACGGTTCGACAATGTCGAGAGCGTCTCGGTGGGCGCATGGTTCAAGGCCGGCACCCGCAACGAACAGGACCATGAGCACGGCATCGCCCACATGCTCGAGCACATGGCCTTCAAGGGCACGGCGACGCGCAGCGCGCGCGACCTGGCCGAAGCCATCGAAAATGTCGGCGGCGACATCAATGCGGCGACCAGCGTCGAGACAACCTCCTTCTTCGTGCGCGTCTTGCGTCAGGACACGGCGCTGGCGATCGACGTACTGGCCGACATCCTGCAGAACTCCCGCTTTGACGCGGACGAACTGGAACGCGAAAAGCATGTCGTCCTGCAGGAACTGGGCGCGGCGACCGACACGCCCGATGATGTCGTCTTCGACAGGTTCACCGAAACCGCCTTCCGTCACCAGCCGGTCGGTCGCTCGATCCTTGGTACGCGGGACACCATCGCATCTTTCACCTCGGACATGATCCGTGCCTATGTCGATCGCGAATATAGCGGCGAACGCATGGTGATTGCGGCGACCGGTGCCGTCGACCATGACGAGATCGTCCGGATGGCGGAACAGCGCTTTTCGACCATGAAGCCCTCGGCCGAGGGCCGCGAGCTTGGCCTGGCGCATTATGTGGGCGGCGACTATCGCGAGCAGCGCCCCCTTCAGGACACGCAGCTTGTGCTGGGTTTCGAAGGCCGAGCCTATCATGTGCGCGACTATTATTGCAGCCAGGTGCTGGCAATGCTGCTGGGCGGGGCCATGTCCTCGCGCCTGTTTCAGGAAGTGCGCGAAAAGCACGGGCTTTGCTATTCGATCTATGCATTTCATTGGGGCTTTTCCGACACCGGCATCTTCGGCGTCCATGCGGCCACCGAGCCGGGCGACCTGCCCAAGCTCCTCGAACTGATCATCGGCGAATTGTCGCGGGCGGCCTTCGACATCGAACAGAGCGAACTGGACCGGGCGCGGGCGCAGTTCCGCGCCAGCCTGCTGATGTCGGGCGAGAGCGCGCCGAGCCGCGCCGGACAGATCGCGCGGCAGATCCTGCTGTTCGGCCGTCCGATCCCCAATGAGGAACTTCTGCTGCGGCTCGACAACCTCACCGTGGCGCGCCTGCGCGATCTGGCCGGCCGCATCTTCGTTGAATCGGCGCCCACCGTTTCGGCCGTGGGGCCGGTCGATACGCTGATGGACATGGACGACATTCGCGCAAGGCTGGCCGCGGGCGCGCCGCAACAGGGCACGGCGCAACATCGGCGCGCGGCGGTCGGCTGACTGCACAGACGGGGCAACGGAGGAGGCCGATGTTCGCATTTTCGAGCCGGGGCACATCCGGCGCGGTGATGGAAGGCCGGACCGTGCATCTGCGCCATCCCGAACTTGCCGATCATGAGCAATGGGCAGCCCTGCGGGCCGAAAGCGCGCAGTTCCTGCAGCCCTGGGAGCCGGTCTGGCCGCGCGGCGACCTGACGCGGCCCGCCTTCCGCGCGCGGCTGCGCCGCTATGCCGGCGAGATACGCGCCGGCACGGGCTTTCCCTTCTTCGTCGTGCGCAACAGCGACGAGGCGCTGCTGGGCGGCATTACTTTGGGAAACATCCGCCGCGGTGTCGCGCAGAACGGCCAGATCGGATACTGGATCGGCGAAAAGTTCGCCGGCCGTGGCTTCATGAGCGAAGCGGTGGCGCTGGTGTGCGAATATGCGTTTGCGCGAACCGGGCTGCATCGCCTTGAAGCTGCCTGCATTCCGGGCAACAGCAAGTCGATCCGGCTTCTGGAGAAGAACGGATTTCAACGCGAAGGCGTGCTGCGCGCCTATCTTAAAATCAACGGCCGCTGGCGCGACCATGTCCTTTACGCGCGCATCAACCCGATGCATCTGGACGCGGCGCGCCTCGACCGGACGGATATCTGAGGTGCATTTGCACTTGCCCATCGACTTTTCTTCCCGCCGACCGGCCCGGTCGTTTGGCGTGCTGGCAACGCTTCTGCTGATGGCCGTCCTGGCCGTGCTGCTGGCCGCCATGCCGGCGCATGCCCAGTCCAACGAGCCGATCTCGATCGGCCGCGACGACACCGCGCTCGACCTGACCGGCGCGGTGACGATCTATCGCGACCGCGGCAACGCGTTCCGCGTGTCAACGGCACCGGACGCGGAGGGCATCGTGCGGACCATCGAGGTCCAGGCCTCCAACGCGGACACGGCGGGCGACTGGGCCGTGCTGGTGCTCACCAACACCAGCGACGTGCAACTCGACCGGCTTCTGGTGGCGCCGCGGTTCCGACTGGTCAGTTCCGGCCTTTTCTGGCCCGATCTGGGGGCGCAGCGCATCGTTGCCTTGACGCCCAGTTCGGGTTTTTCGCTCGACCGGATCGACGATCCGCATGCGGACATCTTCGCGATCACGCTCGATCCGGGCGCGGTGATCACGCTGGTTGCCGAACTGGCCTCGCCCACCCTGCCGCAGCTCTATCTTTGGGAAGAAGACGCCTACAAGGACATCGTCAATTCCTACACGCTCTACCATGGCATCGTTCTGGGCATCGCGGGCCTTTTGGCGCTGTTCCTGTCGATCCTGTTCGTCGTGCGCGGCACCGCAACATTCCCGGCAGCAGCGGCCCTCGCCTGGTCGGTGCTCGCCTATGTATCCATCGATTTCGGCTTCATCAGCCAGTTCGGCGTCCTCGACACGGCGGCGATACGCACCTGGCGCGCGACGTCGGAGATCGCCGTCGTGGCGACGCTGGGGCTATTTCTGTTCACCCATCTGAGCCTTGACCGCTGGAGCGACCGGATGCGCTGGGGCGCGCTTTTCTGGCTGCTCGGCATCGTCGTTCTGGGCGCGCTGGTCACCTACGATCCCTCTGTTGCCGCAGGCGTCGCGCGGATCGCGCTTGCGGCGACTGCGGCATTCGGCCTGGCGCTGATCATCATTTTGAGCCTGCGCGGCTTCGACAAGGCGATCATGCTGATTCCGGCCTGGGCGCTGCTGCTTGCATGGGTGGCAGCAGGATGGATGACGATCACCGGTCAGGTCGACAATGACATCATCCAGCCAGCGCTCGCAGGCGGTCTGGTGCTGGTCGTCCTGCTGATCGGCTTCACCATTCTGCAAAGCGCCTTTTCGGGCGGCGCGTTCCACGAGAACCTGTTCTCCAATGTCGAATTGCAGGCGCTGGCCGTCACCGGCTCGGGCGGCATCGTCTGGGATTGGGATGTGGGCCGCGACCGGCTGACGACGACGCCCAATCTGGGCGTGCTGCTCGGTCTCGGCCCGACCGCCTTGCAGGGGCCGGCCAAGAACTGGCTCAAACACGTCCACCCCGACGACCGGGAGACCTTCCGGGCGGCTCTGGATGCCGTTGTCGAACGCCGGCGCGGCAAGATCGATCTGGTCCTGCGCATGCGCACCGGTGAAACCCAGCACGCCTGGTATGCGGTCTCCGCGCGCCCGGTGATCGGCGCGGACGGATCGGTCATTCGCTGCATCGGCACCGCTACCGATGTCAGCGCGCAAAAGCGCGCCGAGGAACGCCTTCTGCACGACGCAGTCCACGACAATCTAACCGGGCTTCCGAACCGCGAACTGTTCTTCGACCGGATCCGCACGGCGGTGGCACTTGCTGCACCCGACGGACCCGTCCGACCGACGGTCTTCATCGTCGACATCGACCGGTTCAAGGAGGTCAACGAAAGCGTCGGCATCAATGCCGGCGACACGCTGCTGATCACCGTGGCCCGGCGCCTGAAGCGGCAGTTGCGCCCGCAGGACACGCTGGCGCGGATCGGCGGCGACCAGTTCGGGATCGTTCTGGTCTCCGAATCCGAGCCCGGCGGCATCGCCGCCTTCGCCGAAGCGGTCAAGAAGACCATCAAGACGCCGATCAGCTTCGCCGAGCGCGAGATCGTGCTGACGCCGTCGGTCGGGCTCGCGACATGGTCGCCCGAATGCAAACGCGGCGAGGAACTGTTCAAGGACACCGAACTGGCGCTGCACCAGGCCAAGCGCTTCGGCGGCGACCGGGTCGAACCGTTCCGCCCCGCCTTCCGTGACGGCGGTTCCAACATCGTCCAGATCGAGGCCGATCTGCACCGGGCCATCGAGCGCGACCAGATTTCGCTTGTCTATCAGCCGATCATCGCCGCCAAGACCGGCGACATTGCCGGCTTCGAGGCACTGATGCGCTGGCATCATCCCAGGCGCGGCGATGTTCCGCCGACCGAGTTCATTGCGATCGCCGAGCGGTCCGAGCTGATCGGCGAGCTGGGTGCCCATGCGCTGGAGATGGCCGCCGCGCAGTTGATGGAGTGGGAGACCGCGCTGCCCGAGATGCCCGTCTTCGTGTCGGTCAACGTGTCGGCGCAGCAACTGGTGCGGCGCGACTTCACCAATCTCGTCTCAGGCATTCTGGCGCGCCATCCCCAGCGCACGCACACGCTGCGCATCGAGATCACCGAGACCTCGCTGATGCAGAACCCCGAGCAGAATGTGCGGGTTCTGGAGCGGGTCAAGGCGCTGGGCGTCAAGCTGGCGCTCGACGATTTCGGAACCGGCTATTCGTCGCTGTCCTACCTGTCGCGCTTTCCGTTCGATGTCCTGAAGATCGACCGATCGTTCATGCGGCCCATTTCATCGGGACGCGATGCGCTGCTGCGATCGATCATCGACATGGCCCATGCGCTCGGACTTTCGGTCGTCGCCGAGGGGGTCGAGGACGAGGATGACCGGTCGGTCCTGGCGGAGATGGGTGCGGACTATCTGCAGGGCTTCATCACCGGCCAGCCGCTCACGCCGGAAGATGCCGCCACCCTGATCGCGCAGCGCAACCCGATCGTGGCCCGCGAGGAACAGGCGGCGGAGTAGTGTTCAGGCCCGGCCGCCCTCGGGGATGAAGTTTGCGGCGCCGATGCCCATGCGACTGATCATGGCGGGATATTTGTCGTCATGGTCGTGCGCGAACACGATGTCGGGATCGGCGTCTGCAGTCAGCCAGGCATTGTCGCGGATTTCCTGCTCGAGTTGCCCGGCGCCCCAGCCCGCATAGCCCAGCGCGATCGCCGCCTGCGCGGGACCGGCGCCGGCGACGATCGATTTGAGGATGTCGACCGTCGATGTCAGGCAGATGGCGTCGGACAGCGGGATCGTCGTATCGATCGCATAATCGTGTGAATGCAGGACGAACCCGCGATGCTCATCGACCGGACCGCCGATCCGTACCGGGCCTGCGGCATCGTTGATCTGCGCTTTGTCGAGCACGGTCGTCTTGCCGAATTCGGTGTGGCCGATCAGTTCGGCGAGCGTCATGTCGGCGGGCTTGTTGAGCACAAAGCCCATGGCGCCCTCATCGCTGTGGGCGCACAGATACACCACCGATTCGGCGAAGATCGAGGCATTCATGCCGGGCATCGCCACAAGGAAACGGCCCTCGAACTGGCCATTTCCGCTGCCGATGCCGCGCTTTCTGAGCGTCTCCATGGCATCAGCGTAACAGGCACCGGCCAAATGAGAAGCCCTTCCGGGTGCAATTGTCCGCCACTTCCCGCCACCACGGCAGCGCCGGTGCGATCACGAACTTATGACGGGCGACGTGGCAGCGCTGCTTGATCGGCCGGCGCGGCACGGCCATACCGGCGCCATGCTTGCGATCGAACGACCCATTCCGGCGATAGTGGCGGCCACCATCACCCTGATCGCGATGGCGGGCCGGGACAGCGCCGCACAATCGACCGAGTGGTATGAAACGGTCGGTGGCGCGGTGCGGGTCGTCGTCGCGCCGCCGGACCCGACCGATACGGAAATCCGCGGAATGCTGGAAGTCCGCCTTGAAGAAGGCTGGAAGACCTATTGGCGCGATCCGGGCGCATCGGGCATTCCCCCGCAGATCGACCTCGCCGGCAGCAAGGGCGTGGCGGACGCCGAACTGCACTATCCGGCACCGGTCTGGATCAACAATCCCTACGGGGACTTTGCCGGCTATGACCGGCCGGTCTCCCTGCCCTTCACCATGGCGCGCACGGCCAATGGCGAGGCGGAACTTGTCGCAAACGTCTTTCTGGGAATTTGTGAGGACATCTGCATCCCGGTCCAGACACGGTTCTCGATGCCGATCAGCCACGCCACCGGCAGCACCCTGGCGGCGATGCGGGTTGAACAGGCCCATGCGGCGCTGCCGCCGCCGGAAGCCGCGGGCCTGACCGTCGCGCCAAACGGACATATGGAGGATGGACGGGCGCGCGTGACCGTCGTCAACATGGCCGACCCCGACACGATCCCGCAACTTTTCGTTCACGCGCCCGATGGCACGCAGTTCAAGCCGCCCGAAATCCTGTCGTCCGACAATGGCAAGACGATCTTCGCGATTGAGCCGGTCAATGCGCCGGAAGCACCGCGAACCGTCGATGCGATCGTCACGGTCGATGGCGGCAGCGTCCGCATCGAAACGCGCGTTTCACTGGAACTTGGCTGACGGGTGATGGCGGACACCGCCGAGCCGGAATTTCTTTGAGATGCGGTCTTTTCCTCCGCGCCAAGGCGCTTATGTCGCTGATGATACAACCTGTTGGGAAGGGATGACCCGATGACGATCGAAACCGGCGCGAAACTGCCCGCGATGACGCTCAAGACAATCACCGAGGACGGACCGGCCGATATCGACAGCGCCTCGATCTTCGATGGCAAGACGGTCGTCCTGTTCGCAGTGCCCGGCGCTTTCACGGGGACGTGCACGCTGACCCACCTGCCGGGCTATCTCGACAATCGCGACGAAATCCTCGCAAAGGGTGTCGATGAAATCGCGGTTCTGGCGATCAACGATCCGTTTGTCATGGCCGCCTGGGCCGAGCAGACCGGCGGAATGGGCAAGATCCGGTTCCTGGCCGATTGGGACGGCGCCTTCACCAAGGCCATCGGCATGGACATCGACCTTTCGGTCGCCGGTCTCGGCGTTCGCTCGAAGCGCTACTCGATGCTGGTCAAGGACAGAACGGTGACCAGCCTGAACGTCGAAGACAGTCCCGGCGAAGCGGAGAAGTCCGGTGCGGCGGCGATGCTGGGCCAGCTCGACTAGGCTGACAACCAGCTAACGCTCATTGGTCGAGCCCCGCGCGGGACCGGACAAAGCCGGCGACAGTGCCGGCCACCGCGCCCCCGATCAGGCCCGAGCCGAGCGTGGCGAACGAGACCGCATCGGCGACAAACCACACCACGACCGCACCGATCACCGCGCCGATGACGGCGTAGGCCGCATAGCGCTGCGCCGGCGTCCCATGACCGTCATTGCCGTTCGTCAATGTCGCCTCCCTGCCCTTTTTCGCCAACGCTCTTCTTGAAAGGCGCCATGGCGCCGCGGGCCAACTCGTCCGCGCGTTCGTTCTCTTCGTGGCCGGCATGGCCCTTGAGCCAATGCCAGGTTACATCATGGCGCTGGGTTGCCGCATCGAGCGCCTGCCACAGTTCGGCGTTCTTGACCGGCTTCTTGGCGGCCGTCTTCCAGCCATTTCTCTTCCAGCCATGGATCCATCCCGAGATGCCATCCTTGACGTAGGAGGAATCGGTATAGAGATCGACGGCATGCGGGCCGCCCTTGAGCGCGCCGAGCGCCTCGATCGCAGCCATCAGTTCCATGCGGTTGTTGGTGGTCCGCGCCTCACCGCCCGACAGCTCCTTGCGGCTGCCGTTCCATTCGAGGATTGCGCCCCAGCCGCCCGGCCCCGGATTGCCCGAGCAGGCGCCATCGGTGTGGATGGTGATACGCTTTGCGTCAGTCATTGCTTACGCACTTTTGCGGGCGTGCAGATCAAGACCATATTCGCGTGCCGAGCCGATGGTCCGATGGAACCGCATCTTGCGTATGTATTCCTGCGGGTCCTTCTTGACCACAAGCGAGCCTTCCGGCGTCGTCACCCAATCATAAAGGCGGGTGAGCATGAAGCGCAGGGAGGCGCCGGCGGCGAGCACGGGCAGCGCGTCGATCTCCGGATCGGTCAGCGGCCTGACGCGGTCATAGGCGTCAAGCAGCGCCTTGCCCTTGGTGATGTTGTAGGAATGGTCGCGCTCGAAGCACCAGGCATTGAGGGCGACCGCGACATCATAGGCGAGCGCGTCGGTGCAGGCGAAATAGAAGTCGATGAAGCCGGACAGTTCGTCGCCCAGAAAGAACACATTGTCGGGAAACAGATCCGCATGGATCGTGCCCTGCGGCAGGTCGCGCGGCCATTGCTCCTCCAGCGTGGCCAGCAGGGCTTCGGTCTCCTGGGCGAGATCGCGATCCATGCCCGGATGGGCCTTGAGGCACTGCTGCCAGAGCGGGCGCCAGTCCTCGACGGTCAGGCCGTTGCGCCGCTGCATGGCGAAATCCGCGCCGGCCAGATGCATTCGCGCCATACCCGTGCCGACACCGGCGCAATGCACCGCGGACGGACGTCGCATCCAGACACCTTCCAGAAACGTCACCATGGCGGCTGGCCGGCCGGCCAGTTCGCCCAGAACGGTGCCGTCGCCGCGCTTGACCGGCAGCGGGCAGGAAATGTCGTGCGTTGCCAGATGCTCCATCAACCCCAGAAAGAACGGCAGGTCGGCGGGATCGACGCGCTTCTCGTAGAGCGTGAGGATGAAAGTATCGTCGCCGGCGTGGACGAGGAAGTTGGAGTTCTCGACGCCTTCGGCGATGCCCTTGTAGGACTTGAGCTCGCCAACGCCGTATGGCGCGATGAAGGCGCGCAGCTCGTCCTCGGAGATGTCGGTGTAAACGGCCAATGTGTCCGCCCGGTCAGCTTGCCGTGCCGTTGAGGAACGCCATATCTTGCCCGGTCAGCGGCGTGTCGCGCAGCGATCGCATGACGGGGAACAGTTCGTTCTCCTCGGCGGTCAGGGCGATGTCGACGGTGACATTGCGGCGTTCGCGCAGCGCGTCGATGATCTCTTCGACGACGATCTCGGGTGCGGATGCGCCGGCGGACATGCCGATGGTTGCGGCATCGCCGATGCGCCGCCAGTCGATATCAGCGGCGCGCTGAACCAGCATCGAATCACGCGCGCCGTGGCGTTTGGCGACTTCGACCAGCCGCATCGAGTTGGACGAGTTCGGCGCGCCCACGATCATAAAGACGTCCGTGCCCGGCGCCGCCTTCTTGACCGCTTCCTGGCGGTTGGTGGTCGCGTAACAGATGCTCTCGGACGACGGGGCGGTCAGTGCCGGGAACCGGGCCTGCAGGGCAGCGATGACATCGGCGGTGTCGTCCACGGACAGTGTCGTCTGGGTGACGAAGCCGAGTTTGTCTTCGTCAGGCACCGTCAGGTCAGCCACCTGCCCGACGGTCTCGACCAGGGTCACGGCACCCTCGGGCAATTGCCCCATCGTGCCGATCACCTCGGGATGACCGGCATGGCCGACCAGAAGAACGTGTCGGCCCAGACGCTGATGGCGCATCGCCTGTTTGTGCACCTTGGAGACGAGCGGGCATGTGGCGTCGAGATAGAGAAGGTTTCGCGCCTCGGCATCGGCGGGCACCGATTTGGGCACGCCATGGGCGGAGAAGACCACCGGCCGATCGACATGTTCGGCCGGAATGTCGCCAAGCTCCCTGACGAACACCGCGCCGCGCTCGCGCAGCGCCTCGACGACGAACTTGTTGTGCACGATCTCGTGGCGCACATAGACCGGCGCGCCATACTTTTTCAGCGCCAGCACGACGATCTGGATCGCCCGGTCGACGCCGGCGCAGAAGCCGCGCGGCTCGCACAGGCGGATCGTCAGCGGCGGCTTGGTGGCGTGGACGTTCATGATCGTTCCCGTTGTCCCTCCTGATTAGGGACCGGCCAAGCCGCGTGTCAAGCGTACATGACGCCCCGCATTTCAGTGGGGCGGACGAACCCGCCTCCACATGAACAGGCCGGTCACCACGACGAGCACGACGGCCAGCCCGTACCAGGTCAGGGCATATTGCAGGTGATTGTTGGGCAGGTCGATCCGCGTGACGCCGCCGACGGGCCAGCCGCCCGGGTTGGCGGCCTCCTCCGCGTCGAGGAAGAACGGCAGCGCGTCGTCGATGTCATAGCCGGCGTTCGCGACCATCGCCGGCCAGTCCTTCCAGTAGTAAATGTTTCCGGCGATGTCGTTGTCGGGCACGATGAAGGAGGGCTTGCCATCGAGCCGCTCGCGCGCAAGCCCGGTGACCGTTACCGGCCCATCGACCTGCCCCTCGGCACGTGTTGCCGGCTCCTTGAGATCGAACGGCACAAAGCCCCGATTGACCAGCAGCATGCGCCCATCGTCCATGAGGAGCGGCGTATAAATGTAATAGCCCGAAGCGCCCTTGTGGGTCGCGAAGAAATGCCGCTCGTTGGCGTGGTCGAAGGTGCCTGTCGCGGTCGCCGGCCGGTAGCGTATGTCGGCGCCGTCGGCGACAAGCCGCGCGATCTCGCCGGCGGGAACGGCAGCCGCAGACAGGCGGGCGTCGATGGTCGCGAGCAGGTCCTCCTTCCACGCCAGCCGCTGCACCTGCCAATTGCCGAGCAATACAAGGACAATCAGCGCCGGCACCGCACATGCAATCATCAGCCAAGGAAATCGGCGACGGTCCTGTGCAGCCGCGTCTGCCATTGTCTGTCCCAAATGGTCGGTCCTCAAATGCGAAACCGGGCGATCATGGTTTGCCACGACCGCCCGGTTCGAAGTTCGTTCGCGCCGATCAGTGGTGGTAGATCGGTGCGCCCCAAGTGCCCCAGATATAGACCACGAAGAACAGGAACAGCCAGACCACGTCGACGAAGTGCCAGTACCATGCCGCCGCCTCGAACCCGAAGTGCTTCTCGGGCGTGAACTGGCCGGCATAGGCCCGCACCAGACAGACGATCAGGAAGATCGTGCCGACGAAGACGTGGAAGCCGTGGAAGCCGGTCGCCATGAAGAAGGTCGCGCCATAGAGCGATTCGGAGAAGGAATAGGGCGCGATGACGAATTCGTAGACCTGCACGCAGGTGAACAGGATGGCCAGCAGAATGGTCAGCCAAAGGCCCATCTTGAGGCCCTGCCGATCATTGTGCAGCAGGGCATGGTGCGCCCAGGTGACCGTCGTGCCCGACAGCAGCAGGATCACCGTGTTGTAGAGGGGCAGGTGCAGCGGATCGAGCACTTCCATGCCGGCCGGCGGCCACTGGCCACCGGTGTATTCCATGCGGCCGACCTGCTGCGCCTCGTTGAAGAACAGGCTTGCGTCGAACACCGCCCAGAACCAGGCAACGAAGAACATCACCTCCGAGGCGATGAACATGATCATGCCGTAGCGCAGATGCAGCGAGACGACCTTGGTGTGGTGGCCCTGCAGCGATTCGCGCACCGTGTCCGACCACCAGCCGAACATGGTGTAGAGCACGATCAGCGTGCCGATCAGGAAGGTCCAGGGATTGGCCATCGGGATGCCCAGCAGCGAAAACTCGTTGCCTTGGCCCGCCTGCATCCAGCCGATGGCGCCGATTGCCATGATCAGCGCGCCGATCGAACCGATCAGCGGCCACGGGCTCGGGTCGAGAATGTGGTAGTCGTGGTTCTTGGCGTGCGTGTCAGCCATGATGTCTATCCCCGATTGTCGCTTTTTGCGGGTCGCTCAGTGTCGAGACCCGATGAGGTCGGTTCGGTGTCGGCCGGCGATATCCCCGCGGTCTCTTCGGCCTCGTCGATCTTGAAAAATGTATAGGACAGGGTGATCGTCGAAACGCCTTGGAGTTCCTTGGCGTCGACGATGGCCGGGTCGATGAAGAACACCACCGGCATTTCCATCTCTTCGCCGGGCTCAAGGGTCGTCTCGGTGAAGCAGAAGCATTCCATCTTGTTGAAATAGGCGCCGGCGGCCTGCGGCGTGACGTTGAACGTCGCCGAGCCGGTCGTCGCCATGTCGCGCCAGTTGCGCGCCGAATAAGCGACCTGGGTCGTCTCGCCGATCTTCAGCGTGACCGACCTGTCGACAGGCTTGAAGTCCCATCCCAGACCCGAACCCGTGTTGGCATCGAAGCGCACATTGATGGTCCGGTCGAGCACCCGAACCGGCGCCGTGTCGGAAACCTGCGTCGTGCCGCCATAGCCGGTCACGCGGCAGAACAGTTCGTAGAGCGGCACGGACGCATAGGCGAGCCCGATCATGCTCGCGAAGAACGCCAGACATGCAAGCGCGATCCGCACATTGGCGCGGTGCTTGACTGGGTCTGTGGCGGTATCGAGGCTGCTCATCGGTGTTCCGTCAAAGCGGTCGGTTGAGGACGTCTGGGCCGAGTTTGATCACGGTCACAGCGTAGAAGATCACGACGAAGGCGGCCAGGCAAATGGCCAAGGCGATCGAACGCTTGCGCCGGGCCTTCTGCTGCGCCTCGGTCAATTCGATGGTCGGACGGTTCTCGGACATCGCGCTCACGCCAGCACCCGCATCAGGACGGTCTCGACGAACAGGACGGCGAAGATGGCGAACAGATAGGTCAGCGAGAAGCCGAACATCTTCTTGGCCGGCACCATCGTCGCATCGCCGTCCGCCATCTTCCAGACAGCCAGCGCATGGCGGATGAAGTTGGCACCCAGAAGGATCGCCGCAACGCCATAGATGGGGCCTGCAAAGCCAAGCGGCCATGGCAGCACGGCGAAGGCTGCCAGAAGCACCGAATAGACGAGCATCTGAAGCTTGGTGTGCCGCTCACCCGCAACGTTCGGCATCATCGGCATGCCGGCGATCTCATAGTCGCGCAGCTTGAACAGGGCGAGCGCCCAGAAATGCGGCGGTGTCCAAAGGAAGATGATCATGAACAGGACGGCCGATTCCATCGTGATCGTGCCGGTCACGGCGGCCCAACCGATCATCGGCGGGAACGCGCCTGCCGCGCCGCCGATGACGATGTTCTGCGGCGTCGAACGCTTCAGCCACATCGTGTAGATGACGGCGTAGAAAAAGATGGTGAAGGCGAGAAGACCGCCCGCCACCCAGTTGGTGACGAGCCCCAGCGTCATCACGGACAGCACCGACAGGATCAGACCGAACACAAGCGTCTCGTCCCGGCTGACGCGGCCCGAGGGGATCGGCCGCTTTGCCGTCCGGCTCATCACCGCATCGATGTCTGAATCGTACCACATGTTGAGCGCGCCCGACGCGCCGGCGCCGACGGCGATCGCCAGAATGGCGACCGCGCCGATGAACGGGTTGATCGCGCCGGGCGCGACGAGAAGCCCGACCAGCGCGGTAAAGACGACGAGCGACATGACGCGCGGCTTGAGCAGGTCGAAATAGTCGCGCGGCGTCGCCTCGGAGATGCGCGGTGCGGATGTCTTGATGTCTTCAACGAGTGCCATGCGGCGAACCCTGTCCCAACGATGCGTGCCGGACTTGTTCTTGATCCGGCGGGCCGGTTGTCCGGCTCCTGTTCTGCGCGACCCGGCACATGGGCGCCGGGTCGCTGCGCGTGATCGCGCCTATTTGATGCGCGGGAGCTGCTCCCACTGGTGATAGGGCGGCGGCGAGGAAAGCTGCCACTCCAGCGTCGTCGCGCCTTCGCCCCACGGGTTGGCGCCTGCCTCGCGCTTGCGGGCAAAGGCCTCGAACACGCCGTAAAGGAAGATCAGCACGCCGATCGCCGACAGGTACGATCCCCAGGACGAGACCATGTTCCAGCCCGCATAGGCATCGGGATAGTCGATGTAGCGGCGCGGCATGCCGGCCAGACCCAGGAAGTGCTGCGGGAAGAAGATGAGGTTGACGCCGACGAACGTCACCCAGAAATGCAGGCGCGCAATGGTCGAATTGTACATGTAGCCGAACATCTTCGGGAACCAGTAGTACCAGGCGGCGAAGATGCCGAAGACCGCGCCGAGCGACAGCACGTAGTGGAAGTGGGCGACCACGTAATAGGTGTCGTGCAGCGAGCGGTCGAGGCCGGCATTGGCGAGCTGGACCCCGGTGACGCCGCCCACGGTGAACAGGAAGATGAAGCCGATGGCCCAGAGCATCGGTGTGCGCAGCTCGATCGAACCGCCCCACATGGTCGCGATCCACGAGAAGATCTTGATGCCGGTGGGCACCGCGATGACCATGGTGGCGAAGACGAAGTAGCGCTGCGTGTCGAGCGACAGGCCGACCGTGTACATGTGGTGGGCCCAGACGATGAAGCCGACCACACCGATCGCCACCATCGCGTAAGCCATGCCCAGATAGCCGAAGATGGGCTTGCGCGAGAAGGTCGACACGATGTGGCTGACGATGCCGAAGGCCGGCAGGATCAGGATGTAGACCTCGGGGTGGCCGAAGAACCAGAACAGGTGCTGGAACAGGATCGGGTCGCCGCCGCCGGCCGGATCGAAGAAGGCCGTGTCGAAATTGCGGTCCGTCAGAAGCATGGTGATCGCGCCGGCCAGAACCGGCAGCGACAGCAGCAGAAGGAATGCGGTGATCAGCACCGACCAGGCAAACAGAGGCATCTTGTGAAGCGTCATGCCAGGAGCGCGCATGTTGAAGATGGTGGTGATGAAGTTGATGGCGCCCAGGATCGAAGACGCGCCGGCGATGTGGATCGACAGGATGGCGAAATCCATCGCCGGTCCGGGCTGGCCGGTCGTCGAATAGGGCGGATAGATGGTCCAGCCGCCGCCGACGCCATAGGCGCCGGGCGCGGACGGCATGAACATGGAAATGACCAGCAGGATCGCAGCCGGCGGCAGAAGCCAGAACGAGATGTTGTTCATGCGCGGGAAGGCCATGTCCGGCGCGCCGATCATGATCGGCACCATCCAGTTGGCAAAGCCGCCGATCAGCGCGGGCATGACCATGAAGAAGATCATGATCAGGCCGTGGCCGGTCGTGAACACGTTGTACATCTGCTTGCCGGCATCGATTGCCGCGTCGCCCTCGACGCCATAGACCATCGAGGCCAGCCCGTGGAAAATCTGGATGCCCGGCTCGGCCAGTTCCCAGCGCATCATCACCGACAGGAACCCGCCGAACACGCCCATGATGATCGCGAAGATCAGATAGAGCGTGCCGATATCCTTGTGGTTGGTCGAGAAAAGCCAGCGATTGACGAAGCCCTTGGGGGCACCGTGGTCGTGGGCGTCGTGGGCCACTGCGTCCGACATGAAATTGGCTCCTGAAAAATCCTAAACGGTCAAGCTTACTCGGCGAGGTTCGCCAGGGTGCGGCGCGCCTCGATCGTCGCGATCAGCGTGCGGTTGGCTTCATCGAGATCGTCGCGCGCGGCAGTCAGCCACGCGTCGTAGTCGGCCTCGCTGACGACGCGCACCGCGATCGGCATGTAGGCATGGTCCTTGCCGCACAGTTCCGAGCACTGGCCATAATAGAGCCCCTCGCGGTCGGCGTGGAACCAGGTCTCGTTCAGACGGCCCGGCACGGCGTCCATCTTCACGCCGAAGGCCGGAATGGTCCATGAATGCAGGACGTCGGCGGCGGTCACCAGCAGGCGCACCGTCGTGTCCACCGGCACGACGAGTTCGTTGTCGACGGCCAGAAGGCGCGGATAAGCGGCCTCGTCTTCCTTGCCCAGGCCGGCGCGGTCTTCGTCACGCAGCAGAATCTGATCGAAGGCAACCTCTTCGCCGTCCTCGGTCTGGTATTCGTAGCCCCAGTACCACTGATACCCGATGGCCTTGACGGTCATGGCCGGTTCGCCGGGCGGCGAGTACTGCTTGGTCAGAAGCTGGAAGGACGGCACGGCCAGAAGGATCAGTATGACGATCGGTCCGACGGTCCAGATCACCTCGATTGTCGTGTTGTGGCTGACGCGCGAGGGCACCGGATTGGCCGAGGCGCGATAGCGGATCATCACCCAGGCGAGAAGGCCCAGAACCAGGAAGACGATCGGCACGAGGAAAACGAGCGTGTAGCGCTCGAACCAGGCGATTTCTTCCATGATGCCGGTGGCGGCCGGCTGAAAGCCCAGTTGCCAGGGCTCGGGCTGCGCGGCAAAAGCCACGATCGGCGCCGCAAAAGTTGCAAAGGCTGTGGCGCACAGGCGGCGGGTCGTCTTCATCAACACGCTTCGTCTCCCAACATGTCACTGGAGGCCGTTGACTGCCCTTTCCAGTTCGGCGGCTTAGAACCATAATAAATGACGCGCCGCAACTGCGACAGTGGGTTAATTGTGCGTCATATCGGCGCTCACGGGCGCCGGGGCAGCGTTTGGCGGCTGCGGCATGCCGGACCTGCCTCATCGGATGGGATCTTCGCCGCCGCCCGGCCTTTCGCCTTTATTTCGCCCGGTTGGACCGATTTGTGAACGCGCGACGCCGTATCAATTGGCGTCCGCGCGTCGTAAAAACGGGCGCAATGTGATTCGCGACGACAGACAGGACCCTGCCGTGGTTGTTTTCCGCCGGATTTCCCGCTTTGCACGCAGCATCGCCGCGCTGGCCCTTGTTGCGCTGGCAATAGTCGCGCTGCCGTCCACAGTTCATGCCCAGCAGGATACGGTGCGCGGCGAATATGGCTGGTGGCAGCTCAGATGCTCGACGCCGGCGGGCGCGCAGAACGAACAGTGCGTCCTGATCCAGAACGTCGTCGCCGACGACCGCCCCGAGCTCGGCCTGTCGGTGGTCGCCTTCAAGACTGCCGACCGCACCGCGCAGATCCTGCGCATCCAGGTGCCGCTCGGCGTGCTGCTGCCCAATGGCCTGGGCCTGCATATCGACGGCAACGATATGGGCCGGGCCTATTTCGTGCGCTGTTTCACCGATGGATGCTATGCCGAGGTCATCCTGGAAGACCAGTTGCTCAACAGCCTGAAAGCGGGCACCGAGGCGACGTTCACCGTCTTCGATACGCCCGAGGAAGGCATCGGCATACCGGTGGACCTCGGCGGCTTCACCGAGGGGTTCGAGGCGCTGCCCTGACCTGCCGGTGAGCTGGCGGCGGGGCTCGAAACCGGGGCGCCGGCGCCTTATGTCTGCTCCAGCATCGTTCCCGTTACCGAAAGGCGCCGCCATGCAGACCGGCCTGATTTCCCGTTTCGACATGTCCGAGGACCGCCTGAGGGCCCTTGTCGCCGACGCCTTGCGGCAGTCCGACGATGGCGAACTGTTCGTCGAGTACCGCGAATCCGAAACCCTGATGTTCGACAATGGGCGGCTGAAGACCGGCTCGTTCAACACAGCCTCAGGGTTCGGTCTGCGCGCGGTGGCGGGTGAAGCGGTCGGCTATGCCGAATCGGACGATCTTTCCGAAGCCGCGCTGAAAAGGGCCGCCGGTGCGGTCGGCGCGGTCACGCGCGGCCATTCCGGCACCTATTCGGACGCACCGCCGCGCACCAACAAGAAGCTTTACGGCGACATGAACCCGATCGGCGAGCCGTCGTTCGAGGCCAAGGTCAAGCTGCTGCAGCAGATCGATGCCTATCTGCGCGGCAAGGACGATCGCGTCCGCCAGGTCTCGGTGTCGCTGGCGGCCACATGGCAGATGATCGAGATCCTGCGCGCCGACGGCCATTTCGCCCAAGACATCCGTCCGCTCGTGCGCGTCAATGTCTCGGTGATCGTCGGCGAGGGCGACCGGCAGGAAACCGGGTCGCACGGCATGGGCGGGCGCCAGTCGTTCGGCGACTTCATCGCTACCGAGAACTGGCAAACAGCCGCCGACGACGCGCTGCGCCAGGCGCTGGTGAACCTCGAGGCTCGCCCGGCGCCGGCCGGCACGTTTGACATCGTGCTCGGCAATGGCTGGCCCGGCGTGATGTTGCATGAAGCCGTCGGGCACGGGCTGGAAGGCGATTTCAACCGCAAGAAGCAATCGGCGTTTGCCGGGCTGATGGGCGAACAGGTGGCGGCCAAGGGCGTGACCGTGGTCGATGACGGCACGATCGAGTCCCGCCGCGGCTCGCTGACGATCGACGATGAGGGCACGCCGTCCGGCTATAATGTGCTGATCGAGGACGGCAAGCTGGTCGGCTACATGCAGGACCGCCAGAACGCGCGGCTGATGGGCATGAAGCCGACGGGCAACGGAAGGCGGGAATCCTATGCGCATGTGCCGATGCCGCGCATGACCAACACCTACATGCTCGGCGGCGACAAGAGGCCCGAGGAGATCATCGCCTCGGTCGATGACGGCATCTATGCGGTCTCGTTCGGCGGCGGCCAGGTGGACATCACATCGGGCAAGTTCGTCTTCGCCTGTACCGAGGCCTACAAGATCGAAGGCGGCAAGATCACCTATCCGGTCAAGGGCGCGATGCTGATCGGCAACGGGCCGGACGCAATGCACCGCGTGTCGATGATCGGCAACGATCTGGCGCTCGACAATGGCATCGGCACCTGCGGCAAGGGCGGCCAAGGCGTGCCGGTCGGCATCGGCCAGCCGCATCTTAGAATGGACCAGATGACGGTGGGCGGCACCGAGGCAGCCTGAGCGCCCGCTGCGGCACGAAGCCCCGCGGCCTCGTTCAACCGGTCTCGAACAGCGCCAGAACCTGCTCGCGATACTTGCGGCCGACAGGAATGGATGATCCGTCGCTGGTTTCGACGAGCAGCTTGCCGTCGGTGCGCACCAGGCGCCGCACATGGCATTTGCGCACCCACCAGGAGCGGTGCACGCGCAGACCATCGAGGCCGGTCAGGTCGCGCTCTGCGTGGCTGAGCTTCATCAGGACGAGCGCCGATCCGAGCGGCGTCGTCACCTTCACATAATGGTCCTGGGCCTGCACCGAGATCACGTCCATGCCGATCCGCTGGGGCAGTTTTTCAAGAACGGCCGAGGGTACGGGCGCGCCTGTTCCGGCGGTCGCAACGGCTTGCGGTTCGGGCTCGTCGCCACGCGCATAGCGGTAGGTGAAGGCGACGATCACCGATATCGCCAGCGCATAGGGCAAAACCTCGACAAACTCGGCCGGAAAGCCGCTGCCGAAAAACGCCGCTTGAACAAGACCGTTATAAGCGGCGATCGGCAGGGCGGCTGTGAGTGAACCGAGCAGCAGCGCCAGCGGCGGCGAAAGGCCGGCCCCCTCGGCTGTGACCGTCGTCAGCATCGAGACGAACAGGCCAAGCGCGAAACTGCCGACAACCACCAGCGCCCAATAGAGCGTCCTTTCGGCGAGCGACATCGTGCCGAAACTGTCGAACGGACCGGCAAGGCCGAGAATGGCAATGATGCCGGCCAGCACGGCCCAGAACCGGGCGGAGCGGCCGAGACCATGCATTTCGCGCAGCGTGAACGCCAACGGCCCGTCGTTCGCGAACTTGTCCATGCGGTTCACGTAATCGGTCTTGCGGGCCTGCGCAACGCGATGGTTTTCGCTCTGCATCGACCATTTGCATGGGGATGAACAATGGATGCGATGACGGGCCGGACCGCGACGGTTCCGGCGATCAGCGCGCGCGGCCTGGGCAAGCGCTTCGGCCGCATCGAAGCGCTGGCCGACCTTTCCCTGGAGCTGCGCCGGGGCGAGGCGCTGGGACTGATCGGCACCAACGGCGCCGGCAAGACGACCGCCCTGACATTGCTGCAGGGGCTGAGACGGGCAGACACAGGAAGGGCCGAAATCTTCGGCCATCCGGCCGGTTCGGTGGCGGCGCGCCGCCATGTCGGCATCACGCCCCAGAACGCCGACTTTCCCGAGCAGATGTCGGCGCGCGACGTTCTGGCCTACGCAGCCGCACATTTCGAACGGCCCCAGCCGGTCGGCGAGCTTGTCGCCGCGTTCGGCCTGGAACGGCTGGTCGACCGCCGCATGGACGGGTTCTCCGGCGGCGAGTTGCGGCGCGTCGCATTGGCCCTCGCCTTTGTCGGCAATCCCGACCTGGTGTTCGCCGACGAACCCACCGCCGGTCTCGACACCGGTGGGCAGGACATGTTCAAGGCCTATGCGCGCGCCTATGTCGAGAGCGGCGGCAGCCTCTTGCTGACATCGCATCATTGGGACGAGATCGAGCATATCTGCGACCGGATCGTGATGATCGACCGCGGCCGGCTTTTGCTCGAGGGGACGCTCGACGACATCCGCCGGAATGCCGGGCGCAACCGGATCAGCTTCAGAATTGCCGAAAGCGCGCCCGTGCCGTCTTGGCTGGACGAACACTTCCAACGCGAGGGCCAGCGCTGGAGCGGTGTCTCAGCCGACAGCGATGGCCTGGCCCGGCGCCTCATCGCCGACCTGCCGGCCCTGCAGGACGTTCACATCGAACCGCTCGACCTGAAAGAAACCATTGCCCAGATGCAAATGGAAAGGACGATCTGATGGCCATCCTTCGCGCCAACCTGGCGCTGACATTCAAGCGCCTTCTCCGCCAGCCCGGCTTCTGGGTCCCGACCATCCTGTTCCCGGCCATGCTCTATGCATTCTTTGGCGCACAAAACGCCGGCGGCGGCATCGCCGCAGTCTATGCGGCGGCATCTTTTGCGGTCTATGCGGTTCTCGGCGTTGCGTTCTTCCAGTTCGGCGTCAGCATCGCCGAGGACCGCCAGAGCGCGTTTGCCGTCTGGCAGCGCAGCCTGCCGGCGCGGCCGTTCGCGTCATGGACGGCGCGGCTTTGCGCCGCGCTGGTCTTCTCGATCGCCGCCGTCGCGCTCGTACTGGCGACGGCACGTCTGGTCGGTGACCTGCATATCGACGCGGCCACCCAGGCACGGCTTCTTGCCGTCTGCCTGATCCTTGCCGTGCCGGCGACCTTCATGGGTACGGCGCTCGGCTATCTCGCATCGCGGCATTCGGTCGTCGCGGTGGCCAACCTGATCTTCCTTCCCATGGCCTATCTTGGCGGGCTGTGGGTGCCGCCGCCCGCCCTGCCCCCGCAGATCGACGCCATCTCGCGATGGACGCCGACGCGGCACATGGGCGAGGCGGCATGGGCTGCGGTCGATGGCCGTTCCATTCCGCACACGAGCGTCGCGGCGCTGCTGGTTTTCACGTTGGGCTTTTTCGCGCTGACCTGGCTTGCCTACAGTTGCGACAGGCACGCACGGTTCGGATGATCGGGCCGCTCAGGCCGGCCGGTCCACGCCGCGTCTGGTGAACTCGGCCTCAAGCCGCTTCTCCAGATCGACCAGATCCTGGGGCAGCGGCAGGCCCTCGGCCTTCATCTGCTCGAGTTCGAGATGGACCTGCATCAGCAGTTCGGTCGCATCCGCCGGCTGGTTCTCCATCTCCTGAAAGAGCATGTTCAGCCGTGTGATCAATCCCTCGAATGCCATGACCGCCGGTCCTCTCGTTGCGTCCTGCAAGATGGACCACAGCACGAGTGCCCGTCATTGACCAGTGTCAAAGCAAAGGGGTGTCAGCGCACCAGGTTGCGGCCGGCGCTCTTGGCTTCGTAGAGCTGTTGGTCGGCGCGCTCGAACAGCGTGTCGATATCGTCGCCATCGGCCCAGTTCGACACGCCGAACGACACGGTTACCGTGCCGATCGGCTTGTTTGTCTTTGAGGTGACTAGGCGCGCGCCTGCAATCCCTTCCTTGACATCTTCGAGCAGCGCCCGCGCCGTCTCGATGGTGATGTTGGGCAGAATGATCGCGAATTCCTCGCCGCCATAGCGGCTCACCGTGCCGTGCTCTTTCAGCTTGCTGTTGATGAACGTGCCGACGAACTTCAGGATCTCGTCGCCGATCTGGTGGCCGAAGCGGTCATTGACCGACTTGAAGTGGTCGATGTCGGCAATCGCGAAGCTCATCGGCTGCCTGAACGTTTCGGCATGCGCCAATGCCGAGGCAATGGCGTGCTGGAAAAAGCGGCGATTGTTGAGACCCGTCATCGGGTCCTGCATCTCCGCCCTGCGGGACTGGCTGAGCTTGTCCTGCAGGCGAATGATTTCTTCCTGCGTCTCGCGCAGGCTTGCCGAGAGCTGCTGGGTCTGGGCGCGAACGCGCTGGTTTTCGCGAATCATCAGCGCGATCACGGTTTCGACCTCGGCGGCGGTCGATGCCTCGCTCAGCGATTTGGTGGTGTTGTCGATCGCGCCCTCGTAGCGCTCGGTCGTCTGCAGATAGGAGCGGATGAAGGTCTGTACCTCCTCCATTTCCTTGCGCAGGCCCTCGTCGGCCTGCATCCGCGCGATGTCGCCATTCGTGTCGGCCTCGATGATTTCGCCGTTGAGCGCCGACAGATCGTAGACGCTGGGCTTTGCGCCGCCGGCCATCAGGCTTTCGATGCGCTCGTTGAGCACCAGGCTCGAACCGGCGGCGTAGGTGTACCAGACCTTGAACGTGTCTGGCTCGGGCGGCGTGCCGTGCGCTTCGGCCAGGCTCAGCGCTTCGGCGGCGAAGCGGAACGGATCGTCGTTCGTCCCCGAAGCAGGCCGGGCGGCTGCGGATTTTGCGGTCGAACGTGCTGACATCGCTTTGGCGCTTTCAATCATGACTGGACGTCGTGATCCTCACTTGGAACGGGATCACGCGACCTTTATGCCTTCGGTTCCGGGTTCGGAGACGAGCTGATCGACCGAGCCGATCGCCCATTTCTTGATCTGCTCTTCGAGTTCGCCGTTCAGAGCCCGCAGCTTGTCCATTTCCTCGACCATCTTGTTCTTTTCGGCCTGCTGGAACTGTTCGAGCTTTTCCTGAAGCAGCTTGTTGTTCTCGCGCACGGCCTGATAGTCGTCGCCGATATGGGTATCGACCTTGGCCACGGCCTCGGCGACGCGGCCGTCAAGCCGGGCCTCCATCTCGGCAAGCTGTTCTTCCAGACGACGCAGTTCGCCGGCTCGAACGCCCGACGCGGTGAATATGACGGCGAAACCGCAGATGACGAGAAGCGCGATCGGGACGAGAGCGATCGCATGCAACGTGTCGGCCAGTGCAGCCGATCCGACATTGAACGCGCCCAGTGCGAGGACTGCGGCCGATAGAACCGCCAGAACGGCGCAGACCATCTGGACGAGCGCAAGAAGCTTGCCCGAACCGGCCTTTTTCGGCGCGTCCGACGCGTCTTTCTTCTTGCCACCTTTACCGGCCATGTAAGCCCACCTTGCAGACCGAACGAACGACAGGCGGCCACTTTGCAGATGCGCCGCCCCGGCTGGAAAACCACCGGCATCGATTCCGCGAGCGCGCTGCCCGAAGGCATCGCGTCCATCCTGCGGAATGCAGGCCGTTGTCCCCACTGACCAAACGCTATGCGGGTCGTCTTAAGGAAGCGTAAAATGCCGTCAAATTTCAGTCATCTGGCGGCCGTCGTGCGGGTTTCACATGCCGTCGAGGCGGGCCAGAACCTGATCGATGCTGCCAGTCAGCTTTTCCACCTGGCCGCGCAATTCGATCAACTGTTCGCGCGCGAGCATGACGTCGGACCTTGCCGGCGGCGCCTCGCCGGGCGACTCGCCCAGCCCGTTGATCAGCCATGTCGGCGACACGTTCAACAGTCCGGCCAGCATGAACAGCTTGTTGGATCGAGGTTCGGAACGGTCGCTTTCCCAGTTCTGCAGCGTGGCGGACTTGACCCCCAGCCGCCGTGCCAATTGCGCCGTTGTCAATCCAGCCGTCTCGCGCGCCGAAACGATGCGGCCACCGAGCGTGTCATCCATGCCGGCACCGTCTGCATCGGCATTCATGCTGGGTTCAAACGGCGACATCATGGGTTGGTGCTCCATTGCGGGCTGGCGGGGATCATTGGACGGACGGTGCGGTCGGGCATGTCCGATTGCGACACGCACATGACCGTTAGCAACCAAAGACAGGCGGCAGGCATGCCGAGACCGGGTGCTAACATCGCCTCGGGCATTATGTCCAATCGCGGACCGGGCACCGTCCGCGGTTCCGGTCTCAACGGGCCATGGGTTGCAATGGGCGGCAAACGGTCTATGTCCGCTGCGCATCCTCCCAACGGCCGCGATCATGACTAGCCAAGACCAAATCCTGATATCGGCAAAGTCGGTCACCAAGACCTATGAGGACGGCTTCCAGGCGCTCAAGGGCGTCGATCTCGACATTGTCGATGGCGAGATCATCGCGCTGCTCGGCCCCAACGGCGCCGGAAAGACGACGCTGATCTCGATCATCTGCGGGATCGTGAACGCCTCGTCGGGCACGGTGACGGTGGCCGGCCACGACATCGTCGACGATTACCGCAAGACGCGCAGCCTGATCGGGCTGGTTCCGCAGGAACTGACGACGGACGCGTTCGAGAGCGTGTGGTCGACCGTCTCCTTCTCGCGCGGCCTGTTCGGCAAACCGGCAAATCCGGCCCATATCGAAAAGGTCCTCAAGGACCTGTCGCTGTGGGACAAGAAAGACAACAGGATCATGCAGCTTTCGGGCGGCATGAAACGCCGGGTGCTGATCGCCAAAGCGCTCGCACACGAACCGCGTATCCTGTTCCTGGACGAGCCGACCGCCGGCGTCGATGTCGAACTGCGCAAGGACATGTGGGCGGTGGTCGAGCAATTGCGCGCCGATGGCGTGACCATCATTCTGACGACGCACTATATCGAGGAAGCCGAAGCGATTGCCGACCGGATCGGCGTCATCAACAAGGGCGAGATCATCGTCGTCGAGGAAAAGGCGGCACTGATGACCAAGCTGGGACAGAAGTCGCTGCGTCTTGACCTGCACGCCCCGCTGACCCGTATTCCCGACAATCTGTCGGCTTTCACGGGCGCGCTCGATCTGTCCGAGGACGGCTCGGTTTTGACCTACAGCTACGACACCAGCGCCGAGCGCACCGGCATCACGCGCCTTCTCGCAGGCCTTGCTGAAGCAGACGTCCGCGTCGCCGATCTTTCGACACACCAGAGTTCGCTGGAAGACATTTTCGTTGATCTCGTCAGGGAGCAGGCATGAACGGCCGCGCGATACTGGCGATCTACCGCTATGAGATGGCGCGCATGTGGCGCACGATCGGCCAGAGCGTCGTCTCGCCCGTGCTGTCGACATCGCTCTATTTCATCGTTTTCGGTGCGGCGATCGGCTCGCAGATGCAGGAAATCGACGGCGTGTCCTACGGCGCGTTTCTCGTGCCCGGTCTCGTCATGCTGTCGCTTTTGACCCAAAGCGTTTCCAACGCCGCTTTCGGCATCTATTTCCCCAAATTCACCGGCACGATCTACGAGGTCCTGTCGGCGCCGGTTTCGGCATTCGAGATCCTGTGCGGCTATGTGGGCGCGGCGGCAACCAAGTCGCTGATCCTTGGCGCGATCATCCTCGCAACGGCGACGCTCTTCGTCGACCTGCAGATCGCCCATCCCTTCTGGATGCTGTTCTTCCTCGTGCTGACGGCGGTCACCTTCTCGCTGCTGGGCTTCATCATCGGCATCTGGGCGGACGGGTTCGACCAGCTGCAGATCGTGCCGCTTCTGGTGATCACGCCGCTGGTGTTTCTGGGCGGCAGCTTCTACTCGATATCCATGCTGCCGGACTTCTGGCAGACGGTGACGCTGTTCAATCCGGTGCTCTATCTTGTCAGCGGCTTCCGCTGGAGCTTTTACGAGATTTCCGATGTCAGCCCAATGATCTCGATCCTCGCGATTCTGGTGTTCCTGACCGTGTGCTGCACGATCATCTGGTGGATCTTCAAGACGGGCTACCGGCTGAAGAGCTGAGCGGCTTCACAGCGAATGGGCTGGATAAAGCCGCTTCATGGCCGCTAGGTCCGATGCGACGATCTGTTCGAGCACGCCCAGATCGATGTTCTTCAGCCGGCCGATATAGAGGCACGAGACCGAGTGCCGGTGCGGGCCGAGCCGTTCGAGCAGATCGGAATGGTTCTTCAGGCCGGTCATCGCGTAGACGACCATGTTGGCCTTGCGCGGCGAGAACCCGGTCAGGAAGAAGCGGTGGCGGCTGCCGTCGGCGCGCGCATATTCGTAGTTGCCATAGCCGATCAGGCTGTCGCCCCACATTATCGGTGCCGCACCGGTGACGCGGTTCATCATGTCCAGAACCGTTGCCGCATCCTCGCGCCGGCCAGCATTTTCGACCGATGCCAAAAACGCATCGACCGAAGCGCCGGTCGGCCGCGTCTTCATCTCGCTCACGGATAGAAGCGCGCGGTCCGCCAGTCGGCGCCCTCGTCGTCGCGCGTGAAGACGAAACGGTCGTGCAGCCGGAACTTGCCGTCCTTCCAGAATTCGACATAGGTCGGCGACAGGCGAAAGCCCGACCAGTGCGGCGGGCGCGGAATGTCGCCGATGGCGTATTTGGCGGTGAAACGGGCGACTTCCTTTTCGAGCGCGAACTTGCTCTCGAGCGGGCGAGACTGGCGCGAAGCCCAGGCGCCGATGCGGCTGCCGCGCGGCCGCGACGCATAATAGGCATCGGCCTCTTCGTCGTCGACGACCGTGACCGGGCCGCGCAGGCGCACCTGGCGCCGCAGGCTCTTCCAGTGAAAGCACATGGCCGCCTGCCGGTTGGCCAGCAGTTCGGCGCCCTTCTGGCTTTCGAAGTTCGTGTAGAAGACGAAACCGCTCTCGTCGAACCCCTTCAAGAGCACCATCCGGACATTTGGAAGGCCGTGCTCGTCGGCCGTTGCCAGCGACAGTGCGTTCGGGTCGTTCGGTTCGGATTTCCCGGCCTCCGCCAGCCAGTCCGCAAACAGGCCGAACGGGTCGGCTTCCATGGCGGGATCACGTTCTGTTAACCGGGCCTCGGGCATGATCGGTCTCTGGTGTGGGGTTTGTCGGGGTCGCGGTTTTGACCGCTCGGTATCGTTTCAGCTGCAAATTCACGGCCCGCGCGCGGGCTGTCAAGGCGCGTTCCGCCGTGATCGGCCATGGCGCCGCTGCGGTCGTTGCCCTGTCGGCGCTGGCCGGCTGCGCCGTTGGCGGCAATCCCATTGACGACGCCATCTCCACCAGCGCCATTTCGCTCGCCGATCCCGCACCATCGATCGCCACAGACCCGTTCGCGCCACAGCGTGCCGGCGATCCGGGCGACACGGACCGGCTGATCGACGAGGACACGATCCGTCTTGCCGTGACGACCGCCGATCTGGGAAAACTGAACGATGGCGCGCTGCCCTGGGCGAGCGCCGCCACCGGATCGAGCGGTACGATTACCGAGATCAGCCAGGGCGAACTGGCCGGTCAGACATGCCGCCGGTTCTCGGCGACCCGAAACGCATATGACGGTGTGACGCTCTATCGGGGCGAAGTGTGCCTCGATCCCCGTTCCGGCTGGTGGACGCGCAGTCTGGCGCCAGCCGGCACCCTGCGAGACGCCGGCTAAGTCCCGCTTTTCAGGCTGGAATTCGGCCGCTCCATTCCCCATATCGACGCAGACGACTGACATTGGAGGGATTGATGCGCGATCCTTATGCGGTTCTCGGCGTCTCCAAGACGGCGAGCGCGGCGGAGATCAAATCCGCCTTCCGCAAGCTGGCGAAACAATTTCATCCGGACGCCAATCCGGACAACGCGAAGGCCAAGGAGCGTTTCGCGGAGGCTTCGCGCGCCTATGAGATCGTCGGCGACGCCGACAAGCGCAAGAAGTTCGACCGCGGCGAGATCGACGCCGAGGGGCGCGAGACATTCCAGGGCTATCCCGGCGGCAACGGCTTTACCGGCGCCGACGGGTTCGATGACCTGTTCGGCGGCCGGGCGCGGGGCCAGGCGCATGCCGGCGGCTTCGACGCCGAGGACATTCTCAAAACGGTCTTTGGTGGCGGTTTTGGTGGCGCGCAGGCCGGCGGACCCCGTCGAACCTTCTCACAGGCCGAGTTCGAGACGATGTTCGGCGATCCGCCGGGAGGCGGACGCGCGCGCCAGGGCCGGGCCGCGCCGCCGAAAGGCCGCGACATCGAGATGCCGTTGGCGGTGCCCGTGCGCGACGTCATCAATGGCGGCCAGGCCAAGCTTGCGCTGAAGGACGGGCGCACCATCGCCGTGACCGTTCCCAAAAACGTGCAGGATGGACAGATCATCCGCCTGAAGGGCCAGGGGGAAACCGGCCCCGCGGGCCATCGCGGCGATGTGTTGGCAAAGGTGCGCATCAGGCCGGAGCCCGGCATGCGGATCGATGGTCATGCGATCCATGTCGACACCGACATCGATCTGAAGACCGCCGTGCGCGGCGGCAAGGCGCCGGTGCAGACGCCGGACGGCAAGATCGCGGTCAAGATCGCGCCCTGGACCTCGTCGGGCCAGTCGCTGCGCGTGCCCGGTCGCGGCCTGCCGCAAAAGTCTGGAAAGCGCGGCGATCTTTTCGCCGTTGTGCGCATTGCCCTGGACGAAACCGACCGCGAGGCGCTCGAACAGCTCTTTGCCGACGAGGCCGCAAAGGGCTGAGCCAGCCCCGGCGCACACTTCCGATTGCGCCTTGAAGCGCCATGACCTTCGTGCGATATGCCCGGTCGTTGACATGACAGGCGCATGGAGCCGTTTTTATGAGCATGGGTTCGGGCCTGATGAAGGGCAAGCGCGGCTTGGTGATCGGCCTTGCCAACAACCGGTCGGTCGCCTGGGGAATCGCCAAATCCTGCGCCGCCCATGGGGCGGAGCTCGCCCTGACCTATCAGGGCGATGCGCTGCGCCGGCGTGTCGAGCCGCTCGCCCAGGAACTCAACGCGCTGGTGGCCGGGCATCTGGATGTCACCGAACCGGAATCGCTCGATGCCGTCTTCGCCCATCTTGAGAAGACATGGGGCCGGCTGGACTTTCTGGTCCATGCCGTTGCCTTTTCCGACAAGGATGAACTGACCGGCCGCTACGTCGATACGTCGCGCGAGAACTTCAACCGGTCGATGGACATCTCGGTCTACTCTCTGACCGATCTTGCGCGCCGCGCCGAACCGCTGATGACCAATGGCGGGTCGATCCTTACGCTGACCTATTACGGCGCCGAAAAGGTCATGCCCCACTACAATGTGATGGGCGTCGCCAAGGCGGCGCTGGAAGCAAGCGTACGTTATCTGGCGGTCGATCTCGGCCCGCAGGGCATTCGGGTCAATGCCGTTTCGGCCGGGCCGATCAAGACGCTGGCCGCCTCGGGAATCGGCGATTTCCGCTACATCCTGAAATGGAACGAATACAATTCGCCGCTGCGCAGGACCGTCAGCATCGACGAGGTTGGCGATGCCGCGCTCTATCTTCTGAGCGATCTGTCGCGGTCGGTTACCGGTGAAGTGCACCATGTCGACAGCGGCTATCACGTCGTCGGCATGAAGGCCGTCGACGCACCCGACATCACCAAGCAATAGCGATGGCGAAACGGCAGGCGACCTTGCCGCGACCGACATGAGACCTGCCCATCCGTTCTACATGATCCGCCATGGCGAGACGGACTGGAACCGCGAGCAGCGGTTTCAGGGACAGATGGACATTCCGGTCAACCCAACCGGACTCGCGCAGGCGGCCGCCTATGCCGATATGCTGCGCGCCGAGCGCGACGACTGGTCGGGCTGGTATTTTGTGGCAAGCCCGCTGTCGCGCACGCGCACGACCATGGAGGTCCTGCGCGAAGGGCTTGGCATGGCGCCCGGCGACTACGCGCTCGACGACGATCTCAAGGAGGTCACGTTCGGCGATTGGGAAGGCCACACGCTGGAAGCTCTGCGCGACGAGGTGCCGCATCTGGTTGCCGCGCGCGAGGCTGACAAATGGAACTTCGTTGCGCCTGGCGGCGAGAGCTATGCGATCGCCGTCGACCGTGTTCGACGCTTTCTCGAGCGCCTGCAGGGACCCAGCCTGATCGTTACCCATGGCGGCATCATTCGCGGCACACGCCATCTGCTCGAGGCCATTGAAGGCGATGCCGCCGCGCGGGGCCGCATTCCCCAGGACAATATCTACCGGTTTGACGGAAACCGGGGCCGCTGGCTGCGCTGACCGGCTTTGCATCGCAGCGCGGCTCGTCTAAAAGCCCGGTGAACTCCGGGACCCATCATGTCACACAACACATTCGGTCATCTGTTTCGCGTGACGACCTGGGGCGAAAGCCACGGGCCGGCGCTTGGCTGTGTCGTCGACGGGTGCCCGCCGGGCATCCGTTTCACCGTCGCGGAAATCCAGTCCTTCCTCGACAAGCGCAAGCCGGGCCAGTCGAAATTCACCACCCAGCGCCGCGAGGCCGATGAAGTGCGCGTGCTGTCGGGCTTCATACCCGATGAGGACGATCCCGAGATGCTGATCACCACCGGCACACCGGTGTCGATGCTGATCGAGAACACCGACCAGCGATCCAAGGACTATTCGGAGATCAAGGCCCGCTACCGGCCCGGCCATGCCGATTTCACCTATGACACCAAATATGGACTGCGCGACTATCGCGGCGGCGGACGCTCGTCGGCGCGCGAGACCGCCGCGCGCGTCGCCGCCGGCGCGCTGGCGCGCAAGGTCGTGCCCGGCCTAGAGGTCCGCGGCGCGCTGGTTGCGATGGGCACCGAACGGATCGACCGGGCCAACTGGGATTGGGACGCGGTCGGCCACAACCCGTTCTTCTGCCCCGACGCAAAAGCCGCCGATCGGTTCGCCGACTATCTCGACGCGATCCGCAAGGACGGCTCGTCGGTGGGCGCGGTGATCGAGGTGGTGGCGACGGGCGTGCCGGCCGGGCTTGGCGCGCCGATCTATGCCAAGCTCGACCAGGACATCGCTTCGCACCTTATGTCGATCAACGCGGTCAAGGGTGTAGAGATCGGCAACGGCTTCGAGGCGGCAACGCTGCGCGGCGAAGACAATGCCGACGAGATGCGCATCGGCGATGACGGCAGACCGGTGTTCCTCACCAACAAGGCGGGCGGCGTCCTGGGCGGGATTTCGACCGGCGAGCCGGTGGTGTCGCGGTTCGCGGTCAAGCCGACCTCGTCGATCCTGACGCCGACCAAGTCGGTGACCAAGGACGGCAACGAAGTCGATGTTCAGACCAAGGGCCGGCACGACCCTTGCGTCGGCATTCGCGCGGTGCCGATCGGCGAAGCGATGGTGGCCTGCGCCATCGCCGACCATTATCTGCGGCACCGGGGCCAGACCGGCCGGATTTGAGGGTTTTGCGATGAGTTACGATCAGGCCAGCGTGGTCGAGGCGCTGCGCGCGTTCGAAAGGGGTGAGATCGTCGTCGTCATGGACGATGACGGGCGTGAGAACGAGGGCGACCTGATCGTCGCTGCCGTGCACACCACGCCCGAGAAGATGGCTTTCATCGTCAGGCACACATCGGGCATCGTCTGTGCGCCGATGCCGCCCGAGGAAGCCAAACGGCTGAACCTTGCCCCGATGGTCGCCGAAAACACCGACGCCAAAGGCACCGCGTTCACCGTCTCGGTCGATTACAGGCACGGCACGACGACCGGCATTTCCGCCGACGACCGCACGGCCACGGTGCGTAATCTGGCCAATCCCAACGCGGCAGCGGAAGATTTCAACCGGCCCGGCCACATCTTCCCGCTGGTCGCGCGCGAGGGGGGCGTTTTGATGCGTTCGGGGCATACCGAAGCGGCCGTGGATCTGTGCCGCCTGGCGGACCTGCCGCCCGTCGGCGTGATCTCAGAACTGGTCAATGATGACGGAACGGTGATGCGCGGACCGCAGGTGACCGGTTTCGCCGAGACCCATGGCCTGAAAATGGTGTCGGTCGCCGACCTGATCGCCTACCGGCAACGGCAGGAAACGCTGGTCGAGCGGGTCGACGAAAGCCATGTTCAGACCGCCGCCGGGCCGGCGACCGCCCATGCCTATACGCTGCCCTGGGATCCGATGCAGCATCTGGCGATCGTTGCCGGCGACATTCGCGACGGCCAGGAAGTGCCCGTCCGGCTTCATCTGGAGAGCGTGATCGATGACGTGTTCGGGCGAGACCGCGATCCGGTTTCGGTGCTCGAACGGATGATCGCCGAGCACGGGCGCGGCGTCGTCGTCTATCTGCGCGAGGGGTCGGTGGGTGTTGCACACCATAGCTCAAGGCCACTGACCGAAGACCATGCCGAAGCGCGCGACCGGGAGAACCAATGGCGCGAGATCGGCCTGGGCGCGCAAATCCTGCGCGATCTGGGTGTGGCGTCGATCCGGCTCTATTCGACCCGCGAGCGCCGCTATGTCGGCCTTGAGGGGTTTGGCATCCGGATCGCCTCGACCGAACGGCTGGAGGGCTAAGATGGTGCGCGCCGGCCTTGCGACGGCGTTGCTGGCAGCCTTGTCGTCACCGGTGGCCGCCCAAACCGTTACGGCCATCGAGACCGACGGCGCGGTGACCGCTATCGTCGAGACGCTGCGCGGCAGCTATGTGGAGACCGAGCGCGGCACGTTGCGCATTGAACCGGGCGATTGCGACGGCGGCGTCTGCCTTGTCCCCGACGTCATTCGCGGCCTGCCTGCACGGGCGCCCGAAGGCGCCCTGCCCGACGGATTCGTCGCCAGTGCGTCCTCGGGCGACATCGTCCGTGCCTGGTACGGGCGGCCGACGGGCCGCTACGCCCATGGCGTTCTGGGCGATGCGATCGAGGGCGGATCGCTGGTCGCGCAGACCGGCGGCGGCACCACGGTCGAATTCGTTTTGCCCGAATCGCAAGTGTTCGAGGACATCACGCCGCGCATCCGCGATCTCGACAGCGACGGCAAAAACGAGATCGTGACCATCCGCGCATCGCGTTCGGGCGGTGCGGCGGTCGCCATCTACGGCATGCGCGGCGGCGATCTGGTCGAGATCGCGTCGTCAAGCGAAAACGGCCGCGCCAACCGGTGGCTTAACATCGCCGCCATCCTGCCGGGCACCGGCGACGGCGGCACCGAGATCGTCGGTGTGCGTACGCCGCACATTGGCGGACGTCTGTTCACGATGAGCATGGCGCCCGACGGCAGCATCACAGAGCGCAACGACATCGCCCGCGATCTCTCCAATCATCTGATCGGCTCGCGCGAACTGGGCCTGTCGGCGGTTCTGGGTGGCGAGGTCTACCTGCCTTCGCAGGACCGGCGCGCCCTGCGAAGGCCGCTTTCGGACGCCGCAGACATCGCCCTGCCCGCCCCTATCGACAAGGCCATCATCGCGGTGGCCGGGCGGCTGGTCACGGCGACCGAAGACGGACGGTTGCTCGTCGTCGAACCCTGACCGCCGCCAACTCGGCGGTGGAAAACGCCGGGTGTCGGCACCCCCTTATGGCAAGGTGCGCTCCGAACCCCTACCTTGACGCCATGGCGACGCGCTATTTCGAACATCCGATCTTCAAGGAGCATGTCACGCCGCCGGGGCATCCCGAGCGCGTTGACCGGCTGCGCGCCCTCGAAGAGGCGCTGACGTCGGATGCATTTGCCAAACTCGACCGTGCCGAGGCGCCACGCGCGGACGAAAGCGCCGTGCTTCTCGCACATCCGGAGAGCTTTCTCTCCAGCATCAAGGCGCAGATCCCCGAAGAGGGGCTGGCGCGCGTCGATGCCGACACGGTGGCCGGACCCAAAAGCATGGAGGCGGCGCTGCACGGGATCGGCGCGGCGATGGCCGCCGTCGACGGCGTGTTCGAGGGCACGTTCGACAACGCTTTCGTCGCGGCGCGGCCGCCGGGTCACCATGCGGAAAAAGAGACCGCGATGGGGTTCTGCCTGTTCAACACGGCGGCTATCGCCGCCCGGCATGCACAGGCGGTCCACGGCGCCGAACGGGTGGCCATCGTCGACTGGGACGTTCATCACGGCAACGGCACGCAGGACATCTTCTGGGACGACAGGACCGTGCTCTACTGTTCGACGCACCAGATGCCGCTCTATCCGGGCACGGGTGCGAAAGGCGAGATTGGCGCGCACGGCACGATCTGCAATGCGCCCCTGTCGCCGGGCGATGGCGGCGAAGCGTTTCGGCTGGCGTTCAAGGACCGTGTGCTGAGCGCGATCGACGCGTTCGGTCCCGACCTGATCGTCATATCGGCGGGGTTCGATGCCCATCACCGCGATCCGCTGGCCAACATCAATCTTGTCGAAGACGATTTCGACTGGGCGACGGGACGGCTGATCGAGGCGGCCGGGCGGCATGCCGACAACCGTCTGGTCAGCGTGCTGGAGGGCGGCTATGACCTTCAGGGTCTGGCCGCGTCGGCCGGCACGCACATTCAGCGCCTGATGTGGGGATAGACGATGAGCGAGACCGATCCGAACGCCGATGTCACCGGCCTTTCCTTTGAAAAGGCGCTCGAGGAACTCGAGAAGATCGTCGACCGGCTGGAACGCGGTGATGTCGCGCTCGAGGAGAGCATCGCCATCTACGAACGCGGAGAGGCGCTGCGCGCCCGGTGCGACACGCTGCTGAAGGCCGCCGAACTGAAGATCGAGAAGATCAAGACCGGCCGGGACGGTCAGGCGACCGGCACCGAGCCGCTGGGCGACTGAGACGGGCTGACCGGTGAACGCTGTGTCGCTTTGCGACGCGATAGCATTTGGACGATCGCCGTCTATCTTGTCGGCACAACAGCTTCCAAACAGCAGGTCCTGCCATGAGCTTTTTTCCCGGAACCGATCCCAAGGCGGGCGATGCGTTCGCCTGTGACGCGCTCGAACAACTGATCATCCCGAATGCCAAGGACATTGGCGGCTTCGAGGTGCGCCGGGCCCTGCCCTCGCGACAGCGCAAGCTGGTGGGCCCGTTCATCTTTTTTGACCGCATGGGGCCAGCCGTGTTTCGCCCCGGCGAGGCCATCGACGTGCGCCCGCATCCGCATATCGGCCTGTCCACCGTCACCTATCTGTTCGACGGCACCATCCGGCACCGCGATTCGCTGGGTACCGAAATGGTCATTTCGCCGGGTGACATCAATCTGATGACGGCCGGGCGCGGCATCGTGCACTCGGAACGTTCGCCCGAGGAACTGCGGTCGACGAAACGGGCCATGTCGGGCCTTCAGACCTGGCTGGCCCTGCCCGACGGCAGCGAGGAGATCGCGCCGGCCTTCGAGAATACGGCCGCCGAGACGATGGGTATGGTCGATGGCGAAAAGGCCCATGCGAAAGTGCTGATCGGCGCGTTTCACGGCGCGGCGTCGCAGGTGACGCAGTTCTCGGAAACGCTCTATGTCGACGTGACGCTTCCCGCCGGTGGCGAGATCGACATCCCGGCCGACACCGAGGAGCGCGCCATCTATGTGATCGACGGTTCGATCTCGGTGGCGGGCGATGCGTTCACCGGCGACCAGCTTCTCGTCTTCCGCCCCGGCGACGAGATCGTCGTCCGGTCCGAGGCCGGCGCATCGTTCATGATCTTCGGCGGCGCGTCGATCGGAAGCCCGCGCCATATCTGGTGGAACTTCGTGTCGTCTTCGAAGGAACGGATCGAACAGGCCAAGCAGGAGTGGAAGTCGGGACGCTTCGACATCGTTCCGGGCGACGAAGAGGAGTTCATTCCCCTGCCCTCGTAAACGTCCACGACCGCACGTTTGCCGTTTCTTCACCGTTCCGGTTGAGCGGATTTTCACCGCGTTCCTTTGCCCGGTTTCAACGCCCGTTCGCTATCTCTGCACGCGAAGGGGTGGAACCGGGCATGGCTCACATACACGCAAAAAGACAGATTGCGCCGATCGCCGTCATGGCAGCGGCGCTGGTCGCCGGAACGGCGACGGCCGCGTCCGGTCCGCGCCACGACGCGTCGATCGACCAGGCGGCGGCGGAACGGATCGCGCTGCGCATGGGCACGATGCGCGGCAGCATCGAGCCCGGTGCCTCTCCGGTCACCACGCCGGATGCGATGCCGACCCACTCTGTCCAGTCATCCTCGCCCGCCATCCTGCCGGCGCTGGTCCCGTTCAGCGGACCGGCCTTTGCACTCTTCCACGAGCCGATTGCCCGGCCATTGCCCGACCGGCAGGTCCGGATTGTCTATGGCGGTTCCCTCATCGTCGCCGCCGCTGAAGGCTGGTGAGGCCTGACCCGCAAGGCTTGCGCCAACGCGCCACCTCGGCGATGAGGTGGCATGACAGTTCCGGACGACAATCCGCGCGAACGGCTCGACAGAACTCTGGTCCGGCGCGGCCTTTTCGCGACGCGGGCCCGGGCGCGCGATGCGATCATGCGCGGCACGGTGACCGTGGACGGCCAGACAATCACCAAACCCGCACATTCTTGCACAGGCCGGACCAAGATCGCGGTCGCCGACCCGGCCAGCGGCTATGTCTCGCGCGCGGCGCTCAAGCTGAAGGCGGCGCTCGACGCCTTTGCGATCCCGGTGACCGATGCGGTGTGCCTCGACATAGGCGCGTCGACCGGCGGGTTCACGCAGGTGCTGCTGGAAGCCGGCGCAGCCGGGGTCCACGCCATCGATGTCGGACACGGTCAGATGGACCCGACCCTTGCGGCAGACCCGCGCGTCCGCCTGACCGAAGGGCTCAATGCACGCGATCTCGAGATTGGCCATCTGGACGGCGACCGGCCGTCGATCATTGTCAGCGATGTCAGCTTCATCTCGCTCACGCTCGCCTTGCCGGCGGCGCTGGATCTGGCCGCGCCCGGCGCACATCTGGTCGCCCTCGTCAAACCGCAGTTCGAGGTCGGCCGCGAGCGGATCGGCAAGGGCGGACTGGTCGCGGCCGACGATGCAAATCGTTCCGCCGAAGACATCGCCGCGTGGCTCGGCATCCGGCCCGGCTGGTCCAGCCGGTCGTTGATCCCCTCGCCCATCACCGGCGGCGACGGCAATACGGAATTCCTCCTCTGGGGCATCAAGGATGGCTGAGAAGCTGACGATCATGGCCATGGGCGCGCAGGGCGACGGGCTGGCCAGCCATGACGGCCAAACCGTCTATGTGCCGGGCGCGCTGCCGGGCGAGACGGTGCGCGCAACGCTCGATGACGCGCGCGCCCATGACGTTGAAATCGTCACGCCATCCGCAGAGCGTGTGTCCCCGTCCTGTCCGCATTTCGGCGACTGCGGAGGCTGCTCGGTCCAGCATTGGGCCGATCCTCCCTACCGCGCGTGGAAACGGCAGCTCGTGGCCGATGCGCTGAGCCGGCAAGGGATCGAAACGAAGGTCGCGAGCCTGGTTCCCGGCACGCCGCGCATCCGCCGGCGAGCCACCTTCTCCGTGCTGCGGCGGCCGGAGGGCGTGCGGCTCGGATTTCAGCGCGAGGGCAGCCACATGATTGTCGACACGACCGATTGCCACGTCGTCGATCCGGTCCTCAACAGGGCGCGCGGGGCGCTGAAGGCGCTGGCCAAGGCCGTTCTTCCGGTCATGAAGGCGGCGGCGAAGCCCGTCTCGATGACCGTCACGGTCACGCAAACGGGGCTCGATGTGGCGGTCGCCGGCGACTTCACGCTGTCGGAGCCGGGACGGCAGGCGGCAATCGGAATCGCGCTGAAAGCCAACTTCGCACGGCTCACCGTGCGCGACGAGGCGCTCGCCGAAACGCGCAAGCCGGCCGTTTCTTTCGACGGGATCGCCGTCGGCCTGCCGCCGGGCGGCTTCATCCAGGCGACGGCGCGTGCCGAGAGCGCCATGCGCGATCTGGTCACCGGTCACATGCAGGGCGCAAGATCGGTCGCCGACCTGTTCGCCGGCTGCGGCACGTTCGCGCTGCCCCTCGCCCGGCTGGCCCGCGTTCATGCCGTCGAGGGCGACCGCGCCTCGCTGGCCGCGCTGGATGCGGCATGGCGCGCGGCGTCCGGGCAGAAGCTGCGCCGTGTGACGACCGAACGGCGCGATCTGTTCGTGCGTCCTGTGACGGCAAAGGAACTCGACAGCTTTGACGGTCTGGTGTTCGATCCACCGCGGGCCGGGGCCGAGGCGCAGGCGCATCAGATCGCCGGTTCGGGTGTGAAAAGGGTTGCCGCCATCTCCTGCAATCCGGCGACGCTGGCGCGCGATCTGGCCATCCTGACCGGCGGCGGCTACCGGATCGTCACGGTGACGCCGATCGACCAGTTCCTCTGGTCACCGCATGTGGAGACCGTGGCGCTGCTGGTCCGCTGAGCGCCTATTTCTTGCGCGCCATGAAGGCCATGAAGGCCTGCCGCGCCTCGTCGGACTTGAGCTGGACGGCGAACAGGTCCGCTTCCTCGGCGATCCGCGCCTCCAGTGCCGTGGTGTCGCCCTTCATCAGCCGTTTTGTCAGGGCCAGCGCCTTGGGCGGTTTGGCCGCCAGCACCTTGGCAGTGTCCATGACCGCGCGCTCCAGATCGTCTTCGGGAACCACCTTCCAGATCAGGCCGGCATCGGCGGCCTGATCGCCGGAGAAATCCTCGCACATGGCCAAAAGCGCGAAGGCGCGCTGATGTCCGGTGATGGCCGGCACCAGCATGCTCGATCCGGCTTCGGCGACGAGCGCCAGATCGACGAACGGCGTTTTGAACACCGACCGGGGCGTTGCGAATGTCAGGTCGCAATGCAGGTGGAGCGTCGTGCCGATGCCGATCGCGAGCCCATCGACGCCGGAGACGACCGGCTTTTCGAGCTTCGGCAAAAGCCGCAGCAGATCGAGCACTTCGGTGCCCATCTCGCCGGTCGTGGCAAAGGCGAGGAAATCGGCCAGGTCGTTGCCCGACGTAAACGCGCCCGGCTGGCCCAAGATGACATGGCAGCGCACCGCATCGTCGGCCTCGCCGTCGGCGAGCGCGCCGGCAAGCGCGGCATACATGGCGCGGGTGATCGCGTTCTTCTTGTCGGGCCGGTTGAAGCGGACGATCTGGACCGCGCCTTCGCGCGAGACGAGAATATGCCGCTCGGCGGTGTCCTGTGCGGCGCTCATGTCATGCCACCAGCGCCTGGCCGGCCGCCGCCAGGCTCGCCGCGCCCTGTTCCACCCGGTCGCGCAGCGCGCCGGACTGGCCGACCAGATTTTCCGCATAAAAGCGGGCGGGAGACGCACGGTCGACACCGTTGGCGGAGCCGAGCGCGCCCTTGACCAGATAGATGCCGCCGGCCGTCAGACCGAACAGGTGCTGGTAGGGCGTCGCGGCGGCCAGCACCGCCTGCTTCTCGCCATCGGCCATCTTGGCCATCATCCAGTCGGTCGCGGCGCGCAGATCGGCCATCGCGGCCTCCAGATAGCGGCCGGCCTCGCCAAAGCGGGTATCGTTGGAAGCGCGCAGTGTTTCCAGAACACCATCGAGCTCATCGAGATAGGCGGCAACGCATGCGCCGTCCGACAGCGGCAGCTTGCGCTGGACCAGATCGATCGCCTGGATGCCATTGGTGCCCTCATAGATCTGGGTGATCCGGGCATCGCGCATGAAAACCGCCGCACCCGCCTCCTCGATGTATCCCATCCCGCCATGCACCTGCACGCCGAGCGAAGCGACCTCGGACCCGATGTCGGTGGAAAACGCCTTGGCAATCGGTGTCAGAAGGCCGGCGCGCTCGTTCCAGAACCTCTTTTCCTCATCCGTTCCGACGCGGGACATGTCGATGGCGTGCGCGCAGGCATAGCAGATGGCGCGCGCGGCCCCCGTCAGGGTCTTCATCGTCAGCAGGTTGCGCTGGACGTCGGGATGGTGAACGATCGGGCTCATGCCGTCGCCGTCCCAGCCCGGCGCGCGGCCCTGGGTGCGCTCATTGGCGTAGGCGACAGCCTTTTGCGTAGCCGCTTCGGCCACCGCGACGCCCTGGATGCCGACGGCGAGGCGCGCATTGTTCATCATCGTGAACATGCAGTTCAGGCCACGGTTTTCCTCGCCGACCAGCCAGCCGATCGCGCCGGCGGTGTCGCCATGCTTGCCGTCGCCGAAGATCATCGTGCAGGTGGGCGAGGCGTGAATGCCCAGCTTGTGTTCGAGCCCGTTGCAGAACACATCGTTGCGGGCGCCGATCGAACCGTCTTCGTTGACGAGGAACTTGGGCACCAAGAACAGCGAAATGCCGCGCGTGCCGGCCGGCGCATCGGGCAGCCGTGCGAGTACGAGATGGACGATATTGTCCGTCATGTCGTGCTCGCCATAGGTGATGTAGATCTTCTGGCCAAAGATACGGTAGGTCCCGTCGCCGGCCGGTTCGGCCCGTGTCTTCAATGCCCCGAGATCGGAGCCGGCCTGAGGCTCGGTCAGGTTCATGGTCCCGGTCCACTCGCCTGAGACGAGCTTTTCCAGATAGGTCGCGCGCAGCTCGTCGGTGGCGTGCTTTTCAAGCGCCTCGATCGCACCCATGGTCAGCATCGGGCACAGCGCGAAAGCGATCGAGCCGGAATTCCACATCTCCATGGCTGCCATCGCCATCGACATGGGCAGCCCCTGGCCGCCATGGTCCTCGGGGCCGGGCAGCGCGTTCCAGCCGCCTTCGATCCAGTCCAGATAGGCCCGCTTCCAGCCTTCAGGCGTCGTGACTTGCCCATCGTCAAGCCGCGAGCCCTGGCGATCCGACGGCAGATGCAGCGGCGCGATCCGGTCGGTGGCGAACTTTCCCGCTTCCTCGAGGATCGCATCGATCAGATCGACCGACAGATTGCCGCCCTTGCCGTCGTCGATGGCCTCTCCAAGGCCGGAAACCGCCTTGAGCGCGTGGGTGATCTCGTCGACCGGTGCCCGATACATATATGCCTCCCTGAACCGCCGTCTCGTGGCGCGATGCGCGTCCGGCACAGCGCTAACGGCTTTTTACGTAAACGTCAATTGGCCCGTCACTCCAACCGGTGATCAAACCCTCGCGGCCACCTTATCCGCAGGCAGGACGCGAACCAACCGTCCGGCGCCCATTGCACGGCGGCGAGGGCCGCTTACATAGGGCTCGAACACCTAAAAAGGGATCTTGGCCTTGAAAGAGATGATGACGCGGTTCCTGCCGGCGCGCTTCCGAAAGTCGGTTCCGATCATTCCGGTCGTGCGCCTGCGCGGGATGATCTCGCCCGGCGGCTCGCCGCTGCAGCCCGTCCTGTCGTTGGCCGCTGTCGCGCCGGCTCTCGAGCGCGCATTTTCGGTCAAGCAGGCCCCGGCGGTGGCGATCAGCGTCAACTCACCCGGCGGCTCTCCCGTCCAGTCGCGGCTGATCTACAAGCGCATCCGCGATCTGGCCGAGGAAAAGAAAAAACCGGTGCTGGTCTTCACCGAGGATGTCGCCGCTTCGGGCGGCTACATGATCGCGGTTGCCGGCGACGAGATCATCGCCGATCCCTCCTCGATCGTCGGTTCGATCGGCGTGATTTCGGCCGGTTTCGGTTTCACCGAGGCGATCAGGAAGATCGGCGTCGAGCGGCGCGTCTACACGGCCGGCCAGAACAAGTCGACGCTCGACCCGTTCCAGCCGGAAAAGGAAGAGGATGTCGAACGGATCAAGGCGCTTCAACTGGAAGTGCACCGGACATTCATCGATCTGGTGAAGGAACGGCGCGGCGACAAGCTTGGCGACGATCCGGATCTGTTCAGCGGACGTTTCTGGGCCGGCAACAGCGCCAGGGAACTGGGACTGGTCGACCATCTGGGCGATATGCGCGGTTTCATCAAGGACCGTTTCGGCGACAAGGCGCAACTGCGTCTGGTGACCATGCCGCGCGGCCTGTTCGGCCGCCGTCCCCAACCCGGCGTGACGGGGCTGGGCGGGATCGACCCCGCGGTGCTGACCTCACATGCGGCAAGCGGTCTCTTGTCGGCGCTTGAGGAACGTGCTCTTTGGAACCGCTACGGCCTTTGAGCGAACCGACCAGGGAGATGACGGTGCCCCAGCTTCTGTTCTTTGCCGCGGTCGCCGTGGTTGGCTATCTGGGTTATCGCGCCTTCGTGCGCGAAGCGGGAAAAGTGTCGGCCCGAGTGCGCCGCGCCGAAAAGGAAGCCAAGACCAAGGCAGTCGGCACGCTCGTCAAGGACCCCGTCACCGGCGAATACCGGCCCGCCCGCGACGACGACTGAAATCCAGTCCTACAAGACCTTGCCCGGATTCATGATGCCGGCCGGGTCGAAGGCCGTCTTGATCCGCCTCATCAGATCGAGCGCCACTGGCGATTTCACCTCGGCCAGTTCGTCGCGCTTCATCTGACCGATGCCGTGTTCGGCGGAGATCGAGCCGTGATGGGCGCGCGCGATGGCGTGCACTGCCGGCGTGATCTTGTCCGTCGTCACCAGAAAGTCCGCCTTCTCCCACCCGACCGGCTGCGAGATGTTGTAGTGCAGATTGCCGTCGCCCATGTGGCCGAACGGGCACGGGCGAGCGTCCGGCACGATCGCCGCCACGGCCCTGTCCGCTTCGTCGAGAAAGGCCGGAATGGCCGAAACCGGCACGGAAATGTCGTGCTTGATCGAGCCGCCCTCCGGAATCTGGCTTTCGGACATCGCTTCGCGCAGATGCCACAGCGACTGGCGCTGGGCCTCGCTTTCGGCGACAACGCCGTCCGCCAGCGTCCCCTCGCCGAAACCGGTTTCGACCAGATGGTCGAGTTCGGCCCGCGCGTCGGCCTCGGACCGTCCGGACGACAGTTCGATCAGCACATACCAGGGATAGGCCTGATCGAGCGGATCGCGGGCGCCGTGCATGTGGCGGACGGTGAAGTCGATGCCCATGCGCGCCATCAGTTCGAACGTCGTCAGCGACGGGCCGCATCGGGACCGGGCCTGCCGGAAGAAGGTCAGCGCTGCGTCCGGCGACGGCACGGCGAGGAAGGCCGCTGCCCGCCCGCTCGGTTTGGGATGGAGCTTGAGGACCGCGGCGGTGATGATGCCCAGCGTGCCTTCGGCGCCGATGAACAGGTCGCGGAGGTCGTAGCCGGTGTTGTTCTTCTTCAGCCGGTTGAGATCGTCGAGGACCTCGCCGGTCGGCAATGCCACTTCGAGGCCCAGGCACAGGTCGCGCGCGACGCCATAGGCGAGCGCACCGGTGCCGCCGGCATTGGTCGACAGGTTGCCGCCGATCTGGGCCGAGCCCTGGGCAGCCAGCGAAAGCGGAAAGAGGCGGTCATGGGCGTCGGCCGCCTCCTGGATGGTCTGGAGCACGACACCGGCCTCCACCGTCATCGTGTCGCCGTCCACATCGATGGCGCGGATGCGGTTGAGCCTGTTTGTCGAGACGATGATCGCTTTGCCCGATGCGTCCGGTATCTGCCCGCCGACAAGACCGGTGTTGCCGCCCTGCGGGACGATCGGCGTGCCGGTTTCGCTGGCAAGCTTCAGGATCGCGGCGACCTCGGAGGTCGCGCCCGGCTTGAGAACGGCGGCGGCGGCGCCGGTCCAGCGGGCGCGCCATTCGCGCAGGTGCGGCGCGATGTCGTTGTCGGCCGTGGCCGCGTGGGCATCGCCGACGATCGCAATGAAGCGGTTGCGCAGATCGTCCTTCATGGCGTCTCGCGCGGCGCTGCGGCACGGGCCAGCCGATCGTTGATCGCCTCGCCAAGCCCGTCGCCGGGGATGGGCATCACCGCGATGGCGGCGGCGCCCGACCGGTCCAATTCATCGAGCATCGCAAAAAGGTTGGCTGCGGCTTCGGTGAGATCGCCGGCCGGTGACAAGTTTGCCATTGCCACGGCGTTGCCGGCGCCAGTAATTTGGCCGGAGCCGAAGGCCAGAAGCGCTTCGCCGGGCCGGACATCCGCCGCTTCCAGCCGCACGGGCAGGCCGGGTGCATAATGGGAGCGCAGCATGCCCGGCGCGCTGATCGCCGCATCGGCACCGGCGCGCGCCACAGGCTGGCCGATGACGCGCTCGATATCGGCCAGTGCAATGCCGCCGGGCCGCAGGCAGACCGGTGTATCGCCCGACACATCGATGATGGTGGATTCAACGCCCACACGCGCCGGCCCGGCATCGAGGATCAGCGGCACGGCGTCGCCAAGGCTTTCGCGGACGGCATGCGCAGTGGTCGGGCTGATCCGGCCGGACCGGTTGGCGCTGGGCGCGGCAACGGGACGGCCAAGCGCCGAAATCACATCGCGCGCGACGCCGCGCGGCATGCGCACCGCGACCGTATCGAGGCCGGCGGTCACGAGAGGGTGGATCGTCGCGCGCCTTCCGAGCGGCACCACCAGGGTCAGCGGCCCCGGCCAGAAACGGTCGGCCAGCCGTTCGGCCAAAGGTCCGAGATCGGCAAAGCCGCGCGCCATCTCCAACCCGTCGACATGGCAGATGAGCGGGTTGAAACGGGGCCTGCGTTTGGCCGCAAAGATGCGCGCCACCGCTTCGCCGTTGGTCGCGTCGGCGGCCAGACCATAGACCGTCTCGGTTGGCAGGGCGGCGATGTCACCCTCTGCCAGGAGCCGCGCGGCGCGGCGGACGGCGTCTTCATCGGCCGGCACGATCACCGTCTCGGCTGGCGTGCGCCGGGTTAATGTTTCGTTAGCCACGTCGGGCAACACCATCTCAACCACATGGGCATAATCTTTCCGGCGGTCTTACACGAAAACCGGGAATGGGCTCCATGAAAAACCGCCTGTCTGCACTCGCCGCGGGTACCGCGCTCTGCGCCATCATGGCAGCGCCCGCCGGCGCCGGATATACGATCTACGAGGACAGCGCGATGCCGTCGGTCCTGTTCTTCGAGTTCGACGATATGCCGGGCGACGACCCCACCGTGATCTCCGCGCCGTCGGGCACCGCGCCTCCGGTCGTGCTCAACGCGCCAATGACCGAAGAGGCGCCCGGCGCCACCGACGACGATCGCGCCGAGATGGCCGACGATGACGACGAACCGCTGTTTTCGCAGAGCGGCGGCGTTGGCACCATCGACAATGAGCGGATGCGCGAAATCATCATCGAGGATGCGATCCGCGACGAGGTACTGCGCGACGTCCAGTTGCGCTGATCGCGCCCGCAAACATGCCCATCACAACGCCCGGTTCGCGCCGGGCGTTTTGCTATCCGGCGATCCTGGAGAAGTCGGCGAGCTTGCGGGTGACCGCGCGCAGGCCCGAGAGGATTGCCAGCCGGTTGGTCCGCACCTTGGCATCGTCGGCATTGACCATGACCGTGTCGAAGAACGCATCGACCGCAGGCCGGAGTTCGGCGAGCACCGCGAACGCGCCCTCATAATCCTCGCGCGCGACATGGTCGTCGACATGGCCCGCGACGGCCTCGATGACGTTGGCCAGTTCCTTCTCCGCCGGCTCGGCCAGAAGCGCCCGATCGACAGGCCGGTCAAACGCGCCCGCGCCGTCCTTCTTCTCCTCGGCGGCAAGGATGTTGAGCGCCCGTTCGGTGCCGACGCGCAGGTTCGCGCCGGTCTCGCTGTCGAGCAGCTTCTGCAGCGCCTCGACCTTGCGCACGATGATCAGCAGGTCGTCGTCGGTTTCGCTCAGCACCGCGTCGATGAGATCGTGCCGCGCGCCCTTGTCGCGCAGCCAGACCTTGAGCCGGTCATGGAAGAAGGAAAGGAGGTCGGCAGAGACGTGATGCTGCGCCAATGCCAGCCTTATCCCGTTCTCCAGCACGATCCGGATCACGCCCAGTGCGGCGCGGCGCAGCGCATAGGGATCCTTGGAGCCCGTCGGCTTTTCGTCGATCGCCCAGAAGCCCGTCAGAAGATCGAGCTTGTCGGCCAGCGCGACGGCGATGGCGACCGGATCGGTCGGCACGCTGTCGGTCGGGCCGAGCGGTTTGTAATGATCCTCGATGGCGCGGGCGACTGAGGGATGCTCGCCCTGCAGCACCGCGTAAGTGGCGCCCATCGCGCCCTGCACTTCCGGAAACTCGCCGACGATCTCGGTTGTCAGGTCCGCCTTGGCGAGATGGGCGGCGCGGCGCGCGAGGTGGCGCAGCGCCTCTCCCTCCCCCTTGAGGGGAGGGTCGGATGGCGAGCCCTGCGAGACATCCGGGTTGGGGGTATCGCCAGCGCCGTGACCCCCACCCGGCTCAGCTTCGCTTCGCCGACCTCCCCTCAAGGGGGAGGTGGGGAGCGTACCCATGGAATCCGCAACATTGTCCACCAGCTCTCCGGCCAGCGCGGCGATGCGCGCGACGCGTTCACCTTGCGTGCCCAGCTTGGCGTGGAAGGTCACACCCAGATGGTCGAGCTTGGCCATGCGCTGATCGAGCGGCTTTTTCAGATCGAGATCGAATTTTTCGGCTGACGTGCGGCATTTTTCCAGATCGGGCAGGTCGGCCTGGTCGGTCGTCCAGAAATGCAGCGCATCGGCCAGCCGCGCCCGCACCACCTTGCCATTGCCGCGCGCGATCTCCGCACCGCCATCGCTCGCCTCGATATTGGCGACGAGGATGAATTTGTTGGTCAGGTTACCGGTCGCAGGGTCGCGGCAGACAAAGCATTTCTGGTTGGTCTTGATCGTCAGGCGGACCACCTCGTCGGGGATTTCGAGAAACTCGCGCTCGAACTCGCCCATCAAAACGACGGGCCATTCGACCAGCCCAGCCACCTCGTCCAGGAGCGCCTCGTCCTCGACCAGTTCGACGCCATTGGCAAAGGCGAGATTGCGCGCGTCGGCGGCGATCATTTCCTTGCGGCGCTCGGGATCGATAATGACGAAGCGCTTTTCGAGTTCGGCGGCATAATCGTCGAACCGGCGGACCTTAAACGGCTCGCCCGCGTGAAAGCGATGGCCGCGCGTCACATTGCCCGAACGGATGCCGCCCGCCTCGAAATCGATGACCACCGGCTCCTCGGTTTCCGGACCGAAGGTGCACAGGATCGATTGCAGCGGACGCACCCAGCGCAGTGCGCCGGGCTCGGCCGACGGCGCACCCCAGCGCATCGATTTGGGCCAGGGAAAGTCGCGGATGATGGCGGGCATGGCTTCGGCGACGATTTCCTCCGCCGAGCGGCCCTCGCGTTTGATCACTGCGACATAGAAATCGCCTTTCTTCGGGTCGGACCGGACTTCGGCCTCGTCGACCGACGCCAGGCCCGCACCACGCAGGAAGCCGGCAACGGCCTTTTCGGGCGCATCGACGCGGGGACCTTTTCGCTCTTCGGTCGTGTCGGCCGAGCGGGCCGTCAGCCCGCGCACGTCCAGCGTCAGCCGGCGCGGCGTCACATGATCGCGCGCGCCCTCATAGGTCAGCCCGGCATCGACCAGCGCGCCAGTCAGCGCCTCGCGCAAATGGGTCGCGGCGCGGCGCTGCATGCGCGCGGGGATTTCCTCACAGAAGAGTTCGACGAGCAGATCGGGCATGACGGATCGCGTTCAGGGTGGAAGCTGAATGCGTGTTATTGGAGGTCTTGGCCGAACGCAATGTCGTGGCCGTCCAGATCCTGAATTCCGAACTCGAGGACGCCATAGGGCGCTTCATAGAGCGAATAGTCGATGCGGGCGCCGCTGGCCTGGAACTCCGCATAGATCGCCCGGGCATCGTCGACCCAGAAATAGGCATTCCACATCTTGTCGACGATCTTGCAGTTCGGCACGATCTCGTGGTCTTCGGGCGCCTGCGACAGCATGACGAAGCACGCGTCGCGCCAGCAAATGGCGAAACCGGGCGGATCGCCCCAGAGCCGCTCCTTGAAGCCGAGACAGTCACGCCAATAGGCAGCGCTTTCGACGACATCGCGCACCAGCAGCACGGGTGCCTGCTCCACCAGCTTGCCCTTGGCCATTGCAGTCTCCCTCACCAGCCGCCGCCGCCACCGCCGCCGCCGCCACCGCCGGAAAAGCCGCCACCGGAGGAAAAGCCCGACGAGGAGGATTTCGGCGCGGGCATGGCCGCGGTCATCGAACTGGACAGATCGCCGGCCAGACTGCCCATCTGGTCGCCGATCCTGTCGGCGCGGAAACCGTCGCCGTGATACCAGCGCGGTCCGTGATAGGCGACGGCCGTTGCAACGCCCGCCGCGGCAGCCGCCGCCAGCCATTTCTGGAACGCCTTCGACCAGGGCTTTTCGACGCCCAGTGCCACCGCATAGGGCAGAAGCGTCTCATAGTGCTGCGGCGACATTTCGGGCGAGCCGAGCATGTTCATCCGGTCTTCCTCGGCGACGGTCAGATAGCGTTTCAGGCCGGCGATCTCCGCCGACCGGGTCTGGCCGAGCGGCGTCGGTGCGCCCATCAGGAAGAAGAACAGCGCGTTGAGCATCAGCAGGGTGATGAGCGGGCCGACCAGCAGCGGCTTTTCGATCAGCGCCAGTCCGTCCGCAATGCCGGCCAGGCCAACATTGACGATCAGCGATATGGCGATGAAGACCGTGAATGCCAGGCCGATTTTTCCGCCCAGCCCGCGCCGGGCGTTCTTGGCCGCGTTGACCAGCAGTACGGTCACGACGATGCCAATAAAGCCGAGCGGGATCAGCGGCACGAGCGTGGTTTCGACCGGTCCGCTCAGGGCGAGCGCGGCAATGGTGACCACGATCGACAGAACAAGTCCGGCAACGACATAGCCGACATTGGACTTGTAGAAGACCGCGCGATGTTCGTCCTCGATCGCCGAACGAAAGCGGTCGGCCATGCGCTTGACGCGCTCGCCGTTCGTCTTGGTGACGGTCAGCGCGCCGCCATTGGCCGAGACGCGGTCGGCAAGCGCCCGCTCTCCGACGGGCAGTTTCGAGCCCATCAGCGGTGTGTCCGTGCGGCGCATCGTCAGCGTGCCGTCGTTATTGTCGAGCTCCATATAGCCCTTGACCGCCAGATTGAGCGCGGCCGCCGAAAGGGCGGTGAACCCCTGCCCGCGCAGCCCGCGGTTGGCGATGTAGTGGGTCAGCGCCGGCGATACGCCGTCCGGTAGCTCCCAGCGCGGCACGACGATGTCCTCCGGCGGGTCGCGGCCGACGCGGTTCCATGCCCAAAAGAAGAAGCCGAAGACAAACGCCAGCCCGCCAAACGCCACGACCTCTCCGGCGAAATCACGCAGGAAGAACTGTCCCGCCGCCGGCTCGGCGACATGGCCCTTGGGGAACTTGACCCCGACGGTCAGGCCCTCTCTCGGCCCCAGAGGCGCGGTCGTTTCGAAGATCACCGTGCCATTGTTGTTCGCCCTGGCCGAACGCGCCTCGCGTCCGCGGCTGCCGAACGGGCCGGTGAAGAAGATGACATCCTGCGCGCGCGCCTCGCCGGGCAGACGCACCGTCGCGCGCGCCACATCGATCGGGAACGCCCATGCGTTGCCGGTGACGTTCCAGAAGATTTCGTCATGGTCTTCGAAGAAGCGCAGCTGGCGGTCGGTGCGGTAGGTGATGGTGTAGGTGTGGACGCCGGGGCGCAGGAAGACGTCCGCATCGCCGACATAGGTACGGGCGACGCGGCCGTCGCGCTCGACAAAATAGGGTTCGGGGGCGCCGTTGCGGGTCACGGCCACCACATCGAAGCCGACCAGCACTTCGCGGCCGGCGGCGTTTTCGACCCGCAAGGGAAAATCGCGAAAGATGCCGCGGCGAATGCGCTGGCCTTCGGCATTGACGCGGATCGTCTCGACCACATCGAGCGTGCCGTCGGGATTGATCGTGATATCGCTGTCGAACAGGAGAATACGTTCGTCGGCAACCGCCGCGACCGCCATCGCGGCCAGCAGGATCAACGAGATGAGAATGCGGTGAAACACGCGTCCTCCGTCACATGGGCGTGACCTGGGGCCAGGGCCCTAACTGTTGAATGACACCTGCGGCACGGCGCGGTCGCCCGGATCGTCGAGTTCGAAATAGTCGGCCTGGACGAAATTGAACGTGTTGGCGACGAGATTGGACGGAAAGCTCTCGACCTTGACGTTCAATTCGCGGGCCGAACCGTTGTAATAGCGCCGGGCCATCTGGATTTCGCGTTCGGTGGTCTCCAGCGCTTCCTGCAACTCGGCGAAATTCTGGTTGGCCTTCAGGTCGGGATAGCTCTCGGCAACCGCGAACAGCCGGCCAATCGCCTGGCTGAGCATGCTTTCCGCCGCGGCGCGACCGGCCACATCGCCCGCCGGCACGTTCTGCGCCCGCGTGCGCATCTCGGTGACCTGCTCGAGCGTTTCCTTTTCATGGCCGGCGTAGCCCTTGACCGTCTCGACCAGGTTGGGGATCAGGTCGGCGCGCCGCTTGAGCTGCACGTCGATGCCGCTCCAGGCCTCCTGAACCATCTGGCGGGCCCGGACCAGCCCGTTATAGATGACGATCGCATAGGCCGCGATGGCCACGATGATGATTGCCGTGATGGTGCCGCCGCCGAACATGGCGCGTCTCCTTGTGCTCGCCCCGTCGGCCGGCAAACTAGATGGGTTCATCCCAAGATGGAAGCGCCCCGGCCAACAGCGTCGCGCGCATCATCTGGACGGGGCGGACCTCAGGCGGGCGGGTCATCCGCTGGCGCGATCCAGCCCATCAGCGCGCCTCCCGGCTGGCGGACCATTGCAATGCGTCCCAACTGCGGTACGTCGAACGGTTCGCCCAAAACGGTTGCGCCGGCAGCTTTCGCCCTTCCAACGCGCTCGTCCACGTCATCGACCGCGATGTAGGGGTACCAGGCTTCCGGCATGCCATCAAAACTGTCGCCTGCCATTTCGTACATGCCAGCGACGCGCTCACCGTCCTGGATGGCAATCCAGTAGGTACCCGTCGGTCCCATCTTCATCGATTCGAAGGACCAGCCGAGCACGTCCGCATAGAACGCCTTGGCCTTCTCGACATCGCGACTCATCAGTTCGTTCCAGTGGAAATGGCCGTGTGCCGTCATCTGCGCCTCCCCGGTCCGCGACGATGGGGCCGATTGAACGCGCCGAGGCGGCTTCAGGCAAGAAAAAACCCCGCCCGGCAAAGCCGGACGGGGCTCGCTACCCAAAGAGCAGGGGGGTCAGCTCGCGGGCAGCATCACTTTGTCGATGACGTGGATGATGCCGTTGTCGGCCTGAATGTCGGCGGCAACGACGTTGGCACCGTCAACGACGACAGCGCCCGTGTGGGCGTCTTTCTCGATGGCCAGCAGGCGGTCGCCGCCGGCCTTGATGGTGCGGATGTGGATGGTGCGGCCCGGCAGCTGGTTTGAGGCCAGTTCGCGCGGCAGGACGTGATAGCTCAGGATCGCGGCGAGCTTGTCCTTGTTCTCCGGCTCGAGCAGGCTTTCGACCGTGCCGGCGGGCAGGGCCGCGAACGCGTCGTCGGTCGGCGCGAAAACGGTCAGGTTCTCGCCAGTCGCCAGCGCACCGGCCAATCCGGCTGCTTCGGCTGCGGCGAGCAGCGTGTTGAACGTGCCGGCGCCCTGGGCCACCTCGACGATGTTGTCGGCCTGGGCCGGTGCGGCCAAAAGGCCCATGGAAATGGCAGCGCCCATCATTACCTTGCGCATGGTGAGTAGTCCTCCGTAAACGAACAAGACGGCGCAGCGTTCCCGCGCCATTGTCCGTGTTTACGGGCACCGCACCTTTCAGATGTTCGTGATCGATGAACGGTCCGTCACAAATTTGTTTGTGATCCGATCGGACATTGCTGCGTAAGCGCGGCCTGCGCGGACGAATGACTGCCGTCGCAGAAAGGCTGTTTGGCCGACTGGCCGCAGGTGCACCAGAAATAGGCCTTTCCCTGTTCCACTTCGACACGGATCGGGGCGGTTGCGGCAACGGCGCCTTTTGTCATGGTCATCCTCCGGCTTTTTGTGGCGCGGATTGCACCGGCCTGCGGAAATCGGACAGGACAGATCGGTGAACAGTGCCGCGACTCACCCGCCGGGCTTTGCGCCGCCCGCATCGGTCATCAGGAACGCCTCGCCACACGCCTTGGCCAGATCGCGCACCCGCAGGATGTAGCTCTGGCGCTCGGTCACCGAGATCACGCCGCGCGCATCGAGCAGGTTGAAGACGTGGGACGCCTTGATGCACTGGTCATAGGCGGGCAGGACGCATCTGTGGAGCTGGGCGTTGGAGGCATCGTCCGGCGCTCCTGCGGCCAGCAAGGCGCGGCATTCGGCTTCGGCGTCCTCGAAATGGCGCATCAGCATCGCCGTGTCGGCATATTCGAAGTTGTGCCGCGAATATTCCTGTTCGGCCTGCATGAAGACATCGCCATAGGTGATCCTGTCGTCGCCCTCGCCGCCGTTGAAGTTGAGGTCGTACACATTGTCGACGTTCTGCACATACATGGCGAGGCGCTCGAGCCCGTAGGTGAGTTCGCCGGAAACGGGCGCACACTCGATGCCGCAGACCTGCTGGAAATAGGTGAACTGGGAGACTTCCATGCCGTCGCACCAGCATTCCCAGCCAAGCCCCCAGGCGCCCAGCGTCGGGCTTTCCCAGTCGTCCTCGACGAAGCGGATGTCGTGCAGGAGCGGGTCGATGCCGATCGCGCGCAGCGAACCCAGATAGAGCTCCTGCAGGTCCGGCGGCGACGGTTTCAGGATCACCTGGTACTGGTAATAGTGCTGCAGCCGGTTGGGATTCTCGCCATAGCGCCCGTCAGTCGGCCGGCGCGAGGGCTGCACATAGGCTGCCTTCCATGACCGCGGCCCGAGCGAACGCAGGGTCGTCGCCGGGTGGAACGTTCCGGCGCCCACTTCCATGTCGTAGGGCTGCAGGATCGCGCAGCCGTGGCGCGCCCAATAATCGTGCAGGGTCAGGATCAGGCCCTGAAACGAACGCGTCGGATGCTGGGCGTCGATGGATGTGTGAGCGGTCATGGCGTCGTCGAAAACCGTTTTTCAATGCCGGCTGCCCTCGCACGGGCCAGAGAAAGGGTCAAGCTGTGCCGCATTCCGACAGGCCGCCGCAACGCGGTCGGATTCCGCTAACCATTTCATCCGTCAATCTTTTTTAACCGCGTTCCTTAGCCCTTGTTTGGCCGGCTTGCGCTAGGGTGCGTCTTGTCGAGGCGGCGAACACAAGCCTCCCGGCAAACAGGGTAAGAGGATCGCAAGAGGCCAAAAAGGCCCGGCGGCTCTCAGGACAACAGGCGAGACGTCAAACGATGAGCATCGGTGCGCAACCAGCCTGGGCAGGGCATGAATTCCGGCTCGATCCGGCCCGCCTGCCCCAGGAACTGTCCTATGCAACACGCAACGGCAATGGCGAGACGACCATCACGGTCAACCGCCGCGGCGCCACCCTGAAGCGCGAACTGGCGCAATCGGGCCTGCCGCTTCACATTGCGCTGCCGGCGCGCGCCTTTCGCGGCGTTGCGGTGCGGGCCACCGAAACCGGCCCCGATCAGGCTCTGGTGACGCTGGAGCTGTTGCACGAGGACGAGGAACTGAGCGTTCCGCTGAGCGTCGGGCACGACCTGCCCGCCATCGCGCGCGACTGGCAGGCCTGGTCGGAGCTGCTCGAACTGCCGATGATGATGATCGAGATGGACGGTGTCGCGCGCACGCTCGAAGAAAGCGCGCAGGCGCTCGTTTCGGGCGATGCACAGCCGCGCCGCCACCATTCCATGTTCGCCGAGCGCCGGCCGCGTTTTCTGGCGCGCCGCCGGATGGGCAATCTCGGCGTGCGGCTGATGGTGCGCGGCGAGGAAATCATCGCCCGCGATCCGTCGATCTGACGCCTCGGCCTCACCGGCCCCTCAGAAGCCTCTCTGCCTGTCGCGATCGCTCGAACTTCTTCGCGAAATGGTCGGCGAAGGCACGGACACGCGGCACGATGTCCGCCCGGCTGGGAAAGGTCAGGGCCAGCGGTGTCGTGTCGGCAATCGCCTCGTCGAGAAGCACCACCACACGTCCGTCTTCGATTGCGTCGGCGCACAATCCCTCGGGGATTAGCGCGACGCCGTTGCCCGCCAGAACCAGATCGCGGATGGCGAACTGATTGTCGGCCATGACATCGCCGGCGGGCAGTTTCGCGCCCCCCAGAACGGTGTGCTCGAGAAACCGCGCCAGCTCCGGTGCAGGCGCAATGAAGTCGTCGATCTCTGCAATTGTTCGCGGCCTGCCTTTGCGGCGCACCCATTCCGAACTTGCGCAGAACTGCCATCCGACATCCAGCAACCGCCGTTCCACGCGGTCTTCGCCGCCGCGGCGGCTGATCCGAAGCGCAATGTCCACATCTCCGTCGATCATGTTCATCGTCGCGCTGGTCAGCATGACGTCAAAGCGAACAGCCGGATGCATCCGACGGAACTCGGTGATCGCCGCGGTCAACGTGTCGGTGGGTAAGTCTGCAGGCGCGGTCAGGCGTATCAGCCCGCCCAGCCTGCCTGGTTTCGTCCGGATTGCGTCCATCGCGGCGGTCAGCGTCTTCAGCCCGCCTTCCGCCTGATCGAACAGCAGACGCCCATCCTCGGTCAGCGACAGGGATCGCGTGGACCGCTTCATCAGCCGCGTGCCGAGCGTCGCCTCAAGGGTCTTGACGTGCAGGCTCACCGTCGAGCGCGGCTTGCCCAGCCGAGCAGCCGCCGCGGCAAAGCTCCCGGCCCGAACGACTTCGACAAAGGTGAAAAGGGAATCGAGTTTGGCCATTGTGCAGAATTCCGTTCAATCATGCCATGAATGACCGGCTAATCAAAACAATCAAGTGGGTCCAATGTCCGTGTCGAAGCACGGAGATTTGCCATGACCAGCGACCCGATCCATCGACACCCCGCAGACGGAATCCTGTCATCTGTCGGCCAAGCCCGGTTTTCCGGGATCGAGGCCGACATCCTTTTGGGAGGCGATGCCGCGCCCTTCACGGTCATGGTGATGACCGTCATGCCCGGGCTGGGTGCGCCGGCGCACAATTCATTTGGGGAAGACAAGATTTTCCACGTGAGCAAAGGCGCGCTGCTGTTCCTCGTCGGCGACGATCGCGTGCGTGCGGAGCCGGGCGATCACATCCTTGTCGCAAAGGGCGTCACGCACAGCTTCTCGGCGCTCGGCGACAGCCCGGCGAAGATGACCCTGATATCGACGCCCGCGAAGCATGAGCGCTTCTTTCTGGCGCTTTCCGACCTGCCCGTGCCGCATGATCCCGGTGACGTTCAAGCGGTCTGCAAGGCATTCGACCAGGCCATCGTCGGCCCCGTGGTGCAGCCCTAAAGGCAGATCAGCGAACGATTTCGGCGATGGCGGCGGCGACAAGGCCGCCGAAGATTAGCCAACCGACGACCGTGTTGGACTTGAAAAGCGCCAGGCACTGGTCGGCGTCGTCAATGTCGAGGACGCGGATCTGGTTGAGCATGTGCAGGCCCGCCGCGACCAGGCCGAGATAGGCAATCGGCGGCGCGCCCGTGCTGGCATAGCTGGCGGCCAGAAGCACGACCATGCCGCCATAAAGGATCACGAGCGCCGGCTTGGTACGCTCGCCGAACAGGCGCGCGGTCGAGCGCACGCCGACCAGCGCGTCGTCCTCCTTGTCCTGATGGGCGTAGATCGTGTCATAGCCGATCGTCCACAGGATGCAGCCCAGATAGAGCAGGACGGGCGTCGGCCCGAGCGATCCGTGCACGGCCACCCAGCCCATGAAGGCGCCCCATGAAAAGGCGAGCCCCAGGAAAAGCTGCGGCCAGTCGGTGAAACGCTTGGCAAACGGGTAGATCGCGACAATTGCCAGCGAAGCGATACCCACGGCGATCGCCGTCCAGTTGAACTGGACAAGCACGACAAAGCCGACGAGCGCCTGCCCGACCAGAAAGGTCTTCGCCTGGGTGCGGGTCACCTGCCCGGACGGCAGCGGCCGCGACCGCGTGCGCGCGACCTTGTCGTCGATCTCGTGATCGACAAGATCATTGTAGGTGCAACCCGCTCCGCGCATGGCGATCGCGCCGATCAGGAACAGGACGAGATGCCACGGATCGGGCAAACGGTCCAGAACGGGCATGCTTTCGGTGCCGTGGCCAAACGGCGCCAGCGCCGCCGCCCACCAGCACGGCCACAGCAGCAGCCACCAGCCGATCGGCCGGTCCCAGCGCGCCAATTGCGCGAACGGCCAGACCGCCCGCGGCATGATCGCATAGACCCAATGGCCCGATGGCGCGTCGGCGACGCGGCCCTGCCCGGCCTTTGACTGCACATTGTCCATGATTGCCTCGTCGCAACCCTGTGGGCAAAGGTCAAGCGCACGGGGCCGGTCTTGACCCGCGTCGTGGTGCCGCGTAGCGCCGGGCCATCGATGGCCGTTGGGAGTTGAGCGAAATGCGCGTTCTGTTGATCGGCGGCGGGGGCCGCGAACATGCGCTGGCGGCAAAGTTGGCCGCCTCGCCGCTTCTGACCGCGCTGATCTGCGCGCCCGGCAATCCCGGCACGGCCGCCATCGCCACCAATGCGGTGCTGGATGTCGCCAACCATTCCGCCGTCATCGATTTCTGCCGCATCCAGAGCATCGACCTCGTCGTCATCGGACCGGAAGCGCCGCTCGTCGCCGGCCTTGCCGACGATCTTGCCGCTGCCGGCATCGCGGTGTTCGGCCCGACAGCGGAGGCGGCACGGCTGGAAGGCTCCAAGGCCTTCACCAAGGAATTGTGCGACCGGCAGGGCATTCCGACCGCCGCCTACGGACGGTTCAACAATGCGCCCAAGGCGAAGGCCTACGTCCGGCAACAGGGCGCGCCGATCGTCATCAAAGCAGACGGGCTTGCGGCCGGCAAGGGCGTGACCGTGGCAATGACCGTGGAAGAGGCTCTGGCCGCGATCGACGACTGCTTCGAGGGCGCGTTCGGCGATGCAGGCGCCGAAGTCGTCGTCGAGGCGTTCCTGGAAGGCGAGGAGGTGAGCTTCTTTTGCCTGTGCGACGGCAGGACCGCCCTGCCCCTGACCTCGGCGCAGGATCACAAGCGGGTCGGAGACGGTGACACGGGTCCCAACACCGGCGGCATGGGCGCCTATTCGCCCGCACCGATCTTCGATGCAGCGATGCAGGCGCGCGTGATGGAAGAAATCATCGCGCCGACGCTTTCCGGCATGGCGGCGATGGGCTGTCCCTTCACCGGTGTCCTTTATGCAGGCCTGATGGTGACGGACGAAGGTCCGAAGCTGATCGAATACAATGTCCGCTTCGGCGATCCCGAATGCCAGGTGATCATGCCGCGCCTGCGCGACGACCTGTTGCCGCTGCTCAAGGCAGCCGCCGAGGGCGCATTGGGCGATGCGACGGCGCGCTGGACGGATGACACCGCGCTCACCGTCGTCATGTGCGCACCGGGCTATCCGGCCGCGCCAGAAAAAGGTTCGGTGATCGGCGGCTTGGACAAAACCGGCGCGATGGACGGCGTCACCATCTTCCATGCGGGAACGGCAACGCGAAACGGCGAACTGGTCGCCCATGGCGGGCGGGTGCTGAACGTCACCGCGACGGGAAGCACGGTGTCGGAGGCGCAGGCGCTCGCCTATCAGGCTGTCGAGGCGATCGACTGGCCGGACGGCTTCTGCCGCTCGGACATCGGTTGGCGCGCCATCGAACGTGAGCGCTGATCAGGACTCCATCGACAGTGCCGCGCGGCCATTGATGAGCGCGTCGGCGTCCGCCGTGAACTTTCCGGATGCGCCATCGGGGTGAAGGACCACGGCTGGCAGCAGGGCGAGCCGGGCACGGCTGCCCTTGACCCCCGACACAAGGATGCGGATCGCTGCTTCATCGGCGCGCGGATGGACCGGCCGGATGGCGATCGCGCCGAAACGGCGCCCCATGCCGGCCAATATGTCTGCGAGCATGGACGGCCGCGCGATCATCGAAAACCGGCCGCCGGGCCGGGCGATCGCCGATGCGGTCTTGATCCAGGCCAGCATCGTACTCGCGTCGATCACATGGGCGGCGGCCCGCGCAGCATTGGGCGATTGCCGGTCGCGCGCATCGTTGAACGGCGGATTGGCGATGACCTGATCGAAGCGCCCGCTTTCGAGACCCGCCGCTTCCCGGGCACGACCATCCAGCGTCACATCGGCGGCGACGATCCGCACGCGCGGCTGAAGGCTGGCGTTTTCCGCGCGCTGCATCGTCTGGCGCGCGCAGTTCGCCATCACGGGATCGTTCTCGAACAGCGTCGCACGGGCATCGGGGCACCGGCTGAGGACGGCCAGCGCCGCCGCGCCGGCGCCCGCCCCCAGATCGGCTAGCGTTCCATCAAATCCGGCGGGCACCGTCGCCGCCAGAAGCATCGCATCGAGCCCGGCGCGATGGCGTCCACGCGAGGGCTGCACAAGAACGAACCGCCCGCGATGAAAAGCGTCTATGGTCGTTGGCGACCCCGGATCAGCCCTTGAGTTCATGCCTTGAGTTCATGGGCAAGCCCCGCATCGTGCATGATGCGGCGCGCCTGGTCGATCCGGTCGCTTTCGACGAGAATGCGGCGGGGAATGGCGCCAATCGACCCTTCGATGATCGACATGTTCTGGTCGGCAATCATGACGCCGATGCCCGCATCGCGCATCAGCGCCTCGACGAAGGAGAGGGTGACGATGTTGTTGGAGCGCATCAGTTCTTCCATGGAGCTTGGTTACGCGGTTGCAGGCTGGCGGGCAAGGATGGCTGCGACCAACGGCGCAGCCCGCGCGCCAATTCGCCGCTTGCTGGCCGCCGGGCGAAACCATAGGGTGCCGCCGAAAAAGGAGAGGCACTCATGGGTGTTGTCGTTGCCATCGACGAGCCGCCGCGCAAAAGCGGAATCGAGCCGCTCGTGGCGCTTGCCAAGCCCGGCATGGAACGGGTGAACCAGCTTATCCTCGACAAGGCCGGGTCGGATGTCCGGATGATCCCGGAAGTCGCCAACCATCTGATCAACTCGGGCGGCAAGCGGCTGCGGCCGATGCTGACGATCGCGAGCGCCGAAATGTTCGGCTATCAGGGCGATCACCACATCAAGCTCGCCGCCAGCGTCGAGTTCATGCACACGGCGACGCTCTTGCACGACGACGTGGTCGATGAGAGCGACCGACGCCGGTCAAAGCCGACGGCGCGGATCATCTGGGGCAATCAGGCCAGCGTTCTCGTCGGCGATTTCCTTTTGGGACAGGCCTTCCGGATGATGGTCGATGTCGGCTCGATGGACGCGCTCGATGTCTTGTCGACCGCCTCTGCGATCATCGCCGAAGGCGAGGTGATGCAGCTTTCGGCCGCCAAGAAACTGTCGACCACCGAGGACGATTATCTCGCCGTCATCAAGGCCAAGACCGCCGCTTTGTTCCTTGCTGCGGCCGAAGTCGGGCCGATCGTCGCCGGCGCGGGCAGCGACGAGCGGGCGGCGCTGCGCTCCTATGGGCTCAATCTGGGCCTTGCCTTTCAGCTCGTCGACGACGTGCTCGACTATGGCGGCGATGCCGGCGATCTGGGCAAGAATGTCGGCGACGATTTCCGGGAGGGCAAGATTACGCTGCCGGTCCTGCTGGCCTACCGGCGCGGCTCGGACGATGAGCGCGGCTTCTGGAAACAGAGCCTTGAAGACGGCGACAATGGCGCCGAGCGGTTGGAAAAGGCGCGGGCGCTGATGGCCAGGCATGGCGCGCTGGCCGACACGATCCAGCGGGCGCGGCACTTCGGTGCGATTGCGCGCGATGCGCTGGCGCCAATGCCGGCGACGCCGCAAAAGGACGCGCTTCTCGAGGTGGTCGATTTCTGCATCTCGCGCCTTAACTGAGCACTCGTCCCGCAGCGATGCGGCGTGATTGCCGCAGGGCCACAAAAGCGCCATGCTGGCGGGTGAATCGGAACAAGCCTCCAATCCACGGTTACAGGCCGCCCATGACCGCATCCTTCGCAAAGTCCTCGACGCTGGCCCTGATGGCGCTTGCCACGGCGCTGGCCGTCCAGCCACGGCCCGGCATCGCATCCGCCGATCCCGCACCCGGCTTCCATGCGCCGACACGGACATTTGCCGGAGCGTTCCTTGCGGCCAATGCGGCGCGCGAGCGGTTCGATTTCGGCGAGGCGGCGCGTTACTACGACGAGGCACTGCGCTTTGATCCCGGCAATCCGGGCCTGCGACGCGACCTGATGATCTCGCTGGTCACCGATGGCCAGATCGGCGCGGCGGTGCCCCACGCCGAGATCCTGAAGGACGAGGCCGATGTGGAGCGGATCGCGCGCCTTGTGCTCGGCGTCGAGGCAATTCGCGAAAACCGGTATCTGGATGCCGAACCGACATTGATCCTGGCCGTCGAAAACGACCTCGAACGGCTGTTGACGGGCATCCTCCGCGCATGGGCGCGACACGGTGCGGGCGACACGGACGGCGCGCTCGACCTGATCGACGGCCTGCGAGGCCCGGACTGGTTCGACCTTTTCTCTTCCTATCACGGCGCGCTGATCGCCGATGCGGCCGGCCGGGCCGATCAGGCAAGAACCCGTTATGCGGACGGCATGAACAATGCCGCCGGCGGCAGCGCCTCGCCGCTGACCTATCTGCGGCTTGCTGAAGCCAATGCGCGGTTTCTGGCGCGCACCGGCGAACTGGCCGAAGCGCGCGAGGTGATCGGGCGCGGGCTTGGGACGGCGCCCAACAATCCGGACCTGCTCGCCGCTTCCGGGACCATCGACACGCCAGCGGGATCGCGCAACGTCATCGACACGCCGCAACTGGGCGCCGGAGAGATCCTGCTCAATCTGGGATCGGCGATCAACCGCGACGGCGCCGAGGACTTTGCCGCGCTCTATCTTGAGCTGGCGCGTTCAATGGCGCCGGAGAACGCGCAAATTCTGTTCGAGCTCGGCGGTATCGCCGAAAAGCTCGGCCAGCCGGAACGCGCGATCCGCTACTACGCATCGGTACCCGCCGATTCGCCGCTGGCGCGGATCGCCGACCTGCAGCGCGGGCTGGCGCTGTCGGCGCTCGATCGCCACGACGAGGCCAAGGCCACCCTCGCCGCCCTGATCGAGGACAATCCCGACGATTTTCGCGGTTATCTGGCGCTCGGCGGCGTCTACGCCTCGCTGAAGGAGTTCGAAGAGGCGGCCGATGTCTACGAGGCCGCCGTGACCCGGCTCGATCTCGACGATTCGCGCTTCTGGCAGATGCACTACCGTCTCGGGATCGCCTATGAGCGCACCGATCGGTGGCCCGAGGCCGAGCGCACGTTCAAGCATACTCTGACGCTGTCGCCCGACCAGCCGGATGTCCTCAACTATCTGGGCTATTCGTGGGTCGACATGAACATGCATCTCGATGAAGGCATCGAGATGATCCGCACCGCAGTCGAGCAGCGGCCGCGCGACGGCTATATCGTGGATTCGCTCGGCTGGGCTTATTACCGGCTCGGCGAGTTCGAAAATGCGGTGGAGCATCTGGAGCGGGCAACGGATCTTCGTCCGCGTGATTCCATCATCAACGACCATCTGGGCGACGCCTATTGGCGTGTCGGGCGCAAGCTGGAGGCGACCTATCAATGGTCGCGCGCGCTTGCCATGGAAGGCGAGGATGATGCGCTGGCCGAAATCCGCGCCAAGCTGGACGCGGCCAATGCCGGCGAGGAACCGGCGATCGCCGAAAGCCGCGTCGACAGTGGTGCAGCTGAGCAGGCCAGCGACACCGCCGGCGGCAATGACGGCTGAGCCATGCCGGAAATTCCGGTGAGTCCGCCCGGCGCTTCGCTTGAAGACCTCGCGCCGGCCAAGATCAATCTGTGCCTGCACGTGACCGGCCGTCGCGCCGACGGCTATCATTTGCTCGATTCGCTGGTGGTCTTTGCCGACAGCGATGCCGCTGACCGGATCGCCGTGGCGCCGTCCGATACCGACCGGTTTTGCGTGAACGGGCCGGAGGCATCGGGGCTCGAAAGCGACAACAGCGCCGGCAATCTGGTGACCACGGCGCGCGACTGGCTGCGTGCGCAGAGCGATACCGCCAGCCCGGTTGCCTTGACGCTCGATAAGAATTTGCCGGTGGCGTCAGGCATTGGCGGCGGTTCGGCCGATGCCGGCGCGACGTTGCGGCTGCTGGCCCGTTTGTGGAGTGCCGAAGCGGCGATCGGTGCCGATCGGTCCGAAGCGATCTGCAATGCGCTCGGCGCCGATATCGCCATGTGCGTTCATGGCGGGCCTTTGCGCGTGCGCGGCATCGGCGAGCGGCTCGATCCGGTCGCCGGCCTGCCAGCCCTGCCGGCTCTTCTGGTCAATCCGCGCGTCGCAGTCGCCACGCCGTCCGCCTTCGCCGCGCTGCAAGACCGGGACAATACGCCGGTCCCGGCAATGCCGGATGGCGGCTTCGCCGATATCGGCGCCCTCGCCGACTGGCTGTCGGCCGGGACGCGCAACGATCTGGCTTCGCCGGCCCGACAGCTGGTGCCGGCCATCGACGATGTGCTTGGCGCGCTGCGGTCCAGCGGTGCGCTGATGGCCCGCATGTCGGGTTCTGGCGCGACCTGTTTCGGCCTGTTCACAACGCGCAAGCAGGCCGTGGACGCGGCCGAAACCATGGCCGGGGCGCGACCGGACTGGTGGATCAGGGCGACGATCCTGAACGCGGACACACCTGTCAGGAACCGGGCAGAACAGGGAGAAGCCCATGTCGAGGCTTGACGACACAAGGCCGTTCATCGCGCTGGCGATTGCGGTGATGACCGTCTCGGACACGCGCAAGGAAGACCAGGACCGCTCCGGGCAAGCCCTCAAGGACCGGATCGAGGCCGCCGGGCACACGGTTGCCGGCTACGCGATCGTGCCGGACGAGATGGCGCGGATATCGGCGCAGGTGCGCGACTGGGCGGACGATGAGGGCATCGACATCGTCATCACCACCGGCGGCACGGGCTTTACCGGACGCGATGTGACGCCCGATGCGCTCGAGCCGATGTTCGACAAGCACATGGACGGTTTTTCCCATGTCTTCCACCGCATCTCGTTCGACAAGATCGGAACGTCGACCGTCCAGTCCCGCGCGACGGCCGGGCTGATCGGCACGACATTCGTCTTCGTTCTTCCCGGCTCGCCGGGCGCCTGCAAGGACGCCTGGGACGGCATCCTGAAATGGCAGCTCGACTACCGCCACATGCCCTGCAATTTCGTGGAGATCATGCCGCGTCTGGACGAGCATCTCAAACGCGGCGGCGGCAAGTCAGCGTGAGGCCGGCGGCAACAGTCCGGCCCTGAGGGTCCGCACCGCGACGCCGCGCGGCAACGCGTCGAGCGTCATGCCGGGGCGGCTCAAAGCCTGCGCCTGCGCCTTGGAGATCAGAAACCCGCGCGCGAACGGCCCGGTCAGGCCCCGTCGCGCGAACAGACGCGCCCAGAACGATTGGCCGGGATCGCGCGCCATGCGAAACCGGGCCGCACCAGCCGCACCCGTCGGCGCATTGATGTGCGTTTCCACCGCGGCGAGCCAATCGCCGACCAGCCGCGCGCCGGGCGGCAGGACCAGGATCCAGAGCCCGCGAGCAGTGTCGAGCATGGCCGACACATCGGCCTTCGATGCATCGATGATCGTGCAGCCAGCGATCTCGCCGACACGCGCGGTTTCGTCCGACGAATCGTGGTCAAGCACCAGCACGTCGCTGACGGCGCCACTGACCGCATGGCGCACCAGATCCGGCAACATGTGCGCCAGCCGGTCTTCGTCATTGTGCGTGGGAACCAGGACGGAGAGCATCCCGCACGCCTAACCGATGTTCCGGCGCGACGCAAAATCGTCAGTTTGTTCTTGTATTGTTCTGCCGATCACGATAGGAAAATAATCATTGAACCATGGACAGATTCGCACGGGAGCGCGGCATGAAGGCGATTGCCGAAGCAGATCAGATTGCAGGCCATCTCAGCGCACTGGACGGCGCGGTGGCCGCCAATCAGCATATCGAGGCATCCGGCATGCGTCGCGACAATCGCCGCGTCCGCGGCCGGGCGAGCGCGATCAATCCCGCCGGGCGTTTCGAGGCGCTCAGCCGCACCGAGGAGGATGATGGCTGGCAGAGCCTTGAGGATCTGCCGCCGTTCAAGACCGAGGTGCAGGTCGAGCAGGCGCGCACGGTGATCACGCGCAACCAGTCGCCGGACATTTCGTTCGACCGGTCGATCAACCCCTATCGCGGCTGCGAGCACGGATGCGTTTATTGTTTCGCGCGCCCGACACATGCCTATGCGGGACTGTCGGCGGGCGTCGACTTTGAGTCCAAGCTGTTCGTCAAACCCGATGCGGCAAAGCTTCTGGAAAAGGAAATCACCCGCAAGGGCTATGAGGCCCGATGCATCGCGATCGGCACCAACACCGATCCCTACCAGCCGATCGAGCGGGACTGGATGGTGATGCGCTCGATCCTGGAAGTGCTCGAACGCTACAATCACCCGGTCGGCATCGTGACCAAGTCGGCGCTGGTGACGCGCGACATCGACATCCTCTCGCGCATGGCCTCAAAAGGGCTGGCCAAGGTGGCGCTGTCGGTGACCACGATGGACCGGATGCTGGCCCGGACGATGGAGCCCAGGGCCTCGACCCCGACAAAGCGGCTCGAAGCGATCCGGGCGCTGGCCGATGCCGGCATTCCAACCTCGGTCATGGTCGCGCCGATCATTCCGGGGCTGAACGATCACGAGATGGAGCGCATTCTCGATGCGGCGGCTTCGCTTGGCGCGACCCAGGCCGGCTATGTCCTGCTGCGCCTGCCGCTCGAGGTCGCACCGGTCTTCAAGGAATGGCTGCTGCGCCATTATCCCGAGCGCTACCGGCATGTGATGAGCCTGATCCGCTCGATGCGCGGCGGCAAGGATTATGACGCCGACTGGAACAAGCGCATGCGCGGCACGGGCCCCTATGCGTGGCAGATCGCGCGCCGCATGGAAATCGCCTGCAAACGGTTGGGGCTCTCGGGACGCGGCACGGCGCTGCGCACCGACCTGTTCGTCAAGCCCGCGCCAAACGGGGAGCAATTGGCGCTTTTGTAAACCCCGGACACGATTGGCATCGGCAGCCCACACGGCCCGTCCCCGCCGTTTTTCGCAGCCGATGCCACGGTTCGCTTCACTTGGGCGGCTTCCCCTGCCGCCTGCCGCGCCGAACTGCCGACGGCGTGCCAAGCAAGCGAACCTTGCGGCGAATCGGGTTGCGTGTGATGGCTCTGCCATGACGTCGCATGCATCCGGTTCGCCGCTTCTTTTCGACCCTGTCCCGCAGGAGCCGGATTTTGCGTTCGAAGAGGCCCTGTACAAAAAGGGCCATAACGCTGTCGCCGGCGTTGACGAAGCCGGGCGCGGCCCGTTGGCAGGCCCTGTCGTCGCGGCCGCCATCGTGCTCGATCCATCGGTGGAAATTGCGGGCCTTGCCGATTCCAAGGCGCTGACGGCACGGCGCCGCGACATTCTGTTCGACGCGATCATGGCCGATGCGCGTGCGGTCAGCGTGGCAAGCGTCTGCGCCGACAGCATCGATGCGTCCGACATCCGCAAGGCGAGCCTTGCGGCGATGCGCGCCTGTGTGACCGGCCTTTTGCCGCGCGCCGATGCGGCGCTGTTCGACGGGCGCGACGTACCGCCCGGACTGCCACCGGAGTTTGCGGCACAGTCGTTGATCAAGGGCGATGCGCGCTGTCTGTCGGTCGCCGCCGCCTCGATCGTCGCCAAGGTCAGCCGGGACCGGATGCTCGTCAACCTGTGCACGGCGCATCCGGGCTATGGCCTGTCGGGGCACAAGGGATACGGCTCGGCTGGCCATCGCGCGGCCATCGAACGGCTTGGCGGCGTTGCGCGCCTGCACCGTTTCACGTTCCGCCCGCTGTCCGGGCTCTGACAGACCAAAATTCGCTTCGAACCGGCAACAAAAAACCGCGCCCGAGGGCGCGGCATTGATGCCTTGACCGGACCCAGCGGCGGTCAGTTCATGTGCGTTTTGACCTGGTCGATCGACGCCTTGAAGAGGTCGCCCCGCGTCGTTGCGGTCATCTTGTCGCCCAGCAACCGTTCGGCGGCGGCGACCGAGACATCGACCGCCGTGGCGCGCACGGCGTTGACCGCATCGAGTTCCGCCTGGGCGATCTTCTGCTCGGCGAGCGCGGTGCGGCGCTCCACATATTCCTCGGTCTTCTGCTTGGCTTCGGCCGTGATGTGCTCGGCCTCGCTCCTGGCAGCCTCGACGATGCTTTCGGCTTCGCTTTCGGCTTCCTTGCGCTTGCGCTGGTATTCGGCCAGCAGTTGCTGGGCCTCCTCGCGCAGCCGGCGCGCCTCTTCCAGCTCGTTGCGGATCTTGTCGCCGCGGCTGTCGATGCCGCGCGTGATCATCCCCGGCACCTTGAAATAGACCAGGATGCCAAAGAACAGGAAAAGACCGATCAGAGCCCAGAAACTTGAATCGAACATGTCCTAATCCCTTCCGGCGCCCTAGCGGCGCACCGCGCCGACCGCTTTGGTCAGCTCGGCCTTGGTGACCGAAGTGCCAACCAACTGATCGACAATCGCGGCGGTGGTGTCGGTCGCGATCGAGCCGACTTCGGCCATTGCCTTTTCGCGAATGGATGCGATCCGGCTTTCCGCCTCTTCGAGCTTGGAGGCCAGTTCGCCTTCCACCTTCTGGCGTTCGGCCTCGGCTTCGGCCTTGGCCTTGTCGCGCGCCTTCTGGCCGATCTCGCCGGCCGTCGTGCGCGCCTGCGCCAGTTCCTGCTCATAGGCGGCATGCGCCTCGTCGGCCTTTTCCTGCAGGTCGCGGGCCATGTCGAGGTCGCCGGCTATGCGGTCCTGCCGGGTCTCCAGAATCTCGCCGATGCGCGGCGAGATCACCTTGGCGATGAACCAGTAGAAAAAGCCGAAGGTGATCGCCAGCCAGAACAGCTGCGATGCATAGCTCGATGTATCGAACGGCGGAAAGGCGCCGCCGCCCTCTTGGGCTGCTTCGGTGCTGGCGGCCAGCGCAGCGGTGACGAACATGGCGTTACCCCAAAAGGCTTCTGGTCATGCGGCCTGTCCGCCTTCGGACGAGACCGCGGGATGAGGCGGATGGGCCGCCGCATCCATGGTTCCGGCGTCGATCAGACTGCGAAGAGCAGCAGCAGGGCGACGAGCAGCGAGAAGATGCCCAGCGCCTCGGTCACGGCGAAGCCGAAGATCAGGCGGCCGAACTGGCCGTCGGCGGCCGACGGGTTGCGCAGTGCGCCGGACAGATAGTTGCCGAAGATGGATCCGAGGCCGATGGCCGCGCCACCCATGCCGAGACAGGCGATACCGGCGCCGATGAACTTTGCTGCTTCCGCTTCCATGGTGAGCTCCTTTGAACGAAGAATTTGCGGGATGGGTTGTGGCGGCGGGCCGCCATGTGGATCAGTGGCTCGGGTGCAATGCGTCGTTGAGATACATGCAGGTCAGAACCGCGAAGACATAGGCCTGGAGAAACGAGACCAGGAATTCGAGCGCTGTCATGGCGACGACCATGATCAGCGGCAGGATGGCGCCGCCAATGCCGACCGCGCCCAGCGCACCCAGCGAAACGACGAAGCCGGCGAAGACCTTCAGCGTGATGTGGCCGGCCAGCATGTTGGCGAACAGGCGGACGGACAGGCTGATCGGACGCGACAGGAACGAGATGACCTCGATCGCAACGACCAGTGGCACGAGCACGCCCGGCACCCCTTCGGGCACGAACAGGCCCAGAAACTTCAGCCCGTGCTTCATGAAGCCGTAGATGATCACAGTGCCGATCACCAGCATGGCGAGCGCGAAGGTGACGATGATGTGGCTGGTCACGGTGAAGAAATAGGGGAACATGCCGAACAGATTGGCGAACAGCACGAACATGAAGAGCGAAAACACAAACGGGAAGAACCGCATGCCCTGGCTGCCGGCCGCATCGCGCAGCATCGAGGCGACGAACTCGTAGGACATTTCGGCCATCGACTGCAGCCGGCCCGGCACGAGGCCCCGGTTGGCGCTGCCGAAATAGAGGAAGGCCGACGCGGTCGCGACGGTTGCGACCATGAAGAGCGAGGAGTTGGTGAACGACAGGTCGAGACCCGCAACATTCTCCAGCGGCACGATCGTGTTGATCTCGAACTGCTTGATGGGATCGTTCGCCACCGTGCCTGTCTCCGTCCTTGCCGGGCGCCGGGCGCCCTTGTCATTTGCAACCGCGGCGTGATGCCGTCAGTCGTCGCCCTCTTGCGATCCGGGCCCGTCGCCGAGCCGTTCTCCGCGCTTGCCCGCAGCCGGATGGGCCACCTTGCCCGCCGCGCGCAACACATTCAAAACACCGGCAGCAAAACCAAGCAGCAGGAAGACAATCAGTCCCCACGGACTGGTGCCAGCCACCTGGTCGAGCAGATATCCGAGCCCGGCGCCAACCAAAATGCCCGCAACGAACTCGCTGGACAGTTTGAGCGCAGCCGCGATCCCGGTTCCGGCTCCCTCCTGCCGCCCTTCGTCAGCCGCATCCCCGCTCGGGGCGCGTTGCGCCAGCGCTTCTTCGAGCGCCCGGCGCCGCTGTTCCAGATCGGCATTCGGTTTCGAGACGGCACGCCCGCCCTGCTTGTCACCGGCCGGGGTGCGTGTTGGCTTGTCTGCTGCCATGACCCTGAACCTGACGCGCGAGACGGGCCGCAGGCCCCCTCAAATTGCGCGCAACATAGTTTCGGCCCTGTCATTCGTCAAGGCGGATTGGGCGGTGCAATATGAGCAGGAAAACGATTTTAAATCAGATATTTATGGCGGGATTGCCGATTCGTCGCACGGCGCAACGACAGGCTTTAGACCAAATGCCGACGTGGGGCGGTGACGATCAGCTCCAGCCGCCGCCATAGGTGCGGTAGAAGATGTGCAGGCCGATCCGCGTCAGCCGTTTCATCGACCGGGCCCAGCGCGGGTTGACATAGGTGGCGTGATAATGGGTCGACGAGCCGACCTCGTCGAGCCAGATCTTGCCGGCCGTGGTGGCCATCGCGATGTCCTTGGCCTTCTGCCACATGTGCGGCTCGGTGATGCGGTCGCGAATGCCGTCGCAGGCAAACGAGAACTGGCAGCGGTTGCGCCAATGCCGGTTCTGATAGACGACACCACAGATCGAGTTCGGGAATGAGGGGTTGCGCACCCGGTTGAGGATCACCTGGGCGACGGCTGCCTGACCGCGCGCGATCTCGCCGCGGGCCTCGAAGTAAATGCCTTCGGCAAGGCATTTCTGCTCGCGATCGGAAAAGACGCGCGGCGGCAGCGGGCTGCTGGCCCAGGCGTGATCGTTTTCCGGTACCGGCGGAATGAACCGGCCGCGGCCGGCCGGCTCGCTGCGCAGCAGGCTGGCGAATGGCGATTCTTCGGCGAAGTCGGCTTCCGGCGGCGCATAGGCGGTCGCCAGGACATCGGGATTGGTATTGGTGACCAGGGACGCGATCATCGAGGACACCTGGGGCTCGGGCGCCGGCTTGCGAATGTGGAACGCGGCGGCGATCTGCATCTCTTCGCCGCGAATTTCCGGCTTGACGAAAGCCATCTGCACGCCGTCCTCAAGCGAGGGCCGCAGGATGCTGGACTGGCGTTCCAGGATCGAGCCAGCCGAGAAATCCTTGGGCGGGGCGGCGGGAACGACGGCGGCGATGCGGCCGGACTTCTCGGTGCGGTTGATGCGCGCCTCGTCGGGCGTGTCGGGCAGAACCTGCTTTTCGCTGATCACGGCGAGCGGCCCGACGCCCGATTGCGCGCCATCGGGTTTGCGGATCGCGCCGGTGACACCGGTATCGACCGGGAAACGGACTTCGGCGGAGTGGATCGAACCGACGCCGGCCCGGCTGACATGCATCAGCCAGCGGTCTTCGGCGGCCGTGTCGATGCCCGAAACGAGAACCGACATGTCCTGGAGGGACATTTGCGACGGATTGGCGACAACAACAGCGGAGGCGAACGCAAACGGCACGATGAACTTCGTGCCAAAAAGACGCAGAAAACGCACTGACCAACTCCGAAATGCTTGCAACGCAAAGCGAACGAGCAGCACAATGCGGCATTAACCTTGATGAGCCGTTAAGTGGCCGGTCAATTTTTGTTAAGGGGTCGCCGGCGACGCAAGAGCGTTCACCTTCGGCGTTTGGCCTTGCCTGCGAACGGGTTGTCGGGCGAGCGCAGCATCAGCCGCACCGGCACGCCGGGCAGGTCGAAATCCTCGCGCAGCGCGTTGGTCAGATAGCGCAAATAGGATGCCGGCAGCGCATCGGGCCGTGAGCAGGACAGGACGAAGCCCGGCGGACGGGTCTTCGCCTGGGTGATGTATTTGAGCTTGATCCGGCGGCCCGAGACGGCTGGCGGCGGATGATGCTGGGCGACGGCGTCGAGCCATTTGTTCAGCCGCGCCGTCGCGACGCGCCGGTTCCAAACCTTGTGGGTGGCGACGATCTCCTCCATCAGCCGGTCGAGCCCGTAGCCGGTTTCACCCGAGACCGGAACCGCACGGACGCCACGGATTTGCGGCAGAAGGCGCGCGGTGCGTTCATGCAGGTCGGCCAGCCGCTCCTGCCGATCCTCGACCAGGTCCCATTTGTTGAACGCGATGACGGGCGCCCTGCCCTCGCGCGCGATCAGATCGACGATCTGCAAGTCCTGCTTTTCGAACGGAATCATCGAATCGAAAACCACAACGACGACCTCGGCGAAGCGGATCGCCCGCAGCGCATCGCCGACCGACAGCTTTTCAAGCTTTTCCTGCACGCGCGCCTTGCGCCGCATGCCGGCGGTATCGAACAGGCGCACCTTGCGCCCCCGCCACTGCCAGTCGACCGAAATCGAATCACGCGTGATTCCCGCCTCGGGCCCGGTCAGCAGGCGCTCTTGACCGACCAGCCGGTTGATCAGCGTCGACTTGCCGGCATTGGGGCGGCCGACGATGGCGATGCGCAAGGGCTTGGTGTCGTCATAGGCGGGCTCTTCGCCCTCGGGCACGTCCTCGACGGCGATGTCGGTCTCGGCCTCGTCGGCGCCGCCCTCCCGCTCGTGCGCCAGGGCCCGCTCCTCGCCGATGGCCTCAACGATCGCGTCGCGCAGATCGCCCAGGCCCTGACCGTGCTCGGCGGAAACCGGCACAGCTTCGCCGAGCCCGAGCGCATAGGCATCGTAGAGCCCTGCTTCGGCACCGCGTGCCTCGGCCTTGTTGGCGACAAGGACGACGGGCTTTCCCGAGCGGCGCAATATGTCGGCGAAGGTCCGGTCGGCGGCGGTCAGCCCGTTCTTGGCATCGACGAGAAAAAGCGCCAGATCGGCTTCGCCGACGGCAATCTCCGTCTGCGCGCGCATGCGGCCGGGCAGCGTTGACGCATCGCCTTCCTCAAGCCCGGCCGTGTCGATGACATCGAAACGCAGGTCGACAAGCCTTGCTTCATGCCGGCGCCGGTCGCGGGTGACGCCGGGCTCGTCATGCACCAGCGCGAGCTTGCGGCCCACCAGACGGTTGAACAGCGTCGACTTGCCGACATTGGGCCGGCCGACAATGGCGATGGTGAACGACATGGCTCAGCCTTCGGCGACCGCGCCGCTGGCCACGATCAACTCGACCATCATCTGCGCGCGACCGGCAACGCCCTGCGGCGCCAATTCGTCGTTCAGGATCTCGTCGAACAGGCGTTTTGCGTCGGCAAAGCGGTCTTCGTTCCAGGCGGCAAGGCCCATCGCCTCGCGCGCCGAATGGCGCAGCGGATTGTCGGACGCGGTCAGTTGTTCGGCGCGGCTGGCGACATCGGTGTAGCTGCCGTGATCGACCATCACATAGGCCGCGCGCAGCCGCGCCATGTCGCGCAGCGCGACCGGAACGGAGCGGTCGGCGGCGATCGCATCGAACGCGGTAACGGCCGCATCGGTTTCGCCCTGTTCCAACTGCACCGTCGCCGCGCGCATCCGCGCCAGAACGGGATATTGTCCGAATCCGTCGGCTTCGAGTGAGCGCAACCGTTCCATGGCGGCATCGGACTGGCCGTCATTGGCAAGGTTGAGTGCTTCAAGGAACCGGTCGCCCGATGCGGACGCCTGACGGGCGCTGTACCATTCCCAGCCGCGATAGCCGGCGGCGACGGCGACGATCAGCACCGCGCCGGCGACGATCAGGACACCGAACCGTTCCCAGAAGTTCTTGAGCCGCTCGGAGCGAAGCTCCTCTTCGACCTCGCGGAAAAAACCGTCGTCCGACATTACAAAACCCAGAAGACCAAAACGTTGCGCCGCTTTACCGGCAAATTGCGCGCATTGTAAGTGGGATCGCCCGCCTCACATGGCAACCGGCGGCACGCCGAACAGCAACAGATGGCCCTGCAGGATCAGCCACAGATAAAGCGCGGTGCCGACGACCGCCGCGATGCCGTCGTAAAGGACGGCCGGATTTTCATACACCGGATCGCCGCGCCGCTTGACCGAAATCCGGTTCCACACGCCCCAGCCCAGGAACGCGCCGAAAAGGATGAGCGATGCCAGATCGCCATTGGCAAGCAGATGGCCGAATGCCCAGACCTTAACGCCCAGGATCATCGGATGCTTGACGGCGCGCTTGATGTAGCCGGCCGGCAGTTGCGAGGCGACCAGCAGGATCAGCGCCGGCAGCATCAGCAGAAGATTGATGTGCGCCAACCATGTGGGCGGAACCCACAGGACCGGCGCAACCATGCGGGCCTCGCCGAAACCCCAGATCAGCAGCACGAAGCCGATCAGCGAGACGGCCGAATAGACGCCCTTCCAAAACCCCTCGCCGCGTTCGGCGATCACGCCATCGCGAAAGTCCGGCGCCACCATGCGCACCGAATGGATGCCCAGAAAGACGATAATGCCCGCCACAAGCCAGATCATGGCCAAACTCCCCGAACTTGCGCCGGTCTTCGGCGCTTTCTATCGTCCCCCTATGACAGCGAACGTGAAAAAGGCCAAGGCGCGGCTTGCCGCACTCAAGGCGGAGATCGAATCCCTGCTTGTCATGGGGGCCGACGCCAACGCACCGGTCGAACTCGACCAGGTTGCGGTCGGGCGGCTTTCGCGCATGGATTCCATGCAGCAGCAGGCGATGGCCCAGGCGGCCGAACGCGCGCGGCGGCGCGACCTTGTTCGCATCGAGATGGCCGAGCGGCGGATCGCCGAGGGCGAATACGGCTATTGCACGCAATGCGGTGAGGAGATCGCCGAAAAGCGCCTGGAGATCGATCCGATGGCCGAACGCTGCATCAACTGTGCGCAATAGGCGGCGGGTTCCCCGCGTCGATCTTGACAACGTCAAATAACACACCATCTGACCTGACACTGCCAACACAAAGGACACTCCGCCATGACCCAACGCGTCGTCCTGACCGGTGCATCCGGCTTTATCGCCAAGCATATCGTGCTGCAGCTTCTCAATGCCGGGTTTGCCGTTCACGGCACGGTCAGGTCGATGAAGCGGGCCGACGAGGTGCGCGACGCGGTCCGGCCGCATCTTGACGACGCGCAGGCGCTGGACCGGCTCACCTTTGCCGAACTCGATCTGACCAGCGACGACGGCTGGGGCGAGGCGCTCGAAGGCGCCGATGTGCTGATGCATACCGCCTCGCCGTTCCCGCTGGCCCAGCCGAAAGATGAAAATGAGGTGATCCGCCCAGCCGTCGACGGCACGCTGCGGGCGCTGAAAGCCGCCAAGGCCGCGGGCGTCAAACGCGTCGTGCTCACCTCTTCAATGGTGTCGGTGATGGAAAAGGACGCGCCGGACAATGGCAAGGAATACACCGCCAGCGACTGGAGCGACGTCAATTCGGCGCGGATCAACCCCTATGGCAAGTCGAAGACGCTGGCCGAGCGAGCCGCATGGGACTTTGTCGGCAACGAAGCGCCCGACATGCAACTGACCGCCATTAATCCCGGTCTGGTGCTCGGTCCGGCGCTCGATGCGCATTACGGCACCTCGCTGGGCGTGGTGGAGCGTGTTCTTTCGGCCAAGGATCCGATGCTGCCCAATTTCGGTCTGCCGGCGGTGGATGTGCGCGATGTGGCCCACATGCACGTCAAGGCGCTGTCGGTACCAGACTCGATCGGCAAGCGGCTCATCGCCGTTTCGGATTTTATCTGGTTTCCGCAGATCGCCGACATGCTGGCCAAGGCCTATCCGGACCGCAAGATCGTCACGCGGCGCGCACCGAATTTCGTGATACGGCTGATGGCGCTGTTCGATGCCGAGATACGCACGATCGCGCCCAATCTCGATGTGCACAAGCAGATCGACAACGGCGAAACCAAATCGGTGCTGGCGATGGAGTTCCGTACGGTCGAGGCGGCCGTGCGTGCGTCGGCGGAAAGCATCATCACGCACGGCGATCAGTGAAGCCGCCGCCCGGCACCGAAGCGTCGGACGGCCTGTCATGAAAGCCTGTCGTCAGGCGGCCCAGCCCAGCTTGTAGACGTGGATCTCGAAGGTGGGGTGCTGTTCGGCACCGATCAGCTCGGGCTTGGCGTGCCGGTAGGTCGACCGCCAATAGGGCTGGATGATCACGCCCTCGTCGCGCATGATCTGCTGGATCTGCGCCATCAGTTCGCGCCGCTGATCAGGGTCGGGAATGGCCATCGCCTGGTTGAGGAGTTGGTCGAACTCTTCACTGGCAAAGCCCGATTCGTTCCACGCCTCGCCCGACCGGTATGCCAGCGACAGGACCTGAACGCCGAGCGGACGTTGGGCCCAGTCGGTGGCGCTGTAGGGGTACTTCGTCCAGTCGTTCCAGAAGGTCGAGCCGGGCAGCACAGTACGCTTGACGTTGATGCCGGCGGCGCGGAGCTGGGCGGCCACCGCGTCGCAGGTCGGCTTGCGCCAACTGTCATCGATCGAGATCAGATCGTGTTCGAAGTCGGCCATGCCGGCTTCTTCCATGAGCGCCATAGCCGCATCGGGATCGAACTCGGCCGGGCCGATGTCCGCATATTCGGGATGGATCGGACAGACATGGTGGTTTTCAGCCACCGTGCCCAGCCCGGCATAGCCCAGCTGCAGACAGACCTGATTGTCCACGGCCAGCGCCAGCGCGCGGCGCACGCGAGCGTCGGCATAGGGTTTGACGCCATCCACTTCGGCATCCTGGTTCGGCCGGATGACAACGGTGTTGGCCGTCACCGCCTCGGATTTGGCCCAGCCGAACTGGTCCATGATCGCGACGAAATCACCGATCGATTCGTAGACCATGTCGACTTCATCGGATTCAACGGCGGCAACCACGGCGGCTTGTTCGGTGCCGTAGTCGATATATTCGATCCGGTCGAGGAAGGCGCCCTCGCCCCACCATTCATGGCCCTCGTTGCGCACCAGCACGCCACGGTCGCCGACCGCGTATTCTCCCGGAAGGTAAGGCCCGGTGCCAACCGGGTCGGCCATCGGATCGCCGCCGAAGCCGCGCGGCACGATCTGCGCCGGATAATCGGACATGCCGGCGATCAGCGTGATGTCTGGACGCGGCAGGTTCAGCCGCACAGTCAGATCGTCCACGACCTCGATGGCGCCTTCGCGCGCCTTGTTCGTGTCGGGGTCGATCAGTGCGTCGAGGCGGGCGGCCATGGAGTTGCCCTCCACGTCCTTTTCGCACCAGCGCTCGATGTTGAAGGCCACGTCCTCGGCGACGAAATCATCGCCATTGTTCCATTTGACGCCCGGACGCAGGTTCAGCACATATTCGGTCGCGTCGTCGCTGACGGTCCAGCTTTCCAGCAGCATCGGCCGGATGGTGCCGTCGCGGTTGTATTCGACCAGATATTCGAGCCAGCCGCGGGTATAGTTTGACATTTGCGGCCAATCGAATGTGCGCGGATCGCGCAAGGGTCGCACTTCGCTCTGGATGCGCAGCGTACCGCCCTGCTGTGGCGTCGCGGCGCGTGCCTTGGGAGCGGGAAGCCCGACCATCGCATAGGCGGCGGCAACGCCGACGCCCAACGCGGTGGCGCGGGCAAAGAACTCGCGGCGCGACATCGTGCCGGCCTTCGTCTCGTCAGCCGCCGAGCGGGCGGCGGGATGGATGTGTTCGGTGTGCGTTTTTGCGGGTACGCGCATGGATGCATTGCTCCTTTGGGGCAATCGAAAGGGATAGGGGGGTCAGGGATCGGTCTGCGCGTCCTGTTGTTCCGCCGGACGCTTTTTGGGCGGGTGCCTTTGGGGGGCGGCATGGTCGAAACCGGCCCTAGCTCATCCAACCATAAGGACCCGCTGCCGACTGTCAAACAGCAGGTGCGGCGGGATTTTTTCCGCACCGGAAAGACGGGGCGGACCTATTGCGCAGGTTCTGCGGTCTCCGTCCGCTTCACCCGTGCCGCACAATATTTGAACTCGGGGATCTTGCCGAACGGGTCGAGCTGCGGGTTGGTCAGAACGTTGGCCGGGCTTTCATTGAAGCAGAACGGCATGAAAACCATGCCGTCGGCCACCTCGCGATCGGCACGCAGCACAGCCTGGATGGTGCCGCGCCGGGTCTCGACCGCGATCATCTCGCCCGCCTTGAAACCGTGCCGGCCGATCTCGCGCGGGTTCATGGCGGCGATCCCCTCAGGCTCGATATCGTCGAGCACAGAGGCGCGGCGCGTCATCGCGCCGGTATGCCAGTGTTCGAGCAACCGGCCGGTGGTCAACACGAGCGGATAGTCCTCGTCGGGCACCTCGTCCGGCGGGCGCAAATCGGCAGGCACCAGCTTGCCGCGGCCGTCCGCCGTCGGGAAACCGTCGGTGAAAATGACTTCATTGCCGAACCCGCCGGGCTCGTCGACCGGATAGGTGACGCAATCCTCGGCCTGAAGACGTTCCCAGGAAATATGCTTGAGCGAAGGCATGACCGAGGCCATTTCGGCGTAGACATCGCCGACACCGGCATAGTTCCAGTCGAGCCCGATGCGGCCCGCCAGATCGACGATCAGCTCCCAATCCTGCCGCGCTTGACCCGGCGGATCGAGAGCCGGCCGGCCGATCTGCACCTGCCGGTTGGTGTTGGTGAAGGTGCCGAGCTTTTCGGCATGGGCCGACGCCGGCAGGACGACATCGGCGTGCCAGCAGGTCTCGGTCAGGAAAATGTCCTGCACGACCAGATGGTCGAGCTTGGCGAGCGCGGCGCGCGCATGGTGCTGGTCCGGATCGGACATGGCCGGGTTTTCGCCCATGATGTACATGCCGCGCACGTCGCCTGCATGGATCGCATCCATGATCTCGACGACAGTCAGCCCGCGCTTGGGGTCCAGCGACCGGCCCCAGAAATCCTCCATCGATGCGCGGATATCGGCGTTCTCGACAAGCCGATAATCGGGATACATCATCGGGATCAGGCCGGCGTCGGATGCGCCCTGCACATTGTTCTGTCCGCGCAGAGGATGAAGCCCCGTGCCCGGCCGCCCGACATGGCCGGTGATCAGCGCCAGCGCGATCAGCCCGCGCGAGTTGTCCGTGCCGTGCGTATGCTGGGAAATGCCCATGCCCCAGAAGATGATCGACCGCTCGGCCCCGGCATAGGTTCGGGCGACATCGCGCAGCATGTCGGCCGGAACGCCGCAGACTTCGCTCATGGCTTCGGGCGAAAAATCCTTCACCTTGTCCCGGAGCGCTTCAAAGCCGTCGACATTGGCCTGGATATATTGTTCGTCATAGAGCTTTTCGTCGATGATGACATGCAGCAGCGCGTTGAGCAGCGCGACATCGGAGCCCGGCGTGAACTGGACCGGGTGTGATGCGTGGCGCATCAGATCCTGCCTGCGCGGATCGATGACGATCAGCTTCCTGCCCTGCTTGGCGGCCTGCTTGAAATAGGTGGCCGCGACCGGATGGTTGGTGGTCGGCCTGGCGCCGATCACGATGATGCAGTCGGCCTTCATCGCGTCCTTGAACGGTGCCGAGACCGCACCCGAACCAACACCCTCAAGCAGCGCAGCCACGGACGAGGCGTGGCACAGCCGCGTGCAATGATCGACATTGTTGGTGCCGAAGCCCTGCCGCACCAGCTTCTGGAACAGATAAGCCTCTTCGTTCGAGCCCTTGGCGGAGCCGAAGCCGGCCAGGGCGCCGCCGCCATGTTCGTCGCGAATTGCGGCCAGGCCCGACGCGGCCCGTTCCATCGCCTCGTCCCACGACGCTTCGCGGAAGATGTCCGAGACCTGCATGAAGCGCATGTCGATGTCGCCCGCCTTGGGCGCGTCCTCGCGGCGGATGAGCGGCTTGGTCAGCCGCTCCGTGCTCATGACGTAATCATAGCCGAACCGGCCCTTGACGCAGAGCCGGTTTTCGTTGGCTGGCCCGTCGCGCCCGTCGATCTGGACGATCCGGTTGTCCTTGACGTTCACCGTGGTCTGGCAGCCGACGCCGCAGAACGGACACACCGAGTCGACCGACCTGTCGAACTCGGCGACGGCGCGGGTGCGGCCGGCTTTGTCCATCAGGGTCTTTTCGTAGAGCGCGCCGGTCGGACAGGCCTGCACGCATTCGCCGCAGGTCACACAGGTCGAAAGCCCCATCGGATCGTGAATGTCGAAGACGGGCACGGCGTGATGGCCCCGTTTGCCCATGCCGATCACGTCGTTCACCTGCACTTCCCGGCAGGCGCGCACGCACAGCCCACAGGCGATGCAACTGTCGAGATTGACGGCGATGGCCGGGTTTGTGACGTCGTGGATACCCGCGTCATGGTGGGCGTGGCCGAATTTCGACGGCAGGCGTTCCGACCCGCCAATGCCCATCTGATCGGCCCATTGCCAGAAAGCGGATTGGTCGTCCGGGCTTTCGTCCGGGGACGGCATGTCGGCCGCCAGCATCTCGAACACCATGCGGCGCGCCCGGTCGGCACGGTCGGTGCCGGTACGCACGGTCATGCCCTCGGTGGGCTTGCGGATGCATGAGGCGGCCAGGGTGCGCTCGCCCTCGATCTCCACCATGCAGGCGCGGCAATTGCCGTCCGGCCGGTAGCCGGGCTTGTCGAGATGACACAGATGCGGGATGCGGGTGCCTTGCCGTTTGGCGACGGACCAGATCGTCTCGCCCGGTTTGGCGGCGACGGATTTGCCGTCGAGTGTGAAGATGACCGGATCGCTCACGTGCGCATCTCCCGAATTCCGTCGGCCAGCAGGCGCCCGCCGAGAGCCCCGAATGCGGCGCCGAACGCCACTTCGATTCCGCGCGCGAAACGATTGTAGCTGCGTGCGGCAAGCCCGGACGAGAACAGCAATGCGTAGCTGCCATAGACGGCCATGGCCGAGATGGCGGCCAGCGGCCCGAACACGACCACCTGCCAGGCGGCAAGGCCGGACCCGAACAGGAACGTGCCAACCGCCGTCCACATGAGCGCCGCCTTCGGGTTGGTCAGCACGACCAGGAGGCCGCGGCGCCACGCGGCGCCCGCCGACAGGATCGCGCGCTGCGCCCGGATGCCGGCCGAACCGCCGCGCCAGGCCGACAGAAGGGCGCGCACGGCGAGCCAGAGCAGGTAGGCGCCGCCGGCGATCTTCATCGCGGTCAACAGCTTCGGATAGATGGTCAGCACCGCCGCAAGGCCGAATGCAACGGCAACGGCCCAGATCATCATGCCGGTCGCAACGCCCATCACGGTCATCAGCGCTGTCTTTCGCCCCTGCCCCAGGCCTGCGCTTGCAACGGCGAGAAGATTGGGCCCCGGCGCGGCCTGCGCGAGCACGACTCCCGTGAGCGTGATGAGATAGGCCTCAAACATTCTCGGTCTCCTCGGCCAGCGCCGCCATCGCCGCGCCGTCCCAGCGCAGATAGGCCTTGTTCGTATCGCGGCCGCCAAGCTGCTCATAGAGCGCCCGGGCGCGCGGATTGTCCTTGTCGACCGTCAGTTCCAGCCGCGTTGCGCCAAGCCGCTGTGCCTCAGCCGCGCAGCGGCGCATCAATGCCTCGCCAATGCCGCGGCCGCGCGCATCGGCGGCCACGTAAAGGTCCTTGATGAACATGCCGACATTGAGGTTTCCCGCCGGAAACAGCGGCACCAGCGTAGCAAAACCCAGCACATGATGATCTTCAACGGCAACAAGCATCAGCGTGTCCGCATTGGCCGAGAACCAGCGCTTGAGCTTCGGCAAAACGTCATCAGCCGGCATGGCGTCGTCGCCCTCATAATGGATGTTCTCCTCATCCATCACCCGGGCAAGCGAGGGCAGGTCAGCCTCGGTCGCAGGTCGGATATGCATCGCTCACAGATCCTCCCGGAAATGGGTCAGCAGATGGTTGACCGGGTTGGGTGCAGCCTGCCCAAGGCCGCAGATCGACGCGTCGCGCATCACCTGTTCCAACTCCCGGATCAGGCCCTCGTCCAGCGGACCCTCGCGTTCGAGCAGTTGCACCAGCTTTTCGGTGCCGCCGCGGCACGGCGTGCACTGGCCGCAGCTTTCATGGGCAAAGAACTTCATCAGGTTGAGGACGGCGTCGCGGACGTTGTCCCTGTCCGACAGGATCACAACCGCATGGCTACCGACGAAGGCGCCATGGCGGAACAGCGTGTCGCCGAAATCGAGGGGAATGTCGTCCATCGAGGCCGGCAGGATGCCGCCCGAGGCGCCGCCGGGCAGATAGGCCTTGAAGCTGTGGCCGTCGGCCATGCCGCCGCAATAATCGTCGATCAGTTCGCGCACGGTGACACCGGCCGGCGCGAGCTTGACGCCCGGCTCCCGGACGCGGCCGGACACCGACCATGAGCGCGGGCCGGGATGGCCTTCACTGCCCTGTGCGGCGAACCAGTCCGGCCCGTTTTCGACGATGTCGCGGATCCAGTGCAGCGTTTCGACATTGTGGTTGAGCGTCGGCCGGCCGAAAAGGCCCACTTCGGCGATATAGGGCGGACGGTGGCGCGGCAGGCCACGCTTGCCCTCGATCGATTCGATCATCGCCGACTCTTCGCCGCAGATATAGGCGCCGGCGCCGCGCCGCAGTTCGATGAAACCCGGTTCGCACAGGCCCGCTTCCTCGAGCGCTGCGATTTCGGTGCGCAGGATTTCCAAGACCGCCGGATATTCATCGCGCATGTAAAGATAGATGCGCTCCGCCTCGACCGTGTGCGCAGCAATCAGCGCGCCTTCCAGCGTGCGGTGCGGATCGCTCTCCAGATAGTGCCGGTCCTTGAAGGTGCCCGGCTCGCCCTCGTCGCCATTGATCGTCATCAGGCGCGGGCCGGGATAGGAGCGCACGAAACCCCACTTCTTGCCGGCGGGAAAGCCGGCGCCGCCCAGCCCTTTCAGGCTCGCATCGGACAGCGTTTCGATCAGAGTTTCGGGATCGAGGTCACCGCCACGTACCCGGTCCAAGACCTGATAGCCGCCAAATTCGAGATAGGCGTGCAGAGGGATGTAGCCGGGCATGGCGACATCGAATTCGCCGGTCTCGGCCATGCGCAGCATTTGCGCTGCGTTGGCATGATCGACCTCGCGATCGCCGATGCGGGCGGCGGGTGCGGTGGCGCAACGCCCCATGCAGGGCGCGCGCACAACGCGAATCGTCGCCGCGTCGGCATCGCCTTCAAGCTGTGCGATCAATCTCTCGCTGCCCGCCAGCATGCATGAAATCGAATCGCAGACACGGATCGTCAATGGTGCGGGTTTGTCCTCGCCTTCCCTGACCACGTCGAAATGATCGTAGAAGGACGCGACCTCGTAGACCTCCGCCTGGCTGAGACGCATTTCTTCTGCGAGCGCACGCAGATGGCGCGCTTCAAGGCAGCCGAACATGTCCTGGATGGCGTGCAAATGCTCGATCAGAAGATCGCGGCGGCGCGGCGCTTCGCCCAGCGCAGAGCGCACTTCATCCAGCGCGGCATCGTCCAGCTGTCGGCCCTTGGGCAGGTGCGACTTGCGGCGCCGGGGCACGGGCTGCATCTGATTCATGATGCCGGTTCTCCTCCAACGCGCCCAGCCTAACGAGCCGGAAACAAGACGACTTTCCCCAGAGCGTCAACCACGCGTCGTGATCGTCGCCCGGCGCGATGTCGCTATGCAAGCGCTGGAGGTCGAAGAATTGATCGTCGGCGCGCCGGGCAACGGCGACAGTGTGCGGACGGGAGAACCCCATGGACCCATTGATCAGCGACGCCGTACCAACGCCGCCCAAACGCAGCAAGCGCGGTGGACGCGCGGCCAACATGCGGCGGGGCGGCGCGGCGATTGCCCAAATGCCCTGGGAGATCCCGATCAACACGGATCGGCCGACCGAGCCGCTTCCGGCGGAAGGCGTAGAGGCGATCCATGACGGCACGATGCGCATTCTCGAAGAGGTCGGCGTCGAGTTCCTGAACATCGAAGCCGTCGAGATCTTCCGCAAGGAAGGATGCCTGATCGACAATGAGACGCCCGAGAGCGCCCGTGTCCGCTTCGGCCGCGACTACATCATGGAGAAGGTCGCGCTCGCGCCGAGCCAGTTCACGATCACGCCGCGCAATCCCGACCGGGTAATCGAGATCGGCGGCAAGCACATCGTGTTCGGCAATGTGTCATCACCACCCAACTGTTCGGACCTGGATCGCGGACGGCGGATCGGCGACCGTTCGGCCTATCGGGACTTCCTCAAGCTGACGCAGTATTTCAACTGCATCCATTTCGCCGGCGGCTATCCGGTCGAACCGATGGATCTGCACCCGTCCATCCGGCATCTGGACTGCCTCTATGACAAGCTCACGCTGACCGACAAGGTCGTGCACGCCTATTCGCTGGGCACCGAGCGGGTCGAGGATGTCATCGAGATGGTGCGGATCGCCGGCCAGCTGTCGCACGATGAATTCGACGCCAGGCCGCACATGTACACAAACATCAACTCGACCTCGCCGCTCAAGCATGACTGGCCGATGATCGACGGTTTGATGCGGCTGGCCCGGCGCGGCCAGCCGACGATCATCACCCCCTTCACGCTGGCCGGTGCGATGAGCCCGATCACGCTGGCCGGCACGGTTGCCCAGTCAATGGCCGAGTCGCTGTGCGCGGTGGCGCTGGTGCAGACGATCAATCCGGGCTGTCCTGTCGCCATCGGCACGTTCTCCTCGAACGTCGACATGAAGACCGGCGCGCCGGCGTTCGGCACGCCTGACTACATGCGCACGACGCAGATGACCGGCCAGATGGCGCGCCATTACGGCCTGCCTCTGCGCGCCTCGAATACGTGCGTTTCCAATGCGCCGGACAATCAGGCCACCTGGGAAAGCTCGAACTCGCTGTTCGCCGCGATCACGTCGGGCGTGAACGTCGTCTACCATGCCGCCGGATGGCTCGAAGGCGGGCTGTGTGCATCCTATGAGAAGTTCATCATGGATTGCGAACAGTTGCAGCAGCTCATCGCCTATATGAAACCGGTGCGGTGGGATGCCGACGAGATCGCGCTCGACGCCATCGCCGAGGTCGGCCAGGGCGGGCATTTCTTCGGCATCCAGCACACACAGGACAGGTATGAGAGCGCGTTTTATGCGCCCTTCCTGTCGGACTGGAGCAATTTCGAGAACTGGCGCGACCGCGGGTCTGTCCAGACGGCCGAGCGGGCCAACAAGGTCTGGAAGAGCATCCTGGCGGAGTTCGAACCGCCGCCGATGGACCAGGCGATCCGCGAGGAGCTGGAAGATTTCGTCGCCCGGCGCAAGCAGGAAGGCGGCGCGCCGACGGATTTCTGAATAGACGTCGGCCAATGCATCGAGGGGAGCAAAATGAAAACATCCACGCGTGTCGTCGTCATCGGGGGCGGGGTCGTCGGCTGCTCGGTGCTCTATCATCTGGCCAAGGCCGGCTGGACCGACATCATGCTGATCGAGCGCTCCGAGCTGACGTCGGGCTCGTCCTGGCATGCGGCCGGCGGGTTCCACACGCTCAATGGCGATCCGAACGTCGCCAAGCTGCAGGCCTATACGGTCGGGCTTTATGACGAACTCGAAAAGGTCTCCGGCCAGTCCTGCGGGCTGCATCTGACCGGCGGTGTGATGCTCGCCGAAAGCCCCGAGCGGATGGATTTCCTGCGCACGCTGCACGCCAAGGGCCGGCATCTGGGCATGCAGACCGAACTGATCACGCCGTCCGAAGCGAAAGCCATGTTCCCGCTGATGGACGAAAGCCAGTTCGTCGGCGCGCTGTGGGATCCGGTCGAGGGCCATCTCGACCCGTCCGGCACGACGCACGCCTATGCCAAGGCGGCGCGGACGCTTGGGGCCGAGATCGTGCTGCGCAACCCGGTCAAGGAACTGACGCAGGATGCCGACGGCACATGGAACGTGACCACCGAGCAAGGCACGGTCCGCGCCGAACATGTGGTCAATGCGGGCGGGCTCTGGGCGCGCGAAGTGGGCCGCATGGTCGGGCTCGAACTGCCGCTTCTGGCCATGGAGCACATGTACCTTCTGACCGAGGACATGCCCGAGGTGATCGCGTTCAATGAGGAGTTCGGGCGCGAATTGATCCATGCCGTCGATTTCCGGGGCGAGATCTACACCCGCCAGGAACGCAAGGGGATGCTGCTGGGCACCTATGAGCAGGCCTGCGTGCCCTGGTCGCCGGTCAACACGCCATGGGATTTCGGCCACGAACTGCTGCAACCCGACCTCGACCGGCTGGCACCGTCGCTCGAGATCGGGTTCAAGCATTTCCCGCCGTTCGAAAATGCCGGCATCAAGCAGATCATCAACGGCCCCTTCACCTTTGCGCCCGACGGCAACCCGCTGGTCGGCCCGGTGCGCGGGCTCACCAATTTCTGGTCGGCCTGCGCCGTGATGGCCGGGTTTTCTCAAGGTGGCGGCGTCGGGCTGACGCTCGCCAACTGGATGGTGGAAGGCGATCCGGGTGCCGATGTGTGGGGCATGGATGTGGCGCGCTACGGCGAATGGGCGACGCTGCGCTACACGAACGCGAAAGTGCGCGAAAACTATTCGCGGCGCTTCCGCATCCGCTACCCGAACGAGGAACTGCCCGCCGCGCGGCCCCACCAGACGACGCCCATCCACGACATTCAGGTGAACGAGAACCACGCGGTGATGGGCGACAGCTGGGCGCTTGAAACGCCGCTGTGGTATGCGCCCTCGGTCGAGGAAGCGCATGACGTGGTCAGCTTCCACCGATCCAACGATTTCGCGCATGTCGCCGCGGAGGTGAAAAACGTGCGTGAGAATGTCGGGATCACGGAAATCTCCAACTTCGCCAAGTACGAAGTCACCGGCGATGGAGCGGAGGCCTGGCTGTCTCACCTGATGACCAACACCATGCCGAAGCTCGGCCGCATGGTACTGACGCCGATGCTCAACGAATTCGGCAAGCTGATCGGCGACTTCACCATAGCGAAGCTGGGCGAAAACCGTTTCATGATCTGGGGTTCGTCGGCGGCGCAGATCTATCACATGCGCTGGTTCGAGCGGCATCTTCCCGACGACGGATCCGTCGCGGTCAAGCGGTTCGGCATGAACTTGAACGGGCTGTCGATTGCCGGCCCGAACAGCCGCAAGGTCCTGGAAAAGCTGACCGATCAGGATGTCTCCAACGAAGCCTTCCGCTTCATGGACAGCCGGCAGATGGACGTTCAGGGCTCACCCTGCATCGTCAGCCGCATCTCCTATACCGGCGATCTGGGCTACGAGATCTGGTGCGAGCCGGCCTATACGCGCAAGCTCTATCGCGACATCAAGGAGGCCGGCGCCGAATTCGGCATCAGGGATTTCGGCATGCGTGCGCTTTTGTCGATGCGGCTCGAAAAGAACTTCCCGACATGGGGTCACGAGCTTCGCCCCATTTACGGGCCGTTCGAAGGGTCGATGGACCGGTTCGTCAAATTGTCCAAGAACGACTTCATCGGCCGCGAGGCGGCGGCAAAGGAAAAGGCCGACGGGCCCAAACTGCGCCGTGTCTCGTTCATGATCGATGCCGACACCGCCGACGTGATGCATGACGAGCCGGTCTGGGCAAAGGTGGGCAACACCGATTACGGCACCGTCGGCGCGCCCGAAAAGGTTGGCCCGCGCCGATTTACCGATGACGGCACCGAACTCGACCCGCCCGGCATGGGAACGATCACCGACGGCGAATGGCGCGTTGTCGGCTGGGTGACCTCGGGCGGTTATGCCCACGGTGTCGAAAAGTCGATGGCGCAGGGCTATGTGCCCGCCGCGCTCGCCGGGCATGGCGACGAAGGCATGTTCGAGATCGAGGTGCTGGGCGTGCGCCGCCCGGCGGTCATAGCGGTCCAACCGCCCTTCGACCCCGAAGGCAAGCGGATGCGCGGTATCGCCTGATCGCCGTGTCGCTCAGCAAGCCGTCGCGGCGCCCGACCGTTCGAGCACCCGGTCGCCTTCGGCAATGCGCCCGATGGCCTGTGCGCATTCGTCGACGAGCATCGTCGACACCGGCGCGCCCTCGCCGACGATCCGGCCGATCTCCGCAAACAGCCGTTCAAAGCGGCGCCCGCGGGCCAGCCGACTGAGCTGCACGCCGTTGGCGATGCGCAACTTGTCGGCGTTCGGGCACGCAAAGTCATCGAGAAAGCCGATCCACTGGGCCGGCTGGTCGCCGGGCGATAGATCGAAGAAGGCGGCATCGACCACACCCGGCGCGGGTTCGGCGCTGTCGGCAGCGGTTCGCCAGTGCCGCGTCAGGCACAGCATCATCGCGTAGACATGGGTCGTATGGTAGGAATGAAAGAAGTGCTCGGCGGCCCGCCGGTCGCTGTCGAGCAGGTTGGACAGGCGCTCCACGTCATAGCTGCGCGAGGGAAGGAAGCCCGTTCGGCCGAAGACCTCGACCAGCAGATGCCGGCAGAAGCGAACGGTATTGCCCGGCGTGTCGGTGATCATGGCCGCGCAGGCGACAAACTCCGCCATCAGGTCCAGATCGAATTCCCAAAGGCAATCGTAGAGCGCGATTTCGATGCGCTCCAGAAGCCGGTCACGACAAATCTCGCCGGCAAGCGCTTGGGCGCCGAAGTCGGTCGCATACATGATCTCATGCGTGAAGGCGTAGCGGTCGGCGACGTTCATGTAGAGCGGGCTGATCGCCGAGGTGGCGAGCCCGGCGGCCAGACAGGTCTTCATGGGCGTTTTGGCCGGCCGCGCACGGTGGTGCAGGGCGATCAGCCAGTGATCGTCCATCAGCCGGAATGGCAGCTTGTTGGCGGGCACGAAACTCGGATCGGAAACGGAAAGCGCGAACACGGCATCGAACCGCGTGTCGAGATGGCCCATGCGCGTGAGCAGGACGTGTCCGATCCCGAAGGATGTGCACAGGCGCGGATTGGCGCGCAACATGAACAGATGACGTTCCGACCGCACGATCTTTGCGGCCTCGGCGACCAGATCGGCGAATGCAGCGCCCTTTGCAAGCTGCGGCATGTACCGGTCGACCACATAGAGCAGCAGAACCGTCTCGGCGGCGATCTTGTCGAGCGGATGGATGATCTGCTGCGACCCATCATCGTCCGGCAGAAGGTCGGGCCGCGCCGCGACAAGGCGGAGTGGCGCAACCGTGGCGGCAAGCACCGCGCCGACCATCTCGTGCGGTGCGGAGCCGGCTGCCATGCGCGCCGTTGCTGTCGCGCCGGGACGCGCAGGCGCTTTGCCCGCCCCGGTCGCAATGGTGGACATCGCCGTCGCGCCGTCGATCAGCGATTGACCGGCGTATCGATCGCGTCGCGCGCGATCAGTTTCGTCTTGCCCGAAGTCACCAGGACATATTCCGACCAGGCAATGACGTTGTCCTGGAGCGGACCCGACGGATCGATCACCCCGATGCCTTGCGGCTCCAACAAGTCGCGGATCGGCATGTCCAGATTGATCGCCTTCTTGTTGTGAAGTTCTGTGGCAAGCTTTTGCACATCTGTAATGGTCGGCATGACTTTCTCCAATACTTAGCAATAAACAATCATTACTTTATCATTTTGAACGTGAATCATCAAATCATATCTAGACTCAACGAGTCTTATTGAATCACAAGTAGAATCCCATTCTGATACGATCTTTTATTTCAAGGTGAAATGTTCCGTGACAGACGGCGCATCGCCCTTGCAGGGCGACACGCACGCCGGTCGCCACCGGCAACCGGAGCAAAGAGCACCGGAGACTATCGGGTGTTCAATGGGCGACGTCGTCGGGCCCGACCGGACATCGAGATGTCGCGTCAGGCGCTCTTTTTCATGTCGGGGTGCATCGTCGCGCCCAATATGTGCTCCGAACGGCCGATCACCTGCGCCGAATGGCCGACGATCAGCGGATCGGGACCGCGCACGATCCGGCGGTCCTTCTTGGGATAAGGCAGGCTCGACAGGAAATGCTGCATCGTGTTGACGCGCGCCCGCTTCTTGTCGTTCGACTTGACCACCGTCCACGGCGCGTCGGCCGTGTCGGTGTAGAAGAACATCGCTTCCTTGGCTTCGGTGTAGTCATCCCACTTGTCCAGCGAAGCCTTGTCGATCGGCGACAGTTTCCACTGCTTGAGCGGGTCCTTGCCGCGCGACTGGAAGCGGCGCAGCTGTTCTTCGCGCGTGACCGAAAACCAGAACTTGAACAGGCGAATGCCCGAGCGCACCAGCATGCGCTCGAAGTCCGGCGTCTGCCGCATGAATTCGAGATAGTCGTTGGCAGAGCAAAAGCCCATCACGCGTTCGACGCCGGCGCGATTGTACCAGGACCGGTCGAACAGGACGATCTCGCCACCCGCAGGCAAATGTTCGACATAGCGCTGGAAATACCATTGCGTGCTTTCGCGTTCGGACGGTTTTTCCAATGCCACCACGCGCGCGCCGCGCGGGTTCAGATGCTCCATGAAGCGCTTGATCGTGCCGCCCTTGCCGGCCGCATCGCGGCCCTCGAACAGGATCACGACCTTCTGGCCGGTGTCCTTGACCCATTCCTGGACCTTGAGCAGTTCCACCTGCAGTTCGGCCTTGTGCTTCTCGTAGGCCGAGCGCCGCATCTTGGTGCGATAGGGGTATTCGCCGCTTTCGAATGCATGCGCGATCGCCTGGGGATCGTTGCGCATTTCGGCAATGGTGGCGGGCCGGCCGGCGTCCAGGCTGGCGTCGCCGGCAATCGTGTCCTGTTCAATCATTTGCGTATCCTGTTCAAAAGCGGAAAGATCAACTGGCAATATCGCCTCATCTCACGCCTTTTTGTGATGCGCCGCAATGCGACTTGCGCCATATGACGAAAGGTCATTGCGAAGCGGCGTCACACCAGTGACATACGAGTCTGATTCTGCGAGGCATCTGAAACCGGTGGTACCGACCATGAACGAGCCTCGACGGTTCCGGACACTGTTCTTGTCCGACATTCATCTGGGAACGCGTGGTTGCCAGGCAGAAATGCTGATCGACTTTCTGCGCGAACACGATGCGGACCGCATCTATCTGGTCGGCGACATTTTCGACGGCTGGCGCCTCAAGAAGGGCTGGTACTGGCCGCAATCGCACAATGATGCCGTGCAGAAGCTGCTGCGCAAGGCGCGCAAGGGCACCGAGATCATCTACATTCCCGGAAATCATGACGAGGTCATGCGCTCCTATCTGGGCTCTCATTTCGGCGGAATCGAAGTGCGCGACCGGGACGTCTATGAAGCTGCGGACGGAACGCGCTATCTGGTCATCCATGGCGACCAGTTCGACATGGTTGTCGTGCATGCCAAATGGCTCGCTCATGTTGGCGACGGGGCCTACACGCTCGCGCTGTGGCTCAATGGCTGGATGAACTGGCTCAAGCGGCTTTGGGGCGGCCAGTACTGGTCGCTGTCCAAATGGCTCAAGCTGAAGGTCAAGCAGGCCGTCAACTTCATCGGCGCATTCGAGGAGACGCTTTCGGGGGAGGCCCGGCGCGCCGGCGTTCAAGGCGTTATCTGCGGCCATATCCACCACGCAACGATCAAGCACGACAATGGCATTCGCTACATCAATACGGGCGACTGGGTGGAAAGCTGCACGGCGATCGCCGAGACCGATCAGGGCGAGATGGTGCTGATCGACTGGGCCGCCATCAGCCGCTCGCGGCACAAGGGGCGGGTCGTCGATCTGGGCGCCGCCAAGAAAAGCAGAAAGGCCGCCGGCGCCAAGACGAAAGCCGCCTGATCCTTGGCAGATGCGGCATTTCCTCTAAAACGACTCTCATCCGAACACTGACAGGGCCATGACCATGGGTTCGCCTTCCGCCACGCCGACGGTCCGCACGCAGCTTGGCGGCGCCGTGCAACAGAACAGCGCGTTTTCCGTAACGGGTGTTCTGGAGCGTGCTTTCGCTCAGACCTTCACCGGGCTCGTCTACCCGCAAATCTGGGAAGACCCGGTCGTCGACATGGATGCGCTCGAGATCGGACCGGACGATGCGATCGTCGCGATTGCATCGGGCGGCTGCAATGTGATGAGCTATCTGACGGCCAACCCGGCTTCGGTCGAAGCGGTCGACCTGTCGCCGGCCCACGTCGCGCTCAATCGGCTGAAATATGCGGCGCCAAGGCTTCTGCCCGACCATGCAGCGTTCTTTCAATTGTTTGGCCGTGCCGACGTGGCGGGCAATGCAGCGCTGTTCGACGATTATCTCGCGCCGCATCTCGATGTGGCGACCGTCGATCACTGGAACGGCCGCAAGGGTATTGTCGGGCGCCGGATCGAGATGTTCGAACAGGGTTTCTACCGGTTCGGCGCGCTCGGCCTGTTCATCGGATGGGCGCACAGGATCGCACGGCTGAAGGGTATCGATTTCTCCCGGTTCATGGCGTGCCGCGACATCGAAGAGCAGACGCGCTTCTTCGAAGACAAGGTCAAGCCGGCGATCGACAGCCGCTTCATCAAATGGGTGACGCGCAACCGGGCATCCTTGTTCGGCCTCGGCATCCCGCCGCAGCAATATGAGGCGCTGGCGGGCGCCGCCGACGGTGACATGCATGCGGTTCTCACCGAGCGGACGCGAACGCTGATGTGCGGTTTTCCGCTGTCGGAGAACTATTTTGCCTGGGCTGCCTTCAATCGCGGCTATGACCCGTCCGGCGAAGGCCCGCTGCCGCCCTATCTGCAGCGGGACAATTTCGAGACGGTGCGCGCCAACGCGCACAAGGCATCGATCCGTAACCGGACGCTGACCGATTTCCTGCGCAGCCAACCCGGTGCGTCGAAGGACTGCTATGTGCTGCTCGACGCGCAGGACTGGATGACCGACGCGCAACTGAACGATCTTTGGGCCCAGATCACGCGCACTGCGCGCGCCGGCGCTCGCGTCATCTTCCGCACCGCCGGTGTCGAGACAATCCTGCCCGGCCGGGTGTCGGACAGCGTGCTCGGCCGGTGGCGCTATCATGAAGAGCGTTCCCGCAAGCTGCACGACCGGGATCGCTCGGCGATCTATGGCGGCTTTCACCTCTATACGCTGGAAGGTTGACCATGGCCGATGCGGCAGACACCCATTCGGGGCTGATGGATGCGATTTACCGTAACCAGCGGCACATTTACGATCTGACGCGCAAATACTATCTGCTCGGCCGCGACCGCATGATCGAGGACCTCGATGTTCCGCCCGGCGGCACGGTGCTCGAAGTCGCGTGCGGCACCGGCCGCAATCTCGTCCACGCCGCACGCCGCTATCCCGACGCCCGGTTTCATGGCTTCGACATCTCGTCCGAGATGCTCAAATCGGCGCAATCGACGGTGTCGAGGAAAGGCCTTGACGACCGGATCGCGCTCGCGCGCGGCGACGCCGCCGATTTCGATCCCGAAGCCCTGTTCGGCATCGCCCGGTTCGATCGCGTCTTCATCTCCTACTCGGTGTCGATGATCCCGGTATGGAAGGAAGCGATCGCCCACGCCGCCACGGTTCTCGAGCCGGGCGGAGAACTGCATGTGGTCGACTTCGGCGAACAGACCGGCCTGCCCGGCTGGTTCCGAACCGCGCTCCGCGCATGGCTGGCGAAGTTTCACGTCGCGCCGCGCGGCGATCTCGAGCCGGTCATGAAAGACGTGGCCGACAGCCATGGCGGCCAACTCGCCTTCACATCGCTCTATCGCGATTACGCCCGATATGGTCGCATGACGATGTCGGCTGCGCCTGCGTGAGCGCGCGGGCCGATTGGCGATTGCATTGATATAAAGACTTCCTTATGTGGTTATGCGATCGACACCATTAGGACCACGCGCATGACTGCCGACAATCCGCTTGCCGCCCTGATCGCCGAAAAGGGCGTGCTGCTCGCCGACGGCGCGACGGGCACGAACCTGTTCGCCATGGGTCTTGAGTCGGGCGATGCTCCGGAACTGTGGAACACCGACGCCCCCGAAAAGATCACGGCGCTGCATCAGGGGTTCGTCGATGCGGGCTCGGACATCATCCTGACCAACTCGTTCGGCGGCACGCGGCACCGGCTGAAGCTGCATCACGCGCAGGACCGCGTGTTCGAACTCAACAAGGCCGCCGCCGAGATCGCCTGCAAGGTCGCCGCTTCGGCACCGCGCCGGGTGCTGGTCGCCGGTTCGGTCGGGCCGACCGGAGAACTGCTGGTACCGCTTGGCGCGCTGACCTTCGATGACGCCGTCGCTGCGTTTCGCGAGCAGATCGCGGGGCTGAAGGCCGGCGGCGCCGAAGTCATCTGGATCGAGACCATGTCGGCGCCCGAGGAGATGCGCGCCGCCGCCGAAGCGGCCGTCGCCGAAGACATGCCCTACACCTGCACCGTCTCGTTCGACACGGCGGGCAAATCGATGATGGGCCTTCATCCGAAGAATGTCGCCCATGTGTTCGATGCGGTGTCGGACAAGCCGGCGGCCGTCGGTGCCAATTGCGGCGTCGGCGCGTCGGACATTCTGTCGTCACTGCTCGACATGCGCGCCGGCGCGCCCGATGCGACCATCATCGTCAAGGGCAATTGCGGCATCCCCGAATTTCAGGGCGAGAACATCGTCTATTCGGGCACGCCGGACCTGATGGCGGACTATGTGCGGCTGGCGATCGATGGCGGCGCGCAGGTGATCGGCGGTTGCTGCGGCACCTCGTTCGAGCATCTCAAGGCAATGCGCCAGGCGCTCGACACGCACCAGAAGGCCGAACCGCCGACGCTGGAGACGATCGCGGAACGGATCGGCCCGCTGGTCAACAGTCCCGCTGCCGATGGCGACACGGCGCCGAAGCGCGAACGACGCAGCCGGCGGCGGGGTTAATTCACGGCACGCTTGCCATCGCTAGCGTTATCGGATGCTTCAGGGTGGCTGGAAAAAGCGCTGTTGAGAATTCTGGCCACGAGTTCTTGAGACGCATCCTCGCTGCCCACAACGATCTGCGGTCGTGGCTGATCTTTTGGCCAGATCTTGGCCAGGTCTTCAGCAAGGAACTCTATCTCTTCGACATCACAATGAGATGATCCCCGAAACTCACGGACAAACAGGTTGAGGGCCTCGTTTAACAACAAACGACCTTCACTCTGCCGAACAAGATCTGCAGCCTGCTTCTTTTTGGAACCACGAAATGAGCGGAAATTTGTCCGCCATTTCGCCACTTCCTTTCGGCGCTGAGATTCTGACACGATCGGCAACTCCACCACGCAACTGTCTTCTGGCAAAGCACTGTCTTCAAGTGGAGACATGGTACTTGTCCTTTCAATTTCCAACATTCAGGTTAACGCCGAGTTTCTCGATCATCGACTTTGCATTATCGAGGTTCTCTTCTGAACGACCCTTGCCGTAGCGCCCTGACTTAGCGTTGATCACCCAGTGCCACCCCAACGAATCGTCGCCGTCCAACAGCAGCTCACCGCCGATACGCGCCCAATCACACCCTACCAACGCCGGGTGCCCGATCTTCTCATGCCGCAAGCTATCAGGGCTAAAGCGTTGACTTGCAAACCGCTCTACCGCCGAATAGTCATTTGCACCGACCTCGTGAAACCCGGGCAGCGTCTCTTCTATGCCCAGATAACAATCACCAACGCGGTCGATGACCCACAGAATCGTCGCCTGCGTAAAGAAAAGCCGAAGAAACTCGTTGTCGAGCGCATCTCGCATCGCAGTTCCAAGCCTTTTTGAACGCTCATCGCCTAACCGGCAAACCGTACTAAGGCCTAGCTCACCCTCATGGGGCCTGACGGCTGGACCCGGTCGCCACGACGACCTTTCAGGCGGACGAACAACGCCGAAGCGATCATCAAGTTCCTGCACGCCTGTCCCCAACGCGTCTTTTTGTTATCTGCCATACGAACGAATCACTACTTCATCTTTGATAGCAATTTACTTCATCCAGGCCAACAAGAGCCTGCAAAACCAATCCTTTGATCGCCGCGCTCGGCCTAAACACCCGAGCCGATCGTCTCCACATCCTGATCTCGGCCGCCGCCGTGCAAGTCGAGCCATTCGCGGTCGATGTCCGGCAGATCCTTGTCGTCGATCGCGGCCTCGAAGGATTGCAGGCGCTTGTAGATCGACAGCAGTTCGACGATCGTCGTCCAGGAATTGACCAGATACTGGAACGAGTTCGAGACCTGATTGAAGGCAGTCAGGATCTGCTGCAGCACACCGAACGTGAAGCCCGTGGCCGCTCCGCCGATGATGGTCGGAATCAGCAGGATGTAGACGAAAATGTTGTCGGCCTGCAGGTACATGAACCGGAAAATGTTGAAATACATATATTCCAGGTACAGCCGGAAATAATTGCGGCGCACGTCGCCGAACAGTTCGCGCACGGTCGGCGGCTGGGCACGCTCCTCGCGATCCTCGCCGTAGACCAGCTCTTTTCGATAGGCCGCCTCGACGCGCTGGTTCTTGAATTCAAGGCCCGGCAGCCGGATGCCCGCCAGCGCCAGAACGCCGGTCCCGAGCACGGACCAGACGATGGCAGCCGTGAAAAGCGGAGCGGGAATGGCGCCGACGATGGGCAGTTCTGAGACGAACTCGGAGAGGCCCCAGAGCACCGGCAGGAAGGCGATCAGCGTCATCACGGCGTCAACCGCGGACACGCCGAGGCCCTCCATGATGCCGGCGAAGCGCATCGTGTCCTCCTGAACACGCTGGGACGCGCCCTCAATGTGCCGCACCTGCTTCCAGCGGGCCATGTAGTAGTCGTTCATCGCGGTGCGCCAGCGGAAGATCCAGTGGCTGACGAAGAAGCGGAACACGACGATGATAGCGATGAACAGGAATGCGAGTTGGGCAAAGACGAGGATGAGCTCGAACAGATCGGCCTGCGTGATCGTGGACCCCTCGGTCAAGGCGTCCTGAACGCCGTCGAAGAAAGGCCGGCGCCAATTGTTGATGGCGACCGATACCTGCACGTTGAAATAGGTGACGAACAGGATCAGCGCCGAGCCGAGAATCGACCAGAGCTCCCAGGGGTGCTTGGCGCGGCGATGCCAGAAGGCAAAAAAGGCCGCAACAAAGATGATGTAGTAGACGTAGAACCAGAGGAACTCGGGGGTGGTGAAGTGACCAAGGCCGATGACCGGTTCCGCTTCCGGGTTCGGCGTCCCCAAACCGATCAGGGCGCCCCACTGGCTGCCGCCCGCATACCAGATGATCATGGCGACTGCGGTCCAAATCAAGGAGGATAGGAAAAAGAGCCTGGGCTGCGGAAAGAAGGATTTGAACAAGGGCGAACGCCTCTCGGAATGTCAGTCGGTCAAAAACGCATGCAGCCAGTTGTAGGCCAAAAGCCGGTGAAAACCAGCGCCGGCGGTCACTTCGGCGTCAATTCGCCGTGTGCTCCACATCAAAGCGCATTATCGTGGTTGGCCGGCGCGACCGATGACAAAGGTATCCGATGACCGCTTCCGCCCTTGCAGCAGCCGGCCTTTATGCCGGGCTCAACATGCTGATCATGTTCTGGCTCGCCAACGCGATCGGCGTGTTGCGCCGCGGTCACAAGATCGCGGTCGGCGATGGCGGCAACAAGCATCTGGCCAAGATCATGCGCGGGCAGGCGAACGCGGCCGAGAACATGCCCCTTTTCCTGATCATGCTGGTGATCGCCGCGGCGACCGGCATGTCGGGATGGCTCGTCCATCTGTTCGGCCTTGCCTTTACCGCCGGCCGGGCGCTGCATGCTTGGCATTTCATCCAGCCCAAGGCACCGCTCTGGCAACGGTTCGCCGGGTTTGGCATTGCCGGGCTTTCAACCTTCATCCTGGCCATCTGGATGATCGTTGCCGGTCTGCGCGCGGCATTTGGGGGCTGACACCGCAACCGGCCAGACGCCGTCAGGGGCGCCTGATGGCAAAGGCCATGTTCTCGCCATTGACAGCGATGTAGCCGTCGGCGGTCTTCTCGAAGATCACGCAGCGCTGCGGCATGTTGGCCATGTTCAGGCATACCTGTTCGCCGTCGGACGTCCAGTTTCCGCGCATGTTCATCACACCACGGCGCATCTTGAGCGTGCCGTCGGGATTGAACGTCATTTCGCCGCGCCGGCCATTGAACATGGTCACCTGCCAAGGCTGGCCGTCGGCGATCTCGGTGACGCTTTCGGACGCAAATGTGGGTGAAACGCTCGCCCCACCGGCAAGGACGACGCAAGCGAGGACACAACTCGCGATGAAACGGGTGGACATGGCTCTCTCCGGCTGACCGCTTGACTGTGGCCAAGTATAGCCGGCCTCAAAGCCGATGTGGCGTTACGATTTCGCAATGTTGGCGCGAGCGAACCGTTCGAAGATGTCAGCCATTCAGGACACCCTTCATCGCCGGATAGAGTGCCAGATAGCGTTCATAGATCGGCCGGTACTTTTCGACATTGGCAGCGATCGGCTCGATCGTGCGGCCTGGCCGGACCATGGCGCCGATGCCCTCATCGATCGTTGAAAAATGGCCGGCGCCATGGGCGGCGAGCACAGCGGCTCCGGTCGAAGGCGCATCGGGCGACGAAGGCACGCGCACCGGCACGCCAGCCGTATCGGCATGGATCTGCAGCCACAGGTCGGATGCGGTCGCGCCGCCGCCCACCGTCATCTGCGAACTCTCATATCCGGCGCGCGCGAACGCATCGAGAATGGCGCGTGTGCCGAAACCGATCCCTTCCATGATCGCGCGGAAGATGTGGTGCTTTTCATGGGCCAGCGTCAGCCCGACGATGGCGCCGCGTGAAAGGGGATCGGTGTACGGCGTGCGGTTGCCCTGAAAATGGTCCTGCACGATCAGGCCGTCGCAGCCGGGCTCGAGCGCGGCGGCCCTGGCGTTCAGATCGTCGAAATCGAGCCCGCCGGTCAGCCGGCCGAGCCAGTTGATGATCGACCCGGTGGATGTCTGCCCACCCTCGACAACGTAACGGTCCGGATAGACGATATCGGGATAGGCACCCCAAACGCCGGGCGCGTGGACCGGTGCATTGGTGATGCCGAATTGCAGGTGCGACGATCCGGTGATCAGCGCCAGTTGGCCGGGCTGCGCGACGCCCAGCCCGATCATGCCGATCAGTGCGTCGGCGCCGCCCTGGACGATCTTGACCGAACGCGGCAGGCCGAGGGCTTCGGCCGCAGCCGCCGTCAACGTGCCGATGACCGCGCCGGGCGGAACGACGCGCGACGGCCATTTGTCCAGAAGCGCCTCCAGGCCCAGAGCCCTGACGAGGCTCTCGGGCGCGCCGCCGCGGTCGGTCGAGTGATGCCAGCGCAGGCCGACATTGTTGAGGCTGGCCGCCCATTCTCCGGTCAGCTTGTAGGTCAGATAATCCTGGTACTCGCAGATGCGGTGCGCGCGGTCGAATATCTCGGGCTCGTTGCGCTTGATCCACAGGGCCTTCGGGATCATCCACTCAGCCGAGACCGGCCCCTCACCGTTGCCGTTCAGCGCAAGCGCCGGATCGTCCGTGGCAAGCACCAGATCGGCTTCCTCGTTGGCGCGCACATCCATCCAGATCAGCGCCGGGCGCAGCGCATCGCCGTTCTCGTCGAGCGCAACGACGCTGCAACAGGTCGTCGCATAGGCGATCGCCTCGATCGCGTCTGCGGGAACGCCGGCCTCGGCAATCGCCCCGCGCGATGCACTGACGAAATTGGCCCACCAGTCCGCCGGGTCCTGTTCGGCGCGGGCGCCGGCCGAAAACTTCGTCTCGTAAGGGACTGCCACGCTGCTCAGGCATGCGCCGTCAAGGTCATAGATGCGCGCACGCAGGCTTTCCGTGCCCCCGTCTGCCGTCAGAAAGTATGCCACGTCTTTCTCCTCCCGCCGTCCGGCGGGCACGCCGTTTCCGGTCAGCCCTGCCGAAATGCCTCCAATGCCTTGCCGGCATACATCACAGCCGGCCCGCCGCCCATCTCGATCGCCACTTCGAGCGCCTCGATCAGGGCCGCCTCCTCGGCGCCGTGGCGCCGCGCGCCATCGACATGATAGAGGATGCAATCCTCACAGCCTTCGACAACCGAGATCGCCGTTGCGATCAGTTCCTTGTGGGCGGCACTGAACTGGCCGGGCTTCGTTGCCGCCTTGGCGACGCGCGCAAAGCCGTCGAACGTGTCCGGCGCGGCCTTGGCAAGAGCGCCCATGCGCGCCTTGGCGCTGCGCAGAGCTTCGTTGTGATCGGTCATGGTCGGTCTCCTGCGGTGAAAATGTCGAGTGTTTCAGGCAGCGCCTCGGCATGGGGCATATGGCCGGCACGCGGGAAGTGATGGACCGCGATGCGCGGCGAAAGGGCGGTTGCGTCCCGCCAGTCGAAAATACGGTCGCGATGGCCGACGAGCACGCGCACCGGCATGCGGGCGGACAGGCGATCGAGGGCGCCGATAATGCTGACGGTCTGGCCCCTTGGTCCGATCATCTGACCGGCCAGTGTCCTGAGGCGACCGCGTTTTTGCACATCGAAGATGTCGGCGACCGCCGCATCGGACAGGGCAGCCGGCGCCTCGGAAAGCATGCGCAGCAGGTGCGCCACCTCGCCGGGGCTCGCCGGATCGGCCATGCCGTCGACGAAGTCGGCGTTGATCGACAGGCCTATGCCGGCCGGCGCAATCAGACTCAAAGACGAGACGGGAAACGTCTCGGCGAGTGCCATGGCGGGGATGGCGCCGAGCGAGTGGGCGACAAGGTGAAACGGCTGGTCGCCGAACAGCGCGCGGACGAAATCGGGAAGCGGCGCGGCGAGCGCGTCGATGTCCGGCGCTTCGCGTTCTGTCGCACCGTGACCGGGCAGGTCGATGGCGACGACATGGCGGTCGGCCTTGGTAAGGCCGTTGATGAGCGAAGCGAACGTGGTGCGGTCGCCGGCAAAGCCGTGGATCAGAAGGATCGGCGTGCCGGTCGCAGGGCCTTTTTCGATGTAGGCGATCCCGTTGGCAAACCGCAGATCGTCCGATCCGCCCTGCCCTGTGCGCGTAACGTCACGGGCCTCGATGCGGCCGCGCCGGCCCGAACCTGTGAGCGTGGCAAGATCGACACCTTGCCGGCGCGCCAGCCGGCGCGCGACCGGTGTCGCCCGTACGGGACCGGTGCCGTTGGCGGCGGACAGTGGCGGCACCGGCATTGCCGCGTCGGGTTTTTCGGGCCGTACGGACGTTTCGGCGCCTGTCGATGGCGCGGCTGCCACTTGTTGCGCATCGGCGGCATCATCGGTGCCGGTCCAGTCGGGACCATCGCCGACATCCACCTTGGCTATTGGCGCGCCGACCTCGACCGTCTCGCCCACTTCCGCCAGCCTTTCGGTGAGCGTCCCCGCGCCGAGCGCCGGGAACTCGACCACCGTCTTGTCGGTCTCCACCTCGATCAGCGGATCGCCGCGCGCGAAACTGTCGCCCACATCGACCAGCCAGCCGACGATCTCGCCGCGTTCCATGGTCTCGCCAAGGCGCGGCATGGTCAGAATGGCGCCGCTCATACCAGCATCTTCCGTGCGGTTTCAGCAACGAGATCGGCCGACGGGACGGACGCCGCCTCAAGGGCGGTGGAAACGGAAATGGGCACATCCTCGCCGGCGACGCGGATGACCGGATCGTGCAGGAAATCGAAGCATTCCTCGGTGATGCGCGCCGACAGTTCGGCGGCAACGCCGGCGGTCAACGGGCCTTCGGAGACGACCATCGCCCGGCCGATCGGCTCGACGGCAGCCCTGATCGTTTCGAAGTCGAGCGGGTTGAGCGTGCGCAGATCGATCACCGTCGCCTCGATGCCCTGCCCGGCCAGCGCTTCGGCGGCCTGCATGACATAATGGACCTGACGCGAATAGGTGACGATGACGAGATCGGAACCGGTCCGCCGCACGACCGCCCTGCCCCAATCGGGCGGCGGCGCGTCGAGATCGACCTCATCGGACATTGCATAAAGCGCCTTGTGTTCGATGAAGACGACCGGGTCGGGCTGGCGCAGCGCCTGCCGCAAAAGATGGTAGGCGTCATAGACAGTGCCCGGCATCACCAGCCGCAGCCCCGGCGTGTGCATCACGTATGCCTCAAGGCTCTGGCTGTGCTGGGCGCCGGCGGAGCGGCCCGTGCCGCCCTGGGTGCGCAGCACCATCGGCACACCGATCTGGCCGCCGAACATGTAGCGGATCTTGGCGGCCTGGTTGCAGAGCTGATCCATCGTCATGCCGATGAAGTCGACATACATGAGTTCGGCGACCGGTCGCATGCCGGCCATGGCCGCACCGACCGCGGTGCCGACAATGGCGGGTTCGGAAATCGGCGTGTCGCGCAGCCGCTCGGGGCCGAACTCGTCGATCAGACCCTTGGTCACCCCGTAGGCGCCGCCATAGCGCCCGACTTCCTCGCCGATGACGAACACATCCTCGTCCTCGGTCATGGCGTCGTGCAGCGCCTTTCTGAGCGCGTCGCGGTAGGTCATTTGGGCCATGGCATCAGTCCCTTGCCAGCACGCGGTCGATGCGGTCGGCCAGCGGTTCCGGCTCCGGCTCGCCGACGGCAAAAACATCGCGGAACATGGACGAAAGCGGCGGTTCTTCCGACAAGTCGGCAAAATCGATGGTCGCATCCATCTCGGCGGCGGCCGCCGCGTCGATGGCATCGAGTTCCGCTTCGCCATGGCCCGCGTCGACAAGCGCCGCGCGGGCGAAGGCGATAGGGTCCTTCCGGCGGCCTTCCTCCTCCTCGCCGGGAGAGCGGTAGGGGCTCTTGTCCTTTCGGGCATGACCGAAGAAGCGATAGCAATCGATGGCGAGAAAGCCCGGCGTTCCACCGCGCGCCGCATCGACGATGCGCTGGGCGGCATCGCGGACGGCAACGACATCCAGCCCGTCGACCGTCTCGCCATTGAGGCCGAAGGCGACGGCGCGCTCGTGCAGGGCGGTCGCCTTGGTGGCCTGGTCGATGCGCGTGCCCATGCCGTATTGGTTGTTGATGCACACGAAGACGGTCGGCAGATCCCACAGCGCGGCCATGTTCATGCTCTCATACAAAATCCCCTGCTGCATGGCGCCGTCGCCGAAAAAGGCGATCGAGACGGCCCCGGTCCTGCGCTGTTGGGCCACAAGCGCGGCACCAACAACGGCGGGGATACCGCCGCCGACGATCGCGTTGGCGCCCAGATGGCCCAGCCCCATGTCGGCAATATGCATCGAGCCGCCCTTGCCGTGGCAATAGCCGGTCTGCTTGCCGGCGATCTCGGCCATCATGCGTTCCGGATCGGCGCCGCGCGCCAGGAAGATGCCGTGGCCGCGATGGTGCGTCGTGAAAGTGTCGCCATCCTTCATCGCCGCGCAGACACCGACAGCGGCGGACTCCTCGCCGATCGACAGGTGCAGCATCGAACCGGCGCTCAGGCCGCGCACGAACAGTTCGCCGACGCGCTCCTCAAAGGTGCGCACGCGCCGCATCTGGCGGTACAGGCCGAGCAGGTCGGCGTTCGAGCCGGTGGCGATGTGCGGCTTGGGTGCGTTCATCGGAGCCTCGCAATCGGTGGCGGCCGCGCGTGACTTGAAACCGCACGCGCCGACAAGACGATTAGAACGCGCTTGTTACAAATGTCAACAACAGATACATTTGTACGAGACTTTCGCTTGATCGCCCCGAACGGGAGGATAATTTGCGCCCATGAGCCGGATGACCGAGGGCCAATTGATGAGTCGTGCCGCCTGGCTCTACTATGTCGGCGGCCTGAACCAGGAGCAGACGTCGGCGCGCCTGGGGCTGACGCGCGCCCGGGTGAACCGGCTGTTGCAGCAGGCCCGCGAGACGGGCCTGGTCGCGATCACGGTCGATCGCCGCGACCTGGGTCTGTTGCCGGTCGAGGATGCGATCCGCCGGGAGTATGGACTTGATCACTGCATCGCCACGCCGGCGCTGGGCCTGACGGCGGCGGATCGGGCGGAGAACGCCGCTCTTGCCGAATTTCCGCTGCGCGCGGTCGGCTCGGCGGCGGCGACGTTTCTGCGCGACGCGCTGGCGGCCAAACCCGATGCCGTCGTCGGCACGGGCTGGGGCCGGACGCTGGCGCAGATGGCGCGGCACATGGCCGGCGTCAGTGCGCCCAAGGCGCGCTTCATCAGCCTGATGGGCTCGCTGACCGCCAATTCGGCGTTCAATCCGTTCGAGGTTGTCCAGTCTCTGGCCCAGGCGACGGGCGCCGAGGGCTATTTCCTACCGGTGCCGTTCATCGCCGACAGCGCCGCGGACCGCGACGTGCTCCGTTCGCAGCGGGCCGTCGTCACAACGCTCGAACTTGCCCGCTACGCCGATCTGGCGCTGATCAGTGTCGGCGAACTGACCGAGGCGTCGCTGCTGCGGCGTCAGGACATGATCAGCGCGGACGATCTGGCATCATTGCGCCGCGCGGGCGCTGTGGGCGATACGAACGGTATCTTCTTCGATGCCAGCGGACAGCCGGTCGACCATCCGCTCAATGCGCGGACGCTGGCGGTCGGCCTCGACGATCTGCGCCGCGCCGAGACGATGGTGCTTTCGTTCGGCATCGAAAAGATCGGGGCGACGCGCGCCCTGCTGAGAAGCGGTGTCGCCAAGGGGCTGATTATCGACGGCGACGCGGCGATGACGCTTGCCGAAGGGTTGCCTGGGGTCGAAGCCGCGCAGGAAACCTGAGCAGGTTTTCGCTCGCAACCGCCCAACATGGATGCCGCGTTTCAGGCGGCCGCGACGGAGGCCGAAGACGGATCGTGCGGCCCTCCCCGGTGGCGGAACCGCGCCGTCAGCGGATCGGCCTCGTAGTCGGCGACGAACCTGCCGCAACTGGCGGCAAGCCAGGCGACCCCGTCGATGATCGCGTCGGCCTTTTCGTCGGTCAGAAGGTAGCTGAGGTTGAGCCGGACCCAGCCGGGTTTTTCCAATTCATCGCCAGCGCCAATCCGTTCGAAGACATGTTCGGAGCGCGGCGCATCGATGCCGAGCAAGCGGTGACCGTAGGAGCCGGCGCATGCACATCCGCCGCGCGCCTGAATGCCGAGCACATCGCTGAGCATACGGGTGAAAAGCTGGTGATGGACGCGCCGCCCGTCCGGGCCGCTCACCCGGAACGAAAAGATCGGCAGCTGACCGTGCGTCGACGTGTTGCCGAGCAGTTCGAGCCCGGGCACGTCGCGCCATGCATCGATCGCCCTTTGCCTGAGTACCGCATTGCGCGCCGCGATCCGGTCGCAGCCGACGGCGTCGCGCGCGATCATCGCAAGCGCCGCGCGAATGTCGCCGATGACGTTGGGCGTGCCGGCTTCCTCCCGCGCTTCGACCGAGGGGCTGTAGACATGATCCCACGGGGAAACGAACGTCACCGTGCCGCCGCCCGGCGCCGTCGGCGTCGTGCGCGCAACGATCGTGTCACGCACGACCATGACGCCCGACGCGCCGGGACCACCGATGAATTTGTGCGGCGAGAAGACGATGGCGTCCTTGGCACAATCGGCGGCCGGCGTCATGTCCATGCCGAGATAGGGGGCGCCGCAGGCATAATCCCAGATCGCCAGCGCGCCGTGCGCCTTCAAGAGCCGCGTGACCGGGTCGGTATCGGTCAGGATGCCGGTGACGTTGGAGGCGGCAGAAAAGCTGCCGACGATCAGATCGGCACCTTTTGCGGCGACAAGCTCGGCTTCGAGCATGGCGAGATCGATACCGCCGCCGGCCGCTTCGCCGATCTCGCCCACTTCGGCGCCGGACTCGCGCCACGGCAATATGTTGGAATGGTGTTCGTACGGACCGATCAGCACGACGATCCGCTCGCCCGACGCCACGCGCCGGCCGATATCGAGCAGCCCGACAATGCGGTTGATGCCGGAGGTCGCGCCGCTGCCGGTGAAGACGGTGTGGCAATCGGGGCCGGCATTGACGGCATCGGCAATCACCGCCCGCGCGGCGGCGCGCATCCGCGTCATTGCCTGCCCGCAATGGGACGCTTCGGTGTGGCTGTTGGCATAACAGGGAAGCACACGCCGCGTGACGAAGTCCTCGATCTGCGCCAGCGCGCGGCCCGAGGCGACATAATCCGCATAGAGCAGCGGTTTTTCGCCATAGGGGGTCTCGAACGCCATGCCGTCGCCGATCAGGCCGGCGCGCTGGATCTCGACCGGATCTCCGGCGGCAAGGCCGGCGCGGAATTCATCGAAAACGGACATCGGTTTCTCCAAAATGTGGTGATGGAGGGTATCCCGACCAAAGGCGATTTTTCTCCCTTTTTGACACGGAAATTATCCGTTCTATGATGATTTTGATAGGTTGGAAGGCATAATATGGATGAGATTGATATTCAACTGCTCGAGACGATGCAGAGACAGCCGGACCTGTCACAGCGCGATCTCGCCGATCGGGTCGGCCTGTCACAGAATGCCTGCTGGCGGCGCCTGAAGAAGCTCGAGGATGGCGGCATCATCAAGGGCCGGAGCCTGAAGCTGAACCGGGAGGCGCTCGGGCTCAGCCTCGTCGTTTTCACGATGATCCGGACGCGGAGCCATTCCGCGCAATGGCTGGAAACCTTCCGGCGGCATGTGTCCAACATCCCCGAGGTGACGGACTTCTTCCGCATCGGCGGCGATCAGGATTATCTCTTGAAGATCGTGGCGCGCGACATGGCCAGCTACGACCATGTCTACCAGCGCCTGATCGACAAGGTCGAACTGGATTCGGTCACCTCATACTTCACCATGGAGGCGATCATCGAAAATCGCGGCCTGCCCCTGCGCGCGGGGTGACACGCAATCGGCACCAGATCGTTCCGCCATCCGGCAGGCGCCGTCCAGATCGAAATCGATCACTCGCCGTAAGGCACCCAGACGTTCTTGACCTGGGTCGCCCGGTGCAGGAATGCGCGGCCATGGCCTTCGGGCTTTGTCCAGTCGCGCGCCATGCCGGGCTCGGTCCATGTCTGCTTGAGGTTGCCGGCCGAGCGCTGCTCCACCATCGCGATTCCATCGCGCGAGCCGAAGTACCACAGCCCGTCCACGCCATCATGATCGCCCAGCGTCTTGGCCAGTTCGTCGCGTTCGCCGGTGACGATGTTAATCACCCCGCCGGGCACGTCCGAGGTTTCGAGCACTTGGTAAAGGTCGGTCGCGGCCAGCGGATGGGTCTGCGAGGGGATTGCAACGACGCGGTTGCCCATCGCCACTGCCGGCAGCACCAGAGAGACGAAGCCGAGCAGCGGAAACGGCGTCGGGCAGGCAATGCCCATCACGCCGAGCGGCTCGTGCATGGCGAGCGTGACATGGGCGCTTTTCGTCTGGTGCACCGCGCCGTCGAACTTGTCGGCCTGGGCGGCATACCAGAAGCAGCGCTGGATCGCGGTTTCGACCTCGGTTTTGGCTTTCGCCGGGCTCTGGCCGAAACTCTTGAGCCGGTCGGTGAACTCGTCCGCCCGCGCCGCCAGGTTCTCTGCCAGATAGTAGAGTACCTGCGCGCGGTTGTGGCCGGTCGCCGCGCCCCAGCCCACCGCCTTGTGCGCGGCTTCGACCGCATCGCGAATGTCCTTGCGGTTGCCATGGCCGGCAAGACCGATCGCCTCGCCCTTCGCATTGGTGACCGGATAGGAATAGCCGCCATCGGGCCGTTTCTGCTTGCCGCCGACATAGAGCTTCGCCGTCCGGTCGATGCCGACCACCACGCCGCCGAGCCCCGGCGCGGGCGGGATCGCCGCCGGCGCGTCGTCCGCCTTGGGTGGTTTGGGCGCGGGGAAGGACAGATATTCCATCATCCCTTCGCGGCCGCCCTCCCGTCCGAACCCGCTTTCGCGGTAGCCGCCGAAGCCGGCGCCCGCATCGAACACATTGGTGCAGTTGATCCAGACGACGCCGGCCTTGAGGTCGGCGGCAATGCCAAGGCACAGATTGACATTTTCCGACCAGATCGAGGCGGCCAGCCCATAGCGGGTGTTGTTGGCGAGCGCGATCGCGTCGGCAGGCGTGCGGAAGGTGGTCAGCGTCGCCACAGGTCCGAAAATCTCTTCGGTCGCCAGCGTCGAGGCCGGTTCCACGCCGGTCGCCAGCGTCGGCGGGTAGAAGCAGCCGTCGGGCGCTTCGCCCTGATAGAGGTCGGCGCCCTCCGCGACGCCCTTGGCCATCAGTTCCTCGATCCGCGCCAGTTGCACCGGATGGACGATGGCGCCGACATCTGTCGACTTGTCGAGCGGGTCGCCGACCCGAAGCGCGGCCATGCGCTGCCTGAGCAGCGCGCCGAACCGTTCGGCAACGCTTTCGGCGACGAGGATGCGCGCGCCGGCGCAGCAGACCTGACCCTGGTTGAACCAGATCGCATCGACCACGCCCTCGACGGCGGCGTCCAGATCGGCGTCGGCGAAGACGATGAACGGGCTCTTGCCGCCCAGTTCCAGCGTCAGCTTCTTGCCGGACCCGGCCGTCTCGCGGCGGATCAGCCGGCCGACATCGGTCGAGCCGGTGAAGGCGAGCTTGTCGATGCCCTCATGGGCAACGATCGCGGCGCCGGTCGCGCCGTCGCCCGTGACGATGTTGACGACGCCCCTGGGCAGGCCGACCTCGTCGCAGATTTTCGCGAAAGCCAGCGCCGTCAGCGGCGTGTATTCGGCCGGCTTGAGGACGACCGTGTTGCCGGCGGCGAGCGCCGGCGCGATCTTCCAGGCCAGCATCAGAAGCGGGAAGTTCCACGGGATGATCTGGCCGCAGACGCCCACCGGTTTGGCGTCTGAAAACTCGGTCTCTGCGATTTCGGCCCAGCCGGCATGGTGATAGAAATGGCGCGCCACCAGCGGCACGTCGATGTCGCGCGCCTCGCGGATCGGCTTGCCATTGTCGATGGTTTCAAGAACCGCCAGGAAGCGGGCGTGCTGCTGGATGCGCCGGGCGAGCGCGTAGAGCCAGCGGGCACGCTCATGGCCGGACAGGCCGGCCCACTTGCCCTGTGCGCCGCGTGCGGCCTTGACCGCCGCGTCGACGTCGGCGGCGGTGCCTTGCGTGATCTGCGCGATCGTTTCGCCCGTCGCCGGATTGGAGACCTCGAACGTGTCGCCCGGTCTGGTGAAGCGGCCGTCGATGAAATGGCCGAAACCGGCCTCGTGCACGGCCAGCCAGTCCTCGACGATATCGGCGCTCTCGGGCGCCGGGCCATAGTCCATGGTGTCGATCAGGTTTGCGATGGAAGTCATCGGGGCGTCCTCAGGCGATGGCGTGGCGGTGGCTGGCGGCATAGCGCCCGGTAACATGGTGCTCGAGCTGGCGTTCGATGTCGGCCAGCATGGACGAGGCGCCGAGGCGGAACAGGTCCGGCCTCAGCCAGTCATTGCCCAGTTCCTCCTTCATCAGGATCTGCCAGGCGAGCGCGTCCTTGGCGGTCTTCATCCCGCCGGCAGGCTTGAAGCCGACCCGGTGTCCGGTCTCCATGCCATAGTCGCGCAGGGCGCGGACCATGATCAGGCTGACCGGCAGCGTTGCGTTGACCCCTTCCTTGCCGGTCGATGTCTTGATGAAGTCGGCGCCGGCCTGCATCGCCACCATCGAAGCAGCATAGACGTTGCGATAGGTTTCGAGTTCGCCGGTGGCGAGGATCGCTTTCAGATGCGAATGCCCGCACGCCTCGCGCATCTGCGCGATCTCGTCATAGAGCGCGTTCCATTCGCGCTTGAGGACATGTTCGCGCGTGATGACGATGTCGATCTCGTCGGCGCCTTCCTCGACCGCATAGCGGATCTCCGCGAGCCGGATCGGCAGCGGCGTCAGGCCCGCGGGAAAGCCGGTGGCGACGGAAGCGACGGGAATGTCCGTGCCCTCAAGCGCGGCGACCGCATGCGGCACCATGGTCGGGTAGACGCAGACCGCGCCCGTCGTCAGGCCCATCCCGGCGATGCCGAGGCCCTCCAGGATGCGCGGGGCGAGCGGCTGTCGCGCCTTTGCGCAAAGCCGGTGGACGCGACCCTCCGTGTCGTCGCCCGAGAGCGTCGTCAGGTCGATGCAACGGATTGCGTTGACCAGCCACGCCGCCTGGTTGGCCTTCTTGACCGAGCGCCGTGCGGTGAGGCTGGCGGCGCGCCGTTCGGCGGCCGAGCGGTTCACGGCGTGACCCTCGAACATCTCAGGCGCCAGCGCGATGCCCGGATTACGCATCCGGTTGTGATCGGCCGTTGGTGGCACCGGGTCGAACACGGTCTGCGAATGGGCCGCAGTTGCAGCGTCAGCGGTCATGGGCATGCTCCAATGCATAGGTGGCAGTCGCGGCGTCGGTGATCAACACGCTGAAAAGCCTTGCACGCAGTGCACCGACGACGACTTGAAATTTCTCGGCCCCCGCAGCAACGCAAATCGCGCGATCGCGCGTTTTCAGGTCCGACAGCGGCAGGCCGATCGTGCGCCCGTCGATTCCGGCGTCGACGATCTCGCCGGTGCGGTCGATGAAACGGCCGACAATGTCGCCCACCGCACCTTTGGCGCGCAGGCTGTCGTATTCATGTTCGAGCAGGTTGCCGGAGTTCAACAGCGCCGAATCCCCATTCAACGCTCCAAGCGAGAAACAGATCGCCTCGACCGATCGCGCGCGGTGCAGCACATCGGCGACGATCCGGTCACGCTCGAGCACCTGGCGGGTTTCGGGCTGGCCGACAATGGCCGGCACGGGCAGCGGGATGAACCGGCCATCGCCCTTGCGCGCGAAGGTCTCGGCCACATCGTTCTGGTGCTGATCGCCGGGGATGGGCGCGACGGCACCATTGATCTGAACGACGTCGACGCCGGCAGCCCACCCGTCCGGCAGCCAGTGCGCAACGGCAGCCATCGTCCGACCCCAGGACACGCCGAACGTCGTCGGCCTTGGTTTGAGCGCGGCCAGATACTGGCCGGCAGCCTTGGCCAAACCTTCAAGTCCACCGGAGCCATCCACATTGTCGGGAAGGACCACCGCATCGGCGAGCCCGAACATGGTGACCAGATCCGTTTCCAGATTCGGGCACCGGTCGCTGCGCGGCACGATTTCGATCCGCACGACGCCCAGATCGCGCGCCTCTTGCAGCAGGCGGCTGACCTGCCAGCGGTTAAGGCCGGTGCGCGATGCAATATCGGTGTGCGTCAGGTCCTGCTGATAAGCCATCCGCGCGACCTGAACCATCAGCTGGTCGCGTCCCTCATCCACCGGGAGGCGATTGGCGGAGCGCGCCTGCTCATTGCTCACGCAATCGTCCTCGCAGCTTACAACGCAAGAGATAACAAAACTGTCTCGGCATCTTCGTCATACGCCTTGGTCTTCCCGAAACTCCGGCGCGCGGGGCGATGGCCGACCGTTTCCCAAACCAAATATCACATCTGTGATATTTGGCAACAGATGTGATGGATTGATCGAACCTTGCCCTTGAGCGCGGTCCGAAACTGGTTGCGTGACCATGCGGGCAGCAATGGCAAGGTCGTCACTCGGAAACACCGAATGCGATGTCGCCGCCAAAGGCACCGCACGGCGATTTGATGTTGCGAAAACTACCGGACGCAGTTGCCCAACCACCCGGAGTCAAAACGGTTTAAAGAGCTGTTGAGACCGGCCTCCAACGCGAAACAGCGAAACATTCGCACGATCCTGGACTCATTGCCGACGTACGGAACGCATTTTTATTATTAAAAAGCAGTACATTATTGTTTATCGAGTTGATTTGTGCTAGCAAGCTGAAAGCGCATGGCGCTCTATTTGTTTTCAAAATTTGAACCTGACCTGGGGAGGTGGCAATGGCTGATCTGCCGGCTGACTTGCGAACTATTGTTGCGCTGAAATCTTGGGAAGACCCCAAGTTTGCAGCCGAATTGAAAGAAAATCCGAAAGGCGCCGTCGAAGGATTGGCCAAGTCGCTCGGGCTTGACGTGAGCGACGTCAATTTCAAGGTCGTCGACGAGGCTTCGGACGAGTATCTTCTCGTCATTCCCGACAATCCGATGGGCGCCAGCCCCGCCGAGATGCGATCGAAGAACTCCGAGGCGGTGATGCTGCGCGGCGGCGGAACCGTGAATTCCTACACCGCCGATTGCGGCTGCGGCAATTCCTACACCGGCGGCTGCTCTTGCGGCAGCGTTTTCGGAACGCCCTGCCTCGCATGCGCAACGGTCCTTCTTTGCTGACGCTCAGGGCTCGACATCCAACCCACTGATTGCAACGCCGGCGGGCCGGTCGATGCGGCCAGCATCGGACCCGCCGGCACCGGGCGTTTGCTTTACCCATGACGATCCGCGTTCCGTTCAGCGTGCTCGGACCTTCCGAGCGGATCTCGGCGGCTGCCCGTGACCTCGGCGAGCCGACTGAAAGCCAGATCGATCGCTTCAGGTGGTGGCAGGACACGTTCTTTGCCAACACGCCACTCTCGATCGATGACTGGTTCCGGGTCGGCGGCGCCTCTTCCGATCGCTTCGCGGCCAGCATCGACCTTGATGGCGAGGTCGCACTGGACACAAGTCGATTCGCCTGGGCCGATACCTATGACCGCCTGCGTGGCGTCAGCGACCATCGGGATCCTGCCGCGGCCGTCGATTTCTCCCACGCGATTCTGCCCGTCTTGAAAGACGCGACCGCGACGCTCGGGACTTCGGGAATTCTCGACGGCTTCCCCCATCGCGATGCGCTTCTGAAGTCGTTCGTTGAGTATCTGGCAAGGCGCCTGCAACCTGCGGCCTTTCCGGCGATCGGGCTCGCGCTGCACTTTGCCAAGATGACGGGGCGCGTGTCGGCGAGATCAGACAAGGCCGCGATGGAAGAGTTCATCGCCGGCCTTCAGTCCGGCCCCGACCGCAAGGCCCTGCTGCAGAACTTTCCGCTCACCGATCGGATGCTGGCCCAGATATCGGCCTTGTCGGTCGACATGCTCGGCGAATTGACGGGCCGTCTCGAGCACGATGCGCCGCAATTGCGCGCTGTGTTCGGCGTCGAGACCGAGGCGCTGTCCGGCATCGATTTCGGCCTCGGCGACCCGCACGCCGGCGGGCGATGCGTCTGCAAGCTGTCGTTCGGCGATCGCCAGATCATGTACAAGCCGAAGTCACTGGCGTCGGACGTGCAGTTTGCGGCGGTTCTCGACAGTCTCAACCCCCATCTTACGAAATCGCTGCGCCACTTCCGGGTTCTGGACCGGACGGCCTATGGCTGGGCCGAGGTGGTGCACTTCAAGCCGTGCTCCAAACCGCAGGAGATCGACGACTATTACGAGCGGCTCGGCGCGATCCTCGCCATTCACTACGCCCTTGGCGCAACCGATGTGCATTTCGAGAACCTGATCGCCTGCGCTGACACGCCGATCGTCGTGGACACCGAAACGATCATCCAAAGACCGCCGCCACGGCCAGCCGACGACGACTGGGCCTACTGGAACTGGCACCATATCATGTCCCGCCATGCGACCGTGCTCGGCGTCGGCCTGCTGCCCGATCTGGCGGTCACGCCGGAGGGCGAGGTCTATGACCTCAGCGGAGCCGGCAGCGTCGGCAGCCAGGCCACCCCGTTCCAGCAGCCCCAGTTCGACGGTTTCGACGACGGCTCGCCCGGCATCTCCTACCGCCCGGCAACATTGGAGGCCAAGGAGAACATGCCCGTGCTCGACGGGGCGCAGAAGGCCGTGGTCGATCATGGACCGGCCTTCTTGCGGGGTTTCGAGAACGGCTATCGGGCGCTGCTGCGCGGCCGTTCGGCGCTGATGGCGGACGATGGTCCGTTGGCACGGTTGGCCCGGGTCGGCATGCGCTGGGTCGCGCGCCCGACCGTCGAATATGCGCTGACGCTGCGGGAATCGTTCCACCCCACCTGCATGCGCGACGGGTATGAGCGCGATGTCTGCTTTGCCAAACTGCTCGACAGCGTCCGCGCCGCGCCCGGCCTGCGCAAGCTGGTGCCGTTCGAAGTCAGGGATCTCTGGCAGGCGGACATCCCGTATTTCAAGTCGGACGGCAACGGGCGGGTCCTTCTGGACGCTTTCGGCAAAGAGGTCGACGCGGCCTACTTCGACACGGACCAACCGGCATTCGTGCGCGAGAGAATGGCGCGATTGTCGCCCGAAGATCTGTCGCGCCAGAAGGCCATCATCGCCGGTGCCATCGGCGCGAGGCAGACGATCGGCGGTCCCGAACAACCCTCCGGCACGATCGAAGGGGAGCGGCGCGATCCCCAGCGGTCCGACATCGTGGACTTGCTGGCGGCCGTGGAGCGCGATCTGACCGAAAGCACACTGGTCATGGACGGCAAGCCCACCTGGTTCGCGCCCGTGCAACGCGGCATGATGAACTATTCCTACGATGCCATCGACCGGTCGCTCTACAGCGGCCTTGCGGGGATCGGGCTCTTCTATGCCGAATATGCGCGTCATGCCGGAGCGGAAAGTTCGTGCCGCGATTTGGCGACAAGCATCTTCGACACGTTGTGCGACGGCCTGCAGACCGCTCCGCCGTACCAGAACCTGTCGGCTTTCGAAGGCGTCGCCGGCGCCGTCTATTCGGTCGCGCGAATGGCGCGATGCCTTGATCTGCGGCCGCGCGGCTTGACGGCCGGGCTCGAAGCCATCCGCGACGGGCTCGACACGGTCGGGCAGTCCGACGTGATATCGGGGACCGCCGGTATCATCCTGACCATGCGCTGCCTGCTCGACACGACGCATGCCGATCAGGCCTACGAGATCATCCGCCTTTGCGCGGAACAACTGGTCAGGGACGCAAACCGCAACGCAGGCACGGCAAGCTGGCCCAGCGGCCCAGACAAGCTGCATCTGAGCGGTTATGCCCATGGCGCGGGCGGCATCGCCGCGGCTCTCAAAGTCGCTGGCGACGTGCTGGACGACGAGGGCCTGCATGAACTGGCCAGGGAGGCCATTGCCTTCGAGAACCGGACATTCGACCGCGCACGGCAGAACTGGCAGGACCAGCGGCCGGACGTGAACATCTCTACCGCCTGGTGCCATGGCGCGATCGGGATCGCCCTGTCGCGCCTGGCACTTCGTGATGTGCTTTCGCCGGACGTCTTTCAGGCCGATCTGGAGCGGGCGCTGGCGGCCATCGCAGACAATGGCGCGGGAGGCAGCCACTGCCTGTGTCATGGATCGATCGGCAATGCGATCGTGCTCGACCGTTGCGGCGAGCGGGGGCAGGCCCTGGCGGCTGCACTGATATCCCAAACGATCGCGCAATATCGCCAAGATGGCCGCTGGCGTTGCGGCGTCGGTGGCCACATGCAAACGCCGGGTCTGATGCTCGGCAAGGCCGGCATCGGCATGGGGCTGATCGAGCATCTGCGCGGCGGCGGCGGTCCCTCGACCCTTCTGCTGGAAGCCTGACCCGACACTCGGCAGCCCGGCGGACTGCGGTGGCGCACAACCATCCGGGCCGTGCGCCCTGCCCCGCAATCGGGCTCCGATCCCGCCATTCCACCCCGCCCAACGCACGGGTCGCCGATATTGGAGAAACACGGCAAGACGCCGGCCTTCAGTGCCGGCCGGCGAGGTGACGGCCGGACAAAGCGCCATCGGTACATTCTGCGTGCCTGAAACTGTCTGGAGCGATACAACCGGATACGACCATGGCGCGATATACTAAAAGAAAACTGAAAAAGTGTCTTTTTTCATCGCATAATTATGAGACTAGGTTGACTCTATTTACGCATTCAATAACATCTGAGACCAGTATCAGAGATTAATATTTAAACTTACAAGTCAAATAGTTGCATCAGGCCCTGTCATGAAGGGCGGGACGGCACGATAAATGATGGCAAGCCTCCGGACCGCAAGCCAAAGCGCCGATTATGTCATGCTCCAGCGAGCCCGTGACGCGCTCATGGGCAGCGACGACGTCCGGAGCGGCCGAGGTCCGTCCATGTTCGACCCCGACGTCGTCTCGTTCGCGCACGGAGAAGGCGTCCGCCGCCCCTATCCCGAGGCGATATCGGCAATGATGCGCGCACTGGCCGATCCCGAAAGCATGCCGCTGGAAAACTACATGTTCCTGCAGCGGTTCACCGAGCTCGAAGAGGCGGTCGCCGCCGAGATGTCGGCGATCGGCGTGCCGGGCGCGCACGCGGCCAATGTCGCGTTCGATGCGGGAACGACGCGGCTGATCATCGCCGCGCTCGAACTGATGACTGAGCCGGGCGACACGGTCGTGACCTTTTCGGGCCACTATCATCCGCTCGCCTCCTGGTGCGCCTATCGCAATCTCGACCTGCACGTGGTTCCAACCAGCGCCGAGGAAGGACATCGGCCGTCGGCGGCGCGGCTTGAAGCGCATCTTTCGGCACTGTCTGCGGCAAGGCCGCCGGTCCTGGTCCTGTTCAATCCGTCGATGACCGGCGCCATTTGCGACCGTGGCGAGATCGAAAGGATCGGCGCGCTGATCGCACGTCACGAGATGTGGGCCATAGAGGATGCGCTGTTCGCCAACTGCACGTTCGGCAAGGGCGCAAGCCCGCAGCGATTGGCGGCAACATCGGCGGCAGACCGTGTTTTGACGGTCGCCGGCGCCAGCAAGCTTCATGGCCTGGCCAATCTGCGGATCGGCTGGGGCTGCGGCGCATCGGCGCTCATCAACCCCTTGCGCGACTACATCACCGCCAGTTCGGCATCGCTACCGCATCTGGTCAAGGTCGCAGCGCTGGCCTCGCTTCGGGCTCCCGGCGGCTTCCGTTCACAGAACGTGCGTGAGATCGGCAGGCGGCTGCAACAGGTTGCGAGAATCGTCGGCCAGATGGACACCCGGCTGCGGACCCTGACGGGCCATCGGGCTCCGCTTCTTGCGGTGGACCACATGCCGGAGGCAGGACACTCGATCCTTCTGGACTTCGGCGGCTTTGTCGATGCGGCCCGCCGGAACGGGCTTCGTTTTTCCGACAGCGCCGATCTGGCCCGCTGGTTCCTGGACAGTTGCAAGGTCGCCTTTTCCCCGGCCCAATCGCACGGGTTCGACGGCTTCCGCCTGCGCGTGAATGTCGCCTCCGTCGGCACGTCGTTCACCTACACGGCCTCGCGCGCGCTGGAAGCCGATTGGGACGATCAATGGTCGCCGGCGCATGAAGCATCCTTCGAAAAGGGTTTTGCCGAAGGCCGGAGCATCATCGACAAGGCCATGACGGACCGGGTCGAGCCGGCCATGGCCCGGGCGCTCACAATCCCGCCGCCAAGCCGACGCCGTTCGTTGAACGGAACGAGGCCGCACGCCGTCAATGGACTCCAAGAAGCGGTCGGGGGCTGCGATGCGGTTCTGATGGATGTCTGGGGCGTTCTGACCGATGGCGAGAAAGCGTTCGAGCCCGGCGTTTCGGCACTGAACCGCCTGATCGAGACGGGCCGGCCCGTGATGCTTTTGTCCAACACCTCCCGGCGCGGAAACGACCTTGCCGAAAAGCTTTCAAGGCTGGGCATTCCGCCGACAAGCTACACCGCGATCATCACCGGCGGCGATCTGGCCTTTGACTGCGCGGTGACGCGGAAGGTCGGCGGTCGCGCATTCGGCGACAACGTTCTTCTGGTGGGCGAACAGCCGGGAGGGCACTGGGCCGAAGAGGCCGGCATGGTCGTCGTCGAGGATGTCGAGATCGCCGATGTTGTGCTTGGATTGGGAATCCTGAACGAGCCCGATATCGGCGATACCCATCTCGACATGTTGCGACGTGCCGCCGGTCGGGGTCTGCCGTTCCTGATCAGCAATGCCGACAGCCGCGTGCGTCTCGGCGACCAGATCCGCATCGGCGCCGGCGCACTGGCGCCGCATTACCGCGCGGCCGGCGGAGAGCCCTACCTTTTCGGAAAGCCGCACGACACGATCTTTGCGGCCGCCATTGCCCATCTTTCCGCGGCGTTCGCGTCCAGGACATTTTCTCCGGAACGGTTGTTGATGGTCGGGGACTCTCTTGCGACCGATATCGGCGGTGCCGCGGCATTCGGTGCGCGCACACTGCTGGTAACCGCGACCGGCATTCACGGGGCCGCATTGCACAAGGGACCCGATGGCGCACTGTGCGACGAAGCGCTGGCACGGCTGTGCGACGAGCATGCCGCGGTGCCCGATGCAACACTGGCGGACATGAGATGGTGACGGCCCCGCGCAAGACGATCCTGGTGCTCGGCGCCGGCGTCATCGGCGGCAATGTGGCCGACCTTCTCACCCGCATGGACGACCGCTTCCGGGTCATCCTCGCCGCGCGCGATGCCGCGCGGGTCGGCGAACGGGCAAACCTGGCGATCACGGTGGCGCTGAATCTTGGCTTCGAGCCGCAGTTGGAGTGGCGCAGCGTCGATGTGACGGACTTGGACGCGACCGCATCGCTGATTGCGGAAACGGCGCCGGATCTGATCGTGAACGCGACAAGCCTGCAGACGTTCTGGGCGATATCGCTGCTGCCCGGGGACATCCACAAGCGCCTGGAACGCGCCAAGATCGGCCCCTGGCTGCCCAATCATCTGGCGACGACCCGTGCCGTCATGCGCGCCGTCGCCGACAGCGGAACCGCCGCGCCCGTCGTCAACGGCTCGTTTCCGGACGGCGTCAATCCGGCGCTCGCGACGGTCGGTCTCGCGCCGCTTGTCGGCGGCGGAAACATCGCCAACCTGATCCCGACGCTCGAGCGCGCCTGCGCCGAAATGCTCGGCGTCGACCGGCGGGAGCTGACGCTGCGCTTTGCGGCCCATCACGTGGCCTGCAACGCGATCTCGAGCACCGGCAAACCCGATCCGGCGCCCTATGCGCTGAGCGTCAGGCACGGAGGCCGCGAAGTGGCCGACGAAATCGACCAGGAAGCGCTCTTTGCCAGCGTGGTGGGCAAGTTCAAGCGCGTCCGGGGCGTTGCAGGACAGGTGGTGGCTTCGTCGGGTATCGCAGCGGTCGCGGCAGCGCTGCTGGACGACGAGCGAACGCACCGGATCCACGTTCCCGGGCCAAACGGGCTTGCCGGCGGATATCCGGCCCATGTCGGCAGTGAGGGTGTCGCGCTCGATTGCGCCGGCGGCTTCGACCAGGACAAGGCGGTCGCGGTCAACGCACAAGGCGCCCATGTCGAGGGCATCGAGGACATACGTCCCGACGGGACCATCGTCTTTGCCGAGGAGGAGATGTCCGTATTGACCGAAACCTTCGGCTATCGATGCCGCGAAATGCACGTCGATGACGTCGATGCGGCCGCCGCCGACTTGCAGGCCCGCTACCGCTCCTTTGCCAGTGAGTTGATGCAGTGAACCAGATACGCAGCGCGCCCGATCCGACGAGCGTCGTCACACTCAACAAGCTTGGCCGCACCACGACGCGGCTCAACGAGATCAATCAACGTTTCGTCGACGCTTCGCGCGACGCGAAACGGCCGGTGCTGGACATTGGCTGCGCCATGGGCGTCGCAGCGCTGGCCGCCCTCGAAACCGGTGCCACCGTGCATGCAAACGATGTCGACGACGAGCATCTGCGCCTGGTCCGGGAAAACGCGCCCGCCGCTTCGCGAGACCGGCTGGTGACCGTCCCGGGCCGCTTCCCCGGCGACCTGCACTACCAGGCTGCCGCATTTGACGTCATCCATGCGTCTAACCTGTTGAACTTTTTGACCGGCCAAGACATCGAAAACGGCTTCGCCGCCATTGCGCGCTGGCTGGCGCCGGGCGGTCTGTTTCTGTCGATATCGGGCTCTCCCTATGCCGGCAACGTTCGCGGCTTCATCCCGGCCTATGAAGCGGCCGTCGCCGCCGGTGCCGACTGGCCCGGCGAATGCGAAGACCTGCCCTCCTATTCGAACGATCCGACTGTCAGCGAACTGCCGCGCTTTCTGCACCTGCTCGATCCGGCGGTGCTCGCGCGATCCGCGCGGCGCGCCGGGCTGACGGTCGAACAGGCGGCGTTCTTCAACCGGCGCGGTACGCCGGACTACATCCGTCTGGACGGCCGCGAAAACGTCATATTGGTCGCGCGCAAGCCCGCCTGAGACGAACGGAGGATCTCAATTGCATCTGTAGCTCAACCGGATACGCGGCTGGAACGGGAAACCCGGAAACTTCGGCTCGCTGATCGTGATTCACCAGGGCATCGTCACGAGAAAGCGGTTCGTATGCGGAACGGCGCCTCCTACGGCTCAAGAGCACCAGCTTTGGGGGCTGGAAGGTGCGGGTTCGAGTCCCGTCAGATGCGCCAAACAAACATCTGCCATTGCCGCGGCGGCGCCGGTGAGCGCCAGCGCCGTTCCGGCGGCAACAAAATCCGACCCGGATAAGAAAGGAGGTGATTACAAATGGCCAAAGTTCCAGCTTTCAACAAAGCTCCAGCGATCGAAGAGATCCGGGCGACGCTCTCTCGAGCAAGCTCGCGCCTCTCGGCGGTTTCGGCGCCACTGGCTAGCCAGTCGGTTCCAGCCGCGGGATTGCCAGTGGCAGGATTGCCACCTGCGGGAATGCCACCTGAAGGCATGCCACCCGCAGGGATGCCACCGCTCAAGGCGGTGCCACTGGCCGATCTCAAGGACGTCGGCGTTCCAGCTGCGCAACCATTCGCACGCGATGCGATGCCAGTTGCCAGCGCTGCGCCAATCGTCTCGAGAGCGCTGGCCAGCCTCGATGCGGTTCCAGCGCGCTAAGCGCGGTGCCGACATGAGGCCCTGACCGACATCCTGGAAAACGGATGAGGATGCCCTGGAGTGATGCCCTGGACAGATGCCCTGGAACAAAGATGCCCTGGATAGGCCGCGGCGATGTCCGCGGCCTTCTTACTCCCGCCAACCGAGCGCGGCGACGCCGCGCAACAGCACACGCCGCAAAAGCGCGTCGCCCTCGACATCGGCATAAAGCGCGTCGCCCTCGGCATCGGCATCGGGCGCCAGGCGCTCGTCGGCGAGCCGGATGAGCTGACGGACCAGAAGTTTGGGTTCGGCCTTCAAGGCGGCGGTCTCGGTCATGCGTGCGATGCGCTCGTTCTGGAAAGCGAGGAAGCGGACTTTCGGCGTGATCGCATCAACGCCGTTCGCATTGTTGGTTGCGGCGATGGCCCGCGCGATCCGCAACCCCGGATTCAGGTCCTGATCGAGCAAGGCGTCAGGCGAAATGTCGATGCTGTCCTCCAGATCGGCTTCGAGCATCGGTGCCATGACGGCGGCGCGCGCCATGGCGACCGCTTCCTGCGGATCGCCATAAAAGCCCGACCGGGTCAGGACGGCGTCCACCTCATCGCAAAGATCGTCCAGCAAAAGCACCGAGCCTGAACTTGACTTCATGTCCGAGCCTTCGAGGCGAACCAGCTGGTGGGGCACGATCCGGTAGCGTGATGGAAAACCGGTTTGTCGCATGTTTTCCAATGCATCGAGCCGGATTTCGGTGCTCGTGCGCCACTCCTGGCCCATCACATGGACGACAGGATCGGCATCGCTGAACCCGTCGCGCAAACCGTCCCAAAGGGCCAGAGCGCGCAGATGTTCGGTGGGAAAGCCATCGGAGCGCGAAAGCGGGCAGCGGGCGTAATCGGCGCGACCGGTTTCCAGCACGGCGGCGCCTGAGGCCTCGCGAAAGGCCAGCCCCGCGGCGGCCAGCCTGCCGATCGTCGCGTCGGCGCCGGACACGGCATCCGATTCGTAGACAAGCCGCTCAAAACCGATTCCGAGCCGCGCCAGCGTCGCCTCCTGCTCCCGGACCACGCGTTCGATCACCGATTTCCACAGCGCGCGAAGGTCGGGATCATGGGCACGCCAGCGATCGAGCACCATGTCGGCCTCGTCATCGTGCCGCGCGACTTCACGGGCGATCGGCGCGTCGGCCTCCGCCTGGCCATCCGTCGATACCTGAGCGTCGCGCACATAGGTCGCATAGAGTTCGCCAAGGCGCGGGGCCAACGGCCCCGGGGCTGCGAGCGCTGGCCCGGCGCCAGCCGCCATCAGACCCGCCAGTGCCTCGGCAACATTGCGCCCGATGTCGCAGACAACGCTTTGGCATTCCACCTCGGCGCCGAGCGAACGCCAGAGGGCGGCAATGGCACCGCCTATGGCCGCATTGCGAAGATGGCCGACATGGAGCGCCTTGTTGGCATTGGGATCGCAAAAGCACACAACGACGCGGCGCGCGGCATGGGCGCCGGAGGCACGATCGCCACGGGCGTGTCTGTCGAGCAATTCCGATACGAAAGCGTCGGTGAAGCGTATGGCGAGCTTCTGCCTTGCAAGCCGTGCCGTCTCGACCTGCGGGCTCGCCGACAGATCCCGGACAAGTCCCTCGCCCGCGCTCTTGTCGATCTTCGACTTGACGAACACGCTGACATCGAACGGGCCGGCGGCGCCGCGGCGGAAGTCGGTCTGCAGGGCAACCGGGCCCAAGCGGGCGCGCACCTCGGATTCGACGGTATCGAGCAGGCGGCCATCTTCGGGAACGATCTCGATTGCTGCCATGCCGCACCGGTCTTCTTCCATAGCCTTTGCCGGCAGGTCCTGTTTCGAAAAACGCCGACGAGCCTGCAATCTTGGGATGTATTTTGATCAATACAATCCTTGATTGCAAATCCGATGATCGACGCCGGGGATGGGCCGTCTCTCGGGGGCATCAGGCGCAGGCCGGAGGCTGTCTCACACGCAGAAGGAACGCGAGACAATCCGACCGTGCCCGATCCGAATGGCCTTTTCGGGCCGGCACTTGCACAGTCGGTCACTGACACATGTCCGATCGCGTCAACCAAGCGTCGGAATGGCGAATTGAGGCGCGTTGGCTGCATTGGTCGGCCAGCGCGTCGTCGTGGTCTTCATGCGCGTGTAGAAGCGGATGCCTTCCATGCCGTGCATGTTGTGGTCGCTGAAGTTGGACGCCTTCCAGCCGCCGAAGGAATGAAACGCCATCGGGACGGGGATAGGCACGTTGACGCCCACCATGCCGACCTCAATGTCCTGGCTGAACCGGCGCGCCGTATTGCCGTTGGAGGTGAAAACCGCCGTTCCGTTGGCATAATCGTGGCGATGGATCAGCGCGATCGCCTCTTCATACGATGGCCGCCGGACGACCGACAGAACCGGACCGAAAATCTCGTCCTTCCACACGTCCATGTCCGGCGTGACATGATCGAGAAGCGTCGCCCCCATGAAGAACCCGTTCTCGTAACCCTGCCGGTCCTGGCGGAAGTCGCGGCCATCGGTGACGATCCTGGCGCCCTCCTCCTCGCCGCGCCCGACATAGCCGCGAACCCGGTCCAGATGTTCAGCTGTGATCAGCGGCCCCATCTCGGAGGACGGGTCGCTGCCCGGGCCGATCTTGAGCGCCTCGATCTTGGGTACGAGACGCTCGATCAGAGCGTCGGCAACGGCATCGGTGACCGGAACGGCAACAGAGATCGCCATGCAGCGCTCGCCGGCGGAGCCGAAGGCAGCTCCCATCAACGCGTCGGCAGCCATGTCCATGTCGGCGTCCGGCATGATCACGGAATGGTTCTTGGCGCCGCCAAGCGCCTGGACGCGCTTGCCATTGGTCATCGCCGTGCGGTGGATGTACTCCGCAACCGGCGTCGAGCCGACAAAGCTGACCGCGCGCACATCGGGATGATGCAGCAGCGCATCGACGGCCTGCTTGTCGCCCTGAACGACGTTGAAGACACCGTCTGGCAGACCGCATTCGGCAAGCCAGGCGGCCAGCTTGAGCGCCGGGGACGGCACCCGTTCGGACGGTTTGAGGACGAAGGTGTTGCCGCAGGCAAGCGCGACCGGGAACATCCACAACGGCACCATGGTTGGAAAATTGAAGGGTGTGATGCCGGCGCACACGCCCAGCGACTGCCGGATGCTGTGGGTATCGACGTCCGAGCCGACATTTTCCGAGAACTCGCCCTTGAGCAGGTGCGGCGCGCCCACCGCGAACTCCACCACCTCGATGCCGCGTGTGACCTCGCCGAGTGCGTCCGCGTGGGTCTTTCCATGCTCGGCCGAAATCGTCTCGGCAAGCTCGTCGGCACGCTCCCACAACAGCGTCTTGAAACGATCGAGAATGCGGGCACGGCGCAGCGGCGGTGTTTTCGACCAGTCCGGCCAGGCTTTTCGGGCCGCAGCAACGGCGGCTTCGACCTCGCTGCCATCGGCGAGTGCGACCGACTTGTCGGACGCTCCGATCGCCGGGTTGAATACCGGCACCGTGCGCCCGGATGCGCCGTCGCGCATCGCCCCATCCAAATAGTGGCCGATTACCGTCATGTTCTGGCTCCTTCATCCTTGTTGGCTGACGGGCTATCATTTCCTATCATCCACAAATATAGATAATGGAAGCGAACTGTTATCTGAATTCGGATATCAAATGGACTGGGACGATCTCCGCCATTTCCTGGCAGCCGCGCGGGCCGGCCAGATCCTCGGCGCCGCCCGGCGGATGGGCATCAGCCAGTCGACCCTCAACCGGCGCATATCGGCGCTCGAAGAAGACCTCGGCACACGCCTGTTCGAACGCTCGACCAGCGGCAGCACCCTGACCGAGGCCGGATCGCGGCTGCTCGAACACGCCGAACGCATGGAAGCGGAAACCTTGCGGATCCGGGCAGGCCTTGCCGGCCCCGATGCTCCGCTGACCGGAACCGTACGGATCGGCGCGCCCGACGGGTTCGGCGTGGCCTTCCTCGCCGGGCGCATCGGCACGTTCGCCGCGCGCCATCCGCACCTGACGGTGCAGATCGTTCCGGCATCGCGCAACTTTTCCCTGTCGCGGCGCGAAGCCGACATTGCCGTAACCGTGGGGCGGCCATCCAAGGGAAGGCTGCGCGCCAAGAAGCTGACCGACTACACGCTGGGCCTTTATGCGTCCGCCGACTATCTGGCCCGGATGTCGACGCCCCGCACCCACGACGATCTTCGGAACCATACACTGATCGGCTATGTCGACGACCTGATCTTCGCTTCGCAACTGGATTTCGCCGTCGATCTGCCGGTGAAGTGGCAATCGCGGATCGAGGTGTCGGGCGCCACAGGCCAGTTCGAAGTCGCGCGCGCCGGCGCGGGCATCGGCATCCTGCACCGCTTCATGGCCGAGGACGACCCGGCGCTGGTCCGGGTTCTGCCGGAGATCGCGCTGACGCGCAGCTATTGGGCCGTCTGGCACGAAAGCCATCATGCCAGCCGCCGCGTGCGGGCCGTCATCGACTTCCTGGACGAGGCCGTGCGCGATGCCAGAAGCTGTTTCTGACGCCGACGCCAGCCGCCGCGGCGCCGTCAAACGGGCACGAAAGAACTGACCCGTTTAAGGCAGCGCAGCGAAAAGCTCGACTTGGAGTGCCGCAGACCTGCGATCTTGAACAAACGCTCGCGCAGGAACTCCTCGACACCGCGTGTCCCATCGGCGACGATCTTGACATGGAAGTCGTGATCGCCCGCCATGAGATGGACCTCGAGCACCTCGGGAAAATCGGCCATTGCCTTGCCGAACGCCTCAAGCACGCCGGTTTCGTGCTGGTCGAGCGAGACTTCCACCATGACCGTTTCGCCGACACCGAGGGCTTCATGATTGAGGACCGCGGTGTAGCCGGCGATGACGCCCTTCTCCTCCAGACGTTTGACCCGCTGCCAGCACGGGCTCGCCGACAATCCGACGGCCTTGGCCAGTTCGGCATTGGTCAGACGACCGTTCGCAACCAAGGCCCTGAGGATGCGACGATCGATTTCGTCAATTGGTTTCGACACGGTTGATTCTCATGTTGTTTCCATATTTCGAAAAAGATAATTCTGCGAAAACGTGGAATTGGCAAGCGATAAAGGAGCACATTTCTCGTAGGCTGGGCTAGTCTTCCGAGACGGAAAGCCCTGCCGGGTACGCATTGGGAGCAGCAGTTTGGACTTCGCGCTTTCCGAGGGGCAGCAAATGCTCTTCGACACGGCCTTCGAATTCGGTCAGGAACAGATCGCGCCGCACGCCCAAGCCTGGGAGCGCGCGGGCACGATCCCGCGAGAGCTGCTCGAAAACGCCGGCGCGCTTGGTTTCGGCGCCCTTTATGTGCCCGAACAAATGGGCGGGGCGGGTTTGTCACGCCTTGACGCGACGCTCGTGTTCGAGGCGCTGTCGGCGGCGTGCCCGTCTGTTGCAGCCTTCATCTCGATCCACAACATGTGCACACACATGGTCGCGCACAATGGCACCGACGCGTTCAAGGAAGCATGGCTGGAGAGCATGACCTCCATGCAGTCGATCGCCTCTTACTGCCTGACCGAGCCGGGCTCCGGGTCCGATGCGGCGGCGCTGCGGACCAGAGCAGTCAAATCCGGCGGAGCCTATACATTGAACGGCACCAAGGCGTTCATATCGGGTGGCGGGTTTTCCGATCTCTATCTGGTCATGTGCCGCACCGGCGAGGACGGCCCGCGCGGCATTTCGGCGATCGTCGTCCCCGACGGCGCCGATGGGCTGAGCTTCGGCGCGGCGGAGCGCAAGATGGGCTGGCGCGCCCAACCGACCGCGCAAGTGCAACTCGACGACTGCACCGTGCAGGAGAGCCATCTGCTGGGCGCGGAGGGGGAAGGCTTCGCGCTCGCCATGGCGGGCCTGGACGGCGGGCGGCTGAACATCGCAGCCTGCGCGCTGGGGGGTGCGCAGGCCGCCTTGCGCACGGCGCTCGACTATGTCGGCGAGCGCCAGGCGTTCGGCCGGACCATCGACCAGTTCCAGGGATTGCAGTTCCGCCTCGCCGACATGGAAACCGAGTTGCAGGCCGCGCGCGTCTTCCTGCGGCAGGCCGCGTGGAAACTCGACACGAAGGGCCATGACGCGACCGTCCACTGCGCCATGGCCAAGCGCTTCGTCACCGACACCGCCTTTCGTGTCGCCAACGATGCTTTGCAGCTTCTCGGCGGCTATGGCTATCTTGAGGATTACGGCATCGAGAAGATCGTTCGCGACCTGCGCGTCCACCAGATTCTCGAAGGCACGAACGAGATCATGCGCATCATCACGGCGCGATCGCTTCTGCGGGAGCGTGGAAGCCGATGACCGAAGAACCGGAAATCCTGATCCGGCGGCAGGGCCGCGTCGGCCATATCACGCTGAACAGGCCAAAGGTGCTGAACGCGCTGTCGCCGGCCATGATTGAGGCCATCTCGAATGCGCTGTCCGACTGGGCTCGCGATCGCGACATTGCGATGGTGCTGATCGATGCGGCGGGCGAGCGTGCCTTCTGCGCGGGCGGCGACATCAATGTGCTGTATGAGCGCGCCCTTGCGGGCGATCACGAATTCGGTCGGGCTTTCTGGCGCGCCGAGTACCGCATGAACGCGCAGATCGCGCATTTCCCCAAACCCTTCGTTGCCCTTGTCCACGGCATCGTCATGGGCGGCGGCGTTGGCGTGTCGCTGCACGGCTCTCACCGCGTCGTTGCCGACACGGTCACCTTCGCCATGCCCGAATGCGCGATCGGGCTGATCCCCGATGTCGGCGCATCGCTGCTGCTCGGGCGCACGCCGGGGCATTTCGGCGAGTTTCTCGGTTTGACCGGGCGCCGTCTGGATGCCGCCGAGATGGTGCATTGCGGTCTGGCCGACCAGATCGTCGCGGCCGGAACGATGGACGATCTGCGTGCCGCGCTGCTCGAAAGCGGCGATCCGGCGGAGGCAAAGAAGTTTGCGGTCGATCCCGGCCATGCGGCCATCGCCGCCGAGAAGTCCTCGATCAACGCGGTGTTCGGTCTTGAGACCATCGAACTGATCCATGAGGCATTGCGCGCGCTGGACAATGGCTGGGGCGCAGAGGTCCGGGGTCAACTCGATGCGGGCTCGGTGCTGTCCCAGCACATCGCCCTGTCGACGATCCGCAAGGCGCGCCGGCACGGATCGGTCGTTGCCGCCCTCCGGGACGAATTCAGGTTCACGTCGCGGGCGACCGAACGCGCCGAACTGATCGAAGGCATCCGCGCCGCCGTCATCGACAAGGACCGCAATCCGCAATGGCGCTACAGGACGCTGCAAGACGTGCCGGACGCGCTGCTTTCCGAGTTTTCCGACAAGGCGCCCGGCGGAGACTTTTCCTATCTGGAGCGACCCGCATGAAGATCGCATTCCTCGGACTTGGCAATATGGGCGCACCGATGGCGCGCAACCTCGTCGCCGCCGGACATGATCTGATCGGTTTCGACGCCCAGTTGACCGCGGTCGACGGGATCGAACTCGCTGCGTCGGCAACCGACGCCGTCGCCGATGCCGAGGCGGTGATCACCATGCTCCCCAACGGCGACATCCTGCGCCAGGTCTATGCGCACATCGTTCCGGCGGCGCCCGCCGGGAGCCTTTTTGTCGACTGCACGACCGCCGATGTGGACAGTGCGGTCGCCGCGGCCCGTGAAGCCGAACAAGCCGGACATCTGGCGCTGGATGCCCCGGTATCCGGCGGCGTTGCAGGGGCGCAGGCCGGCACGCTGACATTCATGGTCGGCGGCTCGCCGGCCGCATTCGAGCGGGCCGCGCCACTGCTCGACACGATGGGTCAGCGCGCCATTGCCTGCGGCCCGTCCGGCTCGGGACAGGCAGCCAAGATCTGCAACAACATGCTGCTCGGCATCACCATGGCCGGCACCTGCGAGGCGATCGCTCTGGCCGACAGTCTCGGGCTCGACCGGCAGGCCTTCTTCGACGTGGTCTCGACGTCGTCGGGCCAGTGCTGGTCGGTCAACACCTACTGCCCGATGCCGGGCATCGGACCCGCCTCCCCGGCCGACAATGATTACAAGCCCGGCTTTGCCGCCGAACTGATGCTCAAGGATCTCGACTTGAGCCAGAAGGCCGCCGGCGCGTCCGGAACCGCGACGCCGCTTGGAGCGACGGCATCCGATCTCTACAGGGCGTTCGTGGAAGGCACCGGCACGGGCAAGGATTTCTCCGCGATCCTCAAACATATCGAAGCCATGAAGAGGCGGTCATGAGCGGGCCTGCGATCGTCTGGGAACGGCGCGACCGCGTCCTGCTGATCACCCTCAACCGACCCCGGCAGCTCAACGCGCTCAATCGGGACACGGTGCGCGAGCTCAACGCGCTGCTGGTGCCGGCGGACAAAGACCCGGCGCTCGGCTGCGTGGTCATTACCGGCAACGACAAGGCATTCGCCGCCGGCGCGGACATCAAGGAGATGCAGGACAAGTCCTATCAGGCCATGGCGCGCGACGATCATTTCGCCGAATGGGAGACATTTGCCCGCCTGCGCACACCGCGCATCGCCGCCGTCAACGGCTACGCGCTGGGTGGTGGCTGCGAACTGATGCTGATGTGCGATTTCGCGATCGCCGGCCGCTCGGCGAAATTCGGCCTGCCGGAGATCAAGCTCGGTGTCATGCCGGGCATGGGCGGCACGCAGCGGCTGCCCCGGCTGGTGGGTCGCGCGCTGGCCATGGATCTGATTCTGACAGGCCGGATGATGGACGCCGCCGAGGCGCTCGCCGCCGGCCTTGTTGCGCGCCTCGTCGATGACGATGCGGTCGTGGAAACCGCCTTGAAGGCGGCCGAGACCATCGCCGGCTATTCGAAACCGGCCACGCTTCTGGCCCGCGATGCCGTGAACCGTGCCGACGAGGTCTCGCTGTCGGAAGGCGCACTCTTCGAACGCCGGGTGTTTCACTCGCTTTTTGCGACCGAAGACCAGCGCGAGGGCATGGCGGCCTTCGTCGAGAAGCGGAAGCCGACCTTCACCGGCAGCTGAGACTGCCCGACCAACTCGGAGGAGCAAGCGATGGACATCGGAGCACACACCCCTGTCGTCGTTGCCGGCGGCGCGTCGGGCCTGGGATCGGCGGTCGTCCGGCATTTCGCCGGCCTTGGCGCACCGGTCGGTTTTCTGGATCGTGACGAGGCTGCGGGCAAAGACCTCGCAGACGAGCTGGACGCCGTTTTCGCGCCGGCCGATGTGTCCGACTGGGACAGCGTGAACGCAGCGCTTTCGGCCCTGCGTGCGGTGAACGGTCAGGAGCGCATCTGCGTCAACTGCGCCGGGATCGCGCCCGCCGCGCGAACGGTCTCGCGCAGCGGCGCGCACGATCCGGCGCTTTTCGCCAAGGTCGTCGCGGTCAATCTCGTGGGGACCTTCAATGTCGCAACGCTCAGCGCAACGGGGATGAGCACGCTCGAGCCGGCCAACGAAGACGGCGAGCGCGGCATCATCATCAACACGGCCTCCGTCGCCGCCTTCGAGGGGCAGATCGGCCAGGTGGCCTATGCCGCTTCCAAGGGCGGTGTGGCAGCAATGACGCTGCCTATGGCGCGCGATCTTGCTGGGGTCGGCATCCGTGTCGTCACTCTGGCACCTGGCATTTTCGCGACGCCGATGGTCTCGGCTTTTTCGACCGAGGTTCAGGACGCGCTCGCCCAAAGCGTGCCGTTCCCGCGCCGGCTCGGCCAGCCCGAGGAATTCGCCCGCATGGCCGCCGCGCTGGTCGAAACGACGATGATGAATGGCGAGGTCGTGCGCATCGACGGCGCCATCAGAATGCAGCCGAGATAGAAAGACGATGACCGATCATCCCCTCAGCCTCCATGTCCCGGAGCCGGGCTGCCGGCCCGGCGACGAGCCCGACTTCTCCGACTTCGAAGTGCCGAAGGCCGGTGCGGTCCGCAGGCCGGCCATCGACGAGGCGCCCGAAAAGATGCGCGACATGGCGTTTTCCATCGTCCGCGTCCTCAACCGCAAGGGCGAGGCGGTCGGTCCGTGGGCCGGCACGCTGTCGGGAGACGAGCTCAAGCAAGGACTGCGGGACATGATGACGCTGCGGCATTTCGACGACCGCATGCTCAAGGCGCAGCGGCAGGGCAAGACGAGCTTCTATGCCCAGCATCTGGGCGAGGAAGCGGTCGCCTGCGCCTTTCGCCGGGCGCTGGAAGACGGCGACATGAACTTTCCGACCTATCGGCAGGCGGGGCTTCTCATCGCCGGCGGCTACCCGCTGGAGACGATGATGAACCAGATCTTCTCCAATGCCCGCGATCCGCTCGAAGGCCGGCAGCTGCCGATCTTCTATTCCTCAAAAGACCACGGCTTCTTCACGATCTCGGGCAATCTGGGCACCCAGTTCATCCAGGCCGTGGGCTGGGCGATGGCGTCGGCGATCTCGGGCGACACGCGCATTGCGGCGGGCTGGATCGGCGACGGGTCCACCTCCGAAAGCGACTTTCACGCCGCCATGGTGTTCGCGTCGACTTACAAGGCGCCGGTGGTTCTGAACGTCGTCAACAATCAGTGGGCGATCTCCACTTTCCAGGGCATGGCGCGCGGCAATGCCGGCACGTTCGCCGCGCGCGGGCACGGCTTCGGCATTCCGTCGATCCGGGTCGACGGCAACGATTTTCTCGCCGTTCACGCCGTCGCCAAATGGGCGGCGGCTCGGGCCCGCGCCGGGCACGGACCGACGCTGATCGAGCATGTGACCTATCGCGCCGGTGCGCACTCGACCTCCGACGATCCCGCCGCCTACCGGACCAAGCACGAATTCGATGCCTGGCCGCTCGGCGATCCGGTCGCCCGGCTCAAGGCGCATCTGGTCACGCTGGGCATCTGGTCGGACGAGCGGCACATCCAGGCCGACGCCGAAATCCTCGACGAGGTCATGGCCGCGCAGAAGAAGGCCGAGGCCTGCGGCACGATGATCTCGGGTCCCGCGCCCTCGCCGCGCAGCATGTTCGAGCGTGTCTATGCGGAGATGCCCGACCATCTGCGGCGGCAGCGTCAGGAAGCGGGGTACTGACATGGCGCAAATGACGATGATCGAGGCCATTCAGAGCGCCCATGACGTCGCCATGGACCGGGACGAACGGGTCGTCGTCTTCGGCGAGGATGTCGGCTATTTCGGCGGCGTGTTCCGCTGCACGGCCGGGCTTCAGGAGAAATATGGCAGCCATCGCTGCTTCGATGCGCCGATCAATGAAAGCGGTATTGTCGGTGCGGCGATCGGCATGGCCGCCTACGGATTGAAACCGGTCGTCGAAATCCAGTTCGCCGACTACATGTACCCGGCTTACGACCAGATCGTCAGCGAAGCGGCGCGCATCCGTCACCGCTCCAATGGGGACTTCACCTGCCCGCTCGTCATCCGCATGCCCACCGGCGGCGGCATCTTTGGCGGCCAGACCCACAGCCAAAGCCCCGAAGCGCTTCTCACCCATGTGTCGGGTCTCAAGGTCGTCATCCCGTCCAATCCGCGCGATGCCAAGGGGCTCTTGATGGCGGCGATCGACGATCCCGATCCGGTGATCGTTCTCGAGCCCAAGCGCCTTTATAACGGCCCGTTTGACGGGCATCACGACCGTCCCGTCGTGCCGTGGAAGAAGCATGCGCTCGGCGATGTCGATGACGGCCATTTCTCGATACCGCTCGGCGAAGCCGCCATCTACCGCCCCGGTTCCGATCTGACCGTCCTGACCTACGGCACGATGGTCTACGTCGCCGAGGCGGCCGCGAACGAGACCGGACTCGACGTCGAGATCATGGATCTGCGGACCCTTTTGCCTCTCGATATGGATGCCATTGAAACATCGGTCGCCAAGACGGGCCGGTGCGTGATCATCCATGAAGCGACGCGGACATCGGGCTTTGGCGCGGAACTGAGCGCCGTCGTCCAGGAAACCTGTTTCTACGCGCTCGAAGCGCCGGTCACGCGCGTCTGCGGCTGGGACACGCCCTACCCGCATGCACAGGAATGGGCCTATTTCCCCGGCCCCGATCGTGTCGCCGCAGCGTTCCGTGCCGTCATGGAGGCCTGATCATGGGTGTCTACACCATCATGTTGCCCGATGTCGGCGAAGGGATCGCCGAGGCCGAACTGGTCGAATGGAACGTCGCCGTCGGCGACACGGTCCGGGAGGACGATGTGCTCGGCACGGTGATGACCGACAAGGCCGCCGTCGAGGTGCCGTCGACGGTGACCGGCCGTGTCGTCTGGCTGGCCGGCCAACCGGGCGACACACTCGCCATCGGGTCGAAATTCATCCAGCTCGATATCGACGGCGAAGGCGACGACGAACCGGCCGGCGACGATGCGCCTGCCGCCGAAGCCAAAGCCGAAGAAGAAGCCGTTCTTGAAGCCGCTTCCGCCGCACCTGCCGAACCCGAGCCGCAGCCGGCTGGACGAGGATCGCCATCCCCGGAACCGCAACCGGTGCCCCGGCGAGCCGAACGGGCGCCCGCGCCGGTCCCGAGACCGCTTGCCGCGCCAGCGATCCGCAAGCGGGCGCGCGAGGCCGGTGTCGATCTGCGGCAGGTCGCCGGCACCGGACCTGCGGGCCGGATCGGCCATGACGATCTCGATGCCTTCATCGCCGGTGGAGGGCGACAGGGCGCTGGCAAGGTGCGCCGGCTTGCGACCGGTACGACGACGCGCAAGGTGGTCGGCATGCGCCGCCGCATCGCCGAGAAGATGGCGCTTTCCAAGAGCCGCATCCCGCACATCACGATCGTCGAGGAGATCGACGTCACCGCGCTCGAGGCGCTGCGCGCCCAGCTGAACGCCCAACACGCGCCCGAGCGCGGCAAGCTGACCGTGCTGCCGTTCATTGCGACCGCGCTGGTGCGCGGCATCGAAGCCCATCCGGGCATGAATGCCCGCTTCGACGATGAAGCCGGAGAGATCGAGGAACACGCGGCCGTGCATATCGGCATCGCCACCCAGACAGAAGCCGGCCTCGCCGTGCCCGTCATCAGCCATGCCGAGGCGCGGACCCTGTGGGACCTTGCCGCCGAGATCGACCGGCTGGCGACCACGACCCGCGACGGCAAGGCGACCCGCGACGAGCTGACCGGATCGACGATCACGATCACGTCGCTCGGGCCCCTCGGCGCGATTGCGACGACGCCGATCATCAACCATCCCGAGGTCGCAATTGTCGGCGTGAACAAGATGGCGATGCGCCCGATCTGGGACGGCGCGGCGTTTCAGCCACGCATGATGATGAACCTGTCCTGTTCGTTCGATCACCGCGTGATCGACGGCTGGGACGCCGCCAATTTCGTCCGCACGCTCAAGACGCATCTGGAAACGCCGGCGCTCCTGTTCATGGAGGCCGGGCAATGAGCGCCGGCACGTGCGGCCTGCTGGTGCTGGGCGCGGGTCCGGGGGGCTATGTCTGCGCGATCCGTGCCGGGCAGATTGGCATCGACACCGTCATCGTCGAGGAAACAGCGCCCGGCGGAACGTGCCTGAATGTCGGCTGCATCCCCTCCAAGGCACTGATCCACGCGGCCAACGAGTTCCACAAGATTACGCACGCATCGGACCAGTCCGCCCTTGGAATCAAGGTGGCCGATCCGACCATCGACCTTGGCAAGACGGTCGACTGGAAGGATGCGATCGTGCGCCGCCTGAATGGAGGCGTCGAAGGTCTTTTCAGGAAGGCCGGCGTGCGCCTCGTCCGTGGACGCGGTGAAATCCTCGACGGCAAGACGGTTCGGGTCGTTACGGAGGATGACGAGGAGACGATCCAGACGGAAGCACTGGTGCTGGCCACCGGATCGGCGCCGGCGGCGCTGCCCACGCTGCCCTTCGGCGGCAAGGTCATCAGTTCGACCGAAGCGCTGTCCCTGGCCGAGCCGCCGTCCGCGCTGGCGGTCGTCGGCGGCGGCTATATCGGGCTCGAACTGGGAACGGCCTATGCCAAGCTCGGCTCGCGCGTGACGGTCATCGAGGCCGAAGAGCGCATACTGCCGCAATATGATGCCGCGATCACCCGCCCGGTTGAACAGAGCCTTGAACGTCTGGGGGCGACGGTCCTGACCCGCACCAAAGCGCTGGAGCCCACCAAGAAAGGACTTCGCGTCGACCATGCCGCCGATGGTCCGCGCGAGATCGAAGCGGACCGGATCCTCGTTACGACCGGCCGGACGCCGCGCATCCGCGAGGCCGGCATCGATGGCCTTGCCCTGACGATAACGCAAGACGGTTTCATCGCGATCGACGACCGCTGCGCGACCTCCATGCGTGGCGTCTACGCGATCGGCGACATCACGGGCGATCCGATGCTGGCGCACAAGGCCATGGCACAGGGCGAGCTTGTCGCGGAGGTCGTGGCCGGGCATCGCGCGCGGTGGGACCGTACCTGTATCCCGGCGGTGTGCTTCACCGATCCCGAGATCGTCACCTGCGGGCTGCTTCCCGATGAGGCGGCGGAACAGGGATTCGACGTTGCCGTCGGCCAGTTCCCGCTCGCCGCCAGCGGACGCGCCATGACCATGGAGGCTGCGTCGGGCTTCGTGCGGGCCCTCGCCGAGCGCGGCACCGGTCGCATCCTCGGTTTGCAGGCGGTCGGCCGCGACATTTCCGAACTGTCAACGGCGTTTGCGGTCGCCATCGAAATGGGCGCCGTTGTTGACGATATTTCCGGTGTCATTCACGCCCACCCGACCTTGGGCGAAGGACTGCAGGAAGCCTGTTTCGCCATCGGCGGCAAGGCGATCCACGTCTAGCGGACAACAGGGCGCCGCCGGCGGGCGGCGCATCCTGCGTCAGTTGAAGAGCCGGTTTGGCAGCCACAGCGCCAGATTCGGAAACTCCAGCACCAGCGCGAGCGCAATCAGCTGCAGCAGCACGAACGGAACGATGCCGCGGTAGATGTCACCGATCGTGACCAGATCGCGCGCCGTCCCCTTGGTGTAGAACAGCGCAAAGCCGAATGGGGGCGTCAGGAAACTCGTCTGCAGATTGATCGCAACGAGGATCGCGAACCAGTAGACGGTATCCACCGATGCAACGTGATCGCCGAAATCGAGCAGTTGGACGATCGGCGCGAAGATCGGCAACACGATCAGCGTGATCTCGATCCAGTCGAAGAAAAAGCCCATGACGAAGACCATCAGCATCAGGATGCCAAGGATGCTCCACGGCCCGAGCACTCCCGTGTCGATGAGCGACAGGACAAGCTCCTCTCCGCCGAAGCGGCGGAACAGATAGCTGAACGCGGTCGCGCCGACGAAGATGAAAAAGATCATGGAAACCGTGGTCAGCGAGCGGCCCAGAACCTGGTTGAGGCCGGGCAGGCTCAGACGGCGCCGGAAAAGCGCGAGCGCAAGCGCTCCGAGCGCGCCCACGCCGGCCGCTTCCGTCGGCGTGGCCCAACCGCCGAGGATCGAGCCGAGAACCAGGCCGATCAGAAGCGCGGGCGGTATGAAGCCGTAGGCCAGCTTGCGGGCAAGCGCCCGTTTCTCGTCATCGGTCAAAGGCGTCGATGCGCGGGGCGCAAGCTTGGGCCGCATAAAGCTGATCGTGACGATATAGACCAGGTAGAGACCCGACAGGATCAGCCCCGGAACGAGCGCCGCCATGAACAGCTTGCCGACCGAGATCGTCAAGAGGTCGCCCATGATCACAAGCATGATCGAGGGCGGGATGAGAATCCCAAGCGTTCCCGATGCGGCGATCGTTCCCGTCGCCAGCGACGGCGCATAATTGTTGCGCAGCATCATCGGCAGTGCCAGCAGGGTCAGCATGGCGATCGATGCGCCGATGATCCCCGTCGAGGCGGCCAGGATGGTCCCCATCAGCGTCACCGACAAGGCAAGACCTCCCGGGACGCGGCGCATCAGCGTCTGAAGCCCATCCAGCAGGTCCTCGGCGATGCCGCTCTTCTCCAAGAGCGTGCCCATGACGACGAACATCGGTACCGCCACCATGACCGGATTGGCGACGATGCCGCTGAATATCCTGTTGATCAGCAGCGGCAGGTGGACGAAGCGGATCTCGCCCATCGCCAGCCCGATCCCGGCAAAGACCAGCGACACGCCGCCCAGGACGACCGCGACGGGCAGGCCCGAGAAGATGAACAACGCGAGGCTGACGAACATGATGATGGGCAGCCATTCAGCAAACATGCCAAAGTCCTCAGGTGGCGCCGCGAGCGGCTACGGATCGGGATAAAACGGAGTGTCCGGCGTCTTGCCGCCGGATCGCAGCGCGTCGATGCAGCGTGCCAGGATCGACAATGCCGACAGGATCACGAGCGCGAAGCCGATCGCCAGGAACGATTTGATGATCCAGCGGTTGGGAAGCCCGCTGCCGCCGACCGAGCCCTCGCCCGTCGCCCAGGCCCGCAGCGCGTAGTCGATCGAGAAGTGAAGCAGAAACCCGAGATAAGGGATCAGGAACAGGACAATACCGGCCGTTTCAAGCCAGATCTTGGTCCGCTGCGGAAAACTCTCGCGCAACAGATCGACACGGACATGCGCGTCTTTCAGATAGGTCGCGCCGAAACCGAGCAGCATGGCCGCGCCGTGCAGGTGCCATTGCAGTTCCTGCAGCAGGGTCGATCCGGTGTTGAAGAACTTCCGGCCGACCACGTCGTAGCCGATGACGAAGGCCAAGCCGAGCAACAGCCAGCCGCCGACGAAATGGCCCGCGCGCGGAAGGGCCGCACATGTACGCGCAATTGTCTGAAACATGGGTCCGTCCGGTCGCTCTGGGCCCCTCCCGACCGTTCGGCCGGAAGGGGCAGCATGCGGATCAGCGAGGCGTCAGCGCAGATAGCCGAGATCGCGCCAGATGGCGTAGTTCTCTCGGAATTCGCTGTAGGAAGCCCACGTCCGCGCGAAGTCGGCGTCTTCGGACAGTTCATCGACGACCTCGAGCCATGCCGTCCGCATCGCTTCGAGGATCTCCGGAGACCAGGTGTGCAGCGTCACGCCCTGCTCCTGCAACTGCGCCAGCGCGTCGAACTGGATCGCCTCGCCCCAGGCGATCGATTCGGTGACGGCCGAGCGGCAGACTTCGTTGACGATCGCCTGATTGCGCTCGCCCAAATCGTTCCAGACATCCAGATTGATCAGCAGAGAGAAGAGCGAGGTCTGCTGATGCCAGCCCGGGAAATAGTAGTGGGAGGCATAATTGTTCATGCCGAGAGCGAGATCGAGGGCCGGCATCGAGATTTCCGCGGCATCGATCGTTCCCAGTTCGAGTGCCGGAACGGTGTCGCCGACCGGCAGGGTCTGGGCCGAGACGCCGAGCTTTTCCATCACACGGGCGCCAAGGCCGAAGAAGCGCATCTTCTTGCCCTGCAGGTCATCGAGCGTTTCGATGGGTTCGCGGAACCAGCCCGATGCCTCCGGCGGGATCGTCGAGCACAGGACCGGCTTGACGTTGTGGCCGGCGGAGATCTCTTCCCAGATTTCCTGGCCGCCACCGTGATAGTACCAGGCAAGATATTCGGGGGCCTCGGGGCCGAACGGCACGGAGGTGAACATCGCCGCCGACGGAATGATGCCCTGCGCGAAGCCCGGTGAATACCAGGCGGCATCGACGGCACCGGTGGAGACGGCATCCCACGCCTCGGGCGCCGGCACGAGCGCGCCGGGCTCGTTGAAGTTGAGCGACAGGTCACCGCCGCTGATCAGGTCCATGCGCTTGCCGATTTCCTGACCGATCTCGCCGATAATCGGGAATGTGCCGGGATAGACGCTGGTCATTTCCAGCGTCTGTGCGTGCGCCAGTGTCGTTGCACTGACCGCAGCGGCGAGCGCCGCGAGGCGCATGTGTGATTTGATGGACTTCATGGTCTTCCTCCCTTGTTGAAAAGCTGTCGGTGCTATGCCGGAGCACCCGGACTTCGGCCGCCATCGGCGGCGAGCCACTCCTCGATGGCCAGTTCGAACGTCACGCATACGAGGTTCTTGCCGCGCACGAAGCGCCCGCCGCCGATGCGGCCGTCAGGTCCTGCGATCATGCCGTTCAGGACGGCCACCGGTTTTCCGCCGGAGGCCGCCCGGACTTCACCCGCAAGGCCCACCACTTCGACGGCAGGGCCGTAGACCACGGTCTCCGATCCGTCACCGCAATCCACGCAGGCGTCCGTGAGGCTGCCCAGGCTGCCGCGCACGAAGCCATTGAGGACTCCGGGCTCGTCGCAGACCGCCTCGACGGCCTCGACCAAATCCTCGTTTGGCCTGACGCGGCCATAGACCACGCGCCCCACCGAACCCGCCTCGGCGCGTACAAACCCGCCCATCAAGCCGCCTCCCCGATGGTGACGGGCGCAAACACGGCATGGTTGGTTTCGGCGTCGGGCGCCTGCCGCACGTCGATCCGCTCGAAGATGGTCGCGCGCAGCCGCAGCCCCCCGGCGCCGACGATGCAGCGAACCGGGTCGAGATGCCCGCCCCCAAGCGCACCGGTCGCCGGCAGTGAAAACCATGCATGGCTGTGAACCATGCGGGTGCCGTCGACAGACCATCCGATGGTTGCCGAGCCGCCAAGCACCATCGTGTCGGTGAAGCTCATCCAGTCCGAATAGGTCGCAACCGTATGCCCGGTCGCATCGGACGCGGCGAGACAGTGCACGCACTGTGAAAACGCGCCCGACAGGAGCGTGAACACGGCGGCTGGCGCGTCGCCGGCGGCATCGACCAGACCGGTCAGAAGATCGATGCCCGCCGGAAGCGCGACAATGGCCGCCCGCGCCGACGGTTCGCTGGCGGTCACGAGCCGCAATGCTGGGGCAGGACCGGGGTGGCGCATGGAACGCGGCTCAAAGCGCGTGGCGACATCGGCGATCATCGCGCCTCCTCCGCCAGATCGTCCTCGGCCTGCAGTCGCTCCAGAAGCGCCTGCCTGACGAGGTTCTTCGTCACCTTTCCGTAGCCCGATCGCGGCAGCTGTTCGAAGCGCTCGAACCGCTTGGGGATCTTGTAGGATGCGATCTTTCCGGTCAGGTGGGATTTCAGGTCGGGCAGCGGGGCATCCGGGCTGCGCGGCACGATCGCCGCCACGCCGATCTCGCCCCATTTGTCGTCCGGAATCCCGACGACGCTGACCTCGCAGACATCGGGATGGGCGGCCAGCTTCTCTTCGATTTCCAGCGGATGGATGTTCGAGCCGCCCGAGATGAACATGTCGGACTGGCGCCCGGTGATGTACAGGAAGCCTTCGTCATCGAGATGGCCGACATCGCCGGTGCGGAACCACCCGTTCCGGAAGGCGGCGGCATTGGCGGTGTCATTGTTGTAGTACCCGCTGAACACGGCCGGCCCGATGACGCATATCTCGCCGGTTTCGAACGGGCCCAGACGGCGCCCTTCGGCATCCTGGATTTCGATCCGCATGCATGTCCGCGTGTAGCCGCAGGTCCCGATCCGCGCCTCCGGACCGTCCTCGACCGCATGCAGGTGCGGCGGCAGGACCGTGATGTTGCCGGTCACCTCGCCCAATCCGAAATACTGGACCAAACAGGGGCCGAGCTTGTGCAGGGCCTGTTTCTGATGCGCTCGCAGCATCGGCGCGCCGGCATAGATGACGTGTCGCAGGCTGGTGTGGTCGAACCGGTCGGCCGCTTCGTGCTCGGCCAATGCGGACAGGATGCTCGGCACGGTGAAGATGTTGGTTATCCGGTACTTCTCGATCAGTGCGAACACGGCAGCCGGATCGAGGCTGCCGGGATCGGACAGGACGGTGCCGACACAGCGCGCCACCTGAACCAGCTGGTGGATTCCGGCGCCATGCGAAAGCGGCGCGACAACGAGCGAACGGTCCGCCTCGGTCATGCCGGGCATCAGATCGGCAAGGTGGTTGTTGATCACGAATGCCATCTGGCCGTGGGTCAGCACGCCCGCTTTGGGGCTTCCCGTCGTGCCCGAGGTCAGGAAGAACCAGCAGGGATCGTCACGCTCGACAGGCGCCGCATGGAACCGGTTGCCGTGACCCGCGCGCACCAGATCGCCATAACGGTATTCGCCCGGCCGCGGTTTGCCGATACAGATGGCCAGCCTGGCACCGGCCGCAAGCGCCGCATCGGCATGGCCGGCAAAAGCCTCATCGTAGATGACGGCCGACGCGTCGGTTGTCTTGGCGATATGGGCCACGTCATCGGGCACGACGCGATGGTTCGTGGGCACCCAGACGGCGCCGATCTTGAAGATGGCGAACATCGTCTCGAACATTTCGTTCGAGTTGCGCGCGTGAACGACCACCTTGTCGCCACGGCCGATACCCAGCTTGCACAGCGAGTTCGCCGCCCCATCGACGCGGGCGTCCATTTCCGCCCACGTCCAGACGCGATCACCGCTGACGATCGCCTGGCCCGTGGGATAACGGCGGGCCGCTTCGGTGAGCAGGTCACCCAGATTCATCACTCGGTTCGAGACGCGCTGCATGACCGGAGCTCTAGCGAAGACGTTCGAGGATGGAGACGTAATTGGCGACCGCAGCACCGCCCATGTTGAAGACGCCGGCCAGTTGGGGCGCATCGAGCTGCATCTCGCCGGCATCGCCGCATAGCTGCATCGCTGCCATGACATGCTGCGACACGCCGGTTGCGCCGATCGGGTGACCCTTGGACTTGAGGCCACCGGACGGGTTGACCGGCAAGCGCCCGTCGCGCGCCGAAATGCCCTCGTCGATGACGCGGGCTCCCTCGCCCGGCTCGGCCAGACCCATCGCCTCGTACTCGATCAGTTCGGCGATGGTGAAACAGTCATGGGTCTCGACGAACGAAAGATCCTCGTTCGTGACGCCAGCGGCGGTGCGGGCCGCCGACCATGCGCGTGCCGCGCCCTCGAACACGGTTGCCGACCTGAGGCTCAACGGGAGATAGTCGTTGACCTGTTCGGCCGCGCGGAAATGGACGGCCTTGTTTGCCGTGCGCAGTGCCGTCTCCGTGCCGGTCATCACGAGCGCGGCCGCGCCGTCGGAAATCAGCGAGCAATCGCTGCGCCTGAGCGGGTCGGCAACAAGCGGGTTCTTGTCGGACACCTGCCGGCAGAATTCATAGTCCAACGCCTTGCGCATGTGCGCACAGGGGTTTTTTGCACCGTTCTGGTGGTTCTTGGCCGCGATCCGGGCCAGGCTGTCGCTCTTGTCGCCATATTTCTGGAAATAGGCGCGGGCGATCCCGGCAAAGACGCCGGCGAACCCGCCCTGAACGTCCGCTTCCTGCTTGTGATACGATGCGCCGAGCAGGATTTCGCCCACTTCGGAGGTCGGCGTTGCTGTCATCTTCTCGACGCCGACGACAAGAACATGCCGCGCCGTCCCGCTTTCCAGCGCGCGCAAACCCGCATGGATGGCCGCTGAGCCGGTGGCGCAGGCGTTTTCCACGCGAACAGCCGGCACATGGCGCAATTCCGGCACGGCAAGCGCAACCAAGGCACCCAGAAAATCCTGCCGCCCGAAACCGTTGTTGAAGGCACCGACAATGACGGTGTCTATGTCTGCCGGCTCCAGCCCGGCGTCGGCAATGGCCGGACCAGCGACCTCGGCGATCAGCGCCTCGGCATCGACGGCCTCGGACTTGCCGAACCGTGAATGTGCCCATCCGGTGATGCATGCTGACATGTTGCCCTCCCGCCTGTCAGCCGCATGTTATGGTCGGTATGGAGCAAATTCTTGCCTGATTATCTTGATATGCATACTAATTGAACATACTATGTGCTTGATTTTCCAATTATGAGCATGTGCGATGCCTCACATTGACGATACGGATCGCCGGATTCTGCGTGTGATGCAGGAGGACGGATCGTTGACCGTCTCGGAGATCGCGGAGCGGGTAGGACTGTCGCAATCACCCTGTTCCAGGCGCATCAGCCGGCTGACAGAGGAAGGCATTATCCGCGGCAAGGCCATCCAGCTCGACCGCAAGAAGCTCGGTTTCGACGTTATCGTTCTGGTCCGGATCAAGCTGACCGAGCATGGCCGCCAGGCGCTGAACGTGTTTCAGGAAGCCGCAATGCTGATCCCCGAGGTGCAGGTGATCCAGCTCATGCTTGGCGAGTTTGATTTCAATGTTCGCGTCGTGGTGCGCGACATGGACCATTTCCAGACGCTGCTGCGCGAGAAGCTGGTCATGCTTCCCGGCGTCCAGGAAATCCAGAGCACGGTCATTCTCGAGGAGATGAAGTACACGACCTCGCTGCCGCTTTGAGAGGCCCGGGCGTTGTTCGTGCTCTCATGACCAAGCGGTGGGACGCCCTCTTGCCCGGATGCTGCCGTCTGCACATGCGACGCCACAACCGGCGCCATGGCCGAGCAGGGAACCATAACGCCGGCAATGCGTTTTCAGCGCGTGGCCGATACCAACCAGCAAAAGTTGAGCATGGCGCAACGATCGGCGGTTCCGGGCGACACTGGCCTCGGTGCCGCAGCATCGCTTGACCGGGACGCGCCAACATCGCCGCGCCGGCTCAGCGCGCGCGCATGGTGGTCGGCCCTGAAGGCAACGGCGACCCGGGCGGCCGATATGGATGTCAGCTTGCGGTGTGCCGGCGTGGCGTTTTTCGGCTTCTTGTCTGTCTTTCCCGCCCTGAGCGCGGCGGTCTCGCTGTTCGGCCTGATCGCCAACCCGCTGGCGATCGCCGACGCAAACCTGGCGATCGCCATCGCCTTGCCGGTCGAGATCACGACCGTCATCACCGAACAGGCGGCTGCCTTTGCCGCTCGCGAAACCAAGCTGGGCATCGGGCTGGCCGTCAGCCTGGCGATCGCACTGTGGACCGGTTCGCGCGGCATGAACGCGCTGATTTTCGCGATCACCAAGGCGCATCGGGAAACCGATACACGTGGCTTTGTTGCCGGTGCCGTCACCTCGTTCATCGCGACCGTCAGTGCCTTCGTCACGCTCGGCATCCTGCTCATCGCCGTGACCGTGCTGCCGACGCTTGCGCTCATCTGGCCATTCGCCGAATCCCGCGAGAGCGCCATTTTGTGGCTGCGCTGGCCGGTGGTCGCGGTCGTGCTGTGGGTGGCTGTGCTGCTGCTTTTCCGCAATGCGCCCCACCGGCGGTCGCCCGAAACGCGCTGGGTGGTGCCCGGCGCGATCCTGGCGACGGCGCTGTGGCTGCTCGGTTCGGCCGCCCTTTCCTTCTTCATCGAGAATTTCGGCCGCTACGACGCGACCTTCGGCTCCATCGCCGCGGCCGCCGTGTTCATGCTGTGGCTGTACGTCTCGGCCATCGTCCTGGTCTCGGGCGCGGCGCTCAACGCCGAACTGGAATGGCGCACGCGAAAGGACACCACTGTGGGGCCGGACCGGCCGATGGGTCAGCGCAACGCCTATGTGGCGGACACGCTGGCCGCCGATGCGGCGGATCCAATGTGCGAGCGAACACATCCGACCAACAATCGACATGAGGAGACTGGCGATGGCCAAACCCGATAGCAAAACGACGAAACTCACCCGCAGCGATCTGGCGTCCGACGAGATGGGCAACAATCGGTTGCAGGCAAAGGATCAATCCGATGTCCGCAACCAGCGGAAGGCGGTACCCGACGTCAAGCAGGAGGCGGACGGCGTCATCGAGAGTTTCCAAAAGCTGGACAAGGATGAACGTGCAGAGCGCGATCTGGGCAAGGGTAACGCCTGAGCGGAGCCGGATCGTTCGTACCAACACCGAGGAAACCGCATGATCCATCGCCTGAAGATCACTGCCATAACGCCATTGGCGCGCAACGTCTTCCAATACGATCTCGAAAAGCCGGAAGGGCTCGTCTTCGAGCCCGGTCAGGCCGTCGATGTCTCCATCGGCAAGGAAGGATGGGAAGACGAGAAGCGCCCGTTCACCTTCACATCTCTGCCCTGCGACGACCGGCTTCAGTTCATGATAAAGAGCTATCCCGATCATGGTGGCGTGACCGAGCAGCTTGCGCGTCTGATCGTCGGCGACATGCTGATCATCGACGAGCCGTTCGGCACCATCGCCCACAGGGGTGAAGGCACGTTCATTGCCGGCGGCGCCGGGGTGACACCGTTCATCGCGATCCTGCGTGATCTCCAACGGCAGGGCCGGCTGGCCGGCCATCGACTGCTGCTGGCCAACAGGACCGAGCGCGACATCTTCCCGCAGGCCGAACTCGACGCGATGGCCGGCCTCGACGTCACCCACATATTGAGCGAAGAGCAAGGAACGCAGCACGAAACCGGACGCATAGACCGCGCTTTCCTCGAGCGCTCGATCGACGACCTGTCGCAGAAATTCTATGTGTGCGGCCCGCCGCAAATGGTCGAGGATGTCAACGACGCGCTCAAACAACTGGGTGCCGAACCGGACGGGCTGGTCTTCGAGGAGTGACCAGAGGACGGAGGCTCCGTCCTTGCTTTTCATATGTCCGGCCCGGCCTGCCCCTCTCCGCAGCGGGCCCAATCCGCGCCGCGTTCCAACTTCCAAACACCCGAGCGGTTAGGGTGGGCCGTCCCGACCTGCCGGCCACGCATCCATAGGCATTTTTTGCGCGATAACATGAAACCGATGTGGTCACACGGGCGTTTGTTACGCGACGGCAACCACTTCGCGCGGAGGTATATCGCGATGGCGCAAAAAGAACATGACACGACAGTTATTCGCACCGGAGGCGGAGGGGCAGGATGGTTCATCGCCGCCGTTCTGGCCGTGATCCTGCTCCTTGGCGGGTATTTTCTTCTGACCGGCGGCGTCTTCGAGACGCAGCGCTCGGTCGACATCGACGTCCAACTGCCTGCCGCCGAGGGCCAGCAGTAACACCCCAGCCGGAGGCTCCTGCCTTCTGACCAAGCCGGATGGCATCCGGCAATCAATCGAGAGGAAAACTTCGATGACCTTCAAGAACGCCACACTTGCCGCACTCGTGGGGGCCGCGGCCATCGCCGCCACGCCTGCCGCCGCTCAGACTGCCGGCGTGCAACTGGGCCAACTGGTCTGCCAGGTCGATGACGGAACCGGCTTCATTTTCGGTTCGTCCAAGGACCTTTTGTGCACCTTCACGCCGGCCAATGACAGTTTCGCCGAGGAAACCTACACCGGTGTCATCAACAAGTACGGCATCGATGTCGGCGTGACGGGCGAAGCCGTCATCCTGTGGACGGTTGTGGCTGCCGAGGAGGACGTCTACGAGCCCCGCGCGTTGACCGGCACCTACACGGGCGCCACCGCATCGGCGGCCTTCGCCGCCGGCCTGGGCGCCAATGTGCTGGTTGGCGGCTCGGAGACGTCCTTCGCGCTGCAGCCGGTCAGCGTTTCGGTCACCGAGGGCGTCAATGTGGCCGTCGGCATCGCCGAAGTCATCCTGAACTGATCGGCAGACCGGCCTGCACGACGGGGCGCACGCCCCGCCGTCAGCCGCCGAACGACAATTGAAAGACCACCAACATGATGATGCAGCCCCCGGACGATCCGAAAATCAAGCGAGACGAGCGGCTGTCCGAACTGGCGACCCTTCAGGTCCGCCACACCGACGCCGCCAACGGGTACGATGCCGGCCTGGAAAGCGCCAATGCGACAATGGACCCGGTTCTGCGCCGGCTGTCGGACATGCATCGCGATTGTGCCGAGCAGACGGCACGCATCCTGGTCGCCCATGGCGGCGAACCCGATCCCGACGGGTCCTGGTTGTCATGGGTGCACCGGTCGGTGATGGTGGCCCGCGGCATGATCGACGGACTGGGCGCGGACGTCATTCCGGGCCTGATCGACGGGGAAAAGCGGGTACTCGAACAGCTCGACCGGGTTCTGGAACAAACCCATTGGACCGACGTCGATCGCAATGCGCTGATCGGCCAGCGTGACCGGATCGAGGCCGAAATCGCCGAACTGAACGCCATGAAAGCCGACACCGGCGGTGCAACATCATAAGAAAGCCGACCAGCCGGCGCAGCCCTCTTTGAAGCTGGCCGCTGGCGCGCCGTCGCGCAACGACGCATCCGTGACACGCCGACCGGCTCCCCGAAGGCGAGCTCAGTCAATACATCGAAACGCTGACGGATCCTGGCCGGTGCGTTGACTGCTGCTGCTTCCCTGGGATCCGGTCTGACGCCCCGATCGTGTGCCGGTCGCCCACCAAACAAGATTCTGATCTCTGCAGAATGAAAGGACCACGACAACGAAGCCATGCGACCCCATGGGGGCCGCCTGGGTTCGACCGGCTGTGTTCTGGCACGTCTCCGGGTGTTGGTCACTCCGCCGCCTGCCCCTGCCGCTGCCGCGCGATGGGCAGCGGTTCCTGCGGCTCGAACAGGAGCTGGCGCTGCGGGAACGGAATGTCGATTCCCGCATCGTCCAGCGCCTCCTTGACGGCCTTGATCACATCGAGCTTGGTCCGGTAGAAATCGTCATTGGTCGTCCACCAGCGGGCGCGGATGTTGACCGAGGAACCGGCAAGATCGGCAACGCCGGCGTCGGGCGCCGGATCGTCGAGTACCGTGTCGAACGAGCCGATGGCATCAAGGATGACCGCCATCGCCCGATCGAGATCGGTATCGTAGGCGACGCCGAACTCGTACTGCGCGCGGATGGTGGGCGTGCGCGTGACCACCGTCATCGCATTGGTGAACACTTCGCCGTTCGGAATGGCGATGTCGCGGCCGTCGAAGGTGCGGATCCATGTCGAGCGTGTCGAGATCGCCGTGACAATGCCCTCATGATCACCAAGCTGGACCCAGTCGCCCCGGCTGAAAGGCTCGCGCAGCAGGATCAGGATGCCCGCGAGGAAGTTCTGCAATATGTCGCGGAAAGCAAAACCGATCGCCACCGAGCCGACGCCCAGGACCGAAAGGAGTTCGGCGGCACCGACGCTTGGCGCAACAATGCCGACAGCGGCCAGGAAACCGGCGAAGACGACGCCCAGATGCGCCAGACGTCCCAGCGCGTTGCCAAGGCCATCATGGTTCTTGGTGCTGGCGACCCTCCGGACAATACGGCGAACGCCCATCGCGACGAGATAGAACAACGCGAACACGACGAGCGCGATCGCCAGTTTGGGGAGCATGGCGAAAAAACCGTCGACCAGCGTTGCCAACGTTCCCCATGCGTTTTCGACTTCGTCGGACAGGGCGCCGACGACCTCGGTATTGCCTTGGTATTCCAATGATTTCTCCGGAATTCAGGGGTTTATTCGTCGCCTGCCTCGTCTTCGCCGACCAGCCGGCTGGCGAGGAGGAGCCCCGCGATCGCGGCGATGAGAGGCAGCGCGGTGGTGCCCGAACGGCGAATGGCGACGAGGCCGGTGGCGAGCGCCGCGCTCTTGACGGCGGCGGATCGCGAATTGCGGCGACGGGCGCGCGCTGCGAGGGCGGCATTGACGATAACGGCCAGCGCCGCGATCGCCAGGAAGATGGCGGACATGATGACCAGCGCGACCAGCAGATCGTAGCTGCGCGCGATCGCCACGGTTCCGGCGGCCGCGCCGAAGCCGACGGCGAAAAGGCCGGCGATGCCGCCCACCGCATAGAACGCCGCAGCCGAGATCCAGCGCTGCTTGCGGCGCTTGAAATCGGCTGCGGTCAATTGCGTGATCGTTGTCAGCGCGGTGATCATGTTACCTGCGCATCAGGATGGCGGCGAGAAAACCGATGCCCGCGGCGATGCCCAGCGCCTGGATCGGGTGCTGCCGCACGGCGGTACCGGCCTTCACCTCGATCTCGTTGAGTTGGCGCGTCAGGTCGTCGATGAGCTGATCGCTGGTCTTCTGCAAGGCCATCGCGGATTCGTCGCCCCGTTGCTTGGCTTCTCGGACGCCGGCACCGGCCACCTTGCTCAGGCGGTCCGTCACGGCGGCGACCTCCTCGCGCAAGGCTGCGATCTCGGCGCCAAGATTCTCGGACTTGGTCGTCGAGGCGCTGCTGCGCGCCTTGCTCCGGCCCGTGGATTTGGTAGCGGTTGCGGTCATAGGACCCTCCTTTCGCGGGCTAAACGCGCCGCCCGCGAACGGGTTCCATACAGATTTGCTGCAATGCGCCCATCACGGCGGGCCCGCGGCGTCAGCATGCGGTTGAGCGCCGACAGGGCCTCGACGCGCTCGGCGACGGCATTGAGGACGACGAGCATGGGAATGGAGACCAGAAGGCCGGCAAAACCCCAGAGCCAGCCCCAGAACAACAGCGACAGGATGATCGCCAGCGGCGCGATGTTGACGCGGCGTCCCACCATGTTGGGCGTGACGAAATTGGCCTCGATGAAATTGATCACCAGATAGGCCGCTGCCGGCACCAGCATCTGAAAGATCGTGCCGAATTGGACGATACTGACCGCCAGAAGCAAGGCCGCACCGATCGTCGGACCGACGAACGGCATATAGTTGAGCACGCCGACAACGAATCCCCAGAAGATCGGCATCGGCACATCGAGCGCCCAAAGGACGAGCCCGACCACCGTGCCAAGACCGATGTTGATCAGTGTCGTTACGAAGAAATAGTGGCTGACATCGCTCTCGACGCCTTTCCACAACCGCGCGGCTTCGAGTTTGGAGGCCATCGTGCTTGCAGGAATGGTCGCCAGCGTGAGGAACGGGTTGCGGATGGCGAAGATGAAGCCGAAAATCGTCAGCGTCACCGCGATGCTGCCCAGGCCGCCGGCGAAGTTCGATGCGATCTGCATCCACAGATTGCCCTCGCGCACCACCACCTGCTCGACCTCGGTTGCTTCGCCCTCAAGAGCGCCACCCACCTCCTTGCCGACATCGACGATCGCTTCGCCGACCTTCTGCGCCTCGGCAAGCGATGTCTGGAGGCTGAACACCTTGCCGCGCAACTCGCCGATCATCTGCGGATAATCCTGGATCAGAGTGCGGGCGGGCGCGGAGACAAACAGTGCGAACAGCACCAAAGCGCCACACAGGATGGCGATCATCACGATCGCGGCGGCAAAGCGCGGCAGGCCGGCCTTCTGCAGCGCCGCCAGCGGCAGGTGCAGAAGAATCGCCAGCAAGAGCGCCACGAAGATCGGAATGAAAACGGCCTTGGCCAAAGACAAGGCGGCGACGATGGCGATCAGAAGCGCAATCGTCGCAAGCGAGCGGAACAGGTAGCTGTCATATCCGATCATTGGCAGAACCGCGCCCCGTCAAACGGGGCGCGGCCTCTCTTCTGGTTACATCGCCGGGGCGACCAGGATCACCGCGTCGGGATCGTTCTCATAACCAGAGCGCGAAAATGCCTGATGGCTTTCAAGCTGCTCGGCCGTCAGGCTGGTCTTGATCACCGACCAGTCGAACGCACCTTCGGCGCGCGCGATCATGAGGTTTTCGAGCGACACGGCAACGGGCTTCTCGCCAAGGCCGAGGAATCCGCCCACATCGATGATCACGGCCTGAACCTGGCCGTCGCCGCCGATCAGCACATCGCCGACTTCGCCGACATCCTCGTCGTTGGCTCCATGAACGTCCATGCCGATCAGACGGTCAGCCTCGAACGAGGCCTCGACGATCGGCACATAGTCGCGATCGTCGCCGGCCATCGCGGTTTCGGTGTCGGGCATGGGGTCGCTTTCGGCGGCGGTTTCCGTTTCGGTCATGTTCTCGGCCTCGGCGTTGGCATCGGCCGCCGCCATGGTCTCTTCTTCGGCCCCGCGGTCATCGGTCATCATCGCCTGCTCGCGGTTGGTGAGAACCGAGCGGTCGAAGCCGGGAGCTTCATTGAGCTGCTCGTCGGTCAGATCGCCGACCAGCCAACGCTCGCCGTCCGGTCCGGCCCGCCAGCTCAATTGATCGATGGAGATCGCCACTTCCTTTTCGCCGATGCCCAAAAAGCCGCCGACGCCGGCAATCACGGCCATCACATCGCCGCTCGTCGAAAAGACGACATCGTTGACGTCGCCGATGCTTTCGGCGTCATCGCCGGTGCCGTTGTAGATGTAAGAGCCGATCAGATTGGTGGCGAGCATGTGGGCCGCGTCGGCATCGTAGAAGGTGGACGCGTCTGCCGCCATCTCGCGGTCGAAGACGCCGCGTGTCGCGTCGGTGCCCGCCTCCGCGGCAAAGGCCGCAGCGCTGCCCAGTGTGACCAGGGCGGTGGTAGTGGTCATAAGGCGTTTCAGCATGATAGTCTCCCTTGTGGGTTGCTAAACTCACCCGCCCGGCTGAAGCAATTTCGCGGTTGTGATGCCGGGCGGACTTCTCTTTAACGCCGAGCCTGGCATTTGCGTTCCGCGCCCTCTCATCAGATGTTTCGCAGGGTCACCGGGAACCGTTTGACGGCCCTTTCCGTTATCGACGCGAAGGAGAGCCGAAATGGAAAATGCTGTCTTTGCCCTGTTCATGATGGGATGCGGCCATCAGCTGGACGTGTGCCGCCCGGTCGATACACATGCCGAACTCTTTGAGGATCGGACGACTTGCGAAGCCGGGCTCGAGAGCGCTGCCCGCAATGTCGACACCCATCCGATGGCCGTCGGCAAATGCGTGGCTGTCGATCCCGCCAGCGCAACGGCGGACATGCGGTTCAAATGGTTCTTCGCCGCCAACGGCGAGCTGGTCGTCGACCCGCTTTACGGAACGTCGAACGGCACCGTCATCGCGGACCGCGCCGATCGCCTGCCCGAACGGCAGGGTTGATCCGGCACCTAGGAGTTGACGTCGAGCGGGAAGGCGAGCCTTACGCGATAGCCGTCTTCGGTCGGCCCGCGCTCGATCGACCCACGCTCGGCCCCGATCAGCCGGTCGATGAGCTTGGAGCCGAACCCGGTGCTCTGGGCCCGCATGGCGATCTGGTCCCCCACATGGGTCTCCGTCCATTCGATGGTCAGCAGTCCGGCCCTGTCATCGGGCATGCAGCGCAGCACGATCGTGCCGTCGTCGAAACGCAGGGCGCCATATTTGATGGCATTGGTTGCCAGCTCATAGATTGTCAGGGCCAGAGCCTGGCCCAGCGATGGCGTCACGCCGACATCGACGATGTCCGTGCGGATACGGCGGCTCCAGTCGGCCGTATCTGTGAACGGGCCCATTGCCCCCTCCACCGCGGACCGCAGATCCACCAAATGCGTATCGCCTGTCGTGCCGATCGCACGTTGCGCAGCCGCAAGCGCGTCGATCCTGCCCCTGAACCGCTCCACGAACGCATCGACCGCGTCCGTCTCCCGCGCCGTCGCCGCGGCGAGAGAGTTGACCATGGCCAGCGAATTCTTGATGCGGTGGCGCATTTCGCTGACCACTGCCTCCAGCCGTTCCTCGCTCTCCACCAGCGCGGTGATATCCATGTTCAGGCCGATGATGACCGACGCCTTTCCGTCCTTGTAGCGCCTGTGGACCTCGCCGATGCCGCGCAGCCACTTCACGGTCCCGTCCTGGTGCGTGACGCGGAACCGGCAGTCGAACACAACCCCGGTCTCGATCGTCTCGTTCAAAGCCTCGCTGACGCCGAGGCGGTCGTCGGGATGGATGGAGCCGATGAATTCAGTGGCGGTAAAGTTGCCGGTATCCGACAGGCCGAACAACCGGTAGGTCGCCTGGTCGGCGTCCACGAGGTCGGTGCGCACATCCCACGCCCAGGTGGCCAGGCCGGCATAGCGCAGCGCGAGCCGGTGCCTGTCCTCGATCGACAGGCGCTCGAAGGTCGGCGAGGGGGTCATGTCCAGCGATTGCGTTGCGAATGATCCGGCGTCGGGTGGCGAGCCGGCGATCGGGTTTCTGTCGTCAAGACCATCGGCGAGTTGCCCCATGGCACACCTTTCATGAAATCGTGATGCCGCACGACTGACGGAACCCTTCGCCCCATATAGTAGTTGCAGCGGGGTAAAAGGCAATGCGAGGCGCGCGTGTGACGGACGAACTGACCAGTGCGCAACCGCTGGTGACCGCAGAACAGGCCTTCCCGGCCATGGAGGAGCTGGTCCTTGAAGCGCGCGAACGGCTCGACCTGGCGCTGCACATCTTTTCGCCGCGCACCAAGACGCGGTCTTCCGCGGCGCATTCGCGGCACATCGGCGACTGGGGCGCACTGATCGCCGATGCGCTGCGGCGCGGCGTGCGGACGCGGTTGCTGCTCAACGATTTCGATCCGGTGGGCGCGCCGGAAATGCATGCGGCGGTCTGGGAGCGGCTGCGCCTGCTCGCCGACGCCGTCAAGCCGCTGCCGCACGGCGCCCGGACGCATCTGACCGTCCTCGTCGCCCACCCGGGCGGCCAGAGCGGGATGGCGCTCAGGACGCTGATATGGCCTGTGGCACGCGTCAAGCAGGCGCGCATCGTCTCCCAGTTTCGCCGCAAGGGGCGGAACCTGCCGCCGGGACTTGCCGAACGGGCCGACCGGATCCCCCGATGGCCGCCACGGCGCAACTTCACCGCGACACTGCACCAGAAATTCCTGGTCGCCGACAAAAGCCTTGCCATCGTGGGCGGGCTCGACATCGACGAGCGCCGCTATGACGACCCCGATCACAACCGGTCGGCACCGGAAACCTGGCACGATGTCAGCGTCGGCGTCGCCGGCGGCACGGCATCGGACCTGGCGGACCATTTTGACCGGTGCTGGAACATCGTGCGGGCCGAAGGGGCCAGCCATGCGCCGACATTCGTCGCCATGGACCCCGATTGCCCGCTGCGGTTCGCCGCCATCGAAAAACGAAGCGTGCTCCGAACCGGGGAGCCAAAGCCGGCAACGCCAGAGAAGGGCATGGCGGTGGCGGCAACATTGCCCCGGCCAGGCCGGAGCCCGTTCCGCTTCGGCCCGGTGGCCGACCTGTGCCAACTCGAACGGGCCCATCTGGACCTGATCGCCCGTGCCCGCCGCTATGTCTATCTGGAGAGCCAGTTCTTCCGCTCATCGACCATCCGCGACGGCCTGATCGCGGCACTCGGGCGCAACCGCGCTCTGCATGCGATGCTGCTGCTGCCCGGCGCCCCCGACGTGATCGCCTACGAGGGCGAGAAATCGGGCGTCCAACGTTACGGCGAATGGCTGCAGATGCGGTCGCTGAACCGGCTGACGGACCTTTTTGGCGATCGCTTCGCGGCCTATTGCATCACCAACGACCGGACGCGCGAGGAAGAGATCGAGCGCGACGCACTTTACGGCAAGTCGATGGTCTATGTGCATTCCAAGGTCGCCATCGCCGACGACGACACCGCGATCGTCTCCTCGGCCAATCTCAACGGCCGTTCAATGCGATGGGACACCGAAGCCGGGATCGTTGCCCGCGACGCGACCTTTGCCGCCAGTTTGCGCGAAGCGTTGTGGCGCGCCCATATCGGGGGCGATACGCCGACACCCGATCCTGTCGACGATCCCGCAGGCGCGTTCGGACACTGGCGCACCATCGCCGACGCGCGCCGGATAGCTGGTGCCGAAGCCAACGGCACCGGCATCGTACCCTTCCCGCTGGAAAAGACACGGCGCTTCGCCAAGCGCCACATCCTCATTCCGCAGGAAATGGTGTGAACGCGGCGGAACGATCCGCCGGATCATGCGTTGTCTCCTCGTCCGCTCACAGACGGACGAAGGAGTTGTGATGAAAACGATTGATTCTGGTCAAGCACGCCAGGGCGGCCGCGGCCGCCGCGTACTTGTCATCCTGCTCGCCGCCATGGTGCTGGCGGGCGCGAGCGCGTTGGCGCTCGACCTTTTCGACCGTGACCCGGTGAGCGCCGACATCGGCGAACCCGGCGTCTGATCGACGGCCGAATTTCGGCCTCAACCTGCAACAAACTCAAGAGAAGGAGCTGTTTTCATGGTACAAGCTGCCCTCAAACCCGAATTGAGCGATGAACCCGTTTCCACCGGCATCGACGAGGCCGCGCGCGAGAAGATCGCCCAGGCGCTGTCGGCCATCCTGACCGACACCTACTATCTGGTGATCAAGTCGCACATCTATCATTGGAACGTCGTCGGCCCCATGTTTCACGCGATCCACAACATGACCGAGGAGCAGTACACGAACCTGTTTCAGGCAGCCGACGATATCGCCGAACGCATCCGCGCCCTGGGGCACAAGGCGCCGATCGCCGATGCGGCCGGTCCGAACCAGGCGGTGGTTTCGATGGACGCATCGGCCAAGTCGGCACACGACATGGTCGCCGATCTCATCGACGATCACGAAGCGGCCATCCGCAAGATGCGCGAAGCGGCCGACATGGCCGAGGAAATGAGCGATTTTGTCACCCACGACCTTTTGGTCGGGCGGATGACCTACCATGAGCAGGTCGTCTGGATGTGGCGCTCGCTGATTACGGAGTAAGACAGATGGGTATCGAAGTCGGCGGCCTTTTGGGCCTCATCCTGCTGATCGCCATGGTATGGGCGATTTACAGCACCTTTCAATCGAGCGCGTCCACGGGGGCAAAGGCACTCTGGACCGTCCTCATTCTCGTTTTGCCGGTGATCGGCCTGATCCTGTGGTTCATCTTCGGACCCAAGGGCGGACGCCGCGCAGCGGTCTGAGCGGAGGTGACGTCATGTCAACCAATCAAGACCCATCCATCGTCGGTGGCGCCCTGGGCGTCGAGAAGGACCTGACGCCGGAACAGATCGTCGAACGCGGCGACTGGTCGGAGCAGCAGAAGCTGGACCGTCTTGAGAAAATGAAACTCGACGCTATCGAAAAGCAGCGCGCCGCCAACGAAGGCATGGCCGGCGACGAGCCGGCGAATCTGCGGGCCATCGAACTGGCCATCGACGCGGTGAAAAGCGACGCAGCAGGCGGTCCGGAAACGGACGCGATAGCCGGACGGCGACTCGGCTGACCGGCACGACAGGCGCCGAAAACGACGCGCCCGGCGGGGATACAATCCGCCGGGCGTTTTCGTGAGCTTTCATGTGACCTTTACCTGGCGCGGCGGTGACCGCTCTTTGCCGCGGCTGCCCCCCTCACGCCTGCGAGCGCTCTGCGGCGCCGCTCAGATGAACGGCCGCATACCGTCCGGAAGTCCGTCCCATCGCGCAATGTCCTTCAACCTGGCGATGTCGCTGATACGGAAGCCGGCTTCTTTCCAACGGATTGCCTGCCGATCCTGCAGTTTGCGCAGCGTCTTGTTTGTATGCACAAGTGACAAGCCGAGCGTATCGGCCACATGCTGTTGAGTCAGCGGCGAGATCTCCGGTGCGTCCTTGAACAGGCCCACCCGGCTCGCACGGTCGTGCAGGTAGGCCAGAAGATAGGCCGCTCTTTCCAGGGCGCTGCGCTGGCCGACGCTCAGCAGGTGCTCGTCGAGAATTTGCTCCTCGCGGGCAGCCAGCCAGGTGATGTCGAAGCCGAGAGCGGGATTGGACTTGTAGAGGTCGCCGAGCCGGTCGCGCTCGAACATGCACAGCACCATGTCCGAAAGGCATTCGAGCGAATGCTCCATCTCGCCGAGCAGCGTGCCCTGGAGGCCCACCAGATCGCCCGGCAGCACATAGTTCAGGATCTGCCGCCGGCCGTCTTCGAGCGTCTTGTAGCGAAAGCCCCATCCCGAAATCACCGTGTAGAGGTGCGGGCTGTGGCTGCCTTCCACGAAGATCGTCGATCCGGCCTCCGCTGTCAGTTCGCCCCGCTTGAAACCGGAAACGAACGACACTTCCTGTTCGGTGAAATCGCGAAACCGGCCGCTCTCGCGGAGCGGACATGCCTCGCAGGCGATCTTTCGGGTGCGTGAGGGTGCCGATGTGTCGGGTGATGCGCTCATGGCTTTCGTCATTGCTCGCTGCGATATGTCAAAGTTTAAAGACGGGCGGATGCGGAGCGGGTAATGAGACCGCTCCCAGGAACGGTAAGGGGAATGATTCCCCATGTTGAACCCGATCGCCATGCCGCAATTGCTTGCCGACAAGACCGTTCTCATCATCGAGGACGAGATGCTGATCGCCATGGATGTCGAACAGATCGCCAACGATCTGGGCGCCCGTCATGTCCTCGTTTTGCGGGTTCGCGAGGCGCTGCGTCACATGCTGGAAAATGTCGTCTCTCCCGATGTTTGCTTTGTCGACTACCGGTCGGCCGATGGCGAGCGTCGCAGCGTCGCCGAATTCTTTGGCTCAACCGGCGGAAAACTGATCGTCATGACGACGGACGGCGACCCGGAAAAGGATCCGTTGGTGGCAAATGCCGACGCCGTTTTGCGCAAGCCGTTTGGCGCCGAAGAGGTCGGCCAGGCTTTTCGCGATGCGCTCGGCGCCAGATCGAACGACACTTAGGCCGTTTTCGCCATTACATGGGTCGCCACTGCATCCGGACCGTACTCCGACGCGTCATCGATGTCGAGAATGGCCGCCAGGCGGGCCCTGGCGCGCGAAACCCGGCTCTTGACGGTGCCCGTCGCGCAGCCGCAAACCTCGGCCGCCTCCTCGTAGCTCATGCCCGACGCGCCGATCAGGATGATCGCTTCGCGCTGGTCGTCGGGCAGCATCTGCAAAGCCCGCTGCATGTCGGCCAGATCGAGTTTTCCCATCTGGTCGGGATGAACCGCCATGGCTTCGGTCAGCGTGCCTTCCGCATCCGAAACCTCACGCCCCTTCTTGCGCATCTGCGAGTAGAACTCGTTTCGCAGGATGGTGAAGAGCCATGCCTTGATGTTCGTACCGGGCTGGAAGCTTGCCTGCTTGTGCCAGGCCTTGACCAGCGTCTCCTGGACGAGATCGTCCGCCCGATCGCCGGCTCCGGTCAACGACAGGGCGAATGCGCGCAGATTGGGAATGGCGCCCAGCAGATCCGCCTTGAAGTCCGCATGAGCGGTCATTGGTCCTGGCCCTGCTGTCCTTCGGACTTTTCAAGTTCGTCCAACAGGGCCGCAAACCGGTCGGGGACCGGTTCCTTGACGACCTCGTCGAACGATTCCCGTAACTTTTTCCCGATCTGCCGCACAGCCATCTCGTTGAGCGGACGGGCCTTTCCGTCTTTCGATGTGTCCATTGCCAAGCCCATTGATTGCATCTTTCCTCAATCCATCTATCCCGGAACGCCGCGTTGGCAAAAAAGTTCCGAAAAAATGGAACCACTTTGTCTCGCGCGCGTTCAAATACCGTTCATCTCTCAAGAGCCGGCAGGGAGTTCACATGTCGCTAGCCGCACAGATTTCACCCCATGTCCCTCTTTTGCGCCGCTTCGCGCGGGCGCTCACCGGATCCCAGCGCGCCGGCGACACGTATGTCGCCGCCTTGCTGGAGGCACTGGTGGCCGACCGGGCCAATTTTCCCGATCTCGATGATGTAAAGCTCGCACTGTACAAATCGTTCCTCGATTTGTGGTCCTCGGTCGATATCAATCTGAAGGCGGACCCGGATGTACCGGCCGAACAGGCCCGCGGCGAGCGCAATCTGCAGGCCATCGCGCCCATGGCCCGCCAGGCTTTTCTGCTGACAGCGGTCGAGGGGTTTTCGCCCAAGCAAACCGCACAGATTCTCGGCATCGAGGCCGGAAAGGCGGACGAACTGCTGGAACAGGCCGCTCGAGACATTGCGGGACAAGTGGCGACCAGCGTCCTGATCATCGAGGACGAACCGCTCATCGCGATGGATGTGGAGGCGATGGTCGAGGATCTGGGACACCGGGTCACCGGCATCGCGCGCACCCATATGGAAGCGGTGGCGCTCTTCGGCAAGGAGCGCCCGGGTATCGTTCTTGCCGACATTCACCTGGCCGACGGCAGCTCGGGCCTCGATGCCGTCAACGAGATCCTGCAGTCGGTCGAGGTGCCGGTCATCTTCATCACCGCCTATCCGGAACGCCTGCTGACTGGCGAGCGCCCCGAGCCGGCCTATCTCGTCACCAAGCCGTTCCAGCCGGCCATGGTCTCGGCACTGATCAGCCAGGCACTTTTTTTCGACGAATCATCAAAAAAGGCGGCGTAAGCCGCGCCATGGGCGGAACCCGATGCGCGCTCAAGCCGTTAGACAGGTGATCACATCGAAGGAGGATCATCATGCTTGGTTGGGCACTCATGTTTCTTATCGTGGCACTGGTTGCTGGCGTTTTGGGGTTCGGCGGCGTCGCCGGCGCCTCGGCCGGCATCGCGCAGGTTCTTTTCTTCCTGTTTCTGGTGCTGTTCGTCGTCAGCCTGGCTTTCCGCTTCTTCCGGAAAGTCTGAGGCGCGACTGTCTGACAACTGATCAATCGGGCGGGTTTTCCCGCCCGTTTTTCGTCCATTGATTCCATGAACGTCCACGAGCCCGATCACAACAGTCTCGCCATCGCACTGGAAGGATCGCCTGTCACGATCTTCTTTCAGACCGCAGACGGCCGGTTTGCATGGTTCGAGAACCAGCAATCGGTCTGGGCACGCAAAGACCTGGTCGGCCTGAGCGACGCCGATGTGTTCAATGGCGCCAGCGCTTCCGCGTTCGCAACAGCAAAAGATGATGCCCGACGATCGGGCCAGCCTGTGACGCTGGAACTGCAGACGCTGTCGTCGGTCGCCGCGGACGGCAAGGATTGCTTCCTGAAAGTCACGGTGAGGCCGGCCTGTGATGAGGCTGGCCGGACGTCGGGTTTCTTGTGCTCCTCGGTGGAGATCACCGAGGAGAAGATTCGCGAACAAACGCTCAAGACGCTGCTGATGGAGGTGGCCCACCGGTCCAAGAACATGCTCGCCATGGTTTTGAGCCTTGCCTCGCAAACCGCGCGGTCGTCGCGATCCGTGGACGGGTTCGTGCGCGCCTTCACCGGCCGGATCCAATCGCTCGCCAAGTCGCAGAATGCGGTGACGGACAGCGACTGGCGCGGCGCGCGTTTCAGCGAACTGGTCAAGTTGCAGGTGACCGATGTGGTGCCGCTCGGGGCAAGCCGCATCGAGATCGCGGGCGACGATCCCACTTTCTCGCCGTCGGCGGCGGTCCATATCGGGCTGGCCCTGCACGAACTGGTGACAGACGCACTTGTGAACGGCGCGCTCCTCGATTCCCGGGGCACCATCCGGATCGACTGCAACATCCTGGCCCAGGAAGGCAGCACTCCTGTCGCCGAAATCCGATGGACCGAGGAACGCCGCGTCCAGCCAGAGGACGCGGAAACGCAGAAAGGATTCAGTCGCACCGTGCTCGAACGAGTGGTCCCGTCCGCAGTCAACGGCGAAGCCCAACTCGACGTGGACAATCATACCGTCAGCTACCGGCTGTCCGTCAATTTTACCGAATTCCGGTAATGCGAGGATCGCTGCGCGCGGGCGTGCTTCAGCCTTGCTACCCTCCCGGGCGCCTGCCTTGGCCAGTTCAATGATTGCGCAATGCGTCGATCAGTTCACTCTTCGACATGTAGGAACGGCCTTCGATGTCGAGTTCGCGCGCACGATCGTAAAGGTCGGCTTTCGACCAGTCCTCATAGGCCTTGGCGGACCCGCCCTTTGCGGACGGGTCCTGATCTTCGGAGGCTTGTGCATTGGCGATGCGCGCCGCCTTTTCCTTCGACGCGCCCTTGTCGCGGAGCGCCTCATAGGTTTCATCGTCCTTGACGGACGGCCCGTGGCTGGAGGCCATGTTCATTTCCGTTTTTCGTTGAGGGTCTCAGGCCGGCGGCTCATTCGGACGCCGTCGCCGACCGCACGCCGGCTTCGCCGCCGGCGCTTGACAGGTTCTCGATCGCATTGTCGACTTCCTCGACCAGCGGAGCCAGATCGCCGCCGCCATCGGCCGAAAGCCGGGCCTCGAGCTCGGTTTTCATGCTCTTGAGCGCCGCCAGCCGTTCATCGACCGGTTCGGCGGAAATCGCGACGGCCCTGATGTCCCGCGAAGTGATCGACTGGGCCGTTTTGTCGGCATCGTCTCCGGTACCGTCCCCGGTGTGTTTGCGGTCCGACTGGTTCATGTCCTTCATCACTGTCATTATCGATCTCCTCTCTTTACCTTCCCAACGCGGGAACCGGGTTGGGGGTTCCCGCGTTTTCGATGCGGATGGTGGCAGGATCGATGATCGGACGTGCATTGAGGCAGTTGGGCAGCGTCCGGGGGCTGATCACCGTGCCCGGCGCGCTTGCGCTGACACTTTGGCTGAGCGCGTTCATCGCGCTTCGGCTCGACCGGATGCTGGCGCGCAGCGATGCGGTCGAACTCTACCGCATCCTCCAGACCGACTACGAAACGGCGGTCACAATCCTGTCGACGATCTCCGGCGCTTCGATTACGACGCTGAGCCTTGTCTATTCGCTGGTGCTGGTCGTCTTCACCCTGGCCGCCGGCAACATCGCGCCGCGGCTGTTGCGGCGATTCACCGGCGACCGTGTCAATCAGGTGACCGCCGGCCTTCTCGGCGGCACCTTCCTGTTCTCCCTGACCATCCTGCACCAGACCGGCCCCGATACGGTGCCGGGCGTTTCGATCGCCATCGCGTTCTGCCTCGCCGTGATCGCGGTGCTGCAATTGATCTTCTTCGTTCACACCGTTTCGCGCAGCGTGACGATCGACGAGGAGATCGCCGCCATTTCCACCCAACTGGAAGAGCGCCTCACCGGAATCGTCGCCGACAATGATGACAAAGCCCTGGATGCGTCGTTCGACCGGGGTGACGCGGCGGCGTTCGAAATCACCGCCGGCGAAAACGGCTATATTGTCGGCATCGACGAACAGCGTCTGACCGCGCTGGCCGACCAGTTCGACGTGCGCGTCGAGATCGTCGACAAGCCGGGAACCTTCGTCCTCAGGGGGCAGGCTCTGGCCAGCATTTTCAGCGATGCGGGCGATGGCAAACGCGGTGCCATCGAAGAAGCGTTTGCCGGTTCGGTGACCCTCTCCCCGGTGCGCGGGTCGGGCGACGACATCGAGTATGCGATCAGCGTGCTGCTTGAGATCGCGCTGCGCGCGCTGTCGCCGGGCGTCAACGACACGTTCACGGCCATCGCCTGCGTCGATCGGCTCAGCGCAGCCTTCGTGACGCCGGTCTACAGGGGATTGCGCCAGCGCCTTATCAGCGACGGGGACGGCGTCGTCCGCGTCAGCATTCCCGGCCTGACGGTCGAGGACATCGTCAACACGGCATTCCACCCGCTGCGACGCGCGGCGGCCGGCAATCTCCTGATGGTGCAGAACATCGCCGACGCGCTGATGCGGCTGCATGACATTGCCGATGATGAAGTCGGGCCGATCTTCGAGCGGCACGCCATGCTGCTGATGGCCTCGTTCGAAAGAACCGATCCACTCGATGCCGACCGCGATTTTCTGGCAAACCGGCTTGCCCCGATCTTGGGCCGCGACGGCACGACCGGCTGATGCGAGCGACGCTTTTCCGCCGCACAGCAAAAAGCCGCCCCGAAGGGCGGCCTCCTGACTGGCCTGCGCGACGCGATCAGACCGAGTCGGCCCATTCGTCGATTTCGCGTTTGGCTTCCTCGCGGGTCTTGCCGTATTTGGCTTGGATCTTGCCGGCCAGTTCCTCGCGATTGCCCTGCACCTGATCGAGTTCGTCGTCGGTCAACTCGCCCCATTTCTGGCGCGCCTTGCCCTTGAACTCGGTCCATTTGCCTTCGATCTGGTCCCAATTCATGGATAACTCCTTTGCGGTTGATGTCCTTGGAGGAAACGCCGGACAGGGCCAGCCGTTCCCTGAAAAGACTCTTGCCGCCCGCCGCAGGCTTCCATTCCCAGCGGCGGCTACGAAGTAGCGTATTTCGGAAAGCCGCGGCAGTTTTCGGCAGTCAGTGCCAACAAGAAGGCTTCGACTTGACGAAAAGACTCGGACGTCCAGCTCATCACGCTCCTTACCGGAGCACATCCATGAGCGCTCCCCAGTGTTTGACCTGTTGTGGCCATCGCTCCTCACCGGTTTTCAATTGGCAGACCCTCGAGTTTTGCCACCGTCAACCGACCATTGCCGGCCAGCCCGATACGGACTTCAGCTCGAGAAATTCCTCGATACCCCAGATGCCGCCCTCGCGCCCCACGCCGGAGAGCTTATAGCCGCCGAATGGCGTGCCCGAGGCTCTCAGATGGCCGTTGATATGCACCATGCCGGACTGCAGCCGGTTGGTGACGTGGCGAATACGCTCGGCGGACCCGCCATGCACATAGGCGGCCAGCCCGTATTCGGTATCGTTGGCGAGCGCGATCGCCTCGTCCTCGTCACGGAAGGCGCGCATGCACATCACGGGACCGAAAACCTCTTCGGCATAGGCGGCCAGCGTGTCATCCGCATCGGCGAAGATCGTCGGCCGGACGAAATATCCGGTTTCGAAACCCTCGGGTCGGCCCGGTCCACCCGCGACGACGCGCCCTCCGGCGGCGACCGATCGGGTGATGAAGTCCTGCACGCGGCTGTACTGCAGCGCCGATGCGACGGGGCCGATATGGCCTCCTGGTTGCCGGGGCGAACCGACGACGGTTTCATTGGCGAAACGTGCCGCGATCTCGACGGCACGCTCGTAGAGGCTTTCATCGACAAGTATCCGCGAGGGCGCGTTGCACGACTGGCCCGAATTGCGCATGCCCTGCTCGACGATGAAGCGGATGGCCGGTTCAAGATCCGCATCCTTCAATACGATTGCCGGATTGTTGCCGCCCAGTTCCAGCGTCATTCGCTTCAGCGCACGCGACGCCGTGGCCGCAACTCCGAGGCCGGCGCGCGTCGACCCCGTAAACGACACCAGGTCGACCTCGTCATGGGCCACGAGAGGCGCACCGCCCCCCTCGCCCGTTCCATTCACCATGTTGAAGACACCGGCCGGCACGCCGGCGTCGTGGAGAATTTCGGCAAAGATGCGATGGGTCACCGGCAGATGCTCCGAGGGTTTGAGAATCATCGTCGCCCCGGCGGCCAGCGCCGCTCCGACCTTGAGCGTCACCTGGTTCATTGGCCAATTCCAAGGCGTGATGAGCGCACAAACGCCGACCGGCTCCTTGAAAAGCATGTCGGTCTTGCTGCCCGCGACAGACGGCGTGCAGAGTTCCATACTCGAAAGAGCCGCGGCATAGGCGCGTAAATTAGACAGCCCGCCCGCGACCTGAGCGCTCCGTGCAAGATCGATCGGAGCGCCGAGTTCCAGCGAGATGGCGGCGGCCAGTTCGGTTTCCCTGGCGGCATATCCCTCGATCACCCTGTCGAGGAGATCGAGACGTTGTTCACGCCCGGTGGCCGCCCAATCCGGAAAAGCCTGACGGGCGGCCGCGACCGCGCGGTCGACGTCGGCGGCGGAACCGCAGGCCACGTGATTGATGACGTTTTCCGTTGCCGGATCGATATTGGCGAGCATCTCGCCTGCCTGCGGCGTCTGCCATTGCCCGCCGATATAGAACGCCCCGTCGTCTGCGTGGGTGTCGCGATCCGGGTGCGGTTCGATGTTCATGGGATTTCTCCAGTCAGGTAGACAACATGTGGTGATGGGGCCTGCTTCTGGGCGACGCGAACGAATTAGCGCCGAATGAGGGCGAGCAGGCCGAGCAGGCAGCACGAGAGCCCGATCGTCACAGTCGCCGCGGCGACCACGGCGGGGCTGATCGATTCACGAATGCCGCTGAAGATCTCGCGCGGCAGCGTGGTGTGTTCCGGGGAGGCCAGGAACAGTGTCACCACCACCTCGTCGAGCGATACGGCAAAGGCGAACACGGCGCCCGACAAAACGCCCGGCGCAATGAGCGGCAGCGTCACCGTGAGGAAGGTGCGCAGACGACCGGCGCCAAGGCTTAGGGCAGCACGGTCGAGCGTGAAGTTGTAGTTTCGCAAGGTCGCAAGAACAGTGACAACGACGAAGGGAAGGCCGAGCGTGGCATGACCGAGAATCAAGCCGGTCCGCGTGCCGACCAGCCCAAGCTTGCTGTAGAAGTAGAAGAGCGAGACCGAGACAATGACCACCGGCACGAGCATCGGCAGCAGCAGAAGCCCGAAGGCGATGCGGGAAAAGATCGAGCGCATATGCACCAGGCTCAGCGCGGCCAGCGTCCCGAGCACCGTGGCGATGGCGGCGCTGCTGACGCCGATCACGAGCGAGTTGACGAAGGCGCGCTGCCAGCGGGCGTCGCTCAAAATCTCGCCATACCATCCCAGGGAGAACCCGGGCAGCGGGTAAATGAAGAACTCGCCGGAGGAAAACGACATCGGAATGATCGCGATCACCGGCGCCACCAGGAAGAAAAGCGTGGCCGCCACGAAGGTGCCGTACAGGATCCTCGAGAGATGGGGCATTAGGAAACAGCCCATTTCTTGCTGGAAAGCGTGCCGCCCACGACAGCGATGAATGCCATGGCGAACACGATCAGCCAGAGCCCGAGCGCGGCGGCGAGACCCCAGTTGAGGCTACGATTGACGAAGGTGGCGACGAGATTGCTGATCATCTGGTCGCCGCCGCCGCCCAGTAGCATCGGCGTCACGTAGAAGCCGAGAGACAGCGTCATCACCAGAACGACCCCGGCACTGAGACCCGGCAGGGTCAGCGGCAGGTAGACGCTGACCAATGCCCGTATTCGGCCGGCGCCGAGGGACTCGGCCGCGTTCATATAGTTGGGCGGAATCTTCTTCATCACGCTGATGAGCGGCAGCACGACGAAGGGAAGCATGATGTGAGTCATCGACACGATCACCGCGAAGCGCGTGCGCAGGAATTGCAGCCCTTCCGACATCAGGCCCGCCTCGATGAGAACGCCGTTGAGAATGCCCTGCCGCTGGAAGATGACCATCCATGCGAGCGTTCGCACCAGAAGCGACGTCCAGAAAGGCAAAAGCACCAACAGCATGAGGATGGCCGCCGTCCGGGCCGGCGCGTTGGCCACGGCATAGGCCAGCGGATAGCCGAGCAGAACGCAGATCACGGTGACCGTCAGCGAGATCGTGAGGGTCCGGGCATAGACGCCCAGAAACAGCCTGTCATCGACGGGTTTGACGGAGACGCCGCCGTCAGGACCCGCTTCGAGGTCGAGGGATTCGAGGATGTTGTAGGTCGTGAACGTGCGCGCGCTCTGCCGGATCACCCGCCAGATTTCCGGACTTGCCCATGCGCCGTTGATTGCTTCGAGCCGCGCGCGCGCTTCGCCCCCCAGATCGGCCTCCAGTTCTCTGGCGGCTTGCAGGATGAGGCGTCTGTTGCCCGCTTGCCTGAAATTGAGTTCCCGGGCGAGCGAAGCGACATCCGCCGGCTCGGCTTGTGTCAGATCCCGGACCAGCGCCTCGAAGACATCGTCTTGCGGAAGGCCCACCCCGTCCCAGCCGGCAATCGCCTCGGCCGTTGCGGGAATGACGGAGACGACCGGACGGCCGTTGGTGGCCTGGGAGAGAAACCACAGGATGGGCAGAAGGAACGCGAAGACGACGAACAGCAGCGCAGGCATCAGGGGAAGCGCGATATGCGCGTTTTTGGCAAACATACGGACCGTTCCGACTGCGATTAAGGTCTGAAGACCACTGTCTCCCGGGCGCACGGTGCGCCCGGGAGACAGAAAGCTCATCTCGAGGCCCAGGCGAGGAACCGCTCGTTGAGCGTGTCGAAGTTGTTGAGCCAGAAATTCGCGTTCGGCGGCACCGCATCGTCTTCAAGAGCGGGGTTTCCCGGCATGATCGCGAGCCGTTCCGGCGAGATCAGTTCATGTGCCTTGCGGCTGATGACGCCGTAGTCGATGCCGTTCATGAAATCGGCCTGTTGTTCGGGACGCAGCGCGAAAGCCAGGAAGCCCATCGCAGCCGCCTTGTGCTTGCTCCCCTTGAGGACCACCCACTGGTTTCCGGTCAAGATATGACCGGCTTCCCAGGCCATGGCGAGATCCGCGCCCTCGGTCTTCGCCGCGCTTGCCACGCGACCGTTCCAGGCCGCAGCCATCACATACTCGCCCGAAAGGAGACCCTGGATCTGTTCCGTGCCCGAACGCCACCAGATGATGTGATCGCGCAGTTCATCGAGTTTTGCGAAGGCACGGTCCTGTCCGTCCTTGGTTTCCAGAACCTCATAGACCTCATCCACCGCCACACCGTCGGCGAGGAGCGCGACGATGAGCGTGTCGGTGACCGAAAAGTTGAGCCCGCGACGTCCGGGAAAGCGGTCGACATCCCAGAAATCCGCCCAGCTTCGCGGCCCCTCGCCTTCGAATTCGGCCGCGTTGTAGGCAAGCACCGTCGAGGCGAGAAGGGACGTGACGGAACAGCGGGTGACATGCGCAGCCGGGATGTCGTCAACGTCGATGATGCTGGTATCGAGCGGTTCGAAAAGCCCCTCCTCGCAACCCAGCGCCGCTTCCGCGAATTCCGGCTCGGCGATGTCCCAAAGGATGGTGCCGCTTTCGACCTGGGCACGGATGTTGCTCAGTTCGCCGTTGAAGGAGTCGTCCAGGATCTTGATGCCGCTCTCTTCCGTGAACGGGTCCCAGAAGGATTTCCTGTGCGCCTCGGAAACAACGCCGCCCCATGACACGATCGTCAGGCTCTCTTCCGCGGACGCAGTGCCGACAGCACCGCCGCATACCGCGAGAAGGGCCATGCCTGCGGCCCCGCTGATACTTTGTTTCAAGATATGTTTCATTCTTCTCTCCTGTCAGGTTGACTTTTTTTGACGCTTTTCAGGTTGCGCCCTCTTCAAGCGGGTAGGCCCTCACGTAATCGGGGAGAAACCGGATTCCGACGTCGGCGCCGATTTCGTATTTCTGATCGGTTGCGTGCTGTTCGATCTTCGCCACGAGCGAGCCGCCACCGCTCGTCGCGATGGTCAGTCGAAGGTGATCGCCGTAGAAAATCCGCTCCTCGACGCGCCCGGGCAGAGTGTCGAAATGCCCTGTTTCGGTGGAACTCTGTCGCGCCTCGACGCAGACATGCTCGGGGCGGACCAGAAGCTTGACTCCCTGCCCCGGAACCATCCCGCCACTCACCTGACATGTCAGCCGGACGCCATTCGGAAGACGAACGCTGCCCTTGCCCTCCGCGATCTCGTCGAGCGTCGCCTCGATGACGTTCGTCTCGCCGATAAAGGTCGCGACGAAGAAGCTACCGGAGCGGTGATAAACGTCCTCGGGCTTGCCGACCTGCTCTATCGCACCGTCGTTGAGAACAACGACGCGATCCGACATGGTCAGCGCTTCGGCCTGATCGTGGGTGACGAACAGCACCGTGAGGCCCAGCTTCTCGTGCAGCCGCTTGAGCTCGATTTGCATGTGATCGCGCAACTGCCGGTCAAGCGCGCTCAACGGTTCATCCATCAGAACGAGGTCGGGATCGAAGACCAGAGCCCGCGCCAAGGCGACCCGCTGGCGCTGACCTCCGGAGAGCTCGGAGGGCCGGCGATGGCCATAACCCTCCAGCCTGACGAGAGACAGCGCCGCATTCACCTTCTCGACCTGCTGATCGCGCGGAACCCGGCGGGCGCGGAGCGCGTATCCCACGTTTTCGGCAACCGTCATGTGCGGGAACAGGGCATAATCCTGGAAGACCACACCGATGTTGCGCTTGTTCGGGGGCATATGCGTGAAATCCCGGCCACCCACCACGATCGTGCCGGCCGTCGGCTTTTCGAAACCCGCCAGCATCATCAGAAGGGTTGATTTTCCCGAGCCAGACGGACCCAGAAGCGTCATGAACTCACCCTTCCTTACGGAAAGGTCGAGATTGGCAATCACATCGACCCCGCCGGGGTAGCTCTTCTTCACAGCCTGAAAACGAATGAAGTCGTCGTCCCCCTGCGCAATCTCTATGTCGGTTCCGTCGTTCAAAGGTGTTTCCTTGTTTCGATGTCCCGGCGGTCGCGCCGGGACATCCGATCGCCGAGCAAAGCCTCCCATCCTATTTGTCCCTGAAACAGAGCCATTTTTCTGATTTTGGGAGGTCCACTTTATGCGAGGGAGGCTTGGCCCTCCTCCACTTCGTGCGCGACTTCGGCGGCGACCTGGTCAAGCGATGCGCGCAGAGCGCCGAACAGCACCTCCAACTCGTCCTCGGAGATAACAAGCGGCGGGCACAAGTTGACGGTCTCGCGTGTCCAGCGAGTGATAACTCCGTTTTTCTGGAGCGCGCGGCCGATCTTCAGCGTGACGTTTTCCATCGCATCAAAGCGCCGGCGCGTCGTCTTGTCCGCCACGATTTCGAGCGCTCCGAGCAAGCCGGCATTACGCGTTTCGCCGACGATCGGGCAATCGGCGATCGCGGCCAGATGCCGCTCGAATGTCGCGATGGTTGCGTGCAGGTTTGCCCGGAAATCCGCTTGCGCATAGATCTCCAGCGCCGCGCTGGCGACCGCGCAGCCAATCGGATGACCGCCATAGGTCAGCCCATGTCCCAGCAACCCCGATTTGGCGCTTTCAAGCGTCAATGTATCGTAGATCTCGTCGGTCATCAGCACCGCGGACAGCGGGAAATAGCCCCCGGTCAGCGGTTTGGCGAGCGTCATCAGATCCGGACGAAGACCGTATCTGGTCGAGCCGAAAGGCGAATCCAGGCGACCGAGCGCGCAAACCACCTCGTCTGCGATCAGAGCGACATCATGGCGCCGAAGCACCTCGTCGACCAACTGAAAGTACCCCTTCGGAGGAAGGAGACAGCCCGCCGATGCCATGACCGGCTCGGCGATGAATGCCGCCACGGTATCGGGCCCGACCGCAAGGATCGCCGCCTCCAGTTCCGCCGCGCATCGCGCCGCATAGGCCTCTTCGCTCTCGCCGTCGTGGCCGTGGCGGTAGTGGCAGACCTCCGGAATGAAGCTGACATCGGGGGACACGCTGTCCGACCCGAAACGCATGTGGGCCTGCCCGGTGACGGACGCGCTGAGCGTCGTCGAGCCGTGATAGCCGGCATGCCGCGCAATCACCCGTCGCTTTTCGGGCTTTCCGCGGCTGATATTGACGGCGCGGACGATCCTGATCGCCGCGTCATTCGACTCGGAACCGGAATTGGCGAAGAGCACGTGGTTCAGATGCTCGGGCGCCATCGCGCTGAGCTGCCGTGCAAGGCGCTCCGCGGGCTCATGAGACTTCTGCGCGAAGAGGTGATAATACGGCAGTTTCCCGGCCTGTTCCGTCATCGCCTGGACAAGACGCTCGTCGCGGAATCCCAGACTGGCGCAGGACGACCCCGACATCGCATCGATGTAGCGGTTGCCCTCGGCATCGAAGACATGAACGCCCTCACCCCTGACGATTGTGGTCGTTTCGCCGTTTCGATGGGCCTGAAGATCCGAGAACTGGTGAACGAGATCCAATCCGTGTCGCGCCGATGCCGTCATTCGTCGTGCCTTTCGGTTTCTCACATCGAAACCGAGAGCTACCGGCCAACTGGATCTGGAAACAGAGCCAATTATCTGTTTATAATTGGACCACTTCGCGGCCATTCGGTCGCAAAGGAGATCTTCTGCCCCCGCGCGGTGCGGCAAGGCGACAGAATACGAGGACAAGGGGGAGTGCCGTGGCGCGGTTTGTTGGGCTGTTCGAATTCCTCGACCTTGATCGCAACAGCCAGCGCACGCTCGCGACGCAGCTCTTCGACGGCATCCGCGAGGCAATTCTCGACGGCACCCTGTTGCCCGGCACCGATCTTCCCTCGACGCGCAAGCTCGCCAAACAACTGAACCTGTCGCGCAACACGGTCACCGCAGCCTACGAGCAGCTCTGCGTGGAGCAGTATCTGGTTTCGGTTCAGGGCGCGGGCACGAAGGTCGCCGATTTACCGGCGCTGCGGGAGGTCCGCCCCGGCAAGGAAGTCATCGACGAACCGTCCCTTTCACGCATTCGGCTCTCGCGCCGCGGAGAGAGCCTGAGCGACAGTCCGCGCTATCTTCCGCAATACAAGGACAGATCGTTCGCCGCCGGACTGCCGGCGCTGGACCTCTTTCCCCACCAGCTTTGGGCCCGCTACATCAACCGCGCCGCCCGACGGTCCGCCATCAGGCGGTTCGACTACGGCGAAATCGCCGGGACCCTGGAACTCAAGCGCTCCATTGCCGACCATCTGGCGACAACCCGTGGGTTCCGCCCGGAGACGGATCAGATCGTGGTGCTGAACGGAGCGCAGGCCGCTCTCGATCTGCTGGCGCGGGTCACCACCGACATCGGCGATACGGCCTGGATCGAAGAGCCGGGCTATCTCGGCGCGCGCGGCGCCTTTCGCGGCGCGGGTTTGACCATACGGCCGATAGAGGTCGACAGTCAGGGCCTTCACCCCCCTGACGACATCACCCCCGCGCCGAAGCTGATTTATACCAGCCCCTCGCACCAGTGTCCGACAGGCGTGCTGCTCTCACTGGTACGGCGCCTAAAGCTTCTCGATGCGGCGCGGCGCTCTGGAGCGCTGATAATAGAAGACGATTACGACAGTGAATTCCGCTATGCGGGTCCGTCGATCTCCACACTCTGGAGCCTCGATCAGGGACGTTCGGTGGTCTATATGGGCACCTTTTCCAAGACCATGTTGCCCGGGATCAGGATTGGATACCTCGTCGCTCCGCCGCAGCTGTGCGCCGCCATCACCAACGCCCTGCACCACACAGGTCAGGCGGCCAGCAAGGTGGTCCAGTTCGCCCTGGCAGAGTTCATCGACGACGGCCGGTTCTCCGAGCATGTTCGGCAGATGAAGAAGGCCTATCTCGCGCGCCGCGCCACCTTCCTCAGGGAGATAGAGCGCCAGATCGGAGGCGCCGTCACCTACAAGCCGACGAGTACGGGAATGCAGCAGACGGTTTACCTGAACGGAGATCTGTCGGATGTCGCCCTTTCGGCCGCGGCACGCGACAAAGGCGTCGTAGCGCCGACGCTGTCGCGCTTCTATATCGGCCGAGATAAGACAAATGGCCTTTTGCTCGGATTTGCCTCTTCCGAAGAGCCGGAAATCAGGAAAGGCATGGAGAAACTGGCCTCGGCTTTTGACCAGATCACCAGATCGGGGCAAACCACGCGAAGTGCTTGTACCAACGGTCATAACGATTGACCGCCGTGGGCCCATTCACGCATTCCGATGGAGGAGATCGTGCATGGGTTCACCGTCAGCTTGCGCCATGCCTCGCAGACTGCATCTGGTATGGCCTCGTAGTTTTTTGTGCACGCGATTTGAGAGCCAATTGGCGCGCATGTCGAAGCAGGCGAAGCGGTGCGTCATTTTTCCTGGGCAGATGTTTTAATATAGTAAAGAAATGATGCTTCGAACGAAACAGTGTCCCTTTACCTAGCTGATTGATGGAATAATGCCTCTAGCGTTCATAATGAAGAGACTATGCAGAAAGGCGCCAGAAATTCATAAAAAATGATGTAATACTTCTGAATAATGCAAGATATCATACGGCGGCGAGCGCAATGGCTATGCCCTGGCCGACGCCGATGCACATGGTGGCCAGTGCGCGCCTGCCGCCGCGCATCTGCATTTCGAGCGCCGCCGTCCCGGTGATCCGCGCGCCCGACATGCCGAGCGGATGACCGAGCGCGATCGCCCCGCCATTCGGATTGACGTGATCCGCGTCCTCGGCAATGCCCAGATCGCGCAGGACCGCGATGCCTTGGCTGGCAAAGGCCTCGTTCAGTTCGATCACGTCTAAATCCTGCGGCGTCCAGCCGATGCGGGCGCACAGCTTCTTCGTCGCAGGCGCCGGGCCGATGCCCATGATCCGCGGCGGAACGCCCGCCGTCGCCCCGCCGACGATGCGCGCGATCGGCGTCAGCCCGTATTTCTTCATCGCTGCCTCCGAGGCGATGACCAGCGCCGCCGCGCCGTCATTGACGCCGGACGCATTGCCCGCGGTCACGCTGCCATTCTCACGGAACGGCGTGCGCAACCTGGCAAGCGCCTCCATCGAGGTCTCGCGCGGATGCTCGTCCGTATCGACGATCACCGGGGCACCCTTGCGCTGCGGGATCGTCACCGGCGTGATCTCTTTCGCCAGCCGGCCGTTCTTTTGCGCCGCTGCGGCCTTGGCCTGCGAACGCAACGAGAAGGCGTCCTGATCCTCGCGCGTGACCTTGAAGTCCTCGGCGACGTTCTCGCCGGTCTCCGGCATCGAGTCGACGCCGTACTGCTTCTTCATCAGCGGGTTGACGAAGCGCCAGCCGATGGTCGTGTCGTAGATCTCGGCCTTGCGCGAAAACGCCGTGTCGGCCTTGGGCACAACGAAGGGTGCGCGGCTCATGCTTTCCACGCCGCCTGCGATCGCAATCTCGATCTCGCCTGCCTTGATGGCCCGCGCCGCCATGATGACGGCGTCCATGCCCGAGCCGCACAGGCGGTTGATCGTCGTGCCCGAAACGCTGACCGGCAGGCCCGCGAGCAGCGAACTCATGCGCGCGACATTGCGGTTGTCCTCGCCGGCCTGGTTGGCGCAGCCGTAATAGACCTCGTCGACGGCTTCCCAGTCGATGCCGCGATTGCGTTCCGTCAACGCCTTGATCGGGATCGCGCCAAGGTCGTCCGCGCGGACCGGGGAGAGCACACCACCGAAACGGCCGATCGGCGTGCGGATGTAGTCACAGATGTAAGCGTCGGGCATGACATCGTCCTTCAGAGTTCCGGCACGGCGAGGTCCGCGACATCACCGTGGATTTTCAGCTCAGCGCCGGTCACCGACTGAAGATCCTCGAATGACAATTGCGGCAGCCTCTCCCGCAGAACGAAGCGGCCGTCCTCGACATCGATCACCGCGAGCGAGGTGTAGACCCTGGTCACGCATCCAAGCCCCGTCAGCGGCAAGGCGCATCGCTTCAAGAGCTTCGGTTCGCCTTTCCGGGTCACGTGATCGGTGACGACAGCGACACGTTTCGCGCCATGAACCAGGTCCATTGCGCCGCCGACGGCGGGCACGCCGCCCTTGCCCGTCGACCAGTTGGCGAGATCGCCGTTCTCGGCAACCTGGTAGGCGCCGAGCACGGCAAGGTCGAGATGGCCGCCGCGCACCATGGCGAAGCTGTCCGCGTGGTGGAAGAACGCCGCACCCGGCTTGAGCGTGATCGCCTTTTTGCCGGCGTTGATCAGGTCCCAGTCTTCCTCGCCCGCCGCCGGCGCCTCGCCGAAGCCGAGCACGCCGTTTTCGGTGTGGTAGACAACGTCGCGGCCTTCCGGCTGGAACTTCGCGATCATCTCCGGAAAGCCGATGCCCAGATTGACATAGGCGCCGTCTTCCATGTCCTGCGCTGCGCGCCAGGCGATCTGCGCGCTGGACAGCTTGAGTGTATCGAGTGCGGCGCTCATGGATAAACGGCTCCCTCGCGGTTGAGGCTCTCTTCCTGTTCCGGATCGGGCACTTCCACGATGCCGTCGATGAAAATGCCCGGCGTGACAACCTGTTCGGGATCGATCTCGCCAGCCGCGACGATGCGCGTGACCTGCGCGACCGTGCGCGTGGCCGCCGTCGCCATCAGCGGATTGAAGTTGCGCGCGGCCATCCGGTAGGTGAGATTGCCGAGCGGGTCGCCCAGTTCCGCCTTGATCAGCGCGAAATCGGCCTTCAGCCAGCGTTCCTGCACGTAGTGGCGGCCTTCGAACTCGGCCACCAGCTTGCCCTCGGCGAGTTCCGTGCCGTAGCTCGTCGGGGTGTAAAAGGCGGGGATGCCCGCGCCGCCGGCGCGGATGCGCTCGGCAAGCGTCCCCTGCGGCACGATCTCCAGCTCGATCTTTCCGGCGAGATAGAGATCCGTGAATACCTTCGGATCGGCCGAACGCGGAAACGAGCAGATCATCTTCGCGACCATGCCCTGCTCGATGAGCGCAGCCAGCCCCACATGGCCGTTGCCGGCATTGTTATTGATGATCGTCAGGTTCTTCGGGCCCGCATCGATCAGGGCGTGGATCAATTCGATCGGTGCGCCGGAACCGCCGAAGCCGCCGATCATGACGGTCGTGCCGTCACCGATACCGGCGACCGCTTCGCTCGCGAAGGCGATTGTCTTGTTCATGTCGCGGATCCCTCAAACGTGGCTTCCGCGGTCGTGATCGGCGGGATAGACAGCCAAGACAAGGAAATTTGTGCGCATATTGACATTTGTTCAATAACTGCACCAGCGTGTGCGCATGGTGAACAACACCGACATAATCGCCTCCTTTGCAAAGGGATTGCGCGTTCTGGAGTGTTTTGGCGCAGAGCATCCGCGCCTGACGATCGCCGACGTGGCCGAAGCGACGGGGCTCGATCGCGCGACGGCGCGGCGGTGCCTGCTGACGCTGCACAAGTTCGGCTACGCCGAGTATGACGGCAAGTTCTTCGGTTTGACGCCACGGGTTCTCAGGCTTGGTATGGGCGCGCTGGCCGCCCTGCCCCTGCCGCAGATCGTGCAGCCCTGGCTGGACCAGTTGTCGGAACAGATCGGCCAGTCTGTCTCCACGTCCATCCTCGACGGCACCGACATCGTTTATGTCGCGCGCGCCGCCCAGCGCCGGGTCATGTCAATCGGTCTGATGCCGGGATCGCGGCTTCCCGCCCATTGCACGTCGATGGGCCGCGTGCTCCTGGCCGCACTGCCTGAAGAAGAGGCCCGCGCGGTGGTCGAAGCGTCCGATCTCACACCGCGTACGCCGTACTCCCTGACCGACCCGAAAGACATCATGGACACGATCGCCGATGTGCGGGTGAATGGATATGCCGTGATCGACCAGGAAGTTGAACTCGGTCTGCGCTCACTCGCGGTTCCAGTGTACAACGCCCGAGGCAAGGTGATTGCGGCTCTGAATACCGGGATGGCCGCGATACATTCCGAGACGAGAAAGATCGTGAACGACTACCTGCCGGCGTTGCTGAAGGTTCAGGACGGTCTGCGGCGGATGGTAAACTGATTGACGACCGTCTGCATCCACGAAGGACCTAAACCGACCAAAGAGCGAGGGCAGCAGTTCGGCAAGGACTGGAGTTGCAGTTCCCCCGGTTTGATGGACACTTTTGACTGCGATGGAAAGGGGCTCACATGCCCGGAACGAGAAACCCGTAGCCGGCGGAATTCCGGGAACAGATTGTCGAGCTTCACAGAGCTGGTCGTAGCGCTGATGACCTTGCCCGCGAGTTTAAACCGTGCGTTGCAACGATCCACGGTTGGATCAAGCAAGCCGCACGTGACGATGGCAAGCAGGCCGGCATTCTGAGTGAGCTACTCCCCGATTGTTGGACAGATTTCGGCGTAAATTAAGCTACTTTCTGCACCGCGCGCCGGCATCAATCTGCAATATGGCATCACAAACCGCCGCGCCTAGCAGGTCGAGATGCTCGAAACCGCATATGGCCGCACCGAACTGCGCGCCGTCACCAGCCCCGGACTATGGCGGCATCTACGACCACGAGATCGTCTCCGCCGCCAGTGCATCGCGGGCGACGGCGTCGGCGACACGCGCTGGAAGGTACCGGGCGTGCTCGATTGGTCGACCGGCAGCTACGATCCAATGGTCGAAGTCACCAAGGACACCACTACGCTCTACGCCTCGGACCGCGATGTCTTCCTCTTCCTGGCCGACGATCTGAATCCAATCGAGGTAGGGTTGCTGCCCGACGGCGCACCCGATCTCTTCTTCCGGGACTTTTATTGTTGGAACTCGGAGGTCGGGGCCAAGACGCTGGGTATCGCGAGCCTCTATCTCTGCGCGGTCGGCCAGAACCGCAGATCTGCTCTCCCGCCTCGACTTCCTGATCCTCGACGTGCTTGGCTATCTGCCGTTCGCCCACACCGGCGGCCAGTTGCTGTTCCAACTCATCAGCAAGGTTTACGAACGCACCTCGATCATTGTCACCACCAACCTGGCCTTGAGCGAAGGGCTCAGCGTCTTCGGTGATGCCAAGATGACCATCGTGCTCCTCGACCGTCTCACTCATCACTGCGAGATCGTCGAGCGCCGCAACGATAGCTGGCGCTTCAAGAGCCGGGCATGACCTCGATATCAGCACCAGACCGGTCGCGCGCAGATTAAAACGTTCCGCGCGCGCGGCCGGCATCATCCCGCAGGGGGTCAAAATTGCACGCCGATGAGGGGTCAACATTCGATGCCGATTGACAGTCAGACACACCGGTTGGCCGATAATCTTGATGAACACACGCCTGGGATATCCGCTATCGGCTTTGCGCTTGCAGACTGGTCTGGCGACCTTCACTCGATCTTGGTGCCTTTTCCTTCGACGCGGTTTCGGAACAAACGGTCCGAAGTCGAAGCCGCGATCGAGAACACCGCACGGCACGTCCGAAAACTGATCGACCAGAGTGCGGCAGTGCAAGCCGTTACGCCGGCGCTCACACCAACCAGACCTTGCTGGAAACGCTACTGCCCGCAGGTCCTCGGGCCGCGGCGCGACCAACGTCTTGCGCTCTGATCTCCCTGGGTTGGGGTTGCCGGCTATTGTCAAACACCGATTGATGCGGCTATAGCAATAAAGGTCTGCTGTGTAGACCTTTTAAAATTGGTGCGCTCGCCGAGCTCCCGAAGTCCGGGAGTGGCGTGAACCCGGATACATCGTGTTTGCGGGATGGGACTTGATGACTGGACAGAACGGTGGGTCGCAAGACCGTTTCTTGATCGTGAAAACGGGCAGCTTGGACGATGTTTGTGTCGATATCACGAAACGCTTCGGTGACTCTGAGCACATTTTCTCACACGCGGCCGGTATCGGGCTTTGCGACACTTCGGTCGTCGAAGTGTTCAAAGGAGAATGTCTGCCGGATGGAGTCTGTGGGTTCGCCGGGGCATTCGTAACCGGGTCCGAGGCCATGGTCTCCCATCGCTCGGTCTGGGTTGAACGTACGGCCGATTGGCTCAGAACCGCCCTTGGAAAAGGGCTTCCGCTGTTTGGGGTCTGCTTCGGCCACCAGCTTCTGGCGTACGCGCTTGGGGCACAAGTCGAACCGAACCCGGCCGGGCTGGAGATCGGTACGATTGACGTATCGTTTGTTGGCCACGAAGACGACGCGCTGTTTGGCACATTGCCCGACAAGGCGAAGTTTCATGCCATTCATCACGAGACCGTTGCCGCTCTGCCGGACGGTGTCCGGCCGTTGGCCTCGAGCGCGCTCGACAATTGCCAAGCCATTCGACTGGGTCCGTACGCGTGGGGGGTCCAGTTTCATCCAGAATACACGGCGGAGATGATGAGGGCGATCTGGTCCGCATCCGGACCTGAGATCGAGAGCGGAAAAAGCATTGATGAACTGCTTGACGACACACCGCACGGGCCCGCGCTGATGCGGCGGTTCGTGGCGTTGGCACGGTCGCGTTGCACATCCGATTGATTCCCCGCCGATCAATCTCGACACGGGGCCAACCGGTGCATGAACTCTGCGTGAGGGCTCGCTTTCGCTCGTCGCCACGCCGCTTGCCCTTGCCGTTCCGCTCGGGACTTTCTTCCCTCTCGCCCCTCCAGCATCGCGCCGCCGGAAAATTTCCTGTTGATTATGTCATAAAGGTCTATAAAACATACCTAAGGAACATTATTCCAATTGGGTGCCTCTCGTTCCGCTGTCTGGTGGCATCGCTTGAGTACTGGGATGGAGGGATGTTTGCTCCAAAAACGTGAGAAAACGATCGCGGGTGATGAGCGGCAAACCTTGGACGCTGTCGTTGTGGGGGCGGGTGCAGGAGGGCTCTACGCACTGTTGCGCTTGAAGCGGGAAGGTCGGACCGTCCGTCTGTTTGAAGCGGGTTCCGAGGTTGGCGGGACGTGGTACTGGAACAACTACCCCGGTGCGCGCGTCGATGTGCCCAGCCTGGAGTATTCCTATAGCTTCGACCGTGCGCTCCAGCAGGAGTGGGTCTGGCCCGAGCGCTATTCGGCCCAACCCCAGCTTCAGGCATATTTTTCGCATGTTGCCGACCGCTACGGGCTGCGCGATCAGATTACCTTTGAAACCAAAGTCGTCTCCGCCGAGTTCGACGAGAGTCGTTCGCTCTGGAAAGTGCGGACAGATGGAGGCGAGGTGGTTTGGGCCCGTTTCTTCATTGTCGCGACCGGTCCGCTCTCCGAGCCCATCTTTCCAAAGATCGAAGGCATGTCGACGTTCAAGGGCACCAGTGTCCATACCGGCCGCTGGAAAACGGACGGCGCCGATGTTGCTCACAAGCGCGTCGGCGTCATTGGCACCGGGTCATCCGGCGCCCAGATCGCGCCGGAACTCGCCAAGACCGCGCGCAAGCTGCACCTCCTGCAAAGGACCCCGGCCTACAGCGTGCCCTCCCAGAACAAGGTGCTCGATGCCCAGGAGATCGCCCACCTTAAGTCGAATTACGACGCAATCCGCGAACACGCGCGCGCAAACAGGTCTGCCCTTGGAATCGATGTCAATGATGTCGGTGCTTTCGAAGTCAGCGAGGACGAAAGACAAAGGATATTCGAGGAGCGATGGCAGTATGGCGGCCTGGGTTTCACGGCAGCTTTCGGAGACCTCTATCTCGACGTCGACGCCAACAAGACGGCCGCGGACTTCGTTCGGCAGAAAATCAGGGAAATCGTTGAGGATGCGGATGTCGCCGACCGACTGATGCCGGACACTCTGATCGGCGCAAAGCGGTTGTGCGTCGATAACGGGTATTTCCAGATGTTCAACCGCGATAACGTTGAATTGGTGGATCTGAGGGAGAATCCCCTTCTTGCAATCGACGAGACCGGCATTGTTACCGCTCAGGGACATATCGATCTCGACGTGATCGTCTATGCCACAGGGTTCGACGCATTCACCGGCTCAATTCTGAAGATCGATATTCGCGGGCGTGGTGGAAAGGAATTGAAGGCGGTTTGGGACAGCGGGCCGCGGACCTATCTGGGCCTGTGTGTGGCAGGCTTCCCAAACATGTTCATCGTCAACGGGCCTGGCAGTCCGGCCGGTCTTGCCAACATGGTTACCCTTGCGGAGACAGAGGTCGATTGGATCGTCGATTGCATCCAATCCATTGACAGGCAAGGGAAATCCGAAATCGAAGCAATCCAGGAGAAGCAGGACTGCTGGGGCAGGACCCTGAACGAGATGGCCGAACAAACCATCTATCCTTTGGCCAACTCTTGGTATGTCGGCGCGAACGTGCCGGGCAAACCCCGCAACTTCATGTCGCATCTGGACTATCCGGAGTATGTAAGATCCTGTCGTGCCTCCGCTGAAAGCGGGTATGCCGATTTTCGCGTCGAATAGAGCGTCGCATGCGCCCGATGGCCGCCTTCGGGTGCCGTCCAGGGTTGCCTTTCAGCCGGGAGGCTCAATGCTGATGTCCCCGAAAACCACCATGAGCGTTTTCATGTACGTCACCGAAAAGGACCTGACTTGATGGATGCAGTTGGCGTGGCAGAGTTGGAAAAGTCTCTTTCGGAAGGCGCCATTCGAACGGTTGCCTGCGCAATTCCGGACATATGGGGCAGGCTTGTAGGAAAGCGTTTGACGACGAACGGGTTCCTGGAGGCTCTGTCGGGAGCGGGTGGTGTTCACGCTTCGTCATACCTGTTTGCGTCCGACATGGAGATGGAGCCGCGGCCAGGGTTCAAGCTGACGAACTGGGATGATGGATTCAGTGATTTTATCATGCGGCCTGACCTGACAACCTTTCGCATTCTGCCGTGGCAGGATGGTACGGCATTGGTTCTCTGCGACGCCGTCGAGGAGCACACGGGCGATTTTCTTCAGATGGCGCCGCGCACGATCCTAAAAAAGCAGTTGGATCGCGCCAAAGGTCTAGGCCTGACACTCAAATGTGCGACCGAACTGGAGTTCTTCCTGTTCAGGACCGACTATGATGAGGCGTGGAAAAAGCGGTACCGCGACCTCGCGCCGACATCACGCTATCGCGCCGATTATCATCTTCTCCAGTCGACACGGGACGAGGACTTCATCGGGCTTGTGCGTGATCGATTGGCCGACGCCGGCATCGCCGTCGAGAACGCCAAGACCGAGTGGGGCCTGGGTCAGCAAGAGATCACGCTGAATTATTGCGACGCCCTGATGATGGCGGATCGGCACGCTCTGTACAAGCATTGGGTCAAGGAAGCCGCAAGCGAATTCGGCTACTCCGCAACGTTCATGGCCAAACCGTTCATAGAGGAAGTCGGCTCATCGTGCCACATCCATGCGAGTCTTTGGGATGCGAACACCGGCCAGCCGATCAGTCATGAAACCGGTGAGCCCGCGGGCATGTCGCGCCGTTTCGCGTCGTTTGTGGCTGGCATGATCCAAGGCGGTCGCGAGTACAGCTACCTGTCTGCCCCGTCGATCAATTCCTACAAGCGTTTCCAGGACGAGTCGTTTGCACCATGCCAGATGGTGCTCGGACTGGACAATCGAACCTGCGGATTTCGGCTGGTCGGCGAAGGGGCAAGCTTCCGCGTCGAATCCCGTTTGCCCGGCGCCGACGCCAATCCGTATCTGGCACTTGCCGGACTGGTATCGAGCGGTCTCGACGGTTTTGAGGCGAACCTTGCGGCGCCCGAGACATACCAAGGCAATGCCTATGAAAACCACTCGCTGCCGCGCGTGCCATCGACCATGCGAGAGGCGGTCTCGTTGTTCTCCAACGGCGAGAAGGTCCGGTCGGCCCTCGGTGCCGACGTTCACGAGCATTTGGTCAATTTTGCTGCTCAGGAGTTGCGCAGCTTCGAACAGGAGACCGTCACAGACTGGGAGATGATGCGGTATTTCGAACGCATCTGATCGTATCCCAACCTGTCCGGCGAAAGACGCTGAGGGAGTTCACACAATGACACCGGCCAAGACAGCCCTCGTAACCGGCGGAGCGGGAGGCATTGGTAGTGCGATCAATGGACGGCTCGCAGCGATGGGCTACACGGTCATCGCAGCCGACCTTGCCATCGATGCCGACAAGAACGGCCAGGTCGGCGAAACCGGCGGCACGGAAGTCTTGCTTCATCATCTTGACGTGCAAGACGCCGCAAGTGTGGATCGGTGCGTGGCGACCGCCGTGGAGATCGGCCAGGGAAGACTGGACGTGGTCGTCAACTGCCACGGTGTCGTCCGGCATACACCGATCGAGAAGATGGAAGACGCGGCAATGAGCGCTGTGTGGGAGATCAATGTCGCGGGCTCGGCTCGTGTCTGCCGCGCCGCTGTTCCTCACTTTGCGGGCAAAGGCGCGTCGATCGTCAACATCAGCAGCATTACCGCTTCACTGGGACGTCTTCCGGGCGCATCGATGTATGGCGCCAGCAAATCCGCGCTGGAGGCTTTGACCCGCTACCTTGCTTGCGAACTGGCGCATAACGCAGTCCGGGTCAATGCGATCGCTCCGGGTTTCATTTTGGCGCTTCCGCTGAGCCCGTCCATGCGCGCGATTGGCTGGGGCGGGACCGAAGACGAAGTCGTTGCCCGCCTTAGGCAGGAGATTCCGCTGGATCGCTTCGGGACATGCGAGGAGATCGCCGATGCGGTCGAATTCCTGGTCTCGGAGAAAGCGTCCTACATCACCGGCACGACCCTCATGGTCGATGGCGGCGTCGCTGCGCGCTGATCCGGAACGATCCATTTCGACACATGAAGCTTGGCACCGAGACAAATGATGACTGAACTGCACCCGAAGCTGAGGGAAATTCTCGCAACTGCGCCAAACCCCGATGCGGTCCCCGTCGAGGCGCAAGATCCGGACGAAGCGCGCGCGGAATGGAAGGCCGACATGAGGGAACTCGACGCGCCGGCGCCCGAGATGGCGGTTCTCCGCGACGTGCAGCTTACGACCGACAAGGGCGTTCTTGCAGCGCGGGTTTATGTTCCCGACGATCTTCTGGGAGATGCGCTGCCGTGCCTTGTCTATTTTCACGGCGGAGGCTTCATTCGCGGCGATATCGAAACCCATGACAGCATTTGCCGGGTATTGGCAAAGAATGCGGCAGTCATGGTCATCTCGATTGCCTACCGTCTGGCGCCTGAACACCGGTTTCCCGCAGCGCTTGACGATGCGTATGCGGCATTGGAGGCAATCGTGAAACACGTCGGGGATTTCGGCATCGATCCCACTCGCATCGCCGTGGGCGGCGACAGCGCGGGAGGCAATCTGGCAGCCGCTGTCTGCCTTGCAGCGCGTGATCGCGGAGGGCCTTCGATCAAGGCGCAGCTTCTCATCTATCCGGTCACCGATCTCGTCGGCGAACCAGACTCCAAGCGCCTTTATTCGAACGGTTTTCTCCTCGACAGCATGCCGTTCTACATCTCGAGCTACCTTGGGCCCGATGGAGATGGGCACGATCCTCTTGCATCACCCCTTCGTGCCGAGACGCTCGCCAATCTTCCGGATGCTGTTGTACTGACTGCGGGATTTGATCCGCTGCGCGATGAGGGCGACACCTATGCCGCGCGACTGACAGACGCGGGAAACCGCGTTACGCATCTGACATATCCAGACATGATCCACGGTTTCGTCTCGTTGCGCGGCTTGTTGCCGGAAGCCGACCAGGCGCTCGTCCGGATGGCGACCGAACTCGGCGGCCTTCTTGGCCAAGCGCCAGAACGAACCCCGTTGCGGTGAAGCCGGCTCGGTTTTGACACTGCCCCAGCGCTTTTAGTCGTTAGATAATTCGGCGTTCGGTGGCAGCAGGTTTCGAAGGCTCTTTCTCGTCGCTGCGATATGAAGGCTCATTTCCTTTTCAGCCCTGTCGGCGTCCTGGTCCCGAATGGCAGCGTAGATGGTTTCGTGATGGGCGTTGGCTCGATCTTCAAGGCGTTTGAACACACGTCCAATCGGCATGAACATCGCGGCATGCGCATCGCCGACCGCCTTGCCGATAAGCTTGTTGCCCGCAGCATGCGCAATGGTGAGGTGAAATTCCGCGTCGGCGGCGAGGAACTGGGAAATGTTTGATACATCCTCCCGTTTGGCCTTTTGGGCACAAAGCCCTGACATCGTACCCAACAGTTCCGCCAGACAGTCGAGATGTGATTGCGTGCGCCGCCCGCAAGCGAGCCGTGCGGCAAAACATTCGTTGGCGGTTCGGAAGTCGAGAATTTCGTAGATCAGCCGGAGTTGCGTCCGCAGGTAGGCGCCCATCTCCGCTGAACCGAGGCTGGGAGGGCGCATGACGACCAGGCCTCCCAGGGCTCCGCGTTTCACGGTTATCAGCCCTTCTCCCTCCAAGACACGCACAGCTTCCCGGATTGTCGTTCGCGAGACCTGCATCTGCTCGGAAAGTTCTCGCTCGGGCGGCAACTTGTCGCCGGGCAAAAACCGGCCGAGCGCGATAGCACGCCGAATGTTGTCGGCGGCAACTTCATATGCCGCAGCAGCATGCACCGATTCAATTGTCCGAGCGCGTGCGTTTAATTGGTCGACCGCCGAATTGTCTTGCAAGTCTATTCCCCGATTGATTTCGACATGATGATGCCGATCTGATATCGCAAAAATCTGGCAAAGGTCTAGCCAATCATTGTTTGCGCCGGCCAGCTATCGAAGATGTCAGCGCGAAGCGTTCAGTGCACCGCGCGGAGCCCCACCATCTGTTGCGATTAAACAGCTATTGGTATATGTTTCATACCAATAAGAACTATATGTCCGCCTGATCAGTCTGGCGGAGTGAGGTAGGCGTTGACCATTCCGCCATCCACGGGAAGCACATGTGCGGTGATATAGCGCGCATCGTCGGACGCCAGAAACGCCACTGCGGCTGCGACGTCGCCCGGTGTTGCCATTCGGCCCATCGGTATGTGCAGGCGACGAAGTTCCCAGGCAGCGGTGTCGTCCACCAACTGCTCCGACATGGCGGTTGCTGTCAGACCCGGAGCGACGGCGTTGACCCGAATGTTTCGGCGGGCAAGTGCGACGCCCATCTCGCGGGTTATCGAAATCACCCCGCCCTTGCTGGCGGTATAGGCAATTTGGCTTGGGTAGGAGCCGAGGAGCCCGACAATCGACGCCACGTTGACAATCGCGCCACCGCTGGCTTCCAAGGCCGGCACCGCGGCCTGACACGCAAGGAAGACGCCCTTCAAATTGATGTCGAGCGTCGAGTCCCAAGCCGTCTGCGACGTATCGTCGATCGAGCCATCCTGAGGGTGAACGATGCCTGCATTGTTAACGAGGATATCGATGCCACCAAACGCATCCTCCACTCGTTCTATCAGGCTTCCGACCGAGGCCGGATCCGCCATGTCGGTCTCGACAACAACCGCTTTGCCTTCGCTGGCCAGAATTTTGTCGGCGATCGATTGAGCGTTGGCCACGTCGCGATCGGCGATGGCAACCGCACAGCCTTCATCGGCAAGGCGTTGGGTGATGGCTGCACCGATTCCGGCGCCACCGCCGGTGATAATGGCTCTCCTGCCTGCCAGTCTCATGTCTTTGCATCCTCTTTCTGTCTGTAAGGGCGGACCAACTGTGCCGGTCTCAATCGAACGTCGGCCGATCTGAAGAAGCCGATCCCGACATTGAAAAGGAAGAAACCATGGCTCGTTTTGACGGAAAGGTGGCGTTCGTCACCGGCTCGGCAGGTGGAATAGGTCTCGCGGTCGCAAGCGCCCTTGCGCTTGAGGGGGCGTGCGTTGAGGCCGTGGACATCAAGCGACCCAAGCCGGGCGAATTCGAAGGAGCGCTGAACTTCCGGCAGTGCGATATCACGGACGATCGCGACGTTCGCGATGTGGTCGAACAGGTCGGCCGTCAGCATGGAAGGCTCGACATCGTCGTCAACTGCGCTGGAATTTGCCTGTTCGAGCGGGACGGATCCATTAGCGTCTCCAACGACGATGTGCTCAATCGCACCCTGGACGTGAATCTGCGCGGTGTCATTCGCGTCATCCGTGCCGCCATTCCTCTTCTCAAAGTGTCCGGCGGCGGATCCATGGTGCATGTTGCGAGCGTCGTCGGCATCCGCAACATGGAAAACATTCTGGAAGGGGGTCCATCGGACGCTTACCAGGTTTCCAAAGCGGCGCTGGTGTCGCTGTCCCGTTCGCTTGCCATGCAGTTTGCGGCGGATGGAATCCGGTCGAACACCGTGTGCCCCGGGGCCGTTCAGACTCCCATGACCGGCGATATCTACGCTGACGAAAGACGGGTCCGAATGATGGAGGGCCGAACGCCTCTTGGACGCATCGCAACACCGCAAGACATTGCGAACGCTGCGCTTTTTCTTTCGTCGGACGAGGCAAACTTCATCACGGGCATCGACCTGCCAGTCGATGGCGGGCTGCTTGCGAAGCTCTAGGAATCGGGGCTGATCCAAAAACACGGTTGACATATATCATAAAGGTCTAAAAACTGAACCAAAAGCAAGGCCATCGGCATTCTTTGGCTTCTGGACCCAAGGCAGGTTTGGCAACAGTGCGAATCGCAGAGCCCTCAAATGGCGAAAGCCTTGGTCCGCGATCTGGCGGGAAGAAGCTCATCGTTTCGCGAGTTTGCAAGAGTTTTTCCGGCCTTGAGGTGCTGCGTGACGTGTCTTTGAGGTGCGATGAGGGCGAGATTGTCGGGTTGATCGGCCCGAACGGTGCCGGAAAGTCCACACTCATCAACGCGATCACCGCACTCATGCCTGTCAACTCGGGTGAAGTGGTGATCAACGGGTTGCGCGTCAGCAACACGACGCCCCAGTTCGGGGCGATGTCGGGCTTGGGACGGACCTTCCAGAACATCAGGCTCTTCAAGCGTCTGACGGTTCGGCAGAATGTCGAGGTCGCCCACACGTCGGCCCTGCGAGACAAGCCGGGCGAAGCTGCCGCAATCGATCTTGACGACTTGTTGGCCCAGTTTGATCTTTCGGCTTTCGCCGATTGGCGCGCAGGGTCGCTTCCCTACGGAAGCCAGCGCCGGCTCGAAATTGTGCGTGCATTGGCGCTGGCGCCGGATTTCCTGCTTCTCGACGAGCCCGCGGCGGGGATGAATGCCGGCGAGACATCGGCACTGATCGATGCGGTGCGGCAGTCGAGCAAAGCGTTTGGCTGCGGCGTGCTCGTAATCGACCACGATCTCCGGTTCATCATGACGCTGTGCAACCGCATCTATGTTCTGGATGCGGGACAGATAATTGCGTCGGGAACGCCGGAAGAGGTGCGCAACGATCCTCAGGTCATCGAGGTCTATATCGGCCACCCAAAAAACCAGCCGACCCAGGACCACTAATTTCAGCGGAGGAGACCGAAATGTCTAATGGAAAACTGCCTTGTAAAACGTGTGGATTTCTAGTTGCGCTCTTGGCGGGCTCGGCATTGGTCGCGCCAACGGCGTCGAGTGCGGAAGGGCTCACCATCGGGTATGCCGCAGCGGTCACCGGCGGTCTTGCACCCTATGACAGTCCCGATGGCGTCAGTTGTCGCGTTGACCAGATAAACGATGCTGGTGGCATCAATGGCGAGGCCGTCGAGCTGATCATCCGAGACACAAAAAGCGACCCCGTTGCTGCCTCAAATGTGACGCGGGAACTGCTCGACCTTGGAGCCGACGTGCTTTTGGGGCCGCCAACCGACGACGGCCTCATTCCCATGGGGCAGATGGCCATGGCGCAGGGGGTTCCGGTATTGGCGGTGGGCGCGACCCAGCCGGCCTTTCCCGTTGCCTCTCCCGACAACGGTTTTCTGGTGCCCTACGGTGACAACGCCGCGGCAGCCGCTGCGGCCGAGCATGCCTACGCTTCGGGGCATCGCAATGCTGTGCTGATGATTGCTCACGATGTGGGAGCCTATTCGTCCGTCACTCCGGAATACTTCGCACAGGCTTTCGAGCGTCTTGGCGGCGAGATCGTGGGGCGGGTGAACTACCACCACGGCCTTGCCGACTATACGCCGCAAGTTACCGAAATCCGGAACTTGTCGGGTGAGCCCGACATGATCTTTGCGGCCATTCTGGTCCCCGACGCCGGCGTCTTGGTGCGCACGCTCAAATCGGCCGGAGCGGAGTTGGCGGTGTATGGAACCGATGGCTTCGACGACCCGTCCTTTATTGAGGTGGCCGGAAGCGGCGCGTCGCTGGCCAGCTTCACGACCCACGGATTCCCCTCCGAGGGCACAAGGCTGGCGGAGTTCTACGAGGACTGCAAGGAACGGGGATACGATGTTCAGAACATCTTCTTCGGCCTGGGCGGGGAAGCGGTCGAGGTTGTCAAGACCGCGGCGGAAGCCGCCGGGTCATTCGAAGGCGCCGAGATCAAGGAGGCGATCAAGGAGATTGAGGGCATGACGGGCATCGTTGCCGACTCCATCACCTTCAAGGACCAGGGCGGAGTACCCCTCAAGAGCATGGTAATCATCCAGGTCGAAGACGGCGCCTTTGTGCCGGTCGACAGCATCGTGCCGAGCTGGATTGCCGCCCCTTGATGCTCGAAGCCTCGCACATTTCGGTTAACTACGGTCCGATCAAGGCCGTCCGGGATGTCAGTATCGACGTCGGGAGGGGCGATGTCGTCGCCCTTCTCGGTCCGAACGGTGCGGGAAAATCCAGCTTGTTGTCATCGCTTGTCGGGTTGGTGCCGAAGAACCGCGGAACGGTCGTTTTCGACAATGAAGAAGTGAGCAGGGCATCTACTGAGGACCTCATCCGACGCGGCATGTCGGTTACTCCCGAGGGTCGCCGCATATTTGGCGACCTAACTGTCGGCGAAAACCTTCGCCTTGGCGCGGCAATTCGGTCGGACAAAGACGGCATCGCCGAGGACACCGAGAAGTTTCTCGACCTGTTCCCGATACTTCGGAAGCGTTTCAATTCCGCCGCTCGCTACCTTTCGGGAGGCGAGCAACAGATGTTGGCGATCTCACGCTCTCTGATGTCACGACCCAAGCTCTTGATGCTTGACGAGCCGTCGCTTGGTCTCGCCCCTCGAATCGTGGACCAGATTTTCGAGTTTCTCGTAACGCTGCGGCAATGGGGGCTGACGTTGCTTATTGTCGAGCAGAACGCCAGCGAGGTCCTCGAAATCGCGGATCGCGCCTACGTTCTTTCAACCGGGTCGATTGTCTTCTCCGGCACCGCGAACGAACTGAGCAATTCCGGCGGTGTCATGGAATTGTATCTCGGACTGGAAGGACACTAGCCGCCATGGACTATTTTCTTCAGCAGGCGCTTAACGCGCTTAGCCTCGGTGGCGAATATGCACTTCTGGCGCTCGGCCTCGCCATCGTTTTCAGTGTCATGGGACTGGTGAATTTCGCTCATGGCGAGCTGATCACGGTCGGCGGCTATGCAATGTTTTTGGCCGTCCTGATTTTTGGCGTGAAGGACCCGCTCCTGATCCTGCCCGTCGGCGTCTTGGCGGCCATTTTTTTTGCTGTCCTTCTGGAACGTGTTGCCTTTCGGCCAGTGCGCGCCGCGCCGCCGACCACAGGCATGCTGATGGCGTTCGGGATCAGCATCATTCTCCAGAACTCGGCGTTGATATTTGTCGGCACGCGCCCGAAAGCGGTGCCGACGGCGGAGTGGCTCATGCTTGACGTCAACATCGGCTCGCTTCGTATGCCGGTCGTTCAGTTGCTCGAGGCCGGTGTCACAATTGGCGCCATCACGCTTCTGGTCGTCTTCATGCGCAACACAACGATCGGAATCGCCATGCGTGCGGCGGCTAAGGATTTCAGCACGGTCCGTCTGATGGGAATAAGGGCAGATCGGGTCGTCAGGACCGCATTCGCGATATCGGGACTGCTTGCCGGATTGGCGGCGGTCTTCATCATGGCCCGGCGCGGTGCGGTCGATCCGTTTATGGGGTTCACGCCGGTGCTAAAGGCGTTCGTAGCGGCTGTCGTGGGCGGTTTCGGGAGCTTGCCCGGCGCGGTCATCGGCGGATTTGCGCTCGGAATTGCGGAAGTGACGCTTCAAGCCACCCTTCCGTCTTCAGTCGCAGGGTTCCGCGATGCCTTCATTTTCAGCGCAATTGCGGTGCTCCTTTTGTTCCGCCCGCAGGGAATACTTGGAGAGCGGCCAGATTTCGGAGAAAAAACGTGACCGTAAAGAGCTCTGTTCTTCTCGGGTCGGCTGCCCTTGGTCTATTGATAGCCTTGATCGGCTTCTCCGCGTTGCTTTTCGCTGAACCATACCATCAGCGGATTGTGTTCATCTTTATGGTCAATCTAATCATCGTCCTGGGCCTGCAGGTCTTCATGGGCAACTGCGATATCACCCACTTCGGCCATATCGGCTTTATGGGAATTGCGGCTTATGCGGTCGCCGTTCTGGCAACGCCGATAGCCATCAAGAAAACCGCGTTGGCGACCGCGCCATTCGGGTTGTCGGGCATCGAACTCCCGTTGTTTTTTGCGGTTCCCGGCGCCATCGCGATAACGCTGATCGTGGCGTTTTTCGTGGGCCTGGTCATGGTGCGTCAGACCGGAGTCCCGGCAACCATCGCAACCTTGGCATTTCTGGTGGTCGTCCACGTTGTGTTGCTCAACTGGGTGGATCTGACGCGCGGACCGCGCGCCTTTTACGGCATACCGATCAAAGCGTCGTTGTCGACCGCAACGGCAATCGCCGTGGTCGGTGTGCTCATCGCACGGATGTTCAGGGACTCGCGCTGGGGTGTCCAATTGCGCGCGTCCAGCGAGGACGCGGCCGCGGCAGCGGCCGTGGGCGTTCGCATGCAGCGGCTGCGCTTTGCCGCATGGATGCTGAGCGCGCTCTTTCTTTCGGTCGCCGGGGTCCTTTTCGCCCTTTTCGTCGGAACGATCAGTCCGAAGAGCTTTTACTTCGAACTGACGTTTCTGACGCTCGCCATGTTGATCATTGGCGGTATGCATAGCGTGACCGGCGCGGTGGTTGGCGCGATTGTGGTCGCGCTCGGCCTTGAGGTGACACGTTTTGTGGAGAACGGCCCTGATATCGCCGGTTTTGAGCTGCCCCAGATGTTCGGCCTCACGGGCTTCTATCTCGGTGCTGTCATTGTGTTTGGAATGGCTTTCCGATCAGAGGGAATAGTCGGCCCCCAGGAAATCGAGGAATGGTGGGGGTCCCGGCAACAGGGCAAACAGTCCGATGCCGGTTCAAGTGAAGCGCCGAACCCATGAAGGCTGGTACCGGACCTCTCGTATGGCATGAAGGCACTGGATATGAGATCAGGGCCGGGAGTTACGCCGATCATGCGACATCGACCTATACGCTGGCCGAACGCGCGATAGCTGACGGTCGTTTCGGCGATGCGGCCGAACTGGCCCAATATACCATTCGCGAAGCGCTGGAGGCATTCGAGCTGTTCACGCAGTGGACGGGCGAAATCCCGAACTATATGCTCCACGACGGTGTTTCCGCTGACGATCTGGCCGAGGACGAAAAACGGATCGGGCGGTTGCTGGCATGTGAAAATGGCCAACCCTTTGATGGCGCTGCCGGCTGGGATCAGTACAACCGACTGATTACATCGACGATCGAGGACTGCCGTGCCGGTCGGGGCGAGGCGGCGATCGCCAACCTCGAGCGGGCCCGGAACTGTTGGCGCGACACCCACGATCGGTTGTGTGATGGCGTATATGGCTGGGTCGACGCGGCCGCGCGGCGAATGGGCGAGGCCGAAATCGGAGCGTTGTGGGATTATCTCATGGCGCCGATGTACGCTCAATATGACCGTTACGACACCGATGTGAGCCCGTGGGCGCGTTCCTTCGATCTGTTGATGCAAATCGCGCTTGAAGGACTTCGCGGGCATCTTTCCGGGCCGGGCCGGAAGGGGGATCTGGAGGTCGTCGAAGAAGCGGATCGGTGGGCCATTCGGTTCAACCCGTGCGGTTCGGGCGGGCGGACGCTCCGCGATGATCCGGATACCGGCACGGGTCCAAGGGTTGAACCGCCCTTCGGCTTCGGAGTGACCTCCAAACCCCATGACTGGTCATGGAACAAGACGGGCATCTGCCTTTACTGTGTCCACTGTTGTGCCTTGAACGAACGCATGCCCACACGGCGGTTCGGATACCCGACACGCGTCATTGATCCTCCAACTTGGCCCGAGGCACGAACGGGAACGAAATGCACCTGGTACGTCTACAAGGATCCCTCCCTGGTACCGGAAGAAGTCTACCATCGGATCGGCGCTTCAAAGCCCGACGCGCGGGGAGGCCGTGCGCGGGCCAATGATCATCGCCGGTCCACCGGTTGACGTTTGCCCGCCGCGTTCAATCGAAACGGAGATCTAGCAATGAGCACCAAAGCGACGCCCGATGCGACGACGGCAATTGTCGAGGCCGGCGTCGATCTGGTTCAGATGGAACTGCCTGATGTGAACGGCGCGCTCAGGGGAAAGTTTCTCGCTGTCGAAAAGGTAAAGCCGACCTCGAAGAGCGCGGTTTGCACGGTTGTCTACCAACTCACTCCGGACGATGGCGTCTGGACGTCGGTCCACAGTTCCTATGACAATGGCTTTCCGGATGTTCTGGGCCATCCGGACATGACGACGGCTACGAAGCTGCCATGGCGGAACAACCAGGCAGCCGTCATTTACGATGTCAATCGCCGCGATGGCGAACCGTTTCCGCTGGCGTCACGCAATGTGCTGCGACGGGTGGCGGGGCTGTTCGATGAAACCGGGCTGGAGCCGCGTTTCGGGGTCGAGTTCGAGTGCTTCGTCCTGCACGCCGATCGAGAACTGATTGCGCATGGCCGGTATCATGACATGGCCGCTCTTGGAAGAATGCACAATGCCTATCGCCTGAACCAGGCGGACGAAGCCCGAGAACTCGGCGTGGAGTTCATTCGACGGATGCGGTCGATTGGGATTGGTGTGGAGGTTTTTCACACTGAACTAGGCCGTGGGGCGGTCGAGTTTGCGCTTTCCCCGGAAACCCCACTCCGGGCCGCGGACAATGCCGTGCGGGCCAAGACCTATTTTCGCGAACTTTGTGCCGAGCGCGGACTGGTGTCCACGTTCATGGCGAAATGGCATGGGGATGAGTCGGGCTGTGGGGGGCATGTGCATCAGAGCCTCTGGCGAGGCGCGGACAACATCTTTGGCGAGCCGTCAAGTGGGGATATTTCGCCGCAGGCACGGCACTATCTTGCCGGAATGCTCTGCACGATGTCCGATTGCAACGTCATGTTTCGGCCATTCGTGAACTCCTATCGCCGACTTGATCACAAGGCCTGGTCACCGGAAAACGCCTCTTGGGGCTATGACAACAGAAGTGCCGCGCTTCGCGTGATCACCTACCCGTCTGCGGAAGCGGTTCGGGTCGAGCATCGTGTCCCCGGCGCAGACGCAAATCCCTACCTGTCGCTCGCCGCCATGCTTGCGGGCGGGCATTATGGCATCGTCAATCGACTTGATCTCGCGCCCGCCGCGCTGGGCAATGCCACCGAGCGGGGTGCGTTTGAACGTCTGCCAGATTCACTGTGCGAGGCGACGGTCGCGTTCAGGGCGTCCAGCTTCTGCCGCGAGTATTTTGGCGATGAGTTCGTAACGCATTTCGCGGAATCGCGCGATGTTGAATGGCTGCATTGGTGCGAGTGGCAGAAGACGAACATCACAAGATTTGAACTCGACCGGTTGTTTGAAACCGCTTGATCATTTGCTTCCGGCTCCCGTCGAACGGAGCAACACAGAGAGAGGCGCCACATGGCCCGATGGGACAAATTGACGAGTGCCGAAATTGCCGGGCGGATAGCGGGCGGCCGCGATCTGGCTGTGCTGCCCGTCGGCGCGACCGAACAGCATGGCCACCATCTGGCGACAGGCACCGATACGTTCTCGGCCGAGTTGGTTGCCGCCCGGGCGGCGGAACGGGCCGGAGCCTTGGTCTTGCCGGCAATACCTTACGGTTGTTCGCACGGTCATACCGAGAAATGGGCCGGAACACTGTCGCTGGAACCCGCAACGCTCACGGCGCTTGTGAGCGACATCGTTCTGTGGGCGCATTTGTCTGGAATTCGGCGGTTCATGGTGCTTTCGGGGCATGCAACCAATGGTCCCCCGATCGGCAGCGCAATTCTATCGCTGCGTTACCGCCTGCCCGACGCCAGGTTCCGCTATCTCGATCTGTGGGACATTTCCGAGAGGCTGGGACAGCTTTATCGGCGTGATGCCGAGGATTTTCACGCCAACAGGGCAGAGACATCGGTTCTTCTTCATGCCGCACCGGACATGGTCCGCCCCCAGGAGATCGCCGATGTTGCGGACGTTACACCGGGGTACGTTTTTCAGTATCCGATGCCGCGTACGACCACAAACGGCGTGGTCGGTACGCCCAGTGAGGCAGATCCGGCCGATGGACGCCTGATTGTCGAGACCGCGGTCGATGATTTTACGACGCTCCTGAAAAAGGCAATGGAAGAACCGTGGCCTGACGTGAGATCAGCCTGACGGATGGCAGGGGCTTCAGCGCTTTCGGCGCGTCGACAATCCAATGCCATCTGTTAAGTCGATTACTGGCAATCGCTGAGAGTGGGTTTGCCCGGCGCTACACAGTGCCGCTCGACATCTCGAGCTTGTTGCCATTCCAAGATGGCGTTTGACCTGCTCCCCGGATTGTCCTCGCTTAGAAGTTAAGTCTGTTCCGGTTTTGGTCCTTCTCTGACCGGTTGAAGTATTCCCGCGGCGTGAGCCCGTCGAGGCTCGTGTGGGGGCGGTGATGGTTGTAGTCGTCGCGCCATGCCGCAATCAATTGGCGGGCATGGCGCAGACCGACGAAGAGGTGCTCATTCAGGCACTCGTCCCAGAGCCGCCCGTTGAAGCTCTCCACGAAGCCGTTCTGCATGGGCTTGCCCGGGGCGATGTAGTGCCACTCCACACGGCGCTCCTCCTGCCACTTCAGGATGGCGTTCGACGTCAGTTCGGTTCCGTTGTCGCTGACCACCATGCAGGGGTATCCACGGATCTCGGCAATCCGGTCCAGTTCGCGAGCCACCCTGACGCCAGAGATCGAGGTATCGACGACCGTGGCCAGGCACTCCCGGCTGAAGTCGTCGATCACGCACAGCACCCGGAACCGCCGCCCGCAGGACAACGCGTCGGACATGAAGTCGAGGCTCCAGCGCTGGTTCGGGCCCTGCGGGATCGCCATCGGTGCCCGCGTCCCGAGCGCACGCTTCCGGCCGCCGCGCCTGCGCACCGTGAGCCGCTCTTCGCGGTAGATGCGATACAGCTTCTTCCAATTCACCTCCCAGCCTTCGCGGCGGAGCAGGATGTGGAGGCGGCGGTATCCGAACCGCCGCCGTTCCGACGACAGCTCGCGCAGGCGTCGTCGCAGTGCCCCGTCGTCGCCCCGCGTCGAGCGATACCGGTAGACACGTGGATCGATCCCGACGAGCGCACAGGCGCGCCTCTGGGAATAGCCCTTCTCGGTGATGGCCCAATTCACGGCAGATCTCCTCGAACCGGGCCTCAGAAGTTTTTTCCAAGCATCTCGCGCAGCGTCGATACGTCCAGCATCGACTCCGCCAGGAGCTTCTTCAGCTTGGCGTTCTCCTCTTCGAGGGCCTTCAGCCGCTTCGCGTCCGATACTTCCATGCCGCCATACTTCGAGCGCCACTTGTAGAACGTCGGCTCGCTCACGCCGTGCTTGCGGCAGAGCTCCGCCGCGCTCAGCCCGGCCTGGTGCTCCTTCAGAATGCCAATGATCTGCTCTTCGCTGAACCTGCTGCGCTTCATCGTCCGTCTCCTCCGTCGAGGAACAGACTAACCTCAGAGTGGGGAGGTTTCAGGGGAGCAGGTCACAGGGAAACAAGCTGACATTCCATCGTGCCTGCGCGAGCCAGGCGCAGACGCTGGCAGGCGAATTGGGCGTAACCGATGTGGCCGCAAGGCGGATCATGTCGGAAGAGTTCAATGCAGCCGAAGGGTCGCAGCTCCATGAGTGGGGCAAGGAACTGGATGAACAGTTCTACCGTCCGCAGGTCGAAGCGGAGAAATCCCAACGCGAACAGACGCCGCAAGCGCGGCGGCAAAACCGCACGAGAACGCGCCAGCGCGCGCCAAGCCGATAACAGGGCGGGAACGGATGATGACAGACCACAAAGCCAAAGAAGACAAAGCGATCCCTGACGAGCCGCGTTGGCCCGCTCGCCCGACGCTCACGCTCGATGTCGCGCTGTACCAGGAGTATCTGGACGACGCTGAACTGAGCGCGGAGCAGAAGCAGGAATTCATCGAGACGCTCTGGAACATCATCCTCGCCTTTGTCGATCTTGGCTTTGGAATCGACTCCGTTCAGACTGTTCTCGATGAAGCTGAACATGGAGATGATGTTGGCGCATTGCCGACGAACTCCGGTTCGGCGTTGTCGCAAAAATTCGATCATTCAAGAGACAAAAAGGAGAAGTCCGGAAAGGCAGTCCAGCCATGAACTATGAATACGGCCCCCGACACGGTGTCACCAAGGCGGTGATTTATTGCCGCGTATCGTCCAAGGCGCAGGTGCGCCGTGGCGACGGTCTCGGATCGCAGGAAACGCGGTGCCGCCAGTAGGCGGAAAGCCGCGCCTATTCGATCGAGCAGGTCTTCACCGACGATCTGACCGGACAGAGGATCGACCGCCCCGGCGTCAACGCGCTGCTGACCTTCCTGCGCAACAACCGCAACGATCCGCACGTGGTCATTATCGATGAACTGTCGCGCTTTGCGCGCAAGGTGCCCGTCCACTTCGAACTGCGCGAGGAGATACGCCAGGCAGGCGGAATTCTCGAATGCCCGTCAATGGAGTTCAAGGACGATGCCGACAGCGAGTTCAACGAATATATACAGGCTTCGGCTGCGCAATATCAGGCGCGCAAGAACGCCGAACAAACCCTCAACCGTATGAAGGCAAGATGCTTTAACGGCTATTGGGTGTTCCAACCGCCAATCGGATACCGATACGAAAAGCAATCCGGACACGGCAAACTGCTGGTGCGCGACGAACCGAACGCCTCCATCATTCAGGAAGCATTGGAAGGCTATGCGTCGGGCAGGTTCGACACACAGGCCGAGGTGAAACGTTTCCTCGAAAGCCAGCCGGAGTTTCCGAAGGACCTGCCGAACGGGCAAATTCGTAATCAGCGGGTCAAGCACATCCTCGTCCGCTCGGTCTACGCCGGATATCTTGAAGTACCCAACTGGGACATTCCGCTCCGCGAAGCGCGGCACGTCGGACTGATCAGTCTCGAAACGCATCAAAAGATACAAGACCGTCTGACGGGCGGCGCACGCGTGCCCGCGCGCAAGGACATCAATGCCGACTTTCCGCTTCGCGGTTTCGTATTATGTGGTGACTGCCACAAACCTCTCACGGCCTGCTGGTCGAAGAGCAAGACCGGCAAACGTCACCCCTATTATCTCTGCTACAATCGGGAATGCGAAAGCCATCGCAAATCCATTCCGCGCGACCGGCTCGAAACGGACTTCGAAAAACTGCTGCGCAAACTCGGCCCCACCGAGTCGGTCTTCAAGATGGCCAGGGCCATGTTCAAGCAGGCATGGAACATTCGCCTGGGGCAGGCAGAAGAACGCCAGAAAGCAATTGGCCGCGACATCGTCAAAGCCGACCGCCAGATTGAACAGCTTGTCGATCGCATCGTCGATTCCGAGAGCGCGACCGCCGTCAAAGCCTATGAGCAACGGCTGGCGAAGCTGGAAAAGGAAAAGCTCGTTTTGAGCGAAAAACTGAAAAAAGGCACAGGGCCGAAACGCACCTTTGAGGAAATGTTCGAACTCGCCATGGGTTTCCTGTCAAACCCTTGGAATCTCTGGACTTCTGAACGTCTGGCGGACAAGAGAACCGTGCTCAAACTGGCGTTTTCGGACCGATTGGCGTACCAGCGAAATGAGGGGTTTCGAACCCCGCAAGTCTCTGTTCCGTTTGAATTTTTTCGAAATTCTACGGGAAAATGTGAAATGGCGCGCATGGAGGGAGAAGCTTCGAACGCGCTTTTCGAGGAATTGGAACGCTGGAATCACGTTCTCAGCGCCGAAGAAAACAGGCTTCCAGACGACTTGAAACAACCCCATGCGCCGATCCGCAAAGGGCCGTCGCTATGAGTGGCTCGGAAGCAAATGCGACAGCGGCCGCCGCGAAGTCGGAATTCCGGAGTGTCGTTGGTAACGGTCGCAAAAAATCCGCACCCCGCATCACGCTCCGCCTGAGCGAGGAGGAACTGAACAGACTTCAACATGCGGCGGCAGGCATGACACTCAGCGCCTATATGCGCGAACGCCTGTTCGGCAAAACGGCCACATTGCGCAAGGTGCGCAACCCATCTCCGGTGAAAGATCAGCAAGCGCTGGCCCGCGTTCTGGGTTTGCTCGGCCAGTCGGAGATGGCGACCAGTCTGCGCACGCTGGCTTATGAAGCCCGGTGCGGTGCGATCCTTCTCGATGACGTCACCTATGCAAAAATCGACGCGGCCTGCGCCCATGTCGCCAACATGCGCCATCACCTTATCGCGGCGCTTGGATTGATTGAACAGAGCAATCAATGATCCTGAAGGCTAACCAGCGCGCGGGCGGCAAGCAGCTTGCCGCTCATCTGCTCAATGCACGGGAAAATTGACCTGAGCCCCTGAACCTCCTCCAGATTTTGGTAGAGTCCGTCGATCAAAGGAGATGGACGAATGAAGCGTTCACGGTTCAGCGAAGAACAGATCATCGCGGTGCTCAAGGAACAGGAATCGGGTGTGAAGACGGCCGATGTGTGCCGGCGGCACGGGATCAGCGAGGCGACTTTCTACAAATACAAGGCCAAGTTCGGCGGCATGGATGTCTCTGATGCGCGGCGGCTGAAGGCGTTGGAGGACGAGAATGCCAAGCTGAAGAAGCTGCTGGCCGAGCAGATGCTGGACAACGCCATATTGAAGGATGTGGCAGCAAAAAAATGGTGACGCCCGGTGCCAGACGGGATGCTGTGGCTCATGCCTGCCAGGCACATGATGTGAGCCAGCGCCGGGCGTGCAAAGCGCTGGCCGTTGACCGGTCCAGCGTCCGCTACAAGAGCATCCGACCCGACGATGCCGAACTGCGCCGTGCGATCCGGCAGGTGGCCTGCGAACGGCGGCGCTTCGGTTATCGGCGCATCCACGTCATGCTCGCCCGTCATGGGATTGTGATGAACATCAAGAAGCTGCGACGGCTGTATGCCGAAGAGAAGCTGCAGGTGCGCAAGCGCGGAGGCAGGAAACGGGCCTTGGGAACCCGGCGCCCGATGCTCGTGCCAGACCGGCCGAACGAGCGCTGGAGCCTGGATTTCGTGCATGACGCCTTTACCGACAGCCGTCGGTTCCGGGTTCTTGCGGTGGTCGATGATTATAGCCGTGAATGCCTGGCGCTTGTCGCTGACACCTCGCTTTCGGGCATCCGTGTCACCCGTGAACTTGATAAGATCATCAGGCATCGCGGAAGACCTAGGACCATCGTCTCCGACAATGGCACCGAACTGACCTCGATGGCCGTTCTCAAATGGTGCCAGGACACACGCGTCGACTGGCACTACATCGCACCGGGTAAGCCCACACAAAACGCATTCGTCGAGAGTTTTCTGGGCCGGTTCCGCGACGAGTTGCTCAACGAGACGCTGTTCTCATCGCTCGACGCGGCGCGCAAGGCCATTAGCCTATGGAAGGAGGACTACAACCATCAAAGACCACATTCAGCCCTCGGCAATGTCCCACCTGCCGAGTTCACCATGAAAATCAGACTGGAAAACCAGGCCGCATGAGGCCACAATTGAAAACCCGGGCTCTTCACTCAGCTGGATGAGAGATGGGGCTCAGGTCACTGGCCATGTCTTCGCTTGGCTCTGCTAGACATTCGAAGAAGTTGCTCCGATCTGCCGTCGAAGCGCCTCAGCCGGTGGGAGACGTGAATTTGAAGCGTTCGTGGGTGAGTGCTTTCGCGGAGGCCAATCGTAGGATTCGGGTGGCAACTGGTGCGAGGCCAACAAACTCGATCTGTCATGGCCATCGTTAGCGCTGGTCCTGCGCCTCGGCTATCGCTAAGAGGGCGCTTATGAACAGCCTTGAAACCATAAATCTTGGTGACCATCCGACTTGGAGGCCTGCCGAAGCGGCGTCACCATTCCGCTATCCCGGCGGGAAAGGTTTTCTAACAGGCTTTCTTGCCGCTCAACTCAGCGGTCTACGCAAAGGACACAAGGGATACGTCGAACCCTTTGCGGGAGGAGCCGGCGCAGCGATGAACCTACTCTTCTCAGGGAAGGTAGAAACCGTACATTTGAATGACCTTGATATTCGAATTTATTCTGCTTGGAAGGCAATTTTGGAAGAGAACGAGCGCTTCGCCGAAGCAATCCAAACATGTGATGTCTCTCTAAAAACATGGGAATGGGCTAAGGGGGTCGTCGAAGCACCCGCCGAGGCATATTCATTTGACCTAGGTTTCGCGACTTTCTTTATGAACCGAACATCAAGATCGGGTATTGTTACCGGATCAGGGCCGATTGGGGGCTACAGTCAAAGCGGGAAATGGAAGCTCGATGCCCGCTTCTACAGATCGACCATTGTCAAGCGGGTCGAATGGATCGGTTTGAACAGTCATCGCATACGCTTATCGCGGTTACCAGCGATCGAGTTTCTGTCCGAATGTCAAACAACGTTGGATGATGAGCGAACCCTGTACTTCATCGATCCACCTTACGTAAAGATTGGTTCGCGCCTGTATTTAGACGGCATGCTCAATGGTGGCCATAAAGCATTGGCGGAGTATCTCAGCGAGGGGTACCCAAAATATTGGGTTATGACTTATGATGATCACCCCTTGGTTCGTGATCTATATTATGAATATGAGATACGTTACCTCCAAGTAAATTATAGCTTAAGTCGAGCCCGTAAGGAAAAGGAGCTCCTTATTGCACCGCGGCAGAACGGCTAGTCTACCTCCGCATTGACGATAGCGTCATCAATTCGATAGTCGTCAAACTCAAGCCGGAAGGTCAACTGGCCAATCCTCCGCAACTGGACGATTGCGGATCGCTCGGCCGATGTCTTGCGGTAACTGGCGATCGGTGGCGCGTCGCTAAGTGGCCGGAGGTTTCTAAGAATGTCATCTTTGTGAAAATACCGGCAGTTCGTCTCCCCGCAAAGTCCTCGCCGACCGATGTCATAAGGCATCGGATGCGCGAAGAAACCCCGATAGGGGGAGAGCGCATCACCGTCTATGAGAAAGCCCCTGAACCGGTGTATTGCTTGCGGGTCAACCATCTTTTTGCGTAAATGAGATTTTTGGATTGTAGCGCCGACAAGAATAGTCTCTTGAAGTTCATCTTCTTTTTTTTTGAGAATTACTGCATCAATGCCGCCATCATTGGATTGGCGTTGATTCAAGTTCAGTTGATCGAATGCTTTGGCCGCACCTCTCTCAGCGCACCGGCAAACACTGCTAAGTCGCGCTAGAAGCTGTCGTTTTGTTGACCGGCTCTCTCCTAGAAGTATTGGAAGGCCACCTGTTTCGTTGGCGATAGCGATCCCCGCTATGATTTCGAACAGCTTTTGGAATGGCTGAGTGAAGTCTAGATGCGGCTTCTCCTCTCGCCCGCCAGGCAGCATGCCGAACTCGATCCGGTCTGCGCTGTAGAGTAAGTGGAGCTGCATGCAAAGATAACACGTGCCTTCGACGTTTTCGCGCAGACCGGCCTTTCTTGCCAAGAGTACGCCATCTCTCGGTGCAACGACGAAGGGATACCAGCGCCCCAGCTGTTCTGCACGGCTTTCAGCGAGGATCCGAATCGATCCTTCGATGTTGTCCAGCGCCTCTTTTCGCGCGAGTTGCGGTTCCTCTAAATAGCCGAGTCTCTGGTCTTTCGGTCGCGAGTTTGCGTAGTTTTTCGCCAGTTCGTCATTGTCGCAAGGTATGTCCTCAATCCCGCACTCGCCCAAGCAAACGGCCATGATTTCTGCAATGGCAAGATGGATGTCATCATCCTCAACCCGCTCCAGCTCCTTTATTTGAAAATAGCTCACCAACTACCCCGAGCCAGGGCCCATCTTGGCAAGAACCGAGTCGAGATACAGTTTGGCCCTAGCGAGTGTTGCCCGAGTTTGCGAGACCTCTTCCTCATCCATGCCTTCGAGCACCTCCAGCGCGTCAGCATCAATGTTTTTTGCGATTGCGGCGCATCGATGCGTTTGCTCGGTCCAGTCATCACGGGCCAAGCCAGCTGTGGCGAACGCGTAATCGAGATCATTGGACGAGCGTAGCGCTTCAATCCCCTCCCTGCTTGCCATCACTTTCTGGAGGCGTGGGCGATCGCTACCTTGGCGCTTGATCACGGAAGTTGGGCCGAACAGCCAGCCGAAAAGGTCGCGGAGATTGTCCAAATGGGTCATTGGAACGGGATTGTCGACCACGCTCTCTTCCGAAAGCGCTGTTATCGGCAAACCTATGAATTCGCGAGACGGTGGATTGTTCAGCATTGTATAGAGGTGAGAGAACTCCAGCTTCTGATTGTTGATGCTGATACTTTCTACGATGCCCTCCAATATCGCTTGCTCATAGATCTTGAAGGCCACGAAAACGCGAAGAAGCATGCCTCGGCTATCGCCCAACTTCTGCGTGAGCTCGAGCATGCGCTCTCGCAGTGGGCGGTGATCATCAACGTTTTCGAGCATATGCACGCCAAACCGCGCCTTCGCCAAAGAGTCCCAAGTCTGAGGACCATTGACATGCTTAAAGCCGATATAGGCCTCTGCCTCTTCTCGGTTCGCAACCACGACGACCGGGAGTGTGGAGATTTGTCGGCGTACTTCTTCACGGAGTACCGGCAGCTTTATCCGACGAGCGCCGAGGCTGTCAGGATCACTGAGCGTCTTGCAGGCTGCCAGTCTCCGGTTTCCCTCTATTACGATGTAGTGTCCCGGCGTCTCTTCATCGGCAATTGCGATTAGCGGCTCGAATCTCTCAAATCCACGCGCGGCGATCGACGCCCAAAGCTCTTTGATGTTGGCCGCGTCAATGAGAATCGCAAGCGCTTCCCCTTCGTCTTGGGCCTTTAGCAAGCCAAAGCGAGGATTTCGCACGTCGAGATGCAGGCAATCCAGATCTATTTCTTTCGCTGGCTCGATCACGTCGCCCCTTCCCTCATTTGATCAAAGAAACGTATGTTTGCCATGATCCGGAGAGTCAATTTTTCTGCTATCACCGCATCTGCTTAAGGTCGTTGCCCTAAATGCACGAAAAGCACATCCCATTGCGTTGTCCGGCTCGAAACTCGCCGCCTGCCAAACCATTGGTGACTCTTGGGAAGCCACATAACAACAGTCTCGGTCGCAACGAAAGCCCGCTTTGGGCTGAACACTCAGACCGCACAGGTGGCGGATTTGCAGCCACAATCATAACTGATGCTTTCACCAATTCAGAACGAGCAAAATCGAACGAGGCATGCGCTCCACTGTTTGAGTTGAATTGTTCAAACGCATTAAACCGCTGGATGTGAGCTTTGACAAAAGCCAGCTTGGACCCGCATTCTCGCCACCATCTAAGCGCAACACCAGACCTGTAGCCTCGATGGTGATGGCCATTTTCTTCTGACCATCATTGCCAATGTCCGCCATAGTGGGTGGGCCAAGGGTTGCCTTGGTAACGATGAGCGTATCGCTCCCCCATCCCACGAAGGACTGGGCAACGCGCAGGCGAGGATAGGACGCTACCCCAACGCAAGTGATCGTGTGCGTGATCTGATCGCAGGGATCAGGAGCACAACGACAAGATCACGGCGATGCCAAAGCTCGTTGATGACGGGATTGCGAGCGGCATGAGCGCGGGGACGAGAGATAAGACTTTGCCGAGGCCCAAGCGTGTGTTTATGCCGGCAACACGATTCCGATGGGGTTTCGCCCGACCGGCGAAGGGGCCGGACAAGATCGGTTGTGGGAGTCGCGGGTGGATTGTTGTTGAATAGCTGGGGCGGAATCCGGTAAAATAATGATATGAGTGAAATCGACCAAAAACCGACGCTGGATGAAAAGACGCGCCCCTGCGAGCCGTCGACCGATCCCGATTATCTGGCGTGGAAAGAACGTACGGTCACGCGCGCGCTCACCGATGCCAAGGCCAATCCCGATCAGCTTGTTTCCCACGCGGAAATGAGACGCCGTTTCGGTCTTGAACGTTAGGTTCCACAGCCGCGCACTTTCCGATCTGCAAAGCATCCACGACTGGATCGCCGAGGATAGCCCGCGCGCGGCGGACAATGTGATCCTTCGGATCGATCAGTCGATTTCACTGCTGGAATCGTTCCCTCGCATCGGCCGCACCGGGCTTGTTGAGGAGACGCGGGAGATCGCGGTTCCGAACACGCCCTATGTCGTTGTCTACAGCGAGCCGGATGCCTTTGAAATCTGGGTTCTGCGTGTGATCCATGGCCGGCAAAAATATCCACCCGATGGTGGCAACGCCTAAGGCTTCGCCATCCGTTTGTTACCTGCGCTCACGCAAGAAGACGCCCGACGGCGCTGGCGCCGTCGGGCGATTTTTTTGATGCCTCACGCGGTCAGGCCTCATAGTGGTGCCTGACCTTGATCCATGCGTCGATGGCGTCGATGCCGAACTGGTCGGTGTAGTCCTTCATCGGAAAGCGCATATAGGGCAAATCCCACGCGCCTTCCTTTGTTTCGCGTTCGCCCTTGATGCAGTTGGTCAGGATTTGGCGCTGAACCTTGCCCGTCGATGTCACGTGGGCATCTGCGGTATCCTTGCCGGCGACCTGTTCGATCAGGAGATTGAGCGTGTTCTTGTCCCTGACCAGATCGAGGAATGTTTGATCGGGTGTCCAACAAGCGCTCATGTCCGTCTTCATGGCCATGCCCGCGGCTTCAACCCATGACGTCCCGCAGGGCAGGCATTCGGCGACGACGAAAGTCAGGACGCGTGTGACGGTGTCGTCGTCAAGCGCGATCAGCTTGGCGAGGATGGCATCGGGATTGCGGCCCATCTCCCAATGGCTGTAGCGCTGGACGACCGTTTCGGTTTCGTCCTGCGAAAGATCGTCATCGTCCTCTTCACATGACGTGATGTCCTCATCGCTCTCGGGCTCATCCGTCAGACCGAGCAGATCGATGACCGTCTGCCGCTCCGTCTGAAACAGCAATTCGGCCGTGTTGGTCGCAAGGCTCTCCTTAATCTCCGGCTTGGACGCCTTCTGCGGATCGGGTTTGACGTCCCAAAGGTCCGATCCGGCGATGATTTGGGCGACCGCGATCCGAAGCGCCAGACCCTGATGCGTCAACAGATCGGCGCGCACGGCGGCGTGGCGATGAAGCGCCAGATAGTTCTGCGCGGCCTTGGTCAGTTCAGGCGTGTGGTTGGTCGGTTTGTCCTTGGTGCCGCTCTCTGCCTTCTTGTCCAACCGTCTGGCTTCGTCCGATGTGATGTAGCCTTCGTGGAAGGTCACTTCACCATCATGGGCGATCTGAACATACACCTTGCCGCCCTTGGACTTGGCGCGTTTGCTCATCTCCCATGAGCACCAAATGTCTCCGATGTCCTGAATGACGACCGCGTTCCATCCCGCGTCCAGATAGGTCTGCCTGGCTTCGGCGATGGATTGGTTCTGGCGTTCCCAGAATGCCTGTGCATCGTCAAAATAGGATGTGTCGCCAAACAGGTCGGTGGTGATCGTGCCGCGATAGCCTTCAAGATCAAACAGGGCGTTCCTGGTCGGAATGTCCGCCCCGCCAAACAGCCATGCTTTCAGGTGCCTGCCGCTCGGCGCGTAGTCGTCCGACTTGTGGAGCGCCAACCAGTCTTTCTGTTGCTGTTTGCTCGCCATGGTCAGAATGCGGACGGTATCGGCGTTAATGTCGCCTTTGCGATAGGCGGTCAGGATCGGCCCGATCAGATTGGCAATGGCCAAGCGTTGTTTGACGAGACGCTCGGTGACGCCAAAGATAGTGCCGATCTCCTCCACCGTGTGGCCTTGTCCGACAAGCGCGGCGAAGGCCTTGTACTGGTCGATCTCGTCCATCGGCAGTCGGGCGATGTTTTCGGCCAGTGACGCTTCGATGGCGCTGGCATCGTCCGTGTGCTTCATCACGATGCAGGGCACGGGATCGACATCGTCTGTTTCCGCGATCTTGTTCAGGGCGTGATAGCGCCGCTGTCCCGCCACGATGTCGTAGCGGCCTTTCTCGTCACTCGGACGCACCAGCAATGGTTGGATGATGCCAAGCGATCGGATGCTCGGGATGAGATCGTCACAGGCTTTGCCGCCATGCTTTCGGACATTGTGTTTGTCAGGTGTGAGTTGGTCGAGATTGATGTGTTTGAGTTCCATGGTTCTGTTTCCTTTCCAATGGGTTTGGTGAATGGGTTGCGAAGCGTTCCGTTCGGAAAACCCCGCGCATGAACCCTTGCCCAGCGGCGAGCGTCCGAAACCGGACAACAAAAAGCCGGCCCGCAGACCGCGGGCCGACCATTCAAGGACGTGAGATCGAACACCGGCGATGGGTCAACGGCTTTTGTGGGGGACCGCTAGACCGTCCCCGCGACCGCCATCGGAGCGGCCGGACGGACTTGCGGGTAAAAGCCGTTGACCCACAGCCCGTGGCGTCGCCGGTTTTGATATAAGCTGGAAAGAGGGTTCCAAGCGCGTGACCACGCGCGAGGATCAACAAGCGCGGCTCTGCCGCTCCATCTATCCTTCTGTCAGGGATGGACGCCGAATGGCCGAGACCCGCCGCAACACTGTGAAGGCGCGGCTCGGTTCACGACAGCCCGGCGCGCAGGGCGCGGACAGCCGGCGGGAAAAAGGGACTCAAACGCATGTCCGATCGGCGGAACGAAGAGCGGCTTCTTTCCGTGGCCGCAAAGCGGGCCCTGGACGCCTATCAGGGACATCTGCATGCCGATAGCGGCAACAGCTTTCTGTTCAATTGGTCGGACAGTGATCGCTTTGAGGCCTTTGTCACCCAGCGTGGTGTCGGTGAATTCGAGATCTCGGCAAGTGTCGAGATCGCGCGCCAAACCATCGACCTGTGGGATCTTGCGCTGGCGACAAAGACACTCATCGACGGGTCCGGCAATCGCCTTGCCATCGCCTCGCCGGACGGGTTCCCGCCGATCGAGGAGTTGGCCGTCCGGTCACTGACATGGATGTGTCTTCACGAAATGATGCATGCCCATCTGGGTCATCTTGATCTGATCGGGCGGGCGCATCTCGCCGAGTTCGAGAAGGCAGAAGACGGCAAAAAGACGAAGGCCGGTCGTCCGCAGTGGGTGGAAGAGCTCGACACCGACCATCGTGCCCTGGTCCGGCCTTGCCTTGAGCTTCAGGCTGACAACGATGCCAGCGCCTTGTTGCTTGGCGATCTGACCGAAGAGGGCTGGATCGCGTTCAGGATCGATGCGGCCTGCATCTTCGTGATGATGGCGTTGATGGACCGGACCGAGAAACAGCACCCATCCGAGCAACGCTTTTATCCGCTGGTTGCAACGCGCTTCTTCACGCTCTTCTCGCAACTGTTCCAGTATTGGCTGTACGAAGACGCCGAACTGGTCGAACGGGATGGCGAGAGCTTAGTCGTCTCGGCGCGGTCACGGGACACAGATGGCTTCATGCGTTTTGCAAAAGAGGTGCTTGCTCTCTCGCTCAACGATCTGATCACCATCGCGCTGTTTGCCGATGCGCGCGAATTCATCGATGATATGGGTCAGGGCAAGCCGTTTTTCGCCGATCTGTACGCAATTCAATATGCTGAAAACCTGAACGATGCGGTGCTCGAAACCAGGGCGGCGCAGGAATGGCGCCGCCTCTATGGCGTCAACGAAGCCATCATGCGTCTTTCGGGCCTTCGCGAGGACCGCCCGACCCTGTCTGCAGATCGATCACGTCCACGATAAGATCATCCGCGTCGACCGTCTCGATCGCGGCGGTCAGGGCGCTCAAGCTGATGGGATCAAGCGGCGCGCCGGTGTTGATCAAGGCCGACACGGGCCCGGCAAGGGCAAACCTGAACTGACAGACAAAGACCGCCAGTGTCTCGTCCGGGCCGCCAAGCCACATTTTGGCGTGTGAGCCGTCGTCCAGGAACCCCGGGACTGCGAGCGTGCGCCCGTCATCGGTCAGCCCGAGCGGCAAGCCGGCCCATTGCGCGCCATCGAACTGGAGGCAGAGCGTGTGCCGCAAACGGACGGCAGACAGGGTGAGATGAAAACGCGCGCGCGGCTTGATGGAAATCGCGCCTTTGGGTGTCTTGCGCAAATCGGTCTGAACCAGCCCGCCCCCATCACTGACCAGTGCGAGGCGTCCTTCCGTGGCTTGTTCGCGCAACACCCTATCCAACGGCCTGTGGCTTCGGTGCATGAAAGCGGCCTTGAAGCCGTCGAGCGACCCAAAGGCGATGGCGTCCAGTTCGGCGTCGGAAACCGGTGGCGGCAAGCCCGTGCGGACAAGTCCGCGATAGGCCCTCAGCCGATCACGCGGAAGGCTTTCGGGTTCGGCGCCGTTCGCTCCGCTCAGCCAATTGTCGAGCGTCTTTTTGGCGACCCCGAAATGGCGCGCGATCGCCATCATGTCGTCAATATGCCCGAGCGCGACGAGGTGCTTGAACTTCTCGCGTAAGGCGGTGATCCGCTCTGCCATGCCCATGCCCTGGCAGGGAAGCTTTCCCTGCATATTCCCTTAGGGGTTCGAACCGCTCGATCCATGAAGTCGGTGCCCACTTTGGTGGGTCCAGTTCATTCATGGAGACAAATCATGTCACAGTTTCAGGGGACCGGTACAGGCAGTGGCGCCGCGCCGGACCGAAAGACGACCGAGCGCAAGCGCGACACGGTCGATGCCTTGATCATCACATGCGCGATCGTCTCGGCCATCCTTCTGGCGTTTGCCGCACCGACCTTGGTCACAGGCACGGGCATGATGTTCGTCGCCAAATGTTTCATCCTTGCCGTCGGCGGCGCGGTGGTCTCGTGGGGCGTGAACCATTTTGCCATCCGGCGCGGGGCGCCCTTGTTCGCCAAGGGCTATGTGGCGGTCGGCGTGGTTGCCGTTCTTTCGGTTCTGGCCGTCGGCGCCGGAATCTGGACCGCAACCTATTCGGGCTTTACGCGTGGCGATGTCGAACAATTGCGCCTTGACCGACATGGCGCGGACGTTGCGCGTCATGTCGGCGATGTCCGTTCCGCCATGCGCGCACGGATGGAAGCCGGCCTTCTTGTCGATGGGATCAGCTCCGATTTCGGGCAGAAATATGCCTGTGAGATCGCCAGCGCCTGTGTGAGCGGGCGTGGGTCCGGCGAAGGCCCAACCTCCCGCGAGATCGGTGCCCTGCTTGCACAGGCATCAACGCTGTCCGGTCAGATCGACGAGGCACGCATCGTCTTTGAAGTCCGCGATCGCGCACTTGGCGAAACTCTCGGCGCCTACCAGCAGCTGATCGGCAATCAGGGCGACGGCATTGGCGAACGGCGCCGACGCTTGCACGCCGCACACGCAACGCTGGCCGATGCCATCGGCGATCTGCGATCGACCCTGCCGCTCGGGCTCCTGTCCGGCTATGCGGAGACATTAAAGGCCGGGACCGTGATTGCCGGCCGGATCGAAGCGTCGGAACGCCTGACCAAAGTCATGCGTGGACATGGCGACACGCTGTCCAAGACGCTTGCCGATCTGCCGATTGGTCCGACCGGCTTGCCCGCCCTGCCGCCCAAGGCCGGCGTCTCGGACACCTTTGCCCATATCGGCCATTTCCTGCCCGTTGCGGCTGTGACGGCCGCCATCGATCTGGTGGTTCCGATCTGCCTTTGGATTTACGCGGCGGCGTTTCTGGACTGGGACATCTACCGGCGCGGCGGACTGCGCCACGCGCGACCGAGCGAAGATGACGAGACGTTCGACGCGCTGATCGATCGGCCAAGGGCCGTCTCCGGCGGCTCGGGCGCGCGCCGCAACGCCATCAGGCTCAAGGGCAAGGGACCGGTGCGCGCCAATGGCAAGCCGGACGACCAGCCGACCGTCGAGAAATGGCCGGGCGCCTGATGCGCCCGCCGGATACCGCACCCCTGCAATGAAAGGAGATCGCCATGTTGGGTGACACGACAACAACGCTTCTGGGGAGTTCGGCGATCGTCGCCGGTCTGATCTACGGGGCGGTTTCAGGCTTCATCACCGGCCCGACAATGATCGACCGCATGACGGAAAAGACGATCGATTGGCCCAAACAGTGCGTTCGAACCATCACGACCGAAGTCCGTCGCAATGAGGCGCCCGCGCCGCAAATGCCGACGCTGGGGTGCCGGAGTATCTTTGGCTGGCTCGGCCCGGACGGCGACGCCTATTGCCGGATGCATGGGCATCTGTTCGACAACAATCCGCTCAACCAGGCGATGACGGCGACGCAGAATGCCGCGCGCCAGGCCCAGGAGAACCGGCTTCGCCATGCCGCCGAACGGGCGCCCGACCGGTGCGCTTGCGCGGTGACCACGACCATTGAGGAAAACCGCCTGTCGATCGCGCTTTATGCCGGCACGTGGCGGCTGGTTCAGCCGCCTGCGATCAAGAACCTCAAAAGTGAGCTCGCAACCAACCTCAACGCGTCGGCATGCGCGATGAAGGGAGGCCGGTCATGATTGTCGGAGAGCTCTACATCGACCCCGAGACGGGGACCGTGAACACGCATCGGGACTCTTACCTGCCCAAGAATTTGACCGTGGTTTCGGTGCGCCGGATCGGTCTTCCCGCCGGCGCGACGCTCGGCATCGGCCTGCTGGGCTTTACCGCCTCGTTCGCCGATCTGCTCTATCCTTGGGAGATCACCACGACGCTTTTGATTGCGATCGGCGTCATGCTGGTCGGCTGGCAGGTCGGTCAGTTGAAGCTCCTGTCGCGCGACCTGCGCCAGAGCGAACTGTCGGGCGTCATCTATGGCCGTTATGCCACCTTGAACGCAAAGCGCCGTGAGATCGTCGATGCGATCATGACGGCCAGGCAGGAGGCGGACCGATGAGGCGCCGATCGCTCTCGCGTCTCAAGCAGGTGGCCGCCATCAATGCGCGTGTCTTTGCCGCCTTTGTCTTTGGGGCGCTGGCGTGGCTGTTGTGGCCAAGTTCGGTCGAGTGGTGGCAGTTCTTTGTCTTTAGCGGGCTGATGATCGCCGGTGCCGTGTCGTTCCTGTCCGATGCCATTTGGCGATGCCTGCAACTCTACGAGCATGACAAGGCGGTCGCTGAATTCCGGATTATCGGCGGCGATCCCAAATCGTCTGACGTGGCGAGCAATGAGACGCTCAAGAAGGCGGGTATGATCAAATGACGGCGCCTTTTCTGGACAATGAAGGCCGCCGCCTGCTCGGCTTCACACTTGACAATGCGCCCATCCTGGAACCCAGCCCGGGAATGTCGAGCATCATTTACGCGGCGGCGGGCGGGGGCAAGACCACGTGCGTGTCCAGCACGACGATCCAGAGCCTCTTGGCAAGCACGACGCTGAGCCTTGTTATCAACGACGTCAAGCAGGGCGAGATCGCGCACCAGATCGCCGAGATGTGTGCCCGGTACGGCCGCAAGTTCGGCGTCATCGATCCGTTCCATGTGATGGGTGCGGACTATCCGTTCCGGATTGAACTGAACGCATTCGGCTCGGCCGTCGATCTTGGCGAAGACGAAACGGACGATTTTCCGTTCGCGGTTGAGAAGATCTTGTTCAGCTTGATCGACGAACCCGCGGACGATGCGAAGAACAAATATTGGCGCGATGGCCCGCGAGAGATCTGCGAGTTCGGGGTCAAGACGTTGCACCGCCATAGCCCCCGTCTGTGCACGCCAGGCGGTCTTTGTGCTTTCCTATCCAATCCGCGCACCTTGGCGAGCGCCATGGAACTGGAGGCGGACGATCCAGAGTCGCCGGTGCGCGACATTGCGCTTCAGCTTCTCGACATGCGCGAGCACAATGCCGAACACTATGTCCAGCATGTTCGTGCCGCCCTGACGGCATTGAAGCTGTTTTCGTTCGGCAAACTGCGCGATGACGGCATGCGTGCCGATATCACGCATCGCGAATTGGTAGAAGATGGTTGGATTGTGTGTCTGGTCAATCCGATCCGCTATGCGGACCGTCTTGGGCCTTATTTCGCGCAGCATTTATTGAGCTTCATGGGCGCCCAACTGTCGGGCGCCGGCCGCGCGGTCTATGTGCTGGACGAGTTTTGCAATGCCCCGTTGCGCGAACTTGTCGAGCGGATCACGGTCTTCAGGGCCTTTGATGCCTCGGCACTCTACATCACGCAGAGCCGTCAGGATGTGGTTCGCAAATATGGCGAGAAGGAAACGGCCGTTCTCGAAGACAATTGCGCCATCAAGCAATGGCTCAAATTCTCCAACTTCGAGGATGCGGAACGGGTCAGCAAGGCGATGGGCGAAACACTCCATGTCGCCCGCACGCTCGGCACCGGATCGGAGCGGTTGGATCTGAATGACAGTATGGCGGTAGGCCGCGAACCGCTGATGTCGCCCCATGAGTTGATGGCGATGCCGGCGGAAAACCAAGTCCTTCATGTGGCCGGTGTCGGTTTCCTCTACTGCAAGAAGGTCAGGCAGAACCAGATCGCACCGACCTGCTTCAAATTGGCGCCCAACCCGCTGGAGGGCGGCAGGCTTGAGCCCGATCCGAAGGTGGTCTTGCCGACGCCCGATGGGAGCGAGCGATGACAAAAGTGCGTTTCCTTCGACTGAGCTATTTTGCCTGGGTCGTGCCGGCCGGACTTGTTGTCGGCGCTTATGCGCTGTTCGGCCTGCCCTATGTGATCTGGTCTTACGATTGGGAACATAATGGCCATGGCTATGGCGAGATCGACAAGCGCTTTTACGTGCGCTGTTCCTATCTGGGTCCGACCGGACTGATCACCGAATACCCGACGGACGGCAAATGCGGATGGGTCCGTTTTAAAGGCAGGCTCGGCGAGGCCGGTTCACCTGCCGCCGGAAACGAGCCGAATATGCGGATGGGCGCGTTTGTAACCGAGACCGAGCCGTTGACCCAGTTCGAGCACCGCCATGTGCTTGACGACATCCAGCACCAGCGCCTGGTCGGCTTCCCCGTCCCGGATTTGCTGGTCGCAATGGTGTCTCGGCTGGAGTGTGAGGCCGTAGGGTGCGATCGCCGCCCAAAAGCCCTGATAGTCCATCGGGGCCAGCCAGTCCGCGATGTCGTTCTTGGTTCGAAAAGTCGTCATCCGCAAGTCTACCAGAGCGGCTTGACGCGATGCAAATCTGACCAGTCCGCAGGTGACGGCCATGTCTGAGTTCCGCATATCGACTGAGCTCGACCGCACATTCGCGCTCGCTTCCCTGAGGGCTGAAGGTGCGCGCCTGTCCGGCAAGGATTGGGAGCGTTTCCAATCGGTCCGCAACCGGTATGCGGAGGCCCGTGAAGAGGAAGTCAGATCCTTCAACGAACATTATCGGGACCGTGTCGATCTGGCTCTTCGCAAGCTGATCGACGAGGCCGGGTCTCCAAACCGGAAACTGGTCCATCGCTGGTTCGGTCATGATCGGTTCGATGCGGAAAGGCTCGAAAAACGGGCGGAGCGTCTCGTCCGGGAAGAGCATTACAAGGTCATGGCCAAGTTCGAGGCGGCTGAGATCGCCGAAATGTCCATGCTTCTCAACCAGGCCAATGAAGACCGCACGCCGGCAAAAGCGATGAAGCCCGACTTCGAGAAGGCGGCCGATCGGCGATCCGGCCATGACCGGCGCCAACCAAGCGATACGGCATCACAGGCTTGGGCGCAGGTGCGTGCCCGCAAGCGTTAGGAAAGAGCAGAGGAGGAAAAACGAAACAATATTGCGCAGAATTCGATTGAAAAAGCTAGGAATATTGTCCTATTTATATACTTGACGTACTAACGGTGATGGGCTATCAAGGATTCAACGAACGAATCCAGCGGTTTAGCCATGTTTGACCTGACAAATCCCATCTACCAAGACGCCGACAAGGCCCGTAAGCACTTGGAGTCTATCCACTGGCCGAATGGCCCGGTGTGCCCGCATTGCGGCAACGTCGATCCGGCCCGCATCCGCAAGCTTGAGGGCAAGTCCACCCGTCCCGGCGTCTACAAGTGCAATGACTGCCGCAAGCCTTTCTCGGTGACTGTCGGCACCGTGTTTGAACGCTCCAAGGTCCCGCTCAACAAATGGGTTCTGGCAACGCATCTCATAGCCGCGTCAAAGAAGGGCATGTCCGCGCACCAGCTTCACCGCATGCTCGGCGTCACCTACAAGACCGCATGGTTCATGGCCCATCGTATCCGCGAGGCCATGAAAGAGGACGTGTCCACGTCTGGCCCGATGGGCGGTGAAGGCAAGACCGTCGAAGCCGACGAAACCTATTTCGGCCGCCGCGAGGACGGTTATGTCTCACCGCAGCGCAAGGGCCGCCCCTACCTCAAGCGCAAGAAGCCCGGCAAGCGCTCTGTGGTCGGTCTGGTCGAGCGTGGCGGTCGTGTTCGCACCTTCCATGTCAAGCACGCCACAAAGGCGTCCGTGCGCGACATTCTGGTCCGCAACGTTGATCGCAAGTCGATCCTGCATACCGACGAGTCGCGCCTTTATCCCGACACTGGCCGCGAGTACGCCAAGCACAAGACCGTCAAGCACTCGGCTGGCGAGTATGTGCGCGGCACCGTCCACACAAACACAATCGAGAACGTGTTCTCGATCTTCAAGCGCGGCATGATCGGCGTTTACCAGCATTGCGGCGAAGCGCATCTGCATCGCTACCTTGCCGAGTTCGATTTCCGCTACAATCGCCGTGCATCGCTCAAGATTTCAGACGGCGAACGTGCCGCTGATCTTCTACGCCATGCACGCGGCAAGCGCCTGACCTATCGGCGGATTGGTGAAGCCGCGCACGCTTAAGCAGAAAGCGCGACGAATTCTCCACAAGCGCAAGCGGAAATAGTCTGGACACCAGCGGCAACCGCCGGAATCCTCTTGGCGGTTTTGCGAATCGCTCACCACACCTCCCCGGTACGCCTTAAGCCGGGCCACTGCCCGGGAAAGGAGGTGTTCGATATGCGCAAGATCAAAGTGGGTCGCTCCGCAATCACTGGCCGTTTCACAACGGTCAAGAAAGCGGAACGCTACAGCAAGACGCATGTAGTGGAGACCATCAAAAAGAAATAGCGGCCTAGGCCGTTAGGACTTTTCCGAGCGGCGTTTCTTAGCGGGAGTGTCGCTCGGTTTCTCATCTTGGTTGGCTTCGCTTGTGCGAGGCTTGCCCGGCTGGGGCGGGGTTTTCAACAGGCGGCGCAAAACCGCGTCGCCCTTTTCCTGGTCGTTTTCTCTACAGGTGTCTGACATGCCTCAACCACTTTCCAGAATCACAAATGGGCAGCGTATCGGGTATGAAAATTCGCTTCCATTCGACAATCCGATGATTTGCGCAGCGGCGCTTCAAATCATTTCGTCATGGTCAAACTTGGATTCTCAAGTCATCGGGACCTTTGGTGTTATGTTTCCCGAAAGTATTGAAATATTGGCAAATAGATATATTCAATATTCGGCTCAAAGCCCAAAAAAGTCTATGATAGATGCTCTAGCTATTGCGGGCCTTAACGAGAGAGAGCTGGATGTATTTGAAAAACTTCTTCGAAAAAAGGAGGCTGTGTACAAGCTCCGCAACCCGATCGCCCATTGGGTGCTAGGTCATTCTGATTCATACCCCGAACTGTTGATTGCTACAGATGCCAAGGAGTACATTCGTTTCGACGCCAAGTGGCGTTCTGTAACTAACAAAATGTCCGCCGGAGAAGGAACGCCGTCCGACTTAGATGAAGCTCTACTGCGATTGCTGAACAGTTCCCAAGCCTACGATTTAGAAGAACTTAATCGCATATCAGGGCAAATCGCAGACACCGCAAAGCTGTTTGTAGAGTTCAACTTCCTTCTAGGTGTGCGCATTCGCGATAACGATCGGAAATGGCACGCCGAAAAATTCGCTCGGCTATCTCAGATGCTGGGATAGCATCAAACCACGGGAGGTTCCTAAGGTCCGTCACTTCCGCCTCTATCTGCCTCACCATCGCATCTGCTTGCGGCCCCGAAAGACCACCTAGCGCGCCCCAATCTTTTGCCGGCCTGTCGTGCGAATCAGTATCAGACATTTCTTGGTACGTCACGTATATAATTGGGAATATTGTCCTATATTGTTCACTTTATGTACTCATTTGATGAAAGGAATATTGATATGAATTATTACTATGAGCCTGGAGAAAACGAACGCGTTGCCAACGCCAGGGAGAGCTTCTCGGGCCGGTTGCTCACCAACCGGCAGTTCGAAGAAGCGTTAGCCCTGACGCACATTCTCGAACGCGAAATTCAGAGGTCGGGCGCGTTCAAGGACAAGCTTGGCGATTATGCCTACGCTTTTGCCCGCTCCGAGCGCTTCGATGCGGTCAAAGCCGAAAGCGTTCTGCGCGACCTGTTCAAGGAGCGCACGGGCCAGACGATGAACCAGATGCGTGAGGGCTATGTCGAGATCCAGGAAAAGCTGACCGAGGACCAAAGGCGTGTCGGCTATGACTTCGCCGCCGCTGTCGGGGACTTGATGGAAAACGGCGCCAAGATGAGCTTTGGCCGGGCGGTTGCCCATCAATCCCAGCAGATGGCCGCTGAGCTTGGCATCACCGACGCCGCGGCACGTTCCATCATGGCTGAGGAGTTCGAGGCCGTCGAACAGCAATCGCTGTGGGACTGGGGCAAGCAACTCGACCAGGACATCTACCGGCCGCAGATCGAAGCGGAGAAGGAAGAACGGGCGCAAGCCAAATCGCGTTCTCCGGAAGCATCGGGGGAAGCCGGTTCCGAACGACGCGCCCGTTCATCGGCACCGCGCACACGGACACGTGGACCGGAGATGCGCCGATGAGCGCTCCAGTCACCCAAGCACCCGCGCCGTCATCGGTCGATGACGGCGTGCCGAAGCGCAAGGTCGACATCGACTGGGATCGCTATAAGGCGATGCTGGATGATGACGATCTGTCCGACGCTGAGAAGCAACAGTTCCTTGAGGCGCTGTGGCAGATCGTCGTGCAATTCGTCGATCTGGGGTTCGGCGTCCACCCGCTCCAATCTGTCCACACATCAGGCGATACCGCTTCGAAAACGCTCGAAACGGCGCTGGCCGATATGGTATCCTCGGACGCATCTTCAAAACCGATGTTCGACTGCGCCGTTCGGGATTCAAGGAAACCCGCCGGAGAAAGGAGGGAGTCATGCTCGGACCGCAAGAAAATGGCACCGCCAGCACGCAAGCCGTGATCTATGCGCGCGTGTCGTCGGCTGCACAAATGAAGCGCGGTGACGGAATCGGCTCTCAGCTGACACGGTGCAAGGAATATGCCCGCTACAAGGGGCTGGAGGTCATCAGGACGTTCGAGGACGACGCGTCCGGTTCTCTGACGAGCCGTCCCGGTATGATCGACATGCTCTCGTTCCTGAAGACCAATCGCGGAGCCGAGCCGATCATCGTGATCATCGATGACATCTCGCGCCTTGCGCGCGGCATGGAAGCGCATCTTCAATTGCGTTCGGCCATCGGTGAAGCCGGCGGCCTGCTTCGCAGTCCGACAATCGAGTTCGGCGAAGACTCCGATTCGATCCTCGTTGAGAACATGCTGGCGTCGGTCTCCCAGCATCAGCGCCAGAAAAACGCCGAGCAGACGACCAACCGGATGCGGGCACGATTGATGAACGGTTATTGGTGCTTCGCCAAACCGATCGGCTACACCTACCGGCGTATGCCTGGGCACGGCAACATGCTTGTTCGCGACGAGCCCGTCGCTTCCCTCGTCAAGGAAGCGTTGCAAGGCTTTGCCTCGGGCCGTTTTGACACCCAGGTCGAAGTGAAGCGCTTTCTTGAAAGCCAGCCCGATTACCCCAAAGACCTGCCGGACGGACAGATCCGGAACCAGCGCATTGCCGAGCTTCTGACCCGTGTGGTTTATGCCGGTTATGTCGAGTCATCCAATTGGGGCGTGTCTTTGCGAAAGGGCCACCATGAAGGTCTGATCGATCTGGCGACGTTCGAAAAGATCCAGAACCGTCTGAAGGAAGGCGCGCGTGCACCGGCCCGCAAAGACCTCAATGAAGACTTCATTCTGCGCGGCTTTGTATGCTGTGCCGACTGTTCTCGCCCTCTGACCGCCTGCTGGTCGAAGAGCAAGACCGGCAAGAAGCACCCCTACTATCTGTGCTTCACCAAGGGCTGTGACAGCTATCGCAAATCCATACGGCGCGACCAGATCGAGGGTGACTTTGGCAAGATCGTACGTGCGCTCCAGCCGACACCGAGCCTGTTCAAGATTGCACGCGCCATGTTCGAGGATGTCTGGAACCAGCGTCTGGCCTTTGCCAAAGAGGACAAAGCTTCGCTTCAGCGCAAGATCAAGACAATCGATTCGAAGATCGAAACCCTCGTCGACCGGATCGTTGATGCGGACAACTCATCCATCGCATCGGCCTACGAGAAGAAGATCGCCGGATTGGAAAAGGAACGTCTGCTGATCGCCGAAAATCAGGCAAAATCGGGTGCGCCGTTGCATGCCTTCGACGAAATGTTCGAACTCGCCATGCAGTTCCTCGCAAACCCCTGGAAACTCTGGGAAAGCGGGCAATCGCACCTGCGCAGAATGGTCCTTCGTTTGGCCTTTGCCGAGCGGATAAGCTACCACCGGGAGAAGGGGTTTTCGAACCCCAAAAAAGCCATACCATTCAATATGTTAGGAGGTATCGAGATGGAAAAATGCGAGATGGCGCACCCGACAGGATTCGAACCTGTGACCTCTGCCTTCGGAGGGCAGCGCTCTATCCAGCTGAGCTACGGGTGCTTTACCGGCGCGGCTCTGCCATATCAAAGCGCTGCGCATGCGTCCAACGCAAATTGACCAACGGGGCGGCCCGGCTGCCGGACGGCCGCAAGGCGCCGCGCCGGCGGGCACGAGCGAGCGCCACGGCCTGATGTTGGCGCGCCGGCCAAGCCTGGGCCAGGCGGCAGGCCGCATGACGTAACGTGAGGAAAACCGGGGCACAGTCCCGGTAACCGTTTCATCGGCCCGGGCGACTTGACGGCGCATCCGTTATTCGGTGTTGTCTGGGGACCGCCATCGCAAGTGGCGGCCAAGAAAACAGGGAGTTCGCGCAATGAGAAACAAGATGATAGGCGTGCTGGTTGCAACTGCGACAGCGCTCGCAGCCGGCGCAGCCTTTGCGCAGGATAGTTTTATCGCCATCGGTACCGGCGGCGTGACCGGGGTCTACTACCCCACCGGCGGCGCGATCTGCCGGCTGGTCAACCGCGACCGTGCGGAGCATGGCATTCGCTGCGGCGTGGAATCGACCGGCGGCTCGGTCTTCAACATCAACGCGATCCGCAATGGCGAACTGGAATTCGGCGTGGCCCAGTCCGACTGGCAGTTCCATGCCTATAACGGCTCGTCGCGTTTTGAAGAGCAGGGACCGTTCGAAAACCTGCGCGCGGTCTTCTCGGTCCACCCCGAGCCGTTCACCGTGGTCGCGCGGGCCGATGCGGGCATCGAAACCTTCGAGGACCTGCAGGGCAAGCGTGTCAATGTCGGCAATCCCGGTTCCGGCCAGCGCGGCACGATGGAAGTGGTGATGGAAGCCATGGGCTGGACCATGGACGATTTCGCGCTGGCATCGGAACTGCAGGCCGCCGAACAGAGCCAGGCGCTGTGCGACAACAATATCGACGCCATGATCTACACGGTCGGCCACCCGTCCGGTTCGATCCAGGAAGCGACCACGGCCTGTGACAGCGTGCTGGTCGACGTCTCCAACGACGCGGTGAATGGTCTGGTCGAAGAGCGGCCCTATTATCGCACGGCGACCATCCCCGGCGGCATGTATCGCGGCAATGACGAGGACACGACGACCTTCGGCGTCGGCGCAACCTTCGTGACCTCGGCCGACGTGCCCGAGGAGACCGTCTATGTCGTGGTCAAGGCGGTGTTCGAGAACCTCGACCAGTTCAAGGGTCTGCATCCGGCATTTGCCAACCTGACCGCCGAGGAAATGGCCAATGACGGCCTGTCGGCGCCGCTGCACCCGGGTGCCGAGCGCTACTTCCGCGAAGCGGGCCTGATCGAGTGATCACCCCCGTCATGGACTGATTGGTTTCCGCGGCCGGCGCCCGTCGGCCGCGGATTTTGTTTTTGGGATCGATTTTTGCGGGGGCGCGCAATGAGTGAAGCGACCGGTAGCCAAGGCAGGCAATATACCGACGAGGAACTGCAGGATCTGGTGGCCAGTGCCGACAGCGGCGCGCGGGTCCCGACCAACAAGACAGTCGCCGGCCTGATCGCCGGCCTCGCGCTGGTCTGGTCGCTGTTCCAGCTCTGGATCGCGCAGCCTCAATTGTGGTTCGGCGAGTATCTGCCGGTCCTCAACTCGTCGCAAACCCGGCCCATCCACCTGACCTTTGCCGTGGTGCTGGCGTTCCTGGCCTATCCGGCGCTCAAATCCTCGCCACGCCACCATGTTCCCATTCTCGACTGGGTTCTGGCGGCGATTGCGGGGTTTTGTGCCTTCTACGTGTTCTGGTTCTCGGACGAGCTGGCGCTGACCGCCCGCTCCGGCCTGCCGACCCAGGCGCAGGTGATCATCGGCGCGGTGGGCCTTGTCGTCCTGCTCGAAGCCAGCCGGCGCGCGCTCGGCCCGGCGCTGACGGTGGTCGGCTCGCTTTTCCTCGCCTATGCCTATTTCGGGCAAGGCTTGCTGATCCCGGACCTGATCGAGCATGAGGGGCTGTCGTTCACGGCTCTGATCAACGCTCAATGGCTGGATACGGGTGGCGTGTTCGGCATTCCGCTGGGCGTTTCGACGGCGTTCGTCTTCCTCTTCGTCCTGTTCGGCTCGCTGCTCGACAAGGCCGGTGCCGGCAATTACTTCATCAAGCTCGCTTTTGCCGGGCTTGGCCATCTGCGCGGCGGTCCGGCCAAGGCCGCCGTCGTCGGCTCGGCCATGACAGGCGTGATTTCCGGCTCGTCGATCGCCAATGTCGTCACCACCGGCACCTTCACCATCCCGCTGATGAAACGGGTCGGCTTCACCAACGAACAGGCCGGTTCGGTGGAAGTCGCCTCGTCCGTCAACGGGCAGATCATGCCGCCGGTGATGGGCGCAGCCGCGTTCCTGATGGTCGAATTCATCGGCATTCCCTATGTGGAGGTGATCAAGCACGCCTTCATACCGGCGGTGATCTCCTACATCGCGCTCGTCTATATCGTGCATCTGGAAGCGCTGAAAAAGGAAATGCCGGCGCTCGGCGAATCCAAGTCCATGACCGGCATGCTGGCCAAGTTCCTTGCCGGTTTCATCGTTGCCGGCGTCGCCTTCACCGCGCTGATCTACGGCGTCGATGCGCTGGAGACGGCCCTGCCGGACCTGTCGGCGCCGATCATGATGATCGTTCTGATCGCGCTCTATGTCGGCCTGGTCATGGTCGCGTCGCGCCGGCCGGACCTTGAGATCGACGACCCGAACGAGAGCGAATTCAAGCTGCCGACGGTGGGCGAAGTCTATGCGACGGGCCTGCACTATGTGCTGCCGATCGTCGTCCTGATCTGGTTCCTGATGGTCGAGCGCCAGAGCCCGGCCAAGTCGGCCTTCTACGCCACCTCGCTGATGTTGCTGATCATCGTCACGCAACGGCCCCTCAAGACGGTGTTCCGGGGCGAAGGCGGTGAGCTGGTGAACGAGTTCATGGCCGGCCTGGTCGATCTGCGCGAGGGCCTGATCGCCGGCGCCCGCAACATGATCGGCATCGGCGTCGCAACGGCAGCGGCCGGCATCATCGTCGCCACGGTCACCAAGACGCCGATCGGCACGGAACTGGCCGGCCTGGTCGAACAGCTGTCGGGCGGCATTTTGCTGGTCATGCTGGTGCTGATCGCGATCTTCTCGCTGATCCTCGGCATGGGGCTTCCGACCACGGCCAACTATATCGTGGTCTCGTCGCTGATGGCCTCGGTCGTCGTTTCGCTCGGCGCACAGGAAGGCCTGATCGTGCCGCTGATCGCGGCGCATCTGTTCGTCTTCTATTTCGGCATCATGGCCGATGTGACGCCGCCGGTGGGTCTTGCCAGCTTCGCGGCGGCCGCCGTTTCGGGCGGCGATCCGATCAAGACCGGCTTCACCGCTTTCTTCTACAGCCTGCGGACGGTGGCGCTGCCGTTCCTCTTCATCTTCAACCCGACACTGATCCTTTACGGTGTCGATCTGGGGACATGGGAGGGAATCGCTCAGGCCGTGTTCGTCTTCATAACGGCGACGTTCGCCATGCTGCTTTTCGCAGCGGCGACACAGGGCTATTTCCTCGCCCGGTCGCGCATTTACGAGAGCGCGGCCCTGCTTCTGGTCGCCTTCACCCTGTTTGTGCCCAATGTCTGGCTCAACATGGTGCAGAGCCCCTATCGCGACGTGCCTCCGGTGCAGTTCGAACAGGTGGTCGGCGATGTGGCGGAAGGCGACCGCATCCGGCTTCTGGTGCGCGGTCCCGACTTCAACACGGGCGAAACGGCCGAGACGACGCTGGTCATGTATGCCGAAGGCGCAACGGCGGCCGAACGGGTCGCCAATTCGGGCCTGCTGCTGATCCCCGACGGCGACACGGTGCGTATGGACGAGCCGATGTTCGGCACCACCACCGCCGAGAAGCTCGCCGATTTCGATTTCTATTCCGACACGCCGGTGGAACTGGCCTCGGTGCAGGTGCCCAACCAGCGCATGCCGGCGCAGGTCTTCTACATTCCGGCACTGCTCCTGCTTGGCGTGGTCATCATGTTGCAGCGCCGCCGCCAGACCCAGCCGGCCTTTTGACGATTTGAGGATCACGAGCCATGTTCAAGACCGTATTGCTGCCCATCGACCTGTCCGCCGACGCCTCCTGGAAGAAGGCGCTGCCCGCGGCGCTGCGGCTCAGCAAGCCGGAAAACCCGGTATTGCACGTGGTCACCGTCATGCCGGACTTCGGCATGTCGGTGGTCAGCGGCTATTTCGACAAGGATTTCGAGGACAAGGCGCTGCGTGAGGTCGGCGAGAAGCTCACCGAATGGGTGCGCGTCAACGTTCCCGACGATATCGAAGTGCACCCGCACGTCATGCACGGCAGGGTCTACGACCAGATCATCACGGCGGCGAACAAGCTGGGCGTCGATGCCATCGTCATGGCCTCGCATACGCCGGAGCTGAGCGATTATCTGCTTGGGCCGAATTCGGCGCGTGTCGTCCGCCACGCCAAGCAGTCCGTGTTCGTGGTTCGCGGGGAGTGACCGATGACGAGCCGGATCTTCGGGCGGGGGGCCGCCGCCCTGCCCGCCGCCGTACGCGGTGAGGGGTGCTACATCGTCGATGAGGCCGGCCGGCGCTATCTGGACGGATCGGGCGGCGCGGCGGTCTCCTGTCTGGGCCACTCCGATCCCGACGTGCGGGCGGCAATTCACGACCAGCTGGACCGGATCGCTTTCGCGCACACCGGCTTTTTCACATCGAAGGCCGCCGAAGAGCTGGCGGACCGCCTGGTGGCGAACGCGCCGGAGGGAATCGGCAAGGTCTATCTTCTATCCGGCGGATCGGAAGCGGTCGAAGCGGCGATCAAGCTGGCGCGCCAATACTATCTGGAGATCGGCCAGCCCGAGCGGCGCCATCTGATCGCCCGGCGACAGAGCTATCACGGCAACACGCTCGGCGCGCTGGCCGCCGGCGGCAATGCCTGGCGGCGCGAGAAGTACCAGCCGCTTCTGGTCGAGACCCATCATGTCGCGCCGTGCTTTGAGTATCACTTCCGTGAAGAGGGCGAGAGCGCCTTCGATTATGGCCAGCGCGTCGCCAACGAACTGGAAACGGAGATCGAACGGCTCGGAGCAGAGACCGTCATGGCGTTCATCGCCGAGCCGGTCGTCGGCGCGACGGCAGGCGCGGTGCCGGCCGTTGACGGCTATTTCCGGCGCATTCGCGAAATCTGCGACCGTCACGGCGTACTGCTGATCCTCGACGAGGTGATGTGCGGCATGGGCCGGACCGGCACCTTGTTCGCCTGCGAGCAGGACGGGATCGCGCCCGACATCGTGACCATCGCCAAGGGGCTCGGCGCCGGCTATGCGCCGATTGGCGCGATGCTGTGTTCGGACGAAATCTACGGGGCGATCGCGAGCGGCTCGGGCAGCTTCCAGCACGGGCACACCTATCACGGCCATCCGCTGGCCGCAGCCGCCGGCAAGGCGGTGCTCGATGCCATTCTGGACCGCGACCTGCTGCCCCGGGTCCGCGCGCGAGGCGAAGCACTGGAAGCGGCATTGAATGCGGCCTTCGGCCAGCATCCGCATGTCGGCGACATTCGCGGCCGGGGCCTGTTCCGGGGCATCGAACTGGTCGAGGACCGCTCGATCAAGACCAGCTTCGATCCCGCGCGCAAGCTGCACGCGAAGATCAAGGCGGCGGCGATGGCGGAAGGCCTGATCTGCTACCCGGCCGGTGGCACGGTGGACGGGCGCCGCGGCGACCACGTTCTGCTGGCACCGCCCTTCATCATCACCGAAGACCAGATCGGCGAACTGGTCGGCAAGCTCGGCCGGGCGATCGACACGGCACTGGCCGCTTGATCCGGAATGCCTTCCGAGGAAGGCGCCCGGCCAATCGGCGATTTGGGATCATTCCCACTCGATGGTGCCGGGCGGCTTGGATGTGACGTCGTAGACCACGCGGTTGATGCCGCGGACCTCGTTGATGATCCGGGTTGCCGCCTGGCCGAGGAACGCCATGTCGAAGTGGTAGAAGTCGGCCGTCATGCCGTCGACCGACGTCACCGCGCGCAGCGCGCAGACGAATTCGTAGGTCCGGCCATCGCCCATCACTCCCACCGTCTGGACGGGCAGCAGCACGGCGAAGGCCTGCCAGATCGCGTCGTAAAGGCCGGCCTTGCGGATCTCGTCGAGATAGATCGCATCGGCCTGGCGCAGGATGTCGAGCTTGTCGCGCGTCACGCCGCCGGGGCAGCGCAGGGCGAGGCCGGGCCCGGGGAACGGATGGCGGCCGATGAACTGCTCCGGCAGGCCGAGTTCTCGGCCGAGCGCGCGCACCTCGTCCTTGAACAATTCGCGCAAGGGCTCGACCAGCTTCATGTTCATGCGCTCGGGCAGGCCGCCGACATTGTGATGGCTCTTGATGGTCACGGACGGACCGCCGGTGAAGGAGACGCTCTCGATCACGTCCGGGTAAAGCGTACCCTGGGCGAGGAAATCGGCGCCGCCGAGCTTGGTCGCCTCGGCTTCGAACACGTCGATGAAGAGCCTGCCGATCGTCTTGCGCTTGGTCTCGGGGTCGTTTTCGCCTTCGAGCGCGTCGAGGAATGTGTCGGACGCATCCACATGGACGAGCGGGATGTTGTAGTGCTCGCGGAACATGTCGACGACCTGGGCCGCCTCGTTCAGGCGCATCAGCCCGTGATCGACGAGGATACAGGTGAGCTGATCGCCGATCGCCTCGTGGATCAAGAGCGCGGCGACCGAGGAATCGACGCCGCCCGACAGGCCGCAGATGACCTTGCCGTCGCCGACCTGTTCACGGATCGCGGCGATCGCCTGATCCTTGTAGGCGGCCATCGTCCAGTCGCCCTTCAGGCCTGCGATCTTGTGCACGAAGTTGGACAGGAGCTTCGCGCCGTCGGGCGTGTGCACCACTTCGGGGTGGAACTGGACGGCATAGTAGCGGCGCGCCTCGTCGGCGGTGGCAGCCAGCGGCGCATTGGGCGACGAGCCGATCACCTCAAATCCGTCCGGCAGTTGCGTGACACGGTCGCCATGGCTCATCCAGACCTGATGCTGTTCGCCGACACTCCACACGCCCTCGAACAGCGGGCTTGGCGCATCGACGGTCATGAAGGCGCGTCCGAACTCGCGATGATGGCCGCTCTCGACCGAACCGCCCAATTGCGCCGCCATCGTCTGCTGGCCGTAGCAGATGCCGAGAACCGGCAGGCCGGACTGAAAGACGATCTCCGGCGCGCGGGGGCTGCCTTCTTCGGGTACGCTCCCCGGCCCGCCCGACAGGATCACCGCCTTGGGTTTGAGACGCTCAAAGCCCTCTTCGGCCGACTGGAACGGCACGATCTCCGAATAGACGCCGGCCTCGCGCACCCGACGCGCGATGAGCTGCGTCACCTGGGAGCCGAAATCGACGATCAGGACAGTGTCGGGATGGGGCGTGTCGGTCATGTTGTCTCGTCGTCCGTTGGCGCGTACATGGCGAAGATTTCGGCGCCGGTGAGCATCTTGGTTTCGTTGGCGAAGGCGTAAAAGTCCGGGGTCTCGTCGGTGAAGACCTGAAGTGTGAACCGCAACCCGGACTGGTCGTCAAAAAGGCCCACGGCCATCTGGTAATCGTTACTGTCGATGATGCGATAGAACAGGTTCGAGCCGCACTTGGAACAAAAGCCGCGTTCGGCCCAGTCCGACGAGCGGAAGCGCGTGATGTGCTCCTCGCCCTCGAATCGGACGCCGGCGCACTCGATTTCCATGTAAGGCGCCGAACTCCAGCGGCGGCACATGGAGCAATGACACGCGCCCACATGCGGCTTGTTCACCGTTGCGGAAAAGCGCACGGCGCCGCACAGGCAATGGCCCGTGCGCTGGCTGTCATCGCTCATTGGCGTGGTTCCCTTGATCGGTGATCAGGTCCACCGCTTACGCGAACGCGGCACCGCTTTCAATCGCCGCCTCGATCCGGTCGACCGCGCCTGCCAGCTTCTCGTCGATGACGTGAAGATATTGGGTCCAGTCATCGAAATGATGCAGATCGTCGGCGCCGTCGGAAATGCCGCGCAGGCCGACCAGCGGCACATCGAACATCATGCAGGCGCGCAACAAGGCAAAGGTCTCCATGTCGACCATGTCGGCATCGATGGCATCATAGGCCGCACCCGAAACGATGTTGGCGCCCGTCGACAGGCGCTTGGCCGGTATGTCGCCCATGACCGTCAGCGGCAGCTCGGCGGGCAGATCGAGAAACGGCGTGCGGCCCTTCTCGAAGCCAAGGGGCGAGGCGTCCATGTCGCGGTAACTGACAGAGGCGACCTCGTACACCTCGGCCTGCTCGAGCGTGCGCGAGCCGGCCGAGCCCAGCGAAATGACGATGTGGGGTCTTTCGGACGCCAATGAACGGGTCAGATTGACGGCCGATTCGACCGGTCCGACACCGCACACCAGCGGCGTGAAACGCGCCTGCAGGTGCGGGCCATATTCCGCATCGGCGGCCATGACATAGAGTATCGATCTCGATCCGACTGTCTTGAGCATCGCCTTGCCCGCCTTTCAAGCCACCCTGGCGCGCTGCCTGCCGCGATGTCAGCGCCTGTCAGTTCATCCACCAGATGGCGAGATTGATCAAGCCGGCGAAGGTCACCCACGCCATGTAGGGCAACATCAGAAGGGCGGACGTGCGGTCGGGTTTCCAGGTCAACTGGATGAAAAGAAAGGTCAGGGCGCCCATGACGACGATGACCAGAAGTGCAAGGCCGGGCAGCTGCATGCCGAAAAAGGCCGGTGACCATATGAAGTTGGCGGCGAGCTGCAGGAACCAGAGCTGCATGGGCAGGCCGCGATAGCCGCGCAGCCATGTGCGCCAGCCGGCGATGGCGACCATCACGTAAAGCACCGCCCAGACCGGCCCGAACACCCAGTTCGGCGGGTTGAAGAAGGGCTTTTCCAGCGCCTCGTACCAAGGGCCGGGCGCGGTGACGGCGCCGATCAGCGTTCCGCCGCCCAGCGTGAACGCAATGAACAGCACCAGCGAAAGCCAGCGCCCGCCGGGGCCCGACGCCCCGCCCGTGCCGCGATGGTCGCCGCCGGTCAGATCATCAAGGGAATTGGTGTCGGTCACGGTTCAGCTCCGGAATTGCGGCACAACGCACATCGGGCACGTTCGGCCCGGCCATACGCCATCGGCCGGAAGCCCACAACCGCCAATCACCCCTGCCCCTCGCGCTGGATTACCGCAAAGAAGAAGCCGTCGGTCTGCGTCGCGCGCGGCGTCAGCGTGATGCTGTTCAGATCGGCCGACCAGGGCTGCGGCTTGTCGAAGCCGAACAGATCCTGCCAGACCTCGCCCGCCGACAGGAGCGACCAGCCGGCGTGACGGTCGCCGAAGGCGTAGACCTGCGTCTCGTTCTCCTCGGCAAAGACCGAACAGGTGATGTAGCACAGGTAACCGCCGGGCCGGACGAAACGCGTCGCATCGTCGAGGATCGCGCGCTGTTCGGCGACGCGCTTTTCGAGCTGTTGCGGGGTCAGGCGCCATTTGGCGTCCGGATGGCGGCGCCAAGTGCCCGAACCCGAACACGGCGCATCGACGATCACCCGGTCGAACCGGCCTTCCAGCGGCGCCAGATCCGCATCGGCGGCGTGGACCTGCACATTGCGCGTGCCGGCACGCTTGAGCCGGTCGAAGATCGGCGCAAGGCGCTGCTTGTCGGCATCCCAGGCATGCACCTGGCCCTTGTTTTCCATGGCAGCGGCGAGCGCCAGCGTCTTGCCGCCAGCGCCGGCGCACAAATCGAACACCTGCTCGCCGGCCCGCGCAAACACCAGATCGGCGACGACCTGCGAACCCTCGTCCTGAACCTCGAACCAGCCCTTCTGGAATGCCGGCTCGGCCTGGACGTTGGGCAGGCGCCCTTCCCGGCGCGGCGGCTTGATGCGGATGCCGTGACGGGCGATGGCGGCGGGTTTGGCGCCCGCCTTGGCCAGCGCCTTGAGCACCTTGTCCCGGTCGGCCTTGAGCGTGTTGACGCGCAGATCGAGCGGCGGCCGCGCGGTGAAGGCCTTGGCTTCCTCGACCCATTCCTCGCCGAAGCTTTCGGCCATCAGGTCGCCGCACCAGGGCGCGACATCGGCCTCGACCCAGGGATCGGCAAGCGCCAGATCGTGCTCCGCGATGGCTTCAAGACGCGCCGTCGGCATTTCGGGCGCGAACTTGTCGCCGTCGAGCGCTTCGGCGATCTTGTCCGGCGCCATCGCCCAGGAGACGGCGAGCGCGCCGAAAGCGAGCGAAGCGGGGCTGTCATCATCCATCAGGAATGCAAGCGAGGCGCGCCGGCGCAGCGCGTCATAGACCAGATTGCCGATCGCCGCGCGGTCGCCCGAACCGGCAAAACGGTGCGCCCTGCCCCAGTCGGCCAGGGCCACCGAAGCGGGCCGTAAATGGGTGTCGATGTCGGCGAGCACGTCGATCGCGGCAGCCAACCGTCCGCCAAGGCGCATGAAATCTGTCTCCGGTCTCAGGGCGTGCGGCGCGGCTTAGCCGATGGCGGGCCGATTGGAAAGCACGTCCCTCAGGCACAGCCGAGACTCCGGCGTTCTTCCCTGACGATGGCGATGTTGCGCTCGATTGTGCCAATGCGATGGTTGATTTCACGCAGTTCGTCGCGAAGTCGCGGCAGGTCGCGGTCGCGCAGTTGTGCCAGGCGCCGCTTCGCTGCTTCCAATTGGGCGCGATTGGCGGCGCCGACAATTCCGACCGCGATACGACCCGGCAGGGGCAGGAGCCCGCCAGAGCCCGCCAGAGCCCGGAGCCAGGGCCAAAGCTTCCAGCCGAGCAACTTCGTTTTCATGCTGTGAGATCTCGCCGCGCTTGCGCGTGATCTGGTTGCGTTTGTCGCTGGCATTCAACTCGGCTCGATGGAGGTCGTGGTTAAATTGCCTCAGGTCAGCGTTCAATTCAGCGCAGCGGCGGGACTTGATATCGAGAGTAGGCATTTCCATACTTTCGTTTAACTCATTGTGTCGTCCGCAATATTGGCATGCAGGGAACCGCGTTGGATAAGTTGTACACGTTCGGCCTGTTCTTCATGATCTTCGCGTGGACGCATGGGGTAGCCGTGGCCGAAACGCGGCTCCTTGAGGTCCCCGATTTTTCCGAGTTTCCCGCGCCCGAAGTCCGCGAACTGAGCCATTCTGTCAGCATCAGACTGCTCCACGCAGACGACTATGGGATGGGCATCGACCATGCGGGCTGCGCGGAACGGATCGACATTCTGCTCGATGTCTATGTGGAACGATGGCCGCAGTTCGCGCAGTGGGCGGATGATCCCGACTGGCGGAACTATTGGGCCGATTATTTCGGAAAGACCGTCTATCGCGGCGAAATCGGCTGCCATTTCGTCAATCCCATCGTGGCGTTTCTACGCCGGGACGGCACGTATCGCACCGATGTCGAACCGGCCGACCGCATACCGCGCTGGTGCGGCCGCTGGCGGGACGGGCAGCCGACGATCGAAGAGGATCATACGGTCGCCGCGCTCATCGAACTGGCCTTCGAAGACGCCATTCCGGCGGCGGCAAGCGAACTCCATGTGATGTCCCAATCGCACTTCCGGTCCTACGGGCATCTGGTCGCGATGAACCCGGACGTGCTGCTGCTGCTGATGGAGCGGTCGAAAGTGATGGCCGACCGGCGGAACTTCATCTTCGCTTTCAAGCTGAACGAGGAGGATAGCCGCTATGGCATGCTGCACATGGTGCCGGACGCGCGCCGCGCCGAGGTCAAAGAGGCGGCATGGAACGGGGACTGGCGGTCGATCCTTGAGACCACGGGCCCCTGCCGGCCGCGCGATGTGGTGATGCGGGAGGCCGGCCTGCCGCAGCGGCGCTATTGAACGTAGACTTGGCAGGAAGTTCGGGCGGCAATACAAAATCCCACGTCAGCAGCCAAGATCCCTTCGGCGGCGACGCGCGGTATCAATATTGTTCTTGGTCGCGTTGATCCGCTGACGCGTTGTTTTGATTTCGGAATCGAGGATGCCAACGGCGATCTCGGCGCGTCTGATCTTGTCTCGTTCGACGCGGATCGCTGCTGAAACAGCCGCGGACGTCAAAGGAGCGACGATCCGCGCGGTCGGATGTCGAATGTTGGCAGAGCCTTGCGCCGCTCCTCTCATGGCTTCGAGTTGGTTGATGCGGTTCTCGGCTTGCGCAATTTCTCCTCGACGATTGGTTCGACGATTCTTCAGTGCAGATTCCTGCCTTTGCAAGCCGGATAATTCGTCGTTCGAGCGATCAATCGACATTGCAAGGACGCCGCATTCATTGTTTTTTGCTTCGGTTGCTGTAGGTTGCATAATGTAATCCAGTTCATAGAGACAACCAGATGATCTCATGCAACGCAAACCGTTGGATAAACTTGTTCCGATACTTAGTTGGATTCACCATACTGGCCCTATCCCAATCCACTTTGGTCGGCGAGGCAGCTGAAAGCGCCGAAAACCAGCCGCCGCAGTTCTTCCTGCCCTACCCGCTCCAATCCATGTTCGGCATCGACGCGGAGACTTTCGACGCGGTTCGCGAAGCCGAGTATGACGGAGCCGAGCGGGCCTGTGCGGGCAAGGTCGATGCCCATATTGACGGCTATGTCCGCCGCTATCGGGCCTATGCCCCGTTCCGGGACGATCCGGACTGGCGGGCGGCCTGGCTGGAACGCTTTGCGCTGACCACGCTGCGCGAAGAGCTGGGCTGTCATTTCATCGTGCCGCTCCGGCGAACGCTGGAGCGTGCCGAACGGGCGCGGTTCCATTCAGAGGATGACAGCGGCATGCCGGTCTGGTGCGGCCGCTGGTCGGACGATACGGTCGATGCGTCACTCAAGGCAGCCATAGCCGGCCTGGTGCCGCTTGCCTTCGACCATGGCATGCCCTCCGCCGAGATCATCTTCACATCCAGAACGGCATCAGCGAACGAAACCGGGCGCTACGCCACGATCCATATGAACCCGGACGTGGCCCTTTTTCTGGTGGAACGCGTCGTCTTGCTCGCGGCGCCTGAATTCGGCGTCCATCCCACGCAATTCGCCGACGCGGAAGGGCGTGCGCGGCTGCGGCTCGATGCGGTTTCACCCGAACGAAGGGCGGAGGTGATGGCGGCGGTGGAGACGGGCGACTACCAGTCGATCCTGGACACGACGGAACCGTGTTAGCCGCGCGAGGATTTTCCGCCCTCAATCGATGCGCAGTGACCGGCGCTTGCCGGGCCGGGTTTCGGGCTTAGGTGAATGAGGATCAGGCCGCCCTCGGCGCCTCACACCGACCGGTTGCCCACCATGCCAAACGACTCACTGCCATCCCTCGCCCTGTCCGTGCGCCAGCCATGGGCATGGGCGATTATCCATGGCGGCAAGGACATCGAGAACCGCACCGCCGGTTCGATCCGCGCCGGAGGGATGGATTGCCGGCGCATCTGCATCCATGCGGCCTCCGGCATGCGCCAATCCGAATATCGCTGGGCCGTTCACAAGCTTGCCGAGGTTGGCGTGAGAGCGCCGGCGCCCGACGCATTGGTGCGCAGCGCCATCATCGGCACGGTGGACGTGATCGACATCGTCACCGAAAGCGACAGCCCATGGTTCGGCGGGCCGTGCGGGCTGGTGCTCGACAACCCCGAAGCGATCGCGCCGATCCCGGCCACAGGGGCGTTTGGCTACTTCGCCTGGGAACGGGCGGGCGCGGTCGCGCCCACCCTGCCCTGGATGACCGGCTGGGGCCGGACCGGCGGCGATGGCGGCACGCTGGCGCTGTTCGACGATCTGCCGACCGGCTTCAAGACGCCGCCTGCCAAGCCGTTCAAGCGCTGACCGGCACCGCTTAAGCCCTTGGCAAGCACTGGCCGGGCACAATGGGCCGACCGCTATCAAGGCCACCGCCCCATGTCCGACATCATTCATCACGGCCCAACGGCCGCTCCATCGACCGCGACGCGGCCCGTCGCGCCCGGGCGCATCATGGCCGGGTTCGGCGCGCTGGCACTGCTGATCGCCGGGCTGATGCTGGCGCTGGCCGCGCCCAAGCTGCTCAACGATCCCGACACGCTGTGGCACATCGCTCTGGGGCGGGACATTCTGGCCACCGGCGTCTTCCCCGTCGCCGACAGCTATTCGCACACCTTTGACGGTGAGCAGTGGATCGCCAAGCAATGGCTTTCGGGCGTGCTTCTGGCGGTGGCGCACATGGCCGCCGGCTGGACCGGCGTGGTGGCGCTGACGATCGGCGCGCTGCTGGCGACGATGGCGATCGTGCACCGGGCGCTGGCGCGGCATCTGAACCCGGTCGCGACGCTGCTGCTTGGCGTCTGGTTCTTCGCCATGGCGAGCAGCACGTTTCTGGCGCGGCCGCATGCGCTGGCCTTGCCCGTGGCGGTCTGGTTCATCATCCACGTGTGGGACGCGGCCGCACGCCGGACGGCGCCGCGCTGGGCGGCGCTCGGCGCAATGGCGCTGTGGGCCAACATGCATGGCGGCTTCACACTCGGCTTCGTCGCCGCCGCCGCCGCGTTCGCCCATTTCATTATGAACGATCCATTGTGGCCGCGTTGGCGCAAGTGGACACCGGCGCTGATCTGGCGGCATCGCACGGTGCGCCGCTGGATCGTCTTTCTGGCGCTTCTGCCGGTCGTGGCATGCATCCATCCCTATGGGTGGCAGTCGATCGCCTCGACCTTCGTGATCGCCGACAATCCGGCCCTCGCCCATATTCGCGAATGGCGGTCCTATGCGTTTGGCGAAGACAGGGTGCTGACGCTGCATCTGGTCGCGGCGTTCGTGCTGTTGCTGACGACTGGCCTGCGCACATCGTTGGCCAAGGCGGTGTTCATCGCCTTCCTCATCTATCTGAGCCTGGCGCATATCCGGTTCGTCACGCTTTTGTATCTGCTGCCGGTCGCTCTTCTTGCCGGTGAGATCGCGCGCGCCTTTCCGGCCCTATCACTTGACCGTTGGCGCGAAAAACAGGTGCGCGACGGGCTGGAAACGCTGGCCGGCCGTCATCCCCGAGCGCTTATGGCGGCGGCGGTTGCCGGCGTCGTGCTGGCCATGGGGCCCTCGGTCGCAAACGACCGTCTCTCACCGGCGGCGCGCACCTATCCCTCCGCGGCGCTCGAGGCGGTGCGCGATGCGGGGATCGCCGGCAATGTGCTGAACGGCTACGGGTTCGGCGGCGCGCTGATCTTCGAGGGCATACCGACATTCATCGACGGACGGGCCGACCGCCTGTTCGACAATGGCGCGTTCATTGCCGCGCATTTCCAGGAAGCGGGCGATGCGGATGCGCTGGCGGCAACGCTTGTCGATCACGGGATCGGCTGGACGCTGCTGCCGCAAGGCGATCCGGCGATCGCGTTGCTCGATGCGCGCGAGGACTGGGTACGCCTTCACACCGACGAGCATGCCGTGGTGCATGTGCCGGCCGGCTCCTGAGGCGATCAGGTGCGGCGTGCGTGCCGCGACGCAGCCAGGCGGAACACGAACAGCGCGCCCAGCGCCAGCGCGACGAACGCCCATTTGAGCAGCGTGTAGGCGCTCGCAAGCCCGACCGATGCGTCGTTGACCGGCACGGCACCGGTGAGCATGTCGGCGACGAGGCCGTTCTCGAGCACGTCGAACAGACCATAGGGCGCGACCAGCGCAAGCGGCACGGCGATCTGCGTCCAGCGCGGCAGATGCCTGTAACGCGGCAGCCGGCGGAGCGTCTCGCGCATCGCAAGGAAGAGCGCGGCCATCAGCAGCCATGGAAAGACGAAATCCGCAAAGCCCGAATGCCAGCGCAGGAAGGCAGCCTGCCCGTCGGCGCCGAGCGCTGCCTGCCAAGCCGCGAAATCATCGGCGGCATAGCCCAAGGGGCGCGAATCGGGCGCCCGCAATCCGCCGGTCATCGGCTCGAACCAGAACACGTGCATGCCCGCCATGGCAGCGAACCAGACGATGGCGAGCGCGATCAGCGCCTTGGTCTGAATGGACATGGCGGCGGTCAGTTGCCGCCCGGATAGTTCGGGCTTTCGCGGGTGATGGAGACGCCGTGGGTATGGCTTTCGCGCAGGCCCGAATTGGTGATGCGCACGAATGCAGCTCGCTCATGCAGATCCTTGAGCGTCGCCGATCCGGTATAGCCCATCGCCGCGCGCAAACCGCCGGCGAGCTGGTGCAGCACGCCCGAGACGGGGCCCTTGTAGGGCACCTGACCCTCGATGCCCTCGGGCACCAGCTTGAGCGTGTCGCGCACTTCGGCCTGGAAATAGCGGTCGGCCGAGCCGCGCGCCATCGCGCCGACCGAGCCCATGCCGCGATAGGCCTTGTAGGAGCGGCCCTGGTGCAGATAGACCTCGCCCGGGCTTTCGTCCGTGCCGGCCAGAACCGAGCCGACCATCGCCGCCGAAGCGCCGGCGGCCAGTGCCTTTGCCAGATCGCCCGACAGCTTGATGCCGCCATCGGCGATCACGGGAATGTCCTGTTTTTGCGCTTCTTCGGACGCGGCCATCACGGCGGCCAGCTGCGGCATTCCGACGCCGGCCACCATGCGCGTCGTGCAGATCGATCCGGGCCCGATGCCGACCTTGACCGCGTCGGCACCGGCGTCGATCAACGCCCTGGCACCGTCGGCGGTCGCCACATTGCCGGCGATGATCCGCACCGCGTTCGAGCGCTTCTTGACCTCGCCGACCGCATCGAGCACGCGGCGCGAATGGCCATGTGCCGTGTCGACGACGATCACGTCGACGCCCGCCTCGGTCAGCCGGTCGGCCCTGTCGAGCGCATCGGCGCCGACGCTGACGGCCGCGCCGACGCGCAGGCGTCCCTGCGCATCCTTGGCAGCATGAGGGTTGAGCTGCGCCTTCTCCATGTCCTTGACGGTGATGAGGCCGACGCAGAACCCTTTTTCGTCGATTACCAGCAGCTTTTCGATCCGGTGGGTGTGCAACAGCCGCTTGGCTTCGTCCTGGCCGACATTTTCGCGCACCGTCACCAGGTTTTCGCGCGTCATCAGCTCATAGACCTTCTGGCCCGGGTCATCGGCAAAGCGGACATCGCGGTTGGTCAGGATGCCGACCAGACGGCCCGGCCTCTGGCTGCCGATGCCGGCGTCTTCGACGACCGGAATGCCGGAAATGCGGTGCGCGCGCATCAGCGCCTTGGCGTCGGCGAGCGTCGCGTCGGGACCGATCACGACGGGATTGACCACCATGCCGCTTTCGAATTTCTTGACCTGGCGGACCTCCTCGGCCTGCTCCTCGGGGTTGAGGTTGCGGTGGATGATGCCGATGCCGCCGGCCTGGGCCATGGCGATGGCAAGGCGCGATTCGGTCACCGTGTCCATCGCCGCAGACAGGATCGGCAGGGACAGTTCAATGTCCCGGGCGATGCGCGTGGTGATGTCGGTCTGCGCCGGCATGATCTCGGAGGCGCCGGGCTGCAGAAGCACGTCGTCGAACGTCAGCGCATAGGCGCCGCTCGCTGTATCAATGATCTTGGCCATCGTTGGGGTCCTGGATTGGGGCGCGGAAAGGCGCGCCGCCCGGTCACGTTGGCAGTGGGCCGTAACACGGCTTGAGGGCGATCAAAAGACCCTTGGCACGGATTGACACCGCTTTCATCTCTATATAACTAGATTTCTAGTTTTATAGGAGAACACCATGGACATAGAGCGCGCCGCGCAAGGCTTTGCCGCCATCGGTTCTGAACCGCGGCTGGAAGTGCTGCTGGCGCTGGTCAAGGCCGGCCCGGACGGCTTGACGGTCGGCGACATTCAGGCGCGTTCGGGGATGGCCGCATCGACGCTCGCCCATCATCTGCGCTTTCTGGCGTCGGGCGGGCTGATCTCCCAGGAAAAGCAGGGTCGCTCCGTCATCAACCGCGCCGAATTCGACCATCTGGAAGAGTTGGGCGCCTATCTGCTGCGCGAATGCTGTGCCGACAGCGCCGCCGGGAAGGAAGAAGCGGCATGACAACGCTCGATACCGCTCAGGAGGCTCGACCAGGCCGGACGACAAACCCGCTATCGGTGCTGGCGACGCCGTGGACCGTCGTGGTCGCGGTGCCGCTGATCATCTCGATCCTCGATCCGGAGCGTTTCGAAGCGATCGTCGGCTTTGCGGCGGGCGCGTTTCTGAGCACACTGCCCTATATCGCGTTCGCCGTGATCCTGATCGCATGGCTGAAGGCAGCCGGCGCCGAGGCGAGCATCGGCCGGGCATTCGAGGGCCGCGAGAATCGCGCCATCGTGCTCGCCGCCCTGTTCGGCGGGCTGGCGCCCTTCTGCTCGTGCGAAGTGATCCCCTTCATTGCCGGCCTTCTGGCGGTTGGAGCGCCTTTGTCGGCGATCATGGCCTTCTGGCTGGCGTCGCCGCTGATCGACCCGCCGACGCTTCTGATCACCGCCGCCGCGCTCGGCTGGCCCTATGCGATCGGCAAGGCGGTTGCCGCGGTCGGCATCGGTCTGGCCGGCGGCTATGCGGTCAAGGCGCTGACGGCGGGCGGGTTGTTCAAAGACGTTGCGCGCGGCGCCATCAAGCGCGGCTGCGGCTGCGGCCCCTCGCCCTTCGATGGCCGCCCGGTCTGGCGCTTCTGGGCCGAGGGCCAGCGCATCGACAATTTCAGTGCCGAACTGCGCGCCAACGCCGCCTTTCTGGCGCAATGGCTGGCGCTCGCCTATGTGCTCGAAGCGCTGCTGGTGACCTATGTGCCCGCTTCGCTGATCGCCGGGCTTGTCGGCGGCGAGGGCCTCGGCCCGATCGTCATCTCGGCGCTGGTCGGCATGCCGGCATACCTCAACTCCTATGTCGCGCCGGCGCTTCTGGCCGGTTTGACCGAACAGGGCATGAGCCCGGGCGCGGCGATGGCGTTCCTGGTGGCCGGCGCGGTCAGCTCGATCCCCGCCATGGCGGCGGTCTGGTCGCTGGTCAGAGCGCCGGTGTTCGCCACCTATATCGCGCTTGGCGTTACCGGCGCGATCGTCTCGGGCATCGTCTTTCAGATGGTGGTGTGAGCGGTCCGCTCGGCCCAAAGCGAGCGTCCTGACAGGCCATGTCGACCGACCGCTAGGAGCCCAAACTGATCAGTCGACGGAATGCGGCTAACGGTCACTTTTCAGTTTGAGTCGTCGGTTTAATTCGGGCAAATTGCTGACAGGCCTTGCTCGGGCCTCCGCCCTCCATCCGGGAAGCATCAGTCATGCTGAGCGAATTCGTCTCAACCTTTCTCGTACGAGCGCACGCATAAGGAGGGATTGCAGAAGCGGCTCGAAAGAGGAGGAAGTCACATGCAGTTGTCTGCTCCCATTTACGTATTGAAGCGTAAGGCTAAGCTCTTGACCCGGGGAAACGGTGTTTCCCTGCACCAGGCACTAAACAGAGTTGCCGTCGCAGAGGGGTTCACCAGCTGGAGCCATCTGGTGTCGTCATCAGCGAGCGGAAGTCCGGCGCGAAAAATTCTGTCGCTACTGGAATCCGGCGACTTGGCGCTCATTGGGGCGCGGCCAGGACATGGCAAGACGCTTCTGGGTCTAGAACTGGTGGCAAAGGCATCGCAATTCCGCCGGAAAGGCTTCTTCTTTACGCTCGACTACCATGAGCGCGATATTGCCGATCGGTTCTCGACGATAGGCATGGACCCAAGTTCCATCAACAAATCGGTGGTGATCGATACATCTGATTATGTGTCTGCGGACTATATCATCAATCGCCTCGAGGCCGAGAAGGAACCGGCGCTCGTCGTCGTTGACTACCTTCAACTGCTCGACCAGAAACGCAGCAATCCGAGCCTTGATGATCAGATCAAATCTCTACAGAGATACGTGATTGGTGCAGGCGCCATCTGTGCCGTCATCTCTCAAATTGATCGGTCGTTCGACTTGGTTGAGAAGTCCATGCCGGACATCTCAGATGTTCGTTTGCCCAACCCGCTCGATATGTCTGTCTTCAGCAAGAGCTTTTTCTTGCACCACGGCAAGATCCGTTTCGATCAGGCTGCTTAATCGCTCGACCAAGTGCTTTGCGGACATTCGGTAGTGTCCGCAAAGCGGACATCTGGCAGCCCTACCTCACGCGCGCCCCTTGAACCCTTTCGCCAGCAAATAGAGCTCCACCGATTCGGCGCGGCTGGCGTCGGGCTTGACGTGGATGACCTTGGCGAAATGGTTCTTGAGCCGGTCGAGCAGCGCCTTTTCGGTGCCGCCCTGGAACGTCTTGGTCAGGAAGTGCCCGCCGGGCCTGAGCACCTCCATGGCGAACTCGGCGGCGACTTCGACCAGATACATGGTGCGCATGTGGTCGGTCTTGCGGTGGCCGACGGTGGGCGCGGCCATGTCGGACAGCACGATATCGGGCGCGCCGTCGAGCGCCGCCATCAGCTTTTCGGGCGCATCCTCGTCGAGAAAGTCCATTTCCAGGATCGTCACGCCCGGCACCGGGTCCATGCCCAGATAGTCGATCGCGGCGACAAGCGGTTTTTCGGGCGTCGAGCCGGTGCGTTCGACGGCGACCTGGCACCAGCCGCCGGGCGCGGCGCCCAGATCGATCACCCGCTTGCCAGGGGCCAGAAGACCGTGCTTGTCGTCGATCTCGACGAGCTTGTAGGCGGCGCGCGAGCGCATGCCCTCGCGCTTGGCCCGCTGCACATAGGGGTCGTTGAGCTGGCGTTCGATCCAGCGGCGCGAGGATGGCTTGAGCTTTTGCTTGCGGCGCACATGCTGGTTGATCGACCGGCCGCCGGGCTTTGCCGATTTGCGTTTCATGGCCGCCCCCTCATCGCTGCCCGCCCGGCCCGCCGGCGGGGCGCGGCTTGGGCGCCGTGTCAGGCCGTCCGCGCCGGTGACGGCCGCGGCGCCAGACGCCGTCGGCGGCCATCATCTCGGTCAGAAGGCCCTCGCGCAGGCCGCGATCGGCCACCCGCAGGCGTTGCGCCGGCCAGACATTGCGGATCGCCTGCAGAATCGCACAGCCGGCCAGCACGAGATCGGCGCGGTCGCGCCCGATGCACGGGTTGGCGACGCGCTCGTCGAACGACCAGGACAGGATCCGGTCGTTGATGCGGTCGACCTCGTGGTCGCGCATCCAGAGGCCATCGACACGCCGGCGGTCGTAGCGGGCAAGGCCCAGATGAATTCCAGCCAGCGTCGTCACCGTGCCCGAGGTGCCGATCAGGTGGAACGCGTCGTCGGAGACGCCGTTGCCGCCACGCCGATGTTTTTCGGCGAACTCGCCCAGAAGCGCCTCGGCATGGGCGACCATCGCCGAAAAGCTCTCGGCATCCACATGGGTGCCGCCGAAACGCTCGGCCATGGTGACGACACCGACCGGCAGCGACGTCCATGCGACGATGTTGTCGGAGAGGTTGCGGCGGCCGGCATGGGGCAGATCGATGACGGCAATCTCCGACGATCCGCCGCCAATGTCGAACAGCACGGTCGAGCGCGCCGACCGGTCGACCAGAGATCCGCAGCCCGCAACCGCCAGACGTGCCTCGGTCTCGCGGTCGACGACTTCCAGTTTCAACCCGGTCTGGTCGCGGACGCGATCAAGAAATTCGGCGCCGTTTTCGGCCGAGCGGCAGGCCTCGGTGGCGATCAGGCGGGTGCGGCCGATCGGCCGGGCGGTCAGCTTGTCGCGGCAGACGGCGAGCGCGCCGACCGCGCGGTCCATCGCCTCGTCCGAGAGGCGGCCCGACGCGCCCAGCCCCTCGCCCAGACGCACGATGCGCGAGAACGCATCGACCACGCGGAACGACCAGGGCTTGGTCGGCACGGCAACCAGAAGGCGGCAATTGTTGGTGCCAAGATCGAGCGCGGCATAGGCGGTGGGCGCCTCGCGTTCCCGGCGGATGGCGGGCGCCGGCGGCGACGGCTTGTCCTTGCGCTGGCCGCACGGCGTTCCGTGCTGGGCGGCTGTCGTCGCCATGGCGTTATTGTCGGATCGGGCGGCATTGCGCTTGCGGCGGCCGCGCCGGCGCTTGCCGCGGCCAGCTACCGGCTTTTCGTCGGCCGCGCCGGCCGCACGATCACGCCCATCGTCGGGCGTGGTGTCCGGTGCGGCGCTTTTCGCCGCGCCATTGCGGTCGCTGCGGCGGCGGCGGCGTCCGCGCTTGGAGGGCCGTTTGGCGAACGGATCGTGATCGTCCGGGCGGGCGGCCTCGTGGCTCGGCGACGTTTCCCGGTTGCCGTCAGGCTTTGATGTGGCGGAGCGCGGCGCCGCATGGGCGCCCGTCTCGACAGGGCCGTCACCGGGTCCATCGGCGGCTGTCTCGCCACGGACATGGGGGCCTGAGTGGGACACGTCAGTGTCCGGACCAGGCTTGGTCACATCATTTCTCCCGCGCGGCGCAGCCTTGGGGCGCAGCTCGCGCGCTGTGTGTGAAGTTGAGCAAAGCGTATCAGGGGCGCGGAAAAACGCCAAGGCAAAATGCGCGCAAGACAATTGCATTGGCGCGCCAAACGCCATATATCGGCGCCTGTCCGCCTGTTCGGTCAGCCACCGGCGCGGCCTGTTGGGGAATAGGTTAACGGTAGACCCACGGACTCTGACTCCGTTAGTCCTGGTTCGAATCCAGGTTCCCCAGCCATCTCTCCAAATCTTCAAGCGTCTTGCAGGTCGCCGGTCTCGCCGAGCGTCCGGTTTTGAAGGGCCAGCGCCCGATCAGAGCGCTTCGGCCTTGACCAGCGAATGCACCGCATCGACGCGCGCCGCGTCCAGATCGTCCTCGCCGATGCCGAACGACTGGCCCACAAGGTCTTCGATGCCGCGCACAAGGGCGAGCGCGTCGAGCCCGTAATAGCGCATCAGATAGGCGCGCGATCCGCCATGGGCATAGGTGTCCCTGAGACCAAGCCGCACCAAACGCTTGCCGACGCCGGCATCGGCCATGGTTTCGGCGACAAGGCTGCCGACGCCGCCCTCGGTGACATGGTTTTCCAGCGTGATCACGCCGTGCCGCACCGAGCCGATATGGTCGAGCAACGCTCCATGGTCGAACGGCTTGATCGTGTGCAGATGAAGGTGGCGGATCGACAGGCCGGCCTTTTTAAGCGCCGAGCGGGCACGCAGCGCCTCTTCGGTGCAGATGCCGGACGTGACGACCAGAATGTCATCGCCATCCGCCAGTTCGCGCATCTCGCCGACCCTTATCGGCGTGTCGAACAGGCGCGGGACCGAGCCGCGCAGAACGCGGCACCAGACGGGTCCGTCAATCGTGTCGGCGGCCTCGCAGATGCTTTCGACCTCGGTGGCATCGCCCGTCTCCAGGATCGTCATGTTCGGGATCGAGCGCATCACCGAAATGTCCTCGATCGACTGGTGGGTCATGCCGCCCGGCGTGGTGACGCCCGGCAGGAACCCCATCAGCCGGACTTTGCGCCTTGGATAGGCGATCGAGGCCATCAGCTGGTCGTAGGGCCGGCGATACATGAAGACGCCGAATGTGTGGATGAAAGGCCGGAAGCCGGCCAGCCCGAGACCGCCGGCAAAACTCATCATGTTCTGCTCTGCCATCCCGAGAGAGACGAACTGGTCGGGGTGCCGGTCGCGGAAACCGTCGATCTCGCAGGACGATGTCAGGTCGGCGGACAGGCACAAAATATCCGGATTGCCGGCGGCGAATTTCTCGAAGGCCGACGCATAGGGGCGGTTCACCATCTCAACCATGATCGCGCTCCTCAATGCGTATAGTTGATCGGCTCGACGCCGAGATCGGCGGCGATCGATGCGTTCATGCGCGCACGTTCGTCCTCGGACTTGAAGCGCACATAGTGAAGGCGCGGAAACCGTTCCTGGAGAATGCTCATCGTGTGGAACGGGCTGGTGTGCGCCAGAATGATCAGCGGTCTGCCCTCATGCGGCTCGCGCACCGCATCGCGCATGGCGCCCAGATCGTGGCCGTCGATCTCGACGCAGGCGGCACCAAAGGTGAGGAATTTCTGACGGATGTCGCCCACTTCCATCACCGAATCCATGGCGCCGTCGCATTGCTGGGCGTTGACGTCCATGATCGCGTAGAGATTGTCGATGCCGTGATGGGCGCAGGCCTGAACCGCTTCCCATGTCTGCCCCTCCTGCACCTCGCCGTCGGACATGAAGACCCAGGTGCGGCCCGGCTCGCCCTTGCGTGTCCGGCCCCAAGCGAGGCCGGCGGCGGTCGACAGGCCGATGCCGAGCGTGCCGTTGTGCACCTCCATGCCCGGCGAATGTTCGGCGCCGATCATTTCGACCGATGAGCCGTCCTTGTTGAACATGTCGAGACCCTCGGGCGCCATGCGGCCGACCTCGATCAGCGTCGCATAGGCGACCAGCGCATAGTGGGCGGGCGCGATGAACAGCCGGTCGTAGCCGGGTTCGGCAGGTCCGTTGTAGCCGGCGCCTGTGTGATAGCCCGGATTGCCGGCAGAAGGCACGCCGCCGAACGGCTCGGGAATGGGCGGAAGTGTCGGCGGCCCGAGATTGAGCTCTTCATTGTAGAGCCAGGCCAACTGCTCACCGGCCGAACAGGCCTGCGACAAATATCCGCCATTGTTGCGCATGGCGTGCTCGAAGACGCGCCGCCGGATTCCCAAGGCGACATCCTCGGACGATCGTTCATTCCGCATGAGAACCCTCCTCATGACCTTACATATGTCACTGCCCTTGTCACATGTAAACTCGATTTCGCCGCAAAGCCTGTGTGCACCACGTATTGCAGGCCGCAACGGGGCCAAACGGGCGGCGGCACCGCATCGCCGGGAAGGTGCGCTCAACGCCTTTGATCCGGCTGACACTTGCGATTGCCCGAAGGGCGCGGTCTGTGCTTTCGTCCAGCCTGAACGCGCCGGCTTCCGGCGCCGAAAGGGGAGGCCCCACGATGGCGCAAGACTGGATCGAACCGGTGCTGGACTTCTGGTTCGGCGAACTCGAACCCGCCCAATGGTTCAAGCGCGACGATGAAGTCGACGAGGCCATCCAGACCCGGTTCGCCGAGACCTATGAGGGCTTGCGCGCCATGCCTTCGGCCGAACTCGTAACCGATCCGCGCACGACGCTCGCCGCGGTGATCGTGCTCGACCAGTTTCCGCGCAACATGTTCCGCGACAGCCCGCGCGCGTTCGAAAGCGATGCCCACGCGCGCGCCGTCGCCGATAGCGCCATTTCGGCGGGTCACGACGCGTCAATGACCGGTGACGAACGGCATTTCCTCTACATGCCGTTCATGCACTCGGAAGAGCTGGCCGACCAGGATCGGGCGATCGAACTCTTTCAGGCGCTGGGCAAGGAGGACGGCATCAAGTATGCGCACCTGCACCGCGACGTTATCGTCCGCTTCGGACGTTTCCCGCACCGCAATGCGGTTCTGGGCCGGCAAAGCACAGACGAAGAACAAAAACATCTCGATGTTCACGGCGGATTCTGACCGGCGCGAAGCGGGCCAGAAGTCGACATGGTGACATTGACGTATACGTTAGAATTGCTTGCGACTTTCGGCTAAGTTCATTATGACCGATCCATGACAGATTCCCGCCATGCGGGAAGATCGGGCGGCCGGACGCGGCACCCGAAACCACAATGTGGTCCGGCATCGCGGTGCTGCGTGTCACATCACAGTCTGGGAGGACACCATGGCAAAACCTGCCGCCGAGCGCGCACCCGCACCAACAGATGCGGACAACGACCGCATCTGGCTGAAATCATACCCTGACGGCACACCCGCCGAGATCGGCGCGCTCAGCCACACATCCATCGCCGCCCTGTTCGACGATGCGTTTGCACGCTACGCCGAGCGCCGCGCGTTCTCCTGCATGGGCAAGGCGATCAGCTATGGCGAACTCGACGCCGCCTCGAACGCCTTTGCCGCACACCTGCAGTCGCTGGGACTTCAGAAGGGCGACCGCGTCGCGCTGATGATGCCCAACATATTGCAGTATCCGGTGGCCATGGCCGGCGTGCTGCGCGCGGGCATGACGGTCGTCAACGTCAACCCGCTCTACACGCCGCGCGAACTGGAGCACCAGCTCAACGACAGCGGCGCCAGGGCGATCGTGATCCTGGAAAACTTCGCCAACACGCTGCAGCAGGTGATCGACGACACCCAGGTCGAGCATGCCATCGTCGCCACCATGGGCGACATGATGGGATTCAAGGGCCATATCGTGAATCTGGTTGTCCGCCACGTCAAGAAGATGGTGCCAGCCTGGCACATTGACGGGCACAAATCGTTCAAGGCGGTTCTGGCAGAAGCAAAGGGCAAGACGCCGAACCGGCCGGAGATCGGACCTGAGGATGTCGCCTTCCTGCAATATACGGGCGGCACGACCGGCGTCTCCAAGGGCGCCACGCTGACCAATGCGAACATTCTGGCCAATATCGAGCAGTGTTCGACCTGGCTCGATGTGGGCTACCGCGCCAAGGGCAAGCCGGACAGCATCAACTATGTCTGCGCGCTGCCGCTCTATCATATTTTCGCGCTGACGGTGAACGCGTTCGTCGGCATCAAGGAGGGCGGGCACAACATCCTGATCCCCAATCCGCGCGACATTCCGGGCTTCGTCAAGGAACTGGGCAATCACGAATTTCACTTCTTTCCGGGCTTGAACACGCTGTTCAACGCGCTGTTGAACAATGACGACTTCCACAAGCTCGACTTCAGCCATCTGCGCATGACTTTCGGGGGCGGCATGGCTGTGCAGAAGCCCGTTGCCGAACGCTGGCGCGAGGTGACCGGCTGCATGGTCACCGAAGGCTACGGCCTGTCGGAGACCTCGCCGGTTGCCACCGGCAACCGGCTGGACGCGACCGAGTTCACCGGCACGATCGGCCTGCCGATGCCGTCGACCGACATTTCGATCCGCGACGATGACGGCAAGCCGCTGCCGCTAGGCGAAGTGGGCGAGATCTGCATTCGCGGCCCGCAGGTGATGGCCGGCTACTGGAACCGGCCCGACGAGACCGAAAAGGTGATGACCGGGGACGGCTTCTTCCGCTCCGGCGACATGGGCTTCATGGATGAGGGCGGCTACACGAAGATCGTCGACCGCAAGAAGGACATGATCCTGGTCTCGGGCTTCAACGTCTATCCCAACGAAATCGAGGAAGTTGCGGCCGGCTGCGAGGGCGTGGTCGAGGCGGCGGCCGTCGGCGTGCCGGACGAACATTCCGGCGAAACGGTGAAGCTGTTCGTCGTGCGTGCCCATGACGGCGTCACCGAAAAGGACGTCAAGGATCACTGCGCGCAGCATCTGACCAACTACAAGCGGCCCAAGCACATCGAGTTCCGGGACGAATTGCCGAAGACCAATGTCGGCAAGATCCTGCGCCGCGAACTGCGCTGACGCCCGGCCGCACGCGCTGGCCAAACGCACGGAAATCGCGATAGGTGGCGGGCCGGAGGGCCCGCCATGTCGTTGAACTATCTGCTTCCCATCGCCGTCGTCGTATTCGGCGGCATGCTCTTGTCCACGCAAGGGCCGATCAATGCGACGCTCGGCCGGCTGGCCGGCGATCCTGTCGCTGCCGCCGCGATCTCGTTCGGTGTCGGCTTCGTTATCCTGACCGCGGTCACGGTCGCACGCGGGGCCGTCCCCGCCGGATCGGCCCTCGCCGCGATGCCCTGGTGGGCATGGACCGGCGGGCTTCTCGGCGCCTATTACGTTTTTGCCATCCTGTGGGCCGTGCCCAAGCTCGGCGTGTTGACCGTCGTCAGCGCCACCGTATTCGGCCAGCTCGTTGCGGCGCTGGCGCTAGATGCGATAGGCGCGTTCGGCGTTCCGGTTCAGCCGATATCGCTGGTGCGGATCGCCGGCGTCGCCATGGTGTTCGGCGGCGTTTTGCTGTCTCGGCTGTGACCGGATTGTCACGCCAGGACCGGTGACCTCCGCGCGCCCTTTTGCTAAAGCGCTGTGCAACAAGGGGACACCGCCATGACCAGCAAGACCGACGCCATCAAGGCCCTCAAGGCGCACGCCGCGACCGGCGCGCCGACCGACATGCGCGCCGCGTTCGCCCGCGACGCCAACCGGTTCGAGGCCCATTCCGCCCGGCTCGACGACATGCTGCTCGACTGGTCGAAATGCCGGGTCAACGGTCAGACGCTGGACCTGCTCGAAAGACTTGCGGATACCTGTGACGTCGACGGCCGGCGCGCGGCGATGTTCGCCGGCGAAGCGATCAACACGACCGAGGGTCGCGCGGTCCTGCACACCGCGCTCCGCAACCGGTCCGGCGATCCGGTCATGGTCGACGGCGCCGACGTGATGCCAGCCGTCAATGCCGTGCTCGCCGCGATGGCCGATTTCTGCCATGGCGTGCGCGACGGCGCGATCCGCGGCGCCACCGGCGAACCGATCGCCGACGTCGTCAATATCGGCATTGGCGGCTCCGATCTGGGACCTGCGATGGCGGTGCGCGCGCTTTCGCCCTTCCATGACGGACCGCGCTGTCATTTCGTCTCCAATGTCGACGGCGCCGACATTGGAGACACGCTCGCCGGGCTCGACCCGGCCCGCACCCTTTTCATCATCGCCTCGAAGACCTTCACCACCATTGAGACGATGACCAATGCGGCGACCGCCCGCAAATGGCTGGTCGGCCAGCTTGGCGAAGATGCCGTCGGGGCGCATTTCTGCGCGGTCTCCACGGCGCTCGACAAGGTGGCCGATTTCGGGATCGGCGCCGACCGGACCTTCGGCTTCTGGGACTGGGTCGGCGGGCGCTATTCGCTGTGGGGCGCGATCGGCCTGCCGATCATGATGGCGATCGGACCGACGCGGTTCGGCCGTTTTCTGGACGGCGCGCACGCCATGGACACCCATTTCAGGACCGCGCCGATGCGGCAGAACCTGCCCGTCATGGCCGGCCTGATCGGCTACTGGAACAGGGCGATCAGCGGCTATCCGTCCCGCGCGGTGATCCCCTACGACCAGCGGCTGGCGCGCCTGCCGGCCTATCTGCAGCAACTGGACATGGAAAGTAACGGCAAGGGCGTCGCACTCGACGGCACGCCCATTGCCGGCGTGTCGGGGCCGATCGTGTGGGGCGAGCCGGGCACCAACGGCCAGCACGCCTTCTTCCAGCTGCTGCACCAGGGCACCGACATCATCCCGGTCGAGTTCCTCGTCGCCGCCAACGGGCACGAGGACGATCTGGCCCATCATCACCATTTGCTGCTGGCCAACTGTCTTGCCCAGTCCGAGGCGCTGATGAAGGGCCGCACGCTGAAGGAAGCGACCGACCAATTGCTGGCCAACGGCATGGAAGAAGCGGCGGCCAATGCGCTGGCGCCGCACAAGGTGTTCACCGGCAACCGGCCCTCGACCACGTTGGTCTATGACCGGCTCGACCCCTTTACGCTGGGACGGATCATAGCGCTTTACGAACACCGCGTCTTCGTCGAGGCGCAGCTTTTCGGCATCAACGCGTTCGACCAGTGGGGTGTGGAACTGGGCAAGGAACTGGCGACCGCCCTGCTGCCGGTGGTCGAAACCGGCGACGGAGCCGACCAGCGCGACGCGTCGACCGCCGCGCTGGTGGCCCATGTCCGGGCTTTGCGGGCGGGCGGGCAAGCCGACGCTTGATCGGCGTCCCCTTTGCCCATACCGGTAGGGCAAAGGGGAACGCATATGAACAGCAAGCGCACCACCAGACTGCGCAGCCAGGCCTGGTTCGACAATCCGGACAATCCGGACATGACCGCGCTCTATCTGGAGCGCTATCTGAACTACGGCATCACGCGCGAGGAGCTGCAGTCGGGCAAGCCGATCATCGGCATCGCGCAGACGGGTTCTGACATCGCGCCATGCAACCGGCACCATATCGAACTGGCCAAGCGGGTGCGCGACGGCATCATCGCGGCGGGCGGCGTGCCGCTCGAATTCCCGGTCCATCCGATCCAGGAGACCGGCAAGCGGCCGACCGCGGCACTGGACCGCAATCTGCAATATCTGTCCTGCGTCGAGGTCCTGTACGGCTACCCGATCGACGGGGCGGTGCTGACGATCGGCTGCGATAAGACCACGCCTGCCCTTCTGATGGCCGCCGCGACCGTCAACATCCCCGCCATCGCGCTGTCGGTCGGGCCGATGCTCAATGGCTGGCATCGGGGCGAGCGGGCCGGCTCGGGCACGATCATCTGGAAGTACCGCGAAAAGCTCGCTGCCGGCGAGATCGACTATGACCAGTTCATGGACGCGGCGGCGGCCTCAGCGCCGTCGGTCGGTTATTGCAACACGATGGGCACGGCGACGACGATGAATTCGCTTGCCGAAGCGCTTGGCATGCAGCTGCCCGGGTCGGCGGCGATTCCGGCGCCCTATCGCGAGCGCGGCCAGATGGCCTACGAGACCGGCCGTATGGCGGTCGAGGCTGTGCTTGAACAACGCACACCCTCGGCCATCATGACGCGGGAAGCCTTTGAGAACGCCATCGTCGTCAACTCGGCGATTGGCGGGTCGTCCAATGCGCCGATCCATCTGAACGGGCTGGCTCGGCATCTGGGTCTCGAACTGACGCCGGACGACTGGCAGCGGCTCGGCCATGCCGTGCCGCTTCTCGTCAATCTGCAGCCGGCCGGCGAGTATCTGGGCGAGGATTATCACCGCGCCGGCGGCGTGCCGGCGGTGGTGGCCGAACTGATCCGCAACGATCTTCTGCCGCATCCGGGCGCGATCACCGTCAATGGCCGGACGATGGCCGACAATTGCGCCGATGCCGAGAACCGGAACGAAGACGTCATCCGGACGGTCGCGACCGCGCTGAAGAGCGAAGCGGGCTTCATCAACCTGAAAGGCAATCTGTTCCGCTCGGCGATCATGAAAACCTCGGTCATCTCCGAGGACTTCCGCAAACGCTTTCTGTCGAACCCTGACGACCCGGACGCGTTCGAAGGCAAGGCGGCCGTGTTCGACGGGCCCGAGGACTATCACGGCCGCATCGACGATCCGACCGAAGGCATCGACGAGAACACCATACTCGTCATGCGCGGGGCGGGGCCGATCGGCTACCCGGGCGGGGCGGAAGTGGTCAACATGCGGCCGCCGGACGCGCTGATCAAACGCGGCATCACCTCCCTGCCCTGCATCGGCGACGGGCGCCAGTCGGGCACGTCCGGTTCGCCCTCGATCCTCAACGCCTCGCCCGAGGCGGCGGCTGGCGGCACTCTTGCGCTGCTCGAAAATGGCGACCGGCTGCGGGTCGATCTGAAAGCCGGCACGGTGAACGTTCTGCTCGATGATGCTGAACTGGAAGCGCGCCGCGCGGCGCTCGACGCGAAGGGCGGCTATGCCTATCCGGCGTCCCAGACGCCGTGGCAGGCGATCCAGCGCTCAATGGTCTGCCAGTTCGACGAGGGCATGGTGCTGGACCCGGCGGTTGAATTTCAGCGCATCGACGAGACCAAAGGGCTGCCGCGCGACAGCCATTGACGGACTGCTAGCGGACCGGCGCGCCCTCCCACATTCACAGGGACGGCGGCTTTATCCCGGAGATGGGCGTCAGGCCGCTTCCTTGGCCTCGGCCTTGCGCGCCATGGAATGGCCGTCGGAGTCGAACAAATGGAGCTGTTCGGCATCGGCGGTCAGGGAAATGGCGGTGCCGCGCTCGACCTGATGGTAGCCGGGCAGCTTGGCCAGCACGGCTTCCTCGTGACCCTCGACCTGCACATAAAGCAGCGTGACTTCGCCGAGCGCCTCGACAATGTCGATCATGCCGTTGACGATCGGCGTTTCACCCTTTCCGGCGATGCGCAGGTCCTCGGGACGGACGCCGAGCTTGACGGCATCGCCGGCCTTGGCGCCCGTTCCGGCGATCGGCACCGTCGCCTTGCCGCCGCTTTCGACGTCGACGGCGACCTTGCCGCTCGAAGCCGAAGCGACCGAGCCATCGAGAATGTTCATCGCCGGCGAACCGATGAACTGCGCGACGAACAGGTTGGCGGGCTTGTGGTAGAGGTCCATCGGCGCGCCGACCTGTTCGACATAGCCGCCCCGCAGGACGACGATCCGGTCGGCCAGCGTCATCGCCTCGACCTGGTCGTGGGTGACGTAGATCATCGTCGTGTCGGGCATGGTTTCGTTCAGCTTGGCGATCTCGATGCGGGTGGCAACGCGCAGCGCGGCATCGAGGTTCGACAAAGGCTCGTCGAACAGGAACACCTTGGGGTCGCGGCAGATGGCGCGGCCAATGGCGACCCGCTGGCGCTGGCCGCCCGACAGCGCCTTGGGCAGCCGGTCAAGGTAGGGTCCGAGCTGCAGGATGTCGGCGGCGTTCCTGACGCGATCCTCGATCTCCTGCTTGGACTTCTTGGCCAGCCGCATGCCGAACGCCATGTTGTCGTAGACGGTCATGTGCGGGTAGAGCGCATAGGTCTGGAACACCATGGCGATGCCCCGCTCGGACGGCGGGATGTTGTTGACGACGCGCCCGTCGATTTCCATCGTGCCGGCCGTGATCCGCTCGAGCCCGGCGATGGTGCGCAAAAGGGTCGACTTGCCGCAACCCGACGGGCCGACAAAGACGACGAACTCGCCGCTCTCGATTTCCAGATCGATGCCGTGCAGCACCTCGACATCGCCATATGACTTGACGATCTTCGTCAGTTTCAGGTCAGCCATAGTCTCCTCCCGCCGGCAGCCGGTTGCGCCGGTTCCTATGCTTCCATGGTCGCGAAAAACGCGCCAAAGGGCGCCAATTCGAGTGTGTCGCCCTCGCGCGGCACATCGCCGTGCGGGCTGTTCTCGACGGCCTGCCAGCCCTTGTCGTCGAGTTCGACCGAACGCGGCCGGTCGCTCATGTTGATGACGACAAGCATCCTGGTGCCCTGATGCTCGCGTACGAACATCAGCACATTGTCCGGCGCATCGGCAAAGGCGATCGAGCCCTTGGCGAAGACCTGATGGCGTTCGCGGAAGGCGAGCATCCGGCGATAGTGCTGCAGAATGCTGTCGTCGTGCTCCGCCTGCAGGTCGGCCGTGCTGGTCAGATGTTCGTAGGGCACCGGCAGCCAGGGCTTGCCCTCCGAAAAGCCGGCATTGGGCTCGTTGTGGCTCCACACCATGGGCGTGCGGCAGCCGTCGCGCCCCTTGAAGGTCGGCCAGAACTGGATGCCGTAAGGATCCTGCAAATCCTCGAAATCGAGCACCGCCTCGGTCAGTCCGAGTTCCTCGCCCTGGTAGAGACACACCGATCCGCGCAGCGTCAGGATCAGCGTGGCATTCATCTTCAGAAAGCCGTTGCGGTCGACGACATGGTCGGCCCACCGGCTGCCGTGGCGGACCACATCATGGTTCGAAAACGCCCAGCAGCACCAGCCTGTCGGCGCCGCATCCTCGAACTCCTGGACGACCTCGCGCACACGTTCGGCTGTCAGCCGGGTCGAGGACAGAAAGTCGAACGAATAGCACATATGCATGCGGTCGCTGCCGGTAGTGTAGTCGGCGACGATCTGCAGGCCGCGCTGCGCATCGCCCACCTCGCCAACTGCGGCAGCGGCGGGATATTCGTCCAGAAGCGCGCGGAAGCGTTCCAGGAAGGCGAGATTCTCCGGCTGGCTCTTGTCGTACAGATGGTCCTGATGATTGTAGGGGTTGACGTCCGGCGCGATAGTGGCGTTGCGCAATTCGGGCGCCAGCGGCGGATTGTTCTCAAGTCCGGTCGAGTGAAAGTAGAAATTCACCGTGTCCAGCCGGAAGCCGTCGACACCGCGATCGAGCCAGAAGCGCACATCGGCCAGCAGGGCTTCCTGCACGTCGGGATTGTGGAAATTGAGGTCCGGCTGGCTCTTGAGAAAGTTGTGCAGATAATACTGCCGCCGGTTGGTGTCCCACTCCCAGGCCGAACCGCCGAAAATCGACAGCCAGTTGTTGGGCGGCGTGCCGTCATCCTTGGGATCGGCCCACACATACCAGTCCGCATAGCGGTTGGTCTTGTCCATGCGGCTGTGGCGGAACCAATGATGCTGGTCCGAGGTGTGCGACAGAACCTGGTCGATCATCACCTTGAGGCCGAGCCGGTGCGCCTCGGCGATCATCGCGTCGAAGTCGGCGAGCGTGCCGAACATCGGATCGACGGCGCGGTAGTCGCTGACATCGTAGCCGAAATCGTCCATCGGCGACTTGAAGAAGGGCGAGACCCAGATCGCGTCGACACCGAGCGAGGCGACATAGGGCAGCCGGCGCGTGATGCCGCGCAGATCGCCGATGCCGTCATTGTTGGTGTCCTGGAACGACCGCGGATAGATCTGGTAGATCACCGCGCCGCGCCACCAGTCGCGGTCGGTTTCGTGGCTCGTGACAAGTCCGGGGGCCTTTTCGGCCGGCATGTCGTATATGACGTTCACGGATCGATTTTCCTATTTCACCGAGCCGGCCAGAAGGCCGCGCACCAGATAACGTTGCATGGCGAAGAAGACGGCGAGCGGCACCGAAATCGAAACGAACGCGGCCGTTGCGAGGATTTCCCAGTTGCCCCCGCGCGTGCCGAGCAGTTCGACGATCTGCCGGGTCATCACGGTCGTCTCGCCGGTCGCATCGATCAGGAAGACCAGCGCGACGAGCAGGTCGTTCCAGGTCCACAGGAACTGGAAGATGGCGAACGAGGCGAGCGCCGGGAACGAAAGCGGCAGGATGATCCGCACGAAGATCTGGAAGTCGGTCGCGCCGTCCACGCGGGCGTTTTCGATGATGTCGCGCGGCAGGCCGACCATGTAGTTGCGCAACAGGTAGATCGCCAACGGCAGGCCGAAGCCGGTGTGCGCCAGCCAGACACCCAGGTAACCCTTGCCGATGCCCACCGCATTGTGAAGCTGAAGGAGCGGGATCAGCGCCAATTGCAGCGGCACGACGAGTAGCCCGACGACCGCGGCGATCAACAGCGCTCTTCCGGGAAACTCCATCCATGCCAGCGCATAGGCGGCGAAGGCGGCGATCAGGATCGGGATGATCGTCGCCGGTATCACCACGGTCAACGTGTTGAAGAATGCCTTTGCCATATTGTCCTGGCCGGTGCCGGAGAACAGTACGGTCTGATAGTTCTGGGTCGTGAAATCGGGCGGCAGAAGCGCAGTGACGAAGACGCGCTGGCCGCGACGGCCCGGCTCCTCGACGCTGGTGTAGAGATAGGTGCCGTCGGCGTTCAGGGTCAGCGTCTCGCCGTCACCGAACTCCGCCGTCTCGCCGATCTCATAGGCACTGACCGCGCGCGAGGAAACGCCATAGCTGACCAATTCAACGGCGCCGGGCGCGTCTTCGGCATCGGTCAGAATGTTGCCCTCGACGACGAACACACCGTCTTCCTGCCGCGCGGCATCGCGGCCGCCGGTGCGCACCTGGATGACCTGCTCGGAGGTCGACAGCGAGGCCCACCAGCCCGATGCCGAAATCTGGTCGGCGGTGCGGAACGAGGAGATCAGCAGGCCGACGGTCGGGAACAGCCAGAGCAGCACGAGCGCTGCCACCGACAGGTGAACGGCCCAGCTCAGAGCGGATTTGGTACCGACGGTGTCACTCATCAGCGCATCTCCTTGCGGGCGTTGTAGACGTTCCAGACCAGGATTGGCGTCACCAGCAGCATGATCACCATCGCACTGGCCGAACCGACGCCCCAGTCATTGGCGCGGAACAGCTTGTCGTACATGTAGTTGGCGAGAACCTGTGTCTCCCACTGGCCGTTGGTCATGGCGAACACGATGTCGAAGACCTTGAGCACGGTGATGGTGATCGTCGTCCAGACGACGACGATGGTGCCCATGATCTGCGGGATCTTGATCTTGAAGAAGATCTGGAACGGATTGGCGCCGTCGATGATCGCCGCTTCGATGGTCTCCTCGGGAATGCCGCGCAGCGCCGCCGACAGGATGACCATGGCAAAGCCGGTCTGGATCCAGATCAGCACGACCATGAGGAAGAAATTGTTCCAGAAGGGCAGCGTCAGCCATTGCTGCGGCTCGCCATAGGGCGGCTGGGCCGTCCAGACGCCGACCAGGGAGGACAATGACATCCAGACCAGCCAGACGCCGAGCAGCGCGCCGATCAGCCGCAACGGGATGAACGGCACCGCCCTTCTGCCTTCGCGGTCGATGATCGGATTGACCAGCAGAAAGGTCGTGTAGCCGACAATGCCGGCGAACCCGAGCAGCACGATGGTCGGCAGCAACTGAAGCACGAACAGCGAGCCGAAGCCGCCGTCGAACTGCATCCAGATCGCGTTCAGAATGCCGATCTGCGGCGTGTCGGCCGGGCGGGCGTCATAAATCAGCTTGAAGATGACCGAGGCGCCGACAAAGGAGATCGCCATCGGCATGAAGATCAGCGACTTGGCGATGTTGCCCCAGGAGATGCGGTCGGTGAGCTGGGCGACCAGAAGGCCGAAACCGGTGGATGCGGCGGGTACGACGATCAGCCAGAGCATGTTGTTGCGGATCGCTTCCCAGAATTTGGGCTCCGCCATCATCTGGTTGTAGTTGGCAAGCCCGACGAAGGCGCCGCCCTGGGTCCTGTCGGTCAGCGACAGACGCAGCGTTTCGAAGACGGGATAGCCGAGATAAAGCCCGAGCGCGAAGATGGCGGGAAACAGGAACAGCCAGGGGCGCACCTGGTTGGCGCGGTTGATGTTGTCGCCGGCTTTCGGTCCCTTGGCGGGAAAGATCACCTTGTCGAGGATCTGGTTGGAAAAGTAGAAATATCCGACGCAGCCGCCGACGCCCACCAATATCGTGATGAGACCCTGCAATGCTGGGTTCATGGTGCCCTCCCGGCGCTGGACGACCGGCGCGATGTCCGGCGTGCGCTCGTTGTCTTTGGCGGCGGGAGGCGGCGAACCGCCCCCCGCCCAGCTTAGGTGGATGCGGCGCTTATTTCAGCGCCTCCCAGCTGGCCTGGATCTCGTCGGCCACGGCCTGGGCATCCTTGCCGCCCGTATAGTCGACCATGCCGGTCCAGAAGGAACCGGCACCCACGCCGCCGGGCATCAGGTCGGACCCGTCGAAGCGGAAAGTGGTGGCGTTGACGAGAATCTCGCCCTGCCCCTTCAGCGCATCGTTCATGTAGGTGTCGGCATTGACACCCTTGTGCGGCGTCAGGAAACCGGTCTGCGCCATCATGATCTCATGGGCGATCGGCAGCTTGAAGAACTCCATGAGGTGGTTGGTCGCCTCGGAGGGATCGGTGATCGACATCAGCGTGCCGCCGCCCAGAACCGGGTTGCCCAGATCCTTTTCGGCAAAGGCGGGGAAGTAGAAGAAGTCGACATCTTCACCGAACTCGATGCCCTCGGGGAAGAAGGCCGGCACGAACGATGCCTGGCGGTGCATGTAGCACTGCGGCGGCGATGCAAACAGACCCTTCGGCGAATCGCGGAAGTCGGTCGAGGCCACCTGGCCTGCACCGCCGGAGACGAAGTCGTCATTGCGGGCAAACCAGCCGAATTCCTCGATGGCGGCCACCACGCGCTCGTCGTTGAAGGGAATTTCGTTCGTCGTCCATCCGTCATAGACTTCCGGCGGCTGGGTGCGCAGCATGATGTCCTCGACCCAGTCGGTTGCAGGCCAGCCAGTGGCGGCACCCGAACCCAGACCGATGCACCAGGGCGTTTCGCCGTCGGCGGCGATCTGCTCGGTCAGCGCCTTGAGCTCTTCCATCGATTCAGGGACTTCATAGCCGGCATCCTCGAAGTTCTCCGGCACGTACCAGACCAGGCTCTTGACGTTGACATTGTAGAAGAAGCCGAAGAGCTGGTCGTTGCCGTCCTGGTCGGGATAGGTGCCCAGATCGACCCAGCTTTCGCCGGCACCGTAGTTCTCGGCAACCCACTCTCCCATGCCTTCGGGCAGCGGAGACAGAAGGCCGCGCGAGGCCATGTCGGCGGCAAGGCCCGGCTGCGGGAAGACCGCAACGTTCGGCGCAGAGCCGGCCTCGGCATCGATGACGATCTGCTGTTCGAACGAATCCGAGCCCGTGTAGATCGCCTCGGCGCCGGTGGCGGCGGCAAAATAGGCGATCGCCGAACGGAACACCTCGTCCTCCGGCTGCAGCCAGGGGCCGGCGATCGTCACGGTCTGGCCGCTCAGATCAGGCGCCGATTCAGCCCATTCATTGTAGCTTTCCCAGCTGAAATCGCCTTCCCCAACGGGGAAAACGAGGTCCTGAGCCTGGACGCTGCCGGCGGCCAGCACGGCAAGACCGGCCACGCCGGCCAGAAGAGTTCTTTTCATCGGTGATCCTCCCAGATCGATGTCGCGCATTGGTACGATACGAACAACCACGCGCAGTCAAAGCGCTTTGGCTTGCCCGACTTTGGTCGTGGAAGCGCAGCGAGTCAAGCGCTTTGTCCCGCCTGCAAGTTCCCTTGCGGCAAACGTGACGGGTCGGCCGGCCGCGAAGTAACCGCGGCGTACCGGCAATTGCCGCAACAGGCTTGCCTAACGCGCCAATGTGCGTCTTGATATCGACCTCAAAGCCCTTTGAGCCGATGATCGGGAGGAGATGTTGGCCAATTTGAAGGAGCTTTCCGAGAAACTCGGGCTCTCACAGACGACCGTCAGCAGGGCGCTGAACGGATATCCGGAGGTCAGCGAGACAACGCGGCAGCGGGTCATCGATGCGGCGCGCGAGCACAATTACGCGCCCGATTCAAGCGCACGCCGGCTGGCGACCGGCAAGACCCGGACGATCGGCCATGTGGTGCCGATCTCCAAGCACGACATGATCAATCCGCACTTCACCGATTTCATCGCCGGCGCGGGCGCGGTCTACAACCGGCGCGGCTACGACATGCTGATTTCGGTGGTCGATGCGGACAAGGAGACCGAGACGTACCGCGCGATGAAGCGCAATCGCCGGGTCGATGGCGTGATCGTGCACGGGCCGGTGGCCAGCGATGCCCGCCCGGGGCTCCTGCACAGCCTGGGCCTGCCGTTCGTCGTGCATGGCCGCACCCTGCAGGACGACGACAGCTATAGCTGGGTCGACGTCAACAACCGCCGGGCCTTTGCCGAGGCGACACGATATCTCATCGGCCTGGGACACCGGCGGATCGCGCTGGTCAATGGCTGGGAGCACATGGTGTTCGCCCGGCGCCGGCGCGAGGGCTATGAGGAAGCGCTGCGCGAGGCGGGCATCGCCGTCGATCCGCTGCTGATGTCGAGCAACGAGATGATCGAACCTGTCGGCCATGAGGCGATGACCGCGTTTCTTGCCAGCGACGATCCGCCGACAGCGGTTCTGGTCGCCAGCGCCCTGTCGGCGCTTGGCGTGATGGGCGCGGTGCGCGAACACGGCCTGGGGCCCGGAACGGATATCTCCATCATCAGCTATGACGACAAGCTGTCGTTCCTCGACATCGGACCGGACGGGATGGGTCTGACCGTGATCCGCTCGGGCATCGGCGAAGCGGGCCGCCACTGCGCCGACATGCTGATCGACATGATCGAGGGGCGGCGCGGCATCGTTCACATGCTGCTGGAGGCAAGCCTGGTGCCGGGCACGAGCACCGGGCCGCCCGCCGGTGTCGCGGTCTCGGGAAAATCCGCGGCGGGCCGTTGACAGGCGGCGCGCTTCCGGCTTTACCCCGTCTTCATCGCGGCCAGGGCACGAACGGGCCGACACGTTGGGGCGTAGCCAAGCGGTAAGGCAGCGGTTTTTGGTACCGCCATGCGCAGGTTCGAATCCTGCCGCCCCAGCCACCTACCGCCACTGATCGGGTTTGCCGCCAACTCGGTCCATGTGGGCGTTCAAGCCCGTGATCGGACAAGACCGGCGGCCGGTCGAGCGGGCCTGGAGGCGGAACGGCTTTCGCCAAATCCGCCCCTTGGGACGCGCAAAAGGCGTCAGTCGTCGATCTTCCATTCCAGGACCTTGCCGGTTACCGGATGGATGTCGGCGTCGATGTCGCGCCCGTTGGCATCATACAGATCGACATCGTAATAGCCGTCGTCGTCGAACTCGATCTCGTCGACCCGGTAGCCTTCCGCCTCGAGCTTGGTGATGACTTCTGACATGCTCATCCTTTCGCCGGTTGCCGGGATGCCCTGGAGAGCCTCGCCGCCGGACGCCTGTGCGGTCACGGCGAAGCTGCCAAGGGCGAGGATTGCGGCGGTTGCAAAGAGGGTTGTGTGTTTCATGATCGATATCCCTTTCCGAGGTGCGGCGGTTGCCGCGTTGACGGTCCGCTTTTGCACCATCGGCCCTGATGGCGGCCTGACGGGCCTTGTCAGCGAATTGTCAGCACGGCCGGTCTAGAGTTCCCCATGCGCAAGATTTTGCTGCCGCTCCTCGTCGCGATGGCCGTCCTTCCCGGGACGGTCGATGCCGACGATCAGGATCGCGCGCTTCAGGCCGTCGAGCTCGGCGAAATCCTGCCGCTCGCCAAAATCCTCGCCATCGTCGACGAACGGTTCGGCGGCCGCGTGATCGAGATCGAACTGGACCGGGACGATGGCGTCTATGTCTACGAGATCGAACTGGTCAGCGCGCAGGGCCGGCTCTACGAGGTCTATGTGAATGCCGCGAACGGGCGCATCATCGAACTGGAAGCCGAAGACGAGTTCTACGACGACGATTATGATGATCATGACGATTACGATGACTGGGACTGATGCGGGCACTCGTCGTCGAGGATGATCAGCGGATCGCTGCGGATCTCGACGCGGCGCTTGGCGCGGCGGGGTTCGTCGTCGAAACCTGCGCGGACGGCGAGGACGCCTGGTTTCTTGGCGACACGGAAGACTATGCGCTGATCGTGCTCGATCTGGGCCTTCCGGCGATGGACGGTCTGAGCGTGCTCAAACGATGGCGGGCGAACGGCCGCAACATGCCGGTGCTCGTGCTGACGGCGCGAGGCGCGTGGATGGAGCGCGTCGAGGGCATCGAGGCCGGCGCCGACGATTATCTCCCCAAACCGTTTCGCATGGAGGAACTCGTCGCAAGGGCGCGGGCGCTGGTGCGGCGCTCGGCGGGGCAGGGCGCGGCGGTACACAGCATCGGGGCGCTGACGCTCGATACCAATCGGATGAGCGTTGCCCTTCGCGGCGTTCCGGTCCGGGTGACCGCGCTTGAATACAGGCTTCTGGCCTATCTGGCGCTGAGCAACGGCCGCGTGGTGCCGCCCGGAGAACTGCTCGAACACCTTTACGGCGATGACGACGCGCGCGAGGCCAACGCGCTCGAAGCCGTCGTCGCGCGGCTGCGCCGCAAGCTGGGCGCCGGTGTCATCGGCACGCGGCGCGGCTTCGGCTATTTCCTCGAAGGGTCGGCGGCTTGACGCGGCTGTCGCTGCGCTGGCGCCTGGTGGTTGCGGGCGCAGCCGCCATTGTCGTCGCGCTCGGCATTGCCGCGGCCGGACTGGCCGCGCTGTTCGCCGGCCATGTCGAACGCCGTGCGATCGCCGAGCTGGAAGTGCATCTGGACCAGGTGCTGGCCGGGCTGACGCGCGACCAATCCGGTCGTCTTCTGGTCGCGCCGCCCGCCGATCCGCGCTTTCAACGCCCGTATGGCGGGCTCTACTGGCAGATCGACCTGGCCGGCGACACGCTGCGCTCGCGGTCGCTTTGGGACCACCGTCTCGCCCTGCCGCCGGACGAGGTCGCCGACGGAGCCGTCCATGTCCACAGGATCGGCGGGCCCGGTGACGCGCCGCTACTGGCGCTGGAACGCATGGTCTCGCTGCCCGCGCCGCTCGGCGGCGGGCGCGTCCGCGCGGCGGTGGCTCTGGATGCGGTCGAACTCGATGCCGCGCGCAACGCCTTCCTCGCCGATCTGGCGCCTTATCTCGGCCTTCTGGCCGCCGCGCTGATCGCGGCGGGCTGGGTCCAGGTCGGTATCGGCCTCAGGCCGATGCGGCGCATCGGCTCACGCGTCGCCGCCATCCGGTCGGGCCGCGCGCACAGGATCGGCGAGGACTGGCCCGCCGAGGTACGGCCGCTCGCCACCGAACTCGACGGTCTTCTTGCGGCGCGCGAGGCCGACATCATGCGCGCCCGCGCCCGCGCCGGCGATCTGGCGCATGGTCTGAAGACGCCGCTGCAGGCGCTGATGGGCGAGGCCGGGCGCCTTTCGCAAGCAGGCGATGCGGCGCACGCCGAGAGCATTGAGGCGATCGCGCGCGCCATGCAGCGTCATGTCGACCGCGAACTGGCGCGCACGCGCGTCGCCGCCGGAGCATCCGCCTCCCGGTGCGATCCGGCCGAGGTCTGCGGGCGGGTCATCGAGGTGGCCCGGCGAACGGCCACCGGCGAACGGCTGACTTGGCATCTCGACGACGTTGGCCGAATCCCGATGGTGGCGATCGATGCAGCCGACCTCGCCGAGGCGCTCGGCGCGCTGGTCGAGAACGCGGCCCGCCACGCGAGCAGCCGGGTCGAACTGGCGGTGCGCCACGCTGACGAAGAGGTGAGCGTTGCGGTGCGCGACGACGGGCCGGGGATCGAGCCCGATCTGCTCGAAAAGGTCACCGCGCGCGGCATGCGGCTGGACGAGGCCGGCACGGGGCTGGGTCTTGCCATTGCGGCCGACATTGCCGAGGCGGCCGGCGGCCGGCTGGTGCTCGCCAATCGCGAAAAGGGACTTGAAGCCAGTCTTCTTCTTCCCGTTGCAGCGTCCTGATTCCCGCCAGCCGATTTCGTCAGCGGACTGTCAGCAAGGGGCCGTTAGCAGGATCGCACACCGGCGCCGATCGGCGGCGCCGGAACTCTCATGGAGACAAGGATGGAACAGATCGACGTGACCCCGAACGGCAACGAACCGCGCCGCCCGATGGACTGGCTCAAGGAAGAGATCACCGTGTCGCTTCCGCGCTACTGGCTGGTGCTGGCCGCAGTCGCCGCGCTGGTGCTCGTCGCCGTGGCGCTCGACTGAAAGGCCGCGCCCCGGCGGCAAGCGGTCGGGGCGCCGCTCACGCCAGCGCGTAGAAATCGGCGATCACTGCCCAGGCTTCGTCGGCGGTGTCGACAAACGAGATCAGTTCGACATCGCCCGGCGAAATCGTGCCCTGTTCGGCGAGAAAGTCGAGATCGATCGCGCCGCGCCAGAACGCCTTGCCGAACAAGAGGAACGGCACGCGCTCCATCCGGCCGGTCTGGATCAGCGTCAGCGCCTCGAACAGTTCGTCCATCGTTCCGAACCCGCCCGGAAAGACCGAGATCGCCTTGGCGCGCAGCAGGAAGTGCATCTTGCGGATCGCGAAATAGTGGAAGTTGAAGCACAGTTCCGGCGTGACATATTCGTTGGGTGCCTGCTCGTGCGGCAGAACGATGTTGAGCCCGATCGAGGGCGCGCCGACATCGGTCGCGCCGCGATTGCCCGCTTCCATGACGCCGGGTCCGCCGCCGGTGACGACCACGAACTCCTTGTAGAGGCTGGCGGCCGAATGGCGCGAGCATTGGCGGGCGAATTCGCGCGCCTGTTCGTAATAGACCGCGTTGGCCTCGAGATTCTTCTTCTGGGTCTCGTTCTTGGCCGCCCATGCTTCGCCGCCCGGCTCGGGAATGCGCGCGCCGCCGAACATCACCACCGTCGAGCGGATGCCGCGCTCTTGGAGCAGCATGTCAGGCTTGAGCAGTTCGAGCTGGAGCCGCACCGGGCGCAGTTCCTCGCGGCACAGGAACTCCGGATCGTCGAAGGCGAGCCTGTAGGCCGGCGCGCGCGTCTGCGGCGTATCGGGCACCTGCTTCGCCCGCTCCATGTCCTTTTCGGACGGAACCAGCGGATCCCAGACATCGTCGCGGCGGCGTGCGCTCATCGCGTTTTCCCCTACCCTGCGTCCGGACCGGCATTCGGACCGGCGCGATTGACCTTCATGCCCGGTCTCGCATAGGTCTTGCACCGATAAACGCGATCGCCGGGCGGTGCCTGATAGCACCGTGCCGGCTGCCCCACAATCAAAGGATGCACCATGTCCGGCCACGACCTCGCCGCCCTCGAACAGACGATCGAAACCGCCTTTGACGCGCGCGACGGGGTGAGCACCGAGACACGCGGCGAGGTCCGCGAGGCGGTCGATGAGGCGCTGAACCTTCTCGATGCCGGCAAGGTGCGCGTCGCCTCGCGCGAGGCGGACGGCACATGGACCGTCCATCAATGGCTGAAAAAGGCGGTGCTATTGTCTTTCCGGCTCAATCCGATGGAGATCATCAAGGGCGGGCCCGGCGATGCGACCTGGTGGGACAAGGTGCCGTCGAAGTTCGATGGCTGGTCCGCATCGGAATTCGAGCGCGCGGGCTTCCGCGCCGTGCCCAACTGCACCGTGCGCCGGTCGGCCCATGTCGCCAAGGGCGCGGTGCTGATGCCGTGTTTCGTCAATCTGGGCGCCCATGTCGACGAGGGCACCATGGTCGATACCTGGGCGACGGTCGGCTCGTGCGCACAGATCGGCAAGAATGTGCATCTGTCGGGCGGCGTCGGCATCGGAGGCGTGCTGGAGCCGATGCAGGCCGGCCCGACCATCATCGAGGACAATTGCTTCATCGGCGCCCGCTCGGAAGTGGTCGAGGGCTGCATCGTGCGCGAAGGCTCGGTGCTCGGCATGGGCGTCTTCATCGGCAAGTCGACCAAGATCGTCAACCGCGCGACCGGCGAGATTTCCTATGGCGAGGTACCGCCCTACTCCGTGGTCGTCGCCGGTTCGATGCCGGGCAGACCGTTCCCGAACGGCGAGCCGGGCCCGAATCTTTACTGCGCGGTGATCGTCAAGACAGTCGACGAGAAGACCCGGTCCAAGACCGGCATCAACGAGCTTTTGAGAGACTGACGATCATGAGCGGCGCGCCCGACCATCCGCTGACCGTGAAATGGGTCCTGTTCGGCTTCAGGGGCCGGATCGGACGCAAGAGCTTCTGGCTCGGAGCGCTCGGCATGATCCTGATCCAGGCGGCGATCGTCGCCCAGATCGCAGCGGCGCCCGAAGACAGCCCGAGCCTGGCACTCTGGGGCCTTGTGATGCTGGCGGTTTGGATCGCGTCGGCCTGGGCGGCGCTGGCGCTCGCGGTCAAACGGCTGCATGATATCGGACTGCCGGGCGCGCTGGCGGTGTTGCTGCTGATCCCGGCGGTGGCGTTCTTCACCTTCGTCGTTCTGGCCGTCTGGCCATCGGCACAAGAGGCCAACGAGCACGGCCCGCCGCCCTTTCCCCGGCCGAACTGAAGAGAATCAATCAGCGCAGCGTAACGCGGGCCGGATCGCCCGTGCGGCCGGTGACGCGCACCCATTGCGACGCGTCGGTCGCCGATTGCAGCTTGGCGAAGCGCATGCGCGAACGGTTCACCGGCAGAACCTCGTCGGTGTTGTTGTCGAGCACGAAGTCGCCCTGCGTGGTGCGCACGACCAGCACGGCATGGACCTCGCCGCGGCTGCGGCCGACCGCGATGCGCAGATGGCCGGGCTTGAAACCACGGCGCAGCAGCTGGTTGCGCTTGGCCAGAACATAATCCTCGCAGTCGCCGGCGCGCGTGCTGGCAAGCCAAATCTCGCGTATGCCGTGCGCCTTCTGGTCGGACATGGGCTCGATGGACCGGTTCACGGCAAGATTGACCTGGCTCAGCGTCGACAGCCGTGCATCGGCGAGCCCGCTGACGCCGCCGTGGCGTCCGCAATCGTTGCGGTTGCGCTTGCAATATTCCATGTGTCCGAAGGGAATGGAGGCACTGCGGCCGGTGGTCAGCCACGAGGAAGCGAGAGCGGTGGAGGCGATAAGGGGCGATAAGAACAAAGCGATCGACAATCCGGCCTTGATCAACATCGTCCTACCCCCTGCAGGTTGACCCCGTTAAGGGCTTTTCCAGCAAAACATCGCACCTGCCTTAGGTAAAGTGTCCGGCCCGGTGGGTGCCAATCACATTCGGGTTACTGCGGGACCGCGCGCCGGGGTGGAGCGTGCGGTCCCGTCTTGGAAGGCCCATCAGGCGAGCCGTCAGTTGTAGACGGGCGAGCCGTCGCCGAGGCGCGGGCCGAGTTCTTCCGAAGCGCCGCCGATCGAAGCGGTGGCGCGGAAGTCGATGCCGCTGGCTTCGCTGGTGAAGACCGGCGAACCGTCGCCCAGACGCGGGCCCAGCTCTTCGCTCATGCCGTTGCCGATGCCGGCGGTGGCCGAGAAGTCGATGCCCGGCTGGCTGACTTCGGGGGTGAACACGTCCAGCGCTGACGACTGGGCGAAGGCGCCCGTGGTGGCGGTGACGGCGATGGCTGCGGCGAGAAGGATCGTTTTCATGTCATTTCTCCTGTGAGTTCGGTCGGTTGGTGTTGGGAAATCAGTTGTAGACGGGCGAGCCGTCGCCGAGCCGCGGACCCAGTTCTTCCGGAGCGCCGCCGATCGAAGCGGTGGCGCGGAAGTCGATGCCGCGGACGTCGTTCGTGTAGACCGGCGAACCGTCGCCCAGACGCGGGCCGAGCTCTTCAGTTGCGCCGTCGCCGATCGAGGCGGTGGCGGAGAAGTCGACGCCGGACTGGCTGACTTCGGGGGTGAACACATCCAGAGCGGACGACTGGGCGAAGGCGCCGGTGGTGGCGGTGACGGCGATGGCTGCGGCGAGAAGGATCGTTTTCATGTCAGGTCTCCATTTGGTCCGTTGTTGATGCGGCCCCTTCCGGGTGCCGGGCTTCGGCGGAGCGTTCTGCGTTGCCGCCTTGGCTGACCGGAAGATGGGGGACAGGGTGCGGTAACTGCCAATTACAAAAACGTAAGCAGACTCACGCAGCTGTGATCTTGAAGGGTGTGAAACCGCACCCTAGAGCCATATTTTTTTCAACATTTTCATATGCTTACAGAAACGGAACGATTCACGTGTTCCGTGATCGAAGCGCCATTGTTCACGCAGTTGGACCGCTGCGTTCAGGGACGTGTGAACGATGGACCGGTTTTCGTGACCGGCTGAGGGTCAGATTTCGATCCCGACGGCGTTGCGACGGTAACCCCGCCGCGCCGATCTCACGCGTTTCGTGAGGTTTGTGATCGCAGTTTGCGTCCATGCCGCCCGGTGCGACGGACGATTTCCCGCCGCGCAATCCCTCAAATCAGCGGGCGTGACAGGGTCTGCGTCATTGGCTAAGTGCGCTGCATGACCCGATTGCCCACAGACCCGGCGGCGAATCTGGCCGCGCTGATCCAATGCCCGTCCGTGACCCCGGACGATGCCGGCGCGCTCGACGCGCTGAGCGCGATGCTGGCGCCGCTCGACTTCGTCTGCGACCGGCCGGTGTTTTCCGAGCCGGGCACGCCGGACATCGACAATCTCTATGCGCGGCGCTCGGGCAACGGCCCGCATCTGATCTTTGCCGGTCACACCGACGTGGTTCCGCCGGGCGATCCGGACGCCTGGACCCACGATCCGTTTGGCGCATCTGTATCGGGCGGCGCCATGTATGGGCGCGGCGCCGTCGACATGAAGGGCGGCATCGCCTGTTTCGTCGCCGCCCTTGCCCGGGTTGTCGAAAGCGGGCGGCCGGTGCCGGGCTCGGTGTCGCTGCTGATCACCGGCGACGAGGAGGGACCGGCGATCAACGGCTCGGTCAAGCTGCTCAAATGGGCGGCCGAGAAGGGCGAAAGCTGGGACGCGTGCCTTCTGGGCGAGCCGACCAATCCCGATGCGATGGGCGACATGATCAAGATCGGCCGGCGCGGATCGCTGTCCGGCACGATCATTGTCGAGGGGACGCAAGGGCATGTCGCCTATCCGCATCTGGCCGACAATCCGGTGCGCTCCATCGTCGCCTTGTGCGCGGCGCTGAACGCGACGCCGCTCGATGCGGGCACCGACGATTTCCAGCCATCCAATCTCGAAGTGACGACGATCGACACGGCCAATCCGGCGGTCAATGTGATTCCGGCGCGCGCGTCGGCCAGCTTCAATGTTCGGTTCAACGACAGTTGGACGGAAGAGACACTGAAGGCGGAAATCATGGCGCGGCTCGCGCGCGGCGCCGCGTCCGGCCGCGACGATCGCCCGCCGGCGCGTTTTGGCGTCGATTGGAAAGAACCGGTGAGCCAGGTTTTCCTGACCCGCAACGAAGCCCTGACCGGGGCGCTGGCCGCCAGCGTGACCGCGGTGACCGGGCGCGATCCCGTTCTTTCGACCTCCGGCGGCACGTCCGATGCGCGGTTCATCAAGGATTACTGCCCGGTGGTCGAATTCGGCCTCGTAGGCAAGACCATGCACATGGTCGACGAGCATGTCGCGCTTGCGGATCTGGAAACACTGACGGCGATCTATGCCGACTTCATCATCCGCTGGTTTGCGGGAAAAGCGGGCCGATGATCAATCTCGACTACGCCTTCCACCATGTCGAATGCGTGGCTGCGGCGATCACGGGGCGGCCCGGCGCCATCGAGCGGATGGACATTTCGGCGGACGGGTTCTGGCGCTCGTTCACCGCGATCGCCGTCGCGCTGCCGGCCATGTTCTTCGTCTGGGTGATGAATGCGCGGGCCAACCAGGCCGAAATGCCGTCAATGGGCGTTGCGCCGCTCGTTGCCGGCGAAGCGGTGTTCGAACTCGTCGTGTGGCTGCTGCCGATCCCGGTCTTCGCGCTCGTCCTGCGCCCGCTCGGGCTCGGCCACCGTTTCGTGCATCTGGTGATCGCGCGGAACTGGGCCAATGCGCTGTTCAGCTATGTGATCGCCGCGCTCTATGTGCCCCATCTGGTCGTTGCCGACGACAATGGGGCGATGATGATGCTCGGCGGCGTGCTGATGGTGCTGATCCTTGTCGCCGCCGTCCGGCTGACACGCGCCGCGCTCGACAGCTCCGTGTCGCTGGCCATGGCCTTCATCGCCGGCGAGTTCATCGTCAGCATCGCGCTGGCGATCGCCTATCTGGGCATGCTCGGGCTTTGACCGGCGAGCCTACCTGATCGCGCCGATCAGCGCCTTTGACGGAAAGCATGTGGGCTGCCGGCCGTTCTTTTGCTGCCAGTCGCCGATGGAGCGGCGGGTCTTGAAGCCGGGCAGCCCGTCGGCGCCGCCGACATCATAGCCCTTGCCTTCGAGCACGCGCTGCATGGCGGCGATCTCCGAGCGGTAGAGCGTGTCGACCCGGCCCCAGGCGGCCTTGAACCGGCCCGAGCCCCATTCGATTCGGTCGCCCGCATGGCCGACGAACAGGGCGTAGAGATCGCTCTCATTATACTGTTTGAGCACGTAGAAGTTCGGCGTGACGATGAAGGCCGGGCCGCTGCGGCCGGCGGGCATCATCAGATAGGCCTCCAGATCCATCTCGTGGGCCGGAAAGGGGCGGCCGGAAATGCGGGTGATGCCCATCGCCGCCCAGTCGCGGATCTTCAGGCCCTGATCCGGCCCCTCGAAGCTGCATGAGATATCGGCGGGCACACTGACTTCGAACCCCCAGTCGCGTCCCGAAACCCAGCCGAAATGATCGAGATAGGCGGCGATCGAGCCCAGCGTGTCGGGCACGGACGTCCAGATGTTGAGTTTGCCGTCGCCATCGATGTCGACGGCGTGCTCCAGAAACGATGTGGGCAGGAATTGCGGCTGGCCGAGCGCGCCCGCCCAGGACGATTTCATCTGCGCGGGGGTGGCGTTGCCGCGCTCGACCATCTGAAGGGCGGCGACCAGTTCGGTACGGAAGAGATCGGGGCGGGTCGACATGAAGGCCTTGGTGCCGAGTACCTGAAAGGCGTCATGCGGAATATCGACCCGGCCGAATGCACTCTCGCGGCCCCAGATGGCGAGGATGATGCGCCCGGGCACACCATAGCGGCGTTCGAGCGCCGCCAGGGTCGACGCGTGCTGGCTGGCCAGACGGCGGCCCTGGCTGACGATGGCGCCCAGATTGTTCTCGTTGAAATAGCGGGCGGGCGCGGAAAACTCCGCCTGGCGAATGCGTTGCGGCGTCGTCTGGCCGGGTCGGACGAGGCCGGGAATGTCGGTGTTCAGGCGCTTTTGTCCCATGGCGCGATCGAATGTGGCGCGCGAGACGCCGGCGGACCTTGCCTTGGGCCACATCGTGTCTTCCAGAAAGCGCTCATACTGGCCCTGGAGATCGGCGCGGGCTGCGCCCGTCAAGGCGAGTATGCAAACAAGGACAAGGGCTGCAAGGCGGACCATCTGTCGTTCCCCGATCAAAGCGGTGGCGTCACGCTAGCAGGTGATTCCGGTGTGAAACAGGGCGCTGGTTCAGAAGTTGGTGCGCGCGCGCAGGGCAGCCGACAGCGTGCCTTCATCGAGATAGTCGAGTTCGCCGCCCACCGGAACGCCGTGGGCGAGCCGCGTGATCTTCACGTCCGTGTCCTCGAGCTGTGCGGTGATGTAGTGGGCGGTCGCCTGCCCCTCGACGGTCGCGTTGACGGCGAGAATGAGTTCGCGCACCGCGCCGCTCGCGACCCGGTCGATCAGGCCTGAAATGTTCAGATCGTCCGGGCCCACGCCGTCGAGCGGCGACAGCGTGCCGCCAAGCACGTGATAGCGGACGTTCATTTCAGCGGCGCGTTCGAGCGCCCACAGATCGGCGACATCCTCGACAACGATGATCGTTGCGTCCTCGCGTCGCGGATCGGTGCACACCGAACAGGGATCGGCGGTGTCGACATTGCCGCAGGTCGAACAGATGGTCACCTTGGCCGCCGCCTCGGCCATCGCACCGGCGAGCGGCTCCAGCAGTTGCTCGCGCTTCTTGATCATGTGCAGTGCCGCGCGCCGCGCCGAGCGCGGGCCCAAACCCGGAACCTTGGCCAGAAGCTGGATCAGCCGTTCGATCTCGGGGCCTGCGATTCGTTTCGATGACATGGCATTGATTTAGGCCGTCCGGCCCGGCGTGCAAAGCCGGAACACCGGCGCGTCAAGAAACGGGTGGCGGGCGACGCGGCTCGGCATTAGTGGAGATCGAATCCGCCTGTCGCCAAGAATGCCCCGCATGTCGCAGCCCGTCGCCGTCAACGTCGCCATGTCGCCCGCGCAGTGGGCGATGCTGATCACGCTTTCGATCGTGTTCGGCGGATCGTTCTTCTTCAACGGCGTGATCGTGCGCGACCTGCCGCCGTTGACGATCGTGTTCTTCCGGGTCGCCCTCGCCGCCGTCGCGCTGCACCTCTATCTGCGGGCGACCGGCCGTGCGTTGCCGTGGAGCGGCGCCGTCTGGCGCATGTTCTTTGCGATGGGCGCGCTGAACAATGTCATCCCGTTCACGCTGATCGTCTACGGCCAGACGCAGATCGCGTCGGGCGTCGCTTCCATCCTCAACGCGATGACGCCGCTCTTCACCGTCGTCGTCGCGCATTGCTGGACCGACGACGAGAAACTGTCGGGGCCGCGCATCGCCGGCGTCTTTGCGGGCCTTGGCGGGGTGGCGGTGATGATGGGCGGCGCCACGCTCGGCGGCGGCTGGGGCACGGTGGCGGCCTATCTGGCCTGTCTGGGCGCGGCGCTGGCGTACGGGTTTGCCGCCGTCTATGGCCGCCGCTTCCGCAAGGCGGCGATCGATCCGCTGGCGGTCGCGACCGGACAGGTGACCGCATCGAGCGTCCTGATGCTGCCGCTTATGCTCGCGGTCGACCGGCCATGGGCGCTCGCCATGCCGGGGGTCGACAGCGTGCTGGCGCTCGTCGGCCTTGCCATCGTCTCGACCGCCTTTGCCTACCTGCTCTACTTCCGCATCCTGTCGGGCGCGGGCGCGACGAACCTGTCGCTGGTCACATTTCTGGTGCCGGTCAGCGCGATCCTGCTGGGCATCGCCTTTCTCGACGAGGTGCTGCTGCCGCGCCACATGATCGGCATGGCACTGATCGGCGTCGGGCTGGCGCTGGTCGACGGGCGGCTGTTCCGGAGGCGTATCCCGCCGGTGCCATGATGCTAAACCGCAGGTTGCTCGCGCGTTGCGCAATGGATGCCGCCGCCCACTTCGCCCACCGGATCGACATCGAGCATCACGATTTCTCGTTTGGGATAAAGGTCGGCCAGTGTTTCCCGGGCCATCGCGTCGGCTTCCCGGTCACCGAACCCGGCCGCGATCACCGCGCCGTTGCAGACATAATAGTTGACGTAGGACGCGACGAATTCGGGACCATCCACCCGAACATCCAACGGCTCGGGCAGGACCACAAGTTCCAACGGTTCGCCGCGTGAATCGGTTGCCGCCGCCAGAATGTCATGGGTTTCAAACGCAGCCTTCGACCACGGATCGTCCGGCACGATATGCTCGGGCATCTGGATCAGGATCGTGCCGGGCGCGACGAACCGCGCCAGCGCATCGATGTGGTAGTCGGTGATGTCGGCGCCGGCGATTCCGGGCGCCCAGATCATCTTGTCGGCCCCCACCGCATCGAGCAGCAGGCGTTCGACCTCCGCGCGCGAACCAGTGTTGCGGTTCGGGTTCACCCAGGAGCTTTCATGGGCGATCAGCGTGCCGTGGCCGTCGGTCTCGACGCCGCCGGGCTCGCCGACGAGCCCGTTGTCGAACAGCTCGAGCTGCATGATCTCGGCAATCCGCCTTGCGATCGCACCGTCATGGCGGTGCACCTGCTTGCCGCCCCAGCCATTGAAATTCAGATAGCTGACGGCAAGCCCGCCCTGGCCGTCGACAACGAACATGGGGCCGGAATCGCGCGCCCACAGATCGTCGGTCGGCACGTCCCACACTTCGACGGCGTCCGACAGTCTGCGCCGCGCCGCCCGCTCGTGGCTGGCGTCCATCAGCATGACGACCGGCTCGAACTCGGCAATCGCGTTGGCGATGTCGGCGATCGCCTGCTGCACCATGCCGAGAAACACCGGATCGGGGTGCACCCGGCGGCTGACCGGCCATTGCATGAAGGTGCGCGCGTGCGGATCGTCCTCGGCCGGAAGATGGAAGCCCGCTGCGCGCGCGTTGGTCATGTCGGTTGCCCCTGCCATCTTCGGCATCAGCGATGCCGCGCCCGCCAAGGCCGCGCCCTTCGAGAAACGGCGACGCGACAGCATGATGCCGGGCTCAGAACGGCAGTTTCATGCCGGGCGGCAGGGGCAGGCCGGCGGTCATTTCCTGGGTCTTTTCGGCGACGATCTGCTCGATCTTGGCCTTGGCGTCCGAATGGGCGGCGATAATCAGGTCTTCGAGGATCTCGACATCGTCTTCGGAGAACATGGAGGAATCGATTTTGAGGGCCTTCATCGCGCCCTTGCCGGTGAGCGTGACGGTGACCATGCCGCCGCCGGCCGTGCCGTCGGCGGTCATCTCTTCCATCTCGGCCTGCATGGCCTGCATCTTTTCCTGCATTTCCTTGGCCTTGCTCATCAGGCCCATAATGTCGCGCATGGTTGTCTCCAGATCAGTCGGTATCGGTCGGATCGTCGGGGTCGGCGACGACGTCGCTCACGTCCATATCGGTATCGCCGGCGATTACGTCCAGCGGGCCGGCATCGTTGACGCGCACATCGACGACGCGCGCGCCCGGAAAGGCGCCCAGGATCGCCGACACGTCGGGATCGCGCGCGGCATCGGCGAACAGCGCGTCGCGTTTTTCGCCGTCGACCTCCTCCAGCGTCCGTCCGCCGGGTTCGCGGCTGACCGACACGATCCAGCGCGTGCCGGTCCAGTCGCCGAGCTTGCGCGACAGATCGCCGAGCAGCGTCGGCGGGGCATCCTCGGTCAGATTGACCGACAGCCGGCCCGGTTCGATGGAGACCAGCCGCACGCATTTGCGGATGATCACCTTCATCAGCGGGTCGCGGTGCCGGTCGGCCAGATCGGCCAGGTCCTGCAGGCCGGCAACGGGTACGGATGGCTGTGCCGGTTCGGGTGCGGCCATGGGCGGCTGGGCCGCCAGCGCCGGCCCGGGATTCTCCGAAACAAGCCGCATGGCCGATGCTCCACCGCCGGGGTGCGGCTGAACGGCGGTCATGGTGGTCGCCGGCTGCGCGGCTGGCGGCACGGGGTCGAGCGGTTGCCGCTGTCCCATTGCCGGCGGTGTTTCCGATGAGCCCGATGATGCGGAGTGCGACGGCGCCTGCGTGCCGGGTGGAGGCGCGTTAGCGGATTGCGCCGGGCCGGCCGGTGCGCTGTCGAGCTTCTTCAAGGCCTCGTCCAGCGTCGGCAGCGTCGATGCATGCGCGAGCCGGATCAGCAGCATTTCGGCGGCCGCGAAGGGCCGCGCCGCGCTCTCGCATTCGCCGATGCCCTTGAGCAACATCTGCCAGGCACGGGCCAGCACCGTGACCGGAAGCTTTTCGGCAAAGGCGATGCCCCGCTCGCGCTCGTCGGGCGACAGGGACGGATCGGCGGCGGCGGCGCCGGGCACATAGCGCAGCCGGGTGACCAGATGGGTGAACGAGGCCAGATCGTTGAGGACGACGACCGGGTCGGCGCCAGCCTGATAGAGCGACGAAAACCCGTCCAGCGCCTCGGTGACGCGGCCGGCCATCAGATGCTCAAACAGGTCTACGACGCGGGTGCGGTCAGCAAGGCCGAGCATGTCGCGCACGGCGCTCGCATCGACCGTGCCGTTGCCGTGGGCGATGGCCTGATCGAGGATCGACAGCGCGTCGCGCACCGAACCCTCGCCGGCGCGGGCGATCATGGCCAGCGAGGTGTCGTCGACGGCCACCTCTTCGGTGTCGGCAATGGAACGCAGGTGCGCGGTCAGTTCGGCGATCTCGATGCGGCGCAGGTCGAACCGCTGGCAGCGCGACAGGACGGTGATCGGCACCTTCCTGATCTCGGTGGTCGCGAAGATGAACTTGGCGTGGGGCGGCGGCTCTTCGAGCGTCTTCAAAAGCGCGTTGAACGCCTTTTCGGACAGCATGTGGATTTCGTCGATGATGTAGACCTTGTAGCGGGCCGACACCGGCGCGTAACGCACCGAATCGATGATCTGCTTGATGTCGTCGATGCCGGTGTGGGACGCCGCATCCATCTCGACCACATCGACATGCCGGCCCTCCATGATCGGCTGGCAATGGATGCCCGGCACGGTGAGGTCGATCGTCGGCTTGTCGATCGTGTCGGACTGGTAGTTGAGCGCGCGCGCCAGGATGCGCGCCGTCGTCGTCTTGCCGACACCGCGCACGCCCGTCAGCATCCAGGCCTGGGCGATCCGGTCGGCGGCGAACGCGTTGGTCAGCGTGCGCACCATCGGCTCCTGCCCGATCAGCGCGGTGAAATCGGCCGGCCGGTATTTGCGCGCGAGCACGCGATAGCCGGCATCTTTCGGGGAAGCATCGCTCATGGAGAAGATGTAGCGCAGTTGCGACCGGCTTGACCAGCGAAGCGGGCGGGATTCGACGCCTGATGCAAAAGGAAAGGCGGGAGGCTGGCACGGTGACCCGTGCCGGATCTCGTTAGGGCTGCTTCCTTCCGGACCTGACCCGGTTGGCGAGTGGCGCGTCCACCACCAACCTCCCGACCCTCATATCGACCTTCGGCCTAGCATTTGCAAGTCGCTTTCGGGGGCAAACCTGCTATCGTCGCCCGATGACGGACTTCGAACTCGATCCGACGCTCGAACGCGACAGCTTGTTCGTGACCGATCTGGGGCTGACCCAGTTGCGGCTGATGAACGATTCGCGCTTTGCATGGCTGATCCTCGTTCCGAAGCGTTCCGGCATTACGGAGATTCACGAACTGACGCCGCTCGACCAGACCATGCTGACCTTCGAGACGACGCAGATCGCCCAGGCGCTGGCCGATGTCACCGGCGCCGACAAGATCAATGTCGCCGCGCTCGGCAACCAGGTGCGGCAGTTGCACATGCATGTCATCGCCCGGCACCTGGGCGATCCGGCCTGGCCCGGTCCGGTCTGGTGCGCCGGAACGCCGACGCCTTACCAGAACGGTGCCGCCAAGGCCTTTATCGAGCGGTTCTCAAACGCGTTCTGAGGCGGTAGGTAGTCGGCTGAAACTGCCCCCTTCGGAGCCCTCATGGCCGACCTTTTTTCCGATGCTGCCGCGCCCGAACCCTCGGCGCTGACCGGCTTTGCCGGCAACCGGCTGCAGCGCTGGTCGGAAAAGCGCAGCGAGACATCGGTGCCCGAGGCGTTGGCCGATCCGCGCGCCCGGCTCTTGCTGGTCGGTGCGGGCCGCGCCGTGCTGCGGCCCAACGGAACAACGGCCGATCCATGGTTCGATGTCGCTTCGGCGAACACGCTTGGCGCGGACACCGACGGGGCGGTGCTGCTGGGCTACGAGGATGACGGCACGCCGGTTCTGGCGGCCTATGCCGATGTCGAGGCGCTGCCGGACGATCTGAAGGCGATCGATTATCGCTCGATCTATGTGCAGGGCCTGCTCGACGCGCCCGCGCTCGGCGCGCTGGCGCAGGGCGCCGCTCTGATATCCTGGCACGACACCCACCGCTTCTGTTCGCGATGCGGCCATAAGAGCGCGATGGCCGATGGCGGCTACAAACGCGTATGCCCGCAATGCGACGGCCAGCATTTCCCGCGCACCGATCCGGTGGTCATCATGCTGTCGGTGAGCGTTGACAATCAGCGGTGCCTGCTCGGCCGCAGCCTGCATTTTCCCGAGGGCATGTATTCGTGCCTTGCCGGCTTCGTCGAGCCTGGCGAGACGATCGAGAACGCTGTGCGGCGAGAGACCGAAGAGGAAGCGGGCATCACGATCGGCCGCGTGGCCTATCATGCCAGCCAGCCATGGCCGTTTCCGCATACGCTGATGATCGGCTGCTATTGCGAGGCTTTGACCGAGACGATCCGCATCGACGACGAACTCGAGGATGCGCGCTGGTTCACGCGCGGTGAGGTTCGCAAAGTGCTGGACGGGCGTGGCGGGGACGACTTCAAAATGCCGCCGCGCGGCGCCATCGCGTCACTGCTCGTCCGCAACTGGGCCGCGGCCGGTTAGCCTGGCCGGCTTTTCTGACGCTGGTCGGCGCCACGATAGACGCCCAGAACCCGGAAATGGTCAGAGAAGAAGCCGATCTCCTCGAAGGCCAGCTTCACATTGTCATCGTCCGGATGCCCCTCAATGTCGGCATAGAATTGGGTCGCGACGAACGCGCCGCCGATCTGGTAGCTCTCCAGCTTGGTCATGTTGACGCCATTGGTGGCGAAACCGCCCATGGCCTTGTAGAGCGCGGCGGGAATGTTGCGCACGCGGAAGACGAATGTGGTGATGATCAGTTCGTCGTCCGAGCGCCGCGCCGGGATGAACGGCGCCTTGGACAGGACGACGAAGCGGGTGATGTTGTTGGCCTGATCCTCGACGTCGCGCTCGAGTATGCCCAGGCCGTACATCTCGGAGGCCAGTTCGGGCGCCAGCGCCGCCATGGCCGGATCGCCGCTCTCGGCGACCAGTTTGGCAGCGCCCGCCGTATCGCCCGCGATCACCGCTTCCCAGCCATTGCTTCTGATGTACTTCCGGCACTGTCCGAGCGCGTGAATGTGACTGTGGACAGTGCGGATCGCCGAGCGGTCCGTGCCCGGCAGCGCCATCAGGTGAAAATGGATGGGCAGAAAGTATTCGCCGACAATGTGCAGATCGGATTCGGGCAGAAGATGGTGGATATCGGCCACCCGGCCGGCGATCGTGTTCTCGATCGGGATCATCGCCAGGGCGGCCGCGCCCTTGTCGACCGCGGTGAACGCATCCTCGAAGGTCGGGCACGGCATCGGCGTCATCGCCGGATACATGTTCCGGCATGCCGTGTCGGAATTGGCTCCGGGCTCGCCCTGAAAGGCGATCAGCGTTCTGGCGTTCTCGTCCATGGGTTTGGTTCTTCCTGTTCGCGCTCACGCCAAAAGAGTGCGCGCCCGCTCCAGATCGCGCGGTGTATCGACCCCGAACGGCACGGTGTCAACAAGCCGGGCATGGATGGTCATGCCCGCCTCGAGCGCGCGCAGCTGTTCGAGCCGCTCGCGCTGTTCCAGCGCCGAAGGAGGCAGGCCGACGAAACGGGCAAGCGCCGCGCGCCGATAGGCATAGATGCCGATATGGTGGTAGAGCGGGCCGTCGCCCCAGGGCGCCGTGGCGCGCGTGAAATAGAGCGCGTTGAGCGTATCCCGGGCCACGGGCGTACCGACGATCTTGACGATGTTGGGATCGGTCTTTTCGCCCTCGTCGGCGATTTCGTTGCCGAGCGTCGCGATGTCGCAGGCGGCGTTTTGGAGCGGGGCGATCGCGGCACGGACCATGGCCGGATCGAGCGTCGGCAGGTCGCCCTGAAGATTGATCACCACATCGATATCGCCGCTTGGATCGACCGCCTCCAGCGCCTCGAAGATGCGGTCCGAGCCCGAAGGGTGATCGGGCCGCGTCATCACCGCGCGATGGCCATGCGCGGCGACCGCTTCGGCGATCCGCTGATCGTCGACGGCAACCACGACATCGGCGCAATCGGCGTCGCGCGCCCGGTCGGCGACATGGACGATCATCGGCTTTCCGGCAATGTCGGCCAGCGGCTTGCCCGGCAAACGGGTCGAGGCCATGCGCGCGGGAATGAGGATGATCGGTGTCATGAAGGCCTGAACCGGGGGTCGGAATGGTGGCAAAACGTCTCAGCGGGTTCGACCTTATAGGTGTTGCAAGCCCCGGACAAAAGACATAGGAAACGGCCACTTTGCGCGTGCACGAAAGGTGCGCCGGCGGCTGATGATCGGGTAGAGGCTTTTTATGAACACCACCATGTATGCAGGCGCGTTCCTGGGGACCGTGTTTGTCGTGATGACCGTCGGACTGGCGAGCGACGCGATCTTTTCGCACCAGGCGCCCGAGCAGGAAGGCTTCGCGATCATCGTCGAGGAAAGCGAAGGCACCGCGGTGGCGGTCGAAGAGGTGGACGTGCCGATCTCGGTTCTTCTCGCCAGCGCCGATGCGAGCAATGGCGAAGGCGTCTTCCGCAAGTGCCAGTCCTGCCACAACATCGAAAGCGGTGCAGGCCACAAGACCGGACCGAACCTGTGGAACATCGTGGGCAAGGAAGTGGCCCTTTATGACGAGTTCCGCTATTCGCAGGCCATGCAGGACTATGCCGAAGGCGGCACGGTGTGGGACTTCGACTCGCTCAACAACTTCCTGGCTGCCCCCAAGGATTACATCGACGGCACCTCGATGAGCTTCGCGGGCCTGCCCCGCGACGGCGAGCGCGCCGACCTGATCGCCTGGCTTGCAACGCAGAACGACAGCCCGGTCGCGCTGCCCGAGCCCGAAGCGGCCCCGGCCGAAGAAGCCGCCGCCGAGGGCGATGCGGCTGAAACGACGGCGACCGAATAGGCCCAACTGACGCACAAGTGAGCCAGGTCGGCCCGGTTTTCGCCGGGCCGATCGTCGTTTGGGGCTTTGAATCGCCGCAAACGCCCCTACTGTGATTGGCAAGATCAATCGCGGAGGTGCCCATGAAGTTGCTGATCGCCAGCGCCGCTTGCCTGATGACCATGATCGCAATCGGCGATGCCGAGGCCCAGGAGGCCAGTGGCTGGGTGACCACCAGTTCCCTGATCGAACCGAGCAAATATGACGACGACTTCCGGCACTATGACCATGCCGATCCCGATGCGCCCAAGGGCGGCACGGTGAACCTTGCCGTTCAGGGCACGTTCGACAGCTTCAATCCCTACATCATCCGCGGGACGCCGGCTGCCGGCCTTGCCGGGTTCGGCGGCGGCCTGCTCTACGACACGCTTCTGTCGCAGTCGATCGACGAACCGTCGACCAGCCATCCGCGCCTTGCGGCGGCCTATACCTTTCCGCAGGATTATTCCTTCGTCGTCTACCGGCTCGATCCGGACGCGCGCTGGCATGACGGAGAACCGGTCACGCCCGACGACGTCGTCTGGACGTTCGACGTCCTGACCGAGCACAGCCAGCTCTATCGCGAGTACTACAAGAACATCACCGGGACCGAAATCCTCAACGCGACCGACATCAAGTTCTCGTTCGACCAGACCGGCAACCGCGAACTGCCGCAGATCATTGGCGACATGCCGGTCCTGCCCAGGCACTGGTGGGAAGGCACCGGTGCAGACGGCAACCCGCGCGACGTCAGCCAGCCGACACTCGAGCCGCCGCTGGGTTCCGGCCCCTATCGCATCGGCGAGTTCGACGCAGGCAGATCGATCACCTGGGAGCGGGTCGAGGACTATTGGGGCGCCGATCTGGGCGTCAATCTGGGCCGGAACAATTTCGACCGCATCGCCTACACCTATTTTCTCGATGCCACGCCGATCTGGGAAGCCTTCAAGAAGGGCGGAATCCAGGATTTCCGCACCGAAACACGGTCGTCGCGATGGGCCGGCGAATACAATTTCCCAGCCTTCGAGGAAGGCCAGGTGAAGAAGCGGGCCTTTCCGACGACCAGCCCGAAGCCCATGCAGGGCTTTGCGATGAACATGCGGCGCGACAAGTTCGCCGACCGGCGGGTCCGCCAGGCGCTGGCGCACCTGTTCGATTTCGAGAGCATCAACCGATTGCAGCTGGCCGGCCAGCGTACGCGCACCGACAGTTTCTTCGAAGGCGGTGAGTTGCAGGCGTCCGGCGTGCCCGAAGGCCGGGAACTGGAAATCCTGGAGGAGTACCGTTACGAACTGCCGGCCGAACTGTTCACGATGCCATTCGAAAACCCGGTCGGCGGCGATCGCGCCAGGAACCGGGAGAACCAGCGCATCGCGGCGGGGCTGATGCGCGAGGCGGGCTGGGAGCCGCGCGATGGCGCATGGGTCAATGCCGAAACTGGCGAACCCTTTGCCATCGAGATATTGGGCGCCTCTGAAACGACCAACATCATTGCCGGCCAGTTCACCGAGGATCTGCGCCGCTTCGGCATCGACGCGCAGATTCGCATTGTCGATGCCAGCCAGTACATCGCCCGGCTCGAAGAGTTCGATTTCGACATGACGACGGTCGTTCTCGCCCAGTCGCTGTCGCCGGGCAACGAGCAGCGCGACTTCTGGTCGTCTGCGGCGGCAGACAGTTCGGATTCGCGCAACATGTCGGGCATCGAGAACCCGGTCGTCGACGCGCTGATCGAAAAAATCATCTTCGCCGACGACCGTGACGAACTGGTGGCGGCCACCCGCGCGCTCGACCGCGTGCTCTTGTGGAACCACTATTACATCCCTCAATGGCACTCGGCGGACGAATGGATCGCCTGGTGGGACAAGTTCGGTTTCGTCGACAGCCAACCGGCCTATGCCGGTGTCGACTTCCAGTCCTGGTGGGTGAGGCCGGAGGCGATGCAATGATCATCGACCGGCGGCGGTTTCTGGCCGTCGCAGCAGGCGGCTTTGCGGCCTCGGCGATGTTTCCGAGACTGTCTCCGGCGGCCAATGCGCGCGGCACGCCTCTGCACGGCCTGTCCGCCTTCGGCGACCTGAAATACCCCGCCGGATTTGCCCGGTTCGACTATGCCAACCCGGACGCGCCGGCGGGCGGCGTGTTCAACTTCCAGCCCTGGTACTGGTACTTCAACCAGAACTACCAATCCTTCAACACGCTCAACACTTTCGTGCGCAGGGGCGATGCGCCGCCGCGCATGGAGATGTGTTTCGACACGCTGATGGTGTCGGCCCATGACGAGCCCGACGCGATCTACTGCCATGTCGCCGAGACTGTGACGATCTCCGAGGACGGCAACCGTTTCACCTTCCGGCTCCGGGACATTGCGCGCTTTCACGACGGCGCGCCGATCACCGCCGGCGATGTCAAATTCACCTACGATAGGATCAAGGCGCAGGGGCACCCGGACCTGTCGCTGCCGCTGCGGCCGCTCGCCGAGGTGATCGCCGAGAACGCGCGGACCGTGACGCTGGTGTTCGACGGCACACAGTCGGCGCAGGCCATCCTGACGATCGCATCGACCTATCCGATCCAGTCGGCGGCCTATTACGCCGACCGGACGTTCGACACATCGACGCTCGAGCCGCCGCTCGCGTCCGGCCCCTACAAGGTCGGTCGCTTCAATGCCGGCAGCTTCATCGAGTTCGAGCGCGTCGAGGACTATTGGGCCCGGGCGATCGGCACCGGTGCGGGGCAGAACCATTTCCAGACGATCCGCATCGAGTTCTTCACCGAGCGGCAGGCCGGGTTCGAGGCGTTCAAGAAGGGCGAGGTGACCTGGCGGCGCGAGTTCACGTCCAAGACCTGGGCGACCGAATACAATTTTCCGGCGATCACGGACGGCCGGGTGGTCCAGTCCCTGATCGACGCCGATGTGCGGCCATCCATGCAGGCCTGGGCGCTCAACCAGCGGCGCGAACGGTTCGCCGACCGGCGGGTGCGCGATGCGATCGCGCTGTGCTTCGATTTCGAGTGGACCAACCAGAATCTGTTCTACGGGCTCTATGAGCGCAGCCATTCGCTGTTTGCCGGATCGCAATATGAGGCGTCGGGCCTGCCGGACGTTGCCGAAACCGCGCTGATCGACAAGCTTGCAGCCGATCACGACCTGCCCGAAGGCATCCGTGATGAAGCCCACATGCAGCCGGCCGCCGACGGGTCGGGCCGCGACCGGGCGCGGCTGCGCGAGGCGACCCGCCTTCTCGCCGAGGCCGGCTGGAGGGCGGACGGCGAGGGCCGGCTGCGCAATGCCGGCGGCGAGACGCTGGACGTCGAGATGCTGATCCGGTCGTCCATCTTCGAGCGCATTTACGGCCCCTATGTGCGCACCATGAACCTGGTCGGCATCAATGCCAGCCTGCGACTGGTCGATCCCGCGCAATATCAGGCGCGCACCAGCGACTTCGATTTCGACATGGTTGGGCGCGCCATTGGCTGGACGCCGACACCGACGCAGAGCAGCCTCGAGGGCGTGTTCGGCGCAGCATCGGCCGACCTGCCCGGCTCGCGCAACTGGACCGGCGCGGCCGATCCGCTGGTCGACGCGCTGATCGCCGAAGTGGGCGCGGCCCCCGATCGCGACGCCTACCGCACGGCGATGCGTGTTCTGGACCGGGTGTTGCGTTTGCGGCGCGACTGGATTCCAAATTGGCGCGCAGCGAATCAGTTCATCGCCTACTGGGACATGTTCGGTTTCGACGACAAGCCGGACTATTTCTGGCCGATCGAGGCGCTGTGGTGGATCGACGAGGAAAAGGCGCGCGCGATTGGCAAGGCATGAGGCGATAACGATTCCGACCCTCGACCCGCGCGCGCGGAGACGCTGAGCAATGGGCGCCTATATCCTTCGCCGCATTCTGCTCATGGTTCCGACCATTTTCGGAATCATGGCGATTTCCTTCGTCATCGTGCAGTTCGCGCCGGGCGGGCCGGTCGAGCAGGTCATCGCGCAACTGACCGGCCAGGGGGGCGATGCGACCGAGCGCTTCACCGGCGGCGGCAGCGAGGTTTCCGGGGCCGATGAGTTCGGCAGCAGCGTCGAAGGCGGCGGGGCCAGTTCGCGCTATCGCGGCGCGCAGGGGCTCGACCCCGAGTTCATCGCCGATCTCGAGCGCCAGTTCGGCTTCGACAAGCCGCCGCTCGTCCGGTTCGGCAACATGATCTGGGACTATCTGCGGTTTGACTTCGGCGAGAGCTATTTTCGCGACATCACCGTCATCGACCTGATCCTCGAAAAGATGCCGGTGTCGGTGTCGCTGGGGCTCTGGATCACGCTGATCTCCTATGCGATCTCCATTCCGCTCGGCATCCGCAAGGCGGTGTCGGACGGTTCGCGCTTCGATGTGTGGACGTCGGGCGTGATCATCGTCGCCTATGCCATCCCCGGCTTCCTGTTCGCAATCCTGTTGATCGTCCTGTTCGCCGGTGGATCGTTCTTCGACTGGTTCCCCCTGCGCGGGCTCGTCTCCGACAATTGGGCCGAACTGTCATGGCCGGAACGGATCGTCGACTATTTCTGGCACCTGACGCTGCCGTTGACCGCAATGGTGCTGTCGGCGTTCGCGACGACGACGCTTCTGACCAAGAACTCGTTCCTCGACGAAATCCGCAAGCAATATGTGATCACCGCGCGGGCCAAGGGCCTGACCGAGCGCCAAGTGCTTTACGGCCATGTGTTTCGCAACGCGATGCTGATCATCATCGCCGGCTTTCCGGCGGCGTTCATCTCGGCCTTCTTCACCGGATCGCTCCTGATCGAGACGATCTTCTCGCTCGACGGGCTCGGCCTTCTGGGCTTCACCTCGGTCGTCAACCGCGATTATCCGGTGGTGTTCGCAACGCTCTACATCTTCTCGCTGATGGGACTGCTGGTCAGCCTTCTGTCGGACCTGATGTATACGTGGATCGACCCGCGCATCGATTTCGAAAGCCGGGAGGTCTGACATGGACCAGACGGTTGACGAACCCACTTTCGGACGGGACGGCGCCATACCGCGACGGCGGCGGCCGTTCCTCTCGCCGCTCAACCAGCGGCGCTGGCAGAACTTCAAGGCCAACCGGCGCGGCTACTGGTCGCTGTGGCTGTTTCTCGTCCTGTTCGTCCTGTCGCTGTTTGCCGAATTCATCGCCAACGACCGGCCGATCCTGGTCTCCTACAAGGGCGAACTTCTGACGCCGGTCTTCGTCAACTATCCCGAGGAGAAATTCGGCGGGTTCCTGGCGCGCACCGACTACACCGACCCGTTCATCCAGGACGAGATCAAGGCCAATGGCTGGATGGTCTGGCCGCCGATCCGCTATTCCTACAGGACCGTCAACAAGGAGGTGCCGACCACCGCGCCCTCCAAGCCGGCCTTCATGTTCGACAGCCGCGAGGAGTTGTGCGCGCGCTATGCCGGCGGCATCGACGATCCGAACTGCCACTGGAGCAATTTCAACTGGCTCGGCACGGACGACCAGGCGCGCGACGTCCTGGCGCGGACGATCTACGGCTTCCGCATATCGGTCCTGTTCGGGCTGATCCTGACGATCGCCTCGGCGGTGATTGGCGTCACCGCCGGCGCGATCCAGGGCTATTTCGGCGGCTGGACGGATCTGATCTTCCAGCGCGTGATCGAGATATGGTCCTCGATCCCGGTCCTCTACATACTCTTGATCATGGCCGCCGTGCTGCCGCCGGGCTTCTGGGTGCTGCTCGGCATCATGCTCATCTTCTCATGGGTCGGCTTTGTCGGCATCGTCCGTGCCGAATTCCTGCGCGCACGCAACTTCGAATATGTCAACGCGGCGCGCGCGCTCGGCGTGTCGAACCGGACGATCATGTTCCGCCATCTCCTGCCGAACGCGATGGTGGCGACGCTGACCTTCCTGCCATTCATCCTGAACGGGTCGATCACCACGCTGACCTCGCTCGATTTCCTCGGCTTCGGCCTGCCGCCGGGATCGGCTTCGCTCGGCGAACTCATCCTTCAGGGCAAGAACAACCTCCAGGCGCCGTGGCTCGGCTTTTCCGGCTTCATCGTCATTTCGATCATGCTGTCGCTGCTGATCTTCATCGGCGAGGCGACGCGCGACGCGTTCGATCCCAGGAAGACGTTTGGGTGATGCGACAGGCGTGCTATATGAAGGTAGAATTCTACCTCGGAGACCACGATGGGTCTGAACATCAAGAATGAGCGCGTGCATCAATTGGCGAAGGAACTCGCCCTCAAGCGCAATTCCACCATGACGGCCGTGATCCTTGACGCGTTGGAAAGCGAGCTGGAACGAGATCAAGCTCGCTCCGATGAGGCTCAACGGCATCGGATCAAGGCGCGAGAGCAGTTTCTCGCACACCGCGATTCGATGAAGGAACTGCCGGCAGGCTACACCAGCAGTCATGACGACCTTTATGATGAAGACGGCTTTCCGGCATGATTGTCGATGCGTCAGCGATCGTGGCGTTTGTCATGAAGGAAGAGGGCAGCGGCATCTACGAGCCTTACCTGTTCAGCGACACGGTTCCGCTTTTCATATCCGCCGTCAATTGGTGGGAGGTCCATGCCCGCATAACCAGGCATGACAAGCCCGACGTCACACGATCATTGCAGTTCTTTCAACGAGGAACGCGCTTGAAGTTCGTCGCAGTAGACAAAGACCAAACCAACATGGCTATCGAAGCGTTCCGCCGCTTCGGCAAGGGACACCATCCCGCCAAACTCAACCTCGGCGATTGTTTCGCCTACGCTCTGGCCAAGGTTCGAAACGAACCGCTGCTCTTCAAGGGGAACGATTTTCACCATACCGATGTGCGGGCCGCGCTGTGACAGAACCACTCCTGTCCGTCCGCGATCTTTCCGTCGACTTCACGCAAGGCGGCCATGTCACCCATGCGGTCAGAACGATCTCGTTCGACATCGGTGCGCGCGAAACCGTGGCGCTCGTCGGCGAGAGCGGGTCGGGCAAGTCGGTCTCCGCCCTGTCCGTGCTCAAGCTGCTGCAATATCCGGCCGCGTCGCACCCGTCGGGTCAGATCATGTTCGGCGGGCAGGATTTGCTGGCGGCGTCGGACGACGAACTGCGCACGGTCCGCGGCAACGACATTTCGATGATCTTCCAGGAGCCGATGACGTCGCTGAACCCGCTGCACCCGATCGAAAAGCAGGTCGGCGAGGTGTTGCGGCTGCACCAGGGCATGGGCGAAGCGGACCAGCGAGCCCGAACGCTCGAACTGCTCAACCAGGTCGGCATTCGCGAACCCGAAAAGCGCCTTGGCGCCTATCCGCACCAATTGTCCGGTGGCCAGCGCCAGCGCGTGATGATCGCCATGGCGCTCGCCAACACGCCCAGGCTGCTGATCGCGGACGAACCGACGACGGCGCTCGATGTGACCGTTCAGGCGCAGATCCTCGAACTGCTCGACGATCTCAAGCGGCAGCAGGACATGTCGATGCTGTTCATCACGCACGATCTGGGCATTGTGCGGCGCATCGCCGACCGCGTCTGCGTGATGACCGATGGGGAGATCGTCGAGACCGGGCCGACCGAGGCGATCTTCGGCGACCCGCAGCACGTCTACACCCGGCACCTGCTCGCGGCCGAACCGAAGGGCCAGCCGCCCCGCGCCGACCCCGACGCGCCCGTCGTGATGGAAGGCGACCAGATCAAGGTCTGGTTCCCGATCAAAAAAGGCTTCCTGCGCAAGACGGTCGATCACGTCAAAGCGGTCGACGGGATCGACGTGACGGTGCGCGCAGGCCAGACGCTCGGCGTCGTCGGCGAGAGCGGGTCGGGCAAGACGACGCTTGGGCTGGCGCTCAGCCGGCTGATTTCGTCGGACGGCCGTATCCGGTTTGCTGGCGAGGCCATCGATGCACGCTCGTTCCGTCAGATGCGGCCGCTTCGCAAGGATCTGCAGATCGTCTTCCAGGACCCGTTCGGATCGCTGAGCCCGCGCATGTCGATCGCCGAGATCGTCGCCGAGGGCCTTGCGATCCACGAACCGGGCCTGAGCCCCGACGAACGCGACGATCGCGTCGTCGCCGCCCTCGACGAGGTCGGGCTCGATCCCGAGACGCGGTTCCGCTATCCGCACGAATTTTCCGGCGGCCAGCGCCAGCGCATCGCCATTGCCCGGGCGATGGTGCTCAAGCCGAAATTCCTGATGCTGGACGAGCCCACTTCGGCGCTCGACATGAGCGTTCAGGCCCAGGTGGTCGACCTTCTGCGCGATCTGCAGAAGAGGCACAATCTGGCCTATCTGTTCATCAGCCACGATCTGAAAGTGGTGCGGGCGCTCGCCAATCACGTCATTGTCATGCGCGGCGGACTAATTGTCGAACAGGGGTCGGCCGACACCATTTTCGACGCGCCGGAAACCGATTACACAAGGGCGCTGATGGCCGCCGCCTTCGACATCAAGACGAGCGCGGCCGGCGTCGTCAGCCAGTAGGCATTTTTGGCAAGCGAGTTCGCACGATGGCACCCTCCCCCGGCTCGATCCTTTTGTCCGTCACCGGCTTCGATCCCGCCGTGTGGCGTGACGAGATCGAACGGGCCGCACCCGGCCGGACGGTTGTCACCGAACCGGACGGGCCCGAAGACGCATCCATCCATTACGCGGTCGTGTGGAAGCAGCGGCCCGGCATTCTCAACCGGCTGCCCAATCTCAAGGCGATCTTTTCGATCGGCGCCGGCGTCGACCACATCTTCGCCGATCCCGATGTTCCGGACGTGCCCATCGTGCGCGTCGTCGCCGACGACCTGACCGAGCGGATGAGCGAATATGTGGTCTGGCAGGTGCTCGACCATCACCGCAAGGGGCCGCGCTACCGGCGCCAGCAGGCGGAGAAAATCTGGCATGAAGACCGGATGCAGCCGGCCGCGCGCGACGTGACGGTGGGCATTCTGGGTCTCGGCGTACTCGGGCTCGATGCGGCGCGCAAGCTTGCCGCGCTCGGCTTTGAAGTCGCGGGTTGGAGCCGGACGGCAAAGAAAATCGAAGGCGTAGCGACCTTTGCCGGCGATGACGGGCTCGACGGTTTTCTGGCCATCAGCGACATCGTCGTGTGCCTTTTGCCGCTGACGCCGAAGACAAAGGGCATCCTGTCAAAACCGCTGTTTGCGAAGATGAAACGGCGCGGGCCGCTGGGGCCGGCCGTGCTGATCAATGCCGGCCGCGGCGATCTGCAGAACGAGGCCGACATCCTTGCGGCTCTGGAAAATGGCTGGCTGGGTGCGGCCAGCCTCGATGTGTTCCAGGCCGAGCCGCTGCCCGAAACCAGTCCGCTCTGGACCCATCCGCGCGTGACGATCACGCCGCATGCGGCGGCCACATCGGTGCCCGCCGCACTGATCCCGCCCATGATTGCCCAGATTGAATCACATGAGCGCGGTGAACCGCTGACCAATCTGGTCGATCGCGACGCCGGCTACTGATCGCCGTCAGGGACGCCGATAGCCGGTCGGTTGCCCGTAGAGAGCCGCGATGCGGTCGATGGCCTGACCGAGCGGTTCGCTCGAAACCGCCATCGCATTGGCGTTGGCATGCAGCAGCGTCTCGGCGTCACGCATGATGCCGACATGGCCGATCCAGAAGACGAGATCTCCGCGCCGAAGACCGTTTGCGGGATCGGCCGGTTCGCCCAGTTCCGCTTCCTGCATGTCGCTGTCGCGCGGCGCCGCCCGGCCGGCCATCAGCATGGCCAGTTGCACAAGGCCCGAACAGTCGATGCCGAAGGCGGACGTTCCGCCCCACAGATAGGGCGTGTGAAGCAGCGTTTCGGCGGCGGCCGCATAATCCGGCTCATGGTCATCCGCCTCGCGGATGTGCCCTGCCGGGCAATAGCGGCCGTCGTCGAGGCGCGCATAGGCGACATTGCGGCTCTCGACGAATTCAGCGACCGAAACCAATGAGCCCATCGAAAGGCAGTCGGCCGGGGGACGCTTGAAATCCGGCTCATCGAAAAGGAACGTCCGTGGCGCCGCGATGCGGTGGGTGCCGGACGCCGTGCCCAAGGGTCTGCTCAACGCACGCTGAGCGACATAGCCGACATATCCGTCCCGCTCGGCCTGAACCCAGGCCCAGCCCTCATCGGACTGAAACATGCGAACCCGGTCGCCGTGGAGCAGTTGTGTGCCCAGACCGGCCTGCGGCATCGGTTGCGTGCGCATATCGACCACGGCGTCCCGGACGACCAGCTCCTCGCCATCAGCGAAATGGTTGGCATCGACCAGACCGCGCAACCGGGCGTCGGCCAAGTCGCGGCGAAAGGCGTGCAGGCGCGGATCAAGCGGCTTTTCGGTCATGCGGGCAGTTCCCTCGCCTTGGCGATGATGACGTCGGCGAACCGTTCCAGATAGAGCGCGCCGTCAACGGTGCGGGCGATGACCACATTGCGCCGATCCCGCGGATCGCGATGCCGGGTGACCAGCTTCATGGCACCCATCGTGTCGAGTGCGCGCGTGATGACCGGCTTGGTGACGCCGAGATGTGCGGCCAGCCCGCGCACCGAATGGGGCGGCGGTTCGAGGTAGATCGTCAGGAGGATGGCAAGTTGGCGCGTCGTCAGGTCCGGCGCGCTGTCGCGCACCTCGGCAAGCGATACATGGTGCCAGAGCGCGAGCGCCTGGCTGGGCCTCAATGTGACCGTCATCGTCCGCTGGTCGCACACAAACGTTTCGGAACCGTTTCAATATGACGGTCCGAGCCGTGGCACACAAGGGCGAGGTCACCGGTCGCCGTAACGATGTTCCAGAACCGCGAACAGGGCGCGGATCGCCTGCGCCTCGCCGCCGACCGGCGCGTGCAACTTCGGCTTCGGCGTCCACGCGAACAGGTCGAGATGGACCCAGGGCGTCTTGTCGGCCACGAACTTCTGCAGGAAGAGCGCGGCCGTCACCGATCCGGCGAACCCGTCGGCGGTTACATTGGCGCAGTCCGCCACCGTCGATGACAGGTTGCGGGCGTATGGCTGCCAGAGCGGCATGCGCCAGAGCGGATCTCGCTCGGCTTCGGCGGCCCTTGCCAAAGCGCCGGCCAGCGCATCGTCTCCCGTGTAGAAGGGCACGATATCGGGGCCGAGCGCAACGCGCGCCGCACCCGTCAGCGTTGCCATGTCCACGATCAGATCCGGCTCTTCCTCATCGGCCAGTGCCAGCGCATCGGCCAGCACCAGCCGGCCCTCGGCATCGGTGTGGCCGATTTCCACGGTCAGGCCCTTGCGCGTCGGATAGACGTCACCGGGCCTGAACGCATTGCCGGAGATCGCGTTCTCGACAGCGGGGATCAGCACACGCAGCCGCACGCCCAGTTCCATCGCCATGATCATGGCGGCCAGGCCCAGAACGTTGGCCGCGCCGCCCATGTCCTTCTTCATGTTGCGCATCGAGCCCGAGGGCTTGATGCCGACGCCGCCGGTGTCGAACGAGACGCCCTTGCCGACCAGTGTCAGCTTCGGTGCGGTCTTTTTTCCCCACCTCATGTCGATCAGGCGCGGCGGCGTTGCCGAGGCACGACCGACCGCATGGATCATCGGCAGCTTCTTGGCGATCAGTTCCTCTCCGGCGATCACCTTGACGACCGCCTTGTGGCCGGCTGCCAACGTCCGGGCGGCCGCCTCGATCGCCGCCGGCCCCATGTCGTTGGCCGGCGTGTTGACGAGATCGCGGGTCAGCGAAACCGCGCCCGCAACCGCTTCGAGACGCGCGCGATCGACCGCTTTGTCGGGCACGAGCCGGACGCGTTTGGCCGGCGGCGTACGGTACAGGTCAAAACGATAGGCGCCCATGCAGAAACCCAGCGTCGCCTTCCCGATATCGGTCTCATCGGGATTGGCGACGAACCAGTCACCCGCCGGCAGCTTGCCGGCGAGCGCGCCAAGCGCGAACGGATCGGCCGGTTCGCCCAGGGCGATGGCCGCCCCTGCCACGCCGCCGCCGTCCGGCGCGGGCACGAGGGCGACGGCCCCGGCCTCGGCTTCGAAGCCCGTTGCCTCCAGCCATGCCGTCACCTGTGCCGGACTGCTTTTTGCGTTGTTTCCGACAATCCAAATGGGCCGCGCGTCGGTGCGCGCTTCGTCAGGAGCCAGCATTGTCAGTCGATCAGCCATCATGTCCTCGGCGCCGGGGATTAACCATCCGTTAGGGTTAACAGATTATCGCTGGTTAACAGAGGTTAATGCGGAGTTACGCCCGCAAAAGGACGCATGCCGCGTGCCGGCCCTGCTTCGTGGAGTATCGCGATGTCCAAGCCTATCGGTTCATCGAACCTGCACCGGCCCGCCCGCCTCGGTGTCGCTGTGCTGCTGGCCGGTCTTCTGGCCGGGTGTGCCAACAGCAACCTGACGACCGGATCGATCGGGCCGGCGGGCAACAAGCCGATCGCGCAATTGAGCGGCACGGAACTGCAATCGGCGCTGGCCAGCCACCGCCGCCAGTACGAACGCAACCCGAATGACAAGTCGGTGGCGATCGCCTATGCATCCGTGCTGCGGATGAACGGCGCGAACGAGCAGGCGCTGGCCGTGATGCGCAAGGCTGCGATCACCCATTCGCGCGACAAGCAGGTTCTGGCCGCCTACGGCAAGGCACTCGCCGGTGCCGGTCAGTTTCCGGCCGCGCTCGACGCGATCCAGAGGGCGCAGGACCCGACGCAGCCTGACTGGGAACTGCTTTCGGCCGAGGGCGCGATCTACGATCAGACAGGGCGTCCGGACGAAGCGCGCCAGCGCTATGAAAAAGCGTTGCAGATCCGCCCGAACGAACCCTCGGTCCTGTCGAACCTTGCGATGAGCCACATGCTGCAGGGCGATCTGCCGACAGCGGAACGGCACTTGCGCACGGCGGTGCAACAGCCCGGCGCGGACAGCCGCGTGCGGCAGAATCTGGCGCTGATCGTCGGTCTTCAGGGCCGGTTCGCCGAAGCCGAGGACATTGCCCGCCGCGAGATGACGCCCGACCAGGCCGAAACCAACATCGCCTATCTGCGGCAGATGCTGGCGCAGCAAAATGCTTGGAACCTGATCGAGCAGGAAGACCGGCAGAACGCCGCCAACTGACGATCCGTCCGCCCGTCCCCCCCGCGAATGACCGCAACCCCCGACAAAAAAACCCGCCTTTAGGCGGGCCCTTTTTGTCGTGTCGGGCGCGATGCGATCACCCTCCGCCGAAGATGCCGCCCTGTTGCGAGACCTGGATGCCGGCCGGGCCGAGAATCACGCCGAACAGGACCGGCAGGAAGAAGACGATCATCGGAACGGTCAGCTTGGGCGGAAGCGCGGCCGCCTTTTTCTCGGCTTCGGTCATGCGCTGTTCGCGGCTTTCGTTGGCCAGAACGCGCAGCGCGGAGCCGATGGGCGTACCGTAACGTTCGGCCTGGATCATCGCCTGGGAGACGGCCTGGACCGAGTCGAGGCCGGTACGCTTGGCCAGGTTTTCGTAGGCTTGCCGGCGTTCGCTGAGATAGGACAGTTCCGCGCCGACCAGCACCAACTCTTCGGCAAGCGGCACCGATTGCGTGCCGATCTCCACGGACACGCGCTTGAACGCGGCTTCCACGGACATGCCCGACTCGACGCATATCAGCATCAGGTCGAGCGCATCGGGCCAGGCCTTGCGGATGGAGTTGCCGCGCTTGCCTGCCAGGTTGCTGACATACAGATTGGGCGCATAAAAGCCCGCATAGGCGGCGCCGACGCACATGAACGAACGCATCATGGTCGAGTGTTCGCTGAAGTTGCCCAGGCCGAAAATGTAGAAGATGGCCACGGCCAGAAACAGAAACGGCAGCACGAAGCGGGCGAACAGGAACATGTTCAGCGGCTGCTGGCCCCGGAAACCGGCCATCCGAAGCTTCTTGACCGTCGCATCGTCGGCCAGCGCCTTGCGCAGATCGAGCCGGTCGACCACGCCTTTGATGCCGGCGAACCTGGACTCATCGACGCGCAGCGACCCCTTGCCCTGAACCTTTTCGGTGGCCAGCCGAGCGCGCTCGCGGGCGCGAATCTCGTCGCGCTCGGTTGCGACCATCTTCATCCGGCTCTTGAGCTGGCTGCCGCCGGTCACCGCCGTGAGCAGCGTGAGGATGGTGGCGAACACGGCGACCGAAACGAGCACGGCGAAGACGAACTGCGGTGACGTGGCGGTCTGGACAATGGTCGATATCATGGCCGGACCTCACACCTCGAAATTGATCATCTGACGCATGACGAAGATGCCGATCGACATCCAGACAAGCGACACGCCGAGAATGAACAGCCCCGTATCGGTCGTGAACAGCAGCATGATGTACTCCGGGCTCGTCAGATAGACGAGAAACATCACGACGGGCGGCAGGGCACCGATGATGACGGCGGACGCCTTTGCTTCCATCGACATGGCGGCGACCTTGTTCTTCATCTGCTTGCGCGCCCGCAGCACCTTCGACAGGTTGCCGAGCGCTTCGGACAGGTTGCCGCCGGCCTGCTGCTGGATCTGGATGACGATCGCAAAGAAGCTGGCCTCGGGAACCGGCATGTGGTTGTACATGCGCATGCACGCTTCGGGCGTCGGCACACCCAGTTGCTGCGCCTCGACGATCCTGCCGAACTCCGTACGGACCGGCTCCTTGGCCTCGCCCGCGATCAGGCGGATCCCGTCGTTTAGCGGCAGGCCCGACTTGATAGCCCGGACGATGACGTCGATGGCATTGGGAAACTCGTCGAGAAACTGCTTCATGCGGCGCTTGCGCAGAAACGCGACGATCCAGCGCGGCACGCCAAAAGCGCCGGCGAAAAACACGGCCGGCACGTAGATGAGGCCAAGGCCAGCCACCAGCGCCATGACCGCCAGGGCACCGCCGAGGCCGGCCGACATCAGATAAAAGGTCCGCATCTCGATATTGAGGCCGGCCTGCTTGATCTGCATCTTCAGCGACGGCTTGGTGATGTGCTTTTCGCGATCCTTGTTCCGTTTTTCGAGATCATCAAGGGATTCGCTGACCTGCTTGCGGCGCTTCTGGCCTTCATTGAGGCGTTCGACCGCGGCCTTGCGCACCTTGGTGTCGGAGCTGCGACTGCTGATGGCGGCAAGGCGCTTGCCGGATTTCTCCTCGATCTGCACCCTGTTGTACAGCAACGCATAGAGCACGCCGCCGACACCGAGGGCGGCGAGCGCGAAGATGGCAATCACGATGACGGGAATGCCCATGATCGTCATGGCTGCCTATCCCTGCCTGCTGTCCACTGCACCATCAGTTCTGGACCGTTTCCATGGAATCGAGCGCCGCCGCCAGACGCTGCTCCTCATTGTAGTAACGGGCCCTGTCCCACATGGCCGGACGGCCGATGCCGGTCGAGCGGTGCTTGCCGAGGATCTTGCCGTTGGTGTCCTCACCCTGCATGTCGTAAAGCATCAGGTCCTGGGTGATGATCACGTCGCCTTCCATGCCGACCACCTCGGTGATGTGGGTGATCCGGCGCGAGCCGTCGCGCAGGCGTGCCGCCTGAACGATGACGTCGACCGAGCCGACGATGATTTCGCGCACGGTGCGCTGGGGCAGCGAAAAGCCGCCCATGGCGATCATCGATTCGATACGGCTGAGACATTCGCGGGGCGAGTTGGAGTGGATGGTGCCCATGGACCCGTCATGGCCGGTGTTCATGGCCTGCAGCAGGTCGAACACTTCCGGTCCGCGCACCTCGCCGACGATGATCCGCTCGGGACGCATGCGAAGGCAGTTCTTGACGAGATCGCGCATGGTGATCTGGCCTTCGCCCTCGAGGTTGGGCGGGCGGGTTTCAAGCCGCACGACATGCGGCTGCTGCAGCTGCAGTTCTGCCGAATCCTCGCAGGTGATGATGCGCTCATCCTCGTCGATGTAGCGCGTCAGGCAGTTGAGAAGCGTCGTCTTGCCCGAGCCCGTGCCGCCGGAAATCACCACATTGCAGCGCACCCGGCCTATGATCTGGAGCAGCGTGGCACCCTCAGGCGAGATCGATCCGAAATTGACCAGCTGATCGAGCGTCAGCTTGTCCTTCTTGAATTTGCGGATCGTCAGTGCGGTGCCGTCGATGGCCAGTGGCGGGGCGATGACGTTGACGCGGCTGCCGTCGGCGAGACGCGCGTCGCAGATCGGGCTCGATTCGTCGACACGCCGGCCCACCTGGCTGACGATCCGTTGGCACACGGAAAGCAATTGCTGGGCATCGCGGAACTTGACGTCGGCGTGTTGGACCTTGCCGTCCACTTCGATATAGGCGCTGTCCGGCCCGTTGATCATGATGTCGGCGATATCGTCGCGGGCCAGCAGAGGCTCGAGAGGGCCGTAGCCCAGAACGTCGTTGCAGATGTCCTCGAGCAGCTCCTCCTGCTCGGCGATCGACATCGCATAGTTCTTGATCGCGATGATGTCGTTGACGATGTCGCGGATTTCCTCGCGCGCACTGTCACCATCAAGCTTGGCGAGCTGCGACAGATCGATCGTTTCGATCAGCGCGGAGAAAACCTGCGTCTTGGTGTCGTAATAGGATTCGTTGCGCTGGGACTGGGAGCGCGCAGCCGGCTTGGCGGGCGTGACGGCCGGTGCCGGCTCGGGCTGAGCCGCAGGCCGCGCCGGTGTCTCAGGCTCGGGCGCGGGCGCGGGAGCTGTCGCGGCCTCGACCGGTTCGGGTGCTGCCGGGCTTGTCGGGGCGTCGTGCGTCGATCCCGCCGAACCGGCCGGTCCGGCCGTTCCCGCTGTGCCTCTCTTGCCGAACATCAATATGCCCCCGTGGTCGAACGCGTTGCCGTCATGACTTCTTCAGCCGCGCCAGCAGCGCCTGAAGTCCGGGCTTGTGTTTGGGCACGGACACCGAGCGGCCCGTCACCAGATGAGCGAGTTGGCCCAGCGTGGCCACCACGGGGCTCGCGGCATCGGTTTCGGCCAGCATGCGGCCCGAATTGGCGGCGTTGCCGAAAAGCTGCGCGTCGAACGGAATGACGGCCGCCGGCTCGACCTCGAGCGGATCGCTGAAGTCGCCAACGGAGATTTCCGGCCGCTTGGGCACGCCGACCTGGTTGATCACCAGCCGCGGCGGCGAGTCGTTCGGACGCAGTCCGCGCAACGTGTCGATCAGGTTCTTGGTGTTGCGCAGATTTGCCAGTTCCGGAGCGGCGACGATCACCACTTCATCGGCATGGGTGAGCGTCGCCTTGGTCCAGCCGTTCCAGCCGTGCGGCACGTCGAGAACAACCGCCGGCGCGGTGCGCTGTGCGATGTCGATCAGGTTGCCGAAGGCATCGGCGCCGAAATCGTAGGAACGATCCAGCGTCGATGGCGCCGCCAGAAGCGACAGGTTCTCGGCGCAGTTGGCGAGCAGCCTGTCCAGATAAACCTCGTCCAGACGCTCGGGCGAGAAAACGGCTTCGGCAATCCCCTGCGCGGGATCCTGGTCGAAGTTGATGTTGGCTGTCCCGAAGGGCAGGTCCATATCGACGACCACGACCTCGTTCTCGAACAGTGTCGAGATCGCCCAGGACACATTGTGGGCGATGGTCGAGGCGCCGACGCCGCCCTTGGCACCGACAAAGGCGATCGACCGTCCGATCGGATCGGCTTCGGGATCGGCGAACAGACCCGAAATCGTGCTCATCAGATCTGCAAGCGAGACCGGCGCGACCATGTATTCGGAGATGCCCGCGCGGATCAGCTCGCGGTAAAGGGCAATGTCGTTGTGATGGCCGATGATGACGACGCGGCTGGAAGGATCGCAGACATCGGCCAGTTCGTTGAGCCGCGCCATCAGTTCGTCGCGGCCGCAGGCGATTTCAATAAAGATCAGATTGGGCGTGGGTGCGGTCTGGTAGAATTCGACGGCTGCGGCAAGACCGCCCATGTAGACGCGCGTCTGCGCCTTCGACATCCGCCGGTCTTCGGCCATGCGCTCGATGGTCGATGCCACGGCCTGGGTCTCGCAGAACGCCTGCACGGAAATGCGCGGCACCGGCCGGACCTGCTGAAGCGCATCGGCCTCTTCGGGCGCCGCCGCCAAGGGCTCGGCATCAAGATTAAGAGCGGTATCGGACATGTCACTTGCTTCCGCTTCGGTTTCTGGACTGCCCGCGATCGCGCGGGCAGTGTTCTGTGTCATCGTCAATAGGCGACCTCGGAGGCCTTTCCGGTCGGCCCGCTCTGATAGGTGCCGATCACCACACCGCGCTGGGCGGCGTCGATCGGCGACATCGCACGGGGCCCAAGAAGGTCGTTCGGATTGTCGATCTGAGCGGCGAGGTTTTTCTGGGTGGAGCAGCCGAAATCGCTGTAGTGGCGGTTCTGCGCAGTCTCGGCCAGGTTCCCGGTCCACTGACCGCAGGGTTTCGGAACGTCGGCGGTGACACCGTGGAAGGACAGCCGGACCGGAGCGGCGGCGCCATGCCCGCTGGCATCATAGTGCTGGATCGACACGTCGTTGCGGCTGGCGCCGCCTCGCTCGATCGCATCGATGATGGTTTCGCGCACACGATCGGCGGCGTGCTCGTTGGGCGAGTTGGACGGCAGCAGGACATGCAGAACGCCGGTCCGCGACTGTTTGAAGGTGCGGGCGAAGGCGGTGATGTTGCTTTGCGTCGCCGGGTTGAGCGTGCGGGCGCCGCTGGCCACGGCCACGTCGAGCGTCTGCTCCCGCTCCGAGATGACGATCGGATGGTTGGTGCGATAATCGTCCGAAACCGAACTGACGGCGATATTGTCGGTGCCGGTCGCGCAACCGGCCAAAAGGCTCGCCGCGACCAGAAGTCCGCCGACCGTTTGAAGCTGTTTCAAGGACATGGCTGGCTGAACTCCGGTCACTTGTAGATGAAGCCGATCGCGCCGTGGTAGCGGCCGGGCGGCGGTTCTTGGGACTGGCTGCCATAGATGCGGTTGACACGGGTCAGCAGTGCGGCCTGGGCATCGGATGGCGGATTGAAATTGTCGGTCGGACGCGCAAGTTGCGATGCGGCGACCGGTCGCGACAGATAGGGCGTGACAACGATCACAAGCTCGGTTTCGGCGCGGATATAGTCCTGGCTGCGGAACAGCGCGCCCAGGACCGGCACCTTGGACAGTCCGGGAAAGCCAGAGACGACCTGGCGGACATCGTCGCGCAGCAGGCCGGCAATCATCATCGAGCCGCCCGACGGCAGCTCGACGGTCGTGTCAGCGAGCCGCTTGCGCAGCGAAAGGACGCTGACATTGCCGGCAAGGCCACTGACCGAGCCTTCCGAAGTGGGCTCGGAGACCGAGGTGCGGATTTGCAGGCTGATCCGGCCCGGCGACAGGACGACCGGCGTGAATTCGAGGCCGACACCGTAGTCGATCTGCCGGTAATTGACGATGACGCGGCCATCGTCGTCGACGCTGGAGCCATTGACGATGTTGTATTCGCCGCCGGCGCGGAAGATCGCCTTTTCGCCCGACACGGCGGTCAGGGTCGGTTCGGCGAGCGTCTTCATGACGCCGGCTTCTTCCATGGCGCGGAACTGGGCGTTGAGATTCACACTGCCAAAGCCGCCGCCGCTGAAATTGCCGCCAAGGCTCAGTCCGTTGCCGTTCAACGGCTTGCCGTGGGCACCGTAGCTGCCCTCGTTTACGACGCCGAAGGTGATGTCGCCGCTCGAGCCGGTCACCGAAAGGCTGGTGCCGAGCTGCTTCATGACCGAACGCTGAATTTCGGCCACCGTGACCTTCAGCGTCACCTGGTCTCCGCCGGTGATTTCGAGCAGATTGACGATCTGGCTGTTGCCGAGCCGGCCGAAGAAGAAGCCGGTTTCCTGGGTGGTGGCATCGCCGCCCTTGACGAAGATTTCCGCAAGCTGGGCCGCCTTGGCAGCGTCCTGCGGCGTCTGGACCGTGCCGGTCAGGACGATATTGTCGTTGATGATCTCGGTCTTGATGTCCGACCCTGCAATGAACCGCTCCAGATAGCGGTCAAGCCCGGCGACATCGCGTTCGACGCGCAGATCGAGACTGACCAGCTGTTCGCCATTGCGGTCGAAGACGAAGATGTTTGTTTCGCCGACGGACTTGCCAAAAAGGTAGATGCGCCGCGCGGTCCGGGAGACCGCGTCGGCGACCGCCGGATTGGCGACCAGAATGTCATGGGCATCGGCAGGCAGGTCGATCACCAGCGACTTGTCGAGTCCGAGCATGATGCGCTCGCTGCCCGAGGTGTTGCGGCCGACGGAAACCACGCTCTGCGCCTGTGCCTGTGCAAGGCCCGGCAACCCGGACTGGCCAGTCGGCGAAAGCAGCATGGCGACGGCGGCGGACGCCACCAGCAAGAATTTGAACGGATGAGCGGCCATGAGCGGATGCCTGTCGGTTCGTGTCACGTATGCGCGGTCGTTCCGCGCGCGATTGTCGTGGGGAGATGATTTGGTCATGGCGCTGACGTCACTCTCTGGCCGCCCTTAATGACGGTGATCGTTCCGCCCGGACCCGCGCCGATCAGATGGTCGGCGGCGTTCTCGGCCTCGGCCGGGCTGACATCCTTCACCGAGCGCAGCGCAAGCGTCAGCCGGTCGGCCATCTGTCGCGCAACGGTGATGATCTCGGCCTGTTGGGGCGTCAGTTCCAATGTGGCGGTCTGGCCAACCTGGACGAGCCGGCCTTCCTCATCCTCGCGAATGGTCTGGTCGATGGCCAGGATGCGGATGGAGTTCAGGATCGTTTCCGTCCGGAACCCGCCATCGTTCTCCCGGCTGACCATGATGACATCGACATAGTCGTCCGGAAGGATGAAGCCGCCCGCCGATGTGTCGGCTGCGATCTCGGTGGCCACGGCGCGCTTGCCGGCCGGCAGGATGGACGACATGAAGCTCTGATCGGCGCCCAGCAGCTTGATCGGGCGGATCGGCTCGCCCTGAGAGATCGTGGCCCGAACGACGGAATCAGAGAGTTCGCTGATGGCGTCGGGCCGGCTCGAGCGGGTGATGAAGTCGGGCGAGAGCGCGCCGGTCGGCCAGTCTTGCCAGCGGATTCGGTTTTCCACCCGAGCGCCGGTCGTCAACGTCTCGGTGGCGACCAGAACCTCGTCGAGCTCGATGGCCGGGGCGGAGGGCGCGACCACGACAGTCTCGGTCGGGCCGGACGCTCCCATCATGTTCATCGCCAGGAAACCCGCGGCACCGGCCGCGAGCACCGCAACAGCCATAATCACAAAACGCATCGACATGAGCACACCCGATCTCTGGACGGACCTCGCCGCCATGGGGCGCATTTTCGGTCGTCAATGGTGTACTTATGGTTAACGGTCGCTGCAGCGGTATGCTTAACAAACGGTGAAGCGGCGAAGTGCTCTCGTCATGCCTGGCCGAGTGCCCAAACCATGGCCGGCGACAGGCCGAAAGAGGCGAGCCCGCCGACGGCCAGCGCAATGCCGTAGGGAATGTCCTTCTCGTCGATGATCCGACGGAGCACGCGCACCTCGCCCGCATAGGTGGCAAGGGCCGACTTGCGGAAGACCATCAGGAACAGCGTCAGCGCTCCTCCGGCAACCGTGGCGATCAACAGATAGTTCATCAGCGCCGGACCAAGCCCGAGCCACAGAGCCGTCGAGGCCATCAGCTTGGCATCGCCACCGCCCATCACGCCGACAGCGAACAGCCCGAACGTGACCGTCAGAACGAGGACAAACGCGGCCAGATGCGTGGCGAACTGCATCCACGTCAGCCCGATGAACGGTGCGATGGCGAGAAATGTCACGATCAGCAGCAAGGAGATCCGGTTGGCGATCGTCATGGTGAACATGTCCGACAGCGCCGCGTAGATCATCGCGAAAGGAAAAACGACAAAGATGATGGCCGAGATCATGACGGTTTCCGTGGCTCAATGCATTGCATGGGCCAAGGCTAACACCGCCTCGTTAAGACTTCCTGAGGCGCGCGGGGCCTGATCCGGACACGCATGGTTAATGCTTCCTTCACGATTGTCGCCGAAGATGGACGCGGAAAGATCAATGGTCCGGAGTCCGATCATGGCCCTGCGTGTTGCCGGTGTTGTTGCCCTGTCGCTGATGTTCGCTGCGCCTTTGGCGGGTCCGGCAAACGCCGAACCTGCAACCGATGCCGGTGTCGAGGTCGTGCTCAACCAGGCCAAGGTGCTCAAGCTGTCCAGGGCTGCCTCGACGGTGATCATCGGCAATCCGGGCGTCGCCGACGCCACGGTGCATGATGCCAACACGATCGTGTTGACCGGCCAGGGGTTCGGGCGCACGAACATCGTCGTGCTCGACGGTGCCGGCACGCCCATTCTTGACGAACAGGTTGCCGTGGTCCGCGACGACTCGTCGACCTTGCGCATCTACCGGCGCTCGATCGTCGAGACCTTGTCGTGCGAGCCCTTCTGCGAATGGGCCTATCAGACACCGGCCGAAATCGAATCCACCCGCGAGCGCGCCCGCGTGAATGCCATGTTCGAGGCTGGTGCCGGAGGCGACGCAGACCTGTTCGGCAACTAGCCCGCCAATGCATCCATCAGGCCTGTTGGCAGCCGATCATCGCAGCGCCGACACGCTTCGAACCAGTTCGATTGCATAGTCGTAGTCACCCGGAGCCGTTGGCCGGAACGCACCGGCCAGCGATGGCGAGATCGCATCGAACGCCGCCGGCGAAGCCTCGTCGAGCGCCACCAGCATCGAAGTCAGCGCCTGCCTTACCTCTTCGGGAACATCGTCACGCACGGCATGGGGCCCGAACGGCACCACGCCTGATCGCCAGGTGATTTCCGCAGCGCCGTCGCCGAGCGCAACCACCGTCGCGGCCAATCCGCCGCCGGGCCGGGGCGCGCCGTCGGGTGCGGCATAATCCCACGCGAAAAACGCAACAAGGTCACCGGCGACAAACGCATCGCGCGCCGTCTCGAAACTGGGTTGGACCGACAGATCGAGGCCAGCCTCGCGCAGCGGCTTGCCCCCAAAGCGGAACGATACCATCGGCGCCAGATCGCCGGTCAGCGATCCGGTGGGGCCATGGCCGACAGGACCGCCGGCCAGTGCCGTCCGGCCATCGCCCTCCCCCGGCCTTACGACGAGCGTTGACTGGACACCAAAGGCGCCCGAAGCGGCGGTCGGCGCGGCCAGCGGCACCAGGCACGCGCACGTCTCCTGGGCCGTCGCAAAGCCAAGCGCCGAAAGGACGGCATATTCGATGCGGCCGGCGGTCTGGGCGTCGATCAGGCTGGGCGCATCGCGCAACAGCAGAACCTCCACCGGCATTCCGATGGCCGCACTGACCGCATCGCGGAACGGCGCATGGTGTTCCGGCGACCCGTCGCCGGCGCCGCTTCCCACCACTCCGACACGAAAGACGCCGGTTTCCGTGCGCCAGTCGGCCACCGCCGGAGAAGCGGACACAAGCAGAGCCAGCGTCACAGCCAGCCTTGACAGATGTTTCATCTTGCAGGCACCCCAACCCGTCAACGACATGGACCTGGACCACACTCAAGCTTATAAGACGCCGTTGGCGCAAGCGGCATGCCCGATCACGGCCGTGCTGAGGCTGCGGCAACCTGTGGCAAGCGAGGCAGGCACATGGCGCGCGCAATTCTGGTGGTTCTGGATTCGGTGGGCATTGGCGGTGCGGCCGATGCGGCGTCTTTCGGCGATGAGGGCGCCAACACGGTCGGACACATCATCGACAGGGCGGCCGCCGGCGAAGCCGAAAATGACGATCGCAGCGGCCCGCTCGACTGCCCGAACCTGGCCCGGCTTGGCCTCTTCCACGCGGCCGAACTGGCGTCCGGCCATGCGGGCGCGGCCGCGCTGAAGCCGGCGCGCGTGGACGGCTTCTGGGGCGCCGCGCAGGAGGTCTCGCACGGCAAGGACACGCCTTCCGGCCATTGGGAAATCGCCGGCGTGCCGGTTCTTTTCGACTGGGGCTATTTTCCGCACGAGGTGCCTGCTTTTCCGCAATCCCTGCTCGAGGCGATCTACGCCGAAGCGGGCATTGAGGGCTCGCTCGGCAACCGGCACGCATCGGGCACCGAGATCATCGCCGACCTGGGCGAAGAACACCTGCGCACAGGGTTGCCGATCTTCTACACATCGGCCGACTCGGTCTTCCAGATCGCCGCGCACGAGACCCGGTTCGGACTCGACCGGCTTTATGCGCTCTGCGAGACCGTCCGGACGCTGGTCGACGATATGAACATCGGCCGGGTGATCGCGCGGCCGTTCGTCGGCGAGAACGCAGCCAGCTTCGAGCGGACCGGCAATCGCCGCGACTATTCGGTCCTGCCGCCCGCACCGACCCTTCTCGACCGCACCGTGGCGGCTGGCGGACGGGTGATCGCGGTCGGCAAGATCGGTGACATCTTCGCCCATCAGGGGGTCAGCGAGGTGCGCAAGGCATCGGGTAACGCGGCGATCGGCGAGACCACGCTGAAGGCCATCGACGACGCCGGCGACGGCGACCTGGTGTTCGCCAACTTCGTCGATTTCGACATGCTGTACGGCCATCGCCGCAACGTCGCCGGCTATGCGGCCGCACTCGAGGCGTTCGACCGGTATCTGCCGGAGCTGACCGGCAAGCTGCGCGACGGAGACCTCTTGCTGATCACCGCCGATCACGGCTGCGATCCGACATGGAGCGGCACCGACCATACGCGCGAGCGGGTGCCGATCGTCGGGTTCGGACCGGGCCTTGCCGCGACCGGCGTCGGCATCCGCCCGACATTCGCCGACATCGGCGAAACGCTGGCCGACCATCTGGGCATCGGCGCCGATGACGACGGCACCTCGTTTCTGGGTGAGCTGACGGACCGTGCCTGAGCTGCCCGAGGTCGAAACCGTCCGGCGCGGCCTGCAGCCGGCGATGGAGGGCGCAAGGCTGGCCAGGCTCGAACTGCGCCGGGCCGACCTGCGCTTTCCCCTGCCGCACGGATTGTCCGAGGCACTTGAAGGCCGAACCATCACGTCCGTTGGCCGGCGTGCCAAATACCTGACGATGCACTTCGACGGTGGCGCCGTTCTCATCAGCCATCTTGGCATGTCGGGTTCCTACCGCATCGAGGACGGACAAGACGCCTTGACGCCCGGCGCCTTCCATCATGAGCGGTCGAAGCTTTCGACGCACGACCATATCGTGTTTCATCTCGTTGACCGGGACGGGACCACCCGGCGCGTCACCTACAACGACCCGCGCCGCTTCGGCTTTGTCGATCTCGACCGCGCCGAGACGCTGGCAGAGAACCAGTACCTGCGCGGGCTGGGGCTCGAGCCGACGGGCAACGCGCTCGACGGCGACCGGCTGGCGGTGATGCTCGCCGGCAAGGCGGCACCTCTGAAAGCCGCCCTTCTGGACCAGCGGCTGATCGCGGGCCTGGGGAACATCTATGTGTGCGAGGCGCTGTGGCGTGCGCGGCTTTCGCCGCGACGCAAGGCCAGAACGCTTGTCACGCGTGCTGGCCGACCGACGCCCCGCTGCCACTCCCTGGCCGACGCCGTGCGCGACGTCATCGCCGACGCGATCGCAGCGGGCGGCTCGTCGCTGCGCGATTATGTGCACACCGACGGCTCGCTGGGCTATTTCCAGCACAGCTTCGCCGTCTACGGGCGGGAGGGCGAACCGTGCCGCCATGACGGCTGCACGGCCCCGATCCGGCGCATCGTCCAAAGCGGGCGGTCGACATTCTACTGTCCGGCATGCCAGAGATAGCCGGCCATCAACCCCGATCCACGGAGCGCATCTGCCATGGCCTATGACACGATCATCGTCGAGAAGCGCGGTGAAGCCGGTTTGATCACGCTGAACCGGCCAAAGGCCATGAACGCGCTCAACAAGGCGCTGCTGGACGAGATGATCGACGCTCTTGCGGCGATGCGCGACGATGCCAAGATCGGCGCCGTGGTGATCACCGGCTCGCAAAAGGCGTTCGCCGCCGGCGCCGACATCAAGGAGATGTCGGAGTTCGCGTTCGCAAGCGCCTACATGCACGATGCGCTGGGCGGCTGGGAAACCGTGGCCGGGTTTCCCAAGCCGATGATCGCTGCCGTCAGCGGCTATGCGCTGGGCGGCGGGTGCGAGCTGGCGGCCATGTGCGATTTCATCATCGCCGGCGAGAGCGCCAAGTTCGGACAGCCGGAAGTCACGCTCGGCATCATGCCGGGCATGGGCGGCACACAGCGTCTGGCCCGCTCGATCGGCAAGGCCAAGACGATGGATCTGTGCCTGACGGGCCGGATGATGGACGCCGAGGAGGCCGAACGGTGCGGGCTCGTGGCGCGGATCGTACCGGACACGGAGTTGATCGAGGAAGCCATCAGCGCCGCGCAGAAGATCGCCAGCTTCTCATTGCCTTCGGTGATGATGGCCAAGGAGACCATCAACCAGGCGTTCGAGACGGGCCTCGCCGAAGGGCTGCGGTTCGAAAGGCGGCTGTTTCACGCCATGTTCGCCCTCGAGGACCAGAGCGAGGGCATGGCCGCGTTCATCGACAAGCGCACGCCGAGTTTCCGCAACCGGTGAGGCGGGGCAAAGCGCCATCCGCCGTTGACTGGCAGAGCATTTGAGATTATAGCCACGCAATCTTGGCGGCAGATTTGCCGCCATAATTGTTCAAGGCCGTCCAGCGATCGTCCATCCGGTCCGGCGGCCGCTTCCGGGTTCCGGACCAGATCGAGAGAGGCAAGCATGGCCAACACAAGGTCAGCCAAGAAGGCAACGCGCAAGATCGAGGCGCGCACCGAAGTCAACACCGCGCGCCGCTCGCGCGTGCGCACCCACATCCGCAAGGTCGAGGAAGCCATCGCGGCCGGCGATCAGGCGGCTGCAACCGAAGCTTTGAAAGTCGCGCAGCCTGAACTTATGCGTGCAGCGTCCAAGGGCGTGATGCACAAGAACACGGCTTCGCGGAAGGTCTCGCGCCTGGCAAGCCGCGTGAAGGCAATCGCCGGCTAGTTTTGCTTCGTCGGCTCAGCTTTTGAACAACCCGGCCTCGGCCGGGTTTTTTCGTTCTCCGGCTAACAAGAAAATTCCCGTTGGGCGACAGCCATTTAGCGTGGCTGTCCGATATCGAACGGACCTGCCGTGCCGCGGCGGCGACAGCGGATTTGCATGGCGCTGCCCAATATTTCCCTTTGTTTTCAATACCTTACGAAACAACGCCTCCGAGAGGCCACCGCGCTCCCGCGAAACGGAATCTGCGCAAGAGTCAAGCCTTCACATGCGAAAAAAAATTTGCCGAAAGCTGCATTTTTTGTCGTTTCGAAAGAAGCTGTGGAATCCCAATCGCTTATCTTTTGCAAAGCGAATCGGGACACATTTTGTTCCCGAAATCCGAGGCGCAGCTCGGTTAAAAATGCCCTAACGGGCCTTGTAACAACGGCTCGGATGGGGCTAATTTGTCCTCACTGAACGGGCGCGCGTTCCTGCTGAAAATAGCGAGCCGACAAGCCGATTGCGACTATAAGTTGCATTCGCGGCGGGTGCGTGCGTCCAGCGGTCCCGGGGCAGGGCCAATTCGGGAGTTGAGCGATTGCGCAGTGACGGGACCCTGCGGTTCCGGCAGCGGGGGAGTATTGCCCGGATTTGAGAAGGTGTCCGTGGTGGCGACAGATCGTCGCCATGTCCGCGGGCGTGGATGAAGACGATGGCGGCCAGCGGCCGGCAGACATTGATTGCGGGACATAACCGACGCCTGTTTGTGTTTTGCGTCGGTCCACACGGGGCACATGACCGTCATGGCCCGCAATGTTGAAAACAGGGCGGCCTTGGCGTGTGCGCATGCCGTTGCAGGTCAGAAGGAGGCGAACATCGACATGCGAGGGGAAGCCAGCAGGGTGGCGCAATCAACGACGCAGCCCGCACCACTGTTTCACACATCCGAACGAGATCCGTTTCCCGATCGACAGCCCGGTCAGCAGCCGGTTGCACAGTCGAGAAACGGGAGCGAGATCGTGAGCAAGAAGAAAAGCGAAGAAGGCGGCAGGGCGGGCCAGCCGACCGGAGACGGCAGGACGACATTCGACAAGGTGTGCCAGCAGCTTCGCGCCAAGCTGGGCGGCGAAGTCTACCAAAGCTGGTTCAAGCGCCTCAAGCTTGAGGACGCCTCCGGCCCGGTCATTCAGCTTTCGGTTCCGACACCGTTCCTGCGCAACTGGATCAACAACCACTATCTCGATACCATCCTCGACTTCTGGCGGGAGGCAGACGGCAACGCGTTGAAGATCGACGTGGTCGTTCGCAGCGCCACGCGCGGCGCGGCCGTCTCGGAACGCGCCGGCCAAGTCGCGGACGCCGCCCGAGCCAGCGCGGAGAGGGCCAAGGCCAATGCAATGGCCAAGTCGGACCGCACGCCTGCGGCGGCGGCCGCGCGCCAGGGCGTTGCCGAAACCGGCCGCAATGGCGAGATGCTCGGATCGCCCGTCGACAGCCGCTACACGTTCGACAGTTTCGTGGAGGGCCCGTCCAACCGCGTATGCCTTGCGGCCGCCCGGGCCGCGGTCGAGCAGGGGCCGAACGCGGCGCGTTTCAACCCGCTCTTCTTCCATTCCAATGTCGGGCTGGGCAAGACCCATCTGCTGCAGGCGATCGCCAATGCGGCCAAGGCGAAGGACCCCACCAAGCGCGTCGTCTACCTGACGGCGGAATACTTCATGTGGCGGTTCGCCAGCGCGATCCGCGACCAGAGCGCGCTGCGCCTCAAGGAGACGCTGCACGAGATCGACCTTCTGGTGATCGACGACATGCAGTTCCTGCAGGGCGAGAAGATCCAGTCCGAGTTCTGCCACCTGATCAACACGCTGCTCGACAGCGCCCGGCAGGTGGTCGTTGCCGGCGACCGGCCGCCGTCGGAGCTGGAATCGCTCGACCCGCGCGTGCGCTCGCGCCTGCACGGCGGCGTTGCGCTGGAGATCCAGGCGCCGGACTACGACATGCGGCTGTCGATGCTGCAGCGGCGTCTCGAGGAAGCGCGGCGCGACGACACCTCGCTCGACATTTCCGAGCAGGTGCTCGCCCATGTCGCCCAGACGGTCTGTTCGAGCTTCCGTGAACTTGAAGGCGCGTTCAACCAGCTCGTCTTCCGCCATTCGTTCGAGCCGGACATCGCGCTCGACCGGGTCGACGACATTCTGGGCCATCTGGTGCGCATCGACGACGACAAGAAGATCCGCATCGAGGACATCCAGAAGACGGTGGCCAACCACTACAATGTGGCACGCGGCGAGATGCTGTCGAACCGGCGCACCCGTTCGGTCGTGCGGCCGCGGCAGATCGCCATGTACCTGTCCAAGACCATGACGCCGCGCTCGCTGCCTGAGATCGGGCGACGGTTCGGCGGCAAGGATCACACGACGGTCCTGCATGCGGTCCGCAAGGTCGAGTCACTGATCAAGGACGACCCGAAGCTGGCCAAGGAAATCGAGCTTCTGCGGCGGCTGATCAAGGAATAGGCCTGCCGCAAGCGCCTCGCACACGGCGTGCGCTTTATCCCCAAAGTTTGCCGTGGCCGGCCCGCAAGGGCCGGCCATCGCACTTGCATTTCGACGTTCGAGCCGCCACATTCGCGATCCCGAGGGGACGACGATTTGCGGACGGACAACCGGCCGGAGCGGCGCCCTTTCCATTCGCCGGCCTCGTGTCTCCGGGCCGGCCCTCTGATATGCCAGACCGGATCATTCGACCATGCGCGTGACCCTTGAGCGAGCCAACCTTCTGAAATCCCTCAATCATGTGCATCGCGTCGTCGAGCGGCGCAACACGATCCCGATTCTGTCGAACGTGTTGCTGAAAGCCGATGGCGGAAGCCTCGCCATGACTGCGACCGACCTGGACCTTGAGATCAACGAGGCGGTGCCGGCGCATGTGGAACAGGCCGGTGCGACCACCGTCCCCGCGCACCTTCTCTACGACATCGTCCGCAAGCTGCCGGACGGCTCGGAGGTCATGCTGTCGACCGATGCGGACGGCGCTACGATGAGCGTCGTCACCGGCCGGTCGCAGTTCAAGCTGCAGTGCCTGCCCGAATCCGACTTCCCGCAACTGGCGGCCGGCGAATTCGACCACAGTTTCCGACTGGACAGCGCCGTGCTGCGCCGGCTGATCGAGGCGACCCAGTTCGCCATCTCGACCGAAGAGACGCGCTATTATCTGAACGGCATCTATCTGCACACGGCCGAAGCCGACGGCGACATCGTGCTGCGCGCGGTTGCCACAGACGGCCATCGCCTGGCCCGTGCCGAAACCAAGGCGCCGGACGGCGCCGAGAGCATTCCCGGCGTGATCGTGCCGCGCAAGACGGTGGGCGAACTCCAGAAGCTGGTCGACGATCCGGACGTGTCGGTGCAGATCGAACTGTCCGACAGCAAGGTCAGGTTGACCATTGGTTCTGTCGTGCTGACATCGAAGCTGATCGACGGCACCTTTCCCGATTATCAGCGCGTCATTCCGGTCGGCAACGACAAGGACATGGTCATCGACCGCAAGGTCTTCACCGAGGCCGTCGACCGCGTATCGACGGTCTCGTCGGAACGGGGCCGCGCGGTCAAGCTGGCGCTGTCGGACGGGCAGTTGACGCTGGCCGTCAACAACCCCGATTCCGGTTCGGCGACCGAGGAGTTGCCGGCCGGTTACGACGCCGAGGCGATCGAGATCGGTTTCAATGCGCGTTATCTTCTCGACATCGCCAGCCAGCTCGGCAGCAACGAGGTGAAGTTCTCGTTCGCCGATGCCGGCTCGCCGACGCTGATCGAGGACCCCGAGGACAAGAACGCGCTCTATGTGCTCATGCCGATGCGCGTCTGAAGGCGCTGCGACGCCGGCGCCACGGGCGGCGGCACGCCGATGAGCACGCTTGTCCGCCTGTCGGCCCTGACGCTGACCGATTTCCGCAACCATGAACAAACGACGCTTGCGCTCGACGGGCGCCATGTGGTGCTTTCGGGCCCCAATGGCGCGGGCAAGACAAATCTGATCGAGGCCGTGTCGCTGCTCTCTCCGGGGCGCGGGCTGCGCCGGGCCAACCTGTCCGACATGGCGCGCAAGGGCGCCGACGGGTTTTCGGTGTTCGCGAAGCTCGAACGCGACGGCGATGGCTATGCGGTCGGCACCGGGACGGCGGGCGTGACGCCAACGGAGAACGGCGCGCGGACAAGGCGGGTGCGCATCAACGGAACCAATGCGGCCAGCGCCGACGAACTGCTCGATCTGGCGCGCATTCTCTGGCTGACACCGGCCATGGATGGGCTGTTCACCGATAGTGCCGGAACGCGCAGACGTTTTGTCGACCGCCTGACCTTGGCGATCGAGCCTGGCCATGCGCGTTCGGTGTCGCGACTGGAAGCAGCCCTGCGCGAGCGCAATCGGTTGCTGGAAACGCGCGCCGACGCGCGATGGCTCGATGCGATCGAAGCGCAACTGGCGGCGCTGGGCACGGCAATCGTCATCGCGCGGCAGGAGCTTGTCAGCCTGCTGGCCGCGCTGATCGCCGAAACGCCGCAGGGCGCTCGTTTTCCCATGGCGGACCTGTCGATGGCGGGCGAACTCGAGGCGCGGCTGGCGGACGGCATGGCCGCCGGCGACCTTCAGGCTTGGCTTGAAACCGACATGCGCGGCAAGCGCGGGCGCGACCGGGCGGCGGGCCGCACGCTGACCGGGCCGCACCGGGCCGATCTCGTCGTTGAGCACCGGCAAAAGGCCATCGCCGCGTCGCTGTGTTCGACGGGCGAGCAAAAGGCGCTCCTGATCGGCTTGCTGCTCGCCCATGCGGCGCTGACGGCGTCGGTCAGCGCGATGACTCCGATCCTGCTGCTCGACGAGGTCGCTGCCCATCTCGACCCTGAACGCCGCGCGGAGCTGTTCGACCGGGTGCACGGGATCGGCGGCCAGGCCTTCATGACGGGCACCGACCGGAACCTGTTTGACGCGCTCGGAGACCGTGCGCAATATCTGCGGGTCGAAGACGGAACCGTCACCGCCGATGGCTGAGCCCCCTGCCCTGGATGCCAAACAGATCGAACGCTATGCGCGGCACATCGTGCTGCCGGAGATCGGCGGCACGGGCCAGCAAAGGCTCGCCGGTGCGCGCATCGCCATGATCGGCGCCGGCGGCCTCGGTTCGCCGGCACTGACCTATCTGGCCGCGGCCGGTGTGGGGACGCTGACCGTCATCGACGATGATGCCGTGTCGCTGTCAAACCTGCAGCGGCAGACGCTGCATATGACCGACGCGGTCGGGCAACCGAAGGCGCAAAGCGCCGCTGCGCAGATTGCCGCGATCAATCCGCATGTTCGGGTCGATGGCCGGGCCGAGCGGCTGGCACCGGACAATGCCGAATCGCTTCTTTCCGGTCACGATGTGATCATGGACGGGTCGGACAATTTCGAAACGCGCCGCCTTGCCGCCGATGTGGCCGAGCGGCTCGAAACGCCGCTCGTTACCGGCGCGATCCAGCGCTTTGACGGATCGGTCACTGTGTTCGCGCCTTTCAGGAACGATGAGGACGGCAAGCGGTTGCCGCGCTATCGCGATCTTTATCCCGACCTGCCCGCGCCGGGAACGGTGCCGACATGTGCCGAGGCGGGCGTTCTGGGGGCGCTGGCCGGCGTCATCGGATCGCTGATGGCCACCGAAGCGATCAAGCTGGTGACAGGAGCGGGAGAGCCGCTTTTCGGCCGCCTGCTGCTTTATGATGCGCTATCGACACGGTTTGAGACGATGCGATATGGCCGGCGCGCTTGACCGGGATCGGCGCGCGCGTCATTAGGTCTTCAGACGGATGTTGTCACGGCGCCGGGACGTTTCCGGGCGCGTGTAGAGCAAGGGGGCCTTCGATGTTTCTGTTCTTCATACTGGTTTTGACCGCAATCGCGATCGCGATCGCTGTCTGGCTTTACCTCTACCTGTCGCGCCGCGCGCTCGACAAATCCATGTCGGGGGACAATGCGGCCAAACCGCTGGTCCGTTCGCCACGCACCGCCGGCGGCAAGGCGTGGGAAAACCCCGTCTCCGCCGGTCCAGGCTCCGTCGCGGCGCCGGCGGCCGGCGTCGCGCCAGCAACCAGCACAAAACCGGCGGCGTCGAAGGGGGCGGCTGCGGCAACCGGCTCGGCATCGACCGCGGCGGGCGCAAAAGCGCGAAAGGCTGGCAAGCCATCGAAGTCGGGCACCAAAGCGGCTGGCGCCAGTTCGGCTTCGACCTCCACCGCGGCAGCGGGCAGCGTGTCCGGCAAAGGCAGCGTGTCCGGCAAGGGCCGCGGGTCTGGCAAGAGCGGCGGCAAGGCGTCCAAGTCGGGCGCCACGGCCACAAAGGGAGCCGCGGCAACCGGATCATCGACCGCCTCGTCCGCATCCGGCAAGGACGGCAAAGCAGGAAAAGCGGCAAAAGGCGGCAAGTCGGAAAAACCCGGCAAGCCGTCAAAGGCCGCGTCGGAGACGCCGCCCAAGGCGCCTGACGGCCCGCTTTTCGCCGCACCCTCCGGCACCAAGGACAAGCTGACCGACATCAAGGGCATCGGCCCGGTCGCCGAGCGTCAGCTCAACGAGCAAGGCATTACCACCTTTGCGCAGATTGCCGGGCTGAGCGCATCGGACATCCAGCGCATCGACGATTACATGCCGTTCAGCGACCGGCAGATCCGCGACTGGCAGAAACAGGCCAAAAAGAAGGCCTGATGCCCACCGACGGGGCCGGCGTCGTACCGCCGGCCCGCTGCTTCACACCATCGATGGCAGGATGCGATCGGGCGGCCGATCTCCGCTCGCCACCATCCGGATGTTGATGATCACCTTCTCGCCCATCTCGATGCGGCTTTCGATGGTGGCCGAACTCATGTGCGGCAGAAGCACCACCTTGCCCTGGGCGGCCAGCTTGCACAGCCGGTCGTCGACCTTGGGCTCATGCTCGAACACGTCGAGCCCGGCGCCGGCGATGCGGCCGTCTTCCAAGAGCCTGATCATCGCATCCTCGTCGATGATCTCGCCGCGCGCGGTGTTGACGATAAAGGCGGACGGCCGCAGCAGTTCGAGCCGGCGGGCCGACAGCAGATGGAAAGTCGCCGGCGTATAGGGGCAATTGACCGAGACGATGTCCATATGGGCGAGCATCCGGTCGAGGCTTTCCCAATAGGTTGCGCCCAGCTCCTTTTCGATGACCGGCGCGGCCCGGTTGCGATTGTGATAGTGAACGGCCAGTCCGAATGCCTTTGCGCGGCGCGCAACGGCGATACCGATGCGGCCCATGCCGACAATTCCGAGCCGCTTGCCGTGAATGCGGCGCCCGAGCATCCATGTCGGCGACCAGCCGTCCCAACGGTCTTCGCCGAGAAGATAGCCTGCGCCCTCGACGATCCGGCGCGGCGCGGCGAGAATGAGCGCCAGCGTCATGTCGGCCGTGTCTTCGGTCAGGACGTTCGGTGTGTTGGTGACGAAGATGCCGCGCTCATGGGCGGCGGCGATGTCGATATTGTCGACGCCATTGCCAAAATTCGCGATCAGCTTGAGGCGCTTGCCGGCGCCCGCGATCAGGTCCGCATCGATGCGGTCGGTAACGGTCGGCACCAGCACGTCGGCTTGGGTCATGGCGCGCGCCAGATCGTCGCGGCCGAACGGCTTGTCGTCGCCGTTCAGGCGTACGTCGAACAGCTCCCGCATGCGCGCCTCGACCCGGTCGGGAAGACGGCGCGTGACGATCACGGTCGGCTTTGTGTCCAAGACGTGGCCCTTTCCCCTGAATGTTCCGGCCAACCCGATACCGACGCCCGATGGCCGGGCAAGGGTGTCCGTTGATCGCTCGTTAACCAACAAATGCGACGGTGTGAAAAGCCGTGCGGACGCATCATCTCTAGCAAGCGCGCCCGCCGGTGCAAAGGGGTCTCGACGGCCGCGGCCCTGGTCGCGCGCCATGGTTCGCGCCGCCGCCGGCCGACAAACGGACAGGTGACACATGCGTTTGGTACTGGCCGTGGCACTGGCATTGACGATGGTTCCGGCAGGCGGCGCCCCGACGGCGTCCGCGCAGACGACGAGCTCGGTCTCACGCGGCCCCAGCGGCCTTCCGCTGCCGCGCTTCGTTTCGCTGAAGGCCGAGCGGGTCAACATGCGGGTCGGACCGGGCAAGCAATATGCGGTGGCCTGGCGCTACGTGAAGACCGGTCTGCCGCTGGAGGTCATCCAGGAGTATGACAATTGGCGCCGGGTCCGAGATTCCGAAGGCGATACGGGCTGGATCCACGGCTCGCTCCTGTCGGGCACGCGCACGGCGATCGCAACGCCATGGCGCAATGCCCGCGATGCGCGCAACGTCATCACGCTCTATGCGGAATCGCGCGCCGGCGCGGAAGCGGTCGCCAAGCTGCAGCCGGGCGTGGTCGGCAAGATCGAGCGTTGTGACGGCGCCTGGTGCGAACTGGAAGTTCGCCACAAGGACCGGACGCTGAGCGGTTTCGTCGCGCAGGCCGACCTGTGGGGTGCCTACCCCGACGAAATCATCGAATAGGGGCGAACCGACTCGAACGTTCGGGGGCGGGCGATATCGCCCGCGCGGTCAGCGTGCCTTGCGCGTCGGACGCAGCCGGATCACCACATCCACGTTGGCGATCTCCATGCCTTCGGGCGGCGTGGGCAGATCACCGACCGTGACCGTACCCTCGGGCACGTCCATCACCACGTTGCTCTCCTCGATGAAGAAGTGGTGATGATCGGACGTATTGGTGTCGAAATATGTGCGCTGGCCCTCGACGGCGAGGATGCGCAACAGCCCCGCATCGGTAAACTGGTGCAGCGTGTTGTAGACGGTCGCCAGCGATACCGGAATGCCGGCGTCCAGCGCCTGCCGGTGGAGATCTTCTGCGGCGATGTGCTGATCGTGCTCGCCGAACAGCATGGACGCCAATGCAACGCGCTGCCGGGTCGGCCGAAGGCCGACCGACTGGAGGAGATTGCGTGTGTCGGAGCTGTGTGCCCCGGCGCTTTCAGTGCGCGCCATCTTCGATCCCAAAAACAGCCGTGAACACAGGGATTTTCCCTGTTGTTGCAACTCATTTTCATATATTCGCATTGGCGCTGAATGGCAATAGCTCCGCCCGGCGCGACCGCAGCGTCAATTTGACCGGGCCGCAGGGGATCAATAAACAGACGCGGCCGGCGCCAAGGCTTGGGCCGGCAGTCAAGAACGCGGAGGACGCCCACCGGCATGGCCGAGCAGAAATCAAGCTACACCTACGAGGACATCCTGGAATGCGCGCGCGGGGACCTGTTCGGCCCGGGCAATGCGCAATTGCCGGCGCCGCCCATGCTGATGCTGCATCGCATCACCGACATATCCGAGACCGGCGGTGACCATGACAAGGGTTATGCCCGCGCCGCGTTCGACATCACGCCGGATCTGTGGTTCTTCGAGTGCCACTTCATCGGCGACCCGGTGATGCCGGGGTGTCTGGGCCTGGACGCGCTGTGGCAGCTCACGGGCTTCTACCTTGGCTGGCTGGGCGAACCGGGCAAGGGCCGGGCACTGTCGACCGGCGAAATCAAGTTTACCGACATGGTCACGCCTTCGGTCAAGCTGCTCGAGTTCGGCATCGATTTCAAACGCGTGCGCCGCGGGCGGCTGGTGCTTGGCATCGCGGACGGCTGGATGAAAGCCGACGGCGAAACCATCTACCAGGCTACCGACCTCCGCGTCGGGCTCTTCAAAGCCTGACGCAAAACAACGGGAAGCGAACATGAAACGCGTCGTCGTCACCGGCATGGGGATCGTCTCGTCGATCGGCAATGATACGGACGAGGTGCTGACCTCGCTGCGCGAAGCGCGGTCGGGCATCAGCCATGCGGCCGAATATGCGGAGCTGGGCTTCAAATGCCATGTCCATGGCGAGCCGACGCTCGATCCGTTCACGGTTCTCGACCGGCGGGAGTCGCGGTTCCTGGCGCGCGGATCGGCCTGGAACTACATCGCCATGCGCCAGGCCATCGCCGATGCGGCGCTGGGCGACGATCTGGTCTCCAACGAGCGGACCGGCATCATCATGGGTTCGGGCGGCCCGTCGACCCGCACCATCTTCGAGGCGGCGCTGCTGACCCAGAAGAACAACTCCCCCAAACGGATCGGGCCTTTCGCGGTGCCCAAGGCGATGTCATCGACCGCTTCGGCAACGCTCGCAACGCCGTTCAAGATCAAGGGCGTGAACTATTCGATCTCGTCGGCCTGCGCGACGTCGAACCACTGCATCGGCAATGCCTATGAGACCATTCAGATGGGCAAGCAGGACATCGTCTTCGCCGGCGGCAGCGAGGATCTGGACTGGACGATGTCGAACCTGTTCGACGCGATGGGCGCCATGTCAACCAAGCACAATGAAACGCCATCGACCGCATCGCGCGCCTATGATGCCAGCCGCGACGGGTTCGTCATCGCCGGCGGCGCCGGCGTTCTGGTGCTCGAGGAACTCGAGCATGCCAAGGCCCGAGGCGCGAAGATCCATGGCGAGGTCGTCGGATACGGCGCGACATCGGACGGCTATGACATGGTCGCTCCGTCCGGCGAAGGCGCGGTGCGCTGCATGAAGATGGCGCTCGCCACCACCGAAGGCTCGGTCACCTATATCAACACGCACGGCACCTCGACGCCGGTGGGCGACGAGCGGGAGATGGAAGCCATACGCACCGTCTTCGGCGACGCGCTGCCGCACATCTCCTCGACCAAATCGCTGACCGGCCACTCGCTGGGTGCAACCGGCGTGCAGGAGGCGATCTACACGCTTTTGATGATGAACAACCGGTTCGTCGGCGAAAGCGCCCACATCACCGAGCTCGATCCGAAGTTTGAAGGCATGCCGATCGCGCGGCAGCGGATCGACGATGTCGAATACGACATCGCCATCTCCAATTCGTTCGGGTTTGGCGGAACCAATGCGACGCTGGCGTTCCAGCGGTTCGCCGACTGATGCGGCCGAGGGAAGGGACACGCCGATGACAGGACTGATGAGCGGCAAGCGCGGCCTGATCATGGGCGTCGCCAACGACCATTCGATCGCCTGGGGAATAGCCAAGGCCGTTGCCGAGCAGGGAGCCGAGCTCGCCTTCACCTATCAGAGCGAAGCGCTCGGAAAACGGGTCAAGCCGCTGGCCGGAGAACTCGGCTCGTCGCTGGTCATGCCCTGCGATGTCGAGGATGTCGGCACCGTCGCCTCGGTGTTCGAAACGCTGGGCAGCGAATGGGGCAGTCTCGATTTCATCGTCCATGCGATCGGGTTCACCGACCGGTCGCAGCTCAAGGGCCGCTATGTCGACGTGACGACGCGTGAGAACTTCACGCGGACCATGGTCATCTCGGCCTATTCGTTCACCGAGGTCGCGCAGCAATCGATGGCTCTTCTCAACCCCGGCGCCTCGCTTCTGACGCTGACCTATGGCGGATCGACACGGGTTATGCCCAACTACAATGTGATGGGCGTGACCAAGGCCGCGCTGGAAGCCAGCGTGCGCTACATGGCGGCCGACTTCGGCGCCCAGGGCATCCGCGTCAACGCGCTTTCGGCGGGTCCGGTACGGACGCTGGCCGGCGCCGGCGTGTCCGATGCCCGGCTGATGTACAATTTCCAGCAAAAGAACTCGCCGCTGGCCCGGGCGGTCAATCTGGACGATATCGGCGGCGCCGGGCTTTACCTTCTGTCCGACCTTTCCGGAGGCGTGACCGGCGAAATCCACTATGTCGACAGCGGCTACAACATCATGTCGATGCCGCGCCTCGACGAGCTCAGGCGCACCGACCAAAAATAACCCACACGAGGCCGCAACCACAGCGTGCCGCAATGCTTCATTTCACCCCTTTTTAGGGTTTTGCTGCGAATTTGCCCGCAAGGGGGCAAAATGAAGCGCAACAAAGTACCCAAGCAGACCCGCGTCTTCCGCGCACTGACCATCTTCTCCAGCGGCATGGGCGCGGCAATGCTGGCGCTTTGGGCGCTGGACATGGCCGGCATGACGCTGAGCAGCTATCGCGAAGCGGCAACCTTCGGGGCCATCGTTCTGGGCCTGGCGTCGCTCGCGGGCGCGGGCACGGCACACGCCTATTTCGCCGGCGGCGACGATGCGAGCCAGACCTACGAGGCCTTGCTGAGCGTCGATTCGGTGACCGGCCTTTTGTCACGCAGCGGCCTGGCGGAAAGCCTCGACGGCTATGTCTCGAAAGGCGGCGGCCCCAGCCGGATGAACCGCTTCTTCCTGATCAGCCTCGACTTCGATTCCCTGCGCGATTTCAACGAAACCTATGGTCTGGAAACCGGCGACTCGCTTTTGCGCGTGTTCGGCGACCGGCTGCAGCGCGTTGTCGGCGATACCGGCCTTGCCGCACGCACAAGCGGCGGCGAGTTCGTGATCGTCCTGGCCGCCAATCATGACGACCGGGAGCTGCGCGCGGCGACCGAAGCGCTGCTCGGGATCCTGTCGCTGCCGGTACGTGTCGGCAATGCGTCACATTCGGTCTTCTGGAACGCGGGCGTCGCCGAGATTCACAAGAACAACCCGCCGATGGAACGCATCCTGCGCCATGCCAATCTGGCGCGCACGACATCGCGCGCCACCGGCCGCGGCACATGGTCGATCTACCATCCCGAGATGAGCCAGGTCGCCGCCTACCGCCACTGGATCGAAGCGGAATTGGGCGGAGCCCTGCAACGGGACGAGCTGATGCTGCACTACCAGCCCAAGGTCCACGCCGTTACCGGCGAAACGGTTGGCTATGAAGCCCTGTTGCGATGGAACCACCATCAGAACGGCTCGATCCCGCCATCGGAGTTCATCCCGATCGCCGAACAGTGCGGGCTGATCCAGCAGATCGGCGACTTCGTCCTGCGCCGCGTGTGCGAAGACCTCGAGCAGCTGCCCGACAACATCTCCGTGTCGGCCAACGTTTCGCCGGCGCAGTTCAACCGGGACGATTTCGTGGCCAATCTCGGCCGATTGATCAACGGCACCGAAATCCGGCCCGACCGGCTGGAGATCGAAGTCACCGAAACGCTTCTGATCCGCAACCACAGCGAGGTCAGACGGCTGCTCGCCCAGCTGCGCGAGCTCGGCATCCTGCTGGCGATCGACGATTTCGGGACCGGCTATTCAAACCTTTCGACACTGAACGAGCTGCGCTTCAACACGCTGAAGATCGACAAATCCTTTGTCGACCGTCTCACCGACAAGGACCCCGCCGCCAGCACCATGGTTGCATCGATCGTCGGCATGGCGCGGTCCATGGGAGCATCCGTGGTCGCCGAAGGTGTGGAAACCCAGGAACAGGCGACACTCTTGCGCGCGGCCGGATGCACGATCATGCAGGGCTATCTGTTCGGCAAGCCGCAGCCGCTGTCGGCCATCAAGCATCATCACCGCGACAGCGAAGCGGGGCCGGCCGGCGCGCTGCCTGCGGTGCCTCAGCCCGAGTTTCTCGCGGCAGCATCCTGACCGCCGGTTCTGCGTGGCCGGGATGCCTCGATCAGCTTGAAACCGTCGCGGACCTCGCCTTCCACAAAGGCTGCGAAGCGATCCCGAAGTGTTTGCTCATAGGGCAGGCGCCGATTTGCGACCAACAAAAGCCGGCCCGAAGGCTTCAACGCCCGCGCGGCGGCTGCGATGAAGGCGCGGCCGAGATCGGGTTCGCTCGCACGACCCGTGTGAAAAGGCGGGTTCATCACGACCCAGTCGAACGGTCCGGGCAGTGGCTCGGTCGTCACGTCGAGCCAGTGGCCGGTGACGGGTACTTCGCCCCTGAGCGGTGCGAGATTGGCAAGTGCCTGGTCGAGCGCGGGCCTGTATGCTTCGACCAGATCGAGCGAAGCCGGCCTTGCCTGCGTCAGAACCGCGCCGGACAAATAGCCCCAGCCCGCTCCGAAATCGGCGACGGCGCCGGCGATGCGGCCATCGATGTGCTCGGCGAGCAGCGCCGACCCGGTATCGATGCGGTCGGACGAGAACATGCCGGGCGCTGCGGCAAAACCCGGCGCCGGTTCGGTTACGGGCAGCGCAACGCCTGCAAACGCATCTTCACTGGCCGGGAACCAGAACGCGATGCCGTGATGCTTGGCGAGCGAGCCACCGAGCGGTACCTGCCCGCCGGCCCATTTGCGAGCGCTGGCCGCCCCCAGCGCCTTGTCGCCCGCAACGATCACAATACCGCCCGGACGAACGGCCTGATTGGCGCTTGCGACCATCGCCTCGTTGAGGCGGCGATGCTTGCCGAGCAGGACGAGCGCGCCGTCGAACGCTTCATCCACAGGCGCCAGGGGCCAAACCTCGTGGCCGGCCCGTTCCAGTGCCAGAAACGCCGGACGTGACGGCTGCACGCAGCAAAGCCGGGCCTGTGCGAACAGATCGCCGGCGGAACCCGGATCGGCGGCATTGAGGAACAGCCACGCGCTTCCGGTCTCCGGCAACGGGACCTCACCCGCCTCAAACGGCGCAAGCAGCGTCTTTACCGGTCGATCCATGACAACGCCCCAAACGAAAAACGCGGGGCCTGGAATGCATCCAGCCCCGCGTTTCCGGTTTCATTGGCCGATGACGATCAATCGTCGGCCTTTTCCTTCTTGCGCTCGATCTCCTTGCCGGTCTCCTGATCGACGACCTTCATCGACAGGCGGACCTTGCCGCGCTCGTCAAAGCCCATCAGCTTGACGAAGACCTTGTCGCCTTCCTTGACGACATCGGTGGTCTTGCCGACACGCTCCTGGGCGAGCTGGGAGATGTGCACCAGACCGTCCTTGGGACCGAAGAAGTTGACGAAGGCGCCGAAGTCGGCGGTCTTGACCACGGTGCCCTGATAGATTTCGCCCACTTCGGGCTCGGCAACGATCGTGTGGATCCACTGCTTGGCCGCCTCGATCTCCTTGCCCGAGGACGATGCGATCTTGACCGTGCCGTCATCCTCGATGTTGATCTTGGCGCCGGTCTTTTCGACGATCTCGCGGATGATCTTGCCGCCCGAGCCGATCACGTCACGGATCTTGTCGACCGGGATGTTCATCACCTCGATGCGCGGGGCGAACTCGCCCAGCTCCTCACGGCTTTCCGACAGCGCGTTGGCCATCTCGCCCAGAATGTGCGCGCGGCCGCCCTTGGCCTGGTCGAGGGCGATCTTCATGATCTCCTCGGTGATGCCGGCGATCTTGATGTCCATCTGCAGAGAGGTGATGCCCTCGGCGGTGCCCGCGACCTTGAAGTCCATGTCGCCCAGATGATCCTCGTCACCGAGAATGTCCGACAGGACAGCGAACTCGTCGCCTTCCAGGATCAGGCCCATGGCGATGCCGGCCACGGGCGCCTTGATCGGAACGCCGGCATCCATCAGCGCCAGCGAGGTGCCGCAGACGGTCGCCATGGAGGAAGAGCCGTTGGATTCGGTGATCTCGGAGACGACGCGCAGCGTGTAGGGGAATTCTTCCGCTTCCGGCAGCACCGGATGGACGGCGCGCCAGGCCAGCTTGCCGTGGCCGATCTCGCGGCGGCCCGGCGATCCCATGCGGCCCGCTTCACCGACCGAATAGGGCGGGAAGTTGTAGTGCAGCATGAAATTCTCTTTGTAGGTGCCGGTGAGCGAATCGACGAACTGCTCGTCCTCGCCGGTACCCAACGTGGCAACGACCATGGCCTGGGTTTCGCCGCGCGTGAACACGGCCGAGCCGTGGGTGCGCGGGAAGACGCCGACTTCCGAAACGATCTGGCGGACCGTCGACAGGTCGCGTCCGTCGATGCGCGTCTTGGTCTTGAGGATGTTGCCGCGCACGACCTTGGCCTGCAGGTCCTTGAAGACGGACTTGATCTGCTCGGGGTTCCAGGCCGGGTTCTCGGCGCCTTCGGGGTAGAGCGTCTCGAAGACCTTGGTCTTGGCGGCGTCGATGGCGGCGTAGCGAGCGCCCTTGTCGGTGATCTTGTAGGCCTCGGCCAGTTCGTCGGAGATCAGGCCGCCCATCGTCGCTTCGAGTTCGCTGAGATCCTCGGGGGCATAGTCGCGCGGTTCCTTGGCAGCCACTTCGGCGAGCTTGATGATCGCGTTGATGACCGGCTGGAACGCCTGCTGGCCGAACATGACGGCGCCGAGCATGGCTTCCTCGTCCAGTTCCTTGGCTTCCGATTCCACCATCAGAACGGCATCGGCGGTGCCCGCAACGATGAGGTCGAGATCGGATTCCTCCATCTCGTCGACATGCGGGTTGAGCACGAATTCGTCATTGATGTAGCCGACGCGGGCGGCGCCGATCGGGCCCATGAAGGGCACGCCGGAGATGGTCAGCGCGGCCGACGCGCCGATCATGGCAACGATGTCGGGATCGTTTTCCAGATCGTGCTGCAGAACGGTGAGGACGACCTGCGTCTCGTTCTTGTAGCCGGGGGCAAAAAGCGGGCGGATCGGCCGGTCGATCAGGCGTGAGGTCAGCGTCTCTTTTTCCGACGGACGGCCTTCACGCTTGAAGAAGCCGCCGGGAATCTTGCCGGCGGCAAAGGTCTTTTCCTGATAGTTGACTGTCAGCGGAAAGAAGTCCCGGCCCTCACGCGGGCTCTTCTCGGAGACGACGGTGGCCAGAACGACGGTTTCGCCATAGGTCGCCAGAACGGCGCCGTCGGCCTGCCGGGCGATCTTGCCGGTTTCGAGCGTAAGCGGGCGACCGCCCCACTCCAGTTCCACTTTGTGGTGATCGAACATGTCTTGTCCTTCAATAAGGGCGCAATGCCGGCCAAGGGCCAGCGCGCCAGGCTTGGGTTTTCGAACCTGGGCCCGGGCAAGACGACTGGATGCTTGTCTGTGGTCGGCGCGGCATGTGCGCCCTGGTCCCTGCAAGCAACCGGCAATCCTGCCCCGCGGCTCCAACGCGGTTCTCGGGCGGCCGGCGCGCCGCTGTCTTCAACGTTCGCGCCGGCCTGACAGGCGAAATGTCCCCCGCCTGAATGGGGCAAGGGCGGACCCTTCAAGAGCCCGCCCGAATTCGTTCAGCGGCGGATGCCCAGTTCCTTGATCAGGGTCTGGTAGCGCGCCTCTTCCTTGCCGCGCACATAGTCCAGAAGCTTGCGCCGCTGGGAAACCATCTTCAGAAGGCCACGCCGTGAGTGGTTGTCCTTCTTGTGGTCCTTGAAATGCTCGGTGAGGTTGTTGATCCGTTCGGTGAGGACCGCGACCTGCACTTCGGGCGAACCCGTGTCGCCGCTTTTGGTCGCAAACTTCTGGATCAGCTCGGCCTTGCGCTCGGCAGTGATCGACATCGTGTTTCCTTTCACAACTTACAAGGGGTTTGAAGACGCCCGCTGCCGGGATGTCGTCCAGCAGGGGCCGTTGGCGCGGCCGAAAAGGCCGGCGCTGGGCGCGCTATAGTCGAAAAGCGCTGCGAACGCAAACGCCATTCGCTCAGTCCAGCGCCTTCGTCATGAAGTATGAATGCGGGTCGGGGCCGTAATCGCCGAACGGTCCTGTTTCCTCGAAACCGAAGCGGCGGTAGAGCTCCTGCGCCGGCCGGAAATGCTCCGTCTTGCCCGTTTCGAGGCTGAGCCGTTTCATGCCGCGAATGCGCGCCTCATCGATCAGGTGCGCGACCAGCGCCCGGCCGATGCCGGCGCCGCGCCGTTCGGCCACGGTATGGGCCGATTTGATCTCGCCATGGCCGCCGCCGATGTCCTTGAGGGCGATGCAGCCGACGAGCTCGCCGTCGAGCCAAGCGCTCCAGAAGGTGATCTCCGGTACGCGCAGCGCGTCGAGATCGAGCGCGTAGACGCTGCCCGCCGGCGTGATGGCGAACATGTGGTCTAGATGCCGCCTCAGCAAGGCGGCGATCTCCGGACCGCGCAGATCGTCCTGTCTGATCTCGATGGCCGGCATGTCAGTAGCGCTGGCTGAGCACCTTGACCTCGGTGAAGTCCTCAAGACCCCAGACGCCGCCCTCGCGGCCATTGCCGGACTGCTTGTAACCGCCGAACGGATGGCCCGCCGAAAGCCCGGCGCCGTTGACGCGCACCATGCCGGCGCGCAGACGGCGCCCGACGCGGTCGCCCTTGTTCGCGTCGCCGGTCCACAGATAGGCGGCGAGCCCGTAGGGCGTGTCGTTGGCGATCCGAACGGCTTCGTCCTCGCCGCCCGAGAACGGGATCATCGTCAGGACCGGGCCGAAAATCTCCTCGCGCGCGATGGTCATCTCGTTGGTGACATCGGCAAAGACGGTCGGCCGCGCATACCAGCCGCGGTTGAAGCCTTCGGGCCGGCCCGGACCGCCGGTGACCAGGCGCGCGCCCTCGGCCATGCCGGTCTCGATCAGGCTTTGCACCTTGTCGAACTGGGCGGCCGAGGAGAGAGGGCCGATATGGCCGCCCGCATCGCGCGGATTGCCGACCTTGACTGCCTCGGCGGCTTCCTTGGCCAGTTCGACCGCTTCGTCATAGACGTCCTGCTCGACGATCATGCGCGAGGGCGCGTTGCAGGATTGGCCGGTGTTTTCCATCATGTGGGTGACGCCGCGCCTGATCGCCCTGGGCAGATCCGCATCGGCGAAGACAATGTTGGGCGACTTGCCGCCGAGCTCCAGCGTGACGCGCTTGATCGAAGCGGCCGAACCGCGCATCACCGCGCTGCCGGCGCGCGTCGAACCGGTAAAGCTCATCATGTCGATATCGGGATGGTTCGACATGGCCTCACCGACCGTCGGCCCATCGCCATTGACCAGGTTGAAGACGCCCTTCGGGAAGCCCGCCTCGTCCATCAGTTCGGCCCAGACCATGGCCGACAGCGGTGCGATCTCGGACGGTTTGAGCACGCAGGTGCAGCCGGCGGCGACCGCCGGGATGACCTTCAGCGCGATCTGGTTGACCGGCCAGTTCCACGGGGTGATCAGGCCCACCACACCGACCGGTTCGCGGATAATCGTCTCGCGGTCGGTGAACTTTTCTTCCCACGCGAACTTGTCCATCGCGTCGAGAAATCCCTTGAGGTGCCACGGGCCGGCGCCGGCCTGCTCGCCCTTGGCGAAATCGATCGGCGCGCCCATTTCCAGCGAGATCGCTTCTGCCAGATCGTCATGGCGGACCTTCATGACGGCACCCAGACGTTCGAGCACGGCCCGGCGTTCGGCGACCGGCGTTGCGGCCCAGCCCTCAAAGGCCGCCTTGGCGGCGGCGACGGCTTTGTCGACATCGGCGGACGATCCCAGCGAAATCACCGCGCAGACGTCCTCGGTGGCCGGATCGTGGACCTCCAGATCGTTGGCCTTGGCCGGGTCGACCCACTGGCCGTCAATGTAGAATTGCCGCTGTTCGCGCATCGGGCGCTCCTGTCATATCGGAATGGTTTTCGGCGACGTTGGCGCCAAGATCGAACAAATGCAATCACCCTTGCGGGCTAAACTTGTCACCGTGTCAAAGGCGGAAGACGCGGCGCGGGCGGAAGGCGCCCTGCGCGATCTCGCCGATCGCCACCAGGCGCCCGCGATGGAAGGCGCAGGCCTCTTCCTCGGCGACCGGCGCGTCGCGGCCGCGCAGGATCGCCGGGTTGCCAAGACGGATGCGGTGCGCCTGCTCGTCGCCGAGATCAACACGCGGAAACCCGTCCATCGCCTCGCCCGTGTCGAGCAGGAACGCATCGAGCGCCCCATGGCGCGCCGCTTCGTCGTCGCCGGCGGCCTCGACCGCGGCTTCCAGTTCGGCAAGGGTGACGGCGTCTGCCTCGTCGAACGGTTCGACGAAGGTTCGGCGCAACGCGCTGACATGGCCGAAACAGCCAAGCTCCCGTCCCATGTCGCGGGCGAGCGAGCGGACATAGGTGCCCTTGCCGCATTCGACTTTGAAAATGGTCGTGTCGCCGTCATGGGCGATGATGGTGAGCGCGTCGATCTCGACATCGCGTGCCGTCACCGCCGCCGCCTCGCCCTGACGGGCCAGCGCATAGGCGCGCTCGCCATCGACCTTGACGGCGGAGAATTGCGGCGGCGTCTGGCTGATCGTGCCGGTGAAGCGTGGCAGAAGCGCCTCGATGGCGGCGCGGTCCGGCCGCATATCGGACGTTTCGGTCGCCTCGCCTTCCAGATCGTCAGTCGTCGTCTGTGCGCCCCAGCTCACGGTGAAACGGTAAGCCTTTGTGCCATCCATCACGTAGGGAACAGTCTTGGTCGCTTCACCCAACGCAATCGGCAGGATGCCGGTCGCCAGCGGATCGAGCGTTCCGGCATGGCCGGCCTTTTGCGCGCCGAACAGCCATTTCACCTTGGAGACCGCCTTGGTCGAACCCAGCTCAAGCGGCTTGTCGAGCACCAGCCAGCCGGAAACCGGCCGGCCCTTCTTCGTGCGCTGGCGCGCCATCAGTCCTGGTCTCCGTCCAGATCCCGCGCCACATGCGGCGATTTGAGCAGCGCGTCCACCTTCTGGAAATTGTCGAAGCTCGTGTCGGCGCGGAAGCGGAAATCGGGCATGTATTTCATCTGGCCGAGTTCGCGCGACAGCCGGCCGCGAATGAACTTGGCGTTGCGCGCAAGCGCCTTGACCAGCGGCGCCATGTCCTCGTGCCCAAAGGCGGTGACATAGGCGGTGGCGATCTTCAGATCGGGCGACATGCGCACCTCGGTCACCGACAGGACGACGCCGTCAAGCTCCGGATCGGCGACTTCGCCGCGCTGCAAAAGCTGCGTCAGCGCATGCCGGACATGCTCGCCAACGCGAAGCTGGCGCTGGGAGGGGCCTTGGTCGGCCCCGGCAAAACGGGACATGGTTCCATACCTTTCTCGCGACGGGCGGGATGGGACCGCGCCGTCCGATCGGTGGCCGTGGCCATTGGCCACGGCATATTGAGATTGTGCCCTAAAGCGTCCGCGCGACTTCCTCGACGCGGAAGCATTCGATCACGTCGCCGGCGCGGATGTCTTCGTAATTCTCGAAGGCCATGCCGCATTCCTGTCCGACGGGGACTTCCTGCACTTCGTCCTTGAAGCGCTTGAGTGTCTTGAGCTTGCCCTCGTGGATGACGACGCTGTCTCGTACCAGACGCACGCCGGCGCCGCGCTCGACCTTGCCTTCGGTCACCTGACAGCCGGCGACCTTGCCGACCTTGGTGATGTTGAAGACTTCGAGGATCTCCGCATTGCCCAGGAACGTCTCGCGGCGTTCGGGCGAGAGCAGGCCTTCCATCGCCGCTTTCACATCATCGAGCAGGTTGTAGATGATGTTGTAATAGCGGATCTCGACGCCGGCCGCTTCGGCCGCATCGCGCGCCTGCTTGTTGGCGCGCACGTTGAAGCCCATGATCGCCGCACCGGTCGACTCGGCCAGCGAGACGTCGGTTTCGGTGATGCCGCCGGCACCGGAATGGATGATCCGCGCCTTGACCTCGTCGGTGCCCAGCTTTTCGAGCGCACCGAGGATCGCTTCCACCGATCCCTGCACGTCGCCCTTGACGACCAGCGGGAACTCGGCGGTTTCGGCGTCCTTGGCTGCCGCCATCATCTGTTCGAGCGAGCCGCGCGCGCCGGCCTGGCGTGCCACGGAAATCTCGCGCGTCTTGCGCTGGCGATAATCGGAGACCTCGCGGGCGCGCGCCTCGTTTTCGACCACTGCGACCTTGTCGCCGGCCTGCGGCGTGCCGTTGAGGCCGAGGATCTCCACCGGCAGAGACGGTTCGGCTTCATCGAGGTTTTCGCCGCGATCGTTGATGATGGCGCGCACCTTGCCCCATTCGTCGCCGGCGACGACGATGTCGCCCGTCTTCAGCGTACCGGCCTGGACCAGCACGGTTGCCACCGCGCCGCGGCCCTTGTCGAGCTTGGCCTCGACGACGACGCCCTCGGCGGTGCGGTCGGGATTGGCCTTCAGTTCGAGGATTTCGGACTGCAAGAGGATCGAATCGAGCAGGCCGTCGAGATTGGTGCCCTTGAGCGCCGAGACCTCGACATCCTGGGTTTCGCCGCCCATGGATTCGACGAACACTTCATGCTGCAGAAGCTCCGTGCGCACCTTGCTGGCGTCCGCTTCGGGCTTGTCGATCTTGTTGATCGCCACGATCATCGGCACGCCGGCCGCCTTGATGTGGGCGATGGATTCGATCGTCTGCGGCATCACGCTGTCGTCGGCGGCAACCACGAGGATGGCGATGTCTGTCGCCTGGGCGCCGCGCGCGCGCATGGCGGTGAAGGCGGCGTGGCCGGGCGTGTCCAGGAAGGTGATCTTCTGGCCGTCCTTTTCCACCTGATAGGCGCCGATATGCTGGGTGATACCGCCGGCTTCGCCGGAGACCACATTGGCGTTGCGGATCGCATCGAGCAGCGACGTCTTGCCGTGATCGACATGGCCCATGATGGTGACGACCGGCGGACGCGGCTTCATGTCCTCGGGCTTGTCGTCAATGCCGAACAGGCCCTCCTCGACATCGGATTCCGACACGCGCCGCACCGTGTGGCCGAATTCCTCGGCGATCAGTTCGGCGGTGTCCGCATCGATCAGGTCGCCGGGCTTCATCATCTGGCCCTGCTTCATCATGAACTTGACGACATCGACCGCACGTTCGGTCATGCGCTGCGCCAGTTCCTGGATGGTGATCGTCTCGGGCAGGCGCACCTCGCGCGAAATCTTCTCGCGCGGTTCGGACATGCCCATCTGGGCACGCTTGATCTTCTCCTGACGGCGGCGCATGGCCGACAGCGAGCGCGAACGGCCCTCGCCGTCGCCGGTCACGTTGGCGAGCGTCAGCTTGCCGCGGCGGCGATTGTCGTCACGGCCGCGCGACGGCTTGGGCGCGGCATCGGTCTTGGCCGGCCGCTTGGCGGCGGCGCCGCGGCGGGCATCGCCATCGTCGGTACGGCCCGGCGCGGCCTTTTCGGCCGGTGCGCGGCGCGCGCCTTCCTGTTCGGCCTTCTGGGCGGCCTGCGCCTTGGCTTCGGCCTCGGCCGCCAGACGCGCCTGTTCGGCCTGCTCGGCTTCCTCGCGCTCGGCCATCTCGCGCTCGCGGCGCGCTTCATCTTCCTTGCGCCGCTGCTCGTCGGCCTGGAACTTCTCGCGGTCGTCAGCCTCGCGCGCCTTTGCTTCCTCGAGCGCGCGGCGGCGCGCCTCGATCTCGCTCTGCGACAGTTCCTTGAGCACCGCGCCGCTGCGGTCGGCGGCCCCGGCATCCTGCGCGGGCGCGGGGGCCGGCGTCGGCGCTTCGGCAGCGGGCTTCGCGCGCGGCTTCAGGCCGCCCGCAAGCGATCCACCTGCCGGCTTGTCGCCCGGCTTGGTGAACTTGCGCTTGCGCGTTTCGACGACGACGGTGTTGGTGCGCCCGCCGCCCATCTTCTGGCGAACGGTGCCCGTGCCGCTATCGCGCCTCATCGAGAGCGTGCGGCCAGCCGTCTTCTTGTCGTCCGAACTTGTATCACTCATTCCTGATCCGTTTCCTTCGCGGTCACATGCCCGCCGGCCGTTCCGGCCAAAAGACCGGCGCCTGCGTCCGGCGAAGCCGGTCGCATATCTGGCCCAGTCCTGTAGTCGCGCAGCGCTTCAAGCCGCCGCAATGCGGCATGGCCACCCCTGCCGTCAAGCACGGCTGCATGTATTACATTACCGCCCCCGAATGCCAAACCCATTTGTTCGTCATCAAGGAGCATGAAAACCAGCACGTCCGGGCCGCCCAGATGCACCGTGGCGCGGCGCGCCTGGTCGAGCTTGCGGATGCCGTCGGGCGCCGCATGCAGGGCATGCAGCAATGCGGTGGCACGGCCCGCGCGCACGGCCTTGTCGACCTGCATGGCGCCCGAAACGAGCGCGCCCGCCTTGCGCGCCATCGACAGTGCGCCGGTTGCCTGCCTGACCAGCAGACGGTCGACCAGTGCGCCCAGATCGTCTGGCACGTCTACCTTGCGGCGCAGCGCCCGGGCGAACAGCTTTTTGGACACGGCCTTGTCGACCATCGCCCGCCGGGCGGTCACCCAGCAGCCGCGGCCCGGCAGGGTGCGCTTGAGATCGGGCACGACCATGCCGTCGGGCCCGGCAACGAAGCGGATCAGCCCGTCAGCGTCGGCGCTTTCGCCGGTCACGATGCAACGGCGTTCGTTCATCGCGATGTCCGCTTCGTTCAAGGTCATGCCGGGGTGCCATCCTCGTCACGCCGGCGTTACGCCGGAGCTCCCGCGGGGGCATCGGCGTCGGCGGCAACGGCTTCAGCCCCTTCGGCCAGTTCCGCGCCTTCCTCTTCATACTCGGCGGCAAGGTCTTCTTCGGTGATCCAGCCAACGGTCAGACGCGCGGAAAGGACCATTTCCTCAGCTTCGGCACGCGTGGTGCCAAACGGCGTGAAGATGCCGTCGTGGATCTTGGTTTCGCCCTCGACGCGCTCGCGCCAGCCGACAAGATCGTCGACCGCGCATCCGGCAAAATCTTCCATTGTCTTCACACCGTCCTCGCCGAGCGCGACCATCATTGCGGTGGTCACACCGGGGATTTCGCGGATTTCGTCGACGACGCCCAGTTCGATGCGCTTGGCGTCGTTCTCGGCCTCGATGCGTTCGAGATATTCGCGTGCGCGCGTCTGGATCTCGGCGGCGGTGTCCTCGTCAAAGCCCTCGATTGACGAGACTTCCTCGGCGTCGACATAAGCCACTTCCTCGATTGACGAGAAGCCCTCCGACGCCAGCACCTGGCCGACCATCTCATCGACGTCGAGCGCTTCCATGAAGAGTTGCGTGCGCTCGGTGAATTCCTTCTGGCGGCGCGCGGACTCCTCGTCCTCGGTCAGGATGTCGATGTCCCAGCCGGTCAGTTGCGAGGCAAGGCGTACATTCTGGCCACGGCGGCCGATGGCGAGCGAAAGCTGCTCGTCGGGCACCACCACCTCGATGCGCTCGGCATCCTCGTCGAGCACAACCTTGGCGACTTCGGCCGGCTGCAGCGCGTTGACGATGAAGGAGGCCGCATCGGGCTGCCAGGGAATGATGTCGATCTTTTCGCCCTGCAACTCGCCGACGACCGCCTGGACGCGGCTGCCGCGCATGCCGACACAGGCGCCAACAGGGTCGATGGCGCTGTCGCGCGAGATGACGGCGATCTTGGCGCGCGAACCGGGGTCGCGGGCGACCGACTTGATCTCGATGATGCCGTCATAGATTTCCGGCACTTCCATCTGGAACAGCTTGGCCATGAATTGCGGGTGCGTCCGCGACAGGAAGATCTGGGGCCCGCGCTGCTCGCGGCGCACGTCATAGATGAAAGCGCGGACGCGGTCGCCATAGCGGTACATTTCGCGCGGGATCAGTTCGTCGCGGCGGATGATACCCTCGCCGCGTCCGAGGTCCACGACCACGTTGCCATATTCGACGCGCTTGACCGTTCCGTTGACGATCTCGCCGACGCGGTCCTTGAACTCTTCATACTGCTTGTCGCGCTCGGCCTCGCGCACCTTCTGGACGATGACCTGCTTGGCCGACTGGGCGGCGATGCGGCCGAAATCGAGCGGCGGCAGCGGCTCGGCGATGAAATCGCCGATCTGGGCGTCCGGGTTCTTGGCGCGCGCATCTTCGAACGCGATCTGGTTGTCGGTGTTTTCGAGTTCCTCGACCACTTCCATCAGGCGCTGCAGCTTGATCTCGCCGGTCTTGGCGTTGATGTCGGCACGCACATTGGTCTCCTGACCGTAGCGCGATTTCGCCGCCTTCTGGATCGCGTCGGCCATCGCGCCGATCACGATCTCCTTGTCGATCAGCTTCTCGCGCGCGACCGCATCGGCGATCTGCAGGAGTTCGAGCTTGTTTGCACTGACTGCCATCTTGGTCTCCCTCAGGGCGTTTCGGCATCCGGCGCATCGCCGGAAAAATCGTCATGTTCGGTTTCAAGTCCGCGTGTGGCGCGGGCGGCCTTGTCGGCCGTCAGCGACGCGCGGATCAATTCGTCGGTCAGGATCAGCCGCGCATCGGCGATCGCCGAAAACGGGATCACATTGGTGTTCTCGTCGGCCATGGACGGCTGGTCGCGGAACAGCGTGACCGTATCGGTATCGACATCGGTGATGGTGCCGCGGAAGCGCTTGCGGCCGTTGACCAGGACCGATGTCTCGAGCTTGGCCACATGACCGCGCCATTTGGCGAAATCGGTCTTGCGCACAAGCGGCCGGTCGATGCCCGGCGAGGACACTTCCAGATGATAGGCGCGGTCGATAGGGTCTTCAACATCGAGGATCGGCGAGACCATCCGGCTCAGCGTCTCGCAATCCTCGACGGTCATCGTTCCGTCGGCGCGCTCGGCCATCACCTGCAAGGTCGCGCCGTTCTGACCGGACAGGCGCACACGCACCAGCCGGAAGCCTTCGGAATTGAGCACAGGCTCGATCAGCATGGCGACACGGGCATCGATCCCGGTCTCGGTGACCAGGCGCGGCTCGTCTTCGGTTATGGGCGCGAATTCGCGTTCGTTCGTCGTCAATTCCGTCTCGAATATAAAAAAGAGCGGGTCCGGCGGGCCCACTCTTCGTCTACGACCAAGATTTGATTGTCATATACGCCCGCCGACAGCCGGTTGCAAGGGGCGACGGCCGTCCAGGGCCGGCCCGTCGGCTCGCACTTCGTTAACCATCGCCGTTTACCATAGCGCGCAGATACTCTTTGTACTGCGTGGTGTCTCCGATGGCCGCATCCTTGCTGCGTCGCTTTCTGCCCTCCTTTTCCCTGCTGATCGCCGTGGCCGCTCTTGGCGGGTGCGCATCGCTCGCGCCATCGGCCGATCGCGACGCTGAAACCACGCCACAAGCGGTGGCCTTCGCACCCAGCGCGTCGGACCGGTCAAGCCTGCGTGAAACCGCCGGCAGCCTGCGCCGCACAGCGCTGACCGGCCGCGTCATGCGGGTCGACACGATCGACGACATCCGGCTCGGTCCGAAAGAAGTGATCCTCACCTTCGATGACGGGCCCGCGGGCCAGAACACGCGGCGCATTCTCGATGCGCTCGATGCCAAGGGCATCAAGGCGACCTTCTTCATGGTCGGCGAGATGGCGCGCAACAACCCGGCGCTTGCCCGAAACGTGATCGCGCGCGGACACACGGTCGGCAGCCACACCCATCGCCATCCCAATCTTGCGGCGATGAGCCATGCCGACGCGGTCGCCGAAATCGCACGCGGCGAACGGGCGCTGCGCGAGGCCGGCATCCCCGATCTGCCCTTCTTCCGCTTCCCCTATCTCGCCGACACGCCGGCGCTTCGCGGCCATCTCGCCGCCCGCGGCATCGTCGTGGTCGATGTGGATATCGACTCCAAGGACTATTTCCGCATCAGCCCGGTGCGCGTCGCCACGCGCACGATGCGGGACCTGCGCCGGCGCGGCTCGGGCATCATCCTGTTTCACGATCTGCATGCGCGCACGGCATCGATGCTGCCGACCTTCCTCAACATGCTCGAGCGCGAGGGCTACAAGGTGGTCGCCCTGCAACCGGCGCGCGGAAACCCGGCGCTGGTCGCCTCGGCGCGCTGACGAAATCGGAACAGGCTACGATCTGGCGAAGGTCAGGTAGACCGGCGTGCGGCCCTCGCGCAGGGCCTTGGCCTCGTAGCGCGTACCCGGCCAGTGCGGATAGGGATTGCGCCAGTCGGCGGCGCGGCGGGCGGTCCATGCGAAATCCGGATGCCGGTCGATGTGCTGCAGCGTCCAGTTGACATAGCTGTCAATGTCGGAAGCGAAACGGAACAGGCCACCGGGCTTCATCACCCGGGCGAACCGGTCCAGATTGCGGTCGCTGACGAACCGGCGCTTGAAGTGTTTCGGTTTCGGCCATGGATCGGGATAGAGCAGGTCGATCTGGTCGATCGAGGCGTCCGGCAGCCAGTCAAGCAGTTGCGTGGCATCGTCGTCGTAAAGCCGGATGTTGCCGGCCGGATGCACATCCAGCGCCGTGACCAACTTGGCCATCGAATTGACGAAGGGCTCGACGCCGACAAAGCCCACCTCGGGCCGACGCCGGGCATGGGACAACAGGTGCTCGCCGCCGCCAAAGCCGATTTCAAGGACGATGGTCTCCGGCGTGTGTGGAAACAGCGTTGCCGGGCTGGCCGGCGCCGGCGCTTCCAGATCGATCAAAAGATCGGGCAGCAGGCACCGCATCGCCTCGGCCTGCCGGCCGCGCAACGTCTTGCCGCGCCGCCGGCCATAAAAGGCCTCGGTGGCGCGCGTCGGATGATCGGCAGCCATGACGGTCGGCGGGTCAGGCGGCCTGCTTGACCGCCTGCTTGAGCGCCTTGACCAGATCGACCTTTTCCCAGGAGAAGGAGCCGTCACGGCCGGGCTTGCGGCCGAAATGGCCGTAGGCGGCGGTCTTGGCGTAGATCGGCCGGTTCAGATTGAGGTGCCTGCGGATGCCCGACGGCGACAGGTCGATGACATCGCGGATGGCGTCCTCGATCGCCGCATCGGCGACCGTGCCCGTGCCATGCGTGTCGACATAGACCGACAGGGGCTGGGCAACGCCGATCGCATAGGAAAGCTGGATCGTGCAGCGGTCGGCCAGCTTGGCCGCCACGACGTTCTTGGCCAGATAGCGCGATACATAGGCGGCCGAGCGGTCGACCTTGGTCGTGTCCTTGCCGGAGAAAGCGCCGCCGCCATGGGGCGAGGCGCCGCCATAGGTGTCGACGATGATCTTGCGGCCGGTCAGGCCGGCATCGCCATCGGGACCGCCAATGACGAACTTGCCCGTGGGGTTGATGTACCAGTTGCAGTCGTCGGCGATCGGCAGGTCGCCCAGCGCCTGGCGGATATAGGGCTCGACGACCGAACGAACCTTCCTGGAATCCCAGCTGTCGTCGAGATGCTGCGTCGATAGGACGATGCTGGTCACCTCGGACGGCATGCCGTCGCGGTAACGCACCGTGACCTGCGACTTGGCGTCCGGGCCGAGCCGGGCGGCATCGCCCTCGCCGCTCTTGCGCGCGTCGGCGAGAAGCTCGAGAATCTTGTGCGAATAATAGATCGGCGCCGGCATAAGTTCGGGCGTTTCGCGGCAGGCATAGCCGAACATGATGCCCTGGTCGCCGGCGCCCTCGGCGCCCTGCGCATCCGATGCACTGTCGACACCCTGCGCGATGTGCGCCGACTGGGCGTGCAGCAGCACGTCGATGCGGCATGTCTTCCAGTGGAACCCGTCCTGCTCATAACCGATGTCGCGGATGGCGCGGCGCGCCGCTGACCGAAAGCGGCCGGGCGCAATGACGGGTTCGCCCGCATCGTCCGTGACCACATTGCCGGCCTTGTCCTTCTTGAAGAACGTATCCGGGACACGCACTTCGCCGGCGATGACCACGCGGTTGGTCGTCGTCAGCGTTTCGCAGGCAACACGAACCTTCCAGAGCGCGTCGTCGCCCTGCTTGCGCGCCTCGCGGTAGATCATGTCGACGATCTCGTCGGAGATGCGGTCGCAAACCTTGTCGGGGTGGCCCTCGGACACCGACTCGCTGGTGAAGAGATAATTCTGCCGTGCCATGATCTCGCCCTGCTGGCTGGATTTGGAAAGGAAGACCGCCGGGCGGTCAAACGGACGCGCTGTCGTTACGGGACGAGGCCGGCAACGTCAAGCAAAGACACATCAATAGAAAGATATAAGCATAAGTGCATATCCTGCCACGGGCGTCCGACGCCATTGACGGCCGGAACCGGCGAGGACAGCGGGCGTCAAACCCCGGCATCGTCCGGATAGTCCACCCGCAGCAGATAGAGCCCATGCGGCGGCGCCAGGGCGCCGCACTTCTGGTGGTCGCGCGCTTCGAGTGCGGCTTGCACGTCGTCTGCCGTCCAACGGCCCTCGCCGACCAGCTTGAGCGTGCCGACCAGCGAGCGGACCTGATTGTGCAGGAACGAACGCGCCGAGACATGCACGTCGATCCGCTCGCCATCGCGGGAAAAAGTGATCGCGTCGAGCGTCTTGACCGGCGATTTCGACTGGCACTGGGCGGCGCGGAAGGTCGTGAAATCGTGGGTGCCGATCAGGATCTTCGCAGCGGCATTCATCGCATCGACGTCGAGAGGCCGCTTGCACCACCAGGCCCGGCGATGGTCGAGGGTCAGCGGCGCCGGCCGGTTGTGGATGCGGTACAGATAGTGCCGTGCTTGCGCCGAAAAGCGGGCATGGAACGTGTCCGGCACCTTTTCGGCATCCACGACGCAGATGCGTTCCTCGTCGAGCACAAGATAGGCGTTGATCGCCTCGCGCACCCGGACCGGATCCCAATCGCGTTCCAGATCCACATGGGCCGTCTGGGCGATGGCGTGAACGCCGGTGTCGGTGCGGCCGGCCACCTGCAGCGTCACCTTCTGCTTGGAGAACTCCAAGACCGCCTTTTCCACAGCTTCCTGAACCGCGTGACCGTTGGTCTGCCGCTGCCAGCCGACATAGGGCGTGCCGTCATATTCGATTGTCAGGCGGTAACGGGGCATGGTCGTCCGGTGCCGGGAACGGGCGGGTGCTTAAGCCCGGAGGCCGGCCATGTCCAGCCGTCACGACACGGGCCGATTGACGCCGGAGGCGAAAACTCCGATGAGGCGGAACCATGAACGATGCCGCCTCGTCATCGCCGGAACCCCGTTCCACGGACACCGATGCGCCGCTGGCGTACTGGACACGACCCATTGTCGTCGCCGGCTTCGTTTGCGTCCTGATGGCGATCAAGCTGGTCATGGCGGGCACGACGGAGCTGATCCGCGACGAAGCCTATTACTCGCTGTGGGCATTGCATCCGCTGCAGGCGAGCTATTTCGACCACCCGCCTGCGGTCGCCTGGTTCATCAAGGCCGGCTATGCGCTGCTGGGCCCGAGCGAGTTGGCGGCACGGCTCCCTGCGGTCCTGTCGGTGGGGCTGGTGTCGCTGGCCGTCTTCCGGACTGCCATGCTGGTTTTCGGCGATCGCCGCATCGCGGCCTATTCGGTCTACGCTTTCAATCTGACGCCCGGCGCCATGCTCGGCCTTCTGGTGATCACGCCCGATGCGCCGTCCATGCTGTTCTGGATGCTGTCGATCTGGTCGGCTGCGGAACTTCTGCGCTCAAACGACGGACGATGGTGGCTCGTCTTCGGCCTGTTTGCCGGCCTGGGGCTCGCAGCAAAATATACGGGCCTCTTCCTGGGTGCCGGCGTGGTGCTCTGGCTGCTTTTCGACCGGCGCAACCGGCACTGGTTCACCTCGCCCTGGCTTTATGCCGGCGGCGCCGTCGCTCTGGCGATTTTCGCGCCGGTTATCGCATGGAACCTCAACAACAGCCTTTCATCCTTTGAATTCCAGTTCGGCCGCTCCGCGCGCGGACTGCAATGGTTCGACTGGACCGATACGAAGCATCTGCCGGAATTCCTGGCGGGCCAGATCGCGCTCCTCCTGCCGGGCCTGTTCATCATGGGCGCCGCAGCCCACTGGCGGTTTGCGCGGCATCGTTCCGAACGCGGCAATCGCGGCTTTGCCCTGCTGATCTGGACCGGCATTCCGGCGCTTGTCTATTTCATCACCTTCAGTCTCCACTCGGTTACCCAAGGCAACTGGACGTGGCCGCTTTACGCGCAGTGGTCGATCGTCGGCGCCTGGGCCATTTACGCGTGGAAGCCGGACTGGGCGTGGCTGCGAACCATTCAGCGCTGGACAAGGCGCGCGCAGGTTCCTGTCGGCGCACTGGTTGCTGCGGTGATCTTCGCGCAGGCGCAGTTCCAGCCTGTCCGGCTGCCGTTCGCCGACCAGACGCTCACAATGCACGGATGGACCGAGGTCGCATCGAACATCGAAACCGAGCGCCGCCGTGCCGGTATCGGTACGATTCTCGCCCGCGGATATGGGCTTTACGGATACCTCGAGACGTATGGCCGTTTCGCCGGGCACGGCTACCGCGTCCTGCCGCTGGACGAATTCCACCGCTACGGGTTCGTCGACTTGCCGGCCAGCGACGACGCGGTCGACTGGCCCGTGCTTGTCGCCGTTCACGTCAGCGGCACCGAGCCTCCGACCGGACCGCCGGCGGCCATCGCCAATGCCAATCCGCCGGCCCAGTGGTTCACGCGGATCGTGCGGCCGGCGGCCGACGGCGCGCCCGCCAGCGCCATCGATCTCTACCGGCTGGAACGGCCGGAGACGCCGCTGTTCGGGTCCGACTAGCGCAGGTCGCCCTCGGACAGCGGATTGCCGCGCAGGAACGCTTCGGCGTCGAGCGGCCTGCCGCCCGCTTTCTGCAGACGTGTCAGCCGCACGGCACCGGTGCCGCACGCCACGGTGATCGGCGCGCCGACTATCGGCGCACCCGGCTTGCCCGATCCCGGCGCCTGGGTCGAGGCCAGCAGCTTCACCCGCTCCCATTTGCCGCCAAAGCGCATTTCGCACCAGGCACCGGGAAAGGGCGACAGGCCGCGAATGTGATTGTGGATGTCGGCGCCATCTCCCGCCCAATCGACGCGCGTTTCGTCCTTGGCGATCTTGGCGGCGTAGGTGACGCCGTCGTCCGGCTGGGGCACGAGTTCCAGAACACCCTGCTCGAGGGCGGCCATGGCGCGTACCATCAGGCTCGCGCCGGTCCGCGAGAGGGCGTCGTGCAGTTCCCCGGCGGTCATGTCGGGGCCGATGGCGACCTTTTCCGTCATGGCGACCGGGCCGGTGTCCAGCCCCTCGTCCATCTTCATGATCATCATGCCGGTTTCCGTATCGCCGGCCATGATGGCCCGCTGGATCGGAGCGGCACCGCGCCAGCGCGGCAGAAGCGATGCGTGGCCGTTGAAGCAGCCAAGGCGCGTGCCTTCCAGGATGGGCTTGGGCAGAAGAAGGCCATAGGCGACGACGACCGCCACATCGGCGCCAAGCGCGGAAAAGGCCGCCTGCTCATCGGCGGCCTTCAGCGTTTTGGGGGTGCGCACTTCGATGCCGAGCGCTTCGGCCGCCTCGTGGACCGGCGATTTTCTGAGGCTCAGCCCCCGCCGGCCGGCCGGCCTCGGCGGCTGGGTGTAGCAGGCGACGATGTCATGGCCGGCGGCGTGCAGCGCGCGGAGCGTCGGCACGGAAAAGTCCGGCGTGCCCATGAAGATGATGCGCATGATCCTGCGGTTCCGGAAACGCTAGGCCATCACGGGGCCGTCGCCGCGCTGTTTGGCGAGCTTGCGGAACTTCTTGAAGACCATGTCGCGCTTGAGCTTGGAGATGTGATCGACGAAGAGGACACCGTCGAGATGGTCGATCTCGTGTTGCAGGCATGTGGCCAGAAGCCCGTCGGCCTCGAGCGTCTGATCGGTGCCGTCGCGGTCGACATAGCTGACGGTGATCGCCGCCGGCCGCTCCACATCGGCGTAATAGTCCGGGATCGACAGGCAGCCTTCCTCGTAAAGGCTGCGCTCGTCCGAGCGGGCGACAATGGTCGGGTTGATCAGGACGCGCGGTTCCCTGCCATCTTCCTCCTTGGCGACATCGGCGACAAGCATGCGGACCGGCTCGCCCACCTGGATCGCCGCAAGGCCGATGCCCGGCGCGTCATACATCGTCTCCAGCATGTCGTCGGCGAACGCGCGCACGGCATCGTCGACGCGTTCGAGCGGTTTCGACGTCTCGCGCAGGATCGGGTCGGGAATGAGAACGATCGGTTTGATGGCCATGACGCCTTCCAGTTAGGAAAGACCGCACGATGCGTCAATCGGCACGGCAGCCGCGAATCGTCTATGCTGGGGAATGGATACCGGATTCAGCCTCGATCAAACCGCCTTCATGTTCGCCGGACGGGCTGTCTCGATCGGCGAGAGCCTGGCGACCGGCGCGCTGATCCTGGCAGCGCTTGTGCTGCTTGCATTGCTGCTGGTCTGGCGCAACGGCGTCGCCGGGCGGCGCGATCTTCGGCAGGCGCATGAGCGGGCCGAGCGCGCCGAAGCGCGGGTCGACGACATTCTGAAAGCCCAGGCCGACATGCAGGGCCGGCTGGCGGCGATGACCGACATGTTCGGCGCGCGCCACACGGAGATGAGCACCACGCTGTCGCAGCGGCTCGATGCGATGACCTCGCGCATCGGCCAGTCGATCAACGAACAGCAGAAGTCGGCGCATGCCAATCTGAGCAAGCTGCACGAACGCCTCGCAGTCATCGACACGGCGCAGAACAACATCCAGCAGCTCGCCGGCCAGGTGGTCGAACTGCAATCGATCCTGTCCAACAAGCAGACGCGCGGCGCCTTCGGCCAGAGCCGGATGGAAGCGATCATCGAAGACGGGCTGCCAATGGGCGCCTTCGCGTTCCAGACGACGCTGTCGAACGGATCGCGGCCCGATTGTGTGATTTCCATGCCCAACGGTGCGCCGGATCTGGTGATCGACGCAAAATTCCCGCTCGAAGCCTGGAATGCGGTGCGCGAGGCCAAGAACGAGGCGGACGCAACGGCGGCCGCCAAGCGGTTCCGCGCCGACATGGACGTGCACATCAAGGCGATCGCCGACAAATATCTGATTGCCGGGGAAACTCAGGACACCGCGTTCCTGTTCGTGCCCTCCGAGAGCATCTTCGCCGACATTCACGAACACCATGAGGCGATCGTGCAGAAGGCGCACCGCGCCCGCATCGTGATCGTCTCGCCGTCGCTCCTGATGCTGTCGATCCAGGTGATCCAGGCGCTGCTGAAAGACGCCCGCATGCGCGAGCAGGCGCATCTGATCCAGGGCGAAGTGATGCGCCTGATGGAGGATCTGGGGCGACTCGACGAACGGGTGCGCAAGCTGCAAACCCATTTCGGGCAGACGGCCAAGGATGTTGACGACATCCTGATCACGACGGGCAAGCTGACCAAGCGCGGCCAGAAGATCGAAGGGCTGGAGTTCGACGAGCGGCCGACCAAGGAGGACGCGGCGGAACCGGGCGCCGAAAGCAAGACCGGCCATCTGCGCCTGCGGGTCGTCGATGGCGAACCGGACTGACTGATCAGCGTTCGGTCGGGGGATCCAGCACGACGGCTGGCATGGCGGCAGCCACAGCGGTGCGCAACCGCGCCATGTCCGCGTCGCTCATGGCGGCGTTGGTGATCAGCGGCAGGCCGGGCCGCTCCGCCGTCCATCCGATGACGTGCACCTTTTGCGCGGCGGGCTCATGGTCTTTGGCGATCTGCCAGGTCACGCAGTCGATTGCGGCGCAGGCCGCTTCACCGTCCGCAACGGCGCGGATCGAGGCCCGGTGCGATCCGGTCCAAAGGGTCGGTTCGGGGAACAGCCGTCCGGCGCGCGCCATATCCCGTCGCAGCGCGACAAAGCCCGACATTGATTCCGGTGCGTTCGCGGCCAGAGGACCTTCCAGCGATGTGGGCAGGATCGACCCGGCATTGGCGGGTGGCGCCGCATCGTCTCCCCTCCCCCGCGCGACGATCACGCTGCGATAGGTGCCGTGGCCGCAGCCCGGCGCGTCATGGATCGGTGTCGCGACATAGCGCACGCGGCCCCGGAGCACGGTTTCGAGCGGATAGGAGCAGGTCTCGCCGAGCAGCAGGTCCGGGCCCAGCCATGCCCCTTCGAGATCGCCGGCACGGGTCAGCGCGTCGGGTGCATCGAAGCCTTCATCCCTGAGCGCGTCGCACAGACGGGTCCAGAGAGCGTCGGTCTCGGCCCGGCGCTCGGGCCAGTCATACATGGGCAGACATGCGATCATGACCGGGCGGTCAGCGGTCGGGCCTTGCGGCGACCGGCATTGCATCGCGGGGACCGGCGGCAGGCGCGGCCGATGCCGGCTGGAACGCGCCGGGCGCCATGGCCGGCGCGTCGGCCCGTCGGCGCACCGGATGCACCACTGGTTCCTTGGCCGACAACGCATAGGCGCGGAAAATCTGCCAGTAATTGCGGTACACATAGGTCTTGTTGGCGGCCAGCCACTCGGCACGGCGCTCGCGATAAAGGCGCGGCAGTTCGTACCAGGGCACGGCGGGCCGCTTGTGATGGACGATGTGCAGATTGTTGTTGAGGAACAGCCAGGACAGGATTCGGCTGTCTTCGACGACAACCGTGCGGCCGTCCGGCGTCTGGTCCCAGCGATGTTCGCAATAGGTCCGGATGGCGATCAGCGCCATGCCGCCATAGGCAACCGTGCCGACATAGACCAGCAGGTTGATGCCCATACCGCCCCAGACGATCGCGACGAGCGCGGCGAGCCCAAGCGCGTGGTGCGCCCAGGCGCGACGCACGCCGGGATTGCCGGCAGCGAAATTCCGCGCATCGTCGCGCCAGAAGCCGAACGTCATCAATGGCGGCCCGATCACGAGACGGCCCACGAAGGTGTTGTTGGCGGCGAGCAGCGCGCGCATCGGCCAGCCCAATGCCGCATGGTCGCCCTGGGCGCGATACCAGCTTTCGGGGTCGTCATAGGGGTCGGTCAGGTTCTCGTCACGGTGATGGCGCAGGTGCAGCGCCTTGAACCGCCGGAACGGGAATGCCACGGCCAGAGGCAGCCCAACGAGCAGTTCGTTGACGGCGGCGCTGCGGGTCGGATGGCCATGCAGCACCTCGTGCTGCAGCGAGGTATGAAAGCCGGCGGCGACCGCCATGAGCGCCAGCGCAAGGACCGGCACCACCGGAAATAGCCAAAAGCCGGCCGCCAGCCATACACCGTAGCACAGCGCCATCATGACCATTGTCGGCCACTCAATCGTTTGTTTTCTCATTATGATTCGTTTCCCCTGACACAAGGATGTCAGGAGCGGCGACGGCTGGGAACGCGGCAATGCGCACTAAAGGTTGTTTCCGGTCATCAAATTCCGCATATGTTGATAATTGTCATCAAACGTCGGAGTTGATCCGCATGGTTGCTGCGCAGGCCGACACAATCGACAAACGCGACGCGTCCCGTCTGTTCCGTAACCGGCTGGCCGGACTGCTCTTCCGTTCGGGCCTGAACCGTTCGCAGTTTGCTGCCGCGGTCGGGTTGGACCGGTCGGCCCTGTCGCAGCTCCTTTCGGGCGAAACCGCAAGGCTGCCGCGCGCCGAAACGCTGATCCGCATCGCGGCGACGCAATCGGTCAGTCTCGACTGGCTGCTGGGCCTGAGCCAGGACGAAGGCGTGTCCGCCGAGATCCGGCCGGCGCTTGAACTGGAGGAGGCGCAGGATTCGCGCAACGATGCCGCACTTGTGCAGTGGCACCAGGAGGCGGCCGGCACCAAAATCCGCTATGTGCCCGCGACCATTCCCGATTTTCTGCGGACCGAGGCGGTGATCGCGTTCGAGACGCGCGACAGCAAACCGCCCGTCGCCGTCCAGATCGATGACGCACGCGAAAGGCTGGCCTACAGCCGCAAGCCGGAGAACGACACCGAAGTGTGCATGCCGCTGCAAACACTGCAGGCGCTGGCCGAAGGCAGCGGCGCCTGGACCGATCTGGACGCGCCGTTGCGGCACGCGCAGATCGAACAGATCGCAGCGCTGACCGATGACCTCTATCCGGGCCTGCGGCTGTTCCTGTTCGATGCACGGCGTACCTTTTCAGCGCCTTACACCGTGTTCGGACCGATGCGCGCGGCAGTCTATATGGGCGACATGTATCTGGTCTTGAACGCCAAGGATGCCGTCGATGCGCTGACGCGCCACTTCGACCAACTCATCCGCGCGGCGGTGGTGCGGCCGCACGAGGCCGGTTCCTTCATAGGCGATCTGACCCGGTCATGATCGGTGCGACGGTGACATGGGCATCGACCCGGCCGGCGCTGATCAGGTTTTGCGAATCCGGCTCGGCGCACTGGCCGCCATAGGGGCAGTCGATGCAGGCCTTGCGTCGCCGCGATGCCTTGCGCATCGCCTGCATCGCAAGCGCGATGATGCCCGCCCGCCGCCCGTGCGCGCGGGTGTGTTCCCGCTGCATCCCGCACAATGCGCGAAAGCAAATCTGGTTGTCGGCCTGGACAAGACGGTCGTGCATGGGCGGAAGTCTGGCCGCTTTCGCGTTGGCTGACGTTGATCGGTGTCAACCAAGACTTACACATCATGCTCCGGCGCGCGAGTCCTTTCTCCGATGGCGGCCTTGTTCGATCGGCGTCGGCGATCGGCGTCAGGCATCCTCGTCGGCCAGCGACTTGACCAGGTCGATGATGCGCCGGCGCACCTTGGGATCGGCGATCTTGACGAAGGCGCGGTTGAGCTGAAGGCCCTCCGAACTCGACAGGAAGCTGACCACATAGGTGGACGAATTCTCTTCGAGGCCCGACGGGGCCGATGCTGCGCTGCCGTCCGGCGCGTCCTCGAAAAAGAACGACACGGGCACGTTGAGGATCGATGCGATGTTCTGCAGCCGGCTGGCGCCGACACGGTTGGTGCCCTTTTCGTACTTCTGCACCTGCTGGAACGTGATCCCCAGGCTCTCGCCGAGCTTCTCCTGGCTCATTCCGAGCATGGTCCGTCGCAGGCGGATGCGGCTGCCGACATGGATATCGATGGGATTGGGCTGTTTCTTCTTCTTGTCGTTCATTCTGTGTCCCCGCCGCCCGGACGGCGGCCATTGCTCAAATCAGGACCAGAAGCCGTCCTTGCGCGTCCCCCAACGCGGTCCCCAAGTGCGGCGCGCTACCTATGAGCCCCGACGAAGGCCCCTGTCAACAAAGTGCGGCCTAATTCCCGCCGAAAGCGCGCAACCTGATGCGCGCTGTGATCGCTATAGCCGAAAGTATGGAAAGGAACAACCAGAAGTTGATCTCTCGTTGCCGCTCGGGGAACAAGGGTTGTGCGGCGTCCGGCAGCAGTGCATCGGCCACCGCGCGCACATCGTGGCCGATCCGGGCAACGATACGGCCCTGCGGATCGACGACAGCCGAGATGCCGTTGTTGGCCACACGGATGATCGGCAGGCCGGTCTCGACGGCGCGCAACCGTGTCTGGTGCAGATGCTGCCACGGCCCCGGCGTCCGGCCGAACCAGGCATCGTTGGTGACATTGACGATGGCGTCGACCCGCTGGCCGGAGGGCGGCACGGCCAGTTTCGGAAAGATCGACTCGTAGCAGACGAGCGGCAACACCGTCAGACCGCCCTGGAGCGTGATTGTCGTTCGGGCGGGCGCAGCCGAATAGCCGCGGTCGGCGGCGGCGACGGCGCGCAGACCGATGGCAGACAGCAGATCGGCAAACGGAAGATACTCGCCGAACGGGACGAGATGCACCTTGTCGGCGGCGCCGGCGATCACGCCGCCGGTCGTCACCGCCATCACCGAATTGTAGTAGCGGCCGGTCACCGAGCCGGCTTGCTCTCCCGGCTCCTCGCGCACCGCGCCGGCGAGCAGCATCTGTTCCGGCAACAGTGTCTCGCCGATCGAGGCGAGCGCTGCGGCATCGCGGGTCAATAGGTAGGGCACGGACGTTTCGGGCCACACCACGATGTCAGGAGCACGCCCCGACGCCGGGCCCTGCGCCTCGGCCTGATCCCCGGCCGCCGGCGCCTCGTCAGGGGCCGCGTCCAGCGCGGTCAGGTCGAGCAACGTTTGGAACGTGGCCGCCCGCGCCTCCCGGTCCATCTTCTGTTCCTGGGCAATCGCCGGCTGAACGAGGCGGATGACGGGCGCATCGTCGCGCGCGACCGCCAAATCGCCTGCCTGTGCAAGACGCCAGATACCGAAGCCGGCATGGGCGCCGACCAGCACAACGCACAGCGCCACCGCCGTGATCGCCGCGCCGCGCCGCGCAGCCAGTTGCGCGGGAAGCGCAAAGACCAGCACCGCAAACGCGCTCACGGCGAAAATGCCGCCGATCGCCGCCGATTGCATCAGGACCGGCGATGGCATCAGCGCATAGCCGATGGCGTTCCAGGGAAAGCCGGTCAGGATGAAGGAGCGGGCCCATTCGGCAAGGCCGAAGGCGGCGGCCAGCGCGGCGATCCGGCCGACGCCGTCGGACCAGGCGAGCCGCGCGAGCGCGCAGGCCGCGCCGTAGAAGACAGCCAGAACAGCCGGCAGGCCGAGCACGGCCAGGGGGATCGCCCAGGCGAATTCCGGCGCCTCGACGAGCAGCGCATTGGCGAGCCACCAGATGCCGGCGGCGAAATAGCCAAGGCCAAACAGCCAGCCGATCCGGAATGCCGCGCGCAGCGCCCCAGACGCCTTTCCCGGCGTCGTGCCAACCGCGCCGTCCAGAAGCCAAACGAGGAGCGGAAAGGTGACAAAGCCGATGGCAAACAGATGGAAGGGCGCCTGCGTCAGCGCGGTCAGCGCACCGAGCGCGACCGACAGGGCCGCACGGCGCCAGCCGGGCAAGAGCAGGATGCGCTGGGCGAAATGTTCCATGGAGCCCCGGGGCGAATCACGTCGCCCAAAGCCTTATCAGGCTTGCCGGGCCGGCGCGACGCCGGCGCATCGGGTCAGACGTTGACGGGTTCGGCTTCCGGCGTGCCGGGCTGTACGGGCCCGGGCGCGGGAAGACGGGGCGGCGCGCTCGAAGCTTCGCGGCGCCCGGCGCCGCGGCGCTGGTGCTGGCGCAGACGAACAACGCGCACGCGGCGGATGCGTCGCGGATCGGCGTCCAGCACTTCCATCTCGTAACCGGCGAACGCCGGGATCACCTCGCCGCGCACCGGCACATGGCCGAGCAGCGAAAAGATCAGGCCGCCAATGGTGTCGACATCGCCCTCTTCGCGGCGCGCGGCCTCGACGAAGGCGGGGCCGAGTTCGCGGGCGGCTTCCTCCAGTTCCAGACGGGCATCGACGATGACGGTGTTCTCGTCCACTCGCTCGATCTGCACCTCGACCTCGTCGTGCTCGTCCTCGATATCGCCGACGACCATTTCGACAATGTCTTCGAGCGAGACGAGGCCGTCCGTGCCGCCATATTCGTCGATCACGAGCGCCATCTGGATTCGCTGCGTCTGCATGCGGCCCATCAGGTCCGAGGCCAGCATGGAGGGCGGCACGAACAACACGTCGCGCATCAGCTTGAGATCGCCGATGGTGCGGGAAAAATCGATCTTCGAGAAGTCGAGCGCGGTCTTGGCCGCGCCGTTGGCACGACCGTTCGGCGCGCTCTTGGCGGCCGCCGCTCCGGTTGGCTCGGTCTTCGGGCGGCGCGTCCGGCGGCGGCCGGTGCGCGTCAGATAGGCGACCACGTCGCGGATGTGGACCATGCCGCGCGGATCGTCGAGCGTTTCGTTGTAGACCGGCATGCGGCTGTGGCCGGATGTCTCAAAGAGCTTGAGGAGATCGCCCAGCGACGTCGACAGGTCCACCGCCTCGATGTCGCCGCGCGGCACCATCACGTCGACGACGCGCACTTCGCGCAGCCGCAATATGTTGTTCAGCATGGCGCGTTCGTCGGCGGAGATCGTCTGGTCGCCCGCGGCGCTGGAGGCGGCGAGCGCGTCCTGCAAATTCTCGCGGACGGTCACACTGTCCTGCGGCCGGAACAGATAGGCCAGGCGCTGAAAGAAGCCGGGCGGCTTTCTCGGGGGGATTATAGCGGGCAAGCCCGGACTCGAAGGTTCGGGCTCCGGTTCGGGCGGCGCTTCCTGCACCTTTGCGTCAGCTTGTCGGTCTTCCATCGTCTTTCATGTCGTCCGATATCGGCGTGTAGGGATCGTCGATCCCGAGATCGGCCAATATTGCACGTTCGAGGCGCTCCATTTCGTCGGCGTCGTCGTCCAGTTCGTGATCATAGCCCAAAAGATGCAAGAAGCCATGAACAATCAGATGGGTGAAATGGGCATCGATGTTCTTGCCGTCAATGGCTGCCTCGCGCTCGATCGTCTCGCGGGCCAGAACGATATCGCCCAGAAGCGGGCCGGGCGGATCGCCGGCGGCCATCGGATAGGCCGGAAAGGACAGCACGTTCGTTGCCTTGTCGTTGCGCCGCCATTTGGCGTTGAGCGTGCGGATCGTCGCATCGTCTGTCAGGACGACCGACAGTTCCGACGTCTCGCCTGCCAGGCCCAGAACGGTGGCCGCATGGCGAAGTGCCCGTTCGATCATCGGCCGCAATTCGTCCTCTGGCGGCCAGTTGCCGCCTTCGATCGCGATGTCGATATGCAGGTGCATGGCGCCGGTTTCAGCCGCCGTCGCGGTCATAGGCCGCAACGATGCGGGCAACCAGCGGATGGCGCACCACATCGCTGTCGCGGAAACGCACGGTAACGATGCCCTCGACGTCGCCGAGCAGGCCGAGCGCCTCGACAAGGCCCGATTTCTGGCCCGGCGGCAGGTCGACCTGGCTGGGATCGCCGGTGACGATCATGCGGGCATTCTCGCCAAGCCGCGTCAGGAACATCTTCATCTGCATCGATGTGGTGTTCTGCGCCTCGTCCAGAATCACCGCCGCATTCGACAGGGTCCGGCCGCGCATGAAGGCGAGCGGCGCGATCTCGATGACACCGGCCGCAAGCGCCCGCTCCACCTTGTCTCCGGGGATCATGTCGTAGAGCGCGTCATAGAGCGGCCGAAGGTAGGGATCGACCTTCTCCTTCATGTCACCGGGCAGAAAGCCGAGCCGCTCGCCTGCTTCGACGGCAGGCCGCGACAGGATGATCCGGTCGATCTGGCCGCGTTCGAGCAGCATGGCCGCATGGGCGACGGCCAGATAGGTCTTGCCGGTGCCGGCGGGGCCGACGCCGAAGACAAGCTCGGCCCGGTCGAGCGCCCGCATATAGGCGTCCTGATTGGGGGTGCGGGCCATGATGGTCCGCTTGCGGGTGGCGATCTGGGCGGCCGCGATGCGCCCGGCGCCGTCCATGGTTGGCAGCGACAGTTGATCGTCGGCGGCCATCGCCATGCGCAGCGCGCCCTCGACATCGGAGGCTTCCGGTTCCCTGCCGCCCTCCTCGATCCGGTCATAGAGCCAGTCGAGCGCACGGCGCGCCTGTTCGGTCGCCAGCGGATCGCCCTTGATGGTGACCTGATTGCCCCGCGCCCGCACATCGATGCCCAGCATCTGCTCCATCAGGGCAAGATTCTGGTCAAACTGACCGAACAACGCACGCGCATGGTGGTTGTTGTCGAAGGTCATGACAATGTGGGCGAGATCGGACGCGCCGTGAGGCGCGGTCTGCGTTTTGACACCTGTCTGCGTCGTCAAGCGCTCTGTCCGTCCTGTTGGTTCATGCCGCCCGCCTGCGGTTCGCCGCCTCCGACGAAATCAGGCTGTTGGCCGATGCCCGTTCGATTCGCACCGTGACACTGTCGCCGATCTTTCCGACAGTTTCATCACAAATGACGGGCTGAAGCCATGGCGACCGGCCGACAAGCTGGCCGGCGTCGCGGCCGGGCTTTTCGAGAAGCACCGCGATCTCCTGCCCTTCAAGGCTTTTCATGAAGGCGGCCTGCTGCTCGCCGAGCAATGCCTGCAGCCGCTGCAAGCGCTCCGATTTGACGGTTTCCTCCACATGGCCGTCCATCGTCGCACCCGGCGTACCGGGGCGCGGCGAATATTTGAACGAGAAGGCCTGCGCATAGCTCACATCGCGCACGATCCGCATCGTGTCCTCGAAATCGGCGTCGGTTTCGCCGGGAAAGCCGACGATGAAGTCCCCGGACAGGGCGATGTCGGGCCGCGCCTTGCGGATTCGATCGACCAGCCGGCGGTAATCGTCGCCGGTATGCTTGCGGTTCATTGCCTTGAGCACCCGGTCCGAACCGGCCTGCACCGGCAGGTGCAGATAGGGCATCAGCATGTCCAGATCGCGATGGGCAGCGATCAGCGCGTCATCCATGTCGCGCGGGTGGCTGGTCGTGTAACGCAGCCGCGCAAGGCCATCGATCCGCGCCAGCTCGTGCAGCAACTCGCCCAGGCCCCACTGGCGCCCGTCCTGCGCTTCCCCGTGCCAGGCGTTGACGTTCTGGCCCAGAAGCGTGATCTCGCGCACGCCGGCATCGACCAGGCGACGCGCTTCTTCGACGATCTGTGCGACCGGCCGCGAGACCTCGGCGCCGCGCGTATAGGGCACCACGCAGAAGGTGCAGAACTTGTCGCACCCCTCCTGGACGGTGAGAAACGCGGTGACGCCGCGGCTGCGGACCTGCCGCTTTTGCTGTTCTGGCAGGTGCTCGAACTTGTCCTCCACGGCGAACTCGGTCTCGACGACCTTTTCGCCGCGGCGGGCGCGCGCCACAACGTCGGGCAGGCGGTGATAGGTTGTCGGGCCGATGACGAAGTCGACCGCCGGCGCGCGCACAACGATCTCGCGCCCCTCGGCCTGGGCGACGCAGCCGGCGACGCCGATCATCAGGTCGGCACCGGCCTTTTGCCGCCGCGCGCGCAACTGCCGCAGGCGCCCGATCTCGGAATAGACCTTCTCGGCAGCCTTCTCGCGGATATGGCAGGTGTTCAGCAGCACCATGTCCGCATCGTCCGGCGTCGAGGTCTCGACAAAACCGTCCCGCGCCAGCGCATCGGCCATGCGCTGGCTGTCATAGACGTTCATCTGGCAGCCATAGGTCTTGACGAACACCTTGCGGGTGTTGGCGGCCGGATTGTCCGATGCTGGATCAGCTTTCTTCATGCGCCGTCCTTAGCGGTTTTTGCGTGCCAGCGGAAGAAGGGCGCTGGCCCCGCACCAGCGCCGACATCATGCGCCGCACGGCGCGTTCTGTTTCCGTAGCAAGCCGTTTCCGGTTGGTGCCGGGCGTCACCGTGATCGGGTCGCCGAAACCGACATGGATGTCGATGCGGCCTTCGCGCAGAATGCGTGTCAAATGCGGGCCGATGCCGATGTCGCCGGGCCAGGCGGCCAGCGGTCGCGACTGGCGGCCCATCGGGATGCCATCGACGCCGGTGTAGGCAATCGCAACAGGCTGGACCAGCGCGTCATCTCGGCGATCGCTTTCGCCGACGCCCAGCGCGCCGAACAGGGAGGACTTGAACGGATAGACGAAGTTGCCGCACGATGTCGTGCCCTCGGCGAACAAGACGATCGTGTCGCCATCGGCAAGACGCTGCGCGATCGTTTCGGCCTGGGTGCGGGTGGTGGCACGCGCGTTGCGCGACACGAACACCGAGTCCTGGAGCCGCGCCAGAAGACCGAAGACCGGCCAGTCGCGGACATCGTCCTTGGCGATGAAGCTGACCGGCGCGACCGAACCGAGCGCGACGATATCGAGCCAGGAGGCATGGTTGGCGACCAGCAGTACGCCGTGGCCACCGGCGCGTGCCGGGGCGCCATGTATATCGATGCGAAGCCCCATCGCTCGGGCCACCCAACGGTGCCAGGTTTGCGCGGTGGTCTTGCGCAGAGGCCAGCGCCGCCACTGGGCGACAAGGTGCACGGGCAGCAGCACCGCGGTGATCGCCAATGCCAGACAGACGACGAAGACGGCACGCAGGGTCTCCATCGGATTAGCGCGCCTTGCGCGCGGCGGCCACGTCATGGCGCATGACCAGTGCGCGCGTGCGCGCCTTGGCCGCGCCGCGATAATAGTCGGGCCGGTCGCCGACGGTGGCAAAGCCGAGCTTCCGGTAGAGAGCGCCTGCGGCCACGTTCGTCTCTTCGACTTCGAGGAAGACCGAGGCGAGCCGCTCGCGATGGGCATGCGCCAAAACATGCGCCATCAGCCGCGCACCGATGCCGTGGCCCTGCCAGTCCGGGCGGACGCCGATGGTGAGGATTTCCGCCTCGTCGGCAGCCGTCCGCAGCAGGACGAAGCCAATCATCGCGCCGCCGCGCGCGGCCGCCTCTCGGGCGATAAAACCGGCGGCGCTGGACGTCCCCAGAAGATCGGCGATCTCGCCGTCGGTCCAAGGGCGGGCAAACAGAGCCCGGTGGATATCGGACGCCTCGACCGCGTCGGTGCGCTGCATCGGCGCGATCGCGATGTCCGCCGCTCCCCAAAGGCCCTGCCACCACTTCATGCGGCATCTTCTCCGTCCGAACGGCGCGGCAAGGCAAACCCGGTCTGCGGCTTGGCGTCGGCCCCGCGCAGGTAAAGCGGCGAAGGGGCATGCTCAAAGAGCCTGGCCGCGCGGGCGACCGCGCCGATCGTGCCCACAGGGCGGTCGACGGTGGTCGGCAGATCCGTCTCCATTCCAGCCGCAGCATCGCCGACCAGCAATGCGCAGTCGGGGCGCAGGTGCTTGTCGGCCTCGTCTTCGGCCATGGCGCGCGCTTCGTCGAGCGCTTCGCCTGCGGCGGAAAAATGCTGCATGAAGATCTGGCCTCGACCGCCGGCGATGAGAACGGCGAACGGTCCTTCGACCCTCGTTTCATTCGTTGCCTGCACGGCCAGGCTTTCCAGCGTCGTCACGCCGGTGACCGGCAGGTTCCGCGCCACGGCGATGCCGCGTGCCGCCGCGACACCGACCCGGATGCCGGTGAACGATCCCGGCCCGATCGTCACCGTCAGCCCGGTCAGATCGCCGAATCCGGCGCCCGCTTCGTCCATGACATCGGCCACGACGCCCATCAGCCGTTCGGCGTGGCCACGGCCGATCTCCTCCTCGCGCGCGGCACGGATCGCGTCTGCCGCCGGGTCATAAAGGCAGGCCGAACAGAAACGCGCAGCGGTATCGAGAACAAGGACACTCATCGCCCTGTGCTATGTCGGCGTACCGGCAGGGGTCAAGCGCGTCGCACAGCCATCACGCCGCGCGGTTCGAGCGGCGTTTCGCCAAGCAGGGCATCGCCCTTTCCGGTCCATGGCGAAACATCGACCGGCTCCGGACCGTAATTGAACAGGTAGCGGATCGCGCCATTGTCGCGGATGCGCACATCGCGATGCAGGTCCAGAGGCGCAATGCCGGCATCGGCAAGCACACGGCGCACGACGCTGTCGGCGAGCCTGGCGTCGGGGCGACCGGCCAGATAGTGGACCCGGCCCTTTACAAGATGTGCAGGATGGCCATCGGCGCAGCGCGCTTGAACGGTCACATCGTCGCCATGGCGGACGAACTCGCGCCAGCCCTCAAACAACGTGCCATTGTCCAGTGCGACCGGCGCGAAGGGTGGACGGCTTTCGACCCGGGTGACAGTCACGCCGGTGAGCGCTCCGAACGGCCCGGGCGGCAGGTTCGGATGAATCTGGAAGTCACGCGTCTTGGATCCGGTACGCGGCCCGACGATCAGATGGGTGTCGCCGCCAGAAAGGGCATTGGCAAGCGCCGCGCTGCCCGCATAGACCGATGGCAGGACGACGAGCTTGCGCCCCTGAACCGCCTGGGGCGTCGGCGGTACCACATCGACGCTGACGCCGGCGCGCCGCAAGGCGCGGTAGAAGCGCAGCGCCATGTCGAGATGGGAAAAATCTGCGCCCTGGGGCTGGATCGCCCATGCCCATGCGCTTTCATAGTCGAAGACCAAGGCAACATCGGCGCGTTCGGGCGCGGCCACGGCGCCGAGCGCGTTCAGTTCGCCGGCCACCTTCTTGCACACATGCCAGCCCTCGTTCCTGTCGCCATTGGGCAGAAGCAGCGCCTCGTGCATCTGCTCCTGGGCGAAAGACGGCTGGCGCCAGCGAAAGTACGAGACGATCTCTGCACCGGCGGCGAACGCCTCGAACGCCCAGAGACGCAGCGCGCCGGGTTCGGGTGCCGGATTGAACGGCGCCCAGTTCACCGGTCCGGGCTGCTGCTCCATCACCCACCAGCGGCCTTCGCTCTGGCCGTTTCGCACCTGGCCGCACGCCCGGTAGAGATCGTGGTGGAAGGCCTGAAGGTCCGGATCGCCGACACCGAGATAGCGCAGCTTGACCGCCTCGTCCGACGTGTCGCGATCCAGAAAGCCTAGCGGATAGGAATCCCAGGTGGCGATGTCGAGATCGGCACCAACCGCATAGTGATCGAAGGCGATCTCCGAACCCATGAAATTGTGGCTCACAGCGCGGCCCGGCGAATGGCGGCGGATGATGTCGGCCTGCAGTCTGTTGAACGCGACGACCTGGTCGGACGAATAGCGCCAGAAATCCATGACATGGGCAGGATTCGGCTCGGTCACGGTCAGGTTCGGCAGGTCGATCGCATCGAACGACGAATATTCCTTTGACCAGAAGACGTTGCCCCAGGCGCGGTTCAGCGCATCGGGCGACTGGTATTTCTGCGCCAGCCAGTTGCGAAACCCGTCAAGCGCTGCACGCGAATAGCTCATTACCGTGTCATGGCAGCCATATTCATTGTCGATCTGCCAGGCTTCGAGCGCGTCATGGGTGCCATAGCGGCGCGCCAGCGCCTCGGCGATGCGGGCGCACTCGGCCCGATAGCCCTGATGGGAGAAGCAATAGTGGCGGCGCGAGCCGAAACGGCGCGGATCGCCGCGGTCGTCCAGCGCCACCATGTCGGGCATCGTATCGACCAGCCATTTGGGCGGCGTCGCCGTGGGCGTGCCCAGAACGATGCGCAGCCCCTGCGCGCCCAGCACGTCGAACGCCTCGTCCATCCAGCCGAAATCGTAACGGCCCGGCTCGGGCTCCAGCCGCGACCAGGCGAACTCGCCGATGCGGACATGGCTGATGCCCGCTTCGGCCATCAGCGCGGCGTCGGTTTCCCAGCGCTCGCGCGGCCAGTGTTCGGGATAATAGCAGGTGCCGAGGCGCTGCTTGCGAAGAGTGGTCATGTCAGGGCATCCGGACGGATCAAAGATAAAGATGCAGGGCCGGCTCAAATCGCGGTTCGATGTCCACGTCAAGCGTCACGATCAGCGTTGCACCGGCATCGGGATCGGCGGTACGGGCGGCGGCGTCCATGTTCTCCCATGCCGAGGTCACCGCAAGGCGGTTGCCGCCGACAAAGGCAGGGCAGCTCGGCTGCGTGACCGGCAGGTCGATCGTCGTGGTGCGGGTGCCGTCCGGCGCATAGCAATCGAGCGCCGACGCACCCCAACGGGCGTTCCAGATGTTGCCGCCGCCGTCACAGACCGCGCCATCGAGGCCACCCGTGCCGCCTGAATGATCGAAGAAGAGTTGGGGCTCACCGGTTGGCGCGCCGGTCGCCGGATCGGTCGCCACCCGCATCAGCTTTCCGGTCGGCGTGTCGGTGAACCAGGCCGTCGTTCCGTCGGGCGAAAAGCAGATCGCATTGGGGATGGTGATGTTGTCGAACAGCAGGTCGACCGAACCCGCGAACCAGCGATAGATGGCGCCGGAACCGGGCTCGGCGCCCTTGCCCATCGTGCCGAGCCAGAAAGCGCCGGACGGATGGATGCGCGCATCGTTGGAGCGCGTTTGCGGGTTGTCCGCCTCGATCGCGGCGCACCGCGTCAGGTCGGTGCCGTCCCACAGCAACAGGCCGGTTTCGGTGAAGATCACGTCGCGGCCGTCCGCCGCCACGCCCATGGCGCTCGCCATCTCTGGCAGGTCGAGAACGGTCTCCGTTCCCGTGGCAAAGTCGTGCGCGTATCGCTTTTTCTCCACAATATCGAACCAGAACAGCGTGTCGCGCCGGTCGCAAAAGAACGGGCCTTCGCCGAGGTGGCAGTGCGTGCGTGACAGAAAGTCGATTGCGGCCATGGTCCCTACCCGAAAACCGCGTCATAGGCGGCGATGGCGGCTCTTGCCCGTTTGCCGACCTCGCCGGCGTCCAGTCCGGGCGCATAGAGCGACGAGCCGAGGCCGAATGTGCGCACGCCGACTTTGCCGTAGGCCGCGAAATCGTCGTGCGACACGCCGCCGACCGCGCCGATGAGCGTATCGCCGGGCAAAACGGCGGAGATCGCCTTGATGCCGGACGGGCCGAGAACGCTCGCGGGAAAGAATTTGAGCGCCGATGCGCCAAGGCGAACGGCGGCCAGCGCCTCGCTCGGCGTCAAGACACCGGGCATGGTGACAAGCCCGCGTTCGGCGGCGCGGCCCATTACGCCGGCATCGATGTTCGGCGAGACCAGAAGCCTGCCGCCGGCACCGGCCAACCGGTCGACATCGGACGGCGTCAACACCGTGCCGGCGCCGATCAGCGCCTTGTCGCCGAAACGCGCCGCGATCGTTTCGATCGAGACGAACGGATCGGGCGAATTGAGCGGCACCTCGATCGCTTCGAAGCCCGCCTCGACCAGCGCCGCAGCGATGCCAACCGCTTCGTCGGGCTTCAAGCCTCGCAGGATCGCGACAAGCCCGCGCCGCAAGCCTGGCCATTGTTTCGATATGGTCATTGCACGCTCACGGGTTTGCCGCCGTCGCAGGGGGCGCGGTGGCGAACATGTCGGGCCAGACGCGAACGGCGGCCGCGAACAGGCCGGCGCGCGCCAGTTCCTCGCCGTCGAAGACATCGGTTGCGATGCCGACCAGATCGAGCGCCCGAGCGTACAGCGCGCCCAGCGTGCCGCCGCCGACCAGCGTCAGCCGCTCGGGCTTGCCGAACCGGGCGAGCGCGCCGGCAATGTCCTGGCCGATGATCGTGCCCGACAGGCTGGCCGAGGCGTGGGCCGCATCGGCGCCATGCAAAAGGGCGCGCGAGCGGATCGCAAACAGCCGCATGAGCATCCTTGCGGGTTCGTCGATGGCGGCGCGCACGGCCTTGTCGAACGAAGCGCCATCCAACCCGGCATCGCCCGAAAGCGAGTGACGCAGGACCGAGCCGCGCGACAGGGCCGCGAACAGATCGCCGGTCAGCGCCGTCGCAAAGCCGGAAACCTGGGTGGCTCCTTCGTCCATCAGGACCCATTTGGCATGGGTTCCAGGCATGCAGACGAGCCCCTCAGCACCGTTGCCCGCCATTCGCCCCAGGCCCAGAAGCTGGGTTTCCTCGCTGCGCATCACATCGGGCGTTTCGACGCTGCGGTCGGCGATGCCCGGCAGGATGCGCACTTCGCGCGGCGTGCCGGACACGGGCAGCGCGCGTTCGATGATCGTTTCGAGCCGGGCCGGCACTTCGACATAGGGCGCTTCCTGCCAGCCCTGCCGGCTGCCGACCATGCCGCACATCATGACGGGCACCTTCGGGCCGGCGCCCAGTTCGGCAAGATGATGCTCCAGGATACCTTCGAAGGCGCGCGGCTCGGTTGCGCCCATGCCCTCGCCGCTGCGCGCTTCGCCAAGCACGGTTCCGGCGCCATCGACGGCCCAGAGCCGGAGACGGGAGGTTCCCCAATCGACCAGAACGGCCGCGATGGCGGGATTGGCGATCAAAGCAGGCCACCATCGGCGATCAGGGTCTGCGCCGAGATGGCGCTGGCCGCACTCGATGCCAGAAACAGGCACGGCCCGACCATCTCGTGCGGCTGCAATGCGTGTTTGAGGCTTTGCCGCCCGAGCATTTCGTTGAGCGAATCGTCCGTCACCCAAAGCTGTTTCTGGCGATCGGTCATCACCCAGCCGGGCGCAATCGCGTTGACGCGGATCTTGTGCGGCCCGAGCTTGCCCGCCAGACCCTTGGTCAGGCCGATAATGCCGGCCTTGGATGCGGTGTAGGCCGGCATGTCGCCAATGTTCAGCATGAAGGATGTGGAGGTGAAATTGACGATCGCGCCGCCGCCCGACGCCTTCATGCCTTCAGTAACGGCCTGGGCGGTGAAGAAGGCGTGGCGCAGATTGATCGCCGTGTTCCTGTCCCAATAGTCGGCATCGACCGCATCGATCTCGTGGCGGTCGTCCCAGGCGGCGTTGTTGACGAGGACCGTCACCAGACCATGGTCGCGGGCGGCTTCGGCCACTGCGGCCCGGATTGCTTCAACATCGGTCAGATCGGCCTTGAGGTAGAGCGGGGCATGGCCGTAGCGCGCCCCAAGGTCGTGGGCCAGCGCCTTGCTGGCTTCTTCGGCAATGTCGATGAAGGCGACCTGCGCCCCTTGCGCGACGAAGCCTTCGGTGAGCGCGGCGCCGATGCCCGACCCGCCACCGGTGATCAGGACGGACGCCCCTTTCAGGTCCGGATAGATCGGAAAATCGGCCATTGTCTTCTGGTTACTCCTATTGGGCTGCGACACGCATCGCGTCGCCATGCAGCCAGTCGGGCAGCCAGGCGCCATGCGCCTCGATCAGCCGGTCGACGGCAGTCCATATCTGGTCGAGATCCAGTTCGGCGCCCGTATGCGGGTCCATCATCGCGGCGTGATAGACATGCTCGCGCTTTTCCTCAACGAGCGCCCGCACCGTCAGTTCCTGAACATTGACATTGGACCGCATCAGCGCCGTCAGCTGCGGCGGCAGGGCGCCGACGCGCGTCGGCTGGACGCCGTTGGCGTCCACCAGGCACGGCACCTCGACCGCGCAGCCATCGGGAAGACCGTCGATCAGCCGGTGGTTGGGCACATTGCCGTAAATGACCGAAGGCTCGCCTGTCCACACCGAATTGATGATGTCGGAGGCATATTCGTGGCTCGGCTCGATACCGATTGAGTCAGACGACTGATATTCCTCATATTGCGCGGCCCAGGCGCTCTGCTGTTCGACGCAGCGCTTGGGATATTCGTCCAGCGGAATGCGGAAGCGCTCGATCAGGTCCGGCCGGTCGCGCTTGATGAACCAGGGCACATATTCGGCAAAGTGCTCGGAGCTCTCGGTGACGAAATAACCCAGGCGCTTCATCATCTCGTAGCGCACAAGATTGGGGCAGCGCAGATTGTGATCGGGCTCCAGCGGGATGCGGCCCGCCTCGTAGCCGGCGTGCAGATCGGGATAGAGGTCGCGATGGGTGCCATCGTCCATCCGTTCCTCGAACTCGAGGAAAAACGCCACATGGTTGATGCCCGCCGCCCGATAGCGGATGCGCCATGGATCGATGCCCAGATCGCGCGCCAGTTCCTTCACCGTGCCTTGCACGGAATGGCAAAGGCCAACCTGACGAATGTTCGGATAGCGTTCGGCTATCGCCCAGGTGTTGATCGCCATCGGGTTGACATATTGCAGGAGGATCGCGTCGGGGCACAGTTCGGTCATGTCCTGACACAGCGCCCACAGATGCGGCACGGTGCGCAGGCCGCGCATGATGCCGCCCAATCCGAGCGTGTCGGCGATGGTCTGCTTCAGGCCAAGTTGCTCGGGAACCTCGAAGTCGACGACCGTGGCCGGTTCGAACCCGCCGATCTGGAAGGCGACGACAACGAAATCGGCGCCATCGAGCGCGCGGCGGCGATCGGTTGTTGCCTCGACGGTCGCGCTTGCGCCGAGCGTTGCGACCAGCTTCTCGGCGACCAGCCTGGACTGGTCGAGCCGCGTCTGGTCGATGTCCATCAAACGGATCACCGCGCCGGACAGCGCCGGACGGTGCAGAACGTCGCCGATGATGTTCTTCATGAAGATGGTGGAACCGGCGCCGATGAAGGCGATGGTCGGAGACACGCTCATGGAATGCTAGCCCTTGGTTGCGCCAAGCGTCAGCCCGGCGATGAAGTGCTTTTGCATGGCGAAGAACATGATCACCGGCGGCAGGGCGGCCAGAAGCGATGCAGCGGAGATCAGTTGCCATTGCTGGACGAATTCACCGTTGAGCGTGCGCACGCCCACGGTGATCGGCAGGTTCGCATCGTCCTGCAGCATCACCGTCGCCCAGAAGAAGTCGTTCCAGATGAAGGTGAAGATCAGCACCGACAGCGCGGCGATGGCCGGTTTCACCAGCGGCAGGACCAGGTGCCAGAAGATCTTGAACTCGTCGACGCCCTCGATCCGCGCGGCCTCGATCAGTTCGAACGGCAGCGCCTTGATGAAGTTGCGCATGAACAGCGTGCAGAAGCCCGTCTGGAACGCGGCATGGAAGATGACGAGACCGGGGATGGTGTTCATCATTTCGAGCCGCACCGACAGGTCGACGACCGGAAGCATGAGGATCTGGAACGGCACGAAGTTGCCGGCGACGAAGACAAAGAACAGCGGCAGCGCCCAGCGGAACCGGTAGACCGCCAGCGCATAGCCTGTCAGGCAGGCCAGCGACACGGAAAGGATCACCGTCGGGATGGTGATGATCAGCGTGTTGAGCATGTAGCGCAGCGCGTTGGGCTGGGCGAGCACCTGGCCATAATTGTCGAACATCACGAATTCGCTGGGGATGCCGAACATGTTGCCGGTGTTGATGTCGATCGCCGGGCGGATCGAGGTCAGGAAGATCGCCAGCAGCGGCAGGAGCCAGACGAACAGTGCGACCGGCAGCGCCGCCTTGTAAGCGAACTGCGCGACCGGAGTGGCTTTTTCGATGGGGCGCGGGAACATCAGACCGCCTCCGCTCTGCTGCGCTCGGGCAGCGCCTTGCGGACCTTGGCGGGCAGCTTGGCCCGGACGATATCATAGGACTGCTCGATACGCTGTTTCAGTTCGCCGCCATCGGCGTCCTCGGGCAACAGCACCCAGCTCTTGTGAAAATAGGGTGCATGCGCGGCAAAGCCGACCGATTTCAGCATTTCGGCGGTTTCGATATCCGCGCATTTGACCGCGACGCCCGGCGTCATCGCGCCGATGCAGGCATACATCTTGCCACCGACCTTATAGGCGTCGTGGCCCCCGCCCCAGGGGTCGGACACCTCCGATCCAGGAAGGCGCTCGCAGATTGCGGCGACACGGGCGCGAAAGGTGTCCGACATCAGCGCGCCTCCCTTTCGTCCTGCCACATGCGCCACAGGAAGTAGCTGATATAGACCAGCATGATGGCGAACAGGACGACGGCAATGGCCGAACCGTAGCCGTAGCGACCGACGCCCTCACCGACCGCCTGGTCGTACATGTAGTAGGCCAGCACGTTTGTGGAGCCAAAGGGCCCCCCTTGCGTCATCGTGGCGATCATGTCGAACGAGCGCAGCGCGCCGATCACGGTGACGACCACGGCAAGGAAGGTCGCCGGCGCGAGTTGAGGCAGGATCACGTGGCGCAGCATCTTCCAGCCCTTGGCGCCATCGAGCCGGCCGGCCTCGATCTGGTCGGGAGATACGTTGTTCAGCCCGGTCAGGTAAAGGATCATGCAATAGGCGATCTGCGGCCACAGGCCGGCGGCGATGATGCCGTAGGTCGCGACATCGGGGTTGCCGAGGATGTTGGGCGGATCGACCGAGCAGACCGTCGTCGGGTTGCCCATGATGTTCGTGGTCTCCTCGCAGAAGAACCAGCCCCAGATCTCTCCGACGAGCCCGAACTCGGGATTGTAGGCCCAGGTGAAGATCAGCCCGACCACGACCTGTGAGATGACGAAGGGGAAGAAGAAGAGCGACTTGTAGATGCGGATGCCGGTGACTGTCTGGTTCAGAAACAGGGCGATGCCCAGCCCGATCGGCACGGCCAGCATATAGAGGACCAGCCACAACAGGTTGTTCCACAGCGAGGTGTAGAAGTTCGGATCGTCGAGCAGTCGCCGGTAGTTCTGGAGACCGACCCATTCGCCGGTCCACACGCCATTGATGTCGCGCAGCCCGTCCCAGCGGGTGAACGAATAGGAGAAGGACTGAAAGATCGGCAGGATGACGTAGACCGCAAAGAAGACCAGGCCGATCGACACGAACATCCAAGGCGCCAACCTGATCCGGTTGCGCTTGTAGTAGGCGGTCGAGGTGACCAGCGTGAAGCCCGAGACGATGACGGCCAGCAGCAGCGCGAAACGGGCAAAGAAAGCGGGCACGCGTGCGTCGCTGCGCTGGCCATAGCCGAGCCAGTTCTGGATAACGCCGGGATCGACGACAAAGAAGAGAAGCCAGGCCGCGATCACGAGCACCACGCCCGATACGGCCACGCGGACAGTTTCGGTCTCGTAACGGCTGGCTCGAAGGCCGCCCGCGCTGGCTGTTGCCGCGCTCGCCATGGGTGCTCCTCCCCGAAAGCGCCGGGACGAATTTGCGTCGCCTGTTCCCGCTCTGGAATGCCGCGACCAAATGCCTGCCGGCGGATGATCCGGCCAGACCCGAATAGGTCTGGCCGGTTTCCGGTGTTGGCTTAGTAGACTTCGCCCTGAACGCGATCGAGTTCGGTCAGCACTTCGTCGAGCGTGCTCGGGTCGAGCATGAAGCGCTGGAAGCCCTCCATGCCGGCCTGGGCCATCGCCGCCGGCGCATCGCGGTCATAGAACTGGGCCAGGCCCGATGCGGTCGACAGCGTCTCCATCCCCTCGACGATGAACTTGTCGTCCTCATTGATCGCGGCGGCCGAGTTGGGCGGAAGCTGGCCGATTGCCTTGTTCCATTCCGCCTGCACTTCGGGCGAAGCGACAAAGGCGAGGAACTTCTTGGCGTTCTCCACATTGGTGGCGTTCGCCGGGATGAAGAAGGCGTCCGCCGGCGCTTCCTCGGCACGTGGCAGTCCGGGCGTGATTTCCGGGAACTGGAAGAAGTCGATCTGCTCCTCGGTCAGGCCCGCGTCCTTCATGCCGGCGACGGCGAAGTTGCCCATGACATACATGGCGGCGTCACCATTGGCGAACGGGGCCAGCGCTTCCTGCCAGCTCATCGTCGCGTGGTTGTCGACGAACGAGCAGCGCTCCAGCATCGTCTCCCAGTTGGCGAAGGTCGCGCGGATGCGATCGTCGGTGTATTTGATCTCGCCGGCGGTCAGCGCGTTATGCACCTCATAGCCGTTGGTGCGCAGGTTCAGATAATCGAACACGCCGGCTGCCGTCCAAAGGAACTTGGTGCCGATGGTGAACGGCGTGACGCCGTTTTCCTTCATCACATCGCAGGCTGCCAGCATCTCGTCCCAGGTCGTCGGCTCGGACAGGCCCAGCTTGTCGAAGATGTCTTTGCGGTAATAGACGCCCCACTGATAATAGGAATAGGGCACGCCCCACTGCTTGCCGTCGCGCGACATGGTCGGCTTGATGGCTTCGAAATGCTGCGACAGGTTGGGGTCGGACGCCCACAGGTCGGAAATGTCCATGAACAGGCCGGCGTCGACGAAGGGCGCCATGCGGTTGCCCGGATACCAGGTGATGACGTCGGGCGCATCGTTCTGAAGCGCGCTGCGGATGGTGTTCTTGTGCGCCTCGCGGTCGCCATTGTTGGCGGTCACCTCGATGTCGGGGTTGGCGGCGCGGAAAGCCTCGACCGCAGCCTCGAATGCGGCCTTCGGCGCCGGATTCAGGTCATCGAAGGTGATGACGAGTTCACTGGCGGAGGCCGAGCCCGCCATCATCGTTGTTGCCAAGACGCCGAACGCGGCGCCCTTGAGAATGGATTTCATTCCGATTTTCCTCCCGAATGCGGATGGCGCCTCTCCGCCACCCAAACGCGCGCCGAACGGTTGATCCGGGACGGCGCAAATGCGGTTCTTTCAGACAAACGACGCCGCATAAGTTGTTCCATATAGTGGAACGTCGTTTGACTATCTTGAATTATTGAGCTAAGGTCGATAAGGAGTCAAGAGCCGGACGGTCTCCCATGCCGTCCGCCGGGGAGGACATGGACACCTGGATCGAACAGGACAGGACCGACCGGAAATCGGATGCCGATCGCGCGCGGACGGTGCCGGATACCGGCACGCTGGGCAAGGCGGTTGCCGTGCTCGACGTGGTGGCGCGCGCCGAGCGGCCGATGCGCTTTCGCGATCTGCGCGAGGCAATCGGTCAGCCGCCCGGCACGCTGCACCGGCAGGTCTCCAACCTGATCTCGGAGGGCCTTTTGCAGGTCAATCCCGACCATTCATACGGGCTGGGGCTGCGCCTTTTGCAGTTCGCCGCGCGGGCATGGTCGGGCAATCGGTTTCGCGAGATCGCCGAACCACACCTGGCCGCGCTGCACGAAAAGACCGGCGAAACGGTCCATCTGGGCGTCCTGAGCGATCTCGAGGTGATCTATCTGGACAAGGTGGAATCGCGTCAGGCGGTGCGGATGCACAGCCAGATCGGCAATGCTTCGCCCTGCTATTGCACCGGCGTCGGCAAGGCGGCGCTGTCGGCGCTGCCGCCCGAAGACGCATGGGCGCGCATCGCGCGGGTCGATTTTCGCCGGCACACGGAGCACACGCTGACCGATGCGGCCGTACTGGGCGAGGAACTGGCCGACATCAGGGCCGCCGGGATCGCCTTTGACCGGGAAGAGCATGAGACCGGCATACACTGTGTCGCCGCGCCGATCCGGTCGCATGACCGGTCTTTCGTCGGCGGCATCTCGGTGACGGCGCCGAGTTACCGCATCGCGATGGCGCAACTGGAACGATGGGCGGACGATGTGCGCGCGGCGGCGGCGGCCATCAATGCCGATATCGAAATCAGGCTGGGACCGCGCGCCTAGCGGACACCGGCCGGTAGCGGGGGAGCTTCCATTGGCAGACGTCCAACTGAGGGATCTGAAGAAGTCGTTCGGCAGCGTGGACGTCATCCACGGTGTCGATCTGTCCATCGAATCGGGCGAGTTCGCGGTGTTCGTCGGCCCGTCCGGCTGCGGCAAGTCGACACTGCTGAGGTTGGTCGCCGGCCTGGAAGAGGCATCGGGCGGCACGGTGGCGATCGGCAGTGAGGACGTGACCCGGGTCGAGCCCGCCGACCGCGGCGTGGCGATGGTGTTCCAGTCCTATGCGCTTTATCCGCACATGACGGTCGAGGAGAATATGGGGTTCGGCCTGAAGATGACCGGCGCCAATCCGGAGATGGTCCGCGAGAGGGTGCACAAGGCCGCCGAAATCCTGCATCTGGAACAGCTCTTGCAGCGCAAGCCCAAGCAATTGTCCGGCGGCCAGCGCCAGCGCGTGGCCATCGGCCGGGCGATCGTACGCGAGCCGAAAGTGTTCCTGTTCGACGAACCGCTGTCGAACCTGGACGCGGAACTGCGCGTGAAGATGCGGCTCGAGATCGCCAAGCTTCACAATGACCTGGGCGCGACGATGATCTATGTCACCCACGATCAGGTCGAAGCGATGACGCTCGCCGACAAGATCGTCGTGCTGCGCGCCGGCCGGATCGAACAGGCGGGCGCGCCGCTCGATCTTTATTCGGACCCCGACAATCTGTTCGTTGCCGGCTTTATCGGTTCGCCGAAAATGAACTTCCTGCGCGGAACCGTCACCGCATCGGGCAATGGCACCGCCACCATCGCCCTTAACGACTTTGACGGCACGAGCGCCTCGGTGCCGATGAGCGGGACGCTGAAGCGGGACACACCGGTTCTGATGGGCATCCGGCCGGAGCATTTTTCGACCGATGGCAGCGCGTCGCTGGAAACCCGCATCGAGGTGATCGAGGATCTGGGCGGTGTGTCCTATGGATATTCGGGCGCCGACACGGACGAGCCGCTGACGATCGCGCTGGGCGAGAACCACGGGATCAAGCCCGGTCAGGCGATCACCGCGCGCTTCGACCCGGACCGGGCAATGCTGTTCGAGCCCGACAGCGAACGCCGGATCCGCTAGGACCGCCCCACGGGGCCGCTCAGGCGGCGTTGGAGGCCGGCCCTTCCACCAGATGATGATAGAGCGCCTGCGGATCGCTGGTCGCCCGCAAAAGGGCAACGCGACCGGGATCGCGCATCAGGCGCGCCACGCGCGACAGCGCCTTGAGATGGTCGGCGCCGGCATTTTCCGGCGCCAACAGCAGAAAGACCAGATCGACGGGCTGCTCGTCAAGCGCATCGAAATCGATCGGCTCGTGCAGCCGCGCAAACACGCCGGCGATCCGGTCGAAGCCGGGAAACTTGGCGTGCGGAATGGCGATGCCGTTCCCCACGCCCGTCGACCCGAGCTTTTCGCGCTGCAGGACAGTGTCGAAAATCTCGCGTGCCGACAGGCCGGTCAGTTCGGCGGCATGTTCTGAGACGGCTTGCAGCAATTGCTTCTTCGAACTGGCGCGCAGATCGCCGGTCACGGCGTTTTCCGCGAGAATATCGCCCAGATCCATCGTTATTCCCTCTTGGGTCGGCGGCCTTGGTCTCCGGGACGGATCGAAGCAAACCGCGGCGCGGGCATCTGGTCCCGCGCGGTTGCCGATCCCTACTTCAACGATCCCGGATCGATCCAGCCGATATGTCCATCGGGGCGGCGATACACAAGGTTGACGTCGCCGCTCCCAGCATTGCGGAACACATAGACCGGCGTGTCCTGAAGGTCCAGTTGCAAAACCGCCGAAGAGACCGGCATGGTGGACAAACTCATCTTGGTCTCGGCGATGACGAGCGGCGCGTAGTCGTCGGGAAGCTCTTCATCCTCGTCCTGGGGCAGCGCCTCGAGCACGCGGTAGGCATATTCCTCGACCCGCGTGGCCGCACCGTTGGCATGGTGGGACTTCAACCGGCGCTTGTAGCGGCGCAGGCGCTTTTCGATCCGCTCGGCGGCGGCGTCGAAGGAGGCCTGCGGGTCCTGAGCCTCGCCGGTTGCCTGGAGGACCGTGCCCGAATCGAGGTGCAGCGTGCAGTCGGTGGTGAATCGGGATCGCGACTTTTCGACCACCACATGGCCCGAGGCGCGTCCGCCGAAATACTTGTCGATCGCCTCGTCGATCCGGTCCTCGATGCGTGTGCGGAACGCATCGCCGATCTCCATGTGTTTTCCCGAAACGCGCAGACTCATGGTCCTACCTCTTCGTGTTGTGCCCCGTCGTGCGGCCGGGGATTGGCCGCGGCTCTTTGTGGCCTCGCCGCCAGATTGGTGCAATCGGGGTGGATTGTGAAGGGCAATCACCGCGAAACCGGCCGCCAAATGCCCGGTCACGTTCCGGCAAGCACAAGAGCGCGCTTTTCGCGCCGGCGTTGGACGGAGGATGCAATGTTCATCGATTCCCGGTACTTGGCGACCGTCCGCCGCGCGATGTCGATGCCGTCCGCCCGCAGCTGGACCACCAGCGCATCATCGGACAGCACCTTCTCGGGACGTTCGGCCTCTATGAGATCGCGGATGCGCTGACGCACGCTTTCGGTCGCATGGTCGCGATCACCGCCATCGGTCGCCGAGATCGCGCCGGAGAAGAAAAATCGCAATTCGTAAAGGCCGCGCGGCGTCATCATGAACTTGTTGGCGACGACGCGGCTGACGGTCGACTCATGCATGGCGATTTCGTCGGCGACCATCTTCATGGTTAGCGGCTTGAGGGCGCTGACACCTTCGGTCAGAAACCCGTCCTGCTGGCGCACGATCTCGGTTGCGACCTTGAGCACCGTGGTGGCGCGCTGGTCGAGGCTGCGCTCGAGCCAGTGCGCATCCTGAAGACATTGCGTCATGAACGACTTTTCCGCGCCGTCCAGCGCGCCGGCGGTCACGGTCGCATAATAGTCACGATCAACCAGAACGCGCGGCAGCGAATCGCGGTTGAGTTCGATCTGCCACGCTCCGTCGGCGCCCTTCCGCACCTCTACATCGTGCACGACCGCCTGGACGGGGCTGTGTTCGAAAGCAAGGCCGGGGCGCGGATCGAGGGTTCGTATCTCCGCCAGCATGTCCACGAGATCGGCCTGATCGACGCCGCACAGACGCGACAGAGCCTTGAAATCACGCCGCGCCAGCAATTCGAGATTTTCGAGAAGTGCCCGCATCGCCGGGTCCAGCCGGTCGCGGCGCGCGCACTGCAACGCCAGGCACTCGGGCAGGTCGCGCGCAAACAGTCCGGCCGGATCGAAGGTCTGCACCATGCCCAGCACGCGATCGATCGCCGCGCGCGGCACTGCCAGCCGCGTGGCGATGGCGTCGAGATCGGCCTCGATATATCCGCGCGCGTCCAGATGATCGGCGAGGTCGATGGCGATCGCCCGGTCGGCCTGGCCGCGCACGGTCATGGCGATCTGGTCGCGCACATGTTCGCGCAGGCCCGGTGGGCGGTCGGCGAACTCCTCCACCGGCCAATCGGTGTCCGGCACGCCCATCGATGGCAGTCCGGGCTGACGCTCCCGATGCGCCCCTTTTCGGGCGGAGGCCGAGCCATCGGTCCGGCCCGGATCGTCGGGAAAGACGTTTTCCAGCGAGGTATCGAGTCGGTCGGCCATGCCGGCCGCATCCACCGGCAGGGCGGGTTCGGGCATCTCGGCCGCCGGCTGCGCCGTGCCCGCCTCGTCGGCGCGTTCGAGCAGCGGGTTGCGCTCGATCTGGTCGTCGATGAACCGTTCGAGCTCCATGTGCGAGAATTGCAGCAGACGGATCGACTGCAGCAATTGCGGCGTCATCGCCATCGTCTGGGCTTGACGCAGATGGAGCCGGGCGGTCAGCGCCATGGAAGATTTCGTCCCGCTTGGTTATGGCCGGCCCGATTGGCCCGACACTTGCATAGCGTCATTAAAGCGGGTTTTGCCCGGCGTGGCCAGCCGCACGGGTGGGATCAAAGGCTAAACTGGTCGCCAAGGTAAAGACGGCGCACGTCCGGATTGGCGATGATCTCGTCGGGACGGCCATGTGTCAGCACGCTGCCGGCATGGATGATATAGGCGCGGTCGATCAGGCCCAGCGTTTCGCGGACGTTGTGATCGGTGATCAGAACACCGATGCCGCGCTTGGTCAGATGGCGCACCAGGCCCTGAATGTCTGAAACGGCGATCGGGTCGACGCCCGCGAACGGCTCGTCCAGCAGCATGAAGGCCGGATCGGAGGCCAGCGCGCGAGCGATCTCGCACCGCCGGCGCTCGCCGCCCGACAGCGCAATCGAGGGCGCCTTGCGCAGATGGGCGATCGAGAATTCGTCGAGCAGGGCATCGAGCTTGCGCGCGCGTTCGGCGGCATTCTTCACCACGACTTCCAGGATCGCCATGATGTTCTGCTCGACCGAAAGGCCGCGGAAGATCGATGCTTCCTGCGGCAGATAGCCGATGCCCAGGCGCGCGCGCTGATACATAGGCATCGCCGTCACGTCATGGCCGTCGAGTAGAATCTGGCCGCTGTCGACGGGCACGAGCCCCGTGACCATGTAAAAGCAGGTCGTCTTGCCCGCCCCGTTGGGGCCCAGAAGGCCGACCGCTTCACCGGCCCGAAGCGCCATCGAGGCGCCATCGACCACCTTGCGGCCGCGATAGCTCTTGGTCAGTCCGCGCGCGACGAGCGTTCCGCCGAGGTTCTGGCCGCCCTTGGCGGCTGTGCCGGACCTACGCTGTTTGAACAGGGACAACACGGGGGCGCATCTCGTCGGGTTCCGGGGACCGGGTCAGCGGCTTTGCGGCTGGATCAGGATGGTCGGACGCGATCCCTGGTCACGGCATCCTTCGAGCCGGGAGCGATTGGCGCGCATGTCGACGGTCAAGAGGCACCCGGTCGCGACGTTCCCGTCCTCCGACAGCGTCACCCGCTTGCCCGACAGGATCAGGACCTCGGATGCCATGTCGTAGGTGCCGGTCTCGCCGGTGGCGACCTGCGTCGCGGTCTGGATGTTGACGCCGCCGCTCGCCTCCAATCGGTCGATCTGCGCGCCGCCCGTTGCCAGCGAACCGTCGCCGCCGCGCGCATAGCGGATGACCAGTTTGCCCGTCCGCAAAACCGTATCGCCCTGAACCACCCGGACATTGCCTTCGAAAACCGCCATGCCCTCGTCCTCGAGCACCTCGAGCCGATCGCCATCGACCTGCACGGGTTCGTCACCGGACAGCGAGAAGTCGCCACCGCCGACCTGGGCATGGGCATGGGCCGTGACCAGGATAGGGGCGCATAGGGCCGCCAGCAGCGCGAAAGCTCGGGCGTTGCGCCCCCAATTCTGCCTGTTCATTGCTGTGTATCCGTTTGTACCCTGGCGGTGATGGCGGTCGGCTCTATCATGACGTTGACGTTGTTTTCAAACACCAGCCTTTTGCCGTGGCCCTCAACCGTCAGCCGGTCGGCGATGATCCGCATGCCGGGCTGCTCGATCTCAACCGTGTCGCGCACGACCAGATCGCCAGTGGCAAGATCGACCTCCGCATCGGAAAAAATGGCCCTGACGCCGCCGGTCGTTTCGAGCAGGGCGCGTTCTCCCAGAACGAGACTGTTATCGGCAGGATTGAAGACACCGTTTTCGGCACTGAGAAAGGCGGTCGTGCCGTCTTCCAACTCGACATCGGCGCGCAGCTCCTGAAGTGTCAACGGATCGGCGCCGATCTCCTGGGTCGCGGACCGGGCCGAGACGCTGTAGGCGCGCTGATCGGGCGTAAAGCCGTCAAGACGCGGTTCGGCGATCACCAGCTTGCCGTCGACGATGGCGCTTGACGCCAGATCCACATCGATGCCCGGCAGGGCGATGCGCGATATTGCCATGACGCCGGCAACCCCGACAAGGGCAACGGCCGCGACCGCCGGGACCAGCCAGCGCAACAGCCGCACGCGCCTTGAATGGCTGGCGGCACGCGCGAACCGCCGGCCGCTGCCGGGCGATGTCGGCTCTTTGCGCGCTTCAAGCCCCATGCCCAAATCCTTCGCCCATGCCCAAGTCCTTCATCCGCAGCTGGCGCGGTGAGTCGTCACAGCCTGTCGCACATTGCTTTCGGGAGGCTGGAATCCCGGTCGGGATCGATTAAGTTTCCAATGTGGTCGTTTTTGGATGTCCCGGCGGCCCGTCGCCACACGCCAAGCGGAGAGAGAACCCATGGAACCGTTGCGGGCCGACGATATCATAGACCGGCAGCGGATGCGCCGGAAACTCTCCTTCTGGCGCGCGATCACCATCATCGTGATCGTTGCCGGCCTGATCGCGCTGACCGCTTCATTCAGCGGCGACCGTTTCGGCCCGCAAACCCGGTCCCATGTGGCACGGATCGCCATCGAAGGCACGATCACGGGCGACGACCGCCTGCTGGCATTGATCGAGCGGGTGCGCAGGAGCGAACAGGCCAAGGCCGTGATCATCGCCATCGATTCGCCTGGCGGCACCACCGCTGGCAGCGAAGCGGTCCATGATGCGGTCCGCAAGCTGGCCGCCGAAAAGCCGGTGGTCGCCCAGATCGACACGCTTGCCGCATCCGGCGGCTATATGGTGGCGGTCGCCGCCGACCGCATCGTCGCCCGCCAGTCGTCGATCGTCGGGTCGATCGGCGTGATCGTGCAATATCCGAACTTCACCGGTCTTCTGGAGAACTGGGGCGTCGACGTAAGGGCGATCAAATCGACGCCGCTCAAGGCCGAACCGTCCTTTTTCGGCGAACCGCCCGAAGGCGCCGAGGAAATGCTGCGCGCGCTCGTCATGGACAGTTTCGACTGGTTCAAGGAACTGGTCGCCGAGCGGCGCGGCTTCGACCAGGCGACGATCGACCGGCTCGCCGACGGGTCGGTCTATTCGGGCCGGGTGAGCCTTGCCAACGGGCTGGTCGATGAACTGGGCGGCGAGGACGCAGCCCGCGCCTGGCTGACCGCACAAGGTATCGACGAGGACCTGAAGATCGTTCGTTGGGAGCCACGCCGCGAGGATTCGGGCCTATTTGGCCTCGGCATCGCGGCCGAATTCGTCGCCGGCCGGATCGGGCTTTCCAACCCGGCCTCATCGGTCACAAAGGCCCTGAACCAAAGGCTTTTCCTTGACGGGCTGATCTCGCTTTGGCACGCTGACGCCTTGCTGACCTCGCCGACGGCAGAGCCATGATCAAATCCGAACTCGTTCAAATCATCGCCAACCGCAACCCGCATCTCTACCAGCGGGATGTCGAGAACATCGTCAATGCGGTGCTCGACGAGATCGGCGACACGCTGGCCGAAGGCAACCGGGTGGAACTGCGCGGCTTCGGCGCCTTTTCGGTCAAGAACCGCCCGGCCCGCGAGGGGCGCAATCCGCGCACCGGCGAAAAGGTGATGGTCGAGGAGAAGTGGGTGCCCTTCTTCAAGACGGGCAAGGAATTGCGGAACCGCCTGAACGGCGGTAAGTAAAGCGCACCGCAACGCAAACCGTTCGAGCCGCCTTCATGCGCCGCATCTTCAACGTCCTGATCCTGATCCCGCTGGCCATCGTCCTGATCGCGCTGATGGTTGCCAACAGGACATCGGTGCCGCTGTCGATCGACGTGTTCAATCCGGGCAATCCCGCGCTGACCTATCAGGCGCCGCTGTTCGTCTGGCTGTTCGTGGCGGCTGCGATCGGCGTGGTTGCCGGCGGTTTCGGCGCCTGGCTGGCCCAGGGCAAACACCGCAAGCAGGAACGGACCTACAAGCGCGAGGCCCGGCAATTGCGCCACGAGGTCGAAAAGACCAAGCGGACCAATGGCGACAATTCGGCGACCGGCACCTCGCTCGTGCTGCAGCGCTGATCATCCATGAAGATCATTTCGGCCGATGACGTCGATGCTGCGCTGGACTTTCCGGCGCTGACCGACACGCTTGCGGACGCGTTCAGGGGCGGCGTCCACGCTCCGCCCCGTCACCACCACACCATCGCCAACGCGGACAGTGCCGACCAGACCCTGCTGCTGATGCCGGCCTGGAACGACCGCCACATGGCCGTCAAGCTGGTCGTGGTGACACCGGACAATGGCGCGCGCACCCTGCCCGCCGTGATGGCCTCCGTCATCCTGATGGACAAAAAGACCGGTGCGCAGATCGCGATGATCGATGGCGCCCGGCTGACCTTGTGGCGAACGGCTGCGGCATCGGCGCTTGCCGCGCGCCACCTCGCGCCGGCCGAACCCGACACGCTGCTGATGGTCGGCGCCGGTGCGCTGGCGCCGTTTCTGGTCCGGGCGCATCTGAGCGTCCGGCCCTACAGGCACGTTCTGGTCTGGAACCGGACTGTCGCGGGCGCCGAAAGGCTTGCGGAAAGCCTGCGCGCCGACGGTCAAGCGGCCGAGGCCGTCGCCGCCGAAAGCCTCGATGCGGCGGTCGGCAAGGCCGATGTCATCAGTTGCGCGACGCTATCGACCGAGCCGCTGATCAAGGGCGCTCTCCTCTCGCCGGGCACGCATGTCGATCTTGTCGGCGCGTTCACGCCGGCCATGCGCGAAAGCGACGATGAGTGCGTGCAGCGGGCAAGTCTGTTCGTCGACACCTATGCGGGGGCGCTGCACGAGGGCGGCGATCTGGTGCAGCCGATCAATGCCGGGCTGATCGAGCGCAGCCATGTGCGCGCCGAACTCATGGAACTGGTCAATGGCGATCATATGGGCCGCACCTCCGATGACGAGATCACGCTGTTCAAGTCGACCGGCGCATCGCTCGAGGACCTGGCCGCCGCCGCCTTGATCGCAGCGCGCTGCGGCCTTTGAACGGCGTTTTCGCTTCACAAGCCGACCGCGAACAGCCATATGCCTGCCATGAGCAAGAACCGCGCCAGGGATGGCCGCCGCACAAAGTCACAGGCGGCAAAACGCGATGGTGCGCCGCGCGCCAGGTCCGGCGAGCCACGCGGCTTCCGCCCCAAGCCGAAACATGCCGACAGGCCGCCACGGGCGGCTGGCGAAACTCCGGAACCCCGGACACGGCGAAGCGGCGCGCGCCCGGCGGAGACCGTTCCGCTGATCCTCGAGACCGATGCCACCGACGATTACGCCCTTGTCGACACGGGCGACGGGCTCAAGCTCGAACGCTACGGCTCGCTGACGCTGGTGCGCCCCGAACAGCAGGCGATCTGGGGCCGCGCCCTGCCCCCGCCGGACTGGGAAGCGGCAGATGCGGTGTTCACCGGCGACACGGACGAGGAAGGGCTTGGCCGCTGGCGTTTTCCGGCGAAACCGCTGCCGGAAACCTGGCCGATGGCATTCGACGGGGTGCCTTATCTCGGCCGTTTCACATCGTTCCGCCATGTCGGCGTGTTCCCGGAACAGGCAGCGCATTGGCGCGCCATGCGCAATGCGATCGAGGGCGCGGAGCGGCCCCTGCGCGTCCTGAATCTTTTCGGCTATACCGGGGTCGGCTCGCTGGTGGCAGCGGCTGCCGGCGCCCACGTCACCCATGTCGATGCCTCGAAAAAGGCCATCGGCTGGGCGCGCGAGAACCAGGCCCATGCCGGGCTTGAAGACAAGCCGATCCGCTGGATCTGCGAAGACGCGATGAAGTTCGTGGCGCGCGAAGGGCGGCGCGGCAATGCCTATGACATCATCCTGCTCGATCCGCCGGCCTATGGCCGCGGTCCGGCCGGCGAGGTCTGGCAGCTCTTCGATCATCTGCCCGACATGCTCGATGGCTGCCGCGCGATTCTTTCCGATACGCCCCTCATGCTGGTGCTGACGGCCTACGCGATACGGGCCTCGATGTTCGCCATCCACGAGACGATGATGGAGGCCATGACCGGCTTTGCGCCGGCCGGCCATGTCGAATCGGGCGAACTGGTTCTGCGCGAGACGAGTGCCGGACGCGTCCTGTCGACCTCCATGTTCAGCCGCTGGACGCCGGGACACGCATGATGGCCAGTCCGATCGCGGCCCCGGGACGGGTCAAGGAAGTCACCAGCGCGGCCAATCCGATCATCAAGGACATCCGGCTGCTCGAAAAAAAGCGCCACAGGGAGGAGACCAACAGCTTTCTCGCCGAAGGCATGAAGCTGATCATCGATGCGATGAACGCCGGATGGCGACTGAAAACGCTGATCCATGCCGCATCGGCCAAGGGAAATGAGGCGGTCACAGCGCTGGCGACCCGTGCGGTGGCGGCCGGTGCGGACGTTCTGATCGTGCCGGAACGGCTGCTCGGCCAGATCACGCGGCGCGACAATCCGCAGATGGTCGTTGGGGTCATGCAGCGGCGATTTGCCGATGCGGCATCGATCCGGCCCGGCGCGGACGATCTTTGGATCGCGCTCGACCGGGTGCGCGATCCCGGCAATCTGGGCACGATCATCCGCACCGCCGATGCCGGCGGCGCCAGGGGCGTCATCCTGGTCGGCGAAACGACCGATCCGTTCGCCACCGAAACCGTGCGCGCGACAATGGGTTCGATTTTCGCGGTGCCCGTGGCGCGCATGACAGCCGAGGCATTCAAGGGCTTTGCCGGCGACTGGCCGGGCCAGATTATCGGTACTCATCTGGAAGGCTCGGTCGACTATCGCGTGCCCGACTATGCCAGCGGTCCGATCCTTTTGCTGATGGGCAATGAGCAGGCCGGGCTGCCGGCCGATCTGGCGGATCTGTGCACCACGCTGATCCGCATCCCGCAGGCCGGACGGGCCGATTCGCTCAATCTGGCGGTCGCAACCGGGCTGGCCTTGTACGAGGCACGGCGGCACGCATTCGCGGTTGCCGGGGACCCGTCATGAAACGCATCTCCACCGCTCTCCTGACGGTCGGCGCGATGGTCGCCGTCGACCAGGCGATCAAGATCGGCGTCGAGCAGGCGATGGACTATCACGAGCGGATCGATCTTCTGCCTTTCTTCGCGCTGTTTCTGACCCACAATCCGGGCATCGCCTTTTCGATGCTGTCAGGGTGGGGCGCCGGCCCGCTGATCGTGCTGAGCCTTGCAGTCACCGGTTTCGTGAGCTGGCTGTGGGTGTCGAGCCCGGCGGACCGGATCGTCGCCCATTTCGGCTTTGCGCTGATCATTGGCGGCGCCATCGGCAATCTGATCGACCGCTCGCTTTACGGCTATGTGATCGACTATTTCCTGTTTCACACGCCGGGCTGGTCGTTTGCGATCTTCAACCTGGCGGACGCGGCGATCACCGTCGGCGCGGGCCTGGTGATTCTCGACGAAGTGCTTTTGTGGCGCAGCACCCGCAAAGCCGATTGACCTTGCGGCCAACGCGCTGGCAGGTTGCGCCGAAACAATTGAGGGGAGAGGCCGATGGCCGACGCGTTCAAGGCGATCATGGTGTCGCGCGACGACAACAAGGTTCAGTCGGTCGATGTCGCCGAACTGACCGTCGACGACCTGATGGAAGGCGATGTGGTCGTCGCCGTCGAAGCCACCACGATCAACTACAAGGACGGGCTCGCGATTACCGGCAAATCGCCGGTCGTCCGCCGCTGGCCGATGATCCCCGGCATCGACTTTGCCGGGACCGTTGTCGCCTCCGATCATGCCGACTGGAAGGCGGGCGACAAGGTCATTCTGAATGGCTGGGGCGTCGGCGAGGTGCATTACGGCGCGTATGCGGGCCGGGCGCGCGTCAATGGCGACTGGCTGATCGCGCTGCCCGACGCGCTGACCCCGCATCAGGCGATGGCGATTGGCACGGCGGGCTATACGGCGATGCTGTCGGTGCTTGCACTTGAGGGTGCCGGCATCACGCCCGACCGCGGCCCGGTCGTCGTCACCGGCGCCAATGGCGGCGTCGGCACGGTGGCGATCTCGGTTCTTTCCAAGCTGGGCTATCAGGTCATCGCCTCGACCGGGCGGACCAGCGAATCGGCGTTCCTGGAATCGCTAGGCGCGGCGGAAATCATCGATCGGGCGGAATTGTCCGAACCCGGCCGGCCGCTCGGCAAGGAGCGGTGGGCCGCCGGCATCGATTCGGTCGGTTCGGTGACCCTCGCCAATGTCCTGGCGCAAACGCAGTATGGCGGCGCGGTGGCCGCCTGCGGCCTTGCGCAAGGCATGGACCTGCCGGCGAGCGTCGCGCCCTTCATCCTGCGCGGCGTGTCGCTGCTGGGCATCGATTCGGTGATGGCGCCCAGAGCGTTGCGCGAAAAAGCCTGGAGCCGGCTTGTCGGCGACCTCGACACGGCAAAGCTCGAAAGCCTGTCGACGACGATCGGTTTCGACGCGATCGTCGAGACGGCGACGGCACTGCTCGAGGGCAAGGTGCGCGGCCGCGTGGTCATCGACATGGCCGGCTGACACCCGCTGATCCATACGGGTCGTCAACGCAACCAGTTGATAACCTTCACAGCCTATCGTGCGGGTTCGCGCGGCCATCACGACCGCCGATTGCCGGCCCTCGGACGAAATTGCGGGGTCCGCGACCTGACGGCGGGGCAACGCCATGGACGAGACGAACGCATCGAAATCCCAGTTTCTGGCCATTGTAAGCCATGAGATCCGCACGCCCCTGAACGGCATCGTCGGCATGGGCAAACTGCTGGCCGACACGCCGTTGACCGCCGAGCAGCGCAATTATGTCGAGGCGATCACATCGTCCTCCGAAGCGCTGATGCTGCTGGTCAACGACCTTCTGGAATTCGGCCGCAGTGGCGCCGACACCAGCACGCCGGTCTTCTCGGCCACGGACATGCGCGCGCTGACCAGCGGCGTGATCGAACTGCTGGCCGGCCGCGCGCACGAAAAGGGGCTCGATCTCGGCTATTCGATCGCGCCGGGTGTGCCGGTATCGATGCGCGCCGACGCCAAGGGCCTGCGGCAGATCCTGTTCAACATCGTCGCCAATGCGATCAAGTTCACCGCCGAAGGCGGCATTGCCGTCGAGATCGGCCACGCGCCTTCCTCCGATGGCGGACGGGCGCACGATCTGACCATCACCGTCCGCGACAGCGGGCCCGGCATACCGATCGAAAAGCAGGCGCAAATCTTCGAACCGTTCGAGCAGGCAGATATGAGCCTTGCGCGTCGGCACGATGGCGCGGGGCTTGGCCTTGCCATCGCCAAACGGCTGGTCGACCGGCTCGGCGGCACGATCGCGTTTGAAAGTTCGCCCGACATGGGAACGGAATTCACCGTGCGCGTTCCGGCGGGTATCGAGCCGCAAAAAGGGGCGGAGCCGAGCGACGAGGCGCTATCGGGTCAGCACTTCTGCCTGATGATGCGCGCCGGATGCGAGGCGGACATGCTGGCCGATGCGATCGCGGGGCATGGCGGGTCGGTCGAGCACACGACCGCGCCGGAGCTGGCGCTCGACCGGTTGCACGACATGCCGGGCGCGACGGTGCTGATCGACAGCCGGCTGATGCGCGATCCGGATCGGGCGCTCGGCCTCGCAGACCGGATCGCCGCGCGCGGCGGCCGTCCGGTGGTTCTGATCGAGCCCGAGGAGCGCGGCACGCTGGGCGCGCAGTTCAAGGCCGACGGCCATGCATTCCTGACACGCCCGGTGCGTGGCTCCAGCCTGTTGCGCGTTCTGGAACGTACTCTGGACGGCAAACCCGCCGACGATCTGTCCAATCCGTTGTCCCTTGTGACGCCGGCCGCGCAGCGCCGGCGCCGCTTGCTGCTCGCCGAAGACAATCCGGTCAACGCGCTTCTGGCATGCAGCGTTCTTGAAAAGGCGGGGCACGCTGTCACGCTTGCGGACAACGGCAAGGCCGCGCTCGACCGGATGACCGCGCCGGACGCCGCCTTCGATCTGGTGCTGATGGACGTTCACATGCCTGTGCTCGACGGCGCCGAGGCGATCCGCCTCTTCCGTACGCACGAGGACGCCCATGGCGGCGACACGCGCCTGCCGATCGTCGCGCTGACCGCCGACGACGATCCGGAATTGGAGCGCCTTCTGCTTGCCGTCGGTGCGCAGAAGATCGTGCGCAAGCCGCTGACCGCACAGAACTTGCACGTCCTGTTCGAAACGCTGGACAGCGCAGCGGCCTGAACAGGCATTAACGCGCGCCGAAAATGTGTCATACTGGCGTCACGGGATCGTCATAGCCGACAACTCACCTTGTCGGATGCAGACCGGATTCGGGTTCGAACGATGACCATCGCACGCGCAGCGCCAAGCCAGCCGGCCCGCCCGCCCGCCGAACCGGCGGCGTTTCTGGGCGAGATCGGCAAACTGCGTGCACGGCTTGCGACGACCGGTGACGAAATCCGGGCCGCACAAAGGCTGCGCCATGCCGTTTTCTCGGCCGAGTTCGCGGCGCCGGGCGATGAAGACGGGATCGATGCCGACGGCTATGACGCGCTGTGCGACCATCTGATCGTCCTGGACACTGCGATCGCGGGAACCGACACGGACCGGATTATCGGCACCTACAGGCTCCTGCCGCAGCAAAACCTCGCCGGCAGGCCGTTTTATTCGGACAGCGCATTCGACATCGGCGCCCTGCTCGAACGGCATGACGGCCGCCGCTTTCTCGAACTGGGCCGCTCCTGTGTCCTGCCGGACTATCGCTCCAAGCGTACGATCGAACTTCTGTGGCAGGGCATCTGGGCCTATTGCCGGCGCAACGCCATCGATGTGATGTTCGGCTGCGCGTCCTTTGCCGGCCGCGTCCCCGCGCGGCATGCGATGGCGCTGGCATTCCTGCATCATCATGCGCGCGCCACCGGCGACTGGTCGGTGACGGCGCGGGCCGAGACACGTGTCGACATGGATTTCATGCCGGCCGAGGCGATCGACCTGAAGGCGGCGATGCGCGCCCTGCCGCCGCTTATCAAGGGCTATCTTCGGCTCGGCGCCACATTCGGCGAGGGCGCGGTGATCGACCATGCGTTCGCTTCGGTCGATGTGCTCGTCGTCCTGCCGGTCGAACAGATCAGCGCGCGCTATGTCTCCTATTACGGTGCAGATGCGGATCGCTTCGCCGCCTGATCATCCGCCGGCATTGTAGGCGGCGATCGCGGCCATGTTGACGATGTCCGCATCGCGCGCGTTCAGCGAAACGATCTGAACGGACTTGTTGAGCCCGACGAGAAGCGGACCGATCACGGTCGAGCCGCCCAGTTCCTGCAGCATCTTGGTGGCAATCGAGGCCGAGTGAAACGCCGGCATGACCAGAACATTGGCCGGCGCCGACAGCCGGCAGAACGGATATTGCGCCATCAGTTCGGCGTTGAGCGCGACATCGGCGGCCATCTCGCCGTCATACTCGAAATCGACGCGCCGCTTGTCGAGCATGCGCACGGCATCGCGCACGGAATTGGAGCGTTCGCTCTGCGGCTGGCCGAAGGTCGAATAGGCCAGCATAGCCACGCGCGGTTCATAGCCGAGCTTGCGGGCCATGCCGGCCGCCTCCTCGGCGATGTCGGCAAGTTCCTCGGCGGTCGGCATGTCGTGCACCGCCGTGTCGGCGACCAGCACCGTGCGCCCGCGGCACAGCGCCAGCGAAACGCCGACGACACGGTGGCCGGGCCGCACGTCGATGACGCGCCGAACGTCGCTGAGCGCGGTGGCGTAGTTTCGGGTGACACCGGTGACCATGCCGTCGGCATCGCCGAGCGCGACGGCGGTGGCGGCGAAGATGTTGCGGTCGTTATTGACCATCCGCAGGCAGTCGCGGAACAGGTAACCGTCGCGCTGCAGACGCTCGTAGAGATGGTCCGCATAGGCGGCGGCGCGGTTCGACAGGCGCGCATTGACGATCTCGATGTCGTCGCGTTCCAGATCGACGCCGGCATTGCGCGCCGCTTCGGCGATCAGGTTCTCGCGGCCCAGAAGGATGGCGGTTCCGAGCCCCTGATTGACGTAGGAGACGGCGGCGCGGACGACCTGCTCTTCCTCCGCCTCGGTGAAGAACATGCGCTTGGGATTGCGGCGGACGCGATCGAAGATGCGCTGGAGCGTGGCGGCGATGGGATCGCGGCGCGCGGACAGTTCGACCGCATAGGCGTCGAAGTCGGCGATGGGCCGGCGCGCGACACCCGATTCCATCGCGGCGCGCGCCACCGCGACCGGGATCGCCGAAATCAGGCGGGGATCGAACGGGACGGGAATGATGTAGCCGGGGCCGAACCGGGGACGCGTGCCGCCATAGGCGATCGCCACGTCGTCGGGCACGTCCTCGCGCGCGAGTTCGGCAATGGCATTGGCCGCGGCGGCCTTCATCGCGTCGTTGATCGTCGTCGCCTGCACATCGAGCGCGCCACGGAAGATGTAGGGAAAACCGAGCACATTGTTGACCTGGTTGGGATAATCGGACCGGCCGGTCGCAATGATCGCATCGTCGCGGATTTCGGCGACCTCTTCGGGCGTGATCTCCGGGTCGGGATTGGCCATGGCGAAGATGATCGGATTGTCGGCCATCGACCGCACCATGTCGGCGGTCAGCGCCCCCTTGACCGACAATCCGAAGAAGACATCGGCGCCCTCCATCGCGTCGGCGAGCGTCCGCCGGTCGGTAGCGATCGCGTGAGCCGACTTCCACTGGTTCATGCCGGTGCCCCGGCCCTGATGGATGACACCCTTGGTGTCGCACAGGATGACATTGTCGTGCGGCACGCCCATCGCCTTGACCAGCTCGATGCAGGCGATGGCGGCGGCGCCCGCGCCGTTGCAGACGATCTTGACGTCGCGCAGATCACGGCCGGTCAGATGCAGCGCGTTGATCAGGCCGGCGGCGGCGATGATCGCGGTGCCGTGCTGATCGTCGTGAAACACCGGGATGTCGAGGGCCTCGCGCAGCCGGTCCTCGATCATGAAGCAGTCCGGCGCGCGAATGTCCTCGAGATTGATGCCGCCAAACGACGGGCCGAGCAGGCGCACGCAATTGACGAACTCGTCCATGTCTTCGGTGTCGACCTCCAGGTCGATCGAATCGACATCGGCAAAGCGCTTGAAGAGGACGGCCTTGCCTTCCATCACCGGTTTTGAGGCGAGCGCGCCGAGATTGCCCAGGCCGAGGATCGCCGTGCCGTTGGAGATGACGGCCACCATGTTGCCCCGCGCGGTATAGTCGAAGGCGGCCTCGGGCCGTTCGGCGATCGCCTTGACGGGGACGGCGACGCCCGGCGAATAGGCCAGCGACAGGTCGCGCTGGGTCGCCATCGGCTTGGTGGGCGTGACTTCGAGCTTGCCCGGCCTGCCGCGCGCGTGAAAATCGAGCGCTTCGCTGTCGCTGATCGCGGGACGCTTTGAAACGGACGGCGCGGCGGGACGGTGAGGCTTGTTCATGAGGGTCGTCCCTTGCGCGCTGTATTCGGACACTAGTCGGGGAAAAGACCTTCTAATCCCTGTCGCGGCGCCGTGTAAACGCGCATAAGCTCGGACGGAACGAAACGGGTCCCAGGCGATGGATGGCAGGGCGGCACAGCATCGGGAAACCGGCGGCGGAGCGGGCGGCAGCGCCTCGACCGGCGCGCCGACGCCGATGATGGCGCAGTTTCTCGAGATCAAGTCGGCCAATCCGGGGCTGCTCCTTTTCTACCGGATGGGCGACTTCTACGAACTGTTCTTCGAGGACGCGGAGATCGCCTCGCGGGCGCTGGGCATCACGCTGACCAAGCGCGGCAAGCATCTGGGCCAGGACATTCCGATGTGCGGCGTTCCGGTTCATGCCGCCGACGACTATCTGCAGAAGCTGATAGGGCTCGGCCATCGCGTGGCGGTGTGCGAGCAGCTCGAAGACCCGGCCGAAGCCAAGAAACGCGGTTCGAAATCGGTCGTCCGCCGCGATGTGACCCGGCTGGTCACGCCCGCGACGATCACCGAGGACAAGCTGCTGGAGCCGGGCGAGAACGCCTATCTTCTGGCGCTCGCGCGCATCCGGGCCTCGGACCAGATGGCCTACGCCTTCATCGACATTTCGACCGGCGAGTTCCGGCTCGGCGAAACCGCGCCGGCGCGCCTCCTGCCCGATCTCACCCGCATCGCGCCGCGCGAGATCATCGTCCCCGAAGCGCTTTTTCACGATCCCGAGCTCAGGCCGGTCTTCGACCAGTTCGGCCGCGCTGTCAGCGCACATCCCGCCGCCCTGTTCGACAGCGCCACGGCGGGCGACCGGCTCGCGCGATATTTCGGCGTGACGACGCTGGACGGGTTCGGCGACTTCTCGCGCGCCGAACTGGCCGCCGCATCGGGGGCGCTCGCCTATGTCGAAAAGACGCAAGTGTCCGAACGGCCGGCGCTGCAGCGGCCGCAGCGCGAGACCGGCGCGCAAACCCTGTTCATCGATCCGGCGACGCGCACCAATCTCGAACTCGAACGCACGCTGTCGGGCCAGCGCGACGGCAGCCTTTTGAAGGCGATCGACAGGACGGTGACCGGCGCCGGCGCGCGGCTTCTGGCAGCACGGCTGCGCGCGCCTCTGACCGATGTCGCCGCCATTGCCGAGCGGCTCGATTCCGTGAGCCAGTTCATGGCCGACGATGGGCTGGGCGCCACGCTGCGCGCCCATCTGAAGGCGTTGCCGGACATGGCGCGCGCGCTGTCGCGCCTGTCGCTGAACCGTGGCGGCCCGCGCGATCTGGCCGCCATCCGCGGCGGGCTGGCGGTCGCCGCGTCGGTCCACCAGGTGCTGTCGGGAGCCGATCTGGGCGCCGAACTGCACGAAGCGCGTGCCATGCTCGGCGCCGCGCCCGCCGAGGTCGCCGACGCGCTGGAAAAAGCGCTGGACGATGACATGCCGCTTCTGGCGCGCGATGGCGGTTTCGTGCGCACAGGCCATCATGACGAGCTCGACGAGATGAGGGCGCTGCGCGACCAGTCGCGGCGCGTCATCGCATCGCTGCAGGCCGATTACGCAGCCGAAACCGGCGTCAAGTCACTGAAGATCAAGCACAACAATGTGCTGGGCTATTTTATCGAGGTCACCGCGCTGAACGCGAGCGCTCTCAATGCATCCGACGACGCCAAGGCCCGCTTCATCCACCGCCAGACCATGGCGAACGCGATGCGTTTCACCACCACCGAACTGGCCGATCTTGAAAGCCGCATCGCCAACGCCGCGGGGCGGGCACTCGAGATCGAACTGGCCGTGTTCGAGCAATTGCGCGCGCTCAGCGTCGCCCATGCCGATGCCATCCGCGACGCGGCGCATGCGCTTGCGGTGATCGACGTTTCGGTGGCGCTTGCCGATCTGGCCGCCTCGGAAGGCTATTGCCGGCCGGTGGTCGATGACAGCCGCACCTTCCGTATCGTCGGCGGGCGCCATCCGGTCGTCGAGCAGGCCCTGCGCCGGCAGGCCGCCGATCCGTTCGTCGCCAATGATTGCGACCTTTCGCCCAAGGACGGTGCCGACCATGGCGCGCTGTGGCTTCTGACCGGGCCGAACATGGGCGGCAAGTCGACCTTTCTGCGCCAGAACGCGCTGATCGCGATCCTTGCGCAGACCGGCTCCTTCGTGCCGGCCGGACAGGCCCATATCGGCATTGTCGACCGGCTGTTCAGCCGTGTCGGAGCCTCGGACGATCTGGCGCGCGGGCGATCGACCTTCATGGTCGAGATGGTCGAAACCGCGGCCATCCTCAACCAGGCCGGCGAGAACGCGCTCGTCATCCTCGACGAGATCGGCCGGGGAACGGCGACCTTTGACGGGCTTTCCATCGCCTGGGCGGCGATCGAATATCTACACGAGCACAATCGCTGCCGGACGCTGTTCGCCACTCATTTTCACGAGCTGACAGCGCTTCACGAAAAGCTCGACCGGCTGGCCAACGTCACCATGCGGGTCAAGGAATGGGAAGGCGAGGTGGTGTTCCTGCACGAGGTCGGCCAGGGCGCCGCCGACCGGTCCTATGGCGTGCAGGTGGCGCGGCTTGCCGGCCTGCCCGACGCGGTCGTAAGCCGGGCACGACAGGTGCTCGACCAACTCGAGGAGCAGAACCGCGACAAGGGCGCGGCCGCGCTGATCGACGATCTGCCGCTTTTCTCGGCGGCGCCGGCGGCAAAACAGTCCGTGCCAAACGCCGTCCGATCGGCTATCGAGGCGGCGCTTGACGATCTTTCGCCTGACGAGATGACGCCGCGCGCGGCGCTCGAAGCGCTCTATGCGCTCAAGGCGGTCGCAACGAAGAAGGACTGAGATTGGACAAGGCCGTCACCGGAAAGACCGCCCTTCCCGACGCCGCGACCATCGGCGCGGCGCTGGAAGGGTTCGCGCGCGATGCGGGCGGCGACGGCGCGGACACGGGTGTACGCGCCAAGGTGCTCGCCCATCTCAAGCAGGTCCTGGCCGACGGGCGCGCCGAGGCCGAGCGGCGGCTTTTCGAGGACGGCAAGGGCCATGGCTGCGCAAAGCGCCTGTCGGACCTCCAGGATGCGATCATCCGGGCCACCTACGATTTCGCCCTCGCCCATGTGTTCAAGGTCTCGGATCTTTCCCGTGGCGAGCGGATCGCGCTGGCGGCGGTCGGCGGCTATGGCCGCGGCACGCTGGCGCCCGGATCGGACATCGATCTGTTGTTCGTCCTGCCCTACAAGCAGACGCCGCTCGGCGAGCAACTGGCCGAATACATGCTCTACATGCTTTGGGACATGGGGCTGAAAGTCGGCCACGCCACGCGCAACATCGATGACTGCGTGCGGCTGTCCAAGAACGACATCACGATCAGCACCACGATCCTCGAGGCCCGGTTCCTGATCGGAAACGAAACGCTCTTCAAGGAGCTGATGGACCGGTTCGATGGCGAGGTCGTGCAGAAGACCGCCGTCCAGTTCATCCAGGCCAAGCTCGCCGAGCGCGATGCGCGCCACCAGCGGATGGGCGAAGCGCGGTTCGTCGTCGAGCCGAACGTCAAGGACGGAAAAGGCGGATTGCGCGACCTCCACACGCTGTTCTGGATTGCCAAATATGTCTATCGCGTGCGGCGACGTGCGGAACTGGTCAAGCTCGGTGTCTTCACCCGCAAGGACTACAATCTCTTCGTCAAGTGCGAAGACTTCCTCTGGGCGGTGCGCTGCCACTTGCATTTCCTGACCGGCAAGGCCGAGGAACGCCTGTCGTTCGACGTGCAGCGGGACCTCGCCGAGCGGCTCGGCTACCAGTCACACCCCGGGCTCGAGGATGTCGAGCGGTTCATGAAGCACTATTTCCTGATCGCCAAGGATGTGGGCGACCTGACGCGCATCTTCTGCGCGGCGCTGGAAGACCAGGAGATCAAGAACGCGCCGGCGCTGTCCGGCCTCTTGCAGGCGCTGCCCTTCACCGGTCGCTCGCGCAAGATTCGCGGTATCAAGGAGTTCGTCATCGACCGTCAGCGCATCAATGTCGCCGACGAGGAGGTCTTCAAGCGCGATCCGGTGAACCTGATCCGGATGTTCCATCTGGCCGACCGGTACGGGCTCGAATATCATCCGCAGGCGCTGCAACTGGTCCGGCGTTCGCTAAAGCTGATCGACAAGGCACTGCGCACCGACGTCAATGCCAATGCGCTGTTCATCAAGATCCTTTCCTCGAAGAACGATCCGGCGCTCAATCTGCGGCGGATGAACGAGGCGGGCGTGCTCGGCCGTTTCGTCCCCGATTTCGGCAGGATCGTCGCGATGATGCAGTTCAACATGTATCATCACTACACCGTCGACGAACATCTGATCCGTACGATCGGCGTGCTCGCCGACATCGAAAAGGGTACACTCAAGGAAGATCATCCGCTCGCCGCGACGCTGATGCCGGGCCTCAAAGGCGAGCGCACGCTGCTCTATGTGGCACTGTTTCTGCATGATATCGCCAAGGGCCGACCGCAGGATCATTCGACCGCCGGGGCGGAGGTGGCGCGAAAGCTTTGCCCGCGTTTCGGCTTTTCGCCCGAGGACACGGCGACCATCGCCTGGCTGGTGCAGGACCATCTTCTCATGTCGATGACCGCTCAGGCGCGGGACCTGTCGGACCGCAAGACGATCGAGGATTTCGTCGCGCGGGTGCAGACGGTCAAGCGGCTCAAGCTGCTGCTGGTGCTGACCGTTTGCGACATTCGCGGCGTCGGTCCGGGCGTCTGGAACGGCTGGAAGGGCCAGCTGTTGCGCACGCTCTATGCAGAGGCGGAACTGGCACTTACGGGCGGTTTCTCGGAAACCAGCCGCAAGAGCCGCGCCGCCAGCCGCCGGCAAGCGCTCGAGGAACGGCTCGCCGGCTGGACCGAAGCCGATCGCGAGGCGGTTCTGCGCCTGCACTACGACAATTATCTTCTGACCGTCGATCTGGAAGACCAGGAGCGCCATGCCGAGTTCATCCGCGCGGCCAATGCCGAGGGCAAGGCGCTGGCGACCGAAGTCCGCACGGATGCATTTCAGGCGATGACCGAGATCACCGTGCTGGCGCAGGACCACCCGCGCCTGTTGTCGGTCATCGCCGCCGCCTGTTCGAGCGCGGACGCATCGATCGACGGGGCCCACATCTTCACCACATCCGACGGCCGCGCGCTCGATGTCATCCAGATCGAACGCGAATTTGTCGAGGACGAAGACGAGTTGCGGCGCGGCCGCCGGATCGGCGCACTGATCGAGGATGTCCTGCGCGGCAAGGTGAGCCTGCCGGACGTGCAGGCGCACAAGCGACGCCGCAGGGCGCTCAGCGCCTTTCATGTCGAGCCCAATGTGAAGATAAACAACACGCTGTCCAACCGGTTTACCGTGATCGAAGTGGAAGGGCTGGACCGCCCGGCGCTCCTGTCGCAACTGACCGGCGCGATCTCCGATCTCAAGCTCGACATCCGTTCCGCGCACATCACGACCTTCGGCGAGAAGGTGATCGACAGTTTCTATGTGACCGATCTGGTCGGCCAGAAGATCGAGGACACGGCGCGCCAGGGCCGCATCCGCAAGGCACTTCTTTCCGTGCTCAAGAACGATCAGCGCGGCGCAACGAAGAAGCAGGCGGGCAAGGCCGCCGTGGCGGCCGAATAGACGATGAGCCTTTTGCGCAATTTCGCCACGGTGGGCGGTGCGACCATGACCAGCCGCGTGCTGGGATTCGTGCGCGACATATTGATGGCGGCCGCTCTTGGTACGGGCCCGGTGGCCGACGCCTTCGTGGTCGCCTTCCGCTTCCCCAACCTGTTTCGTCGGATCTTCGCCGAAGGCGCCTTCAATTCGGCCTTCATTCCGCTCTTTTCGCGGCGGCTGGAAGGCGAGGGCCGCGAGGAAGCGCGGCGGTTCGCGCAGGAAGCCATGGCCGGCCTGATTACCGTCCTGGCCATTGTTATCGGCTTTGCCATGATCGCGATGCCGGTCCTGATGTACGGGCTGGCGCCGGGCTTTTCGGCCGATCCTGACAAGTTCGACCTGACGGTGGAACTGACGCGGATCACTTTTCCCTATCTTCTGCTCGTCTCGCTGCTGGCGCTGATTTCGGGCGTGCTGAACGGTCTGGGCCGGTTCGCGGCGGCGGCATTCGCACCGGTCCTGCTGAATGTCGTGCTGATCGCGGTGCTCAGCTACATCGTCTCTTCCGGCCTTGCGGCAACGCGCGATGCGGGGCTGTGGCTGTCGGTCGGCGTCGTCGTCGGTGGCGTTGCGCAGCTGGCCATGGTCGTGATCGCCTTGCGGCGCGAAGGGTTCGCGCTCGGCTTCGTGCGCCCGCGCTGGAACGGCCGCATGAAGAGGCTGGTCACGCTGGGCATTCCCGGCGTCATCGCCGGCGGCGTGACGCAGATCAACATCGTCGTTGGCACGATCATCGCTTCGATGCAGGCGGGCGCCGCCAGCATGCTCTATTATGCCGACCGGCTTTACCAATTGCCGCTCGGCGTCGTCGGCATAGCCATCGGCGTCGTGCTGCTGCCGGAACTGTCGCGAAAGCTGAAGGCTGGCGACATGGGTGCGGCCAAGGCCGTCGAGGCCCGGGCACTGCAGTTTTCCATGATGCTGACCCTGCCCGCTGCGGTGGCTCTGGCCGTGATCCCGCACCAGCTTGTCTCGGTGCTGTTCGAAAGGCTGGCCTTCGACGCCGAAAGCGCACGCGGCACCGCGCTTGCGCTGCAGGCGTTTGCCGTCGGCCTGCCGGCCTTCGTGCTGGTCAAGGTGTTTTCGCCCGGCTTCTTCGCCCGCGAGGACACCAAGACGCCGATGCAGGTCGGGATTGCCGCCATGGCGGTGAATGTGGCAGCCAGCCTGGCGCTGTTTCCATTCGTGGGCCATGTGGGCATCGCGATCGCGACGAGCCTTGCCGGCTGGGTCAATGCCATCGCGCTTTATTGGCTTCTGAACCGGCGCGGACTCTGGACGATCGATGGGCCGATGACCCGCCTTCTGGTGCTGATTGCGGTCAGCGCCGTGCTGATGGGCCTGTGTGTGTGGGCGGCCGCGCAGCTTCTTGCGCCGCAACTGGCGTCCGGCTCCCCGCTTGTCCCGCGGGCCGCCGCGCTTTCCATTGTGGTCGGTGCCGGCGTCGTCAGCTTCTTCGGTCTGGCGCATCTGACCGGCGCGGCGCGGCTCGGCGCGCTAAGGGCAATGCTGTTCCGGCGCGGCGTCTGAGCGGTCGACCGGCCCTTGCACGGCGGCAACGGCCATTGCATAAGGCCGGCGCATTCCAAACGGACCGTCCCATGACCAACATCTTCCACGAGCGCGTCTTTTCCGGCGTCCAGCCGACCGGCCATCTGACGCTCGGCAATTATCTGGGCGCGATCCGCAAATTCGTCGCGATGCAGGAGCGGCACGAATGCATCTATTGCGTGGTCGACATGCATGCGATCACCATGCCGCAGAACCCGACCGAGCTGATCAATGCGACGCGCTCCGTCGCGGCGGCCTTTCTTGCCGCAGGCATCGATCCGGCGCAGCACATCGTCTTCAATCAGAGCCGCGTGCACGAGCACGCGGAACTGGCGTGGGTCTTCAACTGCGTGGCGCGCATGGGCTGGCTCAACCGGATGACCCAGTTCAAGGAAAAGGCCGGCAAGGACCGGGAGAACGCGTCGGTCGGCCTTTTCGCCTATCCGGCGCTGATGGCGGCCGACATCCTGATCTACCGGGCAACCCACGTGCCGGTGGGCGACGACCAGAAGCAGCATCTGGAGCTGACCCGCGATATCGCGCAGAAGTTCAACAACGACTATTCCGACCGTATCGCGGAATTGGGTCTGGGCATCGAAATGCACATCGGCCGGGAGACCGTGTCGGGCTATTTCCCGCTCACCGAACCGGTGATCGAGGGGCCGGCAACGCGAATCATGAGCCTGCGCGACGGCACCAAGAAGATGTCGAAATCCGATCCCTCGGACCTGTCGCGAATCAATCTGACCGATACGGCCGACGAGATCGCCCGCAAGATCCGGAAGGCCAAGACCGATCCCGAGCCGTTGCCGAGCGAAGCGGCGGGCCTGGCAGAACGGCCGGAAGCGGCGAACCTTGTGGGCATCTATGCCGCGCTGGCGGACATGGAGAGCGACGCGGTGCTGGCAGAGTTCGGCGGCAAGGCGTTTTCCGAGTTCAAGCCGGCGCTCGCCGATCTGGCGGTCGAGGTTCTGAGCCCCGTCGCCGGAGAGATGCGGCGGCTGATCGCCGATCCGGGTCATATTGACGGGATTCTGGCCGACGGCGCCGAACGGGCGTCGGCGATCGCCGCGCCGGTCATGGCCGATGTGCGGCGGATCGTCGGTCTGGGCGCCTGAGCCTCTCTCCGCTTGCGGGCCGGCGCGGGCCGTGCCAAAGATTCGTCCATGGTCACCAGACGCCTTTCCGGCGAAGCCGGTCATCGCCGCAAGTTCCTCGCGGTCGTCGACGAAACACCGGAATGCGAGCGCGCCGTGTTCTACGCCGCTCGCCGCGCGGCCAACACCCATGGCGGTCTGATCCTGTTGTTCGTGATCGCGCCCGGCGACTTCCAGCACTGGCTGGGCGTCGAGCAGGTGATGCGTGAAGAGGCGATGGAGCGCGCCGAGCAGGTGATGTCGAAATTCGCCACGCTCGCGCGCGAACAGTGCGGAATCGAGCCCGAGACCGTGATCCGCGAGGGCGTCGGCGTCGAACCCATTCACGAACTGATCGAGGAAGACCAGGACATTGCCATCCTCGTGCTCGCGGCCAGCGCGGCCAAGGAAGGGCCGGGGCCGCTCGTCTCATCGATCGCCGGGCGGGACGCGGCGTTTCCGATCCCCGTCACCGTGGTGCCCGCCAATCTGACCGACGAGGACATTGAAAGCCTGTCGTGACGGACGCATATGTTCATAGCGAGCGCGCCCCTTTCACAGGGGCCTGCTAGCGCTTGATAGGGTGAGCGTTTCACTCTATTTTGGAATTATTCCAAATTGAGGTGATGCCATGTTCATCCAGACCGAAACGACGCCGAACCCGGCCACGCTGAAATTCCTGCCCGGCCAGGTCGTCATGGAGATGGGCACCGCCGATTTCCGCGATGCCGGCGAAGCGGGCGCCAAGTCGCCGCTGGCCGGACGGCTTTTCGATGTCGATGGCGTGACCGGCGTCTTCTTCGGCTATGATTTCGTCACCGTCACCAAGGACGATGCGCATGACTGGATGCACATGAAGCCGGCCGTTCTTGCCGCGATCATGGAGCACTTCATGGCCGGCGCGCCGGTGATGGCCGAACAGAACGGCGCAGCCGACTTTGGCGATGAAGAAGAATTCTTCGAGGCCGGCGACGAGAGCATCGTGGCGACGATCAAGGAATTGATCGAGACGCGCGTGCGACCGGCCGTCGCCCAGGATGGCGGCGACATCACCTTCCGCGGCTTTCGCGACGGCGTCGTCTTTTTGCACATGAAGGGCGCCTGCGCCGGATGCCCATCGTCGACGGCGACCCTCAAGCACGGCATCCAGAACCTGCTGCGGCACTTCATTCCCGAGGTCGAGCAGGTCGAGGCCGTCTGACCGAAGACCGAACCGGCAAAAAAGGCCGGGCGATCGCCCGGCCTTTTCGCGTTCGACTGTCGGCGATGCGGCGTCAGCCCTGGAGGACGACAACCTTCGCGCCGGGCTCGACGCGGTTGTAAAGGTCGACAATGTCCTGGTTCATAAGGCGGATGCAGCCCGACGAGACGGCGTTGCCGATCGACCACCATTCCGGCGTGCCGTGCAGACGATAGCCGGTGTCGCGGCCGCCGCGCGTCAGATAAAGCGCGCGCGCGCCCAGCGGATTGGTCAGGCCAGGCTCCATGCCGCCGCGATATTTTGCCAGTTCCGGCTGGCGCCGGATCATCGCCGCCGGCGGTGTCCATGTCGGCCAGCGGCGCTTCCAGCCCACCTTGGCCGTGCCCGACCAGCGGAACCCGTCGCGGCCCACGCCGATGCCGTAGCGCAGCGCCTTGCCGTCTTCCTGGACAAGATAAAGATGCCGGTTCGGCGTGTCGACGATGATCGAGCCGGGCCGATGCCGCGTCTCGTAATCGACGACCTGGCGGCGGAACTCCTCAGGCACTTTCGAAACCGGGATTTTCGGCAGCGTGTATTCGCCGTCCGGCATGCCCGCATAGGCATTGGCGAAATAGTTCGAATTGGTGGCCGAACAGCCGGCAAGCCCGGTTGCGGCGATCGCGGCGAATCCACCCAGAAAAGCTCGTCTTTGCATGATGTCCCTCAAACCCAACAGCCCCGGGGTTTTTTCGCCCCACATGGTTAATCCAACGTTACATGAAGCTTTGAACCGCGTGCAAGGATGGCCCCCCGTAATCTTGCAGGTCTGTGCGCTTTGGCACACAGTGTCACCGACGCACCACAGTTGACGCAACGTCATAGTCCGCCGTGACGGGATCAAATGCCGCTTGTTTCCGCCGTATCGATTAATCCGCTGGCCGATGGCCGGCAATCGGCGCGCGCCCTGACGGTGCGGCGGGGCGTTCAGATCCTGCTGCGGGAAATGGGGTTGGCGACGGTTCCGGAAATGACGCTGGCCAGCGGCCGCCGCGCCGATCTTGTCGCTCTGGCTCCCGACGGCGGCATCGTCATCGTCGAAATCAAATCCTCGCCCGAGGACATGATGGCCGATGCCAAATGGCCGGGATATCGGGACTATTGCGACCGTCTGTTCTTTGCAACGCTGCCCGACGTGCCGCAGCATCTTTTTCCCGACGATTGCGGGTTCATCCGCGCCGACGGGCACGGCGCCGCCATCGTTGCCGATGCCCCGGAGCACAGGCTTGCGCCGGCGCGGCGCAAGGCGGTCACGCTGCGGTTCGCGCGGTTCGCCGCCGGGCGGTTGCTGGCGGCGGAATGGGCGTCCGGCGAGCCGCCTTCACAACCGTGATCAGCGCGGCGCGCGCTTAGCGAGGATGCGCTGCAATGTGCGGCGATGCATGTTGAGCCGGCGCGCCGTCTCCGAGACATTGCGGTCGCACATCTCATAGACGCGCTGGATATGCTCCCACCGCACCCGGTCGGCCGACATCGGGTTTTCCGGCGGCGGCGGGGTGCCGTCCGGCGCGACGGTCAGCGCATTGTAGACATCGTCGGCATCGGCGGGCTTGGCCAGATAGTCGATCGCGCCCAATTTGACGGCATTGACGGCGGTCGCGATGTTGCCATAGCCGGTCAGGACGATCGCGCGGGCCTCGGGCCGCTTGGCGTGCAGCGCCTTGATGACATCGAGACCGTTGCCATCCTCGAGCCGCATGTCGACAACCGCATAGGCGGGCGGCGCGGCTTCAACGCGGGCAAGCCCCTCGGCGACCGATTCGGCCATTTCCACGGCAAAGCCCCGGCTTTCCATCGCGCGGCCGAGCCGGCGCACAAAGGGCGCATCGTCATCGACGAGCAGCAGGCTGGCATCGGGACCCGGTCCCGGCACCACATCGGTGTTGGTGTTTTCCTGTGTCAGCATGATCTCACCTTTCTGTCTCCTCTACGCGGCCGCCGCCTCAATGGATGAGCGCGGCCAGCTGACCGTCACGGCGGCGCCGGCTTCGGGCCGTCCGCCATTTGCAAAGCGCAGCGTCGCGCCGTTGCGTTCGAGCAGTGTCTTGGCGATGAAGATGCCAAGGCCCAGGCCGGGGCCGCCCTTGCGGCTGCGTTGAACGTCGCGGGTTGCACCCAGATCCGGCTCTCCCAGTTTCTCAAGCTGGTCAGCCGGGTATCCGGGTCCGTCGTCGACGATGTCTATGCGCACCTGGCGGTCGGACCAGCGCAGATCGATGCGCACCGTGTGTCGCGCGAAATCGACGGCGTTCTCGACCAGATTGCCCAGCCCGTAGAGAACGGCCGGATTGCGCCGCATCACCGGTTCGGGGCTGCCGTCTCCATCGTGTCCGGTGACGATGCGAACGCCGAACTCGCGATGCGGGGCGGCGAGTTCCTCGATCAGTTCGCGAATCGACATAAGGGAAATGAGGTCCTCGGACGTGTTGAGCGTCGACAGGCGCGACAGAATCTCGCGGCAACGATCGGCCTGCGCGCGCAGCAGCCGCACATCTTCCTTGAGCGGATCTTCCTCGGCGGTCGCGCGGTCCATTTCCTTGGAGACAAGGGAAATGGTGGCCAGAGGCGTGCCCAGCTCATGGGCGGCGGCGGCAGCCAGCCCGTCGAGCGCCGACAGATGATGTTCGCGTTGCAGCACCAGTTCGGTGGCCGACAATGCATCGGCCAGGCTGCGGGCCTCGTCGGCGACGCGGTAGACATAGAAGGCGGTGAAGGCGACCGACGACAGAACCGCCGCCCACATGCCGGCGACGAAGATGAAGGGAATGTCGAGCGGCACGTCCGCATACCAGGGCAGCGGCAGATGCGAGAAGACCAGCACGCTGGCCGAGACGAACACCACCAGTCCCAATGCGGCCGTGTACCGCGCCGGCAGCGTCGCCGCCGAGATGATCACCGGCACGATCAGCAGCACCGAGAACGGGTTTTCCAGCCCGCCGGTGAGGAACAGGAGTGCGGCGAGCTGGCCAATGTCGAAGAAAAGGACGGCGAAGACATGGGCCGGACCAAGCCGCATGTTGGCCGGGAAAACCCATGTCAGGACAAGGTTGAGCGCTGCGGAAACGGCGATCAGCGCGAAACAGGCAACGATGGGAAAGTCGAAGCCCAGCCATGCGGCAACGACGGTGACGGCGACGCTCTGGCCCAGAACCGCAATCCAGCGCGTGTTGGTGAGCGTCGACATGCGCAGACGGCGGCGCTCGAACCGCTCGCCTTGCATGACCGGGCTGTCGTCGACCTGTTGATCCATGGGCGCTTATATGGCGCCCAAAAGCCCGAATTGCCAGAAAATCCGATGCTTCTCGCACGCAATCATGATTTGCGTGGTTTGGCCCGTCGGGTCGGCGCGGCATTGGCCGGATCGTCGGGCCAGACATGTTTGGGATAGCGGCCCCGCATCTCGGCACGCACCTCGCCCCAACTGCCGGCCCAGAATGCGGGGAGGTCGACGGTACGCTGGATGGGCCGCCCCGCGGGCGAGAGGAGTTCGACGACCAGCGGAACCGCGCCATCCAGAAGCGCAGGATGCCGGGTCAGCCCGAAAAGTTCCTGGACGCGGATCGCCAGTGCCGGCGCCGAACCATCGGGCGGATAGCGCAGCGCGAGGCGCGAGCCGGTGGGCGCGGTGAAGTGAGACGGTGCGAGCCGGTCGAGGTCTGCGGCGCGGACGGAACCGGCGCGCATCAGAAGCGCATCGATCAGCGGTACGCCGGACAAATCCGTGCGACCCGCCAGGAACGGTGCCAGCCAGTCATCGAGCGTTGCGATGAGCGCATCATCCCCCATGTCCGGCCAGGGGTCACCGGCGCGCGCATGCAGCCAGGCCAGCCGGTCGCGCACCGAACGCGCCTTTTCGGTCCACGGCAGAAGCGGCAGGTCGTAAACGCGCACCGCGTCTGTGAGCGCCTTTGCCGCCGCATCGCCGGCCTCGACCGGGCGTGGCGCCGAAGACAGCGTTATCGCACCCAGACGCCGGACCTGTCGGGCGGATAGCCGGCCCGATCCGGCATCGAACGCCATCTCGACCCGGTCGGCGATCCGGTCCTCCAGCCGGTCCTCGATGTCGGCAAGCGATATGGCCGCCCCGGCCAGAAGCCGCGTCTGTGCCGCCGCACCGGTCGCATCGGCGGCGACGACGAACTCCTCGCGGGCCAGCGGATCGGTCTCTTCGACCACAACACCGCGCCCGCCGGCCATCACGAAACGGCCCGGCTGGCCGGAACGGGCCTTGGCAACCCGGTCGGGGAATGCGTCGAGCAGCATGATGCCGGCGGTTTCGTCCTGTCCACCGCCATCGGGCAAGTCGATCTGTGCGGCGATGCGGTCGGCCAGTTGCCGGGCCTGCCGTGCACGGGCCGATCGATCGTTGTCAAAGGCCTGAAGCCGCCGGTCGAGATCGGTCGACATGCCGGCCAGACCCCGCTCCGTGATCAGAACGGCCAAGCGCGCGCGGCGCCTTGCATCGCCTGAATTCTCCGCCGCCGCCACCATCGCCGCCAACGGCACGGGCAGCGCGATCATGCGCAATTGGTGCCCTTTCGGCGTCAGGTGTCCCTGCCCGTCGATCGCGCCGAGCCCTTCCAGCCGCGACCGCGCCTCGGACAGGGCAGCCTCGGGCGGCGGGTCAAGAAAGCGCAGCGCATGCGGATCGGCGACACCCCAGGCCAGACAATCGAGCGTGAGCCGCGTCAGGTCGGTGCGGGTGATCTCCGGCGGATCGAACGGGACAAGCGCCGCCGTCTGGCCTTCGTGCCACAGGCGGATCACGATGCCGGGCTGCGTGCGGCCGGCACGACCGGCGCGCTGGTCGGCGGAGGCCCGGCTCTCGCGAACCGTCTCGAGCCGGGTGATCGCCTGTCCCGGCTCGAAGGCCGGCTGGCGGGAAAGTCCCGAATCGATGACGATGCGCACGCCGTCGATCGTCACCGAGCTTTCGGCGATTGCCGTTGCCAGCACGATCTTCCGCCGGCCCTGTTCGGCCGGAAGGATCGCCCGGTCCTGATCGGCGATGTCCATCGCGCCGAACAGGGACGCCAGATAGGCATCGGGCGGAAGGAGTGGTTCGAGGCGCGCGGCGGTGCGGCGAATCTCCGCCTGTCCCGGCAGGAAGGCGAGAATGCTGCCCTCCTCCTCGCGCAGCGCGGCGCGGACCGCATCGGCCACTGCGTCCTCGACGCGCTGATCGGGCTTGCGCGGCCGGTAGTGAATATCGACGGGGTAAGTGCGGCCGGCGCTCTCGATCACCGGCGCATCGTCCAGAAGACGCGCGACGCGACCGCCATCGAGCGTCGCGGACATGATGACAATGCGCAGATCCTCGCGCAGGGCGGATTGCACATCGAGCGCCAGCGCCAAAGAGAAATCCGCGTCCAGCGAGCGTTCGTGGAACTCGTCGAATATGACGACCGAGGTTCCCGAAAGCTCCGGATCGTCGAGGATCATGCGCACGAACACGCCCTCGGTGACGATCTCGATCCGCGTCTTCGGGCCGGTCTTGCTGTCCATCCGCATGCGATAACCGACCGTTTCGCCGACACGTTCGCCGAGCAGCGATGCCATCCGCCGTGCTGCCGCACGAGCGGCCAGACGGCGCGGTTCGAGCATGACGATCCTGCCGCCGCCGACCCACGCCTCGCCGAGCAGGGCCAGGGGAACCAGCGTGGTCTTGCCAGCGCCCGGCGGCGCGACCAGAACCGCGTTGGGGCCGCCGCCGAGCGCCCGTTTGAGATCACCGAGAACCGCGGCGGCCGGCAGACCGGTGGCGGCAAAGTCGATCATGGTCCGGCGCCATCCGATGCGGCGGGGGCGAGTTCGATCAAGGCGCCGTGCGCGGCCTCGGCATCGGCGGCATCGTGGGTCACCAGCAGCACCGGCAGTCGGCGCGCCTTGGCCCGTTCGAACACAAGCCGCCGGATCTGATCGCGCAGGCCGGCATCGAGCTTGGAAAAGGGCTCGTCGAGCAGCATGAAGGCAGGATCGGAGACAAGCACGCGCGCCAGCGCGACGCGCGCTTTCTGGCCGCCGGACAGCGTGTCGGGATCGCGATCGAAGAATCCGTCGAGACCGACATCGCCCAGCGCGTCGCCGGCGCGCTGCCGCCGCGCCGTACGGCCGGCGACCGAGGGCGGCACGGCGAACACGAGATTGCCGCCGACCGACATGTGCGGGAACAGCAGCGGATCCTGGAACAGAAGACCGGCACGGCGGGTCTGCGGCGGCGCGCCTGTGATGTCGGTCCCGTTGCAGTGCACGCGGCCGCGCGCGGAAAAGACCGGATCGAGAAAGCCGCCGATGAAGGCCAGAAGCGTCGACTTGCCGGAGCCGGAAGGACCCATCACCGTCAGCACGTCGCCCGGCGCGATATCGTGATCGACGCTGACCAGCGTGCGGCTGCCCAGCGCTATCGCGACGTTTTCGAGCCGGAGGCCCGTTGCATGCGTTGCGGATGGATCGGTCATGAAAGCCCTGGTTACAGACCCCTGATCGCGCGGCGATTGCGGAAAAGCAAGGCCGGCACGAGTGTTGCGAGGGCAAAGCCGACAAAGGGCAGAAGCATCTGAAGAAAGGCGTAGACGCCGATGACGCGCCGGTCGCCACCCGATCCAAGCGCCACCGCCTCGGTCGTGATCGTCGGGAACCGGCCCGCGCCGACCAGCAAGGTCGGCAGATACTGGCCGACCGAGACGGCAAAGCCGACCGCGGCCGCCACCAGTACGGCGCGCAGCAGCATGGGCATCCGCACACGCCAGAAGACGCGCCCGGCGGGCGCACCGAGCGCTGCGGCAACCGCCTCATAGCGCCCGTCATAGGCGCGCCATGGCGCGGACAGCGACAGGAAGACGTAAGGCAGGACGAAGACGACATGGACGAGGATGAGCGCCGCCCAGCTGGCGTCGGCATCGCCGGCGATCAGCAGCAATTGCAGGCCGAAGAGAAAGCCGATCTGCGGCACCAGAAGCGGCAGATAGACCAGCGCAAGCGCGCGGTTGCCGCCGGTGCGGCCGGTCTCGTTCTCGCGCTGAAGGCAGGCGAGCGCGATCGCGACCGAGATCGCGGTTGCGGCGAGCGCGATGATGATCGTCGTTGCAAGCGGGCCGGACAGCGCAGGGCCGGTGCGCTGCCAGGTGCGCCATGTCAGGGCGTCGGGCAAGGCGGAGGGAAACTGCCACAGGCCGGAGACCGACCAGAGCGCAAGAACACCCAGACCGCCGAAGACGAGCAATGCCGATGCCGCCATCATGCCGCCGGCGGCAAGGCGCGCAAAACCGTCGCGGCGAAACCGGCGCCCGGTTTCGCAGATGCCCTCGGCGACCGGGCCGGCGATCCGCTCCAGCGCCACCCAGATCAGAAGCGCGACCGCCGTCACGGCGATCTGCAGACACGCGCCGGCGCATGCCATGAAACGCATCGACAGTTCTGGGTCGTTCATCCAGCCGACAAGGCGCACCGGCAGCGTCTGCGGCGTCGTCGGTCCCAGAATGAACGCAACGTCCACATTGGCGCTGGCATAGGCGATCACCGCGAAGACGGCGAGGCGAATCTGCCGGTAGAGCGGCGGCCAGGCGGTGAACATGAAGCCCATCATGCGGCCATAGCCGAGCGACTGGCTGAGCCGCAGCGAACGCAGCGCGGGCACCTGCGGCAGGGCGGCGAGCGTGACCAGAAGCAGGAATGGCACCTCCTTGATGACAAGGCCCGCGATCAGCGCGAAACCGGCCGGATCGTTGACAACCAGCAGATCGGGCGGGCGCTCCCAACCGGTCGCCCAGGGCGAGAACAGGCGGGCCAGATAGCCCGACGGCGCGATCATGAAGGCAAAGCCGAACGCGGCGGCGGCGTGCGGCACGGCCAGAAGCGGCGAAACCAGATGCTGGATCAGGCGGAAGGCGCGCGTGCCGTACCAGGCACAGACGAAGCCGGCGACCATGGCCAGCGAGATGGCGGTGGTCAGAAGACCGATCATCAGCGCCTGCAGGGCAGACCGCCAGAGGCCGGGCTGGCCGAACAGATCGGCAAACGGCCGGGTCGACAGCTGATATCCGCCCAGCGCCGGCAAAAAGCCGAACGCGGGCAGCACCGTGCCCATCAGCCCGCATGCCAGCGGGGCCGCGAGAACGAACAGGGCCAGCGGCGGCGCGAAGCGGAGCATGGCGCGCCGGGCCGCCGACGGTCAGTTGCCGACGGCGTAGCGGGCCGACCAGCGCTCTTCCAGACGCGACATCCATGTCGGGTGCGGCTCGTCAAGAGCCGGACCGAGCTCATCCGGAAGCAGCGTGGCGATGCCCAGATCGAGTGCCTCGAACAGTTTGCGTTGCGGGGCCGACAGCTTGTCCATGGCCAGAACGGTGGGATCGCCCCAGACTTCCGGATCCTGCTTGCGGGCCTGTGCTTCCGGCGAGATCAGGAAGTTGGCGACCACCAGAGCGCCGGCCTTGGCGTTGGCATTGAAGGGAATGGCGACGAAATGGGTGTTGGCGAGCGTGCCGCCCGAGAAGGTGAACGAACGCAACGTGTCGGGCAGGAGCTGGTTGGCGATGGCACTCGACGCTTCGGCCGGATTGAAAGCGAAGGTGATGTCGAGTTCGCCGTCGGCCAGAAGCTGGCTCATCGACGGATAATCCTTGGGAAAGGCCCGTGCGCTGCGCCACAGATGCGGGTGCAGCCGGTCGAGATAGTCGAACATGGGCTGCGTGACCGTCTCGAAGCTGGCTTCGTCGACGGGCTCCTGCAGCACCGCCGGGTCGGCCACGGTCTCGATCAGGATCTGCTTGAGAAAGCTCGAACCGATGAAATCCGGCGGCTGGGGATAGGAGAAGCGGCCGGGATTGGCCTTGGCCCAGGCCAAAAGGTCGGCGGCATTGTCCGGCAGGTCTGCGGCGTCCGTGCGGGCGCTGTCGTAGAAGAAGACCAGCTTGGCCATGCCCCAGGGCGATTCAAGTCCGTCGGTCGGCAGGGTGAAGTCGACCGTGATGGTCGGTTTGTTCTCCACATCCACATAACGCCAATTGGGCAGCTTCGTCGCCCAGTCGGGCGCGAACAGCAGGCCCTGCCGTTTCATCGAGGCAAAGTTCTCGCCGTTGATCCAGATGAGGTCGATCGAGCCGCCTTCATCGCGGCCGGCGGTCTTTTCCGCGACGACCGTGGTGACCGCGTTGGCCGTGTCCTCGAGCTTGACATGCACCAGCCGGACGCCGTGGCGCTCTTCCAGTTCCTCGCCGACCCAGCCGATATAGGCGTTGATCTGGGTGGAGCCGCCCCAGGCGTTCCAGTAGACGGTCTGGCCGCGCGCTTCTTCGAGCACCGCATTCCAGTCGGCCGGGTCTGGATCGGCCATCGCCGGGCCGGCGGAAAGGGTCAGCGCAAGGGTCAGCGCGGTTACGCGGATCAGGTCGGTCACGGGCTGGCTGTCTCCGGTTTGGCAAGTGGTGCGCGAAAACATCACGTGCCATGCCGGCCGGTCAACACGCGGCTCGTCACCTCCTCTCACATTCCGGTGAAGTTGCCGGGCAAGAACGGCGGGCTCAGCCGCGATCGTTGATGGCGATCCGCTTGACGAGGCGCTCCGGCTCGGGGCGCTCGAGATCGATCAGCAGGAGGCCGTTTTCGAGGTCCGCGCCGATGACGCGCATGCCGTCGGCCAGCACGAAGGCGCGCTGGAACTGCCGGGCGGCAATGCCCCTGTGCAGGAACTCGCGGGCCGGATCGTCGGCATCGGCGCGCCGGCCGCGGATGACAAGCTGGCTTTCCTCTGTGGTGATTTCCAGATCGTCCGAGGAAAAGCCCGCGACGGCCAGCGTGATCCGCATGATCGACGCGCCATCATCGCGGCGGATGCGTTCGATGTTGTAGGGCGGGTAGCCGTCGCCCGACTTGGCGACCCGTTCCAGCGATTTTTCGATGGTCTCGAAGCCGACCAGCAGCGGGCTGGAAAAATTGGTCATGGGCACCGCCTTTTCATGTCCTTTGCAAGCGACATTGCCGCGAGCACAAGTTTTGACTTGCATTTGTCGCGCGGCACGGCGAACCCGTCCGGCATCCGCCTTGATGTCTTATGATGTCTGGGCGGGCGATTTTCAAGAATGTCCGGGGGACCGCCATGACCGACACGCGTGCCATCATCATCGATACCGACCCGGGCCAGGACGATGCGATCGCGCTTTTGCTTGCGCTGGCGAGCCCGGAACTCGACGTGCTCGGCGTGACGGCGGTTGCCGGAAATGTGCCGCTCAGCTTGACCGAGAGGAACGCGCGCAAGATCTGCGAGCTGGCCGGAAAGCCGCAGACGCGTGTCTTCGCCGGTGCCGAGAGGCCGCTGACACGCACGTTGGTCACCGCCGAATATGTGCATGGCAAGACGGGGCTCGACGGGCCGGACCTGCCCGAGCCGACGATGCCGCTCGAAAGCCAGTTCGGCCCGGACTTCATCATCGACACCGTCCGCGCCCATCCGGCGGGCCATGTCACGCTGTGTCCGCTGGGGCCGCTGACCAACATCGCGCTGGCGCTGATCAAGGCGCCCGACATCGCGCCGAAAATCCGCGAGATCGTGCTGATGGGCGGCGGCTTCTTCGAGGGCGGCAATGTCACGCCGACAGCCGAATTCAACATCTATGTCGATCCGGAAGCCGCGCACACCGTGTTCACCTCGGGCGTGCCGATCGTGGTGGCGCCGCTCGACGTCACCCACAAGGCCCTGACCACCCAGGCCCGGATCGACGCGCTGCGCGCCAAGAAGACACCGGTCTGCGATGCGGCGGCAAAGCTGATCGACTTTTTCGAACGGTTCGACGAGGACAAATACGGCACCGATGGCGGACCGCTGCACGATCCGTGCGTGATTGCTTACCTTCTGCGGCCCGATCTGTTCACGGGCCGCGACTGTCATGTGGCCATCGAGACGGGCTCGCCACTGACCTTGGGCATGACTGTGATCGACTGGTGGGGCGTCACCGGCGAGCCAGCCAATGCGCACGTGCTTGGCGATATCGACGCGGCCGGCTTTTTCGACCTGATCACCGAGCGGCTGGCGACGCTCTGAACCCGCTCATGCCTTGAAGGCGTCGACCCGCGCACGATCGGGGATCGAGGGCTGGGCGCCTTCGGTGAGGCAGGCCAGCGCGCCGGCGCGGCAGGCCAGATCGAGCGCTTCGGGCCAGTCCTTGCCTTCGGCGCGCGCGGCAGCCAGATAGCCGCAGAACGTGTCGCCGGCGCCGACCGTATCGACCGGCTCGATTGCCGGCGACGCTGCCCGCGCCATCCCGTCGGCGGTCGCGGCAAACGCGCCATCGGCGCCCAGCGTCAGCACGATCGCCGCCTTGAGTTCGGCGGCGAGCCGCGCCATCTGCGCGTCAATCGAATCGTCGGCAAGCCCGATTTCGCCGGTAAGGGCGGCGAATTCGGTTTCGTTGGCAATCACCACGTCCGCATGGCGCGCCAGTTCGGCTGCCGCCGGACGGAAGGGCGCGATGTTCAGATAGGACACGGCGCCGGCCGCACGGGCCGCTTCCAGCGCGCGCGCAACGGCCGTGTCGGGGATTTCCATCTGGAGCAGCAGCGCGTTGCCGGCGGACAGGATCAGATCGTCAGTTCCCTCCAAGACACGGGCGTTGGCGCCCGGCACGACGGCGATCTGGTTTTCGCCCGTCTCCGCATCGACCAGGATCAGTGCGACGCCGGTCGGCTCCTCGGCGAGCCTGCGCACGGCGGACAGGTCCACCGAAGCGCCGTCCAGAAGGGACAGGGCAGCGTCCGCATTGGCGTCATCGCCGGTGCAGCCGGCCATGCGCACCTCGTGGCCGGCGCGGCGGGCGGCCAGTGCCTGGTTGGCGCCCTTGCCGCCGGGCGCCTCGGCATAGCCGACACCGGAGACCGTTTCGCCGGGCGCCGGCAGATGGTCGACGCGGGCGACGAGGTCGAGATTGATTGAACCAGCGATCGTGATCATGGCGTCTCCTCCCCGTCGCATCGGCCGCGACGCTTGCGTCCGGCAACGGCCTTTGCGGGCGGTCGCGGCGGCCCGGCATGCACCAACCGCCCATGGCGTTAGTCGATCGCGGCGTCCCCGGCAAGCATGTGCGAACACGCCCGGACCTTGGTTGACAGCACCGGGTGGACCGCATATGTCACGGCTCGATTTCGTGCCCAGATGGCGGAATTGGTAGACGCGCTGGCTTCAGGTGCCAGTGGCCGCAAGGCCGTGGAGGTTCGAGTCCTCTTCTGGGCACCATTTTCGTCTGCGTGCCGCCAGTACCAGCCAACCCGGCGCGCGGGTTCCGGTTCGAGGCAACTCCTCCCACCTGCACGATTCATTCCGGTCGTCAGGCAACCGATCGACCAATCCGCCCGCCGGCGACGTTCGTGATTGTTCGTCTCACCTGCCCGCTTCCTCACCGCGCCGTTCATGTGTGACCTTACGCTCTGCACGCCGATGGCCGGGCGGCAGGGTGCGCGCCCACGCCATTTGCCTGCCTGCGGCAAAGAATTGGGATGCAAGCGGGCGCAAAGTGCTGGTAAGACGGCCCATGAACGCCGGACGGCGCGGCCACGGTCAAACCGGGCCGGACCGCACGGCGCGATTGAAGACCAAGGAGCCAAAATGAACAAGTCAGCCGTCAAGGAAACCATGCTCGCGCTGAGCGAAGCCGAACTCGAGCACGCCCGGGAGCATTACGAACAGTTTCTGGCAAGCGCGCGGCTGGACCGCTCCGAGCCGATCGAAACGGACGAGCGGGCGCAGGCGGAAACGGCCAGCGAACTGGCCGAGGCGTTCGAGCAGCCCGTGCACGATTACGAGACCAAGATCGACCGGCTGCGCGCCATCGATTTCAGCCCGAAATCCGAGGTGGGCGAAGGCGCGATCGTTACGGTCGGCGGACGCCATTTCGTCATCGCCGTGTCGACGGCACGGTTCCAGCATGAGGGCGTCGAGCTGATCGGCATTTCGACCCAGGCGCCCATCTACAAGGCGATGGAAGGCAAGGAAGCGGGCGACGATTTCACCTTCAACGGCCGCACTCTGGAGATCGAAGAGGTGGCCTGAGAACGGCGGCTCACGCAGCGGTGACTGGAAGTTGGCGGTGCGCCGCCCCATAACGGGGAGACACGGCAAAGGAGAAGCCAAATGACCGGCGCCAAGACCTATGCGAAATCCGCCGAAGCCATTTCCCGGCTGACCCCGGAACAGTACCGGGTCACGCAGGAGAATGGCACTGAGCGACCGTTCACCGGCGAACTCAACGACAACAAGGCCAAGGGCATCTATGTCGACATCGTGTCCGGCGAGCCGCTTTTCGCGTCCAGCGACAAGTACGAATCCGGCTGCGGCTGGCCGAGCTTCACACGCCCGATCATCGACGAACATGTCGTCGAGACGTTCGACGACAGCCACGGCATGCGCCGCGTGGAGGTTCGCTCGAAGCATGGCGACAGCCATCTCGGCCACGTCTTCAACGATGGCCCGAAGGAAGCGACCGGCTTGCGCTATTGCATCAACTCGGCCTCGCTGCGCTTCATCGCCATCGAGGACATGGAAGACGAAGGCTATGGCGATCTTCTCGGCCTGTTCGGCACAGATACCGACAAGGAGAATGCCTGATGAGCAAGACGCTTGACCGCGCCGTCCTCGCCGGCGGCTGTTTCTGGGGCATGCAGGACCTGATCCGCAAGCTGCCAGGCGTGGCGAAGACGCGCGTCGGCTATACCGGCGGCGACGTGCCGAACGCGACCTATCGCAACCATGGCAGCCATGCCGAGGGCATCGAGATCGAGTTCGATCCGGCGGTGATCAGCTACCGCGATCTTCTGGAGTTCTTCTTCCAGATCCACGATCCGACCACGCTGGACCGTCAGGGCAACGATATCGGCGCGTCCTACCGCTCGGAGATCTTCTATGTCGACGAGGACCAGCGCGAAGAAGCGCTGCGCACGATCGACGATGTGAACGCCTCCGGTCTTTGGCCCGGAAAGGCCGTCACCAAGGTGTCGCCGGTCGGCGATTTCTGGGAGGCCGAGCCGGAGCATCAGGATTATCTGGAACGCTATCCGAACGGCTACACCTGCCATTTCCCGCGGCCGGGCTGGAAGCTGCCCAGACGCGGCGGTCAGGCCGCCTGACGCGTCCGAAAGAGTGCACGGCATGATACGGCGTCGGCCCAAACGGCCGGCATCGACATTCCGTGTGCGCGAAGGAAAACGGACATGAGCAAGAACCGCATCAGGATCGGCTTTGGCGGCGGCTGCCACTGGTGTACCGAGGCGGTGTTCCAGGCGCTGCGCGGCGTGCACAGCGTCGAGCAGGGTTTCATCCGGTCCGATCCGCCCTTCGACGGCTGGTCGGAGGCGGTGATCGTCACCTTCGATCCGGCCATCATCGATCTTGCCACGCTGACCGAGGTGCATCTGCGGACCCATGCCAGCACGGCGGCGCATTCGATGCGCGGCAAGTATCGCAGCGCGGTCTATGCGTTCGACGATCGGCAGGTGCAGCAGGCGCGCGGTCTGGTCGAGCGGTTCCAGCCGGAGTTCGGCGGTGCATTGGTGACCAGGACCCTGCCGTTCGTTGCTTTCAAGCCGTCCGACACGCGCTTTCACGACTATTACGCCAAAGATCCCGGGCGCCCCTTCTGCCAAGCCTATATCGACCCGAAGCTCGCCGTGCTGCGCCGCGATTTCGGGGCCCACGTCACGGCGCCGGCTTAAAGCCCATGACGAAGTCGATCACCCTGGCCTGAGGCGTTTCGCACGGCTTGAGCAGCGGCTTGCCCGACGCGAGGAAATAGAGGTTCAGGCTGACATGATCCTTGCCGCCCAGTTCCTCGGCATAGAGCTTGCGCCGCCTTCCGTCGGCCGACGACGAAACCGACACGCCGTAGCGGCGCCCACCGTATTGGCCTTCGCTGTAGCCGGCGGGCAGCGCCAGAAAGCGGTCGAGAAAAGCCTGCATGGCGTGTATCTATTGCAGGGCCGACCGGCCCGCGACAAGGGCCTGCACACCGAAGAGGGCGACATGACATGCTGAGCCCGGCGACCATACTGATCGTGCTGGCCTTTGCGGCGGCCTATGCGCTCCTGTCGCGGCGCATCGAAGCGTCGATCGTGACGCTGCCGATGATCTTCACCGCGCTGGGGCTGGCAATCGGCTCGGCGGGTCTCGACATGGTGCCCGAGCAGATCGATCAGGATGCGATCCACCTGATCGCCGAGATCACGCTGATCCTGCTTTTGTTCTCCGACGCATCGGGCGTGCGCCGCCAGGACCTCGCCGGCAATGCGGCGATCCCCGCGCGCATGCTGCTGATCGGCATGGGCATGGCGATCGTTCTGGGCACGCTGGTTGCGCGCTGGGTGTCGCCCGACCAGCCCTGGACGCTGGCGCTGCTGGTCGCCGCCATCCTGACGCCGACCGATGCGGCGCTCGGCCAGGGCGTTCTGACCAACAGCAAGGTGCCCAAACGCATCGGCCAGTCGATCAATGTCGAAAGCGGGCTCAATGACGGGCTGGCGCTGCCCGTGGTGCTGGTTGCGGCCATCCTCGCCGCCGACGGCATGGCCAGCCATGCCGGCGCCGTGCCGGACAATATCGCGCTTTTCGCGCTGGGGCAGGTGACGCTCGGCCCGCTCGCAGGCCTGGTGATCGGGTTCGGCGCGGCCAAGCTGCTCGACCTGGCCGTCGACCGGAACGCGACAACGACGGTGGCGCAGGGATTGTACTTTCTGGCGGTCGCCTTTTTCAGCTTTTTTGCGGCAGAGGCGGTCGGCGGCAACGGCTTTATCGCCGCCTTCGTCGGCGGCTTTGTCTTCGGCAACACGCTGCGCGCGCCGTCCTTGTTCATCCGCGAATTCATGGAAGGCGAAGGCCAGTTGCTGACGCTGCTCACATTCCTGATCTTCGGAGCGGTGCTTGCGCCGGTCGGGCTCGAACATGCAACATGGCAGACCGCGACCCTGTCGGTCCTGTTCCTGACGGTGGTGCGCATGCTGCCGATCTGGCTGTGTCTTGCCGGCACCGGGCTCAGCACCTACGAGAAGCTGTTCCTGGGCTGGTTCGGCCCGCGCGGGCTGGCATCGATCCTGTTCGCATTGCTGGTGCTGGAGCGGTTCGACATTCCCGGCGGCGAGGAACTTGTCGCCTGTGTCGTGCTGACGGTCCTGATGAGCATCGTGCTGCACGGGCTTACGGCGACGCCGCTGTCCAACCGCTTCGCAAGGACCGCCGCGCCGGCCCGATGAGCTTGCGGTGCGCCGCCAACGCAAATCGGCGCGGTTCCGCTTGAGCTTTGCTGCGCCGCCCCATACAAGCGGGCGACACCGCTTGAGGGGACGACACGCATGGCCAGGGCGATTCGCCTGCACAAGGGCGATCTGAGCGAAGAGGCGGCGGAGCGCTATGGCGACCGCATCGCCGTCGATACCGAAACGCTTGGCCTGAACCCGCATCGCGACCGGCTGTGCGTCGTCCAGCTTTCGCCCGGCGACGGCACCGCCGATGTGGTCCAGATCGCCAAGGGGCAGAAGAAGGCGCCCAACCTCGCCCGCCTCATGCGCGATCGCAAGAAGACCAAGATCTTCCATTTCGGGCGGTTCGACATCGCCGTGCTCGAACATGCGTTCGGCGTGACCACGCAGCCCGTCTTCTGCACCAAGATCGCTTCGAAGCTGACGCGGACCTACACCGACCGGCACGGCCTCAAGGACCTGACGCGCGAATTGCTGGACATCGACATTTCCAAGCAGCAGCAATCGTCCGACTGGGCGGCCGAAACGCTGACGGACGCGCAGCTCGACTATGCGGCCAGCGATGTCCTGCATCTGCACGCGCTGATGGATGGGCTGGTCGTGCGGCTCGAGCGCGAGGGCCGGACGAAGGAGGCGGAAGCGTGCTTCCGGTTCCTGCCCACGCGCGCGCGCCTCGACCTGATGGGCTGGCCCGAAACCGACCTTTTCGCCCACAGCTGACTGGACCGATAATGGACGATCCCCTGCTGATCTTCGATTGCGACGGCGTGCTCATCGACTCCGAGGCGATCTATCTGGAGGTCGAGTTCGACTTCCTGCGCTCCAAGGACATCGAGGTCGAGCGCGACTGGTATGTCGGCCAGTTCATGGCGCTGGCGCAGGACAAGTGGCGGGCCAAACTGTCCGATCTGTTGCTCGAAAAGACCGGCACGCCGCTGACCGACGACGACTACACGGCGCTCAAAAGCGTCTCGCGCCGCCGCGTTCTGGAGGAAGTCCGGCCGATCGCCGGGGTCGACACGCTCCTGAAGGCGATGGCCGCGCCACGCTGCGTCGCCTCGTCGACGCAGATGCCCTTCCTGCCGCTCAAGCTGGAGCAGGCCGGGCTGGCGAGGTTTTTCGGCGACGGCGTGTATTCGGGCGACATGGTCGAAAACGGCAAGCCAGCGCCCGACCTGTTCGCTTATGCCGCTGAAAAGATGGGCTACGCCGCCGAGGCGTGCATCACCGTCGAGGACAGCGCCAACGGGGTGCGCGGCGCCAAGGCCGCCGGCCAGTTCGTGATCGGCTTCACCGGCGGCGGGCACTGGACTGACAAGAGCGGCGCGGCACTCAGCGACGCCGGCGCCGACCATGTGGTCACCAGCCATGCGGAACTGGCCGACTGGCTCGCCGCCAACACCGGCGCGATGCGCGCCTGAACGCCAGATCGCCTGCCCCTCGCAGCAGCCCGACCGAGAGTGCTTTGTGAGCCGTTCCGGCTCGCCGCAGCGGCCAATACTATCGGGTACATTTGGAGCTCAGGAGTATCGAGCACTGGGAAGGGCTATTTGAATTAAATCAAAAAGCCCGAGAAAGCTGCGTAGTCGCACCGGCACTGACAAGCGCATCCGAGGCGACTGGCTCCAACAACTGATCACGCAAATCCCGTTTGAATTTGCATTATTTCTGAAATACGCTCTAATACTTTATCTTTTTGTTTTATGTTTAGGGGCGCGTGATGAGAATTTTTCGTAGTCTGGCCACTGTATGCGGCACACTTGGTCTGATGGCGGTAGCCACTGCCCCGGTCGGAGCTGAGGAATCTAAGGCGATATGCCAGATCACCGCGGGTTCTTCGTCGCACAGCAAATTCGCGGTGCTGAAATGCGCGAAGGAATCCTCTCCGCGCAACTTCATTATTCGCAATACCATTTTTGAGCGCGATGACCGCGACGGGTATCGCGATCTTGCTCGCTTCGCCGGCCGATCGTTCAACTGCACACTGACACGGGCCGGCACATCATCCCGCGGCGGCACTGCGTACACTCACTACACGGTCAGCGAATGTAGATAGAGAACAACCAGTGTGCGCAAGGATCGATGGCTGCAAATCACGCCTCGCAAGCGCGATCTTTCCTGAGGCGCGCGTGAACATCTGGTCATGGATTCGTTCAAGCGGCGTGCTTGTTCAATGTGCTCCCCGAGGGCCCGTCCATCTCGATCAGCGTTGATCGCAGTGATGGACCGCCCGACGGCGCCGTCGGCCTGGACGCCAGATCGCCTGTCCTTCGCCTCGATCCGAGCGACGGTTAGGTCAAGGCAAGACCGTTAGCCGCCCCGGCGGCTTTTGGCGAAGACGCCGACCCTGATCATCACTTCACGCGGGATCTTGTAAGTGCCGGTCAGATGATGATCGGAGCGCAGGCCGAGAAAGTCGCGCTGGATGAACAGCGCCCAGGCGCAATCCGCCGCCTCCTGCACCAGTTCGTCGCGGTCGCGATTGGCTCCTGGCGTCGCATCGTGGCGTTCGAGCGCGGCGAGCGCCGCCTCCAGTTTCCTTCCGGCACGGCCGAGCGCAGCCGCCGTTTCGGCGGCGGCTTCATGGGCAAAGGCGTCAAGGGTTGCCTGGCCGTTGGCCAACCTGCGCAATTGCGGCGGCTTGAGCATCGCATCCTTTCCGGCGTGTCGTGCCGGACATAGCGGCACAGGAACCCGCGTCGAGGCAAGAAAAAACCCGCCGGTCGCAACGACCGGCGGGCTGTCTGATGGAGACAGTCAGAGGCGCTTACTTGTCGCCATCGTCCTGCTTCTTGAGGGCGGCTCCGAGAATGTCGCCCAGCGAAGCGCCCGAGTCGGTCGAACCGAACTGGGCAACCGCTTCCTTCTCCTCGGCGATTTCCAGCGCCTTGATGGAGAGCGAGAGGCGGCGGTCCTTCTTGTTGAACTGGGTAACACGCGCATCGACCCGCTGGCCGACCGAGAAGCGCTCGGGGCGCTGCTCGTCACGGTCACGCGACAGGTCCGAACGGCGTATGAAGGCGTCAAGATCGTGGTCGACCAGCTTCACCTCGATGCCGCCATCGTTCACCGCGGTGACTTCGCAGGTGACGACGGCGTTCTTGCGCAGCGCGCCGGACGAAGCCGCATCGCCAACCGCATCGCCGGTCAACTGCTTGATGCCCAGCGAGATGCGCTCCTTGTCGACGTCGACGTCGAGCACGACGGCCTTGACCACATCGCCCTTGTTGTAATCCTCGATGGCGTCCTCACCGGACCGGTTCCAGTCGAGGTCCGACAGGTGGACCATGCCGTCGACATCGCCTTCCAGGCCGATGAACAGACCGAACTCGGTCTTGTTCTTGACCTCGCCCTCGACGACCTGGCCGACCGGGAAGTGCTGTTCGAACTCTTCCCAGGGGTTGTTGAGCGTCTGCTTGAGGCCAAGCGAGATGCGGCGCTTGTCCGGATCGACCTCCAGCACCACCACTTCGACTTCCTGACTGGTCGACAGGATCTTGCCGGGATGGACGTTCTTTTTGGTCCAGCTCATTTCCGAGACGTGGATCAGGCCTTCGATGCCCGGCTCGACCTCGACGAACGCACCATAGTCGGTGATGTTGGTCACGCGGCCGGTGATCTTCTTGCCGATCGGGTATTTGGTGCCGATGCCGTCCCACGGGTCCGCCTCGAGCTGCTTCATGCCGAGCGAGATACGGTGCGTTTCCTGGTTGATGCGTACGATCTGGATCTTGACCGTCTGGCCGATCTGCAGGATCTCGGTCGGGTGGTTGACGCGGCGCCATGCCATGTCGGTGACATGCAGCAGGCCGTCAATGCCGCCCAGATCGACGAATGCGCCGTAGTCGGTGATGTTCTTGACGACACCCTCGACCACCTGGCCTTCTTCGAGGTTCTGGACGATTTCCGAACGCTGCTCGGCCCGGCTTTCCTCGAGAACCGTGCGGCGCGAGACAACGATGTTGCCGCGGCGCTTGTCCATCTTGAGGATTTCGAAGGGCTGCGGCGTATGCATCAGCGGGGTGACATCGCGGATCGGCCGGATATCGACCTGCGAACGCGGCAGGAAGGCAACGGCGCCGTCCAGATCGACGGTGAAGCCGCCCTTGACCTGGTTGAAGATCTGGCCTTCGACGCGCTCGCCGGCCTCGAACTTGGCCTCGAGCTTGACCCAGGCTTCCTCGCGGCGGGCCTTGTCGCGCGACAGGACCGCTTCACCAAGCGCGTTCTCGACGCGCTCGACATAGACCTCGACGGTATCGCCGACATTGAGCGTGCCGTCCTTGGCTTTCGCTCCGAATTCCTTGAGTGCGATGCGGCCTTCAACCTTCAGGCCGACGTCGACAATGGCCATGTCCTTTTCGATGGCCGTCACCGTGCCGTTGACGACACGGCCCTCGATCGTATCCTGATCGGCGAACGAGGCTTCGAGGAGGCTCGCAAAGTCCTCCCGCGTGGGGTTCAGTTCTGACATTTATGCTCCTGATGCGCGGGCGGCATCGATCTGGTCATCGCCTCGCGCGGGCGCCGGGGTTTGTGTTTGTCTGCCAACAACGATCCGGCCCTTGAAGGGCGGTCCGGCGCGGGATCGATGCTGGACGGTTCAGTTGCGTTCAAGTGCCCGGTCGATTTTGGCACGGGCGGCCTGAAACGCCGTCTCTATAGTCATATCGGACGTGTCAAGCAAGTGGGCGTCGATCGCGGGCCGCAACGGCGAATCGGCGCGGCCCATGTCGCGCGCGTCGCGCTTTTGAATGTCGGCAAGGATCGCAGCTTCATCCGCAACGCCGCCACCGGCCAATATCTCGTGATAGCGGCGTTTCGCGCGAACTTCCGGGCTCGCGGTGACATAGAGCTTGGCCGTCGCGTCGGGGCACACGACGGTGCCAATGTCCCGCCCGTCGAGTACGGCGCCGGGCGGCGTTTCGGCGAAGCGGCGCTGTCGTTCCACCAGAGCCCGGCGCACCGCCGGCATCACGGCCACCTTCGATGCCGCCTCGCCGACGGCGTGCGCGGCCAGGACAGTGCGATCCATGGCCGAAAGGTCGAGCCGCTCGGCTGCGGCAACCGCTTCAGCCTCATCGTCGAGCGGCTTTCCGGTGGCGACGAGCGCATGGGCAACGGCGCGATAGGTCAGGCCGGTGTCGAGGTGACGCAATCCGTAATGGGCCGCGATGCGGCGCGCGAGCGTGCCCTTGCCCGATGCGGCCGGCCCGTCAATGGCGATCACCGGGATCATGCTCTGTCCTCCTGCGTGCGGGTATCGGCAGGCGCGCGAATATCCGTCTGACCCGTCACGGCCAGCGACCAGCGGCGATCGTTGGCGGCGATGTCGATCACGGCGCCGAACCGGACGAAGATTTCGGCCAATCCCGCAGGGTTGCGGGGCAGATGCCCGACCCGGGTGATGCCGGGCGTGCCGAGCGCGGTGAGCATGACGGCGGCAACCGCGGCATCGCTCCAACCGCCGGCGTCGTGGATGGCGGGATTGGCTGTCGCCTGTCCCGCAAAGACGATCGCGTCGCGTCCGTCCGCCTCGGCCTGAATGCCCATCGCCGCGAATGCGGCAAGCAACGACGCAACGGCATCGCCATTCAGGCCAACGGCGCATTGGACGCGTGTTGCCAAGTCATAGGGCGCGACCAAGCCTGCCACGAGCAGCGCGTCTTCGGGCGAATTCAGTGCCAGCGGCGCCCCAGGTTGCAGCAGGCAGCCATTGCCGGCGCCCGCGATCATTGTCGCGCCGTTCCGGCCAGCACGAATCCGCGCTCCCAGAGCATTCATGGCGCCGAGCAAGGGCGCTGTCTCGCCTCCGGGCGCCGCATCGCAAACGGTCTCGCCGGCGGCGAGACCGGCAAGGATGATGGCAAGGTGCGTTCCGGATGCGATCATGGTTCCATCGGGTGTCGGACGGGCAGGCATGCGTCCGGGCGCATACGCCAGCCGGTCAGGCCGGTCAAATCGGCTTGACCGCGGGCCGTTGCCGCATAGAAGGCGAGCCGTCTCCGCAGCGCCCGAACCAAGGCCAGAAATGGCTTTGACAGGGTAGGTCATTGCCGTTATGGACCGGTCCACCCTGAACACCTTGCGGGATAGATGCGCAAAGGCCGTTTGCGTTTCCCATACATGTCTTGATGAGGCCCTGCCGTGGCAAAACCTGACCTTGGAACCAAGCGCGTGTGCCCCGAGACGGGCCGCAAGTTCTACGATCTGAACAAGGACCCGATCGTCTCTCCCTATACGGGCAAGTCCTACCCGCTCTCCTTCTTCGAGGATGATGGCGCCGACGTCGTCGAGGCCAAGCCCGAAAAGGTCAAAGAGGACGTCGCGGAGACAACCGAGGAAGAGACCGAGACCGAGGGCCCGGAAGTGCTGTCGCTTGAGGATGCCGACGAGGAAAACGCCGAGGAAGGCGACGACAATCTGCCGGACCTTGGCGACAATACCGACGACGAAGTCCTGGACGATGACGAGGAAGAAGACGACACGTTTCTTCCCAGCGACGATGAAGACGAGGACGATGTCAGCGGCATCGTCGAAATCAATCCGGACGAAGACGACTGATCGTCCGCTGCGGCACAAAAGACCTTGATTAGGCGCCGGTGAGATTGTATCGAGCGCCGGTTCGCTCAAGCGGACCATCCTTTACGGGGCCATAGCTCAGCTGGGAGAGCGCTTGCATGGCATGCAAGAGGTCAGGGGTTCGATTCCCCTTGGCTCCACCAATTTTTTTGCGGGTTGCCGCCCGCCAACCCAACCCGCCGGTTCCGGTGAGAGGATTATCCTCTCACCTCCACCATTTTCCTGATCAATCGAGTGTGCGGGTCGGGCTCAGCGCGCGCGGGTCGGTGACGATCTCGATCAGGCTGGCGCCATCGCTCGCAAGGGCGCGCTGCATGGCCGGGGCGAACTGGCGGGTTTCGGCGACGCGTTCGGCTTCAAGGCCATAGGCGCGTGCAAGCGCGACGAAATCGGGATTGTCCAGGGACGTGCCCGAGATGCGGCCGGGATAGTGCATCTCCTGATGCATGCGGATCGTGCCATACATGGAATTGTTGACGACCAGAACGATGATGCCGAGCCTTTCCTGGGCCACCGTCCCCAGTTCCTGGACGGTCATTTGCAGGCATCCGTCGCCGGCCAGCGCGACCACCGGCCTGCCGGGTTCGGCGAGCTTGGCGGCGACCGCGGCCGGCAAGCCATAGCCCATCGACCCGGAGGTCGGCGCGACCTGCGTGCGGTAACGCCGGTGGCGGTAGAAGCGATGCAGCCAGGCGGCATAGTTGCCGGCCCCATTGGTCAGGATCGCGTCGTCCGGTAGGTTCTCGCGGAGCCAGATGATCGCTTCGCCCAGATTGAACGTGCCGGGCATGGCGGTGGCTTCGTCCGTCCAGCCGCGATAAGCCGCGTTGCGCTCGGCAGTCCATTTTGCCCAGACGGGATCGCGCGGCGCCTCAAGCCCTTCGGCAGCGTCGAGGAACGCGCCGACCGAAGCGGCGACCGGCAGGGCCGGCTGGAATACATGGCCCAACTCATCGGGCTCGGGATGGATGTGGACAAGCGTCTGGCGCGGCACCGGGGCGTCGAACAGCGTGTAGCCGGACGTCGTGCAGTCGCCTAGCCGCGCGCCGAGCGCTATGACCAGATCGCTGTTGCGGATCGCATCGGCCAGCGCAGGATTGATGCCAAGGCCGGCATCGCCCGCATACTGAGCGTGAGTGTTGGGAAACCGGTCCTGCGCCCGGAACGCGCAGGACACCGGCAACGACCAGCGCTCGGCGAAGGCGACAAAGCGATCGACCAGACCTGCATCCCAGCCCGGCCCGCCGGCAATGACCAGCGGCCGTTCGGCCGCGTGAAGCATTTCTCCAAGCCGTTTGATGGCGTCGGGGTCCGGATGGGCGCTGATGGGCTGTGACATGGGCGCGGCGACGGTGTCGGCGGTGCCGGACAGCACGTCCTCGGGCAACGCCAGCACGACGGGGCCGGGCCGGCCGGACTGCGCCACGGAGAAGGCGCGCGCCATGTATTCGGGCAGGCGTTCGGTCTGGTTGACCTGCGCCGCCCATTTGACCTGATCGCCAAACATAGCCTTGACGTCGACTTCCTGGAACGCCTCGCGATCCATGTCGCCGCGCGCCACCTGACCCATCAGCACGATCATCGGCGTTGAATCCTGCGCAGCGACATGCACGCCCGCATAGGCATTGGCCGCGCCCGGCCCGCGCGTCACCAGACAGATGCCGGGCCGGCCGGTCAGCTTGGCGTGCGCATCGGCCATCATCGCCGCCCCACCCTCCTGGCGGGCGATGGTCAACCGGATTTGCGGCGCATCGTGCAGCGCATCGAGCACCGGCAGGTAGCTCTCGCCGGGCACGCCAAAAACTTGCGTGACGCCATTTTCGATCAGAGCGTCGACGACCAGTTGCCCGCCGGATTTGGCCATGTCCCGATCCCGATCCTATGCCGTTGCGGCGGATGGTGTGTGCGCTCAGCCGGGATTCGTCAAGACCGGGCGCAGCCGTGCAACGGCGCCCGACAGGCGCGCACGGACCAGATCGGCCAGCGCGTCGCCCGCGATGGCGAGCGGGCCGCTATTGTCGATGGTCACCGCCGTATCGGCGCCGCGATAGGCGGGCACGGAGCGGCGGAGACGGCCGGCGATCTGTTCTGCCGTTTCGCGTCCGCGCGCGGCAAGGCGCGCTGCGATCACCTCGGGGTCGGCGACGATCTCGACCACCTGAACGTGCGGAAACCGGTCAAACAGCCGGTCGAGCGCCTGGCGCGATCCGTTGACGATGGCAACGCCGCCGGTCTCGACATGGTCGAGAACCGCCGTCGGGATGCCGTAATGCAGGCCGTGCGCCTGCCATTCGGCACAGAAGGCGCCTTCAGCCAGCAGCCGGCGAAACTGGTCTTCGGTGACCGGATCATGGTCTTCGCCCCGGCTGTCGGCGGGACGGCTGATGACGCGGCGCACGAACAGGACACGGTGGTCGCAGGCCAGCGCGGCGCGCGCATGGTTGATGACACTGTCCTTGCCGACGCCGCTGCGCCCGACGACAGCAAAGAGCATGCCGGTCGCAGGATCGACGCCGCCCATCAGGCCACCCGGCGCCCCTCGCGCCAGACCTGGCGGACGACCGGAATCGTGTCCTGACGGCCCACACGCACCAGATCGGCGCGCAGGCCGGGCGCCAGCCGGCCCCGGTCGTCGAGCCCCACCTGACGTGCCGGATTGGCCGTCACCATGGCGATCGCGTCCGGCAGGTCGATATGGTCGATCTCCTCGGCCAGAACGAACGGCGCGTAGACCAGCGAGAACGGCACATAGTCGGACGACAGCACGTCGAGAACGCCTTCGCGCGCCAGTTCGCGGGCGGCAATGTTGCCCGAGTGCGACTTGCCGCGCACAACATTGGGCGCGCCCATCAGAACGCCCATGCCCGCATCGTGGCTCGCCTTGGCCGCGGTCATCGATGTCGGGAACTCGGCCACCGTGACGTTGAACTGTTTGGCTTCCTCGACATGATCGAGCGTCGCATCGTCATGGCTGGCAATGGCAATGCCGCGTGCCGCGCAGATCGCAGCCAGCGCGTGCCGGTGCTTGTCCGAATAGATCGCCGACTGCATCTGCCGGCGTTCGACAAAGGCGCGGAACTCCTCGTCGGACAGGCCGCGCTTGGTCTTGTAGTAGAGCTCGTACTGGTCAAGCGTCTGGAACTGGCGCTGGCCGGGCGCGTGATCCATCAGCGAGATCAAGCCGACGGCCTCATCGTCCTCGAATTCGGAAAAATGGTCCATCACGTCGGCGGCGGACACCTCGCAGCGCAAATGGATGCGGTGCTCGGCGCGCAACCGGCCCTCGCGCTGCGCCTCCTGGATGGCGCCTGACATGGCCCGCATCTCGCCTTTTTCGAAGCCGCCATCCTCGTCGGAACCCAGCCGCAGGCAATCGAACACGGTGGTGATGCCGGAAGCCGCGATCTGCGAATCATGGGCCTGAATGGCGGCGGTCAGCGGCCAGCGAACGCCGGGACGCGGCGCGAAATGCTGCTCGAGATGGTCGGTGTGCAGCTCGATCAGCCCGGGGACGACATAGTCGCCATCCATGTCCTCGCCATGGGCCACGGCGCCGGCATCAATGTCGGTGATCACGCCATCTTCGATGACGATCGTGCCGTGCAGGACCTGATCTTCAAGAACGAGGTTGGCGTTGGTCAGAACGGTTTGCGGCGTCATCGGATGCGCTTCTCTTTGTCGGGGAATCGGCGCATTGGCGCCGGCCTTCCTATGGTCCGTCTTTATGACGTTTGCGTGACCGTCTCAACGCAGACACGCGGCGATCAAGCCGTCAGCCCGCCTGGCGGCCGACCAGCCGTGCCCGCAAGGCGCCGGAGACGTTGTCGAAGATGAAGACGACGATCAGGATCAGGATGACCATGTAGAAGACGTTTTCCCAGTCCTGATTGGTGCGCATGGCTTCCCAGAGCTTGAGGCCGATGCCGCCGGCCCCGACAGCGCCGATGATCGTCGCAGACCGCGTGTTGGACTCCCAGAAATAGAGCGCCTGGCTGGCAAAGATGGGCAGCACCTGCGGCACCACGCCGAAACGCTGGACAGCCGCCGGGCCCGCGCCGACCGAGCGGACCCCTTCGCGCTGCTTGTCGTCGATGTTTTCCAGCGCTTCGGAATAGAGTTTGCCGAGTGTACCCGTGTCGGTGAAGAAGATCGCCGAAATGCCGGCCAGCGGCCCCGGGCCGAAGGCGCGGGTGAAGAACAGGGCCCAGATCAGCATGTCGACCGAGCGCAGGAAGTCGAAGAAGCGCTTGAGGATCTGGTTGACGAACCGGTTGGGCGTGATGTTGCGGGCGGCGGCAAAGGACAGCGGAAAGGCGATGAAGACCGCAAAGAGCGTGCCGACGAAGGCCATCACGATGGTCTGCAGCAGTTTGATCCAGACATCGCCGTGCTGCCATTCGGCGTTGTAGACGATGTTCTGCCACATGATGCCGAAGTTGGACCGCCCCTCCTCGATCGGCGGGCCGAACGCCTTGCCCATGACCTCGCCGAAGCCCAGGCCCCAATAGGGCGAAGCCGGATCGAACACGAAATTCTCCCAGCCCAGGAAGCGGCGATTGACCTTGACCTCGCGGTGACGGATTTCTGCACGCCCGTAAAAGCCGAAGTCGATGAAGACCTTGGCGCCCGGCGCGCGCTGGCTTGCCCACTCTGGCAGCGGCCCCTGCGGCAGGACCTGCTCGTTCTCCCGGTCGATCAGAACGTCAAGCGTGCCATTGTAGCGGGTAACGATGACGCGGTCGGGGGTCACGTCGATGGTGCCGCGCTCATAGATGGTCACCAGAGCGCGCGCGACGCCCTGCCGCGTTTCCGTGACGACCGCCTCGTCCGCCGCCGGCGCCGCGCCGCCAAGGGCATTGTCTTCGGCCGTCAATGTCGCATCGGAATTGGGCGACATGAACGAGAAGCCCTCGTCGGCCGGCGTTGCCGCCGCATCGCCATCAAGCGCGTTGTCCTCGGCGGTCAGCGTCGCATCGGAGTTGGGCGACATGAAAGAGCCCGACGCCGGTGCGGCCGATGCCGAATTGTCCGTCGGGCGGTCGACGATAACTGTGACGGTACCCTGTTCCGTCTCGATCCAGTCGGGATCGGGGTTCTCGCCGAGCGGCGAAAAGCGCGGGAACGTCACCTCGATCTCGCCGTCGCGATATTCGATGTCCGGCCGCACCTCATAGGACACCCAGTCGGCCAGATAGGTGCCGGCAATGTTCCAGTTGCCGTTGGCAAAGACCTGGCCGATCGAGAAGAACCAGAAGGCGTAGATGCAGTAGGCGGTCACCGCGGCGACGGCCAGCGGCGCGGCGAAGCGCTTGTGGAAGGGCCGCCGGAACACGTCAGGCTGGCGAGCCATGATCTCGTCGATCCGGGCGGCGGAAAGCGGTTGGGCGGACATGGTCATGGCATCATCTCCCCTAAGCGCCGAACTGGAAGGCCTGGTCGCCGACGATCTTGCGGCGCAGCCAGGCCGAAAGCTGATCGACGGCGACGATGGTGACGAAAAGAAGGAGTATGATCGCCAGCGTCTTGGCCTCGTGGCCGCGGCTGATCGACAGGCGCAGCACCTCGCCAATGCCGCCCGCGCCCACCGCACCGATGATGGTGGAGGCGCGCACATTGATCTCAAGCCGCAGCAGCGTGTAGCTGAGAAAATTCGGCATGATCTGCGGCACGATGCCGAACCAGACGCGTTCGGTCCAGTTGGCGCCGACCGCGCGCAGACCCTCATCGGGTTTCATGTCGGCGTTTTCGACCACCTCGAAGAACATCTTGCCGAGCGCGCCGATCGTGTGGATCGACACGGCGATGATCGCCGGCACCGGGCCAAGCGAGAAGATGGCAAGGAAGAAGCCGGCGATGACGATCTCCGGGAAGGCGCGCAGGAACTCCATGAAGCGGCGCACGACAAAGCGCAGCCAGCGGGTCGTGGTCAGGTTGGTGGCGGCCAGAAAGCAGAGAAGGAAGCCGAAGATGAAGCCGATCAGGGTCGACAGGATCGCGATATTGAGCGTCTCGACCATCTTGTGGATGTATTCGGGGACGTACCAGGTGCCCCAGAAATAGACGCGGCCATCGGGGTAATCATATTTGAACGAGCCGTCATAGTAGGGGCTCTCAAGATCGAACAGCGCCCGCCAGACCTCCCAGCCGTCGCGCGGGATCATGCCGCCGACAAAATCGAAGAAATGCGGCAGCCGGTCGAAGAACTTGCCTGCATTGGTCTCGTTGGCGAACCACAGCGACGCAAACAGCGCAACGAACAGGATGCCCAGGCTCAACGCCGTGTAGAGACGGCGCTGGCGGACGAGATCGCGCCAGTGGCGATCGACATCGTATTGCCCGTTTCGGACATACGCGTCGGGATCGTGCAAGTCTGTCGATGCCATGGGAAAAGGTCCGCCAGATGATGACGCGCCGCGCCCCTTTCGGAACGCGGCGCGGCATGGTGTCGATCAGGCTCAGGAGCCGATCTTGGACTTACGGGCGGCGACGATGGTCTCGTAGAACGAGTGGTCCACGTCGATGAAGCCGGCGAAATCGCCGCCCTGGACCGAGCGGAAGCAGTCCGGATGGTTTTCGGGCATGGCCTTGAAGAACTCGATGAACCTGGCGCGCACGTCCTGATCGAGCTGGTTGGAGACGACGATCGGGCCGTTCGGGATCAGCGGCGAGCGCCACACTTCGTTGACCTCGTCCATGTCCAGAAGGCCCTTGTCGACCATCTTGCGGATGTTGCCCGAGGTGTAGCCGTCGGCGAACTCGCCAACGCCCGACGACCAGGTCACCTGAACGTCGAAATTGCCCTTCAGCATTTCGAGAACGCCATTCTCATGGCCGCCGCCGAAGCCGGTTTCGGAGAAGTATTCGTCGACCGGCATGCCGAGCTGTGCCGGCAGGGCGACGGACGGAACGAGGAAGCCGGAGGTGGAGTCCGGGTCGGCAAAGCCGAGCCGCTTGCCCCGTGCGTCCTCGATCGACTCGATGCCCGAATCCTTGCGGGCCAGCATGATCGAATAATAGCCGGTGGCGCCATCCACCTGCTGGGTGGTTAGGACCGGGTCAACGGCTTCGGGGTCTTCGAGATAGACCTTGGCATAGGCCGAGGCGCCCAGTTCGGCATAGTCGAGCGTGCCGCCAAGCAGGCCCTGGACGACGCCGTCATAGTCGGCGGCGGGGAAAAGCTGAACTTCCTTGACGCCGATGGCTTCGGGCAGAAGGTCGATCAGGCACTGGTTGTTGCGCAGGCGGTCGGCTTCGTTTTCACCGCCCAGAATGCCGACGCGGAACACGTCCTGTGCATGGGCGCTGGTGGCAACGAGAGCGACGGCAGCGGTCGCGAGCAGGGTCTTCTTCAGCATGTTTGGTCTCCCGGAAGTGGCATGAAGATCGGGCATGGCCCGGTTGGCCGTGTTGAAACAAAAAAACCGCCCGTCCGGCCCGGCGAGCGGCTAAACCTGTCAGGCGCCAACCAGCGCCGGTTCCTTGGTTTCCTTGGCGCGTGCGGGCCTTGCCGGCGCGAGGCTGGTCGAGGTGACGGCTTCGGAGAACGCATCCTCGAGCCCGTCCGCGCCATAGATCGAACGGGCGGCGGCCTCTGTCAGATCGTCCGGTCCGCCATCGAACACGACCTTGCCCGCCTGCATGCCGATGATGCGCTCGCAGAAGGTGCGGGCGGTGTCGAGCGTGTGCAGATTGGTGACGACGGTGATGCCGTCATTGCGGTTGATGTCGCGCAGCGACTGCATGACGATCTGAGCGTTGCGCGGATCGAGCGACGCGATCGGCTCGTCGGCGAGAATGACCTTGGGCTGCTGCATCAGGGCGCGGGCGATCGCGACCCGCTGCTGCTGGCCGCCCGACAGGGTTCCGGCGCGCTGCATCGCGGCGCGCTCGATGCCCAGCCGTTCGAGCGCCGCGATCGCCATGGCGCGTTCCTGATCGGAGAAGATGTTCAACAGGCTTGCCACCGACGAGCGGTGGTTGAGCCGCCCGAGCATCACATTGGTCAGAACGTCGAGGCGCGGCACCAGATTGAACTGCTGGAAGATCATGGCGCAGTCGCGCTGCCAGTTGCGCAGCTTCTGCCCGCGCAGCGCCGACACGTTCGTGCCGGAGAAGACGATCTTGCCCTCGGTCGTGTCGATCAGCCGGTTGATCATCCGCAGCAGCGTCGACTTGCCCGCGCCAGAGGCGCCGATAACGCCCACCATCTGCCCTTCGGGAATGCCGATCGTCACATTGTCGACGGCGACATTGGTCCCGAAACGACGGGTGACCTGGCTGACTTCGAGCATTCGCAAAGGACCTTTTCGCAACCGCACACGTTTCGCGGCCTATCGGCCCGATGTGAATGTCCAATGTCAGTTCGGTGTCAGTTGTGTAACAGTCCACAGCCCCGAACCAGGCTTGTCAGCCGCCATGTCTGGCGAGAAAGGCCTCGGCCTCAAGCGTCCGGAAATCGTCGAGTGCGCCGCGCAGATCGGCATGGCTCCAGTCCCACCAGGCCAGTTTCTCCATGCGTTCGGCGATGTTCGGGGTGAACCGGTCGCGGATCGGCCGGGCGGGCACACCGCCGACGATGGCGTAGGATGCAACGTCTTTGGTGACCACCGCGCCGGAGCCGACGACGGCGCCGTTGCCGACCGTGACGCCGGGCAAAATGATCGCGCCGTGGCCGATCCAGACATCGTGGCCGATCACGACCCGGTGGTCGCGGCGCCAGGTGAAGAACTCGGGTTCGTTGTCGGCGTCGTCGAAATAGTCGCCCGCCCGGTAGGTGAAATGGTGCTGGGTCGCCCGCCAGGTCGGATGGTTGGTGGCGTTGATGCGCACATGACTGGCGATGTTGGCGAACTTGCCGATGGTTGCGCACCAGGCCTCGGTCTGGCGGATCAGGTAGGAATAGTCGCCGATCTCGCACTCGGTGACGACGCAACCCTCGTCGATCTCGGTGTAGCGGCCAAGCGTCGAGCCGGTGACGCGCGCTGTTGCATGGACCATCGGCTGTTCGGACAGTTTGGGCATTGGCTCAGGCGGCCTTTTGCGGGGCAAAGCCGGTGACTTCGATGATGCGGTCCGCCACCGCCTCGCGCAGGTCGGCGTCGTGGAAGATGCCGAGGAGAGCGACGCCGTCGGCCTTCTTCTCACCGATCATCGCAACGACGACGGCGCGGTTGGCGGCGTCGAGCGATGCAGTCGGCTCGTCCAGCAGGAGGATCGGATGGTCGGTGATGAAGCCGCGGGCGATGTTGACCCGCTGCTGCTCGCCGCCCGAGAAGGTGGCCGGCGGCAAGTCCCACAGCTTTTCGGGCAGATTGAGGCGGGCAAACAGGTCCGCGGCGCGGCGGCGCGCCGTATCGGGATCGGCGCCGCGCTGCACCAGCGGTTCGGCGGCGACATCGAGCGCGGAAACGCGCGGCACTGCGCGCAGGAACTGGCTGACATAGCCGATCGTGTCGCGCCGCACGGCCATCACCTGACGCGGCTCGGCCCGCGCGAGGTCGATCAGCGTGCCATTGTGGCGGATCAGGATCTGGCCGACATCGACGGCATAGTTGCCATAGAGCATCTTCAGGATGGACGACTTGCCGACGCCGGACGGCCCGCTCAGCACCGCGCACTGGCCGGTCTCGATCGAGAAATGCACCGCGTCGACCACCGGAATGCGGACGCCGCCGCGCAGATGCATGGTGAAGCTCTTGGAGACACCGGAAACGATCAGGGGAACGGCCATCGCATCATGCCTGCAGGATCGACGAAACGAGAAGCTGGGTGTAGGGCGCGCGCGGATCGTCGAGCACGCGGTCGGTCAGGCCGGTCTCGATGACCCGGCCGTCCTTCATGACGACCATGCGGTGCGACAGGAGCCGCGCGACGGCCAGATCGTGGGTGACGACGACGACCGCCAGACCCAGATCGGTGACAAGCCCGCGCAACAGGTCGAGAAGGCGCGCCTGCACCGACACGTCGAGGCCGCCGGTCGGCTCGTCCATGAAGACAAGGCGCGGACCCGTGACCAGATTGCGCGCGATCTGAAGGCGCTGGCGCATCCCGCCCGAAAAGGCGCGCGGCTGGTCGTCGATCCGATCCTCGGCAATTTCGACGCGGCCGAGCCAGTCGCCGGCGGTGGCGCGGATGTCGCCATAATGCCGGGCACCGGTCGCCATCAGCCGCTCTCCGACATTGGCGCCCGCCGACACGGTCATGCGCAGGCCGTCCGCGGGGTTCTGGTGGACAAAGCCCCAGTCGGTGCGCATCAGGAAACGCCGTTCCGCTTCGCCCATCCGGTAGAGATCGCGGATGTGGCCGTCGCGCATGCGGTAGGTCACCGTGCCCGTCGTCGGCATCAGCCGTGTCGAGATGCAGTTGAGCAGGGTCGTCTTGCCCGATCCGCTCTCGCCGACCACCGCCAGAACCTCGCCCGGCCAGATGTCGATGCTGACATCCTCGCAGCCGATGCGGCTGCCATAGAATTTCGACACGCCGCTGGCGGACAGAAGCGGTTTGTCTTCATCGAAGGCCGGCAAGCCCTTACCCTGCGCTTGTTGAAGGGGCGGGTTTGCGTTTTCACCTCGTCCATTGGCCGGCTCAGGGTAAGGTGAAACACTGTCGCTTTGTGTCATCATGTTGCCGCTCCTTCACTTGCCATCGAGCCTTTGTGGCCGGCGGCACGGCGCTTTTCGCAATGGTCGGTGTCCGAGCACGCGAACATGCGCCCGCCGCGATCGTCGAGAACCACCTCGTCGAGATAGACGCCTTCGGCGCCGCACAGGGCGCAGGGCTGGTCGAACCGGTTCACCTCGAACGGGAAATCCTCGAAATCGAGACTGACGACGCTTGTGTAAGGCGGCACCGCATAGATGCGCTTTTCGCGTCCGGCGCCAAAGAGCTGCAGCGCTTCGGACTGGTCCATCTTGGGATTGTCGAACTTGGGCGTCGGCGACGGGTCCATCACATAGCGGCCCTTGATCTTGACCGGATAGGCATAGGTGGTCGCGATGTGGCCGTTGCGCGCGATGTCCTCATAGAGCTTGACGTGCATGAGCCCGTAATCCTCGAGCGCGTGCATCTTGCGCGTCTCGGTCTCGCGCGGTTCCAGAAAGCGCAAGGGCTCGGGGATCGGCACCTGATAGACAAGGATTTGTCCTTCGACGAGCTTCTCCTCGGGAATGCGGTGGCGCGTCTGGATGATGGTCGCGTCGGCGGTGCTGGTCGTGGTGTTGACCTCGGCGACCTTGGCGAAAAAGGCACGGATCGAGACCGCGTTTGTCGTGTCGTCGGCGCCCTGGTCGATGACCTTGAGCGTGTCGTCAGGGCCGATGATCGAGGCGGTGACCTGCACGCCGCCCGTGCCCCAGCCATAGGGCATCGGCATCTCGCGCGAGGCGAACGGCACCTGATAGCCGGGAATGGCGATCGCCTTGAGGATCGCCCGGCGGATCATCCGCTTGGTCTGTTCGTCCAGATAGGCGAAATTGTAGGTGGCGAGTTCGGCGGGTTGTGTGGTCATTCAGCGGCCCTTCTTCCCTTCGCGTAGCGCGCCAGACGTTCGGCCAGCGTACCCGTATGAAGCTCGAACATGTGGTCGTCCTCGTCGTAGAAGTAGATTGAGCGGCCTTCGCCGGGAACGCGGGGGCGCGGCGGCTTCATGTCGAGGCCCAGTCGGCGGACGCGCTCCACGCAGGCATCGAAATCGGCCTCGTCAATCTTGAAGGCGACATGGTCGTAGCTGCGCTCGCACCGGCGCTCGCCCTCCATGATCGCGATCCAGACGCCTCCGGCCAGAAAGAACTTCTCGCGCGACAGCGAGAACGTTTCCTCGCCGCTTGCGTAGACCTCTTCGGCGCCCAGCACCTCGACGAGGATGCGCGTCATCCGTTCGAGATCGGAGACGATGAAGGTCACATGAGACAGCCCCTCGATCATTCGGCTGCCTCCGCTGCGGTTTCGCCCGCATCGCGCCGGCTCTCATGTTCGGCGCGCATGGTGCGGACCAGCTCCAGTTCGGCCTGGAAGTCGACATAATGCGGCAGTTTGAGATGCTCGACGAAGCCCGATGCCTGGACGTTGTCGCAGTGGGAGATGACGAACTCCTCGTCCTGGGCCGGCGCGACGATGTCCTCGCCCAGTTCGCGCGCCCGCATGGCGCGGTCGCACAGGGCCATGGCCATCGCCTTGCGCTCGGACTGGCCGAAGACGAGGCCGTAGCCGCGCGTGAACTGCGGCGGCGCCTGGGACGAGCCCTTGAACTGGTTGATCATCTGGCATTCGGTGAGCTGGACGCGCCCGATGGTCACCGCAAAGCCGAGCTCGGGCATATCGACAGCCACCTCCACTTCGCCGATGCGGATCTCGCCGGCGAACGGGTGAGAGCGCGCATAGCCGCGCTGGGTGGAATAGGCGAGCGCCAGCAGGAACCCCTCATCGCCGCGCGAGAGGGATTGCAGGCGCGTGTCGCGCTGCATCGGAAATTCCATCGGTTCGCGGGTGATGTCGCCGGGCATCTCCGTTGCCGCATCGCCGTCGCCCTCGATCAGCCCGTCCTCGGCCAGAATGTCCGAGACGCGCATGGCGCGGGCCGGTTCGCCCTGGCGGCGCGCGGCATCCGGCACTTCGGCATCGCCGGCAAGCTCAGGGTCGAGAAGCCGGTGGGTGTAATCGAAGGTCGGCCCGAGCATCTGGCCGCCCGGCAGGTCCTTGTAGGTCGCCGAGATGCGCCGTTCGATGTGCATCGCGCCGGTGTCGACCGGCTCGGAATAGCCGAAACGCGGCAGCGTGGTGCGATAGGCGCGCACCAGGAAGATCGCCTCGATCATGTCGCCGCGCGCCTGCTTGACCGCCAGCGCGGCCAGGTCGCGGTCATAGAGCGCGCCCTCGCTCATCACCCGGTCGACGGCAAGCGCCAACTGGCCTGCGATCTGCGCCAGCGTCAGCGCCGGAACGGACCGGTCGCCGCGCCGGCGATCGGCGAGCAGCCGGTGCGCATTGCGGATCGCCTTTTCGCCGCCCTTGACCGCCACATACATGTCAGTTCTCCGTCGCCTGGATGCGCGTCGTGCGCGGCAGCGCGGCGACCGCGCCGGGCGTGGCCAGCACGATGTCGATGCCGCGCGGGAACAGCGCATTGTTGTCGGCCCAAAGGGCCGCAAACCGTGCCGGAAGCCCGCTCGGCGCCAGCGTTGCGCTCTGTTCGATGCCCGGCCCGGTCAGCGTCAGCGCCGGGCCGCCCGTCAGCTCCGGCACCTGGACGATCAGCGTCGCCGACCGGTCCGGGTATTCCTGCGTACCGCGGGCAAAACGGTCGAACGAGCCGAGCGACGGGCCGTAGCCGATCAGCGCAAAGGCGGCCTCGGCGGGATCGCCCGTGACCGGTGCGCCGGCGTGAAAGCCGAGCCAGCGCGCCACGGCACCGTCCGTTGCCAATGCCGCATCGAGCCAGACCGGCGTGTCGGCATCGCACAAGGTGAGCGCGGCGGCGGCGGCGACCGGGCCCAGCGGCGGCGGGGCGGAAGCGCGATGGCTGACGGCCTGCACTGTGCCGGGCCGGGCCATGGCGTCCATGAGTGCGTGGAAGACCGATTGGGCATCGAAGACGGGCGAGCCAAAGCCGCCGGTGACGATCGCGTCGTTGGATTGCATCGCCATCAGTCGTCTCCCCGCACCATGGTGAAAAAGTCGACCTTGGTCGCCGTGGTCTCGGCGGCGCGGCCGGCGTCGCGCACGGCGATCGCCGCCTGGAGCGGCGCGATCACGGCCTCATCGAGCCGGGCGGCCATCGCCTCATCCTGAGCCAGCGCATCGATCACGGCGGCGAGTTTGACCTTGGCCTTGTCGCGGCCGAGCACCATGGCGTGACCTGTCGTGCCGTCGGCGAGGCGGACGCTGGCGCGGGTCGCGGTCGCTTCGCCCAGATTGAACGGTGCGCCACCGCCACCCATGCGGCCGCGCAACGCCACCAGCCCGATCTCTGGACCACGCACCAGCTCGCATTCGGGATCGATGCCGAGGCCGTTCCAGCATTCGGCGAGCAACGATGCGTCGCCCTGGGCCAAGACCGACAGGCGATGCCGGCGCGCCTGGGCATGTTCGTTCATGGACTCTGGTGCGGTCATTGATATCTCCAATTTGTCTATTGTTATAGACAACTAGATAAGATAGTCTCACGATTAGGCGACCGCTGTGACAGAGTTATGACAAGGCCGGAAAAATGACCGCGCAATCGGACCAGATCGAACGCCAGTCGGGCATCGCCATGTGGCGGCAGATCGCCGATGCGATCCGCGCGGGGCTGTCGGGACCGCTCGTCGATGCGGACGGCAAGCTGCCGCCGGAAAAGGCGCTGGCGGAACGGTTCGGCGTCAACCGGCACACGGTGCGCGCGGCCATCAAGGCGCTCGCGCATGAAGGGGCCGTCCAAAGCCATCAGGGGCGCGGAACCTTCGTGCGGCGCAAGCCGCGCCTGACCTACCGGATCGGCCAGCGCACGCGGTTTTCGGAAGGGCTTGAGGGCCAGGCGGCGAACCGCGGCGCCGAACTGCTCGACCACGGGCGGGAACCGGCAACAGCGGACATCGCCCGTGCGCTCGATATCGCAACGGGCGCACCGGTCATCCGCCTTGAAAGCCTTGGTCTTGCGGACGGCATGCCGGTGTCGCGCGCGACATCGTGGTTCGACGCAGGCCGTTTCGGCGCGATCGCCGACATCTTTGCCCGGTCCCGGTCGGTGACCCGCGCTTTGGCGCAACTGGGCGTGACCGATTATGTGCGGGCATGGACGCGGATCGAGGCACGGCACGGCACAGCCGACGATCTCGACCATCTACGCCTGTCGCCGGGCGCGATCGTGCTGGTCGCAGAGGCGGTCAATGCCGACATGGACGGACGGCCCGTCCAGTATTCGCTGTCCCGCTTTGCCGCCGACAGGGTGAGCCTTCAGGTGGGCGGCAACTGACGCCTATTTGCCGATCATCCAGTCGGTCAGCCAGCGCATGCGGCGGCCGCCGGGCCGTACGATCGTGTCGCGCAGGATCGGCCATTGCGGCAGCACCAGCACCGAGCGGGCATGGGTGAACTCGGCAAAGCCGCGCTTGCCGTGATAGGCGCCATAGCCGGACTGACCGACGCCGCCGAACGGCAGATGCTCGACCGCCAGATGGATGATGGTGCCGTTGACGACGGCGCCGCCCGATGTCGTGCGGGCAACGAGGTTTTCCGCCGCACGCGCATCGCGCCCGAAGGCGTAAAGCGCCAGAGGATGGTCGCGCCCGGTGATGAAGCGCACGGCTTGGTCCAGATCGTCATATTCGAGGATCGGCAGGATCGGTCCGAAAATCTCCTCGCACATCAGCCGGCTGTCGGGAGACGGATCGATGACGACTGTCGGCGGGATGCGGCGGCTTTCCGGCGCACCGCCCCCGGCCGTCATAACGGTCAGGCCGGCGTCGCGCGCTTCTGCGATCATGCCCGCCAGGCGGTCATGATGCCGTTCGGTGATGATCGACGTATATCCGTCTCCGGTCGCCGGCGCGGGATGGGCGCGCCTTGCCGCGGTGATGATCGCCTCTCCGAATGCCGTTGCCTGCCCCTTGGGTACGAGCAGATAGTCCGGCGCGACGCAGGTCTGTCCGCCGCTGTAGAACTTGCCGAAAGCCACCAGCGGCGCATGCTTTTCCGGATCGGCATCCGGCATCATCACGCAAGGACTCTTGCCGCCCAGTTCCAGCGTTACCGGTGTCAGGTTTTCGGCCGCCGCCATGGCGACCTTGCGGCCGACCGCCGTCGAGCCGGTGAAGAACAGATGGTCGAACGGCAGTTCAGAGAAGGACTTGCCGACCTCAGGCCCGCCGGTCACCACCACCACCTCGTCTTCGCCATAGACATCGGCGAACAGGCGCGCGAGCAGTTCGGCCGTGCGCGGCGTGAACTCGGACGGCTTGATCAGCACCTTGTTGCCGCCGGCGAGCGCTGTGGCCGCCGGGATGACGGCAAGCTGGAACGGGTAGTTCCAGGGCGATATCACGCCGACCACGCCCTTGGGCTCATGGCGCACATAGGTGCGGCCGGGAATGGGAATGCCGAGATTGAACATACGGGTCGGGTTCGCCCAGCGGTCCAGATGGCGGCAGGTGTGCTCGATGCTGCCTATCGTGACGGCAATCTCCGCCGACAGGGTCTCGTCGGCCGACCGGTTGCCGAAGTCGTCGCTGATCGCGTCGACGATCTCCGACCGGCGGGCGCGGATGGCACGGAGCAGATCGCGCAGCTTCATGCGCCGCGCGCTGATACCGGGCACCGAATCGAACGAAAAGGCCGACCGCTGCACGTCGAAGGCCGCCTGAAGACGGTCGTTATCCGGTTTTTGGGGTGCGTTCATGACGGCAATATAAGCGTGCGACCGCGCTTCGTCATCGGGCCCGTCATGCATACTTGACGGCGCGGGCGCGGACGCAGCACGGTGCCGCTGCGGGCGCCGGACAACGGAGGAAATGCGGCCAATGGAAATGCTGACCCCCACGGCGGCCTGGGCCGCGGACGAACACCGCATGTTCACCGACGCGGTGCGGCGCTTTTTCGCCGACGAGCTGGTGCCCAACATGGAGCGCTGGACCGAGCAGGGCGTCGTCGACCGCGCCTTCTGGGAAAAGGCCGGCGCGCACGGCATCATGGGCGGCGCGGTGCCCGAAGCCTATGGCGGCGCGGGCGGTGGCCTGGCGTTCGATGCGATCACGCTCTACGAACAGGGCCGGGTCGGCGATGCGGGCTGGGGCTTCGGCATCCAGTCGATCGTCATCCATTATCTGCTCGCCTATGGCAGCGAGGAACAAAAGCAGCGCTGGGTGCCGGGGCTGGTGAACGGCGAAAAAGTCGCCGCGCTGGCGATGACCGAGCCGGGCACGGGCTCGGACCTGCAGGCGATCCGCACCTTCGCCGAAAAGGACGGCAACCAGTACAGCCTGAACGGCTCGAAGATCTTCATCACCAACGGGCAGACGGCCGACCTGATCGTCGTCGCCGCCAAGACCGACAAGAGCGAAGGCGCCAAGGGCATGTCGCTGATCGTGCTCGAGACCGAGGGCGCCGACGGTTTCCGGCGCGGCAAGAACCTCAAAAAGCTGGGCATGAAGGCGAACGACACGTCGGAGCTTTTCTTCGAGGATGTGAAGATCCCGCGCACCAACCTTCTGGGCGCCGAAGAAGGCCAGGGCTTCTACCAGCTCATGAAGCAATTGCCGTGGGAGCGGCTGGTGATCGCGCTGACGGCGCTCGGCTATATCGACTATGCGCTCGCCGAGACCATCCGCTACGTGCAGGAGCGCAAGGCATTCGGCCAGCGTGTCATGGATTTCCAGAACACCCGGTTCAAGCTCGCCGAGATGAAGACGAAGGCGGAGATGCTGCGCGCCTTCGTCAATGACTGCATCGTCAAGGCCGAGGCCGGCACGCTCGATCCGGCCACCGCATCCATGGCCAAATATTGGGGCAGCGAAGTGCAGAACGAGGTGATGCACGAATGCCTGCAGCTCTTCGGCGGCTATGGCTACATGATGGAATATCCGATCGCCCGGCTTTATGCGGACGCCCGCGTGCAGATGATCTATGGCGGCTCGAACGAGATCATGAAGGAGCTGATCGCCCGCTCGATCGATGTCTGAGAAGCAGCGTCAGACCGGATCGTGCACGATCAGCGTGCCGGCGCCATGCTCGGTGAACAGTTCGAGCAGAACCGCATGGGGCGTCTTGCCGTTGAGGATGACGACGCCCTTGACACCACGCGTCAGCGCCGCGATGCAGGTCTCGACCTTGGGGATCATGCCGCCGGAAATCGTGCCATCGGCGATCAGGTCGCGCGCCTCGGAGACTGTCAATTCCTTGATCAGCGTGCCGTTCTTGTCGAGCACACCGGGTACATCGGTCAGAAACAAAAGGCGCTGTGCGGCCACCGCGCCGGCAATGGCGCCAGAGAACGTGTCGGCATTGATGTTGTAGGTGTGTCCGTCCCGGCCGGGCGCAACCGGCGCGATCACCGGGATCATCCGCGAGGTGGCCAACTGGTCGAGCAGCGTCCGGTCCACCTTGGCCGGCTCACCGACAAAGCCCAGATCGACGACGCGTTCGATGTTGCTGTCGGGATCCTTGACCGTCTTCTGCGCCTTTTCGGCGAAGACCAGATTGCCGTCCTTGCCGCACAGGCCGATGGCCCAGGCGCCTTGCCCGTTGATCAGCGCGACGATCTCTTTGTTGATCGATCCGGCGAGCACCATCTCGACGATCTCGACGGTTTTTTCGTCGGTGACGCGCAGGCCGCCCTCGAAGGTCGATTCGATGCCCATCCGGTCGAGCATGGCGCCGATCTGCGGCCCGCCGCCATGAACCACCACCGGATTGACGCCGGACTGTTTGAGAAGCGCAATATCCTGAGCGAACGCCTTGCCGAGCCCCGCATCGCCCATGGCGTGGCCGCCATATTTGACGACGACCGTCTTGCCCGCATAGCGCTGCATATAGGGCAGCGCGTCGGCGAGGATCGCCGCCTCGGTGGCGGGGGTCAAAATGTCTCTGGAGGCCATGGCGAACGCCCTTGAATGTGGTCGGAGCCCTCATAAACGCCTCGTCCGCATAAGAAAAGGCGCGGGACGGATCCCGCGCCTCCGATCGAGTCGGCGGCTCGCGTCAGACGGCGATCTTGCCGCCGCCTTCCTTGGTCACCACGACCACGGACGGACGCGGCGGCATGGCCGGATCGAAATCGGGCCAGCGCGTCGCCGGGTCCTCGAAGGTCGAGTCCTTGGCAAAGCCCACCAGATCCTTGGTGCCGTCCGTGCCGGGATGCTGGACGGCGAGGAACAGCGTTTCCGCATCGTCGGTGAAGTAGGGGCCGCACAGTTCGCCGCCGACAGGGCAGCGGAAGAACAGTTTGGAGTGGCCGCGCAGATCGCCTTCGGTTTCCAGCGAGTACAGGCCGTCCGACTTGCCGGTCCTGGCCCAGTTCGATCCCTGGTCGGTGGAGATCCACAGACGGCCGTCGGCATCGATGGCGCAATTGTCGGGCGAGCCGAACCAGCCATGCTCCGAGGTTTCCGGGTGCCATTCGGCGCCCACCTCGGCGATCGAGGGGTCGCCGCATTTGACGAGGATCGACCAGGTGCCGGTGGTGGCCGAGTGGTTGCCACCCTCTTCCTTGATCTCGATGATGTGACCGAAGTTGGATTCCGGACGCGGGTTGGCAGCGTCGACCTGCTCGGGCGTGCGGCGGCTGTTGTTGGTCAGCATGATGTAGGCAGTGCCGTCGCCGCGCGGCTGGGCGTCTTCCGGACGGTCCATCGGCGTCGCGCCCAGAAGGTCGGCCGCGATACGCGTGTCGATGGCGATGTCGGCCTGGCTTTCAAAGCCGTTCTCGGCGGTCAGCGGGCCTTCGCCATGGACGAGCGGCAGCCAGTCGATCGTGCCGTCATCGTTAAAGCGCGCCACATAGAGCGTGCCTTCTGACAGGAGCGAGGAGCCGAACACCGAGTTCTCGTCGGTCACGGCCTCGGCAGACACCCACTTGTACTGATAGTCGAAGCGGTTGTCGTCGCCCGAATAGATGACCAGCCGACCATCGGAGGCGACCGTCGTTTCGGCGCCTTCGTGACGGAACCGGCCAAGCGCGGTGTGCTTGATCGGCGTGGCATCGGGGTTCATCGGATCGACCTCAACGATGTAGCCGAAACGGTTCGGTTCGTTGGGCTCCTTGTCGATGTTGAACCGGTCATGGAACTTGCCCCACGCATACCAGCGGCCCGGCACGCCATAGCGGTCCATCGAGGCGGCCTCGGGCTGGGCCGACAGGTCGGGATCGCCCTCGGCGTCGAGCGTGTCGGTCCAGAAATAGCCGTGGAAATTCTCCTCGGCCATCAGATAGGTGCCCCAGGGCGTCATGCCGCCGGCGCAATTGTTGATCGTGCCGAGCACGTTCATGCCGGTGGGATCGGCGCTGGTCTTCAGGCGGTCATGGCCGGCGGCCGGACCCGAAAAGGTGATCGGCGTTTCGGCGGTGATGCGGCGGTTGTTCGGGTTGTCACGGTTGACCGACCATTTGCCGTCTTCGCCGCGCACGATCTCGAAGACAGAGCCGCCATGGGCGGCCATTTCGATGTCGACCAGTTCCTTGGTCATCTGTTCGAAGCCGGACCGGTCCTGGCGGCCGATCCCGGGGAACATGACTTCTTCGTTGGTGTATTCATGGTTGACGCAGAGCATGCCGCGGCCGGGCTCGGTTTCGGCGAAGCCGACATAGTCATTGTTGTAGCCGAACTGCTTGGACTGGGCCTCGGCGCTCTGGTTCATGACGTCGAACTCGGGCGAATCGGCCATGATGGGATCGCCCCAGCGGATCAGCACGTCGGCATCGAAGCCGTCGGCGATATGGTGGGTCTGGTCGTTGCCCCAGCGCAGTTCGGTGAAGTTGAAGCGGTCGCCCTCGGTCATGGCGAGCGCCTGTTTGGGCGCGGTCAGGGCCGACGTGCCGAACAGGGCCGTGGTGGCCGTCACGCCAAGCATGCCGCGCAGAACGTCGCGGCGGCCATAGCGGCGGTTGATCACATCGCCGATCGTGTTGCCGAGATTGGGATTGGTGGGGATGTCGTCGAATGCCTCGAACGCCTCGGCACGGTTGCCGTGCGCAGGGTCGTTGATGATCTGCTTGCGATCCATGGAAGTCCTCCGGGTGTCATTATTGACCAGTGTGCGCGCATCCGGCTTTGGGCGCAGCCGCGGCACCGTCCCCTGCTTGCAACTTTTGTGTGACAGGCATGTTTCGGATTGGAAGAATTCCAGGTTCGGTTTCCGTTCCGCGCCTGTACAAATTGTCGCACCGGGAAAGTGTCGTCATACGTTCACGAAATCGTGGACGAAGGTGAGATGCAAACCGCCGACCCGACCGCTATCTTCAAGATCGACACAGGAGTTTGCCATGGTGACAAAACGATCATTCCTGACGCTGGGCCTCGGCAGCGCTGCCGCCGCCGGCATCTTCAAATGGTGGGGCGCAACGCCGGCCACAGCCGCGGCGGAAGGCGCGTTCGAGATCGTCAAGACCGAGGAAGAATGGCGCGCGCAGCTGACGCCGATGCAGTATGCGGTGTTGCGCGAAGAGGCGACCGAACGCCCGTTCACCAGCCCGCTCAACGACGAGAAGCGCGCCGGCGTCTTCCATTGCGCGGGATGCGACCAGGAACTGTTCCTGTCGGAGACCAAATATGACAGCGGCACAGGCTGGCCGAGCTTCTGGCAGGAGATCGAGGGCAAGGTTGCCTACAGGACCGACTACAAGCTGCTGATCCCGCGCACCGAGGAGCATTGCAGCCGCTGCGGCGGTCATTTGGGCCATGTCTTCAATGACGGCCCGCAGCCGACCGGCAAGCGCCACTGCATCAATGGCGTGGCGCTGAAGTTCACGCCCGCCGACGGCTCCGAGCCGGTCTACGGCTGACGGCACTTACGCCAGACAGCACGCAAAGAAAAAAGGCCGATCCGGTTTCCCGGATCGGCCTTTTTGATGGCGTGAACGAAGGCGAGTGACTTACGACGCCTTCTTCTGGTCCTCGTCGTCGTCGATTTCCTCGAAATCGGCATCGACCACATCGTCAGAGGCGGCGTCGGCTTCCGCATCGCCTTCGGCGGCGGCCTGTTCCTCGGCCTGGGTGGCTTCATAGATGGCCTGTCCGAGCTTCATCGAGGCTTCTGCGAGCGCTTGCGTCTTGGCGGTGATCGCCTCGGCGTCGGGGGTCTCGGCGGCGGTCTCTTCCTTGAGCGCGGCGATCGCGTCCTCGATGGCCGTCTTGTCTTCCTCGGACACCTTGTCGCCATGCTCGGACAGCGACTTTTCGGTCGAGTCGATCAGCGACTCGGCCTGGTTCCGCGCTTCGACCGCCTCGCGGCGCTTCTTGTCCGCCTCGGCATTGGCCTCGGCGTCCTTGACCATCTGTTCGACTTCCTCGTCGGACAGTCCGCCCGATGCCTGGATGCGGATCTCGTGCTCCTTGCCGGTGCCCTTGTCCTGGGCCTTGACGTTGACGATGCCGTTGGCGTCGATATCGAAGGTCACCTCGATCTGGGGGATGCCGCGCGGCGCCGGCGGAATGCCGACCAGATCGAACTGGCCGAGCAGCTTGTTGTCGGCGGCCATTTCGCGCTCGCCCTGGGCGACGCGGATGGTCACGGCGGACTGGTTGTCCTCGGCGGTCGAGAAGACCTGGCTCTTCTTGGTCGGGATCGTCGTGTTGCGGTCGATCAGGCGGGTGAAGACGCCGCCAAGCGTCTCGATGCCCAGCGACAGCGGCGTGACATCGAGCAGCAGGACGTCCTTGACGTCGCCCTGCAGCACGCCGGCCTGAATGGCGGCACCCATGGCGACCACTTCGTCCGGGTTGACGCCCTTGTGCGGCTCCTTGCCGAAGAACGACTTGACCGTCTCCTGGACCTTGGGCATGCGCGTCATGCCGCCGACCAGAACCACCTCGTCGATCTCGCCGGCCTTCATGCCGGCATCCTTGAGGGCGGCTTCCATCGGCTTGACGGTGCGCTTGACCAGATCGTCGACAAGGCTTTCGAACTTGGCCCGTGTCAGCTTCATCGTCAGGTGCTTGGGACCGGACGCATCGGCGGTGATGAAGGGCAGGTTGATTTCGGTCTGCGCCGAAGAGGACAGTTCGATCTTGGCCTTTTCGGCCGCTTCCTTGAGGCGCTGCAGGGCCAGCTTGTCGCCCTTCAGGTCGATGCCCTGATCCTTCTTGAACTCGGCCGCGAAGTAATCGACCAGACGCATGTCGAAGTCTTCACCGCCAAGGAAGGTGTCGCCGTTGGTGGATTTGACCTCGAAGACACCATCGCCGATCTCGAGGACCGAAACGTCGAACGTGCCGCCGCCAAGGTCATAGACCGCGATCGTCTTGCCGTCGCGCTTGTCCAGGCCATAGGCCAGAGCAGCAGCGGTCGGCTCGTTGATGATGCGCAGAACTTCCAGACCGGCGATCTTGCCGGCGTCCTTGGTGGCCTGGCGCTGGGCGTCGTTGAAGTAGGCCGGCACGGTGATGACGGCCTGCTGAACGGTCTCGCCCAGGTAGCTCTCGGCGGTTTCCTTCATCTTCTGAAGGACCATGGCGGAGATTTCGGCCGGCGAACGCTTGTCGCCGCCCGCTTCGACCCAGGCATCGCCGTTCTTGCCCTCGACGATCTTGTAGGGGACCATCTTCTTGTCTTTTTCGACGGTCGGATCTTCATAACGGCGGCCGATCAGGCGTTTGACCGCGAACAGCGTGTTCTCGGGGTTGGTGACCGCCTGACGCTTGGCCGGCTGGCCGACGAGGCGCTCGCCGTCATCGGTGAAGGCCACCATGGACGGCGTGGTACGCGCGCCTTCCGCATTCTCGATGACCTTTGCGTCCTTGCCATCCATGACGGCGACGCAGGAGTTGGTCGTTCCCAGGTCGATGCCGATAACTTTTGCCATGTCTAACCTCTTCTTTCAGCGAACCGCACGGACCCGTTATGGCGTTCGTGTGCGCGGCCCCTCTTCGTTGGCAGATCGATTGTTTCCGGACGGCGCAAAAGGCGCCTTCCGCGCTGGCGGGTATATAAGGAGGGCGCATTTTGCGTGCAAGGCGGGTGTTTTGGAATGTTTTCGGTGTGAGGTTGCCTGTTGGGCCTACTGGCCCAAAATCACGTCGAGAACCGTTCCGGCCTCCCCCTGCGACACACCGACATCGGTTTGAGGGCGCGGAGCACCCGTCGACGAGGTGATCGTCCGGTCCGGTGGCGGCAGGGCGACGCGATCGCGTGCCACGGCACCCGATGGCGGCGACCTGTCGCTTGCGAGAGGTGTGCCGCCGTCGACAGGCGCGGAAGGCCGCCTGCCGGGTCCGAACGGGAAGCCCTCGGGGCGCGGCTTGGGAATGACGTTGAACGGCATGTAGCCGGGCAGGTCGGCGATGGCGACGCCTTGGTGAGCAGCCACCATGAAGTCGCGCCAGGCCTCGGCCGGCAGCGTGCCGCCGGTGACGTTCTTCATCGGCTTGCCGTCGTCATTGCCGAACCAGACCCCGGTCACCAGATGGGCCGTGTAGCCGACGAACCAGGCATCTCGGGCGTTCTGGGTGGTGCCGGTCTTGCCGGCGGCGGGATGATCGAACCGGGCCGCGCGGGCAGTGCCGGCGCGCACGGTCTGGCTCATCATCTGGTTCATCATGCCGGCGAGATCGGGCGCCAGCACGCGGCTGCGGCTGTCTTTTCGCTCGTAAAGAACCTCGCCCTCCATGGTCGTCACCCGGCGGATCAGGTGCGGGTCGGCGCGATAGCCGCCGGACGCGAACGGCACATAGGCCGATGTCAGCTCGTACAGCGTGACTTCGGACGTGCCGAGCGACAGCGAGGCGTTGGCTTTCAGCGGCGAGGCGATGCCCATTTTCTGCGCCGTGCGCACAACGGTACCCGCGCCGCTTTCCATGATCAGTTGCGCCGCCACCGAATTGAGCGATCTGGACAGCGCGGTCTCCAGCGTGACCGGGCCGTGATATTTGCCGCGATAATTCTCCGGCGCCCAATTGCCGAACCGAACCGGCGTGTCGTTGCGCACCGACGAGGGCAGCGCGCCTGCTTCGAGCGCGGCAAGGTAGACGAACGGCTTGAACGCAGAACCGGGCTGGCGCTTGGCCTGACTGGCCCGGTCGAATTGGGAGGCGGCATAGTCGACGCCGCCGACCATGGCGCGGACGGCGCCGGCCGGATCGATCGCCACAAGCGCGCCCTGGCTGACGTCGCGCTCGGCGCCATGTTCGGCGATCGCGGCGCGGATGGCCGTTTCGCCGGCGGTCTGCAGGTAGAGATCGACCGTGGTATCGACGATCACGTCCTGCCGGACTTCGCCGATCAGTTGCGGCAGTTCCTCCATGACGGCGTCGGCGACATAATGGTGCGCGCCGGACCAATAGCGGTTGGCGCGGGCGGCCGGGCTGGCCAAGGCCGCGGTCATTTCCGTGTCGGACACAAGCCCCTGTTCGCGCATCACCGAAAGAACCACCTGCGCGCGGCTTTCGGCCCGTTCGGGATTGCGGTTCGGCGACAGGCGCGACGGCGCTTTCAAAAGCCCGGCGAGGAGCGCCGCTTCGGGCAGGGACACATCGCGCGCCGACTTGCCGAAATAGCGCCGCGCCGCCGCCTCGACGCCATAGGAGCCCGAGCCGAAATAGACCCGGTTCAGATAAAGTTCGAGGATCTGCTCCTTGGAGTATTCATGTTCGAGCCAAAGGGCCAGCAGCACCTCCTGCACCTTGCGGCCGACGGTGCGCTCAGGCGTCAGGAACAGGTTCTTGGCGAGCTGCTGGGTCAGCGTCGAGCCGCCCTGCACCAGCCCGCCAGCCATCACGTTGCGGGCCATGGCGCGGGCCAGCCCGATCGGGTCGACGCCGAAATGGGAGAAGTAGCGCCGGTCCTCGATGGCGATGACGGCCTTGGGAATATAGGGGCTCATCTCATGCAGGCCGACCGCCGCGCCGCCGGTCGCGCCGCGATTGGTCACCAGCGTTCCGTCGACCGCGACGATCTTGACATTGGGCGGCCGGTCGGGAACCGCCCATGCGCTGGCCGAGGGCAGTTGCGCGCCGTACCATGCGATGATGCCGGCCAGCGCGACACCGCCCCAGATGCAGGCGATGAACGACCAATAGACGAAGCCGCGCACGAAACCGCGCCCGCTTGTCCTGCGGCGTCCGCCGGATGAGCCGCGTGCGGCCGGTTTCCGGCGCGCGCCCGATGCGGCCTTGGCCCCCGGCTTTTTGGACGACGGTTTGCGCTTGCGCGCCGGCGGGGGCGCCGCGCGATCGGCCGCCGTCACCGAGAAGTCGGCGGCCGACTTTCGACCGCCGCGATCCTCGAACCGCGGCTCGACGCGCGTCTTGCGCTTCTTTCGTCTTGAAAACATGCGGGCCCGCACAACCGTGACACCAAACAAACGAACGGCCCGATGAGCCTAGAACGCGGCCATTTAAGGTGCGGTTAACCGCGCGGGCCCGCCGGTTTCATGGCTTTGCCCGATCGGCGATCACGTGGAGGCCAGAGCATCGAGAATACGCGCCCAGGAGCGCTGACCCTTGGTGAACGAGGCCAGATTGTACTTCTCGTTCGGTGAATGGATGCGGTCGTCCGACAGGGCAAAGCCGACCAGCAGCGAATCCATGCCGAGCATGCGCTTGAAGTCGCCGACGATCGGGATCGAGCCTCCCATGCCGATCACGGCGGCAGGCATGGGCCACTCGTCGGACAATGCCGCCTTGGCGGCCAGCACGGCCGGTGAATCGGCGGCGAGGATATTGGCCGGTCCGGCGCCGTGCTCGGCGAATTCAACCGAACAGTCGCCGGGAATGCGCGCGCGCACGAAGGCCCGGAAATTGTCGCGGATCGCCTGCGGGTCCTGACCGGCGACCAGGCGGAACGACACCTTTGCCGATGCCTTGGCAGGAATGACGGTCTTGAACCCCTCGCCCGTATAGCCGCCGATCATGCCGTTGACCTCGGCGGTCGGCCGCGCCCAGGTCAGTTCCAGGACGCTGCGGCCACGCTCACCGGACGGGTGTTTCAGGCCGATCTCGCCGAGAAACGCCTCGTCCGTCATGCCCAGCGCTTTCCAGCTTTCAAGCTGTTGCGCCGGCACCTCTTCGACGCCGTCGTAGAAATGCGGAATGGTCACTCGGCCGGTCTCGTCGTGCATGGCGGCGAGAACGGCGCTCAATATGTGCAGCGGATTGGCCGCCGCACCGCCGAAATAGCCCGAATGAAGATCGCGATCGGCTGCGTGGATGGTGATTTCCTCGCCGACCAGCCCGCGCAGGCTGCCCGAGATGGACGGTGTTTCGGCGTTCCACATGGACGTGTCGCAGACCAGCGCCACATCGGCCTTCAACTCGTCGGCATTGGCTTTGAGGAAGGGTTTGAGCGAAGGCGATCCGCTTTCCTCCTCGCCCTCGAACAGGATGGATACGCGGCATGGAAGGGCACCATGAACGGCCTTGTAGGCCCGGCAGGCCTCGACAAAGGTCATCAACTGCCCCTTGTCGTCCGACGCGCCACGAGCGGAGATCACGTCCGTGCCGCCGATGGTTTTCACCCTGGGATCGAACGGATCGTCGTGCCACAGGTCCAGCGGGTCGACCGGCTGGACGTCGTAATGGCCGTAGAAAAGGACATGCGGCGCATCGGCGGACGGGCCATCATGGTGGGCGACGACCATCGGGTGGCCATCCGTGTCGCGCACCGACGCGTCAAAGCCGATCGATGCCAGATCGCCGGCCAACCAGTTCGCCGCGGCACGGCAATCGTCCTTGTAGGCCGGGTCGGTGGAGATCGACCGTATCCGCAACAGCGAAAAGAGCCGTTCGATGCTGTCGTCCACGGCGCTGTCGAGCGCGTCGAGAACGGGTTCCAGGCTCAATGCCGGTTTGGTCACGGGTCGCCTCCCTGCGTGTACGGTTGCGGTCGCGATTGATGGGTGCGCGCGCCGATCGTGTCAAAACCATAAACACGGTACGGCACAAAAAAAGCCATCATGCGGAGGTCACGCATGATGGCTCAAGAACGAAAGTGGCAGCCCGGAGAGGGGGATTAGGCTGCCACTAGTCCGGATCGGCGGGGGACGGGCCTTAGCCGGACAACGGCGTTTTGCCGTTAATGGTAAATTAACAGAGCGTTTGCGGCGAAATATTGGCAGAGGCGGGCCGATTTCACGAAATCACACAAATGTCATGGAGCGTGTACGTTTACGGTGCCGGCAATCGCGCAATGACATAGGTCCGTCGTGGCCGTATAGATGCGCCCGTTACGCGTTGATGCACGATGTGACCAGGTGGCGGCGATTCGCCCTTGCACCTCCTGTGCGCTGCGTTTCAAAGCAATTTCGGCTGCGGCGCATACCACCGCCGGGACCATGCGAGGGGATCAGGACCATGTGCGGCATCGCCGGATACGTGACGGACGAGTTTTCCACAGACCTGCCCGACAGCGGGTTCGTCAGCGAGCTGACCGACAAGATCGCCAGCGCCGGAGCAGGCGACCGCGCGGTCGGGACGCTCGGCGACGTCATCGGCGTGCTCAAGAAGCGCTTCGGCGAGATGATGGCGATCGGCTTCGTGCGCGCGGTGGCGCTGGACGCCGATCTCGAGGCCGCGCTGCGCGGCCTTGCCGCCCGCCTCGGCGAGCACGAGACCGCGCTCACTGCGCTGTCGGAAGCCGGGCGCACCGATCTCGACCCGCTGATAGAGGGCCTGCGGGACTTCGGCTGGCAGCTTGAGGCGGAGCTGGCCGACCATGCGGCGACCGCCCGCGGACTGGTCGGACCCGGCATCGATCTGAACACGACGACCGCACTTCATGTGGCCATCGCCACCGAATATGTGTTGCGGGCCAATGACCGGCTGGAAGTGCGCGGCCGGGATTCGGCCGGGATCGCCATCCAGCTGGACGTGCCCGCCGAGGCGCCTGGCTCGCTGCCCGACAGCGAGGCCAGGGCGCTGACGGTCCGGGCGGCCGACATCCATGCCGGACACGATGCGGTCTATGTGACGCCGCGCGATGCCGGCGGAACCACCGTCACCTTCATCTACAAGACGGCCAATCTGGTGGGCCGGCTCGGCGACAATGGCGCCGCGCTGCGCGATGCGCTGCGCGATGACTCCCTTTTCTGGGCGCTCGCATCCCGGGCACGGCGCGTGTCGATCCTGTCGCATACGCGCTGGGCTTCGCACGGCGTCATCTCGGTCGCCAACTGCCATCCGCACAACCCGTCCCTGAACGGCGACGCGCCCGGCGATGCCAAGGCCGCGCTCGGTGCGATGTATGCGCTCAACGGGGATGTGGACAATCACGTCGAACTGATGACCGAACTGGTCACCAACCGGCAGAGCGCGGTCGACGCCGCGATCACCACCGACGCCAAGGTCATCCCGCTGGCCGACCGGCTTGCCGACGCACCGTCGGACGACCGGATGGAGCGGTTCCGCGCCGCGACGCGACGGCTCGACGGCTCGGTGGCCGTCGGCTGCATCGACCCGATGATGCCCGGCGAAGCGCTTCTGGCGCAGAAGGGGTCGGGCCAGGGCCTTTACGCCGCCCGGCTTGCCGACGGGTTCATGTTCGCCTCTGAGAGCTACGGGCTTTGCAACGCGGCCCGCGAGGCAGCCAACCTTGCCCGCTCGGTCGCCGGCGGTTCAGTGATCCACCTCGATGCCAACAGGGGCGACGCGATCATGCGGACCGTCAATGACGGCACGCCGGCCAAGATCAAGTATGACCCGATCCAGATCTATGCGCGCGACATCTATCGCGGCGATTTCGACACATTCCTCGAAAAGGAAATCCATGACGGGCCGGCCAGCGTCGCCAAGACGCTGCGCGGCCGGTTCCGGCGCGAAAAGGGCCTGGTCGCCTTCGACAAGCTGCCCTACGACATCTGGGCGGAATTGCGCGAAGCGCTCAAGGGCGGGTTGTCGCGGATCTATGTGATCGGCCAGGGCACGGCAGGCGTGGCGGCGGTCGGCATCGGCCATCTGGTCGAAAAGGCCATCGCCCGGGACAGCCGCCTGCGCATTCCGGTCGAGGCGGTGCGCTCGTCGGAACTGTCGGCCGATATCGACGCCTATGATTTCAAGCGGGCCCTGGTGATCGCAGTCTCGCAGTCGGGCACGACGACCGACACCAACCGTGCCGTCGACCTTGCCCGCGAGCGCGGCGCGTTCGTGCATGCGATCGTCAACCGGCGCAGTTCCGATCTCGTCCGCAAGGCGCAGTCGGTTCTCTACACATCCGACGGGCGCGACGTGGAAATGTCGGTCGCCTCGACCAAGGCGTTCTATTCGCAGATCACCGCCGGCAAGCTGACCGCGCTGTTTCTCGCCGCCCAGCTCGGCGCGATGACCGATGTGGAACTGGCCTACGAGATGGGCGAACTGGAAAAGCTGCCCGGGCACATCGCGGCGGTCCTTGCGGACGAAACCCATATCGGCCAATGCGCCCGCGATCTTGCCCCCTATTCCCGCTACTGGGCGGTCACCGGCTCGGGCGTCAATCACGTGGCGGCGCTGGAAATCCGCATCAAGCTGTCAGAGCTTTGCTACAAGTCGATCCCGGTCGATTACACCGAGGACAAAAAGCACATCGACCTGTCGACAGAGCCGCTGACGCTGGTGGTCGCCAACGATCTGCCGGGCGATCTGGTCGGCGACGTCGTCAAGGAAGCGGCGATCTTCAAGGCGCACAATGGCCGTCCGGTCGTCTTCGCCACAAAGGGCGCCGATGCGGATGCCTTTGCCGGTTATGCCGAACGGGTCATCGCGCTGCCCGATGTCGGCGCCGATCTTGCCTTCGTCCTGGCCACGGTGGCCGGCCATCTGTTCGGCTTCCACGCGGCCAAGGCCATCGACGAGGGCGCGCAGAAGCTCAAGCCGATCCTTGCCGGACTGGGGCTGGTGGCGATGGGCGAACAAAGCGCCGATCCGGAAGCGGTCGTGGCGGCCCTTGAAACATTTGTCGACGAGGCGGCCGACGGCGCCTTCAATTCGGGTCTCGGCGCCAGTCACCTGGCGCAGATTGCGCGCCTTGCCCGGCGGATGCGCGAAGGGTCCGATGTCGCAGGGCTGGCGCAGGGCGCACTGCCGCTCGTCCGCGATGCGTTCGAAGAGACCTCGCGCCCCGTCGATACGATCCGCCACCAGGCCAAGACGGTTACGGTCGGCACGAGCCGCCCCGAGGATGCACTGTCATCGGCGATCCGCGATGCGCTCGCCGGGCTCGGGCTTGCCGACAGCCGCATGTCGTTCGACAACCGCAAGACGCTTGCCGTGGTGTCGCGTCTGATCGACAGGATCGAATGGGCGACGCTGCTCGATGTCGAGGAAACGCAAGGCACGACGCTGGTGCGCCTTGCATCGGGCGCCAACGCTCCCGAAGCGCTTTCCGGCTACGGCGAACAGCGAACCGGCATCGGCGTGATCGGCACGGCGCTCGACACCAATGCGACCGCCTGCGGCTTCATCGGGCGGGAAGCGGTGATCGCCGTGCCGGTTACAGGCGCTTCCTTCTCCGGGACAGAGCAGGTGCTCTGCCTGTCGGTTACCATGCTTGCCCACGCATCGCGCGACCGCAAGACGGCGGTGATGAACGCGCTTGGCACCTACCGCACGACGCTGCGCGACTGGGAACAGACGCTTGGCGCCGACGCCGATGCCGCGCTCCAGCGCCGCCTCGCCAGCGAGGACCCGCTGACCGTAACCTTCCGGCCCGGCACCCTGGTGCCCGGCACGGACGAGGGCCGTCAATCCGCCTGAAGGTGTTCGGCCAGCGCGCAGACGACGTGATAGAGCGTGCTCGCCGGCATGTCGGCGGCGATTGGTTTGCCGTTCGGATCGATCGCATCGACCCAGCCACCGGAGACCGGTTGGGCGAGATAGTGATCGAACAGCACATCGATCATCTGCCGGCGTAGCGCGGTCGCGCCCGATACGCCCCGCTTTTCAAGGGCGATGGCGGCCTTGAGCGCTTCGGTCTGTGGCCAGCAGCGTGCCGTTGCCGACTGACCGGCGCCATCGGGCCGCATGGTGTCGGCCACCGCGCCCGTCGCGGGATGATGGCCGAATGCGCGGGCGGTCGCGAACAGCACGCGTGCCTTGTCCTCAAGCCCCGGCCTTGACCGTCTGTCCGCAAAGCGCAGAAGCAGCCATGCCCATTCATAGTGATGGCCCGGCTCGACGGCGGTGTGCGCCGGATCGTCAGACAGCGGCGTCCAATCGTCGGCGAAAAACTCGCGCACCGTGCCCGCTGCCGCATCGAAAAAGCGGGCGTCGAACAGTTCGACCATCGCTTCGGCGCGATCGAGAAATCCGGTCTCACCCGTCGCGTCATACCAGGCGAGCATGGCTTCGAGCATGTGCATGTGCGGATTGGCGCGCCGCGGCGCGCTGCCGGACGTGTCTTCAACAAAACCGCCATGGCGGCGATCGGCGAGGCGGGCATCCATGAAGTCGAGCGTCCGGTCGGCCCATGCGCGGGCATCGTCAAACCCGCCGGCCTTGTGGAGCCACGCCAGCGCCAGCAGCACGAAGGCCTGATCGTAGGTGTCGCGCCGGCCGTCCTGCACGGTTCCGTCCGGGTTGAAGCGGTGGATCCAGCCGCCATCGGTGGTGTCCCAGGCCGTTGACACGAGCGTTTCGAACAGGGTTTCGAGCAGGCCGCCGGGCGCATTGTTCCAGCCCAGCGCCCCTGCATGGACGAAGCTGTAGATCTGGCGCGGCAGCACGCGCATCCTCTTGGAGGCATATGTGCCCGGCGCGCCATCGAGGCCGAGGCCCTCATGCACACCGCCATGGACGTCATCGATGCCGGGTCCGGCCCAGAACGGCAGACATGCGTCGAACAGCCATCGCCGGATTGCGGCCTCGGAGCGGTCATGGGCGACAGAGCCGACGAACCGCTCCTTGAAAAGAGCCGTCACGTCCTTGACAAGATGCGTGCGGTCCCGGCGGGTCACGAGCACCTTGTTGTCTTCGGCAACCACCACCAGATCGTCGACGCCGGCGACAGCGACGATGGCATCGCGCGCGCGAATGTGGTTGCCGGCGCTGTCGACGGCGATAATGTCCCCGTCGAGCGCATTGCCCTTGTCATCCTTTGGCGCGTGATCGTGGAGCTGGGCCCAGGAACCCAGATCGTCCCAGTCGAAACCGGCCCGCACCACGCCGATATTGTCCGCCTTTTCCATGATGGCGTAGTCGACCGACAGTTTTTCGGCGGCCGAAAAGGACGGCGCATCGAGCCACAGCCTGCAGCCGTCGATCCGCGCGGCGCGCACGGCCTGCGATGCGCAATCCCATATCTGCGGCTGATGCTTTCTGAAGGCCTCCGCCATGCGGCCGGGCCGGAACAGGAACATGCCGGCATTCCACAGAAAACCGCCCTGATGGATATAGTGCCGCGCGGTGTCCGCGTCAGGCTTTTCGCGAAACCGGCGCACGGCGTGCCCCTCGCCCAGCGGTTCGCCCGTCTCGATGTATCCGTACTGGGTTTCCGGCCGGGTCGGCGCGATGCCGAGCAACATGATCGCATCGGTGGCCGCCGCGGTGCGCGCCGCCCGGGCCACGGCGGTGCGGAAGGCGGCGTGATCCTCGATCAGCGCGTCGGACGGCACGACGAGCAGCAGATCATCGCCCGGGCCCGCTTCGTGCAGCGCGGTGATTGCGGCGATCGCGGCGGCCGTGTCGCGGATCGCCGGCTCCAGCACCAAACGGAAATCACCCGTGCCGGCCAGTTCGGCTTCAAGCAGCGGCGCCAGCGCGGCGCTGCCGATGACGCAGGGCGCGCCGAACGCGACATCGTCGACGATGCCCTGCGGCATGCGCGCCAGCGTCTGGCGCAACAGACTGGCATCGCCGGCCAGCGCATGGAACTGTTTGGGCTTGTCGTCGCGCGACATCGGCCACAGGCGCGAGCCCGCGCCGCCGCACAAGATGACCGGGATGACTCGCGGGATCGTGGCCGACACCGATCGCCCCTTTTTCGATGAAAAGCCGGTGTTGCGTAGAACGGCGGCCCGGCATTGGCAAGGTCGCGCGCGATGGCCGACCGCGCCTGCGGCGCTCAAAGCAAAGCGGCCCGCTCGGTCGAGCGGGCCGTCTTCTTGTTGGGTCGAAATCCCTGTGGCGAGGCTCGCGGCCTCAGCACGATGGCCGTTATCAGCCAGCGAGCTCCGAGGAGATTTCGTCGAACTTGGCGTTCAGTTCGGTACCCAGGGCCGTTGCGCCGGTGATGATGGCAACAGCGATCAGAGCAGCGATCAGACCGTATTCGATGGCAGTCGCACCCGACTCGTCTTTCAGAAAACGTGCAAACATTGGTGAGCTCCTTACTCGTGTCAAACAGCACTCTGTCGGGTTTCTCTCCGGCCCGATCAGTAACGCCAACCTACACGGGGCCCATTGCCAGCCGCTTAAGCTTTAGGGTTTCGCATTGGTAAACGCCGCCATGGTGAAGAAAGGGTTGATCCGGCGGCTTCTGACCGCCTTGCTTGCCTGCGACGCCCCACCGCCGACGGGCGCAGCCCGCAAGCGCGATCTTCTCCGCCCCGCCCTTAAGCGTCGCGCTGACGCGCTCGCTGGCGGGGACCCCATCACCGCCGCCGTTTCGGCGCGCACGCGCAGCCGTCCCGCGCCAGCGGGAGTGGCGTGAGCGCAATGGAAGGACCAACGGGCGATCCGGAAACCGCGCATTGCTATGTTGGGTGCGGTCGCCGGACCGCCCGTTCGACGGGCTTGCGGTGATCGTAATATGGGGCGCCGACGCGAGGCTTGCGCCCTGCCGCAGCCGCCGTACCCGGCCCGAGCGTCGCAGACCCGCAACGCCGGGAGGGTTCGGCCGGCCCCGCCCATCCCTGACCGCCGGCCGGGTCTGGCCGATGGCAGGCACGAACGGACGCCGCACATCTTCATTCCGCACGCCTGCGCCCGGATCGGCTCGGCCGATCCGGAAAGCTTGCAGGCGATTCAAATGGTGGCGTTTGGAACCTTTCCGCAGCATCAAGGATGCTGCGGGGCCAAACGCGGCTTGGGGGCTCATCGCCCAGCGGGGCACCTCTGCACCGCCAACCGCGCCATCGTCCCCTTCCCCGCCGGCACGGTACGCCGCCGGGTTTCCGCGAAGGGGATGGCGGGGAGTGTAAGGGCGGTTTGGGGGAAGGGGGGTAAGTCTGTGATGGGAATCCATCCACCGTCATCCCTGTGCTTGTCACAGGGATCCATTCCGGCTGGTCCGCCGGTTTGCCCAGAAACAAACGCGTGACTGACCGTCACGATCAAACCGGCCGCGCGCGCGCCTCGCGCCTCATCGTCAACGCCGACTCTCTTGGCGATAGAATCCGGTGTGTTCCGAGCGCTCGATCGTCAAGGCCGCAGGAATGGATCCCGGGGTCAAGCCCAGGGATGACGCAGGCAGGGGCGGCAAGACGGTTTGGGCAGCCCTACCCATCCACCTTCAGCACCTGGATGAACGCTTCCTGGGGAATCTCGACGCGGCCGAACTGGCGCATCTTCTTCTTCCCCTCCTTCTGCTTTTCCAGCAGCTTGCGTTTCCGCGTCACGTCGCCGCCATAGCATTTCGCGGTCACGTCCTTGCGCATCGCCGAGATGGTTTCGCGGGCGATCACCTTGCCGCCGATCGCCGCCTGGATGGGGATCTTGAACATGTGGCGCGGGATCAGGTCCTTGAGCTTTTCGCACATGACGCGGCCGCGCTTTTCGGCCGCCGAGCGGTGCACCAGCATGGACAGCGCGTCGACCGGCTCCTCGTTGACGAGGATGGACATGCGCACCAGATCGCCCTCGCGATAGCCGTCGATCTGGTAGTCGAACGAAGCATAACCCTTGGAGATCGATTTGAGCCGGTCGTAGAAATCGAACACGACTTCGTTCAACGGCAGCTCATAGGTGACCATGGCGCGGCTGCCGACATAGGCAAGGTCGGTCTGGATGCCGCGCCGCTCCTGACAGAGCTGCAATATGGCGCCCAGATAATCGTCCGGCGTCATGATGGTCGCCTTGATCCACGGCTCCTCGATGGTCGCGATCTTGACCACGTCGGGCATGTCGGCGGGGTTGTGCAGTTCGGTGACCGTGCCGTCGGTCAGCGTCATGCGGTAGACGACCGACGGCGCGGTGGCGATCAGGTCGAGATCGAATTCGCGCGCCAGCCGCTCCTGGATGATCTCGAGATGCAGAAGGCCCAAAAAGCCGCAGCGGAATCCGAAACCGAGCGCGGCACTGGTCTCCATCTCGTAGGAAAAGCTCGCATCGTTGAGGCGCAGCTTGCCGATGGCGGCGCGCAGATCCTCGAAATCGGCGGCATCGACCGGAAACAGGCCGCAGAAGACGACCGGCTGGGCCGGCTTGAAGCCGGGCAGCGCCACGGCGGTGGGGCGCTTGTCCTCGGTGATGGTGTCGCCGACGCGGGTGTCGGCCACTTCCTTGATGGATGCCGTGAAGACGCCGATCTCGCCGGGGCCGAGCTCGGGCACGGTGACGAGCTTGGGCGTCAGCACGCCGACGCGGTCGACCTGATACCTGGCGTCCGTGCCGATCATGCGGATCGTCTGGCCGCGTTTCATCCGGCCGTCGATGATGCGCACGAGGACGACGACGCCGAGATAGGCGTCGTACCATGAGTCGACCAGAAGCGCCTTGAGCGGCTCGGCGCCCTCGCCTTCGGGCGGCGCGGGCAGGCGGGTGACGATCGCTTCGAGCACTTGGTCGATGCCCTGGCCGGTCTTGGCGGAAATCTCGACGGCGTCGGACGCATCGAGCCCGATCACCTCCTCGACCTGCGCCTTGACACGGTCGATGTCGGCGGCGGGCAGGTCGACCTTGTTGAGGACGGTGACGATCTCATGGTCGTTGTCGATCGCCTGATAGACGTTGGCGAGCGTCTGCGCCTCGACGCCCTGTGAGGCGTCGACCACCAGAAGCGAGCCCTCGCAGGCGGCGAGCGACCGCGAGACCTCGTAGGCGAAATCCACATGGCCGGGCGTGTCGATCAGGTTGAGCACATAGTGCTCGCCGTCCGCCGCGTCATATTCGAGCCGGACGGTGTTGGCCTTGATGGTGATGCCGCGCTCGCGCTCGATGTCCATCGCATCGAGCACCTGGTCCTTCATCTCGCGCTCTTCCAGCGAGCCGGTCATCTGGATCAGCCGGTCGGCGAGCGTCGATTTGCCATGGTCGATATGGGCGACGATGGAGAAATTGCGGATGTGGGAACGCGGGGTCTTGGTCATGGCGCTGATATAGGGGCGAACGCCTTGCCGGGAAAGCGGAATCGCGATGCTGGGACGGCGGCGGGGCCGCATGCCCAGGGGCAGCGCACCGCCGGTACGGATCATCGGATCCGTCTCGCCAATTCTTGGCGACTGCCAATAATGGACCCGATCTGCTATGATGTTCCACGTATTTTCTTTTCTTTCGGGAGCCCCCATGAACACCGGCTTTGTAAAACGAAACGAGAAAAGCGGTCCAACCTGGCTCTACTCCAAAAAGAGCAGGGCCCGCGGCGCCCGCGCAAGGGATGTCCGCTGGGGCGATTTCCTCAACATCGAATCGATCGACCAGGATGGATGGGCGAAGATAAAATGGGGCAGCAAACGCTACTTCCTGCCGGTCGAGGACATTGCCACCGAACGTCCGCTGGAGGTCATGTTTCTCGATGTCGGCCAGGGCGACGGCTGCGTCGTCGTTTCGCCGGAAGCGCGCACGGATGCGGGTGCGGCGGACCATGAGCGCGAACGGATCATGGTCATCGACGCCGGCATATCCGACAACATGTTCGGCTTCCTGCGTTGGCGCTTCGGCAAGCTAAAGAGGGCATTCCGGTTCCACGCGGCGATCATCACGCATCCCGATGCCGACCACTATCGTGGCTTCCAGAAGATCTTCTCGCACAAGAACATCGAATTCGACCGCATCTATCACAACGGTCTGATGGAGCGCACCGGCAACGATCTGCTCGGGCCGACCGATGCGAGCGGGCGATATCTGACCGGCATCGTCGCGTCGGACACGGCGGTGCGCACGCTGTATGGCGATCCGGCGGTGCGGGGCCGGAAATGGTATCCAAGGCTTTTGCACACGGCGATGACGAGCGGCCGCGTCGGCCAGATCGAAATGCTGTCGACCGAGCATGGCGAGTCCGAGGCCGGGCGCCAGTGGATCCCCGGCTTTGCGCCGAGCTCCGGGCGGGACGTTGCCATCGAAGTCATCGGTCCGGTGGTCGAGCGCGACGCGGCTGGCAACGACCGTCTGCGCTGGTTCGGCGACGGAATCGGCTCGTCGGCCAAGAACACCGGCAAGACAAAGAACGGGCACTCCGTGCTGCTGCGGCTGACGCTCAGATCGTTCAAGCTGTTCTTCGGGGGCGACCTGAACGCGCCCGCCGAGGACTTTCTGCTGCGGCACTATGGCGGGATCGGAGACGCGCAGGCGCTGGCGGACGCCGTGCCGCAGGCCAGCACCCGGCTGTCGGCGGACGTCATGAAGAGCTGCCATCACGGCTCGAACGACGTCACCGACGAGTTGCTCAAGGCCGTCAACCCGTTTGCCTTCGTGATTTCGTCGGGTGACGAGGAAAGCCATGCCCATCCGCGACCGGACCTTCTGGGGCGGCTGGGCAAGTTCGGCCGGGGCGATGCCCCTCTTCTGCTGTGTACGGAACTGCTGCGATCGACGCGCGAGGAAGGCCGTGCGGCCGACTTCAAGAAGCTCGCTTTGCTGAACAAGAAGATCGAAGCCCCGACGACATCGGACGCCGACAGGAAAAAGTTGCGGCAGGAACGCGCGCGGCTGACGAAATTCATCCAGCAGCGCAATGTCGGCGTCTATGGCGCGATCACGGTGCGGACCGACGGTCACCATATGGAGATCTCCTTCAAACTGGAGTCGCCCCGGGGCAAACAGTCCTGGCAGCGCTACGGGTTCCGCCAGGGCGCCCACGACGAGTGGGTTCCCACGGGCGGCCTGACTTCCCACTGACCGGACCACGGCCGGCGCTGCCGGCGGCAGCACCAGACGCCCTGATCGAAACGGTCAGATAGTGCGCTTTATGCACACGTGCCGCGAGCAGGCTTTCCTACGGGCAAACGCCGCCGACCGAGACGTACTTGCCGTAGACCCAGCCTTGTGCGCTGGGCTGTGCCCAAAGCGGGTTGTTGCAGCGGCCCGACATGCACATGGCCGCATACCAGTTGCCGCGGCGGTCCCACACGGCGATCTCGTCGCCCAGGTAGAATTCGCCGATCTGCTGGTAACCCGATCCCGGCCCGCTGCGCACGGCGAGAAACCCGTTTCCTGCGGCGTGGTTGTACTGGCTGATCGGCCGCACCCCGACGATATGGCCGGTGCAGTCGCCGGCCTGGGCCGGCACGCTTGCGGACAGTCCGCCAAGCGCCAGAACGGTCGCGGCGACAAGGGTGTTCAGGGATCGGTGCGCTTTCATCATCTGTCTCCCGATGCGGTGGCTCGTGTCACGGGCCGGCGCGCCACCGGCTGCCGGCGGCGGCACTGAAGACCCGTGCGGGGGCCTGTGCATTGACGGCGGTCAAGTACGCTTCGGATCGCGCTCAGCGGCGCATGGCGACCGGCTCGGCCGGCGGTGTTGCGGCTTCGGGCGCCGCGTCGCCGGGTTTGGACGGTTCGCGCCACTGAAGACGCTTGTAGTCGAAGCCGAAACGCAGGGTCGGCTTGACGATCTCGAAATAGGGCGAGGAATCGAAGTCGCGCGGCGTGAACAGCGAGTGATGGCGGATATGCATGATCTCGCGGCGCGAATAGTCCGAGACGGCACGGGCGCGCCCCCTGGCCAGCGTGATTTCGGGCAGGATCGGGTAACGGATCTCCTGGAACGCCTGGGCGATCAGCGTCGAACAGATGGCGCGGGTGGGATCGCCCGAACCGAACTGGATCATGCGGCGGCGCCAGCGCACCGGAACCGGCGGCGTCGGCAGGAAATAGCGCAGCATGTCCAGGATGTTCTTGTTGTCGTATTTCAGGCCGATCTTGCCGATCATGAAATCGACGACGACCTGCCGGTCGGACGGCGTCAGGCCGACGGGCCGGCAGATGCGCGTGTTGTAGGTCTCGTATTTCTCCAGCGGCTCGGCGGTGCAGCCCGTGCCCAGATTGACCTCGACCAGGCGCCTGCGGCGGCCCGAGGCGTCGACCTCGTCGATCGCGTCGCCGACATAGAGCGCCGCATGGCTCCAGGTCGACTGGGTCAGATATTTGATCGCCGCCGAAATCTGCCGGTTGCCCTCGACCAGCAGCACGTCGCCCGGCTCCAGCGTGCGGTAAAGCGTGTGCGGATCGGACGGCGTGTAGGGCCTGTAGCCCGATGATTCCGCTTCCAGCCGGCCCGCCAGCCAGTGCCCGATGTTGTCCAATATCGTATCGCGCTGTTCGGTCATCTCATTGCGCCCACACCGCATGCGCCCTGTCGCCGAAACAGCCTATCACCGCTTCGGTGAAACCTTGCTTAAACCCGATGCACATTGGCGTGAGCAAATTTGTGGCGGCGCGTGGCGTTGCGCGGCTTGCCCCCGGAGCGCGAAAGGCTTAGTTTAGAATTATTCCAAATTGGTGATTTCCATGCTCAACAAATTCTTCGTATCCAACCGGCGCGACTTCTCGTCCCTTTCCGAACAGGAAGTGCTTGCGCTTGCGATCTCGTCGGAAGAGGACGATGCGCGCATCTACCTGGCCTATGCGGACGGGTTGCGCGAGGACTATCCGCAATCAGCGAAGATCTTCGAGGACATGGCCGCCGAGGAAGGCGAGCACCGCACCCGGCTGATCGAATTGCACAAGAAGCGCTTCGGCGACACCATTCCGCTGATCCGGCGCGAACATGTGCGCGGCTATTACGACCGCAAGCCGGACTGGCTGGTGCGTCCGCTGGGTCTCGACAAGGTGCGCGGCCAGGCCGCCGAGATGGAGGCGCAGGCGCAGCGCTTTTATCATCGCGCGGCGCAGCAGTGCACGGATGCGGACACGCGGGCGCTGCTCGGCGATCTGGCGCTCGCCGAGAGCGGGCACGAGCAAAAGGCGGTGCAGTTGGAAGCCGAGCATCTGCCAGAGGATGCGCGCCAGGAGGAGGACGATGCCGAGCGCAAGCAGTTCATTCTGACCTATGTGCAGCCCGGTCTCGCCGGGCTGATGGACGGATCGGTATCGACGCTGGCGCCGATCTTCGCCACCGCGTTCGCCACCCAGGACACATGGACGACTTTCCTGGTCGGCCTTGCCGCCTCGGTCGGCGCGGGCATTTCGATGGGCTTCACCGAGGTGGCCTCCGACGACGGCGTGATTTCCGGGCGCGGCTCGCCGATCAAGCGCGGGCTGGCAACCGGCATCATGACGACCGTCGGCGGCCTAGGCCATGCGCTGCCCTATCTGATCCCGCATTTCTGGACCGCGACGATCATCGCCATGGTCATCGTCGTCATCGAACTGTGGGCGATCACCTGGACGCAGAACCGCTTCATGGAAACGCCGTGGGGACGGGCGATCTTCCAGGTGGTGCTGGGCGGCGCGCTGGTCTTCGCCGCCGGCATGCTGATCGGCAATGCTTAGCCGCCGCGCGGGCAGCGGCGCCCGGAGGTTAATGCGGCATTAACCAAGATGAACGATAGTGGTTGCATTGCGGGTTCGGGTGGTTCGGAGGGCGTCGAATCGGGTGATCCGTTCACGCCGAATTCATCTGTAGCGGGCTAGTCTTGGACCCATCGCACACGGCAGGGGCGCCGTCAGAAAGGGGACAAGACCAATGCGTGCCATCGAAGTCCAAATCCGGTCCATCCGCGAGTTCATCTGGCCGAGCTACCAGCCCGAGCGCCACTATATGCGCGGCCCCGGCCCGGCCTGCGCGCGGCGCGGCGGCGTCAACCTGATCGACGCCGGCTGATCACGGACCGAAGAACGGAAACGATCGCCGCACCTCGCGGCTGCCAGGGATCAGCGCGCGGAGACGGTCGGCGCGGCGGGTTCGACCGATCCGACGACCATCCGGTCGGGCATCTCGATCGACACCCAGTGCCCGGCATGACGCTCGGACTGGCGCTTGAGATAGGTGTACTCGGTGTCGCTCCAGAGCCGGACCTCGGACCTGAGATTGTCGAGGACGAAGTCGCCGCGGTCGGTGCGCACCGTCAGCACCGCGTGCCCCTCACCATCGGGCTTGCGCACGACGGTGATCAGAAGGCCCGAGGGCGGCAATCCCTGGCCGATCAGCATCTGCCGCTTGAGCAGCACATAGTCCTCGCAATCGCCGGCCGCGTCGGGAAAGGTCCACACCTCCTCGCGGCCGTAAATGTCCATGTCGCTGCGCGGTTCGATCACCATGTTGACCGCCGAATTGACGTTGAGGATCTGCGCCCAGATCTCGCGCGTGATGGTGATCGGCTTGTAGGAACCGCGCTTCTGGCGGCATTCTTCGGTGTAAAGGCGGCAGAACTCGTAATGGCCGATCGGCTGGGAGGTCAGTCCGCCGGTCTTCATCGCGCCGGCATCGGCCGGTCCGGCCAACGCCGCCAAGCCCGCGGAAACCGCGGCAATCCACCCGAAACGCATACGCACGCGCCCCACTCCCTGTCCCGTTCGCCGGCGGGGTCTCACCGGTTAACAAACAGTTAATCACGCGGGCCGGCGACCGGCAACGGGCATAGGTTCACGGGTCGGTGACATGGTTAACGGTTGGGGGCGATGGACGGTCAGGGTGCCCAAAGGGCGGGGTCGTTCCAGGGCTCGGGCACCGAAAGCATGCCGCGCGGCGGCCTGGCGGCGGCGGCAAGGGCGAGCGACTGCCATGCGTCCCGCCATGAGACAGGCAGTTCGAACGGCGTTGCGACGCCGGTCTCGGGGGCAAAGCCGAAGCGGGCGTAATAGGCGGGATCGCCCAGGACGAAGACATGGGTGATGCCGGCCTGTCTCAGCCTTTCGCGGCCATCGCGGACGAGCGCGCTGCCGATCCCCTGCCCCTGCCGTGCGGATGCGACGCCGAGCGGACCGAGGAGCGCAAGGCGCGCATCGGCATCGCTGAGGCCGCAATCGGTGAAGATGACATGTCCGACGAGCGCGCCGTCCTCCACCGCCACCAGCGACAGGACGCCGGACGGCATGTCCAGCAGCTTGCGAACCACCGGCAGCAGATCCTCGTCCGGAAAGGCATCGGGATAGAGCGCCTCGATGCCGTTGCGGTCGTCGGGCGCGCCCGGACGGATCGCGACGGATGCGGTCATGAACAGTCAGACGAAACGCGATCAGGCGACGGCCCTGATCTTGCCGCGGCGTTTGACATTGGACTGGGCGCGCATGAAGTTCAGCATGCGCGGGGCGACCTCGGTGCGGAAGCGCGAGCCGTTGAAGACGCCGTAATGGCCGACGCGCGGCTGCTCGTAATGAACCTTCATGTTTTCCGGCAGGCCGGTGCACAACGCATGTGCGGCCCTGGTCTGGCCGCGTCCGGTGATGTCGTCATTCTCGCCTTCGACGGTGAACAGCGCCACGCGGCTGATGGCGCCCGGATCGACGGGCTCGCCGCGATGGGTCATCGTGCCCTTGGGCAGTGCATGCTCGATGAAGACGGTCTCGACGGTCTGGAGATAGAATTCCGCCGTCAGGTCCATGACGGCGAGATACTCGTCGTAGAACTCGCGGTGCTTTTCGGCCGAATCGCCATCGTCGCGCACCAGATGCATGAAGAAGTCCTTCTGCGCGATCATGTGCCGGTCCATGTTCATCGACATGAAGCCGGTCAGCTGCAGAAAGCCCGGATAGACGGGCCGGCCGAATCCCGGATTGGGAAACGGCACATGCATGATGACATTGTCGCGGAACCAGTCGAGGTCCTTTTCCTCGGCCAGCTGGTTGACGGCGGTAGGATTGCAGCGCGTGTCGATCGGACCGCCCATCAGCGTCATCGAGGTCGGCGAATTGGGGCTGCCATGCTGCTCCATCACCGAGACCGCCGACAGCACCGGAACCGATGGCTGGCAAACGCCGACAATGTGCGTGTCGGGGCCAAGATGGTTCAGCATCTCGATCAGATAGTCGATATAGTCGTCCAGATCGAAATGGCCCTCGGACATGGGCACGTGGCGCGCATCGACCCAGTCGGTGATGTAGACCTCGGCTTCCGGCAGGAAGCGTTCGACCGTGCCGCGCAGCAGCGTCGCATAGTGCCCCGACATGGGCGCGACCAGCAGAACGCGCGGGTCGGACGGGCGCGGCTTGGCGAGATCGCGCTGGAAATGCACCAGATTGCAGAACGGCTTGGACCAGACGGTGTTTTCCACCACCGGCACCTGCTTGGCGTCGATCACGGTCTCGTCGAGATCGAAGGCCGGCTTGCCGTAGCGGCGCGTGGTGCGCTCGAAAACCTCGGCCCAGGCGGCGACGGTGCGGCCGTAGCGCGTGCGGGAAACCGGGTTGAGCGGGTTCTGGTAGAACAGCCGGGTCGCGTCGGCGGCGGCGCGCCATGGCTGCATCACGGCATGATTCAGTTCATACAAATGATAGAACACCTGTCGTCCTCTCCTCATGGGCCGTGCGGCGGCTTCTCATAGGGTCTTTATGCAGGCCGCTTCTTGTGCATGGCAACATTAAATCGATTGCACGCTAGCACTGGCTTCGCGGTTGCGAAATCGTGCTAACGTCTAGGTAGTGCCCAATCCCCTGCATTTCACGCACCATCGGGCCATTAGGCGGCGCATGTGTTAATGCGGCGTTAACTTCGGTTAACGAAAGGTGGCGGCGGGCCGCCGGCGCGGGCGCCATCAGGCGTCGTGGCCCTCGACGACGATGACTTCGCCCTCGGAAATCTCCTGCCGGATGGCCCGCGCCCCGGCGTAGGTGTCCGAATTGTAGCAGGCGAGCGCCGCCTCATAGGTGGGGAATTCGATGACGACGTTGCGTTGCCGGCTGGCGCCTTCGGACGCCCCAATCGCGCCGCCGCGCACCAGGAATTTCGCGCCATGCTCCTGATAGGCGGGCGTGGCCGCCGACACATAGTCCTTGTAGCGTTCGGGGTCGTGCACGGTGATCCGCGCGACCCAATATCCCTTCGGCATGGTTTGTCTCCCCTGATGACGCCACGGTTGCGCAACGGCCAGCAAATTCGGTCAGGCGGCCAAAAGCAAGCCCGCTCTGGGTCTGTTCAGACCACCTAGCCTTCCGCGGCCGCGGCCATCTCGTCGAGGATCGCGGCGGCCGCCCCGGCGGGGTCGGGCGCGGCGATGATCGGCCGGGCCACGACCAGGTGGGTCGCGCCGGCGGCCATCGCTTGGGCCGGTGTGACGACGCGCTTCTGGTCGCCTGCCGCGCTGCCGGCGGGCCGGATGCCGGGCGTGACGATCGCCATGCCCGGTCCGACCACATCGCGCACCGGCTCCGCCTCGGCCGCCGAACAGACGATGCCGCCCATGCCCGCGTCGCGCGCCTGGCGCGCCCGCTTCAGGACGAGACCGGCGGCATTGTCATGATAGCCGGCATCGGACAGGTCGTGATCGTCCATCGAGGTCAGGACGGTAACGGCGAGCAGCGTCAGATGGCTGCCCTGCGCCGCTTCGGCGGCGGCGGCCATCGCCTTGGGGTAGGCATGGACGGTCAGCATGTCGACGCCCATCGCCGCCACGCTCTGGACGCCCTGCGCGACCGTGTTGTCGATGTCGAGCAGCTTCATGTCGAGGAACACGGACTTGCCCGCCGCCTTCAGGCGGCGTGCCAGATCGAGCCCGCCCGCAAAGACGAGCCGGTAGCCGATCTTGTAGAAGGAGACGGTGTCCCCTAGCGTGTCGACCATGGCCTCGGCATCGGCAACGGCCGGCAGATCGAGCCCGACGATCAGGCGATCACGCACCGCCGCGATCATGACCGTGCCCTGCCCTCGGTCAGGTTTTCCAGAAGCGACCGGCAGGTGTTTTGCAGCATTTTGAGCTGGCGCTCGTCGGCCGGCAGCCCGTCCTCGCCAAAGGCGGTTGCGGCGCGGCTGATACCGGCCTGTTCGGTGACGATCTGCGCGCCGACATTCATCAGCACCGAGCGGAGGTGATAAAGCCCGCGAATGCCGCCGAGCGCACCGTTGGATGCGGCGCCCAGCGCCACGGTCAGGCCCGCATAGGCCTTGATGTCCTTCGGCGCGAGACTGACCCAGTCGATCGCGTTCTTCAAAAGGGGCGGGATCGAGGAATTGTATTCGGGCGAGGCGATGAACAGTCCGTCATGGGCCGCAAACAGGCGTGCCAGCCGGACGGCGTTTTCCGGCACGCCCTTTTCGCTCTTCAGATCCTCATCAACCAGCGGCAACGGATAATCGCCCAGCGAGATCATCGTCGTCTCGGCGCCCATCTCGGCCAGCACCTTGTTGGCGGCCTGGGCGAGCGACACGTTGAACGAGCCGGATCGCACCGATCCGGCAAGCAGGAGGACTTTGGCGGGCATGGCGATCCTTCGAGGCGGTGAAAGACGGTGGGACGGTGCAGTGCAATAGACCGCAATCGGGGCCGGCGATCAATCCGGGCGCGAATAAAGCCAAACACTGGCCGGCGGCAGGTTCCTGACGACCCTGGCGCTGCGGTGCATGCGCACGCGCGGATCGCTCGGCTGCAGCGGCGCCTTGGCCGAATAGGTGATCTGCACCATCGGGCGGCCGGGCGGCACGCGTCCGATCGCGCTCATCAGCAGCGCATCGCTGCGCTCCGGGCCAAAGCTGAGCAGGGGAATGCCGGAAATCACGCAATCGAACAGCGACACGCCCGTAGCGGCGAGCGTCGTGTCGAGATCGAAGGCATCGCCGTGGATGACATTGACGCCCGGAAAGGCCTTCTCCAGATGCCGGCACAAGTCGGCCGATTGCTCGATCGCGTAAAGATCGCCAGGGGCGACGCCACGATCCAGTATCGCGCGCGTGACGGGTCCGGTGCCCGGACCGAGCTCGAGGACCGGAAGGCCGGATCGGCAATCGATGGGGCGGGCCATTTCGACCGCGGTCTGGCGCGATGTCGGCGTCACCGACGAAACCCGGCGCGGCGACCGGAACATGGCGGCGAGAAATTTCAGCCGGTCAGACAGTTCGCTGCGCTTGCGCCGGGACCGATCGGCGGCGTCGACGTCATCGTCGCCATCGCGGCGGGATGCGAAGTGGGGATCAGTCTCCAAGGTCGAAAAAGTCCTTCATGCGGGTGAAGAAGCCGCTCGACTGGGGGCTGTTCTCCTTGGCCGAAATGTCCTCGAACTCGGTGAGCAGTTCGCGCTGGCGCTTTGACAGGTTCTGCGGCGTCTCGACGGCGATCTGGATGTAGAGATCGCCCATCTGGGCCTGCCGCATCACCGGCATGCCCTTGCCCTTCAACCGGAACTGGCGGCCCGACTGGGTGCCCTCGGGCACCTTCACGCGGGTTTGCGAGCCATCGAGCGTGCCCACTTCAAACTGGCCGCCGAGCGCAGCCGTGGTCATCGAAATGGGCACCTTGCAGTAAAGGTCGGCACCGTCGCGCTGGAAGAATTCGTGCGGCCGCACCGAGATGAAGATGTAGAGGTCGCCGGCAGGGCCGCCGCGGAAGCCGGCTTCGCCTTCGCCGGCGAGGCGAATGCGCGTGCCGTCCTCGATGCCGGCGGGAATGTTGACCGAAAGCGAGCGTTCCTGGGTGACGCGCCCGTGGCCCGAGCAGGTCTCGCACGGATCGGTGATGATTTCGCCGCGGCCATTGCAGGCCGGACATGTGCGCTCGACGGAAAAGAACCCTTGCGCGGCGCGGACCCGGCCGGCGCCGTTGCAGGTCGTGCACGTCGCCGGACTGGTGCCCGGCTTGGCGCCCGATCCCGAACAGGTCTCGCAGGTGGCCGAAGTCGGCACGCGGATCTGCGCGGTCTTGCCGGCAAAGGCCTCCTCCAGCGTGATTTCGAGATTGTAGCGCAGATCGGCGCCGCGCTCGCGGCCGCCCGGACCGCGCCGGGCGCGCCCGCCGCCCATCATCTCCCCGAAAATGTCCTCGAATATGTCGGCAAAGCCGCCGGCGCCGGCACCGCCGAAGCCGCCTGCGCCGCCCATTCCGCCGTTTTCGAACGCGGCATGGCCGAACCGGTCATAGGCGGCGCGCTTCTGCGGGTCCTTGAGCGTCTCGTAGGCTTCGTTGGCTTCCTTGAATTTTACCTCGGCTGCGCTGTCGCCGGGATTGCGGTCGGGATGATATTTCATCGCCAGCTTCCGGTAGGCGCTTTTGAGCGCCTTTTCGTCGGCATCGCGCGATACGCCCAATGTCTCGTAGAAATCGGCCTTCATCTTGGTCCAGTTCACATCTGCGCGCGGCTGTGCAGGCGTCCGCATGGCGGACGCGCCCTCTCGTGCACAGCAGATAGTCGGTGCCGCGGGAAAATTCCAGCCGTTGCCGCAATTCCGTTTCAGGCGCGGGCCGGCTGCACTGCTTTCCGCTGCCTGTCGCCCAGCGCCATGATCGCGCGGGCGGCCGGCGTTTCGAAAAAGCGCAGCGACAGGGCGGCCACGACGAAGGTGGCGACGACCGGGACGGCTGCGAACAGGTAGAACAAAGTCGTCTCGGGAGCGCCGAACGCCAGCTTCCACACGCCCGAGAAGAACAGCGTCTCCATGACCGGATGCCACATGTAGATGCCGTAGGAGAGAATGGTGACCGGCGCGAGCCCCGTCAGGAGGGAGCTGGCGCTGTCCGGCTGGCGCTCGACCAGCGCAACGCAGACGATGGCGCAGCCGATCAGCGCCAGCGCCACATAGGTGCCCATGCCGGCGAACATGGTGACGATAGACAGGCCGAGAAACATCCAGCCGGCCGGACGCGAACCCAACCGGGCCGGGAGGCGTCCGACGATGCGGAACAGGATCGCGCCGAAGGTGAAATCGGCGAAGATGCGCCCGGCGCCCCAGCTTTTGGCATCATACCAGGTCTGGGAATAGTCGGTGGCGTCGCGGCTTGCCCATTCGAGCCCGGCGAGCGTGAGGGCGAGCACGGCGACCAGACCGGCAAGGCCCATGCGCAGACCCGCAAATGCCAGCACCGGCAGCATCAGATAGGCGAACCATTCGCCCGACAGCGACCAGGACACATAGTTGAAGGTCAGCGTGTCGTGCACGCCCCATGCCTGCAGCAGGAACAGGTTGGTCAAAAGCTGGCTCATGTCGTAGCGGCTGTCGATGCCGCCCGCCTCGATCAGCCCGGCATGGGCGGCCATGCCGACGGCGGCGAAGAAGCCCAGCGTTGCCAGATGCAGCGGGTAGAGCCGCGAAAGGCGCCGCAGGACGAAGCGGCCGTAGGCGCCGCGAGTCAAAACGCGATCATGATAGCGCTCATAGATCAGGAAGCCGGACAGGACGAAGAACATGTCGAGCAGCGGGTTCATGTGCTCGAACCAGGTGGTCAGCGCATCGTCATGGGGCGCCGAGAACGAGAAGTGATAGCCCATCACCAGCATGGCGGCCAAAAGCCGCCATACCGCGAATGTGCCGTAGTCGGGATATCGTCGCGCCGCACTTGCCGTCATCGGCCGTCCTGTAGCGCAAACGGACGCCGAAATCGCCGGGAACCGCGCGCTACGGTTAACCGGGCGCGGCCCGTTTTCCGTCACGAAGCAACGGCATAGGCGATGGCGCGGCGCAGATCGTCCAGACCCAGCGCCTTGTCGGACGACGTCGCGATCACGCCCGGGAACGCGGCCGGCCGGCGCCGGATGCGCTGTTCGGTCTCGGCGGTCAGACGGGCGACCGCGGGCGGCTTGATCTTGTCGATCTTGGTCAGCACGAGCTGGTAGGAAATGGCGGCCCGGTCGAACAGGTCGAACACCTCTTCATCGTTTGTCTTGATGCCGTGACGCGCGTCGATCAGCACGAAGACGCGCTTGAGCGTGGTCCGCCCGCGCAGATAGTCGAACACCAGATCGGTCCAGCGGTCGACGGTTTCCTTCGGCGCCTTGGCGTAGCCGTAGCCGGGCATGTCGACGATGGCGAGCGGCGGCAGATCGTCGAGCGTGCCGGAAAAACCCTCAGGGACGAAAAAGTTCAGCTCCTGCGTGCGGCCGGGCGTGTTGGAGGTGCGCGCGAGCCCGTTCTTGCCGGTCAGCGCGTTGATCAGAGAAGATTTGCCCACATTGGACCGTCCGGCGAAGGCGATCTCGGGCGGGCCTTCGGGCGGCAAATGCTCCATGGCGGGCACGCCGCGCACGAACGTCCATGCGCCCCTCGCCTTGAGCGCCGCCCAGACGGGCGAGGACGTGTCGATGGTGAGGTCGGCCGCGTCGGTCATGGCCGCTTATCCTCGATCGCTTCGAGCGCGGCAAGATCGTTGCCGCGAATGGCGTCCAGATGCGCGGTGATCGTCTCGGCCGGCCAGTTCCACCAGGCGATGTCCAACAGCCGCGCGATGGTCCGGTCGTCGAACCGCATCCTGACGATGCGCGCCGGATTGCCGGCCACGACCGCATAGGCGGGCACGTGGGAGGCGACGACCGAGCGCGCCGCGACGATGGCGCCGTCGCCGATGGTGACGCCGGGCATGACGAGCGCCCCATTGCCGATCCAGACATCGTTGCCGACGATCGTGTCGCCGCGGCTCGCATCGACCCACGTCTGCGGGTCGAAACCCTCCTCCCAGCCATTGCCGAATATGTTGAACGGATAGGTGGAAAAGCCGTCCATGGCGTGGTTGCCGCCGTTCATGAAGAAGGTCGTGCCAGCAGCCAGCGCGCAGAAGCGGCCGATCACCAGCCGGTCGCCCAGAAATTCGTAATGATGGACGACGTTGCGCTCCTCGAAGCGCTCGGCGCCGCTCGCATCGTCATAGTAGGTATAGTCGCCCACTTCGATGTTTGGGCGGGTGATGAAATTGTTGAGAAAGACCGCATGCGCGTACCCGGCAAGCGGATAGGCGGTGGTCGGATGAGGCCCGTGCATGGCTGAGCTCCGAAAGTGAGTGGTCGGGATGGTGTCGTCGATCCATCCGTTGCAAACGGCGGATCGGTGCTCAGCTGGTCATCGGACCCTTCTCCCCTTGCGGTTCGCGCAATCGCCTATTCGGCGGGCTTGTTGGCCTTGCCGCCGCCGAACATGCTCTTGAGATTGTCCCACAATTCGATCTTGGCGCCGTTGCGCTTCATGATCACGCCCTGCTGGATGATCGACAGGAAGTTGTTCCACGCCCAGTAGATCACCAGACCCGCCGGAAACGTCGCCAGCATGAAGGTGAACAGGATCGGCATCCATTTGAACACCATCGCCGTGGTCGGATCGGGCGGCGGCGGGTTCATCTGCATCTGCATGAACATGGTGATGCCCATCAGCAGCGGCCAGACGCCGAGCATCAGGAACGGGCCGAACAGCGGCACGGTGGACGGGTCGAACGGCAGAAGGCCGAACAGGTTGAAGATCGAGGTCGGATCGGGCGCCGACAGGTCCTGCACCCAGCCGAAGAAGGGCGCATGGCGCATCTCGATGGTGACGTACAGCACCTTATAGAGCGCAAAGAAGACCGGGATCTGGATCAGGACGGGCCAGCAGCCGGCGATCGGATTGATCTTCTCCTTCTTGTAGAGCTCCATCATCGCCTTCTGCATCTTCTCGCGGTCGTCGCCGTAGCGTTCCTTGATCTCCGCCATCTTGGGCTGGACCACTTTCATGCGGGCCATGGAGGCATAGGACTTGTTGGCAAGCGGGAAGAAGAAGGCCTTGATGATGACCGTCGTGACAAGGATGGCGAGGCCGAAATTTCCGATCGCGCTGTTGAGCCAGTAGAGCAGGTGGAACAGCGGCTTGGTGATGAAATGGAACCAGCCCCAGTCGATCATCAGCTCGAACTGACGGATTTCCCGTTCCGCCTCGTAGGCATCGATGATCTTGGTCTTCTTGGCGCCGGCGAACAGCATGTTGGTGACGGTCGCCGACTGGCCGGCGTTGATCGTGACCGCGTCACCCAGGAAGTCGGCCTGATAGCGCGGCGTGCCGTCGGTGAAATAGGAGTAGCGCGGCTGGAAGCTGCTGCCCTGCTCGGGGATCAGCGCCGTCGCCCAGTATTTGTCGGTGATGCCGAGCCAGCCGTCGGTCGACTTGCCGGGTGCAACCTGGCCCTCGTCCTCGATCTCGTTGAAGGTGTGCTCGGTCAGCCCTTCCTCGCCAGTGACGCCGATCATGCCCTCATGCAGGATGAAGATCGGCGGCAGGGCCGGTTTGGTGTAGCGGGTGGTGCGGCCATAATTCTGCACAGCGACTGCACCGGCGCCGCCGTTGGCGATTTCGTCGGTGATCGTGAACATGTAGCTGTCGTCGACCGCGATCTGGCGGCTGAAGGTCAGTCCGTTTTCGGCCGAATAGGTCAGCGTGACGGGGGTAGACGGGGTCAGGACGGCATTGCCCTCGACCTGCCAGACGGCGTCAGGACCCGGCGCACCCTCGACGCCGGTATAGCCGAACTCGGCGAAATAGGCGTCGGGCCCGGTGACCGGCGACAGGAGATCGACGATCGGCGAGGTTTCGTCGACCGTGACATGGTAATTCTTCAGCGACAGATCGTCGAAACGTGCGCCGGTCAGATTGATCGAGCCGGACAGGGTCGGCGTGTCGACGGGAATGCGATCGGTGGTCGACAGCGCCGAGGCGCGATCGCCGGCCGCGCCGGCCGCTTCGCCCGCCATCCCGGGTGCGCTGCCCGACACCGTCGCCTGCGGGATCTCGCCCGATGCGGTCGCGCCCTGCGTTTGCGGCGTGCCCGCGCCGGCTGACTCGGTGCCGGGCTGGACCTGCTGTTCGACCGCCTGCTGTTCGAGCTGCGCCTGACGCTCGGCCTCGATCTGCGGGTTGACGTAGAATATCTGCCACAGGGTCAGGATCAGGACCGACAGGCCGATGGTCAGGAACAGGTTGCGGTTGTTGGTGTCCATGGCTCCGTGTCCGGCCTTTTCGGCCCCGTGCGTTCCGTCAGTTGCCGTTTGCGGCGTCGCCGATGCGCTTGTGTCCGCGCGCAAGCGTCCGGCGCAAATCCTCGCATAATGTGCTGAACCGCGCAGTCAACACATCGGGCTTGGAAATGATCACATAGTCATGTCGCGGCCGCATGTCACGGGCGGCAACCAGCCGCACTGCCTCGCGCAGGCGCCTTTTTGCCCGATTGCGGGTAACGGCGTTGCCGATGCGCTTGGTCACGGTGAAGCCGACGCGCGGACCGTCGCCGTTTTCTGCCGGCCCGCGCCGCCGCATTTCCAGCCGGACGGTGTCGCCCGCCAGCCGCACGCCCTGCCGGGCAGCGAGGAAGTCGGCGCGCTTGCGCATGATCTCATAGGGTCCGGTCGTTCCGCTCGCCGGCATCGGGGCCCGATGGCGCGTCGCGTTGCGGCGCGCCGTCCCGCGATCAGGCCGACAGCTTCTTGCGGCCCTTGGCGCGCCGGCGCGCCAGAACCTTGCGGCCGCCGGCCGTCGCCATGCGGGCACGGAATCCGTGGCGACGTTTGCGAACCAGGCGGGAGGGCTGATAGGTGCGTTTGGTCATGGGATCACACGCCGCGTGTCGCGGCCTTCTCATTCATCTCTTCAAGGGCCCTTTGGGCAGGGGCGCGGCAACACAAACGCGTCGCCGGGCACCGATGCCCGAACGTTGACGGGCTTATGTGCGAACGGCCATCCAAAGTCAATCGGATTGGGCACGGCGGGCCATCTTGGTTGCGACGCCACACACGGACCGGTCACGGCACCGTGAAGTGCCGCACCGGGCGGATCACGGATTGTCGTGTCACCCCGTTGTGAGTTGTTGTTGAGCGGGCCGATGGGCATTTCGGGATCAACCGCGCCGCCCGGCCGCCCTCAAACCCGTTGGACACGCTCACAATGACTGATACATCGCAAGCCAGCATGGCCAAGAACGCCGACACGCCCGCACGCGGCTCGCTCTGGCCGACCGCAAAGCGCTTTTTGCCGCTGGCCATTGTCGTGGCCGGGCTGGGCTTTGCCTACCTGATGGGTTGGCAGCGCTTCTTCACCCTCGATTTCCTCGCCGAAAGCCGCGAGAGCCTGACAAGCTTCGTTGCGTCCAACTACTGGCTGTCGACGATCGGCTTCACCGCGCTCTACGCAATCGCCGTCGCCTTTTCGTTTCCCGCCGCATCGATCCTGACGATCTTTTCGGGCTTCCTGTTCGGATGGCTGACCGGGTCGGTGATCGTCGCGATCGGAGCGACGACCGGCGCGAGCGCGATCTTCCTCGCCGCCAGATCGGCGTTCGGCGACGGACTGCGAAGCAGGGTCGGCGGGCGGGTCAAAAACCTCGCCGACGGATTCGAAAAGGATGCGTTCAGCTATCTTCTGGTGCTGCGGATCGCGCCGGTCTTTCCGTTCTTCATCATGAATATCGCACCGGCGCTCTTCAACGTGCCGCTGCGCACCTATGTGATCGCCACCTTCCTGGGCATCCTGCCCGGTGTCGTCGCCTACAGCTATCTGGGCCAGGGCATCGGCTCGGTCCTGGACGCGGCGGAAGCGGCAGGAACGAGCGCCTCGGTTGGCGATCTGATCACCACCGAAATCACGCTGGCCTTTGCGGCGCTCGCCATCGTTGCGGCCATTCCGGTCGTCATCAAGAAATGGCGAAGCCGCAAGACGCCGTCCGGCGCATAAGGACGCCACCTTCACTGCCACAGGCCGCCAAGCCGGCCGCACCATATGATCAGGGGACACCATTTTCATGAGCGACGTTCTGACACCGGACATCTGCGTCATCGGCGCCGGCTCGGGCGGACTGACGGTTGCGGCAGCGGCAGCGGCCTTCGGCGTTTCGGTCGTCCTGATCGAGGGCGGCAAGATGGGCGGCGACTGCCTGAACTATGGCTGTGTGCCCTCCAAGGCGATGATCGCGGCGGCCAAGACCGCCCACTCCATGCGCCACGCCGAAAAGTTCGGCATCAAGGCCGTGGAGCCCGAGGTCAATTTCCGGCGCGTGCACGATCATGTCCATGACGTGATCGGCGCGATCGCGCCCAACGATTCCGTCGAGCGGTTCACCGCGCTCGGCGTTCGGGTGATCGAAGCCCACGGCACGTTCACCGATGCGCGCACCGTGGAAGCCGGCGGCCACACAATCAAGGCGCGGCGCTTCGTCGTCGCCACCGGCAGCCGCGCCTTCGTGCCGCCGATTCCCGGCCTCGACCAGGTCGACTATCTGACCAACGAGACGCTGTTCGAGCAGACCCGCAAGCCCGGTCACCTGATCGTTGTCGGCGGCGGGCCGATCGGCATGGAGATGGCGCAGGCGCACCGGCGTCTGGGCTCGGAGGTCACGGTGATCGAGGCGTTCAAGGCCATGGGCAAAGACGATCCGGAACTGGTGTCCATCGTGCTCGACCGCATCCGTGACGACGGCGTCGAGATGATGGAAGAGACCAAGGTCGTCTCGGTGGAAAAGCGCGGCAAGAACGGCGTGCGCGTCACCGTCGAGCATGACGGCGAACAATCGCATGTCGACGGCACGCACATTCTGGTCGCCACCGGCCGGGCTCCGAACACGGAAAATCTCGGTCTCGATGCTGCCGGCATCGCCCATGACCGCCGCGGCATCACCGTGACCGATGCGCTGCGCACGACCAACAAGCGCGTCTACGCGATCGGCGACGTCGCCGGCGGGCTGCAATTCACCCATGTGGCCGGCTATCATGCCGGCCTTGTCGTCCAGTCGATCCTGTTCCGTCTGCCGGGCAAGCCGAACAATGACATCATCCCCTGGGCGACCTACACCGACCCGGAACTGGCCCATGTGGGGCTGACCGAGGAGCAGGCGCGCAAGAAAGCCGGCGACATCACAATTCTGCGCTGGCCCTATGCCGAAAACGACCGCGCCCAGGCCGAACGCAAGACCGACGGGCTGGTCAAGATGATCACCGACAAGAAGGGCCGCATTCTTGGCGCGTCGATCGCCGGCGCCAATGCCGGCGAGATGATCAACATCTTCGCGCTGGCGCTGTCGAAGAAGATGAAGGCGGGCGATCTGCGCGGTTTCATCGCGCCCTATCCGACCATGACCGAGATTACCAAACGCGCGGCGACCAGCTTCGCCGCGCCGATGACCCGCAAGCCGATGGTGCGCCGGATCATCGGCTTTCTGAGGCGTTTCGGGTGAGCGGCCTAACCATAAGAGCGCCAATCGTTGGCGAAGCGCCGCGCGGCGCTCTATCTTGGGTGCCATGAGCGAGAGCGGCGATAACACGGAAAACACCGCCCGGCCCGGCGCGCGTCCGCGCCGACGGCTGTCGGCCAAGCTGTTGTGGCTGACCATCCTGTTCGTGCTGATCGCCGAAGTTCTGATCTTCGTGCCCTCGGTCGCCAATTTCCGGATCACCTGGCTCGAGCAGCGGCTGAACACGGCGGCTGCGGCCAGCGTGCTGATCACCGCCGACACGGCGGCCGAACTGCCGCAACAGGTGCAGGACGACGTGCTGATGGCGATTGGCGCACAGACGATCGCGCTCAGGATGGACGACCAGTCCCGGCTGCTCGTCGTCTCCGACATGCCCGAGGCGATCGACCAGCATGTCGACGTCATCGCGTTCACGCCGGCCGATGCTATCCGCGATGCGTTTGCGACGCTGTTCTTCGGCGGCGACCAGACGCTGCGCGTCACCGGGCCGGTCGGCCAAAGCGGCGGGCGGATCGAAATGGTCATGCCGGACGATTATCTGCGCGCGGCGATGCTGACCTATGCGCGCAATGTGGCCATCCTGTCGCTGCTGATCTCGCTGATCACCGCTACGCTGGTCTTTCTGGCCATCAACCGGATCATGATCCGGCCAATCGAGAAGATGACCGCCTCGATGCTGCGCTTTGCCGCCGATCCGTCCGATCCGGGCGCGGTGATCGAACCGGAAAACCGCTCGGACGAACTGGGCCTGGCCGAACGGGAACTGGCCGGCATGCAGAGCCAGCTTCAATCGACGCTGCGCAGCCAGAAGCGGCTGGCGGATCTTGGCTTGGCGGTCTCCAAGATCAATCACGACATGCGCAACATCCTCGCCTCGGCGCAGCTGATCGGCGACCGGCTCGCCGAAACCAAGGACCCGACGGTGCAACGGTTTGCGCCGAAACTCGTGCGCGCGATCGACCGGGCGGCGGCCTATACCTCCGATGTGGTCTCATACGGCAAGGCGCAGGAGAAAGACCCGGTGCGGCGGCGCGTGCGCCTGTCGCGCGTGATCGGCGATGTCGAGGAGTTGCTTGGCCTGGAACCGGGCGATCAGGTCCAGTTTTCGGCCAACATTCCCGACGATCTGGAAATCGACGCCGACCCCGAGCAGCTGTTTCGCGTCACCATGAACCTTTGCCGCAATGCGGTGCAGGCGATGCGCGGCGACGACGATCCGGCCACCGTCAAGCGCGTTTCCGTGTCGGCGGTGCGGATGGGCACGACGACCATCATTTCGATCGAGGACACCGGCCCGGGGCTTCCGGCCAAGGCGCGCGAGCATCTGTTTTCGCCGTTTTCCGGCGCGGCGCGGCAGGGCGGCACCGGGCTCGGTCTTGCCATCGCCCACGAACTGGTCACGGCGCACGGCGGCACGCTGGAGTTGCGCGACGACCGGGCCGTCGGCACGCATTTCGAGATCCGCTTGCCCGACGCGCCGGTCAGCCTGTCGGGGCATGCGCGGCAAGTCGGCTCGGGCGTAAAGGCGACCGGGCCGGGCGAAGCAACCGCCAGCCGGCGCTGACCGGGGCCTTCCTGATCGGGTCGGGCAACGAGTGTGTCCTCGCCGTCCGGCACCGCTTGCGCGTGCCGCCTGATGCCCTTGGCCGCCCGGCAGCGGGCGTCCCGTTTTATGCGGTTGCCGCTGCATCTCCCAGTGCTTCGCCCGCCGCAAAGAGGTGCCGCGCACGCATCGGCGCGGCGGCAAAAAACGATCGGTATGCGCTTGCATTTTGAGACGCTTGCGACTACCAAGCCGCCTTGCCGGGGCCATTGGCCCGCCGCGCTATGCACCCGTAGCTCAGCTGGATAGAGCACCAGACTACGAATCTGGGGGTCGGGAGTTCGAATCTTCCCGGGTGCGCCATCATTTCTTCACCACCCAATAAGCTACCTAAGACCTTGAAGGGCATAGTAAAATTTGCCGTTCTAAATCCATTTTCGCGTGAGTATTCCAGACGGTCACTAAATGCCAGTTTTAGGACTGCGTGACGGTCTTCTAACCGGCCAGAACCCCAGAGATTCAAGGGGTTTCCGAGAAATTCCAAAGCCGTTCTAAGTGCATCGTCAAAGGTATTGGCCGGTTTGGTGATTTCTGCGGCCTTTTCCTTGATAACGCGCTTTTCCATTTCGAGCTTATGAATATGATCTTCGTATGCGCCAATGACGGTCTTCGATGACGCTTCGAAAATGCGTTCCAGAAATTGCGCCACTTGATCGTCGATTTTCACAAGCTGCGCCGCTAGCGCTTTCGCACGTGATTCAGCTTGCGCCAGGCGATAGTCCCAAAGGTCTTTGAACATTGCCTTTGCGACTTTGAATAAGGCAGCGCTGGGCGTTGCGCTTGAGAGCAGCGCTTCAAACTCTTCTTCGATCTTGTCGCGGCGAATGGACTTGCCGTAGCTGTCGCAACCGCGTTTCGGGCAGAGATAGTAAGGATAGCGGCTGTGCGTTCCTTTCGACCAACACGCGGTCAGAGGCGTTCCACAATCCGCGCAAACGACGTGACCACGCAGCGGGAAATCTTCATTGATGTTTGATTTGCGGGGCGCGTAGAATCCGCCGCTCAAACGATCTTGAATGCGTTGGTATGTTTTTGCGGAAATGATCGGCTCATGTTGCCCCTCGCGCATTTCGACACCCCATTTGGGCGCTTCGACATATCCGGCATAGACACATTGATTGAGAAGCACGGAGACGCGCTGATGACGAACAATGCCGCGCGCATCTTTCGGGAATAGGGGATTTTCTTGCAGAAAGCGCATGACATCCGCCTGCGTATCAAAGCGCCCATTCGCGTAGCCTTCGAGAGCTTCTTGAATGATGGACGCAACTGGCTCGTTGCGCTTGAGCATTTTTCCGCGCCCAGGTACGGGCGCATACTCATAGCCGACCGGCGGCTGAAAAACCCAATAGCCATTTTGTATGCGCGCCTTCATGCGGTTTTTGGTTTGCTCGCCGTTTTTCTGTCGCTGATGCTGCGACACACTGGCGAGCAAATTTTCGACGAGGATCGAGTCTGAATCTTCGCCGAACTCAATGGAAGGTGATTCCAAGCGAGCGCCGACACTCGCGATTGCACCGCGCAGTTCAAGGTGAGCTTGGAGGTCGCGTGCCAGGCGTGACACATCATCAATAAGAATGACCGTGTCTTTTCCTTTTCGCATTTTTGCGAAGGCCAACATCTCCATCATGCCGGGACGGTTTATCAAGCTGCCGGACACGTCATCTTTGAACACTTGAAGAACCTCATAGCCCTTCATGCGCGCAAACTCGCGGCAGCGCGTTTCCTGAGACGCCAGACCGTCACCGACCGTGGTTTGTTTGGTGCTGGAAACGCGGCAATAGATCACCGCCTCGCTGTGATGTGAGTCATTAATCATGGCTTCGTCCTCCGATTGGCTTCTCCTTTTGTGATGAATGAGAAGAGTCTATCGCGCCGGAGTCGCCCTGGGCGGCTTGAGTGAAGCTTTCGAAAATCTGCCCACAATTTTTCACGTCGAAGCCGAGATAGACAAACTTCACCATGATCGACCACAGGATGGTGAGCAGTTCGTTTTCTTGCTCTTCCGTCAGGCCGAACTCACTCAGTTCAGCTCGGTATTTCGCCGGGTCAAACTCAGGAAACGAGCCGTTGCGTTCCACCGAGGCGGAGCTTGGACGCTCTTGAATCGTGGTGTCGTTTATTGTCATCGCCACGTCCTTTCTTCTCGGTTCCGACTGTATTAACTGGGTCTAATACAGTACAGAACAAATATAGAACAAACAAGGAATTTATTCCCAAATGTTTGCTCAGTATTTGCCTTCGTCGAAAACAAAAGACGGAGGCGGTTAACTTGCCTCCGGTGTACATTTCACACGTGAAATGGCTGTCGATAAACTCCGGGGCAAGGGAAATGCAGGGGGAGCGGGCATCCAAAATGCTCCCGGAGGGACGCTATGAGCGTCCAAAGCGCCAAATTGCGCTTCACAAGTTGCTTCAATCGCAGAGAACGAGCAACCTGGTAGCAATGGTAGTGAATTACAATTTTACCAATTGGTCAATAAAAAATATTCTGGAAAATATGCCGAGTTCTTTTTGGGGTCAGGTGAACGTTTTTGATCCGAGGCGAATCTCGATCGGAAATGCAGGTAAAGAGAAGTGCAAGATGTGCGGGGTAGTACCCGCTATCTTGGCAAGGGGGTCGCTGCGCACCCCCGTTGCATCCCCCTGGCCGCAGCAGGCTGTGTGGATACATTTCCCCAATATTGTAGTTTTCTTTGTCCTGACCGCGATTATTTGCTATTTTCTCGAGATATTTCAGAGATTTGGGTTATGAGTTTAAGGTGGAGGTCTCGATGAGTGTTGTAGACTTAGCAAAACCGAAAAGCGCAGCTCCGGGGCAGTATCTCGGTTTTGCGCTGCAGCCCGTTCGCCTATGTCACTATTTATTTGACGCACCTGACGGATGCTCGGCGTCGATGGAGCATATTGAGGATGTCGCGCTTCACTGGCCGGATGGTAGAGTTGTGCTCGAGCAAACTAAAAGTTCGCTAACCGGGAACCCGGCTTCCGACCGCTCGAAGGAGCTTTGGAACACCTTGGCCAATTGGGCAGACATTTGTGTCGCCGGAACGGTGGATTCTGAGAGTTCTGAGTTCCGATACTACGTAACCCCAGTATGCAGTGGAGACCTAGTTAAGCGGTTACACTCGGCGGCAAAAAATGAAGAAGCGGCGGACATATTGAAGGAGATATCCGCGCCAAATTTCATAGGAAAGAAGGGCGTAGGCGCTGAGCCGCACATTACAAGGTTTATTGCCGCAGGAAGCAAAATCTGCAGCGACATTATTCGCAACTTTCGATTTGAGAGCGTTGAAGACCCGATCCTTTCAATTCGACAAAAGCTGCAAGCAACTTTGCCGGCAGCGCTGATAGACGATTTTTGTGCATCGGCGATCGGTCGCGCGAAATCGGATGCGGATGAATGCATACGTTTAGGTTCGCCGCCGATTGTTGACGTTGCCGTTTTCAGACGAAGGTTTCAAAATTTTGTCCGCAGACACAACCTTGCTGGGCTGCTGACGTCGGCTTCGAGACGTCCAAGTGATGAGCAGATCGATTCCATGCTTAATTCCGATCCGATTTTCCTCAAGCAGCTGGCCGCAGTCGATGCAAGCGCTGATCTGAAGATGGAGGCCGTTGCTGATTACCTAAGGACAGCCGCAGATAAGACGCGCTGGGCAGCCGATGGACTAGTTCTCGAAGAGAGCTTCGACGATCTCGATGCGACACTAAAACGTCATCATACGCTCCAGCGAGATGAGGTTGAGGACACTGAAAAAGCTCTAGCCCCCGAGGAAAGAGGAAGATCTCTCTATAGACGCTGCACCTATCTTCAATTGCCACTGGATGGGCAACCTCTTCCGACGCACTTCATTCCGGGAGCCTTCAACGATCTCGCGGACAAGCTGGTTGTTGGATGGCATCCCAGTTACGAAGTCCTATTTGGTGAGGCCGCTGAATGATGGAAGAGGGAAGTTATTCACAAATTGAACTGGTTCAAAATCCGGCGTTCGGCTCGATCTTGCTGTGGAGCTTTGGCCGGGGCTTTCAAAGCGAAGCAATTGGGAAACTTGTGCCAATGACAAGCTTATTTCTCGTACTGCCCATCATACTGCACGCCGAAACCTTGGAGCACGTACGTTCAACACAACTTCCATCTGGTTTGGGGCGGCTGGCAGCGAAATTAGCAGAAAAGCGCGAAAATTTGTTGGCCATTCATGGCAGGGCACTGAAGCTAAGAAGTCTCACTCTGGATTCATTGGGAATCGCCATTAGTGCTGGAATCATAAAGCTCGACTACAGATCAGCATGTGTGCGTGCGAACGAAACCAAATTGCCCGTCGTGCCAGAACGCCTCCGGAATCATGTCAAAGGCGCCGAAAAACTGGGCAAATGGTGTGGGCGGTTACAGCAAAATCAAGTGTTTTCAATTCTGAGGGTGGTTGCCTAACATGCACTTTCAGATACTCAAATTGATATTGTGGTCCAAATCAGGACTTGCCCCTCGAGTAGTGAATTTTGAGCCGGGCATGGTCAACGTAATCAGCGGTGCGTCGAAGACAGGTAAGTCGGCTGTCATTCCAATCATCGATTATTGTCTCGCGTCAGGGAAATGTAGCATTCCCGTTGGCACCATACGAAAATCATGCGCTTGGTTCGGAGTATTGGTGGAAACAGCTGAAGGTCAGAAGCTCTTAGCACGGCGTGAGCCCGGAGATGCCCGGCAAACCGGCGATATGTTTATTTTGGAGGGAGAGAGCCTCGAAGTACCAATAAATGTGCCTGAGAAAAATACCACCGCAGAGTCTGTTAAGCGAAAGCTCGACCAACTTGCAGGGTTGTCAACACTTCGCCTTGATCCCGACAGCGAGTCCGGTTTTCAATCGAGAGTTAGCTTTCGCGACTTGATGGCGTTTAACTTTCAACCACAATACATTGTGGCTAACCCCTTGGCGCTCTACTTCAACGCGGACACCACAGAGCATCGCGAAAAACTTAAAGCGATTTTTCCATACGTTTTGGGTGCATTGACAGCAGAAATGCTGGCTGCGAGATGGGAAATAGACCGGCTGTTGCGAATAGTCAGGCAGATTGAAAGTAACCTGCGTACGCTTCGTGGTGCAGCGGACGCATGGCGAACAGAAACACAAGCTTGGGTGCGGCAGTCAATTGAATTTGGGCTTCTGCCTGTGGACACTGTTGTTCCTTCAGAGTGGGCAGACATTGCGGACTTGCTGCGTAGGGCTACACAGTCCAACACTCGGGAATCAAACACAACTATTGACTCCATTGAACCTACTCTTCGCCGCCTTGAAGATCTCAGAGGTCAAGAAACGGAGGCTGCATCGCTGCTCTCCCAGTGGAGGCAGCGATTGAATGAAATCCGACGTCTGGTTGAGAGCAGTGAGAACTACGGAGACGCAATCAGAATTCAGCGAGATCGCCTCGGTATTTCGGACTGGCTACAAACTAAGATTGCATTTGAGGGCGACTTACTTTCGAGATCACTTGAATCTGTGAACCAGTTGAACTCTCTCGTTGAAGCACTTCGAGGGGTGGAGATTGAACTGCGATCACAGCCTGGTTTGTCCGACACATTCGATGCAGAGCAACTGCGAATACGAGGCGAAGTAGAAACTGCGGCGAATCAACTCGCTGAGGTCAGACAAGAGATTTTGTTGCTAGAGCAGGAATCTGAGCAAGTTCGAGAGATCGCATACCGGCATGACCGAATTGAGCGGTTTCTTGGGCGTTTGGAACAAGCCCTTTCGACTTACGAGCGTAGCGATGAGTCGGCCGAACTGAATGAGCGGCTCGACTCACTTCAGCAACAAATTGGTGAACTACGTACAATCTACTCAGAATCACAGGTGGAGCGCAGGACACAAGGATCACTAAGACAGGTTGAACATATTGCCTCTCAGATCGTGCCAAAGCTTGACGCTGAATGGCCAGATGCACCCATAAATTTGGATGTCAGAGACCTCACAGTCAAAGTGGTGCATAGCGACCGTACGGATTATCTCTGGGAGATTGGAAGCGGCGCAAACTGGCTAGCTTACCATGTTGCTGCCACGCTCTCGCTGCAGCGCTACTTCATGGAGCTCCCGAACCATCCAGTTCCAAGTTTTTTGGTCTATGACCAACCGAGCCAGGTTTATTTTCCACGTGGTTTTGAGACGGAATTCGAATCTGAGACTGGAAGAACTCGGGATCAAGACATTGCGGCAGTAAGGGCAGTCTTTGTTGCTGTAGCCGACGAGGTGGTGCGTGCGAAGGGAAGGCTCCAGACGATCATTCTGGATCACGCTGGTCCCGACGTTTGGGGAGAAATTCAGGGTGTAACTCTTGTGGAAGAGTGGCGCGGTGAAGCTGCCTTGGTGCCGAAAGAATGGTTTGACGACGGAAATGAAGCATAGACCTTGAAAGTCCCGCCGAACTTAAAGCAAGGCATGAGTGGCACCCAAAGGAATAATATCGAATGTAAGCAAATTTAGTATTACGGCCACTTATATTGGTCTACACAGGTGTAAAAACATGAACTTTAATGAGACGCTTAAGTGCACCTCGTGCGACCAAGCCATAGACTGTCGAATAGGTATGTCGAACCGCCTTCACCAGCCCCTTAGGTTTGCTTGCCCTGGCTGTTCAGCTCCTATTGATATTGATTTGACGTTCGGAGTGGGTATGAAATTCTCGGGTGCGGAACGAGCCGAGGGGATCAGCCCTTTTGATAACACTAACCCCTTTGTAGACCTGCATTTAGATTTTCCGGTCTACATGGGAGAGTATGTGATGGGTATGACGCCGTTTATGCGTGCGATCACGCAAATTCGTCCCGAGGAATACCAACTGCACAACGCAAGACTGAATGCGTTGAACGCGGGTGCTGACAATGTCCCTTTCTTCCGAAACTGCCTGAAATTCTATCGGAACGGAAAGATAAAGCCGTTTCAAAACTGTGCCCGGCAGCGTTTCAGAGTAGCGGCAGACTCTGATTTACCGCAAGACATAAATGCAACTCTCTACAGTTTGATCGCAAAGGTAATGTGGCCGTTTGCACTACCTGGGCAAGATAGAGACACCGTCGATCAATACATGCGCGTAATTTCAGAATTGTCCCAGAGCAATAGACAAGCCACTGACGCATTCATTGATGAGGTGCATGGCACTGGCTTCGTGAAGGCGCTTCAACATGACTGCTTAGAGATTTACCCTCGGATTCTGAATGCAGAACTCGCTCTGCGCCCAGTTTTATTTTATGATTTTGACTGCGATTTTTCTGAAACACTTTTGCCGGTACGCGTGTCTACACATGATTTTGAGATGTACAAAGACATGTACAAAGATATTACGGAGATAGTATCTCGACAGCTGGTACTAATAGCAGGGGTCAACAATCTAATAAAACGTGGCAACCATAATGAATTCCAGCCTGGTATTGGCCGATTGCCCAACGGTAGAGATTTTACTCCACAAAGCCTAAACGCATTTGCGGACGTTCCATTTGGAAGGAAAATGGATTTCATCGACGACAGTTGGTTTACGCTAGAAGATGCGGCAACGGACAACCAATTACGAAACTCCATAGCGCACTACAAAACGAATTATGACGAAGTTTCTCAGGTCATAGAATACTTTCCCCGTCGAGAGGGAATGGAGGAGGAACGCTCCGAGAGCATGCAGTTCATCGAATTTATGCGGCGGATTTTGTTGGCTTATCGCGAAATGCATCGAATGCATCATTTGATCAAAGCAATCTTGTACTATCCGATGTTGATGCGTTGAGCTCCCCTGATGTTTTGGCTTGCCCAATAGAGCTAGACAGGTGTTGAAACCTATCCGGCTTTTTGCGAACGTCCCGGAGATATCCGGCGAGTTCTCGCCGCTCCCAAAAACTCGGCATATGACCTGAGCCCCATCTCTCATCCAGCTGAGTGAAGAGCCCGGGTTTTCAATTGTGGCCTCATGCGGCCTGTGACCTGAGCCCCATCTCTCATCCAGCTGAGTGAAGAGCCCGGGTTTTCAATTGTGGCCTCATGCGGCCTGGTTTTCCAGTCTGATTTTCATGGTGAACTCGGCAGGTGGGACATTGCCGAGGGCTGAATGTGGTCTTTGATGGTTGTAGTCCTCCTTCCATAGGCTAATGGCCTTGCGCGCCGCGTCGAGCGATGAGAACAGCGTCTCGTTGAGCAACTCGTCGCGGAACCGGCCCAGAAAACTCTCGACGAATGCGTTTTGTGTGGGCTTACCCGGTGCGATGTAGTGCCAGTCGACGCGTGTGTCCTGGCACCATTTGAGAACGGCCATCGAGGTCAGTTCGGTGCCATTGTCGGAGACGATGGTCCTAGGTCTTCCGCGATGCCTGATGATCTTATCAAGTTCACGGGTGACACGGATGCCCGAAAGCGAGGTGTCAGCGACAAGCGCCAGGCATTCACGGCTATAATCATCGACCACCGCAAGAACCCGGAACCGACGGCTGTCGGTAAAGGCGTCATGCACGAAATCCAGGCTCCAGCGCTCGTTCGGCCGGTCTGGCACGAGCATCGGGCGCCGGGTTCCCAAGGCCCGTTTCCTGCCTCCGCGCTTGCGCACCTGCAGCTTCTCTTCGGCATACAGCCGTCGCAGCTTCTTGATGTTCATCACAATCCCATGACGGGCGAGCATGACGTGGATGCGCCGATAACCGAAGCGCCGCCGTTCGCAGGCCACCTGCCGGATCGCACGGCGCAGTTCGGCATCGTCGGGTCGGATGCTCTTGTAGCGGACGCTGGACCGGTCAACGGCCAGCGCTTTGCACGCCCGGCGCTGGCTCACATCATGTGCCTGGCAGGCATGAGCCACAGCATCCCGTCTGGCACCGGGCGTCACCATTTTTTTGCTGCCACATCCTTCAATATGGCGTTGTCCAGCATCTGCTCGGCCAGCAGCTTCTTCAGCTTGGCATTCTCGTCCTCCAACGCCTTCAGCCGCCGCGCATCAGAGACATCCATGCCGCCGAACTTGGCCTTGTATTTGTAGAAAGTCGCCTCGCTGATCCCGTGCCGCCGGCACACATCGGCCGTCTTCACACCCGATTCCTGTTCCTTGAGCACCGCGATGATCTGTTCTTCGCTGAACCGTGAACGCTTCATTCGTCCATCTCCTTTGATCGACGGACTCTACCAAAATCTGGAGGAGGTTCAGGGGCTCAGGTCACATACTCACCACGAAATACCCCAGGTCTCGCGCTTCGAGCAGCGCGGTTTCGCCGCCGGTTGCCCTGCGAATGTCTTCTACTTGCAGGAGTGGGCGGGACTGTTCGGATAGGTTGTCGCCCGAGCCGTTCACCTGATTGTTGTTCACATTAAAGCCGCGCACCATGACACTCGTGCGGCCTGATCGGTGTTCGATTTCTCGGAGCGTGTCGGTGTCTGGCAAGCCGCGATAAAGGGTGTAAGCGACGGCCTTGCGCCAGATGCGCGCCGTTTCCTTCCCGTATTTGGATTCAATCTGCGCGGCAGCGTTTTGAAAGACGCCAAGGAAATTGATGCCGCCTTCGCGGTAAAGCGTCAGAATTTCATGGAAGTTGGACACATAAAGCTGTCCCCACTCTTCGCCAACGACCAACGCGCGCAGCGAACCATGCGCATCGGCAAAACGTTCGATAACGGCGGCAGTCATCGCGCCAACAAAAGTGCGGCTTGTTTCGCTTCGTGCAGAACCGAGAATAAAGAGTGCCGAGCGTTCGCGTTTCATATCGGCAGGATCGAATGAATTTTTCTCTGTCGCCTGACGTTGAGCAGAGCCGGGTTGAAAACCTTGAAGCCGTTCGATGATGAGAGAAGAATAGGCGTTCCACTGATCGCGCGATTGCGTGAGGCTGGCGAGCTGTCGGCACATACCAGCGTCGTCTTGCATCCGATTGTCCGACGCCCAAACGAGAAGATCGTCGGCAATCTCATCCGCGCCGCGACCATAAAAATCCCAAAGACCACCTGGCGAGCATGACCAGCGCTCGGATGGATAGAGCGCAGTGATTTTGTTGTAGGTGGCAAAAGCAGATCGAACGCCTTGTCCAATCCACCGATGCGCAGGGTTGGGATCAATCGGTACGAGATAGCTCGCTGCATCATACGCCGCTTCACCGACAATCGCTCTTAGCTTTGGTTGCTGAGCGATTTCGAGAAGCCGCGTGTTGATGTTGAAGGTTTGTCCCGGGTAGCCGTAAAGCTGACCGGGGTTGATGAAGAGGACGCGGTAGCCTTGCCGTTCCAATGTCTTCCATGACACCCAGGCAAGCTCTGCATCTTTTGGATCAGTGACAATCTTTGAAAGATGTTCAGTGCGCGGCGACACCAGATTGACGCCGAGGAAGCGCGTCAGTTTTCCTTTGCCTGCTTGGGCGTCAATCGCAACCGGCTCTGTGCCGTCATAGATAATGGGCGTTCCATTCATAAACCCGATTTCAATGCCGTGTTTGATGGTGCGGGAGACCGGCACAAGATCGTTCATAGCAAGCCATCCTTTTTCAGTGCGTCGGTATCGTTCAACCTTGAATGACCGAGCGAGCCACTTGGATTGGCTTTGAGCATCGCTTCCATTTGCTCGGCAGCGCGCGCATCCGCCTTCGCTCTGGCGATGCGCGCCTCGGCGGCATCCTTCCAGGCGAGGCGTTGCTGGTGATGGGATTCAAGGCTCCAAAGAAACTGGTGCGTTTCTGTGAGAAAGCGGAGGAGCATCATTGGTGTTCCTCCTCATCGTTCCAGCTTGCATAGTGGAAAGGCTGGCGCGGCTGCGGAGGTTGCGGCGGCAATTGCTGAACGATCTGCCGGGGTTCAGGCACGACCGGTTGCACATCGTCGTCTTCCTCATCGCCAAAGTAGAACGAGAAGAGCGATCCAAACGCATAACCGCCAACAGCAGCGATCAGATAAAAGTGTGGAACGAAATCCTCGCCCATGATGAGCTGAACCGCGAGGACGCCGAACGGGCATCCGACAGAAGACATCACGCCGCTAAGAAGTATGAGCCGTGCTTTGAAAGGCGTGAAGAGGATCGAACCGACGCGCTTGGGCTTTTCCCACGCGAACAACGCAACCATTGAAATGAAAACGCACGCCACGACAGCGGCAGCGATGAACACAAAGGCGAGAACTGCAATCCCAATAAGTAGGATCGATAATTGCGCCGAGAGGGCGGCGTTTTGGTCATTGTTGTAAGACATTTGTCTTCTCCTGAAATGGCCTAAAGACCGAGCTTGAGGCCGGTTGACGTTTCCCGGCCTCGCGCCGGGGACGAAATGGATTTGGAAAAACGCAGGAAGCGGCCAACGTCTTTGCGAAGCTCGCGCAGTTGGTCGGCTTGCTCGTTGCGCAAGTCTTTGATGCGCTCTTGCAGCCTTGATCGCTGTTCAAGCTGCGTTTGGATGAGCGATTGACGTTGTTCCGCGTGACGATCTCTCGTGGCGGCGGCTTCACTCTCGTTGAAGGCGCGCACTTCCTGAAAGCGCCCGGTGAGCCGGTGCCACAGGCCGCGCAGACCGCGTGGCAGTCTTGCCGTGCGAATGAGATTTTCCCGATCCCATTCGGTGCGTTGATTTTGTTTGAGCGCAGCGCGCTCCAGCCGGTGGCGTTGAGTGAGCGCGGTTTTTTCATCGTTCAGTTCTTTCGCGCGCGTCGAAAACGCGGTGCGAGATTCTTGAACATGCCGACGAATGGCAGGCGTCATGCGCTCGCCGATGACTTTGCGCGTTTCTTCGACACCTGGAAGATCGTCGGGCTTACCAAGCCGCGCGGTGACCTCTTTGGTCTTGCAGTTCAGAAGCCGTGATAGAGCATAGACCTCGCCGTTATGGTCGAGCGCGACGAATCCGCGTCGATCACCCTTTGCGAGGAACAGGCCGTTCTCTTGCAATGCGCTGGCAAAGGCGCGCGCACCGTCCGATAGTTTCCAAGCCTCTTGTGCGACTTGCTTCAACCAGCGCGGATCAATCCCCTGGCGTTTGGCTTGCTGCCATTCCGCTAAATTGAAGTTTGTCGGATTGCGTTCGGAAGCGCTCTTTAATCCTTCCGGCAGCTTCCAACCGTTTTCGAGATAGAGATCGCGCGATACCGATTGCAGCTTGGTTTTGAAAAACGAGAGCTGCTTTGCCGTCATGGTCTGCGCGTCGATACGCGACCACACGCAATGCGCATGGCGACGACCTTCTTTCTCATGGAAGACAATCGCGCGTGGCTGGCCTTGGAGTCCGAGCCGGTCTTCGATGCGATTGATGGTCTCCTCGAAGAGCTCCACCGGCACCTGTTCTTGTTGCGGCGGATTAAGGCTCAGCGAGAAAAGATACTGACGGCAGTTCGTGCCGCGTGAGATCGCTTCACTTTCCTTGAAGGCGTCTTTGAGATTGTTGGACGCGAACCCGCGCAACTCGTGCAGCGCAATATGCTCGTTATCATTGAGCTTCATAAGATGGGCGGCCAGGTCTTGACCGCCGCCGCGTTGGGAGGCTTTCAAAATCATTGATCCGCCTCCTGCAATCCGAGCGCCTGGACAAGAAGGCGGCGCACGCCACGCACGTCCTGAACGGCTCTCAGAAGTACGCTTTCGGTTTCCGGCGTGAGCGGCAGAACGCCGATAGATGCGGCGTGAGCAATTTCGCTCAGAGATTTGGCGAGGTCGCCATTGCCGAGAAGAGCAAGGGCTTGCGCCAATGCTTGACGGTCTTTGATAGACAGCCCCGACCGGCGCAGCCGAAGCGGTGCGCCGAGTGCCTTGGCCTTGATATATGCACTGAGAGGCGCGCCTTTCGCTTCATCCAGCAGCTTTGCGAGTTCAGCATCATTCAAACGAATGCTGAACGGCGCAGGCCGCTTGCGCTTTGGTTTATGAGGTTTAGGTGTGGCCGATGCCGCAAATTCAGTGACTACGGACATGGCGGCACCGGAGGCTTTTGCCTCAGGTGCTTAAGTTGGGTGTCCCAATCGGCCAGGACTTCGAGCAATTCGTTCGAAGTGTCGCCATCAAGGCGCGCCATCATTTGAACCCTTCGCAGCGTTTTGCCGGGCATGTCGGCCGCGGCAGCATCCGGTCGATGCAATGCACTGGCGGGCTCGTGTCGGCTCGCGTGTTTTTTCGCCGCCCGGGATCCGCCTTCGGGACCGGCGGCGTGCGTCTGCGTCCCTGTCCGGCAGCCCGCGGGACATTCCCGCCCCGGAAAAGGCCTTGACACCTTCGTGCCCCGACGACCGGTGCGGGGTGGATGCGGCCGCCGGCGGCGATGCCGGCGCGCGGCGCCACAACCGACCGCTTGAATTTGGAAAAGGCCTGTCAAGGCAATATTAGAACAATAAATGGAAATAAAAATACAACTTGTGATAGCGTATACAAATCGAGATGCTTATAGTCGCTCCATCACCAAAGGAGCCGGCCATGGGCATACACCCTTTTGACAACGGATTTCATGTTACGCCGGAGCAGATCGACCAGTTCCGGCGGGATGGATTTGTCAAACTCGACGGTTTCCTCAATGCGGACGCGGTGGCGACGCTGCTCGACCGCGTCGACGTCGAGATGAGCCGGGCGCCGGACAATTTCAAAAGCGAGTTCAGCCGGCTCAAATATGATTTCGAAAGCGAGAAGACCGATGTCTACGAGCTCCTCGAACGCCCCTACTTCCAACAGGCACTCACATCACTGGTCGATCGCGATCTGTTCCTGACTTTCGAATTGTGTTTCGAACTGGAAAAGAACGTCAGCAAGGGTTTTCCCTGGCATGTCGGCGTGCAGAGCTTCGGCTATCAGGTCGCCGAGGAATTCGGGTGCACCATCTGGGCGCCGCTCCATCCGATCGACACGAAAAGCCAGCGCGGCGGCATGGCCTATGTGCCCGAACATGTCGTCTCCGGCCGGTTCATTTACGACCAGATCGAGCCGGCGATCATCTCGACCCTGGAAGCCAAGGAACGGGCCGGCATCAAGACGAGCATGGACGACTATTTCGCCATGCGGTCGGGCATCCTGAATTCACCGACCATGATGGATATTCTGGCCTTCCATCAGGTGGAGGACGATTTCGCGCCGGGCGACGTTCTGTTGTTCAACAAATATGTCGTCCATCGCAGCGTCATGCTCGGCGAAGGCGCGTTGCCGCGGCGCGCCGCCTTCGTCATGCGGTTCGTCGACATCGACTCCCATTACGACCTGCAGCGGGCCATGAACCTGGAATATCCGGCCGAGAAATACGGCTACAAGGCCTTCACCCGCTCGCATATCGAGATCGGCGCGCCCGACGGCGCCCGCCTTGCCGATTGCTCCTATTTCGCCGACCGCGACCGCCGGATGATCCGGCGCGCGCCCACCCCGCCAACCCAGTTGAGGGCCGCCCATGGAAACCCGTAACGTCGTCTTCATCGCCCTGTTTGCGGCCATCGTGGCGGCCCTGGCGGTCTTTCCGCCGATCACGCTTCCCCTGGTCGGCGTTCCGATCACCGCGCAGTCGCTCGGCGTGATGCTGGCCGGCGGCGTTCTCGGCGCCGTCCGCGGCGGGCTGGCGGTCGTCCTGTTTCTCGTTCTTGTTGCGATAGGCCTGCCGCTTCTGGCGGGCGGCCGGGGTGGCTTCGGCGTGTTTCTGGGGCCGAGCGGCGGTTTCCTTGTCGGCTGGATCGTCGCGGCCTATGCGATCGGATACATGACGGAACGGCTTTGGCATCGCCTCAACTACCTGGTTGCGGCGGGCATATGCTTCGCGGGCGGCGTGGTGCTGCTCTATGCGATCGGTGTTCCGTGGAGCGCGTTCGTTGCCGAAATCCCGATCGGAACGGCCCTTGCAGGCTCTCTGCCCTTCATCCCCGGGGATATCATCAAATGTCTGATCGCAGCCGGCGTCATGGTCATCGTCAAGCGCTCCTACCCGATCATCACGCCGAAATCGCCGGCCATGCCCCAGACGGGAATGTAACGCCCGCCCGTTCCGTCGTGATCGAGTTTGCCGACGTCTCGGTGGAAAAGAACGGCGTCCCCATTCTGAAAGACATCACCGTTCGTCTTTCGGAACGGCGCATCGGCGTCATCGGCCGGAACGGCTCGGGCAAGAGCACGTTTGCGCGGCTGTTCAACGGCATCGAAGCGCCCAGCGCGGGGACGGTGACGCTCAACGGCGTCACCGAACGCAAGGCGCTCAGGCGGCATGTGGGTTTCGTGTTCCAGAACCCGGACAACCAGATCGTCTACCCGATCGTGTCAGAGGATCTGGCATTCGGGCTCAAGAACCTCAAACTGCCGCGGGACGAAACGCAGGCCAGGATCGACGAGGTGCTGGCCCGGTTCGATCTCGCCCATCTGCGCGACCGCTTCACGCACCAGCTCAGCGGCGGCGAAAAGCAGATGGTCGCGCTGGCCGGCGTTCTGGTAATGCGGCCGACGATGATCGTTCTGGACGAGCCGACCACGCTGCTCGACCTGTGGAACAAGCGGAAATTCATGGCGGCCATCGACGCGTTGGACGAGCCCGTCGTCGTCGTGTCGCACGATCTCGATCTGCTCGGGCATTTCGACCGTGTCCTTCACATCGAAGACGGTTCGATCGCGGGCGACGGCAGGCCCGGACCCGTGCTGGCCCGCTATGTGGCAGGCTCGCAATGCTGACCGACCTTTACGTGTTCGGCGACAGCCCGCTCCACCGGACCCGGCCGGTCGTCAAGATCACAGCGCTCGTGGTGTTCTGCAGCACGCTCTTCATCGTCGAGGGCTGGGCCTCCGTGCTGGTGGCGGGCGCGCTGGTTGTGACGGGCTTCGCGGTCGCCGGGCTGAAGCCCCGACATGCCTTCGTGTCCGTTCGCCCCGCCTTGTGGATTCTGGCCGCGATCTTCGCCGTTCAGGCCTATTTGACCGATGTCGTCTTTGCCGGGTTCGTCGTTGCGCGCTTCGTCGTCCTCATTCTGGCGGCGGCTCTGGTCACCCTGACGACGCGGACCAGCGAGTTCGTCGACGGCATTTTGTCGGCACTGACCTACGCGCCGGCCTGGGTCCCCAAGGAACAGATCGCGCTGGCGATCTCGCTGTGCCTGCGGTTCATTCCGCTGGTGCGTGCGGTGCTCGAAGATGTGCGGCAGGCACAGAGCGCACGCGGGCTCGACCGAAACCTGACCGCCCTTCTGGTGCCGCTGGTGGTCCGCACGCTGAAGACCGCGGACGAAGTCTCCCAGGCCGTCTATTCCCGGTCGTTCGACTGAACGCAGACGCCAATCAGCGCACGAAGATCGCGCGGAAATCGTTGACGTTGGTGCCGGTCGGCCCGGGCACGAACAGATCGCCGATCCGGTCGAAGGCGGACCAGGCGTCGTTGTTTGTCAGAAAGGCTTGCGGATCGCCGCCGGCGGCGCGCAAGCGAGCGATGCTTCCCCCGTCGGCGAACGCACCGGCATTGTCCTCGGACCCGTCGATCCCGTCCGTATCGGCGGCCAAAGCGGTCACCCCGTCGACGCCGTCGATCGTCTGGGCCAGCCCCAAGAGGAACTCGGTGTTGCGGCCGCCCTTGCCCTTGCCGCGGACCGTCACCGTCGTCTCGCCGCCGGACAGGACCACAACCGGCCTGGCGAACGGCCGGTCGCGCAGCGCCACCTCGCGGGCGATCGCGCCGTGCATCCCCCCGATGTCGCGCGCCTCGCCCTCGATGGCGTCGGACAGGATCACGGCCTCAATCCCCGCGTCGCGCGCGGCCCGGGCCGCCGCCTCCAGCGACACGCCGGCCGAAGCGATGATGCGCACTTGGTTGCGCGCAAGGCGCGGATCGTCCGGTGTGACGCCCGATTCGGCGGCGCCGCTTATGTGCCCGACGATCGCCGGCGGCAGCTCAAGACCATGCGCATCGATCATCGCAAGCGCGTCGGCGCGCGAGACCGTGTCCGGCACGGTCGGGCCGGAGGCGACCTGCGCCGGATCGTCGCCGGGAATGTCCGAGACGATCAGGCTGACGACACGGGCCGGGTGCGCCGCAAGGGCCAGCCGCCCGCCCTTGATGCGCGAGAACTGCTTGCGCACCGCGTTCATCACCGTAATCGGCGCGCCCGAGGCCAGAAGCACCTCGTTGAGAGCGATCTCGTTTGCCAGCGTGAATCCTTCGGGCGGCGCCGGCAGAAGCGCGGAACCCCCGCCGGAGATCAGCGCCACGACCAGATCGTCCTCGCCAAGATCGGAAACGGTGTCGATCAGGCGCTGCGCGGCGGCAAGGCCCGCCTCGTCCGGCACGGGATGGCTGGCTTCGAGAACCTCGATGCGCTCGCAGGACACCGCATAGCCATAGCGTGTGACGACGACGCCGCCGAGAGCACCCGGCCAGTGCCGCTCGAACGCTCGGGCGAGCTGGGCGGCGCCCTTTCCGGCGCCGACCACAACCGTGCGCCCCTTGGGCGGGGCGGGCAGGTTGGCGGCAATGCAGATCTCCGGGTCGGCGGCGGCGATGGCCGCATCGAACAGGCCGGTGAGGAAAGCGCGCGGATCGTCGATCATCAAACCTCCATATCGACGACGGTGATGCCGTCAAGGCCATCGACGGTTAGCCCGGCCAGCCGTTCCCCAATGTCCCGGTGCCGGTCATCCGCCAGATAGGCATCGCGCGCCGCCGCATCGGTGAAGTCGACCCAGAATGCGTCGCGATTGCCGCGAATGAGGTCCGTTTCCACACTGACATTGGGGCCGGCGTGGAAACCGGTCATGCCCGGCAGATGATCCCCGAGCGCGGCCAGTTCGGCGTAGAGTGCGGCCTTGGTCGCGGCGCCCACATCGTCGCGAAAGCGCAGCATCACGAAGTGGCGGATCATGCGGTGTCCCTTTCCGGCACGGCCAAGGCTCACTGACATCATCCGCACATCGCCCGTCATGGCAAGGCACGGACATTGGTACGTGCCGTCCCCGGCCCTATATTGAGCCAGCCATGACCATCGATTTCGACAATTCCTATGCGCGCCTGCCCGAGAAGTTCTTCACCCGGCAGGCGGCCGCGCCGGTGCCCGAGCCGCAACTGGTGCGGCTGAACGTGCCGCTCGCCGCCGAACTGGGGCTCGATGCGGGCTGGCTGGCTTCGCCCGCCGGCGTCGCCATGCTGGCCGGCAACGCCTTTCCGGACAATGCAGCACCGCTCTCGATGGCCTATGCGGGCCACCAGTTCGGCAATTGGGTGCCGCAGCTTGGCGACGGGCGGGCGCTTCTGATCGGCGAAGTGGTCGATGTGAACGGCCGGCGCCGCGACATCCAGCTCAAAGGGTCGGGGCCGACCCCCTGGTCGCGGCGCGGCGACGGGCGCGCGGCGCTCGGGCCGGTTCTGCGCGAATATATCGTGTCCGAGGCGATGTCCGCGCTCGGCGTGCCGACGACGCGCGCGCTGGCGGCGGTGACGACGGGCGATTATGTGATCCGCGAAGACCGGCTGCCCGGCGGGGTTCTGACCCGCGTCGCCGCCAGCCACATCCGGGTCGGCACGTTCCAGTACTTCTATGCGCGGCAAGACCATGAGGCGGTAAGGGCGCTGGCCGATCATGTGATCGACCGGCACGATCCGGACGCGCGCAAGGCGGACAATCCTGTCGCCGCAATGCTCGAAGGCGCCATTGCGCGTCAGGCGCGGCTGATCGCCCGCTGGCTGTCGCTCGGCTTCATCCATGGCGTCATGAACACCGACAACATGACCCTGTCGGGCGAGACGATCGACTATGGCCCGTGCGCCTTTCTCGACGAATACGATCCGCAGAAAGTGTTCAGTTCGATCGACCAGTTCGGCCGCTATGCCTATGGCAACCAGCCATCCATCGGCCACTGGAATCTGGCCAATCTGGCGCAATCGCTGGTGCCGCTGCTCGACGAGAATGCCGACAGATCGGTCGAGATCGCGCGGGAACTGCTCGAAGGCTACGGCACGGCATTCGCCGACGCCTATGCAGCGGAAATGACCGCGAAGATCGGCCTTGCCGAACCGCGTGACGGCGACATGAGGCTGGTTCAGGACCTGTTGAATCTGATGGCCGAAGATGGCGCGGATTTCACCAACACGTTCCGCGTGCTGTCCGCGCTCGGCCGGGAAGCGGGCGATACCGACGACGGCTTTGTCGGACAGTTTGTCCAACGGGACGCTGCCCGCGGCTGGCTCCCAGCCTGGCGGACCCGGCTTTCCCAGGAAGCGCGGGACGACGCGGCGCGGATTGCCGCCATGAAGGCCACCAATCCGGCGATCATCCCCCGCAATCACCGGGTCGAGGCGGCGATCGCCGCCGGCTATGCGGGCGATTTGTCGGTCTTCAGCGCGCTCACCGAGACGCTGGCCGACCCGTTCGCCGACCGCATGGCGGACGATCCGCTGACCCTGCCGCCGGCGCCGGAGGAGGTGGTGCAACAGACCTTCTGCGGGACTTGAACGACCGGCGGAAACCGGCAAGAGTCCGATGCGGGAGGAATGGCCATGGATGCAGCGATCACCGGCTGGGCGCATACACGTTTCGGCCGTCTGGACGATGAGACAGCCGAAACGCTGATCGGTCGGGTGGCCGAAGAGGCGCTCGACCATGCGGGCCTCGATGCCACCGAGGTCGATGCGGTCTTTGTCGGAACCTTCAATGAGGGCTTTTCGCCGCAGGGGTTTCCCTCGACCCTCGCCTCTCTGCGGGTCGGTGCGCTGCGCCATGCGCCCGCCGTGCGCCTCGAAAATGCCTGCGCGACGGGCAGCGCGGCGATCCATGCGGCGCTCGACGCGCTCGCCGCAAGACGTATCCGCACCGCGCTCGTCATCGGCGTCGAGAAGATGACGGCGGTGCCGGGCGACGAGGTGGGCGACATTCTGCTGAAGGCCTCCTATGTGCCGGAGGAAGCGGACATTGAGGGCGGTTTCGCCGGCATGTTCGGCAGGATCGCCGATCTCTACTTCCAGGCCCATGGCGACCAGCGCGACGCGCTCGCACTGATCGCGGCAAAGAACCACGCCAACGGCGCGCAGAACCCGCTCGCCCATATCCAGAAGGATCTCGGCTTCGAGTTCTGCGCGACCGTCTCCGACAAGAACCCGATCGTGGCCGGCCCCTTGCGGCGCACCGACTGTTCGCTGGTGTCGGACGGCGCGGCGGCGCTCGTCATCACCAATCTGAACGAGGCGTGGCACGCGCCGCGCGCGGTGGGCTTCCGCGCGACCGCCCATGTCAGCGACTACATGCCGATCTCCCGGCGCGACGTGATCGCGTTCGACGGCGCCCGCAAAGCCTGGGCGCAGGCCATGGAGACGTCGAAACTGTCGCTCGACGATCTGAGTTTCGTCGAGACCCATGACTGCTTCACCATTGCCGAACTGATCGAATATGAAGCGATGGGCCTCGCCGAACCGGGCCAAGGGGCAAGGGTGATCGCCGAGGGCGAAACGACGATCGACGGCTGGCTGCCGGTGAACCCGTCGGGCGGGCTGAAGTCCAAGGGCCACCCCGTCGGGGCCACCGGCGTTTCGATGCATGTGATGGCGGCCAAACAACTGTGCGGCGAGCCCGCCGGCGCAACGGTGGCCGACGCCAAGACAGCGGGCATCTTCAACATGGGCGGGACGGCGGTCGCCAACTATGTGTCGATCGTCGAGCGGCTCAGGTAGCCGAGATGGGCTCCGGTTTTCCGCGCCGCTCCGACCGGGTGATGAATCTGGGGCATTTCCTGACCCAGGCCGCCGCACGGCGCGGCGATCATCCGGCGATGATCCGCGGCAACATCGTCCGCAGCTATGGCGAGATGAACGCCCGCGCCAATGCGATCGCCCATGCCCTCGCACGGATGGGCATTGGCAAGGGCGACCGGGTGCTGATGCATTCGGCGAACGAACTGGACTATCCCGAAGCCATGTATGCGGTCTGGAAGGCGGGCGGCGTCATCGTGCCGACCAATTTCCGGCTCGGGCCCGGGGAAATCGCGCGCATGGGCGTCGCCGCCGGCGCGAAGGCGTTTGTCGGCAATGCGCGCTTTGCCGATCACGTCACCGCCGTGCGCGACGCGGGATTTGCCGGCGACCGCGAGATCATCATCGGCGGCAATTATGACGATCTGGTCGCCGCCCACAAGGCAGACGGCCCTTTCCGGGAAGCCGAAGTCGATTACAGCGACCCGGCCTGGCTCTTCTTCACCTCGGGCACGACCGGCAATCCGAAGATGGCAGTCCTGACCCACGGCCAGCTTGCGTTCGTCTTCAACAATCATGCCGCCGACCTGATGCCGGGCCTGTCGCACGCGGACGCGTCGCTCGTCATCGCGCCGCTGTCGCATGGCGCCGGGCTGCATCTGTTCATCCAGATCACGCGCTGCGCCACGAACGTCCTGATGTCCGGCGACGGTTTCGACCCCGCCGAAGCTTGGGCGCTGATCGAAAAGCATCGCATCTCCAACATGTTCACCGTGCCGACCATCGTCAAACGGCTGGTCGAGCATGAGGCGGTGCACGAGCACGATCATACGAGCTTGCGGCATCTGATCTATGCCGGCGCGCCCATGTACCGCGCCGACCAGAAAAAGGCGCTGGATGTGCTCGGGCCGGTGCTGGTGCAATATTTCGGCATGGGCGAGGTGACCGGCGCCATCGCGTGGCTGCCGGCGGACGAGCATTCGCTCGACGACGGGGCGATGCGGGTCGGGTCGTGCGGCTTTGCGCGCATGGGGATGGAACTGGCGATCCTTGACGAAGCGGGCGAGCCGAAGCCCGCCGGCGAAACAGGCGTGATCGCGACGCGCGGCCCCGCGGTCTGCGCGGGCTATTACAACAATGACGCGGCGAACGACGAAGCCTTCGTCAATGGCTGGTTCGTCACCGGCGATGTCGGTCACTTGGACGAGGGCGGCTATCTCTACATCACCGGCCGGCAGTCCGACATGTACATCTCCGGCGGCTCGAACATCTATCCGCGCGAAGTCGAGGAAAAGCTGCTCGAGCACGACGGGATCGCCGAAGTGGCGATCGTCGGCGTGCCCGATGCCGAATGGGGCGAGGTGGGCGCCGCAGCCGTCGTCGTCGAAGCGGGCACCGCGCTCGATGTGGCAGCGCTGCGCGCCTGGATCGCCGAACACGTGCCGCGCTACAAACAGCCCAAACACATCGCCTTCTGGGACGAGTTGCCCAAGTCCGGCTATGGCAAGATCGAAAAGAAGACGGTGAAAGCGCGGCTGATCGAAACCGGCGCCGTGCCGGCGGTCGCGGCGGCGCAATGATCCGGGCGCCCGACATCGAACCCTTTTACATGGTCCATCCCGGCCCGGTTGCGGCGCGGCGCATCGAATGGGCCGGATCGCGCCTGGTCGAAGCGACCGGGCACATCGATGGCGCCGGGCGCAGCCTGCTCGACGTGATCGCTGCCTTCGCCGTCGCCCATGGTGTCGAAAGCGGCACCGGGCGAATATCCGATTGCGCCCTGACCGCCACCCGCTTCACCACCGGCGGGCCGGCGCGCGACGGCAAGGCGGCCAACTACACCTACATCCGCGATCTCGGCGCCGGGCATCTGCCCTGGGGCACGTTCAGCTACGGCCGCACGCCCGACGGCGCGCCGTTCGTTCATTGCCACGCCAGGGTCGAAGCGCAGGGAATCGCGCAGCCAGCGGGCGGGCATCTTTTTCCCGCCGACTGCATGGTCGAAGGCGAGCCGAAAATCGATCTGTGCGGATTGCCGGACATCGATCTGGTCCAGATGCCGGACGCCGAGACGCTGCATTCGGTTTTTGAGGTCGAAGAAGGATCACGGGACCGCAACACCGAGGCCCTGTTTGTGCGCGTTCGGCCCAACGAGGACGTCACCCATGCCGTGGAAGCCGCGTGCCGGGCAGCCGGTATCACCGACGCCGACATCGCGCCATCGCTCGGCAGCCTGAATGCCCCGGCGCTGACCGGCGCAGGCCGCGATCGCCGCGCGCTCGCCCATGTCGGCATGGAGGCCCTTGCCTTCACCGGAACGGTGCGCGGCGGCCGCGCCGCGCTCGATGTCATTGCGGTCGACGAGGCCGGCAACCCGCACGAGGGTCGGCTGGCGCGCGGCCTGGGCCCGGTTTGCGTGACGGCGGAAATCGCCCTCGTCCGGCGCTGAACACCGTCAGCCGGTGGCGATCTCGTACAGCTTGGCCGAGCGGGCGCCCGAGCGGCAATAGGCCAGGACCGGACCCGGCATTTCGGACAGCGCCGCCTTCATGTCGGTGACGTTCTCGGGCGTCAGTCCCACCTGGTTGGAGACCGGAATGTAGCGCGCTTCGAGCCCGGCGGCGGCGGCGGCGGCGCTGATCGCGTCAAACTGCGGTTCGGCGGGCGCTTCGCCGTCTGGGCGGTTGCAGATGACGGCCTTGAAGCCTGCCTCGGCGATCGCCGGCATCTGCTCGGGATCCAATTGCCCGGCAACGGCAAAATCGTCATTGATGGTCTTGTAGAGCGCATTTTCGTCTGGCGTCGGCATGGTCGGATGTCCCCGTTTGGCATGATGTGGCGGCCGGTCAAGCCGAGCCGCCATCGGTATATTTGCAACATCTAATATAACGGGGCACCGATTGCGAGAGCATCGGCGTTTTTTCCGGGCCAACGCCGCCGGCGGGCAAAAACGGGATTTCCCCGCCGGCCGTTTGTCGGTTTGTTTACCCTGCGACAGGCTTTCGGCCCCGCTTAAGCATTTGGTTCTTTCCTTGCGTCACCATCGCGACCCGACATGCACCTTGATGGGGTGAGGACGACGTGCGCACAAACGACCAGTTTTGCGACAAGGCCACGGAGCGGATGATCCGCCGCGTCCGGCTCGGCTATTGGACCGCGCTTCTGGTGATCGCCCTGATGGCGATGGGCACGTTTCTACTGGTCGACAGCGCCATTTCGACGCAACGCTCGGTCAACAAGCTCGTCCACATCGCCGGCGAACAGCAGATGCTGTCGCAGCGCATCGTGCTGCTGACCAACACGGCGACCGTCGAACGGGGCCGCTTCCGCCGCGCATCCTCGCTGAGCCATCTGCGCGATGCGGTGAACGATTTCGAGCGCAATTTCCGGACGCTGGAGATCAAGCTCGATCGCGACAAGGCGAGCGACGCGGTGCGTGCGATCATGACCGAGGCGCCGCACGATGTGAACTTTTTCAGCCGGGACCTGCTGGTCAAGGCGCGCGCCTTCCTCGCCGAGGCGGGCGCCAACCCCCAAAGCGACGTCCGCCCGCTGCCGCAATTGTCGGCAACGGCGGTGCTGGCGGGCTATGCGATGCTCAGCGATCACGTCGCCATGGAGGCGCAGCGCGGCATCGACAGGACATCCTCCCTGCACCGCATGGTCTTCATGATGATGATGCTGGTCCTCGCGCTGGAGGCGCTTTTGATCTTCCGGCCCCTCGTCGGCGACATCGTGCTGAAAACCGGCGATCTGATCCGCACCCGCAACGACATGGCCTTCATGGCGCAGCATGACCAGTTGACCGGCCTTTTGAACCGCAAGTCGATCGAGGATCACGTGCACCGGATGACCAGCGAAGGTGCCGCCGAGCGCCCGTTCGCGCTGATGCATGTCGACATGGACGACTTCAAATCGATCAACGACACCTACGGCCATGCGGTGGGCGATGCCTTCCTGATCGAGATCGCCAAGCGGATCAGCAAGGGGCTTCGCGAAAAGGATGCGGTGGCACGCTTTGGCGGCGACGAGTTCGTCGTCGTGCTGGACGGCGTCAGGACCCATCAGAACGCCCGCGCCGTCGCCGAGCATGTCGCAACGCTGATCGGCAAGCCGGTGCATTTCGGCGACATCACGATCGATCCGAAGGCCAGTATCGGCACCGCGCTGTGCCCGGAGGACGCGGACGGCTTCGACGAACTGATGTTCGCCGCCGATCTGGCCATGTATCACGCCAAGAGCGGCGGGCGCGGCCGGTTCAGTGCCTTCGACCCCCAGATGCGCGCCGACTATGAAAGCCGCCTGAAGGCCGGCTCCGCACCGGTCGGCGACGTGCCGCTCAAGCGCACGGCCTGATCGCCCTTCGCCGCAGCAGCCTGTTCATAAGGCGGACATGAGCGTGTGCGCCGGTTCTCCGGCGACCGCGCCTTGCCTATATTGCGGCGATGAGCATTCGCCGCCTCGATGAAACCATCGTCAACCGGATCGCCGCCGGCGAGGTCGTCGAACGACCCGCCTCGGTGATCAAGGAGCTGGTCGAAAACGCCATCGATGCCGGCGCGTCCCGGATCGAGATCGCGACCGCCGGCGGCGGCAAGACGCTGATGCGCGTCATCGATGACGGCCACGGCATGGCACCGGCGGAACTGGCGCTGGCGGTGTCGCGCCACTGCACGTCCAAGCTCGACGACGGGCTCGACGCGATCGCCACGCTCGGATTTCGGGGCGAGGCGCTGCCCTCGATCGGGTCGGTCGCGCGGATGCGCATCCGTGCGAGGCGGCACGGTTCCGACACCGGCGCGGAAATCGCCGTCGATGGCGGGCATGTCGATGGCCCGCGCCCCGCCCCGGCCAATCGCGGCACGCTTGTCGAGGTGCGCGACCTGTTCTTTGCAACACCGGCGCGGTTGAAGTTCCTCAAAGGCGAGCGCGCGGAGAACTCCGCCGTGTCCGATGTCGTCAAGCGCATCGCCATGGCGTTTCCGGCGATCCATTTCACGCTGAGTGGACCCGACCGGTCGATGCTGGACTATTCGGCCGCCGGGCAGCCCGAAGACGGTCTGCTCAGGCGGATCGGCCAGGTTCTCGGTCGCGATTTCATCGACAATGCCGTGCCGGTCGAAGCCGAAAAGGAGGGCATCCGGCTGCGCGGCCTGGTCGGGCTGCCTTCATTCCATCGGGCATCGGCAAACCAGCAGTTCGCCTATGTCAATGGCCGGCCGGTGCGCGACAAGCAGATATTGGGTGCGCTGCGCGGCGCCTATTCGGACATGCTCGAACGCGGCCGGCATGCGGCGGCGGTGCTGTTCATCGAAATCGATCCGGCCGATGTGGACGTCAACGTCCATCCGGCCAAGGCCGATGTGCGTTTCCGCGATCCGGGCCTGGTGCGGGCGCTGATCGTCGGCGGGGTGCGGCGCGCGCTGCACGAGGCCGGCATCCGCGCCTCGACGCGCGACGCCGACCGGCTGGCTGCGGCCTTTCTGGCACCGTCCGAACCGGTGCGGAACGGCTCGCCGTCAGCGGGTGGAACATCGGCGACGCATGGCTGGCAGGCACCGCTTTCGGCGATGGCCAACGAGACCGGATTTTCGGAAGCTACGCAAGCCCGGTTCGAGACCGCACCCGGCGCCCCGCCCGCTTCGGCCGACACCGCCGCCGGGACGGATATGGATCACCCGCTCGGTGCGGCGCGGGCGCAACTGCACGACACCTACATCCTGGCGCAGACCGGCGACAGCGTGGTCCTGGTCGACCAGCATGCGGCCCATGAGAGGCTGGTCTTCGAAGGGTTGAAGACGGCGATGCACAGCCGCCCCCTGCCCGCGCAGATGCTTCTGGTGCCCGAGATCGTCGATCTCGACCCGGAGCGGGCGGCCGAACTCTGCGCAATGGCCGAGACGCTTGCCCGCTTCGGCCTTGAGATCGAACCGTTCGGTCCCGGCGCGGTCGCGGTACGCGCAACGCCGGCCATGCTCGGCGAGACCGATGTCGCCGGCCTGATCGCCGACCTGTCGGACACACTGCACGCCGACGCGGCGAACGGCGGTGACGACGCGGCCGACCGCCTGCGCGACCGGCTGGAAGCGGTCGCCTCGACCATGGCCTGTCACGGATCGGTCCGCGCGGGCCGCCGCATGCGGCCGGCGGAGATGGACGCGCTGCTCCGGCAGATGGAACGGACGCCGGGCTCCGGCACATGCAACCACGGCCGGCCGACCTTCATCGAACTCAAACTGTCGGATATCGAGCGGCTGTTCGGACGGCGCTGAATACGGCACCGGCCGGCGCGGCGCCATGACGCCGACGACCGGTTTTCCTTGACGCAAGCGCCGATTTGTGGCCTTTCGCCCGGGTCGGAGAGCGCAATGAACATCCACGACATTCCAAGTTCCAACGAGGCGAAGGTCCGCTATCTGGACGCCGATTTCCGGGTCATCACACCGGGCACCTTCGTGCGCTGCGCGATCACCGGCACGCCGATCCCGATCGATGAGCTGAAATACTGGAGCGTGGCGCGCCAGGAAGCCTATGTCGACGTCAAGGCATCGCTTCAGGCCGAACGGGAAGCCGGCGCGCTGCCGACGCAATCGCGCTAACGTTCAAGTCTCCGCTGCTGGTAGCGCCGCTCTGTGGCGGTGATGATCGCGTCCATGTCGGCGGCGGTCTCAAATGTCAGGGCGACGGGCAGCACATGGGTGCGTGCGCGCAGTTCGGCCAACGGCCCTTCCCGATGCGACAGGCGCACCGCGTCCTTTTCGGTCGTCACCAGTTCCAGCCCCTCGGCATCGGCCTTGCCGATCAGCGCGCGCGCATCGGCGTCGGTGAACATGTGATGATCGCCGAAGGAGCGTGTGGCCGCCAGCATGCAGCCATAATGGTGCAGCGTCTCGTAGAACTTGCCCGGATCGCCGATGCCGCAATAGGCCAGCACCTGGCGGCCCGAGATCGCCCGCACATTGGCCGGCCGCAGATGGGCCTGCATGACCGGCTTGCCGGCGCGGGCGGCGGCACGGATGACCCGGTCGCCGCGATCGCCGTCTCCAATGCGCAATACGGCATCCGCCAGCCGCATCTGGTCCCGCAGCGGCGCGCGCAGGGGACCTGCGGGAATGACGCGGCCATTGCCGATGCCGCGCCGCGCATCGAGCGTGATCAGCGCATAGTCCATGTGCAGCGACCGGCTCTGGAACCCGTCATCCATGATGATGAAGTCCGCGCCGTCATCGATCAGCGCCTGGGCGCTGTGGGCCCGGTTGGCGCCGATCACCGTGGGCGCGGCGCGCGCCAGAAGCAGCGCCTCATCGCCGACCGAACGCGCCGTGTCGAGCTCCGGATCGACGCGATGCGGCCGCACATGCCCGCCGCCATAGCCGCGCGAGACGATGCCCGGCCGGTAGCGGTGTTTTTCGGCGGCCTTGGCGATGGTGATGGCGGTCGGTGTCTTGCCGGTGCCGCCGACCGTCAGATTGCCGATGCACAGGACCGGCGCATTGACCCGTGCGGCGACATCGCGATCCATCCGGCGCCGCGCGACCGCGCCATAGACGAGAGCCGCCGGCGCCAGCAGCCGGGCGTTGAAACCGGGCTTTTCGTACCAGAAGGGCGGCGCCTCGTTACCAGCCAAACCGGGCCCCGCCATTGGCCACAGGCATACGATCGGCGTCGCCTTCCTCACCGGTCCGACCGGACGGCGACAGGCTGGCCTTGACGACCAGCGGCTGAATGTAGGGGTTCAGCGTCTGCCAGGTGCGTTCCAGCGCACCCTCCATGTCGGCGACCACGCCCTGGCCGGCGGCGGCCATGGCATCGCACATCGCCTCGTTCGCCAAAAGGAAATTGACCGCCTTGGCCAGCATCATCTCGTCATCGACGACGCGGGCGGCCCGGGCCTGCTGAAACCGTCCGTAGACTTCCTCGAAGTTGGACAGGTTGGGACCGGCGAGCACCGCGCATCCCAGCATGGCGGGCTCGAGCGGGTTCTGCCCCCCCTCGGCAGTCAGCGAACGGCCGACGAAGGCTATCTTGCCCATGCGCAGGTAGAGCCCCATCTCGCCGATCGTGTCGCCCAGAAAGATGTCGGCCGCATCGGTGGGAAACTTGTCGTGTGTCCGCCGGACGACGGTCAGGCCCATCTCGCCGATTGCCGCCGCCAGTTCGTCGGCGCGCGTCGGATGGCGCGGCACGATGACGGTCAGAAGCCCGGGCCAGCGCTTTTTGAGCATGGCATGCACGCGGGCGGCGGCCAGTTCCTCGCCGTCGTGGGTGGAAACGGCAAGCCAGACCGGCCGGTTCTGGATACGGGCGCGCATCTGCGCGAAAACGCCGGGATCGACGGGCGGCACCGGAACATCTGCCTTCAGATTGCCCGAGACGGTGACCGGCCGGGCGCCCAGCGCACGGAACCGCTCGCCATCCCGCTCGGTCTGGGCGGCAACGTGCGAGAGGTTCTCGAACAGGGATTCGGCGAGCGCGAGCCGGCTCTTCCAGCGCCTGAACGAGCGGTCGGACATGCGGCCATTGATCAATACCTGCGGAATGCGCCGCGCACCCAGTTCGAGGATGGTCATCGGCCAGATCTCGGATTCGGCGAAGACCGCCAGATCGGGGCGCCAATAGTTGAGAAAGCGGCTGACGGCGGGTTTGAGGTCAAGCGGCACATATTGATGGATGACCTCGTCGCCGAACCGTTCGCGGGCCAGCGCCGCCGAGGTGACGGTTCCGGTCGTCAGCACCACCGGAACGCCGCGCTCGCGAAGCCGCCCGATCAGGCCGGAAACCGCGCCCGTTTCGCCGACGGAGACCGCATGCACCCAGACCAGCGGCCCGTCGGGACGCTTTTCCGACGGCCGGCCGTAGCGCTCGCCGCGCCGGTCGTGCTGCTCCTTGCCGCGCGTGGCGCGCATGCCGACATAGACGCCCATGAACGGATAGGCGGCCATGCCGGCCCAGCGATAGGTCTGAAGCGCCAGTCGCGCCCAGCGTTCGCTCATCGTCTCATACCCGCGTCCGCGCCCTTGTGCCCTTGTTCCTCATGCGCCCCTGTCGTCCCGATACGTCAGGCCGCCGGACAATGCGGCGACCGAGCCTGATGGCCGACCATGGCGACATTCGGACCGGCGCACCGAGCTCCTGCCGCCGCATCCGCTCCGCTATTGCTTGTCCGGCTCCAGCAACCGGTGCAGATGCACGACGAAATAGCGCATATGCGCATTGTCGACGGTCATCTGCGCCTTGGCCTTCCACGCGGCGACCGCGCTGGCATAGTCGGGAAAAATGCCGACCACGTCCAGCGCTTCCAGATCGCGGAAGCGGATGCCGTCGGGCGATTCCAGTTCGCCGCCGAACACAAGGTGCAAGAGCTGTTTGTCCTGAGTGCTTTCGGACATGGGGTGTCTGCCTTTCGCTGTGCGAACCGGGCCGGAAACTGGCGCCTGATTATCCGAAGCCGAGATCGCCGACAACTCCCAACATCGCCGCCTTCAGGTCGGGATGAGAGGCGACCAGCGTGCCCTTGAGCGGATCGGCGCCATTGAGCGTCACATCGGCGCCCTTGCCGTCGGTGAAGACCCCGCCCGCCTCGGTCAGGATGAGCGCGGCGGCGGCGATATCCCAGTCGGAGGCGAACGGCTTGACGAAACTTCCGTCCATCGCGCCGCTTGCGACCATCGCCAGCCGGTATGCCAGCGAGGGAACGTGGCTGTGCCGGCGCGCACGGGCCGCGCCCGAAGCGTTCAGCCGGTCGACAAGGGCGCGAGGCCCGCCGATCAGCAATTCCGCGCCCGGACGGGCGACGCGGATCGACCGGCCGTTCCGGTGTGCGCCGCCGCCGGCGGTGGCGCTGATCGTCTCGCCGAGGGCGGGGCATTCGAGCACACCGGCAACGGGCTTGCCCGCCTCCACAAGGCCGACCGAGATGCACCAGACGGCGTGGCCGGCAATGAAGGCCCGGGTGCCGTCGATCGGATCGGCGATGAAAGTGCGCGGCGCGGCCATCCGGCCCGGCACGTCGCTGTCGGCCGTTTCCTCGGACAACCAGCCATAGCCCGGCCGGGCCGCCAGAAGCGTTTCGCGCAGATAGCGGTCGACCGCATAGTCGGCCTTGGTCACCGGAGATTCGCCGTCCTTCAGCCGAACGTCGAGATCGCTGCCGCCGAAATACTGCATCGCCATGGCCCCGGCCTTGCGGGCCGTCCCGGCGATGAGCGCGAGTTCGTCGGCCAGGGCGGGAAGCGGTTCGGATGCGTTTGCGGGGGCCGCCACGGCCGGTCAGGTCCCGGCCAGTGTCATGGAGGGAACAGCCAAAGTCGGCGCGGCGGTCGAAAAGGCGCGGTCGAGATCGTTCGCCGGCACCATGGTCAGGAACATGTCGGCGAGATTGCCGGCGATCGTCACCTCGGAGACGGCGAAGGTCGGCTCACCGTTCTCGATCCAGAAGCCGGACGCGCCGCGGCTGTATTCGCCGGTGATCAGATTGACGCCCTGGCCGAACACCTCGGTGACGTAAAAGCCCGTGCCGGCATCACGGATCATCTGCTCGGGCGAAACGGTACCCGGCTCGATGGAGAGGTTGGTCGAGCCCGCATTGACGGTGGTGCCGCCGCGCACGCCGCGGCCGTTTGTCTCAAGTCCGAGTTCGCGGCCGATGGCGGTCGACAGGAACCAGTGCTTGAGCACGCCGTTCTCGACCATGGTCAGCGGGCTGGCGGCAACGCCCTCACCGTCGAACAGGCGCGAACCGGCGCCGCGCGGCCGGTGCGGGTCGTCGACCACCGTGATGGCGGGATTGGCGATCGCTTCGCCCATCTTGTCGCGCAAAAACGTCGATTTGCGGGCCACCGACGCGCCGTTGATGGCGCCCGACAGGTGTCCGAGGATCGACCGCGCGACGCGCGGGTCGAAGATCGCGGTGACTTTGCCGGTCGGCATCTTGCGCGGATTGAGCCGCCGGACGGCGCGCTCGCCGGCCTTGCGGCCGATTTCCGCAGCCGGATCGAGATCGGAAAAGTGCGTGCGGCTCGAGAACTCGTAATCGCGCTCCATCGCCGTGCCTTCGCCGGCGATCACCGACACTGACCGGCCGAACCGCGAGCCGCGATAGGCGCCCGAAAACCCGTCGGACGTGACCAGGACGAAGCCGGCCTCGCCCGCCGAGGCAGAACCGCCGGACGAATTGGTCACGCCCTTGACCGCAAGCGCCGCCGCTTCGGTCTCCAGCGCATCGTCGGTCAGGCGCTGCGGCGACACCTCGGTTGCATCAAAGAGGTCGAGGTCGGGCATCTGCCGCGCCAGACGATCCGGATCGGCCAGACCGTTATAGGGGTCGTCGGGCGACACTTTCGCCATCGCCACCGCGCGCTCGGCAAGCTGGTTGGCGTCGGCCGTCGCCGCCGCCGAGACGCTTGCCACCCGCCGGCCGACGAAGACACGCAATGAAAGGTCGTCGCTCTCGGACGAATCGGTGCCCTCGACCTTGCCGTTGCGCACGGTCACGGCCCGCGACCGCGAACGCACCGAAACGGCGTCGGCCGCATCGGCACCGGCACGCTTGGCGGCGTCGACGAGCGCCGATGCGCGGTCGAGCAGTGTCTGGCTGTGATCATCCATCGGTCTGTTCCGGGATTGCGCACGGCGGCGGGCGTACCGCCCTCGACGTGCCGCAACGGCGTTGTTTTCATTTGTCGGCGCTTCATCTATTGCTGATGCGAACGTTCATCAAGGCCGGCTGCGGTCTTGACGCCCCCGATTGACGGAACAGGACATGGCCGGCGGCGCAACACCGGGTTTTTACAGCGAGGCGATCATCCTTCTGGGCGGTGCCGTCGTCGCCGCGCCGCTGTTCAAGCGGCTCGGTCTCGGCACGGTTCTGGGCTATCTGGCCGCCGGCGTCGTGATCGGTCCCCTGCTGGGGCTTTTCGCCGATGCCGAAGCGGTCTTCCAGGTCGCCGAATTCGGCGTCGTCCTGCTGCTGTTCGTCATAGGGCTAGAACTCAAACCATCGCGGCTGTGGTCGATGCGGCGGTCGATCTTCGGCCTGGGCGCCGCGCAGGTCGTGCTCACCGGCCTTGTTCTGTGTGCGCTCGCCATGGTGCTGACCCCGTTCAGCCTGTCGGCGAGCCTCGTCATCGGTTTCGGCCTCGCCCTGTCGTCGACCGCCTTCGCATTGCAGATCCTCGAAGAACGCGGAGAGATGAGCCGCCGCCACGGGCAGAAATCGTTCGCGATCCTGCTGTTCCAGGACCTTGCGATCGTTCCCTTGCTGGCCATCATTCCGCTTTTGGCGCCCGGCGGCGCCGATGCGGGCAATATGAACGCGCTGAATTTCGCCCTCGCCATCGGTGCCGTAGCGGTGCTGATCGCCGCCGGGCGCTACCTGCTCAACCCGCTGTTCCGGATCATCGGCAACACCGGTGCGCGCGAAGCGATGATCGCCACAGCGCTGTTCGTCGTCCTCGCCTCGGCCATGCTGATGCAGGTGGCCGGCCTGTCGATGGCCATGGGCGCGTTCATCGCCGGCGTGATGCTCGCCGAGTCCTCCTACCGGCACGAGTTGGAAGCCGACATCGAGCCGTTCCGCGGCCTGCTGCTGGGCTTGTTCTTCATGGCGATCGGCATGAGCCTCGATCTGGGTGTGCTGCTGCGCGAATGGCTGGTCATCCTGATCGCGGTGCCGCTTGTGATGGCGATCAAGGCGGCGATCATCTACGGTCTGTGCCGGGCATTCGCCACTCCGCACGACGTCTCCGTGCGCACCGCGCTTGTGCTGCCGCAGGGCGGCGAGTTCGGGTTCGTGATGTTCTCGTCGGCCGTCGCCTTCGGCATTTTCGACGGCCAGACATCGTCCATCCTGATCGCCATCGTGACGCTGTCGATGGCGCTGACGCCGATCAGCGTCGCGCTGGGGCCGCTGCTCTATGACGACGACAAGCCCGAGCAGATGGACGAGGATTTCGCCGGCGCCGACCGCGGCGCCGACGTGCTGATGGTCGGTTTTTCGCGATTCGGGCAGGTCGCCTCGCAAATCCTTCTGTCGGGCGGCTCCGACGTTACCATCATCGATCATTCCGCCGACCGTGTGCGAGCCGCACAACGCTTCGGCTTTCGCATCTATTTCGGCGACGGCACCCGCAAGGACGTCCTGGAAGCGGCCGGCATCAAGCGGGCCAAGATCGTTGCCGTCTGCACGCAGAAAAAGGACGTCACCGACCAGATCGTCGCCCTGATCCAGCGCGAATATCCCGAGGCACGCCTGTTCGTGCGCGCCTATGACAGGGCGCACACGCTGGAGCTGCGCGCCGGCAATGTCGAATATGAGCTGCGCGAGACGTTCGAATCGGGCCTCGTCTTCGGCGCCCGCACGCTGCAGGCGCTGGGCGTTTCCGAAGATGCCGCCTCGGAAATCCGCGACGATGTGCGCAAGCGCGACGAGGAACGGCTGCGCATCCAGGCGGTCGAGGGCATCTATGCGGGCGGCCACATGCTGCACACCGAGCCGGTGACGCCCGAGCCCCTGACCAAGCCGACGCGCGAGGCCAAAGTCATCTACACCGACCAGAGCGACACGCCCGACCGCGAGGAGACCACCGAACCATCATGACCGCGCCCCTGACACCTTTCCACCTGGCCTTTCCGGTCACCGACCTTGAAAAGACACGCGCCTTCTATCGCGATGTGCTCGGCTGCACCGAGGGCCGCTCGTCGGATCACTGGATCGACTTTTCACTGTTCGGCCACCAGATCGTCGCGCATCAGCGCGATGCGCCCGCCGGCGAAAGCAAGACCCATGTCGACACGATCGACGTGCCGGTGCCGCATTTCGGCGTCGTGCTGCCGATCGACGACTGGCGCGCATTGGCCGGCCGGCTGGAGGCGCGCGGCGATATCGACTGGATCGAGAAGCCGCTGACGCGCTTTGCCGGCCAGCCGGGCGAGCAGGCCACCCTGTTCATCCGTGACCCGTCGGGCAATGCGCTCGAATTCAAGGGCTTTGCCTCGATGGAGTCCCTGTTCGCGACATGAGCGAGGCGCGGGCCGGCGAGGCGAAGTTCCTGACCGGTCCGACCATGGGTCATGTTGTGACGATGACCGCCACCGGCTCGATCGGGCTGGTGGCGATCTTCATCGTCGATGCGCTCAACCTGTTCTACATCTCGCTTCTGGGACAGGAGGAACTGGCCGCCGCCATCGGCTATGCCGGCACGCTGATGTTCTTTGCAATCTCGGTGGCGATCGGCATGACGATCGGAGCCAGCGCGCTTGTCGCGCGGGCGCTCGGCGCCGGCGACCGCGAGCGCGCGGCGCGCAATGGCGGCGCGGCGCTGTTGTTCATCGGCCTTTCGATGACCGCGATCGCCGCGCTGATCTGGCCCAATCTCCATTTTCTGACCGGGCTTCTGGGCGCGCGCGGCGAAACCCAGGCGATTGCCGTCGGCTTCCTGCAAATCGTCGTTCCGTCGACGCCGGCGGTGGCCATCGGCATGGGCGCGGCTGGCATATTGCGCGCCGTCGGCGACGCAAGGCGGGCCATGTATGTGACGCTGATCGGCGGCGCGATCTCGGCGGCGCTCGACCCGGTGTTCATCTTCGGGCTCGATCTGGGCGTGACCGGCGCCGCGATCGCCACCGTGATCTCCCGCTGCGCCATTCTGGCGATCGGACTTCACGGCGCGATCGTGGTGCATAATCTGGTCCGCCTGCCGGACCCGGCGACCCTGACGGGCATCGCCCGGCCGTTCCTTCTGATCGCCGGCCCGGCGGTGATGACACAGCTCGCAACGCCGGTCGGCAACGCCTACGTGACCGCGCAGATCGCGCAATTCGGCGACGATGCGGTGGCCGGATGGGCGGTCATCGGTCGGCTGATCCCGGTGGCGTTCGGCGCGGTCTTCGCGCTTTCGGGCGCGGTCGGGCCGATCCTGGCGCAGAACCTCGGCGCCCGGAAATATGACCGGCTGCGCTCGGCGATGCGCGACGCGCTGATCTTCACCATCATCTATGTCCTGTCCGTCTGCGCCGCGCTGGCGATCTTCGCCGAGCCTATTGCGGATCTCTTCGGCGCGACCGGACAGGCGCGCGAACTGATCGTCTTCTTCTGCCTGTTTGCGGCGATCAGCTTTCTGTTCAATGGCGGGCTGTTTGTCGCCAATGCCGCCTTCAACAATCTGGGCTACGCGCTCTATTCGACCATGTTCAACTGGGGCCGCTCGACGCTCGGCGTGATCCCGTTCGTCTGGGCCGGCGCAAAGCTCTACGGCGCGACCGGCGCGATCGCCGGCTGGGCGCTGGGCGCGGTGGTCTTCGGCATCGCCTCGGTGATCGTCTGTTTCAGGGTGATCGCCACGATCGAGCATCGCGACGATGCCGAACCGCCGACGGGGCCAGTGCCGCCGACCGCACAGTCGCCGTTCACCAGCGCCAAGGGCGCGACATTGGGGTAGAGCGACGCGCTATCCGTGCCGGACGCCGGCGGGGTCCATCTCCCAGGCGGCGATCGCCGCTTCCAGCTTCTGGCGGAACTCGTCGCGCACGGTCGCCGTCGCATCGAGGATCTGCTGCGCCTTGAGAAAGTCCAGAACGCGGAAGCGCGAGACAGGCGGACGGATGAAGACATCGGGCGGGCCGACCATCAGCTTGAGCTGAAGGATCGACTGCATCATCAGCTGCGAGACGCCGTAAAGACTGTCGATGGTCGTCGGCGGCTTGGACGGGTCCCCCTGCGGGGCGCCGACCACATCGATGCCGATCACGATGTCCGCCTTGCCCATCAGATGGTCGTAGGGCACCGGATTGAACAGGCCGCCATCGACATAGATGCGCCCGTCGCGGCGAACCGGCTTGAAGATCGCAGGGATCGCCGCGGACGCTGCGATCGCCGAATAGAGATCGCCGCTCTCGAAAAAGGTCTGGCGATGGCCGTAATAGTCGGTGGCGACGATCGACAGAGGGATCTCCAGCGCATCGAAATCCTCGGCGATCTCGGGCGGCAGGAACGTCCTGACGATCCGCTCGACATTGAACTGACCGAACCGGAAGCCGCCATCGACGAGTTCGCTGAGCCGCGCCGGCCGCGTCTGCCAGAACTTGCCCATCACTTCGGTGCGGTTGCCGGCCAGCTTGAGCGTGTAGTCGCGAATGTCGCGGCCGGACATGCCCGAGGCCATGCCCGCGCCCATGATCGCACCGATCGAGGCGCCGCTGATCGCCACCGGACGGATGCCCATCTCCTCGAGCACCTCGATGATGTGGATATGCGCATAACCGCGTGCGCCGCCGCCGCCGAAGGCGATCGCGACGGTCGGGCCGCTTTGCGCCGACGGCACCTGCCCGGGTCGCACCTCGTCGATGGTCGCGCTCATGATGGCTCTCCAGCCGCGATGAAGTTCAGGGCGGTGTCGCCCGTGCGCCGGCGGTCGAGCATCGTCAGGCCGTCCGGCAGCGCGATGGCGGCCGCCGCCGTCTCTTCTAGCACGATCAGCGCGCCGGGGGACAACCAACCGCCGTGCAACATCGCCGCAAGCGCCTTGTCGCCCAACCCCTTGCCATAGGGCGGGTCGGCGAAGACCAGATCGAACGGCGCCATAGTACCGATCGGTCCCAAGCGCGTCGCATCGCGCTTGAAAAGCTTCGCGGCGCCCTGAAGGCCGAGATCATGCATCGTCTTGCGGATCAGCCCGCGCCCCTCGACGGACGGTTCGACGAACAGGGCGAAGGCCGCGCCGCGTGACAGGGCCTCGAACCCCAGCGCGCCGGTACCGGCAAACAGATCGAGGACGCGGGCACCCTCGAGCTTGCCGGCGGGATTGTGCGCGATGATGTTGAACAACGCCTCGCGCGCCCGATCGGTCGTCGGCCGGATCGCCATGGCGCCGGATTTCGGCGCGGCGATGGCGCGGCCGCGCAACCGTCCGCCGACGATCCGCACCGGTCAGCCCTTGTCCGGTTTGCCGGGCTTGCGCGGGCCGGCGGGTTTCGGGCCGCCCTTTGACGGTTTGCGCTTGCTCTCCGGCCGGGCGCCGGGCGCCATCCACACGTTCGACGAGCGGTTGGCACGGTGCTTCGGCTTGCCGCCTTCGTCCTTGTCCGTACCGGGCGCCTTGGTCGACCAGCGGTCCCGCACCCGTTCGCGGCGGTCGCCGGCCTTCTCGAAGCGCTTGCCGCCCGATGCGGGCCCACCCTTGTCCGGCTTGTTGGCGTCGCGCGTGCCCGACACCCAGTCGCCATCCTTGCGGACCGTCATCGTACGCGTCTCGCCCTCTCCATCGCCGGCCCTGACGGGGCGGTTGGGAAACGAGCGCAGCACGGGCGCATCGAAATCGGCGCCGGACTCCTCGATAAGCCGCGCGCCGAGCTGGTCGCGCAGCGTCTTGCCCTTGACCTCGAGCACCGCGCCTTCTTCGAGCGCGCCCAGCTGGAACGGACCGTATGAGATGCGGATCAACCGGTTCACCTCGAGCCCGAGCGCGCCGAGCACATTCTTGACCTCCCGGTTCTTGCCCTCGCGCAGGCCCATCTCGATCCAGACATTGGAGCCCTGCTCGCGCTCCAGCGTCGCCTCGATCGCGCCATAGAAGACGCCATCGACGGCCATGCCCTCCTTGAGATCGTCGAGCCGTTTCTGGGTGATCCGGCCATGGGCGCGCACGCGGTAGCGGCGCAGCCAACCGGTCTGGGGCAGTTCGAGCGTACGGGCCAGGCCGCCATCATTGGTCAGAAGCAGCAGCCCCTCGGTGTTGATGTCGAGGCGGCCAATGCTGACCACGCGCGGCAGATCGCCGGGAAGGCGCTCGAACACGGTCGGACGGCCCTCGGGATCGCGGTTGGACGTCACGAGGCCGGCCGGCTTATGATAGAGCCACAGCCGCGTCCGCTCGACCTGGGGGATCGGCTTGCCGTCGATCTCGATCCTGTCCTCGGCGGTGACATTGACGGCAGGACTTGTCAGCACCTTTCCGTTGACCGAAATGCGGCCGTCGGCGATCAGCCCTTCGGCCTGGCGGCGGGAGGCCACACCGGCGCGCGCCAGACGCTTGGCGATCCGCTCTTCGGGGCGCGCCGTCTCCGGAATTTCGGCGGGCGCGGGATCGGGCCTCGGCTCGACACGCGGCGGGCGGTCCCGTTCCTTGCGCGGACCGCCGGGTTTGCCGCCCGCAGGCACGGTGCTGCGCGGCGCGGATTTGTAGCCGCGGCTGTCGCGGGACGGCGCATCGCCGCCGGCGTCGTTTCGCGGGCGCTTGGGGCCGCCGCCGGGCCGGTCCTTGAAGCCGCGGCTCTTCATGGGCTTGCCGCCCGCCGGGCGTTTGCCGCCGGATCTCTTGTCGTCAGCACTCATTTGGTGTTTTTGCCTTGTGTCGGCGCGTGATTACCAGCTTGGCGCGCCACGCGCGAGAGAAAGTTGCCGCCTGTGCCCGCCAGACCGTCACCACACATGCAGGCCGCCCTGGACGAGGCGCGCGCCGCCGCGGAGCGCGGTGAGGTGCCGGTCGGCGCGGTGATCGTCAAGGACGGCGAGATCATCGCCCGCGCCGGCAACCGGCCACGCGAGACGAACGACCCGAGCGCCCATGCCGAGATGCTGGCGATCCGCGGGGCCTGTTCGGCGCTCGGGCAGGAGCGGCTGACCGGCTGCGACCTCTATGTCACGCTGGAGCCGTGCACGATGTGCGCGGCGGCGATCTCTTTTGCGCGCATCCGGCGGATTTATTTCGGCGCGACCGATCCCAAGGGCGGCGCGGTGATCTCCGGCGTGCGCTTTTTCGAGCAGCCGACCTGCCACCATGCGCCGGAGGTCTATCCGGGGATCGGTGAAACCGAAGCGGCCGGCCTGCTCAAGCGGTTCTTCGCCGAACGGCGGACCTAGCGGACCGTTCTAGAACGGCAGGAAACGGCGCCAGCCGGTCTTTTCACCCTGGGCACGCTTGGCCGCGCGCTCCTTTTCCGATTCCGTCGGTCCAAGATCGCCATAGGCGGCGGTTTCGGCGGGCTGGCGGTATTCAACCGGCGGATCGGTCAGATAGACCCGGCGCACGGCGCTCGCCTGCACGCGATCCGGCCCCTCGGAAGCGCCAATCGCCTCGGCGTCGCGCCGGTTGGCGATGAAATTGGGATCGCGGAGGCCCTCATCGGCTTCGCGGCGCACCCGCGCGCGCTGCTCTTCGGGGCTTTCGGGCCACTGACCGGAGGCGGTGGCAATGCTCTCCTGCGGCGGCGGCAGATTGTTCGGATCGGCCGGACGGACGATGTCCGGGCGCGGCGTATAGTTGATCCGCGGGGGCGGCGTGCGATCGCCCAACGAGATCGCATTGTTCAGATCGTCGAACAGCTGGTCAGTCGCGGTGACACCGGTGCCGTAGGTCGGGCCGAAACAGCCGGCCAAGGCTAGGCCGCCGGCGCAAACGAGCGCCATCGACCCGGTCGAACGAAGAACTTTGTTTGACATCACTGACCCTATCGGTTTGGCGCCGCCTGATCGGGCGGACACCCGCCGAACCCTCGCCCCGAGCGCGCCATGCACGCCAAATCCGGCGATTTCGTGAAGCGCGTCTATCACATCGGCACGGACGAGGTAAATCGCCACGGTTAACGATGGTTAACCATGGCGATCGTACCGTCAAAGCCGCCCGAGATCGCGCAATTCGTGCAGGGCACGGGCATCGCGGGCGGACACGTCCGGAAACTCCGGATCAGAACCGACATCGCGCGTCACCCGCCAGGAGCGGGCGCATTTGGTGCCTTCCGCCATGGCCGGGACCACCGCGACGCCGGTAACCTCATCGAGGGTAAAGGCATCCGCCGGCGGCGCATCGCTGCTGACGACGATGTCCGAGGTGATGGCGATTTCGGCCATGTCGAGCCCGTCGATCGCGTCCATCAGCCCTTTGTCGGTGACATGGACGACGGGCGCGGCCTCCAGCGACGAACCGATCCGCTTGTCGCGGCGCTCGATTTCCAGCGCGCCGGTGATGACGCGCCGCACCTTGCGCACCTTGGCCCATTTGTCGGCAAGCGCATCGTCACGCCACTGGTCCGGGCATTTGCGGAACTGTTCCAGATGCACCGATTCGGCATCGGGATAGCGGCTCAGCCAGGCTTCCTCCATGGTGAAGGGCAGCATCGGTGCCAGCCAGGTGACCAGCCGGTTGAACAGATGATGGACGACCTGAAGCGCCGCCCGGCGGCGTTGCGACGAGGGCGGATCGCAATAGAGCGCATCCTTGCGCACGTCGAAATAAAAGGCCGACAGCTCCAGAACCATGAAATCGAGTAGCGCGCGGGTGATGCGCTTGAAGTCGAACGCGTCATAGCCCTTGTCGACCAGCTTATCGAGTTCCCACAACCGGTGCAGGACCAGCCGTTCGAGCTCGGGCATGTCCTCATATTCGACGCTCTCGCCCTCGTCATGGGCGAGCGTGCCGAGCATCCAGCGCACCGTGTTGCGCATCTTGCGATAGGCATCGATGTTGGTCTGGATAACCGATTTGCCCAGGCGCTGGTCTTCCCAATAGTCGGTCGTCATCACCCAGAGGCGCAGAATGTCGGCGCCCGACTGGTTCATCACGTCCTGCGGGAAGACCTGGTTGCCGAGCGACTTCGACATCTTCCGGCCGTCCTCGGCCATGGTGAAGCCATGGGTGATGACCGTGTCATAGGGCGCGCGGCCGCGCGTGCCGCAGCTTTCCAGAAGCGAGGAATGGAACCAGCCGCGATGCTGGTCCGAGCCTTCCAGATAGACATCGGCGGGCCATTTCAGGTCGGGCCGGTCTTCCAGCGTGAAGGCATGGGTCGAGCCGGAATCGAACCAGACATCGAGAATGTCCATCACCTGATGCCATTTGGACGGGTCGTGCTCATTGCCGAGAAACCGTTCCTTGGCATCGTCGGCGAACCAGGCGTCGGCGCCCTCTTGTTCGAAGGCTTCGAGAATGCGCTTGTTGACGCCCTCGTCCTGCAGCACATTGCCGTCATCGTCCGCAAAGACGCAGATCGGCACGCCCCATGCCCTTTGCCGGGAGAGCACCCAATCGGGCCGGTCGGCGATCATGCCGCGAAGCCGCGTCTGGCCCGAGGCCGGCACGAAGCGCGTCTCGTCGATGGCCTTGAGCGCGCGGTCGCGGAGCGTGGTGCCGTCGCCAAGGTCCATGTCCATATGGACGAACCACTGTGGCGTGTTGCGGAAGATCACCGGCTTTTTCGAGCGCCAGGAATGCGGATAGGTGTGCTTGAGCCGGCCGCGCGCGAATAGCATGTCCCTGCCGATCAGCGCCTCGATCACCGCCTTGTTGGCGTCGCCCTTCTTGCCCTTGTCGTCGATGACGCGGGCGGCACCACCCTCGCGATCGGGGCCGAAGCCGGGCGCATCCTTGGTGAAATAGCCGGCATCGTCGATGGTGAAGGGGATGGCGGCGGAGATGCCGCGTGCTTCGAGAGCGCGGGCATTGTCCATCCAGGCGTCGAAATCCTCACGGCCATGGCCCGGCGCTGTGTGCACAAAGCCGCTGCCCGCGTCGTCGGTCACGTGCTCGCCGTCGATCAGCGGTACGGCAAACTTGTACCCGCCGCCAAAGCCCTTGAGCGGGTGTGCACATTCAAGGCTGGCAAGCTCGCCTGCGCCGATATCTCGGATGCGAGTGAACTCAAGCTTGGCTTTGGCGAAGCTCTCTTCTGCCAGCTCGTCGGCGAAGATCAGCTTCTCACCCGGACGCGGCCCAAAGTCGTTTTCGGCGGTAGTGACCTCGTAGAGCCCATAGCTGATCTTCTTAGAGAAACTGATCGCCCGGTTGCCGGGGATCGTCCAGGGCGTGGTTGTCCAGATCACCACAAAAGCGCCATGAAGATCCAGCTTCTCGGGGTCGGATTGTATGGTCATGGTCACCGGAAACTTCACCCAGACCGTGTCGGACTCATAATCCTGATACTCGACCTCGGCCTCGGCCAGCGCCGTGCGCTCGACCACCGACCACATGACCGGCTTGGAGCCGCGATAAAGCTGGCCGCTCCTGGCGAACTTCAGGAGTTCGCCGGCGATGCGTGCCTCGGCGTGGTAGTTCATCGTCGTATAGGGCTTGTCGAAATCACCCTCGATGCCCAGCCGCTTGAACTCGGCGGTCTGCACCTTGATCCAGTGGGCGGCGAAGTCGCGGCATTCCTTGCGGAACTCGTTGACCGGCACCTCGTCCTTGTCGCGGCCCTTGGCGCGATACTGCTCCTCGATCTTCCATTCGATCGGCAGGCCGTGACAGTCCCAGCCCGGCACGTAGTTGGAATCATAGCCGCGCATCTGGAACGAGCGGGTGATGACGTCCTTGAGGATCTTGTTGAGCGCGTGGCCGATATGGATGTTGCCGTTGGCATAGGGCGGGCCGTCATGCAGCACGAACTTCTCGCGGCCGGCAGCGTCCTCGCGAAGGCGTCTGTAAAGGCCCATCTCCTGCCAGCGGGCGACCAGTTCGGGCTCCTTCTTGGGCAGTCCGGCACGCATCGGGAAATTGGTCTGCGGCAGATAGAGCGTCTTTGAGTAATCGAGCGCCTCGACATTGTCGTTGGCGCTGCCTTTTTCGGTGGTCTGGGTCATCGTTTCATCGCGTCGTTTGGCGTCAAGCGCGGTGCGCGGCGCCGGTGAGGATCAGGTGAAGGCGGGCAGCCCCGCAAACGCATTCCCGGCCCCGCTACGCTGGGTCAGCGGCGGGCCGGGCCGGTAATTCGGAAAATGGCGCATACGCGTGTCGACATGGCCGTGCTTCTATCAATGGTGCGGTGCGAATGGAAGGCGCAATTCAGAAGACGCTTCTGTCCAGTTTGTCGTAGATGATGCGCTTCATCGCCGACGTGACAGGACCGGGCGCCAGCCGGCTGATGAGTGCGAAGATCGTCGCGCCGGCGCCGGGCGTGATCATCGCTCTGCCCTTTTGCGCGCCAGCCAGAATGCGCCGGGCCGCTTCGTCGGGCGGCATGCGCTTTGCGGCGTCGGCGCCCTCGGGCGCATGGCGTGCGGCATGGTCTGTGCGCAGCGGACCGGGACAGGCGACCGACACCGACACGCCATAGGCCTTCTTGAACGGCGCGCGGACCGACTTGGCATAGACGGCCAGCGCATCCTTGGACGCGCCATAGCTCGCCGCGCCCGGATAGCCGGTGAAGTGGCTAAGCGAGGAGACGAAGACGAGCCGCCCGCCCGGCGCCAGCGCGCCCGCCGCCGCAAGGCCTGCGCAGAGCACCATCGGCGCTTCGGTGTTGACCGCGAGTAGCCGTGCATAAGCCTCGGGCGGGATCGCCTCGAACGGGCCGGTGGCCGAAATGCCGGCATTGAGGACGATCCAACCGAACGGCCCGCGCCCCGCGAGGTCGCCAACAAGCGTATCGACGGCGCCGGGATCGGCAAGGTCACAGCGCAGATGGTCGAACGGCGCATCGGCGCCCGGCGCATCCCGGTCGATGCCTGTGACGGCGTACCCGCCGGCGGCAAGCTGCTCGGCAAAGGCGCGGCCAAGACCGGCGCTCGCCCCGGTCACAAGGGCTCTGCGTGCCGCGCTCACAGCTTTCCGCTCCACGCGGCGCGGCCGGTCCAGTATCGCCCGAAGGACAGGGTGACGGGCGAACGGCGCGCGGCGATCGCGCCTTCCAGCATCGCGGCCATGCGGTCCGCCGGTATGAAGATGTCGCGCAGGCGGCCAGGATCGTGCCCGGCCTTGGCGTGCATCTCCGTGCGGGTCGGGCCGGGATGGACGATCTGCACGGCAACGCGCCCGGACCACTCGGCTCGGAGCGCGCGCGCCAGCCCGTGCAATCCCGCCTTGGAGGCCGCATAGGCGGGAAACAGCCCCTGCCCTGTGTGCGCGACCGAGCCGACCAGCGTCAGCGTGCCGCCGGCCTTTTCCAGCCACGGGAACAGTGCACGCGCCAGAAGCACTGACGCCGTGAGATTGACGGCGAGCGTCTCGCGGATTTGCGCGGCGGACTCGATGCCGCCCTCGACCGCAAACCCGGTACCGGCGTTCAGGACGAGATTGTCGAGTTTCACCCAGCCGGCTTTCAACATCGCTTCCGCGATCGCTTGCGTTGCGGCCTCGGGATCGGTCAGCGGCGCATGGACGTAGCGCACGCCTTCGGGCAGCACGGGCAGCGCATCGGTATCGGCGCGACGGCCGGCCACGAGAATGTCGTGGCGGTCCGCCAGCCGCCTGACCAGTTCGAGGCCGATGCCGCTTGTGCCGCCGGTGACGACGATCCTGCGGCGCGCCTCCGCCATCTCAACCGCCGCCGAAGGTGAGCGTGGCATCGAGCGGCGACAGCGGCTCCACCGTGGCCAAGGTTTGGCGCGCGGACGCCTCGTCCCGCGTCATCTGCGCAACGAGGGTGTCGAGATCGTCGAACTTTTCCTCGCCGCGCTGGAAGGCGACGAGGCAGACCGTGCAGGTCTCGCCGTAAAGATCGCCATGGAAATCGAACAGGAAAGTTTCGAGCAGCGGCGCGCCGTTCTCGGTGACCGTCGGGCGGCGCCCGAAGCTGGCGACGCCGTCATGGATGGTGCCATCGGCGCGGATGAACCGCACCGCATAGATGCCATGGGCCAGCGGCGTCGTTTCCGGAAGCGCCATGTTGGCGGTCGGATAGCCGAGTGTCCGCCCCAATTGCTCGCCCTTGGCCACCTCGGCCCGCACCCGGTAGCGGTAGCCGAGCAGCCGGTTGGCGTCGTCCAGCCGGCCGGTCTGCAACTCGTCGCGGATGCGGCTCGACGAGATGACATGGATGTCGGTGTCGCGTTCGGCATCGACGAGGATGACATCAAAGCCGCGGTTCCTGCCGGCCTCCATCAGAAAGGCCGGTCCGCCCTGGCGCTTGGCGCCGAAATGAAAGTCGAAGCCGGTGACCACATGGCGCACGCCAAAACCGGAAACCAGAACATCGTCGATGAACTGGTCGGCGGTGAGCGCGGCGAAATCGAGCGTGAACGGCATTTCGACCACGGCATCGAAGCCGAGCGCCTCGAGGATTTCGGCCTTCATCGGCGCAGGCGTGATCCGCGCTGGCGCCCTGTCGGGCGTGAACACTGCGCGCGGATGCGGTTCGAAGGTCAGTACCGTCAGAGGCGTCGCATCGCGCTCAGCGGCCGCGCCCGCCGCTTCCAGCACCGCCTGGTGGCCGCGGTGTACGCCGTCGAAATTGCCGATGGCAACCGTTGCGCCGCGCAGACGGGCAGGCAGGCCGGCAAGGGACGAATGGCGCGCGATCATCGATTCGGCCTTTTTGGCGCGCGGGCGCCACGACATTTCAGGGTCGCCGGGCGCATGCGATTGACGGCCCCGACGGAGCCGCGAAAGTGCACACTTTGTGGACCGTTTCAAGCCTGCGCCGGGACCGCGAGACACGTTGCGGGGCGCCGTTCCGACAATTTGCTTCGCGGCGGCGGTTGCGGCACAGGCCCCACCGCGCAACGATGGTGTCGGGAGGAGTTGACCATGGCAACGCCGTTTCTTGCGCATCTCGAGGAAAGCCTTGCCGCAATGGAGGCCGACGGCCTCTTGAAGCGCGAGCGCGAGATCACCTCGCCGCAGGGCGGCCATATCGCCGTCGGCGACCGGGATGTCATCAATCTGTGCGCCAACAACTATCTCGGCCTTGCCGATCATCCGGCGCTGATCGGCGCCGCCAAGATGGCGATGGACGATCACGGTTACGGCATGGCGAGCGTGCGCTTCATCTGCGGCACGCAGGATCTGCACCGGGCGCTGGAGCGGCGTCTCGCGGCGTTCCTCGGCAAGGACGATGCGATCCTGTTTGCCGCCTGTTTCGATGCCAATGGCGGGCTGTTCGAGCCGCTGCTCGGGCCTGAGGACGCGATCGTCTCGGACGCGCTCAACCATGCCTCGATCATCGATGGCATTCGCCTGTGCAAGGCGAGGCGCTACCGCTACGCCAATTCGGACATGGACGATCTGGAAGCGCAATTGAAAGCGGCACGGGCCGACGGCGCGCGCTTCGTCATGATCGCCACCGACGGCGTCTTTTCCATGGACGGCTATCTGGCCCGGCTGCCTGAAATCGTGGCGCTCGCCGAACGCCACGATGCGCTGGTGATGGTCGACGATTGCCACGCCACCGGTTTCATGGGGCCGCAGGGGCGCGGCACGCACGCCCATTTCAACGTCGCCAATAAGGTCGATATCCTGACCGGCACGCTTGGCAAGGCGTTGGGCGGGGCGATCGGCGGCTACATTGCCGGCCCGCAGGCGGTGATCGGCATGCTGCGCCAGCGCGCCCGGCCCTACCTGTTCTCCAACTCGCTGCCGCCGGCGGTCGTCGCGGCGGGCATCGCCGCCATCGATCTGGTCGAAAAGGCCGACGATTTGCGCACGCAACTGTTCGGCAACACCGCCCATTGGCGCGCCGGGCTGACCGATCTGGGATTTGAGCTTTTGCCCGGCGAACATCCGATCGTGCCGGTGATGCTCGGCGAAGCCCGTCTGGCGCAGGACATGGCGGCGGCCCTGTTCGAGCAAGGCGTCTATGTTTCCGGCTTCTTCTTCCCTGTCGTGCCCAAGGGCAAGGCGCGCATTCGCACGCAGATGAACGCGGCCTTGTCGCGCGGCGATCTGGACACGGCGCTCGGCGCGTTCGAGCGGGCGGGCAAGGCGACGGGGGTGCTGTCATGACGGAGCGGCCCAACATGATGCGGGCGCTGGTCAAGGCCCATGCGGGTCCCGGCCTTGAGATGCAGCGCCTGCCGGTGCCGGAGATCGGGCCGGACGATGTCCTGATCCGCATCCGCAAGACCGGCATTTGCGGCACCGACATCCATATCTGGAACTGGGATGCGTGGGCAGAGAAGACGGTGCCCGTGCCGCTCGTCACCGGCCACGAGTTCGCGGGCGAAATCGTCGAGCTGGGCGCAAACGTGGACGATCTGGAAATCGGCCAGCGCGTGTCGGGCGAAGGCCATCTGGTCGGCAAGCACAGCCGGGCGAGCCGCGCTGGCCGGTTTCATCTCGATCCCGAAACACGCGGTATCGGTGTCAATGAACAGGGCGCCTTCGCCGACTATCTGCGCCTGCCGGCCTTCAACGTCGTGCCTCTGCCCGATGCGGTGTCCGACGATATCGGGGCGATCCTCGATCCGCTCGGCAATGCGGTGCACACGGCGCTGTCCTTCGATCTGGTGGGCGAGGATGTGCTGATCACCGGCGCGGGGCCGATCGGCATCATGGCCGGCGCGGTGGCCCGGCATATCGGCGCGCGCCATGTGGTGATCACCGATATCAATGAGGACCGGCTGGCGCTCGCAGGCCGGGTCGCGGACGTGGTGCCGGTGAACGTGGCCGAGACCGACCTCCAATCGGTCGCCGATGGTCTGGGCATGAAGGAAGGCTTCGATGTCGGGCTCGAAATGAGCGGATCGCAAGCCGCGCTCGACCAGATGGTCGAAGCCCTTGTGATGGGCGGCCACATCGCCATGCTCGGCATTCCGCCGGGCAAGTCGCCGGTCGATTGGTCCCGCATCGTCTTCAAGGCGATCACCATCAAGGGCGTATACGGCCGGGAGATCTTCGAGACCTGGTACAAGATGATCGCCATGCTGGAGAACGGGCTCGACGTGTCGCAAGTCATCACGCACCGCTTTTCCGCCGAGGATTTCAAGGACGGGTTCGCAATCATGCGTTCGGGCCAAAGCGGCAAGGTGGTGCTCGACTGGGGGTGAGGTTGCACGCTGTGCTATCAATCATGCATGGCGGCGCGAATCAGGGAAACCGAGCTCTACGCTCCCATCAAGCGGCTGCTTGAAGGCCAGGGCTATGAGGTCAAGGGCGAAGTCGGCGCGGCCGATATCGTCGCCGTGCGCGGCGACGAAGACCCGGTCATTGTCGAACTGAAAACCGCGTTCTCGCTGTCGCTTTTCCATCAGGCGATCGAGCGGCAGGCGATGACCGACCATGTCTATGTCGCCGTGCCGCGCGGCGAAGGCCGGCCGTTCCTGAAGGCGCTCAAGCAGAACCGCAAACTGTGCCGGCGGCTGGGCCTTGGCTTGATCACCGTGCGGCTGGCAGACGGGCTGGCCGAGATTCACGAAGACCCTGCCCCCTACCGGCCCCGGCCCTCAAGGCCGAAGAAGGCGCGGCTTCTCAAAGAGTTTGCGCGACGGGTCGGCGACCCCAACGAGGGCGGCATGACGCGGCGTACGCTGATGACGGCCTACCGGCAGGATGCACTGCGCTGCGCCCGGTGCCTTGGCGAGAACGGGCCGACCAAGGCGGCAGAGGTGGCGCGGCTGACCGGCGTCCGGCGCGCCCGCCCGATCATGTATGACGACCATTATGGCTGGTTCGAACGCGCCGGTACCGGCGTCTATACGCTCAGTCCGAAAGGCCGGGCGGCGCTCGATGCGCACGCGCCGGACATCGCAATTCTCATTGAAACCGTCGACGCCGCCGCGTCAATGCCCGCCGCCCAGTGACCCGATCCTGACGCCATAGTCGACCGCGACGCCGTAATCGGGATCGTCGTCGGAATCGACCATGAGCTGGCCGGCGCGGTTCAAAAGCTGATGACAGTCGCGCGACAGGTGCCGCAATTGCAGCGTCTTGCCGGCGGCCTCATACCGCGCGGCAATCTGCTCGATCGCCTGCAGGGCCGACTGGTCGGCGACCCGGCTGTTCATGAAATCGGCGGTGACGAGTACCGGATCGTTTTCCGGATCGAACAGTTCGACAAAGCCGTCGGCGGAGCCGAAGAACAGCGGACCCTCGATCTGGTAGGTCTTGGCGCCTTCGGGCGTGACGTGGGTCGTCGCGCGGATGCGCGTGGCGTTGCTCCAGGCATAGGCAAGCGCCGAGACGATGACGCCGACGATCACCGCGATGGCCAGGTCGGTCAGGACGGTGACGATGGTGACCAGAAAGATGACGAACGCGTCGGTCGCCGGGATGCGGCGCAAAATGGTCAGGCTCTGCCAGGCAAACGTGCCGATGACGACCATGAACATGACGCCGACGAGCGCGGCCAGCGGGATCTGCTCGATCAGCGACGAGCCGACGAGGATGAAGGCAAGCAGGAACAGCGCTGCCGAAATGCCCGACAGGCGCGTCCGTCCGCCCGATTTCACATTGATCATCGACTGGCCAATCATCGCGCAGCCGCCCATGCCGCCGAAGAAGCCGGTCACGGTGTTGGCCGTGCCCTGGGCGACGCATTCCTTGGATGCGCCGCCGCGCTGGCCGGTGATCTCGCCGACGAGGTTCAGCGTCAGAAGGCTCTCGATCAGTCCGATGGCGGCGAGGATCAGCGCATAGGGCAGGACGATCCGCAGCGTTTCGAGCGTCAGCGGCACGGCCGGCAGGTGAAACTGCGGCAGCCCGCCCTCGATCGAGGCGAGATCGCCGACGCGCGGCACATCGATGCCGAAGACGATGACCAGCGTGGCGACGACCGCGATGCCCGCGAGCGGCGCCGGCACCGCCTTTGTCAGTTTCGGCACGATCCAGATGAGCGCCATGGTGAGCGCGACGAGGCCCAGCATCAGGGCGAGCGGCCAGCCGGTCATCCAGACCTGGCCGCCGCCGGGCCCAGGCACCTTGAACTGGGTCAATTGCGCCATGAAGATGACGATCGCCAGCCCGTTGACGAAACCGAGCATGACCGGATGCGGCACCAGGCGAATGAACTTGCCGAGATGAAAAAGGCCGGCGAGGATTTGAATGATGCCCATGAGCACAACGGCGGCGAACAGATATTCGACGCCATGCTGGGCGACCAGCGACACCATCACCACGGCGAGCGCGCCCGTGGCGCCGGAGATCATGCCCGGCCGGCCGCCCATCACCGCGGTGATCAGGCCGACGATGAACGCCGCATAGAGCCCGACCAGCGGATGAACGCCAGCCACAAAGGCAAAGGCGACCGCTTCGGGAACGAGCGCGAGCGCCACGGTCAGGCCGGACAGAAGCTCGGTCTTGATGCGCGACGGCGTCAGCGCGGGCGGTGTGTGCGGGACAGTGTCGGCAAACGACATGCGCCCGGCCAGGGCTGCCAGGGTGGCTTTCATGAAACAAGCAATCCGGGGAAGGCGATCAGGGGATGTGCCCTCCTACAGCATCCTGTGTGCAATGCAACACAGGCTGGCGTCCGGCTGCCATGCAGATCTGCATGGCCAAGACGAGAAAGGCGGGGATCGCTCCCCGCCTTCAAAAGCTGATGCTGCAAGCCGGATGGCTTACATCATGCCCATGCCGCCATTCGGGCCCGCTTGCCGGGCCCGAACGCTTTTCAGTCGCGGGCGGCCATTTCGGGCATGATTACATCATGCCCATGCCGCCCATGTCGGGCATGCCGCCGCCGGCCGGAGCCCCCGATTCCTTCTTGGGCGCATCGGCGATCATCGCCTCGGTGGTGATCAGCAGGCCCGCAACCGAACCGGCGTCTTCGAGCGCGGTGCGCACGACCTTGACCGGATCGACGATGCCCATGGCGACCATGTCGCCGAACTCGCCGGTCTGCGCGTTGTAGCCGAACTTGTCGTCATCGCTTTCGAGGATCTTGCCGGCGATGATCGAAGCTTCGGCGCCCGCATTGGTGGCAATCTGGCGAGCCGGTGCCTGCAGGGCGCGGCGGATGATGTTGATGCCCGCTTCCTGGTCGGCATTCTCGCCCTTGGCGCTGATCGTCTTGGAGGCGCGCAGCAGCGCGGTGCCGCCACCGGGCACGATGCCCTCTTCGACGGCGGCGCGGGTTGCGTTCAGCGCGTCGTCGACGCGGTCCTTGCGCTCCTTGACTTCCACTTCGGTCGAACCGCCGACGCGGATGACGGCAACGCCGCCAGCCAGCTTGGCCAGACGCTCCTGCAGCTTCTCGCGGTCATAGTCCGAGGAGGTTTCCTCGATCTGCTGCTTGATCTGGGCGACACGGCCTTCGATGTCGGCCTTCTCGCCGGCACCGTCGACGATGGTCGTCTCTTCCTTGGAGATGTTGACCTTCTTGGCGGTGCCCAGCATGTCGAGCGAGACGTTTTCGAGCTTGATGCCGAGGTCCTCGGAGATCACCTGGCCGCCGGTCAGGATGGCGATGTCCTCGAGCATGGCCTTGCGGCGGTCACCGAAGCCCGGTGCCTTGACGGCGGCGATCTTGAGGCCGCCACGCAGCTTGTTGACGACGAGCGTGGCCAGCGCCTCGCCTTCGACGTCCTCGGCGATGATCAGCAGCGGACGCGACGACTGCACGACCGATTCGAGGATCGGCAGCATGGCCTGCAGGTTGGACAGCTTCTTCTCGTGGATCAGGATGTAGGGATCCTCGAGATCGGCGACCATCTTTTCGGGGTTGGTGACGAAGTAGGGCGACAGGTAGCCGCGGTCGAACTGCATGCCTTCGACGACTTCCAGTTCGGTCTCGGCGGTCTTGGCTTCCTCGACGGTGATGACGCCTTCATTGCCGACCTTCTGCATGGCCTCGGCGATCATCGTGCCGATTTCCTTTTCGCCATTGGCGGAAATCGTGCCGACCTGGGCGACTTCGTCGGAGGTGGCGATCTTGGTGGCGCTCGACAGCAGCTTTTCGACCACTTCGTTGACGGCCAGATCGATGCCGCGCTTGAGGTCCATCGGGTTCATGCCGGCGGCAACCGCCTTGTGGCCTTCCTGGACGATCGACTGGGCCAGAACGGTGGCGGTGGTGGTGCCGTCGCCGGCAATGTCGTTGGTCTTGGAGGCGACTTCGCGCACCATCTGGGCGCCCATGTTCTCGAACTTGTCTTCCAGTTCGATTTCCTTGGCAACGGTGACGCCGTCCTTGGTGATGCGCGGCGCGCCGAACGACTTGTCGAGCACGACGTTGCGGCCTTTCGGACCGAGGGTGACTTTCACGGCGTCGGCGAGAATGTTGACGCCATCGAGCATGCGCTCGCGGGCCGTGCGGCCGAATTTGACTTCCTTAGCGGACATGATCTTCTACTCCCGGGCAATGTGCCCAATGCAATTTGCGTTTGATGATCGACGGGACGCGGCTCAGCCCAGAACGCCCATAATGTCGCTTTCCTTCATGATCAGCAGGTCCTCGCCGTTCAGCTTGACCTCGGTGCCGGACCATTTGCCGAACAGGACACGATCGCCGGCCTTGACGTCCATGGCGATCAGATCGCCGTCATCGTCACGGCCGCCCGGACCGACGGCGACCACTTCGCCTTCCTGCGGCTTTTCCTTGGCGGTGTCGGGGATGATGATGCCGCCGGCCGTCTTCTCCTCGGACTCGACGCGGCGAACGACCACGCGGTCGTGCAGCGGACGAAAGTTCATCTCTGCCATTTTCGTTACCCTTGATTGCGTTGAATGACATCTTCTTGCAAAGACAGGAACGCGGATGCGTTCGCTAGCACTCACATCGAGAGAGTGCTAGCGCCGGTCAGATAAGGATGGGAAAATCCGGAGTCAAGGGCCACGGAACGAAAACGGGCGCCCGAAGGCGCCCGTTCCGAACGGATGGTTTGTGGACCCGACGATCAGTCCTCGGGCGGGGTGTAGTGGCTCAGCCGCAACTTGCCGATATCGTCGCCGATCTTGCGGAAGGCGGCGACCAGTTCGTCTTCATTGCTCGCCGCGATGGCCGTTTCCTCGGAAGTGGCGCAATGGTTCATCACACCGGTGGCGTTGGCGCTCGGCGTGCCGAAATAGACGAAGTAGATCTTGACGCCGAGGTCCTTGATGGCCGTGCAATATTGCTTGGACGCATCGTCGAGCGCGGCGTCGGCCTCGGCCTTGGACGGATCGTCGCCCCAGCCTTTGCGCATCGGATCGTCCTTCAAGTAACCGAAGCTCGACATGCTGGTCATGTATTCATCCGGGTACACTGCAGAGTTGTCGCCGTCGGTCATGAAGACGAGGATTTTCTCGGCTTCACCGAAGTCGGCGGCGCCGGCCAGCGGTTCCCAGGGCGTCAGCGTGTTCATCGCCCAGGACAGGCCGATCGACAGGTCGGTGCCGCCATTGGCGTCCATGCCGTCGATGGCTTGATCGATGACAGTCCGGTTGTCGGTCAGCCCCTGAAGCTTGGCCGTGTTGCAGCGCCCGTTCGGGCCCGTGAAATAGCCCCAGGGATGCCAGTTGCCCGTCGTGCTTTGCGAGACGGCATATTTGGCGGTGTTGAAGGTTCGAGCGCGCATGATATCGGCCCGAGAGAAATCGGCGTCGTGGTTCCAGATCGAAAGGTAGTCCTCGTCATAATCAGTGTCACCGCCGAGATCGTCGACATAATCGTTGCGATAGTTACGCTGCCAACTGTCCCCGCCGCCGTCGCGGTCGTATTCGTCAGGCGCCATGTGCGGCACAAAGAGCGAGTCGCCGTCGTCATCGTTGGGCGCGTCGAAGCTGTAACGATAGTCGCCGGCGCGGTGTTCGAAACACCCGTTCCAGGTGACATTGCTGAAGGCATCGAACACGTCCTTGCGCGTGATGACGACCGTATCGCCGTTTCTCGTGAGCTGATCGATGTCAACGCCGTCGCCGTCGGCCTCGAGCGGCAGAACCTCGGTGAGCCGGTTGGGGTCGTAGTAGACCAACTCGCGGCTCTGCGGAATTTGCCAATCGGTTTCGCGCCGCGGCATCAGCCATTTCATGTCACCGGCATTCGCGCCGTTGCGCTTATACGGCGGCAGGTAGCGGAAATGGCCCGTGGAACGGCCTTCCCAGTCGATCCAGTCGGCATCGTGATCCGGCCCGCCCAGATACTCGTCAGGCACGCTGACATGGGTGTGCCAGGGGATGACCGAGAACTTCAGATCGGAGTTGGCATAGTCTGCCACGGCATCACTCGCCGCGTCGATCAGCACGCCAGCTGCGGTCTTGGCCGCATCCATCTTGCGGCTGCCGCCTGCAAACCAGTCCATCGAACCGGAATTGTCGATGGCGATCGCAACTTCCACGACGCGGCGGCCGAACTGCGCCTGCTTGCGGCCGACGACGGTCAACTCGTCCTGACCGAACAGGTGCATCAGGTACGTGTCGATGCTGGTCTTGGCGACGATACGCACCAATCCGCTGGACGGATCGACCTGAAAGACGTCGTAGGAAAGGGTGCGGCCCTTGACCATCTCGGCCATCAGGCCCTTGCCTTCGGCGATCAGGTCTTCGGCCGGAATGTTCGGGTTCAGCGTGGTCCGCTTGGCCAGATGCAGCGCCACCGACTGGGCCGCCGTCTCGATCTGGGTTTCGGTGCGCACCGCGTTCGTATAGTCGACCGCAAGGCCGGTCATGCCGAACAGCGGAACGACGGCGAACGCCGCCATGATGTAGGCCGTGCCTTTTTCGTCGGCGGCAAAACGCTTGAACAGGTTTTTCATCTTCTTCGCCTCGTTCCTTGCGGCATCGGTGCGCGGCGATCCCGCCCGCACCATGCGCCACAGCTTTGGCGGGTAATCTAAGGCAAACACCTAAATACCCGTTTAACGAGCCGTTCGAACTTGAACGGTCGGCGAAAACGGAAATGAAACCCTTTGCGGGTAGCCTGTCCGGCAAATCGGGAAGCAGGGGCCATGCTCAGCCACATCAGATCGTTCATCGTCAGGGAAAAGGACGGGGTTGCCGCAATCGAGTTCGGATTGCTGGCGCCGGCCTTCTTTGGGCTGCTGATCGCGATCTTCGAGATCTGCTATTTCGTCTACGCGTCCACATCGACGCAGCGCGCGGTTGAAAAGGCGGTGTTCGACCTGCGCACCAACCATGCCGCCACCGTCGTTCAGCAACGCAATCTGACGATCGAGGAATGGTATCGCGAAACGATCTGCGGGCGAGTCAGCCTTTCGACCTGCGAAAGCACCTTGCAGATCACCATCGAACGCTACGATCAGGACATGAACCAGGTCTGGTCGACGTCCGATCCCGACCAGCTGACACTGGCGCCGCGCGAGACGATCATGCGTGTCGAAGCACAGGTGGACATGCCGTCGATCATGTTCACCGACCTGCTGTTCGGCGATCAGGCAGCCAGGCTGAGCAGCGGCATCACATTCATGACGGAGCCGTGATCATGGGTTCGATTGTCTCCACCACATATCAAGCGATCCGGCGCAGGCGCGCGCTGGCCCGACTGTTCGCACGCAATGGCCGCGGTTCGGTTTCCGTGGAAATGGCGTTCGTGCTGCCGATCTTCGCGGCGATGGCGTTTCTGACCTGGGACGCCGGCACGATCTATACGCAGTACAACCGTGCGGTCAGCAATCTCTATTCGGTCGGCGACATCATCACCACCCGCACCGAGGACCTGACCTGCAACCAGCTCGATGCGATCTCCGAACTCGTCTACGACTCCTATGCTCACGGCAACTGGGCCAGGCGGCAACGGAGCGGCGACGACTTCCCGGCCAATGGCGCGCTCGATTTCCGGTTCCTGGCGACGATGATCCGCGTTGAAACGCGCCCCAACGGGCGTATTCGCGGCCGAATCGAATGGGAATACCGGCGGCACCAAACCCGCGCCCGCAATCCCGGACGCCTGGTCAACATCCCGAACGAACTCCAGATCGACGGCATGCGCTATCTGCATCTGGATGGCTTTTTCCATCTGGCGCCCTCCTTCAATTATCTGGGCATCTTCGACATGCACCCGGCCGCAAACAGGGACGACGGCCTGTTCCGGGTAAACCAGTATTTCCCGCTTCGCTACGTCCCCAATATCGATCTGGTGGAAGAGCCCGGCGACCAGTTCGACTACAAGTGCAGGGGCTGAAATCGCCCCCAGCGCCGCAAAGTCCGTGACTTGAAAGACCCGCCGGGTTAAGCGCCCGGCGGGTTTGTTGTCGGGCAGGACGGAGAGCGGCATGGCCATGGCCAACATCGATACGCTGGATGCTTTGCACGATCGCTATGACGCGATCCTGTGCGACGTATGGGGTGTGCTGCACAATGGCGTGGTTTCGTGGCCGGCCGCCTGCGAAGCCCTGCAACGGGCGCGCAAGGCGGGCAAGACCGTCATCCTGATCACCAATTCGCCGCGGCCGACCGCGCAGGTGCTGGCGCAGCTGGCGCGATTGGGCGTGCCGGCGGACTGCCATGACGGCATCGTGACATCGGGCGACGTCACCCGCACGCTGATCGCCGAGGGCCCGCGCCGCATCTTTCATATCGGCACCGAGGAAGACCTGCCGATCTTCGACGGCATCGATGTCGAGCTTGTCGAGGATTTCGAGGCGTCGGCGATCGTGGTGACCGGGCCGCGCGACGATGAGCGCGAAACGCCGGACGACTATGCCGACCTTCTGGCACGGCTGCGGGCGCGCGACCTGCCGCTGATCTGCGCCAATCCGGACATCGTCGTCGAGCGCGGCGACCGGCTTGTCTATTGCGCAGGCGCGATCGCCCGCGCGTACGGGCTTCTGGGCGGGCGCACGCTGATCGCCGGCAAGCCGCACGCGCCGATCTATGAGGCGGCGCTGGCGCAGATCGGCGCGACGGCCGACAGGAGCCGGGTGCTTGCCATCGGCGACGGGATGACCACCGACGTCAAGGGCGCGATGGACAACGGGTTCGACCTGTTGTTCGTCTCCGACGGCATCCATGCGCGCGAATATGGCGAACCGGGCGCGCCGGACCCGGCGCGGCTGGCCGCCTTTCTGCACGATTTCGGAGCGAACCCGGTGGCCACCATGGTCAATCTGCGCTGACCGGCATCCCGGGGCGGCACGGCCGACCTGATCGAGATCAATGCAAGCGCCGCGCGCTGCCGGCAGGCTCGGACGAAAACGCGGAGCGCTCCCATGTTCAAGACCATCATCGCCGCCTATGACGGCTCGGACCATGCGCAGGAGGCACTCAAGGCCGCCTGCGATCTCACCTCGAAATACGGTGCGAGGCTGCACATCGTCCACACGCCGCAAGTGGCCAGCGAAACGATGATGGTCGGTTATTCGGCCGTGCCGCTGCCGCCAAGCGCCGAGGAACTTGAAAAGGCCGGCGCCGATGCCATCGAGAAGGCCACGGCCATCGTCGGCGAGCAAGGCATCGACAATGCCGTTACACACGTTCAGCCCGGCGATCCAGGCCGGGTGATCGTCGAATATGCGAAGGCCGAGAACGCCGACCTGATCGTGATGGGTCGCCGCGGTCTGGGCGACTTCGGGTCGCTGCTCGTCGGCAGCATCACCCACAAGGTCTCGCAACTGGCCGAATGCGCGGTGCTGACGGTCAAGTAACCGGCACCGACGCGATCACTCGACCGGCGGCTGGACGAGTCCGCGCCCGGAGGCTGGGCGCGCGATGCAGCGGTCGAGCCACGCCATGACGTTTGGCCGCGCGGCCATCTCGAACGGCTCTTCGGCCTTGTAGAATATCTTGGCGCCGCGCACCCAGGGGAAGATCGCGATGTCGGCGATCGTGTACTCGTCGCCCATGATCCAGTCGCGGCCATCGGCAAGCCGACCTTCGAGCACACCCAGGAGCCGCCGCGCCTCGTTCACGTAACGCTCGCGGGGCCGCGGATCCTCGATTTCCTTGCCGGCGAAGACGCCGAAGAAGCCATACTGGCCGAACATCGGCCCGACGCCGCCCATCTGGAACATCAGCCATTGCAGCGTTTCGCCGCGCCGCGCCGCGCCCGATGGCAGAAGTCCACCATGCTTTTCAGCCAGATAGATGAGGATGGCGCCCGATTCCCAGAGGCCGAACGGTTCGCCATCGGGTCCGTCGGGATCGATGATCGCCGGTATCTTGTTGTTGGGGTTCAGCGACAGGAAGGCCAGTGTCGTCGTCTCGCCCAGCGGCACGGTGTGCGCGTCATAGGGCACGCCCAGTTCCTCGAGTGCGATCGACACCTTCACCCCGTTGGGCGTGGGGTAGGAATAGAGCTGCAGCAGTTCGGGATTGCGCGGCTTCCAATGCCGCGTGATCGGAAAATCGTCGAGTGTCCTGGCCATGGTGTCCCCTCCGCCTCGCGGCTTGTTGCGCGCCATCACTTAAGCGCCGGGCGCAGCGATGCAAGCGCATCACGCATGACGCTGCGTTCACAAAAAAGTTCGGCCGTCGGTTGGACGGGAAGCCCGCGCACCCATATCCGATCGAAGGAGATCGCGATGAGCCAGGCCGACACACGCACCGAAACCGACACGATGGGCGCCGTCGAGGTGCCCGCCGACCGCTATTGGGGCGCCCAGACCCAGCGCTCCATCGGCAATTTCCCGATCGGCGACGAGCGGATGCCGGTGCCGCTGATCCGCGCGCTGGGGTTGATCAAGAAGGCGGCGGCGGAGACCAATGCGGCGCTCGGCGTGCTCGATGCCGATATCGCTCGCGCCATTGCCGATGCGGCCGCCGAAGTCGCCGACGGCACGCTGGACGATCATTTCCCGCTTGTCGTCTGGCAGACCGGCTCAGGCACCCAGACCAACATGAACGCCAATGAGGTGATCGCCAACCGGGCCATCGAAATGCTTGGCGGCGCGATGGGCTCGAAGGTGCCGGTGCACCCGAACGATCATGTCAATGCCAGCCAGTCTTCGAACGACACGTTTCCGACGGCGATGCATATCGCCACGGCGCTGGAGACCCATGACCGGCTGCTGCCGGCGCTCGACCGGATGATTGCGGCCCTCAACGAAAAGGCGCGAGAGTTCGACGATATCGTCAAGATCGGCCGCACCCATACCCAGGACGCGACGCCGCTGACCCTGGGGCAGGAGTTTTCCGGCTATGCGGCGGCACTGGACCTGTCGCGCACGCGCATCGACCACGACCTTGTCAACGTTTATGCGCTGGCCCAGGGCGGCACGGCGGTCGGCACCGGGCTGAACGCGCCGAAGGGTTTTGCGACCGGCTTTGCCGCGCGCATTGCCGAGGCGACCGGCCTGCCCTTCAAGACCGCGCCCAACAAGTTTGCCGCGCTCGCCTCGCACGCCGCGCTGACCGATTTCCACGGCAGCCTGAACGCGCTGGCTGCCGACCTGTTCAAGATCGCCAACGACATCCGCTTTCTGGGCTCGGGGCCGCGCTCGGGCTTGGGCGAACTGATCCTGCCGGCCAACGAGCCCGGTTCTTCGATCATGCCCGGCAAGGTCAACCCGACCCAGGCCGAGGCGCTGTCCATGGTGGCAACGCAGATCATGGGCAACCACACGACGATCACCATGGCCGCCGCGCAGGGCCATTTCGAACTGAACGTCTTCAAGCCGGTGATCGCGCTCAACGTGCTGCAGTCAATCCGGCTCGCCGCAGACGCGATGGCATCGTTCACCGAGCGCTGCCTTGAAGGCATCGAACCGGACAGGGAGCGGATCGCGGAACTGGTCGAACGCTCGCTGATGCTGGTGACGGCGCTCGCGCCCCATGTCGGCTATGACACGGCGGCGGCGATCGCCAAGGCGGCGCACGCCAACGGCACGACCCTGCGCGAGGAAGCGGTTGGCGGCGGCCATGTCTCCGGCGAGGATTTCGACCGGATCGTTCGTCCGGAGTTGATGGTCGGGCGCAGGACATGAGAGGGCACAGACGGTGACCGGGCCGGCCAAGCGCGTGATCGAGAACGTCGAAGACTATCCGCGCCCGCCGGCGCTGGAGCGGGTCGACGACACCATCCGGATCGTCTTTGCCGGACAGACCGTCGCGGAGACAGACCAGGCATACCGCGTGATCGAGACGTTTCACGCGCCGACCTACTATCTGCCGATGGCCGCCTACGCAGAAGGTGTGCTGCAGCCCGGCGAGGGTTCGTCGCTGTGCGAATGGAAGGGCCAAGCGAGCTATTTCGACATCGTGGCGAACGGCCAGCGGGCCAGCCGCGCGGCGTGGTGCTATCTGCGCCCAACACCGGACTTCGCCCCGATCAGGGGCTTTTTCGCCGTCTATGCCGAACCGATGGACGCCTGTTTCGTCGGCGGCGAACGCGTCACGCCGCAGCCCGGCAACTTCTACGGCGGCTGGGTGACAAGCCGGATCACCGGGCCGGTCAAGGGCGCGCCGGGCACCACCGATTGGTAGGCGGGCAAACGCCCGGCAAAAAAGTTAACGAAATGTGATCCGGGCATGATCGGTGGCGTAGACAGCCATGCCGGTCCGATGGTTCCCCCGATCAACCGCAATCCGGCACCTTTGAAGGGCCCCCGATCGCCCGGAGAAGTTTTGCGCCGCGCCACTTCGCTCAACGCGATGGCGCGGCTTTTTTTTGGCCGTTTGCAGAGAGCCGGGCCGCGATTGCGGCGATCTGCGGCGGCACGCCTTGTTTGGCGGTGAACAGACACGCTTCGGAGCGCAGGATCACGCCGTCCGACAGGATCTTCAGCCGGTTGGCGCGCAGTGTGGAGCCGGTCGACGTAATGTCGACGATGATGTCGGCCTGGCCGGCGGCCGGCGCGCCCTCGGTGGCGCCCAGGCTCTCGATGATGCGGTAGAGCTGGATGCCGTGCTCTTGCGAAAAGTGGCGCTGGGTCAGCCGCCAGTATTTCGTCGCGATGCGCAGGCGGCGGCCGTGGCGGGCGCGAAAGCCCGCCGCCACCTCGCCCAGATCGGCCATGGTCTCGACATCGAACCAGGCTTCGGGAACGGCAACGACCACGTCGGCATGGCCGAAACCGAGGCGGGCGGCGCAATCGAGCCGGTCCTCGCTGTCGGCCAATCCCTCGCGCACCAGGTCTTCGCCGGTGATGCCCGCATCGATGCGGCCCGCGCCCAGTTCGCGCGCGATCTCCGAGGCCGACAGGAACGCCACCTCGACATCGTCACGGCCCCTGACCGTGGCGCGATAGGAGCGCGCATCGGCGGGCGGCACCACGTTCCAGCCCGCCTGGGCAAGCCGTTCCAGCGCGGTTTCGCGCAAGCGCCCCTTGGAGGGCACGGCCAGCGTGGCGATGCTCATGACACCCCTCCCGCAGCCCGGGCAACCCGGTCGAGCCAGACCGAAAAGCCGACGCCGGGCGTTGGCGCCTCAGCGCCCAGCAGCGGCAGCAGCCGGTCGTACCGCCCGCCGCCCGCGAGCACGTCGCCGCCGGTGCTGCGCATTTCGAAGACCAACCCGGTGTAGTAGTCGAGCCGGCGGCCGAAGCTTGCCCGGTAGGTGGTCGCCTGCGGATCACGCCCGCGCGCGGCAAGCGCGTCGGTGCGGGCGGCCAGCGCGGCAACGGCGTCTGAAATGTCGACGCCGGCATCGGACTGCCATTGCGCCAAAGCATCGGGCGCCGCAGCGAGCGGTGCGGAGATGGCCAGAAACGAACGCAGCGCGTCCAGCCTTGCGGGGTCTGGCAGATGTTGAGCCGCTTCGACCTTTGCCAGCAGCCGGCCGGCTATGTCGGTAGCGGCACGGCCGCCGGCTTCGGGCAGGCTCGCCGCGCGCATCTCGCCGGCGATCGCCGCTTCGAGCGCCGCCCGGTCGCCGGCGCGGGCCGGATCGGCGATCGCGGCGGGCATCTCAGGCATCGGCGCGGGGCGCGACAGCCGGTCGAGCGTCGCCGCAAGGGCCGCATCGCTGCCAAAGGCATGGGCCAGCGCCAGGCGCCAGCCGGCCGGCAGGCCGAGCGCTGCCAGCACCGCATCGAACACCGTCTGGTCGCCGAGCACGGTTTCAACCGCGCCTTCAGGCACACCCAGCCGGCCGATCATCGTCGCCGCATCGGCCACCGAGCGCGCATCGGCATCCAGCGTGTCGGCGGCGCCGATATCCTCGATGCCGGCCTGCAGGAATTCGCTGGCGCCGGCGCGGCGCTGGCGAAAGACGGTGCCGACATAGCCGTGCCGCGCCGGCCCGCTCTGCGCGGACAGATGAGCCATGCAGACGGGAATGGTGAATTCGGGGCGCAGGCACAGCGCCTCGCCCGTCTCGCTCTGGGTGACGAAGATGCGCCGGCGCAGTTCCTCGCCGGCCATGTCGAGGAACGGGTCGGCCGGCTGCAGCACCGGCACATCGATGCGCGCCGCGCCGAGCCCGGCGAGGATGGTCTCGATGTCCGCCCGCGCGGCAAAGGAGCGATGGGCGTTCATCGGGTAATTCCCGTGGTGGGCATCACCGTCTCGCAATACCCCCACCCTTTATCCCTCCCCTCAAGGGGGAGGGAAGACAAAGACACCTCGCGCAATTGATCAACGGCGGCGCCTGGCTCGACCTTCGGCAGATCGGGGCGCAATGCCAAGGTCTTCCCTCCCCCTTGAGGGGAGGGATGAAGGGTGGGGGTACGGCGCGGTGTCATGTCACGCCCAGTTCCCGCAAAAGGGTCTCAATGCAGCCATCGAGGTTTTCGTCCAGTTCGCCGGTGTTGATCCGGTGCACGCGATAGCCCAGATCGGCGAGCTTTGCATCCCGCAGCGCATCGCGCGCCATGCCCACGGCGGTGGCATGATGTTCGCCATCGAGTTCGATGACGAGGCGGTGGGACTGGACGACGAAATCGACAATGTATGGACCGATGGGCGCCTGCCGACGGACGTGGACGCTGTAGTTGCCACGGAACTGTTTCAGCTCAGACCATAGGCGACTTTCACCCTCGGTCATGTCGCGGCGCAGCGAACGGGCGCGCTTGATCGCAGAACGTTCTACGCGCGTCGGAGACATCGCTACCCCCACCCTTCATCCCTCCCCTCAAGGGGGAGGGGGGACCAAGGCATCTCGCCCGATTCATCAAGGGCTGTGCCTGGCTCGACCTTCATAATATTGGAGCGCAATGCCGAGGTCTTCCCTCCCCCTTGAGGGGAGGGATGAAGGGTGGGGGTAACTGCGCCGTGGCACATTCACCCACCCGCCTGTGCCGCCAGCAGTTTCGTGACCTCTGCCACCAGATCGCCTTCGGCCACTTCGAACTGGCCCGGGCGGGCGGCGCGATATGCCTCGTTGCTCTCGATGGCGGCGGCTTCCTTGCGGCCCTCGATCATGTCCTTGATCTGGACGATGCCGCGCTCGCGTTCGTCGGAGCCCTGGATGATCGCGACCGGGCAGCCGCGCCGGTCGGCATAGCGGAGCTGGTTGCCGAACTTCTTCCAGTTGCCCTGATACATCTCGGCGCGGATGCCGGCTTCACGAAGGTCCTGCGTCATCTTCTGGTAGCGGCCGAGCGCCTCGGTGTCCCCGTCCATGACGGTGACAAGCACCGGCGCGACCATCTCGTCGGCGCCGAGCTTGCCGAGGTTTTTCAGCGCCGTCATCAGGCGCGAGACGCCGATGGAAAAGCCGGTCGCGGGCACATCCTGTCCGGTGAAGCGCTTGACGAGGCCGTCATAGCGCCCGCCGCCGCCGACCGAGCCGAACTGCACCGTCTCGCCCTTCTCGTTGACGACATCGAACAGCAGTTCGGCCTCGTAGACGGGGCCGGTATAGTATTCGAGACCGCGGACGACCGTTTGATCAATCCGTATTCTATCGTCCCCGTAGCCTGCCGACCAGCAAATACGTTTGACTTGCAGAAGTTCGCTCAGACCGTCCGACAATCGGGCATTATCGAGTGCACCAAGCTGGGAGATCTGATCTCTATCGAGGCCAAGCTCCGGCGCCCACAACTCTATCTCCGCCCCGCCCGAATCCGTAGGCGTGGCTCCGACCGGGTCGGTCCATCTGGTCAACACCAATCCTAGAAGGCTATCGGATTGCCTCTCCTCCAAATCCGCCCCCGGCGTGAAGTCCCCGCTCTCATCCTTGCGACCCTCGCCGAGCAGTTGCCGCACGCCGTCAATGCCGAGCCGGTCCAGCTTGTCGATGGCGCGGAGGACGGTCAGCCGCCGCCCGGCATTTTCCTCGCCGCCAAGGCCGATCGCTTCCATGACGCCATCCAGCACCTTCCTATTGTTGACGCGGATCACATAGTCGCCGCGCGCAATCCCCAGCGCCTCCATCGTGTCGGCCATCATCATCGCCATTTCGGCGTCGGCCTGCACGCCTGGCGCGCCGACCGTATCGGCGTCGAACTGCATGAACTGGCGGAAGCGGCCCGGCCCCGGCTTTTCGTTGCGAAACACCCAGCCCTGCCGATAGGTGCGGTAGGGCAGCGCGATTTCATTGATGTTCTGCGCCACATGACGCGCGAGCGGCGCGGTCAGGTCGTAGCGCAGGCTCATCCACTGCTCGTCATCGTCCTGCAGCGAGAAGACGCCCTCGTTCGGCCGGTCCTGGTCGGGCAGGAACTTGCCGAGCGCGTCGGTATATTCGAACGCCGGCGTCTCGACCGGATCGAAGCCATAGCGCTCGAACACGGCGCGGATCTTCGCCACCATCTCATCGGTCGTGCGTATGTCCGAGGCGCTGCGGTCGGTGAACCCGCGCGGCAGGCGCGCTCTCAGCTTTTGCGGCTTTTTGGTCTTCTTGTCGGACATGAGGAAAGCGCCGTTTCATCGGGTGTGTGGGTCGCGCGTCTCCTAGACGACCCGCAAACGCGCCGCAAGACGAGGCGGCGTTCACGCGCCGGTGCCGGCAAAATGACGGGCGCGGCGCGCCAGCTGTGCTAACGGAACCCGATGCGCCTTTTTCTTCTCACCGCCCTGACCATGACCGCCTTTGCCGCCAACTCCGTCTTTGCGCGGCTGGCGCTGGGCGATGGCGCGATGGACCCGGCCAGCTACACGCTGATCCGCATCCTCGCCGGCGCGCTGATGCTGGTGCTGCTGGTCGGCCTCGGCGCGCGCGGGCGAAGCCGCATCCGGTCAGCCGGCTCTCTCGTGTCCGCGCTGGCGCTGTTCGGCTATGCGGCCGGCTTTTCCTACGCCTATGTGGCGCTTGAGACTGGCATCGGCGCGCTGATCCTTTTTGCCTGCGTGCAAGCGACGATGATCGGTTGGGCGGTGGCGCGGGGCGACAGGCCCTTGCCGCTCGAATGGCTGGGGCTGATCGCCGCCTTTGCCGCTTTCGTCTGGCTGGTCTCGCCGGGGCTGGCCGCGCCCGATCCGCTCGGCGCGGCGCTGATGGCCGGTGCGGGCATTGCCTGGGGCATCTATTCGCTGCGTGGACGCGGTGTCGGCGATCCGCTGGCCGGCACGGCGGGGGCCTTCGTGCTCGCGGCGCCGCTCGGCGTCGGGCTCGCCCTCATTGGACTGGCCGGCCTTGCGGCAAGCCCGTTCGGCGTCCTCATGGCTGTGGCGTCAGGGGCGCTGGCGTCCGGTCTCGGCTATGCGCTGTGGTATCGCGTGCTCGGATCGCTGACCGTGACGCAGGCCGGCATCGTGCAGCTCACCGTGCCGGTGATCGCCGCGCTCGGCGGCATCGCGTTCCTGGGCGAACCGCTGACGCTGCGCTTCGCCCTCGCCTCGACCGCCATCCTGGGCGGCGTTGCCGTCGCCATCGTCGCGCGCGGCCGGCGCGGGCCGGCACCGTCCGCCGTCACCCGGTCGGATCAGTAATAGGGCGACACGCAGGGCCGGCGCGGCCCGTGATAGGGCTGGAACGTGTTGTCGCGCAGCCTGTAGGACCGGTAGCGATGCTCGCACCATTGCTTGTGCGCGTGGCTCAGCCGGATGATGCGCGGATGCACGGCACGCGGCGGATGATAGGGCTGCACCGGAATGTAGCGGTAGCGCGGCACGACGACCACGAAGGCGCGGTGCGGGAACCAGTAGCCATGATGGCGGCGATAGCCGTGCCGCTGGCGGTGATAGCCGCGATAGCCGTTGTAGTAGACGTGGCCGCCGCTCCAGCGGATGCCGACGCTGACGTGGCCGCGCCCGCCGACATGGACGATGCCGGACGATCCGGCCGCCAGCGCGTCGGCGGTCAGCTTCGGCGCCGGCATGGCGTCGGCCGAGGGCGTCAGGGCCAGCCCCGCGGCCACGGCCATAGCCGCCGCGATTGCGATTTGCCTGAATTTCATCGGAACACTCCCGTGATGGTTTGCGGTCCCTACGCGGTTAATAAAGCATGAATCCCGGGAAAGGACCAAGAGACAAGGTGCGGCATGATTGTGTGGTTAATGCCGTCGAACGCGCCCGCTTTTCTTTTTGCGCCGGTGCCAGGTCAGCGCCAGCGCGATGCAGTGCCGGATCGCGGCCTCGTCAACCGGTTCGCCGGCGGGCAGCACGATGGCGCGATTGCCCTCGAATGCGAGCGTGTCGCCGTAAAGGTCGCGGAATTCATCGACCAGCCCGATATGGCAGATGAACATCAGCGCCTCGTCGCCGTTCGGCCGCTCCTGGATGCGCACCGAACTGCCGATGCGCGGCCTTGCGGGTGCAAAGCTCGGCTCACCCCATTTGACGCTCTCGGCCAACTCGCCGACGGCGTCGGTCTCGGCTGCGGCCTGAAGGATCAGCGTTCGCGCCCGCCCGCTCATGGCCGGACGAACGCGGCGCGGGCCGCCTCGACCGCCGGGCGGCAATGGCAGCCCTCCAAATGATCGTTGACCAGCCCCATCGCCTGCATGAAGGCGTAGACGGTCGTCGGCCCGACAAAGGACCAGCCGCGCTTTTTCAGTTCCTTGGATATCGTGGTCGATGTCGGCGTCTTGGCCATGGCGGTGAGCGCGGCATAATCGGCAATGGCAGGCCGCTCGTCCGCGCCGGGCTCTCGCGCCCAGAAAAAGGCGGCAAGCGAGCCGAACTCGTCGCGCATTTCGCGCGCACGTTTCGCATTGTTGATGGTCGAGACGATCTTGCCCCGATGGCGAACGATACCCGCATCGGCCAGAAGGCGCTCGATGTCCGCGTCGCCGAACCCGGCCACTGTGTCGAAATCGAAGCCGGCAAACCCGGCGCGGAAATTGTCGCGCTTTCTGAGGATCGTCAGCCAGGAAAGGCCCGACTGGAAGCCTTCCAGACAGATCTTTTCGAACAGGCGGCGATCGTCGCCGACGGGCATGCCCCATTCGGTGTCGTGATAGGCCATGTAGTCGGGCTTGCCGCCATGCCACCAGCAGCGGACCTTGCCGTCCTCGCCGCGCACAAGCCCCTCGGGCAATGGATCGTCCGTCATTAACCGTGTCCCTTAAGCCGCCATTCACCACCGCCGACAACGCGCCGCTAACCTTGCCAATCGGTTTCCGGCGAACGGCGCATTTTATGAAGCCCGATTCATATTTTGATTGGCGCGCGGAGTCATGGTCCGGGGCGAAGGTTCCTGACAGAGGTCCGGAACCATCGGCCAAACAGTAGTGAGTACGACCGATGACGAACCTCAGACACGGCGCGGCGGCACTGGCCGCGGCGTTCGCCCTTTTCATCGCCGGACCGGCCCAGGCCAACGACCGCTATGCGACGCCGCCGCCGATCGTGCTCAGCCCGGACTTGAGCCAGCCATGGGTGATGCAGCTGCAGAACCCCCGCGCGCAGGGCGTTCGCGCGTCCGTGCCGCGCGTCGTCACCCGCCGCCAGGCCGGCGAGCGCCGCGTCTATCAGCCGCGCCGCCAGCAGCAGCAGGCCGCATTGGCGCAGCCGCCGCAGCCGCAGGTGCGCGGCATCGATCCGATCTACCTGCCGCAGACGGTGGCCTATCATGGCAGCGAGCCGGCCGGCACGATCATCATCGAGACGACCGACCGGTTCCTCTATCTGGTCAATGGCGACGGCACCGCCAAGCGCTATGGCGTCGGCGTCGGCAAACAGGGGTTCGAATGGCGCGGTTCGGAGCGCATCACCCGCAAGGCCGAATGGCCGAGCTGGCGCCCGCCCGCAGAGATGATCGCCCGCGAGGCGCGCAAGGGCCGGCACCTGCCCACCTTCATGGAAGGCGGACCGCAGAACCCGCTTGGCGCGCGGGCGCTCTATCTCGGTTCGACGCTCTACCGCATTCACGGCACCAACCAGCCCTGGACAATCGGACAGGCGGTGTCTTCGGGCTGCATCCGCATGCGCAACGAGGACGTCAAGGACCTTTATGCGCGCGTCAGCGTCGGTGCCAATGTGATCGTGCGGTGACGCTCTTCAAGTGCCCCGGCGCAGGCGCATCGGGGAACTTGATGTCACACCGGGTCGGAATTTGATTGGCTCGACGCCCCGCATCCAGTATTGGATGGTCACGGATTGAAGAGACCATCATGATACGCACATCCCTGATCGCCGCCGCAGTCCTTGCGTCGTCCACCGCCGTCGCATCCGCCGAGTTCCAGTTTTCGGCCTATGGCGGCTGGCAGACCGCGCCACACAGCCTTGTGACCGTCACCGGCATCGGCGCGGAAAGTTTCACGGCGGGCTGGGACGGCCGGTCGTTCGAGATGCCGCCCTATTGGGGCCTGCGCGGCACGTACTGGCTTGAGCGGCTCGACATGCCGAAATGGGGCGTGTCGGTCGACTTCACCCATGCCAAGGTCTATGCGGACGCGGCGACCTTCCCCAAGACCGACAACTGGACACGGTTCGAGTTCTCCGACGGGATCAACATCCTGACGGTCAGCGCGATGCGGCGCTTCGACCGCTGGAACGGGTTCGAGCCCTATGTCGGTGTCGGTGCCGGCCTTTCCATCCCGCATGTGGAAGTGACGCGCCCAGAGGGCACCACCTTCAACTACCAGGTCGGCGGCGCCGCGCTGCAGGCGCAGGTCGGCGCCAACTACCATATCAACGACTGGCTGTCGGTGTTCGGCGAATACCAGTTCAACTATGCGATGAACAATGTGACGCTGACCGAAGGCGCCAAGCTGGAAACCAACATCATCCTGAACGCGTTCGTCGCCGGCGTTTCCGTCCATTTCTGACCGCGCGGTCGCCGGCTTTCATGCCACCAACGCCTGCGAACGGCGTGCCAATCGTCCCGTGGCGGCGCATGGCTGCGCGCCAAGGTTGACGACTTAACGCCGAATTAACCCCGCTCGTTAACCATGCGCGCATCCGGAAGGCGGCGCGTATGGTCGTGTCCGCCGGCTCCGCTCGTTCAGGACCAGATCCATGCGTACCCTTCTGCTTTCGTTCGGCATGAGCGCCGTATTGGTTGCCCCGCTGGCCCAGGCGGCCGATCTCGACATTGTCGAGGCGCCGATGGCCGGCGACTTCAGCGGCGCCTATGTCGCCGCGCGCATCGCCGGCGCCTTCACGCCGGATACCAATTTCAATCTGACCGTCGTCCCGACCAACATCGTCAACGATTATGACCGCTTGGGCTTTGGCGGCGCGCTCGCCGTCGGTTACGAATTCGACTGGGGCAGCAATGTCGCCCTGCGCGGCGAAATCGAGGGTGGCCTGATCTCGGCGGAGATCAAGAGCCACACCCTGGTCGCCATCGCGACGACGCTCGATGGCGGTGCCGCGTTCGGCACGACAGAAATCGTCTACGGCATGGTCAACGCGGCGGTCGACTATGATTTCGGCAACGGGTTCAAGCCGTTCATCTCAGGCGGCATCGGCCTTGCAGAGGTCAACTTCAAGAACCATGGCGTCGGCCTCGCAGCGCCGGTGGGCCCCTTGGGTCCGGGCAATGTCACAGCGATGAACGACAAGGATTCCGGTCTTGCATGGCAGATCGGCGGCGGCGTGGGCTATGAGGTCGACGAGCGGGTCACGCTGGAAGCGGGCTACCGTTACTTCCAGGTCAACGACATCAGCCTGACGGCGGTCGATGGCACGGTGACCAACGTCCCGGTCAAGCAGCACCAGGTCATGCTGGGTGTACGCTACGGGTTCTGAGCCCCAACCGACATGGCGCAGTGAGGGCGGCCTGAGGGCCGCCTTTTTCATTCGGCCGCCTCGACCAGCGCTTCAAGACTGGTGCGCTTGCCGGCACGCGCTTCCGGCACACCCGCCGGCCGGTCGCCGCCATAGGCCCAGTTCAACAGCGCAACCGTGTGGACGATCGGGATGTCGGTGCCCGACGCGATCTGCGTGATGCAGCCGATATTGCCGGTGGCGATCACGTCCGGCCGGGTGGATTCGATGTTGCGGACCTTGCGTTCCTTCAACTGCGTGGCGATTTCCGGCTGCATGATGTTGTAGGTGCCCGCCGAGCCGCAGCACAAATGCCCCTCGGGCGGGTCCTTGACCGTGAAACCGGCTGCGGTCAGCAGCGTCTTGGGCAGCGTGGTGATCCTCTGGCCATGCTGCATCGAGCAGGCGGAATGGTATGCCACCGTCAAACCGGGTTCGACCGACGGGGCGGGCAGGTCGATGCCCGCCAGATACTCGGTGATGTCTTTCGCCAGCGCGCTGACCCGGGCCGCCTTTTCGGCATAGGCCGGATCGAGCCGCAGCATGTGGCCGTAATCCTTGATCGTCGTGCCGCAGCCCGAGGCGGTGATGATGATCGCGTCGAGCCCGCCATTGTCGACCTCACGCATCCAGGCATCGACGTTGCGCCTGGCGTCGGCGAGCGCTTTGTCCTCGCGGCCCATATGATGGACCAGCGCGCCGCAGCAGCCCTCGCCCTTGGGGACCACGACTTCCACGCCGATGCGCGTCAGAAGCTTGATCGTCGCCTCATTGATGCCCGGATCGAGAACGGGCTGGGCGCAACCGGTCAGGATCGCCACGCGGCCGCGCGTTTCGCTGGCCGGCGCATGGGCGCCGGGTCGGGCATAGGGCGACGGTCTGGCGATCTTCTTCGGCGCCAGATCGAGCATGGCACCGAAGCGCCTGAGCGGACCGATCGATTTGAGCAGAGGCGCGAGCGGGCGACCGAGCCGAGCCGCGTAGAGCGACGCCTTGAACCGCCCCGGATAGGGCAGGACCTGCGCCAGAATGGTGCGGATCAGACGATCCATGAAGGGCCGCTCATAGGTCTTTTCGATATGCGCGCGGGCGTGATCGACCAGATGCATGTAGTTCACGCCCGACGGGCAGGTGGTCATGCAGGCGAGGCACGACAGGCACCGGTCGATGTGCAGAACCGTCTTCGCGTCGGCCGGCCGGTCGTTCTCGAGCATCTCCTTGATCAGATAGATGCGCCCGCGCGGCGAATCGAGCTCGTTGCCGAGCGTGACATAGGTCGGACAGGTCGCCGTGCAGAAGCCGCAATGCACGCACGAGCGCAGGATCGTCTCCGAATGGGCGACGTGCGGATCGTCAAGCTGCTCGGGCGTGAAACTGGTCTGCATGGCGAGGTGTCCGTTGCTGTGGCTCGAATCTTCAGATCCACCAGGTGAGCGGATCGGAGATCGGCTCACCCCGGCCCAGCGCCTGGATGCCCTTGACCAGGCGGATGATCACCCAGACCGCGACCGCGATCATCAAGAGGAAACCGATGCCGACAAAGGCGAGGATGAAGCTGATCAGCGAGAAGAGGATGCCGATCCAGAAGGTGCGGATCAGCCAAGTGTAGTGGGTTTCCACATAGCCGCCAGCCTTGCCGCGATTGAGATAGGCCATCACCACGCCGATCAGCGCGGTCAGGCCGGTGATGATGCTGGCAAAATAAAGGATGTAGATCAGTTGTGCGTTGCGCGGACCGGCGTCGAACCAGCCTTCGGTGGAGATCGGCTGATTGCTGCCCGGTTCGGGCGGATTGGACGGATTGCTCATGATGGAACTTCCCTTGAACGATGGCGTCAGGCCGCATCGCGTCCGGAATTGAACGCGCGGCGGCCAGAGTTGAACACGCCATCGGGATCAATTGAAGCGCGAATCCGCTCGCTCAGCGCGGCAACCGGCGCCGGTTCGGGGTGGAAAACCGGCGTCCGGGCACGGACGTCTTCGGCGGCACGGACCAGAAGCGCATGGCCGCCGGCGTGGGTGGCGACGGCACCGCGTACCAGGTCCGCCCGGGCATCTCCGCCGTCGAACCGCAGCCAGACAAGCCCGCCCTGCCAGTCGAAAAAGGCCTGGCCGGCGGCGGCGCCGAGAATTTGGCCGGCGACGGTGTGGCCGGCCATCGGCGGCACCGAGATGCGCCAGACGGGGGTGTCGCTTCCATCGGCGAACGGGTGCACATCGCGGATCGCGATCCAGGCCCTTTGCGAGGCGGCCGCATCGAGTTCAGCGATCTGCCGTCCTGTGCCGATCTGCGGCTTGAGGCGCTTGATCCGTTCGGCGACCGAATCGGCGAACCCTTCAAGGCGGAGTAGCGTCGATGCGTGGTTTTCATGGCCGGCGCCGAGGACTGCACCGCTCAACGCGGCCGGCAGGTGCGCCGCACCGGAGACCTCGGCGCTGGTGCCCATGGCGGCGGTCATCAGGCGCGCGGCCTCGGCGCCGTCGGCACCGTCGATCACCAGCGTCGTCTCGGTCTCGGCGCGCGGCAGCACCTTGAAGGCGGTTTCGGTGATCAGGCCCAGCGTGCCCCAGGAGCCGGCCATCAGCTTGACCAGATCGAGACCCGTGACGTTCTTCATCACCCGGCCGCCATTCTTGATCGCTTCGCCCCTGCCGTTGACAAAGCGCACGCCCAGCAGCGAGTCGCGCGCGGCGCCGGCGATGATGCGCCGGGGGCCGGACATGTTGGTCGCCGCAATGCCGCCGATCGTCTGGCCCGCATCGGAGCCCAGAAGCCGGCTCCAGTCGGAGGGTTCGAACATCAGGGCCTGATTGTTGGCCGCCAGGGCCGTCTCGATCTCGGCGACCGGGGTGCCGGCCCGCGCGACGATCACAAGCTCTTCGGGATTGTATTCGACGATGCCCGACAGGCTGGTCGTCACGATGGCGGCATCGGCGGTGACCGGCCGGCCGATGGCGTTCTTGGAACCGGCACCGGAAATGGCGAGCGTCCGGCCGGCAGCTCTTGCCTCGGCCACCATGGCGCAGGCTTCGGCCTCGCTGGCCGGCGTCAACGTTTCTGGCGCGGCCATCGTCATGATGCCTTGCGCATGTCGAGTTCGAGCGGGAAGACCTTGGAGGGGTTGAGCCTCCAATCCGGATCGAAGGCGGCCCGGACCGCCATCTGCTGGTTCAGGTCCGTCTCGGTGAACTGGTGCAGCATCAGGTCGCGCTTTTCGACGCCGACGCCGTGTTCGCCGGTCAGGCAGCCGCCCGCATCGACGCACAGTTTCAAGATGTCGGCGCCGGCCGCCTCGGCCTTTTGCGCCTCGTCCGGATCGTTGACATTGTAGAGGATCAGCGGGTGCATGTTGCCGTCGCCGGCGTGGAACACATTGGCGACGCGCAGGCCGTAGCGCTCGATGATGGTGTAGGTCTCGCGCAGCACGTGGGAGAGCTGTCCGAGCGGAACGGTACCATCCATGCAGATATAGTCGGCGATGCGGCCGGTCGCGCCGAAGGCGGATTTGCGGCCCTTCCAGATCTGCGCGGCCTGGGTTGCCGACTGGCTTTCCTTGACCGACTTGACGCCGTGCTTCTTGGCGATGGCGATGATCCGCGCCAGCATCGCGTCCATCTCGGCGTCCGATCCCTCCACTTCGATGATCAGCAGCGCCTCGACGTCGAGAGGATAGCCGGCCTTGGCGAAGGCCTCGCAGATCTCGATGGCCGGCTTGTCCATGAATTCGATGGCGACCGGTATGATGCCCGAGCCGATGATTTCCGAAACGCAGGCGCCGGCGACTTCCGAGGAATCGAACCCGAACAGGACCGGGCGCGCGCCTTCGGGTCTGGCCAGAAGCCGGACTGTCGCCTCCGTGATGATGCCGATCTGGCCCTCCGAACCGCACAGGAGGCCAAGCAGATCGAGCCCGGGCGCGTCTAGCGCCTTGCCGCCCAGTTCGATGATCGTTCCGTCCATCAGGACAAGCCTGGCGCCGAGCAGATTGTTGGTCGTCACGCCATATTTGAGGCAATGGGCGCCGCCGGAATTCATCGCGATGTTGCCGGCGATCGTGCATGCAAGCTGCGAGGACGGATCGGGGGCATAGAAGAAGCCGTCCGCCGCCACGCGGTCGGAGATCGACAGGTTCGTCGCTCCCGCCTGCACCGTGGCGGTGCGGTTGTCATAATCGACCTCGAGAATGCGGCTCATCCGGCTGACGCCGATGACGACGGCATCCTCCTGCGGGATCGCGCCGCCGGCGAGCGAGGTTCCGGCGCCTCGGGGCACCACCGGCACGCCCTGTTCGGCGCAATATCTCAGCACCGCAGCCACCTCCCCAGTGGTCGCGGGCAGAACGACCGCGAGCGGCACGCGCCTGTAGGCGGTAAAGGCATCGGTCTCGAACGGCACCAGTTCGCGCGGATCGGTGACGAGGCCTTCGCCCGATAAGAGCGCGGCAAGGCCGGCGGCGATCTCCTCGCGGCGGGCCATGATGGCCGGATCGGGCTCCAGAAACGCGATTTCCTGCACGGTGTTCTCCTCCCGCCGACAAGGGCGATGCCATCTTATGGGTCGTGGCCGACAATGGCCACAGCACGGCGGCTCCGCTCCTCGGCTTTCACTGGTAAAGATTATTTACCACTTATCCCGTGACGTTGCAATGCGCGAATCTGCAACCGCGATTTCTACTTTTGCTGGACTTTCGCCGGAGGCGCCCCATTTCCCCGACTTGGACGACCTCAACCGACGGCCGGCGGCGGCTTGTCTCGCGCCGCGGCCGGCAACGATGGCATCCGAGTGGGCATGAGCAATTTTGGAGATTTGGAGATTTTCGCCCGGGTCGTGGCGGCCGGCAGCATGTCCGCCGCCGGGCGGGAACTGGGCCTGTCGCCGGCCGTCGTTTCAAAACGCCTGCGCCGGCTCGAAGACCGTCTGGGCACGCGGCTGTTGCAGCGCACGACGCGGCAGATCGCGCTGACCGAGGCCGGACAGGGTTTTTACGAACGGGTTGTCGCCATACTTGCCGGGGTCGAAGAGGCCGAGGCGTTCGTCTCGCGGCGGTCGGCGCATGCGCGGGGCACGTTGAAAGTCAGTGCGCCGACCTCGTTCGGCCGCATGCATATCGCGCCGCATCTTGCCCCCTTCATGAAAGCCAATGCGGACCTGTCGGTGAACATGCTCCTGTCCGACGATCTGGTGGATATCGTCGGCGAAGGGTTCGACGTGGCCATCCGCATCGCCGAGCTGGCCGATTCGAGTCTTGTGGCGCGCAAACTGGCGCCGGTGCGCCGGGTTCTGTGCGCGACGCCGGACTATCTGGCCGAGCATGGACGTCCCGAGACCCTGGCCGACCTGGCCGACCATAATTGCCTGACACACCAGGCATCGGACATCTGGCGGTTCGAGGGTCCGGACGGCGATGCGAGCTTCAGGCCGCAGGGCAATCTGCAAACCAACTCGTCCGAAGTGATCCGCGAGGCGGTGCTGGCAGGCCTCGGAGTGGCGCTGCGCTCGACCTGGGATGTCGGCGACGAGCTGGCCGCCGGCCGGCTGGTGCAATTGCTGCCGGACCATGAGAGCGCAACCAATGTGGGCATCTATGCGATCTATCCGTCGCGCCAGTTCCTGCCGGTCAAGGTCCGCCTTTTCATCGATCATTTCGCCGATCTGTTTGGCTCGGTGCCCTATTGGGAACGCGGCGCCCAAGCCGGACATGGCCGCGACAACAGGGCCGCGCCGGACGATGCGCCGCAGCGGCCGGGCAACCCGAAGGGTCCGCCGAGCGGCTATCGGGGCAATGGCGCCAACGGGCACGGGGACGGTGCTCCGGCAGGCGAATAATCGCCTCGTCCGCGGTCAGTCCGCCGTCTTGTCGCGTCCCAGATGACGCTGGCGTATGCGCCGCACGATCCACCAGATGGAAAGGATCGTCACCGGCACGAACAGCGCGGTCAGCGCGTCGGTGCTCAAGCCGGGCAACCGGCCCGGGACGCCTTTGATCGCATAGGCGAACAGGCCCACGATGTAATAGGAGACGGCCGCGACCGACAGACCCTCGACCGTCTGTTGCAGGCGCAGTTGCAGCTTGGCGCGGCGGTCCATCGATTCCAGAAGATCGCGGTTCTGCTTCTCGACCTCCACATCGATGCGGGTGCGCAACAGGTTCGCCGCGCGCGCCAGCTTGCGCGACAGGTTGGCCTGGCGCTCCTCGACGGCGCGGCACGTGCGCATGGCCGGCGCCAGCCGTCGTTCGAGGAACGAACGCCACGTGTCGTAGCCGGGGACCGAATCCTCGTCGAGCGCCGACAGCCGGTCGCTGACAATCTCGTCATAGGCACGGCTGGCGCCGAACCGGTAAAGGCTGGAGGCGGCGTCCGCCTCGAGCTGGCCCGCCAGCCCTATGATCTCGTCGAGCAGCACCTCGGCGCCGCCCGGCTCGATCTCGCGCATGCGGTGGGTCAGTTCGGCGAGCCGGTCCTCGGCCTTGCGCATGCGCGGCGACAGACTCTGGGCGACGGGCAGGCCGAGCATGGCCATTGTGCGGTAGATCTCGATGTCGAACAGCCGCTGCGCCAGCGATCCGGTGCGCTGCGGGGTCATGCCCTTGTCGAGGATCAGGATCCGGGTCAGCCCGTCCTGATCCTGCCGGAAATCGGTCGCCACGATGGCGCGGCCGCCCTCGGTCTGGGACAGGCACAGGGTCTGCCGGTCGAACGCCTGGAGCCACTTCTCATACCCGTCGCCATGCGGGCGGATGTCGATACGCACGCCGGCGATCAGCGAACCCGGCGCGGGAAACGCATCGCCGAACGGATGACCGGTCAACGTTTCGCCGGCGGCTTCGGGCAGCGGGCCCTCCCACAGATAGGTCGATGCCTCGGTGTGGCGTTCCCACCACAGGCTCCCCGGCCCGGTGCGAATGCGGTGATGGCGCGCGGTTTCCGCCGGCGGCGCGACGCCGTGCTGGCGCGACAGTTCGGCCAGCACGGCCTGATCGACCGATGCGCCGCCATCGGTGATGAAGCACAGTTTCAGGAGCGCGCGGGGCGCGGTGATCGACGGAGCCGGGCGCGCGTGCACCTCACCGGTGGCCGCCGAACGCTGGGGATGGACGGGAAATCCGAACGCGCCGGCGCGCTGCGCGTGTCCGGGCCGCGCCGGCAGCCGGTCGGCGTCCGTCTTTCCGGCATCCGTGCCCTTGTTTGGCTTGCCTGCCGGCGGGGAGACCTTTTCGCTGTCGGTGGTCGTCACTGATCTCTCCTCGTCGCGCGCCGCGTACCGTTGACGGCCCGGCATGGCTTGCCGGGCCGCGTTCGCCGCTTCACCATCATCTATAGGGCTCGATCGGGCGCAAGGAAAGCAATCGGGACGCCCTTGGGTGCCGGCAAATGGCCGGAATTGGACAATCAAATTGACCAGTCGCGGCACGGCTGGCTAGATTGCGGTCGGAGGAGCATCGGCGATCATGAGTGCAGCGCTTTTTTCGCGGGTCAATCATGCGCGAACCGCCGACGAGGTGGGTGCGCAGATCGAGGCGCTCGTCCTGGAAGGGGTGCTGCGGGTCGGCGACAAGCTGCCGGGCGAACGCGATCTGGCCCAGCAGTTCAACATTTCGCGCCCGATCGTGCGCGAGGCGCTCAAGCAGCTCGAGGAGCGCGGCCTTTTGTGCACGCGGCACGGCGGCGGCACCTTCATCGCCGACGTGATCGGCGATGTCTTTTCCAAGACCATGCTGGAACTGATCGCCGACCATCCCAAGGCGACCGACGACTATCTGGAATATCGCCGCGAGGTGGAGGGTATCGCCGCCGATTTCGCCGCGCGCCGCGCCACGGACGACGACAAGGCGCTCCTGACATCGATCATCGAGCGCATGAAGGCGGCCCACCAGAAAGAGGATGTGGCCGAGGAAGCCGCGCTCGACGTCGAGTTCCATCAGGCGGTCAGCGAAGCGGCGCACAATGTCATTTTGATGCACACGCTGCGCTCGTGCTACCGGCTCCTGTCTAACGGTTCGTTCTTCTCGCGCAGCCTCGTCTACGGCTATCCGGGCGCGCGGGACCGGCTTCTGGATCAGCATCTGGCGGTCTACAAGGCGATCATGGACGACGATCCCGCCGGCGCACGGGCGGCCGCCGAAGCGCATATGGACTTCGTGCAGCAGTGCAAGAAGGACGCCGAAAAGGCCAAGGCCTGGCAGACCGTTTCACGGCTGAGGCGCCAACAGCGCAAGGCTGGCTGAACGCGCCGTCGGTCCGGAGCCGGTTTCCGGCCTTCATTCCGGCCTACATGTTGTGCGGCCAGGGACGGGACGGCTGCAGCAGATTGTGCCGGCCGACGCGGTTGATGTCCGTCTCGCCTGCCAGCCCCATCGTCACATCCAGCTCCTTGTGGATGATCTCCAGCGCCTTGGTGACACCCGCCTCGCCGAGCGCGCCGAGCCCGTAAATGTAGGCGCGGCCGATGTAGGTCGATTTGGCACCCAGCGCGATCGCCTTGAAGACGTCCTGTCCCGAGCGGATGCCGCTGTCCATGTGGATCTCGATCCGGTCGCCCACCGCATCGACGATCGGCGCGAGCACGTCGATCGAGGCCGCGGCGCCATCAAGCTGCCGGCCGCCATGGTTGGAGACGATCAGCGCGTCGGCACCGACCTTGGCGGCGATCTCCGCGTCTTCGACATCGTTGATGCCCTTGAGGATCAGTTTGCCGTCCCATTTCGATTTGACCCACTCGATGGCGTCCCAGTCGAGCGTCGGGTCGAACTGGGCATGGGTCCATTCGGACAGCGAGTTCATGTTGGTCACGCCGGGGGCATGGCCGACAATGTTGCCGAAGGTGCGGTTCTTGGTGCCCAGCATGCCCAGGCACCATTGCGGGCGCAGCGCCAGGTCGGCGATCGATTTCAGCGTCGGCTTGGGCGGCGCCGACAGGCCGTTCTTGATGTCCTTGTGGCGCTGGCCGAGCACCTGCAGGTCGAGTGTCAGCACAAGCGCCTCGCAACCGGCCGCCTTGGCGCGGGCGATCAGGTCCTCTATGAAGCCGCGGTCGCGCATCACATAGAGCTGAAACCAGAAGGGCGCGGTTGTCGCCTCGGCCACGGCTTCGATGGAACAGATGCTCATCGTCGACAGGGTGAATGGAATGCCGAACTTCTCGGCGGCACGGGCCGCGGCGATTTCCCCGTCGGGATGCTGCATGCCGGTCAGGCCGACGGGCGCCAGCGCCACCGGCATCGCCACGTCGCGTCCGATCATCTGCGTCTTCACGGAGCGCTCGTCTATATTGCGGGCGACGCGCTGGCGGATCTTGATGCGGCCGAACGCGTCCTCATTGTCGCGATATGTGGATTCGGTCCAGGCGCCGGAATCGGCATAATCATAGAACATCTTCGGCACGCGGAACCTGGCGCGCCGTTGCAGGTCCTTGATTTCGGTGACAGGTCCGAACATGCATTCACTCCGCTTGAGGTCGCAGAGTGTTAGCCTGTCGGCGGCACGGTGAAAAGATGGCGGAAAGTCTCGGCAGCGGCCATGCCCAGCCGGGGCGTTAGCGGGTCTTGGCGGCAATGGCCGAAACGCCGTAACCGTCGGCGGCGGCGCCTCCGGCCAGCGAGGTTTCGGAGTAGACGGCCATGCCCCACAGCGTAATGCCGAACAATGTGGCAAGCGACAAAAACGTAGCGCGCACGGTCATGATCTCCCCATCATCGGTGCAGCCGGTATTGCCTGAACGCGTTTGGGTGTCAGGGGTTCCGAGCCGCCATTGTCCGCGCGACCACAATGGACCAGAATTGCCTTCGGCAGAGTGACGATCGTCACATTCGCCGGGCCGCGCGGATGCGGGCTAGCCTGCCCGGCCGCCAAGTGCCAGCCCAAATGTTAGACAGTGCAGCAATTATGGCGCTTCAAAACCGTGTAACGCCGTTCGGTGTCATAATTGCAACAAAGGCGCGCGGCGCCTTCATGGGAAATCGCGGCATCATCCACAATGCCGACACCAAAACGCTGCATCCGGTGCGCCGCTGGACGCTCAAGGCCTGGCTGATATGCCTTTGCGATTTCAAAGGGCGGCGGCGGCCGGTGATGGGCAAGGGCAGCTACACCGAATTGTTTTTTCTCGACGAGGCGACGGCGCTGGCGGCCGGGCACCGGCCCTGCTTCGAATGCCGGCGCGCCGACGCACAAGCCTTCAGCGCCGCATTCGCCAAGGGGACGGGTCTGGCCGTGCCCAAGGCGTCGGCGATGGACCGCATCCTGCATGCCGAGCGGCTCGACGGGCGCGCCAAGCGGCTTCATCCGCTGTCGGCCGCACCCGGCCGGCTGCCCGACGGCACCATGCTCGCAGCGGGCACGGATGCCCTGCTGGTTCGGACCGGGCGGCCTTGGGTCTGGTCGCCGGAGGGGTACCGCCGGGTGGACCAATGGCCCGAAAACCTGACCATGCTGACACCGCCGTCCACAATGGCCGCGCTCGCCGCAGGATACCGCCCGCAGATCGATGCGAGCGCGGGCGCTTGACGCGTGGCCCGGCACGGTGCAACGCAGCGCCATGCGTGCCAACTACAAACTGCAGCGGCTTTTCATCGATGCCCCGCTTTCCGCCGGCGCGACCATCGAGACAGACCGGGGGCAGGCCAACTATCTTCTGAACGTGCTGCGGATGAAGGACGGCGCGGAACTGCTCGTCTTCAACGGACGCGACGGCGAATGGCGGGCGGCGCTCGAACCGAAAGGCAAGCGCGCCGCAACGCTCCGGGCAACGGCATTGGAGCGGCCGCAGCCGGCCACGCCCGATCTCGTCTACGCGTTCGCGCCGCTGAAGACCGGCCGGCTCGACTATATGGTCCAGAAGGCGGTGGAGATGGGGGCGGGCGTGTTGCAGCCGGTGATCACCCAGCACACGCAGCAGCCGCGCCTGAACATGGCCAAGGTGCAAGCCAACGCGCTGGAAGCGGCCGAGCAGTGCGGCGTTCTGGCGCTGCCCGACTGTCGCGACCCGGTCCGGTTCGATGCCTTCATCGAAGCATGGGATCCGGGCCGGTGGCTGGTCTTCTGCGACGAGGATCACGAGACCGACAATCCGCTCGAAAGGCTTGCGCCGCTGCGCGGGCGGCCGCTCGGCCTTCTGATCGGGCCGGAAGGCGGGTTTTCGGATGCCGAGCGGGCGCGGTTGCGGGCGCTGGCCTTCGTGACGGCCATACCGCTCGGGCCGCGCATATTGCGCGCCGACACGGCGGCGGTTGCGGCGCTTGCCGTGCTTCAGGCCGCCGCCGGCGACTGGTGACAGGGACGGCCTACTCTTCGAGCACGTTGAGCTTGAAGTCGGCCAGAACGAGTTGCCACCAGTCGATCGTGTCTTCGAGATTGCGCGTGGAAACACCGCCGAACAGGTTCACATCCATCTCGACGACCGGATCCTTGACGTCGTCCAGATAGGCCTTGCCGAACCGCTTGTCGGCGTTCCAGCTGCCGATCTTGCCCAGCGAGACATTGCCCGACGTTTCCCATGCGGCGCGGAACTGGATCGACTTGCAGTCGGCCCCGTCCTGGCAGCCATAGAACAGGACCAGAAAGCGGGTTCCGTCGATCCGCGCGACGATCATCGGATCGCCGGCATCGTCGGTCTCCAGTACCGCGCTGCCGAAGCCCCGCATGAGATTGATGATCGCTTCGGGATCGGTGGCATCGACCAGTTTCTGGGCCGACGCGGCGGTAACCGGCAGCAACAGGCCGGCGAGCACGCAAAGAGCAAATCTTTTCATGTCATCCTCAATCTTGAAAATACAAAAACAGGGCGCAAAACGGGATGCAGCCATCGCGGCCTTTCCCCCAAGGCAACAATGGCAAGACAAGGGCCTTGCCGCAACCGCCGGCATGCGTCATTCAGGCAAGCCAACGTGATCGGAACGGAAGACATGGCGCGCGACACGACCGACGAAAGACCGATCGAGACCGTCGAGGAGCTGGCGGCCGATCTGGAGGCGGGATGCAAGCCGGCCGAAGACTGGCGGATCGGAACCGAGCACGAAAAGTTTCCTTTCTATGCGGCCAACAATGCGCCGGTGCCCTATGGCGGCGAGCGTGGCATCGCCAAACTGCTCGAAGGCATGCAGGACAAGCTCGGCTGGCAGCCGATCATCGATGACGGCAACATTATCGGCCTTTACGAGCCGACCGGCACGGGCGGCGCGATCTCGCTGGAGCCCGGCGGCCAGTTCGAACTGTCGGGCGCGCCGCTGGAAACGATCCACCAGACGTGCCGCGAATCGAATGCCCATCTCGCCCAGTTGCGGCTGATCGCCGATCCGCTCGGCATCAAGTTCCTCGGCCTTGGCGCAAGCCCGAAATGGTCGCTGGACGACACGCCGAAAATGCCAAAGTCGCGCTACGACATCATGCGTGCCTACATGCCCAAAAAAGGCGCGCAGGGTCTGGACATGATGCATCGGACCTCGACGATCCAGGTCAATCTCGACTTCTGCTGCGAAGCGGACATGCGCAAGAAGATGCAGGTCTCCTACCGCCTGCAACCCATCGCCACGGCGCTGTTCGCCAACTCGCCCTTCACCGAAGGCCGGCCAAACGGCAAAGTGTCATGGCGGGCCGACATCTGGCGCGACGTCGATCCGGACCGCAGCGGCGTTCTGCCCTTCGTCTTCGCCGACGATTTCGGCTTCATGGACTATGTGCAATGGGCGCTCGACGTGCCGATGTATTTCGTGTTGCGCGAGGGCCGCTACATCGACTGCACCCACGTCACCTTCCGGCAGTTCATGGATGGCGCGCTGGAAGGCGAGATTCCCGATCCGCGCCCCAACAAGGGCGACTGGACCAACCATCTGTCGACGGTCTTTCCCGAGGTGCGCCTGAAGCGTTTCATCGAGATGCGCGGCGCCGATGGCGGGCCGTGGCGGCGGATCTGCGCCCTGCCGGCTTTGTGGGTCGGTCTTCTTTATGACGAGACGGCGCTCGACGCCGCCGACACGCTTACGCAGTCATGGAGCCACGACGATGTGGTGGCGCTGCGCGATGCGGTCCCGGTGGAAGGCCTGCACGCCCGCATCCACAACCAGTCGGTCCGCGAGATCGCCTATGAGGTGCTTGAGATCGCCCGCGCCGGGCTGAAGTCGCGCGCCAAGTTCAATCAGGACGGGTTCGACGAAGCGCATTTTCTGGCGCCGCTCGAAGAAATCGCCGCGCGCGGCACGACCGCGGCGGAGCAGATGGTGACCAAATATCACTCGGTCTGGGGCGGATCGGTGGAGCCGGCTTTTCTGGAGTATGCCTACTGAACCGATGAGCCCTAAAGCCGGTCCAGCATCGCGTACCAGGTCAGGGCCAGAGTCAGCAGCGGCTTGCGGAAACGCCGACCGCCCGGAAAAGGCGGCACATTCAGCTCCCTGAACAGGCTCAACCGGTCGCGGTTGCCGGCAACGGCCTCGGCCCACATCTTGCCGGTGAAATTGGACAGCATGACGCCGTGGCCGGAATAGCCGCCCATGGCGGTGACGCCGGGCATGACCTCGCGCACGAACGGCTGACGCGGCAGGGTGATGCCGACCGAACCGCCCCAGGCGTGGGTGATCTCGATGTCTTTGAGAGCCGGATAGACCTCGACCATCTGCCGACGCACGCCCGCTTCGATATCGGCCGGCGTCTCGCCGCCATAGGCTTCGCGCCCGCCGAACAGAAGCCGGCCATCCCCGAGCCGCCGGAAATAGCGCACGACGAACCGGCTGTCGTCGACGCTCTCGCGACCGGGCAGGATGGTCTCGGCGACCCCGCCTTCGAGCGGCACCGTCGCGCCGATGAAGGAACTGATCGGCATGACATGGCTCGCCATCGTCCGTTCAAGCCTTGCATCGCCATGGGCATTGACCGCGAGCAGCACGCGGTCTGCGGTGACCGTTCCCTCGCCGGTGATCACACGCACCTTGCCCGACGCCGATGCCAGCCCGATGACCTTTGTGTTTTCATGCAGGCGCGCACCGCGCGCGGCGGCCACCCGAGCGGTGCCCACCACCAGCTTGAGCGGATGGATGTGGCCGGTGCCGCCGTCGTAGACGCCGCCGAAATAGCGCTCCGATCCGACGATCTCCGCCGTCTCCTCACGGTCGAGGAACCGAAGATACGGATAGCCGAAACGCTCGGCCATCGTGTCGGCATAGGCGCGATAATCGTCCACATAGCGCGGCTTGTGGACGACCGAGACATGGCCCTGCGTGTAGTCGATATCGATGCCGTTTTCTTCGGCGAAAGCGAGCATGTGCCGCTTGGCTTCCTCGGCGATGTCGAAAAGCGCCTTGGCGCGCTCGAAACCGAGTTCTTTCTCCTGCTCGTCCGCCGACGAACGCTGGCCGGTGTTCAACTGCCCGCCATTGCGGCCCGAAGCGCCGTCGCCGCACCGCGCCGCGTCGAGCAGCACCACCGATGCGCCCAGGCGGGCGGCTTCGGCCGCCGCGGACAGGCCGGTGAAGCCGCCGCCGACGATGCAGATGTCCGCCGTAACGTCGCCGTCGAGCGCCGGATAGTCCGGCCGGTCGCCGACCGTGGCCTCGTACCAGGACAGGCCCGGAGAGATCGGGCTGCGATAATCGATTGCGTCAGTCACAGCTTACACATTCAGCAGCAGGTATTCACGCTCCCACGGGCTGATCACCTGCATGAAGGTCTCGAACTCGCCTCGTTTGACGCCGGCATAATTGGCCATGAACTCGCGGCCCAGAACCCCGTCGAAAGCGTGCTCCTCCTCGAACAGCGAGACCGCTTCGAGCAGACCGCGCGGCAGGTCGATCTCGCCCTCATTGGCCGTCTCGGCGGTCGGGTCGGTCGGCACCAGGCCATAGACCATGCCCAGATAGCCGCAGGCCAGCGAAGCGGCGAGCGCCAGATAGGGGTTGGCGTCGGACGAGGGCAGCCGGTTTTCGACGCGACGCGCCTCGGCGTCGGAGGCGGGAATGCGGAACGCCGTCGTCCGGTTGTCATAGCCCCATGCCGTGTTGACCGGAGCGGCGATCGACTGGGTCAGCCGCCGGTAGGAGTTCACGTAGGGCGCGATCATCACCAGCGCCTTGGGCATATAGTGCTGCATGCCGCCGACAAAGGACCGGAACAGGGGCGACTCGCTGCCGTCTTCGGCGGTGAAGATGTTCTTGCCGGTCTTGGCGTCGATCACCGACTGGTGGATGTGCATCGCATTGCCCGGCGCGCCCTGGATCGGCTTTGCCATGAAGGTGGCATACATGTCCGCCTTGAGCGCGGCTTCGCGGATCGTGCGCTTGAACAGGAACACCTGGTCGGCGAGCGCGAGCGGATCGCCATGGCGCAGATTGATCTCGAGCTGGCTCGGGCCTTCCTCGTGGATCAGCGTGTCGATCTCCAGCCCCTGCGCCTCGCAGAAATGATAGATGTCGTCGATCAGTTCGTCGAACTCGTTGATGCCGGCAATCGAATAGCTCTGCCCGCCGGCGATCGGCCGGCCGGAGCGGCCCGTCGGCGGCTGCAGCGGATAGTCCGGGTCGGTGTTCTTGGCGACCAGATAGAATTCGATCTCCGGCGCCACGACCGGCTTCCAGCCCTTTTCGGCATAGGCATCGACGACGCGCTTGAGCACCTGACGCGGTGTGATCCAGGAGGGTTCACCCGTGCGCTGGTCGACCAGATCACAGACCACCTGCGCGGTCGGATCGCTTTCCCAAGGCACGACGGAGAGGGTGGCAAGGTCCGGCATCAGCTTCAGATCGCCGTCACGCGGATCATAGCGGAACTCGCCGGTCTCCTCGGGATATTCGCCCGAGATCGTCTGCCGGAACAGGGCCGAGGGCAGCGCCAGCGCCGTGTTCGAGGTGAATTTGGACGAGGGCATCATCTTGCCGCGCGGCACGCCGGCAAGGTCAGGCGTGATGCACTCGATGTCCTCGATCGAGCGGGCGGCGAGCCAGGGCCCGGCCTCCGACCAGTCCGCAACGCCGCGCAGATTGTCGATGTAGGCCGGCGGGGGCGGCGTGATGGGCTTTTTTCGGTTTCTTGCAGGGCGCTCGGCGCGGGTGTCTTTCGACATCAATCACCTGGGTTGTTGTTTTCCTCCCTATAGTCGCCGCAACGGGCCGCGTGAAGCGGTTTGTCGCCGCGCCGACATCGGCTGTCGGGCTGGAGACTTGCCGGACCCGGCTTGTACGGCCGACACTGGCGTCATGACATCGTCCGCTTCCGACGACAGCGCCGGCACCGCCCTGCCCTTCGATCGCGCCGAGTATGGCGCGCGGCTGGCACGGACACGTGCCGCGATGGAGGCGGCGGGGCTCGACACGCTTCTGGTCAGCGATCCGTCCAACATGGCGTGGCTGACCGGCTATGACGGATGGTCCTTCTACACCCATCAGGCCGTGATCGTGCCCGGCGATGGCGATCCCGTCTGGTGGGGCCGGGCGATGGACGCACGCGGCGCGCGCCGGACGGTGTGGATGGATGACGACGCCATTGTCGGATACGAGGATCATTACGTCCAAAACCCGGATCATCATCCGATGGAAGCGCTGTGCGGCCTACTTGCGGAGCGCGGTCTGGCGCGCGGGCGCATCGGCGTCGAAATGGACAATTACTACTATTCCGCCAAGGCCCATCAGACGCTTGCCGGACGGCTCGACGGCTGCGATCTCGTCGATGCCGAAGGGCTGGTCAACTGGCGGCGGGCGGTCAAGAGCCCGGCGGAACTCGCCTTCATGCGCCGTGCCGCGCGCATCGTTCAGACAATGCACGGGATGATCGCCGAGATCGCCGAGCCGGGCCTTGCCAAGCATCTGCTGGTCGCCGAAATCATGAAGGCCGGCACTCTGGGCGCGGACGGGCATTGGGGCGACTATCCGGCGATCATGCCGCTGACGCCGTCGGGCATGGACGCGACCGCGCCGCATCTGACATGGGACGACCGGCCGATGCGTGCCGGGGAAGCCACCTTCTTCGAAATCGCCGGCGTCTATCGGCGCTATCATTGTCCGCAGTCGCGGACGCTGTTTCTGGGCACGCCGCCGCAGCGCTACCGCGACGCGGAGCGGGCGGTGCTTCTGGCGGTCGATGCCGGGATCGCGGCGGCCGAACCCGGCCGGACCTGCGGCGACATGGCGGACGCGTTCTTCGACACGTTGGAGGCGCAGGGCTTTTCCAAGGAGTCGCGCGCCGGCTATTCGATCGGCCTGTCTTATCCGCCCGACTGGGGCGAGCGGACGATGAGCATCAGGCGCGGCGACCCGACCGTTCTGCAACCGGGCATGACGCTGCATTTCATGCCGGCGCTCTGGCTCGACGATGGCGGACTGGAAATCACCGAGCCGATCGTCATCACCGAAACGGGCGCGCAATGCCTGACGCAAACGCCGCGCGGGCTCGTCGTCAAATGAGCGCTGCCAGCCCGATCACGGCATCGATCGTTCTTGACGCGGACGGCATCCGGCACGGCCATCTGCGCCTGCCGCACAGCCATGACGGCAGCGCATGGGGCCATGTGATGATCCCGATCACCGTGGCCCGGAACGGCGACGGCCCGACGGCACTTCTGACCGGCGGCAGCCACGGCGACGAATACGAAGGGCCGCTGGCGCTGATGGATCTGGCGAACACGCTCCGGCCCGAGGCCATGGCGGGCCGCGTGATCATCCTGCCGGCGATGAACCATCCGGCTTTTGCCGCCGCACGGCGCACATCGCCGATCGACGGCGGCAATCTGAACCGCGTCTTCCCCGGCGCGCCCGACGGCACGGTGACCGAGAAGATCGCGCACTATGTGGCAAGCGAAATCCTGCCGCGCGCCGACATCGTCCTCGACATCCATTCGGGCGGCAAGACGCTCGACTTCATTCCGTTCGCAGCGATCCACGAGACCGGCGACCCGTCTCAGACCGAGGCGGCGCGCGCGGCCATGGAGGCGTTCGGCGCGCCCCATGCGATGATCATGCGCGAACTGGACCCGGCCGGCATGTTCGACACGGTGGCCGAGCAGGCCGGCAAAGTGTTCGTGACGACCGAGCTTGGCGGCGGCGGCACGGCAACGGCGGCGAGTGTCGGCATTGCCCGGCGCGGCGTGCGCAACCTTTTGATCCATGCCGGCATCGTCGATGGCTCAATCGAGCCTGCGCCGAGCCGGCTTTTGTCGATTGACCATGAGGGCTGCTTCCACTTGTCGCCGGGCGCGGGCATCCTGGAACCGTGCCGGGATCTGGGCGTCATGGTTCAAGAGGGCGAACTCATCGCCCGCATCTGGCCTGCCGACCGCACCGGCGTCGCACCGGCCGAGATCGCTGCCCTTTCGTCCGGACTGCTGGCCGGCCGGCATTTCCCCGGATTGATCGCGATGGGCGATTGCCTGGCCGTGATCGCCCGGCCCGTCGGCTGAGCGGACGCCGCACACGGCACCATCGTCGTGATGGCGCCCGCCGACGCCTGTGCTAGGTTTGCGCCGATCACGGCGATGGAGGCGCACGCATGATGACCCTTTTCGACACGCTGACGCAGGCCCAGAACGGCGAGGCGATGCGGGCCATGGCAGCCCGGTTCGGACTGAGCGAAGAGCAGACACAGTCAGCCATCGAGGCGCTGATGCCGGCCTTTTCGGCGGGACTGAAGCGCAACGCGGCCGACCCGATGGGCGTGGCGAATTTCATGCAGGCGCTGTCGACAGGCCAGCACGCGCAATATTTCGAGGATATGGGGCGGGCGTTTCAGCCGCAGGGCGTGGCCGAAGGCAACGGCATTCTGGGCCATCTGTTCGGCTCCAAGGAGGTCAGCCGGGCCGTCGCCGCGCAGGCCGAGCAAGCGACCGGCATCGGCCAGGAGATCTTCAAGCAAATGCTGCCGGTGATCGCCTCGACGCTGATGGGCGGAATGTTCAAGCAGTCGACCGGACAGGTCAGCCAGGCGTCGGCGCCCGGCGGCAACTTCATGGCCGAGATGATGGAGCAGTTGATGCAGGCCGGCCGCCAACCGACCCGGCCGGCGCAGAACCCGATGGACAATCCGTTCGGGCAGGCGCTCAACCAGATGTTCGGCGGCGGATCGGACGGCGGCGGAAAGCCGGCCGCCAATCCGATGGCCGACAATCCCTGGGGCAAGCTCTTCACCGAGATGATGGGTGGCGGGCAATCCGAACCGGAGCCGGAGCCGAAACCGCGCGGCAACGCCTATGAGGAATTGTTCGGACAGATGTTCGAGACCGGCCGGCAGACGCAGGATACCTATCAGAAGGGCATCGACGACATTTTCGACCAGTATCTGCGCGGCATGATCAAGCACCGCTGACGCATCAGCGCCCGCGCATCACCAGCACATTGCCGGCGATCACCAGCGCCAGGCCCGCTATGGCGGTCAGCGTCCACTGATAACCTTCGAGCGCGGTGGAAATGAGCAGCGCGAAGATCGGGAAGACGACCGTCGCATAGCCGGCGCGCCCCGAGCCGATGCGGCCGACCAGCGTCAGATAGGCGGCAAAGGCGACGACCGTCGAGACGACGGCCAGGAAGATGAGCGACCACAGATAGTCGAACCGCGGGTCCCAGTTGAACGGCTTGCCCAGAACCAGCGCCAGAAACGCGCACCACAGCGCGCCATAGACCATGCCCCACGCATTGGCCGAAACCATCGGGATTTCGGCGCGGCGCCGGGACAGTTGCGCCGAGATCAGCGATCCGGCGGAAAAGCACAGCGTGCCGGCGATGCAAAGAGCCAATCCGGTTGCGACCTGATCGTCAAAGCCACCCTCGGTGATTTTTGGCCAGAACATCAGCGCGATGCCGGCAAAGCCGATGGCGCCGGCCAGCACGGTGTGCCGGGTCGGCAGGTCGCGCCAGACGAGCGCCGCGAGGAACACATTGGTCAGCGAGGCGAGCGAAAAGACGACCGACAGGAGCCCGCTGACCAGATAGGCCGAACCGTAATAGAACAGCAGGAAGTTGGTCGAGAAGATGCACACCCCCATGGCGGCGAAGCGCGCATGTTCGACCAGCGGAAAGCGCATGCGCCGGCCGCTGAGCGCCGCCCAGGCGACCATGATCGCGCTGGCGATGACGAACCGGTAGACGAGCGACACTTCATTGGCGACCACGCCCGGCTGCAGCGACAGCGCATACCAGGAGAACGACCAGGCCATCACGGTCAGCGCGTAAAGGCCGTAATCGATCGGTGCGAAGGCGCCGGTGGCGGGCGAAGCGGCCGGCGTCGGCGCGGCCGGTTCCGGCGCGATGGGCGGTTGGACGGACATGACGGTTTCCTCGACCGGCCCCTACGCCGCGCCGGCGCGGTTGGCAAGCCGACACTTCACCGTGCGACGGGCGGCTGAATTTCTCGACCTACGTTGAAGATCTTTTGTTTTGATTTTCCAAATCAATGAATTGCCGTTCAAAACCCACAAATGGTTTACCTTTTCCGGGAATGTAGATAATAATTGCTCCGATCTGGGAGCTGAAAGATGAAGTATGTTCTTCTTGTCGCATTGATTTTGTTGACGGGTTGCACATCGACGCCGGAGTCGAACGGGACGCAACTTTCAGCGTCCGAAGTGCAGTCGGTTTTCATCGACCGTCCTTGGCGGAGTCCTTCCGGTCGTTTCCTGTTCAAGTCCGACGGCACTTACACGTTCGTTGGCAATAATGGGCAGGTGAACCCTTCACCGTGGAACTACACGCTTCGTCCGGACGGGGTTATCGAAGGCGCCACGACAAATTATACGTTTTTCCGCAAAGCGGATGGCTCATATGTCTATCATCACAGCCGCTCGAACCGTCGCTATCGCGTTCTGCTTTGAACGTCGGCATGCGTGCGACCGTCAATCATAAATTCATGAATCCGGTCCGCGCGAGCGCTCCGTCGTACGCCGAAAAAATTGTCCATATCATCGTAGTGGCGATTGTCTTTGTCTCCTTTGCACTTTCGGCAGCGCTTGCAACCGACAGAGCCAGCACAGAGTTGGCGAGGCATTTTTTGTCCGACACACCAGCTTGTGTCCAGCCAGCGCCAAGCCCGGTGCTGCTGGTGGCGGACCTGACGCTCAACGGCGAGATAGACGACAGCGTCTCGTTGCACATCTACTCAATCCTGGAAGAACTCGGGTGCATTGATGTTCTTGGAGTGGTTTCGATATTCGGCAACGGCGGGTCAACAACCGCCGAAGTCCACCGAAATCTCGATGTCCGCCTTGCCAAACTCGGTGGAGGAACGTGGCGGCTTCTGCGTGGGCCTGATGAAAGCTATCGCAAGGTACGCAACAAACGAGCCACACGACCTCCGGCAGGGCAAAATGGCACACTGGCGGACCAAGAACGCCTTGTCCGGATCGCAGAAATAGTAAATGGGGCCAACGGGCAAGTCGTCATCGTCGAACTCGGGCCAATGACCGTTTCAGCGAGGCTTTTGTCCAGCGGTCTGATCCAGGAATCGAAGATCAGGAAAATACTGGCGGTCGGGGGCCGCAAAGGCGGCGAGAGGTTTGGTCGGCCGGCCGGCCTTGTCGGGCGGCTTGGATCGTTCACCGACTTCAATGTCCGAAAAGACACGAAAGCCGTGGACTCCTTGATTCGCAATTGGCCGGAAAAAATGTTTCTCGTAACCTACCGATCCGGCGTGGGCCAACGGATGATCACGGCCGATATGATCGCCAACGCGATACCGGCCATCTCGGAACACGCAACCGAGCGGCAACAATGGCTCCGGCGCATGCTTGGCTATGAGGGCATACCCTCCTGGGACACATGGACTGCTGTCTATTTCGTGCGTGACGGAAAAATCCGGCTCGATTGCGGGCTCCAGTATGGCCATGTGCGGATGGAAGACGGCGCCAGATGGCCGCGGCTTCTGATCGGAAACCAGCCGGACGATGGATGGCCGATCGAAATGTGTCGCTGACCTGCGTCTTACAAAGCCGATACTTGACCGTCCGCCGGGCGGCTGAAACAAACCGGCATGGCCAGTGATCAGCCCCTTGCCGATTCCCCCACTTCGAACGTCGCCGAATATTCCGTCGGCGAGATCAGCCAGGCGGTCAAGCGCACCGTCGAGGATGCATTCGGGCGGGTGCGCGTGCGCGGCGAGGTGTCGGGCTATCGCGGGCCGCATTCGTCGGGCCACGCCTACTTTCGCCTGAAGGACGACCGCGCGACGCTGGAAGCGGTGATCTGGCGCGGCACGTTTTCCAAGCTGGCCTTCAAGCCCGAAGAGGGTCTGGAGATCATCGCGACCGGCAAGCTGACCACCTATCCCGGCTCGTCGAAATACCAGATCGTGATCGATGCGATCGAGCCGGCGGGCGCCGGCGCGCTGATGGCGCTTCTGGAAGAACGGCGCAAGACGCTGGCAGCCGAAGGCCTGTTCGATGCCGCGCGCAAGCGCCCGCTACCCTTCATGCCGCGCGTCATCGGTGTCGTCACGTCGCCGACAGGCGCGGTCATTCGCGACATTCTTCACCGCATTGCCGACCGGTTCCCCTGCCAGGTTCTGGTCTGGCCGGTGCGGGTTCAGGGCGAAACATCGGCGCGCGAGGTGGCGGCGGCCATTGACGGCTTCAACGCGCTGGCGCCCGGCGGGCCGGTGCCGCGGCCGGATGTTCTGATCGTCGCGCGCGGCGGCGGCAGCCTTGAGGACCTTTGGGGCTTCAACGAGGAGAGCGTCGTGCGGGCCGCGGCCGGCTCGGCCATTCCGCTGATCTCGGCGGTCGGCCACGAGACCGATACGACTCTGATCGACCATGCCAGCGACAGGCGCGCACCGACGCCGACGGGCGCCGCCGAGATCGCGGTGCCGGTCCGGGCAGACCTTGAAGCCCATCTGGCGCAACTGGGCGCGCGTCTTGCCGGCACCGTCTCGCGGCTGGCCGACGACCGGCGGTCGCGCGTGCGGGCACTGGCACGCGGTCTGCCGCAGCCCGACCAGATCCTTGCCCTGCCCCGGCAGCGGCTCGACGGGCTCGACGGTCGGCTGCGATCCAGCCTCGATGCGCGGCTTGCCGAACGGCGCGGGCGGCTGGCGGCGCTGGGCGCCATGCTGGCGCCGGCCCGGCTTTCCGAAAAGGTAGCGCGCGACCGGCAGAGCCTTGACCGTCTGGCGCGCGATTTGCCGCTCGGCCTGTCGCGCGGGCTCGATCTGCGCCGGCGTGAGCTGGCGCATCGCGCGGCGCGCCTGACCACGCGCACCAGCCAAAGGCTGCATGGCGACGGCGTGCGGCGGTTGGCGCAGGCCGTGGCAAGGCTTGACCGGAGAGCGCAGGACAAGGCCGGCGATGCGGCTAGCCGCATAGCGGAAGCGGCGCGGCTGCTCAAATCGCTGTCCTACCAGAGCGTTCTGGAGCGTGGCTATGCGCTGGTACGCGATGCGGACGGCACGCCGGTGCGCGGATCGGCCGGCATTGCATCGGGCGACCGGCTGGCCATCCAGTTTGCCGGCGATGACCGGCTCGATGTGGTCGCCGACGGCAAGGCGCCAAAAAATCCCGGACGGCAAAAACCTGCGCGTCCGGCATCAAAAGGCGGCGGCCAGGGCAGCCTGTTCTAGGGTCAAAAAGCTGGAATTCTTCGGAACGTGGCGATGACGATGGGGCCACCCGGCAAGGGGTGGTACGAGCGGGTGGATTTGAACCACCGACCTCTGGAGCCACAATCCAGCGCTCTAACCAACTGAGCTACGCCCGCAAACCGTTGTTCGCGACGCTTCGCATAGTCCGCTGGCGGCGCTTTTGCAAGACTTGCCTTTGCCGTTCACGAGGTCCGCCAGCGCAAAGAAAAAGGCCGGGCGAACCCGGCCTTCGGACCCGTACTCGGTGATCGGGCCCGGGCCGGAGCGCCGCCGGGAGGAGGATGCGGCGATCCGGCAATTGTGAGGACGGTCAGTCCTGCTTGAGCGCGCCCATGGCCTTTTCGGCGACGGCCTTTGCAGGGGCAGTCATGTCCTCGCCGGCCTTCTGGTAAAGGCCCTGCATGGTCTTGGCGGTATCGACGGCCTTTTCGGCCTGTTCGCGCACGAAAGCGGTCTGCAGTTCGATCATCTCGGCGACCGACTTTACGCCGACCATCTTCTCGAGATGGCTGAACGTGCTCTCGGTGTTGGCGCGCATCGTGTCGATGGCGGCAAGCGAGATCTTCGAAGTGTTTTCCTGTGCCGAATGGATGCCGGCCTCGGCTTCCTTCTGCACATCGTCAAAGGCGGCTTTGGCCTTTTCCATGGCAGCTTTCGACTTGGCGAGGTTTTCCTCGGCCAGCGTACGGAACTGTTCCAGCATGTCGGCCGGATCGGGCATCTGGCCCATGGCGAATGCGTCCTGTGCGGCTTTGGCTGTCGGAGCTTCGGTTTTGGGAGCGGCGGCTTTGGCCATGTCATTGTCCTCCAAGGGTTGAATGAGACTGACCGCTATATAGCGTATCGAATTGTGCATTGCAACAATTTTGTGCGACGCACAATCACCGTTAACCAGAGATTCACTCCGTGACCGGGCCGCGCGGTTGAAAACTGGACGGGTGCCGCTCAATAAGACAATTAAGGTTTTGTTAAGAGCACGATGGCCGACGCGGCGAGCATGGCGGACGACATGACCAACTCACGAAACTGGGACGGGACATCCTTCATCGATATCGCGGTGCAGGACGGCGTCCGGGAGGCGATGCTGTCGGGCCAGGCCGCGCTGATCATCGACCGCAAGAGCGGCGCCCTGCGCTGGTCCAACGGCGCGGCGGCCGGGCTGTTCGGGCTGTCGGCGATCGGCAGCCGCGCGGGCGAAACGGCGCTTTCGCCGGCGGCGGAAACCGGCATGCGCCAAGTGCGCGCCGTGCTTGGCGCGCTGAAGGACGAGCCGCGCACGGCGCTGGTCCGCCTGCGCTCGGGCCTGACAAGCCGGCTGGTCAAGGCCCATGTGCGCCGCATCGATCTGGCCGGTGTTCGAGGCAAGCATGCGCTCGTGACGGCGCCGGCGCGCGATACCCAAATGAACGAGGCCGAATGTCTGGCGGTCGCCCTGACCGGCCTCGAGGACGAGGGCGCGGGGGCCGCCATCATCGACGGCGGCGGCCGGGTGCTCAGCGCCGGCTCTTCTTATGAGGCGCTTGGCGTGCCGGCGGACATCGCCCGCGATCTAGCAGCCCGGACACGCGGAGAAGCCGACCGCCTCGTCAAGCAGATCGTCGATCTGCCGGACACCGGATCGGCCGTTGCCGCCGGCGTCGGGCGTTTGGCCGACCTGCCCGAACGCTATCTGATCGTCGCACTGGCGCTTGCAGACCGACCTGCGGAACCGGCCTCGATCGCCGCCGCTGCGGCTGTGGACCTGATGCCCGGCGACTTCGCGACGGCGGCCGAAATGGATGTGGCGCCGGCCGCATCCCGGAACCCGGACGAGGACATATCCCCGGTCGCCACGGAAAGCGACGCGAGCGGTGTCGGCGCCGACGCCAACCGCAACACGCAAACCGCGGAAGAACCCGAAAGGGAGCCGGCGGAGATCGCCACCGTGCCCGCGCCGGCGCCCTTCACCGGACCGGACCTCGGATCGGGGCCGATACGTTTTGTCTGGAAGACCGATCGCGACGGCGTCTTCGTCGACGTGTCGCCCGAATTTTCCCGCGCCGTCGGACCCAATGCCGCAGAGCTTGCGGGACACGGGTTTGCCGATATCGTCGACCGGCTGGCGCTCGATCCGGCGGGCGAGATTGTCGCCGCCCTGTCGCGTCGCGACACCTGGTCGGGCAAGAGCGTGCTCTGGCCGGTCCAGGGCACCGACCAGCAGGTGCCGGTCGATCTGGCGGCCCTGCCCTATTACAGCCGCGAACGGGAATTCGAGGGCTATCGCGGTTTCGGCATTGCCCGCATGGCCGACATCGCCACCGATCCGGACGCGCGGGGACTGGCGCTGACCACCCCGCTCGGCGCTCCGGCCGAGACCGGTGCCGATTCGGCCGACGAGTACGTCGTGGACGATCAGGGTCCGGCCGCCGAAGCCGATGACGGCGCGGCGGAGACCGGCGAGGCTGCCGGCTCGGATGCGCCCGACCTGTCGCACGAACCGCCCGTGCTTGCAGTGGCGCCGGCCCACCCGATGCGCCGCAGGAGCGACACGATCGTCCCGTTCCCGGACGCCGCCGCCGAGGAGCGGAACAATGCTGCGCCCGGACCGCATCTGAGCGATGAGGAAGCCGAAGCCTTCCGCAAGATCGGACAAGCGCTCGGCCGGCGCGACGATGGCGTCGAGACCGGTACGTTCGAGGGCCAGTCAAGTCCCGCGTCGGCCGGAGACGATGCGACATTGGCGGACGAACCGGGCGAAGAAACCGTTGAGGCCGAACATCACCCGGCTCTCGAGCCGGCCATCGAAAAGGCTGCCGCCGAAGACCGCAAGGCCGAAGGCCATGATGACGAAGACGATCGCCACGACATGCCCGACGATGTCCTGGCGGTGGAAGCCGACGGCTCCACGCTTGAGGACGTGCCGCCCGGCGAGCCCTGGGCCGAAACCCCGGTCGACGGTGAGGCGCCCGTGCCAGCCACGGACGGGCTGGCGCCGGAGACGCTGGACGAATTGCCGTTGCCGCTCCTGATCGTGCGCAACGAGCAGGCGCTCTATACCAATGCCGCGTTCGCCGCCATGGCCGGCGATGCCGACACCGGGGCGTTGAACCAACGCGGCCTCGACATGCTGTTCGGCGGCAGCGCGCCGGACACCGAAGACGATGCCGGCGACCGCGCGATCACGCTGGTCGGCGCCGACGGGCAGCCGATCGCGGCCCGCGCGCATCTGCAGATCGTGCCCTGGATGGGCGCGCGGGCGCTGATGTTCGCGTTCGAACCGCGGCCGCTGGCCGACGACACGACGAGCGCGTCCGCCGCGTTGCCGGGCGATACCGCAACAGGCGGCGCGCCCGAGCCGTCCGACGTCGCCTCGCGGCCCGACCCCCATGCCGTCAGCGCGGCCGAAGCCGCCGAACTGCGCGCGATCCTCGACACGGCCACCGACGGGGTGATCCTGATCGGCGCCGACAGCACGATCCGCTCGCTGAACGGGTCGGCATCGGCGCTGTTCGGCTATCCGAACGAGGAAATCGAGGGCAAGAGCTTTTCCTTCCTGTTCGCCCATGAAAGCCAGCGCGCGGCCATGGATTATCTGCACGGCCTGTCCAACAACGGCGTGGCAAGCGTTCTCAACGAGGGACGGGAAGTGCTCGGCCGCGAACGCAATGGCGGCTTTCTGCCGCTGTTCATGACGATCGGCCGGATGCCGGCGAGCAACGGCTTCTGCGCCGTGATCCGCGACATCACACCCTGGAAGCAGACCGAGCAGGCGCTTCAGGACGCAAAGCGTCAGGCCGAGCAGGCGTCGAACACCAAGTCCGAGTTTCTGGCCAAGATCAGCCACGAGATCCGCACGCCGCTCAACGCGATCATCGGCTTTTCCGAACTGATGGCCGAGGAGCGGTTCGGGCCGATCGGCAATGAACGCTACCGGGACTATCTGGCCGACATCAACAAGTCCGGCCGGCACGTTCTGGACCTGGTCAACGATCTTCTCGACATCTCCAAGATCGAGGCAGGCAAGCAGGAGCTCGAATTCGAGAGCGTCGCGCTGAACGAGGCGATCGGCGAAGCCATCGCAATGGTTCAGCCGCAGGCCAACCGCAACCAGATCATCGTTCGCTCCAGCCTCGAGAGCACGGTGCCGCCGGTCGTCGCCGACCTGCGCTCGGTCAAGCAGATCGTCCTCAACCTTCTGTCGAACGCAATCCGCTTCACCCATGCGGGCGGACAGGTGATCGTTTCGACGAGCTACACCGGCAATGGCGCGGTGCTGCTGCGCATCCGCGACAGCGGCATCGGCATGTCGGAGAAGGAACTGGAAAGCGCGCTCAAGCCGTTCCAGCAGGTCACCGCGGTCGGCCAGCGGCGCGGCGACGGCACGGGGCTCGGCCTGCCGCTGACCAAGGCGCTGGTCGAGGCCAACCGCGCCGAATTCGGCATCAGTTCAGAACCGGGTCAGGGCACGCGGGTCGATATCATCTTCCCGCCCGCGCGCGTTCTGGCGAGTTGACACGGCGCAAGGTTCGCACACGTCCCCGCCAAAGAAAATGCCGGCCCCCTGCGGGAGCCGGCAGAATAAAGATCGCTGTGAGTGGAGGCGGCGCCAATGAGACCCGGTTTCCGACGGGCCAGTTGAAAGTGTTAACGCCAGCTTAAGCGCGAGGCCTTAACGGTTCCTTGCCGGCCATGGTTAACGAAGCGGCGCGCTGTTCCGTAACGACACCGTGGTTAACGTGGCGGCACCTGGCACAAGGTCACGGCTGCAATTCGGCCCGGTCGGCGAAATGCGCCAGCGCTTCGGGATTGGCGAGCGCTTCCTGGTTCTTGACCGGCCGGCCATGGACCACCTCGCGCACGGCCAGTTCGACGATCTTGCCCGATTTGGTGCGCGGAATGTCATCGACCGGCAGGACCACAGCCGGAACGTGGCGCGGCGAAGCGCCGGTGCGCACCTTGGCCTTGATCGCCTTGACTAGCTCGTCGGTGAAGGCTGCGCCTTCGGCAAGGCGCACAAACATTACCACGCGCACATCATTGTCCCACTCCTGGCCGATGCAGATCGCCTCGAGCACTTCGGGCATCTGCTCGACCTGGTTGTAGATTTCGGCCGTACCGATCCGGACGCCGCCGGGATTGAGCGTCGCATCCGACCGGCCATGGATGATCAGGCCGCCATGACCGGTGATCTCGGCGAAATCGCCATGGCACCAGACATTGTCGAAGCGCTCGAAATAGGCGGCACGGTACTTTTCGCCGTCCGGGTCGTTCCAGAAGCCGACCGGCATTGAGGGGAACGGTTTGGTGCAGACCAGTTCGCCCTTTTCGCATTGGACCGGCTTGCCGTCATCGTCCCAGACCTCGACGGCCATGCCGAGCCCCGGCCCCTGGATTTCGCCGACATGAACCGGCTCGCCCGGAACGCCGAGCACGAAGCAGGAGACGATGTCGGTGCCGCCGGAAATCGAGGCGAGATGGACGTCCGACTTGATGCCGTCATAGACGAACTGGAAGCATTCCGGCGACAGCGGCGAGCCGGTGGACGAGATCACCCGCACCGTAGACAGATCGTGCGTGTCGATCGGCCGGAGGCCGGCCTTGCGCACCGCGTCGATATATTTCGCCGACGTTCCGAAGTAGGTCATCTTCTCGCGGTCGGCAAAATCGAACAGCACGTTGCCGTCGGGCGCAAAGGGCGAGCCGTCGAACAGCAGCAGCGTCGCCCGCGAGGCGAGCGCCGTCACCAGCCAGTTCCACATCATCCAGCCGCAGGTGGTGAAATAGAAGACGCGGTCGCCGGCCTTGATGCCGGCATGGTAGCGATGCTCCTTGAGATGCTGCAGCAGCGTGCCGCCGGCGGAATGGACGATGCATTTGGGAATGCCGGTCGTGCCGGACGAATAGAGAATGTAGAGCGGATGGGAAAAGGGAAGCCGCTCGAACGCCACCGGGCGGGCTTCGAAGTCGGCAATGGCGGCGTCCAGCGAGCAGGCTTTCGGCGTTGCCTGGGCGGTCCGCTCCGCCGCGCCCAGATAATCGACGATGAGCACGTTCCTGACCGAGGGCAGGTGCGGCACGATCTCGGCCAGCTTGCCGCCAATGTCGTTGGGCTTGCCATTGTACCAATAGCCGTCGCAGGCGATGAACATGACCGGCTCGATCTGCGAAAACCGATCGAGCACGCCCTTGGGCCCGAAATCGGGCGAGCAGGACGACCAGATCGCGCCGATCGAACTGGCCGCCAACATGCCCGCGACCGCTTCGGGCATGTTCGGGATCATCGCCGCCACCCGGTCCCCGGCCTTCACGCCGTTTGCGACCATCGCCTGTTGCAGCCGCGAGACCAGCGCATGCAGATCGTCCCAGCTCAGCCGCCTTGTAACCTTGTCTTCGCCCTGGAAAACGATGGCTTCGCCCGGACCCGTTTGCCGCAGCAGGTTCTCCGCAAAATTCAGCTTCGCATCGGGGAAGAAATCCGCGCCCGGCATGGCGTTGCCCTTTTCCAGCACGCGTTCACCCTTGTCGCCGATAACGCCGGCATCGTCCCAGACCGCCGACCAGAACCCCTCGCGGTCATCGACCGACCAGCGGTGCAACTCGGCATAGCTGCCGAACGAGCGGCCCGCGCGTTGCGACGCAAAATCCATGAACGCCCTCACCGCCGATGTCTCGACGGCTTTCGGCGATGGTGTCCAAAGGGGTGACGTCATGATGGACCAGCCTCCTCATCTGCCCGATGAACGGTCTGGTACGCGCTGATCCCATCCATCGCAAGCCGGGGCGCCGACGGGCGCGACCAAAGGCGTGAGGATATCGGACAAATCGGCCAAAACCGTTTGTCGGGCCAACCGGTTTTTTGGTAGAGCTTGCGCATGGGTAAGTCTGTGTTGCGTGCTGCCGCGATCCTTGCGGTTCTGGTGGTTGCCATGGCCGGCGCCGTCGCGCTGACCCTGCCTTGGCTGGTATCGACCGACATCGTGCGCTCGTCTATCGAGCGGGAACTGGGCAACTTTTTCGGCACCGACGCCGAACTGGGCGGCCAGACCCAGGTGAGGATTTTCCCGCGACCGCGCACCACACTCAGAGACGTGACGATCGCCGGGCCGGGCGGGCGGGCGGCGCCAATCCTGACCATCGAGAGCATGGAAGCCGATATCGGGCTGGTGGGGCTCGTTATGGGCCGTCCTGAATTCTCCAACTTCCGGCTGGTGCGGCCGCATCTGAGACTGCTGGTCGGGCAGGACGGCTCCATCGACTGGGCGGCACAGAGCGGACGTGCCGGCCGGCTGTTCCGCCGGGCTGCCGACGCTGAGGGGGAGATGTCCGGCGACGCACTGGGTTCGGTGGTGACCGCCCAGGGCCGCATCACGTTCGAAAGGGGCGACGGCACGGTGATCGAGGACATCACGGCCGTCGATGGACAGCTGAACTGGCCGCAGCTCGACGCGCCGCTGTCGCTGTCGGCGGAGGCGATCTGGCGCGGCACCGCCGGCAGTCTGGCCTTCAACACACAATCGCCGCGGGCCTTCTTCCTCAACACGCCGTCCGAGACCGGCCTGACCGTCCAATCCGACGCGGTGGCGCTCGATTTCGACGGCATGGCGAACGCCGGCGGCCCGCTTTTCGCCGACGGCGCGATGAGCTTCTCGACCCCTTCCCTGCAGACGCTGATGACGATCCTCGGCACGGATCTGACGCCCGGACGGGCGCTCGGCGAAGTCGCCCTGTCCGGGCCCGTGCGGCTGGCGCAGCGCCGGATGCGATTTGAGGGGCTGGACATCACGGTGGATGGCAACAGCGGGTCGGGCGTGCTCGAAATCGGCATCAGCGCGCAACGCGCCGAGCCGGCCGTGACCGGCACGCTCGACTTCGCAACGCTCGACATCGCGGCATTCCTGTCGGCGTTCATCGATCTGCCGCAACTGGTTGGCGACGGCCCGCCCTCGATGGCCGATGTGGCGACCCAGATCAGCACCGATCTGCGCGTGTCGGCGGCCGCCGCCACGTTCGGGGACCTGTCGCTCGAAAACCTCGCCGCAACGGCCCAGGTCTCGGACGAAGTCGCGATCTTCGACATCGGCGATGCGCTGGCCTATGGCGGTCACGTGCAGGCACGTCTGGCATTGTCGTTTGCCGAGGGCGGACGGGCCGAGGTGATCCTGTCGGGGCAGGACGTCGATACGGCAGCCATTGGCGAAGCGTTCGCATTGCCCCGCGCGCTGCCGCGCGGGCGCGGCAATTTCTCGGTCACGATGCATGCGCCAACCACAGGTCCCATGCGGTCGGGCCGAACGCTTGACGGCATGGTGTCAGTCGAGGTCCGCAACGGCGTCATGCCCGGCTTCGGGTTCGGCCAGCTTTCCGGGCAGCGCGATATCGTCCGCTATTTTTCGCTCGATATGGAGGCCGGTGGCGAGACCTTTTCAAGTGCCCGGATCTATGGCGACATCGCCGAAGGGCTTTTGACGCTCAAGGACACACGCATCATATATCCCGACGGCGAGGTGCGGCTCGAAGGCATCGTCACGCTGAGCACCGGCAGCCTGGCGCTGACGGCGACCGCCGGCCCGGCAATCGCCGACGCCACAGCGGACAATGCCGGCGCGGAGCCTGCGGCGCCGGCGGAGGACCTTGCCCGCTTCTTCGTCGGCGGTTCGTGGAACCGGCCGTTTGCGGCGCCGGTGCTGCTGCCAATGCCGGGCCGCGATGGTTAGCAACCGGTTAATCCGGCCGGCAAAGTTTTAGCCGATTTTTACCTTCCTGGCGGACAATCACCGCATCGATCGGGCAGTCCGGGGTTTGGCGTGTTCCAGTTTCTCGCCATCACATTGAAGATCAGCGTCGCGTCCATGCTGTTGGGCGCGGGACTTTCGGCGTTCGACATCACGGCAGCCGAGCTTCTGGCGCAGGCTGGCCTGACCCCCGAGCGGCTCAGCGAAATGCTGCAACAAGCCTGGGCCTGGGCGCTGCCGAACATGGTGCTGGGCTCGATCGTCATCGTGCCGCTGTGGTGCGTGAGCTATCTGCTGCGGCCGCCGCGCGGCTGACATGCTCTCAGGCCGGGTCGGCCTGCCGCGCCCGCGCGTCGGCGACGACACGCTGCTTGGTCACAAGCGTCGCGGTGATGACGCCGATCGCAACCAGCCCGATCAGGATCGTGCAGACGGCATTGATCTCAGGCGTGACGCCAAGGCGCACCTGCGAGTAGATTTTCATCGGCAGCGTCGTCGCGCCGGGTCCCGACGTGAACGACGCGATCACCAGATCGTCCAGCGACAGGGTGAAGGCCAGCATCCATCCGGACAGAACGGCCGGGAAGATCACCGGCAGCGTCACCTTCCAGAACGCCTCGAACGGCGTGCAGCCAAGGTCCTGCGCGGCCTCTTCCAGCGACATGTCGAAGCTGACGAGCCGCGACTGGACGACAACGGCGACGAAGCACAGCGAGAAGGTGATATGCGCCAGCGTCACCGTCCAAAAGCCGCGATCCATGTTGATCGAGACGAACAGCAGGAGCAGCGACAGGCCGGTGATCACCTCGGGCATGACGAGCGGCGCGTAAACCATGCCGGTGAACAGCGTCCGGCCGGTGAACCGCGTGTAGCGCACCAGCGCCAGCGCCGCCAGCGTGCCCAGAACGGTGGCGACGGTCGCCGAAACCAGTGCGACACGGATCGTCACCCAGGCCGCGTCCATAAGCCCCTGATTGTTGAACATCTCGACATACCAGCGGGTCGAGAAGCCGGCCCAGACGGTGACGAGACGGGATTCGTTGAAGGAATAGATCACCAGAAGGATGATCGGGATATAGAGGAACGCAAACCCCAGAACGACCGAGGAGACGTTGAACCATGTCCAGCGGCCGCTCATGAACCCGATTCCTGCGCACGGGCCTGGGCGTTCTGGAACAGCACGATCGGCACCACCAGCAGGATCAGAAGGATGATCGCTACCGCCGAGGCGACCGGCCAGTCGCGATTGTTGAAGAACTCCGTCCACAGCGTCTTGCCGATCATCAGCGTGTCCGACCCGCCAAGAAGATCGGGGATGACGAATTCGCCCACCGCCGGGATGAAGACCAGGAGGCAGCCCGCCAGAACGCCCGGCAGGGCGAGGCGTGCGGTGACCTTCCAGAACGCGCCGAGCGCGGTGCAGCCGAGGTCCTGCGCCGCCTCGATCAGCGAATAGTCCATCTTTTCCAGCGTCGCGTAGATCGGCAGCACCATGAAGGGCAGGTAGGAATACACGATGCCGATATAGACCGCCGTGTCGGTGTTCAGGATCGTCAGCGGCTCGCCGATCAGGCCAAAGCTCATCAGGAACTGGTTGAGCAGGCCCTCGGGTTTCAAAATGCCGATCCACGCATAGACGCGGATCAGGAAGGAGGTCCAGAACGGCAGGATGACCAGCATCAAGAGGATGGGCCGCAGTCCCTCCGACGCGCGCGCCATGCCATAGGCCAGCGGAAAGCCGATCAGCAGCGTGAGGAAAGTGGAGACCAGCGCGATGCGCAGGCTCGAGAAATAGGCGTTGCGGTAGAGCGCGTCCTCGGTCAGCCAGACATAGTTGGCGAACGACAGCTGCGACAGTGACTCGCGAAGAGCAGCCCAGCCCTCGCCAATGTCGAACTGCGGCGCATAGGGCGGCATTGCCAGAACCGGCTCGGACAGCGAGATGCGAAAGACGATCAGGAAGGGCAGCAGGAACAGCGCCAGCAGCCATAGATAGGGGACCAGGATCGTCAGGCGGCGGAAGAGGTTCATGGATTGCGCCCCGCGATGGCCATGTCAGCGCTCCAGCAGAATGCCGCAGTCGGGGTCGAACGAGAGCCAGACCCGTTCCTCATAGCCGATCGGATCTTCGACGGCGCGTTCGGAATTGAGCACGGTCGCCTTGATGACGGCGCCGGAATCGAGCCGCACGTTGAAGACGGTCAGTCCGCCCAGATAGGCAATGTCCCAGACCTCGCCTTCGACGGCGTTGTGGTCCTGCTCGGGTTTGGTACGGGTCACATCGACCTTTTCGGGGCGGATGGCGAACCAGGCATGCTTGCCCGCATCCACGCCCGGCTGAGCCACGGCGCGGATGCCGAACCCGTCGCTGGCTTCCATCTCGGCCAGCCCGTTCTCGACGGCCGTGATCCGGCCCTCGAACATGTTCACATTGCCGATGAAGTCGGCGACATAGCGCGTGTTGGGCGCCTCGTAGATCTCGCCGGGCGTGCCGGTCTGCACGACGGTGCCCGCATCCATGACGGCGATGCGGTCGGACATGGTCATCGCCTCCTCCTGATCGTGGGTGACGATCATGAAGGTCAGGCCGAGCTGTTCCTGCAAGTCCATCAGCTCGAACTGGGTTTCCTCGCGCAGCTTCTTGTCGAGCGCGCCGAGCGGTTCGTCGAGCAGCAGAAGCTTGGGCCGCTTGGCCACCGAGCGGGCGAGCGCGACGCGCTGGCGCTGGCCGCCTGACAGTTGATGGGGCTTGCGCCGGGCGAACTGTTCGAGTTTGACCAGCTTGAGCATCTGGTCGACGCGCTCGGCGACGGCGCCCTTCTCCATGCCTTCCTGCCTCAGGCCGAAAGCGATGTTGTCGGCGACATTGAGGTGCGGGAACAGCGCGTAGGACTGGAACATCATGTTGACCGCGCGCTTGTGCGGCGGCACGCCCTTGAGCGGCTGGCCGTCGAGGAAGATATCGCCCGATGTCGGCTCCTCGAAGCCGGCGAGCATGCGCAGCAGCGTGGTCTTGCCGCATCCTGAAGGGCCGAGCAGCGAGAAGAACTCGCGCTCATAGACGTGCATGGTCAGGTTGTCGACCGCGGTGAAATCGCCGAACCGTTTGGTGACGTTCTCAAAAGCGATATAGGGCTTGGCCGAGCCGTCGGCCCATGGCGTGAACGATCGCCGCACATTGCCCAGTGACTTCATGAGACCCCCGAACGTCCCCGAAAACAAGAAACGCCCCGGGCCGTGCGGTCCGGGGCGGTGCGTTTACTGGCCGGTGGTGATCCGCGTCCAGGTCCGCGTCACGCTGCGCTGTTCGCGCTGCGTGTAGGGGGTGACGGTGTAGAGCCGTCCGATCGTCTCCTCATCGGGATAGATCGCCGGATCGCCGATCACGTCCTCGTTGAGGAACTCCTTGGAGGCGGCGTTGCCGTTGGCGAAATAGACATAGTTTGAGGCCTTCGCCATCACCTCCGGCCGCATCATGTAGTCGAGGAAGATGTGCGCCTGTTCGACATTTTCCGCGTCGGCCGGGATCGCCATGTTGTCGAACCACATCAGCGCGCCTTCCTTGGGAATGATGTAGTCGACGGTGACGCCCGCGTCGGCCTCTGCGGCCCGGTCTCGGGCCTGCAGCACGTCGCCCGACCAGCCGACCGCCAGGCAGATGTCGCCATTGGCGAGCGCGTTGATGTACTCAGACGAGTGGAACTTGCGCACGAACGGGCGGATCGGCGCATAGACTTCCTCGGCCTTGGCGAGGCTGTCCGCATCCCGGCCATCGGGGTCCATGCCGGCATAGTTGAGCGCGGCCGGGATCATCTCGGCCGGCGCGTTCAGGTGGAAGATGCCGCAATCCTCCAGCTTGGCGGCCGTCTCCGGATTGAACACCAGATCCCAACTGCCAAGATCCGCATCCTCTCCGAGGCGCTCCTTGACCATGTCGACATTGATGCCGATGCCGGTCGTTCCCCACATATAGTTGACCGCATATTCGTTGCCCGGATCGTAGAGCTCCAGCCGCTCGGCGATCGCCGGGTCCATGTTGGCCAGGTTCGGCAGCGCATCCTTGTTCAACGGCTGGAACACGCCGGCCTTGATCTGGTTGGCCAGAAACGTGCCGGTCGGCACGACGATGTCGTAGCCGGTGGAACCAGCCAGCAGACGCGTCTCCAGGATCTCGTTGGAATCGAACACGTCGTATACCACCTCGATGCCGGTCTCGGCGGTGAACTCCTCAAGGATCGATTCATCGATGTAATCGGACCAGTTGAAGACCTTCACCACGCCCTCGGCATGGGCCGCTCCGGCGGCCAGAACCGCTGCGGTCGTCGTGAACAGAAGGGTTTTGAAACGCATGTCAGAAGCTCTCCCGGTTTTTGTTGTGAGCGCCTTGGGGCGGCCCCGCCGCCCGCAATTGCGGGAAAGCCTATTTGTGTTTTCGGCGGCGCACAAGCGGTTTCGCGCAGCGCGCCGCCCGGCGGCCTACAGATAGGTCGAGCGCTCGAGCGGCGTGATTTCCGACCAGAAAGCAAGGATTTCCGCGCGCTTGAGATCGCGGTAGATGCGCGCCAGTTCCGGCCCCAGCGCGCGCTCGCAAAAGGCGCCCGCAGAGGTCAGCTGCAGCGCTTCATCCATGTCGTCGGGAAGCTGTTCGCCGACGGTCGTGTCGTAGGCGTTGCCCTCGATCGGCGGCGGCGGCGTCTCCATCTTTTCGAGACCGTCCATCATCGCCTGCAAGACGGCGCACAGAAGAATGTAGGGGTTGGCGTCGGCGCCGGCGATGCGGTGCTCGACGCGGCGGTTCTCTTCACCCGATGCTGGAATACGCAGCGCCACCGAACGGTTGTTGTGGGCCCATACGGCGCGGGTCGGCGCATAGGAGCCGGGCTGGATGCGGCGGAAGCCGTTCCAGGAGTTGATGAACAGCAAGAGTGCCTGCGGCATGGTGCGGATCAGTTCGGCGACCACGCCGCCCAGCCGCGCTTCGCCGTCGCCGCCGGCAAAGATGTTGTTGCCGGCCTCGTCGACGATGGACGCGTGCACATGCATGCCGTTGCCCGCATATTCGATGAAGGGCTTGGCCATGAAGGTCGCCTGCAGAGCGTGCCGTCGCGCGCAGCCGGTGATGATCCGCCGCAGCATGATGACATCGTCGGCGGCGCGCAGCGGGTCGCGGCGGTGTTTGAGATTGACCTCGAACTGGCCGGGCGCGGCCTCCTTGACAATCGTATCGATCGGCACCGACTGGGTGTGCGCGGCGGCGCGTATGTCCTCGAACAAGGGGCCATATTCGGCCAGATCGTCGAGCCCGTACATGCGCTGCCTGTCGGGGCCGACCGCTGTGCCGACGGGCTGGGGCGTCCGTTCGCCGGAAGCACCATCGGCCTCCAGCAGATAGAATTCCAGTTCGAAGGCAACGACCGGATGCAGCCCGCGCTTGGCGAGCGCCTTGGTGATGCGGCCGAGCGCGTTGCGGCAGTCAAAGCGCAGCGGCGTCCCGTCCGGCGCATGGCCGCGCAGCAGCACCTGCGCCGTCTTGCGCTTGGCCCAGGGCACGATGGTCAGCGAGCCGGGCACCGCGCGGAAGAAACCGTCCAGATCGCCGCTTTCGATGTGAAGCCCGGTCTCGACGACCTCGCGCCCCCAGACATCGAGTCCATGGATCGACATGGGAAAGTTGACGCCGTCGCCGAAAGCCTTTTTGAGCGCGTCGGCCGGCGCCCATTTGCCGCGCAGCACGCCGTTCGGATCGACGATCAGGAATTCGACCGCCTGAAGGTCCGGGTGCGCGGCCATGAAGGCGTCATACTCGGCCATATCCGGGTCGCCGGTCGCCCCCGGCTCCACCTCGGCATCCTTCAACGGCACGGTCATGCTTGCTCGATCCTTGTGTTCGACGCGCGAACTTGAAGGCCGGCACGGCGCACTTGTCAATCGCCCCGGCAGGGGTATTGCCGGACCGAAGAGCGGGACCGGCTTTGCCGGGCCGTCCGCCCCAAAGGCGGGCGACGGGTACCAGCAGCGCACGAAGGCGATAGCCGAATGCGTTGCCATGGACCTCGTAGAAACGCTGTTCGGCGTCGCGGGATCGGGCCGGCGGGCGCGGTTTCTGAAAGATGGGCGGCGGCATGATGCCGGACATGAGAACACCTCTTGTTTTTCATGCCTCGAACCTAATACCATCTCCTTCGGCCGAAAATTCCATGAAACCGCAAAGCATTTTGCAAAAATGAAAAACCTGAACTGGGACGATGTGCGCATCTTCCTGCGCGTGGCGCAATCGGGCGGCCTGTCGGCTGCCTCGGCCTCCACAGGACTGAGTCCGGCAACGATCGGCCGCCGTGTGACGGCGCTCGAACAATGCGTCGGCCGCGTCCTGTTCGAACGGTCGCAGACCGGCTACCGGCTGACAGCCGACGGGCGCACGCTGATGGACAAGGCGCTCGCCATGGACGCCACCATGCAGCCGATCACGGACTGGTCGCGCACGAGCGGGCAAAAGCCCGGCGTTCGGATTTCCGCCGGCACATGGACCGCCGAACTGCTTGCCGCCGAATTCGCCGCGCTGTGGACGCCCGGCGATGCATTCCACGTCTGCTTCAAGACGACAGAGGCGCGGCTCGACATCGCCCATCGAGAAGCCGAGATCGCGCTGCGCAGCCAGTCGCCCGATGGCGGCAATCTGGCGGTGCGCAAGATCGCCGATGTGGCGTTCGCGCCCTACCGCGCGGCATCGCCCGCCGCCGACGCGACGCCCGGATGGGTGGCGATCGGCCGCGACGAGGCGCTGACCGCATCGGCGCACTGGCTGCTCGACCAGGAACGCGTCGAGATCGTTGCATGGGCCAACACGCCGCACACGCTGCGCGCGCTGATCCGCGCCGGCGCAGGACAGGGCGTGATGCCCTGCTTTGCCGGCGATCGCGATCCGCAGCTTGTGCGCGCCGGGCCGGTGATCGGCGACCTGGCGCAAGTGCAATATATGGTCACCCATGCCGACGACCGGCATCGCCCCGAGGTGCGCACGCTGATCCGCCGCATCACCGCGCTCGCCGAGGCGAACGCCGCGCTGTTTCGCGGCGAACGCCCGCAATGAGGCCGGTCAGACGAAGTCGAACACGCTGAAGCCGGTCGTCATGTCGTCGAGCCCGAGCGGCCTTGTGATGGGGGGTTCGGCCCGGGCGAGACACCCGGCGCGCTCGCAGACCCGGCAGGCCGGGCCGACAGGCAGCGTCTGCACCCGGCCCGGCGCATCGGGCACGCCGCGCAGCACCGCGCCATAGACGATGTCGTTGCGGTGGGCGATCTCGCAGCCCAGAAGGATCGCCGTGCGGCGCGGCCGTTCGTGAAAGGCGCCCTGCGGCCCTTCGAGCGTGCGGGCGATGATCAGGAACTCGACGCCGTCGGGCATCTGCACGGCTTCCACCAATATGTGGCCGGGCGTGTTGAACGCCTCGTGCACAGGCAGTTTGGGACACGAGCCGCCGAACCGCGCCTGCGGATAGCCGCGCGCGCCGGCGCGGCGGAAGCGGTTTCCGGCCTGGTCGATCTCGGCCATGAAGAAGGGCACGCCCGCCGCGCCGCGCCGCTGCAGCATGGTCAGCCGGTTGGCCGCCTGCTCGAACGACACGCCAAAGCGCGATTTGAGCACGTCGAGATCGTATTTCTCGCGCACCGCGACCTGCAGGAACCGCTCATAGGGCATCATCAGCGCGTGGGCGGCATAGCGCGCCATCTCGAAACGGGCGATGCGCCGCGCTTCGTTCGATGACAGTTTGAGATCCTCGATCTCGGCGGTGATCGCCACCTGCATGCGGATCAGCGCCGCCTCCATCGCCACTTCGCGCTTCTGGTCGAACGGCGAAAGGCGCTCGGAGATGAACAGCCGGTTGGAATGGCGGTCATAGCGGCGCTTCCAGTCGGGCATCGCCTCGACCGGCAGCACCTTGACCGAGATGCCGTGGTCGGCGCGCAGCCAGCCCGTCAGCGCGCCCATCAGATCGTCGCCCGGCGAAAGCAGCTTGGTGAAGCTTTCGGCCTCCTCCTCGAGCCGCGCGAAATGGTTGGGCCGCTTTTCGAGCGTGTCGCGCACCTCGTCGGCAGGCAGGCGCGCCGAGGCGATGCGCGTCTCGCGGCCCTCCCGGGCGAGCATGTCGGACAGATCGCTCAGCCGCTCCTGGCTTTCGCGATAGGCGCGGTAGAGCTTGACGAGCGCCGCGGACACGTTGGGCGCGCCTTCCGAAATCTCGATCAGTTCCTGGTCGCCGGGCAGTTCGCCGGCGAGCAGCGGATCGGCGAACATTTCTTTCAGTTGCGGCAGCACCTGTTCGCCGCCGCCCTGCAATTCGTTGACATCGACCTTGTAGACCGAGGCGAGCTTCAACAGGAGCTGGACGGTGAGCGGGCGCTGGTTGCGTTCGATCAGGTTCAGATAGCTCGGCGAGATGCCAAGGTCTGCGGCCATTGCCGTCTGGGTCAGTTCGCGCTGGGTGCGGATGCGCCGGATGCGCGGTCCGGCGAAGATCTTCTGGTCGGCCATGGCAAGGCTCCTGCGGATAGCCGATCCATGCCCGATTGTGACAGTTTTGACAAGTTGACGAAAGCAGGCCGTCAAAGCCGCTACCGGCTCACGCCAAAAGCACGGCAGTGCGGCAGATGCCTGTTGTCTTTGCATTTTTGCGTGGCATTGTCGGCATCGGGCGCCACCGGCCTCGCCTTGTCACACGCCGGACCATGATGATCGGTCAATCGCTTTGACCGGTTTTTACCAGGTCCGGCGGATGGCAGGACGGGCGCGGGCCGCGTCCGGACCTGAACCAAAAGGGGCAGTGGACTTTTGTGCGCCGCCCCGCCAATAAGGGCCAAAGGCCACCACGCCACGGAGCATGACATGTCGAGCCACGAACGCCCCAAGACCCACGTCAAGGAACGCGCCGAGGAGCAGTCGTCCACCATGGGCGCCGACCAGCAGGCGGCGATCCGCATGCTGGCCAACGATCTGCACCGGCTCAACCAGTCCGTGATGAAGGCGGTGGAGGCGGGCGTGTCGGTGGAGCTGGTGCGCTCGGCCCGCCACCATGGCGGCGACGGGAACTGGGGCGACCTCTTGATCCCGGTCATCGTCACCCAGGGCAAGTAGACGCGCGCAGGCGCTTCTCGGCTCCCCTCACAGGGGCAGCGCATTCCCGCAACCGGCGCCCCCAACTCGTTATCGCCCGGGCGCAACGCGACCGCGCATCGCCGCTTCTTCGGCGCCAACGCGCCGTCGTGCCTTGTCAGCGGGACTGGCGCGGCCGCAGCGAATGGAACGCCGGAAGCTCTGCGCCGAGTCGGGCGCCGGTGCGCCTGGCCGCCGTAACCGTCAGTGCTAGGCCGCCCGCCGCCAGCTTTCCTGGCGTATGAATTCGATCAGTTGGGCCGAGCGCATCGGCCGTGCCAGCGCGAACCCCTGCAGCGCATCGCAGCCAAGGCTCTTGAGCAGAGCGGCGTGCTCCAGCGTTTCAACGCCCTCGGCGACCGCTTCGATGCCGAGCGAGTGCCCGATCTCGATGATGGCGGCCACCAGTTGGCGCTCGCGATCGGACGCCACCATCGGCATGACGAGCCCGCGATCGATCTTGAGCCGCGCCGGCTGCAGGTGAATCAGGCTGCTGATCGATGCGTAGCCGGTGCCGAAATCGTCTATCTCGATATCCACGCCCAGCGAACGAAGATGCTCCGCATTGCGCACGATGCTGTCGTCGCTCTCGTCCAGGAAGATGGATTCCAGCAACTCGAAAGAAACGCTGCCGGGCTGGATCGGGAGACCGGACAGGCTCTCGGCAAGATCGGAATCGCGAAGCCGCGACGCCGAGACATTGACGGATAGCTTCGGGATTTCGATGCCGGCCGCCAGCCAGCGGGTGCGCTGGAAGAGCGCCTGCTCGAGGATGGTGCGGTCGATCAGCTTGGCAACGTTCAGCTCCTCGGCGATCGACAGGAAAGCCGCCGGCGCCAGCAGGCCGTCGGTGGGGTGCTCCCATCTGGCGAGGGCCTCGACACCCACCAGATCCAGCGTCTTGGCATCGAACTGGGGTTGGAAAAACGGCAGGAATTCACCGTTTTCAAGCCCGCTCAGTACGGCGTCGGACAAGCGCTTGGTGCGAACGATGTCCGCGCGCAATTCATCGGAAAAGAATTCGAAGCGATCGCGGCCGTTTCTCTTTGCCCGATAGAGCGCGATGTCGGCATCGACCAGCAGACGCCTGGCGACCTCCTCGTCCCAGGTGCCCTTGTCGGCAATTGCGATGCCGATGCTGACACCGCACCGGCAGTGGGTTTCCTCGAACGGCAACGGCCGCCGCATCTGTTCGATGATCCGGCCGGCAAGGTCCGCCAAGCGATTTTCGTCGGTCGATCCCAGCACCGCAACGACGAACTCGTCACCGCCGATGCGCGCCACGAAGTCTCCCGGCTGCGCGTTTTCCTGCAGGACCGAGGCCGCATGCCGGAGAACCTCGTCGCCGGCGGCGTGGCCCAGCGTGTCGTTGATCTGCTTGAAACGGTCCAGATCGATGTGGAAGAGGGCCAGTTCACAGCCGGCGCCGCGGCCCGAAAGCCATTCGTCCATGTAGCGCCGGTTCGGCAGCCCGGTCAGGCTGTCATGCAACGCATTGTGCTCCATCTTCGAGCGCGCGTCTTCCAGCAGGACGGTTCTCTGTTCGGCGCTTTCCTTGGCCGCCAGCAGGTGTTTTCGAAGCTCGACATCGCTGGAGAAATCCCAGTTGACGCCCATGATGTAGCGATGGCTGTCGATGTTTGTGTGGACCGCGCCGATCGCCCGGATCCAGCGTGTGGTGCCGTCCTTGAGGACCACGCGGAACTCCGACCTGTAGGCGCCGTTGCTGGCGATCGCACTGTCGAACTCCGCTTCTGCCTTGGCCCGGTCATCGGGGTGCAGGGCGGTCGACCAGACCTCGTAGGATGCCGCATCTTCGTCCGCAGCGATGCCGTAAAGCTCCTTCATCCGGTCGTCCCAGGTCAGGGCACCATTGTCCAGATTGAGCTCCCAGACGCCGATCTTCGACGTATCGAGCGCAAGTTCGAGCCGATGCGACAGGCGCTGCAGCTGCTCCTTTCGCCGCCGCAGTTCCGCGACATGCGAGCGGCGCTCGTCGTAAAGGCGCCCGGCCAGGAACATCGGCACGACCAGAAGCAGGCCGGCGAGCACCACGGCCATCCGCACCTGCCAGGTGTTGGACGGGCCGGCGGGCCATCCGCCGCGGGGCACGGCCGCGACCTGCCAGGTCACCGACGGCAAGGCAATCGTCGCGACCACGGGCGCGTCGGCGAAGGTGGCGGCCGAACCCATGAAGACCGAACTGCCGCGGCCGAACGGATCGACGCTGGCGATGGCGATATCGATGGGCAGGTCGCCGGCAAGAACGCCGCTGTCCTCGAACAGTTCATCGACGTCGATGACCGCCGAGAGCAGCCCCCAGACGGTCCGGCCTTCCCCCTCCGGTCCGGTGAAAACCGGAAAACGCCCGATGAAGGCGCGGCCACCCTGCACCAGGTCCACAGGACCGGCGAGGACGATCTCGCCCGTCCGCACCGCCCGCAAGACGTCGCCGCGCTGCTCGCGGTGTTCTCGGTAGTCGAGACCGATCGCCCGCTCGTTGCCCTCCACCGGGTACATCAGTTCGACGACCAGATCGGGGGCGGCGGCCAGGTTGCGAATCTGGGAATGGCTGCCGACCATCTGGCGCGCGATGGCCGCGAACTGCGCCTGGTCGATGTCGGGCCGCGCCGAAATCACCGCGACGAGTCCGCGGGCCAGCTGCAGGTTGGCGTTGATATTGCCTTCCAGCCGTGCCCGGACGAGGCCAAGCTGTTCGTTTACCTCGGCCCGGACGCTCTGCTGGTGCAGTTTCCGGTTTTGCTGTTCGGCGAAGATGCCCGCCGTCAGCGTGACTGCCAGCGCCATGGCCGCGGCGAGATGGCCGATCTGGAAACCGGAACGAAGGCGCGACAGGCCGGACCTGTCCCTGGGATCGGTGTGCGAACGCTTGTTCACGCGTTGGAACCACGTGCGGGTTGGTCAAAGGTCGCCCAAAATTAGACCGAAATCCGAAAGAAAACCCTAACGCACCACAAAGCGGGCCGGGGTGTGGAGGCGCATGTCCGCCACCGCGCTTCCCTGCAAAGACGCGGATCCGCCTGCCTCATCCCAAGGTGCGGGCGCCAATCCCCGCCCTTAAGCGTCGCGCCGCCGCGCTCGCTGGCGGGGACCCCGTCTCGCCGACCTTTCGGCGCGCACGCGCAGCCGTCCCGCGCCAGCGGGACTGGCGTGAGCGAAGTCTTCTTTAATCGCCCAAGGACTTGCGCTTCGCGCCGTTCCGGCGCTCAACGTGCGCCTTGGGCTGGAACAACGGGCGGTTTGGTGAGCCGCGATCCGAAGTTTTTTATGTTGCGGTCGCCAAACCGCCCGTCCGGCGGGCTTGCGGTGAACGCCGTGCGGGGCGCCGGCCCTTGGGCCACTGTCCCGAAGCGTTGTGACACCTTCATCTGCCGCACGGCATGACCGCCGCACCGAATCTCGGCCGCTCCGGGTCGGCCGCCTGAACCCAAATGCACCGGCCGATCATTGCCGGTACGGGCCAAACGGCACACTCCGCACCTTCATTCCGCCCTGCCGTGGGGATTCAGCATCCAGCGCCGCACCTCTGCGCCGCCCGGCAGGCCGCCGTCCCTTTCCCCGGATGGTCGGTTCTAGACCCGAGGTTCCGCGAAAGGGATGGCCGGGAGTGTAGGGGCGGTAGCGGACGGTTGGATAAGTTTTTTGGGGGCCTCCGCACTTCCGTCATCCCTGTGCTTGTCACAGGGATCCATTCCAGAGGCTTCGACGGCTGATCGCTGAGCGAGAACCGGGCTGCGCGTCGGCAAAAGGCAGCGCACCTTGTCTCTGAGCGACGTCCCGTTCCGCCGACCGCGATTGGTTCGGTGAGCGGCCAGGCCCGCCTCTGCCAGCGAACCCGCGCAATCGGCCGGAATGGATCCCTGTGACAAGCACAGGGATGACGGAGGAACGCGCGGCCCGCTGCCCTTCTTTCGTCGGCATTCATGCCGGACCGCCGGCAACACCAAATGAACCGGGTCAGGTTCACGGACACTGCGCAAAGCCGGGGTGCGAGGGGATAGCGGGGAGTTTAAGGGCGGTTGGGAGTAGGGGGATAGGTTTGTCATACTTGGGGGCTGACGGCCCGAAGCGGTCTTTTAATAGGTCGCGCGATGCCGCAACGCGACCCGTTAAACCGGCCATTTGCTACGGGCGCACGATTGCAGGCATTCAAGCGGTGGGAGTGTGGGCAAAACGCAATCAGAGCTGCGAAACAATGGGCGGATCGCAGGACCAGTTGTTTCTGCTCTCCATCACGAAGTTTGTGGGGCAGCCTAACAGTAGGAAGCTACTGGTAACCGCGCGCAATCGCTTGTTTTGATTGGATGACTTAGGCTAAACTTATCAACTTAGCGGATGGAGAGATGGGGCGTGACTGTAAACAAGCCACCTGCGCGCACGCTGAAGATGTTGGATCAGGTAGCGTTTCAGAATGCGGCAACCGCCGCTGGCCTTCAATTCAAGGTTTTCCTTGCTGGGCCGTACATTGAGTCGACTGGTAAAAAGCCGGGTCGTGGCGAAAAGAATAAAGCTAAGCGTCTCAGGTATGCGCTCTATCACTGGCTTTCGGACTTCAGTTGGGTTGTCACTATGGGGGAATACAAGCGTCTGGTCGACGCGGCCAATCCGTTGCTGGGACCACGCAACAATGCGGCGAGCGCGGAGCTGCTACACGCTAAGCGTTCAGCTGATGCTATTGTGATGCTCCCAAGCAGTCCCGGTTCCTTTTTGGAACTTGGCGCGTTCTCGTTGCATGAAGATGTCTGTCGAAAAATGCTTATCATAATTGATAAAAAGCACGAGGCGGATGATCCAAACTACCTGAACACCGGACCTATTCCCGCAGCAACAAAGAAAGGTGCTCAGGTTTTATTTATAGATTATGATAATCATGACGCCTGCTGGAAATCTGTCGAAGAATTCGTAGTTGAACAAGGTCATAGAGTGGCAGAAAACAAGCTGCTATCGCCATGAAAAAGGTTGAGCCACTTTTTGCCTATTTTGCGATACTCGCCGTTATCCAGCCAGCGCGAATTCAGGATATTGAAGCTAGCGCAAAACAATTGCTCAGTCCCGACTACGCGGACTTGCTAATTGAAGGCGGGCACTTTCGAACGGCGCACGAAACTGCGCGCGAACGTGGTTTGATCATTCAAGTCCGTCGTGGGGTCTATTTTACAGCGCCTAAAGCTCGACATCTGGTGCGGCGGGAAGGCCTTGAACGCTCTATCGACAACCGGCGTTTTTTCTTGATGAAAGCACAACGTAGGAGGTACAAGTGACGTGCGAGTTGGTATCGCGTTCAGCTTGTTCGTTGTTTCGGCGAGCCGTTGTTCAGGTTTGGTTTGAAGGGGCTCGTGGCCTAGGTCGAAGAGGCGTTTTGCCGGACCTTGCCGCCAAAACGCCTCTTCGACCTAGGCCACGCGCTCAAGGCAGTCTTCACTTCAAAGACTGGAAGTTGCTGTAGATGCCAACTCGCTCCTACTACTTCCCTAAAGATTTTGCCCACCTTGAAGAGATACTTCGCGCGGAACAAGGAGGCTTGCCCGAAGAGGAAGCTGCAATTTTCCGTGAACGGGGGCTGCCGCCCATACCGACCACCGGTGCATTGCCGCTGTTTCTTGGGATCAGCCCAAAGACAATTTTCTCAATCCGACATCGTCCTCAGAAGCATTATCGTTCCTTCCCTTTAAAAAAGAAGGACGGCTCCAAACGCGACATCGATACACCCCGGACCTACCTAAAAGTCATCCAGTGGTGGATTCTGGACAACATCCTGAACCAGGTTGAGTTCGCTGAGTACGTATTCGGATTTGTGGCTGGACGAAGTGCTGTCCAAAACGCTGAGTACCACCTTGGCGCGAAGCACGTTCTCAACACTGATATTCGACAGTTTTTCCCGTCAATCACAATCGATCAGGTGCAAGCAATCTTTAGGTCGTTCGGCTACCAGGACGACGTCACAAACATGCTATCAGAACTGTGTTGTCTCGACGGTCATGTGCCACAGGGCGCGCCAACCAGTCCGGCTATCGCAAACCTCGTCTTGCAGGAGTTGGACATGGAGCTATCAGTCTTAGCCGAGAGGGCTGGTCACCGATATTCGCGATATGCTGATGACCTAACATTCAGCTCCCAGTCATGGATTGAAAGAGATTTCCTCAATTTGGTTGAGTCAGCAGTTCAAGTCGCAGGATTTGAATTGAAGCCTGAAAAGACCCGTTTTTCGGGCTCTGAAGGACGGATGGAAGTTACAGGGGTGGTGATTAACGAGAAGCCCCAACCTACACGGCTATGGCGAAAACGTGCGCGGGCAACGCTTCACAAACTAAGCCTACTGCCTCGGCTGACCAGGCGTGAACTGTCGTACCTTCAAGGCGTGGTCGGGATGGCGGGCCAGTTTCCCAAGAGCGCACAGATGCAGCAACTTTCAGAAAGTGCACGTTTAGTCATTGAGAAAAAGTCGGCGACTATTATCGGGGTGGGCACAAAGCCGACGCTTCCAAACGGCTTGACCTTCAGGCAAGCGGAGGCCCTCGCCAGTCTTGCTCCACGGAGAACGAACATAGAGATCGCACTCCGACTTGGTGCCTCCGTGGCCGCCGTGAAGAAGAGGTTGCAGGAAGCCTATAAAAAAATTGGCGTCAATGATCGACAGGAAGCAATGATTTGGGCGACTAGGAACCTGTAGACTCAATGTCCGCTTCATCGCCTCATGGTTCTTCGGCTTGTATGTGCAGCAAATGCCTGCTCTCCGCCCACTGCAGACCTTGACTATGTACCCCACCCCTTCCCCTCCACCCCATCCTGTGCCACCAGACTTGCATGAGTGGGGACATCACCACCGACCAGATCTTTCTCTTCGGCCTGTTCGGCATCCTGTTCGCCATGCTGGTCTGGGGGCGGGTGCGCTACGATCTGGTCGCGTTCGCCGCGCTCCTGATCGCCGTCCTGGCCGGCCATGTGGACCCGGACGCGGCCTTCGCCGGCTTCGGGCACCCGGCGGTGGTGATCATCGCGCTGGTGCTGATCGTCTCAAGGGGCCTCGTCAATTCCGGCGCGGTCGAACTGATCGCGCGCTTTGTCGTCGCGCCCGACCGGCCGCTGCCGGTCCATATCTCGGTGATGGCGGTGGCCGGCGCGGCGCTGTCGGCGGTGATCAACAATGTCGCCGCGCTGGCGCTGTTGATGACGCTCGACATGGATGTGGCGAAGAAGGCCAGGCGCGCCGTGTCGCTGACCCTGATGCCGCTGTCGTTCGCGACCATCCTTGGCGGCATGATCACGCTGATCGGCACGCCGCCCAACATCGTCATCGCGCAATACAGGCAGGACGCGCTCGGCGCGCCGTTTTCCATGTTCGATTTCACGCCGGTCGGGCTGATCGTCTCGGTGGTGGGCATCGCGTTCGTCGCGCTGGCCGGCTGGCGGCTGATCCCGGCGCGCGACGGCAGCCAGCCGCTCGACGAGGATGCCGGGCTCTATGTCGCCGAGGCGCGGGCGCGCGAGGGGTCGCGGGCGATCGGGCGGATGGTGCGCGACCTTTACCCGGACGCCGCCGACAAGGACGTGCAGATCATCGGCCTGGTGCGGCGGGGCAAAAGGCTGCCCGGCTTTGCGCGCACCGAGGAAATCCGCAAGGGCGATTTCCTGGTGCTGGAGGGCGATCCCAAATCGATCGAGGCGTTCATGGGCACGGCGGAGCTCGATTTCGCCGGCTCGGAGAAGCATGGCGGCCTGCGCGGCGCCAATCTGACGCTGATCGAGGCGATCGTGCCGGACACGGCGCGCATCGTGAACCGTTCGGCGCTGGACGTGCGGCTGCTCTACCGCCACGGGGTGACGCTGCTGGGTGTTTCGCGCGGCGGCAAGCGCTTCCGGGACCGGGTGCGCAAGCTGGCGATCCGGCCCGGCGACGTGTTGCTGCTGCTCGGCCCGGACGACCGGATGGACCAGACCGCCCAGTGGCTCGGCGTCTATCCGCTGGCCGACCGCAAGACCGCGCTGATCCAGCGGCGCAAGGCGGCCGCGGCGATCGGCGCGTTCGGCATCGCCATCGCGCTGGCGGTGACGGGCATCACCACGCTGGCCATCGGGCTCAGCGCCTGCGTTGTCGCCTATATCGCCATGGGGCTTCTGGGCGGCGAGGATTTCTACGCGATGATCGAGTGGAAGGTGATCGTGCTGCTCGCCTCGCTCATTCCATTGTCGGCGGCGCTGGAAGCCTCGGGCGGCACGGAGCTGATCGCCAACGCCATTGTCGGCGGCACCAATGGCTGGCCGGCCTGGGCGATCCTTCTGGTCCTGATGGTCGTCACCATGACGATGAGCGACTTTCTGAACAATGTGGCGACCGCGCTGATCGCCGCGCCGATCGGCGTGTCGGTGGCGGGCTCGCTGGGCGCCAATCCCGACCCGTTCCTGATGGGCGTTGCGGTGGCGGCCTCCTGCGCCTTTCTGACGCCGATCGGCCACAAGAACAACACCATCATCATGGGGCCGGGCGGCTACCAGTTCGGCGACTATTGGCGCATGGGGCTGGCGCTGGAGGTGATCGTCATCGCGGTGGCGGTGCCGGCGATTTTGTGGGTGTGGCCGTTGTAGGGAACGCCCCGTTTACGGTAGGTGCACATCAAACAGGCACAATCGGCGATAACAGACAGAAGGGCCGATCATCATGAGCACCGTCGCCATCACGGGAACCGGCGTCTTCACGCCGGAACTGGTCGTCACAAACGACGAACTGGTAGAAACCTTCAACGCCTGGGCCGACCGGCAGAACGAAGCCAATGCCGACGCCATCGCGGCCGGCGAAACGGAGCCGGTGCCGCATTCGTCGTCGGAGTTCATCGTCAAGGCGTCGGGCATCGAAAACCGGCATGTGCTGAACAAGTCCGGCATTCTCGACCCCGAGATCATGCACCCCGTCCTGCCCGAGCGCTCCGAGGACGAGCTCGGCGTGATGGCCGAGATGGCGCTCGACGCGGCTAAAAGGGCGCTGGCGCAGGCCGGCCGCACGCCCGCCGACATCGACGCGGTGATCTGCGCGGCGTCGAACCATGAGCGCGCCTATCCCGCGATCGCCATCGAAATTCAGGAGGCGCTCGGCATCGAGGGCTTTGCGTTCGACATGAATGTCGCCTGCTCGTCGGCCACCTTCGGCATGCAGGCCGCGCACGACATGATCGCCAACGGCTCGGCGCGGGCGATCCTCGTCGTCAATCCGGAGATCTGCTCGGCGCATCTGGAATGGCGCGACCGCGACTGCCACTTCATCTTCGGCGATGTGTGCACGGCGGCCGTTCTCGAACGCGCCGATGCGTCCGACGCGGCGGGCCGGTTCGAGATCGTCTCGACCCGCTGCAAGACGGTGTTCTCCAACAACATCCGCAACGACAATGGCTTTCTGCGGCGCACCCGGCCCGGCCACATGGAGGACCGGCGCGACATGCTCTTTCGGCAAGAAGGCCGCAAGGTGTTCAAGCAGGTGGTGCCGATGGTCGCCGAGCTGATCATCGAACACCTGGCCGACAACAATATCGCGCCCGACCGGATTGCGCGGCTCTGGCTGCACCAGGCCAACAAGGCGATGAACGATCTGATCGGCGCCAGGGTGCTGGGCCGGACGCCGGAGCCGGGCGAACAGCCCAACATCTTGCAGGAATACGCCAACACCTCGTCGGCGGGCTCGATCATCGCCTTTTCGCAGTACAATGACGATCTCAAGCCCGGCGATCTGGGCGTCATCTGCTCGTTCGGCGCCGGCTATTCGGCGGGCAGCGTGATCGTGCGGAAGGTGGGTTAGGGCGATTTGCGGCTTAAACAAGGGAAGGCCGGCCGCGAGATGTTCGGGCCGGCCTTTCTTCGTCGCTGCGTTCTCCGTCAGTCCCTGGGCTCGTCCATCAGGCCTTTGACGATGGCAAAGCAGGCCAGAAGCAGGACGATGGTGAACGGAAAGCCGGTCGAGACCGCCATCGCCTGAAGCGCGCCCAAGCCCCCGCCGAGCAGCAGCGCGATCGCCACCAGCCCCTCGAAGGTGCACCAGAACACGCGCTGCGGCAGCGGCGCATCGACCTTGCCGCCGGCGGTGATCGTGTCGATCACCAGCGAGCCGGAGTCCGACGAGGTGACGAAGAAGACGATCACCAGGACGATCGCGACGAACGAGGTGATCGCGGCCAGCGGATATTGCGACAGCATGACGAACAGCTTGAAGTCCTGCCCCGCATCGGCAACGCCGGTGAACCCGTCATTGACGATCTGGTGGATGGCGGTGCCGCCGAACGCCGTCATCCAGAGCACGCAGACGGCGGACGGGATCAGCAGCACGCAGATGATGAATTCGCGCACCGTGCGGCCGCGCGAGACGCGGGCGATGAACATGCCGACGAAAGGCGACCAGGAAATCCACCAGGCCCAGTAGAACGCCGTCCAGCCCTGGCTGAAATTGGCGTCCTCGCGGCCGAACGGCATCGACAGGGCCGGCAAGTCGGCCAGATAGACGCCCAGATTGGTGAAGAAGCCGGTGATGATCGCCAGCGTCGGGCCGACGATGATGACGAACGCCAGCAGCAGCATGGCCAGCACCATGTTGATCTCCGACAGGCGCTTGACGCCCGCATCGAGCCCGGCGACGACCGACATCAGGGCGATGGCGGTGATCGCCAGGATCAGGATCACCTGAAACGTGTCGGTGTTGGGAACGCCGTAAAGGTATTCGAGACCGGCGCTTGCCTGCGAGGCGCCGAAGCCGAGCGAGGTGGCAAGGCCGAACAGGGTGGCAAAGACGGCCAGCGTGTCGATGATGTGGCCGGTCCAGCCCCATACCCGGTCGCCGAAGATCGGGTAGAAGACCGAGCGGATCGTCAGCGGCAGGCCCTTGTTGTAGGAGAACAGCGCCAGCGACAGGGCGACGATCGCATAGATCGCCCAGGGGTGCAGGCCCCAATGGAAGATGGTGGCGGCCATGCCCAGATTGGCGGCCGCCTGTTCGTCGCCGGCCGCGCCGCCCAGCGGCGCCCAGTCGGTGCGAACGCCATTGTCCATCGCGGTTCCGCCGAGCGACGAGGTGAAGTGCGAGATCGGTTCGGAGACGCCGAAATACATCAGGCCGATGCCCATGCCGGCGGCGAACAGCATGGCGAACCAGCCCATATAGGTGTAGTCGGGCGTCGCGTCGCGGCCGCCAAGGCGCACCTTGCCGAGCGGGGTGACGATCAGCACCAGACACAGCAGCACGAAGACATTGGCTGCGGCCAGGAAGAACCAGTCCAGCGTCGAGGTCAGCCAGCCGCGCAGGCCGTTGAACAGCGGATCGACCTGGTTCTGGAAGGCCAGCGTCAGCACGACGAAGGCGACCACAGACAGGCCCGAAATCATGAAGACCGGATTGTGGATGTCGAGCCCGAACGGGCCGATCGAGGTCTCGATATTGTCCTGACCGACCTCATAGTCGGTCTCGATCAGATTGGCCGGCCCTTCGGGCTGCGGCAATCCGGTGGAGATTGTCTCGTCGCTCATGGCGCTGTGCTCCCGTTTGTTGTGTCGTTGTCGCTTCGGCCCGGCGCGTCAGCGCACCAGGAACACCGAAGCCTTGGCCTGTTTGGCCATGGCGCCGCCATGGGACGGCCAGAGGTGCCAGAAATGGTCGGCGATGCCGGGCGCGTGCGTGGCCATGACGACCAGATCGGCGCCGATGTCCTCGACGGCCTTTAGCAGGCTCCGGTCGAGATCCGCCGCCGGGTCGTGGCTGACAACGGCATGGGTTGCGACACCGATCCCCTGCGCCTTGGCCTGCTCGGCGGCGAAGGCGTCGAGGTGGGCCCGGTATTCGTCGGGGTTGTGGCCGCCCGGTCCCGGCGTGGCTGCCGTTACGCCGATATAGGTCACCTGTGCGTCATGAAGCCTTGCCAGATCGGCGGCGACCCCGATGGCCTTTTGAAGTTTGTCACTGTGTGCCAGGTCCACCGGCACGGCGATTTTCTTGTACACGATGCCCTCCCATTGTTGTGCGCCCGGCGCGCTCCCGGCACGCGGACATGTTGCTTTGATTGTGACCGTCTGCCGCAGGCAAGATCATTCCTGCTGCGCAATGGCGGGGCGCATTTGGGACAAATACGGTCGGTTTTTGCGCGTGGCCCCGTTGGCGCGCGTCTGCCGCGCGCCGGCCGTCCGGACACGGCAACGGGTCACGGACGGTGCCCAAGGGCTAACGCGTTCATGGTTGGCGCGCAACCGCGCGCTGCCGAAAAATTGGGCAACGTTCCGGCTTGCGCAGAAATTCCAATGGCCTAAGCTGGCTCAATGTCGGAGGGCGCAGCGAAACATTTCGACGAGATGACCGGCCGGGGCGATGGCGTCCGTTCACCCTATTTCGCCTACCGGAGCTGGTTCGAGGCGGAAGACCCCGCCCGCCTCAAGCACAAGGCGGCCGAGGCCGAGACCTTCTTCCGGCGCATGGGGATCACCTTCAATGTCTATGGCGAGGCGGATGCGACCGAGCGTCTGATCCCGTTCGACGTGGTCCCGCGCATCATTTCAGGCCGCGAATGGGCGCGGCTGTCACGCGGCATCGAGCAGCGCGTGACCGCCATCAACGCCTTCCTGCACGATCTCTACCACCGCCAGGAGATCCTGCGCGCCGGCCGCATTCCGGTGGAGCTGATCGCCGGCAACGAGGCCTTCCTGCCGCAGATGATCGGCGTCAAGCCGCCCGGCGGCGTCTACACCCACATTGTCGGCACCGATCTGGTGCGGACGGGCGAGAACGATTTCTACGTGCTCGAGGACAATGCGCGCACGCCGTCGGGCGTTTCCTACATGCTGGAAAACCGCGAGACGATGCTGCACATGTTCCCCGAACTGTTCTCGTCGGTTGCGGTTCAGCCGGTCAGCACATATCCGCGCAATCTGCGGCGCTCGCTCGCCGCCTGCGCGCCCGCCAACCGCGCCAACGGCACGCCGACGATCGCGGTTCTGACGCCGGGCATTCACAATTCGGCCTATTACGAGCATGCCTTCCTTGCCGACCAGATGGGCGCCGAACTGGTCGAAGGGCACGATCTGCGCGTCGTCGACGGGCGCGTGGCGATGCGCACGACGCGCGGCTACCAACCGGTCGACGTGATCTATCGGCGTGTCGACGACGACTTCCTCGATCCGCTGAACTTCAACCCGGCTTCCATGCTCGGCGTACCGGGCATTCTGGATGCCTACCGGGCCGGGAACATCACGATCGCCAACGCGCCGGGCACCGGCATTGCCGACGACAAGGCGATCTATTCCTACATGCCCGAGATCGTCGAATTCTATACCGGCGAGAAGGCGATCCTGAAGAACGTGCCGACCTGGCGCTGTTCGGAAAAGGACGCGCTGGCCTATGTGCTCGACCATCTGGACCAGCTCGTCGTCAAGGAGGTGCACGGCTCGGGCGGCTACGGAATGCTGGTGGGGCCGGCGGCGTCGAAAAAAGAGATTGCCGCCTTCCGCAAGAAGCTGGAGGCCAAGCCGGGCAACTATATCGCGCAGCCCACGCTTTCGCTGTCGACCGTGCCGATCCTGACCAAGGCGGGCCTTGCGCCGCGCCATGTCGATCTGCGGCCCTTCGTGCTGGTGTCGCCCAACGGCATCAAGATCACGCCCGGCGGGCTGACACGCGTGGCGCTCAAAAAGGGATCGCTGGTCGTCAACTCCTCGCAGGGCGGCGGCACCAAGGACACATGGGTGCTCGATGAGTAGGCGCCGTCACGCCCGATCCGGAGGCACCTGCTGATGCTCGGAAAGACCGCGGGCGGCATATTCTGGATGTTTCGCTATCTGGAGCGGTCCGAAAACACGGCGCGTTTGGTCGATGCCGGCTTCCGCATTGCGCTGACCCGGTCGGCGACAGCCGAAAAGGAATGGGAATCGGTGGTCGCAACGGCTGGCGTACGCGATGCCTATGTCGAGCGCCACGGCCAGTTCGAGGCCTCCGCCGTCATCGACTTCCTGCTGCGCGACCGCACCAACCCCTCAAGCGTCCTGTCGGTGATCGCCGAGGCGCGCGACAATGGCCGGATGGTGCGCACCGCGCTCACCCGCGAGGTCTGGGAAGCGGTCAACGAGTGCTGGATGACGCTGAACGAGGTGTTGTCGCGGCCGGTGCGCGACCGCGACCTGCCGTCCGTGCTCGCCGCCATCCGCCAGCAGAGCGCGCTGGTGCGCGGCGCGCTGCACGGCACGATGCTGCGCAACGAGATCTTCGATTTCGCGCGGATCGGCACCTTCCTCGAACGGGCCGACAACACGGCGCGCATTCTCGATGTGAAGTATTACGTGCTGCTGCCGTCCCTGTCGCTGGTCGGATCGACCATGGACAATGTGCAGTGGGAAACGATCCTGCGCTCGGTCTCGGCCTACCAGTCCTATCGCTGGGTAACGCGCGGCGACCCCAATCCGCGCGACATCGCCCATTTCCTCATTTTAGACCGGCGGCTGCCGCGCAGCCTTGCCTTCTGCTATGCCAAGATCAGCGACAATCTGGGCTATCTGGAAGCCGATTACGGCCACCGGCTGCAATCGCACACCATGGCCGATGCGCGCTTTCACAGCTTCCAGAACAAGTCGATCGACGCGATCCTCGACGAGGGGCTGCACGAGTTCCTCAGCGGCTTCATCGCCGACAACCAGGCGCTCGGCATCCAGATCGAGCGCGATTACCGGTTTCACGAGTGATCCATGCTGCTGACCATCTCCCACACAACCCGCTATCAGTATGACCGGCCGGCACGGCATGCCCTGCAACAGGTGCGGCTGACGCCGAAATCGCGCGCCGGCCAGTCGGTCCAGCAGTGGCAGACCGACATCACCGGCGGCAGCAAGCAGCTGTCCTATGACGACCAGCACAACAACCATGTCGAACTGGTCAGCTTCGACCCGGACGCGACCGAAGTGGTGATCCATTCGCACGGGACGGTGGACTCGACCAACGGCACCGGCATTGTCGGTCCGCAAGGCGGGTTTGCGCCGCTTTGGTACTTCCGGCGCACAACGCCGCTGACCAGGCCGGGGGCGGGCCTGCGCAAACTGGCGCGCGAGATGGCGCAGGCCGGGGCGAGCGACGATGTGGCCAACATGCACGCGCTGATGAACGCCATCGAGGCCGTGGTGCGCTACGATCCGGGCAACACGCATACGGACACAACCGCCGAAGAGGCGCTCGAGGCCGGCCATGGCGTGTGCCAGGACCATGCCCACATCTTCATCGCGCTGGCCCGCATGCTCGGCTATCCGGCACGCTACGTCTCGGGCTATCTGATGATGAACGACCGCGTCGAACAGGATGCGACGCATGCCTGGGCCGAGGCGCACATTGCCGGCCTTGGCTGGGTCGGCTTCGACGTCTCCAACGCGATTTCGCCGGACGAACGCTATGTGCGGGTGGCGACCGGGCTCGACTATCGCGAGGCGGCGCCAATTTCCGGACTTCTTGTGGGCGCCGGAACCGAAGAGATGGCCGTTACGTTACAAGTGCAGCAATGATCGCTGCGGCGGCAAGCGATTCGGAGACTCCTTCATGACCTATTGCGTCGGCCTGACCCTGAACAGGGGACTGGTCTTCATGTCCGACACGCGCACCAATGCCGGCGTCGACAACATCTCCGTCTTCAAGAAGATGTTCCACTGGCAGACCAAGGGCGACCGCGCGATCGTGATGATGACCGCCGGCAATCTTGCCACCACGCAGGCGGTCGTCAGCCTGCTGGACGAACGCTCCAAGGCGCCGGGCGACCGCCAGCCGACGATCCTTGAGGCGCCGTCCATGTTCCAGGTGGCGCGGATGGTCGCCGACACGCTGCGCGAAGTGGTGCAGAGCCACGCCCCCGCCGGCCAGAGCGCCGATGCGGCCTTCAACGCGACCATCATTCTCGGCGGGCAGATCAAGGGGTCCGACCCGCGCCTGTTCCTGATCTATCCGGAAGGCAATTTCGTCGAGGCGAGCGGCGACACACCCTTCTTCCAGATCGGCGAAACCAAATATGGCAAGCCGATCCTGGTGCGCGCCTACGATCCGGACATGGGTTTCGAGGACGCGGTGAAGCTGCTGCTCGTCTCCTTCGATTCCACCATCAAGGCGAACCTGTCGGTGGGCTTGCCGCTCGATTTCCAGATCTATGAGCGCGACAGTTTCGAACTCGGAGCCTGGGGCCGCATCGAACAGGGTGACGCCTATTACGCGACGATCTCCGAAGGCTGGAGCGAGGCGCTGCGCAGCGCCTTCAACTCGCTGCCGGACTTTTCATTCGACGGTCGCTGACCTGGTTCCCGGCCGGCGGAACCCGTTCACCATTCGGTAACGGTTTGGCTTGTCTTGCGCCCGCCGTTGCGATTAACTCCGGCCACGTTGCCCGGCCCCCGACGATGGACGCCGCCGGGCGGACGGAGTTCAACAGGGAGTTTACTCAGTCATGAAGAAAACGCTTCTCGCCGCAGCCAGCGTGCTGGCCTTGACGGCGGCCGCACAGGCCGAAGACGTCAAGATGGGCATCATTCTGGGCTTCACCGGCCCGATCGAATCGCTGACGCCCGACATGGCCGCCGGCGCGGAAATGGCCATCAGCGAGGTCAACGAATCCGGCCAATTCCTGGGCGGCATGACGATCGAGCCGGTGCGCGCCGATTCCACCTGCGTGGACGCCGCCGCCGCCACCGCCGCGGCCGAACGGCTGATCACCTCGGACGGTGTCGTGTCGATCATGGGTGCCGACTGCTCGGGCGTGACCACGGCTGTCGCCAACAATGCGGCCATTCCCAACGGTGTGGTGATGATTTCGCCGTCGGCCACCTCTCCGGCGCTGACCACCATCGAGGATAACGGCCTGTTCTTCCGCACCGCGCCGTCCGATGCACGCCAGGGCGAAGTGCTCGCCGAGGTCGTGATGGGCAATGGCGTTGAATCGATCGCCATCACCTACACCAACAACGACTATGGCAAGGGTCTGGCGGACTCCTTCCAGTCGGCGTTCGAGGCGATGGGCGGAACGGTCACCATCACCGCGGCCCATGAAGACGGACGCGGCGACTATTCGGCCGAAGTGGGCGCACTTGCCTCCGCTGGCGGCGACGCGCTGGCCGTGCTCGGCTATGTCGACCAGGGCGGACGCGGCATCATGGAAGGCGCCATCGACACAGGCGCGTTCGAGACCTTCTTCCTGGGCGACGGCATGATCGGCGACTCGCTGCTCGACCTGCCGGGTCTGGGCGACGTGACCACGATCGGCACGGCGCCTGGCGCCGAGGGCGACTTCGTCGACACGTTCAACGCCATGTTCGCCGACGCCGTCGGCGACGGCTCGGGCCCCTATCGCGGCGAGAGCTATGACGCGGCCGCGCTGATGATCCTCGCCATGCAGAAGGCGGGCGAAGCCGACCGCGGCGCGATCGCCGGCAACATCATGGATCTGGCCAACGCGCCGGGCGAACCGATCGGCCCGGGCGAACTGGGCAAGGCGCTCGAGATGGTCGCCGCGGGCACCGACATCGACTATGTCGGGGCCACCAATGTCGAGTTCACCGATGTGGGCGAAGCCGCAGGCACCTACCGTGTGCTGCAGGTGACCGACGGCGCCTGGGAGACCCTCGAGGTCAAGTGACGCCAAGCGCCAGCGCCAACGGGCGCATCGAACGGAAAACCCCGGCCGGCGGCCGGGGTTTTTCTTTGCCTTCGGATGCTCCGCGGCCCGTCAGGACGGCTCACGGCGGATGAAGCTGTTGTAGACATATCCCTGCTGGCCCTCAAAGACCGCCGCGCACCAGTGCTCGCAGCCCTCTTCGGCGGCAAAGGCCGCATTGCCGGGGATGATGGCAAGAATGGCCGCGTCATTGTCGGGGCCCGCGCGCAGATTGACATGTTCACGCGCCCAGGCCGGCGGCAGATCAGCCGATGGAACCGGCTGGGCGGCGGCGGTTTCGGCCCGAGGCTGTGAAGCGCCCGCCGCCGGCTCGATCGCTTCCGTTCCGGTTTCCGGCGGCAGAACGAAGTTGGGGTCGCCTTGTGCGGCCAGCCGCTCTTCGATGGCGAGCACCTCGGCTTCGGTCGCCGCCACTTCGACGGGGCCGGACGGGGTCCCGGCGGGCAACGGCGCGCGGACGGGCGCCGCGCCGCCGGCAAAGGCGGCAAGGCCCGGATCGGGCCGGCCGGCGTCCGATGCGGGCGCGGCAATGCGCGGTGCGGTCTGCAATGTGCCGGCTGTGCCGCCGAACCGTGCGGCCAGCGGCGCATCGACGGCGGGCGCCGACGGCGTTTCAACCGAAGCGGTGCCCGTTTCGGCGATGCGGTCATCGGTCTGGATCGCCGTCTCGGTTGCGGCCGGTCGGGCAGGACGTTCGGCGGGGGCCGGCAAGGCCTCGGCAACGGGGACGGTCGCGGCATGCATGGTGCCGAGGTCGGGCTGGCGCGCAAGGCCCGCCGCGATGAGCATGGCGCCGGCGGCAAGACCGAGCCCGGCCAAACCGGTATAGAGCGCCGGCGGCGGCGGTGCCCAACTCTCGGTCACGACTGCGGCGCGGGCGCGATTGACGCGTGGCGGGTGGCCGCTCCAGTGGATCTTCGTTTGACGCATAATCTTACTCCCATAGCCCGGCGAGCAGATGCTGGCGGCCAAATCGCGCGAAAGTTCGGCGCCGGGAGCATGCGCCGATCACGTTTCGTGTCAGTCAGACGCCAATGGGCAGCCGCGCCGGTCGTGCGGCGCAGCCGGAATGCGCGGGGCGGCGAGACCGCGCCTGTCTATTTCGACCAGCGGGCAAGCGAAACGCAGACCGCGACCGTGGTTCTGCCCGACGGACGCCGTGCAGCGGTCACGTTCGATGATCCGGCCAAGGCCGCGATGGTCGCCGATCGGCGCCAGTCGGTCGAATAGCGGCCGCGGCGCGATCCCCCATAGGCGGCCGAAGACGACCTCCCCCGGCTCCCTTTCGAGGCAAGCGCGACGCGGACCATGCCGGCCGAACGAACCGCCGCCCGCTGAACGGAAAAGATTCCATCGGGCCATCAAACGCTCTATCAGGCGGGCATGAAGCCGTTTCTCGTTCTGCAGCTGCGCCCGGAAACCGACGCCTCGGACGGCGAGTATGAGGCGCTGCTCGACAAGGGCGGGCTGGAGCGGAGCGAAACGCACCGCATCCGCCTCGACCGCGATCCGATTCCGGCCGATCTCAGTCTGGACGATTATGCCGGCGTCATCGTCGGCGGCGGGCCGGGCTGCGTCAGCGATCCCGAGGACACCAAGTCCGACATGGACAAGCGGATCGAGGATGCGATCTTCGGGCTGATGCCGGAGATCACCGACCGGGACATACCCTATATGGGCTGCTGCTATGGCATCGGCATCCTCGCCGCGCATCTGGGCGCGCCCGTCGGCAAGGACCGTTATTCCGAGCCGATCAGCGCAGTCCAATGCCACGTCACCGAGCAGGGGCGGGCCGACGCGCTGCTCGCCGGGTTGCCGGACGATTTCCTCGCCTTTGTCGGCCACAAGGAGGCGGTGCAGGCGCTGCCCGAGGGCTGCGCCCATCTTCTGGCGTCGGAGACCTGCCCGTTCCAGATGATCCGCCACAAGGACAATGTCTATGCGACGCAATTCCACCCCGAGGCCGATGGCGCGGTCTTCGAGCAGCGCATCCGCATCTACAAGGATCACGGCTATTTCGACCCGGCCGATGCCGACCGGCTGATCGCGGACTGCCACGCACAGAGCGTCACGATGCCCGAACGGATCCTCAGGCGGTTCGTCGAACGCTACCGCTGAACTTGTTCACGCCGGCACGGGACGCTTGCGGGCATCGGCGAGGATCAGCCCGTAAATGCTCACCGCGACGATGGTGAAGGCGACGACCTGGTAGGCGGCCACCGGCTCGCCCAGAAAGGCGATGGCGAGCACCATGGTGAGCGCAGGCCAGGGCACGGTGATCGAACTGGCGAGCGACACGTCGATCGTCCGCACGGCGTGGAACCAGAGGATCAGTTCGACATAGTAGACAAGGCCCATGACAAGCGCGAAGGCCTGGAACGGCAAATTGGCCAGATCGTCCAGCACGGTTCGCATGTCTGTCGTGGCCAGCACCACGATGCCGAGAAACACGCTGGAGACCAGAACGCGGATGAAGGTGATCTGCGCCGGCGTGATCGGCGTGCGTCCCAGCATCTCCTTGATGATCACATGGGCGACGCTCCACAGAAAAGGCACGGAGAGCGCGAACAGGAACCAGACCGAAAAGCCGTCGATCCGCCAGGTTCCGCCGGTTGCCAGATAGAACAGCGCGATGACGAGAAGACCGGTCAGGCCAAGCTCGAACACCGACTTGCGGCGGCCGAGGAACAGCGTCTCCCACAGGATCGCGAACAGCGGATAGGAGACGATGGCGATGGCCGCGCTGACCGCGCCGGCCTTTTCGACGGCCAGAACATAGGCATAGGTGGACAGGCCGAAAATGATGCCGGTCGAGACGAGGACCGTCAGGGTTCGCCGCCTTGTCGCCGGATCGACCGCGGCGTCGAAAATGCCCCTGTCCGGGGAAGCGATCCCGCGCAGCAGCAGCGGCAGCGAAAAGACCAGCTGCCAGACCGACAGGAAGAAGGCGAAGGACAGCGCGCCGAAACCGCCGGGCCGGCTGTTGGCGATGATCGGCATGACGCCCAGGATCACAAGGCAGATGCCGGCCAGCATGACGCCGGTCTTCGAACTGTTCGGTTGCGCGCGCACACCAGACCCCCAAAGCGTGACGAAGGATCCGACATCGCATCGGCGAGGCGCTGGCCTCAAGGCGAAACTTGTCTCCGTGACAATCGCGGCCTCAGGCGGCGAAATGGGCCTGCATCAGCTGTGCCGAACCTTTTCGGGCAGGATTCCCTTGGGCGAAAAGCGCAGGAAGAGGAGCAGCACGAAGCCCATCACGAAAAGCCGGAACGGCGCGGCGATGTCCTGCAGATGCTGGTAGAGCGGCGTCGACGGGTCCATGTCGCGGGTGATCTGTTCGATGATGAAGGCGCCGGCCGGTTCGGCCTGCACCCATGTGAACCAGATGACGAAGCCGCCCAGCACCGCGCCCAGATTGTTGCCCGAGCCGCCGACGATCACCATCACCCAGATCAGGAAGGTGAAGCGCAGCGGATTGTAGGTGCCCGGCGTGAACTGGCCGTCGAGCGTCGTCATCATCGCGCCGGCGATGCCGATGATCGCCGAGCCCAGGATGAAGACCTGCAAATGGCGCCGCGTGACATCCTTGCCCATCGCGGCGGCCGCTTCCTCATTGTCGCGGATGGCGCGCATCATGCGGCCCCAGGGCGAATTGAGCGCGCGCACGCACAGCGCCAGAAGGATCAGCAGCACGACGGTAAAGAGCCCGGCATAGGCGATCTTCACGAAGTGGCCCGAGCCCTCGACGATGAATTGCCGCAGCGCATCCTCGCGCGCCGCCGCGTCGGTGATCGCGGCCAGCTGGCCGGCATGGACCCGTTCAACCAGATCGGCGAACCAGGGCTGCTGCTGCAATTCGATCTCGTAGGGCACCGGACGCGGCAGGCCGGTGACGTTCTTGACGCCGCGCACCAGCCAGTCCTCGTTCTTGAGAACCGAGACAACGATTTCGGAGATGCCGAGCGTGGCGATGGCCAGATAGTCGGTCCTGAGACCCAGCGCGACCTTGCCGATGATCCAGGCAACGCCCGCGGCGACCACCCCGCCGGCGACCCAGGACAGGGTGATCGGCAGGCCGAGCCCGCCGATGAAGCCGGTGCGGGCGGGGTCGACCGCCTCCACCGCGCCGACCGCGGCGCCGAAGACGGGGCGCAGGGCGATATAGCCGGCGACGACCGTCACGAAGATCAGGAAGGACCGGAAACGCCCGCGCGTCGCCGAGGCGATGAAGGTGACCGTGGCGATGATCGCAACGACGATCAGGAACGACAGGGCCAGCCCGCGTCCTCCGGCGCCGAGCGCCTCCATGACGGGCGGGTGGGAGATGACGACGGCGGTGGCGCCGCCCAGCGCGGTAAAGCCCATCACGCCGGCATTGAACAGGCCGGCATAGCCCCATTGCAGGTTCAGCCCCATCGCCATGATCGCCGAGACCAGGCTCATGTTGAGGATGGTCAGCGCGACGGCGGGCGACTGGAACACGCCGGTGGCGATGAGGGCCAGACCCATGGCGGCAAAGGCCAGCGGCGCGCGCCAGGGCGACGCCTTGCGCTCGACGATCGCGTGGACCGGCTTGTCGGTATCGGCGGATGCGGCCTGTTCGGCGGTATCGACGGTCGTGTCGGTCATTTGATCACCGCCCCCCTGAAGATGCCGGTCGGCCGGATCAGCAAGACGACCACCAGAATGATGAACGAGACGGCGAATTTGTAGTCCGTGCCCAGAAACTGCAGCAGCCCCTCCGGCGCCCAGTTTTCAGGCACCAGATAGGTGACGAAGCGCTTGTAGGCATAGGTCATCATCACCTCGGAAAAGGCGACGATATAGCCGCCCACGACCGCGCCGATCGGCTGGCCGATGCCGCCCAGGATTGCCGCGGCGAAGATCGGCAGCAGGAGCTGGAAATAGGTGAACGGCTTGAAGCTCTTGTCCAGCCCGTAGAGCGCGCCGGCGATGGTGGCGAGCGCGGCGGCGATGATCCAGGTGATCAGCACGACGCGGTCGGGATTGATGCCCGACAGCAGCGCCAGATCCTCATTGTCCGAATAGGCGCGCATCGCCTTGCCTGTTCGCGAACGGCGCAAAAAGATGAAAAGCGCGGTCACCGTTACGATGGCGACGATGACGGTCAGCGCCTGGGTCGTCTGGATCGCCAGCCCCTCGTCGAGGCCGGTCATCTCGCGGAACTCGCGCGCCCGGATGATGAAGCGCTCGCCGTCGGTGAAGCGGCGATCATCGGTTCCCATGATGAAGCGGACGATGGCCGACAGCATGAACATGACGCCGACCGAGGCGATGACGAGGACCACCGGCGCGGCGCGGCGCTTGCGGTAAAAGCCGAAAACCGAGCGGTCGATCAGGATCGCGGCGACGGCGGTGACGAGGATCGCCGGCACCAGCGCGATCAGGGCGGTCGGGACCGGTCCGGCGGTGATGCCCTGCGCCTGCAGCCCCCACGTTATCAGGATGACCATCGTCGTGCCGAACGCCATCAGGTCGCCATGGGCGAAGTTGGCAAAGCGCAGAATGCCGAAGACCAGCGTCACGCCGAGCGCGCCGAGCGCGAGCTGGCTGCCATAGGCGAGCGCCGGCACGAACACGAAGTTGGTCATCAGGACCAGGGCATTGAGAATGTCGGTCGCGTCCGGCATGTCAGCCCCCCAGGAAGGATTTGCGCACTTCGGGATCGGCGAGCAGTTCCTCGCCCGTGCCCTCGCGCCAGTTGACGCCGCCGACCAGAACATAGCCGCGGTCCGCGATCTCCAGCGCCTGGCGTGCATTCTGCTCCACCATCAGCACCGCAAGGCCGGTGTCGCGCACCTCGATGATCCGGTCGAACAGTTCGCCCATGACGATCGGCGAGACGCCGGCGGTCGGCTCGTCCAGCATCAAGACGGACGGCCGCGTCATCAGCGCGCGCCCGACGGCGACCTGCTGGCGCTGGCCGCCCGACAGTTCGCCCGCGTTCTGGCGCCGCTTTTCCTTCAGGATCGGGAACAGGTCATAGACCTGGGCCATGGTCTGCCGGATGTCGTCGCGGCGCAGATAGGCGCCCATTTCGAGGTTTTCCTCGACGCTCATGCCGGTGAAGACATTGCTGGTCTGCGGCACGAAGGCGATGCCCTCGCCGACCCGTGCCTGCGGCGTCAGCGCGGTGATGTCCTTGTCGCCCAGCCGCACATGGCCCTTGCGGATCGTCAGCATGCCGAGCATCGCCTTCATGGCGGTCGACTTACCGGCGCCATTGGGTCCGACGATCACGGCGATCTCTCCCTTGTCTACACCGATCGTGCAGTCCTTGATGATGTCGGCGCCGCCATAGCCGCCCGTCATGCCCTGTCCGGTCAGATACATCAGGCGCCTTCCCCGGCCTGTTCGGCGTGTTTCCTGCGCGGCGCGTTCTTCAGGCCGCGACCGAGATAGGCCTCGATCACCTGTTCGTTGTTGCGCACCTCGTCTGCGGTTCCGCGCGCCAGAACCGAACCCTCGGCCATCACGATCACCGGGTCGCAGAGCCGGCCGATGAAATCCATGTCATGCTCGATCATGCAGAACGTGTAGCCGCGCTCGCGGTTGAGCCGGACGATGGCATCGCCGATCTCGTTCAAAAGCGTGCGGTTGACGCCGGCGCCGACCTCGTCGAGCAGCACGACCTTGGCATCGACCATCATGGTACGGCCCAGTTCGACCAGCTTTTTCTGGCCGCCCGAGAGATTGCCCGCCAGTTCCTGTGTCAGATGGGTCAGGTTGAGGAAGTCGATCACCTCCATCGCCCGCTCGCGGATCGCCTTTTCCTGCTGGCGCACCTCGCCATAGGAGAACCAGGCGCTCAGCAGGCTTTCGCCGGCCTGGTCGCCGGGCACCATCATCAGGTTCTCGAGCACGGTGAGCGTCGAGAATTCATGGGCGATCTGGAAGGTGCGAAGCAGACCCTTGGCGAACAGTTCGTGCGGCGGCAGGCCGGTCACATCCTCGCCGTCGAGCCGGATCGTGCCGCTTGTGGGCGCAATGTTGCCGGCGATGATGTTGAACAGCGTCGTCTTGCCGGCGCCGTTCGGACCGATCAGCCCGGTGATCGACCCCTTGGCGATGTTCAGCGAGGCATCCTGCACCGCGTGCACGCCGCCGAACTGCTTGGAAACGGATTCAACTGTGATCATGCGGCGCTGCGTCAAGCCCTATTGTGCCAATTGTCCTCATTTGCGGACAATTCGCGCGCTTGTGCAATGGCTGAATGGGTGCGTCAAGCGGTTCCGGACACCGCGATCGTCAGCTTTCCGGACCGGTCCGGGCCGCCAGCGCCTCTTCGGCGGCGATCGCGCGCGCGTAGGCGGGCCGCGCCAGAACGCGCTCGAAATAGGCGGCGACCGGTTCGCTGCCGATCGGAAACTTGGCATACATCGCCCAGCGTCCGCAGTGGCCCAGGATCACGTCGACACAGGTGAAGCGGTCGCCCATCGCATAGTCGTTGTCGCCGAGGCGCCGGTGCAAGGTCTTGAGTTCACGCGCAAATTCCGCCGCGAGCCATGGGCCGACATCGAGCCTCATCTCCTTTGGAAGAAGCACGCGATGCTTGATCTTGGTCCACATCACGGCCTCGAACTCGGCCAGCGCGAAGAACAGCCAGCTTTCCATCTGCGCCCGTTCGCGCGCGTCGCGCGGCCCGAAACCGGCATCGCCATGCTTGTCGGCGAGATAGAGGCAGATCGCGGCGCTGTCGGTCAGGACGAAACCGTCGTCCACAAGCACAGGGCCCTTGTTGGACGGCGACAGGCCGACAAGGTCTCGCGTGCCGAGCCGGGCATGGACCAGTTCATAGGGCTCGCCGAGCTCTTCGAGCATCCAGGTCACCCGTGTCATGCGCGAGATCGGCGAACCGTGGACGCGGTAGCTCATCGGCCGAGCTCCACGGCGCGATCGCGCGCGGCTGTGACCGCCTCCCCGATCAGCGCGGCCAGCCCGCCCGGACGCATCAGAACGTCGAGCGCGGCCGCCGTGGTGCCGTTGGGACTGGTGACCTGTTCGCGCAGCGTGCCCGGATCGTCGGCGCTTTCGCGCGCATAGGCGGCGGCGCCGAAGACCGTCTGCATCGCCAGCCGGCCGGCGATCTCGTCCGGCAGCCCGACGGCGCGGCCGGCCTCGCTGAGCGCCTCGATCAGGTGAAACACATAGGCCGGACCCGACCCCGAAACGGCGGTGACCGCATCCATCAGCGCCTCGTCAGCGATCTCGGTCACCTCGCCGCTCGCCGCCATCAATTGCCGCACGGCCGCCAGTTGCCGGTCGGTGACGGACGGGTTGGCGCACATCACCATCGCGCCGTGGCCGACCGCGGCGGGCGTGTTGGGCATGACGCGCACGACCGGCGCGCCGGGGGCGAGCGCATGTTCGAGCCGGTCGATCCGCACGCCGGCGGCGACCGAGACGAAAATGGTGTCGCGGCCGGGCTGGGCGTAGCGGCCGTAATCGGCAAGCACGTCGCCGATCACCTGCGGCTTGACCGCGACGATGACGATGGCCGGCGCAAGCGCGGCGGGCAGCGAGGCGGCGGTGGAATGCACATTGACGCCCTGGTCCTCGGCGCGCAGCCGCAGCGTGTCGAGCGGTTCCACCACATGGACATTGCCCGGCGGCAGCGTTCCGGTCCCGATCCAGCCGCGCAGCATGGCAAAGCCCATATTGCCGCATCCGACCAGAACGACGCTCATGTCCCTTGCAAGCACCCGGCATTCTCCCCTGTCGGTTCCGGCGCGCAAACCTGCAATGGCCCGCCGCCCATGGCAAGCCTTCAGAGCGGGATCGGGGCCCGATCAGGCGCGCAGCGGCAGCCGGGCGCTCAGGCGCAGGCCGGCCAGCGCGATCACCATGGTCAGCCAGATCGGATCGGCGCGGCGGAAGAAGAAGCTTTCGAGCGCGGAGACCAGAACGGCGAAGACGATGATCATGAAGAACAGGTCGGCCAGCGCACCGTCGCGCGACTGTGCTCCGGCGCGCACATAGTCCGCCGCCGGTGCCAGAACGGTGAGCCAGACGGTGAGGAGCAGACCCGGCACACCGAGAAACAGCAGGATGTCGATGAAACCGTTGTGGCCGTGGACGATGCCGCGCGGGTCCCATGACCGGTCGAAGGGCTGTTCCGTCGATCGCAGAAAATCGTTGCCCCAGAAACCGTCCAGGCCGAACCCGGTCCAGGGCCTGGCGAAAAGATAGTCGCCGGCGAAATCCCAGATCGCGGTGCGGCCGGTGAAGGTCGTTGTCTCGTGAAAGCTGCGCAGGACCGCGTCGAAGGCCGGAACGAACACCGAGCCCACGGTCAGCGCATGAGCGGCAGCGATAGACGCGATCGCCGCGATGGCGCCGATCAAGCGCAGGCCGAAAAGCCCGGGCAACAGGACCAGCGCCATGGTGACCGGCGCCACCGCCAGCGCGGTCTTGGAGCCGGCATTGTAGGCAAAGAAGAAGGCAAGCACCGCGATCAGGCCGCCCGACAGCCATTGCCGGCGGCGCATCAGGAAGATGCCGCCGAAGCCGACCATGACCATGACCGGACCGGCGATGTTCTTGTGGGTGAAGACGCCGCGCCAGAGCCCGGCATGCTGGGCCTCGAGGTCGGCCGCCTGATGCATGGCGGCGCCCGGATCGAGCACGAGACCGGCGTAGCAAAGGGCAAGAAGCGCGAGCGAGACGGTCTTGAGCACGGTTTCGAAATCGCCGCGCGTTGCCGGCAGCAGCGGCAGGGCCGAGGCCATGCCGAGCGCGATCAGCGTAAAGGCGACCGAGCGCCATGCGCCCGCCACGTCCGTGGTGAAGGCGGATGCAGCGACGATGGCGGCCATGATCAGCCAGGGCACCGAGACAAAGCGCGCCAGAACGCGCCGGTCGACGAATGACAGGATGGCCGCCAGCGTCAGCGCGGCCATCGCCGAATAGCCGAGCTGGTTGATCAGCCGTCCCTGGTCGAAAAGGCTCGCTTCGTTGCGTCCGAACAGTCTGCCGGCGGCGAACGGGTCGAGCGAGATCCAGATCAGCGCGAGGACGGCCGTCGCCAGGACAAGCCGCAGCGCGCCCGCGGTGACGCGGACGGGGCCGTGAAGGCCGTCAGTCCGTGGGGTTGCGATACTGCTCATTGGCATGGCCGAACTCGGATTGTATCCGGCCCAGCGCGATGTGCACCGGATAGAGCGCGTTGAGCACCGACCGGTTGCGCGCATAGCTCAGCGCGGCGCGCAGCGGCGACGCGCCGGCCAGCGCCAGGCTGTGGGCGATCGTCTTCGACCAGCCCAGCGGCTTGGACGCGTTCCGGCGATGGGCGATGCGTGCAGACAGCTGGCCGTTGCGCAGCGATCGCTTCTGGATCCAGTCCCATGTGACGCGGCTTTCGGGGATGGTCTCGTAGACCGGCGCTTCCTGGCACCAGCCGGTCTGGAAACCGGCGTCGCGCGCGCGGCGCAGAAAGTCCGCGTCGCCGCCGCCGGTGAAGTTGAACTGCAGGTCCATGAAGGGCTGGGGCTGGGTCCGCAGCACGTCGTTGCGGATCAGGAGATTGCCCGAGGAGAAGATGATCTTGACCGGGCCGGTCTCGCCATAGTGCGGCGTGAAGACCGGATGGGTCTTCCACTTCTCCTCCGGATTGCCCTCGAAGACCGGCCATTGCGGGCCGCCGACCAGCGCGCAATCATACCGTTCGGATGTGGCGCACAGATTTTCGATCCAGTGCGGATCGGCGATCTCGTCATCGTCGATCACGCAGACATATTTGAGGTTGGGAAACTGTGTGAAGGCGGTGAACCAGCCGGCATTGTAGGCATGGCAATTGCCGCGGTCGTGGGCGACGATCAAGAGCCCCTGATAGGTGCCGTCCTCGAATTTCGGCGCCGCGACCGTCGCGCCCTCGCGCTTTTCGGCCTCGTTTTCCATGACGACGACCGCAAAGCGCCGTCCGGTCTCCTGCGCGGCGATGCTGTCGAGCGTGCGGATCAGATGTTCGGGGCGCCGGAAGGTCGGTATGGTGACCGCCACTTCGACGGCGTCCATGTCGAGGCCGGGGGAACGGGCGACATGCGAGATGTTGTTGGTAAGACTCTGGTTCATCGACCCGTCTGCTCCTTTGACCGACCCGCCCGCTTTGCCCTGCATAGATCACGAAAGGCGTTAAGGATGGGTTTCATGGATGCTGCCGTTAAGGCCGCTTTCAGACCTGCGGACGCATAAGGGCCGTGTTTGCAACCGGGTCGGATTTCGATGCACTTGGTATTCGCCTCTTCCCTTGTCCCGTGCGGCGCGCCCGAAAGCGGGTTCGAAATCGCCAACGCAGCCATCGTCGACGGCCTCGAGCGTGCCGGGGCGACGGTCAGCCACATCGGATTTCAATGGCCGGGCAGCAGTCTCAATGCGCCGGAACGGACCAGGAGCCTTGGCGAACTCGACGTCAAGACCGACAATGCCTCGACCCGCCAGAAACTGGCCTGGCTCGCCAGGGCGATGGCCGGCGGGCTGCCGTTCGCCTCGGCCAAGCTGCGCGTGCTTGGCGATGCGGCGTTTCGCGCCGCGCTGGACGAGATCGGGCCCTTTGACGCCGTCGTCATCAACGGCGTCGGCCTTGCCGGCGCTTTCGAAAAAGCGCTCACGGACCAGCCCTATCTTTATGTCGCGCACAATGTCGAACACCAAAGCGCGGCCGAAGCCGCCCGGCAGGCCAGCAGCCCGGTCGAACGGTTCATGTATCGCCGCGAGGCACGTCATCTGCGTGCGCTGGAAGAACGGCTCGTCGCCGGCGCGCGCCATGTCTGGACGCTGACGCAGGAGGACCGCGCAACCTTCGGGCTCGAAGGGTCGGAGCGCGCTTCGGTGCTGCCACTCGTCACGCCCCTTTCGGCGACGGCCATCCCCGCCGGCCAGCGGGTGCCCGCCTTCGATGCCGGCATGATCGGCACCTGGACATGGACACCCAACCGGATCGGGCTTGAATGGTTCCTGCAGGAGGTGATGCCGCATCTGCCCGAGCAGGTGACGATCGCCATCGCCGGGGCGCTGCCGGCCGGGTTCCCACAACGCGACAAGCGCGTGACATTCCTTGGCCGGGTGGTCGATGCCAAGCAGTTCATACGCCAATGCCGGATCGTGACGCTGACCGCCCGCGCGGGCACCGGCGTCCAGCTCAAGACGATCGAAGCGTTCGAGATGGGGCTGCCGGCCGTCGCGACGCCTTCCTCGCTGCGCGGCATCGCCGACGTGCCGGCGAATGTGCGCATCGCCGACACGGGGCGTGAATTCGGCAAGCTTCTGGCCGAGCAGATCGTCGGTCACCGCACCGGATCGGTGACCGATCTGGATGCGACCGCGTTCCGCGCCTCGCAGATCGCCGGCATGGACGCAGCAATCGCACAGGCTCTGAGCGCATTTCGGGCGGGCCATTAACGCAAACACAAGGCCGGAACGCTAGGATTGCCGCATTGCCGATGATCAGACCATAGCAGACTGGCCATGACCGACATTGCCGCGACCCATTTTGACGAGCCTGCCGGCCAGCGTGACATTTTGGGCGTTGCGGTGGCCGATCTCACCGAAAAAGGCGCGCTGGACATGGTCCATGCCGCCATCGATCGCAAGACCTATCGCCCGATCGCCTTCCTGAACGCCAACAACGCCAATATCGGGGTCGATGACGCGGCGTTTCGCGCCGTCCTCTCGCGGTTCACCGTGCTGTCGGACGGCGTCGGCGTCGATGTCGCCGCCAAGATGCTTTATGGCACGGCGTTCCGCGCCAATCTCAACGGCACCGATTTCGTGCCTGCCCTGTTCCGTTCGGCCAGGCGGCCGATGAAGGTCGGGCTTTTCGGCGCACGCCCCGGCGTCGCCGAACTGGCGGCCGGCCATTTCGGCACGGTCGATCCGCGGCACGATTACCGCGCGCTGGCCGATGGCTTCGTCGATGCGGCCGGCGAGGCCGCGCTTCTCGACACGCTGACGCAATGGAAGCCCGACATCCTTCTGGTCGCGCTCGGTGTGCCCCGGCAGGAAAAATGGATCGTCGAGCGGCTGACGCCGGATCATTGTACCGTTCCGATCGCCGTCGGCGCGCTGTTCGACCTGAGCACCGGCGAGGTGCCGCGTGCGCCGCTCTTGCTGCGGCGGGCGCGCAGCGAATGGGTCTACCGGCTGTGGCGGGAACCGCGCCGCCTCTGGCGCCGCTACATCGTCGGAAATCCGGTCTTTCTGGCCCGGGTTCTGCGCCAGCGGCTGAAGGGGAGCCACCAGCCATGACCGCCAGGACGAACGCCATCGTCACGCCGTCCCATGCGCCTGACTTCGAGCGCTGCGCGATCCTGTGCGAGAGCATCGACCGTTATGTCACCGGCTATTCGATGCATTATCTTCTGGTCGACACGATCGACGCGCCGCTGTTCCGCAGGCTCGAAGGCCCGCGCCGGCGCATCATCACCGAGACCGAATTGCTGCCCTGGTGGCTCCGGCGCGTTCCAAGTCCCTTGTCGCCGGGCGGCCGGCGCGTCTGGATCGGCCCGCGCACGCTGCCGCTTGTCGGCTGGCACGTCCAGCAGATCAAGCGCATCGCCATAGCCGGGCTGATCGACGATGACGGCCTGCTCTATTGCGATTCCGACACCGCCTTCGTGCGCCCCTACGATCTCGCCGACATGTGGGTCGGCGACGCGATGCGCTTTTACCGTCACGACCATGGCGCGCGGGAGGTCCGCGCGGGCGACCATATGGACTGGGTCGCCCATGCCGCCGACGCGCTCGGCATCGAGAAGTCTCTCCGTCAGGACCATGACTATGTCGGCCAGTTCACCGCCTGGAAGCGCAGCACAATTCTGGGCATGTGCGCGCGGATGGAGCAGGTGCACGGCCGTCACTGGGTCGCGGTGATCGGCCGCAAGCGCAAATTCTCCGAATGCATGCTCTACGGCGCCTATGTCGATGGCGTTCTGGGCGGTGCGGGCCACCACGCGGTCGACCGGCTGACATGCGAAGTGCGCTGGTTCGACCCGGCACCGAGCGATGCCGAACTCGACGCCATGATCGCCGGCCTCAAGCCGGGCCAGGTCGGCATCGGCGTCCAGTCGTTCGTGGACATGGCGCCCGAGCGCTTCCGCGCCGCGGTGCTGGGCCGGCGGGCAGCAGCGGCCTGACCGGCTTCAGACGCGGATGGCGGGCTGCGCCAGGGCGCGGTAGGTCACGGCGAACGACACCGCGTAGAGCGCGGCGAAAACCCCGTTGAGCCAGACCAGCCATTGGCCGCCGGCCCAATCGTGCGACAGAAGCAGCACCATCAGGGCCGCCTTGAGCGTGCCGACCAGCGCATAGAGCACAAGGCGTGTCACCGTCTGGCCGCGCCCGTACAGAAGCTCGGCCTGATATTCGATCAGGTTGCGCAGCGCCGGTACGAACAGGACAGCGATGACGAGCGGCGCGGCCTGGGCGACATTGTCGCCCAATATGTCCGGCTTTACGGCGAAGACGGCGGCGATCGCCAGAAGGCCCAAGGTCGAGAGCAAGAAGATACCCGCTTCGAAAAGGGCACGCATGGGCACGCTTTCGAGCAGTTGCGGGCGGCGCATCAGGCGCTGGGTGAGCAGCGTGGAAAAGGTGCGCACCGGCATCGCCGTCAGATCGACCAGCCGCATCACGATCGCATAGAGCCCGGCGAGGGCCGGCCCGCCCAGGGCGAGGACGATCAGCTTGTCGAGTTCGTTCTGGAGATAGAACAGGATTTCCGCGCCGCTGACCGAAAGCGCGTCGCGGATGCGCCGCCCGAACAGGCGCAGCGGCAGGCGCAAACGCAGCCGGGGATAGAAGACGGCCACGGCAACCAGCGCCATCAGCGCCTGGGTGACGATGTAGATCTGCGCCCAGACCATCAGATCGGGCGCGGGCGACAGCGCCAGGGCAAGGGCTGCGGCGGCCTTGGCCGAAAAGCCGAACACGATGACGATCGATGCGCGGCCGAACCGTTCCAGCCCCTTGTTGACGATGATCACCACTTCCAGCGTCCGCCAGAACAGCACTTCCGTGCCGACGATCATCGCAAAGGCGGCCAGCGGCATCGCCCCGGCAAAAAGCGCCCCATGGACGCCGAGCCCGATCGCCGCGACCAGCGGCAATGACAGCAGCAACGCGGCGATGTAGCCGCCCGTATAGGCGCCGATCAGATGCGGCTTGACGGTCGCCACCCGGTAAAGCGGCGACACGAAGCCGAAGCCCGCCAGCCGCGACAGCACGATGCCGACCGACGAGGCGGTTGCGAACAGGCCGAACTCGGCGATCGTCAGCGTGTTGGCGACGAGATAGAAATAGAAAAGCTGGATGAAGACCCGCGCGCCGTCGCCGGAGAAGGCGCGCGCATATTTGCCCGCAAGCTGGGCTGCGGTCTCCGGTCCCCCATGCGCCATGACCGGGGGCGCGCTTTGTGCGATGGCCTGTTTCACGGGCACCAGCCTTGCAGAAAACCTTTAAGATCGGGTTGTGTGGCGGGGATCGGAACCCGACCGAACTGCCGTTGCGGAAAGCGGGCGCCGACCACGAAAATTAACCTTTTGTTTCCCATGGCTCTTTAGCCTGCGTTTACCAATTCGGCCGGAATGGGCTGGCCGAGTTTTTCGTCATGCGGGCACCATGTTCGATCCTCCCTCCACCGGCGCAAGGCGATCGCTCTTGATGCGCGCCCGCGCGGACGCGGCCGAACCGGCCGAACGCGCACGGGAACAGGACAACGCCCGGACATTCCGTACGGCCCGCGCCCGCCGTGCCGCGCAAAGGCCGAACCCGCTGCTTTCGGCGCTGGCGGGCGAGCCGGAAAAGACGTCCCCGGACGCCGAGCCCGCCACAGAACATGGCGGCCGGCCGATTTCCGCCGACGACCGGCGAACGCGTCCGGCGAGGGCGACGGCCGCGACAGACGATCCGCGGCGCCAACCCGCCATGCCGCAGCCGCAGACCGGCCAACCCATGGATGGCGCCTTGATCGACCCGATCGCGATGATCGCGACGATCTGGCGCTGGCGCTTCATCATCGCCGGCCTGACGCTTGCCGGCGCGGTGCTGGGCGTTCTGGTCGCCCTTGGCACACCGCAGCGCTACACCGCCTATTCGGAAGTGCTGATCGATCCGCGCGAGGTGCAGCTTGTCGGCCGCGACCTGGAGCGCGAGTTTCTGGCCAATGAAGCCGCCTTGGCCATCGTCGACAGCCGGCTGTCGCTGGTCTGGTCGCGCCCGGTGCTCGAGCGGGTGATCGAGACCACCAACCTCGATCAGGACCCCGAGTTCAATGGCGAAGCCGGCGGCGGTGTCGGATTGCGGGACGGCATCGGGGTGATCCTGTCGCTGTTCGGCGGCGAGACGCCGGTGGAGACCAGCAACCGCGAAACGCTGGAGAATCTGCGCGACGCGATCAGCATCAACCGTTCGACGCGGACCTTCGTCATCAATATCGGTGTGGAGGCCCGGTCGGCGCAAAAGGCCGCGATGCTGGCCAACGAGGTCACGCTTGCCTTCGTCGAGGAACAGGGTTCGATCAGCTCGGACAAGGCGCGCGACGCCAACGAGGCACTGACCGGCCGGCTGGACGAATTGCAGTCCAAGGTCGAGGCAGCCGAACGGCGCATTGAGCAGTACCGGCTCGAAAACGGGCTGATGACGACCCAGGGCCGGCTTCTGAGCGAGGACGAACTGGCGACCGCCAGCGCGCAACTCGCCGAAGCCCGCGCGCTGACGATCCGTGCGCGCACCAAGGCCGAACAGGCCAGCGAGATCAGCGTCGACGCGGCCATTTCCGGATCGGTGCCGGCGGACCTGATCACCTCGTCGCTGGAGACATTCCGCGCGCAGCATGCCGCGCTGCGCCAGAGCGCGGCGCAGTTGCAAAACCAGCTCGGCCCGCGCCATCCGCGCCTTGAAGCGGCCAATGCGGCGATCGAAGCAGCGCGCCAGGACATAGCCGGCGAACTGCAGCGCATCGTGCAAGGCGCGCAATCGGAACTGCGCCGCACCGTGCAGACAGAGCAGGAACTGGCCGCCCAGGTCGCCCGCGCCAAGGCGCAAGTGAGCGAGCAGACCGATGCGCTGGTGACGCTGCGCGATCTGCAGGCCGAGGCCGAAGCGGCGCGCGCGATCTACAATGGCGCGCTGCTGCGCGCCCGCGAGACCGGCGAGATCGGCGCGCTCGGCACCGTCAACGCCGCCGTGCTCGCCGAAGCCGAACCGCCGCGCAGCGCCTCGTCCATGTCGCGCAAGACGATCGCCGTCGCCTTTACCGTCGGTCTTTTCCTCCTCGGCCTCGGCCTTGCCGCCGCAGCGGGCCTGCGCAAGGCGCTGCGCCTCGACGCGTTGACCGTTGCCGATGGCAGCGCCCCCGACCCCGGTCCCGACGCCCCCGCCCCCACTCGCAACCGCACCAAGGACACGAGCACCATGTATCCCGGCTATCCCCATGCGGCCTATGCGCCGCAGCCCGCCGCTGCCCAGCCCCAACCGGCCGCACATGCCGGCGCTCCCGGCTGGCCGCAGCAGCCGCCCGTGCCGCAAGCCTATCCGCCGGCCGCCTGGCCGCCTGCACCGCAGCCTTGGCCGACGCACGACCCTTATGCGCAGCAGCCGGGGGCATGGCAGCATCCGGCCATGCCACCGATGCCGGCACCGCAGCCACCGCATCCCGCCGTCTGGTGGCAGGCGGGATATCCCGCACCCGCTGCACCTCAGCCGGCCGCCGCACCGGCTCAGCCCGCACCTCCACAGACCGCGCCCTCGCGCGATGCCGAGGAAATGGCCGAACTGCGCAGGTCGATCGGCGAAATCCGCGATGTCGTCGAGGAACTGGCCGCGCGGCGCGGCAATGTGCGCCGTTTCGGCTAGAGCCTGCTCGCCGCCTTTCCAAAAACGCCACCTTAGGGCGTGAAAATGGTGTCGCTCGCGGCACCGTTTTTGCTTTATGCCGGTCGAACAGCACGGGGGTTGGACATGGCACAGATCATCGACGGCAAGGCGGTCGCGGCGGAAGTCACCGAAGGGGTCAAGACGGCAGCCGAGATGCTGAAGGCGCAGACAGGCATGCAGCCGGGTCTGGCCGTCGTCATCGTCGGCGAAGACCCGGCCTCCAAGGTCTATGTCGCAAACAAGGGCCGCACCGCGCGGGCCTGCGGCTTCCTGTCGGTCGAGCACGCGCTGCCGGACGACACCGGCCAGGAAGCGCTGATGGGGCTGATCGACGAACTGAACGGCGATCCGGCCATCCACGGCGTCCTGGTGCAATTGCCGCTGCCCGGCCATATCGACGAGGGTGCGGTCATCCAGGCGATCGCGCCGGACAAGGATGTCGATGGCTTCCATTTCACCAATGTGGGCAAGCTGGGCACGGGCGTGACCGACAGCGCCTTCGTGCCGTGCACGCCGGCGGGCTCGATGCTGCTGATCGAAAGTGTGCTCGGCAAGGATCTGTCGGGCAAGAACGCGGTCGTCGTCGGCCGCTCCAACATTGTCGGCAAGCCGATGTTCAACCTGCTTCTGGCCGCCAACGCCACGGTGACCGTTGCCCATTCGCGCACAAAGGACCTGCCCGGCCTGTGCCGCACCGCCGACATACTGGTCGCCGCCGTCGGCCGGCCGCAGATGATCAAGGGCAACTGGGTCAAGCCGGGGGCGACGGTGATCGATGTCGGCATCAACCGCATCGCCGCGCCCGAAAAGGGCGAGGGCAAGACGCGGCTCGTCGGCGATGTCGATTTCGATGACGCCGCCGAAGCCGCAGGCGCCATCACCCCGGTTCCCGGCGGTGTCGGGCCGATGACGATCGCCATGCTGATGGTCAACACCATCGTTGCGGCATACCGGTCGGCGGGACGCACGCCGCCCGTTTTCTGACGCGCCGGCCGGGCACCGTTCGGGGCTTGCGCGGCCCCGGCTTTGGCGTCAGTGTCCCGGGCCGTCCAACATATGTGACAGCAAGACCAGTCATGACGTCCGACGTTCCATCGCGGCATTTCGCCTTCATTCTCGCCGAGGAATTCTCCATGTTCTGCGTGTCGGCGGTGATCGACGTGCTGCGCACGGCCAACCTGGTGTCGGGCACCGGCTATTATCGCTGGTCGACGGTGTCGCACGATGGCGAGCCGGTGCGCGCGTCGAACGGGCTGACGCTGAAACCGGCCCATTCGGTCGACACGCTCGAGCCTGCCGACCTGACATTCGTCGTCGCTTCGATGACCCTCGATTTTCCGGGCAGGCAGAAGATCGTCAACGCGCTGCGCACGCTGGGACGGCGCGGGGCAAGCCTCGGAGCCCTTTCGGTGGGCAGCCACATTCTCGCCCAGGCCGGGCAGCTCGAGGGCCATCGCTGTACGATCCACTGGGAGAACCGCGCCGGCTTCCGCGAGGCGTTCCCGCACATCGAATGCACATCGAACGTCTACGAGATCGACCGGAAGCGGTACACGGCGGCGGGCGGCACGACCGGCATCGACCTGATGCTGGAGATCGTGCGCGCCGATTTCGGTGCCGAGATCACCAACAAGGTGGCCAACAACTTCCAGTATGAGCGAATCCGCAGCCATGAGGACCGCCAGCGTGTCGGCCGCGAGCCTGACCTGACGGGCAAGTCGGAAAAGCTGCGGCGGCTGACCGAACTGATGGCCGACAATCTGGAGGAGCCGCTGTCGGCTGGGGTTCTGGCGCAATCGGTGGAGCTTTCGGTGCGGCAGGTGGAACGGCTGTTCCTCAAGCATCTCGAATCGACGCCCGGGCGCTACTACATGACGCTGCGCCTTGAACGCGCCCGGCAGCTGCTGCGCCAGACCAACATCCCGATTCTGGAAGTGGCGCTGTCGACGGGCTTTACGTCGCACTCCTATTTCGCGCAGAGTTACCGCATGCAGTTCGGCCGGGCGCCGAGCGATGAAAGGCGCAAGAGTTTTTGACCACCATGGACCACAAGCCCAAGGCGGGCGTGGCGCGGCACGATCTGATCGCGCACGGGTTTCAGATCATCGGCTGGCGGGAAAAGCTGGCGCTGCCCGATCTGGGCGTCGATCGCATTCGCGCCAAGATCGATACCGGTGCGCTGACATCGGCGCTGCATGTCGACAATCTGGAGTTCTTCGCGCGCAATGACCGAAGCTGGGTGCGTTTTCATCCACCCGGCGCCAACGGTGCGCCGACGCCGGAGCCGGCCGAGGCGCGGATGCGCGAGTTCCGGGAGGTCAAGTCGAGCAGCGGCCAGGTGGAGCGGCGGTGCGTGATCGCCACGCGCTTCGTCATCGGCGCGGAGACGTTTCGCGCCGAGGTGACGCTGACCGACCGCACCGACATGGTCTACAACATGCTGGTGGGGCGCAGCGCCATGCGGATCGGCCGCCTGATCGTCGATCCGACCCGGTCCTGGATGGCAGGCAATCCCGCCTGGCCCGATCCGCCGACCGACAGGGAAACGCCATGAAAATCGTCATGCTCGCGCGCAATCCGGACCTTTACTCGCACCAGCGGATCAAGACGGTCGCCGAGGCGCGGGGGCACACGCTCGACATCGTCAACACGCTGCACTGCTACATGAACATCACCTCGCGGCGGCCTTCGGTCTACTACAATGGCGAGAAGATGACGGGCTACGACGCGGTCATTCCGCGCATCGGCGCCTCGATCACCTTCTACGGCATGGCGGTGCTGCGCCAGTTCGAGATGATGGGCGTCTATCCGCTGAACGAATCGGTCGCCATCGGCCGCTCACGCGACAAGCTGCGCTCGATGCAGTTGCTGGCTCGGGACGGTGTCGGCCTGCCGGTGACGGCCTTTGCCTACGATCCCAAACGTGCCGAGGATATCGTGCGCATGACGAGCGGACCGCCGACTGTGGTCAAGCTTCTCGAAGGAACGCAGGGAATCGGCGTCGTGCTCGCCGAGACCATGCAGTCGGCCAAGTCGGTCATCGAAGCGTTCCGCGGCGCCAAGGTGCACATCATGGCCCAGGAGTTCATCAAGGAAGCCGGCGGCACCGACATCCGCGCCTTCGTCGTCGGCGGCAAGGTGGTGGCGACGATGAAACGGACCGGCAAGGCGGGCGAATTTCGCTCGAACCTGCACCGCGGCGGCATGGCCGAGGCGATCCGGATCACGCCGATCGAGCGGGCGACGGCCGTTCAGGCCGCCAAGACCATGGGCCTGGATGTGTGCGGTGTCGACATGCTGCGCTCGAGCCACGGGCCCGTGGTGATGGAGGTCAATTCCTCGCCCGGTCTGGAAGGCGTGGAAAAGGCGACCGGCAAGGATGTCGCCGGCAAGATCATCGACCTGCTGGAAGCCAATGTGGAACGCGCGCAGGCGACGCGGCGCGGCAAGACCAAGACGCGCGGCCGCGGCTGAACGCGGGCGCGGTGCGGTGTGCTGCCGCAGCGACGGCCGGGCGCTTGCGCACGCGCAGGTTTCGCGTCAAACAATGCCCATGAACCGCTTGGCTCCCGGCAGACACGACGGTGCCCGCGCCGTCCTCGTGCGGCTGGCGCTGATCGCCGCGCTGGCGATGGCTGCGTTCGCGCATCGGCCTGCCGCCGCGACACCGACAGGCATGAGCGCTCTGGAGATGGCGCACTATGTGCTCCCGGACGGCTCGATGCCGGTCCGGTGCCTGCCTGAAGACGACGGCGGCATCTCGGGCAGCCTGTGCGAATTCTGCCTGATCGCGGGCGGAGCGGCGGTGCCGGGACCCGGCAACTGCCTTCCGGCCATGCGGCTGCGGGCGGAGACCGGCTCGCCTCTTGTCACCCGCACCGGACCGCCGATCGCAGCGGCGCATCTGGAAACGGCGCCGGTGCGCGGTCCGCCGCCCGCCGGCTGACACGCGACATCTGCCAAATCCCGATCCCTTTGCCAGTGCCGCCCCACGGTGGCCCGCACACAAACCATGAGACATCCCATGAACAAGTTCATTCTGACCGCCGCCGCCACCGTCCTGGCGGGCGCATCCGCCTTCGCCCATGAAGAACACAAGGCCGGCGATCTCGTCATCGACCATCCGGTGGCACGCGCCACGCCCGCCAACGCGCCCGTTTCGGGCGGCTACATGACCATCCGCAACACCGGCGAGGAGGCCGACCGGCTGATGGCCGGCGCCGCCGACTTCGCCGGCAAGGTGGAAATCCACGAAATGGTGATGGATGGCGACGTGATGAAGATGCGCGAGATCGAGGGCGGCGTTGAAATTCCCGCCGGCGGCGAAGTGGTGCTCAAGCCCGGCGGACTGCACGTGATGTTCATGCAGCTCGACCAGCAGCTCGAAGAAGGCGCCAAACTGCCGGCGACGCTGACCTTCGAAAAGGCCGGCGACGTGACCGTCACATTCAATGTCGAGAGCCTGGAACAGATCCGCGAACATCTGGGCGGCGGCATGGAGCACGGCTCCATGGACCAGTAGGGCCGTCCCAACCGACCGGACGGTGCGCGGCGGGGCCTATTCCGCCGCCGCCGCCATGGCCTGACGCTTTTCGTCCATCGCCTGGCGGATAATCTGGAAGGCCGAGGTCAGGAACAGGCCCGCCATGATCGCCGCGACGATCAGGTCCGGCCAGCCGGTCGCCGTGCCCCAGACGCCGAGTGCGGCGATCATCACCGCGACATTGCCGATCGCATCGTTGCGCGAACACAGCCAGACCGAGCGTACATTGGCATCGCCATCCTTGTAAGCGACGAGCAAGAGCACGCTGGTCACGTTGGCGGCAAGCGCCAGAAAGCCGATCACGCCCATGACCGGCGCCGACGGCACGCCGGCAATGAAGACGGCGTGGAATGTCGAGCCGAACACCCAGACGCCCATCGCCAGCAGGCTGACGCCCTTGAAAAGCGCGGCATTGGCGCGCACCGACAGCGACGAGCCGATCACCGCCAGCGAAATGCCGTAGGTCAGCGCATCGCCGAAGAAATCCAGCGCATCGGCCTTGAGCGCCTGCGAACCGGCCCAGTGGCCAGCGGCCATTTCGACGGCGAACATCGTCGCGTTGATGGCGATGACAGCCCACAAGCGGCGCTTGTAGTCCGCGGACATGCCGTCAAATGTCGTTTCGTGATGGCCGCAACCCGCACCCATGACCGTCTCCTTGATGTATGGACATCATCAACCTAATCTCTCTAGCGGCTATAGGTTCAAGAGGGTATTTCGATGTTCTCGATCGGCGATCTGTCGCGGCGCACCGGCGTCAAGGTGCCGACGATCCGCTATTACGAGCAGATGGGGCTGATCGCGGCGGCGGGGCGGACCGAGGGCAACCAGCGGCGCTACGACCGGGACGGGCTCGAACGATTGTCATTCATCCGGCACGCGCGCGATCTGGGCCTGTCCATCGAAGCCATCCGCGAGCTTGCCGAGCTTTCGGCCCATCCCGAAGAACCCTGCGCGGACGCGCATCGGATCGCCCGCGAGCACCGGGCGGAAATTCACGCCAGGATCGAGCGTTTGAGACGCCTTGAGGCGGAGCTCGGCCGCATCGAACAGATGTGCGATGCGGACCGGGTCGGCGAGTGCCGGATCATCGAGGCGCTGGCCGATCACGGCCTGTGTTCCGGAGAACACTGACGGTCCGCCAGGACCGCCGAGGTCCCGGGTCTCTTCGGGAGGCGTGCCTTATGCGGCGCGGCTGGCCATGATCGACTTGGGCAGGCCGGCGACCCGCTCCATGGCGATATCCGCATCGGGGAACAGATTGGCCATGTCATGGCGCGTCAGGAGCTTGACCTCTTCGACGATCGACCGTGCCTTGCGATAGTCGGGCTCGCGGTCGTAAAAGCCGAGCCTGCGCATCTGCAAAAGATGCGTGCGCCAGCGGGCCGGCAGCCACTGATAGCCCGGCACCCGGAAATGCGGCTCGAGCGGAAACCAGAAATTGGGCGTCTGGACGAAATAGCGCGGCGCCAGGCGGCGCACATTGTCGGCAAACTGGCCGATCCGGTCCCATCCGCCGACATGTTCGATGACCGAGTTGGAGTGAACCAGATCGAAGGCGTTTGCCTTGTAGCTGTGCGTGTCGCAGGCGTCGCCGGCATGGGCCTCGAACAGGCCCGTATCCCTGACCGGCACCAAGTCGCTCTCGAGATTGACCAGGTGAATCCTGACGCGCCCGCGATGGCGCGCCAGAAACTCGGCGCCGACGGTCCAGTAGATCTCGCGCCCGCCCAGATCGATGATGTCGATCGCCTTGCGGTTGTCGAGCGCCTGCTCGATCAGCGCCTCGACCCGGGCAAAACGGGCGCGGCGGAAACGGCTCTCAATGGATTCCGGGTTGGAATAGGGGTCGGCGATGGTCTCGGCGGCAAGGGTCTGGCTGGTCATCGGTTATCACTTCTCGAAAATGCGTGCGTGCCGAGCCGGCCAGCCCGACGCCAATGGCCGCCTGTATGCACGCGGAGAAACCGATTGTGAAACAAGACCTTCAGTTTGGGTTAACAATCCTGTCCCGCAAAGGCGCACCGGTCGCAACGATCACGATCGATTGCCCTTGGGTGAGCCTGCGCTAACTCCTCTTCTTCTAAGTGGAGGAAATCGACATGCACAAGACGTTGGCCGCAACGGCGGCGCTTTTCACATTGCTTTCAACCGCCGCGCTGGGGCAGGGGACGCCGTCGGCGGACGGAGCGGAGGTTTACATCGTCAATCTGGACGACGGCGCCGCCGTGCAGAGCCCGGTCAGGATCGTGTTCGGCATGCGCGGCATGGGCGTCGCGCCGGCGGGCATCGAGATGGAGGGCACCGGCCATCACCACCTGTTCGTCAACCGGGCGCCGTTTGGCGACGCGGATGCCGCCGGCAACATTCCGGCCGATGACAATCACATCCATTTCGGCGGCGGTCAGACCGAAGTGACGCTTGAGCTGCCCGCGGGCGAGCACACGCTGCAGCTCGTCACCGGCGATCACAATCACATTCCGCACGACCGGCCGGTTGTTTCGGAGACGATCACGATCACCGTTGAGTAAGCCAAGACTTACCGAAAGGCATCGTCCGCCAGCGGCACGCTGACCGGCCGGGCGGAAGACGGCGCGGCGCCGCCGGCCGGCGCGGGCGGCGGCATGAACACGCTGGCGCCCTGATCGGCGCGGGTGGCCACCCGGCGGAACGTCTCGAACAGTTCCCGGCCGATACCGTGCGTGTTGGCGGTCAGATCGACCTTTGCCGGCTCGCGGCTTTCGAATTCTGTCGCGTCGACCAGCACTTCGAGCGTTCCGTTGATCGCGTCGATGCGCACCATGTCGCCGTCGCGGACCTTGGCGATCGGCCCGCCATCGAGCGCCTCGGGCGTCACATGGATCGCCGCCGGCACCTTGCCGGACGCACCCGACATCCGGCCGTCGGTAACCAGCGCCACCTGATGGCCGCGATCCTGCAGGATCCCAAGGCACGGTGTCAGCTTGTGCAGTTCGGGCATGCCGTTTGCCTTCGGGCCCTGGAAGCGGATGACCGCCACCATGTCGCGATCGCATTCGCCGGCCTTGAAGGCGGCTTGCAGATCGTTCTGGTCGTGGAAGACGCGCGCCGGCGCCTCGATCACGTGCCGGTCCGGCTTGACCGCCGAGATCTTGATGACGCCGCGGCCCAGATTGCCGGTCAGCATCTTCAGCCCGCCATTGGGCTGGAACGCCTTTGCCACCGGCGCCAGCACCTTCTCGTTGCCGGACTTTTTGGGCGCCGGGCGCCGCTCGACCGTGCCGTCCTCGCGCCCAAGCGCCGGCTCGATCATGTAGGGGTCCAGCCCGTGACCCCAGACGGTGCGCACGTCGCGGTGCAGAAGGCCATGGTCGGCCAGTTCACGGATCATGAAACCGAGCCCGCCGGCGGCATGGAAATGGTTCACGTCGGCAAGGCCGTTGGGATAGACGCGCGCCAGAAGCGGCACCGCGTCGGACAGGTCGGATATATCCTCCCATGTCAGCGTGATGCCGGCGGCGGCGGCCATCGCGATCAGGTGGATGGTGTGATTGGTCGACCCTCCGGTCGCGTGCAGGCCGATCACGCCATTGACGACCGACCGCTCATCGATCATCTCGCCGACCGGGGTGAACTCGTTGCCGAGCGCGGTGATCGCCATCGCCCGCCGGGTCGCCTCGCGGGTCAGCGCGTCGCGCAGCGGCGTGTTCGGATTGACGAAGCTTGCACCGGGAATGTGCAGGCCCATGATCTCCATCAGCATCTGGTTGGAGTTGGCCGTGCCGTAAAAGGTGCATGTGCCGGGGCCGTGATAGGACGCGCTTTCGGCCTCCAAGAGCTCGTCGCGGCCGATCTTGCCTTCCGCATAGAGCTGGCGGGTCTTGGCCTTTTCGTCATTGGGCAGGCCGGAGGTCATCGGACCGGCGGGAATGAACACCGCCGGCAGATGGCCGAAGGTGAGCGCGGCGATCAGAAGGCCGGGCACGATCTTGTCGCAGACGCCCAGATAGACCGCCGCGTCGAACATGTCGTGCGACAGGCCGACGGCGGTCGAGAGCGCGATCACGTCGCGCGAGAACAGAGACAGTTCCATGCCCGCCTGACCCTGGGTGACGCCGTCGCACATGGCCGGCACGCCGCCGGCGACCTGGGCGACGCCGCCCGCATCGCGCGCGGCCTGCTTGATGAGCGCTGGAAACGTCTCGAAGGGCTGATGCGCCGACAGCATGTCGTTGTAGGCGGTGATGATGCCAAGATTGGCGACGGTATCGCCTTTCAGGTCCGCCTTGTCGGCCGGCCCGCAGGCGGCAAAGCCATGGGCGAGATTGCCGCAGGACAGTTTCGAGCGCTTCGGCCCCTGGCTCGCGCGGTCGGCCAGTCGCTCCAGATAGAGTTCGCGGCCGGCTCTCGAGCGCTCGCGCATCCGTTCGGTGACGGCGGAAATGGTGGCGTTGACATCATAGGCGGTCATGGCGTGATCTCCGGATCGGGCATTCGGGTCCAGTGCGGGCGCCGCTCATGGCGCCCAGAAGACATGGACCGGCGTTGCGGTCTGGTGCAGCACCGCGCGAACGGGCATGGCATCGACATCGGTGCCGCCGAGCGCGGTTTCAAGCGTCGTGCGCTTCTCGGCACCCTCGATGTGCAGGGCGACGAAACGGGCATCGAGGATCGGGGGAAGCGTCAGCGTCAGACGCGGCTCGCCCGCGCCTTCAGCAAAGATGGGCAGCACCTTGTCGTCACCCTCCGGGTCGAGCGCCTCGGCAAGACGGTCGCCGCCGGGAAAGAAGGACGCGGTGTGGCCGTCCGTGCCCATGCCGAGGATGCACGCGTCGAGCCGGTGGCCGTCCTGCTCGAAGGCGGCCTGCGACAGGCGCGCGCATTCGGCGGGCGTGTGGCCATCGACGACATAGGGCACGAAGCGCGCCTCAGCGGCGCGGTTCTGCATCAGATGACGCCGCACCAGCCCGGCATTGGCCCGCTCATGGTCCGGCGGCACCAGCCGCTCGTCGACCAGCAGCACCATGACCGAAGACCAGTCGAGCCCGGCCTTGGACAGAACCTCGAAGAAGCGCTTGGGCGTCGAGCCGCCCGAGACGGCCAGCGAGGCGTGTCCGCGCGTCGCGATCCCGCCGGCAAGCTTGGCCGAGACACCGGCGGCCAGCGCCTCGGCGAGCTGGTCGCGCGTGGCATAGTCGTGCCGGTGAAGCCCGGCCGGCGCGTCAGTCGCTCTCATGCCAGGTCCGTCCGTCGCGCTCGATCAGCGCGATCGAGGCCGACGGTCCCCATGTTCCGGCCGTATAGCGCTGGCATTGCTGGCCGGTCTCTTCCCATGCCGACAGGATCGGATCGATCCAGCGCCAGGCGGCCTCGACCTCGTCGCGGCGCATGAACAGGGTCTGGTTGCCGCGGATCACGTCCATGATCAGCCGTTCATAGGCGTCGGGATTGCGCACGTTGAAGGCGGACGCGAAACTCATGTCGAGCGGGACGTGGCGCAGCCGCATGCCGCCGGGGCCCGGATCCTTGATCATGATCCACTGCTTGACGCCCTCGTCCGGCTGCAGGCGGATGACCAGATTGTTGGCCGACATCCGCCCGCCGGCCTGACCGAAGATCGAGTGCGGCACCGGCTTGAAGGCGATGACGATCTCCGACACGCGCGTCGTCATGCGCTTGCCCGTGCGCAGGTAGAAGGGCACACCGGCCCAGCGCCAATTGCCGATCTCGGCCTTCAATGCCACGAAGGTTTCGGTGTTGCTTTCGCCGCCTTCAAGCTCTTCCAGATAGCCCTTGACTGGACCGCCGGCCGAAGCGCCCGCCCCGTACTGGCCGCGCACGGTGAGCTTTTCGACATTGTGCTCGCCGACCGGCTCGAGCGCGCGCAGAACCTTGAGCTTTTCGTCGCGGACGGCATTGGCATCCATCGAGGAGGGCGGTTCCATGGCGACGAGACACAGAAGCTGCAGAAGATGGTTCTGCACCATGTCGCGCAGCGCGCCGGCCTTGTCGTAATAGCCGGCGCGGCCCTCGAGGCCGACCGATTCTGCCACCGTGATCTGGACATGGTCGATATGGGCCGAGTTCCACAAAGGCTCGTAGAGCGCGTTGGCGAAGCGCAGCGCCATCAGGTTCTGCACCGTCTCCTTGCCCAGATAATGGTCGATGCGGAAGATCTGGTATTCGTCGAACACCTCGCCCAGCGTGTCGTTGAGCGCGGTGGCCGATTTGAGATCCCGACCGATCGGCTTTTCGACGATGATGCGGGTTTCGGGCGTGATCAGCCCGCTGTCGCGCAGACGCGTGGCGATGTCGCCGAACAGGGACGGACCGACGGCGAGATAGCAGGCGCGCTTCTTGCCCGTATCGGTCCCGAGCGTCTTGGCCAGCGCGTCCCAGCCGCGCTCGGACTTCACATCGACCGAGACGTAATCGAGCTTGGCGAGAAACTTCTCGACCTCGTCGTCGTCGAGTTCATCCTTGACGTGGGTCTTGAGCGCGGTCAGCGCGAAGTCCCGGTATTCATTGGGCGACAGGTCCGATCGCGAGGCACCGACAATGCGCGTCGGCTCGGTCATCTGACCGTCCTTCTGGCGATGATAGAGCGCCGGCAGGAGCTTGCGTTCGGCGAGGTCGCCGGTGCCGCCGAAGATGATGCAGTCAAACGGATCGACGGGAATGATCTGGCTCGACATCGGGAGTATCCGGTGATTGGGCGTGATGCCGCCACCATAATCTAATCGATTTAAGAATGCCAGCGCCCAGATTGACGCAACCGGGAAAATCATCGAACGTTCATGTGCCGCGGCGGCCAAGGGAGGTGGACATGCTGACAAAACCGGATTCCGATCTCGCGCGCCGCGCCGGCGAAGGCGCCCCTGGGCACAATGTCTTAGGCGGCGCATTGGCAGCGGCCCGGTCCGGTGCCGTGCTGGAGGTCACGTCTCCCTCGGATGGCATCGGCTTTGCCAAGATCGCCCGGTCTGACGCCGCCGATGTGGATGCGGCGGTGGCCGCCGCGCGCGCCGCCTTCGAGGCCGGTCCCTGGGCGAAGATGGCCGCTGCCGAGCGGGGACGGCTTCTGACGCGGCTCGGCGACCGGATCGCCGATCATGCCGGCGAACTGGCGGCGCTTGAAAGCCGCGACACGGGCAAGCCGCTGCGGCAGGGCATTGCCGATGTGACCGCCACGCTGCGCTATTTCGAATATTATGGCGGCGCGGCCGACAAGGTGCATGGCGAGCAGATCCCGTTTCTGGACGGCTACACGGCGCTGACCCTGCGCGAGCCGCATGGCGTCGTCGCCGGGATCATCCCGTGGAACTATCCGCTGCAGATTCTGGCGCGCGTCGCCGGCGCGGCGCTGGCAATGGGCAACACGCTGGTGATCAAGCCGGCCGAGGATGCCTCGCTGACGGCCATCCGCGTCGCTGAACTGGCGCTGGAGGCCGGATTTCCCGATGGGGTCTTCAACGTGGTCACCGGACTTGGCTCGGAAGCCGGTGCGGCGCTGTCGGCGCATGCCGACGTCGATTATGTCACCTTCACCGGCTCCCCGGCGACCGGAACGGCGATCCAGACGGCCGCCGCCGAAAACAATCGCGGCGTGACGATGGAGCTTGGCGGCAAGTCGCCGCAGATCGTCTTTGCCGATGCGGACATCGAGGCGGCGCTGCCGGTGCTCGTCAATGCGATCATCCAGAATGGCGGGCAGACCTGCTCGGCCGGCAGCCGCATCCTGATCGAGCGCCCGGTCTATGACACGGTGGCGTCGGAACTTGCCGCGCGCTTTGCGGCCCTGACCGCCGAGCCGCACTGGGCCGATGGCGATCTGGGCCCGCTGATCAATGCCAAGCAGGCCGAACGGGTCGCCCGGTTCGTCGCCAACGCCAAGGCGGCGGGGACCGATGTTCTGGCCGAGGGATCGATTGCCGCCGACGCGCCGAAGGGCGGTCACTATCAGGCGCCGGTCCTGTTCGGCGCGGTCGAGCCCGACAGCGCGCTTGCCCGGGAGGAAGTGTTCGGGCCGGTCCTGTCGCTGTTCGTCTTCGACGGCGAGGAGGAGGCGGTGCGTCTGGCCAACGGGACGGATTATGGCCTTGTCGCCGGCGTCTGGACGAAAGACGGCGGGCGCCAGCACCGGATGGCCAAGCGTGTCCGGGCCGGCCAGGTCTTCGTCAACGGCTATGGCGCCGGCGGCGGCATCGAATTGCCGTTCGGCGGCTTCAAGAGATCCGGCCATGGCCGCGAAAAGGGTTTCGAGGCGCTGCGCGACATGAGCGCCACCAAGACCGTCATCTTCAATCACGGATAGGATCATCATGGGCAGACTGGACGGCAAGGCCGCCATCATCACCGGCGGGGCCGGCGGATTCGGCGAAGGCATGACGCGGCGCTTCATCGAAGAGGGCGCGCGCGTCCTGATCGCCGACATGAATGCCAAGCGCGCCGAAACGCTCGCCGCCGAACTGGGCGAGGCGGCGGTGCCTCAGACGGTCGATGTGTCGCTGGGCAGCGACATAGAGCGGATGGTGCGAACGGCGCACGATGCGTTCGGCCGCGTCGACATCATGATCAACAATGCCGGCTACAGCCACCGCAACGGCGACCTTCTGGACGTTGACGAGCACGATTTCGACCTGATCTTCGCTGTCAACATGAAGGCGATCTATCATGCGACGCGCGCGGTCGTGCCGATCATGGAGGGCCAGGGCGGCGGCGTCATCATCACGACCGCGTCGACAGCGGGCCTCAGGCCGCGGCCGGGCCTGACATGGTACAACGCATCCAAGGGCTGGGCGATCACGGCGACCAAATCCATGGCCGTGGAACTGGCGCCGAAAAACATCCGCGTCAATTGCCTGGCGCCGGTGGCCGGCGAGACCGGCATGCTGGCGACCTTCATGGGCACCGACACGCCGGAGATGCGCGACAAGTTCAAGTCGGTCATCCCGCTCGGGCGGTTTTCGACACCCGCCGACATCGCCAATGCGGCGCTCTATCTGGCCTCCGACGAAGCCGCCTTCATCACCGGCGTCGCGCTGGAGGTGGATGGCGGGCGCTGCGTATGACGGTATCGTAAGCCAATCGCCGCCTTGTTGCCCGATTTGCGCCGCGCCCGCGCCATCTGACCGAGCTACCGCTTCTGGCGCAATGCATGGAGCGAGGTCGGGTGATGAAGGAACTGGTGGTGGTGCTGACGCTGATGGGCTGCGACGATGCGGGCGCCCATTGCGACTACATCGATACGCCCGACGGGCGCTGGTCGACGATTGCCGCGTGCCAGCAGGCCGGCGAGGCGCTGCTGACCCGCATCGAGGCCGACTATCCGTCGACGGCGGCGCAATGCGAGGCGCTCGACGCGGGCACGATCGCGGTTGCAAGCGACATGGTTCCCGCCGAGCGCCCGCTCAGCGACATCACCGATGAGGCGACGGTGACCGTCTCGCCGCCCACGCGGCGCGGCATGGTGCGCCGCTGGGTCACGGTGCGGGTTCAGACCGTCGCCGACAAGCCCGCGCGCATCGCCGGGTTTGTCGGCGACACAGCCGACCGCGTCACGGCGCTGCTGCCGGCCTGGTAGGCGTCACGCCTCGCCGCGCTTGCCGCCGACGACGGCCTGCACGGTGTAGGCGAGAAAGGTCAGACCGACCGCGCCGGCAAGGCCGATCATGATCAGCGCGATCACGTCGATCGGCCCGCCGACATCGCCCAGCCCCGAACGGGTGATGACGAAGACGAACCAGATCGCGGCGATGGCCCCGATCGGCGCCAGCAGTTCGGCGCGCAGGAACCAGCGGCTGCGCAGCGAACGGTCGCGCACGATGACATAGACAAAGGCGGCGGTGACCAGGGCGGCGATGACGACGAGCCCCCAGAAGAGGCCCCGGCCGAACATTTCCTCGAGCACGGCGATCAGCGTTCCAAACGTCAGTTCTTCCATGATTCTTCCTCCTCAAGCCCGGCCGCGCAACATGGCGTTGTAAGTCGCCTTCAGCGCGATTTCCTTCATCAGCCACGAGACCCACAATTCCTCGAGCGGCGCGATCACGCCGGGGAAGGACGGCACCAGATTGTTCTTGTAGTCGAACTCGATCAGCATCGCCCGGCCGACGCGGGTGATCAGCGGACAGGACGTATAGCCATTGTAGGTCTCGGTGCCCTCCTGACCGGCGATCTGCGCGACGAGCTGGTCCTCGACAACGGGTACCTGCCATTTGGCCGATGCCGCCGTCTTGCCCTTGGGCACGCCGGCCACGTCGCCGGCGGCGAACACGTCCGGGTAGCGATTGTGACGCAGCGTGTACTGGTCCACCTCGACATAGCCCTGGCCGACCCACTTGTCGGCCCATGGCAGCGGCGAGTTGCGGATCACGTCCGGCGCGCTCATTGGCGGGATGACGTTGGTGAAATCGAACGGGATTTCCCGGTCGCCTTCCGGCGTTGCGAAGGTGGCCACCTTGCGGCCCGGATCGATCGCCTTCATCACATGCTCATAGCGTGTGTCGAAGCCGCGCTCGCCATAGAGCATGCGCACCTTCTCGTTGACGATCGGCACGCCGAACAGCGATTTTGAGTGTGCGGCGTAGATGATCTCGGTCTTGCCGCGGTTGCCTTTCCGCCGTGCGTAGTCGTCGGTCAGGAAGGTGTATTTGAGCGGCGCGCCGGCGCATTTCATCTCGGTGGCCGGACGGCTGAACAGGCCCACGCCGCCCTCGTCGGTGAACCGGTCCATCTCGCGCCATGTGGCTTCGGCCGCTTCGGGGCTCGCATAGACCGAGCCGATGCCGTCCTTGCCGATCAGACCGACATCCATGCCCTCGATCTGGTCGTAGTTGAGCTTCAGCCCCGCCGCGACGACGAGATAGTCATAGCTGACCTGCGTGCCGCTGTCGGTCGTCACCGTCTTCGCCTCGGGATCGATCTCGGCGGCGCCCTCCTCGATCCAGTTGACCGCGCGCGGCAGCCAGTCGCTGGTGCTGCTGACCGAATAGCCGGCCGGTTTCAGACCCGATGCGATCAGCGTGAAGCCGGGCTGGTAGAGATGGCGCTTGCGCGCGTCGATGATGGTGATCTCGGCGCCGTCGAGCCGAGCGGCCAGCCGGTTGGCGAGCGATGAGCCGGCCGCACCGGCGCCGATGATGACGATCTTGGCCGACGTCGCCACGCGTTGCGCATGCGCCGGACGCGCGGCCCCCAGCGCTGTCGCGCCGAGCGCGGCCGCCAGAAAGGCGCGCCTGTCGAGCTCAAAAGACATGTGGAATCTCCCGATGGTCATAAACAATCGGGCGGATCGTAACGCCGCCGGACGCCCGGCGGCATGATCTATATCAATTTTTTCTTATATAAGAGACGACATCTATGCGGACCGGATCACTTCGAGCCGCCAACGATGTTGCGCCAGTTGCGCATCGAGATCAGGTGGCAGTAGATCAGCGCCAGCGCGCCGTTCTTGCGCAGCGACAGGAAGGTCTCATCGTCCAGTTGCGCCAGCTTCTCCTCGTCCACCACCTGGAAGCCGGTGATCCGGCGCTTGGTCTCGTCGGGCAGCGTCACATCGGCATTGCGGTCGACCAGAAGGCCGGTCCCGGCGATGGCGGCCAGGAGCTTGTCGGTCTCCAGAAGCTGGTTGTGATACGTCTGGCAGAAACTCATCGCGTTCTGCGCCGCTTCGCTCGGCTTTCCGTCCTCGAACAGCCGGTCGCCCTTTTTTGAATCGAACCAGCGGCTCTTGAGATCGGCGGCAAGCGTCAGCCTGTCCTGCGCCTTGTCCTCGACAAGGATGAACGGATAGCGCCTGACATAGGCCGGGATGTAGCTGCCCGAACGCCATTTGCCGCTCTTTTCGACAAACCGGTTCTCGCCGGCCGAGTGGCCGGTGATCACATGCGCGGCGCGGCGCCCGTCCTGTTCGCTGAAGACGAGCGGATAGTGCAGCGCCGCTTCCGGAAACTCGGCGGCCGCGACAATGATGGCGTTCATCTGAGATGCGCCATTGAAGCGGTTGGCCGGGGTGAAGCGCAAATCGCCGTGCAGCCCGGCCGACAGGACCGCCACGGTCTCGTACATGGCCGGAAGGCCGCCGCTTTCGGCTCCGTTCGCATCCTTGCCGGCAGCGGTTCTTTCCTCGGTTTTCGTCTCGGTCATCACGTCCCCGTTCAGTGCGGATTACTGGCTGCGCGCGGCCAGCGTTGCGAGCGCTTCGGTGAGCCCGTCGGTCGACACGCCGATCGCGAGCGTCTGGCCGCTGGCAACGGGATAGCGGATCGCCGGGGTTTCGGCGCCGATAAGAAGCTGCGCAATGTCGTCGCCGCTCTCGAACTGGACAAAGCAGAAACCGCTCGTGCAGCGCGTTATGCGGCCCGACAGCAATGCCGTGTCGCCATCGGCCAGTTCCGGTGCGCTGCCGAACGACACGTCGGCGATGACGCGCATGGCAACGACCGTCGCTCCGTCCTCGGGATTGCGGCCGAAGGCGAGACGCGCGATTTCGGCGCGGTTGTTGGTGCTCGAATAAACCTGCACGGCCTCGCATACGCGGCGCGGTGCATCCTGCGGGCCGTCATCGTCGGCGGGCGTCACGGCAAGCGTGCAATCGACACTCCAGTCGCCAAACGATTCGGACGAGCGGCTTGGCGTCGGCGAAGCGTCCTGGGCCGTCGCCGGCGCTGTGGCTGCCATCATCCCCGCAACGCAAACCGCGGCGCCCAAAGCCGTCAGATTTCGAACAAGCATTTCTTTCCCCTTGTCTTTCCGGCCGGCGCGACTGCCTTGCCGGCCAGTATGTTTCATGCCCTGACTATCCGATGGACAAGGGGTTGGCCAGTGATCAGCGCCGGTTCATCTTCCCCGCATCATGCAAAAAGGCCGGACGCATGCATCGCGCCCGGCCATTCCTTGGCCCATTACCGCAATTGGGGTATGCCGACGCCCGTCAGCCGGCGGCCGCCACGGCGCGCTTGGCCATCACCTTGATCAGGTGGGCGCGATAGTCGGCCGAGGCGTGGATGTCGCTCATCAGCCCGTCGGCGGACACCGCCACCGCGTCCACGGCATCGGGCGACCAGTTCGTGCCGAGCGCCTGTTCGAGACCGTCATGACGGAAGACGCCGTCCTCGCCCGCCCCGGTGACGGCGACGCGCGCGCCATCGCCGGTCTTGGCGACAAAAACACCGACCATGGCGTAGCGCGAGGCCGGGTTTCGGAACTTGGCGTAAGCCGCCTTGCCGGGTGCACTGACGTTGATCGCGGTGATGATCTCGCCATCCTCAAGCGCTGTCGTGAACATGCCGGTGAAGAATTCGTCGGCTGCGATCTCGCGATTGTTGGTGACGATGGTCGCGCCCAGAGCCAGAAGGCCCGCCGGATAATCGGCGGCGGGATCGTTGTTGGCGATCGATCCGCCGATGGTGCCCATGTGGCGCACCGCCGGATCGCCGATCCCTGCGGCGAGCGCCGCCAGAGCCGGGCACACCGAACCCACCTCGTTGCTGCCGGCCACGGCCGCATGGGTGGCCGCCGCGCCGATGGTGACGGTGTCGCCGCGCACGGCGATGTCGGTCATGCCGCCAATGCCGCGAATGTCGATGACATCGGACGGTGCGGCCAGGTGCTGCTTCATGGTCGGCAGAAGCGTCTGGCCGCCGGCGAGGATCTTGGCCTCATCGGCGCCGCCAATGGCGGCAACCGCATCCTCGATGCTGGCCGGCTTGTGATAGTTGACTGCATACATCGATCGATCCTCCCTATTCGGCCGCCTGCGGCAGGCCGACTTCCTGAATGGCGGCCCACACCTTTTGCGGGGTGGCCGGCATCGTCAGATTGTTGTTGCCGATCGCGTCGGTGATCGCGTTGATGACGGCCGGCGGCGAGCCGATCGCTCCGGCTTCGCCGCAGCCCTTGACACCGAGCGGGTTGGACGGGGCGACCGTCGTCGAATGTTCGAGCACATAGGAGGGCACATCGTCGGCGCGCGGCATGCAATAATCCATGTAGGAGCCGGTGATGAGCTGGCCGTCCTCGTCATAGACGACGTTTTCCAGAAGCGCCTGTCCGATGCCCTGGGTGACGCCGCCATGCACCTGGCCCTCGACGATCATCGGGTTGATCACCGTGCCGAAATCGTCGGCGGCGGTGAACTGCACGATCTCGACGACACCGGTCTCGGGATCCACTTCCACCTCGCAGATGTAGGTGCCCGACGGGAAGGTGAAGTTGGTCGGATCGTAGAAGGCGCCTTCCTTGAGGCCCGGCTCCATGCCGTCGGGCAGATTGTGCGCGGTGTAGGCGGCAAGGCCCACCTCGTGCCATGCCATCTTCTTGTCGGTGCCGGCGACCTTGACCTCGCCATCCTCGATGACGATGTCGTCCTCGCTGGCCTCCAGCGTGTGCGCGGCGATCTTCTTGACCTTGGCCTCGACCTTGTCCATCGCCTTGACGATGGCGTTCATGCCGACCGCGCCCGAGCGCGAGCCGTAGGTGCCCATGCCCATCTGCACCTTGTCGGTGTCGCCATGGACGATGGTGATGTTGTCCATCGGCAGTCCGAACCGGTCCGACACCACTTGCGCGAAAGTCGTCTCATGGCCCTGGCCGTGGGCATGGGAGCCGGTCAGGATTTCGATCGTGCCGACCGGGTTGACGCGCACCTCGGCCGATTCCCAGAGGCCGACGCCGGCGCCGAGCGAGCCGACCGCCTTGGAGGGCGCGATGCCGCAGGCTTCGATGTAGCACGAATAGCCGATGCCGCGCAGCTTGCCGCGCGAGGCGGCCTCGGCCTTGCGCGCCGCAAAGCCGGCCACATCGGCTGCCGCCTGGCCCTTTTCGAGCAGCGCGTGGAAGTCGCCGGAATCGTAGGTCATGATCACCGGCGTCTGGTGCGGGAACTCGGTGATGAAGTTGCGGCGGCGCAGTTCGGCCGGGTCCATGCCCATCTCGCGCGCGGCGGTCTCCATCAGCCGTTCCATCACAAAGGTCGCCTCCGGGCGGCCGGCGCCGCGATAGGCATCGACCGGAACGGTGTTGGTGTGCACCGCTTTGACGTCGCAATAGACGTTGGTGATGTCGTACTGGCCGGACAGAAGCGTGCCGTACAGATAGGTCGGCGTGGCGGTCGCAAACAAAGACGCGTAGGCGCCGATATTGGCCACCGTGTTGACCTTCAGCCCGACGATCTTGCCGTCGGCGTCAAAACCCATGCGGGCCTTGGTGACGTGATCGCGCGCATGGGCGTCGGTCATGAAGGCTTCGGAACGGTCCGACGTCCACTTGACCGAACGGCCGGTCTTCATCGACGCCCACAGGCAGGTGATCTCCTCGGGATAGATGTAGATTTTCGAGCCGAAGCCGCCGCCGACGTCGGGCGCGATGACACGCAGCTTGTGCTCGGGCGCGACATTGTAGAAGGCCGACAAGACCAGCCGCGCCACATGCGGGTTCTGGCTGGTGGTGTAGAGCGTGTAGTGATCGTCGATGTCGTTGTAGACGGCGATCGCCGAGCGGGGCTCGATGGCGTTCGGCGCCAGCCGGTTGTTTACGATATCGAGCTCGGTGATGTGCGCGGCGCCGGCGAGGCCCGCATCGGCGGCGGCCTCGTCGCCGATCTCCCAGTCGAAGATCAGATTGCCGGGGACGTTGTCGTGCAGGAGCGGTGCGCCGTCCTCGAGCGCCCTGGTGGCAGCGGCGACGGCGGGCAGTTCCTCATAATCGACCTCGACCGCCTCGGCGGCAAGGCGCGCCAGCGCCTGGCTTTCGGCGATGACGATGGCGACGGGTTCGCCGACATGGCGCACGCGGGCTGTCGCCATCGGGTTCCACGCACCGACATTCATCGGGTTGCCGTCCTTGGAATGGATCGCCCAGCCGGTGATGATATCGCCGATGCCGTCTTCCTTGAGTTCCGGCCCGGTGTGCACGGCGATCACGCCCTCCATGGCAAGCGCGGCGGTCGCATCGATGCCCCTGATCTCGGCATGGGCGTGCGGGCTGCGCACGAACGCGCCATAGGCCTGGTTTTCCATGCGGATATCGTCGGTATATTTGCCCCGACCCGTGATGAACCGCTTGTCCTCCTTGCGCTTGACCGCAGCGCCGATGCCTTCGCTCATATGCTCGTTCCTCCCAAATGCCTCATGATGCCGCCCGGATGATCCTCCGCATGCTCACATGCTGGCGGCCGCGTCTTTGATCGACCGGACGATGTTGTGATAGCCGGTGCAGCGGCAGATATTGCCCTCCAGCTCGTGCCGGATCGCGTCGTCGGTCAGCTCCTTGCCCTCGGCCTTGTAGCGGTTGATCATGTCGATGCCGCTCATGATCATGCCCGGCGTGCAGAAGCCGCATTGCAGCCCGTGATTTTCGTTGAAGGCCACCTGCATGGGGTGCAGTTCGCCATTGGCGAGCCCCTCGACCGTGGTCACCTCGGCACCGTCCAGCGAGGCGGCCAGCACGGTGCACGACTTGACCGCCTTGCCGTCCACATGGACGACGCACGCGCCGCACTGGCTGGTGTCGCAGCCGACATGGGTGCCGGTCAGCCGCAAATGCTCGCGCAGGAAATCGCTCAGCAGCGTCTCGCCCGGCACATCGCCGCTGGCGGCCTTGCCGTTCACGGTCATCGTCACACTGGTCATCCATTCCTCCTCTTTTCCGGTGTCGCGCCCGTCCGGGCCACCGGCATGGTGATGCACGCGGGTCCGGTCAGGCCTTTTCGGCCGTCTCTGCGTCCCCGGCGACTTCGTCCCGGGCGTCCTTGCCGCCCAAATGATCGTGGAAGTTCTCGAAGAACTTGTCGGCCAGCTTCTTGGCGGTCGAATTGATCAGCCGGCTGCCGAGGCGGGCCAGCTTGCCGCCAACGGTTGCCTGCGCCTCATAGGTCAGCAGCGTGTGACCGTCGCCATCGGTCAGCCGCACGTCGGCGCCGCCCTTGGCAAAGCCCGCAACGCCGCCCTTGCCTTCGCCCTGAATGGTGTAGCTTTCCTCGACGATGATGTTGACCAGTTCGACCTCGCCGGCGAACTTCGCCTTCACGGGGCCGATCTTCTGGACGACCTTGGCGGTCATGGTCGTGTCGGAGGTCATCTCCAGCTCTTCACAGCCGGGAATGCATGCGCGCAGCACGTCGGGATCGTTCAGTGCCTGCCAGACAGCCGCCCGCGGGGCGGCAATCTGGTATTCACCCGTCATGTCCATGACGCTCCTCCGGTGAATGCTTGTCGTTGTTGTCCTTCGATGATGGCGCGGCCCAATTTGGAATGCAACTCATTCTAATGTCGCGGATTGCGCTTTTTCGATGCGGTCTCACGCGGCGCGCATATCCTGCCGGCCTTCGGTCAGTGCGCGCGTCAGATCGGCCAGGCTGTCGAGCGAATGGCAGGCATGGAACCGGTCGACATGGGGCATCATCGCGCGGATGCCGCCGGCGAGCGGCGCGAACCCGTCATAGCGCAGGAGCGGGTTCAGCCAGATGAGCTGCCGGCACGACAGGTGCAGCCGCTCCATCTGGGCCGAGAGCAGGTCGGCGTCGCCGCGCTCCAGCCCGTCGGTGATCAAAAGAACCACGGCGCCCTGGCCGAGCACGCGGCGCGACCATTGCCGGTTGAACGTCTCGATCGCCACGCCGATGCGCGTGCCGCCCTCCCAGTCCGTCGCATCGTGACCGACCGCCGCCAGCGCCCGGTCGGGGTCTTTGAGGTGAAGCGCGCGGGTGATGTTGGTCAGATGCGTGCCGAAGGTGAAGGCGTGGACATGGCGCCAGTCGCGCACCCGCGCCCAGGTCAGCGCGTGCAGGAAATGCATCATCATCCGCGAATAGGTGCTCATCGATCCGGAAATGTCGCACAGGGCGACAAGGTCCGGCGGCCGCTCGCGCGGTACGATGGTGACGACCCGCTCGATCTCGCCGGCGCGGCGCAGCGACCCGCGCATGGTGGCGCGGAAATCGGGCCGGGTTCCGACCGGCGAACGGCGCGCGCGCCGCGTGCGAACCGGGCGGACGGGCAGGCGCATCGCCTCGATGGCGCGCGCGGCGCGCGCCAGCTCGGTGGCGCTCATCTGCTCGAAATCCATCGCCCGCAGCGTCTCGGTTTCCGACCAGGACAGTTGCGCGTCGATCTCGACCTCGGTGCGCACCGGCGCGTCGGCAGACGCCTTGGGCGCATCGCCCAACGCCTCGGAGGCGCGCCGTTCGGCGGCCTTTTTCTTCTTCTCCTCGGTCTCGCCCCGGATCATCGGCGACAGAAGGCGGATCATCTTTTCGAGATATTCGGGATCGCGCCAGAACATGGTGAACACCTGGTGGAAGACGTCCAGATGCTCGGCGCGGGTGATCAACGTCGCGCGCAGCAAATGGTAGAAATCGTCGCGCCGTGAAAAGCCGGCGACCGCCGCCGCGCGCACCGCATCGCGGACCTGGCTGGTGCCGACCGGCACGCCGGCCTTGCGCAGGGCGCGGGCGAAATGAACGATATTGTCGGCCAGACGGCCCTTGGCGGGCTTTTCGGCGGCGGGCGCCCCGGCCATCAGCTGCCGGTGTCGGCGAGCTTCGCCCGCGCCTCGTCGAGAATGCGCGTGACCTCGGAGCCGGCCATGCGGGCAATGTCGTCCTGATATTTGAGGATCGCCCCGAGCGTGTCGGAAATCACCTCGGGCGACAGCGCGACCGTGTCAAGCGCGACAAGGCACTTGGCCCAGTCGATGGTCTCGGCAACGCCGGGGTTCTTGAACAGGTCCGCCCCGCGCAGACCCTGGACGAAGGCGACGATCTCCGCCGAAAGGGTTTCGGTCGCTTCGGGCACGCGGGCGCGCAGGATGTCCATCTCGCGCTCGAAGTCCGGATAATCGACCCAGTGATAAAGGCAGCGGCGCTTGAGCGCGTCATGGACCTCGCGCGTCCGGTTGGAGGTCAGGATCACCAGCGGCGGCTCGTCCGCGCGGATCGTGCCAAGTTCCGGGATCGTCACCTGATAGTCCGACAGGGCTTCGAGCAGGAACGCCTCGAACGGTTCGTCCGTGCGGTCGACCTCGTCGATCAGCAGGACGGGCGGGCCCTCGGCGTGCGGCTCCATCGCTTCCAGAAGCGGCCGGCGGATCAGGAAGTCGCCGGTGAACAGCTCCTGCTGCAACAGGTCGCGGTCGGCGTTGCCGGCGGCCTCGGCGGTTCGGATGGCGACCATCTGGGCCGTGAAGTTCCACTCATAGATCGCCGACGCGGCATCGAGACCCTCATAGCATTGCAGGCGGATCAGCCGGCGGCCGAGGCCGGAGGCGAGCGCCTTGGCGATCTCGGTCTTGCCGACGCCGGCCTCGCCTTCAAGAAAGAGCGGCTTGTCGAGCGTCATCGACAGGAAGGCGACGGTGGCAAGGCCGCGCCCGCAGACATAGTTCTCGCCGGCAAGAAGGGCGATCGTCTCGTCGATCGAGACCGGCGCGGGCGTGGCGGTCGTGTTGGCGGCATCCATCATGACCACAAGAGTTAGCGGGCATGCCGGCGCCTGTCCATTGCGCCAAGGGCGCAAACGCCTTGCCGCCCGATGGCAAAGCGATACAATCGCCAGCATCATGCTGACACGCGCACAAACCGTCCCGCCGCTCGATTTCGGGCCCAACCGCGCGCCGCTGGCCGCACTGGCGACGGCGCAAGAGGACGGCGTTCTGGCGGTCATCACCCGCACCGAAGGCCCCTCCTACCGCCCGGTCGGCGCGGTGATGGCGTTCCTGGCGGACGACATGCGTATCGGCACGCTGTCGTCGGGCTGCATCGAATCCGATCTGGCGCTCCATGCCGCCGAAACGCTCGACACCGGGACGCCCAAGACCGTGCTCTACGGACGCGGTTCGCCCTATATCGACATCCAGCTTCCCTGCGGCGGCGGGCTTGAAATCCTGCTGGTGCCGCGGCCCGACAAGGAGGCGCTCGCGAGAATGATCGAAACGCTCGACGCGCGCCGGCCCGCAACGCTCGTCATCGACCGCCAGACCGGGCAGATCGAAGAGCAAGAGGATGCGATTGCGTCCGAGAAGGGCCGGTTCGCGATCACGTTCGAGCCCGAACTGCAGTTCTTCATCTTCGGCAAGGGGCCCGAAGCCAGCACATTCGCCGGACTGGTCCAGTCCGCAGGCTATCCCAACCTTTTGCTGTCGCCCGACGAGGAAACGCTCGAAGCGGGCCGCGCGGCGGGGTGCGCCACGCATCATCTGGTCTCCAAGGGCGTGCCATCGGGGGTCGCTCCGGACGGCTGGTCGTCGGTGGTCCTGTTCTTTCACGATCACGACTGGGAACCGCCGATCCTTGAGAGCGCGCTCGAAACCGATGCGTTCTATATCGGCGCGCAGGGCAGCAAGCGGGCGCGCGATGCGCGCCTGGCCGAACTCGAGGCGATGGGCGTTGCGGCGGAGGCACGCGAGCGCCTGCACGGGCCGATCGGGCTGGTGCCTTCGGCGCGCGATGCGCGCACGCTCGCCGTCTCGGTTCTCGCCGAGGTGCTGGCCGTCGCCAAAGCCGCCGCATGAGCCGATGCGGCCTTGTCCTGGCGGCCGGGCGGTCGGCGCGGTTCGGCACCGAAAACAAGCTCCTGGCATCGTTCCGGGGCAGGCCGCTGGGCGCCCATGCGGCGGAAACCATGGCTGCCGTTCCGCTCGATCACCGGCTGGTCGTGGTCGCCGACCCTGCGGTCGCCGCGCTGTTCGAGGATTTCGACGTGCTGACGATCCAAGGGCCCGACGCACCGCAATCGGCGAGCCTGGCGCTCGGCGCCCGGCACGCCATGCAACTGGGCGCGACACGGCTGCTCGTCGCGCTGGCGGACATGCCGCTGGTGAACGCCGCACTGATGGGCGCGGTGCTGAACCGCTGCACCGATGACAGCCCATCGGCGGCGACCGACGGCACGCGCGCCATGCCGCCCGCCTGTTTCGGCGGCACACGGATCGACGCGCTCACGAAACTGTCGGGCGATCGCGGCGCGGCCTTGCTGCTTGCGGACCTGCCGCCCGACCGTCTTGTCGCGGCTCCGCCGGGCATGCTGGCCGATGTCGATACCGTCGCCGACCTTGACCGGATGCGTGCCGGGACGGATTGAAGCGCCGGACCGCGCGGCATCAGTGGGCGGCGAACAGGGCCTCGGCGTCCACCTTGCCGCCCCTTGGGCGGGTGTCGAGGCCGCGGAGGGCGGCCCCGTGGCGGCGGGCGACCGCATCGGCGGCGATCCGAACATCCTCGATCGCTTCGGCGAGCCGGCCGTGGAACCGCGGATCGGATGCGCCCATGGGCGCGATGTCGGAAAAGCGCAGGCGCCGGGGCAATGCGATACCGGCGGCTTGAAGGGCCGCGATCAGTCCATCGGCCAGAGCCGCGCGGCTTTGCGCGCCGCGCTGGAAATCGGTGACGTGAACATCGCCGCCCAGCGGCCGCTTGACCCGGACCCAGAACATCGGATCGCGCGCGCAGGCAACCTTGATGGCAAACTCGTCCACCGAGACCGCGTGCGAGAGGGTCGCTGCGCGGTCCTGCCGCGCCCGATCCAGGCTGATGATGTTCCCCGCCATGCGAACCGTCCCGATGCCCACTGCCGGTCTTACAGTGCCGGCTCTGGCGACGGCGCTCAAGCTTATGGTTGACAAATGGTTAACGCGCCGGCGGCAAGCACGGCACGATCGCAGCCCGTTACGGACTTCGGGACGGTTCCTGACTGGTGAAGAAATGGTGCCCGGGGGCGGATTTGAACCACCGACACGCGGATTTTCAATCCGCTGCTCTACCCCTGAGCTACCCGGGCACGGGCGTTCGCGATCACAGGATCGGCCGGGCCGGAGGCCCGCTCAGAACGCGCGGGTTATAGCACCAAATACGATGCTGTCCAGACGAGCCCAACCGCTTTTTTGCCGGCCGCCGGCGTTGGGGAATTGTTGATCGGTTTGCCGCACACTGGCGCCACGATAGGCCAATCAGGCGGGCGGATCATGGCGGGACAGACCGACGACACCAAACAGGACGGCTTTGGCTGGGGCATCTGGGCGACCGGCGCCATTGCGGCGCAGTTCGCCGCCGATCTCGACCATGTGCCGGGCGCGCGCCGCGCAGCGGTGTGCTCGCGGTCGATGGAGACCGCGCAGGCCTTTTCAGCCAAGCACGGGTTCGCATCGGCGCATGCCGATCCGGACGCGTTTCTCGCCGATCCGGCGGTCGATGCGGTCTATATCGCCTCGCCCCATACCGAACATTGCGCGCAGGCGCTTCGGGCCATCGCGGCGGGCAAGCCGGTGTTGATCGAAAAGCCGGTGGCGATGACTTCGGTCGAGGCGCGCACCATCGAGGACGCCGCGCGCAATGCCGGCGTGTTCGCCATGGAGGCGCTTTGGACGCGGTTCCTGCCGGCCGTGCAGCGCGCCAAGGCGCTGATCGACGATGGCGCGATCGGCACCGTGCGCCGTGCCGAAGCCAGCCTCTTGTTCCACCGCCCGTTCGATCCGGAGCACCGCCTGTTCGATCCGGCGCGCGGCGGTGGGGTGCTGCACGATCTGGGCGTCTATCCGCTGTCGCTGGCGGCGTTTCTTTTGGGGCCACTCGCGCTTGAGCGGGGACGCTGGCAGGCCGCGCCGACCGGCGTCGACCGGGCGGCGGAGGTGGCGCTGACCTGCGGCAGCGTGCCGTTCACCGCCAAGGTCGGTTTCGTGGAGGACCCGGCCGCGGAGGGGCGCAACGATTTCATCGTTTATGGCGAGACGGGCACGCTGCGGATCGACCGGCATTTTCTGTCGGGGCCGTCGCTGACGCTGTGGGACAGGCCGCTCGAGACCACGCCGGACCCGCGCGGATGGGGCGAGAAGCTGGCGCGGCGTTTGCCCATGCCCGGCCGTACGGTCATGGATTTCGCCCGTCCCTCGCGCGGGCTGAACTTCCAGGCCGCCGCCGTGCAGGCGGCCATCGCCCGCGGTGAGACCGCCCATCCGGCGATGCCGCTGTCCGACAGCGCGGCAGTGCTTGCAATCATCGAACAGGTGCTGGCCGCCCCGCCGGAGAACTGATCGCGTCAGGTCCGGTCGGGTGCGCCCTCGAATTCCTCCACGATGCCCATGAAGCGGCGCATGAACTCTTCCATATAGCCAAGACCGCGCTCGAACTCCTCGGGATCGGGCAGGCCGTCGCGCTCGATCGCCGATCCGGCGCCGGAATTGAGCCGCCGCTCAAGTACCGCGACCCGCGCTTCGAGAGCGTCCAGCGCATCGAAGAAGGCGGCGCGCTCGTCGGCGCCCAGCCGGCACACCACCTCGTCGCCTTCCAGCGCGCAGACCGACATCTCGCCGGTCTCGGTGTCCATGCGCACGAAACCGTCCTCGGTCGGTTCCATCACATAGCGGCCCGCGTCGGCGGCCACCGGGCCCGCCATGACGGTCAGGGCGGCAAGGCTGCCGCCGATGATCATTGCTCTCATCTGTTCCTCCTTGGCCGGTGCGCGGCCGGCATGTCCCTTTGCCGCTTTGTTTCCCACGACATTGCGCGGAATTTGTGATGGCCGGTGGACAAGGCGCGGCGGAACGCAAGCCGGTCTTCCGCCGGCACGGCGACCGGTCTAAAGGGTCGGCATGGGCACGCTCATCTACAAGATCGCGACGCGGGCGCAATGGGCCAAAGCCGAGGCCGATGGTGTCTTTGCCGGCGCGCCGATCGATCTGGCGGACGGCTACATTCATTTCTCGACCGCCGACCAGGCGCGGGAGACCGCCGCCAAGCACTTTGCCGGGCAAAACGATCTCCTTCTGGTCGCGGTGCGCGCCGAAGCGCTGGGCGCGGCTCTCAGACATGACGTCTCGCGCGGCGGGGCGCTGTTTCCGCATCTTTACGCGCCGCTCGACCTGACCCATGTCGCCTGGGTGCGACCGCTGCCGTTGGGCGATGACGGCGCGCACATCTTCCCGCAAATGGACGCGTGATGCGCGATCGCCTGACCGATCGGCTCGGGCGCTGGCTGATGTTCCGCTTCGACCCGGAGACGGCGCACGGGCTGGCGATCAAGGGGCTGAAGTCGGGATCGCTGCCCGCACGCCCCGCCGATGCCGATCCGCGTTTGGCCGTTGCGATGGCGGGCGTCGCCTTTCCCAATCCGCTCGGCGTCGCCGCCGGGTTCGACAAGAATGCCGAGGTGCCCGACGCGCTTCTCAGGCTCGGTTTCGGCTTTACCGAGATCGGCACGGTGACGCCGCGCGCCCAGCCGGGCAACTCCAAACCGCGCATCTTCCGGCTGACCGGGGACCGCGCCGTCATCAACCGGCTGGGCTTCAACAATGACGGTCACGGCGCGGCCTGGCACCGGCTCGATGCGCGGCACGACACGGGGATCGTCGGCGTCAATATCGGCGCCAACAAGGATACCGACGACAAGGCCGCCGACTATGTGGCCGGGCTCGAGCGGTTCTATGCGCTCGCCGCCTATTTCACGGTCAACATCTCCTCGCCCAACACGCCGGGACTGCGCGATCTGCAGACGCGCGGCGCGCTAGCCGATCTTCTGGCGCGCGTCGGCGAAGCGCGCATGAGGCAGATCGAGGAGACGGGCCGGCGCGTGCCGGTCCTTTTGAAGATCGCACCGGACATCACCGAGGCCGATCTCGACGACATCGTCGCCGAGGTGCTCGACAAGGCGATCGACGGGATGATCGTCTCCAACACGACCCTGTCGCGGGCCGGGATTTCCGACGATCCGGGCGAGGCGGGCGGGTTGTCCGGCGCGCCCCTGTTCGAGCGCTCGACCATCGTGCTGGCCAAAGCGCGCCAGCGCGCCGGGCCGGATCTCGCCCTGATCGGCGTGGGCGGTGTCGACAGCGCGGAAACGGCGCTCGCCAAGATCGAGGCGGGCGCCGATCTGGTGCAGCTCTATACGGGCATGATCTATCGCGGTCCGACGATCGCCGGGCGCATCTGCGCAGGCCTTTCGGACGCACTCGACGCGCGCGGCGCCGACCGGATCGGCGATCTGCGCGATCTCAAGGTCGAGGACTGGGCGTCGAAACCGATCCCGCCGCAATAGGTTCAGCCGAAGACGCGCCGCGCGCGCGACGGCAGGATCGCCAGCAGCGTCAACCCGCGCAGGCCCAGAAACAGGTTGAGCGCGAACCACAGACCGTGATTGCCGAAGACCGGCGTCAGCCCGTAGCCGGCGGCGATGAAGACGGCCAGCGACAGCAGCATCATGTTGCGCATGTCGACCGACCATGTCGCGCCGATATAGACGCCGTCCATCTGGAAGGCGAGGACGCCGGCGATGGCGGTAAAGGCCGCCCAGACAAGGAAGATGCGCGCCTCGGCCCGCACCTCTTGGGCCGTGGTCATGATCTCGATGAACCAGTTGCCGGCCACCAGCACGACCAGCGTCGTGAAGCCGGCCAGCACGAACCCCCAAAACGCCGTCAGCCGGACAGCGCGCCAGAACGGCTTCGGATGGCGGCCGCCGACGGCGCGCCCGACCAGCTGTTCGGCGGCAACGGCGAAACCGTCCAGATAGTAGCCGGCGATGAAGAAGAAATTCATCAGGATGGCGTTGGCCGCCAGCGTGACCGCGCCGAACTGCGCGCCGATGCGCGTGAACAGCGCGAAACTGGCGACCAGGGCGAAGGAGCGGATCATGATGTCGCGGTTGAGGACGATCAGCGCGAGGAAGGACGGCCGGTCGAGGATGCGCGCCCGGGACGGGGCATGGCGCCTGTCGAAGCCGCGCCACAGCCAGACGAGGGCGCCGATGGCGACGACACTTTCGCCGATGACGGTCGCCCAGGCGACGCCGGCAACGTTCCATTCCAGCCAGAGGCCGAGCGCGATCGACAGGACGATGTTGATGCCGTTGATCAGCGACTGAACGATCAGCGCCGCGACGGCCCGCGCCTGTCCCAGCAGCAGGCCAAGGACCGCATAGTTGACCAAAGTGAACGGCGCGGCGAGGAAGCGGATCGTCACATAGGTGCGCGTTGCCTCGGCCACTGCATCGCCCGGCGCCATGAACCACAGGCCGACGTCGCGGATGACCGGCGCGAGCGGCAGCAGAAGCAGCCCGCCGACGAGTGCGATCAGCACCGCGCGCCAGAAGACGGCCTGCTGCTCGGTTGCGTCGCCGCGCCCGACCGCCTGGGCGACGAGACCGGTCGTGCCCATGCGCAGAAAATTGAACATGATGAAGACGACATCGAACAGGATGGCGCCGATCGCCAGGCCGCCGATGAGCGCTGCGTCGCCGAACTGGCCGACCACCGCCGTGTCGACAATGCCGAGCAGTGGCGTCGTCAGATAGGCGAGCGTCATCGGCACGGCGATGGCGAACACCATGCGATTTGTGACCTCGAATTCCGAGGCGTCTTTGCTCCGGGCCGGATCAAGTGCGGACATTGCCATGCCCTGCCCGATGGGATGCTGCCGGACAAGCCGACAATTGTATCGGTGACAAGGCTGCCGACAGTTTGACTTCGGCCATGCGATGCTTACCTGCGGAACAATGCCGCTGCCGATCCTGCACAATCCCGCCTATGACGCGCTGTTCGATCCCGAGCACCGGTTTCCGATGGGCAAATATGCGCGTCTGGCCGAAGTGCTCATCGAGGACGGGCTGGCCGCGCCCGGCACCTTCATCGTGCCCGCGCCGGCGCCGCGCGACTGGGTCAAGCTGGCCCATGACGACACTTACGTGGATCAGGTCTATGCGTTCGACGTGCCGCGCGCGATCGAACGCGAGATCGGTTTCGAGGTGACGAAACGCACCTCGCTGCGCGCGCAATGCGCAACGACCGGCACGGTACTGGCCGCGCGGTTGGCGCTGGAACACGGCATTGCCTGCAACACGGCGGGCGGCAGCCATCATGCCCGCCATGCCCAGGGCGCCGGCTTCTGCACGTTCAACGATGTCGCGGTTGCCGCGCGGCTGCTGCTTGCCGACGGCGAGATTTCCAGCGCGCTGGTGCTCGATCTCGACGTTCACCAGGGCGACGGCACGGCGGAGATCTTCGCCGCCGACGCACGCGTCTTCACCGCATCGATCCATGCCGAGAAAAACTATCCGGTGCGCAAGAAGGCCTCCGACTTCGACCTCGGCCTGCCGGACGGAGTCGGCGATTCAGCCTATCTCAAAACGCTGGCGCTGGTGCTCGAGGAACTGCGGGTCCGTGCTCCGTCACCCGATATCGTCTTCTACAATGCCGGCGTCGACGTGCATGGCGAGGACCGGCTGGGCCGGCTGGCGCTGACGAACCATGGCATCGAGCGGCGCGAACGGATGGTGATCAGCCATTTCCGCATGCGCGGCATTCCCGTATGTGGCGTGATCGGCGGCGGCTATTCGCGCGATGTCGACGCGCTGGCACGCCGGCATGCGCTGCTGCACCATGTCGCCGACGAGTTTTCGTTCAGCGTTCCGACCGGTAGCTCAAAAGCCGCGCGAGGATAAAGAGCGGAATGACGATGCTGGCGCCGAGGATCAGCCAGTCGCCGAAACGGCCGAGCGCCGCCCAGCCGCTTTGCCACAGATTGACGGCGAAGTCGCGCAGGCCCCACCAGATGTCGAGCGGCGCGAGGCCGAAGACATTCATCACCGCGCCGACCAGAAACGACACCACCACCAGCTTGATGACCGTTCGACCGACCGTGTCGCCAAGGACCTGACGTGTGTTCATGCGCCCGTGCTCCGTTGTTCGAGAGCGGACCTAAGCGGCAAATGCGGCAACCGCAAGGGCGTCAGTCGAGCATCGCTTCAAGCGTTTCGAGCCGGTCGGCCTCGAAGGGCGGCTTGTCCCATCTGAGGCGCGAGATGCGCGGAAAACGCATGGCGACGCCGGATTTGTGGCGTGTCGAGCGGTTCAACCCCTCGAATGCGACTTCCAGCACCAGCCCGTGATCGGGCTCGGCGCGCACCGACCGCACCGGGCCGAAACGCTCAACCGTGTTGTCGCGCACGAACTTGTCGATCTGTTTGAGTTCCTCGTCGGTGAAGCCGAAATAGGCCTTGCCGACCGGCACGAGCGCGGGGTCGTCGGCTTCGCCGGTCCAGACGCCGAACGTATAGTCGGAATAAAAGCTCGACCGCTTGCCGTGGCCGCGCTGCGCATACATCAGCACCGCATCGATCAGGAAAGGATCGCGCTTGAACTTGAACCATGGCCCCTTGGGCCGGCCAGGGACGTAGATGCTGTCCCGGCGCTTGAGCATCAATCCCTCGATGATCGGGGCCGGCGGCGCGTTGCGCTTTGCCGCGACCTCCTCCCAGATCTTGAACGGCACGAGCGGCGACAGGTCGAACCGGTCGGCCGGCAACGTCGCGACAAAGGCTTCAAGCCGGGCGCGGCGGGTCTCGAACGGCAGCGGCCGCAAATCGTCCCCGCCCTCCTGCAGGAGATCGTAAGCGCGCACGAAGGCCGGGAATTTCGCCTGCTGTTTGGCCGAGACGGTCTTTCGGTTGAGGCGCTGCTGGAGATCGCCGAACGTGCCGGGGCGGATCGCGCCATCCTCGAAATGGCCGACCAGCAGTTCGCCGTCGATCGAGCCTTCGAAATCCATCGCGGCAAGAAGATCGGGAAAAGAGCGGGAAATGTCGTCGCCGGTGCGCGAATAGATGCGCGCGACGCCCTTTTCGGCGGTCGCCTGCACGCGGATGCCGTCCCATTTCCATTCGGCGCAATAGTCGGCCGGATCGTAGCGGGCGAGGTCTTCGGTATCGGCCGGGTTGGCCAACATGACGGGCCGGAACGGCGCGGCGGCGGCGCTTTCGGGCTTGGGTCCGGTGCCGTCGAGCCATGCGAACAGGTTCGTATAGGGGATGGCGAGCCCGTGCCAGAGTTCCTCGATCTCGGTGACGTCCTTACCGCCGAAATCGGCCAGCGCCTGCTTGACCAGCCTCGACGAAACGCCGATGCGCATGCCGCCGGTGATCAGCTTCAACAGCGCGTAACGGCCGGGCGGATCGAGCGCGTCGAGCCAGCGCTCGACCAGCCGCGGCCCGTCCGAGCGGGAGGAGATTTGGAGGGTTTCGACGATGGTGGCGAGGGGGAGGTCCGCATTCTTCACCTCCCCCTTGAGGGGAGGTCGGTGAGGATCGCGCAAGTGAGCCGAACCGGGTGGGGGTTCTTCACCATCGCTTACCCCCACCCCGACGCTGCGCATCGACCCTCCCCTCAAGGGGGAGGGTGACGGGCGCTCTTCCTCAGCCGGCCAGATCAGGGACACCGTCTCGGCCAGGTCGCCGACGAAATCGTAGGAATAGCCGAACAGGACCGGATCGACCCGCGCCTCGACCAGCGCGCGGATCATCGCCGGCTTGACCGAGGGAATGTCGAGATCGCGGGTGATGGCGGCGATCGCATAGCCGCGATCGGGATCGGGGGTCGCGGCTATGTAATCGACGATCAGCCGGAGCTTGGCGTTGCGCGATGGCGTGAGAACAAGGGCGTCGAGGAGGGCGGCGAAGGGTTTCATGGCAATAACCCCCACCCTTCATCCCTCCCCACAAGGGGGAGGGAAGACTTCGACATACCGCCACATTGGCTCACAATTCGAGCCTGGACCGAATATCGGTCCGACCGATGCGGTGCTCCTGTCTTCCCTCCCCCTTGTGGGGAGGGATGAAGGGTGGGGCAAAGCCGAACCATCACTCCGCCTCGTCCTCATAGCCGACCAGATTGAGCGGTTTGGCCCTGATCTGAGAAAGCTCGCACCAGCGTACCAGCGCCTCCTCGCGGCCATGGGTCACCCAGACCTCGGAGGCGCCGGTATCCCGGATGGTCTGGGTCAGTTCGTCCCAGTCCGAATGATCCGACAGGATCAGCGGCAGTTCGACGCCGCGCTGCTTGGCCCGCTGGCGCACGCGCATCCAGCCCGAGGCGAAACAGGCCACCGGATCGGGAAAGCGCCGCGCCCATTTGTCGGCGAAGGCCGAGGGCGGCCCGACAATGATCTTGCCGGCAAACTGGTCCCTGGCGCCCTTGTCGATGGTCGCCGGCGCCAACGGACCGAGATCGATGCCCTGCCTCCGATAGTAGGTGCAGAGCTTTTCCATCGCGCCGTGAATGAAGATGGTCTCGGCGTATCCGGCCTTGCGGATCAGCGCGATGACCCGCTGCGCCTTGCCGAGCGCGTAGGCGCCGACCAGATGCGCCCGCTCAGGGAAGCGCGCGACGCTGTCGAGCAGCCGCGCGATCTCGCCGCCATCGTCGGGATGGATGAAGACCGGCAGCCCGAAGGTCGCTTCGGTGATGAAGACATCGCAGGGCACCACTTCGAAGCCCGCGCAAGTGGGATCGGCGCGGCGCTTGTAGTCGCCCGAGGCGACGATGCGGGTGCCACCGGCCTCGACGGCGATCTGCGCCGAACCGAGCACATGACCGGCCGGGTGGAACGAGACGGTGACGCCGTTGATGGTGACCGCTTTGCCGAGCGTCGCCTCCTGCGTGGCGCCGGCGAAATTCTCCCCGTAGCGGATGCCCATAATGTCGAGTGTTTCACGTGTGGCCATCACGTGGGCGTGGCCGGCGCGGGCATGGTCGGCATGGCCATGGGTGATCAGCGCACGATCGACCGGCTTGACCGGGTCGATGAAAAAGTCGCCCGGCGGGCAATAGAGCCCCTTGTCGGTCGGGTGCAGCAGCTTGTCGGGTTTCATGCTCCGCAAGATAGATGCCGACCTTTTTCACGCAAGGCGCATTGCAGAACTTTTCGGGAACGCTAATCTCCCCGCCAATGAGCGTCATCGACACATCGCGGCCGGCGCAGGCCGACATGTTTGCCCTGCCCAGACCTTTCGTCGACTGGTTCGCGACCAAGGGCTGGCAGCCGCGCGCGCATCAATTGGAGCTTCTGGCCAAGGCCGAGGCGGGGCTGTCGACGCTTTTGATCGCGCCGACCGGCGCCGGCAAGACGCTGGCCGGGTTCCTGCCCGCGCTGACCGATCTGGCGCGGCGCGGCAAGCCGAAGCCGGGCTCGATCAGGCCGGGCGTCCACACGCTCTATATCTCGCCGCTGAAGGCGCTCGCCGTCGATATCGAACGCAATCTCGGCGTGCCCGTGGGCGAGATGGACCTGCCGGTCACCATCGAAACCCGCACCGGCGACACGCCCGCCTCCAAGCGCCAGCGCCAGAAGCTGGCGCCGCCCGACATCTTGCTGACAACGCCCGAACAGGTGGCGCTGCTGTTGTCGCACAAGGATGCCGACCGGTTCTTTGCCGATCTGCGCTATGTGATCTTCGACGAGTTGCATTCGCTGGTTACCTCCAAGCGCGGGCAGTTGCTTTCGCTCGGTCTGGCGCGATTGCGGATGCTGCAACCGGAACTCCAGACGATCGGCCTTTCGGCGACCGTGGCCGAACCGGACGAGTTGCGGCGGTGGCTGGTGCGGCGGGCCTCCGGCGCGGACGCCCTGTCCGAACTGATCACCGTCGATGGCGGGGCGACGCCCGAGATCACCATTTTGAAGTCCGACGACCGCATTCCCTGGTCCGGCCATTCGGCGCGCTATGCGCTGCCGGACGTCTATGAGGCGATCAAGGCGCACGGCACGACGCTGATCTTCGTCAATACGCGCAGCCAGGCCGAGCTGATCTTCCAGGCGTTGTGGACGCTGAACGAGGACAGCCTGCCGATCGCCTTGCATCACGGTTCCCTCGATGTCGGGCAAAGGCGGCGCGTCGAAGCGGCGATGGGCCAGAGCGCGCTGCGCGCGGTCGTCGCCACCTCGACGCTCGATCTGGGCATCGACTGGGGCGATGTCGATCTGGTCGTCCATGTCGGTTCGCCCAAGGGCGCCAGCCGGCTGGCGCAGCGGATCGGCCGCGCCAACCACCGGATGGACGAACCGTCCAAGGCAATCCTCGTGCCGGCCAACCGGTTCGAGGTGATGGAATGCCAGGCCGCGCTCGATGCCAACTATCTGGGCGCGCAGGACACGCCGCCGATCGAGCCGGGCGCGCTCGACGTTCTGTGCCAGCATATTCTGGGCATGGCATGTTCGGCGCCGTTCGATGCCGACGCTCTTTATGCCGAAGTGACGGGCGCTGCGCCTTATGCGGACCTCGACCGTCGGACCTTCGACCGTTGCGTCCATTTCGTCGCCCATGGCGGCTATGCGCTGCAATCCTATGAGCGCTATGCCAAGATCAAGCAGACGAAAGACGGCACTTGGCGCATCGCGCACCCGGCCGTCGCCCAGCAATACCGGCTGAACGCCGGCACCATCGTCGCCGCGCCGGAGCTGATCGTGCGGCTGGTGCGGCCGGGTGCCGGCGGCAAGGGGCGCGGCGGGCGCGTGCTCGGTAAGATCGAGGAGATCTTTCTCGAACAGCTTGTCTATGGCGACACGTTCCTGTTTGCCGGCAAAGTACTGCGCTTCGAGGGCATCCGCCAGAGCGAGGCGTTTGCCTCCAACGCGCCGACCCTTGAAGCAAAAGTGCCCGCCTATATGGGCGGCAAATTCCCGACCACGACCTATCTGTCGGCCCAGGTGCGCAAGATGCTGGCCGACCCGGCGCAATGGCATCGGCTGCCCCCGCAGGTCTCCGAATGGCTCGGCTACCAGAAGCAGAATTCGGTGGTGCCCGGCGCCGACGACATGCTGGTCGAGACCTTTCCCCGCGGCGAGCGCTTCTACATGGTCGCCTACCCGTTCGAGGGGCGGCTTGCGCACCAGACGCTGTGCATGCTGCTGACGCGGCGGCTGGAACGCGCCAAGGCGCGGCCGATCGGCTTCGTCGCCTCCGACTATGCCGTGGCGATCTGGGGCCTGAAAGACATGGGTGCGATGATAGGACGGGGCGACCTGTCGCTGACCGAATTGTTCGCGCAGGACATGCTGGGCGACGATCTGGAGGCCTGGCTCGACGAGAGTTTCGTCTTCAAGCGCTCGTTCCGCTATTGCGCGCTGATCGCCGGGCTGATCGACAAGCGCCATCCGGGCAAGGAGAAGACCGGCCGGCAGGTCACCGTCTCGACCGACCTGATCTACGACGTGCTGCGCACGCACGAGCCGGACCACATCCTGCTGCAGGCAACCCGCAACGATGCGCGGGCCGGCTATCTCGATGTCGGCCGGGTGAACGCGCTGCTGGCTCGCATCAAGGGGCGAATCGTGCATAAGGGGCTGGACCGGATTTCGCCGCTGGCGGTGCCGGTGATGCTGGAGATCGGCAAGGAGCCGGTGATCAGTTCGGAAACCGGCGACGCGCTGATGGCCGAAAAGGCGTTGGCAACCGAGGCGCTGGTGCGCGAGGCGATGGGCGAGGACATGCTGGACTGATGCGACCGGCCCTGAAAACACCGCAGATGATGCAGGCCGGCGAGGCGCTGACGATCGATTTCGGCGGCGAGCGCGTGCTGCTCGATCCGGCGGGCATCGCCTTTTTTCCGGACACGCGGATGCTTGTCGTGTCCGATCTGCATCTTGAAAAAGGAGCGTCGTTCGCGCGGCGGCGCATCTTCCTGCCGCCCTATGACACGCCGGCGACGCTGGCCCGGCTTGCCGCGCTGGTCGCCAAATACGAGCCGGCCATCATCGTCAGCCTGGGCGACAGCTTTCACGATGATGAGGCCAGCGAACGCCTGTCTGCCGACACGGCGAACGCGATCGAAGCGCTTTGCGCCGGGCGCACCATGATCTGGGTGACCGGCAATCACGACCCGTCGCCGCCGGCGAACATGCCGGGCGACAGCGTCGACAGTCTGGCCGCCGGCGCGGTCACCTTCCGCCACATCGCGCAACACGGCCATCCCGGCTGCGAAGTCTCGGGCCATTACCATCCGGCGGCGATCCTGCGCGGGCGCGGCAAGACGGTGCGCCGGTCCTGTTTCGCGTCGGACGGCGCGCGGCTGATCATGCCGGCCTTCGGCGTCTATACGGGCGGGCTGAACGTGCGCGACAGGGCGCTCAGCGGGCTGTTCGATCTCGGCGCCTTCCGCGCCTACATGCAGGGCACAGACCGCATCTATCCGATCGGATGGCGCGACCTGATCGGCTGATCGGCTTCAGATGATCCGCGACAGCGCCGCCAGCAGCATCGTCGGCGCGACGAGCAGCGTCAGCGTCGCCCGCAACAGGCCGAACCAGGCCGGCGCTTCGCCGCGCGCGACCAGCGCACGATCCCACCAGCCCATGGCCGCAAAGCCGATCGCATACATGACGAAGCCCCATGGGCCGGGCGCGAAAAACGCCGCCCAGGCCCAGAGCGATGGAACGACTGACAGAAGGAAGACGGGAATGACGGCCTGCTGATCGGGCGCATTGACCACCATGCCCCAGCGAATGCCGCCCAGAAACGACAATATGATCGCCGCATAGACGTTGAGCGCGGTCAGGCCGAGCGTCTGGGCCAGGGTCGCGCCTGGCACGAACTGCGCGCCGGTCAGGACGGCGAACGGCACAAAACCCAGAAGCGCCAGCATGAACGGGGCGCGGCTGGCGATCTGTTCGGCATCCTCGTCCTCGACCATGGTCAGTCCTTCCTGAAGACGATGCGGCCCAGCCAGCCGACGAACAGGGCCAGCAGCACCGAGGTCAGACCATAATAGAGCGATTGGGTTCGGGCAAAGTCGGACACGGCATACTCGAAACCGGCCTTGGCGATGCGCAGCGGCGCCTCGGTCTGGCCCACCAGCTCGCCGTTGCGGAACAGATAGGCGCGGGCGCGGTGCTGGCCGAGCGGAACGTTGGCCGGCAGGGCCAACTCGGCGCGAAACAGCGATTGCGAGATGAACCGCACGCCGCCGGGAAACTCTTGATAAAGACCGTCACCGCGTTTGAGGCGCCTCAAGGCAGAGGTGAACTGCTCGACTTCGCGGGCCTGTTTCTTGTCGGGGTGCGGCTGGACGCGGATCTGTCCGACGCCGAGCGAAAGACGTGCCAGCGTGTCCAGGCTCGTGATGTCGCGCGCCAGCCGGGTCGACGCGATCAGATAGGATTGCGGCGTGTTGTCGAAGGACTGGCTTTCGACATTCATCCAGATGCCGAACACGCGGTCCTTGCGGCGCGCGACCAGCTCCGATCGCGGTCCTTCCAGGATAACGAAGATGTCGTAGCGGCCCTGCCGGTGGACGAGCGGATCGACATTGTCGATCGCGCCGAAGATCGTCAGGGCCTGACCGGTGAAATCGGAGGTGATGGCGACGGTTTCGGTCGACAGGCCGATCTCGATGCGCTCGGGCACCCGCGCCTGCTCGGCGGCGTTGGCCGCGGCCGCCGCATCGGTGTCGCCGACCGGCGCCGCTTCCTGCGCCGCTGCCGGAGTGCCGGTCAGCCCTGCTGCGAGGGCGACGAGGATGACGGCGCGGCGCAGGCCCATCTCAAAGCACCCCGCCGACGGTCAGCGTGAACAGTTCGTCGGGGACGATGAAGAGCGTATAGGCCAGACGCAGCGCCACCAAGAGAACCAGAATGGCGAGCATGGCGCGCAGCTGCTCGCCGCGCAGGCGCTGGCCGGCACGGGCGCCATATTGCGCGCCGGCGACGCCGCCGATCATCAGCAGCAGCGCCAGCATCACGTCGACGGTCTGGTTGGTCACCGCCTGGACGACGGTCGTATAGGCGGCCACGAAGATGATCTGGAACAGCGAGGTGCCGATGACGACATTGGTCGGCACCTTGAGCAGGTAGATCATGGCCGGCACCATGATGAAGCCGCCGCCGACTCCCATGATGGCCGCCAGCATGCCGATCACCGCGCCAAGACCGAGTACCGGGATGACACTGACATAGAGCCGCGATGTCTTGAACCGCATCTTGAATGGCAGTTTGTGCACCCAGGTGTGCTGGCCCGGCCGGCGCAGCGACACCACCTCGCCCGAGCGCGCGCGGCGCAGCGCCCTGACGCTCTCGAACAGCATCAGGCCACCGACCGTGCCCAGGAAGACGACGTAGAGGATGGAGACGATCAGATCGAGCTGGCCAATGCCGCGCAGCAAGGAGTAGACGTAGACGCCCATCGTCGATCCGATCAGGCCGCCGGCGAGAAGCACCGCGCCCAGCTTGAAGTCGACGCCGCCGCGCTTGAGATGCGACAGGACGCCGGAGACCGAGGAGGCGACGATCTGGTTGGCGCCGGTGGCGACCGCCACGGCAGGAGGGATATTGTAGAAGATGAGGAGCGGCGTGATCAGAAAGCCGCCGCCGACGCCGAACATGCCCGACAGGAAGCCGACCGCCGCACCCATGCCCAAAAGAACAAGAATGTTCACGGACATTTCGGCGATCGGCAGATACAGCGCCACGGTTCACTCCAGAGCGGACGGGTTGGCCGCACCGCGCGACAAGGCGGGGGCTCGCTCCGTCATGCGCCGGGCATGGTGGCGAGTCAATCGGAAGGCCGGGTCATGGTAAGCGCCGGCGCGCTGACGGGCGGTCAGCTTTCGGTCTGCGCCAGCGCCAGGAGGTTCTCGACCAGGCTCTGGTCGACATTTCCGGTGGCCGGAAGGCCGTTGTCGCGCTGGAAGGCGATGATCGCATCACGCGTCTTCCGGCCCATCAGCCCGTCAACCGGGCCCGCATCATAGCCATTGTCGTTGAGGATCGCCTGGATGTTGGCCACGGCGCGGCGCATGTCCTCGTCGGAGATGGGGGCGGCGGCGGCCGTCACGGTGTCGCCGGTCTGCCAGGCCTCCGGCACATCGACCCTGTTGGCCCTTTCGTCGATGGGCTTTGCGCGCCAAAGGGCGGTTGCGCCGCGTGCGGTTTCAAGCTGGTCGGGACGCAGCACGTTGGCGATGTCGTCGCGTTTGGCCGCGGCGTCCTCGTCGCCGCTCTGCGCGGCCAGCGCGAACCATTTGTAGGATTCGCCGAGATCCTGCGGCATGCCCTGGCCCTTGGCCGCCAGGATGCCGAGATTGAACTGGCTGTCGCGGACGCCCAGTTCGGCGGCACGCAGGAACCAGCGCGCGGCGGAATCGAAGTCCGGCGGGCCGTCGGCGCCGCTGGCGAACAGGACGGCCAGATTGTGCATGGCGCTTGCGTTGCCCTGTTCGGCGGCAAGCTGGTACCAGGTCTTGGCCGTGGAGAAATCGCGCTCGGCGCCAAAGCCCTTCTCGTAGAAATTGCCGGTCCGGTATTGGGCGGGCGCAAAACCGAGTTCGGCGGCGCGTTCATACCATTTGAGCGCCTCCGAAAGGTCGCCGTCGCCGCCGCGCGCGGCATCGGCCAGCCGCTCGCCGACGACATAGAGCGCCATCGCATCGCCCTCGGCTACGGCTTCGCGCAGCGCCACGGACCCCACATTGCCCGGCAGATCGTCGAACGACGTGACCGTAGCCGTCTCGACATCTTCGACATCGGGGGTTTCGACCGGATCGGGCGCGGCGGCCGCAAGTTCGGGCGCCGCCATGCCGGCCGCGTCCGGTTCGGCGGCGGCATCGGCCTCGGCGAGCACGTCGCGCGAGGGCGTCGTTTCCGATGCGGCGATTTCGGACGCTTCGGCGGAGCCGTCTTCGTCCGGAAGGGTCTCGACGATGGCGGGCGGTTCAGGCGCCTGCGCGACGACCGCCTCGTTTCCCGGTGCGATGAAGCCGCGCACAAGCGGCACGGCCAGAATGGCCAACAGGATCGCGCCGGCCGCCATCAGGATCGGCTTGCGCCGCCGGGAAATCGCGCCGACGATCGATCCCGATCCGTCTTCGCCCGGCGCGGGAGACCCGCTCGTCATCGCGCCGGCATCGGCCGCGGCGGCTTGCGCGGCGCGGCGGGCGGCGGCGATGAAATCCGATTTGCCCGTGTCGGCGCCCGGCCCAGACACCTCGCCGGGCAATGCAGGCGCCGATCCGGCGCCCTTCCGCTCGGCCCTGACGCGGGCCATGATGTCGGCCAGCGCCAACTGATCCCCGCCCGGCTCGATCGGCTGGTCATCGACAACCGGCGGAAGCGCGTCGCCCTCGTCGGAAAAGGATTCGGCCATGTTCGCCGGTGTCTGCTCCTTGCGTCCGCGACCAAGCGGCAGGCGACCGGCAACGGATTTGAGGAAGGATGGGCGGTCGGCCGCCGGCGCCGGCTCCGGACGTTCGCCGAGCGCAAACAGGGCCGCATCGGCGGCGGCGCGGGCCGGAGACATTGGCGCGTCCTCGGCGTGGTCGCCGGGCTCGACGCTGTCGAAGACGGTTTCCAGCGGAGGCGCATCGTCGATGTGCATGGGTGCCGCCGCAGGCATGGGCGCAGCCTCCGGCATCGGCGCGGAAGGCGCTCCGGAGCCTGGCGTTGCCCTGATCTTGTCCTCCAGACTGGCGAGATGATCGACCACCTGAAGCAGCGTGTCATGGATGGCTTCGAACGTTTCGGCGTTGCGCGAATCGGTATCGCGCGCCAGCGACTCCAGCGTCCGCAGATCGCCGGTCAGCTTTTCAAGCGTCTCGGGCATGGCGTTTTCGCCGCCGGCCGCCACCATGCGGCTCGCTACCTCCTCGGCCGCCGTGCGGGCCGCGGTCCAGATGCGCTCCTCGTCGACGGAGGTCGATCCGCCCCGTGCAAGAGCGGCGGACAGATCGGCGATCTGGCTTTCAAGATGGGTGGTGTCGACCGGGGCGGCCGAGGCGCTGCCGCTGGCGAGCATGGCGGCGATCTGGTCGAGACGCTGATCGAGCTGGGCGATGGACGGAACCGACTGCTGGGCCTGCTCGTTCTGGTCGATCCGCCGGGCGATCTCGGTCATGCGGTCGTCGACGGACCGGACGACGTCCTCCGCAGACCGCTCGGCAAGCGCGTTGGCCGACCTGATCTGCGCGTCGATGGCCGCCAGGCGTTCATCGAGTTCGGAAACCGCGAACCGTGCCTGACCGTCGCCCAGTGTTTCAGCGCGAGCCAGGGCATCCAGGCTATCGGCGATCGAATCGATGCGCGCATTGAGCATGTCCATCGCTTCGCCGGACACGGTGCCGGGGGCGACACCGAGCCGCAAGCCGTCGATGCGTGCCGCCAGTTCCTCGAAGCGCTCGCCATAATCGACCGGCGGATGATCATGTGCATAGGCATCGATCTGGTTGGCGAGCGCGGCGATGCGCGCCTCGACCCGCTCGATCGCGCCGGTGTCGAGGCCGGCCGGTGCCACCGGCGCCATGGCGCCGATCGCACGGCTGATCTCGTCGAGCCGCGCGTCGAGATCGTCCAGTCCGGCGGGGACCGCGACCGCGCTGCGCAAGGCGACCTGCTCGACGGCTTCGGCCAGCGCGCGCAGATGTTCTTCCAGCATGTCGAGATGAAGGGTGCGCGGCAGGTCACCGATCCTGTCGTGCATGTCCTCGAGCCGGGCGGATACGGCGCTCAGATCGTCGCGCGAGGCAAGCGAATCGGGAAGCGCGGCAATCTCACGCTCGATGACCGTCCAGCGCTCGGTCAGATCGCGCAGCGTGTCCTCGCGGGCGAGCGCGGCGACGCCGTTTTTGAGCTGCTCGATCTCGGCGCGCAGATCGCCGGCCTCGACGGAAACGGCCGTGCCGGCACGGAGCGCCGTCGCGCGTGAGGCCGATCCTTGCGCGGCGCGCTTGCCGCGCATCTCGTCGCGCAGCGCCTCGAACCCACCGGCGGATGCGGTCATTTCACGGCTGACGTCTTTCCGCAAGCGGCCGATTTCGTTGCGCAACGCGTCCGCGCGCCTGTCGCGCGCCGGCCGTTCGGGCCGCCTGCCAAGCCCCGCTTCGACTTCGCTCCGTCGCGCCCTGATGGCGGCAATGTCGCGTTCGACGGCGGGGCGCGACGACCGGGCTGGCGCCTTGGGAGCAGGTCCGACGCGCTGTTCGAGCGCGATCAGCGCATCCTGCAGGCGCTCAAGCGTGCCAGTTGAATCAAATCGGCTTTCGGCCTGATCGTAGCGGTCGCGCATGGAGTGCCTGCTTCCTCAAAGAACGGGCCGCCGCCGAACGGCACCATAAAGAACACCGCCGGAAGACGCGCATAGACACGGAAAGGCGAACCGGCGTCACCGACTCTTTAACCAACGTGGTAAACAACGCGTTAACCCGGCCCGATTGGGCCCGATGCAACCTGTGGTCGATATCGCCGGACCGTGATGTAACCCTGACGTAACAGCGCGAAACCTTCACTGCGCGGTACCGCTTCTTCAAACAGGGGCTCAACCGGATGCCGCGAGCCTCACCCGCTGCGTCCGGCGTCGAAGAATCCGGGGTGCACATATGAACAATGCTGGGCACATATCCACGGCGGATGGCGTCGAAACGGTCTATCGCATCGGCGAACTGGCGGCCGAGTTCGATGTCACGCTGCGCGCATTGCGCTTTTATGAAGACAAGAACCTTCTGCAACCGCGCCGCATCGGCAATACGCGGTTGTACTCACGCCGCGACAGGGCGCGGCTGGCGCTGATCCTGAAGGGCAAGCGTCTGGGCTTTTCGCTGCAGGACATTGCGGAAATGTTGGCGCTCTACAACCCGTCGGACGGCAACCGCCGACAGTTGCGGTTCGCGGCCGAAAAGGGGCGAGAGCAGCTGGAGCGCCTGCACCGTGAGCGCGCAGGCATCGATACGGCGATCGGCGAACTCCAATCGGCCATGAGCGATATCGCGCAGCGATTGTCGGCCGCTGACACGCGCTGACGTTCGGCACGGATCAAGCCTCACAAAGACCGAGTCCCGACCGCTCTTGCGCCCGGCGCGGGCTTGTTGCGCGTGGCAGAACGGGCGATCGTCAATCGGCACAATCGGACATCAATTTTGACGTTTACGGAAACGTCAAAATTTGCTAGGCGTGACCGAACGCTGGCCGTGCCCTGCCGGTCGGCCGATCATATTTGCGATGCGGAGGAAATCCATGCCGAGCTACCGCGCCCCGGTCGAAGACACGCTGTTCGTTCTCAACGACGTTCTGAAATATGAGCGCTACAACAATCTGCCCGGCTTCGCCGACGCATCGCCCGACATCGTCGAGGCGGTTCTGCGCGAAGGGGCCCGGTTCGCCGAGGAAGTGTTCTTCCCGCTCAACCAGGTCGGCGACAGCCAAGGCTGCGTGCGTCACGAGGATGGCTCGGTCACCACGCCGGAAGGCTTCAAGGCCGCCTACGAGCAGTTCAAGGAAGGCGGCTGGATGGGCCTTGCCTTCGACGAGGAGTATGGCGGCCAGGGCCTGCCCTACACGCTGCACACCGCGGTCGGCGAATATTTCTCCTCGGCCAACATGGCGCTGATGATGTATCCCGGCCTGACCCAGGGTGCGATGGCCGCAATTCTGGTGCACGGATCGGACGAGCAGAAGCAGACCTATCTGCCCAAGATGGTCGAGGGCGTCTGGACAGGCACGATGAACCTGACCGAGCCCCATTGCGGCACCGATCTGGGTCTCCTGCGCACCAAGGCCGTGCCCCAGGACGATGGCAGCTACAAGATCTCGGGCCAGAAGATCTTCATCTCGGCCGGCGATCACGACATGAGCGAGAACATCATCCACCTGGTGCTCGCCCGCATCGAGGGCGCGCCGGAGGGCGTCAAAGGCATCTCGCTGTTCATCGTTCCCAAATACAAGGTCGGTGAAGACGGCTCGGTGGGCGATGCCAACGGCGTCACCTGCGGCTCGATCGAGGAAAAGATGGGCATTCACGGCAATGCCACCTGCGTGATGAACTATGACGATGCCACGGGCTATCTGGTCGGCGAGGCGCACAAGGGCCTCAAGGCGATGTTCGTGATGATGAACGAAGCGCGGCTCGGCGTCGGCCTGCAGGGTCTGGCCATCTCCGAGATCGCCTACCAGAACGCGGTCGACTACGCCAAGGAGCGCGTGCAGGGCCGGGCGCTGTCGGGCGCCAAATATCCCGACAAGAAGGCCGATCCGATCATCGTGCACCCGGACGTGCGGCGCAACCTGATGACGATCCGCGCCTTCAACGAGGCCGGTCGCGCGTTCATCTTGTGGGCGGCGCTCAAGTCCGATGTGGCGCACCGGTCCGAGGACGATGCGGACCGCGAACTGAACGAGGAGATGATGGGGCTGCTGACGCCGGTCATCAAGGGCGTTCTGACCGACAAGGGGTTCGATCACGCCGTGATGGCTCAGCAAATGTATGGCGGCCACGGCTATGTCGAGGAATGGGGCATGAGCCAGTATGTGCGCGATGCGCGCATCGCCATGATCTATGAGGGCGCCAACGGCATCCAGGCGCTCGATCTTGTCGGCCGCAAGCTGCCGCAAAATGGCGGCCGCGCCGTGCAGGCCTTCTTCAAGGAAGTCGGCGATTTCTGCGAGGAAAATCGCGACGACGAGCAGATGGCCTTCTTCACCAAGCATTTGAAGAAGGGCCTGAACGATCTGCAGCAGGCGACCATGTGGTTCGTCCAGAACGCGATGGCCAAACCGGACAATGCCGGTGCCGGGTCGCACGACTACATGCACCTGTTCGGGCTGGTGGCGCTGGGCTACATTTGGGGCCTGCAGGCCAAGGCGGCGCAGGAGAAGATCGCCGCCGGCGCCAATGGCGATGCGCGCTACCTCGAAAACAAGCTTGTCACGGCACGCTATTTCTTCGAGCGCATCATGCCGGAATCGTCGGCTCACCTGGCCCGCATCTCGGCCGGTGCCGACTCGATGATGGCGATCCCGGAAGAAGCGTTTTGATCGAAATCCGTACGGTGGCGCTTCAATAGAGGCGCCGCCGACACCACATGGATTGCAGACGGTCTGGGGAGGTGCGCGGTGGCTGACTTCACATTGTACGGCTTCTGGGAAAGCGGCAACGCCTACAAGGTGGCGCTGATGCTGGAACTCAACGATGCCGACTGGCGCTGCCAGCACGTCGCCTTCATGACCGGAGAAACGCGCCGCCCGGAATTCCGCGCCATGAACGTGATGGGCGAGGTACCGGTGCTGGTCCATCACCGCGACGGGGGCGATTTCAAGGTGACTCAATCGGGCGCCTGCCTGACCTATCTGGCAAGGCATTTCGGCACCTACGGGCCGCAAACCGAAGCCGAAGACTATGACGTTTTGCGCTGGCTTCTGTTCGACAGCCAGAAACTGTCGGGTCAGGCCGGTCCGCTGCGATTCCTGCGCTACATGGCGGGGCGCGAGGAAGGCCCCGAGACACAGTTCATGCATGGCAGGGCGATGAGCGCGCTCAAGGTGCTCAACGCCGCGCTTGAAGGCAGGGACTGGCTGGTCGGCGACCGGCCGACCATCGCCGACATTGCCTGCCAGGGCTATCTGCACTGGCCCGGCCAGATCGGCGTGACCTATGACGAACTGACCAACATCGAACCGTGGCTGGCACGCATCCGCGCGCTGCCCGGCTTCAAACATTCCGAGGACCTGATGCCCTCGGGCCGCGAGCCCGAAACGGCAACGGCCTGACACAAGACAAGACGGGAGAAACCTGATGGCAGACGCCTATGTTTACGATGCGGTGCGCACGCCGCGCGGCCGCGGCAAGAAGGACGGCTCGCTGCACGAAGTGCCGACGCCGCGCCTTGGCGCCAAGGTGCTCGAAGCGCTGCGCGACCGCAACGAACTGGACACGACGAAGGTCGACGATGTGATCTTCGGCTGCGTCGATCCGGTCTATGAGGCCGGCGGCGACATCGCGCGCGCGTCCGTTTTCGAGGCAGGCTATGCGACCGAGGCGCCGGGCATGCAGATCAACCGCTTCTGCGCCTCGGGCCTGGACGCCATCAATTTCGGCGCGGCGAAGATCGCGCAGGGCGCCGACGACATCGTCATCGCCGGCGGCGTCGAATCGATGAGCCGCGTCGGCATGGGCGCGTCGGGCGGCGCCTGGTACATGGACCCGTCCGTGAACATCCCGGCCTACTTCATGCCGCAGGGCGTGTCGGCCGACCTGATCGCGACCAAATACGGCTTCTCCCGCGACGATGTGGATGCCTATGCCGTCGAGAGCCAGAAGCGTTCCGGCGAAAGCTGGGAGAAGGGCCATTTCAAGAAGTCGGTGATCCCGGTGAAAGACCAGAACGGGCTGACCATTCTCGATCATGACGAGCACATGCGTCCGGGCACGGACATGCAGTCGCTCGGCCAGCTCAACCCGTCCTTCGTCATGCCCGGCCAGATGGGCGGCTTCGAGGCGGTCGGCATTGCCGGCCATCCGGAGGTCGAAGCCATCAACTATGTTCACCATGCCGGCAATTCGTCCGGCATTGTCGACGGCGCGGCGGGTATTTTGCTCGGCTCGAAGAAGGGCGGCAAGATGATGGGCCTTGAGCCGCGCGCCAGGATCAAGGCGTTCGCCAATATCGGCTCTGACCCGACGCTGATGCTGACCGGCCCGGTCGACGTTACCGAAAAGCTTCTCAAAAAGGCCAGGATGACGCTCGACGACATCGACCTGTTCGAGCTGAACGAAGCCTTCGCCGCCGTCGTGTTGCGCTACATGCAGGCCTTCGACATCGACCACGGCAAGATGAATGTCGCCGGCGGCGCGATTGCCATGGGCCATCCGCTCGGGGCCACGGGCGCGATGATCTTCGGCACCGTGCTCGACGAACTGGAACGCCGCGATCTGAACACCGCGCTCGTGACGCTGTGCATCGGCGCCGGCATGGGCACGGCGACGATCATCGAGCGGGTTTGATGACGACGACCCCCGCCTCCCCCTTGAGGGGGGGGCACGAGAAGCAACCTTCGGACAGCGTCCGAAGGGAAGCTGATCGGGTGGGGGTCACAAGACAAACCGGAACACAAATGACCCCCACCCGGCTCTGACTTGCTGCGCAAGCCAGTCGCCGACCTCCCCTCAAAGGGGAGGTAGGACAGCGGAGGACCAGACATGACCTACACCAATTTCACCATCGAAACCGACGCAGACGGCATAGCCCTTGTCACCTGGGACATGCCGGACAAGTCGATGAACGTCTTCACCGTCGAGGTGCTGCAGGAGCTCGACGCCATTTGCGATGCCACAACCGCCGACGAAGCGGTCAAGGGCGTGGTGTTCACCTCAGGCAAGAAGGACGCGTTTTCGGGCGGTGCGGACATCACCATGCTCAAGGCGATGTTCGACGCCTACGAGGCCGAGAAAGCCAGCAACCCGGAAGCGGCAACACAGCTTTTGTTCGACAATGCCGGCAAGATGAGCCAGATCTTCCGCAAGATCGAGACCTGCGGCAAGCCGTGGGTGTCGGCCATCAATGGCGTTTGCATGGGCGGTGCGTTCGAACTGTCGCTCGCCTGCCATGGCCGTGTCGCCGCCGACAGCGAGGCGGTGAAGATCGCGCTGCCGGAGGTGAAGATCGGCATCTTCCCCGGTGCCGGCGGTACCCAGCGCGTGCCGCGCCTGACCAACCAGCAGGACGCGCTGCAGATGATGACGACGGGCCAGAATTTGAAGCCCGCGCGCGCCAAGGCGATGGGCCTGATCGATGAGATCGCGCCGCCCAAAAAGCTGGTCGATGCGGCCAAAAAGATGATCAAGGACGGTCTCAAGCCGGTCCAGCCCTGGGACGAGAAGGGCTTCAAGCTGCCCGGCGGCAAGGTCTATTCGCCCGCCGGCGCCAATGTCTGGCCGGCGGCGTCAGCCATCCTGCGGCGCGAGACGCACATGAACTATCCGGGCGCCGCGGCGATCCTCAAATGCGTCTATGAAGGGCTTCTGGTGCCGTTCGACGTGGGCCTGACGATCGAGCAGCGCTATTTCACCCAGGTGCTGCAGTCGCGGGAAGCGGGCGCGATGCTGCGCTCGATCTTCGTGTCGCTGCAGGAACTCAACAAGGGCGCGCGGCGTCCCGATGACGTCAAGCCGACGAAGTTCAAGAAGATCGGCGTTCTGGGCGCCGGTTTCATGGGCGCGGGCATCGCCTATGTCACGGCCAGGGCCGGCATTCCGGTCGTGCTGCTCGACCGCGACATGGAAGCGGCCGCAAAGGGCAAGGCCCATTCGGAAGGGCTGCTCAAGAAGGCCATGCAAAAGGGCCGGACGACGCAGGCCGATGCGGACAAGCTGCTGTCGCTGATCACGCCGACGGCCGATTATGCGGACTTCGACGGCTGCGACCTGATCATCGAGGCGGTGTTCGAGGATTCCGGCGTCAAGAAGGCCGCGACCGAGCAGGCGGAGGCGGTGATCAAGCGCACGACCGTGTTCGCCTCCAATACCTCGACCATTCCGATCACCGATCTGGCGAAGAATTCGGTGCGGCCGAAGAACTTCATCGGCATCCACTTCTTCTCGCCGGTCGACAAGATGATGCTGGTCGAGATCATCATGGGCAAGCGGACATCCGGCAAGGCGCTGGCGGTGGCCATGGACTATGTCCGGGCCATCAAGAAGACGCCGATCGTCGTCAACGACACGCGCGGCTTCTATGTGAACCGCTGCGTGCTGCGCTACATGTCCGAAGCCTACAACATGCTGATCGAGGGCGTGCCGCCGGCGATGATCGAGAATGCGGCGAAGATGGCCGGCATGCCGGTCGGCCCGCTGTCGCTCAATGACGAGACGGCGATCGACCTTTCGCAGAAGATCCTCAAGCAGACCGTGCGCGATCTGGGCGACAAGGCGGTCGATCCGCGCCATATCGAACTGGTCGACACGATGATCGAAACCCATGGCCGGCTCGGACGCAAGAACGGCAAGGGCTTTTACGACTACCCCGAAAAGCCCGCCAAAAAGCATCTGTGGCCCGAGCTCAAGGACATGTATCCGCAACAGGACGCCGATGCGATCGATTTCGAGGAGCTGAAAGAGCGGTTCCTCTACACGATCGCGCTCGAGGCGGCCCGCGTGATGGGCGAAGGCATCGTCACCGACCCGCGCGAGGCCGATGTCGGTTCGATCCTGGCGATCGGCTTTGCGCCCTATACGGGCGGCACGCTGAGCTACATTGACGGGATCGGGGCCGAGGCTTTCGTCGCCCGCGCCAAGCAGCTTCAGAAGAAGTACGGGGCCCAGTTCAAGCCGCCGCGCGTTCTGACCGACATGGCCAAGACCGGCGAGACCTTCTACCAGCGGTTCAATCCCTATCCGGAACTGGACAAGGCCGACGCCGCCTGACGCAGGCGTCCCTGATCAATCAACAAAGCCCGGCGCTAGCGCCGGGCTTTTCGTTTGGCGACGGGCCCGGTTCACATTGCCGTGGCGGCGCGGCGTGTCCTCTTGCCACCGCGGAACGGTTTGCCGGGCTTGCCGCGCATCGGGCCGCGGCCAGCGGGCTTGCCGCCATCGCCCTGTCCGCGCGCATGGGCCCCGGGCTTGCCCCGGGCGCCGTTGCGGCGCGGGCCGCGCTGTCCCTGACGCGCGCCGGCATCCTTCTTGGCTTGTCGCGCTTCGCTGGCGTTGGCCCGCTCGCCACTGACAACCGGGATCGGACGGCCGATCAGCCGTTCAATATCGGCGAACAGATGGGTTTCGTGCGGTCCGCAAAAGGCGACCGCCTCACCCTCGGCGCCGGCGCGGGCCGTGCGGCCGATGCGGTGCACATAGTTCTCGGCCACCTCGGGCAGATCGAAATTGAAGACGTGGGTGACGCCGGAGATGTCGATACCGCGCGCCGCCACATCGGTCGCGACCAGGACGCGGATCTCGCCGTTGCGGAACGCCTTGATGGCGCGCTCGCGCTGGCCCTGGCTCTTGTTGCCGTGGATGGATCCAGCCTCGAACCCGGCGGCGACAAGCTGCTTCTTGAGCTTTTCGGCACCGTGCTTGGTGCGGGCGAAGACCAGCGACAGCGAACCCGGTTCGGCAGCCAAAAGATCGCTCAGAAGCGCGACCTTGCCGGCCTGGGCGACATGGTGGACGCTCTGGCGCACCTTGTCGGCGGGCTTGCCGGGCGGCGACACCTCGACGCGCACCGGATCGCTCAGGTAGGTCGCGGCGAGCGTATTCATCTGCTTGGGCATGGTCGCCGAAAACAGAAGCGTCTGCCGCTTGGGCGAGACCAGCTTGGCGATCTGCTGAAGCGGCTTGATGAAGCCCAGATCGAGCATCTGGTCGGCTTCGTCGAGGACCAGATACTGGACCTGATCGAGTCGGACGGCCTTGCGCGCGACCAGATCGAGAAGACGGCCGGGCGTGGCGATCAGAATGTCGGTGCCGCGCGAGAGCTTGTGGGCCTGGGCGCGGATGGACGCGCCGCCGACCACCGTCTCGACACGCAGGTGCGTGTCGCGCAGGAAGCCGCGCACATTGGTGCCGATCTGGTTGGCCAGTTCGCGCGTCGGCGCCAGCACCAGGGCGCGCGCGGTGCGCGGCTCGGGGCGCGAGCCGACCGGGATCAGACGGTGGATGAGCGGCAGGCTGAACGCCGCCGTCTTGCCGGTGCCGGTCTGGGCGAGGCCCATCAGGTCGCGGCCTTCCAGAAGATGCGGAATGGCCTGCGCCTGGATCGGCGTCGGTATCGTCAGCTCGAGCTTTTCGAGCGTCTTGCAGATGACGGGCGCAAGGCCCAGCTTAGAAAATTGCGTCAAGAATTTTGCCTTTCGTGGCAGCGGCCCGCACGGGGCCGCCATGAAGATATGCATGAAGGGTCGGCCAGCCGGAATGGCAGGCGTCGCCGCGGATCGGTTGCAGCCAAGGCTCGCTTCCGGCCGAATGCCGTCAAAGCCGCCTGACCGGCAGTACCCCCGCGTGAATTGGGAAACCTGGTGGACAATGCGCCGCCTTGTTCAACGTGCCATCATGGCGCGCGGCGTATCACGGAAGTTGCGGCTGAAAGCCCCGGAGGCGATCCATGTCGCCTGCGGCTGCTCACGCGGCAGCCAACTCCGATACCGCGCATATCGGCGTGCGGCGCAACAAAGTCAAGCGCGATCGACCGCTCAGCGATGCGGGCAGGACGCGATTCGTCTTGAAACCGCAACAAAGCTGTGTTCATGATTTGGTTCTATCGAGAGTTTCGGCCGATCGGAAACAGCCTAACCGCCGCGCAAAAAGAAGCGACACGCCTAGTCCTTTCCCCAGACATCGATGACCAACGGCGGGCTTGCCCGCCACCCCTATGCAGACCGTCTTGAAAGGACATGACGATGGCGAGCGGAACGGTAAAATGGTTCAACACCACCAAGGGCTATGGCTTCATCGCGCCCGATGAGGGCGGCAACGATGTGTTCGTGCACATCTCCGCCGTGCAGCGTTCGGGCATGGAGACGCTGTCGGAGGGCCAGAAGGTCTCCTACGAACTGGTCACCGACCAGCGGACCGGCAAGACGGCCGCCGGCAACCTCGTCGCGCAGTAGGCGCAACCCTTCACGTGAAACACTGGCCGACCTGCCCCAAAGGGCGGGCGGCTTCGTTCAAAGATGCCTCAGCGGCGGCGGCGTCCCTGTTCGCGCCGGTCGGCGTCGTCGCGGAAGGCCGGCAGTGCGCTGAAGTCCGGCTTTTCCCGACTCGATCGCACGCGCACCGGCCGGTGCATTGCGCGATTGTGCAGGTGACGCGTGATCAGCGCCAGAAAGGTTGCAACGCTGAACGCTACCATCCAGTGCGCGCCACCGAGATACCCCAGAACGTTGAACAAGGTGAAGTCGACAAAGAAGTTCGTGCTGCTCATGGCTTTCTCCATCTGATGCGAGCAACCCTCGGCTCGTTGCGCCCGTCCCGATGATCTGCCGAACCGTGTCTCCGGCCCTTATACCAAAGTAGTATGCCATAGATGGGGCGCCTTGCGGATCGCCCAGGCCTGCAGAAATGCTGAAATTTTCATCAAATCCGCATATTTGAGCTGCGTCATGCCTACTTTCTCGGCGTAATCACACGCCAGACAGGCCATATGTGCGTCGTCCGACAGGGATCGCACCGATCGGTCCCTTGAGGGATTCGCTGACAGGGGCCTTTTGCTCTTCGGTCATCCGGCCCGATCGGACGATGCGAGTCACGGCTTGCGGGACCGCCTCGATGAAGGTATTTATTCCTTTGAACCCACCGGCCGAAGCATCATGTCGCCACTTTCCCACGAGCAGGTCTGGGCCGCCATCGACCGGCTGGCGGAGCGCCACGACCTGTCACCGTCGGGCCTTGCCAAACGCGCGGGGCTCGATTCGACGACGTTCAACAAGTCCAAGCGCTTTGCCGCCGACGGCCGGGCACGCTGGCCGTCGACCGAATCACTGGCCAAGGTGATGGAAGCCACCGGCGCGTCGATGGACGAACTGGTCGCGCTGATGGTGCCCGGCCGCTACGAAACCGGCTTTTCCGAGCCCGGCGCGGCGGATTATGCCCCGCCGTCCCGCCGGATACCGCTGCTGGGCATGGCGCAGGCCGGCGCCGGCGGTTTTTTCGACGCGGACGGGTTTCCCGCCGGCGAAGGGTGGGACGATGCCGCGTTCCCCGATGCGGGGCTGGGCGCCGACGTCTATGCGCTGGAGATCGCCGGCGATTCCATGCTGCCGCTTTATCGCGACGGCGACACGATCATCGTCTCGCCGGCAGCTTCGATGCGGCGCGGCGACCGTGTCGTCGTCAAGACGCATGGCGGCGAAGTGATGGCCAAGATCCTCAAGCGGCAGAGCGCCGGCACGGTGGAACTGGCGTCGGCCAATCCCGACCATGCGGACCGGACGCTCGACCGCAGCGAGATCGCATGGATCGCGCGCATCCTGTGGGCCAGTCAGTAGCGGTCAGGCCGCGGCGTCGCCGGCGAGTTCGCCGCCGAGCGCCCTGTCGATCAGCGCGCGCGTCTCGTCGATCCCGTAGAGCGCGATGAACGAGCCCAGCCGCGGCCCGCGTTCCTGGCCCAGCAGCACGCGGTAGAGCGCATTGAACCAGTCACCCGTCACGGCGGGCTTGCCTTCCGGGCTTTTCTTGGCCGGGTCCTGATAGCGCTCGAACGCCCGGCCGACATCGAGAAGCGCATCCTGGATCGCCGCTCCGTCCGACGCCTTGTCGGCCGACAGGGCAGCCAGCGCGTCCGACAGATCGGCGAGCGCCTGTCTTTCGATATCGTCGGGCGCATGAAAGCGCTTGGACGGGCGCACGAAATCCTCGAAATAGCGGATGGCGTGGCCGGCCAGCGCGTCGAGCTGCGGATGCGTCTGGGCGGTGACGCCCGGCGCATAACGCGAGATGAAGCCCCAGAGCACGTCGCGGTTCTCGGCATTCGAAGCGCTGACCAGATTGAGCAGCATCGCGAACGGAACCGGCATGTCCGCTTCGGGCGGATTGCCGGCATGGATGTGCCAGACCGGATTGGACAGGCGCGCGGCGGCATCCTGGCCGCCATAGGCAGACAGAAAGCTGAAATATTCGTCGACCGCCTTGGGGATCACATCGAAATAAAGCCGCTTGGCCGTGCGCGGCTTCTGGAACATGAAGAGTGCCAGGCTTTCGGCGGGCGCATAGGTCAGCCACTCGTCGATGGTCAGTCCGTTGCCTTTGGACTTGGAGATCTTCTCGCCCTTGTCATCGAGAAACAACTCGTAGACGAAATGCTCCGGCGGGCGTCCGCCCAGGATCGCGCAGATGCGGTCATAGATGACCGCATTGGTCTGGTGATCCTTGCCGAACATCTCGAAATCGACGCCGAGCGCGGCCCAGCGCATGCCAAAATCGGGCTTCCACTGCATCTTCACGCCGCCGCCGGTGACCGGCAGCGTCGTCTCGGTGCCGTCCTCGTCGTCGAAGGTGATCGTGCCGGCCCTGGCATCGACATGCTTCATCGGGACATAGAGGACGCGGCCTGTCTTGGGCGAGATCGGCAGGAAGGGGCTGTAGGTTGCCTGCCGCTCCTCCCCGAGCGTCGGCAGCATCACCGCCATGATCTCGTCGAACCGCTCACAGGCGGTCAGCAGAACCGGGTCGAACCGGCCGGAGGTATAATAGTCGGTCGCGCTGGCGAACTCATAGTCGAAGCCGAACGTGTCGAGGAACCGTCGCAGCATGGCATTGTTGTGGTGGCCGAAGCTCTCATAATCGCCGCCGAACGGGTTTGGCACGGCGGTCAGCGGCTTATGCAGATGCGGCTCGAGCGCCGCGCGGTCGGGCACGTTGTCTGGGATCTTGCGCATGCCGTCCATGTCGTCGGAAAAGCACAGGAGCCGCGTCGGCACGGTGTCGCCGGTCAGGACCCGAAACGCGTGGCGCACCATGGTGGTGCGCGCCACTTCGCCGAACGTGCCGATATGCGGCAGGCCGGACGGACCGTAGCCGGTCTCGAACAGGACCGTCTCCGGATAACCGGTCTTCTCATAGCGCTTGATGATCTTGCGTGCTTCCTCGAAGGGCCACGCCCTGGACTTGGCGGCGGCTTCAGCGATGGCCGGATCGAGATCGGAGGGCGGCAGCGGGGCGGCGCTCATGGCGGTTCCTCGGCAGACAATGGCGGCGGAAAGCCGGTTCAATAGGTCATGAAGACGGCAATGGGAAGTGGGCCGCCGGCGCTCAATGCGACAAAGGGCGGGCCTCTTGCCGCTTGCGCTGCCGGAGCGGCAAACATACAGACGGAGCGACACGAAACAGGAAATCGAACGATGGCGAAGATCGATGAGGCCCGGGCGCTGATCTACATCATGGTCACGGTGGCGGCGGCGGATGCGCGGCTGTCGGATCGCGAACTGAACCGGATCGGCGTGATCACCGACACGCTGCCGATCTTCGAAGGCATCGACCGCGATGTCCTGGTCGAACAGGCCAACAATTGCACCGCCATACTCGAGGAGGAAACCGGCCTCGAGACGATCCTGACCATGGTTCACGACACGATCCCGCAAAGACTGTACGAGACCGCCTATGCGGTGGCCGTCGAGATCGCCGCCGCCGACCTGCATGTGGAGCAGGAAGAACTACGGTTCCTGCAGATGCTGCGCGATGCGCTCGATCTCGATGCGCTGGTCATCGCCGCCATCGAACATTCGGCGCGGGTGCGCTTCCGGCTGCCCTCACAATCGTAAGCGGTGGAGCGAAACGCTCACGCCATTGTGCCCGATGGCCGCGTTGACCGGCGCGCGGCGACGCGCCATCTGTTGGCTGGTGATGGAAAACGAACCGCAAATACGTCTGGCCGCCTTCATCGCGATCTTCGCCGCCATGGCCGCGTTCGAATTGTGGGCGCCGCGGCTGGAACGGCCGGAAATGGCCGGCGCGCTGAAATCGCGCCGCTGGTTCGTCAACCTGTCGATGGTCGTCATCTCGTCGGTCTGTCTGCGGATCATCTTTCCGGCAGCGGCCGTCGGCACAGCGCTTTTTGCAGAACAACAGGGGTGGGGCCTGTTCAACGCCACCGGCGTTCCGGTCGTCCTCGCCGGGCTGATCGCCTTCATCGTGCTCGATTTCGCGGTGTGGCTCGAACATCTGGTCAGCCACAAATGGCCGCTGCTCTGGCGCATCCACCGAATGCACCATTCCGACCAGGGGTTCGACCTGACGACGGCGCTGCGCTTTCATCCGCTGGAGATCGTCATCTCGATGCTCTGGAAGGCGGCTGTCATCATCGCGCTTGGGGCGCCCGCGGTCGCGGTGCTGGTTTTCGAGATCGTGCTCAACGGCATGGCGATGTTCAACCACGCCAATGCGCGCCTGCCGCTGAAGCTTGACCGGGTCGTCCGGGCCTTGTTCGTGACGCCCGACATGCACCGGGTCCATCATTCGGTCGTACCGCGCGAAACCGACAGCAATTACGGCTTCAACCTGTCGGTCTGGGACCGGCTGCTCGGCACCTACACCGATCAGCCGGCCGCCGGCCATGACGGCATGCGGATCGGCCTGACCGATTTCGACGGGCCGCAAACCTCCAATCTGGGTTGGGCGCTGCTTCTGCCGTTTCGGTACGGCGGCACGCGGTCCGGTCAGGACCCGAACGGGTCGATCGGGAAGTAGCGGGCGAAAATCTCGGCATAGACGCCGTTCTGCTCGACCGCCCTGAGCGCCGCGTTGACCGCGTCGAGCAGCGGCTGGTCCTGGGCACGGGTGACCGCCACCATGCCCTGGCCGAGATGGACATCGGACATATAAGGCCCGGAGACGAACCGGCAGCACTGTTCGGAGGCCGGCGCGGCCAGCCAGAAGGACAAGGTGACGCCATCGCCGAAAACCAGATCGGCCTCGCCGCTCCCGAGCGCCGCATAGGCGGCCGGCATGTCGGCAACGGGCACCGGTTCGGTCGCCGGGAAATGCGTTTCGAGCATGGCGGCGTGGGCGGATCGCGCCACGACGGCCACCTTGCGGCCCTCCAGCGCCCGGGCAAAATCGCCGCCGGGCTGAAAAGCGCGGTTGGCGACGAACCGCGCCGGAAACCTGAAATAGGGTTCGGACAGGCCGAACCGAAGCCGCTTTTCGGCGCTCGGGGCAGTTCCGGCGAGAATGACCTCGCCACGGCGGCCATCGAGCGCGGGTTCGAGCTCGTCCCAGGGTATCGCCTGGATTTCACACCGGTCCGTCAGCCCCAGTTCGGCACAGATGGCGCGCGCCAGATCCACATTGAAACCGGTCGGCTTGCGGTTGGCGTCGGCGAAATTGAACGGCGGAAAATCGAGACTGGTCAGAAAGCGCAGGCGCGGAATGCCGGCCAAGTCGGGACTGACGATCCGGTAGCCGGGGTCCCAGATGCGCGGCGGTTCGGCGTGAACGGGTGCGCCCGCGAGCATGGCGAGCCCTGCGGCGGCCAAAGCGGTTCGCGACATCGAAGCAACCCGTTCAGGCGCCCACGACACCCCTGGGGTTCCGGCGCGTAAATTGAAAATATCCCGAAGCATTGCTCTCAAACACATCGTCGATATAGTGCCGTTTATTCTTTTTGCTTGTGTATTAAAGGCGGCGTGCGATGGAAGGTGTTCTGGTTCAATCCGTCGAACGCCGTGGAGACCCGCGCAGCCACGGCCCTGCTCCCGCGGCACAGCCCCCTCCCCCGGATCAAACGGCCGAAACCGACGGCGATGTCTTGTGCCCGTCCTGCGCGTTTCTTGCGCCGATCGGGTTTCCAGTCAAGCGGATGCGCCAGGCGATGATGCTGGCGGCCAAGAACGGAACGGTCGCGGGCACCGAGCTTCTGGCGCATGGCGCCATCACACAGGAGGCCTACTACCGGACGCTGGCAAATCATCTGCAGGTGAGCTTCGTCGAGCCCGGCGATATCGCGATGATCATGAACGGGCGAGACGGCTCGCTCGAGGGCGTCAATGTCCGGGCCAATCTCATCTGGTGCCAGTTGCGCGACGGCCGCACGCTGCCGGTGACCGCGCCCGATCCGCGTTCCGTCGAAACCCTCAGCGTGAGCCTGGCATCAAACGGTCTCCGGCGGTCGTTTGCTCTGACGAAGCCCGAGACGTTGCGTACTCTTCTGACGCGGAAATACTGGCCGCTGCTGCTGGAAACGGCGACCCGCAAGCTGGCCTATGACGAACCTGCCATGTCGGCCCATGCCGGCGCCCGCTTCTGGCAGGGCGTCGTCTCCGCGCTGCTCGTTTTGGGCGTTGCAGCCGCCTTCGCCACACGGCCGGGCATTGCCAGCACCGCACTGCATGTGGCGATGTCGACGTTCTTCTTCAGTTGCGTGCTGCTGCGGCTTCTGGCCGTCCTGACCTTCCGGGCGCCGGCGACAGCACCTCTCAAACGCATGGACCCGCGTACCCGGCCCGACTATTCGGTCCTGGTCTGCCTCTACAAAGAGAGTGCGGTCGTTCCCGATCTCATCGCCAGCCTCAAAACGATCGAATGGCCACGCTCCCGGCTGCAAATCCTGCTGGTGTGCGAAGACGACGATGTCGACACGATCGATGCGCTGGCGCGGCAGGAGCTGCCACCGTGCTTCGAGATCGTTCGCGTTCCGCCGGCACAGCCGCGCACCAAGCCCAAGGCGCTCAACTACGCGATGATGTTCGCACGCGGCCAGTTCATCACCCTATACGATGCGGAGGACCGCCCGCATCCCCGGCAGCTTGAGGAAGCCTGGCAGACCTTCCTTCAAAGCGACGAGTCGGTCGGCTGCCTGCAGGCACCGCTGGTCAAGGCAAACACAAGCCGCAATGCGCTGACCGCGCTTTTTCATCTCGAGTATGCGGGCCTGTTCGGCGGGCTGATGCCGTGGCTCGCGCGCGTCGGCAGTCCGATCATGCTGGGCGGCACGTCAAACCATTTCCGCCGGCATGCGCTGGATCAGGTGGGCCGCTGGGACCCGTTCAACGTCACCGAAGACGCCGACCTGGGCATGCGGCTGTGGCGCGGCGGCTACCGCACGGCGATGATCAGCCGACCGACGCTGGAAGATGCGCCGCACACATTGGGCGCCTGGCTGCCGCAGCGTACGCGCTGGTTCAAGGGCTGGATGCAGACATGGATCGTGCACACACGAGAGCCGGCGCGGCTCTACCGCAACATGCATCTGCGCGCGTTCGTGATCACACAGCTGCTTCTGACGGGCACCTTCGTCTCGGCCCTGCTGCACCCGCTGGTGCTGGTCAATGCGGTGGGGCTGAGCATCTGGCTGACCGTCCAGTCGCCCGATCCGGCCTATATGAGCCTGATCGCCTGGATCGACTGGCTGATGATCGCCGCAAGCTATCTGGCGTTCGGAGCGCTGTGCTGGCTGGCGACCGCGCCGGAGGAGCGAAGCAAGATCGGTTGGCGCATTGTGCTGATCCCGGTTTACTGGATGGCGCAGTCCGTCGCCGCATGGCGCGCGCTCGTCCATCTGTTCAGCCGACCGTTCGAATGGGAAAAGACACCGCATACGGCACACCAGAGACAGGATTGACGCCGGTAGCGCCCGGACCCGTTTCAAACCGCCGCGTGCAACCGTATATAGGCGTCACCTTCATTCCGATTCCGGCCGGTGTCTTCCATGCAGTCCCTGAAATCGTTCGTTGAAAGCCAGCGCTTTGAGCGCGCGATCATCATCCTGATCATCATCAATGCGATCACGCTGGGCATGGAAACATCGCCCGCCCTGATGGATGCGATCGGGCCGGTTCTTCTGACGATCGACCGGCTCATCCTGGCGGTGTTCGTCGTCGAACTGATGATCAAGTTCGCCGTCTACCGGCTCGACTTCTTCAAAAGCCCGTGGCGCATCTTCGACCTGATCATCGTCTCGATCGCGCTGATCCCCGCCGCCGGTCCGTTCTCGGTGCTGCGGGCGCTGCGCATCCTGCGCGTGCTGCGCCTGATCAGCGCCGTGCCGTCCATGCGCCGCGTCGTCGGCGGGCTCCTGACCGCATTGCCGGGGCTCGGCTCGATCGTGCTGCTGCTGATGCTGGTCTTCTATGTCTTCTCGGTGATGGCGACCAAGCTGTTCGGCGGCGAGTTTCCGCAATGGTTCGGCTCGATCGCCGCTTCCGCCTATTCGCTTTTCCAGATCATGACGCTGGAGAGCTGGTCGATGGGCATCGTGCGGCCGGTGATGGACGCGTTCCCTTGGGCGTGGGCGTTCTTCATTCCGTTCATCGCCGCGACGACCTTTACGGTTCTGAACCTGTTCATCGGCGTGGTCGTCTCCGCCATGCAGGCCGAACACGACGCACAGGCGGCCGACGAGCGGTCGTCGCTGCATGACGAGCAGACGCTGATCCTGGAAGAGGTGCGGGCCTTGCGTGCCGAGGTGCGCGCCATGCGCGCGGCTGACGCTACGGCGCCCGGAAATGCTTCGAAAGCTTGAGGCCCTGCGCCTGGTAGTTTGACTTCAGATCGGCGCCGTAGAGCGCCGACGGCCGGCCGATCATGTGTTCATAGACGAGCCGGCCGACGATCTGGCCGTGTTCGAGAACGAACGGCACCTCATGGCTGCGCACTTCCAGAACGGCGCGGCTGCCTGTGCCGCCCGCCGCCGAATGGCCGAAACCGGGATCGAAAAAGCCGGCATAGTGGACGCGAAATTCGCCGACCAGCGGATCGAACGGCGTCATCTCGGCGGCATGAAGCGGCGGCACATGCACCGCCTCGCGGCTGACGAGAATGTAGAACTGGTCCGGATCGAGGATCAGTTCCTTGCGGTCGCGCACATGCACCGGTTCCCAGAAATCGAGCACGTCATGGGCGGCGGGCTTGTCGACATCGACAAGGCCGGTGTGCCGCTTGCCGCGATAGCCGGCGAGGCCCGATGCGTCGCCTGAAAGGTCGACGGACAGGGCGATGCCGGTCTGCGAAATGTTGGGCGTGTCGCCGGCAACCAGCGTTTCGGCATCGTGCAGGTCGGCGAGCTCTGCAGCGCCAAGCACGGCGTGGCCGGTGCGGAAGCGGATCTGCGTCAGGCGCGAGCCGGTGCGTGCGATGATCGGAAATGTGCGCGGGCTGACCTCCAGAAACAGAGGGCCCTCATAGCCGGCGGGGACCTTGTCGAACTCCACCGCATTGTCGGTGATCACGCGGGTGAAGATGTCGAGCCGGCCGGTCGAGCTTTTCGGGTTGGCGGCGGCGGCGATGTCCGCCGGCAATGCCAGGCTTTCCAGCAGCGGCACGATGTAGACGCAGCCGGTCTCCAGAACCGCGCCTTCGGTCAGGTCGATCCGGTGGAGCTCGTATTGGGCGAGCTTGCCGGCAACGGCGTGCGCCGCACCCGGCATGAAGCTGGCGCGCACCCGGTAGGCGGTGGTGCCCAGGCGCAGGTCAAGGCTGGCGGGCTGGATCTGGTTGTCGTCGAGCGGCCGCGGCACGATGATCGCCCCGGTCTCCACCAAGCCTTCAATGTCGTGATCGGCGAGGATGCCGCTGTCGCGCCGCGTCATGAAACTGCCTGCCCTGCCCCAGTGCGGCGGCACGATGGCCAGCGCCGCCAATTGACGCAAGGCACGCGGCCCTTTATGGACAGCTTATTGACGTGGTGATTTGGCCGGCCGGCTTGCAGCCACGGGAGTGCGCTCCCAAAACTCGCTAAAAGGCCGAGGATTTGCCGGATATTTGGACGGCAACGACCCGGCTCATGGCGGCATGAGGCCGGGATTTTTGTGTGGGGTGGCTGCCATGGCCGACGAGAGGCAAGATCTGAAGCCGGCGACACGCATGGTGCATGCCGGGACAACACGTTCGGCCTTCGGCGAGACATCCGAGGCGATGTTCCTGACGCAGGGCTTTGTCTATGACAGCGCCGAGGCGGCCGAGGCGCGCTTCAAGGGCGACGATCCGGGCTTTGTCTATTCGCGCTATGCCAACCCGACCGTCGAGATGTTCGAACAGCGCATGTGTGCGCTCGAGGGCGCCGAAGCGGCGCGCGCGACGGCCTCGGGCATGGCCGCGGTCGCGGCCTCCATCCTCTGCCAGGTTTCGGCCGGCGATCATGTGATTGCGGCACGGGCGCTGTTTGGCTCGTGCCGGTGGATCGTCGAGCAGTTGCTGCCGCGCTATGGTGTCGAGACGACGCTGGTCGACGGCACCGATCCCAAGGCCTGGGAACGCGCGGTCAAGCCGAACACCAAGCTGTTCTTCTTCGAAAGCCCGACCAATCCGACGCTGGAGATCGTCGATATCGCCCATGTGGTTGCGGTGGCGCGTGCCTGCGGCGCCAAAACGGTGATCGACAATGTGTTCGCCACGCCGCTCCTGCAGAACCCGATGGTGCTGGGCGTCGACATCGTCGTTTATTCGACCACCAAGCACATTGACGGGCAGGGGCGGTGCCTTGGTGGCGTCGTGCTCGGCCCACAGGACTGGGTCGACGAGCATCTGCACGACTTTTTCCGCCATACCGGCCCGTCGATGAGCCCGTTCAACGCCTGGGTGATGCTCAAGGGGCTGGAGACGCTGCCGCTGCGGGTCGCGCAACAGACGAAGAGCGCCGGCGCGGTGGCGGACTTTCTCGCCGACCACTCGGCGATCAGCCGCGTCGTCTATCCGGGGCGGCCGGACCATCCGCAGGCCAATATCGTGCCCAAGCAAATGAGCGGCGGATCGACGCTGGTGGCGTTCGACGTCAAGGGCGGCAAGCGATCGGCGTTCGCATTCGCCAACGCGCTCGAAATCGTCGGCATCTCCAACAATCTGGGCGATGCCAAGAGCCTGATCACCCATCCGGCGACGACGACGCACAAGAACCTGTCGGACCAGGACCGCGCCGAACTGTCGATCGGCGGCGGCACGATGCGCCTGTCGGTCGGTCTCGAAGACGCCCAGGACCTGATCGCCGATCTGGACCGGGCACTGGCGGCGGCGGGGTAGCGTACGTTCAGCGCAGGGTCCGCGAGGCCAGAGCAATGCGCGAGACGGCCGTGTAAAGGCAGATCGCGGCGAAGACCCAGGCGATTGCCGCGAACCAGTGCGGCACGAGACACATCAGAACGAACACGGCGATGGTCTCGGTGGCTTCGGCAAGGCCGGTGGTGAAGAAGATCGACTTCTCGCCATGGCTTTCGCTCGAAAGCCCGTGCCGCTCGGCCATGATCGCATAGGCGAGGAAGCTGGCGCCGTTGACATAGAACGAAAAGACCAGAACGGCACCGGCCACCGCATTGGCGCCGGGATCGGCAAGGACGAATCCGATCGGGATCACGCCGTAAAAGGCAAAATCCAGTACGATGTCGAGATAGCCGCCGAAATCGGTCTTGCCGGTGATGCGCGCGACGGCGCCGTCGAGACCGTCGCAAAGGCGGCTGATCAATATCAGCGCGAGGCCAAGCCAGAACCAGTGCAGCGCGATCGCACCGGCGGCGGCCACGCCGAGCACCAGCCCGGCGATCGTCACCTGGTCGGCGGTCGCGCCGGCGCGCGCCAAACGCGCGGCAAGCCGCTCAAGGGCGGGGTCGAGCTTGGACCGGAGCGTGCTGTCGAACATGGCGCATGGATCGGTTGAAGCGAACGGTCCCGCCCATACGACACTTGTCCTCCAAGGTCACCATCATCACCGGGCAGCGATCATCACGCCGACTCACTTTCGCGTGCCCGCGCCCTTTTCCGGCCGAACGTGTTTGGCTAGAGTCGGCGCATGTATCGCGAGACGACAGACGGGATCGAAGTGACCGTGCGGCCCGACTTTTTGGACGAGGAGTCGGAGCCGGACGACGGTCGCTGGTTCTGGGCCTATACGGTGGTGATCGCCAACCATTCCGAAGAGACGGTCCAGCTCGAAAGCCGCTACTGGCGCATCACCAATGCGCTGGGCGCGGTGGAGGAGGTGAGCGGTCCCGGCGTCATCGGCGAGCAGCCCGTCCTGTCTCCCGGCGACAGCTTCCAATATACCTCGGGATGCCCGCTGAACACGCCGTCGGGCACGATGGTCGGTCACTATGTGATGCGGCGGCAAAGCGGCGAGCGGATGCGGGCGCGCGTTCCGGCCTTTTCTCTGGACGTGCCGAACGTCGTGCGGACGATCAACTGACGATCATTGACCGGCCACGGGCCGCGGCAGGCGCCGCCGGTCGCCGTAGAGCGCGACGAGCAGGTTGCGGATGTCCTCGCCGATACCGATGAAGACCGGCACGAGGAACAGGACGAGCACCGTCGCCGTGGCCAGCCCGAACACCATGGTGATCGCCATCGGCATCAGGAACTGGGCCTGAAGCGAGGTCTCGAACAGGAGCGGGATCAGGCCGCCAATGGTGGTCAGCGACGTCAGAAGGACGGCGCGAAACCGGTCGCAACTCGCATTGATGCAGGCTTCGCGGATCGCTTCGCCGGTCTTCAGCCGCTCCTCGAGCCGCGAAACCAGAATGATGGAATCGTTGACCAGAATGCCCGACAGCCCGAGCAGGCCTATCATCGACAGCATGGTGAGCTGATAGCCCATCAGCCAGTGGCCGACCACGGCGCCGACGACGCCGAACGGGATGATCAGCATGACCGCGAACGGGCGGAAATAGCTGCCGAACACCCAGGCCAGGATGATGTAGATGACACTCAGCGCGATCAGCGTGCCGAAGCCCAGATCGGCGAAGGCGTCGCGCTGCTCCTGGCTGCGGCCGCCGAAATCATAGTCGATGCCATAGGTGCGGGCGATGGCGTCCAGAGCGCCTGACGAGACAAGCTGGTCGACGACACCGTCGGTGGTGTTGACCGCCGCATCGATTTCACCGGTCACCGAGATCGTCGTCTGTCCGTCCTGACGCTGGATCGCCGAGAAGCCCTGCTGCTCGCTCAGCGTGACGATTTCGGTCAGCGGTACCAGATCGCCCGATGGCGCGGTCAGCATCATGGCGCGCAGGGCCGCCGTCCCCTGGCCGTCCATGTCCTGGCTGACGCGGATTGCCACTTCGTCGTTGCCGCGCGCAAAGCGCCGCGGCACCATGCCCTCGACGGAATTGCGCACCTGCGTGCCCACCTCGTCGAGGGTGAAGCCCAAGGCCGCCGCGCGCGGCGTCAGCGTCATGATCAGTTCGGGCTTGCCATAGGGCAGATCGTCCTCGACGCCCGTGACGCCGGGGATGGCCGCAACGATTGCCGTCACCTCGACGGCGGCTTCCTTGAGGACGGCAATGGAGGAGCCTCTGAGCTCGACATCGATGTCGGCTCCGGGCGGACCGCCGCGCGACTGGCGCACCGCGAAGCGGCGGACGGACGGAAGCTCGGGCGCCTCGGCCCGCCAGGCGCGCACGATCTCCGGCGTACGAATGGTGCGCCGTTCCGAGATGGTGAGCTGCACCTTGATGCGGGCGAGATTGTCGCCCTGCGAACGGCCGGACGAGCCAAGCGTGACAAACACCGCCTCGATCAGTTCTTCGCCATTGTCGCCGGTCAGGTTCGCTTCGGCGCGGCGCAGCGCATTCTCGAACTCCCGCACGGCCATGATCGCCTCGCGTTCCGGCGTGCCCGGATGCAGGATGATCGAGCCGGATATGTTCTCGGACTCCGGCGAGGGGAAGAAGACGAAGCCGACATGTTCCCCGGCGCGCAGGCCCCAGGCAAAGACCATGACGAGACCGACCGCGATCGCCATGGACACATAGCGCCAATTGTAGGCCAGCCGCACCAGCCAGGCGAACGGGCCCTGCCGGATCCAGTTGAAGCCGGCGTCGAAATTGCGCCGGAACCAGCCATCTTCGGGCATTTCGTCGGCGTCGAAGGTGCGCCGGTTGCGGCCGAAGCCGACGCGCACCGCGTAAAGGACAAACTCGACGAGAACGGCTGCGATGAGTGCGACCGCTGCGGCGACCGTTCCGAACATGAAAGGGGAAACGGTCTGCCGCCATGCGTCGAACGCGGCGATGAAGGGCAGCGATTGGGCGACGCCGCCCTCGCCGCCGGCACGCGTGAAGAAGGCCGCCATGAACAGGACGATGACGAGGCCGACGAAGAAGACCCGCCAATGCGACCAGCGCGGCGCCGTGCGGCCCTGCAGCGAATGGCTCAGATGGCCGGGCAGGATGAAGAAACACTCGACGATGGAGGCGATGGCGACGGCGATCACGACGACCGGCAGCACGCCAACGATCTGGCCGATCGTATCGCCGATCAAGAGCAGAGGCGCGAAGGTCGCGACGGTCGTCGTCAGCGCGGCGGTGACCGGCGTGAACATGGCACCGACGCCGTTTTCGGCGGCCGTCACCGGATCGTCTCCCATCGCAAGGCGCGTGTCGGTGTGTTCGCCGACGACGATCGCGTCGTCGACGATGACGCCGAGCATCATGATCAGCCCGAACAGGGACAGCATGTTGATGGTTTCGCCGAAGACATACATCAGCCCGACGGTGGCCAGCAGCGCGACGGGAATGCCGGCGGCGACCCAGACCGCGATGCGCACATGCAGGAAGGCGAACAGGACGATCAGAACCAGCAACAGCCCGGTCGCGCCGTTCTTGACCAGCAGCATGATCCGCTCGTTGAGCGAGTCCGCGCGCACCTCGTAGACCTGCAGTTCGAGACTGGCCGGCAGTTGCGGCCGGATCTCCGCGACATAATCCTGCAGGATCGCGTTGGTCGTCAGCGTGTCCGCGGTGGCGGTCGACTGGACGTCGATCTCGATCGCCGGAAACGTGTTGGAAAAGCCCTGGATCGCGCCATCCTCGAACCCCTCGCGGACCTCGGCAATGTCGCCCAGACGAACCTTCTCGCCGGTCGGGAACGATTTGACCTCGATCTGGCCGAGCGCGCGCGCATCCTCGGCATCGGACAGGGTGCGCAATTGCCGTTTCACCGCGCCGTCCAGATTGCCGGACGGCAGGTCGCGCGAGTTCGCGCCGATCGCCCTTGATATGTCGGAGATCGTCAGATCGAGCCGGCGCAGCTCCCGCTCGGGCACGGTCACCTGCAATTCGGGGTCGCGCATGCCGGTGAAGGTCACCTTGTCGATGCCGCGCTCGACCAGATCGTCGCGGATGCGCTGGGCCCAGTCGCGAACCACCGCTTCGGACACGTCGCCTCCGATGGAGATCGACGCGACGCGGTCGAACCATTGGCTGGTGGTCACCTTGGGGTCCTCGGACCCCTCGGGCAGGTTGGTCAGCGCCTTTGCGGCGGTGTCGACGTCGGCCACCGCCTTTTGCATGTCCGTGCCTTCCTCGAATTCGAGGCGGATCGATGCGGAGCCCTCGCGGGCGTAGGAGACGACCTGCTTGACGTTCTCGATGAAGCGCAGTTCGGGCTCGGCGACCGCAAGGATGTTCTGCTCGACATCCTCGGCGCTGGCACCCGACCAGGCGATGGAAACCGAGACCGTCGAGGTCTCGATGGTCGGAAAGAACTGGGTGTTGATCCGCGCCAGCGCGAAGACGCCGAACAGGATCATCAGCACCATCAGCAGATTGGCCGCATTGGGATGGCGCAGGAACGCGCCAACGAGGCGATGCTGCGATATGCCGGACGGGGCCATGTCAGCCGTCGCCGGCCGTGTCGGGCCGGTCGCGCAATTGCCGGAAATAGGCGCGGCGCTCGTCGCCCGACAGCGCGTCCCACTGCGCGTCCGTCAATCCGCTCAGGCGCTTGGCCGCGGTGATCATCTCTTCGCTCGGACGCGCCCCGGCAACCGGCGTCGACCCATCGTCGATGGCCGGCGTTTCGGCGCTGGGAACCGAGACCTTCAGCCCGTCCTCGACATTGGACAGGCGCGTCGTCATCACCTGTTCGCCGGCCGTCAGCCCGCCGGTGACGATCACGTCGGCGCCATCGAAGGCGGCAACCTCGACGGTCCGATGCTCGAGCCGGCCGTCGGCGATCACATACATGGTTCCTGCGTCATAGAGCGCGGTCTCCGGCAGCCGCACGGCGTCTTCATAGAGCCGGTCGGGCACTGTCACCGCAACGAAGGCGCCGGGGCGGAGTTGCACCGGCGCGTCGGTCACATCGATGCGCGCGAAAACGTCCACGCCGCCGCGCGCCGAGGCGATGTCGGCGCCGATGCCGTTGACGGTGGCGGTGTAGGTGTAGTCGAGATTGCCGACGGTCCAGACCAGCGTCACGTCGCGGCCGATCAGAGGATCGGCGTCGGTGGCAATGCGGCCATATTGCGCGTCGGTCAGGGTGAAGCGGACATCGAGCGCGCTGTCATCGTACATGGCGACGGCCACGTCATTGGCCGCAACGATGCGCCCCGTTTCGACGGTGGACGAACGGACCACGCCGGAAAACGGTGCCCGCACCGCCGTGTCGCCGAGATTGCGCTCGGCGCGCCGCACGCCCAGTTCCAGCCGGGTGCGGATGGCACGCTGCTGATCGAGCCGCGCTTCCTCTATGGCGATGTTGTTGACCCTTTGGGAAACGGCCTGTTCACGCTGGGAAACGATCAGTTCGCGATCCTCGACCTGCTTGGCGGTCAGCGTGCCATTGCCGCGCAACTGCTCGGCGCGCGCCAGATCGCTTCGGGCGAGGTCCAGCTGATCGCGGGCGCCTTCGAGCTGTGCGCGCTCCGAGACGAGCCGCGCCTCGTTCTCGGCGATGGTCGCCTCGGTCTGGGCGAGATTGGCCCGCGCCTCGGCCAGCGCCACTTCGAGATCGAACGGATCGATCTCGAACAGGGTTGCGCCCGCCTCGATGCGCCGGCCCGCCGACAGGTCCGGGTGGATGGCGATGACTTCGCCCGACACGGGCGGGCGGATATCGACGGCACGCGCGGCGGCCACCTCGCCGTAAAGGCTGACATTGGGCCGCTCGTCACCGGCGGCGACAACCACCGCCTCGACCGGCACGGACACATCCGGCTGGGGCCGCGCGGTCCGTTCGGGCGCGGCGGCGATCAGCCGTTCCATCGCCAGATAGGAGCCGACAAGCACGGCCACCATCAGCGCTGCCTGGACGGTGGCGCGCAGGGCCGTCGCCACGCCGCCGCCCGGGCGGCGGGCAGGCGCAGTGTCGTCTCCGGCGATCTGCGGGTCTTCGACGGATTTCAGCATCGATGCGTCCTTTGGGCGGAAAATAAGGCACCAATGACGCCGAACAAGTTAAATCTTGGTCATGGGCCGCGCCGGATGCGTGGGGCGACCGGCGGCAGCGCATTCCGCCGCCGGCGGCAACTCACGTTTTCGCTTCACCGGGCGCGAACTCATAGACGGTCGAACAGAATTCGCAGGTGATCGTGATCTTGCCGTCACGGGTCGCCTCGGCAACGTCCTCGTCGGACAGCGACGCAAGAACGCCGGCCACCTTGTCGCGGGTGCAGGTGCATTTCTCGCGGATGTCCTGCGCATCGAAGACGCGGACGCCGCGCTCGTGGAAAAGCCGGAACAGCAGCGCGTGCACGCCGACGCCCTCGTCGATCAGTTCGTCATCGTCGACCGTGCCGACCAGCGCCTTGACCTCGGCCCAGGCATCGTCGTCATCGGGCATGTCGATCTCGACACCGTCGGGCGCCTCGCCCGGATGCAGGTCGGTCGCGCCCATGCGCTCGGGCGCATCGGGCAGGAACTGGGCGACGATTCCGCCGGCACGCCAGAACTGGCGCATGGACCCGTCATCGCCGCGCACGGAGAGCCGGCCCACGGCGAGGCGAAGCTCGGTGGGGATCTGTTCGGACTGGCGGAAGTAGTTGCGCGCGATCTCCTCGAGCGAAGCCCCGTCGAGTTGAACGATGCCCTGATAGCGGTTCATGTAGGCGCCCTGGTCGACGGTCAGCGCCAGCGTGCCCGTGCCCAGAAGGTCTTCGGGCCGGGCGTGGCCGGCCGCAACCGCGGCATCGACCGCACCCTCGTCGAACCTGGCATAGGCGCGCACCGTGCCCGGCGTGACGAAATCGACGACGAGCAGCGAGACCGGGCCGTCGGTCTGCGCCTGGACGATGAACTTGCCCTCGAACTTGAGCGAGGTCCCCAGAAGCACCGTCAGCACCGTCATCTCACCCAGAAGGCGGGCGACCGGTTCGGGATAGTCATGGCGGGCAAGGATACCGTCGAGCGCATCGCCCAGCAGCACGGCGCGGCCGCGCGCGTCCAGCGCGTCGATCTGGAATGGAACGACGGCATCAAGGCCCACGGGAGCAGGGTTCACCGGCGGTATCGATCCCGCCGGCGTCGATCGGATGTCGGTCATCTTCGTGTCTTTCCGCTTTGCGCCCGGTCAGGCGAGGCTCTCGCCCAGACACCATGCGATAATGGCCTTCTGGACATGCATCCGGTTTTCGGCCTCGTCCAGCACCACCGATTGCGGACCGTCGATGACCGCGTCGGTGACCTCCTCGCCCCGATGGGCGGGCAGGCAATGCATGAACAGGGCGTCCGGCTTGGCATGGGCCATGAGCGCCTGGTTGACCTGATAGGGCATGAACACATTGTGGCCGCGGGCACGTTCCTCCTGGCCCATGGAGACCCAGGTATCGGTGACGACGGCGTCGGCGTCTTGCACCGCGGTTTCGGGGTCATGGGTCACGGAGACCTTCGCCCCTTGCCCGCGCGCCCAGTCCATATAGGCACGATCGGGCTCATTGCCACTGGGCACGGCGACGGCCAGCTCGAAGGCGAAGCGGGCGCTGGCCTCGATCATCGAATGCAGCACATTGTTGCCGTCACCCGACCAGGCGATCTTCCTGCCGGCGACCGGACCGCGATGCTCCTCGAAGGTCATCACATCGGCCATGATCTGGCAGGGATGGGTTGCGTCGGTCAGCCCGTTGATGACCGGGACGGTGGCGGCGTCGGCCAGTTCGGCGAGCCGGTCATGCTCATGGGTGCGGATCATGATGATGTCGACATAGCGCGACAGGACGCGCGCGGTGTCGGCGATCGTCTCGTCGCGGCCGAGCTGCATTTCGCCGCCGGTCAGCATGATCGTCTCGCCGCCAAGTTGACGCATGCCGACATCGAAAGAGACGCGCGTTCGCGTCGACGGCTTTTCGAAGATCATGGCCAGTGCCTTGCCTTCGAGCGGGCGCGCGGCGGTGCCGGCCTTGTGCGCGGCCTTGCCGGCCAGGGCGGAGTCGATGATGGTGCGCAGATCGGCCGCGGTCACGGCGGACAGATCGAGAAAATGGCGAGCACTCATGAATAAAACCCGTAACTGGACAGGGATCGGGCGCTTCAGGCGCCGGCGTGGGTCGAAAGGGCGCGAGCGGCGGCCTCGAGACGGGCAAGCCCTTCGCTGATTTCCTCGTCGGAGACGATCAGCGGCGGCAGGATGCGGATCACATTGTCGCCGGCCGGCACAACGAGCATGTGACCGTCGAAAAGCGCGCGGACGACATCGGTGTTCGGCACGACGCATTTGAGGCCGGTCATCAGCCCCTTGCCGCGCACCTCGCCGAAGATGTCCGGGAAACGGTCGACCAGCGAGACGAGACCCTGCTTCAGGCGCAGGGCCTTTTGCTCGACCGCCTCGAGAAAGCCGTCTTCGAGCATCACGTCAAGCACGGCATTGCCGACCGCCATGGCCAGCGGATTGCCGCCATAGGTGGTGCCATGGACGCCCGGAACCATGCCGCTGGCGGCCTCCTCGGTGGCAAGGCACGCGCCGACCGGGAAGCCGCCGCCGAGCGCCTTGGCGGTGGCCATGATGTCGGGCGCGATGCCGGCATGCTCATGGGCGAAGAGCCGTCCGGTGCGGCCCATGCCGCACTGGATCTCGTCGAAGATCAGCAACAGGCCGTGCGCGTCGCACAAGTCGCGCATTGCGCGGAGCGTTTCGTCGGGCACCGGCCGGAGGCCGCCCTCGCCCTGCACCGGCTCGATCAGGACCGCGGCGGTCTCGCCGGTGATCGCCGCCTCCAGCGCATCCATGTCGCCGAAGGGGACCTGGTCGAAACCGGGGGCCTTGGGACCGAAGCCTTCGAGATATTTGGCCTGGCCGCCGGCGGCGATGGTCGCCAGCGTACGGCCGTGGAAGGCACCTTGGAAGGTGATGATGCCGACCCGATCGGGCTCGCCTTTCGCATAAAAGTAACGGCGCGCCGTCTTGATCGCGCATTCGACCGCTTCGACACCCGAATTGGTGAAGAAGACGCGATCGGCAAATGTTGCCGCGCACAGGCGTTCGGCCAGCCGCTCCTGATCGGGAATGCGGTAGAGGTTGGATGTGTGCCAAAGCTTGCCGGCCTGCTCGGTGAGCGCGGAAATCAGATGCGGATGGGCATGGCCGAGCCCGTTGACCGCGATGCCGCTGCCGAAATCGAGAAAGGTGCGGCCGTCCGTGTCATGCAGCCAGCAGCCTTCGCCGCGCTCGACAGTGAGCGGCACACGGGCATAAGTGTCGAACAGGGCCGATTGGCTGGTCATCGAACGGCGTCCGGCGGCTTGCCCGGAGCGGTCGGCGCCGGGCTGAAAACACAAAAACCGCCCTTGCGAGCGGCCGTTATCTCCTTAGAGCCGCCGGCGGGTTTCGTCAATCGTGCCGCCTTCGCGCGGCGGACCCGGCATACTCGCCGTCGGGCCAAGTTGGGGAAAAAGCACAAAACGATTCCCATGCGACGAGCCGACTCTTGAACAGGAGTCAACCGATATTGTAGCTTGTCAGCCGGAGCAAACGCCCAAGCAGAATGACGTTCCCCGGTTTTGCGTATCGTCGCCGGCCCTTGTCCTCAAGGCCGAGCAACGGGTCCGGATTCTGCCTGTCGAAACGGAGATGATCGTGAGCTGGACCGACGAACGCGTTGAAATGCTGAAGAAGCTTTGGGCCGACGGGCTGAGCGCCAGCCAGATCGCGGCCAAGCTCGGCGGCGTGAGCCGCAACGCTGTGATCGGCAAGGTGCACCGGCTCAAGCTTTCGGGCCGCGCCAAAAGCACCAAGAGCGCGGCGCCGAAGATCAAGCGGCCGTCCGCGCCGCGCACCAATCTCGGCGGCGGCAACGGCGGCGGCGCGCGAACCAATGCCTATGGTTCGGCTATGCAGCGTGGCGGCGTCAGGCAAGGCATGGCGGCAACCGCGCTCAAGCAGGATGCCGACCCGCAAGCCCTGGTCGTGCCCGACACGCGCCCGATCGAGGATGTCGTCGTGCCGATCGCCAAGCGGCTGATGCTGACCGAACTGAACGAAAACACCTGCAAATGGCCCTATGGCGACCCGCTGACGGACGAGTTCTACTTTTGCGGCCACGGGACCGACGACGGTTCGCCTTATTGCAAATATCACGGCAAGCTGGCCTTCCAGCAAAACGACCGTAAGCGCGCCCGCTAGAACGGTTCCAAGGCTTCTCCCCAAAAACATGGCGTAACAAATTGGCCGCGGCCCGGTGCTGCGGTCTTCTGTGTCGGGCGTTGTCGCGCTTGAACGTGTCTGCGCGGCTCAGGAGCCTTCGAGCGCGTAGCCGGCGCCGCGCACGGTGCGGATCGGATCGCGCAGGCGGCCGAAATTGATCGACTTGCGCAGGCGGCCGATATGCACGTCGACGGTCCGGTCGTCGACATAGATGTTCTCGCCCCAGACCCCGTCGAGAAGCTGACCACGCGAAAAGACGCGGCCCGGCGCCTGAAGGAAGAATTCCAGAAGCCGGAACTCGGTCGGCCCGAGCTTGATCTCGCGCCCGTTGCGGTAGACCCGATGGGTCTCGCGATCGAGCTCGATGTCACCGACCTTGAGCAGCGATGCCATGATCTCGGGCCGGGCACGGCGCAGCATCGCCTTGACCCGGGCCATCAGTTCGGGGGTCGAAAAAGGCTTGACCACATAGTCATCGGCGCCGGTCGACAGGCCGCGAATGCGCTCGGATTCCTCGCCGCGCGCGGTCAGCATGATGATCGGCAGGCGCTGCGTCTGGGTTCTGGCACGCAGGCGGCGGCACAGTTCGATACCGCTGAGGCCCGGCAGCATCCAGTCGAGAATGAGCAGATCGGGCGGCGTCTCACGCAGCGCGATCTCCGCCTCGTCGCCGCGCAGCACGGTTTCGACCGTGTAGCCTTCCGATTCCAGATTGTAGCGAAGAAGGACGCTCAGGGCTTCCTCGTCTTCAGCGACCATGATCCTTGGTGTCGCACCCATGTCCGTCGTCTTCCGTCAGTCGTGCAGCGTGTTGGCCTACTGCCCCTCTCCGGCCTCGACGCTGATCTTGTGGCTCTTGTCGTCCTTGGGCCGGTACGGCGGCATCCGGTCGCCCTCGACCATGTAATAGACGGCCTCGGCGATGTTGGTGGCGTGGTCGCCGATGCGCTCGATGTTCTTGGCGCAGAACAGGAGATGGGTGCAGGTGGTGATGTTGCGCGGGTCTTCCATCATATAGGTGAGAAGTTCGCGAAACAGCGATGTGTACATCGCGTCGATCTCGTCGTCGCGGTCGCGGATCATGGACAGCTTGTCGGTCGACAGCGTGCCGTAGGCGTCAAGCACTTCCTTGAGCTGCGCCAGCGTGAGCTCGCACAGATGCTCGATGCCACGCACCAGGCGCACGCCATGCTTGCCTTCGTTGATCGCCTCGACGCGCTTGGCGATGTTCTTGGCCAGATCGCCGATCCGTTCGAGGTCAGTGGAGATGCGGATGGCGGCGAAGACCTCGCGCAGATCGCTCGCCACGGGCTGGCGCTGGGCGATCACCAGCACCGACTTGTCGTCGATCAGCCGCAGCGCTTCGTCCAGCACCAGATCGTCGGTGACCACCCGGCGCGCCAGCTGCAGGTCGTTTTCGACCAGCGCGCGCACCGACTGTTCCATCATGCGCTCGGCGTGACCGCCCATCTCGGCAATCTTGTGAGCCAGGAAGCTCATGTCTTCTTCGAACGCGGTGACCGTGTGCTGGGACATGTTCTTGGTTCCGTTTCTGTTCGGAAGGCGGGTCGTGGCGATCAGCCGAAGCGGCCGGTGATATAGTCCTGGGTGCGCTTTTCGGACGGGTTGGTGAACATCGTCTCGGTGTCGTCCACTTCCACCAGCTCGCCCAGATGGAACATCGCCGTGCGCTGCGACACGCGCGCGGCCTGCTGCATGGAATGGGTGACGATCGCGATCGTGTAGTTCTGGCGCAGTTCGTCGATCAGTTCCTCGACGATGGCCGTGGCGATCGGATCGAGCGCCGAGCAGGGCTCGTCCATCAGGATGACCTCGGGCGAGACCGCAATGGCGCGGGCAATGCACAGGCGCTGCTGCTGGCCGCCGGACAGGCCGGTGCCGGGCTCCTGCAGCCTGTCCTTGACCTCATCCCAAAGGCCGGCGCCGCGCAGGCTCTGCTCGACGAGCGCCTCAAGGTCCGCCTTGGACCTGGCCAGACCATGGATGCGCGGTCCGTAGGAGACGTTCTCGAAGATCGACTTGGGGAACGGGTTGGGCTTCTGGAACACCATGCCGACGCGGGCGCGCAGTTCGACCACATCGATGGAGGGATCGTAGATGTCCTCGCCATCCATGGTGATCAGGCCGGTAACGCGGCAGCTCTCGATCGTGTCGTTCATGCGGTTCAGACAGCGCAGATAGGTGGACTTGCCGCAGCCGGACGGGCCGATCAGGGCGGTCACCTGGCGCTCGCGGATCTCCAGATTGACATCGAAGATGGCCTGCTTGTCGCCGTAGAAGACGTTGACGTTCTTGCCGTCCATCTTGACGGGAAACTCGTTGGAACCGGCCACCGCTGTCGCCGTGCCGTCGGCGAAGCCCTGCTGGGTATCGACTTTCATGTCCGTGGTCCTCATGTTCACTACCACCGCCGTTCGAACCTGCGGCGCAGGATGATCGCGGTGATGTTCATGACCGCGAGGAAAAGAAGAAGGATGATGATCGCGCCCGACGTGCGTTCGACGAATGCGCGCTCGGCCTGTCCCGACCACATATAAATCTGAACCGGCAGAGCCGTCGAGGGGTCGAAAGGCGTCGCCGGATAGTCGGCGACGAAGGCGACCATGCCGATCAGAAGCAGCGGCGCGGTTTCCCCGAGCGCCGTGGCCAATCCGATGATCGTGCCGGTCAGGATGCCGGGCGCGGCAAGCGGCAGGACGTGGTGGAACACCATCTGCATTTTCGAGGCGCCAACGCCGAGCGCGGCGGCGCGGATCGAGGGCGGGACGGCCTTGAGCGCCGCGCGGGTGGCGATGATGATCGTCGGCAGCGTCATCAGCGTCAGTACCAGCCCGCCGACGACGGCGGCCGAGCGGGGCAGACCCGCAAAGTTGATAAAGACGGCAAGACCGAGCAGGCCGTAGACGATCGAGGGCACGGCGGCGAGATTGTTGATGTTGACCTCGATGATGTCGGTCAGGCGGTTCTTGGGGGCGAATTCTTCCAGATAGATCGAGGCGGCGACACCGATCGGCAGCGCCAGCACGAGGACGATCGCCATCATGTAGAAAGAGCCGATGATGGCGACGCCCATGCCGGCGGTCTCGGGGCGGCTGGACGCGCCGAACGTGAACAGGCCCGTATTGAACCGGCCTTCCATGACGCCGGCCTCTTCCAGCGTCTGCATGTAGCCGAGCTGCCGGTCGTTGACGCGGCGCCGCGACTCCTCGACCGTCAGGTCGAACTGGCCCTTGGCGGCGCTGTCGATGTCGCCATGGGCCAGCACCCAGACCGTGCGCGTCGTGCCGATGATCGACGGGTCGGAGACGACGATGTCGCGCAATTGCGTGCGCACGCCCTGGGAAAGGAGCGAATTGGCATCGCGCCGCGCAGCGCGGTCGTCGGGATCGACGCCGAGCTTTTCGTGAAGCGCGCGCTGGGCGAGGAGCGGATAGTTGGCCGTCAGCAGCACCATCCGGTCGCTGTCGCGGTTTCCATCAGGGTCGATCACCTCTTCATCGAATTCGATATCGAGCTGGATCGAGGTCTGCCAGAAGGCGGTGTAGCCCTGGGCGATCACCGAGCCGAGCAGCAGGAACAGGAAGAACAGGCCCAGCGCAACCGCCGCCAGACCATAGGCGCGGAACCGGCGCTCGGCGGCGTAGCGTGCCTTCAGCCCGATGTCACGCGTGTGGCTGCGCGTGCCGGTGGCGGTCGTTGCCGGCGTCAGCGAGGCATCGGTCATTCGTACTGCTCCCGGTATTTGCGCACGATGTAGAGCGCATAGACGTTCAGCGCGAGCGTGATGAAAAAGAGCGTAAGCCCCAGCGCGAAGGCGACCAGCGTTTGCGGCGAGGTGAATTCAAGGTCGCCCGTCAGCTGGCTGACGATCTTGACGGTCACGGTGGTCATCGGCTCGAACGGGTTGATCGACAGGCGCGCGGCAACGCCTGCGGCCATGACGACGATCATGGTCTCGCCGATGGCGCGCGAGGCGGTCATCAAAAGCGCGCCGACGACGCCGGGCAGCGCGGCGGGGAGGATCACCCGCTTGACCGTCTCCGAGCGCGTCGCGCCAAGACCCAGCGAGCCATCGCGCATCGATCGCGGCACGGCGCTGATGATGTCGTCGGACAGGGAGGAGACGAAAGGCACCAGCATGATGCCCATCACAAGACCCGCGGTGAGCACCGAGGTCGCGCTGATGAAACTGCTGACCTCGCCGGTGGCGATGCCGGCGATCTGCCCGGACAGGTCGCGCAGGAACGGCCCGACCGTCACAAGCGCGAAAAAGCCGTAGACAATGGTCGGGATGCCGGCCAGCACTTCGAGCAGCGGCTTGGCGATCGACCGGAACCGGGAACTGGCATATTCGGCCATGTAGATGGCAGCGAACAGCCCGATCGGCACGGCAACCAGCATGGCGACGAAGGCGATGTAAAGCGTCCCGGCGAGCAGCGGGATCAGACCGAACTGGCCGGCCGCATCGGGGTCCTCGGCATTGGCAAAGCGCGGATCCCAAACCGTTCCGAAGAAGAATTCCTGCGGGGGAACCGACGAGAAGAAGCGGCCGGTTTCCGAGATCATGGACAAGACGATGCCCACCGTCGTCAGGATGGCGACCGTGGACGCCAGGACCAGACCGGCGTGAATGACGCCCTCGACGCGGTTGCGGGCCCGCAACTGGGCGCGGATCTGCAAAAGGCCGGCGGTGAAGCCGACAATCGAAAGGCCGATCACGGCGATCGATTTCCAGATGATGTTGGTGTCGCGCAGCGCATTGAGCTGTTGCGCCGACGCGATCATCCAGTCTTCGCCATTGCCGGCCAGCGCCACGCCCTTGTCGGCAAGCAGCGGTCGGAGCAGCACGAAGCCGGCGGTCGCCTGCTGCAGTTCACGCTCATCGAGAAGCCTCAAGCCTTCGGCAATCGCTTCGACGATGTTGATCGACAGGTCTTGCTGGGTCGCGCTTTGCTCGGCGCGGACGCTCTCGGGAATGGTGTCGCGGACCTGGTTGTCGATCAGGACGGGTGCGAAGCTCGACCAGGCAACCAGAAGCAGCAGCGCCGGTAGCGTCGCCCAGATCAGAATGAAAGAGCCGTAATAGCCGGGGCGTGAATGGAGTTTTGCGGTCTCGCCGCCGACGACCATGCGGGCACGCGCCGCGCCGGCCAGATAGCCGACCGCACCGATCACCAGCACGATGGCAATGATGGTTGTGGCGCTCATTGTGCCTTTCCCCCGGGGTCGGCTTCCGCTTTTCCGTCACCTGCGGGGACGCAAAACGGCTCTTCTGGATCGACAAGGCGCACGGCGACCGCCAATCGGCCGGATCATGCGAACGGAGCGCGGCCGAAGCCGGCCGCGCCCCTCGATGGCAAAGCCGGTCGCGGCTTAAAGGGTTTCGCCGGCGGCGAAGCTGGCGCGGGTGGCTTCGCGCTCCTCGTCCGGGGCGGCAACCAGGCCGTATTCGGCCAGCGGGCTGTCGGGGCCGGTCATCGCGTCGGAGATGAAGAACTCGACATATTCCTTCAGGCCGGGGATGACGCCGAGGTGCGCCTTCTTGACGTAGAAGAACAGCGGGCGCGACACCGGATATTCACCGGCGGCGATGCTCTCGGTCGTCGGGGTGACACCCGACATGGTGGCGACCTTCAGCTTGTCGGTGTTGTTCTCGTAGAACGCCAGACCGAACACGCCCATGCCTTCCTTGTTGGCATCGATGCGGGCCAGCGTCTCGGTGTAGTCGCCGTCAATGTCGACCGACTTGCCGTCCTTGCGAACCGCGTAGCAGTTCTCCTCGGCGGTGTCCTCGTCCATGCCGGCATCCATACGGGCCTGCAGGTCGCCAGCGGCCTCACAGCCAACCAGAAGAACCTTTTCCTCGAAGACTTCGCGGGTGCCGTGCTTTTCGCCCGGAATGTAGGCGGCGATTTCCCAGTCCGGGAAGTCGGGGTTCACGTCGGCCCAGGTCTCATTGGGGTTGTCGACCAGTTCGCCGTCGACGACGATCTGGGCGGCCAGCGCCTGGTACATGTGGATCGGCTCGAGCGCGAAGTCCGGGCCGTTGATGTCCGAAGCGAAGACGATGCCGTCATAGCCGATGCGGATTTCCTGGATCTCGGTCACGCCGGCTTCGGCGCAGCTCGCCACTTCGCTGTCGCGAATGGCGCGCGAGGCATTGGCGATGTCGATGAACTCGGTGCCGACGCCGCGGCAGAATTCCTTCAGACCGCCCGAGGAACCGCCGGACTCAACGATCGGCGTGGGGAAGTCGGGGAAGGTCTCGCCGAAGTTCTCGGCGACGATCGTCGCGTAGGGCAGGACGGTGGACGATCCGGCGACAGACACTTGGTCGCGCGCGTGGGCGGCCGTGGTCAGCGCGGTCGCGCAGAGGGCTGCAGCAAGTGCAACTTTCAAGGATTTCATGGGGTAACTCCCGGTAGGGCTCGTGTCCGATTAGCCGCAGGGCGGCCGTGGGCGCCAGCAATGGCTGGCAGGACCGTTTCTAGCGGCCTGCCCTTGCCGCTTTTATGACAGGATGGAAACAGTTTTATGACAGTTCAAGTTTCTGTTTTTTCGTCTTTTTCCGGATTCTGGTCTACGTTGTCCGCGACCATTGCAGGGAAGATGACATACACCCTCGTCCCCTCGCCGGGCCGCGACATTATCGTCAGCCGCCCCTCGTGCCGGGTGACGATGTGCTTGACGATGGCAAGGCCCAGTCCGGTGCCCTGCTTGCCCCGGCTGGTTTCCACATCGACGCGGTAGAACCGTTCCGTGAGCCGCGGAATATGCTCGCTCTCAATGCCCGGGCCATGGTCGCGCACCTCGATGGATGTCGCCGGCATTCCGCCCAGTTCGGCGGGCGTGGCGATGATCTCCACCCTGCCGCCGTCACCGCCATATTTGATGGCGTTCTCCACCAGGTTCTCGAAAAGCTGGATCAGCTCGTCGCGGCTGCCATGGATGAACACGCGGTCGTCGGGCAGGGCGGCGCGGTCGAGCGCGATGGCGATGTCGTTGCGGCCGGCCATGGGCTGGAAGGCGCCGACGACATGGACGAGGATGTCGATCAGGTCGACCCGCGCGAAGTCGGAGCGGCCGAGCGCCGTCTCGAAGCGGCTGAGCGACAACAGATCGTCGATCAGGCGCGACATGCGTTCGGCCTGTTCATGCATGATGGCCAGAAACCGGTCACGGGCGCCCTCATCGTCGCGGGCCGGGCCGGCCAGGGTCTCGATGAAGCCCGCCAGCGAGGCGAGCGGCGTGCGCAGTTCATGGCTGGCATTGGCGATGAAGTCGGTGCGCATGCGCTCGGCGCGGCGCAACTCGCTCAGATCCCTGAAATGAAGCAGGAATCCCCCTCGCCGGTCGGCGCCCGAGGCCAGCGCGGAGATCGACAGGAGAAACCAGTGCTCGCGCGGCGATCGTTCGAGAAACTCGACCGGGCCGGGGGCGCCGCCGGCCAGCGCCGACTGGATCATCTCCAGCACTTCGGGCGACCGGAAGCGGATCTGCACCGAGGCGCCGGGCCGCATCGCGCCCAGCATGCGCTGATATTGCAGGTTGGCGTGGCGCACCGCACCGCGCCGGTCGATCAACAGGACAGGATCGGGAATGCCGTCGAGGGCGGCAGCGAACGGTGCCGTCTCAAGCGCGCGAACGCCATCCGTTCCCGAGGCGGCGCGGCGACGTTCGGAGACCGTGCGGACAGGCGCGAGCAGGCATACGGCAAGCATCGCTGCCGAAAGCGCCAGGAACAGCGGCAGCGAGACATTGCCCCGGGCGACCAACATGCCGAACAGCACCAGGGCGGCCGCCAGCGGAAACCGGTGGGAGACAAGACGGCGACGCATTGCCGACAGGCGCATGGGCCACAGCCCCGTGTCTGCGCCCGGCAGGTCCTGGTCGGCCATGTCGCGTTCCGGCATTGTCATTGTCCCGCTCCGGCGCCCGCAGCGCCGCCTTCATGCTTATGGCGCCGCGCGGGCAAACGAAAGGCCGCGCGGCAAATCAGTTGTTTTCAATGCGCCCCGGGACGCGTTAGCTTCGCCCTAGCGGCACGATGACAACGCGGAGCAGGGCGGCCTTGGGGGAGACACAGATGGCATCTTTTGCGGCGGAGTACGGACGGGTTCTCGAACTGCCCGTCGACGGCGAAATGCGGCGTTTCGACATTGACGACCCGGACCTGCCCGACTGGGTCGACGACAATGTGCTTACATCCGGCGATTATCCCTATGACGAGCGCATGGATCGCGATGCCTATAACGACCAGTTGCGCGCTCTGCAGGAACAGCTGGTGCTGCTGCAAAGCCACATCGGGCAGTCGGGCGAGCGGATCATCGCTGTCTTCGAGGGGCGCGATGCGGCGGGCAAAGGGGGCACGATCAGCCGGTTCCGGCAGTATCTGAACCCGCGCAACGCGCGCGCGGTCGCCCTGCCAAAACCGTCGGACCGCGAGCGCGGTCAATGGTATTTCCAGCGCTATGTCGACCATTTTCCGACTGAAAGCGAGATCATCGCCTTCGACCGGTCATGGTATAATCGCGGCGGCGTGGAACCGGTGATGGGGTTCTGCACGCCCGAACAGCACACGGCCTTTCTGGGGGATGCGCCCAATTTCGAGCGCATCATCGTCGATGAGGGCATCCACTTTTTCAAGTTCTGGCTCAACATCGGCCGCGAGACGCAGCTCAAGCGGTTTCATGACCGTCGCCATTCCACGCTCAAGCACTGGAAGCTGTCGGATATCGACATTGTCGGCATGCACAAATGGGACGACTACACGCGGGCCCGCAACCGGATGATCGCCGCCACCCATACCCGGCATGCGCCGTGGACCGTGGTCCGATTCAACGACAAGCGGCGCGGCCGGATCGAGGTTCTGCGCCACATTCTGACGGCGATCCCGTTCGAGGGCCGCGACATGGCGCTGATCGGCGAGCCCGACCCCAGGATCGTCGGCGAGGGACTGGAAATGCTCGACGACTGAACGGCCGCGGTCAGCCCGGGTCGGCGCGGATGCGCGCCGACAAGAGGTTGATCGCCCGGCCGTCAGCCTCGATGTCGGACTGAAGGATCAGGAAACCGGGCTCTGACGGGGCGGCGCCCGCCGGCAGGTCCACATGGAACAGAAACTCTGCTTCCGACTGGCCGACATCGAAGCGGCGCCGGCCGCAATCGCCCAGCGGGCCGAAATCGCAGGTCACCGACATCTGCGTCGGCTCGCCATCGTCGGAGCGGGCGTTCAGGCTGATCTGGGCGCGGCTTCCGGCCAGCATCTGCAGCGTGCCGACGGGTACGTCGATATACACGCGGCCCTCGCCGGCGGGCGTGACCAAACGGGCGTAATCGCCGAACGGATCGGTCTCGATCGATGCCGTCGCGCCGCCTTCGAGACTCAGCGCGGCGGGATCGGCAGGCGTGAACAGGGTCACCCAATCGCCATCATCGAGTTGCGCGGCGGTGCGTGGCGCCGATCCCTCCCGTGCGCCGTCGCCGGCAAAATCCTCGTCGCGCAACTGGGCCGGCGGATTGGGTACGGAGGTGTCGCGCGCCTCCTCGCTGACGAACGCGCCCGAGGTAATGACCCACCACAGACCGCCAAACACCAGGGCGGCCGCGACAATGACGGCAAATCCGGTGGCGAACGGCCCGCGATCGATGCGCAGCGGCGAGCGGGGTACCGGCGGCTCGGTTTCGGCCCGCACCGCTTCGGCCTCGGCACGGGCGGCGTCGGCACGCGGCTCGACGTAAAGGCCGGCGTCCGGCCCCGCAGGCGATGACGGCGCATCGACGGCGGGAATGTCGGCGGTTGGCGAGACGTCCGGATCGGCGGCCACGGGCGGCACGTCCGGTGCCTCGGGCGCCGCTACATCGGGCGTCACAGGCGGGGCGGAAGGCGGCGGGGCAGCGGCGGATTGCGGTGCCCGCGTCTCGCGTTCAATCGCCTCGATCGCCTCGCTCAACCGGCTGGTCTGCGCGGCAAGGGCATCTGGCGTGACTTCCCCGCGCGCGGTCAGCGAGCGCTGCATCGCCGAGGCCGCGGCCTCATAGACGCGGCGCCGGAAGGCCGGATCATTGGCATCGCCCTTGGCGAGGGCCTTGCGCAATGCTGTCTCCAGAGAAGTCACCGCCCCGTTCCCCATCCGGTCCGGCGGCCCATGTTGATATGGCCGCCCTTGGCACGGGCATGGCACAATTGCACAAATGTGAAAAGCCCATGACCCTTTCCCGCGCCGGATGCCCTCCTTTGTCGACAGCAAAGTCGGTCTGCCGGCTCGGCCAGGAGGCGTTCCTCGCACCCAAGAGGCCCGCTTGCCGCTTGCGCCGGTGTGGAAACCTGCTAAATCTTACTTTTACGCAAACGTCAAAATTTTGAGCGACCGATGGCCCTTCCCGACATTTTGAAGACCGATCTGCGGCTGCCCGTCGTGGCCGCGCCCATGTTCATCCTGTCCCACCCGCCGCTGGTGCTGGCCCAGTGCAAGGCGGGCATCGTCGGCTCGTTTCCGGCGCTCAATGCACGGCCCGAAAGCCAGCTCGACGAGTGGCTGGCCCAGATCACCGAAGAGCTTGCGGCCCACAACGCATCCCATCCAGAGCGGCCGGCGGCGCCGTTCGCCGTCAACCAGATCGTGCACACCTCCAACAAGCGGCTCGAACACGATCTGACGATGTGCGTCAAATACAAGGTGCCGATCGTGATCTCGTCGCTGGGCGCCGTTCCGGAGGTCAACCAGGCGATCCATTCCTATGGCGGCATCGTGCTGCACGATGTGATCAACAACCGGCACGCCAATTCGGCAATCCGCAAGGGGGCCGACGGGCTGATCGCGGTAGCGGCCGGCGCCGGAGGCCATGCCGGCCCGCTTTCGCCGTTCGCGCTGATCCAGGAAATCCGCGAATGGTTCGACGGCCCGCTGCTGCTGTCGGGCTCGATCGCCACGGGGCAGGCGGTGCTCGCCGCCCAGGCGATGGGCGCCGACATGGCCTATATCGGCTCGCCCTTCATCGCGACCGAGGAGGCGCGCGCCGTCGACGACTACAAGCAGATGGTCGTCGACAGCGAAGCCAAGGACATCGTCTATTCGAACTATTTCACCGGCATTTCCGGCAACTATCTCAAGCCGTCCATCGCAAAGGCCGGCATGGACCCGGACGACCTGCCCGAAGCCGACCCCTCCAAGATGGATTTCTCCCAAGCCACCGGCGCCAAGGCGTGGAAGGACATTTGGGGTTGCGGTCAGGGGATTGGCGCGGTCAAGGCTGTGCGGCCGGTCGCCGACTATGTCGACCAGCTTGATGCCGAGTATGCGGCTGCACGCGCGGAAATCTGTGGCTGACGCGTTTGAGACCGGCACCGGCGGCTGTTGCGGCGCCGCAACACTCACGACCTCGTGAATGGGCGTTCATGGTGCATTCACCATGACTTGGCTAACAGTTGACCGATGCGTTTCGTGACCGCCCTATTGCTGCTCGTCTCAGTCCTGGCCACCCATGCGGCGGCGCTGGACCGTGCGGCGGGCAATACGCTGAGCTGTACCGGGACGACCATTGAGGCGACCGCGGCGCCGGCCCTGCCCGACATGTCCCAGATCGTAAAGACCGGCGATCGGATCGATGACACAGCGCAGGCGGCGTCGGAGGTGCAGGCGGGTCCCTGTCACGGGCATGGCGACTGTGTGTTCCTGATGCCGCAGCACCGGCTTGCGGCCAGCACGCTGATCCCCGCCGAAGCGGACGCTCCGCCCTGTCATGCAAGGGCCCATCATGGACGGTTGCCGAACAAGCCGCCGATCGCCTGACGCATCCGCCGCGACCGGGCGCGCGACCGTGCCCGACCGACCCATGCCGATCAGGAGTTTCCCATGATTACCAGACGTCTGTTTGCCGCCGGCGCCGCCGCGGGTCTGATGCTGACCACCGCGCCCGCGCTTGCCCACCATTCCAAACGTTATCGCGAGTTCAAGCTCGATCCGAAATTCGAGCCGCAACCGGTGCGCTTTACCGGCTATCCGGCCGGCACGATCGTCGTCGATCCGCGCAACCACTTCCTCTATCTTGTCGAGCGGCCGGGACGCGCGCGCCGCTATGGCGTCGGCGTCGGCCGGGCCGGCCTTGCCTTCCGGGGCGACGCGGTCATCCGCCGCAAGGCCGAATGGCCGAGCTGGCGGCCGACCGACAACATGATCCGCCGCAATCCTGCCCGATATGCCAAATATGCGAACGGCGTGCCCGGAGGGCCGGGCAACCCGCTCGGCTCGCGGGCTCTTTATCTATACAAAGGCAATCGCGACACCATGTACCGCATTCACGGCACCACCGAACCCTGGAGCATCGGGCAGTCCGTTTCCAACGGCTGCATCCGGATGATCAACGCCCATGTCGAGGACCTTTACGAACGGGTCCCGCTGGGAACGCGCGTGGTGGTGCTGGGATGACACGGACATCGTTGACACGACGCCGGTTTGCCGCAGGTGCGGCGAGCCTGGCCGGGCTCGGCCTTGCGGGCTGCACGACGGCAGGCCCGTCGCGCCGCGCCGCCGACATCGCCACCCAACCGCCGGCGCCCTCGCGGCCGTCCCCGACGGTCGTCGCCGCCTACGGCCCGATGCCAGGCGAGCGTTTTCCTCTGCCGGCGATCGACATCTCCAAGGTGCCGCCGCAATTCTGGCGCCAGCAGGTCGCCTATCCGACACCCGAGCCGCCGGGCACGCTGGTCGTCGACACGGCCAACTTCTTTTTGTACCTGGTGCAGGAAGCCGGCCAGGCGATGCGTTACGGCGTCGGGCTCGGGCGCGCCGGGTTTGAATGGTCGGGCCGCGGACGCGTCGCCTACAAGCGTCAATGGCCCACCTGGACGCCGCCGGACGAGATGATCGCGCGCCAGCCGGAACTCGAGCGCTGGAGCGTCCGCAATGGCGGCATGCCGCCGGGCCTCGACAACCCGCTGGGCGCCCGCGCGCTCTACATCTTCGACGATGGCGTCGATACGCTCTACCGGGTGCACGGATCGCCGGAATACTGGACGATCGGCAAGGCGGTGTCGTCGGGCTGCGTCCGGATGATGCAGCAGGATGTGATCGACCTGTACAACCGGGTGCCGACACCTGCGCCGATCGTGGTCGTCTGATCGCCGCGAAGGCAGAGACCTTGCACCGGCAGCCGCGGCCGGGTCGTCACACCGAACGCGGCTTGCCGCCCGGGGAACGGCGCGGCGGGCCAAGACCCACTTGATCTTGGTCCGGCGCGCCGCTAAAGCGCTCGTCGGCGGACGGAACCGGTGATGCGCCGCGTCCCGTCCGCCCCGGCGCCGCTGTAGCTCAGTTGGTAGAGCACGTCATTCGTAATTAGCGGGTCCGCTAGAGAATGACGTTCGAAGCCAGCGGGTTGGCGGGGACATGAGGAATATAGTAGGGCGATAGTAGGTCGCCCTGCGTTTGGCAGGCCGCTTTAGCTCAGCTGGTAGAGCACATCATTCGTAATGATGGGGTCAGGTGTTCGAGTCACCTAAGCGGCACCAGCCAACTCTCTGATTTTCAACCTGAAATCCGAGCAGGAGGCGATTTCACGCCTGCTGATTTTCTGCCCTACTAGACCCTACTAATTCGGTATGGCGTCGAGCGCGGCAAGAAGATGGTCAAAGACCGCTGTTGGATTCTCGTCCATCGCCTTCGCTAACGCCACGAACTCGACAACATCCAAACGCCGCTCCCCGCCTTCGACTTTGGCGATATAGGATTGCGGTTTTCCGAGCCTGTCAGCCACGTCCTGTTGCGTCATGCCGCTTCGCTTTCGCGTATCAATCAGGGTGCGGAGCAGGGCTGTATATTCAGGCGTATGCAGGCTTTTGGTCATGGCTTCCAGTTCCGGAAGCCGGATCAATAATCCCAGTTTCGGATTATCCCATTTTGGGATATAGTGGTTCTGCTGAACGGGAGCAGGCCACCTTGGAAAGCTACAATTTCTGGCAGGACTTGTTCGACACCTATCAGTCGCTGTCGGACTGGATGAAGACGCTGTGGCTGATCGTGCCTCCGGCCTTCGCGCTGGGGGCGCTTTGGATAGGTCTCGATTACCGGCTCAAGAGCCGGTCTGCAGCGCCGACTGGGGACGGAACGCTCGCCTATACGGTATTCGCCGACCAGACCGGCATCTGGCGAATCCATGCACATCAGGGCGCGGAGGCGGTCGCCGATGAGCGGCCCGAGGCAACCGTGCTGCCCCTGCCGGGCATACACCCCCACACCCTGCCCAAAAAGCCCTCCTCGGACATCTGAGGCGGCTCTGAGGGCACACTAAAAGCCCGGCAAGCGCCATGCCTGCCGGGCTTTGTGGTTTTGAGGGGTTAGGCGGGTTTGCAGCGGTAGCGCGCGGTTGGCGCAAACCCGTAATACCCTGTCAAACCCGGTTATGCTTTCCGGTTCCCGCCATCCTCAGAACGGCGATGGCTCGATGTCCCTTCCGGCCCGCGCTGAGGCGGTGACATCTCGGACACGATAGGTCTTCACGCCCGAGCCATCGGATTCGGACAGCAGCACCAGACCGCCGACAATGCGGTCAACATGTTTGGCCAGAAACCGCCCGACGCTGCGCGCGTTGAAGTGCTGATAACGGGTGGTCGCGATCAGCTCCGCGACAAGGTCCTGTGCCGGTCCCTTGCCCTGCTTGTCCGCCATCGTCGCCAGTTCTGCGAGGGTCACGGGGCGATCCTGCAAGGCTGACCGCCAGAGGCGAAGCAGATCGAGCAGCACCGCCTTCGCCGGGTCGTCGGCAAGAATGCGCTCACGGGTATCAGCGGGATCGTCTTGCCCGAGCCACAGAAGGGCTTCGCGCACAAGGTTCCAGGCTTCGAACGAACCGATTGTGTCGCGTGGCATCGGTCGTCCTGCCTCGATATAGGCGCGCAACACGGTCAGCCCTGCCATGACCAGTTCGGGGCGGTTGGCGCGCGCCTCGACACGGGGATCAAAGCTGAACTGGCGCTGGTCCGGTCGTTCCATGCCGGGATCCATCCGGCAGATCAGCGCGCGCCGCGTGACGTCGCCGGAGAGGGTCAGATTGTTCCCGGTCGCCATGACGAGGCAGCGTGTGGGCAGCGTCCGCATTTCGGATTTGCCAAGAATGCGCGGGCGCACCCGTTCTTGCGTCAGCATGGAGCACAGGAAGTCGCCCTGAATGGGCCGGTCGCAATTGTCGATGATGATGACCTGATCGCCTGCCATGAGTACCGAGGACAGCCGCTTTTGATCCTCTTCTCCATTATAGCCCTGCGACAGCATCGCCGGCTTGTGCCCCGTGGCGATCACACCGATTGTCTCGGCGAGCAGCGATTTGCCCGTTCCCGCAGTCGGCGCATCGATGGCGAACAGCGGGGCGGCCGGAAACATCGGTCTGACCAGCGCCGTCAGCACTGCGACGAGCGTTACGCTTCTGTCCGCCTCGCTGGCAAAGCAGAAATCGCGAAACGGCTTGGCGAGAATGGCGATGGCCTTTTCCGCGTCGGCCCTGGTCGGTGCTTCAGGGACCGCCGGAAATACCACATTCCCCGGATCGTAGAGCAGAGCGGTAGCCCGGTCGTATCCCGGCTCCTGCAGCACCGTGCCGTCCGCCCGGAGCGTCGGGCTCTGGATCACGCCCTGAAGGAACGGAACCCGCCAATCGCCTACACGGGCCAGATAGGCCACAGGCGCTTGTGCGGGCGGATCAACGCGCCGGACCGTGTCGTCTTTCTCCTTGAGCCATTTCGATGTGAGCGCGAGTTGCTCGCGGAGCCATGCCGCCACAACCGGTTGCAGGATAAGAGCGCCGCTGTCGCGGCCCACGCCATCTTCCTGGGCGCTGACGGTCAGCCGAACAGGACGAACAAGGCTGTCATAGCGCTGGTAGATCGGCACGCCCGCAGCAAGCAGAGCCGTTTCCGCCGCGTCGACCGCTTGCGGCAGGAAGCCGGGACGGACGAGGATCGCAGCGCCCTCCTCGCCCGGTCCGTCGCCGGAGACGCCAAGCCATCCCCGGAGGGTGTCGGCCATCGGCTCGATACCGAGATGCTCGCAGAGCGCCGGTATGCCCCACACGTCCTCGCCCGCATCGAAGCGTTCACGCGCCGCAGCGGCCTTGCCGCTGCGCTTGGCCGCTTCCTCGTCGCCAGCCAGCGTTGCGACATGCTCGACCCAGCGGTCAACGTCATCGTCACCCCAACCTGCACGCACGAGAACGCCAGTCAGGGCGAGACAGATATTGTCGCGGTTGCCCCGTGTCGCCGGATACTTGGACAGCACCACAGCGAGGGCAGCCGTTACCCCCGCCCGCCGCGATATATCCTCGGGGTCTGCGTCAGGTACGCCGCGCGGGTCATCGTGCCAGCGCACAGTTTCGCCGTTCGGGTGCACCGAGGGCGGAACCATGGTCTGCAATCCATCGCCGCGAAGCTCCAGCACCACAGACCGCTCCGCCTCGAACAGGTGGGCAGCGCTGGACGGGATCTTAAATTGCCGGTTCTTCGGCAGCTTGCACCGGGCGAGGCGATGGCTCCGGGGGGATGTCGCCCGACCGAAGCTGGGCAAATCCGGCAAGACCGCGTCCGCGATCCGGGCCGCTTCCGGCCAGTCGAAGTCGAGATCGACCAGCCCGCCCGACCTGTCGCCCAGCGCAATGCCCACATTATTGGTCGCGCCGAACTTGCGTGACAGTTCTTCGTCGGACAGGCGGGGCAGATCGCCCCACCTGCCCTTCGGCGCTTTCTTGCGCTCGGGGAGCACGAGCGGCTCCCAGCCGAGCCGGTTATAAAAGACCGCCGCGCCGGAGGGCGAGGCGAACTGCTGTTCCGCGGTGAGGCTGAAATCAGTCATGGCTACCAGCCTCCGGATCACAGACATTCCGCTCGACGTAGAGCAAAATGTCCGACCAGCGGTAGCGGATTGCGCCGCCCTTTTCCGAGGTCCCGAAGCGGATGTATTTGGGTCCCCAGCCGTAAACCCGTCCCTTGCACAGCCACGACTCGCTCATGGTGGTGAGGGTCGCGACCTGACCGGTCGTCAGGAGCCGGTCGGGGTGGCGGGGTTGCGCCTGGATTGCGGGAGTGAACGCGCCATCGGCACGGGCGCGAGACATAGTTGCGGTTTGCATAGCTGAAGCTTTCGAGGTCGAGCGTGCGAGCACGCATTGGTTTGAGCCAATGCCTGAAATCTCGGCGATCTTTCTCGACCTCGGTCGGGAGTTTCACCCGCAAACGGGGGCCATACTATAGGTCACCCACCGCAACCGGACGCATCCGGCAGATGCTTGTCAGGGCATCTACATTCATCATGACAGATAAGTTCGGGCGTCTCAATCTGAAGGAGCGTTCCGCGAAAGCCAGTCCAACGATTGGCTCTTAAGCGCTTGATCTCTGTGCGCGATGTGCCGCCTCGATCAGTAGCGCGTAGAAACACCCCATTCCTCTAGTTCCGCCAATATGCGCCCCACGGCTTCTTCTTCCAGCGCTGCGGTGATGGGGTCAGGCTCCATCGGGCGCGTCTGGGCGGACAGGCGGTAGCGCTGAGAGAGAAACCGCGCAACGGCGCGAAGCTCTGCAGGTGTGGAGCAGCCCACGACCTTACGCGCCGCCGCTTCGGCCAGTTGCGCAATCGGACGGGCTGAGGCCGCAGTAGCCGTTCGGCTGGATGGTATCGCCGCAAGTTCGGCCTCGCAGATGTCCCGCTGCCGCTCCCGAACCATGTAGCGGACCGCCTGTTTAATCTGCCGCTCGCGTTCCGTGACCGGCCCGACAAGCGCTCTCATGGCCGTGCCCAGCCGTTCCTGCTGACGGCCTTCGGTCTCGGGCGTCGTGTGCGCTTCGATGATCGCCAGAAGAACGCGTTCCAGCACGCTTGATCCATCCCCGAACGGCGCGAGAAAAGTGGAGTCACTGCCTGACATTGGCCAGCTCCAGTATCCGGGCCGCGACCTGTTCCACCGGCCCGCGCAAGCGCTCGGCGTTCACGACGATATAGCCGCCCGTTACGTCGCCATTGGCGCGGTGGTTCAGCAGGCGCTTGAGCGCGTAATAGGGAACGTCGAGGCTTTCGGCGATGGTGATGAAGGTGCGCCGCAGATCGTGAAGCGTGAAGGTCACGCCCGATCCGGCGCTGACGCGGAGCAGGAATTTCTTAGTCTCCTTCAAATGCCCGTCCCGCCCTGGACCGGGAAACACGTAGGGCGTCTCGCCTGCCTGCTTCTTTCGCTCGGTCAGCAGGTCCACAAGGAAGGACGACAAGGGCAGGTGCAGCGGGTCGCCATTCTTCGTCCTGGGCAGATGCAGCGTCCGCGCGACGAGGTCCACATTCTCCCAGCGCAACGCCATCAGTTCGCCCCGGCGCATGCCGGTGAACAGCGCCATGAGCAGAAAGTCGCGAGAATAATCCGGCTCGGCCATGACCGCCTTCCACCATTGGGGCAGGTCCTGAGCCGTCACCAGCGTCTGCCGCCGCTGCTCGCGGTGCCATGCCCGCGCCTGCGTCAGGATGGTGACCGGATTGGGCGGAAACTCATCATGCGTCGCGGCGGTGAAATTATAGACCGACCGAAGATGCCGCATGACGTTGTTCGCCGTGGTCTTGCCGATTTCCGCCGACAGGTCCTGATGGCGCTTGAGCACCATTTGCCGGGTGATCTCATTGACCGGCTTCCTGCGCCACGCCTTGAGATAGATACGGGATGAGCGCGAATAGTTCAGCACCGTATGCGGTGACAGATGCGGGCGCGCGGCGAAGAAGGCGTCAAAGGCATCGGCCAGCGTAACGCGGGACGTGACGGCCTGTTTCTTCTCGGCGTTGGGATTGCGCCCCTCGGCCATCTCGCCCAGCAGGCTGAGCGCCTTCTTGCGGGCGATGTCGGCGGCGAACAGATCGGCCCGTCCGATTGTCACCCGACAGGAGCGCCGGTCCACCTGCCCCTCGGCGAAATAGACCTTGGATTGCCGCCCGACCCGAAGGCCGAAGCCCGGCAAAAGCGTGTCGCGATAAAAGGTTTGTCCGCTCTGGGTGAAGGGCAGTGCGTCAACGGACTGACGCGTCAGACGTAGACTTGGCATGGTGAGACCTCCTTCCGGCCTCACCTCGAACTAACGTCACTAACGTGAAATTACTAGTGATGTCAGATACTTATGACACAAAAAGGCATCCAGTCCATGACCCGGACGCTGCATCCAACACGCGCGCATGCGCGAGGGGGCGAACATGGGGATCGGCAGTGTCAGGATAGCCAAGGCCGTCAGTCGTCCACCCATTTCTCGCAAACGACGTTCGCCTGTTCCATCACAAGGTCAATCGCCAATTGCTGAAGGTCAGGCGGGTAGCCGTACTGTCTCAGTAAACGGCGCACCTCAACGCGAAGTTTGGCGCGCACATTGTCCTTCACCGCCCAGTCGACCGTCACGAGCGGTTTCATCCTGCGCACGAGCTCTTGGGCAAGCTCCCGCAATCCCTTGCTGCCAAGCACATCGATAGCCGACCGGTTTTCGGCCAGCGCGTCATAGAACGCCACCTCGTCAGGATCGAGGCCCAAGTCCTCGCCACGCCCCAAGGATGCTTGCATCTCCTTCGCGAGATCAATCAGCTCCTGGATGACTTGGACGCTGTCGATGGCGCGGTTGTGATAGCGAGCGATTGCTTCTTCGAGACGCTCGGAAAAGCGGCGCGCCTCCACCACGTTCTGCTTCTCTCTTGACCGGATTTCCCCGTTCACGAGTCGGCGCAAAGCCTCGATGGCGAGGTTCTTCTGCTCCATGGAGCGAACCTCTTCGAGGAACTCGTCAGAGAGGACAGCAATATCCGGCTGCTGGAAACCGGCTTCCTTGAAGACATCCAAAAGGCCATCGGCAACCACCGCCTTGGACAAGAGTTGCGATAACTCGAACTCGATCTCCTGCCGGTCCCGTCGCCGTCCGCCCGTGTATTTTACGAGATTGGCGCGCACAGCGAGAAGGAACGCCACGTCCTCACGCAATCGATCTGCTTCCGCCGTACCAGCGGCCAATGCAAACGCGCTGGCCAAGGCTGTCGCCAGATCGAGATAGCGCTTGCGTCCGCCCTCCTGTGAGAGGATCGCTTCAACGGTCGTCTTGAGAATCGTAAGGCGGCGCGGAGGATCGGCGTTGAAGAACTCGCGCCAGTTCACGCCCTCCAGCAGGTCGCAGACCGCTTCATGTTGTGTCAGCAGGTGCTGGACCGCGAGGTCCTGATCCTTGGCCGTCTGGTCGCGGTCGGTCTGGCTATAGGCGGCGAGCGCTTGTTGAAGCTCGACGCCCAGCCCCATGTAATCCACCACGAGACCGCCCGGCTTTGCTCCGAAGACGCGATTGACGCGTGCGATGGCCTGCATGAGGCCATGGCCGCGCATGGGCTTGTCCACATAGAGCGTGTGCAAGCACGGCGCGTCGAAGCCTGTCAGCCACATGTCGCGAACGATCACCAGCTTGAAAGGATCGGCAGGATCCTTGAAGCGATCAGCCAGCTTCTTGTTCTCACTTTTCTTGCGGACATGAGGCCGGAACTCTTCCGGGTCGTCCGCGCGGCCCGTCATGACGATGTTGAGCGCGCCGTCCTTTGCCCAGTCCGGGCGAAGACGGACAATCTCGTCATAGAGGTCAACCGCGATGCGTCGGCTCATGGCGACGACCATGCCCTTGCCGCCACCCATCGCGTCGAGCCGATGTTCGAAGTGTTCCACAAGGTCAGCGGCGATGAGCTTGACGCGTTCCGGCGCCCCTGCGATGGCTTCAAGGCGCGACCACCGCGATTTGTGCTTCTCCCGCTCGCTCGCCTCCTCGCCTTCGAGCAGATCGTCGGACCCTTCGTCCAGAACCGCCCGCGCATCGGAATCGAGGTGAAGCTGCGCCAGCCGGGCCGTGTAGTAGATCGGTACCGTCGCGCCGTCCTCGACCGATTGGGCGATGTCGTAGGTGTCGATGACATCACCGAAGACATTGTAGGTGTCCCGCCCGACCAGCTCGATAGGCGTTCCAGTGAAGCCTATGAAGGTGGCGTTGGGCAGCAGGTCGCGGAGATGGACCGCGAGGCCATAGCGCGTCTTGCCGGTCTTCTTGTCGATGCGGGCGTTCAGCCCGTATTGGGTGCGGTGCGCCTCGTCGGCGATGACGATGACATTGTCGCGGTCGCTGATGGCGTCGTTGCGCCCGTCGCCTTCGGGCGCGAATTTCTGCATCGTCGTGAAGATGACGCCACCCGACCCGCGCCGCAGCTTGTCGCGCAGATCGTCCCGGTCCTCGGCGTTTTCCGGGGTGACGCGGAACAGGTCCGGATGGTCGGTGAACGTGCCGAAGAGCTGATCGTCGAGATCGTTGCGGTCGGTGACGATGATCACCGTGGGGTTTTTAAGCTTGGCGCTGCGTTCCAGCTTTGAGACATAGAACGCCATGGTCAGGCTCTTGCCCGAGCCTTGCGTATGCCAGACCACGCCCGCTTTGCGGGAGCCTGCGGACGCTGCGCCCTCGGTGGCGCGGACCGCCTTGTTGACGGCGTGAAACTGGTGATACCCGGCCAGCTTCTTGCCGCGCGCCGCGCCGTCCTGAATTTCATAGGCGCCGAAATTCACGACCAGATCGAGGAAGCGATCTGGGTGAAACACGCCCTTGATGATCGTTTCCAGCTCCGCTTCGCCCTTGCCCGCAATCTCCCGCCCGTCCACCGTGCGCCATGGGGCGAAGCGGTCAAAACCTGCTGTCAGCGAGCCGATGCGCGCTTCCATCCCGTCGGAGATAACGATGGCGCCGTTATAGCGGAAGAAGGTCGGGATGCTCGCCTTGTAGGTTCCAATCTGGTTGAAGGCGCGCCGCACCGTTGCGTCGGCGTTCACCGCGTCCTTCAGTTCCATGATGGCGAGCGGCAGGCCGTTGACGAAACAGGCGATGTCGAGCCGGCGATGCTCCTTGCCCTCCACGACGGTGAACTGGTTCGCGGCAAGATAATCATTGGCGAAAGGATCGTCGAAATCAAACAGCCGCACCTTGCGGGTGATGACACCGTGTTCGGGATCGCGGGTCTCGACATCGACCCCGTCGCGCATCAGCCGCATCATCCGCCGGTTCTGGTCCAAGAGGTCCTGGCTCTCCACATCCTGCACCTTGCGCAGCGCGGCGGCGATGCCGTCCGAGCCGATGGCGGGGTTCAGGCGGAATAGCGCATCCTCAAGCCGCGATAGGAGAATCACATCGCCATAGGAGCCGCGCGGCGCGCCGGGACCGTCCGGGGCCAGATAGCTGCCGTCCAGCGTCCGCCAGCCGATGGCCTCGAACCACGCCATGGCCGCGCTTTCGACAGCCGCTTCGCGAAAGCCGAGAGGGGGTGAACTGGCGGACTGGACATACTCCATCAATCTGTTTCCGCTTCTGCTTGCACGGGTTGGGCCGACTTCCAACCGGCCAGCTCTGACTTGTAAGCTTCGGGGTCGAGCAAGAACAGGACTTCACTTGCATTGTAGCGATAAGTAGCGATCTCCACCGGCCACTCATCGTCGAATGAAGTGTTGAAGTCAGGCTCATCATCGTACCGCACGGGTGCGCGGTCAGTCCTCAAAAGCTCTTCGCGGTGGCATTCGAACAAGAAGGCCGAAAGTGCATCGACAGCCACGGCCAGAAGGGCGGCATGGCGCTGCTCTGCACCGGTCCAGGCCGATGCTCCGCCATGGCGGAGCCCCGGAATATTGGACAATTGGGAGAGCGCGCGCACAGCGCCGTTGAGGCTTCCTGCAAGCGCCGTAAGGTGTTGTTCGATAGCCGTCTGCTCCGGGTGTCCCTCAAAACCCAGAACAATGCGGTCAATCAGTTTCTTCGCACGTTGCGGCAGATCGTCGGCGCGTCCGCTAGCTTGGGCGACGGCTCCATCGCGCTCAAGCTCGATGGTGAGACAGCAGGTTTCGAGGAAGGATCGCGCTAACCCGAGACAGATATGGGGGTTGGTTTCGACATTGGCCTCGATGGCTTCAAGCTCTCGGCGGAAGCCATCACCGGTATCTGGGAACCGTTCAATCACCGCCCGCATCTGCTGCATGACAAACGGCATGGCGCGTCACGCTCCCGCTTCGCCGGCGAGCTTCTCCGCATCCCTGATGCGAATCTCGCCGGACATCAGTTTGGGGAGGAGAAGGTCGCGAAGTGCGGCGAGATTTCGGCTTTCCTCTAGCGCAACGCGGAAACGTTCAAATATTAGCAAAACAATTTGGTCAAATGCCGTCAGTAATTCTGGCAAAGGTTCGGGCAAAAACAACCTTTGCATGTCCCCTTTTGTCACATGTCCTAAGCCAGTTGTTTGCTTGTTCGCTGCAATTCGCGTGAATTCCGGTTTCAGAAAACGTAGGGCTGTGTGGAGGTACGCTTTGCTGCGGCACCCGTTTTCTCTGACAGCGAAAATGTGTTGGTTTAGCCAAGCGGAACCGCCCACCCATACAAAGGCGTCGATAGATGTCTCCGGGTTGCCGGACCATGAGAAAAGAAGCTCGCCATTATCGATGCGATAGCGATCTCCAAGCTGGGTGTTCGTCCGTTTTGTTTGTCCGGTAACGCCTGCCTTAAGCTCTGCTATTTTGACGACAGGGAGCGCATCGGACTCATCGCTGAAGTGCATATTCTTGTATGCGGCGCCATTGTCCCAGTTCGCCAAATCCAACAGGGGGGCGGTATCCCACCCCTCCGGCAGGCCATTGTCGCCGAACCGGTCTGGGAAGAGGGCAGCGAGGTCGGGGGCGAGGCCGGTGTCGCGGCCTTCGGCCTTGGCGTGGACAGGGTCGAAATCGACGAACCAGCTCTTGAAGATCGCCCGCGCGAGTTCCTCCAGTGTCTCATTCATCCGCCGGTTCAACTCGATCTTGTCATCGAGCGCGCCGAGAATCGTTCCAATAGCCGTTTGCTCGGCAATGTCCGGGCAGGGGAAAAGAAACTCGGGCATCTCGGTCAGAAGGAGCCGATCAACCGTAGCGCCATGGACAGTCTGTCGCCGCAGAAACTCTTGGTATTGCGGCGACAAGTAGGCGTAGAGGAAAAATCTTGGATCAACACGCTTCTTATCGAGCCGAATAAGCCCCATACGTCTCCCAAGACAGCAGCGTAGGTCTTTTGGGATTAGTGCAGCTTCACCTATTCGCGTTTCATAGGAAAATACGAAGTCATCCGGTTGCGGGGTTACCCTCTTCGTCCACTTTGCGAAATCTTCTTCGGTAACGTGGCGCGTCGTTGAAAGATCAATCCGTCCGTCAACCAAAGAGCCGATGCCAAGAAATAGCGGACCTTCTTCAACGGTTTTCGGCGTCGCATGAGGGCCATCAAAGACGGCCCCGAGATCTCGGATGCGGCATTGCGGCCAATCAACCATTGACTTTGACCATTGTCAGCCCAGCCGCGATCTTCACATCCAGCTTGGCGGCCTCTTCTTGCTGCGCCTCCAGTTTCGCCGTCAGCGCAGCGAACCGTTCTGCGAAGGGCGTGTCGTCCTCCTCCACCTTGGCGGCTCCGACGAAGCGGCCTGGAGTCAGCACAAAACCCTGCGCCTCAATCTCCTCATTTTTCACCGCCTTGCAGAAGCCGGGCACATCTTCGTAATCATCGCGGCCTTCGCGCCATGCGTGATAGGCCTCGACAATCCGGCCGATATCGCTGTCTTCGCCTTCGCCCGCATCGTCCGGGCTCGTGAGCACCTTCAGGGTGCGCGTCTCCATGTGCCCCAGCGCGCGGGCGTCGATGAACAGGGTTTCCCCGCGCCGGTCCCGCAGGCGCTTGTCTTTCAGGATGCCGTTCGACTTGTCGCGGGCGAGGAACCACAGGCAGACCGGAATCTGCGTGGTGTAGAACAACTGCCCCGGCAGGGAGACGATGCAATCGACGATGTCACGGCGGATCATCTCAGCGCGGATTTCGCCTTCGCCGGACTGGTTCGACGAGAGCGAGCCGTTGGCCAGCACGAAGCCCGCAAGCCCGTGCGGCGCGAGATGGTGCACCATGTGCTGCATCCACGCGAAGTTGGCATTGGACGCGGGCGGCACGCCGAACTTCCAGCGCACATCGGACTTGCGGCGCTCGCCGCCCCAGTCCGAGACGTTGAACGGCGGGTTGGCGAGGATGAAGTCGGCCTTCAGGTCCTTGTGCAGATCGTCGTGAAAACTATCCGCCGCGCGCGGGCCGAGATTGGCCGTGATGCCGCGGATGGCGAGGTTCATCCGGGCAAGCCGCCATGTCTGGGGGTTGGATTCCTGGCCGTAGACGGAGAGGTCGTCGCGCCCGCCGCCATGGGCTTCGACGAATTTCTCGGATTGAACGAACATGCCGCCCGACCCGCAGCACGGATCATAGACGCGGCCCTTATAGGGCTCGATCATCCGCACCAGAAGTTCGACCACGCAGGACGGGGTGTAGAACTGGCCGCCCTTCTTGCCCTCGGCGGCGGCGAACTGGCCGATGAAGTATTCATAGACTCGCCCGAGGATATCGTTGCCCTGATGATGTTCCTGTTCGGCGATCATCTCGACACTGCCGACAAGGTTGATCACCTCGCCAAGCAGGCGCTTGTCAAGATCTGCGCGGGCATAGGTCTTTGGCAGGACGCCTTCGAGGGCGGGGTTTTCTGCCTCGATGGCTCGCATGGCGTCGTCCACCACCTGCCCGATCTCGGGCGTCGGCGCCTTGGCTTGAATATCCGCCCAGCGCGCGCCCTTCGGAACCCAGAAGACGTTCTCGGAGACATACTCGTCGCGGTCCTCGGGGTCGGTGTAGTCGGTGTCTTTGCGCGCTTCGAGGTCGGCGTATTTGGCGTTGAACTTGTCGGAGATGAATTTCAGGAAAATCAGGCCGAGAACGACATTCTTGTATTCCGCCGCGTCCATATTGGAGCGCAACTTGTCCGCCATCGCCCAAAGCTTGGCCTCGAAGCCAAGAGAAGTGGATGTCTTCTGGGTAGCTGTTGTCTTGTCTTTTTTTGACTTGCCCCGTGGCATCTCGTCTCCCCAAATCACTTGACGGGCTTTGGGACAAAGAATCACGTAGGAGTCAGCAAAGCAATGCCGAAGACGCAGGCTCAGCGCCGCTGAAGCCAGATGGGAGAGGAAAAATGTCCGAGGACCAAGAACCGATCGTCCGCGCGCCGCTTTTCCCCCTATACGGGCAGGTCAAGCGTTGCCTGCACGCATGGGATGGCGAAGCTGTGCGGGCCGTTCGTGACATGATCACCGCCATTCACGACCAGACCGGCACGCCACAGAACCCGGTCGACTGGTCAGACCCGGATACCTGGATCGCGGAGCGTCTGTCCGGCGAACATGCGCGGCTTGCAACCAAGGTGTGGATAGATAGCGGCAAGACGGTCAATCCCCGGCACGTCTATGGCTGTTACCTCTTCATCAACCGGCTGAACCTTCTTGGCCAGTCCGCGAACCGATATGTACTTGGCGACAGAGGCGAGCGGTTTCTTGCCGATGACCCGGCGCTGCTTCAGGAGCTCGACGCCGGCGAAGGCATCCCCAAGATCCTGTCGCTGGTCGCGGAAACGCCGCAGGCCAAACGCTCGGACCTGATCGATGACTGGGGCGCCTATTTGCTGGCGGTCTCGAAGTTCTCAACTCAAAAAGTATTCGGCGACACGCTTCGCCGCCGCCTTCTGAATCTGGTGGAACGCGGTCTCGTGGAGCGGGATGGAAACCGCTACAGCATTACAGATAGCGGACTTTCTTATCTCAAGTCGTTTCCCGAAAGCGCGGCTGACCGGAAGCCCTCGTCCCAGCGCACCGATGTCGCCCTTGCGGTTCGCGCCTTCAATGAGGCTCAGATCGAGGCTTTGCGCCGCCGACTGATGGGATTGGAGCCCTACGCCTTCGAGCACTTCGTCAAAGAGCTCTTGGAGGCGATGGACTATGAGAATGTCGAGGTGACGCGGCAGTCCGGCGACAAGGGAATCGACGTGGTGGCCAATTATCAGTTCGGCATCACCGAGATCACGGAAGTCGTTCAGGTGAAGCGCACGGAATCGACCATCGGCCGCCGGGTCATCGATGAGTTGCGCGGTGCGCTTCCCTATCACCGCGCCATTCGCGGCACCATCATCACGCTGGGACCGTTCGCGCGCGGCGTGGAAGAGTCTGCGCTGTTTCCGGGCGCCGCGCCAATCACCCTGATAGACGGCGACAGGCTTCTGGAGCTTGTGGTGAAACATCAGATTGGCGTTCGGCGGAAACCTGTCGATCTTCTGGAAGTCGATGAAGCGTTCTTCGCGGATCGATCTGTCGTTGTCGAAGCCGAAGGGGCAGATGAAAACTAGCCTTTCGGTCAAGCACGATTGCGCGACATCCCGACATCCACCCGTTCCGCTCCCCGCCCCGAACCGTGAGCGCCGTTGATGGGGGGAGGTCCGGGGGGCAGGGGTGCAGATCGCCGATTAGTAGGGCAGATCGGGATTAGCAGTTTTCTAGTAGGGCAGCGGGGTGAACCGGGTGGCAACCGGATGACACCCTGTGCTACCCTTCAGCTTCCGAAAGTGGAGTCAGCCCAACGGGTTGTCCAACACGGTCCAACAGAATAGTAGGGCATATAACTCTCTGAAATCATTACGAAATACAATTCGTAATGATGGGGTCGTAGGTTCGAGTCCTATCAGCGGCACCATTCTTGTTGGCCAGGCAGCGCCGTCAAAGGCCCGGCAGGATGGCCCTCAAAAAACCGGCCAGATCGTCGGTGACGTGGTCGACCTGATCGTCGACATCGTCCCGCTCCCAGATCTCGGAGAAAGCCGCCTCGAAATTGCGCGGAACGATCAGCACGGTCTTCATGCCCAATTGCTTGGGAACCGTCAGGTTGCGCGCCAGATCCTCGAACATGGCGGCGCGTGTGCAATCAACACGGTGGAGCGCGCGGAACTTGTCATAGGTCGCGCCGGCCGGCTTGGGCACCAGATCGGCGGCGACGATGTCGAAGATCTCGTCGAAATGGTCGAGAATGCCAAGTTGGCGCGCGGCGCGCTCGGCATGGCCCTTGTCGCCATTGGTGAAGATGAACTTTCGCCCCGGCAGCGCGCGGATGGCATCGCCAAGCGCCGGATCGGGATCGAGCCACGAATAGTCGATATCGTGGACCTTCTCGAGAAAATCGTCCGGGTCGACATCATGGCGCTGCATGAGGCCGGCCAGCGTCGTGCCATACTGTTTGTAATAGTCCTTCTGGACCTTGCGCGCCTCGTCGCGCGGCACCTGCAACAACTCCGACACATAGCCGGTCATCGCCACATCGATCTGCGAAAACAGGTTGGAATGGTGCGGGTAGAGCGTGTTGTCGAGATCGAAAACCCATTCACGGACATGGGCGAAATCGGAGGGTTTCGGAGCATGGACGTTCATGGCCGTGTTATGGCACAGCCGGTCACGGCCCGAAACAAAAACCGGCGCGGCAGCGCTCGCGGGGACCCATGGAACTCTGGATACCGATCACGATCGCCGCAGCCTTCGTGCAGAACCTTCGCTCGGGGCTGCAGCGCCATCTGCGCATGCAGATGGGCACGACGGGGGCGACCTTCGTGCGTTTCGGCTTCGGCCTGCCGGTCGCGTTCGCGCTACTCGCCCTCGCCCTGTGGCTGACCGCAAGCGCGCTTCCGGAGACGAAACCCGCCTTCTGGCTCTGGGTCACGGTCGGGGCGTTCGCGCAGATCTTCGCGCAGGCGCTGCTCGTCATCATGTTCACCCGGCGCAGTTTCGCCGTCGGCTCGGCCTATTCGAGGACCGAGCCGGTGCAGGCGGTCATCTTCGGGCTCGTCCTTCTCGGTGAACGCGCGCCGGCGTCGGTTCTGATCGCAGTGGCCATTTCGGTCGGCGGCGTGATCGCGCTGACCTTTGCGCGGCAGCCCGTCGGCGAGATGGCGCGCAGCCGGTCGCCGCTGGCGCTTCTGGCCTCGCCGACGGCCCTGATCGGCCTCGCCTCGGGCACGTTCTTCGGACTTGCGGCGGTTGCCTTTCGCGCCGCCTCGCTCAGTCTTGCCGGTCCGAACTTTCTGGTGCAGGCGGGGCTGACGCTGTGCGTGGCGATCACCATCCAGACCGCCGTCATCCTTGTCTGGATGCTCGTCCGCGACCGGGCGGAACTGCGCCGCATCGCCGACGCCTGGCGGGTCGGTACGCTGGCGGGACTGGCCGGCGCACTGGCCTCGTTCGGCTGGTTTTCGGCGATGACGCTGCAGCAGGCGGGCGCAGTCAAGGCGCTCGCGCAGATCGAAATGCTGTTTGCCTATGCAACGACGGTTCTGATCTTCCGCGAACCGGTGAACCGGGCGGAAATCGCCGGCTGCGCGCTGGTCGCCGCCGGCGTGATCGTGCTCGTTCTGGCCTAGGCGGCCGCCTTGCGTGCCGGCAGAGCCGCCGGATCGAGCGGCGCGTCATCCTTGTAACGCCTGACGATGGCGGCAAGGTCGCTTTCGGCCATCTGGCGGTTGAGCGCCTCGAACGATGGCAGGACGAAATAGGCGCGCTGGAAGGCATCGATCTCGTAGCCGGTGCGCATGATCGTCTCGATGTCCATCGGCACGCGGTTGGCCTTGCCGCTTTCGGCGGCGAACTGCAGCTCGGAAAAGGACGACATCAGGCCGGCGCCGAACACTTTCAGATCCTGACCCGGCTCGCGGATCAGACCGAACTCTGCGGTGTACCAATAAAGCCGCGTGACCATGCGGTCGCCGCCCAGCGGGATCAGCTCCAGCGCCTTTTCGCCATAACGCTGCATGAAGTCGGCGAAATCGGGCTGGGTCAGGATCGGCACGTGGCCGAAGAAATCGTGAAACATGTCCGGTTCGACGATGTAGTCGAGTTCGTCCATCGACCGCAGCCAGTTGGTCACCGGAAAGCGACGATTGGCGAGATGATCGAAAAAGGGTTCGGCGGGGATGAGGCCCGGCACGGCGACCAGCGTCCAGCCGGTCATTGCCGAAAGCTTCGCGCTGACCGTCTCAAAGTCCGGCACGCGGTCGATGAGGCCGAGCGCGGCGACACCGTCGAGATAGGAATGGTGCGCATGGCGCTCGGTCAGCTTCGTCTGCCGGTCGCACAGCGTGCGCCACACCGCCTGGTCGGCTTCGGAATAGACGCCGTAGTCCTGCGGCACGGTGAAATCGGCGCGGCAGCGGGTATAGTCGCCCCGCATGCCCTGGGCGGCGCATTCGGCGGCATATTGCGATACGGTCACGGACATGGCGGCCTCCTCGAGGGTTTACGCCCTATTCTACCAGCGGCAGCGACGGCGAATTGACTTAATCGACCCGCCCATGCAAGGAATTCGGTGACTTTCTCCCAATTTGAGGGAATTTCGAGATGATTTCACTCGATCCATTCGAGGTGGCGATGCTCGACGTGCTGCAACGCGACGGCCGCCGGACGATCACCGATCTGGCCGCCGATGTCGGCTTGTCGGCGACGCCATGCGCCCGGCGGTTCGACCGGCTGACCGAAAGCGGCGCCATCCGCGCCATCGTCGCGCGACTCGACCGGCGCGCGCTGGGGCTGGAGGTGGAGGTGTTCGTGCAGGTGCGCCTTGGCAGCCATGCGGACGATACCCCTGAACGGTTCATCGCCATGGTCGGGCGGCTCGACGAAGTCGTCGCCTGCTGGTCGCTGACGGGCGATTTCGACTTCATGCTCCAGGTCGTTGTGACCGATGTGGAGGCGCTGAACGATTTCATCGGCGGCACCCTGCTGAAGTTCGATGGCGTGCGCGACGTGCGGACCAACCTGGTCCTGAAGAACCACAAGGGACCGGCCAAGCTGCCGCTGGGGCATTTGACATGAGCGACGGGGAACAAGGCGCGCCGCCGACGCCGGTGCTCATGGTCGGTGGGGCCGCAGATGCGCAGGCCCTGTTCCAGACAATTGCGGCGACACTGCTCGATGCGAGAGACGTCATCGTGCGAACCGCACCTCCGGATGCCATCGCCGAAGCTGCCGGCCTGACTAGCTGGATCGCGGAATCGGTTGGCCGCGACGCCGCAGACCGTGCGATCATCATCGCCCACGGCCGGGAGGCCGACATGGTCATCGCGTGGTTTGCGCCGTCCGTGCCGGACGGTCCGGTGGCGCTGCTGCACCCGCTCGCGCCAACCGACACCATCGCGCCGGACGGGATCGAGGGTCGCGCCGTGCTGATCACCGCCGGAGCGACCGATCCCGAGACGCCACCGGCGGCCATCGGCGCGCTCGCCGATGCGCTGGACACGGCCGGCGCGAAGACCGATGTCTTCTGGAACCGTGGCGGCGCGGAGATCACAGAGGAAGAAACCCAGCGCATCATCGCATGGCTCAATGCGGCACGCGGCGCGCTTGTCGACCCCCGTATGCTGCCCATCACGGTCGAAAAGGATGGGCCCAAGGGCCGCTACTTCATCGAGGCGCCGGGCGGCGTGACGGCGGAGATGACGTTTTCTCAGGCCAGCGACACGCTGATCATCATCGACCATACCGAGGTGCCGGACGCTTTTCGGGGCACTGGAACCGGTGTCCGTCTGGTCGAGACGCTGATCGCGGACGCGCGTGCATCGGGCACGAGGATCATTCCGCTGTGCCCGTTTGCGGCGGCGCAGTTCAAGCGCCATCCGGAGTGGAGCGACGTTCTGGAGACGAAAGTCAGGATGAAGCCGAACAGCAGGCGACCAGATCGCTGACCGTGGCCGGTGTGGCGGCGCCGGCCATCATCATGTCCTCGATCCGGGTAGCGCGATCGCCATAGCCGGCCTCGTCCATCAGGGCGTGGAACTTCGAAGAAATCTCGGCGTCGGAAAGCGGCGCGTCGGCATCGCCCCGCGCGGTCAGCGGCTTTGATGCCAGCACGCGTCCGCCGGTCAGTTCAAGCTCCACCTCCGCCCAGCGCTCGGCCGGGAAAAGGTCGTTGAAGGCGGCGCTTTCCGACAGTTCGACCCGCTCCGCCAGATCGAGAACGGTCGCGTCCCGCAATCCTTCGCCGCTGATCTGCGCGACGCCGAGGCGACCGTGCACGAGGGCGGCGGCCACCGGAAACGGCAGCGCGTACTGCGCCTGTTCCGTATCGGCCGGCCGCGCCGTGGCAAGGCGGATCGCTTCGTGAAAGGAGCGCACGCGGACGCGCCCGATCGTGTCGGACGCCACACCGTGTGCAGACCGCAGGTCGAGGGCCGCCTCGACGGCCGGCTGCGCCCAGCGGCATACCGGCCAGGGCTTCAAGTACTGCTCCATGATGCGCCAGCGCGTGCCGAGATCGGACCAGATGCCGGTGACGGCGGCTTCTTCCACCGTCAGCGCCGGCGCGCCGGTGAACCCGGACCGGGCGAGCATCAGCGCCGAAACCCCGGCCATCGCACCCCACCCGGACCCGTCCTTGAGCATGGTCGGATGATCGATGCAGCGCATCATCTGGCTGCGCGGGCCGTGATACTCGGCGATCCCCGCCGCATGGCGCACGATCTCGGAGTTCGCGCCGGTCATCAGCGCCCCCGACAATGCCACGCCCACTGCGACCCAGGCGCCGGAGGTGTGGTAATCGGGCGCCGTCGCATGCAGGGCGATGCCGCAGCGGATGGCGATCTCATAGCCGATCGTCAGATGAGCCAGAAATTCGTCCAGCGGCATGTCCGGCGCTTCGGTCTCGGCGATTGCCAGAAGCGCGGGGAAAAGCCCGCAACCGGCGTGTCCCTTGGTCAGCGGGTGACCGTCATGAGCGTCGATCGCGTCAATGGTCATGCCGCCGGCCAACGCTGCACCGGCCGGTGAAGCCTTGCGCGCGCCGGCGTCGAAGAGGATCGTGGCGGGATTGGTGCCGGCCCCGAACTGGGTGGCGGCATGGGCGGCAATCAGGACAGCGAGTTCAGTGCGGCTGCCGGCGGCGGCAACGCCGACGAGATCAATGAGGCAACGCCGCGCCTGTTTCAACACGGGTCCAGGCAGGGCGCCGGGCACGGTCTGCGTCCGGTGAAACAGGGCAAACGTTTCGTGGACGGCAACCGGCTCGCCCGGCAACGCAGCGGTATCGGCAACCGCCGCCCCCATCGCCGTCAGCCCCCGGTCTTCTTTCTGGCCAGCGCCTTGGCCTGCTTGACCCAGCCGTCCCGGTCGATCCGTCCCTTGAAGCTCAGATAGCTGTCGACCCAGTCACGCTGAGGCTTCTTCCAGGCCGCGACCTGCTCGAACGTGTAGATGCCGAGCCCGTTCAGCGTGCCTTCAAGCTTCGGGCCGACCCCGGAGATCTGCTTGAGATCGTCGGGCACGTCCGGACGTTCCATGGATGACGGACGGTCGGGATCATCGAGCGAAGACTTGCCGCCCCTGGACTTGCCGCCCCTGGACTTGGCCGCCTCGGCTTTCGCTCGCTTGGTCTTCTTGGTCGCTTTGGTCTTTGCCGACCCCGTGTCGCCGGTATCCGCGACGGCGGCGACGGCCTTGTCGCGCCTGGCATCGGCCTTCTTCTGCACGGGCGCCTTCTTGACCGCGTCCAGATCGACGATCTTGGAGGCGTCCTCGACCGAGTCCTCCTTTGCCTCGAAAGAAATCACCGGCTCCATGGACTCAAGTTCGTCGCGGGACAGGTGGCATTTCATGAAGTGGCCTTCGCCCCATTCCACGTAACCCGGCACTTCGGTTTCGCACTTGTTGCCGGAGACGCGCTCCTTCCAGCGGCAGCGCGTCTGGAACGGGCAGCCCGGAGGCGGATTGAGCGCCGAGGGAATGTCGCCGTCCAGAACGATGTGCTTCTTCTGGACCGACGTGTCGGCGATCGGAATGGCCGACAAGAGCGCCTCGGTATAGGGATGGTAGGGCGGCGAAAAGATCTGGTCGGTCGTGCCCTGCTCGACGATGTGACCGAGATACATCACCACCACGCGGTCGGCGATGTAACGCACGACGGACAGGTCGTGGCTGATGAACAGCATGGTGGTGCGCGACTCGCGCTGAATGTCCATCAAGAGCTCTGTGACGGCCGCCTGGACCGACACGTCGAGCGCCGATACCGGCTCGTCGGCGACGACAACCTTCGGCCCGCCGGCAAAGGCGCGGGCAACGCCGATGCGCTGTTTCTGGCCGCCGGAAAGCTGACGCGGCATCCGCGTTTCGAAGGCGCGCGGCAGCTTGACCAGATCGAGCAGTTCCAGCATGCGCTCGCGCCGCTCCTCGGTCGAGTTGCCGAAATTGAACTTTTCGAGCGTGCGGATGATCTGGCTGCCGACCGAGTGGCTGGGATTGAGCGTGTCGAACGGGTTCTGGAAGACCATCTGGATCGAGGAGACCAGATCGGCGCCGCGGTTCTCGACCTCGATGCCCTGGATCTCCCGGTTGCCGAGCGTCACGGTGCCTTCGGTTGCCGTTTCAAGCCCGAGCAGAACCTTGGCGAGCGTCGACTTTCCGCAACCCGACTCGCCGACGATGGCGACGGTTTCCGCCTCCCGCGCGGTGAACGAGATCGTCTCGTTGGCCTTGACGGTCCGGGTCTCGCCGCCGCCGAAGATCGCGTTGGCGGCCACGTCGTAATATTTCTTCAAATTGTCGATCTGCAGCACGGGCGCGCCGGGCTCGACCGGATCGTTCTGCGCGATGCCGTCGGGCATCGCCTTCCAGTCGATCTCGTCGAACCGGACACACCGGCTGTTGTGATCGTGATGACCCTTGACCGGAATCATCGAGATCGGACCGGCATCGCACTCGCCTTCCACGAAGTGATGGCAGCGCGGGCCGAAATTGCAGCCATGGGGTCGCTCGTGCGGCAGTGGCAGCTGGCCGGGAATGGCGATCAGCGGGCGCGAATTCTTGTCCGCGCCGGGCAAAGGGATCGATCGGAACAGGCCCTGCGTATAGGGGTGGCGCATCCGGTCGAACACATCGGCGACGTCGCCCGTCTCCACGGCCTCGCCCGAATACATCACCGAGATGCGGTCGCAGGTCTCCAGGATCAGGCCCAGATTGTGCGAGATGAACAGCATCGACATGCCGTATTTCTTGCCCAGATCCTTGACCAGCTCGACGATGCCGGCCTCGACCGTCACGTCGAGCGCGGTGGTCGGTTCGTCCAGAAGCAGAAGTTCGGGGTTGGACAGGAGTGCCATGGCGATGACGACACGCTGCTGCTGGCCGCCGGAAATCTGGTGCGGATAGGAGCTCATCACACGCTTGGGATCGGGCAGGCGCACCGCTTCGAGCATCTCGATGGAGCGGTCATAGGCCTGCTGCTTGGAAACGCCCTCATGGACGATCGGCACTTCCATAAGCTGCTGGCCGATCTTCATCGCCGGATTGAGCGACGCCATCGGCTCCTGGTAGATCATGGCGATCTTCGATCCGCGCAGGTCGCGCAGTTCAGCATCGCTCATCTCGCCCATGTCACGGCCCTTGAAGCGGATCGTGCCGGACTTGATGTGTCCGCGGTTGCCCATGTCGCGCATGATGCCGAGCGCGACCGTCGACTTGCCGCAGCCCGATTCGCCGACAATGCCGAGCGCCTCGCCCGGCATGACCTTGCACGAATAGTCCATGACGGCGGGAATTTCGCCGGCACGGGTGTAGAACGAGATGTGCAGGTTCTCGATCTCGAGGATCGGGGTCTGGTCGGTGGCGGGCGCCGGAACGCCGCCGGTTGCGGGAGTGATTTCAGTGTTGGCTGACATTGTTCCCTCCCTCAGTCTTTCAGCGATTCTTCACGCAGCGCGTCGGCGAGAAGATTGAGGCCGAGCACGAAGCTCATCAGCGCGACGGCGGGCACCAGCGCCGGCCAGACGTAGAGCCGCAGGAGCTGCGAGCCGTCCTTGATGGCCGTGCCCCAGTCGGGGCTTTCGGGCGGCATGCCGAGCCCGAAATAGCCCAGCGTGCCCAGCAGGATCGTCGTGTAGCCGATGCGCAGACAGGCATCGACGATCAGCGGGCCGCGTGCGTTGGGCAGCACTTCCCACAGCATGATGTACCAGGGGCTTTCGCCGCGCGTCTGGGCGGCGGCGACATAGTCGCGCGTCTTGATGTCCATGACGAGACCCCGCGTGATGCGGAACACGCCGGGTGACGATGCGAAGACGACGGCGACGAAGATGTTGAGCTGGCCCGGTTCGATCGAGATGATCTTGAAGACCGGCAGGTCGAAAAACGCCCCGACAAAGCCAAGCCCGTTGTTGCGCAGCGCCTGAACGATGAAATCGTTGGAAACGAGCGAGATCCAGATCCATGTGCCCAGGACTATGGTCACTGCGATTGCAGGCCACATGAATTGCGGACGCGCCTGATAGCGCGTGTAGAAGAGCGTGACGAAGAAGATGACCGGGAAGATGAAGAACAGGCCGGCCAGCGTGTAGGGGATCGGCGTCTCGGTGATGCCCGGCGTGACCAGCAGATAGAACAGAAGGATCACCGGGAAGGCCAGAACCAGGTTGGCGATGAACGACAGGACGTTGTCGACCTGTCCGCCGTAATAGCCCGCCGGCAGGCCCAGCGTGATGCCGACCATCAATGCGAAGGCGGTGGCGGCCGGCGCGATGATCAGAACAATCTGGGAACCGTACACCATGCGGCTGAACACGTCGCGGGCCAGCTTGTCGCCGCCCAGCAGGAACGCATTGCCGGATTCAGGGTCGATGGTGCCGGGCACCGCGTTCTTGAGGATCGGCACCACCCCGATCGGGTCGAACGGCGCGATGATCGACGCGAACAGCGCCGAGAACAGCCAGAAGCCGATAAAGACCAGGCCGGCGATCCCGACGCCGCCATCATAGAGCTGGCCGTAAAGGCCGAGCCGGTCCCGATACATGTAGCTCAGGGTGCCGATGATGATCATCGCGGCCCAGACCGGCCAGAAACGCCAGATGATCTGGATGACGATTTCGAATGTGGACAGAGTTTCCATTGTGCGCCCCCTATGCGCTCACGAGACGCGGATGCGCGGATTGAGGAAGGCGTAGCCGACGTCGCTGAGCAGCTGGGTGACCAGAACGACGACGACGGAAACGAGCGCGCAGGCGAGCAGCAGGTCGATATCGTTGTTCGACGCTGCTTCGACCAGCGTGAAGCCAAAGCCCTGATACCGGAACATCGCCTCGACGATGACGACGCCGGTCAAAAGCCACGGGAACTGCAGCATGATCACGGTGAAGGGCGCGATCAGCGCGTTGCGCAGCGCATGCTTGATGACGACCGATGAGAAGGTCAGCCCTTTCAGGCGCGCCGTGCGGATATATTGCGCGGTCATCACCTCGGCCATCGACGCGCGCGTCATGCGGGCAATGTAGCCCATGCCGTAGATCGCCATGGTCATGACCGGCAGGGTAAAGTTGGAAAAGGTGATGCCCTCGCGCGTCGCGGTCGCGGCCGACCCGTTCAATATGCCGAGCCAGGACGCGAATATGACGGTGAAGATGACGCCGGACACATACTCGGGCGTCGCCGTCGATGCGATCGAAGCCACCGACAGACTTCGGTCGGTTCGTGACCCTTCGCGCATGCCGGCAAAAATGCCGACGAGTAGCGCTCCGGGCACCATGACGAGCATGACATAGAACATCAGCCAGCCGGTGGCCTGAAGGGCTGGCACAAGGCGTTCGGAAACCGGCACCTTGAAGCGTGTCGAACAGCCGAAATCGCCCTGGATGACGCCGGAAAAGCGCGCCTCGGCCGGCTCGTCGCAAAAGCGGAAGCGCGGTGTCGCCTCGCCGGTTTCAGGATCGACGAGGGGTTGCTTCTGGACGACGCCCAGCCACTGGCCGTAGCGGACGAAGAAATTGTCGCGATAGCCGTTGCGCACAAGCCAGCTTTCGATCTGCGCATCGGAGGCGCGCATGTTGGTCTGGCTGATGGACAGCTTGCGCAGATTGGGTTCGAGATTGACGAGGAAAAACACGACGAGTGTCAGGCAGAGCATGGTCAAGGCCATGATTCCCAGACGCCGGACAAAGAACGAGATCAAGCTGCTTCTCCCCAAGACGCGCGATGGCGCGAGACGTGCAGACGGCTTCTTGCGGCCGCCTTGCCCCTGTAGCGAAAAGGCGCAGCCGGTTCCGGCTGCGCCCTGGTTTCAGGCCCCGTCAGGTGTCGAGCCAGACATCGGCCAGATCCAGCTCGTAGGTCGGATGCTGGTAGTAGTTCTGGACGGTTGCGTCGTTGAAGTTGAACAGCGAACGCCAGTAGGGCTGGATGATAATGCCCGATTCCTGCAGCATCCGCTGGATATCGACCATCAGTTCACGCCGCTGGTCGGCGTCGGCGATCGCCAGGGCCTGGGTCAGCTTCTCGTCGAACTCCGGGTTCGAATAGCCGGCTTCGTTCCAGGCTTCGCCGGACCGGTAGGCGAGCGCAAGGATCTGCACGCCGAGCGGGCGGTGGTTCCAGTTGGTGGACGAGTAGGGATATTTCGTCCAGTCGTTCCAGAAGGTCGAGCCGGGGAGCACCGTGCGCTTGACCTTGAACCCGGCCTCGCGAAGCTGGGCCGCCACCGCATCGGTGGTGTTCTTGCGGTAGTCGTCGTCGATCGAGATGATCTCATGCTCGAAATCCATCTGGCCGGCTTCTTCCATCAGCGCCTTTGCGGCGTCGATGTCGCGGCTGATCGGCGGCAGTTCGGCATATTCGGGGTGGATCGGTGCCACGTGGTGGTTCTCGGCCACCGTGCCCTGACCGGCAATGCCAAGCTGCAGAACGACATTGTTGTCGACGGCGAGCTGGAGCGCCTGACGCACGCGCTGATCGTCATAGGGCGGGTTGTTGACGTTGGTGCGGACGACAACGGTCGCGCCGGTGACGGCTTCGTTCTTGGTCAGACCAAGGCCCTCGAAAATGTCGACGAAGTCGCCGGTCACCTCGTAGTTGGCCTGTACCTCGCCCGACTCGAACGCGGAGACCTGGGCCGACTGGTCGGTGCCGTAGTCGACGAAGACCACCTCGTCGAGATGCGCCTCGCCGCCCCACCAGGCACCGTCCTCGCGGCGCTTGTACTCGGCACGGTCGCCGATCGAGAACGAGACCAGTTCGAACGGACCGGTGCCGATCGGATTGTCGACCAGTTCGCCCGTGTCCGCATAGGAGGGGTGAACGACCAAGGCCGGATAATCGGCCATGCCGGCGATCAGCGTAATGTCCGGCTGCGGCAGCATCAGCTTGACGGTGAAATCGTCGACCCGGACGATTGCGCCCTCGGCGGCCTTGCCGGTCTCGTCGTCGATGATCGCCGCAAAGCGCGCGGCCATCGAATTGCCCTCGACGTCGCGTTCGCACCAGCGCTCGATGTTGAAGATAACGTCGTCGGCGTTGAAGTCGTCGCCATTGTTCCACTTGACGCCCTGCCGCACGCGCAGCGTGTATTCGGTGGCGTCGTCGTTGATCTCCCAGCTTTCGAGCAGCATCGGCTCGAAGGTGAAGTCGACGGTGTATTTGACCAGCGGCTCAAGGAACTGACGGCCCAGATTGCCCATTTGCGACCAGTCAAAGGTGCGCGGATCCTTCAGTTCGCGCACGTCCATGGCGATGGTCAGCACGCCGCCTTTCTTGGCTTCCTGCGCCAACGCCCTTCCCGGCGCTGCGATGCCGATCATCGAATAGGCGGCGGCGGTGGTGGCGCCGAACGTCGTTGCCAGGGCGAGGAATTCGCGCCGATCCATCTTGCCGGCCTTGGTGTCCGCGGCCAGCTTCTCGATGTGCTCGGGCATACGCTCGCCGTTGCGTTTGAAAAATGCCATACATGCCTCCCGGGGTTGTAGCATTGCGTGCCCTAACTTCGGACACGGCAGCACGCTTGTCAAAGCGCTTACAAAAATTTTCGTTTCTGCGACCTCATCAAACGCCGTGGCGACCCCGGCGGGTTTCCGTCAAGCGACATGCATTTGCGAAGCGGCGTCAACAATGGCGGAAAAAACGCCGTCGGACGGGGTTTTTTTAACCGCAATCGGTGTATAGGCCGGCACGACCCGCTTCACACGATCGCCGCAGAAAGCCTCCATGACGGACCAGACAATCGTTGCAGCCGCCCTTCTGGGCGTTCTTGAAGGGCTGACCGAATTCATACCGGTCTCGTCCACCGGACATCTGCTGCTTGCGGGACACTTTCTGGGCTTTGAATCCACCGGCAAGACGTTCGAGGTGCTGATCCAGCTGGGCGCAATCGGCGCGATCGTCAGCGTCTATGCGGCGCGGCTGTGGCAAATGGCCACGCGCCTGCCATCGGACCCGCAAACACAAAGGTTTGTTCTGGGCATCCTTCTGGCATTCCTGCCGGCGGTCGTGGTCGGCGTGCTGGCGCACGGCTTCATCAAGACCGTCCTGTTTGAATCGCCGATGACGATCTGCATCGTGCTCATCGTCGGCGGGTTCATCCTGCTGTGGATCGACCGGCTGCCGCTGAAACCCAGATATACCGATGTGATGGACTATCCGCCATCGCTTTGCCTGAAGATCGGCCTGTTTCAGGTGCTGGCGATGGTACCGGGCACTTCGCGCTCGGGCGCGACGATCGTCGGCGCATTGCTGATGGGCACCGACAAGCGCTCGGCGGCGGAGTTTTCCTTCTTCCTCGCCATGCCCACGATGGCGGGCGCGTTCGCCTATGACCTGTTCCAGAACCGCGCGCTTTTGACGATGGACGATGCGGTGATCATCGCCACCGGTTTCATCACCTCGTTCATCGTCGCCGTCATCGTCGTGCGAATGCTGCTGGACTATGTCTCGCGCTACGGCTTCGGCCTGTTTGCCTGGTGGCGGATCATCGTCGGTTCGGCGGGGCTGGTGGGCCTGTGGCTGCTGGGCTGACGGTCACAGCAGCGCGCGGCGGATCAGGTCGAGCGCCAGAAGGGTCAACAGAAGCTTGAAGACGCGCCGAAAGACACGCTCCGGAACCACCGACAGGATGCGCGCGCCGGTGATCGTACCCAGATAGCCGGTGGCGATCATCGCCGCGATCACCGGCACCCATTTCCAGAACGCAAAGCCCAATGCGCCGAACGCGGCCACCTTCAGCCCGTGCTGAAAACTCATGGCGAGCGCGGCATTGGCGACCAGCTTTCCGCGATCGGCGAACGAACGCGCGAACAGGGCGTTGACCAGCGGCCCGGTGGCACCGACGAACATGGTGGCAAACGTGCTGGCAAGGCCGCCAATGGCCATGACACCCGGCGAGGCGAAGGCGAGCGCCGGGAGCTTCAGCCAGGTGACGGCCAGCACGAACAGGCCGAGGATAAGCTTGAGCGCCGTGTCAGGCAATTCGACGACGAGCAGCGCGCCCAGAAATGCGCCGGCCAGACTGCCGACCAGGAACGGCACGAGGATGGGAGGGGCGGCAAGCCGCCGCATGTGCCAGGCGCGGCCCGCATTGGAGCCGAGCTGGACGACGCCGTGCACGGGAATGAGCGCGGCAACAGGAACGACCGGTCCCATGAGGGCAAGAAGCGTCACCCCGCCGCCGATACCGAACGCGGCCGTCATGGCGGACGTGAAGTAGCTGGCGGCGATCAGAAAGGCCGCCTCAAGCCCTTCCAGGCCGGGCGGCAGGAGGGTCAAGGCCGGCGGTCCGTCAGCCTTCGCCCTTCTCGGCGGCGACATTGTTCCGGAACTGCCCGGTCACGCGGAAGCGCCACAGATAGGTGGGCAGGATCGCCTCGACGGTCGACGCATCGATGCCGATGCCGTCCAGCGTGCGCCTATCATCGATGGCCGCTTGTGAGACGACGTTGTCGGTGCGCAGCAGGCGCACCTGGTCTTCGGTGATGAGCGGCGTGCCGGGCATCATCTGGAAAAAGCGGCCCTGCATGGAGGCCGCCCACCACGGAATACTCACAAGGGCGCGCTTGCGCTGGATGACTTCGAGCATCTCTTCAAGGCATTTGCGGAAGCTCATCACTTCAGGACCGCCCAGCTCATAGGTTGCGCCGCCCCTGAGCCGGCCGTCGATTCCGCGCGCGATCGCCTCGGCGACATCGCCCACATAAACCGGCTGGAATTTCGTCTCGCCGCCGCCGATCAGCGGCAGGAACGGCGAGTAGCGCGTCATGGAGGCGAACTGGTTGAAGAAATTGTCTTCGGGCCCGAAGATGATGGACGGGCGCATGATGACCGCATTGTCGCCCAGCGTCTGCCGCACCCAGTCTTCGCCACGGCCCTTGGACCGGGCATATTGCGACTCCGAATCCGGGTCGGCGCCGATGGCCGAGACATGGACCAGCGGGATGCCGGCCTTGTCGCAGCTTTCGGCGACGTAGCGTGCGCCATATTCCTGCACGGCGTCAAAGCCCTGCTTGCCGCCCTCGAACAGGATGCCGACGAGATTGATCGCCGCATCGGCGCCTTCGACGGCGCGCTCGACCGACCATTTGTGGCGCAGATTGGCCTGGATGGCGGCAATCTGGCCGACATCGCCGAGCGGCTGAAGATGGAACGCCAGATCGGGCCGGCGCACGGCGGCGCGCACGCGGTAACCGCGCTTGGCCAGCGCCCGCGTCACATGGCGGCCGAGAAATCCGGATCCGCCGAAGACGGTGACGACTTTGGGCATGTTCGACAGGGTGGTCATCGTCGCTTTCACTCCGCGCTGCACCTTTGCGCCGGCGCCCGTGCGGGCGCGGCGTCTGGCCGGTTCTCTATTCGCTTATGGCGTTGCCGAAAAGGGGGTCATTGGACGCATGAAGCGCCAAGACGAAGGGCAGCGCCGGGCCGCCCTTCTTGCCGGTCGGCGCGTCTCAGGCCTTGGCTATGTCGGGAATGCGCAGCACCTGGCCGGGATAGATCTTGTCCGGGTGCGTCAGCATCGGCTTGTTGGCCTCGAAGATGAGCTCGTATTTGGAGCCGTTGCCATAGGCCTTCTCCGAGATCGCCCACAGCGTGTCGCCTTTTTCCACGGTGTGGAACTTCGGCTCGGCGGCCGGGGTCGCAGCGGCGATGATCGCGTTCATGTCGGCGCCGGCGTCCAGCTTCAGACCGCTTTCGGGCGGCACGACCTTGAGTTCGGACGCCTCGACCTTCGAGATGCCGAGCGTGTTGCCGACGGCGACGACGGCCTTTTCGAAGATCGACTGATCCTCCACGGCGCCGCGAATGACCGCCGTGTCGCCCTTGACCTCAACCTGCACCGCGTCGGTGCCAAGGCCGTGCGAATCCAGTTCGCGCTTGAGTTCCTCGGCATTGGCTTCATCATCGTCACCGAAACCGAGCCGCTTGCCGGCGCTCTTCACAAAATCGAAAAATCCCATTTCCCCATCTCCCTCGATAGAAGTGTTTGCGCGACGTGTATTGCACCTGTCGCATGACAAATCCAAGTCATTTGCTCGGCAGCCGCTTCGGCGCGCCGGTCAGCTATTCGTCGTCATGCACCGAACCGCGCATCTTCTTGATCGCCGAACGGCCGGCCTTGGCCTTCAGACGCCGTTCCACCGAACCGCGGGTCGGGCGCGTCTTGCGGCGCGGCGGAGGGGGTGGCTGCAGCGCCTTGTCGACCAGCGCCGCGAGCCTCTCGCGCGCGTCCTGCCGGTTGCGTTCGCGCGTGCGGTATCGGCTCGCCTCGACGACGATCTCGCCGGCCTTGGTGGCGCGCCGGCCAGCCAGCCGCATCAGTCGCGCAAACTGGGCATCGGTGAAGACACCGGAGCCCCTGGCCTGAAAGCGCAGTTGCACGCTTGTCGCCACCTTGTTGACATTCTGGCCGCCCGGGCCCGACGCATGGATGAAGGCCTCCGTCAGCGTCCAGGCGGGAAGCTCCGCGCCGTTCGCCAGCCGGAGCGCATCACCGGCCATCGCCACCGATCCATGTGGTGACATCTTCGAGGGGCTTGCGGGTGATGGCCGGAACGCTCGCGCCCTCAGCGGGTCGGCCGGCGACCAGCAGGATGACCGGCTTCTCGTGCGCGGGGCGCCCGCAAATCTCCGACAGGAAGCCCATCGGCGACGGCGTATGGGTCAGCGTCGCAAGGCCTGCATTGTGCAGGGCGGCGATCAGAAGGCCGGTGGCGATGCCGACCGATTCGGGCACGTAATAGTGCTTGACGCGCTCGCCGGCCGCATCGATGCCATGGCGTTCGGCGAAGATGACGATGAGCCAGGGCGCGGTTTCCAGAAACGGCTTGTGCGCGTCCGTGCCGAGCGGCGCCAGCGCCGACAGCCATTCATCGCCGGCGCGGCCTTCATAGAAGGCGCGCTCCTCGGCTTCGGCCGCCTGACGAATGCGGGCCTTGGTCTCCGGGTCGCCGATCGCAACGAAATGCCATGGCTGCTGGTTGGCGCCCGACGGCGCGCTCGCCGCCGTCCGCAGGCAGTCCTCGATCACCGACCGGGGCACGGGTTCGGGCGAAAAGTCGCGCACCGTGCGCCGGCGGGTCATCAGGTCGGCGAAGGCGCCGGCCCGTTCCGTCATCTCATCGGCGGATCGATGCTGAAAATCGAGCTGGATATGCGACGATTGCGCGGATCGGTTCATGACGGCCTCCGCGCGCACCATGCACATTCAAGCGCCAAAATGAAAAGGGCGACCGCGTACGGCCGCCCCTCATCGGATCATGTCTACAGGTCGTGGCCGCTTATTCGGCGGCCTCAAGAAAAACCGGCGCCGCGTCCATCACCTCAAGATCGACGTGGCCTTCGAACTTGTCGAAATTGTCGCGGAACATGGACGACAGGCGGGTCGCTTGCGCATCGTAGGCCGCCTTGTCGGCCCAGGTCGAACGCGGATCGAGGATCGTCGAATGGACGCCAGCGACCGCGACCGGCACGGCGAAACCGAAATTGGGATCGGTGCGGAATTCTGCGGCGTTGAGCGAACCGTCGAGCGCGGCGCGCAGCAGGGCGCGGGTCGCCTTGATCGGCATGCGCTGGCCGACGCCATAGGCGCCGCCGGTCCAGCCGGTGTTGACCAGCCAGCAATCGACGCCATGCTCGGCGATCAGTTCGCGCAGCAGATTGCCATATTCGGAGGGATGGCGCGGCATGAAGGGCGCGCCGAAGCAAGTCGAGAAGGTCGCTTCGGGCTCGGTCACGCCCTTTTCGGTGCCGGCCACCTTGGCGGTGTAGCCCGACAGGAAGTGATACATGGCCTGCGCCGGGGTCAGCTTGGCAATGGGCGGCATCACGCCGAACGCATCGGCGGTCAGCATGATGATGTTGGCCGGATGGCCCGCATTGCCGGTGTCGCTGGCATTGGGAATGAAATGCAGCGGATAGGCGCAGCGCGTGTTCTCTGTCAGCGAGCCATTGTCGAAATCGGGCTTGCGGTCGGCGTCGAGAATGACGTTTTCCAGAACCGTGCCGAAGCGCTGGGTCGTGGCATGGATCTCCGGCTCGGCCTCGGCGCTCAAACGGATCGTCTTGGCGTAGCAGCCGCCTTCGAAATTGAAGATGCCGTCCGGGCCCCAGCCGTGCTCGTCATCGCCGATCAGCGTCCGTTCGGGGTCGGCCGAAAGCGTCGTCTTGCCGGTGCCCGAAAGGCCGAAGAAGACGGCGGCGTCGCCGTTCGGCCCGACATTGGCCGAACAATGCATCGGCATGACGCCCCGGCCGGGCAGCAGATAGTTCAGCGCGGTGAAGACCGATTTCTTCATCTCGCCAGCATAGGAGGTCCCGCCGATCAGCACGATCATCCGCGTCAGGTCGACGGCGATCACCGTTTCGGTGCGGCAGCCATGCTTGACCGGGTCGGCCTTGAAGGAGGGCAGGTCGATGATCGTCATCTGCGGAGCGAAGTTCTTCAGCGCCGCCCGATCCGGCCGGATCAGCAGATTGCGGATGAACAGCGAGTGCCACGCCTTTTCCGTGACCACGCGCACATTGATGGCGTGCTCGGCGTCGGCTCCGCCCGTCAGGTCCTGCACGAACAGTTCCTTGCCGTTGGTTGCGGCGAGCATGTCGGTGTAGAGCCGCTCGAACGCATCGGGCGCCATCGGCTTGTTATTGTCCCACCAGACATGATCGTCGACAAGGCCGTCGCGCACAACGAACTTGTCCTTGGCCGAGCGTCCGGTGTGCTCGCCGGTGCGCGCGACAAGCGCGCCGCCCGCAGCCAGTTCGGCTTCGCCACGCGACAGGGCGTATTCGTACAATTGCGGCTCGGACAGGTTGTAATAGACGGCGGACGCGCCTGCGATGCCGTTCTTTTCCAATCCCTGGGCCGTATTGAATACGCCGTGTGCTTTCATGACTGTCACCGGTTTTCAGTTCGAAACGAGAGCCGCCCCGAGGCGGCGCCACTTGCCTGATTGCAAGAGGGTGCGCAGCGTGAAACAGAATTGCCAAACAATCTCAAACCATTAATCGTTTTAAAAGTTTGAAAATCGTTTCAACCGTTTGAATCAGGCCCATTCTTTACGCATTATTAACTATGCCGGCTAAGAAATCGGCGCGCCAGACGCTTTGCGCTAAATGGCGGGCACGCCGCGAACCATGACAGGCTCGTCGATTCGTGCCACATTTTGTCCCCTGTTTGCGGGGAAAGCCTTCCGTCACCACATGCATGCACAACGGAAGGGTCGCGGGTCATGTCCGGGGAGAGTTTCAACATGCAGACGATTGCGCTTGTCGACGACGACCGCAACATTTTGACGTCGGTGTCGATCGCGCTGGAAGCCGAGGGGTTCCGCGTCGAGACATACACCGATGGCGCTTCGGCACTGGACGGGCTTCTGGGCAAACCGCCGAACCTGGCCATTTTCGACATCAAGATGCCGCGTATGGACGGGATGGAACTCTTGCGCAGGCTGCGGCAGAAATCGGACCTGCCGGTGATCTTCCTGACGTCCAAGGACGACGAGATCGACGAACTGTTCGGGCTGAAGATGGGCGCCGACGACTTCATCACCAAGCCGTTCTCGCAGCGGCTCCTGATCGAGCGGGTGCGTGCGATCCTGCGCCGGACGGCGGCGCGCGAGATCGCGGTCAAGCCCGGCGCGGCGGGCGCCAACAGCACGCTGGTGCGCGGTCATCTGGTGCTCGACCAGGAACGCCATACCTGCATGTGGAAGGAAAAGCCGGTGACGCTGACCGTTACCGAGTTCCTGATCCTGTTCTCGCTCGCCCAGCGCCCCGGCGTCGTCAAGAGCCGCGATGCGCTGATGGATGCGGCCTATGACGATCAGGTCTATGTGGACGACAGGACGATCGACAGCCACATCAAGCGGCTTCGCAAGAAATTCAAGGGGGCCGACCAGGATTTCGACATGATCGAAACGCTCTACGGCGTCGGCTACCGGTTCCGCGAGGCGGCGTAAGCGGACGCATCAGCAGCGGCGCCATGGCTGGCGCCGCACGAGGACCATTCAATGGCGGTCGAAACCGACCACATGCCGGCGACGAAATCACGCCGCGACGGGCGGCGGGCGGCGGCCCGCGCCGGATCGGTGCAGGGGCTGACCGGCCTGCGCCGGCTGTTCGGCCGGCACCTGTTCTCGTCGATCACGCGGCGCATCCTGATCCTCAACCTCGCCGCGCTCGGCCTTTTGATGTCGGGCATTCTCTATCTGAACCAGTTTCGCGACGGGCTGATCGATGCGCGCGTCGAGAGCCTGATGACGCAGGGCGAAATCATCGCCGGCGCGATCGCCGCCTCTGCAAGCGTGGAAACCGACGCGATCCTGATCGACCCGGAAAAACTGCTGGAACTGCAGGCCGGCGAGAGCATCGTGCCCAGCGTCGACGGGTTCGACAGCCTCGATTTTCCGATCAATCCCGAGCGCGTTGCGCCCGTCCTGCGGCAATTGATTTCGCCGACCCGGACGCGGGCGCGCATCTACGACCAGGACGGCAACCTGATCCTCGACAGCCGTCATCTTTACTCGCGCGGCCAGATACTGCGCTACGATCTGGACCCGCTCGACGCGCCGGAAACGACCATGGCCGAAGAGATGCGCAACCGCATTGCGCGGTTCTTCCGCCGCAACGACCTGCCGCTCTACCGGGAGCAGCCCGGCGGCACCGGCACCGCCTATCCCGAAGTGATGCAGGCTTTGGCCGGCGACCGGCGGCAGATCGTGCGCATCTCCGAGCAAGGCGAGATGATCGTGTCGGTCGCCGTGCCGGTGCAGCGTTTTCGCGCCGTGCTCGGTGTCCTGCAATTGTCCACGCAGGGCGGCGATATCGACAAGATCGTCGAGGCCGAGCGCTTCGCCATGTTCCGCGTGTTTGCCGTCGCGGTTCTCGTCAACATCATCCTGTCCTTCATGCTGGCGGGCACGATCGCCAATCCGCTGCGGCGGCTGTCGGCGGCGGCGGTGCGGGTGCGCCGCTCGATCCGAAACCGCGAGGAAATTCCCGATTTCTCCGACCGGCACGACGAGATCGGCAATCTGTCGGTGGCGCTGCGCGACATGACCAATGCGCTTTATGCGCGGATCGACGCGATCGAGAGCTTTGCCGCCGATGTCAGCCATGAGTTGAAGAACCCGCTGACCTCGCTGCGCAGCGCGGTCGAAACGCTGCCCCGGGCCCGCACGGACGATGCCCGCGCGCGGCTGCTCAACGTCATCGAACATGACGTGCAGCGGCTGGACCGGCTGATCACCGACATCTCCGACGCCTCGCGGCTCGATGCGGAACTCGCGCGCGAGGATGCGGGGCGCGTCGATGTCGCGCGGCTGCTCCAGAACATGATCGGCATCTGGTCCGACGGCCACATGGACCGCATCGCGCCGAAGCTGACCATCGACCGGCAGCAGGGCGGCCGCGCACTGATGGTCGCCGGCCATGAATCGCGTCTCGGCCAGGTGATCACCAATCTGGTCGAAAATGCGCGCTCCTTCGTCCATCCCGGCACCGGCCGGATCGAAATCCGCCTGTCGGGCAATGCCAAATGGGTCGAAATCCGGGTCGAGGACAACGGGCCGGGCATTCGGGCCGAAAATGTCGAGACCATCTTCAAGCGCTTCTACACCGACCGTCCCGGCGCGGACGATTTCGGCCAGAATTCCGGGCTCGGTCTTTCGATCTCGCGGCAGATCGTCGAGGCCCATGGCGGCACACTGACCGCCGAGAACATCACCCGTCCGAACGACACCGAAACCGTTCTGGGCGCGCGTTTCATCGTCCGCCTGCCGCGCGAATGAGCCCGGACGACACCGACACCCCGCCGCACGGCACATGTGTTGCGTTGGGCGGCAAGGGCGTTTTGATCACCGGCGCCTCGGGCGCCGGCAAGACAGGGCTTGCACTGACGCTGATCCGGCGCGCCCGCGCCGGCGGCATCGAAGCCGGCCTCGTCGCCGACGATCGGGTGATCCTTGAACCCGATGCAAGCGGCATAATCGCCCGGTGTCCCGCGCCGCTCGCCGGCAAGATCGAAGTTCGGGGCTGGGGCATCGCCGATGTCTCGGATATCGCCGTGCCGTCCGTCCGGCTTGCGCTGCTGGTCCGTCTGGTCGCGGCTGGAGACGCACTGCGTTTTGCGCAGGAACACCGCGAAACGGTGGAAGGGCACGGCTTCCCGTGCCTCAGACTGCCGACAGGGCCGACCGCCTCGGCACCGGCGGCCGTGTTGGCCGCGCTTGGCCTTCCGGTGTGGCTTTGACCCCACAGCGTGACGGTTTGGCCGCGTTGAAGCCGGCGCGGGCATGCCAACGCCTTGAAATGGACCGTGTTTGCTGATCAAGATGGTGCCCTTGCGGAGGTGGGCACGATAAGCGGACCCCGGACGGGAGTTGGTGACAGATGATCGGTGTCGTGCTGGTGACGCATGGCGCTCTTGCCGACGCATTTTTGCGCGCCGTCGAACACGTCGTCGGCCCGCAGGAAGCGTTCGAGACGGTGTGCATCGAAGCGGACGACAATATGGAGCGGCGGCGCGAGGATATCGTGGCGGCCATCGACCGCGTCGACACTGGCCAGGGCGTCATCGTCGTCACCGACATGTTCGGCGGCACGCCGTCCAATCTGGCGATTTCCGTGATGGCGCCGGACCGCACCGAAGTGATCGCAGGGGCCAATCTGCCGATGCTGATCAAGCTGGCCAAGGCGCGCGAAAGCGCCGACATGGCGAGCACGCTCGAACAGGCAAGCCAGGCCGGCCGGAAATACATCAATGTCGCAAGCCAGATCCTGGCCGCCAAATGAGCGATGCCACGCAAGCGGACAGGGGGGATGACGGGCGGAACCACCGGCAGGCCGTCTTTACCATCACCAACAAGCGCGGCCTTCACGCGCGCGCCTCGTCTAAGTTCGTCCAGCTCGCGGAAGGCTACGGCGCCTCCATCACCGTGGCCAAGGACGGCACGCGCGTCGGCGGCACATCGATCATGGGGCTGATGCTGCTCGCGGCGGGACCCGGCAGTTCGATCGAAGTGACGGCGGAGGGACCGGACGCCGGCGCCGCGCTTGATGCGATCGGCGCGCTGATCGCCGACCGGTTCGGCGAGGGCGAATAGACAGTCGCCCTTTCATATACGGACATAAAGATTTCTTTATATTGCCGTTGCGTGCCGTGGTTCAGTCTGTTAGGAGCCGCGCCAAATCCAATTGCCAACGGAGCCCCTGATGGCTGACCCCAAAGACTACGTCGTTGCCGACATCTCGCTGGCCGAATTCGGCCGCAAGGAACTGGACATCGCCGAAACGGAAATGCCCGGCCTGATGGCGCTGCGGGCCGAATATGGCGATGCAAAGCCGCTGACCGGCGCACGCATCGCCGGCTCGCTGCACATGACGATCCAGACCGCCGTGCTGATCGAGACGCTCAAGGAACTGGGCGCCGATGTGCGCTGGGCCTCGTGCAACATCTTCTCGACGCAGGACCATGCCGCTGCGGCGATCGCGGCCACGGGCACGCCCGTCTTCGCCGTCAAGGGCGAGACGCTGGAGGAATACTGGTCCTACACCGACCGCATCTTCCGGTTCGAAGAGGGCGGCGCCAACATGATCCTCGACGATGGCGGCGATGCCACGCTCTACATCCTGATGGGCGCGCGCGTCGAAGAGGGCGAGGACGATCTGATCGCCAATCCGACCAATGAGGAAGAAGAGGCCCTGTTCGCCCAGATCAAGAAACGCATCGCCGAGACGCCGGGCTGGTTCGTCAAGCAGCGTCACATGATCAAGGGTGTCACCGAAGAGACGACGACCGGCGTCAACCGCCTTTACCAGATGATGGAGAAGGGCCACCTTCCGTTCCCGGCCATCAACGTCAACGACTCGGTCACCAAGTCGAAGTTCGACAACAAGTATGGCTGCAAGGAATCGCTGGTCGACGGTATCCGGCGCGCCACCGACACGATGATGGCCGGCAAGGTCGCCGTCGTCTGCGGCTATGGCGATGTGGGCAAGGGTTCGGCCGCATCGCTGCGCGGCGCCGGCGCCCGGGTGCAGGTCACCGAGATCGACCCGATCTGCGCGCTGCAGGCGGCGATGGACGGCTATGAGGTCGTTACGCTCGATGAAGCCGCGCCGAACGCCGACATCGTCATCACCACGACCGGCAACAAGGACGTCATCACGATCGACCACATGCGGTCGATGAAGGACATGGCGATCGTCGGCAATATCGGCCACTTCGACAACGAGATTCAGGTCGCCGCCCTGCGTAACCTGAAATGGACCAACATCAAGCCGCAGGTGGACATGATCACCTTCCCGGACGACACGCGGATGATCCTCCTGTCGGAAGGCCGGCTTCTGAACCTGGGCAACGCCACCGGCCACCCCAGCTTCGTGATGAGCGCATCGTTCACCAACCAGGTGCTCGCCCAGATCGAACTGTGGGCGCATGGCGACAAGTACGGCAATGAAGTCTATGTGCTGCCCAAGCACCTGGACGAGAAGGTCGCGCGCCTGCATCTCGAAAAGCTCGGCGTCAACCTCACCCAGATGAGCGACGAGCAGGCCGCCTATATCGGCGTGTCGCCGCAGGGCCCCTACAAGGCAGAGCACTACCGCTACTGATCTGTCCGCCGTCAACGAAAGAAGCCGGTGCCGCGATGCGGCGCCGGCTTTTTTGTGCGCGAGGCTTCACGGCGATTCCGGCGCCAGCTATGGTGCGGTGATTCGTGTGTCGGGGTGCTTCGTTTACGTGCGCGGTAACGGCCCGTGCACGGCGCCCCTTGCGCGGAGGCAAAAGGGGACCCGCATGCCGCATGATGGCAGAACGCCCGGAAATCGGCGCGTCTCAAATCCGTTTGTTCGGCTGACACGCCTTCCGGCGCTTCTCGGCGGCAGCGCGCTGGCCAGCCTTTGGGCCGGTGTCGCCGCAGCGCAGACCGGCCCCGGCAACACTTCGTTTTCGTCGCTGCTCTCGATGATCTCGCTGGACACGTTCGAGGTCGTGCAGCTGGCGCTGTTCACCGGCGCCATGGCCGCGGCAATCGGCTCGGCGCTGTGGCTGATCCGCGAGCGCGGGCGCACGGCCTCGCAGAACCTTGCGCTGCGCGGAAAGGTCTCCGCGCTGACCGGGCGGCTGAGCCAGCTCGAGACGCTGGCCGCATCGGAGGGTCAGCGTGCGATCGTCTGGAGCGACGAGCCGAACAAGCCCGCCGCCGTCATCGGCACGCTCGGTGCCCGCTCGGGCGCGCCGGAATCGCGATCCGAGTTTCTTGCCTTCGGGCGATGGCTCGAGCCGCGCTCGGCGGCGCGCATCGAACAGGCCATTGCACGGCTGCGAGACCATGCGCTGCCGTTCGACGATCTGGTGCAGACGCCGACGGGCAATCCGGTCGAGGTGACCGGCCGGACCAGCGGCGGCAGCGCGATCGTACGCTTCGTGTCGCTGTCGGGCGAACGGGCGGATCATGCGCGGCTGATCGCCGATCACGCCCGGGTCGTCGAAACGCTGGAAACCCTGCAAGGGCTGATGGACCAGTCCGACATGCCGGTTTGGCTGCGCAGTGCCGACGGGGCGCTTGCCTGGGTGAACCGCGCCTATGCGGACGCCGTCGAGTGCGCCGATGCCGATGCCGTCGTCGCCGAACGGGCCGAACTGTTCGGCACGCAGGCCGGCAAGACCATCGCCCAGCAGCGGCAGGCCGACGGCCATTTTGCCGACCAGGTTTCCACGGTGGTGCGCGGCGACCGGCTGATGTTCGACGTGATCGACGTCGCCGGCCCCTTCGGATCGGCCGGCATCGGGCGCGACCGCACGGAGACCGAAGCCGTGCGGTCGGAACTGAACACAACCATCCGCAGCCACGAGGAAACGCTCGACCAGCTGACGACGGCCGTGGCCATGTTCGACAGCGATGCGAGGCTGCGTTTTCACAATCAGGCGTTCGAACAGCTCTGGGAACTCGACAGCGGGCTCCTGGCATCCAAGCCGGACATGTCGATGTTCCTCGACCGGATGCGCGCCGAGGGCAAACTCCCCGAGCAGCCGGAATGGCGCCGCTGGAAGGACGGGCTGCTCGCCGCCTTCAAGGCCGTCGAGCCGCAGGAGGACTGGTGGTACCTGCCCGACGGGCGCACCGTGCGCGTCATTGCCAGCCCGCATCCGCGCGGCGGCCTTACCTGGGTTTTCGAGAACCTGACCGAGCGCATCGATCTGGAAAGCCGCTACAAGACGCTGATGCGCGTACAGGGCGAAACGCTCGACCATCTGGCCGAAGGTGTGGCGGTCTTCGAAGCCGACGGAACGCTGCAACTGGCCAATCCTGCCTTCGAGCGCTTCTGGCATATCGGCCACCTGACCGGCGAGGCCCGCGTTCATATCAACCAGATCGGCGAGGCGTGCGCCGCCAAGTTTGGCCATGCCGGGCCCTGGGAGCAGTTTGCGGGTATCGTCACGGGGTTCGACGAGGACCGTGCCGGCGCGACCGGGCGGACGGAGACCGGCAGCCTCACACTGTCATGGACCGTCGTGCCGCTTCCCAACGGCCAGACGATGATCACCTTCGTCGACATCACCGCCAGCGACCAGATGGAGCGCGCCTTGCGCGAGCGCAACGACGCGCTGGAAAAGACCGCACTTGTGCGGGACCGGCTCATCCGGCACGTATCATACGAGCTGCGCGCACCGCTGACATCGATCGGCGGCTTCACCGAACTTCTGGAGATGGACGCGACCGGCCCCCTGAACGGCAAGCAGCGCGAATATCTCGACCATATCGCCGCTTCCACCGGCACGTTGAACGATCTGACCCGCGACATTATCGATTTGGCGAGCGTCGATGCCGGCGTCATGGAACTTGCGCTCGACGAGGTCGAACTCGAGCCGGTCATGCGCACGGCGGCCGCCGAGATCATGCCGAGGCTGGAAGACCACGGCATCAGCCTGGCGCTGCGCATCGCGCCGGATGCGGGCTGCATCATCGCCGACCGGGCACGGCTGACCCAGGTTCTCACCAACATCCTGGCCAATGCCGCCGACTATGCACCGGAAGACAGCGAGGTCGTGTTCACCTGCGAGCGCACCGAAGATGGAGTCCGGTTCCGGATCCGCGATCACGGGCCAGGCATCGAGGAAGGGGCGCTGACGGAGGTCTTCGAACGGTTCCACACGGACCAAGGCGGCCGGGGACGAGGCGCCGGCCTTGGCCTGGCAATCGTCAAGAGTTTCGTGGCGCTGCATGACGGCGCCGTGTCGATCCAATCGTCGCCGGACAGTGGCACCGAAGTGACCGTCACCTTCCCGGAGGCGCCTGCGCGTGTCAGCGTCGCTGCCGAATAGGATCGCCTTGCCCAAGATGCAATTCGGACCGTTCGACGAACCGGCCATGGCGCGGTTCGCCGCCGATCTGGCGCGCATCGTCCTGCCGGGCGATTGTGTGGCACTGTCCGGCGATCTGGGCGCCGGCAAGACCAGCTTCGCGCGGGCCTTCATCCGCGCGCTGGCCGGCGACGCCGAGCTGGAAGTCCCAAGCCCGACATTCACGCTCGTACAGGAATACGCCACCAGTCCGCCGGTCGCCCATTTCGATCTCTACCGCATCGCCGACCCGGACGAAGTTGCCGAACTGGGGCTGGACGAAGCGCTGGAGGCAGGGATCGCGCTGATCGAGTGGCCCGAACGGGCCGGCACTGCCCTGCCCGCCGGTGCGATCGGGCTGGCTTTTTCGGAAACCGTGACCGACGCCGGCGCCGATGCCCGCACGATCGCGATCGAAGCGCCCGAAGCGGCCGTTGCGCGCATAAGGCGCACGCTGGCGATCCGCGCACTGCTCCTGTCCGCGGGCCATGGCGGGGCAAACCGCGCGCCGCTCACCGGCGATGCCTCGACGCGCCGGTACGAAACGGCAACCGACGGTGCGTGGCGTGCCATCGTCATGGACGCGCCGCCCATGCCGGACGGGCCCCCGGTGCGCGACGGCAAGCCCTATTCGCAGATCGCTCATCTGGCGGAAGATATCGGCCCGTTCGTCGCAGTGGCCCGGATGCTGACCGGAGCGGGTTTCGCCGCGCCGGAGATCATGGCGGTCGACCATGAGGCCGGGCTGATCCTGCTCGAAGATCTCGGCGAGGATGGCGTGCTGGATGCTGCCCGCCGGCCGATCCCGGCGCGCTATGAGGCGTCGGTCGATTGCCTCGCCGCCATGCACGCCACCGACTGGCCCCGCGAGATCGTCCTGGAAGACGGCACGGTCCACCGGGTGCCGGCGTTCGACCTCGGCGCCTTCCTGATCGAGGTCGATCTGCTGCTCGACTGGTATGTTCCGAGGGTCGCCGGCGCTCCGGCCAGCGCCGAGGACCGGCAATCGTGGCACGCCATCTGGCAGGCGCTGTTCGCCACCGTCGATGCCGGCCCCAAGACCCTTGCGATGCGCGACTTCCACTCGCCCAACATCGTCTGGCGCGGCGACAGGACTGGCCATGACCGCATCGGGCTGATCGACTTTCAGGATGCGCTCTGGACCCATCCCGCCTATGACGTGATGTCGCTGGTGCGCGACGCGCGCGTCACCGTCGAACCGGAGCTGCAAACCAAGCTTCTCGACGCCTATTGCGCCGCCAGAAACGGACAGGCGGGAGACTTCGACGAACCCGGCTTCCGGCAAGGTGCCGCCATTTTGGCCGCGCAGCGCGCCGCCAAGCTTCTGGGCATTTTCGTGCGCCTTGACGAACGGGACGGCAAGCCGGGCTACATCGCCCATCTGCCGCGCATCCAGACCTATATGCGCCAGTCGCTCACCCATCCGGCGCTCGCCGGTCTCGATGCATGGCTCGCTGCACGCGGCCTGCTCGACGCGACGGTCGAACCGCGATGACGGGGCCGGTCTCAACGGCCATGGTGCTGGCGGCCGGCTTCGGCAAAAGACTGCGGCCGATCACCGACACGTTGCCCAAGCCGCTGGTTCCGGTGGGCGGGCGTACCATGCTCGACAGGACGCTTGATGCGGCAGAGGCGGCGGGGATCGCGCGTGTCGTCGTCAACGTCCACTATCTGGGCGAGCAGATCATCGCGCACTGCGCGAGACGGGACCAAACGGCGACGGCGATCAGCGACGAGCGCGACGCGATCCTTGAAACCGGGGGCGGCGTGGTCAAGGCGCTGCCGCTGCTCGGCGATGCTCCGTTCGCGCTGCTCAACGCCGACACGTTCTGGATCGATGCCGGTCCGCCGACGCTCGCGTCGATGATCGATGCGTTCGACCCGGCGCGCATGGACATGCTGCTCCTGACCGCGCGCCTTGCCGACACGACGGGGCATTCGGGCGGCGTCGACTTCGTGTTGGACGCCGACAAGCGGATCGCACGGGCGCCGGACCCGGCGGGGACCGGGGTGATCTATGCTGGCGCGGCGATCATCGACCCGGCCGTCTTTGCCGGTGCGCGTGCCGAACCGCATTCGCTGAACCGCTATTTCGACAAGGCCATCGCCGAAGGCCGGCTGTTCGGCCATACGCTCCAGGACGGCCATTGGTACACGGTGGGCACAGCGGACGGGCTGGTCGAAGTCGAAGCGCGTCTGGCGGCCGGGGGGATTTGACCGCCACGCGGGCGGGCCGCAGACTTGGCCTCTCCGAATCGCGATCCGCCGCCGTGACCCAGACCCGCTACGTCCATCCCAACGTCTTCACCGTCGCGCCCGGCGCGGCATTCCTGCCCGCCATCGCCAAAGGGCTGCTGGAAGGGACACTGGTCGACGGGTTCACCTTCGACGGCGATCCGATGGCGCTGGCCCGGGCGACCATCTATGTGCCGACGCGGCGCGCGGCGCGCGAGTTGCGGTCGGTCTTCATGGATGCGCTCGACCAACGCTCGATCCTTCTGCCGCGCATCCGCCCGCTCGGAGAATTCGACGAGGATGCCGCCTTCTTTGCTGCCGGCGCGGGCGAGATGCTGTCCGTGCCGCCGGCGATCGATCCGCTCGAAAGGCAACTTGCGCTCGGCACATTGACCGCGCGCTGGACGGAGGCGATGACCGACGATCTGCATGCGCTCTACGGCATCGAACGTGTAACGACACCGGTGTCGACCGCCGATGCCTTCTGGATGGCGGCCGATCTGGCGACGCTGATCGACCAGCTTCAGACCGAAGGAATACCGTTCAAGGCCATCGAGGAGGCTGCCGGCGCCGAGGTTTCGGAATGGTGGAATGTCACGCTCGCCTTTCTGCAGATCGTCAAACAGGCCTGGCCGGCGCATCTGGAAGAGGCCAACCGGCTCGATCCGGCCGACCATCGCAACCGGATGATCCGGGCCGAGGCGGCCCGGCTCGCCACGGCGCCGCCCGACGGGCCGGTGATCGTGGCAGGCTCGACCGGCACCATCCCGGCGACAGCCGAACTGATCGCGACCATTGCCCGGCTGCCGGCCGGCGCGGTCGTGCTGCCCGGCTACGACACGGCGATGGATGGCGGGACACGCGCGCTGCTGGAAACCGATGGCGATGCAACACCGGTGATCGGCCATCCGCAATTCGGCATGCACACTCTGGTGCGCTCGATCGGGATTGCACCCGACGCCATCGACCAGCTCGGCGCAACAGAAGACGATGCGGTTGCGGCGCGTAGCCGCTGGGTGGCTGCGGCGCTGGCGCCCGCCGAACGCACGGCGGACTGGGCCGCCCAACGCGCGACCTTCCACGACGCCGCCTTCTCGGGAACGGCGATCCTGCATGCGGCCAATGAGCGGGCCGAGGCGCTGGGGATCGCCTGTGCGTTGCGCGAAGCCATTTTGGATCCTCAGGCGACTGCCGCGCTGGTTACGCCCGACCGGCAGCTGGCCCGCCGCGTCGCATCCGAACTTGCGCGCTTTGAAATCGATGCCAATGATTCGGGCGGCACGCCGTTCGCGCTGACGCCGCATGGCAGCCTGCTCGCCCTCGCCCTGCCGCTGGCGGCGAACGAGGCTGACCCCGCTGCGCTTCTGGCGCTGCTCAAACACCCGCTTGCCCGGTTCGGCACCAACCGGGCGGCGCACATGGCGGCAGTGGCGCATCTGGAGATGCTGGTGCTGCGCGGCGGCACCGGACGCGTGATGCTGGGCCATCTTTCAGGCTTTGCTGAAGAAGCGCTGGCGCGATGGACCGATGACGGGCGGCGCAAGCCGGATTGGTTCAAGACCATCGGTGCCGACGCTTTCGATCAGGCGCGGCGTCTGGCCGGGCGCATCGAAGCGGCCTTCGCGCCGCTTTGCGAGATCGGCAATGCGACCCGAAACGTCCCGCTTGAAGACGGTGTGCGCGCAACGGTTCAGGTTCTTGAAGCGATCGCGTGCGACGACGAAGAGCGCTTCGACGCCGTTTACGCGGGTGAAAGCGGCATGGCGCTCGAAGGCCTGTTGCAGCGCCTGCGCGACAGCGCAACGCCCATCGCCTTCCCGCCCGACCAATGGCCGGACATGATCCGCGCCCTGACCGCGACGATGGCGGTCAAGCCGATCGCCGGCGGCCATCCGCGCATTTCGATATGGGGCACGCTGGAAGCGCGCCTCCAGACCGTCGATCTGATGGTGCTGGGCGGGCTCAATGAAGGCACATGGCCGGCGCAGACATCCAATGACGCGTTCCTGACGCGGTCGATGAAGACCGAGATCGGGCTCGATCCGCCCGAACGGCGCATCGGGCTGGCGGCCCATGATTTCCAGATGGCGATGGGCAATCGCCGCGTGCTCCTCACCCGTGCGGCAAGGGCGGGCGGCGCACCAGCCGTCGCCTCGCGCTGGCTGCAGCGGCTGGAAACGCTGGCCGGGCCGGACCGGACAGCGGCGATGCTTGCGGCCGGCGAGCACTATGCGCAATTGGCCGAGGCGGTCGCCGCACCGATCGTCGCCGACCCGGTCGGGCGGCCGGCGCCGAAACCGCCGGTGGACGCACGGCCAAAGGCGCTGTCGGTGACCGAAGTGGAGACGCTGCGGCGCGATCCCTATGCCGTCTATGCGCGCCGCGTGCTCGCATTGGCGCCGCTCGATCCTCTGGTGCGCGATCCGGATTTCGCCGACAGGGGATCGCTGATCCACAAGGTGATGGAGGAAGCGGCCCGCGCGGAGATCGACTGGCCGGCGGAGACGGCGCTTGCCGCGCTCGAGCGTCTGGCGCGGGATGTGTTCGATGCAGAAAGGCTTCCGCCGGAGATTGACGCGGTCTGGTGGGCCCGCATGCATGCGGCCTTGCCACGGATCGTTGCCTGGGAGGCCGAACGGCAACCGTTGATCGCGGCACGGCATCCCGAGGCCCGCGCCCAGCCGACGCCGATCGGCGCGACCGGGGTCACGCTGCGCGGTTATGCCGACCGGGTCGATGCGCGCCGTGACGGGCGCGCCGACATTATCGATTTCAAGACGGGCGCCGCGCCATCGCCCCGACAGGTCAAAAGAATGTTTGCTCCGCAGCTGCCGCTTGAAGCGGCTCTGCTTGAACGCGACGCGTTCGACGGGCTGGACGAGCAGCCGCCCGGTAATCTCATTTATGTCCAGCTTGGCGCGCGCGGCGAACTGGTCGCCCGGTCCGTATCGGGCGGCGAGAATGACGACGCCGCCACACTGGCCGCGCGGGCGTGGGAGAAGCTGGAAGGGCTTTGCGCCCACTACAACGACCCCAATCAAGGCTATCCGAGCCGCCTCATGCCGTTCCGGGAAGCGGATTTCGACGGCGATTACGACCATCTGGCGCGGGTGCTGGAATGGGCCGACGCGGTGCGGCGGGAACGCGATGTCTAAGCCGCTTCCCGACGACAGGACTCGTGCCGATCAGGCGCGCGCGGCGGACCCGGCCAATTCGGCCTGGGTGTCGGCCAATGCCGGCTCGGGCAAGACCTGGGTCCTGTCGACGCGGGTGATCCGAATCCTCTTGTCGGGAACGGACCCGTCGAAGATCCTTTGCCTGACCTACACCAAGGCCGCCGCCGCCGAGATGAAGACCCGCGTGTTCCAGCGGCTCGGCGCCTGGGTGGCGATGGACGATGCGGCACTGCGCGACGAGCTGACCGCAATCTCCGGCGAACGACCGGGGCGGGAGGCGCTCGCCTTTGCGCGGACGCTTTTTGCCCGCGCGCTTGAAACGCCCGGCGGACTGAAGATCCAGACGATCCACGCCTTTTGCGAAGCGCTGCTGCACCGGTTTCCGCTCGAAGCCAACATTGCCGGCCATTTCGAACTGCTGGATGCGGAGGCGCAGGCGCTACTTGTCGCACAGGCGCGGCGCGGACTTCTGGCCGGTGCGGCGCAGCGGAGCGAAGCGGGCGCGGCGGTCATGCGGCTTCTGGCCATTGCCGGGGAAACGGGCGTCGAAAAGCTGCTCGACGAGATCGTCCGCCGCCGTATCGCGGTCACCGATCTGCTTTGGCGGCTATCGCCGGTCGAGGACCGACGCAACGCCTATCGCGCCGCCTTCGGTTTTGCGCCGGATGAAACCGAGGCGGATGTTGCCGCGAGTGTCTGGCCGCTGCCGGGATTCGGAGAAGCCGATCTGGCGAGGCTGGAAGATGAGGCCAATGCGCCGAAATCACCGCGGAAGACACATCTGAAGTTCATCGCCAAACTGCGCGATGCCGGAGCCGAGCCCGATGGCCTTGTGCGCCTCTCCCTGCTGGCCAAGGCGTTCCTGAAAGCCGACGGCACGCCGGCGACGCACAACATGTTTCCGCTCGACATTGTCGCCGCGCTGCCTTCCTTCGAAACCGACTATCTGTCGGCAGCCGAACGGATCGCAAAAGCCCACAACCGCCTCGACCTGCTGCGCGAGATCGAGGGCACGCTCGATGTCCTGGCCGTCGCCGATGCACTGATCGGCCGCTACGAGGCGCTGAAGCGCGCGCGGGGCCTGCTCGACTTCGAGGACTTGATCGCACGAACCGCCACGCTTCTGACGCGCACCGGCGCTTCGCTCTGGGTGCGCTACAAGCTCGACCAGGGCATCGATCACATCCTAGTCGACGAGGCGCAGGACACGAGCCCCGCGCAATGGGACGTGATCCGAACGCTGGCCGACGAATTCTTCGCCGGCGACGCGGCGCGGGCCGAGCTGCGCACCGTCTTTGCGGTCGGCGACGAGAAACAGTCGATCTATTCGTTTCAGGGGGCCGATCCGGAGAAGTTCGCGGGCACGCGCGCCCATTTTGCCCAGCGGGCAGGCGACGCGGACCGCGCCTTTGCGCCGGTGGAACTGCAGGTCTCGTTCCGCTCGACCGAGGCGGTGCTGACGGCGGTCGACCATGTCTTCGCAGCCGAGGAAAACAGCGCCGGGCTGACCCGCGACGGCCTGCCCACCGCGCACCGCTCGCTGCGAGGGGGACAGCCGGGCCGCGTCGAAATCTGGGAGCAGGTCGTCAAGCAAAAGGGCGACCCAAGCGAAGACTGGACCGCGCCGGTCGACGCGGTCGAGGAGCCCTCCCTGCGTGTCGCCACCCGCATCGCCGAAACGATCAAGGAATGGATCGGGACGGGAACGGTCCTTGAGGCAACGGGCGAGCCGATCGCGCCAGACGACATTCTGGTTCTCGTGCGGTCGCGTGACGGGTTCGTCAACGCACTGTCGCGGGCGCTCAAGGATCGCGGCGTCCCCGCCGCCGGCGCCGACCGTCTGGCGCTGACCGGCCATATCGCGGTGCTGGACCTGATGGCGCTCGGACGCGTCATGCTGAACCGGGCCGACGATCTGTCGCTGGCCGCGCTCCTCAAGAGCCCTCTCTTCGGCCGTAGCGATGACGATCTGTTCGCGCTCGCCCATGGCCGCGAGGGTGCGACGCTCTGGTCGCGGCTGGCCGATGTCGGGCGTAACGACCCGGTCCTTGCGGCCATCGCGGCGCAGCTCGCCGACTGGGCGGACAAGGCGATGCGCTGGCCGGTGCACGAGTTCTATGCCCATGTGCTGTCGGCCTGTTCGGGACGCGAAAAGCTGATCGGCCGGCTGGGTCCGGAAACCGCCGACGTGCTCGACGAATTCATCGCGTTGACGCTGGCGGCCGAACGCACCGGACCGCCGGCGCTCGAGACCTTTCTCAACACGCTCGATCTCTATGCGCCGGAGATCAAGCGCGAGATGGATCAGGCCAAGGGCGAAGTCCGGATCATGACGGTGCACGGCGCCAAGGGGCTGGAGGCGCCGATCGTGTTTCTCGTCGATCGCGGCAGCGCGCCGTTCGATGCGCGTCAGGCGCCGGCGCTGCTGCCGGTGCAACTGCCAAGCGAAACAGGCTCCGACAGCGACGCCCTTTTGTGGCGCGGCGTGCCGGACGCGCGCTCTGATGTTCAAGCCGCAGCGCTCGAAAGGCTGAAGCGCGCCGCACAGGACGAATATCGCCGGCTCTTGTATGTCGGAATGACGCGCGCCGCCGACAGGCTGATCGTCGCCGGCTATCGCGGCATCCATGCGCCGTCCGAGGCGACATGGCACACCATGGTGCTGTCGGCGCTGGAGCCGCATTGCGACGTGACCGAAACCGGTGACGGGACGGTCTGGCAGTTTCCGGCGGGGCTTGGCGCTGTGCCGGCCAGCGCTCCGGCGGTACCGGACAAGCGCGAACAGGCGTTCTCGCTGCCCGCGGGTTTTGCCGATCCGGCGCCCCCCGAACCTCCGGCGGCGCGGCCACTGGTGCCGTCGGGAGCGTCGGGCCTTGCCATTTCCCCGGAGACAGCGGATGCCGCGGAACCGGGCAGCGTGTCGCTGCTGGACGACGGGGGCGGAACACCGGGCGGATCGGCGGCGCGGCGCGGAACGCTGATCCACACGCTGTTGCAGATGCTGCCGGCAATCGACCCCAGCGAACGGCAGGACCGGGCGCGGCAATGGTGCGCGATGACCGCGCCCGAAATGGACATCGGCGACGTCGATTCGTTGCTCGCTCAGGTGTTTGGCGTGCTGGACGACCCGCGTTACGCGCCGCTGTTCGCGCCGGAATCGATTGCCGAGGTGTCCGTGATGGGCACGCTGAAGCTTGGCGGCGAGGCGCGCGCCGTCTCCGGCGCGATCGACCGGCTAGTGGCGGTGGGCGACACGGTGCTGATCGTCGATTACAAGACCGGCCGCCACATCCCCGAAACGCCCGACGCGGTCGCCGAGGCCCATGCGCGTCAGATGGCGCTTTACCGCGCGCTCGTCGCCCCTCTCTATCCGGGCAAGGCGGTGCGCACGCTTTTGCTTTTCACCGCCGGGCCGGCGATGATCGAAGTCTCCGGCGAGAGGCTCGCCTCCGCCTTGGCCGGTCTCGCACAATCGTGAGAATCGGCCTATAGGTACGGGCTTGAACATGCGTCCGATCCGGCCCACATGCGGGCCAGGACATGAGAAGGAGGCCGCAATGGCGACCGTGAAGATCGATACCAGCAATTTCGAGGCCGATGTGCTCGGCGCCGACGAACCGGTGGTCGTGGATTTCTGGGCGGAATGGTGCGGCCCGTGCAAGATGATCGCGCCGGCGCTGGAGGAACTGTCCGGCGAACTGGACGGTCAGGTGAAGATCGCCAAGGTCAACATTGACGAAAATCCGCAGATCGCCGCGCAGTACGGCATCCGCTCGATCCCGACGCTCTACATGTTCAAGGGTGGCGAAGTCGTCGACCAGATGGTCGGCGCCGTGCCCAAGGGCAAACTGTCGGACTGGATGAAGGGCGCCATCGCCTGAGGCCGGCTGCACGGATTTTCACGAAAACCCGGCCCTTGCGCCGGGTTTTTTGTGCCGGCTACCGTGGCGGCGTGCCGTTGTCGCGCAGAACATCGCCGGCCAGATAGAGCGAGCCGCATATCAGGATACGCGGCGGACGCTCCAGGCCGTTCCAGCTTTCAGCCAAAAGACGGAGCGCGGCGGAGACGTTTTCCATCGGCTCCGCCGAAAGGCCGGCTTCGAGCGCCTGGTCGGCGAGAAAGCCCGGATCGACACCGGCATCGCTGCCCGGCACCGGAACGGTGAAGACATGCCGGACGAGGCCCTCGAACACGCGGAAATAGCCGACGGCATCCTTGGTGTTGAGCATGCCGGCGATCATGAACAGCGGCCGCTCGACCTGTTCCTCGCGTGCGGCGAGATGCTCGGCGGCCATCGCCGCGCCGTCGGGATTGTGGCCGCCATCGAGCCAGATCTCCGCCCCCTTTGGTGCGAGCGCCACCAGATCGCCTTCGGTCAGCCGCTGCAACCGCGCCGGCCAGTCGACCGTCTGCATCGCGCGCTCGGCGGCCGCCTCGGTCAGGGAAAAACCGCCGGCGCGCAGTGCGGCGATGGCCGCGGCGGCGTTGGAAAGCTGGTGCCGGCCCCGCAGCGCCGGCAAAGGCAGATCAAGCAAACCGTCGGTGTCCTGAAAGACCAGCCGGCCATGCTCCTCGAAGGCGATGAAATGCTCACCATAGATGTGCGCGTCGCAGCCCAGAGCTTCGGCGCGCGTGACCAGTTCGTCGCGCGCCTCCGGATGAGGCTGGGCGCCGATGACCACCGGCGCGTCGGGTTTCATGATGCCGGCCTTTTCGCCGGCGATCAGTTCGACCGTGTCGCCGAGATAGGCCTGATGGTCGAGACCGACCGGCATGATGACGCTGACCGCCGGCCGGTCGATCACATTGGTGGCGTCGGCGCGGCCGCCAAGACCCACCTCGATGACTGCCGCATCGGCCTTGTGTTCGCTGAACAGGACGAACATGACCGCCGTCAGGATCTCGAAGACAGTGATCTTGCGGCCGTCATTGGCGTCGGCGACGCGGCGCACCGCATCTGCGAGCACTGCATCGTCGACCAACGTGCCGGCCAACCGGAACCGCTCGTGCCAGCGCACGAGGTGCGGCGAGATGTGAACGTGGGTGCGATGGCCGGCGGCCTCCAGCAGCGCGCGGCAGAAGGCGGCGCACGACCCCTTGCCGTTGGTGCCGGCGATGTGGATCACCGGCGGCAGCGCCGTGTGCGGATCGCCGAGCGCGCCCAGCAGACGGCGGATGCGGCCGAGCGACAGGTCGAACCCCTTCGGATGCAGGGCCATTAGCGCCTCGATGGCGCGGGTGGCTTCGTCGGGCGATACCAGTTCGGTGCCCGGCGCGGCGGGCGGATGATGATCGCTTGCCATGGCCGCGCTCCGTCAGAAGCTGGGCGAAGGCTTTTGGGGCGTCGCCTCGGCCGGTTCGAGAATTTCGGTCTCGACGGCACCTGTCGTCACCGCCGCATCTTCGGGATCGGCGACCGGCACCGTGTCGACCGAGCCGGTCTCGTCCATCACCGCGGCCTGCCCGACCGTTTCGGTCGCAGGCACGTCCTGTTTGGTCAGGATGCGAAGCAGGCGGGCGATGGTCGCCCTCAGTTCGGTGCGCGGCACGACCATGTCGACCATGCCGTGATCGAGCAGATATTCGGAACGCTGGAAGCCCTCGGGCAGCTTTTCGCGAATGGTCTGTTCGATGACCCGCGCGCCGGCAAAGCCGATCACCGCGCCCGGTTCGGCGATGTGAATGTCGCCCAGCATCGCATAGGAGGCCGAAACGCCGCCGGTGGTCGGATTGGTCAGGACGACGATGTAGGGCAGGCCCGCCTCCTTCAGCATTTCGACGGCAACCGTGGTGCGCGGCAACTGCATCAGCGACAGGATGCCCTCCTGCATGCGCGCACCGCCGGATGCGGCGAACAGCACCATCGGGCATTTCTTTTCGATGGCCGTCTCAAAGCCGCGAATGATCGCTTCGCCGGCCGCCATGCCGAGCGAGCCGCCCATGAAGGTGAAATCGTGCACTGTGGTGACGATTTCCATGCCCTCGAGCTTGCCGGTGGCGTTGATGATGGAATCCTCGAGACCGGTCTTCAGCCGGTTCTCGCGCAGCCGGTCGGAATACTTCTTCTGGTCCCGGAAACGCAGCGGGTCCTGCGCCACCTCCGGATTGGCGATCTCCTGGAACGCGCCGCCATCATAGAAATGGGTGAGCCGCTGGCGCGCGGCGATCTTCATGTGGTGTCCGGAGACCGGGATCACCCACTGGTTTTCCTCGACATCGGCGTGAAACACCATCTCGCCGGTCTCGGGGCACTTGATCCAGAGGTTTTCCGGCGTCTCGCGCCGCCCCAGCATGGAGTTGAGGCGCGGACGGACGTAGTTGGTGATCCAGTTCATGACCGATTCCCGTTTTGGGCCAATGTGGACCGGCTATTCGGCAGCTTCAAGGCGCGCGGCGCGGACGCCTGCGGCCAGGCCGCCCACCAGCGTCGTGACGGCGGCGACCGTGTCGGACGTCGAGCCGCCATCGCCGTCCAGCGAATTGACGATGGCCTGGACGATCGCCGTGCCGACCACCACGCCGTCCGCATCGCGACCGATCAGCCGGGCCTGCTCGGCGGTCTTGACGCCGAAGCCGACACAGACCGGCAAGGGCGTATGGCCCTTGATACGGTTGACCGCCTCGCCGACCGCGCCGGTGTCGGCGATGGCCGATCCGGTGATGCCCGTCATCGAGACGTAATAGACAAAGCCGGACGTGTTGGCGAGGACGGCCGGCAGGCGCTTGTCGTCGGTCGTCGGGGTCGCCAGCCGGATGAAGCTGATGCCGGCCTCAAGCGCCGGAATGCACAGTTCGCCATCCATTTCCGGCGGCAGGTCGACGATGATCAGACCGTCGATTCCGGCAGCGTTCGCATCGTCGAGGAACCGGTCGACACCATAGATGTAGACCGGATTGTAATAGCCCATCAGGACGATCGGCGTATCGGTATCGGTCTTGCGGAAGGCTTTGGCCATCGCCAGCGTACGGGCCAGCGTCTGCCCGCCCTTGAGCGCGCGTTGTCCCGCCATCTGGATCGCGGGCCCGTCGGCCATCGGGTCGGAAAACGGCATGCCGAGTTCGATGATGTCAGCGCCCGCTTCCGGCAGGGCCTTCATGATCGACAGCGAGGTGTCGTAGTCCGGATCGCCGCCCATAATGTAGGTGACGAGCGCGGGCCGGCCTTCATCGGCAAGCCGCGCAAACAGCGTGTCGAAACGGTTGGTCATGCGCTTTGCCCCGATTTGCCGACGACTTCGCCGTCTTCCTTTGTGAAGGTGCCGACCTTGTCGGCGTTCGGCAGCACGTCCAGCACCTTTTCGGACGGGCGCGACAGGACCGTTCCGAGCGGCGTGACGACGATCGGCCGGTTCATCAGGATCGGGTGCTCGACCATGAAGTCGATGAGCTCGTCATCGGTCCATTTGGGATCATCGAGCCCGAGTTCCTCATAGGGCGTGCCCTTCTTGCGCAGCACTTCGCGCACTGAAAGACCGGTGGCCGCGATCAGCTCGACGAGCTTGGCCCGGCCCGGCGGTGACTTCAGATATTCAATCACCTCGGGCTCCTCGCCGGACGCGCGGATCATCGCCAGCGTGTTGCGGGAGGTGCCGCATTTGGGATTGTGGTAGATGGTGATCGTGCTCATTTCGGCACCTCCGGGTGATCGAAGCGTTCGCCGTTGTTCCAGCCAACGGCCGAATTGCCGTGTGCGGGAATGCCGCCGGCGTCATCCAGCATCTTTGCCAGATGCATCAGGTTCCAGGTCATGAACGTGGTGTTCCGCCGCGTGAAGTCGTTGTCGAGACCGGCGCCATTGTCGCCATAGGAATCGCCCGGGCCGGCCTCGCCGATCCAGCCCGAATCGGCCTGCGGCGGCACCGTGTAGCCGATGTGCTGAAGCGCATAGAGACACGTCATCGACGCGTGCTTGATGCCGTCCTCGTCGCCGGTGACCATACAGCCCCCGACCTTGCCGTAATAGATGTACTGGCCGGCATTGTTGCGCTGGCCCGCATGGGCGTAAAGCCGTTCGATGACGACGCGGCAGACGGACGATTCCTCGCCGAGCCAGAGCGGTGTACCGAGCACGAGAATATGCGCATCGCGCACCTTCGGCCAAAAGATGTCGGGCCAGTCGTCGTGATCGGCGCCGTGGTCGCGCATGTCCGGCATGATACCGAACGCGATCCGGTGATCGGCGGCGCGCAGATAGTCCACCGTGACGCCGTTCCTTTCCATGATCGCCATGGAGTTGCGCATCAGCCGTTCGGTGTGGCTCGGCCCCTGGGCGGTCGATTTCAGCGTCGTGTTGATGAACAGGGCTTTGAGGCCGGCAAAGTCGACCATCGTCACATCTCAAATCCCAGCCGCTTGCCGACGGCGAAGACGTCCTTGTCGCCGCGGCCGCACAGATTCATGACGATGATCTGGTCCTTGCGCATCTTCGGTGCGCGCTTGATCACCTCGGCGAGCGCGTGGCTGGGTTCGAGCGCCGGGATGATGCCCTCGATCTTCGACAGGAGCTGGAAGGCTTCGAGCGCCTCGGTGTCCATGATCGGCACATAGTCGACGCGGCCGGTGTCCTTCAAATAGGAATGTTCGGGGCCGATGCCGGGATAGTCGAGGCCGGCCGAGATCGAATGGCCTTCCTCGATCTGTCCGTCGCCGTCCTGCAGAAGATAGGTGCGGTTGCCGTGCAGCACGCCGGGCGAACCGGCGGTCAGCGAGGCGCAGTGCTCGTCCGTGTCGAGCCCCTTGCCGCCCGCTTCGACGCCGACCATCTGCACATTGCGGTCGTCGAGGAACGGATGAAACAGGCCGATCGCGTTGGAGCCGCCGCCGACGGCGGCGACCAGCATGTCCGGCAGCCGGCCCTCGATTTCAAGCAGCTGCTCCCTGGCCTCCTTGCCGATGACCGACTGGAACTCGCGCACCATCTCCGGATAGGGGTGCGGGCCGGCGGCGGTGCCGATGATGTAGTAGGTGCTCTCGACATTGGTGACCCAGTCGCGCAGCGCCTCGTTCATGGCGTCCTTGAGGGTGCCGTTTCCGGCCGTCACCGGGGTCACCTCGGCGCCCAAGAGCTTCATGCGGAAGACGTTCGGTGCCTGCCGGTCGATGTCGGTGGCGCCCATATAGACATGGCAGGGAAAGCCGAACCGCGCGGCGACCGTGGCCGAGGCCACGCCATGCTGGCCGGCGCCGGTTTCGGCGATGATCCGCGTCTTGCCCATGCGCTTGGCCAACAGGATCTGGCCCAGGCAATTGTTGATCTTGTGCGAGCCGGTGTGGTTCAGCTCGTCGCGCTTGAAGTAGATTTTCGCGCCGCCCAGATGCTCGGTCAGCCGCTCGGCGAAATAGATCGGCGAGGGCCGGCCGGTATAGTGCGTGTTCAGATGCTGCAATTCGGCCTGAAACTCCGGATCGGTCTTGGCCTGGTTCCACTTGTCCTGCAGGTCGAGGATCAGCGGCATCAGCGTCTCGGCGACGAAGCGGCCACCGAAAATGCCGAACATGCCCTGCTCGTCAGGACCTGTGCGAAAAGAATTGGGTTCAGGTGGCTTGTTCATCGTCAAACTCCCAAAGCGGCGGTCTGCCGCTGTTCGCGCGCCTCGGCGACCGCCAGAAAAAACGCCTCGATCAGGCCCGCGTCCTTGATGCCCGGCGCGCTTTCGACGCCCGAGGACACGTCGATCCCCGGCGGGCCGGCGATCCCGAGCGCCTCGCCCACATTGCCGGCATCGAGCCCGCCGGACAGCATATAGTCCGTGTCCGCGTCAAGCGAGGCAAGGAGCGACCAATCGAAGCTGACGCCATTGCCTCCGGGAAGGTCCGATCCTTTTGGCGGATTGGCGTCGAGCAGGAACCTGTCGGCGACGCCGCGATAGGCGTCCAGCTTTTTCAGGTCATCGCGACCGGAAATGGCGAACGCCTTCATCACCGGCAGGCCATGGCGCGCCCTGACCGCGGCGACCCGTTCGGGGCTTTCGCTTCCATGCAATTGCAACATGTCGGGCCGGACCGTCCGGACGATCCGGTCGAGCATGGCGTCGTCCGCATCGACCGTTACGGCGACCGTCACAACGCCGGCCGCCTTGGCCCGCGCTGCCAATGGCGCCGCAGCGTCCGGCGCCACGTTGCGCGGCGATCTCTCGAAGAAGATGAAACCGGCATGGCTCGCGCCGCCGGCTGCCGCCGCGTCGATGGCGTCCGGTGTCGAAAGTCCGCAGATCTTGATGTCGAGGCTCATGCAGGCGCCTTAGCGCGCACGGTTCAGCGAGTCGAGCATTTGATCAGCCCGGCGCCATGCCGGACGAGGTCGCCGACTGGTCGATCTATTTGTGAAAGAGAACAAAATTGACTCTTTCCAATACTTGTATCACCCTCAGAATGTTTCCGTTAAAGGAGATTTGGTCCATGCCTAAAAGAGAAATCACTGCACGAAAGCTGATTGGCGAAAAGCGCTATGCCGAACTCAAAGAGCGCTACGATGCGTTTGTCGGTCAGGCGATCGTCGACAAACTCGTGGAGCCGGACATGCTGTCGGGCTTCCCTCCCTTGGGGATTCACGCCGAAGGGCCGCACTACGAGCAGGAAGGCGGCGATTACGATCAGTCCACCGGCGGCAATCACAGCCAGACCGGCGGCGGCAGCTACAAGCAAGCGGCTCCCAAGACCGAAGAGTTCCGCTAAGCCGGCCGCGCCACAATGCCCCCTGGTCTGACCGGCGCGGCCACGACGCGACGCCATGCGGCCGTGCCCTCGATCCGGACGCTTCAGGTCGTGTTGAAGGTGGCCGAGCGCTGCAACATCAACTGCAGCTACTGCTATTATTTCAACATGGGCGAGACATCGGCGCTGGACCGTCCGGCGCTGATCAGTCTCGATACGGTGGCCTCGCTCGCGCGCTGGATACGTGAGGGTTGCGCGGAACTGGGCATCGGGCGCGTGATGGTCTCGTTCCACGGCGGCGAGCCGCTGCTCCTCAAGCCCGCGCGCTTCTCCGCGGCGTGCACGCTCCTGCGCGAAACGATCGAGCCGGTCGCCAAGGTTTCCTTTGCCGTGCAGACCAACGGCACGATTCTCAGCCGGCAATGGCTCGATATCTTCGCCGAGCACCGCATCCATGTCGGCGTCAGCATCGATGGCGACCGCGGCGCCAATGACCGTTTCCGCCTGACCAAGGACGGACGGTCTACCTTCGACACGGTCGACGAGACGATCCGGACCCTGGTTGCCTGGTCCGGCGGCAATCAGGCTCTCGGCCCGTCGACGATCTCCGTTCTTGATCATCGCAACGACTATGGCGCCATCTATCGCTACCTGCGGTCGCTCGGCATCATGAACATGAGCTTTCTCCTGCCCGACCGCAGCCACGATCAGGGGTTCAGTGCCGACGATGGCGATGCGGAGAGCTATGGCCGGTGCCTGTCGGATCTGTTCCAAGCCTGGTTCGCCGAGGACAATCCCGATGTGAATGTGCGGCAGGTCAAGGAGGTCATCCGGCATTTCCAGAACACGGAAAAAGGCCCGCCCGAACCGCCGGGCGAAGACAAGATCGCCTACCAGATCATCGTCGCGCAGAGCGACGGAACCGTGTCGGTCGACGATTCGCTCATCCCCGCCCTTGACTGGTTCAAGGGCACGCCACGCGTGGCCATCGCGGACACGTCGCTGCCCGACTTCCTCGCCGATCGGGTTTTTGGAGAGATCCGGCGCGCAAACAACACGATCGCCACCGCCTGCCGAGACTGCGATTGGCGCGGCGTGTGCCGCAGCGGCGATCTCGAAAACCGTTACGCCGACGGCATGGGGTTCGACAATCCGTCCGTCTACTGCAGCGGTTACCAGCGGTTTTTCACCGACGTCTGTGGAACGCTGCTTGCCAACAACTATCCGGTCGATCTGCTGGAAGATCGCATCGAGCAATCATTCGCCGCGGTCGACGCGCATGTTTGAATGAAGCCTGGCGTGGCCGGCACGGTGGGGCCGGTCAGAACACGATCGACTGCAGTTTCGACCCGTTGCGCTTGAGCCAGGCCTTGCAGCGCTTCGTGTCCGGGCAGAGCTCCTCGCACAGCGCCCAGAAGCGCGCGCCGTGGTTCATCTCGCGCAGATGCGCCACCTCGTGGGCGACCAGATAGTCGATCACCCGCGGCGGCGCCATGGCGATCCGCCAGGAAAAGGACAGGTTGCCCTCCGACGAGCAGGAACCCCAGCGGCTGACCGTGTCCTTGAACCGGACCGCGCGCGCCGGCCGGCCGACGGTGGCGGCATGGCGGGCCACCAGCGGCTCGATGCGCTCCCTGGCGGTCTTCTTCAGAAAATCGGCGACACGGCGCGGCAAATGTTCCGGCGCGCCGAAGACGACCAGTTCGGGGCCGTTCGCCCCGTCCTCGATCCGCGTGACGCCGCGGCCGGGCCGGTGGACGATCAGATGGTTGACGCCCAGCACCGGCAGCTTAATGCCCGGCCGCACCTGCGGGCGATCGGGCATCTTGGCGATCTTGCCGGCGAGCCAGCCCTCGTGACGGGCCAGAAACCGGTCGATCTCCGCTTGCGCCATGCCGGGCGGCACGGTGACCTTCAGACCGCGATCGCCGGGCTGTATGCGCAGCGTCAGCCGCTTGGCGCGGGGGTTTTCGACGATCGAGAGCGGCAGCGTCCGGCCAGCCACCTGGTGGCTGTCCGGACGTTGCTCGTGTCGGCGCCGTGCGCGCGTCAGGCCGAAAACCATGGGGTGTTCATAGCGTGATTCGGCGGCGCGCCTAACAGCGAAACCGGACCTGCGCGAAGCAGCTCCGGCCGGCCCGCCAACGCCGGGAGAGGTCCCGACGTCGCGGTTTGTGTGCCGGCGCCATCACAGGACGGCGCCCGGTTCTTTGCGTATCAGCTCTCGTCCGATCCCTTGACGTTCGGGACCGAAGTGCCCTTGGCGCCATTGCCGGCGTCGGCATCCATGTCGCGACCGCGTGCCGCCATGAACTGGTCGAATTCTTTCTGGTCCTTGGCGCGGCGCAGTTCGCGCAGATAGTCATCGAACTCCTTGCGCATTTCGTCGAGCTTGCGGCGCTCTTCCTCGATGCGCTTGAGTTCGGCATCGCGCCAGTCGTCAAAGGCGACGTTGCCGGTGCGCGGTGCCATGTTGGCGGAACGGCCGCAACGGCTCCAATTGCGGGACATGGCATCGGTGGCGCGGTTGACGTCACCCTTCCAGCCATCCAGCCGGTCGCCCCAGAGAATGTAGGCCAGCATCGCCAGGCCCAGCGGCCAGAAGACGATGAAACCCAGCACCATCAGGCCGATGGTGGCCGGCGTCCACGCGGGACGGATCAAGGCAGTCTGTGTCATGTTCGAACACCCCATTTTTGCCTGGCGATAAAGGCTCGCCACGGTTCTGAGGTGGTGACCGAACACCTGCTCTGCAAGCGCTTTTGGCCGGTTTTTCGGCGGACAATCGTTAAATTTTGTTCAGATTCAGCGTTTTGCCAGCGCCAGAAAATGCACCGCGAGACCCAGCATCAGGCCCCAGAAGGCGGCGCCGATGCCGAAAAAGACAATGCCTGAGGCGGTGATGGCAAAGGTGGTCATCGCCGGAATGCGGTCGCGTTCCTCGGCGACGGCAATGCGGGTGGAGTTGGCCAGCGGCCCGAGCAGCGCGATGCCCAGAACCAGCGCAATCAGCGAGGCGGGCAGCACGGTGACAAGCGCCACGAACGAGGCGCCGAACAGCGCGAACACGATATAGATGAGGCCGTACCAGATGCCCGTGACCCAGCGCTTGTGCGGATCGGGATGGGCGTCTTCGCCGGTGCAGATGGCCGCGGTCACGGCGGCGAGATTGGTCGATGAGGCGCCCAGAAAGCCGGTCAAGGTCGAGAAGACGCCGGTGACGGCGATCACCGGCCCGGCCGGCGGGCGATAGCCGTCGGCGCGGAGCACCGCCAGGCCGGGCAGGTTCTGCGAGGCCATGGTGACGACGTAGAGCGGTACGGCGAGGCCGAAGAACGAGCCGACCGATATCTCCGGCACGACGAAGGCGAGCGACGAGGTCTCGATGGTGATGTCGCCTTCGGTCATGCCGCCAAGCAGCGCCCAGGCAATGCCGACGAACAGCACGCCGATCACCGCCAGCTGCGCGTCATAGGTGCGCAGCACGAAAAATCCGGCGGCCAGCGGCAGGATGAAGGCCGGATCGATGGTGGCCGCCTGCGCGCCGGCGACGACGAAGGGCAAAAGGATGCCGCCGAGCATGCCGGCGGAGATCGCGCCGGGAATGGCTTCGACCAGCCGCATCAGCGGCCGGAACAGGCCGGTGGCGATCGTCAGGAGCCCCGCCGCGACGAAGGCGCCGACCGCTTCGTTCATGGAGTATCCCGTGCTTGCCGTCACCAGCGCCAGGCCGGCGATCGACCAGGCGGCGATGATCGGCATGCGAAACCAGATGGTCAGGATCAGGGTCTCGATGGCCACCGCGATGCATATTGCGGTGATCCAGCTTGCCGTCTGGGCCTCGGTTGCGCCGACAGACTGGGCTGCGCCAAGCACCAGCGCCATCGTGCCGCCGAAACCGACGAATGAGGCGACAAGCGCCGCCGACAGGGCCGAAAAACGAAACATGGTCAGCCCTGGCCGCCTCCCTGGCCGCCGGACTTGCCCGCAAGCGCGCCGGCGGCATCGAGCATCATGGCGATGTCCTGCGGCCGCGACAGGCGGTGATCGCCATCCTTGACGTAGCTGATCACCGCATCGTCCTTGGACAGAAGCTCGAACAGACGCTGCGCATGCTGCCACGGCACGTCGGGATCGGCCTGGCCCTGAATGATGCGCACCGGGCAGTGCGTGTCTATGGGCCCGGTCATGACGCGGTTGTTGCGGCCATCCTCGAACAGGTCCCGCGTGAAGATGTTCGGCTCGGGCCCGTATGGCGTCGGCTCGGCGAAATAGCCCTGCTCTTGCAGATCCCGCTTTTGCGCGCCGGTCAGCTTGGGCTCATGCAGCTCGCTGGTGAAGTCGGGCGCGGGCGCCAGCAGCAGCAGCCCTGCGATCGGATCGCCGACACCGCCCCGGTTGAGTTCGGCGACCATGCGCAGCGCGATCCACGCGCCCATTGACGAACCGACAAGGACCAGCGGCGGAGCGCAGACGTTTTCGGTCACCGCGAGCGCCTCGCCGAGCCAGCGCGAGATCGTGCCGGCCCGGAAATCGCCACCCGACCGGCCATGGCCCGAATAGTCGAACCGGGTGCAGGCCATGGCGTGCTCGCCGCACCAGCGGTCCAGTTCGACGGCCTTTGTGCCGTCCATGTCGGATCGGTAACCGCCGAGCCAGACGAAGTTCGGCGCGCCGCCCGTGCGGTGGCACACGGCGATCTCGGCGCCGTCCACGGTCAGCGATTGTTCGTCCATCTCGCGCTCCTCCGGCGGTCCCTGCGCCATCGTCCGCCTTATGAGGGGTTGCATCGGACCTGTGAAGCCATCACATGGCCGAATGCGTCCGGCCGGATCAATGCAACAAACGGCCCAAGGCAGGTGATTTGCGGACACGTTCATGCTATGGACCTGCCGTCCGCACCCCGGCCAGCCGGCTCGGACCATGAACCCTTCCGGTCAATATCAAGGAGATTACGACCATTCGCAGACCATTCAGAGCGCCACCGCCGCAAAAGTCCGGCCCGCCCGCCAATGACGACATTCGCGATCCAGAAGTGCAGCTTATCGACGCCGACGGCGAAAACAGGGGCATAACCGAGACGCTCGAAGCGCGACGCATGGCCGAAGATGCCGGCCTCGATCTCGTGCTGATCTCACCCAACGCCAAGCCGCCGGTCGCCAAGATTCTCGATCTGGGCAAACTGAAATACGAACAGCAGAAGAAGGCGGCGGCCGCGCGCAAGAAGCAGAAGACCGTCGAGGTCAAGGAAGTGAAGATGCGCCCGAACATCGACACCCACGACTATGAGGTGAAGATGAAGGCGGTGAAGCGCTTCTTCGAGGATGGCGACAAGGTCAAGGTCACGCTGCGCTTCCGCGGCCGCGAGATGGCACACCAGCAGCTCGGCATGCAGCTTCTGCAGAAGGTGCGCGAGGAAGTCGGCGATATCTCAAAGGTCGAAGCCGAGCCCAGGCTTGAGGGGCGACAGATGATGATGGTTCTGGCGCCGAAATAGAGCGGCACACATCGCGCCATGCAATGAAGGCTCGCCGGCGGCGGGCCTTTTTTGCTGGCTGGCCGTTTCGTTCAGCCGGCCTTGCGGGCGGCGATCACCCAACCGGTCAGGCCGGTGCCGACAATATGTTCGCCATGCTCGTCGGCGCGGCCGGTCAGAAGGCCGCCGGCTTCGAGGGCGTCGAGCTTTCCGGCCAGTCCGCCCGACCGGTAGAAATTGTCGTTCAGTCCGATCACCAGAAAGCCGCCGGGACGGATCACACGCACGATCTCGTCGATCGCGTCCGGCCGGACATGGGCGGTCGAAAAGACGCCGACGCAGGCCGCGGCGTCATAGGCGCCATCGCCGGCATCGAGCGGCGGCCGGTTCAGATCGGCCTCGAACAGCCGGCGATAGATGCCGGTCGCCTCGGCTTTCTTCAGCATGCCGGTGGAAAAATCGCAGCCATCGATCGCGCCGTATCCTGCCTGATGCAATGCGATGCCCGACAGGCCCGAGCCGCAGCCGACATCGAGCACCGCAACACCGGGCCCCGGCGCGAGCCGTTCGGCCAGGGCCTGTGCGCAGCGTGCCGGCTGGCGGTATTCGTTCTCGTCCAGTTCCTCGTCGTAGACCTCCGCCCAGCGGTCGTAGAGCGCCCGTGTCTCCTCATCGGTCCTGACCTGATAGGCCTTGTCCAGAAAGCGTTCCCGCCCGTTGGTCATCGCGCGTACCTCCCCACCGCCAAGGCTTGCATCCACAACGGTTTGAGTCTATAGGCGCGCGGTCCGAACCGTCCGGCAGGGCATGCCGTGGCGGTTCACGAATGCTGAACAGCCAGCACGTCATCGACAATCGAGCGAAGCGAGGCGGGATCGGCCGATCCCCGTTCGAATTTTCGAACGCCCTTGCGGAGCGCCTGCGAAAGCGGGCCGGCGTGAACGCGAACAATGGAGAGCAAAATGCCCAAGATGAAGACGAAGGCTTCGGTCAAGAAGCGCTTCAAGACCACCGCCTCGGGCAAGATCAAGGTCGCCCAGGCCGGCAAGCGCCATATGATGATCAAGCGGTCCAACAAGTTCATCCGCAACGCGCGCGGCACCATGGTGCTGTCCGAGCCGGATACGAAGATCGTCAAGAAGTTCATGCCCTACGGCCTGTGAGCCGTCACGCACCAGATTTGAAGGAGCCAAGACCATGGCACGTGTCAAACGCGGCGTGACCGCTCACGCCAAGCACAAGAAAGTTCTCAAAGCCGCCAAGGGCTATTACGGCCGGCGCAAGAACACCATCCGCATCGCCAAGCAGGCGGTTGAGAAGGCGGACCAGTACGCCTATCGCGACCGCAAGGCCCGCAAACGCAATTTCCGCTCGCTGTGGATCCAGCGCATCAATGCCGCCGCGCGCGAGCACGGCCTGACCTATGGCCGGCTGATCGACGGGCTGAACAAGGCCGGCGTCGAGATCGACCGCAAGGTGCTGTCAGACATGGCGATCCACGAACCGGCGGCATTCGCTGCCATCGCGGAAAAGGCCAAGGGCGAGCTGGCCTATCTGAAAGACACCACGCCCAACGCATTTGAGGCCGCTGTCCGCTAGGCCAGCGCGCTTCTCAACGCATCACCCAAGTTTGAGAACCCGCTTCTGGCCACCGCCGGACGCGGGTTTTCTTTGTCGCCGGACTGTGAGAAACGAACCGCCGGACAGATAGGGAAACCGTCATGAACGAAACGGCCCGACCCGAGATCGATCAGCTTGAACGGACGCTGATGGCCGACATCGCCTCGGCCGCCGACGAGGACGCCATCGAACAGGTGCGCGTTGCGGCAATCGGCAAGAAAGGCGCGGTCTCCGAGCGCATGAAGACGCTCGGCAAGATGAGCGCCGAAGAGCGCCAGGTGATGGGCCCGGCGCTGAACGGGCTTAAGGTCCGCGTGACCGACGCGATCGCGGCCCGCAAGGCCGAACTGCGCGACGCGGCGATCGAGGCCCGGCTGGCGACCGAGACGGTCGACATCACGCTTCCCGTCCGTCCGTCGCCCGCCGAGACCGGCCGCATCCATCCGATCAGCCAGGTGATCGACGAGATCACCGCGATCTGCGCCGACATGGGGTTTGCCGTTGCCGAAGGCCCCGATATCGAGACCGACTATTACAACTTCACGGCGCTCAATTTCCCCGAGGATCATCCGGCGCGGGAAATGCACGACACGTTCTTCATGGCGCCGGACGCAAACGGCGAGCGCAAGGTGCTGCGCACGCACACCTCGCCAGTCCAGATCCGCACTATGGAAGCGCAGGAGCCGCCGATCCGCATCGTCATTCCCGGCAAGACCTACCGGCACGATTCCGACGCCACCCATACGCCGATGTTCCATCAGCTGGAGGGACTTGTCGTCGACAAGGTGACGACGGTCGCGCACCTGAAATGGACCATCGAGGAGTTCTGCAAGGCCTTCTTCGAGGTGCCCGACGTCGCCATGCGGTTCAGGCCGTCCTACTTCCCGTTCACCGAGCCGAGCCTGGAGGTGGACATTCAGTGCGACCGGTCAAAGCCCGGCGAAGTCCGGTTCGGCGAGGGCAATGACTGGATGGAGATCTTGGGTTGCGGCATGGTGCATCCGAACGTTTTGCGCGCCGGCGGGCTCGATCCGGACGTCTATCAGGGCTTTGCCTGGGGCATCGGCATCGACCGGCTGGCGATGCTGAAATACGGCATGCCGGACCTGCGCGCCTTTTTCGACGCCGATGTGCGCTGGCTGAAACACTATGGCTTCCGGCCGCTCGACATGCCGACCCTGTTCGGAGGATTAAGCCAATAGCGGCGAACCTGCCGCGCCGGCCGCTGACCAACGCCTATCGAAAGCAAAAACGATGAAATTCACATTGTCCTGGCTCAAGGACCATCTCGACACGGATGCAACGCTTGCCGAGATCACCGAGGCGCTGACCATGATCGGCCTCGAGGTCGAGGCGGTGGACGACAAGGCGCAGTTCGCGCCGTTCACCATTGCGCGCGTGCTGACCGCCGAGAAGCACCCCGACGCCGACAAGCTGAAGGTGCTGACGGTCGATGCCGGCGACGGCAAGCCTGTTCAGGTGGTGTGCGGGGCGCCCAATGCGCGGGCCGGCCTCGTCGGCGCGTTCGCCGCGCCGGGTACCTATGTGCCGGGCATCGATCTGGAACTGTCGGTCGGCAAGATCCGCGGCGTCGAGAGCCATGGCATGATGTGCTCGGAGCGCGAGCTTGAGATGTCGGACGAGCATTCCGGAATCATCGACCTGCCCGAGGACGCGCCGGTGGGTACGCCTTTCGCCGCCTATGCGGGGCTCGACGATCCGGTGATCGAGATCGGCCTGACGCCGAACCGGCCCGACTGCACCGGCGTCCATGGCATTGCGCGCGACCTGGCGGCGGCCGGGCTGGGCACGCTCAAGCCGCTCGGCATCGAGCCGATTGCAGGCGACGGCGCATGCCCGGTCGATGTGCGCATCGACGCGCCGGACCTGTGTCCCGGCTTCGCCCTGCGGCTGGTGCGCGGCGTCAAGAACGGCCCCTCGCCGCAATGGATGCAGCAGCGCCTGATCGCCATCGGCCTGAGGCCCATCAATGCGCTCGTCGATATCACCAACTATGTCACCTTCGGCTGGGGCAGGCCGCTGCACGTATTCGATGCCGCCAAGGTGACGGGCAACCTCGTCGTGCGCCGCGCCACCGATGGCGAGACAATTCTTGGCCTTGACGGCAAGGAGTACACGCTGACCGGCGAGATGTGCACGATCGCCGACGAGCGCGGACCCGAATCCATCGCCGGCATCATGGGCGGCGAAGAATCCGGCTGCGACGAGACCACGACCGATGTGGTCATCGAATCGGCGCTGTGGAACCCGCGCAATGTCGCGCGGACCGGTCGCGATCTGGGCATCATCACCGATGCCCGTTACCGGTTCGAGCGGGGTGTCGATCCGGAATTCATGGTGCCGGGACTGGAACTGGCGACACGCATGGTGCTGGACCTGTGCGGTGGCACGCCCACCGAAACGCGCGTGACCGGCTATGCCGGCCATCAGTGCAAGACGGTGGATTTTCCGTTTGCCGAGGTCAGGCGGCTGACCGGCGCCGATGTCGAAGCCGCCAAGAGCACCGACATTCTGGAACGGCTCGGCTTTGACGTGAACGGCAGGGGCGAGATCGCCAAGGTCACGGCTCCGTCATGGCGGCCGGACATTGAAGGCAAGGCCGATCTGGTCGAGGAGGTCATGCGCATCCATGGCGTGGGCAACATCGCGCCGCTGCCGCTTGAGAGCCATGGTGCGGTCAATGGGCGCGTGCTGACCGTCCAGCAGGTGCGCACCCGCGCTGCGAAGCGTGCGCTCGCCGCGCGCGGCATGATGGAAGCCGTCACATGGTCTTTCATTCCGGCTGCCCATGCGGCGGCGTTCGGCGGCGGCGCGGCCGCGCTGCAGCTTGCCAACCCCATTGCGGCCGACATGAGCGACATGCGCCCCTCGCTGCTTCCCGGCCTTCTGGCGGCGGCCCAGCGCAACGCCAATGTCGGCCATGGCGATGTCGCGCTGTTCGAGGTCGCGGGCACTTATGAAAGCGACACGCCGGACGGGCAGCGCAGGGTCGCCGGCGGCATCCGCCGCGGCACGGCGACGCTCACCGGCGCGGGCCGGGCATGGGACGGACACGCGGCGGCGGTCGGCGTGTTTGACGCCAAGGCCGACGCGCTGGCCGCGCTCGAAGCGTGCGGCGCGCCGGTCGACAAGCTGACGGTCGAGCGCGGCGCGCCGGACTGGTACCATCCGGGCCGTTCGGGGCTGATCAAGCTCGGCCCGAAGAACGTGCTCGGCCATTTCGGCGAACTGCATCCGCGCACGCTCGAAGTGCTCGACGTCAAAGGGCCGGTCTGCGGCTTCGAGATCTTCATCGACGCCCTGCCCGAACCCAAGCGCAAGGCGACACGCACCAAACCGCGCCTCGATTTGTCGCCGTTCCAGGCGGTGACGCGCGATTTCGCCTTCGTGGTCGATGCCGATGTGGCGGCGGGCGCCCTGCAGCGCGCGGTCGCCGGCGCCGACAAGCAGTTGGTGACGGGCGTGACGGTCTTCGACCTGTTCGAGGGCGCGGCGCTCGGCGAAGGCAGGAAGTCGGTCGCCGTCGAAGTGCAGATCCAGCCGACCGACCGAACGCTGACCGACGAGGACCTCGAAGCACTGAGCGGCAGGATCGTTGCCAGTGTCGAAAAGGCGACGGGCGGCGTGCTCAGGGGGTAAGGTTAGCCGCCGGTGCGTGTCTTGATCGTTCGTTGTCCGCGTTTCGAGTAAGCGCGGCTGCGATGCGCAAGATGGACGATCAGCACCACGGTCCCATCTCGTCGCAATAACTCACAGACGAGGCGGTAAGCGCCGCACCGCAGCTTCCGAAAGCCTTTCAGGTTGCCCGAATAGGGAACCAGGCGCTGTCGTGCGTCCTCAAGGCGGGACAATTCGTCCAGCGCCGCCTTGATGCGCCGCTGATCGGCGGTCGCGATCGCCAGAAGGTCGGTGACGGCATCGGGATGCCATTCAATCCGCAAGACCGACCCTCTTCCAAACCTCTTCGTTCGGCACCGGCTCGAAAGGCTCCGACAAACGACTGCGCACAGTGTAGAAATCCTCAAGCTCTTCGAGCTTGTCGATGATCGCCTGACGGATCAGATGGCTTGCGTTCAAACCATGCTCTTCGGACAGTTTATCCCAACGAGCCTTGATCTCCGCATCAACACGGATAGACATCGATGTCATGACCGGCCTCATGTGTGCATCATGTCATACATGTAGTACGATGCGTATCATTCTTCAATGAGCGCTTACCGGTTGCCGCCTGAGAAGTCCGAAGCCTGTACGGGCACCCTTGCTCCCCGCCGCCCGCTCTGACACAAGGCTGGCCTGCATCGGTCGGAGCCCGCCATGAACCTCATTCTCAACACCGACAGCTACAAATACTCGCACTTTGCGCAGTATCCGCCGGAGACGGCGGCGATCTCGGCCTATATCGAATCGCGGCGCGGCGGCGACTATGACGTGACGCTGTTCTTCGGCCTGCAAATGTTCCTCAAGGACTATCTGTCCAAGCCGGTCACGCTTGCCGACGTCGATGAAGCCGAGGCGATGATCACGGCGCACGGCCTGCCGTTCAACCGGCCCGGCTGGGATCTTTTGATCGAGCGCCATGGCGGCTATCTGCCGCTGATGATCGAGGCGCTGCCGGAAGGCTCGGTCGTTCCGGCCGGCACGCCGATGGTCCAGGTGCGCAACACCGACCCCGAATTTTTCTGGCTGCCGACCTTCATCGAGACCGCGCTTTTGCGCGCGGTCTGGTATCCGTCGACGGTGGCGACGGTATCGTGGCATGTGCGCCAGATGATCGCCGAAACGCTCGACAGGACCTGCGACGATCCGGGGCCGATCCTGCCGTTCCGCCTGCACGATTTCGGCGCGCGCGGCGCGACCAGCTATGAGCAGGCCGGCCTTGGCGGCGTCGCCCATCTGGTCAATTTCCTGGGCACCGATACCGTCGCGGCGCTCGTCTATGCGCGCAAATATTACGGCGAGGAGATGGCCGGCTTTTCGATCCCGGCCGCCGAGCATTCGACGATGACTTCATGGGGCGAGGAGCGCGAGGCGGCGGCCTACGAGAACATGGTCGAGCAGTTCGGCGGTGACGGCAAACTGGTCGCCGTGGTCTCCGACAGCTACGATCTGTTCCGCGCCGTGCGCAACATCTGGGGCGGAGAACTGAAGGAAAAGGTCGAGACGATGGGCGGCACGCTGGTTGTGCGGCCCGACTCGGGCGATGCGACCCGCGTGCCCATCGACACGATCGAGATGCTCGGCGACATTTTCGGCTACCGCGTCAACGCCAAGGGCTACAAGGTGTTGGCCGATTGCGTGCGCGTCATCCAGGGCGACGGCATCACACCGCGCACCATCCGTGTGCTGCTCGAAGCGATGACCGAGCGCGGCTGGTCGGCGGAAAACCTCGCCTTCGGCATGGGCGCGGGGCTGTTGCAGCGGGTCAATCGCGACACGCTGCGCTTTGCCATGAAGGCCAATGCGCGGCAGGACACGGACGGCGGCTGGCACGGCATCGCCAAGGACCCCAAGACCGACCCCGGCAAGGCGTCCAAGCGCTACCGGCAGGCGGTCGTTATCGAAGATGGCGCTCCGGTGGCGATGCCGCTCAAGGACATTGGCGACCGTCAGAACCTGATGCAGCCGGTCTGGGAAAATGGCGAGCTTAAGCGCGACTGGACCTTCGCGGAGATCCGCGAACGAGCCAATCCCGCGCGAAAATAGGAGGGCCATCATGTTCCGTTGGGGGATTATCTCGACCGCAAAAATCGCCCGTGATCAGGTCGTGCCGGCGATCATGCAGAGCGAGACCGGCATCGTGACCGCCGTCGCCAGCCGCCGGCCCGGTCCGGCGGCCGGTTTCGCGCGCCGCTTCAACATCGCACACGCGTTCGACAGCTATGAAGCGATGCTGGACAGCGATGCCATCGACGCCGTCTATGTCCCGACCGTGACATCGACCCATGTCGAATGGGCGATCAAGGCCGCGAAGGCGGGTAAGCATGTTCTGGTCGAAAAGCCGCTGGCGCTCAAAGCCGAAGACATCGATCCGGTGATCGCGGCGCGCGATGCGGCCGGCGTTGTCGTCTCCGAAGCGTTCATGGTCACTTATCATCCGCAATGGCTCAAAGTGCGGGCGCTGATTGCAGAAGGCGCGATCGGCACGCTGCGGATGGTCCAGGGTGCGTTTTCCTATTTCAACCGCGACGGAAGCAATATGCGCAACGTGGCCGATCTGGGCGGCGGCGCACTGCCCGACATCGGCGTTTATCCGACCGTCGTGACGCGCTTCGTGACCGGGCAGGAACCGCGCGACGTGGTGGCGACAATCGACTTCGATGCAAAATTCGGGACCGACATCTTCGCCAATGCGACGATGCGGTTCGACGGGTTCGATCTTGGCTTTTACCTCGGTACACAGCTCGCCCAACGCCAGTCGATGGTGTTTCACGGCGACAAGGGCTTCATCGAGGTCCAGACGCCGTTCAATGCGGGGCTTTACGATTCCGACCGGGTGACGCTGCACGGTGCCGACCACCGCGAGGCGCAGATTTTCGCCTTTCCGGGCGTCAACCAGTACCAGTGTCAGGTGGACGCTTTTGCCCGCCATGTGGCGGGATCGGGCGAAGCGCTGTTCACGCTTGAGAGTTCCCGCGCCAACCAACGGGCCATCGACGCAGTCTATAGGGCGGCGGAAAGCGGCGAGCGCACGCGCGTCTGATCACCACCAGACGCCGCCGCGACCGATGCGGATGCGCGGGGCTTGATCTGCGGGCGGATGCAGCGGACCGGCACAACCCGGACAATCGGCTTCGGTGGCGCCGACGACCGGCCCGACCGGTGGACGCGTCTCGGCAAAGGCCAGCCAGTCACGCATTCGGTCCTGCTCGCGCCGGGGAATTTTCGGAACCGGCGAAACCCGCCGTCGCAGCGGAGCCTGACGGGCAGTGGGATTGTCTGCCGGCGGCGTGCGCAGCAATGTCGGCTTGAGCGCCTGCAACCGTTCGACCCGTTCTGCGGTCGGCGGATGCGAGCGCAGCATGGAAGGCTCGGCCATCCGGCCGGCGGGCAGCAACATCGCTTCGAGCCTGCGCCGATGGGCGCCTTCAAGCTTGACGAGGGCCGACGACAGGCCGTCCGGGTCGCCGGTCAGCATGGCGGCACCATAATCGGCGTCGAACTCGCGGGTGCGCGACAGTGCAAGCTGCAGCAGGCTGCCCACGGTCGGCGCCGCGATCATCGCCACAATGCCGAGCCAGGGCACGGTCGGAAAGAAGCCCGAAAGGTTGAACAGAACGGCGATGATGCCGATGGTCGACAGGGTCGATGTCAGCCGCGAGACGACATCGGCCAGGCTCATCACCTTGATGTCCTCGTTGCGGATATGCGTGATCTCGTGGGCCAGAACGCCGGCCAGTTCGCGTGTGGTCAGGCTCCGCACCAGCGCATCAGTCACCGCGATCGCCGATGCATCGCGCCGACCCACGGCAAACGCGTTCATCAGCGGCGACGGAACCACATGCAGATCGGGCGCTCGGGTCAGGCCGGCGCGACGCGAGAGCTCGGCGACGATGGCGTGGCCCGCCGGAAACCGGTCCGGCCCCACAGGCTTTGCCTTGTACATGCGCAGGACGACCGACGGCGAAACCCGCCGGGCAGCGAACAGGCTGACGCCCCCGAAGATGAGCGCGTAGACGATACCGGTCGTGCCGGCGATCGCCCAGGCCGTCATCGCAAGAAGGGCGAGCGAGCCGGCGACCAGCACGAATGTGTGCAGCCGGTTTGCGAAGCGGTGACGCCGATGGATGGCATGGGTCTGTTCGAAAAAGGCGAAGGCCATGGCGTTCATATGGGCGACGCCACGGCCGGTTTGGAGTCCCTGCTTTGGGCCCGATCTCAGCCCTTCACGCCGAACACGAACCGCGAATAGCCCAGATAGGAAAAGACGGTGACGCAGGCGACGGCAACGAATGTCGCCATTTCGGGCAGGAACCAGTCCGGCGTTGCCAAAAGGACCGCCGAATAGATCAGATAGTTCAACACCGCGCCGATGATGGCCACCGTGACATAGCGCGCGGCCTCATTGCCCACCGTCCTGCCGCTGGCACCGAAGGTGAAGGTCCGGTTGATCAGCCAGGTGGTCAGCATCGCCGCGCCAATCGCCGGGATGCGGGCGGCAAAAGGACCAAGGCCAGCCAGCTCGATCAGCCCGCGCAGCACCGCCAGATCGACGATGAAGCCGGCGCCGCCGGCGAAGGCGAAGCTGAAAAGCCGGCCGAGCCGGGTTCTGGCGGGCTGGACCGCCGGACCGCGGCCGGGCGCATCGGCATGTTCACCGGTCTGCTTCATGGAACCCTTCATACCGTGGCGGGGTAAACCAATCCTGTCGCGGCGTGTCGGCGCCGGCGATTGGCCGGGCCGGTTGGAGCGGAATGCAAATCGCGATAGACTCGGCAAGATTTGGGGGCGGAATCAGGCGACGGGGAGGCGGCGATGGGTGTTTTTGCACGATTTTCGATGCGAGCCCGGTTCAAACCGGCGCTGACCGGGCTTGCGGTTGTGGGACTTGCGCTAATGTGCGGCCTTGGCTCCACGCCGGCCCTGGCGGAAGAGCCGGCCAAGCAATTGTTCGGCAACACGCCGCTGCCGGCGGCGACCGAAGCCCGCGTCCACGGATTTTATTCCAGTGGCTGCATTGCCGGCGCGGTCGCGATGCCCATCGACGGTCCGAACTGGCAGGCCATGCGGCTCGAGCGCAACCGCCGCTGGGGCCATCCGGACCTGATCGCGCTGGTGCAGCGCCTGTCGCGCGAGGCGGCGGCCGATGGCTGGCCGGGCCTTCTGGTCGGCGACATTTCCCAGCCGCGCGGCGGGCCGATGCTGTCCGGCCACGCGTCCCATCAGGTCGGGCTCGATGCCGACATCTGGCTGACAAAAATGCCGAACCGGCGCCTGACGCAGAGCGAGCGCGCCAACACCAGTGCGGTCTCGGTCCTCAAACAGGGCACGCTTCATGTCGATCCGGCGATCTGGACCGCCGAACATGCCAAACTGCTGCGGCGGGCAGCGTCCTACGGCGCGGTGGAGCGGCTGTTCGTGCATCCGGGCATCAAGCGGGCGATGTGCGACGCCTATGGCGCCGATCGCGGCAATGATCGCTGGATGATCAAGATCCGTCCCTATTACGGCCACCACTACCACTTTCATATCCGCATGAAGTGTCCGGCCGATTCGCCCAATTGCCGGCCGCAGGACCCGGTGCCTGCATCCGGCAATGGCTGCGATGCCTCGCTCGACTGGTGGTTCACCTCCGAACCCTGGACGCCGAAACCGCAGGCGCCGGGCACAAAGCCCCGGCCGCGCCGCGAAAAGACGCTCGCCGATCTGCCCAATGCCTGCCGGGGCGTGCTGCGCGCGCCGCGCCCGGCCTCGGAGAGTCTGGCGACCTATTCGGCGTCATTCGATCAGGTTGCGATGATCGCCTCAGCCGTTCCGATTGCCGACGCTGCGCCGGCGCGCGCGGCGCTTCCGGGACTGGCGCGACTGCCGATACCCGCCGACCGGCCACGGCAGTAGATGGCGCGAAAAAAGATGCGAGCCCATCTTTCACGCGGACCCCGAAACGGTTAAGAGAAACACGTCTTCTAAATCGATTGAACCACCATGTCCGATGCCCTCACCATCGCCCTGGTCGCCCATGACCAGAAGAAGGACGACATGGTCGCGTTCGTCCGGCGCCATGCGCCGCTTCTGTCGCGCTGCAGCCTGGTGGCGACGGGCACGACCGGCGGACGCATTGCCGATGCCGATCCTGCGCTGGATGTATCGCGGCTCCGCAGCGGGCCGCTGGGCGGCGACCAGCAAATCGGTGCGATGATTGCCGAAGGCGCCATCGACTCGCTGATCTTCTTCGTCGATCCGCTGACGCCGATGCCGCACGATGTCGATGTCAAGGCGCTGATGCGGCTGGCGATCGTCTATGACATTCCCATGGCGCTCAATGCCGCCACCGCCGACATTCTTCTCACCGCGCTGATTGCGGGGCACACCCCGGCGCAAGACACGGAAAAGGCCCATGCCTAGCTCCTCCAGCACCAGCCACTTCGTTTTGCCGTTCCCGATCCTGATCGCCGATGTCGGCGGCACCAATGCGCGGTTTTCGATCCTCATCGACGCCAATGCCGAGCCGAAGGCATTTACGACCATCCGGACGCGCGATTTTCCGACGCTGGATGCCGCGATCCAGAGCCACGTGCTCGACCAGACCTCGCTGATGCCGCGCAGCGCCGTACTGGCGGTGGCCGGGCCGACCGACGGCGACACGATCGACCTGACCAACAATGACTGGGTGGTCCATCCGCGCCGGATGATCGAGGAACTGGGGTTCGACGATGTGGTCGTGCTGAACGATTACGAGGCACAGGCGCTCGCGGTCGTCGCGCTCGACGAAGGCAATCTGCAGCAGATCGGCGGCGGCGAACGCGACCCCGGCGCAAACCGCGTGGTTATCGGCCCCGGCACCGGCCTTGGGGTTGCCGGCTTGGTCCATGCCGCACTGACCTGGATTCCGGTCGCCGGCGAGGGCGGCCATGTCGATCTCGGCCCGCAGACCGATCGCGATGCCGAGATCTTCGCCCATCTCGAGCGGATCGAAGGGCGGGTCTCGGGCGAACAGGTGCTGTGCGGCAGCGGCATGGTCAATCTCTACAGGGCCGTCGCTCGCGCCAACGGCAACGAACCGCGCTTTTCCGACCCATCCGAGGTCTCACAGGCTGCCGAACAGAAGGCCGATCCGGACGCCGTCGAGACACTCGATCTGTTCGCCGAATATCTCGGCCGCGTGGCCGGCGATCTGGCGCTCGTCTTCATGGCGCGTGGCGGGGTCTATCTCACCGGCGGCATCACCTTGAAAATCCTACCCTTTTTCAATGCCGAGCGTTTCCGGACCGCCTTTGAGAACAAGGCCCCGCACGGCGAACTGGTCGGTGCCATTCCGACCTATGCCGTCTTGCACGACCGCGCGCCGATGGAAGGGCTTGCCGCCTATGCGCGCACGCCGTCGCGGTTCGGCGTGTCGCTGGAAAACCGGCACTGGACGCGCCGAGCGCCTGTCCACGCCCTATTGAATAGGCTATAGCGCGCGCCATGAACGACAGACCGGACACGGCCGCGATCAGGGACGGGCTTGGCGGAGGCGTCATCGCGGTTCTGCGGCGCATCCTGTCGGAAAACGGCCGCGCCTATGCGTGGCACTACGCAATCACCATCGTGTGCCTCGTCCTGATCGGCATGACCACGGCGTTCGTCGCCTGGATCACGCGCGACGTGGTCGACGAAATCTTCGTGCGCCAGCGCGGCGATTTGATCATCATAATTACGGGCACGGTGATCGGCGTCTTCCTTTTGCGCGGCATCGCCATGTATGTGCAGGCGGTGGTGCTGGCGCGCATCGGCAACGATCTGGTCGCGCGCTACCAGAGCCGGGTCTTCGACAAGTTGATGAAGCTTGGCATCGGCTATTTCACCGAAGCGCGCTCGGGCCATCTGTCGGCCCGCATCGCCGAGAACGTCAACGGTATCCGCGACGTGCTGTCGCTGACGCTCACAGCGCTGGGCCGCGACCTGATCTCGCTGATCGGCCTTCTGGTCGTCATGGTGACGATGGACCCGATGCTGTCGCTGATCGTCTTTTCGGTCGCGCCGATCCTGATCCTGGCCGTTGCCTGGGTGTCGGCCCGCATTCGCAACGTGGTGCGCGAAACGGTCGAACTGAATGCGCGCGTTGTCGGCACGATGCAGGAAGCGGTACAGGGCATCACGGTGGTCAAGGCATTCACGATGGAAGAGCGGCTGGGCGCGCGCATCGGAGCGATCATCGACGATGCAAGGTCGAAGGCCGACCGGCTCGCCGGCATCATCGAGCGGGTCAATCCGGCAGCGGAGGTCTTTGCCGGGCTCGCCGTCGCCGGCGTTATCGCCTATGCGGGCCTGCGAGCGGTCAATGAAGGCCAGCCGCCGGGCGCGACATTCGCCTTCATCACGGCGCTGCTTCTGGCCGCCGACCCGGCACGGCGCCTCGGCCAGCTCAAGGTCAATCTCGAAAAGTCGATGGTCAATGCGCGGATGATCTACGAGATCCTCGACATGCCGGAACGCCAGAGCGACCGCGCCGATGCCGCGCCGCTGACGATCACCGAAGGCGACGTGCGGTTCGAGGATGTCGACTTTGCCTATGGCGATGGCACCAAGGTGCTGCATGGGCTGACATTCGCCGCCCCGGCGCACAAGACGACGGCCATTGTCGGCCCGTCGGGCGCCGGCAAGACGACGATCATCGCCCTGTTGCAGCGTTTCTACGACATCGATGCCGGGGGGATCGAGATCGACGGCCAGGACATTGCCGGCGTGACGCTTTCCTCGCTGCGCGGCCAGATGGCGTTCGTCTCGCAGCAGCCCTATCTGTTCGAGGGCACGATCCGCCAGAACATCGGCTATGGGCGGCCCGATGCCACAGACGCCGAAATCGAGGCGGCGGCGCGGCAGGCCAATGCGCACGACTTCATCATGGAACAGGCGCAGGGCTATGACACGCCGGTGGGCGAGAATGGCGTGACCCTGTCCGGCGGCCAGCGCCAGCGCATCTCGATTGCCCGCGCGATCGTGCGCGACGCGCCGATCCTGCTGCTCGACGAGGCGACCTCGGCGCTCGACAACGAATCCGAGAAGCTGGTCCAGCAGGCGCTCGAAGACGTGATGGCGGGGCGGACCACGATCGTCATTGCGCACCGGCTTTCGACGATCGTCTCCGCCGACCGGATCGTCGTCATGGACAAAGGGGAGGTGGTCGAGACCGGCACTCATGCCGAACTTGCCAGCCGGAAGGGTGGCCTCTATGCCAAGCTGAACATGCTCGGCGCCGGGACCGATCCCGATGCCGCCGAGCCGATAATGGAGACGGATGCGTGAGCGAACCGGTTGCCATTGCCGTCGTCGGAGCAGGCGGGCGCATGGGCCAGGCGCTGATCGGTGCGATTGCGAACGATCCGGCGGCGCGGCTTTCGGGCGCGCTCGAGCGCGAAGGGGCCGATGCGATCCTGCGCGATGCGGGCGAAGTGGCGGGCCTGGGCGCCAATGGCGTAACCGTGACCGCCGACCCGGACGAAGCCTTTGACGGCGCCGATGCCATCCTCGATTTCACTGCGCCGGCAGCAACGCGGGCGTTCGCCGACATGGCCGCCCAAAAGGGCATCGCGCATATCATCGGCACGACCGGCATGAGCGCCGACGACGAGGCGCATGTGCATCTGGCCGCCGAGCGCACCGTCATCGTCAAATCCGGCAACATGTCGATGGGCGTCATCCTTCTGTCCGTACTCGTCGAACGGGCGGCGGCGGCGCTGGAAGCATCGGATTGGGACATTGAGGTCCTCGAAATGCACCACAAGCACAAGGTGGACGCCCCGTCGGGCACCGCGCTGCTGCTCGGCCAGGCCGCGGCGACCGGGCGCGACATCGATCTGGACCAGAATTCGGTGCGCATGCGCGACGGCCACACGGGTCCGCGCGCCGCCGGCGCGATCGGTTTCGCGACGCTGCGCGGCGGCTCGGTGGTCGGCGATCATTCGGTGATCATGGCCGGGCCGGGCGAGCGGCTTGTCCTGTCCCATCATGCCGAGGATCGCGGTATCTTCGCCCGGGGCGCGGTCAAGGCGGCGATCTGGTCGCGCGGCCAGGCGCCGGGGCTCTATTCCATGCGTGACGTTCTGGGCGTCAGCTAATTCAGTCAACCGACTTGGGGAGAAAGCCGATGTCCGGTACGATGGTTCTGGTCCGCCACGGACAGAGCGAATGGAACAAGAAGAACCTGTTCACCGGCTGGCGCGATCCGGACCTGACGGAGCAGGGCGTGGCCGAAGCGATCGAGGCGGGCAAGGTGCTGGCCGAACGCGGCATGAAATTCGACATCGCCTTCACGTCCGTGCTCGTGCGCGCTGAACGCACCTGCCAGATGATCCTGGACGGTGTCGGCCAGTCGGACCTCGAGACCATCCATGACCAAGCGCTGAACGAGCGCAATTATGGCGATCTGGCCGGGCTCAACAAGGACGATGCGCGCGCCAAATGGGGCGAGGATCAGGTTCACATCTGGCGCCGGTCCTACGACACGCCGCCGCCCGGCGAAGACGGCGAAAGCCTGCGCGACACGGGCGCCCGCGTCTGGCCCTATTACATGACAGAGATCCTGCCGCGCGTCTTGCGCGGGCAGACGGTTCTGGTCGCCGCGCACGGCAATTCGCTGCGCTCGCTCGTCATGATCCTCGACGGGCATACCAAAGAGTCCATCACGCAGCTCAACCTCGGCACCGGCGTACCGATGGTCTATCGCCTGCACGCCGATTCGACCGTCGCCGCCAAGGAAGTGCTCGGCGACATGTCCGGCGCGCATTGATCTTGATGAACCGGCTGGCCACGCCGGACATTGTCCGGTGCCTAATGTGATTTTTCTTTGCTGAGCTGTGGCCGCAGCCGATGCGAATCGGCTCTTCAAGACAGCGGAGTGCAGCCGCCGTGCCCAATGATTTCTACCGAACCGTCACCAAGACAATCAGCGAAGTGGGATACGCCTATTGGAAGCCCGCCAAGGGAAGCCACGAGAAATGGCGTCACCAGACGACTGGCAAGCTGTTAATCGTGCCACGCAACCTCAAAAGCCGGCATACCGCCAACAACATTTTGAAATCAGCGGGCAGCCAAAAGCGCCTGTGAAGTCAGGCAGCCTGCGGCTCGGGCTTCACGAAGACGATCGCTGGAATCAGGTCACGCGCTGTAAACTTGTCCAGATCGGCATCGGTCACGTGATTGGCCGCAACAAGCTCGGCGGCGACGTCGTGCAGAGTCGATTCGAACGCATCGATGCTATCGGCTTCAATATGAAGTCCTTCGATGTCGCTGTCGGCAACCCAAACCTTGGCGTCATCGTCCCAGACCGCTCGTACGGTGTATGTGCGCGGCACATTCGTCTCCTTCAGACCGTGTTGTAACCTATAGGCGCTTTGGGCGCTTGCCAACAGCACTCTCAAGGTCTGAGATGTCGGGTGCCGAGAAGGCAAGATTGCCCAGAGATGCGCATGACCGACCTCTTCACACTGTTCTCGGACCACTGGCCGGCAATGATGGCGGTTCTTGCCGTTTTTGCCGTGGCCGCCGCGAGCCCCGGGCCGGCGACGCTCGGCATCATGGCTACGGCCATGGCGCGCGGGCGCGCGGCGGGCATGGCGTTCGCCGCAGGCGTCCAGCTTGGTTCGTTCACATGGGCGATGGCGGCCGCGATTGGCCTCTCGGCCTGGCTCAACACGATCGCCTGGGGGCTCATCGCAATGAAGATCGCAGGCGGCGCCTATCTGATCTGGCTGGCGGCCAGGGCGTTGCGCAGCGCGCTGTCGGCAAGGCCGGTCCCGGCCGCCGCAAGCAATGCCAGGTCGCTGACCGGCCATTTCGCCCGTGGCGCGCTGTTGCACCTGACAAATCCCAAGGCCGTTCTGGCGTGGATCGCAATCGTTGCGCTGACGCAGACAAGCGGAGGCGGAACACCGGTGCTGCTGGCGACGCTGGGCATCTGCCTTTTGATCGGAGCGGTGGTGTTCCAGGGCTACGCGCTGCTTTTCGCCTCGCCGGTCATGGTGGCGGCCTACAGGCGCGCCCGGCGTGCCATCGAAGGGGTTCTCGCCGGCGTCTTCGGCTATGCGGGCTGGCGGCTGTGGTCGTCGGCCTGACCGCCGGCCACCTGCCCGGCTTCCCAGCCCAGGATCGCGCGTTTGCGCGTCAGGCCCCAGTGATAGCCGGTCAGCGCGCCGGACTTTCCCATCGCGCGGTGGCACGGCACGACGAACGAGACCGGATTGGCGCCGACCGCCGCGCCGACGGCGCGTGACGCGGCAGGACGACCGATCCGGTCGGCAATCTCGGAATAGGCCTCCGCCTTGCCCATCGGGATCTTCAAAAGCGCCTCCCACACGCTGACCTGAAAGTCGGTCCCGATCAGCACGACACGCAGCGGCTGGTCGTGCCGCCAGGAGCCCGGCGCGAAAATGCGCGCCGCGTAAGGTCCCGTGGCTGCCATGTCTTCTTTAAAACGGGCAAAGGGCCAGCGGCCGGACATGTCGGCGAAAGCCTCGCGCTCGCCGCCCGGATCGCAAAAGGCCAGGCCGCACAGGCCACGATCGGTGACCATGATCAGCGCAATGCCGAACGGACACAGATGATATCCATACCGGATGATCAAGCCCTCGCCCTTTGCCTTGATCTCGCCGGGCGACATTGCCTCGTGGGTGACGAACAGATCGTGCAGCCGGCCGGGACCGGACAGGCCCAGCTCATAGGATGCATCGAGCAGCGGCATGTCCGAGGCCAGAAGCCGCCGGGCATGGTCGATGGTCACCGCCTGCAAAAACGCCTTTGGCGACAGGCCGGCCCAGCGCGTGAACAGCTTCTGAAGGGCGGTCGGCTCCATTCCGACATCGTCCGCAAGGGCTTCCAGCGACGGTCGGTCACGCCAGTCCTGCGAAATCTTTTCGATGACCCGGCGAACGGTTTCATAGTCGCCGGTTTCGATCGATGCGGGTTGGGTCAGAACGGCGTGCGGCTGTTCCATGGTCGTTTTTCCAAATGATGTCGGTTGCGCATCATAGGATCATCAAGGCCGGCGCTCCGCCACCCGAAACTTGAGAACGCCGATCAGCGCCGCGCGGTCGCCAAAGCCTGCGAAAACGCCGTCGCGAAGCTCTCGCGATCGTCGGGATTGAGGAAGGCACCGATCGATGTGGCCCGCCCCTGCCCGGTCAGACGCATCGCGGTGATGCCGATTTCGCTATGCCGGTCGATGTGAAACCGCGCCCAGAACGGGTTGTAGTGGTGGTCCTGATGGCGGCCGTTGGGTGCGATCTTGCGGATGTGCACGTCCGAGCGCGTTACCGTGACCTGCTCGCGCGCCCGGCCGGCACGGAAGCTCAGGCGGATCGCGAGGTACAGGATCAACACGTCAACGATCATGAAGATCGCCACCGGCCAGGCGCCGAGCGCAAAATAGAAGACCGCATTGCCCGCGCAGATCGCGGCGAACACGCCCATCAGCAGGGCAAACCCACCCGGTGTCAAAGACCGGTGCGGAAAAAGCTCTGCTGCGAATACCGTCTTTTCGGCTGGCGCGGCGGGTTCTATGTCTGGAGACGCAACGGACATGGATCGAGGTTATAGGCCGCAATGGAAGCCAGCCAAGGGAAAAAGCCAACGGCGAAACGTGCCGGACCGGCAAAGAAGCGGACCAGGCGGCTGCCGCGGACCAAGTACACGCAGGACGAATTGCGCGAGATGTTCCGGCGTTTTTCGATCCAGCGGCCCGAGCCCAAGGGCGAACTGGCGCATGTGAACCCGTTTACGCTGGTGGTCGCCGTCGCGCTGTCGGCGCAGGCGACCGATGCGGGCGTCAACCGGGCGACACGAGACCTGTTCAAGGTCGCCGACACGCCCGAAAAGATGCTGGCGCTTGGCGAGGAAAAGGTGGGCGATTACATCAAATCCATCGGGCTTTGGCGCAACAAGGCCAAGAACGTCATCGCGCTGTCGCAAAAGCTGATCGACGATTTCGGCGGCGAGGTGCCGCAAACGCGCGAGGAACTGACGAAGCTGCCGGGCGTCGGGCGCAAAACCGCCAATGTGGTCATGTCGATGGCGTTCGGCATTCCCACCATGGCCGTCGACACCCACATTCTGCGAATAGGCAACCGGATAGGCCTGGCGCCGGGCAAAACGCCCGATGAGGTCGAGGCGATCCTGATGAAGGTGATCCCCGAAGAGTATCTCTATCACGCCCATCACTGGCTGATCCTGCATGGCCGCTACACCTGCAAGGCGCGCAAGCCCGATTGCGTGGCCTGCGTGATCGCCGATCTGTGCAAGTCGAAGGAAAAGACCACAAGCGAGCCTGCACCGCTCGTGCCGCTTCCGCCGCAGGTGATCGGCTGATGGGCGTCAATCTGGTCATTGTCGTCGCGCTTATCCTGCTCAACGGGCTGTTCGCGCTGGCCGAACTGGCCGTCGTGTCGTCGCGGCGGGCGCGGCTTCAGGCGCTCGCCGACCGGAACCGCCGCGGCGCGCAAAGCGCGCTCGCGCTGCATGCCGACCCGGGCCGGTTCCTGTCATCGGTGCAGATCGGCATCACGCTGGTCGGCATCGTCAATGGCGCGTTTTCGGGCGAGGCGTTCGGCGACGCGGCGGCCGATACGCTTGTCGCGCTGGGGCTGAACGCGGCAACGGCGGCCACGTTGGGCTATACGGCGATCATTCTGGCGGTCACCTATCTGTCGGTAATCGTCGGCGAACTGGTGCCCAAGTCGCTGGCCCTTCGCAACCCGGAAGGCATTGCCTGCGCCGTGGCACCCGCCATGACGCTGTTTGCCCGGCTGGCGGCGCCGGCGGTCTGGATTCTCGATGCCTCGACGCGGCTGATCATGCGGCTTATCGGGCAGGGCGGCGCCGAGGAGCCGCGCGTGACCGACGAGGAAATCAAGTCGCTGATCGCGCAGGCCGAACAGGCGGGCGTGGTGGAGACCGACGAGCGCGACATGATCGCAAGCGTCATGCGACTGGCGGATCGCCGCGCGACCAGCCTGATGACGCCGCGCATGGAGATCGAATGGATCGACATGAGCGATCCGCCGGCCGACATCGCCGAGCAACTCAAGACCACGCGCCAGACCTTCCTGCCCGCGGCCGGCGAGAGCCTCGATCATGTGGAGGGAGTGGTGCGCACGCGCGAGGCGCTGCTGGCCCTGCTCGACGGCAAAGCACCGGATCTGGAGGCGCTTTTGCATCGCGTCGACAGCGTGCCCGAATCGGCGGCCGCGCTCGATGTGGTGACCCGTCTGCGGGAGGCGCCGACGCCGGTCGTGTTCGTCCGCGACGAACGCGGCCATTTCGAGGGTCTGATCACTTCGACGGACATACTGGAATCGATCGCCGGCGCCTTCGTCTCCGAAAGCGGACCGACAGAGCCGGATGTCGTGGCGCGCGACGACGGCACCTATCTGATGAACGGGGCGATGCCGGCGGACGAGGCGGCCGAACTGCTCGGCATATTGCTGCCCGATCGCCGGTCCTACGAGACGCTGGCCGGGCTGATGCTGGACCGGCTCGGCCGGTTGCCCGACACGGGCGAAGCCATCGAGGCCGATGGATGGCGGCTTGAGGTCATCGACATGGACGGCCAGCGGATCGACAAGCTGCTTGCCCGGCGCACCGCCACCACACGCCGCGCGGGCAAGGGGACCGAAGCCTGACGGGCGGCGCTATGCGGGCGCCATATGCCCCTGGCGCGCCTGCCTGCCGGCAATCGCCTTGTGCAGGTGCACCATCAGGGCGGCGCCGAACAGGGGTGTCATCAGGTTGACGATCGGGATCGCCATGAAACCGGCGATCAGAAGTCCGGCGAGGACGACCGTGCCCGAATGGCGGGAGCGCAGTTCGGCGGCGGTCTTTTCGTCATGAAAGCGCATGGCCGCGAACTGGAAATATTCGCGGCCGAGCAGATAGGCGTTGACCGCCAGAAAGGCGATCAGGTTGACGCCCGGTATCAGCAACAGCAGCAGCGCGGCCAGGTTGCCGGCGACCACAACGCCGAAAAACTTGATGCCGAGCACGATGGAGCGCCCGAGCGGCAGCGGCCTGCCGGTCGGCGCATCGGGATAATCCTGCCGTTCGATGTGTTCGGCGACATCGTCAAGAAAGATGCCGGCGATGACCGCACTCACCGGCCCGACCAGAAAGGCAAGGCCGACCGCCAGCGCCAGACCCGCGGCGACAGCCGCGACGAGCCCGATCGTGCCGGTCCAATCCGGCAGGGCGAAACCGGCGATGAACGCTTCCAGATAGGGCAGCGCGGCCCACTCGACCGCATAGCGGATGGCGAACCAGGCGGCGATCAGGCCCACAACCGTCAGCCCGACCGACTTCCACAGAACCTGCCGCAAGGCCGGATCGAACAGTTCGCCAAGCGCGCGCCGTGCCGATGCAATCACCATGGCCGCTAGATGGGTGCCGGTGATCGGTCATGCAATGACCGGTCGGCACTTCCCATCGCGCCGTTCACGGGCTAAACGCGCCGGGACCGAGACCGAGGGCGCCCAATGAGTCATTATGATGTGCTGTGCATCGGCAATGCGATCGTCGATATCATCGCACGTGCCGAGGACGACTTCCTGCGCGAGAACGGCATCATCCGCGGTGCGATGAACCTGATCGACATGGAGCGCGCCGAGCTCCTTTACGAACGCATGGGTCCGGCCGTCGAGACGTCGGGCGGCAGCGCCGGAAACACAGCAGCCGGTGTCGCCAGCTTCGGCGGAACGGCGGCCTTTTTCGGCAAGGTTGCCGATGACGGGCTCGGCCGCATCTACCGCCACGACATTCGTGCCCAGGGCGTTGCCTTCGACACATCGGAACTGGCCGGTACTCCGCCGACGGCGCGCTCCATGATCTTCGTCACACCCGACGGAGAGCGGTCGATGAACACCTATCTGGGTGCCTGCGTCGAACTGGGTCCCGAAGACGTCGAAGAGGACAAGGCCGCCGGGTCCAAGGTCACCTATTTCGAAGGCTATCTGTGGGACCCGCCGCGCGCCAAGACGGCCATCCGCGAGACCGCGAGGATCGCGCACGCCAATGGCAACGAGGTGGCGATGAGCCTGTCGGACCCGTTCTGCGTCGACCGCTATCGCGACGAGTTCCTCGATCTGATGCGTTCGGGCACGGTCGATATCGTCTTTGCCAATGAGGACGAGGCAAAATCGCTCTACCAGACGGCCGACCTGGAGACGGCGCGCGAAGCATTGGCCGAAGACTGCAAGATCGCCATCGTCACGCGCTCCGAAAAGGGCTCGATGATCATCAATGGCGGCGGCGCGCACACGCGCATCGATGCCGACCCGGTCGACAGGCTGGTCGACACGACGGGCGCCGGCGACCTCTACGCGGCCGGCTTTCTTTACGGCTACACTGCCGGGATGGACATGGAGACATGCGGCCGGCTGGGATCGCTGGCCGCCGGAATCGTCATCCAGCAGATCGGTCCGCGTCCGCAGGTTTCCCTCCGCCAGGCGGCGATCGATGCGGGCCTGATCCGGGGTTGATTGTCAGGGGCGCAACGGCTTCTGTCGATCACGCGTCCTTGTCCGCCTCGGCATCGGGCGGGCCGGGTTCGGGCTCGGATGCGGCCTGCTTCGGGCCACCCTTGGCGACGCCCACCATGGCCGGCCGCAGCACGCGCTCGCCAATCGAGTAGCCGGCCTGAACGACCTGAACGACCGTGTTGTTGGGCACTTCGGGGTTGGGCACTTCGAACATTGCCTGATGGAAATTGGGGTCGAAGCGCTCGCCCTCGGGCGCCAACTGTTTGACGCCGTGGCGCTCCATCGTCGACAGCATGGATTTTTCCGTCAGTTCGACGCCTTCGAGCAGGTTCTTGAGCACGTCATCGGCGGCCTCGCGCTGTTCAGCCGTGACGGCTTCGATGGCGCGCCGAAGATTGTCGGTCACACCCAGCATGTCGCGGGCGAAGTTGGCGATCGCAAAGCTCTTGGCATCGGCCACTTCGCGCTGGGTGCGGCGGCGCAGGTTTTCCATGTCCGCGGCAAGCCGCAGCAGCCGGTCCTTCATGTCGCTGTTTTCGGCCTGGATCGCCTCGATTTCCTCGGCAATGATCGAACCGGCTGCGGCACTGTCTGTGTCCATATCGCCGAACACCGCACCCTCGGCCTCATCGGCGCCGTCCTCTTCGCCAAACGCCGCATAGGCATCGGCATCTTCGGCGGCGGCGCGGCGGCGGGCGGCGCGGTCGGCCTTCAGAAGCTCATCGGCGGCCTTGCGGAGGTTTTCGCGGCTGCCGGGATTGATGTCAGCGCCGGAGGTCTCCGGCTTTCGATCATTGTCAGCCATTCGTCATGTCCATTCGGTTGGGAATTCAAAGCTGGGCGCGATATCGAGTGTGCGCAGCGAAAAATCAAGCCCGGCGGCGCTGTGCTATTCGCGTTCGATCATGCGCGAAATCAGCTGCGCGGTGTAGTCGACCATCGGCACGATCTTGGCATAGTTGAGCCGTGTCGGCCCCAATACGCCCAGCGCGCCGATCACCCGGCGGTTGGTGTCGCGATAGGGCGCAACGACCAAGGACGAGCCGGACAGCGAAAACAGCCGGTTCTCCGATCCAATGAAGATGCGCACGCCCGAGCCTTCCTCGGCCATGTCGAGAACGCTGATGATCTCGTCCTTGCGCTCGAGATCGTCGAGCAGCATCTTGGTGCGCTCGATCTCCTCGGCGTCGGTGAGGTTTTCAAGAAGATTGGCGCGGCCGCGCACGATGAGCTGGCGGGGATGGCCGTCATTGGCGCCAGACCAGACCGCCAGCCCACGTTCCACAAGGCTGGCGCTGAGCGCATCCAGTTCGGCGCGGATTTCGCCGCGCATCGCGTTGATGGCGCGGCGGACGTCGGCAAGCGTCTGCCCGCGCGCATGATGGTTGAGGAAATTGGCAGCTTCGGCCAGTTGCGATGCCGTCATGCCGGCAGGCAGGTCGATGATGCGGTTCTCGACCTCGCCCGATTCCCAGACCAGAACGGCCAGAGCCTTGGTTTCTTCGAGGCGCACGAATTCGATATGCTTCATCGCGCCGTCGCGCTTGGCCGCCAGCACGAGCCCCGCGCCGCTCGACACCCGGCTGAGCATCTGGCTGGCCTCGGTCAGCAATTGCTCGGTATGCGGATGGCCCTCGCCGGAGCCCAATTGCTGGTCGATGATCGCTCGTTCCTCGTCGCTGACGGCGCCGGCATCCATGAAGGCATCGACGAAAAAACGCAGACCCTGCTCGGTCGGCAGTCGCCCGGCAGAGACGTGCGGCGCATAGATCAGGCCGAGCGCCTCCAGATCGCTCATCACATTGCGCACCGAGGCCGGCGACAGCGATGTCGGCAACATCTTGGACAGGTTGCGCGAGCCGACCGGCTCGCCCTCGGTGAGATAGCTTTCGACGATGCGCCGGAAGATGTCGCGCGATCTCTCGTCGAGCTTTTCGTCCAGTTCGGTGGCTGTCGGGGTGATATGCTGCATTGGCGCGTGGCAATCCCTGTTGCCCCAGATATATGCCAGCGACGGAATTCGGGAAAGGGGCGACAGCGCACGGTTCCATCGGGCGCGCAAACCGTCTAGACACGGCGCGGATTTCAAACCCGAAGGACATTCCATGAATCGGCCATCCGGGCGCATGCCCGACCAAATGCGCGCCGTCTCGTTCGAGCGCGGCATCTCCAAGCATGCCGAAGGCTCTTGCCTGATCAAGTTCGGCGACACACACGTTCTGTGCACCGCGAGCCTTGAAGAGCGGGTTCCGCCATGGCTGCGCAATTCCGGCCGCGGCTGGGTGACGGCCGAATATGGCATGCTGCCACGCGCCACTGGCGACCGGATGCGTCGCGAGGCGTCATCGGGCAAGCAGGGCGGCCGGACGCTGGAAATCCAGCGTCTGATCGGCCGGTCGATGCGGGCGATCGTCGATCTCGAAGCGCTTGGCGAACGCCAGATCACCGTCGACTGCGATGTGATCCAGGCCGATGGCGGAACACGCACGGCGGCGATCACCGGTGGCTGGATCGCGCTGCACGATTGCCTGGACTGGATGCATTCGCGCCAGATGGCGTCCAAGACGCGGGTGCTGAAGGACCATGTCGCGGCGGTCTCGTGCGGCATCTATCAGGGCACGCCGGTGACCGATCTGGACTATGTCGAAGACAGCAACGCGGAAACCGACGCCAACTTCGTGATGACCGGCACCGGCGGCATCGTCGAGGTGCAGGGTACCGCCGAAGGCGCGCCGTTCAGTCGTGACGAGTTCAACGCCCTGTTCGGTCTGGCGGAGAATGCCGTCGCCGATCTGGTCGCGATGCAGAAACAGGCCGTCGGGGGCTGACCATGGCACGGCGGCTCGAACCGGGACGGCTGGTGCTTGCCACGCACAATGACGGCAAGCTGCGCGAGATTCGCGGGCTGATCGGCCCGTTCGGCTTCGATGTGGTTTCAGCGGGCGAACTGGGTCTTGATGAACCCGAGGAAACCGGAACGACGTTCAAGGACAATGCGCGAACCAAGGCGATGGCCGCGATGGAGGCGACCGGCCTGCCGGCGCTAGCCGACGACAGCGGGCTATGCGTCGAGGCGCTCGACGGGGCGCCGGGCGTCTACACCGCCGACTGGGCGGAGACCGGCAATGGCGATCGAGATTTCATGATGGCGATGCGCACGGTCGAGGAAAAGCTTCAGGCGCTGGGTGCGGCAGAACCGGATCAGCGGCGCGCCGCGTTCGTCGCGACGCTGTGTCTGGCCTTTCCCGACGGGCATTGCGATTTCTTCCGGGGCGAGGCGCCGGGCCATCTCATATGGCCGCCGCGCGGCGATCTGGGCTTCGGCTATGATCCGGTGTTCGTGCCCGATGGACACAGCCGCACGTTCGGCGAGATGACCGCCGAGGAAAAGCATGGCTGGAAACCGGGCGAAACCGACGCCTTGTCGCATCGCGCCCGCGCGTTCAAACTGTTTGCCCATGACTGTCTGGGCGTCACCTGATCAAACAGCCCCGGCGCCGCTCAATGGCGATGACGGATCGCCGGGCTTCGGCGTCTATCTGCATTGGCCGTTCTGCGCGGCCAAATGCCCCTATTGCGACTTCAATTCGCATGTCCGCCACGCGCCGGTCGACCAGACGGCCTTTGCCGAAGCGTTCCTTCGCGAGATGGCGCATGTGCGGGACCTGACCGGTCCGCGCGAGGTGACATCGATCTTCATCGGCGGCGGCACACCATCCCTGATGACGCCGGAAACGGTTGGCACGCTCCTCAATGCGGTTGCCGCACATTGGAGGGTTCCGGCCAACATCGAAGTGACGATGGAAGCCAATCCGCAATCGGCAGATGCGAACAGATTTGCCGGCTACAGGACTGCGGGCGTCAACCGGCTGTCGCTCGGCGTTCAGGCCCTGAACGATGCCGATCTCACATTCCTGGGCCGGCTGCACGATGCCGACGAAGCGCGCGCCGCGATCGAACTGGCGCGGCGGACATTCCCGCGCCTGTCGTTCGATTTGATCTATGCGCGGCCCGGCCAAACGCTTGAAAACTGGGCATCGGAATTGCGCGAGGCCATCTCGCTCGCGGCCGATCATCTGTCGCTCTACCAGCTGACCATCGAGGACGGAACGCCGTTCAAGGCACTGCACGCGGCCGGGCGCATCGCCATTCCGGACGGTGAACTGGCGAGCAATCTTTACGCGATGACGCAGGACATCACGTCCGATCATGGTTTGCCGGCATATGAAATATCCAATCATGCCGTGCCCGGTGCGCAATCGCGGCACAATCTCACCTATTGGCGATACGGCGATTATGCCGGCATCGGCCCCGGCGCGCACGGACGGTTTGCCGTTGGCGAGGCCGTCGAAAAGCACGTGACCATCACCGAGCGACATCCCGAGACCTGGCTGGAGCGTGTACGCCGGCACGGTCACGGCATTGCCGAAACCGAAACGCTGGATCGGATGGCCCAGGCGGATGAGATGCTGATGATGGGCCTGCGGCTGACGGAGGGCGTCGATCTGGCACGTCACGAAGCGCTCGGCGGGCGGACAATCGATGGACAGGCGCTGCAGGCGATGATCGATCTGGGCATGGTCGAACGCGTCGGCAATGCCCGCATCCGGGCGACGGCGCGCGGGCGGATTGTGCTTGATTCCGTGATTGCCGAACTGGCGCAATGAGATGAGTGCACCGACCTACACGATCGCCGGCCACGAGATCACGGCGCCGCCGCTGGAGCCGGCGCTCTATCTGGTCGCAACGCCGATCGGCAATTTGCGGGATGTCACGATCCGCGCCCTGGAAACGCTGGCCGCCTGCGATGTATTGGCCTGTGAGGACACGCGGATTACCCGCCGCCTGCTCGACCGCTACGGCATTGCCGCCAAACCGGTCGCCTATCATGAGCACAATGCGGATCAGGCGGGTCCTCGACTGCTCGCCGCGCTGGCCGACGGCCGCTCCGTGGCGCTGGTCTCCGATGCCGGAACGCCTCTGGTCTCCGATCCCGGCTACCGGCTCGGTATCGAGGCAAGACAGGCAGGCCATGCGGTTGTCCCGATCCCCGGTCCATCGGCGGTTCTCGCCGCCCTTTCGGCCTCAGGCCTGCCCACCGACGATTTTCGGTTCGTCGGGTTTTTGCCGGCGAAAGACAAGGCCCGCCGCGACCGGTTGGCTTCGCTTCTGCACCAGCAGTCAACCCTGATCGCCTTTGAATCACCTCACCGCCTAGTCGGCGCGCTCGAAGCCATCGCGGCAGTGATGGGGGCGGAGCGCACGGTGTGCGTCGCGCGCGAGCTGACAAAACGGTTCGAAACCGTAACGACGGGAACCGTCAACGAATTGTCGAACCGTTTCGGAGACGAAACGATAAAGGGCGAGATCGTTTTGCTGATCGCGCCGGCGAAGACGGAAACCGGCCAAGCCGAGGCGACTGACATCGATGCGCTGCTCGCCGGACTTCTCGCGGACATGCCGGCGGGCAAGGCGGCGCGGGAAGCCGCGCAGATGACGGGCCTGCCCCGCGCCGATCTCTACGCCCGGATCCTTGCGCGGAAAGAGACCGGTGACTGAACCGGGCGGCGCCAAGCGCCGAAAAGCCGAAAGGCGCGGCCACGCCGGTGAAACCCGGGCAGCGTGGCTGATGCGCCTCAAAGGCTTCCGCATCGTGGCGCGCCGCTACAAATGCCGGGCGGGCGAGATCGACCTGATCGTCCGGCGCGGCGATCTGGTGGCGATCGTCGAGGTCAAGGCAAGGCCGTCACTGGCCGAGGCGATGGACGCCGTGACGCCTTACGGGCGCCGGCGCATCATCAGCGCGACCGATCACTGGCTGGCCGGACAGCCGGACCATGGCCGGCTTTCGGTAAGATTCGATCTGGTCGCTGTGCTTCCGGGCCGCTGGCCTGTGCATGTGCCGGCGGTTTTCACGGCCTGAAGCCGATTGATTTTGCCGCGCACGCGCGCCACTTAGGGCCAACCCAATCGAGGAACGATCATGGCGCTTACCATCGCGGTCCAGATGGACCATGTCTCCACCGTCGCGATCGAGGGCGACACCACGTTCGCCCTGTGTCTCGAGGCGCAGGCGCGCGGCCATGACCTGTTCCACTACACGCCCGACCGGCTGGCCCTGCGCGACGGAACGGTCAGCGCCTTGCTCGAGCCGCTGACCGTGCGCGACGTCAAGGGCGATCATTTCACCCTGGGTCCGGCCCAACGCACGGACCTGTCCCGGATGGATGTCGTGCTTCTGCGGCAGGACCCGCCGTTCGACATGAACTACATCACGACGACGCATATTCTCGAACGCATCCATCCGCAGACGCTGGTGGTCAACGACCCGGCCTGGGTGCGCAATTCGCCCGAAAAGATCTTCGTCATGGAGTTTGCCGACTTCATGCCCGAAACGCTGATCACCAAGGATGTCGATGCGATATCCGATTTCCGGCGCGAGTTCGGTGACATTATCGTCAAACCGCTCTATGGCAATGGCGGTGCCGGCGTCTTCCACCTGCGCGATGGCGACCGCAACCTGACCTCGCTGATGGAGATGTTCGGCCAGCTGACCAACGAGCCGATCATCGCCCAGCGCTATCTGGCCGATGTCCGCGCCGGCGACAAGCGCATCATCCTGATCGACGGAGAGCCGGTGGGCGCCATCAACCGCGTGCCGCATGAAAGCGACACGCGCTCGAACATGCATGTGGGCGGCAAGGCGCTGGCGACCGAGATGACCGAGCGCGAGCGCGAGATCTGCGCGGCGATCGGGCCGGCGCTGCGGGAGCGTGGCTTCATCCTGGTCGGCATCGACGTGATCGGCGGTCTCATGACCGAGATCAACGTGACCTCGCCGACGGGCGTGCGCGAAGTCGCCAAGTTCGGAGGCGCCGACATTGCGGCGCTTTTCTGGGATGCGGTCGAAAAGCGGCGCTGACCGGCGCCCGTTTGTTCCGCCATACAATCGGCCACAACCTGAATACAGCCTTGACGCGTATTTGTTCCCAAAATGTTCTTGCCTTGTTTCACAACCTGTGCTTGATTGATTGACGGGTGCGGGTTGTGCGCGGCGGATGGTCCGGTGCACGCGCCACGCCCTTCGCGCACAGGGGGCAAGGACATGGTCGCACGTGTGACGACAGTCGCCTTCCAGGGCATCGAGGCGGTGCCGGTCGATGTTCAGGTGATGGTGGCGCCGGGCAAGATGATGATGCAGATCGTCGGCCTGCCGGACAAGGCCGTCGCCGAAAGCCGCGAGCGGGTCCAGTCGGCCTTGCATGCATCGGGTCTGTCGATGCCGCCCAAGCGTGTGACCGTCAATCTGGCGCCGGCCGACCTGCCCAAGGAGGGCAGCCATTTCGATCTGCCGATCGCGCTGGGACTGATGGCGGCGCTGGGCGCCATTCCCTCCGACGCGCTGGCCGGCTTTGCCGTGCTGGGGGAATTGTCGCTCGACGGCACCATCGCGCCGGTCGCCGGTGTCCTGCCGGCGGCAATTGCGGCCAATGCCTCGGGAAAAGGCCTGATCTGTCCGGCGGCCTGCGGCGCCGAAGCGGCATGGGCGGATGCGACCATGCCGATCCTCGCGCCGGTCAGCCTGATCGGGCTTGCCAATCATTTTCGCGGCACGCAGGCGCTGTCGCGGCCACGGGCGGCGATGCGCGAGGCGGCATCCAACCTGCCCGACATGGCCGACATCAAGGGACAGGAAACGGCGCGGCGTGCGCTGGAAGTCGCCGCGGCGGGCGGTCACAACCTCCTGATGGTCGGCCCGCCCGGTTCGGGCAAATCCATGCTGGCGCAGCGCTTGCCGTCGATCCTGCCGCCGCTGTCGGCGCGCGAACTGCTCGATGTCTCGATGATCGCCTCCATCGCCGGCGAACTTGCGGGCGGCGAATTGACCGACCGGCGCCCGTTCCGCGCGCCGCATCATTCGGCCTCGATGGCCGCCATGGTCGGTGGCGGGCTCAGGGCGCGGCCCGGCGAAGTGTCGATGGCGCACAATGGCGTTCTGTTTCTCGACGAGTTCCCCGAATTCGCGCCGCAGGTGCTGGACAGTCTGCGCCAGCCCCTGGAAACCGGCAATTGCATGATCGCCCGCGCCAATCACCGTGTGTCCTATCCCGCCCGCATCCAGCTCGTCGCGGCGATGAACCCGTGCCGGTGCGGCATGGCCGGCACGCCCGGGCATGCCTGTTCACGCGGCCCGCGCTGCCAGACCGACTACCAGGCGCGGATTTCGGGGCCGCTGATGGACCGGATCGACGTCCGCGTCGAGGTGCCGGCGGTGATGCCGGGCGACCTGATCCGCCGCAAGCCGGGAGAGACGAGCGCGGCGGTGGCTGCGCGGGTTGCAGGGGCGCGCGCACTGCAGGCAGACCGATACACCGGTCTCGGCATGGCGGAGGTCGGCGTCAATGCGCACTGCCCGACGGCGATGATCGAGGAGGTGGCGAAGGCCGATGGCGGCGCGCTTCAACTGCTTGCGGACGCTGCCGACAAGATGCGCTTTTCGGCACGCGGCTATCACCGCATCCTGAAGCTGGCGCGGACACTGGCCGATCTCGACGGGCACGACGCGGTCGGCCGGATCCACATTGCCGAGGCCATCTCCTACCGCATCATGGGCGATGCGATGGCCGCCGCGGCGTGATGGAAACCGGGCCGAACCGGCCCATTTGCGGCCGGCACCGGCGCAAGACCGCCGATCCGGCCGGATGGCGCCAGCCGGTCAGCCCGCGCGGGCGGCGATGGCGACCGCCGCCCCGCCCAGACATGTGGCCGCAAACCGGTTGAGCGCCTTGAGCGCCCGCGGCGTCCTCAGGAAGATGCGTGCCCGGCCCGCCAGCCCCGCATAGGGCACCATGACGGCGACCAGAACGAGAAATGTCACGGCGATCAGGATGGTGAAGTCCGCCATGGTCACCGCCGTCATGTCGATCAGGGTTGGCAGAAGCGCCAGATAGAAGACCATCGTCTTGGGATTGCCGAGCGTGACCAGCAGGCCGGCGACGAAGCCGGCCACCGCACCGCCGCCATCGGCCTTCGCATCGATCGTTTCGGCGGTGACCCCGGCCCGCCAGAACCCGATGGCCATCCAGACGAGATAGGCGGCGCCGGCATATTTGATGACGACGAACAGCGTGCCGAAGGTCGATGCGACATAGGCGAGGCCAAGGATCGCCGCGGCCAGATAGACAACGTCACCCAGCACCAGCCCGAACAGCATGGGCAGTGTCGGGCGGAGGCCGGCGCCGAGCGCCCGCGCGACGATGGCGATCACGCCGGGCCCCGGAATGGCGGCGGCGATGGCAAGCGCGATCGCATAGGTCAGAAAATCGGGCAGGGTCATCGGCGCGGTTCCGCTTCGGGATCACCGGCAAGCCCTATCACCGAGCCGATGGTCTGTCTGTGGCAATCCTGTCACCGGTACAAGATATCCAGCGCCGGTCAATGGGTGCCGGTGGATCCGAAGCCACCGGCGCCACGCCCGGTCGCGTCCGGCGGCTCGGTCGTCTCGGCGGTCGCCGCCCGGACCGCCGGCGCGATGACGATCTGCGCGATGCGCATGCCGCGCGTGATCTCGAAGACGTCGTGGCCGAGATTGATCAGCAGCACATGCACCTCGCCTCGATAGTCGCTGTCGATCGTGCCCGGCGTGTTCAGGCAGGTGACGCCGTGACGGACGGCGAGGCCCGAACGGGGCCGGATCTGCCCCTCGAATCCATCGGGAACCACCATGACGAAACCGGTGGGCACCGCAGCCCGTTCACCGGGCGCCAGAACGAACGGCACATCGTCCGGCACGGCGGCGCGGATGTCCATGCCGGCCGCGCCCTCGGTGGCATAGGCGGGAAGATCGAGCCCGTCTGCGTGAGAAAGACGGATGAAGGTCACGACGGTCGCATTCATGACCGCCTGATGCGCCGTCGCGCGCCTGCCGTCAATGGCTGGCCGTCCGATTGCGGACATCCATTGCCGCGCGGCCGCGATGAACAATCAGCCTGTGCGCCAAAAGCGCAAAGGCGAGGCCTTGCTCCGCGCCAGTTCGCCCCGTGCCTCCAGGTCCAGCTGGACTGTCTTGGCCCACCAGCCTGCCGTCTTGCCCTGCGGAAACAGCGTTGCGGGCAGGTGCGGCAATGCCGCCTCCTTGATCTCCCGGCCGGTCAAACCCGGCGGGCCGTCGGGCAGAGTGGCCAGCATGGCGGTCTTCATGGCCGCGTACTTGGCCGCGTCGACCCGTTCCACGCGGCCCGGAACATTGACGTTCCGCACTTCGATCTTGTCGGACATGGCGTGCTCCCTCGGCCCCGATCGTCGGTCATACTGGCACGATTGACACCGCCTGCGCACCCTGCCAGACACCGCGCGACCCAGGAACAGGCCCACCATGCCGCAATCGCTCCAAGACGAGGTCGCCCGCCGGCGGACCTTCGCCATCATCTCGCATCCCGATGCGGGCAAGACGACGCTGACCGAGAAGCTGCTTCTGTTCGGCGGCGCCATCCAGCTCGCCGGCGAGGTCAAGGCCAAGAAGAACCGGACCCAGTCGCGGTCCGACTGGATGAAGATCGAGCGCGAACGCGGCATTTCGGTGGTCACTTCGGTGATGACGTTCGAATATGGCGGCAACGTCTTCAACCTGCTCGATACGCCCGGGCATGAGGACTTTGCCGACGACACCTATCGCACGCTGACGGCGGTCGACAGCGCGATCATGGTGATCGACGCGGCCAAGGGCATCGAGCCGCGCACGCTGAAACTTTTCGAAGTGTGCCGGCTGCGCGACATTCCGATAATCACCTTCGTCAACAAGATGGACCGGGAAAGCCGCGATCCGTTCGAGATCCTCGACGAGGTCGAAGAAAAGCTGGCGCTGGACACGGCGCCCGTGACCTGGCCGATCGGCCGCGCGAAGACCTTCTCGGGCACCTATCATCTGGCGCAGTCCGCGGTGCGCCTTGGCGACGCGGACGCCGGGCGCACGCCGGTCAACGGCCCCGAGGCGGACAGCGCGGCTGGCCTTCTGCCGGAAAACGAACGCGATGGGTTCATCGAGGAAGTCAATCTGGCGCGGGAAGCCTGCCGGCCATTCGATCGCGACGCCTATCTGGAAGGCCATCTGACACCGGTCTTTTTCGGCTCGGCGCTGCGCAATCATGGCGTGCGCGACTTGATCGACGCGTTGGCCGAGTTCGCGCCGCGCCCCCGCGCGCAGGAGGCAGACCTGCGCAAGGTGGAGGCGACCGAGACGGGCATGACCGCCTTCGTCTTCAAGATCCAGGCCAACATGGATCCCAACCATCGCGACCGGATCGCGTTCGCCCGCGTTTGCTCGGGTACCCTTGAGCGGGGCATGAAGGCAAAGCTCGTGCGTACCGGAAAGGCGGTGACGCTGTCGGCGCCGCAATTCTTCTTCGCCCACCAGCGCCAGACCGCAGACAGCGCCTTTGCCGGCGATGTCGTCGGCATTCCCAACCATGGCACGCTGCGCATCGGCGACACGCTGACCGATGGCGAAGCGCTGGTCTTTCGCGGCGTGCCGAACTTCGCGCCCGAGATCCTGCGCCGCGTGCGGCTGATGGATGCGATGAAGGGCAAGAAACTGACCGAGGCGCTGGCGCAGATGGCCGAAGAAGGCGTCGTCCAGCTCTTCATTCCCGAAGACGGTTCGCCATCTATTGTCGGTGTCGTCGGCGCGCTGCAGCTCGACGTGCTCAAGGCACGGCTCGAGGCGGAATACGCGCTGCCGGTTGACTTCGAAAGCGCACGGTTCTCCGTCTGCCGGTGGATTTCGTCCGATGACCGCGCGGCGCTCGACGGTTTCATCGCCAAGCAGCGTGCGGCGATCGCCCGCGATCTGGATGGCGATCCGGTGTTCCTCGCCGAGAACGGTTTTTCGCTGAACTATGAGGCCGAGCGCGCGCCGGCGATCAGCTTCGAAGCGGTCAAGGATTACCAGGTGACCGCGAAGAAGGCGGCCTGAGGCATGGTCAGCGGTTCTCGTCGAGCCGCTTTCGAATGGCGCGCAGATGCGGCAGCGCCTTGGCCAGATGATCGAGCATCGCGTCGTCGAACACATCGCCCACCATGGCTTCGACCGCGCCGATGGCCGCGTTGCGGAAGGCCCTGCCCTCATCGGTGAGGTAGACCAGCTTGGAGCGCGCGTCGCGCTCATTGGCTGCCAGCCGGATCAGGCCGCGCTTTTCGAGGAGCGCCAGCGTGTGGCTCATGGTCGCCCGGGTGACCTGAAAGGCCGACGCCAGTTGCGCCGGCGTTTTCGCGTCGCCGAGACGCACCATGTGGTTGAGCACACCAAAATGCGACGGATGCATGCCGTCCGGCAGGACCTTCTGGAACCGCGCGGTGCCCAACTGGCCGATAATGCCGACCTCGTTGAAGAATTCGAACGGCGAGCCTTTGCCGGGCGGCGTCTCTGTCAGCTTTGCGGCCCTTCCACAAGTCGGGATTCCAACGGCCAGCGCGGGGTCGGGCCGGCGGCGGGACCATAGCCGATGCGCGCGAGCATTTGAACCGTGCCGCCATCGGTCGCCAGCCGTTCGTGAACCTCGGTGTAGAGCGGTTCCATCTCGGCAAATTCCTGCAGCGACTGGCTCAGCGGATGGAACGAAATTCCCTGGGCCGTGGCGGCAAGGTTGATGCGCACCCAATCGCGCCCGGCACCGATCTGGCTCGAACGGCTGTTGTCGCCGGTCACGCTCCAGACAAATCCCATCGATGTCGCGACCGGGCCAAGCACCGAGGCCAAGCCCTGTTCGTAGGCGAACGAGCCGGTGTCGAGCGCGGTCTGTCGCGTGAAAAGACCGAGCGCGTTCAACACTTCGAGCGGCGCGCCGGGCAGTTCGATGCCGTCGGGGTTGGCGTTGATCTCACGCTTGCCGATGCGGAACAGATCGACCGACTCCTTGTAGGTGCGCGGCGTCTCGAATTCGATGCGCAAGGCATTGGCCGTGAGTTCGCGCCATTGCGCGATTTCGTCCGGCGCGAGGGTCCCGCCGACACGCGTGCCGTGGCGCGCAACGCGGATCATCGCGTCGAGTCCGGCCTGGGGAACCGGCCGGTCCGTGTCGTGGCTGCCCTTCGCAGAACGGCGCGCCAGCACATGGGCGAACAGCGGGTCGCGTTCGACAGCAGCGTCCTGCGCAAACCGGGCGACGGCGACCGGCGCACCGGTCAGGCCGTCAGGCGACGTGCCCGCCGGAAAAAGGTCGAGATCGACCCGGTGGCCGTCCTGGGCGGCAGCCATGACCATCAGTTCGAGGAAGCAGCCCATGCCGATGGTCAACTGCCGGTCATACGGGTCGGTGTGCGGCAGTTGCCGGGCATTGTCGAACCCTATCCGGACCGTGTCATCACCTTCAAGCGCGACCGTCCATGGCTGCCGATTGTGCGGATTGGGCGCGAGGATGGCGTAGGACAGGGCGCGCATGCGCGGGTCGGCATAGGCGGGAGCGCCGGCGCGCTCCCAGGGTTCAAGCGCGCGGGCCGGTGTGCGCGTCGCCGCAAAGACGCCGGCCGATGCGCCTGCGGCGACGACGACGCCACCACCGGCCAGCATCAGAAATTTTCTGCGATCGAGTGAGGACATGGCTTGCTCCTTTAATTAGATATCTAATCATTATAGTTTGATATCTAATTAGTCAAGCCGACCCAGAGGCGCTTTTTTCCGGGCCGCAGCGGGCAGGCTGCAGGTGCCGAGGGATGTGCCTTGCGGAACGGATTTCCCCGTTGCGGCCATCATCGGAACCGTGTTGGCTCGCAACGATGGCGCGGCGCGGCTAGATTGCTCTCAAGGTCGAAAGTCCAGCGGCGGGATGCCGCGCCCCCTTTCGAACGCGCTCTCCGATGCCTATTGAAAGGGCAGACCATCCGCACGACCACATGAAAAGGAACACGCCATGGGACTGCGCATCAACGACACCATCCCCGACCTGACCGTCGAAACCGACCAGGGCTCGTTCAGCCTTCACGAGTGGATCGGCGACAGCTGGGCCATCCTGTTCTCACATCCCAAGGACTTCACGCCGGTCTGCACCACCGAGTTCGGCGCGGTCGCGCAGCTTGCCGACGAATGGGACAAGCGCGGCACCAAGGTGATCGGCGTCTCGGTCGATGGCGTCGAGGACCATGTCAAATGGAAGGGCGACATCGAGCAGGTGGCCGGCACCAAGGCCGGTTTTCCGATCATCGCCGATGACGGGCTTGAAGTCTCCAAAGCCTTCGACATGCTGCCGGCGGAAGCCTATTTGCCCGACGGACGCACACCCGCCGACAGCGCCACCGTGCGCTCGGTCTTCATCATCGGCCCGGACAAGCAGCTCAAGCTGTCGATGACCTATCCGATGAATGTCGGCCGCAATTTCGCCGAGGTGTTGCGCGCGCTTGACGGGCTTCAGACGGCGGCCAAACACAATGTCGCGACTCCGGCCAACTGGAACGTCGGCGACGACGTCATCATTCCGACGGCCGTCAATGACGACGATGCCAAGAAGAAGTTCGGCGAATTCGAAACGGTTCTGCCCTATCTGCGCAAGACCAAGGCGCCGAAATCGGCCTAGCCGTCGAACCCCGGCCTTTCCGCTTGCCGGAACCTGTATGTTTTGGCAAGCTGAACGGGTCGGGGTCATCGTTCCCACAGCGCCACGGCAGCGCGAGACCGGCCCCTTCCACACGCGGCGCCTTGATATGGCGAGACGTTGAAGACCGCCGTATCGTGCTGCGCGGAGGCTGGCTGAAACAGCCATGATTCCCGACCGCGACGTTCCGCTCACGCTGCGATGAGCGTTGCGGCTGCCAAGCTGCGCGGAGGAGGAACATATGGCACATGATCTCAAGGACCAGGGCGAACGGGCCGACGGCCTGTTTTCGCGTTTCGAAGAAGACCCCGAAGCGGCCGATTGGGCGTTGTTCGGCCGCCGGACCAACACCGACCGGCGCGGGTTCCTGCGCGGTGCGGGGCTGGCGACCATGGGGGCGATGCTCGGCGCAAGCATCCCGTTCCACCGCAACATGCCGGCCGGGTTCATTCCGGTAGCCTTTGCACAAGATGATGTGCTGGTCGGCAAGGATGGGCTCACGCTGCTCAACGACCGCCCGATCAACGCCGAAACGCCGGCGCATCTTCTCGACGATCCGATCACACCAACCGAACGGCACTTCATTCGCAACAACGGCATTCCGCCGCACGAACTGGGCGAGGTGGATGCCGACGGCTGGACGCTGACCATCGACGGTTTCGTCGACAACACCATGACGATGACCATCGCGGACATGCAGGAGCGTTTCGAGGTGCATACGATGGCGCTTGCCATCGAATGCGGCGGAAACGGGCGCGCCGCCTTCGATCCGCCGGCAAGCGGCAACCAATGGACGGTCGGCGCGATCGGCTGCTCGGAATGGACCGGCGTCAGGCTCAGGGATGTCCTCGAGGCGGCAGGCGTTCAGCCCCAGGTTGTCTATACCGCACATGTGGGCGCCGACGCCCACCTGTCCGGTGACCCGGAGAAACTGCCCATCTCGCGGGGCCTGCCGATCGAAAAGGCGATGTCCGACAATGTCCTGATCGCATGGGCGCAGAACGGCGCACCGATCCATCCCAACAACGGAGCTCCGTTGCGGCTTGTTGTTCCGGGCTGGCCGGGCTCTTGCTCGCAGAAGTGGCTCACCAGCATCACCTTGCGCGATGTCGTCCATGACGGACCGAAAATGACGGGAACGTCCTATCGCGTGCCGAACCGGCCGGTCGCTCCGGGTGAGGATGTCGCGGAGGAAGATTTCGTGATCATCGAGCGGATGCCTGTCAAGTCACTGATCACGGCGCCGCCGACGGGCACGTCTGCGGGGCGGTCGGTCGAGGTGCGCGGGCATGCCTGGTCCGGAGACCGCCGGGTCACGGCAGTGGACGTGTCGATCGACTTCGGTGCCACATGGCAGCGCGCCGAACTCGATGAGCCGGTCAATGACGGCGCCTGGCAGAACTGGCGGACGAACGTCCGGTTTCCAAAGGCCGGATACTACGAGGTCTGGGCGCGGGCGACGGACGATGCGGGCGCGCAACAGCCCTTCGAGATCGCCTGGAACCCGAAGGGGTATCTCAACAACACCATGCACCGCGTCGCGCTGACCGTATCCTGAAAGAAGGGTGGCCGGCGTTGGCCGGCCACCCCCGCGCCTTTCCGATGGAGCAATGATGAACCTTTCGATGATGCTGCGTCCGGCGATCGCCGGAGCGTTCATGATGACGGCTGCGGCGGCGCAGGCCGGCGAAAACGGCGAGAGTCCGTTTGGCGCGCTGGTGCCCGGTGAAGGCGCCGAGGAAACCTATGTCCACTGCGCCGCCTGCCACTCCGAGATGCTGGTCGCGCAGCAGGGCCTGACGCGCGAGCGCTGGGCGGATCTGATCGAATGGATGGTCGACGAGCAGGGCATGAACCCGATCGAAGAGCCCGACTACACGCTGGTCCTCGACTATCTGGCCGAGCACTACAACACCGACCGGCCCAACTTTCCGCGCAACTGAGGGGACCGGCCCGCTCGGATCGGCGGGCCGGCACAATGCGCCTACATCCGCGCCTGTTCGCGGATGAAGTTGCCCGAGCGCAGGTCGGCGAAGGCCTGGGCCAGTTCTTCCTGCGTGTTCATGACGATCGGGCCGTGCCATGCAACCGGCTCCTGGATCGGCTTGCCGGTGACCAACAGGAAACGGATGCCGTTCTCGCCGGACTGCACGACCACTTCGTCGCCGGTGTCGAAGACGACCAGCGTCCGGTCTCCGGACAGGTCACGCAGATGAATCTCCTCGCCATTGACCTCTTTTTCGACGAGCACGCCGAAGGGTTTGGAGGCGTCGCGGAACGTGCCGGAGCCCTCGAAGATATAGGCGAAGGCCGAGCGGTATGTGTCGATCGGCAGGGCCTTGCGCGTCAGAGGGGGCACCCAGACGTCAAGATATTGCGGATCGGCGGCGATACCGTCGACCGGGCCCTTCTTGCCCCAGAATTCGCCGGTGATGACGCGGACGCGCGTGCCGTCGTCGTCGATCACTTCGGGAATGTCGGCGCCGGAGATATCCTGGTAGCGCGGCGTCGTCATCTTCTCGCCGGAAGGCAGGTTCGCCCAGAGCTGGAAACCGTGCATGCGGCCGGACGTATCGCCCTTGGGCATTTCCTGATGCAGGATACCGGAGCCGGCGGTCATCCACTGGACCGAGCCCGGGCCGAGCGTGCCGGCATTGCCGAGGCTGTCTGCATGATCGACGGAGCCGGCCAGTACATAGGTGATCGTCTCGATGCCGCGATGCGGGTGCCACGGGAAACCTGCCGCATACTTTTCGGGCGAATCGTTGCGGAAATCATCCATCATCAGGAACGGGTCCGTCATGGACGGATCGCCGAAGCCGAAGACGCGATGCAGATGGACCCCGGCGCCTTCCATGGTGGGCGTGGTGCCGGAGACGTGCTTGACGGGTCGAATGGACATGGCGGTCAACTCCTTTGTTGACGTCAAGATAGGGTGGATTGCCGCCACGGCACATGGGTGAACGATGGAACAGACTGTTCAACGAACGCCACCATAACCGCCGGCCGCCATCGTCAGACCGTGACGGTTTCGAGCCGTTCGGCCACCAAGGCGGCGATCCGGGCCGCCACCTCGGTCTTGTCCATCTCGGGCCAGCGTTCGGCGACGCCCTTGGAGACCAGCGTGATGCGGTTGCGGTCGCCGCCCATCACCCCTCCCTCTCCGCCAATCCCGCTGTCATGCGAGACATCGTTGGCGACGACAAAGTCCGCGCCCTTCCTGGCGAGCTTGGCCTCGGCATTGGCGACCAGATCGCGGGTTTCGGCGGCAAACCCGATGACGAGACGCGGACGCGCGGTGTCGTGCGTGCCGACCGATGCGAGAATGTCGGGGTTTTCGGTCAGCGCGACGGCTTCGATACCGCCATCGCGCTTCTTGATCTTGTCGCCCGCCTCGGTGGCGGGCCTGTAATCGGCGACCGCGGCGGCGAAGATGGCTGCGTCGGCCGGCAAAAGCTGATGCACCGCATCGTGCATGTCGCGGGCGCTTTCGACCCGCACCATCTCGACACCGACAGGGTCGGCAATGGTGACCGGCCCGGAGACCAGCCGCACCGTCGCACCCAGTTCGGCCAGCGCGGCGGCGATGGCATGGCCCTGTTTGCCGGATGAGCGGTTGGCGATGTAGCGCACCGGGTCGATCGGCTCATGCGTCGGACCGGACGTGACGATCACGGTCTTGCCGGCAAGCGGCCTGGGCCGGTTGTCGAGCAAGGCTTCGACGGCGGCAGCGATTTCCAGCGGTTCGGCCATGCGGCCATAACCCGCCTCGCCGCTCTCGGCCATCTCGCCGGCATTGGGCCCGACAAAACCGATGCCGTCGCCGGCCAGGGTCTCGCGGTTGCGGCGTGTTGCGGGGTGGTCCCACATGGCCGGGTTCATGGCCGGCGCGATGAGGACCGGCGCCTTTGCGGCCATCAGCACCGTCGAGGCCAGATCGTTCGCCAGCCCGTGCGCCATCTTGGCCATCAGATCGGCGGTCGCCGGCGCGACGACGATCAGATCGGCCTGGCGCGCCAGCCGGATATGGCCGACATCGTGCTCATCCTGCCGGTCGAACAGATCGGTAAAGACGGTATCGGCGGTCAGAGCGCCCACAGACAGCGGCGTGATGAATTCTTCGGCCGCCCTGGTCATCACGCAGCGGACGTGAGCGCCACGCTCGCGCAGCCGGCGAATGAGATCGAGGCATTTGTACGCCGCAATGCCACCACCGATGATGAGCAGAATGCGCTTGTCGACGAGGATGCCGGAGCCGACTTGCGCGGTCGCAATCGCGGGCGTTTCCGTTACAGACGGCGCGCCAGCAGGGCTTGGCTTGGCCAGCGCCCCGAAGATGATTCGGGCTTCTTCCTCCATCGACCGGTTGTTCGCAGCGGCCCGAAGCCGCAGGGCTTCCTTGGTGGCCGGATCGAGATTGCGGATCGTGATCGATGCCATGACGAACCCCAGTGATTGCAGCGCAATCACATTGCACACAACATCGCAATCATTGCAATCGAATCAGCTGACGGCGATGGCGATCCAGATGGCAGCCAGCGCAATCACCCACAGGGCGACCCTGCCCCAGCGGCTTTCGCGTGCCTCGGCCTTGCCGATCCGGGCCACCGTTTCCGGCGCCAGCTTCAGTCCGTGCTCGGCCATGGCGCCGATGTCGCGGCTCAGCCGCTCGGTACGATCGGCCAGTTCGGGCAGTTGCCGCGCGATTCGGATAGCCGAATGCACGCCGTCGCGGGCATCGTTGACGAGCGCGGCGGGGCCGAGATTGCGCCTGACCCAGTCGGACACGATCGGTTCGGCTGCCGCCCACATGTCGAAATGCGGGTCGAGCACCCGCGCATTGCCCTCGACGACGACCATTGTCTTTTGCAGCAACAGAAGTTCGGGCCGGGTCTGCATGTCGAAAATGTCGGTGACATCGAACAGCAGCGTCAAAAGGTTGCCCATGGAGATGGTGTCCGCCGACTGGTCGCGGATCGGCTCGCCCACCGCGCGCAGGGCCTGGGCGAAGGCCTCGATGTCGTGGTGCGGCGGCACATAGCCGGCCTCGAAATGCACTTCGGCGACGCGGCGGTAATCGCGCCGGATGAAACCGTAGAGGATCTCGGCAAGGAAGCGGCGCTCCTTGATGCCGATGCGGCCGGCAATGCCCAGATCGACGGCAACGATGTCGCCATCGGTGTCGACGAACAGATTGCCAGGATGCATGTCGGCGTGAAAGAAGCCGTCGCGCACTGCATGGCGCAGGAAAGACTGGATGACGTTGACGGCAAGGCGCGGCAGATCGTGTCCGGCGGCCTTGAGCGCATCGACGTCGCTCATCTTTATGCCGTCGATCCACTCCATTGTCAGCACGTCCCTGCCGGTGCGCTGCCAGTCGACCTTGGGCACGCGGAAGCCTGGATCGTCCTTCGTGTTCTCGGCCAGTTCGGACAGGGCCGCGCCTTCGAGGCGCAAATCCATCTCGATGCGCGTCGACTGGGCGAGCGTCTCGGCGATGGCGACGGGGCGCAGCCGGCGGGTCGAGGGGATATAGCGCTCCTGCATGCGGGCAAACAGGAAGAAGGCCTCCAGATCGCGGTCGAAACGGCTGCGCACGCCCGGCCGGATCACCTTGACGGCAACCCTGCGCTCGCTGCCGTCGGCGGCGCGGGTGATGCCGGGATGGACCTGGGCGATCGACGCAGCGGCGATCGGCTCGTCGAGGCGCGCATAGAGATCGTCCACGGGGAGGCCCAGCGATTCCTCGATGCGGGCATGGGCCTGGGCGCTCGGAAAGCTCTCCATATTGTCCTGCAGCGTGGCCAGATCGACGGCCATCTGCAGACCGATAATGTCGGGCCGGGTGGCGAGGAACTGGCCGAGCTTGGCATAGGACGGGCCGAGCCGGGCGATGGCCTTGGTCATGCGCTGGGCGCTGTCGAGACCCTCCGAGCGTTTGCGCGCCAGCCGGGTGGCGATCTTGTGCCCGGTGAGTGCCGGACCCGAAAGGCCCTGTCGCGGCAGGGCGGCGATCACGCCCTCGCGCGCCAGCACCCAGACCGCGCGCAAAAGGCGCATGGCAGCGAAAAGGCTGGTCATCGGGTCAGAGTTTCCAGCCCGAATGGAGCGCCGCGACACCGCCCGAATAATTGCGCCACGTCACGCGCTTGAATCCCGCCTCGCCGATCATCGTGGCGAAATCAGCCTGGCGCGGAAACTTGGCGATCGACTCGACCAGATAGCGATAGGGCTCGCCATCGCCGGCAACCGTCTGGCCGATCCGCGGGATGGCGTTGAACGACCAGGCTTCATAGACGCGGTCGAAAACCGGCATGTCCACCTCGGAAAATTCAAGGCACAGGAACCGGCCGCCCGGCTTGAGCACGCGCCGCGCCTCGCGCAATGCCTTGGGAATATCCGGCACGTTGCGGATACCGAACGCGATCGAATAGGCATCGAACGCCGCATCGCCGAAGGGAAGCTCCTCGGCATTCGCCTCGACGAAATCGACATGGTCGGACAAGCCGCGTGCGTCCGCCCGTTCGCGGCCGACATCGAGCATCGATCCGTTGATATCGAGCACGGTGACATGGGCGTTTCCGCGCGAGGCTTCGACCGCGCGAAAGGCAATGTCGCCAGTGCCGCCGGCGACATCGAGCATGCGCCAGCCCGGCCGTTTGGGCGGCGCCAGCGCGGCGATCATCGCGTCCTTCCAGACACGGTGCAGGCCGAACGACATCAGATCGTTCATCACATCATACCGGCGCGCGACCGTATGGAAGACATCGTCGACGCGGGCCTGCTTCTCACCCTCGGCGACCTGGGAAAAGCCGAAGCTGCGCTTCATGGCGTCGCCGGCGCCGGTTCTGGATGTGGACATGGGACCCCGCCATGAAAAAGGTGCGTGCGTTCAGGCTGCCGCCCGATGTAGAGCAAAACGGGCGACAAGAAAACGGCCCAGCCTATGCCCGTCCGCGGCCATGGGCCGCAAGCTGCCCTTTCGTCGCGGGGAACGCGCAAGGAGATCGCGATGGTGCCGAAGGCCGAACTGCATTGTCATATCGAAGGGGCGGTGAGCCCGGCGCTTGCGCTGGCGCAGGCGGAACGCCACGGCGCGGACCTGTCGGAGATCGTCGTTGACGGCGCATACCGATGGACCGACTTCACCGCGTTCCTCAACGTGTACGACACGGTGGCGGCGCTGTTTCGCACGCGCGACGACTATGCGCGTCTGGCGCACGACTATCTGTCCTCGCTGGCTGCCGACGGCTGCCTTTATTCGGAGATCTTCATCTCCACCGATCATGCCGAGCAGACGGGCCTTTCCCCGCACGCCTATATTGACGGGCTCGCCGAGGCGATCGAGCGAGCGAAAGCCGAAACGGGAATCGAGGGTCGGATGATCGCGACCGGCTTGCGCCATGGCGGGCCCGAGGCGGTGGAACGGGCGGCACGGTTCGCCGCCGACAACCCGCATCCGCTGATCACCGGTTTCGGCATGGCGGGCGACGAGCGGATGCATCATCCCAAAGACTTCGCGCCGGCCTTCGACATTGCGCGCGATGCTGGCCTCCGGATCACCGTCCATGCGGGCGAACTGGCGGGCGCCGAAAGCGTGCGTGACGCGCTCGACCATCTGCGGCCCGAACGCATCGGCCATGGCGTCCGGGCCATCGAAGATCCGGCGCTGGTGGAACGGCTTGCCGAGGAAAGGATCGTCCTCGAAATCTGTCCGGCCTCCAACATTGCGCTCGGCGTTTTTGCCGACTATGCGTCCCATCCGTTCAACAGGCTGCGAGACGCCGGCGTCAAGGTGACGCTCAACTCCGACGATCCGCCGCATTTCCATTCCTCGCTTGCCAACGAGTACCGGATCGCAAGCGACCATTTCGGCCTCGACGATGCTGCGCTCAAAGGGATTACGCGGACGGCAATCGAGGCGGCATTCTGCGATGACGACACGCGCACCAAGCTGCTCGGAAAGCTAGGCCAAGCCATCATTTGACTGTGAACCGCAGCATGGCGCAGCGCGCATTGGCTTTCACCCTGTCGGTCGCCGCGCTAGGCTTGTCCGGCTCAACCGTTGCAAGGCGCTCTTCATGAAACAGGTCAATGTCGTCGATCACCCGCTCGTCCAGCACAAGCTGACGCAGATGCGCAAAAGGGAAACGTCAACGGCGGGGTTCCGCCGCCTTCTGGGCGAGATTTCGCATCTTCTTTGCTATGAGGCGACGCGCGAACTGCCGATGACCAAGGAGACGATCGAGACGCCGCTCACCGACATGGAAGCGCCGATCCTGGCGGGCAAGAAGCTGGTCTTCGCCTCGGTCTTGCGTGCCGGCAACGGCCTGCTGGAAGGCATGCTCGACCTCGTCCCGTCGGCCCGTGTCGCCCATATCGGTCTCTACCGCGATCCGGAAACGCTGGAGCCGGTCGATTATTATTTCAAGGCGCCCGACGATCTGTCCAACCGGCTGACCATCGTCGTCGATCCGATGCTGGCCACGGCCAACTCGGCGATCGCGGCGGTGGACAAGCTGAAAGAGCGCGGGGCGGCGAATCTGCGGTTCGTATGCCTTCTGGCCGCGCCCGAAGGGATCGACAAATTCGTCAAGGCGCATCCGGACGTACCGATCATCACCGCCTCGATCGACAGCCATCTCAACGATCATGGCTATATCGTGCCGGGGCTCGGCGATGCGGGCGACCGCATGTACGGCACGAAATAGATAACATTCGATCTTTTTCGGGAAATCCGTGTTTACCTTTTTCGCAGGGCGGTCCCCGGTTTAGCCCTTTGGGAAGGCGGACATGGCATCCTCTTTCGGCGGAGGCATGCCATGGTGCGTTATCTCTTCATCTTCGGCGCGGTCAGCTTTGCGGCGGTCGCGTTTTCCGACTTCGTCTCGGATCGCGCGGTCGCTCCCGATTCGCGCAACGCCGCCATCGACATGCCCGTATCGGACGGGGAGCCGGCGGTGCATTCCGCCGCGCTTTCGGGCATGGAGCGGCTGCGCGCCGATGCACGCGGGCATCATGTCGCCGAATTCGAGCTCAACAATTTGCGGGTTCAAGGTCTGATCGATACGGGCGCCACCACCGTCGCGCTCAATGAGTCCACAGCGAGGCGCGCCGGCATCCGCCTGTCGCCGGCGGACTTCGTCTATCCGGTCCAAACCGCCAACGGAACGGTCATGGGCGCCCGCGCCGTGATCGACAAGGTACGCGTCGGCTCGGTGCGCGTGCGCCAGGTGGAAGCGCTGGTGCTGGAAGACCGGGCGCTGAACACCGTGCTGATCGGCATGAGCTTCCTGAACAGGCTACGAAGCTTTTCCTACGAGAACGGAACGCTGGTCCTGAAACGTTAGCCGGTTATGGTTTCCGCAATGACGGGCCGCGTTGCGGGCGCCGCTTCGGCGATCGATACGGCGCTCAGGACGGCTTGACGCGCGCGCTCAAGGGAGGCCGCATCCCGCGCGTGGATACGGACGACCGGATCGCCCTTCTGTATCGATGTGCCAACCGGCACGATCCGGTCGAGCCCGACCGCATGGTCGATCTCGTCCTCGCGGCGGCGTCGACCGCCGCCCATCTCGACGACAGCAACGCCGAGCGCCCGTGTCTGGACGCCCGAAACGAAACCGCCGGAAGGCGCCGGCACGTCCTCGATCAGAGGCGCGATGGGCAGATGGTCGCGAAAGCTGTCGACGAAGCCAGCCGGGCCGCCCAGGCCATGGACCATCCTGCCGAAGAGTTCGGTTGCACGGCCATCATCCAGCGCGGCCCGGGCCGTTGCGATGGCGGCGTCGCGATCGGCTTCAAGTTCTGACTGGACGAGCATTTCGCCGACCAGCGTCAGGACGACCGTTTCAAGGCGCGGATCGCGATCATCGCCGGTCAGGAAACGCACCGCGTTCGCCACCTCCACCGCATTGCCGGCGGCAGACGCGAGCGGCTCGTTCATATCGGTCAGGATGGCCGCCGTCCTTGTGCCGGCGCCGTTGGCGACCTGCACGAGGCTTTCGGCCAGCGCGCGGGTCTCGGCGATATCATCGATAAACGCGCCATTGCCGAACTTGACGTCGAGCACCAGCGCGCCGAGGCCGGCGGCCAGCTTCTTGGACAGGATCGAGGCGGTGATCAGTGACAGGTTCTCGACCGTCGCGGTCACGTCGCGCACGCCATAGATGCGCTTGTCGGCGGGCGCGAGGTCACCAGTCTGGCCGATGATCGCACAACCGATGTCGCGTGTTATGGTGCGGAACAGCGTGTTGTCCGGCGCAACATTGTAGCCGGGGATCGATTCCATCTTGTCGAGCGTTCCGCCGGTATGGCCAAGGCCCCGCCCTGAGATCATCGGCACGGCAAGGCCGCAGGCGGCGGCGATCGGCGCCAGCATGAGCGAGACATTGTCGCCGACGCCTCCGGTCGAATGCTTGTCGCAGACCGGCCGGTCGATGTCCGACCAGTCGAGCACGTCACCGCTGTCGCGCATTGCCAGGGTCAACGCGACAGTTTCGTCGCGGTCCATGCCGTTGAAGAAGACCGCCATAGCGAGCGCGGAAATCTGCGCATCGGTGACCGAGCCGTCGGTGACGCCGGCGATGAACTCGGCGATCCGGGCCTGCGAAAGCGCGCCGCCGTCGCGCTTGATGCGTATGATCTCCTGAGCAAGCACGGCTAACCGGCCTCGACGACGAAGCGGCTCAAGATCTTCTGAAGGCGCCCACCGCCGACCGGCGCCATGTCCTTGGTTTCCTGGTGGGACAGTTCGCCGCCGGTCATGCCAGCACCGAAATTGGTGATCACCGAACAAGCCGCGCAATTGAGCCCGACGAACCGGCCCAAGATCACTTCGGGCACGGTCGACATTCCGACCGCGTCGGCACCAAGCGTGCGTGCCATGCGGATTTCGGCCGGTGTCTCGAAGCTCGGCCCCGAGAACCACATATAGACGCCCTCGCCCAGCTCGATGTTCTCGGCACTGGCCGCGGCGCGCAGCCGGTCGCAAAGGCCGGCATCATAAGCGCTCGTCATACCGACAAAACGGCGGTCGTTTTCCTCGCCGATCAGCGGGTTGGTGCCGGCGAAGTTGATGTGATCGGTGATCAGCATGACCGAGCCGGGCGGCAGATCCTCGCGCAGGGAGCCGGCGGAATTGGTCAGGATGAGATTGCGGATTCCAAGGCCGTGCAGGATCTCGATTGCCGGGCGCATCACCGCCGCATCGCCCTTTTCGTAGTAGTGGGCGCGGCCGGACAGCATCATGACCGGCTTGCCGGACAGTTTGCCGGCAACCAGTTCGCCGGCATGACCGCTGACGCCCGATGCGGGAAAACCGTCCAGTTCCTCATAAGGCAGGTGCACCGCATCCTCGATCGCCGCGACAAGGCCGCCAAGGCCGGAGCCCAGAATGAAGGCCGTCTGCGGTGCCAGCCCCTCGAGCCGCTCGATGATGTGATCGATGGTGGTGATCATGTCGTCAGCACGTCCCCGTCAAAGCCGAGCGGAAAGATCTCGGCCATGGTCAGCGTCCTTGCAATCTTGCCGTCGGCGCACAGATGCAGCCTTGCGTCCGGCGGCGCGAATTCGGCGAGACGCTGGCGGCAGCCTCCACAGGGCGTGCAGAGCGGCAAGCGCTCGGCGATGACGCAGATATCGGTGATCGTGCCGCCCTGACCCATCACATAATGCGACAAGGCCGTCGTTTCGGCGCACCAGCCTTCCGGATAGGACGCCACCTCGATATTGCCGCCGGCAAAGATGCGGCCGTCCTCGGTCATGATCGCGGCGCCGACGGGAAACCGCGAATAGGTCGGGCGGGACTTGCCCATCGCGTCCTTTGCTGCCGCCAGAAGATCGTCGAGGCCGGCCATCGTCAGCGCTCCTTCACATAGGGCTGGCCGCCGGCCTTGGGCGGGATGGCCTTGCCGATGAAGCCCGCCAGCAGGACCACGGTGAGGATATAGGGCAGCGACTGCATGAATTGCGGCGGAACCTCGAACAGGCCGATATCGATCCCGGCAAAGCGGATGGCCACCGCGTCAAGGAAGCCGAACAGCAGGCAGGCGAACATGACGGGCACCGGTTTCCACTTGGCGAAGATCAGCGCAGCCAGCGCTATGAAGCCCTTGCCGGCTGTCATGTCCTTGACGAAGCCCGCATTCTGCGCGACCGCCAGATAGGCGCCCGCAAAACCGCACAAAATGCCGGTGCACATCACGGCCCGATAGCGCAGCCAGGTCACCGAGATGCCGGCCGTGTCGACCGCTCCCGGGTTTTCCCCGACGGCGCGCAGGCGCAAGCCGAACCTGGTCCTGAACAGGACCCACCAGGTAAAGGGCACCGCCGCGAAGGCCAGATAGACCAGGATCGAATGGCCCGAGATCAGCTCGGAGTAGACCAGGCCGAGGACCGGCACGTCGCGAACCGCTTCGGCGAACGGCAGGTCGATGGCGGTAAAGCGGCTTCCCTCGGCGCTGAGGGCCGGCGTACGGCCACCCTGACGGAACCAGGCCTGCCCCAAAATGATCGTCGTGCCCGCAGCAATGAAGTTGATGGCAACCCCGGAGACGATCTGGTTGCCCCGGTGGGTGATCGAGGCAAAGCCGTGCACCAGCGCCAGCGCCGTCGACACGATGATCGCGAAGAACAGGCCGATCCAGGCACTGCCATAGACGGCGGCCGCGGCCGCGCCGGCGAAGGCGGCGGCCAGCATCTTGCCTTCAAGGCCGATGTCGAAAATGCCCGACCGTTCGGAATAGAGCCCGGCGAGCGCAGCGAACATCAGCGGAATCGCCAGCCGGACAGTGGAATCGAGGATCAGGATCAGTGTTTCAAACATGCCCATGACCGCCCCCTATTCGCCTGGCTGCGGCGTGGGCTTGAGCGTCCCGCCGCCGGCCATGTGGAACATCCGCGCAATGGTCGGCCGGAACATGTGCTCGAGCGCGCCGGCAAACAGGATCACCAGACCCTGGATGATGACGATCATGTCACGCGAGATGGTGGGCATCTCAAAGGACAGTTCGGCGCCCCCCTGGTAGAGCATGCCGAACAGGATCGCCGCGGGAATGATGCCGGCCGGATGCGACCGCCCCATCAGCGCCACGGCAATGCCGACAAAGCCTGCTCCGGCGACGAAGTTCATCTGCAGGCGCGTCTGGTCGCCCATCACAGGGTTGAGCGCCATCATGCCCGCCATGGCGCCCGACACCATCATCGCGATGACGATCACCTTGGTCTGGTTTATGCCGGCATATCTGGCAGCAGTGGGCGAGAAGCCCATGGTGCGGATTTCGTAGCCAAGTCGGGTGCGCCAGATCAAAACCCAGACGCCAAACGCGGCTGCAAGCGCAAGCAGGAAGGTGATGTTGAGCGGTGCCGAGCGGATCGTCAGGCCGAACATTTCCAGCATCCAGTCGAGCCGCGGAAGCTGCGCGCCCTCGGCAAAGGTGCGTGTTTCGGGCGCCATGGAACCGACGGGCTTGAGTGGGCCGACCAGCAGATAGACCATCAGGCTGGCGGCGATGAAGTTGAACATGATGGTCGTGATGACGACGTGGCTGCCGCGCGTCGCCTGCAGCCAGGCAGGAATCAACGCCCAGAGAGCGCCGGTCAGCGCGGCCATGATCGTCGCCAGCGGCAGGTTGATCCACCAGGGAAAGACCGAGTCGAAGGCCAGGCAGACGATCGCAACTCCGAGGCCGCCGACATAGGCTTGTCCCTCGCCGCCAATGTTGAACAGGCTGCAATGGAAAGCGACGGCCATGCAAAGGCCGGTGAAGATGAAGTTCGTCGCGTAAAAGAGCGTATAGCCGATGCCGTCGCCCGAACCGAACGCGCCCTGCACGAGAAGCTGCGCGGCGCGCACCGGGTTTTCGCCCACCAACAGCACGACGAGACCGGCGACAAGAAAAGCCACGGTCACGTTGATGAGCGGGATCAGGCCGTAATCGACCCAGGCGGGCAGTTTGGCGTAAGGGGCAGCCATGGGTTCGGTTTACTCCATATAGCCCCGTTCGCTCAGGAATTGCCTGAGCGCAACGGGAAACGCGGTGCGGCCGATGCGGTTTTCGGGACAATCATAGGCTTCCGTCCCTTCGTCTTTGCAGAACGTCATGCCCCAGTCCGGTTCGGGATCGAAATCATTGTCCGCCAGCGCGAACGGGTCTTCTTCGCCAAGACGCAGCTGCATCGCCGCATGGGCGGCCAGCCATGAATTGCGCGTTTCGCCTTCATCCGGCATCGCGCCCATGTTGCGGATTGCGGAACGGAGCACATACTCATACTCCGGCTCGCCGGTCACGTCGGCGATCGCGCCATCGCGCAGCGCGAGTACGATTGTCGGTGCGAACGAGCCCGCATAGGACGCGAACGCATAAAGAAACCCGTTGTCCAGCGTGATGATCTCGGCGATGCCGTCGCCGGTCACGTCATGGGGGTAATTGGCGGCCGGATCGCCGTCAAAGGCGCCAACCTCGATCTCGGTCCATTTCCCGTCGCCTCCTTCGGCGACGATGGAGACCAGATTGCAGCAATGGGCACCACCGCTGTAGCGCGACACGAACAGTTCCGGCGCATCGTTGGACGCATCCATCTCGACAAGCTTGAGGACCGGCGCCTGAAAGAGCGAGAACATCTCGTCATAGGTGCGCTCGAAAACCATCTCGCCTTCGGACGAGACCGAAACCGCCGCCTCGAACATACCGTCACCGGCCTCACGCACCTGCATGGAGACGGCCGTTTCGTCGAGCGCCATCGCGTAGGTGCCAACCGCGTCGGGTTCGACGAGTATCTGCGCCTGGGCGGCCGCCAACGGAAAAGCGGCGGCAACCGCGCCAGCGATCATCAGGCGGAGGACCCTATTCACTCCGCCGCCTCCCTTGTCGGCTCGCCCTCGACGCCGGCCATCAGAAGGCCCAGTTCGCCCTCGGTCGCGTCCGGACCACGTTCGCCGACGACACGGCCCGCAAACATGACCAGAATCCGGTCCGACAGGGAGCGGATCTCATCGAGCTCCACCGAGATCAGCAGAACGGCCTTGCCCGCATCGCGCATCTCGATGATGCGCTTGTGGATGAACTCGATCGCGCCGACATCGACGCCGCGCGTCGGCTGACCGACGATCAGGACGGTCGGGTCCTGCTCCATCTCGCGGGCGAGCACGATCTTCTGCTGGTTGCCGCCGGAGAAGTTGGCCGTCTTCAGCCGGCAATTGGGCGGACGGATGTCGTATTTTTCGATCTTGTCGCGCGCATCGGAGCGGATGCCGTCGATATCCAGCATCGGCCCGTTCACATATTCGGCGTCGCCGTGATAGCCCAGGATCGAGTTCTCGTTCTCCTCGAACTGCAACACCAGGCCCATATGATGGCGGTCTTCGGGCACATGGGCCATGCCGCGCTTGCGCAGCATGAAGGGGTCGGCCTCGCCGGTGACGCCGATCGGCTCCCCATCGAGCAGGACCCGTCCCGTTTCGGCACGCCTGATGCCGGCGATGGCTTCGATCATCTGGCTCTGGCCGTTGCCCGCCACGCCGGCAATGCCAACGATCTCGCCGGCGCGCACGTCAAACGATACATTGTCGACCATCACGACGCCGCGGCCGTCCTTGACGGTGAGATTTTCGACGGACAGCTTCACCGCGCCGGGTTTCGCCTCGCCCTTTTCGACGCGCAGCAGGACATGCCGGCCGACCATCAGTTCGGCCAGTTCCTCGACCGATGTCTCGGACGTCTTGCGGGTGGCGACCATCTCGCCCTGGCGCATGACGGAGACATTGTCGGTGACCGCCATGATCTCGCGCAGCTTGTGCGTGATCAGGACGATCGTCTTGCCCTGCTCCTTGAGCTGCTCGAGAATGCGAAACAGGTGATCGGCCTCGGCCGGCGTCAGCACGCCCGTCGGCTCGTCGAGAATGAGGATTTCGGCACCGCGATAGAGCGCCTTGAGGATCTCGACGCGCTGCTGCAGCCCAACGGGCAGTTCCTCGATGATGGCATCGGTGTCGACCTGGAGCGCATATTCCTCTTCCAGGCGCTTGAGTTCCTTTCGGGCCTTGGTGATCGAGCCGCTGATCAGTTGCGCGCCCTCGGCGCCGAGCATGACATTCTCCAGAACGGTGAAGTTCTCCACCAGCATGAAATGCTGGTGCACCATGCCGATTCCCATGGCGATGGCGTCATTGGGCGTATTGATCGTGACGGGCTTGCCATCGACTTCGATCTGACCGGAGTCGGCCTGGTAGAAGCCGTACAGGATCGACATCAGGGTCGACTTGCCCGCCCCGTTCTCGCCGATGATGCCGTGGATGGTTCCCTTTTGAACCGCAAGGTTGATGTTCTTGTTGGCATGCACAGGGCCGAAACTCTTGTTGATGCCGGTCAGTTCGATTGCATAAGGCGCCATGCGGGTCCCGTCGGTCGCAGAAATCCATGCTTCAAAATTGCCGAACCCTAGCATCTTGATTGCTTGAATCCAGCCCGAAAACGCCGTCTGTTGCGCCGCGCGATCGCCGCATTTGTCCGGCGAGACCGCTTGGACTGGACAGGGGCGCCATGCTAGCCTTGACCGCTCACACGGGACCGCCAATGGCCAAGACCGACACGGAACGACTGGACGATCTGGAGATTCTGGCCGCTCACCAGGCGCAGATGATCGACGATCTCAACGAAGTCGTCGTTTCGCAGGGCGAGGTGATCGCCGACCTGCGGCGGAAGCTGGAAGTGCTGGCCCGGCGTTTCTCCGAGGCCGAAGAGCGCATGCGGGAAGCCGTTCCCGTCGATAAGCCGCCACATTGGTAAGCACAATACGGGCCCGCGGCCATGGCGCTTGATCCCGACCTTCTGGGACCGATCCTGACCGGCGCGCTGATCGTCGCGCTGTTTGCCGGCTTTGCGCGCGAATGGCGCGCGCCCGAAGTGATCGCCGGGCTGGGCGTCGCGGTGCTCCTTGTCGCCGGCGTCCTCGAGACCCCGGACGTGCTGGCGGTCTTCTCCTCGCCGGCGATCACGACCATCGCGTCGATGTTCGTCCTGTCGGCGGGACTTGTGCGCACCGGCGCGATGGACCGGTTCGCGCGCTTTGCGACAGAGCATGCGCGGTCGAGCCCGGCCCTGTCCTTCTTCGCCTTTCTGGGCGCCACGGCCGCGATGAGCGCGTTCATGAACAATACGCCCGTCGTGATGCTGATGATCCCGGTCGCAGTGCAGATCGCCCGCCAGACCGGACAGGCGTCGTCCAAGCTTCTCATTCCTCTGTCCTATGCGGCGATCCTGGGCGGCACGTGCACGCTGATCGGCACATCGACCAACCTTCTGGTCGATACTGTCGCCCGCGATCAGGGTCTGGCACCGTTTTCCATCTTCGAGATCGCACCGGTCGGGCTGATCGCGGCGACCGCCGGCATTACGGTGATGTTCTTTGCGCGGCGCCTTCTGCCCGACCGCCAGTCGGTGACGACCCTCGGCACGGCACAGCCTGGCCGGCGCTTCATCGTCCAGGCGGTGATCGACGAAGGCTCGCCGCATGTGGGCGCACGCGCAAGGGAGGTGATCGCCTTCAACCAGCCGGAACGGCGGATCATCGACGTGCTGCGCGGCGACGCCTCGCTGCGGCGCGATCTGGACGATGTCATCCTCGAGCCCGGCGACATCGTCGTCCTGCGGTCGTCGGTCGCCGAAATCCTGTCGATGAAGGAAGAAGGGCAACTGGGCGGCGACAACACGCTGCAGCAGACCGGCTCACGCTCATCGGCGATGATCGAGATCCTGATCGGGCCGAGTGCACGCGTTCTGGGACGCACGCTGCGGCATCTGCGCCTGCGGCGGCGCTTCGGCATTTATCCGATCGCCCTGCACCGGGGCGGCATGAACATGGCCGACCGCTTCGAAACCACGCCGCTGGCGGTTGGCGACACGCTGCTCATCGAGGGTGCGCCGGAAGATCTGACGCGCTTTGCCGACGAAAACAATCTGGTCAACGTGTCCGAGCCGTCCGAACGCGGCTTCCGCCGCGACAAGGCGCCGCTGGCGATCGGCATCGCGCTCGCCGTCGTCGCCGGTGCGGCACTGAACATCATGCCGATCGCCGGCATCGCCATGATCGGCGCGGTCCTGGTTCTTGTGACGCGGTGTGTCGAGGTGGACGAGGCGGTGCAGGCGGTCGACTGGCGGGTGCTCGGCCTTATCGCCGGAATGCTGGCGATCGGGACGGCGATGCAGAAGACCGAACTGGTGACGATCATCGTCGATGCGATCGAACCCTGGCTCATGGGCCTTGCGCCGATCGTCGCCCTGGCTTGCGTCTATCTTCTGACGACGGCGCTGACCGAACTGGTCACCAACAATGCGGTCGCCGTCATCGTCACGCCGGTCGCCATCGGGCTGGCACAGGCGCTCGGCCTCGATCCGCGACCGTTCGTCGTGGCGGTGATGATCGCGGCGTCGGCGAGCTTCATCACGCCGATCGGCTATCAGACCAACACGCTGGTCTACAATGCCGGCGGCTACCGGTTCACGGACTTCCTGCGTCTGGGCCTGATCATGGACGCAACGACATTCGCCACCGCCATGGCGATCATTCCGCTGGTGTGGCCGCTCGTGCCGGCGTGACGATCCGCTCGACGCGGAATTCGTCCATGTGATCGAAGAGGCAGAGTTCCGGCGGGCCGAGACGGAACGGCGGGAACAGGTCGCCCATCTCGGCGGCAAGCGATTGCATAACCGTGTCGAAGCCCTCGGCTTCGGTCTCCGACGGCCAGCGCACGAGATAGGCGAGCGTCAGGTGAAACCGGTAATCCGCGTGACCGGGGCGCGCCTGAAGGCCGGTGGCCTCGGCCAGACGATCCCTGTAGGTCCGGATGGCTCTTTCCTCGCCGGTCGTCGCAGGCGCCAGCGCGATGCCTAGCCCGTGGCTGGCGAGGCCGGAAAATCCGGTCGCAACCATTTGGATGAACGTATCGGGCGGATCGACGGTCGCCATGCGGTCCAGCATGAAGGCGTCGGCCTCATCGTCGGCCGCATCGGAAGGCAGGCCGGCGGGCCAGAAATCGCGCCGGTGACGGTCGCCCTCGTGCAGCAGACCGTTAAAGACCGTCATGTGCCAGCTTTCCGGCGCGGTGAAGGCGAAACAGCCGCCGGCGGGCGCAGATGCCAGACGCGCCACGATCTGCGACACTGCGGCGCGGCCGGCGTCGTCGCGCAGGTGGCAGACCATGGTGTTGCCGGAACAGCGAAGCGGCGCGCCCGCCGCATCGAACCGCACATCGAGCCAGCGTGGCGGCCGGTCGCCGTCGGCACCAACGATACCGGCGAAGCTCACAGCCGACGGCCCGTTCCATGGTCGAACAGGTGCAGATCATCGGCCTGCAGGCGCAGCCGTACCTGGTCGCCGGGTATCGGCTCGTCGGCAGACTGGTTGGCCGTGAAATGCTGGCCCCCGACCGATCCGTGGATCAGCCGCACGGCGCCCAGTTCCTCAACGGTATCGACCTTCATGGGCGGCCCGTCGGCGCCGCCGGAGCCATTGGCCAGATGCGCGCGCTCCGGGCGGATGCCGAGCGTGACGGGTCCGTTGGCGCGCACCGGCGCCTCGATGCGCGATTCGCCGATGACGATCGCGCCGTCGCCGGTCTGCGCTTTCAGAAGGTTCATCGGCGGTGCGCCGATGAAGCTGGCAACGAAGGTCGATGCCGGCGCGCCATAGACCTGGGCGGGCGTGCCGATCTGCTCGATCTCGCCATTGTTGAGGACGACGATCCGGTCGGCCAGCGTCATCGCCTCGACCTGGTCGTGGGTGACGTAGATCGCCGCCGTCCCCAGACGGCGCTGCAGGCGCTTGATCTCGAGCCGCATCTGGTTGCGCAGCTTGGCGTCAAGGTTGGACAGCGGCTCGTCGAACAGGAAGATGGCCGGATCGCGGACGATGGCGCGGCCCATGGCGACCCGCTGGCGCTGACCGCCCGACAGCTGGCTGGGCTTGCGCTCGAGAAAGTCGCCGATCTGCAGGAGCTTGGCCGCCTCGCGCACCTTGGCATCGATCTCGGCCTTCGGCGTACCGCGGTTCTTAAGGCCGTAGGCGAGGTTCTTGTAGACAGACATGTGCGGATAGAGCGCATAGTTCTGGAACACCATGGCAATGTTCCGGTTGGCCGGCTCAACCTCGTTGACCAGCCGTCCGTCGAGCACGATCTCGCCTTCGGTCACACTCTCCAGGCCGGCGACCATGCGCAGCAATGTCGACTTGCCGCAACCCGACGGGCCGACAAAGACCACCAGTTCGCCGTCCTCGACGGTGACATCGACGCCTTTGACGGCGAGCGCGCCGTTCGGATAGCGCTTGACCGCCTGCTTGATCTCGAGCGTCGTCATTTCTCACTCTCCACAAGGCCCTTGATGAACATGCGCTGGAATATGATGACGATGAGCACCGGCGGAATCATCGCAATGATCGCCAGACCCAACGCCTCGTTGTAGTCGGGGATGTCCGCGCCGATCCAGACCTGGAGGATCTGCCGGATGCCGCGCACCACGGTGTAGAAGCTCTCGTCCGTCGTCATCAGGATCGGCCACAGATACTGGTTCCAGCCGACGACGAACATGATGATGAAGATGGCGGCGATCATGGTCCGCGACAGCGGGACGAGGATGTCCCAGAAGAAGCGGAAGGGGCCGGCGCCGTCGATCCGCGCCGCCTCAAGCAGTTCATTGGGCACGGACTTGAAGAACTGGCGGAAGAAGAAGGTGCCGGTGGCCGAAGCGATCAAAGGCAGGATAAGGCCGGTATAGCTGTTCAGCAGCCCCAGTCCCTGAACCACTTCGTAGGATGGCAGAATGCGCACTTCCAGCGGCAGCAGCAGCGTCGAAAAAATGATCCAGAAGCACAGCGTGCCCAGCGGAAAGCGGAAATAGACGATGGCGTAGGCGGCCAGCATCGACACGATGATCTTGCCGATGGCGAAACCCAGTCCGAGGATAAGCGAGTTGAGCGACATGCCCCAGCCGGTGACCTGCTTGGTGAAACCGGTCTGTTCGAAGATGACCGCCTCGTAAGTCGGCAGAAAATTGTCTCCGAAACCGAGTTGCATGCCTTCGGAGTGAATGGTGACCGGGTCATGCGTCGATGTGGTGAATGCAACGGCGATCGGCCCCATCATCAAGAGCACGCCGAACAAAAGGACGATATGCTCGACAATCTGGTGTCGGCGCACGAACGCGCCGGCGCCGGTTGCCGAAGCCGATGGTGCGGCCGGGACGACCGGCTTGCCCGTCACGGCGATCTGGTCCTGGCTCATCGCGGCCTCCGCATGGTCCGTCCGGCTCGGGTCATGTGTAGTGCACCCGTCGCTCGATCAGGCGGAACTGGACGATGGTGAGCGCCAGCACGAACACCATCAGGATAACCGATTGCGCGGACGATCCCCCCAGATCGTTGCCGCGGAAACCGTCGAGGAACACCTTGTAGACGAGCGTCACGGGATTGTTGCCCGGCTCGCCCTTGAGCATGACGTCGACGATGCCGAAGGTCTCGAAGAAGGCATAGGTGATGTTGATGATCATCAGGAAGAAGCTGGTTGGCGCCAGCAGCGGAAAGATGATCGTCCAGAACCGGCCGGACGCGCTGGGATTGTCGATCGAGGCGGCTTCGCGCACCCCCTTGGGAATCGATTGCAGGCCGGACAGGAAGAAGATGAAGTTGACCGGGATCTGCTTCCATGTCGCCACGATCATCATGGCGATACCGCTGTCCCAATAGTCGACGCCGACACGCATGTCCCAGCCGAACAGGGCGAAGAAATCGACAATCGGGCCGATGTGCTGGTCGAACAGCATGATGCCGATCAGGCCGGCAACAGGTGGCGCGATTGCATAGACCCACATCAGGAGCGTCTTGTAGGGACCCTGGCCGCGCAGGACATTGTCGGCGGCCACCGCCAGCAGCAGCGCTATGCCGAGCGAAAAAAACGTCACGACCACGGTGAACAGGAAGGTGAACCAGGCAGCCCGGCCATAGTCCGAACGGGTCACGGCATCGGTGTAGTTGTCGATGCCGACAAAGGTTTCGTTGCCGAAAAACGGATCCTGAAGAAAGAACGAACTGCGCACCGCCTCGGCGGACGGCCACAGGAAGAAGATGGCGACGATCGCCATCTGCGGCAGCAGGAGCAGATAGGGATAGAGCGGCGATTGAAACTGGGCTTTGTGCATGGCCTGTCCAGTGCGAGAGCCAAGGCAAGAACCGGGAGCGCGGCGCGCCCCCGGGTTCGATCGGTTTGCCGGATGGGTCAGCCGCTCTGGGTCTGCGCGAAGCGCTCGAGCAGGCGGTTGCCTTCTTCCTCGATGATGTCGAACGCCTCGTCGACGGTCGCTTCACCGGAGAAGATGCGGCCATATTCGCGGTTCATCACGTCGCGGATCTGGACGTAGAAGCCCATCCGGTAGCCCTTGGTCCAGTCGCCACCGGGCTGCTGGAGCTGGCTGATGCCAACTTCGGCTGCGGGCTCTTGGTCATAATGGCCTTCGGCCTTGGCCAGCTCGTAGGCGGTCGCGGTGATCGGCACATAACCGGTTTCCTTGTGCCAGAAGACCTGCGGCTCCGGCGAGGACAGGAACTGGAAGAATGCGGCCGCAGCTTCATTCTCTTCCTCGGGCTGGCCGGACATGGCGAACAGCGCGGCACCGCCGATGAAGGTGTTGTAGGGCTCTTCGGTGACCGCTTCCCAATAGGGCAGATAGGTGGCGCTGAACTCGAAGCCGGCCGACTGCTTGAGGCCGCCGAACGAACCGGACGAGCCGAGCCACATGGCCACTTCGCCGTTTTCGAACGGTGCCTGATTGTCGCCCCAGCCGGTGCCGTAATAGCCGAACAGGCCGGCGTCGATCCATTCCTTGACGGCCGCGAAGTGGGCCTTGATCGGCTCGACATTGATCAGGAGCCGGGTGCCTTCGGCGCCTTCATAGCCGTTCGCATTGGTGGCGAACTGCAGATTGTGGCGCGACATGAAGTTTTCGGTGAAGATCCAGGGCAGGTGCGACTGCGCCATCGGAACATAGCCGGCTTCTTTCAGCGCGGGCGCGATTTCCTGGAATTCTTCCCAGGTCCTGGGCGGCTCTACGCCGGCTTTTTCGAGAGCCTCGACATTGTAGTAGAGGATCGGGGTCGATGAGTTGAAGGGCATGCCGACCATCTTGCCGTTTTCGTCGGCATAGAAGTTGGCAACGCCGGGAATGTAGTCGGTGCGGAACTCGAGGCCCGCATTTTCGATCAGGTCCTGGGCGGGGATCACGGCGCCCTCGGCACCGATGATGGTGGCGGCACCGGCGTCGAACACCTGAACGATGTTGGGCTGTTCACCGGCACGGAAGGCGGCGATGGTGGCCGTCAGCGTTTCTTCATAGTTGCCCTTGTAGACCGGCGTCAGGTTGTACTTGTCCTGGCTGGCGTTGAACTGCTCGGCAACGGCGTTGGTCGCCTCGCCAAGGGCGCCGCCCATGGCATGCCACAGTTCGATCTCGATTTTTTCGGCCTGGGCCGCAGCGGTCGTCAGCGCAAGGGCGCCAGCCGCCAGAAGCGTTTTCCACATCATAGGTCTCCCGGGAAAATTGCGATACGCACAAGGTCGAATAGGAGGCCCGTTTGTAAGGTCGATGACAGTCCCGTGAAGGATTTGTGTCAACGGTGTGGGGTGGCCGTACCGGCTGCGGACGATCGGCGCCCGGCAGCCATCAACTATCTGATAATGCTGATTAATCGGTCAGGAAAATTGTGCTGTCCAACGGTCGGAATCGGCGCCCTGCGCTGACCTGAAGAACGTCACAAAACCGTCAAGGATTTGAAATGCCTTCAGCGATGCCCGCCACGACCGGCCAAGGCTGACGTGGCCGACGTTAGGCCAAAGGCCGTCCCCCCCCGGGACCTTGCTGCAAAACCGCTCGGCCGGTGCGGAAAAATCGCACGGACGTACTGCAAACTGCCGCCGCATCGGAAAAAATTTCCTCCGCCAGCCCCTCCCTTGCGGCGCCGATGCCTCGTTTGAGCGCCGCGGCACGGCTATTTTCGCGGAAGTTTGGATTGGCAGACCGCCGGGCATTCCGGCCGCACGCCATCGAAAGGACAAACCCATGAACCGCATCAACATCGCAATCGCGGCGCTTGCCGCATCCGCCATGCCCGCGCTGGCCCATGATGGTGCCGGGCCTCTCGTCAGCGCCCAGTGGTTGATCGACCATGCCGGCAATGACGATATCGTCATCGTCGACATTCGCGCCAATGTCGAAAACACCGACCTTGGCGACAGCCCCTATATCGAAGGTGCGGTGTCTGCGCCCTACAACACTGCCGGCTGGCGCACCGAGATCGACGGTGTGCCGGGCAAGATTCCTGCCATCGAGGACGTAACCGGCCTGATCGAGAGCCTGGGGATCGACAATGACGACCATGTCGTCATCGTGCCGTGGGGCACCGATTCGACCGAGTTCGGCTCGGCCACCCGCGTCTACTGGACGTTCCGCTATCTGGGCCATGACGATGTTTCGATCCTCGATGGCGGCTGGCGCCAATATGATGCCGTCGGCGGCGCGCGCGTCGCCGAACCGGTCACAGCCGAGGTTTCCGAATTCGAGGTCACGCTGAACGAGGCGGTCCTTGCCACAACCGATGACGTTCTGGCCGCGCTCGACGACGGCACCAAGCTCGTCGACGGCCGCCCGGTCGAGCAGTTCCGCGGCGAGACGAAAAGCCCGGTCGCGGCCGCGCCCGGCACCATTCCCGGTTCGGTGAACCTGCCGCATTCGGAGTTCTATTCCGCCGAGTTCGCGCTGTTCGCGCAACCCGAAACGGTTCAGGCCCTGGTCGAGGCGGTCGGCGTTAGAGCGGACGAAGCCAACATCACATTCTGCAACACCGGTCACTGGGCTTCGGTCGCATGGTTCGGGCTGAGCGAAGTGCTCGGCAACGAACAGTCGGCCATGTATGACGGCTCCATGTCGGAATGGACACAGGACCCCTCGCGTCCGCTCGATCCGCCGCGCGCGATCCAGTAAAGCGACCGCCATCAACCGGCCGGCGCCCGGCTTCCGCCGCGCGCCGGATCGGCTATAAAGGCGGCTTCACAGAGGTTGCGCCACATGTTGCAGAACGTTGCAACGTCGTCGACGCCGAACGCGTCGAACCCTTATCTGCCCGACGCCGTCATCGACCGCAGCCCCGCGGCGGTGGCCGCCGCGTTCCTGGCGGCGGGATTTGCCGCGATCTGGCTGCTGGTCGATCTGCGGCAGGCGACGCTGTTCCTGATCGGCGGCGGCCTTGGTGCCGCGCTCTATCACGGGTCCTTTGGCTTCACCGGCGCCTGGCGGCGCATGGTGGTCGAGCGGCGTGGGCGGGGCATGCGCGCGCAGATGCTGATGATCGGGCTGGCCGGGCTTGCGATGATGCCGCTTTTGGCGGCCGGCAGCGTCGGCAACCAGCCGCTGGTCGGCGCCATCGCGCCGGTGGGCGTCTCCGTGCTGGTCGGCGCGGCGATGTTCGGCTTGGGCATGCAGCTTGGCGGAGGCTGCGGCTCGGGCACGCTGTTCACGGTCGGCGGTGGCTCTGCGCGCATGTTGGTGACCCTGATCTTCTTCATCGCCGGCGCCGTTGTCGGAACGGCGCATCTGCCATGGTGGCTCGGCCAGCCGTCGCTGCCGCCGGTGAGCCTGGGCCAGACGCTTGGCGTGCCCGCGGCCATCGCGGTGTCACTGGCCGGTCTCGGCGCCGTGGCTCTCATCACCGCGATGATCGAACGCCGCTCCCATGGCGATCTGGAGCGCGATCCGGGCCCGCGCCGCCCGGGTTGGAACTGGCTGCTGTCGGGGCCCTGGCCGCTGGTCGGTGCAGGTCTGATGCTGGCCCTTCTCAACATCGCCACCCTGATCGTTGCCGGCCACCCCTGGTCGATCACCTATGGCTTCGGCCTCTGGGGCGCCAAGATCGCGTCGGCGGCGGGGGTGCCGGTCGAAAACTGGGAATTCTGGACATGGCCGGCGCAGGCCGAGGCGCTGTCCAGTTCCGTGCTTGCCGACTCGGTTTCGGTGATGAATTTCGGACTGATTCTCGGGGCGGCGCTGGCCGCATCGCTTGCCGGCAAATTCGCGCCCAGGGCCGCTGTTCCGCTGGCGTCATTCGCCGCAGCGGCGCTCGGCGGCCTTTTGATGGGCTATGGCGCGCGGCTGAGCTTTGGCTGCAACATCGGCGCTCTTTTCTCGGGCATCGCATCGGGCAGCCTGCATGGGTGGCTGTGGTTCGCCGCCGCCTTTGCCGGCTCGGCGGCCGGCGTGTTCGCCCGACCCCTGTTCGGGCTCGATGGCTTCAGGCGCAAAGGCGCGGCGGCATGAGCCGGTCGCGCAACACCGCCCTGTTCGCCGCCGCGCTGGCGGTGACGACGGCGGCGGTTGCCTATGACCATGCAGAACATGGCGTGCCGACGCCGGCGCCTGCCGCTGCTTCCGCACCGGCCGCCGGTGGCGTGGCGCCATGCGCGGCCGGCGCCGCGCCCTGTGCCCCGGCCGCCCCTTGCGCCGCTGCAGCGCCGCTCGCGGCCCCGCCGCCTCCGCCCGCACCCTTGCCCGCCACACGGACTGAACGGACCGCTCCGCCGCCGCCGCCGGCACGCCTGCCTGAAGGCGCCACCGAAGCGCCCGATCTCGTCCCGGACAGCGAAACGTGAGCGAAGACGCGCGTGATACTGCCCGCCGCGAGATTGCGTTTTGCGAGCATGTGCTGGCCAAGGGCGGCGCAACCGTACTGACCGAAACACTGGCCGGCATCGAACGACCAAAGAGCTGGGAAAAATACCCGGCCGGCGAGGTGTTCGACCCGCAAACCGGGGCGCAATGGTTCTATCACAGCCACGATCCATCGACAGGCGGGGGTGAGCACGGCCATTTCCACTGCTTCGTCCGGCCCGATGGCCCGGACGGGCCGATTCACCATTTGTGCGCGGTCGGGGTCGATCCGCATGGCCGGCTGCTGCGCCTGTTCACGGTCAACCATTGGGTGGTCGATGACGACTGGCTCGACGCCGGGCCGACGATCGCGCTGTTGCCGCGCTTCGATGTGCACATGCCGCAACCGAACTACTTGGTAAACCGGTGGCTGACGGCGGTTTTGGCGGCGCACGAAAACGAAATCGCCGAGTTGATCCGAATCCGCGACAGGGTCATTGCCGCTCATCGCCGCGACAATGGCGGTGATGCGCACGCCGACCGCGCCCTCGATGTCACGGCGGAACATCGCACGGCGCCGTAGCGCCGTTTATGGCACAAGGTTCGCCCGGCGGCGATGCGCAGAAGGCACGAACTTGCAGAAGGACTGGCGGTGAGACAGGGATTCGAACCCTGGAGACGGTTTCCCGCCTACACGCGTTCCAGGCGTGCGCCTTCAACCACTCGGCCACCTCACCTCGCCATATGTCACCCGGCGAAACCAGCCGAGCGGGTTGAAAAGGCGCACGCGCCCTTTTTGGTGATGGGCGTTTTCCGCAATGCGGAAAATCGCCGGTGCGCCTTCAACCACTCGGCCACCTCACCTCGCCATATGTCGCCGGGCCCAGACGGCCGGACGCTTCGCAAATCCGGTTCACCGGCCCGCGAAGGGCCGTCTCCTAGCGCGGCGCAGGCGGACAATCAAGCGGGTCTGAAATCGGACGGATATCGGGGTGGACCACCGGCCCGCGAATGCCATAATGAATGGAAGGGGCGGGTGGCGTACATCAATACGCCGCACAAGGGGTGGCACAAGCCAAAACGCATGGTCCGATTCGTTCTTCGAGCCTTGGCCGTCTTCTGCCTGGCGATGATGGTCATCGTAGGGGTCGTCGATGCCACGCGATCGATCGGCACGTCGGCCATGACGCTGACGCCGCTTGCCGACAGCTGGGACGCGATCGCGCCTGGTTCGCGCACCGCCCTGGGCGAATGGCTCGACGAGGCGGCGCATCCGGTGCTGGCCGATCCCATTCTGGCCACGGTGACAGGCTGGCCGACCGTTGCCGTCTTCGGCGGCCTCGCGTTGGTGCTGGCGCTGCTCGGCCGGAGGCGCCGCAAGCGTACGGCCGGATCTCTCGGAGGTTGATGCTTCGGGCCGGATGCGGTGCGCGCCAAACCTCACTTCGCTTTTTTGTCGACATGGCGCGATTTGGCGTGCCAATGTCCGCGCAAGGCGGCGTCAAACCGCTTTCAGGGAGGCCGCGCGCCATCATGTGCGCGGCAAAAGATGCAAACAGTCAGACAGGGTAAGTGAGAATGAAGCGCTTTGTTCTTGGTCTTTTGGCCGCATCCGCAATGACGGCGACGGCCTATGCCGAAACGCCGGCGATCGTTTACGATCTGGGCGGGAAGTTCGACAAGTCGTTCAACGAGGCCGCCTTCAACGGCGCCGAGCAGTTCAAGGAAGAAACCGGCACCGAGTATGTCGAGTTCGAGATCCAGAACGAGGCCCAGCGCGAGCAGGCGCTTCGCCGCTTCGCCGAACGCGGGCATTCGCCGGTCATCATCGCCGGCTTCTCCGCCGCGCAGGCGGTCGACAAGGTGGCGCAGGAATTCCCCGACACCGAGTTCGCCATCATCGACATGGTGGTCGACCAGCCAAACGTGCGCTCGGTCGTCTTCAAGGAGCAGGAAGGCTCGTACCTGGCCGGCATCATGGCTGCAAAGGCCTCGGAGACCGGTACGGTCGGCTTTGTGGGCGGCATGAACGTGCCGCTGATCTCCGCCTTTGCCTGCGGCTATGTGGGCGGCGTCAAATCGGTCAATCCCGATGCCGAAGTGATCGTCAACTATACCGGTGACACGCCGGCGGCATGGAACGACCCGGTCCGTGGCGGCGAGATCACCAACGCGCAGATTTCGCAGGGCGCCGACGTTGTCTATGCCGCGGCTGGCGGCACCGGCATCGGCGTGCTGCAGGCAGCGGCCGATGCGGGCAAGCTGTCGGTCGGCGTCGATTCCAACCAGAACCATCTGCAGCCCGGCTCGGTGCTGACCTCGATGCTCAAGCGCGTCGATGTCGCCGTCATGGAAGCGATGAAGGACGGGATGGAAGGCAACTTCTCCACCGGCGTCCAGGTTCTCGGCGTCGCGGAGGACGGTGTCGGCGTGGCGATCGACGAAAACAACGAACCGCTGGTGACCGAAGAGATGATGCAGGCGGTCGAAGAAGCCCGCGAAAAGATCATCTCGGGCGAGATCGAGGTGCATGATTTCCGTTCGGACAACACCTGCCCTTACGGCTCGGTCGGCTAAGCCGGTACGATCCGACGCGATGACGATGGCCGTCGGCGGCAACGCCGGCGGCCTTTTGACGAAAGGCGCCGAGCATGGCGGAGCAGAAGCTGCGCGTGGCCAGCGTTCAAATGGCCCTCCAAAAAACCCGGTCGGTCGACGCGCTATTCGAGCGCGTGGCCCATTTCGTGCGCACAGCCAGCGGCTATGGCGCGCAGTTCATCTGTTTTCCCGAGCATTTCACGATCCAGCTCCTGTCGGGCGAAGCGCCGATGGTGCCGGCGGCGGAAAGCGTCGACCGGCTGACGGCACACACAACGGCCCTGAAGCAGGTGCTCGTCGAACTGGCGAAAAAGCACGCCATCACAATCGTCGGCGGTTCACACGCGACGCGCCTCGAAGACGGTGCCGCGCGGAACGTCAGCTACATCGCCCATGCCGATGGACGCCTGTCCGAACAGCACAAGCTGCATCCGACGCCGGACGAACGCAGCGTCTGGGGAATCGACGGCGGTGCGCGGGCCGATGCGATCGACACCGAGTACGGGCGGATCGGCGTCATGATCTGCTATGACAGCGAGTTCCCGGAGCTCGGGCGCCGGCTCGCCGACCAGGACGCCCGTATTATCTTTGTGCCCTACTGCACCGACACGCGGCACGGCCATTTTCGGGTGCGCTATTGCTGCCAGGCGCGCACGGTCGAAAACCAGTGCTACGTCGTGACATCGGGCCTTGTGGGCAATTTGCCGAACACGGACAATCTGGAGATGGCCTATGCGCAATCGGCGGTGCTGACGCCATCGGACCACGGCTTCGCGCGCGATGGCATCGCGGCGGAGGCCGAGCCGCAGGCAGAACAGATGATCATAGCCGATCTCGACATGGCGGCGCTCGATGCGGCACGTGCGAGCGGCTCGGTGCGCAATCTGGCAGACCGCCGCTTGGATCTCTACTCGGTTTCATGGCGTTGAGGCGCCGCGCCGCTCAGAAAACAGCGTGGTCGCCGCGATCAGCCGTCACCTCGCCCCTGACCAGACGGTCATAAAAACCGTACAGCGTCTCGGTTCCGAATGAGGGCGTCGCCTCGGCGTCGTAGCGCCCGGTGACGGGATCGAGGACGAGCATGGATTCGGTGGCATAGTAGCGGCCGATACGTGCCAGTTCCGCCTTGGCCGCCAGTTTGGATGAGAGGCGGCCCAGAATGCTCGTCGTCCAGATGATTGCATCGAGCAGCGCGACCGGTACGTGCCGGAACTTCGGCGGCCGGTCCAGGAGAGCGAACAGATAGTCGCCCTGCTGGCGCGGCGTGATGGCGTCGCCCGGACCGCCGATGGGCAATATGCGGTTGTGCCGTTCCGGGTCATCAATGCAACCGGCAATATAGCGGGCCAGATCGCCATCGGAAATCGGCTTGCAGGCGGTCAACCGACCATCACCAAAGACGAGGAAAGGTTTGCCCTGCCGCAGCCGCTCGACCTGACCCGACAGCGACTTGAAGAAGGCGGTGGGGCGGACGATCGACCAGGTCAGCCCCGAAGCGATCAGCGCATTCTCGAACGCCAGCTTGGCGTGCTGGAAGGCCAGTTTCGGCTTCTGCACGCAAATGGCCGACAACAGGACGAAATGGGCCACGTCCGCCCGTTCGGCCAGTTGCAGCGCATTCAGGTTCGCATCGTGGTCGATGGCCCAGGCATCGCCGGGGGCGCCTGTTCGCGATGCGATGCAGGAAACGATGACATCGAAGCGCTCTCCGCAAAACCCGTCGCTGGCGAGCGAGTCCGGATCGGTCACGTCGCCATACCGGACGACGGCGGCGTCGGGCATACCCGTTGCGGCGTCTGGCGATCGTCCTCCGGCATGGCGCGGCCTGACGAAGCAGACCACCTCATGACCGCAATCCACAAGCGCATGGGCCGTGGCGCGACCGACTGTTCCGGTGGCACCCAACAAGAGGATGCGACGGGGAGCGGGGCTCATGGGCACAGGAAGGCGCCGGGCGGCATTGGCGGGCTGGGATCAGGGAACATGCGTCCTTTTTATCGCGCAGCGGCCTGTCCCGGCAAGGACCGGACGGGTCCGTGATCCGATCCGGTTTGACCGAAAGCGCCGTCCGGCGGGCCGGGAGCATGCCGGACGGCGCAGGGGCTGGTCGATCGGGCCAATCAACGCCCCATCCCGGAGCGGGCACGCAGACGCTCGAGCTCACGTGCGGCGTTGACATGGAGCGGCAGCCGGGCCGCCCATTCCACGTCGGCGCGGTTCACGCCCATGTCCCGGTAGACCCAGTCCTCCTTGCCGAGCAGCGCGCAATAGGCCTGGCGGTCGAGGCGCTGACGGCGGTGTTCGGCCGCCCGTTCGCGGCGGGTGACGAACCAGCCCAGGGCCTGTGCGGTCAGCCGGCGTGCAAGAGCGCCGGGCGTCACTGCGGTGGCGTGCCGGGTCAGTTCATTGTCAAAGACGGTCATTGGTCCACTCCTTCGGATCAGACATCCGGCTTGTCCGGAATGGGTGGACTGTGACGATTTCTTATGCTTCAATCAAACGAAACGATTTGACGCTATGATTCAGTTTTCTTGAACACAGGTTTTCCATGAACGTCTCCGAGACCAAACCCTTCGCGCCGCACGCGCCCGTCGACATCGATCTGCTGCGGACATTTCTGGCCATCGCCGAAACGCGCAGCTTCTCAAAAGCGGCCGAGCGGGTCTTTCGTACGCCATCGGCGGTTTCGATGCAGGTCAAGAAGCTTGAAGACTTGCTGGGCGTCTCGGTGTTCACACGCGATTCGCGCTCGGTCGCGCTGACCGCAGAGGGCGAGATGCTTGTCGGCTATGCGCGCCGGATCCTGGCGCTGTCCAACGAGATGATGGCGCGTTTCGTCATGCCCGATGTCCAAGGAACGGTCCGGCTCGGTGCCGCCGACGATCATGGCGAACGGCTGCTGCCCCAGGTTCTGACGCGATTTGCCGAAACGCATCCCAATGTGGCGGTCGACGTGGTGATCGAGAATTCGGACCAACTCCTGCCGCGTTATGACCGCGGCGACCTCGATGTCGTCATCTTCACCGCCCGGCCGCAAAGCGCACTGCCCGCAGACGGGGTCGTGCTGATCGAAGAACAGCTTGTGTGGGCCGGTCTGAAGGGCGGCTGCGCGTGGGAGCGCGAGCCATTGCCTGTTTCGATGTGGGAAGAGGGCTGCTCGTGGCGCGCCAATGCGGTGGAGGCGCTCGGCGAGATGGGCCGCAACTTCCGCATCGCCTATATGAGCGCGCACACCGCTGGACAACGTGCCGCGTTGATGTCGGACCTCGCCATCGCACCGCTGCCGGCTTCCTGTGTCCGGCCGCCGCTGATTTGCCTTGGCAAGAAGCAGGGGCTTCCGCCGCTCGGCACCTACCAGAGCCGGATGCGCTTTCGACATGATGCCGGCGAATGCTCGCGCGCCGTCGCGGACCACGTTCTCGCCTGTTATGAGGCGCTCGAAAGCGGTGAGCTGGAGTGTTAAATCGCGAACACGATAAACCGCCAAATTTTATGATTTGTTAGCCGGCTTTTTTGTCTCGGCTGCCAGCGGCCCATTGCCTGGCTGACCTGCCAGCCAAGCATGCACGGCCGACACGACGACCGAACCTTCGCCGACGGACGACGCCACCCGCTTGACCGAGCCGGACCGGATGTCGCCGACCGCGAAAATGCCCGGTTCGCTGGTGGCAAAGGGCGATGAGGGATTGTCCGCATCGGCACCCGTGAGCACAAAGCCCTTTTCATCCGTCCTGACCAGACCGCCGGCCCATCCGGCGTTCGGTTCGGCGCCGACCATCACGTAAAGCGCGCCACTGGCGATGTCCTGTTTTTCTCCGGTCTGCATGTGGGTCAACGTAACCCCTGTCAGCCCGCCTTCGCCGCGCAACGCCGTCACTTCGCTTTGCGTGACCAGCGTGATGCGCGGATCGCGTTCGATGCGCGATGACAGATAATCGGACATGGTCTCGGAAAGCCCGTCGCGTCGCACGACGATATAAGTGTGCTCGGCATGGCGCGACAGGAACATGGCCGCCTGGCCGGCCGAATTGCCGCCACCGACGATTACGGCATTCGTGCCGTTGGCGTAACGCGCCTCCAGTTCGGTCGCCGCATAATAGATGCCGTTTCCCTCGTAGTCGGTCAGGTTCGACAGGGGCAGCTTGCGATAGCGGGCCCCGGCCGCGATCACCACGGCGCGGGCGCGCACCTCATCGCCCGATTCCAGCGCGACTTCCAACACGTCGCCATCCTTGCGCAATCCGGTCGCCCTGTGCGGAACGGCGATGCGGGCCCCGAACTTGATCGCCTGGATTTCGCCCAGATAGGCCAGTTCGCTGCCGGAAATGCCCGTCGGAAAGCCAAGATAGTTTTCGATGCGCGAGGAGGTTCCGGCCTGCCCGCCAATTGCAGTGTCGTCGATCGCCAGCGTCTTGAGTCCTTCCGATGCACCGTAGACCGCCGCTGCAAGACCGCCCGGTCCGGCGCCGACGACGACCAGGTCGAACAGTTCGCCGACATCGGGCAGAAGCTCATATCCGAGCGCCTTGGCGAGCGTCAGCGGGCTGGGATCGTGCAGCACCGTCCCGCCGCGGACGATGGCGACGGTGCCGCGCGAGGGAAGGTCGTGCCGCCCGGCCGCAAAGGCATCGACCGCCGCGCGGTCGGCATGTTCGATGAAGCGGAACGGGATGCGGTTGCGGCTGGCATACTCCCGCAGGCCCAGGCAGGTCCGTTCGTTCTCGTCGCCAATGATCGTCAGCGCGCCGTCGGCCCATTCCACCAGCAGCTTGCGGCGCGCGGCGAAGGCCGACACCACGATGTCGCTGACCTCGGGTACCGTGGCGACCAGATGGCGCAGTTTTGCCGGATCCACTGTGAGAATGCGGCCCGCGCCTGCCATGACACCGGCAAAGAATGTGTGCTGGCCCATCAGCAGGCCCAGCTCGCCGGTGAAGTTGCCCGCCGTGATGGTGACCACGATGCTGTCGTCACGCCCGCGATCGACGATGTTCATGTCCGCGTCGATCAGATGAACCAACGGATAGTCGGGCCGGCCGACCTCCCAGACGACTTCGCCCGCAGCAACCGCTCGCTCGGTGCCATGCGCTTTGAGCACCTCCAGCGCATGGCCGGACAGTTCCGGCCATGCCTGACGCTCAAGGTCGCTGCGCGCGATCGATTTGCGGCCGTTTGCGGTCATGATCGGGTCCTCGGAAGCCGGCAGGCGGTCAGTGCGCTTCGTCCCAGTTGTGGGCGGCATTGGCGTCGACCTGCAACGGCACGCTCATCGCCACTGCCGGCATCGCCGCCTGCTCCATGACATCGCGGACGACATCAATCGTCGCTTCGACTTCGCCCTCGGGCACTTCGAAGATCAGTTCGTCATGGACCTGGAGCAGCATTTGCGCGGCGAGCTTTTCGGTCGCGAGGGCATCCTCGATGCGGATCATGGCACGGCGGATTATGTCGGCGGCCGAGCCCTGAATCGGCGCGTTGATCGCCGCGCGCTCGTTGAAGGACCGCACCTGCGGGTTGGAGGACTTGATGTCCGGATAGTGCGCGCGGCGGCCGAAGACCGTTTCGACATAGCCGTGTTCGCGGGCAAAGGCCTTGGTCGCGTCCATGTAATCCCGAATGCCGGGAAAACGCTCGAAATAGGTCTTGATGTAGTCGCCGGCTTCGGAACGGGCGATGCCGAGCTGGTTGGCAAGGCCGAATGCCGAGATTCCGTAAATGATGCCGAAGTTGATCGCCTTGGCCCGCCGGCGCACCTCGGCGGGCATGCCCTCGACCGGCACGCCGAACATCTCCGATGCGGTCATGGCGTGAATGTCCATGCCGTCCGCGAATGCCTGCTTGAGCTGGCCGATGTCGGCCATGTGCGCCAGAACGCGCAATTCGATCTGGCTGTAGTCGGCCGAGACCAGGCGATGGCCCTTTTGCGCGACAAACGCAGTGCGGATGCGCCGGCCTTCCGCGGTCCGGATCGGAATGTTCTGCAGGTTCGGATCGGATGAGGACAGCCGGCCCGTCGATGTCGAGGCGAGGGAATAGGAGGTGTGCACGCGGCCGGTCTGGGGATTGATGAAGCCGGGCAGGGCGTCGGTGTAGGTGGATTTGAGCTTGGTCAGCTGGCGCCAGTCGACGATCCGGCGCGGCAGTTCGTGGCCTTCGGCCGCCAAATCCTCGAGCACCTGCGCCGAGGTCGACCATTGCCCGGTCTTGGTCTTGGAGCCGCCAGGCAGGCCCATCTTGCCGAACAGGATCTCTCCAAGCTGTTTGGGCGAGCCGATATTGAAGCTCTCGCCGGCGAGTTCGTGGATCTCGGCTTCGATGCCCGCGGCCTTCTGGGCGAACTCGCCCGACAGCCGGCTTAGTATCTGCCGGTCGACGGAAATGCCGCGGCGCTCCATACGCGCCAGAACGGCGATCAAGGGCCGCTCCAGCCGCTCATAGACCGACACCAGCCCCTCTGCGACGAGACGCGGCTTGAGCACGCGCCAGAGCCGCAGCGTGATGTCGGCATCCTCGGCCGCATAGCGCGTTGCCGCGTCGAGCGCGACCCGGTCGAAGGTCAGCGCCTTCTTGCCCGTACCGGCGACATCCTTGTAGGCGATCGGCGTATGGCCGAGCCAGCGTTCGGCTAGCGCATCCATCCCGTGATGACTGTTGTTGCCGCCGTCGAGCGCATAGGAGATCAGCATCGTGTCGTCGAAAGCCGCGATAGAAATGTCGTGACGGGCCATGACCTGAAGGTCATATTTGATGTTCTGCCCGACGATCAGGATCGACGGGTCCTCCAGCAAAGCCTTTAGTCGGCTCAGCGCTTCATCAAGACCTATCTGGCCGTCCACAAGGCCGCCTTCGCCGAGGAGATCGTCCTCGCCCTGACGATGGGCAAGCGGCACGTAGGCGGCCTCGCCCTCGGCATGGCTGAGCGAAAACCCGACCAGTGTCGCCTGCATGGCGTCAAGCGAATCGGTCTCGGTGTCGAAGGCGACCACGCCGGCCGCCCTGGCGTTGTCGATCCATTCGTCGAGCGTTCGAAGATCGCGGATGCAGACATAGGCATCGGCATCGAAAGCGCCCGATCGGGCGGCCGTTGCACGCGCTTCGGCCAGCGCGCGCGGCGTGTCGACGCCGTCTTCGATCACGCCGGCAACGGTGTTAGCGCCGTCGGCGGTTCCGGCGTCCAGATCCGGACCACGCGCTTGCGCGCCCGCCTCGACCGCGACTTGGGCCGGATCGATCTCGCCGATCTCGGTTCCGGTCGCCTCGGCGACCCGGCGGGTCAGGCTGGAGAACTCCATCGCCTTCAGAAAGGCGACCAGCTTCGGGCCGTCCTGCGCTTCGAGCGCCAGAGCGTCCAGCGGAATATCGACGGGCGTGTCGGCCTTCAAAGTGACCAGTTGACGCGACAGGCGGGCCTGATCGGCAAATTCGATGAGGTTTTCGCGGCGCTTGTTCTGCTTGATCTCGGAGGCGCGCTCCAGAAGCGTGTCCAGATCGCCATATTCGTCGAGCAGCTGCGCCGCCGTCTTCGGGCCGATACCGGGTACGCCCGGAATGTTGTCGGTGGAATCGCCGGCGAGCGCCTGAAGGTCGATCATCTTTTCGGGGCCGACGCCGAACTTCTCAAGGACCTCTTCGCGGCCGATCTGCCGGTCCTTCATCGTGTCATACATGGAGACGTGATCGGTGACGAGCTGCATCAGATCCTTGTCGGAGGAAATGATCGTCGCTTCGCCGCCGGCCTCCTCGGCCATCCGGCAATAGGCGGCAATGATGTCGTCAGCCTCGTAGCCTTCCATTTCGATGCAGGGCAGGTTGAATGCCTTCGTCGCTTCGCGGATCAGGCCGAATTGCGGCACCAGATCCTCGGGCGGTTCGGACCGGTTCGCCTTGTAGTCGGGATAAAGCTCATTGCGGAACGTCTTGGACGAATAGTCGAAGATGACCGCGAAATGGGTCGGCGTGACGCCGACATCGGTGTCGCGCGCATCCTGCAGCAGCTTCCACAGCATGTTGCAGAAGCCGGAGACGGCACCCACGGGCAGCCCGTCGGATTTGCGCGTCAGCGGCGGGAGGGCATGGAACGCGCGGAAGATGTAGGCCGAGCCGTCGACCAGAAACAGGTGATCGCCTTTTTTCATGGGGCAAGGCTTAGCGCGGCGTATGGCGGGCGGCAATGCGAAAGCGATGTCCTCCGTTTGGCTGGTGCCAAAGCGCGCGCATTCATGGTTTCTTCATCTTGGTTGACGCATTCTTTACGCGTCGGCGGCTTTATGCGGACGACCGAACCGGCTAGGCTCGCATAGACGGGGCGCAGATGATCGGGAGACGAAACGTGGTCCAATCGACTTTGGGGCGGATGCTGCTGGCATCGGCTGTCATCTTCACGGGATGGGCGGTAGCGCCAGGCGTGGCCGGCGCATCGGAAGTGCAGTTGCACGAATTGCTGTTCAACCGGGCCAAACGGCAGCAACGGCAGCGGGCAACGCGCCCCCAGGTTCGCCAGCAGGCGGCGCCGCAGCGCCCGACCCAAAGCCGCGCCGCAGCGCGCCCGGTCCAGCGCATTTCAGGGCCGCGATACTACACCTACGCCGCGCCGGCGATCACCACGGTGACGCTGCTTTCACTGCTCCCGGACGTGGCGACCACCGGCGCCATCGACGATACGGACAGTTCTCTGCCGCCGCTGCCGGTTCTGGAGGAAGACCGGTTCGTCCAGGCGCTCGATTTCGCGCCCGATCAAAACATGGCCATCGAGCCGGCAATTGCAGACGCCATGCGCCGTCACTACGCGGAAAACCCAGCCTTTGTCTGGGTCAGCGGAATGAACCTCAACGCCAACGGCCAGACCGTTGCCGCCCTGGTCAACGATGCGGCCGCCCATGGCCTCGATGCCGCGCACTATGCGGTCGATCTGCCGTCTGCGGGTTGGTCGCCGGACGACCCCGCGTCGCGCTACCGCGATCTGATCGCCTTCGAGCTTCAACTGACCGCTCGCGCGCTGCGCTATGCCATGGACATGAAGGACGGCGCCGTCGATCCCAACAAGCTGTCCGGATATCACGACTTTTCCAAGGACCGGCTGACGGCGGATGCGGCATTGGACGGGCTGATGGCGGCCGGCGATCCGGCCGGATGGCTCGAAGGCCTGGCGCCGCGCCAGTCCGACTATCGGCGCCTCAAGGACGAACTGGCTGCCCTGCGCACCAGCACCGAAGACGCGATCGTCATTCCCGAAGGCACATTCCTGCGCCCCGGCACGGTGTCGGAGGCTCTGCCGATGGTGATGGCAGCGGCTGGCGAGAAGATGTCGGATGAGACCCGCGCCAAGCATGCCGCGATCATCGATGCTTATTCCGGCACGACGCTCTATGACGGCGCGCTGGTCGCGCTGATGCGCGATGTGCAGCGCGATCTCGGCCTGGTGGCAGACGGTATCGTCGGGCCGAGAACAGTTGCCGAGCTCGATGGCGAAAACCTTGCGACCAAGATTAACCGGGTCGAGCTGGCGCTCGAACGGCTGCGGTGGCATCCGGAAGCCTATGGCAGCCGGCAGGTGGTCATCAACCAGCCCGAATACCGCGTCCGCTACATGGAAAACGGCGAAACCAAGCTGGCCATGCGGACGATCGTCGGCAAACGCTCAAACCAGACCTACTTCTTCCACGACGAGATCGAGCATGTGGTCTACGATCCCTATTGGGGCGTGCCACAATCGATCATCGTCAACGAAATGCTGCCAAAGCTGCGGCGCGACCCGTCCTATCTGGACCGCAACGGTTATGTGGTCACAGGCGCTTCGGGCCGGCAGATCGCGTCGTCCTCGATCAACTGGTATCAGTTCTCCGGCAGCGTTCCCTACAATGTCCGGCAGAAGCCCGGGCCGCGCAACGCGCTTGGCGAACTGAAAATCATGTTCCCCAACAGCCACGCGATCTACATGCACGACACGCCCGCCAAGAACCTTTTTGCGCGCGACAACCGCGCGTTCAGCCATGGCTGCGTGCGGCTCGAAGACCCGCGCGCCATGGCCGCGGCGGTGCTGGGCAAGAGCACCGAGCACGTGGCCGCCCAGCTTGGCGGCTATGAGCAGGTGGAGAAACTGGCGGAGACCGTACCGGTCTATGTGGGCTATTTCACCGCCTGGCCGGACGATGACGGCGTTGTCGACTATCATGCCGACGTCTATGACCGTGACACCCATCTGCGCCGCGCGCTCGACACGGTGGGCAAGGCCCGCACCGGTTGACCGGACGACGGATCAGCCCGTCCGGCTGATGCAGACAGGCACGATGCCTGAGCGCACCATGCCCAGGCGGCGGGCCGCTTCCTTGGAGACATCGACGATGCGACCGTGTACGAACGGTCCGCGATCGTTGACCCGCACCGTCACCGAGCGGCCGTTGGCACGGTTGGTCACCTCGATGCGGGTGCCGAAGGGCAGCGACGGATGCGCCGCGGTCATCTTGGCCGGGTCCATCATTTCGCCGGACGCCGTGCGCGAGGTCAGCGCATACCAGGATGCCTTGCCGCACTGCTGGGCCGCTTGCGCCGGGGCCGGCGCCGCCAGAGCGCTGAGAATCATTGCGGCGCAGGCTGCGCCGGTTGCCACTGTCCTGATCGACATCAATCGTCCTTCCGTCACGATGGACGCGCCCGATGGCAGCGATCAGGTGGACGGCGCCTGCCAGTCGTCGCCGGCCCACATCCGGTCGAATGCCAACCGGTAGTCGGGGTGGGCGAAAACGAAGCCCAACGCCTTGATCGCCGCGTTCGAAACGCGCTTGTTCTCGCCGTAAAAGGACCGGGCCATGGGCGACAATGTGGCGGTCTCGAAGTCGATTTCCGGCGGCGGATCAACTTTCATGACCGAGGCGGCATAAGCGACAACGTCCTGCGGCGGCGCCGGCAGGTCGTCGGTGACGTTGAGGATGCCGTCATGTCGGCGCGCGGCGAGGAAGGCCAGCGCGCCGGCGATGTCGTCGACGTGGACGCGGTTGAAGACCTGACCGGACTTGACCAGACGTCGCGCCCGACCCGCCGCCAGATTGACGAAGGCGTTGCGACCCGGCCCGTAGATTCCCGACAGGCGCAGGATGGACAGCGGCACATTGCGTTCCTTGGCGAAAGCATGCCAGGCCCGTTCGGCGGCGAGCCGCTGGATCGAGCGTTCGGAAACGGGGCGCGGTTCGGTGGCTTCGTCCACCCAGCCGCCGTCATGATCGCCGTAAACGCCGACCGTCGACAGATAGGCTATCCACTCAAGATTCGGCGCGGCAGCGATGGCTTCACGCGCGGCGTGAAGCACCGGATCACCATCGGCATCCGGGGCGATCGAGACGACGATGTCGGTGGCTCGTGCGATCGCATCGCGCAGTTCGAGGCGGGTGCCGGCGCCATCGAAGATGACAGGCGTCATGCCGAGCCTGCGCAGTTCGCCGGCTTTTGCGGGAGCGCGCGTCGTGCCGAAAACGGTTTCGCCGGCGGCGGCAAGCCGACGGCCGTAAGCGCGACCCGAAAATCCGGCGCCGAAAATCAATATCGTTCGGTCAGTCACCGTCCGTTGCTCCAGCATGGATCCATTCATCGGCGACATCGCGGTCAGCTTCCCCCGAAAGCCGCGCTGCCGCTTCGTGCGCAATCCGGCCGGGCGCCAGCTGCGCCAGCGCCCAGACCGCGCCGCCGCGCACGATCGGCTCTGCATCGTCCAGCAGCGCAATGACGTGCGAGATCAGGGTCGGCTGACCACTGTTGCCGGCGGCGATCAGACAGTTGCGCACGAAACGGGCGCGGCCGATCCGCTTGACCGGGGAACCGGCAAAGCGCGCACGAAACGCCGCATCGTCCAGGATCAGCAGTTCATCCAGCGGCGGCGTGCGCATGTCGTCACGAGATTGGAGCTTCGCCTCGCGCGCGGCGCTGGCGAACTTGTTCCACGGGCAGACCGCCAGGCAATCGTCGCAGCCATAGATGCGGTTGCCGATGGCCTTGCGGAACGGGTGCGGCACCGGTCCCTTGTGCTCGATCGTCAGATAGGAAATGCAGCGTCGCGCATCGAGCTGGTAGGGCGCTGGAAACGCGTCGGTCGGGCAGATGTCGAGGCACGCCCGGCATGAGCCGCAATGATCGGTCTCGGCTTCGTCCGCCGGCAGTGCCATGTCGGTGAAGATCGCGCCCAGAAAGAACCATGATCCGAGATTGCGGCTGACGAGATTGGTGTGCTTGCCCTGCCAGCCGAGCCCGGCCCGTTCGGCCAGCGGCTTTTCCATCACGGGCGCCGTGTCGACGAAGACCTTGACGTCGGCTCCGGTGCGCGCGGCGAACCGGCCGGCCGCCTGCTTCAGCTTGCCCTTGATGACATCGTGATAATCGCGGTTGTGGGCGTAGCAGGAAATGGTCGCGCGATCGGTCCGCTCGAGCGCAGCGAGCGGATCGTAGGCATCGCCCGGGCCGTAGCTCATCGCCGCCATGACGATCGAGCGAGCATCGGGCCAGAGCGTCGTCGGGTCGGCGCGGCGGTCCCGCGTGTCGGCCATCCAGCCCATCGTGCCGTGCCGGCCTGCGTCAAGGAACCGGTCGAGGCCCTTGGCGGCGCGGTCGATCCGGCCGGCCGGCGCGACGCCGATCGCGTCGAAGCCGAGCGATTGCAGATCGCGCACGATAAATGCGCGCGCCTTTTTCGGATCGGTCAGGCGGTGGGACAAGGCCGTCGGCATGGCGGCACGCTATCCGGCCCGGTCTCAGAAATCGAGATCGGCATAGTGCGAAACCGGCGTCAGGCCGCGCACCCGGTCAGCCAGAAGCGGACGGAAGGAGGGCCGCGATTTCATCCGCGTGTACCAGTCGCGCGCCTGCGGCACCCCGGACCAGTCGATCTCGCCCATATAGTCGAGGATGGAAACCGCGGCGCCGGCGGCGATGTCGGCGGCGGAAATCGATGGCGCGCCAAGCCAGTCGCGGGTGCCGGCGAGCCAGTTCAGATAGCGCAGATGCTGCCGGATGTTGGCGCGGGCCGCGCGCATGGCTCCGCTGTCCGGCGCGCCGCCCCCCAGTTCGGCCGGCATTGCCAGCTTGTCGATTCGCTCGCGAACGAGCGCGCGGGTGACATCGGCTTCGAGCTTGACGATGAACCAGTCCACCAGGCGCCGCACCTCGGCGCGCTCAAGCGGATAGTCGGGCATAAGGCGCCGTTCGCGCGCCATGACCCCACGTGTTTCATCGAGGTACTCGGCAATTGGGTGGGCGCCACTGAGCGGGACACCCGCCTCGGCGACGAGGACGGGAATGGTCCCGGCCGGGTTCATCGCCAGAAACTCCGGCCGGCGTTCCCATGGACGTTCTTCGTGCAACTGCGCCTCGACGCCATATTCAGCCAGCAACAGGCGGACGAACCGGCAGGGCGCCGACATGGGCATATGATGGAGAATCATCTCGGTCTCGCGCGCGGTGCAAAGCGGAAGGGCCAAGTGATACGCACCGAACCATGGCGGTGCAATGGCGGTTCAGCCGGCGAATGCCTCAATCTCCGCAAGCGTCGGCAGGTCGGCCCCGCGCCGGGTGCAGGTCAGCGCCGAGGCCCTGACGGCGAAGCCGGCCAATTCGGCGATATCGGCATTGCGCGCCTTGCCGGCTCCCACGAGATCGTTCGCCTTCAGGGAATGCAGGCACGCCGCCATGAAGGTGTCGCCGGCGCCGACAGTGTCGACGACATCGACGGCAATGCCCGGCACGTGCGTCAGCCGTCCGTCGGCCGATCCCGCAATCGCGCCATTGGGCCCGCGTGTGACGAAGGCGAGATCCGCGCCGGCAACCAGTGCCTGTTCGATGAACCATTCAAGCGGCTTGCCGGGCCATAAAAGCCCGACATCCTCGTCGCTTGCCTTGACCAGGCCGGCGAGCGGCAGCATTTCGCCGATTCGCTGCCGCCACAGGTCAAGGTCGGCGACAACCATGGTGCGGACGTTGGGGTCGAACGAGATGAAGCGGGCATCCGCCTCGCGCCGGGCCAGCGTGCGCAGCGTGTTTCCGGTCGGCTCGAACACGGTCGCGAACGACCCAAGGTGGATCACATCGACATCGTCGCCGAGCTGATCTGGGATATCCGAGGGTTCCATGGAGCAGTCGGCGGTGCCGTTGCAGTAGATGGAATAGCGCGGATGGCCGTCGGGGCCGGTTTCAACGAGCGCCACCGTCGTCAGATTGTCGGTTTCGACGCAGTAGCGGTCCAAAACGCCATTGTCGGCCATGAAGGCACGCAGGCGACGACCGAGCAGGTCCGTGGAAATCCGTGTGAACAGGCCCGCCGCTGTGCCCATCCGCGACAGGCCAAGCGCGACATTGAGCGGCGAGCCGCCGACGACGCCATCAATCGAAACGCCGTGGCCGCCCGATGCGTCGGACGGCCTTGCGAACATGTCGAACAGGGCTTCCCCGCAGGTCAGGATCATGATGGCGCGTCCCCCAGATGCACGATCTCGCCGTTCCGGATCGACCGTTCGGCGGCTTCGCCCATCTCCACCGCGCGCGCCCCGTCCGTCAAGCTCACATCGGGCTTGCCGCCCTCGCGAACGATGCGGGCAAACTCGCGATGCTGGTAGAAGGTACCGCCATGATGGTCGCCGGCGGCGAGCACCTGATCGTCCACATGGATTTCCTCGCGCAACGGCGCCTTGTCCGCGCGTGGGGAAATCACGATTTCCGAGGCGCGTTCGCCGCCGCCCGGCCAGAAACGCGACGGGCCAGGCACCATCGCCTCGATCTTGCCCGCCGAACCGGTCACCGAGACGTGCTCCTGCCACCAGGAGCCTTCGGCGAACATGCACAGATCAAGGGATGCGCGCATGCCATTGTCGAAATCGACGATGACGAAGGCGTTGTCGAGCACGTCGGGGACGCCCTCGTCATGAACCTCGTCGCGATGGTTGAGATCGTGGCCGCCCGAACCGAAGATGCGCACCGGCTCGGCCTGCGTGATCAGCCGCATCAGATCGAAGAAGTGGCAGCATTTCTCCACCATCGTGCCGCCGGACCGGTGGGAAAAGCGGTTCCAGTTTCCCGGCTTGACCAGAAACGGATAGCGGTGCTCGACGATCGAGATCATCTTGAGATCGCCTGCGGTGCCGTTGCGCGTTTCCTCGATCAGCCGGGCGACGGGCGGCATGTACCGGTATTCCATCGCCACCCACACCGGCGCGTGCCGGTTGTGGGCGCGGCGCGCCAGATCGCGCGCCCTTTCGGCCGATGTGGCCGAAGGCTTTTCGAGCAGGATGGGCAGGCCGGTCGCCAGGGCATCCAGCATGATGTCGTAATGGGTGTCGTTGGGACTGACGACGATCAGCGCGTCGATGGTTTCGGATGATAGCAGTGTTGCGTGATCGGCGTATGCGGCCACACCGGTCATGCCGGCGGTCTGCGCGGCGGCGAGACCGGCCTGGCGCATCTCGTCACGCGTGTCGGCGATGGCGGCGACGGTCGCGCCCTCCAGAAGCGCTATGTTGCGGATGTGCTCCTGGCCCATCATGCCGGTGCCGATGACGCCGTAGCGCAGGGTCATGCGTTTCGTCCCAACTGGCCCGCGTCATTGCTCGCACGACGCCGCTTGTCCCAAGTGAAAGGCGAAATCCGCCCTAGCGCGCGCTTCGGCGAGCAGCAAGACAATTGTGGTTGAATGATGGAGGAATTTGCACCGGCCAACGGGAAGCCGGGGGCGCTTGCAGCGGCCAGTCCACCATGCCAATACCGATTTCAACGGTCGGGGAGGACAATGTGACACAACAAGACGGCAATGTGGCGATGATCACCGGCGCCGCACGGGGTATCGGACTGGCGACCGCCAAGCGGTTTCTGGCCGAGGGCTGGCATGTGGTCATGATCGACCGGTTGGGCGACCTGCTGCAGAAAGAGGCGCGGGCACTCGGCAGCAACCGCGCCCATCCGATCGTGTGCGATGTGTCCATGCCCGATCAGGTCGCGTCGGCGGTGGCGGAGACGCTTGATGCGCCGGGCCGGATCGACGCGCTCGTCAACAATGCGGGCATTGCCGAGTTCGCGCCGCTGCTCGAGACGAGCTTTGAGACATGGACGGAGGTGATGGCGACCAATCTGAACGGCCCGTTCCTGATGACACAGGCGGTCGCTCCCCACATGGTGGCCGCCGGGCGCGGCGGCGCGGTGGTCAACGTCACCTCGATCTCGGGCATTCGCGCATCTACCATGCGCGTTGCCTATGGCACGTCCAAGGCCGGGCTGGCCCACCTGACCAAGCAATATGCGGCCGAACTGGGCGATTACGGTATTCGGGTCAATGGCGTGGCGCCGGGACCGGTGGAAACCGCCATGGCCGCCAAGGTGCACACGCCGGAAATCCGGCAGTCCTATTACGACCACATGCCGCTGCCGCGCCACGCCGCCGAGAGCGAGATCGCCAGCGTGATCTGGTTTCTCTGTTCACCCGATTCGGCGTTCGTCACCGGCCAGATCATCGCCGCCGACGGCGGCTTTGCGGCCACGGGCGTCGGCCTGCCGGATCTGCCGGCGCGGGGATGACGGCGATCAAGTCCCAAAGAGACGCGTGATGCCGCCGACGGCACGCATTGCCCGTGTACGGATCGCATCATCGGGCAGCGGCCCGATCGCGCCCGTTGCGCGGCGGATCTGCAGGTCGCCGATGAGCAAGGCGACATAGGTCTCGGCCACCTCGCCGGCATCGTCGAAAGCCAGAAGTCCCCTGTCGCGCGCCCGACCAAGCAGTTCCGCGATCAATGGCACGACCGCCTCGCGCCCCGATTCGGCCAGCGCCGGGCCCAGCGTCGCGGTGTCATGGACATCGCCGACCGCAGCGCGGTTGAGGGCGATGGCGCGCTCGCCGGTGACCAGATCAAGAAGCAGCGGGCCGACGGTCGCCAGTGTCTCCAGCGGGTCTGCATCGGCGCCGTCGAGGCGGGTGCGCAGCAATTCGGCCACGTCCCGCGCATTGGCCTTGACCAAAGCGGCGAACAGGCCCTGCTTGTTGCCGTACCACTTGTAGAGCGTCTCGTTGGACGCACCGGCCCGACGCGCGACCTCCAGCATGGACGTGGCCTTGTAGCCCTTCTCGATCAGCAGCGCGAAGGCGGCATCCTCGATCGCCGTGCGGCGCCGGTCTGCATAATCGCCCATGGCGGTCTGTCCCTTACCAAAGTTTCATTTGCAAATTTCCGTAAACCTTTTTACGGATCATTGCAAACGTACAAAACTTTACACTGATGGAGCAATGCCGTCATGATCGAACTCACCCGCACCGCGCCAATGGCGCCGATCCTCATGCTCGGCCTGATGGCCGGCTTCTTCTACGCCTTCTCGGTCTGCGTGATGACCGGCCTCGACGCCATCTCGCCCGACAAGGCAATTGCCGCCATGCAGGCGATCAATGCGTCGGTCAGAAATCCGGTCTTCTTCGTCACCTTCTTCCTGACCCCGGTCTTCGCCGTTGGCGCTTCGGTACTGGCATTTGCGATCGGAGACACCCGTTCCGGCCTCTTCATGGCCGCAGCCGCCGGCATCTATGTCCTGGCCGCCGTCGTGCCGACCGCGCTGGTCAATGTGCCGATGAACGAGGCACTGGCCGCGATCGATCCTGCCGGTGTCGATGCCGCTGCCGTCTGGTCGAACTATTCGGCGCGCTGGACCTTCTGGAACACGGTTCGGACGCTGACCACGACCGCCGCGCTGGCGGTCGCCATCTTCCCCCTCATCGAAAGCCGCTAGGCGGCACCCGACAGGAGACTTCCCATGAAAACACGTAATCTGATCTTGTCGGCGACAGTCGCCACCATCGCCGTGGTCGCAGGCACCATCGCCTACCATGCCCACGCCACACGCGCGGCGATCACCGGGTTCGAGCGGACCGTCATCGACCGGGCCACCGAGAGGTCCGCGCCGTGGACCGAAACGTTGCCCGACACGCTTCCAGAACCGGTTGCCCGCTATTTCGCCTATGTCTTTCCCGACGGCCCGCCCGACCATGCCTATGTGGAAATCGAGGCAGCGGGCCAGTTCCGCCGGCCCTTGACCGAGACGTTCCAACCGACGACGGCGCGGCAGGTGATTTCGCTGCGGGCGCCGGACCTGGTGTTCTCGGCGGACACGCCGCTCTGGGGCCCGGTCTGGGCGATTGCCTACGATGCCTACATTGACGGTCAGATGGAAATGGCGGCCAAGCTGCTGTCGACGGTCACCGTCATGTACGAAACATCGACGCCGGCGCTGAACCGGACGTCGCTGCGCCGCTGGCTTCTTGAAAGCCCGGCCTATCCGATGGCGCTTCTGCCCGGCGGGCCGGTGACCTGGGAACCGGTCGACGACAACCGGTCGCGGGCGGTCGTGCGCGCCTTCGGAGAGGAGGCAGCGCTCGTCGCCACATTCGATGCGGACGGCGCGCTGACGCGGTTCGACGCGGAGACTGACGGCGACCTGACGACGCCCTATCACGGCTCGGGCGAGCACACCGCGCGGAGTGACTACCAAATGATCGACGGCGTGCGTGTTCCTCTCGCCTTCACCATTGCTCGTGCCGCGGGCGGCGAGATCATCCCGTTCTGGGAGGGCCGGATCACGGCCATCCGGTTCGGTGGCACCTGACCTGCGCGCAAAGCCAATGCCATTTTTCTGGGGAGGCCGGCGCCAGCCGCTGGCCTTCGCGGCCGACCGCCGACACACTTGTCGGCGGTTAACGGATGTTTCCCGCCATGCCCAGCATTCGCATTGTCGCCCTTGTCACCAGCCTGTCACTGATCATCGGCATCGGCACCGTGTTCTTCCGCCTTGTCGAGGGCTGGACCTGGGTGGACAGCTATTTCTTCGCAGTCGTCACGCTGTCGACCGTCGGCTACGGCAATCTGGTTCCCGCGACCGCCCTGGGCAAGGTCGGCACAACGGTGTTCATCTTCGTCGGGCTCGGCATCTTCGCCGCCGCCATCCAGCAGATCGCGGCAGCGACGCTGCAACGCCGGCGAATCAATCCGCGCGACGGCAAGAATCGAACCAATTGAAGCCGGCTTGCCGGCTCAAGCCGCCTTCAGTTCCAGACGCCGGGCATGCAGGATCGGCTCGGTATAGCCGGAGGGCTGCTCGCGGCCCTTGAGCACCAGATCGAGCGCCGCCTGGAATGCGATCGAGCCGTCGAAATCGGGCGCCATGGGCCGGTAGGCCGGGTCGCCGGCATTCTGGCCATCGACCACCTCGGCCATCTTCTTCATCGTGTCGACGACCTGCTCCTTCGTGACGATGCCATGATAGAGCCAGTTGGCGATGTGCTGCGACGAGATGCGCAGCGTTGCGCGGTCCTCCATCAGGCCGACATCGTTGATGTCCGGCACCTTGGAGCAGCCGACGCCCTGGTCGATCCAGCGGACGACATAGCCCAGAATCCCCTGCGCATTGTTCTCCACCTCGCGGAGCTTCTGCCGGTCACTCCATTTGCGGTAGGTCGCGAGCGGAATGTCGAGCACCGCATCGACATAGGCGCGGCGCCCGGCCGCCTTGAGCTGCGCTTGCACCGCGAAGACATCGACCTGGTGATAGTGCAAGGCGTGCAGCGTCGCGGCGGTCGGGCTGGGCACCCAGGCGCAATTGGCGCCGGCCTTGGGATGCTCGATCTTCTGTTCGAGCATGGCGTGCATCCGGTCCGGCATGGCCCACATGCCCTTGCCGATCTGCGCCTTGCCCGAAAGGCCGCATTTCAGACCGATATCGACATTCTGGTTCTCGTAGGCGGTGATCCAGGACTTGCGCTTGATGAAGTCCTTGCGGCTGAACGGACCGGCTTCCATCGATGTATGGATCTCGTCGCCGGTGCGGTCCAGAAAGCCCGTATTGATGAAGGCGACGCGATGACTTGCGGCGCGGATGCACTCCTTGAGATTGACGCTGGTGCGCCGCTCCTCGTCCATCACGCCGAGCTTGACGGTGTGGCGCGGCAGGCCAAGCGCATCCTCGACCCGATCGAACATCTCGCCGGCGAACGCCACCTCGTCCGGTCCGTGCATCTTCGGCTTAACCACATAGACCGAACCATGCAGCGAGTTGCGGTCGCCGCCATCCTTCTTCAGGTCATGCATCGCGATGAGCGTGGTGATCATCGCATCCATAAGACCCTCGAAGACCTCATTGCCATCAGCATCGAGGATCGCCGGATTGGTCATCAGATGGCCGACATTGCGGACCCAGAGCAGTGCCCGGCCCTTGACGATCACTTCACCACCGTCCGGGCCGGTGTAACGACGATCGGCCTCGAGCTTGCGATCGACCGGCCGGCCGGCCTTTTCGAAGCTGGTCTTGAGGTCGCCTTTCATCAGTCCGAGCCAGTTGGCATAGGCCAGAACCTTGTCTTCGGCATCGACGCAAGCGACCGAATCCTCGCAATCCATGATCGCCGACACCGCGCTCTCCAGCATGACATCGGCGAGGCCGGCCTGATCGCGGCTGCCGATCGGGTGGGCACGGTCAAACACCAGTTCCACGTGCAGCCCGTTATTGACCAGAAGCACGGCATCGGGCGCTTTCGGATTGCCCCTGTAGCCGGCAAACTTTTGCGGCTCGAGCAGCGGCAGATCGTCGATGAGAAGCGCGCCGTCCTTGACGTGGTAGCGGCGCGCATCGGCGTGGCTGGTGCCCTCGATCGGGAAAGCCTGATCGAGAAAGACACGAGCGCGGGCGACGACGCGTGCTCCGCGTCCGCGGTCGTAACCGCCGGGCCTGGGCGGCGTGCCCATCGCATCGGTGCCGTAAAAGCCGTCATAGAGACTTCCCCAACGTGCATTGGCGGCGTTGAGCGCATAGCGGGCATTGGTGATCGGCACGACGAGCTGCGGGCCGGGCACACTGGCGATCTCCGGATCGACATTGGCGGTCTCGATCTCGAAATCGGGTCCCTCCGGCAACAGATAGCCGATCTCCTCGAGAAAGCCGCGATAGGCGTCATGGTCATGCGGCTGGTTGCGGCGCTTTGCATGCCATGCATCGATCTGCGACTGCAGTTTCTCGCGTGTTTCCAGAAGCGCGCGGTTCTTCGGGGTCAGATCGGAAACCATCGCCGCGAAGGCGGCAAAGAACGCGTCCGCGTCGATACCGGTTCCCGGCATTGCCTCGTCGACGAGGAAGTCGTGCAGGGCCTTGTCGATCTGCAATCCATTGCGGTCGATGCGGTCGGCCATGAAGGTCTCCAAGAGCTGGTTTGGCTGCAGTGCAGCAAAAAGCGGTTGCGCGCGGTTATCGCGGCCGGCCATTCGGTGTCAATCCAGCCGATAGTGCGACCCGGCTCCACGGCGCCGCGTCAGACCGCCGCCGGCCTTCCCGTTGCCGTGGCGGTCACCGTCGCGGAAACGAACTGGCGACGATCATCGAGTGTCACCGCCTCGACGTCGCTGCGCACATCGATCTCCGGTTCGCCGGCGCCCGCCGCCGCGGCCTTGGCCGCCGCCGCGACGCGGCAGGCAGCTGCGGCTGCTTCGAGCGCTGCTTTCTCCGAACGAAGGACCTGACGCGGCGGTTCTATTGCGGCACCGGAGACGACGAAACCGCCGCTTTCATCATCCGGGACGATCTCGGCCATCGCCGAAACGCGAATTTGACCGGCCACCGCGCCGATCGCATTGGCGACATCTGCATGGTCGGGCACGACCGCTTCGATCGCCAGGAGCCCGCCGACGCCGGGATAGACCGATGCCGCGCCGGCGCCGAGCCCGATCACCGGGCGGTCAAGCAGAAGTGCGGCACGCACATAGTGTCCCGATCGGTCGAGGGCACGCTGGACGAGCGGCGAGGCAAGAAGACGCCGATCGCTCAGCCCATCGGCGGCCAGACCGGTTTGCAGCACCCGTTCGGCAGAAAGGCGGACGAGACGCTCGGCGACGGTTCGGGCCAGGGCTTCGGGCGAGGCCGCGATCGGCCTGCCACGCCCATCCTTGCGGCGGGCGAAAAGCGCGGCGCCCAGGTGAGCCGCGTCTGTGTTCCAATGGTCGAACCGGCCCTCCACATGCCCGGCATCGGTGGGCGTAAAGCCGGCCACCAGAACCAGCCCACGCGCGGCGAGCCCGTCGAGCGTTGCCACCTCGGATGTGGATCTCAACAACCGGTCAAGCGGCACGGGCTCGTCGCCGATCCGTGCGAACAGATCGGCCTGCGACCGGGTGAGACCGCCATACTGGTCCTGCGGCAGACCGGCCTGGACGGCGAACCGACCATCGAGCCGGCCTGCGAACGGGGAATCGAGCTGTCGTTTCAGATGCGGAACAATTTGTCCGGGATAGAGCGTTTCGAGCAACGACACTGGAACAAGCCGTCGCGGACCCAGGCACAGTTCGGGTTCGAGCGCGCCGTCTTCGAGATGGATTTCACTGTCACCGCCCAGACCATAGGTGTGAACGTCGATGGCTTCGACCATGGTGCGGTGACCGCCCACTTCGGCGCCGGCGGGGTCGAGCATCGGCCGTCCGGCATCCAGAATCGCGACGTCCGTCGTAGTACCGCCAATGTCGGCGACATAGCCATCATCACGGCCGGTGAGAAAATGCGCGCCGACGACGCTCGCGGCCGGCCCCGACAGGATCGTCTCAATCGGCCGAAGCGTGGCGAACTCTGCCGAGACGAGCGAACCGTCGCCGCGCACGACCATCAGCGGCGCGGTGATGCTGCGTTCCGCCAAAAAGCCGCGCGTGGCCGCGATCAGCCGGGCGATCAGGCCGATCAGACGGGCGTTCAGGACCGTGGTCAAGGCGCGGCGCGGGCCGTCCAGTTTCGATGACAGCTCGTGGCTGCAGGTGACGGCGCGGCCGGTGCGTGTGGCGATCAGGTCGCGCACGGCGATCTCATGCTCGGGGTTGCGAACCGCAAAATATCCGGCCACCGCAAAGGCGGAAACATCGGCGCCGAGCGCATCGATCCGGGCTTCGAGCGGCGCCAGATCGAGCGGCTTGGCGCGGCCGTGAATATCGTGGCCACCGGGTAGAAGCTGGACCGGATCGTCGCCGAGCGCATTGCGCAGGCCGGCCTTATCGAGATCGGCTTCGCCGAAGCCGATCATGACAAGCGCGACCCGCCCGCCCTGACCTTCGACCAGCGCGTTGGTTGCGAGCGTCGTCGAGACCGACACCAGGCCGATCGCGGCCGGATCGGCGCCGGCCCTATCAAGCGCCTTGCCGGCAGCCTCTGCAATGCCGATCGCCAGATCGTGTCGGGTGGTCAGCGCCTTGGCCTTGGCGACAACCAAGCCGGCGGCAGCGTCGAAGATCACCGCGTCGGTGTAGGTGCCGCCCGTATCGAGACCGAGAGAAAGGGACATGGATCACGCCTGTTTGCGGCGTCAGCATGTATGGCGTGCGCGGCACAGCCGCAACGGCTTTGTGGTCTTGGCGTCAGCGTCGGACGATCCGCATGGGCAGGCCGTTTTGCGCCTGCACGGTGAGCTTCTGGACCGGCCAGGGCGCCAGGCCCGGTGTCGGCTCGAAGCGGAATTCGTTGAGCATCAGCGCCAGCGCGATCACCGCTTCCTGCAGCGCGAAGGTGGCGCCGATGCAGATTCGCGGGCCCGCGCCGAACGGCAGATACTGGAACCGGTCGATCGCGCCGCGGTTCTCCGGCCAGAAACGCGATGGCTGGAAGGCGTTCGGATTGTCCCAGTAAAGCCGGTGCCGGTGCAGCACCCAGGGCATGACGAGCACTGTCGTCCCGGCCTTGATCTCGACCGATGTGCCGTCCTTGAAGGTGAAGATTTCGTCTTCGACGGCCATCCGGTTGATCGACGGCGCCGGCGGATAGAGCCGCATCGCTTCCTCAAAAGCCGCACGGGTCTTTGGCATCTTTTCAAGCCACTCGACCGGCGGCGGATCATCGGCCAGAACCTTTGCGATCTCTGCTTCGAGCAGCGCCCGTTCGTGGGGTGCATTGGCCAACAGATAAAGCGTCCAGCCCAGAGCGCGCGCCGTCGTCTCGTGGCCGGCGCCGATGAAGGTTATCAGATTGTCCTCGATTTCGTCGGCGTCGAGACCGTCGGGACCTTCCGCGTTAAGCAAGAGCGCCAGAAAGTCGTTGCGGACGGCGTTGGCATCGGTGCGCATCTTCTCGCGCCTTGCATCCATCGTGTCGCGGACGACCTTGCGGAACTTGGCGAGCGTCGCCTTGCCGCGCAGGCGCTGGATGCGCGGAAACCATTCGGGCGCCTTGAGCAGGTCAAGCGGATCGACGCGTCCCATGGTCGACAGCAGCCGGTCCACATCCTCCGCGAAATCGACGCCATCGGTGACCACCTCGTCGGAAAACAGCGTGTAGGCGAGGATCTCGTAGGTCAGCTCGGTCATGTCGTGGCTGATGTCGCGCACCGTGCCGGCGCCATCGCGGTAGCACTCAAGAAAGGTGTCGGCGCGCGACCGCATCATGTCGGCGAACCCGTTGATGTGGCGCGGGGTGAAGACCGGCGCCATCGCCTTGCGGCCGCGCCGCCAGGTCTCGCCCTCGGCGGTCAGGAGCCCGTCGCGCAGGATCGGGCGCAGGATGAGCTGGCGCACCCGCGCCATGCGATAGTTCTTCTGGTTGTCGACCAGGACGTGCCGGATCAGCTCGGGATGATTGCAGATCAGCGTCGTCTCGTTGAGAAAGCGCGCAGTGATGTGCGTTTTGGTGTAGGACGGCTCTCCCCACAGTTCGAGCGGGTTGCGCATGACCGTGCGGACCACTTCCAGCCGCGTCGGTATGTGGGTGCGCGGAACCGGATGCGGCGGCACGAAAGGTTGCGGCTTGGTGTCCATGGCGACTGTCCTCGACTTTGGCCAATATGGCCGCAGTTTGCGCCCGGTCAAAGGTGACAGATGATCACGGGAATACGGTTTCGACGTCGCCCGGGTGCCATTGCGGGTATTTCCGCATGATCGACGCAAAGCGTTCAGATGCGAGGAAGCGGTCCAACCAGCCCCGCAGATGCGGCCATGGCTGCGCATCGAACCAGCCCCGATCGACATGGGCGAATTGGCGCACGAAGGGCAGTATGGCGTAGTCGGCGAGCGTGGCGCGATCTCCGAGCAGCCACTCATGGCGCTTGAGCCGTGCGTCCAGCGGCTGAAGATGGTCCGCCGCAATGGCGCGCTGCTGGGTTTCCGATATTGTTTCGTTTTCGTAACGATTTGGATATTTGTAGCGATCCAATGCCGCCTTGAACGAGCCGTCATTGCTGGCGACCAGCGTTTCGATGTCGGAACGAACAGAACGATCCTTCGGCCACCAACATTCGGGATCGGCTTGCGACAGGGCCCAGACCATTACGTCCCAACTTTCGTCGATCACCGTACCGTCGGGCAAGACAAGGACCGGCACAGTGGCCTTGGGGGACGCTTGGATCATGGCGGCGGGCTTGTCGCGCAAGACCACCTCGCGCAGCTCGACCGCGATGCCGCTTGCGGCAATCGCCAGCCTGGCCCGCATCGCATAGGGGCAGCGGCGAAAAGAATAAAGAACGGGTGGAAGCGCCGTCATGGCCGGCCTATCTTTCAGTGCATCCAAGATTTTCAGCCAGACCAATTTGGGGACGACCATGAAAATGCGCAAGCTGGGCCGCACGGGCCTCGACGTGTCCGAGATCTGCCTGGGCACGATGACCTGGGGCTCGCAGAACTCCGAGGAGGAGGCGCATGCCCAGATGCGCTATGCGGTCGAGGCAGGCGTCAACTTCTTCGATACCGCGGAGATGTATCCGACCACGCCTTTTGCGATCGAGACCGCAGGGCGCACCGAGGAGATCATCGGTACCTGGCTGGCCGAGGACGGACGGCGTGACGAGATCGTTCTCGCCACCAAGGTGATCGGCCCGGGCGGCCATGGCGTCGATGGCGGGCGGCCGATCGATGCGGCGAAGATGCGCACCGCCTGCGAACGCTCGCTCAAGCGGCTGCAGACGGACCATATCGATCTCTACCAGATTCACTGGCCGAACCGCGGCTCCTACCATTTCCGCCAGAGCTGGACCTATGCGCCCGACAAGCAGGACAAGGCCGAGGCGCTCGACGGCATTGCGGAGATTCTCGAAACCGCACAGGCGCTGGTCGACGAGGGCAAGATCCGGCATTTGGGCCTGTCGAACGAAACCGTGTGGGGAACGGCGCAATATCTGCGTATCGCCGGGGAGAAGGGCTGGCCGCGCGTGCAGTCGATGCAGAACGAATATTCGCTGCTGCACCGCATCTACGATCTCGATTTCGCCGAACTGGGCCATCATGAGGATGTGGGACTGTTGTCCTATTCCTCGCTGGCCGGCGGGCTCCTGACCGGTAAATATGAAGGCGGCAAACTGCCGGAAGGCTCGCGCCGGACGATCAACGAGAACATCGGCGGGCGCGTGACCGATTACCTGGAGCCGGCGCTCGGCCGGTATCTGGACATCGCCCGCAAGCACGGGCTCGATCCGGCACAGATGGCGCTGGCCTTCTGCCTCTCCAAACCGTTCCTGACCTCGGTGATCATCGGCGCGACGACGATGGACCAGCTCAAGACCTGCATCGACGCGGCCGATGTCACACTGGACGATGCGGTGCTTGCGGACATCGAACAGGTCCACCGCAAATGGCCGATCCCGATGTGAGGCGCCTCAATCCAGCGCCGCCACCATCTCCGGATCGAGGTCCGGCGAGGGACCGTCATGGCCCAGCGCCCGGGCGAGTTCGGCGCTGGGCACTTTTTCTCGCCCCTTGAGGAAAAGCGCCTTCAGCACCCCGCGGGCATGCACCATTTCGCCGACGACGAAGCGTTGCTCCATGTAAACCCATTTGCCATCCCAACCGGCGACGCGCGTCGTCAGTTCATATGCCTGGAACGGGTCGAGTGGGCGGCGAAACACCATCCTGGCGCTGCCGACCACGGGATACCAGCGATTGGCACGCATGACACGCCACAGGCCGGAGCGGATCGTCAGATCGACGCGACCGAGATCCATGATCGTCAGGTAACGGCCATTGTTCATGTGGATGTTGGTGTCCAGATCGTTCGGCAGAACACGCAGGCAGATACGCGTCTCATCGAAAACGCCCGTGGCCGGTTTGCGGAACGCGGCCAGCACGATCCAGATTAGACGGAAGATGAGATTCATGGCGCACCATCGCTCGCAGAGCTTCGATATTACGTTTACGTAAAAGGAATATCAAGCCGCCAAGCTTCCACCGGAGGGATCAGCGCGGATCCAGCGGCAACGGCACCATCTAAGCAAAAGAGGCCCACCAACGGCGCCTGTTGACGACTGGACGCAGCATTTCGCTGTCGGCTCAGCCTTCGGCGTTGGCCCGGAGATGATCGGCGACAGTGTCGGCGTCACCGGTCACGTCCCCGGGATTGTCGCGGAAGTCGAACCGCGTGACATCTTCGAGCATCGGCAGCGTGGCATCACCGAGATGGCCATCGGGGAAGGTGCGCACGCCCTGCGGAACTGCGGCGGCTTCCGAGTGGACGATCGCCGGCGGCTTGCCCGGGACGAGCAACGCGGAAACGGCCGGGTCCGGCAGCGGTACAGCCAGTCTTACAATGGTCCCCACCGGCCCTATAAGATGGTCGGAAACGCCAAGAAGGAGTGCGCATGCGCAAGACCTTGAAAATTCTGCACACGATCGCGGCCTGCGGGCTGATCGGCGGGCTTGCCGGACACATGGTGCTTCTGATCGTGGCGCATCCGCAGACGCCCCGCGCCTACAGCGCCTTGCGGGAGGCGATCGCCGCCATCAGCGATTACGTGCTGCTGCCGTCGCTGGCGATCGCGCTGGTGACGGGGCTCCTGTCGATGGCCGTGCACAAGCCGTTCATCGACAAGGGATGGGTGCTGCTCAAGGCGGCGATGGGCATCCTGATGTTCAAGGGCGTCCTGACGGTGATCGCCGCTCAGGCCGATCATGCGGCGGCGGTCGCCGAACGGGTGGCCAACGGCGAGGCCGGGGCGGACATGCTCGCACGAGCCATCGCCTATGAATGGGCTGCGCTGTGGACTGTGATGGCGCTGTCGGTGGCCAACGTCGTTCTGGGCGTCTGGCGCCCGCGCCTGTCGCGCAGGCCGGCCGCAAAGGCCCGAGAGTTCCGGCCAAAGCCGGCCGACGCCCGCACTGTCGCGGCACGCAAGCAACCATCCGTCAAGGCGGCCTGACCGTCAGCGCGGCCTGCCGAGGCGATGATGCCGCTCAGTGCAGGATGATTTCGCCATCGACCTTGCGCCACTCGCCGGGGCTGATCAGCCGCTTGTGCGCATAGCGCACCGAATGCAGCGGGCCGTCCAGATTGTCTTCCCAGAAGTCCAGGAACCGGTACATTTCGGGAAAGTCCGGGGCCAGATCGTAATGCTGCCAGATGAAGGTCTGCAAGATCCCCGGATGGTCGGGCATGCGGTAGAGAATGTGCGCCGTGGTCAGCCCGTATCCGGCCAGCTGCCGTTGAAGATCTCCGTGTTCGGTCATGCGTGTCCTCGCCTGAACGTGGAACGATTCTCTCATGCTGACGGCGACATGGTAAACAATTAATGAATTCAATGGCTTGGCAGTCTTACATTGCGAGTGCTGCCAGATGTGGCCTGCACGCCGGAACGGCGTTGCGTCTATCCCCCGCAAACTGCGCGGCGGATTTGGATTCGGACCCGCAAAAGCCTATATATCTTGGGCAATTGGCCCGCCGATTCGCGTCCACCGCGCGCACATGGCGATACAGACAAAAAAGGCCCGCATGAGCGATCAACCGCAAACGCCTCCCGATCCTTCCGAAACCGGCAATGGCGCCTATGGCGCCGAGCAGATCAAGGTCCTCAAGGGCCTCGATGCGGTGCGCAAGCGCCCGGGCATGTATATCGGCGATACCGATGACGGCTCCGGCCTGCACCACATGGTCTACGAGGTGGTGGACAACGCCATCGACGAGGCGCTGGCCGGCCATGCCGACCGCGTGACGGTGACGCTCAATGCGGACGGATCGGTGACCGTGACCGACAATGGCCGCGGCATTCCCGTCGACATTCATGAGGGCGAAGGCGTTTCGGCGGCCGAAGTGATCATGACGCAACTTCATGCCGGCGGAAAGTTCGACCAGAACTCCTACAAGGTATCGGGCGGGTTGCACGGCGTCGGCGTCTCGGTGGTCAACGCACTGTCCGTGTCACTGAAAATGAAGATCGGCCGCAACGGCAAGTTCCACGAGATGAGCTTCACGCACGGCGTCGCGGACGCGCCGCTCGCGGTGACCGGCGATGCGGGCGAATATACCGGCACCGAGATCACGTTTCTTCCGTCGACGGACACGTTCACCCGAACCGAGTTCTCGTTCGACACGCTCGAACACCGGCTGCGCGAACTGGCATTTCTCAATTCGGGCGTGCACATCGTCCTGACCGATGCGCGGCATGCCGACCGGCGGGAGGTGGATCTGGTCTATGATGGCGGGCTGGAGGCGTTCGTGCGCTATCTCGATCGCGCCAAGAAACCGCTGATCGAAACGCCGATCGTGATCAGCGGCGAAAAGGACGGGATCACAGTCGAAGCGGCGCTGTGGTGGAACGACAGCTACCATGAGAACGTCCTGTGCTTCACCAACAACATCCCGCAACGCGACGGCGGTACGCATCTGGCCGGCTTCCGCGGCGCGCTGACCCGGCAGGTCAACGGCTACGCAGAAAGCTCGGGCCTTGCCAAAAAGGAGAAGGTCTCGCTGACGGGCGATGATTGCCGGGAAGGGTTGACCTGCGTCCTGTCGGTCAAGGTGCCCGATCCGAAATTCTCGTCGCAGACAAAGGACAAGCTGGTTTCTTCGGAAGTGCGCCCCGTGGTCGAGAGCCTCGTTAACGAGACGCTGGGCGAGTGGCTGGAGGAAAACCCGGCCGAAGCCAAGACGCTGGTCGGCAAGGTGGTCGAAGCGGCCGCGGCGCGCGAAGCGGCGCGGAAGGCGCGCGAACTGACCCGCCGCAAGGGCGCGCTCGATATCACCTCGCTGCCGGGCAAGCTGGCCGACTGCCAGGAACGCGATCCGGCAAAATCGGAAATCTTCATCGTCGAGGGCGATTCTGCCGGCGGCTCGGCCAAGTCCGGCCGCTCGCGCAAGAACCAGGCGATCCTGCCGCTGCGCGGAAAGATCTTGAATGTCGAGCGGGCACGGTTCGACCGGATGCTCGGTTCGGATCAGGTCGGCACGCTGATCACGGCGCTTGGCGCGGGTATCGGCAAGGACGAATTCGATGCCGACAAGCTGCGCTATCACAAGATCATCATCATGACGGATGCCGACGTTGACGGCGCCCATATCCGCACGCTGCTTCTGACCTTCTTTTTCCGGCAGATGCCGGAGATCATCGAACGCGGGTACCTCTATATCGCCCAGCCGCCGCTCTACAAGGTGACACGCGGCAAGTCCTCGCAGTATCTCAAGGACGAACAGGCGCTCGAGGACTATCTGATCGATGTGGGGCTGGAGGACACCAGCCTCGAGACCGGCGATGGCGACGTGCGCTCCGGCAACGATCTGCGCGCGCTGATCGAGACGAGCCTTCAGGGCCGCACGCTGCTGCAGGGGCTGCATTCGCGCTACGACCGCGCTGTGGTCGAGCAGGCCTGGCTGGGCGGCGCCCTCGATCCGGCGCTTCTAAGCGATCTGGGCCGGGCCGCGGACGTGGCGACGCAGGTTGCCGGCAGGCTGGATACGATTTCCGAGGAGACCGAACGCGGCTGGACCGGACGGATCAATCCCTCCAACGAAGGCGATGGCGGCTTCGTGTTCGAACGCACGGTGCGCGGCGTCAAAGAAGCGGTGATCATCGATGCGGGGCTGATCCAGTCGGCCGATGCGCGGGCCCTCAACGCGCTTGCGCCACGTTTCGACGGCGCGTTCGACGTGCCGGCGACGCTGCGGCGCAAGGACACCTTCCAGACCATCACCGGTCCGATGGCGCTGATCGAGAGCATCTTCGAGACCGGCCGCAAGGGCCTGACGCTGCAGCGCTACAAGGGCCTTGGCGAAATGAACTCCGAACAGCTCTGGGAGACGACGCTCGACCCGGAAGCGCGGTCGCTGCTGCAGGTGAAGGTCAACGATGCGACGGACGCGGATTCTCTGTTCAGCCGGCTGATGGGCGATGAAGTGGAACCGCGGCGAGAATTCATCCAGGACAATGCGCTTTCCGTGGCGAACCTGGATATCTGATAAGCCGACCAAACGGCGGGCCTGATGCGGCCCACCGCCGATGTGGGAGGGCCGCCATGGCACCTTCTGACGATTTTCTGGGTGTGCCCGGCTATTGGACGCTCGAAGACCTTGCGCGTTCCGGCCAGGTGGTCATGTTCGAGTGCAGCCATTGCACGCACACCAAGATCCTCGACATTCCGGCGCTCGCCCGCAAGCACGGGCCGCAGACGCGGGTCAATTTTTTCAAGCGCAACATGCCCTGCCCCCGGTGCGGCAAGACCGGTATGGCGTAGCTTCGATCAAGCCACGATGGCCTGCGCGGCGGACGGTCGCCATCCCACTCATCCTATGGTAGAAGGCGCCAAACTGCCCGCCGAAGGGATGGCCCCGTGTTGCAATCGCCCAAGACCGCCGAGCGCCGATTTCAGCTCGTTCTGATCAAGCCGTCGCACTATGGCGAGGACGGCTATGTCATCCGCTGGTGGCGGTCGATCATCCCGTCCAATTCGCTGGCTGCGGTTTACGGAATCGCCGCCGAATGCGCCGAGGCCAAAGCGCTTGGGCCGGACACCCAGATCGACATCGACGCGATGGACGAGACCAATACGCGCATCGATGTCGACGGGCTGGTCAAGCGGTTCGCCGACAACAACAATTTCGGCATGGTGGCCCTGGTCGGCGTGCAGTCCAACCAGTATCCGCGCGCGCTGGATTTGGCCCGGCAGTTCCGCGCCGCCGGCATCCAGGTGGCGATGGGCGGGTTTCACGTATCCGGTTGCCTTGCCATGCTCGATGGCCACGCGGTCGATCTCGACGCATGCCGCGATCTGGGCGTTTCGATGTTCACCGGCGAAGCCGAGGGCCGGTTCGACACGATCCTGTCGGACGCGGCGCAGGGCCGTCTCCAGCCCCTCTATGACTATATGAACGATCTGCCCGGCATCGAGGGGACGCCGGCACCCTTCCTGCCCAAGCGCTATGTCGAACGCACCGTCGGCCATTCGACCAGCTTCGACGCCGGCCGGGGGTGCCCCTACCAGTGCTCCTTCTGCACCATCATCAATGTGCAGGGCCGCAAGTCGCGTTACCGGTCGGCCGACGATGTCGAGCGCTTGGTGCGGCTGAACTGGGAACAGGGCATCCACAAGTTCTTCATCACGGACGACAATTTCGCCCGCAACCGGGAATGGGAATCGATCTTCGACCGGCTGATCAAGCTGCGTGAGGAAGACGGCATCCCGCTCGGCCTGATGATCCAGGTCGATACACTATGCCACAAGATCGACGGGTTCGTCGAAAAAGCCAAGCGGGCCGGCGTCACCCGGGTCTTCATCGGGCTTGAGAACGTCAATCCCGACAATCTGATCGCCGCGAAGAAACGCCAGAACAAGATCACCGAGTACCGCAAGATGCTGTTGGCCTGGAAAGCGCAGGGCATCATCACGCTCGCCGGCTACATTCTGGGTTTTCCGGCCGACACGCCCGAGACGATCCGGCGCGACATCCGCATCCTGCAGGAAGAATTGCCGCTCGACATTATCGAGTTCTTCAACCTGACGCCGCTGCCCGGCTCCGAGGATCACAAGGTCTTGTGGCAGAAAGGCGTCGACATGGATGCCGATCTGAACGCCTACGATCTGCACCATGTGGTCACCGACCATGGGAAGATGAGCCGCGACGAGTGGCTCGCCATCTACTATGAGGCTTGGCGGCTCTATTACACGCCCGAGCACATGAAGACGCTGCTGCGGCGCGCGGCGGCGACAGGCGTGCCGATTGCAAGTCTCGTCAAACTGCTCGTTCAGTTCGAAACCACGATCCGCCTCGAGGACGTCCATCCGCTGGAATCGGGCATTTTGCGCCTGCGCCACCCCAGCGAACGGCGTCCGGGCCTTGCCCGCGAGAACCCGCTCGTCTTCTGGCCGCGCTTTGCCTGGGACACGGTCCGCACCCATGTCCTGTTTGGCCTGGCGATTGCCCGTGCGACGTTCTGGGCTGTGCGGATCGCACGCGACCCCGAGGCCAAGAACTATAGCGACACGGCGCTGACACCGGTGACCGATGAGGATGACGCACTCGATCTCTACACCAAGACGACCGGCGGTAGCGAAGCGGTGGCCCATTCGAAGAAAGTCGCCGAGCTGACCGGCCACGGCTGATCTGCGCCGCGCCGGCCTCTGTTACCGGCCCGATTTGAGCTGATCCCGATACGCGGTTGTGACTGCAGCGGACATGCGGATTTTCCGTCCAAAAGCCGCAAGTCCGTCATGATTGTTTCATGCGGCAGCGTGTCCTATCCCAATGGTGCGGTGCGGCATCCATATCCGGCCTCGAAAGGCTCAATCATGGACTCCACCGCTCTCGACCCGTTCATCCTGTCGCGCATCCAGTTCGCGGCGAACATTTCGTTCCACATCCTGTTTCCGACGATCACCATCGCGCTCGGTTGGGTGCTGTTCTACTTCAAGCTGCGCTACCACCGCTCGGGCGACGCGGCGTGGATGGATGCCTATTTCTTCTGGGTGAAGGTGTTTGCCCTGTCCTTTGCGATGGGCGTCGTCTCGGGCATCACCATGAGCTTCCAGTTCGGCACAAACTGGCCTGGCTTCATGGAAACCGTCGGCAACATCGCCGGTCCCTTGCTGGCTTATGAGATCATGACCGCCTTCTTCCTGGAGGCGGTGTTCGTCGGCATCATGCTGTTCGGTTTCCGGCGCGTTTCGAACCGCATCCACACGCTGGCAACGTTCCTTGTCGCCTTTGGCACGACGATGAGCGCGTTCTGGATTCTCGTCCTGAACTCGTGGATGCAAACGCCCGCGGGCTTTGAAATGCGCGACGGCGTGGCGCATGCGACCGACTGGTTTGCCATCATCTTCAACCCGTCCATGCCCTACAGGCTCATCCACATGCTGCTGGCGTCGGGCCTGACCGTTGCGTTCCTGATCGCCGGCATTTCCGCCCTGCGCTACCTGCTCGGCGACCGCACCCCTGCATTGCGCAAGGCGCTGAACACCGGGATCGTGCTCGGCGCGGTTCTCATTCCTGCGCAGATTCTTGCCGGTGACATGCACGGGCTGAATACGCTGGAACATCAGCCGGCCAAGATCGCCGCGATGGAAGGCCATTGGGAGACGCAGAGCCGCGCGCCGCTGATCCTGTTCGCGCTGCCGGACGAAGAAGCCCGTCAGAACCATTTCGAGGTGAAGATACCCGGGCTTGCCAGCCTGATCCTGACCCATTCACTGGATGGCGAGGTGCCGGGGCTGAACGACTTCGTGCTGGAGGACGGCACCATCAAGCATCCGCCGGTGGTGCCTGTCTTCTGGGGTTTCCGCATCATGGTCGGCATCGGCATGCTGATGCTGGTCATGGCATGGACGGGCACATGGTTTTTGTGGCGCCGCAGAGCTTCGGACAACCCGCTGCCGCGCTGGCTCGCGCTTGGCCTTGTGCCCATGGCCGCCAGCGGATGGGTCGCGACCCTGTCGGGCTGGTATGTCACCGAGATCGGCCGGCAGCCATGGCTCGTCACCGGCGTGATGACCACCAAGGACGCGCTCGGCCCCGTCGCTGGCGGCATGGTGCTGTCGACGCTTCTGGCCTATCTCGCCGTCTATGTTCTGCTGCTCGGCGCCTACGCCTTCGTCATCATCCGGCTGGCCGTCAAGGCAGCCAGACAGGGCGATGAACGGCCGGAGCCCGGTCCCGCGGGCGGCACCGCGATCCCGGGCGGCAAAGACGCCATGCCCCAGCCGGCGGAGTGACGGCGATGGATGTGACGCTTTTGTACCCTTACCTGCCGGTGGTCTTTGCCGGGCTGATGGGGATTGCCATCCTCGTCTATGTGATCCTCGACGGTTTCGACCTGGGCGTCGGCATCCTGTTTGCCGTGGCACCCGTCGAGGATCGCGACCGTATGATCGCATCGATCGGCCCGTTCTGGGACGCCAACGAGACATGGCTGGTCCTGGCGATCGGCATCCTGCTGGTCGCGTTCCCTGTCGCGCACGGTGTGATCCTGACCGAACTCTACCTGCCCGTCGCCATCATGCTGATCGGCCTGATCGCGCGCGGCGTGGCGTTCGAATTCCGCGCCAAGGCGACCGACGAGGAAAAGTGGCTGTGGAACCGCGTCTTCTTTCTCGGCTCGCTGGTGACCGCGCTCAGCCAGGGCTACATGCTCGGTGCCTATGTACTTGGCCTCGACGGTGACCGCGCAACCATGCTGTTCGGCTTTGTCGTAGCGCTGTGCCTGACGGCAGCCTATGCGGCGATCGGCGCGGCATGGCTGATCTACAAGACCGATGGCGATCTGCAGAAGCGCGCCGTCGCCTGGATGCGCCGCGCGCTGATCCTTGCGATGGGCGGAATGGCCGCGATTTCACTGGCAACGCCGTTCGCCAGCGACCGGATCTTTGCCAAATGGTTCTCGGTTCCCGAGATCGTCGCGCTGGCGCCGTTGCCGCTGATGACGGCGATCCTGTTCGGCTATCTGTTCTGGCAACTGGCCCATCTGCCCGACCGCAACGACCGGTTTTCGCTGCTGCCGTTCATCGCCATGACGGCGATCATGGTGCTCGGTTTTTTCGGGCTGGCCTATTCCTTCTACCCCTATGTGGTGCCCGACCGGACGACGATCTATGAAGCGGCGGCAGCGCCCGAAAGCCTGATGATCGTTCTGGTCGGCGCGATGGTCGTCATTCCGGTGATCGCGATCTATTCGATCTATGCCTACCGCGTGTTCGGCGGCAAGGCGACGGATCTGCGCTATGATTGACGCGCCCACCATTTCGTTGCTGGAGCTGGAGCCGCAGCGTTGACGACACTGCCCGATGGCGTACGCCACATTCCCGGCGCCCTCGATCCCGAGGCGCAGACGGCGCTGGTCGATGGCATCCGCGCCGTGGTCGCGCAGGCGCCTCTGTTCGTGCCTGCCATGCCTCGGACCGGCAAGTCGATGTCCGTGCGGATGAGCAATTGCGGGCCGCTCGGCTGGGTTACCGACAAGGAACGCGGCTATCGCTACCAGCCGGCACATCCAGTCACCGGTGCGCCCTGGCCGGCGATGCCGCAACAGCTTCTGGCACTCTGGACCGAAGTCACGGGCTATCCGCACCCGCCGGAGGCCTGTCTGATCAATTTCTACGCGCCCGATACGAAGATGGGCCTGCATCAGGACCGTGACGAAGCGGATTTCGATGCGCCGGTGCTGTCCATCTCGCTGGGCGATGACTGCCTGTTCCGCATTGGCGGCACCAGGCGTAGCGGCAAGACCATGTCGTTGCGCCTCGTCTCCGGCGATATCGTCGTTCTCGGCGGCGCCAGCCGGCTTGCCTATCACGGCGTCGACCGGATTTATCCGGGCACTTCGATGCTTCTTGAGAAAGCCGGCCGGATCAATTTGACATTGCGGCGCGTCACAGTTCCGTAGCCGGCAAATTCATTGACTTGATATGCCGGCTACAGTTTTCGCAGGAGCACCGATTCGACCAGATGGTCCGAACCCTTGCGCAGGATCAGATCGGCGCGCGGCCGGGTCGGCAGGATGTTCTCCCGCAGGTTCCGCAAATTGATGTTGGCCCACAGTCCCTCGGCGATGGCCCGCGCGGCATCTTCGGACAGCTGCGAATAGCGGTGAAAGAAGGACTGCGGATCCTGAAACGCGGTTTGCCGCAGCTTCATGAACCGGTCCACATACCAGGTGTGGATCAGATCGTCGTCCGCATCGATGTAGATCGAATAGTCGAAGAAGTCCGACACGAAGGGGATGGTCCGGCCGTCTTCGGGCAGGTCGCGCACCTGAAGCACATTGATGCCTTCGAAGATCAGAATGTCCGGCCGGTCGATCGTCTTGTAGGCGCCTTCGCGCACATCGTAGGTCAGGTGCGAATAAAGCGGCGCCTTGACCGTCTGCTCGCCCGCCTTGATCGCCGACAAAAACCGCAGGATCGCGCCGACATCGTAGCTTTCGGGAAATCCCTTGCGTTCCATCAGCCCGCGTTCGCGCAGAACCGCATTGGGCAGCAGGAAGCCGTCGGTCGTGATCAGGTCCACCTTGGGACTGGACGGCCAGCGCGACAGCAGCTCGGTCAGAACGCGAGCGGTGGTCGACTTTCCGACCGCCACCGATCCGGCGATGCCGATGATGTAGGGCGTCTTGATCGCCTCGGGAAAGTTCAGAAACCGCTTGCGCTGCCGAAACAACTCCTGCGACGCCTCGACATGGGCTGACAGAAGCCGCGAGATCGACAGATAGATGCGGCGGACCTCTTCGAGATCGACCGGGTCGTTCAGCGAGCGCAGGCGTTTGACCTCGTCGGCGCTCAAGGTGAGCGGCGTGTCGGCGCGGAACTCGGCCCATTTGGTCGCGGTGAAATGGCGGTAGGGCGACAGGTCACCGCCTGACAACTGGTCCGCCAGGGACAGGCCGTCGGCAACCGCATCGAGACTGTCCGGCGCATGTCCGGCCCGTTCGTTGGTGCTGTCGGCGGTGCGATCCATGGGTCAATCCCCGTCGGTCGGCAGCTTGGAGCGCTTTTATGCGTCGCGCGCGGCCTTTTCCGCAAGTCCACTTTCGGCGGTACGGCGTTCAAGCTCGGCGAGGACCTCATCGAGCGCGATCCCGCGGGTGCGGCAAACGACCAGCCAGTGATAGAGAAGATCGGCACTCTCAGCGACCAGCGCGTCACGGTCATCGCCGAGCGCGGCGATCACCGTTTCGACCGCCTCTTCGCCAAGCTTCTTGGCAGCCCGCTCCGGTCCGGCGGCAACAAGCCTGGCCGTCCAGCTCTCGGAGGGATCGGCTTTTGCGCGCGCCGCGATGATCGCTTCAAGGTCGTGAAGGGTGAAAGACATGGCCGTTCATGCCGCAGGATCGAGGCGAACCGCAAGCCCGGCGTTTGCCATGTGCGTCTTGGCCTCTCCGATCGTGTGCGTGCCGAAATGGAAGATCGAGGCGGCCAGAACGCCCGTGGCGTGACCGTCGCGCACGCCCTCGACCAGATGATCGAGCGATCCCACGCCGCCCGAGGCGATGACAGGGACGCGCACCGCATCGGCGATCGCGCGCGTCAGCGCGATGTCGAAGCCGGCCTTGGTGCCGTCACGGTCCATCGAGGTGAGCAATATCTCGCCGGCGCCGAGATCGACCACTTTCCGCGCAAACGCCACGGCGTCGATGCCCGTAGGCTCGCGGCCGCCATGGGTGAAGATTTCCCAGCGGTCGGGCTCGCCTTCGCCCGACACTTTCTTGGCATCGATGGCGACGACAATGCACTGGTTGCCGAACTTGTCGGCGGCCTCGGCGACAAATTGCGGGTTCTTGACCGCCGCCGTGTTGATCGAAACCTTGTCGGCGCCGGCCAGAAGCAGCTTGCGGATGTCCTCGACCGTGCGGACCCCGCCGCCGACCGTCAGAGGCATGAAGCAGTGTTCGGCGGTTCGCGCGACAACATCGAAGATCGTCTCGCGATCATCGGACGAAGCGGTGATGTCGAGAAAGCACAATTCGTCGGCGCCGGCGGCGTCATAGGCCTTGGCAGCCTCGACCGGATCGCCCGCATCGATCAGATCGACGAAATTTACGCCCTTGACGACGCGGCCGTCCTTGACGTCGAGGCAGGGAATGACACGGGCTTTCATGGTCATGTGAACAGGCCCTCGTCCGGCGGCAGGATGCCTTCGAGCACGCCGAGCGCAATCTGCGCGTCGACGCGCCCGTCATAGAGCGCGCGGCCGGAAATCGCGCCTTCGAGCCGTTCGGCGTCGGGCATGACCATCCGCACGACATCGGCAAGCGACGCCATGCCGCCCGAGGCGATGACGGGAATCGAGACCGCTTCGGCCAGATCGATGGTCGCCTCCCAGTTGATGCCGGTCAGAACGCCGTCGCGGTCGATGTCGGTGAAGACGATGGCGGCAACGCCGGCCCCCTCAAATTGTTTGGCCAGTTCGATGGCGCCCAGTTCGGAAGCTTCGGCCCAACCCTCGACGGCGACCTTGCCGCCTTTCGCGTCGATGCCGACGGCGATCTTGCCGGGAAAAGCGCGGCACGCCTCGCGAACCAGGTCCGGATCGCGCACCGCGACCGTGCCGAGGATCACCCGGGCGAGGCCCTTGTCGAGCCAGCGCTCGATGTCGGCCAGCGTGCGAATGCCGCCACCGAGCTGAACGGGGTTCTTCGTCGCGGAAAGAATCGCTTCGACCGCGTCGCCATTGACGCTTTCGCCCTCGAACGCGCCGTTCAGGTCGACAACATGAAGCCATTTGAAACCTTCATCCTCGAAGGCCTTGGCCTGCGCGGCGGGATCGTCATTGTAGACAGTCGCCTGGTCCATGTCGCCGAGCCGGAGCCGGACGCATTGCCCATCTTTCAGATCGATCGCGGGGAAGAGGATCTTAGACATGGCCAATGCTCTTTTCCGATCGCGCGTCCTCGCGGGCTGACCGCAGCGGGCGCCGCGCGGGGCCGACTTTCAGATAAATGGCGGGGAACAGGATCGTCGATCGGTTCACGGCGTCCACTCCAGGAAATTGCCGATCAGGGCCAGGCCGAGCGTCTGGCTCTTTTCGGGGTGGAACTGGGTTCCGGCCATGTTGTCGCGCGCGACAGCAGCGGTCACCGGTCCGCCATAGCCGCATGTCGCGACAATATCGGCCTCGTGTGCGGCCGCCAGATGGTAGGAATGGACGAAATAGGCGTGCAGCCCGTCCGGCCCGGTGGGAATGCCGGCAAACAGCGGATGCTCACGTCTGACATCCAGCGTGTTCCAGCCGATCTGCGGAATGCGCAGCGCCGGATCGGACGGTGTCATCAGCGTCACGTCGCCCTCGATCCAGTCGAAACCGGGCGTGACGGTCTTTTCGAGCCCGCGCGTCGACATGAGCTGCATGCCGACGCAGATGCCCAGAAACGGGCGCCCCTTGGCGATGACGGCCTCGTCGATCGCCTCATGCATGCCGGGTACGGCATCGAGCCCGGCGCGGCAATCGGCATAGGCGCCGACACCCGGCAGGACGATTCGGTCGGCATACGCAACGCGATCGGCATCGGCGGTAACCTGTATCTCGGCGTCGATTCCGCGTTCGCGCGCTGCGCGTTCGAACGCCTTGTGGGCAGACCGCAGGTTGCCCGAGCCGTAATCGATGATCGCAACACGCATCAGCGGTTCACCCCGCCGGGCGCGGCAAAGAGGAAATCGGGCGCTTCGGCTGCGGCCAGCCCCCGACCGGGCACCATAGCGGCGGCGAGTGGTGCTTCGAAAGATTCATCGCCCGCCATGTCCGCAAACCGCAATTCCGCCGCCTCTTGCGTGTCTGCTTCGACGACATCGACAAGCCGGTAGCCGCGCGGGCGCGCCGCGCCGATCCTCCAGCCCTGTCCTTCCAGACCCACAAAAAGCCCGACCAGCAGGTTGAACGGCAGGGCGAGCGATGCCCATTGCGGGATCTGCGCCAACAGCGCGATGGCCAGCGAGGCTGCAAAGACGCCGAAGGCGGCGAACCAAAGCCTGTGCCACAACAGCCAAAGCAGCGGCACGACGAAGCCGAGCCACGACCAGCCGTCCCGGATCACCAGAAGGGGCGCCCGGCCACGCGGCGGTGTCCGGTCCTCGTGCCGCAGGATCACATAGCGCGCCATGGCCTTACCCGCTCAACGAACCCTTGGTGGACGGAACGGCGCCGGCCTGCCGCGGATCGATCTCGATGGCTGTGCGCAACACCCGCGCCACCGCCTTGAAGCAAGTTTCGGCGATGTGGTGGCTGTTGGCGGCATAAAAGTTCTCAACATGCAGCGTGATGCCGGCATGCTGGCTCAGCGCCTGGAAGAACTCCCGGACCAGCTCGGTGTCGAACGTGCCGATCTTCGGCGCGGTGAAGTCCACCTTCCAGACCAGGAAGGGCCGGCCGGAAACATCGAGCGCGGCGCGCGTCAGTGCCTCGTCCATGGCAAGGTCGAGGCTGGCATAGCGGGTCACACCGCGCCGGTCGCCAAGCCCCTTGCTGATCGCCTGACCGAGCGCGATGCCGACATCCTCGACCGTGTGGTGATCGTCGATATGCGTGTCGCCGTTCGCCGCAATCGTCATGTCGATCAGCGAATGGCGCGCCAGCTGGTCGAGCATGTGGTCGAAAAACCCGATTCCTGTCGTAATCGACCGTTTGCCGGTGCCGTCCAGATCGACGGTCACACTGATGTCGGTTTCGTTGGTCTTGCGGCTGACAGTGGCCGTGCGGGCGCTCATCGTCTTGCACTCCGGGTTGATCGCGCGCCTCTTACCAAGCGACGGGCGCAAACGCCAGCCGGGCGAACGCCCGGATTGCATGGGCCTTTGCGCCACCTACATAGGGCGCAACGGTTCAAGAAGGACGAAGAGATGAACGAACGAAACGGACTGCCTTCCATGCACGCGACGACCATCGTGACCGTGCGCAAGGGCGGCAAGGTCGTCATTGCCGGCGACGGCCAGGTGACGATGGGCCAGGCGACCGTGATGAAGGGCAATGCCCGCAAGGTGCGCAGGATCGGCAAGGACGGACAGGTGATTGCCGGATTTGCCGGCGCGACGGCGGACGCCTTCACCCTTCTGGAACGGCTCGAAAAGAAGCTCGAGCAGTATCCCGGACAGTTGATGCGCGCCTGCGTGGAACTGGCCAAGGACTGGCGCACGGACAAATATCTGCGCAATCTGGAAGCGCTTATGCTGGTCGCCGACAAGGATGTGTCGCTGTGCGTGACGGGCAATGGCGACGTGCTGGAACCCGAGCATGGCGTCATGGCGATCGGATCGGGCGGCAATTATGCGCTTGCAGCCGCCCGCGCGCTGGCCGACGGCGATCATGACGCGGAAACGATCGCCCGCAAGGCGATGGCCATCGCCGCCGAAATCTGCGTCTACACCAATGACAATCTGGTCATGGAAACGCTTGATGAAGGCTGACGCCGACGAGATCACCTTCCGGCCGGTGACCGACGGCGACTTGCCCATGCTGCGGTCGTGGATGGTCCAGCCCCATTGGCAGGAATGGTGGGGCGATGCGGAGACCGAACTGGGCTATGTCCGCGACATGATCGAGGGTCGCGACACGACCCGTCCGTACCTGTTTCTCGTCGGCGATGTGCCGATGGGCTATATCCAGTATTGGTTCATCGATGATCATCGGCGCGAACCCTGGCTGACCGACGAGCCCTGGATTGCCGAGTTGCCGGCCGGTAGCATCGGTGTTGACCTGTCGATCGGCGATGCGGCGGGGCTCGGCAAGGGTCTTGGTTCGGCGGCCCTGGCAGCCTTCGTCAGGACACTATGGGACGAGGGGTTTCGGGAGATCATCATCGATCCCGATCCCGCCAATGCGCGCGCCGTGCGGGCGTACCACAAGGCCGGATTTCGCACGATCGACGCCCTGAAGGGCCGGTTCGACAGCGTCCATCTCATGCGTTTTGACCCGAATGCGGCGATGTTCGGCGAAGAGGCGGCATGACATGATCACGCGCGAGCAACTCGACGAAGCGGTGCGCCGCGGCCTCATTGGGGCCGAACAGCGCGACGGTCTCATCAGGTTCGCTGATACGGGCTCCGTCGCATCCGAAGAAGCCAAAGACACGCCAGCGGCCGGCTTTGACGAACAGATGCGCCTGATCGGTGGCGGCAACGACGTGTTCGTGACGATCGGCGTCGTCATGCTGAGCGCCGGGCTCTTTGCCGCGCTGATCACGTTTCTGGGTGATCGGACGACGGTCATGTTCGGCATCATGGCCGTTTTCCTGTGGGCCGTCGCCGAGTTCGTCACACGACAGCGCCGCATGCGCCTGGCTTCCACCGTGATCGGGTTGGGCTTCCTGTTTGCCGTGCAGGCGATCCTCACCGACTGGGTGGTCACGGGCTATGGCATCGCGATGCCGGAAAACCCGCTGCAGCTTGCCGCCATGCGCCCGCAGCTGGGCATTGCAGGCACGGTTCTGCTGGGTGGTGTTGCGACCGCGGCGGTGCTCTATTTCTGGCGTTTCCGCGTGCCGGTCATGGCCGGCGCGATCGCGCTCTGCCTGACAGCGCTGTCCTTCTTCTATGTCACGCTGTTCCTTTATGACGGCGTGACCGAAGGCCGGCTTTATCTGCCGGCGCTCGACGATCTGCCGGACCTGTTGCGCAACGCGCTCTACATGCCGCTGATCTCGGGCCTTGCGATCTTCGCCGTCGGCGTGATGTTCGACCTGCGCGACCGCGAGCGGGTAACGGTCTGGTCGGACTGCGCCTTCTGGCTGCACGTGATCTCGGCGCCGCTGCTGGTCCATCCGCTGTTCATCATGTCGACGGGCCAGGATGTAGTGTTCGGCGAGATCGAGCCCGGCACGAGCGCCATGGTGATGCTGGCCGTTCTGATCACCGTCTTCGTCTATGTGGCGCTTGCCATCGACCGGCGTTCGCTGCTCATCCCGACGCTGGCCTATTTCGGGTCGCTCGGCATCTATTATCTGGTCAACTCGGCAGCCAACCAAACGGGAATTCCGCCGTTCGCGCTGATCCTGCTGGTCGTCGGCGCACTGATCATGGCGTTCGGCGCGGGCTGGCAGCGTATCCGCGGCTTGATCATACGCCCGACCCTCCCCACATCGCTGCTCGACAAACTTCCCCCCATCAGAGTGCATACCACATGACCAATTTCTCACCCCGGGAGACCGTCTCGGAACTCGACCGCCATATTATCGGCCAGAAGGACGCCAAGCGCGCCGTTGCCATCGCGCTGCGCAATCGCTGGCGCCGCCAGCAGCTTGCCGACGATCTGCGCGACGAGGTGATGCCCAAGAACATTTTGATGATCGGGCCGACCGGCGTTGGCAAGACGGAGATCTCGCGTCGCCTGGCGCGGCTTGCGGGCGCCCCCTTTATCAAGGTGGAAGCGACCAAGTTCACCGAGGTCGGCTATGTCGGCCGCGATGTCGAGCAGATCGTCCGCGACCTGGTCGAGGTGGGTATCGGGCTTGTCCGGGAAAAAAAGCGCGAAGCGGTCAAGGCCAAGGCGCGCATCAATGCCGAGGAGCGTGTGCTCGAGGCACTGGTCGGCAAGAATGCCAGCCCGGCAACCCGGGATTCATTCCGCAAGAAGCTGCGCGAAGGCCAGTTGGACGACAAGGAAATCGAGATCGAGGTGGCCGACCACGGCCAGGGCGGGATGCCCGGCTTCGACATTCCCGGCATGCCCGGCGGCAATGTCAGCATGATCAATCTCGGCGAGATCATGGGCAAGGCGTTCGGCCAGCGTACCAAACAGATCAAGACGAGCGTGCGCGAGAGCCACGACCTTCTGGTGGCCGACGAATCCGACAAGCTTCTGGACGAGGACCAGGTCGTGTCCGAGGCGCTGCGGTCGGTCGAAAATGACGGCATCGTCTTTCTGGACGAGATCGACAAGATCGCTGCCGGCGACGGTCGCATGTCGGGCGGCGTCAGCCGCGAAGGCGTGCAGCGCGACCTGCTGCCGCTGGTCGAGGGCACGACCGTGGCGACCAAATACGGGCCGGTGAAGACCGACCATGTGCTGTTCATCGCCTCGGGCGCCTTCCACGTCTCCAAACCGTCGGACCTTCTGCCCGAACTTCAGGGCCGGCTGCCGATCCGCGTCGAACTGCGCGCATTGGAGCGGGACGATTTCCGCCGCATCCTGACCGAGACCGAGGCCAGCCTGATCAAGCAGTATATCGCGCTGATGGCGACCGAGGAGGTGACGCTCGAATTCACCGACGACGCGATCGATGCACTGGCCGACATCGCCGTCGATCTCAACGCCTCCGTCGAGAATATCGGCGCGCGGCGGCTGCAGACGGTGATGGAACGGGTGCTCGACGAGATCTCGTTCGAAGCGCCCGACAAGGCGGGCACGACGATGGTGATCGACGCCGATTATGTGAAGACCAATGTCGGCGAACTGGCCCGCAACACGGACCTGTCGCGCTTCATTCTGTAGAACGCTTCTTATCCAACCCCGCCCTTGAGCGAAGGTCGGCGGCTGCCGCGTTTCAAACGGGGCAACGGCTCACCGTGGCGCCACATCGTTGTCCCTACCCGCTCGACCATCGCGAGCTTGGTTTCGCGTGCCTCCCCTCTCGGGGAAGGCGGGGCCTTGGCTTCACCGTTCCGATTGCCGGATCGCCGCATCGAGTCTCAGACGCAGATCTTCGATCGCGTCGTCCGACAGCACGTCGATGCCCGATGCCAAAAGGTTGGCCAGTTCGGTCGCGCGCGGAGACAGCTCCGTCGTATCGATCGTCACGCGCGGCGCCGACTGAAGCGCCAGCCGCTGCAACTCGTCGGCGTCGTCCCAGATGATGTTCAGGCAGGCAATGATCTCCTGAACCAGGATCCAGCGCGGCACGCCGCGTTTGCCATTCTCGAGCGCCGACAGATAGGCGGGCGAGACGCCGATCGCCTGCGCCATCTGCCTCTGCGTCATGCCGCGCTCAGCGCGCAATTGCCGCAGCCGTTCGCCGAACGGGGTCATCGGTGCCGGTGCCCGTGCGGTTCGGCGGTCTTGCGCAGACGGACATAGAATGCGCCGTCGCCGCCATGGCCGCGTGCGGCGGACCGAATGCCGCTGACCAGGCCGGCGAACGGTTCGCGCGACAGCCAGAACGGCACCATCCGGCGCAGAACGCCGTCGCTGTGCGGTGAGCGTCCTTTGCCGGTGATGACCAGGACGTGACGGCAATCGCGCGCCCGCGCCTGCGTCAGAAAGCGGTGCAGCTGGCTCATCGCTTCGTCCTGGTTCATGTTGTGGAGATCGATGCTGGCGTCGATCGGTGTCCGGCCACGCGAGAGTTTTCGGTAGACCGGCTGTTCGATGGGGACAGGTCCGGGCGCCCGCGCTGCCCGTTGCGCCTGGCGAACAGGTGCCGGCGGCGCTGCCGACCGATTCGGTTCGCCTGCGGCGCCCCGCCTGGCAGGCGTCGATTGCGTCGGTGCATCCTCGCCGAACGCACCGGCCACCCAATCGTCCCAGACATCCTGCTGCGCCTGACGGTGACGCACGCGATCGAGCGGATTGACCGTCCGCGCGACCTTGTTCCACAGGATGCGGTCTTCAAGGCTGAGCGGATGGGTCGGTTTTCGGGATTTGCGGTGCTCGGTCACGGCGCCCATTCCTCCGGCAACCGGTCCACCATGTCACGGGGGACAAGAATCGTGAAGGTGCATGGCGACTTGACGCCACCGGCCGCCTCGCCCGCGGCCGAGCCGGTTCCGAAGAAGATGTCGCCGCGCGCGGCGCCAACGATCGCGGAACCGGTTTCCTGGGCGATCATCAGCCGCCGGAACGAAGCGCCTGCTACCCTGTCGGCGTCGACGAAGACCGGCGTGCCGAACGTATGCAGAAGCCGATCGACGGCGAGCGAGCGGCCGGCGGTGAGCGGTACCTTTGCAGCCGCGACCGGGCCGTCGCCGGGCTCGCCTGCCGGCGTTTCGCGAAAGAAGATGTAGGACCGGTTTTCGGCCATCAGACCCGATGCCTGATCGGGATGAGCGGCAAGCCAGGTCCGGATCGACTGCATGGAGACGGAGGCGGCCGGTATCTCGCCACGATCGACCAGAAGCTTGCCGATGGCCGTGAATGGGTGACCGGTCTTGCCGTCATAGGTGATGCGCGTGGTGCTGCCGTCCGAAAATGTCAGGCGCGCTGCGCCCTGTATGTGGACGAAGAAGGCATCGACCGGGTCCGCGACAAAGGCGATCTCGAGGCCCTGTCCGTCCAACGCACCGGCTTCGATCGCCGCCCGGTCATGAAATTCCGTCAGGACCCCATCATCGCCACGGCGGGCAAAGCGCATTTGCGGGTCGAAGTCTGGCGGACGATTGCTGTCATCGACGGGCACCAGATCGGGCGGGCGCCGGAGAAAGGGCACGGCAAAGGATGGTGTTCGACGATGGGAGGCCGAAAGCTCGGGTTCGTAGAAGCCGGTTACAAGGCCCTGCTCGCCGGTTCCGTTATCAAGGCGCACCGGGGCAAACCTGTTCTCGAAGAATCCGCGCGGGTCGTCTCGGGCGCCGAGCTCCGCCGCCTCTGCAGCCAGTGTCATCAGAGGTTCGGGCGGAATGCCGAGCCGTCCGGTTCGATAGGTTTCGCCCACCGGTTTTTTGCAGTGGCGCGCCAGTGTTGCCAGCGCGGCGGCATGATCGTCCTGCGCCCAGCCGTACATGTCGGCGAATGCGATGCGGTTCAGGGACCACATGGTGGCCGCCAGTACCGCAGCTTACTCGTCGGCTTCGGTCGCTTCGAGTTTCCAGTCGGGCGCCTCGCTGCGCACATCGCGCATGAAGGTCCACACATCCTTGACCTCGGCGACCGCCTCGGGATCGCCTTCGATGATCTCGCCATCCTTGCCGCGCGTCGCCGAGACGAGCTGACTGACGACGGACACGGTGATGTGGGCTTCTGAATCGCGCATCTGGGCGCCGACAATATCGATGGTGTCGATGCCGACAAAGTTGGTCTGCACCGTTTCGCCCCGCGCCTCGCGTTCGTCGAGCGCTGCGGCAAATCCGTCATAGACATCGGCCGACAACAGGTTGCGCAGCGTCTTGCGGTCCCCATCGGCGAACGCCATGACGATCATCTCGTAGGCCATCTTGGCGCCGGCCAGGAACTCGCCGGGGTGGAATTCGGGCGCCGCATCGCGGATGGCACGCAGACCCTTGTTAACCTCGGTACCCGGTTTGGCCATCTTGTCGATATCGGCATAGGGTTCGGGGTTCTCGCCACGCCCCGGCAAAGTGATCACATTGTCCGCTTCGCCGGCGTCATCGCGCGCCACGTCCTCACCCTGACGGGAATAGGGATCGAAGGGCGGGCGCTCCTGGCCGGTGCGGCGCCCTAGGACATTGCGAAGCTGTATGAAGACGAAGACAGCCGCGACGACAAAGATCAGGGTGACAAAATTCGACGAGTCCATTGGGTTTCCGTTTTCGGTCTGGTTGTCGCACGCGGCGCGCATAGCTGATATAGAACGTGCACCGCCATCATTCAAACCGGGACCGGTCACGCTTACATGGGTTCAAACACCGTGTTCAACCTGTCCGGACCGCCACCATGCCATTTTCGCTGATCCCCTTCGCCCTGCTGGTCATCCCACTGCTCGAAATTGCCGCTTTCGTGGTGATCGGCGGACAGATCGGTGTCTTCCCGACGCTGGCGCTGGTGGTCGTCACGGCGGTCATCGGCTCGATCCTGCTGCGCGTGCAGGGGTTCGGCCTGATCAACCGTATCCAGGCCGAAATGAATGCCGGGCGGGTGCCAGCGCGCGAGCTGGTGCATGGCGTGATGCTGCTGGTTGCGGGAATTCTGCTGCTGACACCCGGTTTTGTGACCGACGCGGCAGGCTTTCTGCTGTTCGTGCCGCCGGTGCGCGATGCGGTCTGGGGCTTTGTCCGAAGCCGCGTTCGCGTCGTCGGGCCGGACGGTGCCAAATTTCACGATGGCGCGTCGGAAACGACCCCGCGGGACGGCCGCACGATCGATCTCGACGAGGACGATTTTGCGCGCGAACCCGACCCCGACACACCTTGGGGCGACGGCCCGCCACGCTCGTAGCTGACAGAAAGGCCGGTTACTATGGCCCGCTTGTCACACAGGGGGCACCATGCTAGGCGACCGCGAAATCTCCCGATCCGGCGCGTTCGCGCCACTCCAGCAATTCCAAGAAGGCACCCAAGATGGCGGATGAAACCGACAAGACGAACGATGGCGAAACGGCAGCAGCCGCAGGAGCAACGACGGGCAACGGCAAATCGCCGCAGCTCAGCATCCTGACGCAGTACGTCAAGGATCTGTCGTTCGAGAGCCCCGGCGCGCCGATGACGCTGCGCCAGCGCGACAAGGCGCCGGCGATCAACATCAACATCAACGTCAACGCCAATCCGATGTCGGAAACCGACTATGACGTGGTGCTGACGCTGAACGCGACGGCCAAGGATGACGACAAGGTCCTGTTCAATGTCGAACTGATCTATGGCGGCGTGTTCCGCGTCGACGGCTTTCCCAAGGAGCACACGCTGCCGGTGGTCTTCATCGAATGCCCGCGCATGCTGTTCCCGTTTGCGCGGCAGATCGTGGCCGAATGCACACGCAATGGCGGTTTCCCGCCGCTGATGATCGATCCGGTCGATTTTGCGCGGATGTTCCAGCAGCGCATGGCCGAAGAACAGGCGCGCCAGAAGGTCGAAACGACGAACTGACCGAGAAAAGGGCCCGGCCGCGACGTTTCAGGCGGGGCGGCGCCAGAGCGGGGCCTCGCCCAGCAGTCCGATCATCTCTTCATGCGCGGCGGCTTCGGCCGCCGTCAGGCGCGGCGGCAAGGGGTCGGCGCGCGTACCGACCACCGCAACCTTGTCCGGACCTTCGGATCCCGTGGCTTTGTCGGCGGCAGTGTCGGCGACCACCGACAAGCCGAGAGCCGCCTGCTTGCCGCCGACCAGCTCGATATAGACTTCGGCCAGAAGCTCGCTGTCGAGGAGCGCGCCGTGCTTCTCGCGCCGCGAATTGTCGATCCCGTAGCGCTTGCACAGGGCATCGAGCGAGTTCGGGCCCATCGGATGGCGCCGGCGGGCAAGGGCGAGCGAATCGACGATCCGGGCCGGATCGAGCGCCGGAAAGCCGATCCGGGCGAACTCCTCATTGAAGAAGCCGGCATCGAAGCCGGCATTGTGAGCGATCAGCCTGGCATCGCCGACAAAGGCGAACCAATCGTCGACGATTTCGGCAAAGCGCGGCTTGTCGATCAGCATCTCGTTGGAAATGCCGTGTACAGCCAGCGCCTCGGGATGCACCTCACGCCCGTCCGGATTGATGAAGACGTGAAACGATCGTCCGGTGATGAACCGGTTGTCGAGTTCGACGGCGCCAATCTCGATGATGCGGTCAGCCTTGTTGTCGAGGCCGGTCGTTTCGGTGTCGAAGATAATTTCACGCATTGTTCGCCCAGTCTGCAAATCGCCATAACAGGATGGCGGTGCGCCCTGCCTCGGGCAAGACGTGCGCGGAACCATCCAAAGGCAATCGGCCGGTTCAGCCGGCCGCTTCGGCAAGGTTTCGGGGCGGCGGCTGCAGCACGGTGATCAGATCACGCACCTTGGCGCGCGCGCAGTCCATGCCCAACGACGTGTCGATGATGAAATCGGCCTTGGCACGCTTTTCACGATCCGGAACCTGGCGGGCGAGGATCGCCGCGAAACGATCTTCGGTCATGCCGGGCCGGGCAAGGACGCGCTCGCGCTGCACATCGGCCGGCGCAGTAACCACAAGCACCTTGTCGATCCGATCCTGTGCGCCCACCTCGAACAGAAGCGGGATGTCGAGGACCACCAGGCCAGCTCCATCGGCACGCGCACGTTCGACGAACGCGGCTTCGTGCGCAGCGACCAGCGGATGGACGATCGCCTCGAGCCGTCCCAGCGCCTCAGCGTCGCCCAGAACCCGCTCGCCCAGCTGTTTGCGGTCGACAATGCCGTCCATCACCGTGCCGGGAAAAGCCGTCTCGATGAGCGGCGCGGCATCGCCGCGGTAAAGCTCGTGAACGGCGGCGTCGGAATCGTGCACGGGAATTCCTGCCTCGGTGAACATGGCGGCGGTCGTCGACTTGCCCATACCGATCGAACCGGTCAGCCCCAGACGGATCATGACGCGTTGTCCCCCGCACAGTGCGCCTCAAGGTCGGCGACGATATGGGCGCGCAGGTCCGGTGTCACCAGTGGCCGGACGCCAAACCACCGTTCGAATCCTGGGACTGCCTGATGCAGCAGCATGCCCAGTCCGTCGGCAACGGTCAGGCCGCGGTCGCGCGCGGCGGCAAGCATGGGCGTGACCAGCGGCGCATAGACGATGTCGGTCACGATCGCCTGGTCACCGACCTTGTCGAGATCAAGCATCAGAGGCGGTTCGCCGGACATGCCCAGCGACGTCGTGTTGACCACCAGATCGGCATCGGCCGCCCGTTCGTCGATTGCGGCGAGCGGGGCGGCATGAATGGACTCGCCAAACAAGTCGGCGAGTTCAGCGGCCCGGTCGCGGGTGCGGTTGGCCAGATCGATATGGCGATAGCCGGCTTGGAGCAGCGCATGGAGGATTGCGCGGCTTGCGCCGCCCGCGCCGATCACCAATGCACGTTGGCCGGCGCGCCATTGCGGTGTCCAATCGTCGAGATTGGCCGCAAAGCCATAGGCATCGGTGTTGCCGGCGGCGAGCTCGCCGCGCTCTTTCCAGATGGTATTGACGGCCCCGATCGCTTCGGCCGCCGCATCACGCTTGTCGATAGCGGCAAACGCGGTCTGCTTGTGCGGAATGGTGACATTGCCGCCGGCCCAATTGGACGCCGACAGACCGGCCAGGAAGAACGGGAAATCGTCAGGGGCGATATCGAGCGGTTCGTACGATCCGGCCAGGCCAAGCCGGTCGAGCCAGAAGCGATGGATCAAAGGCGATCGCGAATGGCCGATCGGGTGCCCGGCGACGAAGGCGCGCGCCGGATCAGCCATCGATCATGTCCAGGCGCCGCAGTTCGGCCAGAAGCGGCAGCATGGGCATGCCGATGATGGTGAAGTAATCGCCCTCGACCCGGTCAAAAAGCCTGATGCCCGCGCCTTCGATCTGATAGGCGCCGACGCTCTGCAACGCCGCCTCGCCGACTTCGGCGAGATATCGGCCTATGAATGCCGGTGACAGGGTCCGCACATGCATGTGTGCCGTCGATACATGACGCCATAGCGTCTCTCCGTCGCGGACAAGCGCCAGTGCGCTGTGCAGCGCGTGCGCCTTGCCGGACATGGCCAGAAGACGGAACCGCGCTTCTTCCATGTTGGCCGGCTTATGCAGCAGTTCGCCGTCGAGCGCCATCGTCTGGTCCGCCCCCAGGACCAGCGCGCCGGGATGGCGTGCGCTGACATCGAGCGCCTTGGCCTCGGCAAGCACGGCCGCCACGTCGGCGGCATCGAGACCGCTTTCAACGAGCGGCGCTTCCACCGCCCGCTCCTCAATATCGGCCGCATCGGTCGAAAAGATGAGGCCGGCCTTGGTCAGAAGTTCGGCTCGGAAGGGGCTGGACGATGCAAGAACGAAGGTCATGGTCGGCTCTGAAGGCTGGGCGTCAGTGGGTGGCCTAACCTGCCGGAGGGCGCCGCACAAGCGCAGAGCCCCGGACGGACGCCTGCCGTGGGTTGGGGACAATTCCGGTGGGCAAACGCGATTGTCTGCCGCTTGGTTCACAGGCGCGGGCAAATGCGCGTGATCGGTCAACATGGATGGACCGGACTTTTGCTCCTGCACGCCGGCAGTGAACGGAGAAACAAAGCGCCGTCCACTGGCCATTCACATGAAATGATCCCGTTGGTAACGATTAAATATCTGATAAATAATCATTTTTAGGTTTGTCCTCGTCGATTCTGGTTTTCACTATCCAGCCGTCCGACGCAGGAACGCTGTGTATGAGAGGTGGAAAACCGCAGACAAAAGATTCATACCCGCAACTCACAGACTCATAGAAAAATCAAAAAACCTTCGTTAGACATCTCATTCTTAAAAGGGCTGTGAAAGGAGTGCGTTGCATGGGCCAGCGGACGATACTGGAAGTCATGCAGGGCGCGACGGTTACGCCACCGCCGATCTGGGTGATGCGGCAGGCGGGGCGTTATCTGCCCGAATATCGCGAGACACGCGCGAGGGCGAAGAACTTCCTCGATTTCTGCTACACGCCCGATCTGGCCGTTGAAGCGACGTTGCAGCCAATCCGCCGTTACGGCTTTGATGCGGCGATTCTTTTTTCGGATATTCTGGTGATCCCCGACGCACTCGACCGTAATGTGTCCTTCGTGCAGGGCGAGGGACCCCGAATGCGTCCGCTTGAAGGCGACGAAATCGAGAAGCTCGATTCAAGCCGTGTGCTTGATCATCTGGCGCCTGTTTTCGAAACGGTGCGGCGATTGCGCGTGGCGTTGCCGGATGAAACGGCGCTTTTGGGTTTTTGTGGCGCCCCTTGGACGGTGGCGACCTACATGATCGCCGGGCACGGAACACCCGACCAGGCCCCGTCGCGTCTGATGCTCTATCGCGAGCCGGCGCGGCTGGAGAAGTTGCTCGACATACTCGCCGAGGCGTCGGCGCGTTATCTGATCGCGCAGATCGATGCGGGGGCCGACGCCGTCAAGATTTTCGACAGTTGGGCGGGTGTTCTCGATCGTGTGGCATTCGAGCGGTGTTCGGTGGCGCCGGTTCGCAAGATCATTGAAACGGTGAAGCGCGAACGGCCCGGAACGCCGGTGATCGCCTTTCCGAAAGGCGCCGGCTGGCAATATCGCGACTACCGCGAAAAGACGGGTGCGGACATGATCGCGCTCGACTGGACGGTTCCACTCGATGTCGCGGCCCAGTTGCAGAAAGAAGGGCCGGTTCAGGGCAATCTGGACCCTTTGCGGGTCGTGGCGGGCAGGGCGGCGATCAAGGAAGGGGTCGATCGCATTCTCGACGCGCTGGCGGGCGGGCCGTTCGTCTTCAATCTCGGACACGGGATCACGCCGCAGGCCGATCCGGACGATATGGCCTATCTGGTCGACTGCGTACGCGGCAAGGCCTAGCGGCCATGACGGGGCCGGGCGGGGAGATATCGGAGGCCAAGGGGCGCAAGGCGGCCATGCGTGCGTTGATGGCGCTGGCGGTTTTTCTTGGCCTGGCGGCTTTCATATTCGTTTTGTCGCCGCCGGCGCGCTATGACTGGGCAAAAGCCATCCATGTCGTCGCGGTGATTTCGTGGATGGCGGGCATGCTCTACCTGCCGCGGCTGTTCGTTTATCATTGCGATGCAGAACCGGGTTCGGTCCAGGCCGACACATTCGTCGTCATGGAGCGGCGGCTCCTGAAGGTGATCATGCTTCCCGCGATGATCGTTTCCTGGGCTGTCGGTCTCTGGCTGGCATGGACCGGCGCATTTTTCCTGGAAATCTGGTTTATCGGTAAACTCGTCGCCGTGCTGATCATGAGTTGGGCGCATGGCTATCTGGCGAAATCGGCCCGTCTGTTCGCCGAAGGACGCAACGACAAGCCGGCGCGTCATTGGCGGATCGTCAACGAAGTGCCGACGATCGCGATGATCGCGGCGGTGATCCTGGTGATCGTCAAACCGTTCTAGGAACGCCGCGCTTGTCGGGTGGCACGGCGAATTGTCTTGCCCGTGCGGCTTGAAATCGCCATGATGACGGCGTATGTGGCGGCCAGTTCTCGGTGCCCTTCTTCCTTCCCTCCGCGCCGGGCTTTTCCCTTTACGTCCGCATTGGTTCAACCATGGAACAAATGAAGCTACACGATTTGCAGCAGAAGTCTGCGCCCGAACTTGTGGAGTTCGCCGAAAGCCTTGAGGTCGAAAATGCCAGTGTCCTGCGCAAGCAGGAGCTGATGTTTGCCATTCTCAAGCGTCTGGCCGCCGATGATATCGAGATCATCGGCGAGGGCGTGGTCGAGGTGCTTCAGGACGGGTTCGGCTTTTTGCGGTCGGCCAGTGCGAATTATCTGCCTGGACCTGACGACATCTATATCTCGCCATCGCAGATCCGGCGTTTTTCGCTGAAGACCGGCGATACGGTCCAGGGCACGATCCGTGCGCCCAAGGACGGGGAACGCTATTTTGCGTTGCTCAAGGTCAACACGATCAATTTCGAAGACCCCGAGAAGATCCGTCACAAGAGCCACTTCGACAATCTGACGCCGCTTTATCCCGACAGCCGCATCAACATGGAGGTCGAAAACGCCGAGACAAAGGATTTGTCGGCGCGCGTGATCGATCTCGTCGCGCCGCTCGGCAAGGGCCAACGCGGTCTGATCGTCGCGCCGCCTCGCACCGGTAAAACGGTGCTTTTGCAGAACATCGCCCATTCGATCACCGCCAATCACCCCGAATGCTATCTGATCGTGCTGCTGATCGACGAGCGGCCCGAGGAAGTCACGGACATGCAGCGTTCGGTGAAGGGCGAGGTCGTGTCGTCGACGTTCGATGAGCCGGCAACCCGCCATGTGCAGGTGGCCGAGATGGTGATCGAAAAGGCAAAGCGCCTTGTCGAGCATGGACGCGATGTCGTCATCCTGCTCGATTCGATCACGCGGCTCGGCCGTGCCTACAACACCGTCGTTCCGTCCAGCGGCAAGGTTTTGACCGGCGGTGTCGATGCCAATGCGCTGCAACGGCCCAAACGCTTTTTCGGCGCGGCGCGCAATATCGAGGAAGGCGGGTCGCTGACGATTATCGCCACCGCTCTGATCGATACGGGCAGCCGCATGGACGAGGTGATCTTCGAAGAATTCAAGGGAACGGGCAATTCGGAAATCGTGCTCGACCGGAAGGTTGCCGACAAACGCATCTTCCCCTCCATGGATATCCTCAAATCGGGTACCCGCAAGGAAGACCTTCTGGTGCCGCGTTCGGACCTTCAGAAGATCTTCGTGCTTCGGCGCATTCTGTCGCCGATGGGAACGACGGATGCCATCGAGTTCCTGATCGACAAGCTGCGCCAGACCAAGAACAATGGCGAATTCTTCGATTCCATGAACGCCTGATCGATTCGGTCTCGAAACGTCGTTGGTGCAGATCGCGGAGACCGATTCGATTCTGATGTGAAACGAATCGAATGAACATTGATGTCTGGCGCCGCATGGAGCCTGCATGACGGATACGATCATCGCGTTGTCCAGCGGAGCCTTGCCGTCGGGCATTGCCATTGTTCGGGCATCCGGCACCGCGTCGGGAGCGCTTGCGGAGCGCTTTTGCGGCGCCCTTCCCGCGCCGCGAACGGCGGCGTTGCGTGTCTTTCGCGACGATGAGGCATTGGAGATCGATCGCGGGTATGTGCTGTGGTTGCCAGGCCCGGCGAGCTTTACCGGAGAGGATTGCGTCGAATTTCACCTGCACGGCAGCCGCGCAGTGGTCGATCGTGTTTTGGACCTGGCCACGGAAATGCCCGGGGTTCGTCTTGCAGAAGCGGGTGAATTTGCCCGCCGGGCGTTTTCCAACGGCAAGCTCGATTTGGTGGAAGCCGAGGCGCTTGGCGATCTGATTTCGGCGGAGACGGAAGCACAGCGTCGTTTTGCGGTCGAACTGGCCGGTGGGGCGCAATCGTCCCTTTACGAGGATTGGCGAGCCCGCTTGCTCCATGCGCGGTCGATGATCGAGGCGGAGATCGATTTTTCCGATGAGGACGATGTGCCCGGTTCGGTGTCCGATCGGGTTTGGGCGGACATGCGGACGATGAGCGACGCATTGTCCCGCCACATGGACGGTGAACGGCGCGGCCGCATCATGCGGTCCGGACTTCAGGTCGCCATCGTCGGCGCTCCGAATGCGGGCAAATCCACGCTTCTCAATGCGATGGCCGGCAGCGACCGCGCGATTGTTTCCCCGGAACCGGGCACGACGCGCGATGTCGTGGAGGCTCGTCTGGACCTTGGCGGCCATCTGGTGGTGCTGGCCGATACCGCCGGATTGCGCGATGAAGCGGGCACGGTGGAAGGAGAAGGCATTCGCCGTGCGATTCAGCGCGCTGCGGAGGCCGACCTTGTGTTGCACGTATCGGAGACGGGTTTTTTCGAGATGCCCCAACTGCCTGATGGCCCGGCGGTCTGGACCGTGCGCACCAAGGTCGATTTGACCGTGGACGGCGCGAGGCCGGTCCAAGCAGCCGATTATGCGCTGAGCGCCGTGACAGGTGAGGGGCTCGGGGCCTTGGTTGCCGCGCTGACCGATTTTGCACGGGATCGCGCCGGAGGCTCGGATCTCGCGCCGGGACGTGCCCGACACATGCAACATCTGGCTGCCTGCAAGGCCCACCTGATCGATTCGCTGTCGGAACAATTGCCGTTGGAGCTGAGGGCGGAGCATTTGCGTCTCGCCGGAGAGCAGCTCGGGCGGATAACGGGCCGCATCGATGTTGAGGACATGCTGGGAACGATTTTCTCGCAGTTCTGCATCGGCAAATGATTCACGTGAAACATATCTGGCTCGGACGCGATATGCCGCCGTTGTTTCACGTGAAACAGCGGGTGGCTTGACCTCGGCCGTCAATCACGCCATGTGCGGCTGAGAAGACCCTTTACCCGTACTTTTTTGGAGGCAGGCCGATGATGGTCACAGCCTATGATGTCATCATCGTCGGCGGCGGCCATGCGGGCGTCGAGGCGGCGCGTGCGAGTGCTGCGGTCGGCGCGTCGACGGCTCTTGTGACCCACCGGTTCGATACGATCGGTGTCATGTCATGCAATCCCGCCATTGGCGGTTTGGGCAAAGGGCATCTGGTTCGGGAGATCGACGCGCTGGACGGTTTGATGGGCCGGGTCGCGGATGCCGCCGGCATCCAGTTCCGCCTGCTGAACCGCCGGAAGGGGCCGGCCGTGCGCGGTCCGAGGACGCAGGCCGACCGGGCTCTGTATCGCGCCGCCATGCAGAACGAAATCGGCGCCATTGCCAATCTCGACATAGTCGAGGGAGAGGTGGCCGCTCTGCGCATGCCGGCGCCCGACCGTGTCGAGGGAGTGGTGCTCGCCGACAGCCGGGAACTCACGGCCGGCGCGGTGGTGCTGACGACGGGCACCTTTCTGCGCGGTGTCATCCATATCGGCGACCGGACCATCGCTGCTGGCCGCATGGGCGAGGCACCGAGCAACGCGCTGTCCGGCCAGCTGCAGGCGATGAACGTGCCGCTCGGCCGTTTGAAGACGGGCACGCCGCCGCGGCTTGACGGTCGCACCATAGCGTGGTCGCAGCTGTCCATGCAGAGCGCAGACGACGATCCGGTGCCGTTCTCGACGCTGACGGAGCGCATCGTCAATCGTCAGATCGAATGCGGCATCACGCGGACGACGGCCGACACGCACGCCGTTGTTCGCGCCAATATCGGTCGTTCGGCGATGTACTCGGGCAAGATCGAAGGGACCGGGCCGCGCTATTGCCCCTCCATCGAAGACAAGATCGTCAAGTTCGGTGATCGCGACGGGCACCAGATCTTTCTCGAACCGGAAGGGTTGACCGATCATACCGTCTACCCGAACGGCATTTCGACATCGCTGCCGGAAGACGTGCAAGCGGCTGTCCTTAAGACGATACCGGGGCTCGAGCACGCAAAGATCCTGCAACCGGGTTATGCGATCGAGTATGATCATGTCGATCCGCGCGCGCTGGATGCCAGCCTGGCGTTGCGCAGCGTGGCGGGCTTTTATCTCGCCGGCCAGATCAACGGCACAACCGGCTACGAGGAAGCGGCGGCGCAAGGGCTTGTGGCGGGCCTGAATGCGGCACGTTTTGCGGCCGGCCAGGCGCCGGTCCTGTTCAGCCGAACCGAGAGCTATATCGGAGTGATGCTGGACGATCTGACGTCGCGCGGCGTGTCGGAACCCTATCGCATGTTCACGTCACGCGCCGAATACCGGCTGTCACTGCGGATCGACAATGCGGACATGCGGCTCACGCCGTTGGCGATCGAATCGGGACTGGCGTCCGCAGAACGGCGCGAGCAGTTCAACGCCGTGAGGACGGCACTGGATGCTGCCCGCGATTTGAGCCGTTCGGTGACATTGACGCCGCAGGAAGCCAACCGATTCGGCCTCGAAATCAATCACGACGGCGTTCGGCGGTCCGCCTATGATCTGATGGCTTATCCCGACATCACCTTTGATCGGCTCACGTCCATCTGGCCGGAACTCTGCGATATCGATCGGTCGATCGCCGAGCGGCTGGAAATCGAGGCGCAATATGCCGTCTATATGAAGCGCCAGGCCGCAGACATCGCTGCAGTGCGTCGTGACGAGGCGCTGTTGCTGCCCTGCGATCTGTCATTTGACGGCATTGCCGGGCTCTCCAACGAGCTGAAGCAGAAGCTTGCCGAACGCCGCCCCTCGTCGATTGCCGAGGCACAAAGGATCGACGGCATGACGCCCGCGGCGGCCGCACTGCTCATTGCCCATGTCCGGAAACAAGAGTTTCGAACCGACATCGATGCGGCATGAGCGATCCCGATGCGGTGCGCGCTGCGCTTTCTTCAGGCCATGATGGCGTCGATGTTTCACGTGAAACGCTGATGCGCATGGCGCGGTTTGCCGATCTGTTGGATGCTTGGTCGAAACGGATCAATCTCGTCGCGGCGTCGACCGGCGGCGATTTCTGGATGCGGCACGTGGCCGACAGTGCGCAGCTGCTGCGACTGAAACCAGACGCCCGCCATTGGTCCGATCTTGGCTCGGGCGGCGGTTTTCCCGGAATTGTGATTGCCATTCTGCTTTCGGAGACCGAAGGCGCGCGTGTCGACCTGATCGAGAGCAACCGAAAGAAGGCGGCGTTCCTGCAGACGGTGCGCGCTGCCTGTGCATCGTGCGCCCGTGTGCATCCCGCCCGCATCGAGGATGCGGTGATGCGCCTGCCGGCACCGGAGGTCATTACGGCGCGTGCCCTGGCACCGCTGGCAGACCTGTTCTCCCTGGCCGAACCCTGGCTGGCGGCCGGCGCGTCCTGCCTGTTTCACAAAGGCCGTGGATATGCCGATGAAGTGGAGGAAAGCCGTGCACATTGGCGATTCGATCTGGTAGTACATGACAGTGTTGCTGCCCCGGACTCGGTCATTTTGGACATCAGCCAGGTCCGGCGGGCGCCCAATTCACACTGAACCGGGGACCGGCATGACCAGTTCACCCAAGGTCATCACCATTGCCAACCAGAAAGGCGGCGTCGGCAAGACGACCACCGCGATCAATCTGGCAACGGCGCTTGCCGCAATCGGCGAGCGGGTGCTGGTGGTCGATGTCGATCCGCAGGGCAATGCCAGCACGGGGCTCGGCATCGATCGGGACGACCGGACCGTGTCAGCCTACGAGATCCTGCTGGGCGAAGCGTCTGTCACCGACGCAGCCATCGCAACCGCCGTTCCCGGGCTGTCGATCGTTCCGTCGACCATGGATCTGCTGGGCATCGAGATGGAAATCGCTTCGGCGTCCGACCGCGTCTTCCGGTTGCGCGCGGCCCTTGGTCAGCCGGATGTGCGGCGCTTTTCCTATGTCATCATCGATTGCCCGCCCTCGCTGAACCTTCTGACGCTTAACGCGATGGCGGCCGCGCATTCCGTGCTGGTGCCGCTGCAGTGCGAGTTCTTCGCCCTGGAAGGGCTCAGCCAGCTTCTGAAGACCGTCGATCAGATTCGCGGCTCGGTCAATCCGGGCCTGACCATCCAGGGGATCGTGCTGACCATGTATGACGGCCGCAACAATCTGGCCAACCAAGTGGTGGACGATGTGCGCAGCTATATGGGCGATACCGTCTACACCACGGTAATCCCCCGCAATGTCCGGCTGTCCGAGGCCCCGTCGCACGGCAAGCCGGCCATCCTCTACGATCTGCAATGTGCAGGAAGCCAAGCCTATCTCAACCTGGCGTCGGAAGTCATTCAACGCGAGCGCGGCGCGCGGGCCGCCTGAACGGATTCGAACCCGGAACGATACGGACATCATGATGGCAGATGACAGATCGGACAGGCGGCTGGGCCGCGGACTGGCGGCACTGATCGGCGAGATGGACCAGCCGGTGCAGGCCGCGGCGGCACCCGTTGCCAGCGACCGCAGCGTTCCGATCGAGATGATCGCCCGCAATCCCAACAATCCCAGGCGCACCTTCAGCGACGATGAGCTGGACGATCTTGCCCGATCGATGCGCGATCACGGTGTCATCCAGCCGATCGTCGTGCGCCCCGTGGCGGGAACGGGCGGTGGTGCCTCGCATGAGATCATCGCCGGCGAGCGGCGATGGCGCGCGGCGCAACGTGCTGGGCTCACCGAGGTGCCGGTGATCGTCCGCGAAGTCGACGACCGTTCGGCGCTGGAGCTCGCGATCGTCGAAAACGTCCAGCGCTCCGATCTCAATCCGATCGAGGAGGCGCTTGGCTATCGGCAGCTGATGGACGACCATGGCTACGGGCAGTCGGACCTTGGTGACGTTATCGGCAAAAGCCGCAGCCATGTGGCCAATACGCTGCGCCTGTTGAAACTCCCCGATTCGGTCCAGGCGATGGTTTCGGCAGGCGATTTGTCGGCCGGCCATGCGCGGACGCTGGTAACGGCCGATGATCCGGCCGCGATCGCGCGCAAGATCGTTGCAGAGGGATTGTCCGTGCGCCAGGCAGAGACATTGGCCCAAAAGCCGGTTGGTGGCGACGATCGATCCATTGGAAAGCCGGCAAAAGATACCGATCTTGTCGCGCTCGAGAAGACCTTGTCCGATGCGTCAGGCTACCGCGTCGAAATCCAGCCGAAGGCAAAGGGTGGCGAAGTGCGCATTGCCTACCAGTCGCTTGAGCAACTCGACGATCTATGCCGTCTTCTGCAACGCCAATAGATTCCGATTTTGATTCGCGATCGAAACGATCTGAACCCTAACGCCGGCGAGCGCTCTGGACAGTGAGCGCCAGCAACGTCATACGCAGGACGTCAGTTTCGAGGTGTCGCGACTTGCGGGCCTGAAGGACTGCTTCACGCAAACGGCCAAGCCCGGCGCGAATGGCGGGCGCGTTCCATATCGCGACCGCATGCTCCATTGCCTGGCGGCGCGCGAAGAAGACCGGCGGCCTCGCGTGGGCCACCGCCGCGGCGGGATTTTTCCCCTGCATGTCCATGTCGGCACGGATCCGGTCCAGCGCCTGGAACTGCCGTGTCAGGATCGCCAGCAGCGCCGATGGCGCACCGCCTCCGCTTTCGAATTTCACCACCGCGCGGTCGAGCGCCTTGAGATCGCCCGTCAGCACGGCCATCGAAATGTCGTCAAACCCCAGGGCCGACGCGTCGCCGCAAATGGCCTGCACGTCAGACAGTGTCACCGTTGGCTGGCCGAGCGCATAAAGCGCGATCTTGTCCAGTTCGGCGCGCGAGGCGGCCCGGTCGCCGCCAAGATGATCGATCAGAAAACGACGCGCATCGAGTTCCAGCCGTAGTCCGGCCGCAGAAAATGTGCGGTCGATCAGCTCCTGAAGTGCCCTGTCGTTGTCGGTGTAGCAGGCAATGGCGAGGCCGGCCGGAGCCTTTTCGACCGCCCCGCGCAGGCCGCCCTTCTTGAGATCGCCGGCCTCGACAATGATCATCGTGTCCGCTGGCGGGTCGCCGAGCAGCATGTCGATCTGGCCGAGCAGTGCTCGATCGTTTCCCGCGCCTCGGAGCCAGATCAGCCGGCGGCCGCCAAACATGCCGACCGTGTAGGCTTCGTTGACGAGCCGTTCGGGGTCCGCCCCAGGGCTCGCGGCGTCGATGCGAATCGTGCTGAACGGATCGTCCAGCGGCACACCGCTCCCTTTGGCCAGCGCCGAGGCGCGTTCCGACACCAGACCGTGATCCGGCCCGTAGACCAGATAGATCGTGTAGTCGCGATCGGGCCGGGCGATGAAGCGGTCGGCCTCGTGGTTCTTGAGCTGGGCCAAGGTACGCGCGCCTCAGCGGGCGGCGAGCGCCGTCGCCACGACGATCCGGAACCGTTCGGCGAGTTCGGCGGCCGCGCGGTTCTCGGCATCGCGCAAAGCACGCAGATTGGCGAATTCCTGCCGCGTATTGTCGAAGGAGGCGGTTGCCGACCGGGTTTCGGAGGCGATGGTGACGCCGTCCTCGATCCGCGTCAGCGTCAGCGTTCCCGTCAGCGTCACGCGCCTGGCCGTGATGTTGGTCGAGCCGTCCGGCGCCGACACGCGGAAAATGTCAACGGTGGACGATGAAACGGCCAGCGATGCGCGGTGATCGGCCGACGGGTCCACGGAGCCGCCATTGTAGAGCAGGAAGACAAGTTCGTTGCGGACCTGCTGGCTGATCCGGTCATCGACACCATCGACGCTGACCCGGCTGAGCGGCGCTGTCGACACGATGAAGTCTGTCGAGCCGGCATGGTAGAGCGGCTGCACCGTGCAGCCGCCCAGCATCGCCAGCGCGCCCAGCATCGCCGTCCGGCGCGTGACGCTCCATCTCCGGCGTTGATCAGGCGCGATCTTCATCATGCGACTATATTGACGATGCGGCCCGGCACCACAATCACCTTTTTGGGCGCCGCGCCGTTCAAATGGCGCTGCACGGCGTCAAGCTCCAGGGCCGATGCCTCGACGCTGTCCCTTTCCGCATCACGCGCGACCGCGATCTCGCCGCGTTTCTTGCCGTTGATCTGCACCGGCAGGACGATCGTGTCGTCGGCGATCAGCGCCGGATCGAATGCCGGCCAGGGCTCCTTGGCCACCATGTCCGCATGCCCCAGAATGGCCCAGCATTCCTCGGCCAGGTGCGGCGCGATCGGCGCCATGATCTGGATAAGGATGGACAGGGCCTCATGGGCTGCCGCCTTGCCGGCCCGATCGTTTCCGCTCCCCGCCCTTTCGATCACAGGGGCGATTGCGTTGACCAGTTCATGGATGCGGGCAATGGCCTTGTTGAAGGCCAGCCGTTCGAAATCCTCGCCCACACCCTTGAGCGCCTTGTGCGCAGCCTTTCGCATAGCCGCGAAATCGCCGTTCGCGGCGGACGGGTCACCGGCCGCGATGGTCGGCGCGGCGCCCGCGACGAGGCGCCAGACACGCTGGATGAAGCGATGCGCGCCCTCGGCGCCCGAATCGGTCCATTCCACGTCACGCTCGGGCGGCGAATCCGAAAGCATGAACCAGCGTGCTGTGTCCGCGCCGAAGCTCTGGGTGATGTCCTCCGGTCCGATCGTGTTCTTCTTGGACTTGGACATTTTTTCGAGCGGCCCGATGGTCACCGGCTTGCCGGTGTCGGCGTCGAAGGCCTTGCGGTTCGAATCATGCCCTTCGATCCGGACCTGACCGGGATCGAGCCAGCCTCCGTCTTCGGACCGGTAGGTCTCGTGGACGACCATGCCCTGGGTGAAAAGCCCCTTGAACGGTTCGTCGACGGCCATGTGCCCAGTGCGGCTCATCGCGCGGGCGAAGAAGCGAGAATAGAGAAGGTGCAAAATGGCGTGCTCGATGCCGCCAATATACTGATCGACGGGCAGCCACGCATTGGCCGCGTCGGGGTCGGTCGGGGCATCCTCGTTCGGCGCGGTGAAGCGCGCGAAGTACCAGGACGAATCGACAAACGTGTCCATCGTGTCGGTTTCGCGGCGCGCGGGCTTTCCGCAGGACGGGCAGTCAACATGTTTCCATGCCGGATGATGGTCCAGCGGATTGCCCGGCCGTTCGAACGTGATATCGTCCGGAAGCGTGACGGGCAATTGCGCCTTCGGCACCGGCACCAGGCCGCAGTCGTCGCAGTGGACGACCGGGATCGGACACCCCCAGTAGCGCTGGCGCGAAATGCCCCAGTCGCGCAGCTTGAACTGTACTTGCCGGTCGCCTTGCGGACGACCGTCCAACTCCATCGCTTCCAGACGGTCGGCAATGGCGGCGAAAGCGTCGGCTGGCGTCATGCCGTCGAGGAACGACGAGTTGATCATCGTGCCGTCGCCGGTCCAGGCCTCCTCGCCGATCGCAAAGTCCTCGGCGTCGGCGTCTGGCGGCAACACGACGGGCACGACCGGCAGGTCGTACTTGCGCGCGAAATCGAGGTCGCGCTGGTCGCCCGAGGGGCAGCCGAAGATCGCGCCGGTGCCGTAGTCCATCAGGACGAAGTTGGCGACGTAGACGGGCAGTTCCCAGTCGGCGTCGAACGGGTGCCGGACCTTGATGCCGGTATCGAACCCTTTCTTCTCGGCTGTTTCCAGCGCGGTGACCGATGTCCCCATGCGGCGGCATTCCTCGCAGAAGGCGGCGAGCGCGGCGTTCGTCTCGGCTGCCTTCCTGGCCAGCGGATGATCGGCTGCGATCGCCATGAAGGACGACCCGAACAGAGTATCGGGCCGGGTCGTATAGACTTCGAGTTCCGTTTCGCCTTCGGGCGCCGTTTCAGGTGTCAGCGCCCAGCGGATCGAAAGGCCCTCGGAGCGCCCGATCCAGTTGCGCTGCATCAGGCGCACCTTGTCCGGCCACCCGTCGAGATCGTCTATGGAACCGAGCAGATCCTGGCTGAAATCGGTGATCTTGAAGACCCATTGAGCCAGTTCGCGCTGCTCGACCTCGGCGCCCGAGCGCCAACCCTTGCCGTCGATCACCTGTTCGTTGGCCAGAACGGTCTGGTCGACCGGGTCCCAATTGACCTTGGAGACACGGCGACCGACGAGGCCGGCTTCGAGGAAATCGACGAACAGCATCTGCTGGCGGTGGTAATAGTCGACATCGCAGGTGGCAAATTCGCGCGACCAGTCGATCGAAAGGCCCATCAGTTTGAGTTGGGCACGCATCGTGCCGATGTTCTGGTAGGTCCAGTCGCGCGGATGAACCTTGTTCTGCATGGCCGCGTTTTCCGCCGGCATGCCGAATGCGTCCCAGCCCATCGGGTGCAGCACATTGTAGCCCATGGCGCGCTTGTGGCGGGCGACGACATCTCCCATCGTATAGTTGCGCGTGTGACCGATATGAATGCGCCCGGACGGATAGGGAAACATCTCGAGGACGTAATATTTCGGCCGGGGATCGGCATTGTCGGTCTCGAACAGCCTGGCCTCGTCCCAGGCCTTTTGCCATTTGGGCTCGGATGCGCGCGGATTGTAACGTTCAGGTGTCGTCATCGGGTCAGAGCTGTCCGGTGGGCGGCCATGCGGCTTGAAATCGGAGCATCGGCATGCACTTAAGCTGTCGGATGCGCGCCGGTGTCATGCCGGCAAATGAGTACAGCGTCAACCATGCGGCAGGGGCGGGAAACGTGTCGGATCACCAGCGGAACACATCGTACCTGACCTCGGCGGATCGCTTCGACACCGTCGTCGCAGCCGTCGCCACGGCCGCGCGGACGGCAGGGCGTACCCCGGAAGCCGTCACGCTCGTTGCCGTCAGCAAGACGTTCGATGCCGATGCCATCCGACCCGTTCTTGAACGGGGTCATCGCGTGTTCGGCGAGAACCGCGTCCAGGAGGCGGCGGGCAAATGGCCGGGCCTGCGCGAAACCTATGATGACATCGAACTTCACCTGATCGGTCCCCTGCAGTCGAACAAGGCCGCCGAGGCCGTTGCCCTGTTCGACGTGATCGAAAGCGTCGACCGCGAGAAGATCGCCAGGGCGCTGGCCAAAGAGATGGTCAAACAAGGCCGCAGTCCGAGGCTTTATGTGCAGGTGAACACCGGCGAGGAGCCGCAAAAGGCAGGCATCGCGCCACCCGACGCAGCCGTCTTCGTTGCCAAATGCCGCGACGAGCTTGGTCTCGAGATCGAGGGGTTGATGTGCATTCCGCCGTTGGACGAAAATCCGGGGCCGCATTTTGCGCTTCTCAAGAAACTGGCTGCCGAATGCGGTGTCGCGCGCTTGTCGATGGGCATGTCGGGCGATTTCGAGACCGCAATCGTCTTTGGCGCGACCAGCGTCCGCGTCGGATCGGCCATATTCGGCACCCGATGAAGGCGGTTTCATTTTTTTGCAGTGTTTGTGACTGACTTTCTTGAGCGAATCCGGCAATGTGCGCCGGGGCGGAGCTCCGCGACGGCCAGTCCGGAGCATTCCTTTACAGATAAGGGAGTTTCACATGACACCGAAATGGGTCCGGTTGGGTGTAGGGCTGGTATTGGCTGGCCTACTCGCAACGGCGCCGGCACATGCGGCGCGATGCATCACCAGCCAAGGCCAGTTCGAGGCCTACAAGCAGGCGCTCGCCCAGCAGGCCGCATCGGCCGGGGTCGGCCAGCGCGGCATGCAGGCCCTGCAGCAATCCGGGATTTCGGGGATTACATGGCGCTTCGAATCCAACCCCTCCTCCCAGACGGGAACCCGCTACCGGAGCCCGGAACAGTTTCTCAGAAGCCGCTTTTCAAGCGTCAACTCGTTCGTTTCGGGGGCAAAGCGCCGTCTGGGCCAGAAGGCCGGCCTGTTTCAGGCGCTTGAACGCCAGTATGGCGTGCCCGGCTCGATCCTCGTTGCGATCTGGGGTTATGAGACATCCTGGGGCGGCTATACGGGCGACACGCCGATCGTCAGCGGCGCGGTGACGCTCGCATCCTACTGCCGGCGCCACCCGCGGTTCGAGGACGATGCGATCGCCGCGCTGAAGCTCGTCGATCGCGGCGTCATCTCGGGCAACAGCCGTGGCGGACCGTCCGGTGAACTGGGCCACATGCAGTTTCTGGCGGGCAACTGGATCCGGTTCGCGGTCGATGGCAGCGGAGACGGGCGCGCCGATCCCAACAATTCCGCCGACGCGCTGGCGACCGCGGCCAACATGCTGCGCCGCAATGGCTGGCGCGCCGGCCAGCCCTTCACCGAGGGATCGCGCAATTTCCGTGTGCTTTCGGCTTGGAACGACAGCGGCAATTACCAGCGTGCCATTGCCTATGCGGCAAGCCTGATCGACCAGTAGGCGTCTCAGTCGGCTCTACAAGCCGCCAACACAAAAACCCGCGCCGGCCGAAGCCAGCGCGGGTTTTTTCAGACCACGCGAAAGACCTAGTCTTCCTTGGGGGCGAGAACCTGACGGCCGCGATACATGCCGGTCTTCAGATCGACATGGTGCGGTCGGCGCAATTCGCCCGATGCCTTGTCCTCGACATAGGCCGGGTTCTTCAGCGCGTCGGTCGAACGGCGCATGCCGCGCTTGGCGCGGGTGACCTTCCTCTTGGGTACAGCCATTTTCGTTTCTCCAGATATCGGCGCAACAGTGTGACCTGACCGGTGACCGGTCCGTCACATACCGTCATGCGCGGAAAAGTGGGTGGCCTATACACAATCGCTACGGGTTTTGGAAGATGGCGCCCCGCGTTTTTTGGCGCCTTACCGGGGCAGGCATCCGACATAGGCGCCCGACTGCGCGGCACGCCGCTGGACGATGTCGGCCACCCTTTGCATGCCGGCGCCAGGGCGGGCCGGATCGCGGACATGGGGGTTGGGCAGCGTGACCGCCAAAAGGGCCGATTGGCGGTTTGTCAGTCCATCGGGCGCTCGGCCGAAATGATGAGCGGCGCCGGCCTTGATGCCGAACTGGCCGCTCGGGCCCCATTCGGCGATGTTCAGATAGATCTCCATGATCCGCTCTTTGGGCAAGACCAGATCGATCCAGATCGCAAGCGGCACCTCCAGGCCTTTGCGGATGAAGGATCGGCCGCTCCAAAGAAACAGGTTCTTGGCCGTCTGCATGGTGATGGTCGATGCGCCGCGTACGCGCTCGCCCTCCAGCGCATCTCCGACCACCGCCTGCAACTCACGCAAATCCACCCCGTGATGGGCGCAGAACTGGCCGTCCTCGGACATCATCACAGACTGATAAAGGCGCGGCGTGACATCGTCGATCTCCACCCATTGCCGGTCGACCGGCTGCAGCGTGATCATTCGAGACAGCATCAGCGTCGATACCGGGCGTACGACCTCCATGCGGTAGACAAGCGTGAGCAGCAGCGGCAACGCTGCCAGGACAAACAGTGTGACGAGAGGATAGAAAACCCAACGCCGCCGAAGAAGGGACCGGCGCTTTGAGGCGCGCTTTGCCTCAGCTGCCCTCTTTCGGTCGGAACCGGCCGGCGCTGCGCCGCGTGCCGCCTTGCCGGCCGTCTTCGATGTCGCTTTGGCTCGGCTCACCTGATCATGGTCCCGGCTGCTTGGTTGCGCTGCGGCGACTGAGGACGATCAATCGCCTGCATGTACAAGGCTTATTGCAGATCGGAGACGAAAACGCCAAAAGCAAGCCATGTCCGATCATGATGCCTTCCGTCAGTCCCTTTCCGATCGCGCAGTCCTTGTCGAGGCGTTTCTCGACACGCAATTGTCGGCCGACCCGCGCGATCACGAAACCGAGCGGCCCGAGCGATTGCTGGCGGCGATGCGTCATGCAGTTCTCAATGGCGGAAAAAGACTGCGGCCGTTTCTCCTGTTCGAAGTCAACGCGCTTCTGGGCGGTTCGGACGATGCCGTTCTCGGAGCGGCGGCCGGGCTCGAGCTCGTGCACTGCTATTCGCTGGTTCATGACGATCTGCCGTCGATGGATGACGACGATCTGCGTCGCGGCCAGCCCACCGTGCATCGCAAATTCGATGAGGCGACGGCAATCCTTGCGGGCGATGCGCTTGTGACGCTGGCGTTCGATCTGACCATATCGGGCTCGGCTGGATTGCCGGCCGAGAGGCGCAGCGAACTGGTGTTGCTTCTGGCCCGCTCGGCGGGGCTCGGCGGGATGGTCGGCGGGCAAATGCTCGATCTGTCGCTCGAGCATGGCGATGCTGCGTCCGACATGATCACGACCATCCACGCCATGAAGACGGGCGCGCTGATCCGCTATGCATGCGAAGCCGGTGCGATCGCGGCCGGCGGAACAGAGAGGGCGCGCATGCGCCGCTTCGGCGAAGTGATTGGGCTGGCGTTTCAACTGGCCGACGATCTTCTGGACGTGACCGCCGACAGTGCCTCGATGGGCAAGGCGACGGGCAAGGACGCCGCTGCCGGAAAGCAGACGCTGGTCGGCATGCACGGTGTCGATTGGGCCCGCGCCCGGCTCGATGCCCATGTCGCGGAAGCCGAAGCGTTGCTCGAGCCTTTCGGTGCACGGGCCGCGGTTCTGTGCGGCGCCGCACGCTTCATCGCCTACCGTACAAATTAGCCGGATTCAGTTCCTCTTGATGACACAGGCGCTGCCGGCGGCGCGCAGCCGCCCGCAGATCGCATTGGCTTCGATCCGCGAATCCGCGCCGATCCGCACCGCGTAAATCGGTTTCGGTCCGAGCGGGCTCCTGTGGCGTCCGATATCAACCGGCAAACCGGCCAGCAGCGTGCTGTGTCTGCGCTTGATTCGGTCCCACTGCCGCATCACGGCCGCGCGCCTGTAACCGCCGGCAACCTGCACGCCCCATGGCTTGACCGGAGCCTGGGCCAGGCCGGCAACGCCGAACCCCGCCGCCGATGCCATCCGCACGCATGAATCGCCGAAGGGTTTTCCCTCCTCAAGAGGATGGTCGCGGATCTCGCGGCGTCGTTCGATGAAAATCTCGGCGGGTTCACCGGTGATCGACAGTACGTAATCCTCGGTTTCAAGCGGCAGCGTCGAAGCACCCACCAGCCAACGATCGATGCGCGCCTCGCCGGCATTGTACGCCGCGGCGGCAAGGCCGAGATTGCCGAACTGCAGACGCAGCGCGGCAAGGTAGGTCGCGGAGGCGGGCAAGGCCTCAGTCGGGTCGAAACTGTTGTCGAGGCCGCGCCGTTCGGCGGTCGCCGGCATGAACTGGGCGATGCCCTCGGCGCCCTTGGGGGACACGGCCAGTGCATCGAACCGGCTTTCCTTCCAGATCAGGCGGGCAAAAAAGGCCGGCGGCAGACCGTTGCGGTGCGCTTCGCGTTCGATCAGCGAACAAATCGCTCCGTGATCGACTTCTTCGAACGAGTCATCTTCGATTGCCCAACTTGTTGCGGTGGCGAAACAAGTCAACAGCGCCGCAATGAGCGACGAAGCTACAGGCTTTGGCTTGACCTCAAGGGGCGGCATCCTTGCCGCCTTCGCCGAAGCGTGCCTCGATATAGTCGGTGACCATTGCCTCGAACTTGCCCGCAATGTCGTCGCCGCGCAGCGTGGCGGCCTTCTTGCCGTCGACGAAGACCGGCGCGGCGGGTGTTTCGCCCGTGCCCGGCAGCGAAATGCCGATGTCGGCGTGCTTGGATTCTCCCGGTCCGTTGACGATGCAGCCCATGACCGCGACCTTGAGCTCCTCGACGCCTGGATATTTTTGGCGCCAGACGGGCATGTTGCGCCGAAGATCGTCCTCGATCTTGCGGGCCAGTTCCTGAAACACCGTCGATGTCGTACGGCCGCAGCCTGGGCAGGCGGCAACAAGCGGTACGAACTGCCGGAATCCCATGGACTGGAGCAACTCCTGCGCGACCTGAACTTCCTTGGTGCGGTCGCCGCCGGGCTCCGGCGTCAGGGAAATGCGGATCGTGTCGCCGATACCCTGTTGGAGCAGAACGGCAAGCGCCGCCGAGGAGGCGACGATGCCCTTGGACCCCATGCCGGCTTCCGTCAGGCCCAGATGCAGGGCGTGGTCGCAGCGCGCTGCCAGGTCGGTGTAGACGGCGATCAGGTCCTGAACGCGCGAAACCTTTGCCGACAAAAGGATCTTGTTGCGCGGCAACCCGGTCTGTTCGGCGAGTTCGGCCGACAGCAGTGCCGACCGGACGATGGCTTCCCGCGTCACCTCATCGGCGGACATCGGGAAACCCTTCTTCTGATTTTCGTCCATCAGGCGTGTCAGCAGTTCCTGGTCCAGCGAGCCCCAATTGACGCCGATGCGCACGGGCTTGTCATGACGGATCGCCATTTCGACGATCTCGATGAACTGCCGGTCGCGCTTGTCCCTGAAGCCGACATTGCCCGGATTGATGCGGTATTTGGCCAGCGCCTCGGCACAGGCCGGATGATCGGCCAGAAGCTTGTGGCCGATGTAATGGAAGTCGCCGACGAGCGGCACGTCATGGCCAAGCCGCTCCAGCCGTTCGCGAATTCTCGGCACGGCGGCGGCGCTTTCGTCGCGGTCGACAGTGATGCGGACCACTTCCGATCCGGCTCTGTGCAGCGCGGCACACTGGGCGACCGTCGCGTCGATATCGGCGGTATCGGTGTTGGTCATGGACTGGACCATGACCGTTGCATCGCCGCCGACGACGACGCCGCCGACATTGACGGGAACCGATTTTCGTCTCGGAAGAGGAGCTGCCAAAGTGTTCATGACGGTTTCTTGTTTGATCCGCTCCGGTTCTAGCGGCTTCGATGACGCGCCGCAATCGGCGCCGTCTTGGCGGCCGGCTGGCGGCGGCAAACTGTCATCACAATCATGCCAGGGCGATGACAAGCCTTTATCGCCGGCCTATGTTGCACCGCAACGACAGCATCGCAAACGGGGACAAGCATGGCCAGCGACGCACTCAAGACCGCCATCGTCACGGGTTCCAATTCCGGTATCGGGTTGGGCATAGCCCGGGCGCTCGCCGCCGAAGGGCACAATGTGGTGCTCAATTCCTACACCGATACGGACGATGATCATGCGCTGGCCAGGGAGATCGCCGCGAGCGCCGGCAATGAGACCGTGTACATCCAGGCAGACCTCTCGAAAGCCGATCAATCGCGCATGCTGGTGGACAAGGCGGCCGAACGTTTCGGATCGGTCGACATCCTCGTCAACAATGCCGGCATCCAGCATGTGGCGCCGGTCGAGGAGTTTCCGACGGAGAAATGGGACGCGATCATCGCAATCAATCTGTCGTCGGCTTTCCACACGGCGGCGGCGACCATTCCGATGATGAAGAACAAGGGCTGGGGCCGGATCGTCAACATCGCCTCGGCGCACGGGCTGACGGCTTCGCCGTACAAGTCGGCCTATATCGCCGCAAAGCACGGCATTGTCGGGCTGACCAAGACGATCGCGCTGGAGTTCGCCGAGGCCAAACTTGCCGCGACCTGCAACGCGATCTGCCCGGGCTATGTGCTGACACCGCTGGTCGAGAACCAGATCGAGGATCAGATGAAAGCGCACGGCATGGATCGGCAGGAGGTGCTGGACAAGGTCATGCTGCAGCGCCAGCCGACCCGCGAGTTCGCCACGGTGGAGGAACTGGGTGGAACCGTGGTCTTCCTGTGTTCCGACCACGCCCGCCAGATCACCGGCACGACGATTTCCGTCGATGGCGGCTGGACGGCGCTCTGACCACCGATTGAAGAGGCAACCTGCCGTGTCCAAACCAAACGGCGAAACCGCTCCCAAGCGCATCAATCTCGCCTTGCAGGGCGGAGGCTCTCATGGCGCGTTCTCCTGGGGCGTGCTCGATGCGCTTCTCGAGGACGGCCGGCTGGCGTTCGACGGCATTTCGGGGACCAGCGCCGGAGCGATGAACGCGGTCGCCCTGGCTGCCGGATGGGCCGGCGGCGGTCCCGAGACCGCGCGGCAGAGCCTGCACGACTTCTGGGCGGCGGTGGCGCGCAAGGGCCGGTTCTCGCCGATCCAGCGGACACCGATGGATTTGTGGTTCGGCAATTACGGGTATGAAAACTCACCGAGCTACCGGCTCTTCGATATTTTCAGTCGCGTTTTTTCGCCCTACGACACCAACCTGCTGGACATCAATCCGCTGCGCGACGTGGTTGCGTCGGAAGTCGATTTCGACCTTGTGCACGGCTGTGACGCGTTCAAGGTGTTCGTGTCGGCGACCAATGTCCACACTGGAAAGGTGCGGGTCTTTTCCGGCCAGGAGATCAGCATCGATGCGGTCATGGCATCGGCCTGTCTTCCGATGCTGTTCAAGGCGGTCGAGATCGACGGCGTTCCGTACTGGGATGGCGGATTTGGCGGCAACCCCGTGCTGTTTCCGTTTTTCTACGAAACCGAAACGGAAGACTGCCTTCTGGTGCAGATCAACCCGATCGAACGCGAAACGACACCGCGGACCGCCCAGGAAATTCAGGACCGGATGAACGAAATCACGTTCAATTCCGGGCTGTTGCGCGAGTTTCGCGCCATCGAGTTCATTCGGCGGCTGAAGCGTGACGGGCGGCTGGCGGGCACCGACTACCGATCCATCCGCATGCACAGGATCGCTGCCGATCCAGTGGTCGAAACCTTGTCGGCCTCGTCGAAGCTCAATGCGGAATGGTCGTTCCTCACCGATCTGCGGGACGCCGGCCGTGCGGCGGCGAAAGATTTTCTCGATGCGCATTTCGACGATATCGGCGAGCGACCGACGCTCGATCTCAGCGCCGAACTGCAGGCAGACATTCTGCCGGCCAGAAAGCGTGAGCCGATAGGCGCCAGGATGCGCGACGCCGTCAGGCGCATCGGCAGATCGCCTGACACCTAGGGTCGGGACCCTAGATGCGAACCTTCAGGAAGACAGCGGCAGGGGCCCTCAGGGCCGGCCGGCGGCAAGGGCTCCGGAGACGAACCGCACCAGCGCCTCGACGTAATGCTCGATGGCCTTGCCCCGCATGGCGTCGCTTTTCACCCCCTCCATGGCCTGCATGAAGATACGTGCGGCCGATTCGGGGGTGGCGCCGGTCCGCGACAGATCGAGTTCGCCATCATCGACCGCTGATTTGATGCCGCGCGCGATCACGTCGATCATCACATCGCACCAGCGCTCCTCGATGTCGGCGGCGATCTCGTCATTGACGCCCATCAATTCCAGACCGTGCGGGGTCTGTTCGATGAAGCGGTGTACGTCGAGGATGGAATCGTTGATCGCCGCCTTCAGCCGGTCGTGAAACGATCCGGGCCTGGCCAGTGCCGCGCCCGCCTTCGCGGCCGCGCCGCTCATCATCTCTTCGGCCAGCCCTCGGAAAATCTCCGTCTTGTTGCGGAAAACCTGATACAGCGCCGGCCGCGACATGCCCGCCTGTCGCGCGATGTCGTCCATCGAGGTCTTCCGGAACCCGTAGGTCACGAATACTTCGAAGGCCGATTGCAGGATCTTGCTGCGCTTGTCCTCTGGAATGATGTGGAGCATGTTGGCTTGACTGTATGACGTTTTTTGTTATTTTGTCAAATTGTCAGCAGACACTACCAATGCGTGCGTTTCAATCTTATATTGCGGCGCAATGTGTGATTGATTGCCGGTCCAATCGGCCGGTCTTACGTACAGACGCCTTGAACAGCCCGGCGGCGGGCAAGAATTCGTGTTGGATTGATTGATGAGAGCGCATCGTTACGCGGCGATATTGGTGTTTGTCGCCTCGGCCGCCTGGGTACTGACCGGCGACTTCTCATCGGTCGGCAGCGCGTCGGACCAGGACGGCGCTGAAGCTCCGGCCATCACCGAGACCGACACTTCCTCCGATGCCGCGACCGCCGACACGCGGCCCGAGCAGTCCGTGGCGGTCGCGGTCATTCCGAGTATCGAGCATGCCCGCACCGTGCGCGTCTCCGGTGTCACCCAGGCCGACAAGCGCACCAACATGACCGCACGCGCCGGCGGCGTTATCGCCGAACTGCTCGTCGAGCAGGGCGATATCGTCGCGAAAGGCGACATGGTGGCGCGGATTGCGCCGGAGGGCCGCGATGCGGCGGTGCGCAGTGCCGAGGCGGCGCTGGAACAGGCGCGCGCGGAGTTTGCCGCGCGCGAGGAACTGGTGGAACGCGGAACATTGCCGCGCCTGCAACTGGACCAGCAGCGCTCTGCGCTGCGGCTGGCCGAAAGCCAATATGAGGCCGCCCTCGCCGAACTGGAACGGCTGGATGTCACAGCACCGTTCGGCGGCGTCGTCGACAATGTGATGGTCGAGCAGGGAAGCTCGGTCGATCAGGGCACGCCGGTGGCCAATCTGATCGCGCTCGATCCCATCATCGGCATTGGCGAAGTCAATGAAAGCGATCTCAACACCATTCGCGTCGGCGGCACAGCGCAATTGCGCCTTGTGACGGGCGACGTGATCGACGGAACGATCCGTTTCATCAGCCGCGAGGCGCAATCGTCCACCCGGACTTTCACCGTCGAGGTCGAGGCGCCGAACCCCGACCTTGCCGTGCCGGCCGGCATGACCGCCGAAGTGATCCTGCGCGGCGAGCCTGTGGTCGCTACACCTCTGCCGCGTTCGGTCGTCACGCTCGATGATGCGGGCGAACTGGGCGTGCGTGCGGTGGATGAGGACAACAAGGTGGTGTTCTATCCGATCGATCTGGTCGATGATTCGACTGACGCGCTGCTGCTTGGCGGTATCCCGAAAGGTGCGCGGATCATCGTCGTCGGGCAGAACTTCGTCAGCGACGGACAGGCCGTCATCCCGGTCGAAGCGGACAGCGCGGTCATTGAACGGCTGATCGCCGAAGCAAGCGGCGAGGCTGCAAGCCAATGATGGGATTGCTGGAGCTTGCCGTCAAGAACGCGCGGCTGACGATCGTCACCCTGCTCTTCTTCCTGATGGCGGGCTCGCTGTCCTATATCAGCATCCCCAAGGAAGCCGAGCCCGATGTCCAGTTTCCGGTCGTCTATGTGGGCCTTTCGCTGCAAGGCGTGTCGCCCGAAGATGCCGAGCGCCTGCTGATCAGGCCGCTCGAATCGGAACTGCAGAACATCAAGGGAGTCGATACGATCACCGCCAGCGCCTATCAGGGCGGCGGCAATGTGGTGGTCGAGTTCGACCCCAGCGCCGATCTAGGCACGGCGCTCGACGATGTGCGCACCGAGGTCGACCAGGTCAAGGGCGAGTTCCCCGCCGGCACCGACGAGCCAACCGTCGCCGAGGTCAACATCTCCGAGTTCCCGGTTCTGGTCGTCACGCTGTCGGGCGACGCACCGGAGCGCGTTTTGACGCGAACGGCGCGCGAATTGCGCGACAGGCTCGAAGAGGTATCCGGCGTTCTCGAAGCAACGCTCCAGGGCTCACGCAAGGAGCAAGTCGACGTCATCATCGATCCGGTCAAGCTGTCGTCCTACAATCTGCAGCTCGATGCACTGATCGGCGGGGTCAGTACCAACAACCAGCTGGTCGCCGCCGGAACGCTGCAGGGCGATCAGGGCCAGTACGCCGTCAAGGTGCCGGCGCTGATCGAGACCATCGAAGACATTGCCAACCTGCCTATTGCCGTCAACGGCAATGCGGTGGTGCGGGCGCGGGATCTGGCCACGATCCGCAACACGTTCGAGGACCGTGAAACGCTGGCGCGCCTGAACGGCAAACCGGCAATCGCCATCGAGGTGTCCAAGCGCGCCGGCGCGAACCTGATCGCCACCGTCGATGCGGTCAAGGCGGAGGCCAACGCCTTCCAGGCCGAATTGCCGCAAGGCGTCGAGATCACGTTCAGCCAGGACAAGTCGACGGACATCCGGACCCTTCTGGCGGACCTGCAGAACTCCGTTCTGACCGCGGTTCTGCTCGTCTTCATGGTGATCCTGTTCTATCTCGGCTTCCGCTCGTCGCTGCTCATCGGCCTTGCCATTCCCACATCGTTCCTGATGGGGATCATGTTCCTGTCGATCGCCGGCTACACCGTGAACATCGTCGTCCTGTTCAGCCTGATCCTGGCGGTCGGCATGCTCGTCGACGATGCGATCATCGTCACCGAATATGCGGAACGGCGGATGGCGGAGGGGGTTGCCGCTCCGCCCGCTTTTGCCGAAGCAGCCCGGCGCATGTTCGGCCCGGTGGTCGTCTCGACCCTTACGCGCATCGCCGCGTTTTCGCCGCTGCTGTTCTGGCCGGGCATTGTCGGCGAATTCATGAGTTACATGCCGATCACGCTGATCGCGACGCTGTCGGCGTCGACCATCTATGCGCTGTTGTTCGCGCCGACCATCGGTTCCATCGTCGGCAAGGCAGCTGTGCAGAAGCGCAAGCCGGACGGCTTCTACATGGCCGTCATCAAGAAGGCGGTGCGCTATCCGATCCTGACGATCTTCCTGGTGGCCGCCCTGATGGGCGGTGTGGTCACCACCTACATGCAGAACAACAATGGCGTCGAGTTCTTCCCCTCGGTCGAGCCCGAATACGGCCTTCTCTATGTCAAGGCGCGGGGCAACCTTTCGCTGGAGGAGCAGGACGATTTGGTCCGGCGCGCCGAGGAGCGGCTGCTGTCATGGCCCGGTGTCGAGACCGTCTACACCCGTGTCGGATCGAGCCGCGGCGGCCTGCAACTTGGGTCCGGCGGTTCAGAGGACACGATCGGCACGATCCAGTACGAATTCATCGACTGGCGCGAGCGCAAGCCGGCCAGCGATATTCTCACCGATCTGCGCGCACAGTTCGCCGATGTGGCGGGCGTCAACATCGAGATCTCGGTGCCCGATGCCGGACCGCCACAGGGCCGTCCCATCCAGGTCCGCCTTTCCGCGGACGATCCGACCGGCCTTGAAGAGGCGGCGGCCAATGTCGGCGCCTATCTGGATACGCTTCCGGAAATCATCGATCTGGACACGGGGCTGCCGCCCCTGAGCATCGACTGGGAGCTCAAGGTGGACCGGACCGAGGCGGCGAAATTCGGACTGGGCCCCGATTCGGTCGGCCGTGTGGTGCAGCTCGTAACGACGGGCCTCAAACTCTCCGACTATCGTCCCGCCGGCACCGACGATGCGGTCGACATCCGCCTGCGGCTTCCCGAGGACCGGCGGACCTTGTCGACGCTGGACGAATTGCGTGTCGAGACGGCAGCCGGCTCGGTGCCCCTGTCCAATTTCGTCAGCCGCGAGCCCGCGGCATCGCTCGGCACGTTGACGCGCATCGACGGCGCCCGGACGATCACGGTCGAATCGAACCTGGTCGAAGGCGTTCAGGACTCCGTGCTGCAGGCGCAGGTGGCCGAGCACATGGCTTCGATGGACCTTCCGCCCAACATTCGCTGGGAGATGGTTGGCTCCGACCAGGAGAGCGACGAGGCGGCGGCGTTCCTCGGCCAGGCGTTCGGCGTTGCCATCTTCCTGATCTTTGCGCTGCTGCTCGCCCAGTTCAACAAGTTCACCTATGTCTGGCTGGTCCTTTCGGCGGTGGTCATGTCGACCATCGGGGTGCTCCTGGGTCTGGTCGTGATGGAGATGCCGTTTTCCATCGTGATGACGGCGGTCGGCACCATCGCGCTGGCCGGTGTGGTGGTGAACAACAACATTGTCTTGATCGACACCTATGCGCATCTTCGCAACAAGGGCGTCGACAAGATGGAAGCGGTGCTGGAGACGTGCCGGGAACGCGTGCGGCCGGTCATGCTGACCGCCGTGACCGCGATCCTGGGCGTTCTGCCGATCGCATTCGGCGTCAATCTGGCGCTTCTCAGCCACGAGGTGACGATCGGTGCGCCTTCCACCCAATGGTGGATCGCCCTGTCAAGTGCAATCGTGTTCGGGCTGGCCTTCTCGACGATCCTGACGCTGGTTGTCACGCCCGCCGCGCTGATGATCTTCACCCGCGACAATGAGAGTCTTGCGGCCGGTCACTTCCTCACCCGCTTTGGCCGATGGGTGCGGACACGGCTGCGCCGGAAAACGGCGAAAGCGCCAGCCGCCGCGCCGCAGCACGAGACCACCGAACCGGCCGGGAAACCGGAGCGTGCCGAACCCATGCCCGAGGAATTGCCCGACGATGTCAGGCCGTTCCCCAAGGCGGCAGAGTAGATTGACCGCTCAGGCGCGCGTCGCACGCGCCAGGTAGCATCCCGGCTTGGCGATGTGCAGATGCAGTTCGGCGATGTCCGGGTCGGCCAGCATGGTGCCGATCGTGGCGTCAAGGTTTGCGCCCTCGACCACGTCGGCTGCCACCATCATCCAGTCTGCATCGAAACCGCGGACCGATATGAGACGGCGGCCGATCACATCGGGGATCGAACCCGGTTCCGGTCGCGCCTGACGGGCGCCGGCTCGCACGAACACGGCGTGGCTGGCACGGTACGGTGTCTCCTCGCCCAGATGCTCGAAATTGGCGAGCAGCAGCCGTTCGCCGGCCTCAGCATCTTCAAGACTGACCCGGCACGGATAACCCGGTTCGCAGTCGGCGGTCCGCCAGCAGGCGCGGCGTTCGGACAGCTCGGCGTCGTCCATCGCCAGCAGTGTCTCGAAGGGTTCGGGCGACAGCGCGTGGATCTGGAAGGTCATGGGCGTCCTCGTTGTTCAGGACGCCCAGGATGATTGTCGCAACGCTTCAATGCCACCCGATTCTTGCGGGTCGTGGACCCCGTATCAGGCCGCTTGCCGTTTCGGGGTGATCAGGCCGCGATTGACGAGAATTTCGGCGATCTGGACTGTGTTGAGCGCGGCACCCTTGCGCAGATTGTCGGAGACGACCCACATATTCAGCCCGTTGTCGACGGTCTGATCCTCGCGGATGCGCGAGATGTAGGTCGCATCCTCGCCTGCGGATTCGTAAGGCGTGGTGTAGCCGCCATCCTCATGCTTGTCGACGACAAGACAGCCCGGCGCCTCGCGCAGGATCTCCCGCGCCTGATCGGCGGTGATCTCGTTTTCGAACTCGATGTTGACCGCTTCGGAATGGCCGATGAACACCGGCACCCGCACTGCGGTGCAGGTGACCTTGATCTTCGGGTCGAGCATCTTCTTGGTTTCGGCCATCACCTTCCATTCCTCCTTGGTCGAGCCGTCTTCCATGAAGGCGTCGATATGGGGAATGACGTTGAAGGCGATCCGCTTTGTGAACTTCTTGGCTTCCACCGGATCGGCCACATAGACCGCACGGGTCTGCGCGAACAGCTCGTCCATGCCTTCCTTGCCCGCGCCGGAGACCGACTGATAGGTGGCGACGACAACCCGCTTGATGGTGGCTGCGTCGTGCAGCGGCTTGAGCGCGACGACGAGCTGGGCCGTCGAGCAGTTCGGGTTGGCGATGATGTTCTTCTTCGTGAAGCCTTCGATCGCGTCGGCATTCACCTCGGGCACGATCAGCGGCACGTCGGGGTCGTATCGGAACGCGGACGAGTTATCGATGACCACGCATCCGGCCGCGCCGATCCTGGGCGCCCATTCCTTGGACACCGATCCGCCGGCGCTCATCAGGCAGATGTCTGTGGTGGAGAAATCATGGTTCTCCAGCGCCTGCACCTTCAGCGTCTTGTCGCCGAACGAGACTTCCTGACCAACCGAGCGGCGCGAGGCGAGCGGCACGATCGTGTCCGCCGGAAAGCCGCGTTCGGCAAGGATGTCGAGCATTTCGCGGCCGACGTTACCGGTCGCGCCTGCGATGGCGATTGTGAAACCCATGGTTCCCGTCTCCTGTCTCCCCACTTGCGGTCGTGCGCCACTCTTCCCGCCCCCGGGAGAGTGTGGGGCGGAACGGGTCAGATCGTCGTGGTCTTCTTGATCATGGTGCGCATGGTGGCCGCCTAGTGCCGGAATGCGCGCCGAATGTCAATCGACCCGGCGGTCTGATAGGCTCAGACCATGGCAGCAATCGGGATGAGATCGTCAGTGTTCGTCGCCTTGGCGCTTGGCTCCTGTCTTGGCGCCCGGATGCCGGCGCTGGCCCAGAGCGAACCGCTGTCCGGCCGGCTGACGGGCGACCGGTTGAGCGCGGCGTTTGTCGGCAAGGTCTTTCGCGGAGTTTACCAGGACGGGGTGAACTGGCGTGAAGCCTATCTGGTCGATGGCGAGGTCGATTATGAGGACGACTTCGCCGCCGCACGGGGCGAATGGTTCGTGCGCGATGATCTGCTGTGCACCTTCTACGACGGCGACCTGACAGGCGGCTGCTTCATCGTCAAGCAGCGCAGCGAGAACTGCTTCGACTTCTATGCTGTCGATCCGGCAACAGACCGGCCGGATGCCAGCCGCGATGCCATGCGGTCGGGGTTTGACTGGACCGCGCAGGGCTGGCGGTCGGACCGTGTTCCGACCTGCCCGGAAGGTCTGGTGTCTTGAGCTTTGGCCTGCCGTCAGCCGGCCGCGTAGGCCGCCACGATCGCATCACCCATCTCGGCGGTTGAGACCGGCCGCGCGCCGTCGCCCATGATGTCGCCCGTGCGCAGGCCATCGTCGAGCACTTTTGCGACGGCGGCCTCGATCCGCACGGCTTCATCGATCATGGCGAACGAATAGCGCAGGCACATGGCGAACGAGGCGATCATCGCGATCGGGTTGGCGATGCCCTTGCCGGCAATGTCCGGTGCCGAGCCGTGTACGGGCTCGTAGAGCGCCTTGCGCTTGCCGGTCGCGGGATCGGGCGCACCGAGCGAAGCGGACGGCAGCATGCCGAGCGAGCCGGTCAGCATCGCGGCGACATCCGACAGCATGTCGCCGAACAGATTGTCGGTGACGATGACGTCGAACTGCTTGGGCCAGCGCACGAGCTGCATGCCGCCCGCGTCGGCCAGCATGTGGGTCAGTTCGACATCGGCATAGTGTGCTGCATGGGTCGCCGTGACGACTTCGTTCCAGAGAACGCCCGATTTCATAACGTTGCGCTTTTCCATCGAGCACACCTTGTTGGATCGGGTGCGGGCCAGTTCGAAGGCGACCCCCGCGATGCGTTCGATCTCGAACGTGTCATAGACCTGCGTGTCGACACCGCGCTTCTGGCCGTTGCCCAGATCGGTGATCTCCTTGGGCTCGCCGAAATAGACGCCGCCCGTCAGTTCGCGGACGATGAGGATGTCGAGCCCTTCGATCACATCGCGCTTGAGCGAGGATGCATCGGCGAGCGCCGGATAGCAGATGGCCGGACGCAGATTGGCGAACAGCGCCATGTCCTTGCGCAAGCGCAAGAGACCGGCTTCCGGCCGCTGCTCATAGGGAACGTCATCCCATTTCGGTCCGCCGACCGCGCCGAACAGCACCGCATCGGCGGCCATCGCCTTGTCCATGTCCGCGTCGGAAATTGCTTCGCCGTGGGCGTCATAGGCCGACCCGCCAACGAGACCCTGATCGGTGACGAAGCCGGCGCCCTCTTTCGCATTCATGTGGTCGATCAGTTTGGCGACCTCGGCCATGGTTTCGGGGCCGATGCCGTCACCGGGCAGCAGGAAAAGCGAACGCGTTGTCATGGAAGGTCTCGTCTTTGAAGGAAGTCTGATCGCTTCTATGCGCTGGCGCCGGACAACTCAACGCCTTGCGCTCTGCTTTGACTTCCAGTCGAGCGCGCGCTTGTTCTGTCCGGCCAGCCGGGCTGTTTCGGCAATGCGCCGGGCGCGGGTTTCGTCCCGCTTGGCCTGCTTGATCCACGCCAGGATCCCGCGCCGGGCCGAAGGCGGAAAGGCGTCGAAGTTGGCGCGCGCTTGCGGCACCGCTTCCAGCGCGGCAATCAGATCGTCGGGAATGATGCCTTGCTCGACATCGTCGAGGAAAGACCACGAGCCGTCGGTCCGCGCGGCCGCGACGGCGGCGATGCCCGCCGGCTGCATCAAGCCGAGCGTCTCAAGGTGTTCGACAATGCGTTTGTTCACCGCAGACCATGCGCTGCCCGGTTTGCGCGGCGAGATCAGCAGCATGCTGCGCGTCCCGTCCATCTTGCGCGGAAGCGAATCGATCCAGCCATAGCGCAGGATGGCCGCGAGCAGCGTTTCGCGGTCGAGGTACTTGTCGGGAACAGATTTCTTCCAAAGCACCAGCCAGACGCTTTCAGCCGTCTGGTGATTGCGATCCAGCCAGTCGAGCAGATCGGCTTCCGAAGAGATGTCGACCCGATCGAACCGCCTGCCAGACATGGCTCAGTCCCGCAGCGCGGTCACGTCGATCTCGATCTTCATTTCCGGTCTGATCAGTCCACTGACCGTCATCGCCGCTGCGGGCCGGATGCCGGCGAAGAATTCGCCCAGCACCGGGAACACAATGTCGGCGAAGGACGCATCGGTCACCACATAGCGGGCGCGAACAATGTCGGAGCGGGCAAAGCCGGCCTCGTCCAGCGCCCGGTCGATCGTAGCAAGCGCGTTGCGGCACTGGGTTGCGACATCGTCGGGCATCGCCATGGACGCATAGTCATATCCGGTCGTGCCGGAGACGAAACACCAGTTGCCGGTGACGACCGCCCGGGAATAGCCCGCGGTTTCCTCGAAGGGCGATCCCGTCGAAATCCGCTTGCGCACCAGCCTCAGGCCCGCTTGACCGCTATCACGGCGTTGGAGCCGCCGAACGCAAACGAGTTGCTGATCACGGCGGCCACATCGGCCTTGCGCGGCTTGTTGGGCACGTAGTCGAGATCGCATTCCGGATCGGGGTTCGCGTAGCCGAGTGTCGGCGGGAGGATGCCGTCGCGCACCGTACCCACCGCGGCGATCATCTCGAGCGCGCCCGACGCACCCATGCAATGGCCATGCATCGACTTGGTTGACGAGACGGCCAGCGAATCGGCATGGGCGCCAAAGGCGCGGCGAATGGCCTGGGTCTCCGTCTTGTCGTTGCCCATGGTGCCGGTGCCATGAGCGTTGACATATTGCACGTCGCCTCGCGCCAAATCGGCGTCGGCGAGGCATTGCTCCATGGCCCGCGCGGCACCGTCCATGTCGGGCGCGACGATGTCTCCCGCATCGGCGGTCAGGCCCGCCCCGGCCAGCTCGGCCAGGATGGTCGCACCGCGCGCCCGCGCATGATCCTCGGTTTCGAGAACCACGGCGCCGGCGCCGTCGCCCAGAACCAGCCCGTCCCGGTCGGCGGAAAAGGGCCGGCAGCCATTGCGGGACAGGATGCGCATGGAATCCCACGCTTTCAGGACACCGAAATTGAGCGGAGCGTCGGAGCCGCCTGCGATCATCACGTCGGCGCGTCCGGCCCGCAGCGTGTCGAGGGCGGCGGCAAAGGCATGGTTGGCGGACGAGCAGGCCGAACTGGTGCCGTAGACCGGCCCCTTGAGCCCGAATGCCATGGAGACGTGCACGGCGGGCGATGACGGCATGGCCTGCGGCACCAGGAAGATGTCGGTGCGCTTCTTCTTTTCCAGAAGTATGGCCTTGTAGTTGGTGTCGATGACATCGCCGCCGAATATGCCGGTGCCGATGATCGCGCCGGTGCGCAGCGGATCGATGCCATGGTCGATGATGCCGCTGTCGGAGAGGGCCTCCTTGGCGGCGATCATGGCCAGCAGGCCGAACCGGCTGGTGGTCAGAAGCAGACGGCGCTCGAACCCATGGTCCGGCAGTTCGCGGACCTGCGCTGCCAGCTTTGCCTTCAGTTCGTCCTTTTCGGGAATGTCGATGGGCGCGATGCCGTTCGTGCCGGTCTTCATGGCGTTCCAGATTGCCGGCGCGTTGGTGCCGAGCGCGCTGATGCCGCCCAGCCCGGTGATGACGATGCGGGGTCGGCTCACGCGCTGGCGCTCTTTTCGACGAGCCCGCGAACGGCGTCGCACACATCGCCGACCGTCTTGAGCTGTTCCCATGCGTCGGCGGCGTTCAGTTCGATCTCGATCTCGAACCGGTCCTCGAGGTCGAAGATGACTTCGGCCAGTTCGAGCGACTGGATATCGATGGTCGAAAGTTCCGTTTCCGGAGAGATGTCGGCGGGATCGCGCTCGATCTTTTCGGCGATGATACGCGCCGTCTCGGCAAAAATAGTGTCTGACATGTGCATGTGCCTTTGTCCGGCGCTGGCCGGGGTTCGGCCAACGCCGTCTGTGGTCCCCGAAAAGCCTTGTGGTGCTTGGTCGCGGCAATGTCAATCAACAAGACCGGCGCGATGCTTGCCCACCGGCCCTGGCCACCGTTTCACGTCCAGGGACGTTCTGCGCTCATCGTGCCTTCGAAGCTGTCGATGGCTGCGGCCTTCTCCAGCGTCAGGCCGATGTCGTCCAACCCGTTGAGAAGGCAGTGCTTGCGGTGTGGGTCGATGTCGAAACGGATGACACCACCGTCCGGCCCGCGTATTTCCTGCGCCTCCAGATCGACCGACAGGGTCGCGTTGGCGCCGCGACCGGCATCATCGAGCAGCTTTTCGAGCTCTTCGGGCGTGACGACGACCGGAAGGATTCCGTTCTTGAAGCAGTTGTTGTAGAAGATGTCGGCGAAGCTCGTGGAGATCACGCAGCGTATGCCGTAGTCCAGCAGCGCCCAGGGCGCGTGTTCGCGCGACGATCCGCAGCCGAAATTGTCGCCGGCGACCAGGATCGTCGCGTCCTTGTAGGCGGGCTTGTTGAGAACGAAGTCCGGATTGTCCGATCCGTCCTCGCGATAGCGCATCTCCGAGAACAGGCCGCGACCGAGACCGGTGCGCTGGATCGTCTTCAGATAGTCCTTGGGAATGATCATATCGGTGTCGATGTTGATGATCGGCAACGGGGCGGCGACACCGGTGAGCTTGTCGAACTTTTCCATGGGTCTTCTTCTGTGCGTTCGTTCGCGCACCGCTTAGCAAAGCGTTGCGGAAAAATGAAGCGCCGGCGCACATGAGCGGGGACTTGCGCGACCGTGTCCTTCGGCGGCACAAGAAGCCATGACCGATTTCGACCGCGCGCAGCTTCGACGCTCCGTTCTTTACGTGCCCGGCGACCGGCCCCGCGCCGTTTCCAAGGCAGAGACGCTGGCCGCCGACGCCATCATTTTCGATCTCGAGGATGCGGTCGCGCCCGGGGCGAAAGCCGATGCGCGGGAGACGGTGCGCGCCCATTTCGCTGCGTTCCCGGCGTCGGACAGGGAGCGGGTGATCCGCATCAATGCCCTGTCGACGCCATGGGGCACCGAAGACGTTCTGGCGGCGCGCGCGGCCATGCCCGACGCGATCCTGATCCCCAAGGCAGACGATGTCGCGGACGTTCTTGCCGTGGCCGATGCGCTGGACGAAACCGATGCAGCGGAGACGATGCGCCTCTGGGCCATGATAGAAACGCCGCGCGGCGTGCTGAACGCACCGGCGATCGCCGATCTTTCCCGGCAATCGGGCGCACGGCTCGACTGCCTGGTCGTCGGAACCAACGATCTGGCCAAGGAGGCCGGAATGGCCGGCGCCACGGCGCGGCAGCACCTGCACGCCTGGCTGATGCAGATCGTGCTGGCGGCAAAAGCCGGCGGCGCTTGCGTTCTCGACGGCGTTTTCAACGATCACAAGGACGCGGCGGGCTGTGCGGCGGAATGCCGGCAGGGCGCGGAAATGGGGTTCGACGGCAAGACGCTGATCCATCCGGCGCAGATCGCGCCGGCCAACGCTGCGTTCGCGCCCGCCGCCGAAGACATTGAACGGGCCAGGCGGCTGGTCGCCGCGTTCGCGTCGGACGACAATGCCGGCAAGGGCGTCATCGCGTTCGAAGGGTCGATGGCCGAGCTTTTGCATCTGAAACAGGCCGAGCGGCTGCTCGCGCGCGCCGCTGCGGCCGCACAAAGGGAACGGAGTGAGAGCCCATGAAAGCCTATCGATTGCTGACCGGATTTGACGATTCCGCCTTTTGCCACAAGGTGACCGAGGCGCTGAGCAAGGGATGGGAGCTTTGCGGCGACCCGGTCTATGCATTCGACCCCGTTGCCGCGCAGATGCGGTGCGGGCAGGCGGTGACCAAGGACGTGCCGGGCCACGACTACGATCCGGTGCTGAAACTGGGCAATCTGTGACCGACGCGGCGTCTGCTCTGTGGCATCATGCCGGCCGTTTCGGCCTCGTGATGGTCCTTGCCTGGGCGCTGGGCGTCTGGACAGGATCAAACGCCGAGGCGCAGCCGCAATGTGCCCTGTCGCTGGTTCTGGCCGTCGATGTCTCGTCGAGCGTCGATGAGCGCGACTACCGGCTGCAGATGGACGGTCTGGCCAATGCGCTGCGCGACGAGACGGTGCGCCGCGCGATCGTGCAGGTCGGCGGCATACAGGTGACGGCCTTCGAATGGAGCGGCCGCCGCCAGCAGGTCGAGATCGTTCCCTGGACCTATCTGGCAAGCGATGGTGCGGTTTTCGCGCTCGCCGACCGGCTGCAGGCGCATCGCCGGCGCCACACCGCGTTTCCAACCGCGCTCGGCTATGCGCTGGGCCATGCGGCCGGCCGATTCGGGGCGGCCCCGCTGCGCTGCGTCCGCCATGTCATCGACGTCTCGGGCGATGGCGTCAACAATGAAGGGTTCGGCCCCGGCCCTGCCTATGCCAACTTCCCGTTCGATGGTGTGCAGGTCAATGCTCTGGTGATTGCCGGGGCCGACCCCGATCCCGTCGCCTACTACCGCAACGAGGTGCTGTTCGGACCGGGCGCCTTCATGGAGGTGGCCAACGGATTTGCCGATTTCGAAGCCGCGATGAAGCGCAAGCTGCTGCGCGAGATCGTCGGCGGCGCCTTGTCCGGCCTTAAATGAGGCAGCTTCGTTTCAGCCCGCCGATGCCTCGATATGGGCCATGTCGTCGTCGGAAAGACCAAAATGGTGGCCGAGTTCATGGATCAGGACATGGGTGACGATGTCACCCAGCGTTTCGTCGTTCTCGGCCCAATAGTCGAGGATTGCCCGGCGATAGAGGGTGATCCGGTTGGCTTGATCCCCGGTTGCCGGGTTCCACAGTTCGGCGATGCCGCGGCCCTCGAACAGGCCCAAAAGGTCGAACGGCGTCTCAAGCCCCAGATCGTCGGCGATCTCTTCGGTCGGATACTCGGCGATGCGGATCTGCACATCGCCGGTCAGGGCACGAAACTCGGCAGGTAGATGGGCATAGGCCTCGCGCGCAATCTGCTCGACTTCGGCCAGGCCCGGCGCGAAGCGATCCTTCCAGTCTGTCGTGGGGTCGTAAATGCCCATGGCGCCGCCGGTTACACCCAACACTGCTCGGTTGCGGAAAACTTCATATATGCAGACGGGAAGCATTTGGGAAGATGAGCGTCCGCCGGGTGCTGCCGGCGCACAAATGAGGAAGGCGGTCGCCTAAGCTCCCGCCCCCCTGCATTTTCCGGGTCCGAACCGGCCTTTCGGCCTGCCCGCCTCGCGGCGGTCGGCATCCGTGCCGGCCGTCCCGCAGAACCGGAATGCCCGATCGCGAGGATCAAGCCTTCCGCACCGCTCCGACTTTGCCCGAAGGCTCCACCGGATGTATTTTATTCACGCCCTGGCTGGCGCTAGACAACCATGTCCGAAAACACGATCGTCGATCAGAATTGCTTGGAACTTTCGCCCGCAAACAACCCTCGACTTCCACTCGAAAGCAAAAGCCGCCAAGTCCCGAAGGACTGGAACAATCGATCCGCATTCCTTTGAAAGATCACTTCCCGATTGCCTGTATGAATACTCTCGCAACAGGAGTTGTATGTCGAGTCCGGCGCATTTCGGGGATGTGGACGGCTGTGCAAAACCCGGCGCGGGTGACCATCGTCTTTTGAATTCAACGATCTGCGCCGCCGCCCTCTGTGGACAGATCAGCCGGTCTTGCGCGCCGGCACGGGCTGATCGGTATCTGAACCGATCGCTGCCGCGCGATCATTGATGGTTTCGCGCACCGCTTCCCAAAGAAGCGAGAAGGACTGGAAGCCCTCGTCGGTCACCTCGTCGGTATCCAGCGCGCGGACCACCGTATGAAGAACGGCGTTCAGTTCGTCTTTCAGCGTGGACAGTTCGGCACGGTCGGCGGCTTTCGCCGCCCGCTCCTGAATGTCGAGCAGCTGGTAATTGTAGACATCGGCGCGATTCTTCTGGTTGGCGACGAAACGTGACCGGAGCGCCAACATGCCCGAGATCAGTCCCGTCATGATCATTACGAGCAACGCCAGAGGCTCGGCGTTTTCCTGAACGAAGCTCGGCTCATCCCGGTTGAAGAACGCCTCGGCCCCTTCATGCAAAGGCACAGAAAGGCCGCGTGTCGTGTCGGGCGCGGTGATGGCCGAGGCCAGCGCGAAGCGGATCGTCAAGTCCATCCGGTGTTCGAACAGGATGCGGGTCAGTTCGCGGACCGCCGCAGCATCCACATCGGAGCGGGTGACAAGAACGCGGGCGACGCTCAGCGTCGGAGTGCGGCTGGTCGGGACCGGCAATGCGCCCGTCAAACCGCCCATCGGTACCGCGGCGGGAGCCAGAAACGGTCGTTTGACGGCGATCGCATCGGCCTGTCGTATCGGGATGTAGCGCAGTTTCAGTCCGGTGAGCTGGGCATCCTCGAACATGCGGATCAATTGCCGGTCGCGCATCGACCGGACCGCGAAAAGCGCGTCGACATCGCCGCGCAGCAGCCTGCCGGCGCCATCGACGAACGGTTCGGCCGTCCAGTCCAGATCGCCGATCGGCAGGTCGTAATGGTCGCCGACGACCCAGAAGGAGCGAAAATTGGCCGTGTCGAAATCCGGGATCGAAACGCTGATGCGGTCAAGATCGTGGATTGAATAGGCGGACACGTCATCCCGGACGATCAGGTGAAACAGGTCCGGATAGAGATGGGCGATACCCCGAATGTCGGTGAAGACAGGTGTGTCGGCGCGGATCACCGCCGCATCTATGCGCTTGGCGTTCAGGAGCGCGATGTTCTGCGAGGCGTCGCGGGAAGTTACGACATCGAGGCGGAGCGTTTCGGAATGCCGTTCGATGACCTCGGCGGTCTCGCGCATCAGCGTGTGGGCATCCGAGCCCGCGGGACCGGTCGCCACGGTGAGCACGGCCGGGGCGGGATCGTGATTGATCCACTGCCATGTCAGCAACAGGGCGCCGGCGATGACGGCGACGCTGAAAAAGGCGGCGCGCCGGACAAGCCGTTGGCGGCGCGAGCGAATGTTGGCCGACGTCACGGTTGGCTGTTTCTCGGCAGCGGGCCGTTGGAGATTGCTCGGATCGCCCCTGGTCATCGACCGGCCCCGAGCCGTCTCAGGTGCCGCGGTCGCGCGCGGCAAGCGTGCGCAGGCGCAAGGCGTTCAGTCGGATGAAACCGGCCGCGTCCTTCTGGTCGTAGGCGCCACGATCGTCCTCGAAGGTCACGAGCGCGTCGTCGTAGAGCGAAGCGTCGGACTTCCTGCCGGTGACGATCACATTGCCCTTGTAGAGCTTGAGACGGACCGTGCCCTCCACGCGCGTCTGGCTTTCGTCTATCGCAGCCTGCAGCATGGCGCGTTCCGGTGAGAACCAGAAACCGTTATAGATCAGCTCCGCATAGCGCGGCATCAATTCGTCTTTGAGATGGGCGGCGCCCCGATCGAGCGTCACCGATTCGATGGCGCGGTGCGCGGCCAGCAGGATCGTGCCGCCGGGCGTTTCATAGACGCCGCGCGACTTCATGCCGACGAAGCGGTTCTCAACCAGATCGATGCGGCCGATCCCGTTGTCGCGACCCAGATCGTTGAGCGCCGCGAGCAGTGTCGCCGGGCTCATGGCCGCGCCATTGAGCGCGACGGCGTCTCCCTTTTCGAAGGTTATTTCGATATCGGTCGGCCGGTCCGGCGCGTCCATCGGCGAGACCGAACGCATATGGACATATTCGGGCGGCTCGGCCCAAGGGTCTTCGAGCACCTTGCCCTCGGAGGAGGAGTGCAGAAGATTGGCATCGACCGAGAAGGGCGCCTCGCCCTGCTTGTCCTTGGGCACCGGAATCTGGTGCTTTTCGGCAAAGTCGATCAGATCGGTGCGCGACTTGAAGGCCCAGTCGCGCCACGGCGCGATGACCTTGATGTCCGGATCAAGCGCGTAGGCCGACAATTCGAAGCGGACCTGGTCGTTGCCCTTGCCGGTTGCGCCATGGGCGATGGCGTCCGCGCCGGTTTCTTCGGCGATCTCGACCAGCCGCTTGGAAATCAGCGGTCGTGCGATCGACGTGCCGAGAAGATAGACGCCCTCATAGACCGCGTTGGCCCGGAACATGGGGAAGACGAAGTCGCGCACGAACTCCTCGCGCAGATCCTCGATGTAGATCTCGCGAATGCCGAGCATTTCGGCCTTGCGGCGCGCCGGTTCGAGTTCGTCGCCCTGGCCGAGATCGGCGGTGAAGGTGACCACCTCGGCGCCCAGCTCGGTCTGCAGCCATTTGAGGATGATCGAGGTGTCCAGCCCGCCGGAATAGGCAAGCACCACCTTGTTGATGTTCTTCAGGTCGATGGACATGGAAGTTCCGTGAAAAGTGCGATGGTCGGCGGCGCCTTGCGTGCCGGCGCGCACCATATTGGGTTTCCGTCGGGGCGCAAGTTCGCCGAAGGGGGAAATCCGGCGGCTCGGCTCCGGTCCCGTTGCAAGTTCCGGGTTGCTTTGCGGGCTGGTCCGGCCTTGAATGCCGCGCCGGATCAACCAAGATTGACGACCGATGAGCGATTTCATACCCGATGCGACCATCCTGGTGCAGTTCGCGCTGGCCGCGGTCGTCCTGGCGATCACGCCGGGGCCGGACATGGCGCTCTATGTCGGCCGGGCGATCACTCATTCGCGCGCGGCGGGACTGGCCTGTTTTGCCGGCGCGGTGACCGGCATTCTGGTGCACACCATGCTCGTGGCGCTGGGCCTTTCCGCCTTGCTGGTGGCGGCGCCGACGGCGTTCCTGGTGCTGAAGGTGATCGGCGCCGTCTATCTGATCTGGCTTGCATGGCAGGCGATCCGGCACGGTTCGTCATTCTCGCCCCGTACAGGAAAGAACGCCCGGGCGGGATCGTTGGTGGGCCACTATCTCACCGGTATCGGCATCAACATCCTCAATCCCAAGATCGCATTGTTCTTTTTGACGTTCCTGCCGCAGTTCGTTTCGGCGAACGACCCGCATGCGCCGGGCAAACTGCTTTTTCTCGGCCTTTTCTTTCTCGCGGTCGCCATTCCGATCATCTTGCCGATGATCTTCGCCGCCGACCGGTTCGCCGCCGCGCTGCGCGCCCGGCCGCGCGTCACCCGCACATTCGACTGGCTGTTTGCCGGCGTGTTCGGCGCATTTGCGGTGAAGATCCTGACGGCGCAGGCGCGCTGACCGGAACCGCCCGAGGCGGCCTGTTTCCATCACGGTTCGGGCGCACTATTGCTGGCACAGGCGCAAAAGGCGATTCGCGAGCGGTGCGGTTTGATCAGATTTGACAATGTGGGATTGCGCTACGGGCTGGAGCCGGAGGTTTTGTCCGATGTGTCGTTTCACATTCCGGCGCAGTCCTTCCAGTTCCTGACCGGTCCGTCCGGTGCGGGAAAGACCTCCCTGTTGCGCCTGTTGTTCATGTCGCTGCGGCCGACGCGCGGCCAGATCACCTTGTTCGGCAAGGACGTGCTGTCGCTCGACCGCCGCGAGATGCCGATGCTGCGGCGCCGGATCGGTGTCGTGTTCCAGGACTTCCGGCTTCTGAGCCACATGACGATCTTCGAAAACGTCGCCCTGCCGCTGCGGGTGCGCGGCAAGGAAGTGGCCAGCTACCGGCGCGATGTGAGCGAACTGCTTGACTGGGTCGGGCTGGGCGACAAGCTCAATGCGCTGCCGCCGGTGCTGTCGGGCGGTGAAAAGCAGCGCGTGGCCATTGCCCGCGCACTGATCGACCAGCCCGAAATCCTGCTCGCCGACGAGCCGACCGGCAATGTGGATCCGCCCATGGCACGGCGACTTCTGCGTCTGTTCATCGAGCTCAACCGCTCGGGCACGGCGGTGGTCATCGCCACCCATGACCTTGGCCTTATGGAACAGGTGGATGCACGGCGGATGATCCTCTCCAATGGGCATCTGGATGTGTTCGGATGAGCGATCAGGACCACAGGTCGCCGCCGGCCTCGCCGATCGTACCGCCGGGCAACATTGCCGGTCAGGCGATGGCGCTGGTCGTTGCAATCATGTCCTTCCTCGCCTGCCTGACCGTCGGCGGCGTCTCACTGGTCGGCCAGAGCGCGGCGACCTGGCAAAGCCAGATTTCGCGCGAGGCGACGGTTCAAATCCGGCCTGCGCGCGACTTCGACATCGAGACCGCGCTGGCCGAGGCGCAAGCGATCGCAGCCGATTATGAAGGGGTGCGCTCGGCGCGCATCATCGGCCGGGAGGAAACGCTGGGGCTGCTGGAGCCGTGGCTGGGCAGCGGGCTGGGACTTGACGAGCTGCCGGTGCCGCGCCTCGTCGTCATCACCATCGACGAGACGGCGCCGCCGGATTTTGCCGCTATGCGAGCGGCGATCACGGAAGCCGTGCCCAATGCAACGCTGGACGATCACCGGGCCTGGGTGGGACGGCTTGTGGCGATGGCGCGCACAACGACACTGGCCGGCCTCGCTGTCCTGGCCCTGGTGATGGCCGCGTTGGTCATGACCGTCGTCTTTGCCACGCGCGGCGCGCTGGCCGGCAATCACGAGGTCATAGAGGTTCTGCACTTTGTCGGCGCGCGCGCCGGGTTCATCGCGCGGCAATTCGAGCGCCGCTTTCTGGTCATCGGCTTGCAGGGCGCGGCCGCCGGCGGTGCCGCGGCGGTGGCGGTCTTTCTCGTCACGGGATTTTGGGCGAGCCGAAATCTGACCAGCGCCGAGAACGAGCAGTTGTCCGCCTTTTTCGGCGATTTCTCGATGGGCGCCATCGCCTATGTCGGCGTGGCCCTGGTGGTGGTTCTGGTCGGCGCGCTGACCATGGTAACCACCCGCGTCACGGTTCTGCGGGTTCTCTACGAGATCGACGAGAAACGCGCCGATCCGTCGCTTTGAAGCCGCTCCGGTGCCGGCAGAGGTCCGACATGGCGGCAAAATGCCGGTGATGGCGTGTGTCGGGGGGCCTTGGCGATGGTTTTTGGTCTACCGCACGCCGCAATTGCCCACTAGGATTCGACACATGTCGGAAAGCGAACACATCGACAAGGCGGCCGGCGTGCTCGAGCGCCGGGCGAGCCGCGGTGCCGGGCGCCTGTACCGTGTGCGCGACTTCCTTGTTGCCATGGCGGCTTTGGCGCTGATCGCCACCGTGGTCGGCTTCTTCATTTTTGCCGCGCGTGTCGGCGGGCAGACCGAGAACCCGCCCGCTGGGGTCTCTGCCGATGCGATCGTCGTCCTGACGGGCGGCCGGGCGCGATTGGAGCCGGCCGTGACGCTGCTGCGCGAACAGCGCGGTGCAAGGCTTCTGATCAGCGGAGTCGATGCGGACATCAGCGATGTCACGCTGCGGCGCACGTTGGATATCGACGCCGATCTCTTCGAATGCTGCATCGACATCGATCGAGAGGCGCTGGACACGGAGGGCAATGCCAGGAGCAGTGCCGCATGGGCCCAGCGGAACGGCTACGCCAGCCTGATCGTCGTGACCAACGACTATCACGTGCCGCGCTCGATGCTTGAGATGCGGAACGCCCTGCCCGACGTCGAGATCGTGGCTTATCCGGTCGTCAACATGAAGCCGGAGACGGTCGATCTGGCGGCATCGATGGACCGCTACCGGGTGCTGCTCGGCGAATACGCCAAATATCTGGTGGCACGGGCGCGAACCCTTTCCTTCTAGCCGTCATGCGGGTTAAGAGGGCAATCGCCCGCCGTGCCGCCATCGGTTCCGCAAGGTTCGCCCCGTGCTCGTCATCCGGTCCCTTCTGTTCAACCTGGCCTTCTACGCGAACAATGTCGTCCAGATGATCTTCTGGACGCCGTTCTATTTTCTCGGCCCGCGCAGCTTTGCATGGTGGATCGTCCGCTTCTGGTCGCGGACCCATCTGTGGCTGATGAAGGTCATCGCCGGCACCGATCACATTGTGCGCGGGCGCGAGAAACTGCCCGAGGGAGGCTACATCATCGCCCCGAAGCACCAGTCGGCCTGGGACACGATCGCCTTCCTGCCCTGGTGGCCGGACCCGATCTACATTCTCAAACGGCAATTGATGTGGATCCCGCTGTTCGGTTGGTACATTGCGCGCATGAAGATGATCGCCATCGATCGCGGCAATCGCGAACAGGCGATCCGGTCGATCAATGCCAGCGCGCAGCAGGCCGTCGATGACGGGCGCCAGATCATCATCTATCCGGAAGGCACGCGCCGGCCGCCGGGCGCCGAGCCTTCCTACAAGAGCGGCATTGCCCATATTTACGAGAAGCTTGACGTGCCGGTGGTGCCCATTGCCCACATGGCCGGGCTCTACTGGCCGCGGCGCAAGTTTCTGCGCCATCCGGGCCTGATCGAGGTCGAGGTGCTCGATCCGATCCCGCCGGGTCTTTCGCGGTCCGCCTTCATGGCCGAACTGGAACGGCGCACCGAGGAGGCATGCGACCGGCTTCTGCTGCGCGCCGTCGAAGGGCCCAACCCGCCGCCCTTGCCGCCGACGGCCCAGGCCCGGCTCGATGCGATCAAGGCGCGGCGGGCCGCCGATCCAGACGCTGCCTGATGCCGTCGGCAACCGCTTCGATCCAACGGTCGCGAATGCCCATCTCGCGCATGTGCGCGGCGGTGTTCAGCACATAGTCTTCGTTCGGCCCGGCCTGTCCGACCGCGCCGCACACCCGGTCGATCGCTTCCGCGACACTCAGCCGGCCGGCATATTGCTCATGGGTGCGGTCGGCGACATAGGTGACCGCTTCGGCGGCCTGACCATCCGAAAGCACGATGCGGCTGCGCCGCTCCTTGTAGACATGGGTGATCAGTTCGCGCTCGCGCAGATAGGACATCACCGTGTCTTCATCATCCGGCATCACGCGAAAGGCGACACCGACGCAGGCGCCACCCCGGTCCAGCCCCATGACCAGGCCCGGCCGTTCGCGCGTACCGCGATGTTCGAAGGAACGGATGCAAAGGCTCCGGTGATAGCCGACCAGCCGGGCGCGCCGGCTTTCGGCGAAGGAAAAGCCGGGCCGCCACATCAATGACGCATAGCCGAATATCCACAATTGGTTCATAAGCGCCGCGTTCGTTTCGTCGTTCGCGAAGGAAGGTTGCAGCTAGCATGAGCGGAGCCGTGAAAAAACCGTCTTACAATGCCGGGCGGCGGATTGGCTGGCTGATGACCGCTGTCATTGCCGCCATCGTCCTCTACTCCGCCGGCTGGTTCTGGGCGGCGGACATGGTCGACCGGACGGTGACCGCGTCGGCCAATGACGAGCGCGCATCGCTGCGCTTTTCCTGCCCCGGACAGGATGTGCGCGGCTTTCCGTTCCGGATCGGCGTCTTCTGCGACGCCTTTGAGGTGGCTGCGGCGGACGGGTCCTTTGTGGCCAGCGGCGGCGCGGTTCGCTCGGCGGCTCAGGTCTACGATCCGCGCCGCGTGGTTGCGGAAATCGACAGTCCCGTCACCATCTACGACGCGGCGGGGACGGCCTACCGACTCGACTGGTCGGTCGGGCGGATCAATGCGGCGACTGCGCCGGTGAACGAACGGATGGTGGCGTTCGAGGCGGACGATATCCGTGTCGGCCTCGATGGGATCGGCGAGCTGGCGCGGGCTGACCGCCTGGGGCTCTATGTTCGCGAACAGGGAGCCGCCATGGACGTGGCGATGCGTCCGCGCGCGCTGACCATCGACCCTGCTCTGGTCGGCGGGCGCGCTCTTCCGCCGGTCGGGCTCGATATCGATCTGCGGCTTGAGGACTGGGCATCCACATGGTCAGCCGGTCCGGTCGCCGCCGGGAGCGGTATGATCAACCGTGTGGCGCTGCTTCTGACCGACGATCGCGGCGTGATCGTGGAGGGGCCGTTCCGCCTGTCGCCGGACGGTCTGATCAGCGGCGATTTCTCGGTCAGGGTCGTCGATGTGCCCGGCGTGCTCGCTGCCGCGCGCGACATCGTTCCGGAGCTTGCGCCGCAGATCGAGACGCTTGCTGCTGCCGCGCCCCGGCAGGCATCGATGCCCGATGATGAACTGTCGCTGTCATTCACCGTGCGCGAAGGCCGTGTCTTTGCGGGGTTCCTGCCGCTCGGCCGTATCCCGCCGGTTCGGCTCGACCTGTCTTCAGGTCTGTGACTCGCCGCGCTTTGCGCTCTGGCGGCCGAAGTTGGGCACTTCCACATCCTGGCCGGCCTCGATGATCGACTTGCGGACGTGCCGGGTGCGCGTGAACAGGTCGAACAGCTTGTCGCCGTCGGCCCAGCGGATCGCCCGCTGCATCGATGCCAAATCCTCGGAAAAGCGCGCCAGCATCTCGAGGATCGCTTCCTTGTTGTGCAGGCAGACATCGCGCCACATGGTCGGGTCGGATGCGGCAAGGCGCGTGAAGTCGCGGAAGCCGGACGCGGAATATTTGATGACTTCGGATTCGGTGACCGTCTCCAGATCGGAGGCGGTGCCGACGATGTTGTAGCTGATCAGTTGCGGCAGATGCGAGACGACCGCCAGAACGCGGTCGTGATGGTCCGGGTCCATTTCGTCGAGATCGGAGCCGCAGGCGCGCCAGAACGCCTTGAGTTTGTCGAGCGCTGCGGCATCGGTATCCGGCAGCGGCGTCAAGATGCACCAGCGATCCTCGAACAGCGCCGCAAAACCGGAATCGGGGCCAGAATACTCGGTGCCGGCGATCGGATGGCCTGGAATGAAGTGCACGCCATGGGGCACGTGTGGCGCCATCTGGTCGATGACCGACCGTTTTGTGGACCCGACGTCGGTGACGATGGCGCCAGGCTTGAGCGCGCCGGCGATGGCTTGGGCGACGGTGCCCGACGCGCCGACCGGAACCGAGACGATGACGAGGTCGGCGCCCTCGACCGCTTCGGCCGCGTCGGTGTGATAGCTGTCGCCCAGCCCAAGCTCCTCGGCCCGCCGCAGTGTCGAAGCGCTGCGTGTTGAGATCGCGATATGATCCGCCAGCTTTTCCCTGCGGACCACGCGGGCCAGCGACGAGCCGATCAGGCCGATGCCGACCAGCGCGATCCGGCCGAACATGGGTTTGGTCTGGTCGGTCATCGCTAACGCTTCATGAAGGCGGTCAGCGCCTCGATCACGCCCTTATTGGCCTCATCGGTGCCGATCGTCATGCGCAGCGCGTTTGGCAGGCCGTAGGGAACGACCTGGCGCAGCACGTAGCCGCGCTGGACGAGCCAGGCATCGGCTGCTGCCGCGCTGCGGTCCGGATCGTCGTCGGGGAAGTGGATGAGCACGAAATTGCCAACGCTGGGCGTGACCTTCAGGCCGAGGGCCTCGAACGCTTCGGTCAGTTTCGGCAACCATGTGTCGTTATGCGCAATGGCCTTGTCGACATGGGCGCGGTCGGCGATCGCCGCTGCCCCGGCAGCGATGGCCGGAGCGTTTACGTTGAACGGGCCGCGCACGCGGTTGAGCGCGTCGACGATCTCCGCAGGTCCGTAGAGCCAGCCAATGCGCAGGGCGGCAAGGCCGTGGATCTTGGAGAAGGTCCGCGTCATCACGACATTGCGGTTGGCCGAGACCAACTCGATTCCCGACGCATAGTCGTTGCGCCGGACATATTCGGCATAGGCCGCATCGAGCACGAGGACGACATGCGGCGGCAGTCCCGCATGAAGACGCCGGACTTCAGCGTCGGAGAGGTAGGTGCCCGTCGGGTTGTTCGGATTGGCCAGAAAGACGATTTTCGTTCGCTCGGTGACGGCGGCAAGAATGGTGTCCACGTCGGCGCGGTGATCGGTCTCCGGCACGACCACGGGCGTGCCGCCGGCGGCCAGGATCTGGATTTTGTAGACGAGGAACCCGTGTTCGGTGAAAATGCCCTCGTCGCCCGGGCCGATATAGGTCGATGCCAGAAGGCCGAGAAGTTCATCCGAGCCGTTGGAGCATACGATGTTGTCCGGGTTGAGCCCGTGCACGTTGGCGATGGCCGTGCGCAGCGCGGCGGCAGACCCGTCGGGATAGATCTGCAGAGTGTCGGCCGCCTGCCTGTAGGCCTCGATGGCCGCAGGGCTCGCGCCGAGCGGTGTCTCGTTGGACGATAGCTTGTGCAGCCTGACGCCGGGTGCGGCCTTGTCTCGGCCCGGCACATAGGCGGCGATTTGCATTACGCCATCATTGGGTTGCGGTATCGAGCGGTCCGTTTGGGTCATGCTGAACTGTCCATGGCTTGCGCGGGCGCGAAATAGCCCCCGGCGGCGCGTATGTCGAGCAGATCGTGCGGCGCGCTGCCTCCTGCTGGTATCGCGATCAGGCAGCGCTGACCCTCGCTGCCGTGCCCGATGACCTCGCCGCCGGTCCATCGATCAAGCGAGTCGACGCTTTTCAGGAGCCCGGTGTAGAGCCGCAGGTCGAACGGGACGGGGTCCGACAGGGGCGGCGACAGAACGAATGAATCGACGGTCGGAAACGGCACGTCCGCAGCCGGAAGGCGCGCCATCACCGACAGCCCGCTCGACGAATCGAGCGCGTCCCACCAGGCGCCCGCGCCTTCGAGCGGCACGATGACGAGCGCGTTCCGTTCAGCCATCGCCGCGTCCATAGCACCCGCCGCATCCTCGTGTTCCTCCATTGCGACCGTGAAACCGAACTGGAACCGCGCCATGTCGCGCATCGTTGCGGGTTTAGCGCCGCCGACCAGATGCACGCGATAGGGTGCCTGAAGCCAGGTGAAGGTCGAGATGATCTCGCGCCAGACATGGACGATCATCGACAGCGGCACCGAGCCGGAATGTCGTTCGGCGAGAACGCGCATCATCTGCGCCTCGCGGCCGGGCCGGAAGGCGGCGCCCTTGGCCTGATCGGCGCCCTTGATGCGGATCAGTTCGTCGATCACGCCGGCGCGCTGCATCAGGAGTGCATGCATGGATTCGTCGACCGCGTCGATCTTGGCGCGCAGTTCGGTCAGGCGCTGTGGATTGGGAGGCGCATCAGCCATGTTTGGTCGGTCTCGTCATATTGCGCCGTCTTAGTCGCGCGGCCCGGCAATTGCAAAACGGTGCCAGCCATTGGCGTCGCGGCCAGCAACCGAGCCCTGCGGCGCCAAAGCCGGAACGAAGACGCGGCGCGACTGGCGCTCGGCCACCGGCAGACCCTGATAAAGGCGCTTCTGGGCCTCGATGACCAGCACGCCGCCAAAGACCGGCCAAAGCCGCAGGCCCCATGCCTCGAGCCGGGTCGACAGTCGAAGCGCGAGAAACCGGCGCGACGGCGGAAAGAACAGCGCTTCGGTTTCCGCCGTCATGGTGAAGTTGGCATCGCGCAGCAGCTTGACGAGCTGGCCGCGCGAAAACGGGCGGCCATTGCCGAACGGGGTCTGCTCGATCTGCGCCCAGACGCCGCGCCGATTGGGCACGACAATGAGGAGCCGTCCGTTCGGTGCCAGAACGCGCCATATCTCCATCAGGGTCTCGCGCGGATTTTCGGCATGTTCGAGCGCGTGGACCAGCAGCATCCGGTCGATCGAGGAATCGGGCAGGGGCAGTTCCTCGTCGAAGACGAGCGCGGTCCTTGACGGTCCGGTGCGAGGCCAGCGTGCCGCACCCTGGGCCGCAAGCATGAAGGCAAGCGTGCGTTCGGTGTCGGGCGCGAAACGATCCAGCCATGGCCGGGTGTGGCCGAGACCGACGAGCCGCTCATTGGGCATCGGCTTCCAGATGCGCGACAGGGCCAGTCCGATGGCGCGGCTGGCGCGCTTGCCCAGCGCCGAATGGTAGAAGGCGCGCAGTTCGACAATGTCGGTATGCATGGTTCGGCGCGACCCCTCGCATTGACGCGGCGCCAGAAAACCGCATTTGTGCGGCCAGGGCAACGCGGATCGGAAGGACATGCATCATGATCGAGATCGAACAGTTTACCTGTCTGTCCGACAATTTCGGCGTTCTGCTGCATGACGCGGAGACCGGGCGGACGGTTTCGATCGATGCGCCGGAAGCGGCGGCGATCCAAGCCGCCCTTTCGCGGCGCGGCTGGAAACTGACCGACATTGTGGTCACACACAAGCATTTCGATCACATTGACGGCCTCAAACCGCTCAAGGACGCGTATGGCTGCACCATTGCCGGCCCCAAAGCCGAGGCGGACGCGATCGGCATGCTCGACGAGCAATTGGCCGAAGGCGATGTCTACGAGGCCGGGTCCATGACGTTTTCGGTGATCGAAACGCCGGGCCATACGCTGGGCCAAATCAACTACCACTGCCCGCAGGCCAATGCGCTTTTTGCCGGTGATACGCTGTTTTCGCTGGGATGCGGTCGGCTGTTCGAGGGCAGCGCCGGCGACATGTTCGCTTCGCTTGAAAAGCTCAAGGCCCTGCCGCCGCAGACGCATCTTTACTGCGGTCACGAATACACGCGGTCGAATGCGGCTTTCGCGCTGTCGGTCGACCCGGACAATGATGCGCTGAAAGTCCGCGCCGATCAGGTCGAGGCGCTACGTGCCGAGGGCTTGCCGACGCTGCCGGTCACGCTGGAGCGCGAACTTGCCACCAACCCGTTCCTGCGAACCGGCGATGCCGGCATTCGCGCGCATCTGGGCATGATGGACGCCGACGATGTGGCCGTCTTCGCCGAATTGCGGGCGCGCAAGGATCGCTTCTGATGGACCATCTTTCCGCTGCCGACATCCGCGCGCTTCTCGGCATGCAGCCGCATCCGGAAGGCGGCCATTTCGTCGAGACGTTCCGCGACGCGGTTTCGCACGGATATGGCGCGCGTGGCGCATCGACCGCCATCTATTTCCTGCTCGAGGCGGGCGATGTCTCGCATTGGCATCGCGTCCTGGATGCTGCGGAGGTCTGGCATTTCTATACCGGCGCGCCGCTGGTGATCACGCTGTCCCCGAATGGTCATGACGCCGAGGCGCACCGGCTGGGCATCAATCTGGCGCTGGGCGAGCGGCCGCAGATCGTGGTTCCGGCGGGATGGTGGCAGACGGCCACATCGCTCGGCGCGTGGACGCTTGTCGGCTGCACCGTCGCTCCGGGCTTCGATTTTGCCACTTTCGAGATGGCGCCGCCGGACTGGCGGCCCACGCCGCGGCCTGCCGCCGGATCAGACAAACGCTGAAACAAGCGCGAACTGAGCGGCGACGTAGAGCACCCAGATCGCCGGTCCGGTGAAGGCGCGCCTTGCCTCGTCGTCGGGCGCGATCACAAACTTCTCCATGCCGAGTATCGCATCGGACGCCATGAACAGCACGGCGCCCGCAATGACGAGCCAGGACCCCGTCAGCAGCGCCGTCAGGCCCATCGCGAGGATGGCTCCGACATAGGCCATGACCGGCCAGCGCAGCGGGCCCGCATGGCGAAACAGGATCCGACCCAGGATGAGCGCCACGCCGACCATCATGACCGCAATCAGCCAGGAAAAGGCCGGCAGGCCGCCGAAGCGGGTTTGCGCGAACAGCAAGACGTAGATCACATGCCCGGCCAGAAAGGCGATCAGCCCCGAGAGGAATGCAGGATCAGCCGAACCGTCATCATCCGTGGCGGGCCGGGCGAAGGCCAGGAGCAGATCGCCGGCGGCGCTGTGCACGAGCGCGGCCACCAGAAGGACCGGTGCTCCGGCCAGCGCGGCGACGATGGCGAACAAGGAGACGGGCACGGTTTTGACAATGGCGCGCGCCAGGGTGCGGCGGCCAACCGGCATGAACAGATAGGCGACGGCGAACGCCAAGGCGGCAGCGAACAGGCCTTGCGTCATGGCACAGTCCGCCGGCCGATGGTCGAAAGGGCGGCGAGCAGGGCACCGGCGGTGATCAGAACGCAGGCAACCAGAACCGCCCAGCCGGCCTCGGCCCGGCCGGCGGCGATGAGAATGAGCGTCGACAGGAGCGGAGCGGCATAGCTTGAGGTGCCGACGAGCTGTATGTCGCCATGCTTGACGCCGTAATCCCAGACGTAGAAGGCCGCGCCGACCGGCAATAGGCCGAGACCGATGACGGCCAGCCATTGGGTCGCATCGAGCGGCCAGACGGCGGTTTCACGTTCAAGCAGCCACCAACCGAGTGTCGAAAGCAGCGCGGCAACGGCGCAAAAGACGATCACGGCGGATGACGGCACGGCGGCGAAGCGCCGTGCGACCAGCGAATAGCCGGCCCATGTGAACGCGGCGGCAACGGCAAGCGCATAGCCGCCGGCAAATTCGGGATTGACGGCGAGTGACGTGCCGCGCGTGACGATCAGCGCGGCCCCGGTAAAGCCCAGAAGCGCGCCGGCCATGTGATACCAACGCAGCCGTTCGCCGGGCAGAAGCGCGCTGCCGACGACGATCAGAAGCGGCCAGAGATAGGCGATCAGGCTCGCCTCGACGGCCGGCGCCGCCTTCAGGGCGGCGAAATAAAGAGCGTGATAACCGAACAAGCCGATGCTGCCGAGGCCATAGGCGAGCCATTGGCCGTCCGCCGGCCACAATCTTTGCCGCCCGCGGCGCGATGCGTGCCACAAGAGGCCGACAAGCGTGCCGACCGCAAAGCTGATGGCCGCGGTCTGGAACGGCGGCATGGCGCCCGTCGCATCGGTGAGAAGCGCCAGAAAACCCCACATGACCACCGCCAGAAACCCGGCAAGCGTCGCCAGATTGCGATGCCGGGATGAAGCAGGTCTGGTCGTTGGGCTGGCTGCGTCCATGCCCCGCCGTTTCGGGGCGGGCGGTCAGTTTGTCAATTGTTCAAAGCGCGTCGCGGTGACATTGACGGTGGCCCCGTCGATCTTCACCCGCGCCTTGACCGGCGCAAAAAGGCCCGTCTGGCCGACCGGTGCGAAGCTGATCTCGATGCGGCCCTTGTCGCGCATCCAGTTGATCTCGCGCTTGGAGCGGTTGAAACCGGCGATCGGAACGAATTGGGCCCGACAGGTAACGGCATCGCCGCTGTAGCCGGTGGCCGAGAACGGGATGGTGCGCAGATAGCTCATCTTGAGATCGGCGCGCAGGGCGCCCGAGAAGGTGCTGATGGTGCGGGCGCAGACCTGCCGCAGGGACGGCGCCGGAACCAGCATGGCGCCGATCGGATCGAGAACCCCCGACAATTGCGCCGGCGTCGGTTCGATCCAGTCATCGCCCTTTGTGACGGCGGGCGTGTTGCTGGCCGAGGTGACCCTGCCGCCGGAAAAGGCGATCAACGTGCGCTTGTCGCGCCCATTGTCGGTGTAGCGGACATCGAATTTGCCGGACTGGACTGTGCCGCCCCCAATCGCACCGGACGCGTTGAGCGTGCCTGCCGTGGTGGTGAACAGCCGCGCCACGCCGCGCGCCCGCATCGTCGCGTTCACCGTGTAGCTGCTGCCATCGATGGTCGACTGGAAGCTTGTAGAGGCGATGCGAAGGCCGAAGGCCGATACGGAATATTCCGATGCGTAATTGGCAGCCCGGGCGTGATTTGCGTTGATTGTTGTGACCGCCAAGACGGCCAATGCGGCGGAGACGATGCGTCGCATGAATGTGGTCCCGTTCCTTTACTGTCCCTTCGGCCTTGCTGGGTCAGCAATGAGCCGATTGTGTGGACGGATATGGCCCCGGCCGGCTGAACGGCGGCTGAACGAACGGCATTGACGGCCAGCCGCGCAAACACTATAGAGCGGCGACTTTTCCGCAATGCGCCAGGTCCATTGCCGCGTCCGGTTTCCGGAATTGGGGCGTCTGGGCCGTTTTGCGCTGACGGATCCGACAATTGCAAGACGATCGAAGGTGAATGCCATGTCGCGCGCATGTGAACTGACGAACAAGGCGGTCATGGCCGGCAACAATGTCAGCCACGCCAACAACAAGACCCGCCGCCGTTTCCTGCCCAATCTGTGCCAGGTGACGCTGATGAGTGAGACGCTGGGCGAAAAGTTCCGCCTGCGCGTTTCTGCAGCCGCCCTGCGCTCTGTGGAGCATCGCGGCGGGCTCGATGCCTATCTCGCCAAGGCAAAAACCGCCGAACTGTCGCAGCGCGCGCGCCTGATCAAGCGCCGCATCGCGCAGAAGCAGGCCGAAGGCGCCCAGGCGTAACGCGTCACTCCATCGCCGGCCCATCCCGGGCCGGTCTCATCTGCAACTGGTGGCATCACCCAGGATAAAAAAATGCGCTCTTTTCCGCTCGTTCCGACGCTCGGCTTCGTTTCCGCCATGTGCGCGGTGGTTGCCGCATCAAACTATCTCGTCCAGTTTCCCGTTCAGGTGACGGTTGGCGGCTACGATTTCGCCGATCTTCTGACATGGGGTGCGTTCACCTATCCGGTGGCGTTCCTGGTGACCGATCTGACCAATCGCCGGTTTGGCCCGTCCGCTGCGCGCACCGTTGTGTTCGCCGGTTTTGCGCTCGCAGTCGCCCTTTCGGTCGTTCTGGCGACGCCGCGCATCGCGGTCGCATCGGGCACTGCCTTTTTGACCGCGCAACTGCTCGATGTGTCGATCTTCGACCGGCTGCGGGCGCAGGCATGGTGGCGCGCTCCACTGGCCTCTTCCGTGATCGGGTCGGTTCTCGACACGCTGATCTTCTTCACGCTGGCGTTTGCGCCTGCGTTCGCCGTACTGGGCGCCAACGACGCGTTCGCGATCGAAACGTCGTCGCTGCTTGGCCTGTTTGCCGCAGAGGCGCCGCGATGGGTGTCCTGGGCGCTGGGCGATCTGGGCGTCAAGCTGCTGGTCGCGCTGGCGATGCTGGTGCCCTACGGCCTGCTGCTGAACGTCAGCCGCCCACGGCATCTGCCGGCGGCGTGAGATAGCGGAACTCGATCAGAAGGTTGCGCTGCAGGATCGAGTGATTGTCGTCTGACACGATGGTCAGGCGCGGCACGCCGTCGGCGTCCTGGGTGATCGCCAGCCCTTCCATATTGTCGATCTGGAAGCGCATGTCGGCCTCCAGCAGGATTTCGCCATCGACCGTGGCGCGCGCGCGGATTTCGGCATCGTCGATCCGGCGCAGCCGCATCGCAACGCCGTCACGTACGTTGAAGCGGCGTTCGAGCAGGATCAGATCGCCGTCGGGCAGAAAATCGATGTCCGTGACGTAGAAATCGTCCCGTTTTGCGACGGAAAACTCGAACGGCTCACCTGTACCTGGCCTCGCAAAAGCCATGATATTGCCGGCCGCATCGAGGCTGTTTTCGGTTACGCCGATCAGGGCTCCGGCAAGCGCGCTTGCCTCCGTGCCGATGGCGATGCCTTCGAACCCGCGATTTCTGCGCAGTTCGTGGAGCGGCACGGGCGGCGGGGCGGCGGCCTTCCAGCGGCGCTTTTCGCCATCGGTCTCGTACACGGCGATGCGATGTTCGCGCTCGAACGACACCCACAGCGTTCCGTCGCGGGCGGCAATGCCTTCGGCATCGGCCTGCCATTTTCCGGTGATCGGCGCGCCTCCCCTGCCGGCAATCGCGGTCATGGCCAGATCGGTGACGCCGGCGGGACTGCCGTTTGAATCGCGCACCAAAGTGCCATCGACCCAGAAACCGGTGTCGGTGACGCCGATAAACCGGCCCTGCCCGTCAACGAAGCGAAAACCGGACAATGCGCCGAAATGGCGAGAGGTGGCGTTGATCTCGAGACCCCCGGCAAATTCGAGATCGCCGAAACGTGTTTCGTCGGAGCCGATGCGGAAGCGGGTGATCGGCCGCGTCCGTGCCTCCATGCGGTGGAGTTCGGCCTGCTGTGCATGTGCCGGAGCGGGTGGGCTGGCCCATGGCGCGGTCGTCAGCATTGCCAGGGCGAGCGCTGCTCGCGACACGCCCATTCAGCCGGCCCGCCGCCGGCGCGGCGCGGCGCGGCCCTGCTGGCGCGCTGATGCGCTTTCGTCGGTGAACAGGGCGGCCAGTTGCTCGGTCATCGCGCCGGCCAGCTCCTCGGCATCGACGATGGTCACGGCGCGGCGGTAATAGCGGGTCACATCGTGGCCGATGCCGATCGCCAGCAACTCGACATCCGAGCGCGTTTCGATCTCCTCGATAACCGCGCGCAGATGGCGTTCGAGATAGTTGCCCGGATTGACCGACAGCGTCGAATCGTCGACCGGCGCCCCGTCTGAAATCATCATCAGGATGCGGCGCTGCTCGGGCCGGACGGCAAGGCGCCGATAGGCCCAGGTCAACGCTTCGCCGTCGATGTTTTCCTTCAGGAGACCCTCGCGCATCATCAGGCCGAGATTCTTGCGCACCCGGCGCCAGGGCGCATCCGCGCTCTTGTAGATGATGTGGCGCAGATCGTTGAGACGGCCGGGTTCGGACGGCTTGCCGCGCTTGAGCCAGGCCTCGCGCGCCTGACCGCCCTTCCAGGCCCGCGTTGTAAAGCCGAGGATCTCCACCTTGACGCCGCAGCGCTCAAGCGTCCGCGCCAGAATGTCCGCGCAGGTGGCGGCGACCGAGATCGGCCGGCCGCGCATCGAGCCCGAATTGTCGATCAGAAGCGTGACCACGGTGTCGCGGAAATTGGTGTCGCGCTCGCGCTTGAAGGTCAGAGCGCCGAAGCCGCCTTTCATCTCCTCGACGACAACGCGCGGCAGCCGCGCCGGGTCGAGATAGCCTTCTTCGAGATCGAAGTCCCATGACCGGTTCTGCTGCGCCATCAGGCGGCGCTGGAGCCGGTTGGCGAGGCGGCCGACGACGCCCTGAAGGTTGGCGAGCTGCTTGTCGAGATAGGCGCGCAGACGGTCCAGTTCGGCCTCGTCGCACAGTTCCTCGGCAGCGATCGTCTCGTCGAATTCGGTCGTGTAGATGCGGTAGTCGATATCCGACAAGATATCCTGAATGCCGGGATCGGGCCGCTCGACCTCGCCGGGCTCCTCGGCATCGAGATCGAAATCGTCGTCCATGTCGTCGCTGGTGGCGTCGGACGCCTCCATCTCGCCGGTTTCGGTCTCCTCGCTCTCGGCAGGCGCCTCGTCCTGATCGGCGCTTTCCTCGCCCGACTGCTGGTCGTCCAAGCCGCCATTGTCCTGCTCTTCCTGGTCGGGCGGCTGCTCTTCAGGGCTGTCGTCGTCGTCGGCTTCGTCGGCGCCGTCGCCCTCATAGTCGTCGGCCATTTCCATGGCGGCCAGCATGTGGCGCACGGCGCGGGCGAACGCGTTCTGATCCTCGACATTGGCGGCGAGCGCGTCGAGATCGGCCCCGGCCTTGTCGGTGATCCATTCGCGCCAGAGATCGGCGACGGCGCTGGCCGCTTCCGGCGTCGGCCGGCCGGTCAGTTTCTCGCGAACCATCAGCGCCACCGCTTCCTCCAGCGGCGCCTGGTCCTTTTCGGTGACCGCGGACAGATTGTTGCGCGTGAACCGGTCTTCGAGCATGGCGGCCAGATTGTCGCCCACGCCGGCCATGCGGCGCGTGCCCAGCGACTCGACGCGCGCCTGTTCCACCGCGTCATAAATGGCACGCGCCTGATCGCCCTCGGGCGCGATGGCGCGGTGCGTGGCGTTGTCGTGGCAGGCCGAGCGCAGGGCGATCGAGTCGCCCATGCCGCGCGTGACCATGACATCGTTCCTGGTTACCCGCTTTGGCAGGTCGGTCAGCCGCGCATGCTTGCCGGCGAAGGCCGGCCGATCGGCCGAAAAGACAACCTCCAGCTCCGGTTCGCCCGCGATGGCGCGCATGCAGCCGGTCACCGCTCGCTTGAGCGGCTCGGTGTCGGCGGGCTTCTGCGCGCGCTTGCGGGAATTGTCTCCTGGGCTGGCCATCGTGCTCGCGGTCGGGACCTCGTCAGCTGAGCGCGACGTTGGCCGCGCTTTCCTTGAGTTCCTCGCCGAAGCAGCGCTGGTAGAATTCGGCCACCAGCGTTCGTTCGAGATCGTCGCACTTGTTGAGGAACGTCAGGCGGAACGCCATGCCCAGATCGCCGAAGATCTCGGCGTTTTCGGCCCATGTGATCACCGTGCGGGGGCTCATGACAGTCGACAAATCGCCATTCATGAAGGCTTGCCGCGTGAGGTCGGCGAGCCGCACCATGGCGTTGACCGTCTCGCGGCCATCCTTGGTCTGATAGTGCTTGGCCTTGGCGAGCACGATCTCGACCTCATTGTCGTGCGGCAGATAGTTGAGCGTGGTGACGACCGACCAGCGGTCCATCTGCGCCTGGTTGATCTGCTGGGTGCCGTGATAAAGGCCGGTCGTGTCGCCCAGACCCACCGTGTTGGCGGTGGCGAACAGGCGGAAGGCCGGATGCGGGCGGATCACGCGGCTCTGGTCGAGCAGCGTCAGCCGGCCCGAGCTTTCAAGAACGCGCTGGATGACGAACATCACGTCGGGGCGGCCGGCATCATACTCGTCGAACACCAGCGCGACATTGTTCTGATAGGCCCAGGGCAGAATTCCGTCGCGGAACTCGGTGACCTGCTTGCCCTCGCGAACGACGATGGCATCCTTGCCGACAAGATCGATGCGGGAAATGTGGCTGTCGAGATTGACGCGCACGCATGGCCAGTTGAGACGCGCGGCGACCTGCTCGATATGGGTCGACTTGCCGGTGCCGTGATAGCCCGAGACCATGACACGGCGATTGTGGGCAAAGCCCGCCAGGATCGCCAGCGTGGTGGCGCGGTCGAAAATATAGTCCGGGTCGATCTCCGGAACGTGGGAATCGCCGGTCGAAAAGGCCGGAACGGTCATGTCGACATCGATGCCGAAGGTGTCGCGCACATCGACGCTCGTGTCGGGCATGTCCGCAATATCGAGTTCGATCTTGTTCATCTCGTCTTCTCCGGCGCGCCGCCCTCGGTCACGCCCGTTCTCATTGTCCTATGGATGGCGCGCTAGCACAGGCCGGCGGTCTTTAACAGTTGATAGGCCTGGATCACGTCACGGAACCGCTCCTCGGAGGTGCGATCGCCGCCGTTGGCGTCGGGATGGTGCTTCTTGACCAGTTCCTTGTAGCGTGTCTTGACGTCGTCCGACGTCGCATCGTCCTTCAGACCGAGCGTGCGCATCGCCTTGGACTCCAGCGGCTTGAGCCGGCGTACCGGTTTCTGGCTTTGCGCCCGCGCCCAGGCGTCGGGATCGCGCATCCGCATCGCCTTGGCCGATCCCGACTTCAGATCCGAAAAGACCGGCGCGGCGGTCGTCTTCATATTCGCCGTGCCCATCTTCCAGGTCGGCCGGTTGCCGGTCATGGAGTCCTTCTGGAACCTGGCGATATCGTCGTCCGAAAGGCCGGAGAAATAATTGTAGTTCTTGTTGTACTCGCGCACATGGTCGAGACAGAACCACAGATATTCGCCGTCCCGATTGCGTCCGGCGGGCGCCTTGTGCGCCCCCGGCCGCTCGCACCCCGCCCATTGGCAGCGGTTGCGCGCTTCCTCTTCGGCCTGCCTCTTCTTGCCGCCAGGCTTGATGCGGATCGAATCGAAATATTTCGAGCTTGATTTCATGCGGAACCGATTATGGCGCAACGCCATCTGCAAACAAGGATTGACATCGGGAATGCGCGCGGTACGCCGGACGTGTGGGCGCGGAAAAACGACGCACCCGTTTACCGGCGATCACGACATGTGGCAAGCAGGAGATAGGCATTGGCGGGTCCGATTGAAAGCGCCATGCGCGAGAAGCTGGCTGTAGCCTTCGCGCCGGAGCGGCTCGACATCATCAACGAAAGCCATCTGCATGCCGGCCATCAGGGCGGCGCAATGGATGGCACCGGCGAGACCCATTTCCGCGTGCGCATCTTGTCGGCCGCCTTTGAGGGCCTCGGCCGGCTGGCGCGGCATCGCGCGGTCAACGATGCGCTGGCCGACGAACTGGCCGGCGGCCTGCATGCGCTCGCCATCGAGCCGGCGGCGCCGGGCGAGCCGGTTCGCTGGTGATCGAACGCCGGCCCTTGTCGATGTTCGTCCTTCTGCTCGCGTCGCCCTGAGCGACTTGACTCAAATCATTGTGCGCTGCCTGACAGCGGTTAGCATGGTGTCAGTGTTTCTGGCAGCGAGACGCCGGCATGGCCGAACGGGATGAAAAGGTCGCGGAGACGCTCGGGCTCGACCGTGCGGCCCGACGCCATTTCAACTGGGTGGCCTATGCTCTCCTGCTGGCCGTCGTGGTGGCCGGTGGATGGTACTGGCTGACCCGGGCCGATGCCGAACGCGGCGTCGAATATGTCACTGCAGAGGCGACGGTCGGGGGTTTCGTCGTTACGGTCGATGCGACCGGAACGGTCGAGCCGACCAATCTGGTCGAAATCTCCAGTGAGCTGTCGGGCACGCTCGACGCGGTCAATGTCGATTTCAACGATACGGTCGAGGTGGGGACCGTTCTGGCAACGCTCGATACGACTCAACTGGAAGCGCAGCTTGCGGTCAGCAAGGCACAGCTCGACGCCGCCGAAGCACGAATAGCGATGGTCCAGGCGGGCCTCGACGATGCAAAGCAGAAGTTCGAGGCGGCGCGCGACCTGGAAGCACGCGGCATCACGCCCCGGCAGATGTTCTTCACGCAGGAGGCGGCGTACATTCGCGCCCGGGCGGAGATGGAGTCGGCACTCGCCGACAAGGCGCTGTCCGAGGCCAATCTGGACCTGCAGCAAGCGATTCTCGACAAGGCCTGCATCTGTTCGCCGATCCGCGGCATCGTGCTCGACCGCGCGGCCGATCCGGGTCAGATCGTTGCGTCCTCCCTGTCGGCACCGATCCTGTTCACGGTCGCCGAGGATCTGAGCCAGATGGATTTGCAGGTCGATATCGACGAAGCCGATATCGGCCGCATCGCGGTCGGCAATACCGCTACATTCACGGTCGATGCCTATGACGACCGGCGCTTTCCGGCGACAGTGACCGAAGTGCGCTTCGCGCCGCAGACGGTCGAAGGCGTTGTTACCTACAAGGCGATCCTGACGGTCGACAACAGCGCCCTGCTGCTCCGGCCGGGCATGACGGCGACGGCCGAGATCTCCGTGGCCGAGATCGAGGATGCGCTGGTCGTTCCCAATGCAGCGCTTCGCTATGCCCCGCCGCGCGAGCCGGGCGATACGCAGACCGACGACGACCGGAGCGGCCTTCTGGGCATGCTGATGCCCGAGCGCCCGCAAGAGGATGTCGAGGGCGATGTTCGCACCGTGTGGGTGATGCGCGACGGCGAGCCTGAGGAAATCCCGGTGGTGACCGGCGACAGCGACGGTTCGGTGACCGAGGTGGTCGGCGGTGAGTTGCGTTCGGGAGACCTGGTGATCACGGACCGGGTCGATGGCTGAGTCCGGCCGGTCCGATCCGCCGCTCATCAAGCTGCGCGACATCACACGCGTCTACGGGCATGGCGAAGCGACCGTGCGGGCGCTTGACGGCATCAACCTGACCATCGAGGCCGGCGAGTTCATCGCCATCATGGGACCGAGCGGATCGGGCAAGTCGACGGCGATGAACGTCATCGGCTGCCTCGACAGCCCGACCAGCGGCACCTACCGGTTTCGCGGGGTCGAGGTCGCCGATCTCGACCGCGATCAGAGGGCGCTCCTGCGCCGGCACTATCTGGGGTTTGTGTTTCAGGGCTACAATCTGCTGCCGCGCACGAGTGCGCTTCACAATGTCGAGCTGCCGCTGATCTACAAGGGTCTTGGCAGGGCCGAACGCCGGGCAGCGGCGGTGCAGGCGCTCGAAAAGGTCGGCCTGACCCACCGCGCCCATCACGACCCGTCCGAATTGTCCGGCGGCCAGCAGCAGCGCGTGGCGATCGCACGGGCACTTGCCGGCAATCCCGAGGTGGTGCTTGCCGACGAGCCGACCGGCAATCTCGATACGCGGCGCTCGGTCGAGATCATGGAGGTCCTTCAGGCCCTGAACCGGGACGATGGGCTGACCATCGTCATGGTCACCCATGAGGAAGACATGGCCCAGTTCGCCGACCGCCTGATCTGGATGGTCGACGGACGCATCGAACGCGACGGGCCGACCCGGCCGGAACGCGAGGTGGCCCGCGATGCTGTATGAAACGCTTCTGCTGGCTCTGCAGGCGATCTTCCGCAATGCACTGCGGTCGTTCCTGACGGTGCTCGGGATCGTGATCGGTGTCGCGGCGGTGATCGCCATGCTGACGGTTGGCCAGGGCTCCACCGAACAGGTGACGGCCGATGTCGAAAAGCTCGGCACCAACGTCCTGATGGTGCTCCCCGGCGGTGAGGCAATGGGCGGTCCGGCCGGCACGGCCGACCCGATGTTCGTCATAGGCGATGTCGATGCGGTGCAGGAAGAGATCGCCAGCGTGGCGCTGGCGGCACCGATCAGCCAGAATCGCGCCCGCGTCGTGTTCGGCAACGAAAACCGGCGCACCGACATTGTCGGCACCGACAACCGCTACCTTGAGGCGGCGCGCTGGGACTTCGCCCGCGGACGCGCCTGGGAAGCCTCGGAAATCCAGTCCGGAAAGCCTGTCTGCATTCTGGGCGAGACGGTTCGGGCAGACCTGTTCGGCTACGCCGATCCGGTCGGCGAACAGGTGCGCATCAAGAACATGTCCTGCGAGGTCATCGGCCTTCTCGAGTCGAAGGGCGCTTCGACGTTTGGCGCCGATCAGGACGATTTCGTGCTGATGCCCTACCGGGCCTTTCACCGGCGGATTGCCGGCAATGCCGACGTCTCTACCATCTATGTCTCGGTGCGCGAAGGCGTGACCACCGAACGGGCCACCGAGGAGATCGAGGCGCTGATGCGCGACCGAAGGCGGATCGGCGCAGGCGAGGACGACGATTTCGACGTCATGGACATGGAGCAGATCGCCACCATGCTGTCGGGGATCACCGACATTCTGACCGGGCTCCTGTCGGCGGTCGCCGCGGTCAGCCTTCTGGTCGGCGGCATCGGCATCATGAACATCATGCTGGTGTCGGTCACCGAGCGCACGCGTGAGATCGGCATCCGGCTTGCCGTCGGCGCCCAGGCACGGCAGGTGCTGCTGCAGTTTCTCGTCGAGGCGATCGTGTTGTCGCTGATTGGCGGTTTGATCGGAATCCTGCTCGGCCTGGCACTCGGTTATCTTGGTGCCCAGTGGCTCGCCGTGCCGTTCCGTCCCGATCCGCTCGTGATCCTGATGGCGTTCGGATTTTCAGCGGCCGTCGGCGTGATTTTCGGCTTTTTCCCGGCCCGGCGGGCGGCGATGCTCGACCCGATCGAAGCGCTGCGCCACGAATAGAACAGACAGTCGGTCTTACGCCGGCCGGACGCGGAGTTTCCTGATCCTGTTCTTCTCGCGCTTGAGCACGATGAAGCGCTTTCCGTGGAAGGTGAAGGCCTGCTTTTCGGCGGGAATCGTCTTGGCTTCGTGGATGACGAGGCCGGCGATGGTGTTGGCGTCGTCGTCCGGCAGGTCCCAGTCGAGCGCGCGGTTGAGGTCGCGGATCGGCACCGACCCGTCGACGACGACCGACCCGTCCGCCTCGGTCTGCACGCCGGCCACCTCGATATCGTGCTCGTCGGCAATGTCGCCGATAATCTCCTCGATGATGTCCTCGAGCGTCACCAACCCTTCCAGCTCGCCATATTCATCGACGACGATCGCGACATGGGCGCGGCGGCGCAGGAAGGCGTTGAGCTGGTCCTGAAGCATGGTCGTGTCGGGCACGAACCAGGGCTTGTTGGCGATCTTCATGATGTCGACGCGGGTCGGGTCGTTGTCGACCGCGTGCAGAGCGCGCAGAAGGTCCTTGGCGTGCACGATGCCGACAATGTTGTCGGTCTCGCCGCGCCAGACCGGCATGCGCGTATAGGGGCTTTCGAGGATTTCGCGCACGACGATCTCGGCCGGGTCATCGGCATTGACCATGCGCATCGCCGTGCGGTGGATCATGATGTCGCCGACATCGAGTTCGCTGAGGTCGAGCACGCCGCCGAGGCGATCGCGCTCTTCCTTGATGAACGAGCCCTCCTCGTGAAGCACGGTCACCGCGCCGCGCAGTTCCTCATGCGCGGACAGGATCGATTCGTTGGCCCCGAAGGTCACGCCGAAGACGCTCAGGATGCGCCGGACGATGAAGTCGACGGCCCGCGCCAGCGGCGAAACAATGGCGACGAAGATCTGAATGGCCGGAACGACGAACATGGCGAACCGGTCGGTCTTGGAGATCGCCAGATATTTCGGCATCACCTCGGCGAAGATGACCAGCAACACCGTCATGATCAGTGTCGCGTAGACGACACCGGTATCGCCGAACAGCGACAGGAACAGCGTGGTCGCAAGCGCCGACGACAGGACGTTGATCAGATTGTTGCCGATCAGCAGCGCGCCGATCAGCCGTTCCTTGTTTTCCGTCAGCTGGCCGACCGCGCCGGCGCGGGCATTGCCGTTGGCCTCCATCTGGCGCATGCGGCCGCGTGAAACCGCTGTCAGCGCCGTCTCCGATCCGGAAAAGAAGCCCGACATGACGATCAGCACCGCGATGGCGCCGGCTATGATCCAGATTTCCATGACTGTCAGCTCTCGAGCATCTGTTGAAGGAAGGCCCTGACCTCGGAAGCAGGCACGTCGTCCGCAATGAACGCTTCGCCGATGCCGCGCGTCAGGATGAAGGTGAGCGCACCGCGCGAGACCTTCTTGTCCTGGGCGATGAAGTCCATCAGCGCGTCGGCGTCCGGTACATGGGCGCGCACCGGTGTCAGATCGGTCGGCAGGCCCGCGGTTTCAAGATGGGCCGTCACGCGTTTCACATCGTCGGGGCTGCACAAATTCATGCGTGCCGAAAATGCGTGCGCCAGCACCAGGCCGATGGCCACACCCTCACCATGAACGAGCACATCGGAGCGGTAGCCGGTGATGCCTTCCAGTGCATGGCCGAATGTGTGGCCGAGATTGAGCAGCGCCCGTTCTCCGGCCTCGCGTTCGTCGCGGGCGACGATAGCCGCCTTGGCCCGGCACGATGCGGCGATCGCCTGCGTCCGCGCCGGGCCGCCGGCGGTGATCGCATCGAGATTGTCTTCCAGCCACGAAAAGAAGGGCGCATCGTTGATCAGCCCGTATTTGGCGACTTCCGCATAGCCGGCGCGAAACTCGCGAACGGGCAGCGTGTCCAGAACAGCGGTGTCGGCGATCACGATGCGTGGCTGATAGAAGGCGCCGACCAGGTTCTTGCCCTGCGGAGCGTTGATCCCGGTCTTGCCGCCGACCGATGAATCGACCTGGGCCAGAAGCGAGGTGGGGATCTGCACGAAACCCATGCCGCGCCGCGTCACTGCTGCCGCAAAGCCCGTCAGGTCTCCGATCACCCCGCCGCCCAGCGCGACCACCAGATCGCCGCGTTCGAGCCGTGCATCGAGAAGTGCCTCGACCGTTTGCCGGAGGTGGCCGAAGTCCTTGGTGGCTTCACCGGCCGGCAGCACAAGGGTTCCCGGCTCGAAACCGGCACCGGAAAGGCTCGCGCGCACAGCATCGAGATGGAGTGCGGCCACGTTTTCGTCGGTGACGACGGCGCACCGGGTACCGGGCGCCAGCGTGGCCAGATATGTGCCGGTCTCGGCCAGAACGCCGGGTCCGATCACGATGTCATAGGCGCGTTCGCCCAGATCGACGCGAACTGTCTGGTGCAGGGTCTCGTCGATCATGGGCCGATCGTTCCGGTTTCGGGTGTTTTCAGGCACAGATGATAATGAAGCGCCTCGACGACCGTGTCGGCCATCTCGTCCTTGCCGACATCGCGGGATATGACCGTCACATCGGCGGTGGCGTAAACCGGGTATCGCTCGTCCATCAGCTTTTGCATCACCGCGCGGGGATCAGGCGCCCTTAAAAGCGGCCGCGTCGCCTTTCGCGACACACGCGCCATCAGAAGATCGAGATCGGCCGACAGCCAGACCGAAACGCCGGCGGCGCCGATCGCGGCACGTGTGTCGGCGTTCATGAAGGCGCCACCGCCGGTCGCCAGCACCGTTGCGCCGGCACCGAGAAGCCGGGTCATGACGCTGGCCTCAAGGCGCCGGAACTCGGCTTCGCCATAGTGCTCGAAAATGTCGGCGACCGACATGCTGGCCGCTTCCTCGATCTCGTGATCGGCATCGATGAAGGGCAGTTCGAGCCGCGCGGCCAGCTTGCGGCCGATCGCCGATTTGCCGGCGCCCATCAGGCCGATCAGGACGACCGGCCGCCCGTTCAGCCGGTCGGCGACCTGTTTGGCCATATCTGGCGATTTTTCTGTCATCCTGTGCTGTTAGCACATCATGGCGATGGCCGAGTCAAGCCGTTTGCCAGAGCTTGATCTTTCCCCCGTCGCGGCTGCATAAGAAGCGCAATTGTCCGATTTCGGGCAAAGATGGTTGTGTGATGCCCAGTCTCTTCCGGTTCCTCTTCGTGTTGGGCGTTCTTGCGGCGCTGGCCTACGGTGCCATGTTGGCGCTGGTGGTTTTCGTCAAGCCCGAGCCGCGTCCGATGACCGTCACGATTCCGGCGGACCGCCTGAACCCGGTGCGGATCACCGTTCCGACCGCCGAGCCGGCGGAAGCCGACGGGTCCGGCGATACGGAAGCGGAAGCCGCGCAATAGGCAGCGTTTCGGTAAGGTCTCGCCGCTAGGCTGTCGTCCATGATCGAAGCTTTCCTCGAGATGATGAGCGCCGAGCGCGGCGCGGCCCTCAACACGCTGCAATCCTATCGCCGCGATCTGGAGGATGCCGACCGCTTCCTGCGGGCCCGCGGCGCGGGCGGATTGCACGCCGCGCAGACCGCCGACCTGTCGGCCTATCTGCACGGGCTCGAGGCGCAGGGCTTCGCTGCCAGTTCCCAGGCGCGGCGCCTGTCGGCGCTGCGTCAGTTCTTCCGTTTCCTGTTTGCCGAAAATGTCCGCTCCGACGACCCGACCGGCGTTATCTCTTCGCCGAAAAAACAGCGTGGCCTGCCGCGCCATCTGAGCATGGAGGCGGTGTCACGGCTGCTGGAGACGGCGCGACGTGAAGCGCTTGAGGGCAAAAAATCGCCGGCACAGGCGCGGCGGACGGCGCGAACTCATGCGATCGTGGAGTTTCTCTATGCCACCGGTCTGCGCATCAGCGAACTGACGCGCCTGCCCGCGACCATCCTGCACCGCGAGGAACCGTTCTTCATGGTCAAGGGAAAGGGCGGCAAGGAGCGATTGGTGCCGCTGTCCGACAGCGCACGCCATGCCGGGCAGGCCTATCGGATGCTACTCGAAGGCGACGAACGCGCCCGACAATGCCCGTTCCTGTTCCCCGACGACAGTTTCTCAGGCCCGGTTGCGCGGCAGGTTCTGGCGCGCGACCTGAAGGCAACAGGCGCCCGTTGCGGCATTGCCGCCGAAAGCTTGTCGCCGCATGTGTTACGCCATGCCTTTGCGACCCATCTGCTTGAAAACGGTGCCGATCTGCGCGTCGTGCAGCAATTGCTCGGCCATGCGGACATATCGACCACGCAGATCTACACCCACGTAATGGATGAGCGGCTGCATGCGCTGGTCAGCGCCCATCATCCGCTGGCGGCGTCCGGAAACCGGCAATAGGGCGGCGCCCGCCCGCCCATCCTTGACATCATGGCCATTTGCCGCCACCTGCATGCCGCAACGGGCGCGGGAGCCGGCCGATGGCCGCAGGATGATCGATGTACAGCTATCTTGAGTTCGAAAAACCGATCGCGGATCTGGAAGGCCAGATCCTCGAACTCAAGAAGCTGGCCGAGAGCGGCGAAGGGGCGGTCGATGTCGCCGAGGAAATCGCGCGGCTCGAAAAGCGCTCGCACGAGGCGCTGGTCGAAGCCTATCGCAAGCTGACGCCCTGGCAGAAAGCGATGGTCGCCCGGCACCCGGACCGGCCGCACTGCATCGACTATGTCGATGCGCTTTTCACCGAATTCACGCCGCTGGCCGGCGACCGGAATTTTGCCGAAGACCACGCGGTGATGGCCGGGTTCGCGCGCTACCACGGGCAGCCCGTGGCGGTGATCGGTCAAGAGAAGGGCAACGACACCAAGTCGCGCCTGAAACACAATTTCGGCATGGCCCGCCCGGAAGGCTATCGCAAGGCTGTGCGGATCATGGAACTGGCCGATCGGTTCGGCCTGCCGGTGATCACGCTGGTCGATACGGCGGGCGCCTATCCGGGCATCGGCGCCGAGGAGCGCGGACAGGCCGAGGCGATCGCCCGATCGACGGAAAAATGCCTGAATCTGCGGGTTCCGCTCGTGTCCGTCATCATCGGCGAGGGCGGCTCGGGCGGCGCGATCGCCATTGCCACGGCCAATACCGTCCTGATGCTCGAACACGCGATCTATTCGGTGATCTCGCCGGAAGCCGGCGCGTCGATCCTGTGGCGCGATGCGGCCCGCGCCAAGGATGTGGCCACGGCCATGAAGATCACCGCCCAGGACTTGCTCGAACTGAAGATCATCGATGCGATCATATCCGAACCGCTGGGCGGCGCGCATCGCGATGTGTCCGCCGTGATGGCCGAAACCGACAGGCATCTCACCAAGGCCATGGCGGCGCTGGACGGCAGGGATGGCGACACACTCAGGCGCCAGCGGCGCGAAAAGTTCCTGGCCATCGGCCGGAACCTCTGAGACCTCTGTCCGGCTCCCCGCCACGATCCGTGTCGGTCTGCCGCGCCCTTCAAGGCTTCGACCGCTTGGCATCGATGGGTTGGGCGCATATCTGTATGCCGCCCGCCCGAGGGGAAAAGAATGGCACAAGCACCCAGCCAGGACATCGTCACCGAAACGCTGCGCAAGATCATGCTGCCTGACGGGCGCGATCTGGTCGGCGCCGGGATGGTGTCGGACATCTTCATCGCCGACGGGAAGGTCTTCTTCTCGCTGACCTGCGATGCCGCCGATGCAGAGCGGCTGGAGCCGGTGCGCGAGGCGGCCCAGGCTGCGGTCACGGCGCTGCCCGGCGTCAAGGCGGCGATGGTTGCGCTGACCGCCGAAAAAAAGGGCGGCCAGAGCGGGCCGGAGCCGCAGGCGCGAAACGTGCCGCCACCGCCGCCATCGGCCGGGCGGCGCCCGGTCACCGACCGGGCGAAGCCGGGCGTCCCCGGGGTCAAGCACATCATCGCCGTCGCGTCGGGCAAGGGCGGCGTCGGCAAGTCGACCACCGCGATCAATCTGGCGCTCGGTCTTGCTGCTTGCGGTCTGAAAACCGGCATTCTGGATGCAGACATTTACGGGCCGTCGCTGCCGCGTCTTTTGGGATTGAAGGACACCAAACCGCAGCAGCTCGAGGGCCGCATTCTCAAGCCGATCGAACAGTTCGGGCTGCAGTCCATGTCCATCGGCTTTCTGGTCGAGGAAGAGACGCCAATGATCTGGCGCGGGCCGATGGTCGTCTCGGCGATCACGCAAATGCTGCGCGAGGTGGCCTGGAGCGATCTCGACGTTTTGGTCGTCGACATGCCGCCGGGCACGGGAGACGCACAGCTCACCATGGCGCAGAACGTTCCGCTGTCTGGCGCGGTGATCGTCTCGACGCCGCAGGATCTGGCGCTGATCGACGCGCGCAAGGGCCTGAAAATGTTCGAGAAGGTCAATGTGCCGGTTCTCGGCATCATCGAGAACATGAGCTATTTCGTGGCGCCGGACACCGGCGCGCGCTACGACATCTTCGGCCATGGCGGCGCCAGGGCGGAAGCTCAGCGGCTGGGTGTCCCCTTTCTGGGCGAGGTTCCGCTGGTGATGGCGATCCGCGAAACCTCCGACGCCGGAAGACCGATCACCGTGGCCGAACCGGACGGTCCGCACGCCGCTGCCTACACGGCCATCGCCGAGCGAGTTTCGGCGGCGCTCTCGACCGGTGCCGGCGCGAAACCAGCCCCCGCCATCGTTTTCGAGTGATCGCGTTCCGCCGGACGCGGCCGGCCGGGGTTCAGTCTTTCAGCGAGCGTATATCGACAAACCGTCCGGCGATCGCTGCGGCGGCTGCCATGGCCGGCGAGACGAGATGGGTGCGGCCCTTATAGCCCTGCCGGCCCTCGAAATTGCGGTTCGACGTCGATGCGCAGCGCTCTTCAGGCTTCAGCCGGTCGTCGTTCATGGCAAGACACATGGAGCAGCCCGGCTCGCGCCAGTCAAAACCCGCCGCCTTGAAGATCGCGTCGAGCCCTTCGGCCTCGGCCTGTGCCTTCACCAGGCCCGAGCCGGGGACGATCATCGCATCGACCCGCTCGGCCACGCGCTTTCCCTCCACCACGCGGGCGACTTCGCGCAGATCCTCGATGCGGCCATTGGTGCATGAGCCGATGAACGCACGGTCGATCTCGATATCGGTGATCCTGGTGCCCGGCTTGAGCCCCATATAGTCGAGCGCGCGCCATTTGGAGGCGCGCTTGTTGGCATCCTCGATCTCGTCGGGGTCCGGCACGCTGCCCTCGATCGAGACGACATCCTCGGGCGACGAACCCCAGGAGACGATCGGCGGCAGATCTGCGGCGTCGAGCGTGACGATCTTGTCGAAATGGGCGCCTTCGTCGGTGTGGAGCGTTTTCCAGTAAGCGAGCGCCATGTCCCATGCCTTGCCCGTGGGTGCGCGGGGCTTGTCCTTGATGTAGGCGAAGGTGGTCTCGTCGGGCGCGATCATGCCGGCGCGGGCGCCGCCCTCGATCGACATGTTGCAGACGGTCATGCGCCCTTCCATGGACAGCGCGCGGATCGCATCGCCCGCATATTCGATGACATGGCCGGTGCCGCCGGCGGTGCCGATCTGGCCGATGATGGCGAGGATGATGTCCTTGGCCGTCACGCCGTCGGGCGCGACGCCATCGACGCGCACCAGCATGTTCTTCGCCTTCTTCTGGATCAGCGTCTGGGTGGCCAGAACGTGCTCGACCTCGGACGTGCCGATGCCGTGCGCCAGCGCGCCGAACGCGCCATGGGTCGAGGTGTGGCTGTCGCCGCAGACGATGGTCATGCCCGGCAGGGTGAAGCCCTGCTCGGGGCCGACAATGTGGACGATGCCCTGCCGGCGGTCGTTCTCGGAATAGTATTCGATGCCGAAATCGGCGGCGTTCCTGGCCAGCGCCTCGACCTGGATGCGGCTTTCCTCGTTCTTGATGCCCAGATGCCGGTCTGGCGAGGTCGGCACATTGTGGTCGACCACGGCCAGTGTCTTTTCGGGCTGGCGGACGGTGCGGTTGGCCATGCGCAGGCCTTCGAACGCCTGCGGGCTGGTTACCTCATGGACCAGATGCCGGTCGATATAGATCAGCGACGTGCCGTCGTCGGCCTCGTGAACCAGATGGTCGTCCCAGATCTTGTCGTAGAGCGTGCGCGGCGCGGCCATGGCGGCGTGTCCTCATTGGCGAGTGTACGGTATCGGGCCGATATGCAACGGACGGGGAAGGGGCGTCAAGGACGCTGCCGCCGACTTCCGGCCGTCGCCAGCACGCATGAGAATCGGGCGTCGCTGTCAGGCAACCCGCACGATCTCGAAGCGGCAGACCTCGCTGCCCCAACCGACGCACTCGGTTTCTTGGATCGTGATGGCCGGATCGACGAGGGTCTGAAACAGGCGTCGGAACACCGCCGCATGCCAGACGCAGGATGAAAACCCGGCCTTGCCCAGACAGATCGGATTGTCGTGGATGGCGATGAATCCCGCCCCCCGTTCGACGCGTGCATTGCCGGCAAAGGTCCAGGCGTTGCGGGCGATCGCCGCCATCAGGGCGCGCTGCGCAATGTATGCCGGCAGGTGTCTCAACATCCACTGGGCGGCTTTGGGGATGCGGTTGGCGAGGATGTAGTCGCCTGTCAGTTCGCCGGCCCGCTTCATCACCGCATGGGCGGTCTTCGCGTCGAGTTTGGCGGCGATCTGGCGGTTCAGCGCATTGACGGTATCGGCCTCGATCATGGCGTCGGGATCGGCGTCGGCAAAGCGTTCGAGGCCCGCGGCACCGAATATGGAGCGGCGTGCTGACCTGCCGGCCAACGCGTCGAGCGCGGCCCGCGTCTGGATGACGGCGTTGGGCCCGACGGTCGGCGGCGCATCATCGACTGTTGCGCGGCGAACGGACCGCTTTGCCGTTTCGCTATCGAGGACCGTCACGGCGCACTTCCTCGCAGTGGTGAGTGGCTGCCATCACTCGCCAGCCGGCGGTGCCTCGGTCGGCAGCTTGACCCTCGGCGGACGCTTGGCGCTCGGCCGGCGCGTCGATGTCGGCAGTCCGGAATAGTCTTCCATCTGCTCGGTGCCGCCGCCGCAGGCCATCGGCACGCCGTCCTCGTTCTTTTCGATCTTCCGGCGGGCTTCCTGCAGCGCGACCTTCTTGTCGTGGATCGCGGCCCAGTCGTCGAGCTGCGCCTTGGCGATCGTCCGCGTCTCGTCGAAGTGGAAATCGACCTTGCCCTTGGACTGCGGGCCCCAATAATTGTGCTTGCCGAGGTCATAGAATTTGCGCTGGAAGCCGGCCTTCAGAAACGCCTTGAGGCAACCGAGCAGATAACGGCGCCGGAAGCCCGTGCCGCGCCACGGATAATGGAACAGCGCCTTCTTGGAGTAAAAGCGCCGGTAATTGTTCATCACACGGTCGAGAAGCTCGTCGCGGTCCATCGCTTCGGGCTTCATGATCGGCGTGACGAAATTGTACTTTGAGAAGTCGAACACCTCGACCTTGTCGCCCAGTTCCTGGAACAGGGGCGTGAACGGCCAGGGCGTGTACATGGCCCAGTTGGCAAGATCGGGCTGCCAGTCCCAAGCCATCCGATAGGTTTCTTCCAGCGTCTCGGCCGTCTCATTGTCGAGGCCGACAATGAATTGCGCCTCGGTGAAGATGTCGGCGTCGCGCAGCAGCTTGATCGCCCGCTTGTTGTCGGCGACCTTGGTTTCCTTGTTGAACTGGTCGAGCTTCATCTGCGCCGCCGCTTCGGTGCCGAGCGAGACGTGCACGAGACCCGCCTTGCGGTAGAGCGGCAGCAGTTCCTCATCGCGCAGAATGTCGGTGACGCGCGTGTTGATGCCCCATTTGATCTTCTGCGGCAGTCCGCGCGCGATCAGCTCTTCGCAGAACTCGATGAACTTCTTGCGGTTGATGGTCGGCTCCTCGTCGGCGAGGATGAAGAAGCCGACGCCGTGATCGTCGACCAGCGTCTCGATCTCGTCGACGACGGCCTTCGGGTCGCGGACGCGATAGTCGCGCCAGAACTTCCACTGCGAGCAGAACGAGCAGGTGAACGGGCAGCCGCGCGCCATGTTGGGGATCGCCACCTTCACGCCGAGCGGCACGTAGATGTACTTGTCCCACTCGAGCAGCGACCAATCCGGTTCGATCGCATCGAGATTTTTCACCGTTGGCGCGGCCGGGGTGGCGACGATCTGCTCGCCGTCGCCGAACGCCAGTCCCTTGATCGTGTCCCGCTCGGCGGGCCAGCGCCCTTCGGCAACGGCGGTGACGAACTCGGCGAAGATCTCCTCGCCCTCGCCGCGCACGATGACGTCGATCCATGGCGCTTCGGACAGGACCTGCTTGTACATGAACGTCGCATGCACGCCGCCCAGGACGCGGACGGCCTTGGGACAAACCTGCTGCGCGATCTTGAGCACGTTCTCGGCGACATAGATGGAGGGGGTGATGGCGGTGGTGCCGACAATGTCCGGCTGCAGGTCGGCGAGCCTCTTGCCCAGATCGACATCGTCGATCTCGTTGGTCATCGCATCGATGAAGGTGACCTTGTCGAAGCCGGCCCTTTTCAGCGAGCCCGCCAGATAGGCCACCCAAGCCGGCGGCCAGTTGCCGGCGATTTCCGCCCCGCCCGAGTGGTAGTTCGGATGAACGAGTACGACATGCATGGCGGGCCTCCCGACGTTTTGCGGGAAGCGTACGCCCGAACTGTCAACCTGAATTGACATAAGTCAACGTCAACGCATTTGGTCGGCGGGTGCAATCGGTTCAATTCTCAGCTTGACCGGCCGGGCGTTCGAGCGCATCGCGCGGCGTCTGTGTATTGAGCGCTTCAACGATGTTCATTCATGAGATCGCCGCGCTGGCAGCCGCTGCCGTATGGGCGCTGACCGGGCTCGTCTCGGTGGCGCCGGCCCGGCATCTGGGCGCCATCGCCTTTAACCGTCTGCGCATGGCGATGGTGTTCGCCATGCTGGCGGTGTGGGTGACGGCGGCGGGCACCTGGAGCACGCTGTCGGGCGAGGTGCTCTGGCCGCTGGTCTGGTCGGGGCTCATCGGCATCTTTCTGGGCGACACGGCGCTGTTTCTGACCATGAACAGGCTTGGACCGCGGCGAACGGGCATCCTGTTTTCGATGAATGCGCCGATGTCCGTCGTGCTGGGCTGGATTGTTCTGGGCGAAGCGCTGTCTGTGGTTACCTTGGCCGGCATCGCGATCGCCATGACCGGCGTGGTGCTCGCCATCGTCTTCGGCAAGCGCAAGGATCAGCTTCATCAATGGGAAAGCGTGACCGGGCCGCTGTGGGTCGGCGTTGCGCTCGGGCTCGCTGCTGCGTTGTGCCAATCGGTCGGTGCACTCATCGCGCGTCCCGTCATGGAAACGGGCATGGTCGATCCCGCCGCGGCATCGGCGGTGCGGATCGGCGTGGCCGCGCTGTGCCTGACCGTGCTGATGCAGGCGCCTGCTCGGATGGTCGGCCAGGCCAAGCCGCTGACCTGGAGCATTGCCGGCTACACCGCGCTGTCCGGTTTTCTGGCGATGGCGCTCGGCATGACGTTTCTGCTGTTTGCCCTGTCGGGCGGCGAAGTGGGGATCGTCACGACCCTTTCGGCGACGACGCCGGCGATCATGCTGCCGCTTCTGTGGTGGCGGACGCGAGAGATGCCGGCGGCCGGCGCGTGGATCGGCGCGGCGCTCGTCCTCGTCGGCAGCGCGCTGATCTTTTCGGGTTAGCGATGCTGGCTCTTTCGCAACCGCTTTTCGAGCTGCCGCAGGGCCAGCGACAGGCCGATGGTCAGGATCAGGTAGATGTAGGCGACGATCGAATAGGTCTCGAAGAAGCGGAACGAGCCGGACGCGTAGACCTTGCCCATCTGGGTGATGTCGGCGACGCCGAGCACGGAGACGAGCGAGGAATCCTTGACCATGGCGACGAAGTCGTTGCCGAGCGGCGGCAGGATGGTGCGGATCGCCTGCGGGAAGACGACGAAGCGGAACCGTTGGAAGGGTGACAGTCCCAGCGCCTCGGCCGCCTCGATCTGGCCCTTGTCGACGGCGAGTATGCCGGCGCGGAAGACTTCGGCGATGAACGCCGAATAGCCGATCATCAGCGCCAGGATTGCCCGCCACAGGAGCGAGATGTCGCGCACCAGAAGCGGCTCAATCCATCCCAGTTGCTGCAGCGGCCAGGTGACGCCATTGATCAGCCAGACCAGCGCCGGCGCGCCGACAAAGGCGATGTAGAAGAGCAGGACGATGATCGGGATGCCGCGAATAACTTCGACGTAAAAGCGTGCGATCTGCCTTAGGACGAGCGAATTCGACAGCGCCATCAGCGCCAGAAGCAGACCGAGAATGCTGGCCATGGCAAAGCCGACCAGCGTGACGAAGACCGTGATCTGCACGCCGCGCGAGACGGTGCGGAAGACCTGGGTGTAAAGGTCGTTGGTCGCGATCAGGATTGCAAGGCCGACGCCGATGACGGCCAGTGCCAGCAGCCACCATGGAAAGTCGTCGTCGGGCGCGTCTTGCGAGGGTTCGGGCGGCAGGGCGGTCATCGGATTTGCCAGCGGCTCCGGGATTTCATAGAGGGCCGTTGTGGGCGGAGGAAAACGACGTGTCCAGGATCGTTTGGGTCATCATCGCGTTCGGCATCTTTTACCTGTTCTACGGCGCGAAGGTCTTTTCGCCGCGATGGCATTGGGACCATGTCAAGCGCATGGCACGCAACGAGCCGACCTTTTCATCGCTGGTCACGATCACGCTGGCGCTGGCGATCGCATTTGTCCTGGTGACCTATGTCCGCACTGTGACCGGTTGACCACCGGGTCGCATGAGCCAGTGCCGGCATGCGCCGGATGCGCATGCCGGAAAGACATGAAAAGGGCGTCAGAGAAGCCCCAATGCCCTACTGGCCCAGCGAGTACTCCAGAAACCATTTGGTGTTCAGCGCGTCCAGCGTGCCGTCCGCTTCCATCGAGGCGATGGCGGCGTTGATTGGCTCGACCAGATCGGAGCCTTTGGGGAAGATGAAGCCGAAATCCTCGGTGCCGAGCGGTTCGCCGACCAGCTTCAGCGCGCCGTCCGAGGCCTTGACATAGCCCTCGCCGGCGGTGCCGTCGGTCAGGACGACATCGACATCGCCGGTGCGCAGCGCCTGGACCGAGGCGCCGAACGTTTCGAACAGCTTGATGCGCGGATTGGCCTCGTCGCCGTCGAGCATGTCGTAGACTGCCACGTAGAAGGGCGTCGTTCCCGGCTGTGCGCCGACAAGACCGTCTTCAAAGGCCGCAAAGCTCGGCGCATCGGCAAAACGCTCCTCGTCGCCGCGCACCAGCATGAACATCTGGCTGGTCATGTATTTGTCGGAGAAGTCGACCTTCTCCATCCGGTCCTCGCGAATGGTGATGCCTGTCATGCCGACATCATACTGGCCGTCGGACACCGCCTGGATCATCGCGTCCCAGGAGATATTCTGATATTCGATCGTCGCGTTCAGCCGCTTGCCGATCTCTTCCATCGCGTCATATTCCCAGCCGATCTGCTCGCCGGTCGACGGATCGAGAAACTGCAGCGGCGGATAGGCATTCTCGGTCACCACCGTGATCGTGCGGCCTTCCAGATCGGGCAGATCCATGGCCATCGCACCGCTTGCCGCGCCGGCCGCCATAACCGATGCGGCCGCTGCCGTCATTACCCATCGCCGTGTGAACATCGCACTTACTCCCTGTCGTATTGTGAGGTGCCCCGTCCCCGGAGGCGGACGGGCAAAGGCCGACAGTGGCCCGGAAACGGATGGCAGGCAAGGGCGTCTTGTGCGGTGCCGCAAACGAAAAGGCGGACCTTCCGGCCCGCCTTCGCGTCGTCCCCCGCTTGCGCGGTTATGCCGTCGGCTGCCGCCTTATTCTTTGGTTTCCGCCTCAGCGGCTGCCGCTGCTTCCGCCTCGGCCGCCTTTGCGGCTTCGGCTGCTTCCTCTGCGGCCTTTTCGGCGGCGAGGGCCTGGGCGGCGGCAACCTTTTCAGCCTCGATGCGGGCGCGCTCTTCGGCCAGCGCCTGACGCTCGGCCTCGTTCAGCTTGCGGGCGCGGGCGCCGGTGTTCTCGGCGATGCGGGCCTTTTTGCCGCGCAGGCCGCGCATGTAATAGAGCTTGGCGCGGCGGACCTTGCCGCGGCGGACGACCTCAACGGCCTCGACCAGCGGCGAGAACAGCGGGAAGACACGCTCGACGCCTTCGCCATAGGAAATCTTGCGGACGGTGAAGTTCTCGTTGAGGCCCGAACCGGCGCGCGCGATGCACACGCCCTCATAGGCCTGAAGACGCGTGCGCTTGCCTTCGGTCACGCGGACCTGAACGCGCACGGTGTCGCCGGGCGAGAAATCGGGAAAGGTGCGCTTTTCGCTGATTTTGGCGGCCTGCTCGGCCTCGAGCTGACGGATGATGTCCATCTCGACTGTCCTTCTTGTTCTTTTGAACCGCCAGAGCGCTCGCTGGGGTGCACAATCGCCGTCGATGCGGTCTCATCGTGCAGCCTGGCCCGGATTTGGTCCCGGACCGGAGCGGTGGTCATGCCCGTAGTTGCTGTAAAGACTTCGGTTTGTCCGAAATTCCGCGCGCTCATACAGGAAGCCAGCGGTTTTGTCACCTGTCCGCCGTCGGTTTTTTGCGCGCCTGCGCTTGCCAGAGGTCGGGGCGGCGCGCCTTGGTCAGCGCTTCGGCTCGTTCGCGCCGCCATGCATCAATTCTGGCATGGTTGCCCGATGTCAGCACATCGGGAATCGTCCGGCCTTCCCACTCGGTCGGTCTGGTGTAGTGCGGATGTTCGAGCAGCGCGGCTTCGAAGCTCTCCGTCTCACCGGACGCGGCATTGCCCATCACGCCGGGCAGCAGCCGAACAACCGCGTCGAGCAGCACCTGCGCCGCGATTTCGCCGCCCGAGAGCACATAGTCCCCGATTGACACCTCGGTAAGTTGCCGCGCCTCGATCACCCGCTCGTCGACGCCCTCGAACCGACCGCAGACGATGACGGCGCCGGGCCCGGTGGCGAGATCGCGCACCATGGCCTGGGTCAGCGGCGTGCCGCGCGGGCTCATCAGGAGGCGCGGGCGTCTGTCTTCTGTCGACGACACGTGATCGATGGCCTTGGCGAGAATGTCGGGCCGCAGCACCATGCCGGCGCCGCCGCCGGCGGGCGTGTCGTCAACGCTGCGGTGCCTGTCGGTGGCGAAATCGCGAATCTGCGTGACATCGAGCGACCAGGCGCCCGATTTGAGTGCCTTGCCCGCCAAGGCCTGGCCCAGCGTGCCGGGGAACATGTCCGGATAGAGCGTCAGGATCGATGCCTTGAAACTCATGACGCCTCGTCCTCTTCGGGCCGGGCGATGATCTCGCCGGGCGCAACGAGGGTCAGGCGCCCGGCATCCATGTCGATCTCGGGCACGACCGCGCGAGTGAACGGATAGAGTTCGGTACGGCCCCCGCCGGCCGGCCGCACTTCGATCATGTCGTCGGCGCCGAAATTGTGAACCGCGACAATCGCGCCGATGCGCGCTCCGTCAGCGTCTACCGCATCCAGCCCGACCAGATCGTCGATGAAGAACTCATCGTCTTCCAGTTCGCCGTCGGGAAGCCTCGATCGGTCGACAAAGAGTTCGGTTCCGTTGAGGGCTTCGGCCGCCTCACGGCCGTTGACCTGTTTGAAGCGGACGACGACCACGGTCTTGGACGGCCGGATGGCGGTGATCTCGAACAGGTTGCCGTCCTTGTCGAACAGCGGGCCATAGTCGCCCAGTGCCACGGGGTCGCCGGTGTGGGATTTGACGCGCACTTCGCCCCGCACGCCGTGGGGCGCGCCGATGACACCCATCAGGACCGGATTAGACGGTTTCGTGCTCATGGGTGTGCGATAATCGCTTTTGCGCGGCACGCCAAGCGGCGGCTTTGTGGCCGTCATCAAGCAAGCGGTAACCGGGGCGGCCTAGAGTGGATCCATGACCCAAGCGCTCCTGCCCGCTCGACCGGATCTGATCGCCGCGCGCAAGGCGTGGCTGCAAAAGCTCGCCGGCGAACGGCGGCTGGCGGCCAATACGGTCGAAGCCTATGAACGCGATACGCGGCAGTTCCTGCACTTTCTCGCCGACCATCAGGGTGGACCGCCCGGCGTCAGGCAGATCGCCGATCTCAAGCCGATGGATCTGCGCGCCTTTCTGACGCGGCGGCGCGCGCAGGGTGCGGGCACGCGGTCGCTGGGCCGGAACCTTGCGGCGGTGCGCTCCTTCCTGCGCCATCTGGAAAAAGAGGGTCTGGCCAACGCGGCGGCGGCCACCGCGATGCGCGCGCCGCGTCAGCCCAAATCCCTGCCCAAGCCGCTGACGGCCGCCGACGCCGTGCGCGCGGTTGATGCGGACGAACAGCTCAATGACGAACCCTGGGTCCGCGCCCGCAATGCCGCGGTGCTGACGCTTCTTTACGGCTGCGGGCTGCGCATCGGCGAGGCACTGTCGCTCGATGGCGGCGATCTGCGCGACCGGTCGGCCCGCTCGATTGCGGTGACCGGCAAGGGCGGCAAGACGCGCACCGTGCCGCTTCTGCCGGCCGTTTTCGAGGCAGTGGATGCCTATCGCGATTTGTGTCCCTACGATCTTTCGCCCGGCACACCGCTGTTTCGCGGTTTGCGCGGCGGGGCGCTGCAGCCCGCCGTGCTGCAACGGGACATGCGGCGCCTGCGCGGCGCGCTCGGGCTGCCCGACACCGCCACGCCGCACGCGCTGCGCCATTCGTTCGCGACGCATCTGCTCGGTTCCGGCGGCGATCTGCGCACCATCCAGGAGTTGCTGGGCCATGCGAGCCTATCGACGACGCAGGTCTATACCGGCGTCGATTCGCAACGCCTTCTCGAGGCTTGGCGCGCCGCCCACCCGCGTGCATGACGGTTGCATTGTCGCACTGTTAACGATTGCGTTTAACGGAAACGTCGTCACTGGCCGCTAATCTCGCGCGCATGGAAAACCTTGCCGTCAATGCCGTATCATTCGCCGACAGGCTGAGCGGCCCCGCGCTGAAACTGGTCGCGGCGCTCAACATTGCGTTCGCGGCGTTGCTGTTGCTCACGATCATATCGGCGAGTGCACGCGCACAAGATGCCGGTCTGCCGGCCTGCACGGGCGTCAATCTGCTTCAGGAACTCGCTGATACCGATCCCGAAGCGCACCGCGCGGTTCTGGCCGAAGGCGCCGAAACGCTCAATGGTGACGCGATCCTGTTCCGGATCCAAAAGAACGGTGTCGCGCCGTCCTATCTGTTCGGTACAATGCATATGACCGATCCGCGCGTTACCGAACTGCCAGCCTTTGCCCAGGACGCCTTCGATGCGTCGGACGTGCTCGTCATCGAAACGACGGAAATCCTCGATCCGGCCAAGTCGCAGATGGCGCTGCTCACCCGGCCGGAACTGACCATGTTCACCACCGATGAACGGATCAGCGATTTTCTCGATGCCGGCGACGAGGCCGTGCTGCGCGAGGGCCTGGCGAGCCGCGGGCTGCAACTGGCGTTGGTCGACCGGATGAAGCCCTGGCTGGTTGCCGCCATGGTGGCGCTGCCCGAATGCGAGATGGCGCGCAAGCAGGCCGGCCAGCCGATCCTCGACATCGCTCTGGCCGAACGCGCCGAAGCGGCCGGCAAAGAACTGGTCGGGCTTGAAACGATCGTCGAACAGCTTGAAGCCATGGCTTCGCTGCCGATGGCGTTTCACGTGCGCGGTCTGGTCGAGACGATCGCGCTCGGCGACCGGATCGACGATGTGATCGAGACGATGATCGCACTCTATGGCGACGGGCAGACCGGGCTGGTCTGGCCGGTGCTGCGCGTCTTTACGCCCGAGGCGGTCAGCGATGAGGGCGGTTATGCCGCGTTCGAGCAGACCATGGTGACGGCCCGCAACCACACCATGGCCAAGCGCTCGCTGCCGATCTTGGAGACGGGCGGCGCTTTCATCGCGGTCGGTGCGCTGCACCTGCCGGGCGAAGAGGGTCTGGCAAAACTTTTCGAAGACGCCGGGTACACGGTCACGCCGGTTTACGAGTGACGGCCGGTCACTCGCCGTGGCCGACAATCATCATCGCCTCGTAGGCCAGGCGCTCGGTCTTCTTCATCCGTTCTGACTCCGACTTGAGCTGGCCGCAGGCGGCGAGAATATCCTGGCCGCGCGGTGTGCGGATCGGCGAGGCATAACCGTTGGCGTTGATGAAATCGGCGAATTTTTCGATCTGCTCCCAGTCCGAACACTCATAGTCCGAGCCGGGCCATTTGTTGAACGGAATCAGGTTGATCTTGGCCGGAATGCCCTTGAGGAGGCGCACCAGTTCCTTGGCGTCGGCGAGTGAATCGTTGACGCCCTTGAGCATGACATATTCGAACGTTATGCGGCGCGCGTTCGACAGGCCTGGATAGGCGCGGCAGGCAGCCAATAGGTCGGCGATCGGGTACTTCTTGTTGATCGGCACCAGCACGTCGCGCAACTCGTCGGTGACCGCATGCAGCGAGATGGCCAGCATGGCGCCGGTTTCCTCGCCGATCGGCCCGATCTTCGGCACGACGCCCGAGGTCGACAGCGTCACGCGGCGCTTGGACAGCGACAGCCCGTCGCCGTCGGTGAAGACCTGCATCGCATCGCGCACATGCTCGTAATTGTAGAGCGGCTCGCCCATGCCCATCATGACGATGTTGGAGACCTTGCGGCCTTCGGACGGCACGATCGCGCCGGCCGGCGTGTCGGCGTCGGGGAAGTCGCCAAGGCGCTGGCGGGCGAGCATGACCTGCGCGACGATCTCGCCGGCGGTCAGGTTGCGGACAAGCGTCTGCGTTCCGGTGTGGCAGAATGTGCATGTCAGCGTACAGCCGACCTGGCTGGAGACGCACAGCGTGCCGCGCCCTTCCTCGGGGATATAGACAGTCTCGATCTCGACCGGTTTGCCGGCTCCACGCGGCGGAAACCGCAGCAGCCATTTTCGCGTGCCGTCGGCTGAAATCTGCTCTTCGACGATCTCGGGACCGGCGATGGTAAAGCGCTCCGCGAGCGTCGCCTTGAGGTCCTTGGAGACATTGCTCATGGCGGCGAAATCATCGACGCCGCGCACATAAAGCCAGTGCCAGAGCTGCTGAACGCGCATCCTGATCTGCCGGTCGGGCACACCGGCATCCCGCAGCGCCTCACCCAGCCTTGCCCGCGTCAGCCCGATCAGCGACGACCGGTCGTCGATGCGGCCCGCCTGCACGGCGGCAAGCTGCGCGCGCGTCGCTTCGTCGCGTATGTCCAGTGAAATGGCCATGGCTTCGGACCGGATTGCGTCGGTGAAGCCCGCATATGTGCCATGGGGGGGCAAAGCGCAAGAAAAAGCCGGACCCGAAGGCCCGGCCATTGCGGAACGGGACGGTGCAGAGCGGCGCTACTGGCAGTTCTGGATCGCGTTCAACGCCGCGGTCACGCCCGACAGCGAATACTCGTAGGTGGTGTTTGTGCCGCGTCTCGAGGTGGCCTGAACCACCATGCGCGAGCCGGCCCGCATGGCGGCAACCAGCGCGGGATCCTGTGCTGCGTTCTCGGTCCAGGCGGTGTTGTCCTTGGAGAAGAAGGAGAAGGGCGCGCCGTCCACGGTCACCGTGACTTTCGAGTTTTCCTGGAGCGTGTACCCGGCGATGAACTGCGGCTCGAATGTCACGTTCTGGCCGCCCCGCTGGGTGACGACGAAGAAATTATCCCCGTGATTGACGTTCGAGGGCTGCTTGGTCAGCGGTACCGAAACCACATAGCAGACCTTGGCGCCGCCGGACTGATAGCTGATGGCACCCCAGTCGTTGAACTGTCCGATGCGCTGCGGCGTCTGCGCCTGCGCGGCAACGCTGCCGGTCATCAGCGCGCCCACCGCAACCGCTGCCGCCAAAACTCGTTTTCCGTGAAGCATTGTTCCTACCAAGTTCAAAAGGGGCCGCATAAGCGTGTCAGCGCCCGGATTTGTGCCGTTCGCCCATGGCTTCCACCTTGGAAAAAGATGGTTACCAAACCATGAACGGGACCGGCTTTCGACCTTCGTGCCGACCATGTCACGGCATCGCTTCGAAGCGCCATCCGGACGTCTTGGTGCCCGCCTATCGGCCTTGACGAATGCCTGTCGCCGAGGAAAACGGCAACAGTTTGACTTTGTTCGGCAAATTGGGCGAATGTCGCCCGATCGGCGCAAATGGTCGGGCTGACGGGCCCTTCACAGCGCGCATGGCGCCCTTGTCCGGAACCAGAGACTGTTTGATGAGCGAACAGCACAAACACTTCGCTGCGCTGGCCGCGCGCGTGGCCAGCGACCGCGACAAGACCGCCTTCGCCGAACTGTTCGATTTCTTCGCGCCGCGCATCAAGGCCTATCTGCGCCGTCTGGGCCTCGAGGACAGCGCCGCCGAGGACATCGCCCAGGAAGTGATGATCGTGCTGTGGCACAAGGCCAACCTGTTCGATCCGACCAAATCGTCGCTGTCGACCTGGCTCTTCCGCGTTGCCCGCAACCGGCGCATCGACGCGTTGCGGCGGGACAAGTCCGGGCTTCTCGATCCGGACGAACCGATGCTGCGGCCGGCCGAATCACCGCTTCCCGATGCTATGATGGATGGCGAACAGCGCGATGCGCGCGTGCGCGATGCACTGGCGGGCCTGCCGGAGGAGCAGGTGGGGCTGATCCGCATGGCATTCTTTCTGGGCTATTCGCACAGCCGGATCGCCGACGAGACCGGACTGCCCCTCGGCACCGTCAAGTCTCGCATCCGACTCGCCTTCGGACGGCTGCGGCGGGCGCTGGAAAAGGACGAACAGGTCGACACCGATTTCTGAGCGCTCCTCTTGCTTGCCCCTCCCAAATCTCTGGCGTAAGCATCGGCGATGGTTTCGATTCGCGTTTGCCTTGCCGTTTCCGTCGCCTGTTCCTCGGCGCTTCTCGCCGCATGCTCGACCGGCGGCGATGTCGGCTTGAGCCAAAGCGCCCAACCCCGTCTCGCCAGCTGGAGCTGCACCGGCGGTGTGCGGCTGACGATTGCGCGCACCGGCTCCGGGCTCGATATCACGGACAGCCGCGGCGTCACCGTCAGCCTGCCGCCCGATCCGCCCGGACAGCGCGAACGCTATGCCAAGACGGGCTATGCGCTGGTGTTCGCCGGCCGGACGGCAAGCTGGTTCGCCAGCGGCCAGGCGCCAACGGATTGCCGTCGCTGAGCGACGTTTGCGCGCATAAGGAGGCCCGCCTTTCCCGTTCGCCGGTCAACATCGGATCGAGGACACGCCGGTTCTGCGGCCTGGTCTCCGCGTCCGACCAATTGACGATGGCACGATGCCGCATGACCTTTGACGCAGTGCGAAACGCGCTCTAGAACATTTCCAATCGCGACGCTGCGCGAGCCGTTTGGCAGCGCGCACCAATCAGAACGATCAAGGGGAAAGCGGTGTCTTCAACCAGCTCGTCGGCCACCAGCGGCCAGGCCAGGAAGGAACGGCCGCTTTCGCCGCATCTGTCCATCTACAAGCTGATCCCCAACATGATCGCCTCGATCATGCATCGCATCACGGGGGTCGCGCTCTACTTCGGCACCGTGCTGGTGGCCTGGTGGCTGATCGCGGCGGCGGCGGGTCCGGCCTATTTCGACTACGTCAACGGCTTCTTCGGCTCGCTCTTCGGCATGCTGATCCTTCTGGGATACACGTGGGCCCTGATGCATCACCTTCTGGGCGGCCTGCGGCATTTTGCCTGGGACGCGAGCAAGCTGATCAGCAAGCAAATGTCGACCAAGCTCGCCTATGCGACGTTCATCGGGTCGGGCGCGTTGACGCTTCTGGTCTGGCTGATCGCCATGCTGGTGCGCTGAGGAGATCGCCATGTCCATCAAGACACCGTTCAAGCGCGTCGAAGGCCTGGGATCGGCCAAGGACGGCACCGAGCATTTCTGGCGGCAGCGCCTGACCGCGCTGGCCAATGTGCCGCTGATCATCGCCTTTGTCTGGATCGTCGTTTCGCTCAACGGCGAGGACCACGCCACCGTCGCCGCGACCTTCGCCAACCCGTTCGTTGCGGTGGTCATGCTGCTGGTGATCGTGTCGGCGCTTTATCACGCCAAGCTCGGCATGCAGGTGGTCATCGAGGATTACATCCATGGCGAGCTGGCGAAGTATGCGCTGCTCGTCGCCAACATCTTCTTCACCTTCGGGATCGCGGTTCTCGCGGTCTTCGCCATACTGAAAATGGGTTTCGGAAGCTGACATGAGCACCAACGGCAATGCAGCGGCACCGGGCGTCAACGGCCGGGCCTACACCTACGAGGACCACAAGTTCGATGTGGTGGTCGTCGGCGCCGGCGGCGCGGGCCTGCGCGCGACACTGGGCATGGCCGAGCAGGGCCTGAGAACCGCCTGCATCACCAAGGTGTTTCCGACCCGGTCGCACACGGTCGCCGCCCAGGGCGGCATCGCTGCGAGCCTGCAGAACATGACGCCCGACAGCTGGCAGTGGCACATGTACGACACCGTCAAGGGTTCGGACTGGCTCGGCGATGTCGATGCCATGCAGTATCTCGCCATGGAAGCGCCCAAGGCGGTCTATGAGCTCGAGCATTATGGCGTGCCGTTCTCGCGCACCGAGGACGGCCGCATCTATCAGCGCCCGTTTGGCGGGCACATGCAGAATTATGGCGAAGGGCCGCCGGTGCAGCGCACCTGTGCGGCTGCCGACCGCACGGGCCATGCCATCCTGCACACGCTTTATGGCCAGTCGCTGCGCAACAATGCGCAGTTCTATATCGAGTATTTCGCCATCGACCTGATCATGGACGAGGACGGCACCTGCACCGGTGTCGTTGCCTGGAACCTCGATGACGGCACCATCCACCGCTTTTCGGCCAAGATGGTCGTGCTGGCCACGGGCGGTTATGGCCGGGCCTATTTCTCGGCCACATCCGCGCATACCTGCACGGGCGACGGCAACGGCATGATCGCGCGCGCCGGCCTGCCGCTTCAGGACATGGAATTCGTGCAGTTCCACCCGACCGGCATTTACGGCGCGGGCTGCCTGATCACGGAAGGCGCGCGCGGCGAAGGCGGCTATCTGGTCAATTCCGAAGGCGAGCGCTTCATGGAGCGCTATGCGCCGTCAGCCAAGGATCTTGCCTCACGCGATGTCGTCTCGCGTTGCATGACCATGGAAATCCGCGAGGGGCGCGGCGTCGGCAAGAGCGCCGACCATATCCACCTTCATCTCGATCACCTCGACCCGGCGGTTCTGTCCGAGCGCCTGCCTGGCATCTCCGAAAGCGCCAAGATCTTCGCCGGCGTCGATGTCACGAAAGAACCGATCCCGGTGCTGCCGACCGTGCATTACAATATGGGCGGCATTCCCACCAATTATTGGGGCGAGGTGCTGAACCCGACCGATGGCGACCCCAATGCGATCGCACCCGGCCTGATGGCCGTCGGCGAAGCGGGCTGTGCATCCGTGCATGGTGCGAACCGTCTGGGTTCGAATTCGCTGATCGATCTGGTCGTGTTCGGTCGCGCCGCAGCCATCCGCGCCGGCGAAGTGGTTGATCGCGAAGCATCCGTTCCCGATATCAATCGCGCATCCTGCGACAAGATCATGGAGCGGTTCGACCGGTTGCGGCATGCCAACGGCGGTACGCCGACCGCCGATCTGCGCCTGAAGATGCAGACGATCATGCAGGAGGACGCCGCCGTCTTCCGCACGCAGGAGACGCTCGAACAGGGCTGCCGCCGCATGGACGCAGCTCATCAGGAACTGGCCGACATCAACGTCACCGACCGGTCGATGATCTGGAACTCGGACCTTGTCGAGACGCTGGAACTGGAAAACCTGATGGCCTGCGCGATCACCACGGTCTATGGCGCCGAGGCGCGCAAGGAGAGCCGTGGCGCCCATGCGCGCGAGGATTTCAAGGACGGCCCGATGGCGGGCCGCGACGACGAGAACTGGCGCAAGCACACGCTGGCATGGATGAGCGAGACCGGCGCGGTGACGCTCGACTATCGGCCGGTGCACACCGATCTTCTGGCCGAGGGCATCGAACTGGCCAAGATCGCGCCGAAAGCGCGGGTGTACTGACGCCTTCTGGTTAGGGTGCCGTTTGAGCAGCCGCCGCGGCGTGTCCGGCCCGGTAAACCCGATGGCAATGTCTTGGACATAAGGTATTCCGGTACGAGCCGGGAGCCAATTGTCGATGACGCCTCAGACCACGCCTACACCACAAACCGAGCCCAAGGCCGAAGCTGGCGGATGGGTGTTCGGCGTGACGCTGACGCTGCTCGGATTTGGCTTCATGCTGCAAAGCCTGTTCGACACCGACATTGTCGTATCGGGCCTCGTTGTTCTGGTGGTCGTTGTGCTGGTCAGCCTTGCCGGGCCCCGCCGAGGGCATAGCGGTCGCGCGCGCTTTCTGCCGCCGCTGGTCCTGTTTCCGACGCTCCTTTTTGCGTTCTGGTACTTCATTACCATCAAGTTCGGCCAGTTCGGGCTTGGCCCGATCCTGTTTCATGCCAATCATGGCGTCGAAGCGAATGGGGTCGTCAGCGAGTTCCTTCGTACCTCGCGTATGCCGCTGGCCTATATCGTCGCGCTTGTCGTCGGGCTCTGGCTGCTGTCGGCGACCGACCACCGGTTTCGCCGGATCGACCGGCTGGCGGTTCTGCCGCTGCTGGTCTTCAACCCGTTCACCTGGTCGGTGGCAGAATATGTCGGCGATGCCGAAGCCGCCTCGCACAAGGTGGTCTATAGCGGCTATGCCGAGATTGGCGATCTGCGAAAGGCTGGAACCAACAGGCCAAACCTTCTGATCCTCTACCTTGAAAGTAGCGAGCGGACTCTGATGGATGAAGGCGCGTTCGGCGACGTGATGGCGCCGCTTGCGCCGTTTGCCGCACGCGGGATCGAGCTGACCAATCTGCACGAGGCGGCGCTGACGAACTGGACGCTGGCCGGACAGGTTGCCTCCCAGTGCGGCGTCCCGCTGATGCCGCTGGGTCTTGTGACACACAACAGCTTTCATTTCATCGATGATGCGTTCATGCCGGGCGCCACCTGCCTTGCCGACCTGCTGAAGCGCGACGGTTACCAGACGACGGTGATGCAGACCGCGCCGCTGCGGTTTGCAGGCGCGGACAAGTTCGCCGCCAGCCACGGGTGGCAAAAGCCATTGGCGTTCAGCCAATTGCGCGCCGACTATCCCGATGGCGGCAATGAATGGGGGCTCGATGACGAGGACATTTTCGACGCGGCGTTCCACGAGATCGAGCGCATCGTCGAAACCGGGTCGCCCTTTGCGCTGTCGGTGACCAATATTGGCGGCCACACGCCCAACGGCTTTGTGTCGCGCAGCTGTCACGGTCGCCCGACGGTCGACCGCTTCGACGATCCGACGCTCAAGGCTTTCCGTTGCTCGCACGAACTGGCCGCCGAACTGCTTGATCGGCTCGAAGTGTCCGGCCATCTCGACAACACCGTTGTCGTGATCCAGAGCGACCATCTGGCGATGCGCAACTCGGTCTACCGGCAACTCAAGCAGCGTGAACGGCGCAATTTCTTTGTCGCCTTCGGCCCCGGCATTGAACCGCAGGCGATCGACCGCGACGCGACCATGATGGACGTCTATCCGACCATCCTCGAGCTGCTCGGCTATGCTCCACCCGATGGCCGGGCCGGGATCGGTGTCTCGCTTCTTTCGCAGAACCATACGCTGATTGAAACGCACGGATTGCCTGCGCTGGACAAGGCGATCTACGGCGATACGGCACTGCGCAACCGGCTCTGGGGCGTCGAGGCGGGCAGTTGATGCGCGTCGATTTGGCCAAGGCACCGGACCATTTGCGCAGTTGCAACATTGCAGCGCAACATCGATAACATGCGCACTTTGGTCCAACTTGATCGGGCCGTGCCGCTTCACTATCACCTCCGGTGAGCGGCCCACGCGATACGTGGTCAGCGCCGGTTGCAGAAAAGAGACAAGGCAGATGGTCGAACTCGCCCTACCCAAGAACTCCCAGATTGAACCCGGCCGGTCCTGGGCCCGCCCGGAAGGGGCCAACAATCTCAAAGAGTTCCGCATCTATCGCTGGAGCCCGGACGACGACCAGAACCCGCGGCTCGACACCTATTACGTGGATCTCGACGATTGCGGGCCGATGGTGCTCGACGGCCTTTTGTGGATCAAGAACAGTGTCGACCCCACACTGACGCTGCGCCGGTCGTGCCGCGAGGGGATTTGCGGCTCCTGCGCGATGAACATTGACGGCACGAACACGCTGGCCTGCACCAAGGGCATGGACGAGGTGGAAGGGCCGGTGAAGGTCTATCCGCTGCCGCATTTGCCGGTGGTCAAGGATCTGGTGCCGGACCTGACCAATTTCTACGCCCAGCACCGGTCGATCGAGCCCTGGCTGAAGACGACGACGCCGGCGCCCGAAAAGGAATGGAAGCAGAGCCATGAGGACCGCGCCAGGCTGGACGGGCTCTACGAGTGCATCCTGTGCGCCTGCTGCTCGACCTCGTGCCCGTCCTATTGGTGGAACGGTGATCGCTATCTGGGTCCGGCCGTTTTGCTGCAGGCCTATCGCTGGCTGATCGACAGCCGCGACGAGGCCACCGGCGAGCGTCTTGACCATCTGGAAGACCCGTTCCGGCTTTATCGGTGCCACACCATCATGAACTGCACCCAGGCCTGCCCGAAGGGGCTCAACCCTGCCAAGGCGATCGCCGAGATCAAGCAGATGATGGTCGAGCGGCGCGTCTAGCTGTCGAGGCTCCTCATCAAGCCGTTTCGTCGGCCAGGGCAGGCTCTTCTCGACGACCTAAACCGGCCGCACGGGCGATGGCAGCGCCGGTTGCCGTGGCGCGGTAGAACGCGCGGGGCGGCCGGGCATCCTCGTCCACGGTTCGGGTGACCCAGCCGCACGCTTCCAGTGACTTCAGCGCCTGCGACAGGGCCCTATTGGTGATGGAACCCAACGATCGGCCGATCTCATTGAACGTCCGCGGCGCCTGAAGGAGCGCCAGGACAGGAACGGTCCAGGCCCGGCGCAAAAGGTCCCGGTGCTGTGATGCCGCTGCGGCCTCGGTGAGCGCATGGGCAATGGCGGCAATATCCTGACCAGCCCCGGTCAGGCGGAACTCGGGTCGGAGCGGATGGCCGTGCCCGGGATTGCGCTCGACAAGGCCGAGATCAACCAGGTGCGTCACGCTCTGCGCAAAGGCTGTGCGGCCGGCGCCGGTCGCCGTCAGAAGTTGTGCCTGGCGGCCCGGAACACCCTCGTGCAGGGCGGCAAGGATGGCGAGGGACCAAGCCTTGCAGGTGATGTTGACAAGCGTCTCGATGTCCATAAAATATACTTAGCATAATTTTAAAACAAAGGAAGACGCCATGCCGGTCGTGACGCTGGACGAAACAATCACCATCGCGATCTCCGTGCGCGACCGACATGCCAGCGCCAAATGGTATGGCGAGATGCTGGGGTTCGAGCCGCTCTACCATGCCGACGATGTGGGCTGGAGCGAGCTGACGACGTTCTCGAAGGGCGTCACGCTCGGCCTAGGTGAGCAGGCCGAACCGGCGCCGGGCAATTCGGTCCCGGTGTTCGGCGTCGCCGACATCCAAACCGCACGCCGGAACCTTGAAGCGGCCGGCGTGGCCTTTGACGGTGAGACGATCGAGATTGACGGGATGGTTCGTACCGCAACTTTTTACGACCCGGACGGCAACGCGCTGATGCTGGCCGAGGATCTGACAAAGGCAGCCTGACCGTTTCGATCCCGCCCTCCGCCTATTGGCCGTTTGTCGGGTTGCCGGCGATGCGGTCAATGAAGGCGGCGATCGTATCGAACATCTCCTTGCCGCGGCCGATCCAGATGTGTCCGCCATCGGGATAGACGATCAGTTCGGCGCCGTCGACCATCGCTGCGATGTGCCGCGCGCTCGTGGCGGTGTCGAAGAAATCATCCTCCGCCGAGATCGCCAGCGTCGGAACGGCAATGCGGCGGACGTCGAGATCGCCATAGCCGCCGACCGTGTCCGCCCACAGCCCTTCGGCGCGTGCGCTTACCGGCAGGATGCTGCGCCTTATGCGCGCCACGCGGGCCTGCTCGGCCGGCCCGGCGGCCGCAACCAGCGCCGGGTCGGTCGCCAGGACCAGGCGGGTCATCCGGTCCGGCATGAATTCGATCGCCAGCCAGAACAGAAAGTCGGAACGGAGCGCCGCCTTGACGAGGCGCTCCTGCAATGGCGACCAAGGTTCGACCGGCGGCAAACCGGGAACGTCGAGGGCGGGTACGATCAGGATGAGTGCGGCGCAGCGCTCGGGATGGCGGATCGCGAAGGCCAGTGCGGAGCGCGCGCCAGCCGATCCGCCAATGACGGCGACCTGGTCGAGACCCAGCGCATCGAGAAGATCGACGAAAACGTCGGCCTGCGCATTGGCGGACCGGTCCTCCGGCGCGGGCGACCCGGGATAGCCGAAGCGCGACGGCGATATGATCTTGTAACCGCGCTCGGCGAGCGGCCCGGCCATGGACAATCCCTGATCGTAGCCGCCGCCCGAACCATGGATCATCAGGACGGGCGGACCGTCGCCGGCCTCCGCATAGGCGAGTGGTCCGCTGCGCGTTTGGACCTGCTCGACGGCAAAGGCGGCGAGCCGCTGCTGCGCCTCGATCAGGGCGGCCTGATATCGGGCATACAATGTGCCGGCGCCGATCACGGCAACGGCAAGCAGAGCCGCAAAAACCCAACGGGTGATCTTCATGGGCGCCCGCCTCCGTCCGTTCGCATCCCGCGCCTAGCACAGCGGGCACAATCGAGCGTTGACCGGCGTCAAGGCGGTCGGACGCCGCTATTCCCGACGCAGGATCCGGTCGACCAGGAAGTTCCCCGCCCGGCTGGCCTGATAGGCGTCCATCATCGCCTGCTTGTCATAGTCTGTATGCAGCCAGTCGCGAAAGGCGATGCCGCGTTCGCGATGGGCGTCCCTGTAGGCTTCGATGAACGCGTCGAGCATGCCGGTCTTGGCGTGCTTGAGATGCAGGTAGCGGAACGACAATTGGGCCAAAGCGTCCTCAGGCGGGCGGCCGGACCAGAGCATGTAGAGCGCAGCCCCGAGCCCGGCGCGGTCGGCCCCGGACTTGCAGTGCATCAGAAGCGGTTTTTCGGCGCGCTCGAAGATCGCAAAAAGCGCTTCGACCTCTTCGATCGTCGGCGGCATGCGCGAATAGAGCCGTGTGTCGATCATCTCGATGCCGGCGCGGGCGCATTCTTCCCGTTCGAGAAAGTAGGACCCCCAGCGCGACGGACCGCGCAGATTGATGATCGTCCGGATGCCGCGGCGTTCGAGATCGGCGATCTGGGCCGGCGATGGCTGGTTCGAGCGCCAGACGCCCGGAGCGATTTCGTGCAGATTACGCCACCAAAGCCGCAGGAAGCCGTGATCGAACACCATCATGTCCAGATGGGCCCAGCGCCGGTTGGCGGGCTTCGACAGATCGGCGGTCCAGCCGTCACGCCAGATCGAGTGTCGTTCGCGAAAGGCGGATTTCAATCGGGCTATCAAGACAGTCGTGCCGCCGGTGGTTGGACCGCGCGGCCTGCTTAGGCACGAGGGCGCCATTTGGCAAGCGGCGGGCGGTTGCCGCAACTCACACAGAAGTGTTCCGGCTTGAATTGCCTTGGCCGTGGGAGGGCGTATGTCGAGGGCAGAGATCGCAGGAGCCCGGACATGCCGAAAAAAGTCATCCACGCCACCTTCCTTGCCGCCGCCTTGGCCATCGGCGCCATGACGGGCGCGGCCCAGGCCGAAACCCGGTCGCTGATCGTCGCCGGCGGGTGCTTCTGGTGTGTCGAGAGCGATTTCGATCACGTGGCCGGTGTCGTCGGCACCACATCGGGCTATGCGGGCGGCGAGATGCAGAACCCGACATACCGGAACCACGGCCGGCACCGCGAGGTTGTCAAGATCGACTATGATTCGTCGGTGACCGACTACAAGACGCTGATCGAGATTTTCCTGCGCACCGTCGATCCGCTGGATGCGGGCGGTCAGTTCTGCGATCGCGGACGCTCTTACGAAACGGCGATCCACGCGGCCACTGATGCCGAGAAGATGGCGGCGCTCGAGGCGGTCAATGCAGCCTCGCAGGCTCTTGGACAAGAGGTGGTCATCCCCGTCGAGGGGCCGGTGACATTCTGGCGGGCCGAGGACTATCACCAGGATTATTATCTGAGCCAGGAACGCCAGTTGACGCGGTTCGGCTATGTCACCCGTGCCGAGGCTTACAAGGGCTATCGAAAGGGCTGCGGCCGCGACGCGCGCGTCAGGCAAATCTGGGGCGCCGAGGCCTATCGGGGCGTCGACAAGCCCGCGACCTGACTCGCGCGAACGCCGCCAAATCTTTGCCACGGCGGCATTTTTTGACGTTCACGCGCCAAATGTGCCGGTCGGCATTTTCCAGCCATTGCCTCCTGTGTCATAATAACGATACAGAAATCGGCAAGGGACGGTGAACTGCGACCGGACATCATGGCCATGGAAATCCAGAGCGCGACTTCAACCTTTGCGGGCGTGATCAACGGCCGCAGGGCCGGCACTGCCGCCGATGCAGACCCGCATATCGTCGACCAGCTCATCGCCGAACGCGGACAGACGCTGGTCAAGAGTCCCCTGTGGCCGGTGCTTCGCCCGGCGCTCTACAAGGTTCTGCACTACGACGAAGCCGTGCGCATGGCCGATGCCGTGGCTTCGATGAGCGGGCTGGATTGCTTCGGCCATATCAGCGATCTTCTGAAGCTCGATGTGCGCGTTCAGGGCAGCGGTCATCTGCCGTCGGAAGGCGCGTTCATTCTGGTTTCGAACCACCCGACGGGCATCGCCGATGGCGTGGCCGTCTACGACATGCTCAAGAACATTCGTCCCGACTTCATGTTCTTTGCCAACCGCGACGCGATCCGCGTCAACCAGCGGCTGGCCGAGATCATCATTCCGGTCGAATGGCGCGCCGACCAGAAGTCGCACGCCAAGAGCCGCGAAACGTTGGTGCAGACCAATGGCGCCTTCAAGGATGGCCGGGCCATCGTCCTGTTCCCGTCCGGGCGCATCGCCTACTGGTCGCACGGCGCGCTGCGGGAGCGGCCATGGATGGCCACCGGGATCCAGATGGCCAAACGCTATCACGTGCCGATCGTGCCGATGCACATGGAAGCGCGCAATTCGTGGCTGTTCTACCTTTTGGCGCACCGCAACCCGGAATTGCGCGACATGACGGTCTTTCATGAGCTGCTCAACAAGACCGGCAAGACCTTCTCGATGACGCTCGGCGCGCCGATTCAGCCGGAGACGCTCAACGGCGACGTACAGGACCTGACGGTCCAGCTGCAGGATCATTGCGAGCACACGCTCAAAGACGATCCCGGTGCCGTTTTCTCAGCCTGAACGCGTCGCTTTCGCGGGTCGCGTTGGCCGGCAGGCCGCGTTGAAAAACGGCGCCGGCCTGTCCGCAGGTCAGGCGATCTTCTGTCCGGTCTTGGCCCAGTCGGCGAGAAATGCGTCGAGCCCCTTGTCGGTCAGCGGATGCTTGACGAGCGCCTTGAGTGTCGCCGGCGGGACCGTCGCCACATCGGCGCCGAGCAAGGCCGCTTCCTTGACGTGATTGACCGTGCGGATCGAGGCGGCAAGGATTTCGGTGTCGAATTCGTAATTATCGTAGATGGTGCGGATTTCCTCGATCAGCTCCATGCCGTCGATGGCCATGTCGTCCAGGCGGCCGATGAAGGGCGAGATGAACGTCGCGCCCGCCTTGGCGGCCAGAAGCGCCTGATTGGCAGAAAAGCACAGAGTGACATTGACCTGCTGGCCGCCCTGCGTGATCGCCCGGCAGGCTTTCAGCCCGTCCATGGTCAGCGGCAGCTTGATGCACACATTGTCGGCGATCTTGCCGAGAATGTCGGCCTCTTTCATCATGCCGTCGAAATCGGTCGCGGCGACTTCGGCCGACACCGGGCCGTCGACGATGTCGCAGATTTCCTTGGTGACCTCGGCGATGTCGCGCCCCGATTTCAGGATCAGCGAGGGGTTGGTTGTCACCCCGTCCAGCAGTCCGATATCGTTAAGCTCCCGGATTTCGCCAACGTCCGCCGTATCGACAAAGAACTTCATGATTCCTCTTCCCGCGTTCGTGTTATGCGGCCGCGCCGCCCTTTCGGGTTTCGTTTAGAACAATCCGGCGTCAAGGTCACGGGTGATGTCCGACGATTCGAAAAATGTGCCGCGGACCGTGTCGGTTCTGGTGCCGACGCCGTCGCCGGTGCCTTACACATATGCGCTGCCGGACGGCGTTTCGGCGGACCCGGGCGCGATCGTCCAGGTGCCGCTCGGACCGCGCCAGGTGGCCGGAATCGTCTGGGAGGCCGGGGATAACGGCAACGACATCGATCCCGCCAAGCTGCGCCCGGTCACGACGGTTTTCGATTGTCCGACGCTGACGCCGGACATGCGCCGTTTCATTGCGTGGGTGTCGCGCTACACGCTTTCGGCGCCGGGCATGGTGGCGCGCATGGTGCTGCGCGCCCCTGCGGCGTTCGAGCCGGAAGCGCCGGTCGCGGGCCTCGCGCTGACCGATGAACGCCCGCAGCGGATGACATCGGCGCGTGAGCGCGTGGTGGCGCTGGCTGCCGAAAGCAGCCCCATGGCGTGGACCCGTTCGGGCCTTGCCCATGCGGCCGGTGTCTCGCTTTCGGTGGTGGACGGGCTGGCTGCGGCCGGCACGTTCGAGGCCGTGACCCTGCCGCCCACAGCGATCGTGGCACCGCCCGATCCAAATCATGGCCCGCCGGACCTTCATGACAGTCAGGCGCGCGCGGCCGAGGCGTTGACGGGCGACATTCAGGCGGACCGGTTCGCCGCAACGCTGCTGGAAGGGGTGACGGGCGCGGGCAAGACCGAGGTCTATTTCGAGGCGATTGCGGCGGCCGTCAGCGCAGGCCGGCAGGTTCTGGTGATGCTGCCGGAGATCGCGCTGACGCAGGCCTTCATCGACCGATTCGAGGCGCGGTTCGGCGCGCCGCCGGCGCCGTGGCATTCCGACCTGCCGCCGAAAACCCGCGAGAAGGTCTGGCGGCAGGTTGCCGAAGGATCGGTCGAGGTTGTCGCCGGCGCGCGTTCGGCGCTGTTTCTGCCGTTTGCCGATCTCGGGCTCGTCATCGTCGACGAAGAGCATGATGCCGCCTATAAGCAGGAGGATCGCGTCTATTACAATGCGCGCGACATGGCTGTCGTACGCGCCAAACTGGCCGATTGTCCGGTGGTGCTGGTCTCGGCCACACCATCGGTTGAAACCCGTCACAATGCGCTTGAGGGCCGCTACCGGCATTTGCGCCTTGACCGCCGCCACGCCGATGCGGCGCTGCCCGACGTCGCGCTTGTCGACATGCGCCAGAACCCGCCCGCCCGGGGCGGGTTCCTGTCACCGGTCCTGCTCGATGCGATGGCACAAACGCTCGAAAAGCAGGAACAGTCGCTCCTGTTCCTCAACAGGCGCGGCTATGCACCTTTGACGCTGTGCCGGGTGTGCGGACATCGCTTTGCCTGTGAGAACTGTTCGGCCTGGCTGGTCGAACACCGGTTCCGGGGCCAATTGCAGTGCCACCATTGCGGCCATCACGAGCCCGTCCCCGAAGCCTGCCCCGAATGCGGCACGTTCGACCATCTGGTGGCCTGTGGGCCGGGCATCGAGCGGATCGCCGAGGAAACGCTGACGCATTTCCCCGATGCGCGGGTGATCGTCCTGTCGTCGGACATGGCCGGCGGCGTCAAGCGGCTGCGGCTCGAGATGGAGGCGATCGCCAAGGGCGAGGCGGACATCATCATCGGCACGCAACTGGTCGCCAAGGGCCACAATTTCCCGCTTCTGACGCTGGTCGGCGTGGTCGATGCCGATCTGGGTCTGGCAAACGGCGATCCGCGCGCCGCAGAGCGAACGTTCCAGCTCTTGTCGCAGGTGACCGGACGCGCGGGCCGAACCGGCCGGCAAAGCCTTGGCCTGATTCAAACCTTCCAGCCTGACCATGCGGTTCTGAAAGCCTGCGCCAGCGGCGATGCGGAAGCGTTTTATGCCGCGCAACTGGCCGAACGTGAACGCGGGCGCATGCCACCCTTCGGCCGGCTGGCGGCGGTAATCGTGTCTGCAACCAACCGCCCTGACGCCGAGGCGCACGGACGGGCATTGCGTGCCGCTGCGCCCTCATCGAGCGACATTACGGTCTTGGGTCCGGCCGAGGCGCCGCTCGCCATGGTGCGCGGCCGCCACCGGTTCCGACTGCTGGTGCATGGTTCGGAACGCGCCGACATGCAGGCCTATCTGCGGGCGATGATCGCGACCGCGCCCAACCCCCGCGGCTCGGTCCGCGTTGCGGTCGATGTCGATCCGCAGAGTTTTCTGTGAGGGCCCGAGTTGCCCCGTTTCCCGCTAGCGAATCGACCGGCTTCGCGAATCGTATCCGCCCCAAACGGTCGTCGTTGTGTTCCCGTCCGCGGTCACATCGAAGCGATAGCTCGATACGGTGTTGCCCGTGGTGTTGCAGGGTGGCAGAAACCGGTGATTGACCACCGTGGTTCCGGACCCGTCCGACGTGACGCGGGTGCGACGATGTTCAAATGTCGTCCCATTGCTGATCTGATCCCACATCCTGATCCGGATCGGCACGCCGGCAACGGGCGAGTGCCGGATCGTCAGTGTCGGCGGCGCTCCCCGACCGCCCAGACGCGTGCAGATATTGTCGAGGGTCAATGGCGAGACGGAAACCGAATTGACCTGGAAATCGACGGCAGTGGAGGCAATCTCGGCAGATGTGCCAGCGGTTTGCGTACAGCCCGTTACGGCCGCCATTGCGACAGTTGCACCGATAATAGTTGTAATTCTCATGAAAACCCCCCTATCGTTTCAAGAATTGCGTGTTTTGAATATGTCGTGACAGAAATTTCTATTCTTGTAAATTCATCCAAAGTATCAAATTACAATGCGATGATAATCCAATGCGAATGTTTGCTTCGGGTCGGGCGATAAGGGGCGCCGTCCGAACACCTTTGACGGCGTTGATCGCCGCCACACCCAGCCCGCGTGGATCGGTCCGCGTGGCGGTCGATGTCGATCCGCAGAGTTTCCTTTGACGTATCTTGCCAGTGCCGCATCTTCGCGGTCTTCCCGAAAGGCTTTCCATGCTCTCCATCATCCCTCCGCAAACCCTTGGCGAATGGCTGGCCTGGTCCTCGGCCCTGATCACGATCGTCTTCGGACTGATCTGTTTCTTTGCGCCGCACACGACCTACCGCATCCTGCGCCTTGAGACCCGTCCGGACGTGCCCGAGGCCGTTTCAGAAAGCCGGGCGACGATGGCCGGCTTTTATCTGGGCGCCGGCATTCTGGCGATTTTGTTCCAGCAGCCCTTCGTCTGGATGGTGCTGGGTGCCGGCTGGGCATTCACGGCGCTGGGGCGGCTGGTTTCGATCGTTGTCGACCGCGGCAACACCAGCTTCAACTGGGGCTCGCTCGTCTTCGAGGCTGCGTTGGCGACCGCGCCGCTTGCCTTTGCACTAGGCTACATTCGATAGCGCCGGTCATCGGCGCCATTTGTCCTGCGACAAAAGGGTGAGTGCGCCGTCTTGCACCGCAATAGGGGCTATGCTAGACGGCCCTGAAATGGCTGCCGGAGACAGCAACAGCTTTCGTGTGGCCATAAAAAATAAAGTCAAATCAATGTGTTAGATCGCCAATCAAACGCGAGATTACACATTCCGAACTTCAGGGACGTATCAAGCGGTGGCCAGTTCAACTTCCACGACCTCCGTTGCTGCCCGCTATGCCCGCTCGCTGTATGAGCTTGCCGCCGAAGCCAAGTCCGTCGAGGCGGTCGAAGAGGCGCTTGGCGCGTTCGAGGCGATGATCGGCGAGAGCGAAGATCTCAAGCGCCTGGTCGAAAGTCCGGTCTTTTCGGCCGATGAGCAGGCCGCGGCGATTGACGCCATCGTCGCAAAGGCTGGCCTGCCGGATCTGGCGTCGAACTTTCTTGGTGTCGTGGCGCGAAACCGGCGTCTTTTCGCGGTGCCGGCGATGATCGCCGCCTACCGCGATATCGCGGCGCGCGAGCGCGGCGAGGTGACGGCAGAGGTCACCACCGCGGCCGAACTGAACGCGACGCAGGAAAAACAATTGAAGGCGGCCTTGAAAGAGGTGGCCGGCAAGGACGTGACCCTCCATGTGACCGTCGACCCTTCCATTTTGGGCGGACTGATCGTCAAGCTGGGCTCGCGCCAGATCGACACGTCGTTGAAGACGAAACTCTCCTCACTCAAGCTTGCACTCAAAGAGGTCGGCTGATGGACATCCGTGCCGCGGAAATTTCCGCAATTCTCAAAGACCAGATCAAGAATTTCGGCCAGGAGGCCGAGGTTTCCGAAATCGGACAGGTTCTGTCCGTCGGTGACGGCATCGCCCGCATCTACGGCCTCGACAATGTCCAGGCCGGCGAGATGGTCGAATTCCCCGGCGGCATTCGCGGCATGGCGCTCAACCTTGAAAGCGACAATGTCGGCGCCGTGATCTTCGGCAATGACCGCGACATCAAGGAAGGCGACACGGTCAAGCGGACCGGCGCCATCGTCGACGTGCCGGTTGGCATGGAACTGCTCGGCCGTGTGATCGATCCGCTCGGCAACCCGATCGACGGCAAGGGCCCGATCAAGGCCAAGGCGCGCAGCCGCGTCGATGTCAAGGCGCCGGGCATCATCCCGCGCAAATCGGTGCACGAGCCGATGTCCACCGGCCTGAAGGCCATCGATGCGCTGATCCCGGTCGGCCGGGGCCAGCGCGAGCTGGTCATCGGCGACCGCCAGACCGGCAAGACCGCGATCCTGCTCGACACGTTCCTCAACCAGAAGCCGATCCACGACAACGGGCCGGAAAACGAAAAGCTCTACTGCGTCTATGTCGCCGTCGGCCAGAAGCGTTCGACCGTTGCGCAGTTCGTCAAGGTGCTCGAAGAGCGCGGTGCCCTCGACTATTCGATCATCGTCGCCGCCACGGCCTCCGACCCGGCGCCGCTTCAGTATCTGGCGCCGTTTGCCGGATGCACGATCGGCGAATATTTCCGCGACAATGGCATGCATGCCCTGATCGGCTATGACGATCTGTCCAAGCAGGCGGTGGCCTATCGCCAGATGTCGCTGCTGCTGCGCCGTCCGCCGGGCCGCGAAGCTTTCCCGGGCGACGTGTTCTATTTGCACTCCCGCCTGCTCGAGCGCGCGGCGAAGATGAACGAGGACAATGGCGCCGGTTCGCTGACCGCGCTGCCGGTCATCGAGACGCAGGGCAATGACGTGTCCGCGTTCATTCCGACCAACGTGATCTCGATCACCGACGGCCAGATCTTCCTTGAGACGGATCTGTTCTTCCAGGGCATCCGGCCGGCCGTGAACGTCGGCCTGTCCGTCTCGCGCGTCGGCTCCTCGGCCCAGATCAAGGCGATGAAACAGGTCGCCGGTTCGATCAAGGGCGAGCTTGCGCAGTATCGCGAAATGGCCGCGTTCGCGCAGTTCGGCTCGGACCTCGATGCCTCCACGCAGCGCCTCCTCAACCGTGGCGCGCGGCTGACCGAACTGCTCAAGCAGCCGCAATTCTCGCCGCTGAAGACCGAGGAACAGGTTGCGGTCATCTTCGCCGGCGTGAACGGCTATCTCGACGAACTGCCTGTCGACAAGGTCGGCGCGTTTGAAGAGGGCTTGCTGACGCACATGCGCGGCGAGGGCAAGGCCGTGCTCGATGCGATCCGCAGCGAGCAGAAGCTGACCGACGAGATCGAGGAAAAGCTCAAGGCGAACATCGACGCATTCTCCAAGAGCTTCTCGTAAACCGGCGGGCAATGCCGAGTGCGCAAAGGGTTTGACCGATGCCTTCATTGAAGGATCTCCGCAACCGGATCTCCTCCGTCAAGGCGACGCAGAAGATCACCAAGGCGATGCAGATGGTCGCCGCGGCAAAGCTGCGCCGCGCGCAGGAAGCGGCCGAGGCCGCGCGTCCCTATTCGCAGCGCATGGGCGCCGTTCTGGCCAATCTCGCCGCATCCGTCGATGGCGATGACGCGCCGCGCCTGATGGCCGGGACCGGCAAGGACGACACCCACCTTCTGGTCTGCTGCACGGCAGAACGCGGTCTGTGCGGCGGCTTCAACTCGTCGATCGCCAAGAAGGTGCGCGAAGATGCGCGCCGGCTTCAGGGCGAGGGCAAGGACATCAAGATCCTGTGCGTCGGCAAGAAGGGCTTCGATATCCTCAAGCGGGATTTCGCGTCGCTTATCATCGACCGGATCGACCTGCGCGAGGTCAAGCATCTGGCCTTCAGCGATGCCGATGCGATCGGCAAGAAGGTGATCGCGCTTTTCGAAGAGGGCGCGTTCGACGTCTGCACGCTCTATTATTCGGAGTTCAAGTCGGTGATCAGCCAGATCCCGACCGGCCAGCAGCTGATTCCGGCGGCCGACGAAACGACGTCCGCCGACGAAGACAATGGGTCCATATATGAATATGAGCCCGATGCCGGCGCGATTCTGGACGATCTGGTGCCGCGCAACATTTCGGTTCAGATTTTCCGGGCGCTTCTGGAAAACGCGGCTTCCGAGCAGGGCGCGCGGATGAGCGCGATGGACAATGCGACCCGCAATGCGGGCGAGATGATCGACAAGTTGACGCTGAGCTACAACCGTCAGCGCCAAGCGCAGATCACCAAGGAACTCATTGAGATTATTTCGGGCGCCGAAGCGCTCTAGAAAGAAGGGTCGAGACGATGGCAAAAGCAGCCAAGACGAAGGCCGCCAAGGGCGCGGCCGGCAAGATCGAACAGGTGATCGGCGCGGTCGTTGACGTGAAGTTCGACGGCGAGTTGCCGCCGATCCTGAACGCGCTCGAGACGGAGAATCTGGGCCAGCGGCTGGTGCTCGAAGTGGCGCAGCATCTTGGCGAGAGCATTGTGCGCTGCATCGCCATGGACTCCACCGAGGGCCTGGTGCGCGGCCAGGCGGTCAACGACACCGGGTCGCCGATCGCGGTTCCGGTCGGCCCGCAGCTCCTGGGCCGCATCATCAATGTGGTCGGCGAACCGATCGACGAGGCCGGCGAAGTCAAGGGCGAGGAAGTGCGCGGCATTCACCAGCCGGCGCCCGAATATGTCGATCAGTCGACCGAAGCCGAAATCCTCGTCACCGGCATCAAGGTCCTCGATCTTCTGGCGCCTTACGCCAAGGGCGGAAAGATCGGCCTGTTCGGCGGCGCCGGCGTTGGCAAGACCGTTCTGATCCAGGAACTGATCAACAACGTCGCAAAGGCCCATGGCGGCTATTCGGTGTTTGCCGGTGTCGGCGAACGCACGCGCGAGGGCAACGACCTTTATCACGAATTCATCGAATCGGGCGTCAACAAGGAAGGCGGCGGCGAGGGCTCGAAGGCCGCGCTCGTCTTCGGCCAGATGAACGAACCGCCCGGCGCGCGCGCGCGCGTCGGCCTGACCGGTCTGACGATCGCCGAATATTTCCGTGACGAGGGCCAGGACGTTCTGTTCTTCGTCGACAACATCTTCCGCTTTACGCAGGCGGGTTCGGAAGTTTCGGCGCTTCTGGGCCGCATTCCCTCGGCGGTGGGCTATCAGCCGACGCTGGCCACCGACATGGGTGCCCTCCAGGAGCGCATCACGACCACGACCAAGGGGTCGATCACCTCGGTGCAGGCCATCTATGTGCCGGCCGACGACCTGACCGACCCGGCGCCGGCCACCTCGTTTGCCCACCTTGACGCGACGACCGTGCTCAACCGCGCCATCTCGGAAAAGGGCATCTACCCCGCCGTGGACCCGCTCGATTCCACCTCGCGCATGCTTGATCCGATGATCGTCGGCGAGGAGCATTATCGTGTGGCCCGCGCAGTGCAGGAAACGCTTCAGCGTTACAAGTCGCTGCAGGACATCATCGCGATCCTGGGCATGGACGAACTGTCCGAAGAGGACAAGCTGACCGTCGCTCGCGCCCGCAAGGTCGAGCGCTTCCTGTCGCAACCCTTCTTCGTCGCCGAAGTCTTCACCGGTTCGCCGGGCAAGCTGGTCGACCTCGCCGACACGATCAAAGGCTTCAAGGGCCTTGTCGAAGGCGAATACGATCATCTGCCGGAAGCCGCCTTCTACATGGTAGGCACGATCGACGAAGCGGTGGAAAAGGCGCAAAAGCTGGCGGCCGAAGCCGCTTGATGGCACAATGATAGCGGGCCGCCCGGCATGCTGGCGGCGCCTGGGAGGGCCGAGAGATGAATTTCAACCTGATTGCGCAGCTCACGTTTGCCGGCGCATTGATCGGATTCCTGATCGGGCCGAACTCGCTTGACGAATTCATCGGCATCATCCCGAACAATCCGGTGCCGATGAACATTTTCGGCGGTGCGTTGATCGGCGCTGCGCTTGGCGTTCTGGGCTCGCTGACCAAAGAGATTGAGTAAAAGATGGCCGACGGTTTCAATTTCGAACTGGTTTCGCCCGAGCAATTGCTGGTTTCCACCGAGGTTTCCCAGGTGGTGGTGCCGGGTGCCGACGGCTATTTCACGGTACTGGCCAATCACGCGCCCACCATGTCTACGCTGCAGCCGGGCGTGGCCGAGGTCACCGAGACCGGCGGTTCCACGGAGAAATATGTCGTCTTTGGCGGCTTTGTCGATGTGACGCCGGAGACCTGTACGCTGCTTGCCGAATCGGCGGTGCGTGTTGCCGATATCGACCGCGGCGATCTCGATCAGCGCATACAAGATGCGCGCGAAGATGTGTCCGATGCCAAGGATGACGAAACGCGGACCAAGGCACAGGCCTATCTCGATCAGTTGACCACGCTTCAGGGCGCCGTTTTGCCGGCCTGACCGTTCGGTCAATTGGAGTTTTTGAAAGGCGGTCTTCGGGCCGCCTTTTTCGTTGTGTCACTGCACGGCGCGGAACGCATCGGGATAGGCGACCGGACCGGCATAGCCATCAAGACCGCCCGGCGCGAGCTCAAGCGCCTGCAAATACGGCCCCTGAAAGGCACATGTCACCGGTTCGGCCAACGAGCGCTTGAAGCCAAAGCGGCCGTAATAGACCGGATCGCCAAGGACGAATGCACTTTTCCAGCCTTCGCGCCGGGCCATCTCGAGGGCACGGCGCACCAGTTCGGTGCCGATCTGGAAGTCGCGCCACTCCGGATCGACGGCGAGAGGGCCAAGGCCAAGCGCGGCATCAGGCCCATCGAGCTTCGACAGCACCACATGTCCCACGACCATCGCATCGAGTTTGGCAACCAGATCGATCGTTTCGACCTCGCCTTCGACCAGCGCAATTGCAAGATCGGCCTCCGCATCGCGGCCGAACGCCCGGCGCTGGACCGCACGCACGGCGATATGGTCCTCGGGGGCGGACGGGCGAAAAACGGTTTTTCTGATGATCATGGCGCCATCATGTAACGCGCCCATGCGACAATCAAGCAAAGGCAGTGGCCTGTCCCGCCAAGGCGGGCGATCAGCCGGCTTTGCCAGCAAGATGGCCAAACATCGCAACCACCTGCCGATAGGCGTCGCGCTTGAAGTCGACGATCGAGTCGGGAAGCGTTTCCATCTCCACCCATTTCCAGGCATCGAATTCGGGATCGTGGCCGTCGGGCGGCGGATTGATGCGGATTTCGCTGTCATCGCCCGTGAAGCGGAACGCGAACCAGTGCTGTTCCTGCCCGCGAAACTTGCCCTTCAGGCCAATTCCGATCATGTGCGAAGGCAAATCATAGCGCACAGTGTGAGGCCCCCGCTCAATGAGCTCGACCGACTGCATGCCGGTTTCCTCGTAGAGTTCGCGCCTTGCGGCGGGCAAGGGGTCCTCGCCCTTGTCGATGCCGCCCTGCGGCAACTGCCACAAGAGCGGCGAACCGGAATATTCGGTGTTGCCTTCCTTCATCCGGCGGCCGACCCATACCAGGCCCTGACGGTTGAGGACGAGCAGACCGGCGCACGGCCGATAGGGAAGAGCGTCGGCCGCCACGGGCTGGGTGCTGGTCGCCATCGATCACTGTCTCCGGTTGGCAAGAGCGGCAACACCGACGATCTGGAAGCCGCGCTTCTTGGCGTCGTTCGCCCAGTCGGCAACCGTCGATACGGTCAGTTCGAGCGCCGACCCGCTGCCGGCGGCATAGCCGCGCGCAGTGGCCAGTTCCTCGAGGGCTTTCAGCCGCTTTTCGATATCGTCACGGCTGCGTGACGCGTCGATGACAATATCGGCCTGCAGATAGGGAACCCCGGTCTGCGCGGCGGCGGACGCCAGTTCCGCGCCGCCGGCGGTTCCATCGTTGAAGAACAGGAGACCGCGATAGGACAGATCGCCCAGCACCGGTGCCATAGCGGTCTGACTGCCGGCAAAGCGCGCGCCCATATAGTTCATCACGCCCGTGTAATTGGTCAGCCGGCCCAGCGCCCAATGCAGGTTCTCAAGGTTGGTTTCCGGCGATGACGCCAGACGCAACGTGCGCGGCCCCGGATTGATCTCCGGATAGCCGAACGGCTCCATCGGCACCTGGACGAGAAGCTCATGGCCTTTCTTGCGTGCTTCGCGCATCTAGCGTCCGAGCGAGTTGCCCGTCGGCGCGAAAGCCAGTGTGATTTCCGGCGGCAGGGTCTCAATCGCCCGATGACTGCCGGTCTGCGACAGGCCCAGACCGCCGATCACGATGGCGATCCGCTTGCCCTGGTCGCCGGCCCATGGTCTTGCGTAAATGTCCATCGGCCGGCGGCCGGTATCGGTTCGCACGGGCAGCGGTCCGAAATCCGTGTCCTCCAGAGCGGCATCCTCGGGCAGGTGTGCGATGCGAAGTGGCTGGCCCACATTGGCTGCCGCCGGATCGCGCACGGTTATGATCTTCGGCCCGCCCGGCGAGACGCTGGCGCCACCATCGTCAAAGGTTGGCAGCGGCAATTCCGGCCGGCTTTCATTGCCCTGCCCGTCTCCATAGACGATCTGCACGTCGGCGCTGCCCGTCTGTCCGGCCTGCTGCGTCGCCACAGCGCCGGTCAGCGTTTGTGTGTCGGGCGCGCTGGCGACGGCCGGCCCCGGCAAGGTCGCCAGCGCGGTCTGCGGTGCCCGGTCGGTCGCGGCGATCACGGCGATGTTGCCGGCCACCATCAACGCGACGAGCAGCGATGCCGCGACAAGGTGGAAACGGACGCCACGCGGCGCGCCGGACGCGTGGTCCTTTGCCTCGGGTCGGGGTCTGTCGCGGCCGAGCGGCGCGTGAAGGTCGGTCATCGGTCGGTCCCGGAAGGGGAAACGGGAAACGAATCAAAAAGGCCACCGCGGAACGGTGGCCTTCCAGTCTATGGTTCGCGGGCCGTTTGGCAATGTCCGCCGGCCGTTGACGTCAGTTGGGCAGCGCCGTCGACGGATCGGCCGGGAACGCCGCGTGGGCTTCCTCGCCGCGCAGCAGCGACAGCGCATACTGCAACTGATCGTCCTCTTCGGCGTCCTGGGGCACATAGGCGACCGAACCCGAGCCACTCTCGTCTTCCTCCTCGCCCTGGATGTGGCCGCGCAGGTCCGACTCGCCGCGGGCCAGTTCGTCCTCGCGGTCGCGCAGCTCTTCGGGCAGCGTCTGGCCGACCTCGATGTCGGGCGTGATGCCCTTGCCCTGGATCGACGTGCCGGCCGGCGTGTAATAGAGCGCCGTCGTCAGGCGCAACGCACCGGCTTCGCCGAGCGGGATGATCGTCTGCACCGAGCCCTTGCCGAAGGACTGGGTGCCGACCACGGTCGCACGGCGATGGTCCTGCAGCGCACCGGCCACGATCTCGGAGGCCGATGCCGAGCCGCCATTGATCAGGACGACAATCGGCTTGCCCTCGATCAGATCGCCACCGCGCGCCGAGAAGCGCCGGCTGTCGCGATCGTCGCGCCCGCGCGTCGACACGATCAGGCCCTTTTCGAGAAACGCATCGGAAATGTTGATTGCCTGATCGAGAAGGCCGCCCGGATTGAGCCGCAGGTCCAGAACCAGGCCCTTCATCTCGTCCTCGCCGATTTCCTCGACAAGCTGCTCGATGCCGTCGCGCAGATCGTCATAGGTCTGTTCGGTGAAGGAGATGACCCGCATATAGCCCACATCGCCCTCGGCGCGGAACTTGACCGCCTGCAGCTTGATGATGTCGCGAATGATGGTGATTTCGAGCGGCGCGTCCGCACCCTCGCGCAGGATCGTCAGCTCGATCGGCGTGTTGACGGGACCGCGCATCTTTTCGACCGCTTCCTGGAGGGTGAGCCCGCGCACTTCCTCGCCGTCGATCGCGGAAATGAAATCGCCTGCAAGAACGCCAGCTTCCTCGGCCGGCGTGCCGTACATCGGCGTGATCACCTTGACCAGCTCATCTTCCATGGTCACTTCGATGCCCAGGCCGCCGAACTCGCCGCGCGTCTGGGTGCGCATGTCGGCGGCATCCTCGGCATTGAGGAAGGAGGAATGCGGATCGAGCGATGTCAGCATGCCGTTGATGGCATTTTCGATCAGCTCTTTTTCCTGCGGTTCCTCGACATAGTTGGCGCGGACCCGCTCGAAAATGTCGCCGAAGATGGCAAGCTGGCGATAGGTTTCGCTGCCCGCGGCGTTGGCGCTCATCATCGGCTGGCCGGCGACCAGCAGCGTCGTCGCCGCGCCGACAAGGGCACCGGCGAACAAAAGGCTCGCTCTTCTAAACATCTGCGTCATGTCCTTCCTGTGCCGGCGCGTTCCCACCATCGCGCGGGATCGACCGGTCTGCCATCTTTCCTGAACTCAACATAGAGCGTCGGACTGTCGTTTTCAGTGGCGGCGGCGGTTACGCCCGCGAGACGGATCGAGCCCATGATCCCGACCGGCTCGCCACCGGCGACGAACTGGCCTTTTGACACTTCGATCCGGTCCATGCCTGCCAATACCATATGATACCCGTTGCCCGCGTCCAGTATCAATAGATTACCATATGCGCGAAACGGTCCCGCATAAAGCACCCAGCCATCGGCCGGCGCGGTCACGATTGCGTTAGAGCTGGTCTGCATCGTGTCGCCGCGGGCGATGCTGCCCAAACCGTCATCGTCACCAAATGCGGTGATTGTGCGGCCTGCCACGGGACGCTCCAATTGGCCGGTCAACTGCGCAAACGGCGTCAAAGGCGCGATCCGCGTCTGCCGGGCGGCCAGCTCCTCGGCGCGTTGGCGGCTGGCTTCCAGCCGTTCGCGTGCCGCTTCCTCGGCCTGCCGCGCGGCCTCAAGCCGCTCGCGGGCGATACGTTCTTCGCTTTCACGGGCTTCGCGCTCCGCGTCGAGACGGGCCTGCCGGGCTTCCCGTTCGGCGCGCTCGGCCTCGATCCGGGCGCGCTCGGCGGCGGCCCGTGCCGCCTCGATGTCGGCTTCCAGCGACATGATCAACGATTGCAGGTCCTCGGCCTGGGCGGCCAGCGCCGTCAGCCGCTCGTATTCGGCGGCGAGCGTCTGGGCCGTTTGCTGTTCAAGGGCCCGCTTTTCCTCGACCAGAACCGTCAGCCTCGCCTGTTCCTCGGCCTGTTGGCCGCGCGCGGTTTCAAGGCGTGCGCGTTCGTCGGCGATCGTCGCCGTCAACTGGCCCAGTTCCTCGAGATCGGAGACCAGCCTTGCGGTTTCGGTGCGCATTTCGGGAACCACCGCACCGAGCAGGATGGCGCTGCGCACGGAGGACAGCGCGTCATCGGGCTTTACAAGGATTGCCGGCGGGGGGTTGAGCCCCATGCGCTGCAATGCCGCGAGAACCTCGGCCAGAAGCGCGCGGCGTTCCCACAGGCTGGCCCGGATGTCGTCGGTGCTTTGCCGCAGGGCTTCGAGCCGGTTCTCGAGCGCGATGATGTCGAGACCCAGCTTGCGCTCGGTCTTCGCCGCCGCGATCAGAGCCGTGGTGATCGCCGCGCGGTCGGTGCGGATCGTCTCGATCTCGCGAGCCAGTTCCGCCGCCCGCTCCTCGGAGACGCCGCGTTCCTGCAGGATGCGATCGAGTTCGCCGACCGACCGGCCCAGCCGCTGCTCCATGTCGGCGGTGACCGTATCGCTGTCTGTTTCGCCGGCCGGCTGCGCGTGGACAGACCCCGAAAACGCCAGGACGCCGATCAGGAGCAGACCGGCCAGACCGGGAAAGGGCCGGCCTCGTGCGGTGCTTCTGTGGCCGGCAACTGATGCCCTGTGCCGCGTCACGCCTTTCCGACCGCTTCGCTGATCTCGAAAAGGTGGCCATCGGGGTCGCGGAAGAAGCAGCGAATTTCGGGGCCCCGATCGACCGGCGGAGTCAGGAAGATGGCGCCGCGCGCCTTGAGCGTCGCATAGGCGGCCTGGCAGTCGGGCACCCGGATGGTCATGGCATGGCTGACCCGGTTCGGTTCGGCGGGCGTTTCCATCGCCGTGTCGGGCTTGTCGTCGGTCGGCCCGCCGCCGGTGACCAGCAGCAGCCAGCTTTCAAGGAATCGCAGGACAATGGACGTTCCGCCATATTCGCGTTCGATGGATGCGCCAAGAACATCGCGATAGAACGTGCGGGCGGCATCGATGTCGCTGACGACCAGAATGTGCGTCAGTGCCATGCCTGGTGCTGGAAAGTCGTCGGCCATCGGCTGCCACCTCCTGGCTGAAGAGCCTGCAAATCACGCCGGCAAACCTAACCCGGTTCCGGCCGGAAGGGAATCGGGTGCCCGCCCGCATCACTGGCGATGATAGGGATGGCCGGCGAGGATCGACACAGCGCGGTAGAGCTGTTCGGCAACCAGAATGCGGGCGATCTGGTGCGGCCAGGTCATCCGGCCGAGCGAAACCGCCAGATCGGCCCTTTCAAGAACGGATGGCGCATGGCCGTCCGGGCCGCCGATCGCAAACAGGGCGCGCTTGCGGCCATCGTCGCGCTGGCGTGCGATCCAGCGGGCAAATTCATCTGACGAGAGTGTCTTGCCGCCTTCGTCGAACGCAACCAGCGCGGTTGTCCGGTCTTCGGCAAGCGACAGGCAGTGGGCGCCTTCATCGGCCTTGCGTCGGTCGGTGTCACTGGCGCGGCTTTCGGCGATCTCCGTGACGCCGGCAAATGTCAGGCCGACAGCCGGTCCAGCCTTCTCCAGCCGGCCGAGATAGCGGCCGGTCAGCTCGCGCTCGGGCCCGCTTTTCATGCGGCCGACGGCAAACACGGTCAACTGCATGACGATCAGGTCCGGTGCGGACGATCGGTCAGCGCTGCCTAGTGCAGCGTGTCCGCGTCCGTCTGTTTGTCTTCCGCCCACATCTTCTCGAGCGCATAGAACTCGCGCACTTCGGGACGGAATATGTGAACGATGACATCGCCGGTATCGATCAATACCCAGTCGGCGGAAGACAGGCCCTCGACCTTGGATGTACCGAAACCGCTGTCCTTGAGCGCCCGCAGCAAATGATCGGCCACCGCACTGACGTGACGGTGCGACCGGCCTGACGCAATGACCATGTGGTCCGCGAGGGCGGATTTGCCTTGGATGTCGAGCGAGACGATGTCCTCGGCCTTCGAATCGTCGAGACTGGCCAGGACGGTTTGCAGGATCTGCTCCGCAACGGCGCGGCCGTGTGGATCAGATGGCGAAGGCCGGTTTTGAGCCTTCTTCAGGGTCTGTGTTCTCAAGAGCTTCCTTTCAATGAACACGGAACAGGCGGGCGATTCGCTGCCCACACCCGTAAAATAGTCACGGGCACCTGACAGTTTCAAGACAAGTTGGTTTACCGCCCGTTAACCCTCGGTCCGGCCCGCACGGATGGCCGTTGAGGAAAGCGGCGATCGCGGGCCGTGCAGGAAGGTCCATGCGGGCGGGTCGAGCCGCGGCAGAAGGGCCGCATCGCCTTCGTCGATCCGCGCTTGCCAGAAGGCCTTGGCCATCACCGACGACAGGAAGGAAAGCGTCGAACCGGGCCGGTCGATCACCGCGATCGGGAAGGTCATCGCTATGGTGCGCCAGTCCTGCCAGTGGTGGAACGTCGCCAGATTGTCCGCACCCATGATCCAGACGAAGCGCACGCCCGGATTGAGCGCCTTGACCAGCGCCAGCGTCTGGGCGGTGTAGTGGACATTGTAGCGCGCCTCGAATGCGGTGACCTTGACGCGCGGATCGTCATTGATCGCCTCGGACCAGGCGACACGCGTTCTGAGCGCCGGCAACCCGGCATTCTCCTTGAGCGGATTGCCCGGCGTGACCATCCACCAGAGCTGGTCGAGCCCGATCCGCCGCAGTGCCAGCTCGGCGACCAGAAGATGTCCGTCATGGGGCGGGTTGAACGAGCCACCGAACAGCCCGACGCTCATCCCCGGCTCCACATGCGGCATCCGCAGATGCGGGCGGCTGACGCCGGCATGGTCGAACATCATGGCTGTCGGGGTCCCCTCTGGCCCGGCCAGGGCTGGCGGGCGGGCGGTTATGGCCGGATCTGGCCGCTGCCGCGCACAAGGTACTTGAAGGAGGTCAGTTGCTCGACGCCGACCGGTCCGCGCGCATGCATCTTGCCGGTGGCAATGCCGATCTCGGCGCCCATCCCGAACTCGCCGCCGTCGGCGAACTGGGTCGATGCATTGTGCAAAAGGATCGCCGAATCGATCTCTGTCATGAAGCGATCGACCGCAGCCCGATCCTCGGCGACGATCGCCTCGGTGTGATTGGAGGAATAGCGGCCGATATGATCGATCGCCCCGCCGACACCGTCGACAAGGGCGACGGAGATGATCGTGTCGAGATATTCCGTCGTCCAGTCGGTTTCGGTTGCCGGCGTGGCCTTGGGCCATGCCGCGACGACGTCCTTGTCGCCGCGAACCGAACAGCCCGCCGCGTCGAGCGCATCGAGGATCGGCGTCAGCATGGCCGGAGCGGCGGCCCGGTCGACCAGAAGCGTTTCGGCGGCGCCGCAAATGCCGGTGCGGCGCATCTTCGAGTTGACCACCAGATCGCAGGCCATGTGGATATCGGCCGAAGCATCCACATAGACGTGGCACAGCCCTTCGAGATGAGCGAAGACCGGCACGCGCGCGTCGGTTTGAACCCGTTCGACCAGGCTGCGTCCGCCGCGCGGAACGATCACGTCCACCGTGCCGCCCAGACCCTTGAGCATTTCACCGACTGCTTTGCGATCGGTGACCGGCACGAGCTGGATCGCATCGGCGGGCAGGTCCGCCGCCTGCAGGCCGTCGAGCAGGCAGGCATGGATGGCGCGTGAGGAATTGACCGAATCCGAGCCGCCGCGCAGGATCACCGCATTGCCAGCCTTAAGGCACAACGCGCCGGCATCGGCGGTCACGTTGGGCCGGCTTTCATAGATCACGCCGATCACGCCGAGCGGCGTGCGCACCCGTTCGATGTGCAGGCCGCTGGGCCGGTCCCATTGCGCGATGATCGAGCCGACCGGATCGTCCAGTTCGGCGATGGCGCGGATGCCGTCGGCCATCGCCTTGACGCGATCGGGATCGAGCTGGAGCCGGTCCAGAAACGCGCCCGCCAGACCGGAGGCGCGGCCCGCTTCCATGTCGATCTCGTTGGCGGACAGGATCGCGTCTTCCGAAGCCACGATCGCGTCGGCCATCGCATGAAGCGCGGCGTTCTTCTGCTCCGGTGTCGCAAATGCCAATGGCGCGGATGCCGCTTTCGCCCGTGCACCCATGTCGGCCATCAGGGCCGGAATATCGATGTTGGCATTGTCCGCGCGCGTCAGCATGGCGTTGTCCTCGTCTGCACGCGGTCTTTTACATGCCGCGCCCCGCAAGGGCAATGTGGCCGTCAGCCGGCCGCGCCCATCACCAGATCGTCGCGGTGCACCATGGCGGCACGCGGCGGGTGGCCCAGTATGGCTTCGATTTCCGGCGTCTTGCGCCCGGCGACAAGGCGCGCTTCGTGGGCATCATAGGCGGCAAGGCCGCGCGCCACTTCGCCCCCCGTGTCGACCAGGATCGCGACCGTGTCACCGCGCGAAAAATCGCCATCGACGCGCTTGACGCCCGCCGGCAGCAGAGACTTGCCCTGCTTGAGCGCTCTGACGGCGCCGGCGTCGACGGTGAGCGTTCCGCGCGGTTCAAGCTTGCCGGCGATCCAGCCCTTCCAGGCTGACACGGGTGCGCTCGATGCGGCGAACCAGGTCGCCCGGCTCCCCTGTTCGAGTTGCCGCAGCGGATGATCGACCGTGCCACGCGTGATCACCATCGCGGTGCCTGCGGTCGTTGCGATGCGCGCGGCCTCGATCTTGGTACGCATGCCGCCGCGCGCCGTTTCCGACGCCGATTCGCCGGCCATTGCCTCGATCTCCGGCGTCACGGCTGCGACGTGCGCGATGTGGGTGGCGTCCGGGTCGTGCGCCGGAGGCGCAGTGTAGAGCCCGTCGACATCGGACAGCAGAACCAGAAGATCGGCATTCATCATCACGGCAACGCGGGCGGCGAGCCGGTCATTGTCGCCATAGCGGATCTCGCTGGTCGCCACCGTGTCGTTCTCGTTGATGACCGGGATTGCGCCGAACTTCAAAAGCGCGCCGATGGTGGCGCGAGCGTTGAGGTAGCGGCGGCGGGTCTCGGTGTCGTCGAGCGTCACCAGAACCTGTCCCGTGGTGATGGCATGACGGCCAAGCGCGGCGTTCCACGCATGGGCGAGCGCAATCTGCCCGGTGGCAGCGGCGGCCTGGGTTTCCTCGAGCTTGAGGGGCCCGGCCGGCAGTTTGAGGATCGTCCGCCCCAACGCGATGGCGCCCGAAGACACGACCAGCACCTCGTGGCCATTGCCGGCGAGGGAAGCCAGATCGTCGGCAAGGCTGTCGAGCCAGGCAGTGCGCAGACCATCGACCCGGTCGACCAGAAGGGCCGAGCCGATCTTGACGGTGATGCGGCGGTAACGGGAGAGATCGGCGGTCATGGTTCAACCGTCTCCGGCGAGCGGCTGCCAGGGTTCTCTCTGATCGTCCGCGTCGCCCGCGTGCTCGGCTCGCGCCGCCTCGATGACCGCCATCAGTGCCCGCAGCAACGGTTCGACGCCATCGCGCGTCGCCGACGAGACGCCGAGCACCGCCGTGCCGCTGGCATGTTCGAGCGCGGCCATTTTCTCGGCGCGCATCTCATCGTCCGCCAGATCGATCTGGGACAGGGCGACAATCTCCGGCTTGTCGGAAAGGCCGTGGCCGTAGGCATCAAGCTCTTCGCGGACCGTCCGGTAAGCGGCCGCCACATCGTCTTCGCGCGCCGACACCAGATGCAGCAGCACCCGGGTGCGTTCGACATGGCCGAGGAACCGGTCGCCAATGCCGGCCCCCGCATGCGCGCCCTCGATCAGCCCGGGAATGTCGGCCATGACGAATTCGCGCGCGTCGATCCGCACGACGCCGAGATTGGGGTGCAGCGTGGTGAAGGGATAGTCGGCGATCTTCGGCTTGGCCGCGGTGACAGAGGCGAGGAACGTGGATTTGCCGGCGTTGGGCAAGCCCACAATGCCCGCATCGGCGATCAGCTTGAGGCGCAGCCAAATCCAGCGCTCCTGCCCTTCAAGGCCCGGATTGGCGCGGCGCGGCGCCTGATTGGTCGACGATTTGAAATGCGAATTGCCGAAGCCGCCATTGCCGCCGCGGGCGAGAAGATGGCGGTCGCCGACCTCGACCAGATCGCAGATCAGCGTTTCATTGTCCTCTTCGAAGACCTGGGTGCCGGCGGGCACCTTGAGCACGATGTCATCGCCGCCGCCGCCGGTCCGGTTGCGCCCCATGCCATGGGCGCCGGTCTTGGCCTTGAAATGCTGCTTGTAGCGATAGTCGATCAGCGTGTTCAGCCCATCGACGGCCTCGATCCAGACATCGCCGCCGCGCCCGCCATCGCCGCCATCCGGACCGCCGAACTCGATGTATTTCTCGCGCCGGAACGACACGGCGCCGGCACCGCCATCGCCCGATCGGATGAAAACTTTGGCTTGGTCGAGAAATTTCATCGAACTGTTACGTTGGCCGCGCTAACGGTCGCCACCGTGGGCGCGCTGTCGTCCATCTGATACGGAGCGCAGTGTTTAGCCCATCGCCTGCGCACATGCGAGTGATAATGTCGAAAGGTTGGCCCAAATGACGGTGCGGGCGGTGAGCTACAACATCCAGTATGGTTTCGGACTGGACGACCGTTTCGATCCGGATCGTATCGTCGATGCGGTGCGCGATGCCGATATCATCTGCCTGCAGGAGGTGACGCGCGGCTATATCAAGAATGGCGGCGTGGACATGCCAGCGGCGCTTTCGGACGCCCTGCCCGAACATTTCAGCTGTTTCCACCCGGCCGGCGACCTCGATATGGGCAGCGCGCTGGCCGAGGGGCGTGCCGTCAATCGCCGCTTCCAGTTCGGCAACATGATCCTGTCGCGCTGGCCGCTTGTCACCGTCAGGGGCCATCTTCTGCCGCGGACGTGGCGGAAGGACACGCTGAACCTGCAGCGCGGCGCGCTTGAAGCGCAGATTTTCACGCCGTCCGGACTGCTGCGCGTTTACAGTATTCATCTCGATCATATCGATCCGCGGGAACGGATGGCGCAGGTGCGCGCGCTCAAGTCGATCGCGCTCGATTTTCCGACGACGGGCGGGGCGATCAGTGGAGGCCGTTCGTTCGGCGTGGAGGAGATCGACGACAAGGGCGATTTTCTGCTGATGGGGGACTTCAACTTCGAGCCCCGAAGCGACGAATACCGGCTGATGCTGGATGGCGAAGCGATCATCGATGCAACCACCGCGGATCAGGGCTGGACCTGGCGCACGCCCCACGCGGTCGAAAAAACAGAACGGTCGCGGCTCGACTACGCGTTCTGCAACACGGCGCTTGCATCGCGCATCTCCAACGTCAGGATCGATCGCGATGCGGAAGGGTCCGACCACATGCCGGTCTGGATCGAAGTCAGCGCTTGAACGTCACCTTGGCGCGGGCCACCGGAAGCGGCCCCTTGAAGACATTGGCGGTGTTGACCAGCGTGCGGCCGTCCTCGCTCAGCGTCAGCGTGTCGTAGAAGCGGACCAGGTTCTCGGCCGGACCCGGATCGAGATCGACGCGATAGTTGAAGAAGGCGCGGTTGTTGATCACCGAAACCAGCGTCTCGCCGATCACATCCTCACGGGTTCCGGTGTATGTGTTCCAGCCAACCTGCGTGAACCGCCAAGTCTTGGTGTCGGTTTCGCCATCGTCGTAGACGAAGTCCTCACGCAGGGTGAGCGTCCGTCCGTCCCATTGCCCGTGCAGGGTCAGCGTGAAGCTGCGCTCAAAGCCGGTGATCGTGGTGAAGGTGCCGGTCGCCGTGGTGCGGCCGGCAAAAAACTCTTCGAGGCGCAGATCGTTCGCCAGAGCGGACGAAAGGGGCAGAAGAAGGAAAAGCGAAGCAAGGGCTGCACGAAGAACGGACATGATCACCTTCGGGGTTTTCAAACGCTTACGCGCGGCGCCCGGTGGCGGATCAATGCCACATTCCCAAGCGACGCCGGTCAGCCGTCGCGGGCCTTGCCCGCCAGCCAGTTTTCGCGGGTCAGGCGATAGCGCTCGATGGCGACGCGTCCGGCGGCGACGGTGTCGATCTCGTCCAGCCCCATCAGTTCGAACCCCTGCTTGACCAGAACCTGGCGCGAGCGCGGATTGACGGTGCGCGAGCCGGCATAGATCACATTGGCGCCGGTGACGCGAAACGCCAGGTCGACCACCGCGCTTGCGGCCTCGGACGCATAGCCCTTGCCCCACCAGGCCCGTCCGATCCAGTAGCCGACCTCCAGATCGCCGCTGGGCGGCCTGTTGGTCACCGCGCACATCCCGACCAGGCGGCCGGTGTCGGCGATGGTCACCGCATAGACATAGCCTTCGACGCGGCCCTCATGGACGGCCCGAATGTAGTTGGCCGCATCGGCCCGCGTATAGGGGTGCGGCATGCGCGCGGTCATTTCGGCGATTTCGCGGCTGTTGGCGATCACCGCCAGTTCGTCCGCATCGTCGTGCACCGGCATGCGCAGGACCAGCCGCTCCGTCGTCAGCACGGGCGTGTTCAGCGAAAACGCCTGACGTTGCTCGCGGTGGCTGTAGTCCTGTTCGTTTAGCGTATTGATCATCGCCCTGGTCCGAATCGAAAAGGGGAGCTGGTTTATGTCCCAACTCCCCTTGCAAACGCTGTACGCCCGGGTGCTGGAACGCCGGGTGTCAGTGAACCCGGTCAGTCGGCGGCCGCCATCACCGATACATAGGTGCGGCCATTGGCTTTCTTGCGGAACTCGACGGCGCCTTCGGTGAGGGCGAAAAGCGTATGGTCCTTGCCCATGCCGACATTGGTGCCCGGGTGCCATTTGGTGCCGCGCTGGCGCACGATGATGTTGCCGGCAATGACAGCTTCACCGCCGAACTTCTTGACGCCAAGGCGTTTGGACTCCGAATCGCGGCCGTTACGCGACGAGCCGCCAGCTTTCTTGTGTGCCATGGTTTTGTTCTCCTGCCGCGTACGGCCTTCAAATCGTCCGTGCCGGGCATTGCCTTCTTATGGGCATTTCCGGCGAGTCGATCAAGGGTGAAGCTGTTGTGCAGCGCACCCTCACGATCACGGTTTTACTTGACCCGTTCTTTCGCCTGCGCCTGCCAGTCTTCGATCTGCGCTGCGCTGAACGGCATGTATTCGTCGATCTTCTCGATATCGGCCGCGGTCAGCGCGGCGATCTGCGCGAAGGTCGTGATGCCCTGCTCGTTGAGCTGCTTTTCGGCAACCGGGCCGATGCCCTTGATGTCGGTCAGCTTGTCGGCCTCGCCTTTGGGCGCCGCAAAAAGCGGGCCTTCGGGCGCAGCGGCCTTGGGCGCCTCGGCAGCTTTTGCCTCGGCCTTGGGCGCTTTCGCGGCCGGCGCGGCATCTGCCTTCGCCGCTTCCGCCTTGGGTGCCGCCGCTTTCTTTGCAGCCGGCTTCTTGGACGGCTTGGCGCCGCCGGTCAGGATCTCCGAGATCCGCACCGTCGTCAGATATTGCCGGTGGCCCTTCTTGCGGCGCGAATTCTGACGCCGGCGCTTCTTGAAGGCGATGACTTTCCTGCCGCGACCCTGGGTGACCACCTCTGCGGTCACCAGCGCGCCATCGACCAGCGGGCTGCCGATCGTCACGTCGGCATCGCTGCCGACCATCAGAACGTCGGAGAATTGGACCATCTCGCCGGCGTCGCCGTCGAGCTTTTCCAGCGTGAGCACATCATCGGCGGCGACGCGGTACTGCTTGCCACCGGTCTTGATGACTGCGAACATCGTTTTTCCTTTCGTGTTCGGTCCGGCTCTGGCGCGCTGTCTGCGACCCGTTCCGCGCCTGGCGGATTGGAGCACGGCACGCCGGCCGTCTTCTTGTTCAGTCTGTCCGGTTGAACCGCTGTCCGGCGACCGTCCCTAGGGGCGACCATCCAAACAGTTGCGGCGCGGATTGCCCCGCGCCACTGATCGCGCTCCCTATGATCGCGTGGCGCCGAAAAGTCAAGCTGGGGCGGAAAACTTTGCGCGCTTGCGTCTTGTTTTCGCGCGGTCGCGGCGCTAGACACCGGCGCACCGTTTGCGGAGAGGTGGCTGAGTGGTTGAAAGCGCCGCACTCGAAATGCGGTATAGGGGCAACTCTATCGGGGGTTCGAATCCCTCCCTCTCCGCCATTCCCATGACCAGCAGCATTGAAATTTGATTGATCTGATTGCGGGTGCCTGTTCGACCCAAAAATAGCCCTGCACTCGCGTCTGCCCTGGTCTCTCGCTCTGCGATTGGCTCCGGATGAGACACCGTTGAACGCGTTGCTGTCAGGCGCGCCAGTTCACGCTGGGCGTCGAGCGCCCGGCGGGACGCGGCAACCGGTTCCGCTCTGCAATCAGCAGGCGTGTATCCAGTCGGGCAAGGGCTTCGCCCGCGGCAACGGAATCGCACTCATCCACCAGGATCTCGGTGACCGTTCCGCCGGTCTCGAAAGCAATGCCCGTTTCCTCGGTGGCCTCGACCTGGCCCGCAAAGCGCCGATCGACCTCGAAACCGTTCAGACGCTCGACCGTCATCACCGGCACCGTGATCCGCGGCGTCGGCGCAGGGACTTCAACGGCCTCGGCGCGGTCGGCAATGGCGCGCGACCCGCCGACAATGGCTGCGCCTGACGCCGCGAAGAAGACGCCCGTGAGCGCAATCGTGGCGGCGGTCGCCACAAGGTCGTCGATACCGGCTGGCCGCGTCGGCACGAACCCGATCGACCACTGCTCCAGCACGATGACGCCCGCCGGGCCGTCGATCCGCACCGGGTCCGGGGACAGCAGACGCTGTACACGCACCGAACCGGTCGAGCGCAGGGCGACGGGACCGGTGCCCGAGGCCACACCGTCCGCGTCGAACCGGGCGTCAGGGCTGTCTATGATCACAGATCCCGTCGCGATCGCCCTCAGGCTGCCGATTCCCGCGGTTCCCAGCGGCAGCGGCGCGCCCGGGGCACCGATTCCGGCATCGAGCGCGGTCAGGAACAGCCGCTCAGCCGTCACGGGAATCGTCGCCCCCGGGAAAGCGGCAATGCTGCCGACAGCGGTCAGCACGACGTTCCCGCCATCGCTGGTCACCGCGCCGGCCAGGGTCAGATCGCCGGCCGTTACGAGATCGATCGTGCCGCCCCCGCCGTTCGCAAGGCTGGCGACGACGCCGGCCCGCAGGTTCAGCAGATGCATGGCGCCGCCGTCGACCGACGCGTCGATGATGCCGGCATCCAGACGCAGACCCTGGGGACCGGAGTTGCGCAGGGTCCCCGCCTCGACGCGCGCAATGCCGAAGGCGGCGGAAGTGGTGATGAACGAACCGTCGCCCTGCTGGACCGCGAAGGTGACATCCCCCTCGAGCGCGGCGCCGGCGAGACCGCTGCGCCCTGATGTCCGAGCGCAGCGGGCCATCCGCGACATGACTTCGGCATGGCGGTACTGCACCGGGACGAGCCGGACCCTTCTCCGATGCCCGGAGGCCGCCGGCCTCAGGCCGCAAGAAAATGCCGAATTGCAATTGGACGGCGGTCGGGACGGGCGCCCCTTGGCGGGGCGCCCGCTCCCAGGTCAGGTGCGGTAGGGATAACCGGCCTTTTCCATCGTGTCGGAATAGGTCTTGAAGGCCTCGACAACGCGGCCCGCCCGGTCGGACGATGCGGCGATCTCGTCCCAGAACCCGGCGGCGTCGGAGACGACCTGCGCCCATTCGTCGGCGGGAATGGAGGTCAGTTCCATCTTCTCGCCTTCGACGCGCAGCTTGGCCTCGCCGCCCCAGTACCAGACGGCACGGTAATAGTGTGACTGGTCGATGGTGATGCGGAACAGCTCCTGCAGATGCGGGGGCACCTTGTTCCAGCTTTCGGTGTTGGCGAAATAGGAACCGAACCAGGCGCCGGTCACCGAATTGGTCAGCGCATAGTTGCAGATATCGGCCCAGCCCACCTCATAGGCTTCGGTGAACCCGCACCATGCCACACCGTCCAGTTCGCCCGTTTGCAGCGCGACCTCGACGTCGTCCCAAGGCACGGTGACCGGGATCAGGCCATAGCGCGACAGGAACCGGCCGGCGGTCGGAACACCGAAGACGCGCTTGCCGCGCATGTCGGCGAGCGAGCGGATCGGGTCCTTGGTGAAGATATGAAGCGGATCCCAGGCGCCGGCCGAAAGCCAGGTGACGTTGTCGACTTCCGAATAGGCTTCTTCCCAGATCTCCTGAAGCCCGTAGTACCGGAACAGCGACGGCACATCGAGGCTGTAGCGGGTGGCGAAGGGGAAATAGCCGCCGAACACGGAGATATCGACAGGCGAGGCCATCGTCGCCTCGTCGGACTGGACCGCGTCGATGGTGCCGTTCTGCATCGCCCGGAACAACTCGCCGGTCGGCACCAGCTGGTCGGCATAGTAGAGCTCGATTTCCATTTCGCCATTGGCCGCCGCGTTGAACGCGTCGATCTGCGGCTTGATCACATGGGCGCCCAACGGCGCGCCGGAGTATGTCTGCAGGCGCCACTTGATCGGGCCGTTCTGTGCGAGCACGGCCGGCGCAGCGAGCGCTGACCCGGCAACGGCGGCGCCGCCAAGTCCTGCCTTTCGCAGAAACGTTCGGCGACTGGCGAGAATCGTCTCCGAGGTGGACGGGCTTTTCTTGGGTTTGGTCATGGTCTTCGTCTCCTCTAGTTGAACTCGGGTGAACCGCTTGAACGCTATCCCCGCACCGTCTGCGGCAGCCAAAGCGCCAGTTGCGGGAAGATCATCACAAGCGCGATTGTCGTCGCCATCATCAAGACGAACGGCCAGATCGACCGGTAGATGTCGACGAGGCTGATCTCGGGCGGCGCCAGCGATCGCATCAGGAACAGATTGTAGCCGAAGGGCGGTGTGATGTAGGCGATCTGGCAGGTCATGGTGTACAGAACGCCGAACCAGACGAGATCGAAGCCAAGGCTGTCGACCAGGGGGATGTAGAGCGGCGCGACGATCACCAGCATCGCCGTGTCGTCCAGGAACATGCCCATCACGATGAAGCTGAGCTGCATCATCACGATCACCTGCCACGGCTCCAACTCCCAGCGGGTGACGAACAGCGACTCGATCGCGTTGACAGCGCCGATTCCGTCAAACACGGCCCCGAACGCCAGCGCGGCGAGTATCAGCCAAAGGAACATGCAGGACACGGCCAGCGTCTTGCGCGCCGTTTCATGCAGGACGTGGAACGACAATCGCCGCTTGAAGAGCGCCGCCAGGGTCGCTGCCGTTGCGCCGACCGCAGCACTCTCGACAAGGCTGGTGTAGCCGGTGACGAACAGGCCGGTCATCGCAAAGAAGATCAGGAACGGGATGATACCCGCACGCAGCAGCTTGAGCTTTTCGCCAATCGGCATGTCCAGCTCTTCATCGGAGACGATCGGCGCAAGCTCGGGATTGATGCGGCAGCGCACCGCGATGTAGATGCCGAACATGGTCGCCATCAGAAGGCCCGGGATGATGCCGGCAAGCCACAGCGCGCTGACCGGTTCGCGCGCGATCATGCCGTAGAGCACCATCACCACGCTGGGCGGAACCAGAATGCCGAGCGACGAGCCGCCCTGTATGACGCCGGTGATGAGCACCTTGTCGTAGCCGCGCCTGATCATCTCCGGCAGCGCGATGGTCGCGCCGATCGCCATGCCCGCGACCGACAGGCCGTTCATCGCCGATATGATCACCATCAGGACGATGGTGCCGATGGCGAGCCCGCCGCGGAACCGGCCGAACCAGACATGCAGCATCTTGTAGAGATCTTCGGCGATGCCGGATTCGGCAAGGATGTAGCCCATGTAGATGAACAGGGGCAGCGTCAGCATCGGGAACCAGTTGAACAGCTTGAACGCCTGGCTGAACGGCATCTCGATACCGCCATTGCCGTACAACAGCAACGCCGCGCCGGCCGCCACGAAACCGATGGCTGCGAACACGCGCTGGCCGGTCAGCAGCAGCACCATCATCGATGAGAACATCAAGATGGCGATCAGTTCATAACTCATGACAGTTCGACCCGGCGCAGCGTGGCGATGTGTTTGAAGACAAGCGAGATCGTCTGCAGCATCATCAGGACGATGCAGCCGACCATCAGCGCCTTGATCGGGATCATCGAGGGGTTCCACATCGAGAACCGTCGCTCGCCGGTCTCGATGGCGTATTGCAAGCTAGAGATCGAGCCGAACAGCATGACGCCGAGATAGAACAGAAGGCAGATCATGGTGATCAGATTGAGCTTGGCCTTGCCGCGCTCGGAAAGGCGGTCATAGAACAGATCCATCCGGACATGGCTGTCGTTCTTGAGCGTCATGGCGCCGCCCATGAAGTAATAGGCGGCGAGCGTGAACTGGGTCGCCTCGATGCCCCAGTGGATCGGGAAACCGATGACATTGTTCCAGATCGCATCGATCAGCAGAATGCCAATCATCAGAAAGATCAGATACATGGCGACGATGCCGACGAAGTCGGACATGCGATCGACCCAGCGCACATAGGCCTTGATCACTGCCGGCATGGCCGCTGCCCGTTCGTGGTCATCGTCAACAAGGTCCCCGCGGCGAAAAGGTCGGAAAAGGCGATCATCTCACCTCGACGCGCGCGGTTGCAAGGGCTTTCGCAAAGGCACCATCTGGTGCGCGATCGGTAACCAGCATGTCGATCTCGTCGAGCCGGCAGAGGCGATAGGCGGCCGACCGCCCGGCCTTGGCCGCCGTCGCCACGATGATGGTGTCGCGCGCATTGCGCCGCATGGCACGCGCGATCTGTGCCTCGTGGAAGCTGGCGTCCATCGCGCCCGTCTCGGCGTTGATCGCCGCAACGGTCAGGATCGCATAGTCGGCCTGGAAGCCGCCGATCTGCTCGACGGCCATGGTTCCGAGCGTCTGGTCGTTGCCGCTGCCGAATTCGCCGCCGACGAGAAAGACCGACGAACCGTTGCGCGCCTTGTCGAACGTCTGCGCGATATGGACCGAATTGGTGATCACGGTGAGCGGCGCTGTTTCGGCCAGGGCCGCCGCGCAAGCGAGCGTCGTCGAGCCGGTGTCGATGAAGATCGTGTCGCCGGGTCCGATAATGTCGGTGACCTTGCGGGCGATCAGCAGCTTGGCGCCCGCATCCTCGCCCATCCGGTCCTCGAAGGATGCCTCGGTGAAAAGACGCGCCCGCTTGGCGCCGCCATGCACCTTCTGAAGCCGCCCGGCATCGTTCAGGACGGTGAGATCGCGCCGTATCGTCTCGGCCGATACGCCGAACCGCGTGGCGAGCTGCTCAACGCCCACGCGGCCATGGCGGTTGACGGCATCGACTATGTCTCCATGGCGTTTCTTGAGCTTCACCGCAGACTCCCTCGCATCAAGTTAAGCGAAGCAGGCATGCCCGTGTCAACAAAATTGGTGACGATTTATCCTTTGTTCGGGCAAAAACCCTCAAAAGATTGACCGAGCGGGCATTTGATGTCACCACTTGAGCGAACCGTTCGTTTCAATTGCATAGCGCGAAGGCCGGATGCGGGTGCAGGAAAGCGCTCTTTCAGAAGTGTTCGATGCCGCCATCATCGGCGGTGGTGTCGTTGGATGCGCCATAGCCCGCCGGTTGACGCTCGAAGGCTGGCGCGTCGTGCTCGTTGAAAAGGCGCACGACATTCTCGATGGCGCTTCCAAAGGCAACAGCGCCATTCTGCATACGGGCTTTGACGCGCCGACAGGCTCGCTCGAAGCCAGGTGCGTTGCCGACGGATATGCGGAGTACCGCTCCATCCATCAAAGGCTTGGCCTGCCGCTGATCGAGGCGGGCGCGCTCGTTCTCGCCTGGACCGAGCAGGAGGAAGCGCGGCTGGATGCGCTGATCGACAGGGCGCACGCCAACGGTGTCGACGATGTCGCGCGCCTCGACGTGGGCCAAATCCGGCAACTGGAACCGGAATTGGCGAACGATGTGGTGGCCGGATTTCGCGTTCCGGGCGAGCACCTTCTCGATCCCTGGTCCACACCTTATGCCTATCTGCTCCACGCGGTGGAGAACGGTGCGGTCGTCCTGCGCCGTTGCATGGTCCGGGACGGCGAGTTCGACGGCACGCAATGGCGTCTCGAAACCAGCCGGGGTCCTTTGCGGGCGCGTTTCGTCATCAATGCCGCCGGGCTCTATGGCGACCGGGTCGACAAGGCGCTGACCGGCTCCAGCGATTTCACGATCCGCCCGCGCAAGGGACAATTCGTCGTCTTCGACAAACCGGCGGCGCGTCTTGTCAAACACATCCTGCTTCCCGTTCCGACCGAAACCACCAAGGGGATCGTCGTCTGCCGGACGGCATTCGGAAACCTGCTGGTCGGCCCGACGGCGGAGGAGCAGGAGGACCGGTCAACGGCTGCCGTCGATACCGAAACCTTGCAGGGCCTGCGCCGAGCGGGTGAACGCATCCTGCCGGCACTCGCCGGTGAAGACGCGACGGCCTTCTATGCGGGGCTGAGGCCGGCCACCGACGAAAAGGACTATCAGATCCGGGCCGACCGGGCGCGAAACTACATCACCGCCGGCGGCATTCGCTCGACGGGTCTGAGTGCGGCGCTGGGCCTCTCCCGCCACATACACCGCCTGTGCGAGGCGTTCGGCGGCAAAGCCGAGCCGCTCGCCGACCCGGTCTGGCCAAGGGTCGGCAACATTTCCGAAGGCGCGCCGCGCGGCTGGCAATCGCCGCGCAATGGCGGCGTTGTCTGCCATTGCGAACTGGTCACGCGACGCGAAATTGAAGAGGCGCTGGATGGCCCGCTGGGCGCGTGCAGCCTCGCTGGACTGAAGCGCCGGACGCGCGTGACGATGGGGCGTTGCCAGGGCTTTTATTGCATGGCGCAATTGGCGGCGATCACCGCCGGGCGGTTCACGCAGCCGATGGCCGGCGACGACGACCTTCCCATCGCTTCATCGTCCAATACGCTTGAGCCAGCGGAAGCGGCCGATGTCACGTGAGCGTTTCGACGAGGCCGATGTCGTGATTGTCGGCGCAGGGCCTGCTGGGCTCTCAGCCGCCGTGCGCTTGCGCCAAAGGGGCGTCGATCGTGTTGTGGTGCTCGACCGAGAGCCGCAGGCCGGTGGCATCCCGCGTCATTGCGGACACTACCCGTATGGCGTTCGCGAGTTCGGCCGGCTGATGAAGGGCCCCGCCTACGCAGCGCGCAATGTTGCCGCAGCACGGTCGGCCGGTGTCGAGATCATAACTGGCGCGACCGTTACCGTCCTGGGCGAGGGCCCGGAACTGGCGATATCGACGGCCGACGGCGTTTTTTCCATCAGACCCGCCCGCGTGCTGCTCTGCACCGGTGTCCGGGAAACGTCGCGGGCGCAGCGCCTGATAGGCGGCAGCAAGCCGGCAGGGGTCATCTCCACCGGCGCATTGCAGGGATTGGTCTATCTGCAGTCTCTGAAACCGTTTCGGCAACCGGTGGTTCTGGGAACCGAGCTCGTGTCGTTTTCCGCATTGATGACATGCCGGCACCTGGGCATTCGACCCGTTGCCATGATCGAGCCGAACGCGACGATCACCGCCCGTGCGCCGGCGGCGTTCTTCCCGCGTCTTCTTCGCATTCCCCTGATGCTGGGAACGCGGATAGAACAGATTTGCGGACGCGACCGGGTCGAAGCGGTTGTCGTACGCCGACCGGATGGAGAGATGCGGACCATCGAAACCGATGGCGTCATAGTCTCAGGCCAGTTCCGGCCCGAATCGGCCTTGTTGAGGGGCAGCCATCTCCGCATCGACCGGCGGACCGGTGGCCCTGAGGTCGACCAGTACGGGCGATGTTCCGATCCGGACTATTTCGCGGCGGGCAACATGCTGCATCCGGTCGAGACGGCCGGCTGGTGCTGGCGCGAGGGCCGAGCCGTCGCCGATGCGATCGCCGACAGCCTGCAAGGCAACATCCTCATGCCCGCGTCCGCCTTGCGCCTTGCCGATGCGGCCGGGCCGCTGAAATATGTTGTCCCGCAACGGATCGTGCCGGGTACGAAAACCGCACCGCTTGACCGGCTGCAGGTCCGGCTTGCCAGGCCGGCGCGCGGACGGCTGGTGTTGAAGGCGGCAGACGGGAAGACGACGGTGCTTGCGCGTGTCGACAGTCGCCCCGAGCGCCGGATTACCGTGCCGCTCGGAAAGCTGGCGGAAGTCGGGCCAGGCGACGCACGGATCGTAATCGAGGAAGACGGCTGATGCGGATATTGGCTGTTGATCAGGGCACCACGAGCACCCGCGGCATCCTCTTCGACCAGGATGGCCGGTCTCAAACCGTCTTCAGCCGTGAGCACCGCCAGTCCTATCCGCAGCCCGGCTGGGTCGAACATGACCCCGGCGAACTGCTGGACAATGTGCGGGCCTGTTTTGAGGCCGCCGCGGCTGCCGGCGGCGTCACCGCGGCCGGCATCGCCAATCAGGGCGAGAGCTGTCTTGCCTGGGATGCCGACGATGGCACTCCGGTCGGTCCGGTCATCGTATGGCAGGACAGCCGCACCGCCGGCGACATCGCACGGCTGAAGGCCGATGGCGCCGAAGCGATGACGCTTGCGCGCGCCGGCCTGCCGCTCGATCCGTACTTCTCGGCCTCCAAGCTTGGCTGGATCGTGCGCAACAACGCGCATGCCCAGGAATTGGCCGCGTCAGGCCGGCTGCGCCTCGGAACGACCGATGCGTTTTTCCGCGACCGGCTGACCGGCCGCTTCGAGACCGATGTCGCAACCGCATCGCGCACATCGCTGCTCAATCTCGACACGTGCCAATGGGATGACGAACTGTGCGCGCTGTTTGGCGTGCCGATCGATCTGCTGCCAAAGATCACTCCGACATCGGGGGCTCTGGGAACCGTCGTTTCGGGGAGCGTCGGCACGTCGCTGACCGCCAGCATCGTCGACCAACAGGCCGCGCTCTACGGCCATCGGTGCCGGCAGCCCGGCGACGTCAAGATCACGTTCGGCACCGGCGCCTTCGCGCTGACGGTCGCGTCCGCCGAGCGGCCGCCGTCACAGGGCGGTCTCCTGCCGACCATCGCATGGCAGAAGGCCGGCGCCCCGCCCGTTTACGCATTGGATGGCGGCGTCTACACCGTGTCCGCGGCGATCAACTGGGCGCGCTCGGTCGGTCTGTTCGAGGATTTCGACGAGATAGCCGCCTTCTCCGGTCCGACCGCCGCCGAACGGGGACTGTACTTCGTTCCAGCATTGGCCGGTCTCGCCTGCCCGCATTGGGATCGCGATGCGCGCGGAAGCTGGCTGGGCCTGTCGCTCGACACGACGCGGCAGGACATGGTGCGGGCCGTGCTCGAAGGCATCGCTTTTCGCATGGCCGAAGTGATCGATGCGATGAACGCGCTCCAGCCGATCTCGGCGCCCATCACCATCGATGGCGGCATGAGCGCCAACGCCCATTTCGCCCAGTTCCTGACGGACACGCTGGCAAGAGGAGTGCGGGTGTCGGACGAGCCGGAACTGTCCGCGCTGGGTGTGGCGATGCAGGCCGCCGAAGCGGCGGGGACCGCAATCGATCGACCACCGCAAGGCAGAACGCTCACCCCTGCTCCGCAGTCGGCGATGCTCCGTGAGGGTTTTGCATCGGCACGGCAGGCGGTGCAGACGTTCGGCGCAGCCCTGACCGCGCAAACCGCCGCGTCATGACAGTGAGCGGATCGTCATGACGCGATTGGCAAACCCGATTGCCTGCGATAAGCGGGCCGAATGAGGGGATATTCCGTGACGGTCAGCCAGCCCGACGTACATGACGATGAGCCCGTGGACTCGCCAGTCCGCGTTCACAATGAAGACGGCGCATCGCCCATCGTGCTGGTTTGCGAACACGCGTCAAATCACATCCCCCCGATTTACGACGGACTTGGCATCGATGCCGCGACGGCTATGAGCCATGCGGCCTACGACCCCGGCGCGTTTCCGGTCGCCAAACATCTGAGTGCGCTTTTTGACGCACCGCTGGTCGCCGGAACGGTTTCGCGCCTGATCTATGACTGCAACCGTCCGCCGGAGGCGCCTTCCGCCATGCCCGAGCGATCCGAGCGGTTTGTCATCGCCGGCAATCAAGGCTTGTCCGAAAGCGAAAGAGCGGCGCGCGTCGAGGCCGTCTACCGGCCGTTCGAACGGACGCTGGACAGGCTTCTCGATGCGCGCCCAGACGGGTTTCTGGTCACGGTGCACAGTTTCACGCCGGTCTTCAACGGCGTCAGCCGCGAGGTCGAACTGGGCATTCTGCACGATGCAGATTCTCGTCTGGCCGATGCCATGCTCGCCTCTGCGGACACCATTTCCCTGCGCACGGGCCGCAATGTGCCATACGGTCCCGAAGACGGCGTCACCCACACGCTGGTCCGGCACGCGCTGCCGCGCCGCTGGCCCAATGTCATGCTCGAAATCCGCAATGACCTGATCGCCGACGGCTCCGCACAGCGGCGGATCGCGGACCAGATCCACGCGCTGGCAGTTATTGCGATGAGCCAACTCCAGTCCGACACAGAACAAAGGGGGCGCCCATGACGTCGCAAAGCAAACGCGCGCTGAGTTTCGAGGCGCTCACCGCCATGACCGACGCCGGCGAGATCGACACGGTTCTGGTCTGTCTTGTCGACATGCAGGGCCGCCTGATGGGCAAGCGGTTTCATGCCCGGCACTTCGTCGACACGGCCCACGAGGAAACCCACTGCTGCGACTACCTGCTGGCGACCGATCTCGAAATGGCAACGCCCGACGGCTATGCGGCGACAAGTTGGGAGAAGGGGTACGGCGACTACACGATGAAGCCCGACCTTTCGACGCTGCGGCTGGTGCCCTGGCTGGAAGGTACGGCGATGGTGCTGTGCGACGTGCTCGACCATCACAACCATGCGCCGGTGCCGCATGACCCGCGTGCCGTGCTCAAGCGCCAGATCGATCGGCTCGAGGCCCTCGGCTACGAGGCCATGGCAGCGACCGAACTCGAATTCTTTCTGTTCGAAAACAGCTATGAGGAACTGCGCCATGCCGGTTACCGGCCGCTGGTGCCGATCTCCGGCTACAATGAAGACTACCACATCTTCCAGACCACCAAGGAAGAGGCGATCCTGCGGCCGGTGCGCAATCATCTTTATGCGGCAGGCATTCCGGTCGAGAATACCAAGGGCGAAGCCGAAGCCGGGCAGGAAGAACTCAACATCCGCTATTCGACGGCCATGCTGTGCGCCGACTATCACACCATCGCCAAGCATGCGGTCAAGGAGATTGCCTGGCAGAACGGGGTTGCGGCGACCTTCATGCCCAAATGGGACCATCGCCGGGTCGGCAGCGCGGCCCATATCCACCAGTCGCTGTGGAAGGACGGCGAGCCGGCATTTCGCGATCCGGCCGCCGATCTGGGCATGTCCGACGTGATGCGCAGTTACGTGGCCGGGCTGATCCGGTATGCGCCCGACTACACCTTCTTCCTGGCGCCTTATGTCAACAGCTACAAGCGCTTTGCCAAGGGCACCTTCGCGCCGACCAAGATCGCCTGGTCGGTTGACAACCGCACAGCCGGTTTCCGGCTCTGCGGAGAAGGCACCAAGGCGGTGCGGATCGAATGCCGGATCGGCGGCTCCGACCTCAACCCCTATCTCGCCCAGGCGGCGATGATGGCGGCTGGCATGGCCGGCATAGATGAGGGGTTGACACTGCAAGCCCCGGCGGCCGGCGATCTGTACGGCGACGACAGTGCCCCGGACATACCGCGGACCCTTCTAGCCGCAGCCGAGGCGCTGCGCGGCTCGGCCATGCTCCGGAACGCGATGGGTGACGATGTCGTCGACCACTATGTGCGCTGCGCCCAATGGGAGCTGGAGGAGTTCGAACGGGCCGTCACCGATTGGGAAGTGGCGCGCGGTTTTGAAAGGGCCTGACAATGTCCCACATGCTCGAATGCATCTCGCCGATCGACGGATCGGTCTATGCGGCCCGCCCGGCCCTGACGCAGGAGCAAGCCGGCCATGCGTGCGCCCGCGCGCGGAGCGCGCAACCGGCCTGGGCTGCCGTGCCGCTCGACGCGCGCATCGCATTGGTGCGCAAGGCCGTGGCGCTCATCGGCGAGCAGACCGACCGCATGACCACCGAACTGGCGCACCAGATGGGCCGCCCCGTCCGCTATGGCGGCGAGTATGGCGGCTTTTCCGAGCGCGCCCGTTACATGGCCGACATAGCGGCCGAAGCACTGGCGCCGCTGGTCGTCGAGGACAGCGCCGCGTTCGTCCGCACCATCAAGCGCGAACCTGTCGGGGTCGTGCTGGTCGTTGCGCCATGGAACTATCCCTACATGACGGCGATCAACACGATCGCGCCGGCGCTGATCGCCGGCAACACGGTTGTGCTCAAACATGCCACCCAGACGCTTCTGGTCGGCGAGCATCTGGCCGAGGCTTTCCATGCGGCCGGCGTTCCCGAAGACGTGTTCCAGAACGTCTTTCTCGACCATGAAACGACATCGGTATTGATCGCCGATCGCGCCTTCGATCTGGTCAACTTCACCGGCTCGGTCGGCGGCGGCAGGGCCATGGAGCGCGCCGCGGCGGGCACGTTCACCGCCGTCAACACGGAGTTGGGCGGCAAGGATCCCGGCTATGTGCGAGCCGACGCCGACATCGATGCGGCGGTCGCAGGCCTGATCGACGGGGCCATGTTCAACTCGGGCCAGTGCTGCTGCGGCATCGAACGCATCTATGTGCACGAAAGCATCTACGACGCCTTCGTCGAAAAGGCGGTCGAGCTTGTCCGGGGCTACAGGCTGGGCAACCCGCTGGACCCCGAAACGACGATCGGGCCGATGGCGCACATTCGCTTCGCCGACGCGGTGCGTACGCAGATTGACGCGGCGATCAAGGCCGGCGCGACCGCCCATATCGAGACGGCGTCCGAAGACGATGGCGGCGCCTATCTGACGCCGCAGGTGCTGACCGGCGTGAACCATCAGATGGCGGTGATGCGCGAGGAGAGCTTCGGGCCTGTCGTCGGCATCATGCCGGTCCGCGACGATGAGGAAGCGATCGCGCTGATGAATGACAGCCATTACGGCCTGACCGCCTCGCTGTGGACGGCCGACGCCGATGCCGCCGAGGCGATCGGCGCACGCATCCATACGGGCACGGTGTTCATGAACCGCTGCGACTATCTCGATCCGGCGCTGTGCTGGACCGGATGCAAGGATACTGGCCGCGGCGCCGGCCTTTCCGCGCTCGGCTATCACGCGGTCACACGGCCCAAGTCCTACCATCTGAAGAAGGCGTGAAGCGATGACGCAGACACCCGTCGCCAACTGGTCCTATCCGACCGCGATCCGGTTCGGAGCCGGGCGCATTGCCGAGATCGGTGAGGCCTGCGCCCAGGCGGGCATCGCAAAGCCGCTTTTGGTCACCGATCGTGGGCTCGCCGCCCTGCCGGTCACGGCGAACACGCTTGATATGATGGAATCGGCCGGCCTGGGCCGGGCGGTCTTCGCCGAAGTCGATCCCAATCCGACCGAGATCAACATGGATGCCGGCATCGCGGCCTACAAGGCGGGCGGCCATGACGGCGTGATCGCTTTCGGCGGCGGTTCCGGGCTCGATCTGGGCAAGATGATCGCCTTCATGGCCGGTCAGAGCCGGCCCGTCTGGGACTTCGAGGACATCGGCGATTGGTGGACACGGGCCGACGCCGACGCCATCGCGCCCATCGTCGCGGTGCCGACCACGGCCGGCACCGGCTCGGAGGTCGGCCGGGCCAGCGTCATCACCAACTCGCAGACCCATGTCAAAAAGATCATCTTCCATCCCAAGGTGCTGCCGTCGGTGGTGATCTGCGATCCCGAACTGACCGTCGGCATGCCGCCGGCGATCACGGCGGGCACGGGCATGGATGCTTTCATCCATTGTCTGGAAGCCTATTGCTCGCCGCATTATCACCCGATGAGCCAGGGCATTGCGCTGGAAGGCATGCGGCTTGCGAACGACTACCTGCCGCGCGCCTATGCCGACGGCGGCGATCTCGAAGCGCGGGCACACATGATGAGCGCGGCCGCCTTGGGCGCGGTCGCCTTTCAGAAGGGCCTCGGCGCCATGCACGCGCTCAGCCATCCGGTCGGCGCGATCTACAACACCCATCACGGCACGACCAACGCCGTCGTCATGCCCGCCGTTCTCAGGCTCAACCGTCCGGCGATCGAAGGGCGGATCGCCCGTGCGGCCGCCTATCTGGGCATCGATGGCGGCTTTGACGGTTTCTTTGATCACGTCATGGCGATGCGCGAGAGCCTGGGCGTGCCCGACAGGCTGGGCGTGATGGGTGTCGGGACCGACCGGATCGACGAACTGGTGGCGATGGCGCTCGAGGACCCCAGCGCCGGGGGAAACCCTGTCCCGATGACGGCGGACAACACGCACGCGCTCTATCGCGCGACGATCTGACCGGCCCCCGATCTCGTGCGAATTCTGCCCGACGCGCCACCCGGTCTTGCCATCGCAAAAGGGCGGCCCCTCGCAGGGCCGCCCTTTCATGGCGTTCGGTTTGTGCCGGCGGCCTATTCGGAGAAGTCGATCGTCGGCAGCAGCGCAGCAAAGAACGCGTCTTCGGCTTCCAGCACGCCCAGGAATTCCTCGGGACCCGCGAAATCGACCTCGACCAGCGCATTGGCCGCAAACTCCGTGAAGGTGCTTCCGGTCGCCGATGCCTCAATGGCCGATGCCAGTGTGGCGAGCACGTCATCGGGCGTTCCAGCCGGCGCCCAGAGGCCGATGTTCGGCGGCAGGGCGAGATCGATCCCGGCATCGCGCAGCGTCGGCAGGTCGGGCGCAAGGCTGGTGCGTTCTTCGGAGAGCTGGGCCAGGGGAACGAGCTGTCCCGCCTCTCCGCGCGGAATGATCGCCGATGCAAATCCGAGCACCACATCGACCTCGCCCGCGACGGTGGCGGTGATGGCCGGGGTCACGCCGCCGAACGGGATATGAAACATCTCGATGCCGGCGGCCTTGGCGATGGCCTCGGCGGCGATGTGCGTGGCGCCGCCGGTTCCGGCGCTGCCATAGCTGACCTCGCCGGGGTTTTCCCTGGCATAGGCCAGCATCTCCTCGATCGTGGAAAACGGTGCACCGTTCCGTGCGGCGATCACATTCGGACCGACGGCCACGCGCGCGATCGGGGTGAGGTCAGCAAAACCGTAGTTCAACTCGCGCTGGTGCGGGGCGACCGTCTGCACGGAGCTGACGGCCATCAGGATCGTGTAACCGTCGGCGTCGGCGTTGACGACCTCGGTCGCACCAACCGTGCCGCCGGCGCCCGGCTTGGTCTCGACGACCACAGGCTGGCCGAGAGCCTCGGACATGTCCTCGGCAAGGGTGCGCGCCATCGTGTCGGTCGAGCCGGGCGAATAGGGCACTATGATCGTCACGGTGCGTTCGGGAAAGCCTTCGGCGCTTGCCAGCGTGGCGCTGAGGCCCAGCGCCAGACCGGCCAGAAGTGAGGGAATGCGAAATCTCATGGTTTCCTCCGTTTTGGATTGCGTGGTTCGTCTTGAGCGCCGTTCGGTCCGAACGGCCTCAATGGTATCGCTCCCGGGCGGCGGCACGGCCGGCGATCAAGCCCAGACCCAGCGCCGACAGAAGCCCGTTGCCCGACATGTAGCCGCTGCCGCCGGAGCGGCCGCTGATGCCCATCGCAGCGCCGCCGCCGGCGTAAAGTCCCGGAATTGGGCGGTCGTCCGTGTCGAGGACGCGGGCGCTCGTGTCGATCTTCAAGCCGCCCTGGGTGTGAAACAGCGCCGGTTCGATCTGCGTCGCGCAAAGCGGGTCCCCAAGCGGGCCATGCCCCCAGTCCGTACGCCCGAACCGGTCGCATCGATTGCCTCGCGCGGCCCGTCTGGAATCGTCAACTGTCGCTGCCAAGGCGTCTTCCGGCAGGTCGAGCCGGGCGGCCAATTGACGGATGTCGGATGCCGTTTCGGCGGCGCCAAATGCACAGGCTTCGGCAAATTGCGGCTGTCCGGCCGCGACATCGTCGCGGATCGGTGCGTCGTAGATGATGTGAAAGGGCCCAGCGGCAGCAAGCTCGAGGTCCGCAAAGCCGGAATAGCCGAGCGTCTCGTCGCCGAACCGCCGCCCGTGGCGGTCGACGACAAAACCGCCGCGTTCGATCAGCGTCCACGTCATCAGCGCGCCGTTCTTCACGCTCAGCGCGGCATGACCCTGGTATGCGGCCATGTTTCCTGTCGCGGCGCCGATGTCGCGGCCCCAAGCGATGGCGTCTCCCGTGCTGTCGGGCGATCCGGCATAAGTCGCTTCGGCGACGGAAGGGCAGTAATCGGCCAGAAGCCCGGAGGCAGCGCCGAAGCCGTTGCACGCCAGGATCACCGCACCGGCTTCGATCCGGTCGTCACCCGCCAGAGCACCGGCGATCCGGCCCTGGACCTCGATCAATCCGGTCGCGGGGTGACCGAGCGCCAGCGGGATGTCGCGTTCGCGGACCGCGGCGGCGAGGTCATCCAGCAGGTCGACGCCTTTTCGCGATGGCGGGGCGTGAAGGCGGCAGGTTGTGTGTCCGACATGCTTGTAGGTTGTGATCAGGTCGAGCGTGACGCCGCAATCGACGAGAAAATCGATCAGCGCGCCGGAGGTCTCGGCAAGGATGTCGACCAGTGGGTCCGCATCATGCGATCCGGCAGCCGCGCGCAGATCGCCGGCGAACAGGGCGACACTGTCCTCGACACCGGCACACGCCTGAAACCGCGTCGGCGCCGCCGGGATGGAGCCGCTCGACAGTGCGGTGTTGCCGCCCAACGAACCGGCTTTTTCGAGGATCGCGACATCGACACCTGCTTCTTGGGCGGCCAGCGCTGCGGTCAGGCCGCAGCCGCCCGCGCCGATCACCAGCACATCGACCGAAGCGGAGTGTCCATCAGACATGTTCGAAAACACCCACGATCACCAGCACCTGCCTGTCAGTGTTGCCGGATCCCGCCTGGACTGGACGGACGGCGATCCGCGAAGTGTTGACACTATAGGTCCCTTCGAGGGCGCTCTGTCAACAGTTATTGCGGATTTCTCGAAACGAGCCCCCATCGCCTGGCCGTGATCGAAAAACCGTCGCACAAACATCGATCCTCGTATATCTATGTTTTAAATGAATAAATCGATTCTCCAACACGGAACTCGTTCCGAATCGGAGCTTGTCAGCACTCCAAAAGTGTTGACAGTTTGGAAAATGATGCGAAACAAATGCGGGATTGGTCGACAACCCGGCGCGCGATTGGACACTCATGCAGCTCCCTTCTGCCACCACTTTGCCGCGAAAGGTCGTGGTCACCGGCTCCGCGTCGGGGATCGGACTGGCGGTGACGGCATCGCTCCTTGAGGCGGAAGCCGGGGTCGTCGGCATCGACATTGCCGGTTCACCCGACCTGACCAGCGGCTACGAGCACATTCGCGGCGATCTTTCGACCTTTGACGGCATCGCCGCCGTCATGGCGGAACTTCGCGGCAGGCGTTGCGATGCCCTTGTCCATTGCGCCGGCATCATGAGGACCGATGCCAATGCCGACATTGCGCAATCGATGGGCGAAGCATTGTGGGCGCTCCACGTTGTTGCGCCGCAACGGCTTTGCGAACTGCTCTTGCCAACCATGCCCGACCGGGTCGGGCGCGTTGTCGTTCTGTCGAGCCGCGCGTCCGCCGGGCGGGCCGGGCGGGCTCTTTACGCAGCATCGAAGGGCGGCAGCGAGGCGCTCGTCCGCTCGATGGCGCTGACGGTGATGGCGCGTGGGATCACGGTGAACGCGATCGCTCCCGGTCCGGTCAGAACGGCGCAGACGACCGATCCCAACCGCGCCGACGCGGCGGTTGCATTGCCGCCGATGGGCCGCTTGATTGTGCCCCAGGAAATCGCTGCGACGGTTCTGTTTCTGCTGTCGGATGCGGCGGGCGCCATCACCGGGCAGACATTGGTGCAGTGCGGCGGCCTGTCATTGGCGCCGCCATCGACGGCGACGCCACAAAGGGGGGCGGATCATGAAACGCTTTGATCGCAACGAAGTGATCGCCGCGCTGTCGATGATGGCGTTCGGCATCCTCTGGCTGGTCATCGGCCAAGGCTATGCGATGGGCAACAGTGTGCGGATTGGCGCCGGCGTCTTCCCGGTCGCGTTGAGCGTCATCCTGATCGCGCTGTGCGGCGTCCTTGTCCTGCAGGCCCGCGGCGCGGAGCATCGTCCGTTCGGGCTTCATGTCCGGCCGATGGCGTTTGTCCTGGGCGGCATCCTGTTTTGGGCATTGACGGTCGATGTCATCGGCTTTCTGCCGGCGACGATCGTCCTCGTTGCGTGCTGTGCCCTGGCCGAACGCGCCAGCACATGGCGGTCGACGCTTGCTTTGACGGTTGGCCTTTGCGCCTTCGGCTATGTGGTCTTCATCGAGGGCCTCAACATTCCGCTTTCGGTCATCGGGGAGTGATGCCATGGACCTGATCGCCGGCCTTTCGCTCGGTTTCGAGACGGCGCTGTCGCCCGCCGCGCTGATGTTCTGCTTTTTCGGCGTCAGTATCGGCATGTTCATCGGTGTTCTGCCGGGCATCGGCCCGCTGGCGGCCGTCGCCATGATCCTGCCGGTCACCTACCATCTGGAGGTTTCGAGCGCGCTGATCATGCTGGCGGGCATCTTCTATGGCGCCCAGTATGGCGGCTCCACGGCGTCCATTCTGCTCAACCTGCCGGGAACGTCGACGACGGCCGTCACGGCGATCGACGGTTATCCGATGGCCCAGCAGGGCCGGGCCGGCGTCGCGCTGTTCATCACGACCATCACCTCCTTTTTTGGCGGCTGCCTTGCGATCATTCTTTTGATGAGTTTCGCGCCGGCGCTGGGCGCCATGGCACTGAAATTCTCATCGGCGGAGTATTTCTCGATCATGCTTCTGGGCCTGATCGCGGCGGCAACCATGTCGCTCGGCAGTCCCATCAAGGGTGTTGTTTCGGTCGTTGCCGGCCTCATGCTCGCCATGGTGGGGATGGATTCGACGTCGGGCCAGTTGCGCTATACGTTCGGCATTCTCGAACTGCAGGACGGGCTCAATCTGGTGGCCATGGCCATGGGCCTGTTCGGCGTTGCCGAGATCCTGCGCAATGCGGGCACGCCCGAGCGGGACACGTCCAAGCTCCAGAAGGTCCGGTTCAGGGACCTGATGCCGACCCGTGCCGACCTGCGCCAATGCTGGAAACCGTCTTTGCGCGGCGCCGGGATCGGCTCTTTCATCGGCGTCCTGCCCGGTGCCGGGCCGACGCTGGCGGCGTTCCTGGCCTATGCCGCTGAAAAGCGCGTCGCCAAGGACCCCAGCCGGTTCGGCCGTGGTGCGATCGAAGGCATCTCGGCGCCCGAGGCGGCCAACAATGCCTCGACGCAGGCCGCCTTTATTCCCACCTTGGCGCTCGGCATCCCCGGCGATGCGGCGATGGCGGTCCTGCTTGGCGCCATGATGATCCACGGCATCCAGCCGCGCCCGGAATTCTTCACCATGCATGCCGACCTGTTCTGGGGTCTGGTTGTCAGCTTCTGGATCGGCAATCTGATGCTGCTGGTGCTCAACATCCCGCTGATCGGCATCTGGGTCCGGATTCTCACCGTGCCCAAACGGCTCCTGTTTCCCGCCGTCATCTTCTTCATCTGCGTCGGTGTCTACAGCGTCAACAACAACCCGTTCGACGTGCTGATGGTGATCGTGTTCGGTCTGGTGGGTTACGTCATGAACGCGTTCCAGTATCCGACCGCACCGCTGCTGATGGGGTTCATCCTCGGGCCGCTCATCGAGCAGCATTTCCGGCGTGCCTTGCTGTTCTCGCGGGGCGACATGACGACCTTCATCGACAGGCCGATCAGCGCCGCATTTCTGGCGGCGAGCGTGCTGCTGCTTATGACGATGGCATTGCCGGTGATCAAGAAGCTGGTGACGCGGGCAGCCGAACGCCGAGGCGCCGGGGCCGACTGAGTCGGCGGGTTTGCCGCGGGATCAGGACGCGGCGCGATCCTCGGGCAGGGCAATGGCGTCAAGATCGGCATAGCGCTGTTCCATTGCCTTGATCTCGGGCTGCCCCATCAGTGCCCAGATGTCGTCGATCCCGTAAAGCAGGTCCGGATGATCGGCGACCTCACCGCTCTCCATGGCGCCTTTCAGGATGGACAGGGCGTTCTCCATGGCCATCAATGCTGCCGCCGGCAGCATGCGCGGCAGGGTCACGCGCTTGACGCCCAGCGCCTCGAGCCGTTTTACCGGGATCAGCGGCGTCGTCGGACGGTTGCGGATACCAAAGCCCATATTGACCGAGACCGGAACCGGGGACGCATCCACGAGCCGCTTGATCTGTTCCTCGCCGCCGATCGCGTCGGCGAAGATCAGGTCGGCGCCTGCGGCCGCATAGAGCCGGGCGCGGCGAATGGCGCCTTCGATCCCCTCGACCGCAATCGCATCGGTTCGTGCCAGGACGATGAAGTCGTCATCCTTGCGCGCGTCGCAGGCCGCTTCGATCTTGCGCGCCATCTCGCGCATGTCGATGACATCCTTGCCTGTCATGTGACCGCAGCGCTTCGGGCTGACCTGGTCCTCGATGTTGACGCCTGCCAGGCCCGCTTCCTCGAACCGCTCGATGGTATGATAGACGGCAATGGCGTTGCCGTAGCCCGTATCGGCATCGGCCATCACGGGGATGGAAACGCTGCGCGCCATCATGCGGCAGGCTTCGAGATTGTCGGTCAGCCCCATGATGCCGACATCCGGCACGCCCATGCGGGAATTGGCAAGCCCGGCCCCGGTCGTGCAGGCGGTCCTGAAGCCCATCTTCTCGACCATCCGGACGCTGTAGCCGTCATAGACGCCGGGCGAAACAACAATGCCGTCCTCAGCCAGAAGTTCGCGCATGCGGCGGGCCGGTTTCGTTGCCGGTTCGGTCATGATGTCATCCTTGGTCGGTGGTCGCGGCCTGTTGGGCCAAAAGGGTTTCAAGTGATCGGGTCGCGCGCCCGATATGCGCGCGCATCAGCGACTCGGCGAGTTCGCCATCGCGGGCCCGCATGGCGCGCAAAATCTGCCAGTGCTCGGTGAATGCGTCCTCGCGCCGCCCGGGCCGATCGGCCGAACGGGCGCGGTAGAGCCGCAGAAGATAGTAGAGTTCGTCGCACAAAAGCGCCCGGATCCGGTCGTTGCCGCAACCCTCGGCGATGCGGACATGAAGGTCGAGATCGACGGCCCTGCCGGCTTCGCGCGCCGCCGAAAACGCATCGAGCATTTCGTCCAGCTCGCTGTCGGACATGGCCCGCGTCGCCAGCCGCACCGACATGCCCTCGACCGCCTCGCGAAGCTGGAAGATCTCGATCATGTCCGGCAGGGACAGCGACACGACGCGCGCCTTCAGATAAGGCTCCTTGATGACGAGCCCGCGCCCCTGCAGCTGCTTTATTGCCTCGCGGATCGGTCCGCGCGATACTTTGAAGCGCGCGGCCAATGCCGCCTCGTTCAACTGGCCGCCAAGCGGGATTTCGCTCGACAGGAGAAGCGCAAAGACCTCGCGCACCACGCGATCGACCAATGTGCGTTCTTCGCCGTCCAGCACCCCGCCCTCCTGTCAACACTTTGTGCGTTTTGTGCAATTGATGACCAAGGAATAGCGGTATATTCGCGAGGCTTCAAGTCAATTTCGAAAAAGTGTTGACACTTTGACGGCATCTTTCTAACCCTGCCGAACGAGGAGGTGGCAGGACAGCGCATGACGGTGAACGTCGACATCCCATTGGTCACAGTTCGGGCGCAGGGCACTGACGCATCCGTCGGTGTGGACCTTCGCGCGCTGACCGCCAGCCGGCAGCGGCCACTGCCACATTGCCTTCGCATCATTCTGGAGAATCTTGCCCGCCGGGCCCTTGCTGGCGACGCGTCCGAAGCCGATGTGGCCAAGATTGCCGGCTGGACGCCGCGCACGAGCGGCCTTTCCGTTCCGCTCACCGTCTCCCGTGTCATTCTTCCCGACAGTTCGGGCCTGCCGGTGCTGATGGATCTGGCCGCCGCGCGCGATGTGGTCGCCACGCAGGGCGGCGACGCCGGAACGGTCGAGCCCAAGGTTCCCGTCACGCTTGTCGTCGATCATTCCCTGATCGTCGATGTTGCCGGCCGTTCCGACGCGCAAGCGCAGAACATCGCGCACGAGTACCGCCGCAATGCCGAGCGCTACAGCTTCTTCAAATGGGCCGAACAGGCATTCGACATGCTCCGCGTCGTCCCGCCGGGGGCTGGCATCATTCATCAGGTGCATCTGGAGCGGCTGGCGCAGGTTATCGAGACGGTCGACTTGCCGGGCATCGGAAGGCTCAGCGGGCCCGAGTTCGTTCTCGGCTGCGACAGCCACACGCCCATGGTCAATGGTCTTGGCGTCCTTGGCTGGGGCGTCGGCGGCATTGACGGCGAGGCAGCGGCGCTCGGTCTGCCCTATGTCGCGCGCGTGCCGCGGGTGGTCGGGCTGCGGCTGACGGGGCGTCTGCCGGCCGGCGCAACGACGACGGACCTCGTTCTGCGCGTCACCGAGCGGTTGCGCGAAGTGGGCGTTGTCGGCGACTTCATCGAGGCGTTTGGCCCCAGCCTGCCGGAACTGACCGTTCCGGACCGCGCGACCATCGCCAACATGGCACCCGAATATGGTGCGACCGCCTGCCTGTTTCCGATCGATGACCAGACGCTGGCCTATCTGCGGCAGTCGGGGCGGGACGCGGCACATGTCGCGCGCATCGAGGCGTATGCGAAAGCCGTCGGGCTGTTCGCCGAGGCCGGCGATCCCGAGCCGGAATTCTCCGACGTGGTGGAAATCGACCTGTCGACGGTTGCGCCCAGCGTTGCCGGGCCGAAACGCCCGCAGGACCGGGTGCCATTGACCGGATTGAAAGACGCTTTCACCGCCGCTCTCACGGCGCCGGTTTCCGCGGGCGGGTTCGGGCTGACACCGGATCAGGTGGACATGCGCGTGCCGGTGGCTGGTCTTGACCGGCCCGTCCGGCACGGCACGATCGCCATCGCGGCGATCACCTCGTGCACCAACACGTCGAACCCGTCAGTCATGATCGGCGCCGGTCTTCTGGCGCGCAATGCGGTTGCAAGGGGACTGGCCGTACCCGGCTGGGTGAAGACGTCACTCGCTCCGGGGTCGCGACTGGTTACCGACTATCTAGACGAAGCCGGGCTTCTTGCTTCGCTTGAGGCACTCGGATTTCACGTCGTCGGCTATGGCTGCACGACATGCTCGGGAAAATCCGGCCCGATCGACGCCGATCTGGCGGAGGCGATCGCAGACAACGATCTGGTCGCGGCTGCGGTCCTGTCGGGCAACCGGAACTTCGAAGGCCGCATCCACAAGTCGGTGCGTGCGGCCTATCTTGCCTCGCCGCCTCTGGTGGTTGCGTTCGCGCTCGCCGGCCGTGTCGACATCGATTTCGAGACAGAGCCGCTGGGCACGGACGCGAGAGGGCAGCCTGTCTTTTTGCGCGACATATGGCCGGACGCGGCGGACGTGCAGCGGCTCGTCGAGGCGAGCCAACGGCCGGATCGGTTCCAAAAAAGCTACGCCACGCTTTTCGACGGGGCCGAGCTGTGGCAGCGCCTGGACGCGCCCGGCGGCACCCGCTTCGCCTGGGACGAGGCCTCGACCTATATCCGCCGTCCCCCCTTCTTCGAACTGGCCACCGATCCCCTTCCCGATGCCATCGAAGGCCTGCGCGTTCTGATCCATACCGGTGACAGCTTGACGACGGATCATGTGACGCCGAGCGGTGAAATCCTGCCCGACAGTCAGGCAGGACAATATCTCATCGGCCAGGGTGTCCAGCCGCAAGCCTTCAATGCCGTGACCCAAAGGCGCGGCAACCATGAATTCATGGCGCGCGTGACCTTCGCCAACCAGCGGATGAAGAACCGTCTGGTCCCCGAACGCGAGGGCGGCTGGTCCCGTCGGGCGCCCGAAGGGACGATTGAGACCGTGTTCACGGCAGCCGAGGCTTATCGTGACGAAGGGGTTCCCGTCATGGTGCTGGCCGGCCGCGACTATGGCATGGGGTCCAGCCGCGACTGGGCCGCCAAAGGTCCCAAGCTGCTCGGCGTGCGCATGGTGCTGGCCGAGAATTTCGAGCGCATCCATCGCGCCAACCTGATCGGTATGGGCATCGTTCCGATAACCTTCTTGTCCGGCGAGGATGCGGACGGTCTTGGCCTGACCGGGTTCGAGCGCTTCGACGTTTCCGGCCTGCATGCGGCGCTCGATACCGGGTCACCGGTGTCGATCACCGCCCATGGCCCACAGGGCGCACGCACATTCAAGGGCCGGCTCGATCTGGCCAGCGCGCATGAAGCAGCCCTGCTGCGGAGCGGCGGGCTGTTCGCAACGCTGCTCGATGGCTTGAAGAGTGAGGAGCGCCGCCATGCCGGATGAGTTGAACGAGGCTGTCGAGACCGTCGAGACTTACCTGGCCGCCATGGAAGCCCGTGACCTTGACGGTGCGCGAGCCTGCGTGTCCGAAGGCGATCTCGATCTGACATTTCCGGGCGGCCGGCATTTCACGCGGATTGACGAGATCGTCGCCAATTCGAGCGGGCGCTATGCGGCTATCGGAAAGACGATCGAGCGGCGGTCGGCCTGGTCCGAGAACGCAGGAACCCATGTTCTGTTCGCAGGAACGCTTTTCGGGCGATGGCCGGATGGAACGCCGTTCGACGGCATCCGGTTCATCGACCTGTTCGAACTGAAAGACGGTCTGATCGTCAGGCAGGAGGTCTGGAACGATGCCGGCGAACGTTTGCTGGCCGGGCAAAAACAGGAGACGCCGCGATGAGCCATGATCTGGTTCTTGAAAACGGAGAGATCGTCTTTCCCGGCCAGACCATCCGCCGTGGCAGCGTCGCCGTCAAAGGCGGCAAGATCGCCGCGATTCTGGATCGGGGCGAAGTCTGTAACGCGGCACGCGTGATCGATTGCACCGACCGCTGGATCCTGCCGGGCGTCATTGACCCGCACACCCATATCGGCTTCGGCGACAAGGAAAACGATTGGGCGACCGAGACGGCGACCGCGGCACTGGGTGGCGTGACCGGTCTGATGAGTTTCTGGCGCCACGATGATCTCGGCGCATCGACCGGGCCTTGGATTGCAGCCGGTGAAGCGCGGGCGGAGACCGATTTCGGTCTGCATTTCGGCGTTACCTCGCGCCGCCACGTGGCCGAACTTGGCGAACTGTCCAAACGGTTCGGGGTAACCTCGATCAAGGTCTATCTGATGTACAAGGGCGCGACCGGCGCCGCCAAGGGCTTCACGGAAGTCGACGATGCGCTCTTGTTTTCGGCGCTTCAGGCCGGTGCGAAGGTCAAGGGCGGCGTGGTTGGCGTGCATTGCGAGAACACCGAGGTGATCCCGGTCTTCCGCGATCCGCTGAAGGCGGCCGGCCGCGACGATCTCGCCGCATGGGACGAGCAGTCGCCGGGCTTTCTGGAAACCGAGAACGTGTTCCGGGTTGCCTTCTTCGGCGAAAAGGCCGGATGCGACGTCAACATCGTGCACATGTCGGCGGTCGAAAGTCTCGATCTGGTGCGCCGCCTGCGCCACAAGGACCGGCCCAGGATCAACGTCGAAACCTGTATCCACTATCTGTCGCTGACGAGGGACTGTCCGCTCGGCCCGATCGGCAAGGTCAATCCGCCGCTAAGGCCGCAATCCGACGTCGACGGCCTTTGGGAAGGGGTTCGTGCCGGCGATATCCAGACCATCGGATCGGACCATGTGCCGCGCAAGGTGTCGACGAAGGGACCCGACATCTGGTCCGCGACCGCAGGCTTCCCCGGCATCGCGCAGGTGCTGCCGGTCCTGATCGAGGAGGGATACCACAAGCGCCAGATTCCCATCGAGCGGCTTGCGGCGACCATCTCGTGCAATGTGGCGGACCTTTATTCGCTCCCCGGCAAGGGACGCATCGCGCCCGGCTACGACGCCGATTTCGCCATTGTCGATCCTGCCGGCCAGACAAGTGTGGCGGCCGACGCGTACCCCTCCTTTTCCGACTATTCGCCCTATGCCGGCAGGACCTATCGCGGCGCGATCACGCACACGATCCTGCGCGGCACGGTGGTGGTCGACGATGGCTGGCTGTCCCCGGAACCTGCAGCGCCGGGCCGCTACATGCACCGCGCTCCCTGACAAGAGGAACAATTATGACCGAGCGAATCTGGGACCGGTTCCTGACCGATCACGACAAGCAAATCTTCCAGCTCGCCGGCTATGGCAAGCGCGGCGGCTTTGGCAAGCGGCCGGCGCTGTTCATCATCGATGTGCAGTACAATTTCTGCGGCGATGCACCCGGCGAAAGCCATGAGGAGGGCGTTGGCAAATACCGCACCCATTGCGGGCCGGTCGGCTGGAACGCGGTGCCGCATATCGAACGGTTGATGCATCTGGCGCGGGAGATCGACATTCCGATCTTCTACACCCAGAGCGAGCGCCGTCCCGACATGATCGACAGCGGCGTTCAGGTGTCAAAGAGCCATCGCGGGCATGAAAAGACCTCGCAGGAGGGCACACACGCCACGCAGACCGTGGCGCCCCTGGCGCCGCGCCCCCAGGATATCCTGATCGGCAAACGCAAACCCTCGGCCTTCTTCGGCACGCTGTTCATGAGCCATCTGAATTATCTTGACGTCGACACGCTGATCATGACCGGCTGCACCTCGTCAGGCTGCCTGCGGGCGACCACGGTCGATGCCTATTCGTTCAACTTCAAGGTGGTGATCCCCGAAGAGACGGCGTTCGACCGGTTCGAGGCCAGCCATGCGATTTCGCTGTTCGACCTCAACTGCAAGTATGCCGACGTGATCCCGACCGACGAGGTGGCCGCCTATCTTGAAGGATTGCCGGCAAGATCGTCATAGCGCGCCAAATTATTTTGGGCGCCGGTTCACGTCGCCTTAAGGCCATTGTGCGACCATCGCTCCCGACTTTCCGGGGAGCCGAATGTGACACTGGGCATTGGCGACATTGTCGCGACAGCGGGCGTGCTGCTGGGCCTGAATTATGTGGCGCTGTTCATCGCCGCCTATCTGTTCGATCGTTCGGCCCGGCACCTTCTTTGGTATCTGGCCGGCGCGGGTGCGTTCATCGGCAGCAGCGCGGCCTATGTGATGACCGAGATCGCGCCTTTCCACGGCCTGTTCTTCATCCTTGACGATGTGCTCGTCTGCACCGGCTTCCTTTTGGTCTCGAAGGGCATTTGCACGCACGCAAGGCTGCCCCTGCCCGGGCGCATATTCGCCTTGACCGCGATCATCGGCGCCTTCGTGATCGCCGTCCTGGCACCGCTTGGTGAGTTGTCGCTGATGCGGCTGGCAACGGTCAGCCTGTTCCAGGTGGCGTTGCCTGTGATGGTGGTCGTCCGGCTCTACCGCCTGCCGGCGATCAGTTCCCGCACGCGGTTTCTGGCCACCATGCTGTGCGCGGTCATCCTGTCGGTCCTCATCCGTCCCTTGGTCGCCGCGTGGGCGGTCAGCCATGGCACCCTTTCGCCGGCGGAGCAGGCCGAGCTGTACGGCACTTATGCGGCAACGCCGTTCGCGGCGACCCTTTTCGCCTTTGCGGGAACCATCTTCTTTCTGGCGATGAGCGATCTGGCGGCCACCTATCGGCAGGCGTCGATGACCGACAGCCTGACCGGCCTTCTGAACCGGCGCGGCTTTCTCGATGAAGGCAACCGGCTGGCCGCGCGCCCCGCCGCGCTGATCATGCTCGACATCGACCATTTCAAGACGATCAACGACACCCATGGACACGACCAGGGCGACAGGGTGATCGCCGGCGTCGGATCGGTCATCGCCGTCGCCGCGCCGCGCCCGCATCTGTGCGGCCGGCTGGGCGGGGAGGAGTTCGCGATCCTGGTTACGCGCACGGAACTGCCCGTGGCGACGGCGCTGGCCCAGGCGATCCGCGTTTCCATCGAGACCGAGCTGCGCGACATCATGCCCGACGACCGGCCGGTCACCGCAAGTCTGGGCGTTGCCGCGATCGGCGATGACGGGATCGCCGGCGCGCTGATTGCCGCCGACCACGCGCTCTATGATTCCAAGGAAGCGGGACGCAACCGGGTTACGGTCGCCGGTGCCGAACATGTGCATGGTCATGCAAGCCGAAGGGGCGGACGCCGCAGCGCGTAAAGCCGGGGCCGTTCTAAAGCGGCAACAGCGTGTCGACGATGTACAGCCAGACGGTCACCGAGACGACCGACAGGGCGGTCGCCAGCAGCAGGGTCGATGCGGCCAGATTGACCGCACGGTCGTAAAGGCTGGCGAAGATGTAGATGTTGACGCCGGGCGGCATGGCGGCCAGCGCCACGGCGGCGTGGACGGCCGTGCTCGACAGACCGAACACATGATGGGACAGGAGGAACGCGATCGCCGGGTGGACGATCAGCGCAAAGCCCGACGCGGTCAGCGTTTCGGGCAGCGCCGCCGTCAGCGTGTAGCGTGTCAGGGCGGCGCCGATCCCGACCAGCGCCACCGGGATCGCCGCCGCAGCCAGCATGTCGACCGCCGCCTGCACCGGTTCAGGCAGGACGATGCCGGTGGCATTGACGCCCAATCCCGCCAGGATTCCCGCCATCAGCGGATTGGCGAGGATCGATTTGAGAGCATCGGTCAGCGCTTCGCGCAGCGTCCGGCCGTCGCGCCGCATCAGCTCCATCGTTATCATGCCGACCGCATAGATCAGCGGTGCATGCAGCGCGATGATGCCGAACGCCATGGTGACCGTCTCGCCGCCATAGGCACGTTCGACGATCGGCAGCCCGAGCAGGACCGAGTTGGAGAATGTGCCGGCAAAGCCGACGGCGACCGCCTCGCCGGGGCGGCGTTTGAACACTGTCCGCGCGACGATGATGCCGCCGGCAAAACAGACGAACGCGCCGGTATAGAAGCTGACAAGAAGCTGTGGCGAGAAGGCCTGCCCGAGGTCGAGCCCCGCCATGGCCCGGAACAGGAGGACCGGCACCGCGATGCGGACCGCAAAAATGTTCAGCGCGTCGGCGAAATTGTCCTTCAGATAGCCCGACCGGACCGCGCCATAACCGACCCCGATCAGGATGAAGACGGGGAGAACGGTCAGCAGGATGTCGAGCATGGGACGCGGAGGCCTGACGGGAACGATGACCGTTCAATAGGCCAGGTACTTGCCGAAAGCGAGCCGCATGCGGCCGCCGGTCAGGTGCGCGTTGCCTCGCCGTCGACGACGGGACCGTCCCCGGCATCGGCAGGGCCTGCGGTGTCGATGTCTTCCTCGGCCAGTGCCTTGCGGGCCGCGGCGCGATGGGCGTCGGTTATGTTGCCTTTGACGGCGGCGAACGCTGCGGTCAGAACGGCGATGTCGTCGCCGAAGCCGAAAGTGAGCAGGAAGTCGGGAATGGTGTCGAGCGGCAGAATGAAATAGGCCAGCGCGGCCAAAAGGATGCCGCGCACGCGCGGCGGCGTCTCGGGATCCATCGCGCAGAAATAGCCCGCAACGACCTCGTCGATGAACGGGATCATCCGCGCATAGCGCTTGACCTTGGGCCAGAACTTGCTGCGCACCTTCCGTTCACGGCGGGTCTGGGTATCCTCGGACCCGGGCTCCAGAATCTCACCGATCTTGACGTCGTCCATCGCACGCCCTCCTCGGCGTGACATGGGCGCGCCATGCAGTCGTTTCAAGCGCTCCGGCTAGCCGGCCGCCTTGTTCATGGCTTCGGCAAGCGCGATGTCCAACGCAGTGACGCCGCCCGAATCGTGGGTGGTCAGCCGCACGTCGACCCGGTTGTAGACGTTGAACCATTCGGGATGGTGATCCATCTTTTCGGCCGTCAGTGCGGCGGCCGTCATGAAGGCGAACGCTTGGGTGAAGGTGCCGAACTTGAACGTCCGGGTGACCGCCTTGCCGTCCTCCTCGGCGGTCCAGCCCTCCAGCGTTTCGAGCGCCGTTGTCAATTCGTCGGTCGTAAGGCAGGGTTTGGGCATGGTCCGGGCTCCGATCTTCGATGTCCGGTCAGTTTAGGGGATCGGGCAACAAGGGAAAGCCGGCGATGCGGGTTCTTTTCGTGTGCCTGGGCAATATCTGCCGGTCGCCGCTGGCCGAGGGCGTGTTCCGCGCCGAGGCGGCGCGCGCCGGCCTGTCGGATGGGCTGAGCATCGATTCGGCGGGCACCGGGAACTGGCATGCGGGCGAAGCGCCCGATGCGCGGGCCATCGCCGTGGCCGCCCGGAACGGCATCGACATTTCCGGCCAGCGGGCCCGGCAGATCAGCCGCGACGATTTCCACGCCTTCGACTTGATCCTGGGCATGGACCACAAAAACGTGCAGGCGCTGACGCGGATGGCCGCTTTCGACAACAAGGCGACGATCGATCTGTTTCTGGGCCACGCCACCGGCAAGACCCGCGATGTCGCCGATCCCTATTACGGGGCCGAAGCGGACTTCGAGGCGGTCTATTGCGACATAATGGCCGGCGCCGCCGCGCTCGCCGCCGTACTGGCCGGGAAGCTGTCGCGCGACAGCGGGTAGCTTTCCTCGACAATGTAAGGCCCGCCGCCAACCGAATCGCGCGAGGACATCAGCGTGAAATGGTCGACCTTGAAGGATGGCACGAAGAAGCCGCCGCGCACCGAAAGATAGTTGGCCACTGCCTGAGGCGTGACGTTGCGCAAGCGCGCCAGCGTCACATGGGGCGTGAATTTGCGCGGATCGGGCGCCAAGCCCAGGCGCCGGCAGATGCGTGCGATTTCCGCCTGAAGATCGATGAGATCCGGCGAGGCGGTGGGAACGGCGAACAGCGAATGCGGCTTCTTGCCGCCGAATGCGCCAAGGCCTGACAGGCCGAGCGAGAAGGGCCGCCGGTGCACGCGCTCGAGTGCATGGGCGATCTCGTCCGCCATGTGGTGTTCGATGTCACCGATGAACCGCAGCGTGAGGTGGTAGTTCTCCATGTCGATCCAGCGGGCACCGGGCAGGCCTCCGCGAAGCATCGACATGTGGGTTGCGGCATGGTGAGGGATTTCGAGAGCGGCGAAAAGGCGCGGCATGGCAGTGTCCCCTCGTTTCGAGCGGTGGGCTTTGCCATCGCGCGGACCGCAAATCACCCCCGCCTTGATGCAAGCGAATCACGCATGCGCGTGAAGCGCAAGGTGATTTTCCGATACGATTCGTTAACGATTTCCGTCAGCCGGCTTCCTTCCCGGACAGGTAGGTCCGCATCAGCGGCAGGAAGCGTTCGACCATCTGCGCAACACCGTCGGCCGTGGGGTGGATCCCATCGGCCTGCATCATGCCGTCGACCGTGATCGCGCCGTCCAGAAAGAACGGGTAGAGCGGTACGTCATGGGTTTCGGCAAGGTTGGCGAAGATCGCGTCGAACCGGTCCGCATAGTCGCCGCCCATGTTCGGCGGCGCGCGCATGCCGGCAAGGATCACGTCGATATCGCGTTCCTTGAGCCGTTCGATCATCGCATCCAGATTGGCGCGCGTCACATCCGGCGAGATGCCGCGCAGCGCATCATTGCCGCCAAGCTCCAGGATGACGAAATCGGTACCGTCGGGCACGGACCAGTCCAGCCGCGCCAGGCCGCCCGAGCTCGTGTCGCCGGAGACGCCCGCATTGGTGATCGCGACATCGAACCCCTCGGCCCGCAGCGCGGCTTCGAGCTGTTCGGGAAAACCGGTGCCGGCGGGAAGCTGATAGCCGGCCATCAGGCTGTCGCCAAAACCGACGCCGCGCACGGTCTCGGCCTTCGCCGGCAGCGTTGCCAGACCGAACGCAAATCCGGCCGCGGCAAAAAAGCGTAGGAACTGTTTGAACATGCGCGACCGTCTTCCCATTTACCGATGCAACCTTTGCCGCTCCATATAGGTAGTTCTTCCTGTGTCTGAACCCGTCATCGCCCTCGACCGCGTCAATCTCACACTCGGCTCGGCGGCAAGCCAGGTTCAGGTACTCAAAAATGTCAGCCTGTCTGTCCTCCGGGGCGAGGCGGTCGGCATTGTCGGCCCGTCAGGGTCGGGCAAGACGACACTGTTGATGGTGCTGGCCGGGCTGGAGCGGCCCGACAACGGCAGCGTCGAAGTGGCCGGCGCCCGGCTCGACCGAATGAGCGAAGACGAAATCGCCCGGTTCCGCGGCCGCAATATCGGCTTCGTCTTCCAGTCCTTTCACCTGATCGCCAACATGACGGCCCTTGAAAACGTCGCCGTGCCGCTTGAGCTGGCCGGCACGGACGATGCGTTCGACCGCGCGCGCGCCGAACTGGAAGCCGTCGGCCTCAAGGACCGGCTGACCCATTATCCCGGCCAACTGTCCGGCGGCGAACAGCAGCGCGTGGCCATTGCCCGCGCGCTGGCGCCCGAACCGGCGATCCTGATCGCGGACGAGCCGACCGGCAATCTCGACCAGGATACGGGCCGGCAGATCGCCGACCTGATCTTCGACACGCAGAAGAAGCGCGGGACGAGCTTCGTCCTCGTCACCCATGACGCCGCGCTGGCCGAGCGCTGCGACCGGCAGGTTCGCGTGCGCTCCGGCGAAGTGTTCGCGGGCGAGGCCACCGCCAAAGTGGCCGCCGAGTGATGAACGGATTGCCCGACCAGATCGCGCTCGCTTTCCGGTTCGCGCTGCGCGAGGTGCGCGGCGGGCTTTCCGGCTTCTACGTCTTTCTGGCCTGTATCGCGCTGGGCACCGGTGCGATCGGCGGCGTCAATGCGGTGGCGCAGGCGATCACCCAGGGCATCCAGTCCGAAGGCCGGTCGATCCTGGGCGGCGACATCCGTTTCGAGCTTGTCCACCGGACAACGACACCCGAAGAGCTGGCGACGCTGCAGGCGATCGGAACCGTTGCCCAGAGCGCCAATACGCGGTCGATGGCCCGGCTCGAGGATCAGTCCGACCAGACGCTGGTCGAGATCAAGGCGGTCGATGAACTCTATCCGCTCTATGGCGCGTTCGAGACCGAACCGGCACTGGCGCAAGCCGATTATGCGCTGACCGACGGCGCCTGGGGCGTTGCGGTCCAGCCGATCCTGCTCGAAAGGCTCGGTCTTTCGGTCGGTGACACGATGTTGATCGGCGACGCCCGTTTCTCGATCCGCGCGACGATCGCGCTGGAACCCGATGCGCTGTCCGACGGCATCGGCCTTGCGCCGCGCATCGTCATGTCGCTCGATGCGCTCGAAGCGTCGGGGCTGATCCAGCCCGGCTCGCTGGTCGAGCGGGTCTACAAGCTGCGCACCGATCCGGGCACGACCGACGCGCAACTCAGGGCCGCGATCGACCAGGCCAACGAAGCCCACCCGCAGGCCGGGTGGTCGGTGCGTACCCGCGCCAACGCAGCGCCCGCCCTTGCCGCCAACATCGAACGGTTCGCGCAGTTCCTCACGCTTGTCGGGCTCACCGCGCTCGTCACCGGCGGTGTCGGTGTCGCCAACGCAGTGCGGGCGTTCCTTGATTCCAAGCGCGACGTGATCGCGACTTTCAAATGCCTTGGCGCACCCGGGCGCCTCGTTACGCTGATCTATCTGTTCCAGATCCTGATGGTTGGCGCAGTGGGCATTGCCATCGGTCTCGTGCTGGCTGCAATCGCACCCATCGCTGCGGCCGCAGCTCTGTCCGGCATCGTGCCGCTGCCGGCGGGGGGCACGGGGCTTTACCCCGGCGCGCTGATGCTCGCGGTCATCTTTGCGGTGCTGACGATCTTCGTCTTCGCGCTGGTGCCGCTCGGCCGCGCGCGCGACATTCCCGCCTCCAACCTCTTCCGCAACCAGACCATGACCGAGCGTGGCCTGCCGCGCGCCGCCTATGTCGTCGGCGCCGGCCTCGCCGCCCTGCTTTTGACCGGGCTCGCCGTCTGGTTTTCCGAAGAACGGGTTCTCGCCGCCGGCTTTCTCGCCGGCGTCGCCGCCGCCTTCCTCATCCTGCGGATCGTCGCCGATGGCGTTCAGGCGCTCGCCCGCCGCGTCCGCAACGTGCCGGGCACGTCGTTGCGCATGGCGGTCGGCAACATCCACCGCCCGGGCGCGCTGACGCCGTCGGTCGTGCTGGCTCTGGGCCTCGGACTGACCCTTCTGGTCGCGCTGGCGCTGATCGACACCAATCTGCGCCAGCAGATCGCTGGAAACTTGCCCGAGCGCGCGCCCAACTTCTTCTTCGTCGATATCCAGTCCGACGTGGTCGACGATTTCGCAGAGTTGGTCGAGACCGAAGCGGGCGATGCCGGCAAGCTGGTGCGCGTGCCGATGCTGCGCGGGCGCATCGTCGAACTGAACGGCCAGAACGTTGCCGAAATGGAACTGCCGCCGGAAGGCGCCTGGGTGCTGCGCGGCGACCGCGGCATCACCTATGCGCAGAACGTGCCGGAGAATTCGAGCCTTTCGGCCGGCGAGTGGTGGGCGCCGGATCATGCCGGCGAAGCGCTCGTTTCGTTCTCCGCCGAAGAAGCGGGCGAATTGGGGCTTTCCATCGGCGACACCGTCACCGTCAATGTGCTCGGCCGGAACATCACGGCCACGATCGCCAATTTCCGTCAGGTCGAGTGGGAATCTCTGGCGATCAACTTCGTCATGGTCTTCTCGCCCAACACCTTTGCCGGCGCGCCGCACTCATGGCTTGCGACGCTGACCATGCCCGATGCCGATTTCGAGCAGGAGGCCGGCATTCTTTCATCGGTGACGCGCGCCTTTCCGGCGGTGACCAGCGTGCGCGTCAAGGACGCGATCGAACTGGTCAACCGCGTCGTCGGCCAACTGGCCTCGGCCGTCCGCGCGGCCGCGGCCGTGGCGCTGATCGCCTCCGTTCTGGTGCTGGCCGGCGCGCTTGCCGCAGGCAACCGGGCGCGGGTGCACGATGCGGTGGTCCTCAAGACGCTCGGCGCGACCCGCGGGACGCTGATCCGCACCTTCGTGACCGAATATGCGATCCTCGGCTTTGCCACGGCGGTCTTCGCGCTGCTGGCCGGCGGTGTGGCGGCGTGGTTCGTGGTCAGCCAGATCATGACCCTGCCATGGGCTTTCCGGCCGGAGATCGCCGCGATGACGATCCTTGCGGCGCTGGTCTGCACGGTGGGGTTCGGCCTTCTGGGCACTTGGCGCGTTCTCGGCCAGAAGGCGGCGCCCGTGCTACGCAACCTTTAACGATTTGTTCACCATGGTGCGGCGGTTTTTCCGCGTTGCGCGCATTTGCCCCACGTCCTTGCCGGCCGGGGCGACCGGAAATTCTTGTAAAAGCTGCCCTGCCGCCTCATATTACGCGCAGGCATGCTGGAGGTCCCGCCAGCGGCGCCTCGGTGTGCGCGAAATCGCGCGCGGCCGGACACCCGACGGGACGTGAAGGCTTAACGAGGACGAAATGGCTGAACTCCGTAACGTTCAATACCAGGCGGGCGCCGGCGCCCGCACCTATGACGCGAGCATCGATGAGGGCCTGCGGTCCTACATGATCCGCGTCTACAATCTGATGGCTCTGGCGATGGGCATCACCGCCCTTTTCGCCGCCGGCACCGTCATGCTTGCGACCACGAACAATCCGGCCGCCGCCGCTGCCTCGCTGCCGAACGGCACGATGCTGACGGCGCTGGGTACGGTCATCTACGGATCGCCCCTGCGCTGGGTCATCATGCTGGCGCCGCTGGCGCTGGTGTTCTTCCTCAGCTTCCGTATCGACCGGATGCAGACATCCACCGCACAGATCACGTTCTGGAGCTTTGCGGCGCTGATCGGCATGTCGCTGTCGTCGATCTTCCTGGTCTACACGTCGGCTTCGATCGTGCAGACCTTCTTCATCACGGCAACCGCCTTCGGTGCGCTGTCGCTCTACGGCTACACCACCAAGCGTGACCTGACCGGCATGGGCTCTTTCCTGCTGATGGGTCTGGTCGGCCTGATCCTGGCGATGATCGTCAACATCTTCCTGGGTTCGGGCGCGCTGCAGTTCGCGATCTCGGTGATCGGCGTTCTGATCTTTGCCGGCCTGACCGCCTATGACACGCAGAAGATCAAGGAAATGTACTATGTCGGAGACGGTGCCGCCGTTGCCGAGAAGAAGGCCATCATGGGCGCGCTGGCGCTCTATCTGGACTTCATCAACATGTTCCAGTTCCTGCTGATGTTCCTGGGCAACCGCGAATAACGACCGGTAACATCCGGACCGGATCGGGGCGGCCTTCGGGCCGCCCTTTTCTTTCGCGCGCAATTCTGGTTTCTGGCGGCAGCCGAAAAAATGCCAGCCGCCATGAACGCCTCTATTGCACTGAACGACACGATCGACGCGGACATTTCCGCGATCACCGCCATCTATGCGGACGCGGTGCTCAACGGCACCGCCAGCTTCGAACTGGACCCGCCGGACGCAGCGGAGATGGCGCGCCGCTTCCATGCCATCCGCCAGGCTGGCTATCCGCACATTGTCGCGCGCGACGGCTCGGGCGAACTGCTCGGTTACGCCTATGCGGGCAGCTATCGGGCCCGACCGGCCTATCGCTGGACGGTGGAGAACTCGGTCTATGTGGCGCCGTCCGCCAAAGGGCGCGGCGTCGGCAGAACGCTTCTGGCCGAGATCATCGCGCGCTGCGAAGCGCTCGGGTTCCGCCAGATGATCGCGGTGATCGGCGGGTCCGAGCATGCGGCCTCGATCGGCCTGCATGAGGCGCTGGGTTTTGCCCATGCCGGCGTCCTGCCCGCCACCGGCTTCAAGCACGGACGCTGGCTCGATTCCGTTCTGATGCAAAAGCCGCTCGGCGCCGGTTCGTCGATGCCGCCCGACCCCGACACCTATCCCGGAACGCTCTATCCGCCCGCCTGAGCGGACCGTCAGTTCGACTGGACGAGCCTGATCTGCTTGTCGAACAGTCTGAGCACCTGCGCCAGGTCATGGCCACGCTTGAGCACCATGCCCGAAGCGTTGATCACCGCGTAGGCGCCCTGCCTGCGGGCGAGCCTGGGGTTTTTCTCGATCCGATAGAGCGGCATTTCCGATGTCCGCCGGAAAACGGCGAAGACCGCCCGGTCCTTCAAATGCGAGATGCCGTAGTCGCGCCATTCGCCGCCGGCGACCATGAAGCTGTAGACCCGCAGGATCTGGTCCAGTTCGCGCCGTTCGAACCTGACCTCGTCCTGTTGGCGCTGGCGGCGCGCCTGGCTCAGCGCGACGACGTTGCCGCCACTCGCCCCCGCGCCATTGCCCCCCGCGCCCTGGCCCGGCTGCGCGTTCTCATCATCGGAACCGTTGATGGTTCGCCTCCCCGCAAATCAAATGACCGGAGGCCATGGTTGCCCGAAACACGATGGCGCGCAAGCCGTCGCCGGAGGGGTTAACGCATCGTAAACGGCAGGGTCACACTGTTCGTGATGCGGTTGGCAAGCGTGATGGCCTGCCCCGATTTCGCCGCAAGTCGAACACACCTGCGCCCGGATTTGTTTGAAAATGAACAGTCGCACGGGGGGCGGCTTCAAGCCCGGCCAGCCCGCCATGCGACACGCGGACCACCCCGCAAACAGGGTGCCCGCAAGGCCGGACCGGGGCGGTAATTGGACAATCTGTTGCCCCCAGCCCCGATGCCGTCCGGGTCCGGCCTAAACCGCTCCGATCAGCTTCTGTCGAAACCCTTCAGCTTGGCCGCGCCCATGATCGGGCCCGGCGCGCCATCGATCGCCGCCTGCAGAAGCACGGCGCAACCCGTCGCCTTGTTCTGGGCGATCTTGTCGCGCGGCAGGTCGATCTGCATCGCCTTGCCGTCCCACATGCCAAGCGTCTGCTGCGCCATGACGGCATTGGCATAGACCATGGTGCGGCCGGCATTTTCGCCGCGCGCGATCTCCACCTCGCTGCGGTCGCGATAATAGACGATCGTCAGCAGCATGTCGGCCCCGGCCGGCTTGATCCCGTCGCCGACCCCGACCGACAGCCGCCCGGCGCTCATTGCGACCATGACGGGCACCACCAGTCCGTTGCCGGCTGCCTCATGTTCGCCAATCAGGCCCCGGATCCGCGTCTTGTAGCCGCCATTGAGATGGTCGCGGCCATTGACCACGGCCTGCGGCGTATAGACCGATCGGCTGCCCAAGGTCCGCGCATAGGCGCGCTGGCGGGCCGTATTGTCGGCGCTGGCGAGCGTGTCCTTCCAGCCCAGATAGTCCCAGTAGTCGACATGGTAGCCAAGCGCGAGAACGTCAGGATCGGCGGCGAACTCGGCAAGCGCCGCATCCGCCGGCGGGCAGGAACTGCACCCCTGGCTGGTGAACAGCTCGACCACGCCGCTGACAGCCGCCGCGGCGCGGGCCGGGCCCGACGCGACCGCGGCAAGGGTTGCCGCCGTGCCGGCCAGAAGTGTTCGCCGGGTGATCATCGGCATGAATGGTTCTGCGCGCATGGACGAAACGCTACCGGGTCGGCGCTTCACCGGAAACTCACTTTCCGGTGAAACTTTGCCGTCCTGTAACCTCATTCGGCGGCCACCGCCACGGGCACGGTCTGCGCCCGGTCCGCATGGTCAGCGTCGATCCGCGCGGCGATCATGTCGGCGGTCGCCGCGCTGAGCGTCCAACCCAGATGGCCGTGGCCGGTGTTGTAGTAGACGCCCGGCGCGCGGCCGGCGCCGACCTTCGGCATCATGTTGGGCATCATCGGCCGCAGCCCGGCCCACGGCGTGACGTGCTCGGTGCGCATCGCCGGGAAGTGCCGTTCGCACCATTTGACGAGCGGTGCGATCCGTTCGGCGCGGATGTCGCGGTTGAAGCCGGCAAACTCGGCCGTTCCGGCGACGCGGAACCGGTCGGCACCCAGACGGCTGGTGACGATCTTGGCGTCGTCGTCCAGAAGGCTCATCCATGGCGCCGCCTCGCGGCTTGCCGCGTCGGCCAGATCGACAGTGATCGAATAACCCTTGACCGGGTAGATGTTGACGCGGTCGCCGAGTTGGGCCGCCAACGCCCGGCTGGCCGTGCCCGCGCAGATCACGACGGCGTCGAATCGCGCATCGTGCGCCGACCCTCTGTGATCGAACGCAACGGCAACGCCGCCCTGATCGCGCGAAAGCCGTGTGATTGCGGCTTCGTTGACGAAGATCGCACCGCGCTTGACGGCCGCATCGGCAAGGCCGACGGAGAATTTGTGGATATCGCCGGTCGAATCGCCCTGCGTGTAGAAGCCGCCGAAAAACTCGCCTTTCAGCGCCGGCTCCAGCGCTCTTATGTCGGCCGGCGACACGGCCTCGCGCATGAGCCCGCCGCGCGCCAGCAGGCGGTTGACGTTCGCCGCATGCTCGAAGCCCGTGCGGTCGGCGTAGACATGCAGGATGCCGCGCCGTTCGAGATCGAAATCGATACCGGCGTCGCGCGCCATCGCAAACAGATGCTCGCGCGCGGCGATCGCCATGCGCGTGGTCGCCACGGTGTTGCGATCATGGTGCGGAATGCTGGCCAGGAACTCGGCCATCCATGAGTAGGTGTGCCAGGACGGCCGAAGCGAGAATTTGAGCGGCGCGTCGGAGCGCATCATCCATTTGATGCCCTTGAGAACGTTCGCCCAGCGGTTCCAGACCTCGGCGTTGGAAGCCGACAGCTGCCCGCCATTGGCAAAGCTCGTTTCCATCGCCGCATAGCGGTTCTTGTCGAACAGGGTGACATCGTGGCCGCGTCCGAGCAGCGACCATGCGGTGGTGACGCCGGTGATCCCGGCGCCGATGACTGCGATATGTGCCATATCCGGCTCCTGACGGTTCGGCCGGCCGCGCGCGGCGATCCGGTCCGTGCCCCATCTGTCAGGAAACCTGAGAGTTTTGCCCGCTCCGGCTCTGCGGATCGCACCGGACCATCCGGTGCTGGGCTTGCTCCTTCGGTGGGCACGTCGTGGCGACGTGCCGCTCTCCAGATTTTCAAGGCGTCGCGCAGTCCTTTCGCCTGAGAGTTTCCGGGGCGGTTGCTCCTTCGGCGCCGGGCCAACCTCGACGGTTGCCCGGTCTCTCCCGCGCGACGCGGAATGGCTGCCGATACATCAAAGCATCGATCCGTGCAATACTGGTCTCGCGCGGCGACAGGCGTTAAAGCAGGCCAGCATTTGTGATCGGGTCGCGTTTGTCACAAATGTCACATTGAGCCCCTAGGGGAAGCGCGACGCAACGAATCGGGACCACGATCATGAAAATTGCAGTTCTGGGCGGTGACGGATTTGTCGGCTGGCCGACCGCGCTTCACCTGTCGGCCAAGGGCCATGACGTCCACATCATCGACAATCTGTCGCGCCGCTGGATCGACACCGAACTGGGCGTGCAGTCGCTGACGCCGATGGATTCGATTCAGGAGCGCACCCGCATCTGGCACGCCGAGACCGGCCGCCGCATCCATTTCCACCTGATCGATCTGGCCCGCGACTATGACGTGCTCAAGGGCTGGCTCGCCGAGCACCGCCCGGACGCGATCGTCCATTTCGCCGAACAGCGCGCCGCGCCCTATTCGATGAAGACCGACCGGCACAAGAACTACACGGTCAACAACAACGTCAACGCCACGCACAATCTGCTCAACGCGATCGTCGAGATCGGCATCGATCCGCATCTGGTGCATCTGGGCACGATGGGCGTCTATGGCTATTCGACCATCGGTGCGGCAATCCCCGAGGGTTATCTGCCGGTCGGCATCGAGACGATGGACGGCGATACGGTCACCCAGGACATCCTCTATCCGGCGAACCCCGGCTCAATCTACCACATGACCAAGTGTCTCGATCAGTTGCTGTTCCAGTTCTATGCCAAGAATGACGGGTTGCGGATCACCGACCTGCACCAGGGCATCGTCTGGGGCACGCACACCGCCGAGACGAAGCTGCATCCGCAGCTGATCAACCGGTTCGACTATGACGGCGATTATGGCACGGTGCTCAACCGCTTCCTGATCCAGGCGGCGATCGGCCATCCGCTGACCGTGCACGGCACCGGCGGGCAGACGCGCGCCTTCATCCACATCCAGGATTCGGTGCGCTGCATCGAGCTGGCCCTGTCGGACGCGCCGGCCAAGGGCGACAAGGTCAAGATCTTCAACCAGATGACCGAGACGCACCGGGTGCGCGATCTGGCCGAAATGATTGCCAGGATGACCGGCGCGAAGATCGCCTTCCTGCCCAACCCGCGCAAGGAAGCCGCCGAGAACGAGCTTGTCGTCAAAAACGAGCAGTTTCTGGCGCTCGGCCTCGAACCGATCACGCTCGCCGAAGGATTGCTCGAAGAGGTCGTCGATGTGGCCAAGAAGTTCGCCTACCGCGTCGACCGGTCGCGCGTGCCCGCGGTTTCGGCCTGGACCAAGGACATCGCCAAGACCGTCGAGACCGACCCCGAGGGCAAGCGCCTGAAAAGCGTGTCCTGATCGCGAGCGCAATGACCGGGTCCGGCGGTGCGCCGCCGGGTCCGCATCCCGCCATGGCCAAGCACGCCTATATCACCCTTGTCACCAACCCCGACTATGCCGGCGCGGCGATCGCGCTCGTCCGCTCGCTGACGCTGACCGGCACGCAAGCCGACATCGTCGTCATGGCGACGGGCGGTGTCGCGGCGGCCGATCTGGCGCCGCTTTCCGATCTCGGCGCCATTATCGTGCCGGTGGACCTGCTCGACACGTCGCCCGCCTTCAACGAACGCCATGGCCGGGCGAAGCTGCATGCCGACGCGCCCTTCACCAAGGGCAACAAGCCGGCCTTTCACACGCCGCTCGACAATTTCGCCAAGCTGCGCCTGTGGCAGATGGAGCAATATGACAGCGTCGTCTTTCTCGATGCCGACACGCTCGTCGTGCGCAACATCGACCGGCTGTTCGCCTATCCCGAATTCTGCGCGTCGCCGAACGTCTATGAGAGCCTCGCCGATTTCCACCGTCTGAACTCGGGCGTCTTCACCGCCCGACCATCGCGGGCGACGTTCGTGGCGATGATGGCGCGGCTCGACGTCGCGGACGCCTTCTGGCGCCGCACCGACCAGACATTCCTTGAGGCCTTCTTCCCGGACTGGCACGGCCTGCCGGTGACCTACAACATGCTGCAATATGTCTGGTTCAACCTGCCGGAGCTGTGGAGCTGGGAGCAAATCCACATTCTGCATTATCAGTATGAAAAGCCATGGCAGGCGGACCACCCGAAACGCGCCCAACTGCGTCCGCTGATCGATCTGTGGCAGGCGTATCGCACGGGCGAGGCGATCCCCGACATCGACACGCTGCCCAATCCGTCGCCATGACCACCGTCCTTATCTCGGGGGCGACCGGGCAGGCCGGTCGCTTCATCGCCGAGGAATTCCTCGCCACGGGTGCCGACGTGATCGTCATGGGCCGCACATGGCCGGCGGCCGGCTTTTTCTCCGAACCGGCCGAATGGGTCGCCGGCGATCTCGATCCCGACCATGATTTCGGTCCGGCCTTCGACGGCGCCGATGTTTTCGTCCATTGCGCGTTGGCCCATGTACCGGGGAAGTATCGCGGCGGCGAGGGCGACGATCCGGAGGGTTTCCGCCGCGCCAATGTCGACGGCACGCTGGCGCTGATGGCGGCGGCCAGGCGCGCCGGCGTCGGCCGCGCCATCTTCCTGTCCTCGCGCGCGGTGTATGGTCCCAAACCGCCGGGCACGGTGCTGACCGAGACGACGCCGTGCGCGCCCGACACGCTCTATGGTCAAACCAAGCGCGCCGTCGAGATCGCGCTCGCCGGCATGGCGTCCGACCGGTTCCTGCCGCTCATCGTGCGCGCCACGGGCATCTACGGCCCCGCCGGGCCGGGCCGGGCGCACAAATGGGCCGGCCTGTTCGCCGATTTTGCGGCGGGCAGGGCGATCGCGCCGCGCATCGGCACAGAACTGCATGGCGAAGACCTCGCAAGCGCCGTGCAATTGCTCGCCACGCTGCCTGCCGACCAGCTCGGTGCCCACGGCCCGGCGCCGGTCTTCAACGCCTCCGACATTCTGCTCGACCGGCACGATCTGCTGGCGGCCTATGCCAAACGGGCGGGCATCGCCCACGCGCCGCCGCCGCGCGCCGATGCCACGGCCTTCAACGCGATGGACACGGCGCGGCTGCGGGCGCTCGGCTGGCGGCCGCGCGGCACGCTCGATCTGACGGGGCTGGCATGAGGCGGGCGCTCCGTTCATCGCGCCGCTTGCCTCACCCTTCGAGGCTCGCCGCCGATCCACCCTCATCCTGAGGTGCGAGCATAGCGAGCCTCGAAGGGCGAGGGATTGGCGCTCGCTCCTCAGGATGGGGCAAGCGAGCGCGCGACATCATCACCGCACCTCCGTCGGAAGCCGAGAGCATGTAGCCTCTTCAATCGCCCAAGGACTTGCGCTTCCCCTCGGGTCGAGCCCGAGGGTCGACGTGCGCCCTGGGCAAACGCAAAACGCACGTGGGCGCCAGCCCGCGCAAGATTTTGCGCCAGCTTCAAAAAGTCCAGAACAACGGGCGGTTTGGTGAGCCGCGATCCGACGTTTTTATGGTGCGGTCGCCAAACCGCCCGTCCGGCGGGCTTGCGGTGATCGCCATTTTGGCTGGCTTCGAAAACCTGTCCGCCTCGCCGGTCGCTCAGCGGGGTTCGAAGCCGTTTGCGGGGGACGCCCGCTCACCAACGCCGCCAGCCGATCGTCAGGCGTAACAGCGCGCCAAAACCTTCATTCCGCACCGGCGTGGGGATTCATCATCCAGCCATGCGACCGCTCGCACGGCCCGCCGGTCCACCGCCGCGCCCGCCGTTGGTGGTGGCCATCCGACGTTCCGATGGGCGCGGTGGGGCAAGTATGGGGGAGGGTGGAGGCGGTTGGATAAGTTTTTATGGGCATGCCGCACAAGAATTGCGCCACTAACGGGTCGCTTCCGGCCGTGGACCGCGGCACCGCAGGGCCATCGGCCCTTCACGGGCGCCCTGCCGGCGGGTTCTCGCAGTTCAATACCGGTTTCGGGCGGTGAAGGAGTGCCGGGCCTCAGAAACGGACGAAGTGGACATCAGCGCGAAACCGTCTAGACTTCGTATCGGTCCAAAGCGTTCGCGCCCGGCTGCGCGTCAACATGCTGATTGACCAGCCGGCACCTCTGCGGCGCGTGCGTTACGGGCTGCTGGTCCTCGTGAAGACATGACATGATTGGAAGAGGACCATGAGGGCCATTCAGTTCCATCGCTTTGGCGGGCCCGAGGTCTTGCAGCTGGATGAGGTGCCGGATCCGGCGCCGGGGCCGGACGATGTGATCATTGCGGTGAAGGCGGCGGGTGTGAACCCCGCCGACACCTATATGCGCAGCGGCACATACCGCATCCAACCGGAACTGCCCTGCATTCCGGGCGGTGACGCCGCTGGCGACGTGGTAGCGTTGGGCGAAAATGTCACCGGCTTGAAAATCGGCGATCGCGTCTTTTCGGGCGTCGCGATGGGGCTGGATTTTACCGGCTGTTATGCCGGGCTGGTCAAACGCCCCGCAAAACATGTGCTGCCCATCCCCGAAGGGATCAGCTATGCCGAGGCCACAACGTTTGGCGTCTCCTACGCGACCGCCCACTACGCCCTTTTTGCGCGTGGCGGCGCCAAAAGTGGCGAAACAGTCTTCATCCATGGCGCGAGCGGTTCGGTCGGCACATCTGCGATACAGCTGGCGAAACGCGCCGGTCTAAAAGTCATCGGCAGCGCAGGTTCGGAGGCCGGGCTCGCCCTGCTGCGCGGTGAGAACGTTGACCACGCTGTCAATCACAGAGAAGCGAACTACCTCGACGCCGTCAAACAAGCTTGCGATGGCGGCGGCCCCGATCTGATCCTGGAAATGCTGGCCAATGTGAATCTCGCCGCAGACATGGAAATTGCCGGACAGAATGGCCGGATCGTTGTGATCGGCAACCGGGGCGAGATCGAGATCAGCCCGCGCATGGCGATGATGAAGGAGCTCGATATCCGGGGCATCATGCTTTGGAATGCAACGGAGGTACAGCTCAGCGACATCATGGCGGACATTCTGGCCGCGGCGGCGGAAGGCGCCATCAAGCCCAAGGTGGGGCACCAGCTGCCTCTGGGCGAGGCGGCCAAAGCGCACGAACTCGTCCTTCAGCCGGGTAATGCGGGCAAGATCGTACTGATCCCGTAACTTGAGGAGGCTTCATGAACTATCCAGATTTCATTCAATCTCAACCGTCTCTGGATATCCCCTTCCCGGAAGACGCCGTCACAACGTCGGCGGTGCGCTCGGACGGTGCGCTGGTGGTCTTCTTCCATGTGCACAAGGATGTGGAAGTGCCCGAACACCAACACGGAGCCCAGTGGGGAACGCTCGTTCATGGCAGTCTGGAGCTGACCGTCGATGGTCACACCCGCATCTGCGGACCGGGCGACAGTTGGGACATTCCCGCCGGGACCCCACATGCCGCGATCTTGACGGCAGGCAGCCTTGTGATCGACGTGTTCGAAGAGACGGACAGATATCCCCTTAAAGACTGAGGCCAATCAAGAACCAAGAATGGCAGAAAGCAAAAAAACCCGCCGGTGTTTCCACCGGCGGGTTTGTTCAATTCAGCGCTGTGGGCGGTAAGGCTTAGGCCGCCAGATCCCGCAGGACGTAATGCAAAATCCCGCCATTGTTGACGTAGTCCAGTTCGTCCGCCGTATCGATGCGGCAGATCAGCGGCACGTCCTTTTCCGTCCCGTCGGCATAGGTGACCTTGGCGATCACTTTGTCGCGCGGCTTGACGTCGGCGAGGCCCTCGATGGTCACGGTCTCGTCGCCCTTAAGGCCGAGCCCGGCCCATGAGACGCCCTCGTCGAAGGTGAAGGGCACGACGCCCATGCCGACAAGGTTCGACCGGTGGATGCGCTCGAACGATTGCGCGATGACGGCCTTGACGCCGAGCAGGTTGGTGCCCTTGGCCGCCCAGTCGCGCGACGAGCCGTTGCCATATTCGCCGCCGGCGAAGACGACGAGCGGCACGCCTTCCTCGCGGTAGCGCATCGCCGCGTCATAGATCGGCAGTTCGTCCTTGGAGGGATAGTGGATCGTGTAGCCGCCCTCGCGGCCGTTTTCGCCCAGCATGTGGTTGCGGATGCGGATGTTGGCAAACGTGCCGCGCATCATCACCTCATGGTTGCCGCGCCGCGTGCCGTACTGGTTGAAGTCGGTAACGCTCACGCCATTGTCCATCAGATAGGCGCCGGCGGGAGACTGCGCCTTGATCGAGCCGGCGGGCGAGATGTGGTCGGTGGTGATCTTGTCACCGAACAGGCCGAGGATGCGCGCGCCCCTGATGTCGGAGATTTCGCCGGCGCCCTTGCCCATGCCCGCGAAATAGGGCGGGTTCTGCACATAGGTCGAACCGTCGTCCCAGGCATAGGTCTTGCCCTCGGGCACGGTGACCGCGCGCCAGCGTTCGTCGCCCTTGAAGACGTCGGCATATTTGGCCTCGAACAGTGCGCGGGTGACATGCTCGTGGATGAAGGACTGGATCTCCTGGTTCGACGGCCAGATGTCCTTGAGGAACACGTCGTTGCCGTCCTTGTCCTGGCCGATCGGGTCGGTGTCGAGATTGATGTTGACCGTGCCGGCGAGCGCATAGGCGACGACCAGCGGCGGGGAAGCCAGATAGTTGGCCTGCACGTCGGGCGAGATGCGGCCCTCGAAATTGCGGTTGCCCGAAAGGACGCCCGCGGCGATCAGGCCCTTGTCGTTGATCGTCTTGGAGATCGGGCCGGGCAGCGGGCCCGAATTGCCGATGCAGGTGGTGCAGCCGAAGCCGACCAGGTTGAAGCCGATCTGGTCGAGCTCTTTCTGAAGGCCGGAGTTTTCGAGATATTCGGCGACGACCTGCGAGCCGGGGGCCAGCGAGGTCTTCACCCAGGGCTTCTGGGCGATGCCGAGCCGGTTGGCGTTGCGCGCCAGAAGGCCGGCGCCGATCAGCACGGAGGGGTTGGAGGTGTTGGTGCACGAGGTGATCGCGGCGATCGCCACATCGCCATGGCCGAGATCGTAATCCTCGCCCTCGACGGCGTAGCGCTTGTCGATCTGGCCGGCATCCTTCTTGTATTCGGCGGTGAAGGCCTCGCGGAACTTTTCGCCGACATCGCCGAGCGGCACGCGGCCCTCGGGGCGCTTGGGGCCGGCCATGGAGGGCACCACGTCGCCAAGGTCCAGTTCCAGCGTGTCGGTGAAGACCGGATCGGCGGAACCGGACTCGCGGAACATGCCCTGCTCTTTCGCGTAAGCCTCGACCAGCGCAATCCGGTCGGCGTCGCGGCCGGTCATGGTCAGATAGTTCAGCGTTTCGGAATCGATCGGGAAGAAGCCGCAGGTCGCGCCATATTCGGGGCCCATGTTTCCGATGGTGGCGGCGTCGGCGAGCGTCAGATTGTCGAGGCCGGCGCCGAAGAACTCGACGAACTTGCCGACAACGCCCTTCTGCCGCAGCATCTGCACGACGGTCAGAACGAGGTCGGTGGCGGTGACGCCTTCCTTGAGCGCGCCGGTCAGCCTGAAGCCGATCACCTCGGGCAGCAGCATGGAGATGGGCTGGCCGAGCATGGCGGCTTCCGCCTCGATGCCGCCGACGCCCCAGCCCAGAACGCCCAGACCGTTGATCATGGTGGTGTGGCTGTCGGTGCCGACGCAGGTGTCGGGATAGGCGATGGTCTCGCCGTCGGCGTCTTTCGTCCAGACGCACTGGCCGAGATATTCAAGGTTCACCTGGTGGCAGATGCCGGTGCCGGGCGGCACGACGCGGAAATTGTCGAACGCGTTCTGGCCCCATTTGAGGAACCGGTAGCGCTCGCCATTGCGCTCATATTCGAGCTCGACATTGCGGGCGAACGCGTTGGGGTTGCCGAACTCGTCGACGATCACCGAGTGGTCGATCACCAGATCGACCGGCACCAGCGGATTGATCTTTTCGGGATCGCCGCCGAGATTGACCATCGCATCGCGCATCGCCGCAAGATCGACGACGGCCGGCACGCCGGTGAAATCCTGCATCAAGACGCGCGCCGGGCGGTAGGCGATCTCATAGCCCGCCGTGCCCTTGTCGTTGAGCCAGTTGGCGACGGCCTGGATGTCGGCCTTGGTGACCGAGCGGCCATCCTCGTTCCTGAGCAGGTTTTCCAGCAGCACCTTCATCGAGAAGGGCAGGCGCGCAATGCCGTCAAGGCCGTTCTTTTCGGCTTCGGCAAGGCTGTAATAGGTGAAGCTCTTGCCGTTCACCTCAAGCGTCTTGCGGCAATTGAAACTGTCGATTGTGGACACGATGACTGACCTCCGGTTGGCCCGGCGCGTGGGCGCCCGGCGCCGCCGCTGCCGACCCTTTCGGCCCGATCAAGCTGGCGGTGAAATTGTTGGCGATTGCGCATTGCAGCAATCGCAGCGTCACGGCTTGTGAATAGATACAAATCGGTCAGGTTGAAAGACCAACCAAGGTCAAAAAGCGCGGGCGATTGCGCGCGGCGGCCATTGTGTGCCAATCAGCGCGCAAACGGGGAACGCCATGAAGCTTGTAGCGGACGGGCTCGCCGCCCGGCGCGGCAACGAGATGGTCTTCGAGGGCGTCGGCTTCGCGCTTTCGGCGGGCGAGGGCATGGCGGTCACCGGGCCCAACGGGGCCGGCAAATCGACATTGCTTCGGGTTCTGGCCGGGTTCCTGCGTCCCGTCGCCGGCGCAGCGGCGATGACCGGCGCGCCCGGCGGCATCGCCGAGATCGCCGCCCATGCCCATTTCCTGTCGCCGCTCAACGCGATGAAGCCGGCGCTGACCGTGCGCGAGAACCTGAATTTCTGGCGCGCCTTCGGCGAAGCGCGCGCCGCAATGCCGGAGGAAGCGCTCGAACGGGTCGATCTGGGCCATGCGATCGACGTGCCGTTCTCGGACCTGTCGACCGGCCAGCGCCGCCGCGCCGCCATCGCGCGGCTGTTCGTCAATCATCGGCCGGTCTGGCTGCTGGACGAGCCGACATCGGGGCTCGACGCGCGCACTGAGGCCGCGTTCGCCGGCATCATCGCCGGTCACATGTCCGATGGCGGCATCGTCATCGCCGCCACGCACCTGCCGATCGAGGTGGCGGGCATGAAGAAGCTGCGCTTCACCGACGGGGGGGATGCATGATCGCGCTGATCCTCCGCGACGTGAAGCTGGGCGTTCGCGCCGGGGGCGGCGCGCTGATCGGCATCCTGTTCTATCTGGCTGTCGTCACGGTTGCGCCGTTCGCGATGGGGCCGGATCTGAACCTTCTGGCCCGGATCGGCCCGGCCATCCTGTGGACCGGGGCGCTGCTGGCATCTCTGCTCGGGCTTGAGCGGTTGTTCCAGATCGACCATGAGGATGGAGCGCTCGATCTTCTGGTGATTGCCCGGCACGAAACGCCGCTGGCGCTGACGGTGTTCGCCAAATGCGTCGCCCACTGGCTGGTGACCGGGCTTCCGCTTGTGCTTGTAACGCCGCTGCTGGGACTCCTTTTGAACATGGACGCGACCGCCATCGGCGCCACCGCGCTGACATTGCTGGTCGGCACGCCGGCGATCACCTTCATCGGCGCGGCGGGCGCCGCGGTCGCCGTCTCGCTGCCGCGCGGCGGGCTTCTGGTCTCGGTGATCATCCTGCCCTTCACCATCCCCGTCCTGATCTTCGGGGTGATGGCGACGCTGGGCGCGGTCGAAACCTTCGCGCCGTTCCTCCAGCCGTTCACGTTCCTTGCCGCGCTGACGCTGTTTTTTGCCGTGCTCGGCCCGTTCGCTGCTGCGCTCGCTCTGAAAGGGCTGCAGGATTGAGCAGCCGATGTATTGCAAAAATGGTATATTGCAGTTATGGTATGGACAGTCGAAACGCTTGATCAACGGGTTGATGACGAACTCGGGGCACTGCCAAATGACATGCGGGCCAAGTTCGTCTGGATTGCCGAGTTGATCGAAGCGAAGGGGCTGCCGAACGTCCGTGAACCTTACGTAAAACCCTTGGAGCGCGGGCTGTGGGAGATCCGCATGAAGGGCCGGGACGGGATTGCGCGTGCGATCTATGTCACGGCTCGATCGGAGCGGGTCATTGTCGTTCGGGTGTTCCGGAAGAAGTCGCAAAGGACACCACGCAGTGAAATCCGATTGGCGCTGGAGAGAGCAGCAGAAGCGAAATGACCAAACTCAAAGACCTGAAGGCCAAATGGTCCGAGGACCCCGAATTTCGCGCCGAGTATGATGCGCTGGAGGAGGAGTTCACCCTGGCGGCGGCGATGATCGAGGCGCGCATGCGAGCGTCCATGACACAGGAGCAGATCGCCAAGGCGATGGGCACCACGCAGGCGGCCATTGCGCGGCTCGAGAGTGGCCGTGTTCCACCTTCCACGCGCACGCTGCAGCGTTTCGCCGCGGCCACCGGCACGAAGTTGCGCATCCTTTTTGAGCCCGATGCCGACAATCGAACTGACCACCCATCTTGATGCCGACCAGGCGACCGTCCGCGCGCAGGTCATGCGTCCGGCCGTGCTGCCGCATGTTTCCGCGCCGCTGCTCCGCTTTCGGCCGATCGAACCGTCGGTCCTGCCGGACATTTGGCAAGGCGGAGACTGTCGGCTCGGCATGTCCTTGTTCGGCATCGTGCCGCTCGGTTGGCAGATCGTCGGGATCGAGCCGCAGCCGATGCGCGATGGCATCTGGTCGATCCGCGACAATGGCCGCGGCCGGCTGATCCGCACCTGGGATCACTGGATCGAGGTCGCGCCGGAGAGCGAGGGCACCCGCTACACCGACCGCGTGACGGTTGATGCCGGTGTGCTGACACCGTTCGTCGCCCTGTTCGCGCGCATCTTCTATGCCCACCGGCAGCGGCGTTGGCGGCGGCTCGTGGCGAACGATTTCCACCTCGATCGATAACGCGCACGTGTGCGACCGATTGTCCGAGATCAATTGCGCGGCCACAATTGCCGCTCTAAGAAGACAGCCATGAGTGACGCCGCCGCATCCAAGCCGGGATTCTGGACATCTTTGGCCAATCCGACCCGCTTCATGGGCCTGTCGGCGTCGATGTTGCCATGGCTGTGGGCGATCGCCGGGGTGCTGACGATCGGCGGCCTTGCGTGGGCCTGGAACGCACCGCAGGACTATCAGCAGGGCGTCACCGTCCGCATCATGTACATTCATGTGCCGGCGGCATGGCTGGCCATGTTCGCCTACGCCGTGATGGCCGCATCGGCGCTCGGCACGCTGATCTGGCGCCATCCGCTGGCCGACGTCTCGATCCGCGCCGCCGCGCCCATCGGCGCCGCCTTCACGCTGATCTGCCTGATCACGGGCTCCCTCTGGGGGCGCCCTATGTGGGGCACATGGTGGGTCTGGGATGCGCGGCTGACCTCGGTGTTCGTTCTGATGCTGATGTATCTGGGCATCATCGCGCTGCAGCGCGCGATGGACGATCCGGCAAAAGCCGCACGGCCGGTGGCGATCCTCGTCCTGGTCGGTTCGGTCAACATTCCGATCATCAAATTCTCGGTCGATATCTGGAACACGCTGCACCAGCCCGCGTCTGTCATCCGCTTCGACGGGCCGACGATCCATCCGACCATGCTTTGGCCGCTTCTGGTGACGGCGATCGGCTTCATGGGGCTGTTCGCCGCCATGCACATGCTGGCCATGCGCAACGAAATCCGCCGCCGCCGCGCCGCCGCGCTGCGCCGCGCCGGCGCGCGCGGCCCGTCCGCCGCCCCGGCGACGGCCGTTCTGGAGGGCTGACACGATGCTCAGCCACTCCGCCTTTGTTCTGCTCAGCTACGGGGCGGCCGCCGCCGTGCTCGGCGCGGTGCTGGTCTGGCTGTTCATCGACCGCGCGGCGACCATGGCCGAGCTGGACCGGCTCGAACAGGCGGGCCTGAAGCGCCGTTCGGCTTCGGGAGGCGACGAAAGCCGATGAACAGCACGGACGCGCCGACCCGCCGGTCGGGCATTTCCTGGCCGATCATGATCGCGGTGATCGTCTTCTTCGCGCTGGCTGGCGTCTTTGCCTACATGCTGGTGCTGCCCGACCGGGTGGCGTCGACCGTGCCGTCGGCCCTGATCGGACGCGACGCCCCGCAGACGCCGCTGCCGGCGGTCGAAGGCATGACGACCGAGGCGGGCGATCCGATGCCCGGCTTCGATCCGGCCATGCTCGAGGGCAACATCTCGCTCGTCAACATCTGGGGTTCCTGGTGCGCGCCCTGCCGCGAGGAGCATCCATGGCTGATGGAGCTGGCCAACGATCCGCGCATCCGGCTGATCGGCTTCAACTACAAGGACAAGCCGGAGAACGCGATCCGTTTCCTGCGCCAGCTCGGCAATCCCTATGATGCGGTCGGCGCCGACGGCAATGGCCGCACGGCGATCGAATGGGGCGTCTATGGCGTGCCGGAGACCTTCATCGTCGGCCCGGACGGCGTGATCGCCTACAAGCATGTCGGCCCGATCAGCCAGGACATCATGACCCGCAAGATCGTGCCGGAGATCGACCGGCTGGCGGCGGATTGAACCTTGGTGCATTTCCCTCGCCCCGCTTGCGGGGAGAAGGCAGCGCCGGCACCACACGATAGCGCTTCCCATTCTCCGCCCGCACGCCTATATGCGGCGCAACAACAGCCGCTTTTCCGAGACATTCAATGGCCCTTCGCAACATCGCGATCATCGCGCATGTCGACCATGGCAAGACGACGCTGGTCGACGAACTTCTCAAACAGTCCGGCGTCTACCGCGACAATGAGCGCGTCGAGGAGCGCGCGCTCGATTCCGGCGACATCGAGAAGGAGCGCGGCATCACGATCCTTGCCAAGGCCACCTCGGTGACCTGGCAGGATACGCGCATCAACATTGTCGACACGCCCGGCCACGCCGATTTCGGCGGCGAGGTGGAGCGCATCCTGAACATGGTGGACGGGGCGATCGTGCTGGTCGATGCCGCCGAAGGGCCGATGCCGCAGACCAAGTTCGTCGTCGGCAAGGCGCTCAAGGTGGGCCTCAGGCCAATCGTCGCCGTCAACAAGATCGACCGGCCCGACGCGCGCCCGGACGAGGTGATCAACGAGGTGTTCGACCTGTTCGCCGCGCTCGACGCCGATGACGAACAGCTCGATTTTCCGATCCTGTACGGCTCCGGCCGGGACGGCTGGATGGCCGCCGGACCGGACAAGCCGTCAGACGCTTCGCTTGCGCCGCTGTTCGACCTGGTGCTCGACCACGTGCCGGAACCATCGGTGGGCGACGGCCCGTTCCGGATGATCGGCACGATCCTCGAGGCCAATCCGTTCCTGGGCCGCATCATCACCGGCCGCATCCATTCCGGTTCGGTCAAGCCGAACCAGACCATCAAGGTGATGGACGGGGACGGCAAGACGCTGGAAACCGGCCGTGTCTCCAAGATCCTCGCCTTTCGCGGCCTCGAGCGCCAGCCGATCGACGAAGGCCGGGCCGGCGACATCGTCGCCATTGCGGGCCTTTCCAAGGGCACGGTGGCCGACACGTTCTGCGACCCGTCGGTGACCGAGCCGCTTCCCGCGCAGCCGATCGACCCGCCGACCGTGACGATGAGCTTCATCGTCAACGATTCGCCGCTCGCGGGCACCGAAGGCGACAAGGTGACCAGCCGCGTCATCCGCGACCGGCTGATGAAGGAGGCCGAGGGCAATGTGGCCCTTAGAATCGAGGATTCCGAGCAAAAGGACGCCTTCCACGTCTCCGGCCGGGGCGAGTTGCAGCTTGCGGTCCTGATCGAGACGATGCGCCGCGAAGGGTTCGAACTGGCGGTTTCGCGGCCGCGGGTCGTCATGCAGACCGGCGAGGACGGCGCAACGCTCGAGCCGATCGAAGAGGTCGTCATCGATGTTGACGAGGAGCATTCGGGCGCCGTCGTCCAGAAGATGAGTGAACGCAAGGGCGAGATGATCGAGCTCAAGCCGTCCGGCGGCGACCGGGTGCGGCTGGTCTTCCATGCGCCGACGCGCGGGCTGATCGGCTACCAGTCCGAGCTTCTGACCGACACCAAGGGCACGGCGATCATGAACCGGCTGTTTCATGAATATGCGCCGTTCAAGGGCACCATCGCGGGCCGCAACAATGGCGTTCTGATCGCCAACGAGCCGGGCGAGGCGGTCGCCTATGCGCTGTTCAACCTCGAGGACCGGGGTCCGATGGTCATCGATCCGGGCGTCAAGGTCTATCAGGGCATGATCGTCGGCATCCACACGCGCGACAACGATCTGGAAGTCAACGTGCTCAAGGGCAAGAAGCTGACCAATGTGCGTGCCGCCGGCAAGGACGATGCGGTCAAGCTGACCCCGCCGGTGAGGATGACGCTGGAACGCGCCCTGTCGTGGATCCAGGACGACGAGTTGGTCGAGGTGACGCCCAAGTCCATTCGCCTGCGCAAGCTCTATCTCGATCCGCACGAGCGCAAGCGCTTCGAAAAGACCCGCGCCAGCGCCTGACCGGCGGTCGACCGCCGGGCACGTCAACAGGATGTGAAATTGATCGGCGCGGGGGCAAAACGCTCTTGCCCGACGCGGCGCGCTGGCTCATGGTTAACAAATCATGACCGCGCTGACGATCGACATACGCCCCGCAGACCCGCGCGATGCGCCCGGGATCGCCGAGGTGCATGCCGAAGCGTGGCAGAACGCCTATGCGGGCATCATCCCCCACACATCGCTGCGCGGCATGATCGGCCGGCGCGACCATCGCTGGTGGCAGCGCGCGATCCGGCGCGGCACGTCGGTGATGGTGCTCGATCTGGGCGGCATGATCGCCGGCTATGTCACCTACGGTCTCAACCGGGCGCGCGCCCTGCCGCAGGATGGCGAGGTCTACGAGATCTATCTGCGCCCCGAATATCAGGGCGTCGGTTTCGGCAGCCGCCTGTTCGCCGCCGCGCGCGGCCAGCTCGCGAGCCATGGCTGCAAGGGCCTGGTCGTGTGGGCGCTGGCGGAAAATATCGGCGCGACGGACTTCTACCGCGGCCAAGGCGGCCAGCCTGTGGCCGAAGGCGCCGAGGTGTTCGACGGCCGCAAGCTGGCCAAGATCGCCTACGTCTGGAACTGAGCGGCGCTCGCCCTCGGTCCTACGCCTTCCTCATCCGGTCGTAGGCTTCCTTCATTTTCAGACCAAGCTCCTTGGCGGCCTCGCCAACCTCTTCGGCCGATTTGTCGAACTGCGCGCGACTGGCAAATCTGTCCCAGTCCTTCATCAGTTCGTCCCACTCGTCTTCGGCTTCGCGTGCGCCAAGATGCAGTTGAAGACGCAGCTCATCCCGCATCCTTTTCAGGTCGTCGGTCCAGTCCGCGTTGTCGGCCATCGCCGCCTCCAATTGCTGGTATCATCGCACCGGCTCCGGCCCACTATGAAGGATCCCCGGCTCAAAACATAGGACGGCTTTGCGTGCGAACCGAGCTGGACGCGCAAATCCGCGATCTGACGGCGCCGTGCCGCGCACTCCACCCTATAACGGACTATCCGGCCAAATTTTTCACGGAATGCCCCGAATTCCGTCGCAAGGTCCGCGTGGCGGCGAGACGTAGAAGCCGCCGGTCCCGGTCCAGGCCGGCGTTGCGCGCCGCAACCGGTCCGACAAGGCCGCGCGGACTGATTCCCAGCGCCTGCCGAAACATGTAGCTGAATGCGCTTGGCGATTCATAACCCATGTCGAGGGCGACTGAAGCGACCTTCTCGCCGGCGGCAAGCCGCGAAACGGCGTGCAGAATGCGGACTTGCCGCAGCCATCGCGATGGCGGCATGCCGGTCTCGGCGGCGAACAGGCGTTCGGCGGTCTTGCGGCTGGCCGGGGCGGCGGCGAGCCATTCGTCGACGGACGCAATCCGGCCGGGATCGTCAAGCGCGGCCTGCGCGACACTGGCTATTCGCCTGTCCTCCGGCATGGCGACGGACAATGGCACTTCCCTTGCCGCGACGAGTTCATGCAGCAGCAGATCATCGATCGCCTGGCGGTGACCGTCGGCGCGGCCATTTGCATTTTCCGGCATGGTCGCCGAGATCAGTGCCGCCAGGAGCGGCGTCATCGCCACGATGCGGCAGTCACCGCCGAGCCTGGCCGATTCGGTCCGGTTCACGTCGACATAGAGCATCTCGTTGTTGGAACCGTAGCGCATCCAGTGATCGACATCGGGCGGGATCCAGACGGCCATGGCCGGGCTCAGCAGGAGAACCCGGTCCGGCGTGCCCACATACATGGAACCGGATGCCGCCGAGATGAGCTGGCCGAACCCATGGCTGTGCCAGCCATAGCTTTCGCCCGTGGCCGGGCGGATCGTCTCGCCCGAATAGCGCGGCCTTCCGCCATCTTCGGGCGGGTCCTGCATTTCATCGCTCTGAATGCGCGTCATGTCTGACGATTTCTCGATGCTCTTCGGCTTTGCGTCGATATTACGTCATAGCGGCGCGGGCTAGCAATAGCCAGACAGAGCGCCGCGATGTCCGCGCCAGCGCCAAGCCGGGTTTGCCGCCATGCCGAAGCGCACCCTCCTGACATGGTTCGTCCTGGGTCACCTCGCCAATGACTGGCCCATCGCGTCGCTATGGCTGATCGTTCCGGTGGCCGGTATGGCGACGGGCTTGACGCCGGCCGAAGTCGGACTGCTGTTCACCGTGTTCAATGTCGGTGGCGCGCTGGCCTATCTGCCCGCCGGCATTCTCGCCGATCATGTCTCGAACAGGGGCCGGCTTCTGGTCGCCACGTTCTGGTGGGTAGCTGCGGGATATGGCCTTGCAGCACTGGCGAGCGGCTTCTGGAGCCTTGCGCTGCTGCTGGCGCTGGCCGGCATGGGCAATGCGGCCTGGCATCCGATCGCCACCGGCGTGCTCACCCATGACAGCCGGGAACGGCGTGCCCAGGCGCTGGGCGTGCACGCCATCGGCGGGTCGCTGGCGGAAGTCTGCGCGCCGCTTGCTGCCGGCATTCTTCTTGCCCATCTGGACTGGCGCAGCGCGCTGGCCGTGTCGGTCGTCCCGACCGTTCTGCTGGGTGTGTGCTTCATCGGGGCGGCCCGCGCAATTCCGCGGGTTCAGGCAAAGACGGTCCGCGGCGAGGAATTGCTCGGACTGCTGCGCCAGTGGCACGGCGGCGACGGTCTGCGCATCGTTGCGATGATCTGTCTGTACAACATGGCGCTGATCGCCATGTTGAGCATGATTCCGCTCTATCTGGCCGACGCGCACGATATGACGCCGGCAGCCATCGGCATCGTCTTCTCGGCGCTTCTCGTCGCCGGCGCGCTGATGCAGCCATGGGTGGGCCTGGTGTCCGACAGGGCGGGCCGCAAGCCGGTTCTGACGGCGGGCAATCTGGTCGCCGGGCTCGCCTGCGTTGTTTTGTGCTTCGGACCGGCATTCTGGCCGATGCTGATCGCCATGGCCGTTGCCGTCGCGGCGCTGGATGCGATCCGCGCGGCGATGCTGGCGGCGGCGGTCGACCAAACGGGCCGCAGCGAGGGCACGACGCTGGGTCTCGCCTTCGTCCTGATGGACGGCATCGGCGCGCTGGGCGCCGTTCTGGCCGGCCTTGCTGCGGGGTTTTCATGGCCGCACATGTTTGCCCTCGCCGCATTGCTGTCGATCGGGTCTGCGGTTTTGGCTGCCGCCGGTCGCTCCCCAAACCGGCGTTGCGCCCGGGGCGGTTTTCGATTGTGATGGCGCCATGATCACCCGCCGGACGGCGCTCGGTCTTGTTGGAGCGGGCGCCGCCATCGCCAACCCCACCGGAGCCGCCATGGCCGAGACCCAGGCCGTCATCGACGATTTCAGCCGGCCCGGACCGCTGGCCTCGAACGGGGCCACATGGCGCTATGCCGCCGACGGGGTGATGGGCGGGGTTTCGCGCGGAGCGATGACGTGCGAGGCGATCGAGGGCCGGCCCGCCCTGCGTCTGACCGGGCAGGTCAGCCTCGACAACAATGGCGGCTTCATCCAGCTCTCGCTCGATCTTTCGGACACCGGCGCTGCGGTCGATGCGAGCGGTTTCGCCGGCATCGCGGTCGATGCGAACGGCAATGGCGAGCGCTACAATGTGCACCTGCGCACCGACGATCTGCGCCAGCCGTGGCAGTCCTACAGGCAAGGCTTCCATGCCGGGTCCGGCTGGCGGACATGCCGGCTGCCTTTTGCCGGCTTCGAGGGCCATCGGACCCCGGCGCCGCTCAATGTCGCCCGGCTCCGCCGCATCGGCATAGTCGCCATCGGCCGCGAGTTCGGCGCCGATATCGCGGTTGGCGGAGTACGCTTCTTTTCCTGACCGTTGCGTTCGCCATGGCGCTTGGAACGGGCGGGGCGGCATGCATGCGATTTCGCTGTATCGGGACGCGCGGTATGATAGGCGTTGACGCCGCGTCAGCAAAATGGCGCACGCCGCGCCGTATTGTCGAAGAACCGAGCGACCGGAGACGACCACCGTGCAGATCATGACCGCGTTTTCTCAATACATGCCGCATGGCATGTGCCTCTCGTGGCAGCCCTGGCTTGTCATCTTGTGGGCAGGGTCCGACTTGCTGATCTTCATCTCCTATTTCGCCATACCGCTGGCTCTGCTCAGCGTGCTGCGCCAGCGGCCGGACCTGAAACATCGCGGTCTGGTCGGACTTTTTGCCGGGTTCATCATGCTGTGCGGACTGACCCATGCATTGTCCATCGTCACGCTCTGGATCCCGATTTATCCGCTGCAGGGCTATGTGAAGCTGGCAACGGGTCTGGTCTCGGCGGCGACCGCGATCGTCCTGTTCCGCCTGGTGCCGACGCTGATCACGATTCCGACACCCAGCGAGCTTCAGGAGGCGAACCAGAACCTGAAACGGGAGATCGCGGCGCATGAGGCCACGCTGGCGAAGTTGCGGCAGGCCCAGCACAATCTTGAGGCCGAGGTCGAGGAGCGAACGGCGGAACTGAAGCGCGCGAACGCCCAGCTTGCCATTTCGACGCGCGAGGCGGTTCATCGCAGCCGGAACCTGATCGCCGTGGTTTCCTCGATCGCGCGGCAGAGTGCGCGCAGTCATGGCGATGCCGGCGGTTTCATCGATACCTTCATCGGGCGGCTCAATGCGCTGGCCGATGCGACATCGATCGTCATGAAGGGCGAAACGCGGACCTCGGCCGATCTGGGTCAGGTGGTCAGGACGCAGTTAGAGCCGGTTCTGATGACATATGGCGACCGGATCAAGGTCGAAGGCCAGCCGATCGATGCCGGCTCGGAGGCTGCCCAGCAGATCAGCCTGGCGCTTCACGAACTGGCCACCAACTCCCAGAAATACGGTGCGCTTTCCGCCGATGCCGGAGCGATCAGCGTGTCGTGGACAAAGCGGGCGGCCGATGGCGACGACGCCGAGCGTCTCGTGCTGCGGTGGGACGAGGAAATCTCCGAGGCGGCAGCGCGATCTTTCGCGGATGCGGGATCGGGCGGATTTGGAAGCCGCTTGCTGACGAAGATCGTTCCGACCGTTCTTCGCGGCAGTGCGCGACGCGAGGTGGAGGACAGCACGCTGACCTATGAGCTCATCTTGCCCCTGTCGGCATTGAAGGACAATGTGAACCGCGACGGCGATGCGGATCTGGCGGCGCGCATCGTCGACAGGGATTTCGGTTTGGCCTGAAGACCCATAGCGGGCCGACCTGTGCCCGGGCAGACTGCCCGGCCTTTCGGCGGCGGATGGGCTGTTCCGGCATCCGCCGCACCGTGCCGCTGCGCGCCGGACCGTCCGGTCCGGTCAGTTCCGGTGGTAGCGCCGCAGCTCCGGGCCGGACGTGATCATCGCCGAGGGTTCGTCCGCACCGGCAGGCAGCGGCGTGTCGGCGGTGCACTGGGCGCATCCGCAGGCCGAATAGCCCGGCCAGGCCGGCGGCGACCGGTTGGTCCACGAACCGATCCACCCGCCGCTGCTCGCGCACAGCGGGTTGCAGATGGCCGGCGCTTCGGCGTCGGAGCCGGGAAATGTCGTGCTCTCCAGATCGCAGCTTCCGCTGAAGGCGCCCCTGACGGCGGTTTCGACGGTGCCGCCGAACGTGTGGAACGCATCCCGGTCGGTCGTCGGCATGTTGACGAGGATCGCGTCGTTTCCGGTCAGCACCGCCTTCATCTGGGCATAGAGCGGGTCCTGCGCGCTCAGCGCATCCAGGATGCTGGTGCGGGCCGGGAACAGATAGGACAGATCCCCGGACGGTGGCGCGATCGCGTTCTGGACGACGGTCTGTTGCGTCATCAGGTTGGCCAGCGTGAAGGGAAGCGTGCCGCCGCCCGCAAGGAAAGTCGAATTGCTGTTCACGCCGACCACGTCGGCATAGAACATGTTCGGCACACCGGTGTCCTTGCTCCATGGAAAGGCGCGCAGCTTGAGCATCCCGCGCGTCGCATCGGACATCTGCGACATGCTTTCCGAAAAGCCGATCGACGTCCGGCCATAGCCTTCGCTGAAATAGCCGGCGCGGACATACTGATCCTCCACGCCCGGCAGCGACGGGATGGCGCCGGTCAGCGCATTGTACCAGCTCGCGCTTTCGGAAAGCCTGGCCAGCGCATCGACGATCGACTGGTCGAGCGGGTTCATCGACGGCCACGCGCCATTGTCCAGAAGCCCCTTGACCATGTAGTCGACGGCGATCGTCGTCTTGCCCGATATGTTGAGCATGGCGCCGGTCCGGTCGAACGGCACCGGGCTGATATAGACGCCGGCCGGGTTGACCGACAGGAATTCGGGCAGCGTGCTCACGCCGTCCATGTCGGTATCGCCATCCCGGTAGAACATGATGTTGGTACAGCCCAGCATGGGCAGGGCGAACATGCTGCCGTCGTTCCGGGTCAGCGCCTTCTGCGCATATTCGACGAAATCGGAGGCGTCGGAGATCGAGCTGGCGGGCACCGGCGTCGTCTGCGTCTTCCAGTAATCGAGATACATCGCGTCAAAGACGAACACGTCGATGGGGGCCTGCGTCCCGCTGCCATTGGTGTAGACCGGGTCGGACGAATAGCCGCCGTCCCAGACATTGCCGTCGGTGATCAGGTACAACTTTTCGGTCTGGCCTGCCGCCGCCCATGCCGAGCAGATGGACGACGCGAAGGCATCGATGTCCGGAACATAAGGGTAAAGCCCGGCGGCGATGCATTGCTCGCCGTCGGTGCAGGGGGTGCCGCAGTTCTGCGCCAGCGCCCTCTGGGACGGAGCGAACGGGACAAGCAACAAGGCCAGCGCACAGGCTCTTGCGAACAGTTTCACGGCAACACCTCCCACGCTCCGCCTGCATGGCAAACGAAAGCATTTCCAAAATCTACTTTGTCAAAAACGGCTTACCATGTGACTATAAAAGAAACAGTCTCATGCGAAATTGATTGTGTCATATATAAAACTGCATTGAAAGGCTTTCCTCGAAATTATGTTTTGACGATATTGCTGTAGTATATTCGAAGACCACTATCCGACTGGACCCGCCGGCGGGCCGCGTCCCGCCGCCCCACGCCCAAGGTCGTGTTGCGGTGCGGTGGGCGCGCGGCTATCAACGGGCGGCGATTTCATGTTTTTTGTCGCGCTTTCGAACCGCAGGGCGGCCAGCCCGTGGCCGAGGCGCTCCGAGCGGAGACCCCCATGCGCATCGACGCCATTTCCATCGGCGACACGCCGCCGCACGATGTCAACGTCATCATCGAGGTGCCGCTGGGCGGCCATCCGATCAAATATGAGCTGGACAAGGACGCGGGCACGCTGGTCGTCGACCGGTTCCTCTATACGCCGATGGCCTATCCGGGCAATTACGGCTTCGTGCCGCACACGCTGTCCGACGATGGCGACCCGATCGACGTTCTGGTGTGCAACACGCGGCCGCTTATCCCGGGCTGCGTGATCAATGTGCGGCCGATCGGCGTGATGCTGATGGAGGACAATTCGGGACAGGACGAGAAAGTCATCGCCGTGCCCTCGCCCGCGCTGACCAAGCGTTATGACGGCGTCAAGGACTATACCGACCTGCCGGAGATCACGCTGCAGCAGATCGAGCATTTCTTCGAGCACTACAAGGATCTCGAGCCCGGCAAGTGGGTCAAGCTGGGCGGCTGGCAGAACCGGGACACCGCCGAGAAGCTGATCGTCGAGGCGATCGAGCGGGCCAAGGGCTGATAGCGGGCGACGCCGGCCCGGCGGCTCAGCCTTGCAGCCGCCTCCAGACATCGATCCCCGACCAGTCCTCGAGGAACCTGTAGGGATAGGCCGGCAGCGGAGCCGATGACACCTCGCCCAGCGCGCTGAGATCATCGGGTTCCAGCGCCAGATCGACGGCGCCGAGATTGCCTTCGAGCTGTTCGGCGGTGCGTGCGCCCAGAAGAACGGTGGCGACGCCGGGACGCGCCAGCAGCCAGGCAATCGCGACATGCGCCGGCGGGCGCCGGTAGCGCGCGGCGATCGACCGAAGCACGTCAAGGATTGCGTGGGTGCGCGCGGTGTTGCGCAGCTCATAGGCCTCCACGCCCCTGTCCGGATCCTCGCCCAGCCGCGTGGCGCCGGCGGGGCGCCGGTCGGCCCCGTACTTGCCGGTCAGCCAGCCGCCGCCAAGCGGCGACCAGGGCACGACGCCGATGCCGGCCTCCAGCGCGCATGGCAGCACTTCGATCTCGATGCCGCGCTCGAGCAGGTTGTATTGCGGCTGGAGGGCGACCGGAACCGGATAGCCGCCGGCGCGGGCCGCCGACACGATCTTCTGCAACTGCCACCCGGCGACATTGGACCAGCCGACAGCATGGACCTTGCCGGCGCGCACCAGATCGCCGAGCGTCGCCAGCGTCTCCTCCACTTCCGTGTGCCGATCCCAGCCATGGACGTAATAGAGGTCGATGGCCTCGACGCCGAGACGCTTGAGACTTGCATCGACCGACCGGACAAGCGCCCGCCTTGACGCTCCATGGCTGCCGGGCGGCGGGGCGAAGCGCCCCTTGGTCGCGACGATCAGGTCGTCAACCCCGCCGCGCTGGCGCGCCCAGTTGCCGATGATCCGCTCGGACGCGCCCTTGCCATAGACATCGGCCGTGTCGATGAAGGTGCCGCCGCGGTCGACGAAGAGGTCAAGCTGGCGGAACGCCTCCGCCTCGTCGGTCTCGACCCCGAAGGTCATGGTGCCCAATGCCAGTTGCGACACGACGGGGCCGCCGCGGCCCAACTGTCGGACCGGCATGGCCATCTGGCTTGCGGTGCGCTGCGTCAATCCCTGTCTCCCCTCGGTGGCGGAGGCGCCGGCATGGTCGTCCGATCGGCGCCAGCGGCAATGTCAGACGCTGGCTTTCCGGCGCGCAAGGGCGCGTTCTGAAAAGCGCTTTTCACATTTGGGCGACCGCGGACGCGCTAGGCCGCCGTCTCGCCGGCCTTCAATCGCTCGACGAGCGCAACGACCGGTCCGATGCTGTCCTTGTCCATGAAGTCGAAGCCGTGCAGTTCCTCGCGTGCCGCCTGCCTGTCCCGGTTCATCAGGCTTCCGATGATCAGCATCATCCGGTCATAACGGGTCAGTTCCCTGGGGTCCTGCCGTCCGCGCAGCGCCACATGATGCATCCTGTCGATCAGGTCCTGCGGCAGGCTTTCGGCGATCCAGCCGTCGAGCTTTTCGCCCGCCGAGACGCCAGACACGGTGAACACGATCACCGGCTTTTCGACAATTGTGTCGAGATGGCGCCGCACCCATTTCCAGAACATCAGCTTGTGATAGATGACCGGGCTGCCAAGGACAAGAAAATCGAAATCCCCGATCGATGCCCCGCCGGCGTCGATGTCGTATGCGTCGAGCCCCGTCGCCTCGGCGATCCACCGCGCATACTGGCCGGTGCTGCCATATCTGGTGGCGTAGAAGATGGCACCCTTCATGACATCACCGTGTGCTGGGACATGCGTGGAACCTAGCGGAACGGCCCCGCTTCGCATTGATCGGTGTTAACGCGAGAAGCGCCCGGCCGACTTTGCAATCGATGCCCTGGCGGGTTAAGGCCGATGGCAACCCGCCCCGGCGCATCCGCGCGCAACGGTGGCCTGGTCCCACCGATGCCGGAGCCGATCGATGACCACAGACCGCGCCCTGATGCCAGACTATCTGCGCCTGTTCGCGCTGTTCGGCATCGTCGTCGTCAATGTCCAGTTCATGGCCTATCCGATCGAAGAGGGCTTTGTCGGCGCAACGCAACAGAGCCCGGCCGATGCGGTGGCGGCATGGCTGGTCGGCGGGCTGGCTCTTCTGAAGAGCTACGGGCTCTTTTCCTTCATGTTCGGCGTCGGGCTGGCCTTCCAGATGCGCTCGGCGGAGAAGCGGGGCCTGGTCTTCGGCCAGTTCTACCGCAACCGAATGATGGGCCTGGCCCTGTTCGGGCTGGCCCACGGGCTCCTGTTCTTTCCCGGCGACATTCTGGTTGCCTATGCGATCACCGGCGCGATCCTCTACCGAGTTCGCACCTGGCCGGCCGGCCGCCTCATCCGGCTGGGTACCATCCTTCTGGTCGTGCAGCTCGTTTTGACCATGGCGATGATCGCCGCGTTTCCGACCGCGCCGGCAGAAGCCGCCGCGCTCGAACGCTACATCATGACCGAAGGGTCCTTGGCGCAGGTTCTGGGCTTCCGGGCGGTGATGTTCGTCATCGCCTTCATCTTCGTGCTGCTGGCACAGGGCATGGCGGCGCTTGGCTGGTTCTGCCTTGGGCTGGCGGCGGTCAAGTCCGGGCTGATCGACGCGCCGGGCCATCCGGTCTGGCAGAAGGCGCGGCGCTGGTGCCTTGTGCCCGGTCTGGCCCTCAGCCTTTCGGCGGCGGCGATCTGGCAGTGGCACGACCCCCTGATGGGAGAGTTGCTGGTCGTGCTCGTCGCGCCGTTGACGACGCTCGGCTATCTGGGCCTGATCGCAGCGCTGGCCCGCCCGCCGGGACCCTTCATGGCGCGGCTCCTGACCGCCGGCGGTTCCAGCCTGACCATCTATCTGGGCCAGTCGATCCTTCTGTCGACGATCTTTGCGCCCTACGGGCTCGGCCTTTGGGACGCTGTCGGTCCGGCCGCCGCCGTGCTGATCGCAATCGGCGTGACGATCGCGCTGATCGTGCTTGTCGCCCTGTGGCGCATGCGTTTCGCATTGGGCCCGTTCGAATGGGCGTTGCGGTGGATCAGCCGGCGCGGCGTTGCAGGCGCAGCCTGAGGCGTCAGATAATCGCCGGGGCCAGCACGTTGCGGACGATCTGGCCGACGAAATAGATGCCGATGAACAGGACGATCGGCGAGATGTCGATGCCACCCAGATCGGGCAGGAAACGCCGGATCGGCCGCAGCAGCGGTTCGGTCGCCTTGTAGAAAAACTCGCCCAGCATCGAGACGAAGCGGTTCGACGAATTGACCACGTTGAAGGCGTAGAGCCACGAGAAGATCACCGCGCCGATCACGATCCACGTGTAGATGTTGAGCGCAAACAGAAGTGTGTTGATGATCGTCAGGCCCACGCTCGTTCTCCTTTTCGCCGGGACGCCCTCACATAGGCGCACCGGGCCCGATCGGCAAGCGTGGCGGCACCCTTGCGCTCCCGGACAAAAAAGCCTTTGTGCCGGCCGGCCAAAACGCCTATCGCCGCGCGATGAGCGATGATGGTGCAACCGGCGAGCCGGCTCCGGGGCGTTTCGAGGCATTCGCCTATCCGGCCTATGTCAAATACTGGACGGCGCGGTTCGCCACCACGTTCGCCACCTATGTGGTGGCGGTCGCGGTCGGCTGGCAGGTCTACGACCTGACGCGCGATCCGCTCGATCTGGGCATTATCGGACTGGTGCAGTTCCTGCCGCTGCTGCTTCTGGTGCTGGTCACCGGCACGGTGGCAGACCGCTATGGCCGGCGTACGGTGATGGCCGCGTCGACCGCTTTGGCATTCCTGTGCGCCTTGGCGATCCTGTACTTTTCCTGGCGCGGGCTGACCTCGCCGATGCCGATCTTTGTCGCCCTGTTCGGCTTCGGCATCGCGCGGGCCTTCTTCGCGCCGGCCTCGCAGTCGCTGGTCGTCAATCTGGTGCCGCAGCGTGTCTTTCCCAATGCGGTGGCGTGGAATTCCTCGGCCTGGCAGACCGCGTCCATTCTCGGTCCGGTCGCCGGCGGTCTTCTTTACGGCATCGGCGCGACCTTCACCTATGCGGTCTCGGCGCTGATGCTGGCGGTGGCCACCGCGCTTGTCCTGACGATCCCCAAGCCGGCCGAACGCTCCCACATCACCAAGGTGACGTTCGATTCGCTGTTTGCGGGCCTGCGCTACATTCGCGACCAGAAGGTTGTGCTGGGCGCCATCTCGCTCGACCTGTTCGCCGTGTTCCTGGGCAGCGCCGTCGCGCTTTTGCCGATCTTCGCGCGCGACGTTCTCGACGCGGGGCCATGGGCGCTTGGCATGCTGCGCGCGGCGCCCGGCGTCGGCGCGGTGCTGATGGCGGTCTTTTTGGCGACCTCGCCGGTGCGCGACCATGCCGGCCGCATCCTGCTCGTTTCGGTCGGCCTGTTCGGCGTCTTCACGATCGTCTTCGGCCTGTCGCAGCTCGCCTGGCTGTCGGTGATCGCGCTGGCGCTGATCGGCGCCTTCGACATGATCAGCGTCTATATCCGCGAGACGGTGCTGCAGATATGGACGCCCGATGAGGTGCGCGGCCGGGTCAATGCGGTCAACATCGTGTTTCTGGGCGCCTCGAACGAGTTGGGCGACATGCGCGCCGGTTTTGTCGCCGCCTGGATCGGCGCCGTGCCTGCGGTGGTCATTGGCGGCATCAGCTCGGTTGCCGTCGCCGCCGGCTGGGCGCTGCTCTTCCCGCAATTGCGCGACGTGCGGCGTCTCGACCGGCAGGAATAGATCACCGGGCGGCTGCGGTTTCCCGCTCGAAGACGATGTCCAGAAAGTCGGCCAGCCACCGGCGCACGGCGTGGTCGTGGTGCAGGCGTCCATGCAGATGGTCGCGCCCGATCTGCGCGCCCGGCAGCTCGAACCGGTGCGCGCCGCGCACCACCCAGCGCTGCATCATCGCCTGGGTCAGTTCGGCATGGAACTGCACCCCCCAGGCATTCTCGCCATAGCGGAAGGCCTGGTTGGGATAGGCATCGGCGGTCGCCAGATGCTCGGCGCCCGATGGCAGCGAGAAGCCCTCACGATGGAACTGATAGATCATGTCGGGCCAGTCCATCAGCGCCTTGCCGGCCTCGGTCGGCTCGATCGGATACCAGCCGATCTCGACAAGGCCGTCGTCGCGCCCGGCAACCGTGCCACCCAGATGGTTGACCAGCATCTGCGCGCCCAGACAAATGCCGAAAAACGGCTTGTTCTCCCTCAATGGCACGGCGAGCCAGTCGGTCTCGCGCTTGACATAGTCTTCGGGATCGTTGGCACTCATCGGGCCGCCGAACATCACCGCGCCGGCATGGTGTTGGAGCGTGTCGGGCAGCGGGTCGCCCATGGGAGGCCGGCGGATGTCGAGCGCGTGTCCGCGCGCCTCGAGCATCTGGCCGACGCGGCCGGGTGACGATGTCTCCTGGTGCAGGATGACCAGAACGGGCTTTTTGGCGTTGCCAGCGTCGTGCCCGGTTCCGGCTGCCGCGCTTGTGGTGCCGTCAGCCTTCATCGCCGCCTTCGATGCCGAGCCGCTCCTGCACGCGCTGACGCATCAGCACCCGGTCGCGTCCGCTGACGCCGAGCAGTTCGGAGATGCGCCAGACCACATTGTCTTCGAGCTCGTGGCGTACGCCGTCGGCATAGACCATCTCCCACAGGATCTCGATGAAGCCGATCCGGTCGGAGGCGCTCATCGTGTTCATCAGGATCGAGGTAAACCGGTAGAGATCGACCGCTTCGCCATCGGCCTGGCGCGCTGCCTTGATCAGCGTTTCAAGTTCGGTCTTGTCGAGCGAATATTCTTCGCCGAGCACCGCGGCAAACCGCTCGCGCTCGACCGGGCGAAGCACGCCGTCGGCCTGGATGACGTGATACATCAGCGCCGCAGCCGCAAGTTGCGGGCTGTCGGGTTCGGCGGCGGCCGCGCCATCCGCACCATCGACAAGTTCCCTGACAAACGACCGGAACCGGTCCAGCATGACATCGCCCCATCTGTTGTCGGCCCAAGAGCCCGTCCGCGCCGAACGGACCCCGGCGCGCCGCTGGCCTCCAATCTAGACCGAATCCGCCCTAAAACAACCGGAAGCGGCGGGGCTTGTCCGGCTCGCCATCCTCGACGCCCGGATCGTCCGGGATAGGCGGCTTGAGCGGCGCTTGCTCCCCGGTATCAGCATCTGCCTTGACGCCGACGTCCGGTTTATCGGCCGGCTTGGCGGGCGGGTCGGCGGCCGGCGCGGCGGGCGCAGGTTCCGCCGGCGGCTGCGATGTGCCGGCCTGCGCCCTTGCGGGGTCATTGGCGCCGGCCTTGCCGTTGGCCATCGCTGCAGAGGCCGCCGCCGCGGCGGCCATTTCGATGGCGGGTGCGGGCTTGGCCTTGTCCTCGGTGCCCCGGTCCTCGTCCATCCCGGTCGATTCGGGAGCGGTTTCGGTGTCGGCGGCTGGCGTTTCGTCGGACGCGTCGCCCGCAGCCCTGGTCCGCTCCTCGCGCGCCGCTTCGACCCGGGCAGCCAGATCGACCGGCTCGCCGATCGTCTTGACCGGCGCGGCATCGGCTTGCGGCTCGGGCTGTGCGTCCACGACCGGCAGGGCCGGTACGACCGTTTCCTCCGCGTCGACGGACGGGCCGGCATCGGCAGGCGTGCCCGGCACCATCGGGTCGAGATCGTTCTCGATCAGCGCGCCGGTGCGTTCGACCGGCACCTTCCATTCAAACGCATCGATCCGCCCGGTGACGGGCGAGAAGGGTGACCATTTCTCGGCGACGATGCCGTCGGCCGTCCAGGCCGGATCGCGCGCGGCACGCACGGCCCGCGACAGCCATTCGCGCACCTTGCCCTGATCGCCGGTCTCGGCATCCTCAATGTCGGCCATCAGCATGAAGGCGCTTTCGCGCGGCTGGTTGCGCAGGACCGCGGCGACCGATTTTCGCGCCTGCTCGAACTCGCCCGCCTCCAGCGCCATCTGCGCGACGATGAGCGAGGATTCGGTGGTGTTGGGCTTGATCGCCTCCAGCCGCCGCGCGCGCTTGAGCCGGTCGAGCGCCGAATCGCCCGGACGCGCATTGACGTAGGCGAGCGCCACGTCCGGATGGGGCGCCTTGCGCCAGCAGGTTTCCAGCACCTTGACGCCGCGCCGCATCTCGTTGAGGCGGAAGGCGGCTTCGGCGGCGGTGACGGCGGCGGGCGCGAAACCCGGCGCCAGACGGTGCGCTTCCAGCGCCGCCTGTTTGGATTTGGCCGGATCGCTTTCGGCATTGTCCATCGCCAGCGCCGTCAGCAGCACGGCGCGCTTGCGGTCGGCATCCTCGCGCGCGACATGCTTTGCGGCCTTTTGCTTTTCGAGCAGGCGGATCGCGCCGTCCCAGTCGCCCGAGGCCGTCTTCAGGTCGATCGCCGCCTTGCCGGCCCAGATCAGTTGCGGACCGAGTTCGGCGGCCTTTTCCGCATAGTGCTTCTGGGCTTCCCGGTCGCCGAGCCGTTGCGCCTCCATGTAAAGCCCGCGCAGGCCCAGAAGACGCAGTTCGGGGTCTTCGAGCATCGCCTCGAACTTCTGCCGCGCATCGCCATGCTTGCCTTCGAGCAGGGTTGTCTGCGCGTCGAGCAGCTGGATCAGCGGCTCGGTGGTCTCGTTCAAAAGCCCGCCCGCCTGCTTGAGCATGCGCCGCGAGGTGGCCGGATCGCCCGATCCGGCGGCAATGATGCCGGTCGACAGCGACTGGTAGCCGCGGTCGCGCTTGCGCGCGCGGAAGAAGCGGTTGAGCCGTTCGGGCGAAGTGAAGACGACGCGGATGATCCACCAAGTCAGCATGATCGCCGCGACGATTGAAACGACGCCGACGGCGGCGACCATCAGTGAGACATGGATGAGCTGGTCACCCACGGTGACGGCGACATCACCGGGCATGTCGGCGAGCCAGGCAAAGCCGAAGCCGAGCGCGAAAACCAGCGCGATGAAGATGAGCACCTTGATCATGGCAACGCTCCCTTACTGCGTCGCGCCGGCCGGGGGCGCGGAGGGACGCGCCGCCGACATGGCGTTGGCGAGAGCGCCGGCGACGAGCTGATCGACGGTCTGGCGCGCGCGGACCCTGTCCATGAAGTCCGCCGAGGCGGCCTTGGCCGGATCGGGGAGCGTCTCCCATTCGGCCAGCGCGCCTTCGAGATTGCCGTCCTTGAGCCGGGTTTCGACGCGGGCGGCGATGGCGCCGGGCGTGTCGCCTTCGGCCTCGCCGACCGGACGCACCTGCACCAGCGACCGGGCGCTCGACATCAGCCGGTCGCCGAGCGAGGCGTTTTCGTCCAGGCCCTGGCCGGTGGCGACGATCCGGTTGGCAACGGCGGCGAAACCGTCGGAGAGTTGCGTGACCGTCGGCACGCCGGAGGCGGCGAAATCGCGCAACTGCGCCACGGTCTCGTCTTCGCCGGCGACCGAGGCATAGGCTTCGAGCTCGGTCGCAAAGGCGCTGCCGCGATCGATGGCCGATTTGAGGCCGGCCGCCGCGATGGCCCGCGCGACGACGGTGGAATCCGCGCCACCCTCGGCCAGCCGGTCCTGCGCCTCCGACAGCGCCGCTTCGTTGGCGTCGATGCGCGCTGCGAGCGCGGCCAGCCCGTCACTGACCGTCGTTTCCATGCCCTGAACGCTGTCGCGCACGGTGCCGACGTCGCCGGCCAGCGTGTCGAGATCGCCGCGCAGCGCATCAAGGTCGCCCTGCACTGCGGCGACGGTTTCGCCGAGCGCCTGCATCGCCTCGGCGCCGGCGGCGTCCGCGCCGCTTGCGGAAAGGTCCGCCATCTGTGCGGTCATGCCCGTCACCTGCGCCTCGATCTGGTCGAGACGGCCGGAGAGGGTTTCAAGTCCTGCGCCTTCGCCGGCGGCGCCCGACGACATGGCCGAGCGCAATGCGTCGATATCGGCGGTCAGCGTCTCGATGGCGGACAGCGCGCTGCCGCTGTCGGCCTGTGCGCTCCGGGCCGCTTGTGCCGCCGCTTCGATCTGGCCGGCCAGTTCGGCGGGCACGGCCGCTTCGCCCGACGCGGGCGCTGCGGCCATCTCGTCGAGACGCGCCTGCAACTGCGCGATCTCGGACTGGACCGGTGCCAGATCGACGGTCTCGGCGGGTGCCGAACCGAAGGAGGGCAAAAGACCGGTCCATTGCAGTCCTGCGCCGGCGACGAGCGCGATCACGCCGCCGATGATGCCACCGGCGATGGCGCCCGAACCGCCGCGCCGCGCGGGCGCGGGAGGGGTCGGTGGCGCTGCACGATGGGTGCGAGGCGTGTCTGCGTCGCCGCTTCTGTCGGTTCCGCCCGGTTGGGCTTTCTCCGCCTTTCCGTCTTCTCCGGCTTTGGCGAATGGCGAAGCTTCATTGCCGGTGGCTGAAGCCTTGTCCCCGGCGGTCGAAGCCCTGGCGCCTGGCTTGGCGGCCTGCTCCATGGCCACCGGTTCCGCCGCCTTGGGCTTCGCAGCCTTTTCGGCCGACGATTTGGAGGCACCGCCGGCGGTCTTCTCCGCCTCGAGATCGATGGTGACGGGCTTGCGTGTGCCGCCTCGTCCCGTGCCTCGCGACGGTCTTGCGCGCTGTGCCATGAACGCTCTCCCTTGAACCAGCGGACCAGATGTTGCCCGGTTCTAGCACGGCGGTGCGGAATCAAAAGCCGTCATTGGTCAAGTGCCGGCAATCAGGACGAAAAATGTCGCCGCACCGTCTCGACGAGCGCGTCGTCACGCGGTGCCGGCGCGGCAACGATCGACGCCTGCGCAAGCCTTTCAAGGGGCTCGCCGGCGCGCTCGGAAATCAGAAAAAGCGTTGTGTTCTCAAGCAATTGTTGGCGACCCGTTGCCTCAAGGGCATCGGCGAGCAGCCGGGCGGACATGCCGGAGTGCAGCAGCATACCCTCGAGATCGGCGCTTTTTAGTGCATTCGTGATTTTGTCAGTCAAGTGACTGACTTTTTGTATTGTGTAGGTCTCGATCAAGGTGACCTTGCGTCCGGTTTCCGACAGGCGCCGCTCCAGTTCGCCCGTCCGCACGCGGCCGCACAGATAGGCGACGGGCGCATCGGCGGGGATGGCATGGCCGACCAGTCCGGCGAGCGCGATGGCGTCGCCGTCGGCGGACCTGACATCGACCATGCCTGCCTCTCGCGCGGCGCGCGCGGTTGCATCGCCCACCGCAAAGACCGGCATGGCGCGCACGGCATCGACCAGCGCCGGCGGCGCGTGGATTATTGCCTTGGCGCTGGTGACGGCCGCCGCGGCACTGCGCCCGGCTTCGGCAATCGTTGCATCCTTCACCGGCAGGTCTACGCTTTCGGTGAACGGGCAGATGATGGCTTCGATGCCGGCCTCACCCAACGCGGCGGCGGTGCGCGATGCGCCCGGCTCGGGCCGCGTCACCAGAACGCGCGGGCGGCGTCCCGTCACCGGTCAGGTCCAGCTTTCGAAAAAGCCGGCGCCGGCACGGGCGCGCAATTCGTCGCCCGCCGTCCGCCCGAGCGTTTCGGGATCGCCGGCGGGGCCGCTCGACGCGATGTCGTGCGAGACCGTGCCGTCCGGCGTCAGGATGGTGCCGAAAAAATCGATCGTATCGCCGTCGATCCGGGCATGGCCGGCGATCGGCGTGCGGCAGGAGCCGTCGAGCGCGGCCAGAAAGGCCCGCTCGCAGGTGAGCGCGGTTTCGGTCGCGATGTGCTTGAGCGGCGCGACCAGCGCGTCGGTGCGCGTGTCGCCGGTGCGGCCTTCGATGCAGATCGCGCCCTGGCCCGGCGCCGGCGGGAAGACGTCCATCGCGATCAGATCGGTGATCACATCGGCCATGCCAAGGCGCCTCAGACCCGCATTGGCGAGCAGCGTGGCGTGCGCGACGCCGTCCTCGAGCTTTTTCAGCCGCGTCTGCACATTGCCGCGAAAGCCGACCACTTCGACATCTGGGCGCGCGCGGCGCACCAGCGCCTGGCGCCGCAGCGAGGAGGTGCCGACGATGGCGCCCCTGGGCAGCGCGTCAAGCGTCGGCGCCGCCTTGCCGATGAAGGCGTCGCGCGGGTCCTCGCGCTCAAGGAACGCGGTCAGCGCCAGACCTTCGGGCAGTTTGGTCGGCATGTCCTTGGACGAATGCACCGCCAAATCGATATCTCCGGACAGGAGCTGCGCCTCGATCTCCTCGGTGAACAGGCCCTTGCCGCCGATTTCCTTGAGCTCGCGGTCCTGCACGCGGTCGCCCTTGGTCGAGATAACGACGATCTCGATCGCCTCGGGCGCCATGCCATGGGCGGCGACGAGCCGGTCGCGCACCTCGTGCGCCTGCGCCAGCGCCAGCGGGCTGCCCCGCGTTCCGATCCTGACCGTCTCCGACCCCTGTGCCACGGTTTGCTTGCTCCCCGATCCATGATAGGCGACCTGTTCCCTAACCTGTCTGGCCGAGGGCGGCAATCGACCCTTCGCCCTATCGGAATTTGCGCCATGCCGACCGTGCTGGGCATCGAGACGAGCTGCGACGAAACCGCCGCCGCCATCGTGCGGGCCGGCGCCGGCGACGCGCGCGGCGAGATCCTGTCGAACATCATCTACAGCCAGTTCGGCGAGCATGCCCGCTATGGCGGCGTCGTGCCGGAGATCGCCGCCCGCGCCCATGCCGACAAGCTCGACCGGGTGATCAAGGCCGCGCTTTCAGAAGCGGGCACCGATTGGGACGCGATCGACGCGATTGCGGCGACCGCCGGCCCCGGCCTGATCGGCGGGCTGATCGTCGGCACGATGACCGGAAAGGCGATCGCGCTGGCGCGCGGCAAGCCGTTTCTGGCGGTCAACCATCTGGAAGGCCATGCCCTGACCCCGCGCCTGACCGACGGCCAGCCGTTCCCCTATCTGCTGCTGCTGGTCTCGGGCGGGCACACGCAGATGGTCCTGGTGCGCGGCCTTGGCGACTATGAGCGCTGGGCGACGACGATCGACGACGCGCTCGGCGAAGCCTTCGACAAGACGGCCAAGCTGCTGGATCTGGGCTATCCCGGCGGGCCGGCGGTCGAGAAGATGGCCAGCACAGGCGATCCCGACCGGTTCGCACTGCCAAGGCCATTGAAGGGCGAGGCGCGGCCGGACTTTTCGTTTTCCGGCCTGAAGACCGCGCTGCGCAAGACGGCGACCGATCTGGGCGCGCTGACCGACCGGGACGTCGCCGACCTTTGCGCCGGTTTCCAGAAGGCGGTAACCGAGACGCTGGAAGACCGGGTGACGCGCAGCCTGGCGCGCTATCGCGCCGAGATCACCGACATCTCGCCGACGCTGGTCGTCGCCGGCGGTGTCGCGGCCAACAAGGCGATCCGCGCGATGCTGGAACGGGTCTGCGCCGAGCATGGCTTTGCCTTTCTCGCGCCGCCGATGGAGCTTTGTTCGGACAATGCGGCGATGATCGCCTGGGCCGGGCTCGAGCGGTTCCGGCGCGGCGAATCCGACCCGCTGGATATTGCGCCGCGCCCGCGCTGGCCGCTCGACGGCGACAGCGCGCCGCGGATCGGCTCGGGCCGCAAGGGCGCCAAGGCATGAGGGACGCCAAGGCATGAGGAGCGCGAGACGATGAGCGTGGCGGTGGTCGGCGCCGGCGCGTGGGGCACGGCCCTGGCGGCGGCCATGGCGCGGAACGGACAGCGCGTTGCGCTGTGGGGCCGCGATGCCGGCGTCGTCGGTGAGATCAATACGCGGCGCCGCAACCGCTTCTATCTGGGCGATGCCGATCTGCCCGAGGCGATCGATGCCACGACCGATGCGGGCACAGCGCTGGCCGATGCCGACATGGTGCTGCTGGCGGTGCCGGCCCAGACGATGCGCGCGGTGCTGACCATGATGGTGCCGCATCTTCATCCGCACATGCTGCTCGTCTCCTGCGCCAAGGGCATCGAGCGCGGCTCGGGCGCGCTGATGACCGAGGTGATGGGCCGGACGGCGCCCGCCAACGCCAATGCCGTCCTGTCGGGGCCGAGCTTTGCGGCCGATGTGGCGCGCGGCCTGCCGACCGCCGTGACGCTTGCGATGTCGGACGAAGCGCGCGCGCTCGCCGCCTGCCGGGCGCTTGCCCGTCCGGGACTGCGGCTTTATGCGAGCGGCGATGTCGCCGGCGTCGAATATGGCGGCGCGCTGAAGAACGTGCTGGCGATAGCCGCGGGCATCGTCGCGGGCCGGGGCCTTGGCGCCAGCGCGCAGGCGGCGCTGACGACGCGCGGCTTTGCCGAGATGAGCCGGCTTGCGGTGGCGCTCGGCGCACAGTCCGAAACGCTCGCCGGGCTTTCCGGCCTTGGCGACCTGATCCTGACCTGCGGCTCGGACCAGTCGCGCAATTTCGCCCATGGCAAGGCGATCGGGCGTGGCGAGGACACGTCCGGGCTCAAGCTTGCCGAGGGCGTTGCGACAGCAGGCACCGCCGCGCGCATTGCCGGCGACCATGGCATCGAGGCGCCGATCATCGCCGCCGTCGCGGCGATCGTCGATGGCACCCTTGACGTCGATGCCGCGATCACCACCCTTTTGTCGCGGCCCATCAAACCCGAAACCGAAAAAGGCTGACCATGTCCAATTACTGGCTCTTCAAATCCGAACCCTTCAAATGGTCCTGGGAGCAGCAAAAGGCCAAGGGCGAGGCCGGCGAGGAATGGGACGGCATCCGCAACTATCAGGCGCGCAACAACATGCGGGCCATGAAGCTGGGCGACAAGGCGTTCTTCTACCATTCCAACGAGGGGCTGGAGATCGTCGGCATCGCCGAGGTCTGCGCCGAAATCCACCCCGATTCGACCACCGACGATCCGCGCTGGGAGTGCGTCGACATAAAGGCGGTGTGCGACATGCCGCAGCCGGTGACGCTCAAGGACGTCAAGGCCAACGCGAAGCTGGCGGACATGGCGCTTGTCACCTCGATGCGCCTGTCGGTCCAGCCGGTCACCAAGGATGAGTGGCTGGAGGTCTGCCGCATGGGCGGGCTCGACAACCCGCCGCTCTGAGCCCTCGAAGGGCCGGCCATGTCTCAAAAAAGCCCGGATCGCGGGCGACATCGGGCGAAAAAAACGGGTGCCAGAGCGTTCCAACATGACGGGTCGATCGTTCAAACGCTGGCTGGCGCGTGTGCGCCAGGGCCGGGCCGGCATCACCGGCCTGTTCTGGCTGTCGGCGGGCGAAACCACGATTTTGCCCATGCCGGTCGAGATCGTTCTGATCCCGTTGATGCAGTATGCGCGCGACCATGTGTGGCGCATGGCAACCAGCGTGACGCTTGGCGCCGTTGCCGGCGCGGTTGCCGGTTATCTCGTCGCCTATTTCTTCATGGAAGCGGCCGGCAACAGCTTCGTTGCCCTGGCCGGCTGGCAGGACGAGCAGGCCCGCTTCGCCGAACTGTTCGACCGCTACGGCTTTCTGGCCATCGTTCTGGTCGGCATGTTGCCGCCGATCCCGTTCCAGCTTGCGATCGTGTCGGCCGGCGCGACGGGCTATCCGTTCGCGCTGTTCGTTCTGGCAACGCTCATCGCGCGGGGCATCCGCTATTTCTTCCTTGCGGCGGTCGTCCGCCTTTTTGGTGACCATGTCGCGACCGCCTATCAGAACAACCGTGCGCTGGCGCTGACGGTGCTGATCGCGCTGTTCTTCGGCGCGGTCGGCCTGATCGTCTATTTCGAACGCGGCTTTGCGTAACCCGAAAAGCAGACGGCCCGCCAATGGCGGGCCGTTTTCGGTTTTGCCGATCGGGCCGGTCAGCCGGTCTTGTTCTGGCGGTTCTCGATCAGATCGTCGACCACGGAGGGATCGGCGAGCGTCGATGTGTCGCCGAGCGAGCCGAAATCGTCCTCGGCGATCTTCCTCAGAATACGCCGCATGATCTTGCCTGAGCGTGTCTTGGGCAGGCCCGGCGCGAACTGGATCTTGTCGGGCGAAGCGATCGGGCCGATCTCCTGACGCACATGCTGGACAAGCGCCTTGCGCAGGCCGTCATCGCCGTCATAGCCGCCCATCAGCGTCACATAGCAATAGATGCCCTGGCCCTTGACCTCGTGCGGATAGCCGACAACGGCCGCTTCCGACACGGAATCGTGGCTCACCAGCGCGGATTCCACCTCGGCCGTTCCCATCCGGTGGCCGGAGACGTTGATGACGTCGTCGACGCGGCCGGTGATCCAGTAATAGCCGTCGGCGTCGCGCTTGCAGCCGTCGCCGGTGAAATATTTGCCCTTGTAGGTGGAGAAATAGGTCTGGATGAAGCGCTCATGGTCGCCATAGACCGTGCGCATCTGACCCGGCCATGAATCGACGATGCACAGATTGCCCTCGGCGACCGTCTCCGAATGCACCTGGCCCTCATTGTCGACCAGCTGCGGCTGGATGCCGAAGAAGGGCCGCGTCGCCGAGCCCGGCTTGAGCTTGGTGGCGCCGGGCAGCGGCGTGATCATGATGCCGCCGGTCTCGGTCTGCCACCATGTGTCGACGATCGGGCATTTCTTCTCGCCGACGACATTGTAGTACCATTCCCACGCCTCGGGATTGATCGGCTCGCCGACCGAACCCAAAAGCCGCAGCGTCTTGCGCGAGGTGCGATTGACGAAAGAGACGCCGGCGCCCATCAGCGCGCGGATCGCGGTCGGAGCAGTGTAGAAGATCGTCACCTTGTGCTTGTCGACCACGTCCCAGAAGCGCGAAGCGTCGGGATAGGACGGTACGCCCTCGAACATCAGCGTCGTCGCGCCGTTACACAAGGGGCCGTAGACGATGTAGGAGTGGCCGGTGACCCAGCCCACATCGGCGGTGCACCAGTAGATGTCGCCATCCTGGCAATCGAAGACATATTGGTGGGTCATCGATGCGTAGACCAGATAGCCGCCAGTCGTGTGCAAAACGCCCTTGGGCTTGCCGGTCGAACCGGACGTATAGAGGATGAAGAGCGGATCCTCGGCCTTCATGCGTGCCGGCTTGCATTCCGGCTTCTGCTCGCTGACGGCTTCGTGGTACCAGACGTCGCGGTCGGAGAACCATTCGATCTTGCCGGCGGTGCGCCGGACGACCATCACCGTATCGACCTCGACCCCCTCGCGCTCGGCCACCTCGACGGCCAGATCGACATTGTGCTTGAGCGGAACCTTCTTGCCGCCGCGCAGGCCTTCGTCGGCCGTGATGACGAAGCTGGACTCGCAGCCGACGATGCGGTCGGCGAGCGCGTCGGGCGAAAAGCCGCCGAAGACGATCGAATGCACCGCGCCGATCCGCGCGCAGGCGAGCATGGCATAGGCCGCCTCGGGGATCATCGGCAGGTAAAGCGTGACGCGGTCGCCCTTCTTGACGCCGCGCGCCTTCATCGCGTTGGCGAGCCGGCAGACCTCGTCATGCAGTTCGCGATAGGTGATCTTCTTGTCGTCGTAGGGATTGTCGCCCTCCCAGATGATCGCCACCTGGTCGCCGCGCTTTTCCAGATGCCGGTCGATGCAGTTGTAGGAGACGTTGGTGACGCCGTCCTCGAACCATTTGATCGCGACCTTGCCGGTGAACGAGGTGTTCTTGACCTTGGTGTAGGGCTTGAACCAGTCGATCCGCTGGCCGTGCTTGGACCAGAAGCCTTCGGGGTCGTCGACGCTCTGCTGATACCAGGTCTTGTAGGTCGCATCGTCGATCAGCGCCTTCTTCTTGACCGCCGCGGGGACCGGATACACTTCACCTGACATCGAAAACCTCCACTTGGTTCGCGGGCACGCCGCCTTCACTCCCTGATGCGACGGACGGCTGGGCCGCCCGCGCGGGTCGGCACGGGTGTAGCGCGAAGTCTTCGTTGGCGTAAATTAGACCATGGATAGCGCAACGCCCGCTGCGGCCGTGCGGCGTATCCGACATTGGGCGAAGACGGGCGGCTTATGCGCCGCCCAGCGCCTGTGCGGCGACCGCTTCGGCAAGCGCCGTCTCCAGCGGCGTGTGCGGCTCGGCGCCGATCAGCGCCTCAAGACGGCTGTTGTCCAGCGAATGGGGCGTGTCCCACAGATAGCGCATCTTGACGACTTCGCGCACCAGCGGGTTGAACAGGCCGATCACCCGCATGATCGCCCAGGGCGCGGCGCCCTTCCTGAGCGGCCGGCCGACAGCGGTCTCCATGGCGGCATGAAACGCTTCTCCCGTCACCGTGTGGCCGGCAAAGTGCAGCCGGGCAAACGACGGGAGCGTCTCGCGCCTGTCCGCCACCATGACGAAAGCGCGGGCAAAATCGGGCATAAAGGCGAAGGCGTGGTCGATATCGCGCCGGCCCGGCCAGACGACGCGGCCCTTCTTCAGATCCTTGGCGATGACCAGGTCGAACCAGCTTCCGTCCACCGGTCCGCCGAAAAAGTCGCCGGCGCGCAGCACGACCGACCGCAGGCCGGTCTCGCTTTCGGCGCGCAGCCGATCCTCGATGGCGACGCGGATGCGGCCTTTTTCGGTGTCGGGCGCCATCGGCGTGTCCTCGGTCAGTCCGGGGCGGACCGCGGTACCGTAATTGTAGACATTGCCGGGCAGCATCACGGTCGCGCCGGCGGCCCGGGCGGCGGCGATGACGTTTTCGGCCATCGGCATGGCGAGCTCGTCCCATTTGTCATAGGGCGGATTGAGCGCGTGCAGGATGACGTCCGCGCCGGCGCAGGCGGCGATCATGGCCTCGCGGTCCATGGCGTCGGCCTCGACCGGTTCGACGCCGGCGGGCAGCCGGCCGAGCTTGGCGCCGCGGGCGATGCCGCGAACGGTCCAGCCGGCCTCGATGAAAGCCTCGGCGGCGGCGTGCCCGATCCGTCCGGCCGCGCCGGCAATAACGATTGTGCTCATCGGTTGCATCTCCTCAATCCTGATGATGCGCCATGATCGGCCATCGCCAGATGAATGAATAGACAAGAGTTCGACTGTCTAATATTCATTTTCGAATGGATGGAACGCGCTTCGACTGGAACCTGATCCGCAGTTTTCTGGCGGTGCTCGACGCCGGCACGCTGAGCGGCGCGGCGCGGCAGTCGGGCATTTCGCAGCCCACTCTGGGACGGCATGTGGGCGAGTTGGAGGCGCAGACGGGCCTTGTCCTGTTCGAGCGGGGCCGCGCCGGGATGATGCCGACCCAGGCTGCCTTGCGGATCGCCGACGAGGCGCGGGCGATGCGCGACAGCGCGGCGGCGTTTTCGATGGCGGCGACCGATCAGGAAACGCGCGTCGAGGGCACGATCCGGCTCACCGCCAGCCGGGTGATGGCGACCTTCGTGCTGCCGCCGGTGCTGACGGCGCTGCGCGCGGCCGAGCCCGCGCTTGCCATCGAACTGGTGGCGAGCGACGGCATCGAGAACCTTTTGGCGCGCGATGCCGACGTCGCCGTGCGCATGGTGCGGCCGACCCAGAACGATCTGATCGCGCGCAAGATCAACGATTTCGTCATGGGCGCCTATGGGCACGAGGACTATCTCGCCCGCGCGGGCACGCCGCGGACGATCGACGATCTCTACCGGCACACGCTGATCGGCTATGACCGGACGGATTTGATCGAGCGTGGCATGCGCGCGCTGACGGGCGGCTATGACCGCGATGCCTTCCAGATCCGCACCGACGACCAGATCGCCTATTGGGCGATCGTCGAGGCGGGCGCCGGCATCGGGTTCGGGCCGCGCTTTGTCGCCCGGAGGAACCCGGCCCTGCACAGGGTTCTGCCCGATCTGCAGATCGCGCCGCTGCCGGTCTGGCTCGCCTCGCACCGCGAATTGCGGCACAGCGCCAAGGTGCGGCGGGTCTATGACTTCCTTGCCGACACGCTGTCGGCGCTGCCGCTCGACCGGGACGGCAAATAGCCGATGACGAGGCTGCTCGCCCCGACCGCCAGAACGATCAGCGACCAGCCGGTGAAGACCAGCGCCAGCGAGAATGTTTCGGCGAGAGCGCCGACGAAGGCGGGCATGAACAGCAGACCGGCATAGCCGAAGGTGGTGATCACCGCGATCGCAACGGCCGGCGGAAGGCCGGGATAGGCGCCGGCGGCGGAAAACAGGATCGGCACCATGTTGGCCATGCCGAGACCGGCGATGAAGAAGCCGGCGCAGGCGACGAGGAAGCCGGGTGCCGTGCCGGCGATGGCCAGCCCGGTCGCCGCTACCGCAGAACTGGCAAGGAAGATGCGCCGGTCGCCGAAACGGGCGCGCAGCCCGTCGCCCAGAAACCGCACGGCGGCCATCGTCGCCGAGAACGCCGCGAACGCATAGCCGCTGACGACCAGCGGCGCGCCCAGCTCGTCGCGCAGATAGAGCGCGCTCCAGTCGATCACCGTGCCTTCGGGCGCAAACGCCAGAAGCGTCAGGATGCCGAGCCCGTAAATTCCCGCCTCGCGCGGGATGCCGGTCCGACGAGGCGTGCGGGCCTCGCCGGTTTCACTTGCGTCGACGCCGAATTCGTCGGGCCGGTATTGGCGCCATGCCCACAGCGCAACGGCCAGGCCGATCGCGCCGACCGCCAGCGCATGGCCCATCTCGCCGAGCGTGACGATCATCGCGCCGCCGGTCAGTCCGCCGACCATGCCACCGAGCGACCAGAAGCCGTGAAACGAGGACATGGCGGGCCGGCCGGCGGCCTTTTCGACGCCGATGCCGTTGGCGTTCATCGCATTGTCCATCGCGCCCAGAAACGTGCCGAGCCACAAAAGCGCCAGCGCGGCGGCCGGCAGCGAGGGCGCGAGCGTCAGAAGAACCAGCGAAGGTGCCAGAAGCACCGACGTCCAGCGTACCACCGCGACCGAACCCAGCCGCGTCACCATCCAGGCGCCGCCGATCAGTGCGATCACCGCGCCGATGCCGAACAGCACGATCAGCCGTCCGAGCACCGCCTCGCTGATGCCGAGCCGTTCGACGAGCACGGGGATCTTGGTCGCCCAGTGGCCGACCATGAAGCCGTTGACGAAGAATGCCGCAAAGACGGCCAGCCGTGCCAGTTTCAGGCGCCTGATGTCGGGCGGCATGCCGCTTGCGCTGGTTTGAACGGTCGACATGACGGCTCCGCAAAGAACAGCTTTCCTTAGAGCGGTTTCCGCGCTTCTCAAAGCGGTTTGAGAGCAGGGGCGTCAGAAGCCGTACAATTGCGCCGGATTGTCGACGAGAATGCGCTTGCGCGTCGCCGCGTCGGTGACGACGCGCAGCAACGCATTGAGCAGGACACCCGCGTCGGGCATCTGTGCATCGGCCAGCATCAGATGCGGCCAGTCGCTGCCCCACAGGCACCGTTCGGGATTGGCGGCCACCAGCGCGGCGACGAGCGCATCCGTCGCTTCATAGGGCGCGCCGGCGAGACGGTAGAGGCCGGACAGCTTGACCCATGCCCTGCCGCCTGCGAGCAGCGCAAGGAGGCGCTGGAAACCCGGTTCGTCCGGTCCCGCCGCGACATCGGGCCAGCCAATATGGTCGAAGACGACATCGACCGGCATGGAGCGCACGCCGTCATCGAGTTCGGCCATGTGGCGGTGCGTGTTCATCAGCATCTGGACATGCAGGCCGCGCGCCTTCAGCCGGTCGGCCATGGCGGTCACGCCGGCCCAGCTCAGGACACCGCCATGGACATAGTTGAGCCGCACGCCCGACAGGCCCGCTTCGGCGAGCGCGTCCAGTTCGGCGTCGGTGGCTGCATCGGTGACGAGCCCGATGCCGCGCGCCCGGTCGCGCCCGAGCCGGGCGACGGCGGCCTTGGTCACCGCATTGTCGGCGCCATAGAGGATCGAATGGACGATGACGACGCGGTCGAGGCCGAGCGCGGCCATGTGCCGTTCATAAAGCGCGATCCAGCCCTCGAAATCGAGGTCCGGCGCGGGGTCCTCGACGCGACCGTCCCAGAGGTCGAACTCGCCCGGCGCCGCGACCATGTGGATGTGGGCGTCGCAGGCGCCCGGCGGCAGCGGCCGGTCCGGGCTTTGGGGAACGGCGACGGGCATTTCGGCATGGGGCTTCATGGCAGGTCCGGTGCAAAGGCGGTTGACGTCGGCGGCCGGCTTAACGCGTTTGCGCCGTCACGCACAGGTGCCGACCGTCATGTTTGCGCCGCACAATGCGAACCGCTAAAGAATGGTTGCGCCCTTCCACCCTTGTCCGGGAATTCCTGCCTTGACCATCACCAAACTGCTCGTCGCCAACCGCTCCGAGATCGCCATCCGCGTGTTCCGCGCCGCCAACGAGCTTGGCATGACAACCGTCGCGATATGGGCCGAGGAGGACAAGCTGGCGCTGCACCGGTTCAAGGCCGACGAGAGCTATCAGGTCGGCCGCGGCGGGCATCTGGACAAGGATCTCGGCCCGATCGAGAGCTATCTGTCCATCGAAGAAGTGATCCGCGTTGCCAAACAGTCGGGCGCCGATGCGATCCATCCCGGCTACGGGCTTCTGTCGGAAAGCCCCGAATTCGTCGATGCGTGCGATGAAGCCGGCATCATCTTCATCGGGCCGCGCGCCGACACGATGCGCGCGCTCGGCAACAAGGTCTCGGCCCGAAACCTCGCCGTCGAGGCGGGCGTGCCCGTGGTGCCGGCGACCGAGCCGCTGCCCGACGACATGGACAAGGTGCGCGCCATGGCCGCCGAGATCGGCTATCCGGTGATGCTGAAAGCGTCCTGGGGTGGGGGCGGACGCGGCATGCGCGCCATCCGCTCCGAGGACGATCTGGAACGCGAGGTGACCGAGGCCAAGCGCGAGGCGATGGCGGCGTTCGGCAAGGACGAGGTCTATCTGGAAAAGCTCGTCGAGCGGGCCCGCCATGTCGAGGTGCAGATCCTCGGCGACACGCACGGCAATGTCGTTCATCTGTTCGAGCGCGACTGCTCGATCCAGCGGCGCAACCAGAAGGTCGTCGAACGCGCGCCGGCGCCCTATCTCGACAATGCGCAACGCGCCGAACTGGCCGAACATGCGATGAAGATCGCCCGCGCCACCGACTATGTCGGCGCCGGCACGGTCGAATTCCTGATGGATGCGGATACCGGCTCGTTTTACTTCATCGAGGTCAATCCGCGCATCCAGGTCGAGCATACGGTTACCGAGGAAGTGACCGGCATCGACATCGTCAAGGCGCAGATCAGGATTCTCGAGGGCGAAAGGATCGGCGATCCGGCATCGGGCGTGCCGGCGCAGGAGGACATCGCGCTGCACGGCCATGCGCTGCAGTGCCGTATCACCACCGAAGATCCCGAGCAGAACTTCATTCCCGATTATGGCCGGATCACCGCCTATCGGGGCGCGACCGGCTTCGGCATCCGGCTCGATGGCGGCACGGCCTATTCGGGCGCGGTGATCACGCGCTTTTACGACCCGCTTCTGGAAAAGGTGACGGCCTGGGCGCCGACGCCCGAAGAAGCGATCCGGCGCATGGACCGGGCGCTGCGCGAGTTCCGCATCCGCGGCGTCGCCACCAACCTGACCTTCCTTGAGGCGATCATCGGCCATGAGGATTTCAAGGCCAACCGCTACACGACCAAGTTCATCGACACGACGCCGGAGCTGTTCGCCGCCGTCAAGCGCCAGGACCGGGCGACCAAGCTCCTGACCTATCTGGCCGACGTCACCGTCAACGGCCATCCCGAGACCAAGGGCCGGCCGAAGCCGCCCGCCCATGCGGTGCCGCCGGAACCGCCCTTCGTCGGCGGGCCGGTGCCCGAAGGCGGCACCAAACGGATGCTGGACGAGATGGGGCCGGCGAAGTTCGGCCAATGGCTGCGCGAACATGATCCGGTGATGATCACCGACACGACGATGCGCGACGGGCATCAGAGCCTGCTCGCAACGCGCATGCGCACCTACGACATGGGACGGATCGCCGGGACGTATGCGCGCGCGCTGCCGAACCTTCTGTCGCTGGAGTGCTGGGGCGGGGCGACCTTCGATGTCTCGATGCGGTTCCTCACCGAGGACCCGTGGGAGAGGCTGTCCGTCATCCGCGAGGCGGCGCCGAACATTCTGTTGCAGATGCTGCTGCGCGGCGCCAACGGCGTCGGCTACACCAACTATCCCGACAATGTGGTCAAGCACTTCGTCCGGCAGGCGGCGAGCGGCGGCATCGACCTGTTCCGCGTCTTCGATTGCCTGAACTGGGTGCCGAACATGCGCGTCGCCATGGACGCGGTCGCCGAGGAGAACAAGATCTGCGAGGCGGCGATCTGCTATACCGGCGACATCCTCAATTCGGCACGGCCGAAATACGATCTGAAATACTATGTCGGCATGCTCAGGGAACTGGAAGCGGCCGGCGCGCACATGATCGCGGTCAAGGACATGGCGGGCCTTCTCAAGCCGGCCGCCGCGACGGTGCTTTTCAAGACGCTGCGCGAGGAAACGGATCTGGCGCTGCATTTCCACACGCACGACACGTCCGGCATCGCGGCGGCGACGATCCTTGCGGCGATCGATGCCGGCGTCGATGCGGTCGATGCCTCGATGGACGCCCTGTCGGGCCTGACGGCGCAGCCCTGCCTTGGTTCGATCGCCGAGGCGCTGACCGGCACCAAGCGCGATCCGGGGCTGGACCCCGAATGGATCCGGCGCATTTCCTTCTACTGGGAAGCGGTCCGCGCCCAGTACGCCGCCTTCGAGAGCGATCTGAAGGGGCCGGCGTCGGAGGTCTATCTGCACGAAATGCCGGGCGGGCAGTTCACCAATCTGAAGGAACAGGCCCGCTCGCTCGGCCTCGACACGCGCTGGCACGAGGTCGCCCGCGCCTATCACGACGTCAACATGATGTTCGGCGACATCGTCAAGGTGACGCCGTCCTCCAAGGTGGTCGGCGACATGGCGCTGATGATGGTCAGCCAGGATCTGACGGTCGCCGATGTCGAGAACCCCAAAAAGGACATCGCGTTCCCGGACTCGGTGGTCTCGATGATGCGCGGCGATCTGGGTCAGCCGCCGGGCGGCTGGCCGGAGGGCATCCAGAAAAAGGTGCTCAAGGGAGAAGAGCCCTACACCGACGTGCCTGGCTCTCTGCTTCCGCCGGAGGATCTGGACGCACGTCGCGCCGAAATCGAGGACAAGCTCGGCCGCGAACTGAACGAATATGAGTTCGCCGCCTATCTGATGTATCCCAAGGTGTTCACCGACTTCGCGCTGGCGCAGGACAAATACGGGCCGGTCAGCGCGCTGCCGACACCCAACTATTTCTACGGTCTGCCGGCGGCCGAGGAGGTTTTCGTCGACATCGAAAAGGGCAAGACGCTGGTCATCCGCTGCCTTGCCGTCGGCGAGCCGGACGACAAGGGCATGGTGACGGTGTTCTTCGAGCTGAACGGCCAGCCAAGGCGCATCAAGGTGCCAGACCGGGTGCACGGCGCCGAAAGTTCGGTCGCCCGGCGCAAGGCCGAGGACGGTAACGAGGCCCATGTCGGCGCACCGATGCCGGGTGTCGTCTCGACCGTCTCGGTGGCCGGCGGCCAGGAGGTCAAGAAGGGCGACGTGCTGGTGTCGATCGAGGCGATGAAGATGGAAACCGCACTGCACGCCGAACGCGACGGCACGGTGTCCGACGTTCTGGTCAAGGCCGGGGACCAGATCGACGCCAAGGATTTGCTGGTGATTTACGCCGCCGGCCAGGCGGAATGAGGGCCGCGCCCCGCGGTGAATGCGACCTTCGGCACTTTTGGTTCGTCACCACTTACCTTATTATGTGAGTGGTTGCTTACTGAAAAGCGCCGGCCGGTCACCGGCACGGCGCGACCGGGCTTGAGCGGCGGGCAATGCGCCCTTGGCGTGACGGGGCGAATTGGCCTAAACCGCATCCCGAACGATGGGACGTCGCTCGGAGATGGGGCATTCCGCCCGCCGGGTCTCCTCGCATTCAGGATCACAAAGCTCAGATGACCAACGAAAAAACCCGCGACATCGTCCTGATCGCACTTTTTGCCGCGATCATGGCCGTGCTCGGCGTCTTCCCGCCGATCACGCTGCCGCTCGTCGGCGTGCCGATCACCGCCCAGTCGCTTGGCGTGATGCTGGCAGGCGGCATATTGGGCGCACGGCGGGGCGCGCTCGCCATGGTTCTTTTCCTGGTGCTGGTCGCTGCCGGCCTGCCGCTCCTGTCCGGCGGCAGGGGCGGTTTCGCGGTCTTTCTGGGGCCAAGCGGCGGCTTTCTGGTCGGCTGGATCGTCGCCGCCTTCGTCGTCGGTCTGATGGTCGAACGGTTCTGGCCGCGGCTCGGCCATGTCAACGCGTTCGCCGCCTGCGTCTTCGGCGGTATCGTCGTCCTCTATGCGATCGGCATTCCGTGGATCGCGTTCGCCGCCGAGATTTCGATCGCGCAGGCCTTTGTCGGCTCGATGCCGTTCGTGCCGGGCGATGTGATCAAGGCGGTCATCGCCGCGACCGTCATCGTGACCGTGGCGCGGTCCTACCCGGTCATCGTGTCGCGCTAGCGGACCCATCTTGCACGCGGGAAGGCGCAGCCATTGATCCAGCTTGAAGGGGTGACCGTTCGCAAGGGCGATACGCTCATACTAGACGCGATCTCGGTGACGCTCACCGAACGGCGGATCGGCATTATCGGGGCGAACGGATCGGGCAAGAGCACGTTCGCGCGGCTGCTCAACGGGCTGGAACGGCCGACCACAGGCACAGTCCGGGTCGACGGGCAGCCGACGGACCGGAAATCGCCGCTGGGCAAGGTGGGCTTCGTTTTCCAGAATCCCGACAACCAGATCGTCATGCCGCTGGTCGATGAGGATCTGGCGTTCGGTCTTCGAAAATCCGGCCTGTCGAAGTTCGAGATCGGTGCGCGCGTGCGTAGCCATCTGGACCGGTTCGGGCTCACCCACCTGAGCGAGCGGCGCACCCACGAACTGAGCGGCGGCGAAAAGCAGCTTGTCGCGCTGATCGGCGTTCTGGTGATGGAGCCGGCGATCATCGTGCTGGACGAGCCGACCACATTGCTCGACCTGCGCAACCGGCGCATACTGGTCTCGTTTCTGGACAGGCTCGACCAGACGCTGATTGTGGTGAGCCACGATCTGGAGCTGATGGCGTCGATGGACCGTCTCATCTGGATTGACGAGAGACGGATTCGCGGCGACGGCGATGCCGGCGACATTGTGCGCGCCTACCGGGAGGCGATAGCGACCGAACCATGCTGACAAGCGATTACGTCCCCGGAGACAGCGCCGTTCATCGCGCCCGGCCGCTGATCAAGGTCGGCCTGCTGTTCGTCTTCTGTACATGGCTTTTCTTGCAGGAGGGCTGGCTGTCGCTGAGCGTCGCCGGGATGGCACTGGCGGCGCTCCTTGCTGTCGCGCGCATTCCGCCGAGGATGGTTTTTGCCGCCGTCCGTCCGGCCCTGTGGGTGCTTGGCCTGATCTTCCTGGCGCAGCTCTTTCTCGCCGACTGGCGTTTCGCCGGCTTCGTCGTGCTGCGCTTTGCCGTGATGATCCTCGCCGCGTCGCTTTTGACGCTGACCACGCGGACGAGCGATCTGGTCGAGGCCATCGAAGGCGCCTTGAGCCAATTTCTTCCGCAAAGATCGGCCGAAGCGATCAGCCTCGCCCTGTCTTTGTGCCTGCGCTTCATCCCGAGGGTCCGCGACATCTTCGATGAGGTGAAGAATGCGCAAAGGGCGCGGGGGCTGGGGACGAGCTGGCGGGCGCTGGTCACGCCGACCATCGTCCGGGCGCTCAAGTCGGCCGACGAGATCGCGCGGGCCATCGTGGCGCGCTCGCCTGGCCCCGCCGACGGACCGGCAATGCCGGATGGCCGCCATGTCCGGTGACGACGCGACCGAAGCGGACGCCGGGCAGTTCGCCGATCTGGTCCGCAAGCGCCGGTCGGTGCGCGCCTATCTCGACACCGATGTCAGCCGCGCGCAGATCGAAGCCATCCTTGACATGGCACGCCACGCGCCGAGCGGCGGCAACATGCAGCCATGGAATGTCCATGTGCTCGGCCGGCAAACGATCGGCGAGTTGGGCGATGCGATCCGGACGGCGCTCGCCGAGCCCGACTACGTCGAGACAGGCGATTACCGCTACTATCCGGCACGACCCGTCGCGCCCTATGGCGACCGCATCCGGCAGGCGGGCCACGATCTTTACGAGGCGCTGGGGATCGGCCGCCGGGACGTGGCCGCGCGCCGCGAACAGAAGCTGAAGAATTTCGATTTTTTCGGCGCGCCAGCCGGCCTTCTGGTGACGATCGATGCGCGGCTGGAGCGCGGAAGCTGGATCGATGTCGGCCTGTTCCTCAACGCGCTGTCGCTGGCGATCGTCAGCCAGGGGCTCGGATGCTGCCTGCAGGCCAGCTTTTCGAGCCATGGCGATGCGGTGCGGCGGGTGCTGGGCCTTGAGCGCGATGCGCTGGTCGTCTGCGGCGTCGCCGTCGGCCATGCCGACGAGACCCATCCGGTCAACCGGCAGCCGCTGCGCCGTCAGGACGTTGCCGAATTTGTGCGGTTTCACCCATGATCGAAATTCGCGGCCATCATCTGCTGTGCGCCGTAACCTTTGTCGGGCGGGGCTATTCGCGCCGGTTCGAACGCGATTACAGGCGCGTCATCGCGCGCATGAACGACAATGAGGAGATGGTCATCGTTGGCGGGCCCGACGCGATATGCGCGTCGGTAAAGGATTGCGCGGGCAGCCATTGCCATGAGGAGCGGATCGTCGCCCGCGACCGGGCCGCCCTGGCCGCAATATCGGCGCTGACGGGACGCATGCTGACGGTCGGCTCGCGGATCATGCCGCACGATGTCTTCACCGCGCGCCACCGGGCGGCGTTTCGCGATGGGACGATCCGCGCCGCCTGTGCCGATTGCCAATGGTCGGACCTGTGCGACCGGATCGCCGCCGACGGCTTTCAGACGACTTTGCTGGACCGGCGGTGAGGGGATCGGCGGTCATGGCGTCGCGCATTGCATTGTCGATCCTTGAACATCTGCGCACGCGCCCCGGCGCGCCGGTCCTGCATTTCGGAACCGGGACGATCAGCGCCGGCGATCTGGCGGACAGGATCGACCGGCTGTCGCGCGGGCTGCGGTCGCTGGACCGGCATGGGCGCATCGGGATCGCGATGGAGACGGCGCCGGACACGCTGGCGCTGTTCATCGCTTCGCTGATCGCCGCGCGCGAAACCTTCGTGCTCGATCCGTCCTGGCCGGAGGCGACGATCGCCCACGTCACGGCCAGCACCGGGCTCGATGCCGTCGTCGCCCAGATGGACGCAGCGCCCGCCGGGGCGATCGGCGCCGAAACGCTCGCCCGGATGGGTGCCGACGCGCAGGTGCCCTTCTCGATGGATGAGGATGCGGCCGAACCGCTCTTCACCCTCTTCACCTCCGGCTCCACGGGCATGCCCAAGGGCTGCCGGCGCACCGAAACCTCCTGGTTGAGAAGTTTCGAGGCCGACCGCGCGCTCGCCGATCTTGAGGGGCGGGACCTGGTGCTGGTTCCGGGCAATCTGGCGCATTCGCTGTTTCTCTATGCGGCGGTGCGTGGCCTGTGGGCCGGCTGCGCCATCGCGCTCTTTCCCCGCTTTCGTCCGGACCGGGTGTTGGCGCTTGCCGACCGGTTCGGCGATTGCGCCATGTTTGCCGTGCCCACCCAGTTGAGCGCGCTTTGCGCGGCGGCCGAGCGCCGGCATCCGGGCGTCAAGCGCGTGCTGCTCACGGGCTCCAAGCTGCCTTCCGCGGTCGCCGGACAGGCGCGGCACACATTTCCCGGCGCGGCCCTCATCGAGTTCTACGGCACGACCGAACTGAGCTACGTCGCCGCTCGTCATGTCGATGCCAACGATCCGCCCTCGCTGGTCGGCAAGCCGCTTGCCGGCGTCGATGTGATGGTCGTCGACGATGCGGGCGCGCCATGCCCGCCCGGCGCCAGGGGCCGCGTTTTCGTCCGGAGCGGCATGGCGTTCGACGGCTATGTCCGGAACGGGCGCTTCGAGCCGGCAGAGGCGTCGATCGGCGTCGGCGACGCGGGATGGCTGGACGAAGAGGGCAACCTGCATCTGGACGGGCGGATCGACCGCATGTTCCAGTCGAGCGGACGCAACATCGTCCCCGAAACCATCGAGGCGGCGCTTGCGGCGATGGAGGGCATCGAGGCCGCGGCCGTGTTCGGCATCCCGGACCCTGTGCGCGAGCATCGCATCGTCGCGGTGCTCAAGGCGCCGGTCGCGTCCGGCCGGTCGGCGATCGTCGGCGGCCTGAAGAAGAGCCTGCCGCCCTATGCGATCCCCGGACACTATTTCGAATGCGGCGACTGGCCGCTGACCGTTTCGGGCAAGCCGGATCTGGTCACGCTGCGCGAACGGCTCGACGGCGGAACGCTGGAGCCGCTTGCGTGAGCGGCGCGGTGTGGATGGCCGGCGCCCGCCGGACCCCGGTCGCCCCGCGCGGCGGCGCGTTCGCAGGGCTCGACGCGCACCGGATCGGCGCGGCGCCGATCACGGCCCTTGTCGATGACCTCGGCCTTGCCGGCGATGCTGTGGGCTGCGTCATTTTCGGAAACGGCGTTTATGGCGGCGGCAATCCGGCCCGGCTGTCGGCGCTCGCCGCCGGCCTGCCCGAAACCGTTCCGGCGATGACCATCGATACGCAATGCTGCGGCGGGCTGGACGCGATCCATCTCGCGCACAGCCTCGTCGCCTCGGGCGCGCACGAATTCGTTCTTGCCGGCGGCGTCGAATCCTACAGCGCCGCGCCGCGCCGCTTCCGGCGTTCGGCGGCGGGAGAAGCGGATGTCGAATATCAGCGGCCGCCCTTTTCGCCCTGGCCCGGGCGCGATCCGGACATGCTCGAAGCGGCCGCGCTTCTGGCGCGGCAGATGGGAATTACGCGAGCGGAACAGGAGGCGTTCGCCTGCCGCAGCCATGCCGATGCGCTCACCGCGCGGGAAAGGCTCGCCGCCGAATGCGTGCCGCTCGGCGGTCTTGCCCATGACGCGTTCACCCGGCGGATCGGCCCGAAGCTGTGCGCGCGGCTGCCGGTCCTGGCCGGCGATGATGCGCACGGGCTGACCACGGCGACCACGGCTGTCGAAGCCGATGCGGGCGCGGTCTGCGCGATCGTCTCGGACGGTTTTTTGGCGGCCCATCCGCATCTCAAACCGCGGGCGATCCGGGTCGCCGGCGGCCTGTCGCTGGGCGACGATCCCGCCATGCCGGCACTGGCGCCTGTGGCGGCGGTCCGCGAGACGCTGGCTCGCTTTTCCTTGGCGATGGATGGGTTCGACGTGTTCGAACTGATGGAGGCGTTCGCCGTGCAGGCGATTGCGTGCATCCGGCTGGCCGGCTTTGCGCCGGAGCGGACCAATCTGGGCGGCGGCGCGCTTGCGCGGGGTCATCCGGTCGGCGCATCGGGCGCGACCAACGCGGTGCGGCTCTACCATGAAATGCTGGTTCGGCCCGAGGCCGGCAAGGGCCTTGCCGCGATCGCCGGCGCGGGCGGGCTCGCCGCAACGCTAGTGCTTGCGCGGTAAGGCCGGACCCGCGCCGACGCGGGACGGTTTGCGGCAGCCAGCGCCGTCACATCAGCTTGAAGGGCACACCCGACAGCAGCGCCTCGACATAGCGCTTCTTCTGAAAGTGGCCGTTCAGCGAGACGCGCGGCATCGCCGTCGGGTTTTGGAGGCATGCGGCATTCAGCACGCCGGGCTGTGTGGTCACGGCGGCGGCGAAACCGGCATCGGCCACTGCCTTCACCTCGCGCGCGCCGACCGCTTTGGTCCAGCCATAGGGATAGGCAAACGACTGTGGCCGGCGGCCCGCATAGGCTTCGACGGCAGCCCTCGATTGTTCGATCTCGGCGTTCAGCCGTTCGTCGCTGACGCGGCGCAGATTGACATGGGTCATGGTGTGCGCGCCCAGATGCACCAACCGATCTTCGGCCAGTCGGCGCAGTTCCTCCTCATCCATGACAAGCGAATCGACGATGGCCATCGGGTCGATATTGTGAACCTGGCGCGCGACGTCATCGATCCTTTGCACCGCTTCGTCCTCGTCGATCGACTGGACGAAGGCTGCAAAGCGTTCGAAGGCAGCGAACTTGCGGGCCGTCGTTGTGGCCCGGAGGGTTTCCGGCCCGTCGCCGAAATCGAAGTCGATCCTGTCGGCCTTGCGGGCGATGGCGGCGGCGGTCTCCCACCATATGGAGCGTGTACGTTCGACGAAGCCGGGATTGATGAAGATCGTGTAGGGTACGCCGTGCCTGCGGAAGACAGGTGCCGCGAACTCGGCATTGTTGCGGTAGCCGTCATCGAGCGTGAACGCGACGAAGCGGCGCTGGTCGCCGGGCTCGGCGAGTAATGCCGGCAGGTCGTGCAGGTGAACCGGCGTCAACCCGCTTTCGAGCGCGGTCTCGACGGCCTGCTCGAGAAATTCCGGCGTTACGGACAAAAGTGCGTTGGGCGAGAACCTGGTGGTCTCCTGTTCAGGGCGGACGTGATGAAGCGTGAAGATCACGCCACGGCCGGCGGCGGATGGAAACAGCGACCGGACACCAGGCAGGGCGACGGCTTCCAGCCCGGCGCGGATGATGCCGTATTTCAGGTAACGCTTGGCTGTTGCACGCGCTGCCATTTGTCCGCAAGCTCCCTTCGTCAGGTTTGGTGACCGGCTTTGAGGATTCGCCTGGTCAGGACCCGCCCGCCTGTCAGCGGCAGATCGATCAGGCCCGGCCTGGGATCGTTGCGGGCAAAGGTGGCGCAGGCCCGGACCCGTCCGAACGAGCGCAAATCGCCGCCAAGGCCGATGTCCCTGCGGGCCATCAGGCTGGTGGCCGCGACGGCATCGCGGGCCAGATACATCCACGCCGTCCCAGGCGTTGCCGCGGCGGGCGCATTGGGCTGATCGTTGGCAAGCCGCCACAGCATCGTGCCAAGATCGATGCCGGCGGTCGAGCACAGGCCGAACCATGACCAGGGGCGCGGAATGACGTCCAGCAGCCTGAGCGAACCATCCCTTTGGTCGCGCTTGAACTCCACTTCGACCAGACCATGGTGGCCGAACGATGCGAGGATTGTGCGGGCCGCTTCGACAACGCCCGGCTCCTCGACGATCTCGACGAATGTGCTCTTACAGCCGAAATCGACCGGATACTGCCGGGTGCGGCGGGCGGTGAACTCGGCGACCGGCTTTCCATTGTCCCAGAGGGCGGCGTAGGAGAACTGGTCCTCTGCGGCCTTGAAGAGAAACGGGATGGCGCCTTCATCGAGCGGCCCGGGCCAGCCGATCTGGTGCTTTACATGGCGCAACGAGCCGGGGAGGGGGGAATCGTTGCTGATATGGGAAACCGGGACGCCGGACGCGCCCAGACTGCGCGCCAGGGCCAGCGCGCCATGCGCACCACCCAGAACGAATGCGCCTCGTTTGTCCATCGTCAAGAGTTCCCCAAAACCTCACGTCAGGTTAGCTGGGAATCACTAAGAAAGAGCTATGGGTGGCCGTGCCGATTGCGCGCGTTTCTTCGCCGGGCCGCCGAGGACATCGGCCGCACTGGCCGGGGCCGCCGCCAAGGCCATGATCGGGCCGGATTTCGGTCTCGCCAAAGGCATGGCACAGCCATGCCCGCGCCCTGCGCATTGCCGCACAGCGTGCCGAAAACCGTCAGTGTCGGTCTGGAATTTTGGAGCGGGCGATGAGATTCGAACTCACGACCCCAACCCTGGCAAGCGTGAGATTGCGAAATGCAGAACCGGCCCTGTTGAACACAAAACGGAACGAAACGGCACGAAATTGATGATCTTGAGCCGCCAATCGGCCCAGTCGCTGTTGGCCGATTGGCGGCATTAATCGAAATGTGCTCGATCGTGCAGGTCCAGGCTCGGTCACCGCGCTGGAACCGCACTTTCTCCAGAGCGTGACCTCAGGAGGCAACTGCATCTTCAATTCGCTGATGAGGCCCAGAGAGCCGCCACCGACCAAAGGCTGCCGTGACCTGCACTCAGGCGTTCAGGCCGGCGGCGCATGCGCGAAAGTCTTGCACTGCTGGAGCTGCGCCATCGAGTGAAACAGGAACGGACCTGTCGCCAAGAAGAGCTGTTGCGGTGTGGTTGAACTCGAGGCCGTTTAGTACGTTGCCGAAGCCGCTGTCAGTGACCGTTAGGGACCGGCCTTCATCCGAGGCAATGTGGCGGTCTGTCGTGATGGTAAGCCCTCTCGGGCCATCGAAACGCATGGCAAAGATCGGGCCGCCAGGCCAGGGCTCCACCGTTCTGACCTCGATTGCGTATTCTGCTATCGCGGGATCGTACGTCACGCGGACGAAAGCGTTTTCACCGTCGTGAATGAGTTCGCAAACTCGGCCAGGCCTGGTCTCCCAGGCCAATGCAGGCGTCGCGCTCAGCAAGATGACCGCAATCGCGCGCGAGAATCGGATCAGCATTTGGGCTCTGACGCCTCCGCGTATCAAGACCGTTGCTTGATGGAGATGGAGCAAAGCGAGGGGCCGTCAATTGGGCAATGGCGGCCCAGACAGTCCAAACTGCTGGTAGCGCGTTTTCGAGCCAGAGCTGCCGTTGGCGGGCGAAGTCCGGTTTCGGCCCAATGCTGGCCTTCGAGTTCAGCACGGGCAACGTCTGCAATTGGTGGCAGACCCGACATTAGATGTTTGGTCCCGGTACTGTGGCCGATCACCGTGCTTCGGTTATGGATGTGGCCAGACCAAAAAACGAACGTCCAATTGATCGTTTCGCACTACATTCGAGTGACTGGAAATTACTGTCTTTACTTGTTTAGGACTTGGTCCAAAGTCGGCGCTATCTTTTTCATGTCATAACCTTCCGAATAAAGGAAATGCCCTGGGCCCGGTGGCCGAAATTTTGCAACATGCTTGCGAACTTCGCCTCGGCGGTTGCTTTCTCAGTTTCTGTGGCATCCCGGACCGCAAGTGCCAACTCGGCGAGGTGATGAGCTTTCCACCGACCTGGTGTGTCCACGGTTCTATGAAGGTTTAGGGCGTTGAGCTGCTGCCGGTTTGATGGACGGCTGATTAAGCTCCCATAGCTCGTTTTTCGTATGCCATTGGGCTCATGTAATCCAGCGTCGAATGACGACGCCGGGGATTGTAGAAGCGCTCGATGTAGTCGAACACGTCGGCCCTGGCCTGATCCCTCGTACGATAGACCTTACGGGCGGTCCGCTCGGTCTTCAGCGACGAGAAGAAGCTCTCCATGGCCGCATTGTCCCAGACATTGCCCGACTGGCTCATCGAACAGGTGATGCCGTGATCGGCCATTAGGCGCTGGAACTGCTCGCTCGTGTACCGGCTTCCCTGATCGCTGTGGTGCAGCAGTTCGTCGGGCTTGCCGCGTCGCCAGATCGCCATGACAAGGGCGTCGGTGACCAGATCGGCGGTCATCGCATTCTTCATCGACCAGCGGACAACGCGCCGGGCGAACAGGTCGAGCACCACCGCAAGATAGAGCCAGCCTTCGGCGGTCCAGATGTAGGTGAAATCCGCGACCCACTTCCGGTTCGGCCCATCCGCCGCAAAGTCACGCTCAAGCACGTTCGGTGCGATGACAGAGCGTACGCCGGTATCCTTCGGAAGCTGGCGGCGGCGAGGCCGGGCCCGAAGGCCATGAAGTCGCATCAACCGTTCGATGCGATGCAGGCCGCAGACGAAGCCTTCCTCAAGCATGTCGCGCCAGACACGGCGGGCGCCATAGGTCCGATCCGAGAGCAGGAAGCTTGCCCGGATGCGTTCAGTCAGGCTCGCATCGGCTCTGGCCCGTGCGCTGGGCGACCGTGTCAGCCAGGCAGGGAAACCGCTTCGCGAGGTGCGTAGCACGAGCGCCCCGCACATCCAACTGATCCTGCTGCCCGTCAGGCGATGCTTGCATCGCCGAGAGGGGCCAGATCCCCCGGTGTTTCGCAATGAAGGCAAACATCACGCCTGGTCCTTTGCGAAGTAGGCCGCGGCTTTTTTAGAATGTCGCGCTCGGCCTTCAGCTTGGCCACCTCACGCCGCAGCCGGCGCACCTCGTCATCGGCTGGCGTCATCTGCCCCTTGCCGGGAAACGCTTCGGCAGGATCGTTCCCATATTGCTTGATCCAGCGACGAAGTACTGTCGCATGGACATCGAGGTCGCGGGCGGCCTGCGTCACACTCACGCCACGCATCGTCACCAAGTGAACCGCTTCCGTCTTGAATTCGCGGCTGAACTGTCGTCTCGACATGTCTGATCTCCAGTTTCAAAAACACCCTAACTCGGTGTCCTCAAAACCGGCAGCAGCTCACAAAGCCGCCATCGGCAGCAGTGCCACGAGGGATCCAAAAAAGGTCGGGAGATGACATGCTCCCCTGAATGTACCCATTCATAGGTTAGCCCTGTTCACGTTGTGGTCCGCTTCGGACCGGGTTGCAAACTCGTTCGGTGTGAGCCCGTCGAGGCTCGTGTGTGGCCGGTGCCCACCATGACCGTCTTGATGCCACGATCATTGAGGGCGCGCGCCAGAATTATCGCCGTCGCCCGTTTGCCGACGGCGCAAACGGTGCCGAGGACCGCGATGCGTGGACAGGTGACGTCATGGATCTGGCCGCTGAACGGGCGCCGATCTTTCTTGTCACGCGGCCTGCGGACATCGACAATGCCGACCTTGTTGGCGACGCAAGCCGCCGCGAACATCGGATCGTCGTTGAGGAATTCGTGCATCCCGCTGACGATGTTGAAGCCGTGGCTCATGGCCTCGATCAGCAGACCGCGCTCATGGGCGGTCAACATGCCGGTTGATGGCGCCATTCCGGAAATGAAATAGTCCGGCAGGCTTTCAGCGCGCGCCAGCGCGTCGGCCAGGTCGCGGTAGATCGGAAGGCGTTCGGCGCGTCTCCGAGCACCTCACCGGCATCGAGGCCGGCCTTTTGGCTGTCGATGACCGAAAGGATCTCCTATTTCTCCGAGTGCCGGACCAGGCCATTGGCCGTCTTGCCGTCAATGGCTCCGAATTTGCCTTCACATTAGATGATCGCTGTACTGGTCTGTTTTGCGTGGTTGTGAGATGAAAACGGGACAACCGACGCCGGAGCCTTGACGATGGCAAGGTGCTTTTTTGTGTCCAGCGCATGCGGTGGTCCGAGATGTATGATGGAAGCCATGTGATTCCCTCAAATGCTGTCTGGGCCAGCGCGGGGAACGCGGCGGCTCGGTCCTCAGGTGTCGCTGGTCAGTGCGATCAGGCATGCCTCCGCAAGAGCACGATCGGGCTTATCGGCACCCAAGGGCGTGGCCCAGCCAGCCTTTTCAACAATCCCGCGCCGCTGGAACCTGCTGGCATCGTTGATCTCCACCATCAGACCGGTCGCATCGGGGTCGTTGCGTGACTTCTGGACACAATAAGGCGTCAGTGCCGTTGCGGTGGCAGCCATGGATTGCTTGTTCGACATCTCCATCGCGGTGCCCTCGGTCACCCAGCCGCCCCATCCAAATCCGATGATGGCCAAGGCAGCAGCGCCGGCGGCCGCGCCCATGAACGCAGGCTTCGTCCACACAGGGATGTTCATGATTATGTCCAATCGGTTTTGAGAACAGACACGCAAAATCGCGCGCAGGATGCGTTCTTTTAGCACACAATACCATATATCGCCCATGTTTTTTAATGGGCTTGAAATAGCTGATCTGACCGCATACATATAAATCACGGTCACGATTCATAATCGACCATAGAATTTCGAAAAATAATCAGCGTATTTTTACTTCGATATGTTCGAAGCTATTCTTGTATACGCTGCGCGCACAAGAACGCGCGGCCGTTCTGCGCGACCATCGTACGTTTTCCAAGGTATCAGCCATGACCCGCCGAACCACGCAGACCTCTGTCCGATTCTCGTCCGCATTTGATCTGCCGGGGTTTGACCAGCGGCAGCCAGCGGGAGACTACCGCGTCGATTTCGACGAGGAACAAATCGAAGGGACTTCCCGGCTTGCGTGGCGGCGTGTCGGCACTTTCATCCATTTGCCGGCGATCGCGACCCAAGCGTCGATACGACAGACGGTGCCGATAAAGCCGGCTGATCTCGACGCCGCTCTACAAAAGGACCAGCAAAAACCATGAACATTGCAAGACGTTTCCGGAGCAAAGCAGGGTCAGCTAGAACCGAAGCTCCAACGCACCTCTTCAAGGTCGGGCAGACCGTTACGTTGAAGAGTGAGTTTGGAAGACGAGCCTCGCCCACTGACATTTACCAGATCACGGCGACGCTCCCGCCTCAAGGCGGCTCGCCGCAATATCGCATCCGCAACGACGACGAAGGCCATGAGCGGGTGGCCACGCAAGACAGTCTCGAACAGGCCGATAGTTCGCAGCCCGGTTCTGACGCAGCTCTCATCGAAAGGACGTTCGGCGATGGCCAAGGGAAGAAGACGCAGCAATCGCGAGATCAGAAAGCCGAAGAAGGAAAGGCCTCCGCCCAAGACTGAAAGTTCGTTCTCCAAGCAGATCAGCACTGCCGCAGTGGCGGGCTCCTCGCGCGCCAAAGGCAAGGGCTGACACAATGGCACTGGAGTTTCCAAATCTGAGCCGCAGCTTCGACGAAGCACGAAACGCCATACGCTTCAGCGGTTATGACGGCATGACCCAGGTGCCGTTCCTGATCGAGGCGGGAGCACTGCCGAGGTCTGGCAAGACTGCGTTGTCGGAAGAGGAGTGCCTGACGGCATTCGACGCCGCACGCGGCTCGATCCACAATGTGGCGCGCAAAACCTATTCATGCGGAAGGCGCCCGTTTTACACCCTGACCGTCGCCGATTTCTGATTGACCACCGATCAAGCCAAGCGGCTATCTCCGGGTCCGGTTACCGAACGCAGGCGGCGCGAGCCTGAATGGCTCGACGCAGTTGCCTTCCCCGATTGAAGTGGGCGCGCTGGCGATTTCCGGCAGGATTGCACTGTCGAAAGCCGAATACTGATGACGTTCAGCGCTGCCCGCAGATCCACCCTCACACCGCGATGTGCGCGCTGAGCATGGTGGACCGCTTGTGGCGTCCGACGAAAGCAACGAACAAGCGGCCAATGGCAAAAAGGGACCTGCGATGACTCTCATCAAGACCGACTGTTGGATGCCGCTAGCGAAGCTGGCCTCGAGTGCGCTTTTGCTGACCGCAATAGTGATGGTTTCGGCATTGCCAGTGTGGGCGCAGGACGGCACCGGCCCCCCTCCAGAGAACGCGCATGAGCGGACGTACAATGGCGGCTGGGATTGCGATATCGGATTTCGCCTGACGGACGGGCTCTGCGTCCAACTCGACCTTCCAGCAAACTCCTACGCGACAGGACGATCCTACGGGACGGGCTGGGCCTGCCGCCGCGGCTTTGAGGAGGTGGAAGCCAAAGCCTGCGCGGCGATCTTCGTTCCCGAGAATGCCTTTCTGCGGTCTTCCGGCTTTGATTGGCAATGCGAGCGCGGCTACCGGGAAGATCAAGACATGTGTGTCACCATCGAGCTTCCCGATCACGCTTATCTGACCGGCGAGCCTTCAGGATCGGGATGGGCCTGCAATCGCGGTTTCATGGCTGACGCGGACAGATGTATTCCGATCGCCGTTCCCGCGAACGGGTATCTGACCAACTCGGAGTACGGCGCGGCGTGGGCCTGTGAACGGGGATTTGGTGAAATCGATGGGCGGTGTGATGCGGTCGCAGTTCCGGCAAACGCCTTCCTGGACAATAGGTCCTACGGGCCGGGATGGCGCTGTGAGCGTGGGTATGAGGCCGAAGGCAATGCCTGCATCGAACTGGAGCTGCCCACTAACGCGCATCTCGATCGTGACGGCAATGCGTGGCGCTGCGACAGGGGCTTTCGAGTGACGGATGGTCGGTGCATTCTTGGACGATGACACGTTGCCGAAGGCTCATTTGAAAGAGAGGGCGGGCATGCGCGTGCGCATCGGATGTAACCTGAAGTACGAATTGCCCCAGCCGACACCGCTGATCGCCATACTGAATGTTCATCACTCACGCTTTGGCGACCTTGAACGGGCCGACTATTTGGCAACGTCGCCCAGCGTACCGCTCGAAAACTACCGGGACGGCTTCGGCAATTGGTGCACACGAATGGTAGCGCCCGCCGGCGATTTTGCGATCTCCACCGAGGGTATCTTCCGGGACTCCGGCGAGCCCGACCCGATCTCGCCTGGCGCGCGCGAACATCGGGTCGAGGACCTGCCCTTCGAGACGCTCGTCTACCTTCTCGGAAGCCGTTACTGCGAAACCGACCTCCTCTCGGACGAGGCCTGGCGGCTTTTCGGCAACACCGACCCGGGTTGGGCGCGGGTTCAAGCCATCTGCGATTTCGTGCACGACAGCGTTGTGTTCGACTACATGCAGGCCGATGCGACACGAACGGCCTCGCAAACCCTGTCCGGCCGCCGGGGCGTGTGTCGCGACTTCGCGCATCTCGCCATCGCGTTCTGCCGTTGCATGAACATCCCGTCGCGTTACTGCACGGGCTACCTTAGCGATATCGGCGAGCCTGAACCGCATCCGCCAGGGGATTTCGCGGCCTGGATGGAAGTCTTCCTCGACGGTCGCTGGTGGGTCTTCGATCCGCGCAACAATACCAGGAGGACCGCACGGATCCTCGTGGCCAGGGGCCGCGATGCCGCCGACGTTCCTTTGACGCAGACCTTTGGTCCGAACACCCTGAGGGATTTCCGGGTCTGGACCGTGGAAGCCGAAAGAAGCGACGGGTTGGGAAAAGCCGTAAAGTGCGAGGAGAACAGCCCATGACGGACGGCACCGAAACAGGTTCTGCGATCGAGAAGGCTCGCGGCGACGTGGCCGCGGAGCGCGCTTGCCTGAGATGCACGATGACGTTCTGGAGCGACAGTTTCGGTGAACGGATTTGCTGCCGCTGCAAGAGATCGGCCGCCTGGCGGTCCGCTGTCTCCGTGAGCACTGGACAAAGCCGCCGTCGCTCGTCGGCACGCACGTCGTAGGCGCCGCCTGTGCCGCGAGTCGCGATCACCCACAACACGACGTACCGATACACGACGGCCGTCGCCTTGGCGCCGCACCGGATGATGCTGCGTCCGCGGGAGACCCGCGATCTGACGCTGGTCGCCTTCGATCTGGACATCTTGCCGGCCGCAAGGATCGACTGGTCGCACGACGTGGCGGGAAATGCCATTGCGGCGGCGACCTTCGCGGCGTCCTCGGATGTCTTGACCATCGGTGCGCGGACGATCGTGGACCTGACGGCGCCCGTCTGGCCGGTGTTTGCGATCGCGGCCTCGGCGATCTCGTACCCCTTCATCTATGCCGCCGACGACTGGACCGACCTGGGTACGCTTGCATCGCCGCAATATGCCGATCATGCAGGCCGGCTTTCCGATTGGGTCGAGGCGTTCGTCATGCAACGGCCGACCGATACGTTGTCTTTGCTCAAAGATGTCGCAAACGGGGTGACGGCTCAAATCACTTACCAAAGCCGGGAAACCGAAGGCACCCAGGGACCGCTCGAAACGCTGGACAGGGGCTGGGGCTCCTGCCGCGACTTTGCGGTTCTGTTTGCGGAGGCGGCACGGACGCTCGGGTTTGGTGCGCGTCTGGTGTCCGGCTATCTTTACGATCCGACCGGTGACCGGCTCGGTTCGGCTGCAGCCGGCTCCACCCATGCATGGGTCGAAGTCTTTGTCCCCGGCGCCGGATGGATCCCGTTTGACCCAACCAATCGGGCTATCGGATCCGCCAACCTGATACCGGTCGCGGTTGCGCGAAAGATCGAACAGGTGGCGCCGGTGAGCGGCAGTTTTTTCGGAACCGGCGTCGATCTGATCTCGATGGACATTGAGGTGCGCGTCGAGGATGTCTGAAATGCCGGAGCCACAAACTCTGGAGCCATGGTGCGTTCGATCTCGGCTGCGTTCTGCCCCGTCAGTTCCCAAGCCGGAAACCTGATCTCAATGCACTTGCTCGCCGGCAACAGACTTTCGATCGGGCGATGAACAACGGCATCTTGCGCCCGGAGCGCATGGCGACATCGAGGTGGCTCTGTCGCCAACCGGTGGTGCCCGAGCGGACCTGTCACGGCGGCAAACAGCTGGTGCAGTTCAGGCGCCCCTACAAAACACCGCGTTCTGGCGTCGATAAGGAAGGTCTGATGCGCTGCCGCGCCAGCAAGACCGATTGCGATGTTTGCCCGCTGAAGCAGCAATGCTGTTCCAAGGAGCCAGCTCGCAAGGTCCTGCGCTCCATCCACGAGGGCGCACGCAACATGGCGCGCGACACCACCAAGACCGACGCCTATGTGACCGCCAGCTATGCGTGAAACAGGGTCGAGATGTTGTTCGCCCACCTGAAACGCATCATCGGGCTCGACCGGTTGCGCCTCTGGGGACCCAACGGCGCCAGAGATGAGTTCATCCCGGCGGCAACAGTCCAAAATCTCCGCAAGCTCGCAAAGCTGGTGCCGCAACCAGTGTGAAAGGTTAAGCCAGACCCGCCCATCGCTTTGCCAAATCCGACAAGAGCAGCGACTTGTTCAACACCATCTCCGCTTTGCAGCCTTTGGCGCGATTAGGGCCAGCATCCTCAGCGGACAACAGCTCCAACGGAGGCTACCAACGCCGTGGTGTGATCGGGCGACGGGGAGATAGTTGCGTGGAAGCTTCGATCGTGGCTTGCCCTGCGGGGGGTGGGGCGCCAACCTCATCCGCATGCGTCTGGGGCTCGCCACTTGCCTGTGGCTGTGAGAGGCGGGCCTAACGCAACAATCGATCGTCCTGATTCGCGGCGTTGGACTGTAAGCCGAATCTCGGCAAAATCGACAGTCGTCTCGAAATCCGAGTTCAATACGGCGGATTCACGTGTGGAATTCGTACGCGTTTTCAAGGTCTCAAAGCCCACGAAAGCTTGGACATGTAACCGCGCTGTAACCGCGACCGGCCAAAACCCCACAAAGCAACAACTCCCGCGAGCGGGAGAGCGCCGCCAAGCGTCTGAGAAACCGTCTCTGTTCAACCCGGAATTTTGGAGCGGGCGATGAGATTCGAACTCACGACCCCAACCTTGGCAAGGTTGTGCTCTACCCCTGAGCTACGCCCGCTCACGTCCGGCTGGCGCCGAACCGCCGCTTAATGCCGCAAGCCTTGGGTGAATGCAAGTGGGTTTTTGATGCCGTTTCCGGTGGCCCGTCCTGGCCTTGTGTTCGCCGTCCGGCTGCGTCACAAAGCGGCCAAACCGAAGCCCAGCCGCAGGCCCGAAACGCCGCCATGACCGACGATCACAGACAGGACAGCGACGCCACGGCGGCTCCTCCGGCGGTTGCCGCAAAGACCCCGGACGATCTGTTCGCCTTTCTCGACGCCCTGTCGATCGCGACGACGACGCACGAGCATGCGCCGGTCTTCACGGTCGCCGAAAGCCAGGCGTTGCGCGACGAAATCCCCGGCGGGCACACCAAGAACCTGTTTCTGAAGGACAAGAAGGGCCGCTACTTCCTTCTGACGGTGGGCGAGGAGGCGGAGATCGACCTCAAGCGTATCCACACCCGGATCGGCGCGCAGGGCCGTGTCTCGTTCGGCAAACCCGAAGCGCTGATGGCGCTTCTGGGCGTGGTACCCGGCGCGGTCACCTGTTTTGGCGTCATCAACGATGCCGACAACCAGGTGACGCTGATCTTCGATGAGGCGCTGATGGAGCATGAGATCATCAACGGCCACCCCTTGCGCAACGATGCGACGACGTCGATCGCGCGCGACGATCTCAAGCGTTTCGTCGAAGCGACCGGCCACGCCTTCACCATCTTGAATCTGAGCGCGCCCGAGGCGACATAACGCCCATCACGGGATGAATTGCAGAAAAGCGCATCGTCGCGATGCGGGGACAGTGACCATGACCAACAACGACAATCCTTTTGCAACGGGCGGCGGCGCCGGCGGCTATGGCAACCAGACGGTGGATTTCGGCGCAACGCCCGCCAACGGCGCGGCGAACAGCTCGCCCGCAGCGGCGCCCGGCGCGCTGATCAAGGACACGACGACCGCCGACTTTCAGACCGACGTCGTCGCCGAGTCGCGCAACCAGCCGGTGCTGATCGACTTCTGGGCGCCCTGGTGCGGCCCGTGCAAGCAGTTGACGCCGGCACTCGAAGCGGCGGTCCAAAAGGCGGGGGGCAAGGTCAAGCTCGTCAAGATGAACATCGACGAGCACCCGGCCATTCCCGGCCAGATGGGCATCCAGTCGATCCCGGCCGTGCTCGCCTTCGTCGACGGCCAGCCGGTCGATGGCTTCATGGGCGCGCAGAGCGAAAGCCAGGTCGAGGCCTTCATCGACAAGCTGGTCAAGCAGTCCGGCGGCGGCGCGCAGGGCGCGGCCATCGAACAGGCGCTCGCCCAGGCAACGGAGGCCGCCGCTGCCGGCGACGTCAACGGCGCCGCGCAGCTCTTCACCATGGTGCTGCAGCAGGAGCCGGAAAACGCCGCCGCCTATGGCGGCATCGCCGCGCTGATGGCCGATCACGGCCAGCCGGACCGGGCGCGCGACATGCTCGACCAGGCGCCCGAATCCATTCGCGAGGCGCCGGAGCTGGCGGCGGTCCGCACCAAGCTGGAGCTTGCCGAAAAGGTTGCGCAGATCGGCGATCCGGCGGCGCTCGAGGCGCGGCTTGCCGGCAATGAAGACGACCATGATGCCCGCTTCGATCTGGCGCAGATCCTCAATGCGCGCGGCGAACGCGATGCGGCCGCCGACCATCTTCTGGCGATCATGAAGGCCGACCGCGAATGGCGCGAGGACGGCGCGCGCACCGAACTGCTCAAGTTTTTCGAGGCATGGGGCCAGACCGACCCGGCGACGGTGAAGGCACGGCGCAAGTTGTCGAGTCTTCTGTTCCGCTGATCCGGGAAGGGCCGGCGGCGGCGCAGGGGTTGCTGGCAGCCGCCGCTGCCCCATCTTTAGCGCCATGAAACACAACAAGTCCCGGCGGTGATCCCATGCAGGCTGGCAACACGGTCTATCGCGATCTCGACGATGTGCCGGCGGTGGTTCCGGTTTTCCCGCTGTCCGGTGCGCTGCTGCTGCCCGGAAGCCAGTTGCCGCTGAACCTTTTCGAGCCGCGCTATCTGGCCATGTTCGATGCCGCGCTCAAGGGCAGCCGCGTGATCGGCATGGTGCAGCCCGTCTTCAGCGGCGAGCAGGGCAAGCCGGACAGGCCGAACCTGTGCAAGATCGGGTGTCTGGGCCGCGTCACCGCGTTCAGCGAAACCGGCGACGGGCGCTATCTCATCACGCTGGAAGGCATCTGCCGCTTCCGGATCATCGAGGAACTGTCTGTGACCACGCCGTTCCGGCAGTGCCGCATCGCGCCGTTCGCCGGCGATCTGGCCGACAAGGATGAGGGCGCCGATGTCGATCGCGAGCAGTTGCTGGCCGCCTTCCGCGACTATCTGGAGGCCAACCAGCTCGAAGCGGACTGGTCAAGCGTCAACAAGGCCAACAATGCCGCGCTCGTCAACGCGCTGTCGGTCATGTCGCCCTACGGGCCGGCGGAGAAGCAGGCGCTGCTCGAGGCGCCCGATCTGAAAAGCCGCGCGGAAACGCTGGTGGCGATCACCGAAATGTCGCTGGCGCGCGACAATGATGATTATGCGCGCACATTGCAGTAGGCTTTGCGGGTAGACCGGCCGATTCCCGGAAACCGCGATGACCGACGATCCCAAGCCCCAGACGCCCCAGACCGACAGTCCCGCCGACGCATCGCCGCCCGTCGGCGGCGAGACAGATGCGCATGGCGGTATCGATCCCAAACTGCTCGACCTTCTGGTCTGCCCGCTGACGAAAAAGACGCTGCGGCACGATGTCGAGGCGAACGAACTGGTGTCGGAAGCCGCCGGCCTTGCCTATCCGATCCGCGGCGGGGTGCCGATCCTGCTGCCGTCCGAAGCGCGCTCGCTGCGTGACGACGATGGCGACGCAGAGCGTGCCTCATGAGCACGGCGAAAGAACCGGCGGCAAAGCGTCACAAGCGCGGCGATGCCCGGCGTGAGGCGCTGGTGCAGGCGGCGGCGGAGCGGTTCTGGACGCGCGGCTATGCGGGCAGTTCGATTGCCCAAGTGGCGGCGGCGGCCGGCGTGCCGCTCGGCAATGTCTATTACTATCACAAGACCAAGGCGGACCTTGCGATGGCCGTCGCCGACCTGTTCGTCGGCCAGACCGAGGCACTGATCGACGAGGTTTCCGCCGAGAGCGACGATCCGCGCGGGCGTCTCAAGGCGCTGGTCGGGCGGTTGCGTGCCTCGCAGGCGCCGCGCCTTGCCCATGGCTGCCCGATCGCGGCCGCCTGCCGCGACTTTCGCGACGAGGCGCCCGAGGCGGCACGCCGTGCGGCCGAAAGTTTTTCGATCCTGACCGGCTTCATCGCCGCCGAGCTCGGCCGGACCGGGATGCGTCCGGCGCTGGCACTTGCCAGGGCGCGGGCGATCGTGTGCGACTGGCAGGGCGGCATCGCGCTCGGCCATGCGCTGGGCGAACCGCCCGTTCTGGCCGAGGCGTTCCTGCGGATGGAACGGCTGGCGACGCAGCCCTGACGCGCCGGAAACTGGCCTTCAAGCCCATGCCGACCGGCCACAATCCGGTCACCAAATGATCCACCGCGCGCCGCCATTGCGACCGATTGTCGCCCTCACCATCACCAAATGTTGCGCCCGTTTGCTTTCGGTTCGCAGTCAGGAGGGTGATGATGACCGATACGATGACGGGCGTGCCGCCGGTGCCGCCGAAACGATCGACCGGGGGGCTGAGCCTTGGGGCAAAATTCTTCGTGCTTGGCATTTTGGCGGTGCTGCTCAGCGTGCCGCTTTTCGCCGTGTGGCTGCTGGTGCAGGACCGGGAGGCCAACTATCGCCGCGCCGTCGCCGAGATCGGTGCCCAGTGGGGCGGCAGCCAGACGCTGACCGGACCGCTGCTGGCGGTGCCGGTCACCGTTCTGTCCAATGTGCGCGGACAGGACGGCCGCACGGTGCAGCGCCGGGTCGGTCGAACGCTGCTGATCGCGCCGGAGACGCTCGATATCACCGGCCAGGTCGATCCCGATCGGCGCAAGCGCGGCATTCATGAAGCCATCGTCTACCAGGCCCGCCTGACGGCTCGCGCGCAGTTCGGCGCGCCCGATCTCGATGCGCTGGCGCAGCCGGTTGTCGCGGCCGACTGGTCTCGCGGCAAGCTGGTCGTGGCGCTCGGCGATCTCAAGGGCATCGAGACGGTTACGATCACGCGCGGCGAAACGGCGCTGGACGATGTGTCGCCGGGTATCGGCATTGGCTCGGCCGTCCGGCAATCGGGCTTCCATGTCCCGGTCGATCTGTCGGGCGGTTTCGCCGATGGCCGGACGACCGCCGGCTTTTCACTCGATCTGGCCTTCAAGGGCTCGCAGACGCTCTGGTTCACGCCGGTCGGCGGGGAGACCAAAGTGGCGCTGGCATCGCCATGGCCGCATCCGAGCTTTTCCGGCGCTTTCCTGCCGGCGGCGCGCTCGGTCGGCGAGCAGGGGTTCGAGGCGTCATGGACCGTGCCGCAACTGGCCCGGCCGATCCCGGCGGTGGCCCTGGCCGATGGCCATGCGCCGCTATCGGCCTTTGCGGACGCGCAGTTCGGCGCCGATCTCTATCAGCCGGTGCATTTCTACCGTTTCGTCGACCGGGCGGTGAAGTATGGCGTCCTGTTCGTCGGCGCGGCGTTCCTGGTGATCTTCGCCATCGAGGTGATGTCCGGCGGTCGCATGCATCTGGTCCATTACATGATGACCGGCCTGATGATGATCATCTTCTATGTGCTGCTGCTGGCGCTGGCGGAGATGATCGGCTTTGCGGCGGCCTATGCGGCGGCGGCCGGCGCCACCGGCGCGGTGGTGGCGGGGTTCACGGCAACGCTCTTCGCCGGGCGCCGGTGGGCACTGTCGGCCTTTGGCGGGTTCGCGCTGCTTTACGGCGTGCTTTATGTCGTGCTCAGCCTTGAGGACGCGGCTCTTCTTGCGGGCGCGGTGACCGGATTTGTGATCCTGACCGCGATGATGTTCGGCACCCGCAAGGTCGACTGGTCGGCTGGCGGGTCACCAGCGGTGAAAATCTGACGTCAGATCGGGTCCCCGCGCAGCAGGCGCGGCGCGGGGCCCGCAAGGCCGGCAGCCTGCCGGATGAAGAAGCTCTTGAGCTGCGGCATCCGGTCGACCAGCCCGAGCCCGAGATCGCGGACCGCGCGTACCGGCGCCAGATCGTTGGAGAAGAGGCGGTTCAGCACGTCGGTGGTCACGCCCATCTGCACCGTGTCGAAGCGGCGCCAGCGCTGATAGCGCTCCAGAACGTCGAGCGCGCCGATGTCCTGGCCGAGGCGATGCGCTTCGACCACGGTTTCAGCCAGCGCGGCGGCATCCTTGAAGCCCAGATTGAGACCTTGTCCGGCGATCGGATGGATGCCGTGCGCGGCGTCTCCGGCCAGCGCGAACCGCTCGGCGACGAAATCGCGCGCCAGCGTCAGGCCGAGCGGGTAGGCGCGGGGCCCGTCCTCGACGGTCAGTTCGCCCAGCTTGAGCCCGAAGCGCTGTTCAAGCTCCATTTCGAAGGTGAACGGATCGGCCTTCAACAGGCGTTCGGCATTTTCGGTCGATTCGGTCCAGACGATGGAGGACCGGTTGCCGGTCAGCGGCAGGATGGCGAACGGGCCGGCGGGCAGGAAGTGCTCCTCGGCGCGGCCCTCATGCGGGCGCTCATGGGCGATGGTGGCGACGATGCCGGACTGGCCGTAATCCCAGTGAACGGTTCTGATGCCGGCCATGTCGCGCAGCCGCGAGCGGACCCCGTCGCAGGCGATCAGAAGCCGCGCCTCGACGATCGTGTCGTCGCCGGCCATGATCCGCGTCAGTGCACCGTCGCGCTCGAAACCGGTCACGCCCGCGCCCTGGACGATGGTGACGCCGGCCTCGGCACAGCGCTGGCGCAAAATGCGGTTCATCTCGACATTGGGCAGCATGTGGGCAAACGGCTCGCCCGGCGCCACATCGCCGTCGAAGGTCAGGAATACGGGCCGCACCGGATCGGCGGTGCGGCTGTCGGTGACGATCATCTCGGTCATTGGCTGGGCATGCGGCACCAGCGCGTCCCAGCAGTCGAGCGCCTCGAGCATCTTGCAGGCCGCGGCGGCAATGGCCGATGCGCGGCCGTCCTTTTCCCACACGCCTTCGGGCGCGGCGTCGGCAACGACCACCGACAGGTCCGGCGCGCCTCTTGCGACCGACAGCGCCGTGGCAAGGCCGACATAGCCGGCGCCGGCGACGAACACGTCGCAACGGTCGGGCAGGGCCGGCTTTTTCGCCTTGCTGCGCGCGGATTTCGTGCTTGCCTTGGCCATGGGTCTGCCCTTTCAGCGCCGGTGCGTGTGTCACTTGACTTGATGTGCGCGCTTGTAGCAAGGCGGCAACACGTCGCGCAAATCCGCGCGTTGCCACGATCCCCGAACGGCGAGCCGAAATGTCCCAGGCGATGCAAAAGGTCCTGTCGATCCTCGATCTGGAGGCGGCGGGGGAAAACCGCTTCACGGGCCGCAGCCCGCAATCGGGCTGGCAGCGCGTGTTCGGCGGACAGGTGATCGGCCAAGCGCTGGTTGCCGCGCAGCGCACGGTCGATGCCGCCCGGCATGTCCATTCCCTGCACTGCTATTTCATGCGCCCGGGCGATCCTGCGGTCCCGATCGACTATTCGGTCGACCGGATTCGCGACGGCGGCAGCTTCAACACGCGCCGCGTCGTTGCCGAGCAGGGCGGTCGCGCGATCTTCTCATTGTCGGCCTCCTTCCAGCATGACGAGCCGGGCCTCGACCATTTCATGCCGATGCCGCCCGAGGTGCCGATGCCCGAAGCGCTGATGGGCGAAAGCCAGCTGATCGAGAGCTTCATCGACAAGGTGCCGGACAACATCCGCCGCTACTGGCTGCGCGAGCGGCCGATCGAATTGCGCCCGGTTTCGTTCACCCATTATGTCAGCCGCGAGAAACTGCCGCCGGTGCAGCATGTCTGGGTGCGGGCGACCGGCCCGGTGCCCGACGACCGCGCGCTTCAGGCCGCCGTTCTCGCCTATCTGTCGGACATGACGCTGCTGGACACCTCGCTGTTTGCGCATGGCCGTGCGATCTTCGATCCGGACCTGCAGGTGGCGAGCCTCGACCACGCCATGTGGTTCCACCGCCCGCACAAGCTCGACGACTGGCTGCTCTATGCCCAGGACAGCCCCAATGCGTCCGGCGCGCGCGGCTTCACCCGCGGCGGGCTCTACACCCGCGACGGCGTGCTGGTGGCGTCGGTCGCCCAGGAAGGGCTGATCCGCCTCCGCAAGCGCTGAAAAAACGAGCAGATCGGCTATTTTGCACAATATTTGTGCGCTTGATGGTTTCCGCCGTGCCCGCTTTCCGAGCATCATATAAAAAAGCCTTTTGAAAACAGTGTTTTGCCAAACTGGCACGCTGTGTGACTCCTCGTTGTGCGATGCAGCGTGCCCATAGGGCCGGCGCGCTGTGATGTCCGCCGGCGGCATGGTGCCGCTGCGGCAAGCAAACGGGGAAGACAAGCGCATGAAAATAGTCATGGCTATCATCAAGCCCTTCAAGCTCGACGAGGTGCGCGAAGCGCTCACAGGGCTGGGCGTTCAGGGCCTGACCGTGACGGAGGTCAAGGGTTATGGGCGCCAGAAGGGACACACCGAGATCTATCGCGGCGCCGAGTACGCGATCAGCTTCCTGCCCAAGCTGAAGATCGAACTGGTCGTCGACGACGACATGATCGACAAGGTGCTGGAAGCCATCGCCGGAGCCGCCAAGACCGGCCAGATCGGCGACGGCAAGATCTTCGTCCACTCCATTGACCAGGCGGTGCGCATCCGCACCGGCGAAACCGATTCCGAAGCGCTGTGACGCCGCTTCGCCATTCAGGAGTTCTCCACCCATGACACAACGCAAACTTGCAACACTGGCGGGCACCGGCCTTGCGGCGACCATGATGATGGTGGCGCCCGGTTTCGCCCAGGAGGCGGCCGAAGCCGCCTCGACCGCGCCGTCGGCCGAGGTCCAGTACATCTTCAACACGCTGCTGTTCCTGATCGGCGGCTTCCTGGTGATGTGGATGGCGGCCGGCTTCGCCATGCTCGAGGCGGGGCTCGTCCGCTCCAAGAACGTCTCGATGCAGTCGCTCAAGAACATCGCGCTCTATTCGATCGCCGGCCTGATGTACTGGATCGTCGGCTACAACCTGATGTACGCCAATGTCGATGGCGGCTTCATCGGCTCGTTCGGACCCTATTCGTTCGATCCGGTCGGAGGCGATGCGCTCGACACGGGCTATTCGACGGCGTCCGACTGGTTCTTCCAGATGGTGTTCGTGGCGACCGCAGCCTCGATCGTCTCGGGCACGCTCGCCGAACGCATCAAGCTGTGGCCGTTCCTGATCTTCGTGGTCGTGCTGACCGGCTTCATCTACCCGATCGCCGGTTCCTGGCAGTGGGGCGGCGGCTGGCTCAGCGAGATGGGCTTCTCCGACTTCGCCGGCTCGACGCTGGTGCACTCGGTCGGCGGCTGGGCGGCACTCGCCGGCGCGATCCTGCTGGGCGCTCGTACCGGCAAGTTCGGCGCGGACGGCTCGGTCCATCCGATGCCCGGCTCGTCGATCCCGCTGGCAACGCTTGGCACGTTCATCCTGTGGCTCGGCTGGTTCGGCTTCAACGGCGCCTCGCAGCTCGCAATGGGCACGATCAGCGACGTCACCGACGTCAGCCGTATCTTCGCCAACACCAACCTGGCTGCCGCTTCGGGTGTCGTGACGACGATCGTTCTGCTGCAGATCCTCTACAAGAAGATCGACACCACGATGGTCCTCAACGGCGCGCTGGCCGGTCTCGTCTCGATCACCGCAGAGCCGCTGGCACCGTCGATCTGGCAGACCGTCATCATTGGCGGCATCGGCGGCGCGATCGTCGTCTTCACGGTTCCGCTGCTCGACAAGCTGAAGATCGACGACGTGGTCGGCGCCATCCCGGTTCACCTGTTCGCAGGCATCTGGGGCACGCTGATCGTGCCGTTCTCGAACGGCGACGCGAGCTACGGCGTGCAGCTTATCGGCATCCTGGCCTATGGCGTGTTCACGCTGGTCGCCTCTTTCGTGGTCTGGTTCATCCTGAAGGCCGCGATGGGCATCCGCGCCAGCGAGGAAGAAGAGATGATGGGCCTGGACATGTCGGAAACCGGCGTCGAGGGCTATCCGGAGTTCACACGCGGCTAATGCCGCCCCGCGGGGCCGGCCAGACCGCCGGCCCCTGCACCACAATCAGGCCCGCAAGGGCCATCCAGATCCCGTCGTGATGGTTACCATCACACCAACTGACCCGGTCTCCGCGACCGGGTCTTTTTTGGTTTGTGAGCCATCCGGGCGGGCGGGCATGGTTAATGTGCGTTTAACCAGTGGCCGCTAGGCTTCCGCGCGACATCGCAGCCAATCTCCAGACCGCACGCGCACGGGACCTACAATGTCGGCAGACCGTTTCGACCCCCATCACGGCCACGCAGACCTCGCCGACGGCGCATTTGCAGCGGATATGGCGGGTGCCCACGGCTCCGTCGGGGACTGGCTGCGCCGACAGGTTCGTTTCGCGGCCGGATGGGCGCTTCTTGCAGTTGTCGGTTTTATCGTCCTTTCGCTGCTCGGCTGGAACGTTGCCGACCCCAGCCTCAGCCACGCCACCGAAGCGCCCGTCACCAACTGGATGGGCTATCCGGGCGCGGTGACCGCCGATCTGGCCATGCAGTTCTTCGGACTGGCCGCGCTGGCAGCGCTTGTCCCATTGGTCGCCTGGGCCGTGGCGCTGATCCGCGACCAGGTTCCGAACCATGCCGGGCGCCGGATGGCGGCATGGTTCGCGGGCGCCCTTGGTGCCGCGGCGGCGATTGGCTGCCTGCCGCCGACCGCCGGCTGGCCGCTGCCGTCGGGCCTCGGCGGTGCGCTGGGCGACATGGTGCTTCGTGTGCCCGGCACATTCACCGGCGGCTATCCGTCAGGCTTCGCCGCGGTCGTCGTCGCGCTCGTCATGGCGCCGCTTGCGGCCGTTCTTCTGGCGTTGGCGAGCGGGATCGGCTGGCGCGGAACCGATGACGACCGGCCTTTCGATGCCGACGATGACGAGGAAGAAGGCGGTTCGCTGATCACGATCGGAGCGCTCCTGCACGGCATCTATGCGCTGCGCACGGCCGCCCGCCGCGTTCTGCCCGCCGATGCGTTCGGGGGCATGGTTCGCCGCCGCTCCGCTTCCACGCCGGTGCCCGCCACGCCGCGGGCCGAGCCGCAATTGGAGCCGTCGATGGACGCGATGCCGGCGCCGGACGCCGACGCCGCGCAATGGCAGGATGCCGGGGACTGGGCACCGCAGCCGGCGCCGACGGAGGCGATGCCGGAGCTGCTCCCCACCGAGCAGGCCGCGACGCGCGTCGCCGCGCCCGCGCCGCCGCCCAAGCCGAGCGTGCGTGTTCAGCGCGAGGCGCAGCCCTCGCTGATCAAGGACGGCGTGTTCGAGCTGCCGCAGATCCACTATCTGAACGAACCCAGGAACATCGTCCGCGACGAGACGCTGTCGGACGAGGCGCTCGAACAGAACGCCCGCCTTCTGGAAGGCGTGCTCGAGGATTTCGGCGTCAAGGGCGAGATTATCCAGGTCCGCCCCGGACCGGTGGTCACGCTTTACGAACTCGAGCCGGCGCCGGGCATCAAGTCGTCCCGCGTGATCGGCCTGGCCGAGGACATCGCCCGCTCGATGAGCGCCATCGCCGCGCGCGTCGCCGTCGTTCCCGGCCGCAACGCGATCGGCATCGAACTGCCCAACGCCCGGCGTGAGACGGTCTATCTGCGCGAACTGATCTCCTCGCAGACCTACGACAAATCCAAGGCGAAGCTGTCGCTGACGCTGGGCAAGACGATCAATGGCGAGGCGGTGATCGCCGATCTGGCGAAGATGCCCCACCTGCTGGTCGCCGGCACCACCGGTTCGGGCAAATCGGTGGCCATCAACACGATGATCCTCTCATTGCTCTACAAGATGACGCCGGACGAGTGCCGGCTGATCATGATCGATCCGAAGATGCTGGAACTGTCTGTCTATGACGGCATTCCGCATCTTCTGACGCCCGTCGTCACCGATCCCAAGAAAGCGGTCGTCGCGCTCAAATGGACCGTGCGCGAGATGGAACAGCGCTACAAGAACATGTCCAAGCTCGGCGTGCGCAACATTGACGGGTTCAACACCCGCATCCGCGAGGCCAAACGCAAGGGCGAGGAGCTGAGCCGTACCGTCCAGACCGGCTTCGACCGGGAGACGGGCGAGGCGATCTACGAGACCGAAGCGCTCGATCTGCACGTCATGCCCTATATTGTCGTGATCATCGACGAGATGGCCGACCTGATGATGGTCGCCGGCAAGGACATCGAGGGCGCCGTCCAGCGCCTGGCGCAGATGGCGCGCGCCGCAGGCATCCACGTGATCATGGCCACGCAGCGTCCGTCGGTCGATGTCATCACCGGCACGATCAAGGCCAACTTCCCGACGCGCATCTCCTTCCAGGTGACCTCGAAGATCGACAGCCGCACGATCCTGGGCGAGCAGGGCGCCGAACAGCTTCTGGGCATGGGCGACATGCTCTATATGGCCGGCGGCGGCCGGATCCAGCGTGTCCACGGCCCGTTCGTTTCCGACGAAGAGGTCGAGGATGTCGTCAGCCACCTGAAGGCGCAGGGCGTGCCGCAGTATCTCGACGCGGTCACCGAGGATGACGAGGAAGACGAGGCCGGCTCCGAAGGCGGCGCGGCGGACGCCGGCGGCGCAAGCGACAGCGAAGACCCCTACGACCAGGCGGTCGCCATCGTCATCCGCGACCGCAAGGCGTCGACCAGCTACATCCAGCGGCGGCTCGGCATCGGCTACAACCGCGCCGCCACGCTGATCGAACGGATGGAGCAGGAAGGCGTCATCGGGCCGGCCAACCATGCGGGAAAACGCGAGATCCTGGTTCCGTCCGAAGAAGAACGCATGGCGGGCATGTGACCATGCCGCGACGATGTGTGATCCATGACACGTGGTCCGCGTCCGGCTTCGCCTTAGTGAAGTCAAACTGTGTCTCCAGATGAACCGCAAAAGACGACCCACCGATTCCGGGAAACCACCATGACCGACGCAAAAAGAGCCCACCGGACCCCGATGACCCGCCGCGGCGCGCTGACCGCCGGCGCTGGTCTCATCGCCGCCTTCGCGCTGCCCGGCGCGACGCGCGCCCAGGCTTCGGGCGCCCCGCAGCAGATCGCCGACCATTTCACCCGCGTGCGCACCATGATGGGCGAGTTCGTGCAGTTCGGCCCGTCCGGCGAGCAGACCGGCGGCCGCTTCTTCATCGAACGGCCCGGACGTGTGCTGTTCCTTTACGAGGAGCCGTCCAACATCCGCGTGGTTGCCGACGGCCGTTCGGTGCTGGTCAACAACACCAAGCTCGACACCTGGGATGCCTATCCGCTCAACAAGACGCCGCTCAACCTGGTGCTCGGCGACCGCATCGATCTGAGCGGCGGGCGCGTGCAGAGCGTGGTGGAGGCCGAGGACCTGACGACGATCGTCCTGCAGGACAAGCAGATATTCGGTGATTCGACCATCACCATGATGTTCGATCCGTCGAGCTACGATCTGCGCCAATGGACCATCCGCGATGCGCAGGGCAAGGACACGACCGTCATGATCTTCAATGTCCGCGAGGGCGTGACCTTCGGCGAAGGCACGTTCGACATCGACTATGCGCGGGTGCGCGAGAAAGACCCCAGCTATTCGCGCTGACCGTCTTCCGGCACGACAAGGAACTTGTGCGCGACGGCCGCTCCATCGGGGCGGCCGCTTGTTTTTGGGCCCCGGCGGGGCGAGAAGGCACCCGGTTCACGAGTTCAGGACCATTTTCCTTTCGCCACGATCCGGCCTTACCGATGACGCAGCCCTTCACCATCGCCACCTGGAACATCAATTCGGTGCGCCTCAGGCGCGGGCTGGTGGAGCGGTTTCTCGCCGAGCATGCGCCGGACATACTGTGTCTGCAGGAAATCAAGTGCCAGGACGACCAGTTCCCGGCCAAGGCGTTCGCCAGGGCGGGCTATGAGCATGTCGCACTGCACGGCCAGAAGGCCTATCACGGCGTGGCCACGCTTTCGAAAATACCCTTCTCAAGCGTCGAAAGGCGCGATTTTTGCGGTTTGGGCGATGCCCGGCACGTGGAATGCACGGTCGATGTGAACGGCAGCCGCATCCGCGTGCACAATTTCTACGTTCCGGCCGGCGGCGACGAGCCCGATCCCGCCATCAATCCGAAATTCGCGCACAAGCTGAAATTCCTCGACGAGATGCGGGCGATCACCACCGAGACCGGTGCGCATGACGCCGCGCTTCTCGTCGGCGATCTGAACATCGCGCCGCTGGAAAACGATGTCTGGTCACACCGGCAGCTGCTGAAGGTGGTCAGCCACACGCCGGTCGAGACCGAGACGCTGGAAGAGTTGCGGCGCGAGGCGGGCTGGGCCGACCTGATGCGTCATCATGTTCCCGGGGACCAGAAGCTGTTTACCTGGTGGAGCTACCGCGCCAGGGACTGGGCCGCGTCCAATCGCGGCCGGCGGCTCGATCACATCTGGGGATCGGAAGCGTTGCGCGGGGCGCTCACCTCGATGAATGTGCTGACCGAGGCGCGCGGGTGGGAAAAGCCTTCCGACCATGTGCCGGTCGTCGCTCGGTTCGCGCCATAGGCCCGTCAGAGCTCGGGTGCCTGCCGGAGGCGCCGTTCCGCGACCTCGATGTCCTTGATGAGCTGTTGCAGATCGTCGGAAAGCTGCCGATGGATGGCCATGGCCGTTTCCGGATATTCCGCCAGCATACGGCGGAACAGGGCACGGCTGATCCGCAGCACCTCGGTCTCGGTGTCGGCCTGGGCGTCGGTCATCCACTGGGTTTCGGTGATCAGGGCCAGTTGGCCGAGCACACTGCCCGGACCGGCGCTCTGCACCGGCTTGCCGCCATCGGGCGCCGACCGCGACAGCGTGACGGCTCCGCTGACGATGACGAAGCCGCAATCGGCGCGATCGCCCTGGCGATAGAGTCTCCGGCCGGCGCGAAACTGAAGCCGTTCGGCGCCGAATGCCAAAAGGCGCAGCTGCTCGGCAGTCAACTGCTGGAACAGGCCCGCCGCCGAAAGGGCGCGTATGTCATCGTTCAGCGTCATGAAAGGCTCGGGCGCCACCGGCATGATTGCCGGCGTCGCTGTTACATGACCGGCGCGCCGTTGGAAAGGACGGCGCCGCCAAAGGGCATGTCCGCATGTGGACGCAGGGCCGCTTTGCCCCGAAATGTCCGACTTCGGACGAAACCGTTCAGGGCACCAGCTTGTAGCCGCCGCTTTCGGTCACCAGAAGGGATGCGTTGGAGGGATCGCTCTCGATCTTCTGGCGCAGCCGGTAGACGTGAGTTTCCAGCGTGTGGGTCGTCACGCCCGAATTGTAGCCCCAGACCTCTTCGAGCAGCGTGTCGCGGGTCACCACCTGGGCGCCGCTGCGGTAGAGGTATTTGATGATCGAGGCTTCCTTCTCGGTCAAGCGGATCTTGCGGCCGTTGCCGTCGATCAGCATCTTCTGGCTCGGCGTGAACGTGTAGGGGCCGACCGAGAAGGTCGCGTCCTCGCTCTGCTCGTGCTGGCGCAGCTGCGCGCGGATGCGGGCCAGCAGCACGGCGAACTTGAACGGCTTGGTGACATAATCGTTGGCGCCCGCTTCCAGCCCGAGAATGGTGTCGGAATCGGTGTCGTGGCCGGTCAGCATGATGATCGGCGCCTTGAAGCCGCCCTTGCGCAGGATCTTCACCGCCTCGCGGCCGTCCATGTCGGGCAGGCCGACATCCATCACCACCAGATCGATCATCGCGCCGCGCGCCGCCTCGACGCCCTTGGTGGCACTGGCGGCCTGCAGCACGTCGAACTCCTCGTAGAGCGAGAGTTGCTCGACCAGCACTTCGCGCAGATCATCGTCATCGTCGACAAGCAACAGCGTTCGGGTCGTCATGATCCACCTTCATCGGTTCGGCCCGTGCGGTTGCGCGGGAAGGGTCAAGTATCTGGCCCTTTTGGCATCTTAATGGCAGTTTGCGTGTCAACAAAGGCTCAACTTTGCGTGTCTGCCGCGTCAGCGCACCGTGAATGTCCGTGAGCGAACAAGGCGCCGGCACCCATGCTCACAACCATTGAAGTAAGGCGCAAACCGGGCGAGAGCGCACGCGGCGTACTGATTGCCGGCGCTCGGACGCTGTCATGCGCGCTGGGACGTTCAGGCCCCTCGATCTTCAAGCGCGAGGGCGATGGTGCCACGCCCGCCCATGCCGCCATGCGACCGCTTTGGGGTTATTGGCGCCCCGACAGGGGCGTTCGGCCGCGATCTATCCTGCCGCTGCACCGGATCGGGCCGGATGACGGCTGGTGCGATGCGCCGGAACACCCGTCCTACAACGCGCCCGTGCGGCTGCCGTTTGCCGCCTCGCACGAGGTCATGCGCCGCGCCGATTGCCTTTATGACATCTGCATCGTGCTCGACTGGAACATGGCGCCGCGCGGCCGCGCACGGCATCGCGGATCGGCGATCTTCCTGCACATGGCCAAGCCGGGCTACCCGCCCACGGCCGGCTGCATCGCGCTGGCACGCCGTGATCTTGAATGGCTGGTCGCCCGGATCGACCGGCGCAGCCGCTTCGTCGTCGTGCGCTGATCAGACGCCGATCAGGCCGATCACGGCGCCCATGACCGTGGCGACCAGCAGCCAGTGAGCGCCGTCGATCAGCGTCAGGTCCCATCCGGCGTTCTGGTAGCGGTGGTTGATCGCCATGGTGGTGGCGATGAAGCCGGCCCAGACGAAAAGACCCGAGATGATGCCGTTGCGCAGGGTGACCTGTCCGTCGCCGAGATGGCCGATCAGCCCTGCCAGAACGAAGGCCATGACGAGCTGGCAGGCGAAGGTGATGGCAAACAGGGCCGGGCCGAACCTGGCGTCTTCGGGTGCGATGCCAGCCGCCTTCATCCACGGCCTGGACAGGGCACCGTAATAGACCGCGCCGACAATGAATGCGCACACCGTGGCGGCGAGCACCGCCCAAAGGTTGATACCGCCAAATGTCACCGCTGCCTCCTGCTTTGACCGCTGGCAGACAAACACCATGCCGCTTCGCGATCAAGCGGCACGCCAGCCGCCGCCGCTCACACTTTTTTGCTTGGCAAATCAGCGCGAAGGCGCCACCTTGATCGTGTGTTCAACGAAGTGAAAGGAGGTGATCCGATGTCGAGTGGTTCCATGGGTCCGGTTCGGTCTTTGCGGGTCATCATCCGTTGGAGCAGTCTCTGACGGCGTGAGCGCCCCGCGCAGCCGGTGACGCCCTGAAGGGCGCAAGGCCTGACGGCCGGCCGGAGACATGAATTGCGGAAGGGCCGCCCGAGCGATCGGGTGGCCCTTTTTCGTGCTTGCCGTCCTCTCTCTTGCGCTTGGCGCGCGCTTGGGGTTGGCCGGTTCAGAAGTCGATCGCCAGGCCCTTGACCTCCCAGTCGCCGTATCGGGCCGGGTCCTTGCCGCCGCGTCCGCCGCGTTCGGCTTCCGCCTGCGCCTCGAACCGGTCGACCTCGGCGCGGCGCGCTTCGGCTTCCTTCAGGGCGCGCTGGGCCGCCGGCGGCAGATCCTCGAAGCGCCGCGCCGGCGCTTGGTCGGCATCCGGATCGGATGTGATGTCCTCGCTCGCCATGCAGCCCCCTTCGGTCGATTGTTGAAACTCTGACGGCGCTCATCCATTTATATGGCGGGTTGCCGGGCCGCGTCCAGCATCCCCCTAACCGTGCCGATGATGGAGCCAGAGCGAATGAACATGATCAAGACCGCCATGCTGATCGCCTTCATGACGGCGCTGTTCATGGGCATAGGATATCTGATCGGCGGTACGGGCGGGATGATGATCGCGTTTGCCATCGCGGTCGTCATGAACGGCTTTTCCTACTGGAACGCCGACAAGATGGTGCTGCGCATGAACGGCGCGGTGGAGGTCGATGAGCAAAGCGCGCCCGAATATTACGGTATGGTGCGCGATCTGGCCGCCAATGCCGGCCTGCCCATGCCGAAGGTCTACATCATCAACCAGGAGCAGCCCAATGCGTTCGCCACGGGCCGCAATCCCGAAAACGCCGCCGTTGCCGCGACGACCGGCCTTTTGGACCAGCTGACGCCCGAGGAGGTGGCCGGCGTGATGGCGCATGAACTGGCCCACATCCAGAACCGCGACACGCTGATCATGACGATCACAGCGACGCTGGCCGGCGCGATTTCCATGCTCGGCAATTTCGCGCTTTTCTTCGGCTCGGGCCGCGATAACAACAATCCGCTGGGCATTGTGGGCGTCCTTATCGCAATGATCGTCGCGCCGTTCGCGGCGATGATCGTGCAGATGGCGATCAGCCGGACGCGCGAATATTCAGCCGACCGGCGCGGCGCGGAGATTTGCGGCCGGCCCGACTGGCTGGCCAGCGCCCTTGCCAAGATCGCCCGGGCTGCCGGCCGTTCGGTGAACGTGCCCGCCGAGCGCAATCCGGCGACGGCGCACATGTTCATCATCAATCCGCTCAACGGCCAGCGTGCCGACAGCCTGTTTTCCACCCATCCGGACACGCAGAACCGGATCGACGCGCTGATGGCGATGACCGATGCCGGCGGCCCGCCGGCACGGCCGCATCGGCCCGAACCCGCCCCGCGCCGCACATCGGGCGTTCCGGGCACCGGCAATCGCTGGGGCCGTTCTCATGACGGCAGCGACGGCAATGGCGGACCCTGGGGTTGAGCGCCTCCGCCCGCCGTCGCAAGCCCACAAAACGCACAGCCACACATGGCGCAGCAGAACGGCCCGGCCTCGCCGCCCGGCTGGCGGGCCAGCGCCTTTTGAGCGCGATCGTCGATTCGCGCACGCCGATGGATGCGCTGACCGACGACAGCCACGGCCATCCGCATTATCTGGCGCTCGATGCGCGCGACCGGTCGCTTGTCCGCGCCATGCTGATGGCGGCGCTGCGCCACCGGGGCGATCTCGAAGCGCTGATCGACCGGTTCACCGACCGGCCGCTGCCCGGCGGCGCCGCATCGCTGCGCGCCATCATCCATCTCGCGCTGGCGCAGATCCTGTTCCTCGACGTGCCGGACCACAGCGCCGTCGATCTTGCGGTCGAGGCGGCGCGCACCGACCCGCGCAACCGGCGCTTTGCAGGGCTGGTCAATGCGCTTTGCCGCCGCGCGGTGCGCGACCGGGAAAAGATCCTCGACGCGATCGCCCGTTCACCGTCGCGCGCGCCGGGATGGTTCGCCGAGCGGCTTACCGAGATCTATGGCGCGGAGAAGGCCGCCGCCATCGAAGCGTGCCACCGGCGGCCGGCGCCGATCGATCTGACGCTGGCCGACGAAAGCCCCGAAAACGTGGCGCTGTGGGCGGAACGGCTCGGCGCCATCGCGCTGCCCACCGGTTCGCTGCGCCTGACGTCCCATACGGCAATCACGGAACTGCCCGGATATGCCGATGGCGTCTGGTGGGTTCAGGACGCGGCGGCGGCGATCCCCGCGCGCCTGTTCGGCGATGTCGCCGGCCAGCGGGTTCTCGACCTTTGTGCGGCGCCCGGCGGCAAGACCGCGCAGCTGGTCGAGCGCGGCGCCACCGTCACCGCGCTCGACCAGTCGGCGAACCGGCTCAAGCGCCTTGCCGCCAATCTCGACCGGCTCGGCCTGGCCGATCGCTGCGAGACGGTTGCCGCGAGCCTGTTCGATCATGGGGCGGACGTGCCGTTCGATGCGGTCCTACTCGATGCGCCGTGCTCGTCGACCGGCACCGTGCGGCGGCACCCCGACGTGCCCTGGACCAAGACCCCGGAAGACATCGCCAAACTGGCCGCGCTGCAGGCGCGGATGCTGGAGCGGGCGGCCGACTTCGTCGCGCCCGGCGGAACGCTGGTCTTTTCCAACTGCTCACTCGATCCGAGCGAGGGCGAAGACGTGGCGCGCGCCTTTTCGCGCGAACATGCAAACTTCGAGCCTCTTCCGGTGACCGATGACGACCTGCCCGGCCTTTCATCGGCGATCACCGGGGAAGGATTTGTCCGAACCACACCGGCGGATCTGCCGCTTGCCGGCGATGAGGCGCGGCTTGGCGGGATCGACGGTTTTTTTGCCGCGCGCTGGCGCCGTAGGGTCTGAAAAACGACAATAAAGCATTGGTTTGGCATAGCTGCGCAATGCAGTTATGGTTTCAGCCGATTGGGGAATCGGGGCGGAAGCCGTGGCACGTTCTCGCTGGAATGCGCAGCCGGGATACTGGGGAGTCAGCACCGGCCTGCTGTGGGAACGGCTGCGCTACCGGCTGCAGTCCGGCTCGATCACCAATTGGCAGCTTGTCGGCCCGGTTCCGGCGCGGCTGCTGCTGTCGCCGTCATGCCTGCGGCCCAGCGATCCGCTTCTGGCGCGCGACTTCTATCAGGGGCGCTACAGCTTCGGCGGGCGCACGGTCGAGACCGGCAGCCAGTCGCCCTTTCTGGCGGAGCCGCCATCGGCGGCCTGGTATGCCGAACTTCACGGCTTCCGGTGGCTGCGCCATCTCGCCGACGCCAACACCGATCTTGCGGCAGCGCAGGCACGCGCGCTGATCGAGGACTGGATCAGCGGCTACGGCAAGCGGCTGCGCGAACCGGCCTACGACCTGCCGACCACCGCCAGCCGCTTGATTGCCTGGATCCAGCACGCCCGCTTCTTTCTGCAGAGCAGCGAGCACGGTTTCTACCGCCGCTTCATGATGTCGCTGTCGCGGCAGGTTCGATATCTGCGCAACGCGCTGCGCGGCTATCCGGACTGCATCGACACGCTACAGGCGCTGATCGCCCTGTCGGTCGCTTCGCTCGCCATCCCGACGGCCGAGCGCCGTCAGCAGCGCATTGCCCGGCAGCTCGAGTTCCAGCTCAAGCGCCAGATCCTGCCAGACGGTGCCCATGTCAGCCGCAACCCGGCGCATCTGCCCGAACTGCTCGCCGATCTTCTGCCGCTGGCGCAATGCTATGTGGCCGCCTCGCGGCCGGTGCCGCCCGAACTGGTGCGTGCCGTCGACCGGATGTTTCCGCGCCTGCGTGCCATGCGCCACCGCGACGGGCATCTGGCGATGTTCCACGGTGCCGGCTACGACAAGACAGACCTGATCGCCGCCGTGCTGCGGCTCGACCAGACCGAGGGCAAGACCGGCCCGCATGCCGTGCAGAGCGGCTACTATCGGCTCGAGGCCGGCGACACGGTGATCATCGCCGACACCGGCACGATCCCGAAGGGCATTGACGGGGCGAACTGCCATGCCAGCGCGCTGGCCTTCGAACTGTCGACGCTGCGCGGCCGCATCGTCACAAATCTGGGCGTCGACCGGCTGCTGCGGGCTGATTTCGGGCCGGTCGCCCGCGCCACGGCCGCCCATTCGACGCTTTCGGTGGGCGATGTGTCGTCGGCGCGCTTTCGCCGCTTCGCCGGCGCGCCCCGAAGGCATGACTGGCGCGCGGTGTCCGGTCCGCGCCGGGTCGCGGTCTCCGACTGGCAGAGCGACGGCATGACCGGCTTTTCGGCCGAACATGACGGCTATCAGCGCGTCTTTGGCCTTGTGCATGAACGCGGCATCGCAGTCCGGCCCGATGGCGGCCGTGTCGACGGGTACGATCTGCTGCGCCCGCCCTCCGGCCGCAAGCCGCATGCGGTTGCGGCGCAATTGCGCTTTCATTTCCATCCGGGCGTGCGCGTGAGCGCGACGCAGGCGGCCAACACGTTCCTGCTCTCTCTCGAAAGCGGCGAACGCTGGGCGTTCCGCGCCATCGGTGCGCCCGCCGCGATCGAGGAAAGCCTCTTTCTGGCGGCCGTCGCCGGCCCCGTGCGCACGGCGCAGATCGCGATCGGCATCGAGTGGCCGGAGACCGAACGGGTGAGCTGGCGCTTCGAGCGACTGTCCGACTGACAGCCCGACGATTTGCTGTGCGTTGCGGACCGGCCGTGGCGGGCTGGCGGTGGGCAATCGGCGTGGCGCCATGATAAGCGGGCGCCATCATCCGTCCCAGCCGAGGAAGTCCGCCCATGGCCGTCGCCGCCAAGACCATCGCACCGCCCGACCGCGTGCCCGTGCGCCGGGCGCTATTGTCGGTGTCCGACAAGACCGGGCTGGTCGAACTGGCGGCCGCGCTCGCGGCGATGGACGTCGCGCTGGTCTCGACCGGCGGGACGCGCCGGGCACTGGCCGATGCCGGGCTCGCGGTTACCGACATTTCCGAATTGACCGGGTTCCCTGAAATCATGGACGGAAGGGTGAAGACGCTGCATCCCAAGGTGCATGGCGGGCTTCTGGCCGTGCGCAACGATCCCGACCATCAGGCCGCCATGACCGAACATGGCATCGAGGGCTTCGATCTGGTCGTCGTCAATCTCTACCCGTTCGAAGAGGTCGTCGCGTCGGGCGGCGATGAGGCGACGACGATCGAGAACATCGACATTGGCGGCCCGGCCATGGTGCGGGCCTCGGCCAAGAACCATGGCCATGTGGCGATCGTCACCGACCCGGATGACTACGACATGGTGCTCGGGCATCTGTCGGACGGCAAGGGCACGACCGATCTTGCCACGCGCCGCCGCCTCGCGGTCAAGGCGTTCAAGCGGACGGCGAGCTATGATGCGGCGGTTTCCCGCTGGATGGAGACGGCGTTCGATGCCGAACCGTTCGATGCGCTCGATGCGCTGGGCGGGCGCCGTGTCGCGACGATGCGCTATGGCGAGAACCCGCATCAGGCGGCAGCGCTTTATCTGACCGGCGAGACCCGCCCGGGCGCTGCCACGGCGAGGGTACTGCAGGGCAAACCGCTCTCCTACAACAACATCAACGACACGGACGCGGCCTTCGAGCTGGTCAGCGAGTTTGGCGCGGAGACGCCGGCGGTGGCCATCATCAAGCATGCCAATCCGTGCGGCGTCGCGCGCGCCGGAACGCTGATCGACGCCTATCGCGCCGCATTCGATTGCGACCGCACATCGGCGTTCGGCGGCATCGTCGCGTTCAACCGTGAACTGGACGCCGAAACCGCCCGCGCCGTGCTTGAGATCTTCACCGAAGTCGTCATTGCGCCGGCGATCAGCGACGGCGCGCGCGAGGCTTTTGCGGGCAAGCCCAATCTGCGCCTTCTGCAGACCGGCGGGCTCGCCGATCCGCGCGCGCCGGGCTTCGTCGTCCGGCCGATCGCCGGCGGCTATCTCAAACAGGGGCGCGACGCGGCGGTCGTCGACGACATGGCCCTGCGCGTCGTCACCAAACGCGCGCCGGACACGCGCGAAATGAACGATCTGAAATTCGCCTTCCAGGTTGCCAAACACGTCAAGTCGAACGCGATCGTCTATGCGCGCGACGGCGCCACCGTGGGCATCGGCGCAGGCCAGATGAGCCGTGTCGATTCAAGCCGCATCGCCGCGCGCAAGGCGGTCGACGCCGCCGAGGCGCTCGGTCTCGCCGAGCCGAAGACCAAGGGATCGGTGGTTGCCTCGGACGCGTTCTTTCCGTTCGCGGACGGATTGCTGGCGGCCGTCGAGGCGGGCGCGACAGCGGTCATCCAGCCGGGAGGCTCGATGCGCGACGATCAGGTGATCGAGGCGGCCGATGCGCACGGCATCGCCATGGTGTTCACGGGCACCCGCCATTTCCGCCACTGACCCGACGACCGGGCGGCTCGGCGCCATGGTTTTGCCATCGGTTTGCCGCATTCGCGGCTAAGGTGCGGCGCCGGGAATGCCGCGCCCGTCTGACATGTTCGTGATGGGTACGGGGAAACCTTGCGGTAACTTTCCGTCAACTATATTGCGTGGATCGGAAGCGACTATCGGGACCTCTAACATGCGTGTGCGTTCGGCTTTCACCGCATTGGCGCTGTCGGCAGCGGTCGCGCTGGCCTCGTGCCAGGGCAGCGACGTGCTGAACCTTGCCGCCGAGGCGCCGCTGCCGCGCGATGTCGTCAACATCATGAGCGCTAAGGGGATGACCAAGTCATCGCCCATCATGATGCGCATCTTCAAGGAAGAAGAGGTGCTGGAGGTCTGGAAGCAGACCGACACCGGCCGCTACGATCTCGTCAAGACCTATGAGATCTGCGAGTTTTCCGGCGACAAGGGACCAAAATTCCGGGAAGGCGACCGGCAGAGCCCGGAAGGGTTCTACTTCGTCAACCGGAACCTTCTGAACCCCAATTCGAGCTATCATCTGTCGTTCAATCTGGGCTTTCCCAATGCGTTCGACCGCTCGCATGGCCGCACCGGCTCGTTCCTGATGGTGCACGGAGATTGTTCGTCGCGCGGCTGTTACGCGATGACCGACAAGTACATCACCGAGATCTACGCGTTCGCGCGCGAGGCGCTGCGCGGCGGCCGGCAGAACGAGTTCCAGGTGCAGGCCTTCCCGTTCCGCATGACGCCGGAAAACATGGCCGCGCACCGCGACAGCCCGCATTTCGAGTACTGGAAGATGCTCAAATCGGGCTATGACCATTTCGAGCTGACGCGCACGCCGCCCAAGGTCGATGTCTGCGAGCGCAAATACATCTTCAACCAGATCCCCGAGGACGGCGACTTCGAAGCGGCTGCGCAGTGCCCGCAGACGACGATGCCGGCGCCGCTGGCCATCGCCTACAACCAGCTCAAGCAGCAGCACGCGCTGCAGTTCGAGCGCGCCGTGGCGCGCCTCGAGGGCCGTCCGCTCGATCTCAGCGAGGGCATGACCGGACTTCTGGACCTGCCGCCGACGCCGGTGCGCCAGGTCGAACCGCTCACGCCGGCCGAGGTATTGCCGACCGTCGGCCAGCCGCCCGAGGCATCGGTTCAGCCGGCGCCCGCCGTGCAGCCTGCAGGACAATCCGCGCCGTCATCGGCCCAGTCGACGCCGCTGACGGCGATCACGCCCGGCACGGCCGGCCCGATCATTGCGACGTCCAGCGGATCGGGCATCACCGCCAATTCCGGCCCGCAGGCGGCTCAGGCTGCGCCGGGCGTCGCCCCGGATTCCGGCGCCGGAACCGGGGTTCCCCTGCCGGCCTCGCGGCCGTTGCAGTGACCGCGCCATGAGCGGAGAGGCACTGTCCGACGATTACGATCTGCGCGGGCTGAACTGCCCGCTTCCCGTGCTGAAAACGCAGAAGCGGATGCGCGCCATGGCGGCCGGCGAGCGGCTCTGGGTGCGCACAAGCGACCCGCTCGCGGTGATCGACATTCCCAATTTCTGCCGCGAGAGGGGCCACGGCCTGATCGAGACCGAGAGCGTCGATGACGGCCACCGCTTCCTGATTGAACGGGGCTGACGCGCGCCGCTACCCGCTTTCGGGGCGGCTCGCCGGCACCGGCACATCGAAGCCGGGCCGCAGCTGGTAGCGTTCCATCTCCGCCTCGCTGGCCAGCGACGGCCGATAGGGCCGCGGCGCCGGCACCGGATAGGCGTCGATCGCCGCGCCGCCCAGCACGATCGCGGTCATGCTGGCGCCTTCGGCGCCTCCAAGTCCGACCCGCGCGGCGCGCGGTTCCCGGTCCATCGTGCCTATGAGAGCAGTGTCGAAGACGATGTTGCCATCGACATCGCGCCCGTCCCAGCGGGCGGCACGCGCCTCGTCGGTGCACACGACCGGCCGCAGATCGGCGGGAACGCCGTCGGCGTCGGTTCCCGGAACGCTGTCGAGATCGACGGTGGTGGCCGCTTCGGCGCTGAAACCGTCCTGCAGCAGCGTCGCGCTCTTTTCGGCGCGCTCCTTCTGGCTTTCGGTGCCCATCACCACGGCGACCAGCGTGCGGCCCCCGCGCGTTGCCGATGCGACCAGATTGAAGCCCGATGCGCATACGAAACCGGTCTTCATGCCGTCGGCGCCCTCGAAGCGGCCAAGCAGCAGATTGTAGGACGGGATCAGCTGTTCGCCGAAGCTGATCGCCTCGATGGAAAAATAGTCGGCGCGGTCGGCAAACTCGGTCCTCAGCGCGCGGGCCAGAACCGCCATGTCGCGCGCGGTCGTATATTGCTGTTCGTCGTGCAGCCCGTGCGGATTGACGAAACTGGTGTTCGTCATGCCAAGGCGCGCCGCTTCCTCGTTCATGCGTGCAACGAACGCCGCCTCGCTGCCCGCCACCGCCTCGCCGAGCGCGACGGCGATGTCGTTGGCCGAGCGGACGATCACCATCTTGATCGCATTGTCGACGGTCATGATCGATCCGGACGGATAGCCCATCCGGCTCGGCGGCGTGGAGACGGCGTTGGCGGTGACGCGCACCGGCGAGCGCAAGGTCAGTTCGCCGGCCTCGAGCGCACGGAACGTGACATAGGCGGTCATCAGCTTGGTCAGCGAGGCCGGGCTCCAAAGGTCGTGCGCCTGCTCGTGATGCAGCACCGACCCGGTTGCCGGCTCGAAGACCAGCGCCGGCGCGGCCTCGGCGGCGATCGGCAGCCCGAGCGCCAGAACCAGCGCGGCTGCGGTCCGCGCCGGCATCGTCCTGCGTGCAGTTGGTGCGATCATCATGTTCCCCGGCCAGCCCGTTTGCGCCGCATCCCGCGCGGCTCCGTTGCGCCATCAAACAAATCGTGCCCGGTCATGGCAACCGCGAAATGATGACATCGGCGCGAGCGGCGCGCTATATGGAGCCCAGATCAGACAGGCCGTGTCCCGGTCCCAGCGAGAGAGAGCCTTCATGCCCTTATTGAACCGCGCCGCCGAACTGCAGGATGAAGTCAGCGGATGGCGCCGCCATCTGCACGCCCATCCCGAACTGATGTTCGATGTGCACGACACGGCCGCCTTCGTCACCGACAAGCTGCGCGCCTTTGGCTGCGACGAGGTGGTGACCGGTCTTGGCCGCACCGGCGTCGTCGGCGTCATCAAGGGCAATCGCGGCGAGGGCGAAACGATCGGCATGCGCGCGGACATGGATGCGCTGCCGATCCATGAAGCGACGGACGTGCCGCACAAATCGACCATCGCCGGCAAGATGCATGCCTGCGGCCATGACGGACACACCTCTATGCTGCTCGGCGCGGCCAAATATCTTGCCGAGACGCGCAACTTCGCCGGCACGGTGGTCGTCATCTTCCAGCCGGCCGAAGAGGGTGGCGGCGGCGGCAACGAGATGGTCAGGGACGGGCTGATGGAACGCTTCGGCATCGACCGCGTCTACGGCATGCACAACATGCCCGGCGTCGATGCGGGCGCGTTCGTCATCCGGCCGGGCGCGCTGTGCGCGGCGACCGACGAGTTCACGATCACGGTGACCGGAAAGGGCGGCCACGCCGCCATGCCGCAAAAGAGCATCGATCCGATCGTCATCGGCGCGCAGATCGTCACGGCGCTGCAATCGATCGCCTCGCGAAACACCGACCCGGTCGGGTCCATCGTCGTGTCGGTGACCAAGTTCAATGCCGGTACGGCCTACAATGTCATTCCCGGAACCGCCGTTCTGGCGGGAACGGTGCGCACGCTCGACGAGGATGTCCGCAAGCTGGGGGAGGAACGGCTGCACGCCATCACGCACGGGATCTGCGAGGCGCATGGCGCCGAGGCCCATATCAAATGGCATCGCGGCTATCCGGTGACGGTCAATCATGCCGACGAGACGATGATCGCGGCCGATGCGGCCGAGCAGATCACAGGGCAGGGAACAGTGCCGACCGACATCAAACCGATGATGGGCGGGGAGGACTTTTCCTACATGCTCAACGCCCGGCCGGGCGCGATGATCATGATCGGCAATGGCGACAGCGCCGGACTGCATCACCCCGAATATGATTTCAACGACCAGATCATTCCGGCCGGCATCAGCTTCTGGGCCAAGCTCGCCGAAACCAATCCCGCGCGCTGAGCGCGGGCGTCATTCGGCTTTCTGGGTTTTCTGACCGGTAGCGGCGGCTTCGCCGTCCATGCCCCGCGGGCAGTAAAGATCGTGCAGGACAGCGAGCACCTCGGTCACTTCGCGGCCCTGCAGCGAATAATAGATCGTCTGCGCATCACGCTCTGTCTTGACCAGGCCCGCCTCGCGCAGCTTGCGCAGATGGTGCGACATGGCGGGCTGTGACAGGTTGACCGCCTCGGCCAGCTTGACCACGCTCCATTTCTGTTCTGACAGCGCGCACAGGATGCGCAGGCGCACCGGCTGGGAGAGCATTTCCATCAGCCGGGCCGCCTCGGCGATATGCGGTTCGAGCTCTTCGATATCCATTATATAAGACCTCTTGAATATTAACTGATGAGAATATAACTATCGGATCATCGCGGTGCAAGCAGGCGCTGCGAAAAGGGCGGAAAGCCCCGTTCAACCGGTTGGGATCAAGGAAAGCTTCATGGCCACCGAATTCACCCCCTTCATGTCGCTTCTGGGCGGCTTTCTCATCGGCGTCGCCGCCATCGCGCTGATGGCGCTGCATGGCCGCGTTGCCGGGATGACCGGCATCATGGCCGGCATTCTGCCGCCAGCCGTCAGCGACTGGCAGTGGCGCGCCGCGTTTCTGGCGGGCGCCGTCATCGCGCCGGCCCTGTTCCTGTTTGCCGGCGGAACCGTGCCGTTCGCGGTTCCCGTGCCGGTCTGGGCCATGGTCGTCGGCGGTCTGATTGTCGGCATCGGCGTACATTTCGGCTCGGGCTGCACGTCCGGTCACGGTGTCTGCGGCATGGCGCGCCTGTCGCCACGCTCGATCGTCGCCACCATCACCTTCATGATCACGACGGGCATCACCGTCTATGTCATGCGTCACGTTCTTTCGGTCGGAGTTGCCTGATCATGCATATCGTTTCAGCCCTTCTCATCGGCGCCGTCTTCGGCCTGGGGATCGCCATTTCCGGCATGGCCAATCCGGCCAAGGTGATCAACTTCTTCGACGTCGCCGGCACGTGGGACCCCAGTCTCATCTTCGTGATGGGCGGCGCGCTGGTCACCACGGCGATCGGCTATCGTATCGTCTTCGGCACGCGGTCCCGGCCGCTGTTCGCCAAGAATTACTCCCTGCCCACGCGCACCGATCTCGATGCGCGGCTGATCGGCGGCTCCGCCCTGTTCGGCGTCGGCTGGGGTATCTCCGGCTTCTGCCCGGGCGGCGCCATCCCGGCACTCGGGCTCGGCCAGCCGGCCGTTCCGGTCTTCGTCATCGCGATGGCCGCCGGCATCATCGTCGCGCGCAGCGCGCTCAGTCCCATGCTCAGCAAGACCGCTTCTGCGTAAGCGGCATAAAAGGAGTCCCATAATGACACTTCAGTTCCAGCCCGACATGCAGGTCAAACCGGACGTTGCGGCCTTCTTCGATCCGCAGACCAACACGATCTCCTATGTCGTCAAGGACCCGGCAAGCAACAGCTGCGCCATTGTCGATTCGGTGCTCGATATCGACTATGCGGCCGGCCGGCTGTCCTATGACAGCGCCGACAAGATCATCGAACACGTCAAGGCCAACGGCCTGACCGTCGAGTGGATCATCGAGACCCATGTCCATGCGGACCATCTGTCGGCGGCGCCCTACCTTCAGGAGAAGCTTGGCGGCAAGATCGGCATCGGGGACCAGATCACGATCGTCCAGGACACGTTCGGCAAGGTGTTCAACGAGGGCACAGAGTTCCAGCGCGACGGCTCGCAGTTCGACCGGCTGTTCGCCGACGGCGACACCTATCAGGTGGGCTCGATGACCGCCCATGTGATGGCGACGCCCGGCCACACGCCGGCCTGCCAGACCCATGTGATCGGCGATGCGGCCTTTGTCGGCGACACGCTGTTCATGCCCGATGGCGGTTCCGCCCGCGCCGATTTCCCCGGCGGCGATGCAGGCGTGCTCTACGATTCCATCCAGCGTGTTCTGGCGCTGCCGGACACGACCCGCCTGTTCATGTGCCACGATTACGGTCCGAACGGCCGCGACATCAAGTGGGAGACCACGGTCGCCGACGAGAAGGCGCACAACATCCATGTCGGCGGCGGCAAGAGCCGCGATGCGTTCGTCGCCATGCGCACGGCGCGCGACGAAACGCTCGACATGCCCAAGCTGATCCTGCCGTCGCTGCAGGTGAACATGCGCGCCGGCGACGTTCCCACGGACAAGGACGGCAACCCGATGCTGAAGGTTCCGCTCAACAAGCTCTGAGCGGCCAGCGTTGCGGCCCGGACGGCGTCCGGGCCGCAGCATCCCGAAACAATTCAAGAGAAGGCCCGATGTGATGCGCAAGCCGCCTCATCTCCTGCAGCGCTATTTCCCGGTGCTCGATTGGGGGCGCGGCTATGATGGCGAGACCCTGACCGGCGATCTGGTCGCCGCGGTGATCGTCACCATCATGCTGATCCCGCAATCGCTCGCCTATGCGCTGCTGGCGGGTCTGCCGCCCGAAATGGGCCTCTACGCCTCCATCGTGCCGATCGTCCTTTACGCTCTGTTCGGCACCTCGCGGGCGCTGGCCGTCGGCCCGGTCGCGGTCGTCTCGCTGATGACGGCGGCGGCGATCGGCAAGGTCGCCGAGCCCGGTTCCTCCGACTATATCATCGCCGCTTTGACGCTGGCCTTCATGTCGGGCGCGCTTCTCGTCGCGATGGGGCTTTTGCGCCTCGGTTTCGTCGCCAACTTCCTGTCGCATCCGGTTATTGCCGGCTTCATCACCGCGTCGGGCATCCTGATCGCTGCCTCGCAGCTCAAACATCTGCTCGGCGTCAGCGCCCACGGCCACACGCTGCCCGAGATCCTGGGCAGCCTGATCGCCGATCTGGGTGCGCTCAACTGGATCACGCTTGTCATCGGGGTCGCGGCCACCGCGTTCCTGTTCTGGGTGCGCGGCGGGCTGAAGCCGATCCTTGTCCGCATCGGCATAGCAGAACGCCTTGCCGGACATCTGGCACGCACCGGCCCGGTCTTCGCCGTTGCGGTCACTGCGTTGGCCGCCTGGTACTGGAACCTTGGAGAGGCGGGCGTCAAGCTCGTCGGCGACGTGCCGCGCGGCCTGCCGCCGCTGACCCAACCGTCCTTTTCGCCCGATCTATGGCTGGCGCTCGCCGGTCCGGCGGTGCTGATCTCGATCATCGGCTTTGTCGAATCGGTGTCGGTCGCCCAGACGCTGGCCGCCAAGCGGCGCCAGCGCATCGACCCGGATCAGGAACTGATCGGCCTGGGCATGGCCAACATGGGCGCCGGCATGACCGGCGGCTATCCGGTCACCGGCGGCTTTGCCCGCTCGGTCGTCAATTTCGACGCCGGGGCGCGGACGCCCGCAGCCGGCGCGTTCACCGCGATCGGCCTTGCCATTGCCTCGCTGACGATCACGCCGTTCATCGCCTTTCTGCCGCAGGCAACGCTGGCGGCAACGATCATCGTCGCGGTCCTCAGCCTGGTCGATTTTTCGATCTTCCGGACGGCATGGGTCTATTCGAAGGCCGACTTCGTCGCGGTCGCCGCCACCGTTCTGGTCACCCTTGTGATCGGCGTCGAGGCCGGCGTGACGGCAGGCGTGCTCCTGTCGGTGCTGATCCACCTCTACAAGACGTCCAAGCCGCACATGGCGGTGATCGGCCAGGTGCCGGGCACGGAGCACTACCGCAACGTCAAGCGCCACGAGGTGATCACCGATCCGCACATCTTGCAGCTTCGCGTCGACGAGAGCCTTTATTTCGCCAATGCGCGCTATCTCGAGGACAAGCTCTACGCCATGGTTGCCGACCATCCCGAGCTCAAGCATGTCGTCCTTGCCTGTCCCGCGGTGAACGCCATCGACATGAGCGCGCTGGAATCGCTCGAGGCGATCAATGAACGGCTCGAGGCGCTGGGCGTGAAGTTCCATCTCACCGAGGTCAAAGGCCCGGTGATGGACCGGCTCAAGCGCAGCCATTTCCTCGACGATCTGACCGGTGAAGTCTTCCTCAGCCAGCATCAGGCGCTGTGCACCCTGTCCTCGGCCAGGCCGGTCAATGGCGACGGCCAGCCCCGCTACGACAAAGCGGATGCCGAGTTGGATTTGCCCGACGCATTTGATAAGCGAGACGGCGACGGTCCCGTAGCTCAGCAGGATAGAGCATCAGATTCCTAATCTGAGGGTCACAGGTTCGAATCCTGTCGGGATCGCCAGATCAGACCCGGCCCCTTACGTATCGACGAAGTCCGAGCCGCGTCCCATCGAGAAGCGGACATCGGCCTTCGGCGTATCCTGTTTGCCGGCGACGGCGGGCGCGGACCGCGTCCGCACCACGACGGTCTCGGCGATCCGGTCGCCCAGCCGCTGGTTCCGGTACGCTTTCATGACCGGCGTTGACCGTCCGGCCGCCACGGACGCGCCGGCGGGTCTTGGCTGCCTTGAGCGCATGTCATGCCGCGCTTGGTCCATGCCGCGCTGTCTGAGGCGCGAGGCGCCCGCTCGCCGGTCCGATGCTTTCAGTGGCGGCACCGCTCAAGTGCCGATGAAGCTGACGATCGCCATGGCAGCAGCGAGCAGCAGGATGGTCTGAAGACAAACCAGCGCGACATGGCGCCCGCCCAACCCGACCATTGCGCCGAGCGAGGTCTTCACGCCAAGCGCGGCGATCGCCGCTATCAGCATCCAGCGGCTTGTTTCGACAAGAGCGGCAACAAACGGCTCGGGAAGGACGCCCAGAGAGTTGATCGCCATGAAGACGATGAACATGACCACGAAAAGGGGCACGCCGACACCTTTCGCTTCGGGCGCCCGGAAGAAGACCGCAATGGCGATGATCACCAAGGGCAACAGCAGCACCCGCTTGAGCTTCGTCAAGGTCGCCATGTTGCCGGCTTCGTCGCTGATCGAATATCCGGCACCAACGACCTGTGCAACATCGTGGATCGTCGCGCCGATCAGAAAGCCGGCCTGCAGGTCGGTGTAGCCGAGCATCGAGAACACGATCGGATAGGCGATCATGGCGACGGTCGACAGGGTGGTGACCGCGACCACGGTGAACAGCGTATCCTGATCGAGGCCGGCGCGCCTTGGCATCGCGGCAGCGATGGCCAGCGCAGCGGATGCGCCGCAGATGGCAACCGCGCCCCCCGTCAGCAAGCCGAGCTGGGTTGACCGTTTGAGGACAGGCGCAAACAGCCAGCCACTGGCAATGGTCATCACCACGAGGCCGACAATGACCGCGACCGACAGCCAGCCCTGCTCCGCCACCTGGCCGAAGCTGAGACGGAAGCCGAGCAGGGCAACACCCATGCGCAACAGGGTCTTGGCGGCAAAGTCGATGCCGCCCTTGCATTGCTCATTGTCGGCGAGGAAGTGGAAGGCCATGCCGATCAGCAGGGCGAACAGCATCACCGGCGCGCCGTAGTGGTCGGACAGAAAGCCCGCGCACAGTGCGACGGTAACGACGACGATCAGCCCGCGATAGCCGTGCCGCAAGGCTGCAAACGGAGCAAGCACGCCGTCAATCCGCCGATGCGGCGAGATCGAAGGATTCCTGCGGGAAGAACTTCGCAAGACGGATGTCGGCGGTGCGGGCATGGCCTTCCATGCCCTCGAGGCGCGAGATGCGCGCCGTCGCTTCGGCGACGGGTCTTGCGCCGTCGCGCGTGGCCCGCTGCCAGGTGACCGTCTTCATGTATTTGTGCACCGAAAGCCCGCCCGTGTACCGGGCCGCCCCCGAGGTCGGAAGGACATGATTGGGTCCGGCGGCCTTGTCACCGAAGGCCACCGTCGTTTCCTCACCGAGAAACAGCGAGCCATAGGAACGAAGCCGGCCCAGCCACCAGTCGAGATCGGCCGCCTGAACGTGCAGGTGCTCGGGGCCATAGGCGTCGCAAACCTGTGCCATTTCTTCCCGGTCCGAGCACAGGATGACCTCGCCATGGTCACGCCAAGCGGCTTCCGCGTTCTTCGCGTTCGTTTCGGGCAGCTCGGCGATGATGGTCGGCATGAGCCGCATCACGGCTTCGGCCAACGCGCGGTCGTCGGTCACCAGCCAGACAGGCGAGTTGTAGCCGTGTTCGGCCTGCCCAGCGAGATCCCAGGCCACCAGATGCGGGTCGGCGGCCCCATCGGCGACGACCATCGAATCGGTGGGACCGGCGAACATGTCGATGCCGACCCGGCCGAACAGCAGGCGCTTGGCTTCGGCGACATATTGGTTGCCGGGTCCGACCAGCATGTCGGCCCTGGGCAGGCCGAACAGACCAAACGCCATGGAGGCGATGCCCTGCACGCCGCCCATGTTCAGAACGGCGTCCGCGCCGCACAGCTGCATCGTGTAGAGGATCGCCGGAGGGATACCGATGCCGGGTTTTGGCGGCGAGCATGCGGTGATGTGATCGACGCCCGCCACCTTAGCCGTCGTGATGGTCATGATCGCCGAGGCGATATGGCTGTAGCGTCCGCCGGGGACGTAGCATCCCGCGGCCGAGACCGGGATGTGCTTCTGCCCGGCGAAGAAGCCCGGCTGAACCTCCAGCTCGCAAGGCTGGATCGTGACCTTCTGGGCCTCGGCGAACCGGCGGATATTGTCGTGGGCGAAGCCGATATCCGCCTTGAGCTTGTCCGGCACCTGGTGCGCGGCCGCGTCGAGGGCGTCCTGCGGCACCAGGGCCGGGCCCGTCCAGCCGTCGAACTTTTGCGCATGGGCGCGTGCCGCAGCATCCCCGCCCTGCTCGATTTCGGTGAGCAGCGCCTGCACCGTGGCCTGCAGATCGGACTGGCCGGTCTCGGCCCGCCGGTCGGCCTTCTTCAGATATTCGATCGTCATCGACGCTTTCTGGCCCCATTCTACCTGTGATCGGCGCGGCGGAACGCGCCTTGTACGATGCGGTCGATGACCATGGCGACGAACAGGATGGCGAACCCTCCCAGAAGACCGGGCCCCTTGGCGGCGAACTGCAACGCTTCCAGGATCACCTTTCCGAGCCCGCCGCCGCCGATCAGCGATATGATGACCACCATGGACAGGCACATCAGGATTGTCTGGTTCACGCCGGTCATGATCGAAGGCAGCGCGAGCGGCAGTTCCACATCCTTCAGCAACTGCCAGCGCGAAGCGCCGAACGCGGTTGCCGCCTCCTTGATGCTCTCGGGCACGCCGCGCATGCCGAGCGCGGTCAGGCGGATCACCGGCGGCATGCCGAAGATGATCGTTGCCAGAATGCCGGGCGGATTGCCCGTTCCGAAGAACGCGATGATCGGGATCAGATAGACGAAAGCCGGCAATGTCTGCATCAGGTCGAGAACCGGTTCGGCGAACCTGTAGGCGCGCTGGGATTTGCCGAACCAGATGCCCAGCGGAATGCCGATGACGACGCACAGGACCACCGCGGCGCCGACGAGCGCAACCGTTTCCATCGCGATCTCCCAATAGCCCAGCAGCGCGATATAGGCGAGCGCGGCGGCCGTGAAGATCGCCACGCGAGGACCTGCCGCGCGCCAGGCAAAGACGCAGATCACGGCCATGATCACCGGCCAGGGTGTGCCGATCAGGGCAAGGGAGATGGTGTCGAGGATCTGCCTTACGACAAGCACGATGCCGTCGAACGCGCCCGCGCCGCTGCGCGCCGCATCGTCGATCACCGCTTCGAGCCAGCGCGCGGTTGCGCCATAATGGTCCGGATCGGCCGGAAACGCCGTCAGCCAGTCCGGAATGTTCTCTATGGTGAAGCGGTAGACGGTCAGCGGCATGATGACCAGGCCAAGCGCAACTCCGAATACGATGTTGGGCGTGCGGTAGCCCGAGGGTACGGCGCCCGGCGCCACGCGCCAGCGGGAGTACTGCTTCTCATAGACGACGTTCGACCAGATGCCCTGTACAAGACGCAAAACGACAAGCAACGCCAATCCGGACAGCAGGATCATGAACGCGTCGGCGGCCGCCGCTTCGGCCGTCTCGCGGCTCCGCTCGGCGGCCCGCGTGAGATTGCTTGCAAGTGTCTCGAACCGGCTGGGGTCCTCGCCGGCATCGCGCGCTGCCTGCGCCTGGAGGAGAAACTCCTCGGCGCGCGCCGCCTGACGCTCGGCTTGCGCCATGGCGTCGGCGCCCAATTCACCCCAGGTGCCGCGTCCGATCTGCACCCAGGCGATGATCTCCAAAATCAAGAAGGCCCAGAAGAAACCCCACACGCCGCGTGCTGCCGACCAGAACGGGCCGAAAAGGGCGGCGGCCCAGTTGAAGGTCCGCGGTATTCCGGCCGTTGTGTCGTGAATGGTGTGGAACGCGTTTGCGTAATAGTCGGGATTGCGATCCACGAAGTCGGCAATGGAGCGATCCAGCTCGTTGCGATCGACCTCGATATCCTTGACCGACGACGCCTTGGCGGCCGGAGCCTGCACGTCGGTTTGCGATGGTTGAACGTTCATCACCGGCCTCCCTGAATGCCGCGCAGCAATGTGGTCTTGGTGATGATGCCGACATCCTGGCCGGCCTCGGTGACAATCAACGGATGTTCGCTGCCAACGGCGACGTCGATGAGCGAATCCAGGTCCTGGTCGCCTTCGACGCGGATGGCGCCGGCCGATGCTGAGCCATCGGCCAGGGGCTCCATGATCGTGTGCGCCCGCACCAGTTTCAGCCGGGAAATGCCTTGCACGAACTCGCGCACATAGTCGTCGGCCGGTTTGGTGACGATCTCTTCGGGGGTGCCGATCTGGACGATGACGCCGTCCTTCATGATCGCAATTCGGTGGCCGATGCGGATGGCCTCGTCGAGATCGTGGGTGATGAACAGCGTCGACTTGTTGAGGTCGCGCACAAGCGCCTTGAACTGGTCCTGCAATTGCAGCCGGATCAGCGGGTCGAGCGCCGAGAACGGCTCATCCATCAGCAGGATTTCCGGGTCGCTGGCAAGCGCCCGGGCGATACCCACGCGCTGCTGCATGCCTCCGGACAGCTCGCGTGGCAGGCGGTCTTCGTAGCCGGTCAGATCGACCAGTCCGAGCGTGTAGTCGGAAATCGCCCATCGCCTGGACTTGGGAATCTTCCGGATTTCAAGCGGATAGGCGACGTTCTCGCGCACCGAGCGATGTGGCATCAGTGCCATGTGCTGGAAGACCATGCCGATGTGGCGGGCCCGCATCTGGCGCAGTTCGGCATTGCCCATCGCCCCGACATCGGTGCCAAGCACCTTGATGGAACCGGCGCTCGGCTCGATGAGCCGGTTCACGTGCCGAACGAGCGTCGACTTGCCCGAGCCGGACAGCCCCATGATGCAGAAGATCTCGCCGCGGGCGACCGAAAACGAGGCGCTGCGCACGCCGATGACGGTCTGGTACTTCTCCAGAGCTTCGGTCTTGGAGAGGTTGGTTCGTTCGGCATCGGCGATCGTCTCATCGGCACGCTCACCAAAAACTTTCCAGACATTGGACAGTTCGACGACGGTCTCAGCCATATGAACTCGCAGTGGATTGTCAGGGCGTCTGCCCGGTGGGGCGCTGTCGCGGAACGGGCGTTCCGCGACAGTCCGGCGACAAGGTCAGTTCGTCAGCCAGCCGAGCACGATGTCTTCGTTCTCGGCCACCCAGTTCCTGGCGAACTCTTCCACGTCCACATCCTCGACGGACAGGGCATAGCCGGCCTGGCTGAGCACTTCCGGCGGCATCTGGTAGCTGTCGAGCATCGCGGCGACTTCAGGGAAGTCGTCGCGGATGGACGCCGCGTAGTGCAGATGAAGCGTTGCGCCCTTCCATGCGGTCGATGCCGACGACTTCTCCAGCCATTGCGGGTCGTCGGTCGGCTGGATGATGGTCCATGTGTCCGGATCGTGCGGCGGTTCGTCGAGATAGACAAGGTCGTAGGCGACAAAGATGAAGTGCGGCTCGTAGCAAAAGCCCATCCATGGCTCGTCAGCCGCTGCCGCTGCGCCCAGCTCACCCCATGCGACGGTGCCGTCATACTCCTTCAGCTCCATGGTCTGATCGTAGCCATAGGACTTGGCCCGGATCTTCTCGATGACCGTCGATGCCCAGCCCGGCGCACCGATCCACACTTCCGGCGTCCCGTTTCCGTCCTTGTCGAAGATCGCCATCTTGTCGGGATCGGTCAGGTCATTGATCGAGGTGATGCCGTAGGTGTCGGCGGTGTGCTGTGTCACGCACATGCCCTGTACCGCCTGAACCGGGTTCTCGTTCATCACGACGGTCTTGTTTTCGTTGACGAATTTGTTGTGGAGATTGGCCTGGTTGGGCAGCCACACCTCCGGATGCAGGTGCATCGAGCCGGCATCCATGGCTTCGAATATGATCGGGTTTGTGCCGCTTTGCAGCTCCACTTCCAGGCCGAAATTCTCTTCGATGACCACCTTGAGGATGTTGGAGGTCGCGTTGGCTGCCGGCCAGTTCGGCACACCAAGCACCAGATCGGCGGCCTGGGCCGCAGAAACGGAACTCATCGAGACGAGCGCCGTCGCGATCATCAGTCGGGATTTGCTGTTCAGCATGGCAGGTTTTCCTTTCCCAGATGGTCGGATTTTGGGGGCACGGAAGCTGCGCTCGACCCGCGCGCTGCTTCGCTGGATTGGGAGTCGCCGGTTGAGAACGCGACGCATGCATCGACGAGCACCTGGAGCGTGTCGAACAGCATCGCTTTGTTGCGCAAACGGTCGGCAATCAGTGAGAACTCGGTGCAACAGACCATCAGAACATCGGCGCCGCGCTCCACCAGGCGATCGGCTGAGACCTGCAAGGCGCCGATCGCGTCTGGCGTGACGCCGCGCTTCTTGACGCTGCGGATGATGTCAAGACGCGCGTCGGCGTCGTTGCCGTAGATCGGCGTCAGGCCAACCTGCGCGAAAGGACCCTCAAACACACGCGTGGCCTGCAAGGCGGGCGACCCCAGAACGCCAATGCGCGCGCCAGGCGCCGTTTGCTCTAGCGCCTTGCCCGATGCCAGCCGCACCATGTCGAGAAAGGGGATCGAAACCGCCTCGGCGATCACGGGCGCATAGTGATGTGCGGTGTTGCAGGGCATTGCCAGCGCATCGGCGCCGGCGCCCTCGAGATCCTTGGCCATCGCAGCCAACACCGGCCCCGGGGCTTCACCGCCGTCTTCGATCAGTGCCCTGATCCGCGACGGCACCTGCGTGTTGTTGTGCACGATCAGCGGGACATGGTCGCAATCGTCATTGGCGGGCACGGCGTCCAGCATCTTCTGCATGAACAGGATCGTGGCTTCCGGGCCCATGCCGCCCAGAACGCCGATTGTGGCTTTTCGGGATGTCATGCTGCCCCGTCCAACGAGATGTGGGCCAGCGTGTGGGCGATGATACCGGCAATATGCTCGCAATCGTCGAGCGTGAAGGTCAGCGGGATGCGCATGTCGAACAGGCCGGCAAGAACCCGGTCGGTTTGTTTCAGGTCTTGCGGTTCGATGTAGGTCCAGCTGTGATGGTTGGAGGTGAATCCGGTCGGGTCGGCATCGCCAAACCATTTCAGTTCGACACCCAGGACCTTGTTGGCGGCGATGAATTCCCTGGCAGAAGCCTCGTCGACCCAGGGAAGACGGAACTGGATCGAGCTGCCGACATAGGCTTCTGCCTGCGGGCGGTTCGGCAGGACCACACCGGGAATTGCGGAGAGGCGGGTTGCCAGAAGGTCGTACCGCGCGTTCCAGCGGCGGGTGTTCTCGTCAAGCGCGGCCAGTTGCGGCAGCAATATCGCGGCGCGCAGATTGTCCATGCGGCCGGACATGTTCGGCGTTTCAAGCCTGATGGCGTCGAATGCCTCCCTGGGGGGCGCTGCGCCATGGCGCTCATAATGCATGTACGAGCCCGACAGCATGATCGCGCGGGCCATGAATTCGGCATTGTCCGAGGTCAGCAGCCCGCCTTCACCGGAGTTGAGATGCTTGTAGGTCTGGGTCGAGAAGCACCCCGCCAGGCCGAAGCTGCCGCTGGGCCTGCCGTTCCAGCCGGCGCCCATCGTATGGGCGCAATCCTCGATGAGCACGATGCCGGCATCATCCAAAAGGGCGACGAGCGCGTCCATGTTGCACAGATGACCGCGCATGTTGGACAGCAGCAGAACCCTGGCGCCGGTCGATGCGATCTTGCGCCGCAGGTCTTCAAGATCGATGACAAGGTCTTCGGTAATGTCGACCAGAACGGGCCGGGCCGCGACGCCGGCGATCGCACCGGGCACCGGGGCCAGTGTGAATGCGTTGGTCAAAACCCGGTCTCCGGGCCCGACGCCGGCGGCCCGCAAAGCCAGCGACATCGCATAACCGCCCGACGCGCAGGCGAGGCAGTATCTGGCGCCCAGATAGTCCGCAAAGGCACGCTCGAGACGCGAAACGGAACTCTGTTCGCCTTCCGCGACATTGTACCGGTGAAGGCGACCGCCGCGAATCACGTCGATGGCGGCCGCCACCGCCGCTTCTGGCAGAGCCTCTTGCTGGGTAAAACTGCCGCGGAAGGGGTCCAACACCGTGCCTCCGCTCACTCGGCCGCCTGCATGACCGGCTTTTCGTAGCCGAATGCGTCGGTATAGCCGAACAGCGCGACCGCGCCGCCGGTGTGGAGGAAGACGATGTTCTGATCGTCGGCAAATTCGCCCTTGGCGACGAGGTCGATGAGGCCGGCCGCGCCCTTGCCGGAGTAGACCGGGTCCAGCAGGATCCCTTCCAGCCGCGCGAACATCTCTATGGCCTGCAGGCATTCGGGCGTCGGAATCCCATATCCTTGGCCGACATAGTCAGTGTTGGCGACAATGTCTTCGCGCGCGACCACGCCCGGACAGCCCAGCTTTTCGGCCGTTGCGACGGCCAGTTTGTAGACGTTTTCCTCCTGCTTCGGCTTCGGCGCCCGGACGCCGATGCCGAGAAGCGGAATGTTGGCGTTGATCGCCTTCAGCCCGACGATCAACCCGGCCTGGGTGCCTGCGCTGCCCGTTGCATGGACGATCCTGTCGATCTTCAAGCCCATGGAATTGGCCTGCTGGACCAGTTCCATGGCCGCATTGGAATAGCCCAAAGCGCCCGTCGCGTTCGACCCGCCCCCCGGGATCGTATAAACGTTGCGCCCGCTCGCGCGGAATCCGTCGGCGACCGCCTCCATCTCCGCGTTCATGTCGAGGCCGCCGGGCCGCTTCTCGGCCGTTGCCCCGTGCAGAAAATTCAGGAAGACGTTGCCATTGTTGTTGTAGTTCGGGTCCTTGGAGCCGGTCCGATCCTCCAGCAGGATGTGACAATCCATGCCCAGGCGCGCCGCAAACGCGGCGGTCTGGCGCGCGTGGTTGGATTGCGTGGCGCCTTGGGTAATCACCAGATCGGCACCCTGAGCCTGCGCTTCCGCCATCAGGAATTCGAGTTTTCGCGTCTTGTTGCCGCCGGTCGACATGCCGGTGCAATCGTCGCGCTTGATCCAGATACGTGGACCGCCAAGCGTCTCGGAGAGCCGATCCATGGGCTCAAGTGCGGTCGGCAAGTGTGCCAGATGCACCCGCGGAAAACGCGAAAAATGCATGAATGACATCTCCTATTTGGACTTTCGAAGGATGTTGACACGGTGTTTCCAGACATTCAAATGCATTTTTGAAGCCATAACATGCAAGAAATGCATATTGGAGTGAGTCAGCATGAGGATTGACTGGATCGACGACATCATTGCGCTGCTCGATACGGGATCGGTCGTGGAAGCGGCAGCGATGCGCAATGTTTCGCAATCGGCGTTTTCGCGACGAATCCAGACACTTGAGATATTGCTGGATGTCACACTGATCGACCGCCGGTCGAAGCCGAACCGGCCTGCGACCGCCTTGCGCAATCACGAGGAGCAATTGCGGCAGGCGGCGCGCCAGCAGCGCAGTCTGATCAAGAAGATCCAGACGGAGAGCCAGTCGGGTTCACGCCTGGTGGTTGTCGCCTGCCAGCACGCGATCACCGCCTCGCTCGGCCCACAGATCGTCAAGCTGATTTCCGGCCTCGGCAAGGCACATGTGCGTCTGCGGTCGGCCAACCTTGACGAATGCGAGGCCTTGCTGCTCACCGGCCAGGCCGATTTCTCGATTACCTACAGTCTCGACTCTGACAATTCCGACCACCGCGCCGCAATGACGATGGAGGCCTTCATCGCAAACGAAAGGCTCATCCCGGTTTACGGGACGCAGAGCGTCAAAGAGATGCTGTGGCGTTTTCACACCGGCAGTCTGGACGTGATCGCCTATCCCGCCGACGTGTTTCTGGGCATTGTCGTTGAACGCCAAATCTTCCCGCGCCTCGAACGTCAGTGCCGGCTCAACATCGTCGCGGAGACGGCGCTGACATTGGCCGCCATGCAGATGGCATCCGCCGGCGTCGGCGTCGCCTGGGTTCCGGAGGCTCTCGCGCAGGCCGATCTTCGAGACGAACGGCTGAGCGATCTCAGCGGCCAGCTCGGCGGCCTGGAGATGCAGATCGTCGCGCGCAAGCGCGCCGAGGACGCGCCGGACTTGCACGCCCGCATCTGGAACGCGCTTTCGCGCGCCGGCGCCGTCGTGCCGTAGACCGGGGAGACTTGCGGCGGCCTCGGTGCGTCGGAGCCCGGTGCCATCGCAATTCCCGCCAAAATCCGCTGTCCATCGGGTCGGCCAGCCGGAGGCCCAAATCCATGCCGGGGGTCGGCTGCCTTTCTGAGTCACCAAGGGGCGACCCAGGCCAGCAAGGACATGTCGCTCCAAGCGTTGGGGGATTACACAGCCGTTCGGCACGTCATGGTCGCAGCATAGACCAGCCTTTCATGAGACCGGTTCAGCCGCACGATGAAGTGCTCTAATCGCCATAGCGTCTCGGAGATGTCGAGATGGCCCGGCTCGCCGTACGAACGCCGCGTGCCAGCGCCGTCGCAACATCATCGCCATTGGCCAGCGCCGCGAGAAAAGCGGCATTGAACGTGTCGCCCGCGCCGACCGTATCGATGACTTCGACCTCGGGGGCTGTTGCTTCGCGGATCGCGCCGCGATGGTGCGCACGGGCGCCATCGGGGCCGCGCTTGAGGACGAGAAGGTGGTCGGCGCCGGCGCGTGCGACAATTTCTTCCGCGGCAGCTTCAACGCTTTGAGCATCGGCCAGTTGAACGACTTCGTCCTCGTTCAAAAGGCTGGCATCGGCCGTCGCGAGCCATTGCCGCATCATGGACCGGACGGCTTGGCTCCACCCGTCCGGCGGCCATCCGGGGTCGATTGCCACTTGCCATCCCAGCCCCTTGAGCGCGTCGATCAAGCCGGTCGTGTTCTGCATCAGGTCCGGCATCAGAAAGCCGCCGGCAATGATCGCCCAGGCATGCGAATGCGGTGCTTTGGTCAGCCGGCGCATGACCATGCGCGTGTCCGCGCGCATCAGATGTCCGGGCGTTGTGAAGAAGGCCCGATCGGCGTCGGCGTGGACTATGCCGACGGTCACCGTCGTCGCGCCCGGGCTGACAATCCAGTCGCAGGTTTCCTCGTCGAACGCGTCACGCAGCCACGCGCCGAAAACGTCATCGCCGGTGGCCGCGATCAAGCGGTGGCCGATTCCCATGCCGCCGAGGGCGAGGGCCGTGTTGCCGGCGGAACCGCCGGCCCGCATCTCGCTGTGATCGACGACGATCTCCGTTCCGAAGTCCGGCCAATCGTCGATCTTGCCGAGAACGAGATCGACGTTGACGTTGCCGATCACCAGGATGGACGCCGCCTTCATCGCGCACGAACGCCGCTGACGGCCATCGCTCAGTCGCCGGCCCGGGCGACCAGGGGGACATAATCCTCAAGGTCGCCGGCCGGGAAATGCACGGTTTGTCCAAGTTCCGCGGACCGGTAAAGGCCGATCAGGATCTCGACGACTGCAAGGCCGTCCTCGAATGTCTCGTCCGGCCGTTCGCCCTTGCGGAAACGCTCGACCATATGGCGATTTTCATCGGTGTAGCCGTAGATGCCGGCCTCGTCTTCCAGCACCGGCATCAGGCCCTGCTCGGCATTCTGCTTTTCGACCAGGTCCTCACCCTCCGCGCCGGTGACCGCGCGCGACATGAAGACCTTGAGACCGGTCGAAAGAGAGTTGAACTCCATGGAGTATTCCGGACCCAGGAGTTCGAGCTGGATGCGCAGACCGGCACCGACATAGGCCCAGGACGTTGTCGCCTCGATCATCAGTTCCAGGCCATCCTCGTCTTCAAGCAGGATGGTGGCGCGCGCGAAGTCCTCCGCAGGCCGGTTGCGGTAATCGACCGCTTCGCCATAGCGTTCGCGCAGTTGGTCGGCATAGGCCGGCCGCGTCCATTTGAGGTTGGCGACCGTGCCATTGACCCATTTGACGGTCAGCGACTTGCGCGGCGCATCGGGCTTGGTGAGCAGGTGACGGGCGACCTCGACGGAATGGCACATCATGTCCGACAGCACGCCGCCGCCCTGTTTGTCGCCCCTCCAGAACCAGGCTTCATGCGGACCGGCATGCTCTTCGGCGGCGCGCGCCAGGTACGGGCGCCCGGTGGTCGAGGCGGCCCGGCGCCAGACGATTTCCTTGCCGCGCAGCACCGCCGTCGAGAACACCTGGTTTTCCAGATAGCCGTGGTTGAGGCCGGCGTCCTCGGCAAGCCGCAGCATCTCGCGCGCGTCGGCAATGGTGCGGGCGAGCGGCTTTTCGCAGGCGACGGCAAAGACCTTGCTCCGCCCCGACGTCACTTCGGCGTGGATTATCCGCATGATGTCCAGGCGCGTGTTGTTGGGCGTCAAAATCCACACGGCGTCGATATCATCGGCTTGCAGCATCTTCTCGAGCGAGCCATGCGCGGTGCAGGTGCCCAGCTCCAGTTCCGTCACCAGATCGACAATGCGCTGGCGGTTTTCCGCCTTGCGGCTGTAGACGCCGGTGACTTCGACATTGCGGACACCAACCATCGAACGCAGATGAAACTGGGCAATGAAGCCGGTGCCAATCAGACCGATGCGCAGCTTCGATTTCGGCAGGTTGGTCATTGGTGTCTCCCTTGGTGTTGTGTTGTCAGGCTTTTTGGCGGTGCCGTGGTTCCGCGGACCTTGAGTTGGGTGGCGACGACCACCGGTTCATCGGGCACGGCAGCGCCAGACAGCCGGGACAAGAGGATTGTCATCGCCTGGCGACCGATATCGGCGCGCGGCTGGCTGACGGTTGTGAGGGGCGGTTGGAACGCGGCGCTCAGGAACAGGTCGTCGAAGCCGACCACGGACACATCATCCGGCACCGAAACACCCTGCCGGTTCAATTCACCGATGACACCGAACGCCATCTCGTCATTTGCGCAGAAGATCGCGGTCGGCAGCACGGGCAATGCGAGCAGGGCGCGACAGCATTGCACACCTGATTCGAGCAGGTAATCGCCCCGCTGCTCGAACCCCTCGCGGATGGCCAGCCCGGCCAGCTTCATGGCAGTGCGGTAGCCTTCCATGCGTCTTTGGCTCATCGGTTCCGGCAAAGGGCCGGTGATGTGCGCGATATTCTGGTGGCCCAGTTCGATCAGATGATTGACCGCAGAAAGCGCGGCAGCATGGTTGTCGATGACCACATGCGGATATCCCGAACCCTCGACCATTTCGAGCGCCACGACCACCGGCTCGTCGCCTGTCGCGCGTGTGTCGTTGGGCGCGGGCAGCTTGCCTGTCATCAGGATCATCCCGTCGGCGTGGCCATCGCCAAGCATGGCGAAATACTCGGTCTCGCGCACCGGATCGTCCTCGGTATTGCCCATAAGCACCGAGTAACCGGCCTCTCGCGCCGCCGCCTCGACCCCCTTGAAGACCTCGAGATAAAACGGGTTGCCCGCATCGCGGACGACCAGAAGTATCGCCATCGATCTTTGCGTGCGCAGATTTCGGGCACTGACATTGGGGCGGTAGTCGAGGGCGGCGGCGGTTTCTCGAATTCGCGACAGCGTCGGCTCGGCGACAAGCCCGGTTCCGGCCAGCGCACGCGACACCGTGGCCGGCGAGACGCCGACCATATCGGCGATGTCCTTGATCTTCGGACGTCCAGCCAACTTTCAGCCCCGCATGGCCCGGCCGCGGCCGTAGAACAGCATCAGCACCAGGAGCGTCGCACCGAAGACAATCTGGCGGCCGGCTTCGTCGATGTTGATCGTCGTCAGGATGGACTGCAGGATCACCAACAGAACGGCGCCGGCCATGGTTCCCGTGTAGCCGCCCTTGCCGCCCGACAGTGGCGTGCCGCCGAAGACCACGGCGATGATGGACGGCAGCATGTACTGCTCGCCGACATTGGCAAAGGACTGGCCCGAATAGCCGAGCAGGCAGATGCCGGCGATCGCCGCGAACATGCCCGACAAGATGAACAGGGACACGCGCATCAGGCGTACCGGCACCCCGGCCATCGCGGCCGCGTGCTCGTTGGAGCCGATGGCATAGATGCGGTGACCGAACACGGTCCGTCGCAGCAGAAAGGCCATGAACGCGCCGATGCCGATCCAGAGCCAGATGATGCCCGGCAGCCCCAGAAGAAAGGGCTGGGTGACAAAACCCGACAGGGCCGGCGCCGCATTGCCCGAGGGTATGCCCTGGCGGACGACGACCAAAAGTCCTTGCAGGACGCCAAGCATGCCCAGCGTCATCACCAGCGGCGGAATGCGCAGCAGTGTCACGCCGACGCCGTTAATGAGGCCGAACAGCCCGCCGATGGCGACACAGGCGAGTATCGCCGGCACGATGCCGGCATCGGCCCCGTTCATGATGTTGCCGGCGACGATCGCGCTGAGCGACACGACACCGCCGACCGACAGGTCGATGCCCTCGCGGCCACCAAGAATGACCAGGTTCTGCCCCGCAGCGACGATGCCGAGCAGGGCTGCAACGATGAGCAGACGGAGGATCTGTTCGCCCGACGCAAAGCCCGGCGACAGAAGTTCGCCGGCGACCAGCAGGGCGGCAATCAGCGCGAGCGCGACGATGATGGGCTGCCGCACGAGGCGCTCGGCGGAGAGAGCGGCGGTTCGTCCAATGCCGGGTTCGGCGGCGCTCATTGGCCGGCCCTCCGCGAGACGAGGATACCCACCGTCAAAGCGACCAGTATGGCCAGGCCCTGCACAAGGTTCTGCCATTCCGAGGGCGTGCCGACGAAGAAGACCAGCGAGTTGACCAGGCCGATGATCAGCGCACCGATCACCGATCCGGCAACCGAGCCGACACCGCCGGACAATGCCGTCCCGCCCAGCACGACGGCCGCGACGCTGTTCAGTGTCATCGCACCGCCGACCAGAGGGTCGCCGCTGGCCGTATCGCCGGTGATGCACAGTGCGGCCAGCGCCGCGAACACGCCGCACAGCGCATAGCCGCGAATGCGCGTCATGGTGACAGGCAAACCCGACTGGTAGGCCGATTGCTGGTTGTCGCCGACCGCCAGCAGCTGGGTGATGAGCCGCGTGCGTGCGATCACATAGAGGATCACCGCCACAGCGACCGCCAGGTAGATGACGAACGGCACATCGAAGAGCCGGCCGCCGTAGGTGCGCCAGTAGACGCTCGGCGCAGGGATGCCGGAGACCGGCATGATGTAGAGCGCGATGCCGGTAAAGATGATCGACGTGGCAAAGGTCGCAACGATCGGCTGCAGGCGCAGACCGGCGACTATGATGCCATTGAAGATGCCGCAGGCGAGGCCGATGCCGATGCCCGCGAAGCAGGCCACCAGAACCGACAGTGCCGAGCCGCCCATCAGCTGCATCAGAACGATGATGGACACATTGACCAGCGACAATATCGCGCCGACCGACAGATCGATGTCGGCGGCATAGACGACGTAGGTCTGCGCCACCGCCAGCAGCATCAAGGCCAGATAGGTGCTGACCAGTCCGGTCAGGGCGCCGAACGACAGGCTGTTGGGCTCGAACAGGCCGTTGAGCACCAAGAGCGCGATCAGGATGACAAACGCCGGCAGGAACGGAAAGCGCTCGAAAATGCGGCCGATCCCGGTGTGGGCGCCAGCGCCCGGTTGTGCAACGAGACCACTCATCAAGCGGCCTCGTAGGCGGCATGGTAAAGGTTGTACCGCGTCCGGTCCGCGCCGGTCAGTTCGCGTGCGATCGCGCCTCCGCTGAACACCAGGATGCGGTCGGCATTGGTGAGCAATTCACTGTCCTCGGACGAATAAAGGATGATCGCCATACCCTTTTCGGCGAGTTCGCGGATCAGCGCGAACAGTTCCGTCTTGGTCGCCAAATCGATGCCCTTTGTCGGATCGTCAAGCAGCAGCACCTGGGGCGGATCGGTCAACCAGCGCGCGATGACGATCTTCTGCTGGTTGCCTCCAGACAGAGAACTGATCGGGTGGGAAAGCGTCGCATACTTCGTCCGCAGCGCCTGTAACGCGGGCAGCACGGCCGCTCGCAAGCGACCGGGAAAAGCAAACGTCAGCCGGTTCCTGAGGAAATGCACCGGCGTGACATTTTCAAGGATCGGCCGGTCCGTGATGACACCGTCATGTCCGCGGTCGCCCGAGATATAGGCCATGCCCTGGCGGATGGCCGCGCGCGGCGCGGTGGCCGTGTAGGGTGTGCCGTTCAGCGTGATCGTACCCGCTTGCCGGCGGCTCGCGCCGAACAGGGCGCGCAAGACCGAAGACTGGCCCTGGCCGTGCAATCCGCCGAAGCCAACGATCTCGCCGGCTGCAACCGAAAAGCTGATTTCGGAAAACCCAGGGCCGGAGATATTCTGGACCGACAGGATTGTCTTGCCGGTCCGGCGGGTTCCTTCATCGTCGGCATTGCCCGTCGCGATGAGGGCCTCCTGACCGCCGACCATCGCGCGGATCACCATGTCATGGTCGGCATCGGAAAGCGCCATCGTCGTCACGGTCTCACCGTCGCGCATGATCGTCACCCGGTCGCCGATGGCGAAGATCTCGTCCATCCGGTGGGAGATGAAGATGATCGATCGCCCTTCGCCGCGCAGCTTGCGCAGCACATCGAAGAAGCGCTCGACCTGGGCGCTGTCAAGCGCCGAGGTGGGCTCATCGAAGATCAGGACCGGCGCCTCGGTTGCCAGTGTCTTCATGATCTCGACGAGCTGTCGCTGATCGGCGCGCAATTTGACGACGGGCGTGTCCGCGGCAAAGCCATCGCCCAGTACGTCGGCAAATGGCGCCATATATCGCTCCGCGGTCGCGCCGACTGCCGCATGGTCGACAAAGACACCGGCATTGGCCGGCAATCGCGCCAGGGAGATGTTCTCGGCCACGGTCCGATGCGCAGCCAGGCTCAGCTCCTGATAGAAGATGCCAATGCCCAGCTCGCGCGCCATCTGCGGGCCTGTGACGGTCACGGGCCGGCCATCGATAATCACCTCGCCGGCGTCGGGCCGCACGCTTCCGGAAATGATCTTGCACAGGGTGCTCTTGCCGGAACCGTTGGAGCCGATAAGCACGTGCACTTCGCCGCTCTCCAGCACCATGTCGCCGCGTTTGAGGGCAATGGTTGCGCCATAGGCCTTGCGCGCACCGCGAACCTGCAGTTTGGCCATTGTGTTGATCTCCCAGTGCACCGCCCGTCTGCGGGCCAGCACGAATGCGCCGGCCCCGACGTCCTTGCGCTTACTGGAACAGCGCTTCGGCTTCCTCGATGCTCAAGGAACTCGAATAGGAATAGTGGCCCGGCTGCCCGTCAAGTGCCGAGGCGGCCTCAGCGACATTGTTGCCATCGATGAACGGGATCGGCAGATACAGCGCGTTGCCGTACACGCCATCATCGGCCGGCTCCTTCAGTTCGCGCCCCTGCAGCATGAAGACCGCAACATTGAGCGCGCTGGCCATCACGCCGGGCGGGTTGACCGAAGCGCCCGACGTAAAGTCGTTTTCGACCCACAGATCGATGAAGTCCTTGCGGATTTCACCCGTGGCGGCGATTTCATCGACGCGATCGGCGTCCATGATCGACCGCCAGGCGCCGGCGGCCATGCCGTCCTGCACCCAGACGCCGTCAATATCGGGATAGGTGGCGAGAAGGTTCTGCATCGCCTGCTGACCCTGCGCCTGATCCCAGTTGGCGTTGACCTCATTGACGATCTCGATGCCGTCATATTCGCCGAAAACCTCCGTGTAGCCTTCAACGCGCATCTGGTTGGCCGGATGGCCGGCGACGCCGTTGATGGCGACCACCGTACCCTCACCGCCCAGCGTCTCGGCCAGCCATCGGGCGCTCGCCTCGGCCCAGCCCTTCTGATCGATGCCGACATAGATGGCGTCCTGGGAGGACACTTCGGCGTCGGTCGAGATCACCAGGATCCCGGCACTGGCGGCCTGCGCGAAGACCGGATCGAAAGCGGTCGGGCTGTTGGGGTTGATGATGATGGCATCGACGCCCTGACTGATGAAGTTGCGCACATGCGCGATCTGGCCGGGCACATCGACGTTCGAGCTTTGGACGACCACCTCGACATCGACGCCGCGCTCACCCCACGCCGCGGCGGCGGCCTGCGCTTCCTCGATCATCTGGGTGCGCCATTCCGAACCGACCCAGCCATTGGTCAGGCCGATGGTAAAGTCGTCCGCAAGCGTGGCACCGGTGGCTGCTGCCAGAACCGAGACCGTTGCGAGCGCCTTCTTCATGAAATGTGACATCACTTTCCTCCCTTGGTGACGGATTTGGGAAGTTAAACTGAGAATGAAATCGATTTCAACGAGATTCTGCACTTTGTCGGATTGCATTGTCCCGGTCCGAACGACTTGAGTTGCGCTGATATGGTTTGCGACGGCCGACATTGGCCGTTCCGTCGGTCGCGCAGATCGCTGTCTCGCACAATCCCTGCCCTTAGGACATGACGTCCCGGTCGCCGTCACCGGTACCTTCCAGCAAGTCCGCGACCCGTTGCCGATGGACCCCGAGGCCGTTTTGCGGCCCGGTTCAGCCGATCGTCTCCTTCAGGACCCGCAACCAGTTGCCGTGACAAACCGCTTCGATCTGTGCCGCATTCAGGCCGCCGGCTTCCATCCGACGGACCAATGAGGGCAGGGCGCTGCAGTCGGCCAAATCGCGGGCGACAGGGCCGCCGTCGAAATCAGAGCCCAACGCTGCGGCCTCGATGCCGGCGACATTGATGACGTGGCGGATGTGGTCGACGAACGACGACAGGTCGGTATCGGGATCGGCCCGCCCGTCGCGGCGGATGAAATCGGTGTTCAACACGATGCCGACCAGTCCGCCGGAGTGGGCGATGGTTCGCAGTTGATCATCGGTGTGGTTTCGAGACGCGGGGCAGATGGCATGCACGCCCGCATGGCTGGATACGAACGGAGTTTCCGCAACGGACGCCACATCGGCAACACCAGCCGCATTCATGTGGGCGACATCGACGAGGATACCCATTTGCTGGCATATCTCGATCAGTTCGAACCCGGCGGCGGTAAGGCCGGGTCCCGTGTCCGGATCGCAAGGGTAACGGAACGGCACGCCGTGACCGAACCTGTTCGGCCGTGACCAGACTGGCCCGATGGAGCGGACGCCCAGATCGTAGAGCTCCGGCAATTGCGCCCGGGGATCGTCGATCATTTCCAGCCCCTCGACATGGAGCACGCAGGCCACCGCGCCATCGGACATGGCCTGCCCGATCTGGCCGGTGGATGAGCAAATGCGGAGCGCATCGGGCCGCGCCGCACTCATACGGCGGACGATCGCAATCTGCTCATGACAGATGGCAGAAGCATGTGTCAGGCCGATCGGCTCGATATCGTCCATGGAAAGGGGCATGGCCGAGGCATCGGTCGATGCGAGGGTCTGCTCGAACTCCGGGCTGTCGGCAAACACCGCAAAAAGGCCGCCTGAAAAGCCGCCGATGCGTGCCCGTTCCAGATCGATATGGCCTTGCCCATCGCTTGTCAGAAACGCCGCGCCATCCCGGTCCCCGGTTTCCCATAACCGATACAGCAGATCATTGTGGCCGTCGAAAACGCGCATGGCGCATCGTCATATCCCGGGGCCTACATCGCTTCCTTCGCCGTTTGCCGAAATGAACTTCGCAAACGCTCCATTAAGGTGCCGCTCGCGTCCCGTTAGGCTTCGGTTCCGCAGAACACCGCCGGGCCACCCGTCCCGGTGCGAGCGAAAAGGAGACACATGATGAAAACGCTAACCGGAATGGGCGCCGCCGCGCTGGTCGCCCTTGGCCTGTCGGCCTCGGGCGCAGCCGCGGAAAAGATACTCGTCGCCACCGAGGCGTCCTACCCGCCCTTCAGCCAGACCGAGGCCGATGGCTCCTATTCGGGCTTCGAGATCGATCTGGGCAACGAGGTGTGCGCGCGCATCGAAGCCGAGTGCGAATGGGTCAAGCAAGATTTCGACGGCGCCATCGCAGCGCTGCTCGCCGACAAGTTCCGGATGATCTTCTCGGCCATGTCGATCACCGACGAGCGCAAGAAGGTCGCCGATTTCTCTCTGGCCTATTTCAACGTCAAGGACGCATTCGTCGCGCGCAAGGGCGAGGTGACCACCTTCCCCGACGATCTGGCGGGCAAGACGATCGGCGGCTATGAGGCGTCGGCCGGCGTTCGCGCATTCATGGCCGAGAACTATCCCGATATCGAGTTCCGAGGCTATCAGCGTTTCGATCAGATCGCCGCGGACATGCAGGCGGGGCGGATCGTCGGCGCGCTGGAGGCCGAAACGCCGATCCGGGAGTTTCTCGGCAAGCCAGAGGGCGCCGATTTCGAGATCGTACACAGCGGCTTTTGCATCACATGCAGCGGCGCGGGCGCGATGTTCCGCAAGGGCGATGACGAATTGCGCGAGCGGGTGAACACCGCCCTGCGCGAAATCTATGCCGACGGCACGTTCGACACGATTGCCGCCAGATGGTTCCCGGAAGGCATGAACCTGCGCGCCGACATGCTCTGGGACCAATAGTCCCGGAGCATCGAAACGGGCGGGGCTGCGGCCCCGCTCCGCCTTTTTCCCAATCCACAGGACGGCCATGTATCTGCATCAGTGGTATCAATCGCTTTACGACGCGATTCCCGACATCGAACGCGAGGCGGCGGATTTCGCCCAAGCCGAGGGCCTTGACCGGTTCGCCGGCGCGGTCGGAACCTACCAGGGGTCGTCCGGCTGTCCGGCCCGGCTTCCCGACTATGTCATGGACGCGATCGCCGAGGCCAACCGGGTCGATGTGCTGCCGGCGGTGCAGATCGCCGACGAGATGCGGGTGTTGGTCAAGGACGTTTATGGCGACGAGTACGATGTGTGCGTGACCAACACCGCCGAGGCGTCGCTGCGCGTCGCCTTCGAGACGCTTGTTGCGCCACCTTCCATGCGCAAGGGCGACCAGTACCGCGCCCGCTCGCTGCAGATCTACGGTGAAGACGCCGAATGGGGCGGCGGCTATGGCCGGGCGTTTCCGCCCAAATACCGGCACTTCGCCATGGACAGGACCGTCGCCGGCGGCGAACTCGGCATTGACGGCAAGAGCCTTACCAATCTCGATACGCTGTTCGTCCGGGCGCCGGGCGTCAAATACGAGATCCATGGCGTGCGCCAGAACACGGTGGCCCTGATGACGGGTCTTGATGTCGACGGCACGATGGCCGCGATGGAGCGTACGGCGAGCCGCCACAGCGCCTATGTTTCGGCGGTGCATGCGGTTGGCTACGACACGCCCGGATGGGGTTTCGGCCAGACGGGCGAGGGGGCTCCCGAACTGATGAAGCGGCTGGGCGGCCTGGCGCGCGACTGGGACGTGCCGTACATCGTCGATTGCGCGACTTGTCTGCCGATCGTCGGCATCGACCCGCGCGCCATCGATGCCGACATCATGATCTATTCGATGGACAAGGCCGGCCGGTCACCCATTGGCGGGCTGATGATCGGCAAGGCCGAACCGATGAATGTGATCCGCAAGTCGATGGGATGGATCGGCCCGCGCAGCGGCGGCACCTCGTCCTATGGCAAGGGCGTCTTTTCGATGCACGATCCGGGGCGCGATTCGCTGGTTGGCATGCTCGCCTTCCTGCGCATGATGGTGAACGAGCCGACGCGCGTCACCGATCCGGTGGACGGCATGCACCGCATCTTGATGGAAGAACTCGACGGGTTTCCCGCGCATTTCCGAGACGATCTGATCGTCACGCCGAGCTATCACATGGGCGGGATCGAACTGAATTACGCCAACACATGGAAGGGCGGCGACAAGGGACTGCCGCTCTACAATCTGGAGGATCTGGTGGCCGGAACCAATGCGATCGATGCGGCGTGCATGGCGATGGGGCAGGCCGGCACCACCATCTATGGCGGCAATGTGCTGATCGGGCCGGGCCTCGGCATGATCGACGGTGACGGCCGGCTGCGCGAGGACGCGACCCGCGCCACGTTCCGCGGGCTCGTCAAGGCCTTCGAGATCGTGGCCCGCCACGCGGGAGTTGCGTGATGACGGTGACATCGGTCTTTTCTCTCGACGAGATCGTCGCGGCGCTGCCCGATGTGGACGTTGTGTCCGAGGTGGAAGCGGGCTTTGCGGCCTTTTCGCGCGGCGAGGTGACGGTTCCGCCGGTCGGCGAGCTGTTGTTTCCCGACGTGCATGGCGAGATGCACATCAAATATGGCGCGGTGCGCGGCGACGATGTGTTCGTCATCAAGGTCGCGACCGGCTTCTTCGGCAATCCCGCGCTGGGACTGCCGCCCTTTGGCGGCTGCATGCTTGTGCTGAGCCAGAAGACCGGCATGGTCGAGGCCGTGCTTCTGGAGGAGGGGGAACTGACCAACCACCGGACGGCGGCCGCCGGCGCAGTCGCAGCCAAGCATCTGGCTCCGAAAAATGTCGGTTGCATCGGCATCATCGGAAGCGGCGTTCAGGCAAGGTTGCAGGCCGACTATCTGCGGCGGGTCACTCCATGCCGCAGGCTGATGATCTGGGGACGGCGCGACGCCTCGCGCAACGCGGCTGCGCGCGACATCGCGGCGATGGGCTATGCGGTGGAGGAGGCTGGCTCTCCGGACGACGTTGCCAGACACTGCCGGCTGATCGTCACGACGACACCGGCCGAGACGCCGTTGCTGTCGGCCGACATGATCGCGCCGGGCACACACATCACCGCGATGGGTTCGGACACGCCGGACAAGAACGAACTGTCGCCCGATCTTCTCGGCCGCGCCGATCTTGTCGTCGCCGACAGCATCGCCCAGTGCCAGGAACGGGGCGAAATCTTTCATGCACTTGGTGCCGGTGCGATCGGCGAGGACGATGTGATCGAACTTGGAACCATCATCGATGGCGGCCATGCGGGCCGGGTCGGTGACGATGCGATCACGGTCAGCGACCTGACCGGTGTCGCGGTGCAGGACATTGCGATCGCCAAGGCGGTTCTCGCGCGGCTGGCGCGATCGTTGGAGGCGGCGCAGTGAAGATCGACACGTTTCTGCTCGAACGCAGCCAGACGCTCTACGAAAACGAGGTCGAGATCAATCTGACCGAAAGCGGCGTCCATCACGCGACCATGGCCGATCTGGTGCCGCCGGACGAGATGGACGCCATTCGCGACCTGCCGCTGGGCTATGGCTACACGGACGGGACGCCGGCGCTGCGGCAGGCCGTGGCCGACTGGTATCCGGCGTCGTCGGCGGAAAACGTTCTCATCGCCAACGGCACCAGCGAGGCCAACATGCTGGCGCTGATGAGCCTCGCCGACCCGGGCGATCACATGGTCATGCTGACGCCCAACTTCATGCAGCTGGACGGACTTGCGCGGGCGCTCGGGGTCGAGGTCACGCGCGTTCCGCTGCGGCCGGAAAACGGTTGGCAACCGGACATGGACGATGTTCGCGCGGCGATAGGGCCGGCGACAAAGCTGGTTACGCTGTGCGACCCCAACAATCCCACCGGCGTGCTGATGCGCGGCGAGACGCGCCGCGCCCTGGCCGCGCTGACGGAGAAGGCCGGTGTCTGGCTTCTGGTCGATGAAATCTACCGCGGATCGGAAATCGACGGGCGACCGCCCGCCACCGCATGGGGCCTTGGCGGCAAGGTGATCGCCACCGGAGGTCTTGCCAAATCGTTCGGGTTGCCGGGTCTCCGCATGGGATGGTGCATCGCGCCGCCCGATCTGGTCAAGCGCATGCATGAACGGCAGGACTACACGACCATCGGGACAGGACCGCTGGCCCAGGAACTGTCGCGGCGGGCGCTGACCAATCCGGTGCGCGACCGGCTGCTGGCGCGCGGCCGCCAAATCCTGTCGGCTGGACGCGGCCGGGTCGAAGATTGGTTGCGCGGACGCAACGGCTGGTCATTGGTGCAACCTGAAGCCAGCGGCATGGCGTTCGTGGCATACGATCTCGACATGGACTCCGAACGGTTCGTGCACGAACTGCGGGACCGGACCGGTGTCTTCGTGTGCGCCGGCGACTGGTTCGGCATTCCCCGGCACATCAGGATCGGGTTCGGCGTCGACCGGTCCGATTTGGACATGGGGCTGGAGCGCATCGACGCGTTCGCCAAATCCCATGCCGGGTGAACCGGTTGTCGAGGCCGCCGGGCTGAACGTCCGGATCGGGGATTTTCCGGTCCTGACCGACATCGATCTGACGATCCGCAAGGGCGAGAAGATCGTGCTGATCGGCCCGTCCGGTTCGGGCAAGACCAGCCTGTTGCGCGTTTGCGCAGGGCTGCTTTCGGATCGAAGCGGGCGGTTCGAGCTGTTCGGATCGGTACCGGCCACGCCCGGGCAGTGGAGCAAGGCGCGCCGGCGCATGGCGATGATCTTTCAAAGCTTCAATCTCTATTCGATGCGCACGGCGTTGGACAACATCACCTTCGCGGCTCGTGAATTGCGTCTGGGTAGCGAAGCAGAACTGAACGAACGCGGCAGGGACCTTCTCGAACTGGTGGGTTGCCATGGATTGGCGGACAGATACCCGTTCGAAATGTCGGGCGGCCAACAGCAAAGGATCGCCATCGCACGGGCACTGATCGGCGATCCGGAATTGCTGCTGCTCGACGAGCCGACGGCGTCGCTCGACCCCGAGACCATCGCCGGCATTCTCGATCTCTTGACGCAAGTGGCCGAAGGCCGGTTCAGCGGACGCCCGATGACGGTTCTGTGCGCCACCCACGAGATGGGCTTCGCCCGGCGTATCGCCGACCGCGTGCTCTTCATGGAAAAAGGATATGTGGTCGCATCGGGAACCAGCCGGCAGATGTTCGGCGGCGGTGTCAGCGACCGGTTCCTGGAGTTTGTGGGAGCGATGGCCCATCAACGGCCGTAAGCCCGGGGGCGGTCTTTCCGGCGCGCGGCCGGGCCCTTTCCGCCTTGCGCCGGAGTTCCGGCGACAAGCGGACCTCCAGCAAGGCCATGAAACTGCTAAGCGCCAGGATCAGAACCAGGAAGATCGCGCCGGCGATGAGCAGCGGCGTGATCGGGTCGTAGGTCCGATAGTAGACACCGCTTGCTCTGGCCATCAATTCCTGGATTGTCACCAGGCTGGCGATGGAAGTCGCCTTGACCACGAAGATCATCTCGTTGCCGTAGTTGCGCAGACCCAATCGGATCGCGTTGGGTGCGATGATCCCCTTGATGACGGTCCATCGCGACAGCCCGGCGACATGGGCCGCTTCGATCTCACCCCGGGGGACGGCACGCACTGCCCCGACGATGACTTCCGTCAGATAGCCGGCGGAATTGAGCGACAGGGCCAGGATCGCGCAGAAAACGGGATGTTGGAACGCATGCCACAGAAACGTGTCGCGCACGATCGGCAGTTCGGGCACGCCATAGTAGATCAGGAACAACAGAACGAGCAGCGGCGCGCCGCGAAAAACGAAGACGAACGTCAGGCCGAACCCGTTTGCCGCCCGGTTCCGCGAAAGCCGGCAGGGCACGATCATCAAGGCGATGATCATCCCGAAGAACAGAACCGACACGGTCAGGAAAAGCGTCCAGGCGAGACCCTCGGCGAAGCCCGGCAGGGTGGAGAGAAGCGTCTCGAAATCCATGATCATGGCGACCAACTCCCCTGTTTGGGCAAATGGCGCGTCAGGTTGCGTTCGAGCCGGATCTGCCCCCAGAGCGAGACGGCGGACACAAGCAGATATGCGATCAGCGCAGCGGTGAAGAACGCGAAATAGTGTTTGGTGTTCTGCCCGGCGGTGTTGGCCTGCCCGATCAGATCGGCAAGACCGATCGCGGAGACGAGCGGGGTGTTCTTGATCATCACCATCCACAGGTTGGACAGGCCGGGAAAGGCGTATCGCAGGGCGACGGGAAAAACGATCCTGTGGAATGTCACGAACGGTGTCATGCCGAGCGAGCGGGCTGCTTCACGCAGTCCGGTCGGCACGGATATGATCGCGCCGCGAAACACCTCGGCCGTATAGGCGCCATGCACGAGCGCCAGCGCCACGACGCCGGCCGTGAAAGCATCCAGCGATACGCGCAGGTCGATGCCGATCAGCGCGAACGTCGAACGGATCATCAGCGCGGCGCCGTAGTAGGTCAGAAACAGGATGAGAAGCTCGGGCACGCTGCGAAAGATCGTGCCGTATGCCGCTGAAACCGGCCGCAGGATGCGCGATTTCGACAATAGCGCCAAGGCCGCAAAAAGCCCGATGACCGTGCCGATCACATAGGCGGCAATGGCCAGCGTCATCGTCAGGGCAAAGCCCCAGAGCAGTTCGTCGCCCCAGCCGTTGGCGCCGATCGAAAACAGTGTCCAGTTCATCGCGCCGGCCAGCCCTTGGTGATGGTCTCGCAGACATAACCGATCACAGTGTTGCCCTCCATATCGGCATCGCATCGTCCTGTTGCGGCGATGCAGGCAAAAATGCCAGTGCATTGCGCGGTCAGATCGACCGGCGCGGAAAGATCGTCGGGATGAAGTCGGGCGACCGTCTGGCCCCTGGTCACCGCATCGCCGAGTTGCGCCACCGGCTCGATCACGCCGGCCGCAGCGCAGGTCACCGTGTGCCGTTCGCCGCTCATTTCGAGCAGCGGGCCCGGCGATGGCGGCGGCGCGCCCCCCTCCATCAGGCCGATCGCGCCCAGAAGCCGCATGACGCCATCGCGTGCCGCCGCCATCGATGCCGCGCTGACGCGGCCGCCGCCGCCAAGTTCGGTTGAAACGGCATGGGCGCCAAAACTCTTTGCGTGATGCTCCAGCGTGCCGGTGTGCGGCATGGAATGATCCGATCCATCGAACACCAGCGAGAAGGGCGCTCCGAACGCATGCAGATAGGGCCGCATGGTCAGGTCATCGTCCGATCCGACGGCAGCCTGGACATTGCCGCTGACAACGAACTCGTGGCTGACCCCGCCCGAATGCAGGTCGATTACCCAATCGGCACGGGGCAATATGGCGTCAGTCACAAAGTCCGAGATGAGCTTGGCGCGGCCGGTGGCCGATCCCCTTCCGTAGACGCGGTTGATATCCTGTCCGGCATCCGCCGGGTCGGTGCGGCGTCCGGCGAGACATGCCCCCGGATTGTGGCGGGGCAGGCAGATGAGGGTGCCGCTTATGTCCAGCGCGTCGAGACGGCGCACCATCTGTGCAACGACGATCTGGCCTTCATATTCGTCGCCATGTGTGCCGCCGACCAGAAGAACGGTCGGCCCCTCGCCCTGGCGCTTGACGCTGACGGGCAGATCCCCGGGGCCGATCCCGTGCCGGACGCCCTGCGTACCTGTGATGTCGGATATCTGCATCGGCGTATTTGCAGCCATGGCCGAACCCTATCAGCGGGTGCGACCGCCTTGACCCGGGATGGTGCGGATTGTACTTCGATTTTGTCGAAGTAATCGAGTGAACCATGGTCGGTCGCGTCAGCGACATCGATATACGCCTGCTGCGGATCTTCGTCGCGGTGGTTGACGCGGGCGGCTTTTCGCTGGCCGTGGCGCGCCTCAATCTCGCCGAATCCACGGTCAGCCAGCACATGGCCGATCTGGAGACGCGTTTGGGCCTGCGCCTTTGCGAGCGCGGTCGCGGCGGCTTTCATGTCACGCCCGCCGGCGAGGAAGTCTACCGGCTGGCCATCAACATGCTGCTCGATCTCGAGGAGTTTCGCGACCAGCTCACCTCGATCCGATCGGGGGTGGCCGGCACGCTGCGGATCGGTTTGCCCGACGGGATCATCGGCGACCCGCACTTTCCGATTGGCCGGCAACTGGCCCAGTTCCTCAAGCGCTATCCGGAGATCCAGCTTGAGATCAACATGCGCTCGCCACGGGTGCTCGAGCGCTCGGTTCAGGATGGCGATCTCCTTTTGGCGATCGGGCCGCGCCATCGTCGCGTTTCCGGCCTGCGCTTCGTGCCGATCTATGCCGAAGCCAATTCGCTTTATTGCGGGCGCGGCCACGACCTTTTCGGCGTGCCGCCCGAGAAGCTGGCGGCCAAGGATGTCGAGCAGTTCGACCGGATTGCGCGCGGCTATCTGGACCGTTTCGATGCCCAGTTCTTCCGCGACCAGACATATCGGATCACCGTTCATCAGGTGGAAGCGGCGGCCATGATGATCCTGGCGGGCGCCGGCATCGGCTTCCTGCCCGATCATTTCGCGGCCGCCTATGTGGAGCGGGGCGAGTTGTGGCGGGTCAAACCCGACCACTTCCGGTTCGACAGCGACATGGGCGCGATTTTGCATCCGTCGAAATCGGACGAACCGAAGGTCTCCCGCCTGCTAAAGATGCTGGATATCGGCTGACCGGACCGAGGGTGGTGAGCTCGGCACGAAAGTTGTGCCGATGGTCGCCGGTCTGGCCCCTCGATGACAAACTCGCAGCGATCACCACGCCTCGCCGAACTGCGCGAGCGTGTGCGCTTTCCGACCGGGCCAGGCATGGCAAGGCCGTGAGCCGCGCCCGGCGACAGTCTTGTCCCGCATCGTTCGCGCCGGACAATTCCGTAACTGTGGCAGTCGCCTACCATGCGACTGGTCAGGCCTGCTGAGCGCCGGCCCAAGCCGGAAAGCCTGCCGCACGGCAGCCGATCAGCGATTTCACACGCCGCTTTCTCGGCGCGAGCGGCGACCAGACCAAGGACACAGGTCCAGTACGCTCGTTCCAGCCGGGAAGCAGGTTGCGAAGGCGCCCGTCGCGCAGTTCGGAGACGACTGCAAAGCTGGGCAAAATGACCGATGCCAGCGCCCTTGGCGACAAGCGTGAGCGCACAAAGGCCGCTGTTGGTGCGACAGCGCGGATTGATCGACAGGCGACGCTGGCGGCCTTCCGGGCCCGACAGGAGGACTTCGGGAGCCGTGATTGCCCCGCCTGAACGGTCCGGTTTGATTGTGGTTTATGACCAGCCAATGGTCCATCGAGACTATGGTTTCCGGGGCCGATGCTCGGACAGGCGCCGCATTTACACAGTCATGCCCGGGCCAACCGCGTCGATATCCCCCTGCGACGTCGAGCGGTATGTCGGTGAAGCACGCAGGTGCCACGAGGTCATGGAAACGCGGCCCGCCGGCCGTCAACGGGTCGCCGATGCCCTGACCGCTGATGGCGATGTGCTTGCACACCTTTTGTCGCGGGAACAGGGCAAGCCATCGGCCAAATCGCAGGCCGGGGTCAGTGGCGCCGGCTTCTTCATCAACGGCTTTGCCGATCTCGATCTCGCACCGACGGTCCATCGCGATGCGGACGCGCAACATGTACGCGCCGAGCGGCGCCCCATCGGCGTCGTCGGCGCAATCACGGCCTAGAACTATCCGGTTCTGCTCGGCGCATGGACGATCGTCCCTGCCGTCCTGACCGGCAACGCCGTGATCCTGAAACCGGCGCCAACAACACAGCTGGCCACGCTCAGGAAGGCCGAGATCGCCGATCGGATATTCCCGCCGGGCATGGTCACAGTGCTTGCAGGCGACGACAATCCCGCCATGGCTGGAAGCCGGTTCGGTCTGGATCAACCAGCACCCCTCCACGGGACCCGAGATCACGTTCGGAGGCATCAAGCAGTCCGGCATCGGCGTTGAATGCGGTGTTCGGGGTCTGGAGGAGCAGACTTTCCGTTCGTCCTGAACGTCAAGAAGGGATGACCGGGCCGGGACGCGATCCGGTCGGGCGGGTCAGAACTCGCCGAACAGGCCCGCCCGCGCCGCCGGCAGGCCGTCGGCGTTGAGGCTGAAGGCGGCCGTGATGCCGCTGGGCCTCGGCGTGTCCAGCCGGTGTGCGACGGCGAAGCCGCTGGCCCACTCGGACTTGTAGACCCCCATATTGGCCGCCCAGGTGGTGCGGCCGGGGGCCGACGGCATCGGCGCATTGGCCATTGCCATAACCGCTGCGATGCCGCGCCGCGATTCGGTCTGGACCTGGTCGATGCGGCGGTTCAGATTGTCGATGTCCGCCCCGACCGCGCTGGCAAGGTCGCCCAGCAGCGACTGCAGCGGCACGGCGGCGAGGTTGCCGCCGGCGTCGGTCGTCACGATCTGCGTCGGTCCCGATTGCGCCGCACGGCTTGCGTCCGAGGCAATGCCCGGCATCGTGTATGTGTTGGCCGCCGTTCCGATGACGATCTGGTTGGCGCGGCCGGTGCTGGCGCCGGCGCCCAGCGCGGCCGACCCCGCATGGGTCGCCGATGCGCCATGCCCGACAGCGGTCGCGCCGCTGCCCGAAGCGACCGAGCGCGCACCTTGGGCCACCGACCGGTCGCCATTCGCCTGGGCGCCGGCGCCGGTTGCCGTCGCATCGGTGCCCGCGGCCCCGGCGCCCCAGCCAACGGCCAAAGCGTCGTCGCCCGTTGCCGCCGCTGCCGCAAGGCCCGACGTATTGTTGGCGGCGATCACGCCGAAGTCGCCATCGACCACCGTCAGCGCCGTATCGAGGGCGGCCAGCGCCGATCCGACATCGTTGTGGGTCGTCCCGCGGATCGTGAAACCGGGATCGGTGAAAAGGCCTGTGGCGGGGTCGAACGCCGCGCCGCCTCCGAGCGCGCCGGCCAGATTGTCGCCGACCGCACGCAACTGGCGCAGATTGACCGCATCGGTGTCGGCGGTACCGCCGGCGACGTTGGTGATCTGCCGTTCGCCGCCCGCCGTGCCGACCGAAACCGCGCCGGCCGACGAGGCCACGGACGTGCCGGAAAACGCCTCATCGGCGCCCGCCATGCCGGTTCTGCCGGCCACCGAGCCCGCACCGAGGGCAAGACCGCCCGCCGTGGTGACCGTGCTGTCGCGGCCGATCGCCACGCCGTCGATGGCGGTCACGGTGCCACGCAGACCAAGCGCAACGGCACCGGTCGCGCCGGCTGCGGTGTTGGCGCCGTTGCCGATCGCGATCGCGTCCGCTTCACCTGCCGATGCCAGCGGGTTGCCGGTGCCGCCAAGACCGTCGATCGAGCCGCCGCCCATGGTGATGCCTTCGCCGTTGTCGATGTCCACGCCCTGCGTGCGCAGCTGGCAGCCCGACCCGAGAGCCACAGCATTTCCGTCCGTGTCCAGAACGCTCAGCCCGATGTTCTGGCCGCTCAGCGGCGCCTGAATGTCGGTGTTGATCTCGCCGATGATGAGATTGAGCACCGGATCGAGCAGGCCGCTCAGCAGGCCGGACGCCGCGTTGCTGACAGGATCGAGCACCGGCAGATCGACGCTCAAGCCCGAGCAGACATCGACAAGCGCCTGCGAACGGGCCGGTCCGGCGAACCATGACAGTGCGGAGGCGCAACAGGCCAGGGAACAGATGACGATACGGACGCGACGCATGGGCAGGCCTCGATACACGCAAATGTTGCACTTGACGCTACGTCATCAACCTTAACGATTATTTCCAGCGACGTTCCCGCATGAGGCGAATTCGGTTGTGTTCTTCCCCCTCGTCAACCTGCCATTAACCCTCATCGCAGCGCATGGCCGTTGCGATCTCCGGTTAACCCTTTGTCACCGGCAGCCCGCGCATAATGGCGCCAGATCAATCTGGACAGCGGCAATGCAGACCCTTTCGACAACCAGGCAAGGCGCCGTCGCGGTCAAACCGGCCGATGCGGCCGGTGACGGTCCCGATCACGCCGTGTGGCTTCCGGCGCTGGCGTTTGCCGGGGCGGCCGGCACATTTGCGCTCGGCCAGTTTTCTTTTGCTGCGGCGTTGAGCGTGGCCGTGGCCGCATCGGCCGGTTCTGCACTGATCGCGGTCGGGCGCGGTTCGGAACGGTTGCGGGCGCCACTGTTCGTGGACCGCCTCGCCCAAGGCTGCCTCTGCGCGGCGCTTCTGTGGGCCGCCCAGCTGCTGACCGCCGGATTGCTGCCGGCGGGCATGGGCCTTGTTTCAACCGGCCTGACCGTTCTGGCCCTGTTCATGGCCCTGTCGGCCCTCGAAGCGATGGCGGCCGCCGGGCTTTGCCTTGCTGCCCGGCGTGGCCTGGGCGGGTCGATCGCCGCGGCGATCGTGCTCGACAATCGCGGCTTTGCGAGCCTGGGCGCGCTTCGCCGCTGACCGACGGCTTTCCGGTTCACCGAGAACGCAAAAAAATGCCGGGCGCGGACAACTCTTTCCGCGCCCGGCATATGTCTGCTGGTGTCGTGTTCGTTCTTGAGCCGGAATTTGTGTGTCGCGCCGCTTGTCAGAAGCCGTAGTCGAGCTTCGACATGGCGATCGCCGTTTCCAGTGCGAGTTGCCCGGACACGGCGAGCGGCACCTTCTTCTCATACATTGCCGCCGCCTTGACCGTCGCCAGCGCAAAGGCCTTCTGGGCGGTCGTTTCGGCCTCGGGCGCGTTGCGCAGGCAGGTCAGTGTGTTCTCCCACAGCATGATCAGCAGGGCCTGTGGCGGGATTTCCGGCATGTGCTTTTCGGCAACCGTATAGTCGGGATAGGCGGGCGCGTTGATGGCCATGAAATTGTGCTGGATCATCGCGTTGATGTGCGGCAGCCAGCCGGCACCGGCGGCCATCATCTCGGGCACCAGCGTGGCGGCGTAGCTGTCGCCGGTCAGATCGTGAACGTGGCGGTCGACATGAGCGGACACGGTGACACCGGGCCGGCGGACACCGGACGGCGTGCGGAAATCGTCCGCGATCAGTCCGGCCTCGATCTCGCGGCGCACGATCCAGCGGGCCGAGCGGCCGGCGAGCGCACCGAATGCGGCAATAAAGCTCTGCGGGTGAATGCCCTTCGGACCGTCCAGCGACGTCGACACCAGTTGAAAGAGCTGCGCGGAGAGGCGCGCCGGATCGGGAAGACCGGCATCGGCCGGCGTCCTGCGATTGGTGTTGGCCGGACCGGGTCTTTCGGCGGCCATGCCGGCGAGAACCGGATTGAGTATCGTTGCGCTCGCAGCAACCATTGTTGCGTCCCCCTGAAGCAAGTGAGGCCACGATAACAGGCAAACGCCAAGCCCCGGCTAAGGCGATGTTTACAATTTGATGAAAAAATTAACGGGACAGTAAGCACGCCCCATGCGCGTGCCGACCATGCAGGATGAGCCGATGAACGCCCTAACACAATTGATCGACCGCTGGACCGAGGCGCTGACGCCGGAGCATCTGCGCCAGGACATCCAGGTCTACAAGCGCGTGCGCATGTTCATCCTGTCGCACCTGTTCGGCCCGTTCCTCGGCCATCCGGTCACGATCTACCTGTTCCTGAACGACCCCAATCCGTGGCCGCATGTGCACATTCTGGGCCTTTCGGTGACCTTGTTCTGGTTCTTCCCGATCGCCCTTCAGTTCTTTCCCCGGCGGTACGAGCTGCTGGCCATCACCTCGGTCGCCAACCTCAATTTCGCGATCCTGATCACCGCCTATCATTTTGGCGGCGTCTCCTCGCCGCTCTTGATGTGGTTCCTGGTCGTGCCGCTGCTCGCCTTTTTCTATCTGGGCTCCGGCGTTCGCACATCGGTCGCGATCTTCGCACAGATCGTCATCGGCCTTGCCGCGTTCTACGCCGTCTACCTGATGAACCGCTCTTTCCCGATGCACATTCCGCTCGAGGAAATGGTCGATGTGACGATGATCTCGATGCTTTGCGCCTCGCTCTACATCTTCTTCATGGCGAGCTATTATGCCTCGGTCGTCGACTCCCAGTCCGAACTGCTCAAGGAGATCGACCGGCACCAGGCAACGATGGACGATTTGACGGCTGCCAAGGAAGAGGCCGAACGGGCCAACGGCGCCAAATCGGAGTTCCTGGCCAAGATGAGCCATGAGCTGCGCACGCCGCTCAACGCCGTGCTCGGCTACAGCGAAATCCTGCTCGAAGACGCCGAACTGGACGGCAATGGCGAGCAGATCGCGGACCTGCAGAAGATCTCGGCGGCGGGCAAGCACCTTCTGGCCATGGTCAACGACATTCTGGACATCTCCAAGATCGAGGCGGGCAAGACCGAACTGTTCCTTGAAGATGTCGATCTCGACCAGCTGATCGAGGAGATCGAGGTGACCGCGCGTCCGCTGGCCGCCAAGAACACCAATGTCTTCGAGGTGATCAAGGACGGCGAGCTGGGCACCGCCCATCTCGACCTGACCAAGCTGCGTCAGGCGACGTTCAATCTCCTGTCGAACGCATCCAAGTTCTGTCAGAACGGCAAGATCACGCTGGAGGTCAAGACGATCGAGCAGGATGGCCGGCCGATGCTTTCGATGGCCGTTCACGACACCGGGGTCGGCATCTCCGAGGAGGCGCTTGCCAGCCTGTTCCAGAACTTCACCCAGGCCCATGCATCGATCAACGCCAAGTTCGGCGGCACGGGTCTGGGCCTGTCGCTGTCGAAGAATTTGTGCCGTCTGATGGGCGGCGACATCACCGCCGACAGTGTGCTCGGCGAAGGTTCGGTTTTCACCATCACGGTACCGATGCGGGTGGAAGCGCTCGCGCCGGCGGAGATGAGCGAGGAAGCGGTGGACGAAACGCTGAAGGACGCGGCCGCCGAACTGCGCAAGCTCAACGAGGCCGACCAGATGCTGTCGACAAGCGCCGACGCGAACTCCCCGTCGCTGGGCACCGTGCTCGTTGTCGATGACGACCCGGAATATCTCGAGATCATGGACCGGATGCTGCGCAAGGAAAACCTCAACCCGATCCTGACGTCCGATCCGGCCAGTGCGTTGCATCTGGCCCGGACGGTTCGCCCGGCGCTGATGCTGATCGACGTGCTGATGCCCGATGTCGATGGCTGGGAACTGGTCGAGACGATGAAGAACGACCCGGTCACGCGCGACGTTCCCACGATCATGGTTTCGATCATGGACGATCCGAAAAGCGGCGCGCCGCAACTGGCCGACGGCTTCATGAGCAAACCGGTCGATTCGGCCAAGCTGCGCAAGGCGCTGCAACTCCATCTCGGCAAGAAGGCCGCGTAGACAAGAGCAGGACGAGACGATGACGACCGTACTGATTGTGGAAGACCATCCGACCAACCGCGACATAATCGGGCGACGGCTGGGCAAGCGCGGGTTTACGATCCGTTTCGCCGTCGACGGACTGTCGGCGATCGACAGCGTCCAGGAAATCAAGCCCGACATCATCCTGATGGATATCGGCCTTGGCGACGGCATCGACGGCTGCGAGACGACGCGGCGGATCAAGACCATTCCCGAGGTGGCCCACATTCCGGTGATCGCGCTGACGGCGAGCGCGTTCGAGACCGATCGCCAGAACGCCCTGTCCGCCGGCTGCACGGATTTCGACACCAAGCCGGTCGACCTGCCGCGCCTTCTGGGCAAGATGAACCAGGCGCTGCACGCCTGACGCCGATCGACCGCCGGGCGCACGATGGCCCGGGCTGTCGACGGGACGTCTCACACCTTTGACGACGTACGAAAAACCCGGCGCGAATCTCGCGCCGGGTCTTGTCTTTCGGGCTTGTCCGCCGTGGCGCTCGATCAGGCTGCCTTGGCCATATCCCGGTCGAGCAGAATGTTGCGCAGAACCGATATGTCGAGCGGCTTCTGCAGGCTGTGCGTGGCGTCCAGGCCCAGTTCAAGCGCACGCTGGCGCGTCTGTTCCAGAACGGCCGGCTCCTGTCCGCTGACGATCAGAATGCGGCCGGCATAGCCGTCGTGTGCCAGAAGCTCGAACAGATCGTTCGCGTCGAGGTTCGGCATGCAGATGTCGACTGCCAGGATTGATGGCTTGAGTGCCGTCGTCAGGTTCATCACCCCGCGCGAGTCGGAGGTGGCGAACGCTTCATAGCGGCAGCGCTCGGCGATTCTCACGATCAGCTCGGCCGACGACACGTCGTCGTCAATGGCCAGCAGTCGTTTGGCTGTCTCCAACATGATCAGGCAGCGTCCCGCACACAGTCTGCGAACTGTGCGGCGGCACGCTGGTTCTTCATCAGCGAGGGGTGGTCATCGCACAGAGACAGATATTCCTTCTCCGCGCTGCGCATCGCCTGGAGCATCAGGACGACGAGTTTGTCGACGTCCTCGTGGCTGTGGTCGGACATGACCTGGACGCGGAAACGGGCGCCGCCCTGCGGCACGGCCGGATATTCGACCAGATTGGCGATGGCACCCAGATTGCTCAGATCGCGCGAGGCGATGCGGGCCAGACCTTCGGCGCCCACGCGCACCGGCACGATGGCGGACGGGTCACCCAGCGTTTCAAGACCCACCTTGCCCATCTCCGAGCGCATGTAGAGGATGTTGTCCATCAGCTTGCGCCGGCGATCGCGGCCTTCGGCCGAGTCGACGATCTCGAACGCCGCCAGAACCGTTGCGGCCTGCACCGGCGACAGCGCGTTCGAAAAGGTCTGGGTGGCCGAATAGTATTTCAGATATTCCGCCGTGGCCCGATCCTTGACCGAAATGAAGCCGCCATTGGATGCGAACGTCTTGGAAAAGCTGCCGATGATGATATCGACATCGTGCAGCACGTTCTGCAGGCTCATGTGACCGCGTCCGTCGTCGGCCATCGACCCGAAATCATGGGCACAATCGACCAGCAGGACGGCGTTGTATTCGTCGCACAGCGCGCGCATGGCGGCGATGTCCGGCGTGTCCGAGTGCATCGAGAACAGGCTCTCGGTGACCAGAAGAATGCCGTTTTCCGTGTCGTTTGCGCGGATCTTCTGCAGACGACGTTCCATGGCCCGGACATTGAGGTGGCCATGGAAATGAATGTTGCGGGTCGAGGCGCGGGCGCCTTCCTGCAGGCACGAATGCGCCAGAACGTCCATGACGACATGGTCGTCGGGGCGGACAAAGCCCTGGATGGCGGCAAAGCCGGCCGACCAGCCTGTCGGATAGAGAACCGTCTCGCGGCCGTCGAGAAATTCGGTGATGCGCTTTTCGAGCAGCAGCGAATGGCGCGTGTTGCCCAGAAGCGCTGCCGAACCGGCGCTGTGCACGCCATATTCCTTGATCGCTTCGGTTGCCGCCTCCTTGATGGCGGGATGCGAAGACAGGCTCAGATAGTCCTGGCTGGCGAAGTTGACGCCTTCCATGAGCGCGCCGCCATCGGTCTTGGCGGCACAATGGGTCCGCGGCGCGGTCGCCGTCGATTTGGCATAGGGCCAAAGATCGCAGCGCCGGCGCTCTTCCTGCCAGTGAAAGAAGCCGTCGGTACGGCCCAGCATGTCCGTGCCCTGCTTGGCCTTGAAGTCGCGCAGGCTGCCGGTCAATGCGCCAAATGAAATGTCGTCGAACTGGTTCGCTTGAATGGTTTTCGTCATGGTCGCCCCCATCGTTTTTGTGCGGCGAGACTAACCCAGCGGCGTGAAGTCCGGCTTAAGTGCGAGGGTAAACGGTCGCTGAATGCCGCAATGGTGAATCGATGATGACCGCTGTCCGAAATCGAACGATCCGGAACCCGTTTGCGGAACAATTGCTTAACCCGGCAACGCTAGATTGCATGCCGCGGGGGGACTGGATGTTCGGCATGAGTTTGACCAATCGGGTCAGCACATTTTTGCAAGACCTGACCGGTGGCGCCGATCTGGTCGAAGCGCAGAAGACGGCTGTCGTTGCCGCGCAGGTCATGACGATACTGCGTCACCTGCCGGTGATGGCCATTTCCGGCGTGATGATTGCGCTGATCACCGCCTATGTGGCCTGGGACCATGCCAACTTCACCGTGTTCGCCATCTGGCTTGGCGGCTTTGTCTGCCTCGAAGCGGTGATGCTGGCGCTTTGGTGGAAGAATAGAAACCGGGCGCCCGAAACCCTCGCCGAAACGGCAATCGCGGTGCGCAGGACGGTCTGGTATGCGGCGGCGATCGGCCTGTCCTGGGGCAGTCTTGCCGCACTGCTCATTCCTTACGTCGCCGCGGACAACACGATCTTTGCGACAGCACTGATAACCTCCGCGATCCTGGTGACGGCATTCAGCCTGATGGCGCTTCTCCCGGCAGTGCTCGTGTTTGTTCTGATCAGCGGGTCGCTGGCGATCGCATCGGCGCTGTTCCATCCGCATGCCGAGGAGTGGCCGCCGATCGTCGGTCTGATTGCCGCTTACATGCTTTTCATTCCGTGGCTGGCCGTTTCGTACGGCCGCGCGTTTCTGCGGCATCTGAAGACCGACATCGAGAACCGGGAGAACGCGCAGGTCATCGGCTATCTGCTCGATGAATATGAGGAGACGGTCTCGGAATGGATCTGGGAGACCGATCCAGCGGGGTGCACTGCGCGCATGTCCTCGCGTCTGTCGGCCAAGCTGGGCACGACCGGTGAAGGGACCGCGCGCGTGCCGTTCGCCACGCTTTTGGGCCTTGTTGCACGGGTGGACGATGCCGGCTTCCAGGAGGTGCGATCGGCTCTCATCGAAGGCCGGGCTTTCTCCGGGATCGAATGCCAGGTCAGGAGCGGCGGCACGGATCAGTACTGGCGCATCTCGGGCCGGCCGATCCGTGACGATGCGGGCACCCCGGCCGGCTTTGTCGGCACGGTGCGCGACATCACCGCCGAAAAGGAAGCCAAGAACCAGATCATCCGTCTGGCGCATCGCGACACGCTGACCGGGCTCTACAACCGCGCCAGCTTCACCGAGCGGCTGGAAAATGCGGTTCGCACGCTGGAACGCTACGGCACGCCGTTCACGCTGCTTTTTCTCGATCTGGACAAGTTCAAGCTGGTCAACGACACCTATGGCCACCCGGTCGGCGACCGCCTTTTGGCCGAGGTGTCCAAACGCATCCAGGCGATCGTGCGCAAGGATGACTGCGTGGCACGGCTGGGCGGCGACGAGTTCGCCATCATCCTCGAGCAGAGCAATGACGCCGTCTTCGCCGCCAAGCTGGCCTCGCGCCTGATCGCCAGCGTGCTCGAAGCTTATGTGATCGACGGCGAAACGCTTTGGATCGGCGTCAGCGTCGGCATTGCGCTGGCGCCCCAGCACGGCACACGGCCCGAACAAATCCTGCGCAATGCCGATCTGGCGCTCTATCGCGCCAAGGAGGACGGGCGCGGCGTGTTCCGCTACTTCGAAGCGCAGATGGACTTTGCCCAGCGCGAGCGGCGTATCCTAGAGCAGGAGATGCATCAGGCGCTGGAGGACGAAGAGTTCCGCCTGTGCTACCAGCCGCTGATCGGCAGCGAAAGCGGCCGCATACGCGCCATGGAAGCGCTGATCCGCTGGGATCATCCGATCCGCGGCGAGATTTCGCCGGTGGAATTCATCTCGATCGCAGAACAGTCGAACCTGATCGTCGCTATCGGCAAGTGGACGCTTCGCACGGCCTGTGAGGCGGCGACGGCCTGGCCCGATGATGTGTGTGTTGCGGTCAATGTCGCTGTCCCGCACTTCATGCGTTCGGACATCGTCGCCGATGTCGAGGCCGTGCTCCAGGCGACGGGGCTGCCGGCATACCGGCTCGAAATCGAGATCACCGAAAGCCTGCTGATCGAGGATTCCGATGACGTCCTGAACCGGCTCATCGCGCTGAAGAAGCTGGGTTGCGCCATCGTCATGGACGATTTCGGCACCGGCTATTCCAGCCTGTCCTATCTGCTCAAATTCCCGTTCGACCGGCTGAAGATCGACCGTTCCTTCACCAGGGACATCGATACCGGCGAAAGCGCCAAGGCGATCCTGATGGCGATCGCCTCGCTGGGTGAGAATCTCGGCATCAAGATCACCGCCGAGGGCGTCGAAACGGCCGATCAGCTCGATTTTCTGGTCGACATTGGCTGCGACCAGCTTCAGGGCTTTTACTTCTCCCAACCCGTCCGGCACGAAGACGTCGCGCCGATCATGCTGCGCAACTTCATGGATTCCCGGCAGATGTCCCTGCATGCGGAAATTCGCGACGAGCGCGAGACCAGGCGCAACCGCTCTGCGGGCTGAGGCCCGCGGGACAGCCGCGCCTTGTCCGGAATAACACAATCTGGCGGTGCGCGTTTACTTGCTGGCAACCATATGGATTTACCGTGATGGCATATCCACCCTGAAAGGTCGTGATATGCGTAGACTTGTGATCGGTGCACTTGCCCTTCTTCTGACCAGCGGCACGGCCACCGCAATGGACCATTCGGGTTCGGCGAGCGGCCAGTGGACGGGTGCGCAGCTCGGTGTCCTTTACGGCTACAGCTGGATGAAGGACATGAACAATGTCCTGCGGCTGACGGCCGAGGGCGACGGCGATGTGATGGGTGTTTACGCGGCCTACAACCACCAGGTGGGGCATTTCGTCGGCGGCGGCGAAGTCACCTACAGCCGGCACGACAACATGTTCACTGACGGATCGGGTGTGCGCGTCGGCGATGTCTTCGCCGCAAAGCTGCGCGCCGGTGTCGGCTATGACCGTTACAATGCCTATGGCATGGTCGGCGTCACGCACGGTACGACCAACCTGGCCGGTGACGACTGGGGCGCGGTGTTCGGTGTCGGTCTGGATGTGCTCCTGACCCATTATCTGGTCGCCGGCATCCAGTACAACTACTACAACTATGTGGACTTCAACCACACCAAGATCGACGCCGACCTGTCCGAGGTTACCGTCCGTCTCGGCTACAAGTTCTAAAGCGCCGGCAACCGCCCTCAAAATGCGGCCTGCCCCTTGGCGCCGCCCGCGCCAAGGCCTAACTCCGTGGTCCGTCAAACGATCATGAGGCAGGGCAATGGGCGATACGAACCGGGTCAATCCGGCCATAGAGACATGGGACGGACCGCTCGGCCTGCCCCGGCAGGAGGCGATCGCCGACAGCGACCTGCCGCCGGCCATCAAGGCCGGTTTCGCCCGTGACCTTGCGGAAGCCGAAGCGGTTGCGGCGAATCCGGAGCCACCGACCTTCAACAACACGATCGAGGCGCTCGAACGGGCCGGCGACCTGCTTGGGAAGGCGGCATCGATCTTCTTTGCCCGCGCCGGCAATCACACCAACGAGACCATCCAGGCCGCCGAGCGGGAATTGGCGCCGCTTTTCGCGCGGCATGCCGGCACGATCGCCCAGAACAAGGCCCTATTCAGCCGCATCCAAACGCTGTGGCGGAACCGCGACGCGCTGGATCTGACGACCGAGCAAACCGAGGTGCTGCGCCGCTATCGCCGGACATTCGTGCGGCAAGGCGCGGCGCTGGAAGGCGAGGCGCAGGCCCGTCTCATCGCCATCAATGAGCGCCTTGCGGAACTGGGCACGGCTTTCGGGCAAAACGTTCTCGCCGACGAAGCCGGCTGGGCGCTGATGCTGGACGGCGACGGCGATTTGGCCGGTTTGCCGCCCTCGACAGTGGCCGCCATGGCCGCCGCGGCCGCTGAACGCGGCGAAGAGGGCAAACACGCGGTGACGCTGTCGCGGTCGATCATCGAACCGTTCCTGACCTTTTCGACCCGCCGCGACCTGCGCGAAATCGCATTCCGCGCCTGGACCGGACGCGGCGAGACGAACGATGTCACCGACAATCGCCCGATCATCGCCGAAACGCTCAGGCTGCGTGCCGAGAAGGCGCAATTGCTTGGTCATGGCAGTTTCGCCGCGCTCAAGCTCGACGGAACCATGGCCAAGACGCCCGAGGCGGTGAACACGCTGCTTGAAACGGTCTGGGAAAAGGCGCGCGCGCAGGCCGAGACCGAGGCCGCCGACATCGCCGCGCTGATGCGTGAGCAGGGGACCAATCACGATCTCGGCGCGTGGGACTGGCGGCATTATGCCGAGCAGATCCGCGCTGCGCGCTACGCCTATTCGGACGACGAGATCAAGCCATACATGGCGCTCGAAAGAGTGATCGAGGCGGCGTTCTACGTCGCCAACCGGCTGTTCGGGCTGACCTTCGAGGAGGTGCCGGGCATTGCCACGCATCATCCCGATGCCCGCGTGTGGCGCGTCAGCGACGCCGATGGCGCACACCGTGCCGTCTTCATCGGCGACTATTTCGCGCGCCCGTCGAAGCGTTCCGGCGCATGGATGAGCGCGCTTCAGGTGCAGTCCAGGCTGCTCGGGCGCCATCCGATCATCACCAACACGATGAACTTCGCCAAGCCGCCGGCCGGCGAGCCGGCGTTTTTGTCGTTCGACGATGCGCGCACGCTGTTTCACGAATTCGGCCATGCGCTGCACGGCATGATGTCCGATGTGACCTATCCGTCCGTGTCGGGCACCAATGTCGCGCGCGATTTCGTCGAGTTGCCATCGCAGCTGTTCGAACACTGGCTGACCGTGCCCGAGGTTCTGAACCGGTTCGCGCTGCATCACGAGACCGGCGAGCCGATGCCGGAGGCGCTTCTGGACAAGGTGCTCGCCGCGCAAACCTTCAATGCCGGGTTCGACACGGTCGAGTATACGGCGAGCGCGCTGGTCGACATGGCCTATCACCAGGGCGCCGATGCGCCGGCCGATCCGGCTGTCTTCGAGGCCGAAAAACTGGACATGCTCGCCAAACCGGCGGCGATCACGATGCGCCACCGCTCGCCGCACTTCCAGCACATTTTCTCAGGCGATTCCTATGCGGCGGGCTATTATTCCTACATGTGGTCGGAAGTGCTCGACGCGGACGCCTTTTCGGCCTTCGAGGAAGCGGGCGACCCATTCGATCCCGCGCTCGCCGAAAAGCTGGGGCGGCACATCTATGCGTCCGGCGGCACCGCCGATCCCGAAGACGCCTATATCGCCTTTCGCGGCAAGCTGCCGACGCCGGACGCCATGCTGGAAAAGCGCGGGCTGACGTAGCACAGTGACCCGAGAAAACGGACCAGCAGGAGACGGCCCATGCAATGGTCATTTTCGATCGGCACGGTGGCGGGCAGCCAGATCCGCATCCACCTGACCTTCTTTCTTCTGCTGGCCTGGGTCGCGCTGGTCTACATGCAGGAAGGCGGTGCGTCGGCGGCCATTGAGGGCGTTCTGTTCATCTCGGCGATTTTCGCGTGCGTCGTGCTGCATGAACTTGGCCATGCGCTTGCCGCGCGGCGCTACGGCATCAAGACGCCGACCATCACGCTACTGCCGATCGGCGGCGTCGCCTCGCTCGAGCGGATGCCCGAAGACCCGCGCAAGGAGATCGTCGTCGCGCTGGCCGGACCGCTGGTCAATGTCATCATCGCGTTCGTGCTGATCGTCTTTCTGGGCGCCGGGTTGGATCTGTCGACAGCGGCAGTGCTGGAAGACCCGGCCGCCGGCTTTCTGGCCCGGCTCGCCGCCATCAATGTGATCCTTGTGCTGTTCAACCTGATCCCGGCCTTTCCGATGGATGGCGGGCGGGTTCTGCGCGCACTTCTTGCCACCCGCTACTCGCGTGTGCGCGCCACCGAGATGGCCGCCCGTGTCGGCCAGGCCGCGGCTTTCGTCTTCGGCTTTCTGGGCCTGATGAGCGGCAATCCGCTGCTCGTCTTCGTTGCGATCTTCGTCTACATCGCCGCCGCCGGCGAAGCGCAGGCCACCGGCATGCAGGACATTGCCCGTTCGCTGCGGGTGCGCGATGCGATGATCACCAGGTACGAAGCGCTCGGGCCCGGTGCGACGCTCGGCGAGGCGGCCGAACTGCTGCTCAAGACGACCCAGCACGAGTTTCCCGTTCTCGACATGAACGGCACGATGACCGGCGTCCTGCTGCGGCGCGATCTCGTCGCCGGCCTCGAACAGGCCGGGCGCGACGGGCTCGTCGACGGGTTTGTCAATCGCGACGTTCCGGCCATCGCCGAGACCGAAGGGCTGGAGATGGCGCTCGATCTCATCCAGCAAAAGGGCAAGCCGGCGGTTGCCGTGCGCGGCCGCGACGGCATGCTCGTCGGCTATGTCACGATGGAAAATCTGGCCGAACTGATGCTGATCCGCACGGCGGTCGATCACGCGGACTGAGGTTCCACTCGTCTGGATGCCGCCCTAGATTGGTGCGATGACCGGTCGTCTCGATCCACTTTTTTCCCGAACCCTGCCGGAGGGCGACACGCATCAGCGCGATGTGTGCGACCATTGCGGCTTTGTCGCCTACGAAAATCCGAAGATCGTCGTCGGCTCGGTCGTCACCCATCGGGGCAAGGTGCTGCTGTGCCGGCGGGCGATCGAGCCGCGCCACGGCTACTGGACCGTTCCGGCCGGCTACCTGGAACTGGGCGAAACGCCCGAGGAGGGTGCCCGGCGCGAGGCGCGCGAAGAGGCCAATGCGGATCTCGAACTGCACGGTCTTCTGGCGGTCTACACGGTGCGCCGCCTCAGCCAGGTGCAGTTGATCTACCGTGCGACGCTCGCCGACGGCGTGTTCTCGCCGGGCATTGAGAGCCTTGAGACACAGCTTTTCGACTGGGACGCCATTCCCTGGGACGATCTTGCTTTTCCGACGGTGCACTGGATGCTGGGCCATCAGCGGGCCTTCGAAGCCGGAAAGGGCGTCGGGCCATTCGGCAATCCTGTCGGCGCCGATTGATCCCGCGCAAGAACTGCCGGCGCGGATCGCGCATGATGGGTTACCGGATCACAAGGAGGCCCGCATGCCCGCAGCGACAAATGCGCAAGACCTTCTCGCCGTTTTCGACAAGGAACTGGCCAGGCTTCAAAAGACGCTTGACGGCGTCGACGAAGCCATGGCCAGCCGGCACACGGCGGACGACGCGGTAACCATCAAGGGCGTGATCGCCCACAGGACCCACTGGATCGGCCTGTTCTTTGACTGGTATGCGGACGGCGTTGCCGGAAAGGCCGTCGAAACGCCGGCGCCGGGCGTCAAGTGGAACCAGCTCAAGGCCTACAACGCACCGATCTACGAGGCTGCCAATGGGCGGCGCTGGTCGGATCTCCGGGCCGAATTCGACGCCGCTACGGCGCGCCTGCGGGCGTTCATCGCCGAGAGCGATGACGCGTTGCTCTATGAGCCCGGTCTTTATGACTGGATGAACACGTGGACCATTGGCCGGTGGGCCGAGGCGTCGGGGCCTAGCCATTTCCGCTCGGCCAACAGCTACATCCGCAAGGTGCTGCGCGAGAGCGGCGCCCGGTGAAGCGTTACTCGTCCTTGTCGAGCGAATGGCGCACGATCAGCGGCATCTGCGCCAGCGTGAAGGCGATGGTGATGGGCAGATTGCCCCACACCTTGAAGGCGACCCAGAAATCGGTCGAGAAGTTCCGCCACAGCACCTCGTTGACGACCGCCATGACCGCGAGGAACAGCCCCCAGCGGATCGTCAGCTTGTGCCAGCCTTCCTCGTCGATCTGGAACGCCGCGTCGAACACGTAGCGCAGAAGCGAAACGCGGAAGATGAACAGGCCGCCCAGCAAAAGCGCCGAGAACAGGCCATTGACGATGGTCGGCTTGATCTTGATGAAGAGGTCGTCATGCAGCCAGAGCGTCAGCGCGCCGAAGATCAGCACGACAACTCCGGCGACCAGCGGCATGATCGGAATGGTGCGCGTCAGGAGCCATGACAGCGACAGCGAGATGATCGTCGCCACCATGAAGACCGCGGTCGCCACGAAGATCGGTTCGCCCAGCGCGCCCAGAAAGCCGACGCGCTCGGACAGCCATTCGCCACGCGCATTGGCAAAGAAAAACGCCAGAAGCGGGCCGAACTCCAGCGCGAGCTTCAGTCCCGGGCGGACCGCCGGCTTCTCCTTGGGTGTAGGCGCAATCGCTGCTTGGTCAGCCATTCAGGCATCCTCACGGGCGGGCGCGCCGGTGCCGGCGATCGCACGCGCAAAATCTGTGGCGCGGAACGGTTCGAGATCGTCGACGCCCTCGCCCACACCTATAAAGTAGACAGGTAAATTAAACTTTGCAGATATGGCGACGAGAATTCCGCCGCGCGCGGTTCCGTCGAGCTTGGTCATCACCAGGCCGTTGACGCCGGCGACGTTGCGGAAGATCTCGACCTGGCTCAGCGCGTTCTGGCCGGTCGTCGCGTCGAGCGTCTGCAGGACCGTGTGCGGCGCGTCCGGGTCGTGCTTTTGCAGAACGCGGACGATCTTGGCCAGTTCGTCCATCAGTTCGGCCTTGTTCTGCAGGCGTCCGGCCGTGTCGATGATGACCACGTCCGAGCCGTTGTCGCGCGCCTTTTCATAGGCCTCATAGGCAAGGCCCGCGGCGTCCGCGCCCAGTTTCGTGCCGACAAAGGCCGAGCCCGTGCGTTCGGACCAGATCTTGAGCTGCTCGATGGCCGCCGCGCGGAACGTGTCGCCGGCGCCGAGCGTCACCGAAAGCCCGGCTGCGCGCAGCTTGGCGGCAAGCTTGCCGATCGTCGTCGTCTTGCCGGTTCCGTTGACGCCGACAACCAGGATGACGTGCGGCTTGACCGACAGGTCGAGTTCAAGCGGCATGGCCACAGGACCGAGTACCTTTTCGACCTCGGCCGCCATCACATGGCGCACCTCTTCGGGCGTGACGTCGCGGCCAAGCCGCGTCGAGGCCAGCGAATCGGTGACACGCATTGCCGTTTCGACGCCAAGATCGGCCTGGATCAGGATGTCCTCAAGTTCCTCGAGCGTCTCGTCGTCCAGCTTTCTCCTGGTGAAGACGCCGGCAATGTTGTCGCCAAGCTGGCGCGAAGAACGCGACAGGCCCGAGGTCAGCCGGGCCAGCCAGCCCTTCTGCTCGTCCGACGGAGAGGGCGCGACGGGCTGCGGCTCGTCGCCGATCGTCACCGTGCGGGCCGTCGCGGGCAGGTCGTCGGGCGCCAGCTCCGGTGGCGTGACCGGCACCGATGGCGGCTCGACCGGCGGCAGCGGTTCCGGCGTCTCCGGAACTTCCGGGAAAATGGGTTCGGGCGGTGCCGGCGGGGTCGGCTCGGGCTCGGCGGGCACTTCGGGCGGCGCCTCGGGGGCCGGCTCGGCAGGCACCTCTTGTGGCTCGGCCGGTTGCGGCTCCGGCGCCTCGGGGATTTCAGGTTCCTGTGGCGTCGGTGCGGGTGAAGGTTCGGCGGGCACTTCGACAGGCGCCGGCGCCGGCACTTCCGCGGGCTGTTCGGGGTCTCCGGCCTGCGCGTTTTCGGCTTCGGCGACCGGCTGATCGGTTGCTGCAGCTGCGTCGGCGGCCAGTTCTTCGGATGCCACGGCAGGGTCGGGCGTCTCCTCGACCTTGCCCTTGCCGAACGAGAAGATGCGCTTGAGAAAGCCGGCCATCGCGTTACTCCGCCGCCTCTGCCATGGCGGCCGAGCCGGTCAGTGCCGTGCCGTCATGGCCCGTTATGGACGTTGCCACCATGTCGCCGGGCGCGCCGGCATGACCGGTAAGCCGCACTGGCGTGAAATCCGGCGCGCGGCCGAAGCCGGGTTTTTCGAGCAGAACCGGCTGGACCGTGCCGGCGAAAGCCGCCAGATGGGCATGCCAGGCTTGCTCGGCCTTCAACCGCAGGCAGGCCGCGCGGTCCTTGACCAGCGCGCGGTCGAGCTGCGGCATCTTCGCCGCCGGGGTGCCATTGCGCGGCGAGAACGGGAACACATGGACCCGCGCCAGTCCGCACGCGTCAATGATCGACAGCGCATTTTCGAACATCGTCTCGGTCTCGGTCGGAAAACCGGCGATCATGTCCGCGCCGAACGAAGCGTCCGGGCGGAGCCGGCGGACGGTGTCGCAGAATTCGATGGAATGGTCGCGCAAATGGCGCCGCTTCATGCGCTTTAGAATCAGGTCGTCACCATGCTGCATCGACAGGTGGAAATGCGGCATCAGCCGCTGTTCGGTGGCGATGGCTTCGAACAGTGCGTCGTCGGCCTCGATGGAGTCAATGGAGGACAGACGCAGGCGCCACAAGTCAGGCACTTGACTGAGTATTGTCTTGACCAGTCTGCCGAGCGTTGGATGTCCGGGAAGGTCCGGCCCGTAGGACGTCAGGTCGACGCCGGTCAGCACGACTTCCCGGTAGCCGTTCTCGACCAGCCGGCGGATCTGCTCGACCACCGCGCCCATCGGCACGGACCGCGAATGACCGCGGCCATAGGGGATTATGCAGAAGGTGCAGCGGTGGTCGCAGCCGTTCTGAACCTGCACGAAGGCGCGCGTGCGGCCCTCGATGCTCTCGACCATGTGCGACGCGGTCTCGCGCACCTCGAAAATGTCGTTGACCCGCACTTTCTCGGAGCTGTTGACGCCAAAGTCGGGCATGGCGCGGTAGGACTGGGCCTTGAGCTTGTCGTCATTGCCGATGACAAGGTCGACCTCGTCCATGCCGGCGAAGCTCTCCGGCTCGGTCTGGGCGGCGCAGCCGGTGACGATGATGCGGGCGTCGGGCGCCTCGCGCCGCGCGCGCCGGATGGCCTGTTTGGCCTGGCGGACCGCTTCGCCGGTCACCGCGCAGGTGTTGATCACCACCGCGCCGCCCTCCAAGGCGCCGAGGCCGGCCGCGTCGGCCTGGCGCCGCACGATCTCGCCCTCATAGCTGTTGAGGCGACAGCCGAATGTCTTGACGTCGACGCCCATCAGCCGGCCCCGGCGCCAGCATTGTCGTTGGCGCCTTCCACCTGCCGCTGCCACTGGCCGGTGGCGGGGTCGAGCAGGCCCGCGAACTCGTACTCGGCCGGCCCGGTCATGATCACATGATCGTCGTCGCGCCATTCGATCAGAAGATCGCCGCCGGGAACCGTGACGGTGGCGGTGCGGCCGGTCAGCCCCTTGCGGGCGGCGCAGACCAGCGCCGCGCAGGCGCCCGAACCGCACGCCTTTGTCAGCCCGGCGCCGCGCTCCCAAGTGCGGATGACGATGTGCTCGGGATCGACGACACGCGCGATCGTGATGTTGGCGCGGTCGGGAAAGATCGGGTGGTTTTCAAGCAGCGGGCCGAACCGTTCGAGATCGTAGGACCAGACGTCCCTGTCGACCCAGAAGACGGCATGCGGATTGCCCATGCTGGCGACCGACGGCGTGTGCAGGACCGGTGCGTCGATCGGGCCGATCTGCAATTCGATGCCGGTGGTGTCGGCGAATTCTTCCTCGAGCGGGATCTGGTCCCAGCGGAAGCGCGGCCGGCCCATGTCGACCGACACCATGCCGCCCTCCTGTTCGGCCGCGTCCAGAAGGCCGGCAATGGTCTGGAATGTAAACGCGGTCTTGCCAGTTTCGGCGGCGAGCGCCTGGACGACGCAACGCGTGCCGTTGCCGCAGGCGCCCGCTTCGGAGCCGTCATTGTTGTAGATGCGAAGAAACGCGTCCGTTCCGTCGGTCGCCGGATCGTGGATCGCCATGATCTGGTCGAACGCGGTCGCCGGATCGTGGTTGATCGCGACGGCCGCGTGCGGGGTGAACGCATCGGCGCGGCCGCGCATGTCGGCCACGATGATCTGGTTGCCCAGACCGTTCATCTTCGCAAATTGGACGTCGATTGCCATGTCGCCAGAACTTCCGCAGGGTACCATCCCCATATGGAGGAAAGCGGCGGCGAGTTAAACCCTGCGTTGGCCGTCAGGCGATCGCGACAACGCCCAGAAGCACTAGAAGAAACAGGACCAGGACCACGGCAATCAGGATCTTGGCGCCGCTCAGGGCGATTCCCGACAGGCGGCCAAAACCGAGAAGGCCGGCAATGGCGGCCACCACGAGAAGGATGAGAATGAGTTCGAGCATGGAAGTGTCCTTTCACCTATCATCCGCCCTCCAACGTGGAAACCGCTGTCGTGGTTCCCTTATTGGCTTGCGGCGGAACGGCTCACGACCTTTCCGCGGGCGGCACGTCCCAGACCTGGCCGGGGCGCATGGGCTGAAATCGCGCCGGTGCGATGCCGACATTCTGCAGCGCCGCTTCAAGCGCGTACAGCGGCGCCTCTACGGCTTCGTTGGTCAGCCGGAACGTGCCCCAGTGATGGCCGACCGTATGGGCGGCCCGGCACAGGGCCATGCCTTGCGCTGCCTCCAGCGGAGTCTGGTGCTGGCCTTGCATGAACCAGCGCGGCTCATAGGCGCCGATCGGCAACAGGGCGAGACGGAACCCGCCATGCTTGTCGCCGGCGGCGCGATAGTTGATGCCGTCGTGGAACCCGGTGTCGCCGACATGGTAGATGCGGCCCGCCGGCGTTCCGATCACGAAGGCCGACCACAGCGCCATGCGGCGGTCGCTGCCGCCGCGCGCCGACCAGTGATGGGCGGGCTCGATATGCACGCGGGTGCCGTTGCCGATACGCACCACATCGCCCCAATTGCCGGTGGAGACCCGCGCGGTCGGCGCGGTCTGGCGGATGATCGTGTCGTTGCCGAGCGGCGTGACGATGTGCGGGTCGTGCGTTGCGACAAGTCGGTCGAACGTCGCCAGATCCAGATGGTCGTAATGATTGTGCGTCAGAAGCACCGCGTCGATCGGCGGCAGATCGTCAAAGGCGATGCCCGGCGCATTGCGCCGATAGGGGCCGGCAAAGGAAAACGGGCTCACCCGTTCGGACCAGACCGGATCGGTCAGTATGTTCAGCCCGGCGATTTGCACCAGCATCGTCGCATGGCCGACCATGGTGACCCGCAGACCGTCGCCATTGACACGCGGCTCGGGCCGCGCGGCCGGAAACGGGCTCGGATAGGTTTCCGGCCAGGGTTCCTTGCCGCCGCCGAGCTGCCAGCGCAGCAGATCGGTGAAGCCGCGCGGCTCTGCGCCGCCGGGATTGAAAAATGTCCGGCCGTCGAAATTGGAAGCCGCCGGCCCCGAATAATAGGGGTTGCCGGCATTGGCGCGGCGCACGGCGAACGTGCCGCCCGCCGCCAGAAGGCCGCCGATTCCCAGCCATTTGAAGAAGCCGCGCCGCGTCATGACGGCAAAGATGGCGATATGGCGGTCAGGATCAAGGGGCCAATCCGCATGCGCTCCGGCTTGTGCGGTATCCGGCGCGTCTCTATAGAAGCGCCACCTTTTCCGCCGCGCGGGGGCGTGGCGTTGCCCAGTTCACGGAAATCGCGTCCATGGAAGCCATCCTGCAGCTTGCCGCGGCCAACATCCTGTCGCCGCCCGTGCTGTTCTTCATTCTGGGCTTTGCCGGCTCGATCGCCGGCTCGCAGCTGACGCTGCCCGAGGCGGTCGCCAAGACGCTGTCGATCTATCTGATGCTCGCGATCGGCTTCAAGGGCGGCGTGGCGCTCGCCGCCGAGGGGCTGACGCTGGCGCTGATGCTGGCGCTTCTGGCCGGCATCGTCCTGTCGGCCCTGATCCCGCTGGTCGCCTTCTTCATCCTGCAGCGGATCTCCAAACTGCCGCGCATCGATGCGGCGGCCGCTGCCGCCCATTACGGATCGATCTCGATCGTCACCTTCGTAGCCGCCACCCAGGCCGTGCGCTCGATCGGGCTCGAGCCCGAGGGCTTCATGGTCGCCGTTGCCGCGGCGATGGAGACACCGGCAATCCTCGTTGCGCTGTTTCTGGCGCGCTCGGCGGCCAAGCAGAGAAAGGCCGCCGACCCCGACGCCGGCGAAGGGCTGCTGCAGGAGGTGTTCCTGAACTCGTCCGTGGTCGTGCTGATGGGAGCGTTCGTCATCGGCGCGGTGACCGGCGCCGAAGGCATGGCGGCCATCGAAGGCTTCATCGTCGTGCCGTTCACTGGCGTCTTGTGCCTTTTCCTGCTCGACATGGGCGCGGTGGCCGGACGCGGCATGGCGCAGGCGCGCAAGGTGCTCGATGCGCGGCTCGTCGGCTTCGGCCTTTTCATGCCGTTCATCGGCGCGGCGATGGCCTTGCCGTTCGCGTTGATCGCCGGCCTGTCGACCGGGGGTGTCGCGCTTCTGATGACGCTTGCCGCCAGCGCCTCCTATATCGCGGTGCCGGCGGCGATGCGCCTGGCGCTGCCCGAAGCGCGGCCGTCGATCTACCTGTCGCTGTCGCTCGGTGTTACCTTCCCGATGAACCTGACCATCGGGATTCCGGCCTATGCGGCGGTGGCGCGCCTTGTGACCGGTGGATAAGCGAGCGATGCGATCATGAAGACCCATGCCAAGAAACAGATGACCGTGATCTGCGAAATGCCGGTCATGCACCGCATCACCCGCGTTCTCGACAAGGTTCCGGTCACCGGATACACGGTCTTTCCGGCGCTTTCGGGCCGTGGGTCGGAAGGGACGTGGGACCGCGACCGGATCATCGGCGACGCCGGCCGCATGGTGATGATCGTGTCGGTCATGTCGGTGGAGCAGGCCGATGTCGCCATCGACCGCATCTATGAGGCGCTGGAGCCGCAGATGGGCATCATCACGGTCGCAGACGTGGACGTGCTGCGGCCCGAACGGTTTTGAGGCCGTAGACGGTCGCGTTGAACTGGCCCTTCACTCGCCAGGCACCGGCAGGTCGGTAATTTCCCAGCGACCCGCGTCGCCATTTTCGCAACCCAGACGGCCTCCCTCGTGGATCGTGCAGGTTGTTCTGGGCCCTCGAAAAGTGAGCGACTCCGGAGTGTGTTCGACAATACGCGTGGGGCCGAAGAATTGGCTCCCGGCTCTATATCCGTGAACGAAACGTCCCAATCCCTGGCTGCCTTTGCGCTGGCTTGCAGACCCTTCCTCGACGATTAGCAGAACATTCTGGCCCGTCTGAAGCAAAAGGGCTCGCTGATCGACCTCTTCCGCCTGATTTAATGCCGTGCCGTCATCATCGGTGGTTGAGCATGCACCAAGTCCCATAATCAGAAATGCACTTATGCCAATCCCGAACGCAATGCGCATTACGTCTTCTCCCGATCGATCTCTTCGGCCACGACCTCCATATACATTTCCAGCGGCATTTTCGTACAGAATTTTCTGTGCCTAATCTTGACGGGCGCAAGGTTGGCAAGCCCGCGTTTCGCGACCTTGCGTCAGGTTGGCCGATTGTCAAACGACGCACAGTGCAGATGCGCCGTTAGCCGAAAAGCGCAATTGCCGTCGGCGGCGGCCCGGCGCTAAATCCGTCTACGTGGAAGGGCGGGACCATGCGCACATTTCCTCTCCGGCTTCTGGACGGCTATCGCGGCTTTCGCGGCCGCGCGGCACAAAAAGGCAGCTATCAGCATGCCCGGCTGGCCGACGAGGGCCAGAAGCCCGACACGCTGGTCGTTGCCTGCTGCGACAGCCGGGTGACGCCCGAACTGATCTTTTCGGCCGATCCGGGCTCGCTGTTCGTCCAGCGCAATGTGGCCAATCTGGTGCCGCCCTACACCACCGACGGGCGCAACCTGTCGACCGCCGCCGCGCTTGAATTTGCGGTCAACGGGCTGCAGGTTCGTCACATCGTCGTTCTGGGCCACGCGCGCTGCGGCGGCATCCGTGCCTTTGTCGAGGGAGCGGGCGAGGCCGGGCCCCTGTCGCCCGACGATTTCATCGGGACATGGATGAGCTGGCTCGACCGCGACCCGATCGATCATGTCTGTGCCGATCCTGACGACCATGACAGCTACCGGGCGGTCGAGGAGGAGGGAATTCGCCAGTCGATCGCCAATCTGAAGAGCTTTTCGTGTGTCCGAGACCGGCTCGACCGTGGCGAATTGACGGTGCATGGCGCCTGGTTCGACATCGCCCGCGGCGAATTGTGGGTGATGGACGGGCCGACCGGCGAGTTCCACTGGACCGATGGCGTCGAGTTCCGGTGAGCCGCGCCGCCGGCGCGGACGCGTCTCTCCGGTTCACGCGCCAGCGCGCCAGCGCGGACCAGCGACCAGCAGGCTCGACGCGATCGCGTTTCCCTAGGTCTTCGGCCGGAACTTGCGCCAGGAAAGCACCGCCGCCTCGTTGCGCAAATGGAACAGGTCCAAGCTTGCCGAGATCACGGCGTTAAGGCGGTCATCGGTCGTATTTGGCCGGCTCTGGCGGACCATGAGGTCGAAGAATCGGCCGCTTTCAATCGTACCGCGCGTCGCCTGCAACTGATCGAGGAGCGCCTGACCGCGTTCGTGAGCCACCGCAACCAGGTCCAGTTCGCGTTTGGCGGCGTCGGCCATGCTGCCGTGCTTGGCCAGCGCGTCGAGGCGTTCTTCCAGCGGGCGAAAACGGCTTTCATCCATCTGAAGCGCACCCATGAACGACACGTCGTGGCGTGTCACCGCGCCAAGCGGTTTGCCATAACCTTCAAACACGGACATCCGTTCGTGCTCGACCTCGAGTTTGCCGCGCAGGCTCTGGCAGGTCTCGACGAAGCGCCTGGCCGCGCGCCCGGCCTCGGCAAACGATTCCCGCGAACCGCCGGCATCCTTGTTCCAATATCGTGTCGCGCTGTTCTCGAGCAGGCGGGCGATGGTCATGGAAAGCGCGACCAACTCGTATGTTTCGCTGCTTGCCTCGTTGCCGGCCATCATGGCCTGCAGCTGATCGACATCGGAGTCAGTATCGCGGTCGTCCTCGGGCGGATCGCGGTCGCCGTCCGGATCCGTGCCGCTCTCATCGTCATCACGCGGCGGATCGGGCGGATCCGGTGGGTCCTGGTCTCCAGGTCCATTGATTGGAGCCTGCTTGTTTCCCCAGCTGAACATGCTTGTCTCCCGCCATTACATCAGGGTCGAAGTTGAACACTTGGCGGTAGTCAAATCAAGCAGCCGTTCTTGACTTCCGAAGCGGTTTGCCGCATAGCCGCGCCGATCAGCGACGAGACCCGTCTCCGAGCCGCCGACCGGGGCGCCTGACAGGCACGACCCCGGAGGTCCACACCCGACAGCGCGATGCGCCCTCGGGTGCGTTCGTGCTTTGGCGTTTGGGTTTGCGTGCGCGGATGCTTATCTCGACGCCATGGGTCCGGCACCGCCGGAGCCGGTGAAATCGGGGATGGAACGAACAGATGTTTGAATCGCTTCAAGACCGTTTGGGGTCGATTTTCGGGTCGCTGACCGGTCGCGGCGCGCTGTCGGAGAAGGATGTCTCCGCGGCGCTGCGCGAGGTGCGGCGCGCGCTGATCGAAGCCGATGTGTCGCTGGAAGTGGTGCGCGGCTTTGTCGAGCGCGTGCGCGAAAAGGCGGTCGGCGTCGATGTCCTGAAATCGGTCAAGCCGGGCCAGATGGTCGTCAAGATCGTCCATGACGAACTTGTCGAGACTTTGGGCTCGGACGCCGAGACGATCGACCTGAATGCGCCGGCGCCGGTCGTCATCATGATGGTCGGCCTTCAGGGCTCGGGCAAGACGACGACGACGGCCAAGATCGCCAAGCGGCTGACCGAGCGCGACAAGAAAAAGGTCCTGATGGCCTCGCTCGACACGCGCCGGCCCGCCGCCCAGGAACAGCTCCGCCAGTTGGGCGAGCAGACGGAGGTGGCGACCCTGCCCGTCATCGAGGGACAGGACCCGGTGGCGATCGCGGGCCGTGCCGTGCAGGCCGGCAGGCTCGGCGGCCACGACGTCGTCATTCTGGACACCGCCGGCCGGACGCATATCGACGAGCCGCTGATGGTCGAGATGGCCGACATCCGGAAGGCCGCCGATCCGCACGAAATCCTGCTGGTCGCCGACTCGCTGACCGGTCAGGACGCGGTCAATCTGGCCAAGAGCTTTGACGAGCGCGTCGGCATTACCGGTTTGATCCTGACCCGGATGGATGGCGACGGGCGCGGCGGCGCGGCGCTTTCCATGCGGGCCGCAACCGGCAAGCCGGTCAAGCTGATCGGCACCGGCGAGAAGATGGATGCGCTGGAGGAATTCCACCCCAAGCGCATCGCCGACCGTATTCTGGGCATGGGCGACATCGTTTCGCTGGTCGAAAAGGCCGCCGAGACGATCGACCAGGAAAAAGCCGAGGCCATGGCCAAGAAGATGGCCTCGGGCAAGTTCGACCTCAACGATCTCGCCGACCAGTTGCGCCAGATGCAGAAGATGGGCGGCATGGGCGGCCTGATGGGCATGATGCCGGGCATGAGCAAGGCGAAGGACCAGATGGCCGCCGCCGGACTGGACGACAAGATGTTCGGCCGTCAGCTCGCCATCATCTCGTCGATGACGCCGAAGGAGCGTGCCCAGCCGGACCTGCTCAAGCATTCGCGCAAGAAGCGCATCGCGGCGGGCTCGGGCACCAACGCCGCCGAGATCAACAAGCTTTTGAAAATGCACCGCCAGATGGCCGACATGATGAAGTCCATGAAGGGCAAGAAGGGCGGCGGCATGATGGGCAAGCTGATGGGTGGAATGGCCGGAAAGATGGGCATGCCGGGCGGCATGGGCGGTGGCATGGGCGGCATGCCCGACCCCTCGCAGATGAGCGAAAAGGACCTCAAGAAGCTGCAACAGCAGGCCGAACAGCTTGGCTTGGGCGCGCCGGGCGTCCCCGGTGGCGGCCTGCCCGGCCTGGGCGGCCCGAAACTGCCCGGCCTTGGCGGCCCGGGCCTGCCGGGTCTTCCGAAAGGGCCCAAGAAGTGAGCTACGGCGCCGTCGATATCCCGGTGATCGAGACCGAACGGCTGCGCCTGCGCGGTTTTGAGCTGCGCGATTTCGAGGCGGTGGCCGGCTACAAGGCCGATCCGCACGTCATGCGCTACACGGGCGGACCCGAATCCGGCTTCAACGCGTGGAAATCGTTTGCCGCGATGGCGGGCAGCTGGGTCCTGCTGGATTCGGGCTATTTCTGCATTGCCGAAAAGGACAGCGATGTCTGCATCGGCCATTGCGCGCTGTTCAAGCCGCCGGGCTGGCCCGAGCACGAGGTCGGATACACGCTGGCGCGGCAGGCCCAGGGCAAAGGCTATGCCGTGGAAGCGGCAGGCGCCGCGCTGCGCTTTGCCTATGACGAACTGGGCTGGGACACGGCGATCAGCGTGATCGACCCGGCCAACACGGCTTCGCAAGGCGTGGCGCGCAGACTTGGCGCCTCCAAGGAACGCGAAAGCGTTCCGATCTGGGATTTCACCGCCGACATCTGGCGCCATCTGCCGCCGGCGCAGGTTCTGGCGCGCAAGGGCGCCGCATGAGGCGCGCCGCGCCGCCTGAAAAGCTCACGGACAAGGAAACCATGCACGACAAGGACGATGACATCGAAAGTGCCCGCTCATTGCTGGCCGTCCAGCGCGCGTCGATCGACAATATCGACGCGGCGATCGTCTACATGCTGACCGAGCGTTTCCGCTGCACCGAGACCGTCAGCCGGCTCAAGGCCGAGCATGATCTGCCCTCGGCCGATCACGTGCGCGAGGCCGAACAGGCGGACCGCCTGCGCGGGCTTGCGCGCGAAGCCGGTTTCAGCCCCGACTTTGCCGAAGCCTATCTGCGTTTCGTCATCGACCATGTCATGCGCCACCACGATGCCATCGCCGCCGGCGAAACCGGCGTCGATCTGGTTCGGCGCGCCGATCATCATCATTCCAACGCCATTTGAACCGACAGGAGAAACACCATGGCACTGAAACTGCGTCTGGCCCGTGCGGGCTCCAAGAAGCGCCCCTACTACCACATCGTCGTCGCCGACGTGCGCTCGCCGCGCGACGGCCGCTTCATCGAGCGCGTCGGCGCGTGGAACCCGATGCTGCCCAAGGACGGCGAGGCCAAGCGCGTGACGCTCGACGAGGAACGCGTCAAGCATTGGCTCGGCGTCGGCGCGCAGCCGACCGATCGCGTGCTGCGTTTCCTCGACGAGGCCGGCATCGCCAAGCGCGAGGCGCGCAACAACCCCAACAAGGCCAAGCCCGGCAAGAAGGCGCAGGAGCGTCTTGAAGAGCAGCGCATGAAGGAAGAGGAAGCCGCCGAAGCGGCAAAGGCGGCTGAGGAAGAAGCCAAGGCCGCCGCCGAGGCTCCCGCTGAAGAAGCCCCGGCGGAGGCTCCCGCCGAGGAAGAGACCAAGGAAGCGGCGGCCGAATAAGCCCCGCCTTTCCGGTCACGCAAGGGCGGGGTCTATGGCCCCGCCCTCGCTTGTGGTCTCATGGCGACCAGGCGGCTTCGAGATCGGCCCGCAACTGGTCGGCATCGCCTATCGTCCAGCCCTGGCGCGTACCGCGCACATAGGTGACCAGTTCCAGCGGCGCCCGGCCCCGCAGGGCGGCGGAGGCGATCTCGTCGGGCAGGATCATCGTGCGTCCGTAGATGCGCCGTTTCGGCAAGCCGGCTTCCGGCATGACATGATTGACCAGTTCGGCGCAGAACAGGCAGGTGTCGTCATCGGCGTTGAAGTGGAAGTCGAAGCGTGTGCCGACATGGCCGAAAAAGTCGACCAGTTTGCCGGCCCGGTCGCCCGGTGCAAGACCGGTTGGCCGCAATATCACCACCCGGTCGACATCGAACACGGTCCGCGGCGTCGATAGATGAACGCCCCGCTGATCGGATTCGATGAAGCCGGCCCCGGCCTTCACCGCATCGCGGTGAGGAACCACCGCCGGATCGTTCCAGACGCCGAACCGCTGCAGCGCCCGCTCATCGCCCAGCCGGGCCGCGACATGGGCGAAAGCGCCCGGAATGATGTTGTGGCTCATGCGCCCCTTGGCGCCGACAAGGACGACATCGAGCGGCTGGACGACGGCCATCAGGTGCGCGATGGCCGCCTCGTCCTCATGCAGGTAGCCATGCCGGCCGGTCATGTTGGCGGTGACGCGGCCCAGGACGGGCGCGCCGGGAGCCAGCACATTGACCAGAAGCGGTGGAAACCGCTCGGGATCGGCGCAGCAGGTGTCGGTGACCGCACCGGGTTTTCCGGCCTCATCGGCGACGGACGGCTCGGCGGTCGTCGAACATCCGCTGATACCAAGCCCGATCACAAGCAGCAGCATCGCGGCGACGTATGAACGCCGTCCCCGCTGGCCGCAACGTTCCGCTTGACGAATAACCGGCATTGCCCCTGTCCCCGTTTCCTGCCTTGGGACGAATGCAACAGCATGTCTTCGACCGCCGGGCTTTGACACGGGTCAACCCGGCGGCATGGCGCCGGGCAGCTCGCGCGCCGTGACCGAATTGTCACGAAGGTCGTGCAAGTGAAACGGCCAAGCGGCTGTTAAGCTTGTTTTTTCTTTCTTTGGCCGTTTTATTGGACGAGGAAGGGCGCAATCGCGGCGCGAACAAACGCATGCCGCGCAAGTGGAGATGGGACATGGGCAGGAACGTTTCGGGCAGGAACCTTGCGGGCCCGATCGCGACCGCGGCATTGGCGGCAGTCGCCTTGTCGGGCTGCACGAGCAACCGGATCGGCGCGTTGAACACGCAACCGGCACCGCTGAACCCGGCGCCGGCCGGCACCGTGACCAGCGGCCAGTTGCCGCCACCCTCGCAGCCCGGCGCGGGTGCCGGCGCGCCGGTGCTGGGGCCTGACGGTTTCCCGGTCGCACCGGGCGGTACGGTCGTGGCCGGCACCGATCCGACGCTCGACGCCGACACGGCCGATGCCACCGATCCGAACGCGGACCCGACCAGCATCCAGCAGGTGGCATCGGCCGAGCCGGTGACCCGCGAGGCGATGGTCGGCGCGTGGCGCGTGTCGACCGAAGGCGCGAACTGCCAGATGTTCATGGCGCTGACGCGCTGGTCGACGGGCTTCAGGGCTGCCTCGCGCGGTTGCCCGGGCGATGCGGCGAACGTGTCGTCGTGGACCATCAACGGCAATCAGGTGGTTCTCAGCGATTCGGGGGGCAATCGCGTCGCCACCCTGTTTTCTTCGGGCAGCGACCGCTTCGACGGCCAGACGACCAGCGGCCGGGCCATCAGCCTGGCCCGGTAGGCACGCAAAGGACGGGACCGCGACCGGCGATGCCCGACAGGATCCGCCCCGGCGATTCGGTTGCCTCGCGCTATCGCGAACTGGTGCGCGAGGGCGCGATCAGCGACGATGCGGCGCAGCATGCGCTGGCCAATCGTCTTGACGCGCTGAACACGCAGATCGGCTCGATGCGGCTGGCGTCGAAATCCTCGTCGCTCGGCTGGCTGTTCGCCAAGAAGGCGCCGAAATTCAACCAGGTGCACGGTCTTTACATCCACGGCTCGGTTGGCCGCGGTAAGACCATGCTGATGGACTTCTTCTTCCGCGCCTGCCCCGCCAAGCGCAAGCGCCGGGCCCATTTCCACGACTTCATGGCCGACGTGCACGACCGGATCGGCGCCCATCGCGCGGCGCTCAAGGAGGGAACGGTCAAGGGCGACGATCCGATCCCGCCGGTGGCGCGGGCGATCGCCGACGAAGCGCGCATATTGTGTTTCGACGAGTTCACGGTGACCGACATCGCCGATGCGATGATCCTGTCGCGCCTGTTTGCCGCGCTGTTCGAGCGCGGCGTGGTGCTGGTCGCCACATCGAACGTGCCGCCGTCCGAACTCTACAAGGACGGGCTCAATCGCGGCCTGTTCACGCCATTTCTCGACATTCTGGCCGCCCATGTCGACGTGTTCAGCCTCGATGCGGATCGCGACTATCGGCTTGGCCGGCTGTCGCACACGCCGCTCTACATGACGCCGCTCGGACCCGAGACCGAGATGGCGATGGAGGCGGCCTGGGTGAAGATCACCGGCGGCATCGCCTCGCCGCCCGCCCAGGTCGCGGTCAAGGGCCGCAGCGTGCCGGTTCCGGCCGCCGCGATGGGCGCGGCGCGCTTTGCCTTCGCCGACCTGTGCGAGGCGCCGCTCGGCGCGCGCGATTTCCTCGCCATTGCCCGGCAGTATCACACGCTGATGGTCGAAAACGTGCCGGTGATCGGCGACGGCAAGCGCAACGAGGCCAAGCGCTTCATCACGCTGATCGACACGCTCTATGACAATCGCAACAAGCTGGTGGTCTCCGCGGCCGCCCATCCGCACGAACTCTATCGGGCAAAGTCGGGCACCGAAGCGTTCGAGTTCGACCGCACGGCATCGCGGCTGGTCGAGATGCGCTCGGATGACTGGATCGCGGCGAAGAAGCCGATGGCGGCGGCTTCGTGACCCGTCGCCTCTTGTGCCTGACCGGTGACATCTGCCTGGCCGGTGACATCACAACTATCCAAAGTTGAATTTGCCGAAGGGCGGACCCGTGCTTTGCTGTGGGCGACGGGTTTCCGGCGTTCGGGCCGGATCGCGGCGTCGATCATCGCCCGATGCGGTTGTGTTTTACGTTTACGTAAGACCCGTAAAACCCAAGCCATTGAAATCATTGATTACGAAAGTTTTGGTTGATTTTTCGGGGCCCATGGGCCACGCGGTAGTCCTGATCGGGGGAGGGGCCACGCAGCGGCGGGGCGCATTCCCGTTCAACACAACAAAGGCGACAAACGGGAAAACCGCTAATGGCACGCAACAAGATCGCACTCATCGGTTCCGGCATGATCGGCGGAACGCTTGCACACATGATCGGCCTCAAGGAGCTGGGCGATGTGGTGCTGTTCGACATTGCCGACGGGATCCCGCAGGGCAAGGGGCTCGACATCGCCGAATCCGCCCCGGTCGACGGCTTCGACGCAAAGTATGTCGGCGCCAACTCCTACGAGGCGATCAAGGGTGCCGATGTCTGCATCGTCACCGCCGGCGTGCCCCGCAAGCCGGGTATGAGCCGCGACGATCTTCTCGGCATCAACCTCAAAGTGATGAAAGCTGTCGGCGAAGGCATCAAGAATAACTGCCCCGACGCATTCGTTATCTGCATCACCAACCCGCTCGACGCGATGGTCTGGGCATTGCAGCAGTTCTCGGGCCTGCCCAAGAACAAGGTATGCGGCATGGCCGGCGTGCTCGATTCGGCGCGCTTCCGCCACTTCCTGGCCGAGGAGTTCGACGTCTCGGTCGAGGATGTCACCGGGTTCGTGCTCGGCGGCCATGGCGACACCATGGTGCCGCTGACCCGCTATTCGACCGTTGCCGGCATTCCGCTTCCCGACCTTGTGAAGATGGGCTGGACCACCAAGGAAAAGCTCGACGCTATCGTCCAGCGCACGCGTGACGGCGGCGCGGAGATTGTCGGCCTTCTGAAGACCGGTTCGGCCTATTACGCGCCCGCCTCGTCGGCGATCGCGATGGCCGAGAGCTATCTGAAGGACAAGAAACGCGTCCTGCCCTGTGCCGCTCATCTGAACGGCCAATATGGCGTCAAGAACATGTATGTCGGCGTGCCGACCGTGATCGGCGCCGGGGGCGTCGAGCGCATCATCGAGATCGATCTGAACAAGACCGAGCAGAAGATGTTCGACAAGTCGGTGGCGTCGGTGGCGGGTCTGTGCGAGGCCTGCGCAAACATCGCGCCGAACCTGAAATAGCAGCGGGCCGGAAACCAGCAGTGCCAGGCGAGCAACATCGGGGGCAGAACGGGCCACGGCACGCGGCAGCGTTGCTGCTCGCTGGCGTGTGGCTTCTGGCGGCAGGCCATGCGCACGCCGCCGAAAGCGTCTACACCACGCTCGATCTCGATGCCTGTGCGGTGCTGGACCAGGATGACGAGTCCGGCGGCATTTCGCTGCAATGCGACGGCCTGCCGGGCCATCCGGTCTTCGCATCGGAGGGCGATCTGCGCTTCGATGTCGATTATGGCGTGCCCAACGACCGATGGGAGAGCTTCGGCCCGTTCAACTCGGTCAACCAGACCGTCGAATGGCGCGTCGTCGACGGCTTGCCCCATGCGGCGATCCTGCGCTTCTTCATCGACACGGGCATGACGGGCGGTGCCGAGGACAAGGGCGAAGCGCTGGTCGTTTCACGCGTCGGCACCGAAGCTGTGCCGGGCTGCGTCGTTGCCGTCATCGACGCCAAGGTCGAACAGGCCAATGGCGTGGCGCGCGGTGCGGCCGCCATGGCGACCCGTTTCGCCTGCGGTACCGACATGCCGGTCGCCATCGGGCCCGAGGACAGTTTCGCCCGCAGCTTCAATTCCATCGTGCCGGAAGGCCAATGAAACCCACGCTTGATCAAAGGCAGACGCAATGAACATTCATGAATATCAGGCCAAGCGCCTTCTGCATTCCTACGGCGCGCCGGTGGCGGCCGGGGTTGCCGTCTATTCGGTCGAGCAGGCCGAGGAATGGGCGCAGAAGCTGCCCGGACCGCTCTATGTGGTCAAAAGCCAGATCCATGCGGGCGGCCGCGGCAAGGGCAAGTTCAAGGAACTGGGCGAGGATGCCAAGGGCGGCGTCCGGCTGGCGAATTCTGTGGAAGAAGTGGTCGAGAACGCCAGGGAAATGCTCGGCAACACGCTGGTCACCAAGCAGACCGGCCCGGCCGGCAAGCAGGTCAACCGCCTTTATATCGAGGACGGTGCCGACATCGACCGGGAGCTCTATCTGTCGATCCTGATCGACAGGACGACGGGCCGGCCGGCCTTTGTCGTCTCGACCGAGGGCGGCATGGATATCGAGGCGGTCGCGGAAAAAACGCCGGACAAGATCACCACGCTGCCGATCGATCCGGCCAAGGGCATGACCGAAGCCGATGCCAAGAAGCTCAACCGGGCGCTGAAGCTGACCAAGCAGGCGGCCAAGGACGGGCTGGAGCTGTTTCCGACGCTCTACAAGGCATTTACCGAGAAGGACATGAGCCTTCTGGAAGTGAACCCGCTGATCGTCATGAAGGACGGCCATCTGCGCGTGCTCGACGCCAAGGTGTCGTTCGACAACAATGCGCTGTTCCGCCACGACGACATCGTCGAACTGCGCGATGTGACCGAAGAGGACGACAAGGAGATCGAGGCGTCCAAGCACGATCTCGCCTATGTCGCGCTCGACGGCAATATCGGCTGCATGGTCAACGGCGCGGGGCTCGCCATGGCGACCATGGACATCATCAAGCTCTATGGCGCCGAGCCCGCCAACTTCCTCGATGTCGGCGGCGGCGCGTCCAAGGAAAAGGTGACGGCGGCGTTCAAGATCATCACCGCAGACCCGAACGTCAAAGGCATTCTGGTCAACATCTTCGGCGGCATCATGCGCTGCGACGTGATCGCCGAAGGCGTGGTTGCAGCCGTCAAGGAAGTCGGCCTTGAAGTGCCGCTGGTCGTGCGCCTCGAGGGCACGAACGTCGATCAGGGCAAGGCCATCATCAATGAAAGCGGGCTGAACGTCATCGCTGCGGACGATCTGGACGACGCCGCACAGAAGATCGTCGCGGCCGTCGAGGGGAACTGAAATCCATGTCCATCCTGATCAACAAAGACACCAAGGTTCTGGTTCAGGGCCTGACCGGCAAGACCGGCACCTTCCACACCGAACAGGCGCTGGCCTACTTCGGCACGCAGATGGTTGGCGGCATCCATCCCAAGAAGGGCGGCGAGACATGGACGGCCGGTGAGGGCGCCGGCGAAAAGGCCGGCACCGAACTGCCGATCTTTGCCTCGGTCGCCGAGGGAAAGAAGGCGACCGGCGCCAACGCCTCGGTCGTCTATGTACCGCCGGCGGGCGCCGCCGCGGCGATCATCGAGGCGATCGACGCGAAGATCCCGCTGATCATCTGCATCACCGAGGGCATTCCGGTGATGGACATGGTCCAGGTCAAGGCGAAGCTCGACAAGTCGAAGTCGCGCCTGATCGGCCCGAACTGCCCCGGCGTTCTGACGCCGGAGGAATGCAAGATCGGCATCATGCCGGGCCGCATCTTCAAGAAGGGCTCGGTCGGCATCCTCTCGCGCTCGGGTACGCTGACCTATGAGGCGGTGTTCCAGACGACCAATGAGGGGCTCGGCCAGTCGACGGCGGTCGGCATCGGCGGCGACCCGGTCAAGGGCACCGAGTTCATCGACATGCTCGACCTGTTCCTCGACGATCCGGAAACCGAATCGATCATCATGATCGGCGAAATCGGCGGCAGCGCCGAGGAAGATGCCTGCGAATGGCTCAAGGAACAGGCGGCCAACGGCCGCAAGAAGCCGATGGTCGGCTTCATCGCAGGCCGCACCGCACCGCCCGGACGCACCATGGGCCATGCGGGCGCGGTGATCTCGGGCGGCAAGGGCGGCGCCGAAGACAAGATCAAGGCGATGGAGGATGCGGGCATCCGCGTCTCGCCGTCGCCGGCACAGCTCGGCAAGACGCTGGTCGAGGTGCTGAAGGGGTAACGTATTGACCGACAGGACGCCCATCGCGGTCGAAAACTGGTACGCGGCCATCAAGGCCGGCGATTGGGCAGCCTTGCGTGCCGCAGCCACGCCGGATGTCGTCATTGACTATCCTGCGCCCGACGGTGTGCTGCCATGGTCCGGTGAATGGAAGGGTCCGGATCAGTTGCAGGCATTCTTCAGGACGGTTGGCGAGCATCTGAGTGTCGAGCGGGTCGATGTGACCGAGACTTTTGAGACCGGGGATGCGTTCATCACGGTCTTGAAGGGGCGGTGGACGATCCGCAGCAACGGCAGGAACGTCAACGCTCGCGTTGTCAATATATTCAAGATCAAGAACGGGCTCATTGCCCGTTATCAGGTGCACAACGACACGGCCGCCTTTGCCATCGCGCTGGGCTGAAACGTGGCTTTTGGGAGAAAGCGGAAACGCTTGAAGGAGTTGAAATGGCACGCAAGGACCAGGCCAACGACATCTTCGCCGGAACGTCGTTCCTTTATGGCGGCAATGCGCTCTACATCGAGCAGATGCAGGCACGCTTCGAGGAGGACCCCGCTTCTGTGTCGGCCGAATGGCGGGAGTTCTTCGAAGGGCTGGCCGACAATCGCGACGATGTGATCAAGATCGCCGAAGGTCCGTCATGGGAACGCGATCACTGGCCGATCCCGGCCAATGGCGAGCTGACATCGGCGCTCGACGGCGACTGGGGCGAAGTCGAAGCCCACATGAACGGCAAGATCGCCGAAAAGGCGCAGACGGCCGGCGGCATCTCCAGCGAGGAACTGGTGCGCGCAACGCGCGATTCGGTGCGGGCGATCATGATGATCCGCGCTTACCGTATGCGCGGCCATCTGCACGCCGATCTCGACCCGCTCGGCCTTGCGGGTCACAAGGAGGACTATAACGAGCTGCATCCGTCCTCCTACGGGTTCCAGGAGAGCGACTACGACCGGCCGATCTTCATCGATCATGTGCTCGGGCTCGAATATGCGACGATCCCGCAAATGCTCGACATCCTCAAGCGCACCTATTGCGGCACGATGGCGGTCGAGTTCATGCACATCTCCCATCCGGAGGAGAAGTCGTGGATCCAGCAGCGCATCGAGGGGCCGGACAAGGGTGTCGAATTCACGCCGAACGGCAAGAAGGCGATCCTGCAGAAGCTGATCGAGGCGGAGGGCTTCGAACAGTTCATCGATGTCAAGTACAAGGGCACCAAGCGCTTTGGTCTCGACGGCGGCGAATCCCTGATCCCGGCTCTCGAGCAGATCATCAAGCGCGGCGGCCAGCTCGGCCTCAAGGACATCGTGTTCGGCATGGCGCACAGGGGCCGGCTGAACGTCCTGACCCAGGTGATGGGCAAGCCGCATCGGGCGCTTTTCAACGAATTCAAGGGCGGTTCGTTCGTGCCCGACGATGTGGAGGGCTCGGGCGACGTCAAATATCACCTCGGCGCCTCGTCGGACCGCCAGTTCGACGAAAACAGCGTCCACCTGTCGTTGACGGCCAACCCGTCGCACCTGGAGATCGTCAATCCGGTGGTGCTCGGCAAGGCGCGCGCCAAGCAGGACCAACTGGCGGGCGGGGCGCACCGTCCGGAGATCGTTCCGCTGGAGGACCGCGCCGAGGTGCTGCCGCTGCTGCTGCACGGCGATGCGGCATTTGCCGGACAGGGCGTGGTCGCCGAGTGCCTCGGCCTTTCGGCCCTGCGCGGCCACAGGGTGGCTGGTTCGATCCACTTCATCATCAACAACCAGATCGGCTTTACCACCAACCCCTATCTGTCGCGCTCCTCGCCCTATCCGTCCGACGTCGCAAAGATGATCGAGGCGCCGATCTTCCATGTGAACGGCGACGACCCCGAAGCGGTCGTCTATGCGGCCAAGGTGGCGATCGAATTCCGGATGAAGTTCCACAAGCCGGTGGTCATCGACATGTTCTGTTACCGGCGGTTCGGCCACAATGAGGGCGACGAGCCGGCCTTCACGCAGCCGATCATGTACCGGACGATCCGCAAGCACAAAACGGCGGTGCAGATCTATTCCGACAAGCTGATCTCCGAAGGCCATGTGGCGGTCGACGATGTCGAGAAGATGAAGACCGACTGGCGCGAGAAGCTGGAGATCGAATTCCAGGCCGGCGACGACTACAAGCCCAACAAGGCCGACTGGCTGGACGGCAAATGGTCGGGCCTTCAGCGCGCCGACAATGAGGATGAGCGGCGCCGCGGCAAGACCAATGTGCCGCTCAAGACGCTCAAGGAAATCGGCAAGCAGCTCACCACAATCCCGAAGGACTTCAACGTCCACCGCACCATCCAGCGCTTCCTCGACAATCGCGCCAAGATGATCGAAAGCGGCGAGGGCATCGACTGGGCGACCGCCGAGGCACTGGCGTTCGGCTCGATCCTGCTCGACGGGCAGGGCGTGCGGCTATCGGGTCAGGACTGCGAGCGCGGCACGTTTTCGCAGCGCCATTCGGTGCTCTACGATCAGGAGACCGAGGCCCGCTACACGCCGCTCAACGACATCAAGGCCGGCCAGGGCCGCTACGAGGTCATCAATTCGATGCTGTCGGAAGAGGCGGTGCTCGGCTTCGAATATGGCTATACGCTGGCCGAGCCGAACGCGCTGACGCTGTGGGAGGCCCAGTTCGGCGACTTCGCCAATGGCGCGCAAGTGCTGTTCGACCAGTTCATCTCGTCGGGCGAGCGCAAATGGCTGCGCATGTCGGGCCTCGTTTGCCTCTTGCCGCACGGCTATGAGGGCCAGGGCCCCGAACATTCGTCGGCGCGGCTCGAGCGCTTCCTGCAGATGTGCGCCGAGGACAACATGCAGGTCGCCAACTGCACCACGCCGTCGAACTATTTCCACATCCTGCGGCGCCAGCTCAAGCGCGAGTTCCGCAAGCCGCTGATCCTGATGACGCCCAAATCGCTGCTGCGGCACAAGCGGGCGACATCGACGCTGGCCGAGATGTCCGGCGAGAGCGCGTTCCACCGGCTGTTGTGGGACGATGCCGAATATCGCAAGGATGAATCGGAGATCAAGCTGGTCACCGATTCCAAGATCCGCCGCGTCGTGCTGTGCACGGGCAAGGTCTATTACGACCTTTACGAGGAGCGTGAAGCGCGCGGCATCAACGATGTCTATCTGTTGCGGGTCGAACAGCTTTACCCGTTCCCGGCAAAGGCGCTGATCACCGAACTGTCGCGGTTCAAGAATGCCGAGATGGTCTGGTGCCAGGAAGAGCCCAAGAACATGGGCGCGTGGGCATTCATCGATCCGTATCTGGAATGGGTGCTGGCCCACATCAACGCCAAGCACGCGCGCGTGCGCTACACCGGCCGGCCGGCCGCCGCATCGACGGCCACCGGTGTGATGAGCACGCACAAGGCACAGCTCGCCGCGTTCCTTGAGGATGCGCTGGGCGATTGAGAAAAGTGACACAAGCTAACTGACTGACTTTCAAAGTCCGGGGAAGACCGAAATGGCAAAAGAAATCCGCGTACCGACGCTCGGTGAATCGGTCACCGAGGCCACCATCGGCCAATGGTTCAAGCAGCCCGGCGACGCGGTCGCCGACGGCGAGACGCTGGTCGAACTGGAAACCGACAAGGTGACGCTGGAGGTGCCGTCGCCTGGCGCCGGCACGCTGGGCGAGATCGTCGCCAATGAGGGCGACACGGTCGAGGTGGACGCGCTTCTGGGCATGCTGACCGAGGGCGACGGCGCCGGGGCGGCTGCGGCTTCCGGGGGCAAGACCGCCGACGCCAAAAAGGACGAGGAGACCGACGCGACGCCCGAACCGGCGCCTTCGGGATCGGAGACCGAATCGCCGGGCATGAAGGATGCAAAGGGCGACATGCCGCCGGCGCCGTCGGCCGCGAAGATGATGGAAGAAAAGGGCATGTCCGCCGATCAGGTGGACGGCTCGGGCAAGCGCGGCCAGGTGCTGAAGTCCGACGTGCTGGAGGCGGTGGCCAAGGGCGGCCAGGCCGCACCGGCGCCAAGCCCCGCGCCGCAGGCGGCGCGCCCGCCGTCGAGCGCCGACGACCAGGTGCGCGAGGAACGCGTGCGCATGACGAAGCTGCGCCAGACCATCGCGCGGCGGCTCAAGGATGCGCAGAACACGGCCGCCATGCTGACCACCTACAATGAGGTGGACATGAGCGCGGTCATGGCGATGCGCAGGAAGTACAAGGATCTGTTCGAGAAGAAGCACGATGTGAAGCTGGGCTTCATGGGCTTCTTCACGAAAGCGGTGACCCACGCGCTCAAGGAGATACCGTCGGTGAACGCGGAGATCGACGGCACCGACATCATCTTCAAGAATTATGCCCATATCGGCGTGGCCGTGGGCACCGACAAGGGGCTGGTCGTGCCGGTGGTGCGCGATGCGGACCGGATGTCGATCGCCGAGGTGGAGCTTGAGATCGGCCGGCTCGGCAAGGCGGCGCGCGACGGCAACCTGTCGATGGCCGACATGCAGGGCGGCACGTTCACCATCTCCAATGGCGGCGTCTACGGCTCGCTGATGTCCTCGCCCATCCTCAATGCGCCGCAATCGGGCATTTTGGGCATGCACAAGATCCAGGAGCGGCCCGTCGCGATCAATGGCGAGGTGGTGATCCGGCCGATGATGTATCTGGCGCTCAGCTACGACCATCGGATCGTCGACGGCAAGGAAGCGGTGACGTTCCTGGTGCGCGTCAAGGAGAGCCTGGAAGATCCCGAGCGCTTCGTGCTCGATCTTTGACGGGCTGATTACGACAGGAAGGACCCGCAGCGAACTGCGGAGGGATGCAAGATGGCTTATGATGTTGTGGTGATCGGCTCGGGACCGGGCGGGTATGTGTGCGCGATCAAGGCGGCCCAGCTGGGCCTGCGGACGGCGATCGTCGAGAAATGGCCGACGCTCGGCGGCACCTGCCTGAACATTGGCTGCATTCCGTCGAAAGCGCTGCTGCACGCCTCCGACATCTTTCACGAGGCCGGGCACAGCCACAAGACGCTGGGCGTCGATGTCGGCACGCCGAAGCTCGACCTCAAGGCGATGATGGCGCACAAGGATGCCACGGTGAAATCCAATGTCGACGGCGTTTCCTTCCTGATGAAGAAGAACAAGATCGACGTCAAAAAAGGCACCGGTTCGGTACTCGGCGAGGGCAAGGTGGCCGTCACCGGCGATGACGGCAAGGTCGAGGAGATCGAGACCAGGAACATCGTCATCGCCACCGGATCGGATGTCGCCGGCATTCCCGGCGTCGACGTGGAATTCGACGAGAAGGTGATCGTGTCGTCGGAGGGCGCGCTGTCGCTTGCCAAGGTGCCGGGCAAGATGATCGTCGTCGGCGGCGGCGTGATCGGACTGGAACTGGGCTCGGTCTGGGCGCGGCTCGGCGCCGAGGTCACCGTGGTCGAATATCTCGACACGATCCTTGGCGGCATGGACAGCGATGTCGCGCGCCAGTTCCAGAAGATGCTGGCCAAACAGGGGCTTGCCTTCAAGCTCGGCGCCAAGGTTACCGCCGTGCAAAAGGCCGGCAAAGGCGGCAAAGTCACTTTCGAACCGGTCAAGGGCGGTGACGCCGAAACGCTGAACGCCGACGTCGTGCTCGTCGCAACGGGCCGCAAGCCCTACACGGAGGGGCTCGGCCTCGAGAAGGCGGGCGTCGTCCTGGACGATCGCGGCCGCGTCGAGATCAACGAGCACTGGCAAACATCGGTGACCGGCGTCTGGGCGGTTGGCGATGTGGTCAAGGGACCGATGCTTGCCCACAAGGCCGAGGACGAGGGCATGGCGGTTGCCGAACGGATCGCCGGCCAGGCCGGCCACGTCAATTACGGCGTCATCCCGTCGGTGGTCTACACCGAGCCGGAAGTCGCCTCCGTCGGCAAGACCGAGGACGAATTGAAGGCCGAGGGCGCCGATTACGTCGTCGGCAAGTTCCCCTTCTCCGCCAACGGCCGCGCCCGCGCCATGCTGGCCACGGACGGCTTCGTCAAGATGCTGGCCGACAAGGCGACGGACCGGGTTCTGGGCGTGCATATCGTCGGCAAGGGCGCCGGCGACCTGATCCACGAATGCGCGGTGCTGATGGAATTCGGCGGCTCTTCGGAGGATCTGGCGCGCACCTGCCACGCCCACCCGACCATGAGCGAAGCCGTGCGCGAGGCTGCGCTTGCCACGAGCACCGGCAAACCGCTGCACATGTGAGCCATGCCATGCCCGGATCGGCGACCGAACGCACCGTGACGCTGCCGCATCCGGCGCTGTCCGGTGCCGACTGGGCCGATGCCTGGACCGCAACCCCGCGCCGACGGTTCGACACCGCAAGACAGGCGGCCGAAGCCGTGCACCGGGCGACACCGGGCTGGGTGGGGCCGCTGATGGGTCTGCGGACGCTGGCCGTCGCGCCCTTCGGTCTCAAGAGCGGCCTGTCAAACCGCGGCCTTGCGCCTGCGGACAGGATCGGGTTGTTCGCGGTGCGCGATGATTCAGGCGACCGGGTTGTCGTCGGCATGGACGACAGGCATCTCGATTTTCGCTGTGTGCTCGATCTCGATGAGGCCGACGGCCAGCAGACCGTTACGGTGACCACCCTGATCCGCCGGCACAACCGGCTGGGCCGCGCCTATCTCGCGACCATCCTGCCGTTTCATCGGCTGATCCTGCAAGCCTGTCTGAGCCGGCTATAGGGCGGTTCAGGCGATCCGGCATGCTTTGGCCGACTACGGCATGGCCGATCGGTGCGATGAACGGATTGTAACTTTGCCGACCGTTCCTGATCGGGTAGACATCCAAAGGCTCGCTGCGGCCGTATGTGGTGAGACACGTCCCATGTGTCGCGTTCCTGTGTCGAAACGGAAATCCAGATGACCGCCATTCGTTCTTTCTCCGCCGTGGCATTCGCCGCCGCCGTCACCGTCGCCGTGCCGGCAACAACGGCACAGGCCGCCGATGACTATGGCGCGTCGGCGCCTCCCGGTATCGAGTTCGAGCTCGGCGCCGCCGCCAATGTCGCCCCGCGCTATGAGGGCGCATCGGAGATGCTGGTCACGCCGGTGCCGCTGATCAAGATTAACCGGCTGACGCTGCCGAACGGCTTTCAGATCGGCGGACGCGATCGTGGCGGCTTGTCCGTCTCGCCGTCGTTCAACGTTCGCGGCGCGCGCAAGTCGGCCGACACGCCGGCGCTGACCGGGCTTTCCGATGTCGATCTAGCGATCGAGTTCGGCGCGGAGATCTCCTACGAAGCGGAGTATTTTCGTCTGCACGCCAATCTGCGCCGGGGTTTCGGCGGCCACGAGGGCTGGGCCGGTGAAGCGGGAGCCGATCTGATCGTGCGTCCGATGGAAGGCTTGCGCGTGTCTGCCGGGCCGCGCATCTCCTATGCAGACAATCGCTACATGGACACCTATTTCAGCGTTCCGGCCGGAACCGCCGGCTTTGCCGCGTTCAATGCCGATGGCGGCATCAAGAGCTATGGCGTCGGGGTCGGCTTGCGCCAGGACTTCGACAATTCATGGGCGATCATCGGCGAAGCGGGCTATGACCGGCTGACAGGCGATGCCGGTTCGTCGCCGGTCACCGCCGTGGGCAGCCGCGACCAGTTCAGCGTCCGGCTGGGCGTCGTCCGCAAGTTCCGCTTCGATTTCTGACGTGTTCCGAAAAAGAAAACCCGGCGACCAGATCGGCCGCCGGGTTTTCGTGCTTGGAGGCCGGAAACAGGCGCTCAGGCTTTCTCCCAAGCGTCCAGATACTTGATGAGCCAGGCGTCGACCGGCGCTTGCGCCACCTCCACCTTGGTCACCTTGCTGTAGTCGACGGGTGTCTGCGCCACGCTCTGCTTGCTCCAGTTGCAAGCCGATGCGGCGGTCGCGCCAGCCAGAAACAACGCGGCTGCCACGGACAGGGTCGTCATCCGCATTGACAGTCTCCTCGGTTGCGGTCCCACACCGGGACAATTCGAGGTTAGGGCGCAACGGTTGTTTCGCAAAGGGCGCAAATGACCAAGGATTGTTGCCGCGCGTTTCGTGCGGCCCGGCATTGCGTTTCGCAAGGTTCAGTTAACCCCGATGGCGCTAGATGGACCCAATCGAGGTGGCGGTGGCGCGGTGATTCCCTCCGGCGACGACATTGTTGACGTGCAGTTCGAAACGGTCGGGCCGGCGGCGCCGACCGCGCGGAAACCGCGCCGGCCCGCCGACCCTGCGCCCGATCGCGGACTGGGCCTCTTTCGCACGGCCGAACGCCGGCCGGCAGGCCCGCGCAAGCCGATGCCGCTGCCCATGTTCGCATTCATCGCGACGCTCAGCGCCTGCGCATCCTTCTATGTCGCCGGCGGCCACGCCCTGTTTGCCGCAACGGCCGCCATCACGAAGCCGGTGACACCATCGGGCATCGTGCTCGAGGATACCGCGACCCGCATCGACACGTCGGGCGGCCGCGCCGTCTTCGTGATCCATGCGACGATTGCCAATGCGCTTGATGTGGCGGGCATCGTCCCGCCCGTCGCCATCACTTTCGAGCGTTCGGACGGCGCCGGCTCGGTCACCCACACGATCACGCGCGGAGAACGGCTCGCGCCTGGAGAGCGCATGGCCTTTACAACACGCGTTCCGGCGGGCGACTATGCCGGGACAGAACCGCGAATCGCGCTTGTCACCCGCCGCTGAGCCCATGCAGATCGTTCGAGGAAAGCGTATCGACGTGCTCTTCTCCGCTTCGGCGATTGCCCGGCGCAATCTCGAGCTGGCCAAGGAGATCGCGGCGCGCGACTACAAGGACCTCCTGGTCATTTCGATCCTGAAAGGGTCGTTCATCTTCGCCGCCGACCTCATTCGCGCCATGCACGATGCGGGGCTGGCGCCCGAGGTCGAGTTCATGATGCTGTCGGCCTATGGGGCGGGCACCGAGGCGGGCGAGGTCAAGATGTTGCGCGACATCGACAGCGACGTGAAGGGCCGCGATGTCCTTTTGATCGACGATATCCTGGAGTCCGGCACCACCTTGACCCACGCGCGAAAGATCCTGATGGACCGCGATGCCAATTCGGTGGCCATCGCCGTGCTTCTGGACAAGCGGACACGGCGCAGCGCCAAGACGCCGCTCGATGCCGATTTCACCGGCTTTGAATGTCCCGACCATTTCGTGGTCGGCTACGGCATGGATGTGGGCCATGCCTTCCGCGAACTGCCCTTTGTGGGCGTTGTGACAGGAGATGCCTGACCGATGGCGCAGATTCTCGTGGTTGATGACGATCATTCGGTCCGTAGCTTTACCGCCCGCGCGCTGACGCTGGACGGCCATGACGTCGACCAGGCCGACGATGGCGATCTGGCGCTGGAGCGGATCGCCGAAAAGTCGGGCGCCTACGATCTGGTGCTGTCGGACATCCGCATGCCGGCGATGGACGGGATTGCCATGGCGCGGACGGCGGTTAAGGACTTTCCCGATCTGCGCATCCTTCTGATGACCGGCTATGCCGAACAGCGCGAGCGTGCTGCCGATGTCGAGAAGATCGTCATCGACGTTGTATCCAAGCCCTTCACGCTCGCCGACATTCGCGGCGCGGTGACCGAGGCTCTGGCGGCGTAGTCACACCACTCCGATTTCAGACATAGGTCGCGGCGACGGCGGGATTGTCGCGCATCAGCGCGGCACGCAGCTTTTCCAGCGCGCGATTCTCGATCTGGCGGACACGCTCCTTGGAAATGCCGAGTTCGATGCCCAGCGATTCAAGCGTTGCGCCGTTCTCGGCCAGGCGCCGCTTGGCAATGATGCGCATTTCGCGCTCGTTGAGCACATCCATCGCTTCGCGCAGCCATACCGAGCGGCGTTCGGTGTCGATGTGCTCCTCGACCAGTTCGTCCTGCAACGGACGATCGTCGACGAGGAAGTCCATGCGCGTCGAGGTGGTGCTCTCGTCGTCCGCCACCGGCTGGCTCAGCGAGGTGTCGGGGCCCGACAGGCGCGAATCCATCAGCGCCACATCCTTTTCTGCGACACCGAGCGCGTCGGAGATCTGCCGGTACATCGCGGCCTTGGAGACCGGCGCGCCGGACCGGCTGAGCTTCGCGCGCAGCCGCCGCAAATTGAAGAACAGGGCCTTTTGCGCCGACGAGGTGCCGCCGCGCACGATCGACCAGTTGCGCAGGATATAGTCCTGCATGGAGGCGCGAATCCACCACGTCGCATACGTCGAAAAGCGGACCTCGCGCTCCGGCTCGAACCGGGCCGCCGCTTCGAGCAGGCCGACATAGCCCTCCTGGACGAGATCGCTCATCGGCAGGCCGAAGCTGCGGAACCTGGAGGCCATCGAAATGACCAGACGCATGTGGGCCACGGTAATCTGGTGCAGCGCTTCCTGGTCCCGGTCGTCTTTCCAGCGCACTGCGAGAGCGTGTTCCTCATCGCGCTCCAGATAGGGTGCATTCATGGCCATGCGGACCATGTCGCGTCGTGCCGGTTCCGACTTCATCATGCTCTCCCATGCGCGGTTCTGAGCCCGCTACTGGAAGGGTTACGTCACCGATGGCGCTCCGGTTCAGTCCGGACGCAGAAAAATTGCCGTCAAGGTTGCAAAATGCCCGGTTGGCGCGACGAAAACGCCGCGCTGCGGGCACGAAAAAACCGGCGCGGAATGTGCCGCGCCGGTGCGTCATGGATCTGGTCTGAACCGGGGCTGGCCGGATCAGGCGGCCTGTTCCTGCGAACCACCCTCGTCGTTTTCAGCCTTGTTCGCCCGCTTCGGGCCAAGCTTGAGATTGGTTTCGATGAGGCGCACCGCCTCGGTTTCCGACACCTTCTTCACCGCCGCGATTTCGCGCGCCATGCGGTCCAGCGCGGCCTCGTAGAGCTGGCGCTCGGAATAGGATTGCTCCGGCTGGTTCTCTGCGCGGTACAGGTCGCGCACGACCTCGGCGATCGAGATCAGGTCGCCGGAATTGATCTTGGCGTCATACTCCTGCGCGCGGCGCGACCACATGGTCCGCTTGATGCGGGCGCGGCCCTGAAGGACCTTGAGCGCGCGGTCGACGAAACCGCCTTCGGCGAGTTTGCGCATGCCGATCGACAGCGCCTTTGCAACCGGAACCTTCAGGCGCATCTTGTCCTTCTGGAACTCGATAACGAACAGTTCCAGCGTGTGGCCTGCGACTTCCTGTTCCTCGATGGCCGTGATCTGGCCGACACCGTGGGCGGGATAGACGATGAACTCGTTGGTCCGAAACCCTTGGCGCTGCGAGGCTTTCTTGGGCGAAGATGCCATGTTTTTCATACTCCCTGCCGGACGAGACACATGCCGGGCTTTGTTTGCGGCGCGAGCCGATTGGCAATGACGCAGGCGCACGACAAAGCCGGGAGACCATCGGTTGTCGAGGGCGAAAACCCACGAGACGACCGATCTGACCCGGCTTTAGGACCTCTTGGAAATGCGCGGCAAGGCGCAGAGCATCGTGGCGGAAAGCGACATTATCTGACCATATAGCATGAATCGGCGGTTTTTTCAACGCCGCGACCGGCTGCGTCGCGCTGCGGTAAGAATTCGTCAACCATGTGGTTAATGCGATGGTGCGCTGCAACAGGCGCTGCTGCGCGCCAGCCGGCGGCCTATGTCGTCATCTGGTGGCGACCAGCCTAGTCGCCCTCGCCGGGCTCGGCCGAGAAGAATTCCTCGAACTTTCCGGACTTGCCGTCGTAGGCGTCCGCGTCGGGCATCGGATCACGCTTGATGGTGATGTTGGGCCACTTTTCGGCGTATTCGGTGTTGACTTTCAACCACTTGTCGAGACCCGGTTCGGTGTCGGGCTTGATCGCGTCAGCCGGGCATTCCGGTTCGCACACCCCGCAATCGATGCATTCGTCGGGGTGAATGACGAGCATGTTCTCGCCTTCGTAGAAGCAATCGACCGGACACACTTCCACGCAATCGGTGTATTTGCAGCGGATGCAATTGTCGGTCACGATGTAGGTCACGGTCTCACTCCAGATCTGCGCGCCGCAAAAGCTGACGTAAAAGGTTTTGTTATCGCGCACAAGGCTCGGCCGGGTCCAAACGGGTCGGCATGGACGCGACTTTCGGCTCGTGGCGACGACTTGCCGCAGGCACCGGCTTTCACCATGGTTCGCCGTCGCGATCAAGCTTGTCGATGGCGCGCCGCTCCTTCTTGGTCGGCCGTCCGCTGCCGCGTTCGCGCAACGGCACGGCACCGTCGAGCGGCGACAGCGGCCGTTCGGGCGGTGGCGGGCTGATATCGTCGTAAAGAAGCCGCGCTTCAGGCGCCGGGCCGCGCCGTGTTCCGCAATCGAGGATCTTCAAGACGAGCACGCGGCGGTCGGTGGCGATCGTCAGCACGTCGCCGACGGCAACGGCGCGGCTCGGCTGGGTGATCTTGGAGGCATTGACGCGAACGCCGCCGGCGCCGACGAGCTTTGCGGCAAGGGAGCGCGATTTGACGATGCGGGCGAAGAACAGCCATTTGTCGATGCGCTGCCGGTCCGGGCCGGCAGCGGGCAGGCGGGGTTCGGCCGGCGGCCGTTCGCTCATTTGTCGAGCCGGTCCTTGAGCGCCTGCAGCTTGGCGAACGGCGAATCCGGGTCGGCCACTTTCTCGCGCGGACGTGGCGGTTTGGCGGTGGTCACGCGCGGTCCGCCACCCTGCTGGCCGTTGTTGCGCGGCGGACGCTTGCCCTTGTGGCGTCCGGCTCCGGCATCGGCACGTTTGCCTTTTTGGCCATCGCCCCTTCCACCATCGGCCTTGCGATCCTGATCGCGGCGGCCATGGCGGGCATTGGCGGGCCGGTCGGGACGGCCCTGGCGCCAGACCAGAACAGGTGCCGGCGGTTCGGTTTCCGCTTGGGGTGCCGCTTCGGCGCCGGTGGCGGTTGCCGGTGTCTCTTCCGGCGCCGTGCCTGCGGTATCCGTCTCCGCCGCGGTGTCCGTTGCGGGCGCCGAAGCCGTGTCGGCTGTGGGGGTTTCCGTCTCGCCGCTCTTGGCTGCCGGCTCGACCACCGGTGCCGGCTGATCGCCATCGGCAGGCGTGCCGGCTGCGGCATTCGGTTCGGCTTCAGAATCGGGCGCCGCTTCATCGGCCGCCTCATCGGTTGCTGCTGTGGCCTCGGGGGCCGAAGCGGGGTCTTCAGCGGCGGGCTCGGTCGCCGCTTCGGGTGCCGGTTCGGCTGGCGCCGGCGCATGTTTTGCGCGCAGAGCTTCGAGCGCCTGTTCGGCATCGGTGGCTTCGACCGCCTCGTGCCGGTAGCCCAGCGCCTTGAGCACCTCCGTCATGTCGTCCATCGTTGCGCCGAGGATCGACAGCATGGCCGGGGTGACGACGAACCGGCCACCGCCGTACGCGCCCTCGGGCAGCGCATCGCCGCCGGGCTTGAAGAAGATGCAGGGGCGGATCAGGTCGGCGAGCCGTTCGAGAATGTCGACCCGCACCGCACGCGGGCCCAGATGCCGGTAGCCGGCGAGCTTGAAGAAATCGCGGTCATAGCCCTGGTCGGTGAGGAGCGAGGTGCGACCGCTGGCAAGCAGCGTGACCACTTCGCCATAACCGGGCTTGTCACGGGTGTCGGTGGCCAGCGCCCACAGTAGCGTCACAAGGCCGGCAGGGGCCGGCTTGATCAGCGCCGGCACGAAGATGTGGTAGAAGCCGAACCGCACGCCGTAGCGGCGCAGCGCGGCGCGGCCGTCCTGGTCGAGCGATTTGAGGTCGGCGGCGATGTCGCGGCGCTGCACGATGCCGAAATTCTCGATCAGCCGGAACGCGATGCCACGGGCGATGCCCGACAATTCGTCCGCCTTTTTGAGATCGGTCAGCGGCTTGAGGTGCGTTTCGATATGGAAGGCGACGAAGCGCTCAGCGCGGGCGCGCACCTTGTCCAGCGCCGGCCCGCTCAATTGCTCGTCCGCCAAGAGGATCAGGCGCGGCGACAGCCAGTCTTCGCCGGCGGCGAGCGATCCCACCGGGGCACCGAGCCAGCGCAGCAGGCCATCCGTGCCGATCGCCAGATCGCCGTTCGGGCTGGCTGCGAACCGCTCGGCGCGAGCCTCGAACTCGCTGGCGAGCGCCTTTTGCGCCGCCGCGCGGACTGCCTTGGCGTCCTCGCCCTGCGCGCTCTGGTCGGCGGTGAAGCGGAAACCGTCCAGCTTGCCGATGTGGTGGCCTTCGACGGTCACGTCTCCTGACGGGCTGATTTCCGCTTGCATGGTCATGTTCTCTTTGAGCCGCTTCATGAGCACGGATGTCCTGCGATCAACGAAGCGTTTCGTCAAGCGCTCGTGCAGCGCGTCGGAGAGTTTGTCCTCGATCTGCCGCGTGCGTTCCTTCCAGTGGTCTGCGTCGGCCAGCCAGCCGGGCTGGTGCGACACGTAGGTCCAGGTGCGGATCTGCGCGATCCGGTGCGACAGCGTGTCGATCTCGCCGTCGGTGCGGTCGGCGCGGCGCACCTGCTCGGCCATGAAGTCCTCGTCGACATGGCCGGTGCGGACCAGTTCGAGGAAGATCGACGAGATGATGTCGGCATGCTGGGCCGGCGCGATCTTGCGATAATCGGGCAGCGCGCAAACGTCCCACAGCCGTTCGACGGCACGTTCGTCGGCGCACAGGCCCATCACGTCATCGTCGCGCGACAGGAATTCGAGCGCCCGCTGGTCCACGGCGGGAAGCGCCCGCGTCAGGCCGGGAAGCGCCGGGACGATATCGAGCGATGCCTTCAAGTCGGCAACCGATGAAAAGTCCAGCCGGCGGTTGCGCCATTGGAGGACGGACAGCGGCTGGAAATCGTGTCCCTCGATGCGCCGGACCAGCTCTTCGTCCAGCGGCGGAACGCGCGAGGAAACGCCAAACGTGCCGTCGCGAATGTGGCGGCCGGCGCGTCCGGCGATCTGCGCCATCTCCGGCGGGGTCAGGTCGCGATAGGTGCGGCCGTCGAACTTGCGAAGCTGCGCGAAGGCGACATGGTCGACATCGAGATTGAGACCCATGCCGATCGCGTCGGTGGCGACCAGATAATCGACATCACCGGATTGGAACAATTCGACCTGGGCGTTCCGCGTGCGCGGGCTCAGCGCGCCCATCACCACCGCCGCGCCGCCGCGCTGCCGGCGGATCAGTTCGGCCACCGCATAGACCTCATCGGCGGAGAAGGCGACGATGGCCGACCGGCGCGGCAGGCGCGTCAGCTTGGCGGGCCCGGCATAGGACAAGTGCGACATGCGCGGCCGCGCCGTGATCGTGATTCCCGGCAGAAGCTGGCGCAGCAGCGGCGCGATTGTCGCCGCGCCCAGAAGCAGCGTCTCTTCGCGCCCGCGCACATTCATCAGCCGGTCGGTGAAGATATGGCCGCGTTCGAGATCGCCGGCCAGTTGCACCTCGTCGATCGCGACGAAGGCCGCATCGGGGTCGCGCGGCATGGCCTCGACGGTGCAGACGGTGAACCGCGCCTTTTCCGGCACAATCTTTTCTTCGCCGGTGACCAGCGCGACACTGGCCGCGCCGACCTTTTCGGCCACGCGGCCATAGACCTCCCGCGCCAGCAGCCGCAGCGGCAGGCCGATGACGCCGGACGAGTGCCCGACCATCCGCTCGATGGCCAAATGCGTCTTGCCGGTGTTGGTCGGCCCCAGAATTGCGGTGACCGCGTGGCCCGAGACCGCGTTCTGCGCCCGGTCTCCGGACGATGGCGATGGCGATGGCGTGCGCGTTTGGGAGAGCATGAGAGATCGTGTTCCGTGTGCCGCGCAGATAGGGCGAGCGTGGCGCCGATACCATGGCGGACGGCAAATTGCAGCGCTCGACGCGCCGGTTTTCGTCCACAGCCGTTAACAACCGGAACGAGTCTGGAACGAATCGCTGACGAATCGCTGACTCGCATGGGTTGTGCATTTGTTCCCCACCATATGTGGTGATCGGAGCCCTTGCGGCCACCATGGCTAGATTCGGTGGAAAGCGTCACGGGGCTGTCACGCGCCCCAGCGTTAACCTTTGGCGGCGGCGCGCGCCAACGTGACGGGTCGTGATGATAACCGCTTGAATTTGAACGATGAAGTTTACACTTGGTTAACCATGAATGGCGCGGATTTGCTGTTTTCCGTTAACTTTCGGAACCGGGCGGGAACGAACCGGCGACGAATCGCTGATTGGGCAAGGTTGGCGCTTTGTTCTCTCAAGATGTGGTGGGTCGCTGCCCTTGCTGGATACAACCATAGCGTTTCATGGCGATGTTCGGAGGCCGGATGCGGGCGTCCGCGTTAACGAAATGCGCGGGAAGCGGGTACGTGGCCCGGCGTTCAACTGCCGGGCCGGGCCGCCAGCGCACCGTCTATCAGCGCAAACGCGTCGGGGCTCGACCAATGGGCCGGGCCGTTCATGTTGGCGATCACGCAGCCGGCCTCGTCGACCAGCAGCGTCACCGGAAGCCCGAACGCCAGCCCGTCGCGCTTGAGCGCGTTGAACACGCCGATCGTCGGGTCGTGATAAAAGGCAAGGCCGTCCACGCCGATCTCGTCGAGAAAGGCGCGCGGTTTGTCGTCCGAGCCGCCATCGACGGAAATCGCCACGACCTCGAAACCTTCGCCGCCGCGCTCCTGCTGCAGCGTTTCAAGCCAGGGCATTTCCTCTCGGCACGGCGCGCACCAAGTGGCCCACAGATTGATCAGGCGCAGCTTTTTGCCCGTGTCGGCCAGCGTGATGGGAGTCCCGGCATTGTCGTTAAAAGCGAGGGCCGACAGGCTCTCCGGCTCGTCGCGGATCGCCATCGCCGCCATGTCGCCGGCCAGAAGCGGGTCGATCGCGGTCTGATAGGCTGCCGTCGCCGTGCATTGCGCGTTGGCGGCCTGACCGGCATGGACAGAGGCGCCGCCGCTCCCGTATATCCGCGCAGCGCCGATGGCGGCGCCCGCCACAAGGCCCAGCGCGACGAAGACGCCGATCGTCAGCGGCCAGCGGCGGGCCGAGCCTTTTTCATTCTTGTCCGGGGACGGATTGTCCATGTCCAGCTCATCCAAACCTGCAAACGACGCAAACGAAACGTCCAACCTGATGTGGGGCGGCCGTTTCGCCTCCGGCCCCGCCGCCATCATGGAGGAGATCAACGCATCGATCGATTTCGACCGCGCGCTCTACACCCAGGACATTGACGGGTCCATCGCCCACGCCACCATGTTGGAAGCCACCGGTATCATTTCCAGTGGCGACCGTGACGCGATCATTGCCGGTTTGACCGCGATCCGCGGGGAAATCGAGGCCGGAACGTTCACTTTTTCGCGCGCGCTCGAGGACATTCACATGAACATCGAGGCGCGGCTGGCCGAAACGATCGGCCCTGCGGCGGGCCGCCTGCACACGGCGCGCTCGCGCAACGATCAGGTGGCGCTCGATTTCAGGCTCTGGGTCAAGACCGAACTGAAGAAGACCGAAAGCGCGCTCAAGACGCTGATCGGCACCTTCGTCGACCGGGCCGAGGAGCATGCGGGTACCGTAATGCCCGGCTTCACGCACCTTCAGACGGCGCAGCCGGTCACCTTCGGCCATCATCTGATGGCCTATGCGGAAATGTTCGGCCGCGACCTGTCGCGGGTTCGCGACGCGCTGGAACGGCTGGACGAATGCCCGCTGGGCGCAGCGGCGCTGGCCGGCACGGGCTTTCCGATCGACCGGCACATGACCGCCGAGGCGCTCGGTTTCCGCGAGCCGACACGCAACTCCATCGACACGGTCTCGGACCGGGATTTTGCGCTCGATTTCCTGTCGGCGTCGTCGATCTGTGCAACGCATCTGTCGCGGCTGGCCGAAGAGATCGTGATCTGGTCGACACCGCAATTTGGCTTCGTGACCCTGTCGGATGCGTTTTCGACCGGCTCGTCGATCATGCCGCAGAAGAAAAACCCCGATGCGGCCGAGCTGGTGCGGGCCAAGACCGGGCGGATCAATGGCGCGCTGATCGCCCTGTCGACGGTGATGAAGGGGCTGCCGCTGGCCTATTCCAAGGACATGCAGGAGGACAAGGAGCAGGTGTTCGATGCGGCCAAGTCGCTCGAACTGGCGCTTGCCGCGATGACCGGCATGGTGGCCGATCTGACCGTCAACAAGGCCGCCATGAAGAAGGCGGCGGGGTCGGGCTATTCCATCGCCACAGATCTCGCCGACTGGCTCGTGCGCGAACTCGGACTGCCTTTCCGGGAAGCCCATCACGTGACGGGCCGTGCGGTGGCGCTGGCCTCCGAGCGGGGGGTCGGTCTCGAAAAGCTGACGCTGGACGATCTTCGCTCGATCCACGAGGGCATCACTGACGATGTGTTCTCGGTGCTCTCGGTCACGAAGTCCGTCGCGAGCCGGACCAGCTTTGGCGGCACGGCACCGCGCGAGGTCAGGCGGCAGGTGCGCTATTGGCGCAAGCGGCTCAAGAAGATGGGCTAGGCAAGCCGCGCGCCGGCCCCTTGCAACGCTTCACCATTTGCCGCACACAGACGCCGGTTGCCAGAAACGAGACCGACGCCATGACCGCCCGTACAGTCCTGACCCGCACGGCCCTTGCCGCGCTTCTTCTCGCGCTCGCCGCCTGCGGACGGGCAGGCCCGCTTGAGCCGCCGCCCGCGCGTACCGCGCCGGACGGCACGCCGGAACAGGCGCAGCCCGAAGAGGCCGACCGTCCGTTCATCCTCGACGGCCTGATCCAGTAGCTTGGACCACGCACCGTGAACCATTTCGACTATCGCGATGGCGTTCTGCACGCCGAGGGCGTGCCGTTGCCGCTGATCGCCGAGCAGGTCGGCACGCCGTTTTATTGCTATTCGACGGCGACGCTTACCCGCCATTACCAGGTCTTTGCCGGTGCGTTTTCCGATATCGACGCGCTCGTCTGCTATGCGATGAAGGCCAATTCGAACCAGGCCGTGCTGGCCACGCTGGCAAAGCTCGGCTCGGGCGCCGACGTGGTTTCCGAAGGTGAGTTACGGCGCGCGCTGGCCGCCGGCATCGCGCCCGACAAGATCATGTTTTCCGGTGTCGGCAAGACCGCCGCCGAGATGGATTTCGCGCTGTCGGCGGGCATTCATTGCTTCAACGTGGAGTCCGAGCCCGAACTCGAACTGCTTTCGGCGCGCGCCGTTGCCGCCTGCAAGACCGCGCCCGTGTCGCTGCGCATCAATCCCGATGTCGACGCCAAGACGCATGCCAAGATCTCGACCGGCAAGAAGGAAGACAAGTTCGGCATTTCGTGGACCCGCGCGCGCGACGTCTACCGCCGCGCCGCCAGTCTTCCCAGCCTCGCCGTCATCGGCATCGACATGCATATCGGCAGCCAGATCACGGCGCTGCAGCCGTTCGACGATGCATTCGCGCTGTTGACCGATCTGGTCGGCCAGTTGCGCGCCGATGGACACGCGATCGAGCATGTCGATCTGGGCGGCGGTCTGGGCATCCCCTACCGCATGGACAACGACCCGCCGCCGCTGCCTGACGATTATGCCGACATCGTCAAAAAGCATGTCCGCCCGCTGGGCGTGAAGACGATCTTCGAACCGGGCCGGCTGATCGCCGGCAATGCCGGCATTCTCGTCACGTCCGTGATCTTTCTGAAGGCGCTCGCGACCAAGAGTTTCGTCATTGTCGATGCGGCGATGAACGACCTGATCCGGCCGACGCTTTACGATGCATGGCACGATGTCTTCCCGGTGATCGAGCCGTCGCCCGACGCGCCGCGCGTGGTGGCCGATCTTGTCGGTCCGGTGTGCGAATCGGGCGATTATCTGGCGCATGAACGCGATATGGCAAAGCCCGCGCCGGGCGATCTCTTGGCGATCGGGTCGGCCGGTGCCTATGGCGCGGTGCAGGCGGGCACCTACAATTCGAGGCTTCTGGTGCCCGAGGTGATCGTTCATGGCGATCAATGGCATATCGCCCGCCCGCGCCCGTCCTATGAGGCGCTGATCGGGCTCGACAGCGTGCCGGACTGGCTCTGACCGCCGGCATCTGCCCACAGGCAATCGGCCAGTGACAAAAGCGTGAGCCGCTTTCGCCTCGCCAACGCCACATAAGCTGCTATCTTTTCTCAGGTGAGCAGAGGGCACAGCGCCATGTCCGACCATCAGCCTGCGCCATCCGGCAAAAACCGGGGACGGGGCCTGAAACGCGCCGATGCCGGTGCGGGGCTTGGCTTTGCCCGATGGTTCAGCCGTGCCGTGATCGCCGCAGAACGGCTGGCGCCTTTGGTCCTTCCGCTCGCCATCATCGTCTGCCTTTATGCGATCCTGTCATGGTTCGGCTTTTTCCGGGCGGTGCCCGACGCGGTGCGGATCGGCACCGGCGCGGTCCTCGCCGTTGCCGCGGTCGCGGCGCTCTGGCCGCTGCGCCGCCTGACCCTGCCAGTCGAGCGCGATGTCGATCACCGTCTCGAGCGCGAGAACCACCTGCTGCACCGGCCGATCACGACCCAGGACGACCGTCTGGCGCGCGATGACGATCCGTTCGCACGCGCACTCTGGAAGGCGCATCAGGACAATATCGCCAAGGGGCTCGGCCGCGTCGATCCGGTGCGCGCGCGCACCACGCTGCCGGCGCGCGATCCTTGGGCCCTGCGGGCGCTGGTGCCGCTTTTGCTGGTGACGGCATTCGCCTATTCGTTCGCGCCCGACGGCGGCCGGCTGACCGATGTCGCGCGCACCCATGCGGCCGAGATCGTCGTGCCGGCGCGCGTCGATGTGTGGATCACGCCACCGGCCTATACCGGCATTGCGCCGATCTTCCTGACCTCCGAACTCAACGCCGAAAAGACCCAATTCACCGCGCCCGAAGGCAGTGGCATCACCGTGCGGATTGCCGGTGGAACCGGCGCCGAGACCGTCAGCTTCCCCGGTCCCGGGGCGCCGATAGAGGCCGAAGGCGGCGCGCAAGGCGAAGCGCGCGCGTTCGCCGCGACGGTGGATACGGGCGGCGCGCTGCAGATCGCCGACGGCGAGGAAACGCTCGGCGCATGGTCGATCCTGATGACCGAGGATCATGCGCCCGAGATCGCCTTTGCGCCGGAAGAGCCGTTCGAGCGGGCCGCCAACGGCACGATGACCCTCCGGTACGCGGCGACAGACGATTATCGGGTTTCCGCCGCGCGCGGTCTGATCGAACTGGCCGACCCGGACGCGCAAGGCGCACGACCGCTTTACGACGCGCCGGAACTGCCGCTGACATTGCCGCGCCGCAACGCCGAGGATGGCGCGGCGCGCACCATGCGCGATCTGACCGAGCATCCATGGGCCGGGGCGCGGGTGCGGCTGACGCTGGAGGCCGAGGACGATCTGGGCCAGACGGGCCGCAGCGGTCCGCGCACGCTGGTTCTGCCGGGCCGCCCGTTTTCCAACCCGCTGGCGCGCGCATTGATCGAGCAGCGCCGCATTCTCGCGCTCGATGCCAACCGGCAGGCGGAGATCGTCGACCTGCTCGATGTGCTGATGCTCTATCCCGAGGAAACCATCGACAATGCCTCGCACTTTCTGGGCATGACGACGGCGCGGACGCGGCTGGCCGATGCGCGCAATGACGACCAGCTGCGCGCCGTGGTCGACTATCTGTGGGAAGTGGCGCGCCAGATCGAGGATGGCGGTCTGACCGACGCAGAGCGCCGGCTGCGGCAGGCGCAGCAGGCGCTTCAGGACGCGCTCGAAAACGGCGCCTCGGAGGAAGAGATCGCGCGCCTGATGGACGAATTGCGCGAGGCGATGAACGAATTCATGCGCGAATTCGCCGAGCGCGCCATGAACGATCCGGACCTGGCGCAGCGGATGCCCGAGGCGAACGGTGAGGAGATCGACCGGCAGACGCTGGACGAGATGATGGACCAGATCGAGGAAATGGCCCGTTCGGGCGCCCGCGAGCAGGCGATGGACATGCTGCGTCAGCTCGAGAACATGATGAACAATCTGCAGATGGCGCGCCCGAATCAGCAGGGCGATAGCCAGAGCCAGGCGCAGCAGCAGATGAACGAGCTCGGCGAGATCCTGCGCGAGCAGCAGCAATTGATGGACGAGACCTTCCGCCAGAACCGGCAGGGGCAACAAGGCCAGCAGCAGCCCGGGCAGGGCCAGATGGGTCAACAGCCGCCGCCGGGTCAGGGCCAAGGTCAGCAGGGACAGCAACCCGGACAGGGCCAGATGGGCCAGAACGGCCAGGGCGGCCAGCAGGGACAGCCCGGCCAAGAGGGGCAGGGCCTTGAGGGTCTGGCACCCGGCCAGCAGGCCCTGCAGGACCGGCTCGACCAGTTTCTGGACGGCCTGCGCGGCATGGGGATCGATCCGGGCGAGGATTTCGGCGAGGCCGGACGATCGATGGGCGAAGCCGGCGAAGCGCTGGGCGGCAATGAGGGCGAACAGGCACTGGCCGAACAGGGCAATGCGCTCGACGCGCTGCGCCGCGGCGCCGGCGACATGATGCAGCAGATGCAGCAGCAGGCGCAGAACGGCCAGGCCGGCTCGATGGAGCCGGGCGGCAACCGGAACGGCGAGGATCGCGATCCGCTCGGGCGGCCGCAGCGCTCATCGGGCCCCGATTTCGGCGAATCGGTCGATATTCCAGACGAAATCGATGTCCGCCGCGCCCGCGAGATCCTCGAAGCGATCCGCGAGCGGCTCGGCAACGCCCTGTCGCCGCAGCTTGAGCGCGACTATCTGGAACGGCTTCTGGAACTGCGCTGACCCGGTTTCTGGCCCGGCGGGCCCGCCGGCCTGTCGAAAAGGCTTAGTGGGTGACGGTCTTGTAGTACTGACCGGCGACGATGGCCTCGCCCGGCTCGAGACCGTTCAGCACGCGGAAGAAGCCCGGCCCGTCGGTCGTGCCCAGCATGGTCTGCGACAGGCTCTCCACCGTGTCGCCATTGCCGGCTCGGACGATGCGAATGCGCAGCGGCTTGAGGCTGGCCTTTTCGGCGGCCGACAGCATCCGGAAGCCCGTCCGGCTGTTCTGCGCCAGCGCGTCGAGCGCGCCCGACCCGACCGGCACCGCCACCAGGATGCGATAGACCTGCCCGCCGCCCCGCACCACCGTGACGTCGAAATCCCATCGGCCGACACGGGCGCGCGCGGCCGCGCCGTCCAGACCGTTGATCGATACGGCGCGAACGGTCGACGGATCAAGACCCTCCACCCAGCCGCTGGCGAGATAGTCGGTCAGCGACTGGCGCGGCGGCACCTCGACGCCGTCAAAGCGGATGCCGGCGCCGTCGCTTGCGCGGGCCGCAAGCACGGCCTCGGGCCGGTTTTCGATGTCAAAACCGGGCGGAAACTCGAACGCGATGCCCAGATCCGCATGGGCATAGGTGCGGCCGCGCACATAACCCTCATCGGGGCTGTCGCCGAACAGCATGCCGTCAATGCCCGCCAGATATGCCTGCCGATTGCGGTCGCCGACTCCGCGCGCACCGAATTTGCGCGCATGGCCGAGCGCCAATGCCACGCGCTGCGGCGTCGAGGGGTGGGTCGACAGGAAGTCGAGGCTGTTTACCTGTGCGTCCGTCCCGCTGTTGAAGGCGTTGAACGCGCTCATCGCGGCCTGGAAATCGGCTGCCGCATAGGGGTCGAAGCCCGCTTCGCCCATCGCCGCGATGCCGATGCCATCCGCTTCCAGCTCCTGGTTGCGCGAGAACTGGGCCAGCGCCACCTTGCCGCGCGCCAGCGCGCGCTGGCCGGCTGCCTTGTCGGACAGGACCTCGGAAACGACGCGGCTCGCCAGGACGGCCTCGGCTTCGCGCTGCTGACGCAAGACGCCGTGGTTTGCGGTCACATGGGCCATTTCATGGGCGATGACGGCCGCAAGTTCCGCCGAATCGTTGGCGACGGCGAGCAGCCCGCGCGAGACATAAAGATAGCCGCCCGGCAGCGCGAAGGCGTTGATCACCGGCGAATCGAGGATCGAGATCTGATAGACTTGGCTGGGATTGTCGGAGACCGTGACCAGACGACCGACGATGCCGGCGACCATGCGTTCGAGCCGCATGTCGGAATATTCGCCGCCATAGGAGGCAAGGATGCGCGGATGCTGGGCAGCGCCGATCCGGGCAAGCCGGCCGGAGCGCACATTGTCGGCGATGACCGGACGCGCGGACGGCGCCAGATCCTCGTCCAGCCCCATATTGCTCAGCGATGTGCAGCCGGCGAGCCCGAACAGCGCCGCGACGGCGAGCACCGTCCGCGCCCGCCGCCGGGACGTTCCGTTCCAGTTCCGCATCACACTACGCATGGGCGCGCCGCCTCTTGCGCGGCATCTCCGGTCGCCGCAATTGGATCAGGGCCACACAGCCCGCTTCATGGTTAAGGCACGGTAAAAAGGGCCGTGTCCACGGCTCCCTGACGCCACAATTGGGCGAAAGCGCGTCACGATGGAAGCCTCTGCGACCCCAGATAGGCATTGACCTCGGCATTTGCATGGCCGTTGAGCAATTCGCTGACCGGGCCCTGCGCGCCGACGGTGCCGTCCTTGAGAAAGACCAGATCGGTGGCGATTCGCCGGGCGTCGGCCGGATCGTGGCTGACCATGACGACGGTCATCGCCGTCCGGCGCTGAAGATCGGCGACCAGATCGAGCATGGATTCGCGCAGGGCCGGCCCGAGCGAGCCGAACGCCTCGTCGAGCAGCAGCACCGGCCGCTCGCGCACAAGCGCGCGTGCGATCGCGACACGCTGCCGTTCGCCGCCGGACATGGAGCCGGGCATGCGCGCGCCATAGCCGGCAAGGTCGACCGCTTCGAGCGCCTGGGCGACGCGCGCCTCGTCCTCGGCGCTGCGTTTCAGCGCCGGCGATATGCCGAGCGCGACATTGGTGCCGGCATCGAGATGGGCGAACAGATTGTTGTCCTGGAAAACGCAGGAGACCGGCCGGTTGCCGGGCGCCTTGCCGGTGATGTCATCGCCGCCGATCAGGATGTGGCCCGATTCGGCACGCTCGAACCCGGCGATCAGCGACAAAAGCGTCGACTTGCCCGAGCCGCTCGGACCCATCACGGCGGTGATCGTCCGTGGCGCAAACGTGCAGTCGAACCGCATGGGCGCCGCATCCGGCCCGTAGCGGAATACAACGCCGTCGCATGTGACCGGCAGGCCCTTCATTCGCTGCTTCCTTCCGTCACCATCGTTCGTGATCGGCGCGCGAAATGCTCGGCGGCCAGCATCAGCGCCATTGTCATGACCATCAGGATCAGCGCCAGTCCGGCGGCATCCTGCGTGCGATAGGCGCCCATGCGCTGCATGATCAGATAGGGCATGGTCTGCACCTGCTCGGAGCCGAACAATGCGATCACGCCCAGATCGCCAAGCGACAGGGCGAGCGCGAAGGCGAGCGCGGCGACCAGCGGCGCGCGCAGCACCGGCCAGGTGACGAGCCGCCAGCGTGCCATGCCGGCAAGGCCGAGATGGGCGCAAAGACGTCCGTTGCGCTCTTCGGCGGCGAGCATGGCCGGATGGATCAGCCGCGCGGCGAACGGCATCGCCATGGCCGCGTTGACTGTGATGACGAGATAAGGTGCTGCGTCATAGACGTTGGTCACCGTGCGCAGGGCGATGAACCAGCCCGCCGCGATGACGATCGGCGGCACCACGAGGATCAGCGACGGGGCGCTGGTCAGAACCGTCTCCGTGAAGGCCGGCCGGCCGGAGAAGCGGCGCCCTGCGGCCATTTCCGCTGCGCCGCGCGACAGCGCATAGGCCAGCCCGACGGCGAGGGCCGCGGCGCAAAGGCCGAGGCCGAGCGAGGTCAGCATGGCCCGCCGGACACGCGGCTGGACGATCAAATCCGTCAGGTCGCTGGCCAAGCCGCTTGCAAGGATCGCAACAAACGGCGCGCCGACGTAAAGGACCGCCATCAGGGTCAGCGCGCCGCCCAAGATGGCGCCAGCGGGCCGGTCGCCGGCAAAGCGGCGTGACGCGCCGGCCGAAATGGTCATGCCGGCTTCCACCGATCCGCCGGCGAATGCGAACAGGGCAACGGCCCCGATGGTGACGGCCAGCTGAAGAAGCGTCAGCACCACGGCGCGGACAATGTCGAAATCGAAAGTCAGGGCCTGATAGAGCGCCACTTCCAGCGTCGTTGCGCGCGGCCCGCCGCCCAGGATCAGCACGACGGCGAAACTGGTCACACACAGCATGAAAACCAAAGCCGCCGCACCGGCGGCAGCCGGGCGCATGGCCGGCCATTCGATCAGCCGAAAACGCGCCAGCGCGCCCATGCCGAGCTGCGCGGACAGGCGCTCATATTCGGCCGGCACGAGGGCGAGCGCGCCGTGCATGATGCGCGCGGCCAGCGGCAGGTTGAAGAAGGTGTGGGCGATCAGGATGCCGGTCAGGCCGTATATCGATGGCGGGTCGAAGCCGGCCCGTTCGGCCAGCCCGGTGACGAAGCCGCGCTGTCCGTAAAGCGCGACCACGCCAAGCACGGCGACGATCTGCGGCAGGGCGAGCGGCAGGGCGAACAGGGCGAGGACGGCGCGCCGGACCGGCCCGTCGGCCATGCGGGTGATCGCGATGGCAACCGGCAGGGCAAGCCCGACCGAGAGCACGGTCGACCAGAACGCCTGCCACAGGGTGAAGCGCACGATGCGCCAGACGACCGGGTCGGTCAGAACCGCGCCGGCGCCGCCGGCGCCGCCCGCCTGCACGACAAGCGCACCGACCGCGACGAGGCACAGGGCCGCCAGCAAGATGCCCGCCAAGGCTGCGCCGGCAAGCGGAGCATGGCGGGCGTTCGAATGGATCACCGGACCTTCACCGTCAGCGGCTCATCACTTCGAGCCACTCGGCGGTCCAGGCCGCGCGGTTTTCGGCGACGGTCTGCGGATCGAACAGAAGCGTGATCTCCGGCTCGACCAGCCCGTCAAAGGCGGGATTGAGCGGTTTGGACGTCTCGCCGGCGGGCATCATCCAGTTGGTTTCGGGGATGATGTCCTGGAAACCGGGTCCGGTCATGAAGCTCAGAAACTGCGCGGAGAGCGGGTTTTCGGCTCCGGCGGTCGTCTGTGCGGCCACCTCGATCTGCATGTAGTGGCCCTCCTCGAACGCCATCGCCTGATAGCGGTCGGTGCCGTCGAGCACGATATGGACAGCCGGCGAGGTCGTGTAGGAGAGCACCATCGGGACCTCGCCATTGGTGAACAGGCCATAGGCTTCCGACCAGCCCGGCGTCACCGTCAGCACCCGGTCGGCGAGCTTGGCGTAGGCATCGGGCGCCTCGTCGCCATAGAGCTTTTTCAGCCAAAGCATCAGCCCGAGCCCGGGGGTCGAGGTGCGGGGGTCCTGGATGGCGATCTTGTGCCCGTCTTCATTGGCCAGGAACTCGGCCATCGATGTCGGCGGGTTTTCGATCGTCTCGGTGTCGTAAACGATGGCGAAGTGGCTGTAGTCGAACGGCACGAAGACGTCGTCATTCCATCCGCCGGGCACCGAGACCGCGTCGAGCGAAATGCCGTGCGGGGCGAAAAAGCCCGTCTCGCGCGCCTCGGCCGTCAGATTGGTGTCGAAGCCGAGCACGATGTCGGCGTCGGTGTTGCCGCCTTCCAGGCGCAGCCGGTTGAGAAGCGCGACGCCGTCGGCGACCGAAACAAAGCGCAGGTCGCAGCCGCATTCGGCTTCGAACGCGGTCTCGACCTGCGGGCCGGGCCCCCATTCGGCGGTGAAGCTGTCATAGGTGTAGACGGTCAGCGTTTCGGCCGCATCGGCCGTGTGCACCGCGCTTGCCAGAAGGCCGGCGGCGAGCAGGGGAAGAAGGAGACGGACGGACGGACGGGTGTGCATTGCGGCACCTCCTTTGGTTCGAGTTGAACGGGAAAAGGCGCCTGCGGGTCCGACCGCGTCGATCGCGTCTAATCCCTACGCCGGTGCTAACCGGATCAGGTTCTTCGGGTTGGCATGACGCCTCTCAGCCGTTTCCGGCACCCCGTTAGAGCAGGTTCGATCTAGCATCACCGCCGGCCCGGTTCAAGCGCCCGGCCAGCGAAATCGGTCTGCCGCACTGGCCAAGCCCTTGGCCTGCTGCCGCAAATCGGTCTAGGCAGAGCCATGAAGGCAGCGAAAGCCACCGCCCGCGACGCGCGGTTCGCAATTCTCATGGACGGCGACCTGACGCCCACCGACCGGCTGCGATCACAGGTTGCCGGTGCTCGTGCGATTGCCGCCGACGGCGGCATGCGCCATGCGGCAGCGCTCGGTCTCGAGCCGGAAGTCTGGGTCGGCGATTTCGATTCGACGCCGGATGAACTGCTCGGCCGGAACGGCCATGTTCCCCGGCATGACCTTCCGGCGCGCAAGGCGATATCCGACGGCGAACTGGCGGTGATGCGCGCGCTCGAGGCCGGCGCCCGGTCGCTGGTTCTGTGCGGCGCGATGGGCGGTGCGCGCAGCGACCACATGCTGTTTCACATCATGATGGCATTGCGCATAGCGCGCGAGAGGGACATCGAGGTGTTGCTGACGAGCGGGACCGAGGAGGCATCGCCGTTGTTGCCCGGCAAGCCCGCCATGCCCGACTGGCCGGCCGGTACGCTGTTTTCAGTGATCCCGTTTTCGCCACTGTCCGGCCTGTCGATCGAACGGGCAGACTGGCCGCTTGACGCCGTCGAGGTCGCGATGGGCAGTTCCCTGACCCTTTCGAACGTGTCGGCGGACGGTCTGCGCATTCTTCTGGGCAGTGGAACCGCGGCGCTGGTTGCATCGTTTGATGTGTGATATCGAACACACTGCAAGCCCTGATGGGGTGTTTAGATCGGCGCAGGCAAAATAGGAGACTGAGCCCATGAGACTTGGATTGACCATTGCGGCGGTGGCGACGGCAGGCATGCTTGCTGCCGGCTGCACGACCACCGAACAGACCACGGCGGCGGGTGCGCTGATCGGCGGCGGCGCGGCAGCCGTTGCAGGCGGCAACACCGGACAGATCATCGCGGGCACGGCCGTCGGCGCGGGCGCCGGCCTGCTCGTCGGTACGCTTGCCAACGGAAACTGCCGTTACCGCAATCCGGACGGCTCGACCTACATCGCCCGCTGCCCCTGACCGGGAGCCAATGCGATTACCGGAGAAGCCCGCCTCACCGGCGGGCTTTTTCGTGGGCGCGCGTTCCGGGAGCGCCATGGGTCGTCCCTTTGCCACCCTTGATTTCCGCTGGCCAAGACGGCACATCCGCCTTCTCACCCGGACGGACCCGCCATGGCCATTGCCGCGCCCCTGATGCGTCTCGAAGACATTACGCTGACCTTCGGCGGCAAGCCGCTTCTGGAGGCGGTTTCCTTTTCCGTCCATCAGGGCGACAGGATCGCGCTGGTCGGGCGGAACGGATCGGGCAAGTCGACGCTTTTGAAGATCGCGGCCGGTCTGGTCGAACCAAGCGGCGGCACGGTGACCGCCGAGCGCGGGACGACCGTGCGCTATCTGCCGCAGGCACCCGATCTGGACGGTCATGCCGATCTTCACGCCTATGCCGCCGCCGGGCTTGGCCCGCTCGACGATCCGCACCGTGCGGATCGGCTTCTGGCGGAACTCGGTCTCGATCCGGCCCGTTCGCCCGCCAACCTGTCGGGCGGCGAGGCGCGCCGCGCGGCGCTGGCGCGGACGCTGGCGGCCGCACCCGATCTCCTGCTGCTGGACGAGCCGACCAACCATCTCGACCTGCCGGCGATCGAATGGCTCGAAGGTGAACTGGCGCGGTCCGCGTCGGCGATGGTGATCATCTCGCACGACCGGCGCTTTCTCGAGACTCTGACCCGCAAAACGGTTTGGCTCGACCGGGGCACAATCCGCGAAAACGCCAAGGGGTTTGCCGGCTTCGAGGAATGGCGCGACCGGGTTCTCGAGGAGGAAGAGCGGGATCTGCACAAGCTCAAGCGCAAGATCGTGCGTGAGGAGCACTGGCTGACCTATGGGGTGACCGCGCGGCGCAAACGCAACCAGCGCCGCCTGTCGGATCTGAAGTCGCTGCGTCAGCGGTTTCGCGATCACGACAAGGCGCCGGGCGCGGCGAAGATGGAGGCGAGCGATGCCCGCGCATCGGGCAAGCTGGTGATCGAAGCCGACACTGTGTCAAAGACGCTCGGCGGAAAGCCGCTGGTGCGCGATTTTTCGCTGCGCATCCATCGCGGCGACCGGATCGGGCTGGTCGGGCCGAACGGGGCCGGCAAGACGACGTTGATCAATCTGCTGACGGGAGCGGTCCAACCCGATGCGGGCCATGTGCGCCTCGGCGCCAATCTCGACATCGCCGTCCTCGACCAGCGCCGCGCCGCGCTCGATCCCGACGAGACGCTGGAGCATTTCCTTACCGACGGGCGGGGCCAGTCGCTGGTCGTCAATGGCAGCCAGAAGCATGTTGCCTCCTACATGAAGGATTTCCTGTTCAAGCCCGAGCAGGCGCGCACGCCGGTGCGCGAACTGTCGGGCGGCGAGAAGGCGCGGCTCGTGCTCGCGCGCCTTCTTGCGCGGCCGGCCAACCTGCTGGTGCTGGACGAGCCGACCAACGATCTGGACATGGAAACGCTCGATCTGCTGCAGGAGCTGATCGCCGGGTTCGACGGCACGGTTCTTCTGGTCAGCCACGATCGCGACTTTCTCGACCGCACCGTCGGCGCCGTCATCGCGCCCGATCCGGCGCAGCCGGGCCATTGGCTGACCTATGCGGGCGGCTATTCGGACATGATTGCGCAGCGGCGCGAGCGGACCGCCAAGACCGATGCGTCACCGGCCAAGGCAAAGCCGGCAAGAACCGGCGAAAGCCCGGCCCAGCCGGACACGAAGTCCGCGCCGGCACGGCGGAAACTGTCCTTCAAGCAGAAGCACGCGCTGGAGACGCTGCCGGGCGACATGGAACGTCTGGCCGAGGAAATCGCGGGGCTCGAAACGCAAATGGCCGATCCGGACTTTTTCGCGCGCGATCCGTCCGGCTTTTCCGATGCGGCGAAAAAGCTCGAGGCGGCGCGTTCGCGCCATGCGGCGAAGGAAGAGGAATGGCTTGAACTCGAACTGATGCGCGAGGAAATCGAAGGCGCCTGAGTCCGGGGCGTTTGCGCAAAAAAAAGCGGAGCGGGATGCCCCGCTCCGCCGATCAGCGAGTTTTGCCGGTTCAGCCGAAGAACTGGGCGCCGTTGGCCGAGATCGTCGAGCCGTTGATGAAGCCGGCATCGTCGGAGGCCAGGAAAGCCACGCAGCGCGCAATCTCCTCGGGCTCGCCGAGCCGGCCTGCGGGAATTTGCGCGATGATGGATTCGCGCACCTTTTCGGGCACGGCCATGACCATTTCGGTCGCGATGTAGCCCGGGCAGACCGCATTGGCCGTGATGTTGTTGCGCGCGCCTTCCTGGGCGAGGCTGCGCACGATGCCGATGTCGCCGGCCTTGGTGGCCGCATAATTGGTCTGCGCGAACTGGCCCTTCTGGCCGTTGACAGACGAGATGACGATGACGCGGCCGAACTTGCGCTCGCGCATGCCGGGCCAGACGGGGTGGATGGTGTTGAAGACGCCGGTCAGGTTGGTGTCTATGACATCCTTCCACTGCTCTGGCGTCATCTTGTGGAACGGCGCATCGCGCGTGATGCCGGCATTGGCGACGACGATTTCGATCGGGCCCAAATCGGCTTCGACCTTTTCGATGCCGGCCTTGGACTCGCCATAGTCGGCGACGTTCCACTTGTAGGTCCGGATGCCGGTCGCATCGGTGAAGGCCTTGGCCTTTTCGTCATTGCCGGCATAGGTGGCTGCGACCGTGTAGCCGGCCTCCTTCAAGGCCTTGGAGATTGCCTCCCCGATGCCGCGCGTTCCGCCGGTGACAAGCGCCACTCTGCTCATGATGTCTCCTCCCTTTGAATTGCGATGGCGTGGCGGCGGAGCGGGCGGACGACAACCTCCATGCCATCCACCGCCCGCCGTCCGTTGGTGCTGTCAGGTCAATCCCGCTCGACGCAGAGCGCAACGCCCATGCCGCCGCCGATGCACAGCGTGGCCAGGCCCTTTTTGGCGTCGCGGCGCTGCATCTCGAAGAGCAGGGTGTTGAGGACGCGGGCGCCGGATGCGCCGACCGGGTGACCGATCGCGATCGCGCCGCCATTGACGTTGACGATGTCCGGGTTCCAGCCCATGTCCTTGTTGACCGCGCAGGCCTGGGCGGCGAATGCCTCGTTGGCCTCGACCAGGTCGAGATCGTCGATCTTCCAGCCGGCCTTCTCCAGTGCCTTGCGCGATGCGGGGATCGGCCCCGTGCCCATGATCTGCGGATCGACGCCGGCGGTCGCCCAGGAGACGATGCGCGCCATCGGGCTGATGCCCCGCTTTGCGGCTTCTGCGGCACTCATCAGCACCGTCGCTGCGCCGCCATCATTGATGCCCGACGCGTTGGCCGCGGTCACCGTGCCTTCCTTGTCGAAGGCGGGACGCAGCTTGGCGATGCCGTCGATCGTGACGCCGTGCTTGATGTATTCGTCGTCTTCGACCACGGTCTCGCCCTTGCGGGTCTTGACCGTGTGCGCGACGATTTCGTCCTTGAACTTGCCCGCCTTCTGGGCGGCCTCGGCCTTGTTCTGGCTGGCGACGGCGAATTCGTCCTGCTGTTCGCGGGTGAGCTGCCACTGGCGCGCAACGTTCTCGGCCGTGTTGCCCATGTGGTAGCCGTAGAAGGCGTCCATGAGCGCGTCCTTGAGCATCGTGTCCATCAGCTTGACGTCGCCCATCTTCACGCCGCCGCGCAAATGCTGGCAGTGCGGCGACATCGACATCGATTCCTGGCCGCCGGCCACCACGATGTTGGCATCGCCGGTGGCGATCTGCTGCATGCCGAGCGCCACCGCCCGCAGGCCCGATCCGCAAAGCTGGTTGATGCCCCAGGCGGTGGTTTCCTGCGGACACCCTGCGGCCATCGCCGCCTGCCGGGCCGGGTTCTGGCCTTCGCCGGCGGCCAGTATCTGGCCCATGATCACTTCATCGACGTCGGCCGGATCGACGCCGGCCCGCTCGAGCGCGCCCTTGATGGCCGTTGCGCCCAACTCGTGCGCCGGCACATTGGCAAATGACCCGTTGAACGAGCCCACTGGCGTGCGGGCTGCGCTGGCGATGACGATCGGCTCCATGATGTGTCTCCTCGACAAACTGCAATATACAAGCGGCAAAACGCGTGGTTCGGCCTTCGTGTGCCACAGATATCGGCCATTGCCTATTGGTTAAAGGGATAGGGTGGGCTGCGGTTCCGCAGCGATTTGGTGCGATGCGAGAAACGTTTTGAATTTGACCAGATCAGGGTTTACTGTTTCGCCCACGGACAAGATTGTCAGGGCGCTGGCAAGAACCCGGAAGGCCGATCAAGGAGATGTCCATGGGCAAAACCGATGGCGCGACAATCATCAAGAAATATGCAAACCGTCGGCTCTACAACACCGGCACGAGCACCTATGTGACGCTCGACGACCTGGCCACCATGGTCAAGGAGGACGAGGACTTCACGGTCCAGGACGCCAAGTCCGGTGAGGACATCACCCATTCGGTCCTGACGCAGATCATCTTCGAACAGGAGGCCAAGTCCGGCCAGACCATGCTGCCGGTCTCGGTGCTGCGCCAGCTCATCTCGTTTTACGGCGACCAGATGCAGATGGTGGTGCCGAGCTATCTCGAACATTCGATGGCCGCCTTCGCCCAGGAACAGGAACGCATCCGCGAGCAGATGACCTCGATGATCGGCAAGTCGCCGATTGACGTCGTGGCCTCGGGTCAGCAGATGTTCGGCGAGCAGGCGCAACGCAACATGGCGATCTTCCAGGAGGCCATGAAGATGTTCAATCCGTTCGCGGCGATGGCCGACACCCAGCCCAAGAACGGCGCGCCGGCCGCGGCGCCGGCCGAGAGCGAAGCCGGCGACCAGAACGATCTGCAGTCGATGCGCGACCAGATCGCCGAAATGCAGCGCAGGCTGGACAAGTTGGGCTGACCGGACAGCTCGGCTTCAGAAGCCCGCGCAGTCGTCGGCGATCTGTTCGAACACGGCGTTGACGATCAGCCCTTGCTCGATGGCGAAGGTCTCGCGGTTCAGCACTTCATTGTCCGCAAAGCGGAAGCAGACCGTCGCCGACACGCTGCTCTCGTCAAAGCCCGGCTCGATCCGATGGGCGACGGTGCCGCCGGCGACCGCATCTGCCCACACATCGAGACTTTCGAGATATTCCTCGCGCGTCTGCGTGATGCCCAGATCGCGCAGGTCGATCACCGCGCCCTCGGCCAGAAGCGTGCCTGCCCGTGCCGCCATGGCCTGGGCATCCTGTCCGGGCAGGAGGCTCGCATACCAGCCATTGACCGCTGCGACCGCGTCCACCTGACCGGCGTGGGCGGCCGATAGGCCGCCGGCCAGCACCATGACCAGGCTGACAATGCATCCGCTTTGCCGTCGTCGCATCTCGTTCATCCTCCAATCGTGATGTCTTCGGACCGCCGCCCGACGGAACGGACATCGATGTCGGACACCGGCTCGGACAGAAGGGCGGCATCGGCCGCCAGGGTCAGCTCATCCGCTCCGCGGGCACGGGTGTTGGCAAGCACGTCATGCACGGATGCCGTCGCCCGCCGCAACGCCTCCAGATGGCCGCGCCCGTTGACAAGGTGCGCCAGAAACAGCGCTGCGGTCAAATCACCGGTGCCGTTCGGCGCGCGGTCGAAGGCGGCGTGTTCGGCAAGATGGGCGGTTTCGCGGAGGACGAGCAGGTTTCCGGTCATGCCCGGCTGCGCGGCGAACGCGCTGGTCACCAGCACGGCAGGCGGGCCGAGCGCCCGCGCGGCATCGATGATCGCCTCATTGTCTTCAAGCACGCGGCCCGAAAGCCAGGCCAGTTCGAACCGGTTCGGCGTCGCCAGATCGGCGACGGGCACCAGCGTGCCGGCGATGGCGCGGGCGACCTGCCCGGACACGTAAAGCCCGCTCTCGTCGCCGATCACCGGATCGCAGGCGTAGACCAGATCGGGCCGCACCGAACGCAGCGCGGCCACCGATGCTGCAATGGCCGCAGCCTGGCCGGCATCGCCCAGATAACCCGAAAGCACCGCGTCGATCTCGCCGGCGAACGGACCGTGGGCGAGATCGGCCATGAAACCGGCAAACTGGCGATTGTCATGGACGATCCGCGTCGCCGGTCCATGACCGGGATGCCAGGGCAGAAGGACGGTCGGCACGGCGATCACAGGGTGGCCGAGGGTCTCGATGGCGAACACCGCCGCCCGGTTGCCCACCGCGCCGCGCGCCACATGGCTTGAGATCACGGCGACCGAACCGGGCTGGCCGCCCGATCGCACGTCCGCTTTGTGCGCCGTGCCGCTCATCGCGTCAGATACGCAAGCAGCCATAACGCCAGACCGATGAAGGCGATCACCGAAAGGGCGCGGCCGACCCGCCGGCCCCACACTTCGACCGGATCTCCGCCCTCGGCCTCGGTCGCCGTCAGATGGTCGCGCGCCTTGCCTGCGGCGCGCACGAAGGATGAGCGGCCGACGATCTCCGATTCGCGTTCGACGCGCTCGATCACCTTGCGCGCTTCCTCTTCGCGCGCGTCATGTGGAGGCTTGCTGCTCATCGACCCGTCCGTCGCGTGGCGTTGCCCGTGTGGCGTGCAATTTGTGCTGCAAACTGCAATCGCGCTGTTATGGTGACGACCTAAACGCCAACAGAGCGTGAGTAAACGAAAATCGCGGACGGGATGGGGACATGGCAAAGGCATTGAACGCGGCTTCGCGGCGTAAACTGGCCCGAATCGCGGACCGGATCAGCGACAAGGCCAAGGTGCTCGCCGAACACCTTCTGCTCGATGCCCATGGCGAGGACATGGCGGTCCTGTCCGACGACGTGCTCGCCGGCGCGCTGAAACTGGCGGCATCGGCGGTCGCCGATCATCGCGCCGGCAAGTCGATCGTCCGGACCCAATCGCTGCCCGACGGTCCCGGCCGGCATTGCACCGTGATGGCGATCGTCAACGACAACAAGCCGTTCCTGTTCGATTCGGTGCTGGGCGAAATCAATGCCGCCTCGTCGACGGTCGAGTTCGTCGTCCATCCGGTCCTGGAGGTCCAGCACAGCAAATCCGGTTTCGAGATCATCGACAAGTCGCGGCCGGGCATGGCGCTCGAATCGACGGTGCGCACCAGCGTGATCTCGGTCGTCATGTCGGGTCTGGACGACCGCGCCGTCACCGAACTGGAGGCGGGCATCATCGCCACGCTCGGCCAGGTTGCCGCCGCCGTGCGCGACTGGCCGGTGATGCTGGATCGGCTCGATGCGATCGTCGCCGAGCTTCACGATGGCATCCTGCCGGCGCGCAAGGGCGATGTTGCCGAGGCGCTGGAGTTCCTGCACTGGCTGCGCGACGACAATTTCACCTTCCTCGGCATTCGCGAATACGATTATGTCGGCGGCGAAAAGCGCGGCAAGCTGCAGCGCGCGGACCGGCCTTCGCTCGGCATTCTCAGCGACCCCGACGTCCGGGTTTTGCGGCGCGGCGACGATGCGGTGACAACGACGCCTGAGATCCGCGCGTTCCTCAACAGCCGCGATATCCTGATCGTCACCAAGGCCAATCTGAAATCGGTGGTGCACCGCCGCACCTACATGGATTATGTCGGCATCAAGCGCTACGACGAGAAAGGCAGACTGTCGGGCGAACTGCGGCTGGTCGGCCTTTTCACATCGACGGCCTACACGCGTTCGGTGCAGCGCATTCCCTACATCCGGTCCAAGATCAAGGCGGTCCTCAAACGCTCGCATCACGATCCCGACAGCCATTCCGGCAAGGCGCTGCTGAACGTCCTTGAATCCTATCCGCGCGACGAACTGTTCCAGATCGAGGTGCCGGTCCTGACTCGCCACGCCGAGGCGATCGTGGCCCTGGCGGACCGGCCGCGCGTGCGCGTGCTCAGCCGCATCGATGCGTTCGACCGCTTCGTCTCGGTCATCGTGTTCGTGCCGCGCGACCGCTACGATTCCGAAATTCGCGAACGCATCAGCGCGCATATGGCGGATGTCTATGAGGGCCATGTCTCGGCCTTCTATCCCGCTTTTCCCGAGGGCACGCTGGCGCGGGTGCACATCATCATCGGCCGCCGGTCCGGCAAGACGCCGACGCCGACGCAAGCCTCGCTGGAACGCGGTGTCGCGGCGATCATCCGCACCTGGGAGGACGCCCTGCGCGATGCGCTGGCGGCGAAGGGCGCGGCGATCGACAGCGACCGATTCGCCTTTCCGGAAGCCTATCGGGACACGGTGTCGCCCGAGCAGGCCGTGTCGGACATCGGCTTCATCGACACGATCGGCGCCGACAATCCGATCGCCGTCGATTTTCTGCGCGACGAGGACGACGCCGACGACCAGGCGCTGTTGCGCGTCTTCCATGCCGAAGAGCCCGTGGCCTTGTCCGAGCGGGTGCCGCTTCTGGAAAACATGGGCTTCCGGGTGATCTCCGAACTGACCTACCGGGTCGGCTGCGCGCCGGGCGAGGGCAACCGGCCATCGTGCATCTGGCTTCACAGCATGCGGATCGAAAGCGCCTCGGGCGCGCCGGTGAACCTGGACGATGAAGGGGCGCTCTTCGAGGACGGGTTCCGGTCAGCATGGGCCAAGGAGATCGGAGACGACCGCTACAATGCCCTGATGCTCGCATCGGGCATGGGGGCGCGGACGATCCGTGTGCTGCGCGCCTACGGCCATTATCTGCGCCAGGCAGGCTCGGCCTACAGCCATGCCTATATGGCCGCCACGCTGGAACGCCATGCCCAATTGACCCGGCAGCTCTACGAACTGTTCGATGCGCGGTTCAATCCAACGCGACAGGCGGACCCCGACGAGGACACGGCGGTGACCGAAAAGCACCTGCTATCGGCGTTCCGTGACGCGCTGGCCGACGTGCCGTCGATCGATGAGGACCGCATCCTGCGGCGGTTCTGCAACGTGATCACCGCCACGCTGAGAACCAATTTCTATCATCCGGAGGCGGACGGCCGACCGCGCCGGACCCTTGCCTTCAAGCTCGATCCAAAGGCGATCGACGCCCTGCCGGAACCGCGGCCGCATCGCGAGATTTTCGTCTTCGGTCCGGAGGTCGAGGGCGTGCATCTGCGCTTCGGCCCGATCGCGCGCGGCGGCCTGCGCTGGTCGGACCGCTCGGAGGACTACCGGACCGAGGTGCTGGGGCTGGTGAAGGCGCAGCAGGTCAAGAACGCGGTGATCGTGCCGGTGGGCGCCAAGGGCGGTTTCCTGCCCAAGCGCCTGCCGCGCGACGGTTCGCGCGACGAGGTCTTCGAGGCAGGCAAGAACGCCTATGTCACCTTTGTCGCCTCGCTTCTGTCGGTGACCGACAATCTGGACGGCGAGACGGTCGTGCCGCCGCCCCTGACCGTGCGCCGCGACGGCGAGGACCCCTATCTGGTGGTCGCCGCCGACAAGGGCACGGCGACCTTCTCCGACACCGCCAACGGCATTTCTCAGGCGCACGGCTTCTGGCTCGACGACGCGTTCGCCTCGGGCGGTTCGGCCGGCTACGACCACAAGAAGATGGGCATCACCGCGCGCGGCGCGTGGGAAGCGGTCAAGCGCCATTTCCGCGAGATGGACAAGGACATCCAGAGCGAGCCGTTCACCGTCGTCGGCGTCGGCGACATGTCCGGCGACGTTTTCGGCAACGGCATGCTTTTGTCAGAGCAGATCAGGCTTATCGCCGCCTTCGACCATCGCGACATCTTCATCGATCCCGATCCCGACCCGGCTGTCAGCTTCGCCGAGCGCAAGCGCCTTTTCGAGATGGGCCGGTCGTCCTGGCAGGATTACGACACCGCCAAACTGTCGCGGGGCGGCGGCATCTACCCGCGCAACTTGAAGCAGATCACCCTGTCCAAGGCGGCCGCAGATGCCATCGGGCTCGACAAGGTCAAGGCGACGCCAAGCGAGATCATGACGGCGATCCTGACTGCGGACGCCGAATTGATGTGGTTCGGCGGAATCGGCACCTATGTGCGCGGATCGGCCGAAAGCAATGCCGAGGCCGGCGACCGCGCCAATGACGCCATCCGCATCACCGCCAAACAGTTGAGGGTCAAGGTAATCGGCGAGGGCGCCAATCTGGGGCTTACGCAGCGTGCCCGGATCGAATACGGCCTGGCCGGCGGGCGATGCAATTCCGATGCGATCGACAATTCGGCCGGGGTCAATTCCTCGGACCTTGAGGTCAACATCAAGATCGCCTTTGCCGGGGCGCTGGCCGACGGCAGTCTCGAGCGCAAACGGCGCGACAAACTGCTGGCCTCGATGACCGACAGCGTGGCCGATCTGGTGCTGCGCAACAATTACGAGCAGACGCTGACCATAAGCCGTGCCGAGCGCAGGAAGGACGCCAATCTGGCGCTTCAAGAAAGGCTGATGACGTCGCTGGAAGAGCGCGGGCTTCTGGACCGCGCGGTCGAACTTCTGCCCGACGAAGAGGCGCTCGCCGAGCGCCGGCAGGCCGGCCAGGGTCTGGCGCGGGCGGAGATCGGCGTTCTTCTGTCCTATGCCAAGATCGTCCTGTTCGACGATCTGGTGCGGTCGGCACTGCCGGACGAACCTTATCTCGAAGCAGATCTGTTCGGCTATTTCCCGCCGCGCATGCATGGCGATTTCGGCGACCGGATCAGGAACCACCGGCTGCGCCGCGAGATCATCGCCACCGTCCTGGCCAACCAGATCGTCAATCGCGGCGGCCCCTCGGTGATCAGCCGGTTCGAGGACGCGACCGGCATGCTGCCGTCCGGCATCGCGCGCGCCCACGTCATTTGCCGCGACGCCTATGACATCGAGGCGCTGCACGCGGCGATCGACGGGCTCGACAACCAGGTGCCGGGCGATGCGCAGATGGCGATCTACGACGAACTGGCCGAGGCGCTGCGCGGCGCGATCGGCCAGTATCTGAAATCAGGCGACATGACCGGCGATCTCGGCGCTGCGGTCGCCGCGCTGAGCGAGGCGCGCGCCGCGCTCGAGCCGGACCTGCCAAGGATCGTGCCGGACTATCTGGCCAACTGGGCGCAGCAGCGCCGCGAGCGTTTCAAGCAGGCCGGCATGGCCGACGGGCCGGCGCAAAGGCTGGCGCTTCTGCCCGTCGCGGCCGTGACGCCGGACATCATGGCCGCTGCCGCTGCCACCGGCCGGCCGATCGGCGAGGCGGCGAAGGGCTATTTCGACGTGACCAGGAGCTTCCGCATCGGCCGGCTCGAACATCTCGCCCACCAATTGCCGGCGCACGACTATTTCGACGGGCTGGCGCAGCAGCGCGCGCTCGACACGATTCATTCGGCGCGGCTGGCGATCACAACCGCGGCGCTCAAGGGCAACGGCGCCGATCCGTCCGCTGCCGTCGAAAGCTGGGTCGATGCCAACAAGGTGCGGATCGCCCGCGTGCAGGACCGGATCGTCGAACTGACCGATCATGGCGATCTGACGGTCTCGCGCCTGACGGTCGCCGCCGGCCTTCTGGCCGATCTCGTCGGCTGAACCCGATGGCGTAGAACTGTGATGAAAGAACGATACGGGGTAAAGGCATGAGCGCAGTGACCGACGATCTCACCCCGGCGCCGACGGCAAGCCGGCGCGGCATCTGGAGCTGGATGCTGTTCGACTGGGCCGCGCAGCCGTTCCACACGCTGATCATCACGTTCGTCTTTGCGCCCTATTTCGCCGGTCAGGTGGCGGCCAATCCGGTGGACGGGCAATCCGACTGGGCGTTTGCCGCCACCATCGGCGGCCTTCTGATCGCGTTTCTGGCGCCGGTTCTCGGTGCACTGTCGGACGCGACGGGTCCGCGCAAGCCATGGATATTCGGGTTTTCGGCGATTGCCGCCGTGGCGGTCTTTTCGCTGTGGTTCGTCACGCCCGATCCGGACCCGGCCAACATCACGCTGGCGCTGGTCGCGTTCGTCGTCGCGCTGATCGGTTTCGAGTTCGCCGCCATCTTCAACAATGCGATGATGCCGGGCCTTGTCGGACGGGACAAGCTGGGCAGCCTTTCGGGCAACGCGTGGGCGCTCGGCTATGCGGGCGGCCTGATCTGTCTGATCGCCATGCTGGTGCTGATGGTCGCTTCTCCCGACAGCGGCAAGACACTGGTCGGCCTCGATCCGATCCTCGGTCTCGACCCCGCGCAGCTTGAAGGGGATCGCGCGTCCGGACCGCTGACGGCGATCTGGTTCGTCATCTTCATCATCCCATTGTTCCTGTTCACGCCGGATACGGCCCGCCGCATCGGGGTGAAGAACGCTGTTTCCAAGGGCCTGCGGGAACTCATCGACACGATCCGCACCCTGCCGAGACATCCGAGCCTTTTCGCGTTTCTGGGTTCGTCCATGTTCTATCGCGACGCGCTCAACGGTCTCTACACGTTCGGCGGAATCTATGCAGTCGGTGTCTTGGGCTGGTCGACGATCCAGCTTGGCGTCTTCGGCATTCTTGCCTCCGTCACGGGCATTTTCGGTTCCATCGCGGGCGGCTGGCTCGATACGCGGCTCGGCACCAAACGGGTCGTCACACTGACCATATTGGCGCTGATCGCGGCGAGCGCGCTGGTGATCTCGACCACCGAGACGCATGTGCTGTTCGTCGCCGTCGCCGAGGGATCGAGCGTACCGGACATCATGTTCTACTGCGCCGGAGCGCTGATCGGCGCGGCCGGCGGCGCGTTGCAGGCCGCATCGCGGCCGCTTCTGGTCGATCAGGTGGAGCATCCCGAACGGATGGGCGAAGCGTTTGGCCTTTACGCGCTGTCGGGCAAGGCGACCGCGTTCCTGGCGCCGCTCGGCATCTACATCTTTACCGAACTGTCGGGCAGCCAGCGGATCGGGATCACGCCGATCCTGATCCTGTTCGTTGTCGGGCTTTTGCTGCTGATCCCGGTCCGGTCGCGGACGTGACGGGCTCTAGCGCTGGTACTTGATGAAGGGCGTCAGCGTGGCGATGCGGTCGTAGAGCTTGCGCGCGGTGGCGTTGAAATCCTGCGTCATCCAGTAGACCGACGGACAGCCGGCCGCATCGGCCTTTTCATAGACCGCCTCGATCAGCGCGCGGCCGACGCCGGTGCCGCGCACGTCCGGGTCGGCGTAAAGATCCTGCAGATAACAGACATTGTCGGTGCGCCAGCAATGGCGGTGGAAGATGTAATGGACCAAACCGGCAGGCTTGCCGTCGACAAGGGCGACCAGACCGTTCGGATCGTAGAGTTCATCGCCCAGAAGGCGGGCCCACGTCGTTGCATAGACCTCCTCGGAGACCGACGACTCATAGAACTCCAGATAGGCTGTCCATAGCGCGCGCCACGCCTCATGATCACCTTGTTCGAGCGGACGGATGGTCAGGCTCATTGGGCGGCCTCCCGGTCATGGCCGATCTCGGCGAGATCGAACGAGGTGGTCTGGTAGACCTGGTTGATCCAATTGCCGAACAACAAGAACGCATGGCTGCGCCAGCGGTTCAGCGGCGTGCAGGCCGGATCATCGCCCGGATAGTAATTGTGCGGCACGTCGATCGGCGTGCCGCTGGCGACATCGCGCTCATATTCCTCGGCGAGCGTGGTTGAATCATATTCGATGTGATTGAAGATGTAGAGCCGGTTGGCAAACGCCTCGTGCAGCAGGCATAGGCCCGTTTCGGCCGATTCCATCAGCACTTCGAGCGATCCGTCCGCCGGCAGTTCGTTGCGGCGCACTTCCGTCCAGCGCGACACCGAAATCTGGAAATCGTCGGAAAAGCCGGCGAGATAGGGCGAGGCGGGGCTGAGGTTCCTGTGCCGGTAAACGCCGAACGCCTTGTGCGGGAGCGTGTGCTTGGGCACTTTGTGGAAATGCCAGGCGGCGGCCATCGCACCCCAGCAGATAAAGAAGGACGAATGCACGTGCGTCGTCGTCCAGTCGAGGATCTGCTCCAGTTCTTTCCAATAGGTGACCTCCTCGAAGGGCAGCGTCTCGATGGGCGCGCCCGTGATGATGAAACCGTCGAACTTTCGGTGACGGACATCCTCCCAGGTCTCGTAGAAGGAGATCAGATGGTCCTCGGACGTGTTCTTCGACTTGTGGTTGCCGATCCGCACGAGCGTCAGATCGACTTGCAGCGGCGTTGAGCCGACAAGACGGGCGATCTGCGTTTCCGTCTTGATCTTGTTGGGCATCAGGTTGAGCAGGCCGATCTGCAGGGGCCGGATGTCCTGCCGCGTCGCCGTCTTCTCGTCCATGACCATGACACCCTCGCGCAGCAGCGTGTCGCGGGCGGGCAGGGCGTCCGGGATCCTGATCGGCATCGTCTCAACTCTCCAAACAACAAAAAACCGGCGGCGAAACATCGCTGCCGGTCCAACACATTCGGCCCTTTAGCGACTTGTTTAACGTGGCTGCAAGCCGACCGGCCAAATCACCACGGACGCCATTCCTAGACCCGCAATCGGTCAGCGTCAAATGCGTGGCGCGCTGTGCAATCGGTCACACCCGTCGTCGGATGGGCATGCCAAAAGGGTGCAGCCGGTAGTTCGTTATGGACCATGACGGGCTGTCTCCCCGGTGTGGGTGCACCGCTCTGCCCTTAATGCCCCAAGGGCGGGGCGGTGTCCTGCGAACGTTCCGTGCAAATCAAGGAATTTTTGTGCGGCGCACAAAAACTCCTTGATTTGGCCATCGATTTGCTTAGCCTTGAGCGTATCCGGGAGGGCACATGCAACGGAGACTGTCATGGCGACCGGACACGCATCGTCAAATGTCATCACCTTTCCCGGGCAGTCCCGCTTTCGCGCGCCTGCCGCGCCGACTGCCGGCCCCGTTCGTCAAGGCGGCTTGAGGGGCGCGCTCGCCGGGCGCCTCGCCCGGCTGTCGTCGCTGCGCGATGCCGGGCTGCCGCAGCGACCGGACGTGCCGAACGGCAGCGTTTCACCGCTTTATTGAACCGGAAGGACCGCGTCCGGCCGGTCAGCGTGTCGGGACCGGCGTCTCGCCGCGATAATCGTAGAAGCCGCGACCGCTCTTGCGGCCCAGCCATCCGGCCTCGACATATTTCACCAGAAGCGGACAGGGGCGGTACTTGGAATCGGCCAGCCCGTCATGCAGCACCTGCATGATCGCCAGACAGGTGTCGAGACCGATGAAATCGGCCAGTTCGAGCGGACCCATCGGATGGTTGGCGCCCAGCTTCATCGCCGTGTCGATGGCCTCGACCGATCCGACGCCCTCATAGAGCGTGTAGATCGCCTCGTTGATCATCGGCAACAGGATGCGGTTGACGATGAAGGCGGGAAAATCCTCGGACACGGTCGACGTCTTGCCGAGCCGGTCCACATAAGCGCGGGCAAGGTCGAACACCTCGTCTGCGGTGGCGATGCCGCGCACCAGTTCGACCAGCTTCATGCGCGGCACCGGGTTCATGAAATGGATGCCCATGAAGCGCTCGGGCCTGTCGGTGGCCGCGGCCAGACGCGTAATCGAGATCGAGGAGGTGTTGGACGCGATCAGCGCTTCGGGCTTCAGGACCGGGCACAGTTCGACGAAGATCTTGCGCTTGACCGCTTCGTTTTCGCTCGCAGCCTCAATAACCAGATCGCAGCCGGAGAGCCCGTCCATGCCGCCCGCCACCGAGATGCGGGCGACGATCGCATCGCGATCGCCGGACTGCATGCGGCCGGCATCGACGGCCTTCTGCATCTGGGTCTTGAGCCTGTCCAGGCCCGCCTGTGCCGCCTCCAGGGAGATGTCGGCGATCACCACATCATAGCCGGCCGCCGCCGAAACCTGGGCAATGCCGCTGCCCATCTGGCCCGCACCGATCACACCGATCGTTTCCAACTGTTCGATCATCGCTCTCATCCCGCTTTTCTTGTGTTTTGGCGGAAGTGTGCGGTTGTTGCGACGCAATGTAAATCATTGCATCGCACCAAACCGGCGCCTTGCGACGTTTCAGTCGCTTATTGTGACTTTCACGCCACGGCGCACCAGACGGGCCAGTTCCAGCGCGTCCCAATTGGTCAGCCGGATGCAGCCGACACTCTCGGCAAGGCCGATGCGCGAGGGTTCAGGCGTGCCGTGAATGCCGTAGGTGGGCTTTGACAGGCCGATCCATGCATTGCCCACCGGTCCGTTCGGCCCCGGCGGCAGAAGCACCAGACCTTCGGCCAGACCCGGCTGGGCCGATCCGCGCGGATCGTAGGTGTAGCGCGGGTCCTGCGCCTTGTTGCGCACGGTGAAGCTGCCCGTCGGCGACGGTGTGGCGGCCGAGCCGATCGATGCGGGATAGATGGCGACCAGCGCCCCTTCGGCATCGAATGCGCGCACTTGCCGCGTCCGCTTGCCGGCTTCGATGCGCGCGATGCGCCGTTGCAGGTCGCGTCCCGGATCGGCGACGGTGATGATGGTGCCGACACGGCCGAAATCGGCATCCGCGTTCAGCGCGGCCAGATAGGCCTCGTCCATGTGAAACCGCTCGGCCAGCATTTCGCGCGTATCGCGGAACCCGATCTCGGCAAGGCTGGCCTGATGCACGTAGAGATGCGGGATTTCCGGCGTGAACGGCCCGGCAATGTCGTCGGCGGTGATCGCATACGTCCGGAACGCGTCACCGCCAGTGTTCGCGAGGGCGTCGGCGATGGCCATCGCGTCGCGCGTGCCGGCGATACCGTCGCCGGCCGGGTTCGTCCGCAGCACCGAAAAGGCGGCGCGCAGGCGCGGCGTGTCGCGGCCGTCGATGACACCCGGGGAAATGCCGAGCCGATCCATCAGCACCTGCAGCGCCGCGATGGTCCGGCTGGCTCCGGCGATTGGCGCCGCCACGGGCGATGCCGGGTCGTAGAACTGGCTTCCGCCGATCACCCGGCGGTCGAATTCGTCGCTGGTCGGCGGCATCGCGCCGGACGGCGCGGCAAGGCCGGCCAGAAGCAGCGCGGCGATCGGCAATGACAGGAGGTTCGGCAAGCGGCGGCTCCGGGCGAGGTGTCTCCTATCGCATCGCCCGCCTTGGCTTGCAACGGAAACGCGGGCCGGAAGGCCCGCGCCGTTACTGCATTGTCAGGGAGCCGATCAAGATCAGGCGGCTTCTTCCGCCTGGTCCTCGTTGGCGGCCGACACCGGCTTGAAGTTGAGCCGGTCCGAGCCCTCCAGCACCTTGACGAGCGAGCCGTCGGCGATCTCGCCGGCCAGAATGCGCTCGGCAAGCGGGTCCTGCACGTTTTTCTGGATCACGCGCTTGAGCGGCCGCGCGCCATAGGCGGGATCGTAGCCCTTGTCGGCCAGCCACCGGCGGGCGTCCCCGTCGAGCTGCAGCGTGATCTTGCGCTCGGCGAGCAGCTTTTCGAGACGGCCAAGCTGGATGTCGACGATCGCGCTCATGTCGGCCTTCTGCAGCCGCTGGAACAGGATCACCTCGTCCACCCGGTTGAGGAACTCGGGGCGGAACGAGGCCCGCACGACGTTCATGACATCGTCGCGGACAGTATCCACCTCCTGGCCCTCTCCCAGATTGACAAGGAACTCCGCGCCAAGGTTGGAGGTCATGATGATGACAGTGTTGCGGAAGTCGACCGTGCGGCCCTGACCATCCGTCAGGCGGCCATCGTCGAGCACCTGCAGCAGGACGTTGAAGACGTCCGGATGCGCCTTTTCGATCTCGTCGAACAGGATCACCTGGTAGGGCCGGCGGCGGACCGCCTCGGTCAAAACGCCGCCTTCCTCATAGCCGACATAGCCGGGCGGCGCGCCGATCAGCCGGGCGACCGCATGCTTTTCCATGAACTCGCTCATGTCGACGCGCACCATCGCCTGGTCGTCGTCGAACAGGAACTCCGCCAGGGCCTTGGTCAGCTCGGTCTTGCCGACGCCGGTGGGACCGAGGAAGATGAACGAACCGATCGGCCGGTTGGGATCCTGAAGCCCTGCCCGCGCGCGGCGCACGGCTTTCGAGACGGCCTGGACCGCTTCGCCCTGGCCGACGACGCGCTCGGCGATCTCGTCTTCCATGCGTAGCAGTTTCTCGCGTTCGCCCTCGAGCATCTTGTCGACGGGAATGCCGGTCCAGCGCGACACGATGTGCGCGACATGATCGGGCGTGACCGTTTCCTCGACCATGGAGGACGCATTGTTGTCACCGCCCTTTTCGGCCTCTTGCAGCTTGCGTTCAAGTTCAGGAATTTTGCCGTAGGCCAACTCGCCCGCACGCTGGAACTCGCCCGAGCGCTGGGCGATGGCCAGTTCGTTGCGGGCTTCGTCGAGTTCGCGCTTCAGATCGGCGGCGGTGCCGAGCTTTTCCTTTTCGGCCTGCCAGGCGGCGGTCAGCCGCGCCGATTCCTCCTCAAGGCCGGCCAGGTCCTTTTCCAGCGATGCCAGCCGGTCCTTCGACGCCTGATCGGTCTCGACCTTCAGAGCCTCGCGCTCGATCTTGAGCTGGATGATCCTGCGGTCGAGCTCGTCAAGCGCCTCGGGCTTGGAATCCACCTGCATGCGCAGGCGCGAAGCGGCTTCGTCCACCAGATCGATCGCCTTGTCGGGCAGGAACCGGTCGGTGATGTAGCGGTTTGACAGGGTCGCAGCCGCGACAAGGGCGGTGTCCGAGACGCGCACCTTGTGGTGCTGTTCATATTTCTCCTTGAGGCCGCGCAGGATCGACACCGTGTCCTCGACGGTCGGCTCGCCGACGAAGACCGGCTGGAAGCGGCGGGCGAGCGCGGCGTCCTTTTCGACATGCTTGCGGTATTCGTCGAGCGTGGTCGCACCGACACAGTGCAGTTCGCCGCGCGCGAGCGCCGGCTTCAAAAGGTTGGAAGCGTCCATCGCGCCGTCGGCCTTGCCGGCGCCGACCAGCGTGTGCATTTCGTCGATGAACAAGACGATGTTGCCGTCGGCGCTTTGCACTTCGGACAGGACGGCTTTCAGCCGTTCCTCGAACTCGCCGCGATATTTGGCGCCGGCGATCAGCGCGCCCATGTCGAGCGCCATCAACTGCTTGTCGCGCAGGCTCTCGGGCACGTCGCCATCGATGATGCGCAGGGCCAGCCCCTCGGCGATGGCGGTCTTGCCGACGCCGGGCTCGCCGATCAGCACGGGATTGTTCTTGGTGCGCCGCGACAGGACCTGGATGGTCCGGCGGATTTCGTCGTCTCGGCCGATCACCGGGTCGAGCTTGCCTTCGCGCGCATCGGCGGTCAGGTCACGCGCATATTTCTTCAGCGCGTCATAGCCTTCCTCGGCGCTTGCCGTGTCGGCCGTGCGGCCCTTGCGGATGTCGTTGATGACCTGATTGAGCGCAGTCGGCGTGACGCCGGCCTTGGCCAGAATGTCGGCGCTTTTGGCCGACTTTTCCATCGCAAGCGCCAGCAGCAGCCGTTCGACGGTCACGTAGGTGTCGCCGGCTTTCTTGGCGATGTCTTCTGCGGTGGTGAACACCTTGGCGAGCGGCTGGGCGAGATAGAGCTGGCCGTTGCCGCCCTCGACCTTGGGCAGCGCGTTGAGTGCCGTCTCGACACCCATGCGCACATCCCTGGCGTTGCCGCCGGCGCGCTCGATCAGAGAGGCGGCCATGCCTTCCGAATCGTCGACCAGCACCTTGAGAATGTGTTCGGGCGTGAACTGCTGATGGCTCGAGCCGAGAGCAAGCGTCTGCGCGGACTGGATGAAGCCGCGCACGCGTTCGGAATAGTTTTCCAGATTCATGGTCTTGTCGTCTCCAATCTTCCCCGCATCCCTCAAAGGCAATGCGCGGCTTCAATCGATGACGGGCCCCCGCCAGGCGGCGAGCCCCTGATGTGATCACGATATGGTGACGGGTTGGGCGCGAATAAAGGGGAAAAGGACGCAAAAACAAACCGGCACGCCCGAGGGCGCGCCGGTTCGCATTGTCATTCGTCGGGCTTGGCGCGGCTTATTCGGCCGCGACCGGCGCTTCTTTGCCATCGGTTTCGTCGCCGGACGATGCCTCGATGTCGGCCGGCTTCTTGCGCGGCTTGCGTGGACGCTTGGGCTTGGCGGGTTCGTCGGCGTTTGCGGTCTGCTGGGCCTCTTCCTCGCGCACCTCGGCGGGGGTTCCGTCGATCACGGGCTGAGGCTGCGCGCCGGCATCGGCTTGGCTGTCACCGGTTTCGGCGGTGGCTCCGTTCTGTTGCTGGCCGTCCTCGGCGTCCTCGTTCCGTTCGTCGCGGTCACGGCGGTTGCGGTTGCGGCGGCCCTGTTGCTGTTGGCCATCGTCGCGTCCCTGCCGGTCATCGCCCGAGGCCTGCTGCGGGTTGTCGTCCTGCTCGTCATCGTCCTCGCGCGGCTGCGGCTGCGCGGCCAGGATGATGCGGTTATAATGTTCGGCGTGCTGCAGATAGTTCTCGGCCATCACCGTATCGCCCGACGACAGCGCATCGCGCGCGAGCGTTGCGTATTTGTCGGCGATGACCTGGGCATTGCCGCGGATCTTCACGTCAGGACCGTTGCTCTCGTAACTGCGCTGGAGCGGGTTCTGATTGCGCCGTCCGCTTCCACGATTGCGCGAACGGCGTCCTTGTTGCTGTGGTCTCATCAATCTCTCATGTTCGGGTTATTCGGCTTGCATTGCGCAATTTGTTGGTGAGGAAACGTTTCGGCGCGCGGGTCCAATGGTGTTACCGTCAAAGCAAGCCCTCGGCTTGCGATTGGTCATCATCGTGTCAGATCGCCCCTGCGACTAAACATGTCGGAACCGTGCGCCGCCGGCCTTCGGGCCACGCGGGAAAAATCTTGGTGCTGTCGGTTGCCCGACTGCCGATCAGTCTCGTGTATCGGCCTGTTTGCCTAGTGGTAGCGAGCGCGGGACAGATTGCCAAGGCATTTTTTCGCTTTTTGGCACGAATTCGTGTCAGCAACTGAACAATATCGCCCTTTCGAGGCCGTTCAGGTCCTGTGCGCTGGCTGCAACCTGCATGCCGGCGGCCGCAAAAAGTCCGGCGACCGCCGATCTCTGGCCCTTGCCGATCTCAACGGCGATTCGCCCGCCGTCGGCCAGATGCGGCAGTGCCCGGGCGGCGATCAGCCCGTAGGCGTTGAGCCCGTCCGAGCCGCCGTCGAGCGCCGCAAGCGGGTCATGATCGCGCACATCGGGGTCCAGCGTCGGGATGACCGCCGTCGGAATATAAGGCGGGTTGGAGACGATCAGGTCGAACTGTCCCGAAAGCGCCGAGAACCAGTCCGAGCGCAGCGCGGTGAAGCGCTCGGACAGGCCGAGCCCTTGCGCGTTGCGCGTGGCCATCTCAAGCGCTTCGGCGGACACGTCGGTGCCGGTCGCGACCGCTTTGGGCACCTCGTTGAGGATGGCGAGTGCGATGGCGCCACTCCCGGTGCCCAGATCGAGCACCCGGCAGCTGCCGGTTTCGCCGGCGCGGTGGCGGGCGAACGGCAGAACCAGATCGATCAGCGTCTCGGTGTCGGGGCGCGGCACCAGCGTGTGCGGGTTCAGCGACAGGGGCAGCCCGTAGAATTCGCGCCAGCCGATGATCCGGTGGACGGGTTCGTGGCTCATGCGCCGGGCGATCGCCGTCCTGAGCGCCTGGTGCTGGCGCGGGTTGAGCGGCTTGTCGGGCTGGGTCAGCCGGTCCAGCGCGGTCATGCCGGTCGTGTGCTCGACCAGAAGCGTCGCATCGAGATCGGGCGTCGGCGAGCCGGCGCGGGACAGATGGGCGACCGCATCGTCATAGGCGTCCTGAAGGCTTGCCGACCCGGTCATCTCATGCCGCCGCCTCTTCGGTGAGCAGCCTGGCCTGATGATCGGCGGTCAGCGCATCGACGATTTCGTCGAGATCGCCCTCCATCACCCGGTCCAGCTTGTACAGCGTCATGTTGATGCGGTGGTCGGTGACGCGCCCCTGCGGAAAATTGTAGGTGCGGATGCGCTCGGACCGGTCGCCGGAACCGACTTGCAAGCGCCGCGCCTCGGAGCGCTCCTCGGCCGCCTTGCGCCGTTCTTCGTCATACAGGCGGGCCCGCAATATCTCCATGGCCCGGGCGCGGTTCTGGTGCTGCGACTTCTCCGCCTGAACGACGACGATGCCGGACGGAACATGGGTGATACGCACCGCCGAATCGGTCGTGTTGACATGCTGGCCGCCGGCGCCCGACGCCCGCATCGTGTCGATGCGTATGTCCTCGTTGCGGATGTCGACATCGACCTCTTCGGCCTTGGGCAGGACGGCAACGGTCGCAGCCGAGGTATGGATGCGGCCGCCGGCCTCGGTTTCGGGCACGCGCTGGACGCGATGGACGCCGGACTCGAACTTCAGCTTCGAGAAGACGCCCTTGCCCTCGACCTGCGCGATGATCTCCTTGTAGCCGCCGGCATCGCCGTCCGATGCCGAGACAATCTCCATCTTCCAGCCATGGGCGGCGGCGTAGCGCTCATACATGCGGAACAGATCGCCGGCGAAAAGCGCGGCTTCCAGCCCGCCCGTGCCGGCGCGGATTTCGAGGATCGCGCTGCGCTGGTCGGCGGCGTCGCGCGGCAGCAGAAGCAAACGTATGTCCTGCCCAAGCGTTTCGAGCCGTTCGTCCAGCTCGGGCCGTTCCTCTTCGGCAAGGGCGCGCATCTCGGCGTCGATCTCGGCGTCGGACAGCAGCGCGTCGAGATCGTCGCGTTCGGCCTCGACCTGGCGATACTCGCGGATCTTGCCGGCGATTTCTTCTAGTTCCGCATATTCGGCGGCGAGCCGCACATAGGTCTCGCTGTCGGGGCCTTCGGCCATCTGCGCCTCGAGCATGTCGAAGCGCTTGACCATCTGGTCCATCTTGTCGGCTGGCAGATCGAGCATGGCGGGTTGATAGCGGCCCCTGACCGCCTGTCAAAGGGCAATGGCGTGGGCTTCGGCATATTCGCGGATAATGTCACGGATATCGGCGCCCGTGCTGCCGTTTTCAAGCGGATCGGCAATCGCGGCGCGCAGGGCGGCCATGTCCGTCTTCAGAATGGCGGCCTTGACCGGGCCGATGGCCGCCGGCGACATGGACAGGGTTGTGATGCCGAGCGCCGCAAGGGCGAGGGCCTCCAACGGCCGGCCGGCGATTTCGCCGCACAGTGTCAATGGCGTCTCGTGCCGGGCGGCGGCGTCGGCGATCGATTTCAGCGCGCGCAGAAAGGTCGGCGACAGGGTTTCGAACCGGTCGGCGACACGGCTGTTGCCGCGGTCGGCGGCATACATGAACTGGAACAGGTCGTTCGAGCCGATGGACACGAAGTCGACCTTCTCCATCAGACCGTCCAGATCGAACAGCAGCGAGGGCACTTCCAGCATGGCGCCGATCCGCAACGTCAGCGGCAAGCCGTGGCCGAAACGCGACAAGTGCTTGACCTCGCGCATGATCAGCGCGCGCGCCTGGTCGATCTCGTGCAGTTCGGTGACCATCGGCAGCATGAGCCGCAATTCGCGGCCCGACGCGGCCTTCAGCAGCGCCCGCACCTGAGTCCGCAGCAGGCCGGGACGGTCCAGCGCCAGCCGCATGGCGCGCCAGCCGAGCGCAGGGTTCTCCTCGTCGGGGGCGTTGCGGAAATAGGGGAGCACCTTGTCGCCGCCGATATCGAGCGTGCGGAAAGTGACCGGCCGGCCGGCGGCGGCATCGAGCACCGACCGGTAAAGCCGCTCCTGCGCCTCGGCGCGCGGAAAGGTGGCAGCGATCATGAATTGCAGTTCGGTCCGGAACAGGCCGATGCCGGCCGCACCCGACTGCTCGACCTGCGGCAGGTCGACCAGAAGACCGGCATTCATCAAGAGCGAGACGGGATGGCCGTCGGCGGTGACCGAAGGACGGTCGCGCAGCGTGCGATACTCCTCCTGGCGGCGGGCGCGGAAACGGACTTTTTCGGCGTAAGCCGCCTCGACATCGGGCTGGGGCCGCAGATGCACATGGCCGGACAAGCCGTCGACGATGATTGCGTCGCCCGAATCGGACATGGCGACGACACCCTTGGCGCCGCCGGCGACCGGTATGTTCATGGCGCGCGCGACGATCACCACATGGCTTGTCGGCGCACCCTCCTCCAGGACCAGCCCGCGCAGCCTGTCGCGCGGATAGTCGAGCAGTTCGGCCGCGCCCATGTGGCGGGCGACGATTATGGCGTCCTCGGGCAGGGACTTTGCGCCGTGGGACGGCTCGCCGCTGATCAGTTGGCGGAGCAGACGATTGGCCAGATCGTCGAAATCGCTCATGCGCTCGCGCAGATAAGGGTCGGTGACCGTGCTCAGCCGCGCGCGCATGTCGCTCTGCACCTTCTCGACTCCGGCCTCGGCGGTCAGGCCGTTGCGGATCGCCTCCTCCATGCGCTGCACCCAGCCCTTGTCGTGGGCGAACATGCGATAGGTTTCCAGCACGTCGCGGTGTTCGCCCTCGAATGCCACATCGCCGCGCGACAGCATGTCGTCGATGGTCAATCGCAGGCTGGAGAGCGCGGCCGCCAACCGCTCCAGTTCGGCCTGGGTGTCATCGTTGAACATGGCCGTGACGACGACGCGCGGTTCATGCAGGACGACATGTCCCAGCCCGATGCCTTCGGACAGGGGCTGGCCGTGATGTGTGACCGGCTTGGCGAGATCGAGTTCGACGCCGGCTGAAGAAAGGCTTCTCAGATCGCCGGTGGCGATCATCTCGCCGATCACCATGGCGACCGTTTCCATCGCCTCGCCCTCATCGTCGCCATAGGCGCGGTGGGCTTCGTTCTGAACGACGAGCACGCCCAGCGTCCGGCCGGCTCGCAGGATCGGCACGCCGAGGAAGGAATTGTAGAGTTCCTCGCCGGTTTCGGGGAGGTATTCGAAGGCCGGGTGCTTTTGCGCTTCGGCAAGGTTCAGCGGGCGCGAGGATGCGGCGATGGTGCCGACGAGGCCCTGGCCGAGCCGCAACTGGGATTGGTGGACGGCCTTGGGATTGAGGCCGACGGTGGCATAGAGTTCGAGAACGCCGTCGGCGCGCAGCGCATAGACCGAGCAGACCTCGGCGACCATCGACTGGGCGATCTGGGCGACGATCCGGTCGAGGCGCTGCTGCGGCGCCATCGGCTCGGCCATGATTTCGCGGATGCGCTTGAGCAGCACGCGGGAGCCCGCGTCCTTGTCGCGGGTCGCGGGCGGCCCGTCGGGTCCGGCAAATCGGTTGGCGCTCATGGCGCCAATCTGGACCGCCGGGTCAGGCCTTGTCGAGCCCATAGACGCCGTGCAGCGTCCGCACGGCCAGTTCGGCATAGTCGCCGTCGATCAGGATGGAGATCTTGATTTCGGACGTGGTGATGGCGCGGATGTTGATCGCCTTGTCGGCCAGCGCCTGGAATGCGGTCGCGGCGACGCCGGCATGGCTGCGCATGCCGATGCCGATCACCGAGACCTTGGCAAGGCCCGTTTCGGACTGGACGGTATCGTAGCCGATTGCCTGCTTGTGCTGTTCGAGCGCGGCAACGGCCTTGTCCACATCGCCGGACGGCACGGTGAAGGTCATGTCGGTGTAATCGCCATCGGCGGAGACGTTCTGCACGATCATGTCGACATTGATGCCGGCCTTGGCGAGCGGGCCGAAGATGGCGGCCGAAATGCCGGGACGGTCGGCGACGCGGCGCAGCGAAATCTGCGCTTCGTCCTTGGCATAGGCGATGCCGGTGACGGTTTCATGTTCCACGATCTCGTCCTCACTGCAGATCAGCGTTCCGGGCGGGTTGTCGAAGTCGTTCATGCCCGGCGCGTCGGGTGCGTCGAAACTGGAGCGCACGAAGGTGCGCACATTGTGCACCATGGCCATTTCGACCGAGCGCACCTGGAGAACCTTGGCGCCGAGCGAGGCCATTTCCAGCATCTCCTCGAAGGAGACCCTAGCCAGACGGCGGGCGGCCGGTTCGATGCGGGGATCGGTGGTGTAGACCCCGTCGACATCGGTGTAGATGTCGCAGCGGTCGGCGCGAACCGCCGCAGCCAGCGCCACCGCCGACGTGTCCGATCCACCGCGCCCGAGCGTGGCGATGCGATTGTCGGGACCGATGCCCTGAAAGCCGGCAACGACAGCCACCTGGTCCATCGACAGGCGCTCGTTCAGCGTGTCCGCCTCGATGTCGGCGATGCGGGCGGCGCCGTGGGCATTGTCCGTTTTGACCGGGATCTGCCAGCCCTGCCAGGAGCGTGCATCGACGCCCATCGATTGCAGGGCGATGGCCAGAAGCCCGCTCGTCACCTGTTCGCCCGAGGAGACGATCGTGTCATATTCGCGCGCATCGTAGAAGGAAGCGCCGGCGCCGGCCGTCACAGGCATCTGGCGCACCCATTCCACCAGCTCGTTGGTCTTTCCGGCCATGGCGGAGACGACCACGGCGACCTGGTGGCCGGCATCGACTTCGCGCTTGACGTGCCGCGCCACATTGCAGATGCGGTCCAGATCGGCGACGGACGTGCCGCCAAATTTCATCACGATGCGGGCCATTTTGGGCGGGTCCGGCGGGTGGGTGTTCACGAAACGCGCGGTCCATAGCGGACTATGCCGCACCCCGCAAGCAAGCGCATGGGTTGACTTGGCCGCCCTTCCGCCCGACTTGCATCGGCGGACGACAATGCGGAGCATCAGATGAGCGACAGCGCCACCACGATCGATCAGGCCGAAGTGGACCGGTTTTCCCGGCTGGCGGCGGAATGGTGGAACCCGAAGGGCAAGTTCAAGCCGCTGCACAAGTTCAACCCGGTCCGCCTGACCTACATCCGCGACACGGTGTGCGCCCATTTCGGTCGCGATCCGAATGCGCCGAAACCGTTCGAGGGGCTGCGGCTGCTCGACATCGGCTGCGGCGGCGGGCTCTTGAGCGAGCCAATGTCACGTCTGGGGGCCGATGTGGTCGGCGCGGACGCGTCCGAGACCAACATCGAAGTTGCGAAAATCCACGCCGATCAATCGGGAGTTGACGTCGACTATCGCGCCACGACCTCCGAGGCGCTCGAGGCGGCCGGCGAGACGTTCGACATCGTGCTCAACATGGAGGTGGTCGAGCATGTCGCCGATGTGGACCTGTTCATGAAGAGCTGCGCGGCGATGGTGCGGCCCGGCGGGCTGATGTTCGTGGCCACGATCAATCGCACCACCAAGGCCTGGGGGCTGGCGATCGTTGGCGCCGAATATGTGCTGGGTTGGCTGCCCAGGGGCACGCACCAGTACGAAAAGCTGGTCAAGCCATCGGAAATCGATGCGGCGCTTTCCGGAACAGGTGTCGAAGTGTTCGACCGCAGCGGCGTCTTCTACAATGTGCTGGCCGACGAATGGCGCCTGTCTCGCGACATGGATGTCAACTATATGGTGGTTGCCAAGCGCGTTGCCGACGCTGGATAGATTGGCAGACTAGTTCAAATCCTCGGGCAGATCCGGCAGCGGCATGATGTCGATGCCCTCGTCGACCAGGCTTTCGACATCGTCTGGCGAAGCCTTGCCGTAGATCGGCCTGGCATCGGTCTCGCCATAATGCATCTGCCGCGCCTGCTCGGGAAACTTCTCGCCGACATCCTCGGCCTGCGCCTTCACCTGCCGCGTCACTTCGCGCATCTTCTCGACCATCTCGCGACGCATCGCCTGGCCGGCGGCGACCATGACCGCCTCCTTGCGCGCATCCTTGGCGCGGCCGGTTGCCACCTGCGGCGCCATCAGGGCCTTTGAAACCTTGATCGATCCGCAGGCGGGGCATTCGACGAAGCCCCTTTTTGCCTGGGTTTCATAGTCCTCGTTGGAGCGGAACCAGGCCTCGAATTCATGGCCCTTGTCGCAATGCAGCGCGAATTTCATCGTGTCGTCTCGTCCGGTCTTTTCTCGTGCACATAGGACCGCGCATTCCGCAGGTTGGGTATTCTGCCACGCGCCGCGGCCGGCGCGGATAGATCGATGTCGGCGACGACGATGCCCGGTTCGTCATCATCCTTTTCGGCGATGATCGCGCCCCAGGGATCAATGACAAGCGAATGGCCGTAGGTCTCGCGGCCATCTTCGTGGACGCCGCCCTGGGCGGCGGCGATCATGAAAGCGCCGTTCTCGATGGCGCGGGAGCGCATCAGGACATGCCAATGGGCCTCGCCGGTCTGGCGGGTGAAGGCGGCGGGCGCCGTCAGGACGGTGGCGCCGGCGCGGGCCTGATCGCGGAACAGGTGCGGGAACCGGACATCGTAGCAGATGGCAAGGCCCAGCGTGGCGCCGTCCATGTCCGAGGTTACAAGTGCCTCGCCCGGCGCGTAGATCGCCGATTCCCGCCAGCTTTCGCCATTGGGAAGATCGACGTCGAACATGTGGATCTTGTCGTAGGTCGCCGCGCGGGAGCCGTCCGGCGCGAAAAGCGCGGCGCGGTTGGCCACCTTGCCGTCCTCGCGCAGGATCGGCGTGGACCCGACATGCAGCCAAATGCCGTGGGTGGCCGCCGACCGGGCGGCGGCGGCGAACACCGGATCGTCCTGCTCGGGCCCTACGGTTCGCATCAGCGCGTCGCGGTCCTTCTGGACCAGGCCCGTCATTTCGGGCGATTGCACATAACGGGCGCCGTCAGCGGCGGCCTCGGCGACCAGCCGCGCGAAGTCCTCGGTGTTGCGGTCCGGATCGGTGCCCGACCGCATCTGGATGCAGGCGACACGCATCGTGGTCACGCCGCCAGGAGCGCGTCCAGCTTGCCGGCGCGCTCCATCGCCATCAGATCGTCGCAGCCGCCAACATGGGTGTCGCCGACGAAGATCTGCGGAAAGGTGGCGCGGCCATTGGCCTTCTGGATCATTTCGCGCTTCAGCGCCGGATCGAAGCTTGCATCATGCTCGACATAGGCGATGCCCTTCCTGTCCAGCAGCCGCTTGGCCGCGGTGCAAAAGCCGCACAATTGTCGTGTGTAGATTGTCACGTTTGCCATGTGTCGTCTTTCCGAAACGATCATCCGTCTGGCCGCGATATAGGCCGTGCGGCGTTCAAGTGAAAGGCTTGCGGCTCAGGGGCCGGATTGGCCCGGATTACGCCGTCCGCCGACGACGCGCGAAAAGGTCAGCACCAGGACCGACATGGCGCCGGCCTTCTTCAGCGCTCTGGCCGCTGCATCGACGGTCGCCCCCGTGGTCAGAACGTCGTCGACCAGCAACACCCGACGGCCGGCCACGGCGATCTCCTGGCCTGGCGGTACCTTGAAGACACCGCGCACATTGACCTGGCGCTGATTGGCCGTCAGGCCGACCTGCGGCCGGGTGCGCTTTTGCCGCGTCAGCGCACCGGCAGCCATGGGCAGATCGCTTGTCGCGGAAAGCGCCCGGGCCAGTTCGGCGGCCTGGTTGAAACGGCGGCGCCACATGCGGCCGCGGTGCAGCGGCACCGGTATGATCACGTCGGCCTCTCCGATCAGTTCGGCGCCGGCCCTGGCCATGAAACGGGCCATCCAGGGTGCAAGGTCCGTGCGGTCGCCATATTTAAGGCGCGTGACGAGCTGTCTGGCGGCGCCCGCATGTACGCATGCCGCGCGCGCCCTGTCATAGACCGGCGGGTTGGCGAGGACGTCGGCGCTGACCATCCGGCTGCCGAAATCGTGCGCGAAGGGCACGCCACTGACGTCGCACAGCGGCTGCTCGATAAAGGCGATGTCGGGCCAGCACCGGGCGCACATCGTTCCGTGCCGCGCCACGTGCCGGCCACAGGCCAGACACGCGTCGGGGAACAGGACCGCGCCTGTTGCGCGGCCGGCCGTTATCGCCCATTGACGCCCAAGGCTCATCATGTCGCCTGTCAAAGAGAGGTATCGGCCGCCCATGCGCGCCATTATCGATCAAAAGCAACGCGCCGCCAACCATGCGCGGGCGGCCCGGCTTGGTGTTGCCGGAGCCGATTTCCTGCTGGTGCATGCGCTCGACGAGTTGGCCGACCGGATTGCGGTGACGACGCGGTCTTTCGACCGTGCGCTGGCGATCGGTCCGCATGCGGACCGGATTGCCAGGACGCTCGCCGCCACCGGCAAGATCGCATCGGTCGATCGGGTCGTCTTCGATGGTGACGAGACGCTGGATGTGCCGGAGGCGGGGGCCGATCTGGCCGTCTCTATCCTCGACCTGCACGAGATGAACGACGTGCCGGGAGCGCTGGTGCAAATCCGGCGCGCCCTGCGCCCGGACGGACTGCTGCTCGGTTGCGCGCCGTCCAGCGGAACGCTGAGCGAACTGCGCGAATGTCTGACCGAGGCGGAGACGATGGTCTCCGGCGGCGCGGCGCCGCGCATCCTGCCGTTCATGGATGTCCGGGATGGCGGCGGGCTTCTGCAAAGGGCCGGGTTCGCGCTGCCCGTCGCCGATCATGACACGGTCACGGTGCGCTACGACAGCGCGCTCGATCTGATGCGCGATCTGCGCGCCATGGGAGCGGCCAACGCGCTGGTCGCCCGCCCAAGGCACGTCACCCGGCGCGCTGTGCTTTTCGAGGCGGTGCGTCTTTATGCCGAGCGCCATGCCGATCCCGATGGCCGGGTGCGCGCGACGTTCTCGTTTGTCTGGATGTCGGGCTGGGTGCCGGACGCAAGCCAGCCAAAGCCGCTCAGACCCGGCAGCGCAACCCACTCCCTGGCCGAGGCGCTTCGGTCCAAGCTCTGATCGCGATAGCCGTGAACGGGCTATCAGTCGAGCGCCGCGCCGATCTCGCCATTGTTGGTGTCGTAAAGCTCGTTCAGGCTCGTGCCTGTGGCGGTCATTCCCGCAATCACGCCTACGGCAATGAGCGCGGCAATGAGCCCATATTCAATGGCTGTCGACCCGCGTTCGTCTTTCAGGAAGTTAAGGAACATTGCAATCACCTCTCGCTACGTCACACTAGCGCGGCAGGGTTAACGCGATGTTCGGCCCATCGGCCCGCGGCACGTGTTTACGAAGCGTGGTTAAGCGATGGTTGCATACCCGACGATACCTTAACGCGAGCAGTCGCCCGTCCGAGTTCCATTGGCATGGATGATGCAGACGGCGTTTGGCGAATTCTGCAGGACGCTGCGGCGCATGGTATAGGCCGCGCGCTGTTGCGGCGTCGATGCGGTGGTCATGAAATCGATGCCGGGATTGGACCGCTCTGCGGCGATGCGCGCGCTCGATCTTTCAAGATAGGGTGTCGCGAACATGGCCACGGCGACGGCCAGTACACCGAAAAGCAAGGTCGCCCGCAACAGATTGTTGCCCCAGTCGAGCACGGCCGACCGCTTGGGTTCGACCGGCGCGTACCACTGATTGTCATCACTCATGACCGTACCCCGATGGCGGCCGGCGATTGTCGCTGGCAGGCCGCACGGCGATCATTGTCCCGCGATCCCATAAACGATTGCTTAACGCTAAACGCAGCCGACACGCCGCGTCCGCCGGTTCACAAAAGGTCCTGCAGCACCGGCACGAGCGGGGCGTCGGCTTCCGGCATCGGATAGTCGCGCAGGTCGCGCGCGCGCACCCATTTGAGCGTCTGCCCTTCGCGCGAAACGGGGATGCCATCGAACTTGCGGCAGATGTAAAGAGGCATCAACAGGTGGAAGTCCGCATAGGCATGGCTGGCGAAGGTGAGCGGCGCAAGGCACGCGGCCTGGGTCCGAACGGCCAGTTCTTCCTCAAGTTCGCGGATGAGCGCCTGTTCGGGCGTCTCGCCGGGCTCGAACTTGCCGCCGGGAAACTCCCACAGGCCCGCCATCGCCTTGTCGGGCGGCCGTTGTGCCAGAAGGATACGGTTTTCGCGGTCGACCAGCGCGCAAGCGGCGACCAGCATCAGGGGTTTGGTGTTCACCGCTCAGTCGCCCCGCATCCGATAGACATAGCGGTAGACCTCTTCAAAGCCCATCCGGCCGTAAAGGCCGTTGGCAGCGGTGTTTGCCGCTTCCACTTGCAGCCAGCCGGTTGCCGCGCCCTGGGCTGCGGCCCATCTGAGGGCGGCGCGCACGATCGAGCGGCCATAGCCCTTGTTGCGCAGCCCATCGCGCACGGCGATCTCGAACAGGCCGGCCATTTCATTGTCGTGGACACACAGGGCGGTGGCCGCTGGCCCCTGATCGTCCTCGACAACGAACATCCCGAAGGGCGGACGGATGCTTTCCAGCAGCTCGGTCAGTCCCGGCTTGTTGACACGCTCGTCGGCATTGAGGGTGATCGCCGCATCGACGAAGCGCCCGATATCGCGCACCGGCAGCAATTCATAACCGCCTTCGAGATCGATCTGGCCGAGCGAGGCGGCAAGCACCCTTGTCTCGTCCGCCCGAGTCCATCCCATCGCGTTCAGATGCGCTTCCAGTTCGGCCGGCGCCAGCGGCGACATGCGGAAGACGATGGGCCGTTCATAGGCCTTGAAGCGCTGTTCGATGCGGGCGATGCGATGTTCGATTTCGCGATTGTCGGCCGGATCGAGCGGATTGACGGAATTGAGGCGCCGCGAGGGATGGCTGGCGGTCAGGCGGACCGCCCAGCTTCCGTCATAATGGACCGATGCGGCCGGCCATGCGCGAAACCCGACCGCTTCCATGCGCCTGACCATCGACAATTTGGGCATCGGTCCTCCAACCCTAGCTGCGGTAGTCGCCATTGATGGTGACATAGTCCTTGGTCAGGTCGCAGCCCCAGGCGGTAAAGCGGCCCTCGCCCAGGCCGATATCGACACCGATCGTGATTTCGTCCTGCTTCATGTAGGCGCTCATCGCGCCCTCGTCATAGCCGGGCGCGCGTTCGCCGTCCGTCGCCGCGGCGAGATCGCCGAACCGGATGGCGAGCCTGTCCCGGTCTGCCGGTTCGCCGGCCTTGCCGACGGCCATGACGATGCGTCCCCAGTTCGCATCGCCGCCGGCGAGCGCGGTCTTGACCAGCGGCGAATTGGCGATGGCCAGCGCGATCGTTCGCGCCGAGGCGTCCGATTGCGCGCCGGTGACCTCGATCCGCATCAGCTTGCTGGCGCCCTCGCCATCGCGGACGATCTGCAGGGCGAGATCTTCCATCAAATCCTTGAAGGCGGCCTCGAACGCGGCGAGGCGGGAATCGCCGGCGGTCTTGATCGCGGCAACATCGGCCGCGCCGGTGGCGAAGGCCAGAACCGTGTCGGAGGTGGAGGTGTCGCTGTCGACCGTGATCGCGTTGAAGGTCGCATCGACATGCCGTGTCAGGAGCGTCTGCAGCGCTGCCGCCGACAGCGGTGCGTCGGTGACGATGTAGGCGAGCATCGTCGCCATGTCCGGGGCTATCATGCCCGAGCCCTTGGCGATGCCGTTGAGCGCGACGGTGACGCCGTCGATCTCTGCCGTTCGCGTCGCCAGTTTGGGAAAGGTATCGGTCGTCATGATCGCGCGCGCGGCGTCTTCCCACCGGTCCGGGTTCGCGTCGTGCACGACTTCCTGCAGCACGCCATCGAACTTTTTGGCCTCCAGCGGCTCGCCGATCACACCCGTCGACGACAGGAAGACCTCGGAGACCGGGCAGCCGATTACGGCGGCCGCCATTTCGGCAGTCAGGGCCGTGGCGTCGGCGCCCTTCCTGCCCGTAAAGGCGTTGGCGTTCCCCGAATTGACGACGAGAATGCGCGCCTGACCGCCTGGCAGGTTGGCGCGGCACCAGTCGACCGGCGCCGAAGGGCAGAGCGAGCGGGTCAGAACGCCGGCGACGGCGGCCTGTGCATCGAACACCATGGCCATCAGATCGGTGCGGCCGGCATACTTGATACCCGCGGCGGCGGCACCGAGCCGGACGCCCTCAATCGGCGGCAGAACGGCCAGCTTGCTGGGTGCGAGCGGAGAAGTCTTGATCGGCATGTATGGCGGTCCGCGAGCTATTCGGCCGCGTTGACGCCGGCGCTGATCGCCGCGTCATAGGCGGCCTTGAGCTCGGGGTCGGTGATCTCGATCGTCGCATCGGTGCGCAGCGTGGTCAAAAGCTCGAAATAGCGTTCCCGCAAAAGCACGGAGCGGACCTGCGCCTCGACCTGTTCGAAGGGCGGCGGCTGGACGGGCCGACGGTCCTCCAGCTTGATGACGTGCCAGCCAAACTGCGTCTCGACAGGATCGGCGGTGACGCCGCCGGGCTCGAGTGCGAATGCAGCTTCCTCGAAGGGCGGCACCATCCGACCGCGCGTGAAATAGCCCAGATCGCCGCCATTGGGACCCGAGGGGCCGGTCGATCTCTCGGCGGCCAGTTCGGCGAAATCGGCGCCGTCACCCAGTTCGGCGATCACGGCGCGTGCCTCTTCCTCGGTTTCGACGAGAATATGCCGCGCGCGGATCTCGTTCTCGGGCGGCGTGGCGGCGATTTCCGCGTCATAGCGGGCGCGCACGTCCGCATCGCTGATCGTCTCGACGACCTGATCGCGGAAATAGCTGTTGTGCAACGCCCGCGACCGCAGGAATTCGAGGCGCTGGCGGAATTCGTCCGTATCTGCAACGCCTTCGCTTTCTGCCTTGTCCGCCAGCAGCTCGATGTCGATCAGGGCCATCATGGCTGCAAAACGCTGCTGGTCCGGCGGAACCTGGCCGAGCTGGTCCTCCAGATCGCCAATGGCGAAGCCGATGTCGCGATTGGTCACGTCGCGGCCGTTGATCGTGCCGATCACGGTTTCCGGATCGGGCGCCTGCGCCTGCTGGGACAGCGCGGCGCCGGCGAGCGGTATCGAGAGCCACACCGCCAGCCCGGCGGCAAGAAGTGGACGGACGCGTTTGACACGGTGAGACATCTTGAAAGACCTTGTAGCGACGGCGATCTGCCGTTGGGATCGAGGAACCTGCCGGGTGGCCGAACGGCGAGCGAAAGCGTGGCCGGCGGCGGCGTTGACAAGCATTTGTGCCACTCTTATCTGTCCACCCAACCGGCGTCCACCGTGCAGTTGGCCTGTTTTCCGGGTTGGGGCGCCGCAATCCGCCCGGGACGCGGGCAGCAGAATTGCATGACCTAGACCGTTCTTACGAAAGGGCCGCCATTCATGGTCAGTCTTGGGGGCATTGCCCGCTCACTCTTCGGATCCGCCAACGACCGGCGCATCAAGTCCGAGCGGCCGCGCGTCGCCGCCATCAATGCTCTGGAAGCGGAGATGGAGGCGCTGAGCGACGAGGAGTTGCGCGGCAAGACGGAGGCTTTCCGCGAGCGGATCAAGGGCGGCGAAAGCCTCGACGATCTCCTGGTTGAAGCCTTCGCCGTCGTGCGCGAGGGTTCCAAACGGGCGCTGGGCATGCGGCCGTTCGACGTGCAGCTCATCGGCGGCATGGTGCTGCATGAAGGCTCGATCGCCGAAATGCGCACGGGCGAGGGCAAGACGCTGGTCGCCACGCTGCCGGTCTATCTGAACGCGCTTTCGGGCAAGGGCGTGCATGTCGTCACGGTCAACGATTATCTGGCCGGGCGCGATGCGGAATGGATGGGCAAGCTCTACCAGTTCCTGGGACTGAGCGTGGGCGTCATCGTCCACGGCATGGACGACGCCCAGCGGCAGGCGGCGTACGAGTGCGACGTCACCTATGGCACCAACAACGAACTTGGCTTCGATTATCTGCGCGACAACATGAAATATGAGCGCGCGCAGATGGTGCAGCGCGGTCACAATTTCGCGATCGTCGACGAGGTGGACTCGATCCTGATCGACGAGGCGCGCACGCCGCTGATCATTTCCGGGCCACTCGAGGATCGTTCGGAACTTTATGTGCAGATCGACACCTTCATTCCCGGGCTGGTCGCCGAGGATTACGAGATCGACGAGAAGCAGCGCTCGGCGACCTTCACCGAAGAGGGGACGGAGAAGATCGAGCGCATGCTCGCCGAAGCCGGCCTCTTGAAGGGCGAGAACCTCTATGACGTCGAGAATGTCTCGATCGTCCATCATCTCAACAATGCGCTGAAGGCGCACAGGCTGTTCCAGCGTGACAAGGACTACATCGTCAAGGGCGACGATCTGGTCATCATCGACGAGTTCACGGGCCGCCAGATGCCGGGCCGGCGCTTCTCGGAAGGCCTGCACCAGGCGTTGGAAGCCAAGGAGAAGGTGACCATCCAGCCCGAGAACCAGACGCTTGCCTCGGTCACCTTCCAGAATTACTTCCGCATGTATGACAAGCTGGCCGGCATGACCGGTACGGCGGCGACGGAGGCCGAGGAGTTCGGTAACATTTACGGGCTCGGCGTGGTCGAAATCCCGACCAACCTGCCGGTCAAGCGCATCGACGAGGATGACGAGGTCTACCGCACCGTCGAGGAAAAATACGATGCGGTGGTGATCGACATCATCGATGCGCAGCAGCGCAAGCAGCCGGTGCTGGTCGGCACGACGTCGATCGAGAAGTCGGAAATGCTGGCCCGCATGCTGGGCGACAAGAAATTCCTCAAGGCGCTGCGCGACAGGCTGCAGGGCCGGCTGGACGCCCTCAAGGAGGGCAAGGAGCCCGAACTGCGCCAATGGCTGGAAGAGGGGCTGGCGCATGTCGACCGCGCGATCAAGAATGGCGGCGTGACGCATGAAGTGCTCAATGCGCGCCAGCACGAGCGCGAAGCCTTCATCGTCGCACAGGCCGGTGTTCCGGGCGCGGTGACGATCGCCACCAACATGGCCGGCCGCGGCACCGACATCAAACTGGGCGGCAATGCCGAGATGCGGGTCGCGCAGGAACTTGGCGACATGCCCCAAGGGCCGGATCGGGATGCCAAGGAAAAGGCGATCGAGGCCGAGGTCGAAAAGCTGAAGCAGGAGGCGCTGGACGCGGGCGGCCTTTACGTCCTGGCGACCGAGAGGCACGAGAGCCGGCGCATCGATAATCAGTTGCGCGGCCGGTCGGGCCGTCAGGGCGACCCCGGACGGTCGAAATTCTACCTGTCGCTGGCCGACGATCTGATGCGCATTTTCGGTTCGGACCGGATGGACGGCATGCTGCAGAAGCTCGGCCTCAAGGAAGGCGAAGCGATCGTCCATCCCTGGATCAACAAGGCTTTGGAAAAGGCGCAGAAGAAGGTCGAGGCGCGCAATTTCGACATCCGCAAGAACCTTCTGAAGTTCGACGACGTGATGAACGACCAGCGCACGGTCGTGTTCGAGCAGCGGCTCGAACTGATGGACGGCGTCAATGTCGCCGAAACGGTCGCGGAAATGCGCCACGAGGTCATCGAGACCTTGGTGACCGATCACATTCCGGAAAAAGCCTATGCAGAACAATGGGATGTAGAGGGCCTGAAGGAAGAGGTGGTCAAGTCGCTCAATCTCGATCTGCCGGTTGATGAATGGGCCGCCGAGGAAGGCATTGCCGAAGACGACATTCTCGAACGGCTGCGCGAGGCGGCCGACAAGGCGGCCTCCGAACGGGCCGAGCGTTTCGGCCCGGAGATCATGGCTTATGTGGAGAAATCGATCATCCTGCAGACGCTCGATCATCTGTGGCGCGAGCACCTGGTCAATCTCGATCATCTGCGCTCGGTGATCGGTTTCCGGGGCTACGGCCAGCGCGATCCGCTGCAGGAATACAAGTCCGAGGCGTTCGAGCTGTTCCAGTCGATGCTCACCAACCTGCGCAAGGTCGTTACCGCGCAGCTGATGCGGGTCGAGATCGTTCAGGAAGCCGCACAGGCGCCCGGACCCGAGGCGCCGCCGATGCAGGCGCAGCATGCCGACCCCGTTACCGGCGAGAACGAGATGGCCGACAATGGCGCCGCTCGCACCGCCGCTGGCATCATCGCGGCGGCGACCGGTCAGGTGGCCCCCGAAGAGCGCAATCCCGACGATCCCAACACGTGGGGAAAGGTGGGCCGCAACGAGGCCTGCCCGTGTGGCTCAGGCAAGAAGTTCAAGCATTGCCACGGCGCGTTCGTTTGATCGCGGCCATGGCCATGCCCGGGCACATCGGAGCCGGCTGTCGCACGGCTTAGGCCATGTGCTGCCGCCACCGAAACTTTCCCCTGCGGCAGGACAAATGCCGGACCGACGAACCAATTCTTAAGCCCGATCGGCTAACGCTATTCGCACACGAATGAGCGGAGCGACAGGGTTTGCGTTTTTCCGCCGCCCAAACCATCGAACAGGTCCTTCCCGAGGCTCTCAGCCGCCGGGCGCAACCGCTTGCCGGCCTTGTGGACCGGCTAGTGAGCGGAACCGACGAAGCAAGCGCGGCACAGCGCACGACGCTGGTGGCGTTTTCGATCCGCGTGGCGAGCGCGGCCATCGCCTTTTTGTCCCAGGTCGCGCTGGCCCGGTTGATGGGCGCGTTCGAATATGGCGTGTTCGTCTTGGTCTGGGTTTCGATGATCATCATCGGCAACCTGTCCTGCTTCGGCTTTCACACGGCGATTGTCCGCTTCCTGCCGCAATATCGCGAGCGCGGCGATCTGGACCGCGTGCGCGGGCTGTTGCTGGCTGGCCGGATTTTTGTCCTGGCGACGTCGACGGCGATGACCGCGCTTGCCATGGCCGCAGCCCATTTCGGATCGTCATGGTTCCAGTCCTACTATGTCGTCCCGTTCATGATCGGCGCGCTGGCGCTGCCGATGATCGCGCTGGGCGACACGCTCACCGGCACCGCACGGGCCAATGGCTGGTCCATCCGGTCGCTGGGACCGACCTACATACTGCGCCCCTTGCTCATCCTCGCCTTTCTGGTCGGCGCATGGGCGCTCAACTATCCCGTCAACGGCGTGACCGCACTGGTCTGTGCGGTGCTCGCCACCTATCTGACCACGCTGGGCCAACTGATCGTCGTCACGGTTTCGCTCGACCGGCATTTTCCGCCCGGGCCGCACCGCACCGAATTGCCGTTGTGGGTTTCCGTGTCGCTGCCGATCTTTCTGGTCGAAGGATTTTTCTTCCTGCTCGTCAATGCCGATGTGCTGATGGTCGGCGCGCTGATGCGTCCGGACGACACGGCCGTCTATTTCGCGACCGTGAAGACGCTGGCACTCGTCCACTTCGTCTATTTCGCCGTCAAGGCGGGTGTTGCGCACCGGTTCGCGGCGCGCATCGACGATACCGACAAGTCGGCGCTGCACGACCTCGCACGGCGTTCGGTCAACTGGACGTTCTGGCCCTCGCTTGCGATGGCCGGCATGATCCTGCTCGCCGGCCCGCTGCTGTTGTCCATGTTCGGCGCGGATTTCGGGCGCGGCTATCCGCTCCTTTTCATTCTGGCGGCCGGCGTTGTGTTGCGCGCCGCGATCGGCCCCGCCGAGAGCCTCTTGACCATGTCGGGCAACCAGAATGTCTGCGCGGCGCTTTTCGGCGGCGTGCTGGCGATCAATGTTGCGCTCAATGCACTGATGATTCCGGTCTACGGTCTGTACGGCGCCGCGCTGGCCACGCTGATCGCCACGATCGTCGAAACGTTTGCGCTTTATCAACTGGTTTGGTCGCGTATTGGCGTGCGCATGTTCGTTTTCATGCCAGCCAGAAAAACGGATCGTTGAGGCCATGTCCGCACTGCCGGTGATTGAGGAAGACGTTGCAGACGGTGGCCCGCCGATCATGCCGGGAACGGCGTTGCCCGACGACAGAGCGGCGGTCCCGGCCAGCCGACTGACAAAGGGAAACCGCAAGTTCGCCGTCTACCCGGCCGGCGCGGGCTTTGACATATTCGATGATATCGATCCGGTGACGAACTACACGGTCGAACCCAACATCTTCTTCTCGCCGCGCTTTTCGGTACCGGCCATGCCGCGCCTCGACGACCGCAAGGTCTTCCTGATGGTCCTGCAGGACCGCGACGAGGCGGCCGCCAACACCCGGTTCCTCATGCCCTATACGGTCGAAAAGCCGGGTTTCCGGATCGGGCCCGACCTGATCCGTGCCTGGGCCAATCCGTTCGGTCCCTATGGCGTGCCGCTGGTCGAGCGGCGCGAAAGCGGCCAGATCATTGACGATCTGATGCAGACGCTGGCGCTGCCGTCGGTGCCGCTGCCCAAGGTTCTGGCCCTGCCGGACGTGTTCGTCGACAGTCCGGTTGTCTCGCTGTTCCGGTCGATCGCACTTTCCTACGGCCTGCCTGTGGCGACGACGAGCCCGATTCAACGCCCGGTTCTTGATGCCACGCAGGATGCCGACGCCTATCTTGCCGACGCCATCAGCAGCCATCACCGGCGCAATCTGGGTCGCCTGTGGCGGCGGCTCGACCAGCAGGGCGGCCTGAGCTACGAGATCGCCCGCGCCCCCGAGGCGGTGCGCATCGCGATGGAAGAGTATCTGCTGCTCGAAAATGCCGGCTGGAAGGGCCGCCATCGCTCCTCGCTGGCAGCGGACCGCTACCGAGCCGCATTCGCCCGCGAGGCGGTCAACGCGCTTGCCTCGCGCGACAAGTGCCGCATTCACGAATTGCGGCTTGGCGACCGCGTCATCGCCTCGCTGATCGTCTTCGTCGATGCCGGACGGGCATGGACGTGGAAGACGACGTTCGACGAGACCCTGTCGGCCTCCTCGCCCGGCATGCTGCTGATGTGGCGGGTGACCGAAGCGCTGCTCGACGATCCCAACATCGTCAGCGCCGACAGTTGCGCGCCGCCCGACCATCCGGTGATGAGCCGCCTGTGGCAGGAACGGCGCGAGCTTGTGACGCTGGTGATCGGCCTTGAGCAGGGCCGCGACCGCGAGGTGCGCCAGGCCGCGGCGCAGATCGAACTCTACAAATCCACGCGCACGACCGCGCGCCACGTGCGCAAGCGGTTCAACGCGCTCTTGTCGCGGCGCTGAGGGTGATCAGCCCGACCGGAAATGCCGGCGGATCACCTTGCCCGACTCGGTCAGCGGGATGGATTCGACGAAATTGATCTCGCGCGGATATTCGTGCGCCGACAGCCGGGTCTTGACGAAGGCGGCAATTGCCCGCTTGCGCGCCTCGTCGCCGGTCACGCCGTCCCGCAATTTGACGAAAGCGGCAACGATCTCGGTGCGTACCGGATCCGGCTTGCCGATGACGGCCGCCATCTCGACGTCGGGATGGGCGGCGAGGCAATCCTCGATCTCGGATGGGCCGATCCGGTAGCCGGACGATGTGATCACATCGTCCATGCGACCGACGAAGTGGAAATAGCCGTCAGCGTCCATTCGGCCCGAATCGCCGGTCAGAAGCCAGCCGTCGCGATACTTTGCCCGTGTTGCGGCCTCGTCGTTCCAATAGCCGAGGAACTGGACCGGGTCGGGCGCTTTGACCGCGACCTCTCCCGACTCACCCGGATCGGCGTGGCTTCCGTCCGGGCGCAGGATTGCAACCTCGTGGCCGGGCACCGGCTTTCCCATCGCGCCGGGGCGGTTGATGCCGAGCGCGGCGCAATTGGCCAGCATCGCGTTGCACTCGGTCTGGCCGTAGAACTCGTTGACCGGCACGCCGAACATGTCCATGGCGCGCTGGTGGGTCTGGCGGCCGAGGGCCTCGCCGGCCGTGCCGATGACGCGAAGTGACAGTTCTTCGGTCGCAGTGCCGCCGCCGCCGAGGATCATGCGCAACGCGGTGGGCGGCAGGAAGACATTGGTCACCGCGCACCGTTTCATCACCTCCAGTGCCCAGACCGGCTCGAATTTGGGCGCAAGCGCAGCAACGACGGGAACGCCGTGACAAAGCGCGGGCAACAGTGCGTTGAGCAATCCGCCGGCCCAGGCCCAGTCTGACGGCGTCCAGAAGACATCGCCCGCCTGCGGCATGAAATTCTGCGCCAACTCGATGCCCGGCAGATGGCCGAGAAGGACCCGATGGCCGTGCAGCGTGCCCTTGGGCTGGCCGGTCGTGCCGGAGGTGAACAGCATCATCGCCGGGTCGTCGGGTACCGTGTCGACCGGTGCAAAATCCGGCCCGCCCGTTGCGATCAGCGTTTCGAGCGCGCCAGCCTTGTTCGAGGGTGCGCCCGCTTCGGCGACGAGATCCAGTTTGTCGAGCGCGCCGGTTTCGCGGGCGCGGGCGCGGGCGATGCCTTTGCCGAAAGCGACGAACGCGCGGGCGCCCGATGTGCGCAGCCTGTAGGCGATTGCATCGGGACCGAACTGGGTGGCAAGCGGCACGGCGATGGCGCCGAGCTTGTAGGTGGCGAGATGGACAATCGCGGCGTCGGCCGACTGCGGCACCATGATCGCGATCCGGTCGCCACGCCCGATCCCATGGGCTGCCAGGGCGGCCGCAAGGCGCGTCGAGCGCCGCGCCAGATCGCCGAAGCTGGTCGCCGACCTTTGCCCTTCGGCGAATTCGATGATTGCCGGTCGGTCCGGATGTCTCTGCGCGACAATGTCCGAACATGCGGTGCCGATGTTGAACCGCGCCGGCAGGTTCCAGGCAAAGCGGGCGTGCAGATCGTCGAAATTTTGCGGGTTGGCGGGAAGCATGTCCGCCTTTCAGGAAAACGATGGTGCCCCCTTCCGGGGTCGAACCGGAACTCCCGAAGGAACCGGATTTTGAATCCGGCGCGTCTACCAATTCCGCCAAAGGGGCTGACCGTCAGGCCGCGAAAACGTCTATTGGCGCCGCTCCCATCCGTCAAGGCGAAGAGGTTTGCGCAGCGCGCGCGGCATTTAGGCAATCTTTGGGGTTTGCGGCTAAACCATCTCTGCTATGAGCGCGACAACGACGCGCAACCGCATCGGAAACGGGCAGCCATGACGCAGACATCGGCGGCAGACGCCGCAACGCCGCGCGGCGCACTGGCCAAGATCGAGCATATTCTACGCTCGCAGAACGGCGGTGACATTTCCGCCGAGATCACGCTGGGGGAGCTCAGCGATGCGATGGAAGAGCGCGCCTTCGGTCTCTTGCTGCTGATCCTGGCGCTGCCCTGCTGCCTGCCCTTCGTTTATCTTCTGCCGCAGCTTGTGGCCCTGCCGATGGTGGTTCTGGCCTGGCAGATGGCGATGGGCCGGCGCGCGCCATGGCTGCCCGAAACGCTGCGCAAGCGACGTCTTCCCGTCGAAAGCCTGCTTGACGTCGTCGATCGGACACGGCGCTATGGCGGCGGTTTCGTCGAGCGGCTCGCCCATCCGCGTCTCGTCGGGCTGACGGGCGATCGCGGCACACGGGTCATCGGCGCGCTTCTGGTCGTTCCCTGCCTGTCCATCCTGGTGCCGCTGCCGCTGACCAACACCGTGCCCGGCTTCGGCGTCTCGCTGGCGGCGGTCGGTCTGATCGAGCGCGACGGGCTGTTCGTGATTGCCGGTCTGCTGGTCGGGCTGGCCTGGGTTCTGCTGCTGGCCGTCGGCGGGCCGGCTCTGATCTACTTCCTTGTCGACCGGTTCTTCGCCTGATACCACGCCGCCGCCATAATCTGGCTGAAAGACGCGCTTCATGGATATCGCTTCACCTGCACGCTCTCGGTTCTTCGGCGCGCTGGCCTTGGCCGTTGCGATGGCGATCGTCGTTGGCACGGCGCTCGCCTTCGAACATGTCGGTGGCTTTATCCCGTGCGCTTTGTGCCTTGAGCAGCGCACACCCTATTATGCCGGCATTCCCCTCGCGCTGTTCGCCGCGCTGGCCGCGGTGCTCGACTGGCCTTCGATCCTGACGCGCGGCGCGCTGGTCGTGGCGGGGCTCTTGATGGTCTACGGCCTCTATCTCGGCGTCTATCATGCGGGCGTCGAATGGGCCTTCTGGCCCGGGCCGGCCGATTGCGCGACATCGGCCACATCGGGCCTTGCGACCGATGCGGGCAGCCTTCTGGCCGATCTGGACGCGGTGACGCCGCCGGCCTGTGACGATGCGGCCGGGCGGTTTCTCGGCCTGTCCTTTGCGGGATGGAACGTGATCGCCAGCCTTGGCCTGGCGGCTGTGGCCTTTTTCCTGGCGACGCGCCCGGCGCGATGAAAGAGCCGCCTACGGCTCCAGCTCGACGTCCCAGTACAAATAGTCCATCCAGCTCTCGTGAAGATAGTTCGGCGGGAAGCTGCGGCCATTGTTGTGCAGATCATGCACGGTCGGCTGGAACGGCATCTGACGCGGCTTCATGTCGGTGTTGTGCGGCATCCGCCCGCCCTTGCGCAGATTGCACGGCGAACAGGCGGTGACGATGTTTTCCCAGGTCGTCTGACCGCCGAACCGGCGCGGGATCAAGTGGTCGAAAGTCAGGTCATCGAGTGAGCCGCAATACTGGCATTCGAAATGATCGCGCAGGAAGACGTTGAAGCGGGTGAAGGCGGGGTAGAGCGCGGGTTTGACGTATTGCTTGAGCGAAACGACGCTCGGCAGACGCATCGCCGCCGACGGAGAATGGACCTCGTGATCATATTCGGCGACGATGTTCACGCGGTCCAGGAAGACGGCCTTGATGGCGTCCTGCCAGGACCAGATTGACAGCGGGTAGTAACTCAGCGGACGGTAGTCTGCATTCAGCACCAGGGAGGGAAGGGCCTCCGGCGAAACCGCTACTGTCAAAACTGACCCCTTTCAGTTCTGTCCCTTACGCGCCTTATAATTACCCCCTTGTGACAGCCTTGTGAAGCTGCACACGATTTCGTCGGTCTATACGAAAGCGGAAAAGTTTCAAAGGCTTGGTGCGCCACCGTCATCATGGCAAGACCGTCCTGCCGGTCGTCTGGCCGTACCAGGCCCACAAAAGGCGGGCGGCAACGCCGCGCCACGGGCTCCATGATTCGGCCATGGCGCGCAGCGCCTTGTCGTCTGGCCGGCCATCGAGCCCGTAGGCCGAGGCGGCAGCGACTTGCAGAGCGAGATCGCCGGCGGGGAAGATGTCACGGTGGCCGGCGGCGAACAGAAGGTAGACTTCGGCAGTCCAGGGGCCGATCCCCTTGACCTCGGTCATCGCGGCGATCGCCGCTCCGGCGTCGATCGCGCACAGCCCGTCAAGGTCGAGCGCTCCGGCGTCGATCGCATCGCATAAGGCGCAAAGCGTCCGCTGCTTGGGCCGCGACAGGCCGATCTCGCGCCACACGGTTTCGCCGGCTGCCATGAAACTGTCCGGGGTCAGCGGATCGACGAGCCGGACCATCCGGCCGGTGATCGCATCGGCGCTCTGTTTGGAGACCTGCTGCGACACGATGATGCCGGCAAGGCTGGCAAAGCCCGGCTCGGTGCGCCGCAGCGGCACATGGTCGACGTCGTCGAGCAGCCGCGCCAGTGCCGCGTCCGCGCGCGCCAGATGGTCCAGCCCGGTGGCGATGTCGTCATGGGTCTCGATCGTTTGGGGCGCGTCCATCATGCCGGTGCGGTTGGCTGGTTTCGTTCGGCATGAAGGTGTGCCACAGATGCGCACCCTTGGCACCCCTGAGCATGTCGGGAGTGATCGTGACACCCGTCTTCCGTTTCGCGCCGAGCCCCAATGGCCTTTTGCATCTCGGCCACGCCTATTCGGCGCTTTTGAACTTCGACATGGCGCGCGCTGCCGGCGGCCGGTTCCTGCTGCGCATCGAGGACATCGACACGGTCCGCTGTACGCCGGAGCTCGAAGCGCGCATGCTCGAAGATCTCGCATGGCTGGGGCTTGAATGGGAAGAGCCGGTGCGGCGCCAGTCAGAGCATTTCGCCGATTATCGGGCGGCGCTGGAGGCGCTCGCCGATGCCGGGCTCGCCTATCGCTCGGCGATGAGCCGTGGCGACATTCGCCGCCTCGTTGAAGCGCACGAGGCCGAAGGCGTCCTCTGGCCGCGCGATCCGGATGGCGCGCCGCTTTTCCCCGGCCGCGAACACGAGAGGGATGAGGAGGAGGGTGGCGTTTGGCGGCTCGATGTTGCGGCCGCGATCGACCATCTTGGCGCACGGGACCAATTGGGCTGGATGGAGGAAGGCACGGGTCCGGCCGGCGAGACCGGATGGCAGGCGGCCGATCCCGCCGTCTGGGGCGACTTCGTCCTGGCGCGTCGGGACACGCCGACCAGTTATCATCTGTCGGTGGTCGTTGACGATGCGCTGCAGGGCGTGACGCATGTGGTGCGCGGGCGCGATCTGTTTGCGGCAACCTCGGCCCATGTTCTGCTGGAGGAACTGTTGGGCCTGCCCCGGCCGATCTACCGCCATCATGATCTGGTGATGGATGATGACGGTACGCGCAAACTGTCGAAAAGCCGTGGTGACACGGCGCTGGCCGCGTTGCGGGAAGCCGGCATGACGCCCGGCGATGTTCGCCGCATCGTCGGATTGCCGAGGGTTGTTTAAGCCTTGCGAAGGACGGGTCTCAGAAGCCGAACCTGCCCAGCATGTTCTTGATCAATGCCAGCAGGGTCAGGCACACAAAGCCACCGGTGACCCCTCGCACGGCATCGGCGGCCATGGCGTCGATCGGCAGGCGGACAGTGCTGCCGAAATGCACGCCGATCAGGGCGCCGGCCACCAGAATGGCCATGTTGCCGACCACGCCGAAGCCGTCTTCCTGCATCACGCCGTCCATGGCCAGGCCGGTGAAGAAGCCGGCAGCGCCAATGGCGAGGGCTGCGATCATGAGCGTTGTCGTGTCAAGGTCCGTGAGCATGACGTACACCACTCCTGTGACGGCGCAATTGTGACAGGCTGGAGTTGCGGTTTCGTCGACGCCGCCCGGCAAATCCGGCTTGCGCGGTTTACCGGTCGTTCACCAAAACCTACTCGGCCGGCTGGTCGGCCGCATTGCCCCGGGCGGGGACGACGATGGCGCGGGCGGCGCGATATCGCAGGATTGCCGCGTTGATCTCGGCCCCGAGGATGAAGATCGCCGAGATGATGTAGAGGAAGACCAGCGCGATCATGATCGATGCCAGGCCCGCATAGGTCGTCACATAGGTGGCAAACCGTTCCAGATAGGCGGCGAAGACACCGGCTCCGATCAGCCACGCCAGAATGGTCAGCGCGATGCCGGGCACGAGCGATCCGAGGCTGCGTTTGCCGTCTGGGAGCCATTTGTGGACGACGAACAGTCCGGTGATCAAAACGGACAATGCGACGACGTATCGCCAGAAGCCGATCGAGAAGGACACGGTCTCCATGCCGGGCACCCATTGCTCGGCCAGCCGATAGGCAAGCGGCGCAAGGACCAGAAGGACGCTGATCGCCATGAAGCCGATGGTGGCGATGACGACGAACAGAAGACTCTGCAGGCGCATGAAGGTGAAGGATCGCGTTTCGGTCACCCGGTAGGCCCGGTTGAGCGCGACCCTCAGGGCTTCGATGCCGTTGGAGGCGAAGACCGCGGCGACGATGACCGAAATCGTCAGCAGGCCGCCGCGCTGCACGGTCAGGACGCTTTCGACCTCGCGGGCGATGGGCGCGGCGATCCGCTCGGGCCAGGTGTCGAACACCAGATGCACCGCAACCTCGGCGAACCGGTCGGCGCCCAAGAAGGTGGCGAGCGTCGTCGCAAAGATCAGGAACGGGAAGATCGCGAGCAGCGTCGACAGCGCGACATGGCTGGCCAGCGCCCAGCCGTCGGTTTCGTTGAAGTGACCGAACGCATCGCGCAGGATACGGCGCGTGATCAGAAACTGTCTCAGCATCGCCTTGCCGGTTTGAATTGCCCGCGCCCGCCGACTATGCAAAAGCGCGCTGCCAAACTAAGCGCTGGGATCATGACACGCAAACCCGCCATCGTCGTCACCGGATGCTCGTCGGGCATCGGCGCGCACTGTGCCGGCCGACTGCGCGCCGACGGCTGGCACGTCGTCGTGACCGCGCGCAAGGAAACCGATCTGGAGCGGCTGCGCGGCGAGGGGTTCGATGCGGTCTATCTGGACTATTGCGAGCCGAGCTCGATCGATGGCTGTTTCGCCTTTGCGATGGAGGCAACCGGTGGCCGGATCGACGCGCTTTTCAACAATGGCGCCTATGCGCAGCCGGGCGCGGTCGAGGATGTGCCGGTGGATGCGCTGCGTGCCCAGTTCGAGGCCAACTTGTTCGGCTGGCATCACCTGACCCGGCTGGCCGTTCCGGCGATGCGGCAACAGGGCGCAGGGCGGATCGTGCACAATTCCTCGGTGCTCGGCTTCGTGCCGGTGCCGCTGCGCGGCGCCTACACCGCCTCCAAATATGCGCTCGAGGGGCTGATGCTGACCCTGCGTCAGGAGCTTGCCGGATCGGGCATCCATGTCAGCCTGATCGAGCCGGGGCCGGTCCCCTCACGGTTCGCGATGAACACGCTGCCTTGGATCGAGCGCTTCATCGACGTCAAGGGTTCGGTGCACGCCGAAGCCTATCGCGCGCGGCTCGAGCAGTTGCGCGCCGGCGGCACCGGGGACGATGGCGGCAAGGCGCTGGACTGGTGCTACCGGGCGCTGTCGGCGGCCTTGACCGACGCACGGCCGCGGCCCCATTACCATGTCACGCCGCAGACACGCCTTGCCGCGCTGGGCAAACGTGTCGCGCCGTCCGACCTTCTCTATCGACTCCTGGCGCGCGGCGCCTAGGTTCAGACCCAGTCTTTCCAACCGGGAACAGTCCATGTCAGGTCCATTGTTCTATCTGGCGATTCTCGCCATGCTCGCCGTGTTTGCCGTGCTTCTTGCCGGCCTGCGCAACATGATGAAGCAGGGTGACGCCAACGTCTCCAACAAGCTGATGCAGTTGCGCGTGTTTTTGCAGTTCGTGGCGGTGGTGATCATCGTGCTGGTTGTCTATCTTGCCCGGCAGGGCAGCAGCGGAGCGGGATAAGGGCCGATGGTCGTTCTGAACAAGATCTACACCAAGACGGGCGATGACGGCACGACGGCGCTTGGCACTGGCGAGCGGCGCCTGAAATATGACCGGCGGGTGAGCGCCTACGGGACGGTCGACGAGGCCAATGCCTGCATCGGCATGGCGCGGCTGCACACGGGCGCCGATGCCGACCTCGACCGGATGCTGTCGCGCATCCAGAACGACATGTTCGATCTCGGCGCGGACCTGGCAACGCCGGAAAGCGAAGAGAAGCTCGACTATGAACCGCTCCGGATCACCGATGCGCAGGTGACCCGGATCGAAGCGGATATCGATGCGCTCAATGCCGGTCTGCAACCGCTGCGTTCGTTCGTGCTGCCTGGCGGCAGCGAAGCGGCGGCGGCGCTGCATCTGGCCCGCACGGTGTCGCGCCGTGCCGAACGCGACATGGTCGAACTGGCCGAACAGCCGGGCGAACACGTCAACCCGGTGGCGCTGCGATACATGAACCGCGTCTCGGATTTCCTGTTCGTCGCCGCGCGCGTCGTCAACGACAATGGTGCGGGCGACGTCCTGTGGGTTCCGGGCAAGAACCGCTGACGGCGGCGGTCAGGTCAGGCGCTTTTCAAAGAAGAAGTCCGGATAGGGATCGTCGTTGAAACGCTCGATCTCCGTCCATCCGTTGCGCATGTAGAGCTCATAGGCCTCGGGCAGGGCGCGGTTGGTGTCGAGGCGCAGCGTGTCCATCGACAGGGCGCGGGCTTCGTCTTCGATGGCGGCCATCAGGCGCTTGCCCAGGCCGGCACCGCGCGCATCGGGCGCGACCCACAGCCGTTTGACCTCGCCGAGCGTGCTGCCGTTTCCTTTCAGGCCGACGCATCCGACGGGCAGGCCATCGGAGAGGGCGACCAGAAACGCGCCGCGCGGCGGCACCATGTCCGACGCTTCGGGATCGCACGAAAGCGAGACGTCAAAGCCCTCCTCGAACCTCCGGGCCAGTTCGGCGTAGTAGCGCTCGAGGCCGTAGCGGGCATCGCCACTGGTCGGGTCGACCCGCTCGATGGCGACGGCATGGCGGTTCATGGCGGTGGCGATTAAGTCCATTGCTTCCAGAAGCGCGTCCGGAGCCGGATGGTCGGACAGGAACCGGTCGGCGGCCTCGTCGGACAAGTTTTCATAGGCGTTGAATTCGGTACGGCCGGTCGCGGTCAGTTTAGCGATGCGTCGGCGCCCGTCATCGGGATGGGTCCGGGTTTCGATGAGCCCTTCATCTTCCAAACTGCGAAGCAGGCGGCTGGCCAGACCCGAATCGAGCCCCAGATAGGTCCGGATGTCGGCAACATCGCACCGGCCTTGTCCGATGGCATTCAGGACGCGCGCTGCGCCAAGCGGCCGGCCGCGTCCCAGAAAGGACTGGTCCAGCGCGCCCACCTGTCGCGTGACGGCGCGGCTGAACCGCCGGTAACGGGAAATCGGGTCATTTTCCATTTATCTGACTTTAGTCTGATAAAATTTCGGGTCAATGCCTGGGCGGGACATGCCGCATTTGCCGATTGAACTGGCGGCCTGGCTCCGCTCTAATGGCGCAAACAATCGCCGGGGTCCGCTATCGATGTTTGTGCCGCTGCACGATGCCAACCGGCTCAAGCATATCAGGCTGCAATATGTGACGCTGGCAATCATTGCCGCCAATGTCCTCATCTTTCTCGGCGTCAACCTGGCGGCGACTGAAGCGGGACTTTTCGCAACCGTCACCTCGCTCGGTTACACGCCCGCCGTCGTCAACGATTTCGCCGAACTGCCGCCCGAACTGGTCTGGATTCCTGAGGAAATGTCGCTGGTCAGCTATTCATTCCTGCACGGCGATTTCTGGCACCTTGGCGGCAACATGCTGTTCCTGTGGGTGTTCGGCGACAATGTCGAGGACGCGATGGGCCATGTCCGGTTCCTGATCTTCTACATTCTGTGCGCCGTCGCCGGAGCGCTGGCGCACGGGCTGATGGACCCGTCCTCGTCGGCGCCGCTGATCGGCGCGTCCGGCGCGGTCGCCGGGATCGTCGGCGCCTATCTGCTCCTGCATCCGCGCGTCCGCGTCTGGGTGCTCGTTCTCGGCCGTATCCCGCTGCCGCTGCCGGCCTGGATTCCGCTGGGGCTCTGGATCGGGTTCCAGTTCGCGATGATTGCGCTGATGGCCGACGACCAGGTGTCGTGGGCCGCCCATATTGGCGGCATCGTCGCCGGCATGGCGCTGGTTCTCGTCTTGCGGCGCCGCGGCGTGCCGCTGTTCGACCGGGAGATCCGCACGCCGCAGGCGGTGGAGGTCGACGTCTCCCGCCCGCCTGCGCCGACGCACGGCCCATGGGGGCGCGGCGGGTCGTGACCGGCTTGTTGAAGCAACCAGCTTTAACGTTGACGTAAACGTCAAAATTCGATACGAGGCCGCAAATTTGCGGTTCGGTGCTGACCGGGCTTGCGCGCCGGCCTCAATCCATGCATCCACGGGCCGACGCGGCATGTCGGCAATGCGCAAGCCTCGCCGCCCGCGGACGACTAACGGGCAGGGCCGGTCAACGCCGGTTCGGCGAAAGGGAGAGATGGTGCGATGAAAATCCTTGTCCCGGTGAAGCGGGTTGTCGATTACAATGTGAAGATCCGGGTCAAGGGTGACGGATCGGGCGTCGAACTGGCCAATGTGAAGATGTCCATGAACCCGTTCGACGAGATTTCCGTCGAGCAGGCGATCCGCATGAAGGAAGCTGGCCAGGCCGACGAGATCGTCGTAGTGTCGATCGGTCCGGACAAGGCGACCGAGACGCTGCGCACCGCGCTCGCGATGGGCGCCGACCGGGGCATTCTGGTCAAGCATGACGACATCGTCGAACCGCTGGCCGTGGCCAAGATCCTCAAGGGCATTGTCGATGAGGAACAGCCGGGACTCGTCATTCTGGGCAAGCAGGCGATCGACGACGATGCCAACCAGACCGGCCAGATGCTGGCGGCGCTGCTCGGCTGGAGCCAAGGCACCTTCGCCTCCAAGGTCGAGATCGATGGCGACAAGGCCAATGTCACGCGAGAAGTCGATGGCGGCCTGCAGACGGTCCAGATTTCGATGCCTGCCATCGTGACGACCGATCTGCGCCTGAACGAGCCGCGCTATGCCTCGCTGCCCAACATCATGAAGGCCAAGAAGAAGCCGATCGACGAAAAGACGCCGGGCGATTACGGCGTCGATGCCGCGCCGCGCCTGACCGTTCTGAAAACGGAGGAGCCGGAAGGCCGCAAGGCGGGCGTCAAGGTCGCCGATGTTGCCGAACTCGTCGATAAGCTGAAGAACGAAGCGGGTGTCCTTTAAGGGCGGGGAGCGAAAAGCAAAATGACAATTCTTCTGATTGCAGAACACGACAACGCAACCCTTTCCGACCAGACCGCCAAGGCGCTGAGCGCCGCCAAGGACATTGGCGGCGACGTGCATGTGCTGGTCGCAGGCCAGGGCGCGCAGGCAGTTGCCGATGCCGCCGCCAAGCTGGACGGCGTCGCCAAGGTGCTGCTCGCCGAGGATGCATCGCTCGAACATCAGCTGGCCGAGCCGATGGCTGCGCTGATCGCCGGCCTTGCCGGCGACTATGACGTGCTGATCGCGGCGGCGACCACCAACGGCAAGAACATCATGCCGCGTGTGGCCGCCCTGCTCGACGTGATGCAGATCTCCGAGATCACCGACGTGGTCTCCGCCGACACGTTCAAGCGGCCGATCTATGCGGGCAACGCGATCCAGACCGTCCAGTCGTCTGACGCCAAGAAGGTGATCACGGTGCGCACCGCATCCTTCAACGCGGCGGGCGAGGGCGGCAGCGCCAGCGTCGAGACCATCGATGCGGCCGCCGATCCGGGCCTTTCGTCCTATGTGTCGACCGAACTGTCGGGCGGCGACCGGCCGGAACTGACATCGGCCAAGATCATCATCTCGGGCGGTCGGGCGCTGGGCTCGTCGGAGAAGTTCGAGGAAGTCATCCTGCCGGTCGCCGACAAGCTGGGCGCCGCCGTCGGTGCATCGCGCGCCGCGGTCGACGCGGGTTATGCGCCGAACGACTGGCAGGTTGGCCAGACGGGCAAGGTGGTCGCGCCCGAACTCTACATCGCCGCTGGCATTTCAGGGGCGATCCAGCATCTGGCCGGCATGAAGGATTCGAAGGTCATCGTTGCCATCAACAAGGATGAGGATGCGCCGATCTTCCAGGTCGCCGACTATGGCCTCGTCGCAGATCTCTTCGACGTCCTGCCGGAACTCGAAAAGGCGCTCTGAGCGCCATCGCAATTTCAAACGATACTTCAGGGCCGGGCTGCATTCAGCCCGGCCTTTTTCTTTGCCTGGGCAACCTCGATCGCTTAGCGTCCCGGCGGAACGGGGCGCGCCATGGCCGAGGCGGCGAGCGACATTGCGGCACCAAGCCGGACCTTCTGCCCCAGACAGCGGCGGCGCTTTGTGCTGGTCGCGGCAATCCTCGCTTCGTCAATGGGTTTCATCGACGGATCGATCGTGTCGATCGCAACGCCAGCGATCCGGGCGACACTGCCGGCCACGCTTGCCGAGGCATTGTGGATCAGCAACGCCTACATGCTGTTTCTGTCCTCGCTCATCCTGATCGGCGGTGCGGCCGGCGACCGCTACGGTCTGCGGCGGGTCTTCATGATCGGCATCTGCGTGTTCACGGTGGCATCGATCCTGTGCGCCATCGCTCCGAATGCCGAGGCGCTGATCGTCGCCCGTGCCGTGAAGGGAATAGGTGCGGCGATCATGGTGCCCGGCAGCCTGGCGATCATCGCCAAGGCCTATCCGGCCGATGAGCGCGGCAAGGCGATCGGCATCTGGGCCGCGGCATCGGCGCTGACCACCGCGGCCGGGCCCATTCTGGGCGGTGCGGCGCTGAGCGTTCTCGGCGATTCGGCGTGGCGATTGCTGTTTGCGATCAATCTGCCGTTCGGGGCGATCGCGCTGGCGATGCTGTGGTTTCTGGTGCCGCCCGACGAAGCGACGGGCCGGCGGCGTCTGGACCTTGTCGGCGGCGGACTGATCACGCTGGCGCTGTTCGTGCTGGCATTCGGGCTGACCGGCGGTGGCGGCGAAGGCAGCGTGCCCGGCGCGGGCGCGGTCACGCTGGCCATCGGCCTGTGCGCGGTTCTGGTCGTCCTCTTCATCTGGTGGGAGCGGCGGTGTACGGCGCCGATGGTGCCGCTCACCTTGTTTGCCAACCGCGCGTTCTCGGGCGCCAACATGCTGACCTTCACGCTCTATTTCGGTCTTTCGGCGATGCTTTTCTACCTGCCGATGACCGTCATTGGCGGCTGGGGCGTCACCGAGGCCGCCGCATCGCTTATGTTCGTGCCGATCACGGTCATGGTCGGGCTGTTTTCCGGAAGGGCTGGCGACTATGCCGACCGTCACGGACCGGCATGGCCCGTTACGGCCGGCTCGCTTATCGTCGCAATGTCCTACGGCGTGCTGGCGCTGACAGTGCAGACGCAGAACTACTGGCTCGGCGTGATGCCGCTCATGGCGATATCGGCTTTCGGCATGGCGCTTCTGGTCTCGCCCCTGTCGACGGCGGTGATGACCTCGGTCGGCGATGACGATACTGGCACCGCATCGGGGATCAACAATGCGGTGTCGCGCATGGCCGGGCTGGTGGCTGTCGCGGCGATGGGGCTGCTGGCCGCGGCGCTCTATCCGGTGCTGATGGGTGGCGGCGAGACGAGCTTCGGCGAGATCGTCGAGAATGCCGCTCCATCCGTGGCCAGGGCCCATGCCGATGCCACGACGCTGACGTTTGCGGCGATCGCCGGGGTGACGGCGGTTCTGTCGGCGGTCTCGGCGGCCATCGCGTGGACGACGCTGCCGCGCAGCGGAAAGGCGGATGCCGGGTAGGGCCGATCGTCGGCCGGTCAGCCGTCGGCGCGCGCAACTTCCGTCGGCTCTTCCAGTTCGATTTCCAGAAGCGCGTTGATGCGGTCGCGTTCGCGTTTGAAGGCGATGAGTTCATCGCCGTTCAGCGTCTTGCCGTCGGGCAGGCGGACACGCATCGGATCGACGCGCTTGCCGTTGACGCTCATCTCGTAGTGCAGGTGCGGGCCGGTCGAAAGGCCGGTCGAGCCGATGTAGCCGATCACCTGGCCCTGGCGAACCTTGGCGCCGGGCTGGATGCCCTTGGCGAACCGGCTCTGGTGCGAATAGGAAGTTTCATAGCCGTTGGCGTGGCGGATCACGGTCTGCTTGCCGTAGCCGCTGTTCCATCCGGCTTCGATGACGGTGCCGTGGCCGGGTGCGATGATGGGCGTGCCGCGCGGCGCGGCCCAGTCGGCGCCCCAATGCATGCGCGAATAGCCGAGGATCGGGTGGCGCCGCATGCCGAAGCCGGAGCGGAACTTGCCGGTGGGCACCGGGTTACGCAGCAGGAACTGGCGGGCGCTGCGCCCCTCCTCGTCATAATAGTCGTAAGTGCCGTCGGCGCTGCGGAACTTGTAGAATTTCCGCGACTGGCCGCCGAAGGTGGCGCGCACGAACAGCACTTCGCGCACATCCTCCCCGCCCTCCTCGGGAACCGAATAGAACAGTTCGAGCGAATCGCCGGGATTGACCGCCGAGCGGAAATCGACATCGGCGGCGACCATCCGCACGATCTTCGACGCAATGGGCTGCGGCAGCTCATAGGCCAGAACGCCGCGATAGATCGCGTCATAGACGCTGGGCAGATCCTGTGCCGCCGGAAGTTCGGGCGCGCGGTCGCGCGCATTGATTTGCCGCATGATGCCGGTGTCGACCGGCTCGGGAGCCGGGACGAACTGGTCCTGATCGTTAAGGGCGATCGTCAACACATGGTTGCGGCCCGAATAGACCGTTGCGCGTACGATGCGGCGACTGTCTGCGCCATTGTCCTCGACAAGGCCAAGCCGGATGGCGTGGCCGGCCCTGATGGTCTCCGCGTTCAACAGTGTCGAAAGCGCCTCGGCCATTTCCAGGCTGCCGCGATGGCCCGATGCCTCCATCAGCACAGCCAGTTCGCCGGCTTCATCGACCGTGATCAGGTCTTCGGCATAGACGGTGGCGCTGTCATCATCGTCCGGCTCGGCCACCGAAACATTCTGCTGAACGATGCGGGCCTGCGAGCCGGTCGTGGCGATCCCTTCCAGAAGCGGATTGTCGAGCCCGAAGCGGCGCGGGTCGATATAGTGCAGCGAGGCCACTTCGATCGCGCCTTCGGTCAGAATGTCGGCGCTGGCACGCACGGCCTCCTCGGCCTCCCATTCGCTGATCTCGAACGCGGTGTCATAAACCTCGCCATCGTCGAAGACGAATTCAGTGACACGGATGGATGCGCCGGTCTCGATGCTGGCGCCGTAGATGAAGCTGCTGGCAGGCTGATTGTCGGGCTCCGCATCGGGCTGACCGGGTTCGGCAAAGATGGTCAGCGGATTGAAGGGCGGATAGTCGGCCTCGACGGGCCGTGCGGCGGCGAGCGCGATCGACAAATGTTCGAACGGCTTGGTGCGGACCACGTCCGCATCGCTCGTGCGTGTGACGGTGGAAACGCTCATCCGGCGCCGATCGGTCGGAGGGGTCGCAACCTGGACGGAGTTGCCGACAAGGCGCGCGGTCTTGACCGCATCTTCGCCATGCCTGTCATGGCCCTTCTGCGAGGCGATCTCCGGGGGCGTTGCCAGAAACTGCTTGCCGTCGAGCGCGGCAAACAGCGCAGCGCCCATCAGCGTTGTCGAGGTCAGCCCGGTCAGGAACGTGCCCGTCAGCCAGCGCAACGATATCTCGCGGCGGTCGGGCGCGCGGCGGCCGGTGCTCGCGATGGCGGGCTCATTGCCCACCAGGTCGGCCTGCTTGTCCGGCTTCGCACTCATCGGCACCGCTGAAATGGTTGAACCCCGTCGGTGAATGCCTTGTGGCGGTAAATGTGTCAATGCGATGACGCGGCGTGCAGCAATGCCTATATAAGATGTGCCGTCCCATTCTGGCCGCAGGCCGGCAGGTCGGAAAAACGCCTTTTGAAAGGCCAAAAACCGTCCCTGCGCGGGCTGTCAAAAAAATGCAAAAAAAGCGGATTTCGTCGTTGACACCCAAACGGTCCGACGACTATATACCGCTCACCAACGAGGGCGGCACCGCCGCTGGCGGCACCTTGCTTCGCTCTCTTGGTACTCACAGAGAGCCGCTTTAGCGACCCTCACATACGGTTCAAAGCCACGCTGCAGCGAGCCGGGACAAACGCTTCGTTTGTCTGTTCTTTGACAATTGAATCATGAAGAAAGAGAAACGTGGACGGCGGTTGTCCGCGGGGCATCGGGCCTTTCGGGGCTGCGGTGTCACGAGACAACTGGTGTCGTACACGTTTCTGACAGAGACATAATCGTTGTGAAAACAGCGGTGTACATATGTTCTCGTCAATTCAAGCGTGTCAGCGATATCCAGGCAAATTCTCATTCAACTTGAGAGTTTGATCCTGGCTCAGAACGAACGCTGGCGGCAGGCTTAACACATGCAAGTCGAACGCCCCTTCGGGGGAGTGGCAGACGGGTGAGTAACGCGTGGGAATCTACCCAGCTCTACGGAATAACTGAGGGAAACTTCAGCTAATACCGTATACGTCCTTCGGGAGAAAGATTTATCGGAGTTGGATGAGCCCGCGTTGGATTAGCTAGTTGGTGGGGTAACGGCCTACCAAGGCGACGATCCATAGCTGGTCTGAGAGGATGATCAGCCACACTGGGACTGAGACACGGCCCAGACTCCTACGGGAGGCAGCAGTGGGGAATATTGGACAATGGGCGCAAGCCTGATCCAGCCATGCCGCGTGAGTGATGAAGGCCCTAGGGTTGTAAAGCTCTTTCAGCAGGGACGATGATGACGGTACCCGCAGAAGAAGCCCCGGCTAACTTCGTGCCAGCAGCCGCGGTAATACGAAGGGGGCTAGCGTTGTTCGGAATTACTGGGCGTAAAGCGCGCGTAGGCGGATTGATCAGTCAGGGGTGAAATCCCGGGGCTCAACCCCGGAACTGCCTTTGATACTGTCAATCTAGAGGTCGAGAGAGGTGAGTGGAATTCCGAGTGTAGAGGTGAAATTCGTAGATATTCGGAGGAACACCAGAGGCGAAGGCGACACACTGGACCGGTACTGACGCTGAGGTGCGAAAGCGTGGGGAGCAAACAGGATTAGATACCCTGGTAGTCCACGCCGTAAACGATGGA